>BNJS01001290.1_pt1 | contig 2083763 bp, 2353 predicted proteins | sample 8540461 | NCBI WGS metagenome assembly BNJS01 (sample SAMD00202454, study PRJDB9452) | human saliva metagenome | isolation source: human saliva | place: Japan
TTAATCTAAAATTATTAAACAACTGATTTTTCACTATCTTTTTAGCAATTCTCTCCTCAACTCATAATAAGTCATTGGATTTTCAAATACATAAAGCGCTTCTTCATTTTTTGTAAATTCTTGAAACAAATATTCTTTCAAATTCGTTCCTAATCCTAAATATTTTGTGTCCATCTCTTGAGCTCCTTTCACAATTTCTTAATAAAAAGAAAAAGCCGAAATAAATTCGACTTTTCCTGATTATCTTACCACTTGGAATAACACTGCAACAATCAAGAATGCCGCTGCTGTCCATTCAGTAAATTTTTCAATTCCTTCTTTTTCTTCATCTAAGATATTAGCCGCACTTTTTGCTAAACCTTGGCTTCTATCTGGTTGAAGTAAAATAACTCCTATCATAACGATAGCTAATATTACTAAAATTACGATTAATAAATTTTCTAACATCGTTTCCTCCATTTATTTTTTTGAAGCAAACTCAGCTAATTATAAAGCATCTCCAGCTTTTGCGATTACTGTAAATTTAGCTGGAACTAAACTTGCTCCTCCAACTAATCCACCATCGATATCTTTTTGAGCTAATAATTCAGCTGCATTTGCATCGTTCATAGATCCACCATATTGGATAGTTACGTTTTCAGCAACTTCTTTTCCGTATAAATCAGTTAATAAGTTTCTAATGAAAGCGTGAACTTCTTGAGCTTGTGCAGGAGTTGCAGTTTTACCTGTTCCAATTGCCCAAACTGGTTCGTAAGCTAATACAACGTTAGCCATTTCTTCAGCTGTTACATTTTGTAATCCACCAATAATTTGGTCTTTTATAACTGCTTCCATAGTTCCAGCTTCTCTTTCTTCCAATTTTTCTCCAATACATAAAATTGGTTTCAAATCGTGTGCTAAAGCTGATTTAACTTTTTCATTAATGATTTCGTTAGTTTCTCCGTAATATTCTCTTCTTTCAGAGTGTCCTAAAATTACGTATTCTACACCTAAATCTTTTAACATTAATGGTGAAACTTCTCCAGTATATGCTCCACTTTCTTTAGCATTCATGTTTTCAGCTGCTATTTTAATGTTTGATCCTTTAGTTTCTCTAGTTGCAGTTTCTAATGCTGTAAAAGGTGCTCCAATTATAATTTCAGCATTTTTAACGTCTGCTACTAAAGGTTTAAATTCTTCAAAAAAAGCTTTTGCTTCTGATGCAGTTTTATTCATTTTCCAGTTTCCTGCTACGATTATTTTTCTCATTAATCTGTCCTCCAAATATTTTTATTTTTTAATTCCTTTATCATTTTACCACAAAATATTACTTTTATCAACGGTTTTGTAAGCTATTCTCCAATTTCATTTTTTTTTGTTAATTCTGAAAACGCTGTCGCAATACTTGCTAGATTTTGCATATTGCTAGGAATAATAATTTTGGTAGCTTTCCCATCAGCAACTTTTTCAAACGCTTCTAATCCTCTTAAAGATAAAACTTTTTCATTTGGTGACGCTTCATTTAACAATTTCAACGCTTCTGCCTTTGCCCTTTGAACTGATAAAATAGCTTCTGCTTCCCCTTCTGCTTCTTTTATTTGTTGTTCTTTTTTAGCTTCCGCTCTCAAAATTGCAGCTTGTTTTTCTCCTTCAGCTACTAAAATTGCAGCTTCCCTTTTTGCTTGTGCTTCCAAAATATTTGCTCTTTTTTCACGTTCAGCTTTCATTTCCTTTTCCATTGCAACACGAATATCTGCAGGTGGCAAAATTGATTTCAACTCAACCCTATTAACTTTAATTCCCCAAGGATCAGTCGCATCATCAAGCTCTTTTCTCATTTTTGTGTTAATTACATCTCTTGACGTCAATGTTTGGTCAACTGTCATATCTCCGATAATATTTCTCAACGTTGTAGCTGTTAAATTTTCAATCGCAGAAAGCGGTCTTTCCACTCCATAAGTATACAATTTTGGATCAGTTATTTGAAAATAAACAACTGTATCAATTTGCATTGTCGCATTATCCTTCGTAATAACTGGTTGTGGCGGGAAATCAACAACTTGCTCTTTCAACGATACAATTCTTACAACGTTATCAAAAAATGGATTTATAAAATTCAATCCAGAATTTAAAGATTGATAATATTTCCCCAATTTTTCAACAATATAAACTTTTGATTCTGGTACAATTCTAATAGCTTTTAACACCAAAATTCCGAAAAAAACTAATAAAATCAATATTACTATTGGTATAGCCATTAATATCTCCTCCTATTTTTTTATTTTTTCTAAAATAATTTTATTCCCTTCAAAATCCTCAATTTTTACGATTTCACCTTCTCTAAAAATCTCAGAACTCACACCCTTCCAAATTACACCTTTAAACCTAACTTCATATTCCTTTTTCGGACTTTCCAAATCCAAAATTTTCTCTATTTTCAACTCTTGCCCAACCATTTTCGAACTAAAATTCGTCTTTTTATCTTCCAAATATTTTTTCAAAACTGGTCTCGTGAAAATTACAAAAACTATGGATAAAACTGTAAAAATCACAAATTCTATATTAGGATTTTTTATAAAAAAGGATATCGCCGTCAGTATCAATGCAGCTAATGCAAGCCAAATGGTAACAAGTCCAGGTATAACAATTTCTAAAATTGAAAAAATTGCTGTTGCCATCGTCCAAAACAACGCTCCCATAATTTTTTCCTCCCAATTTTATTTTTCACTAAAATCCGATTCCGATTCCTCCGTGGATTCCTCCAGTTCCTACTCCAATTCCAGCACTTAAACATGATGTCAAAGCCAATAACATCAAGATTGCAATAATAATTTTTTTCATAATCTATCTTCCTTTCATTTTTTTATTTTTTTGTTGCTACCTTTCATATTTTATAATTTTTATTAACTTTCTTGCAAGTATTATTTTTCAAAAAAAGCCATCTCATAAGTTTAAAAATTTATTTTTCACTTACAAGATGACCTCCTAATCAATATTTATCGTTATCTCTTAAAACATCTACAATTATCCTTGATACAATTTAATAGATTCTTTAAATTTAGCAATTTTGTTTTTCTAATTCTTCTTTTATGCCATTTTCTTTGTCGATAACTTCTTTTTGGTGCTTTTAGACAAGAATTTTTTTCATTTGATAATTTTTCCTAAAACTCTGTCTAATTCTTTTTGTGTTTTTTTGAATGTCTTTTTTTCAAGTTTTTGCGATTTCTTTTTCTTTATCAATTAAATCAGCAAGTGGAACGTAAATTTCTGTTGTTTCAACTAATTTGAATCCAACTAATGCAGGAATTTCTGTATTAAATTCATATTTTTCAACATTTGCTAATTTATCTAATATTTTCGCATTATGTTCTAAAATTTCTTTTTCTCCATCATTTACGATTTTGAAGATTACTTCAATTTTCTTCGCTGGTGAAACATTTGCTTCCCCTCTAATATTTCTAATCGCATTAACGATTTCTTTCAAGTAATCAAATTCTTTTTCAGCTGCCAAATCAACATATTTTTTGTTTTCTGTTGGGAATTCTGATAACATAATTGTTTCTTCGTCTAATCCTAATTTTTGCCAAATTTCTTCAGTTATGAACGGCATAAATGGATGAAGCATTCTCAATCCTTTATCAAGAACTGTTTTCAACACATATTGTGCCACAGTTTTATCTGAACCTTCTTGTCCATAAACTCTAGTTTTTGCGATTTCCACATACCAGTCACAGAAATTTCCTCTGAAAAATTCATAAGCAACTTTTGCTGCTGAATCCAATTCATATTTATCCATATATTCGTTAATTTGTCTTGAAGCTGTTTGCAATTTAGATAAAATCCATCTATCTTCTAGCTTAAATTCCTTCTCATCAATAACTGCATTTTTATCAAAGTCTTCTAAATTAGATAAAACGAATCTTGAAGCATTCCAAACTTTGTTTGCAAACGTAGATCCCATTTCTAATAATTTTTCAGAAAAATGAATATCTTGTCCTTGCGAAGTATTATACAAGAAACTGAATCTTATCGCATCTGCTCCATATTTTGCAATTAAATCTAATGGATCAGGTGAATTTCCTAATGATTTCGACATTTTTCTACCTAACTCATCTCTAATGATTCCGTGCAAGTATACATAACTAAACGGAATTTCATCATTAATGTACAAACTCATCATAACCATTCTCGCTACCCAGAAGAATAGAATATCTGCTCCTGTTACTAACGCATTTGTTGGGAAGAATTTTTCCAAATCTGGAGTTTTGTCAGGCCAACCTAATGTTGAAAATGGCCACAATGCTGATGAAAACCAAGTATCTAGTACATCTGTTTCTTCTCTTAATGAAACTTCTTTTCCAAATTTTTCTTTCGCTTGAGCTTTTGCCTCTTCCATATTTCTAGCGACAAATACTGTTCCATCTTCAGCATAGTACGCAGGAATTCTGTGTCCCCACCAAATTTGTCTAGAAATAGTCCAGTCTCTTATATTTTCAAGCCAGTTGTAATAAACTTTTTCCCATCTTTTTGGAGTAATTTGAATTTGTCCATTTTTTACAACTTCCAATGCTCTTTTCGCAAGTGGTTCCATTTTTACAAACCATTGAGTTGAAACTCTTGGTTCAATAATAGAATCACATCTGTAACAATGTCCCACAGCATGATTGTGTTCTTTTGTTCCAACTAATAATCCTTCAGCTTCTAAATCAGCCAAAATCGCTTTTCTAGCCGCAAATCTTTCTAATCCTTCGTATTTTCCACCATTTGAATTTACATGCGCATCTTCAGTAAAAATGTTTATAAATTCAAGTCCAGTTCTTTTGGCTACTTCAAAGTCGTTAGGATCGTGTGAAGGTGTCATTTTTACTACCCCTGTACCGAATTCCATATCTACATACTCATCTGCAACAACTGGAATTTCTCTATTCATCAACGGTAAAATAACTTTTTTACCAATTAAATGTTTGTATCTTTCATCATTTGGATTTACTGCAACCCCTGTATCTCCTAACATTGTTTCAGGTCTTGTTGTCGCAATAATTACATAATCATCAGTATCTTTTATTCTGTATTTAATTTCCCAAATTTTCCCTTTTTTGTCAATGTGATTAACTTCATCATCAGCCAAAGCTGTTTTATCGTGAGGACACCAGTTTACAATATACTCTCCTCTATAAATTAAACCATCATTATACAATTTTATGAAAACTTCTTTTACAGCTCTTGAAAGCCCTTCATCCATCGTAAATCTTTCTCTATCCCAGTCAAGCGAAACTCCTAATTTTCTCAACTGTTTAGTGATTAATCCACCATGTTTTTCTTTCCATTCCCAAGTTCTTCTCAAAAATTCATCGTATCCAATTTCTTCTTTTGAAGTTCCTTCTTCTTTTAACATTCTCTCAACTTTATTTTGAGTCGCAATCCCAGCATGATCCATCCCAGGAATCCAAAGTGTTTCAAATCCACTCATTCTTTTATATCTAATAATTGCATCTTGAATCGCATTATTTAACATATGCCCCATATGCAAAATCCCAGTTACATTTGGTGGCGGAATAGCAATCGAATATCCTGGTTTTTCGCTATTATGCTGTGCGTTAAAATATCCTTTTTTTCTTCCCAAATTTTTGTACCATTTGTCTTCTATTTCTGTTGGTGAATATGTTTTACTTAATTCATTTGACATTTTATTTATATCCTCCTGTTTTTTTCTTTTTTTAAAACTTATATTTCATTTTAACATAATATTGTGGATTTTTTTCTATCAAAATTTAATTACTTCTATTCGACTTTAGTGAAAAATTTTTACGACAATAAATCCATCAATTCCTTATCACTCATTTCAAACAATACTTTGTCATTATCTTTACTTTCTAACAGATTTTCACTAAGCTGCTTTTTACTTTCCTGAATTTTAATAATTTTTTCTTCAATCGTTCCTTCTGTCACTAATTTAATGACTTGAACGCTCTTCTTCTGTCCAATTCTGTAGGCCCTGTCACTCGCTTGATTTTCAACTGCCACATTCCACCAAGGATCGTAGTGAATTACAACATCCGCTCCAACTAAATTCAATCCAGTTCCTCCAGCCTTCAATGAAATAAGCACAACTTGTCTTTGCCCAGCATTGAATTTTTTAGAAATCTCCATTCTTTCTTTAGATTTTACATTTCCGTCAATATAGAAATACTCAATTCCCAAATCAACTAATTCCTTCTCAATTTCCTTTAGTGTCCCAACAAATTGCGAGAAAATCAACAATCTGTGACCATTTTCTGTAATATCAGGCAACAAATCTCTCAGTACTTGAAGTTTCGCAACCTCACCTTTATAATCTTCCTTAAACAATGTTGGTGAATTACAAATTTGTCTCAATTTAGTCAAAATCGCCAATATTTTCATTCTATTATTTTCATTTTCATTGAATTTTTTCATTTCTTTTTTCGCTTGTTTTACATACGATAAGTAAAGCTGTTTTTGCTCACTGCTCAATGTTACAATCATATTCGATTCCATTTTTTCAGGCAACTCTGTCAGCACTTCTTTTTTAGTTCTTCTCAAAAGAAATGGTGCAATAATTTCTCTTAAATTAGTAACTTTCGCAGAATTAGGATTTACCAACGCTTCCTTGTAAGTTCTCTTAAATTTCGTAAGATTATCCAAATATCCTGGCAACACAAAATCAAATATCGACCACAATTCCAAAATATTATTTTCAACAGGTGTCCCCGTCAACGCAAAATTAACTTTACTATTTAATTTCATAACTGCTTTTTTTATTTGCGAAGTAGCCGTTTTTATATTTTGTGCCTCATCTAAAACTACTATTTCAAATTTTTTGTTTTTATACTCATCAATATCATTTCTCAATGCCTGATAAGTCGTAATTAACAATCCTTTTTTCTTTTTCTCAATCAATTCTTTTCTATGAGCAGCCGTTCCTTCAACCAAAATCGGTTTTATCCCAGAAAATTTAATAATTTCCTCTTTCCAGTTATAAAGCAACGAACTTGGAACAATTATCAATGAAAAAAAATCTTTTTTCACACGATAAATTTCATTCAACAACGAAATTGTCTGCAATGTTTTTCCCAATCCCATATCATCCGCTAAAACTCCACCAAATCCAACATCATACATATTTTTCAACCAGTTGAATCCTAATTTTTGATACGGAAATAATTTCACGTTAATATTAGTCGGTTCCTGTTCCTTACGATTCTTAATTTTATGAAACAATTCTTTAAATTCATCCAATTTCTCTAATTCATCTTGAACCGTTCTAGAAACCTGTGCCAATTGCAACGCCTTAATCTTAGAAATTTTATTTTCTCCTAATTTTATATTCGAAATCGAATCCACAATTCCTAACAATTCTTCAACACTTTTATTTGCTATTTTTACAAGCTCTCCACTTGAAAGAGTCACATATTTTCTCTCATTTTTAATAGCTTCTATCACATTCTCAATCTCAATTGGATCTATTCCTTCCACCTCAAAATTAATATTTAACATATCACTTTGAGCCTTTTTCACTTCAATGTTCACATGAATATCCTTAGCCTTTTTGATATTCGTATCCAAATGAATTTTCACTTTATCACGATATTTTTTATCAATAATTTCTGAAAGTTTTCCAAGTGCCTCATAATCCATTATAGAAGTATCCTCGTTAATTTCCTCTTCATAATCCTCAGTTTCCTTAAACGCCAATTCCTTAATAAGCGTTCTCAATTCTTCAAATACTTCAACATTTTTTCTTGGAATAAAATATTTTCCATTTTTTTCTATCGATTGAACGATATTCGATAAACTAATTCTCAATAATTGTCTATTTTCCATTTCTTGAACATAAACATCTACAGTCCCAGATTTATCAACATATTCAGCAATATTAATGTTTTCATTTTCCAAAATTTCTTTTAATTTTTGATTTGTTTCATCTGGAAGTTGATTCAATCCTATCAAATTCATTCCCGACAATTTTCTCAATAATTTTTCTTCATTTTCAGCCATTCTAAAAATTTTCGTCGTATCATTTGCAAATGTGAAAAATCCACCAAAAGAAGTCATTCTTCTAATTTTTCTCAATTCAATTTTCCCATTTTCCAACAAAAATATCGGCTCATAATTATTCAAAATTTGTCTACGTTCTCCCAAAAAAAGAATATTTCTCCCATCTTTCATAGCCAACAATAGCTTATTCAACAGCATTTCATACACTTTTAAGCCTTTTTTATCTTTAATTCCACTATCAACAACACTGCTAATCTCTTTATGATATTCATAAATTGCCTCAATAATTTTTTTGTCACTTTCATTAAAATAACAATTTACAGGACTATATTTAATTTTTTTGTACTAATACTGTACTCGCTTTCCTCAATTACCGCATTTACAAATTTCAAAATATCTTTTATATAATATGTTTTTCGAAAAAAACCTGTTTTTCAATCTCAATACATATCCAGGATTATAGTCATCATCATATCCATAACCATATTTATAATCACTATAACTCCCTTCATCAATCTCAACTTCAAGTCTTAATTCTTGCATTTCTTCTTTTTCAGTTTTTTCAAGCTCTTTTTGATTCATTCTAATTTCATCAATTCTATCAATCAAATCGTCTAAATTATATTCTTTTTCCTCATCTTCAAGCTCAAAATCCTTTTCAGAAATTTCTTTTTGAACAGATTTTCCTTCTTTTTCAATTTCTTTCTCTTCAGCTTTTTTTAAAGTTAAATTTTCTTTCTTATCCTTAACCTCTTTACTTGCTTTTTTCTCTACTTTTTTAGGCTCTTCAATGATTTTATCATTTTTGTTATCCTCTTCAAATTCATCTTCAAACAACATTTCAGCCTCATTTGTCCCAATAATCTCAGACACTTTCTTCGATTTATCAGACATAAATCCCAACGCAATTATATGCTTACATAAATTCTTCTTACTTTTTTGAAAAAACATACAATCACAATCAGCTTCCAAAAATTCCACTTTCTCTTGAGCAAATGTCAAAGAAGTCTTATAAACATGATTTTCCTTATACTCACCTTCGACTGTCATCACATTTCCATCAGCAAAAAGTGCTGTTAAATTCCCCAATCTCTTATCATAGTATTCTTTCCCAATCGTATAAATGCTTGGCGTGATTTTCTTTTTGATCTCTCCTAATATACTTTTTTGTAACATTTTCCTCCCTCTCAGTTTCACATCATTTCTTTAAACTCTTTACCATTATAAGAGCATCCTCATTTAATCCATAATAATTTTTTTCTAACCGAAATTTCCTCAAAATTATTTTTTTATACAATTTTATTGCATTCAAATTTTTTTGATTTACTTCTAAAAATATTTTTCATTTCTTCCTTGTCTCGATTTTTTTGTATTTTTTTCATCAGATAATAGCATTTCTAAAGATTTTTTTCAAGAAGCTCATTTCCAAATCCTTTTTCCTTGATATTGAACATCAATTGCTATTTCAAATAAATCTAGACTATATATTGTATCATAAAATACAATATATCCAAAAAGAAATATTTTCATTTTTTTCCCATTTTTTTCAGTTATTTTTTTATTTCATAATTTTTTTCCATCTGATTTGTCTCTAATATTAAATAAGCAGTATAAATCATACTGCTTACTTAAAAAGATTTCTTTAAAATAATTTTTCGTTAACTTTATTGTGAAAATTATTATTGTGAATGTTGTCATTTCTTGTAATATTCTCATTAAATCAATATTTTCAATTTTTTTGTTTTTTTCTAATTTTAACATTTTTATCTTTATCCATTACAATAATCCTATTCTATTCAATGGCCACCATCTAACTAATAATTCACCTTTAATTCTAGATCTTGAAACATTACCAAAATATCTCGAATCAAAACTATTTCCTGTATTATCTCCCATAGCCATATAATAATCTTTATCTAATGTAATTGTTTCACCATTTAAAAGTTTTGTAAATAACGCATCATCATATTTGAAATCCATAATTGGCATTACCATTTCATTTCTACCTTCAACTTTCAATGTAAAAAGTATAATATGTATTTGTTTTTTTGGATCATCTTCTTTATAAGGACCAATCATTTACACCAATTATATCTTTATACCCTTTTTGCGTTCCAATTAATTGCAAGAACTCTTTCCCTGTTAAATTTTTAAATTCAGTTCCATTAACAAAGTCATCCCATCTAGTATAAACTACAAATGTATTATCAGCTGCATATCCAGACATTTTTATTAATAGCAATAACTTTATCCAATTTAACTTTATCACCTTTTTTTAGGAATATAAATCTTATTATTATTTAATACTCCTTCTTGATTATAAGGTCTATTCAAAAATTTCTTCAACTTTATCATTAATCAAAAATTCTTTTTATTAACAATTTGTAAAGTGTCTCCAGGTCCTCCAACTAATCTTTTCGTATACATCACAGTATTAGCCATCGGTTCTTTAAATGCAATAATTTGACCAATTTTCGGTGCTGTAAATCTATATTTTATCATATTTGCAAACACTCTATCTTTTATCAAAATTGTTGGCTCCATAGACCCTGATGGAATAACATAGTTCCCAATATAAAACACTTGAATTAATCCTACCAAAATCACAGCTAACAATGAATTACTAATTCTCGTAACCGCTTTTCCAAAAGAACTTCTTCTAACTTTCGTAATCTCAATTTTATCTTCCATCGAAATTGAATTATCTAATAAATACTCATCTTCACTTTTCGCATCGGCAATTTCCTTTAAAATTGTTTTCTCATCAATTTTCTCTTCAGCTGGTTTTCTAAACAAATAAACTAATATTAACGATAAAACCACATTTATTGCCAAATAAACATAATATTTTGGATCTAGAATATTAAACATCAATCTTCCAAGAAGCATCATAACTAAGTTTCCTAAAAAAATCCACTCATGCTCTTTTTTCATCACATAAAACACTAAATTTAAAATAAATATTCCGTAAACTCCCCATATTTTTATCGCTATCGTTTGATCATAAGTTTTATCAACTAAAACAAAAAAAATAAAGGCAGTAACAACCAATGCAACTAATGTCAGAATATTTCCCAACGTTATATTTTTCCCATCACTTTGCAATGGAACCTTTTTCAAAACATCATCTTCTTTTTTTCTAATAAACCCTATTACTTTTTTCTCTCTCACAAAGAAATACAAAAGAAATACCGAAGTTATCAGATAAAAAAATAACCCATAATAATATTTTTCATCTTATTTAATCCCTCTCTAATTTTTTTATAAATCTAATCATTATTTCGAAACTCATTTTTTTATTTTTAAAACATATCTTTTTCTATTTTTATATTAAAATATATCTAGTTTTAATAACTCATAATTTTAGAATTTAAAAACACATTTTTGTGCTTACAAATAACTAAACCCATAAAACATAAAAAAGCTAGCAAACGCTAGCTTTGAGCTACTTTCTAATTTCTTTAATTCTAGCAGCTTTTCCTGATAAGTTTCTTAAGTAATACAATCTTGATCTTCTTACTTTACCAATTCTCTTAACTTCGATTTTTTCGATTAATGGAGAATTTAAAGGTATTATTCTTTCAACACCAATTCCTGAAGATACTTTTCTTACTGTGAAGTTTTTTGCAACACTTCCACCAGATACTCTAATTACTACACCTTCAAAAACCTGTATTCTTTCTTTGTTTCCCTCTTTTACTTTATAGTGAACAGCTATTGTGTCCCCAGCTTTAAAATGAGGTACATCAGATTTCAAATAATCTTTTTCTACTAATTCGATTAATTTCTCTTTCAAGAAATTCACTCCCTTCTTCTCTAGACATTCATTTTACCTATACCAACACTAGTTGGCAGCAACAATAAAAGCGGAATATCCTTTTTTTACTTTGTATATTTTTATCATATCTATTTTTATTTTTTTACAAGAATTTTTTTCAAAAAAATATTTTCTTTTTTTATCACTTTTTATTCTTCTTTATCCTTCAAATTTTTTTGAAAAAAATCTTTTTATTTTATCCTTAAATGATTTACCTTCTTTATAATTTTTTTACTTCCTAAAGTATCATCAAATTCTTTTTAAAATATTTTTTTGTTTTTTTCAGTCAAATTAGTAGGAACTTCTACTTTTACTTGGATTATTTCTGAACCTCTTCTATCGCTAGAAGGTTGTTTTATTCCTTTATCTCTCAATCTAAATATTGTTCCTGATTGTGTTCCTTCAGGTATTTTTATCTTAGTCTTTCCTTCAAGAGTTGGTACTTCCACTTCTCCACCTAAAATAGCCGTCGTCATCTTAACTGGCACTTCACAGTGAATATCAAATCCATCTCTTCTGAAAATATCATGTTTCTTAACTGTTATAAATATATATAAATCTCCGAAAATACCGTTGTTTCCACCTGCATTTCCTCCATCTCTGACAACTAATCTTTGTCCTGTTTCAACTCCTGAAGGAATTCTTACTTTTCTAGTAACAGTTTCTTTTTCAAGACCTGTTCCATGACAAGTACTACAAGCTTTTTCTGGTATTTTTCCTGTTCCGTGACATTCATCACATTCTTGCGTTACAACTTGCACTCCAAAAATGCTTCTTTGTTGAGTTCTAATATGTCCAGAACCATTACATTTTGGACAAGTTTTCATGTTATGACCTGGCTCAGCTCCTGAACCGTGACAAGTGTGACATTTTCCTTCTCTCTTATATTTAATTTCTTTTTCTACACCTTTTGCAATTTCTTCAAGCGTTAACTCAAGGTTGTATCTCAAGTCTTCTCCTTCTTTTACTCTCGGACCTTGGCTACGACCTCTTCCACCGCCACCAAAGAAACTTCCGAAACTTCCAAAAATATCTCCCAAATCTTCAAAATCAAAGCCTTGTGCATTTCCACTAAATCCGCCAAAGCCTCCACCGAAGCCACCAGCTCCACCAGCACCATTTTCAAATGCCGCATGTCCATATTGATCATAAGCTGCTTTTTTCTGTGCATCTGACAAAATTTCATAAGCCTCATTTATTTCTTTAAATTTTTCTTCCGCATCCTTCTTTTCAGCATCTGACGAATTAGCAAATTTATCTGGGTGATATTTCATCGCCGCTTTTCTATACGCCTTTTTTATATCTGATTCACTTGCATTTTTTGCTACTCCAAGCACTTCATAATAATCTCTTTTTGCCATTTTTCACTTACACCTCCTTTTTTTCAGAGATGTACTCCTTTCTTTCGCATTATTTTGCTTTTATTTCAATGTTTCAAAAAAGAGTTTCTCTCTTTTTTTGTTTTTTAATCTATGTTTCTAAAATATCTAATTATTTTCAATATCAATTTCAGAAAAAAATTATATCTATAACATTCTGTAAAATATCTTTCGGTAATTTTTCAACAATTTTATAATCTCTAGCCTCTATATCTAAAGATCTAAGATGTTCACATAAGATGATTCCTGTAGTAACTGTCCGAGTATCCAACTTTATATGAAGTGGAAAATTATCTATTGAATTTGTAATTGGACAGACAAAAACAAGTTTCGAAACTCTATTAAAAGTATTATTACTCACGACAACAGCTGGACGATATCCTGCTTGCTCGTGTCCCTTTTGTGGATTAAAATTTATTTTTATTATATCTCCTTGTTTTACCATATTTCCTTACCTTGTGGCTCTCCCCAATCAATTTCTTGCTTTTCATAATTCCCATCATAATTAGCAAACAATTCTTTTATTGTTTTCCTTTTTTCTTTTTCAACTTTTTGGATTTTTAAATTTCCCTTTTCAACAATCATCTCCAATTCATCATCTTTTTGCCATTTTAACAATTCTAAAACACTTTTGGGAATTCTTATTCCTTGACCATTTCCCCATTTTGAAATTTTGATAAGTAACATCTTGAAAAACCTCCTACATTCAGTATATACATAGTATATACCGTTTTTACGTGAAAAAAACAATAATATTTTTACATTTTTTTATATCTTTTTATTGCATTTTATTATACTATCTATATTACGAAAAAAAGAAAAATTATTTTTAAAACTTTACATTTTTTTCAAATACCTAAAATAATACTAAAACAAAGGAGAACCCGAAAGTTCTCTTCTGTTATTTATTTTTTTCTATCATTTTTTTATCTTTTTAAATATTGTTTAAGATTTTTCGAGTATTGTTTCATCTCTATCATCACTTACTATAAATATTTTATAAAATTACTTATTTGCAATTAATCTACAATTTCTGCATCTTGAACATCATCTTCAGAAGAACCATTATCCGCATTTCCTTCAGTTCCACCTTGTGCTTGTTGTTGAGCTGCCGCTGCTTCTTGGTACATTCTAGTTGCAAATCCTTGAGATACTTTCGATAATTCTTCGATTCCTTTTCTGATTGCTTCGATGTCGTCTCCATCTTTTACTTTCTTCAATTCTTCGATTGCTTTTTCGATATCTTCTTTTTCAGTTCCTTGCAATTTAGATTCATTTTCTTTTATAGTTTTTTCAGTTGCAATTACTAATTGGTCAGCTTGGTTTCTAGCTTCTACTAATTCTTTAAATTTAGCATCTTCAGCTTCATTTGCTTCAGCATCTTTTTTCATTTTTTCGATGTCTTCTTTAGATAAATTAGATGAACCAGAAATTGTTACTGTATTTTCTTTTCCTGTTCCTAAATCTTTAGCAGATACATGCACGATACCATTTGCATCAATGTCAAATGTTACTTCGATTTGAGGTACTCCTCTTGGTGCAGGTGGAATATCGTTCAAGTTAAATTCTCCTAATTTATGATTGTCAGCTGCTCTAGCTCTTTCTCCTTGCAATACAACGATTGATACTGCTAGTTGATTATCTGCTGCTGTTGAGAATACTTGTGATTTTTTAACTGGTACAGTAGTATTTCTATCAATGATCTTAGTAAATACACCACCCATTGTTTCAATTCCTAATGATAATGGAGTTACATCTAATAACAATACATCTTTAACATCTCCCATTAATACTCCACCTTGGATAGCTGCTCCTGCTGCTACAACTTCATCAGGGTTAATTGATTTATTAGGTTCTTTTCCAAAGAATGATTTAACCCATTCTTGAACTGCCGGGATTCTTGTTGATCCACCAACTAATAAGATTTCATCAATTCCACTTGGATCTAAGTTTGCATCTTCTAACGCTTGTTTAACAGGCCCTTTAGTTGCTTCAACCAAGTCTTTTGTCAATTCATCAAATGCTGCTCTAGTTAATTTCTTTTCCAAATGTTTTGGTCCAGTTTCGTCCATTGTGATGAATGGTAATGAAATTTGTGTTTCTAATGTAGTTGACAATTTTTTCTTAGCATCTTCTGCTGCATCTTTCAATCTTTGAATTGCCATTTTATCATTTCTTAAATCAATTCCAGTCTCTTTTTTAAATTCATCAGCTAACCAGTCAATAATTTTTTGGTCAAAGTTGTCTCCACCTAAGTGGTTGTTTCCTGAAGTTGAAATAACTTCTACTACTCCATCTCCAATTTCCAATACTGATACGTCAAATGTACCTCCACCTAAGTCAAATACTAATACTTTTTCTTCTTTTTTCTTATCTAATCCATAAGATAATGCTGCTGCTGTTGGTTCATTAATAATTCTTTTTACTGTAAGTCCTGCAATTTCTCCTGCATCTTTAGTTGCTTGTCTTTGAGCATCAGTAAAGTAAGCTGGTACAGTGATTACTGCTTCTGTTACAGGTTCACCTAAATAACTTTCTGCATCTTTTTTCAATTTTTTCAAAATCATTGCTGAAATTTCTTGTGGTGTATAATCTTTTCCATGAATATTTACTTTATAGTCTGATCCCATTTGTGTTTTAATTGAAATTACTGTTGAATCAGGATTTGTAATTGCTTGTCTTTTAGCAATTTCCCCAACTATAATTTCTCCATTATCTTTAATATTTACTACTGAAGGTGTAGTTCTTCCTCCATCACTATTTGGTATTATCGCAAAGTTTCCACCTTCCATAACTGCCACGCAGCTGTTTGTTGTCCCTAAATCTATTCCTATTATTTTACTCATATATATCATTCTCCTTAATTTCAATTTATTTAATTTTTTTATAAAAGTCTCATTTTAAAAAAATTATAACTTTTACAAAATTACTTTTTTTATTAACCGTTACCATCGCTGGTCTAATAACTTTCCCTTTCAATTTATATCCTTTTTTTGAAACACTTTCACAATAACATCATTGTCTAAGTCTTCCACATTTTCAGTCATCATTGCTTGATGTTCATAAGGATTAAACTTCACACCTTCCGCTGCTTCCAATTCTTCAACACCTTCTTCAGTCAAAAGATTTCTCAGATTTCTCAAAATCATATTAACTCCTTCAACCAATGCGTCAAAGTTTTTTTAGTTTCAGCAGAAGCTTGTTCAGCTCTTTTCTAAATTATCAATATTATCTAATAATTTTGTAATAATACCTTCCGAAGCATATTTTTTCATTTCAGCAACTTCATTTTCTTTTCTTTTTGTGAAGTTTTGAAATTCAGCTAATTTTCTTGTATAAGAACTCTTCCATTCTTCCAAGTCCTTTTCAAGTTTTGCGATTACTTCTTCAGGTGTTTCTTCTTTAACTTCCTCTTTTGCAGTAGAATCAGCATTTTCTTTTGTTTCATTTGCTTCATTTTCTGCATTTAATTGATCTTTTACTTCTTCGTTTTCATTTTTTTTCTCTGACATCGTCTACCTCACTTCTCCTTTATTATTTTTTTCTAAAAGTTGTTTCACTTCCTCTGAAACATATTCTACCAAACCAACTGTTCTAGAATATTCCATCCGTTTCGGACCTATTACCCCCATAACACCTTTAGCATTTCCCAATGTGTAAACCGAAAATACAAACGAGAAATCTTCCAAGCCAGGTATATTCAAATCTTCTCCAAAGATAACATTTACTTCACCATCTTTATATTGCTCTCTTTGAATAAATTGTGAAAATACTGCTCTTAAATCTTTTGGATTATTAAACAATTTCACTCGATCAATTATTTTCATCACATCTGAGACATTGCCTTCTAATAAATTCGAACCCCCTTCAAAAAATAATTTTCCTTCATCTACACCTTTATCTTCCTGAAAACCTTCTGGTACGAATAACTCCGTATTTGTGAAGAATTCTCCTAAATCAGATAGTGTAAATACTTCTTTTTCTCTGATTTTTTCATTCAAAAACCTATTAATATTTTCAACTCCTTCTTCATTCAAAGGCGTTTCCAGATACACACTCAAGTTTTTTGTTAAATATGAATCCATAACTATTACAGCAAGAATAGTCGTATCATTAATATGAACTAACTTTACTTTCTTAATTCCTTCTTGCTTTATAGCTGGCTCCAACACAACTCCTGCATACTGACTAATTTTCGACAGTAGCCTCGATGTCTCTTCAAATATCATATCTATTTGGTTCATTCGTTTATTATACGCTTGTAAAACTTTTGCTTTTTCCTCTTGAGAAATATCTCGTATTTTAATAAGTTCCTCCACATATAATCTGTAACCTTCACTTGTAGGAATTCTTCCAGAAGATGTATGTGTTTTGCTAATCAAACCTTTATCTTCCAAATCAGCCATTGTATTTCTAATTGTAGCTGAAGAAACTCCGATATTATACTTTTTCTCTAAAGTTCTTGACCCTACACTTTCACCAAATTCGAGATAATGTTTGATTATAGCTTTTAAAATCAACTGTTCTCTTTCATTCATCTCTGTATCCCTTCCTTTTTTTGTTAGCACTCTCTAACTTAGGTTGCTAACTACAAATATACTATACTACTTTTTTTAAAAATTTGTCAACACTTTTTTTAAAATTTTTTTAAATTTTTTTACAAAAATTTTAATTACCCTTTAAACCCTTTTAAAAATCAACATCCTAAACAACTCTTAAATTTTTATTTTTTTAAATTAGTAATTTTTATATAATTTTTCTTGATTTACTTTTACTTTTTATACTTCCATAATTCAATTTAAATTCTCATCAAATAAAAAAAGGATAAGCAAAACCTACCCTTTTTTTAAAAACTATTCAATTTTAATTATTTATTATTTAACAATTAAAGTTTCTCCAGTCATTTCAGCAGGTTTTTCAATACCTAATAAATCTAACATTGTTGGTGTTAAATCAGCTAATTTACCATCTGTTCTTAATTTAACATCCTTCAAGTCATTTGAAATTAAGATGAATGGAACTGGGTTTACAGTATGAGCTGTATGAGGTGCTCCAGTTTCAGGATTTACTAATAAATCAGCATTTCCATGGTCTGCTGTAATTAATACTGCTCCATCTAATTCCAATACTTTGTTAACAATTTGTCCTGTACAGTTATCTACTGCTTGACAAGCTGCCATTACTGCTTCTACATTTCCTGTATGTCCAACCATATCAGGATTTGCGAAGTTTAATATAACTGTGTCAACTTTACCAGTGTTTAATTCTTCGATTAATCTTTCTTTTACTTTATAAGCACTCATTTCAGGTTGTAAATCATAAGTTGCAACTTTTGGCGAGTCAGACAACAATCTGATTTCTCCTGGATAAGGTTCTTCTTTACCACCATTGAAGAAGAATGTAACGTGTGCGTATTTTTCAGTTTCAGCTGTTCTTACTTGAGTTAATCCTGCTTTTGAAACTACTTCTCCAAATCCATTTACGATTTCTTCAGGTGGATATGCTACTGGTGAAGCAAATGTAATATCATATTGAGCCATTGTAACGAAATTAACTTTAGGATAAACTTTTCTTGTGAATCCTGTAAATTCAGGGTCAACAAATGTTCTAGTTAATTGTCTAGCTCTATCAGGTCTAAAGTTTGCAAAGATTACACCGTCTCCATCTTTAATTAATCCATTGTCTTTTGAACCAATTTTTGCTGGTTTTACAAATTCATCTGTAATTCCTTCTGCATAAGAATTTTTGATAGCTTCTTCAGCTGTAGCAGCTACATTTCCTTCTCCTAAAGTCAATGCATTGTAAGCTAATTCTACTCTATCCCAGTTATTATCTCTATCCATTGCGTAGTATCTTCCAACTATTGTTGCAATTTTTCCAACACCTAAATCATCTAGTGCTTTTTGTAATTGTGCTAAGTATTCAACTCCACTTTCAGGCGCAGTATCTCTTCCATCCATAATTGCATGAACGTAAATTTCAGTTAATCCTTTTTTCTTAGCCATGTCAACTAATCCGATTAAATGGTCAATGTGGCAGTGAACTCCACCATCTGAAGTCAATCCAGTGATATGTAATGCTTTTCCATTAGCTTTTGTTGTTTCCATAACATCTGACAATACTTTATTTTCTAAAATTGTTCCTTCTTTAATTGCTTTAGAAATTTTTGGTAACATTTGATAAACTATTCTTCCAGCACCAATATTTGTATGTCCAACTTCTGAGTTTCCAAATTGCCCTTCTGGTAATCCTACAAACTCTCCGTCTGCTCTTAATTCAGTGAATGGGTATTCTTTAACGTATTTGTTAAAATTTATTGGATTAGCCAATTTTACTCCATCAACTTCGTCATTGTGGTGGTTCATTCCCCAACCGTCTAAAATTATTAAAACTACTGGTCTTTTTTTCATTCTAGTTCTTCCTTCCATTTATATTATTAATTACCTGTACATTATACAAATTTTTTTAATAATTTATCAAGAAATTTTATACTTTTTTTGAAAAAAATATTTCTAAAAATGTTTATCTATTGACTAAAAAAATAAAATCAATGTATAATTAAAATTGGAAATGTTTACTTTCTTTTTGAAAATAAACGACTATCTTGTCTAAGAAAGGAAATTTAATTATGAGAGTTATTATTTTTAAAAAAAATAGCGACGAAACAGCAAAATGGAGTGCTTATCGAATTGCAAAAAGAAATGTTAAAAATTCAAGCCAACTCCTGAAAAAGCCTTTTTGTTTTAGGTCTACCTACTGGCTCTACACCTTTAAAAAAACATACAAAGAATTAATAAATTTATATAATGAAGGAATTATTTCGTTTGAAAATGTTATTACATTTAATATGGATGAATACGTAGGTTTATCGCCTGATAATGAACAAAGTTATCATTACTTTATGCACGAACATTTTTTCAAATTCATTAATATTAAACCAGAAAATATTAATATTCCAAATGGAATGGCAACTGATTTGGAAGCCGAATGTCAAAGATACGAAGATAAAATAAAATCAGTTGGAGGAATAACTCTGTTTTTAAGCGGAGTTGGAGAAGATGGACACATTGCCTTTAACGAACCGGGATCTTCGCTAAGTTCACGAACTCGTAGTAAAGAACTTACACATGACACAATTTTAGCAAATTCTAGATTTTTTGACCACGATGTTGAAAAAGTTCCAAAATTAGCTTTAACCGTTGGAGTTGGAACCCTTTTAGATTCGAAAGAAATTTTGACTATTATTAACGGATACAAAAAATCACAAGCCGCTTATTACGGAATTGAAGGAAGTGTCACTCAAATGTGGACTATTTCTGCATTACAACTACATCGAAAAGCTCTTTTAATCGTTGACGAAGACGCCGTTTCTGATTTAAAAGTAAAAACTTATAGATATTTTTAAAGATATTGAATCAAAAAAATATTGATTTAGAAAAAAATGAAAGAAGAATTATTGACTTATAAATAAAATTAATAATGTGAGAGGAAAAATAAAATGATTATAAAAAAATGCAAAAAAATTTTTTTGATGGAGAAAAAAATTTATAAACAAAAAAATACTGTTCTCATCGAAGATAAAACTATAAAAAAATTTTTAAATGAAAATGAATTATCACAAAAAGAAATTTCTGACAATGAAATCATCGACATTCAAGGAATGGTTTTGTCACCGGGATTTATTGACTTGCAGTTAAATGGATGTGGCGGTGTGTTATTCAATGATGATACATCTGAAAACGCATTAAAAATTATGAATGAAACTAACAAAAAATTTGGTTGTACATCATTTTTACCAACATTAATCACTTCTCCTGACAATAAAATTCTTAACGCTCTAGAAGTTTTGAAAAATATCGATAATCCAGAAGAAATCGGTGTTTTGGGACTTCATATTGAAGGACCTTACATAAGTGTTGAAAAAAAAGGAATTCATAGACCTGAATACATTAGAATCTTGTCAGATGAAATTATACAAAAAATTGCAGATTCTGGAAAAGAAATCACTCGATTAATTACGATTGCACCTGAAAAAGCGAAAATTGAACATTTGAAAACTTTGAGAAAAGCTGGAATCAAAATAAATATGGGACATTCAAATGCTACTTACGACCAATGTCTTGAAAAAAAAGAATACTACGATGGAGGAACACACTTATATAATGCAATGAGTCCACTAGAATCAAGAAATCCTGGACTTGTCGGTTTCCTATTTAACGATAATGAATTAAGTGCTGGAATAATTGTGGATGGTTTTCACTCAGAATTTCCTGCTGTCGAAATTGCAAAAAAAATAATGAAAAATCGATTGTATCTAATTACCGATGCCGTAAGCCCTGCTGGAACAACTGACATGAAAGAATTTATGTTTGAAGGAAATCGTGTTTTATATCAAAATGGTAAATGCATCTCTCCTGAAGGAACGCTCGGCGGATCAGCTCTTGTAATGATTGACGGAGTTAAAAATTTAGTTCAAAAAGTAAACCAACCTTTAGAAGAAGCACTAAGAATGGCAACTTCCTATCCAGCAAAATTTATTTCTGTAGAAGACAGATACGGATACATAAAAGAAGGATTTATCGCCGATTTAACATATTTTTGATGATAATTTTAAAATTAAAGGAACTATTTCAAAAGGAAATCTACAAACTTACTAAAAATTATCAAAAATTGTATTTTTTTACCTTTCATTTAAACAAAAAAATATGATATAATTACTTTTGAGAAACAAAATAATTTTGTTTCCTTTTTGAATGAAAGGAGAAAAAAATGAAGATAAATAACTTCTATAGTTTATTAAAAAAATATCGGTATTTTTCCGAACATTTAATGAGAAACAAATTGAGAATATTTTTTTAGTAAAATTCATTATCAAATAAAAGATTATCCTAAAAACGAATTAGTTTTTTTCGAGGTGACACTATTAATCATATAATTATTATTTTTGGAGGGACTTTGCAAAGGAGAAATGCAAAAAGCTGAATGGCGATTCAATTGTGATTGATTATATTCCTTCACAGCAAATTGTCGCTCCTGCTTTTTATTTTTTTGGTGATGTCAGTACTTTTCCCTGTTGATTTAATCACTGTCGAAAAAAACAAAAATTACTTTTTTTAGATAAAAATGATTTTTTTAGAACTTTTACAAACTGATAAAACCCTTTTTAATAAATTTTTATCAATGAAATTTCCAACAAAGGACAATTACTATCAAAAAAAGAATTTGGTTTAATTTTACAAACAAAACTATCACAGAAAAAAATTATTAGTTACGTCAAACAAAAATCAAAAAAATGGAATTATCACTTTTTTTATCCAAATATTTCTGAACTTGCAAAAAAATTTGAGATTACACGACCTTCTTTATCTCGTGAGATTTCTTCACTTTGTAATAAAGGATTTTTTTGACGAAAAATTAGTAATAATCAGTATCGTGTTGATTTATCTGTGATATAAAAAAAGTTCATATAAATTTACAATATTGTTTATATAAAATCAGTTATACTAAGTTAAATATTACTTAACAAAATTTACCAAATTTTAGGAGGATTTATGAAAAAAGATTATGAAAAAAAATACACTACCGAAGAACTAAAAGAAAAATTAACACCCGAACAATTTGAAGTGACACAAAACGAAGGAACTGAAGCACCCTTCAAAAACGAATATTGGGATAATACAGAAAAAGGACTTTACGTAGATATTGTTTCTGGCGAACCGCTATTCACTTCAATGCAAAAATTTGAATCAAGTTGTGGATGGCCAAGTTTTGACGCTACAATTAATCAAGAAAATATGATTTATAAAGAAGACAACAAACTTTCTAGAACTCGTACTGAAGTTAGAACAAAAAGAAGCGACATTCATTTAGGACATATTTTCAACGATGGACCAACTGAAACAGGAATGAGATTTTGTATGAATTCTGCTGCCTTGAGATTTATTCCATTTGAAGATTTGGAAAAAGAAGGGTATTCAGACTATATTTATTTATTTGAAAATGAAAAAAATAATTTTTTTGATTTTTTTGAAAACAAACATATTTTTTTAATTTAAGAGTAAAATTTTTTAAAGTTCAATTTAAAAATTTCTACTCTTTTTTTATATAAATTTTTTTACATAAAAAAATCCAATCTACCGTTCTAACTTAATTTTTTTGGTTGCCTGTAAATGTTACAGGTGGTAGTTATTTTCACAAAACAGCACAGAATCCGTGCAAAGCTAATGCTGCCGTGATTGACCCTGAATCTCTTTTGTAAAGTGATAACCCCATTAAAAAAAGAGTAAAGCCCAAAAATTATATTGTTAGTATCGAATAGACCAGAAATTTCTTTTTTTATATGTTTATTTCTTTTATCTAACCTTCTGTATTATATCCTTTATAGCCAAAAATTGTCAAACATTTATTTTCTAATTTTTTTATAAATTTTTCATCTGTAACAGCTATTCTTAAAAACAACTCTTTAAAAAAACAAGCCTTTTTTTGGTATAATTAATTTATTGAAAAACAAAAATTTTATGTACTTATGAATTTTTCAAAAAAATTTTTAGTAGAAATAAATAAAAATCTGGTAAAACTTGATTTTTTTATATAAATAGAAAATGAGTTGTTGTTCATTATTTATGGAAATGACTTTTTTTAAATAAAAAAATCAAAACATAATTAACTTACCAAAATTAAAAAGAAAGGAATCTGAACTATGAAAAAAAAATTTTTTTAGCGGAAATAAGCAACCTTCTGATACTTTTAGATTAACTATTCTATTGAGTATCGTCGGAGGTCTTCTTGATGCTTATACCTTTTTAGTACGTGGAAAAGTCCTTGCCAATGCTCAAACAGGGAATATTGTTTATCTAGCTATTTATTTAGGAGAAGGAAATATTAAAAAATCTATTTTCTATTTATTCCCTATCCTAGCTTTTCGGTGCTGGAATCTTTATTTCAGAAGTTATAAGAGGAAAAATTGGAACCTAAAAATATCGATAACGAAAATTATTTCCATTGGCGTCAAATTGGAGTATTTATTGAAATTATCATTTTACTTGTTGTCGGATTTATCTCCAAAGGAAAATGGGATATTTATGTAAATGTTATTGTCTCATTTATTGCTGCAATTCAGTACCAAACATTCAAAAAATCAAATGGAGTTGTTATGGCAACAACAATGTGTACTGGAAATTTTAGATCTTCAATGGAACATTTATATATTTATACAAACACTAAAAAAATAAAAAAATCTACATCTCTTTCTAAAAATATATCGGTATGATTTTTTTCATTTATTTTTAGGAGGTCTTTTTATGTGTTTTTTTCTAGTTAATTTTTTTGAACACAATTAATCAATCAGAAAAAGCCGTTTTTAGCAAAGAATTCCAATTTTACTTTTTAGTTTCTTATTTGATGACTAAAAAGAAAATTTAAAAATTATATATAAAAGAGAACGTCAATAATTTGTATAATTTATACAGATTATTAACGTTCTTATATAACGAGAAAAATATTTTCTACTCTCTATTCCAATAAAAATTACGGACAACTTTCGAATATGTAAAAAAATTTTTTTGTGTAAACAGAATAGCAAAGTATTGAATTTACTGAATTCATCTATTAATTTACACAAAATTATAGACATTCTCACACTTCAAAAAAATAAAAAAATTAAACTCAACATTTTCTTTTTAATACATCTTTTTATTATATCAAACAATCTTATTTAATTTCCAAAAATATCCGTCAACTTTTTCTACAATATACGTAGCTCCAGCCTCTTTTAAATCATCCTCTGAACCAAATCCATAAAGTACTCCAATACTATTTATCCCATTTTTATTAGCTCCAATAATATCAAACTTCGTATCACCAACCATAAAAATTTCGTATTCGTCAGTATTTTCTATTTCATTATTTAAAATATATCGAATTATATCAACTTTTTCAGAAAAAGTTCCATCAGCGCTAGATCCTACAACTTTCTCAAAATATTTATCCAATCCAATATTTTTTATTATTTCTTTTGCATGTTTATCGTCCTTCGAAGTCGCTACAAACAATTTACACGATTCACTCAATGTTTTAATCGTCTCTTCCACTCCATCATAAACCTCTATTTCAAACATTCCCTTTTCCGAGTAATATTCCCTAAATACCTCAACCGCCTTTTGAATATCTTTCCCTCTAAAATACAATCCAAATGAGTCATACAAAGGAGGACCGATAAACGACTTCAAAATCTCTTTCGACGGCGTTAAAACACCCATTTTTTCAAACGCATAATCAAAAGAATTCAAAATCCCTCTACTCGAATTTATAATCGTCCCATCTAAATCTATTAGAAATATTTTCTCTTTCATATCCTCATCTCCCTCTTTTTTTACATTTTTTTATTTTTTTCCAAAATTGTATAAAAAAATTATAATCTTTATCTTTAAGTTTTTCCTAAAAGAATATCCGGTTTCAAATTACAAACAAAATTTCCTTTTTATTAATATCGCTGTCCCAAAAACCGTCGGATAATCTTTTTTTATCTTTTTTCTACGTAATTACCTATTGAAACTACTGTTATTTCATCCCCATCCCGATTTTTTTAGTATTACATTAGCCTTTTTGTAAATCATCTCTTTCACCAATTTTATCATCTAATAATAATTTATCAAACCTAGTTTCTTCTAAAATCCAATTTTTTTCAATAACTCTGTATCTTTAACTTTTTGATCTTTAAAATAAAAAAACTTTTGTACTATAAACCTTCTTACGAATTTGACTAATTCTAACTATATTTAGAAATAAGTTATTTGAAAAAAATTAAAAATAGAATATCATTACAACTATCAATAAAATACTTTTTCTTCAACAGAGATTTTTCTTTTCTCTACATTACTTGCCAAATAAATTTTTTTCTTCTTTTTTTCATCTCGCTCCATAGCTTTTTATCTTTAATTTTTATAGAATAATATGGAAAATATGCTAATAATACTAAATAAAATACCGTATGACTTACAACATTATTTCCATAATATTTTTTTCAATAAGAAAAATTTATTCCCAATATCAAAAATTCCTATGATTCTCATTCTTGTTTCATAATTTTTTTCTTTAGCTAGTTCTTTCCATTCCTTCTCTGTATAAGAAAAAAAATTTTTATTTTTTTCTTCATTTTTTTCCTCTTTCATTAGATAAATTTTTAAAAATACAATTCTATAATTGCTGAAACTACAAAAAAATTTCTGTATTTACCAATAATTATTTTTATTTTTATAAAAAAAAAGAAAGTTTAAAACTCTCATTTACAACAATTTATTTTTAAAAGTGGTGCCTAGAAGAAGATTCGAACTTCCGACCCTGCGGGTATGAACCGCATGCTCTAGCCAACTGAGCTATCTAGGCATATTTGGTGGCGGGAGCTGGATTTGAACCAACGACCTTCGGGTTATGAGCCCGACGAGCTACCATGCTGCTCTATCCCGCGACATTTATAATTTTGTATGGTGCCTCGGGCCGGACTTGAACCGGCACGGAATTGCTTCCACAGGATTTTAAGTCCTGTGCGTCTACCGATTTCGCCACCAAGGCATACATTAACTTTATTAACTACATAGATAATTATACACTATTATTTTATTTTTGTCAACAACTTTTTTTATTTTTTTTGAGAATAAATTATAAGAGTAGTAGAGGGGCTACGGAGGGGCTACGCTACCTAAAATATAACAAAATTAGGTGAACTTGATTCTGTAATTGATAAAAAAATAAAAAAATATCCAAAAATGATACAAAAAAAATATAGATTCAAACTATTATAAATAAAGGGTTGATGTATATTTAGAATTGCAGGCAACCGACAGGCAACCGCCTTTTTAAAAAAATCATGAGTAAGTGTTATTTAAGTAAAAGTATGAGGAAAAAGAAGAAAAATTATATCAAGAGACAAGACAAGGAAAATAGTAAGAAAGCTAGTAAAGATAATAGATTGAGTTGGTAATAATACAAAAAGACCTAGAGCCGTATACCCTAGGTCTTAAAAAGGAGTTTATGAAGAAAAAAAGTTTTTCACTTTTTTTCTATTGGTCAAGATTATTATACGGTATATTTATTAGAAATAAATTATTATTTTTAGTATTTTTTTATCTTTGTTAGTGAAAAAAAGTTAACGAAATTATAAAGATAAGATTAAAAAAATAGAAAAAAATTATAGAAGATTTATTCGTTAAAGAAAAAAATTTTTCAAAAAAATTTTTTTAAAAAAATGGTTCTCAAAAAAAGAAAAAAATGTTAAAATTATATGTTGAAGTTTTTTTATAAGGTGAATTTGATAAATTTGATGGTTAATAAAGACTCTTTTTATTGGTAATTTTTTTGAAAAAAATGTTGAAGATATAATGAGAATTTACGAAAGATCTGTTTTTATTTTTTTATCGAATTTTTCAAATGAATCTAGTAAGTAAAAATTTTTCAATGTAAATGTAAATTATAAAGTGAGAATAAAAAAAGAAAAAGAGGGAAAATGAAAAAAATAGAAAAATATTTATAACAGCAATGTTTCTGGCAATGTCTGCGTTTTCATTCGCGGAAGGAGAGGATTATTCAGATTATAAAGCGTTATTAATTGGAGATGAGAATGGGAATATTATAAAAGAAGATAACGCAAATTCAGTTAGACCTTTGGCTTCAATAACAAAAGTTATGACATCGATTTTAACATTTGATAAATTGAAAAATGGGCAAATTTCATATGATGATCAGGTTACAGTTTCGAATAAGGCTTCTAAAATACCTTATGGGATTCAATTAAAAGCAGGTAAACAGTACTCTGTAAGAGATTTATTAAAAGCAACAATCGTAAAATCTTCAAATTCAGCAGCATATGCATTGGCTGAATATGTTGGGGGGGATGTGAATAGTTTTGTTGGACAAATGAACTCGAAAGCAAGACAATTTGGATTAAATTCGTTGAGATATTGTTCGCCTAATGGGTTGCCGCCTAGTTATACAGGATCTTGTATGGATCAAGGAAATGCGAAAGATTTGTATAAATTAGCAACTATAACAGTAAAAGATTATAGTGAATTTTTGGATTTTTCTAAAAATTCAGTGGCGTATATTGGTAATGGAGATACAAAACTTACATCTACGAACACACTTTTAGGGAAAGTTACAGGATTAGATGGATTGAAAACAGGATATCATGATGCAGCAGGATCAAATATTATTTTGACAGCTGACAGAGGTGGAGATAGAGTAATAGCTGTTATTTTGGGATCGAATAAATCTAAAGATAGAAATGCGATTGGAATGAGAGAAATTAATAACTATTACGCAAACGGATATGGAAGAAAAAATAATAACAATACCAATAAAAATGCAAATAACAATACAAACTATCCAGAAAAGAAAAGTGGAATCCAAGACTTTTTGGGTTCTTTATTCGGAAATAATCACAAAGATGGACCTAGAAAAATTAGAGTTGTAAGTAAAAGAGATGTTGTTGCCGTCGTTAAAATAGGAAATGAAAAATATAATTTATATCCGACACAAGATATTGAAATAACAGCTACAGAAAAACCTAATTTGACTTATAGTGTTACTTTACAAGATGGAGTAAATAGAGATAGTAGAGGAAAAGTTGTAGGGAAATACACTGCTACAGATGGGAAAATCGAAGTTAGTGGAGATTTAATAATGAGATAAAATATTTTTAAAGAAAGGCAAAAGGATATGTCTATAGGAGTTTTTGATTCAGGAGTAGGTGGCTTAACAGTTTTAAAAGAAATTAGAAAAGTATTACCAAATGAGAAAATTTATTATTTAGGTGATACGGCTAGAGTTCCTTATGGTGAAAAGACAAAAGATTTAATAATAAGATATTCAAAACAGATAGTGGAGTTTTTGCTTGAAAAAAAAGTGAGTGCAATAGTGGTGGCTTGTAATACAGCTACTTCTCTTGCATTAGATGAACTTAATGATACTTTTAAAACGCCAATTATAGGAGTGATTGATGCAGGAGTAAAAACAGCTTTATACACTACAAAAAATAAAAAAATTGGAGTTATTGGTACTAAGGCAACAATAAATTCTAAAAAAATATGAAGAAGAAATAAAGAAAAAAAGATAATGAGATAGAAGTTTTTTCAAAAGCGTGTCCGTTATTTGTTCCAGCTGTGGAAGAAGGAATTTTAGAAGGGAAATTAATGAACCAAATTGTGAAAACTTATTTAGATGAGTTTGATGGAAAAATAGATTCATTGATTTTAGGATGTACACATTATCCATTGCTAAAAGATGTAATTTCTAAAAATTTATCCCGAAATAAATATTGTCGATCCAGCGAAAGAAACTGCTTTAGATTTGGAAAAAAATTCTAGAAGAAAAATAATCTGTTGGAAAAATGATGCAGAAAAAAAGGTAATGAAGTAGAATATTATGTTACTGATGGAGAAGATAAATTTAAAGAAGTTGGAACAATGTTCTTAGGAAAAAAAATATAAAAAAAGGTAAATTTGATTAAGTTGTAGAAAAGGCAAAAAAATGTTTGAATATATATTTGGAGAATTAAAAAGTAAAAAAAGTAGATTATATTGCATTGGATATCAATGGGTTAGCTTATAAAATATACATTTCTTTTAAAAAAACTTTTGAAAAAAACTAGAAGAAATTGGACAAAAAGAAAAAAATTTACATTCATACAAATGTGAAAGAAGATGATATTTCATTTTATGGATTTAAGACTGAAAAATGAGAGAGAATTATTTAAAAGCATTGATAAGTATAAGTGGTGTAGGACCCTAAATTAGCAATTGCAATATTATCAACATTTAATACAAGAGAAGTAATTGATATCGTGACTGGCGATGAAGCTAAAATATTTACAAGAGTTCCTGGATTAGGAGTGAAAAAGGCACAAAAAAATAATTTTAGATTTAAAAGATAAAGTTAAAAAAATTAAATATAATTGAAATTGACAACGAAAAATAGCAGTATTGCAAATGGTAAATTAATAATTTCAACAACAGAATCTGTTAATAATACAAAAATTAATTTTTAATGAAGGAAGACTTGAAATTAGCATTGGAATCATTGGGTTATTTGAATGCAGATGTTTCAAAAATGGATTTCTGATGAGGAATTGTCTGAAATTAATGATTTAGGAGAATCAATAAAAAGTTATTTTACAAAAAAAATACAAGATAAGAAAAAAATAATAATCTATTTTTAAGGGGCTATCTCAAAATGATTAAAAATTTTAAGACAGCCTCGTATTTTTTTACTCATTATATTCAAAATCTATTATATCTTTTTCTTATATCCCTCATCAAAAATTTTTATCACATTGTCTGATTCAGATTGAATCAAAAGAAACAATCTTGCCAATATTTTTTTCCAACAAAAACTTTTTTTACTTGATCTATCTCATTTAATGTATGATTTTTTTAGAAATTTTATTAGCTCATTAGATTCATTGATAATATTATTTATAAAAGTGTTCTCAAATTTCTTGAACCTTTTATCAGAAAGAAATCTTTCATAAATTGCGGAATTTTTATTTATTCGTATCCCATCTTTCTTTTCAGAAGTTGTAGCTCTAGAAAATTGATCATAAATTTCTGCATAAAGCATATCATTTGGACCTTCAAAAATTGTAAACGGTCTAAAATCAATAGCTACATTACTCATTGGATGTCCAGTTTCAAAACCTTTTGCTCCTAAAAGTTTTTGAGCGATTTGAGCTGCTTTATAAGTATATTCTGTAGCAAGTGTTTTTAGAATATTTGCTTCCATCAATTTATCGGCAACAGATTTTTCTGGTGAAATATTATTGCAAGTATAATTGTACATAATCTTTGATATTTCATATGTATTTTTTTATTTCATTCAATTCATTTTTGAACAAAAATCTATTTCTTTTTCTAGCAAAGTTTATTATATTCTTCATAATAAACTCCATAATTCCATGCGTCATTCCTACTAGCTGTAAACGGCTTCTTATGAAAATATTTTTGAAATTCTCTGAGACAATTTGCTTTTGTTTTCTGAAAGTTTAATAATATTTTTTTGCAGGAATATCGGCATCAATGTGATTTACTGCATATCTTACAGCTTTTTAAACCTTCTGAATTTAAAAACATCATAAGTTATATACTCTCTAGGAACTAATATCAAGCTAATTATTTTAGAAATTTTTTCATTCTTTTTTTCTTTAGCAGCAACTAGTAAAAAATCACTTTGTGAGTTTCCTTGCCAATATTTATCAGCCTTAACATGAATTGTATTTTCATCTATATACTCATAATATGACTGCATTTCCTTTGCTATTGCAGATCCAGATGTGTTAGGCTCTGTAATTCCAAGACCTCCACCTTCTCCATTAAATATCATTTCTAGGCCCTTTTCAATTTGCTCTTGATTTCCATATTCAACAAGTGGCTGTAATACCAAGGCTCCTTCAATTCCTGTTCTCAGTGTAATCGGAACACCATAATTTCCAGCTATTCTAAGTATTTCCTGAATTTCAAACTGATTATTTTTTCTTCCTCCAAATTTTTCTGGAAGAAATGGTAATAAAAGTCCACACTTTTTAATATTTTTCCACTTCTCCTCTGATAAATATTTCATCAAATTTATTTTTTCTATATTTCCATTCGAAAAAACTTCATTAAATGCTTTTTTTATATTTGACAAAAAAATTCTTCTGTATTCATTTTTTTAACAAATTTTTCATTTATAAATTTATTCATATTTTTTTCCTCCTATTAGTTCTTTATAAACAAAATACTTTTGATTATAAAATATTTTGTTTATATAACATGTGTTATTATAGCATAATAGAGAAAAAAAATAACAATTTATATAATATTATATCTTGTCAAAAAAATTTAAAAAAATTTATAATTTTTTTGAAACACTTCTTGAAACATAGAAATTATCAAATAAATTTATTTTTAAAAATCAAATTAAGATTTTTTTAATTTATTTATTCTTACTATTTCTCAATTTTTTTCTAATTCTTCTTCCAATTTATCCAACAAACTATCCAATTGTTTAGAAACTGCTTCAATAGTAGATTTTTCAGCTAAATCCACTCCTGCTTTCTTCAATTGATTCATCGGAAAATTACTACCACCTGAACTCAATAATTCAATATATTTTTTAAGTGCTTCTTTTCTCACATTTTCATCTTCATTTTTTATAACCTTATCATACAAAATTGCCGAAGATGCGAAACAAGTTGCGTATTGATACACATAAAATGGTGAATTAAAGAAATGTGGCACCCTCGCCCAAAAAATATTTAATAATTCATCTTTTTCAATTCCATCGCCATAATAAGCATCAAACAAATCTTCTGTTATCTTGCTCAAAACGTCAGCTGTTATAGGTTGTCCTGTTTCTGCTAATTTATGTGCTTGATATTCATAATCAGCCAATAGTGCTTGAAAATAAAATGTTCCTGTAATATTTCCAATTTCTTGCTCTAATAAAGCGATTTTCTCTGCAGGATCACTCGTTTTTTCCAACATATAATCTAGCAATAATCTCTCATTAAATGTTGATGCAACTTCTGCTACAAAAATTGTATAATCTGACATTGAAAATGGTTGATTTTCTTGAGAATAAAGCGTATGTAATGTGTGTCCCAACTCATGTGCCAACGTAAACACACTATCCAGCGTCTTATTATAATTCAAAAGCATATACGGATGAACTCCGTAAACTCCTGCAGAATACGCTCCTGGTCTTTTCCCTTTTGTCTCAAATACATCTAACCAACCTTCAGATATCGCCTTTTCCATTTTAGAAACATAATCTGCCCCTAAAGGTTTAACTGAATTCAAAACAATATTTTTCGCATCATTGTACTCATATTCCTTATCAAATTCAATTAAATTTATCGAACCATCATAATTATGATATTCTTTCAATCCTAATACTTTCTTTCTCAAATTTATATATCTTTTCAATGGTGCAGTATTTTCTTTTGCAGTATTAATCAAATTCAAATAAATACTCTCAGGAATATTATCCTCTTCCAAAGCACTCAATAAAAATGAATCATATTTATAAGCCTTCGTTTTCGCAATATTTTTTTGCAAAATTGAATTATACACAGCTGCAATTGTATTTTTTCTTCTATTGTAAACACCATAATGACTTTCAAACATTAATTTTCTATCTTCTTGATTTCTATTCACATGAACCTGTTTCCCATAATTAGCAGCTGTTGCCTCGATTTTCTCTCCCGACGACAATTCTACTTCTGGCCATTGAACATCACTAACTGTAATTTCTGAATAAATTGTTCTTGGAGTTGAAAAATATGAGCTAAAATACGAAAGCAATTTACTTTTTTCTTCATCCAAAAACATGACTTTTGCAATCTAAATAAATTTTCCAATCCAAATCTATAATCTGAAAACTCCTCTTTTTGAATCCATTTTTCAATATTTTCTCTATTTTCAATTAATTCAGAATTAACCCACGAAAGCCCTGTCGATATTTCTGCAAACAAAAATTGTATCTTTTGTAAATTTTCTGTTGCCTCTTTATCCAACGAATTCAAATCTCGTGCCAATTGCGGATATCTATACAATTTATATGAAATTTTATCCAATTCCTCTTGCTTCTTCAAAAAAATTTCAATAAATTTTCTTCCTTCCCAAAATTCCCTTTATATCCAACCAACTCTTTCTCAATTTCCTTCATTTTTCTCAAAATCTTCATTCCATTTTTTTCATAATTTTTCATAAATATCATTCAAATTCCATTTATACTCTTTTTGCAATATCTTTTCTTTCCATCAATTTTTTTACAAAACTTTTCACAAATCTTTTGATTCTGTTATTCAGTTTTTCTCCTTTTCCCATTTTTTGCTATTTCATTTTTTTATTCTTTTTTTATCATTTTTTTACTATTTTTCACCATCAATATTTATTTGTTTTTCATTAATCTCTATCCGAAAAATTTCACAACTAAAAAAATATATAATCGCTAACGGAATAATCCATCCCGCCACAGACATAAACGCATAAAACGCCACCTTCAATAACGCAATTATCGCAACAACTGCTACTGCAAATCCTATCGCTTTTTAAAAATCAATTCTAAATTACTTTTTTTGGTGTTACATCTTTCATATTTCCTACTCCTTTTTCTTGATTCCTAATTTTTTTATTTTTTTCAATTTTTTTATTTTTCTATTAAAAATATTCCAAATTTATCAAGTCAAAATCATATTTCTCTCATCTTAAATATTCTATATTTTCACTCTCACCCTTCATGAGCAACTTCTACTAAATATATTTTTTCACCAACAATCTTTCCTTCCCCTTCTTCGTCTCTCCTTTGTCTGAAAATAACTTATACTTTCCATATCCTCTAATCGTAATTAAACTCCCAATCTCAATCATTTTAGATTTATCCTTTTCCTCTGCATAATCAACCAGAACTTTTCCTTTTTCAATCGGCTCTACAACCTTATTTCTGGATAAATTCGTTATTGCTGAAACAATACTATCAAGCCTCTTCGATGGAACTGTAATCAATTTATCATCATAATTATAACTCGGTAACTCTTCAAGTTTTTCAACTTCCACAATTTCAATTTCACACGAAGCTCTCCCAATCTGTTTCAACTCCACCGAAATTATATCCACAATCTTACTAGAAACAGGAATATAACTAATCCCATTTTCAAGAATCAAATCTCCCATCAACTCCCGCTTTATATTAAGCCCCATCAAACTTCCAAGAAAATCTTTATGCTGATATTCCTTAAATTTTGAATTTATTGATATTTTTAACAATTTACATGGAAAATCCAAAATCTTAAAATTTTCAACATCTTCAGTCATAAAACTATCTGGCACAAACGCAATTTGTCTCCTATCACTATCCTCAAAAATTCCATTAGTAATTACATTCAATCCATTCATCTTCTTCTGAAATTTCTTCCAAAAATTTGGCGTATAAAATTCCTCAGTAAAACTTATTATTTCATACTCACTAGCCATTTCATATGCATTAAAAATCTTACTCGCCAAATACTCTGATTCTTTCGGAAATTGCTTCAAAAACATTTCTTTTTTTCATTTTCCCTCCTTTTTCACATTTTTTATTTAATTAATTCCATCAAATTATAAATTCCACTAAATTTCATTCACAACTTTCAAATTATCGAAATCAACATTTTTATCTTTTTCTTCATTCCTTCTAACTCGCTCAAATTCCTCATATTCCTTAATCAATTTCCCCAACTTCCCAATAACATAAGCTACCACTCCAATATCATCTCCAAATCCTAAAACTGGTATAATATCAGGCACAGCATCAAGTGTCGTAATCACATACACAATTGCTCCAACAATTTTTAATTTATCAGCCGTAGAAATCTCAAATTCTCCCTTCAAATTTGCTCTCATCATTCTAACCAACAAAGCAAATTTATTCCCAATTTCTCCTAAATTCCCTTTTAAATTATTTGCCTTTTTCAATTGTTCCAACGTAATTTTTGTTTTTTTATAACCTTCATAAAATTTTTTTGCCTTTCTTATCATCTCAAAACTCCTCCCAAAATATCATTTTCAACATTTCCATAATCTTGAAATCAATCGTATTTTATCACATAAAATTCATTTTTTTCTATATGAAAATCTTGTTAAAATGTAGTCAAAAATAAAAAAAATATACCTGTTTGTAAAGATTCTAATCACTCTACTAAACAAGCATATTTCCATATTTTTATATTTCAAAACAATTCTACAAAAAAATTTATTTAACAAATCATTAATAACTTTTTCTACTACTTTTTGATTTTTCGATTTGAGGTGGATTTCCTTCTGGTCTTCTAGGTCCTCTTTTTCCAATTCTATCTAAAAATTTCTACTAATTCTTCTCTTTCATTAGCTGTTAATTTTTCCTGTCTTCAATTTTTGTTTTTAATTCTTCTACTCTTTTTTTCTCTTTTTTCAAATTCTGCTTTCATTTTTTTGTTTCATCTAGTTTTATTGGGTTCCCATTCGCATCTTTCGGTGGTTCTTTATCAAATTTTCTTTCAGGTTTTTTCCCATCTTTTGGTGGTTTACAGTCCTTATGCGGTCTACCTTTTCTACTTAAAATCTCAATTATTTCTTCTGATTCGCTTGATGTCAAATTTCCTGTCTTCAATTTTGTTTTCAAATCTTCTATTCTTTTTGCTCTTTGTTCAAATTCTGCCTTCATTTTTGTTTCATCTGGTTTTATTGGATTTCCATTCGCATCTTTCGGTGGTTCTGGACATTGCTCATTTTGTACTGGAATCTTATTTTTACTCTCCTTCAACGTTGTTGTCCCTGCAAATACCGATAATGATGCTAATAAAGCCATTCCCATAATTCCTTTTTTACTAATATTTTTCATAATTTTTTTCCTCCATATTCTTCTGATACTACAAATTAAATTTCATAGTATATCTTCTTTTATTTTTTAGCGTTCCTCTCGAACAAATATATAGTACCATTTAATTTTTGACAAAATTATGTTTTTAATTATGAAATTTTTGTGTCTTTTTTTATATTTTTTTGATAATATGATCATAAAATATATTTTTACTTACGATTATTTTTTTAATTATTGAAACTATTGAAATAATTTAACCAAAAAAATCTTTCATCTAAAAAAATTAACAAAAAAACTATAAAATCCAATCTTAATTTTTACCATTTATTTAAATTTCATGATATAAGTTTTCTTTTTGGATTGATTGTTAATCTAGAAAATAGTTTATTAGCACATTTCTTCCCAAAAAATAAAAACCCTCGGAAACATTGATTTCCAAGGGTATATAAAATAATACAATTATCTTTTTGAAAATTTTTTTAACAGTATTCAAATACCTATAAAATCAATATTTCTTGTTTTATTTGTATATTGTGCGTATATTGTAATTTTGCACTAAAAAAAACTCTAACAATATTAGCAGTATTGTTAGAATTATAAATCACATATTACATTTTTTTATTTTTATCATAGATAACTTGAAAAATACAATGGAGTCGTAAATGAAAAAAATTTAAAAAAATCAAAAAAACTTAGATGAAAAAGATATTGAAAATTTAAGAAAAGTTAAAATTTTAGAACTTAAAAGAAATGAAAAATTCAAGATCTTAAAGTTCTGAAAGTTAAAATTGAAATTGATAATAAAGAAAAAGAATAAAAGAATTATATAATTCTTCATAAACAAAAAAAGAGCAGATTTTTCGGTCTGCCCTTTATTTTTTTGCTAAAACTGTTGTTTTTTTAATATTCTGAACTTTCTTGATACACCACATCTGCAATATACGTATCAGCTTCATCAAACACTCTTCCGTACTCGTCAACTCTCAATTCTATTTCTTTGTCCCAGGCATCTTCACAGGCTTTTCTGTCTGATTCAGTTTTATATTCCTCCACGTTCCAGTAATTCAATTTTTTTCATTTATTTCCCTCCCGATTTTTATTTTTTTGAATAATACGATTATCAATATTATGATAATCAAAAAAATGCAATAGCTAGAATTTTTTTCCTTTAAAGTCGTTTTTTTGATTTCAAAAGTTATACGGCTTTTTTTAAATTAATTTGTTTTTTTCATAAAATTTTTTTGATATAATGGTCTTGAGATAAGGGATTACTCCCTTACCTCAAACTTAATTGAGAAGCTAAAGAATATAAGATTTATTGTGATGGATATTTCTGTAATCTTTAGCTTTTTTTGGTTTATAAAAACCTAACCATTATATTTTTTTACCTCCTTTCCTTTACATAAATAGTATACTATATATTTTTATATTTGTCAACAACTTTTTATAAAATATTTTACTTTTTTTCAAAAATATTTAGAAAATTTTCTACTAAATTTGCTATTAATTTATTTTTAGTAGTTCCTTGTTGCTTTGCGATCTCCTCCAGCTTTTCCCATTTTTTCCCAGGCAAACTAACAGATTTAGAGATATATTTATCCCCCTCCAATATGGGCTTTCTACCAACATCCCACGTTATTTTTCTTCCTTTTTTTGCTCCTCTATTTTCTTTTTTGTTTTCCATTTTTCCTCCTAAATTCTTTTCACTTTTATTTCGTAATATCCCATTTCTTCGTAGTCGCTATCACTTGCAACATCGATTATTTCAAATCTTGTACCAGCTGGAACTAATACCTCTTTTTCTTCATAACCGTCTTCATCAGTTCCTAATGTGTTATAATATTCTTCAGCTTTTTCTTCATCTTCTTCTGTTTCTGCTTCATCATAAAGAGAGTAATTAACTTCGTGAACTTCAACTTCGTTTTCGCAAACAAAAACATATTCATATTCTCTTTCAGTTTCAACGTAAAATTGTCCGCCATTTGTCCAGCTTTCAGCATTTTCAGCTGTCAAAATTTGCCCAATTTCGTATTTAGCTTTATGATCTAAAGCTATTGTTCTAGCAATCCCTTTTATTGTTTTGTTTGTGTTTCTTGCTATTTCGTTCTTTGTCATTTTAATCACTCCTTGTTTTTCTATTTCCTTTTACATTATTAGTATACTATATTTTTTTATATTTGTCAACAACTTTTTATAAAATATTTTTAAAAATTTTTTTACAAAAAAAGACAGATATTTAAATCTGTCTTCATTACACAATGTGCTATTAAATTCAATAATATTATAACACTTTTTTTGAAAGTCAATATTTAAATTTCATACAAGCTTATCAAAAAAATTCTAAAAACTTCTTGATTTGATTTAAAAGCCTTTTTTTCTTTTTCTCATTTTTTTCAAAAAAATCTAAAATTTCTCTGCCGTTGTAATTTAGACTAAAATATATTTTTTTCTTTTTGTCTATTATCTCACTAGGTTTCAAGCCTTCTTTTTTTAATTTTTAGCAATTAGCTCAGTTAATGTTTTTAGCTTTCAGATTCAATTTTTTTCACATTCGTAAAAAAACTAATACCTCTTATTTCTTTTTTTATAATGATAAAGCCTTTATAAACCATGTTTCCTCCTTTTTTATACAATTATACCTCGAAAAATAAAAAGATAGCCGTTTCCGACTATCTTTCAAATATTTTTATGATTTTCTTTTTATTCCTTTTAATTGTATCACTGCTTTCTTCGAACACTCCGAATCTATCAAATAAGCCAATCGTCATCAATGCCACGAAATTAGTTCCGATTAGCAACCACAAATCTTCTTTTTTTGATTTTTCTTCTATCGAATCAAAAATTTCTTTGTTGCTTTCATTATTTAGCCGATTTCTTAATAAAGTTAGATTCTGATGACGTTGCTGACTTCTTAGTTTTAACGTTAAAACAGAGTTTAAAAAAATCAGCGATAACATTACAATTACGAATTTTCTACTTCTGTGATAGACTTTCATCACTTATCACCTTTATCCTTTTTGACAAATCCCATTTTTTCGAGTAACAACTCCAAGAAACCTGTGCTTATTCCGTATCTCTTTTGATTTACAGTTTCCAATAGAGCCTCCCCGAAAAATCCAAAAACTGGACTTAGCGGATATAAAAAACCAGCTGAGAAGTGACCTATCAGCTTATTTAGAGATAACGCAATAGCCATTGTCATTCCAGCCACTGCTATCCTTTTAAAAAATGGCTTAACTGGCTGATTATCAATCATTTTTTGAGCTACAACTCCAAACAGTACTCCGCTAAAAAATAAGATCAAGAAAAGCCCGTGATTGTCAATTATCATTCTTAAATCTTCTATCATTATTTGTGCTCCTACAATATGTTTTTATTCCCTTTTTTCTCAAAATCAAAAATCTCTTGAATGAATTCAGACGGAATCAACTTAGTTTTTAATTCTTTAATACAAGATAAAATTACTTCCTCTCAGTTTCCTCTATAAAATTTGGAATCCATTTTCTATCAATTTCTTTTTCTTTTTAAAATGTAACTTTCTAATTTTTTTCCCAAAAGTCTTTTTGCTATAACATCAAATTTTTTTCTGCTCCACTTTTTTTGTTTTGTTTATAATCTCATTTTTTTGTAAATTTTTTTGCTACAACCATCTCTGTAGCTTTATTAATAACCCATATTTTTTTATCATTTTATCCATTTTATCACCTCTTTTTTTATAAATTTTTGGTGATTTTTGATTTTTAAGCTACCTAACAAGCGTTTTTAAGACAAATCAACTCATTAGGCAACCTTAATATCAAAAAGTGTTCTATTCTTGCTCTTATACGGCTTGTATCAAAGCCATTTTTTTATTACTTTAATTCAAAATGTGGCGTATCGTGCATTTTCCAATTTCCACCCCATTCAATATTAATATTTTTACTTTTTGCTACCGTCAAGATATGATTTGCTATTAATTTTAATTTTTTATCATCATATCCTTCTTCTGATGTGAATTTTCTGTACACACCATTTTCTATAACTCCGCAAGGGAATATGTCAACTGCATGTCCGTATCCATCAGATTTTAATTGATGATTAGATTTAAATGTTTTTCCGTCACAATTAGTTACTTTTTTTAATTTTTTTCCTTTTTTATCATATAAAACAGTTCTTCCTTGTTGATATAAAGCAAACTGTTCCTCTGTTGTTCTAGCACCGTCTGTGATTCTAAAATCAAACGGACTATTTACAATTGCAGCTTTCATAACTTCAACTAACTTTGGATGTACTTTTTTCATTTTATCCAAACTCACTTGGCTGAAAGAATAAGTTTTATTTTCCGTTGTTGTATTTTCCTTGTCCCAATCTTTCAAATATTCCTCCTTTTTCTGAACTCTGTTTAACCAACCTGTCAAAAATCTTTCTTGTGTTTTATCAGCTTCAACTTTTCCTTTGTAATAGATTCTTTGTAAGTTATGATAAATTTCCAAAAATTTTTCAGAGTCTACTGCATTCAACACTTCCAATGTTTTGTTTCCAATTATTCCGTCTACATCAAGATTTGCATTAGTAAGTTGATTTATAGCAATCTGTGCATTTTTGACTCCGTTTTTGCCACTATTTACAGCCCAGTCGCATATAGATAGTGCTACTTTATCGTTTGCAACTTTATCTAGTTTGTTTCCTAAATAATATTTTTTTAGATATATATTTTTTGCAAAATCCTTTGTTAAATCTTGCATATCTCCCTTATATCCAAACTCTCTTGCATCTTCTTCAGTTATTCCGTATTTTGTTTTTCCACCCTTGTCGTGCTTGTCATTAGAATATCCGCCCTCAACTTTCAGCAGATAGTCAAATATTTTCTCAAATCTGTCCATTTACATCACTTCCTTTATTTCTTCAACATTCAATATTATGTTGTCTTCTTCAAATTTTACTCCAACAACTTTATATTTTTTACCATCCAATTCTATTTCTGTGCATATCAATTTTTCTATATTCATTCAAATCACTCCTCTTAATTTTGAAAAAAATCTTTTACATTTAAATCTAACATTTGTTCAATAGTGTATCTGCTGATTCCAACTACTGCCATTTGTTCTGCCATGTCTGCGACTTCAATTATGTCTTGTATTTTTGTCGCTAGAGCTTTTAATTCAGTTTTGTTTAGCTCTATAAACTCAACTAAACCCTTGTCATTTAAAACTTTTACTTTTTCAATCTTATCTTGTTCTAACAATGACATCAACGAAAATTTTAATGCTAATCTATTTCTATTTTCTTCATTGTTCTCGAAAGTGTATTTTTTACCAGCTTTTTCAATTTCAAGTGTTTGATTTAAAAAGTTTAATTTAGCTTCAACTAAATTTTTTGACGCTTTTGTTCTTAATTCTTTTAGTTTTGTATTTAACAAATCATTGTCAACTTTCCATTTATGCTCTGTTACATCCCATACACTCCACTCATTCGGCTTTGCAATTGTTACGATTGTTTCGTTTTCTTCATCTAAATAACTTCCATCATTTAAAACTGTTTTACCAGCTTTTATTTTTTCTACTTCTGTCATTTCTCTTAGTTCTCCAGTTTTCTTGTCCAAAACTGGATTCGAAAGTAATGATGTTGAGTATTTCATAGTTTCTTCATTCCAGTCAGGATAAAATAAATTTGGATTTTTTTTGAATTCCTCTGCTGTTGTAACTGTCGGTCGTGCTATACACTCCATTGTTGCGATTAAATAAATGTAAATTACTGTCATTTTTCTCACTCCATTTCTTTAATTTTTTTTGATTTTTATTCTGTGCTAACTTATGAATTTGTTCACGAAAATTTTTTGAAAAAGTATGAACATTGATTTTTATAGGCTTTTGAGATAATTTCGTTTTTAGTGACTTTACATACAAATTTTATTAAATCACTAAAAATCTAAAGTATGCATCAAAAGTCAATAAAAATCAGTAAATATTTTTTTCAAAAAAATCTGAACAAATTCATAAATTTCTCTACTTTTTTTATTGTTAAAATCCCGCTTTTTTACGAATTTCTAACAGTTTTATTCTTCTATCTCTAGCACTCGTTTTCTTAACATAATGCTTTTTAGTTACATCTGTCCCACTATGATTTGCAAATTCGCTTGCCAAATCAATCCCGGCACTTTTTGCAATCAAGTTTATTGATGTTTTTCTTAACGAGTGCGGATATAGATTTTCTATTCCTACAAGTTTCCCAATTTTTCTAACTCTATCTCTTATTGTGCTTTTGCTCATTTGCTTAAATATTCCGTTGTATTTAGTCACTAGTAAGTATTCAACGCTGTCATTTCTACATCTCAACCACTCCCTTATTAGTTCTGTTGTTTCTTCAAATATCGCAAACTCTACAATCTTTTGTTCCTTTTCCACTATTCCAAATATTATCCCATTCTCCAAGTCAATATTTTTTAGTTTTATTGACTGCAAAGCAGTAATTCTACAAGCTGTATCAATAATCAAGTTAAATATGATCCTGTCTTGCAAATCATACCGTTTGTCCATTTCCATTTTTATGTTAATCTCAATTATCTCTTTATTTGTAAGATAATAGCTATTTCTCCGTTTTTCCACATCTGTAACTTTTAATCTATCAAGTTTATCACGAAACGGATGTGTTGCTATTAAATCACGTTTAACTGCCCAAATGTAAAAGCTACTTATTGCCGTGATTTTGTTATTAATCGTTCTAGCATTGTTGCCTTTCATCTCTCTACAATATCTGATATATCTCTCTAAAATACTCACAATAAACTTTAGTGTATCTTTGCTCAGTAAATAACGATTATTTTCACACACTCTTAAATACTCTGCAAACTGTTTCATATTGTTTAAATACGTCTTGTAAGTAGTGTTTTTAGTCACTGCATTCTTAGCTATACTACTGTTCAAATACTCCAAATAAATCTCTGCGTTTCTTCCTTTCAGTTCTTGCAATTCCATTTTCACCATCTCCTCCATAATGTTTTTTATTACATTATAGACTAGAAAATTTATTCAGTTTTGAGAGTAATTTCTTAAAGTTCCCGAACGGTTTAATTATCCAGTGGGGAACAGGGATAGCTCCGAGCGGTAATGATCTTGTAAGATTTAATAAACCTTTTAAAACAATGAATTATCAAATTTTTGCAACCGACAATGGTCCTGGAACACATATAATAGGAACAGTTCTCGATACAACAGCAACTTTTAGGCTTTATGGAACTAATCCTACCGAATTAAAATACAAAAGCACCGGTTTTAGATGGCTCGCTATAGGTTATTAAACTAAATAGAAAATTTGTTCAAAACTTATCGTGTAAAAATCGGAAACAACGTTGAAATTGGGAAAGTTTTTGAGACAAATATCGAATATCCATCGAGTCGTCCTCATATTTTTTATTCTGTCCATACTGGTAATAATGCGCCTATCAACTTAAATGATCATTATAAGTATGCACTGAATGAAATTATTGTGAATATTGGAATTTCAAAATCAGGATACATCCAATATTCCGTCGCTAAAAACAATAACATTATTGACGGACGATTTATTGAAATTATGTTTGTGTTTTAGTTAGAAAATTTGTTCAAAAATAGTGGAAACGGTCATTTAAAAATAGGAAATATCTTAATACAATGGGGATCTGTTTCGGTTCTTAAAAATCAGTATACATTAGTTTATCCGTTTGCTTATAAGGAACTTCCTTCGATTACAATTTCAACCTGGAGTTCAAATGGAGTAGCGACTCACTCTGGTCGGAGCAAAGTACAATGTGTTTTCACCAGCGATACAGGCTCTATGGGATTCGACTGGATAACTATCGGAATTGTTTAATAACCGATTGCTAAATAAGTCAATTCAGATTTATCGCCAGATCCAATTACGCTATCCAAGTCAAAATGAGTTTTATAGATACCGGAAATTGTGGAAGCTCCAGGACTACCTGAACCTATTGTACTATTAACAGATGGTCCTAACCGAGTAACTTGCACATTAAAACAGGTGTTAGAAAAAGGTGTTGGGAATCGAAATGTGGAGACTCCGTCTGGAACTATTCCCCATTTGATTTCAATACCAGCAAATTTAATTGAGCCAACTTGAGATTTTTGAACTCCGAACAAATTTTCTAGTAAGTTTTATTTCCAATTTCCAATGGCTAGATAAGAAATAGAAACTTCCGATGTTGCGTTTGTAAAAGCTTTAAATGTTGTGTTATTTACAGTTTCCCCTGACGCAAAAAATGCCCCCGTACTTGAATTAACACTAATTGATAGCGCTATTATGTTGTTCAACCTCGTTTTAAAAGTATTTATATAACCAGCTTTAGACGCTATACCTGTTCCAAAAACTAAAACGAGACCATTTGAAAATTTTAAATAGTTATTACCAATTTCAAATAAATTTTCTAATTATTTTGTAACGTACGAAATAATTCCTTTTATTTCATAATGTGTTACTGCTTCAACACCATGTATTGTTATTTTGTCATTACGTAATACTAAACGAGTTATATTTTTATTGCTACTGTTATTCGAGACCACAATGTGCTCAGTGTTCAAAAAAGGTGCGTCAGGGACAAAATTCTTGGGATAATTAGTTAAAGGAATTCCTTCAGTCATCCAATTGACTTCTCTCGAATTTTTGTAGTCAAAAAAGATAAAGAGGAAAGCTCTTTTTCCGTATCTCCAGAATCTAACAACTGAAAAAACAGAATTTGGAACTTCTACCGTTTCTGTTAATTCGAACAAATTTTCTACTTTGTCCGAAATTGGTTTGTTGCTTATTGCTCTAAATTTTCCGCTATCGTTGTATGTCAGACTGTTGTCTTCGATACATTCGTAGTAAAATTTTGTTACATTATCATAATAAAATTTTCCTTTTGTTTTATTGCCAATGTCCTGTATGTTTCCGCCAAATTGTAATCCTAGAATTTCAGCTAATCTCGAACTAACTAAATAATTTTCGTCCGCAAATTTTTTAGTAATATACGTGATGCTCGGATCAATAACAGCCGTCACGTTTGCCACTTGATCTACAATAATCGTATCTACATATTCAATTTCCACAACGTTATTTGCTGAAAATGGTGGCACGAAGTCTGGACTTGTTGAAGTATTGTATGCGTAAAGTATTTCAACGTTATCGTTCCCATGTGCAAATATTCCTAACTCTTTGATATAAAAACCTGTCGTTACAGATTTGTTGGTCAATAATGCATTGATTTCACAAGTTCCGTTTTTTTTAGCATTTATATTCAAAATTGGCAATGTTGTAATTTGATTGACTAATGCTGTCCTTTCTCTTTCAGAAGTTAATGATGTTCCATCTCCTATCGCCATTTTAGTAAATGTTATTGTTTCTCCTGCTAATCCTTTTGCTAATAATTCTCTTCCTTTTTCTGTTAAAATAAATCCGTTAAATTTTGCCATAATTTACCTCCTATCTTATTTCTCTTAATACTCTTGTTCTGTGTACCGTTCCAAAATTTGTCACTATAATCTCATTTGGAATATTTATATCAGTCGAACCTAAGTAATATTTCTTTTTTTATTTTTTTCGATAAAAACCATAAAAAAATTTGTCTTTTCTTCTTTTCTTAAAAACCTTATTCCCTCAAGCCAAGAACGAACATTTTTATACTGCTCTACAACTTCGATTATTTTCTTGTAGCCTTCATAATTCGATAAGTTACCATTAGTATTGACTTTTAAAAATATCCTGGATTGCCGCTATACTTGAACCATTCTATTATTTCAACATTTCCACTAAATAAGATTTCACAAATTTCTTTAATTCCGCCGACAGTACCTTTATTAAAATGCGAAAAAACAGACCTTTTTATCAGTTTTATTTTTGTTTCTCTTGTTATATTTGAATCGATATAATCAACATGATATTCCCACATCAAAAAGTCTAATTCTACATCATTTAACTCTGATAATTCCAAGAAAAAAATTTTTCTTTTTAATCGCATCATGCTTCTTTTTTTAATAGCAAAATTTATAGATTCATAAATCCAAAGTGTTGTTTTATCATTTAAAGTTGACTTCGTCGCTATATCTGTTAAGTTCAAATTATCAATAGTTATCATATATTTTCAACTCCTAAATAATTACTTGTAACACTTGTATTCTCTGCTATTTCATTAAAAATCTAAAAACTCTAAATGTTGGACTTCTTAATACAACTCTTTTTACTCCAGCTAATTTTAATAATTTAATAAGCTCATCAGGATTAATATCTCTTCCCATTTTATTTTGTTGCCAAATTTTAAAATCTTTTACGGCTTTTTCAACATTATTTTTAATAACATTTACAAGCGTTTCATTAGATTTATCAATGTAGTAGTCAAAATCAATTGTGTATGATGTTTTTATTGCCTGTTTTACTGTTACATTATCCGTTAAAGGTCTTATGTTGTCAGTATTCAGCATTTCTTCAATTCTCTTTTTAAGTTCATTCGTAAGTGTCAAAGAATCAGTTAAAACATAAATATCCACATTTGTTGCGCTCGGACTATACGCTACAACATCAACAATATTTGTACTTGTTGACTTAGCCCAAAATTCATAAGCTCCTTTACTTCCAGCCGTTGTGAAACTTTCAGGGATTTCTCTGATTCTAGCTCTATAATTGTCGTCTTGCTCTATTTCAGCTCCATTATTTGATGCTGTAATGTTCTCGACTTTATCGTAATGCGGAAAAATGTCGACCATCGTATTGATTTGTCCGACTGGAATATCATTCCCAACATTTCCTGATGTGTTGCAAGTTGCAATTCCGTCTACATACAAATCACCTTTTTCTATTTTATATTGTTCATCTGTTGAAAAATACAACTCATTGTATTGAATCCTTGACCCTTTTGGAATTATTATGTCTGTCGCTTGAATATCAGTAATATAAAATCTAAATGTTGCTACTGCTGGTTGCTCTACGAGTCTTTTACCTCTATTTCCGTAAAATTCCCCTTTCAAATCTAGTCGCTCATTCCTTGCAAACCTTAAATAATTTTGTTTCATTTCATCGTTGTATTTTTCTTCTCTTAATCCAAAGAGATACGCTACTGTTTCAAAGATAAGCGTTTCTGGACTTGATTCAGTTAATTGCCTTCCGCTAAGCTCCTGAAACTTATCAATCATATCTCTTTTAAGTTCCCACGAATCCGCATCTATAATTTCATATTCTTCATTTGATATTTCACTCAATGTTTATCACCTCAATTCCTAATTCAATGTCAAATCATTGTTAAATGTATCTTTCATAATGATTCTAGTTTGTCTTAAAACAGCCCTTGGCTCGTATTCTCTTATAATTTTAGTCAAGTGGCTTGCGATTCTATTCTGCACAACATTAATGTTCTTATCAATCAAATCACTGTCAAATGCAAAATCTCGATTGAGTGGCTGTTCTTCTTTGCAAACTCTTAAAATCATTCCTACATTTGTAACTACTTCTTCTAAAGTGTTTTTTGGATTATAATTTATTTCTTCAGAGCTATTTACTGTTATCATTATTTACAGCCTCCTTCTGCTCATTCTCGATGTCATCTTGATTCTCTTCAGTGACTTGCTGATTTTTTTGTATTTTTCTTTGTTCGATTAATTGATTATACAACTTAGGATTTTCAATATACTCTTTAAGCGTAATATTCAACTTAACAACATCAAATCCGCCCTCTTCTTTGTTAAAATAACTGCTTTCTTCTGATAGCTCAGTTATTAAAAAAGGATATTCTCCAAATACTTGACCGCCAAAAACTAAGTTTGCATATTCTCCAAGCTCAAACATTTGCTTGATTGTATCTAGTTCCTCTTTTAAAGTAGTTTGTTGTATTAAAGATGATACTAAAGTCATTGTAAAACTAACTTCTAGTAAATCTCTACCTTGGAATCTTAACATTCCAGGACCGTAAATTGCTTGATGTTCCGATATTTTAGCCTTGTATGACCTACTTATTTGATTATTAAGCGATACAATCTGATCTTCTGACGCTTCAAATATGACATCTCCAAAACTTCCTATCATTGCGGACCTCCACTCATATCTCCGCCAGCAGTTACTCCATCATGTTTATGTGTGTTAAGATTAATACTTCCACCAGTTTTTGTAGTTCCACTCACTTCCAAATCTCCATTAATTAACACTTTTCCAATATTTAAAGTCAATGTATTACCATCATAAGTCCAACTACCCCCATCAGAAAAAGTTCTTTTTACTTCACTTTCGCTGCTAGAAGCACCTCGCATAGGACAACCAAGCACAACTCCTTGTTCAGGCATTTCCGAGAAAAATAAGCAATAAACAGTCTGCCCCAGTCCAAGTGTATAATTATCGCTATGACTTTCAGAGTAAGGTACTAGCACATTAAGCCAATCTGTTGTTTTATCATCGTCGCCTTTTAATAGCACTCTTACTTTTCCGGTTTTTGAATCTATTGCACTTACTTCTCCAGATTTTAATGTTTCTACCAATTTAATCACCACCTTTCAAAAATTTTGAAACAAAAAAATCACAATCAAATTAATGACTGTGATTTTTCTTTTAAATTTTATGCTCCTTCTTTTTCTCTATCCATATTTGCTTTTTATTCCTAATGTTTCTAACAAATTTTTAAAAAAATTTTTTTAAAATAAACTACATACTCCCGATAAATAACAACTTTATCAAAGATTTTTTTCTACTTCTTCTGGTGAAATTCCATATTTCTTAGCTATTTTTTTATTGATTTCTTCTTCAATATTTTTCTTCTTCTTGTTTAGTATGGTTTCCTTTTTGATTTTTAAAGTTTCATGAAGTGTTTTTTTGAATAATCAATATAAATATCTTTTTCTTTTGTCACTTGGGATTTCTTTTTTTAACTGTATAAGTTTCATCTTTCACAGTTCCATCGGGATAATAAGTTATCATTCCGTGTGTTTCGCCACCAAGATTAAAAGAATTTTTTTATCTCCATAAGCACGAATAAACAAAATATCCGCATCTTTTTATTTGCTCTTTTTCCTGCTTTTTCTCATTACTTTTTTTGAGATCCTCTTCAGAAATATTATCTTTAACTAATATATCTATTGTATTTTTCTTTTTTTAGTTAAATTACTTGTATCTCTTGAATTTTTTTCAATACTTCATATTTTTAAGTCGTCTTGACTAGCCAATTTAACTTGTTTCTTATTTTTTTCAACTTTCTTTTTAACTTCTTTAACCTTTTTCGGCTTTCTTCTTCATCCCCGATTCTTTTTGCTTTTATTTTTTTATATTCTCGGGTGCTGTCACTCCAACTAAGAAAAACAAATATATTACACAAAAAAATACAATACAAGTTTTTTTATTTCTTTAGATAGTTCCTTTTTTTCTTGATTGCAAAATAAATCAATCTGATTATTTGAAATATCAGAATTAAAAAAATAAAACTAAAAACAAAATTATAAATATTGTCATAAAAATTCCTCCTAAAAAAATAATTTTATTATATTATACCTTATTTTTTTAAGAAAAAAATTAAAATTTTCTATACTCTCTCAAAAAAACAAATATTTTAGTTTCACAGTCATATATTCAGTTGTCATTGTCCTACATCAATTTATTTCTTTTTACTAGTTTTTTTAGTGTTTTTCTTATCTCTTACTTTTTTAGCCGATTTTTTCGAAGTTTGTCCACTCTTAGAAGTTATTTTGCTTTTCGATTTCTTAGCACTTTTTTTCTTAGCTTTTTCAGCTTCTTTTTTCTTTTGTTCTTCTTTAGTTTGAGCTATCGCTTTTTTCTCTGCATTTTCTCTTGCTCCAAGTTTCATTGCTGTAATTTCACAAGTATAATCGCCACTTATTTCGTGTGTTACCTTGTCAATTACATATTTACCTTCAAACTTCCCCCAGCTTTCATCAAGCTCAATTATTGCTCCTGCCAAATATTTAGTACTTCCGTCAACATTTAAGGTTATTTGATATTCCTGTTTAAGATTATCTTTTTAAAGTCTTTTTTTGCAACTTTTTTTGGTTCTGTTTTTCCCTTTAGTTTTTACCTTTAATATTTTTTTCTTTTTTTAGTTCTTTTTCTTTTTTTGTTTTCAGCTTTCTTCTGTAATTTTTTTCTTTTGATTCTTTAATCGTTTTTACCTTTTTTTCTTACCAGTTGTTTTTTTCTTCATTTCAACCTCTTATTTTTTTCTTGGATTTAACCTTTTTTTAGTTGGCTTTTTTTACTAGCCTTTTTCTGGCTTTTTCTTGTTAGTTTTTCTCGCTGTCTTTGCTTTTTAGATTCTTTTTCTTCAGTTGTAACTTGATTACGCTTGTCAAGTTCCTCTTTTGTGATAATTTCCTTAACAACCTTTTTTTCTTGTCGGGATCATAATACGAAACTTCGACTTTATCGTAAAATCTCTTTATTTTTTTCTTTTTCAAGCTAAAACTTCTAATTCGATAATCTTTAATATTAAAAACTTCAATAGTATCATTCTTTTCCATTTCTTCATCATCAAAAATAATTATCTTGTCATCAGATACTTTCATATTCAAGCCAATCTCTTTTACAATTCGATTAATAAAGGCTAAATCCGTTTCTTGATTTTGGTCTAATCTCTCAAAGAATACGTTCTCCGCATAAATCTCCGCATTCATTTCATGTTTATTCGCAATCCGTGTAACAAGCTCTTTCAAAGTTATACTCTCCCAAGCGACACTATTTTTCTGGTCTCTAATATTCTGATCAAGTGGCAAAGCCAAGCACTTTAAAGTAAGTTTATGGTCTTCAAAAGTCGGCTCATCCACATAAAAAGTTCCCAAGTCCAAAAAATTAGTTTCATTTTCCAGCTCTTCGTGAATCCCAACAAGTAATTGAGCGTTCTCGTCAGGATACCACTCTTTAAGCCAGCGATAATCTAAGTTTTCTAGTTCTATTTCTAAATCATCTATAGCATTTTTGGAATTATCTGTGTAGTTAAGAGATGAAATAGAATGTGCTATCTCATCAGAAATATCAACTTTATTAAATATAACTATAACCCTAATATTTCTAGCAAAAGCCATTCCTATTCACCTCTCTTCCACGGCGGTAAACTTGTATCATTATCACTTTCTTCAGCAATTTCAGGAAGAATAATTGGAACATTGGCATCAAAGACGGCGATGTCAATTAAAGCTAAATTACTTCTAATAAGGTCATGATAATATCCTTCACTTCCATAAACTCTATAAGCAATCAAGTCCCAAGTATCACCACTTTGTGTCCTGTAAACTCTAACATTTGCCATTATCCAAACACTGTCCTTTCTTTTTTATTTTTAGCTTTCGCCAATGCTCTCATTACTGCTTTCTCGATTGCACTTGTATCAGCATTCCCATTCACTGTTATGCTAATATTGATAACATCTCCTCCACTTGAACTTTCATTACTTCTAAGCCCTGACATTCGCTCTTTTAGTCCGCTAATTTTATCTCTAAAACTATTTCTAGTTTCACGATTATTCAAGATTTGAGTACCGCGAGGTAAATTCAATAACATTTCATGTTCTGCTAAGAAAGCTGGTTTACCAGGCATTTGAATTAATTCTGCTCCACGCTCTGCTACTGTTGTAAGTCCTCCGCTCCAGTAGTTAGTTCCCGCTGCATTTTTTCCAATTCCTAAAAGTCCTCCAACTGCTCCAAGCCCACTAGAAACCATGCTTTTCAAACTTTCCCATTTACCTTTGAAATAATTTACAACTCCATCAATTGCTCCTTTAAGAGCACTTGCTACAGCATCAAAAGCAGACTTAATAGCGTTCCATACAGCAATTGCAGCTCCTTTTATTCCTTCCCAAGTTGATTTGAAAAATGAACCTACTGTTGTTATTCCACTTTTTAGAGCATTCCATAATGCTAATGCTGTTGATTTGATAGCGTTCCATACAGCTTTGGCAACCGCCGATAATGTTTTCCAAATAGCTTTCATAACATTTATACTCGTCTTTACGTTTGTTGCTATTATTTTTATGTACGTTAAAACTACAGTTTTGATTACTAGCCATACAACTTTTACTACTGTCGATAATAATTTCCAAGCCAATTTGATGTTATTTATATAAATTTTAACGTAAATAGCTATAGCTTTTATGACGACTAGCACAACAGGTTTTAACGTTTTCCAAATAGCTTTAACTACAGCAATATATGTTCTAACATAAATCACAATGCCTTTCATGACAATATTAGCTATAGACTTGATCGCATTCCACACTTCAATTGCGGTAGGCTTTATTATTTTCCAAATTTCTTTAATAAAGTCTACACCTTGTTTAACTATGTTTTTAATTCCTGTTATTGCATTCATTACAGTTGGTTTAATCCCTTGCCAAACTTGTTTTATATAGTTAGCTACTGCTTTAAATATTGCATTCACACCGTTTCTAAACCAAGAACATTTATTGTATAAAACCACAAGTATTGCTATGACAGCAACGATTGCCACAATAATAAGTCCAACGGGATTGGATAAAAAAGCACTATTTATAGCCAATCCAATAGATTTAATTAACGATATTACTCTAGTCAAAACAGGAAATGCTGTTTTAAATCCTCCAACAAAACTTCCGGCTACTTTGAACTTGTCAAATATCAACATTCCTTTCGATATTCCACTAAAAACTGGTGCAAATCCTTTTGCCAATCCACCAAGCCCTATTTTAAATGCTGCAAATCCAGCTACAGCTTTTAGAATATTTGCAGTCAGTTGTGGATGTTTTTGTATTAATTGAGAAAATTTAGTAATAAGTGGACCAATAGAATTTGCAACTTGAACTAAACTCGGTCCCAATGCCGAACCTAAATCTACTCCCATATTAACAATTCTATTTTTCAAAGTATCAAAAGAATTCCCCATTGTTTTCAACCTTTGATTATATTCTGCATCAACACTCCCTGATGTTTTCATCTTGTCATGAGCATTTTTTATATTTGTTCCAACTTCGTCAATATGTTTTGCCAATTCTGATGCAGATTGAATAGATTCTTTACCAAATAAATTTTTAAGTGTCGACGCCTGTACATCCTTTGGAAGTTTCTTTATCCTTTGGAAAACATCAATTAATGTACCTTCTCCATCTTTCGTCATTCTTTTAGCTACATCTTCTGCGTCTAACCCTAAAGATTTGAAAGCTGCTGATTGCTTTTTCGTTGCCGATGCTCCAGCCATTAATCCTAATGAGATATTTTTTAATCCAGTTGCTGCAACTTCTGAAGGTACTCCAACTGATACTAAACTTGCTCCTAATGCTGCAACTCCCTCTTTAGAAATACCAGCCATTCCACCTAACCCAGCAACTCTGCTTGAAATATCAGCAATTTCTGGAGCTGTTGCTGCTACATTGTTTGCCAAATAGTTGATTACATTAGCATATTCCATTACTCCATTTTGATCTAAGTTAAGTTGTGCTCTAGTTTTTGCTAAAAAGTTCCCTGCTGCTTCAGTATTCATGTCAAATGCAACTTTAATTTTAGCAGCGTCTTTGGTATATCTTTCTAATTCGTCTGTTTTTATTCCCGCTTGAGCTCCCGCCCCTGCAATTTGAAATAATTCTACTTGAGAAAGTGGACTATTTTCACTAAAGTTCCTCATTGCTTTGTAAAATCCTGTTTCCATTTCTTTCGAACTAAAATCAGCAACTTTTTTTAAGTCTGCTTGAGCATTTTCTAAATCAACTGCTAATTTAACAGGAACAGCCAAAGCTCCAGCCATTCCCACACCTTGCATTATTTGCTTATCCCCAAAGTCTTTCATTTTACCGACAGTTTCTTGCCTAGCGTCATATCTTTTTTGAGCTTCTTTCAGTTTATTCATTTTTTCAATTTCTTTTTCAACTTCCTGAACCTTGTTTCTGTAGTTAGATAAACTAGCGCCTTCAGCTTCTATCTTACTTCTTGCAGCTTCAAATGCATGTTGTTGTCGTTCTTTTTGCTTATTCAATTTTCCAACATTTTTTTCAGCCTGTTCTATTTCCTTAGCTAACTGTTTATTACTACTCCCAGTTCTTTCATATTCAGCTTTCAATTTTTGCAAATGTTCGGAAGCTTTTTTATACTCTGAATTAATTTTATTTAATCCATCACGAGCCTTGTCCATATTTTGGAACGCTTTTTGTGCTTTTTCCATGCTTTTGATTTCTTTTTCAAATTCTTTGACAGATTTCGTCGTATTTTTTAAAGCGTTTGCAACTTGACTCATTCCACTAATAGCACTAGCTACTGCCGCACCCAGAACTATGTTCAACTCTAAATTTTTTGCCACAATTTACCTCCTTCCTCCCTTTTATTCGCTTTCTTCTTGCCTTGCCTTTTCTTCCTCAATCAACTTATTAGCCCTTGCTATCCAGTAATCCAGCTCATCAAATGTACATTTCATAAGTGTTTCATAACTAATATTCATTTTAAAATAGTTGAGCCCACTCAATAAATCTGTAATCAAGTCTAAAAAGTCATCTGTTACACTTCCGCCGTTGGAGTTTTCTCGTCCTTGTCTTCGTCCGTTCCCCAACCTTTTACTAAAAAATTCTTAGTTTGATTTACCACTTTTAAAAAGTCTTCAGCGCCTAATGTCATTAAATGCCCGTATTTAATGCCTGATGCCTTTTCAGCTACAGTCAAAGCCCAAGCATCATCAAAATCTTTAAAGTTTTCGGCATTAGATTTCATTCTTGATTTATAATCTTTTCCACATTCCAATAAATCTGCCCCTGTCAAATTATCCAGTTTCAAATCTATTTCTTTGTATTTTTTACTTCCTAGCTCATATTCTTTCATTAATTTTATAATCATTCTATTCCTCCTAAATATGTCCTAATAATTGTCTTATGATATTATTCAAACTTCCGTTTACATTCGAAATTCCGTTCAATACATCAATTTCAATGATTGTTTTACCATTTATCATTAATTTGTAATATGTGATGCTTAAATCAAATGAACCTTCAAATTTTTTACCGTTTTCAACCTTTGGACCATCAAATTTTGTGATAAATCCTTTCAATGTTGCATCTGCACCAGTTATTTTTGGCGAATGCGACATTCTATCTAATTCTTGTAAAGCTCCTAGACACTCTAGTGTGATTGAATCATTATTATTAAAATTTAATAATGTATCATTCATACTATCCATTTTTACTTTTGCTGACATTTTTTTGTAATGCCCAATTAGTGGTGCTTCAAATTCCGCAGCCATTCCAAATTGTTCAGTTGTTATTGTTGCAGACTCAACATTTGGAAGTTCTACTACTCCAACTCCTTCTAATGCATTCGAACCATTGACATAAAGATCAGCGTCAACGATTCCTAAAGGTAGTTTCTTTTTAGCCATTCTTTATCCTCCTATTTTCCTAAACTGTTTGCAAACTCAGTTAATGCGTCTACATCATATTTTTTCTTAAATGTTGCCGATTTCATTCCTGGAATTACTCCTAGCTTAATAACCCAAGTTATATCACCATTCATAACATTAATAGCGTCATTATCCTCGTTTGATAAAGTCGCACTTGCGCTTAACAAATCATTTCTAGCCACGATAGCATTCAATCTAATGTTCATTGATTTTGTTACTGTTTCAGCTAATTTTTTAGAGAATGTTTTATCCACTTTATCAAAAAGACTTATAACTAATTCATTTCCAACATATTTAAACATTCTACGAGTGTTTATGAATTTGTCTTTCGGATCTGTTGCCATCGGATTAAGTGCAGTTTCAGACCCCCAGCAACGCCAACCTTTGAAATTAATAGCTGTAACTACTCCATTTTTATTCAAAAAATTAGCCTGTTGTTCTTTATCTAAAATTATTTCCTCTAATTTTCCATTTGAATTTTTCCAATATAAACTATCACACTTATATGCAAAGTTAGACGGCACCTGTGAAGGTACACCACTCTTCTCATCATCTACTAACAACGACAAAGCAGCATACTGAATAGACTGAATATATTTCTTGCCGGCTAATCCTAATGTTCCGTATAATACAATTTGGTCATTTCCGTTAATATTATTATCATCTTTCCATTTTGGGATTTGGTCATAAGGCTTGTCTATCGGTGCATTAATCAATGCAATTGCTTCAAACATATTCCCATTTATATTTTTAGCTTTTGTTTTCATAATCGCCGCAACTTCACTATCACTTGAAAAATCTGGAACATCAATGAAAGCTGGTAATTCAGAATATTTTAAATAAACTTCATCTAATAGCTCTAACCCTGTTCTTTTCATTGTCGAAATATCATATCCACCTAAAGCCTGTGCTTTCGTTACTTTTGACAAGTCAATTTCTTCATATTCAATATCAATTTTAGTTCCATTTGACGGCTTAGCATATATTTCAAGACCTTCATCCGTCCACATCGTTACAGCGTCTGAAATAACTTGTGATGTTGCATTTTCTTTAACTACTAATGTGTCTGTTATCAATTTGTGATTCGGAATAACAACTTTACCATTTGTTAAGCTCAAATCATTTTGAGTTTTTTTAACTGTTTTATGTTTTTCAATATCCAGGATATTTACAACATAAAGTGGCGCTACTCCATACAATTCAAAAAATACTTTTATTGCTTGTGAAATTGAAAAATCTAAGTCGTAAGTGTCTCCAAAATACTGAATAGCTTCTTTATAAGTTCCTAATCTTACAATCTCGTTCACTCTTCTGTTTTCTCTTTTTACTTTATTCATCGGTGCAGTCCCTACGATAAAATGTCCGTAATTAAGCACTATCGGTAGCGATATGTCACTCGATGTCTCAGTTTGATAAGTTCCGTGTTTATACCCCATTATTCAGCCTCCTCCCTTATTTGGTCTTTAATTTGCTGTGTTACCGTTTCAAGCAATTTTTCATTTTGCAATGCTTCACTAGCTTGATTAACATCCACCAAAGTCCTTTTCAAAAGCGGATATTTCTCAAGTTTTGCTTCAATTACTTCATTGCTGTAGTAAATAACACCTTTAGTAAATCTAATGTCTTTAAATTCAAGCGTATCTCCTAAATAAATATATTGCTTTTTATCTTCCATTATTCCTCCTTCAAAATTTCAGGCTCGACAGGATAATCCCAAACTGTAAATGTAATTCTTGAAAATATAAAATCTCCAAACTCGTCGCTATATAAATCGCACTTAAATTCTTTATCTTCCCGTATCGCCCATCCTTTTTCATCGTAAACTTTAGTTAAAAGTTTACTTCTAATTTCTTCACCTTTGTAAAGATTATCAATATAATCTTCGTTTTTAGTACCAACTATTATTTCAAAAGTAGCGTCGCAATCATAACTATCCATTCCTTCTGTAACTTGTCTAGAACTCAAAGCTCTTAATGTCACACAAGGAAAAAACGGCTTTTTCTGTCCTGTATTTTTGTCAATTTCCCCGTATCTCCTAACTGGCAACGCCCCTCGGAATATCTGATAATCAGTATCTTTAAATTCTTCACATAAAAAGTCATACAAACTTTTTTCAATTACTTTAATACTCATAAATTACATTGACAAGAGCCTATTCAACTCATGTTCAAACCTTTCGTTTAATTTTTGAGACATAAATTCATCAAGATCAGGTAACCACGTTGTAGGTCCTAACATTTGCGGAGCAGACGGTCCATATTTTCTTTTGATTGGCAATCGTCCACTTCCTTCTCTTTCGAATGCCCCTAAATGACCGTCTTTATATGCTATAAATGTTTTATCATTAAGCATTATTCCGTTACCATTCTTTACTGTAGCCGTTACCGATGTTCTGCCTGTTCTTGTACTCGGATTCAATTGGAAATGGTCTAATCCCAAATAACCTCCATTAGAATTGATTTCAGCCATAAGCTTACCCGGATTAGCTCTTTTCATAGTCAATCCGCTTAATAAATCCCCATATTTAACCGTATAGGTCTTAGTTGCATTTCTAACCATACGAGTCTTACTCATAGTTGAAACCCTATTTAAAGCACTCGCTAAAGCCCTTGGAGCTTGTTGCGGAAATTCAACGAACTTATTCTCAATATCATTAAGGACACTTTCATCAAATTGAATCGTAAACATCTAAATCAACTCCTAATAATCCGTGTATCTATACAAATCGAGTTCATACATGCCAAAGTTCTCTTTACAGTTTGCAACTATCCATTCTTTATTGTCAAAATCTATCCTCATATTGCCTTCAGGCTTATACTTCAAATATTTTTTGTCAATAAACACCGTAATCCCTTCCTTGTAAAATCCACTTTCTATTGTTAATTTTCCACTAATTTCCTTTTCTTGAAAACTGTCCTCATCTGTCACACAAACAACATCAGTACCATTTAAATTATGTGTTTCGCCAAACTCTTCTGAATTTAAAAATGTATTTTGTATATCATTTTTCTAAAAATATCTTTAAAAATTCATGTTTTTTTACCTATTTTTTTCTTATTTTTTTGTATCTTTTTTTGTCTGTTTCTTCAGTGATTTCTGTTTCAATTGATTCTTCAGACTTTTTCAGTTTTTACCGTTTATTTCAGCAATAAGTCCTCTTTCAAGACAACTTTTTATTACTGACTTTTCTTGTATATCTACAATTTCATCAACTTTATAAGATTTACCGTCATAAACTAATCCATCAGTTACTCTATACTCCATAAATACCAACTCCTACTTAACTTTTAACACTTTAATTGATTTAGTATTACTTGGAATTAACACTGGTTTTGAGATAGTTCTTAATGTGATTGTATCGTTTTCTTCTTTAATGTATTGTCTAGGAATCAAATCTCCTTGTAACATTCCGTCGTTTATGCTTGAAACTCCACCAAATTTAACTTTATTACCACGAGGTGCAAATAGAACTGTATACTCTGGAACAATTCCTTTTGTTTCAGTTTTTCCAGTTGTTTTATTTACATAGTCGTAATATTCTTGATATTCAAATATATCGATTCCTAACCCAGTCAATGTTCCAATATAAGAAGCTCCATTAGTTCCCTCAACTTCAGGTCTAATATCCCCAAAATAAGCGTTTCTCAAATTCATTAAGTTTTGAACAGTTTTATTTGATACAAATAATTCAGCTGCTAAAGGATCTAAAACAATTGCATTTGGTCTAGTTCCACCAGCTTTGTTAATTTCATCTAATACAGCTTTAATATCTTTGATTGGATCAGCATTAGCATTATCCCAAGTTGTCGCAACAGTTTTTTGGTGTTCCGCAGGTGCTGTATCATAAAATGTAATTACATCTGATACCCCTTTTCCATCAATTGTAGTTTGTAATTTATATAATGTTTCGGCTGCCATGCTTTCGAATCTTCTAAAGATTTGGTCTCTTTGTTCTTCCAAAGTTTCTGCTATTAATTTTTGTCTTTTTGTGTCGGGATCGCTTTGTGAAAATGGATTTTCTCCTGGCAATCTTTCAAAAGTAATTTCATTTGCATGAAATGTTTTCTTTGGTGCAATTGGATAAGGATTGAAAGTTCTACCAGAAAATGTTTCTTTTGGCATTTCTTCTCCATCTAAAAATCTATTAACAAATGGTGCCATTAATCTTCTACCATTCTTGTACTCGATTGTTACCGTTTCAGTATCCAAGTTCTCCCTATCCCCAAAATATAAGTCATACAAGAAATTTCTTGGTTTTGGCATATTTTGAGTTATTAAAAATAATGTTCTTAATGATAAATCTAAATTCAAAGCCATTTTATTCTTTACCTCCTATTGTTCTTAAATAAATATTTCTATTTCTGCATAATTCAATAACTTTATCTTTTGTAGCTGAACCAAAATTAACCTTTTCAATGTTAAATTCCCCTTCAGTATACACAACTGTCTTACCAGTTAAAGTTGCAGCCCCTGCATCTTCCGTTACAATTCCAAAAACTTCCGTCGAATCTGTAATAATTGAGCCGTCTTTGTCAACAATATCCCCTCTTTTTACAGTTTTTCCAGCTTGGAGAATTAACTCTTCTGTTACTAATTCCTTTTTACCAACTATCAAATGATCAGGTCCATTTGTGTAATCCATTTTCATTATTTACCACCTTTCTTGAAAAAAGCTAAAACCCTGTTTGCTTGTTCCAACTCTCTATCTACATTTTCATTATTTTCAACTATGTTTTGTGATAAAGGCTTTCCTTCACCTTTTATATTGTTATATGCTTGACTTCTTTCTTTAGCCAATTGTCTTACTAAGTCAACAGCTAAATCATTCGCATTTCGAGGTTCTTCGAATTTTGCTTTTGCTGTAATTTCATTTGCAATTCCTAAATTTTCAATTTCTTTTATTCTGTTTCTTTCTTCCAATACTCCTGATTCTTTACCTTCTGCTAAAATTTCATTGTAAATATCAGGAAATTGATTTTTAACTTCTTCTTTTGTCATTTTTTCACTTCCTTTATTGTTATTTTTGTAAATTTTTTTATTCACATTAAATTTTTTTAAAATTTGCCATATTAAATACAATGTTGTTGGAAATAACCTTGTTTTCCACTACTTGAATATTAGTGTTTTCAATTATTTCATCAATAAATCCATATTCAAGAGCTTCTTCAGCGTTCAACCAGCTTTCGTTATCCATCAATTTAGACAATTTCTTTATTAATATTAACTTTTTGTAAATAAGTTTCAATTATTGCATTTTTATATTTTTCCAGTACATCTGCCTGTCTTCTCATTTCTTCGGAATCTCCAGCTGCAACTACCCACGGATTATGTACCATAAAAAAAGCATTTTTAGGCATCTTAACTATATCCCCAGCACATGTAATTAAAGTGGCTGCACTTGCGGCAATACCATCAATATTTATAACAACTTTCGCTTTATGCCTTTTCAAAGCATTACTAATTGCTATAGCTACATTAGCATCTCCACCATTTGAATTAATGTAAACATTGATTTCATCAACATCTAAATTTTCCAAATATTCAGCAACTTCTTTAGCGCTTATCGTATCACCCCAAAAACTCTCGGCTATATCTCCATAAAGCATTAATTCAGCACTTTTATCATCGTTTTTTACTAAATTCCAAATGGTTTTACTCTTCTTGTTCATCTGTATTTGTTGATTGCTCAACTGTCCCATTTACATTCACCCCCTTTTCATTTGCAATAATTTGCTCTTTCGATAAAATATTTATATTTTGTTCAAAATCGCCACCATTAATTTCAATCGTTTCCCTACTTCTAGTCGACAATCCAGCATTTATCCTCAAAATCGCCGCTTCCACTTCTTTTTTAGGATCCAATTGCCCTTGTGATGTTCCACTCCAAATAGCGTTAGAATAAGCCTTTTTTATTAAAATATCCTCTTCAAAATTAGGAATTTCAACTCTCCCTATAAGAGTTGCTTCTCTTAGCCATTCTTCATAAACTATTTGACAAAAATTCTTAGCAAACCACTCTCTTTTTTTTCTAAATGTCTTCCATGCTTCCAAGAGTGCTGCACGACTTGCAGAATAAGAACTTGTAAAGTGCATTATCATAAGTTCATAAGGTATTCCAAGACTACTTCCAATTTGTCTTATTATAGCTGTCATAAATGGATCAAATTGTGCATTTGGTCTCGCTGGATTTACAGAATTAGCCTTCTCTCCTTTTTCAAGCGTTACAATAGCACCACTTGACAATTCTAAAGTGCTATCTTCTTCATTCGCTACCTTGTCCGAATCAGCCACATTTGACAAAGCTCCTACATCCGTTTGAGGGACATCCGTCGTTTCAATAAAAATTGTAAACATACTACTAACAATTGCACTTGTAAGTTCTGCATTAGTATATCTGTCAAGCTGTTTCAAACTTTCCATTACTGGTGCCAACAACGGCACTCCCCGAACTTGTCCAGGTCTTTCAGCAGTCATCAAATGAAGAACTTTCAATTGTCCTTCATCCCCATAAGTCTTTATATATTCATGATTATTGACACCCCTCAACTCATCGTTAGGATTTTGATCTTGAATATAATAACCGTCTATTCTTCCATTTTTATCAAATTGAACTCCTGAAACTACCGAATTATCTCCACTTTTTGAAGATGGAGTATTAACCCTGTCAGGCTCAACAACAGATAATTTTAAAGCATAAGGATTATCAGGCGTTTCAAAATAATTCAAATGAATAAAGCATTCACCATTCAACAAAGTCGTTAAAAATACCAAATCTTGTATTTCATAAAAATTAAGCAATCCAGTTTGGTCAATTTTAGAATTGCTCCAAAGATTAAATTCTTTTTCAATCTTGTTTTCTAATTCATTAATTTTTTCATCTGATAATTTAATGATCTCTTTATCAATACTAGACTTTAATTTTAAGCCAGGTCCTACTACATTCATTTTCATTGTATTTAAAGCTCCATTCGCAAGTGGCGCTCCCATATATAAATCTCTTGATCTAGCAACTAGCTTATCTCTATAGTTATAAATATCGTTTTTTACACCGCCAAGACTTGCAAACCACCCACGAAGTGATTTTCTCACAGTACTAGCGCCATGGTCCCCATACCCTTTATTCAAGATTTTCAGTCGTTCTCTTTCTCCTGCTCTTTTTAAAGCACGGCTTGGACTAAATATCGCTACTGCTTTATCAATCAAATTCACTTTACCACCTCCTTATTCATAAATCTCTAATTAAAACTTGCACAGATTGTTTTCTGTTGCCATTATTATTTGCTTTTTCTAAATTATTTTCCCACATCTGCCTTGCTGAAATAATTTCATTCAAGTTAGCTCTAGTTAATTCTCTTGTTCCAATTTTATAAGACTGCCCTGTTAGAACTGCCTTTTCTGCATCCAAATACAGATGAATCATTTCTATGCAAGTAGCCTTGCTATGAACCATTGCCATTCTCGTGCTCCTTTCGTCTATATTCCACGTCTAATAATCCTTCTTCTATTTGTTTTCTGTGTCCTCAAATCATTCAACAAATTTGTTGAATACCTAATGTCTAAATCTGGATTAGCAATTCTTAATGCAGCTTGTGCATAATTCCGAATATCGAGCGGTTCATTTCTTTTATCTCCTACTGTTTTCCACTCGATTTTAGCTTGTCCTTTGCTAAATGTAACAACTTTTATTTCGGACGTAAGTCCTTTAAAATAAATTTCATCATATCCACGCTTAGGATTGCTTGGATAATGCATATATTTAGCTCCTGGTTCTTTTACTTTAAGATTACTCATTATTGTATCTTTCCCAGTATTAACTCCCAAGACAAATAAGGAAATTCCTCCTTTATTGTTCTTACTAGGACGTGAAATAAGAGGTCTCCCAGTTTCTCCACTTCCTTTTATACCAAATATATTTAGTTGTTCCCTTGCTTTCACATACCTATAAACGTCATCAGTATGATGCCCACCTGTATCAACACAAGCACAAGCAACCTTTATTTTTTCTCCGTTCTGATAAGAATAATCTTTCAATAAAATTTGGTCTAATTCATTCCAAACATAAGGCAAAGCAGGATTTCCCATAATAACTTTATAATAAATACCCCAGCTTTCTTCCCCTTTTGCCCATCCAACGATTTCAACCTCAAGTCTATTATCTTGAACATCGACACCAGCTGTAAGCACATTGACTTTGTCAGGAATTTCTACTTCCTCATAAGTTCCATCTTCATGATTCAAGTATTCGCCATAGTCTTCAGCCCTTGCCTGTATTTCCTCAAAGTTAAATCTTTCAACTTTTTCTTCCCAGCATTCCCCAAGAGCTGTATTGACAAATACTTTCATAAGCTGTTCGTCACCTTTTGCTGCTCTAAATTTACGAATCATGCTAGCCCATTTGGTGAATGGACTATATAGCTCTGATACATGAAACCCTCTTGAAATATGTGGGTCTACATCAGGATTGGTACTTCTCCATTCGCCTTTAATAAGGTTTCGTTTCCACTCGTACTCTGTTGAAGTTTCCATACATTTCTCACATTTATGCGACACATCTTCAAAAATAATATTTCCCCATTTTAAACTTTGCATTTTTCCGCATTTTGGGCAAGGAATATAGTATTCATCTTTAGAACTATTTTCATACTCGAGTTCTATCCTACTTCCGCCTTTAATCGTCGGTGTACTTGTTAAAACTATTTTGCTATTTGCCCAAGTTTTTACCCTTTCAATCGCCAAATTCAATGGATCTCCATCTTTTTTAGCACTTCGAGGGAAACGGTCAATTTCATCTGCTAATAAAACTCTGATTGGTCTACTTGCTAATTCTGAAGCTGAATTACTCCCAGTTAAAACGATGTACCCTCCTGAAAATTCTTTTTGCCTTTTCGTATCTCTAGCATCGGAACTTTCAATAACTTTACTTCTAAGTTGTGGGGTCGATTGAATCATGTCATTAAGTCTTGTAGCCGAAAAATCAGCCGCCATGTCTTTGGTAGGCATTAAAAACATAATAGGAGATGGCTCATAGTCCATAAAATATCCGACAGTATTCAACAGAATTTCTGTTTTCGATAACTGAGCGCCATACATCATCACAACTTTTTCTGTATTCTTGTCAGAGATCGCCCTCATTACTTCTCTTTGGAACGGCACTCTATCAGTTTTCCATTTTCCTGGAATTGCTGAACTTTTAGTTGATAAAACTCTATACATATCTGCCCAAGTATCAATGGTTAATTTTGGAGGCGGTTTTAAAGCTAAAGCAATTTTTTTGAATAATTTAACTGTTCTTTTTAGGTCTTCCTCTAGTTCTCTTTTCACTTTCAACTTTCACTTCCATATCTTCCTCATTTTCTATAAAAATTTTATTATTTTTAAACATATCGGGATCATATTCACTAAGTTCTTCTAAAACCTCAAATATTTCATCTTGGATGACATCTTGAATTTCACCAAGATTATCTGCCGCAATTACCGCCGGTGCTACTTTACTAGATATAGAAAGTAGTTTCCCTTTTATGTTCATGAGCATATCAGTCATCACTTTTTTTCAACAATAGATGCTAAATGTAATTGATTTTTTTAGTTTCTTTGATTTTTTTAAGTCTTTTTAGTTCAACATCTTTTTTTATTCGTTTTATCTCTTCCTTAATCTTTTCATCTTTCAAATTCAAATCCACATCATTTTTAGATTCAATATACTCAATATATCCAAGTACATTTTCCCAAAATAGATACTTGCCTTTTTCCGTTTTTTTTATTATTCCTTCACTAGCTAAATTGCGGAGGTGTCTATCTGTTATCCCTAGCAATTTTGCTAACTCGTTTGCCTTTATTATCTGATTCTCTTTTACTAACATAACACCTCCATTTCGGAACGGAAATAAAACTTAAAAAAGCCATCATACATATTTTTTCTGGGGCTTCGAACCCGTTCGCTCTTTTTTGACCTCTCAGAAGTACCTTTTTAATCAAAATTTCATTTTTTCTTTATTTTCGCTTTAACCTTGGCTTGATATGCTCACTATTTTGAACATTTGCTCTCTATTTCTGTTAGCTTATCTCTTAATCCTTTGTCTTCTTCTCTCTGTTTCTTCTTCTTCATTCCTACTCTACATCTATCAAGATATCTGTCATATATCATTATCTTTAATCCATCTATCTTGTTGTCTATATCTTTTTCAATCTCTTCTAATTTATCTAGCAGTTCTAAATCTCTTTTAATTCTTTTCGCTATATACTTTTTTACACCTAGCAAAATAATTTCAAGAACAATTAAAAATACTACGAACTGCACAAATTCAACTATAAATATTAAAAACATTTTCCCTTCCAATCTTGGTACAGAAAGCGAGACTTGAACTCGCACGGATAAATCCAACAGTTTCTAAGACTGCCGTGTCTACCATTTCCACCATTTCTGCAAATTAAAATAAAAAGAGCCACCAAACAAATAGACTATTTCTAATCTATCTATTCAGTGGCTCACCAAATCTTTGGGTTACTTTGCCCTGTTATTTATTAATTTTCTTGTGGTATAAAATTTTTTAAATATTTTACCTTTTTTTACCAAAATTTTGATGTCAATATCTATATTTATTCGTTTAGCTTCTGCTAAATCCTCTAATAAATACCAAACTTCTTTATCCTTTAAAAAGCTCATTGATATCATCTTGTGCAAGTTCTTTTTTTGTGTTCACATTACCTCCTAATTATAACCTATTTTTATTGCTTTTTTTCAAGTGTTTGAGTTTTTGTTTTTCTTGAAAAAAATTTAAAATTCTAAACACTATTTTTTTGATTTTTTTCCATTACTTCCTTTATACCTTTCGAACAACTTTTTCACATGTTTCAAATTATGATAGACTATATTACTTGCTCCTCGTTCAAATTGAAATCGTGCTTGCATAAAAATACGACATATAAACTTTATGATTATTTAAAGTATTATTTGATAAAAATCCAATAAAATCTAATAACTCTTCTATATTTTCACCCTTTTTAAATAATTTAATTGCTTTTAGTTATTTCGTTTTGTAATTCATCCAAACCTTTTTCAACGCTTTTATGTTTTGAATAATAATTTCCTAATCGACCATAATTAAGAACTCCGCCATAGGTTTTGTGTTCCTTTTTTGCTTTTTCTATATATGATCTCATATTGTCTAGAGTGTTTTCTATCATTTGTTTAGTCTTTTGTTCTTTGTATCCTTTAACAAACCAGAAGTCTGCCCGTTCTTTAGGTGGAATATTTTTTCTAAAAGCTCCCAAAGAATCGCTTTCTATTTCGCACTTTTCACAACAAAAAAAGTACTCATAGTCAGGCATTTTTTTTTTTAAAATTCTAAATTCTAAACATCCGTCATCAATAATTTTCATGCCATTGTATTGTCTTATCGCTTTGATATAGTTCCCACACTTGCCACATCTAAAAAGTGTTTCAACAACTTTAAATTTCTTTTCCATTTTTGTCTCCTTTTTTAAATATGATTAATTATACCATTTTACACTCTCCAATTGCAAAAAATACAATCAAATTTATCGTTGCATAAATTAACATAACACTTAAAAAAACAAAATACTAAAAAAAATATCACATTGTAAATTATATGATTAATTCTAGCTGTATTTTTTTAAGATTCTTTTTCACTTTTTTTCAACTAAGGCATACAAGTATCTAACTAAAAAAATATTGTAACTGCCACACTTAAAATTCTTGTTATTATTTCAAGCATTTTTAATCCTCCTAAAATTTACATTCTTTAATTTTTTTCTCCAACATTCACTAATCTATATTTTTGATTGTCCGATTGAATAAGTGTTGTTATTTTCAAAAGTTATATAATAATATACAGATGTTTGTGGTACTGGAATGTAAAAGGGACTACTATTTATTTTTCCCAGCATATTGATTTGTTATAAAAATTTCTTTTCTTTCGTATTTATCTGCAACTTTATAATTTTCACAATCTGAAATCAATTTTTTTATTATTACAACTTCCTAACAATCCTAATATTGCAATTCCTAATAACATTTTTCCCCATTTTGATTTCTCCTATTTCTTTTTTTATACTTGTCTTTATTCAATATTTTTTTCAAAACTTGCTTTATTTTTCATCTTCCTTGTTCCATAAGCTCCAATTTAATTTTTCTCCAGTTTTTTTAAATTAAACTGCATTATATCCTTATTTTTTTCATACTTTCTCCTATTTTCGTTTTTTTCTAACATCAATAAATTTATCCTGGATCTATTATTTTCAACAGAAACTCATACAATCCGTAAGCCATAAGTATCCCAAAACCTAAACTCATTAATGTTCCAAGCAGATTATAATCCTTCATTCTTTCAACCGCATTTTTCGAATATATCCCAAATAAATACAATCCAAAATAAAATTGGTACTAATAATATTAACAATATTGCTATTTTCATTTTCTCCTCCTAACCTTTTTTTCTAATCCAATCGACTTTTTCACGACTAATCTTTTTCCGTATAAATACTGTGTTTTTTTAAGCATTATCCCAGTCAAAACGACTTTCTGCGACTGAACTATTTTTAAAAACGAAATTCCAAATAATACTAACAAACCTACAATCAATATTTTTGAATATATTTTTTTCTTTGCTTTTTTTCTTGCGTATTTTTCTTTGTTTTTTTCTCTAGTACTAAAATCTTCAAACATTTGTTCCTCGACTGCTTTGTACCAATTTTTGTAGTTCATCTAATTCAAACCATATAAATAAAATTTCTAAAAAAATTGTTGCAACTAATAAATATTTTTTTATCATATCTCCTCCTTAAATGCCTTAAAATGATTTTTGTAAACTTTTTTCAGTTCTTTTATCTGTTCATCATCCAAATAAATACCCCTTACGTTGTATTTTCTTTCAAATGTCTGAACTCCCCAATTATGTTTCTGATTGTGATGTAGTCTACACAACGAAATATACCGCCCTTCCTGTCCAGTGTCTTTTTTATAAGTTCCGTGAGTACTTGCGATTGAATCCCAATGTTCCAAATCTATACTGCTATTTTCTGTATGATATTTTCCGCATACAGCACATTTCCTATATTTCAGCATAGAATAAATATATTTTTCTTCATTCTGCTGTCTATACAGTTCGTGTATCTCTTGCCACATATCAATATCATTCTGCAAAAAATAATCAAATAAGAAATTAGTAAATGCCACAGCTTCGACATTACTCATTAATTTAAGTGCCAAGCTAAAAGTATCATTCAGTTTTATAAACAACATTTGAATCTCGTCAGTTACAAAATCCATTAAATCATTTGTGATTATATTAATTTTGCTCTCTTTCGTATAATTCTTGTCAATTATATCTCCAATTCTGTCTTTCAGCTTGCTCTCCATGTTTCTGAAAGGCTCATATCCCTTTATACTCTTGCCACTGTGCCTGATATAAAGTTTCTTCAAGTCTTCCTTTGCTTTGTATAAAAAATAATCGGAAATGACAGGCTTTTGCTTGCTAGTCTGCCAATTTATATCTACACCTTTCAGATGATAAGCGTAGCAGTCTATGAACCAGTAAATTAATTTTTGATTTTCCCTACTCATTCTTTTAGACATTTTCTCTTAGCCTTCCTTCTCTTAATAAATTTAATATCCTTGAACAAATCAACTTTCAATTTCATAAAATGAAAGTCACTATCATCCACTTCTTTTCCTTCTAAAAGTTTTCTTTTAATCCTTGTCATTGCATTCTCTCTCATTTTCCCTCCATAAAAAAATCACAGCTAAATTAATAACTGTGATTATTTCAAAAATTTAAAAAAACTTCATACATAGACTTCTTTAATTTTTTTCGTATCTTCTTCATCCAAATTATATTTTTTTATTCCCGTATATTCTCCTTATATCAATTTCTCTTATTTTTTTCTTACTTTTTATAAAAAGCTTTTTCATAAGTAGGATTCTGTTGATACTTTGTACAATCTATGGTAAATCCACCTTTGTATTTTTTCCCTTTTTTCTTACTTGTCATTGGGGCAACGAGTAAAGTCTTATCTTTTTCAGACATTTTAGTTAATACTAATCCGTAATGTTTGCCAGATAATTCTCCACCTCGATTCTTTTGAAAATCTACTAGATAAACTCCTAAAACTTCATATTTCATAGTATCTCCTTAAAAAAAATTAGGTATATCGTAAAGATATACCTGCTATAGTCCTTAACGAATAAGGCTCTGTTTCTCCTAGGAAGTCTTATCCTTAACTAATAAGGCTTTCGACCTATCTTTATGATACTATCTTTTATACAAAAAGTCAACTATTTTTTCACAGTTATTATTCAGTTGTCATTGTCCTGTTTTCTCTTAATTCAATCCAATTCTGATATTTTTAATAATCTCATCCATATCAGTCTCATACAATTTTAAAGCTATGTTATATAATTTATCCAGATGTCCAAATTTTGCGGCATACTCTAACACGCTTTTGCATTTATCGCCGCTCTTGATCTGCTTCAAGTCATAGCCTTTCCGCCTAGCTTTCAAATCTATGCCGTATGTTTCTCTAAAAACTATATATAGTTCATTCCATCTGCTGCTAAAATTACTTCCTTTGTGCTTCACAACTCTGTTTAATATCTTTTGTTTTTGATAAACATCTATATTATCTGTTACACCTGTTATAACTTCTGTTTTATATTCTAACTCCAAAGACATTTTTTCTTTTTATGCTTCAAGCTTTTCTATTTTTTTCAGCTTGCTGATACGCTAAGAAAAAGAGCTTCTTTAAAAAGATTTTTGGTGTATTATTCATTTTTTTCTAAAATAATTCTTAACCAATTCTCTTTGAATATTCCAACTTAAATCGTCTTCAAAAGTTTTTTTACTAACATCAAATATCCGCTCTCTGTAAATATTTGAATTTCTTTAACATTGTTTGGTATAAAATCTTGAATCACTATCTGTGATTCAGAAATTTTTTTCTTTTGGAATCGTAAAATAATCTATTCCTACTAATAATCTCTTTTTATTTCTTTCAAATTGTTGTGTAACCTCTCTTACTTCTCTCTCGTGTAATTTCGCAATATCCCAAGCTGTTAAAATTCTTTGTTCTTTAAATTCATTTGCCTTAATTTCTTTACTTTCAATTTTTTTATCAATTCATTCATTAATATTCCTCCTTTGTTCTCTTATTAATTTTTTTATTTTAACTCCTCGCAAAAAAATTCTATACCCATTATTATCTTTTTAGCTTTCTTCTTTTGCATACTCTGAAAAATACTGTTGAACATTTCAAATGTATTCCCTTTTTTGGTATTTTTTTATTTTTCTTTCTCGAAATCTTTGCAAAAAAATTTCTTTTTAATACTGAATTTAAAAACTATATTTGTTTTCATTTAACTCCTCCACTTCAATTTTAACTTTATTGAATCCACAACCGATAATCTTTTTAATATTAAGTTCTTCGATTTGCGAAGCGTCGTTATAGACTATACTCGTCATTGCATCTAAAATTCCTTTGTTGTAATTATCAATATCTCTTTTACGTTTATCCTTGAAATAAAGCCATATGCGTACTTCTAAACTACTAGTCAAAGGTTTAGCTCACTACGAGCCGTTTTCTCGAATATTTTGCCCTTTTTAGACTTGTATCTACCGTTTGGTTTATTAATCCATATGCCATTTACACTCGGCGGTACTGTCGAAAGCTCCAACTTTATCATTTTTTCACTTCCAACTCGTCAACAAACGGTTTTAAGTTAGGCCTAAAATAATCAGCCCCTTTTAAAATTTTGCCGTCTGATCTAAAAATTGCTTTTCCGTCTTGCAACTTTGACATATTACTTCTATGTACTTCTTCAAACGCTTTTACAAAAATATCATTAAACTCATTTTTGAAGACTTTTCCAAAAATGAATTTGCTTTTGTCGTCCTCTTCAAAATAAATCACATCTGTAACTGCGTCAACATTACCTTTGTGCATTTCCAGTAATGTTCCGACTAGGATATAGCACATATCGCACACTGCGTCTAACATCTCCACTTTATCGTTATTTTTTTCTGCGTCATTATACTCTTTCAATTCCTCATCAAACAATCTCTCTCTTAATTTCATTCGCTCCTTAGTCATTTCCTTTTCTAAAAACTCTTGCTGACCAAATGCGATATAAAATCGTTTGACCAGCTCAACTATTTCTTTCCATTTTTCCATTATTCTTCCTCTTCTATTTTGTTAAATATTTCTTGCATAAAATATCTTTTGGCAAGTGTTATTTTTTCAATCTTATTTTCAATACTAACAGAAACTGTTTCAAAATCTTTTTTTTACAGATTCAAATTTTCCATTACTTTTTCTTGTGTTTCAATCCCTGGAACTTTTATTTCCATAAGCTCAAAAATCTTGCTTTGAAATTCTTTGAACTCTTGCTCCTGTGGCTTTTTTTAAAACTTGTTGCCTAAAAAAATTTGAATAATTCATATAAAATGAAATGTATTTAAGATTAATCATATTCTTAAAAACTTTCTTTTTAAAGTCAAAACTGCAACATAGCCATTTAATGCCACTTTTTCCCGTTCCAACATATAATACAGCTCTTCCTGTATTGTTTTTTTACTAAATTCCTCAAGGTTTACTAAAATATCGTTTTCACTCATTTTTATTTGAAATTTCAAATAGCTCTTTTTGGAATTCTGCTTTCAATATTTTTTTGATAATAATGTCATATTTTTCTTGATATATCGCTAAAGAATATTGCCGAGTATCCATTTTTCAATCATATCTTTTTCTTCCAAAAACATCTTTTTTTACTATTGATTTTTTTATATCAAATATATCAGCAACCCTCACTGTTGCAATTCTGAAAAGAGATTGAATAACTTCAATTGCTTCTCTTGTGACGTCATCAAACTGCATTTTTCTACTTCCTTTCAATTGTTTTTTTCAAATTTATCGCATATCTTCCTAACTTTTTTTATATTATTTAGCACATCTATATCAGCTCCAAGTTCAGTTTTCAGAAATATCTCAATTTCAAGATTTTTTTCAAAACTCCTTATCCAACCTTCGGAAATAGTTTTGTTGAGTTCATCTATATTAATTTCTTCTTTTTTGATAACTTCGTGCGGAGTTTCCCATCTGAAGTTTTCAGGGAATTTCAGAAATTTCATGATGTATTTGTTTTTTTAATTTGCAATCATATATTTCCTGTTCTAGTCCTCTTAATGTTTTCTCTTTATCTACTACAATAAATAATACTTCTATTGAAGTGTCGTCAAAAGCATTCCTTATTAAATTTAATTCAGCTAAATTATTACCTATCAATTCTCTGAATTTTTGTTCCGTTTTCCTGTAACATACTCCAGGAAAAAGAATGTAAAATGCAAATCTTTTTGTATATTTAAGTGATTTTAAAACAAATATGTCATCAACTTTTCCGCTCTTTTTCCAATCAAATTCCTTTTGTATATTCTCTTTTTCTTCATCTGTTAAACTTTTAAACTCTACCGAAAAAGGCGGATTCATAACAACAGCATCTGCTATGAAATCATTTCTGTCGTAATTGAAAAAACTTTTTATCTCCAAATCCGCATCTTTGTAATTTTGTTTTGCAGCCAACACAGATTGCTCTTGAATATCTACACCATAGATTTTAGAAGGGTTTATAAATTGTTCTAATTGCCCGCTTCCGACAGCACCATCAAATATTACAGGATTGTCAATTCTGACATATTTTTTTACTTTCCTAGCTAAATACTGCCTTAGTTCTGTCCCTGTTATGTATTCAGCTAGTTTTTTGGCTATTTTTCTGTTATTATGTTCCTTAAAGCTCAAATATTTCCTCCACTTCTATCTCAATTCTCGGATTTTTCTTATCGCAACTGTCAACTATTAGTTGACTATTGACTAAATATTTAACACTGTCATCTACAATTATTCCCAGTTCCTTTAATGCATCGTTCAGAAATTTCCCAATTACTGAAGCTACATTTTCAAGGTCGCTAGTTGAATTTTTGTAAAAATAACGGTATCGGACCTGATATTTCCCTTTTATTTTTTCCTTGTTTTTTAAAAGTTTCAATCTAATCAAGTCATGATATTCATGTTTTATTTTGTTCTTAACATACTCATTCTCATTTCTGTACCAGTTTAGGCTCATTAGAGTTATTTTATTTTTTCTAGTCTGCCAGTAAACTGGCAATTCTAGCTTAATCACTATAAATCACCTCATGCACCTTCAAAATTTTTAGTGGTTCTTCAATTTTCCAAGGACATTCTATATCAGCAATTAAAGTTGTACCTTTGCTGAAACTATAATATCCTTCTTGCACATCGTTCCAAAACCTATCATCTATAATCTCTGTATTCCCATATAAGTCCTCGTTGTGATATAATCTCCAGCCTTTATGGCTATTGAAATCTATTGCTATAGTTTTCACCCTTACTTTTTCTTTTATCATTTATTTCCTCCTGATTTTATATACTTTGTTTATTTTCTCCATTTATCTCATCCCAATAAGCGATTTCTTGTATTTCTGAACCAGAATTATTGCATTTTGCACACGAAAAATCACCATATTCAACATCGTCAATTTCATCAAGTACTTCTCCATCTTTATTCATTTCTAAAACCTCAGAAATTCCGCCTGTTATGCCTTGATAAAAACAATCACATCCACATTTCTTGCATTTCCACATTTTTTATTCTCCTAATATAGTTCCTCGAAATCTTTTTTATGCAAATCTCTTCTTCTGCTCTCCCAATCAAAAACGTACGCTTTACACTTACTTCTGATTCTATCCAACAACTTATCGCTGCCATTTATATTAAAAAAATTCGATAATTGCTTTGAATCAAGATTTGTATTTATTATCAAAGATTTATTTTTTTCTCATAAATAAAATTAAATATTGAGAACATTTTTTTCTTTTTCCCCAATCGCTTAAAAAAATTCATTTCCTAGATCATCGAAAAATAATTAATTCAGCTTCTAATAATCTTTCAAAAATAAAATCTTCATTTTTCAACTCCATTTTTTTATAAGTTTCTTTTTATCTCGTCTAATAAACTGGATAAACTTGTTTTTATAAACTAAATACTTGCTAATTAAAGCATTTAAAATACAAGTAGTGTAGTAAGTCTTACCAGTTCCAGGATTCCCAATCATGATTATCCCAAGACCTTTTTCCTTAATCAATTCAAAATTCTTACAGAATCTCTCAAATGACTGTTTGTATTCTTTTTCTTCATCTGATTCAACAATTGCATTTTCAAATCTTTTAATCCAATCTTGACTTGTGAGCTTTGAAAATCTCATAAATTGCTCTATTTTTTTACTCTTTACTTGTGATTGAGTGATAAACTCGAGATTAATTCCAGTCTTCGAACCCTTTGGTGTAGTCTGGCTTGTAATCATTGTGTTTATCGTACCCTTTTTTGTTATTACTTCCTGTATTTTTAAATCCATTTCTTCCTCCTGCACTTTGTTTATGATTTTCTACCCATTCAGGCTCTAAGCCTATCCATTCTCTTTCTCTTGCCATTTCTATAGCTTCCGCTAATTCATTCTCACCAGGAAAGTCTTTAACTAATTTTTTTAATGGAGCTAATGTCTTTATCGTTTTCCTAATTTCTTTACGATATTTAATATATTCTAAAACTAGCTCTTTGTATTTTTCTGTTTTTTCTAACAACATCACAAAATTTTCAACATTACTCATTTTTTTCTTTTGTTTATTTTCTTTATATTGGGTATTGTTAATTGGGTATTGTTCTATGGGTATTGTTAGATTTACATTTTTGTCACTATCGGAAGTGACACCAGCGTCACCTAGGGAAGTGACATCCTTGTCACTATCATTTTTGTCATTATCATTTTTGTCACTATCAAAAGCAACATTTTTAAGATAATAAACATTCGTTTGATTGAATCTTCTTTTTTTTTCAATCAATCCTTTTTTTCTTCTAATTTTTTTATGTATCTTATAACTGTTCTTTTATCTTTCCCTATACTCTCAGCTAATTTTTCTATACTTGGGAAACATTTTCCATCTTTATCTGTAAACCTAGCAAGAATCATGTACATCGCTTTTTCTTCAAAAGATAAATCTGTTCTGTCTATTAATTCATTTTCTATCCAAAACCAGCCTCTTTGTCTTATATCTCTCATTTTTCCTTCCTTTTCCTACTACATCTTGTGCTTTTTATCAAATTTATGTTATAATTAACACAAGATATAGTATTTTTTTAAATTTTTGTTAGCACTCTTCGGAGTGCTTTTTTTGTTTATTTTTCAATTTTCTTTTCTACTTTCAATTAAGTTAGATAAATTCTTTACATTAAAAATTCGGTACAAAAATTCCCGCTCATTGTATTGTACGCCCAATTTATCTCTTCCTGTGTATATCCCATTTTTCTTAATTCGAGAAAAGAACCGAGCAATTGTGCAAAACAATTTATCCCTTCTTCAAATTTTTTCTCATCCATTTAGTACTCCCTTACTTCATTTTTACCCCTTTGAAGATAATTATTTTCTCGGATTTTTAGGTGGGTTCCCTTGTGGTTTAAGATTCGTTCCATATGTTCCGTAATTCCTGTGAAATATTGAATTTTTTTCACAAGGATTGATATCCAAAAATAATATTTTTAATTCCATACCCAGCAATTGAGTTAAGTATTCAATTTCATCTTCTCTTAATTCTGGGTATTTTTTAATTACAACTTCTCTCAACTCCCCACTTAATTTTTTTAGATTTCCAAATCGCTCTATTGGTTTATCTAAAATTTCCAATTCTTTTTTCACCTCGTGCCTCCTAACTCGTTTTTTTAATTTCCTTTCTTTCTTTTTTTCTTATGCATAATTCGTATCCTAAATCATTTAAAATTTCTTCTGTTGTTATTAGATGTGCCCCTTTTTTGTTGTGAATTGTATCTGACATAGTTCTCGCCAAAGAGCTGTAACTACGGTTTGTTTTATTACAGAATGATTTTTAAACTTCGGTATTGTTCTGTTATTAAATTATCAATTTTTAGATATATTTCTTTTGTATTCATTTCGTCACCTTTCTTACTCTTTTTTTGAGTAAATAAAATTTAAAAAAATTTTTTTATATATAAATTATACTCTTTTTTTGAGTAAAAAGTCAATAAAAATATATGCTAAACAATTTCAATTTAGCATATATTTAATTATTTATTTCTTTTTTAAAAAAATAATATGGTATATTAAATAAAACGGCAATATTGCAATAAAAAAACGATATTACGAACAGCCAAACAAAAAGCGTCTACAATTAAATTGGAATCTTTGTTTTTTTATTAGATTTTTTTACTTGTTTTTTTCTTTTTAGTTTTTTTGCTAAATCTTTTATACCAAAAGTTGTCTTATGATATACCTTATTGTAAATCGCCTTTTTGGGATTTTTTTAAATAAACCAGTGCCTTTTTTTACCATAACCTGGAATAATAATTTTTTTAATTTTTTTCTTTTTATTTTTTTCCAGTAGTCATTGCTTTAAAACTTTTTTTAGGTGATGGCGTTCTTAAACCTATTTTCATATTTCCTCCTAATAATTCAAAAATCTTATCTTTGTCATTTTTTTCTTTGTATTAATTCAGAAACTACTCCGACACAATAAATTTCTTCGTATTCTTTTACTTCTATCTCTGGATAAACATCTTCGTTAAAAGAATAAAGATACATTCTTCCTGCTTTAAAAATTATTTTTTTAGCAAATCTTTTATTGCCAATTTCTACGATTGCTACTTGCCTGTTCAAATTTTTCCATTCCTCGTTATTAGCTGGACATAAATTTGGGTTTACAATAACTTTATCCCCATCAAAGAGGATCGGTTCCATACTATCACCGTGGATTTCTAGGATAAAAGCCCCATTTGGCATTTTAAAATCGTTTGGCAAAATAAACTCTTCTTCTGTAAAATGCTCCATATCAATTTCTCCGCTTCCTGCTGATGCAACTCCATATACATTGAATTTGAAAATTTTAGGCTTTTCATACGTATTCAAAACATTAATTTGTTCTGGCAAAATAGAGGATAAATAACTTTTTTCTAATTCTTTTTTATTGTCGGGAAAAATTTTTGAATCAACTTTTCGTATAATTTTTTTACTTACTTTTTCTTCTACCCTTTTCAACTTCATTTAAATAACTAGTTGAAATCCCTAATCTTTTTGCCATTTCCTCAAAAGTAAAGTTTTTCCCCTTTTCGCAATTTTTGTTATTATTTCATTAATTTCCATAATGTTTCACACCTTTTTTTATATAATTATACACTACTTTTGAAAAAAATCAAAAAAAGTGTTGACTTTTTACACAAAAAAGAGTATAATATTTTTGTAAATAAAAAATTTTAAAATTATTTTACTCTAAAAAAAGAGTAAAAAAAGCGTTTAATAAGGAGATGATAAAAATGACAGATCTAGAAAAAGAAGTAAGAGATATAATATTTGATTTGATTGACAACGAAGAGTTAAAAGTGAATAGAAACAATCAAATAGAATACACTCAAGATTGGCTAAATAAGCGGCTTATGGAGTGTATATTAGACGGATATTCAACTAAAGAAGTGATAAGAATTCGTGAGTACTTTGAAAACTTTTCTTACGAAGACGAAAGAGAAAATTGGGACACAGTTTATTATGAAGACTGTAACGGTGGAATTGACTGGTATGAGGAAAACGAAAGAATGGAAACGTTTATCGTTGAAACTAAAAAGGTGGGATAAATGGATAAGATGTGTGAACTTACAAAAGCTATAAGCGATTTGAAGCTTACAAAGAACGAAATAAGGAAAGGGCTAAGTGGATTTGAGGTTTTAACAATTTCTAAAAGATGCAAGACAACAGTAAATGAAACTCGTGAACTTATAGATCGTCTTTTGAAAAAAGCATAAATTTAAAATTTTTAAAAGTCGGAAGGAAATAAAATGAAATTTACTTTATACAAAGATAATAAATTCGTAATGCAAAGGAAACATTTTTATCCTTTGAGAGTGTATCTTTTAAAAGCTCTGGAGATGAAAAGTGTTTTTGAGATAAGTACAAAAGAAGTGATAAAAAAAGCAAAGAAAAAAATAATTATAGAATAGAGGTAGAGAGATGAAATTTGATGTGTTGAAAATAGTAAATGAAAAACAGTGAAAAGAACAAGAAAGGAAATGGAAGCAAAGAAATTTAAAAAAATAGGATAAAAAGATTTTTTTAAAAAAATAAAATAAAGGAGACAATTATAATGAAAACGATAAAATTATTAGAAAATAGATTAAAAAGAAATCGAGGAGTTAATCAAAAATCTTTAATAAAGAAAACGGTTCGAAGTTATATTTGCACAAAACAGATGACAAAATGATACCACAATTACGAGACGATAATTTTTTTTGACGATTTTTATAGGAAATATTCATATTGTCGATGGCAAGTTTGACGTTTCAGATATTAATGACTATAAGGAAGTTTATCGTAAATTGTTTAAAAAAATATAGAAAATATCATAAGCAAAACTGTAACGGTTTATTTGACAGTTGTAAGTTATATAAACGACAATATCTCTTCAGCAATTTTTAGATATTAATAACTTAGAAAAGTTTAAAGATAGCAAATTAATAGATATTTCTAAACAAAAATACAAAAAGGAATAATAACTGTAAAAAAATAAAAAAATAAGCATTCATAGTATCGAAGATGTAACAGACTTTTTCGAACCTGCAATTGTTGTAATTAGTGAAGATTTTTAAAAAAAATAAACAAAATTATAGATAAAATTAACGAACTTTAGTCAATATAATTGGGCGAATTAATGAGGAAACAAGGAGGAATAATATGAGAAAAAAATACTAATAAATACAATTAAATTAACAGTAACAGCAATCTTAACTATTTTAGCGTTTAAATACGCTAAGATAGAGCGAGGATACAATGCTTTTGGTGGAGAGATACTCATACCACCGTTGTGCTGGATAATTCTTTTTTTAGCGCCAAAAATGGCTAAAGAAATTAAAAAAGCGAAAGGCGGAAATGATTATGTTGAATAAAGAAACGAAAAAAATTATGAAAATAATGAATTTGGCTCTTGAGAAAAACTCGAAAGAAAAAAATACAGTCTTCGTAGACTTTTCTGGGCATACAAACGGATTACGAGTACAAATTTACGAAAATGGTTGGAAAGCATACGAAAATCCTGATTACAATGAAATTTGTTATTTTGAACACAATAATGCGAATGAAAAATTAGACGAATTAATAAAAAGAATAAAGGAGTTGGATTAATATGAACATTTATGAAAAAATAAACAAGATCCAAGTTGAATTGAAAGCAACGAAGGATAACAGAAACGAATTTGGTAAATATAATTACCGTTCGGCAGAAGATATTTATAATGCTTTAAAACCATTTTTTTGAAAGAAGATAAATTAATTTTTATTATTTGACGAAAAAAATACGGATTGAAAAATGAAAGAGAAATTTTTAACAAGTACAATTGAAATTATAGATGTTGAAAATCCTGTTGAAAAAAATTACAAAAAAAGTATCGATGTTATTATTGCAAAGCCTAAGAATGGTAATGATTTGACACAAACAACAGGAGTATCAATAAGCTACGCAAGAAAATATTTAATGTGCGGAGTATTTACTATTGATAATGAAAAAGATAACGATGCAATAAATACTCATAATACTCAAAAAAGTAGTGGAACTGAAAAAACTAAAAAGAAAGTATCTGCAGAGGAAAAAAGAAAAAATGGTGAGGATATTATCACGAGAAATACTACAAAATACAATGAAATGATTAATAGCTTTTTTGAAATACATAAAGCAAAAGCATTATCGGATTTGTCAAATGACGAAGTGAGCAATTTAGCTCGTAAAATATACGAATTAGAAAAAATAGAAAAAGGAGCGTAAGAATATGAACAATATAGTTTTGATTGGAAGAATGACAAAGGATCCAGAATTAAAATATACGAATACAGGAAAAGGAAACACTAGATTTACTTTAGCAGTGCAAAGAAATAAAGATGAAACGGATTTTATTAACTGTGTTGCATGGGAAAAGACTGCAGAAAATATTGCTGAATACTTTAAAAAAGGCAGTCAAATAGCTGTACAAGGTAGCATTAGGACTGGGAGCTATGAAAAAGACGGTAGAACAGTATACACTACAGATGTGTGGGTATATAAGTTTGATTTTATTGGAAATAATCAAAATGTTAAAAAAAATAACGAAAATGAAGATAACGAAAATTTTCCATTTTAGATGAATGAATATAAGGAGTGAGAAAAATGAATAATTTGAGCCTAATAAAATACGAGCTGAAAGAAATAAATAATATAATAAATTTTTTTAGACAGCGAAAATAACGAATTAGATGAAAAAAACAATAAATGACACAAAAAGAAAGTGTTGAATTACTTTTAGCAGAAAAATCAAATCAGCTTGAGTTAATTTTTAAAAAGATTTAGAATCTAAAGAAGAAAAATGCAAAGAAATTGCAGACTTCTATGCAAAAAAAGCAAAACAAGCAAATGAAAAAAGAAAAGCTCTTAAAGAGCTAATTATAACAACGATGGTGGGGCTTGGTGCTAAAAGATTAGAAACCGAAACAGGTACATTCACAATTAAAAACAATGCTCCGTCGCTAATTATCGATGACGAGAGTTTGATTCCACAAAAATTTATAACGCATATCAGTTCTACAAAAATTGAAAAAAATGAAATAAAAAAAGAAATGAAAAATGGGGCAGAAATTCCAGGAGTGCATTTAGAAACGACTCAAAGTTTATTAATTAAATAAAATTGTGGGGGTATTGAGAGAAACAGGAGGAAGAAATGGAAAGAGAAAATGTAGAAAAAAATATTTAAAAGAAAAACTTAAAAAGGTGTTAGGGTAGAAACTAAAAGAATAATAATGGGTGGATTAGAGATTTTTAGAACCTGTCATATTTCTTGAACTCAAAAACGATTCAGAGATAAGGTTTTTTAGACTTAACTTAAATTTGGAAAAATGGGAGGACTAACAATGAGAAAAATAAAATTTAGAGCTTGGCTTAAAGAAGACAAGAAAATGGTAAATGTTGAAACAATGGATTTTACAGATAAATCAATACAATATCTGAAAAAGAGTGAAATTAATAATGCATATATTTTAAGAAGAGTGAGTTTTGATGATGTTGAGCTAATGCAATACACAGGGCTCACAGATAAAAACGGCACAAGAATTTATGAAAACGATATAGTTAAATTTATCGTTTTAGAGGGCTATGGAGAACATGCAGATCAGTTTGAATACATAGACAAAGTTGAACACTATATATCAGAATTTAAGTTGCAACAGATTGGCTTAAGATTATCTGATGAGAGTATTATAGAAATTGAAACTATCGGAAATGTTTACGAAAATCCTGAATTATTGGAGGAAAACAAGTGAGTACACAAGGAGTGGAGAAGAAATGGCTAGGAAAATAAAGAAACCAAAATTGAAACTTAAAAGAAGTCAAGTAATTAAAAAGACAGAAGAAGACTTAAGTTATCACATGTTTAATAATGCTCTCATGCTATTACAAGCTAAATACATGGATAACTTTATACCTAAAAAAGAAAATCCAATCTACGATCCGAAAAACAAAAATCAAATAGTAGATTGGCACGAAATTAAGGTTAAATCAATAAAAGACGAACTTTTGAAGAGCTTTGATTTCTTGATTCCGATTATTAATATTACAATAAGAGCATCTGTTAGAGTTTTTTGTGACAGAATCGCTCGTGAAAATGTAGAAGTTTTAAATAAAAGCGTCATATTAAAAAATGAGTTTAATGCTTTATTAAAAACAATTGAATTGAGCTACATTGAAAAATATAGATGCAATATAGCATCAGCTTACAAAGAAGTAGAAACAGCTTTTGCAAAAATCATAGAAGTTTTCGCTTGCTACGACATCATGAGCGTTTACATAGACGAAGCTCAATTAAAAACAGAAAACAAAAGATATTGTAAAATGATGCTGACTAAGTGGAAGAAATTTAAGGAACAATGTATTAAACTAATCGAGGAAGACGAGTATAATCCTCGAAAGCAGTTAAAAGATTTGCTAGAATATCAAACAAGGCAATAGAATAGATAAAAAAATACTGAACAAATTAATGATTGATTCCAAGAAATTTGCTTAAAAATGAAGGTGATAAAATGAAATTAACATTAAATGTAGAAGAAGCTTGTTCATTTTTACAAATGAATGAGAGGACTTTAAAAAGTGGACTAATTACTGGGACTTTGGACATAGGAAGCGCAATAATTACAAAAGTTATAAATAATAAACCTAGATATAAGTACCACATCCCTATTAAAAAAGCCGAGAAATATATGGGAATAAGTTATGAAGATTTTTTAAAAATGAGGTAGTAGTATGAAAATGAGAAATCCAAACGGTTATGGTTCTGTGATAAAATTAAAAGGCAAAAGAAGGAAACCTTTTGCTGTAAGAGTTACAACCCATTGGGACAAGAACGGTAAGCAGCAATATAAATATTTGGGGTATTATAAAACTCAAAAAGAAGCCAACCAGCAATTATTTTATTATAATGAAAATCCGCATAATGTAGATGCTCAAAACGTCACATTTGCAGAAGTATATGAAAAATGGAAAATAGAAAAATTTGAAATGGTTGGTCATTCGTCGCAGTTAGGATATATTGCTGCATTTAAAGCTTGTGAAAATTTATATCAGATACGATTTGTTGACTTGAAATCATCTAATTTACAAGAAATCGTAAGCAATTCTGAAATCAAGCACGGATCTAAACGAAAAATTAAAGTGTTATTTAATCAGTTATACGCCTACGCCATGAAGAACGATATTGTTTCCAAAGATTATAGTAAATACATCAATATTGGGAAAAATACGGAAGAAAGTACAAGAAAGCCTTTTACAGATAAGGAAATCAAAAGATTGTGGGATTTACTGGATGAAAACGACTGGATTGATACTATTCTGATTCTAATTTATACAGGATTTAGAATCGGAGAATTGTTAGAAATTAAAAATAGCGATATTGATTTAGAAAATAGAATCATTAAAGGCGGACTAAAAACAGAAGCTGGTAAAGATAGACTAGTTCCTATTCATTCCAAAAATATTAAAACTTATTAAAAAAATAGAATGAATACCAAAAAAACGAATATTTAATCGTGAACTTTAAAGGTAAAAAAATGAAATATGATAATTATTACAGGGAAAAATTTAAGCCTATAATGGAAGAACTTGGAATGAAACATAAACCTCATGACACAAGACATACATTTGCAACATTATTAAGTAATGCAGACGCAAATAAAACATCAGTTAAAAAATTAATAGGACACAACAGTTATACAACGACTGAAAAATTTTATACTCATAAAGACATTGAAGAGTTGAGAAAAGCGGTGGAAAAGATATAGTATTTTGTATATTGCTTGTATATTGTATGTATATTGTAGCCATACACTTGTATACATTTCTGTACCTTTTCAAAATTAAAAACCCTCGGAAACATTGATTTCCAAGGGTATATAAAATAATACAATTATCTTTTTGAAAATTGAGGACTTCTTCTGGCTTTCTTTTTCCCATATTTTTTTCTTTCAACCATTCTTGAATCCCTAGTTAAGAATCCTGCTTCTTTTAAAGCTCCTCTTAATTCAGCATCAGCTTCTAATAATGCTCTTGAAACACCGTGTCTAATAGCTCCTGCTTGACCTGTATTTCCTCCACCGTTTACATTAACTCTTACTCCATATTTATTTAAAGTTTCTGTTAATTCTAAAGGTTGTTCAACTATTTTAGCTAATAATTCTCTTCCACCAAAATAATCTCTCATTTCTTTTCCATTTATTACTACTCCAGTTTCACCTGGGATTAATCTTACTCTTGCTACTGAAGTTTTTCTTCTTCCAGTTCCTAAATATTGAATTCTTTCTGCCACGAAATCTTACCTCCTATAACTCTATTCTTTCTGGTTTTTGAGCTGCATGTGTATGCTCATTTCCAACATAAATTTTTAATCTACCAATCATTTGACTACCTAATTTATTTTTAGGTAACATTCTTTCAACAGCTTTTCTGATTACTTCAGTAGGTTGTTTTGCTAACATTTCTTCTAATGATCTAGTTTTCAATCCTCCTGGATATCCACTATGTCTGTAGTATTTTTTAGCTAATAATTTGTTACCAGTAACTGCGATTTTTTCAGCGTTTGTTACTACAACAAAATCTCCACCGTCAACATGTGGTGTGTAACTAACTTTATGTTTACCCATTAATTTAACAGCGATTTCAGCCGCTAATTTTCCTAATATTTTTCCTTCTGCATCTATTTCATACCAGTTTCTTACAACTTCTTCTTTTTTTTGCATTACAGTGTATCTATTCACTATTTTATCCTCCTAAATTTATTTCTTTTATCTTTTCGGATAACGGTCCTTTGTGGGAAAGGCTCTCATATTCGTTAATTATATATTATTTTCTCGTAGTTGTCAAGTAAAATTACTTGATACATTATATTTTTTTAATCGAAGTGTATCATGTAATTGATTACTTCACTAAAAAACATAGTAAAAACAATAACTTAAAGTTAAGAAATATCGTTTTTACTATGTAAAATTTAAAAATCTTATTCTACAATTGCTTCCACAACTTCATCTAAAATAAATTTCGAAAAAAATACTCACCAATATTTACTTCTTTTTAAACGTTCTCTTATCGCTTCTGGCGTATATTTTGCTCCCACTAAAAGATTTTCCAATTCTGTTAAATCCTCATTCATTCCAAAGAAATCTCCATAAAATTTAATACTTTTTATCTTCGAATTTTCAACATCTGCAAATATTTGAATTCGTCCATTTTTAAATCTTTTACCTCGAGTTATATTAAATTCTGGCGACTCTCCGTAATTCCATTCCCAGCTTCTTTTAATTTCAGCTCTTTTTGCAATATAATCCAACTCTTCCTTACTGAAAACATATTCTTTCATATCTGGATACTGTTTTTTCATATATTCCATAATTTTATCACCAAATTCTTCAACTGTAATTGGAGTTTTCAAATGAGGCAATATATTTGTAACTCTACTTCTAACAGATTTTACACCTTTTGACTCAATTTTATCTTTGGAAACTTTCAAAGCATCTCCCAAAGCACTAAAATCAACATTAAATAAAAGACAACCGTGATGCATCACTCTATCTTTTATGTAAGCCTGTGCATTTCCACAAAATTTTTGTCCATCAATTTCCAAATCATTTCTTCCAGTAAACTCAGCTTTTACGCCTAATTCTGCCAATGTTTCAATTATTGGTTTTGAAAATTCTTTAAAATTAAATCCTTCTTGATTTTTATCTCTGTTAGAAATAATCGTATAATTCAAATTATTCAAATCGTGATAAACTGCTCCTCCACCAGAAATTCTACGAATTACATGAATCCCTTTTTCTCTCGTATATTCTGTATTAATCTCCTCAATCGTATTCTGATACTTCCCAACAATTATCGAAGGCTCATTTATCCACAACAAAAATATTTCATCTTCATCTCTTAAATTTTTGAAGCAATATTCTTCCAAAGCAATATTAAATGCGGTATCATGAGTTTTACTAATATAATAAATCATAGTAACTAGTCCTCTTTCATTCTATTTTTTCTTTTTAGGTAAATGAACAGCTTCTCCTAAAACATCTGCACATGCTTCAAACAATGCTTCTGAATAAGTAGGATGTCCGTGTATCGTTTTGATTACTTCATCAACTGTAATTTCCATTTTCATTAATGTCGCAGCTTCGTTAATGATTTCAGCAGCTGAAGGCCCTACAATATGAACTCCTAAAATTTCTCCATATTTTTTATCAGCAATAACTTTTACAAATCCAGCAGATTCCCCTGATGCCAACGCTCTTCCATTTCCTACAAATGCGAATTTCCCTACACTTATATCATATTTTTCTTTAGCTTGTTCTTCTGTCAATCCAACCATTGCTACTTCTGGCACAGTATAAATCGCTGATGGAATAGTATAAATTGAAGCTGAAGAATTTGTTTCTAATCTTGTTGCTCTGTGGTTTCCTTGAATTGCATTTTCTGCTGCAATTTCTCCCATTCTAAATGCCGCATGAGCCAACATTCTAGTTCCATTAATATCTCCAGGCGCATAAATACCTTTAACGCTAGTTTCCATATATTTATCCACTTTAACTTTACCATTTTCCAATTCTAAGTCAATTTCTCCAATTCCTTCTAAATCAGGCACTCTTCCAATTGACAACAATGCTTTTTCAACCACAATATCATCTTTTCCATCAACTTTAATTGTTAATGTATCTCCATTATCAACAATTTCCTTAATTGCAGTTGAAGTTAAGATTTTCATTCCTTTTTTCTCTAATTCTTTTCTCAATGTTTCAGAAGATTCCCTATCCACACCAGGAATAATTCTATCCATCATTTCCACAACAGTTACTTCTGAACCAAATGAATTAAACACTTGTCCCAACTCAATTCCAACTACTCCTCCACCAATTACAGCCAATGATTTAGGAATTTGTTGAATATCTAAAATATCATCACTTGTCAATACTTTTGGACTGTCAATTCCTGGAATATTGATTCTTCCTACTTTTGAACCACCTGCTAAAATGATTTTATCTGTTCTCAATACTGTTTCACCTTTATCATTTGTAACAACAACATCTTTATCAACATTTATTTTTCCAATACCGTTATAAATCTTAACATCATTACTCTTCAATAATCCTTGAACTCCATTTGTCAATGTTTTTTTACGATATCATTTTTCAATTTAACAACTTTTTGGCATATCAATTGTGAATTTATCGTTTTCCAAGATAATTCCTCTTTTTCCAGCCATTTCAATTCCTTCGATAATTTCAGCATTTTTCAAGAATGTTTTCGTAGGAATACATCCTTTATTCAAACAAGTTCCTCCAAAGTGAACTTTTTCTACAATCGCTACTTTTCCACCTAATTGTGCTGCTTTAATTGCCGCTACATATCCTGCAGGTCCTCCACCGATTACAACTACATCAAATTCATCGTCACCTTTTGGTGCTTTTGGTTCATTTGAAGTTGAAGCTGCTGGTTGAGCTGCTGCCACTGGTTCTGCCGCTTTTGGTTCTGGTGCCGCTTGAGGTGCTGCTCCTGTTGGTGCTTCTTCTCCTTCAGCTCCAATATACCCAATAACTTCCGTAACTGGCACAGTTTCTCCATCTTGTTTCAACACTTTAATTAAGTATCCTGAAGCCTCTGCCTCCAATTCCATACTTGTTTTATCAGTCATTATTTCAAGTAAAATTTCTCCCTCTTCTACTTTTTCCCCTTCTTTTTTGTTCCATTTCACGATTTGCCCTTCTGTCATATCTATTCCAGCTTTAGGCATAATTACTTCTACTGCCATTTATTTCACTTCCTTTATTTTATTTAATGGTATTTATAGTATTTCAAATTTTCTAAATTAACATTGCTAATGGATTTTCCAATAATTTCTTCAAATCTTGCATAAATTTAGCTCCAGCAAGTCCATCCACAACTCTATGGTCAATTGTTAAACACATTGTCATTATTGGTCTAATTACAATCTCTCCATCTACAACTACTGGTTTTTCAACTGTCGCAGCAACTCCTAAAATTGCCGAATTTGGTTGATTTATAATAGGATTAAAACTTTGCGTTCCAAACATTCCCAAATTACTAATTGTAAATGTACTTCCACTTTGTTCAGAAGGACTCAATTTCATTGCCAACGCCTTTTTAATAATATCTTTAGACGCAACTACCAATTCACTTAATGACATTTTATCCGCACCTTTAATTACAGGCACCAAAGTCCATCGTCCATTCCAACAGCAATTGATAAATTTACATAATTATGTAATGTAATTTGTGTTCCATCTGCAGACAATTCAGAATTTACATATTTGTGTTTCATCAATGTTTTAACTACAGCAAATGAAATTAAATCTGTTACAGTTATCTTTTTACCTGTATTTTCCATAATTGTATCCATAACTTTTTTTCTCAATGAAATCAATTCTGTCATATCAACTTCATAATTTAATGTAAATGTAGGTGCTGTAAAGTAACTGTCTGACATTCTTTTCGCTATTACTTTTCTCATTGGTGACATTGGAATAACTTCAATATCAGCTTCTTCCACTTGTTCTTTTTCAGCCAATATCGCTTTTTCATGTCTTGCCAATTCTTCAGTTTCTTTCGGTTTAGCAATGATATTCAAAATATCTTCTTTCATTATCTTTCCGTTATGTCCACTACCTTCTACTGTACTCAAATCAATATTGTATTCTTGTGCTATTTTACTAGCCAACGGAGTAATTCTCACTTTTTTCTCAAAATTAAATTCTTCCACATCTTCTTTATGAATTCTACCTTTAGCTCCACTGCCTCTAACATTTAACAAATCTATTCCCATCATTTTAGCTAAATCTCTCGCAGCAGGTGTAGCTCTCAATTTGCTATTTTCCATCTTATTTTTCACCTTCTACTATTGTTTATTTTTTACTTTTCTAATTGCTTCAACAATTTTTTCAACACTTGGAACCATCGCTGTTTCTAAAGTATGATTATATGGCATAGGCACGTCTTCTCCAGCCAATCTCACAATTGGATGATCCAAATAATCAAATGCATCACTTTCTGAAATAATTGCTGAAATTTCCCCAATAAATCCACTCGTTTTATGAGCATCATTCACTAAAATAACTCTTCCTGTTTTCTTAACTGAATCCAAAATTATCTCTTTATCTAATGGTATCAATGTTCTAGGATCCACTACTTCCACGCTAATTCCTTCTTCAGCCACTATTTCTGCTACCTTCAATACTCTTTCAAGCATTCTTCCGTAACTTACTATTGTAATATCCGTACCTTCTCTTTTTATTTCTCCCTTTCCTAAAGGAATAACAAATTCAGGATCTGTTGGAACTTCACCTTTCATATTATATTGCGCCTTATATTCCAAGAAAATTACTGGATTATTATCTCTAATAGCTGCTTTCAACAACCCTTTCACATCTGCAGGTGTTCCAGGTGCAACTACTTTCACTCCAGGAATATGCGTAAACCAAGCCTCCAATGATTGCGAATGTTGTGCTGCTGAACCTACTCCACTTCCTGCCGCACATCTAAATGTTACTGGTACTCTTCCCTTTCCACCAAACATATATCTAGTTTTAGCCGCCTGATTCACAATATTATCCATCATATATACGATAAAATCCATAAATGTTACGTCTACAATTGGTCTTAAACCTGTCATTGCCGCTCCAATAGCTGCTCCTGAGATTGCTGATTCTGAAATAGGCATATCCTTAATTCTCTCTTCTCCAAATTCTTCCAACATTCCTACCGAAGTACCAAAATCTCCTCCGAATATTCCAACATCTTCTCCCATAAGAAATACATTTTTCATCTCTTCTCATTTCTTCTGACATTGCTGTAATTATTGCCTCTTTTACAGACATTAATTTTGTCTCCATATTTATTTTTTCCTCCCAGTTTTTATCTCTTCTTTTTAAAATTTTTAACACTATTTTCCTAATTTAACCCTCTTAGAATTTTTTCAAAATTTATATTTTTTTAAATCAATATCTTTTTTTACTAAATTTCACAAATTCTTTTAGTAATAAACACTTTAATTAATCTGCAAAAATATCCTCAAATGCTGATTCAAGAGTTGGTTCTGGACTGTTTTTCGCAAAATCAACTGCTTCTTCAATTTTTTGTTTCGAATTTTCTTCCAATTTAGTTAATTCTTCCTCAGTAGCAATCCCTTCTTCAATCAATCTATTTTTAAACTTAATAATAGGATCTTTTGCCTTCCAAGAATCCACTTCTTCTTTTGTTCTATATTTTCCAGGATCTGAACTCGAGTGCCCAAACCATCTATATGTTACACTTTCAATTAAAACAGGACCTTTTCCTGCTCTTACATCATCCACTGCTTTTCTAAATGTTTCATAAACTGCCAAAACATCATTTCCATCTTCAATAAAATATCCAGGAATTCCATAAGCTGCTGCTCTTTGATAAATATGCTCTACATTTGTAACTTTTTTAATATCTGTACTTATTCCATATCCATTATTAATTGAATAAAAAATAATTGGTACATTCCAAACTGATGCCAAGTTCATAGCTTCATGAAAACTTCCTTCATTTGTAGCTCCATCTCCAAAACAACACATTACAATTTTTCCAGTATTTTTAACTTTTTGAGTATAAGCTGCTCCTACTGCCATTCCGTGTCCTCCACCAACAATTCCGTTGGCTCCTAAATTTCCACTTTCTAAATCGGCAATATGCATTGAACCACCTTTACCTTTACAAGTTCCTGTAGCTTTCCCCATAATCTCAGCCATCATTCCATTCAAGTCAATCCCTTTTGCAATAACTTGCCCATGTCCTCTATGGTTAGATGTTATAAAATCGTCAGGATTTAACGCCGCAATCGCTCCAACATTTGCTGCTTCCTCTCCAACTGACAAATGTGTCATTCCTGGAACCATTCCTCTTTTTACAAGTTGATTCACCTTCAAATCAAAGTTTCTAATATCTAACATTGATTCATACATACTTAATAATTTATCTTTAGATATATTTTCCATTTTTTCCTCCATTTATGGTTTTATTCTTTTATATACAAATTTTACGTTTACTACTATGTTACCATATGAATTTAAGAAAAACAATAGTATTTCTCAAGTTATTTATTTAATTTGCAAAAATATAACTCTTATTAGTTTATAAAGGTTACAATTTTTTTCAGTAATTTCAATATTAAATAACATTTTTCTAATAAATAATATATATTATTTATGATTCATCAACTGATTTATTTATATTGACTTTATAAAACTTAATTTAAAAACAAGTTTTTTTATAAAAAAATCAAAAAAATTATACATTTAAAAATATTTATAGAATAACATCTTCAAAAAATCATTTATTTGACTTTTAAAATAACGGGTGTTATAATTATTAATAAAAAAATAATTATAAAAAAATGGAGGTTTGCTATGAAACAAAATACATTAATTAGCAACATTGTAAAAAAATTGAAACAAAAAGAAAAAGAACTTTTAAAAAAATATTCTTTTAGTATTAAGTGGTGTTATATTCTTGTCAGTAATGTCTCAAGTTGTAATCCCGCTTCCATTCACTCCAGTACCAATCTCACTTGGAACATTTGGAGTAACATTAATGGCGTTATTATACGGTAGAAAATTAGGAACAGCAACTATACTTTCTTATGTTATAGCTGGTAGCTTAGGAGCTCCAATTTTTGCTGGATTTAAAGCAGGTTCAATATTCTCGCCAACTGGTGGATATATCTTAGGATACATCGTATCTACAATCGTTTTAGGATATTTATCTGATAAAGGTGTTACAAAATCTTACTTGAAAACAATTCTTTCATTAATGCTTTCAAGTGCTATCATTTTAACATTAGGTGCTTTCGTATTATCATTATTTATGCCTGGAAAAAATGTATTTATGATAGGTGTGTTACCTTTCCTTCCTGGAGATGCAATAAAATCAACAGCTGTAACACTTTTACTTCCATCACTATGGAAATTTATAAAATAAAATTTAAATTTTTTTAGAATTTTTAATGTTCTTAAATTTTTAGAGAAAACCATTCTTAAATTAAATTTACTGATTGGTTTTCTTTTTTTATTACTTAAAATCTTTGATTACTCAGAATTAGTAAATCTTTTCTCATTTAAATTTTTACTCCCGAAAAGTTATTAATTAATTTGAAAAATGATTTATAAATAATGTTAAGTAAAAATAGTGAACTACTCCCGCTTTTAGAAGCGGGAGCTTCTTGGGAAGTACCTGCTTTTGCTAGCCAAATATATTTACCAAGCTCTTCGGACAGTCCCTGCCCTGTTTTTTTTATTTTCCTAATATTCCAACATCAATTTTCCAATGTTTTTTATATTCACTGCAGCATTGTAATCTCTATCAATTTCAATCCCACAGCACTCACATTTATAACTTCTTTCTGATAATTTCAGCTCCTCTTTAACATTTCCACATTTACTGCAAGTTTTCGATGACGGAAACCATTTATCTATCTTCAAAAATTGTTTCCCTAAAAACATCAGTTTATACTCAAGCATTCTCAAAAACATTCCCCACCCATTATCTCCTACACTTTTCCCAAAATTTAATGCCTGGCTCATCCCTTTCATATTCAAATCCTCAACAACCACAACATTATATGTTTCAGACAATTTTTTTGATAATTTATGCAAAAAATCTCTTCGGCAATTTTTGATATACTCATGCAATCTTGATATTTTCTCTTTTTGTCTACACCAATTCTTAGAAAATTTCACTTTTTCTTGATAATGATTTTTTTGTAATTTTTTTCAATTTTTTTCTCCAATATCCTAAAATATCTTGGATAATCAGCTCTTTGGTTTTCAGAACTGACAAATAATTCAGACATTGAAAAATCAAGTCCAATTACTTTATCATTACTTGGATTTTTTTGAATTTCTTTTTCAAATTCTGTCAAAACAGAAACATAATAATTTCCATTGCTATTTGTCAATGTTACTGACTTTATCTTGTAATCCTTTGGTATTTCTCTATGATATTTCAATTTTACTTTTTTCAATTTTGGCAAAATCAAATATTCACCTTTCTCAATTCGTATCGAATTATTCACACAATTTGTTGTATAACTTTTAACACTATTCTTTTTAGATTTGAACCTTGGAAACTTTGCTCTCTTCTGAAAAAAGTTCGTAAATGATCGTCTCACATTCAATTGAGCATTCGAAAGTGCCAAACTATCCACTTCTTTCAAAAATTGATTTTCACTTTTCAAACTGGCAGGTGTAACTATTTTATTTTTTCCAGTTTCTTCATAAATTTTATTAGCGATATATAAAATCGTATTATAAACAAAACGAACACATCCAAAAGTCTTATTTATCAATAATTCCTGCTCCTTATTTGGATAAATTCTGTATTTGAATGCTAAATTATATTTCATAAATTACACCTCCTTTTTGATTTTTGAATATTATTTTTTTAATTATTTCTTTAGAGATTTTTATCATTAATGATTTCTCTTCGATATTTTTATAAAAAAATTGTATCATAAGAGTATCCTTTTTTTCAATTTTTTTACAAAAAGCAATTCATCTCCCACTTATAGAAGTCGGAGACTTCTTGTTATCTTTTGTTAAATAAAAAAATTTCATAATGAAAAATCTTTGTAAAGAAAAAAATACTTGACACCACTTCGAAAATTGTGTATAATAACCACATATTAAATTAACAATATAATTTTAGTAAATTTTTTTAGAATAAATTTGTTATTCATAAATTTCACTACAATAAAAATATAATTTAAGATATTAAACGGAGGTAAATTTAAATGTTAAAATTAAGATTAACTAGATTAGGTAGAAAAAAAGTTCCTTTTTATAGAATAGCTGCTATGGAAGCATTATCAAAAAGAGACGGTAAAGCAGTTGCTTACTTAGGAACATACAATCCTTTAGCTGAAGAAGGAAATCAAGTAGTTTTAAAAGAAGAAGAAATTTTAAAATTCTTATCAAATGGTGCTCAACCAACAGAAACTGTTAAAAGCATTTTAACAAAAGCTGGAGTATGGGCTAAATTCCAAGAAACTAAAAAGAAATAGCCAATATTTAAGAGAGCGTATACAGAAACGCTCTTTTTTTATAAATTCAATTATCTAGAAAGGTATTCTCAAATGGACATTAACACTATCTTAAATGAACTTTTTTTAATTTTTCGTACAAAAAAACGAAGAGAAAATATCGATGATTTAAAAAGAAATTTACGCTTTGTTAGGATCTCCTTGTCAAAAATTCTAAAATCATACATGTTGCAGGTACAAACGGAAAAGGTTCAACTGTAACTTTTATTGAAAATATTTTATTTGCAAATGGATTTCGTGTAGGAAAATTTACTTCTCCACACATTCAAAAATTCAACGAACGTATTATTTTTAATAAAAAAATGATTTCAGACGACGACATAATCAAATATTATCAAATTGCTTTTAGAAAAAAAATAAAAAAATATAGTTCAAAAAAAGAAAATCCCCATCCACTTAATTTTTTTGAAATAACTTTTTTTATTTGCCTACTATTTTTTTCAATGAAAAAAATCACGATTTTTATTGTGATAGAAACAGGATTAGGTGGTCGAATGGATGCTACAAACTTGATTAATTCTGACATAGTCTGCAATTACAAATATTAGTTTGGAACATACAAATATTCTGGGAAATTCTTTGAAAGAAATTGCTTTTTGAAAAAGGCAGGAATTATTAAAAAAAGAATGAACTTTGTTTATTTTCACAAAATTTACCCGAATTAATAGATGCGATTAACGAAAGAACTGAAAACAGCATTAATTTGATCGAAAAAAATATCATAATATGAAAGTTATTTTTAGATAAAAAAATTACAAGACAATAGTTACACTGAATAATTCTACATTTGAAATTCCTCTTTTTGGAAAATTTCAAGCTAATAATTTTTTTAATTGCATACGAAATTGCAAAAATTTATAATATTGAAGACAAAATTATTCAAAAAGGACTTGATGATATGGAATGGATAGCACGATTTGAATTTTTTTCTCAAAAAAATCCTCCAGTGATATTAGATCTTGCTCATAATGAAGATTCAATAAAAAAACTCTTTTTGGAAAAATTTGAATGAACTTTATAAAAAAAGATGAGGTTATTTTTTTATAACATCGGTTCTCGAAACAAAAGATTTTTAAAAAAATTTTTTTGAAAAAAATTAGAAACAATAACAAATAAAAATTTTTTTATAACTTCCTTGAGTGGAGTTGCTTATGGACTTGATTCAGAGGAAATAAAAATCTCGAATGATAAAAGAAAATATTCCAATACATAACATCACTTTTTGAAAATGATATAAAAAAATCGCATACAACAAGACTTTAGAATTAGTCAATCAAAAAAATACTTCATATAAAGCAATTGTAATTTGCGGATCTTTTTTTACGAAATTGCAAAATTTAAAAAAATTTGATTGGATAAAATTATCTATTGCTAGAACAAAAAGAGGCTGATCCTTTTTTTAATTATTAAATATTATTAGTAAATAGTTTAAAAAAATATGAATTTAATTTTTCTTATAAATAAAAGAAAATATGAAATCCTCAATTACGAGAATTTCATATTTTTTTATTTTACGCTATTTTTATGCTACTTGTTTTTATTTATATTAGCTCTTTTTAGCTATCATTCCTTACAACTTCTACTTAGGCGTCCAACTCCGAATCTCCGATGTACAATCTTCCAAACAATTTTGGACATTCTTTTTTCATAGAGTTAGGAACCTTCTTATTCCAACTAAATTTAAGTTTTGGATAATCTTCATCTTGATAATTTAATTTTTCTTTATATTCATCGAATACTTCCAAATATTTTTCAAATGCTTCCTCAAAATCTTCCAATGATTTTTTAATTCTAAAAGCATCTATAGCTACAAAGAAAAAATCTTCATTTTCATATAGATCACTTGCAAATCCATCTTCTTCAGGTGTTTTTACGTATTTAATAAGATCGTCTGGATTCTTTAAAATTTCTTCATATACATCTTTTCCTTGTGAAATGAGCCATAATCTAAAGAAATCAAAGAATTCTTCACTGTCTTCACCATTAATCAAATACGATGCACACCACAATTTTTCATTATAGCTTTCAAGCATCAATTCATCTATAATAATTCCAAAACTAAAAATCGTTTCATCTGTTTCTTTGGATAATTTTTCTGTTAAATAATTTAACATTTCTGATCCATTTTTCGTATTATTTTGAGCCTCCGAAACATAATTCCAAAAGCTCTCTCTTGTCATATTCAACATAGCTATTACTCCTCTTTTCTATAAAGCTTTTCCATTTCTATCAGTTCTCAATGTTTGAGTTCTAAAAGCAATAAACAATGCTTTCCATTTTTTCACTTTTCTGTCGAAAAAAAACATTGCTCCGTCTGAAAATGGACTGTCTTTTAATTTATGTTTCCCTCTACTCCCTTGATTTAAATGAATATCATGTATTCCTTTCTTATTTGAATATAGCTTACCAAATACAAATATTTCAAATCTTTCGTTTAGCATCATTTTACAAATATTTTCTTCAATTAATTCTGTTAAGAAAATTTCTTTTTCACTAAAACCTTTCATTAACTTCAACTTATCATGAGGAAATAATTTCATCTTGGAATAATCTAAACACAAGCCTTTTCTAGCTTCTGTCACACCTTCTTTCTGCAATAGCATTTCTTTCAAAATCTTCCTATTGTAAGTATATTCCTCCTCATAACAGACACGTAAATCCGAAGATTTAACCACGCCATTTTGCTCTAAAATACTTCCTATATTAATTGCCAAATCATATTGTTTACCTTCAGCATCTGCGATGATATGATAATGAGAATTTTTCTGATTTTTATAAATTTTGTTCACATAAGCTCGTTACTTCTTATGCAGTTCTCTATTGAATTTTTTTCCACTATAATTAGAGAAAAATTTAACTTCAAACTTCTTGCTATTTCTAACAAGCACAGACTATATCTTATCCTACAGCATTATCCGTTTAGGTCTACCCACTTCCACCAACTTTGGTGTACTTCCAAAAAGGAATAGTCGTTGAACTTTACTTTTCAGTCTTAGCTGCTGGTTGTCCATTGTTTTAGCACTTAGGATTTAACCTTATGCCATCTAGTTTATTTTTTCTGCTTTCGCCACCTTCACACTTACATCTATATTCTTAATTTATAAACAGAACAGATATTATGTTGTAGTCAAACTAGCTTTAGGATTTTCTAGCAATTCGAGTAGTTTTTTATAGTTTCATAACTATTTTCACACACATTTCTGTATGCGTTGACTAATTTTTCATGATTTTTATTTTTTTATTTCTAAATTTGTTCTTAAAAAAATGTTATAATCATTATTTTTTTAATCAAAAATCATACCATTTATCTATCACTTTTCCTCTAAAAAAACACATATTTTTTTCCATATCTTTAAATCCTTATTCATCCCTCTCCCCATTATAATTATAGCACATTTTTTTCACATTATTATATATTTTTTTATTTATTTTTTTCAACAAAATAAAATTTTTAATTACAAAACAAGGTATCTCTCAAAAAAATGATTCATCTAAATTTAACATTTCTTAAAAAAATACCCTCTTAATTAATTCCAATGAACGACTCCCGCTTGTAGAAGCTGGAGACTCCTTGCTATCTTTTTGTTAAAAATTTTTATTTCCACTTTAATTTTAAATTTCTTCCATTAAACAACTTATTTTTTTCTTAATTTTTGTATCCCATTTCATCTAAAAAAATTGTTTATTTTTTTCTCCATTTTTTCTTAACTTTTACCCACAATTTCAAATTCACTTTCAAATCAATCAAAGCTTCAATTTCTCGTCTTGCTTCAATTCCAATTTTTTTCAACAAAGCACCGTCTTTTCCAATGATAATCCCTTTTTGACTATCTCTTTCAACATAAATATTCACATCATATTTTCTAATATTCGGCTTCGTCTCAACATTTATAATCTCGACAGCAACACTATGAGGAATCTCATCTTTCGTATGATGCAATATTTTTTCCCTAATTGTCTCAACAACAATTTTATTAACAGGCAAATCTGTATAATAATCCTCTGGATAAAACCATATATCATTCGACAAATAAGGCTCTGCAGCTTCAAAAATTTTGTGAATACCTATCGCATATTCTGCAGTCAAAGTTATGATATTTTCGTAATCGCCCAATTTTTCTTTGATTTCCAACTTTTTCTCTTCAATCTCTTCATCTGATAATTTATCAATTTTATTAATAATCACAATTACAGGCGTATTCGCTTCTTTAATATGCTCACTCACAAAAATATCTCCAGTTGAAATTTCCACACTTCCGTCAAGCATAAACATTATCAAATCCACATCATTTAACGTTTCCAACGCAACTTCTGTCATATGCTCACCTAACAAATGCTTCGGCTTATGAATTCCAGGCGTATCAACAAAAATATACTGATTATCTTGAATATTTACAATCCCTCTAATTTGGTCCCTTGTAGTCCCAGCTTTATCTGAAACTATCGCAACTTTCTCTTTTACCAATTTATTCATCAATGTTGATTTTCCCACATTTGGACGACCAACAATCGCTATAAATCCTGATTTCATCTTTCCTCCTTCCATTTTATTTTTCTTTTTTTATTCTATCAATTTCAAAGAGCCATTTCATAATTCAAAAATGATCTCTATCATATTTTTCCTTACAGAAATAGCTTTTCACCTTAATTTATAATTTCTAAAACAATTTAAACAACAATTTGAACCAAAATACTAATTTTTCTTAACAAATTCCGATTTTAATTTCATCGCTCCAAATCCATCAATTTTACATTCGATATTGTGAATTCCGTCATCTATCAATCTAATATTTTTTACTTTAGTACCTCTCTTCAAATCACTTGACGCACCTTTTACTTTTAAATCTTTAATTATTGTAACACTATCTCCATTTTGCAAAACATTTCCATTTGAATCTTTTTACAACATTTTCCTCATTTTCACTATTACTTTCTTCTAATGTCCATTCATGAAAACATTCTGGGCAAATTAACATATTCCCGTCCTCATACGTATATTCTGATCCACATTTTGGGCATTTTGGTAAACTCATTTATTACTTCCTTTCAATTTTTTTATATTTATTTTTCAATATTTATTACAATTATAACATTTTTTTATTCATTTTTTTCTATTTAAAAAAATGTTTTTTTCATTGCAAAAAAATCGTATCTAGTATATAATATTATTATGTTATCTAAAAAAAGAAAGGAAAAATTTTATTTATGATTAAAATTGAAATGGATATGATTCAAACTATTGGTTTGGCAGTCATTTTTGTTGCTTATTGGTATGAAATTACGAAAACATATTAAATTTTTTTGAAAAAAATATTGTATCCCAGCTCCTGTTATTGGTGGATTTTTATTTTCAATAATTTCACTTATCTTTAAGGAAACAAATATACTTACTATTACATTTGATACAACTTTACAAACATTTTTTATGGTAATGTTTTTTACGAGTGTTGGATTTAATGCGAGTTTAAAAACATTGAAAAAAGGAGGAAAACAGGTTGGTATATTCTTACTTATTGCTGGAGGGCTATGTTTTTCTCAAAATATTGTAGCTATTGTAGTTTCAAAAATTATTGGTTTCCCACCTTTATTGGGATTGATGACAGGATCTACTCCTATGACTGGAGGACACGGAACTTCAGCGTCAATTGCACCTATTATTGAAGCGATTGGACCTCAATATGCTGGAGCTAAAACTATAGCAATTTCAGCTGCAACTTTTGGACTTGTTGCTGGTTCTATGATGGGAGGCCCTATTGCAGATAGACTTATTAGTAAGCATAAATTATTACCAGAAGATTGGAAGAAAAACGAAAAACATTTGGAAGATTCAGATATTGATGAAGAAGTTCTAAAAAAACAACGACCATTTTTAGACGGTGAAAGATTTTCAATGGCATTCTTCTATATCTTAGTTTCAATGGGAATTGGTTCGTATTTGTCAATTATAATAACAGCACTTTTACCAGCTTTAAAATTCCCAATATATATTGGGCCTATGATAGTCGCTGCTATTCTTAGAAATATATCTGATCAATCGAAAAAACTAAATGCACCAATAAAAGAAATCAGTGTTTTAGAAGACGTTACTCTAAGTTTATTTTTAGCAATGGCACTTATGTCATTAAAATTATGGGAATTAATTAATTTAGCAGGACCATTATTAATTTTATTAATTGCACAAATTATTTTAATTTATTTCTATCTTAATTTCATTACCTTTAAAGCAATGGGATCAAACTACGATGCCGCTGTCATGGTTTCAGGACATTGTGGATTTGGTTTAGGAGCCACTCCAAATGGAATTTCAAATATGAAAGCTGTTACAGAAAAATATATTTTCTCTAAAATGGCATTCTTCGTAGTTCCAGTAGTGGGAGCTTTATTTATCGATTTTGTTAATACTTGTATTATCACTTCGTTTATTATGTTTTTTAAATAATAGTTTTTGATTTAGGCACCTTTTAAGGATATTTGTTCTTGGAAGGTGTTTTTTGGCTCTATAATATATATGGGGATGAAAAAAGAAATAAAAAAAATGAAACTTATCTGTGACACCTATCATGTATATGGAATAAGAGTATGATACAAACCATATCCTGATAAATATTTTAAAGGACAGGAAATCATCAACCATAAGGGAATTCCTTCTCTGTCATAAAAACAGTATAAAAAAGGTTGGAATGGATATGTTCATACAGTTCAGGAATACAGTATACTCCTTACTGTTGTTGAAGACTGTGCTCCAGCATTCCCCCCTGTATACTCTACTACCGACTGAAGTACATCTTCATAACTTTTTATAATTCTTCCGATAAAAGTTGCAGAAATCATAAGAACTACAAGCCACATTATTCTCTGTCTCGCCATTGTAAATGCACTTGTCTTTAAATAAGTTTCTTCTACAGGAGATGATATCCCTGCCATTCTATGAAAATCTTCTGTGTCTTCCTGCTCAATTACATCAATAATATCATCTATTGTTATTATTCCAAGAAGCCTATTTTCAATATCCACCACCGGCAAAATAATCAGATCATATTTTTTTCTTATTTCATATGAAATAAATATTCATTCTCACTGATTTTCCTATTTTTTTAAATTTTTTTCAAGAACAGAATAAAGCTGATCCAGACGCCATTGTTCCTCATAATCCATCTTTGGATTCTCAAAATAATATTTTTCAATAACCGGTAAAAATACCTCTGCAATTTCTTTACTGTTCATCCATAAATTCATTTGTTCATTAAATTCAGGATTGGAAGAAAAAGAATACGAATAGTAAGTATAGCTTTCAGTATAGGAGTACATCATTTCTTCAAAATGCCACAACGCATTTATATTTTCACTTGCCTTTTTCCACATTTCAATATTAAACAGATGCTCTGTTTTCATTCCTCCCAGATTAAACATAGTCATATAAACTGAAAAATTTTCTATTCTTGCTGTTTTAGGCTCAGTTTTAAGTACTTCAAGCATAAACTCCTTCGAAAATCTATACATGAAATCAAGTTCTTCATCATTCCAAATTTTCTTCTCAAAGTGGCATTTATCAAGAATAAGTGAAGTGTCTAGCCTTATTTCTGCATGTTTTACTATAAACTCAAGTATTTTGGGAAGAAAATGTTTTATCTCAAGTCCTGTTTCATCTAGATTTACAGCATCTAGATACTCCCACATTAACTCCCTTGATAATTCTCTGGCCGGTGTCTTTATGAGTTTTTCTACATTTTCTTCACTTACGCAGCAAGGTGTACATACTGTCAGTTTTCCATTTAAATCATGAATAAAAATTTTATATGCTTCTTCCAGCATTTTTTTCATATTTTCACTTATAAATTTTTCATCAAGTTCGCCATTTATTGCCATCATAATTTCTTCAGACGGTCTAGTTTTTTTATCTTAAATTTTTTTCATCAGAATTTTTTTCTCCTGCTAGAAATATATTTATTATAACATATTTTTAGGCATTTCTCTTATTATTTTTAAAAAAATTTCCAATAGAAAAAAACTATATTTATGAGTGAAATTTTAATACATAAAAGGCTTTTATAATATATATGGGGATGATAAAAAAATAGCATAAATAACAAATTCATAGTATTATGTTTTTTTGCCAAAAAAAGACATAAGAAAGGAATTTGTATTTATGCAAAAATAATTTTACCACATTCAGACCTGAAATAAAAGATGTAAAAATAAAAAAAATGAAACTTATCTGTGACACCTACCACATATATGGAATAAGAGTATGATACAAACCATATCCTGATAAATATTTTAAAGGACAGGAAATCATCAACCATAAGGAAATTCCTTCTCTGTCATAAAAACAGTATAAAAAAGGTTGGAATGGACATGTTCATGCAGTTCAGGAATACAGTAACTCCTGTCTTCCACATACTGATATTGTAGCAGACAAATATCATGTCATAAGGCAGGCAACCTGGATGATAAGGGATGTGAGGATAAGATTATTCAATTCAGACATAAAATACAAGGAATATAAGAAATATTGGAAACTGATAGCAAAGAATCCAAATAGTACGTTCAGTCCTTTGGCTAAAGAAACTGAAGAACCTTTCAGAGATATTTTCAAGAGTTTATGATCTTAGGACAAAATTTTTCAGTATATTTGAAATAAAGGATGTCACTATATTCAGTTATGAACTGAATGACCTGATAGGAGAACTGAAGGAATCTGGAATAAAGGAATGTATTAAGTTAGGGGAAACATTATCAAACTGGGAAGAAGAAATAAATAATATACAAAAAAATATAATATAAATAATGGATTTGTTGAAGGGAAAAATAACAAAATAAAAAGTAATAAAAAGGCTATCTTATGGGATAAAAAAATTCGACAACCTTAAAAAAACTTATTCAGCTTAGAATCTTTTAAGGTTACCGAACTTTTTCCACCCCCACACTTGACAAAGAACCAATTATTATACTAAAAAATGTGAATTTACTTCTCATAAATAATCTTCACAATCATAAATTCACATTTCAATTTTTATTCTCTTACTCGTGTTAGCGCTCTATTTTTAGTTCATTCCTACAATATTTTCATTAGGAACACTGCTGTAAGGACCATTTTTTAAACTATTTGTTACATTTTTTGGATTTGTTAATAATGATTTATAGCTAAAAAAGATACTTCCTTTTACTTGTGCATAATTTCTGTTGAAATTAATTTGGTTTACTAATTCTTTTGCATTTTGCCATTCATTTACTTTGTACGCTGCTTGTCCAATATATAATTTTGTACCAGAATCTGCTGCATATTTACTCCACCATTTTACTAATGTGTTGTATTCTGCTGCTTTAAATCCTTGATTCCAATAAATTTGTGGTGCTACGTAATCTAACCACCCTTTATCCATCCATAACAATATATCTGCATATAAGTCGTCATAATTTTGAACACCTGCTGTTGTACTAGACCCTTTTACTGGATCTGTTGAAGCATTTCTCCAAACACCAAACGGACTTATTCCAAATTCTACATTAGGATTAACTTTTTTTATAGATTTATGTAATTTTTCTATCAAATTATTTACATTATTTCTTCTCCAGTCACCTATACTAGCGAATTTAGAACCATATTTTTGATATTGTGCACTGTCTGGATATTCTTGACCTTTAACTTTGTATGGATAAAAATAGTCATCCATATGCACTCCGTCAATATCATAATTTTTAACAACTTCAACAATACTATCCACAACATAATTATTAACTTCTGGTATACCAGGATTCAAATAAACATGTCCTCCATAAATAACTGTCCAATCTGGTCTCTTTTTCCCAATATTGTCACTTGAAAGTTTTTCTCTTCCACCTGTTGCTGTCAATCTATACGGATTAAACCAAGCATGAAATTGAATTCCTCTTTTATGCGCTTCTTCTACCATAAATTTTAAAGGATCATATCCAGGATCTTTTCCTTGAGTTCCTGTTAAATACTCAGACCAAGGCGAATATTTTGAAGGATAAAAAGCATCCCCCGCAGGTTTTACTTGAACGAAAACTGCATTCATATTCCATTTTTTTACATTATCCAAAATAGTAATAAAATCCCTCTTTTGTTGTTCTACGCTAAGCCCCTTTTTTGAAGGCCAGTCAATGTTACTAACACTTGCTACCCAAACACCTCTTAACTCTTGTTGATTAGCAACATCTGAATTTCTGTTGCTTGTAGCGTTACCTCCACCGATATTTCTAGCTCCAGCAATTATACTTTGAGCATTTAATGTCGTAGCAGCTGATATAACCAATAGAGATACTGCCAATTTCTTTAACAATGATTTCACTAAAATCTCCTTTCTAAAAAAACATTTTCTATCTTCATTTTTAATACATTTTTTTGCAATTTTTTTCAAATTTATTTTTCAAATTTTTTTAAATCTTTTTCCTTTTGCAAAAAAACAAGAAGAAATTAGTTACTCTTATTTATAGAAATTTTTTTCATTAAATAATATCAAAATCAATCAAAATTGGCAAATGATCTGACAACATTGTTTTTATAATCTTCACATCATTTATTTTTATATTCTCTGAATGAAGCACAAAATCCAATTCCTTTTTAGGCGACCAACTAGGAAAAGTCGGCTTTCGATCTAAATTCGCACTTTTCAGTTTCCCAGCTTTCATAAATAATTCTATCTCTTCAGTCCCCCACAAAGTATTAAAATCTCCAGCAACAATCATTGGTTTTTCACATTTTTCAATTAAACTAAACAATTGCACAAACTGTTTCATTCGAGTTTTTCCACCCAACGCCAAATGAACTAAAAAAATCACAACTCCATTAGTTTCAATTTCAATTATTAATTTTTTCATTCCATTATCTAAATAATGAAATTTATGATTTACTATTTCTTTATTTGATAATAATGCATTTCCTTGTTTTCGCACCATTGGAAATTTCATATATCTCGAATTTTCTTCGTATTTATACTGATAAATAAAATTTTTGTCTGTCATTTCACTCAAAATCTCAGCTTGATTTTTTGATTTCATACGAAATGATCCTAAATCGACTTCCACCAGACCAACTATATCTGGCTTTTGCCTTCTAATAAATTTTCCTATTCGATCTATGTGTTTTTCAGAACGACCCAAATAACCTCTAATATGTTTAAATCTCTTTATTAAATACTTCCCCGTTCCATATCTTATGTTATACAAAAAGAAATTTCATTTTAACTACTTCCTAACTAATCCTACTCCATCTCCAAACGGCAATAAGATAAAATTATATTCTTTATTCAATTTTTTTGAATAAATTCTCTCAATCTTCTAACAATCGTTTTAAATCTTTTTTTGGAACATTTTTCGTCACTTTCGGCAACTAATCCTCTAAACATCAAATTATCTATAAAAAAATTATCCCATTTTCATTCAATAATCCATAACTCATTTCAAAAAATTTTAAATATTGACCTTTTGAAGCATCAATAAAAATAAAATCATATTTTTTAGACTGATCTAATTTAGGAATTTCTTCCAACGCATCACCTAAAATCATCTCATTTTTATCTAACAATCCCAACTTCTCAAAATTCTCTTTTGCTATTTCGTGTCTCTTTTCATCTATCTCAATAGTCGTTAATTTTCCGCCATTTTTGTTCGCAATTCTAGCCAAAAATAATCCCGAATAACCAGTTGCAGTTCCTATTTCCAAAATATTTTTTGCATTAATATTATTCGCATTATAAATCATAAAATTTAAGACATCTCTCGTTATAATCGGAACCTTATCCTCCAAGCTCTCACGCTCTATTTTTTCAACAATCTCATCATCAATCTCAAATAATTCCTGTGCATACTTCGATGATTCTAAAAAAATTTTTCTATCATTTTTTCTCTTTTCTATTTTTTTCTACTATTTTTTTACAAAATCTCTAATTTTTTTATTTTTTTAATCACTATTATTTAAATCATTTCTCCCATTTTTAAACATCGGAAGCATAACTGCAAAAAAATCACAAAACCAATTATCAATCCAATAACTATTATCGACAATGGCTCAAATAATTTTTAAAAAAATAATTTCACTTTTTTTCAGTCACTTTCTCATAATAAATCGTATTCAAATTTGAAAAAGCAGTTTCCACATTTCCAGTTTTTTTCACCAATACTCAAAAAAATTAACATATTCTCTATCAAAAAAAATAAAGATTTCTAAAAAGCCTGTTGAATCGAAATCCCTTTTTTTCCACCTTTTTTTATTATTTTTATCTCTGCATTCAACATCAAACTTTTTTTGAATTTGAAGTCAATTTTAAAGATTGCAACAAAGGAACATTAGCACTACTCAACATATACATATTTCTCGTAAAATTCAAAATACAAATATCTTTATACAATTTATCCACAATTTTAATCTTCAAGAGCAATTTTTTTCAATATTATAATTATTCCTTTTTATAAATAAAAATTTGCCCCAAAGACAACCACTCCTGCTACAATTAATAAAAAGTAGCCCATTTTTTTATTTACAATTTCACTCAGACTCACAACTAACTGTGTTAATCCAGGCAACTGTTGCCCTATATCTGAATAAATCAAAACAAATTTTTGGAACTACTAATTTTAATAAAATTATTACAATAATAAAAGCTGTCCCCATTACTGCTAATGGATACACGCTCAAATTTCTTATTTCTTTTTTTATCTTTTGATTAAATTCATATTTTTTTCAGATAAATTTTTTTGAATATTATTTCCAAATTCCCTGTTTCTTCTCCAATTTTAATCATTTCTAAAAATTCTCTATTATCAGTAATTTTTCCTAAACGCTATTTGCAAAGAAACTCCTTTTTCAATTTGAAATTTTGTTTTTCAAAAATTTTTATTTTTTTAAAATTTTTCTTTATAATTTCCCGAAATTATTTCCAATGCATTAATCAAACTTATTTTTACCTTTTTAAAAGATAATACATCCCCTTTGTAAAAGAAAAAAATAATCTTTTTTTCTTTTATTTTTTTCCTCATTTTTTTAAAAAAACTCTCATAATCCCCCAGATGTAATTGTTTTTATTTTTTTATTATTTTTTTGTACCAACGCTATTTTTTTCCTAAAGCAATAGATCCAACAAATCCTGCTTCATCTCCAAGTCCAGGATAAACAATATAATTATCAATATCTTTAATATCGCATCTTTTTGAACATAACCATTTAAAAACTCTTGAACATATTTTCTTATGAATGGGAACATTTGTTTTTGTTTCATTACTCCACCACCCATAATTATTTTTTGTGGCGATAAAATCAAAATATAGTTAACCAATGCTTGAGCCAAATAATATGCTTCCATTTCCCAAACTTCTGTTCTATCTGCTAATTCAATTCCTTTTTTATTCCATCTAGCTTCAATCGCTGGTCCAGCTGCCATTCCTTCTAAACAGTCTTTATGAAACGGACATCTTCCTTCAAATTTATCATCTTTATGTCTTTTAATAAAAATGTGTCCCATTTCAGGATGAGTTAATCCTTGAACCATTCTTCCATTTACTACTGCTCCAGCACCAATTCCAGTTCCAACTGTGATATACATTACATTTTTTAAACCTTCTCCAGCTCCCCACCAAGCTTCTGCCAATGCTGCACCATTTACATCTGTGTCAAATTCCATAGGTACATCAAAATGTTTTTTCAATTCACCTATCATATTGAAATCACTCCAATAAGGTTTTGGTGTTTTTGTAATATAACCATAAGTTTCTGAACCTTTTACTGGATCAATTGGTCCAAAGCTTCCAACACCCATTACATCAAATTCTTTATCACTAAAATATTCAATAACTTTTCTCATTGTTTCATCTGGAGTTGTTGTCGGAATACTTATTCTCTCAATAACTTCTCCATTTTCTTTTCCTAATCCACAAATAAATTTAGTTCCTCCAGCTTCAATTGCCGCAATTATTGCCATAAATTTCACTTCCTTCTTTATATTTTAATTCCTCAATCCCCCTTAATTGTTGAACTTAAAAATATTTATAATTTATTTTAATTCATTATGATAAAATTCCAAAATTTCTTCTTTTGTTGCTGTTGCTGTACCAATCTTAGCTACAACTATTCCTGATGCCATATTTGCAATTACTCCAGCTTCATATAAAGTCGCACCTGCCGAAAGTGAAAGCAACAACGTCGAAATAAATGTATCTCCAGCCCCTGTCACATCAAAAACTTCCCTTGCCACAGTAGGAACCCTTTCATAATTCCCATCATACAATGAAAATCCTTCCTCGCTTCTTGTTAAAACTACACAATCTAATTGCAAATCTTTTTTTAACTGTTTCATCGCATTAGCAACTTCTTCTTCGCTATTAAACTTATTCAGTCCAAAATAGTCCAATATTTCCTTTCTGTTAGGCGTCATTGTCGTAACTCCAACATAATTTTTAAAATTATGCGGCTTAGGATCTACAACTATTTTTTTATTATGTTCTTTAGCTATTTTTATTATACTTTCAGAAACATATTTTGTTAAAACCCCTTTATTGTAATCTGACAATAAAATTGCATCAATTTCATCAATATCTCTTTCAACTTTTTTAATCAATGCTTCTTGAATTTCTTTAGAAATATTCGTATCTTTTTCCCAATCCAATCTTAATAATTGTTGTCCTTGAGATAAAACACGACTTTTTATAATTGTTGGTCTAGAATCATCCACAACAATTCCATCTGATTCTATTCCTTTCACCTCTAATTCACTAGTAAATTTCTTCCCATTATCATCTTCGCCTATAACACCATAAACTCGCACTTGTCCTTCCAAACTTTTCAAGTTATTAGCAACGTTCGAAGCTCCCCCTAATACAAATCTCTCTTCCTCGATATTTACAACTGGCACTGGAGCTTCTGGTGATATCCGATTCACTTTTCCAATCAAATATTCATCCAACATCATATCTCCAATAACCGCTATTTTAATTTTATTAAACTTTTTTAGTATTTCTTCAAGCCTTTGAATTGATATCATATTTTTCCTCTCTCAAAATCATTTTTCTTTATTATTATACTATACAATTTCAATTATTTCATTAATTTTTTTATTTTCTTTACTAAAAATTTTTAAAGTAAAAAAACTTAGTCTAAAAAAATAGTATCACATCAATTATCATTTTATTTCTTGAATAATCGCTTCAATTTCAATGTAAATATCTCTCATTTCCTTATTTTTTTCTTTGATATTTAAATAATGGACCTATTATTGGAATACTCGACAGTATCGGTATTTTTCTAACCGTCTCTTTTTCCCACATTTTGCTTCAACCCTCCAATAAACGTAGATCCTCCATTATTTAAAGTAATAGTCGTTCGAGTTTGATTTTTCTGTTTCGCTCCCGAAGACTCATTATAACTTGAAGTTAATTTAAAATTACTAATTTCTGTATCCATTTTCAAAATAATTTTCTTTTCTCCATTCACATTTTTTATCTCAGGCAAAATTTTAAAAACTATTCCTGCTTCAGAAAATATCGGCTCAACATAATCTTCATTATTTTTCGTAATTTTTTTCTCTCCAATAATTACTTCCTCAGTTACTCGTAATTCTCCTTCTTCCTTCTCCATTATCATCAACGTCGGCATCGCCTCAATTTTTATATCTCCATTTTCTTTCAACAAATTAAAATCAATCCCTAAAAAATTTCCTCCCATCGAAAAAATCGAACTAATTGAAACTTCTCCATTTAAAAATTTCCCAATCAAATTTTTTCTATTTGGATTAGCATTTTCAGGATTTATCGACCAATCAATTCCAAGTCTCTCAAATAAATTAGAGCTTGTATCAATTATCGTTCCTTTAATAATAACCTGTTCTTTTGCCCTATCCAATGACTTAATAATCCTTTCCAGTTCTAAAAATTTCTTCTCGTCCCCATTCAAAATAATTTTATTATCAATTCCAATCATTTTAAAATCTTCAAACCCATCCAAAGCTTCTGAAATTTCCTTCGCATCTCCATAGTCCAAATAAATTTCCTTTATTTTTTTTGTTACTACAGGTGTTACCACCTTTTCAATAACAGTTTTTTTGCACAGAATTATTTTTCAGATTTTTGATATTTCTCCATTTTTTTGATTTGTACTAGATGATTTTTTTGATTTTTTTATTATTCTGATTATTTTGACTATTTTTTTATTCTCTTTATTTTTTTCAAATTTTTGCAATTCTGTCTGCAATTTTTAACTTTTTCCTTTTTCAATATCTTCTCGATAGATAAAAAAATTTTTTTCCCATCCTATCTTTATCTTTTTTATCCACATAATTATTAACACTACTCGAAAAAAAGTAATATTACATACAAAAAAACACAAAATTATTAACAAATTCTTATATTTTTCTTTTTTTCATTCCCTCTCCCTTTTTACTTCTTTTCAACTCACTTCTCTAAAATTTATAATTTTACCCATTCTCTATTTTTGCTGTATTTTTCAATATATCCCAATGAAATCTTATACGCCTCCTGTGTCAATTCAATATAACTCCGTGTCGTATCAATATTTTTTTACTCTTATTCACAAGATACAAAAAAATTTTTCCAAAATCATTCAAACTCCCACTCAACGTAAAATGAATATATTTCAGACTATACCCTTTTCCTATCCCATAATTTCTCTGATTTCGAAATTTCTTTCAGTTTCAAACCGCTTTCATTCGAAAAAAATATACACCATTTTTCTTAAATTGTGATTCATTTTTTTATCGAAAAGAATTCCAAATCTATCTATTAACATTTTTTTATTTTTCTCATAATCATTTTTCCATTTTCTCTTTATTTCTTGTCTTTTTCAACAAGAATCTCATCTATTTTATCCTCTAAATTTTTTTATTTTCAACTATCAATTTCCCATCTTTTTAAAGTTTCCTTATACTTCGAATATTTATCATTCAGCCCAAAAAGCGCTTAATAAAATCAAAACTAAAAAAACACCAAATTTTTTTAAATTCCCCATAATTTCTCTCAATTCCTCACTAAATTCCACATCTTCTAATTATCATTTTTTTCTTATCTATCATCGTATATTCGAACACAATTTCCTCATCATTATCCTTCAAATACCCCAATTCTGTACTCGAATATTTCCTCTCCAAATTATTCTCAAATTTCTCAAAAATTTTTCAAATTTATTAACCGTTCCCTGAACAATCCATTTGTTATCGCTATAATTAATTTTCGTATAATCCACGCCATTCCTACTATTTTCAATCAAAAATTTTATAAAACTGTAATACTCTTTTCTTGTAATATTAGAATCTACCTCTTCCAATAGTGACAATTCTTTTGAATAATCAGGCAATTTCTCATTTTTTTTACTCAAATACTCCTTCTCCAACTTTTTCGTCTCATTCTTCAATCGCTCATTCTTAGCCTTTTCCCTTTCCAACGGTATCAAATTTTGTAAAAAAATATAACTCGCTCCTATCAGCAAAATTACAGCTACATCTTTAACTTCAAATTTCTTTAAATTTTTATCATCAAAAAACTTCTCTTTTTTCAGAAAATTAGGCTCCTCATACAATTCTGTCCCTAAAAATATCTCTTTTAAATTATCCTCACTCAAACCAACTGTTTTTCATGTCACTAAAATCATACTCTTCTAAATTCTCTAAATCATCAATTTTTTTAAATCGATCTCTTCAAACTCACTAATTTTTCGAGTCTTCAATCACAAACCTTAAACTTTTTTCTCTCCAATCGTTAAAAATCTCAGTATCTTCATTTTTTTATTATAATTATAAATCGAAGTTATATCCACCTTTATATCCAGTAATTTCTTTTTTTCCTGCTTAAATACATTTTTTTAAATTCCTCGATTTTTCTTCTTCTCAATACCAAAAAGTTACATACTTGTCCTCAATGTGATTCAGAAAAAAATTTTTTTCTTCAAATATTTCATCTCTTTCATTTTTCCAAAGAATTTTTTTCCTTTAAAATTTCCCATCTAAAATTTTTCCTTAAAACTAATTTTCGCCAATTTCTGAGTTCCATTTTTTTCAATATTTCCTTCAACATTTTTCTTCAATTTCATCATCAAAATTTTTCTATATTTTTTTAATATTATTATCTCCATAATCCGTTTCCATTCCTTCTATTTTTAAAATACGAAAAATGCAAAATCAAAGAAATTTCCACTTCTTCACTCAAACTATATTCATCTAAACTCTCTAAAACCGAACTCAAATCTTGATTTTTCATAAAAAAATAAATTTTTCTCTTCTATAAATAAATATATTTTTTTCCTCACTTCTAATATATATTTTTAATTTGTTCCCTCACATTCTCTCCCCATTTATAACTTTTTATATCAAAACTACTACAAAAAAATCTCTAAAAACCTAACTATCTTCACTCAACTAATTTCTAAAAAAATAAAATATCTTCTATAAAAAAATTTACTCTCGATTATTGTTATCTCAATTTCTTTCAAACTCTTTCGCCTAAAAAGAAATTTTTTCTCCTCATACTCAATTTCCTCGCCCAAAACTTTTTCTTGAATAAATAATTTTTAAATTTCTGTAAACCTCGTTTTTCCTTCAATGGAATCCCATATTTATTCCCATCTTCATCCATCACTTCTTTGATTCTATATCCTCCAACACTTTCAAAACCAGAACTCAAATAAATCAACTTCTTTATCTCTATTTTACCTAAATTATCAATTCCTATATTTGAATCAAAATACTTTTCTCTAGTTTCCAAATTTACATTTTCATTATTAAAATAAATCCCTTTTTTTCATAATTCTCTCTAAATTTTTCCTCTTCCTTTTGAATCAAAAAAACTTTTTAGAAACTTTTCTCTCTCTCTTCACCAACGAATTTATCTTAACCTTTTTCCCTCACAAAAATACATAAAATTAAAAAGAAAATACTGTTATTATTGACAACACAATCAACACATAAATTAAACTTACTCCCCTATTTTTTTCTCAGACTCTTTCATTTTTCCTACCTTCTCAAACAACTATAATTCTCTATCAAAACTAAAATCTTTAAATTCTCTAAATATCAAAATTTCTATTCTATAAAACTTTAATAAAAAAATTTCAAAAAAATCAAACACTCAAAATTATAATCTCACTTTTTCCCCAAATATTTACTCTTTATAGCCAAAAATACCACCAATCTTCTCAAAATTTATATCTTCGTACTCACCAATCAAAGATCTATTACCGAAATTAGGAAATCCACTTACCTCAGAAATATACAATTTTTTTATTAACAATCTCCAACTTATAAAATATTCTATTCTTTTTTTATAAATTATTTGATTATCTCTCACAAATAAATTCGTCTTCTCACCACTATAATCGAATTCCTCCAAATCTCTATCTTCGAGCTCTACCTTCACTTTCTCCAATGCAAAATAAATATTCTCATCCATTTTCTGACTATTCTTTTTCACATTCTCAATTATAGCAACTCTCTTTAAAAATACCGCAATAACCGACACTAAAACAGAAAATATCAACATACTAATCAAGACTTCCACCAACAAATATCCCTTTTGTTTTATCACATTTTTTATATCTCTGCTTTTTCCCATTCTCTCGCAACTCACTCTACTTTTCCCCTTTTTATCCCCATCTTCTTTAGCCCTCTATCTCACAACTTCTTTACTCTTTACCTATTTCTCATACTTCATATAAATTTTTCATCCTACTCAAAACAACATTCTTTTTTCTCAATTTTACCACTCTCTAAATAAGACAATCTCTCACTCATTCACCTACATTACGAAATCTTCGGAAAATAATACCTCTTTATCCCATCAATCTCAATCTCAAAAATATATTCCTTCTCATTATTTTCATTAACATAGTAATATTCTGTTGAAGATACCTTCACTTTTTTATTCTTTTCAAATAAATCATTTCCTAAAATTCTATATTTATCATCAATCATAAATCTACTATAAAATTCCTGCATCCCTTTGATATCATACTGTCCTTGAAAATTAAATATCTTCAAATAATCAACACTTCTCAATAATTCCAACATATTTTCACTTTGCAAGTTACTCTTTTTTTCATCATCTGATTTCACATTCACTCTAAATGTCTTCAAAAAAATATTCGCTATTGGAAACAAAACACTTACAATAAAAAACATCGAAAGCAAACTCTCTATAAGCATTTCTCCACTATTCTTTCCCAAACTTCCTCCCCCCTCAATAATAACCAGTCTATTCAAATCAATAATAATCAACCTATTCAAATATTTTTTTAAATAATTAATATATTCTTTATTATCTTTTTTTACAATTTTTAAAACAATTTTTTTCTAGAATTTTTCAAATAATTTTTTTAAAAACTAGCATCTTTTATTTACAAAAAAATATTTTTTTCACTATTTGATTTTTTTCTACTATCTCTTAAAACTATCATCTATTCCCCCATTTTTTTACTTATCCATCACATAAAAAACTTTTCAAATAACAAATAATTCAAAATAATATACGGAGCAAATGGAACATACTCTCCTCTTTTCCCTCTCATCCTCCAATAAACCAACACCAAAACCACAATAGCTGCCGACAAAAAATATAAATTCTGATAAAAAAATAACACTTGTCTAAAATCTCTATACTTCAACAACCCACCTATGACAATCATTAATTTTACATCTCCAAATCCAATCAATTCCTTTTTAAAATAGTCCTCAACTATATATAAAATCAATAACGGCATCGAAAACGCACACCATCCCAAATACACCTTTTCAAAATTATTTCTCTCAATACCAAGCAAAATCCCAATAACTAATAAGATTACTAAATCTCTATCCTTAATAATTTTCTCTCTAAAATCTATAAAACATATCCTTACTAAAACAACATATTTTATCAATCCTAAACAAAATCCTAACATCTATTTTCTTATCTCTTCTCCAGGAAAAGCCTTACTGCTACTATTAATTTTCGCATAAACCTCCCCTTTATCATAAATAACAACTCCTTCAATATTTCCTATCTTAAAATTACCATTATTTTGTAGTCCAATTCCTAATCTATTCAAATTATCATATTCTTTCAAAACATCTTGCAAATTTTTAGGTAAATCACCACCATTATCAACACTCCAAGAAGTCGAACTATTATTCAAATCTGCAATCGCGCCAACAACCTTACTTCTATTAGCCTTATTTAAATATTTCCCAACTTGCGGTATCGCAATCGCCGAAATTATAGTAATAATCGCAACTACTAAAATAACTTCAATCAAAGTAAATCCCTTGTTCTTTCTTTTAATTCCTTTTTTCAAATAACCCATTCCCTTTCACCTCTTTTTTTAATTTATTTTTTTAATATTTATACTATATTTTTTTAGAAATGTCAAATATTTTTTTATTTTTTTCTATATTTTGAAAATAAAAAAATAAATTTTTTTCCCAGTAATAATCACACTTTTTGAATATTTCCTATAATTTAAAGAAATTTTTTTATACAAATGAAAAAAATGAGAAAAGTAAGAAAAAAATATATTAAGTGAGTTTAATAAAAAAATAAATTTTTTTCTCTGTAAACAAAAAAAAGAAGATATAATATCTTCTTCCATTGTCTTTATCTTAACTTTTTATTTATTTACTTTCATAGTTTTTAATAAAATTATTAATTTAAATTCTGAATTTTAAATGGTACGGCCTAGGGGGATCGAACCCCTGTTGCCAGGATGAAAACCTGGAGTCCTAACCACTAGACGAAGGTCGCAGAACTCTTTCTTGGTGGATCCAGCTGGACTTGAACCAGCGACCGCTCGGTTATGAGCCGAGTGCTCTAACCAGCTGAGCTATGGATCCTTAATGGCGTACCTGAAGAGATTCGAACTCCTGGCCCACGGCTTAGAAGGCCGTTGCTCTATCCAACTGAGCTACAGGTACACATCATTATTTTTTTCTTTATTAAAATGGTGAGCCATACTGGGATCGAACCAGTGACACCTTGATTAAAAGTCAAGTGCTCTACCGACTGAGCTAATGGCTCTCAATTTGGAGCGGGAGACGAGGGTCGAACTCGCGACATTCAGCTTGGAAGGCTGACGCTCTACCAACTGAGCTACTCCCGCATATCTTTTTTGTGGTGCCTCGGGCCGGACTTGAACCGGCACGGAATTGCTTCCACAGGATTTTAAGTCCTGTGCGTCTACCGATTTCGCCACCAAGGCATATCAAATACTTTTTAATGGTGCCCAGACGCGGAATCGAACCACGGACACAGGGATTTTCAGTCCCTTGCTCTACCGACTGAGCTATCTGGGCAAAATGGCGGGTGAACTGGGATTCGAACCCAGACATCTTGCGATTTCGCCGGTTTTCAAGACCGGTCCCTTAGCCGTTCGGACATCCACCCATACTAAAAGCAAATAATTATTATTAATTTAAATTCTAAATTTTAATGGTACGGCCTAGGGGGATCGAACCCCTGTTGCCAGGATGAAAACCTGGAGTCCTAACCACTAGACGAAGGCCGCAGAACTCTTTCTTGGTGGATCCAGCTGGACTTGAACCAGCGACCGCTCGGTTATGAGCCGAGTGCTCTAACCAGCTGAGCTATGGATCCTTAATGGCGTACCTGAAGAGATTCGAACTCCTGGCCCACGGCTTAGAAGGCCGTTGCTCTATCCAACTGAGCTACAGGTACACATCATTATTTTTTTCTTTATTAAAATGGTGAGCCATACTGGGATCGAACCAGTGACACCTTGATTAAAAGTCAAGTGCTCTACCGACTGAGCTAATGGCTCTCAATTTGGAGCGGGAGACGAGGGTCGAACTCGCGACATTCAGCTTGGAAGGCTGACGCTCTACCAACTGAGCTACTCCCGCATATCTTTTTTGTGGTGCCTCGGGCCGGACTTGAACCGGCACGGAATTGCTTCCACAGGATTTTAAGTCCTGTGCGTCTACCGATTTCGCCACCAAGGCATAATTGTTACCTCTCTTATGTTTTTCACAACTACTTGGTTAGTATATCATAGCCTTTTATTTTTGTCAACACTTTTTTTATTTTTTTTATTTATTTTTTTCAATCCCCTTTAATTCATTAGTTTTTTAGAATCAAAGGGGATCAAATTATGTGCTTTTTTTATTCGCTTTCAACATATTTTGTTATTATTTCTTTTGCTTTTTCAGCTATTTCTTCATATGAACCTTCTGGTTTGATTGTATCTAGGACTGCTACTTTTTATTTTTTTAGGTTTAGGGAATTTCATATATCTTGAATATGCTTCAAATCCTCCTTTTTATTCCTAAACATTGTACATCTACCCCTAATTCTTTAGAAATAATTGCGAATACTTTTTTTAAATTCGGCAACTTTTTCCATCTTTTGTTCTTGCACCTTCTGGGAAAAATTAACACATTTTTTTCCACTTTTTTTAAATATCCTACAATTTCCTCTACACTTTTTTTCTGATGTTTTTTTATTTATATCAATCAAAATTACATTTCCATTACTTACTAATAATTTTTAGAGGAAATTTTTTTGAAATACCAGTCTATTGCTAAAAAAATATTGTGTTATAAAGGATTGATTTTGGTAGCAAACTTCCTAAAAATTAATGGATCAATGAAACTTTGGTGGTTTGAAACATAAATTTTTGGTTTAGGATCTAATTTTTTTCTCTTCCATTTCTTTTGGATTCTAAAAATATACTTTTTATTATTACATCTAAAAAAATACTTTTTAAAAATTTTTGTAATCCAACGATTTTTTTGTCATCTTTTATTGGCTTAGCTTCTTCGATTATTTGTTTCCAATTTATTTCATTATTTTTCAATTTTTCACTGCTTTTTTTCATTAATATATTCTGATAAAAGTTTTTAAATTAGGCATTTCAGCGAATTTTTTTCTTCATCTAACTGCAATCCAAAAATTATTTTTCGATATAGGCAAAAAAATTCAACTATATCTAGTGAATCCATACCAATTTCTAATTCTAGATTTTTCTTCTGGTTGAGGTTCAATTCCTTTTTGCTTTTTTTCACATATTCTTTTTAAAATTTTTATATACTTCATTGTCTGGTTCTGCTACTTTTTGCTTTTTTTACAACATTTTTGTTCGTATAAATTTGGAAGCATGAATCTTCGTAATTTACCGACTCTTGTTTTTGGTAATTCTTCTTCAAAAAAACTTTATAATCTAACACTTTTTTTCATAATTGTGAGCAGATAAATTATAATCTTCAACTATATTTTTTTATAAGTTTTTTTACGTTATTGATATTTCTTTTTCTACATTCTAATAAATCGAGGAATTATTATGGTCGCTAACTTATTTTTGATGATTGAAAATTCCTGCTTCTTTTTATTAATTTATCACTTTTAGCTATTAATCTGTTTTCAAGAGTTTCAGGATCAATATTTTTCCCATTTGATAGGACAATCATACTATTTCTTCTTCCAATTATAGTGATGTAGCCTTCTTCGTCTATTTTTGCTAAATCTCCTGTTTTGAACCAACCGTCTTCTGTCATTACCTCTGCTGTTTTTTCTGGCTTGTTGTAATATCCTTTCATAACGATAGGGCCTTTCACCCAAAGTTCTTCATTCTCAATTTTTACATCAACGTTGTATAATTTTTTTCCAATTGTTCCGATTTTTCTTTCTTTTTTTGAATTTACAGCGATAACTGGCGAAGTTTCTGTTAATCCGTATCCTTCCAATGAATAAATTCCTAAAGTTTCATAAAATCTAGCAATTTCTGGATCTAATTTGGCTCCACCTGCAACGATGAAATCTAAATGTCCTCCAAATTTTTTATGAACTTTTGAAAATACTTTTCTTTTTAGAGGAATAGATTTACTTTTACTCATTATTTTGAAAATTGTTCTCGTTATAAATTTTGCATCTATTTGTTGTTTTATTCCATCATAAAATAGTTTAAATACTCTTGGAACTCCTATTAATGCAGTTACTCTATTTTTCTAATGCTTCAAAAAAATCTCTTTACTTGCAATTTTTTTCTTACAAAAAAACTATTGAAGTTTGGTATCTTAACATTAAAAGAACCGTTGCTGTTAGTGGTAAAACGTGATGAAACGGCAATAATGCTAAAATCTGATCTCTATGATCAAAAATTCCTTTTTCATAAATTCCTTCCATTTCAGTCATTAAATTATTGTAAGTTAACATAACTCCTTTTGGTGATCCTGTTGTTCCTGACGTATAAAGCATTGCTGCTGTTTGATTCCCTTCTGGATTTCTTAACTCAAATTCAGAATTTGCAATTTTTTTCATTTTTTCAGCATCAATTTTTAAAATTATCTACATTCAAAACTTTTTATATTATCTTTTAAAAATTATAATTTGAAATTGCTTCTAAAAATATTTTTTTCTGTTTCGTTTGAACACATAATTATATCTGGATTTGAATCTTCCAATACATACAAAAATTTCTTTTGGAGAACTTTGTGCATCAATTGCAATGGCGACTGAATTTTTTTATCCCAAATTGTAAAGAAACTATAAATCCACTCTGGTCTATTTTTCCATTATAATTAATCCAAATTTATTTTTCTTCTAAATTTATAAAATTATCTGAGTAATATTTAATGTTGTTTACTAAATCGATATAATTAATGTGATTATTTTTCAAAAATCAACTAATGCTAATCTCTCGGTTTTTTTCTAAAAAAACATAACTTTCCTCCTAATATTTTTTTCAAATTTTTATTTTTGAAATCTTTTCTTCTCTTTTCTAATTTTTTTAATGCTTTTTTTACCATAATTTTTTTGTAAAATTCGGCTATTTGCTTTCAATGTAGTATAACATAATTTTAATAATTTTTTTATATCTATTTATTATTTTCAATTTTTTTCTGTTATACAAAAAAAGAGAACTTATAAAATTAAATTTTTATAAATTCTCTCCCTTTTTAATATTTTTATAAAAAAATAAAAAAAACTTTTTTTAGATAACTCTTTCAAAAAAATTTCATAAATTATTTTTCGATTCTATAATAAATTTATTCCATTTTCTTCGCAAGTTTTTTACAATATCGTCTGACCAAATTGAAGCTTGAACTTCTCCAATATGAGCTTTTTGTAATAAGAACATACAAATTCTTGATTGTCCGATTCCTCCACCAATTGTTAATGGTAATTCTTCATTTAACAATAATTTATGGAAGTCTAAATTTTTCTCTTTCTTCTAATCCCAATTCTTTTAATTGTTTTCTTAATGAATCTTTGTCTACTCTGATTCCCATTGAAGATAATTCCAATGATCTGTCTAACACTGGATTCCACATGATTAAATCTCCATTTAATTCCCAATCATCATAATCTGGTGCTCTTCCGTCGTGTCTTTGTCCTGAAGCTAAAACTTTTCCTATTTGCATAATGAAAATAGCTCCTTTTTCTTTTGCGTAAACATTTTCTCTTTCTTCTGGAGTTAATTCAGGGTATAAATCTTCTAATTCTTGAGATGTTACAAATGTTACTTCTTCTGGTAAGAATTTTTCTGCTTTTTCATATTTTTCAGCTAACATATTTTGAGTTTTTTTGAATACGCTGAAAATTTTTCTTACAGTTTCTTTTAATGTTTCAACATTTCTAGTTTCTTTTGTTAAAACTTTTTCCCAATCCCATTGGTCAACGTAAATTGAATGTGTATTGTCTAAATCTTCGTCTCTTCTTATTGCATTCATATCAGCATAAATACCTTTTCCAGCTTCTACTCCATATCTTTTCAATGCCAATCTTTTCCATTTTGCTAATGAATGAACGATCTCAATTGTTTCTCCTGGAATTTCTTTCATTTCAAATGCAACTGGTCTTTCCACACCATTTAAGTTATCATTTAACCCTGTAGCTTTTTTTACGAATAACGGTGCTGAAATTCTTGTTAAACTTAATGTATTTGCTAATTCTCTTTCAAAAAAATCTTTTGTCAATTTAATTGCAATTTCTGTTTCCATAATATCCCATTTTGGATCATAATTTTTTGGTACAATTGTTTTTGCCATTTTCTTCTCCTCGTTTTACAAATTTTCATATTTTCAATAACCGTATAATAACACACATAAAAAAATCTGTCAAATTTTTTTGAATTTTTTTATTTTTTTCAGCTAGATATTTTTGCTTTGCTTTTTTTAGTATAATATTTATAGAATTTAATATTAACGAAGGAGAATTTATGAAAAAAGTATTGTTTGTTTGTCTAGGAAATATTTGTCGATCACCAATGGCTGAGGCTGTTTTTAGAAAAATGGTTGAAGATGAGAATTTATCAGATAAAATTTTTATTGATTCAGCTGCGACAAGTTCTTGGGAGCATGGAAATCCTGTTCATCATGGAACAAGAAAACGTTTGGCAAAAGAAGGAATTGGTGTGGACGGAATGTTTTCACGTATTTTAAATGATAACGATTTGACTTTTGATTATATTATTGGAATGGATGAGAGCAATATTTCTAATATTAAGAAATTTTTAAATAATCGATTTAATGGCGAAGTGAAAATGCTTCTTGAATATGCTGGAGAAAAACGTGAAATTGCAGACCCTTATTATACTGGAGATTTTGAAGCTACATATAATGATGTTTACAAAGGTTGTAAAGCATTGTTGGAAACTATAAAAAAAGAGATTTAACAAAAAAATTTTTTTGAATATTTGTGATATAATATAAAAAAAGATATATTATTAATTTTATAAAAAAATTAGGAGGAGAAAAAATGGCATCAACTAAAACTCATATTGGAAAATTTAATTTTGAAAACTGTTTTATGAATGCGGCTGGAGTTTACTGCTTTGATAGAGAGGAATTAGAGAAAATTTTAAATTCTGAAGCTGGAACTTTTGTTACGAAAACTGCTACGCTAAGTCCTAGAGATGGAAATCCTACACCTCGTTACCAAGATGTACCTTTAGGAAGCATTAATTCAATGGGATTACCAAATTTAGGATTTGATTATTATTTGGAATATTTGTTGGAATTGCAAAAAACTCATCCAGATCGTACATTCTTCTTTTCACTAGTTGGAATGTCGCCTGAAGATACTCATACTTTATTGAAAAGAGTGCAAGAAAGCGAATTTAACGGACTTGTTGAATTAAATTTATCTTGTCCTAATGTCCCTGGAAAACCACAAATTGCCTACGATTTGGAAACTACAGAAAAATTATTGACAGAAATTTTTTCTTTTTTCAAAAAACCTTTAGGTATAAAATTGCCACCTTACTTTGATATGGTTCATTTTGATCAAGCAGCAGCTGTATTTAACAAATTTCCGTTAACTTTTATTAATTGCGTTAATAGTATTGGAAATGGACTTATTTTAGATGATGAAACTGTTCTTATTAAGCCTAAAAATGGATTTGGAGGAATTGGAGGAGAATATGTTAAACCTACTGCTCTTGCGAATGTCCATGCATTTTATAAAAGATTGAATCCTTCTATTCAAATAATCGGAACTGGTGGAGTTCTTACTGGAAGAGATGCCTTTGAACACATTTTATGTGGTGCTAGTATGGTTCAAATTGGAACTACTTTGCATAAGGAAGGTCCTGAAGCATTTAAGAGAATTACTGAAGAATTAAAAGCCATTATGGATGAAAAAGGGTATAAAACTATTGAAGACTTTAGAGGAAAACTTAAATATTTGTAAGAATTTAAATTTTTTGTAAATTTTATAAAAAAATGAAACTGTACCAAATAATATATTTAATAATCAGTTTCATAGTTTGAATATAATTAAAAAAATTGGAATAAAGAACTGGAATAAAGAATAAAGGGTGATTAGTCTGAAAAAAGAATATTTTTTTATTTTAATATTAGTTATTAGCAGTTTTATTTTTCTCTAAAGATTTAGGCTACATTATTAAAAGATAATACCGTAGTTTATAGAGAAGAAATTGAAGGTACTAAAAAAAGAATACGAATTACCATTCATTAATAAAGAAAAATTTTGAAATAATTGATGATATTTATGCTAAAAAAATAATATAAATGCTTTTTTTATAAAGGGAGAAGAATAGATTTTTTTCTGATCCAAAGACATTTACGGTGTTATCACAAAAATATAGCTAAAGATAAATATAGAATTTTTTTATAACGGTGAGATTTTTAAGTAATAATTTGAACACAAAGGATATAGAAGTAGTCAATAAATATTATATAAAAGATAAATACTATTACTATGGAATTAATGAATATAAAAAGTAAAAGATTATTCAGTTTATGGAAAAAAATTTTACTAATAAAAAAATTTAGCAAAAAAATAACAAATAGAATAAAAGATAACTCCAGATATGAAAATACAGGATGAATATTTAATTTCAAAAGAAAATATCTATTATTTAGGTAAAAAAATAGACAATATTGATTTGAATACTTTTTCAAAATTTAAAGTATGGAATATCAAAAGATAAAAAAATAATATTTACTTTAATGGAATTAATATAAAAATTTTTTTAAATGGAATTGAACTAAAAGACAAAGATTTAAAAAAATATTGGCGAAAAACTATTTTTAGAAATAAAAAAATAATATTTATATTGTTACTGATTCTGATATAGATAATGAATTTTTGGATTTATAAACTTAATTTAAGTTCTGATTTGTTAGATTTCAAGGTAATTTCAAAAGATTATTTTATAAATAATGGAATAGGTTATTATAAAACTGATCAAATTGGAAAAAAATCGATGAGAAAAACTTTTTAAAATAATCAGAGATAAGTATTCAAAAGATAAAAAAATAATATCTATTTTGAAAATAAAATTATAAAAAAAATGTTGATAAAAAAATACATTTGAGATTTTTAGGCTATGATTATTCAAGAGACAGAAATAATGTTTACTATCGTGATAAAATTTATTTAAATTTTTATTCCTAAAAGAAATTCAAGTAATTGATAAAATATTTTTTTAGTTACAGATGATAAAGTATATTTTTAAATCTGACAAGAAGTCAGAAATAAAAAAAGATTTTTTTCAAAGTAATAGATGATAATTTTATTGCAATAAATGATGAAATCTATTATTTTTATATTAGATGGTGGACTTCACAGTTTTAGAGTAGAAAACTCAAAAAAATTTAGGAATATAGGTTTTAATTTTTTTATTCTGATGATAGTAATATTTATTATTATGATAAAAAAATTAAAAAAATAGATAAAAAAATTCAATTAGAATAATTAATAAAAAAATTATATTAGTGATAAGAATAATATTTTTTTATAAAGACAAAATATTAGAAAATATTGATAGGAGTACATTCGAAGTTAAAGATGAAGTTAATTCAAGAGATATAAATGGAAATTACATTGATAGATGTTATAATATTTTTCACTGAATATTGCAATGAAGAATATATCCCCGAAATATATTAACATTATAATTATATATAAAAATGAAAAAAATAACTGGAAACATCAGAAAAAGTGGAAATTATATCGAAGCAAAAGGAGCTGTCTCAAAATTTAATCATTTTAAGATAGCCCCTTTTATTTAACTTTTTAATAATTTTATTGTTTATAAGTGTTACATCTATTCAACCAACCTTGCAACCACTTTTTCTCGTTTCTAGCAGGATCTGAATTTTTAACTCTTCTCTCCAACACAAATTTTGCCGAATTACTGAATTCTACTAAAGCTGCTTTTCCAGTTTCAGTACCTTTCATATTTTCCAAGACTTGTAATAATCCCCATCCTTCTCCTTTGTAATTTTCAGTTGCTGTTGTTCCTTCTCCTTTAAAATTCACATAATCAATTAATGGATAAAGTCCATTTGGTGAATTGGCAACTCTATAAAATTGTTTTTTCACATTTTCTTTATCTTTCGCAACGGCTAACATTTTATTAAGTGAATCTTCCAATCTCTCGAAAATAAACTCAATTTGAACATCTTTTGTATTATAAAGAAAATTGATCAATTCTTGAATATCTGCGTTTTTTTCTGTGCTTTTAAAGCATCAAATTCTTTTTTATTTTTCCAAGGTGCATACTGATTATTTTCCAAAATTTTTGGCAATTTTATATTTTTTGATTTATAAAATTGTACTAATGGTGGAAAACTTTCTTCAAATGCTCCCTTTTCACCTTTTTTATACCAAATAAAGTGACCAATTCCTAGTGATGGAAAATTTTCTCCAGAATTCCATGAAACTAAATTATTTTTTCACTCCACCAGCTTCATTTTTTTAAAAATTTTCTCAGCAACAACACTTAATTCCTCTTTTTGAAATAGATAAATTTGCTTTTGTTTTCTTGATTTATTGTTGGTTGTACTGGTATTTCTGTATTTTTTTGAGATTTCTCTTTTTTAGTATTTTTTTTATTTTCTTTTGTAGTTCCATTGTTTGTTGTCTCTTGCGAAACTGTTTTTGGTTTTCTTTTAAAAATTCCTGCTTCCAACGAATTACTCGAACAAGCAAACACTATAATACTCGCCAATCCTAAAGTTAAAATTTTTATTTCCTTTTTCTTTTTCATATTTTTTTCAAGATTTTTATAAAATTAATTTACAAAATCTAACTCCTTTCTTTTTCTGCTACTAAAAAAATGTGTTAAATTATTATCAACACACTAGAATGTTGCTGATTCAACGAACATACTTTTGATAAAATATCTACTTGTATTTGTTTTTTTGCTCTCCACAGCCGTGAATTCCCGACTAGCCATCGGTACATATAATATATTCTGTTTCGCTAAATCGTAGTATTCTCCTTCTTTTTTTATTTAGAATATATTATTTATGTCAATATTGTATATTGTGTAGAATTTCTCAAATTAAGACTTGCGTTGTAGTCTCTATTTATTTCAATTCCACAACAGCTACATTTATAAATTCTATCTTTTTAATTTAAAAATCTTGTTTTTTTGTTTCCACAGTTACTACATAACTTAGAACTCGGATAAAATGTGCTTACAATTCTTAATTCAATATTTTTTTCTTTGCATTTATTCAAAAGTTTTTGTTCTAAATTCATAAAATTTTTTTGTTGTGAAATTACTTTTTGATAAATGTCTATTTTTTTCATCATATTAGAAACTTTCAACTCTTCTATTGTTATATATTTTTAACTTGGTTTTTGTTAACATATTAACAACTTTATTAACATAATCATTTCTAATACAATTTAATTTAAAAAAACAATTTAGCTATCACTAATTTTTTTGCTTTTTGAAAAATTTTTTTACATTCATAAAGATTTTTTTCCCCATTTTTTTACAAGACAAATATTTTCTTGATTTTTTTCTTTTGCCCTCTTTTTTTAGTTTTTTTCAATTTTTTTCTAACTTTAAAAGTTTTTATTAATATTCTTAAAAAAATTTGTCCATCAGAACAAGTTGCAAAAATCTTTTTATTCCTAAATCAATTCCTATTCCTTCTTTTGGATTCCAATTTTTTTGAAATTGAATTTTTCAATTTCTTTTTCATTTCTAAAATAAGCGACAAAAAAAGTAACGATTTCCTTCTTTTGAAATTGTAGCACTTTTTTTATATTTGTATTTTTTTAGGAATATATCCATATTCTTTTAATCTTACAAATTTCAAAGTAGGAATTTTTTTATTTTTGTGCCTATAAAATTCAAAAATCAGTTTTTATTATTTTTTTAAAAAAAATAGCATTTTTTTGATTATTATGACTTTTTCTTTTTTTAAATTTTGGAAAGCTCGATATTTTTGTTAAAAAAATCTTTTAAATGCTTTTTTTCACTATTCATTATAGCTTGTTTATTAGATTTTTGATGAAACATCTTTTTATCCAAGATTTATCGAGATTTTTCTTTTTATAAAAAAATATTATTTATATATTTTTGAGAATTCAAATCCTGTAACAAATCTTTTTTTCTTTTTCGTAAATTTCTTTGTTATATGCTATGTAAAAAAATTATAAAAAAATCTTCCTGTTCCAATAGTTCTGTTAATTTTTTTCGATTTGTTCAGCTGTAGGTTTTAATTTCAATTTTTTATTCCTTTATAATTCTTCATCGTTTTTTTATCTTTTTTTATATTTTTTTAAGTCCATCTATTCTACAAGAAAAGATTTGAATAATTGAAATTAAGTCTTCTACAAGTTCTTGTTTTTGGTGATAAGGTTTGATTATTTACCACAATAATTTCACTTCCTTTTTGATTTTTAAAAAAATTATCAAACCAGCTATAACCAAATCTAACAAATCTATCTTTATAAGAAATTAATATTTTTTTGTTTTTCAGAATATAAAATTGAATTAAATCCTTTCCTATTGTAATCTAACCCACTTCCAATATCTGTTATAATGTTTGAAACAATATAGCCTTTAGCATTAGCATATGTTTTTTAGAAATTCCACTTGATTTTTTTAGATCATCTTTTTGATTTTTGGTTAGAAACACGAGCATATATAATTACATCGTTTACTTGATTTTTCAACATTTTTCTTGTTGAATACCCATAATATTATAATAATCTTCTTCTGTATAATATCTTCTATTCGTTGGGGTTCTACGTGCTTTTAATATCCCTTCTCTATCCCATCTTTGCAATGTATTTACAGTTCTTCCTATCATTTTACCAAATTCATTTTGGCTTATATATTTTATTCATATCAATATGATAACATACTTTTTAAATATTTATCAATATTTTTTTAAAAAAACTGTTTTTTTATCTCCTTTTTATGAAAAAAATCTATTCATTACCGATTCGTCACTTATCTCACAATAATTATTATAAATATTATTTTTTTATCTCTAGCCAACGGCTCTCCTGTATCTTGATCAGTAACTATATCAAAAGTTTGACTATCTGCTCGTTTCAAGACTTTATTTGTACAATACACATTGTTTTTATCTTTTGCATAATACTCGTTTAATGCTATGAAAGTATTTCTGTTTGCCTTGTTAACTTTCAATAATTCTTCTGTATTTGAAAAAAATCATAATAATAAATATTGTTTTTTTATCTTTTCCATAGTATTCATTATACATTGCAAATGATGGTGCATCCACATTATTGAAAACTTTTATCTTGTGTTTTGTATCATTGTTTCCTTCATATTGTAAAGAAAATAAATATACACTGTCATCATCTTTTATAAAATTCCCTTGTGGCGTACTTTTTACAATTTTAAATCCTTCTGGATGTACAGATTCAATTTTTTCACCATAATAATACACATTGTTTGCATCTTTCGAATATCCTTCAGTCAAAACAGCAAATGTTCCTGTATCTGCCAATGGAATTTTCATAAATTTATCTTTTCTTGACAAATCATAATAGTATACGTTGTTTTTATCTTTAAAGTACCAATCATCTAGTACTTCAAATGAATCAGGATCTATCGTAGGAATTGCTTCCAATTTTTGCCAAGTTGTATCAATTGGATCATTTATTGTAAATAAATATACACTATTTTTTTATCTCGTAAGAAATACATTGAATAATTTTTCTAATAAAATATCAAATTTTTTTCGAACTAATTCCTTTCAACTTACTATTTTTTTAAAATAAACATCTTTTTTTATCTTTTTGAAAAAAATAATTATCAAATATTTTTAAATGATTTCGCATCTGCACCTTTCATTTTTAGAAATTTTTTTGTCGATGCATCGTAATAATAAACATCTCCCTTGTCCCTCGTATACATATAATAATCGGGATCAATAATACTGAAATTTTTTTAGGATCCGCACCTTTTACTTCTTCAATCGTTCTATCTGGATTCAAAACATTTACAACATAAACTCTTTTTTTATCCTTCACATACGGACTTCTAAAAATCTGGGTCATCGTTTCCTTTTTACTGTTTCAAATGTCAGTCGCGTCCACTTTATTTAATTTTTAAACCAATATAATAAATTTTATTATTACTTTTTTTAATATATACGAATTTTTTTACCTCAAAATTTTTGAGGATTATATCTATCTATTACATTCAAATTATAAAAAGATATTGTTGTTATCTCTCGCATAAATTGTATCTGGTATCAACTCAAATGTTTGCGGATTCGCTTTACTTACTACTTTATTTTTTTGATAAACATTATTTTTTTATCTTTTTGAGTACTCATAATCAAGTACTTCAAATGTTTTTAGAATCTGCGCTTGGAATTTTCACTCCATTATAGTAGACACCATTTTTTTATCTTTACTGTAAAAAGGATAATCATTAATTGCCTCAAATGTTAACAAATCCGCACCTTTTTATAGCTTTATTACCATAATAAATATTTTTTTACCATCTGTAGCATAAGAATCACTTAATGCATTAAATGCCTTTTGGATTTGCATCTTGTATAGGTTCCGACAAATAGTAAACATTATTTATATCTTTTTGAGTATCCTTTATTTAAAATTTTTAAATGTTGTCGGATTAGAATTTTTCCAACACTATTCCTTCATAATAAACTTTTTTTATTATCTTTTGAATATCCATTTTTCAATACTTCAAATGATGCTAAATTTACTCCTTGTAATTCTCTTATTTCCAAATCAGTGAAAGCATATATTTTTTCATTACTTTGAACATATACAACTCCATCATCCTCGTCATTATAGATTTTAAGGTCTGCCGCATTCAAATCAGGAAAAACTTCATCTTTATAATACACATTATTTTTATCCTTCGACAATTGATTCGCTAAAACTTCAAATGTTGGCAAATCAACTCTTTTTCATTTTCCAAGTTCATAAAAAAATATTTTATTATCATCTGTTACATAATTATTTCCTAAAAACTTTGAAATTATTTACATCTAAATTTTTTACTACAAGATTATTATTATAATAAACTTTTCCATCCCTCGCTTTATATTCAGAAAAACCTATATTTCCGAATAAAACCATCATTCCTATTAATTTAAATATCTTTTTTTGCATCCTACTGTACTCCTCTAGTTCCACACTCCAAACCTTTTTAATTTTTTTATTCATTTCATTTTTAAGGCTTTTATTTTTAACTATATTCTATTATATCACATTATTTATTTTTTTATCGACATTGAAGGAATAAAATAATTGAAGATTGTATTTTTCAATCTAAGATTTTTTTATTACTAATAAAATGAAAAAAACTGCACTTGTGTTTCTTAGAATGTGCACTTTTTCACTTTAATTAATTTATCTTTTTTTATAAACCATTTTTCTTGCTGGTTCTCTTTTTACATAAACCACTTTGTTTTTTTAGAATTTTTTTCTTTTTATTTGATTTACTCTTCTTGTAATTCTTCTAGAATTTTTCTCTCTTCACATAAACTTTTCTTGCTGGTTCTCTTTTTTACATAAACTACTTTAGAAAATCCCAAAATTGAAAAATCCTAAAATTCCTAACAACACTACCAATTTTTTTCATAAACTTTTCCTCCTAGTATTACTATTTAAATATTACACAAACTCCTAGTATAATATTTTCTATTGAATTATACCACATTTTTTTGAGCGAAACAATAGTAATAAAATCGATTGTTATTATTCGATCATTCTAGGCCCTGCATTTACTATATCTTCTGAGATATTTGGATATTTACTTGCAAAATTGTCATTGAACATTTTTACTAATTTTTCAGCGTATGTGTCATATGATTCCTTGTTATTCCAAGTATTTGAAGGATTTAACATTTCTGCTGGAACATCTGGACAGCCTTGCGGAACATCTACATTGAAAAATTTATTGTGAACAAATTCTTGATTTTCAATTTCTCCATTTAAAGCCGCATTTATCATAGCACGAGTATATTTCAATTTTATTCTTTCTCCAATTCCGTATGGTCCACCTGTCCATCCAGTATTTACCAAATAAACTCTTGTGTGATATTTTTCAATTTTTTCTCCTAGCATTTTTGCGTAAACTGAAGGTCGTTTTGGCATAAATGGCTCACCGAAACAAGTTGAGAATGTTGGTTGTGGTTCAGTGACTCCTCTTTCAGTTCCAGCTAATTTTGAAGTAAACCCTGTTATAAAATGATACATTGCTGCTTCTTTAGATAATCTTGAAATTGGCGGCAATACTCCAAACGCATCTGCTGTTAAGAAAATTATTACATTTGGAATGTGTCCAATTCCTGTTACTTGAGCATTTTCAATATAATCTATCGGATATCCAACTCTCGTATTTTCAGTCAAAGTTCCGTCAAAAAAGTCTAATTTTCTAGTTCCAGAATCCATTACAACATTTTCAACTAAACTTCCAAATCTTATTGCATTATAAATTTCAGGTTCATTATTTTTATCTAAATTTATACATTTTGCATAACATCCACCTTCAAAATTGAAAACTCCGTGATCTGACCAACCGTGTTCATCATCTCCAATCAAAAGTCTTCTAGGATCAGCTGACAATGTTGTTTTCCCAGTTCCTGACAATCCAAAAAATACTGCTGTTTCTCCAGTTTCGGCATCCATATTTGCAGAACAGTGCATTGGTAATACATCTCTTTCTGGCATCAAGTAATTCATTATGCAGAACACACTCTTTTTGATTTCTCCTGAATATTGAGTTCCACAAATTACTACTTTTTTCGCTTCATAGTCAATAATAATTGCTGCTTCAGAATTTACTCCATCAGTTTCAGGATTGCACTTGAACCCAGGTGCTGCAATTATTGTATAATCTTCTTTCGCATAATTTACCAATTCTTCTTTTGTCGGTCTTATTAACAATTGTTGGATGAATAAATTTTGACTTGCTAATTCATTTACAATTCTAAATTTTAATCTGCAAGTTGGATCAGCCCCAGCAAAACCATCAAAAACAAAAATTTCTCTATTTTGTAAATAAGCAATAACTTTTGAATAAATAAAATCAAATTTTTCTTTGCTAATTGGCTTATTTACTTTTCCCCACGCAATCGAATCGTGAATAGCTTCTGTATCAACAATAAATTTATCCTCAGGTGAACGCCCCGTATATTTTCCTGTTGTCACTACCAATGCCCCTGTTGATGACAATGTTCCTTCTCCTCTTTCAATTGCTTTTTCAACCAAAATCGCAGGTGACAAATTACGATAAACTCTCGTCGGATTAATAATCCCCAATTTTTTTAAACCATAAGTTCTTTTTTTTACACTTTTCATATTTTTTACCTCCATATGTTTCTTTTCTCAATCATACCTTAATTGCAAAAAGAAACAAAAAACAACGATAACGCTTATATTTTAACTATTCTTTCATATAATTATTCTTAAAATAATTTTCTTCTTACTTCCAACCTCCTTACTCTAATATTACCATGATATTTCAAAAAAACAAGTTCTCTACATTATTTTTTATGAACCATAAATCCTGTTGCTTGTTGTGTAGCCATTATTGTTACATCTGTAATTTGAACGTGCTTTGGCTGATTTGCAACGTATAACGCAATGTCTGCGATATCTTCTGGCTTTAATGCTTCAATTCCCAAATAAATTCCTTTCGCTCTCTTTCTATCCCCATGAAATCTGACTTCACTAAAATCTGTCTCAACAATTCCTGGCTGTAATGTGCTAACCTTAATATTTTTATCAATTGTGTCAATTCTGATTCCATCGCTTAAAAATCTTACTGCTGCTTTTGTCGCACAATAAACTGCTGCACCTGCATAAGCATAAATCCCAGCTGTTGAACCCATATTAATTATGTGTCCCGTATTATTTTCCACCATATTTGGTATAATTTCACGACTCACATACAAAAGACCTTTCACATTAGTATCTATCATTATTTCCATATCTGTAATGCTATAATCTTGAAATTTATCAAGTCCCAAAGCTAATCCCGCATTATTTACCAAAATATCAATTCTCGAAACTTTTTCCAATATTTTTTTCACAGTTTTTGCAACTTTTTCATATTTCGTTACATCCAACTCAAAAATATGTACATTTACTCCATATTTTCTCTCAATATCAGCTTTAATTTCCTGTAATTTCTCAATTCTTCTTGCACATAAAATCAAATCATCACCATTTTTTCCAAATGCATATGCAATCGCCTTTCCAATTCCACTTGACGCTCCAGTTATAAATACATTTCTTGACATTTTGTTTCCTCCTTTTAAATTTTTTTCTTTCTTATTTTTGTAACAATCTTTTATAATTTTTAAATATTATTTTTTTAAACCCTCTATAAATTTTTAATTTTTTTCGTTTTTATTTTAAAAATTTCTCTATTACAAGTATAACACAAAAAAATTATTTTTTTATGGTAAAATGTTTATTATCAAAAAAATTTGAAAGGAGAATTTTTTTACATGGAAAGCTGGTTATTTTTAGCCTTAATTTTATTCGTTGGATTTATCACAAAAAATCAATCAATTGTAATTGCTACAATATTCGTTATGATTTTAAAATTTTTACCTCATACCGACAAATTAATGGCACAATTTCGTACGAAAGGGATAAATTGGGGAGTTTTAGTTATTACAATCGCTATTTTAATTCCTATCGCTACAAGTGAAATTGGCTTCAAGCACTTGATAAATGCCTTCCATTCACCAATTGGATGGGTCGCAATCGTTAGTGGAATCACTGTTTCTTTGCTTTCGGCAAGAGGTGTCAACTTACTTCATGGACAACCAGAAATTACAGTTGCTTTGGTTATTGGAACTATCATGGGAGTTGTTTTCTTTAAAGGAGTTGCTGCAGGGCCTGTTATTGCTAGTGGTATTACTTATTGTATTTTGCAGATAATAAAAATGTTCCATTCATAATGAGTGGAACATTTCTTTTTTTCTAATATTTGAAATTATTTGTTAAATTAGTCTTCTAAATTCCGATAGGAATTTTATTGTAAAAATCAGTTCCTTCTAAAGGTCGATTTCCATCATATAAAAATTTTACATTTTTCATTCTTTTCGTTTCATCTTCGCTCAATCTTCTTAAAATTGGTTGCATTTCATCGTGTCCATCAATTTTTATTAAAACATTATCAGCTTCAACGACAGAATAAGTTTGCTTCATTTTTGGATTATACAGTTTTGTACCTTTTTTTTCTAATTTTATTGGCTTAAACATTACAACATCTGAATTTCCCCAAGTTACATCTGTCGAATCGAAAGTATTGTATGTTTCACCTTTTTCCTTCATTGCATCGATTTTCTTTTGCCACGATTCCATATCCAGTTCTCCCCACTGGATGTAATAATCATTTTTTTCCTTATATATTTTAACTAAACTATTTCCACTTACATAACTTCCTACAATTTTCTCATTCATTTTTTTATCTTTTCCGTCATCTTTTTTTTGATTTTCAGCCGCCTTTTTTGCAGCTTCCTCAATTACTTTATCAGCACCTTTTGCCACCTTTTTCCCATTATCTTTTTTTGATTTTCCACAAGAAATAACCAAAATCAAAATTATTCCCAAAGCTATAATTTTTTTGTAATTTTTTTTCATTTTTCTACCTTTCTACAATTAATTTTTAATCTTCCATTTTCGCCAATCCCAATTTTGTCTCTGAAATCAATACCGCAAACAATATTAATCCTGCACCAAAAATCACTTTTAAAGTCAACACTTCATGCAACAACAAAAATGCAAATAACGGTGCAAACAATGATTCTGTCGACATCAAAATCGAAGCTCTTGTCGATGTTGTAGCCTTTTGACAAAAAGTTTGCAGTAATGTCGGAATTGCTGTCGAAAATAATACTAGATATATTACCGATACTAATGTCATCCCGCTTAACGGAGTAAACGCTCTTACACCAGTCGTTACAAATTGAGTTATTAAAAACAATATTCCAGCAACTAACATTTGAATAAATATTAATTTCATCGGCTCTATTTTCCTAGAAAAATACCCAGTCGTAGCAATTTGTCCCGCAAAAAAGAATGCACTTATTATTGTCAAAATATCCCCTCTATTTATATCCGTCAAATTCATATTTGCATTAAAGCTAATAACTCCAACTCCTGCCAGACAAACAATTGAAGCAACAAACGAAAATATATCAGGTTTCTTTTTATGCAATATCCAAAAAATATACGGAACAATTACGACATTTATTGCTGTAAAAAATGCATTTTTACTAGCTGTTGTCATTGTTAATCCATAAGTTTGCGTCAAATATCCCATAAATTGAAAAAATCCAATCACAATTCCAGCCTTTATATCCCTTTTCACAATCTTACTAACTTTCTTTCTAAAAATCAAATACAAAGCCACAAATCCCAGCAAAAATCTTATCGAAGACAAATAAAATGGATCTATCCCTTCATTCAATCCAATTTTCACAAATACAAACCCCAATCCCCACAATATTCCAACTAAAAGTAAACCAAAGTCTGCTAAATATCTTTTCATAAAGATTTTTCCTTTCTATCCTCAAATTTTTGTAGCAAAAGCAGAATTTAAGAGTGGTGTTCGAACTCTCAAAAACATTTAAAATTATCAATTAAAGAATTTATGATAAATATCCAATTTCAAAAATTCATTTCCAATATCTCCGTTATTATTCTTCAAATATTCCATCACAAAATCTCTCACAATCTTTATTTCACGCACATTTTTCACAATATCTGTAAATAGCATATCCGAAATTCCACTCTGCCTAGTTCCTAAAATCTCTCCTGAATTTCTTAATTTTAAATCCTCTTCAGCTATTTTAAATCCATCTGTTGTGCTTTCCATCGCCTCCAAACGCTTTATAGAAATTTTATTCATAGTTTCTGATTCTAAAAAACAATATGATTGATGACTTCCACGACCGACTCTCCCACGCAACTGATGAAGCGATGAAAGACCAAATCTTTGTGCATCACGAATCACCATAATCGAAGCATTCGGAACATTCACCCCAACTTCAATTACCGTCGTAGAAACCAAAATATCAATTTCTCCCTTTTTGAAAAGTCTCATCACCTCTTCTTTTTCCTGATATTTCTGCCTTCCATGAATCAAACCAATTTTCCAATTTGAAAAAATCGCACTATATTCCTCAAAAGTTTCCTGCGCCGATTTTATATTCCCCAACGTTTCACTTTCCTCAATCAAAGGCGAAACAACATACGCCTGTCGCCCTTTCCTCAATTTTTTCTCAATAAATTCGTACATTTTACGTTTTTCTTCCTCTGATTTTATCCATTTAGTAACAATCGGACTTCTCCCCTTCGGCAGTTCATCAATAATCGAAACATCCAAATCCCCATAAATCGTCAACGCTAAAGAACGTGGAATTGGTGTGGCACTCATTACAATCAAATTTTCCAAATTTCCCTTTTCCCTTAATAATTTTCTCTGAGTCACTCCAAAACGATGTTGCTCATCAATCACAATCAATCCCAAATTCTTAAAAATCACATTATCTTCTATCAGCGAATGAGTTCCAATCACAATATCAACCACGCCATTCTCTATTTCAAGCAACAATTTTTCCTTTTTCTTCCCTTTCAAACTCCCAGTTAACAACTCAACTCTGACATCTAAATTATTAAATTGATCCACAATTCCCAAATAATGCTGCGTTGCCAAAATTTCTGTTGGTGCCATAATCACACCTTGATATCCATTTTCAACAATATACAAAAGAATAATGAACGAAACTATTGTTTTCCCTGATCCAACATCTCCTTGAATTAGTCTATTCACAATTTTTCCATTTTTCAATTCTTTATAAATCTCAGTAATTACCCGCTTCTGAGCCCTTGTCAATTCATAATTCAAACTATCAATAAATTCTCGAACCAGCCCTTTTTTATCTTCCAACTTATAAACATTGCTATTCGCCTGATCAATCTTAAATCTATTCTGCAAAATTCCAGCTTCCAAAAGCAAAATTTCCTCCAGCATAAATCTCTTTTTCGCCCTTTCCATAACCTCTTCATTCTTCGGAAAATGAATATCCATAATCGCCCTAGTCCTACTCGGCAAATTTTCCTGCTCCATCAATTCTTTTGGAATATTTTCCTCCAATAAATATGCATACTCAAACAATGCCTTTTCCACAATTTTTCTAATAGTCGGCTGTTTCAATGAAGCTGTCGATGGATAAATCGGCAACATTGCCTCGGCTATTTGCTCATCCCTTTTAAATTCAGGATTTATCATCTGAAATTTCATTGTCTTTCTAACTTTCCCATAAACCGAAACTTCATCCCCCACATGAACATAATTTTTCACAAATTTATTATTAAACCAAACAAGCTCAATCATTCCAGTTTCATCTGCTAAAATTGCCTTAAACATCGGTCTTCTAGCAGCAAACTGACTAGAAATATTTACAATCGTACCAGTTAAAATAACAAACTCATCTGCCAAAATTTTATCTATTTTCTTACTATTTCCTCTATTTTCATATGCTCTTGGAAAAAAATACAACAAATCATACAAAGTATGAACTCCTAATTTATTAAATTTTCCAAGTTGTACTTTTCCCAATCCCTGTATTTTCACATCTTTCAGATCACTATACAACAAATTATAATTTACCATTTTCCAAAAAACTCCCGTTCTTATTCTACTCATATAGTGTAACATATTCCAACCATTTTTCAAAAGAAAAAGTTGCAAAATCAATCATTTGCAACTTCTAATTTTTCCAATTTTATTTCATTTTCATTCCACGCTCTTTCAACTCATGTGAATATTTTTTCGCCGTCTCATGATCAGTCATAATCACTAATTGATCCCCACTTTTAACAACTGTTTCTCCATTTGGTATAAACTCTTTTCCACCCGAACGAATCCCAACTATCAAAATCTTTTTCGGCAATTTTAAATCCTTCACTTTCTTATTATCAAATTCTGAATCAATCCCAACATGAATCAAAATTGTAACAATTCTCGATTCCAACGGCACTTTTTCATTCGCATCCTTTTTCCCTGAAATCAATCTTTCAAGTAAAATCTCATAAATTGGCTCCATTGAAAGCAATTCTGTCAAAATATATGTCCCTGTTGAAACAATTATCAACATAAACAAATACGAAAAATTCCCAGTCATTTCCATTATTAAAATCACTCCCGTAATCGGAGCTTTTACTGATGCTGTCAAATATCCAGCCATTCCCAATAGCATAAAATGAACTACAAACTCTTGCGGAATCCCAAAATATATTACTAAAATCGTACCATATATTTTCCCAACTAACGCACCAATTACAAGCATCGGCAAAAAAATTCCTCCAGGAAATCCCGTACCATAACAAATCATCGTATACAAAAATTTTGCAACTAATACAATTGCCAATATTTTTATCGGCAATTTCGCATCAAACATTTTTTCAATTAACTCGTGTCCACCACCTGTTATATCCTTGAAAAAAATTGAAATCAAAAACGCCAACACCATAAACAACGAAATTTTCACATATTTATTAAGTTTTATCCCTTTATACTTATCCTGAAAATATATCAAATACGTATTAAAACATTTTCCACCAAGTGCTAAAATTAAGCAAAATATAGCTGTTATTACAAAAACCTTCATTTGAGAAGTTTCTGTCGGCAAATGAAAATTATACTTAAACGTAACTCCAGATCCAATTATTTTCCGTAACATCATTCCCGAACCACCACTAGCTACAAGTACACAAATTAACATCAACGGTGAAAAAAATTTATGCAATTCCTCCAAAGCAAATATTGCTCCAGCCAATGGTGCATTAAAAGCCGCTGCCAATCCAGCACTAGCCCCAGCCGTCACCAAATATTTATTCTCAACTTCCTTTCTTTTCAAAAGCCTGTCAATCCCTTCACCAATCAAAGCTCCCAAATGAATCGAAGGCCCTTCTCTTCCCATCGACATCCCAGCTCCAATTGCTAAAACTCCACCCCAAAACTTACAAAACAACTCTGGAAACCACCTAAATTTCAACTTTCTTTGTAAAAACGCACTAACCTGTGGAATCCCACTCCCTCCAATTAAAGGATTCTTACTTAACATAAACTGCACAATAACCCCAATCAAAATAAAAAACAACAACCCAATCAAAAATTTCCCAAAATTTATATTCTCATTAAAATTATTTCTAAAAATCGAAATCTTATCAAGCAATATCCGATACGTCGCAACAACAACCCCCGTCACAATCCCCGTCACAAGCGAACACAAAATCAAAATAATTCTCTCCCGTTTCGTCTTTAACAATCGTATCTCTTTCACTTCCTCTAAAATCGTTTCAGCCAAGACACTTCTCCTCCTTAAATAAATGAATATTAATCTATATTTTCATTATATCGTATGTGAAGTTAGATTTCAATTTTTTTATTTGATTTTTGTCATTTTTTGCTGTTTTTTTAGCATTTTCCATAACTCCTAACCCTCATTTTTATTGACTTTAAGTGGATTTTCTTTCTCTTTTTTTATTTTTCATAGTGGTAGGAATTTTTACCACAAGCTTATTGTACCACATTTTTTTATTTTTTTCAATAAAATTTATAAATTAAAAAGAAAAAAACGAAATGAAGATCAGTAAAAATCATTAGCTTAAGTATAATAAATTTTTTTGATTTTTTTATAGTCTACATAATCATTTTTTTCTTTATCAAGATTGTAAAACTTAAAAAAATATCAACTATTTTTTTAAAAAAATACATTGTTCTCATAGAATTCAATATCGCTATTAAAGCTACTCCAACATCACCGAATACAGCTTCCCACATTGTAGCAAATCCTAATGCTCCCATAATTAAAATAATTCCTTTTACTGCTAATGCAAATATGATATTTTGCCAAACTATTGTTTTCGTTTTTTTCGCAATTTCTATTGCTGTTACAATTTTTGAAGGTTCGTCATTCATTATTACAACATCAGCCGCTTCTATTGCCGCATCAGAGCCAACTCCTCCCATTGCAACTCCAACATCTGCTCTAGCTAAAACTGGTGCATCATTTATTCCATCTCCTACAAACAACACTTTTCCAGCATTTTTCCCATTTTCAATCATTACTTCTTCCAATTTTTCCACTTTTTGTGGCGGTAATAATTCAGAAAAAACTTTTGTTATTCCTAATTTTTTAGCAACATTTTCACCAATTTTCTTATTATCTCCAGTCAACATTACGATATTTTTAATTCCTTGCTTTTTCATTCCAAAAATAGCACTTTCAGAATCTTCCTTTATTTCATCAGCAATTACTATATTTCCTGCATATTTTCCATCTATTGCCACATAAACTACTGTTCCTAATTTTTCTTCATTTTCAATAGCAATTTTTTCCAAATCCATCAATTTCGCATTCCCAGCCAAAATATATTTTCCATCAACTCTCACTTTTAATCCATAACCAGATAATTCCTCAAATTTCTCAACTTTCGACTTGTCAATCGAATTACCCATTTCTTCGTATTCTTTCACAATCGACTGTGCAATCGGATGATTTGAAAAACTTTCCGCATAAGCTGTATATTTCAAAAGTTCGTTTTCTCCTGTAGTTTCTGTATTTTGATTATTTTTCATATTAATTTCAGTAACCTTGAAAATACCTTTTGTCAATGTTCCTGTTTTATCCATTACAACCGTATCAATTTTTGTCAATGCTTCCAAATAATTAGCACCTTTTACTAAAATTCCATGTTTTGAAGCTCCTCCAATTCCACCAAAAAATCCTAACGGAACAGAAATAACCAACGCACATGGACATGAAACTACTAAGAAGGTCAACGCTCTGTAAACCCAATTAGAGAATGGTTGTTGCAATAAAACAGGCGGAATTATTGCTAAAATCAATGCTACGATTACAACTGCTGGTGTGTAATATCTTGCAAATTTTGTTATAAAATTCTCTGTTTTTGATTTTTTTCCACTTGCATTTTGAACTAAATCTAAAATCTTTGAAACTGTTGATTCAGAGAAATTTTTTGTAACTTTTACAGTTATTAATCCAGTTTTATTAATAAATCCACTCAACACATTTTCTCCAACCATTACTTCTTTTGGTAACGATTCTCCAGTCAATGCTGATGTATCAAAAGTCGAATTTCCTTCTACAATTTCTCCATCCAACGGTACTTTTTCCCCTGGCTTAACTACTATCAAATCACCAACACCCACAGTTTCAGGCGAAACTTTCTTTATTTCATCTCCAATTTTCACATTCGCATAATCAGGTCTAATATCCATCAAAGCAGTAATTGATTTTCTAGAATTTCCCACAGCCACATCTTGAAATAATTCTCCAACCATATAAAACAACATTACTGCAACGGCTTCAGGATATTCTTTTATTGCAAAAGCACCAACTGTCGCAACCGTCATCAAAAAGTTTTCATCGAAAACTTCCCCTCTTTTTATATTTCGTATCGCAGTCAACACAACTTCGCCACCAATAATTAAATAACTAACCAAATACAAAACAATTTTCATAAAATTCGGCAATGGCGCCAATATTGCACCTGCAAAAATAATTCCACCAATCACAAATTTTGTAACTTTTTTCTTGATATTGTCCTCTTCTGAGTGGCTGTGACTATGACTACGAGAATGTACATGTTCTCCTGCATTTTCACTCATTCCACAAGCTCCTGAACAACAACAATGCTCTTCATGTTTATGAGAATATTGCATTCCACGAATCTTTCTTTCAGAAACAATAACACCTTCTTCAACTTTATCCACAACCTCTTGAATTTTTTCTATCAAAGAATTTCTATTTTCTTCTTCTGTCGTAATAAATAACTTTTCTCCCAAAAAATCTATAGTTGCTTCTATTATTTCTGGCATTTCGCCAATTTTTCGTTCCACTTTTGCAGCACAATTCGGACAATCTAATCCAACTATTGATAAAATCGTCTCTCTAGCCATAATTTCATCACTCCAACTCTAATTTTACTTTTATTTCCTCTCAATAAATCCCAAAATTTTTACTATCTTTTCTCTCCAATATGCGTCAATCCTTGCTCAATTATATGAATCACATGCTCATCATCCAACGAATAATAAACAACCTTCCCTTCTTTTCTATATTTCACAAGCCTCCCCTGTTTCAAAACCCTCAACTGATGCGAAATTGCCGACTGAGTCATCCCCAAGGTAATCGCTATATCACATACACACATTTCCGACTGATACAACGCACTCAATATTTTTATCCGAGTTGTATCCCCCAAAATTTTAAAAAAGTCACCCAAATCATACAAAATCTCTTCTTGTGGCAATTTTTCCTTTACCATTTCAACAGTATCTTGATGAATCGCTTCTATTTCACATATCGGTATTTTTTTCATTCTCTCTCCTTCCAAAAATCTAATTTCATAAAATTATCTCACAGCTTAAAATATATTCTAATAAAATAAAGTATTTTTTTCATTATTGTCATGAGTTCTATTTTTATTTTATTTTTAAAATTTGTTGCATTTTATTATACAATCATCATTTTTAAATTTTAATTCCAAATATATGAATAATTGTTCATATATTTGATTATATATTATTTTCCACCTATTGTCAATCATATTTTTCAACAAAAATTTTTCTTAAAATACTTTTTTTATTTCTACAGATATTTTTAATAAATTTTTCTCACTGAATAAACTCAATAAAATCACATAAATTTTTATTTGATATCTCACGTTATTTATGATAAAATCGAGATTGTAAAAAGAAAGGAGATTATGAATTATGTTAAATTTAATTATTAAACATTTATCTGCGTCAATCATGTTTTTGACTACTCTATTTTCAACTTCAGTTGTCACAACACCAGCACATGCAGATACCGTATCAGCATCAAAACACGTTTGTATTGATCCTGGACACCAATTGAGAGGAAATAGTCAATTAGAGCCTGTTGCGCCTGGTTCTTCTACTAGAAAACCAAAAGTTTCGTCTGGAGCTCAAGGAGTTGCAACTAGAAAAAATGAATATCAATTAACTTTAGAAGTTGGATTAAAATTAAGAGATGCTTTACAAGCAAAAGGTTACAAGATAACAATGATTAGAGATAAAAATGAAGTGAATATCAGTAACAAGGAAAGAGCCGAAAAAGCCAATAATTCAGGTTGTGATTCTTATATTAGAATCCATGCTGATGGTATAAATAACTCTTCTATAAGTGGTGTTTCTGTATTAACTGCATCGGCTAAAAATAGATATCTTTCACCTGCGGTTCAAAAAGCAAGTGAAAAATTATCAAAAGACATTTTAGCAGAATATTTAAAAACTACTGGTGCCCAAAATAGAGGAATTTCTTATAGAGACGACTTAACTGGTACAAACTGGTCAAAAATACCAACAACTTTAATTGAATTAGGATTTATGTCAAATCCAGCTGAAGACAGAAAAATGTCAACAAAAGAATACCAAGACAAAATGGTTTCTGGAATTGTTAATGGTTTAGAAAAATATTATCAGGAAAAATAATTTTAAAGAATTTAGGGTGGTAATTTTACCATCCTTTTTTATTTACACAGAGAGTGTAAAAAAATTTTTTTATGTAAATAGAATAGCGAAGTACTGAATCTACTAGATTTATCTATTAGTTTACACAAAATTCTGGACACTCTCTTTACACTTTTCAAACAAAAAGAAGTCTTTTTGCAAAACATAACTTACAAAATAACTTCTCTAAATACTATCTTTCTTCTTAACTTTTTTCTTATTTGCTCCTTTAAAGTGAAACCTCTATGTATTAACTTCCCCTTTTTCTATACATAATGACCTTTTTCTTCATAAACTATCTAAATCTCTTTAGACTTGACCTTTTTACTTATATAACTATTACAAACAACCTTTTTTCTTCTACAGCAATTATACACTTAAAAACTTTTTTAGCGATATCGACTTAATTTTAGTGAACTTTTTTCTTCATGATTCGGATTCGACCAAAAATCCTATCCTTTTAACTTTGTAACTTCATTTTTTTGTACACAAGCTCCTACCCTCGTATACATGACCTTTACTCCTTTTTTGACCTTTAACTTTTTTCCTCACAAACTTTTAGATTTTCATAAAATCTTACCTTTTATAACCAAACTCCTTTTTCTGCATATAAGCTCCTACCCTCATATGCACGACCTTTTCTTCATAAAACTCTTTATTTCCTAATCTCTATCTACGTCCCAATCTGTAATTCTTCCAGTATACGCATCGATTTCAAATTCATAAGTGTAACCTCTATAATGAATTTCTCCTTCATAAGAATCTTCATCAAATTCAAAATCCTTAATATTTCTCAATGTTGCACCTGGAACTTTTGCTAATGCTATTTGTTTAGCTTTTGCTGGGGTTATTTTTGATCTTTTATAAGAACTTTTTTTATGGCTGAAATTTGATTTTTTATAATCTTTACTTCCAGCAAAACTCAAAGAACCTAATACCAAACAACCTAACAATGCTACTGTTAAGAATTTATTTTTCATAATCCTCCTTTGCATTTTTGTATTTGTAATTGCTGTTCCTTTGTTACATTGTAATAGTATCATATAAAGATTAAAGAAAAAAATGAGAACTTTTTAATTTTTTTCTCATTTTTTTAAAAATTTTTATAAAAAAATAGACACTCTCTGCTTCTGAGATTGCCTATTTTTTTCTAGATTTTTCACAACTAATTTTTATGATTATCTTTTTATTTTTTTGATTAATAAATTAATTTGAAAAAAATTATAATTCGATGTCTTCTTTTTCTTAATGTTGGGAACAAGATTACGTCTCTGATTGATGCTGAATTAGTTTGTAACATAACTAATCTATCAATTCCAATTCCTAATCCTCCTGCAGGTGGCATTCCGTATTCTAAGGCTCTGATGTAATCTAAATCCATTCCTTGTGCTTCATCGTCTCCTGCTTCTTTCAATTTAACTTGTTCTTCGAATCTTTCTTTTTGATCTCTTGGATCGTTTAATTCTGAATATGCGTTTGCAAATTCTCTTCACGAAATGAATAATTCAAATCTGTCAACCCATTCAGTTTCACCTTTTTTTGATTTTTTTGAAAGTGGAGAAATTTCTTTTTGGATATTCTGTTATGAATGTTGGATTAATTAATGTTTCTTCCACTTTTTTCTTCAAAGAATAAATTTAAAATTCCAAATTTTTGTATAAGTTTTATCTTTTTCTAAAGGAATTCCAAATTCTTTCGCTTTTTCAATAGCTTCTTCATCGCTTGAAATTGAATCAAAATCAAATCCAGTTGCTTCTTTTACAGCTTCTTTCATTGTTACTCTTCTCCAAGGTTTAGCTAAATTAATAGTTTTATCTTCATATTCAATTTCATATTTTCCATGTAACTCGAAAGTCAAGCTAGAAATTAAGTCTTCTGTCAAGTCCATCATATCATTAAAATCAGCGTACGCTTGGTACAATTCCATCATTGTAAATTCAGGATTATGTTTTACAGAAATTCCTTCATTTCTAAAACTTCTATTAATTTCAAATACTTTTTCAAATCCACCAACTAATAATCTTTTTAAGTATAATTCAGGTGCGATTCTTAAGAATAATTCCATATCTAATGCATTGTGGTGCGTAACAAATGGTCTTGCAGTTGCTCCACCTGCGATTGGGTGCATCATTGGAGTTTCAACTTCCGTAAATCCTTTTTTTTCTAAATAGCTTCTAAAAAATCTAATAACTTGGAATCTTTTTTTCATAGTTTCCATAACTTCTCTATTCATTACCAAGTCAACATATCTTTGTCTGTATCTAGTTTCGATATTTGTTAATCCATGGAATTTTTCTGGTAGTGGTCTTACATTTTTTGATAAAACTTCAAAAGATTTTGCTCTTAAAGTCAATTCTCCAGTTTTTGTTCTGAATAATGTTCCTTCAATACCAATGAAATCTCCCATTCCTAATTTTTTATAAATTTCATATTGTTCTTCTCCAACTTCATCTTTTTTTACATAATATTGAATTTGTCCAGTTGGATCTTGAATTTTCCCAAATCCATTTTTACCCATTCTTCTGAATGCAACAATTCTTCCTGCCGTTTTGAATACTTTTTCGCAAGTTTCGTCATACTTATTAATTTCTGAAATATCATCTACCTTATCATAATGTCTTCCATAAGGCTCGATTCCCATTTCTTTCAATTCTTCTACTTTTTTTAATTTTTTTCTTTTTATTATACCATTATCATTTGGCGTTTTGATTATTTTTGATTACTCATCACTTTTTCCTTTCTTATAATTATTTCATTAAACAAACAAATTTATTTCCAATTTTATTGTATTAATTAATTCATTTCTATCCATTATATCATATTCTAACATAATTTTTTTCCATTTTCTTTAAATATTTTTTTGTTATTATCTCATATTTCCCTTTAAATTCTTTTTGTTATATATGAAAAATGACGTTTTTTATCCAATTTAAAAAAACTTGTTTTGAGTTTATTTTTTTCCAACTCGATAAATTTCTACAAAATCAGAATGTTCTATAATTCTACATCTTCCAAATTCATCGTTGTAATGATACTCATTTTTCCCATCTAAATGATTTGTTTGTGCTATGTCAAATATTTTATCATATTTTTGTTTAAATTTATCAATACTTGATATTTTTATTTTCATTAAAAATTTTTCTCCTTTTTACTCTAAAAACTCATTCAAAAAGTCATCTAAATCTTCTTCGTCTTCGTCACTAGAAAAATCAGCAATATCGTCATCATCCAAGTCATTAAATGGTTCTGCACTTAAGTCTTCAAGACTTGTTTCATCTTTTACCTTGTCATATTCTCCGAAATCCTCGTTCCAATACATATAATCCTTATCAGCACCATAATAATCTTCATCCCATATTTCTAATATGTGATCTTCTTCGTCTTCATCCAATGTTACTAATTCTTCTTCACTCACATCATAATAAAAAACTCTTTTTATACCTGACTCATTTTCGCAAATCAAATACTCCTTATCCCCAACTGTAATATTTGCTAAACATGTAAAATATTCCATTTCATCATCAATTACTTTTTCAAATTCTTCACCTACTGAATACATGCTTCTCCCTCCATTATTTATGATATTTTTATATTATTATTAATCGAAATCCATCTATAAATTTGTTCTGCTAAAATTAATCTCATTAATTGATGTGGAAATGTAAATAATGAAAAATTTAATCTAAAATCAACTATTCTTCGCAATTCATCTCCGACTCCATTAGAACCACCTATTATAAAATTAATTTCACTTTTTTTGAATTGTTATTTTTTTCTAATAATTCTGCCATTTCTTCAGAACTTTTTTTGTTTTTCCCTTTAAGTCCAACAAAATATTATATGATTGATTTTTTTATTAATGACATTTATTATTCTTTCTGTCTCTTTTTGAGATTGCACTCTCAATCCCTTTATTATCGTCTTCTTCACTTAATTCGACAACATTAAAATTTGCATATCGTGAAAGTCTTTTTGAAAATTCTTCAATTCCGTCCCGTATGTATTTATCTTTCACTTTTCCAATACATACTATATTAATCTTTACCATATTTTTTCCTTATTGTCAATTATTTTCTTGAGAGTTTTTTAACCGCTCCCAAATTCGGCTTTTATACTTTTTATTTTTTTCGTCCAAACATTTTATCTAAATCATTTCTCGTTAGTTTTACAATAATTGGTCGGCCGTGCGGACAAGTGTATTTTCCAACTTCATGAAGTCTTCTGACCATATTTTGCATCTCGTATAAATCTAATTTTTGTCCTGCTTTTACCGCTCCTTTGCACGACATCGAAATAATTATATTTTCACGCAAATCCTTTATTTCCGCTTCATTTTTTATATCTTCTAAAAGTTTTAAAAATACATTTTGAATTGAATCTCTAAAATCAAAGGCTGGAATAGCTCGAAAAATAATCTCTTGATCTGAAAATTCATCAATTTCAAATCCAAAATCATTAAAAATTTCAATATTCTCAAAAATCATTTCCTTTTCACTTTCAGTAACTTCCATTTTTTGTGGCAATAAAAGCCGTTGTGATTCAATCTTTTTGTTATAAAACTTATCTTTCAACTCTTCATAAAGTATTCGTTCATGAATAATGTGTTGGTCATAAATTTCAAGCTCATTATCCCTCTTTACCAAAATATACGTATCAAAAATCTGTCCTAGCACATCATATTCTATCTGTTCTCCTACATGCTTTTTCAAATGTTCCAATTTTTATACCCTGTTTTATCAAAACACTTTTTTTATCCTCATTAAACAATACAATATCTGTTTTTTTCTCAATATTTCTATTATCCAAATTTTTCAAAAATTTTTATTTTTCTGAATTAACATTTTTCTGAATCATTTTTCAATAACCGATTTTTTTGTAAAATTTCTATTATTCTCAGAATTTTTCCACTTTATTTTTTTGTTATTCAATTGATTCATAATGTTTTCAAGAATATCGTATTATTAGCATTTTCAGTTACTTTACGATTTCCTTCTTCTTCATTTTTTTATCGAATTTTTCTGAATTACTTGTAGAAAAAAATTACTTTGATCCATTTTATGAGAATTATTTTTCATTTCTATTTTTCATCATACGAATTTTTTTCTTCTCTAAAATTTTTCTTCTACCAAATTCTCATTATTATCAACTTTACCATCGTATGTCTCAAAACTAATAAATTTTTTTACCCATCTTATCATCAAATAAATCATCTGTTACTACATTTTTCCGTATTTTTTTATTAGATTTCTCCGACAAATCAATATTCGGTTGCCAATTTTTCCCTGTCATTATAATAAAAAAAATTCATCAATTTCATCTTTTTATTTGCCGATAAACAATTTTTATCATTAGAAAATTTCACAATTTTTTTGGATGGATGCACGTTAACATCGATTTCATTTGGATTTATATCAAAAAAATATTATTGCAAAAGGATATTTTCCCTTCATTAATTTTGTATAATAACCATCTAAAATTGCTCTTTCAATAGTTGCAGATTTCACATATCTTTTATTCACATAAGTAAAAATATAATCTTTACTACTTCGCAAAATTTCCACATTTCCCAAATATCCGTACTTAAATTTTGTTAAATTTCGTAAAACCGATTTCCCAAATAATTCAAGAATTGCATTTTCTATTCCTTTTCCGCTTGTTTTTATGCTTGGCTTTCCGTCTAATTCAAGTGAAATAGCAACATCACTATTCACAAGCGCTTCCCTTAAAACAATATCTCGAATTTTAGCATACTCTGTCGACTGTTTTCTCAAAAATTTTTTTCTGGCTGGCGTATTATAAAACAAATCTCTTATTTCGATTTCTGTCCCAACATTTTTTGAAATCTCTTCAAATCCTCTAACCACACCACCATAACTACGAATTTTGTAACCAATTGGACTACTTGCTGTTTTCGTTGTTATTGTTAATTTTGAAACTGCTGCTATTGAGGCAAGTGCTTCTCCTCTAAATCCGTATGTTTTCAAGTTAAAAACATCGTCTTTTGTTACGATTTTTGAAGTTGCGTGTCTTTCTATTGAAAGCAATGTGTCGTCTTTATCCATTCCAACGCCATTATCACTTACTTTTACATCAAGTCCACCCTTAAAAACTTCTATTTTTATCATAGTTGCATTCGCATCCAACGAATTTTCAATCATTTCCTTTATCATAGAAGCTGGATTTTCAACTACTTCTCCCGCTGCAATTATATTTGAAACACTCTCATCTAAAATTTTTATTTTTCCCATTTCGTCTCTCTCTAATTTCCCTTTTTATTTTTTTCTTAATATCATTTTACATTATTCTAGTGCGTATTTCAATAGCTATAAAAAAATTCTATGATTTTTTTCACAAAAAAATAGTATAATATAAAAAAAGTTTTTTTAAAAAAATTGAGGTGAAAAAAATGAAATTAGAAAATTATACTTTTGATGAGAAAGCAACAAAAATTTTAGAAAAATTAAATTCGAATGGGAATAAAGGGTATTTTGTTGGAGGCTGTTTACGAGATGTTCTTTTAGGTAAAACTCCAAAAGATATCGACATTGCAACAAATATGGAATATGATGAGATTAAAAAAATATTTTCTGATTATCCGACAAAGGAAGTTGGAAAAGCTTTTGGAATTTTGATAATTCATTATGAAGATGAAAATTTTGAGATTGCAAAATTTAGAACAGATATTGGGAGCGATGGTAGAAGACCTAATTCTGTTGAATTTGTGAATGATATTGAAGATGATTTGTTGCGAAGAGATTTTACGTTTAATGCGATGGCATTTAATGAGAAGGACGGACTTATTGACATTTTTAACGGACAAGAAGATATTAAAAATAAAATTATTCGATTTGTTGGAAAGCCGAAAAAACGGTTGCAAGAAGATGGACTTCGATTGATGAGAGCTTTTAGATTTATGAGTCAGTTGGGATTTGATTTTGAAAAAAATACAGAAATTGCGATAAAAGAAAATATTCATGTGTTAGAAAAAATTTCTCAAGAACGAATTACAAATGAGTTAAATAAATTAATTGTTGGAAAAATATGCTATTAAAAGTTTTTGAAAAAAATGAAAAGAATTAAAGGTTCTTGATTATGTTTTACCCGAGTTAAAAGTGATTTATGATTTTGATCAGAATAACCCGTATCACAAATTTACACTTTGGGAACATAGCATGAATGTACTTGATGGTGTAAGTCCTGAATTAACAACACGTTGGAGTGCACTTCTTCACGACATTGGAAAACCTGAAGCAAAAACTGTTGATGAAAAAACTGGATATTTTCATTTTTACAAGCATGAAATTATTGGAGCTTCCATTGCAAAACGAATTATGTCTAGACTTGGTCAATCAAACAACATAAGAGACGATGTCTACACAATTGTAAAAAATCATATGAAATTACATAATAGCCAAAGTGAAAAAACAATAAAAACATTGATTAGCAACTATGGTGAATTAAATACTAAAAGATTAATTGATTTAGCAATTTCTGATGATGGTGGAAAAGGTCACGAAAATGACAGAAATGATAATTTGTGGAAAACTTTTTATCATATTGTGGAAAACATGAAAGTTCCTACGATTAATTCTTTAAATATCAACAGTTACGACTTAATGGAGCTTGGAATTTATAATAAAGAAATTCAGAAAGTGAAAAAAATATTTATTAAATGAACTTTTAGAAGGGAATATCGAAAAATTCTAAAGAAGAATTAATTGAAAAAAAGTTAAGGAATATATTCTTAAAAATTAATTTTTTTAGAATAATATCAAAGGGATTTCTTTATCATTCTAGAAAGCGTAAAAAAATTTAAAAGTGTAAAAAAATTTTTTTGTGTAAATAAAATAACAAAGTACTGAATTTAATAGCTTCATCTATTCATTTACACAAAATTCTGTACACATTTTTATTATCTTTGAAATAAAAAAATTTGAGAGTGTAAATTTTTTTGTATAATCATAGTAATAGTCCTTTGAATTGGCATATTTATCCACGTAACTATACAAACTCTTAAACACTCCCTATTTTTATTTCATACAATTTTTTATTTTATACAATTCAAATTATTTTCTTTTAACTTTCTTCTGAAAATTCATCCACTCAAACACATTTTCGAACGTTTTCCCTTTCAACTGAGCCTTTTCACTTCCACCTTTTCCAGCATTACTCGGTTCAAAACCAAAAGTTGTATCATCTTTAGAATTTTTTATTTTATCTCGATTCTGTACACCTTCTACTTGATTATTCAAAAAATATATCCATGAGAAATGTCCTGGAAATCTAGAATTTGGTTCATCTGTTCCAGTCACATTTTCATAATATGAATACCATGCATTGTCAGCTCCAGCCTTCAACAAATCTCTATATGTTGGAAGCGAGAATTTCTGCGGTGTAACAATCCCATCATCCGCCGCTGCAATAAACCAAACTGGTGTTTTTTTCATTTTTTGAATTTTTTCTTTTGTTACCCATAAATTTTTAGTTTCCTCAAATTTTGAAACTGCACTATTTTCTCCACCTGCAGAAACTTCAATATCTCTTGCTTTGTAAGTTCCATCTGCATTTCTAGCATATTCATGGTAAGCATATGCCTCACAAATTGGTATAGCCGCTGCAAAATAGTCTGGATAAGTGATTATCATATTTACTGTCATATATCCACCATTTGAATCTCCAGCAAGATAAATTCTTTCTGTATCAACAGATGGATTATGCTTCACATATTCTTTAATTGTATCCATCAAAATTTGCGTATATCGTGAAACTCCACTTCCGTTACCATTTGTCCCGTCACCTTCGTCCATCCAATAAGTAGGCGATTGAACAGCCAATACAAAAGCTCCTTTTGTATCAGTTCCTTTCGTAGTAAAATATTTTTGAATTTCTTCTTTCGCAAGTGCCGAAGTTTCTGTACCCAAAATATCAATATCAGGATCTGTTCCACCTTCACCTTGTCCATGAAGCCAAATAATTAATGGTTTTTTCTCTCCTTTTTTCAAATTTTCTGGCTCATAAGCCGCCATTTCCAATTTTAAATTTTCCACTTTTTTCGTAATCGGATTTTTGTAATTTCCACTAAACGAACTTCTGTAATTAAACAATTCCGTATCAGTCGAAACTCGATTATTAATCACATTCTCCTTTTTATTAACTGCATAATTTTTCCCATCAACAGTAACTTTCCCATCAATTTCTACAACATATTCTTTCGCCCATTCATTAAAAAATTTCTTCATGTTATAAGAAAATGGAGATCCTTCATATTTCAAAGTCTTCTGATTAAATACATTTTCCAATTCAAGCGTAATAATTCCAGTATCAAAGGCTTTTTCCCCTTTATTATCCGAAACATACACATTAGTTACCTTTCTATCAACTCCATTAGTCTTAACTTTCCAGTCATTCTTATCAAGCCCCGTAATTCGATAATCATCCATTTTCATAATAATTTTACTCACAGTAGGCCCACTCTCAAAACCTTTTACAAAAATACTGATTTTTTTTATTCCGTTATAATTTTCTAATTTCACTGTCTTTTCACTTGCCTTCCTATTATCAACTTTCTTTATATTTACTTTTCTCTTACTTTCACGTGTTGAACTATTTCCAGTTATCCCTATCGCTAATACAGAAAACAATGCAATCATTAATTTTTTTCTCATAATTAAATTCTCCTTCTTTTACTAAATTATTGTATAATAAAATTTAAAAAAAGCAGGAGTATAAAACCCCTACTTAAATTTATTATTTCTATTATTTTTCTAATTTTACAAATGTATATGTTAACGCAAAACTTACTCCAGCACCTACGATTATAGAAACTAAGTACAACGGTAATTGAGCGTTTAAGAATAATAAGATTCCAGGTATTACTGTTACTGCCATTCCTGATGCCTTCAATCCAAAAACTGATGCTAAGAATCCTCCTGCAGCTCCTCCTGCTAATCCCATTAAGAACGGTTTACCTTTACCTTTGATCAAGTTTACCCCATAAATTGCTGGTTCTGTAATTCCTAATGCTGCTGACAATGCTGATGGTAATGCTAATGCTTTTAATTTAGCATCTTTTGTTTTAACTCCAACTGCTAAAACCGCTCCAAATTGCCCTGCAACAGCTGCTGATAACAATGGATTAAATTGGTTGAATCCATCTTTTGCAAGTAATTGAATTTCCAAGAAGTTAAATATATGGTGAACTCCTGTAACTACGATTAATTGTTGTAATCCTCCAATTATAATTCCTGCTATTCCAAAAGGTAATTTTAAAATCCATTCTGTTCCAATCAAAATATAATTTTCTAATGAGTGGAAAATTGGTCCTATTACAAATAATCCCAATGTACTCATGATTAAGAATACTAAAAATGGTGTTAATAATAAATCTAACGCATCTGGTATAACTTTTCTCAATCTTTGTTCTAATTTTGCTCCAATCATTCCCACAAATAACGCTGGTAAAACTGTTCCTTGATATCCAACTACTGGAATGAAATTGAAGAACATTATTGGATGTGCATCTCCTGATGCCACTTGATAAGCATTTGGCAATGAACTACTGATTAACATTGAACCTAACACGATCCCCAATACAGGTGATCCACCAAACACTTTAAATGCTGACCAAGCAACTAATGCTGGCAAAATAATAAATGCAGTATCTGTTAATACTTGTGTATACATTAAGAAGTTAGGATTTATGCTCTTTGGCGTTGTCCCTAATAATTTCAATAAATTTTCATTTGTTAATAATCCACGAAGTCCCATAAATAGACCTGTCGCAACCAACACTGGTATAATTGGCACAAAGATATCTCCAAATGTTCTCGAAATTCTTTGAATAATATTTCCTTGTTTTGCAGCCTCTTTTTTCATATCAGATACTGAAGACTCACTAACTCCTCCAAGTCCTTGAACTGCCTCATAAACTTTATTTACAGTTCCTGTTCCAAAGATAATTTGATATTGACCTGAATTAAACATAGTCCCTTTTACTTTTTCAATTTCATCAACTCTCTCTTTGTCAATTTTACTCTCATCATTTACCATTATTCTAAGTCTTGTTGCACAATGTGCAAATGATGCAATATTTTCTTTTCCACCGACAGCTTCTACTACTTCTTTAGCTATCTCTTCGTAACTTTTCGCCACTTTTCCACTTCCTTTCAAAATTATTAATAAAAAAAATCATTTATCTATAAATATACATTATATTTTCCTTTTAGTCAATATTTTTTCAAAAATTTTATCAAAAATTTTACAATCTATATTTCTTAGCTTCCAAAAGTCTATCCAAAATCACAATAGCAGTCGCACATTCCAATACAACAATCGCTCTTGGTACAATCACTGGATCATGTCGACCTTTCACTTCCAAAATATCTGATTTTTTTGTTTCTAAATTCACTGTTTTTTGTGCCTTTGAAATCGAAGGCGTTGGTTTTATCGCAACTTTAAAGCTAATCGGCATCCCAGTCGAAATTCCTCCAACAATTCCTCCATTATTATTCGTATACGATTTTATATTTCCATTTTCATCAAAATACATCTCGTCATTCGCTTCATATCCAGTCATTTTAGCAATTCCAAATCCTGCTCCAAATTCAATACCTTTCGTAGCTGGAACAGAAAAAATCATTCTTGAAATTTCACTCTCAATTGATTCAAAAAATGGATCTCCAATCCCAGGTTTCAACCCTGTAATCATCACTTCCACAATTCCACCCAAAGAATTTTCTTCTTCTCTAGCTTTCATTATCGCATTTTCCATCTTTTGAGCTATTCCATCTTCCAAAGTCGGCAAAATCATTCCACGTAATTTATCAACATTCTCTTGAGTAATATCACTTTCCACAAAATCTCTTTCTTCAATATCATAAAGTGATTTTATATGAGCTCCAATCAAAATTCCTTGACTTTTCAAAATCTGTCTCGCAATCGCACCAGCAAATACAATCGAAGTTGTTATTCTCCCTGAAAAATGCCCACTTCCACGAATATCATTAAACCCATCATATCGATTAAATCCACTCCAATCAGCATGTCCTGGTCTTGGTTTTCTTCTAAGTTCACTATAATCCTTTGATCTCTGATCCCTATTTCTAACAATCATCGCAAGTGGCGTTCCAGTCGTTCTTCCATCAAAAAATCCACTCAAAATCTCAAATTCATCTTTTTCCACTCTAGGCGTTGTCAATTTTGATCTTCCAGGTGCTCTTCTTTTCATTTCCTGCGAGATAAATTCTAAATCTAGTTTAGTTCCTGCTGGAATTCCGTCAATATTCACTCCCAATGCCGTTCCATGCGATTCTCCAAACAATGAAATTCTATAATTTTTTCCAAAATTTGCTCCCATTTTATAGCTCCTTCTTTTTTATAAATTTAAAATTCTATTTTTCTGCTTTTACCAATTCATCATAATTTTTTACTTCTCAACAATTTCAATCTCTCCACCCATTTTCACAAAATCATCCCAAAAATGCGGATAAGATTTTCTCACACTTTCAGCCTCTTCCAAAACAATTTCTTTTTCGCATCGAGACGACGCAACTGCCAAAGACATCGCAATTCTATGGTCATTCCAAGCACTCACCGTAACTCCACCAGTAAATCCTTGTACACCTTGAATAATCAAGCTATCCCCTTTCTCAGCCACATTCGCACCAAGTTTATTAAGCTCAGTTTTTATTGAAATAATTCTATCTGACTCCTTAATTCTAAGTCTTTCTCCATTAATAATTCGAGTCTCCCCTTCACTCAATGCAGCAAGCACAGTCAAAATCGGTGCAATATCAGGACATTGAGAAATATCAATCACAGTTCCTTTTGTTTTAGATGGCTTCACAATCACATAATCATCAAAAATCTCAAGATTTGCACCCATTCTAGTAACAATCTCAATAATTTCCCTATCTCCTTGCAACGAATTTTTATTCACATGCAAACATTTCACTTCATTATCACGATTTGCCGAAATTATCCCCGCAACAATCCAAAACGCCACTTGCGAATAATCCCCTTCAACAGTATAATCAAAAGGCTTATAACTCTGATTACCTTTTATTTCAAATGATTTATAATCATTATTTTTTATCTCAATCCCAGCTAACTGCAAAATTTCCAGCGTCAAATCAATATACCCCTTCGACTCCAAATTCTTATTAATAGTCAACTTTGAATCTCCGTCCAAGAGTGGTAAGGCATACAAAAGTCCAGTAATAAACTGTGAACTTATATTCCCATCAATTTCATAATTTCCTGCCTTCAATTTTCCATTTACTGTAAGCGGCAATTTCCCATTCTCATTTTTATAAAAAATTCCCTGCTTATCAAAAATCCTATAATACGATTCAAGCGGTCTGTCCACCAGTTTTCCTTTTCCATCGAAAATCAGTTCATTTTCACTTGTAATCCCAATCGGTATCAAAAACCTGATTGTAGATCCCGACTCATTACATTGCACATATTTATCCTTCGGAACAACTCTCCCATCATTCCCGACAATCTCAAGAGCACTTTCAAATCTTTTAATTTTCGCTCCCCAGTTTTCCATAATATCCGTTGTTGTTGTAATGTCTACTGAAAACTTTAAATTATCAATCATCGACTTCTTCTCACTTTCGGCTAATGCTGCTGCAATTACCGCTCTATGCGAATAACTTTTTGACGGTGGTATTTCTATTTTTCCATTTAATGTACTTGGTTTTATTTTTATTTTCATAAATTTTTCTCCTTTTACATTGATTTTTTCCTCTTCATTTTAAGTCCAAAAGAACTATTTAAACCAAAACCTTTATTCAAAATCTTATCCTTATCAAAATTCTCTTTCAACATTCAAAACTAAAAATTTATCCTACAATATCTGCTTCACTTGTAAATTCTCCACTAACATTCCCCATTAATTCAATCCCATGCCCTGCAAAAAATACTTCATCATCATAATAGTACACCACAAAATCTCCATCAGAAGTTATACGCACCCCTTCAAGATAAATCCCATTTTTAAAAACTTCTTTTGAAACTTTCTGTTCTTTTAACTCTTCCTTTTCTTTTTCCGTAAATTTAGAATTTGAATTTTTCTCAAGTACAGCTATCATTTCATCTAAATCTTCTTCATTTATAGATGAAAACCAATCTTCTGCCACTTCCATCAAATCTTCCACAATTCTATCCCTTATTCTCTCATCCCATTCTTTTTGATTGAGATACATAATTTTAAATTGCTCTATTGCCCCTTTAACTTCTTCTACTTTTTTCTCTTCACTCCAATCACTCTCAATTCCATAATCAAAATTCACACCTATTTTTCTCCCAAGCCACTCAACTTCAGTTTCAAAATTTTTTATTTCTCCAAAAATTTCATCTTTAATAATTTTACTATCCATCTTATTCCTCCATTTTATTCTTTTTCAATTCAAGATTTTAATAAATTTATCAGATACTGCCTAACCTTTTCAATTTTCCCACATAATCACACATTTCTATTTCCACACTTTCAAATGCTTACTCAAAAATCTCTTCCGCCCCAATCTTCATAATTTCAACTTCCCCAATCTCTTTCAAAATCACAAAATTAATCCCGTCATTCGTATTTTTCTTATCCCTTTTCATAATCTTAGCAATCTCATCTTTTGGATACTCAATTTCAGTTGGCAAATTCAATGCTTTAAGCAATTTCGCAATTTTCACAGCTTCCCCTTCTTTAGTAAATCCTTTTTTCTCTCCAATTTTCGTAATATCCACCATCCCAGCAGAAATCGCCTCTCCGTGCGAATATTTTTCATAATTTGTAAACTGCTCAATCGCATGACCAATCGTATGCCCAAAATTCAATATCATTCTCAAGTTACTTTCCTTCTCATCTTTTTCCACAACTTCCTTTTTTATCTCACAAGAACGATAAACAAGCTCATTCACATACTTCATCAAATGTTCACGCAATTTTTTTATATAATTTTCATCATCTTGCGAAACCCCAACTTTTTCCACAATTTCCACAAGTCTATCAAAAAAATTCTTGTCATAAATACATCCATATTTCACAATTTCCCCAAATCCATCGTAAAAATATCTATCAGTTAATGTATTTAAAAAATAATTATCAATTAAAACAAGTTTTGGCTGATGAAATGCCCCAACAAGATTTTTCCCCTCAGGCAAATCAACTCCAACTTTTCCACCAACACTGCTGTCAACTTGCGAAACAATTGTTGTAGGAATTTGAATAAACCCAATCCCACGCATATAACTAGCCGCTGCAAATCCAGCAATATCCCCAACAACTCCGCCACCAAACGCAACAACCATATCCTTTCTCGTAAGTCCTTCATTCACCATAGCCGAGTAAATCGAAGGCATTATCCCAATATGCTTATGTTTTTCTCCAGCTTGTAGCACAAATATGCTGTAATTAAATCCTTTAAACATTTCTTTGTATTTTTCTTCATAAATCTCATGAACATTGGAATCTGTAATTACAAACAATTTTTTTCCCAGTATAAACTTCTCCAATATATTTTTGGAAATTCCTCAAAAAAATTTTTCCCCAATCATAATATCATAAGAATTTTTTTCCCAATCCAACATGTAATTTTTTTCCATAATTTATCCATCCTTTTTAATCATAATTTTTTTCATTTAATACTAAATTTTTCATTTCAAATCAATATTATAGTAAAAACTGCTTTTAAAACTAAACTCAAAAAAACTATGAATATTTTTACTCAACCATTAAATTTACATAATTTTTTTAACAGTTTAATTTTTAAATAGTTTTTAACATATTTTTCTAAAAAAACAATCGTATATTAAAAATATAGCAAAACCACTAAATCCAACAATTTAAAATGATTTTTACTATATAATTTTTTTATTTCAAGTTATATCTTTTTTTCAAGTTCCTTTTTTTATATAAACCGACTGAAACTCTTCTTTTTAACATATCCATTATAATAATATCATAAGTTTTTTTCCCATAATTTCAACCGCTTTCCGTAACCTTCCTACTTCCTTAAAGCCAATTTTTTTATACATATTATAGGCTGGTTCATTATATTCGAATACTTTTAGCGATATATTTCTCAAATTTAAAAATGAGAAACCATAATCAAGTATTAATTTCAGAGCCTCTGTTCCATAACCTTTTCGCTGATGTTTAGGATTTCCTATTAGAACTCCCAATGCACCGTTTCTATTTACCATATCTAATGAATTAAATCCAATATTTCCCAAAAGTTCATCATTTTCAAGTAATCTAACAGCAAACATTTTTCCTTTTTTTATTGACGTTAAAAATTCCTTTTCACTTTCAAAATCTGTAATATTTGTATAAGAAACAGAGCCTAAACCAACTGAAACTTTTATATCATTAATCATCTCAGTGTACTCTTCAATATCATCAAGAGAAATTGGTGAAAAATAAATATTATCTCCAATCAATGTTTTTCAAATACTTTTTCTTTTTCAGAATTATTTTTCCATTTCATTCCTCCCAAGTTAATTTCTATTAATCTATTTTCTCCCTACGTTTCGTAGAAATTATAAATTTCTCTTTTAATGTCCCCAAATCATTATTATTTAAGGCATCTTTAATTACATCCAATTCCTTTTCAAACTGCTGTATCATTTTCAAAAGATTTTTTTTATTTCCCATAAACAGCTCTGCCCACAAATCTTCATTTATTTTTGCAATTCTTGTCAAATCCCGATAAGAATCCCCAATAAAACGATTTGTATCATACTTCTCACTATCACTATTCACAAGCGAAACCGCAATCGCATGAGTAAGCTGACTCGTAAACGCAATAATCTCATCATGTTCCTGTGCCGTAAGAAAACTAACCTTCTTGAATCCCATTAATTTTACAATTTCTGAAAGTAATTCCAAATTTTCCTTTTTATTTTTTTCATCCTTAATAATTATATAATTTGCATTTTGAAAAACACGGTTATCCGCAAAATCAATTCCTCTTTTTTCACGCCCTGCCATCGGATGCCCAAAAATAAAGTCAATATTTTTTCCATTCTTTTTATTACTTTCCTCAATAATCGGATCAATATCACCAATAATTTTCTCCTTAATACCCACAACATCAGTAATTATGGCATTTTCCTTAAAATTATTAATATTATTCACAAAAAACGATTTCATCAAGTTAGGATAAAGAGTAATTACAACAAAATCTGATTTTTCCAAAGGGTCCTTAGTTTCAAGAAACCCTTTATTTATCATATTTTTCTCCTCTGCCTTTTTCAAAGTTTCCTCATCAATATCAATCCCATAAATAGTCTTAATACCAATCTCCCTAAAACTCTGTGCAAAAGCAGCTCCAATCACTCCAAGCCCAACAATCGTTACTGTCAAATCTTCTATTTTTTTCAAATTATTTTTCATCATAATCTTATCTCATTTCACAATTTACTCTTAAATTACAACAGCTGTACCACTTCAGCTAAATAATTATTTCGATTTAAAACTTTTCCCCAATACATTTGCAATTTTTTCCACATTTTCCATCAAATGTTTAAATACATCTTCTTTCAATGATTGTGGTCCATCTGACAACGCTTTATCTGGTTCTGGATGAACTTCTACCATAAGTCCATCTGCTCCTGCTGCCACTCCTGCCATTCCAAGTGGTTCTACCATCCAATATTTTCCTGTAGAGTGAGCTGAATCAACTATTATTGGTAAATGCGTCAATTTTTTTATCATCGGAACTGCATTTAAGTCAAGCACATTTCTATAAGCAGTTTCATATGTTCTTATCCCTCTTTCACAAAGAACTACATTTTCATTTCCTCCTGCCAAAATATATTCAGCCGACATTAGCCATTCTTCAATTGTAGCACTCAATCCTCTTTTTAAAAGTACTGGAATATTTGTTTTTCCAACTGCTTTCAATAAATCAAAGTTTTGCATATTTCTTGCTCCAAGCTGAATCATATCAACGTGTGGACCGAATTCATGCAATTGTGCAATCGACATTACTTCACAGATTATTGGAAGTCCTGTTTCTTCTTTTGCCTTTTTCATCAATTTAATTCCTTCCATTCCTAGTCCTTGGAACGCATATGGCGATGTTCTTGGTTTTACTACTCCTCCTCTTAACATTGTTGCTCCATATTTTTTCACTATTCTTGCCGCTGTAATAATTTGTTCTTCATTTTCAACCGAACAAGGTCCTGCCATCATCACAAGATTATTTCCTCCAATTTCTACATCTCCTACTTTTACAATTGTATCCTCTGGATGAAATTTTCTACTTGCTCTTTTGTACGGCTCTTGAACCCTTTGAACATCCAACACATAGTCAAGCGATTGAATATGTTTAATATCAATTGTACTTATATCTCCAACCAATCCTAAAATAGAATATTCTTCCCCTACTATCAATTTAACCTTCACATTATTTTCTGCTTCTAATCTCGCAATCATTTCTTTCAATGTATCATGACTAATACTTCCATCAACTTTAATAATCATATATTTTTCTTTTAGTACAATATCAAAAAAACTTAATACTGTACACTCCTTTCTATAAAATAATTTTAAAATTTTCTATTTTTTCATTTTTTATCTTACAACATTTCCTATTTTTCTTTTCTTAAAAGTTTTTCCCAACACATTCGCAATTTTTTCAACATCTTGCATCAAGTCTTCAAACACATCAAATTTTAACGATTGTGGTCCATCTGATAATGCTTTATCTGGTTCTGGATGAACTTCTACCATAAGTCCATCTGCACCTACAGCTACTCCTGCCATTCCCAATGGTTTTACCATCCAATATTTTCCTGTCGCATGTGCTGAATCCACTACTATCGGTAAATGTGTCAATTTTTTTATCATTGGAACTGCATTCAAATCCAATACATTTCTATAAGCAGTTTCATAAGTTCTTATCCCTCTTTCACAAAGAACCACATTTTCATTTCCTCCTGCCAAAATATATTCAGCCGACATTAGCCATTCCTCAATTGTCGCACTTAATCCTCTTTTCAACAACACTGGAATATTAGTCTTTCCAACTGCTTTCAACAAATCAAAATTCTGCATATTTCTAGCACCCAATTGAATCATATCCAAATGTGGACCAAATTTATCCAACTGTTCAATCGACATAACCTCACAAATTATTGGTAATCCTGTTTCTTCTTTCGCCTTTTTCATCAATTCGATTCCTTCCATTCCCAATCCTTGGAACGCATAAGGTGATGTTCTAGGTTTAACTACTCCACCTCTCAACATTGTTGCTCCTGCAGCTTTCACCGCTTTTGCCGTATCAATAATTTGTTTCTCATTTTCTACAGAACAAGGTCCAGCCATCATAACCAAATTATTTCCACCAATTTCTACATCTCCTACTTTTACAATTGTATCCTCTGGATGAAATTTTCTACTCGCTCGTTTATATGGCTCCTGAACCCTTTGAACATCCGCTACACCATCTATCGACAATATTCTATCCGTATCAATTATACTAGTATCTCCAACAACACCTATAATCGTATACTCCTCACCATACGAAAAATGCAATTTCAATTTATAATCATTTTGCAATCTTTCAATTATTCTTTCTAAATTTTCACTTGATATTTTCGCATCTACTTTTACTATCATATATTCTCCTCCTAAAAATTTCAAATAAGCCAATCCAAAAGACAAAAATCATTAAACCAATAAATCTTATAAAATTTTTCTATTTTTTTATTTTTAAATACATTACATTTTATTATAAAATTTATCTAGAATTTACCAAATATAAATTTTTTTCATCCTTTTTCGTTTTTAAATAGCTTAATTTTCATTAAATAAAAAAACTCTTTTAAACATAAAAAGAGAATACGGATAATTATTAACGATATACTTTTTAGTTACAATAAATCTCTCAATTTAAATAATAACCTTCTACTCACTCAACTGACTATACTTTGAATTATCTAAATACACAAACCTACACAACATCATTTCAATATCAAAACTTATACTTAAAAAAATCTCATTATTAAACAAACTCATCAATAATATTCCAATTCAAACTTTCAAAAAAATACTTTTCAACTTTTTAGCTATAACCAACAAGATTCACTAATCAAAAATTCAATTTTTCTCCATAACCATCTAAATAACTACAACTTTTTTTAATTTATACAAATTTATATCAAATTATAGACAGTAAACTTCAATTAAATCAAACTACAATTATTATATCTAAAAATATTTATTACTATTTATTGAAAAAAATAAATCATTATTTCAAATATTATTTTTGACATATTTTTTTATCCTAAATTTAAAAAAAATTTCATTCTCAACTTAAATTAAAAATACTTATAATAACTACAGAATACTTATAAGTTTCATATTTCATGATCATATTCAAAATAACATATCATTTCTAATTTTTTTCTACTATCCTACTATCCTACTTTTTATTTAATTACTATTATTTATTTCATTAATTTATAACTATCAGTAATATACCAAATATCACTTTATTTGTCAAATATATATAATTACTTATATTATATATCAAACTAATGATTATCTATCTGAATATTTTATTTATACTTAAACCTATTTAAAAATTAAAAGTATTAAAAAAATTTAAAAAAAGTTATTTTAATTTCTTTACAAATAAAAAAATGGCGTCCCCGGTTGGACTCGAACCAACGACCCTCTGATTAACAGTCAGATGCTCTAACCAGCTGAGCTACGGAGACACTCTTTTTTAATAAGAATATATATTAAAAAGTTTGGCAATTTCCTATTTTCCCTAGACAGCTCTAAGTATCTTCGGCGTAAACAGACTTAACTACTGGGTTCGAAATGTAACCAGGTGTATCCCTGTCGCTATTGTCACCAAACTTAAGATATAATAAAGACAATGAGAAATAAATAGTACGGTAAAAAGAACATTAAAAGCTTTCGTAATATTAGTACTGGTCAGCTAAATATATCTCTATACTTACACCTCCAGCCTATCACCACCTGTTCTCGATGGATACTAAAAGAACACTCATCTCAAAGTGGGCTTCTCACTTAGATGCTTTCAGCGATTATCCCTTCCAAACGTGACTACTCAGCCATGCCACTGGCGTGACAACTGATACATCAGAGGTTTGTCCATCCCGGTCCTCTCGTACTAAGGACAGATCTTTTCAATATTCTAGCGCCTGCAGTGGATAGGGACCGAACTGTCTCACGACGTTCTGAACCCAGCTCGCGTGCCTCTTTAATGGGCGAACAGCCCAACCCTTGGGACCTTCTCCAGCCCCAGGATGAGACGAGCCGACATCGAGGTGCCAAACACTTCCGTCGATATGGACTCTTGGGAAGTATCAGCCTGTTATCCCCGGGGTAGCTTTTATCCGTTGAGCGATGGCCCTTCCATTTGGAACCACCGGATCACTAACTCCTACTTTCGTACCTGCTCGACCCGTCAGTCTCGCAGTCAAGCTCCCTTATGCGTTTGCACTCTTAGGTTGATTTCCATCCAACCCTGAGGGAACCTTTGAACGCCTCCGTTACTCTTTTTGGAGGCGACCGCCCCAGTCAAACTGCCCACCTAGCACTGTCTCCGTTACCAGATTAGAATTTCAACAACATATGGTTGGTATTCCAACAGCGACTCTGTAACAACTGACGCCATTACTTCATAGTCTCCCAACTATCCTATACACACATTGCCAAAACCCAATGCCAAGCTACAGTAAAGCTCCACGGGGTCTTTCCGTCCTACTGCAGGTAGTCGGTATCTTCACCGACATTACAACTTCACCAGGCCTCCAGCCAAGACAGCTCTCAAATCATTTCACCATTCGTGCAGGTCGGAACTTACCCGACAAGGAATTTCGCTACCTTAGGACCGTTATAGTTACGGCCGCCGTTCACCGGGGCTTCAATTCGGATCTCTCAATCCTCCTCTTAACCTTCCGGCACTGGGCAGGTGTCAGCCCATATACGTCGCCTTTCAGCTTAGCATAGACCTGTGTTTTTGGTAAACAGTTGCTTGAGACTCTTCACTGCGACCTATTTCCCCTTGAAGTGTTTCTCTTCTCAAGTAATATAGGCACCCCTTCTCCCGAAGTTACAGGGGCTATTTTTGCAGAGTTCCTTAGCTAGAGTTAGCCTGTCGGCCTTAAGTTTCTCACTCTGTCCACCTGTGTCGGTTTACAGTACGGGCACTTAATCTCCTCCTTAGAAGTTTTTCTTGGCAGTGTAGGATTTGTGACTTACACCAAGAGGTGCTTACCCATCAGTTCTCACGTTTAAGCATACGGATTTGCCTATATGCCCACGCTATTTCCTTAGAAAGGCTAAACCGTCAGCCTTCTCACATACCTTCCTGCGTCACTCCATCAGTAAAAACGTTAATTAAGTGGTATAGGAATATTAACCTATTTTCCATTCGCCTACGCTACTTAGCCTCGGCTTAGGTCCCGACTTCCCCAGGGCGGACAAACCTTCCCCTGGAAACCTTGGACTTCCGGCCGGCGGGATTCTCACCCGCCTTCTCGCTACTCATTCCTGCATTCTCACTTCTGATACCTCCAGCAGGCCTTGCAGCCTGCCTTCATCGGCTTACAGAACGCTCTCCTACCAAGATGCGAAAGCATCTTCCACAGCTTCGGTTTATGTCTTAGCCCCGTTACATCTTCGGCGCAGATACTCTCGACCAGTGAGCTATTACGCACTCTTTTAAGGTATGGCTGCTTCTAAGCCAACCTCCTGGTTGTCTGTGAATATCCACCTCCTTTCCCACTTAGACATAATTAGGGACCTTAGCTGGTGGTCTGGGCTGTTCCCCTTTTGTCCACGGACCTTATCATCCATAGACTCACTCCTAATCATTAATATATGGTATTCGTAGTTTGCTTGATTTCGGTAAGCAATACGCCCCCTAGATCATACAGTGCTCTACCCCCACATATCTTAAAATTAAGGCTGCACCTAAATGCATTTCGGAGAGAACGAGCTATCTCCTAGTTCGATTGGCTTTTCACCCCTAGACCTATCTCATCTCCCAACTTTTCAACGGCGGTGAGTTCGGTCCTCCACTAAGTCTTACCTTAGCTTCAACCTGGACAGGCCTAGATCACTAGGTTTCGCGTCTATGACATACGACTTACCGCCCTATTAAGACTCGGTTTCCCTTCGGCTCCATTCTTTTTAACCTTGCCATATATCATAACTCGCAGGATGATTAACCAAAATCCACGCAGTCACTCTTGCGAGCTCCTACCGTTTGTAAGCACACGGTTTCAAATTCTATTTCACTCCCTTACTCAGGGTTCTTTTCACCTTTCCCTCACGGTACTCTTCTCTATCGGTCAACAAAAGTATTTAGCCTTACGTGATATGGTCCACGCTGATTCACACCAAATTCCTCGTGCTTGATGCTACTCGGGTGCTTTAAGTTTTACTAATAGTTTTACGTTCTACAGGACTATCACCTTCTTTGGTCCAGCTTCCCAGCTGTGTTCCACTTACTCTACTAGTAAAATGACTTTATGGCTATTAGTCTATTAAAGTCCCTCTACCCCATATACACAACGTCGCCAACTTACATGTATATGGTTTAGGCTGTTCTCCGTTCGCTCGCCGCTACTTAGAGAATCGTTTTTACTTTCTTTTCCTCCCGTTACTTAGATGTTTCAGTTCACGGACTTACCTCTTTCGTATATGTGATTTACACATATAGGTTTTCCCATTCGGACATCTTGGCATCAAAGGTTATGTGCACCTCCACCAAGCTTTTCGCAGCTTATCACGTCCTTCATCGGCTTTTGTTGCCTAGGCATCCTCCGTGTGCCCTTAATAGCTTTTTTTATTCTAACTCTAACAGTTTTTCCTGTTTTTCATTGTAATCTTTTTACCTACTATTCATTTCCCATTGTCCTTATGCTAGAAGAAACATAATCCAAAACAGATTTAGTATTTATATACTCCTTAGAAAGGAGGTGATCCATCCGCACCTTCCGGTACGGATACCTTGTTACGACTTCACCCCAATCACTATCCACACCTTAGGTACCTTCCTCCTTACGGTTGAACCAGTAACTTCAGGTGCAAACAACTCTCGTGGTGTGACGGGCGGTGTGTACAAGACCCGAGAACGTATTCACCGCAACATTGCTGATTTGCGATTACTAGCGATTCCAACTTCATGAAGTCGAGTTGCAGACTTCAATCCGAACTTAGATTGGCTTTTTTTAGTTTTGCTCCACGTCACCGTTTTGCTCCTCTTTGTACCAACCATTGTAGCACGTGTGTAGCCCAGATCATAAGGGGCATGATGACTTGACGTCATCCCCACCTTCCTCCTGCTCTTCGCAGGCAGTCTAGTTAGAGTCCCCAACTTAATGATGGTAACTAACTATAGGGGTTGCGCTCGTTGCGGGACTTAACCCAACATCTCACGACACGAGCTGTCGACAGCCATGCACCACCTGTCTCTACGTTCCCGAAGGCACGGCCTGTTCTCACAGGCCTACGTAGGATGTCAAGATCTGGTAAGGTTCCTCGCGTTGCGTCGAATTAAACCACATGCTCCACCGCTTGTGCGGGTCCCCGTCAATTCCTTTGAGTTTCAACCTTGCGGTCGTACTCCCCAGGCGGATTACTTATCGCATTAGCTTCGGCACAGACACTCTTCATGCCCACACCCAGTAATCATCGTTTACAGCTAGGGACTACCAGGGTATCTAATCCTGTTTGCTCCCCTAGCTTTCGCACTTCAGCGTCAGTTGCTGTCCAGTGGACTATCTTCATCATCGGCATTCCTACACATATCTACGAATTTCACCTCTACTCGTGTAGTTCCGTCCACCTCTCCAGCACTCTAGATATACAGTTTCAAAGGCAAGCTTTGAGTTGAGCCCTAAGTTTTCACCCCTGACTTGTATATCCGCCTAGATGCCCTTTATGCCCAATAATTCCGGATAACGCTCGCGACATACGTATTACCGCGGCTGCTGGCACGTATTTAGCCGTCGCTTCTTCTGCAGGTACCGTCACTTGCTTCTTCCCTGCTGAAAGCACTTTACAATCCGAAAACCGTCTTCGTGCACACAGAATTGCTGGATCAGAGTCTCCTCCATTGTCCAATATTCCCCACTGCTGCCTCCCGTAAGAGTAAGGGCCGTATCTCAGTCCCCTTGTGGCCGTTCATCCTCTCAGACCGGCTACCTATCTTCGTCTTGGTGAGCCGTTACCTCACCAACTAACTAATAGGACGCAAAGCTCTCTCTTAGCATCTCTTTTCATTAAAGCTTCATGCGAAGCTTTAATAATATCTAGTCTTATCAGTCGTTTCCATCTGTTATCCCAGACTAAGAGGCAAGTTCTTTACGCGTTACTCACCCGTCCGCCATGGTTATCGCGGTGCAAGCACCGTTTCCCCATTGACTTGCATGTGTTAAGCATTCTGTCAGCGTTCATCCTGAGCCAGGATCAAACTCTTCATTCAATATTTATTTTCACCTTTTAAAGTCTTATTGACAGGAACTTTTTATTTAAAAGTCCTTATTTATCACATCTTTTATGGTATATGCTTCTTCTATTTATTTGTTTATTGTACATGATACATTTTTGTATCGACAAGAAGTATTATATCAAAAAAACAAAAAAATTGTCAACTACTTTTTTTATTTTTTTGAAAAATTTTTACTACTTCTTAAAAATTAAAGAACTGTCTCAAAATTTTAATCATTTTTTTAAGACAGTTCTTTCAAAAATTATATTTTCTATTCTATTCTTCTAACGAGTAATCCATTGCTGCCATACGTTTATAATAATTCCAGTTATCTTTGGCATTTTTTAAGTTTGTTTCTAATAATTCTTTAGCTTTTTCAGGAAATTCTGCGGCTAAAGTTGCGTATCTTCGTTCTCCTAATAGGAATTCTTCGTATTTTTCCCATGCTGGTCTTTTGAAGTCTAATTGCAATGGATTTTTACCTTTTTCAGCTAATCTTGGATCAAATCTAAATATTGGCCAATATCCTACTTCTGTTGCTAATTTTTCTTCTGTTTGGAATTTACCCATACCTGCTTTTATACCGTGTTCAATACAAGGTGAATAAGCTATTATTATTGATGGTCCTGGATATGCTTCTGCTTCTTTTATTGCTTTTAGTGTTTGATTTTGGTTTGCTCCCATTGACACTTTGGCAACATAGATATTTCCGTAAGTCATTAATATTGCGGCTAAATCTTTTTTCTTGGCTGGTTTTCCTGAGGCTGCAAATTTTGCAACTGCTCCAGTTCTTGAAGATTTTGATGATTGCCCTCCTGTATTCGAGTAAACTTCTGTATCAAGTACAAGTATGTTTACGTCATCTCCAGAGGCTAGAACATGATCAAGTCCACCAAATCCTATGTCATAGGCCCATCCGTCTCCACCAAACATCCAGATAGATTTTTTAATTAAGTATTGTTTTAATTCTAATATTTCAGAAATATTATTTTTTACTTTTTCATTTGTATTTTCAGAATTTTCTTTTTCTAACACTGCCACTAATTCATCACGTATTTCTGTAGTCTTATCTCCATCATCAAAATTTTCTGCAAATTTATCAAATAATTCAGCAAGTTCTGAAGAAACATCTTCTTTTATTTCTTCCATTCTTTTTAAAATTCTGTGACGAATTGTGTTTACAGCTTGGAACATTCCATATCCATATTCGGCATTGTCTTCGAATAATGAAGATGCCCATGCAGGTCCACAACCACTTTCAGCTGTTGTGTATGGCGATGATGGTGTTGAAGCTCCATAAATCGATGAACATCCTGTTGCGTTTGCTATGATCATTCTTTCTCCAAATAATTGTGTTACTAATTTAATGTACGGTGTTTCTCCACAACCTGCGCATGCTCCAGAAAATTCAAATAATGGTTTTGCAAATTGTGAACCTTTTACGGTTCCTTTGTTCATCAATTTATCTTTGTATGAAACATTATCGAATAAGTAATCTGTATATTCTATTTCGTGATTATCAATTTGTGATTCTATTGATTTCATAACAATTGCTTTTCCTTTTGGAGCTGGACAAACATCAACACATGCACTACATCCTGTACAATCTAAAGGTGATACTTGAATTTTATATTGTAATCCTTCGAATGCTTTTCCACCTAATGCTTTTACTGTTGGCATTCCTTCTGGTGCTTTTGCCATCTCTTCTTCATCTAATAAAAATGGTCGTATTACAGCGTGTGGACAAACGTATGCACATTGATTACATTGTATACACATATCTGGTTGCCATTCTGGTACTTCTGACGCTACTCCTCTTTTTTCGTAATTTGCAGTTCCTGGTTGGAAAGTTCCATCTACCATTCCTGTTTCTATAATTGATGAAACTGGTAATTCGTTACCTTTCATATGGTTAATTGGGTCTACAATTTTTTTGATAAATTCAGGTTTTGCTGCTTCGATAATTTGTTCGTTTACTTCAAGGTCTGCCCATTCTGGCAATACTTCTACTTGCTCTAAACCATCGATTCCTCTGTCAATAGCATTCCAGTTTTTTTGAACTACATCTTTTCCTTTTCTTCCATAACTTTTTTCTGCATATTCTTTCATATACTCTTTTGCTTCTTCGTGCGGAATTACTTCTGAAAGATAGAAAAATGCTGATTGCATAATTGTATTTGTTCTGTTTCCTAATCCAATTTCTTTAGCTAATTTTGTAGCATTTATAATGAAAAATTTAATTTTTTTTCTAGCTAACTCTCGTTTAATTTCATTTGGAATACTTGGAATTAATCTTTCTTTATCCCAAATTGTGTTTAATAGGAATGTTCCTCCTTCTTTTAACCCAGAAATCATATCGTATTTTCCAAGGTATGCAGGTGCTGAACAAGCTACAAAACCTGGTCTTGTAACTAAGTAAGTTGAGTGTATTGGATCTTTACTGAATCTCAAATGTGATCTTGTCACTCCTCCTGCTTTTTTAGAATCGTACGCAAAATAACCTTGTGCATACAAGTCTGTTTTATCTCCAATAATTTTTATTGAATTTTTATTAGCTCCAACAGTTCCATCTGAACCAAGTCCGTAAAATAAGCACTCTTTCACATCTTCGTTTCCTGTGAAAACTTCTTCTTCAAGTGCAAGTGATGTAAATGTAACGTCATCAACAATTCCTATTGTAAAATTATTTTTAGGCTCTTTTTGTGCAATATTTTTGAATACTGCTACAATTTGTTCAGGTGTTGTATCTTTTGATGACAATCCGTATCTTCCGCCTACAATTTCAGGTGCATTTTCTTTTCCGTAATAAAGTGCTTTTACGTCCATGTATAATGGCTCTCCTAATGCTCCTGGCTCTTTTGTTCTGTCAAGTACGGCAATTTTTTTCACGCTTTTTGGCATTGCATCGAAGAAATATTTGCTTGAAAAAGGTCTGTATAAGTGAACGTTTAGCACTCCTACATTTTCTCCTTTTTTATTCAAATAATCTACGACTTCTTTGATTGTTTCGTTTACAGAACCCATTGCAACAATAACTCTTTCGGCGTTTTCGGCTCCGTAATAAACAAATGGTGCGTAATATCTTCCTGTTTTTTCGCTAATTTTTTTCATGTAATCGTTTACTATATCTGGTACAGCTTCATAAAATTTATTTTGAGCTTCTCTTGCCTGGAAATAAATATCATCATTTTGTGCTGTTCCTCTAGTTACTGGTTTTTCTGGATTTAATGCTCTTTCTCTAAATTCTCTAACTGCTTTTTTATCAAGTAGACTTTCAAGAAAATCGTAATCCATAACTTCCACTTTATTTATTTCATGTGATGTTCTGAAACCATCAAAAAAGTGCATAACAGGGACTCTTGATTTAATTGCTGCTAAATGTGCGATTCCTGCTAAGTCCATTACTTCTTGAACCGAGCTTGTTGCAAGCATTGTCCAACCTGTCATTCTTGCTGAATAAATATCTTGATGATCTCCAAATATTGATAATGCCTGTGTTGAAATAGCTCTTGCTGCCACGTGCATTACTCCTGGTAGCAATTCTCCTGCTATTTTGTACATATTAGGTATTTTCAATAGTAATCCTTGAGATGCAGTAAATGTCGTAGTTAAAGCTCCAGCTTGTAACGAACCGTGTACAATTCCTCTTTGCTCCGGCTTCTGACTGCATTTCTACAACTTTCACTTGTGTTCCAAATAAGTTTTTCCTTCCCGTATGATGCCCATTGGTCTACATGCTCTGACATAGTTGATGACGGAGTGATTGGATAAATTCCAGCAACTTCCGTAAATGCATAAGCTATGTGAGTCTGCACTTAGTTACCATCCATTGTTTTTCATATTTTTTTGTCATTTTTTTCCCTCCAAAATTAAGAAATTTTATAACGATTTTACTTCAATAGTAACGCCATTTTAAAATCAAACTTAAAAACTATGGCTATTTATTCAAATCTCTATTTTTTCATTTGTTTGATTTTTTAGAAATTTGAATTTGTTATAAAATTACAATTACATATACAATTATATATTTTTCTAGTTCAAATTTGCAATTATTTTTTTATTAAATCCCTTTTTTTATCAGATTTATGTTCAACAATATTTTTTTAATAATCAAAATTATTATTGAAATAAGTACTAAAAGTGAAGATACTGCAAAAGCTGCTGTTATTGACTCTGATGAGCCTGATAAATAAAGTGCATCTATTTCTAATGGCAATGTGAAAGTTCCTCCTCTTGCTTTTGAAAGTGCATTTACTGCACCAAATTCTCCTAATGCTCTTGCTGTACAAAGAATTATTCCATAAAGTAATCCCCATTTTATATGTGGTAGCGTTATTTTTCTAAAAATTGTAAATCCATCTGCTCCCATTAGTGCCGCTGCTTCTTCCTCATCTTTTCCTTGTGCATTCAAGATTGGAACTATTTCCCTTGAAATAAATGGAAATGTTACAAAAACAGTTGCTAAGATTACTCCTGGAATTGCGAACACTATTTTTATATCTAATACAAAAAATTTATTCAATGCCGTAATATAAGGTGCTGCCCAACCCATTCTTCCAAAAGTCATAATGAAAGCAAGACCTGCAATTACTGGTGAAATTGAGAAGGGGATGTCTATTAGCGTGGCTAAAATATGTTTCCCACGAAAAGAAAATTTTGTGAGAAGCCATGCTGCTGTTATTCCAAAAAAAGTATTTATAATTAGTGCTGAAATTGTTGCAATTATCGTCACTTTCAAGGCTGACAAAACGTATTTGTCAGTTAGGCTTTTTATGTAAAATGCCCAGCCTTTTTGAAGTGAATTTATGACAATCGCTATTAGTGGCAATACTAGCATAATTCCAACAAATAGTACACTTATTGTTATTAATACATATTTTATCGTGTTATTTTTTTTATCCATTGCTTTCTCCTTCCCTAAATATTGTTTGTTCGCTTAAATTGGTTCATTTGAACTAAGTTTATTAAAAATAAAAGTATGAATGAAAATATTAGCATTACTAAAGCTATAGCAGTTGCTGAAGGATAGTCGACGTAATTTAATTTTTGCATAATTACGTAGGAAATAACTTGTGTGTGCTCTTTTAGGCTATTTCCTGAAATATAAATTACGCTTCCATATTCTCCAATTCCTCTCGAAAATGCAAGTCCAAATCCTGTCAAAAGTGCAGGTTTTATCTCTGGAAAAATTACTTTCCAAAAAGTCGTTTTTCTATCTGCACCTAATATATACGCTGCTTCTTCGTACTGATTATCTAGTTTTTCTAATATCGGCTGAACTGCCCTTACCACAAAAGGAATTCCAACGAAAATTAATGCAATTATTATTCCAGTGTGAGTGTATGAAATTTTTATTCCAAATTTTGCAAAATATTTTCCAACAATTCCAGTGTCAGAATACATTTTTGAAAGCGTAATTCCTGCAACTGCGGTAGGCAAGGCAAAAGGCAATTCCAACATTCCATCTAAAAACCTTTTTCCAAAAAAATCGTATTTTACAAGTACCCACGCCAAAATTACTCCGAAAATACAATTTATAATGGCGGCAATGAATGAACAACCGACACTTGTAAAAAGTGCACTTAAAACTGCCTTTTCTGTTATAAGCTGCCAAAATTCAGAAGGTGACAATCGAAAGGAATAGACTAATATTGAGGCTAACGGTATCAATATTAAAATTGACAACATTGCCAGTGATATTCCAAATGTCAGTCCAAAACCTGGAATTACAGTTTTTTCTTTTCTTTTTAAAGCTAATATTTTCATTTTCACTCCTTCCATTTAAAACCTTTTTTATTTTCAATTTTCATAAATTTTATCAAATAACGCACCTTCATTGAAAAATTTCTCGTATGCTTTTTTCCATCCGCCAAAATTATCTATTTTTCGTCAATTTCATCTTTAAATCAAATTTATTTCCATATTTTTTTAAAACTTTTTTTGGTCATAAGGTCTATAACCACTTTCAGCGATTATTTCTTGTGCCTTTTTCAGAATATAGATATTTCAAGTATTCTGTGCTTATTTGATACGTTCCATCATTTTTTTGCAATTTTATCGACTACTGCGACTGTCGGCTGAGCTAAAATACTCACACTTGGATAAACAATTTGATATTTGTCAGGATATTCCTTAACCGTTGCAATCGCCTCATTTTCCCATGCAATTAACACATCTCCCTGATTATTTTCCACAAAAGTTGTAGTCGCTGCCCTTGCTCCTGAATCCATTACAGCCACATTATCATAAATGCTCTTTACAAAACTTTTTATTTTATTTTCATCTTTTCCATATTTTTCAAGTCCATATGACCATGCTGCCAAAAAATTCCAGCAAGCTCCACCACTACTTTTGGGATCAGGTGTTATTACTTTTACTCCTTTTTTTGCTAAATCATTCCAATCCTTTATATTTTGTGGATTTCCTTTTCTTACAAGGAAAACGATTGTCGAAGTATACGGAGAAGAACTGCCTGGAAATTTATTTACCCAGCCTTTTTCTAGCAAATCTACTTTCTCAAGAAGTGCTACATCATTTTCTAAAGCTAATGTTACAACATCTGCATCAAGGCCTTCAATTACTGAACGTGCTTGTGATCCTGAACCTCCGTGTGACTGGATAATATTCACATCCTTTCCATATTTTTCCTTGTAATATGCCTTAAACAGTCCATTATATCTCTCGTACAATTCACGGGTAGGATCATAGGAAACATTCACAATTTCCATCTTTTGCTTATTTTTTCCAATTTTACTGTTTTGTCGCATAATTCCCACAAAATAAAGTAAAATTATAATTGCAACAAATATCACTGGTACTCTCAGTTTTTTTAGCATATTTCCCTTCTCCTTTCCCTTTTTATTTAATAATTTTTTAAATCACGTAAAAACTATCTCCACTTACTATTCTTCTATAAGTTTCAAATTTCGCCCATTTTTTGTGAATTTCCACTTTATTTTTATTTTGATTATGGTCTGCAAGGTAATTTTTCATATCTTCTCTCGTTTTTATCTGCAATCCAAATCCTGCTTCATCTAGCACTGGAAGTCCTGTAAAGTAGTAATCTTCCAATTTCACAATATCAAAGATTTTACTATCTCTAACTAAAACTGCCGCTTCACTTTCAAGTGAAATAATGTCAAAATATTGCGGATACTCAAAACTATCTCCTGTTTGAGGTACAATATCGCCTACATGATACGTTTTTTCTCCTGTTTCTTCTTTAGACATTCTCGCATTTTCAAAATCAAAATACAATTCTTCAAAAATATATCCACCAATTTTTATATCATCTTTTTCAAAATATGGTTTTTCCCCAATCGTATCAATATTTTCCACTACTCCTGCAGCAGCTGTTTGATGAGAAAGTCTATCAATTAATATCAATTCTCCCAAAGTCTTATTTTTCTTAAACAAATCAACAATAACCTTATCTGAAAATTCAATTTTACAAAGAGCAATTTCATTTTTTGTAATACTTTGTGTTTTGATTTTTTCTCCAGTATTAACGTCAATTTTATAAACAATTTCCTTCAATATTGCAGGTAGTTTCTTTGTTCCAAGTTTTGCCAAATATTCTTTTCCAACAATTAACTTATCATCATCCATCCACAATAATGCAGCTTCAACTGATTTTGAAACTGGAAGATTTTTGTTTTTGGTAATAACAGAACCACGGCTTACGTCTACTTCTTTATCCAACTGAATCGTAACAGCTTGTCCTGAAAATGCCTCTTCCACATTTCTATCTCCATTTAAAATCGTTTTCACAGTTGCAGTCTCATTACTTGGCAACACAACAATTTCTTCTCCAACTTTTACAAAACCACTTTCAATTTGCCCTTGGAATCCTCTAAATTCGTGATTTGGACGGCAAACTCTTTGAATTGGTACATAAAAATCAGAATTTTTAGTATCTTCTGTTACATCAACTGTTTCCAAATATTCTATAATGCTTTCTTCCTTATACCAAGGCATATTTTCTGATTTTTTAGTAACATTATCTCCTTCAGTCGCACTTACAGGAATTATTTTTATATTTTCCAATTCCAATTCTTTTGCCAATTCCTTTACTTCGTCGACAATTTTATTAAATTTCTCTTCGCTATAATTTGCTAAATCCATTTTATTTACTGCAAAAACGAAATGACGTATTCCGACCATTGAACAAATTCTTGCGTGTCTTCTAGTTTGAACAAGTACACCTTTTGTAACATCTAAAAGCAAAATTGCAACTTCGGCAAACGAAGCTCCAACCGCCATATTTCTTGTATATTCTTCATGCCCTGGTGTATCAGCCACGATAAAGCTACGTTTATTTGTAGTAAAATAACGATAAGCTACATCAATCGTGATTCCTTGCTCTCTTTCAGCCATCAATCCATCTAAAAGTAGCGAATAATCAATTGCTCCTCCACGTGATCCAACTTTACTATCTAAAATCAATGCTTCTTCCTGATCCGCATAAAGCAGCTTTGAATTGTAAAGGATATTTCCAATCAATGTTGATTTTCCATCATCCACACTTCCACAAGTAATAAATTTTAATAATCTCACCATTAAAAATACACCTCTCTTTTTCTTTTTTCCATGCTTGCTGCTCCACTATCTCTATCAATAACTCTACTTGTACGCTCAGATTCAACCGAACTCAATGTTTCATCAATTATTTCCTCCAAAGTTACAGCATCTGATTCCACAGCTCCAGACAATGGATAATCTCCTAGCGTTCTAAAACGAACCATTTTAATTTCAGGCTCTTCGCCTTCTTCCAATCGCATTCTTTCATCATCAACCATGATTAAATTTCCATCTCTTTCCACAACAGGACGTTCTGCTGCCGAGTAAAGCGACACAATTGGGATATTCTCCCTTTGGATGTATTCCCAAATATCTTTTTCAGTCCAGTTAGAAATTGGAAAAACTCTGATACTTTCACCTTTACTAATCTCTGTATTGTAAAGTTTCCACATTTCTGGACGTTGATTTTTAGGATCCCATGCTTGTGCTGCATTTCTAAATGAGAAAATTCTTTCTTTAGCACGACTTTTTTCTTCATCTCTACGACCTCCACCAAATGCCGCAGTAAATCCATATTTATTAAGTGCCTGTTTCAACGCCTGTGTTTTCATAATATCAGTAAACGAAGATCCATGATCAAACGGATTAATATTTTTTTCAACTCCTTCAGGATTGATATATTCAATCATTTCAATTCCAAGTTCTTTCGCTCTTTTATCACGAAAATTAATCATTTCCTTAAATTTCCAACCAGTATTCACGTGTAGAAATGGAAAAGGCGGTTTTTCAGGATAAAATGCCTTCATAGCCAAATGTAACATAACTGAGCTATCCTTCCCTATCGAATATAGCATAACAGGATTTTCACATTCAGCTGCAACTTCCCGAATAATATATATCGCCTCTGCTTCCAATTCATCTAAATGAGATAATTCATTCATATTATAAATCACCCTTCCTTTTTTCATATGTTTTAATAATTTTTAACTCAAGTTTTCTAATATTTATTAGCATCTTTTCTATTTATATCAATTTCTTCTATAGTTCCATCTCTTTTTTCAATAATCCATTTTAGAATATCGCCTTCCTCTTTAGTCGTCATCGTACTTCCATTTCCGCCAATATCTGCTCCGAGGAAAAATGAAATCGCTTGAACTGGACATTCTTTAACGCAGGAAACACATCCCCAGCAATCTTTTGGATATTGCATAACTGCCTTTTTAACCTTCATATCTTCAACTTTTTGCATCTCGATTAAAGTACCTGGACACACTTGCGTACATTTCGTACACCCAATACATTTATACGGATCAATTACTATGCTCATACTTGTCCTCCTTCACAATTTCTCTCGTAAATACTTCCAGCTCTCCGTCAACCAATCTCGAATTTACATATTTAAAGTAATTTTCATCAGTTTCAGGATAATCTAAATTTTCATTAAATGAATGCCATCTAGTTTCTTTTCTAAAGAAAAGATGTCCAATTAACGATTTACAAACCGTCAATCGCTCCTTCAATTCATAAGCAAACATCAAATCATGCATATTATCTGCCGAAAGTTCATCAGAAAGCTCTATCAGCTGATCAATTTTCTGTTTTGCCAATTTCAATTGTTTCTCGTTAAATTGATAATTTGTCGATATTCCACCTGCATACTCATCCATAATTTTCTGCATTCCCTCTTCCATATCTTCAGTTGAAAATCTTCTAGTCTTCGTATTTCTAATTTTTTCATATTGTCCAATAATTTGTTTTTTTTGATTATCCAAAAAGTTTTCCACATTCTCATCAAGTTTTCCACAATTTTTTTCATCATTCAATTTTGAAATTATGTCAAGTGCCGCAATTTCTCCTTCTGCCAACGCTCCTGTAACATATTTTTGTGGACAGCCTCCAGCTACATCACCTGCTGCATAAAGTCCGTTAATTGTTGTTTCTCTATTCGTATTTACCCAAAAGCCACTTGCAGTATGCCCTCCGACAATGTAAGGCTCCGTACCTTCGATTTCTACATCTTGCTCATTTGGATTTTTTCCACTTTCAATCCACTTCAATGTCTGACTTGGTGCCATATTCAAATATGCTTTTAACAAACTATTGCTTTCATCTTCACTAATTCCACTCGTCTTCAAATAACAAGGCCCATTTCCAAGTTGATTTTCTCGCACAGTTCCATAAACACGCTCACTCGTTGTAAGTCCATATTTATCCTCATACACAAATCCTTTCGAATTTATCTGTTTTGCTCCAACCCCCTGAGCAATCGTCCCAACTGGTGCAATTGTATCCTTACATCTCAAAGCAATAAATCTCATTTCAAAAGTTGTCATCTCAGCTCCTGCCAAAATTCCCATCGCATATCCTGCTCCAGTGTTAAATGGCGGATACCACATTTTATGTCGTGAAAATCCAGGATTATTAGGTTTATATAGTCCAGCAGCTCCTCCTGTCGAGATTATAACTTTTTTCGCTCTAATCACAAACGCTTCCTCTTTTTTTATAGAAAATCCAACAGCTCCATAAACTTTCCCATCTTTTGTGAGCAAGTCCGTAATATTAAGCGTGTTCAAAACTCTCACATTTTTTGTCTTTTTCACCGCATCAGCAAGTATCGGCTTAAAATTTTCTCCATTTATTTTTATATTTCTGTTCCCACGTGCGACATATTCTCCATTCTCATCCTTCAAAATTACAAGCCCCAATTTTTCCACTTCAGCCGTAATTTCGTTAAATCTATTCGCAGCAGTAATTAACAAGTCATTCCGTACAATTCCATTCGCATCTTTTGTTGCATAATCCACATAATCTTGTGGCACACGCCCTTTTACATTGTAAGCATTTATCGCATTAATTCCAGCCGCAAGACATCCACTTCTTTTAATATTCGCCTTTTCAGCCACAATTACTGACAAATCAGAATTTTTCCCAATCGTAATCGCTGCATAACAACCAGCAGTCCCTCCACCGATAATCAAAACATCAGTTTCAAGCTCCTTAATTTTCAATTTTTCTCTTTTTTTGATCTCTTTTTCATTGCCATTATTCTTAATTCCCTTATTTTCTGCCATAAAACACCTCACAATCTACAAAACCTAAATAATAACATCATTTTGATTTTTAATATTCGCATTTTCCACAAGTTCCACTTTTTCATCTTCACCAAAAGCATATGCCCTGTAAATATAAATATTCACTTTCTCATTCACAGAAACCGATTCTTCCTCAATTTTACGATTCCCTTTTATCAAAACTCCGTTTATTCTAACACCAATTTCAACCTCTTTCCCACGAAATAACGTATATTCCACTATTCCAGTTTCAACCGAAGCCGAATATCTAAAATTCTCATTTAACTTTATAACACTTACATTTTCTGGACGAATAATTGCCTTTTGTCCATTTTCTAAATTTTCAAAACCTTTAAATTTATTAATATTTTCCAACTCTGTAGGATTTCCCATAAATTTTGCCACAAACGCAGTCTTTGGATTGGTATAAATTTCTTTCGGCGTCCCAATTTGCTCGATTCTTCCTCGATTTGTAACAATAATTTCATCCGCTACTTCAATTGCTTCTTCCTGATCATGAGTCACAAAAATGCTTGTAATTCCCACTTTATCAATCGTTTCACGCAACCAGTTCCTAAGATCCTGCCTAACTTTCGCATCAATCGCCGCAAAAGGTTCATCAAGCAACAATATTTCAGGATTTGGAGCTAACGCCCTCGCAAAAGCCACTCTTTGTCGCTGTCCTCCCGAAAGCTGATTTGGATACCGTTTCCCAAGTCCTTTAATATTCACAAGTTCCATCAATTTCTCCACTCGCTCTTTAATAACCGACTTTTTCTCCTTCGCAATTTTCAACCCAAAAGCAATATTATCAAAAACCGTCATATAACGAAATAATGCATAATTTTGAAAAACGAAACCGATTCCTCTTTTACTAGGTGAAATATCATTCACGACTTTCCCGTCTATCACAATTTCCCCAGAATCAGGTGTTTCCAATCCAGCAATCATTCGTAAAATCGTAGATTTTCCACTTCCTGAAGGTCCTAATAATGCCACTAATTTCCCTTTTTTTATTCCTAAATTGATGTCATTTGAAGCTTTATAGTCGTTATACATTTTATTTATATTTTTTAATTCAACATACATAGATTCTCTCCTATTGATTCTCTCTTGCTTTTTTATTTTACCAAGCCCTTTTTGCATCAGCTTTACGAAAATCATTAAAATCAATCGCTTCAAGCTCAAATTCCTTATATTTCTCAATCAACTCAATAAATCTTTCTTCATTCACAAGTTGCTCAAATTCAATATTTTCTTCTTTTATAATATTCGCAATATCTTCAAGAAAATATGGTATTTTAGTAGCTTTTATTTCTCCAATAATTTCATTCAATTTTACTACCTTATCATCAAATTTCCCTCTCGCAAAAATCGCAAAATATTCTCCATCTTTTTTACGTCTTCCGCTAAATCCAAGTCTCGCAATTTGTGGAGTTGCACAAGAATTTGGACAACCAGAAATTCTTATTTGTGGCAAATAATTTGCAAGTTCTCTTTTTTCTGGCTTTTCAAAATATTGAAGAACATAGTCCAATATAGGTGGCGTATCCAAAATCCCTACATTACAAGTCGTACTTCCAATACACGAATACGAATTAAAAAACTCACTTCCTCCATAATAATCACTCATCAATTCTTTCAACTTGAATAAATCTTCTCTCTCAAGTCCTCTCACAAGCAATCTCTGATTACTTGTAATTTTTATATCCACTTCATATCCTAAATTTCTTATAAATTCAGCCAATTTAAGCCCATCTTCTTTATAAATATTCCCTCGATTAGGTCTCAAATAATATCCAAATTTACCATTTTTCCCAGCAATAATATTTGAATCTTCAAACTTTTCAAGCTCTTTAACTTCTCCTGCAAATAAATCTTTCTCTTGAGCTGCTTCATCAAGCAATTCTCTTGTATATTTTTTTAAGCTATCTCCTTTTTCAGCATAAAAATTTTTCCACATATTCATTACACAATTTTTAAAAATTCTTCTTCACCTAATTTCAATAACACGTATCTCAATCTAGCTCTAGCTCTTATTTTTACGATTTCCATGATCATTAAAAACATTTCTCATAGCATGAATATAATACAAAAATTCATCTTCCTCAATAAATTCTCTTAAAATTATCGCATTTGACGATATTGGTCCTAATCCTCCACCGACATACACTCTAAATCCTTTATTCCCATCTTTAATTACCGCTTGAAATCCAATATCATTTATTTTTACGTATAATGAATTTTCTTCTTTATTAGAAAAAGCGATTTTGTATTTTCTTGGCAAATGCATAAAAGTTCTGCCATTCAAAATATAGTCTGTTGTTATTCGGCTATGAGGTCCCACATCAAAAACTTCTTCCTCAAAACCAGTTGTTTCTGGCGTAATTACCGCCCTTGTAGAATCTCCACAAGTTGCTTTCGTAAAAAATCCCATTTTTGAAATGGCTTCCAAAACATTAGGTAAATTTTCCCTTTCAATTCCATGTAACTGAAAATCTTGTCTTGTAGTTATATGAAGTCTCCCATCTCCATATTTTTCCACAACTCCCAACAAATATTCTAATTCATCTGGCGTAATTTTACTCTCATAATAACGAGGACGCATCATATATGTCCCTTTTGCTCTCCCTTCAGTATAAAGTGCGAACGACGTTCTTATCGCATTCCACTCTTTTTCTTTCTCAGGATCAGTCAAAGCTGCTTTCGTCAGCTCAATAATTTCTTGCAGTTCTTTAATTTCTGCCTCTTTCACAAAATCTCTTTCTCTCATTTTTCTCTCCTCCAAAAAATTTTTAAACAAAAAATCCGAACTTTTACATTCGGATTTATTATCAAATATTGTGATCTTGTATGTCTCCGAATAGCCTTTTATTTTAATCAAAAACCGTCTACTCGAAGATTGAATAAAATTTCTAACTTCTTGTAGACTTCATCATACACATACAACAACACATGCTATTTATTAACTTGTTTTCTAGCCTTTTCACTTTATTTCTCATTTCTCTCCATCCTTTTTATCTATTTTTACTCTAACAAACTTCTTTCATATACAAATATTAACATTTTTTTCAAAAAAAATATGTAAAATTCATTATTTTTTTATAACTTAATATATAATATATTTTTTTATCTGAAAAATTCATTCATATAACAAATTATTATATGAAGAAAAAAATAATATTTTACACTCTATATGAATAATTAATATCCTATCATTGAAACTATCACCATTTTTTTCGACAATTAATAAAGTAAATTTAAAAGTAAAATCAAGACAAAAAAATTTAATTTGATTATTTAAGAAATTTAGGATATAATACATTGTAACTAAAAAAATTTATTTGAGGTGATTAATACAATGAAAAAAATTATTATTATTATTAATGTCGTTAATGGTATTCAATCTTTCATTCTCGGCAAAAAAACAGCAACAGATACTACTTTCACATTCCAAAACTTTGTACCAAATTCTGCTGACGGTGTTCGTGTTATAGAAAAAAATAACTACAACAGGAAATTATCCATATTTTATGGCATCAAATTCTGACATCACAAGTAACATGAATAAATCTGTGGAAAACTTTTTGAAAGAGTACAAAAAAATACTAAAACAAAATCATACAGAATAAGCTACGAATTAACAGCAAACAATGCTTATTTTGCGAGTGCTTTGTTTAAAATTTTAGAAAAAAAGATTCAAAAGATGGTACTTCAAAAAAATTATTTATGATGGTATTTCATTTAATTTGAAAAAAATGGTAAACCTTTACAATTAAGCGATTTGTTCGTACCCTAATTATGAAAGTGAATTGAATAGAGTTATAAATCAAAGATTTACTGAATTTGGACTTACACCAGTTACTGCAAAAGGTAAATTTGAAGGTGTTTCTAAAAAAACATAATTTCTACATGGAAGACGAAGCTTTTAGTTTTAATTTATAATCAAGGTGAAGCAACTGATTTCGCTGATGGACATTTATTTATTCCATTTGTTCTTAGAGATTTAGTAGGAGTCATTAAATAATAATATTCTATAAATTTAAAAAGAGATTTTTCTCAAGAAATTTGAGATTATCTCTTTTTTTCTTCATTAATAAAAAAACGAGACAGACTTTACATCTATCTCGTACCTTACTTTTTTTATTTTACTGACTGTTGAACAATCACTTCATTTTTATACGTATCAATCGAAACATTTGCACCAATTGGTATCGTAATAAATGGTCTCACGTGTCCTGATTTCAATCCTTTTATAATTGGAACATTCAATTTACCAAAATTATCATAGAATACTTCATCAATACTCATATCAGTCGGATCTGATTTTTTAGGATTCCTAAAATCTCCAATTATTATTCCTTTTAAGTTTTTGAATTTTCCAGCTAATCTTAATTGTTGTAACATTCTGTCTACACGGTAACTATCTTCATTTACTTCTTCTAAAAATAAAACTTTTCCGTCAGTATCAATTTCATGATCAGTTCCAAGTGTCGCAACTACCAATGAAAGATTCCCACCTGTAATTCTACCTGAACCTCGTCCTTGCTTCATAATTGAATAAGATTTATCGAAATCCAACAAATTGTACGAACCTGTACTTGTAAACGATTTATTAAATGAATTTTCTGTTGTTTCTGGAATATCTTTTATATTGTCAGACATAGGCCCATGAAATGTCACAAGTCCAGTTTTTTCATTTATCGCTAACAATAACGTCGTTATATCACTAAATCCTGATATAATTTTTGGATTTTTCTTAATCACATCATAATCTAATTTATCAATAATTCTTATAACTCCATATCCACCTCTTATCGCAAATCGCATCAATATTTGGATTTGCAAACATATCATTTATATCTTTTGCCCGAACATAATCAGTTCCACCAAATCCATACCAAGTAGAATCAAACGATCTTCCATAAACCACTTTAAATCCTCTCGATAACAAATAATCCACTTCCGCTTGAGCCGAATCTCCTTTATAATTCGCTGGAGCAATAAGTCCTATCGTATCTCCAGGCTTCAACGCTTTTGGAATTATTATTTCTTGAGCAGCAGACAAATTCATTACAAAAAGTACATTTGCTAACAATAAAAATAATATTTTTTTTAACATTCTCTTCTCCTTTTTTATAAATTATTTCGCCAAAAATTCTTTCACAAAATTAACAACTTCCTCAACCTTAACTTCAACGCTTTCTCCAGTTGCTCTATCTTTAACTTCCACAATTCCATTAGCTGCACCTTTTCCAGCTACAATTTTAAGTGGGAAACCAATTAAGTCAGCATCTTTAAACTTAAATCCTGCTCTCTCATTTCTGTCATCTAAAACAACATCTATATTTTCATTTTTCAACGCCTCATAAATTCTTTCAGCAACATTTACTTGAGTTTCATCTTTTACATTAGCAATAATCACATCTGCAATATATGGTGCAATTGATTTTGGCCAAATAATTCCGAAATCATCATGTTTTTGCTCAATTACAGCCGACATCAATCTTGAAACACCAATTCCATAACATCCCATTTGGATTACTTGTTGTTTACCATTTTCATCTAAAACTTTCGCATCTAACGCTTTTGAATATTTATCTCCCAATTTAAAAATATGTCCAACTTCCATTCCACGAGCAATTTTTAACACACCTTTTCCGTCAGGTGAAATGTCTCCTGCTCTAGCCGTTCTAATGTCAGCAACTACATCATAATGTAAGTCTTCCAAATTAACATTAATAAAATGATAATCCTTTTTATTTGCTCCCAATGCAAAATTTCTCACATATTTTACAGTTTCATCAATAACAACTGTAAGTCCTTCTTTTTTCTCATAAGATCCCGCAAATCCAGGAACAATCCCAAATTTTTCACATTCTTCTTCAGTCATCATTTCCAATTCCATCGAAGCATTAACTGCATTTTTCAATTTAATTTCATTTACATCCAAATCTCCACGAATAAGTGCCAACACATAATTTACTTTATCTTCCAATACTTCCTTCAACATAACCGCTTTAACAGTTTTTTCCTCTGGAATATTCAAAAATTCTGACAATTCCTTAATTGTCTTAGTATTAGGCGTTTCAACCAATTCTTTTGGCAATTTTTCCTCTGAACTTTCCTTCAATTCAATGATACTCGTTGCTTTTTCAACATTTGCAGCATAATCTGATGAGTCACTGTATAAAATATCATCTTCTCCATTTTCAGCAAGTACCATAAATTCATTTGAAGCATCTCCTCCAATCGAACCAGAATCCGCATCAACTGCTCTAAATTTTAATTCCATTCTTTCCAAAATTTTAGAATATGCATTTTTCATATTCAAAAATTCTTCATCCAACGATTCTTTTGTCAAATGGAAACTATAGGCATCTTTCATTAAGAATTCCCTTCCTCTCATAAGACCAAATCTTGGACGCATTTCATCTCTAAATTTTGTCTGAATTTGATACAAGTTAAACGGCAATTCTTTATACGAAGTAATTGTATTTCTAACAATATCCGTAACAACTTCTTCATGTGTAGGTCCCAACGCAAATTCTCTCTCATTTCTATCCTTCATTCTCATAAGTTCCGAACCATAAGCAAACCATCTTCCAGACTCTTCCCACAATGAAGCCGGTTGCAACACTGGCATTAAAATTTCCTGTGACCCTGCTCTATCCATTTCCTCTCTAACAATATTCTCAATTTTTTTCAAAACCTTATATCCCAATGGCAAATAGCTATAAACTCCTCTTGTCAACTGTCTAATCATAGAAGCTCTCAACATCAATTTATGACTTATTACTTCTGCCTCTTTTGGTGCTTCTTTATATGTTTTTAAAAATGCTTTCGATAATCTCATTATTTTTTCTATCCTTTCACTATTTTTTATTATTTAATATATATCTATTATACTAAAAAAGACCGGTTATAGTCCAGTCTTTTTTATTTTTTACTATTTTAAATTATCGTACATTTTTGCAAGTTCAATTGCTCTATCCTTTGTCAAGCCAGTTGCTGTACCTGAATACAATACACCTGCCAAAGTTCCTCCATCGGCTTCTTTTGCAGCTTCATTTGCTTTTTCTTCCTTAATTTTTACCCAAGCTCTCTGATCTTTTTTCAATTTTTCTTTTCTATCAGCTGGTAATTTTTCCATAAGGAGTTTATACACTTTGTTCAATTCTTTGTCCCAAGCTTCATAAAGTTCATTATTTGCATTTACCATTTCAGAAGTTACACCTGAATCCAATTTACTTTGCATTTCCTTTTCCAATTTTTCCATTCTACTTTTCAATTCTTTTGTGTAAGTTCCACTTGATTTTTTATCTAAATTATCTTTTTGACTTTTAGCTCCTACCTTTTTTTCTTTTTCAGAAGAAACTTTTTGACTTTGAGATTTTTCCTCAGCATTATTTTGATTTTGTGAAGTCTGAACCTCAGCAATAGTCCCTGAATCCACCTTTGAAACTCTTTCTACTTTATTTTCCTTAGAACACCCAATAACTACAATTGATAAAATTAGAAAAAAATTACTAATTTTTTTCATACCAATCAACTCCTTTTTTATTTTAACAAATGAAATTCTCTATTTCACTGATACCTTTTTAAGTTTTTTATTCCTAACTAAATTATTTCTTAATTTATTGTCTATAACTTTCTAAATTAATTTTTACCAAGTTCATCTGCTACTAATATTGCTGCAAAAACATCATCAGCAGTAACTTTAAATGGCATATTATGAATTGTTTCTCCTTCAGCTGTACTTGCTTTTGCTACTTCATACAATCTTTCTTTTGAAACACTTCCCATTCCTAATTCAGCTAATGTTGTTGGAAGTCCTACACTCTTACAAAAGTCTACAACTTTTTTAATTTCACATAAACATCTATTTTCTAGAACTAATTGCGCTATTGTTCCAAATGCTACTTTTTCTCCATGATACATATGGTGTCCTTCTTCTAAAATAGTAAGACCATTGTGAATAGCATGAGCTGCAGCAAGTCCTCCACTTTCAAATCCAATTCCACTTAAATAAGTATTTGCTTCAATTATATTTTCTAAAGCTTTTGTGACTACTTTATTTTCTACTGAAACTTTAGCTTTTAATCCATCTTCAAATAATGTGTCTTTACATAATTCTGCAATGGCAATAGCTGCTTTTGTAATACCAGCTCCAGCAATTGAAGTAGCATTTGCATCGACACAGGCTTTAGCTTCGTAATAAGTAGCAAGTGCATCCCCAATTCCAGCTACAAGAAGTCTAGCAGGTGCATTTACAATTACATTTGTATCCATTATTACCATATCAGGATTTGCTTTTAAGAATAAATATTCTTCAAATTCTCCATTTGGAGTGTAAACTACTGACAAAGCACTACAAGGTGCATCAGTTGAAGCAATTGTAGGAACAATAAATACAGGAATATTTTCATAATAAGATACTGCTTTTGCTGTATCAAGAGTTTTTCCTCCACCTATTCCAAATATTGCATCACAATTTTTTTCTTTTAGAATATCAATATTTCGATTAATTTCATTTTTTTAGAACATTCTCCTCCAAAAAAACTTCAATATGGTAATTGATACCTTCCTTTTTCAAAAACTTTCTACAATTTTTATCCTTAAAATTATCAAAAAAATAAATTTATCTACAAGAAGATACGCTCCTTTACTACCACGTAATTTATAATAAGTTGCTAAATTTGCAATTTCATCTTTTCCTTGAACATATTTTTGATGGTGAATTAATAATTTTTTTCTCATAAAAAAATCATCTCCTATAAAATTAAATCTTTAGTTATTACTATAATTATAACTTATTTTTTTCAATAAAGTCAATTAAAACCAATAACAGTTTCTTGCAAATTTTTCTATTGATTTTTCATATCTTTTTATCGCATCTACAAACACTTTTTCTTCACTCGATAAAGGTATTGAATCTTGATTTGAAATATGTCCATGATACCAAGGTTTTGATTTGAAATATCCTTTCAAATCTCCTGTAAAAATATAACCTTTTTCTGCATACAATGTGTTTCTTAATAATCGAAGTTTTTTTCTTTAGAATAATTTTTCTAATACTGATTCATTTCCATTTACTACTTCATCCATTACTTCATGTAATTCTTCCAATTCTTCTCCACTATCATTTGATGTTTGTGTTTGTGATACAGAACCATCATTATTAATATTTGGCAATCCTTCTTTTTCTCTTATTGCATTAATAAAGGCTTTTTCGTAATCTGTTAATTGAATTGTATCTTGATCAACTACAGTTCCGTGATACCAAGGTTTTGAATCAAAATAATTTTTCAAATCTCCCGTAAAAATATAACCTTTTTCTGCATACAATGTATTTCTCAATAATCTCAACTGATCTTTTGAATATTTATTCAACGCATCTGTATTACCATTTGTAACAACTTCTTCCATTAATTTATGTAATTCGTCCAATTCAGGTGCTGATTGATCATTGCTTGATTGATCTGTTGTAGTATTTGTATTATTGTCATTAGTTGTTGAAATCGATGCTATTCCATCATTTGGATTACTTTTTGGTAATGCTTTTGAAGCGTTAATTGCTGAAAATATTAAAACAACAATAAATAAAAACATTGAAACTATTCCTGCAATATATATCATAAATATTACTTTCCAGTATTTTTTTGTAGTTAATAAAAAAATTTCTTAATCTCATTCATGCTTTTACTAAATTTATAATCTGATAAATTCCCACTTGATGCAAATAAATTTTTTTCCTGCAAATATTATTGGAACTCCTATTATTGCTCCTATTATTGTAAGCGAAATCATTCCGCCTTGTATCATCAAAATAATTCCTATTATTTTTATGTATAACCGATATCCAATTAATCGAATTTAAAAAAATGTCATCTCTAAAAAAACTATTTCTGTTATCTGAAAAATTATTATCCATATTTATCTCTTATCTCCCTTTATTTTCAACTATTTTTTTGTATTTCCCATATCTGTAAATTTTTCTAATTTTTATATTAATATTCATATCCTGTATGTCCACCGAGAAAGTACCAAGAAGTCTGCTATTGTTCCTGCAAATGCTACAAATCCAATTATCATTAATATAATTGAAATCAACATTGATACTAACAAAAATTACCCAGTATTTTTTTATACTCATCAAAAAAACATTTTTTTAAATTCGACTCTTCTCTAGTAATTTTTATAATTAAATAAAATCTTACTTGTATCCATCAATTTCATACTAGCTATAATCATAGGAATTCCCGTTACTAATCCAACTATGCTTAACGACGCCAATACTCCTTGAATTATCCCCAATATTCCAAATATTTTATGAATATTTATAATCCAATTTATAGAATTCATAAATTCCTTTTCATTTACTTCTTGATAGCCATTCATATTCCCATATTCGTTGTTCTGGCTATATTGATTATCATGATTTAAAACCGTAATCTTCTTGGTTAGAATTGCCTGTATATCCGATCCTATTTTTCTATATCTTCTACCCGTTCTGCCTCTTTCATTAGTGCCTCTTTTTCCCCTTTTTACTCGCTATTTCCATCTCAAAAATTTTTTTATCATTATCTCCCATGAAACAACCTCCAATTATTAAAAAAATACTTTTTATCTCTATTATTTTTACCATATTTTTTTGGTTATTACAAGCAACTAAATTAAAATTTTCTTCAAACCCTTATTATAAAAAAATAAATTTCCTTTTTTTCAGCTTATATTTTTATCACTCCAACAAAAAAAGAGACTGAAAAAAATCCAATCTCTCAATATTTTTTTAATACTTCTTTTTTTAATTTCATCCTCAATTTCAAAACCAACATTTCTCACAAAAAAATTATTCCAACAATCAACAAAATATAATACACAAAAAAACCATCCATAAATCTATTTTTTTCCAGCCACATTAAACTGTAACATAGGAATTTTTGCTTCCCATAAAAATAAATCCTTCAAAAAGCATTGTAAATCGCTTGTGCTACTGGCACAAAAAAATAAAATTTAAAAATTTTTATTTTTTTAAAAATATTTAATAAGGTTATTGAAAAATAATGCTTCGATCAAAATAGTTCCAATCGGAACTCCAATAATATTCAACAAAAAAATGAAAATAATGGCAATTTTTTTCAAAATAATACAAAAAAATAATGGTATACTTACAATTTGAATACAAAGGCTTAAAATCGTTAATTTTAGGCTGTCCTTCAAAATTCCATTTTCCATTTTTTCCAAAAATTTGATATTTAAAATTCTTTCTATATGTGGGTACACAAAAATAATCGCAATCACAGCTGCGTATGACAATTGCATCGAAATATCTGTTATCGCATATGGATTTAGTACCAAAATTACAATTAGAGAAACCATAAGTGATTTTTACTATCTTCTTGCTGAAACAAAATTCTAGCCAAAATCATCATCGCCCCCATAATATACGCCCTCAAAATTCCTGGAGACATTCCAACCAAAGTACAATAAAGAGTCAACGCAATCAACGAAAAAATATACTTCCACTTGTATGCTAAATTCACAGTATCCAAAATTTTCACAATTCCAATTACGACCAAACTAATATGTGTTCCTGAAATTACAATCAAATGTGCCAATCCTGTATACTTAAATTTATCCTTCATATCTTTAGAAACTTCTGATTTTTCCCCTAAAACTGCCGCTCGTGAAAACGCATAAAGATTCTCTTCCGTCATGAACAAATCATCAAAAATATTTAAAATATACCTTCTAAAATTATTCAATTTTGATTCCTTGTATCCCTTAATTTTTCCTTCAATTATCGTAAATCCCTTTTTCGTAACAACTTTTTTCACATCAAATCGCATTAAATAATACCCATAACTCAAATTTTTAGTATTTTTAATACTCGCTTGTTTACCCAAATATTTATTATTCACTTTTTGAACTGCCCCAGTAGAACCATCAATTTTCACATACAAAATCTTCTCGCCTTTCAGCTCCCCATCAAAAGTAACATACTTCAAATAGCAATTAAACAAAATCACTCCCAACGCCAACAATATCCCAAAACTCATAATTTTCTTAAAATCTTCCAACGATAACTTTTTATTCCAAAATTTTCTAAATTCCTCAACTCCACTTTTCCCAATTACTTTTTCCAGCATTTACAACTCCTTTTCCCACAAAACCGATTTCGAATAATCATCCTTTACACTAATCGGCTCCTTCGCCTTGTAAATACTAATAATCGGAAATTTCGCAGCATTTATCGTATTCGTAGAAATTCTATAAAATATTTTGTCACCTTTTTTATTTAACAAATAAATCGAAAATCCCCTCTCAAAATTCCCTTCATTAGTCGTACTTCTAACAAAATCATCATTTTTCTTCATGTTATTTGTCATATACGAAATTTGATCAGAAATAACCATTTTATCTATAATATTTTTTTGTATTTTTCCCTAAAAAAACTGTTTTTTTAGAAATCTGAAAAATCTAAAATATATTCTTTTTTTATTATGTTGTGAATACTGCTGAATCTTCCTAACAAACTGACTTATATTTCTCTTTTTGAATTGCAAACTCCTGTTTTTTTCCTTCTGTTTCTGCAAACTAATCGAAACAATCGAAAATAAAAATCACAACAATCGACGTGTATAACAAAAACCTCAACGAGCGTAAACCCGCCATTCTCTCTTTTTCATTCAAAATCAACCCCTCAATTTCATAATTTAAAATAGATTTCCCCTTCTTAAATCTATAAATTTATGCTTTTTAACAAAAAAACTCAAATAATTTTTTTATTATCTGAGTTTATTATAACTTATTTTTTTAATTTTTTTCTAGATGTTTTTTTAATTTTTATTTTTAATTAATCCACCACATTAAGTGCAACCCCAAAACTTATATACCGATAAAAATCATTATTCACCTTATAATCTTCCACCAATCTCCACTCATTTCCAACTTTTTCAGCAAAAACTTTTACGTCTCCTTCCAAATATTGAATATTATTTCTTCCAGACAATTCTAAGAAAAAAAATTCTGTCATTTTTTTCGAGTATTGATTCTTGATATTCTCTTTCTGTCATTTGTTTTTATTTTTCATAGAATTTTTGGTTTATATATTTTTTTATATAATTTTTCCATTTCATCCATATAAAGTCATAAAAATTGGGTGCTTTCATGTGCACAGTCAATATTGCTTGATTCCCTTTAATTTCTGTATTCAAAATTTTTGTAAGAAATTTTTTTCATTCGCTTTTGATTAAATAATTTATAGTATTTTCATTTGTTTTTATTTGTCACAAGGTTATCTATTTTTTTCAAACCCTCACGATCAGACTTACTAACGCTATTTCCCACTATTTCATCTGTTTTTTTCGTAGAATTTTCACGATTTTTTTCTGTATATTGCTGTCTAATATTTTCAGGATTTTTAAAATTACCAATATATTCTTCAAATGCCTTATTTACAACATTTTTTTCATTTTTCACACCTATAACTTTTGTAGAAAAATTATTTTTCGATTGTGTCGTCGTCCCTACTACTCCAGTTTTCGCAAAACTTACCACCCCAAAAAGCAATGCTAACAAAATCATTCTCTTTTTCATACAAAACACTCCTCTTTTATTGATTTTTTCTCTTTTAAACCAACTTTTTTTCCACATCTTCCAAAGATTCATAACCTTTCATCTTAGCAATATTTTCCAAATTTTTCTTTGCCAAATTAATTCCCTGATTCAATGATTCCTGAATGTATTTAAAATACAATTTCAAGGTTTTTATAGAATACGACGATAACTCTCCTTTCAAGTAAGTTTCAATCGAAACGTAATTTGGAGTGTCGTCCTTTGAATGTAAAGGTCTAGCCCGAGAAGCCAATTTTGGATACTTGTTAATCATTTCTTCTTCCCATTTTAAATAAATTTCCACAATTTCATTTACCAAATCTTTTTTCTCTTGAGAAATCGGCGTTATGAAGTCCTTTATTTGAGCGTATTCATCTGGTGCACTAAATTCCATCATTCGAGCATATTTCTCTCCAACGATATTAATTTCCTTGTGTTTTGCCAAAATTAAATCTTCCAAATAGCTTCTCAAAATATTAATTGGCATTGTTTCCCACTGACTTTTTCTCATAACAACAAATTCATCAAGATTATTCTGACATTCAGCTCTTCCTTCTGTATGATGAACCATTTGAAAAAACATCCATTCTCTCTCTAATATTTGCTCTATTAATCTCTCTTTTAACATATTTTCCTGTTCTTCAGTCATTTTTTCTTCGCTCATAATTATCACAACTACTTTTTTAAATCATAAATTAAAATTCTATTATTTCAATAATTTACTAACAAAAATAGTTCCCTTTCTTCAAATTTTCTAATTTTAATCTAACATTGGCGGCCAATTTCTTAATTTTTCATCTTGAATTGACTGTTGCACCAAAGGCCCGTAATCTTGCAGAAAATCACTTTGCATATATGGATTTACAAGATTTTGATTTTTCAATTCCTCGATAATATCGCCACAAATTTTTTCAATTATTTGCACTTTCAATCTTGCATTATCAAATGAAGCTTTTACCAACTCATTCAACATTGCATGTGTTTTAAATCCCAATATTTTCAACCTTTTCAATCCTCTATGCTGCCACTTGTAAAATGGTAAATATTCTTTATTTAACAAATAAATCATATGAATCGCCTCAGAAATAAATTCTGTTTCAGCCAATCGTGCCGCTACAAATTCCTCACGTTGCATACATCTCAAAAAATTATATTGCCCAGACTGTGCAATTTTCATACATCTCGTAGCAATTTTGTTACGCCGAATATCTTCAGGAAAATACTTTTTCAATTTATCACGAATTTCTGTAAATTTTCCCAAATTATCAAAAAAAACTTCTCCATTCGTAGCTGTTGCCAATGAATTTTCTGGAATTAAACGCCAATCATACAAGCTCTCTGGTGCATCTTCCATTCCCAAAAATTTGTAATACCAATCGTTCATATTAAGAACTCCTCTTCTATCATCACCATACTCACTCACAACCAACGCTGGAAATCCCATAAATTCTTTCGGAAGCTCCCTCAATTTTTGCTCCAACTGAACTCCATATTTTTCAAAGTCCTTAGGCATCAACCAAATACAGCAAGATGGTCCAAAATCATGATCCCTAGAAATTTCATCGTCAAATCCAAAACATTCCGAACCTTCTCCAGCCAGTCCAATCGCCATTCTTTCCAACAATTCAGGAAACTCCTCTTTTAAAAATGGAAGATAAATTTCCTCAACATATTTTCTTGAAAGTTCCAATCCTTTCATTTTTTCCACTTTTTCTCCTATCTTATATTTTCCAAATCTCTAATTACTTCGTTTGCTCCAAAACTTCCTTAACCATCTTAATATTTTCCATCAAATTCTGATAATTCGCACTATTCTCTCCAAAAGTATTTCTACAAATTTCCGCACTTTTCTCAAAAAATTCCAACGCCTTCTCAAAATTTCCATCATTAAAATACTGAATCGCCAAATTATTCAACGACGCTGAATACAAATTATGTTCTTTCCCAACAATTTTTTCAATCAATTTCAACGATTTTTCCAAAACTTCATGCGATTTTTCACTTTCACCAACTTTTGCATACGGAAACACCATATTACTTAACGTTGTTGCATATTGCAATCCATTTTCTGGAGAATTTTCCAATATTTTCAAACTTTTTTCATGCAATTCCAACGCTTCCTTATACTTTCCAACACCTTGATAAAACAACCCTAAATTATTACAAACACTCGCATACAAATAGTCATTTTCCAAATTATTTTTCTCATAAATTGCCATTGTTTCCAAATACAATTTCTCAATTTCATCATTTTTCCCCATAAAACGGTAAGTTTCAGCCAAATTCAAATTACAAGTTGCATATGGAATTGTATCTTTCCCATATTTTTTCACAATAATTTTTTGCGCCTTCAAAAGTGATTTTACAGCTTCGTCAAACTCACTCACATATTTCAAAGTTCCTCCAACTTCATTCAATATTTTTATATTCTCATCACTTTCTTCACCAAAAACTTCCTCAGTTAATTTTGCCAATTCCTTTAAAATCGCAACTTCTTCAATAACTTTCCCCTGTTGCATATAGCTATTTCTCAATTGAGTTAATTCATTTATTCTTACTTTTTTTTCAAATATATCTGACATATTTTTTTCCTTTCTTTTTTTCCACTTTTTTTATTTTTCTATATTTTTCCATAACAAGCGACCAATTTCCACTCATAAAATCTATAAATTTCTTAACAATATTTCCAATGCTCTTTAAAATGAAATATTCTCCACTTTTTAGCAATTGAAAAAAATTAAAGATATCCACCAATATTATACCACATTTTTTTCTATATTTCTCCCACAAAAAAAATACGCCATTTCCCAAAAATATGGGATTTGACGTATTTTAACAAATAATTTTAAATTTTCTTATTTTTTAGTTTTTTTACTTTTAGATGCTGGTTTTGTTTCTTTTTTTACTTCTTCTTCAGTTTCAGGAACATAATCAGCTCCATAGTAAGCTCTAATTAGAATTTCTTTCAATTCAGAAATTAGTGGGTATCTAGGATTTGCTGCTGTACATTGGTCATCAAACGCATTCAATGCCATTTCATCTACAGCTTCCAAGAATTCTTTTTCAGGTACTCCCCAATCTCTAATTGTTTGTGGTATTCCAATTTCTTTTTTAATTGCCATAATTCCTTCGATTAATTTATCTACTTTTTCTTCTTTTGTTTTAGCATCTTTTCCAAATCCTAAATGATCAGACATTTCTGCATATCTTTGCATTGCATTTGGATATCTGTATTGTGGGAAAACTCCCATTTTTGTTGGTGCATCAGTTGCATTATACTTAATAACTTCTTCTAAAATCAACGCATTTGCAACTCCATGTGGAATATGGAATTGTCCTCCTAATTTATGTGCTAATGAGTGATTTATTCCTAAGAATGCATTTGCAAATGCCATTCCTGCAAGACAAGATGCATTTGCCATTTTTTCTTTTGCTTTAATTGCATATGATCCTTCTCTTACTGATTCTGGTAAATATTTAAATACCAATCTTGCTGCTTCCAATGAATATGGTTTTGTATATTCAGTTGCCATTACAGAAACATAAGATTCCAAAGCGTGTGTAAATACGTCAATTCCTGAAGCTACAGTTAAACCTTTTGGCATTGTTAACATTAATTCTGGATCATTTATTGCTACATTTGGTGTCAATTCATAATCTGCTAATGAATATTTTACTCCTGTTTCGTCATCAGTTATGATTGAGAATGGTGTTACTTCTGAACCAGTTCCAGCTGATGTTGCAACTGCTATAAATTTAGCTTTTTGTCCCATTTTAGGGAATGGTAAAATTCTTTTTCTAATATCCATAAATCTCATTGCTAAATCTTTAAATCTAGTATCTGGGTGTTCGTATAATACCCACATGATTTTAGCAGCATCCATTGCTGAACCTCCACCAAGTGCAATAATTACATCTGGATTGTACTCTAACATTGCTTTTGCTCCTTCTTGAGTCGAACTCAATAACGGATCTTCTTTTACATCAGAGAAAATTCTAAAATCAATTCCAATTTCTTCTAATACTTTTGTAATGTGATTTGCATACCCTAATTCAGATAACGCTCTATCTGTTACAATAAACGCTTTTTTATGTTCACCTTTCAATTCTTCTAAAGCAGTTGGTAATGAACCATATTTAAAGTACACTTTTTCAGGTATTCTAAACCACAACATATTTTCCCTTCTTTCTGCGATTGTTTTTACGTTAATCAAATGCTTAACTCCAATATTTTCAGAAACAGAGTTTCCTCCCCAAGAACCACATCCTAAAGTCAATGATGGCTCTAATTTGAAGTTAAATACATCTCCAATTGCTCCTAATGAAGCTGGCATATTTACCAAAGTTCTTCCCGTTTTCATTCTTCTTCCGAATTCATCGATTTTTTCTTTTTCAGCCAAGTTTACATAAAGTGCCGAAGTATGTCCTAATCCACCTAATTCAACCAAAGCCTCAGCTTTTGCTAATGAATCTTGATAATCTTCTCCTTTATACATTGCCAATACTGGTGACAATTTTTCATGTGCAAATGGTTCTTCAATATCCACTGAATCAACTTCTCCAATTAACACTTTCGAAGATTTAGGAATATCCAATCCTGCCATTTTAGCAATCACATAAGCACTCTTACCGACTACATCTGCATTCAAGTTCCCATCAACAAACAAGATTTCTCTTACTTTATCTTTTTCTTCGTCATTTAAGATATATGCACCTCTATCTAAAAATTCTTTTCTAACTACATCATAAATTTCTTTATCAATGATTACTGCTTGTTCTGTCGCACAAATTACACCATTATCAAATGTTTTAGACATTAAAACATAGTTTACTGTCATTTTGATATCAGCTGTTTTATCAATTACAACTGGCGTATTCCCTGCTCCAACTCCTATTGCTGGTTTTCCTGATGAATAAGCCGCTTTAACCATTCCAGGTCCTCCAGTCGCAAGAATCAAGTCAGCATTTTGCATTAATTCTCTTGATAATTCAACACTTGGTTGATCTATCCAACCAATAATATCTTTTGGTGCTCCATATTTAACTGCTTCTTCCAAAGCGATTTTAGCTGTATAAATTGTACTTTTTTTTGCTCTTGGGTGTGGTGACAAAATAATCCCATTTCTAGTTTTCAAAGTTAATAATATTTTGAAAGCTGCTGTTGATGTTGGGTTAGTTGTAGGAATTACCCCTGCAATAATCCCAATTGGAGTGGCTACTTTTTTTACTCCATAAGATTTATCTTCTTCCAAAACACCACAAGTTTTTTCATCTTTATATTTATTATAAATATATTCTGAAGCAAAGTGGTTTTTTATAACCTTATCTTCAATTATACCCATTCCAGTTTCTTCAACTGCCATTTTTGACAATGTTATTCTTTCATCATTAATTCTTTGAGCTACTTTTTCTAAAAAAATTTTTATCTACTGTTTCTTGATCAAAAGTTGAAAATTCCTCCTGTGCTTTTTCTAACACGACTAATTAATCCTTTCAATCCTTCTAAATCTTTTTACTTCTCCCATTTTGTCCTCCCAATATTTTTTTAAATCTAATTGATTTTTTTATAAATAACAAAATTTATTTCCATAAAACCATCAAACTAATTCAAATAAATCTAATACTTTCTATCTTTCGATATATTCAGTATATTCCAAATTTTTAAAATAGTAAAAATGACTTTTAATATTTTTGTAATTTTTAGTATATCACTATTCCAAAAAAATCAAACATCTTTTTTTCATAACAAATTTATTGTGATTTTTTTCTTTTTACTTTATTAATAATACTCCTTTTTCTTCCAAAATGTCAAGTGATTTTTTTCTTTTTTTATTAATATTGATTTTTTTAAAATTTTTTTAAAGCTATAATAAAAAAAGCCTAGAAAAACTATAGAAGTGAGGAAAATAATTATGAATAATTTAAAAACAAATATTAGAAATAATCTTATAAAACAACGAAATTCCCTATCAAGTAATACCGTTCGTGAATATTCTGACTCAATAATAAAAAATTTAGCTCCTTTCATCGAAAAGGCTCAAAATATCATGATTTTCATGAACATGCAAAACGAAGTAAAAATTAGTGATTTAATTGAAATGTATCCCACTAAAACTTTTTTTATTCCAAAAATTTTTCCAAAAAGACAGATGAAAATCAACAAATATCAAAAAGACGAGTTAATTCTCCATAAATTTGGCTATTACGAATCTTCTTCAGAAAAAGTTTTTACGATGAAAAAAATCCTTGATTTAATCATTGTTCCAGGACTTGGCTTTGATTTAGAAAAAAATAGAATCGGTTTCGGAGGTGGATTTTATGATACATTTTTGACTCGATTGAGAAAAGATGGCATTGATATTCCATTTGTAGCGATTTGCTATGATTTTCAGATAATTGAAAAAGTTCCAGTTGAGGGGCATGATGTGAAAGTGGATTTTATCGTAACTGAAAAGGGAATTTACTAGAAATTTAAAAAAATCACAATCTTTTTTTGACTGTGATTTTTTTATCTAAACTTAATTATAACTAAAAAAATCTGTTATAAGTAAAACTAGAAAACTTTATTAATAATAATCAATAAAAAAATCTGCTTTCTTAATAATTTTCTGATTGCTGCTTCCTCTAAATTTTAATTTTGGATCATGCAACGCTTGTATAAATTTTCCATCTACTAAAACATCAATGTACTCTAAACAACGCTTTTTTCCCTCATCATTTTTAACCTGTTCAAGCGTATATCCTGTATAAAGCCAAATATTTTTTTTAGTCTTTTCCTTCAAAAACTTCAAAACTTTCAACATTTCAGTCGGATTAAATAACGGATCTCCTCCACTTATCGTAATCCCATCCAACAGCGTATTCGCATTTATCTCCTCTGCAATCTCTTCTAATCTTTTGAAAGTTAGCAATGTTCCATGTTTCGGATTCCAGGAATACTCATTATGGCAGCCAGGACAAGCGTGTGAACATCCCGAAAAATATAGCGAATATCTCAATCCCACACCATCCACTATCGTCTCCTTATACACATTCAACAATCTTAAAGTGAATTCTTGTCCCATTTTTCCTCCTTCTACTGCCATTTTTCACAATATTTTCAATAATATTTCTATTATTTTTTACAATTTTCTAATCACCTGCTTTACTACAGATTTATTTCAATCCATGTTTAGTTCTATCTTTTTCTTCAGCCTTTTTAGCACTATTCCAGCTATCTAAATCACCTGTCAAATAACCAGTTATTCTTCTAACCCTTGAAATATGGTCACTGTGACAAATCGGACATCTATCATAAACAATTCCTTCATATCCGCAATCCTTACATCTATCAACTGGATGATTTATAGAACCATACCCGATTTGGCTATCCTTCATCACTTTTACAATTTTCAAAATTACTCCAATATTTTTTCGAGCTTCTCCATCCAATTCAACATAAGTAATGTGTCCACCTCTAGTCAATTCATGAAACGGCGCTTCTTTTCTAATTTTATCAAAAATACTAATATTTTTCTTAACATCAATATGAAATGAATTAACGTAATAATCTCTATCTGTTACATTTTCAATTTCCCTATATTTTTCTCTATCCATTCTCAAAAATCTTCCAGCCAAACTTTCTGCAGGTGTCGCAATAACCGAATAATTCAAATGTTCCTTATCCCTCAATTCCACAGCAATTTTCGACATTTCTTTTATCGCATCATACAATGTTTGGTAAGCCACTTGATTTTGACTATGTTCTTCATCAAAAAGCGCATACATCGCATTCGCACCACCGACAAATCCAATTGATAAAGTTCCAGTGTTAATCGCATTCTGAATCTCATCATTCATCGATAACTCTCCTAAACCTTTCCACAAATTATTAGACGCCATAAATGGAAACTGTTTTGCCAACGCAGTTTTCTGAAAATCAAATCTCTCCTTCAATTGTTCTCCAACAAAATACGTCATTTCCTTCACTTTTTTAATAAATCTTTCTGACAACATCTTATTTTTCAATTCTAATTTTTCTTGCTCACTAGAAAATTTACCTTGTTTTTCCAACTCTGCAATTTCTTTTTCCACATTTTTTCTAACTTCAATTGCTATTCTCGGAAAATTAATACTTGTAAACGAAATATTTCCACGCCCGAGACTCGTTTTTTCTCCATTTACATTTTCAAAAACCCTTGTTCTACACCCCATTGTTGCGATTTCATATTTGTATCTTTCAGGATCATCAGCTCTCCATTTTTCATGCTTATTAAACTCTGTATCCAAAAATACAAAATTTGGAAACAATCTTCGGCTAGTCGTTCTACAAGCCAACAACAACAAATCAAAATTTGGTGTCTTAAATTTATATTTTTCAGAAAAATTAGGACTGTCAATTTCCTCAAAAATTTCTTCACTATTTTCCAACGCAAATTGATAATCTTCCTCATCAAAATTCACGCCTTCCTTTACTTTAAAAATTTGAATTGGAAAAATAGGTGTTTCTTTTTTCCCTAATCCAGCTTCTGTCGCCTTCAACAATTCACGAACAACCATTCTACCTTCTTCAGAAGTATCTGTTCCATAATTAATTGACGAAAATACAACTTGATTTCCACCACGTGAATGCATCGTATTCAAATTATGCAAAAATCCCTCCATCGCTTGATAAGTTTCAAGTCTAGTGTCATCATAAGCAATTTCCAGCAATCTTTTTATATGCTTTTCATTTATTTTTAAATGTTCTGATAATTTTTTAATCGTTTCATCATCCACTTTAATCGTAGTTACAACACTATTTATAAAGGCTTTTACCTCTTGATTAATTTCATCCACATAATCCAAAGATAAAAAACTTAATAATCTATATCTAAAATGTCTTCTAAACGATTTTAGCACTCCTTTTGCCATAAAAAAATCAAACGCTGGAATTGCTTGACCACCGTGTTGTTCATTTTGGTTTGTTTGAAAAATTATTGTTGCCAAAGTTGCATAAGTCGAAATACTTTTTGCTTCTCGAATAAATCCGTGTTTTGTTTGAAAACCATTCTCAAACATCGGTTTCAAGTCATATTGAAGACAAGTCGTGGTTTTACTTGGATAATAGTCCATATCATGAATATGAATTTCCCCATTTTTATGTGCTTCACTAAACTTAGGAGAAATCAAATTCTGCAAAGTATACATTTTTGAAATTTCACTCGCAAGTCTCATCATTTGCCCAGCTGGTGTTGAAGCCGACATATTTGCATTTTCATTATTAATATCATTTTTTTCTACATTTACAATCCCCGATATTATTTTATTTATATCTTCCGTCAAAAATTCTTTCATTTTTAATTCCTCCCATTTTTTTAACTAAAAGTCTATTTCAGTCCATATTTTTAAATCTCATTTTTTTACTTTTATTCTATTTTTCCAAAATTGAACTTTTTATTATCTAAATCATATAAAATATTAATCATTCGTTTTATTCAATCACTATTTTCACTAGTTTTCAAAAAAGCTAATATCTATATTTTTTTATATTTATCTTTTTTTAAAAGTATACTATATCTAGTTTTCATATATAAAATATAACACAATATTTAGTATTCTACAAATATATTTTTATATATTTGTAGATTTTTTTACAAAAAAATTTACAACCATTATTTTTTTATTTACTTTCCTCCCTTTCTTATTCTTATTATTAAATTTTTTTAATGTTTCGTTTTATATTTTTTTAATTTTTTTCATAAAAAAATCTTATTTTTTTCTATCCCCTAATTTTATTGCTTTTAAATGATTTCTCGTGTTAAAAATTAATATAGAAATATAAATTTATTTAGAAAGAAGGTAATTTTTTTATGAAAAAAAATTTTTTTGGAAAAAAACTGTTGTACTACTAATATTTGCGATTTTTCTTTTGCAATTAGTTGTGGAGGAAAACACCCTGCTGTAAAGAATTTTTGAGAAAGAAATGTCGATTTTTACAAAGTGGTGATATCGAAAAGATGCCTAATGTGAAATCAAATGAAGAGTTTAAAAAAACTTAATGAAGATACTTTTTGAAACTTTTAAAAAAATGGTTACAAAAAAATTACATATAAAGTAAATAAAGTTGAAACTAACAAAAATACTGCTAAAATTAATGTTACTATGAAATCTCCAGATTTATCTAATTTAGTTCAAGATGCTTTACAAAAAATAATGTCTACATCACCTAGTGAAATGGCTGGTAAATCACAAGAGGAATTAAATAAAATGGGAGAAAAAAATTATGGTTGACTTGATAAAAGAAAAAAATTATCTGGTTCAAACACTAAATACCGAGAAAAAACATTTGATGTTATTTACAAAAAAGACGGTTCTGAATGGACAATAGATCCTACTGCAAATTCTGAATTTTTTGATATGACTACTTTTGGAATGTTGTCGACAAAATAAAAGTTTTTCCCTTTACTTTAAATAGCATTAATGATACAATATTTAAAAAGGAAAAAAACAATCAAATCATTATAAATTATAAAAAAATTAACAAAAAAATAAATACTAAAAAAAGAGGTGAATTTGTGAAAGAGAAAATTTTAATTGTTGACTTCGGGTCGCAATATACTCAATTAATTGCAAGAAGAATTAGAGAAATGGAAGTTTACTGTGAAATCGTTCCATTAATTGATGTAGAAAAAATCAAAAATGGAACTGAACCTGTAAAAGGAATTATTCTTTCGGGAGGACCTGCTTCAGTTTATGAGGAAGATGCTCCAACAGTTGATAAAGCTATTTTTGATTTAGGATTACCTATTTTAGGAATCTGTTATGGAATGCAATTAATTACTCACTTAAATGGTGGAAAAGTTGAAAAAGCTGATTCGAGAGAATTTGGAAAAGCTATTTTAGAAGTTATAAACGGAGAAAATCCTTTATTTAAAGAAATTAAGAAAACTTCTAGCATCTGGATGAGTCACAACGATCACATCACTGAATTGCCTGAAGGATTTGAAATAATTGCACAAACTGACTCTTCAATCGCTGCAATTACAAATAACAATGGAATTTATGCATTGCAATTCCACCCAGAAGTAGTTCATTCTGAATGTGGAACTGAAATTATTGCTAACTTTGTTTTCAATATTTGTAAATGTGAAAGAAACTGGAAAATTACAAGTTTCATTGAAGAAAAAACAAAAGCAATTAAAGAAATTGTTGGAGACGAACATGTTTTACTTGCATTATCAGGTGGTGTGGATTCTTCTGTTGCAGCTGTTTTGATTAACAATGCGATTGGAAGACAATTGACTTGTATGTTTGTAGATACTGGACTTCTTAGAAAAGATGAAGGTAAAAAAGTTTTAGAATATTACAAAGAACATTTCAATTTAAATATCGTTTTTGTTGATGCGAAAGATAGATTTTTAAATAAATTAAAAGGTGTAGATGAACCAGAAGCTAAAAGAAAAATTATTGGACATGAATTTATCGAAGTTTTCAATGAAGAAATTAGAAAATTAAAAGGTCAAGAAGGTGCAAAATTCTTAGCGCAAGGTACAATTTACCCTGATGTTATCGAATCTCAATCAATAAAAGGTCCTTCTCATACAATAAAATCTCACCACAATGTTGGTGGACTTCCAGAAGATTTGAAATTTGAATTGTTGGAACCATTAAAAGAATTGTTTAAAGATGAAGTTAGAAAAGTTGGACATGAATTGGGATTGCCTGACACTATTATTAATAGACATCCATTCCCAGGACCAGGACTTGGAATTAGAGTAATTGGAGAAGTTACACCTGAAAAAGTAAGAATTTTACAAGAAGCTGACGACATTTTCATTAATGCCTTGATGGAAGAAGGATTATATGGAAAAGTGGATCAAGCATTCGTTACTTTATTACCTGTTAAAACTGTAGGAGTTATGGGTGACCAAAGAACTTACGAATATGTAGCAGCTATCCGTTCTGTAAACACAATTGATTTCATGACTGCAACTTGGTCTAAATTGCCTTACGAATTTTTAGGAGATGTTGCAAATAAAATCATCAATAATGTAAATGGAATAAACAGAATCGTTTATGATATTTCTTCTAAACCTGCAGCTACAATTGAGTGGGAATAATAAAAAATCAGCTTTTATACTAATTTTATCAAATTTAAGTAAAATCTTAAAATAAAAAAACTAAAAAAAGTATTGAATTTTTTTAAGAGGTGGAAAAACCCACCTCTTATTATTTTCTTTAATTATTACAATTAATAAACCAAATAAAACTAGAAAATTACAACCTTTTTTGCTATAATTCTTAATTATAAGGAGGATGATTGAACGATGATGAAAATAGAACAACTAAACGTTAAACAATTTCTTGAAACTGGTAGAGAAGAACCTTTTCTTGTTCCAGATTATCAGCGTCCTTACTCATGGGGAGAGGAAGAAATAGTAACATTATTTAACGATTTATTATTATTTACCGAGGGAGACGTTTCCAAAAAAAATAAAAATTCCAATGACACTTATTTCTTAGGAACTGTTATCTCATTTAAAAATGAAAATGGCGAACAGGAAATCATAGATGGTCAACAACGTATTACATCATTATTTTTGTTATTAAGAGCCATTTATACAAAGTTAAAAACTTTTTCCAAAAAAACAAACCTTTATGATGAACTTTTAAGTGAAATCGAACCTATTTTATGGAAAAATGTAATCAAAAGTGAAGGTGCAGTAAAAAATGTTTTAATCTCATCTTCCGTTATCAATGATGAAGGAAATAATATTTTAAAAGGTATTTTAGAAAATGGGATCACTAAGGAAGAGGCAAATGACAGATATTCATTAAATTACACATTATTTCAAAGATTATTTGATGGATTAGTTTATGAAAATCCAGGACTTATGTTTGAATTTGTCCGTTATGTATTAAATCGAACATTAATTTGTCCAATAATAACTGAATCACAAGAGGGTGCTCTTAACATCTTCTCGACATTAAACACAAGAGGAATGCCTTTGTCTGAATCAGATATCTTTAAAGCCAAAATCTATAATTTTTTAGACGATTCGCAAAAAAACCGATTTATTGAGCGTTGGAAAGAACTGACAGAAAAAGCAGAATATGTAAATGAAGATATTCAACAGATTTTTTACTACTACATGTTTTATTTACGAGCATTAGATGGTGATTCTGCTACAACGACTATTGGAATCAGAAAATATTTTTCACAAAATAATTTTGCAAAATTATTTAATAAGAGTCTTTTTAAAAGATTTGAATTCAATTTTAGATTTGTGGGCTGTTGTTGTAAAAAAACAGAGTTTAGAAAATGCAAAATGGTCTAAAAAAATAACCAAATTATCAAGATGCTAGATGTTTTATCATCTTATCCAAAATGAATTTTTGGAAATATCCTGTTATAATTTATTATTTGGTTCATAAAGAAAATCCCGAATTTGAAAAGAGATTTTTTGAAATTCTTGAAAAAAATTGACAATCGAATTAGTTGCAAACTATTTGGTTAAACCAACTGTTCTTGCAGTTAAAGCTGGTATTTTTAAAGTTAAATGTTGAAATTACAAAAAAACTTTCACCACCAGTTACATTCCAAAAATCTACCACTTGATAGCTTAAAAAAACAAAATTAAGACTTCCAAGTAAAAATTTATTCAAAATGACTTTAAAAAAATGATGGTTTATAATTTTTCAAGAAGAATTATTGCCTGACAAATGGGAAATTGAACAAATTTATCCATCAAAATCTGTGGAAGGCTTTAACGACGAAGCATTAGAAACTGTAAGCAAAGATTACTTAGATTCAATTGGAAATAAAATCCCATTTGAAAAAAGATCAACAATTAAAGCAAGTAAAGATTACTTCCAGAAAAAAACGTATCCTTTACTTACGTTCTCAAATTCCTTATGTAAAAGAATTTGCCACAAAACATGTTACTCACTGGAATGTCGAGGATATCAAAAAACGAAATGAATTTATCACTGAAGAAATAATGCGATTATTTATTTCTTGGAGTGGAGATTACGAATTTTTAAATTTTATAATTACTAAAAAAACAGTCTGTCTCATAAAATAGAAAAATCTATTATCATTAAAAAAATTTTTTTAAGTATCTTCAGATTTTTTTAGTATTTAATCTATATTAATGAAATGAACAATTTTCTAATTATGAGACATTCTGTGTCACATATCATTTTAAATTCACTATATTCTATTTATAATTTTTTTCACAAAAATCAAACTCATCTACAAATTAAAAAAATAAAAAAATTTCTTCTAAAATATTATTTATAGTAAAACTGCTTTTAAAAACTAAACTCAAAAAAACTATGACTATTTTTACTCAACTCTTAAATTCACATAATTTTTTTAATCGTTTAATTTTTAAATAATTTTTGAGTATAATATTCTTCTTAATTAACTCTAAAACTCAAAAAAATTTTTCAAACAAAACTTGACAATGTCAAGATTGGATTGTATAATCTTTACAACGATAAGATTATACGTAAAGGAATTTTTTGAATATGAAAAAAATTTAAAAAAAGTTACCATCATGGAAATTTAAAAGAAGATTTAATTGAAAAAGGAATCGAAATAATAAATGAAATGGGCGAAGAAAAAAACTATCTTTAAGATACGTTGCTAAAATGTGTGGAGTAAGCAATGCCGCTCCTTATACATATTTTTAAGAAAAAAAGAAGATTTGCTTGAAGCTATAAGTAACTATATTTGGAAAATGTTAGCTAAGGAATTGAATGAAACAAGAGAAAAGTATAGAAATAAAGAAGAATTGCTAGTTAAACTAGGAAAAAAATATGTCACTTTTTTTGTGAAAAATTCTCGGTATTATCATTTTATAATTTCAAGAAATAATATGAAAATTGATCTACTATCTGAATTTTTCAAAATCAGAAAATGATAACCAGAACGCTTTTAACATATTGAAAACTGAAGCAACCAAAGTATTTGAAAAAAATACAATATACCACCGAAAGTATACAAGATAAAATCATCGCAATGTGGGCATTAGTTCAAGGATTAGTAACGATAATAACTATGAATAATTTAAACTATTCTGAATACTGGGAGAAAAATAGAAGAAATAATAAAATCAAGTCTGCATGATACCTTCCCTTTAAAAAAATTTAATCTAGGAATAAAAAAATTAACTCACGATATAAAAAAATAAATTGAAAACGATAAGGTGATTAATATGAAACTAATTATACACGATTTAAATAATGAAAAAAATTAGAAAATTTAAAATCAGAAATTGAAAAAGAAGATAAATCTATAAATATAATAAAGAAAAAGCATAGATCAAAGCTCAATAATAATTGATAAAGATGTATGTGTCATCAGCAATAATAAAAATAAAAAAAGCTGTATGGGATGCTTTTGAATGTTGGATTAAAAACACCAGGAAAATGTAAAATTCGTGATGGATATGAAAATTTGTCAAAATTATATTTAAAAGCAGAAAAAAAGTAATTATTATAAGCCAATGTTTTTATGGCTCTTACAGTCCCTTTGTAAAAAAATATTAGATAGAACAATCCCATATCTGCTTCCATTTTTTTAAATTTAAAAAAATAAGGAAATGCACCACACTACAAGAAGTAAAAACAAAATTCGATTTAAATGTGTACTTTTATGGAAAAAAAATTTAACTCGAAGCGAAAAAAATAACTGCCAAAAAAAACAGTAAAAAGCCAACAGTATAAATTTAAATGTTAAAAAAATTTTTAAAGTTTTTATTTTTTTGAAAAATTATGATTAATCCACTAAAAAAATTAAATTAAAAATATATCATAATAAGAAATTAGCTATATATTTGAAGTAAAAATTTCTAAAAGGAGAATTATAAAATATGAAAAATTACTATAATAAATGGAAGTCCCAAAACAGTAAAAAAAGTAATTCTGAAATATTAGGAAATTATCTTTTTTTCCATTGCTCAAAAGAAAAATAATATAAAAAAATATTATTCCATCTATTTCCAATTAAATGACAAAAACAAAAAAATGAAATTTATAATAGCGATGTTTTAATATTTATTTTTTTCCTTTATATGTTGATGGAATTCCGTCTAATTTACTAAAAATTACTTGTAAAATTTGAAAAGGAAAAATGTTGTAAGACCCGAAACTAAAATTTATTGTATCGTTAATAATGGATTTTATGAAGGAAAACAAAAATTTTTTTAGCACTTTTACATATGAAAAAAATTGGTGTAAAAAAAGTTAATGCAAAATGGGGACAAGGAATTGGTATAGGCTCAGGAGAATTATTACCATATTTAAAAAAATTTAAACTTGGACAAGGACCACTCAAAAAAATTTAGAAAAAAATATTAAACAGACTTTCTAGAAATATTTTTAACTTTAAATAGTGATAAAAAAACATTTATATAAATCCAAATTGGCCAAAAAAATTCTATATTTTTATACAAGGTTCCTTTTTCATGGATTTTTAAAGGCAAGAAAAAAAATAACTTAAAAAAATACGAGAATTATTTAAAAAAATGATAATTGACGTAGAGAGTGTTAAAATTTTTTTAAGCTGAAATAAATTCATAATTTCTATAATTTTTTTACTCTACTTTAAACCAAAAAAATGTTATAATTAATTATAGACTAGTAACATTCGTAATATTTTTGAATTGGACAAAAATTTTTTTCTAAAAAAATACAATGTCTTAATAATTCATATTTTTTTAAATTTGAGAAAGGAGCAGTACGTTTAATCGTACAACAAAATATGAGAATTTTAGTTGTTGAAGATGAAAAAAATTTGAATGATATTATTGTAAAAAAATTAAAATTGGAAAAATATGGTGTCGACTTTTGTTTTGATGGTGAAGAGGCTGTCGATTATATTCTCGCAACAGAATATGATGCTATAATTTTAGACATAATGCTTCCAAAATTAGACGGTTTTGAAGTGTTAAAAAAAATTCGTTCAAAAAATGTAAAAACACCTGTTTTATTATTAACAGCTCGAGATAGCGTAGAAGATCGAGTAAAAGGTCTAGATTTAGGCGCTGACGATTACTTGATAAAACCTTTTTCATTTGAAGAATTGCTCGCTAGAGTCCGAGTTCTTTTGAGACGAAATAATTCTAGCTCAGAAAACGCTGATAACACCTACACTTTAGCGAATTTAACCGTAATAATAGATTCTCACACCGTTCTCCGTGACAACCAAAAAATCAAACTTTCTATGCGTGAATTTTCTATTTTAGAATATATGATTAGAAATAAAGAAAGAGTTTTAAGCCGAGAAAGTATCGAACAACACATTTGGGATTACGGTTACGAAGGTGGTACAAACGTTGTCGACGTTTACATTCGATATTTACGAAAAAAAATTGATAATGGTTACTCGCCAAAATTAATTCACACAATTCGTGGTCTAGGTTATGTTTTGAAGGTGGAAGATGACTAAAAATCCTATTTTTGAAAAAGTAAATACAAACTTAAACAATAAATTTTCAATAAGATCAAGAATTGTGTTGTGGTACCTAATTTCAATGGGTTTTATTGTTATAATTTATTCTGGTTTATTTTTTTCTATATAACAAATAATATTGTGCGAAAATCAACATACACCTATTTAAAAGAACGAGTAAACAAAAGTTTTTCTAGTATTCGATACATTCAAGAAGACAAAGAACTCGAAATTGACGACAATTTACAAACCTTAAACGGAAGTATTCAATTATCAATTTTTAATAATCAAAAAGAATTTATTTATGGAAACTCCCCGCTAAATTTTTAAATTCGATGATACTCTTTCAGACAATGGAAAAGTACGGATTTTAAAGCACAAAAATCAACGTTGGTATCTTTATGAAGAAAAACATTTTTATAAAGGATACGGTGATTTATGGGTTCGTGGAGTCGTAGAATCTTCTGTTTTAGAATATACTATCGAAGCAATTTTTTTCATAACTTTAGTCGGATTACCAATTTTACTAATTTTTTTATTACTATTGGAGGATACATTTTTTCAAAACAATTATTCAAACCAATTAGTAAAATCACAGAAATTGCCCAAGAAATAAATGACGGTGACGACTTAACAAAACGAATTAATCTAGGAAATGGAAAAGATGAAATTTATAATCTTGCAAATACATTCGATAATATGTTTGATAAATTGCAAAAATCCTTTGAAAATGAAGTACAGTTCACTTCAGATGTCTCACATGAATTACGAACTCCAATTTCAGTAATTATGACACAATCTGAATATGGAAAAGATATCGAGATGACACCTGAAGAGGCAAAACATACATTCAACATAATTTTCAAAGAATCAAAAAAAATGTCACAACTTGTTTCACAACTTTTGACTCTTGTCAGAATCGACAAAGGTCACTTAAAATTAAATTTAGAAAATATTGACATCGGAGAATTGCTAGAAATTTCACTCGAAACCCAACAAATTAACGCTAATAAAAAAAATATAAACTTTATTACCAATATCGAAGAAAATATTTTTACTTTCATAGATGAAATAATGATTTTACGTGCTTTTTAACAACATTATCTCAAATGCAATTTTTTTATGGTAAAGAAAACGGTTTCTTAAAAAAATTTCTTTAAAAAGAAAATAATAAAAATTTTTTTATCACTTTTTGAAGATAATGGTATTGGAATTTCAAAAGAAAATTTAGACAAAAATATGGATTAGATTTTTCCAAGTTGATTCCTCACGAACTACTGACAACAGCGGTTTAGGATTACCAATGGTAAAAGGTATCATCGAAGCTCACAACGGAAATATCTCTGTAACGAGCGAATTAGGAAAAGGTACAACTTTTTTTCCATCACTTTACCATTTTTTTAGAAAAAAATCTAAATTCTCTCATTTTTTTGTTTAATAATTCTATGATATCATAAAACTATTAAGTAATGGTATCAGTTAAAATTTAACAAATATTAGCAAAAATTTTTTTACTAGTAATTTATTGATACACTTAAATAATTAGTAAATTGAAAACTTCTGTTATTTATCTCGTAAATTCAAAAATTTCTAAACAATAACTATTAATTTACCTAAAACCACTATTGATAAAGAGCAGAAGTTAATGAATCATATAACTTTGATAACTTTTTATTTAATTTGGAGGAGTAATGAAAAAAATTTTTTTAATATCACTTTTTTTGGGATTAACTTTAGTTACCTGTATTGGATTTAGTTCAAATAATTTCAAAAAAATTTAAAAAAATCCAAGAATTATACTTTGGCTAGTTACACAAAAAAATTGGAAACGCAAGTACCAATTTAACTTCTGAAGTCATAAAAAAATAGCTTTTAAATCATGCAAAAGTTTCAGAAAATAATGCAACTTTCACAAAAAAATAAAATTAAATACATCAAATGGTAAATCTGTTTATAATATCCAATTTTTTTCGTAAATGGAAAAGAATACAACTATACCATTGATGCAAATACAGGTAAAGTTTATTAATATGTTTAATATTTTTAAGTTTTTTTATACTTTTTAAAAAAACTAATGATAAAACAAATTTTAGGAAAAATAAAACTACTGTCTCAGAAGTCATAAATAATGTTATTAATAAATATTATATTTTTTTAATATACCCGAACCTATTTAAAAATCGAACTACTAAAATTGTATAAATCTTGGTTTTTGAGTAAGTAGCCATAACTTTCGAGTTTATTTTTTTAAAGTAAGTTTACTATATTTAAAAAAATACTATTTCTATTAGTTTGAAATATAATACTTAAATTTATCTTATGAGACAGTTTTTTTAAAAAAATTTCTTTTTTTATAAATTTTTTTATTAAAAATATACAACTCAATTTGAAAGAAAATTTATAAGAAAAAAATATCCTAAATTTTTATTTTATCAAATTTATTAAAAAAACAAAAAAAGAAAGGAAGAAAGTACATGAAAAAATATGTAGCAGAATTTATTGGTACCGCAGTTTTAGTTTTATTCGGTTGTGGAACTGCAGCAGTTTTAGGTACAAAAGGTAGCGAAGCAAACGTCGCTTACTTAGCAACAGCCTTTGCATTCGGATTATCAATCGTAGCAATGGCTTATTCAATCGGAAATATTTCAGGGTGTCACATCAATCCCGCAGTTTCAATAGGATTTTTATTATCAGGTAAAATGAATACCAAAGATTTTATCGGATATGTTATCGCTCAATTTTTAGGCGGAATCTGTGGAGCATTTATTTTAATGTCATTAATCGGAAAAGAACACGGACTAGGTACAAACGGATTATTTGATTCAAGTATCGGAAAATCATTATTAATCGAAATCATTTTAACATTTGTATTCGTATTCGTAATCCTAGGAGTTACTTCAAAAATTTCAAATAGTGCAATTGCAGGATTAGTAATTGGATTATCATTAACTCTAATCCACATTTTCGGAATCCACTTTACAGGAACATCTGTAAATCCAGCAAGAAGTTTTGGACCAGCATTATTCATGGGAGGAGAATCTTTAGTATCAGTATGGGTATTTATCATAGCCCCCCTAATAGGTGGTGCCTTAGCTGCATTATGTTACAAATGGTTATTTACAGAAATTGAAGAATAAAAAAATTATTTCTTTAAATACAATATAAAAAAAATAGAGTAACTTTTTTTAAATTTAATGTTACTCTATTTTTTTATCTTCTAAACTGTCAACTGTCACTTCTAAAATTTATATTTATTTAGTTTCTTTCTTTTTATCAAATCTTTTTATTTCTATTTTTCTTATATATTATTATTTTTTTATACTAAAACTGCTTTTAAAAACAAATTCAAAAAGCAATAGTTATTTACTCAAAATCTAAATTTATATAATTTTAGTAATTTTATTCTAAATAGGTTCTAGTATTTATATTTATTCATTTTTTTAATTTATAACTATCAGTACTATTTCAATTATCATTTGATTATTTTTAATCATACTATACAAATAAAAAAATGGCGTCCCCGGTTGGACTCGAACCAACGACCCTCTGATTAACAGTCAGATGCTCTAACCAGCTGAGCTACGGAGACACTCTTTTTTAATAAGAATATATATTAAAAAGTTTGGCAATTTCCTATTTTCCCTAGATAACTCTAAGTATCTTCGGCGTAAACAGACTTAACTACTGGGTTCGAAATGTAACCAGGTGTATCCCTGTCGCTATTGTCACCAAACTTAAAATTTAATAAAGACAATGAGAAATAAATAGTACGGTAAAAAGAATATTAAAAGCTTTCGTATTATTAGTACTGGTCAGCTAAATACATCTCTATACTTACACCTCCAGCCTATCACCACCTGTTCTCGATGGATACTAAAAGAACACTCATCTCAAAGTGGGCTTCTCACTTAGATGCTTTCAGCGATTATCCCTTCCAAACGTGACTACTCAGCCATGCCACTGGCGTGACAACTGATACATCAGAGGTTTGTCCATCCCGGTCCTCTCGTACTAAGGACAGATCTTTTCAATATTCTAGCGCCTGCAGTGGATAGGGACCGAACTGTCTCACGACGTTCTGAACCCAGCTCGCGTGCCTCTTTAATGGGCGAACAGCCCAACCCTTGGGACCTTCTCCAGCCCCAGGATGAGACGAGCCGACATCGAGGTGCCAAACACTTCCGTCGATATGGACTCTTGGGAAGTATCAGCCTGTTATCCCCGGGGTAGCTTTTATCCGTTGAGCGATGGCCCTTCCATTTGGAACCACCGGATCACTAACTCCTACTTTCGTACCTGCTCGACCCGTCAGTCTCGCAGTCAAGCTCCCTTATGCGTTTGCACTCTTAGGTTGATTTCCATCCAACCTGAGGGAACCTTTGAACGCCTCCGTTACTCTTTTTGGAGGCGACCGCCCCAGTCAAACTGCCCACCTAGCACTGTCTCCGATACCAGATTAGAATTTCAACAACATATGGTTGGTATTCCAACAGCGACTCTGTAACAACTGACGCCATTACTTCATAGTCTCCCAACTATCCTATACACACATTGCCAAAACCCAATGCCAAGCTACAGTAAAGCTCCACGGGGTCTTTCCGTCCTACTGCAGGTAGTCGGTATCTTCACCGACATTACAACTTCACCAGGCCTCCAGCCAAGACAGCTCTCAAATCATTTCACCATTCGTGCAGGTCGGAACTTACCCGACAAGGAATTTCGCTACCTTAGGACCGTTATAGTTACGGTAGCCGTTCACTGGGGCTTCAATTCGGATCTCTCAATCCTCCTCTTAACCTTCCGGCACTGGGCAGGTGTCAGCCCATATACGTCGCCTTTCAGCTTAGCATAGACCTGTGTTTTTGGTAAACAGTTGCTTGAGACTCTTCACTGCGACCTATTTCCCCTTGAAGTGTTTCTCTTCTCAAGTAATATAGGCACCCCTTCTCCCGAAGTTACGGGGCTATTTTGCAGAGTTCCTTAGCTAGAGTTAGCCTGTCGGCCTTAAGTTTCTCACTCTGTCCACCTGTGTCGGTTTACAGTACGGGCACTTAATCTCCTCCTTAGAAGTTTTTCTTGGCAGTGTAGGATTTGTGACTTACACCAAGAGGTGCTTACCCATCAGTTCTCACGTTTAAGCATACGGATTTGCCTATATGCCCACGCTATTTCCTTAGAAAGGCTAAACCGTCAGCCTTCTCACATACCTTCCTGCGTCACTCCATCAGTAAAAACGTTAATTAAGTGGTATAGGAATATTAACCTATTTTCCATTCGCCTACGCTACTTAGCCTCGGCTTAGGTCCCGACTTCCCCAGGGCGGACAAACCTTCCCCTGAAACCTTGGACTTCCGGCCGGCGGGATTCTCACCCGCCTTCTCGCTACTCATTCCTGCATTCTCACTTCTGATACCTCCAGCAGGCCTTGCAGCCTGCCTTCATCGGCTTACAGAACGCTCTCCTACCAAGATGCGAAAGCATCTTCCACAGCTTCGGTTTATGTCTTAGCCCCGTTACATCTTCGGCGCAGATACTCTCGACCAGTGAGCTATTACGCACTCTTTTAAGGTATGGCTGCTTCTAAGCCAACCTCCTGGTTGTCTGTGAATATCCACCTCCTTTCCCACTTAGACATAATTAGGGACCTTAGCTGGTGGTCTGGGCTGTTCCCCTTTTGTCCACGGACCTTATCATCCATAGACTCACTCCTAATCATTAATATATGGTATTCGTAGTTTGCTTGATTTCGGTAAGCAATACGCCCCCTAGATCATACAGTGCTCTACCCCCACATATCTTAAAATTAAGGCTGCACCTAAATGCATTTCGGAGAGAACGAGCTATCTCCTAGTTCGATTGGCTTTTCACCCCTAGACCTATCTCATCTCCCAACTTTTCAACGGCGGTGAGTTCGGTCCTCCACTAAGTCTTACCTTAGCTTCAACCTGGACAGGCCTAGATCACTAGGTTTCGCGTCTATGACATACGACTTACCGCCCTATTAAGACTCGGTTTCCCTTCGGCTCCATTCTTTTTTTAACCTTGCCATATATCATAACTCGCAGGATGATTAACCAAAATCCACGCAGTCACTCTTGCGAGCTCCTACCGTTTGTAAGCACACGGTTTCAAATTCTATTTCACTCCCTTACTCAGGGTTCTTTTCACCTTTCCCTCACGGTACTCTTCTCTATCGGTCAACAAAAGTATTTAGCCTTACGTGATATGGTCCACGCTGATTCACACCAAATTCCTCGTGCTTGATGCTACTCGGGTGCTTTAAGTTTTACTAATAGTTTTACGTTCTACAGGACTATCACCTTCTTTGGTCCAGCTTCCCAGCTGTGTTCCACTTACTCTACTAGTAAAATGACTTTATGGCTATTAGTCTATTAAAGTCCCTCTACCCCATATACACAACGTCGCCAACTTACATGTATATGGTTTAGGCTGTTCTCCGTTCGCTCATGCTACTTAGAGAATCGTTTTTTTACTTTCTTTTTCCTCCCGTTACTTAGATGTTTCAGTTCACGGACTTACCTCTTTCGTATATGTGATTTACACATATAGGTTTTTCCCATTCGGACATCTTGGCATCAAAGGTTATGTGCACCTCCACCAAGCTTTTCGCGACTTATCACGTCCTTCATCGGCTTTTTGTTGCCTAGGCATCCTCCGTGTGCCCTTAATAGCTTTTTTTATTCTAACTCTAACAGTTTTTCCTGTTTTTCATTGTAATCTTTTTACCTACTATTCATTTCCCATTGTCCTTATGCTAGAAGAAACATAATCCAAACAGATTTAGTATTTATATACTCCTTAGAAAGGAGGTGATCCATCCGCACCTTCCGGTACGGATACCTTGTTACGACTTCACCCCAATCACTATCCACACCTTAGGTACCTTCCTCCTTACGGTTGAACCAGTAACCCGGTGCAAACAACTCTCGTGGTGTGACGGGCGGTGTGTACAAGACCCGAGAACGTATTCACCGCAACATTGCTGATTTGCGATTACTAGCGATTCCAACTTCATGAAGTCGAGTTGCAGACTTCAATCCGAACTTAGATTGGCTTTTTAGTTTTGCTCCACGTCACCGTTTTGCTCCTCTTTGTACCAACCATTGTAGCACGTGTGTAGCCCAGATCATAAGGGGCATGATGACTTGACGTCATCCCCACCTTCCTCCTGCTCTTCGCAGGCAGTCTGAGTTAGAGTCCCCAACTTAATGATGGTAACTAACTATAGGGGTTGCGCTCGTTGCGGGACTTAACCCAACATCTCACGACACGAGCTGTCGACAGCCATGCACCACCTGTCTCTACGTTCCCGAAGGCACGGCCTGTTCTCACAGGCCTACGTAGGATGTCAAGATCTGGTAAGGTTCCTCGCGTTGCGTCGAATTAAACCACATGCTCCACCGCTTGTGCGGGTCCCCGTCAATTCCTTTGAGTTTCAACCTTGCGGTCGTACTCCCCAGGCGGATTACTTATCGCATTAGCTTCGGCACAGACACTCTTCATGCCCACACCCAGTAATCATCGTTTACAGCTAGGACTACCAGGGTATCTAATCCTGTTTGCTCCCCTAGCTTTCGCACTTCAGCGTCAGTTGCTGTCCAGTGGACTATCTTCATCATCGGCATTCCTACACATATCTACGAATTTCACCTCTACTCGTGTAGTTCCGTCCACCTCTCCAGCACTCTAGATATACAGTTTCAAAGGCAAGCTTTGAGTTGAGCCCTAAGTTTTCACCCCACGACTTGTATATCCGCCTAGATGCCCTTTATGCCCAATAATTCCGGATAACGCTCGCGACATACGTATTACCGCGGCTGCTGGCACGTATTTAGCCGTCGCTTCTTCTGCAGGTACCGTCACTTGCTTCTTCCCTGCTGAAAGCACTTTTACAATCCGAAAACCGTCTTCGTGCACACAGAATTGCTGGATCAGAGTCTCCTCCATTGTCCAATATTCCCCACTGCTGCCTCCCGTAAGAGTAAGGGCCGTATCTCAGTCCCCTTGTGGCCGTTCATCCTCTCAGACCGGCTACCTATCTTCGTCTTGGTGAGCCGTTACCTCACCAACTAACTAATAGGACGCAAAGCTCTCTCTTAGCATCTCTTTTCATTAAAGCTTCATGCGAAGCTTTAATAATATCTAGTCTTATCAGTCGTTTCCATCTGTTATCCCAGACTAAGAGGCAAGTTCTTTACGCGTTACTCACCCGTCCGCCATGGTTATCACGGTGCAAGCACCGTTTCCCCATTGACTTGCATGTGTTAAGCATTCTGTCAGCGTTCATCCTGAGCCAGGATCAAACTCTTCATTCAATATTTATTTTCACCTTTTAAAGTCTTATTGACAGGAACTTTTTTATTATTAAAAGTCCTTATTTATCACATCTTTCATGGTATATGCTTCTTCTATTTATTTGTTTATTGTACATGATACATTTTCGTATCGACAAGAGGTATTATATCAAAAACAAAAAAGATTGTCAACTACTTTTTTTTATTTTTTTCAATAATTTTTATTTTTCAAGATTTTTTATTCTCCAGCCATTCTTTTTGATTTTTCTGTACAAGCAACAACTGCTTCAATCAAATTTCCACGAAAATTCCCATTTTCCAAAGCTCTTACTGCTTCGATTGTTGTTCCACCAGGAGAACACACTTCATCTTTTAACTGTCCAGGATGTTTTCCTGTTTCAAGAAGCATTTTAGCTGAACCTAGTACAGCTTGTGATATGATTTTGTAAGCTTTATCACGAGGCATTCCTTCTAAAACACCTCCATCGGCAAGTGCTTCCATAAACATATATACATAAGCTGGTAACGAACCACTAATTCCAGTATATGCATGCATCAATTTTTCTTCGATTTCAACACTTTTTCCAAAACTATTCAATAAATCAAAAATTGTTTTTTTCTCATTTTCTAAAATATTTTTATTGAAGCAAACTGCTGTCATTCCTTCTAAAACTTGTGCTGGAGTGTTTGGCATTGTTCTAACAATTTTTTTATCTGCTCCTAAAGCATTTTCCAATACAGAAATACTTATTCCTGCTGCAATTGTCAAAATAATTGTATTCTCTTTTACGTTTCCTTTCAATTTTTCTAAAACATTTGGAATTATATGAGGTTTCACTGCCAAAATGACAATATCACTATTTTCAGCTAATTCTTTCTCGCTGATTAGACTATTGACTCCATATTTTTTTCAACTAATATTCTCACTTTTTTTCTTTATCTAAATCAAAAAAATATTTATATTTTCACTTTCTACAAATTTTTGAAATAGAAACACCTTTAATTATAGAACTTCCCATATTTCCTGTACCTATAAATCCTATTTTTCATTTTTTTCCTCCTTCTTAATTTTTTTACAATAGTACATTTTTTTCTAAAAATTCTAATAAATATACTCGAACCTATTTAAAAATCAAACTACTAAAATTGTATAAATTTAAATTTTTAAGTAAGTATTCATAACTTTTTAAGTTTAGTTTTTAAAGTAGTTTTACTATAATAATAGAAATTTCAGATTCAAAAATTATTCTCTAATTTGTCCATTTCCACGAATTACATACTTCGTCGTAGTCAATTCCCTAATTCCCATAGGCCCACGAGCATGTAATTTTTGTGTAGAAATTCCAATTTCTCCACCAAAGCCAAATTCCCCTCCGTCAGAAAATCTTGTTGAAGCATTTAAATAAACATTGGCTGAATCTACTTCGTTTAGGAATTTTTCAGCATTTTCAATAGATTTTGTCAAGATTGAGTCGGAATGGTGCGTTCCGTGATTATTTATGTATTCTATTGCTTCATCTACGTTTTTAACTAATTTTAATGACATTATCAAATCTAAATATTCTGATCCAAAATCTTCTTCAGCTGCCAATTTTACATCCGATCTATTTCCTACTATTTCCAATGCTTCCTTACTATATCTTAACTCTACTCCATCCTTCAAAAGCATTTCTGTCAATTCAGGCAAAATTTCTTTTGCAATATTTTCATGAATTAACGTTGTTTCAATGGCATTACAAACGCTTGGACGTTGAACTTTAGCATTTTCAATAATTGGCAGTGCTTGTTTTATATCAGCTATTTCATCTACAAAGATATGACAAATTCCCGCACCAGTTTCTATCATTGGAATTGTTGCATTTTCAATGATAAATCTTTTTAGTCCTTTTCCACCTCTCGGGATAATTACATCAATATATTTATCTGCACGAATTAAATCCTTTACCAATTCCCTATCTGGCTTTTCCACAAGCTGAACTGTATTTTTTGGCAATCCATGAGCATCTGCAACTCTATTTAATAAATTATTTAAATAAATATTTGAATTTAAGGCATCTTCTGAACCACGTAAAATTATCGCATTTGAAGATTTTATTGCAAGTCCTGCTGCATCAACTGTAACATTTGGACGTGATTCGTAAATCATTCCGATTACTCCAAGGGGAACTCTCTTTTTAGTAATGCTCATTCCATTTTTATGATTCCATCCTGTAACGACTTCTCCAATTGGATCTGGGAACGCAGCCATTTCTCGTAAACTCTGGGCCATCCCTTCAATTCTGCTATCAGTCAATGTCATTCTATCTAACAAAGCAAAAGAAAAGTCCATTTTTTTCCCCTTTTTTTCCAAATCTATTTTTATTCAGTCGCTTTTTATTTCCTCTTTTTTTATTTATAAGTTCATCTGCAATTGCAAGCAAAAACATCATTTTTTTAGTTTTTTTGTTCCGATTTTTCAAAAGTTCCCTTGATGCAATTTTTTTGCTTTTTCTCCAAGTTCTTCTATATAACTCATATTTTTCCCTCATTTCTCATTTTTTTAAATTTATATATAAATATTTTTATTTTTTTACTACAACATTATCAATATGAATCACTGCATCATCATATTTATAACCTAAAATTTCTTCAATATTTTCACTTTTAACACCTTTTATAAGATTAATTTCCTCTGCCGAATAATTTGAAATTCCTGTTGCGATAACTTTTCCCTCTAGATTTTCTATTTCAATAACAGCTCCTTTATCAAAATTTCCTTCAACTGATTTTATTCCAACAGATAATAGGCTCTTACCATTTTTCAAGGCTGTTTTTGCACCATTATCAATTGTTACTACGCCTTCTTTGTTAGGACCGTAAGCAAGCCAATATTTTTTCAAGCTGATTTTTTTATTTTTCTTCACAAAAAGTGTTCCAATATTTTCTTTTTCAACAATTCTAGTTATATTTCTAGGGTCGTCTCCACTTGCAATAACTAAACTTGTTCCTATTTTTGTTACCATCTCTGCAGCAACAATTTTTGTAATCATTCCACCAGTTCCAAATTTTGAACCTTCTGCTCCTGCCATATTTTTTATGTCTTCGTTGATATCTCCAACCATATTAATTAGATTAGCATCCTCATATTTTCTAGGATTTTTGTTATAAAGTCCATCGATATCTGACAAAATAATCAACAAATCAGCATCAATCAATCCTGAAACAAGCGCTGACATCGTATCATTATCACCAACCTTTATTTTTAAAGCATTTGAGACAATCGCATCATTTTCATTTATAATTGGAATAATCTTTCTTTTCAAAAATGCGTTACAAACGTTTCTCATATTCAAATATCTTTTTCTATTTGAAAATTCCTCTTTTGTCAATAAAAGTTGCCCAATTATTTTGTTATGTTCTTTAAAAAGCGTCTGATAAATCTGCATAAGCGAAACCTGACCAACAGCTGATAACATCTGTTTTTCTGCTAATGTTTTAGGTTTTTCATTTATATTAAGAAGTCCCATCCCAGCACCAACCGCTCCAGAAGTTACAAGTATCACATCATATCCCTTATTTTGCAAATTACTTAGTTCCATTACAATTTTTTTTATTTTATCAATATTTAAACGTCCATCTTCAGTCGTAAGGGTCGATGTTCCCACTTTTACAACGACTCTTTGAACATTCTCTAATATTTCTTCTCTCTTATTATTACTTTTCATTTTTCTTTCTCCTGTTCAAACATTTCTATATCATATTTCTTTGATTCTAATTAATTTTTTCGAACCCAAACAGCGATTTTTTCAGCTTTTACTCTAAAATCACCTTTTCCTTCTTCATTAATCACAACATCCTCAAATCCACTTCCACTAACCTCTTGCCAAATTTGTCCAGCTCTTTCTCTTCCAACTTCCACTTGAATTTCACTATCATAGTCAGCATTTGAAAGTACCGCAACACAACCTGTCCACTCATCTTTACCAGTTCTATGGATTGCAACTACATTTGGATTATCGAAATAATTTATTTGGTCTCCGTAAGCATTGTTTTTTCTCACTTCTAAAAAGTTTGTCAATTATCCATTGATGTGGACTTTTTTTCACCACCTACACCGTAATAATTTCCATAAAATAGGCATGGATATCCGTCTTTTTGCTAATAAAATCAAAGCATATACATGTGGAACAAACCAATCTTCAATTTGTGATTCTAAAGCACTACCTCTTTGTGAATCATGATTATCTACAAATGTCACAGCCTCTAACGGACTTGCAGTAACTATCGTATTATCAAAAATTCTTCTCAAATCATAATCTCTTCTATTTTTTGATGCTTCAAACATATTGAAATGAAGTCCAACATCAAACAAATCAGTTTCATAACCAACATCATTCAAATATTCCTTCAATTTCCCCAAATCATTACGCCAATATTCTCCAACAGAATAGAAATCCTCTCCATAAGTCTCTCTTATTCTCGTCAAGAATTCTGCCATAAATTCATCATTTATATGTTTTACAGCATCCATTCTAAATCCATCTATTTTCAATTCATTTACAACCCATTTTCCCCAGCGAATTATTTCTTCACGCACTTCTGGATGTGAAAAATCAATATCAGCATTCATTAAATAGTCATAATTTCCCAATTCAGAATCTACTCCCTGATCCCAATTCTTATTATCTCCAACAATTTTATAAATTCCATTTTTTCCAGTCCGATTATCGTAATCAACACCATCAAAAAGAGTAAAATTCCACTTAAACGCAGAATACTTATCATTTCTTCCAGGAAAAATGAATTTCGTCCATCCATCAATATCAAATGGTGCTGATATTTCCACATTTCGATTTTCAGGATCAACTTCTATTGCTAAAAATGTTTCCGTTTCATCCGCTCCACCTTTGTGATTCAAAACAGCATCCAAGTAAACATCAATATCGTATTTATGCAATTCTTCAATCGCCTCAATCAATTCCTGTTTCGTCCCATATTTCGTTCTAACAGTCCCCTTTTGATCAAATTCTCCCAAATCCCACAAATCATAAGCTCCATAACCAACATCAAATTGCGAAGTCCCTTTATACGCAGGTGGAATCCAAACTCCAGTAACACCAATTTCACTCAAATGTTTTGCATCTTCCTTCAATCTTTTCCAATGTTTTCCATCATTTGGTAAATTCCATTCAAAATACTGTATCATTACTCCATTTTCCATAAAAATCCTCCTTCAATACCCCTAATCTAATTTTATTCCATTTTTTTCAATAAATTCAATTACCTCTTTTAAATCTTCCTCTGTATCAACACCAATCACGCTCGATTTTGTTTCAAGAACCTTTATTTTGTGACCATTTTCCATAAATCTCAACTGCTCAAGTGACTCAATTTTTTCAAGCACTCCTTCTCTCAAATTCTTCAATTCATTCAAAAATTTCGTTGTATATCCGTAAATTCCAATATGTCTAAAATGTTTAAAATCCTTATTTTTATTACGTTCATAAGGAATCGGCAAACGACTAAAATATATTGCATTCTCATTAAAATCTGTTATCACTTTCACAATATTCGGATTTAAAATTTCTCTTTCCTCACGAATTTCCTGCTTCAACGTAATAATTTCCGATTTTTCATTTCGATAATTATTCGCCAAAATATTAATTGATTCAATATCAATTAAAGGTTCATCCCCTTGGATATTTATTACAAAATCATAATTTTTTTAAACTCATCTTTATTTATAACTTCAATTATTCTCGAAGTCCCATTTTCATGCTCACTCGATGTCATAACCACATTTCCACCAAAATTTTTCACAGCCTCAAAAATTCTCTCGTCATCAGTTGCCACAACTAACTCATCAATATCTGCATTTTTAGCTCTTTTGTAAACCCACTCAATCATAGAATGTCCACAAATATTTTTTAATGGCTTCCCCTCAAATCTTGTTGAAGCATATCTCGCTGGTATTACTCCTAGTATTTTCATCTCCATCTCCTTTTTTATTTTAAAGTTCTTTTAATTACTGATATTTTCGTATTTTTAAAATTAAATTTTTATTACTCTCAATTATGCTTTTTTTCAATATTCATTATACCTTATGCAAAAATTTATTTCAAACTTTTTTTATGAATTATCACAAATCAAAAATATTAGAGCGAAAGTGTAACATTTAGAATATCATGATATTTAAAATTAAAAAAACGCCAGTTGCCTAATGTCAAAAAGACATTTACAATCTGACGTATTTTTTTATCAAAATTTTTCAAAAATATTTTTTTAGAATACTAAATTAATCCAAAAAGTCACTGTTCTCAACACTTTTTTTCAAACAAAGTAAGCGCTTTAGAATCTTCTTCTGCTAAAATATCAACATTTTTCAACAACTCTTCCTTTAGATAAAACTTCTAATTTACCGATAACATCACCTTTTTTTAATTCCATCTTTTCCAGCAACTGTTTCTAAATCTTTTACTCTAAATTTGTAATCAGTCGTATTACTTAATTGATACACGTTCTCAGATAAAATCCCTTTAATTTGTTTTTTCTTAACATTTTTTACTTTGAATTTACTCATTTCTTGACCTTCTTTGTAAATCATTTTTGTCTTTTTCTTGATGTCAATAAATTCTGTTTCTTGATCTTTTGTTCTATCCAAATCACTCTTACTTCCAAGAGAAACAGAGATTATATCTAAATTCCCCATTTTACTAGCTACCATCATATTATATCCAGCTTGAGCATGGAATCCTGTTTTCAATCCATAAATTCCATATTTATCCAACAAATGATTTCTATTATTATAAACCACTTGTTCCCCTCTAGGATTCATTAAAACTAACTCTTCTTCACTTGCCCATTCACTAATTCTTTTATCTTTAACCGACGCTTTCGCCAATAAATAAACATCATATGCTGTAGACATATCCATTCCTTTTTTTGTAATAGAAGTTGGCAGTCCAGCTGGTGTATGAAATTCAGTATTTTTCATTCCTAATTCTTGTGCCTTCTTATTCATCAATTTCACAAAATTATCCAAATTCCCTTTCCCAATATGACTAGCTGCCAAGTATGCCGCATTATTTGCAGAATAAATAATTTCTGCTCTCAACAAATCTTTTAATGCATAACAATCTCCAGGTTGAGCATTTAACCAGCTTCCACCAGTATTAACCGTATCAGATGTAAAACAAACTTTATCACTTAATTTTGCATTTCCTTTATCTACTTGGTCCAAAACAACTAAAATATTCATAACTTTCGTCAAAGATGCAATCGGATGTTTTTTAGTTTCTTCCTCTTTTTTCAACACCTCTCCATCAGTTGTCGCTACAAACTGAATTAAATTACCAGTATATTGAGATTCTCCTTCATTTTCTTTTTCCACTGCCTTAACTACAGGTTTTTTACTATCTATTTGTGCTCTTTTTTTATTTAATTCCTTAGCTTTTTTGTCATTTAAAATCTTATTTGCTGTTTCGTTTACTGGTTTTGAAGAAACTCTTGATATAATTATCTCATTATTCTCTACTTCATTGTTCTCTATATTTTCATTTTTCACAGCAGATTTGTGAGATTTAGAAGAATAATTCTCTGATTTTTTTATTGATTTTTTTCTGCTTTTCATGAATTTTACTACTTCCAGATTCTTTTTTCTTAGAATGAATTTCTTCCCTTTTCACTTCAAATTTTGGTGAACTTTTTTCCTCTCTAACTGTCACTTTCTCAGATGTTGCTGATGTTGAAGCTCCTCCTTCCTCAGAAGTTCCTTCTGCATTTAACAAAACTGCAAACAAACTTGTTGCTATAATTACTTTTTTTAACTTACCGACCATTTTCTTCCTTTCTTCAATTTTATATATAAATTTATTTCTTTATTTTCTGTAATTGCTCATAATATTTACAAAAATCCTTAATTTCGCACTCTTCACACTTTGGTCTTCTCGCAATACATTTGTCACGCCCCTGTAATATTAAATAATGCGAATACTCAAACCAATTTTTTTTTGGAATAAATTTCATCAATTCCTTTTCTATTATTTCTGGATTATCACTTTTTACAAATCCAATTAAATTCGATAATCTCTTAACATGAGTGTCAACCACAATTCCCTCTCGTGTATTCCACAATTCTCCCAAAACAACATTAGCCGTTTTTCGTCCAACTCCAGGCAATTCCACTAGTTGCTCCATTTTATTTGGAATTTTATCATTATATTTTTCCAAAAGCATTTCGGCATTCAATTTAATATTTTTAGCCTTATTCTTATAAAATCCAGTTGATTTTATATACTTTTCAATCGTTTCTAAATCCATTTCTCGAATATCTTTTGGCTCTTTCATAACCTTAAAAAACTCTTTTGTCACAATATTTACTCTCACATCTGTACATTGTGCCGATAAAATCACCGCTACCATCAACTGATATGGCGTCTCAAAATCCAACGCACATTTAGGTTTACCAAACTTATTTTCTAATATTGGAAATATTTTTTTAAATCGCTCTTTTTTTGTCATTTTTACTCCTGCTTTTTTACGTACTCCCTTTTCTAAGTTTTTTAAAAAACTCCCTCTAAAACGTCCTTTTATTTTTAACATATTTTTTTCTCATAAAATAAATAATAAAATTTATAAAAATCCCATTATTTTTTTATTTAATTAAAAAAATTTATTAATTAGCTCGATCACAAAAAAATGCAACGGATAAAATAAATAGAAAAAAATACTTCATACTCTTCCCTTTTTTTCCCATTGTACAAAAAAATAAATATTAACGAAAATATCGAATAAAACTGTGTTTTACTCAAATCAAATATTTCTGGAAAATACACAATTAATAAATTTAAAAAAATAAAAAAACTGACAAAAAAATCAGTATTTTTTTCGATTATAAAAAAAATATTAAAAAAATCATTATCAACAATATTCCGTATATCGAATAGTCAAACTCAAATTTTTTTGTTATGTAAAAATAACGAAGCGATTATTAATATTTTTTTGGAAAAAAATATTAACTTTTTTTGTGTTTATAATTGTAATAATTAATAAACCTGTAAATAATGTAAAAAAATATGTTCATTGGATATTTAGTACTTGAAAAAAATAAAGGTAGTTGTATTACCAAAGCAAATATCCCTAACCTTATTAAATATAATTTTTAAATTTTTTTGTATGTCTGTAACCTTCATTTTAATGCAAAAAGCAAATATTGGAAATGCGACCCTCCCAATAATATTCAGAATTCTTGGACCACCAATAATAAAATAATAATGATCCAAAAAAACATTGACAAAATTCCAATTATTTTTTTAAAATAAATAAACTCATTTTCTATTTATCCTATTTTAAAATCAAAGTTATATTGATTTCAGAATCTTCCAAAGCATTTCCACTAATAAAAATTTTTTTCCCATCAAAATGCAAAATATCTCCTGGAACCAAAATATGTTTTTTTCTTCTCCATTTAAAAAAACATTTCCATTTTTTTCCTTTTAATACAGAAAAAAATAATTTCTTCATTTTTCATGATTATGAGAAGGTATTTTTCTCCTAAATTTATCACTTTTTTTACTACCTTGAAATTATTCCCTTTAAACAATAATCCTGCTTTTATTTTTCCACTGTTCCTAACATTTATATCAACTCCTATTAATTTTTTTGTTCTGACACCAATTATATAATAATTTTAGTAAAATTTCTATATTTTTTTATTAATTTTTTTGCATTTTTTTATTTTTTTATAAAATCAATTTCCACTAGTATTTCAGCCACTTACAAGCACTTTTTTTCATTTTTGCAAAGGAAAAATACACTAAAATCCATACAAAAAATATCTTTTTATCAATTGACTTATAAGTCATTTGAGGTATACTACTGGTACATCAAGGATAACAACAAATCTTTGATAAAAAAATAAAAGGAAAGTTTATAAAGGAAAGGTGATTAACATGAAAAAAATGTTATTAGGATTATTTTTAGTTGCAGGATTAGCTTCTTTCGCTAGTGCTCACAAAATTGAAGTAAAAGGTGGTTATGATTTAGGTGGAAAATATAAAATAAAAGATGCTAAAAACAACACTTATATCAAAAATATTGATGAAGATATTGATGCTAAAAGAAATGCTTTTGAAGCAGGAGCTGAATATAGATACGAAGTTACTCCTGGTTTAGAAGTTGGAGCTGGAGTAGCTTATCAACAACATAATGATTTAAAAGATTCAAAAGGTGAACTTTACAATTCAGTACCTATTTACGGAACTGCAAAATATACATTTGACACTCCAACAGTTGTTAAACCATACATTAAAGGAGATTTAGGATATTCTGCTAACACAGATAAAGCTAAAGATGGTTTATACTACGGAGCAGGTGCTGGAGTTAATGTTAATAATGTAAATGTTGACGTTATGTATAAAGAAAACCAAGGAAAATATAAAGCTGGAAACGATAACATTAAAGCTAACTATAAAAGAGTTACTCTTGGTGTAGGTTATAACTTCAATTTAGGACAATAATTTAAAAATCTTAAATGATTGATTCTTAATTATATCTTCAACACAAAAGGAGCTGTTTCATTTTGAGACAGCTCCGATTTTTAATTTTTACACACCTCTACAAAATTATAGTTTCTCTCACATCTGAATTTATTTTTATCTAGTAAACTTTCATAATATATTAAAGTCTATTATTATGTCCTTACTATTTTTTTACTAAAAAAACTAATAAAAAAATATCTTATAAATATTTCTATTAATAATAAATATTTTTAATTATCAATGTATTTATGTTATAATTAAATATTCAATTAAGATGTTTTATAAATCATTAATTAAATTTTATATTTTTGAAAGGAGAAAAACAATGAAAAAATTACTATTCGTAATGTCATTATTGTTATTGTTTGTTGTTAGCTGTGGTAGTAAAAAAGCGGCAGATAGCAACGTAATTAAAATTGGAGTTATCGCACCACTTACTGGTGATGTTGCTCAATATGGTGTGGCTGTAAAAAATGGAGTTCAATTAAAAGTTGATGAATTAAATGCAGCTGGTGGAATCAATGGTAAAAAAATTGAACTTGTTGTCGCAGATAGTAAAGGTGAATCACAAGAAGCTGTTAACATTTTCAAAAAAATGGTTTCACAAGATAAAGTAAACTTAGTTATCGGAGAAGTTATTTCTTCTGCTTCAATCGCAGTTTCAGAATTAGCTCAAAAAGCTAAAGTTCCTATGATTACTGCATCTGGAACAGCTTTAGATATCACAAAAGGTAAAGATTATGTATTCAGAACTACATTTACTGATCCTTTCCAAGGAACTGCTGTTGCAAAATATGCTAAAACAAAAGGTATCAAAAAAATTGCTGTTTTAACTAATACTTCAAGTGATTATTCATTAGGATTAGCTGAAGCATTCAAAAAACAAGCAACTCAAGATGGAATAACTATTGTTGAAGAAAAATATACTAAAGATGATAAAGACTTTAAATCAATTTTAACTAAAATTAAAGGACAAAATCCTGAAGCTCTTTATATCCCAGATTATTACAATACAAATGGATTAATTGCTACTCAAGCAAATGAATTAGGATTTAAAATTCCTTACTTAGGTGGAGACGGTTGGGATGGAATCCAAACTAACTTTGGAAAAGTTGCTGAAGGTACTATCTTCTCGAGTCAATTTGCTCCAGATGATACTGATCCAACTGTAGTAAAATTCATAAAAGATTACAAAACTAAATTTAACTCTAATCCTTTAGTATTTGCTGCATTAGGATATGATACAGTTATTGTTGTTGAAAATGCAATCAAAAATTCTAAAGACTTATCAGGAGAATCTATCAGAACTGCTATGGCAGCTACTAAAGGTTTACCTCTAGTTACTGGAACTTTCCAATTTGACGCTGATAGAAACCCTAATAAAAAAGTTACTTTCATAGAAGTTAAAGGTGGAAAACTTACATTAAAAGAAAAAAAATTATAATTTTTAAATTCTATTAAATGATACAATTCAATTTAATTAGAAAATCTTAAAAATAATTAGAATATGAGTAATTTTTTTATGAAAAGAAGATAGGTTATTTTACTATCTTCTTTCAGTTTTTTTATTCATATAAAAAAAATAAAAATTTGAGGAGTAAAAATGTTAAAAAACTTTATAGAACAGACTATCAATGGTCTTCAAGCTGGTAGTATTTATGCGTTAATTGCATTAGGTTATACTATGGTTTATGGGATTGTTGGACTTATAAATTTTGCACATGGTGATATATTGATGATTGGATCTTACATTGTTTTAGTTTGTCTTTCATTTGGAATACCGTTTATTCCAGCACTTGTAATATCTATTGTTTTTTGTGCTATATTAGGTGTACTTATTGACTTTTTTGCATACAGACCTTTGAGAAATGCACCAAAAATTTCTGCATTGATTACTGCGATTGGAATGAGTTTCTTGTTAGAAAGTGTTGCTTTAATTGTATTTGGAGCTAATCCAAGAGTAATTAATACAAATGCTATTCCTTCATTCTTGTCAGCTGACAGCAATATTAAATTAGGAGCTATTAACATTAGCATACTTACTATTTTTGTTATTGCGATTACTTTAATCTGTATGTATGTTTTAAATTTATTTATCAAAAAAACAAAATTAGGAAAAGCTACAAGAGCCGTTTCTCAAGATACTGGAGCTGCTAAATTAATGGGAATTAACGTTAACTTGACTATCGCAATTACTTTTGCTATTGGTTCTGGATTAGGAGCTTTAGGTGGAGTTTTATATGCGATAATGTATCCAAGAATAGAACCTTACATGGGTATGTTACCTGGATTAAAAGCGTTTATTGCAGCCGTATTTGGTGGAATAGGAAGTATTCCTGGAGCAATGGTTGGAGGTTACGTTTTAGGAATTGTTGAATCTTATACAAAAGGTTATATTTCTTCTACTTGGGCAAATCCTATTGTTTTTGGAGTATTAGTTTTAATACTTATATTTAGACCAAACGGATTATTTGGTAAAAATCAAAAAGAAAAAGTTTAATAGGAGGAAAAATGCAAAAAAATACACAAAAAACTACAAGTGTATGGGGAGATTTGAACTATTTCAATAAATTTAATAAACAAAATTATAGTTTGACTACCATATTTATTATAGTTTTATTCATTATTTTAAATTTTAGTTTTGATAGTAAAGATATGTTTAGTTACACTGCTGGTGTTTATATTAATATTTTAATTTATATATTATTTGCAGTGAGCTTGAATATCGCAGTTGGATTAATGGGACAACTTAGTTTAGGTCATGCTGGATTTATTGCTATTGGAGGATATACTGCTGCTCTTATTTCTAAATCAATGGTTGCTGCTAATTTACCCGCTTTCGTTCAATTACTTATTTCTTCATTAATTGGTGGAATCGTTGCAGCGGTTTTCGGATTTTTATTAGGAGCGAGTACATTAAGATTAAGAGGAGACTATTTGGCAATTATTACATTGGCTTTTGGAGAAATCATAAAATATGTTATTCAAAATTTAGATTTCTTAGGTGGAGCTGCTGGATTAAAAGATATTCCGACAATAACTAATTTCCAAATTTCATTCATTTTCGTTGTTGTTTCAGTTATCATTATGACAATGATCATGACTTCAAGAAAAGGTAGAGAAATTATTTCGATAAGAGAAGATGAAATTGCTGCTGAAAATATTGGTATTAATATTAAAAAAGCAAAATTATATGGATTCACTTTATCAGCTTTCTTCGCTGGAATTGGTGGTTCATTATTCGCACACAATATTGGAATTTTAACACCTGATAAATTTGGATTTATGTTCTCTATTGAAATATTGGTTATGGTTGTATTTGGTGGATTAGGAAGCATTACTGGAGCAGTTATTTCTGCAACTGCCTTAACCGTATTAAATGAATATTTAAGAGAAGTTTCTCAATTTAGATATTTAGTTTATGCGATTATCTTAATTGTGTTAATGATTTTTAGACCATCAGGACTTTTTGGAACAAAAGAATTAACAATACCAAGATTTGTAAGAAAAAAATTAAGAATATAAAAAAATAAAACTTTGAATAAAAAAACAAAAAAATAAAAAAAATAGGAGTATTAATTATGTCATTATTAAAAACGACGAATTTGGGAATATCATTTGGTGGACTTAGAGCCGTTGATGATGTAAACATTGAAATTAAAGAAGGCGAATTGATTGGATTGATTGGACCTAATGGAGCTGGAAAAACAACAATCTTTAACCTTTTAACAGGTGTTTACAAGCCTACTGACGGAGATATTTCAATAAACGGAACAAGCACTAATAAAAAAACTACTCCACAAATAGTTGCACTTGGAGTAGCTAGAACTTTCCAAAATATTAGATTATTTAAAAATTTATCAGTTTTAGATAATGTAAAATTAGCTTTAAACAATAGTATGAGTTATTCTACATTGTCTGCTGTTTTAAGACTTCCTAAATACTGGAAAGAAGAAAGAATAGCGACTGATACTGCATTAGACTTATTAGATATCTTTGATATGGCGGAAATGGCAAATATTACAGCTGGAAACTTATCATATGGTCAGCAAAGAAAATTGGAAATTGCGAGAGCACTTGCAACTTCTCCAAATTATTATTGCTTGATGAACCAGCTGCGGGAATGAATCCTAACGAAACAAAAGAATTAATGAATACTATCCGTTTCATTAGAGACAAATTTAAAATTTCAATTTTATTAATCGAACACGATATGGATTTAGTAATGGGTATTTGTGAAAGATTGTATGTTTTAAATTTTGGAAGAATTATTGCTTCGGGATTGCCTGAAGAAATTCAAAATAATAAAGAAGTTATTACTGCTTATTTGGGTGAGTAAAAATAGGAGGATTTTTGTGGATATTTTAAATGTAAGTGATTTGAATGTTTATTATGGTGGAATTCACGCTATAAAAAATATATCATTCAATATAAAAAAAGGAGAAATTGTTTCTCTTATTGGAGCTAATGGTGCTGGTAAAACTTCTACATTGCACGCAATTTCTGGGTTAGTTCCTATTAAAGCTGGAGAAATTTCTCTAAATGGTGAAAATATAACTAATATTGAAGCTCACAAACTTATAAAAAAAGGAATGGCGCACGTTCCTGAAGGAAGAAGAATTTTTACTCAACTTACTGTTGTGGAAAATTTAGAAATGGGAGCTTACACTAGAAACGATAGAGATGAAATAAAAGCTGATATGGAAAAAATGTTTAAACTTTTCCCTAGATTGGCTGAAAGAAAAAAACAACTTGCTGGAACGATGAGTGGAGGAGAACAACAAATGCTAGCAATGGCAAGAGCCTTGATGTCTAAGCCAAAATTGTTACTTCTTGATGAACCATCAATGGGACTAGCACCTTTACTTGTTCAAGAAATTTTTAAAATTGTTGAACGTATTAATAAAGAAGAGGGTGTTACAATTCTACTTGTTGAACAAAACGCTAATATGGCACTTTCTATCGCTGATAGAGGATATGTTTTAGAAACTGGTAAAATTATTTTAGAAGGAACTGGTAGAGGATTATTGGTTAATCCTGAAATTAAAAAGGCATATTTGGGAGGATAAATTATCCTCCTTTTTTTATTAAACTATCTATTTTTCACAGAAAAACTTATCATTGCAGTTGCTCTTCCAGCATTTTTCCCTTCCCGTCTATGCGAATGAAATTTGTCACTTCTATTCCCTAACTCATCAATTTCTCCAAAAGTATCTTCGTAAGAAACAATTAAATTTTCTGGTTTTATACCAAGTGATAAAGCCATTATCTCATTAAATTTTGTATTATCAAAATGATATTTCCCAGTATTTTCATTCCATTTAAACGATTTTTGTATCAATTCACTTTCTTTCCCAAATTTATTCACAAAATTTTCATAAAAATCTAGACCAACTTCATAATATTTTTGTTGCATTCCAATTCCTAATCCCATTAAAACATCCTTTGAATCAGTCCCAAAAACTTCTTTCATTTTTTCAAGACCACTTTTCATCATACCTTTAAATGTTCCAGGCCAACCTGAATGCCATACTCCAATAACTTCATTTTTTTTATCATACACAAAAATTGGAAGGCAATCTGCATAAAAAAAGTAAAAATTGCAATATCTTTCCTTTTTTTGTTAAAAATCCGTCAATATCACATTCCTTCTCATAATAATATTTATCAATATTTTCATCAATAACAAAAAAACATTTGCTGAATGTGTTTGAAATGCCATAACTTCTTGCTTTCCTTCAAGATTTAATTTTTTTCCAATAATTTTTTTCTATTTTTCTTTTTGAATACCTTGAACTTGATTTTTCAAGAGGACAATAATCCGACATATTTCCAGCATTTTTTTCTTCGTATAAACTGCTTTTTATCCCAAGTTTTTCAAACTCTTCAATAAAATAATAATTTTCCTTTTTCTACAAACATCGTTTCTCCCTTTTTATTTTTTCCGATTTCCAAAATAATCTGTCAATCCAATAAATAATTCATTCTCATCAAAATATTTCTCAATAATTTCATTAGCCTTTTTCAAATATTCCGACAGCATTTCTTTACTTTCCTCAAGACCATACAAACTTGGATAAGTCATTTTGTGATTTTCCTCATCATTTGATTCTTTCCCAGTTTCAAAAAAATTCCCTTCAATATCCAAAATATCATCTTTTATTTGAAACGCAATCCCAATCAATTCCGAATATTCAATTAATTTTTTCTTCTTCTCACCTTCAATTTCTAATGCAATTAAAGGCAATTCTATCGCCGCTGTGAGCAATTTTCCTGTTTTATGCTGATGAATATAGCTCAATGTCTTTCTCGCTTCATCTACACCTTTTTCACTCTTTTCAATGATTTGATTTTCCGATTTAATGTCCACAAATTGTCCACCAACCATTCCGTAAAATCCTGCATATTCAGATAATTTCAAGATAATTTCAACTTTACTTTTATCACTAATTTTATCAGAATTTGAAATCACATTAAACGCTTCCGTCAAAAGTACATCTCCAACCAAAATCGCTGGTGCCTCACCATATTTTACATGCGTCGTCAATTTACCACGTCGATACATATCGTCATCCATTGCAGGTAAATCGTCGTGTACAAGCGAATAGCAATGAATAAACTCCAATGCTACAGCCACATCTTCCACCGCTTCATATTCCTTCCCAAACAAATCGCAAATCATATACATCAAAATCGGACGAATCCGCTTTCCACCATTCATTACCGCATATTCCATACCTTCTGCCAATTCATCAGGATATTTATACTTTTGTAATTTTTTTTGTAAATTTCCTTCTACAATCTCTTTCTTCTCACTCAAATATTTTTTCAACATAAACACTCACACCATTTTTCTAAAAATAATTTTTTTAAAATACAATTTTTTTATCAAAAAAACTTTTTTTAATCTAAATTTTTCAGTTTCAAGTTTTCCATTTTTTTCCAAAACTTTTTAAAACTTTTTCCTTCCCCAATTTCCAACAACTTTTTCCGATTCTTTAATCAATTTTATCGCCTTCTCATACTCATTTATCGAATCTTCCAACGATAATTCTCCATTTTTCCAATTTTTTTCTAAAATCTCATCAATTTGTTCAATATTTTTCTTCATAAGTTTGTTTTTTTCTTTGCCATTTCTATTACTTCCCTTCTTTATTACTTAAATAAACCGTTGCATTTTTATTTATTTTTCACAAAAATTATTCATAACAATAAAAAGTTACTATTTTTTTATTATAATTTCTTTCATCATATTTCACGAAATTTCCTATTTTTTTCGGGCATTTTTTTCATAGATACTATGTTCTGAAAATAATTATTCCACCTTCAGCTAAAATATTATTTTCAGATACTTTTTCAATAGTTGATATTGATATATTTTCCTTGTACGGTGGATCCAAAAAAATAATATCAAATTTCTCATTTTTTCTTCCTAAAATTTCAATTGCTCTTGAAACATCATTTTTATAGGCCCTACTCACATTTGTTAATCCCAAAGTATCAATATTATCAATAATTATCCGTAACGCCTCTTTGTCTTGCTCAATCATGACAGCTCTTTTCGCACCACGACTCAACGCTTCAATCGCAATATTTCCAGTCCCTGAATACAAATCTAAAAATTTAGTATCCACAACCTTATCTCCTATAATACTAAAAATTGCTTCCTTAATTCTCTCCAATGTAGGACGAGTCTCTCTCCCTTCTCTTGACTTTATTTTCCTATTTTTCAATGTTCCTGCAGTTACTCTCATTCTAATTTCCTTTCTTTTTTTGATTCTCTTTCCCAATCTCTTTATCTATTTTCAAAAAAACTATTTAAATCTAATCACCAAATTATCTTCCAAATTAACATCCCCAACTAACAATTCATAATGTTTTTGCTCTATCATTTTTCTTAGTAACATTTTTTTAAAATTATAACCTTTAAATTCGATATTTTCAATTGGATAATTTGATTTATTGTAAATATTTACATACAAAATTTCTGCTTTATTTTTTTATTAAAAAAATTGTTTACTAGATTGAAACTATAAATAAATTTTTTTAGTTCTAGAAAAATCTGTATTTACTAAATCATAATAAACATTCAATTTACCTTCCTTTTGCGACTCCAATACTTTCGATACTGCAAACCATTCCCTTTGAACATTATCGTTTTTTTGATTTTTCGTAAATATTTTTCATCAAAATTTATTACAGCTCTTAAATTTTTGTGATTTGTCATAATCTGAATAAAATTTTTAAATTTTTTTAGATATTTCCCTCGATTATTTTTTTATTTGCGTTACTATAATCTTTTGTAGGATTTTTCAAGATTTTGGTCCAACCAAAACATAAATGTCGATTTCACATTGTAATTTCCAATATTTTTTTAAATGTGTACAAATTCTCAACTTTTATAGTTTTTATCCTTCTCAATCGTAATATTTATATCCTCTCTCTTTATAACTAACGGCTCTTCCCTAACAATTTTAACATTTCCAACAGCTAAAAATTGACTTTTTTTCTGCGAAAATAAAAGAACTTATAATCAAAAAAATATCATTATCACAAATAATTTCAAAAAAAATTTTTTTCATATTAAATATAGAAAAATACTTTTTATTTTTCTAAAACTCCTCTCTATAAATTATTCTAATATTTTGCTAAAATTCCCACTCATTTTTAATTAACAAGTGGGAATTTTTCTGTTATTTTTATTTTATTTAAACAATTTCAAACATAATGTGAAAAAAATTAATATATTAGCATCGAATCTCCAAAACTATAAAATCTATATTTTTTTCTTCTATAGCCTTTTTGTATCTTGCATCTATAAATTCTTTTTCCTCCAAATGCCGAAACTAACATTATCAATGTTGATTTTTGGTAAATGAAAATTTGTAATTATTGCATCCACTACTTTAAATTTATAATCTCCATAAATAAAAAAATACCTGTATAACCTTCTGAAGCAATTAAATTGCCATTTTCATCAACAGAAGATTCTAAAGTTCTAACAGATGTCGTTCCAACAGCTATTACTCTGTGATTATTTTTCTTGGCATTATTTATTATTTCAACAGTCTCTTTTGGAACGCTGTATTTTTCTACATGCATCTTATGATCTAAAATATTTTCAACTTGAACTGGTCTAAAAGTTCCCAATCCAACATCTAAAAACACCTCTGCAATAATTATTCCTTTTTCTTTAATTTTTTCTAACAATTCTTCAGTAAAATGCAACCCTGCTGTCGGAGCAGCAACTGACTCACCCTCCTTAGCATAAACCGTCTGATATCTATTTTTATCTTCCAATTTTTCTGAAATATACGGCGGCAATGGCATTTCACCTAACCTATCAAGTATTTCCTCAAAACTTCCTTCAAAATTAAATTTCAGTACTCTGTTTCCATCTTCCTTTACTTCCAACAATTCCGCTTCCAATTCCTCAGAAAATATTATCTTTTGCCCAATCTTTAATTTTCTAGCTGGTTTTAGTAACACTTCCCAAGTATTCAAGTCTATTCTCTTCAATAAAAAACATTCTAGTACTACTCCATTTTCTTTCTTTCCAAAAAGTCTTGCTGGTATTACTTTCGTTCTATTTAATACTAATACATCACCTTCTTTTAGATAATCAATAATATTATAGAACTTTTTATGTTCCATAGTTTTTTCTTCTTTATTCAAAACTAACAATTTTGAATGATCTCGTGGATTCACTGCATGCTGAGCAATCAATTCCTTTGGTAAATCAAAATCAAATTCTAAAATATTCATTTTATTTTTCCTTTTTATATAAAATTACTAGAAATTGCTACTGTAAGTAGATCCAGCGCTTCCGATTTCAGTAGAACCAGCACTTCCAATTTCAAATGTTTTATATGTATCTACTCTATTATACCAACCTTGTAGCCATCTTCTTTCATTTCTCGGTGCATTGTTTACTCTTCTTGTTAACACAGCTTTTGCTGAATTACTAAATTCTACTAACGCACTTTGACCAACCGCAGTTCCCCTCATATTTTCCAACACTTGTCTTAATCCCCAAGCAACATTATTATATGAAGAAACTCCTGATAATCCTTCACCTTTAAAGTTTACATAATCAATTAAAGCATACAATCCATTTGGTGTTTCAACCATTCTGTTAAATTGATTTTTTAAATTTTCTTTATTTGAAGAAGCATTTAACATTTTATCAAGTGATGATTTTAATCTTTCGTAAATAAACATTACTTGAATATCTCTTGTACTATCAAAGAAAGAAATTAATTCTTGAATATCTTTATCCCCTCTAGCTTTTTTAGCCATTAATTCTGATTTACTTTGCCATGGCGAGAATCTATTTTCTTCTAAAATTTTAGGTAATTTTATACCTTGTTTTCTGTAGTAAGCTACCATTTCTGGCAAACTATCTCCAAATCCACTTCTACCTCCACTTGCTTTAAACCAAGTAAAATGTCCGATTCCTAGTGAAGGAAAGTTTTCTCCATCATTCCAAGCAACTAATTCGTTTATTGAACCTCCTGTTTCATTTTTAAATATTTTATCTGCAACAGACAATAATTGTTCTCTAGTTAAATTTAAGTCTGGTGCACCTTGTATTCTTTTGTTTGCTGTATATTCTGGCATTCTATTTACATTTCCAGAATCTCTATAACTTGTATTTGTATTTGCAGATTTTTTTATTTATATTCAAATCTGTATTTCCGTCTTTATATTGATTTCTTATTAATTTTTTTCTAATTCCGTATTTTTTTAGTAGTGTCAGCTGTTGTTGCAAAGAAAAACTTGAATATCCTAAAAGCTAAACCGAACATTAAAATCACAGTTTTCTTTTAAAATTTTTCTCACTCCTACTCATTCTCTCATCTCCCTATTTTTTTCTTTAATTTATAATTTTTTTATAATCTTTGAATCAATATCCTTTTTAATTTGATTCAAATTTTTTTCCGAATATATTATACTCTAAAACTGCAAAAAAATTACAAGTTTTTAGATAATATTCTTTTTAAATATCAGACATTTCATATAACCTTAACTAAAAAAACACAATCTAAAAATTGAAATCTAAAGTCAAAACTGCAAAAATTCTGATATTTTTTTATTAATAAAATAAATTTTATTAATTATTTAATTTTTGTCCCTACGACTACTCTGTCATTTCCTGCTAAATCTTTTTATTATTTCCACATTCTTGAAACCATATGTTTCCATCATTTTAGCAACAATTTCTCCTTGCTTATACCCTATTTCAAATAACAAATATCCATTCTCATCCAAATATTCCATTGCTTTTTTTGAAATTGAATTATAAAAATACAATCCTTCACTTCCAGCAAATAAAGCCTCGCTCGGCTCATGCAACAAAGCATCTTCAGACATTACATCTGTTTCATCAGACGAAATATATGGCGGATTCGATACAATCATATTAAATTTTTTTATACTCAATATTCTCAAATAAATCTGATTTTTATAAATTTAATATTCCCAGCCTTCAATATTTTTCTTATTTTTTTAGAAGATATTTCCAACGCCTTTTTCAGAAATATCAACTCCCATTACTTTAGAAGTAGGTACTTCCAATGCAATTGTAATTCCAATTACACCACTTCCTACTCCAATATCCAAAACTTTTGGCTCTTCAATCGATTCCTCATTAAGTATATTCAATGCCTTTTCCACAAGAACTTCCGTATCTAACCTAGGTATTAAAAACACCTTTATCAACATAAAAAAACTTCTACCATAGAATTCTTGCTCATTTAATAAATATTGAATAGGAAATTTCTCTTTTCCAATTTTATGAATATACTCTCTTATTTTATTTTTTTCTCTTCATCTATTTCATCTCTATACTTAGTAAAAAGCATCATTCTTTCAATTCCCAAAACATTTGAAAAAAATAATCTCTGTCTTCAATCTTGCTTGAGGAATCTCATTCTTTTCTAAAAAAACTGACACTTTTATCTAACAACACTTTCAAATTTTTCTTCTCTTTCAGCTGTTATTATATCAGATTTATATTCATCTTTTTTTAATATCCCATTTAATTTTTTTCTTTTTATTTTTTGCTATTTCTTTTTTTGTGATAATTCTCTCTCAAAAATTCGCATAAAGCATAATTCTCTGCATCGATAAAACTTCTGCGAGAATACTCTCCACTTTTAATCTTGCTTCTTTAATTTTTCGCTTTTCTAAATAATCAACCGATTTATTTAATATTTCTAGCAAATTATTCATTATCACCAACAGCTTTTAACATTTCTGCTTGATCATAAGCGATTAACGCATCAATCATTTCATCTAAATCTCCATCTAGCACCGCTTCTAATCTGTGTAATGTCAATTTAATTCTGTGATCTGTAACCCTTCCTTGAGGGAAATTATATGTTCTTATTTTTTCAGATCTATCTCCACTTCCTACTTGCGATCTTCTTTCACTTTCAACTTCTTTTCTTTGTTTTTCGTATTCCATTTCATATAATTTTGAAGCCAATACCTTCATTGCTGCTTCTTTATTTTTTATTTGCGATCTTCCATCTTGAGAAGTAACTACCAATCCTGTAGGTAAATGCGTAATTCTAACTGCTGAATCTGTAGTATTTACGTGCTGTCCACCTGCACCACTTGATCTATAAGTATCAATCTTCAAGTCACTTGGATTAATTTCAACTTCACTAACATCATCAATTTCTGGCAATACTGCAACTGTAATTGTCGAAGTATGTACTCTTCCAGAAGATTCTGTAGCAGGAACCCTTTGTACTCTATGAACTCCACTTTCAAATTTCAATCTAGAATAAGCTCCATGCCCTTTAATCAAGAATGTTACCTCTTTTAATCCACCTACTCCAATTTCATTTTTTTCAATGATTTCAGTTTTCCATCTATTTCTTTCTGCATATCGAATAAACATTCTGAAAATATCTGCTGCAAATAAAGCTGCTTCATCTCCACCTGCTCCAGCTCTAATTTCCATAATAACGTTTTTATCATCATTAGGATCTTTAGGTAATAAAAGAATTTTTAATTCTTCTTCCAATGTTGGAATTTCTTCTTCTATCGAATGAATTTCTTCAAGCATCATTTCTTTCATTTCATGATCTTTTTCTGATTTCAAATCTTCTTTAAGACTTTCCATTTCTTCTTTTTGCGATTTGTAATATGTATATTTTTTTACTATTTCGTCTATGCTGTTTAAAGCCTTGTTGTATTCCATAAGCTTTTTAGGATCTGATATTACTTCAGGATCCATCAGCATTTTCGTTAATTCTTCGTGCTTTAATACAACGTCATCTAATTTTTTTGAAACATATTTAATTTCAACTCCCATTTTTTTATTAATATATTATTTATTTCTGTAACTCAATATTTGTATATTTTTATCATATTTTTGCCTTTTTTTCAAACAAAAAAACATCGTTAAAATAAGAAAAAAATCGTCCTAAAAATTTAGAACGATTTCTTTGAAATATTTTTTTCTTGACCTCGATTATATCTATTATATAATTTTTGCTCTCAAAGAAAGATTGTCATATGAAGACATATGTGATTTTTGGACAATGTAACTGTAGTCAGCTTCATATCCGTATAAACTTATTGATTTTTGCATTAACTTTATTGCATCATCAAGTATTCCTAAAAGTCTGCTGCAAACGGAAGTATTCTTTTTAAAAATAATTTGCCATCTCATCAACATCATTAAATTTCTTAATTTGACTATCTTCAGTAGTTTTCAAATACAATTTCATGCCTTTAATATACTCTTTTTTTCTTAATAATATCATTTGTATATTTCCCAATCAATTTTTGAATAAATTAGAAAAATAATCAATAAAACCATCAAAATTATAGAAGAGTAAACTATACTTTTTTTATCATAATAGCTATTCCAGTAACCGCCAATACCGCAAACACTATTTTTAGAACCAATTTTTTTACTGATGATATCAAAATTTCAACAATCACAATTCCAAATGTCAACACTATAAATGCAAAAAATATATTCTCATCAAATCCCACATCTTGCAAAAACCCATTTCCAATAACTGCCATTAGCACAATCAAAGTAACGCTCAAAATAAACGGCATTAAAAATCCAAGATTCTTTTGATAAACAACTTTTTCATGAATTTCACTAAAATAATTCAAGATTTTATTTGATATAATATACAATTTCTCACTTTCTTGAAATGTGTCACTCTTCTCGATAAAAAAAGTTTCCAACAACATTTTTTCTTCCTTAAACAATTCTTCTCGATTTTTCCCTCTTGAAATCAGATATTCTATATTTTTTCCATCACCTTCTTTATCGACTGCCTTTATAAATCCTTTAGAAATCAACGACAGTACTCCTATGTTTATAATTTCTTTAGGATCTCTCGTCCCATTAATATAAGCAACAAACATAGAAGACATATCTTTTGGTGGATTAAATTCTGGTACGATTGCTCTTTTTACTGGATCTTTTCCAAAAAATGCCCAAGAAAAAAACGCATAAATTATCAAAAGAATTACTAATGCAGGACCTATTACTAAAACTGGATTAGTTACCAGCAACATTTTCAATGTATCAAAATCAGTAGGTGAAATTTTATCTGTTTTCAAATTTAACCAAAATGTTATTCCATTACTTATATCAAATTGATTTGTCGAATTTATAGTGATTTTCCCAAAATTCTTTACTACTTCATAATCATTAGATGAATCGCCAAACTCTCCCGAATAAACATCAAATTTTGCGATCTCATCTTCCTTAATAACTTCCCCATCATACATTTTTATTGTAACATTTGCCTTTTCTATCGGCATTTGCCAAAATTTTCCAATCACATTAAAATATATTTGATAAGCATCTCTTCTCCTAAGCAGCATGTTATAAATTTTATACTCAATTTCATACTTATTCGAACCAGTAATTTCCTCAAAACCATCTCCTATCGCATATCTCACCCCATCAAAAAAATTCTGAGATCTATATTTTTCTTTCATACCATTTCTTGTTACTGACAACATTTTCACATAAGGTTTATATAAATTATCAATTTTTTCTTTTGAAGCCAACGAAATATCATGATAGATTCCATGCCTCATTCCATCAAATTCATAATCTATTTTTTTCTTTTTACTGTCAATGTAGCATCTTTATTTATCGTCACTGTTACATCATAATTTTTTTATACTTTCAGCATTTAAAAAAATTGAAAATACAAAAATTGTGAGCAATATATTAAAAAAAATTTTTATTTTTTTAAAATTTTTCACAATTTTTTTCCTCCTTCATATGCACAAATCTAACTCTTGAATTACAAAAATTATTCTCCAGTTTTTGTCGTATTCCTCTTTTTCTCTTATAAATAAAATCTGTCAATTCTTCCTTCCAGTATTTTTTTCAATGATGAATAGAAAAAAATACATCTTCGTTATCGAACTGTAATTTTTTTCTTAATTTCCTTCAATTGTCTAAACTTCTCATTATTTGATAATTTATCTGATTTAGTAAATATAATATAATATTCTACCTCATAATGTTCCAACCATTTCAACATTTCCATATCTTCTCCAGAAGGAATTCTTCTCAAATCCAACAATAAAAAAATACTATTTTTCTTTCTTTTTGAAGTTAAATAAGTTTCTATTGTTTTTCCCCAATCTTTTTTTCACTGTATCGGGCACCTTCGCAAATCCATACCCTGGTAAATCAATAAAAATAAATTTCATTATCTATCAAAAAAATAATTTATTAATTGTGTTCTTCCTGGCGTTTTACTCGTTCTCGCCAAACTTCTTCTTCCTGTCAACGAATTTATCAATGACGATTTTCCTACATTTGATCGCCCTATAAATGAAAATTCTATACTGTTAAATTCTGGATAATCTGCTTCTTTTTACTGCAGATTTCACAAAATCAGCTTTTTTTATTCTCAATTTTTTTCTCCTTTTTCATAATTTTTTTATTCTAAATTTTTTTCAAATACTATTAAAATCCTAAATTAAAATCCATTGAAAAAAATCTTCTTTTTGCCTTTTTCCAATGATTCTTCATTCGGAATGAAATAATAAATTCCATTCATCATTTTTCCGTCTCCTGTAATTTCCTTCTGAGTTATCCCATCTTTTTTCAACAATATTGCAGGTAACACAGCTAACGCTTTTATAGGATTAGCAGATATTTCCATTCTTTTATTTACATATTTATAAACTCTTGGAATATATTTCCAACCACTTGGTTTTACTAATTTTTTTATAATTTCTTGCATTACTTGTCTTTGTCTTCCATCTCTTTCAAATGCACCGTCTGATTTTCTATGTCTTGTATACGCTAACGCTCTTTCTCCACTAATTCTATATTTCTTACCTTCATCAAAATGTTGCTCATCTTGTGTAAATGTATGGTTTGCAACGATATCAACTCCACCTATCAAAGTTGTCAAATTTATTACATCATCAAATCTAAATACAACACTATAATTTATCTTTGTTTCCAATAAATTTTCAACAGCTTCAATGGTACATTTTCGTCCTCCATCTTTCCCATCTCTCACACTCCCAAATGCAAACGAGTGCGTTATTTTATCTCTTTTCCAATTATCCTCACAAGGAATTTCTGCATAAGTATCTCTTGGTATAGAAATCATATCAACTTTAGCTAGTAACGGAACAACCTTTACAAGAATCAACCCATCTGCTCTAGTCCCTTTCATTTCTTCCCAAGGTCTCGCATCACTTCCAATTATCAACAAATTATATGGTAAACACAACCATCCAATTAGCAATATTCCAATTACTAATATTACTAATTTAAAAAAATTTTTCATTTTTCCACCTTTCACGAAATCTTCGTCTAAACTTCCAATTCTTTTAAAATTTTTTCAATTTCCAATTCCACTTCTTCAATTTTTTTTGTATTATCTATGACATAATCACTTTTTTTCTTTTTTTATCTTCTAGATTTATTTGAGAATTTATAATTTTTTTCAACTTCTTCAAATGTTCTGCCATCACGCTCCATCACCCTTTTTATCTGTGTTTCCCTATCAACATAAACCAGCAAAATAACATCAAATTCCTTCTCCCACTTCACCTCAAACAAAAGCTGTATTTCCACAAATACAATTTTATTTATTTTTTCCAATAATCGCACTTGCCTTCGCATTTCAGCCAAAATTACAGGATGCATAATCGAATTTATTTCTCTCAATTTTTCTTTATTCCCAAAAACAACTGCTCCCAATTTCCGTCGAGAAATCTTTCCATTCTCATCCAAAATATCTTCACCGAAAGCCTTCACCAATTTTTCAATAACCTCTGGATACTCAATAACCTCATGCGATATTTTATCCAAATCAATCAAAGGATAACCTTTCTTCTGCAAAATCCTACTTACTGTACTTTTTCCACTCCCAATTCCGCCAGTTAAACCAACTACCACTTTTCCCTCCTCAAAAAATTTCACTTCCCTCATATTTTATATCTTTTTTACCTTAATTGCAACAATTATTGAATATTTTTTTCATATTTTTTTAAACATTTACCATATTTATTGTCACATAACCTAAAAATTATTTGCTAATTTCTTTTTGTGCGATAATAAAATCATATATAATTTTTTTACTTTAATTAGAGCAATGAAAAAAATAATTTAGGAGGATGTAAAAGTGAATAATAGAATCGTAGTTACAGTTATTGGTAGTGATAAAACAGGGATTGTAGCAAATGTATCAAGTAAATTAAGTGAATTAAAAAAATGAATATCATTGATATTACACAAAAAGTTTTTTTGAGGATGATATTTTTTGCTATGATTATGCTTGTTGAAGCTGGAGAACACAAGGATATTAAAAGCTCTTCAAGATGAATTTAAAGTATTTGAAGAAAAAAATTGGTGTAAGAGTATTTTTACAACATGAAGAAATTTTTTTAAAACTATGCACAGAATATAATATAATATTTAATAAAAAAATAAGGAGAATATAATGAATTTATTACCTGATGAGATACTTGAAACGATAAGCATGATTGATATGCAAAATCTAGATGTAAGAACTGTTACATTAGGAATTAGCTTATTGGATTGTATCGAACATAGTGCTGAAAAAACAGCCGAAAATATTTATAACAAAATTGTAAAAAATGGTAAACACTTGGTAAAATATGCAGAAGAAGTTTCTAGCAAATATAACGTGCCAATCGTGAATAAAAGAGTGTCAGTAACACCTATCGCTATTGTAGGAAACGCAACTGATACAGATGACTACACAATTTTTGCAAAAGCATTAGACAAAGCTGCAAAAGAAATCGGGATTGACTTCATTGGTGGATTTACTGCTCTTGTTGACAAAGGTATGACAAAAGGAGATATTAACTTAATAAATAGTATTCCTAAAGCTTTGAGCGAAACAGACAGAGTTTGTTCATCAGTTAACGTTGGTTCAACAAAATCTGGAATCAATTTAGACGCAGTTAAAATAATGGGAACTGTAAAAGAATTAGCCGAATTATCAGCTGACCAAGATGGACTTGCTGCAGCAAAATTTGTAGTATTTACAAATGCTGTTCCTGACAATCCATTTATGGCTGGAGCATTCCACGGTGTTGAAAATCCTGATTTAGTATTAAATGTAGGAGTTAGTGGACCTGGAGTTGTAAGACACGTCTTATCTCAAATTGATAAAAATGCAAAAATTGATGAAATTACAGAAGCAATTAAAAAAGTTAGTTTCAAAATCACAAGAATGGGAGAATTAGTTGGTAAAGAAGTTGCTGCCAAATTAGGTGTTGACTTTGGAATTATGGATTTATCTCTAGCACCTACTCCTGCAATTGGAGACAGTGTTGGAAACGTTCTTGAAGAATTTGGATTAGAATCTGTAGGAGCTTACGGAACTACACTTGCATTAGCTATCTTAAATGATGCCGTTAAAAAAGGTGGAGCAATGGCTGCTTCTCGTGTCGGTGGATTAACAGGAGCATTTATCCCTGTCAGTGAAGATCAAGGAATGATTGATGCAACAAGTAAAGGTTACCTAACATTAGAAAAATTAGAAGCTATGACTTGTGTATGTTCAGTTGGATTAGATATGATTGCTATCCCAGGAGATACTCCAGAAGCTGTAATTTCTGGAATTATCGCAGATGAAATGGCAATTGGAATGGTTAACAGTAAAACAACAGCCGTTCGTATAATTCCTGTTCCTGGTAAAAAAGCTGGAGATAGAGTAGTATTCGGTGGACTTTTAGGAGAAGCTGACATCATAAATATCAATAGTCTTGATTGTTCAGTATTAATTAATAGAGGTGGAAGAGTTGCTCCTCCAATTCAAGCATTGAAAAATTAATTTATTATTTTGAATTAAACTTAATATAAAAAAATTCGATAGCCTAAATTCTAAATATAATAGTTTTTTTAGATTATCGAATTTTATTTTTACATTAATACTCTATTTTGTTGAAACTAAACTGTCAACAATTCTTTTTCTTTAGCCGCCAATGCAGTATCAATAGCTGCAATATATTTATCTGTAGATTTTTGAACTTTTTCTTCACTTGCTTTTAATTCATCTTCAGTAATTTCGCTATCTTTTTCTAATTTTCTCAATTTGTTATTTACATCTTTTCTAACATTTCTAACAGCTACTTTTCCTTCTTCAGCTTCTTTTTTTACAACTTTTACATATTCTTTTCTTCTATCCTCAGTCAATTCAGGTACTACCAATCTAATGATTTTACCATCATTTGAAGGATTAAATCCTAAGTTTGCTTGTAAAATTGTTTTTTCAATCGCAGGAATTAAAGATTTATCCCAAGGATCAATTACTAATAATCTAGCTTCTGGTGCTGAAACTGTCCCAACTTGATTTAATGGAGTTGGAGTTCCATAAGCTTCTACTGAAACACCATCTAACATAGATACATTAGCTCTTCCTGCTCTTACATGTGAAAATTTTTCTTTTGTATTTTCAACAGATTTTTCCATTTTGCTTTCTGCTTCTGCTAAAATAGTATTTAACATATTTATACCACCTTCTATTTTTTTATTTTTATTTTTTTCTGAATCAAACTCACAAAGTTATTTTTTTATCTTTCTTCAAGCGAATATTTTTAAAAATAACCTATCCTTTTCAATTAATCAGTTACAACTGTCCCAATGTTTTCACCTTGAGCCATTTTCAAGATATTTCCTTCTTCCAAAGCATTAAATACAACTATTGGCATCTCATTTTCTCTACATAATGAAAGTGCTGCAGTATCCATAACTTTTAAATTTTTAGAAATAGCTTCTGCATAGCTAACAGTTTCATATCTTACTGCATCTTCAAATTTCATAGGATCTTTATCATAAATTCCATCAACTTTTGTTCCTTTCGCCAACACATCAGCATGTATTTCTACAGCTCTTAACGCTCCAGATGAATCAGTTGTGAAATACGGATTACTTGTACCACCTGCAAAAATAACAACTCTTCCTTTTTCAAGATGTCTTATCGCTTTTCTTCTAATAAAAGGTTCTGCAACTTGTGGCATTTGAAGTGCACTCATCACTCTTGTTGGCACACCTAAATTTTCGATAGAATTTTGCAATGCAAGCCCATTCATAATAGTTGCAAGCATTCCCATTGTATCTCCAGTAACTCTATCAAAACCTTTTTCCATTCCACTTATTCCACGGAAAATATTTCCACCACCAATTACGATAGCTACTTCTACCCCTTGGTCATGAACTTCTTTTATTTGTCTTGCAAAACTTTCAAGTACATCATTTGAAAATCCAAATTCTTTATCTCCAGCAAGTGCTTCCCCACTCAATTTCAATAATATTCTTTTATATTTAAGCATATTTCATTTCTCCCATTCATGAGTATATTATACAAAAATAGGGGGAAAATCCCCCTAATTTCTAGTTTCCAGAAATTTGTGCAGCTACTTCTGCAGCAAAATCTACTTCTTCTTTTTCGATTCCTTCTCCAACTTTAAATCTGTCAAATGAATTTATTGTGCTAGGGGCAATAAACTCTCCGATAGTAACACTGTCATCTCTAACATATTTTTGTTGTACTAAACAGTTTTCTTCGTAGAATTTTCTCATTTTTCCTTCTAATATTTTTTCAATAATATTAGCTGGTTTTCCTTCAGCAGTTAATTGGTGTCTTGCAATTTCTTTTTCTCTTTCTAAATCTTCAACTGTAACTTCTGATTTATCTAAGTATTTAGGATCCATTGCTGCGATATGCATTGCAACTCCTTTTGCTTTTTCAACATTTTCAGGAGTAGCTTCTCCTTCAACATTTAATAATACTCCAATTTTTCCACCTAAGTGAATATAAGTTTCGATGAATCCGTCAGTAGAAACTACTTTTAATCTTCTGATGTTCATGTTTTCACCAATTTTAGCAATTAATTCTGTTAAGTGAGTTTCAACAGTTTTTCCTTCAAATTCAATTGCTTTTAATTCATCTTCACTTGTTAAATCATGGTTTAAAGTTAAGTCTACCAATTTTTCTCCAAATGATTTGAATTCATCATTTTTAGCAACGAAATCTGTTTCAGAGTTGAATTCCAAGATAGCACCTTTTTTTCTATCTTCAGAAACTGCTGCGAATACCAATCCTTCAGCTGCTACTCTTCCTGATTTTTTAGCTGCTTTAGCAATTCCTTTTTCTCTTAACCAGTCAATTGCTTTTTCGATGTCTCCACCGTTTTCTTGTAAAGCTTTTTTACAGTCAAGCATTCCTGCTCCTGTTCTTTCTCTTAATTCTTTAATAAGTGCTGTTGTAATTGCCACTTTGTTTCCCTCCTATAATTATTAAAATTTTCTGTGTTTACAAGAATCGGGGAATGGTTTTATTCCCCTATCCTTTTATTTTATTTATTCTGTAATTTAATTATGCTTCTGTATTTTCATCTTCAGTTACTACTTCTTCAACAACTTCTTCTGTAACTACTTCTTCAGGTGCAACTTCTTCAGAAATTCCTTCTACTCCACCGTTTCCTTCAACAGCTGCGTTTGCAATAACTTGTGCGAATAATTTTACTGATCTAATTGCATCGTCATTTGCAGGAATTCTGTAAGTTACTAATTCAGGATCTACGTTTGTATCGATTAATGCGATTACAGGTATTCCTAATCTTTTAGCTTCTTCTAATGCTAAGAATTCTTTTTTAATATCTACTACGAATAAAGCTGCTGGTAATTCGTTCATTTCTTTAATTCCACCGATATTTTTAGACAATTTAGCCATTTCTTTTCTTAACAATCCAGCTTCTTTTTTAGTGTAAGCTGTATCTAAAGTTCCATCAGCATCCATTTCTTCTAAGTCTTTTAATCTTTGTACTCTTTTTTTGATAGTTTCTAAGTTAGTTAATAATCCACCTAACCATCTGTGGTTTACATAGAATCCTCCAGCTCTTTCTGCTTCTTCTTTAATTGCTTCTTGAGCTTGTTTTTTAGTTCCTACGAATAATACTTTTCCACCTTCAGCTGAAATTTCTCTTACGAATTCGTATGCTTTTTCAGTTGCTCCTAAAGTTTGGTGCAAATCTAAAATATGAATTCCATTTCTTTCTGTAAAAATATAAGGTTTCATTTTTGGATTCCATCTTTTTGCTTGGTGTCCAAAATGTGCTCCTACTTCTAATAATTGTTTCATTGTAATTACTGCCATTACTAATTTCCTCCTAAATTTTTTTTGGTTTATCTCCCACTTATCTCCAAAAACAGATTACCTCTAATAATTATATTCGATAACACCCTATTTTTTTGAATAAATGCAAAGTGTGATTTATAATCGTTATATATTCTATCATTTTTTTCATTAATTGTCAAACTTTTTGAAATCCATTTTTTTATTGATATTTTAAATATTTATTATATGACTATCTGAACTATTCCTACATGTAGAAGTTGGAGACTTCTTGCTATCTTTTATCAAAAAAAACATCATTTGGATCCTAAAATAAAATATCAAAAAAAGGCTGGATTTAACTCCAACCTTTGAATGTAATATAACTAATAAACTAATTTCACAAATAAATTTCTCTCCAAAAATTCATTTTAATTTCTTAATGCTTCAACTTCTTTTTCAAGCATTCTGAACATGTTCCTTTTTAAGTAAAAATGCGTTTCTTCAATTTCAACATTTCCCAATTTTTTCAAATCTAATTTTGAAAGATCAATATCAAAATCAATTATATTTCCACAAGTTTTACATTTAAAATGTCCATGGGTAGCTGTAACTACATCATATCTCACTTCGTTTTTCTTCGATAATTATTTCTTGAACGATATCGCTTTTTAACAAATATATTCAAAGTGTTATACACTGTTGTCTTTGATAAAGTTGGTATTTCGCCAGAAAGATTTCTAAAAATATCATCAACGGTGGGATGAGTATGATGGTCTAATAAATATTGAAATATTTTTGATTCTTTTGAATAGAGGGTTTAATTCCATTCTCTTTCAAATATTCTCCTACATTTTCTATATACATTGGCCCTCCTTACTACACAAAAATTTTAATTTCTATTTATCATATTTTAACTTTGTATCTATTACAATTCTATAATCTTTTTGTAGTTTGTCAAATTTTTTATTTTTTTATTATCAAAGTATTAATAATATAATAGCAAAAAGTATTAATAATATATAATAGCATTTTTTTAACTAAAATAAAAAAAGCCGAGAATTTATCTCGACTTTTATTAATGATAATCTCAAAGTTATCGTAATAAATTAATGTTTAAATAATTTAATTATTTAACAGTTAACCCTACTTTAACTCCTGCTCTTACTTCATTAACTTCTGTTGTATTTTTGTCATCTTTATATTTTACAGTATCTTTATGAACTGGTCTATATCTTAAGCTTGGATTAACTGAAATTGTTCCAACTGAAGTATCGAAATCAGCTTTGTATCCAACTCCTGTCCATACAGAAAATTCATTTTCATATCCATCAATTGCTGTATGTTTAGTCCAGTTATTTTCAGGTCTAACAAATGCATATAATCCATGCCATACAGGTGTATCATAGTTTAATCCTACTGTGTAGTCTAATTTAACATTAGATTTATTGTTTGCACCACTAGCATCTCTTAAGTAGTGATCTAATTCTACATCATAACTGAATTTACCATATCCACCTTCTGCAATTGTACCATCTGTTCCTAATAATAAGTTAGCTCCCCAACCGTGGTTTGCTTTATTATCTACTTTCACAGTTGGTGTATTAACAGACGCTGGACGATAATATCTTCCATCTTGATCAGCATTTCCATTTTGTGTGAAATATACTGCTTCTAAAGTTGTTTTAATATTTTGATTAAATAAGTTCATTCCAAAAGTTGGTCCGAAGTAAACTTCATTAGATTCTCCAACTGAATTTGTACGTTTCAATCCTGCTTTATTTGTCCAGTGTCTAACTCCTAATTTAGTGTTAGTGTCTAATGAACCCCATTTAACGTTTTTAGATAAATTTGCATCTATTAAATCTTTCGCAGTTCTAGCATCTGTTTTTTTACCATCAGCAAATCCAACACCTTCATCGTGTTTGTAATAAAGATTAGCATCTAATCCCCATTCATCATTTAATCCTAAAGTTGTTCCAACTTCAGTTACTGATTTTACTTTTGTAATATTTTTCTTTCTAAATCCAGCATTTCCTATTTCGTTAGCTTTATCTCCAGTTTGATCAGTGAATCCTGCTCTAACATCTTGATTTACCCAAATATTTTTTACAACGTCTTGATCAGCAGAAGCAATTCCAGAAACTGATAAAGCTAATGCTAAAATTCCTAATAATTTTTTCATAATCTTCCTCCTAAATAATATCTTAAATTATATTTTCAAACGACTGTGTATATTATAGCACAATTATTGTCTTTTGTAAAGTTTATTACCTTTAATCTTTTTAAAAGGCAATAAACTTCTTATTTTTTAACTAATTTTAAATGTCTTCTACTTCTAGAGTAACTACTATTTAGTAATAGTTGCAACTACTCCTGAAGCTACTGTTCTTCCACCTTCTCTAATCGCAAATCTTAATCCTTCTTCCATTGCAATTGGGTGAATTAATTCTACTGTCATTTCAATGTTATCTCCAGGCATTACCATTTCTACTCCTTCTGGTAAGTTTACTTCTCCTGTAATATCAGTTGTTCTGAAATAGAATTGTGGTTTGTATCCTGTAAAGAATGGAGTATGTCTTCCTCCTTCATCTTTTGTCAATACATATACTTCTGATTTAAATCCTGTATGTGGAGTGATTGTTCCTGGTTTTGCCAACACTTGTCCTCTTTCCACTTCTTCTTTCTTAGTTCCTCTTAATAATGCTCCTATATTATCTCCAGCTTGTCCTGAATCTAATAATTTTCTGAACATTTCTACTCCTGTTACTGTTGTTTTTGAAGTTGGTTTAATTCCTACGATTTCTACTTCTTCCCCAACTTTTACTACTCCTCTTTCTACTCTTCCTGTTACAACTGTTCCTCTTCCTGTAATTGTGAATACATCTTCAATTGGCATAAGGAATGGTTGGTCAATTGGTCTTTCTGGTGTTGGAATATATTCATCCACTGCATCCATCAATTCTACGATTGCATCTATCCATTTTTGTTCTCCATTTAATGCTCCTAATGAAGATCCTTTGATTACTGGTACGTCATCTCCTGGGAATCCGTATTCGTTTAATAATTCTCTTACTTCCATTTCTACTAATTCTAATAATTCTTCGTCATCTACCATATCTACTTTATTCAAGTATACTACGATGTAAGGTACACCTACTTGTCTTGCCAACAAGATATGTTCTCTTGTTTGAGGCATTGGACCATCTGCTGCTGATACTACTAAGATAGCACCATCCATTTGAGCTGCTCCTGTAATCATATTTTTTACATAGTCAGCATGTCCTGGACAGTCTACGTGAGCGTAGTGTCTTTTTTCTGTTTCATACTCAATGTGAGCTGTGTTAATTGTAATCCCTCTTTCTCTTTCTTCAGGAGCTTGGTCAATGTTTTCAAAATCAACTTTTTCAGCCAACCCTTTTTCAGCTAATACTTTTGAAATTGCTGCTGTTGTTGTTGTTTTACCGTGGTCAACGTGACCAATTGTTCCTATGTTTACGTGTGGTTTACTTCTCTCGAATTTAGCTTTTGCCATTTCTTATTTCCTCCATTTTTATTTTTTAATATACTTATTTTTGAATGAATTATAACATATCACTTAAAAAAAATCAACCTTTTCAAATTGAATTTTTCAAACGCTAAAAAAAAGCTCTCCAAAAAGATAGCTGATTAATTCATTAAAAATTTTTATTTTTATGTTCTTTGTTTTATGTAATTATGGTGCCGCTTGTCGGACTCGAACCAACCACCTACTGATTACAAGTCAGTTGCTCTACCAGATGAGCTAAAGCGGCAACATCATTATGATATCATATCCCCTTCTCTTTGTCAATCATTTTCTTATTATTTCCAAAATAATTTATCTAATATTGTTTTTTTCTAGAAGGCATTCCTTTTACTTTTTTACCTCTTTTTATCCAATATTTTTCTTTTGCCAAATCGAATAAAGGTTTATCAGCTAAACTATCTGAATAAAATTTTATTATTTCGTATTCGATATTATTTTCTTTCGCCCATTTATTCAATTTTTCGACTTTCTCTTGACCTTTATTGTTTTCCCCTTTAATTTTTGAGATAAATTTTTTTTGACCGTCACCTTCAAATTCTGTTCCAAAAACTAAATCATAGCCTAAAGATAACAAAAAATCATCTATTATGAATTTTTGGTGTTGCAGAACTGACTATTACCATATCGGACTCTTGCTTATTTTTTTAGCCAATTCAGCTTTTGTCCAATCGTAATTCATTTTTCCCGTATTCTTCCCAAAAATCCTTTTTATTAAATTTTTTTCTTTCTTCTTCGCTATGTTTTTTTCCAAAAAAACAAAAAAAATCTTTCCTTCAATTTTTTTAAATCTATTATTTTTTTACTAAATAAAAAAATTACTTCTTTTTATATACGAAAGAGAAAATAGGAACGCTTCCAAAGGATATTTTTTTCATATAGTATTGAAAAAAATTTGTCCCACTTTCTCCACCGTATATTGTTTTTATCAAAAATCGTACACTATTATCTTTTTTTCATGTGCTTCCACTTTCTGCATTTTTTTACTAATTTTTTTAACTAAATTCAAATGCATCCTTTTTCAAAAATTAGATTTTTTTCTATTTTTTTCATTTACATCCATTGAAAAAAATCAATGTATTTTTGCTGTTTCTAATTCTTTTTATTTCTTTTTTTACTTTTTTTCCCCTAACTCGTTTTTTTTCAGAATATTTTTCACTTCTTCGTTAAGATAAAGTATTTCATTTATGACAATTCGTCCGTCGTAGCCGTTATTACACCTATTACAGCTATGTTCGTCTAAATGATTGCTGTAATTATCACATTTTTTCCCAATTAATCTTTGAGCTACTACGCCTATCATCGAGTCTAAAATCAAATATTTTGGAATTCCCATATCTACAAGCCTCGTTATCGTTGCAATTGCATTATTTGTGTGAATCGTCGATATTACCAAATGTCCTGTAAGTGCTGCTCTTACGGCAATTTCTGCTGTAATTTCATCTCTAATTTCAGACACAACAATTATATCTGGATCATTTCTTAGACAACTTTTTAAAACTTCTGAAAAAGTTACCCCAATCTCATTATTCACCTGCACTTGCACAATTCCTTTTATTTTATTTTCAACAGGATCTTCCACCGTTATTATTTTTCGCTTTCCATCGTTCAAATTTTCAATCATCGATAACAAAGTAGTTGATTTTCCTGAACCAGTTGGTCCACTAACTAAAATCATACCATATTTTCTCTCTAACATTTTTCCCAAAATTTCTTCACTTTCATTTGAAAACCCCAATGTTTTTAACTCCGTATTTTCCAAAAAACTTTTCAATATTCTTAAAACTATGCTCTCTCCATTTATTGTAGGCATATATGCTACTCGAACATCATACCTTTTTTCATCCAATAAAAAAGAAAAACTACCGTCTTGTGGCTTTCTTTTCTCTGCTACATTCATTTCAGACAAAATTTTTATACGCGATATTATCTCTACAACATTTCTTTTCCAAAAATCTTTTTTTATCAATTACATCAAATAATTCTTCAACTTCCTGCAAAAATTCCATCAATTCTATATTTTTATTTCCATTCCATCCAAATCATCAAATTTGATATGAATATCACTTGCTTTTTTTCAAAATTCCTTTTTTTAATAATTTCATTCACATACGAAATTACACTACTCGACAATAACTTATTATTCAATTTTCCCTCACCCTTTTTATTTTTTTCAATTTTTTTGTAATTTAAAATTACTATTTATTTCCCTTTTTCCCTCAATTTTTTTACTAAATTATTTCTTTTTAACATTCCCACTGTTAACATTTTCTAAAGTTTCTTCAGTTTGTTTTTTTCAACATTTTTGTACATACTTTTTTTCAAAAAAATTATACCATTTTAAATTTTTTTGATTGTATTTCTATCCCTTTTATAGTTTCTTTCAACTGTAATTTCAAGAAATCAACTTCTTCATACGAAAGCAAAACATCTTTTTGTTTTTTTCTTTTTTTATTTGCTTTTTGTTACTTTTTGTTTCTTTTTTTCTAAATAATTAAAAAAAGTTAAACAAATTTGGTAATTGTTTTTCGTATGCTATCATTTGTTTTTTTCATTTCTTCAATTAATTTTTTTGCTACATAACTTCTCGTAGTTTTTATTAAATGTTACAGTCACTCTTCTTTTACCTTTTTCCAATTTTTTTGAACTAACTGAGACATTTTTTTGCTTGTGCTTTTTGCATTAATTATTTCCATATCGTTAACCGAATTTGGATTCACCATTTTTGCCATTAACCTTATCACCTTTCCTTTTTAAAAAAATTATTTTTTTATATTTCTTTTTTTGTATTTCTTTTTAACGAAATATTTCCTTTTCTCAACAATTCAATTTTACCATCATCAAATTTTTATAATTGTTGAAGGCATTCCTGTCAATTTCATTTCTTTTTTTCTTCAATCACAAAATCAACATTTTTCTAAAAACTTCTACATTAATTTTTTTAAATCAGTAGTCGCTGATTCTCCTGATAAATTTGCACTTGTTGTTAAAATTATTCCACCTGCATTTTTTTATTAATTCTAAAGCAATTTTTATTTTTTTAGGAATTCTAATCCCTATTGTGTCCAAATTTTTCATCAAATTTTTTTCGTAAAATTTTTTTATTTGCATTAAAAATAATTGTTAATTCTCCAGGCCAAAAATTTATCAATAATCTTTTGAATTTTTCTTCAAATTTTGAGGTGTCTCGTCAATCATTTCTTGAATTTTTTTCTACATCACTCACCAACGCTATAATTTTTTTGAAAAGTCTCGATGCTTAATTTTATAAATTTTTTTCTACTGATTTTTTTAGGGAGAGCCCCTATTCCATACACTGTATCGGTTGGAAATATGACAACTCCCCCTTTTTTTAATATTTCTATTGCTTTATTTTCAATTTTTTCCAATTTGATTATCCTCTTTTGTTAATTTTTTACTATTAATCTTCTACTGGAATTTCAAATAAATCACTTATTGCTTCACTTGTTGTTATTCTCTTAATCGTTTCAGCAAACATTTTACTCGTTGTTAAAACTCTCAATTTATCAAATTGTTGATCTTCTGACAATTCAATTGTATCTGTTATTACAACTTCTGTAAATGCTGAATTTTTTAATCTTTCAATTGCTGGACCTGAAAATACTGCGTGAGTCGCACATCCATAAACTTCTGTCGCACCTTTATCTATCAATGCTTGAGCTGCGTTACAAATTGTTCCAGCTGTGTCGATCATATCATCTATCAAAATTGCTTTCTTACCTTTTACATCTCCAATTATATTCATAACTTCTGACACATTAGCTTTTGCCCTTCTTTTATCAATTATTGCAAGTGGCGTATGCAACCAATTCGCCAATCCTCTGGCTCTCTTTACTCCTCCAACATCAGGTGATACTACAACTGTATCTTCTGGACTGAATCCGTATTTTATGAAGTGTTTTGCTAAAATTGGTAATGCTTCCATATGATCTACTGGAATATCGAAGAATCCTTGAATTTGTCTTGCGTGTAAATCCATTGTTATTACTCTTGTCGCTCCTGCTACTGTCAATAAGTTTGCCACTAATTTTGATGTAATTGGCTCTCTTGGACTTGCTTTTCTATCTTGTCTTGCATATCCATAATAAGGAATTACTGCTGTTATTTCTCTTGCTGAAGCTCTTCTCAACGCATCAATAAATATCAATAATTCCATTAAACTTTCATTTACTGGTTTTGAAGTTGATTGAATAATAAATACTTTACAACCTCTAACACTTTCATTCGATTTTACAAAAGTTTCTCCATCTGCAAATTTTACTATCTGATTTGAAGATAAATCTATTTCAAGGTACTCTGCTATTTTTTTTGCTAATTCTTTACTCGATGACCCCGCAAAAATTCTTATTTTTTCTTTATCTTCTTTACTCAAAGCTATCATTTTATTTGTTCCACCCTTCTTTGTTTATCTGTTTAGCTCTACCAAATGCTAAAGTTTCATCTGGTATATTTTCGGTAATTACTGATCCAGCTGCAGTAAATGATTTTTCACCTATTTCCACCGGTGCAACTATTATTGAATTACTTCCAATAAATGAATCTTTTCCTATTTTTGTTTTATGTTTATTTTTTCCATCATAGTTACAAGTTATTGTCCCTGCTCCTATATTTGTTCTCTCTCCAACTTGTGCATCTCCAATATATGTCAAATGTCCTGCTTTTACGCCTTCTTCCAAAGTAGCATTTTTAATTTCTACAAAGTTTCCTACGTGAGCATTTAATTTTAAGTTAGCTTTTGGTCTTAAATGTGCAAATGGTCCTACTGTAACACCGTCTTCTAAAGTCGATTGTTCCACAACAGAAGCCTCAATTCTCACATTATCTCCAATTACCGAATTTTCAATTCTCGTATTTCCTAAAATTTCACAATTTTTTCCAATTTTTGTATTTCCTTGAATTGTTACATTTGGATAAATTATTGTGTCTTCTCCAATCTCAACATTTTCTTCGATATAAGTAGTTGCTGGATCTAACAAAATTACTCCATTATCCATTAATTCTACATTTTTTCTTTCTCTTAAAATTCGATTAGCTTGAGCTAATTGGACTTTTGAATTTACTCCTAAAACTTCATCTTCATCTTCAATTTGAAAACTTTCAACTTTTTGTCCTTCGCCAGATAAAATTTTGATTACATCTGTTAAGTAATATTCACCTTTTGAGTTGTTATTATTAATTTTTTTCAACTGCTTCTAACAATTTCTCATTTTTTTAAAAAAATATACACACCTGTATTAATTTCATCAATTTTTTTCTTTGTTCATCAGTCGCTTCTTTTTTTCCTCAACAATATCAACTATATTTCCATTTTCTTTAATAATTCGTCCATATCCAAAAAGGATTTTTTTACTTTACATGAAAAGAACTATGCAATCTAAATTTTTTTCTTCAAAGATTTTTTTCATTTTTATTAAAAGTTTCAGATTTTTAATAAAGGTGTATCTCCACAAGTAATTAAAACATCTTCTTTTAAATTTCCTAATTTTTCTTTTGCAATTAAAACTGCATGTCCAGTCCCTAATTGTTCCTTTTGCTCAACATACATTACATCGCCCATTGCTTCAAGAACAACTTCTTTTTTTGTGCCCCAAAATGAAAAGATTTTTTTCAATTCCAGAATTTTCCAAAACTTTTACTACTCTTTTCAACATAGGCATTCCATTTACTTCATGCAAAACCTTAGGTTTTTCAGATTTCATTCTTGTACCTTTTCCTGCAGCCAAGATTAATGATATCATTTTTTTCCTCCTCTAAACAATAATCTAAAAATTTGCTTTTTTTAACCAAATGATAAATTTTTTTGAAAAACAATAAATTTTTAATAAACATAATATTATCATTTAATTTATATATATTAGATTATAACAATTTTTTTCTTTTTTTATTCAATCATTATACGCAAAATTTATTTTTTTCATCGTCATCATCATACTGACAATGATTTAAGTGGATTTTTTTAATGCTTCCAATGAAATATGTATTTCTTTTAATGTAAAAAATAGCGACGCAATCATCAGTATCAAACTAATCACGAATGTTATCATTCCAAATAAATCTAATTTAAAAAAAACAAGAAAAAAACATCGAAAGTACACACATTAAAAGGCTACTAACTCCATAATATTGCATCTTTTTTTATGTATTGCAATCTTTTTCTTAAATTCTCAATTTGACTTATCTCATATTCATTAGGATTACAAACATTCATTTGCCGAACCAACCCAGCAATTGTCAAAAAAATCTATTCGTGTATGCTAATAGTAGTAACGATACTGATGGAAATAATACTGCTGGTGTCGTGATTTCTAAATTCATCTTACCCTCCTAACTTTTTCCTTTTTTTACAATTTTTTTAATATAGAATTTTTTTGAATTGCTATAAAAAAATATTCTTAGAGTGTAAAAAAATTTTTGTGTAAATAAAATAGCAAAATACCGAATTTACTAGATTTTTATATTAGTTTACACAAAATTCTGTACACTAACATTGTCATTATTAATTTCTAATATTTATTTTTTTCGCTTTTTCTTTCTAGAAAATAAATTTTTAATCGAAAATAACGGTTTATTTCTAACAATTTTTTTCATTCCCGATAAAAATCTCGCATTGTTTTTCAACGTTTTTCCTGCATTTTTTCACTACAAAATTAAATGTTCCTGCACTTTTTGTATCAACAAAAAAATCCTCTTATATATTTATCATTAAAAAAATATTTGAGCTCTAACAAGTTTTATTTCTTCCCACGGAATTTGAACATAATCTTCTGGATTCCTCGAATTATAAAAATTCAAATGCTTTATCGCCAACTAAAAATATCACCATTTTTTTATTTCCAAGCATTCCACTCAATAAATTTCCTTTTTGTGTTAAATAAAACTTTTTGTATTTTTTTGAAATTGCCAATTGTTTCTCCTTTCCTTTTTTTATTTTTTTAATTGTAAAATTTAAAAATATTTATAAATTAAACGTTCTAACTAATTTATCCTAAATGAAAATATCGAATATAATTTCATTCAACACCATTTATTCTATTATACAAAAAAAGAACTATTTTTTTAACAACAATAATTACGAATATTTTTTTCTAAATTATCTCATTAAAATAGTTCTTTTTTCTCATAAAAAAATCTCCAAATTTAATTTATTAATATTGATTTTTTTCTAAAATTTATTAAATATTAGAAAATTCCAACTACGTGTCCTACAATTCCAACTATAAATAATCCGAATATTATTAAAATTGGACTTACTTTTTTCTTAAGTAGCCACATACATAAGAATGTCAATAATAATGCTGCAAATCCTGGAATCAATTGATCTAAGTTATTTTGTAATGTAGTAACTTTTTCTGCTGAAAGTGAAACTCCACTTGCTTGATCTCCTAAAATTTGTTGCAATTGTGCACCTGTAACTGTACCTTTTGGAAATTCAATAAATGCTCCTTTAGATAAAGGTACTTTTGATACTATCATTGGGAAATTAATCGATGTCCATCTTTGAACCAAAATTCCCATAACGAACATACCTAAAATTGAAGCTCCTTTAGTAATTGTTTGTAACAATCCACCTGATAAATCTTTTGTAATTTCTGAACCTTTTTGATATCCAAATTCTTGTGTATACCATAAGAACGAAATACGAATTACATTCCATAAAATAAAGAAGAATAATGGTGCAATTACTGAACCACCTGTAGCAAGTGATGCTGCTATTGCTCCTAAAATTGGACGTACTGTAAACCAGAATACTGGATCTCCAATACCTGCTAATGGTCCCATCATTCCTACTTTAACCCCTTGAATTGCTGCATCATCAATTGCTGCTCCGTTAGCTCTTTCTTCTTCTAACGCCAAAGTAACTCCTAAAATAGGTGCTGCAATGTATGGGTGAGTGTTAAAAAATTCCATATGTCTTTTTAAAGCTGCTGACGCATCTTCTTTTTTCGGATACAATTTTTTCAATGCTGGGATTAATGAATAAGCCCAACCTCCATTTTGCATACGTTCATAATTCCAAGAACCTTGTAAAAATTGAGAACGAAGCATTACACTACGACGATCAGCTTTTGATAATTTTATTTTATTTTCTGCCATTTTTACTTTCCTCCTAAATTATTAATAATCATTCAATATATCTCCAAGTGGATCTCCTGAACCTGATGAAGTTCCTCCACCATTGTTGCTTCCTCCACCATTTTTTGTAACATTTAAGTAAATAATTGCTGCACAAACTCCGATAATTCCTGTTGCAATTAATGTTAATTCTTTTAATGGAGCCAACGCAAATCCTAAGAAGAAGAATGGCCATACTTCTTTAGTAGCCATTAAGTTAATAACCATTGCATAACCTACTGCTACTACGAATCCACCACCGATTGTCATTCCTTTTGTAAACCATTCTGGTAATAAACCTAATGTGTGTTGAATTACTTCTGAAGGGATGAATAACAACAAGATTGCAGGGATAGCAATACGTAATCCTTGACATGCTAATGCAACCATATGCCAAAATTCAACACCACGGAAGTTACCTTGTTCTGCTGCACGGTCTGCTTGGTGAACAATAACTACTGATAATGTACGAACTACCATTGTTAATACTAAACCAACTGTCGCTAGAGTAATTGCTGCTGCAATTGCTACGTTACGACCATCTGCAGTAAAGTTTCCTGCTTTTACAAAAATAATAGCTGAAGCTACTGAAGCTAAAGCTGCATCTGGAGCTACTGCCGCACCAACATTTGCCCATCCTAATGCGATAAGTTGCAATGCTCCTCCTAAAATAATACATTCTGGCATATGCCCTGTTGCTAATCCAATTAATGAACACGCAATAATTGGTTGATGGAATTGGAATTGGTCAAGGATACCTTCCATTCCTGCCAGAAATGCAACTATTAATACTAGAATAATTGAAACTATATTAAAATCCATAATATCCTCCTAAATAAAATTAAAGTTTTAATCCTTCATTTGCTTTTTCTGAAATTAATTTGAATAAATCTGCTCTCTTATCAGCAGCAACTTTTCTTACGTCGAATTTTACACCTAAATCTCTTAGTTTTTTGTAAGTGTCAACATCTTTTTGATCCATTGAAAGTACGTTATTAACCATAACTTTTCCAACAGTATGTGCCATCGAACCTACATTTAACTCTTTAATATCCACACCTTTTTCAATTACATAAAGTGCATCTTGAGGATTTTCAAATAACAACAATGCTTTTGTATTTCCAAATCTTGGATCTTTTGAAACTTCCACCAATTTATCAAGTGGGATAACATGTGCACGTACACCTGGAGGCGCCGCTTGTTCGATTAATTTTTTACGTAATTCATCTTTTGAAACCGAATCTGACACAACGATTATTCTGTTTGGATTAGTTGCTTTTGTCCAACTTGTAGCAACTTGTCCGTGTAACAAACGAGTATCGATACGAGCCAATACAAATTTAATTTTACCATCACCTATAACAGTTCCTTCTGGAATTGCACCTTTTGGTGTGTCATCTTGTGCTGCTGCAGTTGCTTTTGCTTCTTTTGGTTCCAATTCTTCAGGTCTAACTTTAACTTGGTCTTTCCCTTCTGGAACAATAGCTTTTGCTACTTCATGAGCTGTGTCGTAATCTTCTCTTTCTGACAATGCTGCAAGTAACATTGGTAAATTAAGTCCTGCAACAATTGCTCTCTTTTCAGGTGCTTCTTCAAAGAAACGATTAGACTGATTAAATGGACTTCCTCCCCATAAATCAACTAAAAATAGAACTTCTTCTGTCCCTAATTTTTCAATGGCGTCTTGAATTTTTTTATATAAGTCATCTGGTCCTTCACTCGGCATAAACACAACTGATTCCAATAACTCTGCTTCTCCCAGAATCATTGAAGCCGATTGTTTAATACCAGCAGCAAATTCACCGTGACTTGCCACGATAATTCCTACCATATTTTTACTACCTCCTCCTGTAATACTTTCGTAAATTTATTATAAAAATATACCTTTACTCTCTACTTTTAAGTTTACCTTACAAATCTACAATTGTCAAATTTGTTTTTTTATTTTTTTCATAAATCTTCAAACTTTTTCAAAATTTCTTTTTTTCATAATTTTTTTATAAATTTTTCTAACAATTCATCATTTGAACTAAATCTTTTTATCAATTCCTTTAATTTTTCTTATTCCATCACTATCAGATTCTTTATCCAATTCTCTTCTTAATTTCCATATTTTCTCCAATTTATCTTTAGGAATCAATAATTCTTCTCTTCTTGTTCCACTTTTCAAAACATCAATTGCTGGGAAAACTCTCAATTGTTGAAGTGCTCTACTTAAAATAATTTCCATATTTCCAGTACCTTTAAATTCTTCGAAAATTACTTCATCCATTTTACTTCCTGTTTCAATAAGTGCTGTAGCAATTATCGTCAAACTTCCACCATTTTTAATATTTCTTGCTGCCCCTAAAAATCTTTTTGGATAATACAAGGCATTTGGATCAATACCTCCTGAAATTAATTTTCCGCTTGAAGGAATTGTAATATTGTACGATCTAGCCAATCTTGTCAAGCTATCCATTAATATTAAAATATCTTTCCCTTTTTCAACTTCTCTTTTAGCCATTTCCAATACTTTTTCAGTAACTTGTGTATGAACTCTTGGATCCTCATCAAATGTCGCTGAATAAACCTCTGCATCTTTAACATTTTCCTTAATATCCGTAACCTCCTCAGGTCTTTCATCAATTAGCAAAATCCAAACGTCAATTTCAGGATTATACTTAATAATATCATTTGCTAATGTCGATAAAAGCACTGTTTTACCAGCTTTAGGTGGTGCCACAATCAATCCTCTTTGTCCTTTACCAATTGGTGCCACAAGATCAATTATTCTTGAAGCAATATGCCCTTTTCCTAAATTAATTTTTTCATCTGGATAAGATGGAATCAAATCATCAAAATACGGTCTTTGCGATGATTTTTCTGGTAAATCTCCATTTATTAACAACACCTTCAAAATCCCGTAATTTTTTTCCGTTCCAATCGGTACTCTCAACTCTCCAAATACTGTATCACCATTTCTTAAGTTAAATCTTTTTATTTGAGAAATCGAAACATACACATCAGGTCCAACACTTGTCTGTCTCAAAAATCCATAACTTCCTTCATTAATTATATCCAATTTACCAAAACCATATGTTTTCCCGTTTTCTTCACCTTTTTTCATCAAAATCTCATTTACTAAATCATGTTTCGTCATTATTGAAAAATTAGGAATTTTATATTCTTTTTGCCATTTTTTTCAGCGGAGTTATCTTCGTTTCTAAAATATTTTTTTATCAATATTTCTTCATCAGAATTTTTTATCCTCCTCAAAAAAATTTCTCTTTTTTTCTCTTCTATATTTTTCTCTTTCTCTGTATCTTCTAAATCTACCGTTTCTTTCATAACTTTAACTTCTTCTTTCTCTTTTTCAGAATTTTCAACTTTTTCAATTTCTGTATTTTCTAGTTCTTCTTTTTTCTTTCTTCCTCTTTTCACAGGCTCTTTTTTTTCAACTTCTTCAGTCTCAACTTCTACTTTTTTTCTTCTACCTCTCTTAGCAGGTTCTTTCTTTTCTTCTAATTCTACTTCTTCTTTTTTTCTCCTACCTCTTTTTGCTGGCTCTTTTTTTCTTCTGCCATTCGATTCAACCTCTTTTTCCTCTTCAATTTTTTTAATTTTTTTGAGATAAATTTTTTTAACACTTTTACTCTTCCAATATACATAACAATTTTTTTAATATTTTTAAAACATAAATTCTTGATTTTTTTAATTTGATAAGATTACATAAATCTGTTTTTGAATAGACTTTTATGTGAACTACTCCCACTTTTAAAGGCAGGAACTTTGCTATCTTTTGTAAAAAAAGAGAAACAGAGGCTATCCGAAAATAACCTTGCCTCTTCTTTTTTTCTTACAATTATTTATTTGGTCCTATAGAAGGTATATCCAATATTCTTACTTCTTCTGGCGAACCTTGTGGTTGCACTGTTACTCCTGGTGTATCAGTCGTTGTAGGAGCATATCCTCTATCAGGAATATATCCTCCATTTTGATACAATTTATCTTCAGGAATTCTATAATTTCTTATTTTACTTACTGTCAAAACTCCATCTTTTGAAACTGTTCCACTAACTTTAAAAGTTACTAAATCCATATCAGAAACACCATATTTTTCAGCCATAAATTGATAAATTCCATCAATTAATCCTGTTTGATCATTTAATGTATATGTTACTTTTTTGTTAGGTAATACCAATTTATCTTTTACATAATAAAATGTATTAGTTGCTTTTAAGTATTGACCTTCGAATTCTTTTGCTGCTGTTTTTTGTTTTTGTTTTTCTTCTTTAGCTTTTTCTTTCGCCTGTGCTTTTGCTTTTGCTCTTGCTGCTCTGTCTTCTCTTCTAGTTTCTTTAGTCTTTAACTCTAAACTAAATGTACATACAGAACATACAAGTAACATCATCAATACTAATAATTTCTTCATTATTCCTCCAAACTTATCTATGAAATCCCAAATCTGCTGGATTTACATCTCCTGAAATTTTTTTTATTTTACCATTTTCTTTTTCAAATTCTTCTCTTAACTTCGAGACTTTTTTTATTAATTCAATAGTATCCATTTCTAAATTATTTGCATTAAATCTACCTTTTGACCAATAATCAATCACAAGCATACTATCACCACAAATAATACTTTTCCCATATTTTGCAGCAATTTTCAAAGCGATAAACAATCCAGTAAGTTCACCAAAATTATTAGTTCTTGTTGGTGCAACATTATAATTTCCATGTTCATTTATCTTTTTTGGAGACATAATTTGATAGAGTAAAGAATTTCCATCAAAATCAGTCACTCTAACTTCAACACCTTCTCCTCTACCAGTTCCCGCATCAAAATAAATCGCATCCCTATCAAGTTTTTCTAATAATTTTTCATTTACTTCTTGCTTTTTCTCATATTCTGCACCATTAATTAACCATTGAGTAGCCTCATCTAAGTCTTTAAAAGATTTATATCTTGCTTTTTTACCTTTTGTTGCTGCTTGACACTCTTCCCAAGTATCTACAATATCAGTTTTTCCAGTTTCTAAAAGATAATACGCATAAACTTTTTTATTTTTTTTCATAAATTATAAGTTTAATCCACCGTCTATTCTTAAAACTTGTCCAGTAATAAATTTAGAATTGTCACTTGCTAAGAATAATGCTGCATTTGCTACATCTTCAGCATCTCCCATTTTTCTTAAAGGTGTGTTATCTAGAACTTTTTCTACAACTTTTTCTGGCAACACATGTGTCATATCTGTTTTAATAAATCCTGGTGCTAACGCATTCGATCTTAAATTTTTTCTTCCAAATTCTTTAGCCCAAGTTTTAGACATTGCAATAACTCCACCTTTTGTTGCTGCATAGTTAGTTTGTCCTAAGTTTCCGTCAACTCCAACTACTGAAGCCATGTTAATTACGCTTGATGCTTTACTTTTTAACAATAATGAAACGAATCCTTGCATTACATTGAAAACACCTTTTAAGTTAATGTCTACAACTAAATCCCAATCTGCTTCTTTCATTCTTTGTAATAAAGAATCTCTTGTAATTCCTGCGTTATTTACTAAAATATCTAATCTTCCATATTTTTTTCTTTTTAATTCTTTTTGCAACTTCTTTAATATTTTCTCTATCAGTTACATTTAATTTAATGTGAGTTATATTTTCGTGTGTATAATCAGCATCCATCAAATCTCCTGAAATTACAGTTGCTCCATTTTCTGCAAATTTTAAAGCTATTTCTTTTCCAATTCCCCTTGCTCCACCTGTTATTAAAGCTATTTTCCCATTTAACACTGTTTTTCACCTTCCTACTTTTTTTAATTTTTTTCTTTCTAAATATTTGTATAACTTAAGATTTTAAAATTTCAAATTGTTTATCGAAAAAAATTTTTTTATTTCATCACTTCTAATTTTACTCTTGTTACTCCTGCACTTATGCTAGCAATTTTTTGAAAAATCTTTGCTTTACTTAAATCTATTACCCTTCCTTTGGTATAAGGTCCTCTATCATTTACTCTTACAATTACTGATTTTCCATTATTTACATTTGTTACTCTAATTTTTGTTCCAAATGGCAATTTTCTATGTGCCGCAGTTAAAGCGTTATTATTAAATCTTTCACCACTTGCCGTTGCTGAACCATGTAAATTACTGCTGTAATAAGAAGCCATTCCTGACTGATAATGTGTGAATTTATCAAGATCCTTTTCTGGTATTGTAATTTTTTTATTACTTTGTTCTGAAACATTGACATCTAAATCATTATCAACGTTGTTCTTTATCATTTCTTCTTTTATAAAAATTGTTCCTGTTTCTTTTGCTGTTGTAATCAATGAAGTTGATAGAGATAATCCCAAAAGTAATGCTATTATTTTTTTCATAAAATCTCCTCCATATCTTTATTATCCACACATTATAGCATATTTCACTAACCCAAGCGCTTAGAACATTCTTAGTTCTTGATTTCTGGTTCTTTTACGTGTTGAATTTTTTCACTACTTGTAGTAATTACTTCAAAGCTATATCCAGCCTTTTTATATCCATCAATAATAGTTTGTAATGCTTGAACAGTTGTTCCTTTAACATTTGTATCGTGCATTAAAACGTCAATTTCTGGGTGATTAGTACAAATTCCATATTTAATTAATTTTTGTACAGGTACTCCATTTCCACTAGCATCTGTTGAATCACAGTTCCAATCGTGATAAATATATCCTTCTCTTGCCATTCTAGTAATAATTTGTTGTTTCAAGGCTTTTGATGCAATTGCATTACTAGAACCTCCAGGGAATCTTGTAATTTTAACATCTTTTCCAGTTTTAGCTTTTACAGCATCACGTAATCTATACAAATCTTCAAAGAAATTATGTTCATTTGCATAAATATATTTGTATTCATGTGTATAACTGTGCAATCCTATTGCATGACCTGCATCTACGATTTTTTTATATTGATCTTGATCACGTCCTATTACAAAGAATGTTGCTTTTATATTGTTTCTTTTCAAAATTGCTAAAATTTTGTCAGTATTGTTAGAAGGTCCATCGTCAAATGTTAAATGAACTATTTTTTTATTTTTCCCTTCTTTTTTTCATTTTTTTCATATTTTTTTCTTTCACTACTTCTTCTTTTTTTAGATATTTCTGCAAGTTGTTTCTGTTTAGTTGCTTTTTTTCTTCATTTAATTTTTTTGATATTACCTTTTTAAACTACTACTTTGTGCAATTTTCGATGTAGATCCATAAATATTCAATCCCGAATAAGCAAATCCTGCACAAGCTATTAAAAAAATCCAATAATTGATAATCCTTTTTTTCATTACTTTCTCCTTTATTTACTATATTTTTTTCTACGATTTCTTGAGTTTTTTTGTTCCTTCTTCGGTCATTTTAATTCTATCGTCTATTTCTTTTAACTTCTTTTGCTACTTTTTTTCTTTTTCTACTTTCAATGTAGGAATTTCAGATTCTGCAGTTGCTTTTTTTATTAACTAAAACAAAATGTGTAAACGCTGTCAACACTATTGAAATTAGAAGTAAAAATACCTACTTTCTTTAAATTTTTTTGCTTTCATTTTCTTTTTCTCTTTCACGGGTATAAACATATCCGTAATTGTCTTTTTTTCCCATCTTTCTCCTCTTTTTCCTTTTTTTATTTTTTTGTACTTATACTAATTTTTAATGAACCGCTCCTTTGTCTATTTCTTAACTTTTTTTATTATTCAAAAAAACTAAATAATAAAAAGACCTCTTAAAGAAGAGGTCTTTATAAAAGGGGGTTAATTGAGGTTTCAGATCTTTTTGATCTGAATGTATTATACTACATTTTCATTATTTTTATTATTAACAAAAAAATTAATTCTCAATTAAAATAAGCCTCTTCGGTTCTATTACTCATTTAGTATATAATATATTTTTGAAAAAAATAAAGACCTATTTTTTTATATTTTTTTGAAAATTTCTTCCAATTTCATCCTCTTTTCAATAAAAAAAATTATGCTAAATATCGGTTCTCGTTTAAATATATTAACCAAATAATTTAGAATAAATTTTTTTACATTGTCAAATGCTTGTAAAAATTATAACTTTTTAGACTATAATATACACAACATATTGAAATTCATGCAATAAATTTAAAAATATAATTTTTTTAGAAAGGAGAAAAATTGTTTTTTTAAAAAAAATAATTGAAAAAAATAGAAATTTTACATTTTTTTGAAGACAATTTATAATAAATAAATGGAATTATTAACTAATCAATTAAAAAAAATATTTTCAGAAAATATAAATAATATTTTTTTAAACAAGATTTTTTTCTGAAAAAAATAAATATCGAAAAATTCTACAAAAAAAGGAATTTGGTGACTTTCAAACAAATTTTTGCAATGATGAATTCAAAAAGCAATCGGTAAAAAAATCCTAGAGAAATTGCAACTACCTTAGTTGAAAATTTTTAAGGAAAACGATTTAATTGAAAAAAATTAGAGATTGCAGGACCTGGATTTATTAATATTCATTTGAAAAAAATAATTTTTTTGAATAATGAAGTGAAAAAGATTGATAATGAAAAAAATATGATTTTTTTCGTTTTTGAATGTTGATGAAACAGTTATTATCGACTATTCTTCTCCAAATATTGCAAAAAGAATGCATATTGGACATTTGAGAAGTACGATAATTGGTGATGCAATTAAAAGAATTTTAGATTTTATTGGGTTTAAGACGATTTCTGATAACCATATTGGAGATTGGGGAACTCAATTTGGGAAATTAATTGTGGCGTATAATAAATGGTTAGATAAAGAGGCTTATGAAGCTGATCCAATTGGTGAATTAGAAAGAATTTATGTTTTGTTTTCTGATGAAGCGAAAAAAGATCCGACTTTGGAAGATGTCGCAAGAAATGAATTGAGAAAATTACAAATGGGTGATGAGCAAAATAATAAACTTTGGAAAGAATTTATCAAAATTTCTTTAAAAGAGTATAATAAAGTTTATGATAGATTAGGTGTTAAGTTTGATCACTATTTTGGAGAATCATTTTACAACGATATGATGCCAGATGTGTTGGAAGAATTGAAGGAAAAAAATATTGCGAAGGAAGATCAAGGAGCTTTGGTTGTTTTCTTTGAAGAAGATAAATTGCCACCTGCTCTTGTACAAAAGAAAGATGGAAGTTTTCTTTATGCAACTTCTGATTTAGCGACAATTAAGTTTAGAAAAAATGAATTAAATGTGGATAAAGCTGTGTACGTAACTGATGAGCGTCAACAAAATCACTTTAAGCAAGTTTTTGAAATTAGTGAAATGCTTGGAGCACCTTACAATTATGAAAAATCACATGTTTATTTTGGAATTATGAGATTTGGAGACGGAATGATTTTCTCTTCTCGTAGCGGAAATATCATTAGACTTGTAGATTTGCTAGACGAAGCTAAAAAACAAGTAAAATCTGTTATTGATGAAAAAAATCCTAATATTCCTGAAGATGAAAAAGAAAAAATTGCTGAAATTGTTGGTACTGGAGCTATCAAATATTTTGACTTGAGTCAAAACCGTACTTCTGATATTTTGTTTACTTGGGATAAAGTATTGAGTTTTGAAGGAAATACAGGGCCTTATTTACAATATACTTACGCAAGAATCCAATCAATTTTGAGAAAATTGAAAGAAGAAAAATATTTCTGTTAAAAAAATAATGATATTATTTTTAGATGATATGTTTGATATTGAAAGAGAATTGGCAGTAGCTTTATTAAGATTCCCACAAACTGTTGTAAAAATCTTATGAAACTTACAGACCAAATATTATTGCAGATTATTTATTCGATACTGCAAAATTATTTAACAATTTCTATAATTCTAAATCTATTTTTGAAGGAAACTGATAAAAAGGTTATGGATGCTCGTATTTTTGTTAGCTCAGAAAACAGCATCTATCTTGAAACAAGGATTGAATCTATTAGGAATTGAAACTGTTGATAGAATGTAATAAAGGATTTTTATGAGAGCTAAATTGTAGCTCTCATATTTTTTTATCCTTATCAAAATTTACTTTTTCTAAATATTCCTCATCAAATTTTACCATTTTTTTCAACATTCACAATTGCTAGTATCATATCATTTTTTTAGAATTTTTTTCATCTGGAGAAAGCAATATTCTTAATTCTTCTCCCTCTCTTCGTATTCCAATAACATTCATTTCATATTTTTTTCTTAAGTCTAACTCTTTAAGATTTTTCCCTATAATTTTTTTCGATGCTTTGAACTCAAAAATTCTATATTTTTCAGAAAATTTTAAATGCTCAGTCAAATTTGGTCTTAAAATTTTAAGAGCTAATTCCTTTCCTACACTTTCATCAGGAAATACAACTTGCATTGCTCCTATTTTTTTTAAAACTTTTCCCTCAATTTTTGTAATAGCCTTACAAATAATCTTCTTTATTCCCAGTTCCTTCAACATAACTGTAACTAATGCACTCGTTTGCAAACTTCCTTCAATACAAATAAAAGCCACCTCAAAATCATCGCTATTAACTACTTTCTTTAATGCATTTTCTTCCGTCACATCAAAAGAAACTGCCTCTCCAACAATTTCATCATCTATTATCTGCTGTATAAGTTCCTCATTTTTATCAATCACAAGCACAGTTTGATTAAATTTATAAAGTGTTTTTGCGATAGTTCTTCCAAATTTTCCAGCTCCTATAACTAAATATCCTGCCATTTTTCCTCCTAAAATTTATCCAATTAAAATATTTTCTTGTGGACGACTAATATTTTCTTCCTTCATTTTCGATTTTGATAATGCTAAAGCAATTGTAAGTGGTCCAATTCTTCCAACAAACATCGTAACAATAAGTACTAATTTAGAAATACTTGTTAAATTCGGCGTTAAATCTCTCGAAAGTCCAACTGTTCCAAAAGCTGAATATACTTCAAATGCTAAATCTAAAAGATTTCTGTTTCTTTCTAACAAAGTTAATAAAAATACACAAATTGACGTATAAATAAGCGATATGAACAATATTGCAATAGCTTTGTTGTAAATTCTCCAACTTACACTTCTTTTTATTATATTCGATTATATTTCTATTTTTTAATGTCGCCCAAGTTCCTAAAACAATCAGTCCAAACGTTGTTGTTTTTATTCCTCCACCAGTTGAACCAGGAGATGCTCCGATAAACATAAAAATAATAAATAAATGTGATGTAGAAATTTTTAATCCCGAAATTGAAACCGTATTAAATCCTGCTGTTCTGGTAGTTACACTTTGAAAAAAATGTCGCTCCTAATTTTTTTGAAGAAGTGGCAAATTTCCTATTGTTTTTTTGGATTAGAATACTCTAAAATAAATATTGCTATCGTTCCGATTAAAACTAGGAATATCGATATTTTTAATACTTAATTTTGTTGTCGTTGTCAATCTTTTTTTCTTTTTTTCTAAATACATTATAACAATTTAATATTGTTGAAAATCCAATTCCTCCTAAAAAAATATCAAAACTGGAATTGTAATATTTATTATAAAACTATTTTTTTGAATCCATACAAATTATCGGAAAATAATGCAAATCCCGCATTACAAAATGCCGAAATAGAATGAAAAAAACGAGTAGTAAACTGCTTTCAAAAAAACTAAACTTTTTTTATAAATTCAAAAAAATAAAATAATTGCTCCAATAAATTCAATTAGAATTACTGCAAAGATAACTTTCGTGACATATTCCTCAATTTTTTAAAAAGTCGTGTCAATATTTATATCTTCCCGAACCACTTTTTTTGTGTAATATCCAATTTTCTTAGAAATCAAAAATAATAATAACCGAAGTAAATGTTATCACTCCGAGCCCTCCAAGCTGTATCAAAATTAAAATAATTAATTGTCCAAAAGGATTATAAATACTGGCTATATCTATGCTCGAGAGTCCCGTTACACAAACAGCTGATGTTGCTATAAAAAATCCATCAATCAGTTTTACACTTTTTCCCATAATTCACTGAAATCGGAAAAGATAATAAAAATCCACCTAAAATTATAACTCCCACGAATGATAACAATATTATCATATATGGTGAAAAAAATTTATTTTTTTAAAAAAACATTTTATTTTTCCTTCTTTCACTTTTTCTTATATCTTTTTTCTTAGAAGAAAGCTCCTATAACTAAAATTTTTGAGATTCACATACTCACAATAAATTTATCCTGTCCACTTCACATCGCAACTCTTATTATTTCGTATCTTTTTTAGAAATAATCACTGTCGAAACCGCATATTCCTTACTGTGAGAAATACTTACTTGAAAAACAAAATTCTTTGTAAAATCCTTCAAATTATTATACAAAATAATATTTGGTTTTCCCAATTCATCATTCAAAATCTCAATATCCCTCAAAGAAAAATTTCTCACTCCTGTCCCTAAAGCCTTAGAAACGGCTTCTTTTGCCGCAAAACGTCCAGCATAACTCGCATATGGATTCCTCTTTTTTTCAATATGCTCAATCTCATTTTTTGTGTAAACTTTCTCCTTAAAAGTTTTTGTTCTATTAATCGACGTCTCTATTCTTGATATCTCTATAATATCTGTCCCAATTCCATAAATTTCCATCATTTCACCTCCAAATTTCAAAAAATTTGACTAAAATGCCCCAACCTACATTTTTCCTAATTCATAATATTTTTAATTTTTGTAATATTTTTCAATCGCATTCAACAATCCATCTTCTGTATATTTCTCAGCTTCAATATTTACTTTAATTCCATATTTTTTTCAATAGTTTTTTTGTAGTAACAGGCCCAATCGATGCAATCACTTTCCCATCTAAAAATATTTTTTTAATTTTTTTCAGTTTTATTCAAATCATCAATTCCTAAATTTTTTTACAAAAGACTCAAAAGTCGACGAACTTAAAAAAACATTAAAAATATCACTTTTTTTCTAACTCTCTCTCAACTTTTTTTCTTCTTCAATCTTAACCTGCTCCGTACTATAAACAACAACTTTCTCATATTTTCTACCATATAATTTATCATATTTTTCAGTATCCACAGGTGAAATATTTGAAACTACAAATAACACCCTCTCATTAGGATTTGTAAATTTCACACTTTCTGCTGCCAGACGTTCCACAGTATATTCTTTCGGATAAAAATCAGGAATTATCTTGTAATTTTCCATTTCTTCAGCAGTTTTCGTCCCGACAACTCCAATTTTTACATTAGCCAACTGACGCATATCCTTGATTTTATTCATAAATCCAATTACAGAATTTGCACTATTAAACAAAATCGCTCCATACTGCGACAAATCAGGCATCTCAAACTCGTTGTATTCAATATTAATTAACGGCAACGAAACAGCCTGTCCACCAAGCTCATTTATTTTATCCGCAACCTTTTTCTGTTTTTCTTTATTCCGTGTCACCAAAATATTTTTTCCACTCAGAACTTTCTTCTCAAACCACTGCATTTTTTCCCGTAAATTTACAACTTCCCCAATAATAATTATTACTGGCGATTTTACATTATTTTCCTTCACAATTTCCACAATTGTTCCTAAAGTTCCAGTATAAGTTTTTTGCTTTGAAGTAGTTCCATCTTTAATTATCGCAACTGGCGTATCCACTTTTTTTCCGTTTTCCACAAGGTTTTCCACAATTTTTTCAAGATTTCCTAATCCCATTAAAAATATTAACGTTCCATCTAATTTCGCAATTGTTGAAAAATCATGCTCACTTCCGTCAATTTTTGTGTGACCTGTAAATACGTGAAACGACGTGTTTATTCCTCGGTGAGTCACTGGTATTCCTGCATAAGCTGGAACCGCTATCGAAGAAGTAATCCCAGGAATTACCTCAAACTCAATATTTTCAGCCAACAATGCCTCAATTTCCTCACCACCACGACCAAATACAAAAGGATCTCCTCCCTTTAAACGTAGTACAATCGCATTTTCAAACGCTTTTTCCACAATTGTCTGATTAATTTTCAATTGCAACTCGCCACCCTCGGTATTTTCTTTCCCCATATAAATCAATTCCGCTCTAGGTTTTGAATACTGCAAAATATTTGGATTCACAAGTCTATCATAAATCACACAATCTGCCTTCTCTAAAATATTTTTCAATTTCAAGGTAATCAACTGTTCATCTCCACAACCAGCACCAGCAATATACACCTTTCCTTTAACTTTATTTTTCTCCATTTTTACCACTCTCTTTATTTTTTCAGCCAATTCCTGTGCCAATTTTTCAGCATCATATTTTTTACCCGTAATTTCCTCTAAAATCCGAGTATCTTCCTCATAAAACATTCCTTTCAAAGTCAAATTTTCTCCATCTATCTTCGAAGAACACCCAATCGGCGTATGGCAACCTCCATCAAAAATTCTAGAAAATTCTCTTTCCGCTTGACACATTAATTTAACCTCGTCATCGTTAATTTCCTCTAACAAAGTCCGAATTTTATCATCATTCTCACGACATTGAATACACAAAATCCCTTGTCCTGGTGCTGGTATAAATTCATTTTCCCTAAAATATTGAGTTATTCTATCTTCCAAGCCAACTCTTTTCAATCCAGCCGCTGCCAAAACAATCGCATCATATTCTCCATCATCCAATTTTTTCAATCGAGTATGAATATTCCCTCTAATCGACTTTATTTGAACATCCCTTCTCAAATTCAAAATTTCCTTTTCTCTTCTTGTACTTCCTGTCCCAACAATCGCATTTTCAGGCAACTCCTCTAATTTTTTCCCATTTCTAGAAACCAATACATCTCGATTATCTTCTCTTAGCGGAAACGAAGCATTTAAAAGTCCATTTGGCGTAACCTGTGGCATATCCTTCAACGAATGTACAGCCAAATCAATCTTATTCTCCAGCATTTCCCTTTCAATCTCTTTCACAAATAAATCTTTTTGTGAAGTCCCTTGAATCTTCTGAAAATCACGCAAATCTTTATCTCCCTTTGTCACAATAATCTTCAATTCCACATCTAAATTTTCAGCTCCACCAAAAATTTTTGACAATCTCGTATCTCCACTTTTTTTCAATTCTAAATATTTATCTTCAATTAATTGCTTTACTTTCTCCGCTTGAGCTAGTGCTAAAATACTTCCTCTAGTTCCAACTACTATTTTATTACTCATAATCCCTCCTAATGCTTACTTTTTAAGATACTTCTCTCTCTTCAACAATTTTTCAATAGTTTCCTTATATTGCTCGTCAATAATATAATAAAACTCATCCACAACTTTATCTCTCTTCTTGACATTCTTATTATACTCTTCCCAAATGTCATCTAAATGATACAACATAGTATTACTAGCCTCACCAATACTTGTCTCAATATCTCTTGGAACCGCCAAATCCAAGAAAAATCTCTTCTTTCCATCACTCAAAATTTTTCCCATCTTATCCTTTTCCAAAATCAAATGTGGCGCCGAAGTAGCACTTATCACAATATCACTTTTTTCAACAACATCATATTTTTCCTTAAATTCAGCTGTTTCCACATTATTAAAAACTTTTTTCAATTCTATAGACTTCCTATTACTTCTATTCGTCATAATCAAGTTACAATTATCATATTTATGAAGTATTGCCAAAATCGACTGACTTAAATCTCCAACTCCAATAACGAATATTCTTTTTCCATCTAATTCTCCAAATTTATTTTTTATAAATTTTACTGAAATTGAATCCAACGAAAGATTTTTTTCCGTAATTTTACTTTCCGCTCTAAATTTTTTCCCAACTTCAATTGCACTATTAAAAATAATATTTAAAAAACTCGAAGTCTTTTTATTTTCCAAATGCGCCAAATACGATTTTTTTATCTGAGCCAACACTTGATCTTCACCTTTTATCACCGAATCCAAGCCACATATCACCTCAAACAAATATTTAATCGCCTCTTTCCCTCGACATTCCAGCGTACTCTTCGCATTAAATCTACTTCGCAATTCCTCAATATCTAATTTTTCCGTTATCTCTAAATACATTTCCACTCTCAAACAAGTCTCAGTCGTAATATATCCCTTAATCAATCCCTTTTGCAAATATTCTTCCAATATTTCTTTATACTTGCTTCTCACAAAATTTTCTCTCTCTTCCAAAGGCATACTTTTATAACTAAAACTCAAAATATAGAAATTTGTTGTAATATCACTGGTCATCTCTTCTCCATTTCCTTATATTAATTTTGATACTCTTAACCAAAAATTTTACTATTTTTCATTTCAGAGTATTTTTACAATAAACTTTTTTTAAAATTAATAATATAATTATACTACATTTTTTTCATTATTTATGAACTGGGAAAAAAATTTATTAAAATAAAAAAATTTGACATTTGATTAAAATTGGTATATAGTATTTAATTATAATTAAATACTAAGTTAGGAGATGAATTTATGGAAGATTTGATTACAGAAGAAACACGTTCAACTTGGAAAACAAAATTAAGAGCGATGGGACCTGGTATCCTTATGGCATCAGCAGCTGTAGGAGGTTCACACATCGTATCATCGGCACAAGCGGGAGCAATTTACGGATGGCAACTACTTCTTGTCGTTATTTTAGTAAACTTGTTTAAGTATCCATTCTTTAGATTTGGTGTTCAATATACACTGAATACGGAAAAAAGCTTGGTTGAAGGATATAGCAACAGAGGAAAAGCTTATCTTTGGATATTTTTCATACTAAATGTATTTTCAGCAATGGTAAATACAGCAGCTGTAGGTATTCTTACAGGAGCAATTATGATGAATATCATTCCAAAAAGTTGGGGACTTTCAGTTGGGCAAATAACAATAATATTAATAATTTTAATTTGGGCAATGATAATTCTTGGAGGATATAGTGTTCTTGATGGAATTTCAAAATTTGTTATGATTACTTTGACACTAGCAACAACAATTGCAGTAATTATCGCTGCTATTAAAGGTGGTCGTCATATTCCAGCAAATTTTGTAGCACCTTCACCATGGAATCTTGCAGCACTTCCATTTATTATATCATTAATGGGTTGGATGCCTGCACCAATAGAAATTTCAGCAATAAATTCAATGTGGCTGGAAGAAAAGAAACGTACATCAGAAGTTTCATATGAAGATGGATTATTTGATTTTAATGTTGGGTATATTGGGACAGCTATTCTTGCAGTTATCTTTTTAGCACTTGGAGCATTAATCCAATATGGTTCACCAGAAAAAGTAAAACCAGCAAGTGCCGCTTATATCGCACAACTTATAAAAATGTATATGTCTGAAATCGGTTCATGGTCAAGATTGCTTATCGCATTCATTGCATTTATGTGCCTTTTCGGAACAACAATTACAGTTATTGACGGATATTCTCGTGCAAATGAAGAAGCATTGCGTATTCTTTTAGGAAAAGAAAAATCTTCGCAAAAAGCTCTTAATATCTGGTTTACAGTAACTTCAATAATCGGTATTTTAATCGTACTTTTATTCGAAGGAAACGTTGCTAAAATGATGCGTTTTGCAATGATCGCTTCATTTATCTCAACACCAATTTTCGCATGGTTGAACTTACAACTTGTTAAAACAGGAAAACATAAAGTTTCAGGAGCATTATACTGGCTTTCTGTTGTAGGATTAATTTACCTTTCAGGATTTGCAATTTTCTTCTTAATTGCTTATTTTGGAAAACTTGTATAAAAATTTTTAAAAAAATAAAATAATTAAAAAAATGTACCAAGAACTAATTAACATAAAATTTAAAAAAAGTTTTTAAGGTACATTTTTTTATTTCTAATTTCTAATTAAATTTTTTTCAATTCATTCATAAATTTAGAATAAGGACAATATCCATCTTTATCTACTTTACAATTTTTTTCATTTCTAAAATTGCATGTTTCGGAGGATTTGCTTTTTGTCAATTTTTTTCTGTATTTCTTATTTGATCCATTGACTGATAAACATATTCCACTTTCACTTTTTTTCTCTCCAGTTTTTTTATCTTTCCAAACTTCAAAAAAATACTTTTTCCACCAATTGGTGTACTTTCTACTTGATCTTTTAATTTATAATCTTTAAAATTCAACGCTTTCAACATCGCAACAATATTTGAATCATGCCCAACTAATACTGTAACTTTATGATTTGAAGAATCAATATCATTGTAAATATATTTTATTAATGGTGCCGCTACATTTTTAGCTACTTTATCTGTTGCAAATAACAAATCTTCATATCCATTTTTAATATCTGCTATTTGTTGCCATTTTTCCATCGAATTAACGTTGTTACCTGCTATTTCATTCAAAGGATACCCTTCATAATATTCCAACAACAATGCATCTGAAATTTGAGTTCCCAATTTTATTGGTCCATCCACTCCTGGCTCTTTCCCTTTTTCAATCTTCAATGTACCTTGTTCATTATACAAAACACATTTACCATCTTTCACACATTCTTCTGATTTAGTATAAGAAATTACATCACTTATTGTTTGGTACGCACTCTTTAATTTTTCATTTTCTTTATCTAATTTCATTCCTTTTAATGCTTCTTCTTTAAATTTAGCATCATCAGTCGTAATCACTGGATTAAACACTGGATCCATCTTACCAATTTCCATTTTATGTTCCGCTTTTATATCACACCCTGGAAAAATTCCAGTAGTAAGTGCCTGACCAGTTGCAATCGTTCTTTGTAAACTATTCGTATAAATATGAACATTTTCAGGATTCAAGCATTCTCCTGTTTTCATTACATTATTTTCAGTCAACCAGTCATTTATATATTGCCCAAAATAAGTTTCTAAAATAGCTCCCTTTTTTGTCAAATGACTAGCTGGAACATCCCATTTTGCCCATTCATATGGCGTAACTTTAGACAATTTACTTCCAGATGCCGTTAATGGCGAACGCAATCCATGTCTACTAAAAATCAAAACTTTTTCCAATTCCATATTTTCACTCGAAAACGCTAATAAACCACACACAGCAAACATAAAAAATGCCATAATCCATCTACTTTTGCCTTTTAGCATAACTCTCTCCTTACTGAATACTTCAAAATCATATTCCTTCTATATAATATTTATTTTCAGTAAAAGTATAACTTCTATTTGGTGAATGTCAAGTTATAGAATATATTAATTTTTAAAAAAAAGTGCCAAAACCAAAAATTTTAGCACTTCTTCATTTCATCATTTTCTTAAATATTTTCTTAAATAAAAATTATCTAAAAAGTTCATTTAAAAATATTAATAATCGAATACAATTGATTTAACTCTTGTCATACTTTCGATACTATATTTAATTCCTTGTACTCCAGCTCCTGAACCTTTAATTCCTAAGAATGGGAAGTTGTCTGGTCCTCTTTGAGTTTTGTTGTTTATATGAACAGTTCCTACTTCCAATCTTGTAGCAATGTCAAATGCTTTTTTGAAGTCATTTGTGAATACAGAAGATTGTAATCCATATTCTGATTCGTTACAAATTTTAACTGCTTCATCTAAATCTTTAACTCTAATTATAGGCAACACTGGTCCAAATGGTTCTTCCCAAGCAATTTGCATATCTAAACTTACGTTATCAAACACAACTGGCCATAATAAGTTTCCTTCTCTTTTAATTGGTGTTAATGCTTTGGCACCTTTTTCAACTGCATCATTAATTAATCCTTCAACAAAATCAGCTGATTTTGTATCTATTAATGGAGTAATATCCGCATTATCAAATGGATCTCCTACTGTTAATTTACTTACTTTTTCTTGAATCAAGTTAGCCAATTTATCAGCTACTTCTTCCACAACTACAACTCTTTTAATTGCAGTACATCTTTGTCCAGAATAACTAAAAGCTCCACCAATAATATCTTTTGCAGCTTTTTCTAAATCAGCATCTGCAGCTACAATCGCAGCATCTTTTCCACCTAATTCCAATAAAATAGGTCTCATTCCTGCTAATTCTCCAATTTTTCTACCAACTGGTGTACTTCCTGTAAAGTTTATAAAATCAACAGCTTTATGTGCGATTAAATAATCTCCAATTTCAGAACCTTTTCCTGTTACAGAGTTTAATACTCCTGCTGGAATTCCTGCTTCTTGGAATGCTTTAATTAACAATAATCCACTTATAGACCCTTGTGTAGGTGGTTTAAACAATACAACGTTTCCACCGATTAAAGCTGGTGCTATTTTTGAAGCTGATAAGTTTACTGGATAGTTAAATGGTGCAATTGCTAAAACTAATCCCATTGGTTCTCTTCTTACCATAGCTAATTTTCTGTTGCTTCCTGCTTCAAAACTTCCACCTTCTACGATTTCTCCAAAAGTTCTCAATCCTTCGTCAGCCGCATATCTAATCAAATCAGCAGTTCTAACAACTTCTCCAACTGCCGCTTTATGACCTTTAGCAACTTCTTTTGCCAAGATTTCTCCAATTTTATCTTTATCTCTTTCTAAAATATCAGCTGCTTTATACAAATATTTTGCTCTTTCTACAGCTGAAAGATTTCTCCATCCTTCTAACGCTTTTTTAGCAGTTTCCATAGCAATATCAACTTCTTCTTGAGACATTGCAGGTACTGTTCCTAATTCTTCATTATTAATTGGTGAATAAATAGTAATTTCTTTTGCTGAATGTACCCATTCACCGTTTACTAAGTTTTGATATTTCATTAAAAATATTCCTCCTTCTTTATTTTTTTCTATATATAAATGATATTTTATATCCTAAATTATTTATCCTTTGAATTCAACCATTCTAAAATTTCATCATAAATTTTATGTTTATTAATCTCATTCAAAGATTCGTGTCTCCCATCTTTATTTTTTCCAACACTCCTATTTTTTTATTTTTATTCTTTTCTCAAATTTTTTTCAATAATTTATTTATATATCCATAATTTAATGCTCTATCCTCTGTCCCATAAACTACTAAAATTTTAGAATCTTTATTTATCTGTTTATACTTTCGGTTAATTATTCTCATCATTTGAAAAATTCCAGAAAAGAATTTTGGCGAAACTGCATATCCACAAAACTCATCTTGCTCATATTTTTTTAGCTTCCATTTCATCTCGTGTCAACCAATCCACTTTACTTTTATTTGGTTCAAAACTTTTATTATACCCAATAAATATTTTATTAAAAGTCGACTTTTTCCTAAAAAACAACAATTTTTCAAAAAATGAAACAACACTTGCACTCCATACAGGTATTTTCGGCTTAACTGGCCATCCTGAAAGAATAAAATATTTAAAATCTTTCTCAATTCCAATTTTTGTAGCCATCAACGAACCCATACTATGCCCAAAAATTACAGTATTTTCTGAACTAACTCCATATTGCGACAAATGTTCCAAAAACATATCCACATCACTATAAACATTTTTTATTCCTTTTTTCCCAAAATCACCGATTTCACTATCTTTCAAATCTCCATGACCTCGAATCTCCATAACATAAACATTATACCCATTCGCCGCCAAAAACTCTCCAAATTCCTCGTATCTCGTAACTGGTTCTGTCATTCCATGAAATATAATCACATTATTTTTCGCATCAGCTCTTTTCGATTCAAAAAGTAAATACGGTATTTGTAAACCATCGAAACTCTCAAAATACTTTTTTTCCATTTCATTCCCTTCCCTAAATTACTTATTTCTTAAATACATTATATCACATTTCTCTACTTTTTTTCTTGTATTTTTTTTACAATTTTCAAAGCTAAGTTTCTAGGAATAAATCTTCCAAAGAAAACCGCAATTTTATTCAATTTTCCAGGAATAATAATGCTTTTCCCATGAGAAAAATCTCTATAAGCTATTTCTGCAACTTTTTTTGCACTCATTGTCTTCATTTTATTAAATATACCGCTTACCTCTTCCATTTTTTCAAATTCAGTCATCGTCGGACCAGGACACAATGTCGCTATTCTCACATTTGAACCTCTCATTTCTTCACGAATCCCTTCAGTAAAAGTCAAAACAAACGATTTACTAGCATAATACGTCGCCATCAACGGTCCACCAGGCTGAAACGATGCAACTGATGCCACATTCAAAATCCCTCCCTCATTCCTTTCCTTCATTTTTCGTAAAAAAATCCACGTAAGCTCAACAAGTGCTTTCACATTTACATCTATCAATTTCAAATTCTTCTCAAATTCCTCATTCGATAAATCCGAAAACTTCCCAAAAATACCCACTCCAGCATTGTTAACAAGAACATCAACCTGAATATCCTTTTCCTCCAAAAAATCAACCAATCTTTGAATACTTTCACTTCTAGCCAAATCCAAGACCAACCCATTAATCAAAATTCCAGAATTTATATCCTCAAGAATTTCTTTTTTTAATTCATCCAATCGATTCTCTCTTCTTCCAACTAACACCAAATTAAAACCGTTTCTCGCATATACTTTTGCCAATTCTCGACCTATTCCACTACTTGCCCCCGTTATCAGCACTGTTTTCATAAATTTCACCTCAATCTAACTTTATTATTATAGCAAAATTTCCCCAAAATTGTAATATTTACAAATTTTTCATAATCTAAATCAATATATTTTTATTAATCTTTATCTATAAAAAAATAAACTTTTTTTATTAATAATTATCTAAATCAAATATATTTTTGATAATAAAAAGCAATATTAATCATAACATTATTTTTTTAATACTCAAATGTTTTTTTCATTAATCATAAAAAAATATAATTTCAATTTCAACAATTTACAAATTTACTTTTCCAAATAAACTCCCATTAAATATCTTCGAGAATTATCCCTGTATTCATTTTCCAGCTCTTCAACAACTTCAAATCCCAAATTTCTATATAATCTTTGAGCCCTTTCATTGTCTACTTCCACCGTTAATTCGATATTTAATTCCCAATTTTTCCAAATTCTCCAACACAAATTTTAACAATTTTGTAGCATATTTTTTCCCTTGAAACTCTGGAACAGTAAAAACTCCATAAATATAGGCTTTATCACGATTAAAACTACTCAAAACTTCCACCACAGAAACAATTTTTTCATTCTGATTTTCATCTTGAATCAATGTCGCATATATCTTCCCATACTTTGCAAACGGCTTAACATTCCAATTCCCAATAGACGCATCTCCAAACACTTTATTCTCATGTTCAACTATATCAAATAAGATTTTCTCATCCTTTTTAGCATGTAATTCTCGCATAATAACTTTTTCTTCCATTTCACCACTCCTAATAATTTTCCTATAAAACCTTTCCTAATAATAAACTTCTGCTAAATACAATCCCTCTGACGGTGCCAAAATCTTTTGTCCATCAACATCAGGATTCTTCAATTTTTCTTCAATATAATTCCTATCTTTTTTTCCAAAATAAACCGCCAAACTCGATCCAATCATTATTCTAACCATCGTTTTCAAAAAAGAACTTCCACAAATCTCAATAATTATCCTATTTCCTTCTTCCTTGAAACATTTCACAGAAAATACTTCTCTCACAGGATTTTTTTTCACTTTATCTTTTTTCATAAAACTACTAAAATCATGTTTCCCCACAAAAATTTCCATAATTTCCTGTAATTTATCCGTTTGCACATCATCCTTAATCTTTGTCACACAATGCGTCTCAAATGGCGTTATCACTCTCTCAGACTTCATCACATAAACATATTTTCTACTCTTCGCATCATATCTCGAATTAAAATTCTCATCCACCTCTTCAATCACCAAAACTTTTACTTCCCCATACAAAGCTTTATTTATCTGTCTTTCAACCGCCTCCAACGGAATATTCTCATCAATAAAAAAATTAGAAACTTGTCCAAGTGCATGAACGCCTTTATCTGTCCGTCCTGATGAAATCATATTTACTTCTTGCGAAAAAACCGTTTTCAAAACCTTCTCTATTTCTCCTTGTACCGTTTTTTCATTTACCTGTCTCTGAAATCCAAAAAACTTGCTTCCATCATACTGATAAATCATTTTCACATTTCTCTTTTTCAAATTTTCACCTCAATTCCACTCCATTCTTTGAATAATCATAATTATATATTTTTTTCTAACTTTTTATTCTTTATTTTTTTATTATTTTTAATTTTTTTACAACTCTAAAAAAATAAAAATAAATTCATCATTCCTCTGCATCATTTCTTAAAAAAACGAAATAAAAAAATTTTTATTTTATTAATAAACTTTAAAAAAATTTTTTTATTGATTTATTAACAAATAATGTGATATACTAATGGTGGATAAATAATTTAACTTTTTTTCTTCATAACTTCCTAAAAAAAGACTTTGATTTTTCAAAGTCTTTTTTTCATTTATGTTTATATATGTTCACAAAATTATTTTTTATTATATTTTAAACTATATTCAATCTAAGTCATAATCTTTTTTCTCATATAATAAAAATATTAAATTAAAAAAAATAGAGCCTCTTATGCCCTTTTCTTAACAAAATATTCAAATGGTGCGAAAGGTGGGACTCGAACCCACATGTACAAAGACGCTAGATCCTAAGTCTAGTGCGTATACCAATTTCGCCACTCTCGCATTCACCTAATTACTAAAATGGTGAGCCATACTGGGATCGAACCAGTGACACCTTGATTAAAAGTCAAGTGCTCTACCGACTGAGCTAATGGCTCATATTATGGGGTGATCGACGGGACTTGAACCCGCGACAACCAGTGCCACAAACTGGCGCTCTACCAACTGAACTACGATCACCATAAATATGCAATTTATTTAATTTTAAATACCTAAAAATAAAAATGGAGCGGGAGACGAGGGTCGAACTCGCGACATTCAGCTTGGAAGGCTGACGCTCTACCAACTGAGCTACTCCCGCATTTTTATAGATGGTCGGTGTAGCAGGATTTGAACCTGCGACCCCCTGCTCCCAAGGCAGGTGCGCTACCGAGCTGCGCTATACACCGTATTATATTTTTTATCCTCATCGGACAAGAAATATAATACCATACTTTCAAAAAAATTGTCAACTACTTTTTTTCATTTTTTTAGATTTTTTTCTAAAAACAACTTCAAAGACTTATTTTTATCAATGTTTTAATTATTTGATTTTTTTGAAATTATTTTTTTGAAAATTATTTTTGTTCCAAAAATTCTATCCCCTGCATCTCCTAAACCTGGATAAATATACGCCTTTTTCCGTCAATCCTTTATCAATAGAAGTAATATATAAATCAACATCAGGATGTTTTTTAGCTACATTTTCTATTCCTTCTGGTGCTCCGATTATACATAACATTGTTATATTTTTTACTCCAATTTTTTTTAAATAATCAATTGTATAAATCATTGAACCTCCTGTTGCAAGCATTGGATCTAAGACGAATACTTGACTTTCAGTTATATTTGAAGGCATTTTTGCATAATAATAAGTTGGTTTTAGGGTTTCTTCATTTCTGTAAACTCCTAAATGTCCTATTTTCGCATTTGGAAGTAATTGCATAATTCCATCAACCATTCCAAGTCCTGCTCTCAATATTGGAACTAATGTAATTGGATCCTCTAGGATTTTGGCTTTCGTCGCTTGAATTGGAGTTTCTATTTCAATTTCTTTTAATTTTAAGCCTTTTGTAGCTTCGTATACCATCAATCCTGCTACTTCATTCAAAATCTCTCTAAAATGTTTCGTATCTGTATTTTTATCCCTTAAATTAGTTAATTTATGTTCAATTAAAGGATGTTTTAATTCGTAAACTGCCATTTTCATCACTCCTATATTTTATTTTTTTATGTACCAAACTCTATTATAATTAAAACACAAACATTTTTTTGTTAATCAATAAATTTATAAATTTCCATTACTTCTAGTATACCTCATTTTTTTGATAAAATTTTTATATTTTTTTATTTTTCTATTTCTAAATATAATTATTTAGTTATTTATAAACAAAAAAACAGAGCAAACTATTTAAATAGAAACTCTGTTAATATTAATTTTACTAACATTACAATTATGCAATTTTTAGTTTTTATTTTTGATAATTTATCGAATTATAAATTATATTTTTTTCTTAAATTTATCAACTCTTCCTGTTTCATCAACAAATTTAGATTTTTCCAGTATAGAATGGGTGTGAAGTTGAACTTGTTGCAACTTTAATTACAGGATATTCTTTTTCCTTCAAAAGTAGTAGTTTCTTTTGAACCTTTTTGTTGATTTACCTAAGAATTTTTTTCTCCGTTACTTGTATCTTCGAATACAACAAAATCGTATTTTTGGATGTAAATCTTTTTTTCATTATTGGCTCCTTTCCTTGCTATAATTATTAAATTATATTATTTAATTTCTAACATTTATACTAATCATATCATATTTTAGTATGTTTTTCAAGAAGATTTTTTTAAAATAGCCTTTAAAATGAAGAAGTGAAATTTTTTAAAGCACAAGGCACCCGTGAACTTAATCATGAATGAGTTGTGCTTTTTTCTTAAAAGGCCCAATTTCCTTTTCTAAATACAGGAATTTTCGTTCCATCTTCCAAAATTCCGTCAATATCCATTTCAGCATCACCAATCATAAAATCAACATGTGAAATTGATTGATTAATATGAGCTTTTATTAATTCTTCTTCTGTCATTTTTGTTCCATTTTTTACATTAGTCGGGTATGCAGCACCTAATGCTAAGTGGTTTGAGGCATTTTCGTCAAATAATGTTTGATAATAAAGAAGTCTCGAATTTGAAATAGGCGAATCATTTGGCACAAGAGCAACTTCTCCTATTCTTTTCGAACCTTCATCAGTGTCAAGTAACTGTTTCAAAATGTCATAACCTTCTTCTGCTTCAAAATCTACAACTTTTCCAGCTTTAAAAGTCAATTTGAATTTGTCAATAATGTTTCCTTGATACGAAAGTGGTTTTTTATTAGAAACATAACCATCTACACGATCTCGGTCTCCAGCTGTAAACACTTCCTCTGTCGGCATATTAGGCAAGAAATCAGCTCCTTTCGCATTAACACTTCCAGCTGCCACCCAAATATGATTTTTAGGAAGCCCAACTGTCAAATCAGTTCCTTTAGAAGTATAGTGAAGTGCCACGAAATTTTTGCTATTCAAAAATTCAGCTTTTTCATTCAAATTCTTTCTATGTTCTTCCCAAGCCTTAACTGGATCATCTTTATCAACTCTTACAGTTTTCAATATTGCATCAAGCAATTTTTCCTGTGCAACATCGGTATCTGTTTCGTCTGGGAATACAACTTTTGCCCAATCTGCTGAAGGATAACTTGCAATCGTCCATGAATTTACATCTGTCATAATACATGTTCTGTAATGTTTGTAGGCTTCTCCCGCATTTTTTGCCAATGCTCCTAATTTTTCTGGATCAATTCCTGCAAATAAATTTGGAGAACTACTTAAAATGTGGATAAACACTACATTATTATCAAGATAATCATTTCTCTCGTCAATCGCCCATTGAGGAATGTGAGAATAATCTTCTTTCGACTGGTATTCAGCATGAAGTCTCGACAATTTATCATCTGTCAATTTAACATGAACATCACTCGCTCCCTCTTTATAAGCTAATTCCGTAACTTTATAAACCAATGGCAACGCATCAGTCGTACAATTTACCCAAACTTTCTGTCCTTTTTGAACATTTGCTCCAATTTTTACAATTACTTCTGCATATTTATTTAATTTTTCTTCAAAGTTGTTCATTTTCTAGTTCCTTTCAATATTTTTTAAATAAATTAATTTTTAAATCCATTTGGATTTTTCTTTTGCCAATTCCAAGAATCACGACACATATCTTCAATTGTATATTTTGCTTCCCAATTCAATAATTTTTTAGCTTTTGAAGCATCTGCATAACAGACTGCAATATCTCCAGCTCTTCTGCCATCAATTACATAAGGAATTTCTTTTCCAACAGCTTTTTCAAAATTACTTAAAATTTCAAGAACGCTGTAACCTTTTTCGCTTCCTAAATTTATCGCATCAAAACCAAGATTTTCATTATTAAATAAATAATTTAATGCTGCTGAATGTCCTGCTGCCAAATCATTCACATGAATGAAATCTCTTATGCAAGTTCCATCTGGAGTATCATAATCATTTCCAAAAATATGCAATTTTTCCAATTTTCCAACTGCAACTTGAGTTATGTAAGGTGAAAGGTTGTTTGGAATTCCATTTGGATCTTCTCCAATTCTTCCGCTTTCATGAGCACCTAATGGATTGAAATATCTAAGAGCAATTATATTCCAAGTATTGTCAGATTTTGCCAAATCCATTAAAATATGTTCGATTATTACTTTTGTACGCCCATAAGGATTTGTAACTTCTCCCATCGGATCAGTTTCCACAAAAGGAATTTTTTCAGAAACACCGTAAACAGTAGCTGACGAACTAAATACGATATTTTTTACATTAAATTCTTTCATTACTTCAAGTAAAGTAACCATTCCAAATAAATTGTTATCATAATACATTAGTGGTTTTTCAACTGATTCTCCAACTGCTTTTTGATCCAGCAAAATTAATTACTGCATCAATTTTTATTTTTCTTGAAATATTTTTCTTAACCCTTCTTTATTTCTAACGTCTAATTCATAATATTTTATTTTTTCCCCTGACAATTCTTCCAAAATACCAATTACTTTTTTTGTAGAATTACTAAAGTTATCCACAATTATTGGTGTAAACCCTTTTTTTAATAAATCCAAAACTGTGTGTGAACCTATATACCCTGCTCCACCAGGTACTAAAATTGTTTTACTCATTCGTATTACTCTCCTTCTTTCTAACTTTCTTTACTATTTTTTCAATTTCATCATCTTCCATAAACCCAGTAAGTCTTTCAATGATTTTCCCATTTTTCAAAATCATCATAGCTGGTAAACTTTTAATTTTAAGTTCTGAAGCTAATTCACTTTCTTCATCAACATTTATTCTGGCTATTCTATAATCTACACGTTCAGATAAATTATTCAATACTTTTTCTAGCATTTTACAAGGTCCGCACCAATTTGCTGAAAAGTCGACTAAAATTAATCCTTTCCCTGAATTTTGCTCCCTTTCAAAATCTTTCCGTGTAAAATTAACCACTTTACTCATTTTTTCCACCTCTATATTTTAATTTACGATTTATTATAGCAAGTTTAAAATTTTTCTTCAATCATTTTTATTTAAAAACTTCTCCAGCTTCCTTGTACCACAACACCAAATCAAGCTCGTCCATTTTTATTCCAGAATATTCCGAGTACTTTTTCATCGCCTCTTCAATTTCATAATATTTCTTTTCTGTCAATGTTTTTGGAATTTCCTCAATAACATTCAATCTTTGCAAATTTCGTAAAATATGTCTATCTAAAATCGCAATTTCCTCACCAAATCCTAAATTTCTCAAAACGTGATTTGCCTCTTTTAGTCCCATTCCTTTAACATTTTTCAAAATCCACTTTCTCTTTTCAAAAGTATTACCTTTGCTTTCCAAGATTTTTTTCGGCTGCAATTTTCCATCTTCTGTCATCAAATCCCTAAATTCCACCAAATATCGTGACTTATTATTCTTAAACCTCACAATATTCAAATATTCTACAATTTCTTCTGCTGAACCTTCATAAAGCAAATTATTTTCCACCAAAGTCGTTATCGCCTGCCAAGCATTTTTCGCCTTTGATTGTGGTGTTAAAATACAAAATGCCATTTCTGCAAAAATCTCTTTCTCTGTACCTTTCCAAGCCTTTTTATATCCTGAAATCGCCTTTGAAATATCCTTTTTTATTTTTCTATAAATCCCTAAAATTTCCTCATTCAATTCTTTATTTATTTTTACTCTCAAATTCTTGATTTTTCCAAGTTTTTGATTTTTTTAAATTTTTTTATCTCCCATCAAAAATTCTCCAATCCCATGATCTTTAAATATATTATAACACTTTTAAAGTTCATATCCTATTTTTTTCTATAATTTAATGCCTCCAATAAATGTTCCATTTCAATATTTTTTGAATTTTCCAGATCAGCAATTGTTCGTGAAACCTTTAAAATCTTATCATGCATTCTCGCCGATAACTTCATTTTTTCAATCGCATTTTCAAAAATTTGTTGAGTATCCTTATCAATTTTACAATATTTCACAATTTGCCTTTTACTCATATTCGCATTTAACAATTCTGTTTTAAATCGTTTTTTCTGAATTTTCCGAGCCTTTTCCACTCTTTTCTTTATTTCCTCAGAACTTTCTGACTCTTCCTTTGAAAAAATCTCTTCTTTTTTTAATCTCCTCATCTCCACATACAAATCCATTCTATCTAAAAATGGTCCTGAAAATTTCTTCTCATACCTTTTTATTTCTCGCAAACTATCAATACAAAGTGGATCATCACTAAAGTATCCGCTTGGAGTGGGATTTGAAGCTGCAACAGTTATATTTTTTACAGGATAAACAACGGATACTGCCGCTCGAGAAATTGTTACTTTCCCATCTTCCAAAGGTTGCCGCAACGATTCCAAAGTTTTACTCGCAAATTCTGCCAATTCGTCCATGAAAAAAACTCCATTCAATGCCAAAGTAATCTCGCCAACCCTCGACAAGCCCCCAACCAAAGAAACTTGTGTAGAAGAATGATGTGGATTCCTAAACGGTCTTTTAGAAATAATCGGATTTTCCTCACTCAATAGTCCTGAAACACTGTAAATTTTTGTCGTTTCAATAATTTCCTCATTCGACATATCTGGTAAAATTGTTACTAATCTTTTAGCTAACATTGACTTCCCAGAGCCAGGATCCCCAATCAAAAATATATTGTGTCCTCCAGCCGCAGCAATTTCCATCGCCCTTTTAGCTAAAAACTGCCCTTTCACATCAGAAAAATCTAACTTTTCCTCAAATTCTTCATTTCTCTCAATCTCTTCATTTTTCTGAACCGCACTAATCTCACGTTTTGTTTTTTCCACATAATCTTCAATTTCAATCTCTTCATTCAATATTTTCAACGTCTCAACCACTGATTTTACTGGAATTACATCAATTCCTTCAATCAACCTCGCCTCATTATAATTCTCAAATGGAACAATCACTCCCTTAAAATTATTTTCTTTCGCCAAAATTGTCGCATTAATGACACCTTTAACTGATTTTACCTCTCCGTTCAAAGAAATCTCCCCAATTATCAAATATTTCTTCAAATTCTCGATATTACCAATCATCCCCAAATTTGCAACTATTCCCACACAAATGCTTAAATCAAAATGACTCCCTTTTTTCTTAATATTCGCTGGTGATAAATTCACCAACACCCTTTTTATCGGAAAATCAACTCCAATATTTTTAAAACAGCTTCTAATCCGCTCCTTACTCTCTGAAATTGCCAAATCTCCCATTCCTACAATATTAAACACTGGCAATCCATTAGACAAATCAACCTCAACCTCAACAATATACGATTCAACGCCTAAATAACTATAACTAAAAACACTTATAGCCATAACCCCTCCTATTTTTAATGTTTTTTTAATAGTATCATTTTTTTAAGAATTTTTTTCAATTATTTTTATTTTTCTAAAAATTAAAAAAAGGCATCTTTTTTTAAAAAAATGCCTTTTTTTGGAGAAAAAAATCAATTTGTGAAAATTGATTATTTTAGTTATATATATAATATATCTAAAATCGTATTTATAAATCGTCTTTTAAATAGACTCGTTTTAATTACAACTCTTTTTGAATTTCTTCTACCCAAGCGTCAATTCTTTCATCAGTTAAATCAGGTTGATTAATTTCATCTACAACTAATCCTAAAAATTTACCATCTACAACGGCTCTTGATTCAGAAAATTCATATCCTTCTGTACTTGTTTGTCCGATTATTGTAGCTCCTGTTTTTTTGATTTCATCATTTATAATTCCTAATGCATCAATAAAAGTATCAGCGAATGTTCCTTGGTCTCCTGTTCCAAAGTATCCTACTTTTTTCCCTTTTAAGTCAAGGTTTGATAATTCGTCTAAAACTGTTTGCCAGTCATCTTGCAAATCTCCAAATCCCCAAGTTGATGCTCCTAAAAGTAACACATCATAATCATTTAATTTATCTTCGTTTCCATCGATATTAAATATATCTGCTCCATCAATTTTATCTGCTATTCTATGAGCTATATCTTCTGTTACTCCTGTTGTTGTTCCATAAAAAATTCCTACTTTTGACATATTATCAATCCTCCAGTTATTTATTTAAGAAGTTTTACAATCTTTAATTAATTATGACTAAATATACCATATTTTACTTTGATTGTCAAATTTTTTTCATTCATTTTTTTATTACATTTTTCTCTTTTTTTGATCTATAAATTCTATATCCACCGTCAATTGTTACTGTTTCACAATTTCCAAAAATTTCTTCTAATTTTTTTTGCGTACTTTTAGCACCATGTTTTGTTTGTATCACACAGTAAAATTCTCCATTTTCATTCAAATGCTCATAAGCCTGTGCATATATTTTAAAAATTGTTTCTTTTCCAGCTCTAATCGGTGGATTTGAAAGCACCACATCAAAATTTTCTTTAATTTCATCAAACGCAAATGACTTCATAACTTCAAAATTTTTCGCATGATATTTTTCCAAATTTTCTTTCGTCAACTCTAAAGCTCTCTCGTTAACATCTGATGACACAAGTGTTATTCCCTTGTAAAATGTCTTCATCACAACAGAAACTACTCCATATCCACAGCCAATATCCAACACTTTAAATTCAGATTTTCCTTCAAATTTTGAATTTTTATTCAATTTTATAAATGTTTTTAACATCAAATCTGTTCCAAAATCCACTTTAGCTTTAGAAAAAACACCGTTGTCTGTCGTCAACTCAAATTTTTCCCCTTCAATCGTATATTTTTATCAGTCTTTTTTTGTGATTTTATCTCGGGATTTTTCTGAAAAAAATAATGATTCATTTTTTTCATCTCCTTCCTTTTTTTAAAAATTTATTTTTTTATAAAAAAATTTTTTTATTCTTATTTTCTTAATGAAACTTTATCACAAAACAATACTCTTTTCAACTTTTTTTCTTGAAAAAAACAAGTATTAAATTAAAAAAATTATCTATCTGTATATACAAATATTTGTTGAAATATTATTTTTTTGTTATATAATGAACATAAGAAAAAAATTTGGGAGGTCCTAAAATGAAAAAAACTTATTAAAATTGAAGGAATGAAATGTGATAATTGTCTCTGCTAAAGTTGAAAATGCTTTATACGGTTTAATAGAAACTGAAGGAGTAGATGTTGACTTAAATGACAAAAGTGCTAAAGTTTATTTGAGTAACGATGTTGATGACAAAGTTTTGACTAATTTAATTAATGCTTCTGGTCACTTTAATGTAACTGATATTAAAGAAATTGATGAGGCTTAATTGATTTTATGTGAATAAATTTTGATATTGATTTTACTAAGCATTTATGTTATACTCAATTTGTAAGAAATTACAAGAACAAAAATAGTTAACATAATAATCACGCCTAATAAGAGAGAAATTGATAGGGGCTGTCTCAAAATGGTTAAAATTTTGAGTTCAGCTTCTTTTTTTTCTGAAAAAAGGAAAAACCGAGATAAAATCTCGGCAAAATGGTATAATTGAATTATGACAAAAAACAATAACCATTCAACTAATTCTACTACATTTTTTCCAAATTATCAATTGTTTTTGCCTATGGATATTGGAGTGAATATCTCTGAATCATCGCCTGTTAGAGTAATTAGCAAATTATTGGAGGGATTAGACTATCAAGCATACTCTAAAAATAAAGGGCGTAAGCATAAAATTGAAGCTGATAAATAAATTAATCGAATTAAATGAAATTGATTTGGAAAATGTATTTATTGATGGTACGAAAATTGAAGCCAATGCAAATAAATATACATTTGTATGGAAGAAGGCAGTTAACAAATTTTATGAAAAATTAAAAATTAAGGTAAATGATTTCTGGCATTCATTTAATGAAAATAACAATACTGAATTTAACGATATCTATGAAATAGAAAAGCATCTGGAAAAAGAAATCTTAGATAAGAATATTGAATTTGTTTATGGAAAGGGAGTCCGTAAAACTCAATAGCAGAGAGATTACGAAACTGTAACTTCATACATAGCAAAGGAAAATGAGTATAGTATGCATCTTAAAATTTGTGGTAATAGAAACAGTTACTCTAAAACAGATAAGGATGCAACGTTTATGAGAATGAAGGAAGACTACATGAAAAACGGTCAGCTGAAACCGGCATATAATTTACAGATAGGCGTGAATTCTGAATATATTGTGGGTCTGGATTTGTTTCCCAATCCTACAGATGTAAGAACGCTTATTCCATTTTTGTCAGTATTGGAAAGTAAAAACTTAAAATTTAGAAATATTGTTGCAGATGCAGGATATGAAAGTGAAGAGAACTATGAATATCTTTTTAATAATAATTATACTCCATATATAAAGCCATAGAATTATAAAAAGCAGAAAATTCAAAAATTTAAACAGGATATTTCTAAGGTGGAAAATATGTCATTTAATGAGGAAACTGATACATACACATGTGCAAATAATCAGAAACTTGAATTCAAATATACTTTAAAACAAAAAAATAGAAGTGGATACATATCAGAAAAAGAAAGTATATGAATGTAACAATTGTGAGGGATGTCCTTTTGCATTAAAATGTAAAAATACATCTCATAACAAAAAACTTTATGTAGCAGATAATTTTTTAAGATTTAGAAAACAGTCACAGGAAAATATAGCAACAGAAAAAGGAATAATGCTTAGAATGAACAGAAGTATTCAGGTAGAAGGGGCATTTGGAGTGTTAAAACAGAACATGAACTTTAAACGCTTTAAATACCGTGAAATATCTAAAACTAAAGTTGAAGTTTTACTATTTGCTATTGGATATGATTTAAGAAAATATGTTCAAAAAAAAGTGCAAGGACGTGAAGGCATGAAACTTCATAAATTAGCTATTAACTAAGTTTTTAAGAGAAATAAGGTTCTCTAATTTTTTTAGTGCAATTTTTCTTTGATTTAGAAAAAAATTCTAATCAGAGAACTGCAAAAAATTAGAGAGTTTTTCATTTGGACAAAAAAAAGAAGCTGAACTCAAAATTTTAACCATTTTGAGACAGCCCCTTTTTATAATATTAAAATCTCCCTCATAAGTAGGAAATGATTTTTCTAAAATGGGTTTTTAAAATTTTTACAAGAAATTTGTTGAAATATTCGAGATTTATGCAATCTTTAAAAATTATTTTTCCTGTATATTTTTTTCTTCTAAAAAAATCTTTGTATAAAGATTTAGATATTTAAAAAGAGTAGTGACGAATATTGTTGCATCAAAAAAAGATATCGTGAGATATAAATAAAATAGTAGATGAAACTCTGTATATTTCTCCTGTTCATAAAAAAATTTATAAAAAAACAATATTAGGAGAATGAAAAGAGAAAATTTTTAGATAAAGTATTAGAAATAAATAAGAATTTAAAAAAACTCAAAAGAAGGTTCACGAAAGAGAACAATAATGTTGCTTTTTTTCAAAAAAAGTGATGTGATATATTACAATCCCAATATCGAAGAGCTCTAAACCTGGAAATTAAAAAAAATTAGGAAATATTCAACAAAAATATATGAACATCTCTTTTTTTATATTTTTTTAAAAAAATTGCTCAAATGAAAAAGTTCTGTTTTTTTAAATTGACATAACTTAATTTAAGGGTATAATGTTATTGTAAACTACTAATAAGAGGAGAATTAATAAAATGGGAAAAAAATAGTTTTTTTAGATACAAATGTTTTTTTGTTGGAAATAATTTTTTTCTTTTTGAATAAACCATTGACTAAATTAAAAAAAATATGTAGAAAATAATGTTGTTATTATGTTAGAAAATGAAATAACAAAAAAAGAAATTTATAAGCATATGTATAAAAAAAGTAAAAAAATTATAGTAGATGGTTATAACAAAATTTGTGAAAAAAATCCTATAATTGAACGCGACGAATTGAATGAAAAAAAGAGATTGAAAAAAATACAAAGAAAAAAATTAGAAAAAAACTTTTTATTAATTCTATAGAATTACCTTTAGATATTGATATAGAAGAAATAATAGATCAACACTTTAATTTAATTCCTCCTTTTTGAAAAGGAAAAAAAGAAAATGAGTTTAAGGATGCTTTTTGTAATTCAATTATTAAAAAAATACAAGAAAGAAAAGTAAAGAAGAAATTTTTTTATAGTAACAAATGATAAAGGATTTCAAAAAGCATTTGATAATGTAGAAGGTTTTTTTATCTTTAATGGCATATCTAAACTTATAGATAAAATAGAAATAGAAATGTTAGAAAAAAATGAAAAATATATTATTGAAAGTGTAAAAAAATGGAGAATTTGATGATAAAGTAAAAAGATTTTTATATTAGAAAAATATAAATTTTTGATAGATATAGTGATTCAAGCGATTCGACAATTGAAGATATAGAATTAGAAAGATTTTTGTTATGAGTTAATAGAAGTACTTGAAAACGACAGTATAAAAAGCTTTGATTTTTAATTTAAAGCTAAGATTAAAAAAATAATATTTTGTTATTTGGATGAAGATACTTCATATTTTTGATAGAGAAGACGGAGAATATTTGTTTTCAAATTATATTACGACAAGAGAAACACATGATGTAGAGCTTTCTTTAGTTATTAATTGCGAAACAGAAGATATAAAAAAACAAAAGACATGGAAGAAGAGTTTTTATTTAGACGAGTATATAGAAATAGATAAAGAAAAAAACAGACAAAAAGTATCTATTTGGATGAAGACTCTTTTTGTTGAAAGGGAAGTCATAAATAATACGTATAATGATTTTTTTAAAATTATAAAAAAAGTATTAATTTTAGGAAAGTGTATAAAAAAATTGGAAATAAATAAAGAAATATGATATAATAAATTGGAAATACACAAACTTAATGATAAATGATTTTGTTAAAGTTGATAAATCGAGATTTAATGATGCTATAAAAGCATATTTTTTATGGAAAGAATTGAATGGAATTATAAAAAATAGTCATAGCAGAGGGGTAAATTTCCCAGAAACAATATCAGAAACTCTCTGTTGTGCCGCGACTGGATTTGTATTGAATAAAGCTTTTGGCGGTGATGCATACGATACAGAAAATAACAAAATAATAGAAATAAAAGCAAGTTCAAATTGGGATAAAGATACCACATCTTTCTCACCTTCCGAAAAATTTGATAAATTGTATTTTTTACGATTAGATCAAAGAGAAGACGAATTATATATTTATGATGTAGGAATTGATTCTACTGATTTGAAATCAATGAAAGTCAATAAAAACGAAACATTACAACAACAACAAGAACAAGGGAGAAGACCAAGATTTAGTATTATAAAAAAATTTAATAGAAGTTAACAACATACTTCCTATTTTTAAAAATAAATCTTAGAACAAAAATAATTCAATTGTAGCAAAGAAAAGAAAGGAGGAAGTGTATTTCCACTTCCTCCAAAAAAAAGTCTTGACGTCTTTGCAAAAATGAAAGGAGAAAAAAATGATAAAAAAATGGTAAGTCTTTTTTTCAGGAGTAGGGGGAATAGACTTGGGATTTGAACAAACTGGTAAATTTGAAACTATTCTTGCGAATGAAATAGATGATAAAGCATCTTTAACATATCAAAGTAATTTCAATAATAAATTGATTGTAGAGGATATAAGAAATTTGAAAAAAGATTTTTCCTAAATATGACGTTTTTGTTATCTGGATTTCCATGCACTTCTTTTTAGTATAGCGGGTTATCGAAAAGGGTTTGAAGATGAAAATACAGGAGATTTATTTTTTGAAACATTGAGAATCATAGTGGCAACTAAACCTACAGTCGTTTTTTTAGAAAATGTAAAAAATTTAGTAGGACATGACAATGGAAAAACTTTTAGGATAATATACGAAGCTCTAAAAAGTAATGGTTATAACATAAAATATCAAGTCTTGAATGCCAAAGAATACGGAAATGTTCCTCAAAATAGAGAAAGAATATACATTGTAGGTTTTTAAAAAAATAAAAAAAGATTATAGGAAATTCGAATTCCCCAAACCAATAGAATTAACAAAAAAAGATAGGAAATTTTTATATCATTTAATAAAAAAAGTTGATAAAAAAATATTACTATACAGAAGAAAAAAATATAATTTTTATAATATATTAGAAGAAAATATGAATTCAATGGACACAATTTATCAATGGAGAAGAAAATATGTTAGAGAAAATAAAAAGTAATGTATCTCCAACTTTAACTGCAAATATGGGAACAGGAGGACATAATGTACCATTAATCAAAACTAAACACGGAATACGAAAATTGACTCCTAGAGAGTGCTTTAATCTTCAAGGGTATCCTGATAATTTCAAATTTCCTAACATTGCAGATTCTCATCTATATAAACAAGCAGGTAATTCTGTAGTTGTCCCAGTAATACAAAGAATAGCAGATAAAATATATGAGGCAATAAAGTAAAAAAATAATATAATTCAGGGGCTGTCTCAAAATGGTTAAAATTTTGAGACAGTCCCTTTTTTTCAAATTTTATCATTCCATTTCATTATCGTAATTTTCAACTAGCTCATCAACATCATTAAAAATATTTTTATAAGGCACAAAAGGTCTTTTTAATACAAGAACTGTTACACCACATTCCTTACATGCTTCCACTTTTTCTGCTTCACCGCCTGTTGCTCCACTTTCCTTCGTAATTAAATAATCGATTTTGTAGCTTTTCAGTGTAGCGATATTCATTATTTTGTCAACTGGTCCTTGAATTGCGATTATTTTCGATGGTAAATATCCTAATTCTTCTGCCTTTTGAATCGAAGCAGTCGTTGGTAAAATTCTAACATAAAGATTATTTTTCTCTGACATTTCTTTTATTTCGCCTAAATTGTTAGAACCCATTGTACTTAAGATATTTTTCCCTTCAAATTGTCGCACATAATCATTAATTTCTTCAAGCGTATCAAATTTCACAACATTTTCTGTGCCATAATCCAACATTTTTCGCTCAAATCTAACATATTTCACACCCAATTCTTCCGTCACTTTTATAACAGAATTACTCACATTTATAGCATATGGATGACTCGCATCAATAATCAACGAAATATTTTTATCTTTTATCAGCTCTTTCATCTGTTCTTCATTCAATTTTTCCGAAATTGCCTGAATATTTTTTGTTTTATCTAAAGTATATTTTTTCAATAATTCTCCACCATATGCAGTTGCTGTACTCACAATAATGTTATCCTCTTTCTTCTCTTCCACTAATTTTTGCAAAATATCTCGCGAATCTTTCGTTCCTCCAACAATCCAAATCATCTTCCCTCCTTATATATTACCTTTCCGTTATGTATTTTCTAATTCTCTTGATTTTCCCTATTTCTCAATTTCAAAATATTTCCCATCTTCATACCCAAAGATTTTTATACTCTCCATTTCCAATTAATTTTTCTTTCATCTAAATCATGTGCCTCAACATTTTTGAATATAATTAAAAAAATAATTCCAATACTGTTCCATGAGTTACAACCAAAATATTTCCTTCTTTATTTTCTGAGACAATTTGATTTAATCCCTTCAAAAATCTATCCAATCCATCTTTTAATTCTTCTCCGCCAATAGTTTTAGCATCATATTTTTTTACATCATAAAAAAATAATTATGATATTGCTCTGGATATTTTTTTTCAATTTCAGCAAAAGTTTGTCCTTGCCACTCACCAAAATAAATTTCATTTAATTCGTATAATTTATTCAATTCTAATTTATCTTCTCTTTCAATTTGGTTCTTATTATGCTCCAAAATGATTTCCGCCGTACCAATTGTTCTCCCAACTTGACTTGTGTAAACCTTACTGAAAACCACATTTTTCAATTCTTCAGCTGTTTCTCTAACTTTCTCTATTCCCGCTTCTGTTAAAGGAGAATTCAATTGTCCTTGGAATTTTTCTAAAACATTCCACTCTGTTTGTCCATGTCTTACAATGTATAACTTCAACTTATTACCTTCCTTCTTTAATTTTAGATATTTAATTCTGGATATTTTCTTACATTTTTTGTAATTTGGCAAGAAGCCTCAATAATTGGAAACATCGTTACTGCTCCTGTCCCTTCACCTAATTTCATTTTCATGAATAGTGATGGCTCTAAATTTAGCTCTCTCATTATATATTTCATTCCAGGTTCTTCGCTTAAATGTGAAGCAATCATATAATCTCTGGAATTTTTACAAATTTTGAAAGCAATTAAGGCTGCTACTGCTGAAATGAAACCGTCTATTACGACAGGAACTTGATTTTTTGCACATCCTAAAAATATTCCAGCTATTCCAGCTATGTCTAATCCTCCAACTTTTGCTAAAACATCAATCGCATCTTTTTCATTGATATCATTATTTTGAATTGCTTTTCTAATCACATTTTTTTTATGCTCCAAAGTTTTATCATCAATTCCACTTCCATACCCAACGATATCATCTAACGAAAAATCAGTAAATACCTTTAAAATCGCACTACTTGTTGTCGTATTCCCGATTCCCATTTCTCCAGTTGCAAACAAATTATAGCCTTCTTTGACAAATTTATCTACCATTTCTATTCCAACTTCAATTGCTTTTACTGCTGTTTCATAAGTCATTGCTGGACCATTCACAATATTTTCAGTTCCATTTTCCATCAATTTTTTGTCAATAATTCCAAATAAATCAATCTCATTTTTTGTATCTGTTGTTTCATCAATTCCTAAATCTACAACTTTTACATCACTGTCAAATACTTTTGATAACGCATTTATCGAAGATTTTTTGTTCAACATCGCTTCAACTACATATTGAGTTATTACTCTTTTCGATTTACTAACACCTTCTCGCTCAACACCGTTATCCGCCGCCATCACTAGCACTAATTTTTTCATAGGAAAATAATTTTCTCGCATTCCTTCCAATCTTATTGCCAATTCTTCCATTTTTCCTAGTCCATTAGGCGTTTTCAATATCGAATTTAATTCCTTTGATTTTTTTTTCATTCTTTCTTCACTCGCTGGAACTATTTTATCAATTACTTCTTTCAAAATTCTCATAAAAATTCGACCCTTCTATTTTTTTATTTTTTTAATTTTTTTGAAAAAAACTTTTTTTCTAATGCAGAAAAAAATATTTGTTATAATCTTCATCTGAATGAATGTAAGAAATAAAATGTGCTTCATATTTTGAAGGCGGAACAATTATTCCATTTTCCAACATTACATCAAAATAAATGCTGTAAAAAAATCATCACTAGTTTTTTTATTGCATCTTCTAAATTTTTCCACTTTTTTTCTTTCGAGAAAAAAATCGTAAATAAACTATTTGCATAATTTATAGACGCTGGAACATCATATTTTTCAATTAATTTCTCAACTTTTTCCATAATTTCCTTCGTTCTTTTTTCCAGTGCTTCATAAATTTTTGGATTTTCTTTCAAAATAGAAATTGTTTTTATTCCTGCTGCTACAGAAACTGGATTTCCAGAAAGCGTTCCTGCGTGATAAACATTCCCAACTGGTGAAATCAGATTCATAATTTCTTCTTTCCCACCGAAACCTCCAACAGGATATCCTCCACCAATTATTTTCCCTAAAATCGTCAAATCTGGCGTAATTCCATAAAGTTTTTGAGCTCCACCAAGCGTAACTCTAAACCCTGTTATTACCTCATCAAAAATCAAAACAACATTTTCTTTAGCTGTCAATTCTCGCAATTGTTGCAAAAATTCTTTTTCAGTCTCTATTAATCCCATATTTGCTGGAATTGGCTCAACAATTACACACGCCACATCTTTTTCATTTGCCAAAATTTCTTTTATTTTCTCAATATCTCCAAAAGGTGCTGTTATCGTATCTTGTGTTACGCTTTTCGTAATTCCATTGCTATCTTGATGCTCAAAAGTTAACAATCCAGACCCTGCTTTTACCAACAACGAATCCGAATGACCATGATAACATCCTTCAAATTTTATAATTTTATTTTTTCCAGTATAAGCTCTAGCTACTCTAACAGCTGCCATTGCCGCTTCTGTCCCAGATGTTGTCAATCTCAATTTTTTTATAGATGGAAAACATTCTTTCACAAGTTCTGCCAAAATAACTTCCTTTTTAGTCGGTAATCCAAACGAAGTCCCATTTTCAATTTCTTCTTTAACAACTTCCAAAACTTCAGGATAATTATGTCCCAAAATCATTGGTCCCCAAGAACCAATCATATCCAAATATTCGTTACTATCTTCATCATATAATTTGCTTCCATTCGCACTTTTTATAAATATCGGATAATCTTTTTTCACTGATTGAAAGGCTCTTACAGGACTGTTTACTCCTCCTGGAATCGATTTTTTTGCTTCTTCAAATAAAACTTTAGAATTATTTGTATTCATTACCTTTCTCCTTCCTATTTTAATAATTTAATTTTTTTGTTAAAATCTGCTATTTCCCTTTACTTTCTTTAATCAAATCATCTGCCGCATCACATTCTACTGCATATTGTTCCATTCTAGATTGGTAAAAATTTGCCCATCTTTTTTTACTTTCATTCAAATGAAGTTCATTGTGATCATAACTTTTTATATCTTTTATCAAAATTTCACTATATTTCGGCAAATATCCTAATAAAGCCACACAATGACCCTTGTAAGTATTTGGATCTTCTTGTTCACCTTTTCCTGTATTTTGCGAAAGTTCTCTTATTTTTTCATCTGTATATTTCGCCTTAACCTGAGCAATCAATCCCTCTAATTTTGCAGCATCTACAGGCTGATTATCTGTTATTTTTTCATTAAGACTCGCATATTCTTCCAAAGCATCTTTCGTATCTAGCTCAATCTGTTTGTAAACTGTTTTCTCCTTTTCACTACACCCCATTATAGCCAAAGCTAAAACACCTATTATCATTATTTTTTTTATCATTTCTTCACTTCCATTCATTTCAGTTTTCAAATTTAAACAAAATTATTTAATTTCTAGTATACATCACTTTTTTCTAGTTTTTCAATTATATTTATCGTATTAATTAATTATCAATCTTTCCTAAAATGAATTTACTTTTATTTTTTGTGAGTAAATTTACTCATTCCAATCATTAACAAAATTACGCTTCCAACTGCCATTTGAACAAATAAATTGTTGAAATTTTTTGTGCTATCTACAATGTATCCAAAAAACACTGGTATAATTCCACCAATTATATATCCAAAAGCTTGGACAACACTGGTTACTACACTCGCTTCGTTTGCAGTTTTTGCATATTTTAGTGGTAAAATCATCGCAATTGGGAAAGATCCTCCCAATCCAATCGACATTAACATTATGAAAACAATTGTTGAAAAAATATTTACAGGCATTACAAGTGGAATGATACACCCAATCACTAAACAAAGTGAACTTGTAATCGTCCATTTTCTAATACTTCCAATTTTATGCATAACCAAAGGTATCACAAATCCAAAAAGCATTTGAGCTGCAACAAATACAGTCAATAACATAATTACCTGACTTTTATCAACATTTTTATTCTCTAAAAATGGAACTAGCCAAGTTGATATTCCATAAAAAATACCCGATTGAACAGAAAAGAAAATTATCATTTTCCAAATATTAAAATCATTTAAAACAATTTTTTCCTGATTTTCCTCTTCGATAATTGAATGTTCTTCTTTTGGAGAAAATATTTGCCAAATCACAGCAGCAATTATCGTCAAAATCCCCCAAATTCCCAATCCAAATTTCCAATTAACCGAAATTGTTATAGCTTTTGTAAAACTCGAAACGATTAAAGAACCAACTCCCATCGCAAATGAATAAACTCCAACTAAAATGCTCGAATACTCTGAAAATTCCTCTTTTATAAATCCTGACAACAACGGTCCAATTATCGCAATTGCAAATCCTATACAAAATGTTGTAATTAGCAAAAATACATATCCTGTCACAAATAATCTTCCAATCGTACTAATTCCCAACAATATTAATAACCATAAAATACTTTTTTGTCTACCAAATTTTGCTTGTACTTTGCTTACTAAAAAAGCAAATATTCCCATACAAACTACAGGAATTCCAACCAAAAGACTCACTTGAAAATTTGATAATCTCAAAGATTCCTGAATAATCGTCTGAATTGGCGGAACACTTGATATTCCAAGCCTTAAATTAAATGCTACTAAAAAAAATTAATATCACATAATTAAAATTAAATTTTTTTCATTTTTTTCTCCTCTCAATTTTTTTATTTTTTTCATTTTTATTCCGTTATTCAATAAAAAAACTCATATTATCATAAAAAGGTTGCAAAAAAATAGAAAAAAACAATTTTTTTACAACCTCGTTTTTACAAAATTATTTATTCAAATCGTAACACACTTTTTATTTTTATTAAACAGTTTCAAGTGCTTTTTGATCTCTTACTAATTTTTGCTAAAATTCCATTTAAGAATTCTTTCGTATCATTATAAGAATATTTTTTTGCAATTTCTATTGCTTCATTAATTGCTATTTCATATCCTACTTTTTTTAATAATGATTTCATAAAAAGAAAAATTTTTAATAATACTTTTTCTAGCGTTCCAAGTCTTTCATAAGTCCATCCATCCAAAGTATCTTTTATTCTTTGAATTAAAAACATCCTCATTTTCAATGATTCCATTTATATATTCTTCAAAAAACTCAATTTGGTCTTCTTTTTTGATTTTTTCTTCTTCAATGACTTCTTTTATTCTTTTTTGTATGTCATTATCTATTAATTCTCTTTCAAAAAGAAGTTTAAATATTTCTTCTCTAATTTGTCTTCTCGTCATTAAAATCCCTTTCTAACCAACATGAACTTTCAACTACTCCTAGCACCATACTACTAAAATAATGGATTAAGCTTCATCTGTCTTTTGTTCAACATCAGTAACAGCTGTTTCTTGCGGAGCAGTTTCAACTATTTTTTTCTCAACAATTGTTTCAGACAAAACTTTTTTCAATTTCACTTTACTTTTCTTAACTGTAATTCCTGTTGCATTCATTACATGCTCAGTTAATTTATCTTGAATTGCTGATAGTTTATCATTTAAATTATCCACATTATATGTATCCACAACCGCTTCAATAACAACTGCTTTCCCTTTAGGAAACGATTTCACCTTAGAATTTTTTATTATTTCTTGACTAGACAAAAATTCTTTTGTAACTTCATTAATTGTTTTTAATAGTTACTTCTATTTCTCCGCTTTTTATTTTTTTAACTTTTCTATTTTTGCGAATATTTTTGTTAATTTATTAATATAAGATAACAAAAAAATATTATTAAATAAATTAACGCTACTAATCCTATTAAAACTTTAACATTCGTATTATTCATATCAATGGCATTATCCATCGTTGCCAAATAATCCGTTCTAAACAATAAATCTGATACACTTGAAAAAACTAATCCAATGAAACCTACTACTACAGACAATCTAGCTAAAAAGCCTAATAATGCTATCATTGCTCCTCCTCTTTATTATTCTGCTGTTTCAGTTATTGCTGGTGTTTCTTCAACTGGTTTTTCTTCTTTTACAACTTTTTGAATAAATACGTTTACTTCTTGAACTTTCAATCCTGTAATTTCAGTAATTGCTTTTACTACTTTATTTTGAATTTCTCCTGCTAATGCTGGTAATTGGTGTCCTAATTTAGCTACAATATACAAATCGATTGTACATTCAGTTTCTCCAACTTCTACTTCAATTCCTTTTCCACCTGAAGATACATTTTGGAAAAATTTAACTATTTCGTTTTTAGCGTTTCCTCCTACTAAACTAGCTACTCCATCGATTTCTGAGATTACTGATTCTGCAATTGTTGCTACTACTTCTTGTGATATACTTACATTTCCTAATTCATTCATTTTTCTATTCCTCCTAATATTTAATATCTTCTTTTTGTTGACACAAAAAGAAGCAAAAAAAGACTTTCACTAAATTTTTTTATAAATATAAATAACAATTTATAAATAATAAATTAAAAAAACTATTCAATAAATCCTATTTCAAAACTTCTTTAAAATAAGTTTCTATGAAATTCGTATAGAATTTACCTTCTTTGAATGCTTCGTTTTCAAGAACTTTCAAGTGGAATGGGATTGTTGTGTCCACTCCTTCTATCTTAAATTCTTTCAATGCTCTTTTCATTCTTGCAATGGCTTCTTCTCTATTTTTACCTTTTACAATTAATTTTGCAATCATTGAATCGTAATAAGGTGGTATTTCGTAATTTTGATATGAATGAGAGTCCACTCTAACTCCGATTCCACCTGATGGAATGTATTTTTCTAAAATTCCAGAAGATGGTAAGAATCCATTTTCTGAATCTTCAGCATTTATTCTACATTCGATTACATGCCCTCTTATTTCGATATCCTTTTGAGTAAAACTTAATTTTTCTCCTGCTGCAACTCTAATTTGTTCTTTAACTAAGTCAACTCCTGTGATTTCTTCACTTATTGTATGTTCTACTTGAATACGAGTGTTCATTTCCATAAAGTAGAAGTTCATGCTTTTATCAACTAAAAATTCCAATGTTCCAACACTGTCGTATCCAATTCCTTTTGCTAATTTTGCAGCAAATTTACCCATTTTTTCACGAGTTTTTGCGTCAATTCCTGGCGATGGAGTTTCTTCAACTAATTTTTGATTTCTTCTTTGGATTGAGCAATCTCTTTCTCCAAGATGTACAACATTTCCAAATTTATCTCCAATCACTTGAATTTCAACGTGTCTTGGCTCTTCAACATATTTTTCAATATATACGTCAGGATTCCCAAAATTTGCTTTTGCTTCATTTTGTGCAACAACATAATTTTCAGCTAGTTCTTTTTCGTCATGAGCAATTCTCATTCCTTTTCCACCACCACCGGCAGTAGCTTTTATCATTACTGGATAAGTTATCCATTTTGCAACTTTTTTGGCTTCTTCAACGTTTGGCACAATTCCATCAGATCCTTTTGTTATCGGTACTTTGTGCTTAATTGCTGTTTCTCTAGCTGTTGCTTTATCTCCCATCATATTGATTAATTCTGGTTTTGGTCCTATAAACACGATATTATTTTGCGTACAAATTTTTGCAAAAGATGCATTTTCTGACAAAAATCCGTATCCTGGGTGAATCGCTTCAGCTCCTGTAATTTGTGCAGCCGAAATAATATTTGGTATTTTTAAATACGATTCTGAACTACTTGCTGGTCCAATACAAATTGCTTCATCAGCCAAAGCCACATGTAACGAATCTGCATCTGCTTCTGAATAAACCGCAACTGTCGAAATTCCTAATTCTCTAGCTGCTCTTATTATTCTAACCGCAATTTCTCCTCTATTTGCTATTAATATTTTTTTAAACATCAGCCCTCCTAATTTTTACTTCAAAAAATAAAATTATATTTCAATTACAAACAATGGTTTTGCAAAATCAACTGCTGCTTGGTCAGAAACTAAAATTTCTTTAATTACACCTTTAACTGTAGATTTTACATCTGTATCTATTCCAATTGTACTTATTTTCGCTAAAACTGTTCCTTTTTCAACCGCTGTCCCTTTTTCAATTCTTCCTAATTTTATTCTACCCACATTTTGTGATTTTATTATTTCTTCTTTAGGTTTAACTTCTACAACTTTTTTCTCAACTTTACTCTGTTCTACCTGTTTTACTGGCACTTGTTTATTTTCTTCTAAATTTGTCAATGTTAGTTTCACTTTTCCGTATCTTACTTTCAATTCAGTCAACTCTTCTTTTTTCAAAACCTTCATTAACTCTTGAATATCTTTAAGTTCCATTTTCCTCCTCCTATGAGTTACAAAAATCCGTTTTCTCAATTTTATCACATCAAGAAAATTTTTTCAATCTTAAGTAATTCTTATTTTTGTCTATTCCTATCAATTTTATTAATTTTTTTAACTCAATTTCTTCCAAATTAATATTTTTTTCTATACTTAATTTTTTTCTTTTTTTCCCATTTTCTATTTTTCTAAAAATATAGCTCATGCCCTATTTTTTTCCTCTAGAATTCTCATTATTTTTTTATCCATTTTTTTAAATTGTCACTTTTTTTCTTGCGATTGATTTTTCTTCAATTAAAATATACAATTTAAAATTTCTATTTTCACCCAAATGATTAATATCGACAATATTTCTCAAAACCAAATTTTTTTAGTTCCATAACTTTCAGCGACAACTCCTTGAACTATAACAATTTTATCTTCCACAATATCAATTTTAAAATTTTCAGTCTCACGTGGATAACTCACTACATTTATTATACCACTAAAATCCTCTAAAACAAACCTTAACATTTCTTCATTATTTTTTATTCGAAATCTTTCTATTTCTTGAATACTTCCAATTAATTGCATTTTCTTTCCTACAATCGTATTTGCCAATTCAGAATTTTCGTTGTGCTTAATTATCGAAATTATATCTTTTTTCTTATCGAGTGGATGCCCTGTCAAATATACTCCCAAGCATTCTTTTTCTAGCCGATATTTTTTCTGATCGCTATTCTTTTTCGCCGTCGTTTCCAAAAAAACAAATTCCTTCTCTTCATCTTGTATCTTGTTTCCAAACAACATTCCCTCAATGTCATCTTTTCTACGATATTCCTTCTCGCTCCATTCTATTGCCTTTCCAAGAGACTCCAGTTTTTGCTCTCTGCTCCCTTTCAAATCATCCAATGCGCCTGAATTAATTAATATTTCAATTTGTTTTTTGTTAATAATTGATTTTTTTGTCATTTTTAAAGCGTCTTTTAATGTAACGATTTCCATTTCTTTTCTCGCTTCAATTAATTTTCGTAATTTGTATATAAAAACTTGATATTCTGTAAAATTCTTGCCTTCCTTCTCTCTAAGTCTCACAATTTCTTCTACAGTTCCATCTCCAAGCCCTTTTATCGCCAACAATCCATATCTAATCGCATTATTTTCCACAGAAAAATCAGGTTTTGAATAATTTATTGATGGTTGTAAAACTTTTATTCCTTTTTCCCTTGCTTCATAGAAAAATTCTGAAAATCTGTCTAAATTATACGATTCTGTCGTCATTATCGCTGCAAAAAATTCTAATTCATAATTTGCTTTGAAATATGCTGTCCAATAAACAATTAATGCATAAGCTGCTGAATGTGATTTATTAAAACCGTATCCACCAAATTTTTCCACCAAATCATAAATTTCATTTGCCTTTTTCTCAGAAACACCTTTTTCCATCGATTTTTTCACAAATTTTTCTCGATTTTTCTGCATAATTTCTGGAATTTTTTTCCCAATCGCACGTCGCAACTCATCTGCCTCACCTAGTGTATAATCAGCCATTTCACTCACAATTTTCATAATTTGTTCTTGATACAAAATAACTCCGTATGTTTCTTCCAATATTCCCTTCAAAGATTCGTGCGGATATTTTATCTCGCTAGTATGATTTTTCGCTGCAATAAAGTCATCAACCATTCCACTTCGCAAAGGTCCCGGACGATACAAAGCCAATAACGCAATAATATCTTCAAATTTTTCAATTTTCATTTTACGCATTAAATTCCGTATTCCAGCCGATTCGCACTGAAAGACTCCCATTGTATCTGCCTTTGTCATTAATTCATACGCTTTTTGATTATCCAACGGAATTTCAGATAACTTCAATTTTAAATTTCGTGTTTTTTCAATATTTTCAACTGTTTTTCGCAAAATTGTCAAGTTTTTCAAGCCTAGAAAATCCATTTTTAAAATTCCTAAATCTTCCACTTCTTTCATTTGATATTGAGTTGAAACAATCGAAGTTTTACCATCAGAATATGTTGGAATTTCCTCATTTAAAACATCTTTAGAAATAACAACTCCAGCCGCATGAACAGACGCATGTCTTGCTCTACCTTCTAATTTTATCGAATAATCAATCAACATTTTCACTTCTTCGTCTTTCGCATAAGACTCTCTCAATTCTCGTACAGATTTCAAAGCCTCCTGCAATTCTGCATTAAAAGGTATCAATTTCGCAATTTTATCAACTTTTTTCGCTTGAATTCCTAAAACTCTACCAACATCACGTATCGCCGCTCTAGCTTTTAACGTTCCAAACGTAATAATATGCGCAACATAATCCTCTCCGTATTTTTTCAAGACATATTCAATAACTTGCTCTCTTTGCTCTTGATCAAAATCCACATCAATATCAGGCATCGAAATTCTCTCTGGATTCAAAAATCTCTCAAAAATCAAATTATACTGCAAAGGATCAATTTCTGTGATATCAAGTGCATATGCAACCAAACTTCCTGCCGCCGAACCTCTTCCAGGCCCAACATAAATCCCATTTTCTTTAGAATATTTAATAAAATCCCAAACGATTATAAAATATCCGTTATACCCCATTTTATCAATAATTTCCAACTCGTATTCTATTCTCTCAACAACATTTTCAAAGCCATTTTCTTTCAATTTCTCTTTTATATCATCTTCTCGAATCGCATCAAGCCCTTCTATTTCCTGCTTCAAATACTTTTTTGCCAATCCTTTAAAAACAATTTTCCGAATGTACTCTCGTTCACTAACTCCACTTGGTAAATTATATTTTTGGAAATTTAAACTCATTAAATTCAAAATCAACATTACATTCTTCAGCAATTTCATTCGTAAATTGAACTCCTTTTGTAAAAAAATCTTCAGGAAAATCTTTAAAATCTCTTTCCAGCTCTTCGTAAGATTTTTAGATACAAATCAGAATATTCATTCTCATTGGTATTTTTTTATTGTTTTTCGTCAGATATTTTTTTACCTTCTTTTATAGAATTCACTATTTTTTTCTTAAAAATCGCATCTTCTGAATTTGGATAATAAATATCATTTGAAATCACATATTTTTAAGTTAAATTTCTCAACAATTTCAAGCAATTTAAAATTACATTTCAAAAATTTTTTTCATGCCAGAAAAAAATCAACGATAAAATTTTTCTCCAAAATCTTCTGAAAATTTCTTTATCAATGTTTCTGCTTCAGAATAGTTTTTTTGAGTTATTTGAGCAATTATTTCACTATTTATTCCACCTGACAAAATATACAAATCTTCCGAATGTTCTAGCAAATCTCCATATTTTATCTTATTTCTTCCACGCTGAAAACGACTATACGATTTCGATGACAATTTTGATAAATTTCTATATCCATTTTTATTTTTGGCAAGCAAAACAAGCGAATAATCATCTATCAAGGTAAATCCCTCGATAAACACTTCCAATCCAATAATCGGCTTTATCCCAGACTTTTTGCACTTTTTATAAAACTCTATCGCTCCAAACATAGAAACATCTGTTATCGCAAGCGTATCAATTTCCAGTGTCTTCGCCTTTTCAATGTATTCCTCGATTTTCCCGACACCTTCAAGAAGCGAATATTCTGTATGCAATTTCAAATGTGCTATTTTATTTCCCATTGTGCCACCTATTTTTCTCTAATTCTCTATATTATAATTCTTTTATAACCTCATAAATTCCGTCCTCATCATTTGTCAACGTAATTCTATCCTTAGGAAATTCCTTTTTCAATTCATCTGTCGCATTTCCCATCAAATATCCATATTTTACGCTTTTTAACATCTCAAGGTCATTCCACTGATCTCCAAACGCCATCGCCTCATCAGCTGAGATCCCATACTGTTTCAACAATTCTCTAACAGCGCCGCCTTTATTCACACCCTCATTCAAAATTTCCAAATAAGTCGGTTGTGAAAATACAAAATACACTCCTTCAAATGATTTTTCCAATTCTTCCTTCAATTCCAACAACTTCTCATTTGGAGCTAGCAACAATCCTTTCGTCGAATTTTTTCCAATAAAATCATCAAAATTTACCACTTCAAAAGGCATTCCTGTTTTCGCAGCATACATTTCTCCTTCGCCGCCATTTCTTTCAAAATACAATTTATCCTCATTGTACAAATTCAAGTGAATATCCTTTTCTCTTGCCAACTTTATTATTTTTTCAACGATTTCTGGCTTAATTGCATTCTCATAAACAACTTCATCTGTCAACGGATTTACAATTCTTCCACCATTATAAGTAATTACAGGATTTTTTATCCCAATCAATTCCAAATAACGCTTAGTACCAGAATAGCTTCTTCCTGTTGCAACAAAAATTTTTATTCCTTTTTCTTCTAATTCGTTTAATTTATTTTTCAGTTTGTCAGAAACTTTGTGTTCGCTCGTAAGAACCGTTCCATCCATATCCATGAATATTGCTTTGATACTCATAACTCCTCCTTATTCATCTTGATTTCTTTTTATCATCACAAAAATAACCAAAAAAACTTTATTTCAAATTTTTATTTACGTTCAATTTCAACAATTTCCTTCAAATTTTCCACAAAATAATCAATTTCATCTTTCGTCGTATCTTTGCAAATACTTACTCTGAATGACGAATTTAACTCGTCTGCTAGCAATCCCATTGCTTTTAATACGTGAGACGGCTCTTGAGCTCCTGACATACAAGCTGAACCACCACTAATGAAAATCCCTCTCATATCCAGTCCAATTAGCATTGTTTGAATATCACAGCCTTTTGCAGTTACATTTGTAATTGTTTCTACTCTTTTAGCATTTTCACCATTTATTTTAATGTCTGAAATTTCATCTTTCAGTCGTTTTTCCAAATATTCATGAACTTCCTTTTCATGCTTTTGAATTTCATCAATATTCTTATAAATTTCTTCCAACGCTATTCCTGTTCCTAAAATTCCTTGAACATTTTCAGTACCTGCTCTTCGGTTTCTCTCTTGTGCACCTCCCGATATAAAAAGTCTATAAAAATCAAAATAAACTTTTATTATGTTGATTATCACTAATTCAACTTTCTGTTTCATAAAGTTCTTGCCGAATAAAATTGACAAGTTTGTATAACTCTCCACAGACTTAAATTTCCGCATATCGAACGGTATTTTATACATTGTTATTATAATTTGCTTAAATTAAGACTTGCATTATAGTCTCTATCTATTTCAAGACCACAGCAATCGCATTTATATATTCTATCTTTCAATGTTAAATCTTTTTTTATATTTCCACAGTTTGAACATTTTTTTACTGCTCGGAAAAAAAATGTATCTGCTAACTATAAATTTAATATTTCTTAATTTACATTTATATTCAATCTGTCTTCTAAATTCATAAAATCCACTTTCAGATATTGCTTTTTGATAATCTTTTTATTTTTTTAAGTATATTAGAAACCCTCAAATACTCAATAACTATTTTTACTTGGCTTGGTTTTTACCAAATGCGAAGTTGCTTGATGTATATGATTATTTCTGATATTTTTTTGTCTTCTAAACAATCGCCTAAGCTGTTTTTAAAACTTTAATTCTATTAAAACTATTTTTTTAAACACTTTGTAAGTTTTTCTTTGGTATCTTTTTATTTTTCTTGTAAAGTTTTTTTCATTGTCAAAGTCTTATTTATATTTGGTATGATTTCATTTTTGTGATGTTACTACAAAATGCTTTATTCCTAAATCAATTCCAAGTGTAAAATCATTTAACTGCTCTTTTTATACACTCTGTTTCAATAGAAAATGTTAGATACCAATATTTATTGTCATATACAATATACGGATTATAATATTGTTTGGCTTCAGGTAGTGGTTCGCTAGTTCTTATTTCTCCTAATTTTTCAGCTTTAAATCCTAAATTTGTTTTTTTCAAGCTCTCATAATTCACATAGAAACGGTCATTCTTGAATTTCTTTTTAAATTTAGGTTTTCCTCTTAACTTTTTGAAATAATCGGAGTATGCTTTCCCACAGTTTTTTATTGCCTGTTTAGGGATATTAGCACTAACTTCTTTTAACCAGCTGTAATTTTCTTGCTTTTTTAACCCCGTAACATATTTTCGCACATCACTTTCCTTAATAAACTTTTGGGAACTATTATTTAAACTAATCATTAGATTATAAGAAAATCTTGCAACTCCTGCACATTTTCTAAATAATATTTCTAGTTCAGGAGTTGTTTTTATTCTGATTTTTTTACCTATCAGCATTTTCTTTTACGCTCTTTATCAAATTAATTGTTTTCTTGCTTCTTGCTCCATACAGTCTGTTTGCAAAAAAACAGTTATAATTTGTACTAAATCTTCTGTTAGTTCCTGTTCCTTAGAAATAGTAGAATTATCTACTATTTCTATTTTTAGTATCATTAAGTTTGCAAATGTATTCAATTAAATCATAGCCAAATCTTATAAGTCTGTCTTTATATAAGACAATTATTCTGTCAACTTCTCCACATTCAACTAAATTTATCATTTTTAAAAAGACCTTCTTTTTTTATAATTTATTCCACTTCCAATATCAGTTATTATTTCAAAAGAATATCCTTTGCTATAAGCATATTGCTTTTAGATTATCAATTTGTCTATTTAAATCATCTTTTTGATTCTTAGTAGACACTCTTGCATATAATATATTTTTTTCTTTATTTTTATTAACATTTTTTTGATATTTCTAAATTTATTTAGTAAATCTTCGGAATAGTATCTGTATCCATTTTCTGTAACATAAGTAGGTTTTAATTTCCCTTCCTTATCCCAGTTTCTTAGAGTTTGAATACTTACTCCTAAAGATTTTGCAAATTTTCCTATACTTAACATCTTTTATCACTCCTTGATATTAGCATAGCATAACAATATACAAAAATCAACATTTTCTTGTTTATTTTATATTTTATTATAGACTTTTTTTATGCATTCACCTTGATGCGCAACTATCAAAGCAGTCTTTCCATTGCTGGTAGACTTCTAATATTTTCATATTAGCGTAGACTATTTGTTCAACCTTAAAAAATTAAGGTTGTGAATATTTTTCTTCTGTCATTGATATAAAGCCGTGTCAATATATCTGCTTACAGTTTTACTTTCCTAGTTTTTTTCTAGTTATCTTTTTTTAAAAGGGTGGCTCAACCACCTAGTCGTTGAACCTTCATCATAACTTAACTAGCCTTAGATGATTGGTAACTAAACGCCCATTGTAATAGTTAAATACTATGTTATTGATTTTTTATATTTAGCGTAACCTTAGGACTATATACATAATTAGATGTCACATCTCAATAACTAATTAAATGTATAGCTTTTATTTCACCATAGTTCATATTTAGATATTTTTTCTGCTTTCGCCACATTCGCACTTGCTGTTTCCAGCTATGCTGTAGTTATCTAAATCTTTAGGGTTTCCTAGTTTTAAATTCAAGCTATCTCAGTATTGCTACTGAAATAGGGGTTTTCTATACAATTATTAATATATTTTTTTGTTTTTTATATACTTTTTAATAACAGTTATCTATCCCAAATTTCCTTCTCAATCTGAATCTTTTTATCTAAAAATGCAAATCCTGATCCTTTTGGACCATGAAATTTATGAGAAGCCGCTGTTAATGCACCAATTTTTAATTCTTTTGGATTTATAATTTCTTTTCCAATCGCCTGAACCGCATCTGTATGGAAAAATATCCCCTTTTCTTCCAAAATCTCTCCAATTTCCTTTATCGGCTGTTTTACACCTGTTTCGTTATTCACGTACATCACAGACACCAAAGCAGTATTTTCTCTCAATGAATTTTTCAACTGCTCAACATTAACCATCCCATTTTTATCCACATCAAGATATGTGACTTCGTATCCTTCATTTTCCAATTGCTGAAATGTTTTCAAAACTGATGAATGCTCAATTTTTGTCGTAATAATATGATTTCCTTTATCTTTGTTTGCATTCAAAATCCCTCTTATCAAAAGATTATTCCCTTCAGCACCACCAGAAGTAAAAATTATCTCTTGCGTATCAACATCCAAAATTTCTGCAACAATTTTTCTCGCTTTTTCAATAATAGCTCTAGATTTTTGCCCAATTCTGTGAGTTGAAGATGGATTTCCAAAATCATTTTCATAAGATTTCATCATCGCTTCAATAACTTCTGGCAACATTTTCGTAGTCGCTGCATGATCTAAATATACTGTCTTCATTCTACCGTTATTTTCTCCTTTCTAAGAGGATTCAGTTGCCATTTTCAAAATCAGCTTTTATTTAAAAATTTTCTACAAAATCCTCTATTGATAAAACTTTTTCATTCATTCCTAATTCTCGTGCCAAATCACTAATATATGGCTGTTTTACCATACTTTTTTCAAGCGTTTCCAATTCCCAGAAAATATCTCTTTTGTCGCCATCTGCTATAATTTTACCATTTGTCATAACTATCACACGCTCAAAATTATTCACAACAAATTCCATATCATGCGTAATTGTAACAATCGTTTTCCCTCGCTTTTGCAATTCATCAATCAAATCATGCAAAATTTTCATTCCTTTAAAATCTTGCCCTGCAGTCGGTTCATCCATTACAATCACCTCAACATCCATCGCAATCACAGCCGCAATCGTAACAAATTTTCTCATCGAATATGGCAAATTATACGGATTTTCCTTTGAAAATTTTTCCAATTTTGTCAATTTCATTGCATCTTCCACTAATTTTTTTATTTTTTCATCAGAAAACTTCAATTTTTTCGCACCAAAAGCAATTTCATCATAAACATTGTTATGAAAAATTTGATCCATCGGATTTTGAAAAACATACCCAACCTTTTTACTCATTTTTGCTACGGAATATTTTTGTGTGTTCCACTCATCGACAATTACATCACCACTAGTCGGTTTCAAAAGTCCATTTAACATTTTTACCAATGTTGTTTTCCCAGCTCCATTTTGTCCAATAATTGCTACTTTTTCTCCTTTTTCAATTTTTAAAAAGAAATATAATTAAGTACATTTTTCAGTTCCGCTCGGATATTTAAAACTCAAATTTTTTTACAGTAATAAAACTCATAATTGTCTCTCCCTTAAAAAAATTTTTCTTAAACAATTATCTTTAATAATTATTCTTGTGATTGCTGGAATGTATATCAAAAAAATCTATATTTATTAACAAATATTCTATCACAGCGTTAATAGCTGTTTTTGCATCTAAATCCTTTTGGAAATTTATAAATTCCTGTTTTTATTTTTTTATTACTTTATTTTTTTAATAATTCCACTGTCTTTTTCCTTAGTTATCGGAATTTCTTCAAACTTTGCTTTTCCCGCCTTTTCAAGTTTATAAGCAAGCATCGAATACTGTGTCATTCCAATTCCCTTTTCCAATAAACTTTTATTATTTAAAACTTCACTAGCTTTTCCGCTCAAAATTATTTTTCCTTCATCCAAAACTACAATTTTTTCGGCATATTCTGCAACCAATTCCAATTTATGCTCCACTAAAATTATTGTTTTCCCTTTTTTTGCCATAATATTTATTATTTTGAAAATATCCTGCGTTCCTTTTGGATCAAGCTGTGAAGTTGGTTCATCAATTACTAATATTTCAGGGTCCATCACGATTATTGAAGCTAATGCAACACGCTGTTTTTGACCTCCAGACATCTCTTGTGGATTTTTATCCTTTAAATGCTCTATTTCAAGTAACTTCAATGTTTCATTTACTCTTTTTATTATTTTTTCCTTTTCAACTGCAAGATTTTCCAAACCATAAGCGATTTCTTCAAAAACCGTATCTTTTACTCCACTAATTTGTGTAAATGGATTTTGAAACACAAAACCAATTTTTGTCACAAGTTCTTTTGGACTAAAATCTTTCAAATTTTTTCCATCAACTACAATTTCTCCAGTCACTTCTCCCTTGTAAAAATCTGGCACAAATCTTCTAAGAGCATTACAAAGTGTCGTTTTTCCACTTCCATTTTTCCCAATAATTGCCCAAAACTCGCCTTTTTCAATCTTCAAATTCAAATTTTCCAAAACATTCTTATCTTCCAGCGGATATTTATAACTAAAATTTTTTATTTCAATACCCATAAAATCCTCCAAGCAATACATAAAATTAAAAAAATCACAAGTATTATTTTTACAATTTTATCATTTTTTGTCTCTTTTAATTCATTCAATATTGTCCTTTTTTCTCCTATTGAAAAACCTCTCGCTTCTAGTGTAATCGCTCTTTCCTCTGTATTTACAATCGAACCTAACACAAGCGGAATAAATACAGGTAAAAGCGCTTTAAATCTAACGAAAACATTTCCTTCAGTTTCCACACCTCTTGAACGCTGTGAATCTAAGATTACTCTTGCCTGTTTTCCCATTTCTGGTATCATTTGTAAAGTCAAAAGTAAAATGAACGCTATTTTAGGATTAATTCCTTTTTTTTCCAGTGCAGTTATAAAATCTTTTGCTGGCGTTATTAAAATAAGTAATGTAATTGGTGTTATAATAGCCCATAATTTTGATGTTACAGCAATTGCTTTCAATAGACCTTTTTTGTAAATTACAAAAATCCATATTTTTGCAAATACTTCATCTGATACAAATAATAAACTTTGAGCTAAAAAAATATTACTAAAGTCAATAAAAAAATAAACTTAAAAAAATGCTCTTTTAACATAAATTCCCAATTTTTCCATATAAAAAGGCAAATATTCCACAAATCACAAAAAGTAAATATCCATAAATAGTGTAAGGAATGATAAATCCCGATATTATTAGTGTCAAAACTAAATAAAACTTTGTCAGCGGATATAAATTTTTTTAAAAAAATTATTCATATTTTTCTCCATTTTTTTCCCATTAAATTTTTTTAAAGAGATAAATTCTCTATTTCAAAATACAATTTTTTTATTTTTATATAATTTTTCTCCATATTTAAATTTTATCAAATATCTATCTGACATGCTTTTTGCAATTAAAACAGCAATAATTATTGTCAATGACTTGTCCATAATTTCTGACACAAAAGTTGCCGCTATTACAGAAAAAACTTCCCCAAATCCTAATTTTATTAAAGTTGATGCAACAAATCCAGTTCCATCTGGTGTGATTCCTTTATAAACCAAAAGCGTAATTACTGTATTTGCAATAACAGTTGTTATAGTTAGTGCCAATATTAACAATATAATTTTTACAACAATATTTTTTATTTTCAATCTTGTAAGATTTCCAATAACAACAGCAATAAGTATTCCAACTGGTAAAAATGCTAAATTTACTGGATTAAATCCACCTGTTGCGATACTTGTAATTACTGCAGTTACCGATCCTACCCATGGTCCTGCAATAAGACTTATAAATACTGTCCCAATAGCATCTAAAAATAATGGTAATTTTAGAGAACTTGCAATAAAAGAACCTGTAAAATTAATAGCTACCGCCACAGGTATTAACAATGTTGACATCAACGAAAAATCTTCTTTTAAACTTTTCATAACTATTCCTCCTAAATTTGGTTAAACCTAATTTTTTTATAAGTTTTAACCTTAATAATTTTTATTTAAATTCATTATATCACATTATTTACTTTTTTTCTAAAAAAATAAATGAAAAAAATTTCAAAAAAAACTACTCTCAATTTTCATCAAAAGTAGTTTTTCGTAAAATATTTTTTTATTTTTTTCAAATTTTTAAGTTTTTCAATAAAATCTCGATATACTGTTTAACTAAAGATATCTTTTCTGGACTCAATTTCATTAAATCTTTAATTGTTTCCTCAATATCTTTAACAGGAATCCCGTCTAATATTTCATAAAATAATTCCTCTTTTAATTCAGCCATATCTTTATCAGTATAGCCTATTATTTTTAAATAATTTAAGATGATCAACCTCCAATATTTTTTTGAGATTTTTTTCAACAGAAGTGGATTAGTCATAGAGTGTTTACCCGCTTCTAAATTAGACAAATAAGCTGGACTTATATTTAATCGTTCTGCCATTTCTCTTAATCCAATTTTTTTGTAACCTTTTTATTTTTTTATGTAATATCCAAGCGCTTCAACTAGATTTGGATTTGTTTTAATATCTTGACTATCTTGCATTTTACCCCTTACTATATAAACTTAAATTATCCTAATTATATAAGACATTCTATTATAGCATATTTCTCGAGAAATTTAAAACTTTATAAAAATAAATTTCTTAATCATTTTTTCTTTTGTCCATAATAAGCATTCGCTCCGTGTTTTCTCAAGAAATGTTTATCTAATAATTCTTGTTGCATAGAATCAACGTCTTTGTTCACTTGTTCAGTAAATAGTGCCATTTTTGATAATTCTTCAAGCACTACTGAGTTATGAACTGCTTCATGAGCGTCTTTCCCCCAAGTAAATGGTCCATGACTTTGTACCAAAACTGCTGGAACCATATCAGGATCGATGTTTCTTTCTTTAAATGTTTCAATTACAACTGTTCCTGTTTCTTTTTCGTATTCTCCTGCAATTTCTTCTGGTGTCATTTTTCTTGTGCAAGGAATTGGTCCGTAGAAATAGTCTCCGTGAGTAGTTCCGTAAGCTGGAATATCTCTACCTGCTTGAGCCCAAATTACTGCGTTTGTAGAATGTGTGTGAACAACTCCACCGATATTTGGAAATGCTTTATAAAATTCCAAGTGAGTTGGAGTGTCTGATGATGGATTTAAGTCTCCTTCTACTACATTTCCATCCAAATCTACTACAACCATATCTTCTGCTTTCATTGTTTCATAATCAACACCACTTGGTTTAATTACTACTAGCCCTTTTTCCCTGTCAATAGCACTAACATTTCCCCAAGTAAATAACACTAATCCATGTTTTGGCAACTCTAAATTTGCTTTAAACACTTCTTCTTTTAATTTTTCCAACATCTTAAATAAATCCTCCCTCTTTCATTTTTTCAAGCATCCATTCTTTCGCCTTTTTCACTTCTGCAATCGGATCATCTGATTTTTCCGTCCACATTTCAATTAAAAATGGACCTTTATAATTTAATTCTTTCAATTTCGCAAACACTTTTGGAAAATCAACACATCCTTCACCAAATGGAACTTCCTTGAATTTTCCAGGGAAAGTATCTGTCACAGCTAATGTATCTTTCAAATGAATACCTGTAATAACTGCTTCTTTCATTCCTAATTCCAATTCGTGTAAAGTGTCATTTTCTGGCCATGCTGTTAAGTTTCCAACATCTGGATATACTTTCAACCAAGGTGAATTAATTGTTTTATCAAATTCCATATATTTCGTAATTGAATTAATAAATGGGTGATCCATTATTTCAATCGACAAAGTTACATTGTAAGAAGCTGCCCATTCAGTAGCCTTTTTCAAATTTTCCACAAAATATTTTTTTGTTTCAGCACTTCCTGTTTGTCCGTCTGGCTCATAATAAACATCGTATCCTGCCATTTGAATTGTTCTTATTCCCATTTTATCTGCAAAAATTATTGCTTTTTCCATTAATTCCATCGCCTTTTTACGAGTTTCTGGATTAATACTTCCCATTGGGAATCTTCTGTGTCCACTAAAACACATTGATGGTATTCTAACGCCTGTATCGATTAACGCTTTATGTATTCTGTTAATTTCATCATCAGACCAATCTAATCTTGCTAATCTTTCATCAGTTTCATCAATAGAAATTTCAACGAAATCGTATCCGCACTCTTTTACTAATTTTATTCTTTCAACCCAGTCAATATCTTTTGGGAGTGCTTTTTCATAAATTCCTAAATTCAATTTATCTAAATTTTTCATAACATCCCTCATTCTCTTTTTTATCATTATCCCCAAATTCTTGCAATTTCATCTTTAAATGCTTGAGCTGCTGTTGCTGGATTTTCTGCTTCTGTAATCCCTCTTCCTGCGATGAAAGTGAATACATCTACACCTTTGAATAATTTCAATGTATCAGTATTTAATCCTCCTGTTACAGAAACTCTGAATCCCATTTCGATTAATTTTTTAACTTTGTTTAAATCTTTTTCTCCCCAAGTTTCTCCTGCCAATAATGCATCTCTACTTTGGTGATAAATTGCTTGACTAATTCCTGCATCTAACCATTGTTGTGCTTGTTCATAAGTCCAATCTCCGTATAATTCAACTTGGATTTCCCCTTTGTCTCCTCTTACTTCTTTTATTGCTTTTAAAGCTGCTTTCATTGTAGGAATTGTTGCACAACAAATACAAGTCATCCAGTCAGCTCCTCTTTCAGCGTTATTTTTAGCAACTGTTCCACCTGCATCAGCACATTTTGTATCAGCAACTATTGTTTTTTCTGGAAATAAGTTTCTCAATACTTCTACTAATTCACTTCCTACTTGTAATAAACAAACTGTTCCAGCTTCAATAACGTCTACTACATCTCCTACTGAAACTGCCGCTTTTATTGCTCCTTTTAAATCTGAATGGTCTAATGCTACTTGTAATAATGGTCTTGCCATGATAATTTCCTCCTAAAACATTTGTTTTTCTATAAACTTACTATTAATTTTTAAATCATCTATTATTTTTTATCCGTTATAAATTTAATCAAAAATTTAAGCATTTACAGCATCATCAATAATTTTATAAATATCTTCTGGTTTTTCTGCTGCTCTTATTTTATCGAATACATCTTCATCGTCAAATAACATAACAATTTGTGGAATTGCTTCTCCATTGTGAACGTCTGCGTTTTCAGCTGCTAATCCTATTAAAATGTCCACTTCTTGTCCGTCGTCAAAAACTACTGGTTCTTCTAAAGTTATAAAGCTAAATGCGTTTCTATTTACACCTTTTTCAGGTCTTTCGTGTGGCATAGCAAGTCCTGGTGCTAATACATAGAACGGTCCTAATTCTTTTGTTCTTTCGATAATTGCGTCTACATATTCTCTTTTAACCGCTCCACTTTTAACCAATGGTTTCATACAAATTTCAATAGCTTCTTGCCATGTTTTTGCACTTTGTCTTAATGATACTGAATCATTTTCAAGTAATGCTTGTTTCAAAGTCATAATCGTTTCCTCCATCAATCTTTTTAATAATTAGAGAGCTGCCTCAAATTTATTTAAGACAGCTTCTTCAAATCTTATTTTACAATTCCTTTTTCTCTTAATTTAGCTTCTAATTCTTTGCTATCAAGTAAATTTTGAAGTCCAATTATTTTTGTGTTTGGTCCTGCTTTTAATTCAGGTACAATATGAGTTGACGCTAATACCAAATCATAATTAGAAAGTCCTGATTTTGCTTCTCCTAAACTACATGAATTTACATCTGCTTGTATTCCTAATTTTTGTAACAATTGACTAACTTTTAATTTCATAATCATACTTGTTCCCATTCCGCTTCCACACACTGCTAATACTTTCATTTAACTCACTTCTCTTTCTTAAAGTTTTTATTTCTTTACGAAATACACCTTATTTTATTCTCTTATCTTATAATTTTTTATTATTTTTAACTTTTTCTTACATTATTTGAATTTTTAATATTCTTCATCTTCCAATTCAACTAATCCTTCAAAATATGTATCTGCATCTTTTGCTCTTCTAAATTGTAATTGTGGGATGATTAACATTGTAATAATTACGATTGCATAACCTATATATCCTAAATATTTCATGAATGCACCTTGTACTAACCAAATTGTACTTTGGTCAATATTTCCGTGCCATCCACCTAAACCTTTCATTTGGAAGATTGAAACGGCTACAGCACCTAACACTACTTGCAAGAATCCTGACAATGCTGATAAAATCAATGCTGCTCTAGCTCCACCACGTTTTTCAGCATAAACTGCAATTGTCGCATTATCGAAGAATACTGGAACGAATCCTGTTATAATGAATACTGGTGATTTGAATACCAATAATCCAAAGATTGCTATAAATTGAGCGATTAATCCTGCTAAGAACCCAAATAATACTGCACTTGGAGATCCAAATCCATAAGAAGCCGCACAGTCAACTGCTGGGAATGAACCAGGCAAGATTTTGTTCGAGATTCCTTGGAATGATGTAGTCAATTCAGATACGAACATTCTAACCCCTGTTTTCAATATTGTTAAGTAAACTGCAAATGATAATGTTGTTGAAATTACGTAAGTTCCAAACCATTCTTTTTTACCATCAAATGCACTAACCATAGGGTTAGGAGAAACTCCGTTAGGATTTTTAATAGGACAAATTTGTTTCCCAGCTTCAACTATACATTTTCCTAATTTTACTGTGAAGAAATCAGGTCCTAACAATAACATAATCGCACCGAAGAATACAATCATAATCAATCCTGTTGAAATAATATCGTCATGCAATATTGATAACCATTTTGGTAATTTAATATCGTCTAATTTTTTCTTAGGATTCCCAATTTTTGGAGCTACTTTATCTACAAACCAAATTGCAAACATTTGTTGGTGACCTATTGCAAATCCTGCATTTCCTGTCAATCTTTGAGTAGGTTCAACTGTTAAGTTTGTTGCTACTGACCAGTAAACTCCTGCAAAAACTCCTGCTAATAAAACTGCTAATCCAGGATTAGCTTTATTTGTTAATACATAGCTTATTACTGCAATCCATAAAGCTGTTGATGCTTGTTGTTGCATAATGTGTCCTGTTATAAATAATGTTCTCAATTTTGTATATTTTCTTAATAAAACTAAAATAATGTTTACGATAAATCCAATTAATAATACCATCATTGTATTATCAACTAAATTGTGTTTTTTCAATCCTTCTGTTACTGCTTGTAATCCGAAATATGGATCGATTACCGCTGCATCTAAATTGAATTTTGTTTTTAATGCTGCCAAGATAGGTCTAAATGTAACAACTAACCCTGCTGCACCAACGTTTAATATCATGTATCCAACTGTCCCTTTTATAAATCCACCGACAGCTTCATATATTTTTTTCCCTAAAAATAAATATCCTACAAATACCAATAACCCAACAAAGAACTGTGGTTTTGTCAAAATATTATTGGCAAAAAATGTTCCTATAGTATAAAGTATATTCATGTCTTTCTCCCTCTCGCTTTATATCTGTTTTATATAAAACCTTCTAATTATAAAACATCCCTATGATTAGAGTTTCGCTAAATTTATCAGTTAATAGACTAACCATAAGGATTTATTTTACTTAACTCTTTTTAATTATAATATTGATTTGAATTGAACATTTGGTTCATGTTCGAAACAATCATCGAATCCTCTTGGGTGATGATATTCAATTAAGTTTTTATCTTGCGGATAAACATATTTTCCACCAACTTCCCAAATGAATGGATGGAATTTATATTGTAATCTGTCTTTTCTCATTCTCCACAATGCTAAGATTTCATCTGTACTTGCCATGAAGTTTGTCCAAATATCGTGGTGAACTGGAATAATAACATTTGTTCTTAAGCATTCAGCCATTCTTAGTAAATCGACAGAAGTCATTTTATCAGCTATTCCTACTGGATTTTCTCCGTAATTGTTTAATGCAACATCGATATCAAATTGTTTTCCATGTTTTGCAAAGTTAATTGAATAATGAGAATCTGCTCCGTGATAAATTGTTCCACCTGGAGTTTCAAATACATAGTTTACTGCTTTTCTTCCCATTTCTTCATCTGAAGGACATAATCCGTGTAATTCTCCGCCTTGTTCTTCAGCACCTTCTACAGGCAATGTCACTAAACAAGTTCTATCAAATGAATCTAATGCGTGAATTTTAACGTCTTTCAATTCGATTGTATCTCCTGGTTTAACAGTGATAATTCTATCTTCAGGTACTCCCCATTCTTTCCAAAGTCTAGCACAATGCCAAGGTCCTACAAATTTAACATGATTTAATTTAGGATTATTAACTACTGCTGCTGCTACATTTGGATCAATGTGGTCACTGTGATAATGTGATACTAATACATAATCTAACTCATTGATTGCAAATGGATCTAATACCATAGGTTGTGCTCTCAAGTTTGGTTGTAATTTTCTAACTCCAGCCATATTAGCCATTTGGTGTCCTCTTACCATATCTTTAACTTTTTTAGTGTTTTTTCCTCTTCCGCACCACAAGTCCATACAAATGTTTGCTCCACCAGGAGTTTTAATCCAAACACCAACGCATCCTAACCACCACATCGCAAAGTTTCCTTCAGGTACAACTTCATTTTCAATTTCTTCATTTAACCAAGTCCCCCATTCTGGGAATGTTGATAAAATCCAACTTTCTCTAGTAATTTCACTCACTTTACTCATAATCGATTCCTCCTAAAAATTGCTTTAAGTATTATATATTTTTTGTTTACTATTTGCTAACAATAATTTATACCCCACTTTTTTTAAAAAGTCAATACTTTTTTTGTGAAAAAAAATTTATTTTATTTTTTTATTACGGTTTTTATAGGTATCACAGAATATTGAAAAAAATTTAACTCTTTATATTTTTTTAGTGTTAACAATTAAAAAAACAAATTTATATCATTACAATAATTTATTTGATTTCCAAAAAAATAAAAGTGGTTAACACCTCTTTTAAAATTATCAAATATATCAATAAATAATTTAAAAAAAGATGAATTTAATTTCCCTATAAACAAAAAAAGAACAGCAACTCACTGTTACCGTTCTTTTTTTCTATGTTTTTAACAATTTTAGAATTAGTAAATCGCTCTAAATCCAATTCCACCTCTAATATTTTCACCTTTAGTGTCGTATCCAGCATTTACTGTTACTCCAAATCTTGTGTTATCAATTCCAATGTTAAGATCGAATTTACCATTCCCTTTTCTGTTTTCTTTTTCATTTCTCAAGTTGTACCAATCAGCCGTTGTGTATCTTACTCTTGCTTGATTTAATCTGTTTAATTTTCCAAGTTCATTTTCATATGCTGCTGAAAGTCCTACTGATAATTGAGTTCTTACTGCCAATGGTTGAACATATTTGAATTCTGCTCCAATTTCTGGTTTTACTGAGAAGTAATTGTTTCCTTTTACTTCCAAGTTCATTTCTCCTCTGTCTTCATTTATATCTGTAAATCTTCCATATTCCATTTTTAAGGCTCCATAAGGTCTCAAATGAGTTCTTTCAGACAATCTGATATCGTAACCTAAGTCAGTTTTGAACGCTGCTCCATAAGTGTAATAATCACCTTTTGATTCAAATGTATCATCTACTACCCAGAATTTACGACGCATATTGTTGATTCCTCCAAACACATCTCCTGCAACTGTCCATCTTAATGAACCGTTATGATCGTTGTATGGCGACATTGTTTTGAAGATTCCTGCTTTTATCATAGTATCTTGTTCTGTTGATTTTCCTAAATCTTTAAATTTGAATCTATTTGTAACAGCTCCTGCATACCAACCTGAACTATTTCCTAATTTAACAGTTTCATCTTCATGTACGTAAGCTACCCCGTAAGCATTGCTATCGTAATCAATTACTCCTGCTGTATCAGTATTATACTCGTCTTTTTGACCGAATACTTTTATCTTGTTATTTTGTTTAGAAGGATTTCTCCATTCGTCATGTAAATATTTAAACTCTTTATCCAAAGCATTTCCTGTTTCATATATTCTTTGTTGAGTGTTTGAATATTCGTAACCTTTCATTTCGTTTACAGCTTGAGCGAAAATATGAGATTCTCCTTTTCCTAAACTATTCAACTTATTGAAAATTTGTTTTTCTCTTGAGTGAATTCCTTCAACTCCGTATCTTTGTTCCAATCCATCCAAGAAATGTTCTGTATCAACATCATTTTTACTTGCAAAGTCTGTATACGGAATTTTAACCATATATACTGTTTTTATTGGTGCTGCTACATTTCCTGATTCTACTGGTTGTGCTAACCAAGTTAAACTTGCCGAATTTACATTCAAGTCAACTCCTGTCGATACTACACTTGACAATGCATCATTATATGGTTTTAAAATATTATCTCCAATTTGGATTGCTTTTGCATTTAAGTATTTAGTAACTTCTGTACCCATGATTAAATCTACATCTGTCAATCCTGATAAATTGCTCAATCCTTGGATTGGTTGTGTGTAATTTATTCCTGAAGTATCTACATACATTCCGATGCTTGAAATTTCTGCATTTGAATCAGTGTGATCGTGATCCATTTGTTCTGCTGCTAGATTTAATTTTGTTACTCCTGATAAATCTGTAATCAATACTTCTGGTGCTTGTGGCGAAGCGATATTTGTATCAACTTTTGTAGGTGCTACATCTACACCATCTATTGAGATCGAAACTGCACTTGGCAATGATGCAGGTGGAACTTTTACTGATGCTTTCCCAACTGTTTTTCTATCTGTAGCAGTTCCTTCTACGTATGGTCTTGTTGAAATATTTCCAGTTCCGTGTTCTTCATAAGGTACATATTTTGAACTTGTTTCATCTCCTCTAAACGCATACACTCCAATATTTTTAGCACCTTGAATATTAATTGTTCCGTAGTTTTTAATTACTCCACCATTTGTTACAACTACCCCTTTGATTCCTTTTCCATTCGCAGTCGGTGTTGTTTGAATAGTTCCGTAGTTTTCTCCAATCGCATGTCTATCAATATACATTCCAGTTGTATTATTACCACTCAAGTTAATAGTTCCTCTGTTAATTGCTTTTGAACCAGTTCCAACAGCATACATTCCCACACTGTTATCATCTGAAACATTGATAGTTCCAATATTTTCAATTGTTCCAATATTTGATTCAACTTTTGTAGCTTCGTCATAATATCCAGTTGCCATACCAATTCCGTATTCTTTGTTTGTTACATTACTTGGACCAACTGTAATTGTTCCATGGTTTCTACCCATTCCTTGTGTTGAGTAAACTCCTATATTTCCAACTCCTGAACTTAAGTTAATATCTCCATAGTTTTCTGAATCTTGTGAAGAATAAATACCGTATCCATTATTCTTATCCATTACAATATTTGAATGATTGATAATTTTTCCACCTAAACTTTGTGGTGCTGCTGAATAAACATAAACTGATTTTTCTCCAACATGAACATCATTTGGTGTTGGATTTATTGTCAAGTCTGTCTTAGCATTTGTAGCTGTTATCAAATATCCAAACGAATCTGTATCTCCTACTTTCATATCAACAGCTGACGTTACTGTTGTTGGTTGTGGATTTTTACTATCATCTGCAATGTAAACTCCTACTGAATTATTATTTGCAACTGTAACTTTTCCTGAATTAAGATTTACAGTAGGTCCTGTTGAATAAATTCCAACTCCATCGTCTGCAACGTTAATTTCTCCACCATTCATATTTACTTTTTTACCATAAATACCATAAGAAGATTGCCCAACGTTGATTTTTCCTGTATTTGTAATAGTTGAATCTTGATCGTCAATGTACATTCCAATTGATTCATTTCCAGCAGAAGTTGCTACAACATTAATTTCTCCATTATTTGTTAAGTCAGAATCTTTTGTTCCATACATACCAACTGATTTTGTTCCATTTACATAAATTTTACCAGTCGTATCATTTGTAACTGTACCGTTATCTGCTCCCATTCCTACTGCACTATTGTTTCCATTCATTGTAATAGTACCTCTATTTACAGCAACAAGATCAGATTTAGCTCTATTGTATGTAGCTGTTACACTAGAGTCCTTACTATTATTTTTTACGAACATTCCAACTGCACCGTCATTATCCATTGTAATTGTACCTGTCGCCGAATTTTCAATATTAATTTTACCAAAATCAGCTTTATTTGTAGCACTTGCAAAATAAGGTTCAGTAGTTGGATCTACAGCTAAACCTGTAGCATGATCTATTCTATATGAAAGTCCCAAAATTCCTATTGATTTATTACCACCAACATTTACTGCTCCATCATTTACAATATTTGTATTATTTGTTCCATATATTCCAATTGCTTTGTCATTAGGTCCATTTACTGTTCCTTTTTCAACATTTATTGTTCCACCATTATAGTTATTAATTTGACCATAATCTACATAAAGTCCAATTCCACCTTGTCCACTATCTGTTCTATCAACAACAATATCACCTTTATTTCCAATTTTTGTTGTTGAATTATTAGTAGAGTTTGCACTTCCAGTTACTGCAAGACCTACAGGAAGGCTAGTTCCAGTCGCTTGTGACTGTGCTGTATTCAATTCTGCTTTCACTGAAGCACCTGTTTCAACATTTACTCTTGAATTTTGGTACAAGAATCTTTTCGAGAATACTTCACTGTCTGAATCTGTTGTACTATCTGCTTTATCAACAGCTGATTTAATATTAATTTCAGCATTGTCTACCACTGCATATTTATGTTTTCCAGTTGCTCCTGATCCTGCTACTGGTGTAATTGTTCCTACTCCTGCACCTAATAATTGCGTTTTCAAAGGCGTTCCTGAACTATCAACATCAACTGTTACTATACCTGTAGCAGAATTTCGTAAATCAGCAATTATTACATCGTCTGATTTTACATCTATGTTAGTTCCTGTAAGAACTACAGAAGGTGTTGCTAATCCTTGGTCTTTTACATATCCAACAGCTTTTCCTCCTAGTACTAATTTACCATTTGTTAATTTAATTTCTCCCGCAACAGGTGGCGTTGCAATAGATGTACTTGAATCAGTACCTGCATATAAAGCATATCCTTCTCCACTGTATTCAACTTGTGAGTGATCTAAATCTACTTTCCCTCCATTTAACGCAGCTATTGCTGTAGAAGCATTTGTTACATTTATTGAATTATATTTTGCACTAATATTCCCATTATTATTTGCAAACAATCCAAATCCCATATGTTTAGTACCATTCATTCCACCTGTTATTGAAATATTAGCCGGTGTTAATGAAGATGTCGAAGCTCTATCTATTGTTATAGTCGCTCCATTATTCGCATATGCAGCCCCAACATTATCATTTGGACGACCAGTAGTAGCTTCATATCTTGATCCAGAGATGTTTACTCCTGGAGTTGTTGAAGATGAATTAGTTGCTGAACTATTAACTTTTACAGTCGAATGATCATCTGCTACAATTGCTATTGAGTTTGTAGCACCTGTTGATCTAACTTCATTTACTTCAACTGAATTTGAAGTACCAGCACTATTTTTTCCAACTGCTACAATTGCTCTGTTTCCTCTATCCGTATGACCCGTAGTATCTCCAGTTATTGTTACAACATCTCCAAATACTTTACCATTAGTAGCTGAATTTCCACCAACTAAAACTCCGATATTATCCGTACTATTTGTACCTGATAAATTGATACTTCCTTTACCAAGTTTATATATAGCATCATTTCCAGTAAGAACTCCGATATTTTGGTCTGTATTTCCAAAAATATTAATTTGGTGTCCGAATTTATTTATTCCTGTTGTTGTATTAACAGTATCTTTACTGAAGTCTATATTATAATTTGAGAATATACCAAAACTTTTTTCAATTTTAGGGTTAGTGCTACTTCCATTTAAATCAAATGTATCTGGTGTTCCTTCTGTTGAATGTTCATCAATAGTACCTGGATTATTACTTATTGAAATAGTATTTTTTGAAGTATATTGTTGATTTCCAGTATCATTTGAATCTCCTATATTAACTGCGAAGTTTCCGTAAACTACTGAATCTCCATTAGCATTACTAGCTCTTTTGATAGATGTTTTACCTTTATCACTTGCATTATACCGTGGTTCTGTAAGGCCAGCTACACCATTAGTATAATCGTTATCTGATGTATCATTTGTTACTTTTTCAATATATAACCCAATACTATTATCTCCATACAAAGTCATTGGAGAAAAATTCCCTGCACTTGTTTGTGTATCAGAAAAATCTAGATTTAATTGTTTAACATAATTAGGTGTTTTAATATAAACTCCAACAGAATTTTCACCATATTCTTTTATCTGTCCATCTCTATTAATTATACTGATATCTCTTCTTGCTGTAGTATTTCCTGTTCTTTCATATGGATCAGGATTTATAAAAATACTGCAGATTTTTTATTATACATTTTTATTTCTCCAGAATTATACAAAAGCTGTGGAATTCCATTAACTCCGCCACTATACGGATTTTTTGAATATATTTCTGCAGATACTAAAAATACTGATGAATCAGAACCTAATTTATTTCCATTTTCATTCATTGGATGTACTATTATATCGCCCGTATTTAAAACTGCAGCCATCATTTTCCCATTTCCATCAACGAAACCATTAGTATGATCATAACTGTTTGAAAAAGTTACGTTTGAACCTTCAATAACAGTAGTTCCTCTATTTATAAAAGTTTGTGAACGTTCCATCCCTTTTGCAGAAGCAATATTTTTAAAATCCGACCATGCACTTGTAACTTTTGCTTGTTTATCACTTGGTAATTTATTTATAATATTTGATACTCTTGTATCTTCACTATTTGTACCTGTTATTGGTTGAGCACCATGTGTATCCAAATGAACTAATTCTTTTACTACTCCTGCATAATCCTTATTAGTAGTGTTATATCCTGCAAGAGAAGCTCCCTTTCTTGTATACATTATATCTGCATTATTAATCATTGTAGAACTTTTTCTATTGTATGAAGCCATTTTTAAAAATCCTGTTTTACCGAAGGCAGTTGTAAGTGTTCTTGAAATAGGAGCAGTTAACATTGACGATGCTCCTCCACCTGCTGCAAGAGAACTAACTCCTGTATAATTCGTATTAGATACCGCATCAGAAACATTATATGGATTATAATCTTTATATCCATAAGTCCAGTTTTCAGCATGTCGCCATTTATTCCCTAAATATCCAACAGAATTAGTATTACCAAGAGATGTAAGTTCTGTTGCAAAATTTCCACCTATTAATGAAACACCTTCAATTAACCCATCACCAGGAACTGTTTTTTCAAAATAATTATCATCTCCATTTCCGAAAGATTCCCCAACCAAACCAAAAGTCGGTGGTGTAAAAGTTACTGATGTACTAACAACTGGTGCTGATGGTGGTGTAACTGTTCTTGGTGTAAACGAAGGTAAGTCACTAATATCAACTGCCATTGAAACATTTGCTGTTTTTATTCTTGGAATCAATGGTTGAAGTGATGCTGATACTGGAATTACTGCGTTTGGTTCCTGTTTTAATCCAAGTTCTGTTGTATTTCCGTAGCCGTATGCTTTGTTTGGATTTGTGTTGTATTTGTATTTTGCTAATGTTTTGTCTCTTTCGTATTTTACATCAGGAGTTTTGTCTCCACGACCTTTGTATTTTCCTTGCCAATCGTTGTAAATTCCATTTATTCCATATTGCCAAGAGCTCCAAGGTGATTTTACTACATGGTCTCCTTGCTCCATTAATTGTATTAACTCTAAGTTATAATCTTTCATTAATTTATCATTCTCAGATTTCACCCTTTTAAATTGCTGATGCATATCTGATATCGACGTATTAATTACTTTTTTCTGCGTTTCGATTTCATCTTGAGCCGCATGAGCATTCAATGTAACACCTAGCTCTACTGTCCCAGTCAATAAAAAAGTAATAAGTGCAGAATCTGTATATTTAAAATCTTTTTACTTTTTTTGCAAAAGATTTCAATTCTTTCTTTAAAACCCTTAAATTATTTGTCATTTTCATTCTCTCCTTTTTAATTTTTCTTTTTAACCTAAAACAATACACATCAAATTTTTTTCCCTTCATAAAACCCTTATGTTTTACTACATTTAAACCAATTTATGACTTCAAATTTGAAATGATTTTTATTTCGTCTTGTTCATTATTATAACACAAAAAAAGATTTTTTTCAAAAAGAAATTTAGCTTTAATGAAATTTTTTTATTTTTTTGATAAGGAACATAAATAAATGTTCTGTCAAAAAGATGCAACAATTATTTCTTAATATCCATATTCTAAAGATAACTTCTAGATACAAAAAAATTAATTTTTAGATATAATTTAATTATTTTACTACATTTTGTATATAATAGTGCTTTACAATTAGTATAAAATATAGTATATTGTATTTAGAAATTATAGAATAATATAAAAAGGAGAGATTTTTATGGCACAAATTAATTTACGAATTGATGATGTTATCAAAAAAAAGGCTGAACAAGCCTGTTCTGATATGGGACTTTCTCTGTCTGCAGCAATAACAATCTATTTAAAAAAATTAGGTTCTGAGAGACGAATACCTTTTGAAGTGACAGCAGACCCATTTTATAGTAATCAAAATATGGAACGTCTAAATCAATCTATTGAAAATGTCAAAAAGGGAAAAACAACACTGAAAGAACATGAACTAATTGAGGTGAAATAGTGAAAAAAGTGTGGTCTGATGAAGCATGGGAAGAATATCTTTATTGGCAAACTCAAGATAAAAAAATTATCAAAAGAATCAATAATCTAATTAAAGATATTGATAGAAATGGGTATAACTGTATTGGTAAACCTGAACAATTATCTGGAAATCTTGCAGGTTATTGGAGTGTCCGAATAGATAAAGCTAATCGTATTGTTTTTAAAATCGTAAATGATACTTTGGAAATATGGCAATGTGGTTCCCATTATAGAGACAAATAATACAAAAAAAGAACAGTGAAATTACTGCTCTTTTTTTATTTCTATTTTTTTAACAATTTCAGAATTAGTAAATCGCTCTAAATCCAATTCCACCTCTAATGTTTTCACCTTTAGTGTCGTATCCAGCATTTACTGTTACTCCAAATCTTGTGTTATCAATTCCGATATTAAGATCGAATTTACCGTTTCCTTTTCTGTTTTCTTTTTCGTTTCTCAAGTTGTACCAATCAGCTGTTGTATATCTTACTCTCGCTTGATTTAATCTGTTTAATTTTCCAAGTTCATTTTCATATGCTGCTGAAAGTCCTACTGATAATTGAGTTCTTACTGCCAATGGTTGAACATATTTGAATTCTGCTCCAACTTCTGGTTTTACTGAGAAGTAATCGTTTCCTTTTACTTCCAAGTTCATTTCTCCTCTGTCTTCATTTACATCTGTAAATCTTCCATATTCCATTTTTAAGGCTCCATAAGGTCTCAAATGTGTTCTTTCGCTTAATCTGATATCGTAACCTAAATCAGTTTTGAACGCTGCTCCATAAGTGTAATAATCACCTTTTGATTCAAATGTATCGTCTACTACCCAGAATTTACGACGCATATTGTTGATTCCTCCAAACACATCTCCTGCAACTGTCCATCTCAATGAACCGTTATGATCGTTGTATGGCGACATTGTTTTGAAAATTCCTGCTTTTATCATAGTATCTTGTTCTGTAGATTTTCCTAAATCTTTAAATTTGAATCTATTTGTAACAGCTCCTGCATACCAACCTGAACTATTCCCTAATTTAACAGTTTCATCTTCATGTACATAAGCTACTCCGTAAGCATTGCTATCGTAATCAATTACTCCTGCTGTATCAGTATTATACTCGTCTTTTTGACCGAATACTTTTATCTTGTTGTTTTGTTTAGAAGGATTTCTCCATTCGTCATGTAAATATTTAAACTCTTTATCCAAAGCATTTCCTGTTTCATATATTCTTTGTTGAGTGTTTGAATATTCGTAACCTTTCATTTCGTTTACTGCTTGAGCGAAAATATGTGATTCACCATTTCCTAAACTATTAAGTTTATTAAATATTTGTTTTTCTCTTGAATTAATACCTTCAACACCGTATCTTTGTTCCAATCCATCTAAGAAATTGTAAGTATCCCTGTCATTATCACTTGCAAAATCTGTATAAGGTATTTTTACCAAATATACTGTCTTAATTGGTGCTGTGACATTTCCTGATTCTACTGGTTGTGCTATCCAAGTCAAACTTCCTGAATTTACATTTAGTGTAGTTCCTGTTGTAAGAACACTTCCTAACGCATCATTGTAAGGTTTCAAAATATTATCTCCTATTTGGATCGCTTTTCCATTCAAGTATTTTGCTGCTTCTGTTCCAAAAATTAAATCAACATCATCTAAACCAACCAAATTGCTTAATCCTTGAATAGGTTTCGTATAATTTATTCCAGAAGTATCTACATACATTCCAATGCTTGATACTTCACCATTTGAATGATTGTGTTCATGATCCATTTGCATTGTTGCTAAATTCAATGTTGTAATTCCTGTTGGGTCAGTTACAATTACTTCAGGAGCTTTTGGATCAGGTATATTTGTATCAACTTTTGAAGGTTCAACTTGTACTCCAGAAATATTAATCGAAACTGCACTTGGTAACGATGCAGGTGGAACTTTAACAGTTACATGCCCTGTTGTTTTTTGGTCTGTTGCTGTACCTTCTTGGTAAGGTGTTGTTGATGTATTATGTCCACTTAATTGTTGATAAGGTTTATACGTAGGATCTGTTTCTTCTCCTCTATAAGCATAAACTCCTATATTTTTAGGACCTTGAATATTAATTGTACCGTAATTCCTAATTACTCCTCCATTTGTTACAACTACACCTTTAATTCCTTTTCCGTTTGCTGTCGGCGTAGTTTGAATAGTTCCGTAATTTTCTCCAATCGCATGTCTATCAATATACATTCCAGTTGTATTATCTCCGCTCAAATTAATTGTACCTTTATTAATTGCTTTGATCCAGCTCCAACAGCGTACATCCCAACTGAATTATCTGTCGATACATCAATTACTCCTCCAGCTTCATTTACAATAGTTCCTTGATTTGAAGTTGCTTTTGTTGTTTCATTGTAATATCCAGTTGCCATTCCGATTCCATATTGTTTTGTAGAAGTATTAGAAGGCCCGACTTTAATATGTCCTGTATTAGTTCCTACGCCTTGTGTAGAATAAAGACCTATATTTCCAACTCCAGATGTTAAATCAATATTTCCTTGGTTCGAGAAGTCTTGCGATGAATAAATACCGTAAGCGTTATTTTGATCCATTACAAGATTTGATTTATTAATAATATTTCCTCCAAGACCTTGGTTTGCATTAGAATAAATATATACTGATTTTTCTCCTACATGTACATCATTTGGAGCTTCTGTAGTTAAGTTTGTCGCATTTTTAGAAGCTGTTATTAAATATCCAAATGAATCAGTATTTCCAACGCTCATATCAACTTTTGAATTTACAGTTGTTGAAACAGGATTAGTCGCATCATCTGCAATGTAAACTCCTACTGCATTATTATTTGCAACTGTAATTTTTCCTGAATTAAGATTTACATTACTTCCTGTTGCATAAACTCCTACTCCATCATCTGCAACATTAATTTCCCCACTATTCATAGTTACATTTTTACCATAAATACCATAAGAAGACTGTCCAACATTGATTTTACCAGCTGTAACTATTGAAGTATTTGCATCATCAGTAAACATACCGATTGATTCATTTCCGGCAGAAGTTGCTGCAACATTGATTTCTCCTGTTATTGAATTTGTTAAAACACTTGTATTAGTTCCATACATTCCTGCTGACTTAGTACCATTAATATTAATTTTTCCATCATTTGTCAATGTGGCTTTACTTCCTGCCATACCGATAGCATTATTGCTTCCATTTATTGTAATTGTTCCTGTTGAAGTATTAGTTGCTCTTATATCACTATTCCCTCTTACACTACTTGTTCCAGCAGTATTATTTAAAGCATAAATTCCAATTGATGAATCATCAGACATTGTTATATCTTTATTATTATTAATAGTAACTTTACCAAATTCACTTGGAGTTCCACTTGTTGCAAAACTTTCTTTTGAAGGATCTATAATATTTCCACTTGTATCAAGTCTATAGGCAAGCCCTAAAATACCAAAAGATTTTTTACCTCCAACTTTTACGGTACCATCATTAGTAATTTCAGAACCATTAGTACCAAATAGTCCAACTGCATTATTATTTCCACCAGTTAATTCAACTTCAACACTACCATTTGATTGATTGTGAATTTTACCATAATTTATATATAATCCAGCAGCACCAGTACCTGTTCCAACTCTATTTGCTTCTATTTTACCATCATTATTAATTTGTGTATCATTATTGCTTGTAGATTTTCCACTAGCACTTATTGCAATACCAATCGGAGAATTTAAGCTCAAATCTGAAAGTTGTGTAGAATTTAAGTTAGCTTTAACTCCACCAGTATTAGCAACATTTATTTTTGAATTTTGATACAATAATCTTTTTGTAAATACTTCGCTATCAGAATCAGTAACAGTACTTGCTTCATCAAGACTCTTGTTAATATTTAATACTCCTCCATCAACTGAAGCATATTTATATTTGGTTGCTCCTGTTGTAGATGTTGTAGTTACTCCAGCTCCTAATACTTGTTCCATCAATGAATTTCCTGTTCCAGCTGTTGGAGAAATATCATCAATATTTAATGTGACAACACCAGTAGAACTATCTCTTAAATCAGCTACTATAACGTTATCATCTTGAATATCAATTGTAGCACCAGTAAGTGTTACAGAAGGATTACTTCTATCATTTACATATCCAACTGAACTTCCTGCAAGTTCTAGAGTAGAATGTTGTGATCCAAGATCACTCATATCTATTTTACCATTATTTGCAGTATAAAGAGCATAACCTGTTCCTTTATAATGGACTGTGCTTCCTTTTAAATCTACAGTTGCATTGTTATCAGCTGCTATTGCTGTTGAACCATTCTCAACTTTAATTTTATTATTATTTGCTATTATTTTTGCACTATTATCAGCATATAACCCAAAACCTGTATATTTTCCAGTACCTGTATATCCAGTTGGAGAGGTTGAATCAACTTTTTGAATTTCAGCACCAGTAACATCGACATTCAACCCAGTTGTTACATTTCTATAGTTATTAGTTAGATCTCTACTAATATCAACTTCTGTTCCACTATCAGTTGCATAAACTGCACCTGTTGTTTGTCCTGTTGTATCTGGATTTGATGAATTATAAGCTAATGGATTTGATGAAATTCCACTTTTTACATCCAAACCTCCTAAATCTTTATGAGTTTTAACTTTAGAGCCATCTTTTGCATAAATAAATACATTGTCTTTTGTAGCAGTTGTAGTTTTTATACTTCTAACTGTAACATCTTGAGCAATACCTCGACTATTATGTCCGTATGCATAGATAGCAGTATTTCTTTCTCCACCATTTAATAACATGTCACTTTCAGAATGGATTACACCGCCAGTATTATTCAAAAATATTCCTGTATTTCTTTTCCCATCATCAATTCTAATACGACCATATCCTAAATTAATTATTGAATTATTTGGTGTATATACTCCAACATTATTTTGTCCGTTATTTGGAGTACCATTCAAATAAATATAGTGAGCTTGTAAATCCATTGAAGAATTTGTATAAATCCCTGCAGAACCTGCCTTATTACCACTAGCATCAACACCATTTCCTCTTAATTCTGTTGAGAAAACTCCGTTTAAGAAAGTGGTAGTACCTGGGATATATATTCCTGCACTTTTATTTCCATTCAACGCAATTGCTTGATTTTTAGTATGTGTTTCGACATCATCACCATTTTGTAAATTAGTCATATCAATTTTATTAATCATTTTACCTGTATGAGCTGTTTGATAACTTACAGTAGGACTCGTTATAAAATTAGGTGCTGTATCTTGTGATCCTTGTGATAAAGCATCAGAAAAATTCATATGTACTGTTGAACCATTATCTGATGCTTGGTAGATACCCACTGATGATTCTCCATTCATTTCCATAGTTCCTCTGTTTATTACTGTCATACGTCTATTAGTTTTCCTATTGTCGATATTATCTGCTGTAGCTCTTGAATTTTTGAAATAAAACATAGCTGTTTCTGGAGAAGCAGTTGTTACTTTTCCTGTAATTCCATTATAAAAAAATTGTTGAGATTTTGGATCATAAACATCTGGAGAAACAACAAAAACAGCATGTTTGGCATCCGTAGAATTTAAATTTATATTTCCCCTATTCATAATAATCCCATTAACTGTAATTCCATTAGTTAAATGTGAATAACTATTGGAAAATGAAGCACTAGGTCCTGTTATATTAAAATCTTTATTATTTCCAAGTACATTATATATTTCAGATATAGCAATTCCATTTTCATTAGCATTTGTATTAACAATATCATTAAAATCGTTAATAAACCCACTATAACCAGTGGCGTTAATCGAATTTCTTACATCATTTGAATTTTGACCACCATGAATATCCTGGTGTACGACTTCTTCTGTATAATCCGAAGGATCTTGACTCGTATAATTAACAATTGCATTATTCATAATGAATGATTTTTTTCCACCTGATGAAACTTGAAACAGTGCATTTTTTCTTTTTTCACTACCAGTATGAGTTGCAATTAACGGAGAAGTTCCTCCTGCTACTAAATTACTTAAACCAGCAACAGTAGAAGCGACAGGAGCATCTGAAGTATTTTTTATTCTAAAATTAGTAACCGTATACTTCCAATCAGAATACTTAACATCACCTACACTTGCTCTACTAAATCTTTTTGCATCAATAATACCATCAGTGACTGTTATTCCTTCGAAAACCCCATTATAGCCAACATAACCACTTGTTCCATTTCCTTGCCCAAAATTTCCTTCATTCATCGCCGAAACATTTGGCCAACTACCTTTTGAAACTGAATTCAATAATAAATTTATATTAATATTAGCAGTTGGTCCTTGTACATTAGGTGCCTCTGGAGCTTCAATCGTTCTAGGTTGAAAATTAGGTAAACTACTCAAATCTACATCTAATGATAAGTTTGCATTTTTAATTTTCGGTGTCAATGGAGTCAAACTTGCCGATACTGGAATTACCGCATTTGGTTCCTGTTTCAATCCAAGTTCTGTTGTATTTCCATAACCGTATGATTCGGCTGGATTTCTGTTGTATTTGTATTTTGATAATGTTTTATCTCTTTCGTATTTTACGTCGGCAATTTTGTCCCCACGACCTTTGTAGTGTCCTTGCCAATCGTTGTAAATACCGTTAATTCCGTATTGCCAAGAGCTCCAAGGTGATTTTACAACATGATCTCCTTGTTCCATTAATTGGATTAACTCTAAGTTGTAATTTTTCATTAATTTGTCATTTTCTGATTTTGTTCGTCTAAATTGTTGATGTATGTCCGTTATTGATGTGTTGATTGCTTTTCTTTGGGTTTCAATTTCATCTTGAGCCGAATAAGCATTGAATGCAACACTTAATCCGATTAACCCAGTCAATAGAAAAGCAATAAGTGCAGAATCTGTATATTTAAAATCTTTTACTCTCTTTGCAAAAGATTTCAACTCTTTCTTCAATCCCCTTAAATTGTTTGTCATTTTAACTATCTCCTTTTAATTTCATTTCAATTTTTAATCTTTTTTTAATTAAGATAATATTGCCACATAGAACCTTCTTTCATTGATTTTTTTACTTAATTTTTATGATTAAAAAAAATTAAAAATAAATATGTCTTTTTAATATTAATTATTATAACACAAAAAGATTTTTTTCAAAAGTTTTTTTGAAATTTAATAATTATTTTTTTATAAATCAAAAAAAGTCTAATAAACGTATATAAAATGCAAAAAAAGAGCAGTAAAATTCATTACTACTCTTTTTCTCTAAAAATTTTTCTATTTTTATTTCAATCATTTAAAATATTTTTAAAATTTTTCCAATCTATCCTAAAAATTAGTAAATCGCTCTAAATCCGATTCCATCTCTAACATTTTTCACCATTAGGCATAGCATTAATCAACATATGAATATGATCAACATCATGTTCCCATTCTTTAAGAGCAATGTTATACTTCGAACATATTCTTTCAAAAAAATCTCTTTCAATCTATTAGAAATTTCATCATTAATGACTTCTCTTCGATATTTTTATACAAAAAAATCATATGATAATTTATATCAAATACTGAATGATAATTGCTGTTATATGACATTATTATTACCTACTTTTTATATTATTTCACTGAATAAATTATATCATAAATATATACTTTTTTTCAATTTTTTTACAAAAAGCAATTCATCTCCCGCTTGTAGAAGCTGGAGACTTCTTGCTATCTTTTTATTAAATTTTTTTGTTCCAATTTTTTTAATTATTTATTATTTTTTTACTTTTTGACTAGCCAAATTATTCAAAAAAAACTTTTATTCTAATTTAAAATTTAGATTTGATATTATTTAATTATTTTTTTATGATATTAATAAAAAGAATGTGAATTTAATTTCCTCATAAATCAAAAACTATTTTATAAGTAATAATTATTACTTATAAAATAGCCTGTTTGATATTTAAGTTATTATTTTTTTAAGCCTTCATATTTTTAAGTGGTAATTGGTGCCCGAGGCCGGAGTCGAACCGGCACGATATAAAAATCGACGGATTTTTGAGTCCGTTGCGTCTACCAATTTCACCACTCGGGCAACCTTACTGGAGTATTATAGCATATTTTTTTACTCGTCAAGGAATTTTTATTCTTTTTTTCTAGTTCTAAATATCTACTATTTCCTATAAGTCGCTCCAAATCTATATTTGAATGAATATTTTTATTTTCAATTTCAGGTAATATTTTTTTTATTTCCTTTTTTGTAAAACCAATTTTTTTCAGTTCTTCCTCGTCAGCTTTTGTAATATTGTACTTCTTAAAGCTAGATTTTTTGTAGTTTTTTTCAACATTTTTCAATTTTTCTGAATCTACATACAAATATTTTTTAGCTAATTTCAATCCACTTTCGCCAAATTTTGGAATTCCCTTCAATTCATCCATTTCAAAAATTATTCCCATTTCATCTCTGAACTCAATGATTTTCTGAGCCTTCGATTTACCAAAATTGAGTTTTAGCAATTCCTCGTAAGTCACATTATTCACATCATATTTCGTATTCGTTCCTGATAAATCATTTTCCTTCTTGGCTTTATCCTTTTTGTAGGAAACTTCCTCACTAATCTCGATTTTAGGCACATTCCTATCCTCAACAAACAATCTCAAAAAATTTCCTAAAATTAATAACATCACAAAAATAATCAAATATTTGATTTTCATAAATTTTCCCCCTCAATTAACCTTTTTATTTTTTCTATTTTTTTAATAATTTTTTTATTTTCCCCTTTTTTTCTTTTTCAATCGCTCATCCAATTCATTCATCCAAACAAGCGGATCTTTCGGATTCACAATCCTTTTTTTATATTATCCTTTTTCAATTTTTCATCTTGCCAAATCAGCTTTGTAATTGCACCCGCACCAATCCCAATAATCGTCTTATTTTCCTCAATCATCTCAATATTGTAAATCAACTCACAATTATCAAGTGCGTAACCTAGATTTTCTCCCCACTGAAAACTATTTTTTTGACGATACATGTAATATGGCTTCAATCCTTTATTCATCGTAACTTCATCAATTTTTTTAAAAATCATTTCATAATCCAAATATCTTTATGCTTATAATTTTCCTTATTTAGTTTACTCGCATTTTTTATCGCTAAATTATGAATTGTCAAATTTTCCATATCATATTTCGCAACCTCGTCCATCGTGTGTAAAATATCTTCCGTCGTCTCACGTGGCAATCCCAAAATCAAATCCATATTTATTTCTAACCCAAGATTTTTTGCAAGTTTGTAAACAAGATCAAACTGTTCTCTATCGTGATAACGATTTACGAGTTTTAATGTTGCCTCATTAAACGATTGCGGATTTATACTAATTTTGTTAATCCTATAATTCTTAATAATTGTCAATTTTTCCTCATCCAGTGTATCAATCCGTCCAGCTTCAAACGTAAATTCCTTCAAATAACTCAAATCATAGCTTCCTTTAATTGTTTCCAACATTTTCTTAATCTCTTCAGCTGTCAAAATTGAAGGTGTCCCACCACCGATGTAAATCGTATTTATTTTCAGATTTAATTCACGTGTCAACTCACCAATTTCACGAATTTCTCGATAAATCGACTCGATATATTCAGAATATCTCTCAGCATACTTCCCTCGTAGCAAATATGCAGGAAACGAACAATACGAGCATTTGGTAGGGCAAAAGGCAATTCCCAATGTAAATTCCGATTGTTTCCTTATCTAAATATGGCTCTTGTCTTTTCACAATTCCAATCAACAAGTCTCGTTTCGTCTTGCTAACTAAATAAATATTTTCCAATATTTCAGAAATTTTTTCATATGAAAGTCCCATTTTTAGAAATCTTCCTACAATTTTAGTCGGTCTCACGCCAATCAGCGTTCCCCATTTGTAAGACTTTTCCTTCCCAAACAATTTCATCAACACGGTTTTCATCATAACTTCCGCCTGATCAAAATAATCATCACAAATTTTTTTCATATGAAAAAAATCAATCTCTTTCAATATTTTTCGCCTTATCCAGCATTTTTTTATCTCAAAAATCTTTTTAAAAACCTCAATTTTTTTATTTTTTTGAATTTTTCTTCAATTTCTTTTTTTCATTGTCCTCTAAAAAAATTTTTTTCATTTGTCAAAACTGCTTTTTACTTCAATTTTTTTCAAAATTTTCTATTACTTCAAAAAAACATTTTTTTCCAGAATTCCCATCTAAAATTTCATACTTTTCCAGTAACAAAACCCTTACAAATTCTTCAAATTTATTTTTTTATTGATTTCTATATTCGAAATTATCATTTTCTATTTTATCACTCCCATGAAAAAAATAACAATAAAACAATAATTCCTAAAATAATTCTATAGTAACCAAACACTTTAAAATCGTGCTTTTTGATGTAATCCATAAACACTTTTATAACGGCATAAGCAAAAATAAATGATAATACAAAACCTAGTGCAATCAAGAACCATTCATAACCATTTAATGCTGTCCCAAGTTTTACCAATTTTAAAAGAGTAGCTCCAAGCATTGTAGGAATCGCAAGGAAAAATGAAAATTCTGTTGCAAGTACTCTATTCAATCCAAGTAAAACTCCTCCAATAATAGTAGCTGCAGATCTTGAAGTTCCAGGAATCATTGCAAGACATTGAAATAGTCCCACTCCGATTGCAGTCTTTATAGGCATTTGAGTAATTGAAGTAATTTTACCTTCCTTTTTTTTGCCAGATTCTAGCCAAATAAGTATAACTCCATAAACAATTAGCATTATCGCTACAACTACCGAATTAAACAATAATTTGTCAATAACATCATCAAATAGTAATCCTAAAACAACCGCAGGAATTACTGCAATTACTATTTTTATCCACATTTGAATAATATCCATTCGCTGACTTTTACTAAGTCCTTTTGCAAATGGAAAAATTCTTTTCCAATAATATACAACTACTGATAAAATTGCTCCCAACTGTATGATTATCTTAAAGGCATTTGCAAATTCCTCATTTTTTGATAATTGTAAAAATTGATCTACAAGTATCATGTGACCTGTGCTACTAACAGGTATAAACTCTGTAAGTCCTTCTACTAGACTTAGTATAAAAACTTTTATAATTTCTAACATAGTTTTTCCTTTCTTAAAATTCTTTTTCTTTTTTTGAATTTATTTAAATATATTTAAAAAATTTTTCTAACAAAACCTATTGTCTACTCATCTGCCAAATCTTCAGTTTTATCGCTTTTATTTCCACGAGTGTAGCCGAAAACATAATCTAAATTGATATTTCTCATAGAATTGAAGACACTTTGTTTTACACCTGGATGTTTTTCTTCTAGAGTTGCTAATAGATCTTTTACTTCTCTTCTTTTGCTTGATGTTTTTCCAGCTTCTATTGTACATCCACAGTTCATCGCTCTAATTCCATTTGTTTTCGTATAGTCAATTATATCGGCTTCCTTTACGTAAATTAATGGTCTTATTAACTCTAATTTCCCCGAAGTTGACGACACTTTTGGAGTCATTGTCTTAACTGTTCCTGCATAAAGCATATTTATTAGCGTTGTTTCAATCACATCATCAAAATGATGCCCTAATGTCAATTTATTAAACCCAAATTCTTCAACTTTTTTGTATAAAATTCCTCTTCTCATTTTTGCACATAAAAAACATGGATAGTCTTTTGCTTTTTCATTTGCAATCTCCCAAATATTCGTATCAATTATTTCACAATTAATGTTTAAATTCTTTAAATTTTGCTTAAATTGATTCAAATCGCTATCTCTAAATCCTGGATTTAAACTAACCGCCTTAAATTCAAAATTCCTTCTTCTATCCTTTTTCAATTCATGAAACAGTTTCACTAAAAGCAAACTATCTTTTCCACCAGACACTCCAATTGCTATTTTATCGCCATCTTGTACAAGATCAAAATCATTTATTGCTTTTAAAAACTTAGATAAAATTGACTTTTTGTACTTTGTTCTTAGGCTATCTTCGATTTCATTGACCTCTTTCATAGGCCCGTCAGGTATTATCGCATCACATAATAAATTTACCATTTTTCCTCCTTTTGATTTTAAATTTATTTTTTAATTTTCCATAATTTTTTAATTTCCTAACAAATAAAAACGAGCTTTCACCAGCTCGATTTTAAAATTTTTACTTTTGAAATTGTAAATAACCCCAGAATTAATGAGCCTTTTCATTCTCAGTATTATTCTTACATTTTTCTTCAAGATATTCGATTTTTTCTACCAATCCTTCATCTCTTGAATCAATTTCATACGCAGCTTTATACTCTTTCAATGCCGCTTTATGTCTTCCCATATGCTCATATTTTCTCGCAAAATCAATATGCGCTATATACATGTCAAAATCAAGGAATATCGCCAACTCATAACAATTTACTGCTGTCGATATTTTCCCTTTCCTCGCGTAAACATTTCCTAAAAGAAACATTACAAAAGGTTCTGAAATATTATCCAAAACTTCCTCAAAGCACTTTTCCGCATTATCCAAATCTTCAGTTTCGTAATACAAATATCCCAAAAATGCTCTAATTGTATAATTTTCTGGTTTTAACTTAACTAATTTTTCATATATTTCTATTGCTTTGTCATTTTCTTTTAGTGCGTGATAAATCGAAGCTAATGTTTGCAAAACTTCTATATCATTTGGATTTTCAGCAATTTTTTTCAAATTTTCTTTAAGAAGTTGCTCATTATTTTCATTGTATCTAATCTCTCTAAATATCATTGTCTCTAGCATTATATCTTTTTGCTACTTCTAACTAATTATTTTTTTATTCTAATTTTTTTCAATTTTAAATTTTTAAATTTAAAATTAGTCAATCAATATTTTTAAGTAGCCTCTCCTTTCATTAGTTTTTACTTTTTTTAGTATTTTTCCATTTTTACAGACAATTTGACTATATCCTATTTAATAAAAATTCTTTATATTCAAAAATCCTTCAAAAAAATCAATTTTTTTATTACTTTTTTTGAAGTGATATCATCACATTTTTTTCTCACTTTATTTTTATCATAAATGGGGGTTTTAGTAAACCAGAAAATAAAAAAATTTTTTTAGATTGAAATTTAGAGAAAAAAAGAGCAGAAAAAAACTTTCTACTCTTATAAAATATTCTATTTTTTTCTAATTTTTTTCTTGCCAATCAGCTGGATAAATCACATACAAAAAAATCTTGCAAATTTTTGGTGCGCTGAATTGAATTTTTTTGAACCTTTAGGAATTAAAATTGCTTCACCTTTATTTCCAACAACTTTTCTTCCATCTACAATTATTTCTAAAGTTCCTTCTATTACATAATCAATTTCATCATAATTCAACGTCCAATCGAATGCTGATTCTTCCATTTCCATTACTCCGCAACTCAATCTCTTGCTTTCATCAATTGTAAAAACATCAGTTAAGTATACTTTGTCATTTGGATTTCCTGTATCGAATTTTTTTGGTTTAACAGTTGGTATTTTTACAACTCCAACTCCGCTTGGGTCCATATATTTTTCAAAACTATCTCCAGCTTTTCTGCTTAATTCTTCTGCCACTACTTTTCTCAATAATTTTTCTAAAGTTTCTCTATCTAAATCTTGTAATCCCATTTTGTCATCTCTCCTCTTATCTCAAAATTGAGAATATATCTACTTTTGATAATAATCGGTTATCATTCCTAATTTTCAGGAACTAATAATCCTGTTTGTTCATTTCTTCTTTGAATTAAAGCTCTTTTATCTTTTGCAACATCATCTAATTTCCCTTTTCGTTTCATAAGAAGTAAAACTTTTGTTCCTTTGTATTCTGTAAGCATATTTTCGTCTCCACCACTATCTCCTGCTACTAAAATAGGATCTTTTCCGCCATGTTTTGGTTTTAAAAATTTATTTATTGTTTCCACTTTTCCTTTTGTTTGAGTTTGTGGATAACCTTTTTTATATTGAGACAAATATTTATCTTTATTCATTTCCAATCTCATTCCATACACATTTTCTGGTTTTAGATTGTATCCGTATGATTTATCACTTGCAAAAACTTTTACAATGTCTTCAAGAGACGCAGAAACTATGTAAACTTCAATTCCATTTTTTTGAAATTCGTGGAATAAATTTGCAATTTCAGGTTGTGTTCTCAATCCACTCTTGTATTCGTAAACTATTTTTCCAGCTTCACCTAATAATTTATCGCTAGATTCAATTGTGTATTTACCTAATTTATCTCCAATTCCATAATCATTAGCTTCTTTTGCCAATTTTTGAACTTCTTCTTTTGTCATTCCGTTGAATAAGTATAATACCCATGGATAGGCGATGTCATGTGAAAAAGTTCCTCCTATCGCTTCATATAAAAATGCTAATTTCCCTCTAAAATCTTTAAATTCTTCAGTTTTCTTAATTTCATCCAAACTCATTTTTTTATTTTTTTATATAATTTTCATATAAAAATGCGTATCTTTTATCTAAATCGTTACCAATCTTTTGTAATATTAATTTTTTTCCCCTTTAGCATTTTTCATAACCTTTTTGCAAAAATTATCTAAAGGAATATCTTTTCTAATCGCTTTAGCAAACTCTTTTTGGAGTCATATCAAATTTCAAATTGTCAATTTGATATCTAAATAAATTTTTCTTGTGTATCTTGATAAATTGATGTATAATCCCAATCGAATACCACATAATTTCCTTGATTTTTATTATCGTCAATTAATTTTGATAAAATTTCTTTGTTTTCAGGAACCCATCTTCCTTCATCCAGATTAGCCGCTAATCCGTTCAAAGAGATCGCTATCAAAAACACCATCGCCATTTTCTTAAACATAAGAATCCCTCCGAATTTCTGAACATTTTAATTTTTTAATTTATACTAATTATTTATGCATTTTTTTCTTTTTTACAAAACAACATTTTTGCTACAAATATTGCTGTTATTCCTGCCACTAATTTTCCAACTATCATTGGGAACATCATGTCTTTGTAAGCTCCATTAGCGTAACCTGCTACAAATCCTAAATGGTCTCCGAATACAAAAGCACCACTTACTGCAAATGCAATATTCATTACTTTTCCGTTTGAATCCATATCTTTTAATATACCAAACATTGGAATATTATTTGCTAATGTGGCAACAAGTCCTGCTGCTCCAGATTCATTCATACCAAGTCCTTTTCCTATCGCTGTCAACGGTTTTTTGAATGCTTGTGTTATAAAATGAACTAATGGGAATGCTCCTGCTAATACAATTGCGATTGCACCTATAGTTTCAATTCCACCCATTTTAAGTTCTTTTGCTGCTTGATCATAAACTGTGTATATTGAATCCATTCCTGGTATTATTGTTATAGGTGTTAAAGCTTGAACGATTGCTACAACTAATCCTAAAGTTATGATTATAACAACTGCTTGTCCAAATATTGAAAATCCTTTTGTCATTTTTTCTGGTATTTTCCATAATCCTATACAAATTAATATTGAAAATATAATTATTGGAATTAAGTTTTTAAGTACCATTATTACAGGCATTCCTGCTATAATTCCTCCAACAAAACACCCTATTGGTATAGTTGTCATTCCTGCCAAAATTCCTTTTGCTAAAAATGGACGATCTTCTTTTTCGATTATTCCTAATGCAACTGGAATTGTGAATACTATTGTTGGTCCCATCATTGATCCTAAAATAAATGAAGCAAATTTAGCAGCTTGTACATCTGTTGTCAATTTAAATGCAAGTGGAGTTCCACCCATATCAGTTGCTAACAAAGTTGTCGCAAACATTGAAGGATCCGCACCTAACATTTTATATATAGGTGTTACGACTGGTTTTAATACTTCTCCCAAAACTGGTGCTAATGCTATTATCCCAACCATTGCTAAGGCTAAAGATCCCATTGCCATTATTCCTTCTTCAAATTTTTCTCCGTAACCAAATTTATTTCCTAGACATTTGTCTATTCCACCAATTATCATGAATATTACCATTATATACATTATTATTTTATCTATACCCATTTTGAATCCCTCCGTTTTTTTATGAGAACTCAATCGCCGCTCTCAAACTCTGCTTTTTAAAATTCCTAATTTTTCGTAATTTCACAGTTTTATAGAAAAATATAGAATTGCCTCATTTAAAGGGAAATTTTGTAAATTTAGCGGAATTTGCATAAATTTTAAGGCAATTCTATTATTATAATTCTTTTTTTAGAATTATCAATTAATCTAATGGTTTTTCTGCAACCGATTTAACTGCGTCGGCGAATGCTTCACATGCAGCTTGGCATGCGGCTTGGCTTCCAGTTAATAGACCTCCACCAAAGTTTGTTTCTGAAGGTGGTCCGTAGAATGTTACTAATTGAACATCTGCTGATTTAAGTGCTATGTCTAAAGCATACATTGCTTCTAATGGCGGTGCAATTAAATATGCGATTGCTTCTCCTTCTTTTATTCCGCAAGCTTCTGACAAATAGCTTCCTGTTCTTGAAATACAATGAGCGTAATATGCGATTGAATCATCATCGTTTGCACTTATAAATGCAGCTTCATTTTCAATAAAATCTACTGCTGCGTCAAGTCCACTTTTTACTTCAGCTGGAGTTGGTCCTGATAAAATTCCAATTACTTCTCCTGCTAATTTTGTATTTGCATTTGCAGCACCACCATAAAATGATTTCGCATAAGCAACTTCTACAACGGCTTTTTTAGTCGCATCATCCAATGCTGTATATGTTACATCATCGCAATCAGCTGTTAAAATCGCAATACTTCTATGACCTTCTGACAATCCTAATTCTTTTGCCATTCCACGGTCTACATTTGGTATTAATCTCGTAGCTAGTACACTAGCTTTCAATCTATCGCCTTTCATATTTTCCTCCTGATTTTTATAATCAAATTTTTACAACTTTTTTATTTCTCAAAAATTATTTAAAAAATTTGTTTTTTATATTTTCAAAAATTTTTTTATAATTTCAAATCTTGTCCAGACGCTTTAGCATCTAATATTTTTCTTAATTAATGTAGCAATGTGAGCTCCTGCTTCTGCTGAAGGTGTCCCATCTCTATGAATATTTGATACAACTGTTCTCTTTGATTCTGGAATTCCCACATATGCCTTGTAAGTAATATAAGCACTCATACTTTCAGCTGTTGTCAATCCAGGTCTTTCCCCGATCAAAATACATACAACTTCAGCATTTACTAATTCTGCTACGTGGTCTCCTGCTCCAACTCTTCCATATTTTACAAAGAATGTAGTTCCTGTATCAATTCCATATCCTTTCAATCCATTTTCCAATGCTGGTAAAATGTTTTTAGCATTAGCTTCGATTGCTGTAGAACTTAATCCATCTGAAACAATAATTTGTACTTTCGGATTTTTCTTACATTTTTCATTTATTATTTTTATACCTTCATCACTAATTTTTCTTCCTAAATCAGGTCTTGTTATGTATTGGTCACGACTTTCACATTGTGTAGTCACTTCAAACAACCCTATTTCATCTAAAAATTCTTTTGGAACATCGTTAAACACAGCATCTTGAGCAGCAGCATGGTCAGCTCTAAATCTTAACAAAATATCTGTTTTAAATCTAGTTCCAGCTCTTCCAATTCCTAATCTTGCTGACGTTCTTTGTTTTAATTTCATATATTCGTCTCTATCTTCTGGATTGTCAACTAACAATTGGTCTTTTATATTGATTTTTCCTATATCTTTCAATTCTCCATCTTCAATATCGCTACCAACTTTTTCAGAAACTTTAGCGGCTACTTCTGCTACTTTACTTTCTGACATATTTCCTGTTTCTTTAACCACTTTTTCTATTAATTCCATTAACTCTTTATCTGATAACATTGTTTTTCCTCCCTATTTTAAGAAAATTGAAGCATCTCCGGCTCTTTCTGTAAGTTTACCATCTTTCATTATTCCCATTTTTTCTAACCATTCTTCAAATGGTTTTATAGGTCTTGCATTAGTTAAATTTCTTAATGCTGCATCATCATGATAAGATGTTGTTTGATAGTTTAACATTATATCGTCTCCTGCTGGAATTGCCATGAAATAGTTAACTCCTGCAATTGATAATAACATTTCTAAGTTTTCAATATCGTTTTGATCCGCTTTCATATGGTTTGTATAACAAGCGTCAACTCCCATTGAGATTCCTGTCAATTTACCCATAAAATGATCTTCTAAACCAGCTCTTATAACTTGTTTACTGTCATACAAATATTCTGGTCCAATGAATCCAACTACTGTATTTACAATAAATGGATCAAATCTTTTTGCGAATCCATAACATCTAGCTTCCAATGTTACTTGGTCTGCTCCGTGATGTGCTTCTGATGATAATTCTGAACCTTGTCCTGTTTCAAAATACATTACATTTGGTCCTGTTGCTGTTCCATGTTTCAAAGCTAATTGTCTAGCTTCTTCAATCATTTTTCCATCAATTCCAAACGCTTCATTTCCTTTTTGTGAACCTGCAATACTTTGGAAAATCAAGTCTGTTGGTGCTCCTCTTCTTACAGCTTCCATTTGTGTTGTTACGTGTGCCAATACACAGATTTGTGTTGGTATATCCCATTTTGTTTTAATTTCATGGAATCTTTGTAAAACTCTCATAACGCTATCAACACTATCATCTACTGGGTTCAATCCTAACAATGCATCTCCAACTCCGTAGCTCAATCCTTCATAAACTGATAACATAATTCCATCTGGATCATCTGTTGTATGGTTTGGTTGTAATCTTGCTGCTAAAATTCCTTCTCCACCAATTTCTGTGTTACAGAATTTTTTAACTCTAATTTTTTTCGCTGCCACAACTAAATCCATATTACTCATTAATTTAGCAACAGCTGCAACCATTTCACTTGTCAAACCTTTACTAACTCTTTTAATTTTATCCCCTGTAGTTTTCAAATCTAATAACCATTCTCTAAATTCACTAACTGTCCAGTTTTTTATTTCATCATAAATTTTTTCATTTACATCGTCTTGAATGATTCTTGTAACTTCATCTTCTTCATATGGTATAACTGGATTATTTCTTAAATCTGATAATTTTAATTCTGCTAAGACAGCTTTTGCTGCTACTCTTTCTTCAGCAGTTGCTGCTGCCACTCCCGCTAGTTCATCTCCTGATTTATATTCATTCGCTTTTGCTAGAACTTCTTTTACACTTTTAAATTCGTAACTATGTCCAAATAATCTTGTTTTTAATATCATTACTGCCACCTCTCAAAAAATATTAATTTTTCAATCTTAATAACTAAAGACTAATGTTTTTACTACAACGGGTAAAACATTTCCACTTCCTAAAGGCTCTCCAATATCGATATAATCTCCGTCACGCACCTTTACGCTATCGATACAAATTATATCTCTACCAGCTAATTCCAATTTCATACACTGTCCTAAAACTTTTGCCATATCATTTTCAACAATAATTATTATTGGATATTTAGAATTTATCTCACTTTTTGCAATGTTAGAAAAAACTTTTGCCAACTCCATTATTTCCAAATAGTCCATATTATGCTTTCCTCTTAACCCAATCGCAACATTTTTATCCTCTTTTTTCAAATTGAACCACTCTAATTTTCTCTTAATAATCTCTTCTAACTCGATTCCTTTTACACTTTCATCTTCTTCGGTTAATTTTAATACAGGGATATTTTTAATTGGGAAAATTCCTTCTGAATAAGTTATCGTACTTCCACTTATTTCAGTCGTATGATTTCCAGCTCCAACAACAGTCGCACCAATTGTTTCACTCAATTGTTTCAAATTAATTTGTTTTTCTTCAATTATTTTCAAGATTTCTTCTCCTAAAATGACCCCGATGTCATTGTATTTGAATTTATCTTCTTCTTTTCTTCCGTATATAAAATCAGCTACTCCACCTGTAAATGAATAGTATTTTTATATCTTTAATATTTTTTTCTAAAAATCTTTATCTGTCACAATTTTTTTCTGTACAACTCTGTCTTTGGAAAAATCCCAACACTTTCAAATATCAATTGTCCCATTCTTTTTGCAATTTTTCTAAATTTGGCTTCATCTGCATAATCGCCTAATTTGATACTCACATCCACATCTTTCGCAATCTCAAACATTTTCTCAAAAATATATTTAATTTTACGATTTTCATCAAATTTTATAAGTCTTCCACCAATATCAAGGCAAGTTGTATCTTCAACTTCACCTCTATTAAAAATTACATTATTTGTCGTACCACCACCTACATCAAAATTTACAATACTTGTGTTTTTTTCTTCAGAAAATGTATATGCTCCAGAACCTTTTCCTGCAATAATACTTTCTAAATCAGGTCCAGCCGTAGCTACAACAAAATCTCCAGCCATTCCACTCAATGTTTCCAAAACTTCTTTCGCATTTTCTTTTCTAGCTGTATCTCCTGTTATAATAACAGCTCCTGTTGACACATCTTCATATTTAATATTTGCTTTTTTATATTCATTTTCAATTATTTTTTTTACATTTTTCGTATCTATCACTGTTTCCGATATTAATGGAGTTTCGTAGATTTCACTTCTATAAATTACTTCTTTTTCCAATTATTTTTTTATTTGAGGAACAGTAAAAGATGAACCTCTATTTTTCTATATAAATTTTTAGAAAATATAAGTTGTAATGTAGATGTTCCAATATCTATTCCTACGCTCAATATCTCTTCAGTCATTTTCGTACCTTTTTCTTTCTAGTTTTTGATCCAATTTTACATCAAAACTTATATTTGTTCCATTATTATCCGATTTTTATATTTAGGTCCCCATCAAGTTTATCTTTTACGAGACTTTTTCACAATTTGTAATCCTAAACTATTTTTTTCTTTATCTTTCTATTTTTCCATTCCTATTCCATTATCGACAACAGAAATTCTTGCTTTTTTTCTCCTTCATTTTTTTATTCCTACTATAATTGTACCACATTTTTTTATTTTTTTGAAGGCATGTTTTACAGAATTTTCTATTAATTCGTTAATAATTAATGCAATTGTTGTTGCTTTATCAGAATTTATCTGAAAATCGTCGCCTTCGATACTTATTTTTTTAAATTAAAAATTTTTCATTTGTATTCTCTCTAACCGAATTCCTCAAAAATTTTTTTATAACTTCTTGAATTTTTTTAAATTATCAAATCCATTTTGAGCCAACATTTCATGAGTTATTGAAATACTCAAAAATTCTATTTATGCTATCATTTAAAATCTTTTTCACCGATTCATCTTCCGCTTTTCGTGCCTGCATTCTAAGTAAACTCGCTATCGTCTGCAAATTATTTTTTTATTCGATGATGAATTTCCTTTATCGCAACAGATTTTTAACATCAGCTCTTTTTCTTTAATTTTTTTATATCTGTTATATCTTTCAAAAACAAAACCAAATTTTTTTCGCTTCATGTTTCATGAAAAAAATATTCTAATCTTAAGACTTTATCCGCAATAAAAAAATTTCTGTATTCCATCCTTCTTTCTTATTTACAAGATCAGAAAACTTTATACTATCGGTACTATATTATCAAAATGTTCTCCTAAAATAGACGTTTTTGTAGTTAATTTCTTTAAAAAGTTCTTTTATTTTCACATTTTGATAAATACAAATTCCCTTGTCGTTAAAAATAATTATTCCATCTTTCACATAATTTATGATTTTTCTTTCTTGTGACATTTTCAATGAATTTAACAGTATTTCCTTCGTCGTATCCGTCAAAAATTTTATTTCATTAGTCTGATTTCCATTCATCTTCTCTTCCACAATTAGTGATGCAATTATCTTTTTATTTTCATCATCTGTAATTGGAACGACATTTTGAGTAACATATTTACTTTCTTGCGTTAAAGCCTTGTAATCTCTCGAAGGATGACCAGTTTCCAGCGTCCTTATCACTGCAGGTTCATTTTTTCTGTAAGCATATTCTCCAACCACGCTTTTCGTATAATTAGAAGTATGCTCAGGATTTGCTTCTGCTATAACAATTGCTCTATCACTATCCACCAAACAGTCAATAAAAATGTCTGTTTCCAACAACTCACTCAAAACTGGCAACCCTTCTGAGATTTTTTCCAACTTTCTGATACTACTTTCTGGTAAATTTGTAAATTTTTCGCATATTTCTCTAATCATTATTTTCTCCAGTTAATATAATGATATCTGCTATTTTCCCCATATCAGTTCTTTTGTTCATACTCAAATTTCTAATATATTCGTATGCTTCATTTTCTGATAGGTTCTGGTTTCTCATTAAAATACTTTTTTTGCTATATCAATTTTTCCTTCTATCTTCCAATTTTTTTGTGCTGTTTTTTTAAATATTTCTTTTCTAATTTTTTTCAAATTCTTCCTGTTTACTAAATATGATTTCAAGATTCGGAATAAATGATTTTTTTCATCAATTGGTTTTTATTATATAACCTATTATTCCTATTTTTCTTTGCCTCTTCGATAAACTCTTTGTTTGAATAAGCAGTCAATAAAACAACACCTCTTGATAATTTCTTTTCATTTATTACTTTTGCAGCTTTTAAACCATCTAAAAGTGGCATTTTTACATCCATTATTACAAAATCTGGTTTATATTGTTCACATTTTTCTATCGCTTCGTAGCCGTCTTTTGCTTCTCCAACCACATTGTAATTTGCTTCTTTAAGTATTTCGGAAATATCCATTCTTGTTATTGGTTCATCATCTACAACTAATATTCTCTCCATCTTCATCTTTCCTTTAAATTGAAAACTCAATCTATAAAATTTTCATTTTAATTTTTCTTATCGTTTATTACTTCCAAATTTATAAATTAATTTTAATAAACTTCTTCAAGAAGTTCTTTAATTTCTGCATAACTAAATTTTCTAGGATTGTATTCCGTACACATATCATTTTCAATATCGCTTATAATTTTATCAATTTGTTTGAAATATTCATCTTTTGGTATTCCTAAATCTCTCAATCTTTTTGGAATTCCCATTTTTGCGTTTCTCATTTCAATCCCTTTTATTAAGATTTCTACTCCTTCTTGTTCAGTTTTTGGTATAAAATCTAATGCTCTAGCTATTTCACAGTATGCTTTTCTCGCAGCAGGATTTTTAGCATTAAACGCTATAATTTTTGGCATTAAAACTGCATTTAATCTTCCGTGAGGTTTGTGGAATAACGCTCCAACTGAATGTGCCACACTGTGATTAATTCCTAATGATGAAGTGCTAAAAGCTACTCCAGCCATACAAGACGCTATTTGCATATTTGTTCGTTCTTTTTCTAATGATGGATTTTCATAATTTTTCACTAAATCAGAAAATACCGTTCTTATTGCTCCAATCGCCAATGTTCTTGAAAACAAATTTGGATTAGCTGAAACATATGCTTCAATTGCATGAGTTAAAACATCCATTCCTGTATCTCCAATAACTGCTGGTGGCAATGTTTCTGTAAATACTGGATTCAAAATCGCTATATCTGGCAACATTTCCACATCACTCAAAGGTATTTTTTTATTACCTGATGTAACTACTGAATAAGTTGTTACTTCTGATCCTGTTCCGCTCGTAGTTGGTACTGCAATAAAAGTTAACTTTTCAGTTTCATTCATTGCTCTTTTAATTTTTTTCACAAAATAAAGTATTCCTTTACAAGCATCAATTGGAGAACCTCCTCCCAAAGCTATTACACAATCTGGATCAAAAGAAATAAAATCCAACATTCCTTTTATTATTTCTTCATCTTTCGGATCTGGATTTACATCTGAATAAACTGCAATTTCGACATTTCTTTCCTTCAAAATATCTGTAATATTATTGATAACTCCTAATTTTACCATTGTCTTATCAGTTACGATAAAAACTTTTTTCATTTCTAAAGTTTTCAATATATCCAAGAGTCTGATCCGTAATATATTTTTTTGGTTTTTATATGAAATAAACTCATCTAAACACCACTCCTCTTTTTTTATTCCCATTTTTTTGGTTCTTAAAATTATTTAATACTTTCTTTAACTTTTTTTAAGTATTACTTTTTACTCTTTCTACATCCGTGATATTAAATTTTTTTCAAAAGAATTTCGATAATTTTTTTCTCTAATTCTTCATTACTTTTTTTATCTCGTTTCTGTTTCCCTCACAACCATTTTTTTGCAAGTTCCTTCATTTTTTTGTTTTTCATGAGCAACACAACATTTTTTTCTTTTTTTCGTAAATTGTTTCTAAATTCTGTGCTCTAATCTTATCTTTTGCACCTGGAGTAATAATCATATCACTTGTTACAATAAACTTACCGTCACACACATAGTCCAAGTAATTTTTTATTGTTATTAATTTTTTTTTCATTTTTTACTCCTCTTCTATTTTTTAGTCAATTGACTTGTCAGTTAAAACCTTGATTTATCTAACTTTTATTTAATTTCAAGCTCATCAATAATTCCAACAATTGTTGCATCTACTGGTGTTTCCGCATCAAATACCCTTCTCGCCGAACTGCCTGTAACGATAATCACTCTATCGCCAATCCCAGCTCCAATATAATCTGCCGCAACAATTGTTTTCTTTTCTCCCTCAATTGCCACTACCATAAGTTTTAGACCACTTAACTTTTCATCTTTTCTTGTCGCCCAAATATTATCAATAATTGTTCCTATTAGCATTTTCTCCCTCTTTCATTCTATTCGTACTCTAATTGTATATTATTTGATTTAATGTACTCATCTGCAAGTGATGTTATTTTACTACCTTTTTTCACAATAATTTTCTGATTTTCAGCCGATAACTTTTGTAATTTATCTTTTGTAATCACACCACTGATAGAAAATTCTTCTCGTTTTGTAAACATTTTTGAGATTTCCACTCTTTTAAGCACTTTCACTCCAAATTCCTTCAAATTCTGAAGATAACCGTCATACACTTTTATCAAAGCTTCTGGCTTCTGATATCTCTTATACTCCAAGCCCTCTTCCACCAAAAATACTTCCTTTGAATTTAAAAGAAATTCTGTCACAATATTTTTTCTACCTTGCGATAAGTCCACCAATTCATCAATACTTAAATCAGATACGACTAATTTTTCTGAATCTGCCTTTTCTAAACTTTCAAAAAATGTTTTAAAATCAATGTTATCATTTATTTTTGCATAAGTTTTTAATTCATCCTTCAAAAGATTATCGTTTCCTAAAAAACTAACTTTTATCGGCTTTTCTTCTTGATTTTTTCTAGAGCTTATATCTATTCCTTTTCTTGAAAGTTCCTCCAACACCTTTTTTAAAATAATTTCGAGCATTTCTTCATTGAGCATACACATCACCGCCTACTCTTTGATAATAGTTCCTGTTACTCCAGAAACATACCCAGCCGCATTAGCTTCATCATAATCAATGTGCATAGCCAATCTAAAGCTATCTTTAACTCTCACTAGCACATCATCAAATTACAGGTCTTTCACTGTTTATTTTCACTTTTACAATTTCTTTATCTTTTACATTAAGTCGTCTTGCATCTTCTGGTGTCATATGAATATGTCTTTTTGCAACGATAACTCCCTCATCTAACTGTAAATATTTATCTCCAACACCTATCAAAATTCCAGGAGTTCCCTTAATATCTCCACTTTCACGAATAACACCTTTCACTCCAATATCTCTACAATCCGTCAACGATAATTCCACTTGAGTAAAATCTCTACAAGGACCTAAAATAACAACGTTTGAAAACTCACCTCTAGGTCCTATCACTCTAACTCTCTCTTTAGCTGCATATTGATTCGGTTGAGACAAATCCTTCACTTTTGTCAATTCATACCCTTTTCCAAATAAGAACTCAAGATGTTTCTTGGACAAATGAACATGTCTTCCCGATGCCTCAACCATAAATGAATTATCTTTTTTTTCTGAAACAGATTGCTCGCTAGAATTTTCCATTATTTCTTTCAATTTTTCTCTAATAATTTTCTCTAATTCCGCTCTTTCCATATTTTGCTCCTGTTCCTATTTATAATCTCCATTGTTCGCCTTTAACATCATTAAATAGAAAATACTACTCAATCTATTCAAAGCCTTTAATATATCCAATCTTTCCGTTTTCCCTTCGTGATAAAAAGCATCCACAGCTGCAATTTCACATTCCCGAGACAACGCTCTCAAACAGTTTATATCAATAACCTTTTCGTCATATTCTACATTTATTTCAAACAAATGCCCTGTTTTATAATATTTATGTGTATTGTGCGTAATTTCTTTTAATGTGTCAATATCATATCCTAGAACATCTCTCTCTTTAAATTCTGAATCAACCATTTCACTAATAAATAAATCTCTTATAAATCTATATGCTTGTGCAAAATCGGCTTCCAACTTTTTATTTTTTTCATATTTTTTCCAAAATTTAATAGTTTCAGCCTGTAAAGTGTCAAATTTACCACGCAAAATTATTCTTTTATGATTTTTAACAACTAGATTATCGCCAAATATCTGAGTCATAAATTCAGGTTTTTTTATCATAAATCGCACCTGTTACATAATCTCGATATTGTCTTTTTCGGTTTCGCTTCTTCCATTGCTAATTTTTTATCATCTTTTTTTCTGAATTTCCAATTTTTCTTCTTTTTCTTCTTTTTTCTCTCTATTTCGATCATAAGAAATTCTTTTTTTATTTAAAAATTCTCTTGCTGACGGTGTGAGAATATCTTTTTCTTCAATAACCAATTGGTCTAAAACGCCATCTTTTTCAAGTTTTCTTAACTTTTCTTCAGTTATTACTGGCATATTTATCACACCCTATCTATTTTTGATAGATTTTATCTAACACTTGTTTTATAATATCTTCAATTTCCTTTGCATTTGTTACATCTACATCATTACTTGCCAAATTTGTCGCTTCTTTTACAGCGTTCCCCACAACATCTGACAATTCACTTACACACGGCTTCTTAACTAAATCTTCCAATTCTTTTTGTCCATATGCAACTGTTCTAATATTTATTAAATTTTTTGGTCCAATGTTATCAGAAGTTGAACTTCCTCCAACTGTTCCGCATCCTAATGTTAATGCTGGCAATAAGTTAGTTGTAGCTCCTACTCCACCTAATGTCGCTGGTGTATTTACCAACAATCTTGAAACTGGTTTTTTCAAGGCAAATTCCCTAATTACATTAACATTATTTGAGTGCATAGACATTGTATGTCCAATTCCTTCATTTTTCAATATTTCAATACATCTTTCACAAGCTTTTTCCCAATTTTCTTCGCAGTAGAATCCTAATACTGGACACAATTTTTCTCTTGAATATGGATTAAAATGAGATACTTCTGTTTCTTCTGAAACTAAAATTTTTGTATTTGTTGGAACTGTTATTCCAGCCATTGAAGCTATGTAAAGTGCTGTTCTTCCAACGATTTTTGGATTCATTGTATTGTTAGCTCTCATCAAGATTGCTCCAACTTTATCTCTTTCTTCTCTATTCAAGAAATAAGCTCCTTGTGCCTTCAATTCTTCAACAACCTTGTCTTTAACTTCTCTTTCCACAACGATTGATTGTTCAGAAGCACAAATTACTCCGTTATCAAAAGTTTTACTTTGAACTATTCTTTTTACTGCTTTTTTGATGTCAGCTGTTTTTTCAATAAATGCAGGTCCATTTCCTGGTCCAACTCCAATTGCTGGTGTTCCAGAACTGTATGCCGCTCTAACCATTGCTTCTCCACCTGTTGCTAAAATCAATGATGTTAATTTATGTTTCATCAATTCATTTGTAGCTTGTAATGTAGGTGTTTTAATAACTCCTATCAATCCTTTTGGTGCACCTTTTCTTTCAGCCGCTTCAATCAAATATTCAACTGTTTTAATAATACTGTTTTTCGCATTTGGGTGAGGACTTACTACAACACCGTTTCCTGCTTTCAATGAAATCAACACTTTATAAATCGCAGTTGAAGTTGGATTTGTAGAAGGTATCAAAGCCGCAATAACTCCCATTGGAACTCCAATTTCAATTATTCCTTCATCTTTGTATTCGTTTAAAATTCCAACTGTTTTTTCATTTTTGAAAGATTCATAAACATCTATTGCTGCTAATTTATTTTTAATTACTTTGTCTTCCCAATTTCCAAATCCTGTTTCTTCGCAAGCCATTTTTGCCAATTCTGTAACATGTTTTCTTGCTTCTTCACTTACTTCTTTTACTATTTCATCAACTTGTTCTTGAGAAAATCCAGCATATATTTCTTGAGCTTGACTTGCTGCTACTAGCAAATCTCTCGCTTCTTGTATCGATTGTAAATCTTTATCCATTTTTTATTTCCTCTCTAAAACAATTTAAATTCATTCCTACCGTTAATTTATTTTGTTAATTTTTTCTATCTAACTTTTATTCAGCTGTTGGAACTTTTGGCAAAATTCCTTCGATTTCATCATGTGGTCTTGGAATTACATGTACAGAAATTAATTCTCCTACTCTTTCTGCCGCTGTTGCTCCTGCATCTGTTGCTGATTTTACAGCTCCAACGTCTCCTCTAACCATTACAGTTACTAATCCTCCACCAATGTGTTCTTTTCCAACTAAAGTTACATTTGCTGCTTTTACCATTGCGTCTGCTGCTTCAATCGCTCCTACTAATCCTTTAGTTTCTATCATTCCTAATGCATTTAAAGTTGCCATAATCCTTACCTCCGTAATTTTTTCCTTATAAATTTAACTAAACTGTTCTATTAATACATTTATCAATTTTTTTCTTCGTCATTCCCTTAATTTGAGAAGGACTATAATCTAATTTTAGTTTTTTTCTACTTTTTCTTTAAGTTCAGATACTTTCATTTTTTTGGTATTTTTTAAATCTTCTATTTTATTTTTTTAGAATCCAAATTTTTTTCTTCATGTTCTGAATATTCAATTTTTCTCAATCTTATTCTCACTCAAAAGTTTTTTTGGTCAATATTTTTCAATTAACTTTTTGTTCTGTTTCATTTTCTTCTATTAATTTAGATTCTTCTTGTATTTCCTCTGTATTTGAGTTTTTCTTCAGTATTTTTCAATTTCCAAATTTTTTTCAAAATCATCATTTGAACTTAAATCTTTTTCAACATTTTCAATTTCTGAAATTTCTTCCAATTCATTTTTTTAAAATTGAATTATCTTCAACATTTTTCTTCATTCAAACTTAAATTTTTCTTCAGTTTTTTTCTTCTACTTCTGATTTTTCCCTCAATTTCAGATGGATTTTTATCATTTGGGTTATTTCCTTTTGGAGATTCGATATTCACAAGAATTTTTTTCGTTTCATTATCAACTCTCGCTATTACATTACTCGTTAGGAACGCTCCCATTCTTTTTGCTACTTCAACTCCAGCATCTACTGCGGCAATTACAGCTGCTACATCTCCTGAAAATTCGATTGTAACTATTCCACCTTTTACAAAATAACGATTTTTCAATGTTACATTTGCTGCTTTTAAACCTTCATCAGCTGCTGTTATAGCTGCTACATAACCGTATGTTTCTATATAACCATATGAGTCCATTTTTTCTTATCACCTTCTCACTCGAGTAAAATCATAACTAATTCCTTAAAAATATAGAGCTTTTTTTAATCTTTTTGTCAGTCTGATTTCAAATATTCTGTAAGTTCATCCACTCCTGTGTTTTCATATGAACTTACTACAAATATTTTTGTTGCTCCTGCTTGCTCTAACATTCTTTTTGTTCTCTCGACATCTCCACTAAGATCTACTTTTGTGACTATTCCAATAACTGGCTTGTTAAATGCTGAAGAGAAACCTGGTGGAAATTGATTTCTCTCATCATCATTTGCTTGAACCATTCCAATAACATCACAATCATACGAACTCACAATTAAAGCACTGTATCGATTTCTATTCTCCAAATATTCTCCTGGTGTATCAAAAGCGTTGTTTTCATAAGTTATTGTTTGTGTTTTTCTGTATTCTATCTTTAATCCATTCATTCTTTGAAGCAAAGTCGTTTTACCACAACCTGATCTTCCAACTAACAGTATTTTCTTCATTTTAAGACCTCGTTATTTCTGTTACACTAAATCTCAAAACATTTTTGAAATAGTCCACAATATCACTTATCGCTGCTTCAACGCTTGATACATCGCCATTTAAAATTACAGAACCACTAAATCTGTCAACAAATCCTATTTCAATCGCTGCACTTTTAGTAGCTAAATCACCTGCAATTATAGCTGCTTCTCCAGGAGTTATTGTCAATATCCCAATAGCGTCCACTTTTTCATTCGTAAGACCTACTTTTCTTGCCAATTCATCTTGTGGATTTGCAATTACATGAGCTAACGTCACTTGTCGTCCAGGAACATACTCTTGTATCATCCTTTGTTTTGCTTCTTCCATATTAACAAATCCCTTTTCTTAAATTTTTTATTCAGCTGTTGGAACTTTTGGCAAAATTCCTTCAATTTCATCATGTGGTCTTGGAATTACGTGTACAGAAATTAATTCTCCTACTCTTTCTGCCGCTGCTGCTCCTGCATCTGTTGCTGATTTTACAGCTCCAACGTCTCCTCTAACCATTACAGTTACTAATCCTCCACCAATGTGTTCTTTTCCAACTAAAGTTACATTTGCTGCTTTTACCATTGCGTCTGCTGCTTCAATCGCTCCTACTAATCCTCTAGTTTCAATCATTCCTAACGCATTTAAAGTTGCCATAGTCTTTTCCTCCTAAAATTTATTTTATTTATATTTTTAAATTTAAAAAACCTATTTATATAATATAACTGTTATAATTTCATAGATTACAATAAATCTTTCTACTTTTTTTGTTACGATTATATTTTTTTGTCACAGTTATATTTTTACCTTGATATTTAATTATATCAAGTGCTTAATTACAAAAAAATATTTATCAAATTTTTTATACTATTTTTTTAACTAATGTTTTTTTAACTTCTGTAATTCTACAACGAATTTTTATTCCTCTAAAATTTTTTATTAACAAAAGTTCTTATCTTATCGAAAAACTTCCACTCAAAACACATCTTCTACGTCTTGCAAAATCCTTCGCACTCACAATTCCTTCTCCAGTTTTTCCAGCAACCGTAAATCCAACATATCCTTCTCCTTCAAATCCTAATCCAACATATGCCGGAGCGTTTTTCACAAAAATCGTCGTTTTTATTTTTTTGGCTGCTTCACTTAATCTTGAAACATTTTGAGAATGAATAATCGCCGTATTATTTCGCTTTCCTTCCACTTGAATCGCATTTTTTAACGCTGTATCAAAATCCTTTTGTCGTACAACAGGAACTACTGGCATCAACAATTCCTCCTGCACAAACGGATGCAAAATATCAGTTTCCACAATTATCAATTTTGGATTCCCTTCAAATTGTATTCCCGCATTTTTCAAAATCACAGTTGGACTTTTTCCAACATAATTCTCATTTGGCTTTCCGTCCTTCAAAATACAGTTTTGTAATTTTTCAATGTCACTAATATTCTCAATCTGAATTGCGCCTTCCTTTTGCATACAAAATGTCAAATAATCAGTCACGTCATCAATCACTAACACCGATTTTTCTGAAACGCATAACAAATTGTTGTCAAATGAAGCTCCACTAACAATATCTTTCGCTGCTTTTGTAATATTTGCTGATTCATCAACTATAACTGGCGGATTACCAGATTCTGCTCCAATGACTTTTTTCCCACTTCTCAAAGCCTTATTTACAATCTCTGTTCCACCTGTCACAACCAACAAATCCACATCTACATGATTAAACAACTCTTCAACATCATTTTTCCAGAAGTCTTCGAAATTGTCACCAAATTTTTAGGATAATCCTTCAAATCCTCAATAATCTCATTAATCACTCGTACCAAGTATTTTGACACTTTCAAAGCATTCGGATGTGGTGAAAAAACAATCGAATTTCCAGCAGCCAAAGCACTGATCGTATTATTTATTATAGTTTCAGTCGGATTCGTAACTGGAGTAACACTTCCAACCACTCCAAATGCTGACAATTCAATGAGTGTCAATCCATTATCACCAGTAAAAGCCTGTGTCGACAAATCTTCAACCCCTGGAGTTTTCTCAATCGCCAACAAATTTGTTTTAATTTTATCCTTCACTTTCCCCATTCCAGTCTCATTAACCGTCATTTCCGAAATCTCTTCCACAAAATTTGTCAACTCTCTTCTCAAATGATTAATCAATTTTTCTCTTTGATTCAAACTATATTTTTCATAATGTTTTTGAGCACTTGAAGCCTTTTCGATAGCAATTTCCATATTACTGCAAACTCCTAATCCTAATTCTTCTGTTTTGGCTGTTTTTTGTTCTGTTTCTAGTTTTTCTAGAACCTTTTTTACTATATTTTCAATATTTTTTCTATCCATAACCAAACCTTTCTTCATTTTGAGAGTTCATTTGCCACTCTCAAACTCGGCTTGTGCTTCAAAATTTTCTTTTTAAAATTTCTAATGCCGTTTTTTATTCTATTATCTATAATTACTGTTAAGAGCAATTTTTTTAGTAACAGCTAAGTCCTTCAACAATACTCTCTACAGTCTTTCTTGCTATTTCATCGTCATCTATCGAACTTCCCCCACTAACTCCCAACGCTCCTATTAATCTGCCTTTATACACTATTGGATAACCTCCACCAAAAGTGACAAGTTTTTCTTTAAAAATCCTATCCAATCCTGGAAATTCAACTAAATCTACTTTAGAGGTCGGACTATTTAAAAGTAATGCCGTGTATGCCTTTTTCATTGAAACATCTATACTTGCAATAATCGCTCCATCCGTTCTCTTAAAAAGTACTAAATTTCCACCTCTATCGACAACTGATACACTTAAATTTAACGATTTTTCTTTTGCATACTTTAATGCTTCTTTCACAAATTTTTCTGCTAGTTCAAGATTCACATCTTCATAATTCTTTTTACTAGCTATTTTTTCTTCATTTTCTAGATATTTTTTTAATTCTTTTTTGATTAAGTCATATATTTTTTCTTTTTCAAAGTTATCCATTTTTCATTCCTCTTTAATTGCTATACTTACAATGAATTAAGTAATGTTCTCTTTAGGGGAATTCCCTTCACAATTCTAGCGATATTACTACCGTAAACTCTCAATTCTTCTTTCTCCGTATCTTCAACATTATTTATAACAAACAACGGTTCATCTGCCTTCAATCTCGAAAAATGAAAAATTACTTTACTCTCACAAATAGCAATTCCTATAGACAATTTAGATTTGGTAGCTTCCTCATACGCTTTTTTCACAACATTTTTTTCATCTAAATCATACACAGTTTCCAGAACATACGGTATTTGCTCCTCTTCAATCCCATACGATATTTCTTTTGCTATCCCTACATTTTTTTGAACCGTTACTATTTTTATATTTGGAAATTCTCTAGCCAATTTAATCACCACTATTTCTCACTAAATCGAGAACCAATCCAGTAGCCACAGCATTTCTAGGCCCTTCCGTACTTCTAATATTTCCTCTTCCAGCGACAATTGAATATTGCGACAATTTATCTGTAACAAATTCTGGTACTTCGAAATCTAAAGCGGATCCTCCAACCAAAATCACAAACTGAATATCTCGAATATTCCCTGTCAAACTCACTGAATTTAATGCTCTAATTGTATTTTCCACAAAAATTCTTTTTTTTGCACTTCTTCTGGTTGCTCTGATTTTTTCCAAAGATTTCTCAATTGGAATAGCGTACATTCCTTCTGGCTTCAAGACAACAACCCTTGAAAAAATCTCAGGTGGTAACGGTTCTTCAAAAAATTGAACAGTCCCGTCTTCATGTCGTATATGAAACAGACTTTCCACTTTCGCCAATGGATATTTTTTTATTTCCTCTGCCAAACTCGTGTCCTCAAGTCCCAATTCTTCATTTATCAACATCGTAACCATATTTCCAGCTCCAGCCAAATGCACTGAACGAATATTCCCGCTTTTATCCATAATCGAAGCATCCGTAGAACCCGCTCCCATATCTACAATCGCCAAAGGAAGCGTAGTCCCAGGTGTAGTCAATGACCCTAGAATCGCCATATCAGCCTCAACTCCACCAATCTCAACTTTTATCCCCAATTCTCGTTCCAATTCCTCAGCAATAATTGTCATCTGCAATCTATCCGACTTAACCATCGATGCAATTCCAACTGCATTTTCCATCGAAAACTCATTCGCCAAGCCACCTTTCACTTTCACTGGACTAAAAGTATCAACCGCCAACAAATCTTGAATACAAATATCTGAAATTTTCTTTTTCGTAAGATTTGCCATTGTTTGTCGAACCTTTTCAAGCATTCCACCTACATTTGTCCCAGCTTCACCTCTAATATCCTCAATCTTCTTAATTTTAGAAATTGTCTGCATAATTTTCTCAGCACCATCTTCAATATTCACAAAAATTTCTTTTCCATCTCCGTTAATAATTATTTTTCCAGCTGGAATCGTTCTTTCCTTCACATCTCCTTCTGGCGTCTTAATTACTACTGCTGATCGATTTCCCATTAAAGCTCGTGAAATTGGAACTACCTTTTTTGTTTCCTCAGGCGTTAAATTAAATATACTCGCAATTCCATAAGGATTCGACAATTCCTCGATAACCTTCCCTTGCTCAGCGACTTCCACGCCACATTCCACACCCAAAGGAATTTTCTCAATCATTTCAACTTCATCAATTATTGGAATTCTAAAATTCAATCGATTTTGCACCAAAACCGCATCATCCTTCTGTAAAATCGCACCTTTTATCTTAACACCTTTTCTATTTGCCTCATTAAACGCATTTGCAACATCTTCAAAATCATATTCCTTTGAAACAATAACAATTACGTCGCCGTTATCCTCAAAATTTGGACTTAAAATATCCTTAAAATCCACAGTTTTTCCAGAACACAACCCAATTCCACTCGGCGTTTTTGGATTATGTCCAATCATTGTCGACTCGGTTATTATTGTTTCTGTTATTGTTTCCATTGCTACATCGCCAATTACAGGTGCCGCTTCATTTATCCTAATTAAATCAATATCTTTTGCTGTCAAATTTGCCTTTTTTAACAGTTGATTGATAACACCGTGTATACCGTATTTATTTTGCGAAGTCCCTTTTATTCCAGTTGTATTCACAATGGCACTCGCCAAAAATATCGCCTTTTCATCGTCACCTATACTAGCCAATGCCCCTTCTGTTGTTGAATTTCCAATATCTATTCCTACAACATATCTCATAACTGCTCCTCTTATTAATAAATACTAATCTACTCTCAATTTCTTTCTCTTTTCATAAACTTCAGCTGCCTCTCGAATAAAAGCCGCATTTACTTTTGCATTATATTTACTCTCAATTTCACTAGCAATATCCAACAATTCAGATTTTGTCGATCTAAACGGTCTCAACGCATCATATATTTCCAAAATTCTCGCATCTGGTATTTTTGTTAATTCTGCTGCTCTTCTAAAATTTCTCGCCAAAGTTGGTCTTCCCGCTGATTCAGCTACCTGTGCCTGTAATTCCAACACTTCTGGAGTTATTTTCACATCATCTATCGTAACCGTTCCGTCCATAACACTTTCAAGTGTAATGTCGTCTAAAGTCTTATTAGTCGGCGTTCTCAACAAATCTTTCCTATTTTTACCCAAGGGATATTGAGAGGCGTCTACTTTTGTCCCATTTTTAGAAGATTTCTTTTGATTTTCTATACTTTCCAATACTTCTTTAACTAATTGTTCTAATGTTTGTTGGTTCATAATTCTGACCTCCATCTAATATTTCGCTTCTAATTCTCGTGGTTTTGCCTGATGAATTACATGCTCTGTTTCTTTTATATGCAAAATTGCTGCTAACGCCTGAAATCTCGGTCTTACCATTTGATCATTTTTCACTGGAACCGGATTAGGTACTTCACCTTTCGCATATTTTGCTGCATTCTTACCAATCGCTCTATAAGTTTCCAAATCAAGCAACGGACATTGAGGAAACAATTCCAAATTACTCAAAGGCGGTAAATCAGCCTGATGAATAACGGTAGTCCCTTTCGATTGAATCCCAATTCCAATTTTCGAACCACTCAATTTAGCTGCATCATTCGCCAAAATCGAAACATCTGATGTTCTCAAAATCCGAACAAATCTAGCTTTTAACCCTTCTTCTTCAATTCCTGCCACCAATTCCCTAATAATTTTGTAATGTGGCACTTTCGTTATCGATTCCTTTTGATAAATCCCAAAAGCTGGTGCAACTCCGATTACAACTTCATCTGAAGATGATCCTTTTTTCGCTTCACCAATATCTGTCAAAACCAATCGATTCAATTCTGCTTCGTGAACTGCTGGATCTTCCACATTTTTACTTTCTATCTTACATTCTTTCGAAGAACATTTTCCATTCTTCTTATCTTCTATTTCCTGTAACACCTTATTTATCAATACTTTCAATTCTTGATCACTAATGTTCATGGTCTTACCCTCCTAAACCAATAAATTATATTTTACTTGGATCTATAGCTGCTGGAATTTTTTTAATTTCATCCCATCTTTCATCGCTCATTTGATATCCTGTTCCTGGTCCTGCATAGTCATTTACATCGTTTACCGCACTAATTACATTGAAATCCTTATCAACTACTGCCGAAGTATGCAAATAATCCCCAGCTACCCTTTGTTTCAACATATTCAATATCTTTTGTGCTTCTTCCTTGTAACCTGATCTGTAAAGTGCCTTAACTACATCAATACCTGTAATTCCACGTTTCATCATATCTTCAGCACCCTTCAAATCTTCAACTACATTTCTTGGTGGCATATCTTTACTTCCATTAGCATAAGTCGCCGCAGTAACTTCTTCATCAGTAATTTCAGGCAATCCTAATTCCTTAAATACCGCTTGTAAAACCCTAGCCGCTTTATTTCTAGCCGCCACAACATTTTCTTCTAAAACAGGTCTCAATCCTGCGTCAATCTTCAAATCTCTTTGAATTACATTCCAGTCATCAAAATCTTCCGCATCCCAGTTTGATCCAGCAAACATATTATCGTAGTTTGGAGTTGCACTATATCCTGAACAGATAAAATCAGTTCCTGGTGCCATTTGCATCAACGATCTAACTGATCTTCTCAAATCTGAATGAGTGAAAGTCTGGTCATTACTAGAAGCACATTCCAAATCTAACATTGCTGCCAACAGGTTTTCTGCTAAAACGGCTCTAATTCCACCTGGTACAGCTGACGGAATACCAATACAACTTACTGAACCATTTTGTATCCCTTGAACTCCAGCTCCCTTCGTAATGTACAAACATCTAGCTTCCAAATACAACATTGATTTACCTTCTGCATAACCCATTTGTACTTCTGAACCAGTTCCTGATGTAAAACGCATTTTTAAACCTCTCGACGCATATGCCGATGCTAAAAATCCTTTTGACCAAGGCGTATCATCTCCATCAGTGAATACATCTTCTGTCCCATACACTGAAATTGTTTCTGCATAACAAGTTAATCCTCTCATTCCCAACGCCAATTCAGTCGCTTCTTCCAACGAACATTGAGTCAAAACTCCACCACGACCAACTTGCGAACCAATTAACAAACTCAACGCATTAAATGGTGCATATCTTGCAATTCCTACCGTAGTTTCTTGTTCAGGAAATCCTCTCAATGCTGCTTCTGCTCCATCTGCCGTAATTTGTGCTGGATTATCCTTTATATTCGTAACGTGACATTGATTCATCGGTGTCTTTCTAGCACGCATTTTTTGCATCGCCATCATCATTTCAACAACATTCATATACCCCAAAACTTGAACCGCTTTTGCAGGTGTCATAGCAGTCGTCAATTGAACCAATTTCTTTCTCGAAACATTAGGATCACAAAGCATATTTGCTATTTTCTTAGAATCCATCGACATTACTTCATTCGCCTTTTCAATATTAATACCATAATTCGCTATAAAAGTATCAATCGAATCAAATTCTTCTCTCTTTTTACCATCTAACTCAACAATTTTTCCATCTTCAATTTTTATACTTGGTTTCGGGTCTTGCGAACTGTTCATCGCAATAAATCCTACTTCTTCCCACTCTAATACAAATCCATCTTTATTTATCGGTCTATTTCTCAAAGCCTCAAATCTTTTTGATTTCATACAATTTCCTCCTACGCATATTTAAGGGTTTCCAAAATCACCATTTTTTTACTTTTTTGCCCTTAAATTATCATTTCATCACAAAATATATGGTTTCGTAGTACTTTCTGGTCTATCTCCCATCGCTGCCAAAAGTTCAATTCCAACTTCTCTAGCTGAAATAATCGCTTGTTTAACAGCTCCTGAATCTCCACTTATTCCCAAAATTACTTCATTACTGTAACTTGTTCCGTGACCAGGTGAAGAATACGCTCTCACTTCAACGGCTGCTGCTTTCACTGCTGTATCTGCTAAAATTACACCAATTGCTGCTGGACTGGCTACTGTTATACCAAAAGCTTTACCTTTTTCTGCTCCCAATCCTTTAACCAAAGCCTGACTAGCTCTAGCCGAATATTGAAATTCCAAATGTCCCGCATCATTTCCATAAACATCACCAAATGTTCTTTCCAAATCAGCTAAACAAATTTCCACAGCTTTTCTCACATCAGACACATCATCAGCACCGAAAATTATTAACGAACCATGTCCTCCTCCACCTTTAGTGTCTCTCGGTAGTTCAATTGATAAAATCTCTGAATTAGTCGATTTCACAGCCTCATCTGCCGCAAAAATATGTGGTCCAGCTCCTGTTCTAGCACCAACAATCCCAATCGAATTGTATCTAGTACCAATATTCATTTTCTCTTTCAATTGCGAATCAATATTGGCAATAACTAACCCAATTGTATCCCCTAATCTGTTAGTTCCTACAAACTCCGTTACCATTACAATCATCTCCTCATCCAATGATTTCAACTAATTTAATCTAAAAACTATCTACCTAAACCCAAGATTTGCTCAATTTCATTAGCCCGATTTTAAATGAGTTCAAGTACGAAATAAAAAAAGACACTTAAAAAAAATAACATTTATACAATTTGTATAACCTGTTTTCTATCTTTAAGCCTCTTTGCTCGCCTTTATTCTTTTGAAATTTTTTAAATTAAATATGCTTACCCCATTGTAAATATATCTATAGTTTCTATATAAATATTACCTCGATTTTTTGATTTGTCAAGTTTTTGAAATCGAATAAAATTCAGTAAATTTATAAATATTGTAAAAAAACTTTTTATCCAAAATAAAAAAACTATCCCCAAATTTTTTTGAGATAGTTTCAACTTTTTTTATTTTAATATTCTTACAAACTCTCTACTGGTACTTTAAACACTAATTTTCTCACTTTCCCAGTCTCTTCCCTTTTCAATCCTGATTTATGAACATCTTCTGGAAAAAGAATTAACACATCTCCACTTTTCATTACTACATTAAACATCATTTCTCCAGAATGAATTATCAAATCTTTATTCTCGTCAATTTTATCCACTTTCATATTATGAATATTATTAACTGCAATTCCCTCTCCACCAGATAAAGTAATTTGAACATCCACATTTTTCAAATGCGTCTCAGAAATATTTCCTTCTCCATCTCCAGTTTCATACGAAAGAATATTCATTTTTATTCCACTCCCAATATCGTAACTCCCACATTCATCAGTCAATAATTTCTCAAAATTCTCTTTCGTATAATTTATACATTTCTGCAAATTTTTCTGGCAAAAATTTTTATTTTTGTAAATCATCCTTTAAATTCGTAAATATCATTGTTTTCATCTCCTATATTATTTAAATTATGTTTCAAAAAAACTAACACAACTTTGATTATAAGTATAACTCATTTTTTTCCCATTTTTCAAAGAATATTTTTTTAATTTTTTTCAAAGTATTTTTAAAACTTAAAAAAATGTGATATACTATAGTACAAGATATAATAAGTATGAAAAAAATGAAAAAAATAGGGAGGAATTCTTATGAAGAAAAAAATTATATTGTTCAACAAAAGATAAAAAGATTTTTAGGAGTTTGTGGAGGAATAGCAGAGTATTTTGATATGGATCCTACTATAGTTAGAATTATTGTAGCTATTGCTATTATCCTATTTGCTGGACTTCCAGGATTAATCATATATTTTTGTTTTAGGTTTCATTATCCCAAAAGATACTGAAAATCCTTATGATGATTCTTTTAAAAAAACAATAACAGCAACAATTACGATGATATAAAAAGAAGTTGAAAAAAATCGACAGAGAATAAAAAAAGTCAAGATATGTAAAAATTTTTTTGTGTAAACCTCTAAATAATGTATGGTAAAATAACTATATAATATTTGGAGGTTTTTTTATTATAGCTAAAAAGAAACCTGTTTAAAATCTGGAACAGATAAACAATTTGAAAAAAATAAATGTTAGGAATAATGAAGGTAAAAAAATTAATAAAAAGAATATCCTAATATGAAGGAATCTTTTTTTCCGGATGGAAAAAAATATGGATATATACAATTTAAAGAGGAAGGGGATCAAATAACTCGGAATTTAGGTGATGGGAAAAGGATTAGATATATTTAATCAAAATATTAAAAGAAATCAATTTTAGAAAGGAAATAATAAAAAAATGGAAAAAAATAATCTTGAAAAAAATTGGAAAATTTGATGTGGAAAAAAAATATAAAAAAACAAATAAGTTTTTCAACAATTACAAAAAGAATTTTTTTAAAAAAATGATGATGAAAAGAATAGAGTATAAAAAAAACAGAGTTGGAAAAAAAAGCATATAATGAAAAAAATGGAGACAGCGTAGATATTTTAATTACAGCAATTTACATGTTCAAATTATACAGTGAAAAATTTGTTGATATTTTATGCAAATTAACAAAAGAAGAATGGCATGGAAAACACGAAGACATAGTGTTTTATCTCCAGAAACTAGAATTACCTTCTACGATAGATTGCATTTATGAATTAGCAACTTCAAATTTTTGAAAAAAATACCGTTGGGATGATAATTTTGCATTAGTAAGAAAATGCTGTTTTGCTTTAGGATATATAAATACTCCTAAGGCGAAAGAAAAATTGGAATTATTATTACAAAGTGATGAAGAAATGATAAGAGAACATGTAATGGAACAGCTGAACAGATGTGATTTTACAAGTAAAGATCTTGAATGATGGGAGTAATAAAAATGTTAAAAAAATGATGAAGAAAAAAATTATTTATATGGCAAAATAAAATTTCCAACTCGAACAGTATGAATTGGAATTTTTTTGAAAATGACCAAAAGTCAACAACGAGAGTGTAAAAAAATTTTTGTGTAAATAGAATAGCAAAAGTATTGAATTTACTAGATTTATCTATTAGTTACACAAAATTCTGGACACTCTATTTATATTTCCACTTTTACAAAACTTTCCTCGCTCTTATCCATTTCAAGAAATTTCTTCCATCCCTTTAAAACTTTCTCAAATTCCTTAAATCTACAAGACCATTTTGGATATTCCTCACATTCTCCAAAAATCGTATGCGTCATTTCCACTCTTGAAAGTGTGATTTCATACTGAAATGCCTGTCCATCCCACTCTAATTTTTTTCGCTTTCCAGCCTTCAATTCCTTCAAATTTTCTAAAAAATCCTCAATTAATTCATAATACTGAAAATCTTCCATTATCCCAGTAATCAAATATTTTGTATAATCTTGTTTTTTCGCTGTTTCTTCTTCTGATTCATCAGAACTTTTCCCATCTTCTGAAAATAAAATCTCTGGATATTCTGTCAATCCAAAATCCTCGTCGTTATAGTAACCAAATTTTATAATCATTATCTATCACCTTCAAATACTGGATAAGCTGTAATTCTAGGCGATTTATATCCACGAATCAAAACTCCACTTTTACTAATTCCTTGCCACATATTCGAATCTCTTCCTTTTAGATCTTTTCTGTTTTCCCAAGCAGAATTTATCTCGTCAATAACTCTCGCTTCATCCCAATCTTCTGGAAACATCGTATTTATGCCACCATTACTAGTTTTTGCTTGCCAATTTCCATCTGGAGTTTTCACTTCAATACTCGCTTTATAGACACCACTTTTTGAAGGTTTTCCATATTTTTTCACAATTCTCACATCGCCTTTTAGTAACGTATGCCCTCCAGTCACTTTCCCAGACTTATAATTTATATCTCCACCTAACACATGGTCATAATCAATATTATACTTCCTATCGCCTGTTATTCCTTGATTTTTCTTGGACTTATCAAATTTATCTTGTGAATTTTTAGCTTTCTTTGATGTTTTTCCATCTTTATCCTTCGAATTTTGAGCCTCTTCCAAAGCTTTCTCTTTCTCAACTTTTTTACTACTAGTCCCACTTACCGCCGCAATCAATTCATTTTTCACAGCACCTTTATCCGTGTAAAATTTCGACGCAAACAAGACAATAATTACAGCTAACATCATTTTTAAAACTTTTGATACATTCATATTTCTCATTTTCTTTTTTTCCAATCATTTTAATTTTTTTCAATTTTTAAATATCATAAAATCACGACAAATTTAAAATTCGCCGTGAACTAAAACTTTTCTTGTAATAATCAATAAAAAAATCTTAACCATTTGCACAAATATCAAAAAAAATTGAATAAAAATACTTCGAATATTTACATTATTCCGTATGCTATTCTTCAAATTAATCAACTTTTTTTAACTCTTCGCTATCTAAAATATTTCTAGAATTAACTACTATTTTTTTGACAACAAATCCAAAAAGAATTTCCTTCTCATCTTTAAATTCTTCAATTATTTCATTTATCAAAAAAATAAACCTCTTCCGTATCGAAAAAAACGAATTTTTTTACATAAAAAAATCTATACTTTTTGTTGTATCCTACAACTAAATTCAACGAATTTTCAATTTTGTTCCCTTCGTTTTCCCCATTTTTTTTAGAGCTCAAAAATTTTTTCATTTCAACAAAATAATAAAGAACATCATCTATCGTTTCAACTCTGTTCTCATATTCTTCCAGCGCAATCCCTTTTTCTTTAAATTCCTTTATATCCTTTTCATCTCCACCAAAAAAATAGTAAATCTCTTTACTAACTCCCAAATCTTCATTCGATGGACTTTTTAAATGAAATTTTATCGTTCGAGATTTTATCGTTGGAATAATATTCAAACTTCTCGATAACAAAATGAAATAGACATCTTTAGGTGGTTCTTCTAAAATCTTTAATAATGCGTTTGAAGATTCCTTTCTCAAATTTTCTATCCCACATAAAATAAATATCTTTTTTTCTTGAATTAAAAGTCGACTCCACTGAAGAAAAAAATAATTTCTCGCACTTCATCGATTTTAATATTTTTCATTATGCTGATTGATCACTTCAATATCAGGATGTTGCAATCTATCTATTAGAGTTTTTTCCCTTTTAATTTCAAGCAGATCAACCATATCCTTCGTCATAACAATTTTCGAAAATTCCAAAGCATAAGAGAGCAAGTCAACTCTTTTATCTCCATAAAAAAGGTAACTTGCACTTTCTTTTCCTAATTCTATTTCATTTTCAAATCTATTTAATATTTCATTATTTTCCATAATTTCAATTATTAATTTTCTCTCATTTGTAATGTTCTCAATAATTTTTTATTATCAAAAGCGGCTCCTCCACCTAACACTACAGAATCTAATGGATTTGGTGATAAGTGCACTTTTATGCTAATTTCTTTTTCCATCATATCGATAAATTCTCTAATTAATGAACCTCCACCAGTCATAACAATTCCATTATCTAAAATATCTGCTGCTAATTCAGGCGGACATTTTTCCAACACTTCTTTTGTCGCAGAAACGATTTTGAATAAAGAATCTTCAATTGCTTCATAAATTTCATTAGAATTAACTTCAACTGTTTGTGGTATTCCTGATTCTAAATCTCTACCTTTAATTTCCATAACTTCTGGATTTTGTACTTTTAATGCAGTTGCCAATTCTTTTTTAATTTTTTCAGCTGTTCTGTCTCCAATTAACAAATTATATTTTCTTTTAACATATTTTACGATATCTTCATCAAATTTATTTCCAGCAATTCTAATTGATTTACTAGCAATAATTTCATCTAATGACAATATTGCGATATCAGTAGAACCTCCACCTATATCAATTACCATGCTTCCTTCTGGTTGTGAAATATCTACTCCAGAACCAATAATTGCAGCTCTTCCTTCTTCGATAATGTATGTTTTTTTCGCACCTTTTACCGCATCAAACAATGCTTTTCTTTCAACACTTGTTACTTCAATTGGTACACAAATCATTACTTCTGGTTTGAACAATGAATTTCCATAAATTTTGTGAATGAAGTGGCTTATCATTTCTGTTGTAGAATCGATATCAGCGATTACTCCATCTTGCAATGGTTTTATAGCTTCGATACTTGCAGGTGTTTTACCTAACATTTCTCTTGCTTCTTTACCAACTGCAATTATTTTTCTAGTTTTTCTGTCTCTTGCTACTACAGACGGCTCATTTAAAACGATTTTTTTTCTTTGTTTGTCATAAATTAGTATGTTTGCTGTTCCTAAGTCTATAGATATACTTTTATTTACCCTGAATATTCTAAAAGCATCAAATACTCCCATTTTTTTCCTCCTAATTTTTTTATTATTTTTATTTTTTTCTTTTTTTATTAAAAAAATTTACTTATTTACAATTATATCATAATTTTTTTCATAAAAAAACTACTATAAATTTTTATTTTTTTAATTTTTTAATTTTTATTCTATTTCAAAACTCGTTGATCCATCTTTATTGTCCTTTATCGCAACTCCAAGTTTCTTCAATTCATCACGAATCTCATCTGACAATTTGAAATTTCTTTCTTTTCTCGCATCACTTCTCAATTTCAACAACAATTCTATCAAATTATTTGTCAATTCGCTACTATTATCTGATTTTTTCTCAATCACCAAATCAATCCCAAACACATTTTGCAATTTAATTTTCAATGAATCATAAGATTTTTTCAATGCTTCCACATCTTCAAACGTAACTTCACCATTTTCAAATACTTCATTCACAAATTTATTCGTCTCACGAATCTGATTAAAAATTGTCGACAATGCTTGTGGCGTATTCATATCTTCATCCATTGCACTTACAAATTTTTCATCAAAATCATTTACACTTTGAATAAATTTTTCAGTTTGCAAAGAAATTTCTCCTTTTTTCTCACTTCCAGAAAATTTCCCAATAGTTTCTTCAAATTTATTAATCGAATTAACCACATTTTGCAAAGTTTTTTTCGTATCTTCCATATTCTCAAATGAAAAATTAATTGGCTTTCTGTAATGCGTACTCAAAATAAATAATCTCACAACATTCCCAGAAAATTTCTCCAAAACTTCTCTCAACAAGAAAAAGTTTCCCAAAGATTTCGACATTTTATCTCCATCAACTTGCACAAATCCATTATGAATCCAGTATCTTGCAAATTCTCCATGATACGCACATCTACTTTGAGCAATCTCATTTTCGTGATGTGGAAAAATTAAATCCTGTCCACCACCATGAATATCAAACGTGTCTCCTAAATATTTTTTAGACATTGCACTACACTCAATGTGCCACCCAGGTCTTCCCTGACCCCAAGGCGAATCCCAATAAATCTCTCCATCCTTCTTCTTTTTCCACAACGCAAAATCCAACGGATCATCCTTATCTTCCGTAATCGAAACCCTAATTCCTGTTTCCAACTCATCAATTTTCTGATTCGACAACTTTCCATAGTCCTCGTATTTTTTCACTTTAAAAAATACATTCCCATCTTTCTCATACGCAAAACCATTCTCAATCAATTTTTTAATAATATCAATGATTTCATCCATATTTTCCGTTACTTTCGGCCTTTTCACATCTTGAGAAATATTCAACGCCTCTGTATCCTCAAAAAATCCATTAATATACTTAAGCGTCAATTCTTCAGGCGTAATCCCTTCTTCATTTGCCCGATTTATAATTTTATCATCCACATCCGTAAAATTTTGCACAAAATCAACTTCTAGTCCCTTATACTTAAAATACCTCGCCAGCGTATCAAATACTACAATTGGACGTGCATTTCCTAAATGTATGTAATTATAAACCGTAGGCCCACAAACATACATTTTTACTTTATTCTCTTCTATCGTTTTAAATTCTTCTAATTTATTTGTCATCGTATTGTAAAGTTTCATTTTTTTATTCTCCCTGTTTCTGAAAAACTTTTTATTTATATTTTTATCGCTTATTATTTTTATCATAAAATCTATTTCTAAAAATACTAAAAATTTTTTTATTTCAAAATTTTTAAAATTTCAATATTCTCTATTAAAAAAATTCCTTCAATGTCGGAAAATTCATCAAAATATTCTATAATTTCTATTTTCTCTTCTTCTTTCAAATTTTTTTAGAAATATTTATTATCTGATTTATATAAACTTTTCTATAATCACATAATTTTTTTCATTTAAATTCAAAATTTCAATTGTTTTTTTATAGCTTTTTTTATATTCTAATCCGTTATCGATCTTAGGTATTATTTCTCCTGTTCTTAATCTGTAAGAAAAAAATATTCCTGCGGATTTTTCCATAACCGGATTGATAAATAATCTGTCCCACTTATTACCTTTTTGCTTGCCCACAAGTTTTTTTATCCACACATCCAACTATAAAATTTTTCATAATCAGAAAATAATTCTGGAAATTTATCTTTCGGTTTCAAATGTTCTATCTGACTATTTTTCCAATAAAATTTTTTTAATTCACAATATGGACAATATTTCTCTTTTTCCAATTTTTCTGTTCATTTTTCCAACATATATTCTTTTCAATTCATTTTTTTAGCCTAAAATCAAAAATCTCTCCAATTTTTTTAGGTTTTTCTCTCTTTTTTTAAACTTTGAAAAAAACTCTGGTTCCTCTTTTTTTATTTATTTTTCAACATTTTTTTAGAGCCTCTTTTTTTCCTAATTTGAATATCCATATCCATCAAAAAGTAAATCCTCATCTTTACTTCCTAACATTTCCCTCAACTCATTATATTTATTTTTTTAAATTCTTCACTTTCATATTCATTCTTATCTATCAATTCCCCAGCTTCTTCCAATAATTTAAATATTTTTGGATTACGAGTGCTTTCCAATCCCATAATGTCCTTCAACACTCTATCTGTCGGCTGTCCATAAGAATCATATAAATCTTCATCAGTTTTAATCATAATTTTGCCATCATCACTTCTATCTAATAAGATAATATTTTCTTTTTTTACACTCCCCAAAATATGCGGAGAATGTGTCGCAATAATTATCTGATTATTTTCCCCGATTTTTCTATAAACATCGACAATTCTTTGTTGCCATTTTGGATGTAATGAAAGTTCAGGCTCGTCAATCAAAATAATAGAATTTTCAGGATTTAGCATTGTTATCGCTAATGTTCGTAAAAATAACTGCTTTTCTCCAGACGACAATTCATTTATATCAAATTTATCCCCTGCTGAATTTGTAAAAAGTGTAATATTTCTACCATCTTGTGAAATATCTTCAACTTTTACATCTATATTTAAATTTTTCAAATATTTCATTTATTTCATCAAAAAAACTTTTCTTTGGATATCTTCGACTTTTTCATTTTTTTATTTTTTTAAACATTTCTGAAATCATTTTTTTGTTGCGATATAGGACGGAATATCTTTTATTAAATTTGTGTTTACAATATTTAAAAAAATTCATATTTCTGTACTAAATTAGTAGTAGCTATATCCATTTTTCTGAAAATTTATTTCCGTTGGAACATAAATTACTTTAGGTAAAAATATATAACTCCTTTTTTTAATTTTTAATATGGTTTTCATTTCGTGGATTATTTGTTTCGTTATAACTAAACTCTTTTAATCCTGCATAAAGTTCCATTTCATTACCAACATTATCTCTACAAATCTTTTCTTTTTCCTCAAAAATACATTTCTATTTTTATTACTATTCCGTTTATAGTTATGGTAAATGTAATCTTGAAAAATATTCTAAAAATACTTTCCAATACCCTAGTTTTTTTCCCGTTCCATTTGTTCCTGCTAAAACTACTAAATCTAACGGCTTATCATTTTTTTCAAAATTTATAGATATATCTCTCAATCCTTTAAATTCTTTTATATGAAGATTTTTGATTTTCATAAATTTTCATTCTCCTTTAAATCAAATGTCCTATTTCAAAGTAGCCACTGTACACCCAATTCCACCTTCATTTTGATTGGCATCTTTAAATTCTGTTACATATTTTGAAGTTCTCAAATATTCGTGTATTTTCTTTCTCAAAACCATTGTCCCTTTTCCATGAATGATATAAACCTCATGATATCCAGTTAACATCGCTCTATCCAAATATGTTTCCAAATCAGCAATCGCTTCATCAGCTGTCATTCCACGCAAATCAATTTCTCCTCGTACTTGCGAAGTTCGTTTCAATGAAGCAAAATTCTTAAATTTATTAACTTTTTTCTTCTTAATTTTTACTAAATCTTCAATTGGAACAACTAATTTCAAGATTCCCGCTTGAACTTGAACATTTCCAGTATTGGCAATCACACGAAGCACTTTTCCATTTTGATTCAATGATTTTACCAGCACTTCTTCTCCTTCATGAATATCAATGTCTTTAGAAAACACTTTTTTCTCTTTAACATTTTTCTTTTTATCCTCAATGAACGAACTTCTAAGCATATTCAGACTTCTTTGCGTACTTTTCGCTTCTTCCTTCTTCAACTCGTCCTTACTAATTTTATCAACCAAGTTTTTAGCCTTTGCCTGAACATTTTTCAAATATTCGTCAGCTTCTTCATATGCCTTTTTAATTACGTTATTTTTCTCATTTTCCAACTGCGTCAATTTTTGATTGTAATCTGATTTTTGCTCTTCCAATTCTCTTTTAGAGTTTTCCAATTCAGCCTTCAAGATTTCCAACTCATCGTTTTTCTCTTTAATCGACTTAATCATTTCCTCTACTTTTTGATTTTCCTCACTTATGTAAGTTTTCGCATTTTCAATAATTTCATCACTAATCCCATATTTTCTTGCAATAATCAACGCATTACTTTCTCCAGGAATTCCCTCCAATAATCTATACGTAGGCGACAATGTTTCCACATCAAATTCCATCGAAGCACTTTTTATCCCAGTCGAATTAAACGCATGAGCCTTGACTTCACTATAATGTGTCGTAATTATCGAAGTTACGTGTTTCTTATTCAAATAATCAATAATCGACATTGCAAACGCAGCTCCTTCCATCGGATCAGTCCCACTTCCAAGCTCATCCATCAACACAAGTGATTTACTGTTTGCATGCTCCATAATATCCTTAATTTTGCTAACATGCCCCGAAAATGAAGATAAATTTGCTCCAAACTTTGCTCGTCTCCAATATCCGCTAATACATTTTGAAAATGTCCAATTTCTGTCTTTTCTCCAGCAGGAATCGGTATTCCCGAAAGTGCCATTATCGTCAATAATCCCGCAACTTTTAGCGTAACCGTTTTCCCTCCAGTATTCGGACCTGTAATAAGCATTATACTTTCAGGATTTCCAAGCTCAAAATTAATTGGCACAACCACATTTTCATCAATCAACGGATGTCTAGCTTCAACCAATTTCAAATACTCTTTATTAATAATCTTAGGAATTATTGCCTTTTTAGAAATCCCATAATTCGTTTTCGCATCAATAAAATCTAATTTTTCCAAAATTTCCTTTATTTCTAAAATTTCCTCTTTTCTACCACGAATCAATTCTGTCAATCTAAGTAAAATTTTTCTAATTTCTTCTCTTTCTCTCGCCTCATACTCTCTCAACTTATTATTCAACGAAACAACATTCAACGGCTCAATGTAAACAGTACTCCCCGTAGCTGATCTATCATGCTCAATCCCTTTAATCAAACCTTTAAAATCAGTCTTCACTGCAATTACAAATCTATCATTTCTTTGAGTAATTATTCTCTCTGAAACCGCCTTTTGCGTATCTTTTCCATTCATTAAATCATCAAATTTTTCTTTAATATTCGCATTTATATTTTGCTTTTGTCTACGAACATCTCTCAATCCAAGTGATGCATCATCCTTCAATGTCCCATCTTCTCTAACCGCATCATCAATAAATTGCTCGATATCTTTAACTTCCTCAATATTTGCAAACAATTGCCAAATATTCTTATATTTATCCCGCACATTTTTAGCTCGACTTTTTGAAACCCTAAAAATCGTCAAATTTCTCTTCAAATTTGCTAAATCTTCAGAACTCAAGTATGATCCAATCACTTCAACATTTCTCATAAATCTTTGAATATCCGATAATCCAGCCAGTTCAAAACCATCATCATACTTGTAAAAATCTATCATTTCTCCCATTAACATCAACTCTTTATCCAAAGTCGATTTTTCTTTAATAATATCTATATCTAAAAACTTTTCTTTCGTATTTTTCCAATCTTGATAAATCGATAAGCTCATTAACTATTTTTGTAAAAATTCTAAAAACATCGTATCTTTTTCCATTTTTTTACTTCCTTTTTCTAAAAAAATTATCAATTTATTTATTCATTTTTTTATTTTTCTTAAAATTCTATTTTTATTTAAGATTATATCATACTTTTTCATATTTTTTTATAAAAATTTTTTTGAAATCTGATAAAAGTATATCTTTATTTTACTTATTTTACAAAAAAATTATTATTTTTTTAAAAAAATATTTTTAATAATCAAATATTTTTTTGCTTTACAAATAAAAAAATAACAAGTATAATTGTAACAACAAAAAAATAGGAGGATTTTTATGAAAAATAGGAACTTTATTATTATTAGGAGCATTACTTGCAGTAAGCTGTGGTAAAAATAGTGAAACAAAAGATAATGGAAAAGCAGATTCAGCTGTTTCACAACAATCACAAGAAAATGGAAAAGTAGATCTAAGTAAAGAAACTGCTGAATATAAAAAATTTGTGGAAGATCAAATAGATATGCTTTTAAAGGATACCGAAAATTTTGCACAACTTTTGAAAGAAGGAAAATTGGAAGAAGCTAAAAAAGTATATCCGTTAATTCGTATGGCTTATGAAAGATCAGAACCTATTGCTGAAAGTTTCGGAGAATCAGATGTTAACATAGATTTCCGTTTAGTTGATTTTAAAGAAGAAAAGAAAACTGAAGAAGGATGGAGAGGTTTTCATAGAATTGAAAGAATATTATGGGAGCAAAATACAACAAAAGGGACAGAAAAATATGCTGATCAGTTAGTAAAAGATATTAAGGAAGTGAACTACTCCCGCTTTTAGAAGTGGAAGCTTCTTGGGAAGTATCTTCTTTTGTTAGCCAAATATATTTACCAAGCTCTTCGGGCAGTTCCTACCCTGTCTTTTTTTTTCTAATATTCCAACATCAATTTCCCAATGTTTTTTATATTCAGTGCCGCATTATAATCTCTACCAATCTCAATCCCACAGCACTCACATTTATAGCTTCTTTCTGATAATTTCAGTTCCTCTTTAATATTTCCGCATTTACTACAAGTTTTCGATGACGGAAACCACTTATCTATCTTCAAAAATTGTTTCCCTAAAAACATCAACTTATACTCAAGCATTCTTAAAAACATTCCCCATCCATTATCTCCTACACTTTTACCAAAATTTAATGCCTGACTCATTCCTTTCATATTCAAATCCTCAACAACTACAGCATTATACGCTTCAGACAATTTTTTCGATAATTTATGTAAAAAATCTCTTCGACAATTTTTAATATACTCATGTAATTTTGATATTTTCGCTTTTTGTCTATACCAATTTTTTTAGAAAATCTCACTTTTCTTGATAATGATTTTTTTGTAATTTTTTAATTTTTTTCTTCTAACATCCTAAAATATTTTTGGATAATCAGCCCTTTGGTTTTCAGAACTGACAAATAATTCAGACATTGAAAAAAATCAAGTCCAATTACTTTATTACTACTTGGTATTTTTTTGAATTTCTTTTTCAAATTCTGTCAAAACAGAAACATAGTAATTTCCATTACTGTTTGATTAGTGTTACTGACTTTATCTTGTAATCCTTCGGTATTTCTCTATGATATTTTAATTTAACTTTTTTCAATTTTGGCAAAACCAAATATTTGTTTTCCTCTATTCGTATCGAATTATTCACACAATTTGTCGTATAACTTTTAACACTAGTCTTTTTAGATTTGAACCTCGGAAACTTCGCTCTCTTCTGAAAAAAATTCGTAAACGATCGTTTTACATTCAACTGAGCATTTGAAAGTGCCAAACTGTCTACTTCTTTCAAAAATTGATTTTCACTCTTCAAACTAGCAGGTGTAATTATTTTATTTTTTCCAGTTTCTTCATAAAATTTATTTGCAGCATACAAAATCGTATTGTAAACAAAACGAACACATCCAAAAGTCTTGTTTATCAATAATTCTTGCTCCTTATTTGGATAAATTCTGTATTTGAATGCTAAATTATATTTCATAAAATTACACCTCCTTTTGATTTTGAATATTATTTTTAATGACTTCTCCTCAATATTTTATACAAAAATTTTATCATGGATGTATCCTTTTTTCAACTTAAAAAAAAGCAATTCATCTCCCACTTATAGAAGCCGGAGACTTCTTGCTATCTTTTTGTTAAACAATTTATACAAGTTTGGCCAACAGTTGAAGGAGATGTAAGCACTCGTAATTCAGCACTTTATACAAAAGTAGAAACACAAACACCAATTATTATGGTAAAAGGAACTGAAAAACAGTATCAAGATCAACTTCAAAATCTTATAACTGAACTGTCGCAAATTGACACAAAAGCTCATTATACCTTTTTAGATGCAATGTTTATTCTTCTGCGTGAAGGTGTGGAAGCATTACTTATAGTATTAGCACTTGTAAGTAGCCTAAAAGCTGCAAATCAGAAAAAAGGTCTTAGATGGGTCTACGCTGGAGCAACTGCTGGTATACTAGCAAGCATTATTATAGCATTTGTACTTCAAGCATTATTCCCAACTGTATCTTCTGGAACAAATCGTGAAATTTTAGAAGGTTTCGTAGGAATTTTTGCCGTATTGATGATGATAGGAATTGGCTTTTGGCTACACAGTAAATCTTCTTTAAAATCATGGAAGAATTATATTGACAAAAAAATGAATATCGTTTTAAGTACTGGAAGTTTTGTATCAATGTTTATTTTGAGTTTTTTAGCAGTCTTTAGAGAAGGAGCTGAAACAATTCTATTTTATGTGGGAATTTTACCATTGATTTCATTACAAAATTTGATAATTGGTATTCTTAGCGCTATTATTATACTAGTTATAATTGCATTTGTACTTATATATGCTTCATCTAAAATAAAAATACACCAAGTATTTTTCGTACTTACATGGACAATTTATTTCCTTGCATTCAAGATGCTTGGTACAAGTATTCACATGTTACAAGTTGTAGGAATTTTACCATTACATGTAATACATTTTTGTTTCAACTATAGAAATGCTAGGAATATACGCAAATGTTGAAGTCTTTGTCAGTCAATTAATATTAATTGTTGTAATAGTTATAGCTACATTGAAAAAAATATCAAAAAAATAAAAATATAAATAAAACAAAAAAAGGAGGAAAACAATGCAAAAATATTAATGATCAAACTCTAGTAGAACATCTAACTGAATTTAGAAAAAGATTTATATTTACAATAATATTTTTTATTCTAACTTTCATAATAAGTCTTACCTTCTGTTCAGATATATACAAAATGTTAACTTCCTCCTTTAATCAAAAATTAGTTGTTTTAGGGCCTGATGATATTTTAGGAATTTATCTAACTATTGCAGGAATCTGTGCCTTTAGTGTGACTTTACCCTTTGCAAGCTATCAAATATGGGCATTTGTTCGTCCAGCACTTGAAGATAAAGAAGCCAAAATAATACTTTCTTATGTACCAGCAACCTTTGTACTGTTTATCACAGGACTTGCATTTGGATTTTTCTTCATAACGCCTGCACTTTTAAATGTGCTACTTTCTCTTGGAGAAAATCTATTTAACGTACAATTAACTGCAGATAGCTATCTTGCATTTGTGTTACATACTTCACTCCCTCTAGGAGTAATATTTGAACTTCCCGTTATTGTAGCTTTCTTAACATCACTACACATTATAACGCCAAAATTTCTTATAAAAAACAGACGATACGGATATTTTCTACTACTCGTTTTAGCAGTTGTCCTAACTCCAGCTGATTTTATAAGTGATTTGACAATGACGGCACCGTTGATTCTATTATATGAAATAAGTGTTCTTATTAGTAAATATATTTATAATAAAAGGAGATAAAAATGGGAATTTTTAGAGATATTGGAGCACCTGGTGTTATTATTTTAATTCTCGGTGCATTATTAATTTTTGGACCTAAAAGACTTCCTGAATTAGGGGAAGCCATTGGTAAAAATGATACGTGAATTTAAAAAAATCTGTATCTGATATAGAAAACAAAATTGATAAAAAAAGATGAAAAAAACGAAAATGATAAAGAAGAGAAAAAAATAACTAAAAATTTATTTTTTTAAAGGGACTGTCTTAATAAGTTAATAAATTACTATATAAAAAAATTATAGCTATAAAATTTTGGACTTATTAGACAGTTCCATTTTTTTATAAATCTTCTTTAAATAATAAAATCTAATAATTAATTATAATATTTTTATTTTTATAATTGAAATCTAGTTAATAAAAATTTCTTTATCTAATCATTAATAACATATATACTCAATTATAAATTTATAATTTTTTTAAAAAAATAGTGCTAGAAAAAAATATCTCGTTTTATTCTATAATAAATTATGAAATTTCAATGTATACTCAATCTCTTTTTAATACCAAACAAATAAATACTGGAGTTTGAGGCTAATAGTCATAATTTTTCAGTTTGATTACTTAAACAATATGGCTATATATTTGTGATTTCTTTTTACCAAAATTACAAATTATACTTTGAAAAATAAATTTATTCAGAAGGTGGTTAATATTTATGAGTTACCAAAATTTACCTGCAACACCCTTACTCTCGGTTAATCGAGATGAAAGGCAAGAAACTTTATTAGAACACAACAGATTACTAGGTGGTCTTTTAGGTGAAACTATTTTTTCATATGCAGGACTGCATATTTATCAAGTTACAGAAGCGTTAAAAAATGCTTCAGTCGAATTTTATAAAAATCAAACTCAAGAAAGCCGTAAAAATCTTTCTAAATTGTGTTCTGAGCTTTCTGATTCTGAAATTTTACGTGTAATCAGAAGCTTTTCACATTTTTCATTATTAGCAAATATTGCCGAAGATGTTTACCAAACTCAAGAACAACGTGCAATAAAATTTTCCAATAAATTGCAATTAGGAACTTTAGAAAAATCTCTAAATAATTTAAAAGCAAAAGGAATTAATAGAGAAAAAATGGCTAAAGCAATGGAAAATGTTTCGATTGTACCAGTGCTAACTGCACATCCAACACAAGTACAAAGAAAAAGTATTCTTGATTTGAATAAAAAAATTACTGATTTGTTAGACCAACACGATAATGTTAGAAATTTTCAAATTGATGAAGTTGAATGGATTGAAGATTTAAACAGAAAAATCCAAATACTTTGGCAAACTTCTATGTTAAGAACTTCAAAATTAAGAGTTACTGACGAAATAAATAATGCTTTAAGCTATTATGATATCACTTTTTTCAATGAAATTCCTAAATTAACAAACAAATTTCACGAATTATCAAAAAAATTAGGAACTGATCCTGAAAAATCTGAAACATTAACACCATTAACAATGGGAATGTGGATTGGTGGAGATAGAGACGGAAACCCTTACGTTACCGTAGAAACATTGGAAAAATCAGCTCAAGCTCAAGCATTAAAATTATTCCAACATTACTTAGCTGAAATCCAGCTTCTTTATCGTGATTTATCAATGTCTATCACAATGACAAATGTTTCTGAAGAAGTAAAAGAATTAGCTGAAGCTTCAGGAGAAGTATCTCCTCACCGTACAAACGAACCTTACCGTCGTGCCTTAACAACAATCAACGACAAACTTCTAGCAACAGCTTACAATTTATGTGAAAATACAGAATTTTTACCACCAAAAAGAGAAAATGCTTCAAATGATTCATATAAATATTCAGAAGAATTCACAAAAGATTTACAAATCATAGCGGATTCTTTGACAAAAAACAATAGTAGCCTTTTAGTTAAAGGAAAATTACTTAACTTGATAACTGCTACAAAAATATTTGGATTCCATTTAGCAACTATTGATTTGAGACAAGATTCAAGCATACATGAAATTTGTGTTGCTGAATTACTAAAAAGTGCCAATATTATTGATAATTATTTAGAATTATCTGAAGGAGAACGTTGTGAAGTATTAATTAGAGAATTAGAACAAGATCCTCGTCCATTAAGCGACGAAAATATTCCAAAAAGCGAATTATTAGCATCTGAACTTGCTATTTACAAAAAAGCTAAATCATTGAAAGACAGATTTGGTAATAAAATTATTGAAAAGAATTTAATTTCTCACGCAATGAATGTTTCTGACATGCTTGAAATCGCAATTTTGTTGAAAGAAGCAAACTTAGCTAGAGGAACTGCTGGAAATGAATTTTGTGATTTGCAAATTGTTCCATTATTTGAAACAGTTGAAGATTTAGAAGCTGCTCCTGAAGTTTTGAAAAAATGGTTCTCATTACCATTAATTAGAAAATGGATGGCAAAAAGTGGCAGAAAACAAGAAGTTATGCTTGGTTACTCAGATAGTAACAAAGATGGTGGATATCTAAGTTCAAGCTGGTCATTATACAAAGCTCAAAAAGAATTAACAGCTGTTGGAAAAGAATTTGATGTTCAAATTTCATTCTTCCATGGTAGAGGAGGAACTGTTGGTCGTGGTGGAGGACCTAGTTACGAAGCCATTTTAGCGCAACCAGAAGGAAGTGCTGACGGAACTATCCGTTTAACAGAACAAGGAGAAGTAATCGGTGCCAAATACGGAAATCCTGATTTAGGATTCAAAAACTTAGAAGCTCTAGTTTCAGCTGCTTTAGAATCAAGTGCTTTAACTACTGCCGATGCAAGTTGGGAACCTTACGAAAAAATCGTTGCTGAAATATCTGATTTAAGTTACGATTCTTACCGTGATTTAGTTTATAACACAGACGGTTTCTCAGAATTCTTCTTTGAAGTTACACCAATAAACTTTATTGCAGGATTAAACATTGGTTCTAGACCTTCTTCTCGTAAGAAAACACAAACATTAGAAAGTTTAAGAGCAATCCCTTGGGTATTCTCATGGTCACAAGCTCGTATCATGTTACCAGGTTGGTATGGTGTCGGAACTGCATTCACAAAATGGATCAACAACGACGAAAACAGACTTGAAACATTGAAAAAAATGTACAACGAATGGCCATTCTTTAAATCAACAATTTCAAATGTTGATATGGTGCTTTCAAAATCAGATTTAGGAATTTTCTCTGAATACGTAAAATTAGCTTCAAACCAAGAAGTAGCACAACATATTTTCAAAGAAATCGTAAAAGAATGGGAATTAACAATCGACGTCTTGAAAAAAATCACAGGAAACGACGTTCTTTTAGCTGACAACCCTGAATTGGCAAGCAGCCTTTCAAATCGTTTAGCTTACTTCGATTCAATGAATTACTTACAAATCGAATTAATCAAAAGAGCGAGAGGCGGAGATACATCAGAAGATCTACAAAAAGCAATCCACATCTCAATAAACGGACTGGCAACAGGTCTTCGTAATAGTGGATAATTACTTATATACAATAAAACTTATTTTAAAACCAAACTCAAAAACTTTGGTTATTTACTTAAAAAGTAAATTTATACAATTTTAGTAGTTTAATCTTAAATAGGTTGAGCATAAACACCAAAGTAATTACATCAATAGTTAAATAACTATCGATTCAACATTCAACACAGTTAAAAATAATACGGTGTCTTATAATTTGAAAAATGATTTTACTGCCACAAATATTTTTGTAAAAAAATTCAAAAAAACATTGTTTAATTAATTTACAAAATATAACATGTACAACTCATATTTAAAAATATATTTTTCTCCGTTATAGGACACCATTTTTTTATAAAAAAATCCCGATTATATATAATAAAAAAATCTACAATCCTAATATAGTAAAACTATTTTTAAAATCTAACCTCAAAAAAACTCTGACTACTTTTTCTCAACTCTTAAATTTCTATAATTTTTTTAATAGTTTAATTTTTAAATAGTTTTTGAATATAAATTCCAAATTCAATAACCCTTCTAAATTTACTTATTCTATAAAAACCTAATTAGTACTATTAATAAAAATTTTTTTAATAGTGTAAAAAAATTTTTGTATAAATAGAATACCAAAACACTAAATTTACTAGATTCATTCATTAGTTTACACAAAAATTATAAACTCTCTATTTTTTTAGTAAAACTTCTTTAAAATCTAACTCAAAAATCTAAATTTATACAATTTTTGTGTATAATATAAATATCACAACATCATTTCCTAAATTTTTTTGATATTAAATATCAAAGTATACTCCTGTTATCTTCAATATTTTTTTCATCAAATACCTTTTCATTTTTTTATAACTTTTTTTATCCATCTAGTATAAATTCAATATTTTCTACAGATTTTTTTCAAATTTTTTTCATATTTTTCTTGTAATAATTCAAAAAAATATGTTAAAATATAAGCCGATATTTGAAGTGAAGTTTAACTACATTCAATTATAAAAAAATAATCAAAAATTAAAAATTATAGTTAATTATTTGAAATTTAATGTAGTAAATTCATATACACTAATTAATAGTTAAAAAAACCATAGCAAAAAGCTATAAATAAATTAAAAAAAGGAAAGGAGACTACTTAATTTTTTTAGTTTAAGTAGAACGTAGAATATTATGCAAAGATGTGAAATTTTTTTGGAACTAAAAGTAAGTCACGGAAATAATGTAAGTCACTCTAAAAGAGCTACTAAAAAGAATTTGGAGACCTAATCTTCAAGCTATGAAATTAAATATCAATGGTGAAGAAGTTAAAGTAAGAGTTTCTACAAAAAGCAATGAAAACTTTAAAAGGTAAAAATGACGATCAAATTAAAAAAATATTATTAGCTAACAAAGAAAATTTAAGCCCAAGAGTAGCTAAAGCATTATTTTTCAGTTAAGTAAGTTTTTTTGTAAAACTTACTTTTTTTATTTCTTTATTACTAAAACTCTCTCTTAATCTTAAAAAAATTTAAACCCTTCCTATTTCAAAACATTCATTACATATATTTAATTATTCTTTTTTTCTCATAAATAGTAATTTTACTATACAAATTTTTCACTCTTGTGATACAATAATACTAAATAAATATTTGAATAATAAATTATCAAAATAAAATATAACAAAGGAGTGATTTTATGTCAAATTTATGGAAAAACACTAGAAACATTAAAAAAATCATCAATGGATTGAATTATCACATGAATTATCAAATGAAAGCCCTTATTGGCAAGGAATGCCTAAAGGTGTTTTAGAACTTAATAAAACTGTTATAGATTTTTCAGAAATGAATTTAAGAATACAAACTTTCAAATTTCCAGGACAATTTGGTACCCACATAGATTATCCAGGACACTTTATACAAAATGCTCGTTTAGCAAAAGATTTTAATATTTCTGATACTGTCTTACCTCTTGTGGTTATTGATCTTAGTGAAAAAGTAAAAGAAAATAATGATTACGAAATTAGTATCGAAGATATTTTAGAATTTGAAGAAAAATATGGAAAAATCCCAGAAAATTCTTTTGTTGCATTTAGAAGTGATTGGAGTAAAAGATGGCCTGATTTAAAAGCATTAGAAAATGCCGATGAAAATGGAAATGCACATACACCTGGATGGCCAATCCCTACCCTAGAATTCTTATTCGATAACCGAAATGTTGCTGGAGTTGGACATGAAACATTTGATACAGATGCTGCTGTTACATGCGCTAAAAACGGAGATTTAGCAGGAGAAAGATACATTTTAGGAAGAGACAAATTCCAAGTTGAAGTATTAAATAATTTAGATAAATTACCACCAATTGGAGCAATTATATTCATAGCTGCACCTAGAATCAGTGATGCAAACGGATTACCAGTAAGAGTTTGGGCAATTGTCTAATTAACTTCTCAAAAAAATTTGATAAATACAATTTATTAATAACCTAAACAAATAAGGATTGATTATTGCCACAAAAAAACAAAAAAATCAATCCTTATTTTTTTTATAGTAAAACAGCTTTTAAAAATCAAACTTAAAAAGCAATGTCTATTATAGTCAAAACTTAAATTTATAGAATTTTTAGTAATTTATTTTTAAATAGATTCTATATAATTATATTTATTCATTTCATTAATTTATTACTATTAATATACTCCAATTATCATTTTATTACTTTAATCATAATAAAAAAACTTATTTAAAACTGAATATTCATCAAATAAAATAGGAATACTCGTTTCTTTTTCTATACTATAATCGAACCTATTTAAAAATTAAACTACTAAAAAAATTTAAAGAATATATAAATTCAAAGATTAAATAAAAATAGCCATAGTTCTTTCGTTTGGTTCTAATAAAGTCTTGCTATAACATATCGAACTAATAATTATTTATCCAAATATTCCATTTAAAAAAATATTAAAAAGTTATTTTTAATTTCTTTACAAATAAAAAAATGGCGTCCCCGGTTGGACTCGAACCAACGACCCTCTGATTAACAGTCAGATGCTCTAACCAGCTGAGCTACGGAGACACTCTTTTTTAATAAGAATATATATTAAAAAGTTTGGCAATTTCCTATTTTCCCTAGATAACTCTAAGTATCTTCGGCGTAAACAGACTTAACTACTGGGTTCGAAATGTAACCAGGTGTATCCCTGTCGCTATTGTCACCAAACTTAAAATTTAATAAAGACAATGAGAAATAAATAGTACGGTAAAAAGAATATTAAAAGCTTTCGTATTATTAGTACTGGTCAGCTAAATACATCTCTATACTTACACCTCCAGCCTATCACCACCTGTTCTCGATGGATACTAAAAAGAACACTCATCTCAAAGTGGGCTTCTCACTTAGATGCTTTCAGCGATTATCCCTTCCAAACGTGACTACTCAGCCATGCCACTGGCGTGACAACTGATACATCAGAGGTTTGTCCATCCCGGTCCTCTCGTACTAAGGACAGATCTTTTCAATATTCTAGCGCCTGCAGTGGATAGGGACCGAACTGTCTCACGACGTTCTGAACCCAGCTCGCGTGCCTCTTTAATGGGCGAACAGCCCAACCCTTGGGACCTTCTCCAGCCCCAGGATGAGACGAGCCGACATCGAGGTGCCAAACACTTCCGTCGATATGGACTCTTGGGAAGTATCAGCCTGTTATCCCCGGGGTAGCTTTTATCCGTTGAGCGATGGCCCTTCCATTTGGAACCACCGGATCACTAACTCCTACTTTCGTACCTGCTCGACCCGTCAGTCTCGCAGTCAAGCTCCCTTATGCGTTTGCACTCTTAGGTTGATTTCCATCCAACCTGAGGGAACCTTTGAACGCCTCCGTTACTCTTTTGGAGGCGACCGCCCCAGTCAAACTGCCCACCTAGCACTGTCTCCGATACCAGATTAGAATTTCAACAACATATGGTTGGTATTCCAACAGCGACTCTGTAACAACTGACGCCATTACTTCATAGTCTCCCAACTATCCTATACACACATTGCCAAAACCCAATGCCAAGCTACAGTAAAGCTCCACGGGGTCTTTCCGTCCTACTGCAGGTAGTCGGTATCTTCACCGACATTACAACTTCACCAGGCCTCCAGCCAAGACAGCTCTCAAATCATTTCACCATTCGTGCAGGTCGGAACTTACCCGACAAGGAATTTCGCTACCTTAGGACCGTTATAGTTACGGCCGCCGTTCACCGGGGCTTCAATTCGGATCTCTCAATCCTCCTCTTAACCTTCCGGCACTGGGCAGGTGTCAGCCCATATACGTCGCCTTTCAGCTTAGCATAGACCTGTGTTTTTGGTAAACAGTTGCTTGAGACTCTTCACTGCGACCTATTTCCCCTTGAAGTGTTTCTCTTCTCAAGTAATATAGGCACCCCTTCTCCCGAAGTTACGGGGCTATTTTGCAGAGTTCCTTAGCTAGAGTTAGCCTGTCGGCCTTAAGTTTCTCACTCTGTCCACCTGTGTCGGTTTACAGTACGGGCACTTAATTTCCTCCTTAGAAGTTTTTCTTGGCAGTGTAGGATTTGTGACTTACACCAAGAGGTGCTTACCCATCAGTTCTCACGTTTAAGCATACGGATTTGCCTATATGCTCACGCTATTTCCTTAGAAAGGCTAAACCGTCAGCCTTCTCACATACCTTCCTGCGTCACTCCATCAGTAATAACGTTAATTAAGTGGTATAGGAATATTAACCTATTTTCCATTCGCCTGCGCTACTTAGCCTCGGCTTAGGTCCCGACTTCCCCAGGGCGGACAAACCTTCCCCTGGAAACCTTGGACTTCCGGCCGGCGGGATTCTCACCCGCCTTCTCGCTACTCATTCCTGCATTCTCACTTCTGATACCTCCAGCAGGCCTTACAGCCTGCCTTCATCGGCTTACAGAACGCTCTCCTACCAAGATGCAAAGCATCTTCCACAGCTTCGGTTTATGTCTTAGCCCCGTTACATCTTCGGCGCAGATACTCTCGACCAGTGAGCTATTACGCACTCTTTTAAGGTATGGCTGCTTCTAAGCCAACCTCCTGGTTGTCTGTGAATATCCACCTCCTTTCCCACTTAGACATAATTAGGGACCTTAGCTGGTGGTCTGGGCTGTTCCCCTTTTGTCCACGGACCTTATCATCCATAGACTCACTCCTAATCATTAATATATGGTATTCGTAGTTTGCTTGATTTCGGTAAGCAATACGCCCCCTAGATCATACAGTGCTCTACCCCCACATATCTTAAAATTAAGGCTGCACCTAAATGCATTTCGGAGAGAACGAGCTATCTCCTAGTTCGATTGGCTTTTCACCCCTAGACCTATCTCATCTCCCAACTTTTCAACGGCGGTGAGTTCGGTCCTCCACTAAGTCTTACCTTAGCTTCAACCTGGACAGGCCTAGATCACTAGGTTTCGCGTCTATGACATACGACTTATCGCCCTATTAAGACTCGGTTTCCCTTCGGCTCCATTCTTTTTAACCTTGCCATATATCATAACTCGCAGGATGATTAACCAAAATCCACGCAGTCACTCTTGCGAGCTCCTACCGTTTGTAAGCACACGGTTTCAAATTCTATTTCACTCCCTTACTCAGGGTTCTTTTCACCTTTCCCTCACGGTACTCTTCTCTATCGGTCAACAAAAGTATTTAGCCTTACGTGATATGGTCCACGCTGATTCACACCAAATTCCTCGTGCTTGATGCTACTCGGGTGCTTTAAGTTTCACTAATAGTTTTACGTTCTACAGGACTATCACCTTCTTTGGTCCAGCTTCCCAGCTGTGTTCCACTTACTCTACTAGTAAAATGACTTTATGGCTATTAGTCTATTAAAGTCCCTCTACCCCATATACACAACGTCGCCAACTTACATGTATATGGTTTAGGCTGTTCTCCGTTCGCTCGCCGCTACTTAGAGAATCGTTTTTACTTTCTTTTCCTCCCGTTACTTAGATGTTTCAGTTCACGGACTTACCTCTTTCGTATATGTGATCTACACATATAGGTTTTCCCATTCGGACATCTTGGTATCAAAGGTTATGTGCACCTCCACCAAGCTTTTCGCAGCTTATCACGTCCTTCATCGGCTTTTGTTGCCTAGGCATCCTCCGTGTGCCCTTAATAGCTTTTTATTCTAACTCTAACAGTTTTCCTGTTTTCATTGTAATCTTTTTACCTACTATTCATTTCCCATTGTCCTTAATTAATATTGGTGGAGATAAGCGGGTTCGAACCGCTGACCTCTGCCTTGCAAGGGCCGCGCTCTCCCAACTGAGCTATATCCCCATACAATAAATTCTTTGGTGGGCATGGCTGGACTCGAACCAGCGACCCCTGCGTTATCAGCACAGTGCTCTAACCACCTGAGCTACACGCCCTTAAGAATAAACACGAAGAAACATAATCCAAACAGATTTAGTATTTATATACTCCTTAGAAAGGAGGTGATCCATCCGCACCTTCCGGTACGGATACCTTGTTACGACTTCACCCCAATCACTATCCACACCTTAGGTACCTTCCTCCTTACGGTTGAACCAGTAACTTCAGGTGCAAACAACTCTCGTGGTGTGACGGGCGGTGTGTACAAGACCCGAGAACGTATTCACCGCAACATTGCTGATTTGCGATTACTAGCGATTCCAACTTCATGAAGTCGAGTTGCAGACTTCAATCCGAACTTAGATTGGCTTTTTAGTTTTGCTCCACGTCACCGTTTTGCTCCTCTTTGTACCAACCATTGTAGCACGTGTGTAGCCCAGATCATAAGGGGCATGATGACTTGACGTCATCCCCACCTTCCTCCTGCTCTTCGCAGGCAGTCTAGTTAGAGTCCCCAACTTAATGATGGTAACTAACTATAGGGGTTGCGCTCGTTGCGGGACTTAACCCAACATCTCACGACACGAGCTGTCGACAGCCATGCACCACCTGTCTCTACGTTCCCGAAGGCACGGCCTGTTCTCACAGGCCTACGTAGGATGTCAAGATCTGGTAAGGTTCCTCGCGTTGCGTCGAATTAAACCACATGCTCCACCGCTTGTGCGGGTCCCCGTCAATTCCTTTGAGTTTCAACCTTGCGGTCGTACTCCCCAGGCGGATTACTTATCGCATTAGCTTCGGCACAGACACTCTTCATGCCCACACCCAGTAATCATCGTTTACAGCTAGGACTACCAGGGTATCTAATCCTGTTTGCTCCCCTAGCTTTCGCACTTCAGCGTCAGTTGCTGTCCAGTGGACTATCTTCATCATCGGCATTCCTACACATATCTACGAATTTCACCTCTACTCGTGTAGTTCCGTCCACCTCTCCAGCACTCTAGATATACAGTTTCAAAGGCAAGCTTTGAGTTGAGCCCTAAGTTTTCACCCCTGACTTGTATATCCGCCTAGATGCCCTTTATGCCCAATAATTCCGGATAACGCTCGCGACATACGTATTACCGCGGCTGCTGGCACGTATTTAGCCGTCGCTTCTTCTGCAGGTACCGTCACTTCCTTCTTCCCTGCTGAAAGCACTTTACAATCCGAAAACCGTCTTCGTGCACACAGAATTGCTGGATCAGAGTCTCCTCCATTGTCCAATATTCCCCACTGCTGCCTCCCGTAAGAGTAAGGGCCGTATCTCAGTCCCCTTGTGGCCGTTCATCCTCTCAGACCGGCTACCTATCTTCGTCTTGGTGAGCCGTTACCTCACCAACCAACTAATAGGACGCAAAGCTCTCTCTTAGCATCTCTTTTCATTAAAGCTTCATGCGAAGCTTTAATAATATCTAGTCTTATCAGTCGTTTCCATCTGTTATCCCAGACTAAGAGGCAAGTTCTTTACGCGTTACTCACCCGTCCGCCATGGTTATCACGGTGCAAGCACCGTTTCCCCATTGACTTGCATGTGTTAAGCATTCTGTCAGCGTTCATCCTGAGCCAGGATCAAACTCTTCATTCAATATTTATTTTCACCTTTTAAAGTCTTATTGACAGGAACTTTTTTTATTATTAAAAGTCCTTATTTATCACATCTTTTATGGTATATGCTTCTTCTATTTATTTGTTTATTGTACTTAAATATGTTTCCATATCACAAGAATTAGTATATCAAATATTTTTTTCTTTTTGTCAACTACTTTTTTTATTTTTTTAAAAAAATTGTACCTCTAAACTTTATAACACTTTTTAATTAGTCTTTTGGTACAATTTTTTTGATTTTTATAATTTGAAAATAAAATAATAGTTTATTTACTTATTTCTTTTTCATATTCTTTTTAAAAACTTCTGCTGTTAATTCTGTTCTTAATTCTGGTGTAACAGGATGAACGATATCTTTATATTCTCCATTTGGCATTCTTCTAGATGGCATTGCTACAAATAGACCATTTTGCCCTTCAATTATTTTTTTAAACCATGTATAACAAAAACTTTCATCGAATGTAATATCTACATAAGCTTTTTAATTTCCCGTCTTCTTCTACATTTTTTTATTAACTCTTAATCTAATATCTGTTATTTTCATACAAATTCTCCTTAATAATTAAAATTTTTAATACTTTTTTTATAAAATTAATCACTATATTTTTAACTTTTTATTTAAAGATTATTACTTTAAAATAAAAAAATTATTGATATCTTTCCTCCACTTAAATTATACCCTATTAATTAAAAAAACAAGGAGAATTTGTATTTTTTTATATAATTTCAATATATTCTTCGATCAATTCTTTTCTTAGAGTTTCTGGTGGTAATTCTTTTTATTTTTAACTTTTTATGTTTTTTTGTTAAAATACTTTATTTCTAAGACATCTCCTTTTTTTACACTGTATGATGACTTTTTTTGCATCTCCATCAACTATAATATTTCCATTATCTGCTAATTCTTTTTGCTACTGTTCTTCTTTTTATAACTCTTGTAATCTTCAAAAAAATTTATCTAGTCTCATTTTTATATCCTTCTTAATTAATTTTTTTATTTTATTATCTGTATTATTTTGAGGCTGTTGATTTTTTTATATTTTCCATTATTGTATTGTTTAAATTTGTTTTTTTGTTCATTTTTTTATCACTTTGAACCTCATTTTTGTGGTTGCGAAACTGATTGAGTCTCTTCAATTGTAATCATTGTATTCAATGATAGCAAATCTTTTTGTAATTTATCAAGTTTATTTTTTTATTTTTCATTCAATGAATCTATTAATTTTTGTATAGCTTGTGTTTGTTCTTCATATTTTTTTGTTATCTCTTGATATTCAGTTTCTTTTTAAAGTAGTCATTTTTTTGTACTAATAGACTTTCTTCTTCTGGATTTAACACTGTTTTTATTTGTAGTTTTTTTATTTCATCTTTATTTAATGATACTTCTGATGCGATTTTTTTATTTTTTTCCCTTCTAAAAATATTATTTTTTTATCGTATTCAATATTGGAAATGATCGTATTTTTCTCCATTGTAAACTGTTTTTTTGCTTTTAAATCATTTTTCGTCATATTGAATTTCGTAGTTACTTCCCGATTTTTGTAATAATTGATTTTAAATTATTTTTCTGAATTTACTTCAATTTTTTTCTTTTGATTCAGTATCTAAATTTTTCTGCTTTTTATAATACCATTATTAATATTTAATTTTTTTGATTTTTTTAATGGTAATCTTTCAATTTCGTTAATTAATTTTTGCTGTTTTCAATGAATCGTTAGTAACTATTTTTTTAAATTTTTTTACCTTTATCTAAAAAAATGTATGAATCAAGATTTTTTTACATCATTTAATGAAATTTCTTTTTCTAATTTAGATAAGTCTACAGAAATATTTTTCTAACATCATATTTCTATCCAACTCAATTTTTTTCGATTTTTATTTTTCTAAATTTTTCTTTTTTTCTGAATTAATTAATTTTTGACAAAATTTCTGATTTTTACATTTAATTCTTTTTATTTTTAGCGACTTTTTTTCTTTTTTAAATCTGTCGATTTTTGCGTAAATCTCTTTAATGTTATTTGTTGCTAACAGATCTTCTCTTATTTTTTTGATTTATGAAAGTGTTTACATTATTATTCAAAGTTTCTGTTTCTTTTTGTTGTTTCTTCTACAAATTGGTCTGTTGTTTTTAGAATTTTTTTATTTGAGGAACTATTTCCATTTTTTTCAGAAAAAAACTATCAATTGCTTTTGTCTTCTTGTGCGTAAATTGCTTCTAAATCAACATTTTTCTAAATTCATTTCTTCTAATTCTACTTTTGGTATCATTCCAAATAATCCACCTTTTTGAAAGTGTAACTATTGCTTTTTCCTTTTCCTAATTTTTTTGTTATTTAATATAAAATTATCATATGTAATTTCTCCATTTTTTTCATTGAAAAATTTTTAGATTTTTCAAAACGAGAATTTTTTTGTAGTTGTCATATGAGTCAAAAATTTTTATCTGAAAAAAATTACTCCTCCAACTAATAATATTACTAAAATTAGCACGAGAGAAAGTAAAATTTTTTTAAAAAAATTTCATAAAAAAACCTCTTTTCTTAATTTTTATTTTTAGTGAAAAATAGGACCATTCCAAAATTATTTTATTATTTTTGAAATAGTCCCGACACTTCATTTAATATCTTTTTTTGCTATTTTTTTATTTAATGCTTTTTTATAGCGTCGTCAATTTTTGACAAACCATATTTATCTGTTACAGTTTGTAAATATTTTTGTGTTTCAATTTGTCTTTTTTGTGTTCTAATTTGATTTTTAATTGAATCTTTTACTTTTTCAAAAGGTATTAAACCTTTAGGATTTTTTTCAAGAACTTTTATTACGTACAATTCATTTCCTACTGTAACTACGTTATTTACTACTTGTCCTGGTTGCACACTTGCGATAGCTTGACTTATTGGACCGTAACCTTGTGATAATTGAGAAGCTGTAATTTCAGGAGTTTCTCCATTACCTGTTTTTGCTGCGTTTGCACTATATTTTTGAACTACAGATGAGAAATTAGCTGGATTTGCAGTTGCTTCTTTTAAAGCAGCTTCAGCTTTTGCTTTATCTGCAGAAGGAACTACTACTAATTGTAATTTTACAGTATCTTCTTTTTTCTCAAAATTTGCTTTGTTTGCTTCATATGCTTGTTTTGCATCTTCATCAGTTACACTTGCTTTATTTGCTTCAGCAGTTAAAGTTAAAGTCGCTAACAATCCTTCTTTTGCGCTTTCGATGCTATCTACATATTTTTTCTCTTTATCAATTTTCTTATCTTTACCATCTAAAGCTACAGCTCTATTTAAAGCTATATTTTTTACGATATTTTGTTTCAATTGAGTTAATTGTTCAGGAGTTACTTCGTTTGCTTTCAATCCTTGTGCATCTAAACTTTTTTCTAATTCAGTTTGAACTTCTGATTCATATACTTTTATTTTTTTATCTCCTGATTCATATAAAACTTTTCCACTTTGTCCTGAATTTCCACATGATACAGCTAATACACATAATGCTGTCATTAATCCAATTTTTCAATTTATTCTTCATTTTTTTCCTCCATTTATTTATTTTTTTCAAGTTTTGTTATATTTAAATTATCCATTCTGTTTATTATACTCTACTCTCATTAGTTTTTTTATTTGAAAGATTGCTTTTTTTAACATTTTTATTTTACTAATTTTTTTGAAATATAATCTTTCAATTTTTATTTTTTTCAATCTTTTTACAATATATTCTTCAGTTTTTTTCTCATTCGATATATCTTTCCAATCTAGATTTTTCCGAAAGTTTGTTGATTTTTTTCTTCTGGAATATTTTTTTAAGAAATAAAGTTCATAATAATCTGAATTTTTCATCTATTCTCTGAATGTGATTTTTGTTCTGCAAATAATTTTAATTCGATACTTAATATAAATTTTTTTCATTGAATTTGGCATTTTTTTCCAAATCTATCTTCTATTTCGTTTTTTTCATCTCATTTAATTCTTCAAATTTTTTTCAAGCATTGCGAATCGCTTATAAATATTAAGTCTTTCTTCTTTTTGAATGTAAGTTTCTGGAATGTAACCTTTTTCCCTAAGTAAAATTTCGACATTTTCAATTTTTTCTCTAAATTCACCTTTTTGGCGTTTAATTTCTTCATTTAACATTTTTATATACAAATCATATCCAAAAGTTTCAATTGTTCCATGCTGTTTATCGCCTAAAATTTCTCCAGCTCCACGGATTTTCATATCTTCCATTGAAATTTGAAAACCACCTGATTTAATTCCTTCTATTTTTTCCATACTTTCTTCTTTTTTCTTACCTTTTGCTGTTGTTCCTCGTGTTTTTACTAGATAACAATAGCCTTGCCGATCACTACGACCTACACGACCTCTAAGCTGATACACTTGAGAAAGTCCTAAATGTGTGAAATTTTCAATTAAAATCGTATTTGCATTTGAAACATCAATACCATTTTCAATAATTGTCGATGCCATCAAAATATCATATTCTCCTTGCTCAAATCTTTTTAGCTTATCTTTTATTTCTTTTGGCGGAAGTTGTCCGTGAATAAATTCAATTTTCACAAATTCTGGCAAAATATCCTGTAATTCCTTCAATTTGTTTTTCATATTTTTTACATCGTTATAAATGTAGAAAACTTGACCATCTCGTGAAAGTTCCTTTAAAATTGCGATTTTTACAGCTTCTTCTTCCCAATCGAAAACTTCTGTTATAATTGGTAATCGATTTGTTGGAGGCGTATCAATAATAGAAATTTCACGAATTCCTAACAATGCTAAATTTAATGTTCGTGGAATCGGTGTTGCGGTTAAGGTCAATACATCTAATTTTTGTCTTTTTGCTTTTAATTTTTCCTTTGCTTTTACACCAAATTTTTGTTCTTCATCAATTATTAAAAGTCCTAAATTTTTAAATTGAACATCGTCACTAAGTAATCGGTGCGTTCCAATCACTAAATCTGTCGTCCCATTTTTGATATTTTTCAAGATATCTTTTGCCTTGCTTTGGGTTAATCTTGATAAATTTTCAATTGTAATCGGATAATTTTCATATCGTTGTTTAAATCGTTTATAATGCTGTTCTGCCAAAACTGTTGTCGGCGCAATCATTACAACTTGTTTTGAATTGTCAATCGCTTTGAATGCAGCTCTCATTGCAACTTCTGTTTTCCCATAACCAACGTCTCCACATACAATTCGGTCCATAATATACGGACTTTCCATATCTCTTTTAACATCATTAATTGCTTTTTTCTGATCTTCTGTTTCTTCAAATGGGAAAGCTGCTTCAAATTCTTCTTGCCAAACAGTGTCTTTTTGATAGACAAATCCATTTTGACTTTGTCTTTGAGCTTGAATTTTTATCAATTCATGAGCAAATTTTTCGATATCCTCTTCTAATTTTTTTCGTTTTCTCTTAAATCCTCTCGTTCCAAGTTTAAATAATTTCGGCTCAACACCGTAAGAAACATATTTTTCAAGCCTATCCAATTTTTCAACAGGAATGTACAAAATATCTTCATCGGCATATCGGATTTTCAAATAATCCATTTCTTCAATAGTTTCAATTCCCTTGTAAATCCCAACTCCATACTGAACGTGAATTACATAGTCGCCTTCTACAATTTGATTGACTTTCTTGTACTTTATCCCTTTGTTTGCCTTCACTTTTTTTTCGTAAATATAACCATCTAATTCTCTATCTGTTAAAATGAAAACATCTTCTATTACAAATCCCTCAATTAACGGATAATTGTGAATTTTTAACAACTTTTTCTTGTAAATTTCATTATATTCTGAAACTTTTTTTATCATAATTTTTTTGTATATAATTCAACTTTTTTTATTTCAGATAATTTTTTTCTAATTTATCTTTTTGTTTTTAAAAAGTTTCCAACTGCTCTTCAGTAAAAATTAACCGTTTCCATCGAAAAAAACTTTTTATTTTTTTAAATTTTTTTATATCTCTGCCTGTAAATATTTTTCCTTTTTCTCGATTTATTAAAATGTACTCTTCCATTTTGTAATCTAGTAACTCTTCATTTTCTATGATAATCACCACATCTTCAGACTGCAACTCTTCAATCAATTCAACCAATTCATAATTTTTTTCCTCGAAAGAGCATTTCCAAAAATTTTTAATTTCATCCATTTTTGAAATAGATTTTTGGCTATCAATATCAAATTCTCTAATACTGTCTAATTCATCTCCAAAAAAACTCAAGTCTTATTGGATTTTTCAAGATCGAGCGGAAAAAAATATCCAAAATATCTCCTCTTTTACTATATTGTCCCTTTTTTATCAATCAAATACGAATTTTTCGTAACCATTTTCTATTAAAAAAATTTATTGTATCACTAATCTCATATTCTTTTTCCAATTTTGAAATCCAAAAAAATTTTTACTTCTTCAAAAAAATACATCCAATGTAATTTGCAAATTAACAAATAACACGAATTCTGACTGATTTTTTTAAAATATCCAACAATTTTTATGTTAATTCCTGTCATATCTTCTTTTTTTGAAGAAATATTTTTCAAAAAAATCTCAATTTTTTTATTAGAATATTTTTTTACTATTTTTTTCTTCAAAATAATTTCCCAACATATAGTGGTAATTTTTCTAAATTTCTGTTAGAAGTGGAAATATAAATTATTTTTTTATTTTTTTAGAAGTCAACAAAATCCACGGAATTGCTCCACGATAAATTTTTATTATTCTGTTTCAACTCAAATTTTTTTCTGTTTTTTTAAAAAAATTTAATTCACCCATTTTTTTCCCCTTTCTATCTTTTTTTGTTCTTAATTTATAGTTTATTATATCATTTTTCTCTTTCAAAAAAATAAAAAAATTTTTCTAAAAAAATTCTAAATTTCAATAAAAATAAAAACGTCATACAACTCACAGCTTTCCAACTATTAGTGCATGACGCAATTAATTTTTAAACTATATAAAATATATTTTTTTAGTTATTTTTAAAGTTGATATTTTTCCAAATACCGAAAAAAATAAATAAATTATAAATAAGTAAAGTATCAATCCAAATTGGTGTAAGAAAATAAATGCGAATACTAGCACGATTACTGCTATTGCCATTCCTAAACCTTGTGTAATTTCAGCAAATCCTAATTTATCATCACCGTAAACATTTGGTTTTAATACAGAATTTATTGGTCTTATAAATATATTTAGTATTAAAATTGCATATAATGGTGCTTCTTGTTGTATTCCGTGTTTCCAGAATAAAATCATTGAAGCTCCGATCATTATTCCGTAGAATAATTTCCCAAATAAGTATTTCGGACTTGAATATAAATCTGTTAAAATGAAAACTCCTAAAAATACAATTTCTCCTAATTCTAATGGAATTTCAATACCCATAAATGCTGCAACAAAATATCCTACAAAAATAGATATAAACAATCCTGTCGGAACTTCCCAACTTAATCTTCCTCTAAGCATTAAATATATTGCTCCAACTACTATTGCGACTATTGAATATCCACCTATCATTCCTGTATTTGCCAATAAGATTGATCCAACTCCCTCAAAACCAGGTGCTACAATATTTGGATTTGACCAAGCAGCTGATCCCGCAGCCAATACAGATGGAAAGAATAATAAAATCGCTAATTTACCAATTACTATCGGATTTACAATTTTCTTTTCTACTGAACCAAAACATAATTGTCCAAATAATACACCAATAATTGAAGCTAATCCTGCGATATAAATTGGTGTAAATGGTGCTAATGAAAGTCCAACTAAAACTCCCACAACCGCTGTTGAAAAATCAGTTTCAATATCTTTTTTCAATATAAATTTTCCAAAAATATATTCTGTTAATACTGCCAACACTGTTGATGTTAAAATAATTAAAATCGGAAAAATCCCATAAACTACAAATGCAACTACTATCAATGGAATAGTCGCTATCAAAGTATCTATCATAGTTGTTGTAATTTTTTCTTTCAGAGCCCTTTTTTCATTTAATCTCATTTTAATTTATCCTCTCTTTCTATTCTGATGTACCTTCACTAGATTTTGTTCCAGAAGAACCTGAACTTGATTCAGAAGAACTTCCACTATTACCGTTACTTTCTGGTGAACTACTAGTTGATGTCTTCGATTTTTCTGGTGAACTATGTTTAGAAGATTTTTTTGTACTTCCTGATTTTGGTTTATCTAAAGAAAATTTCTCAACATTTCCCATACTTCTTTTTTTCGTTGTATGTTTTTTCTCTTCTTTTGGTTTTTCCTTTGCCACTGGATTTTGTGGTGCTACAACAGGTGCTGTTGCTGGTTGTGGTTGCGTTGGCTGTTGAGCTACTGGTTGTTGTGGCTGTGCAGGTTGAGCTTGTGGTTGTTGAGGAGGCTGTTGCTGTTGTTGCTTAGCCTTTGCTGCTTGCTGTTGTGCCGCTAATTGAGCTGCTTTTTTCGCATCTTCTTCTTTTTGTTTTTGTCGTTGTTTTTCTTCTTCTTTTGCTTTTTTATCAGCCAATTCTTTAGCCTTTTTCGCCGCCTTCTTCTCTGCTCTAATTTTTGCAATCATTGGATTACCTATATCTTTTGCCTTAAAACTTCCAACCGCCAGTAATAATAATGAGACCAAAAAGATACACACATTTTTTAAATGTTTCATAATTTACCGTTTCCTTTCTACAATTTTTTAATTTTATACAGTTTTTCAATTAGAAAATAAAATCTTAAATTTTTTTACTTAACTCTTAACTCCAGCTTTACTATACAATGCTCTATAAATTCCATTTTCCTTATCCATCAAAGTTTCGTGATTTCCAACTTCTCTAATTTCCCCTTGCTGTATAACTACTATTTTATCACTATTTACTATTGTTGACAACCTATGAGCGATAACAAATGTTGTTTTCCCTTCCATTAATTTTTCCAAAGCATCCTGAACTAATTTTTCTGACTCATTATCAAGTGCCGAAGTTGCTTCATCTAAAATTAAAATTTGTGGATTTTCCAAAATTGCTCTCGCTATTGCAATTCTTTGCTTTTGACCACCAGAAAGTTTGATTCCTCTTTCTCCAATTTCTGTATCGTATCCGTCATCCAATTTTTGAATAAATTCGTGTGCATTCGCTAATTTTGCCGCTTGAATAACTTCTTCATCAGTCGCATTCTGTCTTCCATATTTAATATTACTAAAAATCGTTCCACTAAATAAAAATGTTTCCTGTGGCACAATTCCAATACTTTTTCTCAAACTTTTTATTTCAAAATCCTTCAAATCAGTACCATCAATCGTAATACTACCACCTGTAACATCAAAAAATCTTGGAATCAAATTCACTATCGTAGACTTTCCTCCACCAGAATTTCCAACTAACGCAACCGTTTCTCCTTTTTTTATTCTAAGATTAATTCCCTTCAATATTTTCTCTTTATTATCCTGATAAGAAAATTCCACATCATTAAATGCTATTTCATCATTAAATTCTGTAAATTTTATACAATTTTCTTTATTGATAATCTGAGGATTTATTTCTAAAATCTCATATACTCTATCAATTGAAGCTATATTTGAATTTATTGTATTATAAATTGTTGTACTTCTTCTTACTGGCGTATACACAGAAGCTATAGCTCCCACAACCGTTAAGAAATCACCTGTTGTAAAATTATGTCCTCTAATAATTCGATATCCTCCAAACAATAACAATATCGCAACCATTATGTAATTCAATGCTTCTGAAACTGCCATTGATTTTGCATTATAACTAACACTTTTCAATACAACTTTTTTTAAATTTAAACTTTTTCTTTTAAAATCTCTTATTTCAACATCTTCTGTAGCAAATGCCTTTATTACTCTAATCCCAGAAATTGTTTCCTGCAATTTAGAATTCAAAATTCCTGTTGCTTCTTGTCTTTCTTTCCCAGAACTTTTTAATTTTCTCGAATATTTTTTTACTGTTACCATTAACACTGGCGCTACAATTAACACTCCTAAAGTTAATTTCCAATCTATATACAACGCAACTCCCAAATACAATATTGCAGTAAAGACATATTTAATCAACTCAAATAAATCCAAAATCAATGAATTTACATTTGCTGGATCATTTAAAACCTTTGTCATCATTTCTCCAACTTTTGTTTTAGAAAAATATTCTATATCTAACGACTGTAATTTCAAATACAAATCATCTATTATATTTTTTTATAAATTGATGACGAAACTTTTCCCGAAAGAAGCGTATTCCAATACATTATAAATGCACCAACTACAGATAAAAGTATCATTCCACCTGCTGCATAAAGTATATCTTTCTCATTTTTTCCAATAATCCCTTGATCTATAAGTCGCTTCAACAAAGCAATTGGAGCTACCGAAGAAGCCGATGAGACCATTGCTAAAATCATATTTAAAAATTATTAAAATATAATATTTTTTTATATATTTTTTTAATTTTTTTATCGAAATTAAATTTTTTTACTTCTCATTTTTATTTAAACTTTTTTTCTCCTTTTTTTATATTTTTTTAATTTTTAACCAATAAACTTCATAAATTTATTTTTCCTATAACTTCCCTAATTTTTTTCTCTAATTTTTTTATTTATTTGCGAACCATAAAAATCTACTTTTTTTACATTTTTTTAACAGTTAACGAAGCCGTTGAAGCCACTGTTGCCAATACATCAAACTGAACTCCTACAAAATCAAATAATTCAAAAAGGAACTATTTTTATCAAATACTAATATATCGTGAAAAATATTTGCTGTAATCTTTTTCTATCCCTTGGATGAGTTTTTTTATCATTATTTCTTCTCTTTTATAATTTTTTTAAAAAAATTTCTTCATAAATCGAAATTTCTTCCTCTAAAGTCAAAATTCCATCTTGAGAAAAAAAGGTTGCGTCAAAAAAATTACTCTTTTTAGTTTTTTTATTTTTTTCTATATCTTCTGTATTCAACGTGAAAAAAATCTAAAAATTTCTTTTTTTATGTACATCATCTTTTTCTTCATAAACTTTTTTTAAAATCTAAAAATTTCTGCTTTCTTTATCAACTCTTGTGGAATTTCTTTTTATCCCACTAAATATCACTTTTTTTACCTTTGGAGATAAACCCAATTTTAAATTTTTTTCTTTGACTTAAACTTATTTCTTCTCGATTTTTCTGTAAAGTTTTTTTGATCATAATAACTCGCTATTCCGTCTTCTATCATAGTAAACTCATCTATCTTATCCCAAATAACTCTCGTCGTTAATATATGATCATTCCCAATATATCGTATTTTTTTATTTTTTTAGTTCTCTTTTCAATTTCTGATAACAAAATTTTTTTCTTAATTTTTTTCTAAAAAAAGAATTTTTTTATCTCTTTTTAGTATTCTTAATTTTTATTGACAAAAATTTTTATTGTACTCTTCTTTATCAATATAAACCGTATCTAGTTTAAAAATTACTTTTTCTCAAAATAATTCAATAATGTTTTATCAGAAAAAAATATAAGTTTTTATTTTTTTGTGTAATTCTTTTTGTTAAAAGCATATACAATAACAAAGTATATCCGCTATCAACTAAGATTATATCGTGTTCTTCCATTTCTGACCTTTCATTTTTTTATTTAAAAAAATTTTTCTGATAAATTGCAGTCGTTCCATTATTTAATTCTTTCTTGAAATCTTCTATACTGTAATCATCAGCACTCAATCTATAAACCCAATTTTTATTTATTTTCAGAGAATTTGCACCTTTTCTTGTTGTTATAAAAATGTCAACACCCAACTTTCTCAAATCCTCTCGGTTTCCTTTATATCTGTGTCCCCACGGATAAGCCAAACAATCTGGCGTTTTATTCAATTTTTCTTGAATTATTCTTTTATTTTCCAATATTTCAAATTCTACAGTTTTCTTAAATTTCTCTTCACTAACCTTATAAAAAAATTCATCCTGTTTTTCCTTAAACAATTTCGTCAAAAACTTCTTTCTCTCTTTCAAAGATTTTTCCTGAAATTCTTCACTTTTTTCTATCTTTCTGTACTTCTCAACAAAATCTTTTTTAGGTTTATGTCCAGGAATTGAAATCTGACTCACTGACTTACAAATCGGCAATCCATCCATTTTTTTCCCGCTAACGTTTTCCTCATAAAAATCATCAAAAAACATACTGTAACTTTCTCTTCTAAAATATGGAGAACTTTCCTCATCATAAAACCCAGTTACTTTCAAATGTTTAAGTGTCATAGCATGAGAATGTGTATGCATCTGAAAATCAACTAATCCACTATTATACATCTCTCTAATCTGATCCCAATTCAAATAAAAATCATTCTTCCCAATATACTTTGTATTCAAAAAAATTGTCGCCTTAATACCATATTTTTTTAAAATTGGAAATGCCTCAACATAATTATTCTTATATCCATCATCAAACGTAACCAAAACTGAATTTTCAGGTAATTTATATCCTAATCCTTTCAATTCTTCCATTTTAAAAGTTTTCTTATCTTTAATCACTTTCATTTGCTCTTCAAATTCTTCCGTTGAAATAATTCCTGGAATTCCTACCTTGTAAACACTGTGATACATCAAACAAGTAAAAAAATTTTTTTCTACTTTTATTATAAACAATATATCCCAGTACCAATAATACTAGCAATATCAATATTTGCCGCAACAAAAAAATTAACATTCCTCTCTCCTTCCTTTTTTTATTTTTTTCAATTTTTTTAAATTCACCCAATTATTTTTAAAAAAATCCTAAATTTTTCCCTCTAAATTTCAGCCATTTCGCTCTTATTTTTTTATCAATCTATCAATTTTAAAATTCAAAACCGTATTTTTTCGTTTATTACTAAAATGCACATGCCTTTTGTTCCCAATATGTCTAACAAACGGCTCCTTAAAAAATATTGTTTTAAACCCTTTTTCCTTGTAAAAATCTGATAAAACTTCCTCGTATCTCTGATTTTCCAATTTCTCATGCAAACCAAATAAATCCATATCTTTTTTTCGTCTCAAACCTGGATTATATGTGAAAATCTCACCTTTCACTTTATAAAATCTCTCACCAGATTTCGAAACATAATCTTCACTCTCATCAAAAAAGAAACCTTCTACGTAATCTTCCTTTGCTCTTCCACCAACAATCAAGATTTTCTCATCTTCCTTCAGCAACTCAATCGATTTCTCAATAAATCCCTCTCGAAAAAATTCCCAATCATCTTCACAATGAAATACATATTCAGTATCAACTTCCTTATAAGCCTTATCAATCGATTTTAACTGACCCAAACGAGTTTCATTTACAATCAACTGAAAATTCTGATTCTCATATTTAGAAACCAATTTTTTTAATTTGTTCCCTTCCGTGCTATCTTCTGTAATTATAATTTTCTTAATCGGATAAGTGTTATACTTAAAAAAACTATCCAAAGTTTCTTCTAGCAAATCAAACCGACCACAACTTGTTATGATCAAACTAACTTCATCATTCATATTGACTTAACCCTTTCTCTGCTCTCATTTTACCAGCTTTATAACATTCGCTAAAAATTCATCATTCTCTTTTAACTTGCTTCTATCATTTTCTTTATGATAAATATGATAAACCAAAGCCTTAAATTTCAACCTTTTCTTACTAATCCCATTATTGTAAAGCCTAACCGCAATTTCACTATCTTCTCGGCCCCAACCTTGTATTTTTTCTTCAAATCCATTCACCTTTTGTAAATCTTCTTTAAAAAATGCCATATTACAACCACGAATTCCGCTCAATTTCTTATCCCTTTTTATAAACATTTTTGACAAAATTCCACATCTTATCATGTTCGCTTTATTCTTAAATCCTTTTTCAAATAATTTAAAAATAAAATTCGGCATTCGATTTTTCAAAAGATTTTTCGAATTTTTTTCATCCACAATCACACGAGAACCTTGCACAAAATACCCTTTTTCCATATTCTCAATATGATCTTGAATAAAATGCTTTTCAAGTATCAAATCTCCATCAATTATTATTAAATATTTTCCACTCGCACAATTTATCGCCTTATTTCTTGACATTGAAAGCCTAAATCCATCATCTTCTTGCCAAGAATGAATAATATTCAACCACGGATAACTTTGCTGAAAATCCTTCACCAAATCAATCGTTTCTTGTTTAGACCCATCATCTGCAATTATTATCTCTCGTGGCTTTACCGTCTGCTCTAAAACACTGTTCAAACAAGCCTTCAACGCTTCAGGCCAATTATAAGTAGTTATTACAAGTGAAGTATCTTTCCCCAAAGTATCGTAATACGCCTCTCTCAATTTCGTATATTTTGTCATCGTATAAATTGAACTATACTTAGCCAACAAATATCCCTCATATCCATCCAAAAAACCAAGTTGCAAAATATACATTTTTACAAATCGAAACAACATTTTTGAATAAATTTTCAAAAAACTTGCACTTTTTTTATGCTTAATATATTCAGTCGCACTCTGTGAAGTATATCTATTCAGCTTCTCTAAAAATTCCTCAATGCTGTCATAAGTATAATGAATTATTTTCTCATTAATTTTTTCAATTTTACTCTCAGTTTGATATTGCTCATGAACCTCACGATTACTTATTTTAACCTTTCCATTCTTCCAAAGCCTAATTACATAATCATCCCATCCACCAAACTTAATCTCCTTCCCAAACGCAATATTTCTAAGTTTTATTTTATAAACATCACTTGAAGATTTTTCATCATTTATAATACTTCTTATTTTTTCTTTCAATTCAGGCGATACAACTTCATCTGCATCTAACAACAATACCCATTTCCCCTGACATTTTTCCAAAACAGAATTTTTCTGAGGACCATACCCTTTCCATTTCTCAACAAAAACCTTTGCTCCTTTAAACTTAGCTATTTCTACCGTCCTATCTTTGCTCTCACTGTCCACAATTATAATTTCATCCGCTATATCCTTTATAGCATCAATAGTTTTCCCTATTCTATTTTTTCTTCATTAAACGTTATTAAACCAACTGATAGTTTCATTTTAAATCCTTTTCAGTTTTTTTATTTATTTTTTACAACTTTTTCTATTAATTCTTTTAATCTTGCTTTATTTTTTTCTCCATTGTAAAATCTTCTACTCTTTCCTCTATTTTTGATTTATATTCATTATATTTTTTCTCATTGTTTAACAATTCAAAAGTTTTCTCAACCATTGTTTTTCTGTCATTCAAAGGAGATAAAGCTCCATATTCATCATTTTCTCCCAATAATTCTTTTACTCCTGTCGGACAAGAATACGCTGATACAACTGTATCCAAAGCCATACTCTCTATTAAAACTGTCGGAATCCCTTCGTGTTTCGCAGTATGTAAAAATAATTTTGCATTCTTAAAAAATGGATACGGATTTAGTTGTTGTCCCAATAAAATCACATCATCCTCTAAATTATATTTCTTTATTTTTTCTTGCACTTCAGAATAACTTTTTCCATTTCCAACATAATATAATTTTTCTTTTATCCCTCTTTTTTTCAATTCCCTGTAAACCTCTATTAATTCTTCCGGCTGTTTTTGCGGAACCATTCTTGAAACTTGCAATATGTAATCTTCCTTTAGATATTTCTCTAATTCATCATTCTTCTCTTCAGATTTTTTCTTTATTTTCTCTATATCTATCGCATTATAAATCATTTCAACTTTATTGGCTTCTATCCCTAATTCATTTACAAACTCATCTCTCATTTCCTCACAAATTGCTATTACTTTATCATATTTTTTTATACTTTTGCCCTTCTCTAATATCTTTTTTTCAATATTATTATCTTCATGTGAAATTGCTCCAAAATGTGCCCATCCTATTACAGGAACATCAAATTTTATTTTTATAATTAAATAAATTATATGAAAAAAATCTATAACTACATCATAATTTTTTTATTTTTTTCAAAAAAATTTTTTTCAATTTTATTGGGTAAAAAAATCTTTTTTTATCCCTCTTTTTATCTCTTTTTTTATTCTATTTTTTTCCACTATATGCTTCAAATAAAAAAATGAATTTTTTTACATTTTTAGGAATTTCATCTAAAAAAATAAATTCTGTTCTTTGTAATCATCCTTCAAAACCAAATCTATATCATCATATAATTCTGATAAATTCTTTAAAGTTTCCAATAAAACTTTTTCAATTCCACCCATCATTAAACACTTATTTAAAAATTAATATTTTTCATTTATATTCCTTTCTTTATATATTATCTAACACATCTTTTTCCAATAATTTCTACTGTTTTTTTCAATTTTATTTTCTAATATAAATTCTTTATCTTTAACCATATAATTTATCATACAAACCAACATCGTAAAAAGCAATTATCATTGATTGATTATTCAAATTTATTTCTGTAATTCCTTGAATTAAATAACAAAAAAATACGAAGCTTTTTAATGCAATTTCAAACGCAACATATTTTTGAAAATTTAGAATCATTTATTTTTTTGTTTTGTAAAACGACATCTTCATTAATCTACTTGGAATTATTATAAAAAAAGAAAACTATTAATGAAAGAAAACCAATACCAAAATAAGCAAAATATTGCAAATACATATTATGAGTATCAAGTCCATTTCTCATTCTCTCAAAAATTTGGATAAAACTGAATTACATATTCATAAACACCTTTTTGTTTATAATATTCTCTTGTAAGATTCCATCTTTGTTTCGACTGCATTCCTAATATTGGACTCTTTTTGTATCATTTTTTTATTGCACCATCCCCAAAAAAATCACTCTTAAATGACTCGAAGGATCCTTTTTTTATATTGCACTATATACTTCAATCTATCAGAAATTGATTTCGGTAATATAAAATACCCTCCAAAACATGCCACTAAAAAAATGATATAACATATTTTTTATTTTTTTCCATAAAAACATACATAATTGTAGGAATCAAACAAATATAAACCATTTTTAGAACGATTTACTAATAAAATAAAAAAATATCTAATATTGCCAAACTTGATAAAAAGTATTTTTTTATTTTTTTAAATTTTTATTTTTTTATCTTCTATTTTATAAAAAAACATATAAAAGATATTAAAAAAATAATAGTATCATACTCATAATATTCGCAAAAATCTTGCGTTGGTAATTCAAAATAAATTCTATCGTAGACAAATCCTTGAGGATTTTTTTCCAAAGATTATAATCTTTTACAAATATTCCGAGTGTTATCAATAATGAAATTGTAGCACTAGTTAATATAGCTTTCAAGAAATTAAAAATTTTTCTCTCCTGTATTTAGAAAAAAATGATAATGGGAAAAAAATAATAAAAATTTTTGCATAATCATCCATATCAAGACGTGTTCCTATCCCACCATTTATCGTAGCTATAATATAGGGTGTTACCACAAATACCAACATCCCATATAAAAATCTTTTTTTATCTAATTTTTTTAATAAAATTTAAACGACTTTCTTTCGAAAAATATCTCAATAAAAAGCAATGAACCCAATATTCCAAAAAAACACTCTGTAATTTTATTGATAAAAAAATAATGATAACGCTAGTAAAATACAACTATAATAGCCTGCTGTTTTTGTTTTTAAATTTTTCCTCATGTATTCTGTTTCTTCCCTGCTCAAACTATAAATTTTCCATTTCATAATTACTCTCCTTTTTTTATTATTTACAACCTTTTTTCAATCTCTCCATACACCCTCTCAACACTAATCCCAGGTATCCCCCTATAATAATCCTTCCTATACGCATACTGGTGTTTAGGTATTTTCACAATATTATTCTCATAAAATTCATTATCCTCAATAACATTACTCTTCTCTTTCCAAGGAAAAAATCCTAACGAACGTTTCCCTGGTCCAAAAATTCCAATCACAAATGGTTTCTCAAATCCACTAGCAATATGAATCGGAGAACTATCATTCCCCACAACTACATCTGTATACGACAAAAGTGCCGAAAATTCCAACAAATTTATTTCTCCTCTTAAATCAATCACATTTCTCTTAGAAAATTTTAAAGGTAATCCCTTTTCAACCTTACTACCTGTAATAACTATCACATTTTTAGAATCCTCAGACAACCTCTGTATCACTTCTCTATATTTCTCAATCGGCCACATCTTCTCAGGTCTTTGACTCCCAGGTGCAACAACAATTATCTTCTGTGTTGCTTCTTCATAGCCACTTTTTTCTAAAATATTCCTAATTTTCATTTTATTCTCATCAGTCGGATAAATTCTAACTGGAATTCTCTCTCCCTCGTAATCAACCAAATCCAACAATCTCTCAACCTCATGCTTTTTCATATCATAATGCACCTTTTTATCCAACATCCACGCTCCACTAGCCACATCAAACCCAACAATTTTAGGTATCCCAGCTAACTTTGCAAGTGCAATAGACCTTATGAATCTATGAGGTATCACCGCATAATCATATTTTTTCTCTTTCAAAATCTTCAAAATCCTAAAAAAACCTCTAATTCCCTTATCTTTACCCTTTTTATCATATAATATAATCTCATTCAAATTTGGATTATTGTCAATAATGCTTTTGTTCGCTGGCAAAGTCAAATAATCTATAACTGAATCTGGATACATATCTTTCAACCTCTGAATCAACGGAGTCGACAACACAATATCTCCAATAAATGCTGTATGTATAATTAATATCTTCATATCTCACCTTTTTCTCGTTTTCTTTCGTGAATTATACCATAAATTACAACATTTTTTAAACTTTTATTTTAACAACAGAGCTCCATACTCAACTGCCCGCTGACAAACACAGCATATTTCTAATATACCATTCATATAAAAATTTTCCCTTTAATGTGATTTGGTAGGCTTACATTATATAAGGAACCTTTCTTTTTTATATACTCTTGTTACATATGTATTATCTCACAACAAAAAAAATTACAAAATTTTTAAAAAAAGTTGTTGACAAAATAATATAAATAGTGTATAATATTTCTTGTCTTGAAGAAGATTTAAGAAAATTTGTTGGGCTGTCGCCAAGCGGTAAGGCACTGGACTTTGACTCCAGCATGCAATGGTTCGAATCCATTCAGCCCAGCCATTTTTTTAATATATGATTGTTAACTATGCTAAATTAATACTATTAAAGTATTAGATATAGCATTTTTTTATTTTATAAAAAAATTTTTTTATTTAATTACAGAGCATAAAAAAACTATATGAATATCTTGTAAATGAAAAAAATGATTTCACTAAAACAATAAATCTATTTAACCCATAAAATTTAACCTTCTAAATAAAAAAACCATTCTTTCATAAATTTTTCTCACCTGTCTTCAAAAATACTAAACCATGAAAAAAATAATACAAAGACGATGTTTCGTTAAACAAAAAAAATAATTATTTTATAAATTTTACTTATTATAATTTATATGTTCCATTTAATAAGGGATGATATAAAAATACCATAAATATTGAGTTCCACTATATTTAAAAGCAATATATTCTTAAAAAGATTGTGAAAAATAGGTCTTCTTTTTCAATAAACTTTTTCATTATGATATTTATATCTTTAATATCAATAAATATAGCTTTTTGAATTTATCCCATGATTATTGGAATATATAATATTATAATTTTAAAATTGTCGAAATATCCTTTTTATGATATAATAAAACTTATAAATTAAAATGTATTTTTAATTATGATAATAATATTTTTTTGTTCTCATTAGAACAGATAAAAAAATTTTAAAATTATACTTTAATATCTAAAAAAATAATAAAAAAATTTTTTTATTGTATTTATTATCATAAGATATAAAATTTTACATTGAATAAAAAATTAAACAAATGCAAACTTAGCATAGAATGGAAGGACATATGAAATTAATTGTTGGATTAGGGAAATCCTGGAGAACAGTATAAATTAACAAGACATAATATCGGTTTTTATTTTTTTATTGATGAATATTTAAAAAGAAAATAACATCAATGATATTAGAGAAAAAAATTTAAATCTGAATTTATTCAAACCAATTTTCAAAATGAAAAAAATATTTTATCAAAAAAACCTTTGACATACATGAATTTAAGCGGTGAAGCAATAGCTGAAGCAGTAAAAATTCTTTAAAATCAATCCAAAAAAACTGAACTTTTTTTGTAATTTATGATGATATGGACATGAAATTTGGTAAATTAAAAAAATAAAAAAAGAAGGTAGTGCCGGAGGACATAATGGTATCAAATCCATTATTAGTCACATTGGAAAAGATTTTATTCGAATTAAATATGGAATTGGAAAGCCAGAATTGAAAGAAGAAACAATAAAAACATGTTCTTGGAAAAATTTACTCTCAAGAAAAAAAGAAATTTTAAAAGAAAGCAGAAAAAAAGATCTTCGACTTAATAGAAGATATCAAAACAAATACTTCAGTAGAAAAAAACTAATGAATAAATACAATTCAAAAAAATAATAAAATAAGAGTGTAAAAATTTTTTTGTGTAAATAGAATAGCAAAAGTACTGAATTTACTAGATTTATCTATTAGTTTACACAAAATTATGAACTCTCTCTTTTGTAAATAGAATAGCAAAATACTAAATTCACCAGATTCATCTGCTAGTTCACAAAAAAATTATATACACTCTCTATTTATTCAAAAATTTAATCTCTCCTAGTTAATAATATTATTTTATGATTTATGAAACAGTAATTTTATTTTTCCAGAAATTTGTTTTTATCATTAATTTTTTTAACAATATCTATCTCTTTCTCATCTTAAAAATATCTATTATTACCACAATACTTTTACACTTTTTATACCAATTATCCCAAGATTAAAAATTTTAATATAAAAATTTCAAAACTTTATGCTGTATCTAAATATCGCTTACTAAATATTACTTATTTTTTTAACTACAAAATTTATCATATAACTTATATTTTTTTCTCACGTAATAGCATAAAAGATCAAATTTAATTCACAAAATAAAAAAATGGCGTCCCCGGTTGGACTCGAACCAACGACCCTCTGATTAACAGTCAGATGCTCTAACCAGCTGAGCTACGGAGACACTCTTTTTTAATAAGAATATATATTAAAAAGTTTGGCAATTTCCTATTTTCCCTAGATAACTCTAAGTATCTTCGGCGTAAACAGACTTAACTACTGGGTTCGAAATGTAACCAGGTGTATCCCTGTCGCTATTGTCACCAAACTTAAAATTTAATAAAGACAATGAGAAATAAATAGTACGGTAAAAAGAATATTAAAAGCTTTCGTATTATTAGTACTGGTCAGCTAAATACATCTCTATACTTACACCTCCAGCCTATCACCACCTGTTCTCGATGGATACTAAAAGAACACTCATCTCAAAGTGGGCTTCTCACTTAGATGCTTTCAGCGATTATCCCTTCCAAACGTGACTACTCAGCCATGCCACTGGCGTGACAACTGATACATCAGAGGTTTGTCCATCCCGGTCCTCTCGTACTAAGGACAGATCTTTTCAATATTCTAGCGCCTGCAGTGGATAGGGACCGAACTGTCTCACGACGTTCTGAACCCAGCTCGCGTGCCTCTTTAATGGGCGAACAGCCCAACCCTTGGGACCTTCTCCAGCCCCAGGATGAGACGAGCCGACATCGAGGTGCCAAACACTTCCGTCGATATGGACTCTTGGGAAGTATCAGCCTGTTATCCCCAGGGGTAGCTTTTTATCCGTTGAGCGATGGCCCTTCCATTTGGAACCACCGGATCACTAACTCCTACTTTCGTACCTGCTCGACCCGTCAGTCTCGCAGTCAAGCTCCCTTATGCGTTTGCACTCTTAGGTTGATTTCCATCCAACCTGAGGGAACCTTTGAACGCCTCCGTTACTCTTTTTGGAGGCGACCGCCCCAGTCAAACTGCCCACCTAGCACTGTCTCCGATACCAGATTAGAATTTCAACAACATATGGTTGGTATTCCAACAGCGACTCTGTAACAACTGACGCCATTACTTCATAGTCTCCCAACTATCCTATACACACATTGCCAAAACCCAATGCCAAGCTACAGTAAAGCTCCACGGGGTCTTTCCGTCCTACTGCAGGTAGTCGGTATCTTCACCGACATTACAACTTCACCAGGCCTCCAGCCAAGACAGCTCTCAAATCATTTCACCATTCGTGCAGGTCGGAACTTACCCGACAAGGAATTTCGCTACCTTAGGACCGTTATAGTTACGGCCGCCGTTCACCGGGGCTTCAATTCGGATCTCTCAATCCTCCTCTTAACCTTCCGGCACTGGGCAGGTGTCAGCCCATATACGTCGCCTTTCAGCTTAGCATAGACCTGTGTTTTTGGTAAACAGTTGCTTGAGACTCTTCACTGCGACCTATTTCCCCTTGAAGTGTTTCTCTTCTCAAGTAATATAGGCACCCCTTCTCCCGAAGTTACGGGGCTATTTTGCAGAGTTCCTTAGCTAGAGTTAGCCTGTCGGCCTTAAGTTTCTCACTCTGTCCACCTGTGTCGGTTTACAGTACGGGCACTTAATTTCCTCCTTAGAAGTTTTTCTTGGCAGTGTAGGATTTGTGACTTACACCAAGAGGTGCTTACCCATCAGTTCTCACGTTTAAGCATACGGATTTGCCTATATGCTCACGCTATTTCCTTAGAAAGGCTAAACCGTCAGCCTTCTCACATACCTTCCTGCGTCACTCCATCAGTAATAACGTTAATTAAGTGGTATAGGAATATTAACCTATTTTCCATTCGCCTGCGCTACTTAGCCTCGGCTTAGGTCCCGACTTCCCCAGGGCGGACAAACCTTCCCCTGGAAACCTTGGACTTCCGGCCGGCGGGATTCTCACCCGCCTTCTCGCTACTCATTCCTGCATTCTCACTTCTGATACCTCCAGCAGGCCTTACAGCCTGCCTTCATCGGCTTACAGAACGCTCTCCTACCAAGATGCAAAGCATCTTCCACAGCTTCGGTTTATGTCTTAGCCCCGTTACATCTTCGGCGCAGATACTCTCGACCAGTGAGCTATTACGCACTCTTTTAAGGTATGGCTGCTTCTAAGCCAACCTCCTGGTTGTCTGTGAATATCCACCTCCTTTCCCACTTAGACATAATTAGGGACCTTAGCTGGTGGTCTGGGCTGTTCCCCTTTTGTCCACGGACCTTATCATCCATAGACTCACTCCTAATCATTAATATATGGTATTCGTAGTTTGCTTGATTTCGGTAAGCAATACGCCCCCTAGATCATACAGTGCTCTACCCCCACATATCTTAAAAATTAAAGGTGCACCTAAATGCATTTCGGAGAGAACGAGCTATCTCCTAGTTCGATTGGCTTTTTCACCCCTAGACCTATCTCATCTCCCAACTTTTTCAACGGCGGTGAGTTCGGTCCTCCACTAAGTCTTACCTTAGCTTCAACCTGGACAGGCCTAGATCACTAGGGTTTCGCGTCTATGACATACGACTTATCGCCCTATTAAGACTCGGTTTCCCTTCGGCTCCATTCTTTTTTTAACCTTGCCATATATCATAACTCGCAGGATGATTAACCAAAATCCACGCAGTCACTCTTGCGAGCTCCTACCGTTTGTAAGCACACGGTTTCAAATTCTATTTCACTCCCTTACTCGTGGGTTCTTTTTCACCTTTCCCTCACGGTACTCTTCTCTATCGGTCAACAAAAAGTATTTAGCCTTACGTGATATGGTCCACGCTGATTCACACCAAATTCCTCGTGCTTGATGCTACTCGGGTGCTTTAAGTTTCACTAATAGTTTTACGTTCTACAGGACTATCACCTTCTTTGGTCCAGCTTCCCAGCTGTGTTCCACTTACTCTACTAGTAAAATGACTTTATGGCTATTAGTCTATTAAAGTCCCTCTACCCCATATACACAACGTCGCCAACTTACATGTATATGGTTTAGGCTGTTCTCCGTTCGCTCATGCTACTTAGAGAATCGTTTTTTTACTTTCTTTTTCCTCCCGTTACTTAGATGTTTCAGTTCACGGACTTACCTCTTTCGTATATGTGATCTACACATATAGGTTTTCCCATTCGGACATCTTGGTATCAAAGGTTATGTGCACCTCCACCAAGCTTTTCGCAGCTTATCACGTCCTTCATCGGCTTTTGTTGCCTAGGCATCCTCCGTGTGCCCTTAATAGCTTTTTATTCTAACTCTAACAGTTTTTCCTGTTTTTCATTGTAATCTTTTTACCTACTATTCATTTCCCATTGTCCTTATGCTAGAAGAAACATAATCCAAACAGATTTAGTATTTATATACTCCTTAGAAAGGAGGTGATCCATCCGCACCTTCCGGTACGGATACCTTGTTACGACTTCACCCCAATCACTATCCACACCTTAGGTACCTTCCTCCTTACGGTTGAACCAGTAACTTCCGGTGCAAACAACTCTCGTGGTGTGACGGGCGGTGTGTACAAGACCCGAGAACGTATTCACCGCAACATTGCTGATTTGCGATTACTAGCGATTCCAACTTCATGAAGTCGAGTTGCAGACTTCAATCCGAACTTAGATTGGCTTTTTTTAGTTTTTGCTCCACGTCACCGTTTTTGCTCCTCTTTGTACCAACCATTGTAGCACGTGTGTAGCCCAGATCATAAGGGGCATGATGACTTGACGTCATCCCCACCTTCCTCCTGCTCTTCGCAGGCAGTCTAGTTAGAGTCCCCAACTTAATGATGGTAACTAACTATAGGGGTTGCGCTCGTTGCGGGACTTAACCCAACATCTCACGACACGAGCTGTCGACAGCCATGCACCACCTGTCTCTACGTTCCCGAAGGCACGGCCTGTTCTCACAGGCCTACGTAGGATGTCAAGATCTGGTAAGGTTCCTCGCGTTGCGTCGAATTAAACCACATGCTCCACCGCTTGTGCGGGTCCCCGTCAATTCCTTTGAGTTTCAACCTTGCGGTCGTACTCCCCAGGCGGATTACTTATCGCATTAGCTTCGGCACAGACACTCTTCATGCCCACACCCAGTAATCATCGTTTACAGCTAGGACTACCAGGGTATCTAATCCTGTTTGCTCCCCTAGCTTTCGCACTTCAGCGTCAGTTGCTGTCCAGTGGACTATCTTCATCATCGGCATTCCTACACATATCTACGAATTTCACCTCTACTCGTGTAGTTCCGTCCACCTCTCCAGCACTCTAGATATACAGTTTCAAAAGGCAAGCTTTGAGTTGAGCCCTAAGTTTTTCACCCCCGACTTGTATATCCGCCTAGATGCCCTTTATGCCCAATAATTCCGGATAACGCTCGCGACATACGTATTACCATGGTACGCTGGCACGTATTTAGCCGTCGCTTCTTCTGCAGGTACCGTCACTTGCTTCTTCCCTGCTGAAAGCACTTTTACAATCCGAAAACCGTCTTCGTGCACACAGAATTGCTGGATCAGAGTCTCCTCCATTGTCCAATATTCCCCACTGCTGCCTCCCGTAAGAGTAAGGGCCGTATCTCAGTCCCCTTGTGGCCGTTCATCCTCTCAGACCGGCTACCTATCTTCGTCTTGGTGAGCCGTTACCTCACCAACTAACTAATAGGACGCAAAAGCTCTCTCTTAGCATCTCTTTTTCATTAAAAGCTTCATGCGAAACTTTAATAATATCTAGTCTTATCAGTCGTTTCCATCTGTTATCCCAGACTAAGAGGCAAGTTCTTTACGCGTTACTCACCCGTCCGCCATGGTTATCACGGTGCAAGCACCGTTTCCCCATTGACTTGCATGTGTTAAGCATTCTGTCAGCGTTCATCCTGAGCCAGGATCAAACTCTTCATTCAATATTTATTTTCACCTTTTAAAGTCTTATTGACAGGAACTTTTTATTATTAAAAGTCCTTATTTATCACATCTTTTATGGTATATGCTTCTTCTATTTATTTGTTTATTGTACATGATACATTTTCGTATCGACAAGAGGTATTATATCAAAAACAAAAAAAATTGTCAACTACTTTTTTTGTTTTTTTAGTTTTTTTGAATTTTATATTTTTTTATAAAAAAATAATAATGATATAATGACGATTTTTTTACTATGTTTAAAGAGCATTTATATTATAATTTTTTTAATATGATGTATTTAGATAATATTTTTTTATAGAAATGAAAAAAATAAAGGGAAGTGAGAAAATAAGAATTTTTTTATTAATAATCAATTCTTACTATTCTCATTTTTATACTCTAACCTATGAACTAATAAAATTACATAAACTTAGATTTTTAAGTTTAGTTTTTAAAAAGTAATTTTACTATATAAAATTATTTTTTTCAAAGAATTTTTTTAAATTTGGAGGGAAGTAATTCGGTCCTTTTATTACTTTTTCCGTCTTCTCTGTAGATTGGTTGTCCATTTTCATCTAATTTGCTTAAGTTACTTCTGTGAATTTCTTCAAAAACATCATCTATAACGTTTTGCATCCCGTGTTCGATGATTGTACCACAAAGGATGTAAAGCATATCTCCTAATGCATCGGCAACTTCTACTATGTCTCCATTTTGAGTCGCTTCTAGATATTCTTCATTTTTCTTCTTTCATTAAATTAAATCTTAATTTTTTTCTAATCCATCTTTTAATTTTTCCGATTGGTTTTTCTGAATTTCCTAATTTATAGATTTTTGTGAAATTCTTCTACACATTCAATTGCTCTTTTTCATTCTTTTTCCTTTCGAGTTTTTGTTTTTTTAATTATGTTTTTGTAATCTTTTTTCCTATTATGAATTTTTATAAAATAATAAACTCAGACAGGTTAAGTAAAATAACCTATTTGAGTTTATCTTTAATTTTTTTAAATATTTATCTTCTTCTTCCTAGAAGTCTTAAAATGTAAATAAATAAGTTAACGAAATCTAAGTATAGTTGTAATGCACCGTGTATTTCAATTTTATCAAGTATTGAAGCATCTTCTTGCATTGCATAAGCTATTACGTTACTTTTTATTCTGTTTACGTCAACAGCTATGAAGATTATAAATACTATAACTCCTATTATTGAAGTTACAAGCATTAATCCATCACTTCTTAGGAATATATTTATTAAGCTCATTATAATTAATGAGATTATTCCTACTGTTAGTAAACTTGTGTATTTTGTTAAGTCTTCTTTTGTGCAGTAACCGTAAATTGCTAATACTGTGAATAAAACTACTGTACTTGCAAATGCAATCACTACTAAATCTAATCCGTAAGCTAATCCTAATGTTGACAATGTAACTCCGTTTAATACTGAATAAATTAAAAACATTGCTCTTAATGCTCCAGCACTTGATTTATAAGTTAGCGCTGTAAATGCTATTACTGTTACAAATTCTAGTACTATTGCACCTATCATTATTGGTCCGAAAATTTCATTTGAAATAATTCCATTGGATACTGCGTTTAAAAAGAAAAAACCAGTAACTCCTGTAATGATTAGTCCTAAAACCATCCAAAGTATACTTCCTCTTACTTTTGATGTTACTAAACTTTGTAAATCTTCATAACTCATGTACGTTCTGTAATTGTTTTCTTCTAAATTAACATTTCCCATTTTTATCACCTCTTGACAATATGGTCATTTTTATTTTAAGATGACCTCGAGTATATTTTAGAATACTTCTTTTATAACTTTCTCTATTTTTTTCCTTTTTTTATTTATAGAAAAAAATTCTTTTTTTACAAACTATTTTGCAAATGGAACTTTTGATTCTTCAATTAAAATATTAACAATTTCATCAACAGATACATTTTGACTATCTTGAGAACCGAATCTTCTTACGTTTACTTCATTGTTAGCTACTTCATTTTTACCAATAATTAATTGTACTGGTATTTTTTGGTCTCCGTTTGCTTCTCTGATTTTGTATCCAATTTTTTCTACTCTTGTGTCAATTTCTACTCTGATTCCTGCTTCTTGTAATTTTTTGAATACTTCTTTTGCAAATGGAACTTGTTCATCAGAAATTGTTAAAATTCTTGCTTGAACTGGTGCTAGCCAAATTGGGAAAGCTCCTGCGTAATGTTCAATTAAAATTCCAAGGAATCTTTCTAAACTTCCGTACATTGCACGGTGAATCATTACTGGTTCATGTTTTTCTCCATCTGCACCAATGTAGCTCATTTCAAATCTTTGTGGTAAGTTGAAATCTAATTGAATTGTTCCACATTGCCAAATTCTTCCGATTGAATCTTTCATTTTGAAGTCAATTTTTGGACCGTAGAATGCTCCATCTCCAGGATTTAATTTGTAATCAATTCCTTTATGTTCTAAAGCTGATTTTAAATTAGTTTCTGCCATTTCCCAAATTTCGTCTGAACCAATTGCTTTATCTGGTTTTGTCGATAATTCAATATGATATTCAAATCCGAATAAAGTATAGAATTTATCGTATAAATCAATAATTTCAATAATTTGTTCTTCAATTTGTTCTTTAGTACAGAAAACGTGCGCATCATCTTGTGTAAATGCTCTAACTCTCATAAGTCCATGCAAAGCACCACTAAATTCATGTCTATGAACCAATCCCATTTCTCCATATTTTAATGGTAAATCTTTGTATGAATGTAAGTTGTTTTTATAAGCAATTATTGAACCTGGGCAATTCATTGGCTTAATAGCGTATACTTTTTCATCAATTATTGATGTATACATATTTTCTCTATAATTAAACCAGTGTCCTGAAATTTCCCATAATTCTCTATCTAGCATAATTGGTGTTTTAATTTCTTGGTAACCTCTTTTTTTATGTTCAACTCTCCACATTTCTTGAAGTTTATTAAATAATTCAACACCTTTTGGCATAAAGAATGGGAAACCTGGTCCATGTTCGTCTAAGAAAAATAAGTTAAGTTGTTTTCCTAGTTTTCTGTGATCTCTTCTTTCTGCTTCTTCCATCATTGTTAAGTAATCATCTAATTCTTTTTTACTTGCAAAAGCTACTCCGTAAATTCTTTGTAACATTTTGTTATCAGAATTCCCTCTCCAGTATGCTCCTGCTGTTGACATTAATTTGAATGCTTTTAAATATCCTGTTGAAGGAATGTGAGTTCCTCTACATAAATCTACAAATTCTCCTTGTTTGTAAATGCTAACAGTGTCTTCTCCTAAGTCATCAATTATTTCAACTTTGTAAGTTTCTCCTTTTTCTGCGAAGAATTTTTTAGCTTCTTCAGCACTCATTTCACTTCTTTCAAAAGGATAATTTTCTTTTACAATTTTTTTCATTTCATCTTCGATTTTTACTAAATCTTCCTCAGTAAATGGTTTCTCTGGGTCAAAATCATAAAAGAATCCATTTTCGATTACTGGACCTATTGTAACTTTTGTATTTGGGAATAATCTTTGAACAGCTTGTGCCATAATGTGTGCAGCACTGTGTCTTATGATTTCTATTCCTTTTTCACTTGTTGCTGTTATCAATTCTATATTTCCTGATTTTTCTATCAAATATGAAGGATCTACTTGCGTTCCGTCAATTATAGCTCCTACAGTTGCTTTTCCTAAGCTAGAACCTATGGTTTTAGCAAATTCCACTACTGTCATTGGTTTTTCTAGTTGTCTTTTGCTACCGTCAGGTAATATCATTTCTATCATTTTTTTCTCCTTCTTTCTAAAATTTAGTTTGATTTACAATTTATTTTTTTGTGTTTTTCAGTATATCACATGTGGGAAAATTCTTCAAACCTTTTTTTATTTTTTTCCTTTCTCAATTTCTTACTTTTTGCTTCAAAAATTTTAATAAAGAAAAAGTAAAAAAACTCACTTTACTCAAATAATTGAATTTTTATTCAATAAAAAAATACTTATTAAGCATATTTTTTTAGCAAAATAAGTATTCTTTATACTTAACTTTATTTTATAATCCAGCTCCGAATTGGATTCCACCACCACTGTAATTTAATTGAACATTTTTTTCTGGGAATGTTACTATTCCAAATTTTAATGTTACTACTGGGTAGTATCCTAATTTTTTATTGTCAGGTTTATCCCATTTCATTCCAGCACCAATTTCCCATTCAACATTTTCAAATCTATGACTTATTGTCGCCATTCCTAATGTTAATTTGTTTGCTCTTATTGCTGCTGACGAACTTTCGAAAATTTCTGGATCGGAAGCTTTTGGAGCTCCATCTTGTACATATTGTACTTTTGCTCCTACCCACCAAGGTTTGTCAGGATCTTGTCCAAACATATATTTTCCTTCAAGTTCATGTTTTCTAAAATTAAATGCACTTTTACGACCTGGCACATCTCTATAAATTCTATCTGGTCTTTCCATTATAAATTTATATCCCATAAAGAATTTTTCTAAGTATCCAGCTTCAATTTTGAATGTTAAGTCATTCAATCGGTCAATTCCTTTATAATTTGTTTTATGTAAAGAATCTGAACCGTCAATTTCCATATCTAATCCCACTTGGAAATATTTTTTTACCTTTTTCTTAAATCTTGTAATTTAGAATTAAAGTCATTCAAATTAAATTTATTTTTGTCTATATTTTTTTCTTCTTCAACATAACTTTTTATACGCTTGTTCTTCTTCATTACTCAAAAAAATAACTGATCTTTAGTATCAATATTTATTTTATCAATTTGATTATTAGAATTAGCAATCGAAAAATTCTTTTTGTATTTGAATCTTGTACTAATTTTTATATCCCGATTTTTCATTCGCAACCTTTTTCAGTTTCTTCAGTTTTATCTTTTTGCATATTTTTGGTTTAGCATTATTTTTCATATCTATATAACAAACTAATTGTTGTATAATCACTTCCAGAAGAATAAACGTCATCCGTTGCATTAGTCGGTGTTGCATTTATATCTCTATATTTTTTCTTTCCAAAACCGTAACTAGCTCTAAAATAATGATCTGATTCAAACTTTTTATTTTTCATTTTTGTTGTATCATAAACGAAACCGAATCTATGTAAATTCGTTTTCAATTTTAAATCAGGAGTTCCAAAAGTTGCACTATTTCCGTAAATATCATTTATTTGATTCATTACATTTGAATATTCTACTCCCCATTCATTAAAATTAACTCCGAATGTTCTGTCTCGATAGGCTTCCTTATATTTCTTTCTGTCCCATCCTATAGTTTCGTTATATGGAAAATATCGTTTATTTCTATCAGAATATCTATATAAAAATGCATTATCATTATCTGTTACATATCCATATTGAACTTCTCTGTTAAACGTTTGTTCTGATCTAAAATTTTCAAATTCATATTCGTCATTTCTCTCAAAATCTAAACTCACAAAACGTTTATTATCAATATCAGCCTTCAAATAATTTCTTACGTAACGATTTTTTAACCAATTATCGACTGCATGTTTATCATCTCTCATTGTTAAAATATAATTGAAATTTACATTCCCAATACTATATCTAAAATTATTTTTTAATCCTAAAACATCAGTCGGTGTTTCAATGATATCATATCCATTGAACATCGTTCTTTTCGCATCAACTTTTTGGAATGTAAAATCTGCATCATTTACAACTTTTACGTCATATTTATTATTTGTTTTTGCAGTATTGTCAAAAATTGTAGTATACAATTTTGCATTTAATGTTCCAATATTTACTGCTGGTTTTTGTTTCATCGGATTTCCACTTGCATCTGTTGCTAATTTATATCCAGTTGTCGAATTAACATCTTCTATTTTTCTACCACCACTAAATTCTGGAATGTAAGTATTCTCGTAATCTCTCGCTTCAATACTAAAATCATATGAAATATACGAATCTTTCAATGGAATATCAATTCTATCATTTCCTACATTGAACTTTTGTGATCTATATTTTTCAGAAATAATTTTTTTCGCTCTTCTGATTCTTTCAGCATCTTCGTAAACTTTGTATGTTTTACTGTTTGCATCTGCCGTCAAATCCAAAAATAAATTATTATAATTAGGATTATCTCTTGTGTAATCGTATTCATACTCTTTTCGTTTTACATCAACTTGTTTTGTTTGAGCTCCAAAATATAATGTATTTGTCAAATTTTGATATGCTGTTCTTGGCTCGTATCCAAAAAATTCACTTTTTTTGAAAGGATAATAATTTCCAAAAGTCATAGATTGCTCTTTTCGCTTATCATAAGCCACTTTTGGAACCCATCTAATTGTACCAGTTTCCAATGAATACCAATCTGCATCGTCACGCTCTCTCATTCCACGCACTTCTCCGTATTCATCTTTATCTGAATTTAAATACTCAAAACGAATTTTAGGCCCTCTCAAATCTATAAAATAATTTCTTTTTTTTCTGTACGAGTTTAAATCTCCCACATATCCTGGATTAATATCTATAAATTCTTCATTGTCCACTCCAACAGAAACATCATTATTTCCATTGATATATTTTATACTTTTATACAAATCAACATCAGTTTTTCTAGGATCAAGTTCGTCTCTATCAACGATATCATCATTAATTTTTGTCAACTCTCTCAATGCTTCCCTATCAGATGTCCAATTGTAATTTAAATTAAATTCTCCATTTCTTCCAAGCTCTTGATCAATCTTAAAGTCATAAAGCCCAATTTTATTATACTTATTAACATAAGCTGTATAATCGTCATTCAATTTAACACCATCTACAGCTCTCATCAAATTTGTAGTCATATTTTTATAATTCAAATTCCAAATTCCGTAACCTAAATCATAAAATTTTCTGTCTTCCTCCTCTTTTTTTGGTGTACTAACAAATTTATGATTTAATGAAAAATCCCATTCTCTTTTACGGTTACCAATCGGAACAACTAATCTATTTATAAATATATTTCCGCTATTCCCATTTGAAAAATTATAATCATTAGAAAATTTTAATGCTAATTTTTTCTTTGCACTAAGCTCAAAATCTACAAATCCCTGTGCTAATGGACCTTTATCATAATCAAATCCCCATATTCCGTACAATCCTCTATCGCTATCTGATCCAATATACGGAAATAATGTCGCTCTCTGACTTTGTGGCTTTAATGAAACCACATAGTACGGCAATTTCAGCCAAGTTTTCCCAGCTGCAACTATACCAATGTCTTTGGCGACAACTTTTCTATTAGGGTATATATCCAATTCTCTCGAATTCACCTTATAATTTGGCTTTTCATACGGACTTGACGTAAACCAACCATTTTTTACGGTTATTTTTCTTGGTGATTGTTTTCCTGAAGATTTTTTAGGATCTGGCTCTTCACTCAGTATTTCTTCACCACCATATCTTAATTTTAAATTCACATCATAACTTTCAGCACCAAACATTTTGGCCTTTCTATTATCCATATCATAAACTACTTGATCTGCCTTTATAATTTGCGAACCTTGATTGAATTCGACATTTCCATGAGCAAAAATTATATTTTTTTTAGCCAATTTTTTCAAATTATCGGCTTGAATAGTAACATCATTATATTTCAATGATACGTTACCTTTTGTTTCTATTGATTCCTTCTCTAAATCGATTACTGATTTTTGTGTTTCTAATTCTATAACTCCATTTTCTGCCTTTAATCTTGCAAAAAGTAAAATATAGAACAGCAAAATCAATACTTGTTTATGTTTTATTTTTCTCATATTTTTCAACCTTTTTTTAAGTTTTTTTGTCTTTTTGAATTATATCATTTTTTTATAAAAAAACAATTCATTGTCACACAATCAATCAATTTAGCAATTTATTTATTTTTTCCCATTCTCTATAATATTCGTAAATTCAATAAACTTCTCTTTCATTTCTTCCAGATATTTCTGATCTCCAACCAAAGTCTCTATTTTATCAAAAATACTGTGCCACGCTTTATAAACTTCTGGCATAATTTTTTGCCCTTCATCAGTTATTTTTGTATAGGAATGTTTTCCAATTTTTATTCTTTCAACATATCCTTTTGCAGCCAATTTGTCAACAAATCTCGTAACTGTCGAAGGAGCTATCGTCAATGCTTCTGAAATTTCATTCACAGACAATCCTTTTGGTTCCTCTTGTAACAACACTAACAAAAATGCATGCGTCGAACACATATTCATTCCTTCAAACGATTCTTCGGCTATTTTATTTAGAAGTCTAAACATTTTCGAGATAGTAAAATATAAACAGCCATTTATTTTTTCTTCTCCTTTACTACATCCCATTTTTTCTCTCCTTAAATTTTGTTTGTATGTACATATACTATATCATATTTTTACTTTTGTCAATCACTCTTATTCTATTTTCGCACCTATTTTTAAGACTGGAAAATAAAATTCCAAAACTTTTTTTATAATTACATAAACAGGAATTGCAATAAAGGCTCCTCCCATTCCAAATAAAGCTCCTCCAATCAAAACTACTAAAAGCGTCGTAATTGGATGAATATTAACACTTTTACTAGTTAGCCATGGTTTTATTATATTCGCTTCTACAGTTTGAATAATCGTAATAAATACGACTATCCATAATGCCAACTGCCACGATTTTGTTATTGCAAAAAGAACTACTGGTACCAATCCGATAAAAGGCCCTAAAAATGGAATAACATTCCCAAAACCAATAATCATCGAGAACAATAAACTATAATCTAATTTCACAAAATAAAATATAATATAAGATAAAACTCCCACAATCAAACTGTCTATAATCGTTACCTTTATATAATCTCCTATTGATTTATCAATTTCTTTTATCAAATTTTTTTCTTTACTCAAATCCAAAGCATCCAATCTATTTTTAACGCCTCTTTCTATCGAATCATAGCTAAAAATCAACATTATCGTAAAAATTGGCGTCATAAATAATAGTGTAAAAAGTACTGCTCATCAATGAAAAACTTGAACTCAAAACTTTTAACACGTTACTAATAATCGCATCTTTTGAATTTAATATTGTCGTTTTTTTAAATCAATATTATTATCTTCTAAAAAAACTTAAACGTATTTTTTTGAAATTGGTCTTGATTCTTTATAAAAAAATTCAATTAATCCTGATAATTGTTTTAGTTACAAGCGGAATTATTGTCAAAACGATATACAAAAATCGCACAAAATATTGTCAAAACAACTAAAATTGCTAAATTTCTATTTAATCTTATTTTTCCCATCCACTTTTTTTATCAATTTTTTTGCTTCTCTTCACCGTCTGAAACACTTATCATATCTATAATTGGCATCAATGCATACACAATTATAAACGACAAAATGAAAGGAAAAATCGTACTTATCACTAAATTAATCGGTTTCACAAAATATTCGTAAACTTTAAAAAATAACAATATTGTCAATAAAGTCAACACACCCACAATCAAAAATATTACGAATTTTTTTGTAAATTTTTTTCTTCATTATAAAAATTTCATTAATTCATTTCCTTCCTTTTAACGTCTAGTAAGCACTGTTTTTTCTGTTAAATACAATATCGATTGGACATCCTTCAAATCCAAAATACTCTCTCAATTTGTTTTCAATATATCTTTGGTACGAAAAATGAATTAAATCTGGATTATTTGAGAAAAATACAAATTTTGGCGGTGCTTGGCTTACTTGAGTCGCATAATTGATTTTAACGGCTCTACCTTTTCTCGTAGGAACAGGATTTTGTGCAATTATTTCTGCTAAAATTTGATTCAATAATCCAGTTGTTATTTTCTTATGATATTCTTCGTTAATAAATCTCGCTTGTTCCAAAATATTTACTGTTCTTTTCCCAGTCAACGCTGATATTGTCACAATCGGCGCATAATCCAAAAATGGCAAATCTGCTTTTACCAACTCAGTAAATTCCTTCACACTATTATTATTTTTTTCAATTAAATCCCATTTATTAACTGCAATAATAATTGGTTTTCTTTCTTCGTAAATCAATCCCGCAACCCTTTTATCTTGATCAGTCAGCAACTCTGTCGCATCTAACATTAATACACAAACATCTGCTCTTTTTATTGATTTTACTGCTCTCAAAACACTGTAATATTCTATTGAATCCTCAACTTTTGATTTTCTTCTAATCCCAGCTGTATCAATCAATGTGAATTTATCCCCATCGTATTTCAAGCTCGAATCAATCGCATCTCTAGTCGTTCCAGCCATATCACTTACAATTGAACGTTCCTCATTCAATAATTTATTTACTAGTGAAGATTTCCCAGCATTTGGTCTTCCCAAAATTGCTATTTTCAAACTATCTTCTTCCTCAACCTCTTTTTCATCATCAAATTTTTCAACTACTGCATCTAACAAATCACCTAAATTTGTTTTATGTTCTCCAGAAATTCCAATAACTTCCTCAAATCCTAACGCATAAAATTCCAAAATATTTTCTTGGTCTCTCATATAATTATCAATTTTATTAACGGCCACAACTACTTTTTTATCCTGTTTTCTCAAAACATTTGCTACATCTTCATCTAACCCAGTAATTCCAGCTTTTCCATCTACCAAAAAAATTATTACATCAGCTTCATCAATAGCTACTTGGGCCTGTTGTTTAATTTTACTCATCATAAAATCATTTGTTCTTGGTTCAAGTCCACCTGTATCTACTAATAAAAATTCTTTCCCAGACCACTCTGTTTCTCTATAAAGTCTATCTCTTGTTACTCCTGGTTCATTTTTAACAATTGACAACCTATCTCCTATCAATTTGTTAAATAATGTTGATTTTCCCACATTCGGTCTCCCGACGATTGCGACTACTTGTTTCATTTTTTCCTCCTAAAATTATTTATATCTTTTTTTGATTTTTTTGTTACTATGTATTTTTACTATTTTTTTAATTTTTTTCACAACAAAAATTTTTTTCTTGAAAACTCAATTATTGCTATAACTTTTTTTAGTTTTTATTTCTAAATATAATTTTTTTATGCCACAATTGTATGCTCAATCTAAAAAAATACTTAAAAATTTTATCACTATCAACTTTGGCATCTCATTTAATTTCTCTTCAATTTCCGCATTTGCACTAATTTTTCATAGTAACTCTATCTGCATAATTTTTTTCTAAAAATTTCAATATTGTACACATTTTGATTTGCATTTAAAAAAATGCTTCAATTTCCGAAGTATATTCGTAATCATAATCAATTATAAATGTTGATTTTTTTCTACATATTTTATAATTTCTGCTTCATTTACTGCTAATTTTGCTGTTTTCGCATAATTTCTTATTAAACCTCCAGCACCTAGCTTTATACCACCAAAATATCTTGTTGCAACTAAGGCGACATTATATACATTTAAAATATTTAATATTTCTGCCATTGGCTTTCCTGCTGTATTTGTCGGCTCTCCGTCATCATTATACTTAAAATATTCTTGTCCATTTTCAATTACTCGATAAAGTGGCACATTATGTGTGGCATTTGGGTGCATTTCTTTTATTCCGTTTATAAATTTTTCTGCTTCCCTTACGCTTGAAACTGGTTTTATGTACCCTATAAATTTTGATTTTTTTTCCTCAAATTCAATTATTGTCTCTTTTGCTACTGTATTCAAATTTTTCCCTCCTCACTTTTTTTAAAACTTCCACGACTAAAATTGTAAATATTTAATATTTAATAAAAATAAATCTCAGATAACCTATTTTTCAAGTAAATTAAGTATATCTGAGTTTTTTTATTTTACGGTAATTTTTTTCAATAAATAATTTAATCTGTAATTACCCTATTTATCTATCTTATCTCATATTTAATATTATTTCAAAAAAATTTTATTGAATAGTCACATATTCTTCTAATTGCTGATATTTCTTCGTTTTAACAAATTCTTTCTGCATTTTTTTCATAATCTGCATCTGTTAATTTTTTTAGCATCTTCGCCATTAGAATATGAACTCTTCATAAATAACGCTAATTCAACCAGTTGAAAAGCCTCTTTATCCTCATCATAGTTATCTTTTAACACTTTTTTTCAGAAACTTTCGCATTCTCAATATCATTTATGTAATCTTCAAACATTTTCTTCTTATTTCCTGTCTCTAAATATTTTTTTCAGATTTTTTTCCATAAATTTTTTTCAAAACATCAGCATATTCTTGACTATTTAATTCTTTTCTCAACCTTTTTACTAGTTGTTCCTTTTTTTGTAACAACTTTAGTTCTTCCATTTTTTTCGCACTTCATTTTTTTCTGAAAGATTTTGCACTTCCTACAAAACTAATACTTGCGATGACCAATCCCAATGTAACTACTTTTTTTCAACACTTTAACTTCTCCTTTAATTCCCATTATTCACCAAATTGTTAAAAATTCTCTGTAAATTAATAATTATGATATCATAAAAACAAAATAATTTTTCTAGCATTTATTTTTAAAAAAATTCTTCTAAAAAAACTTGTTATCTTCTTTCATTTTAGCTCTAACTTTTTTTAGCAATTGGACTCACATCCAATATTTTATAATTTTCTTTCATAAGCGTTTTATCTTCTAGCTTATCATTTATTCCTAAAATACTGAAAAAAATAACACCATTTCTCTCTGAAAATTATAGTCAAGCATTTCGTTTGAAACTTTTTTCCCCTAAAATATTATTTATGTAATCACTAACAGCTTTTTGCATATTCCTTTTTTTATCTGAATCTAGCATTGACTTACTCAAATAATAAGTCAGTTTCATTCCTCTATATTCTTCATCTGACACTCTATACATATCACGAATTTTTTTATCAGATAAAAGCGTTTAACACATTTTTCTAAAAATCTTTTGTTTTTTTCTTTTCATCTTTTTCTTGAGAAGCATCTAAAATTTTTCAGCATAAAGCTATCTCCATATCTAGCTTTTTACCTTTTCATAATATTCTTTTTTTCTTTTTTGTGTCATTCATAGCATCATAATATCTATATGTTAAAAAGTAATTGATCATATTCATACGGATTATACTTCACATACTCATCCAAATATTTTTTTGCTTTTATTCAAATCTTTTTTTAGAACCTATCAAATATAAATTTATTAATTTCCCTAAAACTACATAATTCTTGTTATTTTTTTACTCAATAAATCTTCTAAATCTTTTTTCTGAGCCTCAAGAGCTTTTTTTCATCATTTATAAATTGAGGCGAATCCCTCAAATCATAATCTATTTTTATTGTACTATTTATAATATCTCGGCTTGCACCTATTTTTGTTAAATCATTTCGAATTATTTCCTTTTTTGTATACGCATTTCCTACGACACTTCCAAAAATAAAAAACATCGCAACTGCTAATTTCTTCTTCATTTTATATCCCAAAACTCCCTTGTCTCCTTTACTTTCTATACCTTCATTGTCTGATTCCATAATTCGTCCATTTCCAAACTGAAAACTTTATTTAAATTCTGAATCTTTATCAGTTTCTTCCTTAATTCTTTTAGAAATCCGTGTTTGCTCCAATTTGTCAGCATTTTCCTCACGTAATCCTATATTTTGAATTTCCTCATTCATTATTGTAACATTAAAAAATAAAATTACTTCTGCTCGTAAATTGTAATCTTCTACTTCTCTACTTACATTCGTAGAAGCCACTTCTTTTAAGTATTCTTCGACTCCTTTTTCAATCTCACCGTTATTATAATGATCTCTCAATCGGTTCAAGTAATACGTCAATTTCATAAAATAAAAAGCCTCATCAGAAAGACCAACCTCTTTTCTAAAGCTCTCTTTTTCCATCAAACTCAATACTTTTTTCGTCAAAACTTCACGTTCATTCGCATCTTCAGTTTGATACAATTTTATCAATTCCCAAATAGGTTTGTTTTTATACTTTTTCTCTAGCTCAGTCATATATTTATTAAATTCTTCTAAATTTCCAATTCCTCGATAATACACCATTTTTGAAAAAATCTTCTCATATTCGTAAGGCGTATATTTTACAAATAAATCTAAATATTTTTCATAATTTGAACCAATTTTTGACTCAAAAATCGTTATCAATGCTTGTGAAACTATATAATTTCTTTTATCTTTATCTAAAAGAGCTTCCAATTTTTTTCACTCTCTCATTAATAACATTCTCATCATTCTCAAATGTTATCGTATCTCTTATTTCAAAAATCTAATTTTTATAGTTTCATCTATTATTTTTTTGACTCACTCCGATTTTTCGATAAAGTTTCTTGAATTTTTCTCCTTTTGAGAAAATGCATTCAATTCAAGATTAGCTAACAAAAAAATACAGTCATACCAATAGCGTCGTCCTTTTTATCTTAATCACTTCCTTTTTTTATTTTTTTATCTAATCACAATTACATCAATTCTAACTCTATATTTACATTCATCAATTTTTAAACAAAATGTTAAAAATTTTTGAAAATACGTTTGCAAAAATTCCCGAATAAACAAAACAGAATACGATTACTATTCCATAATTTTTCTATTTTTATTATAGAAATTTTTTTATTTTTTTCTCCTGATATTGAATACAATATTCTCCCACCATCTAGCGGTGTCACAGGTATTAAATTAAAAATTGCTAATGATAAATTTATTACTAAAGTATATGTTGCTATCGTTATTATCATATTATTTGGTGTCAAAAATTCAACACTTATTTTTAAAATGATTAAAGCTATTATTGCTAAAATAAAATTCATAACAACTCCAGCAATCGCCACACAAAATAATCCCAATCTATGCGGTTTCAATTCTGAAAAATCAACTGGAACAGGCTTCAACCATCCAATCAAAAATTTCGAACCACTTAGCAATATTAAAATCGGTAACATCATTCCTGCAAAATCTAAATGTTTAATCGGATTCAGCGTTATTCTACCAGCATCCTTCGCTGTACTATCTCCAAATTTATAAGCCACATAACCATGAGCCACCTCATGAAATGTAACTGACAAAATGAAAATAATTATTGCAATTACAATGTCACACGAAATCCCCATATTAAATACACACATATACAAAAGTGACACGATTACTAATAAAAGAAAACACAATTTCAATTTCGTGTACTCAGGATTCAATATTTTAAATTTTTTTCATAATAATTTCTTATTTTTTTCATACGTTTCCTTCCAAATGTTTTTCCGTATGGTTTATTATATCATACTTTTTTTATTTTTTTCTTGTTTTTTTAAAGTTTTTCCTTTTTTTCTCTTACGATTATCTTTAAAACATTTGTAGCAGACACTTTGTATTTTTTTCGATTTTTTTGTACTTTATAAAAATCAACAAATTTTTTTATTTTTAAAGGCTTCAACAAATTTTTTTATAGTAAAAAAATGAAGCTAATCCATAAAATATAATCCATTATAAATATTTTTTTGCTTTTTAATAATTTTTAAAAAAATTATTTATAATTCAAATATTTTTTTATGAAATAACTTCACTTATATAATTTATTTTTTTAATTATTTCTTAATTAGATTCTCCAACGCCATAAATTTTTCAACAATTCTTCCATTTCTTCTTTTTCTTCCATTTCAGCAACTTTTCTTACTGATAAAACAATTGATTTTTTTCTCTCATTTTTCTTCAATAATAATCGCTTCAACTTCATCTCCCACAGAGAATTTTTTTCAGAAATATCTTTTTAAGAATTCTTTTTGTTAATTCTTTTTTTAGGAATAATTCCATTAAATCTGTCAGTCAATTTAACTAAAACAAAATTTTTCTTGGATTTCAACTATTTTTCACAGTTAATTTATTTCCTTTTTTTGTATAGAGCTGTAACTTCTTTCCAAGGAGAAGTTGTTAACTGCTTGATACTTCCTGCTAATTTTTTTCTCAGCTTTATCAAATGAAATCACTTTGAATTCTACTGTATCACCTTTTTTTATAAACTTTTTTTCTTCTTTTCTATCCCAAGAAAACTCATTTTTGTGAATAAATACTTCAATTCCTTCTTCCAATTCCACAAAAATTCCATATTCTTGAATATTTCTTATTTTTTTCCCTGAAAGAGTAGAATTAAAATCATAATTATCTTCTATTTTTTTCCCATTTATCATCTAATAATGCTTTTTGAACTCAATGAAACTCTATTTTTTTCGTCATTAAAGTCAATTATTTTTAAATTTAATAATATCTCCAACATTATATTTTTGATGTTAAATTTGTTACTTTTTCTGTAAGAAATATCCGAAATGTGTAACAATCCTTCAATATCTTTTTCAAGTGAAACTAATATTCCAAAATCAAACACTTCTGTAATCGGTCTTTCCAACACTTCACCAATTTGGTATTTTTCTTTCACTTTCTCCCAAGGATTTTCTTCCAATTGTTTTACACTTAATTTAACATTTTTTCTATCTTCTTCAATTTGAATAATTTTAGCTTCAATTTTATCATTTACATTATAGTTTTTCAACGCTTTTGCACCATTATGCCAAGCCAATTCAGAAACATGTACAAATCCATTATTTCCATCAACAGACACAATCAATCCAAAATCAAGAATTTCTTTAACTTCTGCAGTTACTACATCGCCTACTTTATGAGAACTCAAGAAAATTTCCCATGGATCTTGCGATAATTGTTTAATACTTAATTTCAATTTATGTTTTTCACTATCTTTTTCAATAATTTTCGCACTAACTTCTTCACCAATTCCAAATCTTTCAACTAAATCATTAACTTGATCCCATGAAACTTCTGAAATATGCACAAATCCAGTTGTTACTCCTAAATCCAAGATTACTCCAAAATCAAGAACTTCTTTAACTTTTCCGGTTACTACATCACCTTCATTTATCGAATCAAAATATTTTTGTTCTTCTGCTTTTACTAAATCTGTTCTTGAAACAGTAATACCATTTTTTTGTTTTTTTCTTTTTATTATAAATTTGAATTCTTTTTCCTGTATAATCTATATTTTTTTATCAAAACTTGACAATGAAAAACGGTAAAAAAAGCATTGTTTTTTTCCCAACTTTTACATTGTATCCACCTTTAATTTTTTTATCCACTTTTTCCTGTCACAATTTCATTTTACTTCATACGACGCAAATTCTCTCTCTTTATCAAGCACAAATTTAGATACAATTATATTCTCTTCATCTTCTCTCAAAACCTTAACTTCTACAGTATCTCCAACATTAAAAATCTTTTTATTTCACTACTTATAATTCTTCCTTCTTTTTTTGAACCCAAATCTAAGTATGAATATTCCATCTCTTTTTCTAGTAATTATACCTTCAACGATATCTCCCGATTTTTTTCTTCTGGTAAGAAATCATCTAACATTTGCTCAAAATTAAAATCTTCCATGCTGTTATTTAGAAATTATTAAAATTTATTTTTAACAATTTCTTCTCCTTTCTCTGTTTATTTTTTTCTAATTTTATTTATAAAAATTTTATTTTTTTCCCCTATTTTTTTAAAAATTTTTTTCAAAAAAATTTATATTTTTTTAATTATCTTCTTTCATTTCAAATCCCCAAAAATTTATTCTTCAAAAAAATTTATCAACTTCTATCAATTTTTTTCAAATTTTTCCAATAATTCATTTTCATCCTCGCCATCAGCAATTAACGTAAGTTTTTTTCACCTTGCTCAGCTCCCAAAGTCATTATTCCAAAAAAACATTTTTTGGCATCAACTTCTTCATCTTTTCTTTTTGATTTTTCAACGTTGATTTATATTTTTTTGCTAAACGTGCAATTAGTGTTGCAGGTCTCGCATGAACACCTTGCTCATTTTTGATTTCCACTTCTAATATTTTCATAAATAAATCAACCCCTTTTTTTAACTTATCTTTGAAATTCTTGGTTCTTCTCTTAATTATACCATATGTAATGCCATATTTCAATTTTTTTACAATTTTTTTCGATAATCAAATTTTATGAATGAATTTATAAACTATCTTTTACTAAATTAATAAAACTAATTTAAAAAAAAGCAAGGACTATAAAAATGCCCTTGCAAAAAAACTATTTTATTTATTTTGACTAAAATGAATCTGGTGATGAAACTACGTTCAAGTTTTCATCTATTTCAAAAATTAATGGTTTTCCAGTTGTTAAGTTTAATTTCAAGATATCTTCATCTGAAATATTTAACAAATATTTTATTAATGCTCTCAAACTGTTTCCATGAGCTGCTACAATAACGTTTTTACCTTCTTTTAAGCTTTTTGAAATATCTGAATGCCAGTAAGGTAAAACTCTTGCGATTGTATCTTTCAAACTTTCTCCAAGTGGTGCTTCTTCATCAGTTAAATCAGCATATCTTCTATCTGATTTTGGATAATATTCACTTGATTTGTCAATTGCAGGTGGTGCAACATCAAAACTTCTTCTCCAAATAAGAACTTGATCGTCTCCATATTTTTTAGCAGTTTCTGCTTTATTTAATCCTTGTAATGCACCATAGTGTCTTTCATTCAATCTCCAAGATTTATAAATTGGAATATACAATTCATCCAATTCTTCCAAAACATAATTTAAAGTTTTGATAGCTCTTTTTAAGTAAGATGTGTAAGCAACATCGAAAACTAATCCTTTTTCTCTTAATGCTTTCCCTCCTGCTTTTGCTTCTTCAACTCCTTTAGGACTCAAATCCACATCTTTCCAACCAGTAAATTTGTTTTCCAAATTCCATTGGCTTTCACCATGTCTGATTAATACTAATTTCATAAGTTTCCTCCTTAAAATAATATTTTTATTAATGTCACTCATTTTATGCTTAAAAACATAAACATCTTGTGTTATTTATAAACTTTTTTTATTTGATAGTAGCTTCGTCTCAAAAAAACAACTATTTTTCTTCAACTTCCACAACTGTTTCTGGAACAGCTGTATTTGTAGATAATTCTTTTTCAGCAATTAAATCTTCAAGACGTTCTTTTGTTGTCATCAATTCTTCAAGATTCATGTTATCGTAAGTTGCTTCTGAAGATGTTTTTTTATATTTATTCCTTGTTTTTCTTAAAAAAAACTGTCAACTTTACTTTGATTTTTTTGTATAAATAGTAACCAACTGCAACTGTTCCTACTCCAACTGCTGCTCCCACTAAATGCTCTTTCTTTATACTTCCGAATTTTTATCATTTTATTACCTCCAAATTTTTTTAATTTATTTATTATATTTTTTTCAAATAATCATATATTAATATTTTTTTATAACTATGTGAATTACTTCTTCTTGTAGAATCTGGTGATTTCTTGATACCTTTTGTTAAATTCTTTTTACTTTAAATTACAATTTATTTTCAAAGCTATATATTTATCATCCGAATCTTCATCTGATCTCTTGCTAAAGAATATATGATCTATTAAATCACTTACATTCTCAATAGTTTTATCATTTTTCACATCCACAACATAATGGAATTTCCCATTTTCAGCTTTTAACCGATAAATTCTCACTTCTTTATTCGATACATTATTTAATACAAGGTGTCGTCCAAAAGTTGTAAGCCACATAAGTGCTATTGCTGTAACTGATCTATTCGCCATATAGGATCTTAAAAGATACAATGCTGGTAAAATTTCAATGTCAAAGAAACCTTTTCGTTGTGTTTCCATGTAGGCGTGTTCCATAATTGCCGCTGTTGTAAGTCCCGCTGTAAAATTGTTTATATCCAATTGTAATTTTTCAATTTTACTTTTTCCAAGTCCGTACAAGAAAGAAAGCAAAATCGCAGCTCCAGAATATACAGACAACGAATCTATTGATTTTTCCTCAAAATCTTCCACTAATTTTACCGAAGTCATGCCATGCTCAACTGATAATGCTGTCGCAGTTCGATAAATCACTTCATCAATCGTAATTTCCTCTGGCTCAAAAGTTATAAGCAATGTATTTATAGTTTTATTATATCGTAACGCTGTACTTTTTGCTCCAACTTTTATTGTTTCAAAAAATTTTTTTGTGTCAATAATTTCGTGTGAAACTTTAAATCTGACACGATTCGGTAACTTATGCAATACCGTCAAAGTTAATTTTTTCATATAATTTCCTCCAAAATCAGATACGCCACAAAAATTCTATTTATTGACATCATATTTTAGAAGTCTTAATGAATTTCCAACTACTAAAATTGTTATTGAATTATGTAAAACTGAACTATATATTGCTGGTAGCAATCCTGTCGCACCTAATACAAGTGCAAAACTGTTTATTCCAATCGCCATCGCAAAATTTTGTTTTATAATTTTTACAGTATTTTTAGCTAAACCGATTACAGCTGGTATTAACAACGGATCGTCAGAAGTTATTGTAACATCGGCAGCTTCCATTGCAACATCTGTTCTAGTACTTCCAAGTGCTATTCCTACATTTGCGTAAGAAAGAGCTGGAGCATCGTTTATTCCATCTCCAATCATAATAACTTTTGATCCGATTGAACGGAATTTCAATATATCTTTCGCCTTATCTTCTGGTAACAATTCAGATTCATATCTATCCATCGACATACTATTTGCAATGGTTTCAGCCTGTTGTCTCAAATCTCCTGTAAGTAGCACAATATCGTCTATTCCTTGATTTCTCAAACGGTTCATAGCTTTTTTGATATTTTCCCTTGGTGGATCAGAAACTCCGATTACACCGATTAAATTCTCATTTTTAGCCACATAAATAACGATTTCTCCATTATTTTGCATTCCTTTTACCACGTCAACTGACATCTCTACCGAAATATTATTTTCTTCCATGTATCTTCTGCTTCCCACACGAATAATATCCTTATTTACATAAGTTTCAATTCCTCTTGCCACTCTAATTACATCTTCTTTATGTCGTGGTATTTTTAATCCTCTATTTCTTACTTCGTTTAAAATCGCACTTGCCAAAGGGTGTGTAGAAGTTTCTTCAGCGATACTGACTAATACAATCATTCTATTATCTTTCATATTTTTTTAGCAAAAAGTTTTTTTACTGTTTGAACTTTAGGTTTTCCTTCTGTAATTGTTCCAGTTTTATCAAATATTACAGTATCAGCCTTTGAAAGTTCTTCCAAATAATTGCTTCCTTTAATCAAGATTCCGTTTTTAGCAGCTGTATTAATTGAAGCAGAAAATGCTGTTGCTGTCGACAATCTTATTCCGCATGAATAGTCAATTACAAGCATACTCAAGGCCTTTTGTAAATTTCTAGTTGAAGCGTAAACTATTCCAGCAAGAAGGAAATTTAACGGAATCAACTGTGCAGAAAATGCATCGGCGTAAGATTGAATGTCCGCTTTGTTAAACGAAGCATCTTCCACCAATTTTATAATTCTTGAAGCCGTTCTATCATCTCCAACTTTTTCAGCTCTTACAGTAATATTTCCACTTTTCAAAAGCGTTCCAGCAAAAACTTCCTGTCCTGTTTCTTTTTTAACAGGCATGTATTCTCCAGTAATCGCCGATTGGTCAATTACCGCACTTCCCTTTTCAATTGTTCCATCGACACTTATTTTTTCTCCAGTTTGAACAAGTATCAAATCATCTTTTTTAATTTCTTCAATTGGAACTTTTTTCGCCACTTGGTCTTCATCTTCAGATGCTTTCCAAACATAGTTTTCTCCAACACTTAGCATATCTTTAATTACACCACGAGTTTTTTTCATAGTATAAGCCGTCAAAAGTTCTGCAATTCTTTCTAAAATCATAATTGTCAAAGCTGTTCGCTCACTTCCTAAAGCGATACTACTTACAATCGCCGTAGAACTCAATGTATCCGCATTCGGACGCTTATTCTGAATCAATGACAAAATTCCATTTTTTAAAACAGGCAATGCCAAAGAAATTGTTGAAATAGTTTTGTAATTAAAGAATCTTCTAATTCCAGTCAATTTTGTTTTTGGACCTGGAAGTAAAAGCAATAATACTGCCGCTCCAATATTTTTCATAATTTCTTTTGGTGATTCTTCCTGTAATCGTCTTTCTATCACATATTTATTCGATGCTTGTTTTTTCTCATTTTTGTAAATATCCACCAAATACCCATTCAATGTATTTTGAAGCAAAGATACAAAATTTTCTCCAGTTAACGAAAAGTTATCAAAATAAATAAGTACAGAACCTGTAATAGTTGAAATTTCAACACTTTTTTTATAATGAACTTGCATTAAACGCTTTTGTTATTTCTTCTTTGTGAACGCCAAGATATTTTAACGCTCTTGAACGAATTCTAATTCTCCCACGAATTTCATGCAAAATCTCACAATTTAGCAAATAATTTCTACCAGCCATAAAATTTTCCTTTCTTTTTTATTCCACAAACTTAAAGTCTTTTTATCAAATCATAAAAAATTTCCAGATTATCTTCTATTTCTTTCAAGGATTTATTTTCATACAATTCAGGATGATTGATAACCGTTTTCCAAACTTTGTTCATCCATTCAAGTATTTCCTTTTCCGAAATCAAATTTGGATCATAATAAAGCAAAATTTTATTCGTTATATACGAATATTCAACACTTTTTTTATCCCTTTTTTTGATAAAATCAGTTTTTTTACTTCATTATCATATTTTTTTAATTCCTCTGGAACCTTTGATAAATTTGGAACAAATAGCCTAAGTCTTCCAGGAATACTGTGCACTACCTTTATCTGATTAAACATCAGATATGTTGTTCTAAAAAAATTTTCTAACATCTTTTTCCCTTTCAATTTTTTGTCTACTATTTTCTTTTCTCATCTGATAAAAGTCTAGAAGCCCACCATAACAATGTAGCTCCTTTAGGTAATCCTGGAACTTTCCATAATTTTTTTATTCCATAAAAAATAAAAATACCTGCAGTTAATGTCTTCAAATCCAAATAACCTTTACTCTTGTTATAAACAGCCATATCTGCTGATTCAAATATCTGCTTTAACAACTCTTTTATTCTCCCAGATTTATTTTTCAAGGCTTCCTCATCCAAATGAAGCAATCTCAACACTACCAAATACAAAAAAGAACTTTCAATAACTTTTTCATCAAAATAAATCAGAATACTTCCAGTAATAGAATTAACTTCCACAGAATTTATCCCGTTTATTCTCTGAATATTATTTAAAAATTCCTCTTTCAACTCTTCGTCATCTTTTAACACTTCCGTCTGCAACCGCAAACGCCCATTTTGATAATGTTTCACTTGAATAACGCCATAAAAACTTTGTAACATAAACTGACTCCTTAAACTTTTTTATAATTCATTATATACCTTTTCATTTTAAATTACAAGGTCGTTTCATCAGTAAATTGCGTTAATTTTTTCTCTTAATAAGCTACTCCCCTTATAAAAAGCCTACAACTTCTTGCTAAATTTTATTAAGATAATTTTTTTATTACTTTATAAAATCCTGAACCAATAAAAAGTATTACACCTGCAAAAATGATAAATATATCAAAAAGACCAATATTTTGACTCCTATTAATACAATTTTCTCTTTCTTTTGCATCAACAATACTTTCACAGTTTATTCTCCCTGAACTGCTTGAATGAGAACCACGACTTCTCCAAAAAGATGACGAATTTTCTTGCTCATCATCACCAGATTTTTTAGATTTTCCATCTCCTTCTCCATCTGAATGTCCTCTCGAATGCCCTCCGCTACTATGTTCTCCACCATAGTGACCACCATAATGATGACTTCCACCACTTCCATGAAAATGACCATGTCCTCCGCCGTGAGAATGTCCGCCACCACCTCTTCTTACTAATTTTTCCATTTTGACCTCTCTTTCTTCACTCTTTTTCATTTTTTTCAATTTCTGTAATCTCAAAAATTCAATTTTTTATTCACTTTTCCAATTCGTTTTCCCAGTTGTATTTGCTATTTGTCATTTATTTCCCCCATTCTACTTTCTATTCTTCAAATCCCTTCAATTCCTCACTCTTCAAATCCCATTCTTCCATCATTTCCATCTCGTCACTATCCAATCTATCAAATTCCTCCTGAATTTCCATCAATTTTCCAACATCATTTTTTTGCCCAGCTTCTTCATAATCTTTATTCAATTCTTCCCGTTTTTCTGAGATTTTCTCCATTTTTTCTTCCAATTTCGCAATATCTCTTTTCAATTTTGAGATTTTTTTAGAAAGTTCCTTTTGCTCGTGATATGACAATTTTTGCTCTTCTTTTGTTTCAATGTCAGTTGCAGTTGGATTCGATTTATTATTTTTCAAACTTTCCTTGTAATCTTCGTAATTTCCTTTAAATTTCGTAAGACCATTTTCATCAAGATAGTAAATTGTATTACAAACTGTGTCTAAAAAGTGTCTGTTGTGAGAAACGACTAACATTGTTCCGTCAAAATCTTCCAATGCGTCTTCCAAAACTTCAATTGAGTAAATATCCAAATGGTTTGTTGGCTCATCTAAAATTAGAAAATTTGCTCTTTGCATATACAATTTTAAGAATGAAACTCTAACTTTTTCTCCACCGCTTAATTTTTCTACTTTTTTCAAAACATCGTCGCCTGAAAACAAGAAAGCTCCCGCAAGTGTTCGCAAATATTCTTCCGTCAAATTCAGAGAATTATTAATTTCCTGCAAAATATTGTTTGCTGGAGTCAAATCCATGTGATTTTGGTCGTAATAACCAACTTTTACACGAGAACCGTACTCAACTGTTCCTGAATCCTGTTTCAATTTATTTACCAAAATTTTTAGCAAAGTCGATTTCCCAATCCCATTTTTTCCAATAATTCCAACTCTTTCGCCACGAAATAGCTGAAAACTCACATTATTCAACACTTTTTTGTTGTCGAAACTTTTTGAAATTCCATTCACTTTTAAAACATTGTCACCAGTAATCGTATCTGTTTCAAATTTTAATTTCATTCTTTGCGGATTAAAAACAGGGTCGTCCATTCGCTCGATTCTATCCAGAATTTTTTGTCGCCCTTTTGCCTGTCTAGCCTTTATTCCAGCACGGAATCTGTCAATGTATTCTTCCATTTTCTTAATTTTTTCCTGCTCTTTTTCGTAACGCTTCATTTCCCCCTTCAAAATCATCTCTTTTTGAATAATAAATGCAGAAAAATTCCCATCATATTTATGCAATTTCTTATTCTCAATTTCAAAAATTTTGTTACAAACATTATCCAAGAAAATTCTATCATGTGAAACAAGCAAAAACGCCTTCGCATACCGTTTCAAGTAATCTTCCAGCCACTCAATCGAAACCAAGTCCAAATGGTTTGTCGGCTCATCTAAAATTAGCAAATCTGGCTCAGACAACAACAATTTTGCAAGTGAAACCCTAGTCTGCTCTCCACCACTCAAATCTTTCAGCACCAAATTGTAATATTCCTCAGTCAGCTCCAGCCCAGTCAAAATCTGCTTTATCTTATACTCAATATCATATCCGCCCTTTGCCTCATAAAGCGACGACAACTCCGCAGACTTATTAATCAATTTTTCCAGCTCATCATTTTCAGCCGTTCCCAAAAGCAAATTAACCTTCTGAAGTTCATGCCAAATTTCCCTCTCTTCTGCAAAAACCGACATCATCTCTTCATAAATCGTATTTTTTTCATCTGAAAATTCATGATTTTGCGATAAATACCCAATTTTCATAGAAGGACTTTTCACAATATTTCCAACTTCATTCAAATTATCTTCCGCCCCATCAATTCGCTCTCTATCAAGCAACATCCGAATAATTGTCGACTTCCCAGCTCCATTCACCCCAACAAGCCCAATCTTATCCTTCTCCTCAATCGTAAAATTAATATCCTCCAATATATATTCCCCAGCAAACTGCTTATACACCCTATTAAATTGCACTAAACTCATCAAATTCCCTTCCTTTTCTCTATTTTTATCAATTATTTTTTTATCCTATATTTTTAATATTATTCGTTAAATTATATCATTTTTTTGATATTTGTTTACAATGTTTGAGAAATTGTCACAGTTTGAGAAATTTTTCAAAATATTTAAGTTTGACAAAAAAATATTAAACTATGATATTATAATACTTATAAATTTTTAAAAAAAGAAGGTAATTTTATGAACAAAAAGAAAAATTAACACTATTGTTGGTTCAATTGGAGCATTTATTGGAGTTTTTTTGTGTTTATAGCCTATATTCCTCAAATTATCGCTAATTTAGGGAGGAGAAAAAGCTCAGCCTTGGCAACCGCTCACAGCTTCAATTTCTTGTCTAATTTGGGTTATTTACGGATGGACTAAAGAACCTAAAAAGATTTCATCCTTATTGTTCCAAATTTAGCTGGTGTAATATTAGGATTTTTTTAACTTTTATTACAGCTTTTTTTAAATTTTTTTATTATACTTTTTATAAAAAAAGCAAAAAGAGGTTTTATTCCTCTTTTTTTATTTTATCAGAAATTTTTTTATTTATTTTTTTCTAGTATATAAATAAAAAAATATGTTATTTCGAAAAAGTTTTTTTCTAGTATAAGTTGAAAAAGTTTACTATTTTTGACAAATTTTTTTCTTCTGTATACTGAAAAAAATAACTATTTTTACAAATTTTTACCCTACTACTCTCAAAAACTCTACAATTTCTCACAAACAAAAATGAAATATCTTTAATCAATATTTCTGATTTAGAAACAAAAAAATTCCACTTATTTTACTTATTTCTTTTTAAAATCAATTTATCATCTTCAAGTTTTTTTCAATGATTCCGTATTTTTTTCATAATATGACTGTTCATATTCAAAATCTATCAATATCTTATTTTTCATAACATCTTTTCAAAATTTCTTTTATCTCCATATTTGAAATATCAGAAAAAAATATCATTTGGAGAAACGCTTTTGTGTTTCTATTTTTATAAACTTTTTTTCTGTAATTTCCCAAATATCAGTTGTTCTCACTATTACAAAATTTGAATCTTCCCAAAATAAATTATTTTTCATAAATCAATGAATAATCTTCATCTTGAAAAAAAGAATATCTCCTTGAATATCATCTTCAGCTACTATAATTTTTATTTCTCTTAACTTTTTTTCACCTTTAATAATTATGTCTTTAATAATATTTTTCTCCTACCTCAATTCTCTTCGCTTCACTTTTTTTCTAATAACTTCTTGAGGGTTTCCTTCCTCATCACACCACTGAAAATGCAAAAAAATTCTTTTGTTTCTTTCAATAAATATCCTTCTTTTTGGTAATCATTTTCAAAAAAATATTTTTCAATTTTATTTTTATTTTTTTAAGATATCTAAATAATTCTTTAAAAAAACTTATTTTTTTCAAGTTCAACAATTCTTCTATTCTCAGAATTTCTTTCTTTTTATTTTTTTCTTTCATTGACGCTAAATATTCCGTATTTTTTTGCAATCCTTTTTTTAAATCATCTATTTTTTATAAATCTAAATCCGCCATTTTTTTCCCATATTTACTAATTGAAGTAAAAAAATAGCAAATTGTCCATTAATCCCAACAAAAATTTCCAACAGCAAATCGTCCTTTAGATGAACGAAAATATTCAAGTAACTCATCTTTTTCCAATTTTTTTCTAAAATTTTTTTCATAAAAATTTTTCTCCTCTAAAAAAATCATCTTCCCATAATATTAACTTTCAATTCTCCCAACAATTTTTTTATCACAAAAAAACAGTCAAAATCAAAAGTTTTTTTCATAAATAACTTCTTTTCTCCCAGCAAAATTATTTTTTTCTCCAAAGTAACATCCAAAAATTTCAAAAATCTTTTTTTCAATTCCCAAAGCAAAAAGCATAAATATACATTTGCTGAAAATTTTCGATTAATTCATCTTCACTTGAAAAAAAGTGGGAATTTCCAATTTTTTTCAAAATTTAAAATGTATTTTCCGAATGATTCAATTTCATTCATGGCCAAAAGTCCATTTTCAGTATATCGCACGATTAATTTCTTGTAAATAAAAAAAATAAAATTACAAATGTCAGTGGAATTAAAATATAAAATCTTAGTCCAAATATGAATGCAATATTTAGTAACATAAAAACAATACAATGAAAATAATAATAACAATGCAATGAAAATTTTTTTAGTATTTTTTTGAGTTATATTTAGAAAGTATCGGTAAAAATAATATTCTTAGCAAAAAGACTTTCCAAGGAAAAAAACGATTATTACAGCTAAAACTAAAAGTCCAAAAATTTCCTTCCCCACTTCCAAATTTTACATCTTTACTTGTCATTATAATTGAAGCTAAAAATAACTCCAAAATAAAAAAATATAAAATCCTGAATTTTTTTCTTGTAAATTATAAATTCTTCCAATTTTTTTCGAGCGACCAAAATGAACCTAAAAAAACTTTTTTCTTCGTCCTTTTATAAATCTCAAACATTTTTTTCAAAAAAAGGATCTAAAGGTTTTTTTATCATATGAACTACTCGAAGAACTGTTGCTCGAATTATCCGACGAAGAATCCGAAGAACCCTTTAAAATTACATTTATCAAAAAAAGCTACTAAAAAAAGTTATTAACACTTGCAAGACTTCTCTAAAAATCTCTTTTTCTTCTATCAATATTTTTTTCATCCATTTTTCGGCAATTTCTCTCTATTCCAAAAAAACCTTGATAATCATTTAAAATCCCATTTTCAGAATCTGACAAGCTATCTAAAAACCCATCGCTCTTCTGCAAAAAGCTCATCTTGTCTATAATAATTACTTTTAGATTTTTCCAAATTTTTCTTATACAAAATATTCGTTTGAAAATCCATATTTTCAAAAAGTTTTTCTCGTCCCGCAATTATAAAATTTTTCTCCACCAAAGAAAATATCCCAATATGAAAATTTTTCTCCGTCCTCGAATTATTCAAAATTCCAACTCCCATTGCAGAAATACTTTTTGGAACTTTCAATTTTGGTAGCACATCTTTTTTGAAAAAATTTTTACCCCAAAATTTTACTGTCCAAAAGCAGTAAATCAGTAAAATTATAATCGCAATTATATAAATAATTGTTATTTCTCTCATAAAATCCTCCAATAATAATCAAAAAAAATTTCAAATGAAATTTCTTCATTATTCCTTCTCATTTTCAACTTCTTTCTCATCACTCCACTCATCTCTAGATTTACTAGAATTAAGAACATATCTAGATCCCGAAAACATTATTTTTGAGAACATACTTTTCATCTTTCCACTTCCTCCAGCATACACAAATGTTTTTTCAAATGAATAAACCCTTGTCAATTCCAATAATGAAAATAATCTTAAAATAAATCCTATAACAAAAGCAAATCTTATAGTGTAAAATTGTTCTCCAAAAATATAAATTACGCCGTTATTGATAAATTTTCCTAAAATTCCACCAAATATTCCAGCTGCTATTGCTGAAAGCCCGGAAACCATCGCATAAGCTCCCACATAAGCATCAGCAGGTTCTCCAGAAACTTCCATCATCAAATTTAATAGACTTAATGTTATTGCTGTAAATCCAATCGCATCAATTACCGCAGCTGCAAAAAGCATTGACATTTTGTTATCTTGAGTCATCGAAAAATATGTAAGGACATAATATGTTGTAAAAAATATTCCCATTCGCAACATCGTTTTATTCCCGTATTTATCAGAAAATTTTCCATACACCAAATAAAGTACGCTTGACAAAATTGCTGTTAAAACTCCCATTTGTGAAATAAACATTGTATTTACACCAAGTATTTTGATTCTATAGTATTCTGTCATTGGTTTCAAAAATTCCCATGTAAAAAGCCACACAGAAGCAAATCTCAAATAATCAACAAAATTCTTATTCTTAAATGCCGTTTATACTTACTTTTTTAGCGTCATCACCTAAATCAGGAACATAATGAAGACACATAAATATTGCTGAACCTATTGCCGAAAGCGACATTGTTGTTGTCAAAAATAGCATTGCAAGTTTTCTGTTAGGCATTGATAAAACATATCCATAAAACAAAGTATAAACTACTGTAGATAATGAAGAAAATAAATTACGCACTCCAAAATATTTCCCTCTTTCTTTTTTGTTAATAATCGTTGTCATTACCGCTGTCCACACATTATTTGAAAATGGCGAAACAATAGCATAAATAAACATTACCATAAAGTATACTCCCTGTTTTCTCACATCAAAAAGAACAGCAAAAGGCATTATGCATATTACCAATCTTGAAAGAGTTGCTGCTATTACCATTGTCTTTTTTCTACTTCCAAGAATATTATTTACCTTACTTGTAAATATTTGCAATAAATATCCAGCCGTTGGCAAAGACGACACAATCGAGATAAAAAAAGAACTCATATTAAAATAAATCGCCAGACTTAACAGTACAAAGCTCTGCATTCCTACCGAATACCCATTAAAGAACATAACTTCTAATATTGCATATTTTTTTGTATTTTCTATCGAACGTTCTCTATTCATATTTTCCTCCAATTTCTCCTGTCGCACTAATCGACGGTCTAAAAAAATAGGCAAAGAGAACTAATTCAAAACTGAACAATCTCTTCGCCTAACTACATATTTATTTTCTAATTTTAATTATTTATTACCACCAAATAATTTACCAATCATTCCAGTCAAATCATCCATTACATTTCCATCTTTATTCGCATCCAATAAATTTGTAATCATACTCATAATTCCACCTTCTCCAGCAAAATTTGCTGCAAGATTTGAAGTTAAATTACTAATTCCTTGTGCGTCTAAATTATTTTCTTTTTTCTGTTGTCCTAACGCTCCCAAAACTAATGGTGCTAAAGTTTCTAACATCTTCAAACTTCCTTGTGCATCTAAACCACTCGATTGAGAAACTGCATTTGCCACATTTTGTGTATTTCCACCAAATAAATGGCTCAAAATTCCTGCTCCGTCTTTTAAATCTGGATTTTGTAAATATCCTGCTACATTATTCAAAACTGAACCATCATGTTGCTCCAACGCATTATTCAACGTTTGTGCACCTTCTGGTGTATTTGAATTTTTATTTAAAGCTCCCAACAATGCTGGAAGTGCTGCCATTATTGCATTTTTAGTTTGGTCATCAGTTCCACCAATTTGCTCTGCTAATTTTCCTAAATTTTGTCCTTGTAATAATCCCAATAGTGCTTCTAAATTCATAATTCCCTCCATTTTTATTTTATATTTTTTGTGAAAGAGATCTATCTTCCACCTCTCTTGCCATAAATACTAGCTCTCCTGTTTTCTGAGTAATTTTTACACTATAAATCACTCCATTTGAATACAAAATCGAACTTTCTAAACCGTTATCATCCATTTTTGATAATACTTGTGCATAAATCTTTTTCGCTTCCTCATCTGACATCGCTGAATCTGAAACTTGAATTAAATTAACAACCATATTTTCAATAGTCGCCAAATTTTGACCTGTTACAACACCAACTTTTAAAAACATTCCACTTACATTCACACCTTGATAATCCAAAACATAATTAGAATTTGATCCTTCTCTCGAATTAATTTTCGAATAATAGTAATTTCTATTATCAAAATTCAATTTCTCAAATTTCCCAATAGCGATATTATTTTCCCTCGATTTTTTGTCAAAATTCTGTATTATTGTATCTATGGAGTTATTAAAAAAATAAACTTTTTTTGCTCTTCTTTTTTTAGCTTCCATCTCTATTTTTCTTCTGTTCTTCCATCTTTTTTTCTTTTGTTCATTACATGCTAATACAAGAAAAAAACTGATAAAAAAAACCTGCCAATAATATTTTTTTATTCTTCATTTTTTTCATCACCTTATATCTGAACCTTTTTATAACTAAAAGCTCAAGAGTCCTTTTTATCATTTTTTTATAATTCTATTACTTTTTATTTATGCTAATTATACAAAAAAATACGATTTAGAAAAAAATATTACGATTATTTTTGTCTTATAATTAAATTTCAATTTTTTTATAAATTATATAAATCTTGTTAAATTCCACGGTATAACATTCCTTAACGATTTATAAAAAAAATAGTATTTATCACTTATAAAAAAATTACCACATTCCTATTAATTCACTAAATTCCCGTAATTTTTTTCAATTTTACCTTTTAAAAAAAGAGCTATAAAAAAATAAGTTTTACTTATCTTTAAATAGCCCTTTTTATAAATTCAATGAATTATTTTTTTCTATTTTTTTGTATAAGGCATTAAAAGCTATTTGTCTTGCTCTTTTAATAGCTTTAGCTATTTTTCTTTGAATTTTTGCATCTAATCCTGTAACTCTTGCAGGAGAGATTTTACCTTTATCATTCATGAAATTTTTTAACAAATCTACATTTTTGTAGTTAATATCTTCAACTTTAAATTTTACTTTTGGTCTTCTTTTTCTTCTTTTAAATTCTGTAGATGGTTTCGCTCTCATAGTCACCTCCTAATTTTTTACCCTAAAATGGGAAATCTTCATCTGAATCATCCGAATTACCATTATTTCCAGCAAATGGTTTATTATCTGAATGTTGCGATTGATTATCATGGTTGTGTGAATTATTGTAATTATTGTTATTGTTATAATTACTACTACTGTAGTTATTATTAGAATTATTATGTGAGTAGCTTCCTCCACCATTTGAAGGATTATTTGATCCTATAAAATCAAATTTTTCTACTATAACTTCGGCAATCCATTTATTCTCACCATTTTGTTCATAACTTCTAACACTTAACCTACCTTGTACACCTATTTGACTACCTTTTCTAAAGTATTCAGCAATAGTTTCACCAGTTTTTTCCCATGCAACACAGTTAATAAAATCTGCTTCATCTTTATTTCTTGACACGGCTAAAGTAAATCTAGTATTTCCTTTCCCGGTACTTGTATATTTTAATTCTGGATCCTTTGTCATTCTTCCAATTAAAACTATATTGTTCATAATTTATTCCCCCTCATAATCACTTGAATTATTTTATAACCCCCATTATATTTAATCTAATTAGTCATTTTTTTACTATCATATATTTCAAAATAGATTCTTCAATGTTTAATCTAGCTTCAACTTCAGCTAATTTAATTCCATCAATTTGGAATGTAGTTAAAACATAGTATCCATTTTCTTTTTTCTTAATAGGGTAAGCTAATTTTCTTTCTCCCCAAACTTCTGTTTTAATTTCTGCAGCTTCTGATTTTGCTAAAGTTTCTTCAACGAATTTAACTTTTGCTTGTTTTTCTTCATCAGTTAATTGCGTAGAAAGTATAAACATAATTTCGTAATTTTTCATTCTTTTCTCCTTTCCTTTGGCTTTTTAGCCCTACTTCTTAAAATAGAGCAGGCTTGTCTTAGTATTATATCAAAAAAATTTAATTAAATCAAGAATATTTTTTATTCTTCAAAAAATGGTGGAACAACGAATCCGTCTCCCATAAAATCATTTTCTTTATTTTCATCTTCCATTTCTGGAACTTCTTCTTTTTCAACACCATTTTCAGACTTTTTTTCAGTTTCAGCACCATTTCCCACTGTTGCTTTTTCCGCAGTTTCAGACTTTTCAAGAGTAGTTCCTGCTTTAGCAGTAGCTTCTTTGTGTGGTGTAAATACCATTCCTGAAGTCACTTTTTCTACATCTTTAACTTCTTTAAAATCTGTTGCTATTAATGAAACTTTTATTGTTCCTTCTAATTCAGGATCTAGGATAACTCCCCAAATTAATGTTGCTCCTGCACTTCCAGTTTTTTTCGAAACTGTTTCAGAAACTTCTCTTATTTCGTGTAATCCTATATCTTGTCCTGCTGTTATATTTAACAATACTTTTTGAGCACCTTCAATTGATTTTTCTAATAACGGACTGTTTAATGCTTGTTCTGTTGCAGTCTTAGCTTTTCCATCTCCGCTACCTTCTCCAAATCCAAGCATTGCTATTCCTGAATCTTGCATAATTGCTTTAACATCTGCAAAATCCAAATTTACAAATCCTTGTTTTGTAATTAAGTCAGAAATCCCTTTAATTCCAACTCTCAATACACTATTTGCTTCTTTGAAAGCTGTCATTAAAGTGATGCTAACATTTGGCAATTCAAATAATTTATCATTTGGTATTGCTATTAATGTATCCACTTGTTCTTTTAAATTTTCTATTCCTGCATCTGCGTTATTCTTTTTTAACGCTCCTTCAAACTCAAATGGTTTTGTTACCACAGCTACTGTTAAAATTCCCATAGATTTAGCTATTTCAGCAACAATTGGAGAGGCTCCAGTTCCTGTTCCTCCACCCATTCCGGCAGTTATAAATAGCATATCTGTTCCTTCTAATACTTCTTTTATTTTTTCTTCAGACTCTTTTGCTGCAATTCTCCCTTTTTCAGGATCAGCACCAGCTCCCATTCCTTTTCCCAAAAGAACTTTTTTCCCTGCTACCGATCTGTCTAAATCTTGCTGATCAGTGTTTATAGCTATAAATTCTACATCATTTATTTCACTTTGAATCATATCGTTTATCGCATTTCCTCCAGCTCCACCTACTCCTACGACTTTTAGTTTTGCTGCATTGCTAGAATTCTCCATCTTAATCATTTAGCCACTTAAAATATATTTACCTAATTCTATATGTTTCACTGAGATTCAGTTTACTTTTACTTGATTATTTGTAGACATTTATAGTCACAAAATATAATCATTGATATATTTTTTTAAAGTAGCTTCTCCTTTCTTTTAAATTATCTATATTTTATTGCCTTGTAGTTATGTCTTTATATCTTAGCTCCACCGTTTTAAAATCCGTATGTTGAGCTTTTAATTTTTTGTACAGTCTATACATCTGATTGTACTTTTCCTCATCCACAAACGTATCTACATAAACTCTAGTATTATCTGTCAAAAATTAATTGATAACTTTTTGTCAGCTAATCTTATTTCAGATATTAAAAGCATACAAGTCTTTATTTTTTTATTTTTTTGAAATAATTGTTTTTAAATCCGTTCATAGTTGCACTATCAGAATATATTATTACTGGTATATTTTTTTGAGGTGTTTCAGAAATATCTCCATATAAATTCAAATTTGCATCTGCTAAAAAAATATCAGATCCCTTTTTTTACGTAAACATAAGGCTGTCTTTCATCTAGCTGTATCTCAATCTTATTCGGATATATTTTTTTATAGAAATATTACTAACCCTCGCATCACTTTTTTTATCAAATCTTGTATTTTATTAGTATCCAAATAGATGATATTTTTTTACCCTTCATATCTTCTAAATGGCTTTTTTTATATCCTGTCTAAGCAATTCGGTATTCCCTTTTTATGTCAACTTTTTTTCTATCTTAAAATAATCAGTATTCAAAAAAAGTAACTGTTGAAAAAAATACCTATTGCTAAAACTACTAATAAAACTAATGTTTGGTATACTCTTCTCATATTCAAACTCCACTCGTTAGTATTATACACTTTTTTTACTATTATTCAATTTTTTTATAAAACTTTTTCATTCAAAATTAATATTTTTTTAATATTTCCCTTTTTATTTTTTTCCAATATAATAATTTCTGTTTCCAATTGTATTCCAAATTTTTCTAATACAACTTCTTTTACATGTTGAATAACACCTATTACATCAGAAAATTTTGCATTTCCTAAATTTGTAACGAAATTAGGGTGTTTTGGTGACACCATTGCATCTCCAACTCTGTATCCTTTCAATCCAGCATCAGAAATTAATTTTGCTGCAAATGTTCCTTCTGGATTTTTAAATGTACTTCCTAAATTTGGTAAATCTAAAGGATGTTTGAAGGCCCTTTGATCTCTTTTATCTTGAGATGCTGCTTTATCAAATCCTCTTCCAAATTTAAATAACGCTGAAACTACAATCCAGTGATTTATTTTAATTTCAGTAGTTCTATACTCAAATTTCAAATCTGATGTTTTCAAAGTTACTATTTCTCCATCATTTTTACAAACTTCTACTTCTTCAATACAGTCAAAAATTTCTGTCCCGTAAGCTCCACCATTCATATTAACAAGTCCACCAACAGATCCGGGAATTCCTGTAATATTTTCCAATCCAGAATAGTCATTTTCTTCCATAAATTTTATCAAATCGTCTAAATCTAGTCCCGCTTCTACTCTTACCAAATCATAATCATCATGTTTTTCCACAACTTCAATTTTTTGTAATTTTTTCAATGAAACAAAACTTATATTCAAATGACCATTATTTATCAAGGTATTTGTTCCATTTCCTAAAAGAAACACTCTTTTTCTAGTTTGTAATACTTCTTTTAACTCATTTTTATCTTCTATAAAAATCAATTCATCGGCAGTTCCTCCGACTTTCATATTTGAATATTCTTTCATCTCAACATTTTTTAATACTTCCATTTGAACACTCCTATTTATTTTTATTTTCGTTCGCATTTAATTTATCAACTATATTATGAGCAACTTTAGAAATGCTTCCAGCTCCCATAAACACAAATGTATTTCCACTATTTTTACTTTCTTCCACTATTTTTTCAATTTCTTCTTCTGTCGTAACTTTTACATGATTTCCTATTTTGGCTGCTAAATCTTCAGATGAAATTCCATAAATGTTATCTTCACTCGCTGCATAAATTGGTAACAACATCAAGTCATCCGCTTTTTTCAAGGCTTCCACAAATCCATCCAAGAAGAATTTTGTTCTTGTATATCTATGTGGTTGAAATATAACTGTAACTTTTCCTTTTTCTGTAGCTTTTGCAGCTTCAATTGTTACACTAACTTCAGTCGGATGATGTGCATAGTCATCAATTATTCTCAAATTATTATCGTATATAACTTGGTATCTTCTATTCGCACCTTTAAATTCTTCAATTTTTTCTTTAACTTTATTCATATCACATTTAAATTCATGAGCCAAATAAATCACAGGCAATGAATTAAGAATGTTATGTTTTCCAGGAATTGTCAATGTAAATCTTCCTAAGCTTTCTCCATTTTTTACAACTTCGTATGAAGTTTTCCCATCTTTTATTTCTACATCTTTCGCATAAATTTGAGCATCTTCTGATTCCAAACTGTACCAAGCTACATTTTTATTCGTAAATTTCAAATGTTCTTTTTCTACAGTATCTTTACACAAAAGAACCAATCTTTCTGTACTATCAATAAATTGCTCAAATGATTTTTTAATATTTTCAAAAGTACCGTGATGTTCCAAGTGATCAGGCTCAACATTTGTTACTACCGCATATTTAGGTTTTATGAACAAGAATGAGTTATCACTTTCATCAGCTTCTGCTACGAAATATTCTGAATTTCCAATTTTACTATTACTGTGAATTTCAGGAATTATCCCTCCAACTACGATAAATGGCTCTTTTTCTAATAAAGCAACACTCATCATTGAACTTGTTGTTGTTTTTCCGTGAGTTCCAGCTACTGCGATTCCATCAAATCTATTCATTATTTCAGCAAGTAACTGTCCTCTTTTTATCATTGTAATATTATTTTCAACTGCATATTTGTACTCTGGATTAGTTTTTCTAATTGCTGTCGAATATACGAATACATCAATATCTTTCCCTTTCATATTTTCTTCCACTTGACCGATGTACACTTTAACACCCATTGCTTCTAATTCATCTGTTATAGGTTTTCTATCAATATCTGATCCGTAAACTTCATACCCATCTTTTGCAAGTATTTTTGCAAGTCCACTCATTCCAATCCCATTTATTCCACTAAAATAAATACTTTTTATTTCTGCTAACATATTTCCTCCACTTCCCTTATATTTCCATCTCTTTTAATATTATATTTGCTGCATTTCCTTTTTTCAATGTTTTTGCGTTACTGCTCATAAAATCCAATATGCTATCTTGTTTTACAAGTTCCAATGCTTCTTCTAATGCTTTATCCACTTCTTCATTTGAAAATATTTTTGCCGCATCAGCATATTCTAAAACATCTGCATTTTCCTTTTGTCCAACAAAATCATATGGTATCAATATTGCTGGTTTTTCCAACTCAATCAATTCAGAAATCGTTGAAGCTCCAGCACGACAAATTACTAAATCTACAGCTGCCATAAGATCAGACGCATTATCAAAATACGGTTTTACTACTGCACTTCCAAAATTTCTCATTCTATATGTCGCCTGTTCAAAATTATCCTTCCCAGTCGCCCAGAACAATCTAATATCTTTATCATTTATAATTTTTTCCCATTTTTTTGAAATAGCCTCATTTATATTTTTGGCTCCTAAACTTCCACCAATTACCAAAAATCCCTTTTTCATTATCTTTTTATATCTAATTTTTTTCTCTTCATTTTTTTATTTTTTTCGTATAAAATTCTTCCCTCAATGGATTTCCAGTCACCACAAATTTACTTCTATATTTTTTTCTGGTATATTTGGCAATGTATTTTCAAAAGCAATAAAAACTTTTTTTGCCATTTTGTAAAAATATTTATTTGCTTGACCCATTGTACAGTTTTGCTCCTGCAAATAATACGGTATTTTTAGTACAATCGCTGCCAATAACACCGGTATTGTTATATAATTTCCAAATCCGATTATTTCAGTCGGTTTTTCTTTTTTTAATAATTTTATTGTTTGAAATGTTGCTTTTATCATTTTTATTAAAGAAGATGGTGATTTCAACGGAAACACATCTAATCCAATAAATCTAAAATTTTCTTTTGGAACCAAATCTTTTTCCATTCTATGTTTAGTCCCTATAAACAACACTTCTCCACCTTTTTCTCTAACCTTTTTCGCTATAGACAAAGCTGGATAAATATGACCTCCAGTCCCTCCTGTTGTAAAAACTACTTTTTTCATCTAAATATTCTCCATTCAATTTATTTTTTTACCATCTCATACTCAATTTCCTCAAACGTCTCTTCTTCTTGCTCATATATTGATTTTATTATATTATAAACAATTCCCAAAGAAATCATCAACGCAATCGTCGTACTTCCTCCATAACTCATAAGTGGTAAAGGGATTCCTGTTGACGGTACCAATCCACTTACAACTCCAATATTTCCTATTATTTGTGTTGAAATCATTACTAATATCCCTGTTAAAATATATTTTGCAAAAAAATCTCTTGCTTTACCGATTGTTATAATAATAACTATAACCAAAGCTAGATACAATGCTATTAAAAGTAATACTCCAATAAATCCCATTTCTTCAGAGTACCCTGAAAAAATATAATCTGTATGAATTTCTGGTAAGAAATAATATTTCTGAATACTACCCCCATAGCCTCTTCCAAGAAATTTTCCACTTCCGATTGCTATCAATGATTGCTTTGTTTGATAAGGAGGTTCTGTCTTCAATGTCATATTAGCTATGAAATCTTGAATTCTTTTAGAACGATACCCAGCCTGTATAGCTACATCAAATGCTCCAAAAAGACCTACACCAGTAATCACTGAAAACCATCCTAAATTAAATCCTGAAACAAATAATAATACAAGTCCCAAAATTAATATTTGCAACATTGAACTATACGATTTTTCAAGAAGTATTAGTATCAAATATATTCCAGTATATAATCCTACTTCTTTTAATAATAATATATCTCGTATTTTTTTTGATTTTATTTTATTTCTATATTTTTTAATCGATTTTTGAAATCCTATCAATACACCCAGCCAAAGCTAAAATTAAAAATATTTTTGCAAATTCTGACGGTTGAACACGTATTGGACCTAATTGAAACCATCTTTTCGCACCATTTGCACTTTGCCCAATTGCTAATACTGCAATCAATAATATCGCTCCAATAGAATACAATCCATTACTCAACCATTTTTTTCTATATTTTCTATAATCTATTTTAGAAACGCAAAAAAATACTATTCCCCCTAATACAAACCACCCTCCTTGAAGATTTACGAAATGTAATGCATTTTTCCCATTACTATCTGAAAGTGATCTTGGAGAACTTAAACTAGCTAACGTAATAATACTTAATGCCATAAGTAATAAAATCACTATAATGAAAACCGTTCCTAATTCTTTATTATTTTTTTCAACTTTATTATCACACCACCTTAATTTCAAACCCCAAATTTTTTTAATAAATTTAAGTATATTCTTCTAATTTCCTAAAAATTTTTAACTGTTAATTCCTTAAATACTTTTTCCTCTATGTTCAAAACTTCTAAATTGGCAAAAAAACTTGAAGTTGCTGGTGAAAACAATATTGTTTGATCTTTTTCAAAATTCTCATTTTTCTTTTATATAATTCAACACATTTTTTCCAATGTTTCCAAATTTTTTTATAATTTTTTTATAATTTATTTTTTTCCATATCATCTATCAACAACGGTGCATTATCTCCTATCAAATACACTCTTTTCACCTTTTCAGCTATTCTTTTTACCAATTCCGTATTATCAATTTTCTTGTCATCTCCACCTAAAATCATAATAATTTCATTATTAAACGAATCAATCGCTTTTAAAGTCGATTCCACATTTGTACCTTTAGAATCATTAATAAATGTCGTATTCCCTTTCACAAAAAAGTTTTCCAATCTGTGTTCCAACGCTTTCGTACTACTTAAAAATTCAACAACTTTTTCATCAGGAACTTTCACAATTGCCGCTACTCCTATTAAAAATAGCATATTTTCCAAATTGTGCACTCCTTTTAATGCTAAATCTTCAACTTTTATTAAAAATCTAGATTTTTCTAAAATTTCGCTCTCACTTAAATTTTCAGCTCTATCTGCCAAATCATTCATAATACGAATTTCATTGTTATACACAAAAATGTTACCTTTTTTCTCTTTACTCAAATACACATTTTTAGCTTTCATCAATGATTTTATTTCTTCTCTTTCCGCCAATCCCAAAAATACTGGATCATCAAGATTAATCAAAAGCAAAATCATCTTCAGTCTGTTTACTAAAAAAATGTTAAATTTTTGTAATATAATAATCTTCAACTGTTTTTATATCTAGTCAAATGATCTGGAGTCAAATTAATAATTCCAGCTATATTTGAATGAATTTGAGGATTATTTTCCAATTGATAACTACTTAATTCTAACACTACATACTCTAACGGTTCCTCATCTGCAACCAATTTTGCAAATGAAAAACCTGCATTTCCAGCTAATCTCGCCTTATACCCTGCAAAATCCAATAACTCATAAATTTTAGTAGCTGTTGTTGTTTTACCATTTGTACCTGTTATAGAAAAAACTTTAATATTTTTATCCATATATTTGTAAGCTAAATCAATTTCAGAGATCATTTGCACATTTTTTTCCTTCGCCACTTGTAACAATTCTGCTTTCCAAGGAATTCCCGGACTTTTAACAATAAATTCTATTTTTTCATTGTTTAAAATTTCAATTCCCTCTTTTGAAGTTTTTGCCACTTTGTCATCTATCAAATATACTTCGTAACCTTTCTTTTCTAGTAATTCTTTTGCTCCTAAACCACTCAATCCTGCTCCAAATACCAAAGCTTTTTCCATTTTCTCTTTCCTTTCTACAATTCTGAGTTATTCATTTTTCATTATTTTTTATACAAACTCTTTCTAATATTATACCAACAAAATCCGATTTTCCAAAATTACATTTTAGAATTATCTCAATTTTAATACTACAAATGTCAATAGACAAGTCAATATCGACACAATCCAAAATCTAATTGTAACTTTTGTTTCTGGTAATCCCAATAACTCAAAGTGATGATGAATCGGTGCCATTTTAAATACTCTTTTCCCAAAAGTTTTATAATGCCAAACCTGGATCATTACTGATAATGCCTCCATTATGAAAATAAATCCAGCCACTGGTAACAACAATTCTTGTTTTATAAAAATTACGATAATTCCCAAAATTCCACCTAATGTCAAAGAACCAGTATCTCCCATAAACACTTGTGCTGGATAGAAATTATACCATAAGAACCCTGTCAATGCTCCAATCACTGAAGCCAAATAAACACAAATTTCAGCAGAATCTTTTACATGATACAAATTCAAATATTTCGCATATTCATAATGCCCTGTCAAATATGTAATTATAAATAATGTTATACTAACAACAATTATTGGACCACTTACTAGCCCATCCAATCCATCTGTTAAATTCACTGCATTTGAAGACCCAATAATTACAAATGCCATAAACACGAAGAATAACACTGGTGTTATATAAAAATACGAATTTTTAAACACTGGATTTACTATCGAAAAAAATCAATTTCTTTATTTATTAATCCAAATTTATATACGAAGAAAAACGTTAATGCTGTTATTATTAATTGTCCTGCAATTTTTTTCTTTCCAGACAACCCATTTTTATTCCGTGTTAACTTCAAATAATCATCATAAAAACCAATTGTTGTAAACAAAATTGTTATAATAAATAAAAATACAATAAACTTATTTGTAAAATTCCCTGCTATCAATGTCGCAAACAATATCGCACCAATAATCAACAAACCACCCATTGTCGGTGTTCCTGATTTATCAAAATGTGATTTAGGTCCTACCTCTCTAGCAGTATCTCCATATTTTTTCACCTTCAACCATTGTATAAATGGTTTCCCTAAAATTAACATAAACAAAAACGCTACTATAAACGCTGTCGATGCTCTAAACATTATCGATTTAAAAACCCTCAACGTTCCAAAATTGTTTATAAACAAACTTTGTATCAAATATAACATTATCTTTTTCTCTCCTTCTCAACTTAATTTCAAAATACTTCGTTTATTCTATTACTTCTTCTAATTTCATTCCACGTGAACCTTTTATAAGAACTACTTTTTTTATCTTTTTATCTCACTTATTCTAGCTTTTTATCGCTTTTTTTATCACTAAAATGTTCTACTTCTTTACCTTTTTAAATTCCCATTTTCCATATTTTTCTTTTTACTTTATCATATAAGTTTATCATTCTCTCACCATACAAATAAAGTTTATCAAATTTTGTTTTTTTCAATTGTATAATAAATATTTTTGATGTAATTCTAACTCTCTATCTCCCAATTCAAGCATATCCGCTAAAACTAGAACTTTCACATCTCCATCATTATAGATTTTTTTGAAAAAAAGTTTCTAAAGATTTTTTTCCATAGACATTGGACTTGCATTATATGCATCATTTATATAAGTTGTAGTTCCTTTTTTTCAATTATTTGGAATCTCATATTAGTTAAAACTATATTTTTTTATAGCCTCTTCAATATACTTATCTTCCATTCCGAATTGTTTAACAACCGCAATCGCCATTGTTAAATTTAATATGTTATGTTCTCCCAAGATGTTTGTTTCATAATTTCTTTCAACAGTTTTTCCACATTTTTGTCCAAAATATTTCAGACTAAATTTCGTTCCACTCTCATTAAATCTAATATCACCGTAATAAAAATCACGAGTTTTATCTTTAAATTGATTTTCTTTTAAATTCAGCGCTTTTACCAAATTTATCCCATCAACAGTTAGATTCTTCAAATAAAAATCATCACCATTAATAATAATAGCATTTTTCACATAAGGTACCAATTCCGTTTTTGCCTTAAATACATTTTCTTTCGTCTTCAAAAATTCCAAATGCGATTCTCCAATATTTGTAATTACTCCCACATCAGGATTTGAAATTTTCCCTAACAAATCTATTTCTCCAAAACCGCTCATTCCCATTTCAAGAATCATAAACTCATCAGATTCCTCTGCACGCAACAAAGTGAAGGGTAGTCCAATATGGTTATTATAATTCCCTTCTGTCTTTTTACCTTTATATTTAGTTGACATTAATTGATAAATCATATCTTTCACGGTTGTTTTCCCGTTACTTCCCGTTATACCAATCACTTTTAAATCTTTCAAATTTTCACGCCACTTTTTAGCATATTCTTGTAAAAATTCTACACTATCTTGCACCCAAAAAGCTTTTTTCCTATATTTCCCCTCTATCTCTAAATCCTTCTTATCATAAACAACTACAGCACCCTTTTCCAGAGCCTCGTTTACAAAATTATTTCCACCTCTTATCGCAACAAATAAATCATCTTTCTCAACTTCTTGCGAATTCATACAAACTCTTTTTATCTTAATTTCATTTTCATCAAAATCAATATTTTTCTCTAAAAAAATATTGCAAAATACTTTACTTTTTATTCATAAATTTTTTTCTCCAAATTATACTTAATCATATTGTACGATTATATCACTAGATACATAATTTTTTTCAATGTTTTTTTATTCTTCGAGAATTATATTATAATACTAAGGATTTTTAAAATTTATTTATACAAAGAAATAACTTTTATTATAAAAAAATACATTAAATACAAATTCTAAAAAAATATTATTTCTAGTCTTGTTTTTTTCTCCCAAAATCATAATATAATAATTAAAAAAAATCTTTAAGGAGGAAAAAAATGCCAATAGCCCATAAATTTAGCTATTTCAGTGCAATTCACATTGAAACTTTTTATTGTCTCGATAGTTCTTTGCACTATTTTATTTTTTATACCAAAAATTTTTAAAAACATCAATTTAAAATACTACAATATTTTTTTAGGAATACTTGCAATTGTTTCTAAAATAGTTGATTCTATTTTTAGAGTAGTTTCTGAACACGAACCTGTTTACAATGTATTTTTAATACATCTATGTAATTTTGCCGTTTTATTCGCAGGACTGTATTTAATTTTTAGAACTGCATACTTATTCAATACAGCGTATTTTTTAAGTTTTGGAGCTGTCCTTGCTTTATTACTTCCTGGTGTTACAGTCTATTACCGTCCACTTTACGTTCATATTTTCATGTTCGTACACGCTCTAATAGTCCTCACTCCAATAATAGGCTTCGTATACAACAAAGATAAAATCACAAAAAAAGGCTACATCCAAGCAAGTATAACATTAATCGGACTTTTTATCTACGCCGCCATTTACAATCTATTTTTCCCTGTAAATGCAATGTTTTTAAGAAGTTATATCGCACCTTTTGTTAGCTTCATTAAACCACTTTGGTTTTATAGAGTTGTGTTAATTGTAACGATGTTATTAATTATGTATTTGATGTATTTACCATTTTCAAGAAAAAAAACTCACTATCCAAACTAGAATAGTGAGAAAAAACACTGTACTACATAGCATTATTTTGAATTAAATGGTCGAGATTTAACTCAAATCTTGTTTATTATACACTAAATTCTATTATTTGTATATTTTTTTCTATTGATTTTTTTAAAGGTATTATATAATTAATTAGTAAATAGAAATGCGTTCATTACAAACAAATAGGTCGATTTAAAGGAAGTTGTAAAAACTTCCTTTTTTATTTTAGAAAAAAACAAAAAAATGTGGAACTTAAAATTCCACATTTTTATTTATAATTTTTTCCTATTTTTCTGAAATAGCTGCTACACCTGGTAATACTTTACCTTCTAAGTATTCCATTGAAGCTCCTCCACCAGTTGAAATGTGAGAGAATTTGTCAGCAAATCCTAATTGAATTGCTGCTGCAGCAGAGTCTCCTCCACCAATAATTGTTTTAGCGTCTTTCAATTCAGCAATTGCTTTACAAACACCAATTGTTCCGTTAGCATAGTTAGACATTTCGAATACTCCCATAGGTCCGTTCCATACTACAGTTTTAGCACCTTCTAAAGCTTTTTTGAATAATTCTACAGATTTTTCACCTATATCTAATCCCATCCATCCATCTTCAATGTCATCCACTGAAACTGTTTTAAATGGTACATCGTTACTGAATTCTTGAGCTACAACAGCATCTACTGGTAACAATAATTCAACACCTTTTGTTTTTGCTTTTTCGATTAATGATTTAGCTAAATCTACTTTATCAGCTTCTAATAATGAAGAACCTGTATTTTTTCCTAATGCTTTTAAGAAAGTAAACATCATTCCTCCACCAATAATTACTTTATCAGCTTTTTCTAATAAGTTATCAATAACTCCAATTTTATCAGAAACTTTTGCTCCTCCTAAAATAGCTACTAATGGTCTTTCAGGATTATCAACAGCTCCTCCGATGAATTTAATTTCTTTTTCAATTAAGAATCCAACTGCTGATTCTTTGATATTTGAAGCAATTCCTACATTTGAAGCGTGTGCTCTATGAGCAGTTCCGAATGCATCATTTACGAATACATCTCCTAAAGAAGCCCAATATTTTCCTAATTCAGGATCATTTTTAGATTCTTTTTTACCATCTAAATCTTCAAATCTAGTGTTTTCAAACATTAAAATTTCTCCTGGTTTCAATTCAGCAACTGCTTTTTCCAATTCTGGTCCTCTTGTTACAGGTACAAATTTAACTGGTTTTCCTAATTTTTCAGCTAATACTTTAGCAACTGGTGCCAATGTTTTTGAAACTTTGTCTTCTTCAGTTTTAACTTTTCCTAAGTGAGAAAAAGCAATAACTGCTCCACCATTGTCCAAAATATAGTTTAATGTAGGCAATGCAGCAGTAATTCTGTTATCATTCCCAACAACTCCGTCTTTTATAGGTACATTAAAGTCAACTCTTACTAAAACTTTTTTACCTTTTACATCTAAATCTTTTAATGTTTTTTTAGCCATTTTTCCTCCTAAAATATTTACAATCCCAACTTATTAAAAAAATCAGAATCTCTTTAAATTCCATGTTAATTATACCACTCTTTAAGTTCATTTTCAAGTTATTTATTTCTCATTTTTTTGTTAATTCCCATTGAAAAAAATCTTTTATATAAAATTATTTCCAAAAAAATTATCATATTTAATACTACAATTATTTCTAACTTCTTTATAAAATAAGGAAATTACTGTTTTTTTGTATATTTCTTAATGATGTGATATAATCTTAACATCCTTGAAGAAAGGAGGTCATACATCATGAAAGAGTTATGGATAAAAAAATTATCGTTACAATAATGCTTCAAATCATTATTATTTTTAATTAGCGAATTTTTGGAAATAACTAAAAAAAGAGCTTACTTGGCCGTTAGCTCTCTTTTTGTCATACATCATGATTTTTTTATATAATAATTATACCATGAATCCTATAAAACTACAATCTTTTTAATTACATTTTTTTACATGATATTGCACCCTCTCTAAAAAAATGATATAATTTTTTTCAATCCTTGAAGAAAGGAGGTCATATCTTATGAAAGTGTTATGGATAAGAATCATTGTAACAATAATGCTTCAAATCATTATTATCTTAATCAATGAATTCTCAAAATAACTAAAAAAAGAGAGCTTACTTGGCCGTTAGCTCTCTTTTTTGTCATATCTTATGAATATATTTACAAAATAATTATATCATGAATTTTATAAAACTACAATCATAATTATTTACTTCATCTAATAAATCGCTCTAAATCCGATTCCACCTCTGATATTACTTCCTTTAGTGTCATATCCTAAGTTTGCTGTTACTCCGAATCTAGTGTTATCTACACCGATGTTCAAGTCAAATTTACCGCTTCCTCTTCTGTCTTCTTTTTCTCCTCTGATTCCGAACCAGTCAGCATCTGTAAATCTTACTCTTGCTACATTTTTACCATCTGCAACTCTTCCTAATTCATTTTCATAAGCAGCTGTCAATCCAACAGATAATTGCGTTCTTACAGCCATTGGTTGAACGTATTTGAATTCCATTCCAACTTCTGGTTTAACTGAGAAGTAGTCATTTCCTTTCACTTCTAATCTAACTTCTCCGTCATCTTCTTTTATGCTATTAAATCTTCCATATTCCATTTTCAACGCACCATATGGTCTCAAATGAGTTCTTTCAGACATTCTAATATCATATCCTAAATCTGTTTTAAACGCAGCACCATAAGAAGTATAACTTCCTTTAGCACCAAATACATCATCAACAACTAAGAATCTACGTTTCATTTCATTTCTACCTGCAAAAACATCTCCTGCAATTGTCCATCTCAATGAACCATTATGATCCATGTAAGGTGACATTGTTTTAAAGATTCCTGCTTTTACCATAGTTTGATTTTCTCTAGATCCACCGATGTCTTTGAATTTGAATCTGTTATTAACAGCTCCTGCATACCATCCAGAAGAATTTCCTAATTTAACTGTTTCATCTTCGTGAACATAAGCTACTCCATAAGCATTACTTGTATAATCAATGATTCCAGCTGTATCTGTGTTGTATTCATTTCTCATACCAAATACTTTAATTTTGTTATTTTTGTTTAGAAGGATTTCTCCAATCATTACGTAAGTATTTGAATTCTTTGTCTAACAAGCTTCCAGTTTCATTGATTCTTTGTTGAACATTTCCGTATTGGTGTCCCATCATTTCGTCTGTTGCTTGGTAGAATAATGCTTCTTCATTATTTCCAATAGAGTTCAATTTACTAAACAATTGTCTTTCTCTAGCTCCTCTATCTCCATACCAGTCAACTCCATATCTTTGTTCCAATCCATCTAAAAAGTTATAAGTATCTGTACTGTTTACAGGCGTATTTTCTTTTCCTGCCCAAGCAGTATAAGGTACTTTAACCATGTAAATGTTAGTCATTGTACCATCAGTTGGATTCAATGTTGGTGTTGCTAACCAGTTTAATCCTGCTGAATAAATATTCCAGTTTGAAACTCCACTAGATCTCATCGCATTATTATATGGATTTAAAATCTTAGGATCATTTACTAAAATAGATTTACTGTTTGTCATTTCAGTAGCTTCTGTACCAATGATTAAATCTGCTTCACTTGTTAAGTTTCCTAATCCATTAATAGAATTTGTATAATCTACTCCTGAAGTATTAACATACAATCCAATACTTGAAGCTGATACGTTTATTGGGTTTTTAGCAAATGTGTTTACAGTTACTGGAGTTTGAGGTACTCCATTTATTGTAATAGTAGCACTTGTAGCTCCTGCTGGTGCATCAATTACTGCTCCTCCTACACCTTTTCCTGTTGGAGGTGTTGTAAATGTATATACTGTATCATTAGGATTACTACTTCCATTTACTGTAATGTTACCGTAGTTAGCAATAGTTCCTCCTTTTAAGTATACACCAACTGCATTAGAACCATCAATTGTAATTGAACCAGTATTATTCAATGTTGAACCTTGTCCTAAGTAAACTCCTACTACATTAGAATATGATCCAGAACCTGTTGAAATTGAACCTGTATTTATTGCAGTTGCTCCGTTGTCAGCATAAATTCCTGTTGTATTATTTCCATTTAATACTATGTTACCTGCATTTGTTGCTGTACTTCCTGCTCCACTTGCAAACATACCAATTCCATAATCACCATTTACATTAATTGTTCCATTATTAGTTACGTGTCCAGTGTCTGTAGTTCCGTAACCTCCAGCCATACCTATTGAGTATGCGTTATTCGCAACATCTGAAGCTCCAACTGAAATTACTGCACTATTTACAGCATTTCCACCTTTAATACTATAAATTCCTACATTTCCTACACCACTTGATAAATCCATATTTCCAGTATTTGTTACATTTCCTGCAGAATAAATTACATAGTTCTTATCTCCTGTTGAAGTAACATGACTTGAATTTGTAACAGTTCCACTAGTATCATTAGAATAAATGTACACTGTATCATTTCCAAGTGTTAAATTAGGTTTTGTTGAATTAATCGTATTTCCACTTCCAACATTTACAAATCCATAAGATGTATCAGCAATATCAAAATCAGTACCACTATTTGTTACTGTTTGTCCGCTACCTACTGTATACACCCCAACAGCTTCATTTCCACCTAATTTAATTGTTCCACCAGTTAAATCCACATTACCTTGTTGAGAATAAATAGCAATTGCACCATCTCCAACTGTAATATTTCCACTGTTCTCAGATTTATTACCAAAAATACCTATTGTATTGGCTCCTGATTCAATTGTTCCTGTATTTATTAATTTTGTTGCATTTGTAGTATCATTAGTGTATAACGCAACATTTGGATTATTTAATGAAGCCGAATTTCCTAATTTAATTGTTCCACTATTTTTTGCATCGTAACCAGGATCTCCAGCTGCGTACATACCTGTATTTTTATCTCCTGTCAATTCAATAGTACCTGCATTTTCAAATGTTGTAGCATTTGATCCAATATGGTTATATGACATACCAACTGAATTATTTCCAGCACTTCTAATTGTTCCGTTATTTGTCATACCAGTTGTTGTAGTTGTCGAATTACGTGCATCATCGTAATACATTCCTGTTGAATCTGAACCAATTGTAATTACACCAGTGTTGCTTATTTGAGAATTATCAGTTCCATAAATACCAGTAGAAGAATCTCCAACTGTTATATCATTAGTATTTTTAATAATTCCAGATTTTGCATACATTGCTGTTGAATTAGCACCAGAAAGATTAATTGTTCCATTATTTGTTAATGTTACCCAATTTATATTAAATGGATTATTGTATATATTTTCCTGTGCAATTGCAACTTGTCCTGCTTGAGTACCAGTCATTGTATTATTATTCTCTACTGATGAATTTGAAATTTCTAATTTATTATAATCATCATTTGAATTATCTAAATTAACAGGTTTATCAACATTCAAATAACTTAAATATAACATAGCAGTTTTATAATCTGTTCCATTAATATGTAATCCTGGCAATGCAGCTCTTATAGAAGCATCTGTAGTATTAGTCAAACTCGCATTAATATTTGAAGCTATCATTAATCTTGAACCATTTTGCATATCTAATGTTAAATTACCCAAACTACCGTTGAATGCTGTCCCTAAATCTGTTCCTAAATTAGAGAATGAACCATATGTTGAAGCCGTTCCAGGTGTAACAGTCAATCCAGAAGGTGTATAATAGAATGCTGTTCCTCTATCAGGAGCAGTTGCTCCACCTTGAATTGTTGCAGTTGTTGCACTTGCAAAGTTTATTTTACCTCCATTTGCTGTCATAAATGCAAGCGATTTTTGTCCTGTATTGATTGCTGTAGCAGTTCCACTATCACTGACATTAATTGTTCCATTATTGTTAGCATATAAATCAATTGCACCACCTTCAGCATCTACACTTCCACCTTTAAGAGTTACTGTTCCATTATCTGAATATACTGCTGCAGAAGAATTACCTGTAGCTTTTATTTTTGAATTAGCTCCTTCAGATTTTAAAGTAGCTCCTGTTCCTTTTGCAACAAGTCCTACTACTCCTGTTCCTTCAACGTCAACTTCTCCTTCATTTGTTATTGTTGTTGTAGTTCCTGTACTTTCTGCTGCAATTCCCATTGATTGGGTCAAGCCAGTCCCTGAAATTTTTCCAGTATTTTTTATAGTTCCTGATGCATTTTTAGCATATAACCCAACTGATTCACTAGCTCCAGTTAATGTCACAGTCGCTGCCGTATCTAGATCTTGCCCACTTATTGTATAAATACCTACATTTTTATTTCCACCATTAATATTAATTTTATTAATATTATTTGCAGAATTTTTTTCAGCTAAAGTTACTTTTCCGTCTTTAATGTATACTAATGTACCTTTTGTACCATCAGCTTCTAAAGTATAATCTTTTAATTCAAAGCCATTCGTACCACTATAATCAAAATATGTTCCAATGTTATCAGATCCAGAAAGATTAAGTTTTATCACAGATTCTTTAGTTGTAGTTTTGTTAGTTGTAGCATCTTCTGTACCTAAAGCTATTTGTTTGTTATCACTTGGAGAAGTTGTAAATACATCTCCGCCAGCTAAATTTACAAATTTTGGAAAATATATTCCTACTGAATCAGTCCCCGTAATTTTTATAGGTTTGTTTAATATAATTGAAGATTCCTTATAATCATCATAATTTGTCCCTACAACTATTCCACTTTGATTAGAACCACCTATTGTAATGTCCCCATCATTTATAAAATGCCAACCACCTTGAGTACTACTCGGAGTTCGTGCCATAATATATGTCAATGTATTATTGTTACCAGATAAAGTAATTTTCCCATCTTTATTCCAAAAATATTGTTGCTTATGATTCCCACTTTCATCTAATGCTATCCATCCAATGTTGTGATCTCCACCTATTGCAATTTCTCCATTATTTTGAAAACTTATATAATTATCACTAGTAAATGTATGACGTTGTGATGCCCACATTGTTAATCCTTTACCGTTAATATTTATTTCAGATCCTGGTCCAATTATCCAGTTAGAATCACCACTACCTCCACCAGATCTACCATTATGACCATCGGTATGAAATAACCAGTTACTATAAGCATAATTAGTACCATTATTATAACCTACACCATTAAAATTAATCTTAACATTATCTACATTTACATCTATTCCTTCTACTAATTTTGCAAAAGCAAAACTCCCATATGACGTTTCAGCAATATCTGTATCATAAGTAAAATTCGAATTTCCAGAAGCTACAAATTTTACATTTTCTGTTTTAAACTTAGTTTTATAAGCATTTGTTCCACTATAAGTAAAAGAAGATGTGTCATCAGTAGTTACTGTAATAACTCCTTTATCATTGCCTTTTTTATTTATCTCGTTAACAGCTACTCTTGCTACAACATCTTGACCACTACCAGCTAAATTACTCACAAATTTTTCATAACCATTTCCAGTAGATGGTGCAGTTACACTAGGGGTACTAGGGGTACCAGGTTGGATTAAAGGTAACTTAACAACCGGTGGCACAAATGAAATAGTATTTGGCAATTGAGGAACATTTGCCGTTTTAGCTGCTATTGTTATTGGCGATTTATTTACTGTTTTAGGACGTATTCCTGCACTTACTTCAAACCCTACAATCGGCTCTTTTACTGCTTTAGTACTAGCAATACCATACCCTTTCATTCCTTGTCTATTATTAGATGAAGCAGATTTTACATTAGTCGTTTTTGACAATAAGCTGTAATTTTTGCTATCTGTTGATACATTTCTTTCGTAAGGATCTGAACTTCTTTCAAGAATTCCTTCATAAGGATATTTCTCTTTCTTATCTCCACGTCCTTTGTAGCTTCCATGCCAATCATTCAAAATTGTGTTAGCTCCATATTGCCAAGAGCTCCAAGGCGATTTAACTACATGGTCTCCTTGTTCCATTAATTGAATTAATTCCAAGTTATAGTCTTTCATTAACTTGTCATTTTCAGTTTTAATTTTTCTAAATTGTTGTCTCATATCACCTATAGAAGTTGATATTTCTTGTCTTTGATTTTGGATTGCTTTATCTGTTGTCGATGTTTCTGCAAAAGATGTCAATCCTAATAAAGGAAATGCAAATAAAGCACTCTCTGTGTACTTAAATTCTTTGCATCTCTTCGCAAAAGCTTTTAAATCTTTCGCTAATTGTCTTAGTTCATTAGTCATATTACATTCTCCTAAATTTAATTTGTTTCAAATTTATATTTATTATAACTTTTTTTCAATTTTTAGAATTTTTAAATAATTTAATTTTTGTCTGAATTTAGAAACAAAAATAATTTAAGAGAAAAAAATTATTTTTCCTCTTAAATTATTATCTAAATTCTCGTTGTGCAATAACAGACAAAAACCACTACTACAAAAGTAAAAGTGGCAGCTATTTAATTAAAATTATTTTTGTGCAAAAAATTCTAATTCTATTCTTCTATTCATTGCTCTACCTTCTTCGGTATCGTTAGAAGCCACAGGTTTTTTAGAACCTTCTCCAATAGTTTTCACTATTCTTTCTGGTGCCAATCCAAGTTCAACTAATTTTTCTTCCACATTTTCAGCCCTTCTTAATGAAAGTTCTGAGTTGTAAGATTCAGTCCCTTTTGAATCTGTATGCCCATATATCGCAACTTTATAATTCTTTTTCTCAATATAGTCTTTAAGTTTTTTTAATGTTCCTACATTTTCATCTTTTATAGTTGCGCTATTAAAATCAAATTTTAAACTATCCGTATCTAACACCATTATTTCAGCAGGATTTTGAGCTTTTGCCGTTTGATTTACAGCTAAATCATCACTTTGAGTCGCTCCTTCTACTTCAACTGCATTAGTTTTCATAGTATCGTCTCTCAAGTTTGTTGTCGTAATTTTTTTAGCTGTTGTCGGTGCTGAAACTAACAGCATAGATAACATTGCTGCTACTCTTGACTTTCTTTCCATGCTTCCGCCTCTTTCTCAAGCGATTTATATTTTTGAGTACCTGGATTTGGTTTGTTTTCTCTTAAGTAATCTTCTACATGAGTTACTCTCGCTGTTGAATAATTTATTGCATTAGCATCTGTACATGAAATTGCTCCTAATGTTGCTAACGCCCCTAATAATACTAATTTTTTCATTTAATTCTCCTTTCGTTTTTCGAATTTTTTATATTAAATTTTTATTTCATTAACTTTTATAAATAATCCATAATCATATTATTATAATACCATATGTTTGGATCTATTTCAAATTTCTTATTTCATTTTATCTTGGATTTGATCCAATCTTTGTTCCATTTTTTTCTAAAAATTTCATTATTTTTTTGTTGAATGTATCAATGTTGTTATTGATTTGAGTTACTCTTTTTTTAATTCTTTGAATTTCTACATCCATTTTTTCGCTTTCAGTCATATTTTTTTCTTTAGCTTTCATTGCTTTAATTTCAGCTTTTTTAGAATTAACTCTTTTTACTCTAGGTGTAGTACTTGTTGTTGTTCCAGTTACTTCCACTGGAGTTACTTCTACTGCTTGTTCAGCTTGTCTTTGTTTTGCTACTTTTAATAATCTTTGTATAGCCGCATCATTATTTGTTTTTCCAGCTGAATATGACAATTGACATACTGCTAAAACTGACAATGCTGCAATTCCAATAATTTTTTTCATTTTTCTTTTCCTTTCATAACCAATTGGCTTTTTATTTTTTACTTTAATTTATTATTTCTTTTTAGTTTTTACTGCTTTTTTTACTACTTTTTTAGCACCTTTTTTGTTAATGTCAACTTTTTTAGAATTAGGTCTTCCTAATACATCATTATATCCACTAACTTCAACTTCTTCTCTCTTAACACTTCTTACTACTCTTTCATAAAAATCAACTTTATCAGCTGCTTTTTCTGAATTATATTGTAATCTTTCCATTGGAGTTTTTGGTTTTGGTGCTTCTTCTTTTTGATTTAAATAGTCGTCTACTGTTCCATCTGACATTTCTTTTCTAGCTTCATCCATTGCTTTTTGAGCATCTTTAACTACTTTTTCTCTTTTTACTTTCACTGGTTCAGCTTTTTTATTCAAATTTTTATAATAATCGTTTCTAGCTTCTTTTAATAAATCTTGTGCACTCGCTCCAAACATTTGAACTGAAGCAGCCAAGATTAATCCTAAAAATAAAGTTTTTTTCATTTTTATCTCCTCTTCTTCTTTTTTTATTTTAACCCTACCTTCTCTTAAACATTAACACAAATTATTGCATTACTGATAAAAGAGTTTCCAATTCAGCGATTCTAGTTTGTTTTTGTACGATTGTTTTTTCTAAGTTTTTGTAATATTCATCGTAGTTTTTCAAGATTTTTTTGTATTCATCTCTATGCCATCTAACTTCTGAATCTTTTTTTCAATTTTTTTCTTGTAATTTTTTTCTTTTTCCAATCAATTTATTTTGCAAGTCTTCAACTTCTTTTTTTCCAATCTATCTTTTTTTCATTTTTGGAATTCAGCTTTCTTTTGAGCTTCTTTTTGTAATAAATCATTAAATTTATTTTTCAATTGCATTCAAACTTGATTCCAAACTGTTTGTGTTTTGTATTTTTTTAGCTGGTGCAGAATATGACACTGAAGACAAAAAGTGTCATTCCTACTAACATAAATAATGCCTTTTTTTCATTTTTCTTCCTCCTATTAATTATATTAATTTTTTTAATTTTTTTCTTACACCGATCTTCCTAGCCGATGGCAATAGTTGCTTCTCCATTTTGATTAAATTATACCATATCTTTAAGATTTTTTTCATAGTGTTTCCTAAAAACATTTTTTTAAAACTTTTTTCAAAAAAAAAGTGCTAGATAAAATCTAGCACCAGCAAACATTCATTTAATTATCTTAAAGATTTCAATAATTCAAAGTTTTCTAAAACTTTTTGTTCTTTTTCGATTTCTTTAGAAATTTCTGCTTTTAATGATTTATATTGTGCTGCTTTTTCTTTGAATTCTTTATTGAAAATAGTTGTATCAACGTTAGCATCGATATCAGCTATTCTTTGATCAATTACTGAATCCATTTTTTGCAAGTTGTCCAATCTAGCTTGAGCTGCTTCAGCTTTTGCTTGTTCTTGAGCAAATTTTGCATTTTCCATTTGTTCCAATTTTTGTAATTGAGCTTCTAAGTTATTTAAGCTGCTTTCTACTGATGTAGGTGCTGCGAATGAAAAACTACTTAAAGCTAATACACCTAATAATACTGCTAATCTTTTTTTCATATTATTGTCCACTTCCTTCTTTTAATTGTAATATTGTGTTGTAGTTATCTACAGTTTTGCTTAAAGCGTTGATTTCTTGATCTAATGCTTTAACAACATTGTTGTATTCTTTAACTAAGCTAGAATATTGTTCTTTGAAGTATTTAGCGTTTGCTGCACCTTCAATTTTAGCAATTCTTTCTTCAATTTTAGCTTTCATTTGTTGTTTTTGTTCCAATTGTGCAGATGCTCTTTCTGCTGTTGCTCTTAATTTTGCAAATTCTGCATTTTCAGTTTCAACTAATTTAGCATAAGAAGCTTCTAAAGCATTGAATTTAGCTACTACATCACCAGATGTTTTAACTGGAGCTTTTTCAACTTTTCTAGCTGAGAATGAAACAGCACTTGCAAGAATAAATAATGTTACGATTTTTTTCATGTTCTTCCTCCCTAAATTTCTCTCTATTTTTTACTTCTAATCTTTTGTATATTATATATTATTTAATACTTATTGTCAATTCCTATTTTAGTCACAACAAACCTATACTTTTTTTCATTATTTTTAATAAACAACTGATTTTTTAAAGGCTTTGAATGTATTTTTTTAAAAAAATTTCAAATTTGTTCTAATTTTTTCTCTAAAATTCCAAAGACAAATTTTTTTCTATATATTTTTTTATGTAAATTATAATTTTTTTATTTTTCATAATTAACTACTCATAATAAAACTACCTCAAAATTGAACTCTAAAAACTTTGACTATGGTGAACTACTCCCGCTTGTAGAAGTTGGAGACTTCTTGCTATCTTTTGTTAAAAAATACGCCCCAAATTTATGTCCGAAAACACAAATAAGTGACGTATTTCATAAATTAAGTCAATATCTAAATATCAAATTAAATTATTTAATTTTAATGTTGTAGAATGCTTTTTTACCTTCGTAAATAGCTTCATCTGCTAAATCATCTTCAATTCTTAATAATTGGTTATATTTAGCCATTCTATCTGTTCTTGAAGCAGATCCTGTTTTAATTTGTCCTGCATTTGTAGCAACTGCGATATCAGCAATTGTATCATCTTCAGTTTCTCCTGATCTATGAGATACTACTGCAGTGTATCCTGCTTTTTTAGCCATTTCGATAGCGTCTAATGTTTCAGTTAAAGTACCAATTTGGTTAACTTTGATTAAGATAGAGTTTGCGATTCCATTTGCAATTCCTTCAGCTAATCTCTTAGTATTAGTAACGAATAAGTCATCTCCTACTAATTGAACATCTTTACCAATTGCATCAGTTAATTTTTTGAATCCGTCCCAGTCATCTTCAGCTAATCCATCTTCGATTGATACGATTGGATATTTAGAAGTTAATCCTTTATACCATTCGATCATTTCATCAGAATTTCTTACAACTCCACCTTCTCTTTTGAATGTATAAGTGTAAGATCCATCTTCATTTTTAGTTGCAAATTCAGATGAAGCAGCATCCATTGCGAATGTAACGTCTTCTCCTAATTTGTATCCAGCAGCTTCAACAGCTTGAGAAATTACATCTAAAGCTCCTTCAGTACCGTTAATGTTAGATGGTGCGTATCCACCTTCGTTTCCTACGTTAGTAGAATCTCCATTTGCTTTTAAGATTTTTCCTAAGTGGTGGAAAATTTCAGATCCCATTCTTAAAGCTTCTTTGTAAGTTTTAGCTCCTACTGGTTGTACCATGAATTCTTGAACGTCAACAGCTGAATCTGCGTGAGATCCTCCATTTAAGATGTTCATCATAGGTACTGGTAATTCTTTAGCATTTACTCCACCTAAGTATCTGTATAAAGGTATACCTAATTGGTTAGCTGCTGCTTTAGCTACTGCCAATGAAACACCTAAAATAGCGTTTGCTCCTAATCTTCCTTTGTTTGGAGTTCCGTCTAATGCGATCATAGCTTTATCAATAGAAACTTGATCTAAAGCGTCCATTCCAATAATTGCTTCAGCAATTTCAGTGTTTACGTTTTCAACTGCTTGTAAAACACCTTGTCCTAAGTATCTAGATTTGTCTCCGTCTCTTAATTCAACAGCTTCGTGAACTCCAGTAGATGCTCCTGATGGTACAGATGCTCTTCCCATAGCTCCACCTTCTAAGAATACTTCAACTTCTACAGTTGGATTCCCTCTTGAATCTAGTATCTCTCTTGCATAGATATCTTCAATTCTAGTCATTTGTAATTACCTCCATAAATTTTTTAATTTAATATATTTATATATTTACTCAACCAATTATATCACAATGTGAATATATTTTCAAAAGAAAATTTCATTTTTTTTAAAATTTATCAAATATTAATAATTATCAACTTTTTTTACTCCCATTATAAAAAAATACTTCAACTTTTAAAAAGTCAAAGTATTTTTTATTCAATAATTCTTATTTTATAATTTTTCAAAAAAACTAAATACTCCTAATAAATTATGCTCCTGCTTGAGTATTATCATCTTTCAATCCCATTTCTTTATTCGCATACTCAATTCCTAATTCCACTCTTATACGCTCTTTCACATCCTCAAATTTCGCTTCTTTAAATGGAATTTCAGAAGTTTTTGTCAATAAGAAATATCCTTCATTTGAACCATAATCCAATATTTCATTAGTTTTCGCAGCAAATAATTTATTTGACAATTCTGGATTAGCTTTTCCTATTCCTGGAATTGGTTGATCTTTTGTCAAATCACTAAATTGCTCTTTAGTATCATATTTATATTTATCTTGTTTTTCTATTTTATCCCAAGTTACTTTATTTGCCATCAATTCAGCCTTTAAATCTTGAACTTGTTTAGCAACCGCTTTTTTAGTTTCTTCCGATATTGTCGGAGTTATCAAAATATGACTAACTTTGGCAACATTAGGATTTTGTGCATTTTTACCTTGAACATAAATTATATGATATCCATATTCTGATTTTACAGGACCCACAATTTCTCCTACTTTAGCATTATTAACAGCTTGTGCAAATTCTGGAACCAATTTACTCAAATCAGTACTTTCTCCCAAACTTCCACCATTTTTAGCCGAACCTGGATCTTTACTAAATTGCTCTGCCTTTGCCGCAAAATTCTCTTTATTTGTAGTTTTCATAATTTCTTCAGCTTGTTTTTTCGCACTTTCAAAATCTTTACTAGATGCCTTGTAATCTTGTCCAACTACATATCCTGAAATAGTATTCTTTTGATTATATTTATCTCTTCTAGAATTAAATCTATCCAACAATGCTTGTTCTGATGGTTTGTAACTATCAACTAAATAGTCATAATATTTTTTAGAATAATCACTTAACTCATCAATACCAACAAATTCTTTATCTGCTTTTATCCCAGCAGCTTTAGCTTTAGCCGCAATAGCAATAAACTTATCCAAATTTTGTTTAAAACTTTCTCTCAATTTTTGAACTTTTTCTTCTGAATATCCATCTGGTGTAGAAGTATAATCACTTAACAATTGTTCATTCAACGATGCTTTTGTATATTTATAACCATCTTTTTCGGCAACTACAGAATTTATTTGATCATATAATTTCTTAATTTCAGGATCTTTAATATCTATTTTAGCCTTTTCTCTAGCTTTAAAAATATACGAACTCAACATCATTGTACCTTTTTCATTATTTAACGCTTGTTCCAATCTTGGTTTCACTTCTTCATAAGGTCTTCCACCAAAACTTGCATACTTATATCTCTCATAAGCCTTTTTTAATTCACTTTCATCAACTTTAGAAATTGAAGCTATTTTATCTTGAATTTTTTGTATCAATTCTTGTTCTTTAATAGTTTCTTTAAATTTATCAAAACTATATCCTCTACTTCTTATAGCCATCAAAAAGTTATTTTTTCCACCAGCTTGAGCATAATACTCTTGCATTTTCTTATCAACTTCGCTACCACTTATCTTAACATTCAAATCCTTAGCCGAAGAAAGCAACAAATCTTTATTTATCAATAATTGCAACGTATATTCCTTCAATATTTCCTCAGGTATCTCTTTTAAATTAGAACTACCAGCTCCCATTTGAGCCAACTGCTGTTGTTTTTGCTGCAAACTAGCTCTCAAATTCTCTTTCAAACTTTCAACTTCCAAATTAAATTCATCTCTAGTAATTTTCTCTTTATTAACCGTTACTATCGCCTGTGTTTTATCTCCATGCTTTTTAGCATCCAACACATTATTTTTCAACGAAATAATCCCAGTTATCAACATCGATAGCGCAAATCCAACAATCAAAATTATCGAAACAATTCTAATCGTCCCTTTATGATTTCTTATTCCCATTTTTCCTCTTCTCCATTCATTTTATTAAACCACCAATTTCCTCAAAATCTAAACCCCATTCACTCTCTAAAAATTCATCATTTACACAACTCCAAAAAGTTTAATGAATAAGGCCTTTATTGAGAATATCAATGTTCTGTTATTGTACCATATGTAACAATTTTTTTCAAACTTTTTATAAAATATGGAACAGAGTAAAAAATATAAAAATAAATAAGTTTAATCATATTTTTTTAATTAACAAAAAGAGGAAACCAATTACAATACGATCACTAAATCCTATTGAAATGTATTCCCCCTTTATGATTAAAATACAAGATTTTCTTCGATTATAAAAAAACTTTTTTTATATTTTTTTCTCTAAACTTTCATTGAGCAACAATTTAAAATATTTATTCCAACGGCTTTTTGAAATGCTGTTTAGAATCTATATGAAAAAAATTGATAATAACTTTATCTTATTGAAAAAAATAATAAATTAATCCATAAATTATACTCAAAAACTATTAAAAAAATTATATAAATTTGAAAGTTGAGTAAAAATAGTCATAGCTTTTTGAATATTGTTTTAAAAGCAGTTTTACTATATTAATAAAAATTTACAAAAAGCCTAAATATTCTACAAATTATAAATAACTAAAAAAATCAACTCTTATTCAAAAAAATTGATTTACAATAATATTAGTGAACTACTCCCACTTTTTAGAAACGGGAACTTCTTGGGAAGTATCTGTTTTTTTGTTAGCCAAATATGCTTATCAAGCTCTTCGGGTAGTTCCTACCCTGTTATATTTAGTGTAATACATTTCACTATAAATATCAATTAAAAATGCAATTCATCTCCCACTTATAGAAGTCAGAGACTACTTACTATCTTTATATTAAAGCTATCTTCATATTAAAATATTAAAGTTTTCTATTTAACGTAAATTTTACAAATAAAAAAAGTTTGGCAATTTCCTATTTTCCCTAGACAGCTCTAAGTATCTTCGGCGTAAACAGACTTAACTACTGGGTTCGAAATGTAACCAGGTGTATCCCTGTCGCTATTGTCACCAAACTTAAAATTTAATAAAGACAATGAGAAATAAATAGTACGGTAAAAAAAGAATATTAAAAAGCTTTCGTAATATTAGTACTGGTCAGCTAAATATATCTCTATACTTACACCTCCAGCCTATCACCACCTGTTCTCGATGGATACTAAAAGAACACTCATCTCAAAGTGGGCTTCTCACTTAGATGCTTTCAGCGATTATCCCTTCCAAACGTGACTACTCAGCCATGCCACTGGCGTGACAACTGATACATCAGAGGTTTGTCCATCCCGGTCCTCTCGTACTAAGGACAGATCTTTTCAATATTCTAGCGCCTGCAGTGGATAGGGACCGAACTGTCTCACGACGTTCTGAACCCAGCTCGCGTGCCTCTTTAATGGGCGAACAGCCCAACCCTTGGGACCTTCTCCAGCCCCAGGATGAGACGAGCCGACATCGAGGTGCCAAACACTTCCGTCGATATGGACTCTTGGGAAGTATCAGCCTGTTATCCCCGGGGTAGCTTTTATCCGTTGAGCGATGGCCCTTCCATTTGGAACCACCGGATCACTAACTCCTACTTTCGTACCTGCTCGACCCGTCAGTCTCGCAGTCAAGCTCCCTTATGCGTTTGCACTCTTAGGTTGATTTCCATCCAACCTGAGGGAACCTTTGAACGCCTCCGTTACTCTTTTGGAGGCGACCGCCCCAGTCAAACTGCCCACCTAGCACTGTCTCCGTTACCAGATTAGAATTTCAACAACATATGGTTGGTATTCCAACAGCGACTCTGTAACAACTGACGCCATTACTTCATAGTCTCCCAACTATCCTATACACACATTGCCAAAACCCAATGCCAAGCTACAGTAAAAGCTCCACGGGGTCTTTCCGTCCTACTGCAGGTAGTCGGTATCTTCACCGACATTACAACTTCACCAGGCCTCCAGCCAAGACAGCTCTCAAATCATTTCACCATTCGTGCAGGTCGGAACTTACCCGACAAGGAATTTCGCTACCTTAGGACCGTTATAGTTACGGCCGCCGTTCACCGGGGCTTCAATTCGGATCTCTCAATCCTCCTCTTAACCTTCCGGCACTGGGCAGGTGTCAGCCCATATACGTCGCCTTTCAGCTTAGCATAGACCTGTGTTTTTGGTAAACAGTTGCTTGAGACTCTTCACTGCGACCTATTTCCCCTTGAAGTGTTTCTCTTCTCAAGTAATATAGGCACCCCTTCTCCCGAAGTTACGGGGCTATTTTGCAGAGTTCCTTAGCTAGAGTTAGCCTGTCGGCCTTAAGTTTCTCACTCTGTCCACCTGTGTCGGTTTACAGTACGGGCACTTAATCTCCTCCTTAGAAGTTTTTCTTGGCAGTGTAGGATTTGTGACTTACACCAAGAGGTGCTTACCCATCAGTTCTCACGTTTAAGCATACGGATTTGCCTATATGCCCACGCTATTTCCTTAGAAAGGCTAAACCGTCAGCCTTCTCACATACCTTCCTGCGTCACTCCATCAGTAAAAACGTTAATTAAGTGGTATAGGAATATTAACCTATTTTCCATTCGCCTACGCTACTTAGCCTCGGCTTAGGGTCCCGACTTCCCCAGGGCGGACAAACCTTCCCCTGGAAACCTTGGACTTCCGGCCGGCGGGATTCTCACCCGCCTTCTCGCTACTCATTCCTGCATTCTCACTTCTGATACCTCCAGCAGGCCTTGCGACCCTGCCTTCATCGGCTTACAGAACGCTCTCCTACCAAGATGCTAAAGCATCTTCCACAGCTTCGGTTTATGTCTTAGCCCCGTTACATCTTCGGCGCAGATACTCTCGACCAGTGAGCTATTACGCACTCTTTTAAGGTATGGCTGCTTCTAAGCCAACCTCCTGGTTGTCTGTGAATATCCACCTCCTTTCCCACTTAGACATAATTAGGGACCTTAGCTGGTGGTCTGGGCTGTTCCCCTTTTGTCCACGGACCTTATCATCCATAGACTCACTCCTAATCATTAATATATGGTATTCGTAGTTTGCTTGATTTCGGTAAGCAATACGCCCCCTAGATCATACAGTGCTCTACCCCCACATATCTTAAAAATTAAGGTCGCACCTAAATGCATTTCGGAGAGAACGAGCTATCTCCCTAGTTCGATTGGCTTTTTCACCCCTAGACCTATCTCATCTCCCAACTTTTTCAACGGCGGTGAGTTCGGTCCTCCACTAAGTCTTACCTTAGCTTCAACCTGGACAGGCCTAGATCACTAGGTTTCGCGTCTATGACATACGACTTACCGCCCTATTAAGACTCGGTTTCCCTTCGGCTCCATTCTTTTTTTAACCTTGCCATATATCATAACTCGCAGGATGATTAACCAAAATCCACGCAGTCACTCTTGCGAGCTCCTACCGTTTGTAAGCACACGGTTTCAAATTCTATTTCACTCCCTTACTCAGGGTTCTTTTCACCTTTCCCTCACGGTACTCTTCTCTATCGGTCAACAAAAGTATTTAGCCTTACGTGATATGGTCCACGCTGATTCACACCAAATTCCTCGTGCTTGATGCTACTCGGGTGCTTTTAAGTTTTTACTAATAGTTTTTACGTTCTACAGGACTATCACCTTCTTTGGTCCAGCTTCCCAGCTGTGTTCCACTTACTCTACTAGTAAAATGACTTTATGGCTATTAGTCTATTAAAGTCCCTCTACCCCATATACACAACGTCGCCAACTTACATGTATATGGTTTAGGCTGTTCTCCGTTCGCTCGCCGCTACTTAGAGAATCGTTTTTACTTTCTTTTCCTCCCGTTACTTAGATGTTTCAGTTCACGGACTTACCTCTTTCGTATATGTGATTTACACATATAGGTTTTCCCATTCGGACATCTTGGCATCAAAGGTTATGTGCACCTCCACCAAGCTTTTCGCAGCTTATCACGTCCTTCATCGGCTTTTGTTGCCTAGGCATCCTCCGTGTGCCCTTAATAGCTTTTTATTCTAACTCTAACAGTTTTCCTGTTTTCATTGTAATCTTTTTACCTACTATTCATTTCCCATTGTCCTTAATTAATATTGGTGGAGATAAGCGGGTTCGAACCGCTGACCTCTGCCTTGCAAGGGCAGCGCTCTCCCAACTGAGCTATATCCCCATACAATAAAATTCTTTGGTGGGCATGGCTGGACTCGAACCAGCGACCCCTGCGTTATCAGCACAGTGCTCTAACCACCTGAGCTACACGCCCTTAAGAATAAACACGAAGAAACATAATCCAAACAGATTTAGTATTTATATACTCCTTAGAAAGGAGGTGATCCATCCGCACCTTCCGGTACGGATACCTTGTTACGACTTCACCCCAATCACTATCCACACCTTAGGTACCTTCCTCCTTACGGTTGAACCAGTAACTTCAGGTGCAAACAACTCTCGTGGTGTGACGGGCGGTGTGTACAAGACCCGAGAACGTATTCACCGCAACATTGCTGATTTGCGATTACTAGCGATTCCAACTTCATGAAGTCGAGTTGCAGACTTCAATCCGAACTTAGATTGGCTTTTTTTAGTTTTTGCTCCACGTCACCGTTTTGCTCCTCTTTGTACCAACCATTGTAGCACGTGTGTAGCCCAGATCATAAGGGGCATGATGACTTGACGTCATCCCCACCTTCCTCCTGCTCTTCGCAGGCAGTCTAGTTAGAGTCCCCAACTTAATGATGGTAACTAACTATAGGGGTTGCGCTCGTTGCGGGACTTAACCCAACATCTCACGACACGAGCTGTCGACAGCCATGCACCACCTGTCTCTACGTTCCCGAAGGCACGGCCTGTTCTCACAGGCCTACGTAGGATGTCAAGATCTGGTAAGGTTCCTCGCGTTGCGTCGAATTAAACCACATGCTCCACCGCTTGTGCGGGTCCCCGTCAATTCCTTTGAGTTTCAACCTTGCGGTCGTACTCCCCAGGCGGATTACTTATCGCATTAGCTTCGGCACAGACACTCTTCATGCCCACACCCAGTAATCATCGTTTACAGCTAGGACTACCAGGGTATCTAATCCTGTTTGCTCCCCTAGCTTTCGCACTTCAGCGTCAGTTGCTGTCCAGTGGACTATCTTCATCATCGGCATTCCTACACATATCTACGAATTTCACCTCTACTCGTGTAGTTCCGTCCACCTCTCCAGCACTCTAGATATACAGTTTCAAAGGCAAGCTTTGAGTTGAGCCCTAAGTTTTCACCCCTGACTTGTATATCCGCCTAGATGCCCTTTATGCCCAATAATTCCGGATAACGCTCGCGACATACGTATTACCGCGGCTGCTGGCACGTATTTAGCCGTCGCTTCTTCTGCAGGTACCGTCACTTGCTTCTTCCCTGCTGAAAGCACTTTACAATCCGAAAACCGTCTTCGTGCACACAGAATTGCTGGATCAGAGTCTCCTCCATTGTCCAATATTCCCCACTGCTGCCTCCCGTAAGAGTAAGGGCCGTATCTCAGTCCCCTTGTGGCCGTTCATCCTCTCAGACCGGCTACCTATCTTCGTCTTGGTGAGCCGTTACCTCACCAACTAACTAATAGGACGCAAAGCTCTCTCTTAGCATCTCTTTTCATTAAAGCTTCATGCGAATCTTTAATAATATCTAGTCTTATCAGTCGTTTCCATCTGTTATCCCAGACTAAGAGGCAAGTTCTTTACGCGTTACTCACCCGTCCGCCATGGTTATCACGGTGCAAGCACCGCTTCCCCATTGACTTGCATGTGTTAAGCATTCTGTCAGCGTTCATCCTGAGCCAGGATCAAACTCTTCATTCAATATTTATTTTCACCTTTTTAAAGTCTTATTGACAGGAACTTTTTATTATTAAAAGTCCTTATTTATCACATCTTTTATGGTATATGCTTCTTCTATTCATTTGTTCATTGTACAAGATACATTTTCGTATCGACAAGAGGTATTATATCAAATAAAAAAATATTTGTCAACTACTTTTTTTATTTTTTTGATTTTTTTAATAAGTATACTAGACAAGTGAACTATTCCCGCTTTTTAGAAGCGGAAACTTCTTAGTAAGTATCTACTTTTGCTAGCCAAATATATTTACTAAGCTTTTTTTAGGTAGTTCCCTACCCCGTCTTTTTTTCCTAATATTTCAACATCAATTTTTCCAATGTTTTTTTATATTCAAATCCTCAACAACCACAGCATTATATCCTTCAGATAATTTATGCAGAAAAATCCCTTCGACAATTTTTTTGATATATTCATGTAATTTTGATATTTTTCTCTTTTTGTCTATACCAATTTTTTTAGAAAATTTCACTTTTCTTGATAATGATTTTTTTGTAATTTTTTTCTTTTTTTCTCCAACATCCTAAAAATATTTTGAATAATCAGCCCTTTGATTTTCAGAACTGATAAATAATTCAGACATTGAAAAGTCAAGTCCAATTACTTTATCATTATTTGGGATTTTTTGAATTTCTTTTTCAAATTCTGTCTTGCCATCCATTCAAATAAATGCTCACCTTTATCATTCACAGGCATATTTCTAAGGCTGTAAATCCAGCTCCAGTGTCCATTGTACTCAGTTTCACCAATTTTTACATTTGGATAAGAGGAAAGTATTGCTCCATATTTTGAAAGAACGTCATAAACTCTTTTACTTGTATTTTCGTAGGAAATAGTCGGATCATTTTGTGCGTGAACCATCCAAAGCGGTTTATTTCTTATTTTCATCAAATCCTGTGCAGTAGTTGTAACTCCGCCAGAAATAGCCGCTTTATCAAGAGCAGCTGCACTTGTACTAAATGCCGTAAAATAATCTGGATACTCGATTATCATTCTAAATGACATATATCCACCAGCAGAAGCTCCAAAAATATAAATTCTATTTTTATCAACATTATTTTCAGAAGCAAATTCATCAATCATAGCCTTTACTGATTTTATGTATCCTTTACTATAATTGTTATACCAAGTGTCATCAGCCTGCGGTGCCACAACATAAGCCCCGCCAAATATCTTTTGTGCTTTATCTTCTGCAAAAGCCACTGCCCCACGATTTGCCAATTTTTGTGAAACATTATTCTGATAATCCTTGTATCCGCCTTCACCATTCCCATGAAACCAGATTATAAGCGGATGTTTCTTCCCATCATCTTTATTAACAGGTTTAAAATATTGATAATTCACTCCACTTTTAGACTTCGTTGCTAAAAATTTATCAGCTTCCTCATCAACAACTTTCCCTTGTCTATAAAATCCTGTTTTATAACCCTTTATCTCCTTTTTTTGCTCCACTCTATACTCCAAGTCCATCAATACATTTCGAGAAACATCCCCTGTAACATAACTCAAAGTATTTGCTCCAGCCACATCTTTTCCATATTTCAAGTTAATAACAATATTTCCCTTGTCATTCACATAAATATTCTCAATTTCCCTCTCAACTTCAAATGTCCCCAATGATTTAGTCTTATCGTCTAGCACAATTCCAGCGTCTTTTGGCAAAGTTCCTTTAGCAAAAACTTTAAATGTATCTTTATCAATTTGCTTATTTTGAATATCTTTCCCTTGCCCTTTTGTATCAATTTCAATCGAAACTATATTCTGCCCATAATCGAATATTTTTGCCTTTAATGAATATGAATATGTATTAAAGTCATATCCACTTTTAAAAACTAATTCTCCACCTTTAAAAACTAATTCTGATGCAATTCCTAACATACTTACAAAAAACAAACCTACAAATACCAATACTTTAGTTCTCATAACCATCACTTCCTCTACAATATTTTTTATTTCAAATTTAATTAATAAAATTATTAAACAAAGTAAAAATTTAAAAATAAACTATTTTATTTTCAACTTCCTATATCTATTCACTACCGCACAAAATTCCTGTTTTCTAGGCAATGCCAAATTTCCTGGATGTCCTACGTACGAAGAAATTGAATCAAGTCCATCCTTTTGAATCTTTTCATAAATCCTATTAGCCGCTTGCGAAAGTGTCAATTTTTCATCTAGTACTTTATTTTTAAAATAGTCAATCATTACGGCAATACAGTTTGTTTGGCTGTCATCCACAAGTTGCTCCAGTCCTGAAATGTCGATTAATTCCTTTCCATATAGAATGCTGTATTTCCCTTTAGCTTTTGTTTTATCTAATTTTCCTGATTGTGAAAAACTTTTTTTGAGTGGAATTCGCTGTGTAATTCCTTGAAATTTATCATTTGGAGAAAATTCTCGCTTATTTTCATCTGATTTTGCAATTTTCTTTGCCTTTTCTGTTACATCTTTTGGTATATATTCATCCATCGTTATAACATGATTTGCCACATCAAAATAATCTCCAGAACCGCCGACAATCAATATCGTAGAAACTCCAAAATTGTCATAAAGTTCTTTTACTCTATCAATAAATGGCGTTATAGGTTCTTTTTCCTTTGCAACAAGTTTTTGCATTCTTCCATCACGAATCATAAAATTTGTAGCTGAAGTGTCTTCATCTATTAAAAGTAAAGAAGTTCCGTATTCTAGTGCTTCCGCTACATTTGCTGCTTGTGAAGTGCTTCCGCTTGCATTTTCAGTTGAAAAGGCTATGGTATCTTTATTTCCTGGTAAATTGTTGATAAATCCGCTGATATTTACTTTTTCTACATTTCTTCCATCTTCTGCACGTATTTTTACTGCATCTGTTTCAGAAATTATGAATTCACGTCCATCTTGAGCAACGTGATTATAAATTCCTCGTTCGAGAGCTGCTAATAAAGTGGATTTCCCGTGATAACCTCCCCCTACAATTAGTGTAATTCCTTTTGAAATCCCCATTCCAGACACTTTTTTTCCACTTGGAAGATTTAACGTAATTTCAAATTTTTCTGGACTTTTGAATTTGACTGCATTTTTCATAGGTTTATCTGAAATTCCGTTTTCACGTGGAAGTATTGAATCGTTAGCTACAAATGCAACTAATTCTTTTTCTTTCAATACTTTTCGTATGTATTCTTGATCTAATACTAAAACTATTTGCTCTTTTAAGGCTTCTTTCTTCAAATTATCATATATAATAGATTTTTCAACAATTTTAGGTAACTGTTCAAAAATAATTTTTTGTGCAGCCTTTCCCATTATTCGTCTACCTCTTGCTGGCATTCCCATTTCAAATCTAACTTCGATTTTATCTTCCTTTATCAAAACCGACGTTCTTTCCAAAATTTCTTGTCCACATTTATCAATAAAAATCCTTCCGCTTCCTCCAGTTCCTGAACTATCATTTCCATTTTTTTGAATTTCCTTGTAAAAATTTCTTGTAAGAAAATCTGAAACTGCAATATTTTTCTCCTTTGTATCTGTTAATTCATAAGGAATTCCTGAAATTTTTCTATCCATTATAATTCGCATTCTTGAAGGCGGAGCGTAAGGATCTGATTGGACATGGTCAATTGCAAGAACATACTTTGGAAATTTATATTCTCCCTTTAGAGATTTATACGCTGAATAACTTTTTCCATCCATTGAAAATAATATTTTTTTCTAACTCTTTATAATTTTTTTCATTTTTTTACAATCCTCCTAATAATTTTTTTATTATTATTTATACCAATTTATTGAAAAGTCCATTATTTACAAATATTTATTTCTACCATAATTTTTACCACATTTATCTTTATTTCCCAATTTTTTTCCCTTATATAAAAAAACAGCACTAACTTGTGAGGCTGAAATATTCAAGGAGGAATTAACAGCTTCTATTTAGTTCTATTAAACCAGAAAGTTAAAATTACAACTAGAATAATAAATACTAGAAAGTCCCTGTTAATCATAATTTGGTGTCTTCCTTTCATATTTTAAATTGTGAGGCGGTAAAAATCTCACAGTATTATAACAAAAAAATACCCTTATCAATTAAGATTTGTACTGCACCTCCAATCTTGTGTCCAAGATTTTTGGGTGCAGTACACCAACTATATTTTTTTATTTAATATCTTTTTTTGAATACTTTTTCTTATTTAATATCTATGTCCATAATTTTTCTCCCTATTCTTTAACAGGCTGTCTTATCACTGTCTTCAGTTTATTTATATCTATCTTTCTTGGGTCACTTAAATAAATTTCGTGATGATATCTTTTTTCTGTTAATTCTATATTATATCCATTATTTTGTGCAAATTCATTCATTCTTTGGATAGTTTCAGGTTCTTCATTGTAGTTTCCTATATGCATACATTGTACACAAAGTCCTTCATTATAGCTGAAAAATTCAACTTTTGAAAAATCCTTTTTCTTTTTTTCAGTAGCACACTTTATAGCCCATTCCACATCTTCCTTTTTAATAAAATCAGGTACTCTAATTAAAGAGATCCAGTTAAATAATTCCTTGTTTAGCAGATAATTTTCATGCTTTACATTTTCCTGCCACCAGAGCCCTTCCAACGGAGGAACAACATATTCAAAAAATCCTTCAATTTTGTATTGTGTCTTATAACTCATTTTAAGGGTATATGCAACTCCGTATAACATTTCAACAGCTTTCTGATATTCCCCTTCTTTCTCATTGGGATTTCCTTTTCCACGCACTGCTATAAAATTCATTTTAGGAATTTCTATAATTTCAGGTTTTTCTGATGGTTTATAAAAATCTTTTAAATTCTTTTTTAAAATCAAATGCCATAACTATCATCTCCTAATGATTATTTTATGCTGATATAAATGTGGATTTCTGTATTTTCATAATCACTACCTGCTATATATTCTTCAAAATCATAGGTATAATTTCTTATATCAGATTTTTCCTTCCCAAATTCTTGCCAAAATTTATTCCAAAATTCTCCAACAGCCTTTTCAGGATTTCCGATTATTATAAATTTTGCATATTTTCCCTCTGGAATTTCTAGCTTTGTCATATTTTCAGGAATCTCATCAATTTTATTTTTCACTTCACAACCTGTAAGGCAGTCATACTCAAATCCATTTTCGTTATTGTAGTTATAGTAAAGACCTATAGTATTGTCATTTATTCTATTTTCTATATTTTTTTAGCATCTTTTTTTCAAAATACAGTTTTTTTCCATAAATCTGAAAATTTTTTTCAGACATTGTTTCATCATCTTTCACTCTTGTTTTTAAATCCAACAAAAGTTTTTTTCTTTAATTTCTACTATTTCATATTTCATAATTGTACCACCTTTATCAATTTATTTGTATTGTTTTAAATTTTCTATAGATATTATAATACAAAAAAATATGACATCAATATGTCATATTTATAATAATATTATTTATTTATTTTTAAAACAATACTGTGTATTTATTCTTCAGTATGGTTCTCTAATTTTTGCAATTTTTAGGTTCTTCTGCTGAAATAATGTCAATTATATGATTCCATGAAAAAAATCCCATAGTGCATATATTTATCATCAAAAAAATATCATTATAAAAAGTAATATTTTTTTACCATTTTTAAGATATGAGGAATTTTTTTAATTATCATGAAATATTTTTCCCAAAAATTTTTGCTATTTTTCATCGAGATTTGCAAAGGATTCATTTCTAATTTGATACATTATATAGTTCTCAAATACTATCTCATAAATTTCATTATAGTTGATTAAAACAGGATAAGACTCCTTTAATATTTCATCAAGTTCTTTATTTCCAGTATTACTTACTTCAGAACCTTTTTTTCTCCTAAAAGAGGAAGAGTAACTATTATTTTTTTAATATATTATTTGTACTATCACATATCTTTAAGATATACGGTAAAATATCATCATTTTTTTATATTTTTTTCACCAAATTTTATCATTATTTCTACTCCCATAAAAAAATTAATCAAGTTTTTTTAAAAATAATTCTCCTTCATTTTTCTCAATTTTTCTCAAATAAAATTCTTTTTTTATTCTTTCGAGGTTCTTTCACTTTCAAATATTCTCCAAAAGACAAAAAGATATCCATAAAACCATTCATTTTCGGGATATTCCATTATAATTTCAAAATTTCCATTTTTCCATTTTACTTATATTTTTCTTCCGAACATTCATCATAAACACGATATGCCTGTGATTTATCTATTTCAACTACAACTCTTACATCTTTTACTTTAGATTTTTTTATCATCAAACTTAAAAATTTTTCTAGCGATTTTTTTCAAAATGTTCTTCTGTAAGAATCAACTCTTTTATTCTATTTATTTTTAAACTGCCCGATGTCTTTTTTTATCATGACAATAAGCAAATAAGTACCATGCCTTTTCTTTAAACCATATTTTCAGTGGATCTGATGTCCTATAAGACTTCTCTCCTCTTAAATTAAAATATGTAAATTTTATTGTCAATTTTTTAAGTATAGCCTGCTTTATATTTTCAAATAAAACATTATCGTCACTTCCATATCTGGAAAAATCAACTTCTATCCAGTTATCTGACGATTTATTAAAAATCAAACTCAATTTTTTAAGAGTTCCTTCCGATTCTGGATAATTTGCAGCCTTCAGACTTTGCAATGCATACATTATTTCATTCTGCTCATCCTGAGAAATCAGCGATTTATTCAAAGTATAACCTTCCAGTAATCTAATTCCGCCATTTTTACCTCTTAAAGAATATACAGGGATACCTGCAGAAGCTAAAGTTTCTACATCCCTGTATACGGTTCTTAAAGATACTTCAAAATATTCTGACAGTTCTTTTGCTGTAATATTTTTCTTGTTCAGTATCATATGAAGCATCTCAAATAATCTATTTATTTGCATAATTTGTCAACCTATTTTTATATTATATATTTTCTCCTGAAATTTTCTCTTCTTCATCATTATCATTTTCAGGTTTAATTTCGTTGTTCTCTGAAATTTCTGTCACTTCTCCAGAAATTTCATTTACAGCTTCTTCTATTTTTTCTTTTTCTTCTGCTGCTTCCTTTTTTTCCATTTCATCCTTTGCTTCTTCAGCAAATTCATCATACTCGTCCTCTTCTATTTTTTCCTTATTCTTTTTCTTCAGTGCAAATACAGCTGCTCCTATCGCAATAATGGCAATAGCTATTCCCACACCTATTAAAATTGGAAGTAAAAGATTGCTGTCCTTATATTTGAACTCAGCCTTGTCTCCTTCATAGAATGTTATTTCATCTTTAGCATCTGAAACTATACCTTCCTGAACAGAATCAGCTATTATTTTACCATTTACTTTTATAACTAATTTATTTATTTTAACAGCACCCATATTTACAGTTACAATTCCGTGTTCCTTAGTAAAAATACTCTTGTTTACTTTTTCTTTGCTGTTTTTATCAACATTTTCTTTGTCTTTCCCCTCATCTTTTGGCTTAATTTCAACAGTTTTTAATTCATCTTTTTTCTGATGCTCAGGATTTTCCACATTTTCCTTATTTTTACCCTTATTTCCACCATTTGGAGATACTATTGGAGAATTTAATTCAGACATTGTCATCCCGCAAGTATTTTCTCAAGTTCTTCTTCTGTTTTCCATTCAAGCTTTACATTGTACTTATCAACTGAATTATCATCTGATTCTATTTTTTCAAATTCAAATTTTTTTACACCCAGTTTTTCAATTTCCTTTTTCAACTGTTCTTCAGGCATCAAATTTTTCATAATTGAAACTTCTGAGGTTGATGTTCCTGATAAATCTGAGTTTATATTCATACTTGTTTCAATTTTTACACAGCTTTTGCAGTATAAAAAAATATCATTGTAAATAATATAATTTTTTTATTATCTTCTCTATTTTTTTCCTCCTATACATTTTTTTACCAGATGACAACCTCTTTTCAAGTAAATATACTATATTACTATTTAAAAATCTGAATTTTTTTATAATTTTTATTTCCCTTGAAAAAGTTCTCTAGTACTGGTATTTTTACCATATATAGTTTCATTTATACAAGTTTATTTTTACAGATTTTTATAGATTACAACTATTAATTTTTAGTAATTTTTTTATCAGATTATATTTAATCTTTTTATAAAAATTGTCATAATATAAACAGCAATTGGAAAAAAATCATAGATAATATTATTCCGATTTTTTTGCTACCTTGAATACGAATAATTTATCCTTATCATTAAGAATTTCATGCTTTTTTTAGGATCATCAATATTATATTTTTACTATTATGCTTTCTCCTTCATGATATTTTGTTCTGCTAGTTCCTCCATGCTTTCTCCTATATGTAATACAAGTTACATCTTCACTGTCATGATATTTTTGATTTAACTTAGATCCAAAAATCAAAAAAAGAGGTTTAACAATATATTTATGATTATTCACTTCATACTGGTATATTGGAAAAGTCCCGGACATTGCTCCTTTATCAGAATTCAGAACTTCTACAATCTCCCCCTCTACTTCACCTTTATAATTTTTTACACGGTTTTTATACATTGTTTCTATCACAATTTCAATTACTAAAAGTATTAAGATAAATCGGAAAATACTCCCCGCAATCATTAAAAATATCATTTTCTCACTTATTTCCCCGGTTGCTATTGATCTGGCCATTTTATCAATATCTAATCCTGGTGCTATTAAGTTAAACATTCTATTCGCTCCTATTAATTAATAAAAATCAAAGTACATCATCCATTTATCTTCATTTTCATTGTAGAAAAACATTAAACTTCCTGAATCTACTACATTGTATTTTGCAACCTCGTCACTGGAAATTTGGAAAACAAATTGGTAGCCACTTTCAACTTCCAACCCTAAACCTGATTGACAATATGAAGGATAACCCCCAAATTTATGTAAGTATGTATGATCATTTCCAATATCTTGATAATAACTTACTTCTTCATCATACTCATCTTCTAAATCACATATTTCATCTTCTAAATCTTCATCAAGTCCTCCACCATCCCAAATTGCATAATCTTCAGCATGAAATTTAGCTTCTAATGGATAAGCCTTAGGACAAAATTTATCATCTCTTAGGTATTCATTTTTAACTAAGACATCATCCTTAGTATAAGTCCTCAATATCCAACCTTTACCATTTCTTGATACAAGACCATCTATATCATTATATTCAGGAAAATCTTTCCCCATAAATACAGTGATATATTCAAACTTTTTTAAAGCTTCTGGTATATAAGGAAGATTAGAAAGATAAAATTGTGCTAAAGGATACATAGTTTCTCCCTTATCGTCTTTAGGTCTTTCTTCAACTTCATTTTCTTTACATAGAAATACTCTACCTATCCAACTAACTTTATTTTCATCATCGTAGTCAAAATTCTTAGTTTCAAACTCTGTACAAGGTCTTGCAATTTTTTTCTTTTTATTTCTTTTTATTTTTTTCTTTAAGAAAAGCAGATTTTTCTTTTTATTATTTCATCCATATAAAAACTCCTTTTTTTATTTTTTTGTCTAATAAGATGTAATTCTCTAACATATTTTTCCAACCTCAGTATTTCCTGTGCCTTTAATAAAGAGATTTCCATCTTTTTTCTATATTTATCCAAACATGCCAAGAAAAATTTATCTTCTGGAAATTTTTAAAGTAAAAATAGTTTAAGTCATTATTTTTGTTCTAAGAAAATAAAATTATCTTCTTTAATCTTTCCAGTATATTCTCCATCTTTATTTTTTTGTAGATTTCCACTATTTTTTTCCATTTTTCTTTAATAAGCCAAGTTCCAAGTACATCATCTGCTTTAGCATAACTGATGATTCCTAAAATTAACATAAGTAATAATATAAGTATTTTTTTCATTTTACTCTCCTATTCTTATAATTCTACGATAAAAATTGAAATCACCATTAAGATCTTCTTCCTCATAGTCAATAACTTGATTAAAGTATGGAGAACAAGGTAAATAACCTAAAAAATCTCCATAGCCTCCACAGATATTGCAACCTCCATCTCCACCTTTAGAGAAAGATTTATTATCAATAATTTCCATTTTGTATGGATCATAAGCAATGCAAAGTCCAAAGAAATTTGGCTCTTCTAAGTCATATTTATCATTGCCTTCTTTAGAGAAATATAGCAAGTTCATATTGTAGTCTAAGTCATCTCCCCAAGGAAATAAAGTTCTACAACCTCCACCACATAGATATTCCCACTCATCTAAATTAGCTAAAGAAAATCCTTCATCTTTTAAATTTTCACAAAGCTCCTCGTAGCTAATATCATCATATAGCTCTATTTCTATATCATCTTTAACCTTTGTAAATCTAGCCGTTTCATCTAGTGTCAGCCTATTGTAGTCAGAACTTTTAAACTCATTATAGTCCTTTAGTAAGTTGCTGTCAAAGTCTTTTAATTCTTCTAAATTAGATTTTCTCCAAGCCACAGTTTGTAAATCTCTTTCAACTAGCATAGGCTTTATAGTAGCTTCTCTAAGTTTACTAAAGTTATCTCTGATATATTCTTCTAAAACTGTATCTAAGTCTTCAGTTTCATCTAAACAATATTTTAAACCTTTTAAAGTTTCATCAGATAAGTTCTTAGGTAGTCCTTCATAACCTAGAGTTACAGTATCTCCTGGAACAAAAACAAACTCACTTTCCTTATATTTAAAAATAGCAGTAAAAGTTGATTTTGAATACTTGGAGAAAGTTTCAAATCTTAAAAAGCTCCATATTATATTTTTTTGGCTAAATTCTCTAAAATCTCTTTCTTCTCTTCTATAGGTAAAAGTGAATAAGCCTCATTGTATAAATTTTTTTCAAAAGTTCTTCTCCTATTAAAATTAAATCTATATATATTCATTATTCCATAATTTTTAAAATATTAACTATTCTATCTGTCATTCTTACATCTCTTTCTACAATATCATCTAAATCCCATTTATCTGATTTTTATTTTTTTCCTATTTCTTTTGTCATTTCTATTTTTTTGATTTTTGAATAAGAAAGTTTTTTTCTTAGAAAAAAATAATTATTTGTTGCAATTATATTTAATTTTTTTCAAATGGAGTTTTATTTCCTAAATGTTCTATTTTTTTCTTTTTGCAATTTTTTTCATTTTCTCTTAAATCATAACTATTTTTCCCATTTCACTGGTAAAATATGCTCTATTTCCCATTTTTTTCAAGTAATAATTCATCTTGAATATCATAAGCCAAGGTTTTTAATAACATTCTTACTGCATTCCGATGAGGAATTTTTTTATTTTTTTCCTTTATTTCATCTTCTGATAAAGATTTAAAAATCAAATACAGGCTTATCAGATTTTTATAATTTCAGCATTCAATTTTTAATATATTCGATTTCACTGCATTTATAGTTGGACTTTCTATATTTTTTTAATAATTCAACATATAATTTTTCTTAAGAATTTTTAAAAAAATTTTTTTCTTCAAAATCTTTATTATCTTTATGTACTAAATAATAAACTATTACAGGATATTTCCAAAAATTCATTAGGATATGATGTTAAAATATTTAAAACTTTTTAAAAATATCTTTATTCTCACTCCAACTTTCATTTTTCAATAAATTGAGTTGAATTGACAATTATTTCCCAAATATTCAATATTTTTTTAATTCATCTAACACATTATTCTCTAACAATCTTTCAAATTTATTTGTTGAGTAATATTTTTCTAAGCCCAGGTGTTGTCGTATTTCTATCATTTTCTAAAAGCTCTTAAATAAAACATATAATAATAGAATAGTTTTTGAATATTTTTCAGAAATATTTTTGAGTATTTTCTTCAAGTTCTTTCCATTTTTCTATAAATTCTTTTTTTCTCTTCTTTACTTTGTAAATGATTATATATCTTTGCTTTTAAATATATCTGCATCTGATAATGGTAATCCTCTATCATTCAAAGTTGAAAAATATTGTTAAAAGCTGTTTCTTGACTATCAGCTGTAATAGGCAAAATTATAACTTGATTAAGTAATGCATATATAAATTGATAAATCATTAATGCATTCTCAACTGATTTTTTTCTTCAATTAATTCTAGAATTTGATTATAATTTTTTTAGAATAATTATCTTCCAATTTTTTTCATTTACTTCCCCAGTTTCTAAAAATCTTTTTCAATACTTCATTTTCTGTTTCACTTATAACTTTTTGAATTTAGTAAAATACTGGAATATTCTACTTTTCCCTGTCAATTTATTTGTTTTTCCAAATAAGAGGTTCTATTTTATTAATAAAATTTTTTTAGCCTCTTCTGTTTTTTTCTTTTTGGTTTACTTAATTTTGTATAAATTGCTCTTAATAAAAAGGAAAAATTGAAGTTATCCTCTGTTGACCATCAATAATTTCCTGCTCACCATTTTTTTATTTTTCATAAAAAAACTATACTTCCTAAAAAAAATAAGTCCCTTCTTTATCTGTTCCACCTTCATTACAAGTAAATTCCCATATATCTTTAAATAAAGTATTAATTTGATCACTTGTCCAGCTATATGGTCTTTGATAATCGGGGAATTATAAAAGGTTTTGTTCTTGCATTCAGTAAAAAAATTGTTCTATGGTTTGTTTATTTACACTTATTGTTGTTGACATTTTTTTCCTCCATCTAGAATTATTTCAATATCTTATATGTTTATTATAATACATTTATTAGTGATTTACAAGAAAAAAAGAATTATATTTATATTTTTCCATTTTTAAAGACCCTAATTTCAAAATCAAATAAATCAATATTTTTGAATACATTCTTTTTTTATAAAAATCAACAAAAATTTAGTAGTGAAATAAAGGTTTCACTACTAAATTTTTATAATTTTTATATTTAAAATATTCTTTAAATATCATATTTGCTTTATTTTTCTGTCGGTCTTTTTACATAATTGGCTTTCAAAAATACTGTTAAAGATTACCGGTATATCAAAATCAGTATATTATTATTACATTAATAAAAAGAATAAAGAAATAAAAAAAGCCGAATTTGAAATTCGGCTGATTTTTTTGTATAATATATTTATGACCAACAAATATATCATACAAAATAAACTGAAGTATATCTTCAGTAATAGCAACATTTTACTAAATTCTATTGATTTTTGCAAGAAAAATAATATTGAGAAAAAACATCTTAAATACATTATACAATCTATCGATAAGTTCCTCGCTTGCAGGGATATGTCTAAGGGTTTCATTAAATTTAAATGCCCTCTCTGTCCCATTATCCACAAGTTCCCTCTTACTTGTAAGTCCAAACTTTGTCCTTCATGCGGTTTCAAATATGCCAGAATCTGGTCCCAGAATACTATGAAACACATCCTGAACATTGAACATCGCCATGTACTCTTTACTATACCTAAAGAATGCAGGCAGTTTTTCTTCTATGACAGAAAACTCCTCTCAAAGCTTTCTCAGGCCGTTAACGAAATCTTTAAGTTCTGCTTCCATAACATCAGTAAGAAAAATCTGAGAAAAAATAAAATCTCAAAATTTTCCAAAAAATATTTCACTGACTCCGACATCGTACACTATGGGCTGATTTCTATTATACATACCTTCGGAAGGGATCTTAAATGGAATCCGCACATCCATGCCATTGTTTCCCTGGGTGGATTCACTAAAAATTTTGACTTCAGGAAAATGGGACATTTTAATGTGGATACTATTGCCGGTCAATGGAAGTACCATGTCCTCAAAATTATTCAGAATGGAGAATATAATGACAGTAAAATTAAGAAGAAGGCCTTGGACACTGTTTCCAAACTTTACAAAGAAAACAAAAGATTCTTCTTTAATGTCGGTGACGGTGACATCAACAGCACAAAGGGTATTATCAGATATCTCGGAAGATACCTCGCACGTTCACCTGTTGCCGAATACAAGATTACCGAAATTGATGATGGTAAAGTTACCTTCTTTTTCAATGATTTGGCTAACAATAAAAAGAAAACTTACATTACTATGCCTGCTGAAAAATTTATCTCACAGATTCTCATTCATCTGCCTCCTAAAAACTTTAAAATGGTAAACAGGTACGGTTTCTATTCAAGACATATTTCTGATGAACTTAAAAAGGCTATGGAGCCTTTCAGGAAAAATATTTCCGTATCAAAATATTCATTTTATCAGAGGCAGATGTACATAACTTTGGGAATGAATCCTTTTTACTGTCCTGAATGCAAAGTTAAGATGATTGTCTGGGAATTCTATCATTATCTTTATCCGCCACTTAAAAAGTATTATTAATATTTTTTCAATCCAACCTAGTTGGATATTTTGTAATACAATTTTTTTAATAACTATAAATAGAGGAGGCGATTGCCTCCTCTAAAAAGTCATTCAATAGATTCATAAGTATCTCTTTTTGATTATTAAAAAAATAAATTTACTTTTACTTATAAAAAAAGAAAAAAATCGACTATTTCTAGCCGATTCTCTATAATAATTCTAAAAACTTTTTAAAGTCAATTATTTAGCAATTTTGCTTGCGAAATATCCTAAAGTTCTGATTAATTGAGAAGTATAAGACATTTCATTGTCATACCAAGATACTGTTTTAACTAATTGAGTATCTCCGTTTTGAACAATTTTAGTTTGAGTTGCATCAAATAATGATCCAAAGTGAATTCCAACGATGTCAGAAGAAACTAATTGTTCTTCAGTGTATCCGAATGATTCGTTAGCTGCTGCTTTCATAGCTGCATTTACTTCTTCAACAGTTACTTTTTTGTTTAAAATAGATACTAATTCAGTTAATGAACCAGTTGGAACAGGTACTCTTTGAGCAGCTCCATCTAATTTTCCGTTTAATTCAGGTACTACTAATCCAATTGCTTTTGCAGCTCCAGTTGAGTTAGGTACGATATTTACAGCTGCAGCTCTAGCTCTTCTTAAGTCACCTTTTCTGTGTGGTGCATCTAATGTATTTTGATCTCCTGTGTAAGCGTGGATAGTTGTCATTGTTCCAGTTACAACTCCAAAGTTATCATTTAATGCTTTAGCCATTGGTGCTAAACAGTTAGTTGTACAAGAAGCTCCTGAAATAACTGTTTCTGAACCATCTAAAATTTCGTGGTTTACGTTGTAAACTACTGTTTTAACGTCGTTTCCACCAGGTGCAGTAATAACTACTTTTTTAGCTCCTGCTTTAACGTGTAATTCAGCTTTTTCTTTAGTTGCAAAGAATCCTGTAGCTTCTAATACTACGTCTACGTTTAATTCTCCCCAAGGTAATTCTTCAGGGTTAGCTTTTGCGAAAGTTTTAATTTCTTGTCCGTTTACTACGAAAGCTCCTTCTTTAACTTCGATTGTTCCATTGAATCTTCCTTGAGAAGAGTCGTATTTGAATAAGTGAGCTAACATTTTAGCATCTGTTAAATCATTAATTGCTACTACTTCAAATTTATCAGTTTGTTCAGCCATTAATCTTAATGCTAATCTCCCTATTCTTCCAAATCCATTAATTGCTACTCTAGTTTTTGCCATTGTAACATACCTCCTAAAAATTTTATATATTTGTTAATATATTAATTATTTCGCACTAAAAAGTATAACACAAATTAGTTCACTTTTTCAATAGATTAAATATATTAATTTTTCTTTTTTTATAAGTTATGTTGAAAAACTCGATAAATCCTTATAAAATTTGTTTTTAGTTCTATATTTTTTTATAGTAATTTTATGATTTTTTTATCTTTTTACAATATTGAAAAATTTATTTCTATAAAGTTTTTTTACAAATTTTTTTATAAAATTTGTAAATTATTTTTGTTTTATTGTACCTTTTCTTATGTACTCATTCCCATAAAACGCCCAAGCCAACTGCCCAGTCATCACAATCCAAATCAGTGGTTCGCAAATCATTACACCGAAATATCCTAATTTTGTCATAATTATGTTTTAAATATGAAGTTTTTGTGTTTTTTTCCCCTTTTTTTCTATTTTTTTCAAAAATCAAATAAACAATTTCTAAAAATAACATTCCACTCCAAAATGTCAAATAAAATGCCCTGTCTTTTTTTATACTTTGTTTCCAATTTCTTACTTAACTCTGAATTTAAAGAAATATTTTTCATCTAAATCTCCTGTTTTATCTAATTGATATTGATACAGAATTTCTTTTTTTACTCCCAAATTTATCAACAAAAATACTCAGCATCCTGTAATTTTATTTCTTTTTAAACCTAATCTTTTTTTCTAAAGTTTTTCTCATCTAAGTTATACTCAATCTTATTACCGTTAATCAAAAAAAATATGTTTCTGGTTTGATACCGTATTTTTCCTTTATAAGAATCTGTTTCCTCGATATAGCCAATCCAATTATTATTAATTTTTAGATAATCCATCTAAATACAAAATTAAATCCTCGTGTTTTGTCTTATCTACAAGTTTATAAACTTCATGTTCCGAATCCGAGCTTAAAGTTCTCTTTATCAAAAAAATTTTTTTTGATATTTCAAGTTCGCTATTACGATTAACTGTGTCATAAGGAAAACGAAGATACCTAACAAATAATAATGATAAAATTGTAAATGCGATAAGAAAATTAAACTTTCGTTTTGAAACAAAAAAACCAGAAAGTTAATAAAATTAATATTGGAATTATAAAAAGGGGATAACAAGACAAATCCCCAAGTTATATTTGTATCTGCAAGCATATTTCTCCTTAATTTCTATATATTTATAACTCTTTTTATTTTTTTCAGAAATACTTTTTTTAAAAAAACTCTCATAAATCTCAAGTTTATCATCAAGATTTTTGTAAATATTTTTTTGCCACTTTTTCAATTTCTATATTTACATATTTTTTTATGATTTGTCAAAATTTTTCATTCTTTCTTTTTATCGTTCCGTTCCCTTCATATCGTAAATCAGAATATTTCTTAATTTCACTCAATTTCATTCCCATATCTTTTTAATCTTTTTTTAACATTTTTTTATCCATTCAATATCAGTTTCATCATATATTCTTCTATTTTTTTCATCTCTTTTTTACACGAAACAGGTCCTTTTTTTCATAAAACCTTATTGTATATGGAGTTAAGCCTGTTTTTTTCTGAAAAATTCCTTTATTTGCATTGTTCTATTTTTTTCTCCTTCTCTCTATTATAACTGAAAAAAATAATAGTTGAATATTAATTATAAATATTTTGATTATTTTTATATTATACTAAATATATGAAATGAAAACAATTCAAATAAAAAAATTTTTGGAGGTAAAATGGAAACTTTGTTAGAAAAAAATTAATTTGGGAAAAATTTTTTTAAAAAAACGCTTGACTTATACTATACTCTAACTGTTATCCTTTATTTATCAAATTTATGGAGGTAATAACTATGAAAACAAAATATACTGTTATAACAGGAGCAAGTTCGGGAATAGGAAAGGCTGTGGCTCTAAAATTTGCAGAAAGAAATAAAAATCTTATTCTGATTGCACGAAAAAAGAATTTACTAGAAGACTTAAAAAGCGAAATTTTGAAGAAACATCCTAATTTGGATATTCTTGTAATAGATTTTGACTTAACTGATGTCGGTAAAATCCCTGAACTATATTCAAAATTAAACAATTATCACATTGAAACTTTAATAAACAATGCTGGATTTGGAGTGTATAGCGATGTTAAAGATGAATCTCTTGATAAAATTACAGATATGATTCGTTTGAATGTAGAAGCATTGACTTTGCTCTCTTCTATGTATATTCAGGATTATTACAATGAAAAAGGTTCGCAATTAATCAATATCTCCTCAGCAGGAGGCTACACAATCGTCCCGAACGGAATTGTCTACTGTGCTACAAAATTTTACGTAAACGCCTTCACAGAGGGACTCGCACTAGAATTAAAGCAAAACAACGCACAATTAAAAGCAAAAGTCCTAGCACCCGCTGCAACCAAAACTAACTTTGGAAATATCGCAACTGGTAAAACTGATTTTGATTATGATAAATCTTATCCAAACTATCATACATCCGAAGAAATGGCAGATTTTCTCATTCAACTTTACGAAAGCGACAAAACCGTCGGTTACATCAACCGTGAAACTTTTGAATTTGACTTATCCGATGGATTTTTTCAAAATGCGTTTAGTTCTAAAAATAATGTTAAATTTTTAAATATTAGTTTTTTTATTGTTGATTTTTCCTAAAAAAATATTATAAAATATATACAAAAATTATTATTATAGGAGTGATTTTATGAAAAAAATTATATTTTTTTATTTTTCTTTGTTAATCTACAGTTTAAGTTTTTTTCTGATGCTAACATTGACCAAATATCTTCTAAAGTTTGGAGATGTCCTTATTCTGTTGACAAAATTTTTTTAAAGGTCTTACTTATGTAAAAATTCTTAAATGAAAATGGTAAACCTTCTATTTCAGTTAGCATATTGGATAATCATGCAAAGCATTAAAAAAACAGGAAAAGTTTCGCTTGAACTTTCACAATTAGATTACGAAGTAAAAGAAAATGAAAATTCTATCTATTTTACAAACTTAAATGATAAAACACAAGTTTTTTCAGATTACAAATTATCTTATTCGTTTGATAAAAAAAATAGACCTAAAATGGATCTATATCGCATTTCAGATACCAAGAAACTTTGCAGTCTTATAACAAATTAATTTTTCATAAATTATAAAAACAGGACATCATTTTAACAATGCCCTGTTTTTTTATTATTCCAGTTTTTTTCCCTAATATACTCATTCCCATAAAACGCCCAAGCCAACTGCCCAGTCATCACAATCCAAATCAGCGGTTCGCAAATCATTACACCGAAATATCCTAATTGCTGCACAATAAAAATTACGAAAATTATTTTCCCAAAAAATTCGATTATACTGGAAACTAGGGGGATTACTTTTTCTCCTAAAGCTTGTAGAGCGTATCTTAAGTTGAATAAAACGCCTAATATTGTGAAAAATGGCGAGGCGATTTTTAGGTAGGTTGAACCGTTATAGAGGACTACTTCGGAGTTTGAGCCAGACATTAGGTGAATCATATTTTTTGAAAATAAGTAAACGAAAATTGTGATTCCGATTGCAAAAAAGATGTCCATTAGGTTTGCGTAAAATACACCTTTTCGTATTCTGTCAACTCTGTCGGCTCCTTTATTTTGAGAAACGAAGGTGGCTAGTGCAAGTGCCATTGTTGTTAGTGGAATATTGCAAAATCCCATTAATTTCCTTGCCGAAGTGTGTCCAGCGATGATTAAATAGCCAAATCCGTTTATTGCGTATTGTAAAATTAGTGATCCTGTTAATACAATTGCAATCATTAAGCCCATTGATATTCCTTGTCCGAGCAATTCTCTGTATAATTTTGCGTCGAATCGGAAATGTTTTTTTCTTGGAATTAAAATTGGTTCTTTTATATAAATATAAATTACGCTTAAAATTACAGATATTGCTTGTGCGATAACAGTTGCGACTGCAGCACCACCAATTCCCATTTTTAGGGAAGTTATGAAATAAATATCAAGAAAAATATTTAAAATTGAAGCAATTACTAAAAATACAAGCGACATAAAACTGTTTCCGATTGCTCTCAAAAGTCCTGATGACAAATTATAGGAAAAAGTTACTCCTATGAACATTGTTATAATATTTATGTATTCAAACGCTTCATTTATGATATTTTCAGGTGTGTGTAAAATTTTTAGCAACGGCATTAAAATAAATCTTGATAAAATCATTACAGCAATTGTTACCATAAGTCCAATAACAATCGAACCTGCAACCGATTTCTTCAAAAGATTTTTATTATTCGCTCCGTAACTTCTCGCTGCAACCATACTAAGCCCATTCCCAATTCCAAGCGCAAAACCGAAAATTAGCTCAAAAATTGCTGCTGAGGCCCCAATTGCTGCAAGTGAATCGTCTCCTAAAGTATGTCCAACAATAGCAATGTCCGCCATATTGTAAAGTTGCTGAAAAATATTTGACACTAAAATTGGTATTGAAAAAATCAGTAGTGATTTCAAAATGCTGTCGTTTATTAAATCAACAGAAAAATTAAATTTTTTCATTTTTCTCCTTTCTTTTTGTTTTTCATACTAAAACCCCATTAAAAAAGAAATGATTTTCTATTTACTTTCTGACAAAAGATCTTGACCTTTTGTTAAACAGAATTATAAAAAAACTCCATTGTTTTTAATAGGGAATAGTATCAAATTGTAAATTTTTTTATTCTTGTTTGTAAAAATAATTTTTTTGTAAATTATGGAATTTTTTTCATTTTTTTATTTTTTTCTAAAAAAATCTTTCATATCAGAAAAAATAGGTATTTCCAATTCAATTTCCTCTTTACTCGCAGGATGTGTAAATTTTACCTTGTAAGCATGTAAAAATTGTCTATTTATCCCAAGCTCTTTATTTAAGCCATTTCCATAAAGCTCATCTCCAACAATTGTGTGCCCAATTGATTTCAAATGCACGCGAATTTGATGCGTTCTTCCCGTAAAAAGCTCACATTCCACAAGCGTCACATTTTTTTCAGGATAAGTTTTCAACACTTTTACAGCCGTTTTCGCATACTGACCTCTCTTATCAATAATTCTCTCCAAATTATCGCCATCTCGAAAAAAATCCGTCTTTCAATAACTATTTTATTTGTTCCATTTTTTTCTAAAATTTTTATTATTAAAATCATTTTTTTATCTTTCAAATTTAAATTATATTTTTGTATTTTTTTGCTGTCAAAATCTATATTTTTTTATTTATTTTAAAATTTATATTTTCAAAATTGCTTTTTACTTTTCCAGATTTAAATTATTATTTTTCTCCAACTTTATTATCTTTATTTTTCAAAAATTTGAATTATTTTCAATTTTCTCAATTTCATCATACTTTTTTCATTTTTTTCCAAAATTAACTTTTTCAACTTCAGCTTTCAAATTTTCTTTCTCAAAATCTTGAATTTTATGATTTTCCCCATCTTTTGCCAATTCATCTTTAATTCTAGAAATTTCCTCATCATCAATAATTCCATCTACAATCGCCAAATATTTTTTCTCGAAAATCGAAAAATTTTGCAAAAATGCCTGTGCAAAACTGTTTTTCGCAATAATAATCAGCCCAGATGTATTCATATCAAGCCTGTTGTAAAATCGTGGTACTCTCACTTCGCCATATTTTTCCAAAAAATGATTCACAATCCCATTTGCCAAAGTAAAATCAACCTTTTTCTGTGTCGGATGCGTCAATAAAAACGGCTCCTTATTCACAACCAAAATATCTTCATCTTCAAACACAATATCAATCGGCAATTTAATTGGCTTAATATCAGTCCCTTTCTTCTTCTCCACAACCTTCAAATTTCCATGCGACGGCAATTTTTTCGTAAGCCTAACTTGCTTTCCATTCAAAAAAACTTCCACATTTCTCAAACTTCTCCCCGAATAATTCTGCACTTCCCGCAAATACTGGGAAATTTTCATTCTCTGATGTTCCTTCTCAATCCTAAATTTTTTCAATATTTATGCACTTCCTTTTTTTATTACTTCCAATTTTTTTATTGCTTTTCAAAAATCACAAAAAAATTTTTTTAATAAATAAATTTTTTTATTTTTTTCAAAATTACAATCAATTTCCCACTTTCAAATTCAATACTTGCCTCATTTTCACAAATCACATTACTCACAAGCCTAGAACTCTCCCTTTTCACATCAATTCCCTCTGTCTCAAACTTAAACCCCTTAAGCGTCAACTTTTCCACATTTTCACTAATTGGAACAATCGAAAATTCAAAGTTCTTTTTATTTTTCAAGGCAAACGGTTTTTCTGCATAAAAAATTTCTTCATCTTCTAGCAAAAACACAATATTTTTATACTTTTCCATCAAAAATAAATTACTCAAAGTCATATCTAGCCTATTTCCAAGCCCTCCAACGACAAATATCTTCCCAACAAAATCCTCATTTCCCAAAATTTTATTAATTTCTTCTAAAATCAACTCAAAATCAGTAAAATCCTTATCTCGTGGAAATTTTTTTATCAAAACATTTTTACTTCTATAATATTCCAAAACTTTTTTCTCAATCGAATCCAAATCCCCAATAATCATTCCAGGAATCTTCCCATACCGAAACGCAAAATTCGCTCCACCATCAGCACAAAAGCAAATCGTCTCTTCTGAAACCAATCTATCCATAAATTCCTGTGAATATTTATACTCTCCATTCAAAAAAATCACAAATTTTTTCCTCATCTTTTCCCTCCAAACTTCGAATTTTCTGTTTTAATATTATACTGGTTTATTTGATTATTTACAAGACAAAAAGTTAAGTTTAAAAATATTAAAAACTTTTTATTTTTTTCTACAGCAGATAATTTATAATAAAAAAAGAGCTACAAATAACACTAGTCATCTGCAACTCCTCTTATTATTTAATCCAAAACTTTTTGTATGAAATCTCTTCCATCGTATATTACGTATTTTTTATCTTGTAATGCTCCTGGATTAACGTAAGTAGTTCCATCTTTTTCTACTAGATACTCTCTGTGAGTATGTCCGAAAATGCAAATATCAGCATTTTCTTCTCTTGCTTTTTTTTCAAGCTCATTTAAATTCGTTTTTACTCCATAAAGATGTCCATGAGTTAAAAATACTTTTCTACCCATCAAATCAAAAATTCTAATATCTTTAGCATCATCATCATCATAGTCTGTATTTCCACGAACATATGCAAATGGAATTTTATGATGCATTAATGATATATTCAATGCATCTACACTGTGATCTCCAGCAAATATAACAATTTCTGGCTGTTCTAATTCCATTACATCTTGGAAATAATCCAATTTCCCGTGGCTATCTGAACAAATTAAAACTTTCATTTATGCTCTCTCTCCTTCTAATTTTTTATTTTCTCATTTTTTACATTATACTAGTTTCATCTTAATTTTTATCTTAAAAAAATCATATGATAAAATACATAATTTTTCTATTAAAAAAATAATATAACTTCTTTTTTTATCTAGATTTTTTTATTATTTTTTTCTAGATAATTATCTATAATAAAAACAAACAATTAATATTCAGTATCTATCATTCTCAATAATTTCAAGGTTTCAAATGCATACTAGAGAGTATAAAAAAATCTTTTATTCAATGTTAAACCGAAAAAAATTAATCAATAAAAAAATCGGTTTTTTTCATATTTTCTAAAATTCTTACACCTAACTTTCCAGTAATTCTTTCAACCATTATTGTGTATCTTAAATCTCCCATCAAAAATCATATCGTAATCTTTCGATGTTTCCATGATTGTTTTAAAAGGATCTCCTTTTTTGTGAATCAAATTGTAATTTTCTCCAAATCTTTCTGACAAATTATCTTCCGAATCCACATTTACCCGCAAAACATCAACTTTTTGTTCATGAAATATGTTATAAAATGTAAACAATGTCTTATTTGCGTTGTAAGCTCCATCATCTAATAATAATAAGTTATCTAACTTAAATTCAAGTTGATTAGGCAATATTATCAATGGTTTGTAAACACTTCTCATAATATCTTTCAAAATAGAAGTTACCTTATCATTTTTTACAACAACTAACATATCATATTTTTTCAACTCTTCTAAAGCAATTTCAACAGTTTCTCCTTCTCTGCTATAAACATTTGAAAAATCTGGCGCTGTTAGCTCTCTTATGTGTCTAAAAGTTTTTTCTTCTAATTCTTTGTATTCCTTAAATGCGTAGTTTGCCCCCACATTAATTCCGATTCCCTCTACTGCGATTGGAAATATCTCATATTTCAAGATATCCTTAACATAAAGACCTTCTGCCTCTATTCCGTATTTCTTTTTAAACACTTTAGCAAATTCCACCAAAGCTTCAACTTCATTTTCTGCAGTAATTAAAAATAATGCTTTTTTCGATAACATTTAGATCACTTCCTTTTTTACTTATTTACTCTTGTTCATCTTCATCCAATTTTGGTTCTTCAGTAATTTTTACAACTGAGGCAATTTTCTCATTGTTTCTAACTTTCATTATTCTCACTCCAGTTGCTGTACGACCAATTACAGATATATTATTTACGCTAGTTCTAATCAAAGTTCCTTCTGAAGTTATAAGCATGATTTCATCGTTCTCATTAACTACTTTAACATCTACGATTTTTCCTGTTTTTTCATTCAATTTAGCATTAATAATACCTTTTCCACCACGAGAAGTTAATCTATATTCCAATAATTTAGTTCGTTTTCCATAACCTTCTTCTGTAATTGTCAATATTCTTACTTCAGCATTATCCATTTGAGAATTTATGATAGCAGCACCTACAACCTTATCTTCATCACGAAGAGTTATTCCTTTAACTCCAGCAGCAGCAGTTCCCATGCTTCTAACTTCTTTTTCAGAAAACCTCATAGCAATTCCATTTCTAGTTGCAGCAAAAATTTCATCTTCTCCTGTACCACTTGTAAGTCCAATATACATAACTTCATCATCATCATTTAATCGTATAGCACGTTTCCCATTTTTATTAATATTTCCAAATAATGTCAATTCAGATTTTTTAACAACTCCGTTTCGTGTTACAAAGAATAAATTTCTATCTTTTTCAAATTCACGAACTTTTATTACTGTACTAACGCTTTCATCTTCAGATAATTTGATAATATTTCCAATTAATTTACCACGAGCTTGTTTTCCAGTTTCTGGAATTTCGTAAACTTTTATGCTAAATACTTTTCCTTTTGTCGTAAATATAAGCAATGTATCCAAGTTTTTAGCAATATACATATCTTTTACAACGTCATCTTCAATTGTATTTGTCGCATTAACTCCTACGCCACCTCTTCTTTGCGAACGGTACGAATCAATCGGTATTCTCTTAACATAACCTTTTTCAGTCAAAGTCACTACAACTTCTTCATCTTTAATCAAATCTTCAATCGTAATTTCAGCTCTCGTATTTCTAATTTCAGTTTTTCTATCATCACCAAAATCTTCTTTTAACTTAATAGCCTCCTCTTTAATTATACCATATATTTTCGAATCATCAGCTAAAATTGCATTTAATTCTTCAATTAATAACATCAATTCGTTGTATTCTTCATTAATTTTATCTCTTTCCAATCCAGTCAATCTTTGCAATCTCATATCTAAAATTGCTTTTGCTTGAATTTCTGAGAATGAAAAAGCCTCTATTAAATTAGCTTTTGCAACATTCGCATCTTTTGCAGCTCTAATAATTCTAATAACTTCTTCGATATTATCAAGTGCTATTTTAAATCCTTCCAAAATGTGAGCCCTATTTTTAGCCTTATTAAGCTCAAATTTTACTCTTCTCGTAATAACCTCATATCTATGCTCTAAATATTTTTCCAAAATCTGTTTTAAATTCAAGACTTTTGGTGCATTGTTTACCAACGCCAACATTATCACTCCAAAAGTATTTTGTAAATCAGTGAATTTATACAAATTATTTAATACTAACTCGCTTTCTTCACCTTTCTTCAACTCGATAACAATTCTAATTCCGTCTCTGTCAGTTTCATCTCTTAAATCTGAAATTCCAGTCAATCTTTTTTGTTTTACTAAATTTGCAATTCTTTCGATAAATCTAGATTTATTCACTTGATATGGCAATTCAGTTACAATTATTGACTCTTTCCCATTTTTTGATTTTTCAATTTCTACACGACCCGCAACAATTAATTTTCCACGTCCTGTTCTATACGCATCATAAATTCCTTGTCTACCATTTATAATTCCACCTGTCGGAAAATCAGGACCTTTTATGTAACCGATTAACTCATCTATCGAAATTTCTGGATTATCAATCAATGCTACAATTCCATCAACTACTTCTCCTAAATTATGTGGCGGAATATTTGTTGCCATCCCTACAGCAATCCCATTTGCTCCATTTAACAATAAATTAGGCAATTTTGCTGGTAAAACTACTGGCTCATCTAAACTTTCATCAAAGTTTTTTCTATAATCAATCGTATCTTTTCCGATATCCGCCAATAATTCTTCAGTAATTTTAGCCATTCTCGCCTCAGTATATCTCATCGACGCAGCTTCGTCACCATCAATCGATCCAAAGTTTCCATGACCATCGATTAATTCGTATCTCATATTAAAATCTTGTGCCATCCTTACCATCGCACCGTATACAGACGAATCTCCATGAGGGTGAAATTTCCCTAAAACGTCCCCAACAATTCTTGCTGATTTTTTAAATGGCGTTTTGTGGCTCATTCCCATTTCATTCATTGCAAAAAGAATTCTTCTATGAACAGGTTTTAATCCATCCCTTACATCTGGCAACGCACGACTTACAATAACACTCATCGAGTAATCTAAGTACGCAGATTTTATTTCATCTTCTATATACACATTTTGTTCATTCGATAAATCAGTAGTTTTTGGTAATCCATCTACAATTATTTCTTTATCGTCATTTTCATTTATCTCTTCGTTTTCTTTTTTATCTTCATCTCTGAAATCATCAGACATTTATTTTCTCCTCCTCGTTTTTAGTTCATCACTAACCTCATCATTTCACAACTAAATATCCAAATTCTTAACATAACTTGCATTATCTTCAATGAATTTTCTTCTTGGCTCTACTTTATCTCCCATTAAAATATTAAACATTTTATCAGCATAAGATGCGTCTTCCATCGATACTTTCAACAATGTTCTCACTTCTGGATCCAACGTAGTTTCCCACAATTGCTCAGGATTCATTTCTCCCAATCCTTTATATCTTTGAACTGTATATTTTCTATTCTCATTTTCAAGAACTTTTGTCACTTGTTTTAATTGGTCATCAGAATATGCGTATCTAACCGCTCTACCAGCCTGTATTTTGTATAAAGGCGGTTGCGCTATATAAATATACCCTTCATCAATTAACTCTCTCAAATGTCTGTAAAAGAACGTTAGCATCAATGTTCTAATATGTGCTCCATCAACATCCGCATCTGTCATTATTACAATTTTATGATATCTCAATTTTTCAAGATTTATATCATCACCAAATCCAGCTCCAAATGCTGTTATCATATCTCTAATTTCTGCATTTTCAAGTGCTTTGTGAATCCCTGATTTTTCTACATTCAAAATTTTCCCTCTCAAAGGCAAAATCGCTTGGAATCTTCTATCTCTACCTTGTTTTGCAGAACCTCCAGCTGAATTCCCCTCAACTATGAAAATTTCTGATTCTGACGGATCTTTTGACGAGCAATCTGCTAATTTCCCTGGCAATGAACCAACTTCAAGGTTACTTTTTCTCAAAACTAACTCTCTAGCTTTTTTAGCCGCTTCCCTAGCCTTTTTCGACATCAACATTTTTTCAATAATTTTTTCTGTTGCTTTCGGATGATCTTCCAAATAGAATTTCAATTTATTTCCAACAATATTCGAAACAATTCCTGAAACTTCACTATTTCCTAATTTAGTTTTTGTTTGTCCTTCAAATTGTGGCTCAGGTATTTTCACACTAATTACGCAAACTAACCCTTCTCTAACATCTGTCCCTTGAAATGACCCACCTTTTTCCTTAATCAATTTCATTTCTTTTGCAATATCATTCACTGTTCTTGTCAAAGCTGTTCTAAATCCACTTACATGCGTTCCACCTTCATGAGTATTTATATTATTTACAAACGAATAAACAATCTCTCTTTGAGCAGTAGTATAACTCATAGCAATTTCCACTTCAACAATTTTAGCTCCAACTTTTTTTATAAAAACATTTCCGTCTTCATCTACAGCTTCCACTTCTTTTGCTGGTTGCGTTTCATAAGAATCCGCCATGTAAATTACATCTTCCACGATTTTTTCTTCATTAGTAATCTCTCTCAAAAAGTCTTTTATTCCACCTTCAAAGTGAAAATCTTCTTCTCTCACATCATCAGGTTTTCTTGCATCAACCAACTTGATTTTCAAACCTTTATTCAAATAAGCCAACTCTTTTAATCTCGATTCTAAAACCGAAAAATCATAAACTGTTGTTTCAAATATTTCATCATCTGCTTTAAATTTAATAACTGTACCATGTGCATCTTCTGGTGCGTCCCCAATTTTTTCAGGTGCTGACGTAGGAACTCCTCTTTTGTAAGTCTGTCTCACAATTTGTCCATCTCTAGTTACAGTTGCTTCAACCCATTCAGACAACGCATTTACAACGGAAATACCTACTCCATGAAGTCCCCCAGACACTTTATAGTTATTGTTATCAAATTTACCTCCAGCATGAAGCACTGTCATTACAACTTCTAATGTAGATTTCCCTGTTTTATGCATTGCTACTGGTATTCCACGACCGTTATCTGTTACTTCGATAATATTTCCTTCTAAAATTTTCACTGTTATATTATCACAAATTCCAGCCAAAGCCTCATCCACACTATTATCAACAATTTCCCACACCAAATGGTGCAATCCTTTTGAAGAAGTCGATCCTATATACATTCCAGGTCTCTTTCTTACCGCTTCCAACCCTTCTAAAACCGTAATACTCTCGGCTCCATAATTATTAGCCATTTTTACAAATTCCTCCCTTTTCTCTATTATTTACTTTTCCAATTACTTTAACTTGTCATTTGAATAAATTATTTTTTGCACTACTTCTATTATACACTTCTTAAGTTTATTTATTGTTTTAATTCACTTAATTTTTTTATTTTTCTCAAATTTATTTTCCAACACAGAAATTTCCAAAGACATGATCTAAAATATCCTCTGAAGAAATTTCTCCAGTAATTTCAGACAATGAATCTAGTGCCTCTTTTAAGTCCACAGAAATCAAATCCATCGGAAGTCCCATATCTATTGTTTCAAAAATATTTCTTATCGCATCCTTCGTCTTTTCAAGTGCCGTTTTATGCCGAACATTAGTAATTATCAATTTTTCAGACGAATCTTCCACCTTTTCATCTACAATGAACGAATAAATTTTTTCTTCCATATCCTCAATTCCAACATTTTTTTGTGCTGAAATTTCCACAATATTTTCAAAATTATATTCATCTAAATCAATTTTTCTTTCCAAATCAATTTTATTCAATAAAACAATTACTTTTTTATGATTTTCATTAATCTGATTAATTACTTCACGGTCTTCATCTTCCAATTCTCTCGAGGCATCCAAAACCAATAACACTAAATCAGCTTTTTCAATAAATTCCTTCGATTTTTCAACACCAATATTTTCAACAATATCATCTGTCTGTCTAATTCCAGCCGTATCTACCAATACTAACGGAATCCCTTTTATATTAATAACTTCCTCAATCACATCTCTCGTAGTTCCCGCAACATGAGTTACTATCGCTCTATCTTCCCTCAACAACGAATTTAAAAGCGTAGACTTCCCAACATTTGGTTTTCCAACAATAACTGTTTTTATCCCCTCTTTTATCTTTTTACCTTTATCATAAGATTCTATAAGTCGAGTAGCCTCTTCATAAACCGCCTCTAAGTTATCTCTTAACTCAACTGGCAACGGATCATCAATCCCTTCCTCAGGATAATCCAAAACAACATTAACATGCGCCGTAATATCCAGCAACGCCTTTTTAAAGCTATTAATCTTATCCCTCAAATCTCCTCTCAATTGATCCAAAGAAAGTGAGATACTCTTCTCAGTTTTCCCTTGTATCAAGTCCATTACTGCCTCTGCTTGCGACAAATCAATTCTTCCATTCATAAATGCTCTTTTTGTAAATTCCCCTTGCTCAGCATGTCTAGCACCGTTTTTAAGAACCAATTCCAACACCTTCTGAGTAACAAACTGTCCACCATGACAATTAATCTCAACAACATCCTCACAAGTATATGTTTTAGGTGCCTTCATTCTCACAACCATCGATTCATCTATTACTTTTTCTCCATCGTAAATAAATCCATAATTAAACTGATAAAAACCCAAATCTTTATTTGGGTTTTTAGGCTTAAATATTTTATCTAAAATTTCAAATGATTTATCTCCCGATATTCTTATTATACCAATTCCACCTTCACCTTTAGGCGTTGAAATTGCTGCAATTGTATCAAATAACATCGTCATACCTCATTCTATTTATTTTTTGTTTTTTTAATTACCAAATATCTTTTAGGATCTTCTCCTACACTTTCAGTTTCCAACCCTTTGATAAATGATATTTCTTCATGTATTATTTTTTTCTTTCTCTAGCTGACATAGGATTCAATTTTACAGTTTTTCCTGAATCCAACACTTTTTTACCTTTTTTTCTAGCTAATTCTCTCAAAGAAGCTTCTCTTTTTTGTTTGTAATTATTTGAATCAATAACAACTTTCAAATGTTTTAAAGATTTAACTGAACTTAACAAATACTCAATACTATTCAATGAACTTCCTTTTTCACCAATTAAATATCTCATATCTTTTCCATCCACATTAACGATATATTTGTCACCTTCTTTAGCGATATCAACTATTACTATTTCCAATTTAGAATTAACCAAAAAAACTCTTTTTATAAAACTTCTAATTTTGCTAACATTTGCATCATTAGCATCAATTTGTTTTTTTCTGATACAGTTTCTTTGTTTTCTTCTTTTCTTTTTTTACAATTTTATTTTTTTCTGAAAATCTTTTTGAACTAGAATTTCTTCTTTCAGAATTTTTTTGTCATTTTCTTTATTTTTCATTTTTTTAGTTTGTAATCTAGGTTTTTAAAGTAATATTTTCATTTTTTTACTTTCTCTTTTTTTCAAGTGTTCATTTTTTTCGAATTCTCAACTTGAGATTTTTTTCACTATTTCTACTTCATATTCACCTTTTTATACTAACAAACAATATCTTTTTTTAGGATATTTTAAGACCTTTACTTTATAAGTTTCATCCTCTCCTAAAGTAAGCGATCTTTTTATCATACTGTTTAATTCTTCTTCATTTTGTGCTTTTAAGATTATTTTATCCATTACCTAATTTCTTCCTTTCATAATGAAATATTGTTGAATAACAGAAAAAATCGTTGAGAATAAGTAGTATAAAGTTACTCCCGAAGGCATTCTATAGAAAATAAATAACATCATCAATGGCATTGTATAAAGCATTGATTGCATTGGATTATTTTCTTGTTTATCACCTGCGCTACCAGTCATAATTTTTTGTTGTACAAAAGTTGCCGCTGTATTTAAAATTGGCAACAAATTAAATGACAATGTGTTTGTAATTTGAAATAACGCATCTGGTTTTTTCAAATTAAACCATAAAAAAGTTGCATCATTAGGGATTGCATTTCCAATAAGCGCATAATATAAAGCCACAAATATTGGCATTTGAATTAACAATGGTAAACATCCACCTAATGGATTTACCCCATTTTCCTTATAAACTTCCGCTGTTCTTTTTTGAAATTCTTGCGGATTATCTTTATATTTCTCTTTCAATTTATCCAATTCTGGTTGAATTTCTCTCATTTTTTTCATCGACTTTTCTTGCTTTAAAGTCAATGGAAATATTAATATTCTCATCATTATAGTTAAAATAATTATCGCAACACCATAATTTCCAACTATATTAGTAATTCCTTTTAATAAATTTACTGCTAAATCTACCAAAAAAACGGTATTTTTAAACATGAATTAGTTCCTCCATATTATTTTTATTTTTAAGGGATCGTATCCACCTTTATGAAATGGATGACACTTTAGTATTCTTTTTACACTCAAAAAAAGTTCCTTTAATCGCTCCATATTTTTGTAATTGCTTGTCTTGAATATTCAGAACAGGTTGGGTAAAACCTACATCTTCTACCAAAAGCTCCTGAAAAAAAATTTCTGATAAATTTTAATTAAAAAAACAATAGAATTTGCTTCATTTTTCTCGTCACCTTCAATAAATCTTTTTCAATATCTTTATATTTTTATATTTTTTTATATTTTTCTTTCAAAATTGATTTGCCTACAAACACATAATCCGAATTCTTTTTTTAAATTCTGCCCATTTTCTTTTTACAAATTCTCTAAAAAGTCTTTTTTTATTCTATTTCTTTGAACAGCATTTCCAGTCTTCTTACTTGCAACAAATCCGAATCTTTGTTCTTCATGTTCATTATTTCTTACGAAAACAATCGCATATTTTGTATAAATTTTTTTGAATTATTGTAAACTAAAGAAAACTCTTTTGAATTTTTTTATTTTTATAGACATTTTTCTCTTAACTCTTTTTCTGTTTTAAAAAAAGCCCGGTGTGCTTTTTTTATTCACCGGGTTATGCTGATAATTTAGCTCTTCCTTTTGCTCTTCTTCTTTTTAATACATTTCTTCCACTTTTTAGTTTTCATTCTTAATCTAAATCCGTGGTCTTTTTTTCTTTTTCTTTTTATTTGGTTGATATGTTCTTTTTGTCATCTCTCTTCCTTTCTAAAATTAATTTTATTTTTTTACTAGTTTATTTATTTACATTTTTTTAACTAACATTTTTTTAATAAACTGTTTACGATATATAATAAACAAATTTTTCAAAAAAAGTCAAGAAGTATTTGATACTTTTTTTCAATATTTTTAAATTAAAAAAAATAAAATTTGTAAAAAGGTTTTTTTACTTTTTTTATTATTTTAGAAAAAAATTTTTTTAACAAAATTGTAAATTATATTTTTAAAATAAAAAAATTAATAAAAAAATATTTTGTAGAAAGATTTAATTTAAAAAAATATTTTTTTATATTTTTTTAAGAATTAATTTATTTTTCTAAAAAAATTTTTTTAAATTTGAAATTTTTGAAATGATGTTTTTATGTAAAAAAATATTTTTATAAAATTTGTAAAATATTTTTTTAATAAGTAAATTTTTTTAAATTAAAAAAATAACAAAAAAAGAATTTTTAAAAAAATAAAGTAAATAAAAAAATATTAAAAGAGTTTTCCACAATATTATTATAATATAATTTATTTATATTAGTATATATATTATTATTATAGAGTGTGGAAATGTGGGAATGTAGATTTGACAAGGGTTTGCCAACTTTTTAAATGTGGAAAACTTTTGCCTAAATTGTGGAAAACTTTTTTCCACAAAGTTTCCCACATAGTTTTCCACACTAATTGTGGGAATGTGGAAAAAATGTGGATAACCTGTGGGAATATTGATAAATAGGCTCTTCAAAATGTATGTGGAAAAGTATTAAAAAATGTGGAAAACTTCTAGAACCCTTATTTATTCAGTAATTAAGAGTAAGTAAAAATGTGGAAAACTTTTTGTAAGTTTATTGATTATTTATATTTTTTATGTTATATTTAATTTGGAAAGAAAATAAAAAAAGGGAGTTGTTAATATGGAAATGACAGCCTCAAAATCGTGGGAAAAAATTCAAAAAATGTTTAAAAAGAAAGTAGATGAAATGGAGTTTAACACTTTCTTTAAGAATGTTGAGGCAACGGATTTGTCTAATAATAAGTTAGTTTTAACTTGTAAATCAAATTTAGTAAGACAAAATGTGGAAAAGTATAAAGAACAATTTGAAGAGTATCTTGAACTTATGTTTGATGAAGAAATAAAGGTGGAATTTGTTGTAAAAAAAGAGATTATTCCGCAAGAAGTCGTTTATCATCATAAAGTCGAAGTACCTAGAGAAAAAATTAGAACAGGATTAAATGCTAAAAATAGATTGGATAATTTTGTTGTTGGAGAAAATAGTAAATTAGCTTTTAATGCATGTTTAGCAGTTGTGGAAAACCCTACGCCTGTGTATAATCCATTATTTATTTATGGTGGATCAGGGTTGGGGAAAACCCATTTAATGCAAGCTGTTGGAAATGCTATTTTAGAAAGAAATCCAAATAAAAGAGTGTATTATTCAACTTCTGAAGAATTTTCAAATGAGTTTTTTAAAGTGCTTCAAGAAGGGAGAATACAACATTTTAGGGATAAATTTAGAGCTTTGGATGTGTTGCTTTTAGATGATATTCAATTTTTTGAAAAAGTTTTTGGAAGAGGAGAAGGAACTGTTGAGGAAGAGTTTTTCCACACTTTTAATAAGCTTCAAGAGTTGGGAAAACAAATAATAATGATAAGTGACAGATACCCAAAAGAAATAAAAAATTTATCAAAGAGGCTGGAATCAAGGTTTTTATCAGGGTTGTCAGTTGAAATTCAGCAACCTGGATTTGAAACGAGAATGATGATTTTAAGAAATATTGCTCAAACACAAGAAATCGAAATAAGTGACAGCATACTTGAGTATATATCAGATTCTGTACATACGAATGTAAGGGAGCTAGAAGGCATTTTGACACATTTAAATGCTAGATCAAAATTATTAAATGAGAAAATAACATTAGAACAAGTTCAAGAAATGATTTCCAATAATGCAAAACGTGAAGAGTCAAAGGTTAGCGCGAAGAAAGTAATAGAAATGATATCTACAGAATATAATGTCAGTGTAGCAGATATGAAATCTAAAAAGAGACTAAGAAAAATTGTGGATACAAGGCAAATTACGATGTATTTGCTGAAAAATAATGACAAATTAGGATTAAGTCTGACCGCAATTGGTGGATTACTTGGTGGGAAAGATCATAGTACAGTGATTAGCAGCATAAGAAAAATTGAGGCAAAAGTCAATGAAGACGTGGCTTTCAGAAAAGAAATAGAGACATTAAGACGAAAGATATTCAGATAGATAAAGTTATCAACAATAATGTGGAAAAGATGTGGAAAACTTTGTGGAAAAGTATGAGGGATTTAAAAGAAGTTTTCCACATTTTATATGAATAGAATGTGGGAAAAAAACATCATAAAAAAATGATAAAAAAATATTATTAATTTAAAAATTAAAAAGTATAAGAAAATAAAATTCATTGTGGAAAACTTTAAATAGTTATCCACAAAATGTGGAAAGTTTTTCCACATTTGATATATAAATTAACAATCCGTGAAAATATGATAAAGATTAATAAAAATGAAACTTAGTAAAAATATAAATGTGGAAAAAGTTTTTTTGAATAGTTTTTCCACATAGTTATCCACACAAGTTTTTCCACAAAATGTGGATTGTTAAAAAAATGATTAAATATATATTAATAAAAAGTTTAAAAAAATTAATTTTTAATTGTGGAAAAACTTGAGTTATCCACATTAGTTAAAAAGTTATCCACATATGAATGTGGAAAAAGATGTGGAAATTAGAAGATATATAAATAAAGGGTTTGAGGAGAATTGTGGAAAAAGATGTGGAAAAACTTTTTAATTATAGTTTTCCACAGTGAAAATTTTTAAAAAAATTAAACATTAATAAAATATATAATTAAAATAAGAGATTGGAGAGAAAAATGGATAAAAATAGCTGAAAACGTAGAAATAGTGGAGATTAAAAACAGATTTTTATAAAATTGGATCAATTGTTGAAGTGGACAAATTTGACAGGAAGTGGTTCTGAAGCAAAAAAATGTTTATATTGAATGGAGATGTGAAGGTTAATGGAGAGGTTGAATTGAGACGTGGAAAAAAATTCATGAGGGAGATATTGTTGAATTTAATGGTGAAAAAAATCACGGTTAAGGTGCAAAAATAAGCAGTTTTAAAAAAATATTGTTGAAAGAAAAAAAATTTTTTTAATTATAAAAAAAGAGGAAAAAAATGTATTTAAGTCAGATAAATTTTAATAATTTTTCGTTGTTTGAATGACAAGAGAATTGAGCTGGATAGGTATTTTAATTTAATATACGGAAAAGAATGGACAGGGGAAAACATCGTTGATTGAAGCTGTTCATTTTTGGCTACTGGGGAAAAAGTTTTTAGGACGAAAAAAAGATAAAGGAAATGTTGAAATATAATACGAATAGAATTATTGTATTTGGAAAAATATATTGACAAAAAAACGGAGATGAAAAATTCGTTGGCGATTGATTTGAATGAGGACAAAAAGACGTTTTTATATCAATAGAAATAAAGATAAATATATTGAATATGTGGGAAAATTAAATATAATTTCGTTTATTCCCGAGGATATTGAGATAATTATGGGAAATCCGGGGGTTCGGAGAGGATTTTTTTAATTATGAAATTTCACAGGCGAGAAGAGATTATTTGGAAGCGATTGTTAATTTTGAGAAAATATTGAGAATACGGAATAAAATGATAAAGGCAAAAAGAGACAGGAGAAGAAATTTATAAAAATTTATAATGAAAGATTTATAGAAGAAGGGTAAAAATAATTATCCACAGACGAGAATTTATAAAAAAATTGTCAATTTTGTTAAATTTGAATTATCGAAAAATTATTTGATGAAAAATCAGAATTAAAAATTGAAGTATGATTGTTTTTTTGGGAGAGGTTGAAAAAAAGACGAAGGAAGAATTGACGGAGATATTTGAAAGATTGTGTAAAAGGAAGGAAGAAAGGGAGAAAATACAGGGATATAGTTTGATTGGTCCACAAAAAGATGATTTTGTATTTGAGTTGAATGGGAAAAATGCAAAATCGTTTTCGTCACAAGGGGAAAAAAAATCAATAATATTTTCATTGAAGGTGTCAGAGATTGATATTTTATTGAAGGAAAAAAATGAATATCCGATTTTTTTGATGGATGATATTGCATCGTATTTTGATGAAATTAGGAAAAATAGTATTTTGGAGTACTTTCGTAATAAGAAAATACAGTGTTTTATGACTTCGACTGAAGATTTGAAAATTTCAGGGAAAAAAATAATTGTAGATGGAGGGGATGTGATTTTTGGATGAGTGAGCGATCAAAAAGTACAAAAATTTAAAAAAAGTTTGGTTAAGAATTCGTATGAAGCGAAATCATTTATATTTAGGAATGAAAAAAATATTTATTGTGGAAAATTAAGAAAAATTGGGAAAAAAAATTGTGGGAAAACCTCTTGCAGAAAAGTCTAATCCGAAAAATTTATTTAAAAAAGTTTTGCAAATAAATACGAATGATACGACACTTTATCATATGATGAGCACGTATTTGAATGTTATAAAGGAAAAGGCGAATAAATTTTTGGGAATGGAAGCAATTGAGAGCATTGATTTGAGAAAGATAAATTATAAGATTCATAGAGGGCTGTTAGATGAATTGATTGAAAATGATGAAATAAGAGGAGATGTTCCAGTTAATCAGATTCCAAAAAGATTTAAGAAAAAAGGTTTTGAAGAGAATTTGAAAAAGATGGAAAAGGTTAGATGGGAAGATATTAGTTTGACTGACGAGGAATTGAAAGAGATTTATGAGAGTCTTGGTAAAATGAAATATGTGGAGTATGTTCAGAAGTTGGAAGAAATTGCCATAAATCGAAGGAAAAAAGATAAATATTTATTGGCAAATGGGTATCAGCAATGTGAAGAATGTGGAAAAATATTTTTGCCTTATAAGAATGAAAGAATATGTTACGAATGTTATGGGAAAAAAGAGGAAAATAAATTTCGAAAAATGGTAAGACTGATACAAAGAGAGCCATTTATTAGTGAAAAAAGGGCGATAAAGATTACAAATCTAGATGCTTCGACGTATTATAGAGTTAGAGATAAGTTGGCACAGGAAGTGTATGAGGACATGCTTTATTTTTGTTTGGAAAAGGATGAGGAGATAAAGTGTAGTGAAGATTATAAATATGAGATAAAATTAGAGGCGAGAAAGGCAATTTCTGATTTTATAAAAAATTATGTTTATTACAAAATTGGTTCAGATGATAAAGATGTTTTGGCTATTGAGCAAAAAAAGTTTTTGAAGCGTTTGAATAAAGAATTAAGTTTTAAGAGAAAAGATTTTTGGGAAATAAATAAAAAAATAGACTTATAATATATTTTTTTGTATAATGTAAGATATGTGAAAAAAGTGTTGAAAAAAAGGGATAAATAAATACGAGAAAGGTAAAATTATAATGAATGTAGAAGAGTTATTGGAAGAGGCTTGGAAATCGGTTCAAGATGAAAAAAATAAAGGATGCAGTGATTTATTTAGAAACGATTTTAGAGATAGATAGATATAATTTAGAAGCATTTTTAATGTTGATAAGAATTTATTTAAGAATGGAAAATTATGAAATAGCAATGGAATATTGCGAAGAAGCCTACGAAAAATTCGATAAAAATTTAGACGTTATATTCTCTATGGGTCTTTTGTACCAATCAATTGGGAAAAATAAAAAAGCAAGTTTTTATTATAAAGAATTTCTTGAAATAGAAAAAAATTATCATGTTTTGTTAAATTTGGGAATTTGTTATACGGAATTAAAGTTTTGGAAAAAGGCGTTGGAAACAATTGATGAAGCGATAAAACTTGAGCCAGAAAAGTCAGAAGGATACATGGCAAAAGCTGAGTACTTGGCTGAAATGGGAGATTATGAAGGAGCTTTAGAAATATATGAAGATAGAGTAAAAGCAGAAGGTAATAATGTTGAAGAATATTATCTTTATATGCGAATGGGAGATGTAATGGCGAGAGCTGGAAAAATAGATGAAGCAATTCATTATTACAATATCTCGATAAATTATGAAGATACTCCAGATTATATTTTTGAAAATTTTTATAGTTTGCTAATATCTGAAAAAAAGATACGATGAAATTGAATTATTAATAGTAAATTATAAAAAAATTCGAGTGATGGAAGAAAAAAATATTTAGATATAGAAGGTCGTTTTTCATTGGAAATAAAGGACTTTAAAAGAGCTGAAAGAGTTTGCGAAAAATTGATTATGTTGTCTCCAGAAAATCCGAGAGGTTACTTTAATTATGCGTATGTTATGGAATTGCAACATAAATATGATGAGGCATTGGACTATATTTATAAGGCGAGTAACTATACAGATGATGTTGAAAAAATAAAGGCTGCTAGAAATAGAATAATGTCTTTGAAGAGAAAATATGGTCGTTTGAAAAAGATGGAAGAAAAAAGAAAAAAAGAAGCGATGGAAAAAGAGAAAGAAAATAATTTGCAGTTAGAACAAGATGAAGAAACAAGTGTAGCAGATGTGCTTTTTGAAGGAAAGCGAAGGAGTTAAATGAAAAAAAATAAAAATTACGAAATAAATAAAAATTATGATAAAAATGTTTTGATTGAAATGTTGAAAAATTTTGATAAATTGGGAAGTTATGTTGTCGAGCCAGGAAGAAATGAGATTAAGAGGATAAAAATTAGAAATAATGGCGAAGAAAAAGAGATAAATGTAAAAAAATTTAAGAAAAAAGGATTTTTTTCGCAATTGATTTATAAATATGGGAAAGGTTCTAAGGCTAGAAGATCCTATAAGTATGGGAATAAATTGCTTGAATTAGGGATAAAGACACCAGAACCGATTGCGTATTTTGATGATTTTGGTGAAGATAAAAGAAGTTTTTATTTGAGCGAAGAATTGAAATATGATTTTACTTGTCGGGAAGTTTTGTGGAATGATTTTGGACTTTCAGACGAAGAAATGGAAAAACAGATGCCTTATAGGGATGAAGTGATTAGGCAATTTGCAAAATTTACAGTAAAATTGCATGAAAGTGGTGTAAAATTTGACGATTATTCGCCAGGGAATGTCTTGATAAAAAAAGATGGAGATAAATATGAGTTTTATTTGGTAGATTTGAATAGAATGAGTTTTAATACGAAATTAAGTTTGACGACACGAATGGAAAATGTTTCTAAAATGATGGAAGAAGAGGTTTTTGCAAGGAAATTTTCAAAGGCGTATTCGGAATTTTGTACGAGATACACAGAAGAGGAAGTTTTTAAAAAATTGTATCATTTTATTAAGAAACATAAATTTAGAGTGTTCATAAAGGATAGTACGAGACCGTTTAGAAGAATGTTGAAAAAATAAGAGGATTCTCAAAGAAAGTGAGGAAAAATAGAAAAAATGAAAAATTATGATGTGATAGTAGTTGGAGGAGGACATGCAGGAGTAGAGGCAGCTTTAGCTTCAGCTCGTCAAGGTTTGAAAACAGCGTTGTTTACGATATATTTAGATAGTATTGCAATGATGTCTTGTAATCCTTCAGTTGGAGGACCAGGAAAAAGCCATTTGGTTTCAGAATTGGGAATGTTAGGCGGAGAAATGGCTAGGCATATTGACAGATATAACTTACAATTGAAGAATTTGAATCATACAAAAGGTTTGGCGTCGAGAATAACTAGGGCACAGGCTGATAAGTATTGGTATAGAATTAAAATGAGAGAAATCGTTGAGCATCAAGAAAATTTAGAGATTGTTCAAGGAATTGTAAACGATTTAATCGTGGAAAATGGTGAGATAAAAGGGATAGAAGATAATTTAGGAGTAAAATATGGAGCAAAAGCGGTTGTTTTGTGTACTGGAACTTTTTTGAAAGGGCAGTATATAATTGGGGATGTGAAATATTCGGCAGGACGTCAAGGAGAACCAGCAAGTGACAAATTGTCGGATAGATTGGAAGAATTGGGATTTGAGATAGATAGATACCAAACAGCGACACCTCCGAGAATTGCTAAAAATTCGATAGATTTCTCAAAAATGGAGGAATTAAAAGGTGAAAAAAATCCTAGATATTTTTCATATGAAACGAAAAAAGAGTATAATCAGACATTGCCGACTTGGTTGACATTTACGACTGAGGAAACGATAAGAGTTGGGAAGGAGATGTTGCAATATTCACCGATTGTTACTGGAATTGTTAGTACAAAAGGTCCTCGACATTGTCCGTCGCTTGACAGAAAAATAATGAATTTTCCTGAAAAGACAAATCATCAAATTTTCTTGGAGCAAGAATCAGTTGAATCGGATGAAGTGTATATTAATGGGTTTACGACTGCGATGCCGCCATTTGCACAGGAAGCAATGTTAAAAACGATAACTGGACTTGAAAATGCGAAGATTGTGAGACATGGATATGCGATAGAATATAATTTTATTCCTGCTCATCAATTGAATTTGACTTTGGAATCTAAAGTGATTAAAGGAATTTATACAGCTGGTACGATTAATGGAACAAGTGGATATGAGGAAGCGGATTGTCAAGGATTTATCGCAGGTGTGAATGCTGCTAGAAAAATATTAGGGAAAGAGCAAATTGTGATTGATAGAAGCGAAGGTTACATTGGAGTTTTGATTGATGATATTATTAATAAAAAGACGCCAGAGCCTTATAGAGTGTTGCCTTCGAGAGCGGAGTATAGATTAACATTAAGACAAGACAATATTTTTATTAGATTGTTTGATAAAGCTAAAGAAATTGGGCTTTTGAGTGAAGAGAAATTGAATGAGCTTGAAAATGCGAAAAAAGAAATGGATAAAGAGATTGAAAGATTAAAGGAAATTACGGTTTATCCAACGAAGGAAACGAATGAGAAACTATCTTTGCTTGGGAAAGAGTATGCAGAAAAAAATAATGAGGAATTTGTGAAAACGGGGGCAAATAATCCAGTTTCAGCATTTGAATTTTTGGCGAGAAAAGAGATAAATTATGATAATTTGTCAGAATTTGTGGAAACTGTTGAATTGGATCCGTTGGCGAAAGAGCAAGTTGAAATTGAAGCGAAATATAGGGTTTTTATCGAGCGTGAAAAAGCACAAATTGAGAAATTCAAAAAATTGGAAGAAATGATTATTCCAGAAGATTTCGATTATGAAAAAGTACAAGGATTGAGTAATATTGCTATTTCGGGACTTGTTTATGGAAAGCCAAGAACAATAGGTCAAGCGAGCAGAATAAGTGGAGTGACTTATAACGATATTGCGTTGTTAATTGCTTTATTAAAATAATTTGTGTTATAATAAAATGATTTAGATTTGATAAAGTTTTTATTAGATAAAGAAAGTAAAATAAATAGGAGGAAAAATGTTAGAAAAATTAGCACACTTGAGAGAAGAAGTGTTAGAAAAACTTGATAAAGTTGGAAATCTTGAGGAATTAAATGAATTGAGAGTAAAAATCCTAGGGAAAAAAGGGGAATTTACGGCGATAATGAAGGAAATGGGAAATATCGCTGCTGAGAAAAGAGCTGAGTTTGGAAAAACTACGAATGAAATAAAAAATGTGTTGTTGGCGAAATTTGATGAAACTACAACTAGTTTGAAGGAAATTGCTAAACAGGAAAGATTGAAAAATGAGACAATAGATGTGACTTTGCCTGGAAGAAAAGCTAATGTTGGATCACTTCATCCACTTACTAAAACAGTTTTGGAAATAAAAGATATTGTTTCTTCTATGGGATTTGACATTGTTGATGGACCTGAAGTTGAGTATGTAAAATATAATTTTGATGCATTAAATATTCCAAAAACACATCCATCAAGGGAAATTACTGATACATTCTATATTAAAGAAAATGAAGTTGTATTGAGAACGCAAACTTCTGGAATGCAAATTAGATACATGGAAGACAGAAAACCACCATTTAGAATGATTTCGATTGGAAAAGTTTACCGTCCAGACTACGATGTATCGCATACACCAATGTTTCACCAAATGGAAGGACTTATGGTTGGAGAAAATGTTTCTTTCGCTAATTTTAAAGCGATTTTGGAAAATATTGTAAAGAAAATATTTGGAGAAGACAGAAGAGTAAGATTTAGACCACACTTTTTCCCATTTACAGAACCTTCTGCAGAAATGGACGTAGAATGTGGAGTTTGTAAAGGTGAAGGATGTAGAGTTTGTAAAGGGACAGGATGGCTTGAAATTCTTGGAAGTGGAATGGTAAATCCAAAAGTGCTTTCAGGTGTTGGAATTGACCCACAAAAATATCAAGGATTTGCATTTGGATTGGGACTTGAAAGAATTACGATGTTAAAATATGGAATTGATGACTTGAGAGCATTTTTTGAAAATGATGAGAGATTTTTGGATCAGTTCTAATAATTTATAATAGTATTTTTTTAGCTAAAAATTTTTGATGAAAAAAATTTATTTGAATGTAGAATAGAAAAAATCAATTGGAGTGTTAAAAATGGATGATAAAGAAATCAAAATTGATGATGAGTATGTGCAAAAATTTTACGAAGAAATTCGTGAAGATTATGAAAAAAATTCACCAACGAAAACTTTTGCAAAAATAAAACTGGTGGAAGATAAGTTGAAAATAACAGACAGTAAAATTGTGGGATTGCCGTATCTTCCAAAAGGAGCAGAATTTCCAAAAGCACCTAATGGTGAAGAAATGCTAATGATCGCACAGATTAATTGCGAGGATTTGAAGGGACTTAAGGATTTTCCACAAAAGGGAATTTTACAGTTTTTTGTATTTGATGACGATGATGCTATGTTTGGACTTGATTTTGATAGTCCGACGGTTCAAGATACTTTTCGTGTGATTTATTACGATGAGATTAAAGAATTTTATGATGAAAAAGAGCTTGAAAACATTTATAAACCGCATAATTATGAGGAAAGTTTTCTTACAAACAATAATGAAAGTTATAAAATAGAGTTTGAGCTACGAACAGAGAAGGAAAGATTTGAAGAGGCAATTTATAGTGTGTTTGATAAACTTTGTAAAGAGAAAAAGTTGGAGAGACATCAAGAAGATTGGCTTTATCGTAAAATATTGAATATTGAAATGGAATATTCAGAAGAACCTCATTCACAATGTGATGGATTTGCATTTTTTACACAGAGTGATCCGAGAGAATTTGAAGAAAAATATAAAAAATATGATACGGTACTATTTCAATTGGACAGTGAATATGATGAAAATACGAAAAAATGGAAAGTTTGCATTGGAGATGCTGGAGTATTAAATTTTTTTCATAAATCGTGAAAAAGTTGAAAAAAATAAAGACTTTACAGAAATTCTCTACAATTGGGATTGTTATTAAAAAAAAGAAAAAGTTATCCACATTATTGTGGAAAAGACATAATTTATAAATTAAAGAAAGGAGAGTGTGATAATCTATAAATTTAGAATTTATAGGTTTGTCATACAAAAATAGAATGCTAATTTCGTTAAACTGGTTAAAGCAATATATAGATTTAGATGGAATAGAAATAAATGAAATGGAAAATGCCTTGACTATGATTGGTCAGGAAGTAGAAAAAATCGAGGTTTTAGGGGAGAATTTAGAAAATGTTGTAACGGCGCAAATTATTGAAAAAGAAATGCACCCTGATTCTGACCACTTGACAATTTGTAAAGTTGATAATGGGAAAGAAATTTTGCAAATCGTGTGTGGAGCGCCTAATCATAAGGCTGGAGACAAAGTTGTGTTGGCACAAGTTGGAGCAAAATTAGCTCCAGATTTTGTTATTAAAAAAGGTAAAATTAGAGGTGTAGAATCGAACGGAATGTTATGTTCTGAAGAAGAATTAAATATTGGGAAAGATTCGGATGGAATTATGATTTTGCCTGAAGATACGCCTGTTGGAGTGCCTATGAAAGAGTATTTAGGAATTAATGATACAGTTTTTGAATTGGAAATCACTCCAAATCGTCCTGATTGTTTATCGCATATTGGGATTGCAAGAGAATTAGGGGCCTATTACAATAAAGAGGTTAAATATCCAAGTTTTGCGATAAATTCAGAAAGTTCTGAAAAAACGGCTGAAAACATTTCAGTTGAAATTGAAGATAGCAATTTAGCGAAAAGATATGTAGCTAGAATAATTAAAAATGTTACAGTTAAAGAAAGTCCAAAATGGTTAAAAGAAAGAGTGGAATCTATTGGAATTAGAAGTATTAACAACATCGTAGATGCTTCAAATTTCATAATGATGGAATTGAATCAACCGAATCATACTTTTGATTTGGATAAAATTGAAGGTGGAAAAATTGTTGTGAGAGCGGGACATGAAAATGAAAAATTAGTTACGCTTGATGAACAAGAAAGAGAATTGAATAGCGATGATATCGTGATTTCTGATGGTGTGAAAGCTGTTGCACTTGGTGGAGTAATGGGTGGACAAAATTCAGAAATTACTGAAAATACAAAAAATATTTTGTTGGAAGTAGCAAACTTCAATTCACAAAATGTTAGAAAAACTTCAAGAAGGTTGACATTATTTAGTGAATCTTCATACAGATTTGAAAGAAGAGTCGATGAAGAAAATGCGATTAATGTGATAAATAGACTTGCAAACATCATTCAAGAAGTGGCAGGTGGAGAAATTTTAGAAGGAGTAGTTGACAATTATCCTGTTCCATACAAGAAAAAAACTGCTACATTAAACTTTGAGAGATTGAACCGTTTTGTTGGAAAAAATATTCCACGTGAAACAGTTATTGGGATATTGACTAGACTTGAAATCGAGGTTGTAGATAATGGGGAAACATTGACATTGACTGCACCTACTTACCGTGATGACTTGGAAAATGAACAAGATTATTTTGAAGAAGTTATTAGAATATACGGTTTTGATAATATTGAAAATATTTTACCAAAATTGGATATTAGTGAAAAACCAGTTATTGACACAACAAAACTTTCTACACAAGTGAAATTGATTGCGGCAAATGCTGGGCTTAAAGAAGTTATTAATTACAGTTTTGTACCAAAAGATGCGATGGAAAAAATTAAATACACAAGCGTTGAAAGGGAAAATTTAATTGATTTATTGAGACCAATTACAGAAGATTTTGTAACATTGCGTCCAACATTGCTTTATAGCTTGTTAAAAAATGCTAAAGAAAATATGAATAGAAATGCTGCAAATATTAGATTTTTTGAAGTTAGTAGAACTTTTGTGAAAGCGGAAGAATTGGCGAAGGAAGAAGTGAAATTGGGAATAATTTTGGCTGGAGAAAATAATAAGACATTGTGGAATCCAAAACCAGTTCCTTATGATTTTTATGACTTAAAAGGAATTGTGGAAGAAATTTTCACACAATTAAAATTCAATAATTATATGATAAAACGTTCTGAACAAAGCCAATATCATCCAGGTCGTTCAGTTGACGTATTTGTTGGTCGTGAATTGATTGGAAGTTTTGGGGAAATTCATCCAGACGTATTGGAAAACTTTGATTTAGGGAAAACATCAGTTTTAGTTGGAGAATTTAACATTGATTTGATTCAAAAATATATTGGTAAAAAAATTAAATATCAAGGAATTGTAAAATATCCATCTGTTCCAAGAGATTTTGCGTTCGTTATGAGAGAAGATATTTTGGTAGGAGATGTTTTAAAAACTATTCAAAAAGTTGATAAAAAGATTGAAAAAGTAGAATTGTTTGACATTTATCAAGGTGCAGGAGTGTTGCCAGGAATGAAGAGTGTGGCAATTAGTGTAATCTTGAGAGATAAAAACAAAACACTTGAAGAAAAGGAAATTGTTGATATTTCAAATAAAATCGTGGCTAAAGTTGAGAAAGATTATGGAGCGGTTTTGAGAAAGTAGCAGATAGAAGAAATAGAATTCAATTTTAAGATTGCTAAGTATCGGATTAAAAAAATGAAACAAAAAGGGGGGGAATTGAGGTGTTAAAAATTGTGACTCTGCCATTTAATGAGAGGACAGAAGAATTTGAGCAAGGGAAGCTGGAAAGGATGCTAGGAAATGTCCAGATTGTGAAGTATCAGGCTGAGCTAGTGAAAATTGAGGGGAAATATTACTGGACGGCTTTTGTTGAATATGAAAAGGTAGAGAATATAGATAAAAATTTAGAGAAAAATAATTTTTTGCAAAACGGAAGAGATATTAAAGAGGTTAACAGAAATCATGAAGAATATCTATCAGAGGAAGAAGCTGAACTATATAAGATTTTGAAAGAATGGAGAGCCGGAGAAGCACAAATGCTGGGCTATCCACCTTACATCGTTGCTTCAAATCAGCTTTTAGTAGACATAATAAAGGCAAATCCTAAAAATGTTGGAGAACTTTCACAAATAAGGGGAATGGGGAAACGGAAAGTTAGAGATTATGGGGAGGAGCTTTTGCTGATTTTGGAGAATTTTTATGATATGAAAAGTTGAATGAAGAAAATAAAACATGTATTTGTACTGTATTGAATTTTTATGAAAAAGTAGTATAAGACTAATAAGAAACCCAATAAGAAGATTATCGAATATAGCAAAAAAGAGACTCTGTTTATTAATTGAACAAAGTCTCTTTTTGATTTAATATCAATTTTTTATCCCTTTACCGCATAAACCACAACCGCAAAAGCAATTACAGCTATAATTACCATAAAAAGTCCACTTAATATCATCGAAAAAAATATTCATCAAATTTCGATTTTCACGATTTTTTTAATACATAAAATAGATAGAACGAAAGAGCATAAAATACATAAAAATATTTACAATACCAAATATATGTGACACTGTATAATGCACTTTAAAAAATGCAATAAATTGGCTTAAAATTGGGATTAAACTCATAATTAATGCAATTTTACTAACTTTTTGATGTTGTTCCTTATCGGAAAGAAAAACTCTTTTTTCAGTTGTTTTCTTGATTACGTCATTGTTCATAGAAATCATCCTCTCATTATTTTCTTATTAAATTTTGTTTCTTCCTTTTCTATATTCATATATTACCACATCAACCTTACGACAACATTTTCGCTACTTTACATTTACCTTACTTTTTGGAAAATTGGGAAGTTAGGAGTGATTTTTGTGATATAATGATTTATGAATTTTAGTGATAATTGGAGGAAGTTTGAAATGGTTGAAAAATATTTGAGAGATAAATGTATTTTAATTGTGGATGATGAGCAAGAAATTTTGAATATGGTTGTGTCGATTTTGGCAGATGGAGGTTATGAAAATACAAGGACTGCTGGAAATGTAAAAGAAGCGTTAAAATGTGCTAAAGAAGTGGAGCCAGATTTTGCGATATTGGATGTGATGCTTCCAGATGGAAATGGTTTTGAGTTGCTTGAAAAGTTGAAAAATGATAGTGATTATCCGATTTTATTTTTAACAGCACGAGGAGAAGATGAAGACAAGTTTAAAGGATTTGGATTGGGAGCGGACGATTATATTGTAAAACCTTTTTTGCCAAAAGAACTTTTGTTTAGAATTACGGCAATTTTGCGACGGACTTACAAGGAAGAGAATTTTATTGTGAACTTAAATGGCTGTCAGATTGATTTTTCACGGGGAGAAATTGTAAAAGATGGAGAAAAAATTTCCTTAACTGCAAAGGAATACGAACTACTAAAAACTTTATACAGAAATGCTGGACGAATCGTAACGATTGATTCGCTATGTGAAGCTATTTGGGGCGAAAATGCTTATGTTTACTCAAATTCTTTAATGACTCATATTAGACGGATTAGAGAAAAAATTGAGAAAGAGCCGTCACATCCAGTTTCTCTTATAACAATGAAAGGATTAGGTTATAAATTAATCGTGGAGGGAAAATAGCATGAAAAATATATTAAAACTTATACGCCGTTTTGTAATAACAATAATATTAAGCATATTTTTTTGCTTCTATTTTTTTAAATATTTTTTTGTTTGAATTTATATTTTTTTCAAATATTCGACAGATGATTCTCCTTCAGATAAAAACTTTTGAAATAGCGAAAATGATAAAATTTAAAGACAGAAAATATTTTTTTGCCAGATAAAGAAATTTCCAATTTGAAAAAAAGCAAAATATTTGGGCAATTGTGATTGATAATAATTCTAAAAAAGTGATATGGCAAACAGAAAACTTGCCAGGTGAGATTCCAAAAGAATATTCGGTATTCGATATAGCACTATTTTCACATGCTTACATAAAAGGCTATCCAGTTTTTACAGCAAAAATTAGAAATGATTTACTTGTATTAGGATATCCAAAAGACAGTTACTGGAAATATTCCACAGCCACCTGGAACTATCGTTTAATTCAAAATGTTCCTAATTTTTTTCTTATATTTTTTTACTATCCAATATATTCTTTTGTATTTTTTTGATTTACATTTTTTTCAAATTCAAAACTTTTTAAAAATCAGTAAATCCAATAATAAAAAGGCATACAGGATTTGCCAAAAGATAAGCCAGTAAAAATAGATGAAAAAGGCGTTTTATCCGAACTTGCAAAAAGTATAAATAAAACTTCTGAAATTTTGCAAAATCAAAGAGAACAATTGCGAAATAAAGACACGGCACGAGCAAACTGGATTGCAGGAGTTTCCCACGACATTCGTACTCCATTGTCAATGATAATGGGCTATGCAAGTCAATTAAAAACATCTTCAAATTTATCAGAAGAAATGGCAAAAAAACTTTCTGTTATTTTGAAACAAAGTGAGCGTATAAAAAATTTGATAAATGATTTGAATCTTGCTTCAAAATTAGAATATAATATGCAGCCTTTTGAGAAGAAAAAAGAAAATGCAGTTGCACTAGTTCGGCAAGTGATTGTTGATTTTTTGAATATGGATATTGACGAGAAATTTCCGATAGAATGGAAGACGAAAAGTGAATTTGTATCCTGCTTTGTTAATGTTGACAAAAATCTGATAAAGCGAGCTTTGGCGAATTTAATCCAAAATAGTATTAATCACAATGAAAATGGTTGCACAATTTATGTTTCAGTAAAAGAAGATGAAAAAAATTGTATAATTTGTGTTGAAGATAATGGAATAGGAGTTTCTGATAAAGAGCTAGAAAAGCTCAATAATACGCCACATTATATGGTTTGTGACAAAAATACGACAGAACAGCAGCACGGTTTAGGGCTTCTTATTGTAAAACAAATTATGGATGTCCATAATGGAAAAATTGAGATGAAACATAGTGAATATGGGGGATTTAAGGTTAATTTGTATGTTCCTAAAAATCTTTTTTCCTATTGACTTTTATAAAATAAAGTGATACAATTTCAAAGAATTATGAAAGTAGCAAAAAATATATTTTTGTTAGTACAATAGTTCATTAATATTAATCGGATGAAAATATGAGAAGAGATTTTTGCAATATAGCAAAACACCGAAGAAGTGACTCTTTCAGGTAAAAGGACTCATATTGGACGAACCTCTGGAGAGATTCTGTAGCAAAGGAACACCGAAGGAGCAAAGTTTACTAAATTTCAGTAAACCTAAACTCTCAGGTAAAAGGACAGAGAAATTACATTTTTTTCGTGAATTTCTTTATTGCAGAGGTCTTAATTTTTTTAAAGACCTTTTTATTTAAAGAAATAAATTCTTTTTCAAAAAGAATCATTAAAAAAATTTAGCATAAAACTAAAAAGAAATTCGTGAATAAAGAGAATTCAATCAAATCCAAATAAACATTCCGAGAAATTAAAAAAAATATAAAAAAATACAGAAATTAGCTAATTACAAAAAAATAGAAGGCTAAAAAAATCAAATTACGAAGGAGAAGAAATGTTAGAATCGATTATTTCACAAATCAATGAAGTTTTTTGGGGAAGTATATTAACCATTTTGTTATTAGGAACAGGATTATTTTATACAATCAGATTAAGATTTATCCAAGTTAGAGAGTTTAAAAAAGGTGTACAGCATTTAACTAAAGGGTTTAATATGAATGGAGAAGAAGCTGGAGAAGACGGAATGTCATCCTTTCAGGCTTTGGCAACAGCAATTGCAGCTCAAGTAGGAACTGGGAATTTAGCAGGAGCAGCGACAGCAGTAATTTCTGGAGGTCCAGGAGCAATATTTTGGATGTGGCTAAGTGCATTTTTTGGAATGGCAACAATTTATTCAGAAGCTGTTTTAAGTCAATTATTTAAAAGAAAAGTAGAAGGAGAAGTAACAGGAGGTCCATCTTACTATATCGAAAAATTATTCAATGGAAATAAATTTGCAAAAGGATTGGCAATATTTTTCTCAATTTCATGTATTTTGGCATTAGGATTTATGGGAAATGCAGTTCAATCTAACTCAATTGGTGAAGCATTCCAAAATTCATTCCATGTTCCACGTGTAATAACTGGAGTAGCGGTAGCAGTTTTAGCAGGATTTGTATTTTTTGGTGGAGTAAAAAGAATTGCAGCAGTTACAGAAAAAATAGTACCAATCATGGCATTTTTATACATTTTAACTTCTGTAATTGTAATCGGAATTAATTATATGAATATTTTAAAAGCGTTTGAGGCAATTTTTGTTAATGCATTTTCGACTCAAGCGATTTTAGGTGGTTTTTTAGGACAAGGTGTAAAAAAAGCTGTAAGATATGGAGTTGCAAGAGGATTGTTCTCAAATGAAGCAGGAATGGGGTCAACACCGCACGCACATGCCGTAGCAAAAGTAAAAAATCCTGAAGAACAAGGTCACGTTGCAATAGTAACAGTATTTATCGATACTTTTGTAATTTTAACATTATCAGCTCTTGTAATTTTGACAACACAAAAAGATTTATCAAACTTTACAGGAATTTCATTGACACAAAAAGCGTTTGAAGGAGCGTTAGGAAATTTTGGAGGAATATTTATTGCAGCAGCATTATTTTTCTTTGCATTTTCAACAATTATCGGATGGTATTTCTTTGGAGAAGCAAATATTAAATATTTATTCGGAAAAAAAGCAATTTTAATTTATAGAGTTTTAGTAATGGTATGTATCGTAATTGGTTCAATGCAAAAAGTTAAGTTAGTTTGGGAAATGGCTGATATGTTTAATGGATTTATGGTAATTCCAAATCTAATTGCGTTGTTGTTATTGAGTAATCGAGTTGTGAATGTATCAAAAAAATATAAGATGTTAGACTAGAAACTTTAATCTCGATATGTTAAAATAATTAAGCAAAAAAATATTTTTTTGCAATTTAAGTTATATTTATGAGATGAAAAGAGAGTGAAAAAAATGAGAAAAGTAAGATTTTTAATATTAATGATATTATCACTTCTGAGCTTAAATTCATGCTTGTTAGCCACAGCAGCTGGTGCAGCAGGAGCAGGAGCATATTATGGAAATTATTGTGCAAATAATAGATCAGCAACAGTTTGTGGTGGAAGATAATTAATTAATTGCGTAGTCTTTAATATTATTAGAAAGAAAGGAAACCCCTTGAGAATCAATATTCTCAAGGGTTTTTTTATAATAATTTATCTTCTTGGTTCATGTTTTATGTCACGATTTTTTTAGTTATAACTTTTTTTGGAGCTTTTAGGTGCTGTTCTTTTCGTAGGTTTTTTTATTTTTCATGTTTTTACGATGTTTCTTTTTTGGTCTAGGTGGTTGTTTTCTAGTAGTCGCAAATGATGTAGCTGAAACTCCTAAAAATTCCTAAAGCTAAAATTAATTTTTTTCATTATATTTTTTTCATATTATATCATCTCCGTTTTTTTCTATTTTTTTGTTGTTTTTTTATCAACAGAGATATAATAACATTTAGTTATGTCAAAATTATGACAAAAAATAAAATCTTTTATTTATTTTGAAATATTTAATTTTGCAAATTCAGCTTTTGCTTTTGCTAATTGAGCGTTAAAATTAGGGTTTGTGTGTAATGTAGCAACAACAGCACTTGCAACTATACGAGCTGCATCAACATCACTTTGCCAGTGATATCCACAAATTACACGGCTTTGTCCTAAATCGAATCCTCTTTGAATAATTTCTTGTTGTCTAGCAGGATTAACTTCAGCTAAAACTAAAGCAGTTGCCCATCCAATAGATGTATGTCCTGAAGGATAAGAACCATTTGTAGACAATGTTTTTTCATCTTCTGGACGACATGTAGATTCCTTGAAATACGCAAATGGACGAGTTCTCATATAAGTCTTTTTAGCAGATCTTGTAGCTAAATCTCCAGCATCTTCAATAAGATTTGTAACTAATTTATAAATTTCTGGTGTTGTTTTTGGTGAAATAGTGTATCCGAATGCTTCTGAGAAAGCGTTTGGAAGTCCAGTTCCTTCAAGTTTTGCATCATCATATGCAACTTTTCCTCTAGGAGTATTTCTTTGTAGTTTACCTTTTTCGTACATAGCTTTGTCGTTTAAAAATCCAATGCTATCTACTGCAGGTGGAGGTGGTAATAATTTGTAACTATCTACAACTTCAGAGCTTTTTAGATAATACAAATTTGGTTTTGTTGTTACATCATTTTCAACTGCAAATGATGCAAAAGCAACAATTAAAAAAGTACCTAGTAATAATTTTTTCATTTACATCCCATCCTTTTCTATATTTTATATTATTCGTAATAGAAGTATACCTCAAATTTTTACATTGTCAATGAATTTTTATTAGAAATTAATCGCTGCTTTCAAACCTTATTTTTTATATTAAAATACAGGATAACCTTCTTTTGAATATTTTTCTTTCAAGAATTTTTTTACTTTTTCTGAAGTCATTGCTTTTGCTAGTGCTTGTATTTTTTTGTCATTTTTGTTGTCTTCTCTAGAAGCTAGAACAATAGCGTATCGTCCTTTAGTTCCTTCTTCTAAGAAAAGAGCATCTTTTGGTGTAATTCCAATTTTTAACATATGAGAAGGCCAGTTAAATACTAAGTCAGCTTCTTTGTATGCTTGTACAAGTGAAGGAATCGGCAAAGCTGTAATTTTTAAGTTTTTAATAGAATTATCCACATCTTTTAAGTTGTATAATCCACTTTTTTGTTTAAGTTTGATTAATCCTTGTTTTTCAAGTATTCTCAAGGCTCTATCTTGATTTGTTGGGTCATTTGGCACAACAACTTTTGCACCATTTGGAATTTCATTTTTGCTTTTATATTTTTTCGAATAAAAACCAACATAAACATCATAAATTGCAGCAACTTTCACAAGATGAGCATTGTTTTTCTTATTAAAAATTTCCATAAAAGGAACATGTTGATGGAAATTAGCGTCAAAATCCTTATTAGCTAACCCAACATTTGCAGTGACATAATCTGTCAAAAGCGTAATTTTAGTGTCATAACCTTCTTTCTTTAAATCTTCAGCCGCAATTTTTACGATTTCCTCCATCGGATATCCAGCTGCAGCTACCTTAATAGTTTCTTTTTTTCCACAACTCAAGGCTAAAATTGTTAGCCCAACGAATAAAAATAATTTTTTTAACATTAGTAATTTCTCCTTCTTTTATCTAATTTTTTTGCAATGTAATTGCCTAATATTTGAATGGAAAAGACAATAATTATCATAATTGCAACCATTTTGAATACAAGAGAATAATTGTACTCATTGTAACCGTATCTCATTGCATAATCGCCAATTCCACCACCTCCAACAACCCCCATAACTGTCGAATATGAAATAAAACTAATAATAGACGAGGTTAGTCCAAGAACTAAGCTACTTCTCGCTTCGACAATTAAAAAATGCCAAACTATTTGAAATGATGTAGCTTTCATTGAAAGAGCCACATCAAGAATCCCCTTGTCCACATCATAAAAAGACTGTTCTACAAATCTTGCATAAAGTGCAACCGCCACAACACATATTGGAAAACTCGCAGGAATCAATCCAAAAGCCGTCCCAAAAATCAATCTTGCAACAGGCATTAATACAACAACCAATATTAGAAATGGAAAACTCCTCACAACATTAACATAAATATTTGCAGGAATATAAATCCGCATATTTTCCTTGATGCTCCCTTTATTCGTTAAAAAAAGCAACGAACCAAGAGGAATTCCAAAAAAAATAGCAAATAAAGTAGGAATCAAAATCATAATTAAAGTATCTTTCAACGCATTTAAAATTTCCAAATTCATTGTTTCAAAAAACTCCTTTCATTTAGTATAAAATAGTGATTAAAGTAATCAAAATAATACAGATTACTAAAAAAATGCCAATAAAAAAATTTCTTTTTATCTTTAAGAAAATAATCTAAAAGATTATCCTAAAAAAATTCTTTTGACAAATTCTAGATATTCACTTTTTATGATTAATGATATCATCTTTCACAACATCAAAAGTATCCAAAATTTTCCCTTTCTCAATAACAGAAACACGGTCGCATAACTTTTTAGCAACATCAAGCTCATGAGTAACTAAAATAATTGTAGTCCCGTAATCACGATTAATTTTCAAAAATAATTCGAGAATTTCTTTTTGAATAAACTTATCCAAAGAAGCTGTAACCTCGTCACATAAAAGTAAATTTGGATTTGTAATCAAAGCTCGAGCAATCGCAACCCGCTGTTTTTCCCCGCCACTTAATTCTGAGATAAAAAAATTTTTCTTATCAAGAAGTCCAACAAAATCAAGCGTCTTCTCAATTTTCTTCCTATCAATCTTTTTCCTTTTCAAAATAAGTGGCAAAGCAACGTTGTCAAACACATTTTTATTATACAACAAATTAAATTCTTGAAAAATATAAGAACTTTCGGTATTTTCTTCCAAAAAAATCTCCCCAGCATCAGCTTTTTCAATTCCTTGAATAATTCTCAATAAAGTCGACTTACCACTCCCAGATTTCCCAATTATCCCAAAAATCTCCCCTTTTTTTAATATGTAAATCAACTTCCAAATCAAAACTATTCAGCCGTTTTTTTCAAATTATTAATATTTATCATAAAAAAACTCCTTTTTAAATTTTTACTTTTTAGAAGATAAAGACATTATATCACAAAAATAGAGTAATTATAAAATTGAAATAGTTATAAAATTTAATTTTTTTATTGGAAAAAAAGAAAAAAATTGAAAAATTATAAAAAAATTTTTGAGACTGAATATCTTAAATAAAAATTTGACATAAAGGCTAGAAACTTCTATTCTTTTTTTGTTATAATTAATAACACAAGATACCAACACCCTTAGGGGAATTTTTGATTTTTTTAGAGAGGTTTTTTTATGAAGAATAAGTTTGTACTATTGGATAGAGATGGTGTAATTAATGTGGAAAAGTCATATTTATATAAAATCGATGAATTTGAGTATGAAACAGGAGTCTTGGAAGGATTAAAAACATTGAGAGATTTGGGGTATAAATTTGCAATAATAACTAATCAAGCTGGGATTGCAAGAGGTTATTATAGTGAGGATGACTATTTTTAAATTACAGAACTTTATTGAAAAAGATTTATTAAAAAAATGGAATTAAAATAGAAAAACATATTTTTTTGTCCACATCATCCAGATGGAATTGGAAAATACAAGATAAATTGCGAATGTCGAAAGCCTAATACTGGGAACTTTTTGAAAGCAATCAAGGAATTCAATATTGATGTGGAAAAATCGTATATGATTGGAGATAGAGTGACAGATCTAATACCAGCTGATAAATTGGGATTTAAAACAGTTTTAGTGGAAACAGGATATGGATTGAAAAAAATATTGAAAAATTGAGGGAAAATAATTTAAAAATCAGAAATATACAAAAAAATATTTTTAGATTTTGCAAAAAAATTAAGAAATAAATAAAAATGATATATTAAGAAAAATATATAGTTGATTTCAAAGATATTTTTATTTTTTTAATAATATAATTTTTAAAAAAATATTAACTAAGATAACCATAAGAAAGTACAATTTTAGCCATTTTTTTAAAAAAATATTATTTTTTTAAAAAAATTGAATTTTTTTATTGAAAAAAAGATAAGAAAAAAAGTATAAAAAAAGGGGCAAAAAGCATAAAAAAATCTTAAATTTGAAAAAAAGAAATAAAAAAAGTGGTATAATTATATTGATAATATTTAATGTATTGAATTTGTTATTGTTTAAGATTATTATTAAAAAAATAAAGAAATTACATGTGCTATATATAGGATATAAAAAAATATTGATGATTTCAATATTGTGTTGGTTATCAGTAAAGATTTATTTGTAGAAGTTAAAAACATTTTTCAATCTTAAGAGGAGTTTTTATGAAAGGAATTATTTTAGCAGGAGGAAGTGGAACAAGGCTGTATCCTTTAACAAAAGCTATTTCAAAACAAATTATGCCAATATATGATAAGCCTATGATTTATTATCCTTTATCGGTATTGATGTTAGCAAATATAAGAGAAATATTACTTATTTCAACTCCTAGAGATTTGCCAGTGTTTGAAGAATTGTTAGGTGATGGAAGTCAATTGGGAATAAAGTTGAAATACAAGGTACAGAAATATCCAAATGGATTAGCAGAAGCCTTTATACTTGGTGAAGAATTTATAGGAGATGACAATGTTTGCTTAATTTTAGGAGACAATGTGTTTTATGGAGCAGGTTTTTCTGGATTATTAGAAGAGACTGCAAAATTAAAAGAAGGAGCAGTTGTATTCGGATATCCTGTAAAAGATCCAAGAGCATATGGAGTAGTAGAATTTGATAAGAATGGAAAAGCAATTTCATTAGAAGAAAAACCAGAAAATCCTAAATCAAATTATGCAATACCAGGATTGTATTTCTACGATAATACGGTCGTTAAAAAATCTAAATCAATAAAACCTTCAGCAAGAGGAGAGTTAGAAATTACTACAATAAATGAGGAATACTTAAAAGAAGGTAAATTAAATGTAAAACAACTCGGAAGAGGAATAACCTGGCTTGATACAGGAACTCATGAATCTTTGTTACAAGCGGCTAATTATGTAGAGACTGTACAGAATAGACAAGGTTATTATATTGCATGTATAGAAGAAATAGCTTATAGAAAGAAATGGATAAATGAAATTCAATTAAGACAAATAGCAGATACTATGCTTAAAAACAGATTATGGAAAATATTTGATGGATTTGTTAAAAATAATATCTAGGAGGTTTTAATTTTGGAAAATCCTAAGTTATGTATACTTTTAGCTTCTTATAATGGAGAAAAAAATATAAGCGAACAATTAGATTCAATTATTAATCAAACATATAAAAATTGGGAATTAATAATAAGAGATGATGGATCAAAAAGATGAAACAGTAACAATTTTGAATAAATATGAAAAAGATGAGCGAATAAAGATTTTTGAGAGATGATAAAGGAATTTAGGGTTTTTTTAAAAAAAATTTTTGAAGAATTACTTTTTTTAATGCAAAGGAAGAGTTTGTTTTATTTTTCAGATCAAGATGATTTTTTTGGCTAAAAAAATAAATTAGAGAAATTTGTTGAAAAAAATAAGGGATCTGGATGAAAAAAAGTATTATCTAAACCGTTATTGGTACATTGTAATTCTTTGGTTTGTGATGAGAAGCTAGAAATAATAAAAAGAAAAAAATTTATTGATTCAAAAAAATAGCAAAAAAACAATTCAAATATATATTTTTTTGAATATATCGTACAAGGATCAACTTCAATGGTAAATAAAAAAATGATAAGAGAAAGTCTTCCATTTTTTTAAAAAAAGTGTCACTTTGCACGATCGTTATTTTTCATTTACTTTCACAATTTTTTTAGGAACAAGAGTTTTTTTATAGATGAAAGTTTGGTAAAATATAGACAACATGAAAGAAATGAAATAGGAGCGAATAGAAGTATAATAAAGAATATAATGAGTAAAAAAAGTATTTTTTTATGTTGAAGATAGAAAATTGATTGAAGAAATAAAAAGAAAAAAATATAAAATATTTAAGAAAAAAAGAGATTTGAATGATATTGAAAAATATTTGGAAGTAACAGATAGAAACAAAAAAATAGATTGGAAAGATTTTTGGTTAAGTAAGTATTTTTCAAATGAAATTACTAAAAAGATTAGTGTTATTAATAAAAGGATAAAAATATGCTAAAGAAAAAAAGGATTTATAGGAGTAGCTTTTTCATAAAAAAATTTTTTTAGCTACAAAGATGATGTTATTGTTCCAATTCATGTTGGTTCAAAAGAAAGTAAAGAAAATTTGGAGTATCTAAAAAGATTCTTCGGGAGATAATATTTCAGAGAAAAAAATAAGAATTTTTTTGTGAATTGACAGGTATTTATTGGATGTGGAAAAAAATATAGATGCTAATTTTTTTATGGAATGATGCACTATAGACGATATATTTCTCTTGAAAATAAATTAGAATACAGATTAAAGAGGATATTGTATATTTTTTTCAAGACTTTTTTTATTTAAAACCTATAATAAATATTCTTGATATGAGAGAATTGTTTCAAATAAAAAAATTAGTGATGAACAAGTAATGGAAAAAAAGAAATAAGAAAGATGTCTGAAAAGATTACAAGTGAAATGCAGAAATATGATGTAATTTTTACCTAAAAAGGAGATTTTTTTAATAAAAAGTGTGTATTTGCAGTATAAAAAAAGCTCACATAGTAGAACATTTGGACAAGTTATTAGAAATAATAAAAGAAGATTATGAACATATATATCCGTATTATCAAAAAGAAATAAAGAAAGGGAATAAAATATATCCTTTAAATGTATTTATTATGAAAAAAAGAATATTTTTGAGTATTCTGAATTTATCTTTGATGTATTATTTAAATTAGAGAAGAAGATAAAAAAATTCCTTCAGATCCTTATCAAATGAGAGTTTTTTTGGGTTTTTTTATCTGAAAGAATGATGTTACCATTTATAGAATATTTGAAAGATAAAAAAATATAAATGTAAAAAGAAGGGGTTATACTTTATTTAGATAGAAAGGAGAAAAATGAAGGAGATATTTGAGTATAGAGCACTTTTAATAGAGTTAGTAAAAAGAGATATAAAGAAAAAATATAGGAGATCTGTATTAGGAATACTGTGGAGTATGTTGAATCCTTTTTTAACAATGCTAATCATGGCGATGGTGTTTTCGAGTTTTTTTAAATTTGCAATTGCAAATTTTCCTGTATACTTATTGACTGGACAATTGATATTTAATTTTTATTCAGAAGCAACTGGTACTGCGATGGGCTCAATATTGGAAAATGCGTCTTTAATAAAAAAGGTGTATGTTCCAAAACATATTTTTCCAATAGCGAAAGTATTGTCAAGCTGTGTTAACTTTGTATTATCATTACCAGGACTGATTTTAGTAATAGTTATAACGAAAGCTCCAATAAAATCTTCGGTACTATTTTCAATAATACCGGTAATATATGTTCTTTTCTTTTGTCTTGGAGTGGGATTGTTATTGGCTTCGGTAGCGGTATATTTTAGAGATATGTTTCATTTATATGGAGTTCTTTTAACAGCTATAAGTTATTTAACGCCATTATTTTATCCAAAAGAAATAGTTCCGAAAGAATATATGTTTTTAATAGATTTAAATCCAATGGTTTATTTTGTTGATTTATTTAGAGATATGGTATATTATGGGAAAATGCCGACATTAGATGAGCATCTAAATTGTATATTTATTATTATCATCGCACTTTTTTTATTGGAGTAGTGACGTTTAATATGAATAAAAAAAGAAATTTATACTTCATATATAGGAGGAATATAGTGGAAGAAATAGTAAAAGTGAAGAACGTTTCTATGAGGTTTAACATGAGTTCAGAAATAATTCACTCTTTAAAGAATACATAATAAAATTAATAAAACGGCAGCTATTTTTTAAAGAATTTTGGGCGTTAAGAGATGTTTCTTTTTCTTTAAAAAAGGGAGAAATATTAGGAATAGTTGGTTTTAATGGTTCTGGGAAAAGTACGATATTGAAAGTAGTAGCGGGAGTACTGGAACCAACTATAGGAAGTGTAGAAGTCACAGGGAAAGTGGCACCTTTAATAGAATTAGGAGCAGGATTTGATCCAGAATTAACAGCAAGAGAAAATATATTCTTAAATGGTGCTGTGTTAGGATATGATAAAAAATTTATGGAAGAAAAATTTGATGAGATAGTGGAATTTTCAGAATTAGGAGAATTTTTGGATACGCCATTAAAGAATTTTTCTTCAGGAATGTATGCAAGGTTAGGATTCGCAATAGCAACAGTAGTTAGACCAGATATATTAATAGCTGATGAAATTCTTGCAGTAGGAGATTTTCACTTTCAAGAAAAGTGTGAACAAAAAATAAAGGAAATGATGGCACAAGGGACGAGTATATTGTTTGTATCACATTCGATTGAACAAGTGGAAGAATTGTGTGATCGAGTTGTCTGGTTAGAAAAAGGGAAATTAAAGATGGTTGGAGATACAGAGAAGGTTTGTGAGGCATATAAAAATAGTTAGATAAAAAATAATAAAATAAAAATTAAGAAAGGAGAAAAAGTAGTAGTGGTAGTTTTCAACTACGAAATTTAAGTAGAGATGAAATATGATTATTTAGTAGTAGGAGCAGGGCCTTTTGGGGCAACTTTTGCTTATGAAGCAAATAAGAGAGGGAAAAAAGTTTTAGTGATTGACAAAAGGGATCATGTTGGTGGAAATATGTATTGTGAAAATATTGAAGGAATAAATGTTCACAAATATGGAGCACACATTTTTCATACAAGTAATAAAAAAGTGTGGGATTATGTAAATCAATTTTGTACATTTAATAATTATATAAATTCACCAATAGCAAATTATAAAGGTGAAATATACAATTTACCATTCAATATGAATACTTTTAATAAATTATGGGGAGTTGTGACTCCATCAGAAGCTAAAAGCTAAAATTGATGAGCAAATAAAAAGAATCTGGAATTACAGAACCTAAAAACTTAGAAGAACAAGCAATTTCTTTGGTAGGAAAAAGATATTTATGAAAAAAATTGATAAAAAGGTTATACTGAAAAAAACAATGGGGAAGAAGTACAAAAGAATTACCAGCATTTATTATTAAAAAGATTACCAGTAAGATATACTTATGATAATAATTATTTTTAATGATAAGTATCAAGGAATTCTCAAGGTGGTTATAATGTAATTTTTTTGATAAGTTGTTAGAAGGAATCGATGTAGAATTGAATGTTGATTTCTTTGAAAAAAAGAAGAATTATTGTCTAAAGCTGATAAAGTAGTGTTTACAGGTATGATAGATCAATATTTTTGATTATAAATTTGGTGTTTTAGAATATAGAAGTTTAAGATTTGAACATGAAACATTAGATGAAGAAAAATCACCAAGGGAATGCAGTAGTAAATTATAACGAAAGAGAAGTACCTTATACAAGAATAATAGAACACAAGCACTTTGAATTTGGGAAACAACTAAAAACAGTTATAACTAGAGAATATCCAGCAGAATGGAAACAAGGAGATGAACCTTATTACCCAGTAAATAACGATAAAAAAATGCTGAAATATTTAAAAAAATATCAAGAATTAGCAAAACAAGAAAAAAATGTAATATTTGGTGGAAGATTAGCTAATTATAAATATTATGATATGCACCATGTATTTGAAGTTGCTTTGGAAGTGGTGGAAGAAGAGTTTGGAGGAATGTAATGAATATAATACAAAGAAGTGTATTTCCTAAAATTAATTTATGTACAGAGCAAGATTTATACTTTAGAATAAATGAATTTGCAAGTTTAGATTTAAAAAGAAGATGTTATTCATTTTTGAGAAAAATGGAAGAATTTTTTTACTGATACATATTTTTAATAGTTTTTTTCATTAGGAAAGTGGAAAAAAACAATACAGTTATAGAAGATTTAAATCTAAAAAAATAAAAATTTAAAGGTAAAATAAAAAAATAATTTTTTTAAATTAAGTTGTTTATATTCAAGTACTAAAATTTTTAAATGAATTTTTATTTTGAAAAATAAAGAAATTAAAGAGGTTTTAATACCACTATACTTTTTTTCAATGAATTAAAAAAATGGAATGTTATTTTTTTGAAATTAGAGGGTTAGAAACTAGTGAAGTATATGGTTTTGAATATTTTTACAAATACTCGAATAAAGAATAATATAAATTTAGGTATAGTTATAACGCATTTTAATAGACAACAATATGTTTTACCAGCAATGGAAAGATTAAAAAAAGAATTAATAGAAATTTCGGAATTTAAAGGTAAAGTAAGTTTAAATATAGTTGATAATAGTCAAAAATTTACCAGAAGTAAATGGAATTAACATTATAAAAAAATGCAAATTTAGGAGGTGCTGGTGGATTTACTAGGGATTAATTTATTTACAAGATCAAAAAAATATACTCATTGTTTATTTATGGATGATGATGCTTCTTGTGAAGTAGAAGGAATAAAAAGAACAATAAACTTGTTAGAATTTGCAAAAGAAGATAATCTTTCGATAGCAGGTGCTATGCTAAATGAAGCTAAAAGTTATATTCAATATGAAAATGGGGCAAAATTTCCAGGGTATTGGCAGCCTATAAATAATAATTTTGATTTGAGAGATTATAGATGTTTATTGAGAAATGAAGAAGAAGTTGCTATACCAGCTTATGGGGGATGGTGGTTCTTTGCATTTCCGCTATCAGAAGTTAGACATTATGCATTTCCATATTTTGTAAGAGGTGATGATATTGGTTTTGGATTGGTACATAAATTTAATATAATAACATTAAATGGTATTTCTTCTTGGCAAGGAGATTTTGAAATAAAAAATGGTGTAGTTCCTGCTTACTTGGATACAAGAAATCATATAATGCAAAGATTTCATAATTTAGCTCCTTGTAGCTTAAAATCTATTGTTAGAACAACACTTTCATTTTTAGCTAGAAATCTTCTTACATATAACTATGAAACAGCTTTAGCAACAGTTTATGCGATAGAAGATGTTTGTAAAGGTCCAGATTTTTGGAGAGAAAATGTAAATATGATTAAAAGAAGACCTGAAATTGCAGCATTAGCAAAAGAGGAAAAAGTTGTAGATATTCCACTAGCAGAAATTGATAGAGCAATAGCTTTCGAAGAAAATGAAAATGGTGAAGAAGTAGAATTGCATGAGAATAAATTGAAAACTTTCTTTAGATGGATAACGTTAAATGGTCATCTAATACCAACAATATTTTTTAAATCAGGAATAGTTCAACAAAAAAAAGGATTTGGAGGAAGACTAAGAAAAGTATTTAGATACAAAGAAGTTCTTTATTTACATAAGTTATCTAATAAAGGATTCGTTTTTAAAAACATAGCAAAGCAAAATTTTTTTAAAGTATTATTTAGATATTTTTGGTGCAATATTAAAATTGTCATTGAAATATAGAAAAATTACATAAAGAGTATTTAGCAACTTATGATGAATTGACTAGTCGAGAATTTTTGGGAAAAAAACAATTTTATGAAAAAGGAAGTAAATAGATGGAAATGTTAAAAAAAGAATTACAACAAACAGAGTTTTTATAGAGAGAAATAGTTTAAACTTATTATATTCTATGATAATTACAATATTTATATTAATAATTTGTAATTTTTTTCAAATAAAAAGTTTTTTTCTTTTTTTGATGATGCACAAAATGATTACATAGGTTATTTTTAGAGAAATAGGAAGAACTTGGCTAAAAAGGAGATATCCCATTTATAATCAAAAAAATACATTTATAGGAAATAACCAGATGATAGAACTTAATAAAGCTATTTTTTTGCCACAAAAATATTATAATTTCAATATTATCAGTAAAAGTTTTTTTCTTTTTTTGACAATAGCAAGAATAATGGCTTTTTGTTAATTTATTGATAATGTCTTTTTTTCATTAAAAAAATTTCAGAGGCATTGTCTATGGAGAAAAAGTATGGGTTAATTTTATCGTTTTTTTATTTTTGTATTAATCCTATATTTCTTTATATTTATTTACCTTCTTGGTGGGGAGGGGCTTTTTTTCACAATCATGGTTTTAGCTTCATTTTCTAGTATTTTATTGTTACGAAAAATCTTTTTCTAAAAAAATATAATTTTTAAATATTGTTTCTGTATTTTTGCTTATTTGCTTCTTGTTGGGTACATTCTATAATTGCTTATTTTTGTAGTTCTAATGTTTTATTTAGTAGAATGTTTAAAAAAATAAAGAGTATAAAAAAATTGTTAATAATATTGTTAATTACTTTTTGGAATTGTGTTGATTTCTATAAATATTTATTCAGAATATATGATATCTTCTAAATTGTTAAATAGAGCTGTTGGTTATGGAAATTATGATAATTTTTTTAGTTCCGACATTTAATCAAATATTTATGGGATTTAGTCCAGTATATTATAATTTCATGCATAGATATGGTGGATATTTAATGACATATATTCCATTGGGGTATTCTTCTATATATATTCTTTTTGTAGCGTGTTTTTTTCGGAAGATTATACTCAATTTTTTTAAAGAGAAAAATGCAAAATTCTTTTTTTAAATTTAATTTTTGGTATTTTTTTATATTGAGTCAAACACCATCACAATTAAAAACCAATACAATTTCCATTTAGGTTTTTTTAACATATTTTTTTCTGAGATTATGATAGTTTTTTTCAATTTATACATTAAAAAAAATATTAAATTAAATTTTTAAAAAAACAAAGAATAAGAATATTTAGTGGTATATTAATAATTTCATCATTATTGTCCTTTTTTTCTATACAAGAAAGATACAAGGAAATCATTTTTGGTTAATATTATATTTATTATTTCAACATTAGCATATTTATATTCTATTATCAAAGAAAAAAATTAAGATTTTTGCCATCAATGGGTTATTCTATAATGATATTATTTTTTTATGCTGTATATTCAAAGTTCAGTAAATGGAATTTTTGTCATTTCCTAATATAACTAAAAAAATATTAATCTTGAAAATAATTTTAATAAAAAAATAATTATTTACTTTCATTAACTAATGGAAAGGAACCAAGAGAAAAATTTAGAAGATTTGTTATCTGGGCAGTATCTATATTTTAGAATTAAAGCAATAAATGGTTATACGCCAGTAGGAAATAAAAAAATATTTCAGAATTATTAGGAAATCTCGAATTAGCTCATCATATTTTTTTAATCAAGAAAGAACAGTGAATAGTTTGTCTAGGAGGTATAATGAAGTATGTTATTTTGATTTGTTAAATATAGGTTCAATAGCAATATACAAAGACCAATTAAATGACGATATAAAAAAACAAAAAAATAGAAAGTTGTGGTTATGTTCTAAAAAAATGTGAGAAATCCTAATGCAATATATTTTTATCAAAAAAATAAAAATATAGGAAATGTTTCATATGTATCTAATGGAATATCAGTAAACAAACAAACTGCTGATAGAGCAAATTTAGAAAAAAATATCAAATATCGAGTACTTCAAATGGATTTATGGTATTAAGTAAACCTTACTGGAGAGGCTATAGAGCATATGTAAATAGCAAAAAAAGTTAATGTTTCTGATGAAAAAGGATTATTAAAAATTAGATAATATTCCAAAAAGGTTTAAATAATGCAACATTGGAGATAAAATATTTTTCCAGCGAGTTGGAGAATAACACTTTGGTTAGGATTATTAGGATAGTTGAAATTATTACTGTTTTTAGTTTACTTTTGATAAGACAAAAGATTTTTGATTAAAAAAATTAAAAAAATTAGGAGGAAATAATGAAAGAAAAAAATATTACTATTTATACCAATGTATAATTGTAAAAAAATCAAATAACAAGAGTGTTGCAACAAATTGACGATACAGTAAAAAGAATTTATTACAGAAGTTATAGTTGTTGATAACGGAAGTACTGATGGTGGGAGAGAAGCTGTATTAGAATATGTAAAGAATACTGACAATGTTGGTTTTTATAAAATTACTAAAAAAATAAGGAAAATTATAATTTAGGAGGATCTCAAAAAGTTGCATTCTCATATGCAGTAAAAAAAATAATTTTGATTATTTTTATTATTCTTCATGGTGATGATCAAGGAAATATTCATGATTTAGTGCCTTATTTAAAATCGGAGAATATAAACAATATGATCGTTTTCTAGGTTCAAGATTTATGAAAGGATCTAAGATACAGGGGTATTCTAAATTCAGAACTTTTTGGAAATAGAGTTTATAATGTAATTTTTTTCGATATTTTTTTAGGAAGAAAACTTTATGATTTAGGTGCAGGTCTAAATTGTTATAAAGTAGAAATTTTTAAAAAAATAAATTTTATATCAAGTTTCCGATAGTTTAATGTTTGATTATATTATGCTTATGGCAAGTTCATACTACAAACATAAAATAAAAATTTTTTTCCCTATAACTTGGAGGGAAGATGATCAAGTATCAAATGTTAGAATGTTAAATCAAGCAATTACAACATTAAAATATCTATTTTCTTTTTTTCTTTAATAAAAAAAGTATAGAAACTAAAGAGTTTAGAGAAAAAAATAATAGATAACTATGAAGCTGAGGAGGTAAAATAAAAATGATAATACTAGCTCATAGAGGATATTGGAAAAAATCATCTGAAAGAAACACAGAAGAAGCCTTAAAAAAAGCATTTGAAAAAGGCTATGGAATCGAGTCAGATATTCGTGATTATGATGGGAAATTAGTTATATCTCATGATCCAGCAAACAAAAATTGTATGCCTGCAGAAGAACTTTTTAAAGAACTTGCAAAATACAATAATAAACTTTGTTTTGCTATAAATATAAAAGCGGATGGATTAGGAGAAGAATTATCAAAACTTTTGAAAGAAAATGATATAACAAATTATTTCTGTTTTGATATGTCTGTACCTCAAATGATATATTATTGTGAAAATAATTTTAATGTCTTTGCTAGACAAAGTGAATATGAGGCTGAGCCGTTATCATTATATAAGGAATCTCAAGGTATTTGGATAGATGCTTTTTATGATGATAGTTGGATAACAGAAGAATTGATTACAAAACATATAAAAAAATGGTAAAAAAAATATGTTTAGTTTCACCAGAGTTACACTCTTTACCATATTTAGAATTTTTGGAAAAAGTTAAAAAAACTTTTGATATAGACTATTCTAAAATTATATTATGTACAGATGTTCCCTGATGAAGCAAAACGAATTTTTTTAATAAGGAGTTGATTAAATAATGATAAAAAGCTATTATTTTTGATATGGATGGGGTACTTATAGAAGCTAAAGATTGGCATTATGAAGCTTTTAAATAAGGCTTTGTCTCTTTTTGGATATGAGATAAGTAGATATGATCATTTGGTTACTTATGATGGGTTACCAACATCAAAAAAACTTGAAATGTTAAGTATGGAAAGAGGTCTACCAAGAAAAATTACACAAATTTATAAAATGAATTAAAAACAACAATACACAGTAGATAAAAATTTTTTTACAGATTGTTTTCCTATGTTTCATCATGAATATGCTTTTAGCAAAATTAAAAAGTGAAGGATATAAATTAGCTGTTGGATCTAATTCAATAAGAAATACAATAGATTTAATGATGCAAAAAAGCAACTTAAAAGAATATTTAGATTTCTTTTTAAGCAATCAAGATGTAGAAAAAGGTAAACCAGATCCTGAAATTTATAATAAAGCAATAGAAAAATTAGGGTTGAAACCAGAAGAATGTATGATTGTAGAAGATAATTTTAATGGAATTGCTGCGACCAAAGCATCGGGAGCTCATGTAATGGAAGTAGAAACGGTCTATGATGTAAATTATGAAAATATAAAAGCACATATCAAAAAAGCTGAAGAGGGGGTAATATAAATGAAAATAGTAGTTCCAATGGGTGGAGATAATGAAAGTATTACAACACAATATATGCGATCATTGTATGAAATAGAAAAAGAAAACAGTATTGCAACATGTTTATGAACATTTATCAAAAAAATAGATAATGCTGAATTTATATTTATTGTAAAAAGAGAAGATGTTTCAAAAATATCATGTGGATGATATGTTAAAATTATTGGTACCTAATGTAAAAAGTAATTATAGCTGAAGGAGAAACTAAAGGAGCAATATGTACTTGTTTATTAGCTGTAGATAAAATTAATGATGAAGAGCCTTTGATTGTTGTCGGTGTTGATCAAGTATTAAATATTAATTTGAATGAAGTTGTAAACAATTTTATTGAAAATGATTATGATGCTGGAACAATTATTTTTGAGGATATTCATCCAAAATGGTCTTATGTAAAATTAGATGAAAATGGATTTGTAATACAGGCTGCAGAAAAAAGACCGATAAGTAAGAATGCAACTACTGGATTTTATTATTATAAAAAAGCAAAAGATTTTCTTGATTCAGCTACTGCTATGATAAAAAAAGGAGCTAGTGTAAATGGCGTTTATTATGTTGCACCTTCGTTAAATGAAATGGTTTTAAAACAGAAAAAAATAGGTGCTTATAGGGTTGATAAGTCAAATTATTTTAATTTAAAAAAACAAAGCGGAAGAGAAGAATACGAAGACTATTTAAAAGGAGAAAAATGATGAAAGTATCACATATTAATGAAATGAAAGGTGGATGGTTTGTAGGAAATTTTGAACCAACACTTTATAAGACAAATGATACTGAAGTAGCAGTAAAAGAGTATAAAGCAGGGGATTATGGTGCTAGACATTATCATAAAATAGCAACAGAATTGACTGTTATAGTCAGAGGTACTGTTAAAATGAATGATATTGAGTATAATGAGGGAAGTATTATAATTATGGAGCCTGGAGAAAAAACAGACTTTCTAGCAGTAACAGATACAATAACTGTTGTTGTAAAACTTCCAGGTGCAAATAATGATAAATATATTGATAAAGGAGAGTAAAAGAATGTTAAATATAGTAGTTCCTATGGCAGGAAGAGGAAGTAGATTTGCAAATGCAGGATATAAATTACCAAAACCACTAATAATGGTTCATGATAAACCAATGATACAATATGTTACAAATAATATAAGACCCAAAAAAAGAACACAGATTTATATATCTTTGTTTACAAGAACATATCGAAAAAAATATGATTTAATAAATAAATTGGAAGAAATTTCACCAAATTGTATTATTGTTCCTGTTGATGGAGTAACAGAAGGGGCAGCTTGTACTGTTTTATTAGCAGAAAAATATATAAATAACAATGATGAGATGATGATAGCAAATTCGGATCAATATGTAGATATTGATATAAATGACTATATTAAGGCACAAGAAGGCTATGATGGGCTTATCATGACAATGAAAGCTGATGATCCAAAATGGTCATTTATAAAATACGATGAAAATAATTTGGTAACAGATGTTCAAGAAAAAGTGGTAATATCTGATGAGGCTACAGTTGGAATATACAACTTTGCTAAAGGATCAGATTTTGTAAAATATGCAAAACAAATGATAGAAAAAGAAATCCGTGTAAATGGTGAATATTATGTAGCTCCGGTATATAATGAAATGATAAAAGATGGGAAAAAAATAACATTTTACAATATTGGAAGTGAAAAATAATGGAATGTATGGTTTAGGGATACCAGCAGACTTAAATAAATTTTTTTAGAAAATCCTATTTCAAAGAAAGAATTTTAAAATAATGAAAAAAAATTAATAATACAATTTTTTTAAATTTTTTTATTGATTTCGTGAACAGGATGGTTAATAGATACGACAATATATACAATATTAACTGTTATACTTAAATATAATGTGATTTTTTTCAAATATACTGAGTTCTATTCCTGCGATAACGTTTGTGTTTTTTTGTGTCTACAAGAAAAAAATATTTTTTTAACGCATATAGGAAAATTCAGTTTAAAAACAGAAATATTTAATATATATTTTATATCAAATAATTTTAATAACGACTGTTTCATTAATTGGACAAATATTGTATAATATCTCAGAGAATCTTCTAAGTAATAAAGAATTATTAAAAAAATAATAATAAAATTGACAATAACTCCAATTACGATGATAACTAATTTTTTTGTTATGAAATTTTTTTAGCAGAAAAAAATTATAGATGAATTTTTTTGATCTATAGAGATAGAGTATAAGAATAATTATGACTTTAGTATAAAGAATCCTTACTAATCAATAATATTTTTGATTTTTGTAAGGATTTTTTTAGAAATATACGAAATATTTACAATAAATTTTCAAAAATAATAAAATAAAAAAACGTAAAAAAATACCTTTTTTTAAATAATAAAATTGATTTATAAATAAAAAAATAGGGGTCTAAAATGGAAAATATAATTGTAAGAATATTAGATATTCAAATACAAAATTAAAAAAATGTTCAAAATGGTAAAATAAATTTTTTTAAATTCAGATATAAAAAAATACAATGAAGTTAGAATTTAGGAATTTATGGTCAAAATGGTTCTGGGAAAAACAACAGTTATAGACGCATTATCTATTTTGAAATCAATTTTAATTGGAAAAATCTTTAAATTTAGAATTAATAAATTTAATTACTTATGGTAAAGAAGACTGTACTCTTACTTTTGATTTTTTTATATTGAAATAAATAATAAAAAAATATATAGTTGACTATAAAGTTATTTTTACAAAAAAACAAAAAGAAAATGATGTTGAAATTATAAATGAAATTTTTGAAATATTCAGTTTTTTTCTGAAGAAAAATTGGAAAAAGAAACAACTATTAATTGAAGTACCATTTTTTTAATAAATTTATGGAGACTAAAAAAATACAAAGATAATTTTTTTAGATATGGATAGTACTGATATAATTGTAAATCAAAAAAATTAGCTAGAATGACTAGAACTTCTTTTATTTTTTTCTAAAGAAATAAAAGATATTATAAAAAAAGAAAGTGATTTATCAAATATAGTAAATGCTTTAAGTTATTTTTGGTCATTTAAATTTATTTATTGTTTCTAATAAGGAAATAGGAATGATAAATTTAAATTTATTATTGCCATTAAAAAAATAAAAAAAATACTACTTCCTCTGGAGAAATTCCTATTCAAATAGATAAAAATGATAGTATCATTATAAATAAAGATATTTATTCTGATGTAGAAAAAAAACTATTGAAGAAATAAATGAAATATTAAAAAAATTATTCCTAATTTACAAATAAAACTAGAAAAAAACAAAAAAAGAAGAAATAAGCAATGATGGGATAAAAAAACATAATAGCAGATTTACGTTCTATAAGAGAAGGAAAACCTATTTCATTGAGATATGAATCAGAAGGGATAAAAAAAGAATTGTTTCAATATTGGGAGTACTTATAGCAGTCTATAATCAACGTTCAGTCTGTTTGGCAATAGATGAATTTGATTCGGGAATTTTTTTGAATATTTGTTAGGAGAAATACTGGAAGTGTTATCTAATGAGATAAAAGGTCAAGTAATATTTACTTCTCATAACCTAAGAATTCTTGAGAAAATTGATAAAAAAAGAAAATAGTATTTTCTACAACGAATCCAAATAACAGGTATATAAAATTTAAATATGCAAAACCAAGTAATAACTTGAGGGATATGTATTTAAGGGAATTAATCATTCAAGAACAGGATGAGGAATTGTATAAAGAGACAAAAACAATCTGATATAAAGAGAGCTTTTTTTATAGAGTGGGGGCATCATTAGATGAAAAAAAGGTAAAAAAATTTAAATTCAATAAATAGATACAGTAATTTTTTTGGTTGTTTTTTTGTGATAATTATTAAATAAAAAAATACCAAAAAAAGAAAGGAAAAAAATTTATGAAAAAAACATACTAGTAATCGGAGGAGCAGGATACATCGGTTCTCACACAGTAAATCTATTAAAAAAAGTGGATATAATCCAATAATTTATGATAATCTATCAAAAGGTTACAAAGATGTAGCTGAAATATTAAATGTAAAATTTATAAAAAGGTGATTTGGGAGATAGAAAAAAACTAAAAAGAAGTATTTGAAAAAGAAAAATATTACAGCAGTTATGCATTTTTGCAGCATTTATTGAAGTTGGGGAATCAGTTCAGGAACCAGCTAAATATTATGAAAATAATGTTGTTAAAGTAACAAAATTATTAGATCAAATGGTTGAATCAGGAGTTAAAAACTTTATTTTTAGTTCTACAGCAGCAACTTTTGGAGAACCTGTTAAAGATAAAATAGACGAAACTCACCAACAATTACCGATTAATCCATATGGTAAGAGTAAATTAATGGTAGAAAAAATACTTGAAGATTATGATACGGCATATGGCTTAAAAAGTGTTGTTTTGAGATATTTTAATGCTAGTGGAAGTGATAAAGATGGAATAATTGGAGAAAGTCACATTCCGGAAACTCATTTAATACCATTAATTTTACAGGCGGCTAGTGGAAAAAGAGAGAGCATAAAAATATTTGGAGATGATTATCCAACAAAAGATGGTACTTGCATAAGAGATTTTGTTCATGTTTATGATTTAGCAAAAGCACATATTTTAGGTATGGAAAAAATGTTGAAAGAGAATAAAAGTTTAAATTACAATCTTGGAAGTGGAGAAGGTTTTTCGGTTAAGGAAGTTATTGAAAAAGTAAAAGAAGTAACTGGAAAAGACTTTAAAGTAGAAACTGTAGAGAAAAGAGCAGGAGATCCAGCAGTATTAGTTGCTAATAGTGAAAAGGCTAAGAAAGAATTAGGATGGGAGCCTGAATATTCATTAGAAGAAATTATTAACTCAGCTTGGAAATGGGAAAATAATAGAAGATACTAGATTAAATATAAATTAGGAGATTTTTCAAGATGAAAATACTACTAACAGGCTCAAATGGCCAATTAGGCCACGACTTCAAAAAAATATTCAATAAAAAAAATATTGAATACATTGCAACAGATCACAAAGAATTAGATATTACAAATGATGAAGATTTAAACAGATTCTTTCAAGAAAACGAAGGAATTACTCATGTGATAAATTGTGCGACGTATAATAATGTTGATAAAGCTGAAACTGACAAAAAAGTTTGGTTGCTAAATGCTGAGGCACCTAAGAAATTGGCTGAATTTTCTAAAAAGATTGGAGCGATTTTTGTTACTTATACGACGGATTTTGTATTTGATGGAAAGAAGAATTCCCCTTATATGGAAGATGATAAAACGAATGGTGTTTCAGAGTATGGAAAATCGAAGGCCCAAGGAGAAAAAGACGTTTTGGAGGCGTATGATAGATCATTTGTGATACGGACTTCATGGGTATTTGGGATAGCCAATAACAATTTTAACAAGCAAGTTATAAATTGGAGTAAATCTCGAAATGAGTTGAATATTGTGGATGATCAAGTGTCAGTTCCAACTTATTCAATGGATTTAGCTGAATTTTCATGGAAATTGATCCAAACTGAAAAATTTGGATTGTATCACATTACAAATGATGGAATTGCAAGTAAATATGACCAAGCGAAGTATGTTTTAGAAAAACTTGGTTGGAAAGGAACGTTAGGAAGGGCAAAAACAGCTGATTTTAATCTTCCTGCAAAACGACCAGCTTATTCAAAATTGGATTCTAGTAAGGTAGAAAAGTTGCTAGGAGAAAAAATTCCTACATGGCAGTCAGGAATTGATAGATTTCTTGAAGAAATGAAGGAAAATGGAGAATTGTAAAATAGAATTTTTATTGAGAAAGGCTAGATTTATTCTAGTCTTTTTTGTATAATAGAGGTGAACGTATGTTAGAAGAAGTAGGGAATTTTAGAAAGGGAATGAAGAAAAATATGAAAAAGAAGAAAAAAATTGCCGATTGGAATATCGAATTTTTAAAGATATAATTGAAAAAAATTATTATTATTTTGATAAAAACGAGATTTATAGAAGATATTTTTGGAAGATGGAGCACAAGTAAAAACTGTTTACTCGTCCAAGAAGATTTGGGAAAACATTGAATATGTCGATGTTGAAGTATTTTTTTGATGTTAGAAATAAAGAAGAAAATAGGAAGTTATTTGAAAATTTGGAAGTTTCTAAAAGTGAATATTTTGGAGAACAGGGGAAATATCCAGTAATTTCAATTTCGTTTAGGAATTACGATAAAGAAAATTGGGAAACAGGTTTTAGAACTATAAAAACAACAATTGCTAATATGTATGCAGAGAATAAATTTTTAATGGATAGTTTAGATAAAAGGGAACTACAGAAATTTGAGGATATTTGGTTAGAAAAGGACGATGGAGATTGGGAAGGTTCATTGAGGAATTTGGTGCAATATTTGTATGAATATTATGGGAAAAAAGTAGTAGTGTTGATAGATGAGTATGATCAGCCGATAATAGACTCATATATTAAGGGATATTATGATAAAGCCATCAGTTTTTTTAAAAGTTTCTATGGATTGGTTTTGAAGGATAATGAATGTCTTGAAATGGGGGTTATGACTGGTATTTTGAGGGTTGCGAAAGAGAATATTTTTTCAGGATTGAATAATTTGGAAGTTCATACGATTTTGGATAGTGAATTTACAGAGTATTTTGGGATTATGGAAAATGAAGTGGAGGACTCCCTTAAAGATTTTGATTTGGAGTATGAATTAATTGATGTTCAGAAGTGGTATAATGGATATTTATTTGGAGAAATGAATGTGTATAATCCATGGTCGATTATTAATTTTTTAAAACGTGGAAAATTAAAACCTTATTGGGTAAATACAAGTGGGAATGGATTAATTAAATTATATTTGCAGAAATTAAAAAGATGAAATTTTTGATGATTTTTTTCAAAAATTATTGAATAAAGAAAGTATTCTAAAAAAAGAGTTAATGACAATATGACTTTTTGGGAATTTGAGGCTAATTTTTGAAAAAAATATTTGGAATTTGTTTTTTTCATAGCGGATATTTGACTTTGAATGAAGGATATAATGAAGGTGAAGAAGAAATTCATTTAAAAAAATACCGAATGAAGAAATTTTTAAAAAAATGTTTTTCTGAAATGTTTATTGAAATATATTTTTGAGAGTTATGAAACTTTTCTGTATATGACCAATGCGTTAAAAAAATGGAGATATTGAAAAAAATTCAAATTAGAGTTGAATAAAAATTTTGTTGGAGAATGTAGGAATTTTTGATGTGAGTGGAGCGTATAAAGAACAGTTTTATCATGGTTTAATTTTAGGATTAATTTTAAAATTGAAGAATGAGTATGAAATCACATCGAATAATTTTTCGGGGAAAGGTCGCTATGACTTATTGTTGAAACCGAAAAATATTTTAAGAAGGAAAGAAGGCATTATTTTTGAATTAAAAATTGTAAATGTGACTGAAAAATTAGATAAAGATCAAATTAGGGAAAAACTTAAAAATGAGTGTGAGATTGCGTTGAAACAAATTGAAGAAAAAGAATATGCTTCAGTTCTAAGAAATGCTGGGATTGAGAAAATTTTGAAAATTGGGATTGCATTTTATGGGAAAGACTTTGAGGTGAAGTTTGAGAGGAAATAAAAATACTATATGAAGGTAGAGGGGAAAATAAATTTAGATTGTGAAGAATTAAAAAAATTTTTGTTACTTCTTTGAGCTATTTTTTTGTTTGTAAAAAGTTAAAAAAATATGGTACAATTAAAAGGGATCTCTAAAAAAAATTTTTGGAATAGTAGAAATAATAAAAAAAGAGATTTTTCCTAATAAAAAAATATTATACATAAAAAAAGTTGAAAAATTTTAAAAATATAGAAAAGAAAAAGGAGAAATTTATGAAAAGAATAAGAAAAGCAGTAATACCTGCAGCAGGACTAGGAACAAGAGTATTGCCAGCGACAAAGGCCCAGCCTAAAGAAATGTTAGTTATTGTGGATAAACCAGCATTGCAGTATTTGGTTGAAGAGCTGATTGCTTCTGGAATTGAGGAAATTCTTATTGTTACGGGGAGAAATAAGAGTTCAATTGAAAATCATTTTGATTATTCGTTTGAGTTGGAAAAAACGTTGGAGGAAAAAGGGAAATTAGAGCTTTTGAAAGTGGTCGATGATATTTCAAAATTGGCGAATATTTATTATGTTAGACAAAAGAAACCGTTAGGATTGGGACATGCGATTGGTTGTGCAGAAGCGTTTATTGGAGATGAACCGTTTGTAGTAGTGTTGGGGGATGACATTATTTATACTGATGAGAGTAAAGGTGAGGCTCCTGTTACAAAACAATTGATTGATAAATATGTTGAATTGAATGGTGGAAATATTTTGGGAGTTCAAGAGGTTGCTGAAAAAGATGTTGATAAATATGGGATTGTTAAGCCTTTAGAAACAATTGATGAAAGAACAGTTGCTGTAGAAAATTTTGTGGAAAAACCATCGTTGGCAGAGGCACCTAGTAGATTAGCTGCTTTGGGAAGATATGTGTTGGAACCAGAAATTTTTGGATATTTGAAAAATACGAAGCCTGGAAAAGGTGGAGAAATTCAGTTGACAGATGCAATTTTGGATATGAAGAATGATAAAGGGAAATTGTATGCGTATAATTACGATGGATTTAGATATGACACAGGGGATAAATTTGGAATGTTTGTGGCAAATGTGGAGTTTGGATTGAGACATCCTGAATTGAAGGACAGAGCGAAAGAATATTTGAAAGAATTGATGGAGAAATTAAATAAAATAAAGTGAGTTTAAGGAAGGAATTAAATGAAGAAATTAAGTATATTAGTGTTAATCGGTATTTTGAGTTTAAATAGTGTAGGATTAGCAGCTAAAAAGAAGAGCAAAGTAAAAAGAGTAGTTGAGAAAAATAGAAAACAAAAATAAAAAGGGAAAAAAATCAGAGGAAAATATAGATACAAATGCAAATTCAAATTCAAATAATAGTATAACAACGGAAAAATGAAGTAAAAAGATAAAACAGAAGAAACAAATACTAATAATGAAAAATTCAAAAAGGGAAGAAGAAAAACAGTATTAGGTAAAATTTTTCAAGAAAGACGATAAAGATTCTTGGCAATTGGTATGGAGTGATGAATTTAATGGAGATAACTTAGATTTATCAAAGTGGTCTTACTGGGGAGATGACAATTTACCATGGAATGCTGGGAATTATTTGGATGAAAATGGAAATTTAGTAGATCAATATGGATTTAAAGCTAAACAATATTATTTAAGAGAGAATGTTGAAGAAAAAGATGGGAATTTGATTTTAGAAGTGAAGAAAGAGAATGGAAAAACAGTTGATATAAAAGGTCAACAAAGAAAGATTTTGTATAGTTCGGGAGCAGTTCATACTAAAGGAAAATTTTCTGTGCAAGAAGGAAAAATTGAAATGAGAGCAGCTATGCCAAAAGGTGTAGGAACTTGGCCTGCATTTTGGTTGTGGCCAGAAAGTTATGATAGTAGAAATTCTTCGAGACCAGCTTTAGGTGAAATTGATATTTTTGAAATTTATGGTTCAGATTTAACAAAAGTAACAGGAACTGCACATGTTTTAAAAGCAGATAATACGTATAAAATGTTTACAGGAAATAGTGAAAAAATTAGAAAAAATGAGGATTTAACAAAATTTAATACTTATGCGATAGAATGGAATTCGGATGAAATTAAATGGTTATTTAACGGTAGAGTTTTCAAAAGAAGAACAATGAAGCAAATGGAAAAAGAAGGTGGGCAGAATCCATTTAAAGAACCTTATTTTATTATGATAAATGTAGCATTAGAAAATAAAACTGGAAGCGATGGAGATGTGGATTTTTCCTACAGAAATGAAAGTAGATTATGTAAGAGTTTACAAGAAAAAAATAGAAGGAGAACAATTTAGTGGAAATTAGAAAAATTCAATAAGGATGAGATTAATATATTTTCTGGTTCAGCTAGTTTGGAATTATCAAAAAAAATAGTTGAATATTTGGGAGTAGAATTATCAGAAAATAAGATTCAGAAGTTTGCTGATGGGGAAATTTTTACGAAATCACTGGAAAGTATTAGAGGAAGTAAGGCATTTGTTATACAATCGACTTCTGGTGATGTGAATGAAAATATTATGGAGTTGTTGATATTTATCGATGCGTTGAAAAGATCTTCAGCGAAGGAAATAATAGCTGTAATTCCGTATTTTGGGTATGCTAGACAAGATAGAACAGCTGATCCGAGAGATCCTATTACTTCAAAATTAATTGCAAATTTATTGTCAGCAGCTGGAGCGACTAGAATTGTTACGATGGAATTACATAGAAAGCAAGTACAAGGATTTTTTGACATTCCGTTAGATCATGTGGAAGCATTACCTATTTTGGCAGATTATTTTGAGAAAAAAGGGTTTTCGCAAGATGAGAATACTGTTGTTGTTGCACCAGATATTGGTTCAGTAAAAAGAGCGAGAGAATTGGCAAAATGGTTAGAAATACCGTTGGCGATAATTGAGAAAAGAAAAAATGAAAATGGTGATCACGATGTTGAAAATATAATTGGAGATGTACGTGGAAAGAAAGTTATTATAATTGATGATATGATAAATACAGCGAAAACGATAGAAATGGCTGCAGATGCATTGATGGAAAATGGAGCAACTGAAATTTACTGTTGTGCGACACATGCGATTTTTTCTGATTTGGCTGTTGAGAGATTGAAAAAATCTCCAATAAAAGAAATAATCGTGACAGATACAATTGAATTGTCAGAGGATAAAAAATTTGATAAATTAACAATTTTATCAACAGATGAAATTTTTGGAGAGGTATTAAGAAGAATAGTTACTGGAAAAGCAGTGAGTAACTTATTTTAAAAAAATAGAGGTATAGTTATGTATGATTTTTACAGCGAGTATAGTGACTTACAATACTCCAACAACAGATTTAGAAAAAAATAATAAAATGTTTTCAAAAAGATAAAGTTGAATTTTTAAATTGTGGATTTCAGATAATTCTGAGACAGACGCTTTAAGAAGTTTTTTTGAGGAAGTAAATGACGATAGAATAGAATATTTTTTTAATAATGCGAATAAAGGTTTTGGAGAAGGACATAACCGAATTATTAAAAAAGTGGCAGGCGATCCAAAATTATCTGAATTTCATTTAGCAATTAATGCAGATATTTATTTTAAAGAAAATACGATTGAAAAAATTGTTGAGTACATGAAAGAGCATGAGGAAATTGGACAGATAGGGCCTAAAATTATAGATGAAAATGGAAATTTTAGTTATCAGAACAAATTGTTTCCAACGCCAATGAATTTGATTTTTAGGCGTTTTCTTCCATTTAAAAGTATTATGGGTAAAATGAATGATGATTATGAAATGAGATGGTCAGATTTTAATCAAATAATGGAAGTTCCTTTACTTTCAGGATGCTTTATTTTTGCAAGAGTTTCGGCTTTAAGAGAAGTAGGTGGATTTGATGAAAGATATTTTATGTACTTGGAAGATTATGATTTATGTCGAAGAATAGGACAAAAATACAAGACTGTTTATTATCCCTTTTCAGAGATAGTTCATAAACATGGAAGAGGTTCATATAGATCAAAAAAATTATTAATATACCATATAAAATCTGCTATTAAGTATTTTTAATAAATGGGGATGGTTTTTTTGATAAAGAGCGAAAAAAATTAAAAATGATGAAACAAGAAGAAGATATTCTAAAGAGAATAAAAAAATAAAAAAATTTTTAAATTTAGGATATTAAAATATTTTTAAGCATAAGTATTAGATTATAAATTTTTTTAATTTAATATTTATGCTATTTTTTTAATATTTGGAAGGAAAAATATAGATTTTGAGGTTTAAATTTAAAATGGTATAATTATAAAATATGAGTTATTTAGGAGGAAAATAAATGAAAACATATTTAGTAACAGGAGCAGAGGGATTTATAGGTGCAAACTTTTTGAAATATATTTTGAAAAAGTATGAAGGGAAAGAAGATATAAAGGTTGTAGTTGTTGACTCGTTGACTTATGCGGGGAATTTGGGGACGATTAAAGAAGAATTGAAGGATGAGAGAGTAAAATTTGAGAAGGTTGATATTAGGGATAGGAAAGAGATTGAGAGAGTTTTTTCTGAAAATGATGTTGATTTTGTGGTGAATTTTGCGGCGGAATCGCATGTTGATAGATCGATTGAAAATCCACAAATTTTCTTGGAAACAAATATTTTGGGAACTCAGAATTTATTGGAAAATGCTAAAAAGGCTTGGACTGTTTCAAAAGATGAAAATGGATATCCAATTTACAAAGATGGTGTGAAATATTTGCAAGTGTCTACTGACGAGGTTTATGGAAGTTTGTCTAAGGATTATGAAAAAGCGATTGATTTGGTAATTGAAGATGAAGAAGTGAAAAAAGTTGTAAAAAATAGAACTAATTTGAAAACTTATGGAGATAAATTTTTTACAGAAAAGACACCGCTTGATCCTAGAAGTCCTTATTCTGCTTCAAAAACAGGAGCTGACCACATTGTAATTGCATATGGAGAAACTTACAAAATGCCGATAAATATTACAAGATGTTCGAATAATTATGGTCCGTACCATTTTCCAGAAAAATTGATTCCTTTGATGATAAAAAACGTGCTTGAAGGGAAGAAATTGCCTGTTTATGGGAAAGGTGACAATGTAAGAGACTGGCTTTATGTTGAGGATCACTGTAAAGGAATTGACTTGGTTGTGAGAAACGGAAGATTGGGAGAAGTTTACAATATTGGTGGATTTAATGAAGAGCAAAATATTAATATTGTAAAATTGGTAATTGATATTTTGAAGGATGAAATTACTGCGAATGACGAATACAAAAAAGTGTTGAAAACTGACTTGGCGAATGTAAATTATGATTTGATAACTTATGTTCAAGATAGATTGGGTCACGATATGAGATATGCGATTGATCCTTCAAAAATTGCGAGAGAATTGGGATGGTATCCTGAAACTGATTTTGAAACAGGAATTAGAAAAACAGTAAAATGGTATTTAGAAAATCAAGAATGGGTAAATGAAGTGGCTTCTGGAGATTATCAAAAATACTATGATGAAATGTATGGGAATAAATAGAGATATTTAATAACGAAGTTTTGAATTTTTATAAATTATGATTTTTTGATTTTAGATTTAGAAGAAGGATTTTGCTATAAAAAAAGGATTAAAGATAAAAACGAAAAAGAAAGGAGAATATGGCATTTGTTATAATGTCATACAAGAAAATTATGAATAATTTTGAAGTAATTAAAACACCAATAAAAGATTTGGTAGTAATTCAGCCAAAAGTTTTTGGAGATGAAAGAGGATTTTTCTTGGAAACATATAATAAAAAGTCGTTTGAGGAATTGGGACTTACGATGGAATTTGTTCAAGATAATCATTCAAAATCGAAAAAAGGCGTATTGAGAGGGTTGCATTTTCAAACTCAAAATACTCAAGGGAAACTTGTTAGAGTTGCAAAAGGTAGTGTTTACGATGTTGCTGTTGATTTGAGAAAGGATAGCGAAACTTTTGGTAAATGGTATGGAGTTTTGTTGACAGAAGCTAATAAGACTATATTTTATGTGCCAGAAGGGTTTGCGCATGGATTTTTGACATTGGAAGATGATACGGAATTTATGTACAAATGTACGGATTTGTATTCTCCAGAATATGATAGTGGAATTATGTGGAATGATGAAACTATTGGGATTGACTGGAAATTTGAGGAGTTTGGGATTGCTCCTAGTGAATTGACAATTTCTGATAAGGATACTAAACATCAGAATTTTGATAGAAATAAGAAATATTTTGAAAAATATTAATGTTGCAAGAGTGTCTAGAATTTTGTGTGAACTAATAGAAAATCTAGTAAATTAAGTACTTCGCTATTTTTATTTACACAAAAAAATTTTTTTACACCCTTAATATTCGTATAGAAGTTCTCATTTTTTTATTGAAATGGGAACTTTTTTTGTGCAAAAATATTTTTCATATTTTTTTAGAGCGAATTATGTTATAATAAATTAAAAATTATTTTTACTTAAATTTTCAATATTTGTTTTTAGTATTATTTGTTTAGATAAATTTAGAAAAATTGAGAGAATTTTGGATAAAAAAGAAGGAGGTTTGTATTGTGAAGAAATTAGAGGAGAGTAGAATTCTTGCTATGGCTCCGAATGCTTCGGCGATTTCAAATGCAAAAAAATTGTGTGATAAGGGGGCATTTTTGAAATTATGGCGTTCGGTTGACGATACTTTGTATATGGGCGAGTGTAAGGGAAGTGGGAAATCGAATTATACGGTTTCAGTGGATTTTATTGATGAAGAAAATCCTGTTGCACGATGTACTTGTCCAAGTAGACAATTTCCTTGTAAGCATGGATTAGCTTTGTTATTTGAGATATTGAAAGAGAAAAAATTTGAGGAGTGTGAAATACCAGAAGATATTTTGGCGAAAAGAGAAAAAAAGGAAAAATTGAAGACTAAAAGGGCGAATGAGGAAAAGGAAGTTAAGAAAAAAACTTCTTCAAAAGCATCTAAATCAGCTAGAACAAAGAAAATTAAAAAGCAACTTGAAGGGCTAGATTTGATAAAGAAAATAAGTTCGCAATTATTGAAAGTTGGACTTTCTGCAATGGGGAGTGTTTCGATTACAGAGTATCGAGATATTGTAAAACAATTGGGAGATTATTATTTGCCAGGACCACAAGTTTTGTTTCAAAGATTACTTTTGGAAATTCAGGCGTATAAAGAGGATCAGGATAAGGGACATTATCAGACGGCTTTAGAATGTTTGAAAAAGTTAAGGGCGATTGAGAAAAAAGGTAGAGAGTTTTTGAATGAGCAACTTGAAAAGAATGATCCAGAATTGACGGATAATACGTTGTATGAGGATTTAGGAGGCGTGTGGAAGTTAACTCAGTTGAATGATTTGGGGTTAAAAAAGGAAAATGCGAGATTGGTGCAGCTTTCATTTGAAGTGAATTATGATGAGGCTAGTAAGATTTTTACAGATTGTGGATACTGGATTGATTTAGAGAGTGGGGAAGTGTCATATACTGCCAATTATAGACCTCGTTCGGCGATGAAATATATTAAGCAGGAAAATTCTAATTTTTCATTATTGACAGTGCCTACATTAACTTTTTATCCAGGTGGAGTTAATAAGAGAATAAGATGGGATGCCGCTAGTTTTGATAAAATTGAAAGTTCTTGTTACAAAGAGATAAAAAAACATGCTCAAAGTATAGATCATGCTGTAAAAATTGCTAAAAATGAATTAAAAAATATTTTGACAAATAATGAAGTGGCTTTTATTACTAGAATTTGAAAAAAATTATGTTTGTTGAAGAAGAAGGTAAGAAAAAAATATTTTAATTGATAAAAAAATCAAAAAGATGATAGAGCTTAGAGATAAAAAAAGCAAGGAATTTTCAGAAAATTTCTATGAACTTTTGCCAAATGAATGTTTGGAAAATCAAGTGATGTTTGTAAAATTATTTTATGAAGGTAGAAATATTTATGCCCAAGCACAAAGTATCATAACTGATGATAAAATTATTCGTTTTGGATTTAGAATGAAGTTTAGGAAGGAGAAAAAATGAATTTAGAACCGTTATATGAATTGAAGAATAGGCTTGAAAATGTTTCGATTGTTGGGATAAATTTGGTGAAAGATGATTTTCGTTTACAAAGAGCTGTTGATCAGATGAAGGGGTATGCTTCGGCTGCCAAAGTATTTAAACAAATTTATGAAATGGGGCAAAAATTGATTGAAGACGATGAGGAAGATAAATGTGATTTATTATTAGATTTGTTGGCTTTGCTTGATGCGGTGCTTTGTACCCAAGCGACAACTTATTCAGGTGATAATTTGCAAAAAATAGAAACGACTGCTGGAAAAGAAAATTTTTATCAAGAACTTCATTACAGTGAGTTGAGTGAATTAATTGCTGCATTTAAAGGAACTGGTGGTGGTCGTTTCAGAGTTATTGATTCGACATTGCGATGGGATAATCCTGAAATAGTGAATGATTTTAGAGTGAAAAAATTTATGATAAACGGACTTAATGATAGTTATTCTGGAATTATAGATTTAATGATTAAAATGTTAAAGAAACAAGGGAAAGAGATAGTTCCGCTATTGAAAGAAGGATTTAATCCTCAAGGTAAAAAGGAAATGATTGCTCGATTGGAAATTATCGAGGATATTTGTAAAGGTGATGAAAATGAATTTTATAAATATTGCGTTGAAAATGGTGGAAAAGAAGTGAAAGAAGTTGCAATTGGAGCTTTGGCATATGATCAGGATAACGTTGATTATCTTTTAGATTTAATGAAAAAAGAACGTGGGAAATTGAAGAATAAAGTTTTTGAAAGTCTTGCGTATATGGATGATGAGAGAGTCAAAAAAGAGTGGGATAAATTTTTTAGAAAAAAACCGTTTGAAAATATGGAATATATGGCAGGAACAGAGCAGCAATGGGTTAAGAATTATTTGGAAAATTATGTTGAGGAATATGTTGAAGGATTGAAAAATAGGGATTTGTCTGACAAAAAGGAAAAATATAATGTTCAAAGAGAAATTTCAATATTATGTTCGTGTACTAAAAAAATAAACTTACAGATAAGATGGTGAAATTATATAAAAAAATTGTATCGATATAATGAATATGAGATTGAAAGAATTTTAAAAAATTAAAAATGAAAAATTCAATAGTGGAATGAAAGTGAAGGAGTTGTAAAAATGGCTAAAAAAGAAGAATTACAAAGATTAACAGCAGAACAGATGTTTCAAGATGAAATTGATGCGTTAATTAAGGCGGAAAAAAATCCAATACCTACTGGATGGAAAATGTCACCTAAATCAGTGTTGACATATATTTGTGGAGGTAAAGCTGGAAGAAAAGTGATAACGCCTAAATATATTGGGAATAAAAGATTGGTTGAGATTGCAATTTCGACTTTGGTTACGGATAGGGCATTGTTGCTGATTGGGGAGCCAGGGACTGCGAAATCTTGGTTGTCAGAGCATTTGACGGCGGCGATAAATGGAGATTCGACACGAGTTATTCAAGGAACAGCGGGAACGACTGAAGAGCAAATTAGATACTCTTGGAATTATGCGATGTTGATTGCAGAAGGGCCTACAAAAGATGCATTGATACCAAGTCCGATTTATAAAGCGATGGAAGATGGGGCGATTGCTAGAGTAGAAGAAATTTCTCGTTGTGCGTCAGAAGTGCAAGATGCGTTGATTTCTTTGTTGTCAGAAAAAAGAATGAGTGTACCTGAATTGAATGTAGAAATTCCAGCTAAAAAAGGGTTCTCTATTATTGCAACTGCGAATACTCGTGATAAGGGAGTTAATGAGATGTCGGCAGCGTTAAAGAGACGTTTTAATATTGTGGTGTTACCAAGTCCGAATACACTTGAAGCAGAGATAGATATTGTTAGAAGTAGAGTTACGCAACTTGCAGGAAATTTGGATTTAAATGCGAAATTGCCTGAAGAGGAAGTTATTGAAAAAGTTTGTACGGTATTTAGAGAATTGCGTCAAGGTGTTACGTTAGATGGAAGACAAAAGATAAAGCCGACTGCAAATGTGTTATCGACTGCAGAAGCTATTTCACTTTTAGCGAATAGTATGGCGTTGGCTGGAAGTTTTGGAGATGGAGAGATATCAGATTATGACTTGGCGGCAGGATTGCAGGGAGCTATAGTAAAAGAAGATAGTAAAGATGGGCAAATTTGGGAAGAATATTTGGAAAATATTATGAAAAAACGAGGTTCAGAATGGCTGGATCTTTATAAAGAATGTAAGGCACTTAACAAAGCTACTAAATAAAGGCGGTGGAATAAATGAAAAAACAAAATGAAGTGAAACCGAATATATTCGGAGTTAGGCATTTTTCACCAGCTGGAGCACATTATTTGAGAGATTATTTAGATGAAATACAGCCAAAAATCGTTTTGATAGAAGGGCCTTCTGATTTCAATGACCTTATTAGCGAAATTACTGGAAAAAATATTGTTCCGCCAATTGCCGTAATGGCTTACACTTTAGAAGCACCTATTCAAACAATAGTATATCCATTTGCAGAGTTTTCGCCAGAATATCAAGCTATTTTGTGGGCAAAGGAAAATGGAGTAGAGTGCAGATTTTGCGATTTGCCATCTTCAATTTTTTTAGGTATAGAAAGTGTAAAGAAAAATTTAGATGAGAATTCAGAGGAAAATTTGAATGCCTACATTTATAGAAAAATTAATGAATATTCGGAAGATTCAGATGACGAAGTCTTTTGGGAAAGAGTAGTGGAACAGGCTTCTGATTATAAGGCATATCGTAGTGGAGCAAGAGATTATGGAAAACATTTGAGGGAGTTGACTTTATCAAATACGGTGTCTGATGCGAAAAATATTATTAGAGAGTCGTACATGTGTAAAGTCGTTTCTGATGTGTGTAAAGAAGGCTACGAAATGGATGAAATTGCTATGGTTGTTGGGGCTTTTCACGTTGAAGGAATAGAAAGTGGCAAATTGATTTTGACTGAAAAGGAAATCAAAAAATTACCAAAATTAGAATCTAAAAAAACGTTAATGCCTTATTCTTACTATAAACTGTCGACTTATTCAAATTATGGAGCTGGAAATAAGGCACCAGGGTACTATGAATTTTTGTGGAATGGTTTAGAAAAAGAAGACCCACTTTTTGCGACATATATGTATTTAAGTAAAATTGCAGAATATCAAAGGGAAAATGGAAATATGGTATCGTCAGCTCAAATTATCGAGGCAGTCCATTTAGCAACTTCATTGGCAAATTTACACGATGGAAAAATACCGACGTTGAAGGATATAAAAGATGCAGCGATTACTTGTATGGCACACGGAAGCTACTCAGAACTAGTTTTAGCAATGGCGAATGTTGAAGTTGGGAAAAAAATAGGAAGTATTCCAAAGGAAGCTATTCAAACATCAATACAGTCAGATTTTTATAATTTATTGAAGGAATTGAAACTTGAAAAATATCGTTCATTAACAGCGACAGAAATAAAATTAGATTTGAGGGAAAAATTAAGGGTTCAATCAGAAAAATTAGCATTTATGGACTTGGAACGTTCATTCTTTTTTCATAAATTGAGAGTTTTGAATATTTCGTTTGCAAAACTTATTGGGAATCGTCAAGAAAATACAACTTGGGCAGAAGAATGGATTTTACAATGGAAACCAGAAACAGAAATTGAAATTGTGGAAACAATCTTAAAAGGAGATACAATTGAATTTGCAACAGCTTTTGAATTAATGCAAAGAATAGAAGGTGCAAAAACATTGTCAGAAATGGCAGAAATAGTGAAAGATGCCTTTTATTGCGGAATGCCAAAAGCACTAGAAAAAGCGTTTCAAGCATTACAAAATTTCATAACAAGCGACGTCCCTATTGATGAAATAGCCAAGACAATGTCAACTTTATCACTGATGCTTCGTTATGGTGATATCAGAAAATTAGATACAAAAGTTCTGATTCCTATTCTTGAGCAACTTTTTTTAAGAGTTTGCTTAATATTGCCAAGCGAGTCTTTTTGCGACAATAATGCAGCAGTAGAACTAGCTAAAAGTATAATAATAATGCATACTGTAGTTGAAAATCATGATTTTTTAGATAGAGAAAGATGGTATTCACTTCTTTTAGAAATTTCAAAAAGAGACGATTTAAATACAAAAATTTCAGGACTTGCAATGGCTATATTACTGGAAGCTGGAAAAATTGATAATGAAGTGCTTGGAAAAGAAGTCGAAAAAAGATTATCAAAAGGAGTTCCCGCAGATTTAGGAGCAACTTGGTTTGAAGGTCTATCGATGAAAAATCATTACACCTTAATTGCAAGACTTGGACTTTGGGAAAAACTCCAAAACTATATTTCAAACTTAGATGAGGAAGAATTTAAAAGAGCATTATTATTTTTAAGAAGAGCTTTTGCTGACTTTACTTCAAATGAAAAGCATGATATTGCCGAAAATATCGCAGAAATATGGGGCTTGAATAAAAATGATGTAAGTGCTGTAATAAATGATGATTTGGGAGAAAATGAGAAAGAAATAATTGCAGAATTAGAAGAATTCGATTTTTGATGATATTTGATTGAAAAATAATTTTTTTGAAAGAAAAAAATTGAAAAAAATAAGGTAATTGACAAAAAAATAATTTTTTTATGGTATTCTTACAATAAGATGAATCGGTCGTTTAGACCATCGGTCTTGTTGTAGTTTTCTATAACAAGACTTTTTTTATTTAATAGGAGAGAAAATGGGGAAAGAAATTTTATTTACAGAACAACAAATAGAGCAATTAAAAAGAAAAAAAGGTTTAATAATTGAGAGCAATAGTAATGCGAAAGAAATTTTTGAAACATTTTTTTCTTCTTTTGATGTAATAGAAGTTTATGAGAAATTGTTTATGAAAGATGGAAGATTTAAGGAAAAATATTACAATTGAGAAGATATTTCAATTTTATCATTATGATAGAAGTATTCAAAATATACTTTTCAAATATACGGTATATATTGAAAGAGTTTTTTAAAAAAATAAAATGGCATCTGTAATTTCTGAGAATTTAGGAGTAAGAAAAGAGGAATATCTGAATATTAAAAAAATTATATATTGAGAAATGACAGTGAAGAAATTATTAGGAATGTAATTGAGGAAATAAACGAATTAAGTGGTGATGAAAAATCCATATTTTTATTTAAAAAAAGTTACCTTTAGTAAAAATGACATCGTTATATGATTTTTTTATCTGAAGAAATAAAAGAAAAAAATAATACCTTTTTAATTTTTTTCAAACTGAAAAAAATGGAGGCAAAGGAGTTATTTAGAAATAGTCTTATTCTAATTAGAAAATTTCGTAATGAAATAGCACATTCAATGAATTTTGTAAATTATAAATCAAAAAAAGATATGTAGTTTTTTTAGATACTTAAAAAAAGTGTTAAATGAACATGGATATTTAAAATTAACAAATAAAAATGATTATTCAAAAATATGGTAGAGGAAGTAATGATATTTTTTTCTATGATTTTAGTAATAATATTACTGTTGGATAACGAGTTTTTGAGAATTGAAATGTTAAAAAGAACTAGCTTTTTTTATAAAAAAATGAAGATAGAGAACGATTTAATGATTTTTGCTAAAATTACAAATCTTCCAGAGAATTTTTTTAGAGAGAATCAACAGAGTAATAGACAAAAAAACAAAAAAATAATTAAATCATTAATATATAAATTTAGTTTTTAAGATATTAAGGAGGTGCGAAAAAATGGACTATAAAGAAGATATAAAACGTTGGCGATTAATTCTTGGAAAAGATACAGAAGAAGAATTTTCGTCTATGGATTCAGAAGCTATTCCAAGTTTTACAGAGGAAGATTGGTTGATGGATAAGGCGTTGGATGCGATTTATAATCCGACAGGACAATTTATGGGTGGAGATTCTGCTGGGCGAGGTCCGTCTAATCCGCAAATTAGTAGATGGCTTGGAGATGTTAGAACTTTGTTTGATAAAGAATTGGTGAAAATTATTCAGACGGATGCGATGGAAAGATGTGGATTGAAACAATTGCTTTTTGAGCCTGAAATATTGGATCAAGTAGAGCCTAACATAAATCTTGCTTCAACAATTATGCTTTTGAAAGAGCAAATCCCACAAAAAAGTAAAGAAAGTGTTAGAAGTTTCATAAAAAAAATTGTAGAGGAAATTAATAAATTGTTGGAAAGTGATATTAGAAGAGCAGTTAGAGCAGCACTTAACAAGAAACAGCACTCGCCAATTCCATCTGCGTCATCTTTAGACTTTAAAACAACGATACGAAGAGGGATAAAAAATTACAACAGGGAATTAAAAAAAATTGTTCCAGAGCATTATTATTTTTTTGAGAGAGCAAGCGTTAATCCCACAAGTAAATTTACAGTCATTTTGGATATTGACCAAAGTGGATCAATGGGAGAATCTGTAATTTATTCTTCAGTAATGGCGTGTATTTTAGCAAGTATCGCTTCACTGAAAACACGTGTGGTAGCTTTTGATACTGAAATTGTGGATTTGACAGAAAAATCAGATGATCCAGTTGATTTACTATACGGATTTCAACTAGGTGGTGGAACAAATATCAATAAATCAATTAAATATTGTACAAAATATATCGAAAATCCGAAAAAAACAATATTTTTTCTAATTTCTGATTTAATTGAAGGTGGAAATCGTGGTGAAATGCTAAGAAGATTACAAGAAATGAAAGATTCAGGAGTAATAGTAGTTTGTCTTTTAGCAATATCTGGAGATGGAAAACCTTATTATGACTCACAAATGTCTGGAAAAAAATTGCTTCACTTGGAATTCCATGTTTTGCTTGTAATCCTGAAAATTTGCCACTTTTACTTGAGAGAGTGTTGAAAAATATGGATTTGAGTTCATTTGAGAAAGAGTTTAGCAAGAAAAAATAGAATTTCAAAGAAGATTAATAAAATTATTTAGAAAAAAACTAGTCATTTTTAACAAAAGATAGCAAGAAGTCTCAGACTTCTATAAGTGGGAGATGAATTGCTTTTTTTGTAAAAAATTGAAAAAAAGGATAATCTTATGATACAATTTTTTTGTATAAAAATATCGAAGAGAAATCATTAATTATAAAATCTCTAAAGAAATAATTAAAAAAATAATATTCAAAAATCAAAAAGGAGGTGTAATTTTTATGAAATATAATTTAGCATTCAAATACAGAATTTATCCAAATAAAGATCAAGAATTATTGATAAATAAGACTTTTTGGATGTGTTCGTTTTGTTTACAATACGATTTTTGTATATTGCGAATAAAATTTATGAAGAAACTGGAAAAAAAATAAAATAATTACACCTGCTAGTTTGAAAAGTGAAAATCAATTTTTAAAAGAAGTGGACAGTCTGGCACTTTCAAATGCTCAAATGAATGTAAAACGATCGTTTACGAATTTCTTTCAGAAGAGAGCAAAATTTCCAAAGTTCAAATCTAAAAAGAATAATGTTAAAAGTTACACGACAAATTGTGTGAATAATTCGATAAGAATTGAAGAAAACAAATATTTGGTTTTGCCAAAATTGAAAAGAGTGAAATTGAAATATCATAGAGAAATACCAAAGAATTATAGAATAAAGTCAGTAACATTGACAAACAGTAATGGAAATTATTATGTTTCTATTTTTGATGGAATTTGAAAAAGAAATTCAAAAAGTAGCTAGTAATACTGATAAAGTAATTGGACTTGATTTTTCGATGTCTGAATTATTTATCAGTTCTGAAAACCAAAGGGCTGATTATCCAAGATATTTTAGGATGTTGGAGAAAAAATTACAAAAATTACAGAAATCCTTATCAAGGAAAGTAAAATTTTCTAAAAAAATTGGTATAAACAAAAAAAGCGAAAAATATCAAAAATTACATGAGTATATCAAAAATTGTCGAAGAGATTTTTTGCATAAATTGTCGAAAAAATTGTCTGAAATATATAATGCTGTGGTTGTTGAGGATTTGAATATGAAAGGGATGAGCCAGGCATTAAATTTTGGGAAAAGTGTAGGAGATAATGGATGGGGAATGTTTTTGAAAATGCTTGAGTACAAGTTGATGTTTTTAGGGAAACAATTTTTGAAGATAGATAAGTGGTTTCCATCATCGAAAACTTGTAGTAAATGTGGAAACGTTAAAGAGAAATTGAAATTATTAGAAAGAAGTTATAAATGTGAGTGCTGTGGGATTGAAATTGATAGAGATTACAATGCGGCATTGAATATAAAAGACATTGGAAAATTGATGTTGAAATATTAGGAAAATAAAAGAAGACAGGGTAGGAACTACCCGAAGAGCTTGGTAAATATATTTGGCTAACAAAAGCAGATACTTCCCAAGAAGCTCTCGCTTCTAAAAGCGGGAGTAGTTCACTAATTTGTGGTAAAATAATAGTTGTGTGTTATTAAAATTATAAAATGTAGTCAATTAAATTAAAAATATCACTCACTAACCATTAGTTATTGAAAATTTTTAGATTAATTGAGTATAATTTAAATCTGCGAGCGGAGGAAAAAGGTGGAGATTTTAAGTAGTGTGGCAGATGAGCTACAATTTAAGCTGACGCAAATCGAGAATACTGTAAAACTTTTTGATGAAGGCGCAACAGTACCATTTATTGCACGTTATAGAAAAGAAGTTACAGGTAATTTGGATGAGGAACAGATTAGAGATGTAATAGAAAAAGTAACTTATTACAGAAATTTGGAAAAGAGAAAAGAAGAAGTTTTGAGGTTGATTGAAGAGCAAGGAAAATTGACTGATGAGCTGAAAAAAAGTATCGAAAGTGCAAAGAAATTACAGGAAGTAGAAGATTTGTACCTTCCATATAAGAAAAAGAAAAAAACGAAAGCGGATGTGGCGAAGGAGCAAGGATTGGAGCCTTTATCGACATTTGCATTATTGCCAAAAACAACAATGGAAGCACTTCAGGAAGAGGCTAAAAAGTATTTGAATGAAGAAGTTGACACGATTGAAAAGGCTATTGAAGGTGTGCATTTAATAATTGCACAGGACATTTCGGAAAATGTGAAAATTAGAGAATTTTTGAGAGAAAAAATTTCAAAATTTGGAATTTTGACTTCAAAAGTTGTTGAGAAAAACAAAGAAAATGATGAAAATGGAGTTTATCAAGACTATTACGAATATTCGGAACCCATTTCAAAATCAGCATCGAACAGGATTTTAGCTATTAACAGAGGAGAAAAAGAGAAAATCTTGAAGGTAGATATTGAGATTGATGATAAAACTGAGAATTTTGTAGTTGATTTCATTTTGAAAACTTTGTTTGGGAACAAAAATTTGGTGGAATTTTATAAAGAGATTATTAAAGATTCGCTAGATAGATTGGCTTATCCATCGATTAAGAATGAAGTGAGAAACATATACACGGAAAAAGCGGAAGAAGAAGCAATTAATATTTTTTCTGAAAATCTTGAAAAATTGTTATTACAGCCACCATTAAGTAAAAAAACTTTGATGGGATTAGATCCAGGGTATAGAACTGGTTGTAAAATGGTTGTTATCAATAAAGATGGGTTTTATGAAGTGAATGATGTACTTTTCCTGGTTGAAGGAGTGCATAATCCAAAACAGCTTGAAACGGCAAAGAAAAAAATATTAGATTATATAAAAAAATATGATGTTGATATTATTGCAATTGGAAATGGGACAGCTTCCCGTGAAACTGAAAGTTTTGTGGCAAATGTCATAAAAGAGGCGTCAAAACCTGTGTCATACTTGATTGTAAGTGAAGCAGGAGCTTCAGTTTATTCAGCTTCAAAAATTGCGATTGAGGAATTTCCAGATTTGGATGTAACGGCGAGAGGAGCAATTTCGATTGCTAGAAGAATTCAAGATCCGATGGCTGAACTTGTAAAAATTGATCCAAAATCAATTGGAGTTGGAATGTATCAGCACGATGTAAATCAGAAAAAATTGAATGAAACATTGGAACAAACGATTGAGCATGTTGTAAATAATGTTGGAGTCAATATTAATACGGCTTCTTGGGCATTACTTAGTTTTGTGTCTGGAATTAAGAAAAATGTAGCAAAAAATCTCGTGGATTACAGACATGAAAATGGAGATTTTAAGGATAGGAAAGAATTGAAAAAGGTAAAAGGGCTTGGAACGAAGGCGTTTGAACAAATGGCAGGATTTGTTGTAGTGCCTAATAGTAAAAATCCTTTGGATAATACGATAATCCATCCAGAATCGTATCATATCGCTGAAACTATTTTGAAGGAAGCAAATTGTAAGGTTGACGATTTAAAATCTGATTTGGATGAAGTTAGACAAAAATTGAAAACAGTGAATTTGGACAAAATTATAAAAGAAAATGATTTTGGACCACAAACTGCAAAAGATGTTTACGAAGCGTTGTTAAAAGATAGAAGAGACCCAAGAGACGAGTTTGAAAAACCATTATTGAGATCGGATATTTTAAATATGGATGATTTGCAAGAAGGAATGGTTTTGGAAGGAACAGTTAGAAATGTTGCAAAATTTGGAGCTTTTGTGGATATAGGGCTAAAAAGTGATGCCTTAATTCATGTCTCTGAAATATCAGATAAGTTTGTAGCTGATCCTACAAAAGAGTTGTCAGTTGGGCAAATTATAAAAGTTAAAATTCTTTCGTTAGATAAGGTTAGAGGAAGAGTTGGACTTACAAGAAAAGGGTTATAAAAAATTAGAAAGTATAAAAAAATATGAAAAAAATATCATAAAAATGGTAATTTTTTTGAAAAAAATATTTGTACTTTTTTTAAAAAAATTTGATAATATATAACGGTACAAAGTGTTAGTTTATTAAAAAAATATAAAGAAAGAAGGAAGGTTCAGGAATGGAATTTTTAGTTGGATTAGTGCCAATAGTTGTATTTTTGATATTGTTGACATTCTTAAAGAAATCAGCAATGTTTAGTGCGTATGCCAGTTTAGTAGTGGCAATTATTTTAAATTTTGTTATGCCGGGATGGAGAATGCCGGTTCAAGGAGTTGTTGCTTCGATTATTGAAGGATTTGCGACAGCGTGGATGCCTATCGGTTTCGTAGTATTTGCTGCATTGTTTGCTTATGATTTATCAGTAAAAACTGGTAAAATTGAAACAATCAAATCAATGTTAGGAAGTATTTCGACAGATAAAAGAGCTCAAGCATTAGTATTAGCTTGGGGATTTGGTGGATTTATAGAAGGTATTGCAGGATATGGGACAGCAGTTGCTATTCCAGCAGCAATCATGGTTTCATTAGGATTTAATCCTTTGAATGCCGCTTTAATTTGTTTAATTGCAAATTCAACACCAACAGCGTTTGGAACAGTTGGATTACCTGTAACAACAATGATTTCAAACTTTCATTTGAATGCAGGAGAAACAGCATTTTACACATCATTATTATTATTATTATTAACATGTATTATACCATTTATCTTAGTAATAATGGCTAATAAAGAAATTGATGGTGGAAAAAACGCAGCATTTGGAAGAGGAATTTTACCAGTAGTTATTGCTTCAATCATTGGTTACTTAACACAACCATTTATTGCAAAAGCAATGGGTGCAGAATTACCAACAATTTTATCAAGTTTATTTGCAATGATCTTAATGATAGTTGCTACTAAAATCTTTATTAAAGAAGATGAAAGTGCAAAATCTAATAAAGGTCAAGCTATTACTGGAAAAGATGCATTTATGGCTTGGGTTCCATATATTTTAATGATAATCTTAATTATTGGAACAAGTCCAGTTGTAGAAGCTGTTCATAAAGCTTTAGAACCAACAACTACTCAATTCAATTTTGCTTTAGGACATGAAGCAACTTGGTTTAAAGATAAAGGAAATCCAAGTGTAATATTCAAATGGATTTTAGCACCAGCTGCACCATTATTTGTTGCAACAGTAATTGCAGGATTTATTCAAGGAGTAAAACCAAAAGTTATGGCTGAAACTTTAAAAGAAACAATTTTAAGTAAATTGCCTTCAGTTGTAGTAATTATGGGAATTGTAGCATTGTCAGTAGTAATGAAACATAGTGGAATGATTGAAAGTATAGCAAAAGGATTTGCTGCAACAGGAAAATTATTCCCAGTTATTTCGCCATTCTTAGGAACTATCGGTACATTTGTAACAGGAAGTGACTTGGCATCTAACTTGTTATTCGGTGGAGTTCAAGTAAATATAGCAGGATCGCATGATGCATTGAAAGCATTGTATATTGCCGCTGGTACAGGTGGAGCAACAGGAGGAAAAATGATTTCTCCACAAAATATCGCAATTGCCGCTTCAACAGTTGGATTAATGGGTAAAGAAGGAGATATGCTTAAATTTACTGTTAAATATTCAATAGCTTATGCAGCTATTTTAGGTATTTTAACATTCATCGGAGCAGGAATGCTTGGATAATCAACTTTATTTAATTTATAAATTTTGAGATTGAATAAATATTAAAAAAAGGAGAATACTAGAATTGAAGAGAAAGGTTCTAGTATCTCCTTATTATTTTTATAACGACAAAAAAAGAATAATAGCGTATTTAAAAAAACAGTAAAAATCGTGATATAATAAAAAAATAATGTAGAAAAGATAATAAAATGAACCTTTTTAAATTGAGCTAAAAAATGAATAAATTTAAAGTTTTGAGTGATTTAGATTGAATTAAGAGAGGTATCAATTAATATAGGAGGAAATAATGTCAGAAAATCAAAATGTTGAGAAGGTAGATTATGCAAAAACACTGAATTTGCCAAAAACAAGTTTTAAAATGAAAGCTAATTTAGCACAAAAAGAACCATTGACTTTAAGAGATTGGACAAAATCTAACATTTATGAAAAATCATTAAAAGAAGGTCATCCGTTCTTTATTTTACACGATGGACCACCGTATGCAAATGGAGATATTCATATTGGACATGCGATGAATAAGGTGTTAAAAGATATAATTTTGAAGTATAAAAGATTGAGAGGGTATAATGCTCCATATATTCCAGGTTGGGATACTCACGGACTTCCAATCGAGTGGAAAATCATGGAAGAATTGGGAGAAAAAGCAAAAGCAATGACTCCTCTTCAAATTAGACAAGAATGTAAAAAATATGCTTTGAAATGGGTAGAAAAACAAAAGAAAGAGTTTGTAAGACTTGGAGTTTTAGGAGATTGGGATAATCCTTATATTACATTAAAACCAGAATTTGAAGCAGAACAATTAAAAGTATTTAAAGAAATTTATGAAAATGGATATATTTATAAAGGGTTAAAACCAGTGTACTGGTCACCAACTACTGAAACTGCACTTGCAGAAGCGGAAATTGAGTATAAAGATGTAACTTCTCATTCAATTTATGTAAAATTTGAAGGGGAAAAAGATTTGACTGATAAATTAGGTGTGGACGAAGCAAGTATTTTAATTTGGACAACAACACCTTGGACATTACCAGCAAACTTGGGAGTATTCTTACATCCTGAATTTGATTACGGATTGTATAAAACTGAAAAAGGTAATCTTGTAGTTGCAAAGGACTTGGCTGAAGATGTGTTTAAAACATTGGACTTGTCGTATGAATTATTAAAAGAATTTAAAGGGACAGAATTGGAATATACTCATTATCAACATCCGTTCTTAGATAGAAAAGGGTTAGTAATGAATGCTGATTATGTAACAATAGATGCAGGTACAGGAGCAGTTCATACAGCACCTGGACATGGGGCAGATGACTATAATTATTCATTGAAATATAACATTGGAATTTTGTCGCCAGTAGATGATAAAGGGCATATGACTAAAGAAGCTGGAAAATATGAAGGAATGTTCTATGCAAAAGCAAGTAAAGCGATTGTTGAAGACTTGACTGAAAGCGGACATATGTTATATCACACAACTTTTGTTCACTCGTATCCACATGATTGGAGAAGTAAAAAACCAGTTATTTTCAGAGCGACTGAACAATGGTTCATTAGCGTAGATGAAAGCGACATCAGACAAAATGCGTTAGATGCGTTGAAAAAAGTAGAATTCGTGCCTGAATGGGGTAAAAATAGAATTAATGCGATGATTGAAACAAGACCAGATTGGACAATTTCAAGACAAAGAGTTTGGGGAGTACCAATTCCATTATTCTATAACAAAGAAACAAATGAAGTGATTTACGATTCTGAAATTATGGATAGAGTTATCGAATTAGTGAAAAAAGAAGGAACTGATATTTGGTGGAAATATGAAGCTAAAGAAATTATCGGTGAAGAATTATTGGAAAAATTAAACTTAAAAGATATAGAAATTAGAAAAGAAAGAAGTATCATGGACGTTTGGTTTGATTCTGGAGTTTCTCACAGAGGAGTTTTAGTACCAAGAAACTTGCCAAGACCAGCTGATTTGTATTTAGAAGGAAGTGACCAACATAGAGGATGGTTCCAATCTTCATTATTAACTTCAATCGCAAGTACAAAAGATGCACCATATAAAAGAGTTTTAACTCATGGATTTGTAATGGATGGACAAGGTAGAAAAATGTCTAAATCGCTTGGAAATACAATTGTTCCAAAAGATATTATTGAAAAATATGGAGCAGATATTTTAAGACTTTGGGTATCATCAGTAGATTACAGGGAAGATGTAAGAATTTCTGAAAACATTTTACAACAAATGTCAGATGCGTATAGAAGAATTAGAAATACAGCTAGATTCCTAATGGGTAACTTAAATGATTTCGATTATGCGACTGAAAAAGTTGACTATAACGATATGTTTGAAATTGATAAATGGGCAATGCACAAATTGGAAGAATTGAAAGAAAAAACAACTGAGTACTACGACAAATACGAATTTTACAACTTATTCCAAGAAATTACATACTTCTGTTCAATCGAAATGTCTTCATTCTACTTGGATATCGTAAAAGATAGACTTTACTGTGAAGGACCTAAATCGCTTGAAAGAAGAAGTGCTCAAACTGTGTTAACAGAAGTGTTGAAAGTGTTAGTAAGAATAATTTCGCCAGTATTGTCATTTACAGCTGAAGAAATTTGGGAAAGAATTCCTGCGTCATTGAAAGATGAAGAAAGTGTACATTTGGCATCTTGGATTGATCCAAATCCAGCTTACAAATGAAGAATTAGCGAAAAAATGGGGAAAAATCGCTCATTTAAGAAAAGAAGTAAACAAAAAAATCGAAGCACAAAGACAAGAAGGATTAATCGGACATTCGCTTGATGCAAGAGTTCTTTTAAACATCACAAACGATGATTATTCATTCTTAAAAGATTACGCAGAAGATGAAGTTTCTGATTTATTTATCGTGTCACAAACTAAATTTGTAGACGATGAATTAGAAAAAAGTGAAATCGAAGGAATTTCAATCGGTGTAACAAAAGCATTAGGTAAAAAATGTGAAAGATGTTGGAAATATAGTGAAGAAGTTGGAAAAGATGAAAGATATCCAGATGTAGATCCAAGATGTGCTAAAGTTCTTGCTGAGCTGGAAGGATAATAGATGTTATACGTAGTGATTTTAGTAGTGTTAGCAGCGATTGATCAAATCACAAAACAAGCCATGTATCAAGTAGCACATGGACAAATAGGATTTTCTATCCCGATAATCAAAAATTTTTTCAATTTAACTTATGTTGAAAATCACGGAGGAATTTTTGGATTATTTCAAGGAAAAATAAATCTTTTTACGATAGGAAGTCTAATTTTGATTGGTTATATCGTTGCGACAGAAATTAAAAATTTTAAAAATTATACAAAATGGACGAAAATTGGTATTTCAATCGTTGCAGCTGGAGCATTAGGAAATATGATTGACAGAGTTTTTAGAAATTTTGTAATTGATATGATAGATTTTCGTGGAATTTGGAATTTTGTGTTCAATGTTGCGGATATGTATGTTCATATTGGGATTTATATTATTATAATTGATTATTTAGTAAGAAAGTGTAGAGAGAAAAAGAGTGGTGAATAATTGATGTTTGAGGGCTAATCTTAGTATTGTTATTTTTTTGTTATAATTATAGTAGTGATTATTTTGATTATAAGCATAATAATTTCAAAAAAATAAACTAAGAACAACATTTAAAAATAAATATTGGAATACTAATTTTTTATGCTCTTATTTTTTTCTTTATTTGGTTTCCTGTTAAAGAAAAATACAGTTTTAAAATTAAAAAAATGGATATTTGGTAGAAATAGAAGATTTTTGAACATACTGCTTATTATTTAACGAATGTCGGTTATTTAGAAGGTTTAAAAAAAAGAAAAAAATAATTGGATTGGCTATATTAATAAAATTGAAGAGCTTCCAAGTGATATTTTTTTATTTGGCGGGATATGATGAATTAACTGAAAAAGAAAGAAAAAAATAGATAAAAAAAATCGTGATATTTTATCATCAATTCAAAAAGAAGAAATATTTAATTTAACAGAAGAACAATTAAAAGAAAAAAATTAAAAATAAAAAAACCTTAATTTGAAATATCCATTTAAAGTTATACGACAATATGGAGAAAAAAAGGAATTATCACCATATTATAAATTTATAGAGGATAATTATTTATCAAATAAAAATAAATATAACAACGTTTAATACTATTAAATATACAATTATAGCATTATTGATTTTAGTAGCAGTGATTTTGAAAATAAAATTAATAAAAAAGAGAAAGGATAGAGATAAATGACTTTTCAGGAAATTATATTAACTCTTCAAAAATTTTGGGGAGAAAAAGGTTGTGTAATTGGGAATCCTTATGATGTGGAAACTGGAGCGGGGACTTTTAACCCTGATACATTTCTTATGTCATTAGGACCAGAACCTTGGAATATTGCGTATGTTGAGCCATCGAGAAGACCAAAAGATGGAAGATATGGAGAAAATCCAAATAGAGTTTATCAACATCACCAATTTCAAGTAATAATGAAACCATCGCCAGAAAATATACAAGAATTATATTTAGAAAGTTTGGTTGCACTAGGAATTGATCCGAAAGAGCATGATATAAGATTTGTAGAGGATAACTGGGAAAGTCCTACATTAGGAGCTTGGGGACTTGGATGGGAAGTATGGTTAGATGGAATGGAAGTAACTCAATTTACTTATTTTCAACAAGTTGGAGGATTAGAAGTTGAAATCGTTCCATCAGAATTAACTTATGGACTTGAAAGAATCGCACTTTATTTACAAAATAAAGATGATGTAAAAGATTTAGAGTGGACAAAAGGTGTAAAATACGGAGAAAGAAGATTCCAATTCGAGTACGAAATGTCGAAATACAGCTTTGAAGTAGCCGATGTGCCAATGCACTTCCAATTATTCGATATGTATGAAAAAGAAGCATTAAATTGCTTGAATCATAACTTGGTATTACCAGCTTACGATTATGTGCTAAAATGTTCACACACATTTAACAATCTTGACGCAAGAGGTGCAATTAGTACAACAGAAAGAATGTCTTATATCTTAAGAGTAAGAGATTTAGCCAAAAAATGTGCCGAACAATTTGTGGCAGCAAGAAAAGAATTGGGATATCCGTTGTTGAAAAAATAAGAAATATAAAAGGGGGCTTTTCAAAAGATTTTGAGAAGGAAGGAGTGTGCGATGAAACTAACAATAAACAATATCGGGAAATTAAAAAATGCTGAAGTTGTAATTGATGGAATAACGGTTATCACTGGTGAAAATGATACTGGGAAAAGTACGGTTGGGAAAGTTTTGTGGAGTGTTTTCAATGGATTTTATGAAATTGATGAGAAAGTTTATAATGAAAAAGTTTCTGAGTTAGAAAAAATTATAGATGAAATCATAAAAGAAAAATGTTTATAAAAAAATCTTTCAACGGATTATAATTCTTTTTTTGAAATTTTTTTAACAGTACGGGAAAAAAATTGCTATTGAACTTTTTAAAAAAAATAATAAAAAAATTATTCAGAAGATGAGATAAAAAAATTATAATTAATAACTATAAAAAAAGATTTAAAAATTGAAAAATATTTCAAAATTTGTTCAAGAAATAAATGAAACTTTAAAAAAATTTCAGACAAAGAAATCATAAAAGTTATTGTTTCACGAATTATGAATAAAGAATTTCATAATCAAATTAACGCCGTTTTTTTCTAAAGAAAAAAATGAATATTGGAGAAATAAGTCTTAAAAATAAAAGATAAAGAAATAGATTTAAAAATTGAAAATAATGAAATTTCAGATGTTCAAAATTATTTTTTTAATAAATAAAGAAACAATGTATATTGATAATCCATTTATTTTTGGATAGTTATGATTTCGAGGATGAGAATCACCAGACACATTTAGCAACCAATGTTTTTTTCAGAAAACGAAAATAGTGTTATTTCTGAAATAAAAAGTGAAGAAAAAAATTGAATAATATTTACCAAAAATTAAACAGTGTTTTGAGTGGAGAAATTTTTGGAAAATAAAAAAATTCTAAATTTGTTTACAGAAAAAAATGGTGAAGATATTGACTTAAAAAATTTATCTACAGGGCTTAAAACTTTTGCAATTATAAAAATGTTATTGCAAAATGGAACGTTGGAAGAAAATGGAACGATAATTCTTGATGAGCCAGAAATTCATTTACATCCAGAATGGCAACTAAAATTTGCTGAATTGATAGTTTTGTTGCAAAAAGAGTTTGGAATGCATATTTTGCTTACAACACATAGTCCGTATTTTTTAAATGCAATTGAAGTTTTTTCGGAACGACATAAAATTGATGATAAATGTAAATATTATGTGGCTGAAAATGAAGGAAATAGCAGTATTATAAAAGATGTAACAGGAAATACAAGAGAAATTTATAGAAAATTAGCAAGACCAATTCAGGATTTAGAAAATATTAGATATAGCAGTGATTTAGATGAGTAAAAAAATTAATTTGAAAATATATAATACTTCTACATTAAAGCAAACTTCAAAAAGATGATAACAATGAAGAATATATGACAGAAAGTCAAATTAAAGTAATTAATTTTTGATAGTGTTGGAGGAGATAAGTACACTAGAAATAATAATTTGAGCATTCAGCTGAAAACAAATGATGTTTTTATTTTTACATAGCGATAGAAGATATACTTTTTATTGAATTTAAAAATGGGAAATTACTTGATAAGTCTAATAGAATTGATATAAAAAAATTAAAGGATATAGAGTTAAAGATTCTTAATAGTATGTTTGTTTTTAGGAGATATTGAAGAAAAAAATCTTTAAATACTTTTAAAAAGAAATTACAAATTATATTTTTAGTCTACAATGAAGAAAAAAATTCACCAAATGAAAAAGAATTCCATTTCAGAGATTGGAAATTATTTTTATAAATCGGGGAAGTAGTTTATCAGTTGTAGAAAATACATTTGGTAAAGATGAAATCATTTGTTTTTGGACTTGAAAAAAATTTAAAAAAATTATTGTTTTAAAAATGTACACACCTACTCAAAAGAGGAATTTGAGGAAAAATTTGTAAGAAAATATGAGAAATTAAAATAAAAAAATAAAAGTCTTTTTTTACTTCTTTTTGGGCGAAAATTTATAAAAAAAATAAAAAAAAGAAGAGTGTAAATACCGAAAGGAGTGAAAAAATTGAATTTTCTTTTTGAAATAGGATTAGAAGAATTGCCTTCGAGATATGTAGACGAGGCTGAAAGTAATTTGAAAAAAATTGCGGAAAAAGAGTTAAAAGAAGAAAGAATTGCGTTTTCAGGAATAGAGTCTTTTAGTACGCCTAGAAGAGTGGCGATTATTGTTAAAGATATTGCTGAAAAACAAGCGGATTTGGATAAAAAAAGTGTTGGACCTTCAGTGGAAATCGCTTATAAAGACGGAGCGTTGACAAAAGCTGGAGAAGGATTTATAAAATCACAAGGAGCGACACCTGATGATGTAAAAATTATCGAAAATGAAAAAGGGAAATATATTTCAATTGAAAAATTTATTGCTGGAAAACCTACAAAAGAAGTGTTGCCAGAAATATTGTCGAATGTTATTAAAAAAATCGAGTTTGAAAAATCAATGAAATGGTCAGATAGAACATTTAGATTTGCAAGACCGATAAAATGGTTTGTGACTTTGCTTGGAACAGAAGTATTGCCTTTTGAGTTTGAAGGATTAAAAGGTGGAAACAAAACTCGTGGAATGAGATATTTTGCACCACAAGATGTTGAAATTTCAAACCCTGACGAATATGTTTCAAAATTGAGAGAAAATAGTGTAATTACTAGAAAAGCTGATAGAAAAAGCAGAAATTTTTAAAAAAAGTATAAAAAGAAAATTGTGAAAATGATGGTGATGTTGCAATTATCAATAATTATTTATTGGAAGAAGTTGTGAATTTGGTGGAATATCCTTTTGCGATAAAAGGTGAGTTTAATCCTGATTATTTGGACCTTCCAGAAGATATTATTACGATAACTATGGAAACACACCAAAGATATTTTCCAGTGAAAGATGCAAATGGAAGATTGACAAATAAATTTATTGTAATTAGAAATGCACCTGAGTATTCGGAAGTTGTGAAAAAAGGTAATGAAAAAGTTATCGAGCCAAGACTTGCTGATGCAAAATTCTTCTTTGACGAAGATTTAAAAGGTAAATTTGCCGATAATGTGGAAAAATTAAAAGAAGTTACGTTCCAAAAAGATATGGGAACAATCTACGAAAAAATGCAAAGAAGTAAAAAAATCGCTGAATATTTGACAGATGAATTGGGATATGGAGCGAAAAAGAAAAATATCTTAAGAACAGTGGAACTTTCAAAAGCAGATTTGGTTTCGAATGTAATTGCAGAAAAAGAATTTACAAAATTACAAGGATTTATGGGATCAGTTTATGCTGAAAAACAAGGTGAAGATAGAGAAGTGGCACTTGGAATTTTTGAACATTATTTGCCAAGATACCAAAACGATATTTTGCCGACAACTATTGAAGGAGCATTAGCTGGAATTGCTGATAAAATCGACACTGTAGTAGGTTGTTATTCAGTAGGTTTAAAACCAACAAGTTCAAAAGATCCTTATGCGTTGAGAAGAGCAGTTCAAGGAATCATTCAAGTAGCATTGGATTCTAAATTAGAGTTAAATTACGAAAAATTAGTCGAAAAGGCTTACGAAATTTTTGCAGCTGACAAAAAAGTGTTGGATAAAAATGTTGTGGAAAATGTGGTAGAATTGTTTAAACAAAGATTATCAAATGTTTTAGGTGAAAAATACAGCAAGGACTTGATTTCATATGAAATTAATCTTGAAAACAATATCGTAAAATTAAATGACAGATTATCAGTGTTGTTGGAATTATCAAAAAAACAGAAAATTTCGAAACATTAATTAACTTATTAAAAAAAGGGTAAAAAAATATAGTTAAAAGATACCAAAGGTGAAACTGAAATTTCAGAAAACTTATTTGAAAAAGACGAGGAAAAAGCAATATTTGAATTAGGAAATGAATTGGAATTTCTTGAAAATGAAGAATTTGCAAATTACATTCAAGTTTTATTGAATAATGCAAATGTAATTAATAACTATTTCGATAACGTTATAATTAATGTTGAAGATAAAAAAATTAAAAAAATAATAGAATTGCTACATTGAAAAAAATTAGAGAATTCTATTGATAAAATGATAAATATTTAATATTTTTTTCGAAAAAAATTTAAAAATAAAAAAATGACTAAAAAAAGTCAAGAAATATCGCTTTTTTTAACGAAGGTTATGAAATAAATTAGCAGAAAAAAATAAAAAAAGTGTTGATTTTAGGCTTAAAATGTAGTATAATCTTAGTGGAAAGTTAGGGAAAATTCAAGAAATTGTTTTATTTTAGAAGAATTTTTAAGGAGGAAATTATGAAAAAGTTAGTTATTTTAGGAACTGCCTTATTAGCATTAAATGCTGTTGCATCAGAAGTGCAAATTAAAGGTGGATACGACTATTACAGAGAATTTAAATCAGGAATAGGAATTTCTGGAAATAAAGGAGAAAAATTAGTAAAAGGACCTACAGCAGGTGTTGAATATCTTTTCGATAACCAAGGTGAATTCGAATGGGGAGTTGGATCAGAATACAAATTCTCAAACAACTCATCTAAATTAAAAGATAAAGAAACTAAAGTGAAAGTTTTAAGAACTGTTCCAGTTTATGCAGTAGGTAAATTTAACTTAATTACTACTAAAAATGGAAACGATGCTTTATACTTATTAGGTAGAGCAGGATACAACTTTGCTAAAGAAAGCAATGTTGCAAAAGATGCAGGAATTAAAGCTAAAGGTGGATTATACACTGCAGCAGGAGTTGGTACAGAATTTGGACCAGTTTCATTAGAAGCTATTTATGAAAGATCAGATGTTAAATTGAAAGATACAACTACTGATCTTAGAACAAGAAATCACATTGATTCAGCAGGTGTAAGAGTAGGATATAGATTCGGTCAATTGAAAAATGACAGATCACCTAAAATTATAGAAAAAACAGTTGTTGTGCCTGCACCAGCACCAGAACCAGCACCAGCACCAAAACCTGATATTGATACAAGAAAAACAATTGAATTACCATTTAGTTGTGAAGCTAATGAAAGAAAATGTGTAATTAGAGGATTTAAAGTTGATGGAAGAGTACCTAATGAAGCTGAAGCATCAGACTTGAGAACAATCGCAGGAATTATTAACCAATTCGCTGACGGTGGATCAATCGACTTCGTTGGACATACAGATTCAACTGGAGCAGCTGCTTATAACCAAAAATTATCAGTAGCAAGAGCTCAAAACGTAGCTAGATTATTGAAAGAATACGGATTGAAAAATACAATTTCTTACGGAACAATCACTGGACAAGGAGAAAATAACCCAGTTGATACTAACGAAACTGTTCAAGGAAGATACAACAACAGAAGAGTTGAATTATTCTTCCAAAACGTTGACTTTAACAATGTTAGATTCATCAACAGATAGTAAGATTAAAATAAATAAAAAGGAATCGTCTTTTGACGGTTCTTTTTTTTTTACAAAAAATGTGTTATAATTTAGTGCGATTATTTTTAGAAAGATTTAGTAAAAATGCGAGTAAAGTCTTTTTTGTTACCATTTGGTGGCAAGAAGTAAAGATTGGAGATAGAATGAGTTTTAAAGATAATTTATTAACGCAGGAAGAGATGAAAGAGAAAATAGAATTGTTTAAAAAAGAGGGAAAAAAGGTTGTTTTTACAAATGGAGTATTTGATATTTTGCATATTGGGCATTTGACTTATCTTGAAGAGGCGAAATCGCTGGGAGATGTGTTGGTTGTGGCGGTTAACAGTGATGCTTCTGTGAAGGTAAATAAAGGAGATAAGCGACCGATAAATAGTGAGGAAAATAGAGCAAAAATGCTATTGGGTACGAAGTTTGTAGATTATACGGTTATTTTTAATGAGAAGACGCCTGAGAAAGTACTTGATTTATTGAAACCTGATATTCATGTGAAGGGTGGAGATTACAAGAAAGAGGATTTGCCAGAGACGAAAATTGTTGAGAAAAATGGTGGAGAAGTGAAGATTTTGTCATTTGTGGACAATATTTCGACAACGGAGATTATAAATAGAATATTGGAAGCGTATAAATAGCATCGTATAAATAAAGTGTGTGAATAATAGATTTTTATAGAAAAGGGGATAGATGAATAGGAAAATATTGAATTTTGAGGAAATAGATGAGCTGGCAGTAAAAATAGCTAGGAAATTGAGAAAAGGTGGTTGTCTTGGGCTTATTGGAGATTTGGGAGCTGGGAAAACGACTTTTACGAAAAAGATTTGTAAGGAATATAATATAAATGAAAATATAAAAAGTCCAACTTTTACTTATGTTATTGAGTATCAGAGTGGAGATGTTACGGTTTACCATTTTGATGCGTATCGGATTATTAATTCTGAAGAGATTTACGAAATTGGATTTGAGGATTATATCGGTGAGGAAAATAGCGTGGTAATTGTGGAATGGGCGAATAATATAATTGACGAGATGCCAGAGGATACGATTTATGTGGAAATTAATCATAATGGAGAGAATACTCGAGAGGTATCAGTTTATCAAATAGAAGATGGAGAGAAAAAATATGTTGACATTTGCGATAACGACAACGACTAAATTGGCAGGACTTTCGTTGCATAAAAATGGAAAGTATTTAGGAGAAGTGAAGGTTGAGGTTGCAAAAACTCATTCGACTACGATTTTGGAGCAAATTGATAGATTGTTTGAGTGGACAGGAACGACGCTTGATGAAGTGGAAAATGTGCTTGTTTCTATAGGACCAGGATCGTTTACAGGTGTGAGAATAGCAATTGCAGTCGTAAAAGGTTTATTTTTTAATAAAAATGTGAGATTTTTTGAAGTGAATGAGTTGGATGCGTTGGCATATCAGGCTTTTTATCAATTGAAAGGCATAAAAAATGATATTGAGAATGTGAAAATTTATTCGTTGATTGATTCACGAAAAGAAAAAGTTTATGCAGCAGTTTATCAAGTTCAGAAAAATTTAGAGAATGAATTTGAGTTGAAACAGATTAAAAGATTATGAAGTAAGAAAAATTAGATAATATTATTGAGGAAATTAATAATTCTGAAAATGAGGAAAATTATTTAGTTGGGGATTCAGTTTTAAATTATAAGGGAAAAAAATTATTGAGGAAATAGCAGATAAAGTGAAGATTTTTTTGAGGATAATTTTTGAAAAATTAGTACGACGACATTTACAGAAATGTTTTTTTGACGAAAAATTGAAGGAAACAAATATTATTGACTTAAAACCAGATTATTTGGAAAAAAATCACAGGCAGAAAGGGATAAAAAATAATGGCTTTAAAAAATTTATTTAAATTTGGTAGGAAAAAGAAGAAAGAAGATGAGATTGAGAAAGAGCTGGAAGTAGTAGAAGAATTAGAAGAAAAAAAGGCACAAATTGAAGAGGAAATAAAAAAAGAGGTTTCAAAAATTAGTGAAGAAATCGTGAAGGATATTGATAGTTCTTTGGAAAAAGTAGATAAAAAGATAGAAAAAACGAAGGAAAAACCGAAATTGAAACCTTTGAAAGATAGATTGGCGACACCGAAAAAGGGATTTTTTGGAAAATTGAAAGAGATGTTGCTTGGGAAGACGATAGACGACGATTTGTATGAAGAGTTGGAGGAATTGTTGATTCAATCAGATATTGGGATGAATATGACGATAAAACTTGTTGAGGAGCTTGAAAAATCGGTTGCTAAAAAAAGATTGAAAACTTCGGAAGCAGTTTATGAAGAGTTGAAAGAATTGCTAAAAGAGAAATTGATTAATAACAATAAGGAAAATACTGAATTGAAGCTGAAAGATGGGCAGTTGAATATTATTTTGGTTGTTGGAGTTAATGGTGTTGGGAAAACGACTTCGATTGGGAAAATTGCGAAAAAATTGAAGGATGAAGGTAAGAAGGTAATTATTGGAGCTGGAGATACTTTTAGGGCTGCGGCGATTGAGCAAGTTGAAGAATGGGGAAACAGAGTTGGTGTTGAAGTTATAAAACAAGCTCATGGAAGTGACCCAGCAGCAGTTATTTTTGATGCAGTGAGTACAGCTAGAAACAAAAATTATGATGTTGTAATTTTGGATACAGCTGGAAGATTGCATAATAAACGTGATTTGATGAAGGAATTAGAAAAAATTAATAAAATAATTAGACAGCAATCTGGACAAGATGAATTTGAGACGTTGCTTGTAATTGACAGTACGACAGGGCAAAATGGGCTTGAACAGGCGAGAATTTTTAATGAAATCGTTGATTTGACTGGAATTATTTTGACAAAATTTGATGGGACTGCCAAAGGTGGAATAATTTTTCCAATAACAGCAGAACTTGAAAAACCAATTAAGTTTATTGGGGTTGGAGAAGGAATTGAGGATTTGAGAACATTTGATACGAAGGAATTTGTTGAAGCGATGTTTGAAGATTAATAATTTTTGTATATTATAAAAAATAATAAATAAAACTGATACAGAATGGAGTTGAATTGAGTGGTAAGTAACTTGTTAGAACAATTGAAAGAGAGAGCAAAAAAATTAGAAAAAACTATAATTTTACCTGAAACTGAAGATGAAAGAGTGTTAAGAGCGGCAGAAAAGGCTATGGCAGAAGGTGTAGCTAAAATTGCTTTAGTTGGAAATGAAGAAGGATTGAAGGCAAAAGCTGCAGAATTAGGTGTTTCATTGGAAGGAGCTATTTTCTATGATCCGAATAATTGTAAGACAATAGACGAAATGGCAGAACAATTGAGAAAAAGAAGAGAAAAAAAAGGTATGACATTTGAAACAGCAAAAGCTATTTTGTTGTCAGATCCAAGATTTTTTGGAGCGATGTTAGTTAGACAAGGAAGAGTTGATGGAATGGTTGCTGGATCAAATTCACCAACAGCACATGTGTTGAGAGCTGCGATTTTAGTTATTGGACCAAAACCAGGATTGAAAACGGTTTCGAGTTCATTTATAATGATTACGAATGCAACTGAATTTGGAGATAATGGAGTATTTGTTTATTCAGATGCGGGAGTTATTCCTAATCCTACAGCGTTACAATTGGCAGATATTGCAGTGTCGGCAGCAGAAAAAGCAAGATTTACAGTAGGAATTAAAGAACCAAAAGTTGCGTTCTTGTCGTACTCGACAATGGGAAGTGCTGATGGAGAATCGGTTACAAAAGTTAGAGAAGCAATGGAAATTTTGAGAGAAAGAGATATTGATTTTGAATTTGATGGAGAATTACAATTAGATGCAGCAATAGTTCCAGAAGTTGCAGCTTCAAAAGCGCCTAATTCAAAAGTGGCTGGACACGCAAATGTATTAATTTTCCCTGACTTAAATGCAGGAAACATTGGATACAAATTAACACAAAGATTGGCAAAAGCTAAAGCATTGGGACCATTAATTCAAGGATTGGCAAGTCCAGTGCATGATTTGTCAAGAGGATGTAATGTGGACGATATCGTAGAAGTTGTAGCGATAACAGCAGTTGAATCAGAACAATAAAAATTATATTTTGAGGAGCTTGTAATAATTTTTTGAAAATGTAAAAAAATTCTAAAAAAGTAGCATAAGGAGAGAAAATATGAAAGTATTAGTTATAAACAGTGGAAGTTCATCTTTAAAATTTGAGTTAATAGATATGACAAATGAAAAATCAATTGCAAAAGGATTGTGTGAAAGAATTGGAATTTCAAATCCGATTTTCACTTACAAAAATTTGGTGAAAGGTGTTGTTGTAAAAGATAGACCTGAACCTATGGAAAATCATAAAATTGCGATTGATGTTGTGTTAAAACAATTGCAAGATCCTGAAAATGGAGTTATAAGAAATGTTGATGAAATTGATGCGATTGGACATAGAGTGGTTCATGGTGGAGAATACTATGATGATTCTGTTTTAGTAGACGCTGAAGTTTTGAAAAATTTAGAGGAATTATCAGCATTGGCACCACTTCACAATCCGGCAAATATTATGGGAATAAAAGTTATGCGTGAATTATTACCAGGTAAAAAGAATGTTGCTGTATTTGATACTGCATTCCATCAAACAATGGAGCCAAAAGCATTTATGTATGCGTTACCGTATGAAGATTACACTGAATTGAAAGTTAGAAAATACGGATTCCATGGTACTTCTCACAAATATGTAAGTGAAGTTGCAAGGGAAATGTTAGGAAAAGAAAATTCAAAAATAATTGTTTGTCATTTAGGAAATGGAGCGAGTATTTCGGCTGTGCAAAATGGTAAAGTTGTAGATACTTCAATGGGATTAACACCGTTGGCAGGAGTTATGATGGGAACTAGAACGGGAGACGTTGATCCAGCCGCAGCATTTTATGTAATGGAAAAAAGAGGACTTGATTTAAAAGGAATCGATACGAGAATGAACAAACAATCAGGAATTAAAGGAATTTTTGGACCAAGTTCTGATTTTAGAGATTTAGCGTCTGAAATGGAAAAAGGAAATGAAAGAGCAATATTAGCTTATGATATGTTTTGTTACAAAATAAAATCTTACATTGGAGCGTATGTAGCAGCTATGAATGGCGTAGATGCTATTGCATTCACTGGTGGAATTGGAGAAAATGCATTTTATGTAAGAAGAGATATTTGTAATGATTTAACATTTTTAGGAATCAAATTAGATGATGAAAAATCTGGAGAATGGTTGCCAGGAAATGTTGAAATTACGACAAAAGATTCTAAAGTTAAAGTTTATAAAATTGAGACAGCAGAAGAATTGGTAATTGCAAGAGATACTTATAGATTAACAAAATAATTTATTTTAAAATTTAAAAGAAAAGATTGGATTTGAAAAAAATTAAAATTTAGGTTATTCAAATTCAAGGAAAGGACGAAAATTGGCAAAATTAAGTATTATTTATTACAGTGGATCAGGGAATACAGAACAAATGGCTGATTTAATTGGAGAAGGTGCAGAAAGTGCTGGAGTAGAAGTAGTGAAAAGTCAAGTTGAAGCAGCAGAAGAATCTTTAGCAGAAGCAGATTTTGTTGCACTTGGATCACCATCAACAGGATCAGAAGAAGTGGCACCAGAAATAGTTGAGTATATCGAAAGAGTAAAAGACAAATTAGTTGGGAAGAAAATAGGTGTTTTCGGATCGTATGACTGGGGATTTGGTGAATGGATGAATATGTGGATTGAAGAATTGAAAAACGAAAATATTGAAGTAGTTGGCGAAGGTTGCATAGTTCATTTGACTCCAGATGATGATGAAAAAATCGAAAAATGTAAAAATTATGGAATTGAAATTGTAAAATAAAAATGTAAAAAAGGTTAGATTAATAAGGGCAAAATCTGACCTTTTTTCAAATGTAAAAACAAATATTTAGATTGAAAAAAATGGTCAAATATGATACCATATAATGAATATTTATGAATTTATCAGAAAAACTTTGATAAGTGACGAGGATAATTGGAGGGAAGATTGAAACATTTGATATTACAATTTTTTTAATGATGGTAGCAGTTGGGACATTGATAGGTTGGTTTACTAATTATTTAGCAATAAAATTATTATTTAGACCTTACAAAGAAATGAATTTTTTTCTTTTTTTAAAAATACAAGGTTTAATTCCAAAAAGAAGAGATGAGATTTTCGAAAAATATTGCAGATGTTGTTGAAAAAGAATTAATTTCTGTAGACGATATTGAGAATAAGTTGAAAGAAGTTGAATTTGATGATGGAATGATTGAGAAAGTACTAGATAAATTAGTTGAAGAAAAAAATTGAAAAAAAGTATTTTTGGAAAAAAATCCATTATTGAAGATGATTATTAACGATTCTATGGTTGATAAAATAAAAAAATATTTTTAAAAAAATATGATATTGGAAAACAAAGATGAAATTTTTGAGTGAAATGATAAAAAAATTGGTAAGGAAAAAAATTGATTTTAAAGAAATTATTTTTGGAAAAAAATGAAGAATTTTTTTCTTTGGAAGAAATCGAGAAAAATTATTCTTTCAATATCAAAAAAATGAGTTAAAAACATATAGAAATAATCGGTGGAGTTTTTAGGTGGATTAATAGCAGTGTTCCAATTTTTTTGTTTATGGTGTTATTGAAACAAATATAGGAAAAAAATGAATTGATAAAAGGTAAATCAATCTGGAAATTGAGAAATTAATATAAATTTTTAGGTTTAGATTTTTAGGTGTTATATAAAAAAATGAGGTGTAAAAAAATGAATGAAGATAGAATATTGGAGTCAGCAGAGTTAAAAGAGGACAATATTCAAAAAAATTTGCGTCCAAAGACGTTTAGTGATTATATTGGGCAAGAAAATTTAAAAGAAAAAATGAATATTTTTATAAAGGCTGCAAAGATGAGAAATGATTCGATGGATCATATTTTGCTATATGGACCTCCAGGACTTGGGAAAACGACGTTGGCAGGGGTTATTGCAACAGAAATGGGAGCTAATTTGAAAATAACTACTGGTCCAGTGTTGGAAAAATCAGGAGATTTAGCGGCTATTTTGACATCTTTGGAAGAAAATGATATTCTATTTATAGATGAGATTCATCGATTAAATACTTCTGTGGAAGAAATTTTGTATCCAGCGATGGAAGATGGAGAATTGGACATTTTGATTGGAAAAGGTCCGTCAGCTAGAAGTATTCGTATTGAATTGCCGAAATTTACTTTGATTGGTGCGACAACTAAGGCAGGACAGTTGAGTACGCCATTAAGAGATAGATTTGGTGTGACACATAAAATGGAATATTACAAAATTGAAGAATTGAAGGAAATTATTCGTCGTGGAGCGAATATTTTGGATATTTCGTATGATGAAGAAGGAATAACAGAGATTGCGAAAAGAAGTAGAGGAACACCGAGAATTGCGAATAGACTTTTGAAGAGAGCTAGGGATTTTGCATTGGTTGAAGGTGTGGGAATTCTAGATAAAAAGAGTGTTGATGGGATATTAAGTCTTTTGGCAGTCGATGAAAAAGGATTAGATGAATTAGATAGAAAAATTTTGAAATCAATAGTAAGTGTTTATAACGGAGGTCCTGTGGGAATAGAAACGTTGTCATTGCTGTTAGGTGAAGATAGAAGGACAGTGGAAGAGGTTTATGAGCCTTATTTAGTAAAAATTGGATTTATAAAAAGAACGACGCGTGGAAGAGTTGTTACAGAATTAGGTTATAATCATTTAGGATTGGAAAAAATATTAGAATAGAAATTTTAGAAAAAAATAAAGTTGTAAAATGAGTAAATAAGGTAGGTTGAGATTGTTAACGGTTATAGCGGAAAAAGATAATATAAGCAAAAAAATGAGATTTTTAATAAATGATAAATCAGATTGTAATCATATACAAAATGTTTTTTTAGGCTTAAAGTTGGCGATGAATTAAGAGTTGTCGATGGAGAAAGAGAATATTTGACAAAAAAATTTTTAGATATTTCTAAAAAAAGAAGTTTTGCTAGAAATATTGGAAGAGAAGGAAGATGAGTATTCTCTAGGAGTTGAGATTGATATTGCGTTGGGAATTTTGAAAAATGATAAAATGAATTTGGCAATACAAAAACTAACTGAAATTGGAATAAATGAAATAATTCCGTTACAAACAGAAAGAGTTGTTGTAAAAATTAATGAGAAAAAAGACAAATGGGATACGATTGTAAGGGAAACATTAAAGCAATGTCGAGGAGTAAAATTTACAAAAATATCGCCTGTAAAAAAATTGAAAGAAATTGATTACGAAAAATATGATAAAGTGATTTTTGCTTATGAAAATAGTGATGAAGCGAAATCAGTTGTTAATTTGATAAATGAAAATTGTAAGAAAATATTGTATGTGATTGGACCTGAAGGTGGAATTACTGAATCAGAAGTTGAATTTTTAAAGGAAGTAGGAGCTGTGGAAGTGAGTTTAGGAAAAAGAATTTTGAGAGCAGAAACGGCGGCTATTGTATTAGGAGGAGTGATTGCGAATAGTTTTTTTATAAATAAGTAAGTAAAAAAATGCTTTTTTTATTAAGCAATAGAGATAAAATTCACAAATAAAAAAATTATGTATAAAAATATTAAGAAAGGAAAAGTGAGAGAATGAGTTTAACAACAAATTATGGAAAAGAAGTATCTTCAATTATTGATATTATTGAAGACAAAAAAGGACAAGACATCAAAGTTTATGATATGAGAGGAAAATCGCCATTTTTCGATTATTCAATTGTGTGTACAGGTAGTTCGTCTAGAAATATTGAGGCAATAGCTACTGATATTAAAAAAAGCTTGGAAAATATAAGAAATGTGGAAGGGTTAGATGAATGTAACTGGGTTTTAATCGATTCAGGAGACATAATTATTAGTATTTTTAGTAAAGATGCTAGAGAATACTATCAATTAGATAGCTTTTATGAAGGTGTAAATAACCACGACGACGAAGAATTTTAAGAAATGTAATTTTTAAGGAAGAGGACGGAAATGAGAGAATTAGATAAAGAGGAGAAAAATCCCCGATATATTGCATTTATTGCCGTAGTGGGTATAGCTTTTTTAATTTTAGTTTCAAAACTATTCACATTACAAGTCTTGAATGCGGCGGTGTACGAGGAGAGAGCTTTACAAAATAGAATTAGAACAAATGTTGTAAAGGCGACAAGAGGACAAATTTTTGATAGAGAAGGAAAATTATTAGCAAAAAATATTACTGGTTATCAATTGATTCATACAGATACGAAACCATTGACACCAAAAGATATGGAAATTTTGAATCAGCTTAAAAATATGAATGAGCAACAAATTTCTGAAAGATTGTCGACTGAAAGAAAACCTGTGGCTGAAAAATTATATGATACGATAATGGATGTTAAGAAAATAAGTGCAGTTACGGGATACACTCCAGATTATCTTTTAGATAGATTTTTTAAACAACAAAGAGTTGGTACTGATAAAAAAATATTGGTTATAGAAGATTTGGATAAAAATGTTGCGTTGAAAGCGATTGAAAAATTGAATAACACTGATAGAATTGATATTGTTGAATATAATAAGAGATTTTATCCTGAAAATAATATTGCTTCTAATGTAATTGGGTATGTAAAACCGATTAACGAGAAAGAATATAAAGATCTTAAGGATGAAGGTTATCAAAACAACGATTTGATTGGGAAAAAAGGTGTCGAAAAAAGTTATGATAAAGAAATGAAAGGTCAAGACGGAATGGAAAATGTCGAAGTTGATGCGAAAGGAAACACTGTAAGACAAGTAAATTCGACAGAAAGTACAGCAGGGAAAAACGTTTATTTATCAATTGATTTAGATTTACAAAAATATATGACAGATGCTTTTTCTGGGAAAAGTGGAGCTTTTATCGCAATGGAAGCTAAAACTGGGAAAATTATTACATTTGTAAGTAGTCCAGAAATTGACTTGAATTTATTGAGTTCTAGAATTTCTGATAGCGATTGGAATGCTTTGGCAAAATCTTCATCGAAACCACTTGTAAATAAAGGAATTGCAGGATTATACCCTCCAGGATCAACATTTAAAGCAGTAACAGGAAGTGCTATATTAGAATCTGGAGTATCACCTTATGCGACAGTAAATTCGACAGGACAATATAAATATGGGAAAGTTATTTTTAGAGATTCACATAAATACGGACATGGTATAACAAATTTTGCTAAATCAATAGAAGAATCAGTAAATACTTACTATTACGTATTTTCTCAAAAAGTAAAAATTCAAAATATTATAAAATATGCTAAAGAATTTGGAATTGGTGAAAAAACAGGTGTAGATATTCCTGGGGAATTAGCAGGAACATTGCCAAGTCCTGAATGGAAAAAGAAAAGATTTAAAAAGGCAAAAGATCAAACTTGGTTGCCTGGAGATTTGATTAATATGTCGATTGGACAAGGTTACGTTTTAGCAACGCCTATGCAAATTGCGAGTGTTTATCAAACAATAGCTAATAACGGTGTAAAAATGAAACCGACTGTTGTAGACAGATTTGTAAGTTACAATGGAAAAGTGGAAGAAAATAAACCACAAGTTGCTAAAAAATTGAATATTAGTGCGAAAACATTGAAATTAGTAAAAGATGCTTTGAGATTACCGGTTGTTGGATATGGTGGAACAGCTAAATTGTTGAGAATAGATGGATATCCAGTTTCAGCTAAAACAGGTACAGCACAAAATACAGGGTTTAGCGATAACCACTCATGGATCGCAGGATTTTTCCCATCAGATAATCCTCAAATTGTATTCGTTTCATTAGTAGAAGGAGGAGGTTACGGAGGAGTAGCTTCTGGAGAAATGGCAAGAAAATTCATCTTGAAATATAGAGAAAAAAATATGTGTTGAAAAAAAATGTTAATGACGATGGAAGTAAAAAAAGACGGTAAAGATGGAAAAAAATAATGATAAAAAAAGATGATAAAAAAATAAAAAAAGTAGTAGCGAAAAAAATTAAAATTAATTGAAAAAAATTTAGATTTTTTTGTAGAAATAGATAATTTAAAAATAAGAGAAAAGAAGGAGGAGCTAAATAATGTCAGATGAAAAGAAAAAAGGGGCAGAAAAATCAGAAAGTCCTTTTAAAAGAAATTTTTTTCTAAAAAAATTCTGCCAAAGTAAATAGAGTTAAGGCAGCTACGAAAAGGAAAAGAATGAATAATGACGAACATTTAGGTGATACAGTAAATTCTAAATATTTACTGAATAAAAAGACGAAACATCACAATAATAATAGGAACGAGAAGTTTGATGCGAGAAAGAAAGATGATAAAATGTATATTATTCCACTTGGTGGGATAGAAGAAATTGGGAAAAATATGACTGCGTTTCAATATAAAGATGAGATAGTTATTGTGGATGCAGGATTAACATTCCCAGAAGATGAGCATTTGGGGATAGATGTGATTATTCCAGATTTTGCTTATTTGGAAAGTAATAGAGATAAAATTAAGGCGTTATTGTTGACGCATGGGCATGAGGATCATATTGGAGCGATACCTTATTTGTATCAAAAATTAGGTTCAGAAGATATTCCTATGTATGGTGGTAGATTGACGCTAGAATTGGCAAAAGCTAAATTTGAGAGAAAAGATGCAAAATTACCAAAAGAAAAAATTATAAAAGGAAGAAGTATTTTGAAAATTTCAAAATATTTTACAGTTGAATTTATAAGTGTAACGCATAGTATTGCAGATTGTTATGCAATTTGTATAAAAACTCCAGCTGGAACGATTTTACATTCGGGAGATTTCAAAGTGGATTTAACACCGATTGATGGAGAAGGATTTGATTTTGGAAGATTGGCACAATTGGGAGAAGAAGGAGTAGATTTATTGTTATCAGATAGTACGAATGCATTGATACAAGGATTTACACCATCAGAAAGAACAGTTGGAGAAAGTTTGAAAGAAGAGTTTTCTAAAGCAAAAGGAAGAATTATTTTAGCGGCATTTGCTTCGCATGTACACAGATTACAGCAAATTATTAATATCGCAGAAAAACATGGTAGAAAAATTGCGATTGATGGAAGAAGTATGGTAAAAATATTTGAAATTTGTTCAAATTTAGGATATTTAAAAATTCCTAGAGGAATTATGGTTGATATAAATCGTGTTGAATCATTACCAGCAAACCAAGTGTTAATTATTTGTACAGGAACTCAAGGGGAGCCACTTGCAGCATTGTCGAGAATAGCGAATGGTTCACATAAACATATTTCGTTGAGAGAAGGGGATACAGTTGTGATTTCAGCTACACCAATTCCTGGAAATGAAAAAGCGGCTTATAAAAATATTAATCAATTGATGAAGAGAAATGCAAATGTCGTTTTTGAAAAAGTAGTAGGAATCCACGTTTCTGGACATGGATGCCAAGAAGAACAAAAATTAATGTTAAATCTTGTAAAACCAAAATTCTTTATGCCAGTTCATGGGGAATATATGATGCTTAAAAAACATAAAGAATTAGCTGAAGCAGTTGGAATACCTTCAAACAATATTTTATTAACAGAAAATGGAATGAAATTAGAGTTGACAAAATCAAAATTTAGATCGGTTGGAAGAGTACCAAGTGGAGCAACTTTAATTGATGGATTTGGAATTGGAGATATTGGTAATGCAGTATTGAAAGATAGACAAAATTTAGCAGATGATGGAATTGTAATAATTTCGGTTTCTCAATATAAAACTGGTAAATTTAGCAGACAAGTTGAGCTAGTAACTAGAGGATTTGTATACAATAAAGATGCAGAAAGTTTATTGGCTGAAACTAAAGAATTGATAAAATTAGAGTTAGAAAATCTGGAAAGCCAAGAAATAAAAAGAAATTGGTAAAATAAAACAAAAATTAAAAAAATAAAAAGTGGGAGAATTTTTTAAATAAGAAAACAGATAGAGAACCAATAATTCTTCCAATAATTATGGAGGTTTAATAAATGCAACTTTCAAGTAAAGAAAGAGCTTTTTGAAAAAAATTGGCACATAATTTAGATCCAATTGTGAGAATTGGAAAAAGATGGAATAGATGAAAATGTATTAAAAAGTATTTCTGATGTTATAAATAAAAGGGAATTGATAAAAGTAAAAATTTTACAAAATTCTACAGTTGAAGTGGAAAGAGAATTGGGGACAGAAATTGCTAATAAAACTCAATCGGTTTTTGTGGATAGTATCGGTAAGATTTTGATTTTATTTAAGCCAAGTAAAGCGAAAGATGCTAAAATAACACCAGAATTTAATGAATTTAAAAAGAAAAAGAGAGGAAAATAATGAGTGGTGGAATTGTCTTTGGAAATAGATTACTTGATGTAGCTTTAATTTCTTGTTTTGCAGCACAATTCTATAAAGTTTTCTCTCCCCTTTTTCGAGGGAAAAAGATACAGTGGATTAGGCTTCTAGAAACAGGAGGAATGCCTAGTTCACATGCCTCAACAGTAGTATCGCTAGTAACAGGAGTATTTATACTAAAAGGAGCAAGTTCTATAGAATTTGCGATTTCGATGGTTTTTGCTTCAATTGTACTTTATGATGCAACTGGTGTTAGAAGACAAGCTGGGAAACACGCTAAGGCGTTGAATATGCTTATTGAAAGTATTGAAAGAAGAGATGGAATAGAAATAATAAACGAACAATTTAAGGAATTTTTAGGACACACTCCAATTGAAGTTTTAGTAGGAAGTATTTTAGGTATAATTATTGGGTTACTATTTAAAGGATATATTTTAGGATAAAAATTAAATAATAAAAAATAAATAGAAATATAAGATATATGATTTATCATAAAAGATATATTTCTTAATAAATAAGTGAGAATCTTTTTTTCTTCTTTCAAGAATTTCAAATAAATAAATTTTTGAATAGAAGAAATTGAAATAATAAGAGATTTTTTTAAATTATAGATAGAGGAAATTTGAGTATGAAAAAAAGGTTAGATTTAATACTTGTAGAAAGAGGATTGTTTGAAACTAGAGAAAAGGCTAAACGAGAAATCATGGTCGGAAATATAATTGTAAATGAACAAGCAGTTACAAAAGCGGGGACAAACTTTAAAGATGATGAAAAATTAAATATAAGAATAAAAAACAAATTAAGGTATGTGAGCCGTGGTGGATTAAAGTTGGAGAAAGCCATTAAAGAGTGGGAATTAGACTTTAATGATAAATTAGTTTTGGATATTGGAGCTTCTACAGGTGGATTTACAGATTGTGCCTTGCAAAATGGTGCAAAAAGAGTTTATAGTGTCGATGTTGGGACAAATCAGTTGGATTGGAAATTGAGAAATGATGACAGAGTTGTTTCGATAGAAGAGACTCATATAAAGGACTTAACACCAGAAAATATTGAAAACAATAAAGTTGACTATATTGTAATTGATGTATCTTTTATTTCTTTAACAAAAGTTATTCCTTATTTTGAGAAATTTTTAAAAGAAAATGGAAAAGCTGTAATGCTAGTAAAACCACAATTTGAAGTGGGTAGAGAGAAAATAGGACGAAATGGTGTTGTTCAAGAAGAAGAATATCACGATGAGGCTATTAAAAAAATTATTGCTTTTTCAAAAGAATGTGGTTACGAATTAGTAGGCGTTAAAGATTCGCCAATAAAGGGAGCAAAAGGAAATAGCGAATTTTTAATGTTAGTAACACACAAAAAGTGTTAATTTGAATAAAAAGAGTCGTAAAATAAGGAGGAAACGATGAAAAAAAGTAAATTGCTTCAAGCGGTATTGGGAGTTATCTTAGCAGGAGCACCATTATTTGCAGCAACAACTGTAATAAAATCAGCTGTAAATGATAAAAATGTAAGCGCAGGATATTCAAAAGATTCAATAGAATTGAATAGAATAGTAGATGTAATTAATATTATTGAAACTAATTTTGTTGGAACGAAAACAAATAAAAATGATAAAGGTGAAAAAACAGCAGAAAATGTTGCAACGCCAAGTAAAGAAGAGTTGTACAAAGGAGCTGTAGAAGGTGTTGTTAGAAAATTAGATGACCCTTATTCTGAATATTTATCAACAGAAGATTTAAAAGATTTTACTGAAGATATGGACGGAGAATACACTGGAGTTGGAATGAGTGTAAGCAAGAAAAAAGGAGAGCCATTAGAAGTTGTATCACCGTTTATCGGAAGTCCAGCTGAAAAAGTTGGTATGAGAATAAAAGACAAAATTACCAAAGTTGATGGAAAAGATATATTGCCATTGACAGCTACTGAAACTGTAAAATTGTTAAAAGGTAAGGAAAACACAAAAGTAGAAGTAGAAGTTGTAAGAGAAGGTAGAAAAGAACCTTTCAAAGTTACTATGACAAGAGCTAAAATTAAACTTGAAATGGTTGAAAGCAAAATGCTTGAAAATAAAATTGGTTATGTGAGTCTTTTGAGATTTGGAAATAATGTTGGGACAGAAGTTGAAAAAGCTATAAAAGATTTAAAAGCAAAAGGAATGAGAGGATTGATTTTTGATTTAAGATCTAATCCAGGTGGTTCGTTACAAGAGGCTCAAGATATTACTTCATTATTTGTAAAAGATAATTTGATTGTTTATTTGAAATATAAAGATGGAAGAAGAAAAGATTACAACAGAACTTTACCATATTTAGGAGATTTCCCATTAATAGTATTGACAAATGAAGGAAGTGCTTCGGCTTCTGAAATTGTTACAGGTGCATTAAAAGATTATAAGAGAGCAACTATTATTGGAGAAAATACATTTGGTAAAGGAATTGTTCAACAAGTTATACCATTGAGAACAAATGATGCTATAAAATTAACTATTGCTCAATATTTCACACCGAAAGGGAACTATATTCATGGAAAAGGGATTGCGCCTGATATAAAAGTGGATATGGAAGAATTATTGACATTGAAAGGTTATGCAAATGATAGTGAACAAGCTATAAAAAATAGACAAAAAGAGATTGAAGATATCTTAATAAAAGATAAAGGTGCAGAAGAAGCTAAAAAAATTATTGCAGCTGGAGATGTTCAAATGAAAAGAGCTATCCAAGAAATGAATAAAAAAATTAGGTATAAAAATAGTAATTAATTGGATAAATTGTCTTGAATTTAAGAAAGAATTTTTTTGGTTCAAGACAGTTTTTTTTTAAAGAATAAATTAGAAATGGGAGAAATTATGTTTTATGTTGTTGGTACGCCAATAGGAAATTTAGAGGATATAACTTTTAGGGCCTTGAGAACGTTGAAAGAGGTCGATTACATTTTTGCAGAAGATACTCGTGTTACGAAGAAATTGTTGAAATTTTATGAGATTGATAAAATTGTATACCAGTATCACGAGCATAATAAACTTCATCAAATTCAGAATATTGTTAATTTGTTGAAGGATGAAAAGCAAATTGCGTTGGTAACTGATGCGGGAACGCCTTGTATATCAGATCCTGGATATGAGCTTGTAAATGAAGTCTTGAAAGAAGGAATTAAGGTTGTTGGAATTCCAGGGGCTTCTTCGATAGTAACAGGTGCAAGTGTATCAGGATTGGATATGAGAAGAATGGCGTATGAAGGATTTTTGCCAAAGAAAAAAGGAAGACAAACTTTGTTTAATAAACTAAAAGAGGAAGAAAGAACAATTGTAATCCTTGAATCACCAAATCGAATTTTGAAAACATTGAAGGATATACGAGAATATTTAGGTGAAAGATACGTTGTAATTACTCGTGAACTTACAAAAGTATATGAAGAAATTATACGAGGTGATGTTTCAGAAATAATTGAAAGACTTGAAGAAAAACCTATAAAAGGGGAAATCGTTTTGTTTATTAGAGCAAAAGATTAGTGGAAATTTATTTTGAAAGTATTTTTTTGTAATGATAAAAAAACTAGAAGAAATTTTTATTGAAAGAGAGAAAATTATGAATATAAACTGGTATCCAGGCCATATGAAAAAAACTAAGGAACTAATTGTAGAAAATTTAAAAATAATAGATATCGTAATAGAAATTCTGGATGCGAGAATACCGTTATCAAGTAAAAAAATCCCGATATTTCAAAGTTAGCGAATGGAAAACAGAAAATTGTGATTCTGAATAAGATTGATTTAATTGATGCAAAAGAGTTGAAAAAATGGGAAAATTACTTTTTGGAAAATCATATTTCAGATTATTTTGTGGCTTTGAGCGTGGAAAAAGGGACGAATTTTAATGAATTGAGAAAAATAACAGATAGAATTTATAACGAAAAAAATTGGAGAAAGTTAAGAAAAAAAGGTTTGAGGAAAACTTCTGTAAGAGCGATGATTGTTGGGATTCCAAATGTTGGAAAATCGAAATTTATTAATAAATTTGTGAATAAAAATAAAGCGAGAGTAGGAAATACGCCAGGATTTACGAAGGGGAAACAGTGGATAAAAATAGACGATAAGCTAGAATTATTAGATACCCCAGGAGTTTTATGGCCTAAATTTGAGGATGAAAAAGTGGCGTTTAATTTGTCGATAACTGGATCGATTAAAGATAATGTGTTGCCGTTGGAGCAAGTAGCGTTGAAATTTATTGATAGATTGAAAGAGTTGGAAAAATTAGAGAATTTGATAAAATCGTATAATTTGAGTGAAACTGTGACGAAAGAAGAAATTTATAAATTGGAAAATCACAAAATTTTAGAAATTTTAGAGAAGAGGCTGGGAGTGACGAAACAAGATGAACATAATTATGAAATTATTTCCAGAAGACTTTTAAAAGATTATAGAATGGGAAAAATTGGGAAATTCTTTTTAGAATTGCCAGAAGGAGAGTGAGATATGAGAATTGGGATATTTACTGATACGTATAGACCCCAAGTAAACGGAGTTGTTAGCTCAATTACAACTTTAGAGCAACAACTGAGAAAAAGAGGACATAAGGTTTATATTATAACGACAACTGATCCAGATGCACCGACTGTCGAGCCAAATGTATTGAGAATTCCAAGCGTGGAGTTTAAGCCAGCACCACAGTATAGATTGGGATTGATGTATTCGCCGAAAATTGTTAAGAAGATAAAAAAATTGGAGTTGGATATCATTCATTCGCAGACAGAATGGGGAGTTGGAACTTTTTCGAGATTTGTGGCGACAAAATTGCATATACCATTGGTTCACACTTATCATACGTTGTATGAATACTATACACACTACATTTTTAGAGGACATATGGTGGCTCAAGCAAAAAAAATTGCAGCTGCGATAAGTAAATTTTATTGTGATAAATGTAACGCTTTGATTGTTCCAACAAGAAAAGTTGAAGATATTTTGTATTCATATGATGTTGAAAAGGAAATGAATGTCATTCCAACGGGACTTGATATTAAGAAATTTTATCGAGAAAATTATACAGATGAAGATAGAGAGTTTATCAAGGAAAATTATAAAATAAAAGACACTGACTTTTTGTGTGTTTACATTGGAAGAGTGGCTGAAGAAAAAAGTATTGATTTATTGATTGAGATGTTTGCAAAAATTGATGATCCTAATTATAAATTTATGATTGTTGGGAAAAGTTTTGGAGATATCGGAGATAAATTGAAGGAACAGGCTGAAAGTTTGGGAATTTTGGATAGAGTGATTTTTGTTGGAGAGGTTCCGCACGAGAATGTTCCGATTTACTATCAAATTGGAGATGTATTTTTGAATGCGAGTATTTCTGAAACACAAGGATTGACTTTTGTTGAGGCGATGGCGGCTGAAGTGCCTGTTAATGCGAGATATGATTTGAATTTGGAAGACTTATTAGTAAAAAATGAAGCAGGACTTGTTTATAAAAATGAGGAAGAATTTATTACTAATTTGAAAAAAAATTGAAGGAAGATAAAGAATTTAGAGATAAAATAATAAAAAAATGCTTTTAAAGTTTCACAAGATTATACATCTGAAAAATTTGGTGAAAGAGTGGAAGCAGTATACAAAAAAACAATAGAGGAGTATGATGCAGATGAAAGTTTTACTATTTTCAGAGGGGAAAAATTTATTCAGCAAATCCGGCGTTGGGCAAGCCCTAAATCATCAAAAAGAAGCCCTTGGAGCAAATAATGTTGAATTTACTTTGGATGAAAAAGACGATTATGATTTAGTGCATATAAATACGATTGGATTAAAATCTTTTCAAGTGTTGCGACAAGCGAAAAAAAGAGGGATTCCAGTAATTTACCATACGCATACAACTTACGAAGATTTTAGAGGAAGTGTGAAATTTAGTAATCAAATTGCACCGATTATAAAATTTTGGACAAAAATATTATACAATAGTGCAGATTATTTGATTTCTCCGAGCGAGTATACAAAAAATTTAATTAAAACGAAGTATTTGAGAAAAGATAAGGAAATACGGGTAATTTCAAATGGTGTTGATACAAAGAATTTTTGTAAAAATGAAGAATTGAAAAATAAATTTTTGGAAGAATATAAGATTGATAAGCCGTTGGTGATTACAGCGGGATTGCCGTTTGAGAGAAAAGGTATCCAAGATTTTATGAAACTTGCAGAAAAAAGGAAAGATTATCAATTTATGTGGTTTGGTTCGTCGAGTATAAAATCGATGTTGCCGAAAAAAATTCAGCATATAATTGAAAATCCGCCTAAAAATGTGATTTTTCCTGGATATGTTGAGAAAGATATGTTGATTGGAGCATTTAGTGCTGCAAAAGCCTTTTTGTTTATGACATATGAGGAGAATGAAGGGATTGTTGTGTTGGAAGCGTTGTCTGCTCAATTGCCAATAGTTGTCAGAGATATTCCTGTTTATAATAAATGGCTTCAAGATGGTGTAAACTGTTTCAAAGCTAAAAATAATACAGGATTTATAGAAAAATTGAGAAAAGTTGTTAATGGTGAAGTGGAAAATTTAGATGAAATTGTGAAAAATGCGTATGAACTTGCAAAAGAAAGAGATTTGACAGAAATTGGTAAGAAATATAAAGAATATTATGAATATGTGTTAGAAAATTTTGGAAAATAAATATAGAATAAGAAGGAGAAATTTATGAAAAAAATTGTAATATCACTATTTCTAATGGTTACGATGTTAAGTTTTTCGGCTAAAAAGAATAGTGCAGAAAATGAGATTAGAGCTAGTTTTGACAGATTTATGCAAGATTTAAAATCAGAGAAAGCAATAGATGATGATAAGTTAACTCAGAGCGATATTGACGAAGCAATAAATGAAATGCCGAAGGAATTAAGAGGTTTTGTTAAAGAGATGTCACCAGCATTATTACAGTTAGATCAAAATAATGATTTGAAAAATTTTTACAAGAAAGCATATGATAAAATGAGTTATAATATAACAAAAGTTACTCAAAAAGGGAATGAAGGTGTTGTGGAAGTATTTGTGAAAATGCCTGATTTTAATTCTTATAGTGGCGAAATTGAAAAAGTCTTTTTGAATCAAAAATTTGGAAATTTAGATAAAAAAATACAAAAACTAAAAGATGTTTTTTTGGGAACATTATGGATGCGACAGTTAAAGAGTTTAGTAAAAATTTTTAGATAGAAAAGATTTGAAATATACTCAAGAAAAATATGAAAATTTATTTTTGAAAAAAAGTTGATGGAGAATGGGTTCCGCAAATGGATTTTAAAAAGAATAAAGATCTAATGAAAATAATGTCATTCAATTTATCAAATGATTTATTTTAGGAAATTTTTTTAAAGAAATTGTAGAGATATGTAAAAATTTTTTGTGTAAACCTCTAAATAATATGTAGTAAAAAAACTATATATCATTTGGAGGTTTTTTTATTATAGCTAAAAAGGAAATTAAAAGAGAGTATCTTGAATTTTTGTGTAAACTAAGAAGTGAAACCAATAAATTTAACACTCTATTTTTTTATTTAAATAAAAAAATTTTTACACTCTCAGTCTACACAAAAAAATGACACTCTCAATAAATCTTTGATTTTTTTAAAAAAATCTTCTGAATTTATACTTTATAATAAAAAAATTATTTTTGAGATTATTTACTTTCTAACTCATTACAAGCTGTTTCCAATTGTTTTAACGCTCTTTCCAATACACTTCTCGGACAAGCAGTGTTAATACGCATAAATCCACTCGAACCATGATTAAATGCACGACAAGAATTTAATCCTATTTTTGCCTTTTGATAAATAAATTTTTCCAATTCATCTTGATTCAAATTATATTTTTCCATCAATTCACGGCAATCTAGCCAAACTAAGTAAGTAGCTTGTGGAACATTAGGCTTAATTAACGGAATATTTTTTTTCATAAAATCATTTAAGAAAAGAATATTTTTTTCCAAATAGTCGATTAATTGAATTAAATAATCTTCACCTTCTGTATAAGCAGCAATAGTTGCAACCAAATTAAAAGGATTATTTCTGTGAACTTCCAAATCTTTCCAAAATCTATCAAATCTCGTTTTATTTTCGATATTATTGAATACAATTGTTGCAGATTGTAAACCAGCTAAATTAAAGGCTTTCCCAGTAGCAGTACAAGTTATTGTATTTTGTCTAATTTCCTCTGAAACACTTGCCATTGGAATATGTTGGTTTCCCCAAAGAGTCAAATCAGCATGAATTTCATCAGAAATAACAGGTACATTATATTTTATACACAAATTTCCAATCGCTTTCAATTCTTCACGACTCCAAACATGTCCCAAAGGATTATGCGGATTACAAAAAATAAATAATTTTGGATGTTGCTTCAATTTTTCTTCCAAATCTTCCAAATCAACAGTGAAAACTCCATTTTTTTCTTTAAATTTATTTTCTAAAATAATTCTTTTGTTGTCAGTACTAATATCGTAAAATTCCGAATAAACAGGTGGCTGAATCAAAATAGTATCTCCTTCTTCAGAAAATAATTTTATCAACGATCCAAGCGTAGGCACAACACCAATACTAAAGCTCAAAAGCTCTTTTTTAGGCTCCCATCCAAATCTTTTCTTTTGCCAGTTAATAAAAGATTCAAAATATTCATCAGGACGATAAACATACCCAAAAATTCCGTGCTGAGCCTTTTTTTCAAGTGCATCAATAATCGGTTGAGCAGTTTTAAAATCCATATCCGCAATCCACAAAGGAATGAAGTCTTCAGGCTCTTTCCCATGCTCAAATCCAAATCTAGCCAATTCATTATATTTAACAGAATGATTATTTTTTCTATCAATAATCTCATCAAAGTTGTATTTCATAATATCACACCTTTCATTTTTTGTAGAGTTTTATTCAATAATAGTTCTCAAAATTTCCAATTCTCCATTCAATTTAACCTCAATATTTACAGGCACTAACAAACTTTCTCCCTTTTGAATTTCAAGCGAAATAATTTTCCCCATTTTCATTTTTTTATGAGAAATAGTACCTTTCCCCTCTAAAAATAGAGTAAATAATCATACTCTCATGACAAACATCATCAAATTCTCCAGAAATCTTAATTCTATCAATCGAATAATATTTTTTCCTAATAATCGTTTTTCTAGTTTCATTACCAACGAAATTTGTATGAGTAATTATAGGTTTTTTTGATTAAAATCAATAACTTCTGCGGCATCATCCAAGTGCAATTCTCTTTTTTTACCATTTTGAATTCTATCAAAATCATAAATTCTATAAGTTATATCAGAATTTTCCTGAATTTCAGCAAAAATTACACTTCCCTTCAAAGAAGCATGAACCATTCCAGGCACAATATCAATTAAATCGCCCTTTTTCACAGTAATTTCATTAAATAATCCCTCAAAATTATTTTCTTTTGTTTTTCTCAAAAATTCCTCTTTCGTAACGCCTTCTTTCATACCCATAATCAAAGTAGCATCATCACTAGCTTCCATAATAAACCAAGATTCACTTTTTCCTAATTCATTATGTTTTTTCAACGCAACTTCATCACTAGGATGAACTTGAATAGAAAGTCGATCATTAACATCTAAATATTTTATCAATAATGGAAATCTATCTTTGTAATTTTGGTAAGGTTTTTCACCAACTAATTTATCTTTGTATTCGGAATAAATTTCTTGTAAAGTTTTTCCCGCAAGAGGCCCATTTTCAACAATTCCCATTCCATTTGGATGTGCTGAAACTTCCCAAGATTCTCCGATATTTTTATCCTTTGGCAATTGCATATTTAATTTTTCCTCAAACGCACGTCCTCCCCAAACTTTTTCAATAAAAACTTTTTTAAAACGCATTGGATACAACATAAATATTCTCCTTAACTTTTTTTAAAATTGTTAAGTAAATAATATCATTTTAGCAGTAAAAAGACAAGTAGGGATATTTAAATTTTTGGGTTATTGACAAATTTGAAAAAAATAGTATAATCCTTTTTGTAAATGGATTGTTACTGTTAGGCAGGCAAAACCTTGATTAATAAATATGATTATTTTTTTCGTGTTTAATAATCAAGGTTTTTTTCTATCTAAAATGATGAATGTTAATGGGAGTTTGAAAAATGAGTAATAAAAATTCAAAAAAATTTTTGATATTTTTATTAAAAAAATGATTTAAAAATAAAAAAAGGTTAGAATTAAAAATAAATGATTAGGAGGAGAAAAAAATGGCTAATAAAAGATTTCCAGAAGGATTTTTATGGGGAGGAGCTACTGCTGCAAATCAGCTTGAAGGTGCATACAATGAAGATGGAAAAGGATTATCAGTACAAGATGTAACTCCAAAAGGTGGAGCAAATGTTGGTGGAGAAGTGTTGATTACGAAAGAGCCGACAGAAGATAATTTGAAATTAAAAGGAATTGATTTTTATCACAGATATAAAGAAGATATTGCTTTGTTTGCAGAAATGGGATTTAAAGTATTTAGAATTTCAATTGCCTGGAGCAGAATTTTTCCAAAAGGAGATGAATCGGAACCAAATGAAGCAGGACTAAAATTTTATGATAATTTATTTGATGAAATGGCAAAATATGGGATTGAGCCACTTGTAACATTGTCACATTACGAAACACCACTTCATTTGGCAAGAGAATATAATGGATGGACAAATAGAAAGTTAATTAAATTTTTTGAAAGATATGTTCGTACAGTGTTTGAAAGATATAAAAATAAGGTAAAATACTGGTTGACATTTAACGAAATAAATTCTGTTTTACATGCTCCGTTTATGAGTGGAGGAATTCCAACTGATGGAGAAGTGAAACCTACTAAACAGGAATTGTATCAAGCAGTTCACAATGAATTAGTGGCTTCTGCACTAGCTACAAAAGTTGGACATGAAATTAATCCAGATTTCAAAATTGGATGTATGATTCTATCAATGCCAGCTTATCCAATGACATCGCATCCACTTGATACATTAGCAGTAAGACAATTTGAGAGAGAAAATTATTTATTTGCTGATGTGCATGTGAGAGGAAAATATCCAGCATACGCAAGAAGATATTTTAAAGAAAATAATATAAATATTGAATTTGCTGAAGGTGATGAAAAATTATTAGCTGAAAATCCAGTTGATTTTGTATCGTTCTCGTATTATGTGAGTGTTGCTGCAGCACATAATCCGCAAGATTATCAAGGTGGAAAAGGTAACTTGTTAGGTGGATTGAAAAATCCATATTTAGAATCAAGTGAATGGGGTTGGCAAGTTGATCCAGTTGGACTTAGAATTGTATTGAATGATTTTTATGACAGATACCAAATTCCATTATTTATCGTAGAAAACGGACTTGGAGCAAAAGATGTTTTAGTTGATGGACCTAATGGCCCAACAGTTGAAGATGATTATAGAATTGATTATTTGAGAAGACATTTGGAACAAGTGAGAGAAGCGATTGAAGACGGAGTAGAAGTGCTAGGATATACTTCTTGGGGTTGTATTGATTTAGTTTCTGCATCAACAGCTCAAATGAGTAAAAGATACGGATATATTTATGTAGACAGAAATGATGATGGAACTGGTTCATTAAATCGTTATAAAAAGAAATCTTTTGACTGGTACAAAAAAGTGATCGCAAGTAATGGAGAAGATTTAGATTAATGTTTTTTGAATAACAGGGTGGTAATTTTATCATCCTGTTTTTTAAATTTTTTTCAAAAAAAACTCACATAAGTTTTAGGTTAGAGATATTAGAATTTTATGATATAATTTATTTAAGAAAAAAATTTTTAAGATTAATAAAAATAACTTGAAGGGAGAAAAAATGAAAAAATTTAAAATAGGATTGGTATCGAGGCTTTTGATTGCGATAGTTCTTGGTATTGGAGCGGGATTAGTTTTGCCAGAACCGATTATTAGGATAGCAGTAACTTTTTCAGGACTGTTTAGTAAATATTTAACATTTATTATACCGTTAATGATTATTGGATTTGTAGTAATTGGAATTGCAGATTTAACGCAAGGTGCGGGGAAATTGTTAGGAATTACAACACTTATTGCATACACTTCAACGGTTGTAGCTGGATCACTTGCCTACATAATGGCATCGACAGTCTTTCCACACATCATTGACGGAAGTGTTTTAATAAAAATTGGAAATCCAGAAGAAAACATGCTAAAACCTTTTTTTGAAATAAGTTTGCCACCGTTATTAGATGTAACTTCAGCCGTTGTATTTTCGTTCATAATGGGACTAGCAATAAGCTGGTTACGAACAACAGGATATCAAAAAGGTGAAACAATTTATCAATTATTCTCTGATTTTTCAGAAATAATAGTAAAAGTTTTATCAACGTCAATCATTCCAATTTTACCACTTTACATTTTTGGAACTTTTGCGAATATGGCTCATAGTGGAAGCGTTTTCACAGTAATGTCAATATTTATTAAAGTTTTTATTTGTGTGTTATTGTTGCATATTGCATATTTAATAGCGCTTTTTGTAGGAGCAGGTGCGATTGGAAAGAAAAATCCAATAAAATTATTGAAAAATCAAATTCCTGGCTACGTTACAGCTTTAGGAACACAATCATCAGCCGCAACAATTCCTGTAAATGTGGAATGTGCAAGAAATAATGGTGTTTCAGAGCAAATAAGAGATTTTGTCGTACCACTTTGTGCAACAATTCATATGGCAGGAAGTATTATCACAATAACAAGCTGTGTTACCGCCGTTTTAACAATGAATAATATGTCACACAGTTTAGCAATTATCGTTCCATTCATAATGACTTTAGGAGTAGCAATGGTAGCAGCCCCAGGAGCCCCAGGAGGAGCAATAATGTCAGCATTACCATTTTTAGGAATGGTTGGAATTAATTCAGCAGGACCGTTAGGGACATTACTTATTGCTTTGTATATAACTCAAGATAGTTTTGGAACAGCAGCTAATGTTTCAGGAGATAATGCGATTGCAGTGGTTGTAGATACAATTTATCACAAGTTTATAAAAAAGGATATTACAAAATAATCCAAAAAAACTATAATTTAGAGATAAAACACTAAATTTTGTATAAAAAGCAAAGTTTAAGTCTAGTAATCTAAATATCAAGAAAAATGCAATTCAAATTTACTAAAAAATATGGTAAAATTATTAAAAATAGAAATTAAAGAAAGGAGAGTATGTTTTCGACCAAACATACTATGAAAGATAATGAATATAATATTATTTGGTGCTCCAGGAGCAGGAAAAGGAACTCAAGCGAAAGAATTAATTAAAAAATATGAAATTCCTCAAATTTCAACAGGGGATATTTTAAGAGGTGCGATTGCAAACAAAACTCCACTTGGATTAGAAGCTAAAAAATTAATGGATCAAGGTCAATTGGTTTCTGATGAAATCGTAAATGGATTAGTAGAAGCTAGATTGCAAGAAGCTGATTGCGAAAAAGGATTCATTTTAGATGGCTTTCCAAGAACTGTTGCACAAGCAGAAGAATTAGACAAAATCATGAAAAAAATTGGAAAAGAAATTGATAAAGTAATTGCTTTAGAAGTAAGCGATGATGAAATTATTGAAAGAATTACTGGAAGAAGAGTATCAAAAGTGACTGGAAAAATTTATCACATTAAATATAATCCGCCAGTAGATGAAAAATTAGAAGATTTAGAACAAAGAGCAGATGACAACGAAGAAACTGTTAAAAAAAGATTGGCAGTTTACAATGAACAAACAGCACCTGTGTTAGATTTCTATAAAAAACAAAATAAAGTTTATGAAGTAGACGGTGCACAAGGATTAGAAAATATTACAAAAAGACATTATTGAAATTTTTAGAAAAAAATAGGAAAGAAGTATTAAAATGATAATTTACAAAACATTAGATGAAATAAAAAAAATAAAAGCTGCAAATCACATTATTGCACAATTATTTGAAGAAGTATTGCCTAAATACATAAAAGCAGGAATTAGCACTTACGAATTGGATCAAATATCAGAAGATTTTATAAGAAGTAAAGGTGCAATCCCAGGAACAAAAGGATATGACATTGGAAGACCTTACCCACCATATCCAGCAGCAACTTGTATTTCTGTAAACGAAGTTGTTGTACACGGAATTCCTAGCAAAAAACAAATTTTAAAAGAAGGGGATATTTTGACAATTGACACAGTTACAGTTTTAGACGGATATTTTGGAGATGCGGCAATAACTTATGCTGTAGGTGAAATTGACGAAACTTCTAAAAAATTGATGGAAGTAACTGAAAAAGCAAGAGAAATTGGAATCGAAGCATCAAGAGCTGGAAACAGAATAGGAGACATCGGAGCTGCAATTCAAGAATACGTCGAAAAATATGGATTTTCTTTAGTAAGAGACTTTGCTGGACATGGTTGTGGAAAAGAAATGCACGAAGACCCAATGGTACCAAATTATGGAAGAGCTGGAACTGGTGCAAAAATTGAAGATGGAATGGTAATCACAATCGAACCAATGGTAAATGTAGGAACTTACAGAGTAAAAATCTTGCCTGATATGTGGACAGCTGTAACAAAAGATGGAAAAAGATCAGCACAATATGAACATAGTATCGCCATTATTGATGGGAAGCCAGTTATTTTAAGTGTAAACGACTAAATTATTTTAGAATTTAAAAATTAAAAAAATTTTTTTGATAAATTTATTAAAACTAAAAATAATGAAAACTGTTTAAAAAAATAGAGCTATTTTTTTAGACAGTTTTTTTCATATCACTAGAAAAAAATTAAAAAAATTTTTACTTTTTGCAAAGAAAGGAGGAAAAAAATGTTGTTATTAATATTATCAGCACTTTTAACGTTATTCATAGCATTGGAACATATTTATATTTTTGTATTAGAAATGTTTTTCAATGAAAGTGAAACTGCTCAAAAAGCTTTTGGATTAGATTCAGAATTTCTAAAAGATGAACGTGTTAAAAATTTATTTTCAAATCAAGGTTTGTATAATGCTTTTTCTTGCAGTAGGACTGTTGTGGAGTTTGACAGAAACAGGTATTTTTAGATATCAGTTATCATTTTTCTTTTTGACTTGTGTTCTTTGTGCTGCAATTTATGGTTCTATAACATCTAATAAGAAAATATTTTACATTCAAGGAATTCCAGCACTTCTAGCACTAATATCTACAGGGATGTATATAATTTTGTAGAAATAAATTTATGAGTATGTATGACGTGATTATTTAGAAGTATTGAGATAGCTTTTTTATTTTTAAAAAGTTAGATATTTTTAATAAAAAAACGGTCTCTATGGGAGATATTATATCCTTAAAAAGACCGTTTTTTTATTCTATAAATTTATTTTTTTCTAATTTTATCTATGACGTTTAATATTTCTCTTCATTATCTCATTTTTTTATAAAGTTTTTCTTAGATAAATAGTTGTTAAAATTCCAGCAACAATTTCTGCTATCGGAAAAGCAATCCAAACACCTTTCATTCCCATTACTCTAGAAAGTAAATATGAAAGTGGAAGAATTACAATTAATTGACGAATTAGTGAAATAATAAGACTAAACGTACCTTTACCTAAAGCTTGGAAAGTTCCGCTTGAAACAATTGAAAAAGGTGCAATAAGGAATGAAAAACTTATTATTCTAAGTGCAGGTACTCCAATCGCAAGCATATTGTCTGACGCATCAAATATTTTCAAAATTTGAACTGGCAAAATCTGGCAAAGCACAAATCCAGCAAGCATAATACTAAACGCATAAATATTCGCAACTTTCACAGTTTTCAAAAGTCTTTTTATTTTCCCAGCACCGTAATTGTATGAAACAATGGAAATAACTGAATTATTCAATCCAAAAACTGGCAAGATAACAAAACTTTGTAATTTAAAATATACTCCTAAAACTGCTGTTGCTGTTGTAGAAAACGAAGCCAAAAGATTATTTAGCTGGAATATCATAAATGATGCTGCAGATTGCATAACTATTGATGGAAATCCAATTTCATAAATATTAACAATTGTTTTAAAATCTACTGCAAAGTTCTTAATAGAAATACGAACTTCATGATTTTTCGTAACATTAAAATATAAAGCCATAAACATTGCTACAGTTTGTCCAAAAATTGTAGCTACAGCCGCTCCAACAATTCCCATTTTTGGAAATCCAAAAAGCCCAAAGATAAGAATCGGATCAAAAATAATATTTATAATAGCTCCCGTACTTTGAGTAATCATCGTATAAATCGTTTTTCCTGACGCAATAAGCATTCTCTCAAAAGTAATTTCCATAATAATCGAAAACGCAAAAATAGAACAAATACTCAAATATTGGATTCCGTATGTTTCAATAATCCCTGAAGCTTTCTGAAATTCAAAATAAAATTTTGCCAAAAATATTCCAAAAAGTGCAAATAAAATAGAATTTAAAATTCCTAAAAAAATACCATTATGCACAACACGAGTTATCCCTTTCTCATCATGAGCTCCTAAATATCGAGCAATCAAAGCAGTTATCCCAACTCCAACACCAACTCCAGCTGAAATCATAAGATTTTGAGCAGGAAACGACATCGAAACAGCAGTAAGAGCATCCTCGTTAATTCTAGCCACAAAAAGGCTATCTACAATATTATAAAAAGCCTGTACAAACATCGAGGTTATAAGAGGCAGTGACATATTAATTATAAGTTTATTAATGGGCATAGTCCCCATTTTATTTTCTGGTCTTTTTCTTTTCGTTAAAGTCATCAAAAATTTTCCTTTCTATAAATTATTTATTTTCAAAAAAATAAAAAAATAATACTGCACGTCATTGTTATAAAAAAATACGGCTGTATTATTCACTTCTAAACATTATAGCAAAATTTTTTTAAACTTTGTAAAGAGAAATATTGCATTTTAATCAATAAAAAAAGTATAATATATTTGAAAAAAATAAAATTAAAAAAAGGAGATGTTTTTATGTCAAAAAAATCGAAAATGAAAAAAAGTATGAAAAAAATTTTATGATACAATCGCAGATAAATACGACTATATTTTTTTCCATTGTCACCAATGCAGAAAAAAATTTTTTTGGATGAAGAAGTAAAAGGTAAAAAAATATTAGATGTTGGAGCAGGAACAGGAAAAGTAACAAAAATATTTGAGTGAAAAAGGTATGGATTTGACTTCAATTGATTTAAACGAAAGACTTATAAAAAAAGCATCTGAAAAGGGAATTAAAAATTTTAAACGAAAATATGCTAAATATCGATAAATTCTCAAAATTTGACACGATAATAAATATAGGAAATGCATTACCACATTTAAACGACAAAAAAAGAAATCTACGAATTTCTAGAAAAAAATCATACAATCAATTAAATATTGGTGGAAAAAAATAATAATTCAAATTATAAATTTCGTAAAATTTATAAAAAAATAAAAAAATGAAAAATAATTTTCTTGGAAATCTTCCATTAATTGAAAATGAAAATGTAAAAATTTGAGAGGGCCTATTATCTAAATGAAGAAAAATAACATTATTTTTCAAAACAATACTCGATGACGAAATAGAAAAATGAAGAAATACTTCTAAACATCGCATTTGATGAGCTAAAAAGACTATTTTGAAAAAAAGTAGGATTTAAAAAAATATAAAAAAATTTATGGTGGATTTGATAAGTCAAAAATTTGATGCTAATAATTCGATGCCAGTTGTAATGACAGGAGAAAAAAATAATTTTTAAAAAAATTTAGCAAAAAAATATAAGTTTTTTTAATATTTTTTTAAGTAGACAAATCCCAAAAAAATATCGTATAATTAAAAAAACATGGATAAAATTGGATTTTTCTAAATTTAATTTTACCATAATTTTTAAAAATAAAAAAACTTTTCAAATGAAGTTAAAAAAATTTTTAGCAATTTGAAAAGGTAAAATGTTCAAAAAAACTAGACATTTTTTAAAAATTTTGTTATAATTGAAAGGATCTGAGGTGATTTTTATGGCAAAACAAGATGTTTTAGAGTTGGAAGGTGAAATTTTAGAAGCCTTACCAAACGCTATGTTCCAAGTAAGATTGGAAAATGGTCACGAAGTGTTAGGACATATCTCAGGAAAAATGAGAATGAATTACATCAAAATTTTACCTGGTGATAAAGTAACGGTAGAAGTTTCACCGTATGATTTATCAAGAGGTAGAATAGTTTACAGAAAAAAATAAACTAGTATTTGAAAGGAGGGTTTTTAGTGAAAGTAAAAGCTTCAGTAAAACCTATTTGTGACAAATGTAAAATCGTTAAACGTCACGGAAAAGTAAGAGTAATATGCGAAAACCCTAAACATAAGCAAATACAAGGATAATTAAGATTGACAAATAAACAAACTATAAAGATTTTTTTATTAGATATACTTATATTATAAAAAGATATTGAAGGTAAAAATTGTAAAAGTATGTTTGGCTGTAGAGCTTATTCCTTATAAAACTTATGTAAGGGCATATTGAAGAAGATTTAAAAATATCAAAAAAATGAGGAGGAACGAATTTGGCTAGGATAGCAGGAGTTGATATTCCAAGAAATAAAAAGAGTTGAAATTTCATTAACTTACATCTTTGGAATCGGAAAAAGTACTTCAAACAAAATTTTAGAAAAAGCAGGTGTTGATAAAAACATCAGAGTTAAAGATTTAACTGAAGAACAAGTAGCACAAATCAGAAACTTTGTAGAAGAATATAAAGTTGAAGGAGAATTAAGAAAAGAAATTAGACTTAATATAAAAAGATTACTTGACATTAAGAGTTACAGAGGATTAAGACATAGAAATGGATTACCTGTAAGAGGACAAAAAACTAAAACAAATGCAAGAACAAGAAAAGGGCCAGTTAAAATGGCAGTTGCTAAGAAAAAATAATTAAGTTAAGGAGGAAACCATAAGTGGCTAAAAAACCAGCAGTTTCAAAAAAGAAAAAATTAAAAAACATTCCTAATGGAATAGCATATATACACTCTACTTTCAATAATACTGTTGTAACTATTACAGATGCAGAAGGAAAAGTAGTAATTTGGAAATCAGGAGGAACTTCAGGGTTCAAAGGAACTAAAAAAGGAACTCCATTTGCAGCTCAAATAGCAGCTGAACAAGCAGCACAAGTTGCAATCGAAAACGGAATGAAACAAATCGAAGTTAAAATTAAAGGACCAGGATCAGGAAGAGAAGCTTCTATAAGATCAATCCAAGCGACTGGATTAGAAGTAACTAGAATAGTTGACATTACTCCAGTACCTCACAATGGTGCTAGACCGCCTAAAAAGAGAAGACCATAATTTTATAAACTAAGGAGGAAATAGATAAATGGCAAGAGATAGACAGCCGGTTTTAAAAAGATGTAGAAATCTTGGTTTAGATCCTAGTGTTTTAGGAGTAAACAAAAAATCAAATAGAAATATTAGACCAAATGCAAATAGAAAATTAACTGAATATGGAACACAGTTAAGAGAAAAACAAAGAGCAAGATTTGTTTATGGAGTGCAAGAAAAACAATTCCATAAATTATATGAAGAAGCAACAAGAAAAGAAGGAGTAACAGGGGTATTATTACTTCAATACTTAGAAAGAAGATTAGATAACGTAATCTATAGATTAGGATTCGGTTCAACTAGAAGACAAGCTAGACAAATAGTTAGTCATGGACATATTTTAATTAACGGAAAAAGAGTAGACATCGCTTCATATAGAGTAAAACAAGGTGATGTAATTACTGTTAAAGAAAATTCAAAAGAATTATCTGTAATTAAAGAATCTGTTGGACAAAAAACAGTTCCAGGATGGTTATCTTTAGAAGAAGGAACTTTAACTGGTAAAGTTTTAGAAAATCCAGGAAGAGATGCTGTTGATTTTGAAATCGACGAAGCGATGATTATCGAGTTCTATTCTAGATAATAATATTTTAATCCAAGGAGATGAATTAGCTTGTTAAAAATTGAAAAAATAGCTAAAGATGTTAAATTAACAGAAGAAAAAGAAAGCGATTATTCAGCTAAATATATACTAGAACCTTTATACAGAGGTTATGGGAACACTATTGGAAATGCTTTAAGAAGAATATTATTATCATCAATACCAGGTTCTGCCATAAAAGGAATCAAAATAGAAGGTGTTTTAAATGAATTTTCTACAATGGAAGGCGTAAAAGAAGCTGTAACGGATATTATTTTAAATGTAAAAGAAATAGTAGTAGAAGCAGATGAGCCAGGTGAGAAAAAAATGACACTTTCTGTTAAAGGACCTAAAGTTATAACGGCAGCTGATATTAAAACAGAGCCTGGAGTGAAAATTATAAATCCAGACCAAGTTATTGCTACGGTTACTACCGATAGAGAAGTTGATATGGAATTTTTAGTAGATTCTGGTGAAGGATTTGTAGTTTCTGATGAAATTGACACTGAAGGATGGCCAATAGGGTATTTAGCAGTAGATGCTATATATACACCTATTAGAAAAGTTAATTATACTGTTGAAGATACAATGGTAGGAAGAGTTACAAATTATGATAAATTAGAATTAGAAGTAACTACAGATGGTAGTATCGAAATTCATGATGCATTATCATATGCAGTAGATTTATTGACAGCTCATATTAAACCATTTACTAATATTGGAAATAGTATGAATAAATTTAGAGGTAGTGAAGACGAAACTACAGAAACTAATACTGAAGTAGAAAAATAATATTGAAGATATGAAGATTGAAGAATTAGATTTCACAGTAAGATCATATAATTGCTTGAAAAAAAGCAAATATTAATACAATTTCTGATTTAACTTCAATGTCATATGTTGAATTATTAAAAAAATTAAAAAAATTTAGGGAGAAAGTCTCTAAATGAAATCATTGATAAAATGAAAGAATTAGGCTACGATTTAAGCGAAGAAGCCGGAGAATAATATAATTTTGTATCAAGGAGGGAAGGAATAGATGAACCATAATAAATCATATAGAAAGTTAGGTAGAAGAACTGATCATAGATTAGCTATGCTTAAAAATATGACAATTTCTTTAGTAAAAGCTGAAAGAATCGAAACTACGCTTACTAGAGCTAAAGAATTAAGAAAATTCGCTGAAAAAGCAATAACTTTAGGGAAAAAATATAATGCTTCAACTGATGCTGCAAGAAGAGTACATTTAAGAAGACAAGCATTTGCTTTCTTAAGAAATGAAGAAGCAGTTGCTAAAATCTTTAATGATATAGCACCTAAATACGCTGAAAGAAATGGTGGATACACAAGAATCATTAAAACAGCAGTAAGAAGAGGAGATTCAGCTGAATTAGCTATTATCGAATTAGTATAATAATTTTAAATTACTAAATTTATATTTTGGAGTTTTTCCATAAGTTGAAATTCGAATATTTGTAATTTGCTTATGGATAGCTCCGTTTTTTCTTTAAAAGTTTAATATAAAATAATTAATTTGCATCTGTAGCTCAACTGGATAGAGCGTCTGACTTCGGATCAGAAGGCTTGGGGTTCGATTCCTCACAGGTGCGCCATTTTTTTTAAAAGAAAAAATTATTTTATAATGACTTGGGGGAAAAAATGAGGGGGAAAAATGAAAAATTTGGACATAGGGAACGTTTGAGGAAAAGGTTTCTGATGTCGGGAATTGCGGGATTTCATGATTATGAGATTTTGGAATTACTTTTAACATATGTAGTTGTGCGTAAGGATTGCAAAGGTATTGCGAAGGAATTATTGGGGAAATATGGAGATTTGTATACTTTATTGAAGCAACCTGAAGATGAATTGAAGAAAAACAGTTTTGTGACAGATAGAACTGTAGTATTTTTTAAAGTGATATTTCAAATTTTGGAAAAGGAATTGTATAAAAAAATTCATAATGAAAGAATAACGATATCAAGTAATGTACAACTATTGAATTATTTAGAGTATTCGTTACTAAAAAGGGATATAGAAGTATTTAAAGTTTTGTTTTTAAATACGCAAAATGAGCTTTTGAAGGAAGAAGAGCTATTTAAAGGCACTTTGGATAGAAGCACAGTTTATATTCGAGAATTAGTAAAAAAAATATTAGATTACAATGCAAAATCAGTGATAATTGTTCACAATCATCCGTCGGGATCGTTAAAGCCATCCCAATCAGATATTACTTTAACACAGAAATTAAAGGATACTTTTGAGAGAATAGAAATTCGATTATTGGATCATTTAATTATAAGTGAGAAGGGATATTTTAGTTTTTTTAGAAGGGGGATTATTGTGAATTTTTGTAGTATATAAATTATTTTTATTTGTAGAAATTGAGTGATGTGGATTTGTTCATAGGTTTTTGAAAGTAGATGGTGATTTATGAAAAAAATATATTGAGAATTTTTTTATTTTTTTGTTATTTCAATTGTAAGTTTTTTTCGGCGAATTACAGCATTAAAAAAATTTAGATGTACGAGCGATTTTTGAGAAAAAGATGGTTCGATGCTTGTAAATGAGGCTGTGACTTATAAAATAGGCGATATAAATGGAGTATATTTTTGATATTGATGCGAAGGGATACGGTGGTATAAAGTCTTTAAAAAGTTTTTTTGAAAATGATACAAATTATCCAGAAAAATAAATTTAAAGAAGTGAATGCTTCGAATTTTGAGGTTACGGAAAATGATGGAGTGTATCGAGTGAAACTTTATTCAAAAAATAAAAATAATACTAGAATTTTTAAATTTTCTTATGAATTACCAGAAGCTATAAAAGTTTATAATGATGTAGCTCAATTAAATAGAAAGATGGTTGGGCAAGATTGGCAGAAAAGAATAGGTCATGTGACTGTTGAAATTACAATTCCTGTGGATAAAAATTATGATAATTCAAAAATTTTGGTTTTTTTGGACATGGACCACTTACAGGAGAAGTTGATAAAACAGGGAATACGGTTATTTATAAATTGAATGACTATACTCCAGGAAATTTTTTAGAAGCACATATCTTAATGGAACCTAAAATTTTTTCAGAGTATGATAAGTCTAAGATAATTCATTTGAATGAGAAACAAGAATTATTGAATATGGAAAAAAAGATTGGCAGAATCTGCTAATAATGAGAAAAAAAGACAACAAAATAAAAAAATAAACTTTTTTTAAAAAAATCAAATTTTTCTATTTGGTGGATTAGTTTCTATTTGAGGGATTTATGATGTTATATATTTTTTGGGGCATTTAGAAGAAAAAAATAAATCAAAAAGAAATAGTTGGAAAAATATTTGAGAGAATTGCCAGATGATTTTTTTCACCTGCGATTGTTGCTGGATTTATGACAAAAAGATATTTATAAAAAAATGCGATTTTTAGCGACTATTGTTGATTTGATTAGAAAAAAAGTTTTAACTCTTAATAATGACAATAAAAAGGACTGTAATAACTTTAACTGGAGATATAGAAAAAAATTGAGTCCGCAAGAAAAAAATTATTGGTGGAAATTTATATAAATGATCTTGGAGATGGAAAGTCTGTAGATTTAAAAAAAGTTTTGGATTTTTTTCATAAAGTTCCTTTAAAAAGTTGCTAAAAAAATTTGAAAGTTGGAAATCAATGATTCAAAATGAAATAAATCAAAAATTAAACTATGAAACTTTTTGGAAGTATTACTTTGAGGTTCTTTATTTTTATTTTTCGATAATTTTTTTGTTATGTCAAGTTCGAGATTATCTTTATTAATAAGTAATGAAGGGAATCCATATTTAATTTTAATTGTACTACTTTTGGAAGTAATTTTGGTTAATGTGATTGGTATAGTTAGAATTCCAAAAAGAGAATTGATTGACGCTAGAAAAAAATGGAAAGCATTTAAAAATTTTTTATCAGATTATTCTCAGTTGGAAGAAGCAAAAATAACATCAGTGTATCTTTGGGAACAGTACTTTGTGTATGCGATAGCGTTAGGTGTGTCTAAAAAAGTAGTAAAGGCATATAAAAAAGCACTTGATACAGGATTAGTTAAAAATGTTGATGGAGCGAATAGTTTTGCGCATTCTCCTGTATTTAACAGAGAATTTCATAGTTCATTTGATAATTTGGAAAATTTTGTTACTGAAACAAATGAAAAAGCAAGTCGTGCTGTGGCTGCTAGCAGATCTTCTAGTTCGTCTGGAAGAGGTGGAGGATTTAGTTCAGGTTCATCAGGTGGCGGAGGTTCACACGGTGGTGGTGGAGCTTTCTAGCTTACATAGTTTTTTATAAATTCTGTAAAGAATTAGGAGGAAAAAATGTTAATAATAGGAATAATACTAGGAATTATTGTAATTTTAGCTATATTGGCGATAATTTACAAAAATAAATTTGTAATTTTAGATAATAGAGTAAAAAATTCTTGGAGTCAAATTGATGTGCAAATGCAAAATAGATTTAGTCTTGTTCCAAACTTGGTTGAGACGGTAAAAGGTTATGCTAAACATGAAAAAGATACTCTTGAAGGTATTTCAAATGCGAAAACTAAATATATGTCAGCGAGTACAACAGAAGAAAAAATGGAAGCAAACAACCAATTAAATGGACTTTTAGGAAAACTTTTTGCTATATCTGAAGCTTATCCTGAATTAAAAGCAAATACGAGTTTTGAAAAATTACAAACTCAACTTGTGGAAATAGAAGATAAAATCAGATTTGCTAGACAGTTTTACAATGATACAGTAACAGAGTATAATCAAGCTATACAAATGTTTCCAGGAAATTTGTTTGCAGGAATGTTTAATTACAAAAATATTGAGTTGTTTAAAGCAAATGAGATGGCAAGAGAAGAAATTAAAGTGAAATTTTAATAAAAAAATTTTTTTGGAAAATAAAGGAGGTTACGAAATTTAAAAAAATTTCTGAGAATTATGAAAAATAATGAATATTAAATTTAGAAAAAAACAAAAAAAGTTTATCCTTTTTTTGATAAATGATGAAAAAAACTACAAAAAAAGGGAGACCATGTAATAGTAGACACAATAAGGGGAGAGCAGATTGGTATTGTTTTGGGGACGACAGATAAAAGACTTGAAGAGGATAACGAAGACAGAGATGAAGTTAAAATAAGAGAGGTTAAAAGGAAATTAAGCGATTCAGAAGTTGAAAAATTGAAGGATTTAGATAAAAAAGCGGATGAAGCTTATTTTAAGTGTAAAAAAATCGTGAAAAGAATTTTACCTGAAATGAATTTAGTTATAGGTGAGTATACTTTTGATGAAAGTAAATTGATATTTTATTTTACTGCTGAAAATCGTTTGGACTTTAGGGAATTGGTAAAAGAAGTGAATAAAACTTTTAAAAAGAGAGTGGAATTTTATCAAATAAAAATCAAATGATGAAGGTAGAATTTTGTGTGCATTTGGAAAATATGGAAGAGAGATTTACTGGTAAATAGGAGAAAGATGGCTTATATCGAAAAAAATTAGAGAGTGTGAATAAAGAAATTGTAATTGAAGATGAAGGGTTAAAGATTACAAATGATGCTTTATTATTAGCAAAAATTCATTAAAAAGATATTTTTTGAAAAAAAGAGAAAATGTGAAAAAAAGCATTAGAAATCGGTGCTGGACAAGGAATAATTTCAATATTGCTGTCTGATTTGGAAAAATATTTCTCAGATTGATGCTGTGGAAATTCAAGAAAAAAATTTTTTTAGATATCTTGAGAAAAAAATATTAAAAAAATAATGAGTTGACGGATAAAAATTATTCCGATTTTTTTCAGACGTGAAGGAACTTGAAGGAGAATATGATTATATTTTTTTCTAATCCGCCTTACATGAAAAATAAATTCTGGGAAAAATGCCTAACACTGAAGAAGAAAAAAATTAGTAAGTATGAAATTACATTGAATTTAGAAGAATTAACTTTGGAGATAAAAAAAGGTTATTGAAAAAAATGGAGGAGAATTTTTTTGTTATAGTGCCAAATGATAGATTGAATGATATTTTTTTCATATATTTATCAAAAATAAGTTGAATATTTTTGGAGATTGAGATTAATCAATACAAAAAAAGAAGGATTTGGTAATTATTTACGGAAAAAAAGGTGAGAAAAAAACTCAAAAAAATTATTATAGGCTTAGAAAAAAACTCTAGAAGTAGCTAAAAAAATGCGATAAAGGACTTTATTTTTTTGATATTTTTAGTTTATAATGTATCTATATCGAATTATCAAAAAGATAAAAAAATTAAAAAAAGAGGTGATAGAAATATGTCAACATTTAATGATTATTTAAAGTATGACCAAAATGAGGAGTATGAAAGAAAACAATTGAGAATAATGGAAAAAAATTACTTTTTTTCAGACGAAACTTTAAAGAAAAATTAAAACTATACATAATGAAATTAGAATTATAGCAGTAGCGCAAGTTTACTGTCCAGATTGTCGTGCAATAATTGCGTTTATGCAAAAAAATTTGCTGAATTGAATCCGAATATTAAAAATTAAATATAAAAACAAAAAGAGGATGCAAAAAGATTTAAAAATATGGAAATATAGAAAGAATTCCTACATTGATAAGATACACAGATGATACAGATGAAATTTTTCTTGTCAGAATTTCCAAAAAGTAGTAAAAATGATGGAAGAAGAACCAGAAAAAAATTTGAAGATATAAAATATAACTTTAGAACAGGAAAATACAATACTGAAATTGAAAAAGAATTAGTAGATTATTTATCGGTTCTGTAATATAATAATAAATATTGGATTTTTGATTAAGTCCAATTTTTATTTTATAAAAATATTATTTTTTCAACTAGAATTAGGTCAATAAATATTAAAATTAATAAATATGGAGGAATTATTATGGGAAAAGTAGCATTAGTTGTGGATGATGCTCCTTTTATTAGAGCAGAAATAAAAGAAATACTAGAAGAACAAGGATACAAAGTGTATGAAGCTGGTGATGGATTGGAAGCGGTAACAATATACAAAATGCACAACCCAGATATTGTGACTATGGATGTTAATATGCCAAAAGTTCACGGATTAAAAGCGACTCAAATAATAACAGAATACGATAAAAATGCGAAAGTTATGCTTTGTAGTACAATGATGATGTTTCCAAATTATCAGAAAATGGGAAAAGAAGCTGGTGCAAAAGCCTTTTTATCAAAACCATTTACAGATATTGAATTTATGGAAGAATTATCAAAATTATTTGTATAATTGAAATTAACAGAAATAAAAAAATTCGATAAAACTAATTTTTTAGATTATCGAATTTTTTTGTAAAGAGATAATGTTTATAATTTTTTTATGTAATAAAATTAATACATTTTCAAGCTATAAGGCAAGTAATATAAAGGTTTATTAACATTTTTTTGTAGCAAGTTCATAATCTTCAAATACTTTTTTTCACTTTCGTGAATTGTCTCTTTAATTTGTGATTTTTATATTGAATTTTTTTCCAAAACAAAGGCTGATAACGCTTTTTAATTTTTTTGAGAGAAATCTTCTTCAACAAAAATATCACTAACACCGTAACTATCTCCTAAATTTAAATCATTAGCCATTCTTTTTATAACTTCATCAAGAGAAGCAATATCATCAACTAAACGAATATTTTTCGCTTCATCTCCAAGCCAAATTCTTCCTTGAGCATATTCTTCCAATTTATCATCGTTAATTTTTCTATTTTTAATAACTCTCGATTTAAACTCATTGTAAGTTTCATTCATAGACGCTGAAATTTTTGCTTTTGATTCTTCAGACAAAGGAGTAAAACTATCGTTAATATCAGCATATTTACCTTTTGAAATAGAATTTGAAGTTACACCAAATTTATTTTGCGCATTGTACAATTTAGGAATCATTGAGACAACACCAATAGAACCAGTAATTGTAGCCTTATCAGCAAAAACTTTCGAACCAACCATCGAGATGTAATAACCACCAGAAGCAGCTGTATCACCCATTGAGACATAAATTGGTACATTTACTTTAGAAAACTGTTGATAAATGATTTCTGAAGCAAGTGCTGATCCACCACCAGAGTTAACTCTCAAAACAATACCACGTAAATTCTTGATTTCAAGAGCTTTACTAATTTTTTCAGAAATATTATTTGGAGAAATAATATTTTTTTGAGTTCCATTATCCTCATAAACAATCGAACCTTCTGCATAAATAACTGCGATAGTACCGTTTTTTCCTTTAATTTCAGTATCTTTAACATTATTATCGTAATAATCATAAATATCAGAAATATTTTTATCAGTAATACCCAATCTAGCCATAAAATCTTGATAACTTTCTAATTTATCCACTAAATTTTTATCTCTAGCAGTAAATGGTGACATATTAACCGTATTTCCATTTACGATATCAGAATTAATAGAATCTCTATTAATTTTTGCGAGTTTTTTACAATATTAGACACAAAAATTATTATATCTATTTTTCAAAAAAATTCTCGTTAAATCAGCTTTTAAGTTCGGGTGACATTTGATTGCTAGTATAATTTTTCTCCATAAGATTTATGAGAACCAATTCTAACAATTTCCATATTTACTCCGATTTTTATCTAATAAATTTTTTTAAATACAAATCAGAATACTGATAACCAATCAACGAAAGACTAGCTGAAGCAGATGGTGTCATAATAATTTCGTTTGCAACAGAAGCTAAAGTATAGTTACTATTTTCTATGTATGCACCATAAGCATATATTTTTTTACCACTTTTTTTCAATTCTTCCATTTTTTTGGAAATTTCTTCAATTTTACTCGATGATAAGTTAGTTTGATCCAAATCAATTATAATCCCTTTTACTTTTCTATCATCTTTTATTCTATCCAAACTATTCAGCAAATCAGAATAAGAAATACTGTATTTATCATTAAAAAAATGATGCTCCAAGTACTTTTATCCTCACTAATTTGTGAAACATTAAATAACACATAATCAGATTTTTTTGTTTACTTTCAGATTTAATTTTTTTGAATTTATTATAGAAGTTACCGATAACCCCAAAATAAAAAAATTATCAAAAAAACAACATTAATTTTAAGAAAAAAAGAATAAGTTTCTTTTTAAAGTAAATAGAAAAAAATCTTTTTAAGAAATCAGAAAATTTCATAAATTACCTCCTTTAAATGATAAAAAAATTATAGCACTTTAATTTTTAAAATAGCAATATTTTTGAAAAGATCAAAAAGGATTAAATATAAAAAAATTTGAATGTACGAATTTATTAAAATATGCTATAATAAAAAAACAGAATGTCAAATAAATCAAGATTTATAAGACTATAGAGATGGAAAAAAATTATCAAAAAAAGAAAGAAGGTTTAAATTATGAAAAAAAATTATTTTTAATGTTAATATTTATTTTAGGAACATTTGCTTTTTTTCTGAAATTACAACTAGTGAAGTGCAAAAGTTTTTTTCTCTTCAAAGGCACAAATTTATGTTTCAAATCAAAAAAAGATTGGTTTTTGTATTGAAGTACCAGGAACAGATGAAACAGAGTGTAGAAAATTCAATTATCTTGTCAATGTAGTACCTGTTGGAAACAAATATAGAATTTCATACACACCAATTGACAATGTGAAATCTTATGATAGAGAAAAATATCCTGTATTGAGTTACAAAATTGGAAAAAAATATTATGTAAATAGTAGAAAAAAATCAAAAATACACCAGTTACTGATTCTTATGACATTACAGTTGAGTATGTAATTAGTGCAGGAACAGAAATAAAAAGGTAAAAAAAATATGAAAGAACTGATTTTCAAATGCTTTCAGAAAGTGAATTAAACACTTTATTAAAATCTAAAAAGTGCGAAAAGACTTAATTCTGAAACAGAAAAAAATACAAAAACATATTTAGATTGGTTATTTCACAACAATAATTAATGATGTATTATCAAATAAAGTACAACAAAAAAAGTTTAAAAAAATAAAAAAATGTCTTTTTAAGAGTGGAATTTTTTTCTACTCTTAATTTTTTTATCTAATATTTTTTTCGATATATTATAGTAAAAACTACCTTAAAATTGAACTCAAAAAAACTATGACTATTTTTATTCAACTCCAAAAATTTATACAATTTTTTTAGTAGTTTAATCTTAAATAGGTTCGAGTATATAAGTATAATTTTTTTGGTTTCAAAATATGTTTTTTTATACGTTTTTTTAAAAGTTTTTTGAAAAAAATAAAAAAAATCAAAAAAAGTGTTGACATTTATTTTGAATTATGATATTATATTTCTTGTCCGTAAGAGAAGACGGAAAAACGAAAAACAAACGAATAAAAAATTAAAGTGTGCGGCCTTCGTCTAGTGGTTAGGACTCCAGGTTTTCATCCTGGCAACAGGGGTTCGATCCCCCTAGGCCGTACCAACCAAGAAACGGTCGCATAGCTCAGTTGGGAGAGCACCTGCCTTACAAGCAGGGGGTCACTGGTTCGAGCCCAGTTGTGACCACCATTATGGAGGTGTAGCTCAGTTGGTTAGAGTGCTTGCCTGTCACGCAAGATGTCGCGAGTTCGAGTCTCGTCACTTCCGCCATTAATTTTTTAAAAGTACAAAGGTGCTTAACAATTTAGCCGCTTTAGCTCATCTGGTAGAGCAACTGACTTGTAATCAGTAGGTGGTTGGTTCGAGTCCGACAAGCGGCACCATTTTAATAATGTTGTGGAGAGGTTCCCGAGTGGCCAAAGGGATCAGACTGTAAATCTGCCGGCTCAGCCTTCGAAGGTTCGAATCCTTCTCTCTCCACCATTTTTTTATTATATAGGGGAAAATATTTGGTTTATAAATAAATTAAATGATATAAAGTAATAGAAAAATATATAGATATTAAATATAAATTAGTGAAATAAATAAAATATAAATAAATAAATATTATAAATATTATAAATAAAATGTATGAATTTCGTAGGAGGAATTATAAATATGGTTAGAAAAATAAAAGGAGCTAATAAATCAGCTGGAGGAAGTCAACAAGATATAATTAGACAAGCTCAAGTAATGCAACAAGAAATGTTAAAAATCCAAGAAGGATTAAAAGATAAATTTGTAGAATCTTCAGTAGCAGGTGGAGGAATTACTGTAAAAGCAAATGGTCAAAAGAAAATAGTTGATTTATCTATTTCTTTAGATGTATTAAAAGATGCAATTGAAGAAAATGATTCAACAATCGTATCAGATTTAATAGTAAATGCTATTAATGAAATTTTAGATAAAGCTGAAGAAATGGCTGAAAAAGAAATGGAAGTAGTTACTGGTGGAGTAAGTATTCCAGGATTATTCTAATAAGAAATCATATTGTAAAAAAATGTATATAATGTAAGTATGTAAATATATTTAAGGAGGTCTTATTATGTCAGAGAATAACTTACCTGTAAACAGTAGTGGTAAATATAATAAAGTAATTTATTGTTTACTAGCTTGGTTTTTTTGGAGTTTATGGGATACATTCATTTTATGCGGGGAGAAAACAAGAAGGAATATACTTTTTAATCGCAGGAATAATAGGAACATTAACAGCTTTTTATTTTGGTAGGTAGTATAATTATTTTTTTGTTGAGTTTATAATATGTATTATTCAAATAGTAAAAAGCAATACAAAAACCAGCCGATGAGTTTGGAAGAATATCAGATTAATTAATTGTAAGAAACTGTTTCATATGAGAAATTTATGAAACAGTTTTTTTATTTATTTCATTAGTATTGAATGGTATTGAACAAAAAAATAAAAAAATTTTTATTTTTAAAAAAAGAGGTTGTATAATTTAATAAATGTGGTAAAATTATAGTGGAAAGAAATTTTTAGTTAGAATAAAAAAATATGGGAGGAAAAATATTACTATGGGATACAAAGAAAAATACGAATATTGGTTAAATTCGCCTGCTATTGACGAAAAAGACAGAGAAGAATTGAAAAGCATTGCAGGGAATGAAAAAGAAATAGAAGATAGATTTTTCAAAGATTTGAGTTTTGGAACTGGTGGAATTAGAGGAGTTCGTGGAATTGGAACTAATAGAATGAATAAATATGTAATTAGAAAAGTAACTCAAGGACTTGCAAATTATATGTTGAGTTTTGATGAAAAAGCGGCAAAAGAAAAAGGAATCATAATTGCTCATGACTGTAGAATAGGTTCGAGAGAGTATGCACTAAATACTGCAAGAGTAATGGCTGCAAATGGAATTAAAGCATATATTTATGAAAGTTTACGTTCAACTCCTGAATTGTCATTTGGTGTAAGATATAAAGGATGTATGTCGGAATTGTTGTTACAGCTTCTCATAATCCTGCAGAATACAATGGATATAAAGTTTATTGGGATGATGGAGCACAAGTTGTTGACCCACATGCACCAGCAATTGTTGATGAAGTAAATAAAATTTCTACATTGGAAGAAATAAAAGTTATTTCTGAAGAAGAAGGAAGAGAAAAAGGATTAATTATTCAACTTGATCATAAAATTGATGATGACTATATAGCAGCAATTAAAAAACAAACTATACATACAGATATTCCAGGAAAAGAAGATTTCAAGATTGTTTATACTCCGCTTCATGGAACTGGTGGAAGACCAATGAAGAGAATTTTATCTGATTTTGGATACAATTTTGAAGTTGTAAAAGAACAAATTGAACCAGATGGAAACTTCCCAACAGTAGTTTATGCAAACCCAGAAGAAGTGGCAAGATTTAAATTGGGAACAAAATTAGGAAATGAAATTGGAGCACAATTAATTTTGGCAAATGACCCAGATGCTGATAGAATCGGTATTGCGATAAGAGATGACAAAAATGAATGGTATTATCCAAACGGGAACCAAGTAGGATTATTGTTATTGCAATATTTATTGAATTACAAAAAAGATATTCCAGCTGATGCACAAGTTATTACAACAGTTGTTTCTACACCAATGATTGATGTTGTTGCACCTGCTAAAAATGTTGGAGTTATGAAAACATTGACTGGATTCAAATATATCGGACAAAAAAATTAGACAATTTGAAAATAAAGAACTAAAAGGATCATATTTATTTGGATTTGAAGAAAGTTACGGATATTTGATTGGAACTCATGCAAGAGATAAAGATGCGTTGGTAACTTCAATGGTTATTTCTGAAATGGCAACTTATTACCACTCAAAAAGGAACTTCTATTTACAAAGAATTGCAAAAAAATTATATGAAAAAAATTTGGATATTATTTAGAAGGAATTAAATCAGTAACATTGAAAGGTAAAGACGGAATTGAACAAATGGCAGATTGATGTCTAACTTGAGAGAAAAATGTTAAAGATGAATTGCTTGGTAAGAAAAATTAAAAATTAAAAAGAGATTTCTTCTCACACAAAGAACATAACTTGGAAACTGGTGAAGAAAAAAAGAAATTAATTTACCAAAAGAAAATGTATTACAATTCGTGCTTGAAGATAATACATTTATTACAGCAAGACCATCTGGAACTGAACCAAAAAAATTAAATTCTATTTCAGCGTAAATGCAGATTCTAACGAAAAATGTCAAAGCTAAACTTGATAAAACAATGGAAGAATTTTTCTAAATTTATTGGATTATAATTTTTTTGAAGTAAATATTTTTGAGAAATTTGATAGATTGAGAAAAAAATAAAAGTTTTATAAAATTGAGTAAAAAAATTGAATTAAATAAATAGATGAAAAACAGGGAAATTTCTTGTAGCGAGAATGATTTTTCCTGTTTTTTTATTTGTAATGGAAAATATTTTTTTGAAAAAAATGTACCATAAGTTACACGTTTTAGAAATAAAAAAACATGATAGAATAAAAAGAAAGTTTTATAGTCAAATATTTTTTTAAACAAAATTAATTTATGATAGTTTTTAAAATTGAATTTAGAAGAAACGAAATATGAGGTGATATGTTTTATGGAAAAAGCAAATATGAAGGATCATTTGAATATAAATTTTGATTTGATTGAGAAAATGACGAAAATTAAGAAAAATTATATAGAAGGAAATGTTGATGTAGAGACTACGAGAAAATTGATAAGGGAGACTTTTAAAGATAAAAAGATAACTCCTGCTGAGTTTGCCTATTCTGAGCAGAAAATAAAAGATTTAGGATTTGATGATGCGACTGTTCATGATAAGATGAATGATGTGCTTGATTTGTTTGATGAAATTATTGAAAGAGAGGACTCTTCGTTGCCTGAGGGACATCCGATAAAAAAACTTATCTGAAGGAAAATGAAGCTGCTAGAAAGTTGATTGCTGAAATGAAGGAAGAATTGAATAAGAAATTTATAAAAAATAGATGGCTGGAGTTTTACGATAAACTTTATACATTTAATTTGACACATTTGGCTAGAAAACAGCATCAATTATTTTCAATATTAGAAAGAAAAGGATTTGACAGACCGTCTAGAATAATGTGGACTTTTGATAATGCGGTTAGGGATAATATAAGTGAGGCTAGAAAACTGTTAATGGAAGATAAAATGGAAGAATTTTATGCGAAACAGGAAATTGCTTGGGAATTGACGTTGGATATAATGCATAAGGAAGAAGAAATCTTATTTCCAACTTCACTTAAAATGATTACTGAGGAAGAATTTAGGAATATGAGAAGTGGAGATGATGAGATAGGATATTTCTTGATTGATAAGCCTAAAGGATTTTTGCCTGAGAAAAAAGAAGAAAAAGCTGAGGAAAATGAAAATTTGAATGAAAATATGTCTCAAACAGGTAATTTTATGAATGATTTAGCTGGGCTTCTTTCAAAATATAATATGAATACAGGTGGAGGAAAGTCTGATGTGTTAGATGTTAAGCAAGGAAAACTTACTTTGGAGCAAATAAATTTGATTTTTTTCAACATATGCCAGTAGATTTGTCTTTTGTGGATGAGAATGAAATTGTTAAGTTTTTACACTGATACAAAAACATAGAATTTTTCCTAGAAGTGCAGGAGTTATAGGAAGAGATGTTAAAAACTGTCATCCGAGAGAGAGTGTCGCTTCGGTTTTGGAAATAATTGATGCATTTAGAAATAATGAGCAGGATGAAGTTGACTTTTGGCTTGAAATGAATGGGAAATTTATTTATATTTATTATGTTGCTGTGAGAGATGAAAATGGTACATTTAAAGGGGTTCTTGAGATGATGCAAGATGTTACGAGAATAAGAAGTCTTGAAGGAAAGAGAACGCTTGTAACTTGGGAAAAACCTAAAAAATCTGAAATTAATCAAGAGAATGAAAAAGATTTTGAAGAAAACAAAAATCCTTATGGACTAACAGAAAATACAGTAATAGGAGAAATAATAGATAAATATCCCTACATAAGAGAATTTATGCCAACATTGTCGCCTACATACAAGAAACTGCTTGATCCAATTCAATATATGATAATGTCTAAAGTTGCGACACTTGATATGATTTCAATGCGTGGTGGGTTTCCTTTAGACGAATTGATAGAAAAAAATTTCTGATGAAATTAGAAGAAATGAAGCTGAAAAAAATAATTATTATAGATAAATTGCTAAGTAATAGTAAAAAGATTTTTTTGTTTTTTTAGAATAGAAATCAGAATATTTAGATAAATTTTTTAGAATAAATTTTAAAAAAAGTTGTGGAACTTGCTAAAAAAAGTTGTAAGGATAACAGGAATTTTTATTATTTGTACAATTTAATTTGGCAGTTCCATTTTTTTATTTTTTTAAAATTGGTAGAATAAAAAAATATTTGACTAACATAAATTTTTTTGATATAAAAATATTATTGTTATCAAAAATAATTTATAGAAAGGGAAAACGGATGTTGTTACATTATTTTATCGCAGGTGGAATATTTATGTGGGGAATACTGCTGGCTTCTATTTGTGGAGTTGCAGTAATTTTAGAAAAATTTTGGATTTTTTCTACGAAAGAGAGGGAATTTACAAAAGAGTATAGGAAACAGCTATTTGAAGCGTTGAAAACAGAAAGTAGGGAAAAGATTATCGAAATTGTAAAACCAAAAAGAGATTCGGTTTCTAGAATTGTTACAAAAACGATGGAAAATATAGATTTGGATTTGGATAAGATTGAGGAATCAGAGAGGGAGTATCTTGAAGAAATAATAAGGGAAGCTGTTTTGGCACAAACAGGGAAATTGGAAAAAGGAATGTGGCTTTTAGGAGCAGTTGTAAATACGGCACCTCAGTTGGGGCTTCTTGGGACAGTAACGGGAATGATAACATCGTTTTCAGCATTGTCTGCGAGTGCTGAAAGTTCAAAAATAGTTGCAGCTGGAATATCTGAGGCACTGTATACTACGGCGTTTGGTCTAATTGTAGCGATACCTTCTTTAATTTTTTATAATTATTTTAATAGAAGAATAGATGCAATAGCGTTGGAAATGGAGAGGACAGCTTTGCATATTATGGGAAGAGTGAAAAAAATAGAATTATAAAGTATTGAAAGGAATAAAAAAATGAAATTTTCTAATAGAAGAAATAGGCAGAATGCAGAGATATCAATGCTTAATCTTATTGATGTTATATTTATGTTATTAATATTTTTTTATGATTGCTACAACATTTAATAAATATTCACAATTTCAACTTTCTGTTCCAAAAATCAGATGCTAAATTTGATAAGAAGGAAGAAACGAAGGCAGAAATAATAGTAAATAGAAATAAGAAATATTTTTTTAAAGATGGGTAATGATATTAAAGAAATTTCAGAAGAGAATATTCATAGTGAAATTTTTGAAATTACCTAAAGAAATGCTTGAAAATGTGACATTGACAGCGGATGAGCATCTTGAATATGGATATATTGTAGAAGTAATGTCGAAATTACGTAATGAAAATGTAAAAAAATGTTAGTCTTAATATACAAAAAAATGATAAATAATAAAATAGAGAAAGGAGAGCGTGGCAAAAAATACTGATGTCATGCGAGAATAGAGTTTATGTTAAAAAAAATTATAATTTTAAGTTTAATTTTAGCTAGTTTATCTTTATATGCAGAGGGAAAATATGAAGGGCAACTTGAAAAAACAGTTGTGACAGCGACAGGATTTAGTGATAATGTTGATAATCAGATAAAAAATGTAACTATTATTACATCAGAGGATATTAAAGAAAAAGGATATAATACGGTAGAAGATATATTGAAACAGGCGCCAGGAATTAATATAACTCAAACTGGATTTGGTTCAGCAGTAGATATTAGAGGGCAAGGTAGATTTGGATTGGGGACAAGTGCGAATATTTCTAAAGCAGTTTCTTCGGTAAAAATACTTATTGATGGGGATGTTGCGATGGATACGATTGACACTTCTCATGCGTATATTCCTTTAAATACAATATCTGTTAATGATGTAGAAAGAGTGGAAATAATAAATGGTGGAGGAACAGTTCTGTATGGAAGTGGAACTCGAGGTGGAGTTGTAAATATCATTACAAAAGATAGAACAAAAGAAGGAGCTTCTGGTAAAGTATATTATCAAAATAGTTCTTATGGGACAAATAAATTAGGATTTGATGCAGGAATCAATTACGGGAATAAAGTTATTATTGATTTAGGATATGAAAATGTTAATGGAAAAGGTTATAGAAGAGGTTCAAAAGAAGCAAATGAATATTTGAATGGGAGTTTGAAATATAATATAACAGATAATCATAGTTTGAAATTTAAAGCGTCGAGATATGATTCAGAAGAAACATTGGCGTCAGATTTAACAAAAATCACAACTTTTGAGTGATAGAAGACAGCCTGGAATTTTTGAGTGATATTGATGTTAATAGAAAAGAATATAGCTTGGGATACGAAGGAAAAAAATTACTGATAATTTGAAATTATCGTTGACAGGATATAAACAGGATACAAATAAAACTATGTATGGAATGCCTAAAACGAAATTTGAAGATAATAAAAAAAGGAATTAATTTTAAGGGAAATTATGGACTTGAAAATGGGAATATAATTTTTTTGGATATAACTACATTAATCATAAGGGAAGTAGAGAACAAACTATATTTGGAACACCAATTATGAATGTTGATTTAGCGAAAGAAACGAATTCATTTTTATTTGTTAGGGCGTCATAAACTTGTTGGTAATTTAGAAGGGACAGCAGGGTATAGATTTGAAAGAGCAGAATATAAAACAAATAAAGAAGTTCCGTCTACAAGAATGCCGGTACCTGGGGGAAGAGGTTTTGTAACTATTCCAGCAAGAGAAATGCACGGTTCGAGAAAAAGATAGTAATAGTGCTTATGAAGTGGGACTTAATTACAAAATATTCTGATACAGGAAATGTTTATGCGAAATATGAAAGAGGATTTAGATCACCAGTCGCAACAGAATTTGTTGATTATGCACCAGGTGCTAGAAATTATACTTTAAATAATTTAAAAAAACAGAAAAAAATTTAATACGTATGAAGTAGGATTTAAAAGATATGTTATGGAATTCATTTGTAAGTGCTACAGCATTTCATACACGAACAAATAACGAAATATACTTGAATATGGATCACGGAGTGTTAGGAGGACCAAGTACAGCAAGATGGACATTCCATAATTTAAAAGCTACCGAAAGAACAGGTGTAGAGCTATTTGCTGAACAATATTTAGGTAAATTGAGAGTAAATGAATCTTTTACATATGTAAATGCCAAAATTAAGAAAGTTGGAGATGATGTATTAGCTTCAACAACTTATAATTTCAAAGATGGACAAAAAATACCAGGAGTTCCATCTACAAAAGTTACATTAGGACTTGATTATGAAATAGCAGATGGTTTGAGAACGACTGCTAACTTAAATTATTACTCAAGTTCAGTGGATACCTACAATGAAAAAATACCTTCATATTCTACAACAGATTTAGGATTGAAATATAAACATAAAAAAATGGATTTGGACTTAATGCAGGAGTAAAAAAACGTATTTAATAAAAAAAATACAATGTTGCTCAAGGGAAAGATCCTCTTACAGGAAGTACAGTGTATTCACCAGCTGATGAACGAACTTATTACGTCGGAGCAAGTTATGAATTTTTAGAAAAAGTGAGTTTGTTTCATAAATCTGTTTAAAGCGTTAAAGAAAGGGAAAAAAATGAAATTTTATATAATTTCAATTGTTTTTAAATGTTATGGCTTTATTTATTCCTGTAGCCTATTATGTTTCAAATAATAATGAAAAAGAAAAATAAGAAAAAAATGAGCCAATGACGGTAAATTTGAGTGAAAGTGTGTTTACAAATGTTTCAGATGTTCCAGAAGGAGTGGCTGGAAATAAAAAAATAATGGAGAGGAAAATGATAAATCTGTAAATGACAAATTTGTAAATAATGAGAGAGTGAAGGATGTTCATAATACTAAAAAAATATTAGAAATTCTGAGAAAATAGAAATTTCACAAAATGATGGAATTTCAAACTCAAGATTTGAATCTAACTCAAAGAAAAATTAGTAACTTGAATGATCAGAAGGAAATTAAGTACACTGAAAAAGTTTTTGCAAAAAAATGAGGATGTGAAAGTAGTTTCAAAAAGAAAAGGCGGTAGATACAACATCAACACCTACAAATATTTCAAAAAAATGTTTCAGAAAAATACTGTTGGAAATAATCAAAATGATTCTCATATTAATAAGACAAGAACTAATATTTTTTTAGTGAAGAAATTGGGAATCATGGAGATGGTGTTAATAAAAAAATGTTAAAAAGTGCTTCTTTTGTTAAGAAATTAGGTAATGACGGTAACAGTGGAAAAAGATGGTAGTAACAGAGGAAATATTAATAGGAAAGCTGAAGATAGTGGCAGTTCAAAGGTAAGAAATTTAGAAAAAAAATTAGCAAAAAAATCTAGCAAAAAAATGATGATAATGAACAGAAAAGAAATAATGAAAAAGATAAAGAAAAAAACATAAATGTTTGTAATGAGGGAAAAGATTTTACAGTTTCGTATAATCCGAATTTAAGTTATCCTATTGCAGCACGAAGGCTTGGGAATAAAGGAGTTGTTACTGTTTCAGTAAAATTTCATTTCAATAGTAGCGGTTCTGTTAGTGTAATTTCAGTATTAGGAGGAAATTCGATTTTTTTCAACAAGAAGCAAGAAAGGTCGCTAGTAAAATAAGAGTAAAAAAATAAAAAAATCTCGAAACTTTGAAATGTACAATATCAAAAATCGTTTGAATTTGAACTTAAATAACTAAAAAAAGAGAATCAGAGAGGGAGTTGTATTTCTCCCTTTTAAAATATTTAATATTTTCTCAATTTTTATTTTAATATCATTACAAAAAGTTTGAAATTACGTTTCACATATGGTAAAATATATCAAGCAATTTAAAGAAAAAAAGGTAAAAATAAAATGACTGAAACGAAAAACATAGATGCGATATATTTGCATATTCCTTTTTGTGATAAAAAGTGCGAGTATTGTGACTTTTGTACGTTTGTAAAAATGGAGAGAGAATATCAGAAATATACAGATTATTTGATAAAGGAAATACGGATGCATCCAAAATATGAGTATGATACGATTTATTTTGGTGGTGGAACGCCGTCATTATTGACGATAGAGATGTTGGCGTCGATAATGGGAGAGTTGAAGTATAAAGAAAATTCAGAGATAACTTTGGAGTTGAATCCGTATGATATGTCGTTTGAGAAATTGAAGCAAATTAGGGAATTGGGGATAAATAGACTGAGTATTGGAATTCAGAGTTTTCAGGATCATGTCTTGAAGTTTATTGGAAGGCAGCATAATGGAGAGGAAGCAATTCAAGTTTTTAAAAATGCGAGAAAAGCAGGATTTGAAAATATTACGATAGATTTGATGTTTGGGATTCCAAATCAAAGTTTGGATGATTTGAAAAAGGATTTAAAGAAAATATTGGAGATATCGCCAAATAATGTTTCGATATATTCGTTGATTTGGGAAGAAGGGACGATATTTTGGAGTAAGTTGCAAAAGGGGATTTTGTCTGAGATTGATCAAGATTTGGAAGCGGAAATGTATGAAGAAATTATTGATTTTTTTGAGAAAAATGGATATTGTCAGTATGAAATTTCTAATTTTGCGAGAATATATGATAAAGATGTTGAAGTTTATAAAGTGAAAAATTTTGAAGATTTAAAAAAATTGCAAAAAAATGCCGGGAAACATAATTTAAAATATTGGCGGAATAAGGAATTCGTTGGTGTTGGAATGAGTGCGACTGGGTATTTTGATGGGGAAAGACACAGTAATGTACGGACATTTAGGAAATATTATGCGAGTATTGACAAAGATGAGTTTCCAGTAGATGAAAATTCGATTGAGATTGTGGATAAAGAAGAGAAAATTAAACTTGAGAGAATGCTTGGATTGAGGCTGATTCAAGAAGGAATTGAGTATTTTGAGGATGAGAGAGTAGAAAAACTGTTAAGAGATGGTTTGATTGAAAAAGTTGAGTTTGAGAATGAGATAGATACTCGAATTAGGCTTACGAAAAAAGGAATGTTACTTGCAAATAATGTATTTATTGAATTTGTATAAAAAAATAGGTTATAATTAAGTGAAATAAAAAAATAATTGAAAGAATTATTTAGACAAGGAGTACAAAATTGGAAATGCAAAAAGAAATTAGCAAAGAAGTGATTGATAAAAAAATTACAATCAAATTTTTAGAAGATATAAAAAGATATTCTCCTTACCCAGAAAAAAAGTAAAAAAATTCTATTTGTGAGTAAATATTATGACATTGAAGAACATAGAAAAAAATAATAGAAATGGGCTACAATTATTTTTGGGGAAAAATCGAGCACAAGTTTATCGAGATAAATTAAAAGAATTTTTCGGGAGAAAAAAATATAAAAAAATATAGTTTGGGATTTTTATTGAAGGTTGCAAAAAAACAAAATAAAGTATATAATAAAACAACGTAAACCTTATTCATTCAATAGATTCTTATGAACTTTTTAGAAGATATTAATAAAAAAAGCCATTGAAAATGGGAGAACTGTTAATGGTTTAATTCAAATTAATGTATCAAAAGAGGAATCAAAAACAGGTATTTATGTGGAAGATTTCGAAAAAGATAGTAAAAAAATATTTTTTTAATGGATAATGTAAAAAAATCATTGGGTTTATGACGATGGCTCCTTTTAGGTGCTAGTGAAGAAGAAATAAGCAAATATTTTTTTCAAAAAAATGTTAGATTTAAAAAGAAAGTATGCAGAGAAATATGATTATTTGACTGAGCTTTCTATGGGAATGTCTGGCGATTATATAGAAGCATTAAAAAATGGTGCGACTATAATAAGAATAGGAAGTAAATTAATTAGTAAATAAGGAGGTAAAGTCTTGAGTGGATTTACAAAGAAAATAATGGAATTCTTCGGTGATGATGTTGAAGAAGATGATGACGAAGTAGAAAACGATTTTGAAGAGACAAAAGAGAATACAACGCAACAACCAGTAAAACCTCAAAATAAGGTTTTTGAAAAACCACAACAAGAAGAAAAAGAGAAGGAAAAGAAAGTAATGAGTATTTTTGGAGTAGGAAGTAAAAAGGAGGAAAGTGCAAAAATGTCAACAACAACAACGGCATCAAAAGTAAGTTATGTCTCGATTATTAGACCCAAAGTTTTCGAGGATTCAAGATTGATTGCTGATTCAATAAAAGAAAACAAAGTGGTTACATTTAGTTTGGAATTTTTAGAATTTGAAATAGGTCAAAGGGTGATAGATTTTGTTAGCGGAGCTGCTTATGCAATGAATGCTCATCTTTCAAAAGTAACTGATAAAGTATTAACATCAATACCTCATGGAATTGAATATGAAGATATTGATACTGCTTTAGAAGAAGAAGATAAAGATAACAAATTATTATAATATTTAAAAAAAGATGTTGTTATAGTATAGAAGTTTTTTTCTATTAACAACTCTTTTTTTATTAGGAATTAGGCGATTATGATGGTAAATTATGGTAAAGTTTTGGAAAAAAATTATTGAATTTTTTTGCTATATTTTGATAGGAAAAAGGATTGCTAGAAAAAAGGAGGAGTTAGTTATTTTTTTAGTATAATTTTTATCAATTGTGATTTTGGGAATAATTGTATTTATACACGAATTGGGGCATTTTTTGACGGCGAAATTCTATAAAATGCCAGTTTTTGAATTTGCGATTGGAATGGGACCAAAATTATTTTCAAAAAAAATTAATGGGACTGTTTATTCTGTTAGAATGCTTCCACTTGGGGGATTTGTGAATATTGGTGGGATGCAGCCAGAAGAATTTGATATGGAAGAGTTTAGGAAAGAGAAAATTGACGAAATAACGAGGGATTTGAAAGAGGATTTGGAGATAGCTGAAATTGAAATCTCGGATGATGAGTTTGTTGAGAGAACTGAAAGACGATTGAATATTGAGATGGAAGAAGAGCTTGAAAGGCAAGTAGCTATTTCAGAAAATGGATTTTATAAGAAACCAGCGTTTAGTAGATTTGTTGTTTTAATTGCTGGGATTGCGATGAATTTTATTTCTGCAATTTTAGTGATTTTCTTAATATTTTCGATTACTGGAATAGTACCGTCAAAACATACGAAACCAGTTATAAATGTGATTCAAAATGATTCGAAAGTAAAAGACATATTGCAGCCGAATGATGAGATTGTAGAATTGAACGGTAGAAAAATTTCTGAATGGGGAGAGCTTTCAGAGGAAATTCAGAAAATAAATGGTGAAAAGTATGCGAATCAGGATATTGACGTAAAGGTACTTAGAAATGGGAAAATGTTAGATAACAAGGTTAAATTGACGTATTACAAAGATTTGAAGACTTATGTTTTAGGAATCCAAGTTAAAATGAAAAAATCTACATTTTCTGAAAGAGTAAAATATAGTTTTGTAGTATTTGGTGATTATTTTGTAATGATGTTAAAAGGTGTTAAAATGCTGATAACAGGGAAAGTTCCTTTTAAAGAAATGACAGGGCCTGTAGGTCTTCCAAAATTAATAGGAGCAGCGTATAATTCATGTGGGATGTTATCGTTGTTAAATATTTTTATAATTTTGTCGATAAATATTGGATTAATGAACTTGTTACCAATTCCAGCTTTAGATGGTGGACGAATTTTATTCGTTTTGCCAGAATTTGTGGGAATAAAAGTGAATAAAAAAATAGAAGAAAGAATCCATATGGTTGGAATGATATTGCTAATGATATTAATGGCGTTGATGATGTTTAGTGATATTACAAAAGTATTTTTTTAGAAAAAGTGAAATTTTTGAGAACAATTTAAATTAGGTTGTTCTCAATTTTTTGCTAATTTTTTTAATTATAATAATTGGGAAAAAGGAAGAGTAATATTATTTAAAAATAAAGAAAAAAATAAAGATTGACAAAAAAATGTAAAAAAAGTACTATTATATTTAATAAATTGACTTGGAAGTCATTTTTGAAAAAAATTAAAAAAAGGGGTTAAAAAAATTAGAAAAAAATAGGAGGTTTTTATTTAGGGTAAATAAATAATAAATAGTATAAAATAGATAAATAGGAGTTAACGACAACAAATGAAATCAAATAAAAAAACGATGATATTGGAAAAGGCTTTTGAATTGTTTAGAAAAAAATGGGTACACAGATACAAAAAGTTGAGGATATAACGAAGAAACTAGGAATTTCAAAAAGGAAGTTTTTTTATACGTATTTCAAGACGAAAGAGGAACTTTTATGTGAATTATTAGAAAGTAAAAATCTGAAATGGAAAAAAATATTCGAAAGTAAAAATTGATGAAAAATCCGAAAAAAACTTTTAGAAAAATTTTTATTAAAGAAAGATTTAAAAGTATTCTAGAACTTTTGAACAATGTGGATATTGGAATAATGAATTCTTTTTGCTCAGAATACAAAATGTAGGTAAATTTCATGAAGAAATGACAAAAATTTTTTTAAGAGTTTTTATTAAAGAAAATGTACTTTTTAAGATATGAAAGTAACAGGGAATACGATATAGAAATTATTTCAGATTTTATAATTTTGGCAATTAATAATTATTTGATTAAAAAAATTGTATGTAAAAAAAGAATATACTTTTTTTCTTCAAAGGAAGAGTTTGATGGGATAGTAGAGGATAATCAGAAATTAATTAATGAAATTTTTAAAATTCATCGATAATGCATTAAAATAGATTAAATAGGAGGAAAGATGAAAAAAATAAATTGAGAATAATAGTATCATTATTATTGTTAATTGCAATTCCGAGTTTTGCACAAAAAATAACGATACAAGAAGCAGAAGAGATGGCAATTAAAAATAATAAAGATATTAAAATTGGAATGTTGAAAGCAGAGCAAGGGAAAATTAATGTAGATAAAGCCTGGGCAAGCAAATTTTTTACAGTAGGGTATTCAGGGAAAGCTCAAGAATTTTTGGATAAAGATTTTTCTAAAAAAGGAGAGGCTTTTCAACATTATTTAACATTGTCGCAACCGATTTATACAGGTGGTAAATTGAAATTGAATCATGAAATAAGTAAAGAAAGTTTGACGTTGGCACAACTTAATTTGGATAAAGTTAGAAAAGATACTATTTTAAGCACAGTTCAAGCGTATATTGATGTTTATAATGCAATGAGTACTTTGGGAGTGTTGCAAAAATCGAAGGAAACACTAAATGAAAATTTGAAAACACAAAAAGAATTGTATGATTTGAGAATGACGACTAAGCCAGAGCTTACAGAAGCAGAAAGAAGTTTGTCATCAATTGAAGCACAAATCGTAGAACAAGAAGGAAATATTGAAGTTTCGAAGGAATCGTTAGGAATTTTGATTGGAATGAAAGACAGTTCACAAATTGAAATTGTTCCATTTGGAGTTGAGGATAATTTTACGAAAACAGTTAAATTAGAAGATGATTTATCAAAATTGAAAACAGAAAATACAGAGTATAAAATTTCTATGAAACAAAATGATTTGAGTAAGAAAAATGTTAAGTTGGAAGAAGCAAGTTACAAACCAACTGTTAGTGGGGTAATAAATTACGGAACATTACAAAGTCAAGATAGATTTGGAAATATTTTGAAACCAAGAAACTTTACGACTTCGGCTGGTGTGAATTGGAGCTGGGACATATTTGACTGGGGAACAAGAAAAAACAACGTAAAATATGCGAAAAAAACTCAAGAAATAACAGAACTTCAAGTGGATCAAACTTTGGAGGCTGTTCAAACAAATATGAAAAAAACTTATTATCAATTAAGAGCATTGGAAAAAAGTATAGCTGCATTGCAATTAGCGGTTCAAAAGGCAGAAGAATCTTATGAAATGGAAAGAGAAAGATATTCATATAGATTAATTACGATGGAAAATCTATTGCAATCTGAAACTAATTTAAGACAAGCCAGAGTAAATTATGCACAAGCTAAATTGAATTATTATTTCCTAGTTTCTAAATATGGAGCATATTTGGATTAAAAGATGTTATAAATAAAGAGTTACAAGAAGTTTTTAATAATATGTTATTTAAAAAAATAATTTAAATTTATAGATTTTTTTATAAATACTACTGAAAAAAATAAAAAAATAGGGAGGAAAAATGAAAAATAAATAAAAAAATAATTGTAGCGATGATGGTGTTAGCATTGCTTACTGTTTCATGCGGAAAGAAAAACCCAAAAGGAAATTCATCTACAGCAAGACCAGTAAAAGTGCAAGTAATCGGTCAAAATCAAATGTCGTTGGGATACACGGCGAGTGGGTCGATAAAAGGGATAGAAGAAATACCGTATACAGCGACTTCAAGTGGAGAAGTTGTAGTAATTAACGGGAAAAATGGTGATTATGTGAATGCAGGGCAAGTAATTGTGGCGATTGATAATCAAGCGGCAAGATCTGGTGTTAGAGAGGCTGTTTCAAATGTAAGAACGGCAGAATCTAATATTAGTTCGGCACATGGAGATATTAGTGCAAAACTAAAGGAAATATTGCCTCAGCAAAGAAGCAGAGTGGAAGAAGCGAGAATTAATTATCAAAAAAATATAAAATGTTATATGATAAAAAGATTAATTACAGAAACTGATTTCTTGACAGCACAAACAAAAATTAAGTTCGGCACAAGCTAACTTAAATTCAGCTAGAAGTAACTATAATACAGCGGTAAATGCATTATCTTCTAGAAGAAACAGTTTGAGTTCGGCACAAGCTAATTTAGCTACAGCAATGATACTAACAGTAAAACTGTTATTAAAAACTAAAGTTAGCGGATATATTGCAAATATGGATTTAGAAAAGACATCAACAAGTATCAGCAGGAGCAAAATTATTTACATTGGTTAATGAAAGTGAAATGAAATTGGAAATTGGAGTTCCAGCAGAAATTGTTAAAAAAATTCAAATGGGAGCACAAGCAACTATAAAAGTTGATGAATTGAATGGTAAGGAAATTGTTGGAACAGTTTATGAAATAGCAGCTTCAGCTGATTCAGCTAGTAGACAATTTATTGTAAAAGTTAAATTCCCTAATCCAGATAGAGAGTTAAAAAGTGGAATGTATGGAAAAGCAAATATTGCAACAGGAGCTGAAGATGGGTTGATTATTCCTAAAAAGGCGATTGTAGTAAGAGGAGTTCAGCAAGTTATTTATGTTATTAGAGATGGAAAAGCAGTTATGATACCGATAAATATTTCTAATCAAAATGAAACTTATGCGGCAGTGACTGGTGATGGCTTGACAGCTGGTGATCAGTTAGTTGTTGATGGACAAATGTTGTACAAGCGAATGAAAAAGTAAATATTGTGCAGTAATAGAAAAATAGAGAAAGGAGCGTACGGTTATTGCAATCGTATGAGATAAAATGACAGTAGCAGAATTTGCAACGAAGAGAGTAGTGTCGACAACGATGATACTTATATTTATGATTTTTGCTGGTTGGGTAGCGATGACAGGTATGAAACAGGAAAGAATACCAGATTATGATATACCGATAGTTGTTGTTAATGCCACTTGGACTGGAGCGACAGCGGAAGATGTAAAAACACAAGTATCTAAAAAAATTGAAGATGCGGCATTGAATGTAGATGGAATTAAAAATATTACAACATCTTCATCTTATGGTTCATCAGTAGTTACGATAGAGTTTAACTATGGTGTAGATACAGATATTAAACAAGTACAAGTTCAAACACAAATAGATAAAATAAAAGGACAATTGCCAGATGATGATAACTTTAAAGATCCTACAGTATCAAAATTAGATATAGCAGGGAGTTCCAACATGGCGTTAATGATTGGAATTACTGGGAAAAATAAAGAGTTAATAACATCATTTGTTGAAGAAACATTACAACCTAGATTGAAGAGAAATAGAGGTATCGGTAATATTTCTGTAATGGGTAATGCGACAAGACAAATTAAAGTTTGGCTGGATCCAGCTAGATTAAAGGAATATAATTTGTCAGCAGAGAAATTTATAGTAAAAATAAAAGCGACTAATACGGTAACACCAGCAGGTACAATAACTGATGGGACGAAAGAATTTATCCTAAAAGTTGATGGAGAATTAAAAGAGCTTGATCAAATTCAGGATATCGTTATTTCAAATCAAAATAATCAAACAGTTAGATTGGCTGATGTGGCAAAAGTTGAGTATGGAACAGAGGATCCTACATCATATGTAACATATAATGGAAAAGAAATGGTTGCCGTTATGATTCAAAAGAGTAAAGATGGTAACTTGGTGGAGGTTGCTAAAAAGGCTAAGGAAACTTTGAAAGAAGCAAAACCATTATTTCCAGAAGGTTCTAGTTATAATATAATAGTTGATAACAGTGAAAAAGTTAGTGAATCAATAAAAAATGTTGCAAGTTCTGGGATACAAGCGGTTATCATTACAATCATAGTACTTTTTGTATTCTTGAAAAACTTGAGAGCGTCATTAGTTGTGGGAACATTGATTCCGATTTCAGCAATGTTTACATTCTTCTTACTTACAACACAAGGGATAACATTGAATATGGTTTCGTTAATGGGATTATCACTTGCAGTTGGATCATTAGTAGATAACGGAGTTGTTACGCTGGATAATATTTTTGATCACATTCAGATTAATAAGGAACCAGCAGATGTAGCAGCGATACGGGGTACAAATGAAGTAATTCTTCCGATGATGGCGTCAACTGCAACTTCAGTTTGTGTATTTTTACCAATTATATTATTTGAAGGACTTGCTAAGGAAGTATTTAAGAGTATTGCATTTTCAATGATGTTTGCGTTGTCAGCTTCGATTATTGTTGCGATGTTATGGGTTCCAATGGCTTCGAGTTTATTTTTAGATGTTAAAAAAATATCAGATAATGCTGAAAAAGCTGCTAAATTTAATGCATTTAGAGATAAATATAAAGAATTAGTGGCAAAAAGTATTGGAAAATAGATGGAAAATGGTAATTGGAGTTACAATAACATTTGTTATAGTTGTATTTGGAATAGGAAAAACGGTAAAAACTACGTTCTTTCCAACGATTGACGATAATCAATATTCGGTAGTTGCGACACTTGCGACAGGATTAGATTTAGATGTGTCAAAAGATATTGCAAATAAAATGGAAGCTGTTGTAAAAGCAGATCCAGCGACTAAAGATATAAATGTTATTGCCTCAAAAAGTGCAGCGACAATAAATGTCGATGTAAAGAAAGATACGATGAAGGCAATGAACCGTGTCAGAGAAAAATTAAAAGATTTACCAAATGTAACACTTGCGGTTTCACCACAAAAAGCAGGAGGTCGTTTATCGCAGAAGGATTATTCGTTTCAAATAGAAGGTGATGACCCACAAGAATTAAATAGAATTGCAAATTCGATAATGAATGATATGAAGAGCCAGTCTTGGTTTAAGGATGTTAAGTCATCGACTGAAGGTGGATATCCACAAGCTAAATTGGAAGTTGACAGAGTAAAAGCGGAAAGTTATGGAATAACTGTAACAGATATTACTCAAATGTTGTTTATGACAGCATCTGGATCAGCAAATCCAATTGATGTAACTCAAAGTACAGAAACATTGGATGTAGTGTTGGAATTGGAAAAAAATCAAAAAAATTCATTGAATAAAATTATGGATTTAGAGATAAAAACTAATAAAGGAACTTATGTTAGATTAGGAGATATTGCTACAATGCAATATGAAGAAAGTGCGTCAACTATTTCAACAGAAAATGGTAAAAGAATTGTAACAGTTGGTGCAAACTTGGATAAATCAAAAAGGATTTAACGATGCAGATGACATTTATTCAACAGTCATTCAAGAAGGCAAATCCAGCTGAAGGATACAAAATTGGGGTAGCAGGACAAGCTAAAAACCAATCTGAAATGGGTGGACAAATTAAGAAAGACTTGTTACTTGCGATTGTGTTGATTTATACAGTACTTGCGGTTCAGTTGGAATCATTTATCTTGCCACTTATGATTATGACAACATTGCCATTATCAATGATTGGAGTAATTTTAGGATTAGCGATAACTAGAGTACAACTTAGTATGTTCGTTATGATTGGTATCTTGATGTTATTTGGTATGGCGGTTAATAATGCGATTGTAATGCTTGATTTCGTTGCGGGATTGCGGAAAAAAGGCTGGTCGATTCATGATGCCTTAGTAGAAGCCTGTGGTTCAAGACTACGACCAATTTTAATGACAACGCTTACAACAGTATTAGGTTGGTTGCCAATGGTATTCTCGAGTAAAGGAAGTTCGGGATACTATCAAGGAATGGCGATTGCAGTAATGTTTGGACTTTCATTCTGTACAATCTTGACATTGTTCTTTACACCAGTGTTATATTCGTTGGTTGAAGAAAGAAAAGAGAAAACAAAAAGAAAAAAAGAAGAAAAAGAGAAGACAGGAAAAAGAAGAAGAAAGAAGAGGATATGCTAAATAATTCGATTCTTTGATTTATTAAAGTGTTTGGTAACTTATAAAAGTTAATTTTTGATGAGTTATCAGACAAAAATTATATTTATAAAAAAATTAGAGGGGAGAATTTTTGTGAAAAAGATTAGAAATATATTTTTGATTCATTTTATACGGAAAAAAATGAAAGAAGAATTAAGAGAGTATGGAATAGATCAATATTTTATAGTTCCAGCTGTTCATAGTTCTTGGAGTAAAACTTTTAAACATTTTTAATACACATGTTTGGCCAGGAACAGACAGTATTTTTAGTTACTTATTTGGAAGACAGGCACGCACAAGAGATTATACGGATTATTAAAATTATGAAAATAGATTTAGGTCGTGGAATTTTCGATGGGTGCAGTTATTTTGCCTGTTGAAGATATTATTTTTATAAAAATTTTTGCCAAATATGATTTAATTTGAGAAAAAAATAGGTTGTCTAATTAATTTTAGATAACCTTTTTTTCTATTTTTTTATGATATAATTGGGTTGGAAAAATATAATTTGTTTTTTTATGATTATTTTTTTAGTGTTTAGGAAAAAGAAAAAGAGGGAGATTATGAAAAAAATTAATTTTAGGATGTGTAGGACTTATGAGTTTATCTATTTTTTTGGTGGAACAGCAAAAAAATATTTGAAAATGGTACAATTACGAGAGAAGATAAAAGATTGATAAAAAAATGGAAGAATCTAAAAAAATTATTCTTGTAAAGTGTCAGAAAATTTGAAAAAGTTGAAGGAAAAAAACTTATATTGGACATTATGATGTGAACGGAAAACCTGCTGGTGAATGGAAATTGAAGGACGGAAGCGTAAGACAGTGTTTTTTTAAAAGATGGAGAAATTACAGAAGTAAAAAGGAAATTATTTTTAAAAAAAGATTAGCAAAAAAATATGGATTTGTTGATTTCGTATGGAAATTATGGTCAAAGACCTGCTATTGATGTTTACAATGTTTTTTTGTGAAAAAAAATGGTGAGAGAACTGATAATTACTTGTATTTGGAAAAAAATATAATGGAAAGTATTCTAAAAAAATTAGGAAGATTACTTTTTGTTGGATGAAATCAAGCCTTTTGTATGAGCAAGAACGAGTTTTGAAGGATGATGCGAGTATTCCTTTGGAAATGATAAAAAAATAATTGGTTATCAAAAATGTGAAATAAAATTATAAAATAGGGAGGAAAAATGGAATATAAATTGATTGCTACGGATATGGATGGGACTCTTTTGAATGATAGCCATCAGGTTACAGAGAAAAATATTGAAGCGATAAGAAAGGTTCAAGAAAAAGGTGTAAAATTTGTTTTGGCGAGTGGAAGACCAACCTTTGCAATGCATAAATTTGCAGAAATTTTGAATATGAAAGAAAACGGAGGATATTTAATTTCGTTTAATGGTGGACAAATTGTAGATTTGGCAACAAATGAAACAATTTTTCATCAAGGATTTGACCGAAAGGATATCGAATTGTTGTATAACGAAGCAATGGAAATGGGAATGAGTTTTATCTTGTACGGAAGTGACACAATTTATGGGAATGAACTAAATGAGTATACTGGTGTTGAATACGAATTAACAGGAATGAAATTTGAGAAAATTGATTCATTAGCAGATTTGGATAAATTTGGGATTGAGCGAACTACGAAATGTATGATTTTAGGGTCGCCAGAAGAAGTAAAAAAAGCAGAAGTTAGAATGAAAGAAAAATATGGAAATGAATACTTCATCGCAACTTCTAAACCAATATTTTTGGAAGTAGCTAATATTTTGGTAAATAAAGGTAAAACTTTAAAAAAATTAGGAGAATTGTTAGGAATTTCGACTGAAGAAATGATAGCTGTCGGAGATAGTGGAAATGATGCAGCATTGTTAGAAACTGTTGGAATGCCTGTTGCGGTTGAAAATGCGACACCAGAAATTAAAGAATTATCAAAATTTGTAGTACGTGAAAATAACGATGATGCATTAGACGATGTGATTCATCACTTTTATGAAATAAAATAAGAAAATAAAAAATAGAGACTAACTTTTTAAGAAATTTAAAATTTCTTGAGAAAGTCTCTTTTTTTGTGAAAGATTCGTTCAAAAAATTTTATTAAAAAACCTCTAAATTTAATAGATTTTTTGATATTTTGTTTGAAGTAAATTAATTATTTTCATTTAAGTAATGTTCCACGTCAAGTGCTGCAATTGCACCACTTCCAGCAGAAATGATAGCTTGTTGGTATTTGCTATCTTGAACATCTCCAGCAGCGAAGATTCCTGGAATATTTGTCGCAGAAGATTTTCCTTTTGTTAAGATGTAACCATTTTTATCTAATTCGATGTTGTCCCCTAAAAATGCTGTGTTAGGTGTTCTACCAATTGCTACAAATATACCGTCAATATCAAGAGTTTCAGTTTCCTGAGTTTCATTATTAATTAACTCAATCCCAATAACTTTGTTACCATCAACAACAACTTTTTTTGGAATATAATTCAATTTCCAAGAAATTTTTTCGTTGTTTTTAGCACGTTCTTGCATTATAGCAGAAGCTCGAAGTTCGTTTCTTCTATGAATAATTGTTACATTTGAAGCAAATTTTGTCAAAAAGACAGCCTCTTCCATAGCAGTATCTCCTCCACCAATCACAATGATATTTTTTCCTCTAAAGAAGAGTCCGTCACAAGTCGCACATGCACTAACTCCTCTTCCAATATATTCCTTTTCATTTTCAATTCCCAAATATCGTGCACTCGCTCCAGTTGCCAAAATTACTGTTTTTGTTTCAATAATTTTTTTATTTTCTAAATGAATTTTAATAGGTTTTGAGTCAGAATCAATTTTAGAAACATTCGATTGTAAAAATTCTGTTCCAAAATTAATTGCCTGTGTTTTCATGTCGTCAACCAATTGAGGTCCTAAAATTCCTTTTGGGAATCCAGGAAAATTCTCTACATCTGTAGTTGTTGTTAATTGTCCTCCAGGTTCAGAACCATTAATAACAATATTTTTTAAACCAGCTCTACTCAAATAAATTGCAGCTGTCAATCCTGCTGGACCAGAACCGATAATAACTGAATCGTACATAATTTCTCCTTTCTTATCCACTCAAAAAGTGGTCGTAATTTTATAATCTTAAATTTTAAATTAAATGAATCTATGATAAAATGGGAATTTTTAAAAGTCAAAATCATAAAAAAATAATTTTAAACTAATGTTAATTCCCATTTTTATAATTGTTATTATTATTGATTTTTAGTAGACTAAAGAGCGTTATTAATTTTATCAACTAAAGTTTCTTTAGCTTGAACTCCTACCATTTTATCAACGATTTCTCCATCTTTGAATAAAATCAATGTAGGAATACTTTGAACTCCAAATCTTTGAGCTAATTCTAATTCGTGGTCAACATTTATTTTTCCAACAGTTGCTTTTTCACCGATTTCTTCAGAAACTTCTTCCAAAATAGGTAATTGCATTCTACAAGGACCACACCATTCAGCCCAGAAATCTACCAAAGTTACACCATTTGCTATTGTATCATTAAAATTATCTTTTCCTAAAATTTTTGCCATTTTTATCACTCGCTTTCTAAATTTTTTTCATTTTATATCAATTGTTTTTAATCTATTCAATTGATTAGTTGAATAGTATCACATTTTTTGAAAAATAAGTCAATGTTTTTTTATTTTTTTAATCTAGCTATTTTTCGTGGGAAACAATAAGAATATTTTTTTATACAATTTTTTTAGAAAAAGATATGATATACTAAAAAAATATTAGAAACTTTTTTTGAAAAATACAGTTGATAAAAAAAGAAAAATTTAAAAAAATTTCATGATGATGTATAAATTTTTTGTCTAAAGTTATAAATTTAGGTAAAATAGAAATTCCTTGGAAAAAGAAAGGAGGAAAAATGAAAAAAATTTTGGAAGAATATAAAAATAATTTGTATAATGGACTTTCTAAAATTGGGAAGTGCCTTTCGAGCGAAAAGAGGATTGAGATTTTAGATTTACTTGTACAAGGTCCGAAAACGGTGGAAAATATTTCGAATGAAACAGGTATGACAATAGCGAATACTTCAAAACATTTGCAGACATTGAAGGATGGAAGGCTGGTTTCTTGTGAGAAAAAGGGGAATTTTGTGGAGTATAAAATTTCGAATACACAGATAATTGATTTGGTTTATTTGCTTAGGGATGTTGGAGAGCGGCAATTGGAGTATATTAAAAAAATTCATATGGAATTTGAGGAATGTTGCAATAATACAAAAACTTTGTCGTTGGAAAAGGCTTATGAGATGGTGAAAAAAGATGAAGTTTTAATAATAGATTTGCGTCCAGAAGATGAATTTAATTCAAATCATATTGAAAAGTCGATAAATATTCCGATGAAGACTCTTGAAGATAGAATAAACGAGATTCCTAAAAATAAGGAGATAATTCTTTATTGTAGAGGTCGTAATTGTGGAAGTGCAAATTTGGCTTCAAAATATTTAAATGAGAGGGGATTTAAGGCTTATAGCTTGAATCAAAGTTACTACGATTGGGAAAAAAATTTGAAAAAATATTAAAATAAAAATGAAAAAACACAAAAATGACACAAATAAATGATAAAAATATATTTGTCGATGAAAAGCGGTTCGATGTTGGAAGTTATACTATTTATTTAGAGAAATTACTCGCAATTGTTGGTTTGTGAGTAATTTTTTTGAGATTTATATCACTAAAAAAAGTAATTTTTTTAGTGATTTTTTTGAAATTAGGTTATACTATTAGTATGAGAATAATTATGGCAAAATTAATGAGTTTGGAGAAAATAAAGGAGCTGTAATTATAAAATTTGAAACTTTTAGGAGGAATCATGAAAAAATTATTTTTATTAGGACTTACCGTTGCGATTGCGACAAGTTTACAGGCTGCAGGAAAAAATGCCAGAAAAAATGTGAGAAAGGTTGCGAATAATCAACCATTTGAATTGAATGTTGCTCATATTAATGACCATCACTCTCATTTAGAGCAAGAGAGAATGACATTGAAATTGATGGGAAAGATGTAACTTTGGATATCGGAGGATTGCCAAGAGTTGGACAAGAAATCAAAGATTTTAGAAAAAATAATAAAAATACTTTAATTCTTCATGCAGGAGATGCAGTAACAGGGACATTGTATTATACTTTGTTTAAAGGAATTGCAGATGCAGAATTGATGAATGTTATTAATTTTGATGCGTTTACATTAGGAAATCATGAATTTGACGATGGAAACGAAGTATTGGCAAAATTCTTATCAGCATTGAAAATACCAGTAATTTCATCTAACGTTGTTCCAGATAAAGGAAGTATTTTAGAAGGAAAATGGAAACCTTACATCATTAAAAATGTTGGTGGAGAAAAAATTGGTATTATTGGAATGGAAGTTGTGAAGAAAACAGTTGAATCTTCTAGTCCAGGAAAAGATATTAAATTTATTGATGAAATAGAAGCTGCTAAAAAATATGTAAAAGAATTGCAAGATCAAGGAATTAATAAAATTATCTTGTTATCACATGCAGGATATGAAAAAAATGTTGAAATTGCACAAAAAGTTTCAGGAATTGACTTGATTGTGTCAGGAGACACTCACTACTTATTAGGAAAAGAATTTGAAAAATATGGATTGAAAATAGGTGGAGATCAATATCCTAAAAAAATAACTTCACCTTCAGGAGAACCTGTTTATGTGGCTGAAGCTTGGAACTATTCATATTTAATCGGAGAATTGAAAGCTAAATTCGATAAAAAAGGTGTAATTACAGAATTAGTTGCATCACCAAAATTGTTACTTGGAGACGATTTGTTTGAAGTGAAAAATTCTGAAGGTAAAAAAGTTCAAGCAAGTAAAGAGGAAAAAGCAGCAATTTTAGCAGCGATTAAAAAAGATAAAAACTTAAAAATTGTTAAAAACGATGAAACTTTACAAAAATTATTAGATAGATACCAAAAAGAAAAAACAGAATTAGGTAAAAAATCAGTTGGTAAAATAAAAGAAATGATTCCTGGTGGTTCTGAAAACAGAATTCCAAGTGCAAAAAATCCTGAAGGTTCATTAGCTACAACATTGGTTATGGAAGCAGAATTAGATACATTAAGAAATACAGGAACTGGAAATGTTGATTTTGTTCTTGGAAATGCTGGAAATGTAAGAATTACAATTGAACCAGGTGATTTTACTTATGATGAAGCTTATACATTATTGCCATTTACAACAAACACAGTTTACACATTAGAAGTAACTGGTGCAGAAATGAAACAAATATTAGAAGATGCAATTGATTATGCATTAACAGGTGGATCAACAGGTTCATTCCCTTACGGAGCAGGAATTAGATACGAAGCAACTAAAGATGGAAAATTAGGAACAAGAGTTACAAAAGTAGAAGTATTTGACTTCAAAGCAAACAAATGGGTTCCAATTGATGCAAATAAAAAATATATGTTAGCAACAAACTCATATATTGCAGGTGGAAAAGATGGATATACAACTCTTGGAAAAATCACTTCTGAAAGAGGTGGAACAAACACATATTTAGGAGATGTTAAAATATTTATCGATTACTTGCAAAAACATAAAGAATTAGGAAGACCAGCAAGTTCAAATGTTAAATTTAAATATTAATTTTTGATGATTTAATTAGATTCCCGACTGAATTTTAGAAATTTTTGAGATTTGGTTGGGAATTAGTTAACAGGAGGGAAAAATGACTTTAAAGGAAGCACAGTATTTAATAAAAACATATTGAATTAGGAACTCTTGAAGAAAAAGAAGATACGAGAACGGCAATCGAGAAGAAAGATAATATCCAAAGACTTGTTTTGAAATTGATAGAGGAATTTGGTGAATTGGCGGAAAATATTCGTAAAAATGCAAGATATACAGGTGAAAGTATTAAGGGTACGATTGAAGAAGAGGCATTTGATATTTTTTACTATATAATTGCAATTGCAAATGAATATGATATTGACTTGGAAAAAGTATTTTTAATGAAAGATAAGTTGAATCAGGAAAAATATAAGAGGGAATTTTCTTTGGAAGAAGCAAGGGAAATGTATAAAAAAGTGAAGTAAATTTTGAGAGGAGAAATTTTAATTTATATGAAAAAAATAAAATAGCAGCGTTATTATTGGCCTTGTCAACGATGGGATTTGCAAAGGAAGTGAATGTAAAAATATTAGGAACATCAGATGTTCATGGAAGAGTAGTTCCTTGGAGTTATGCGTCTGATACTGAGGATAAATCAGGATCTTATGCACAATTATCAACATTGATTAATCAGAGAAGAAAAGAGAATAAAAATGTAATTTTGGTGGAAGTTGGAGATGCGATACAAGATAATTCGATAGATTTTTTTGCATTGACTTTAGAAGACGCGAAAAATCACCCAATTCCAAAAGTGTTGAATTATATGAAATATGATGTTTTCGTTCCAGGAAATCATGAATTTAATTTTGGGATGCCTGTATTAAATGAAATTTTAAATGATATAAAAGCTAAAAAATTAGCGACGAATTTGTATCATAAAGATGGAAAAAGATATTTGCAACCGACTACGATTATTCAAAAAGATGGTGTAAAAATTGGAATTATTGGATTGACAACACCAATGTCGGCTAAATTTGAGGAAGATACTGGAAATCTAAAAGACTATAAATATGTTTCAATTATTGAAGAAACTAAAAAACAAGTGAAAAACTTGAAGGCTAAAAAAGTTGATGCAATTGTAGCTGTGGCGCATATGGGAATTGAAAATGAAAATAATATTCCTGAAACAGGGTTGAGAGATTTAGCTAACGCAGTTCCTGAAATTGATGCGATTGTAGCTGGACATATGCACCAAGATGTTAAGAGTGAAACTATAAATGGTGTGTTGATAACAGAACCTCATAGATACGGAACAGTTTTATCTGAAATAGATTTAAAATTCGATGTAAATGATAAGACTAAAAAAGTAAAATTATTAGGAAAAACAGCTACTACGACGCCTGTTAAAAATTTAGAAGCAGATAAAAAAGTAGAAGAAATTTATAAACCTTATCATGAAAGATTGCGTGAAATTGCAAATGAAAAAATAGGAGAAACAGAAAATGATATGGTTCCTCAAGGGGAAATTCACGGAGTTTCAATATCATTTGCGAAGGATACAGGAATGTCATCATTCATTACAGATGTGGAAAAATATTACAGTAAAGCTGATGTAGTTTCATTTGCATACGATTATGAAAATGTAAAATTGGATAAAGGGGACATTAAGAGAAAAGATATCGCCTACAACTATAGATATGCAGGTGGAGATGTTTCAGTTTACGAAATGACTGGAAAACAATTAAAAGACTATATGGAATGGGCAGCAGATTACTTTGATACAATTCAAAAAGGTGATACAAACTACAGATATAACGATGTTAGAGGGAAATCAAAATATGTAACATTTGATATTTTTGGAGGAGTTTCTTATAAAATTGATTTAAGAAATCAAAAAGGTAATAAAATTGTTGATTTGAAATTAGCTGATGGAAGAAAAAAATAATGCCCGATATGAAATTAAAAAGTAGGAATGAATTCTTACAGATTTGATCAATTAATTAAAAAAGGTGGAATTTTTGAAGGACAAAATATACCACTTGTTTGGTCATCGAAAGATGAAATGGGACAAGATAAAGGAAGAATCCAAAGCATGATGATAGATTACATTAAAAAAATGTAAAAAGGTGGAAAAAAATTGATGGAAAATCACATGACAGATGGGAAATTATAGGATTATAATTTAGAAAGGAAAAAAATATCGATGAAAAAAATTAATTTTAGCAATATTTTTTTAACAAAAGATAGCAAGAAGTCTCCGACTTCTATAAGTGGGAGATGAATTGCTTTTTTTGTAAAAAAATTGAAAAAAAGGATATACCTATGATACAATTTTTTTGTATAAAATATCGAAGAGAAATAATTAAAAAAATAATATTCAAAAATCAAAAAGGAGGTGTAATTTTTATGAAATATAATTTAGCATTCAAATACAGAATTTATCCAAATAAGGAACAGAAATTATTGGTAAACAAGACTTTTGGATGTGTTCGTTTTGTTTACAATACGATTTTGTACACTGCGAATAAATTTTATGAAGAAACTGGGAAAAATAAAATAATTACACCTGCTAGTTTGAAAAGTGAAAATCAATTTTTGAAAGAAGTAGACAGTTTGGCACTTTCAAATGCTCAATTGAATGTAAAACGATCGTTTACGAATTTTTTTCAGAAGAGAGCGAAATTTCCAAAGTTCAAATCTAAAAAGAAAAGTGTTAAAAGTTACACGACAAATTGTGTGAATAATTCAATACGAATTGAGGAAAACAAATATTTGGTTTTGCCGAAATTGAAAAAAGTAAAATTGAAATATCATAGAGAAATACCAAAGGATTATAGAATAAAGTCGGTAACATTGACAAACAGTAATGGAAATTACTATGTTTCTGTTTTGACGGAATTTGAAAAAGAAATTCAAAAATGCCAAGTAGCAATAAAATAATTGGACTTGATTTTTCAATGTCTGAATTATTTGTCAGCTCTGAAAACCAAAGAGCTGATTATCCAAGATATTTTAGGATGTTGGAAGAAGAATTGAAAAAATTACAGAAATCATTATCGAGAAAAGTGAAGTTTTCTAAAAATTGGTATAAGCAAAAAATGAAAATATCAAAATTGCATGAGTATATCAAGAATTGTCGAAGAGATTTTTTGCATAAATTATCTAAAAAATTGTCTGAAACATATAATGCTGTGGTTGTTGAGGATTTGAATATGAAAGGGATGAGCCAGGCATTAAATTTTGGAAAAAGTGTAGGAGATAATGGATGGGGAATGTTTTTGAGGATGGTTTTTAGGAAAGCAATTTTTGAAGATAGATAAGTGGTTTCCATCGTCGAAAACTTGTAGTAAATGTGGAAATATCAAAAAGGAACTGAAATTATCAGAAAGAAGTTATAAATGTGAGTGTTGTGGAATTGAAATTGATAGAGATTACAATGCGGCATTGAATATAAAAAACATTGGAAAAGCAATGTTGAAATATTAAAAAATAAAAGAAGACACAGGGTAGGAACTACCCGAAGAGCTTGGTAAATATATTTGGCTAACAAAAGCAGATACTTCCCAAGAAGCTTCCGCTTCTAAAAGCGGGAGTAGTTCACTGAAAATATCAGAGGATACAATTTCGATATGTTTTCTGGTGTAAAATACAAAGTTGATGTAACAAAACCAGCAGGACATAGAATCGTTAATCCAACAATCAATGGAAAACCAATCGATCCAAAAGCAACTTACAAATTGGCAGTGAACAATTACAGATTTGGAACATTATCAACATTGAAATTAGTTACAGATGCTGATAAATATTATGATTCTTACAATGAGTTGCAAGATGGTGGAAGAATGAGAGATTTGATTATAAAATATATTTCAGAAGAAAAAGGTGGAAAAGTAACGCCTGAATTGGAACATAACTGGGAAATCATAAATTATAATTTCAAAAAAATCCGTTATTAAAAAAATTATCTGAAAAAAATTAAAAAGACGGAAGTATAAAAAAATACCTACTTCTAAAGATGGAAGAACATTGAATGTAAAATCTATTAAAGAAAGTGAAGTAAAATAAATATTAATTAAAAAAAATTATTTTTTTGAATATACAGGATTAAAAAAATTGAACTAAAAAAAGGCAATTATCATTTTAAGTATTATAAATATTTATAGAATTATATATATAATATATTTGAATTTTTTTCCGTGAAAAAGGTAAAAATTTAAGGATAAAAAGATAGAAAACGGAAGAAAGGAGAAGGGTATTTATAATTAAAATAAATTCAAAAAAATAAATGTTATATTTTTTTGAAAGTTTTGATGATCAAATAGATTTAGAGTAGATGAATTCAGAAAAATATGTAAATTTATAGTGAAAATTTTTATTATGAAATGCCCGAGAAGTTACGTTATGAAAAAGTTAGGATTAACAACAAGAATAATGGTCGGATTAGCATTAGGTATCTTGTTTGGACTGATTTTGAGTCCTTTTTCAAAAACTCCATTTGTAAAAGATGTAGTAATTGATTCAGTTCTTGCATTTTTTGGAGGAGCATTCATTAACTTAATGAAAGTTATGATAGTGCCATTAGTTTCAGTTTCATTAGCAATGGGAGCAGCATCGATAGGAGATATTAAAAAACTTAGAAGAATTGGAACAAAAGTTTTAGGATTTTATTTTGCTACGACAGCAATTGCAGTTGCGATAGGATTATTTGTAGCTAAGATAACAGGCGTTGGTAAAGGAATGAAGATGGGTGAATTACCTGTTGGTGAATTTAAAGTGGCAGAACAAGATAAACTAATAAATGTATTGCTTGATATGGTTCCAAAAAATATTGTAAATGCAATGTCTGAAGAAAAAATGTTAGCAATTATAATTTTCTTCTTATTGTTAGGAGTAGCAATTACAGCTTTGGGAGATAAAGTAAAAAATATAAAAGTTATTTTAGAGGAAGCAAATGAATTAGTATTGAAAATGGTTGAATTGATAATGGAAGTTGCACCAATCGGTGTATTTGCATTAATTTCAAAAGTTGTTGCGTCAACAGGAGTAGACGTATTGCTAAAATTAGTAGGATTTGTTGTAGTAACATTGATAGCATTTGTAATTCATACAGGAGTTTATCAAATAATGCTTGTAAGTATGGCAAAAATGAGCCCTATAAAATTTTTCAAAAAATTCTTAAAAGTTATTTCGGTAGCATTTTCAACATCGAGCAGTAATGCAACAATACCAGTAAATATCGAAACATTATCAGAAAATTTTGGTGTTTCAGAAGAAATAAGTTCTTTCACAATACCATTAGGAGCGACAGTAAATATGGATGGAACTGCGATAATGCAAGGAGTTGCAGCAGTATTTATAGCTAACCTTTATAATATTCATTTAGGACCAACACAGTATCTAGGAATCATTTTGACAGCAGTATTGGCTTCAGTAGGAACAGCAGGAGTGCCAGGAGCAGGAATGTTGATGTTATCGTTAGTATTGAAACAAGCAGGATTGCCATTAGAAGGAATTGGAGTGGTAATCGGTGTTGATAGAATAATCGATATGTTTAGAACAGTTGTAAATATTACAGGAGATGCTGTTTGTACGCTTGTCGTTGCAAAAAGTGAAAACGAAATTACGGATATGGAAAAATATAATAGTTAAAAATAGAAACTATTCTGTTATCCAAAAAAGTAAATTAGTAATGTAAAATTTCTTATGTAAAAAAAGTAAAAAGTATAATTTAAAAATATTAAGAATCGTTCATTTATATAAGTGAGCGATTTTTTTGTAATTTTTGTATTCTATCTAATAAATTACAAATTTAAAAAAATATGGATTTTTAGAGTAAAATATCCTTAAAATAGAGTAGGAATGTAAATTAAATTATGAAATTTTAGAATAGAAAGAAGGAGTTTAAGATGAGAAAAAATAAAATTTTATTAGCGATATCAGCACTTACTTTGGGAATTTCTGCATTAGGATTTGCAGCACAAACAAATGATGCGTCAAAAACAACGCCAACAAAGACTACAACATCAAAAACAACCCCTAAACCAACATCAAAACCTAAAACTACACCAGCACCAAAAAAGGCAACAACAAATACTCCCAAAACAACTACTACAAAACCGAAAACAAACTCAAAAGTTGTGACTAATTTTAATTGTAATGGTCAAACAATTAAAGTTGAATATGATGGAGAAATAGCAAAATTAACAAATAAAGATGGGGTTTATACTTTAAAAGTGGCAAAAGCTGCGAGTGGAGCACTTTATACAAATTCAAAAGGATTATCGATTCATTCGAGTGGAAAAGATGCTATTTACACAGTTGGAGGAAAAGATATATCGTGTGATATAATAAAAGCTGGAACTCCTACAAAATCTGCAACAACACCAGCAAAACCTGTAACAAAAGTAGTAGAATACAATCTTAAGGGTAAAATAAAAGTAGAATTTATAGGTCAAAATACTGCGAAAGTGACTGATTTTTCTGGAAAAACTTATACATTAAAAAGAGCAAAAGCAGCAAGTGGTGAATATTTTGAAAATGAAAATGGTGTATCGTTACATATAAAAGCTGATGAAGGAGTTTTCACTGTTAAGGGAGTTGACTATTCTTTTGGAAAATAAATTTTATGAAAAAATTAAGAAGAGATAACTATAAAATAAAAAAATTCGATAAATTAGAAAGTGATTTCAGATTTACCGAATTTTTTTTAAATATGCCACATGTAATAATCTTCTGTATCTTTTGTAATGATACGAGCAGGAATACCTACTGCAACAGCATTATTTGGAACATCTTTCAAAACAACAGAATTAGCACCAATTTTTGCATTATTTCCAATAGTAATATTTCCTAAAATTTTTGCTCCAGTTCCAACTGAAACATTATTTCCAATAGTTGGGTGTCGTTTTTTGTTTTTTCCTGTAATTCCAGCAATTCCTCCTAATGTTACACCATGATAAATAGTGCAATCATTTCCAATAACAGCAGTTTCTCCAATTACAATTCCCATTCCGTGATCAAAAAGATTTCGTTTTCCAATTGTCGCACCAGGATGAATCTCGATACCAGTAAAAAATCTAGAAATTTGCGAGATTAACCGTGCTAAAAAGAAAAATCTCTTTTTGTATAAATAATGTGCAGCTCTATGATTTATAACAGCGTGTAAAGAAGGATAAAGTAATGCTTCAAATTTATTTTTTACGGCAGGATCTTTTGCCAAAATATTATCCATTTCAAGTTTAATTATTTTTAAAAAAATATTAATTCCTCCTTTATATTTTTTTGAAAAAAATAAATTATCATTCTAAAATTTATTTTTTTGTTCTAGAATTTTAATTAATAAAAAAATATTATTAGTTAAAAAAATGGTCGCCTATAAACAAAGACAGCCAGTATTTAAAAATTTTTGAATTATTTATAAGCTTCAACAGAAAGATATTTTTCTCCACCATCTGGTGCTATTGCAAGAACTTTTTTACCTTTTCCAAGTTTTTTAGCTACTTGGAAGGCAGCAGCAATTGCAGCTCCTGAAGAGATACCAACGAAAAGTCCAGCTTCTTTACCAGCTTCAACTCCATATTTAATAGCATCTTCATTAGAAATTTGAATAATTTCATCTACATATTTAGGATCGTAGTTTTTTGGAACAAATCCAGCTCCGATTCCTTGAATAACGTGTTTTCCAGGTTTTCCACCAGATAATACGTTTGAATTAGTTGGCTCAACAGCGATTAATTTTGTGTTTGGACTTTCTTCTCTTAATCTTTTTCCAACTCCTGTTAATGTTCCAGCAGTTCCAATTCCAGATATGAAAGCATCCAAAGAAGTACCAAAATCAGCGATAATTTCTTTTCCTGTTGTTTCATAGTGTTTTTCTGGGTTAGCAGGATTTTCAAATTGTTGAGGTAAGAAATAACCTGGGTTTGCGGCAACTATTTCTTCAGCTTTGGCAATGGCACCTTTCATTCCAGTTGCAGCGTCAGTTAATACTAATTCAGCACCATATGCTTGTAAATATTTTCTTCTTTCAACACTCATCGATTCAGGCATTACAATAATAACTTTGTATCCTTTTGCTTTTCCAATTAATGATAAAGCGATACCAGTATTTCCAGAAGTTGGTTCAACGATTGTTCCCCCTGGTTTTAAAAGCCCTTCTTTTTCAGCAGCTTCAATCATTCCTAAAGCAGCACGATCCTTAACACTTCCCCCTAAATTAAATTTTTCCAATTTTACATAAACGTCAGCGATATTTTCATCTTGACCTTTCAAATTTAATTTCACAACCGGTGTATTTCCGATAAGTTCTAAAATATTTTCGTAAATCATAAGTTACCCCCTGTATTTAGTTTTAATTTATTTGTACATGAAAATTATAGCATAAATTTAAAAAAAATCAATAGTTTTAGTTATATAAATATCTAATAGAGATATAAATAAGATATATTATTATCGATTTAATAATTACAATTTCATATCGTCAATACTTTCTAAAAACTCTCTAATTTTAGGAATTACAGAAGCAATAGTTCCTTGCTCAAATGGATTTTTCAAGTTGGCAGCTTTCATTAATTCAAAGAAAGGTTTGCTACCTCCTAATTTACAAAGTGCCAAATATTCGTCCCATGCTTTTTCACGATTTTCTTGAGATTTTATCCAAAATTGGAATGCACAAACTTGAGCTAGTGTGTAATCAATGTAGTAAAAAGGCGAATTAAAAATATGCCCTTGTCTAAACCAGAAAATTCCTTCTTTCAAGTCATCAACTTCTCCATAATCTCTAGTTGGCAAATATTTTTTCTCAATTTCAAGCCATTTTGCTCTACGGTCGTCAGGCGTTGCATTTGGATTTTCATAAACCCAATGTTGGAATTCATCGACAGTAACTCCGTATGGAATGAATAATAAAGCTTCTGACAAATGGATAAATTTATATTTCTCAGCATCATTTTCAAAGAAAAGATCCATCCATGGCCAAGTTAAAAATTCCATACTCATTGAATGAATTTCACATGCTTCATAAGTAGGCCACAAATATTCAGGAATTTCATATCCACGACTTTGGTAAACTTGGAACGCATGTCCAGCTTCGTGTGTTAAAACATCCACATCGTGAGAAGTCCCATTAAAATTAGCAAAAATGTAAGGCGATTTATATTCAGGAATGTAAGTACAATAACCACCACTCATTTTACCTTTTTTAGACAATAAGTCCAAAAGATTTTTTTCTGTCATAAATGAGAAAAATTCAGCAGTTTCTTTTGAAAGTTCATTATACATAGTTTTTCCATGATTCAAAATCCATTCAGGATCTCCATGTGGATCAGCATTCCCAGAATTAAATTTAATTGGCTCATCATAAAATTTCAATTTATCTAGACCAAGTCTTTTTGCTTGTCTTTGTCTAAGTTCTGTATGAAGAGGAACAATATTTTCTAAAACTTGTTTTCTGTATGAAGCTACCATTTCAGAATCATATTCAAGTCTAGAAAGTCGTGCATATCCCAATTCAACATAATTTTTGTATCCTAATTTTTGTGCAATTGTAGTTCTAACTTTTACAAGACCATCATAAATTTTATCAAACTCATCTTTATTCTCTTTAAAGAAATGAGCTACTTTTTTACTCGCCTCAATTCTAACATTTCTATCTTTTGATTGTGTGTAAGGAACCATTTCAGAAAGATTTTTTTCCTCTCCATCAAATTGAATTTTTTTGCACTTGCAATTAATTTGCTATATTTACTAGAAAGTCTATTTTTCCTCTTGCAAATCGGGAATAATTTCTTCATTAAAAAGTTTTCAATGTATTTTCAGCTAAATCAAATAAAAAAATTTTTCCATATTTTTTTCTCAAGATCAGCTCTAAATTTTTGAATTTACTAATGCTTTGTAGAATTCAGAAATAAATCCAAATAAAATAGGTGAAATTTCATCCACATATTCATTTTCTTTATCGTAAAATTCATCAGTCGTGTCAATACTATGTCTAATTGATACTAATGTTTCCATTGTGTCAATGTGATTTCTCAACTTAATAATTTCATCCATATTTTTGTTTTGTTCTTCAAGGTTTTTCTGCATCAGAAAAGCTCTTAATTAAATTTGAAAAATTTTTTTCTTTTGTTTCATCAATGTTAATTTTTTTCATATTTATAGTCATTAAATTTCATATTATTTTTGATTCTTAAAAAAAGAATCGCTCCTTTCTTTTTGATAGTTTGATTATATCCTATTTAAGAAAAAGATTACAATTTTTTTAGAATTCTTTTTATTTGTTATCAAAAAGAGTAGGAAAGTTGATTTTTATTGAATATTTTTTGTTACTCATTCCAAAAAATAATATGAAATTTTATAAATTTACGGTATGTGAAAATAAAAAAATTCCAAATAGAAAATAAAGAGAAAAATGTTAGAATAATCAAAAAGGAAAAATTAAAAAAATTTGGAGGAAGATATGAAAAAAGTATTGACTTTATCAGTATTGGCAATGATGATGATGACATTTTCTGTTGCAAATGCGAAAACTACTAGAAGAAACAGAGTTACAAAAAAAACAGTTGCTAAAAAAGTAACACCGAAAAAGGCTGCACCAAAAAAAGTAGTTCAAAAACCAGCATCAAAACCAGCAAAAGTAGCAACACCTGCATCATCAACTTGTGGAGTTCCAGCTCCCAAAGCAGAAGTAAAACCTGGAATTTGTAAATTACCAAAATAAAAGAATTGGAAGTAATTAGTTATTGTATCAATCAAAAATATAATGAAAATAAGTAAAAAAATATCAATTGATTAAGAGTAGAAGAGAAATCGTTTGATTTCTCTTTTTTTGGTTTGTGAAGAATTCTTTTTTTAGTTATTTAAAAAAATATTGAAGATTTTTAGTTGTAGGATTTTTTAAATTAAGAAAAAAAGTTGGAAATTATATTTAGAAAACCAAATTATTCTGTGAGCAAATGAAAAAAAATAATTTACAAATTTTTTTAAAAGTATGTAATAATTATAAATGAGTTTTTTTACTCAATTTAGTGAAAAAAATAATTTTATTAAAGGAGAGAGATTATGCACGAGGACACATTAGCGAGTATTTCAGGAGCAGCGAAAAAGAAAATTGAGTTGCTACGTGAAAGTAAATTAAAATATTTAATGTCAGCAGGATTGGCTGGACTGTTTATAGGATTTGGAATTATGCTTATTTTTGTAATAGCAGGTCTTATGGCAGGGAATCCAGCTAGTAAAATAGTGATGGGAGTTGCATTTCCTGCAGCATTGAGTTTGGTAATAGCTTTAGGAACAGAGTTATTTACAGGGAATAACATGGTTGGAATGGCAGGATTTTTGAATAAAGCAATAACTGGAAAAGATTTAATTGAAATGTGGGTAAGTTCGTATATTGGGAATTTAATTGGTTCAATTATTGGTGGAGCTTTGTTCTTTTATTCGGGAGTTGCCTCTCAACCAATAGCAGCAGCAATTGTAAAAGGAAGTGTTGGTAAAATTACAGCACCAGCTGGACAGTTGTTTTTTAGAGGGATTTTGTGTAATTTCCTTGTATGTTTAGCAGTACTTGCTGGAATAAAATTAAAAGAAGAAACTGCAAAATTAATTATGGTTTTCTGGTGTTTATTTGTGTTTATTACAGCGGGATTTGAGCATAGCGTGGCTAATATGACACTTTTAACAATTGGAGCTTTAATTGATGGAACAAAAGTTACTTTATCAGGATTTGCGTATAACTTGTTGTTTGTAACATTAGGAAATATTGTAGGTGGATCATTTATTGGATTTGCTTATTACGTTATTGGAAAAAAGAAAAAATAGAAAAAACAAGAAAAATGAGATTAACCAATTTAGGCTAATCTCATTTTTGGATGGAAAATAATTAGTAAAATTAAAACAATTGAAATTACAACAATGTTTACGATAAATGGTAAAAAGCTGTTAATTGATAAAATGTAGCCTGATAAAAGTGATCCGACAGCATTTCCTAAAAAGCTCACAGCTGAAGCAACACCTAAGATTTTACCTTGCTCGTATTTGTAATTTTTTGCAATAATTGTATTTCCAAGTGATTTTACGATTTCGTAAGTCATTGTGTACAAAGCCATTAAAATGTATGATGGGAGCGTTAAATTTAATCCGTGCGAATTTAATCTGAATAAAATGATTCCCATTAGTATGATTCCGATAAAAAGTAATGCTTTGTAAAGTATAAGTTCTTTGTATTTTTTTAATAAAAAACTTAATAAAACGCTTGTTCCGAAAAAGGCAGTAAGCGATGAAAACATTACAAATGTTCCGATTGTGTTTGAAGAAACTTTTACGTAAAACTTTAAAGTAGTTTATAGAGCTTCCAAAAGTGTAAATTCCAATTCCTGTTAGAAAAATGATGAAGCAGAAAAATTTAGAAAAAGGGTCTAATTCCTTGATATAAGTAAATGTTGAAAAAGGGTTTAGATTTTTTTTCTCGTTTGTTTTTCCAGCTGAATTTTCTTCAAATTTGTCGCTTTTAATTTCTTTCATTATAATAAAGATTAGTAAAAATGCGATAATTCCACAAATGAATTGTAATCCAAATGAATATCGTGGGTCAATTAATGCGACTAATCCTCCAACTTTTTGACCGATTGCACCACCGATAATAGCGGCAGAACTTACTTTTGCAATGTTTTTAGCTTTTTCTTCTTTTGAAGAAATTTGGCTAACGTATCCGAATGCGACTGCATAAGTTCCTCCAGAAGCGAATCCTGATATAATTCGTGCTAAATAAATAAATGATAAATACGGTGAGAAACCAAAGATTAACTGTGCTGAACCATAAATTAATGGCATAAATTTAAAGATTTTTTTCATTCCAACGTGATCGGCTAAAGATCCCAAATATGGCGATGAAATGAACATCGAGCAACTCATAAGAGCTAATAAAACTCCAGAAATACTCTTTTTCCAGTTTCTAAGTTCGATTAATGCTGGCGTGGCTGGATGCCCAAGATTGTATAAAAATACACAAAAAAACATTAAAAAAATATCATTCTATTTATATTATTTTTGAAAAAAAGAATGAAAATTAACTTTTTTTGTTGATGTCATAAATTTTTTTCCTCCTAAAATAATTTTTTTCTTTTTTTGTCTGTCACAAAAAAAAGTAAAAAGACATCGTTAATTTTTTTAAATAAAAAAATTTCTGAAACTGCAAATAATACAGCTTTTTCCACTCAATGAAACTCGATTTTTTTCTCTATCTAATTTGCAATAAAGAATTCCTGTCCGTTTGGAAGCTTGAAATGCGATGATTTCGTTTTTTCCCAATTTATCTGACCAAAGTGGTACAAGATGACAATGTCCAGAGCCACAAACAGGATCTTCGGCAACATCCAATTTTGGTGCAAAAGAACGAGAAACACAATCAAATTCTGAGTTTTCATCAGCTTTAGCCGTAATGTGTAAAAGAAGTCCGTCAAGCAATTTAATTTTTTCCAAATTTGGCTCGAATTTTTCCACAAGTTCCGAATTTTCCAAAACACAAACTAAATCCCTGTCAATAAAGACTTCTAGCGGTTTAACTCCAATCGCATCAATTATTTCTTCCGTAATTTCAACAGATTTTAAGTCGTAAGAAGGGAAATTCAATTCAAATAATTCTCCTTTTTTATGAACAATTAAATCGCCACTCAACGTGTCAAACACGATTTTATCAATATTTTTTTCATAAAAATTAGTTATTACAAAAGCTGTCGCCAAAGTAGCATGTCCACAAAGGTCGATTTCTCCACCAGGAGTGAACCAACGCAATCTATATTTCTCATTTTCCTTCACAGCAAAAGCCGTTTCCGACAAATTATTCTCCCTCGTAATCGAAAGCATTAAGTCGTCATCTATCCAAGAATCCATAATACACACAGCAGCAGGATTCCCTTTGAAAACAGTATCTGTAAAGGCATCTACAACATATTGTTTCATATTTTTCCTTTCTGTTTTTTTGAAATAAAATTTAAAAAATTAGTTTTGAATACTTCAGAATATTGTATAGTAAAATGGGAAAAAAATTCAAGGTTTAAATGAATTTTTCGCTTACAATGTTATAAATCACAATTGAGGAATTGCAATGGGAGGAAACAGGGATATTATAAAGAAGCCTTGAAAAAAAACAAGTGAAAAAAATTTTTTTAGAATTTATTAAATAGACTTGAATTTTTGAGAAAATTAAATATTTAAATTTAGGAATTAATATGAATAGAAAACTCCACTCTAAAATGAATGGAGTTTTTTTTTAAATTACAATAATTTTTTATAAAGTTCTTTTATTTCTTCCAAGTTTGTATCTCGTGGATTTCCGCCAGTGCAGACATCATTTAAAGCTGATTCAGCGATAAAATCCAAATCTTTTATATCCATTATTCCCTTTAAATTTTCAGGAATATTTACGTCGTGTGCCAATTGTCTTACAGCATCTACTGCTGCTTTTCTATATTCTTCGGGAGCCATTCTTCTAGTGTGTTTTATTCCAAAAGCCTTTGCTATTTCTCTAAATTTTTCCCCTGTATATTCAGCATTGTATTCCATTACAGTTGGTAAAATTATAGCGTTTGCAACACCGTGCGGAGTTCCGTAAAATGCTCCTAGAGGATGAGCCATTGAGTGTACGATTCCAAGTCCTACATTTGAGAATCCCATTCCTGCTAGATATGAGGCAAGAGCCATTTTTTCTTTAGCTTCTTCATCATTTTCCACAGCTTTTCTCAAATATTTTGCTATTAATTCAATTGCTTTTAAATGAAACATGTCTGTCATTTCCCAAGTAGCTTTTGTTGTAAATCCTTCGATTGCGTGAGTTAGTGCATCAAGTCCAGTTGCAGCTGTCAATTCTTTTGGCATTGTCATCATCATTCCTGGGTCAACTATCGCAACTATTGGCATATCGTGTGGGTCAACGCAGACAAATTTTCTATTTTTTTCAACATCAGTTATAACATAATTTATTGTAACTTCGGCAGCTGTTCCAGCTGTAGTTGCAACTGCAATAATTGGAACGCATTTATTTTTTGTATTTGCAACTCCTTCAAGACTTCGTACATCAGAAAATTCAGGATTATTTATAATAATTGCCACAGCTTTGGCACAATCCATAGCAGAACCTCCACCAATTGCAATAATATAATCTGCACCACTTTCTTTAAATTTTTCAACTCCAGCTTTTACATTTTCAATCGTAGGATTTTGTTGAACATCAGAAAATATTAAATATTCCAAATTAGCTTTATCAAGTACATCAGTAATTTTTTTAGTTGCTCCAGCCTTAATTAATCCAGGATCTGTACAAATGAAAGCCTTTTTGAATTTATTTTTTTCCACTTCACCTGGAATAGATTCAATTGCTCCAAATCCATGATAAGATACTTCATTTAAAATGATACGGTTTACCATAACAAGTCACTTCCTTTTTATTATTTATTATAGAAATATTAATTATTTTTTTCTCTTTCTGATATAATTGTATCTCGAAAATTGTTGTTGTCAAGATAAAAAAAGAACGTTGCATTTGATATCGTAGTTATAAAATTTTTAAAAAAATAAATTTTTTTATTCTAAAGGGACAAAAGATGTCTCATATAAAAAAAGTATAATTAAATAACAAAAAAATAAAGTAGAGGAGATGGGGAAAATGAGTAATGTAAAATTAGTTAAAAAAATGATGCTTTTTTTATAACGCTGAGTTTGATATTGATATTTTTTTGTACTGGATGATAAAATGGTTAAATGTTGAGACTACAAATAATAGCAGTAAAATGGCTTTTAAAAAAATATGGCAAAAAAATTTATTGAGGAAATTTTTAGGAGAAAAAAATTAGATACAGAAGATATTGAGATACATTTTTTTCAAATAAAAAAATTATTATTCTGAAAATGGAAGTTTTATTGATAGAATTTTTAGGTGATTGTCCGATTTTGTTAATTTTAAATAGGAATCAAAATGGAAACAGAAAAATATATATATTTTAGAGATTTTTAGTTATTATGAGTATTCAAAAGATTTTTAATGAATACAATGGGAAATTAATTAAATTATTAAAAAAATATGAGAATTTAAAAGAAAAACGAAGAGAATAATGTAAAAATTGTTCATTTTTTTCATCTGATTTAATTTCTAGGTATGAAAAAGGAAGAAGTAGAAGAAATAAGTATTTTTATACGATAAAGAAAAAAATTTTTTTAACTTTATTTGAAAAATTCAAAAAAAATATATAGATGACAGTATTTTTTTGACAGTTATTACAATCAAATTAATCGGGAAAAATAAGAAAAAAATTTTTGGTGTAAGTATTAACGAAAAATTTATCTTTATATTTAGTTTTTAGAAAGTTATATAAATAAAAAAATTTGAAGATTATGATGTATATCGTTGTTTTTGATTATATAAAATGGTTGAAACATGAATTTTTTTATAGAATGTTTTTGTGTAAATTTAATTGCAGAAGATAAAAAAACAAATAATTATTTTTTTGTTAAAATGGTTTAATAATAAAATCGAAGAAAAAGACAATAAAAATTAATTCAGAAAGAATTAAAAGATATATTTCCTAATTTTTAAGGAAGTTAATTATGAAGATATTGATTGTGAAAAATAATGAAATTCCATTAATGTGTTTTTACAGTAAATCTAGATAGTTCATTAAAAGATATAAAAAAATGGTTGGTAAAAATAACGGAAAAAAATTGAGAAATTTAATAAAATGAAAAAAATTGTAGAGACATAAGAGAGGAATATGTAGAATATTTTTGAAGAAAAGAAATTAAAGAAAAGATTTCGAAGTAATAGAAAAAAATTAGGAAAAAGTTTTAAATTTTGAAAAAAAGTGATAAATCAAGGTATAATTAAAAACGTTGAGAAGAATTTTTTTAGAAAGGCTTAATCTTAATCATGAAAAAAATGAAAAATTCTGAGGAAAAAAATCGATTAGAATATTAAAAAAATAATGAAAAGGTTGAATCAAAAAGAGATAGTGAATAGAAGTGATTTAGCTAATGAATTTAAAGTTGATAAAAAAACGATACAACGAGATATAGCTACTTTGAGGAATTATTTTTTTGAAGAAGGTGAATCGGATATAAAGTATTCTAGTTCAAAAAAAAGGTTATTATCTTGAAAAGAATGACAAGATAGCTTTTTACAAACGAAGAACTTTTTGGCTATAAGTAAAATTATCCTTGAAAGTCGGGCTTTTTAATAAAGAGGAGACTGAAAAAAATTAATAACGAAACTAGTTAATAATTCTTCAATAAACGATAGAGATAATAAAAAAACTTGATAAATAGTGAAAAGGTGAATTACATTCCTTTGCAACATGGACAAAAAACTACTCGAAAGCATTTGGAAATTAGCACAATGTATAAAAAAAATCAAGAATGGGTGCATTTAAATTATACAAAAAAAGATAAACAATACAAGGAATACAGAATAAAGCCACTGTCAATAATGTTTTCTGAATATTATTTTTTTATTTAATTGGATATATTGAAAATAAAGAAGAATATCCTGCAATTTTTTTAGAATTGATAGAATGAAAAAGATAGAAAAATACAGGAAAGAAGTTTAAAATCCTAAATTATTCTGACAAATTTAAAGACGGTGAATTTAGAAAATATATACATTTTATGCATTCTGGACCTCTTACAAGAATAGAATTTAAATACAGAGGCTATATCGAGTATGTGCTTGATAAATTTCCAACTGCAGAAATATTGGATGAAAAAAAATAGTTAAAAGAAAAATAATCGGGAAACTACAGTTTATACTGTAAAAAAATCGAAGTTTATGGAAGTTTTGGAGCGGAAATGTGGCTACGAAGTCGGGGAGATTACGTTATTGAATACAAAAATTTTTAAAAATAAATTTCTATAAAAAAAGGAGAAAATTTATGGAAAAAAATACCAAAAAAATAAAAAAATTATAAGTTTAGGAGAAACAGCTCTAAGCACTATTGAGAAAGAAATAATTACACATGAAAAATATAAGCATTATTACAATTAAAAAAATGACTGCAAAGATTTAAAAAAATAAATTTTCAAGATACAGATGTAATTTTGATAATTTTTAAATACATATTTTGAAAATGATAAAAAAATTTTTGCCTTAGAAATAATCAGAAACACTGAAAAAAACGACATTTTTACTGGCATTTACGATATTGAAAAATGGCTATACTGACCTATTTGATTCAAAAAAACAGACTTTATCATAAAATGCAAATCTTCAGAAGATTTAAAAAAATGGAATCAACGGAATAACAAAAAAACTTTAACAGCAAAAAGGAATGGTTACTCTTGATTTAGCGGACTTAAAAACTGTATTTCAAAAAAACCTCAAAAATCTTTCGTAATTTTTTTGAAAAAGGAAATTTAGAAACTTTTGATGATTTCTTGCAAAACCTAAAACTAAAGCTGGAAACTTTTGATAAAAAAATAAAACTTATAAAAATATTTTTTTGAATATAACAGCAGGAAAAAAATATTGAATTGACTCAGATAAAAGATATTACTAAAATAATGACTAATATTCTTAATGAGCGGGCATTTCTTTTGGGGACTGCAAATATATCCAGAAAATGAAAATTTCATAAATATTATTGCTTACATTGTGGAAGATTCAGTTAAATAAATAAATTAATTAATATTATAGAAAGAAGGGATTTAGAATGGGAAATACACAAGAAAGAGAAAAGCATTACTGGGGATACAGAATTGATGTAAAAAATCCAGATTTCTTTTTTAAGGAATTACAGCAAGGACGTTTACGACAAGGCTGGGGGTATGCTGAAAACCAAAAATTGCCTGATACAAAAGACAGTGATGCCAGAAAAAATTTGAGTATGTACGAAAAAGTAAAAAAAGGAGATATTTTATTAATACCCAGATTACCAGATTGGGGTAGTGTTGCTATAGCTGAAGCAGTTGAAGACTGGAATGATAAAGAAAAAGGATACAGATTTGAAATTGATGATGAAAAGAAAGATTTTGGACATATTTTTCCTGCAAAATATATTGGATGTTTTAACAGACACGGAAAAGATGTTTCCGGAAATATACAAAGTACGTTAAAAGCAAGAAATAGATTTTGGAATATCAGTCGTCTTTCAGAAGATGTTGAAAAAATTATGGGAAATTTAGAAGGAAATAGGGAATCAACAAGTGTTATTGAAAATATAAAAAATATAGTATCAGAACAAGTAAAAATCTCATTTTGATTTAAAAGAATGTTGTGATAAAATTGTTGATGAATACAATCAAAAATTTACAGCTTCTCAGTGGGAAGAGGTATTAAAAAGATATTTTTAGAAAAAAATCTATCCCGAATATAAGATTGAAAAAAAGGGTGGTAGTAAAGAAGAAGAACATGGAACGGATGTTTTTGGTAAATGTACCTGGAATTTCAGAAAATTATAACATAGCTATACAAGTAAAAAAATTACAAAAGGTGAGATTTCTGACAAAAAAATATTGATATAATTAGAGACCAAGTAAACAAAGCCGAAGAATACGGATGGGAAGATGGAAAAACTAATTGATAAAATTTTGGTTATAACTCCAGCTAAAGAAGAAGAGAATCCAAAAATTAATTGAGAAATGTAAAGAAAAAAATATAAAAGTTATTTTTTTCAGAAGAACTAAAAAAATTAATTTTTTTCAATCAATTATTGAGAGTATTGATTTAAAAAGAAATTTTTTTGATGAGATGTTACAAGAATAATAATATATACAGATTATTAGAAGATTAAATACTTGAATTTAAGGATTAATATTAATTAGTAGAAGGGGTTAGACTAATTGGTTTTTAGAAGTATGGATTTTAGGGGATTTAAAATCGGGATGATGGGAGTTATCCCTGATTTATTTATTAGTTTACACAAAATTCTAGACATTCTCTCTACCGCTAATATTTAAAAATCATATTGCTGTATCCCTTTTTAAATTACTTATTTTTTTAAATATCTATAAATCTTGTTTTTTTCTTATATTTATTTCCATATTCGTTCATTAAATCAAAAAAATAGGTTTTAATTCACTACCTTTATTTGTAAGAGAATATTCTACTTTTGGTGGAACGACTGGATATACTTTTTCTTGCAACTATTCCATCACTTTCGAGTTCTCTTAAGTTTTCAGTTAAGACTTTTGCACTGATTCCAACTATAGATTTTTGTTAATTCATTATATCTTTTTTTGTGCCAGTTAATAAATCTCTCAATATTAGTATTTTTCCATTTATTAGCTATCATTGAAGCAGTATATTCAACTGGGCATTCTGTATATTTTTTTCTCATAAAAATCACCTCTTGTATTCATTATACCATTATATGATACTTTAAGTAAGTATAAAAAAATGGGCTGTCTCAAAATAGTAAAACTTTAAATAATTCAAAAATACAGTTTCCACATTATTTTTTTAAATTTTTTTGAGACAAACCCTATTAATATATATATTAATATATAATGGCATCATTTTTCAGTATATGAAGTTAATGAGTTTTCTTTTACTTGAACACATACATAGCTAATACCTTCATCATCTGCGGCTGCAAATTGTCTTTTACCATTAGGGGATATTTTAATTACATTTCCTTTTTCTATTTTAACAACTTCATCATCAATTGTCAGAGTACCTTTCCCTTCTGTAATTATGTATATTTCCTCATTTTCTTTATGCGAATGAACAAATGGTACACTTACACCTGCGGGTAAACTGTTAAAACTTACTTCCGCTCCTGTTAATCCTAATGTTTGATGAAACTCTGTTCTTGCTCCATTGGCAATTCCTATTGAATAATTTTTCATATATGATTCCTCCTTTATCTTTTATGTATTTATTTTATAACATAATGAAACAAATGGCAAGAATGCACTTTTTTGTTACATAGTTACCTTTTGGTATAAATTGTGGAAATACGAAGAAAAATTATTGAATAAAGGCTCTATAATATATATGGGGTGGAAAAAGAAATAGAAAAATAGTATAAATACAAATTCCTTTTTTATGTGTTATTATGCTGCACCATCCAACCATATCCTTGTACTGCCATATCCACGAAATGGTTCATGAGCAGAGATACCTTGGAATCAAATGTTGCTTTATCATAGCTTTCAGGCAAATCATCGTTCAGCGATAGTTCTACCTCATGTTTTAACTTAGCACGTGGCTGTTCATCCTTGTACCAATCTACTACAAGAAGACTACTACGATTATCGACTAGCTTCTTATAAAGGTTCCTAGCTGAGAGTTTTACTTTTTGCTCTTCGGCCTGTGTTAATTTCTTTCCAGCAATCAGCAAATCATAGATTTCCAGCTCTTCTTCTGTAAGACCTTCTATATTTGCACGATTATCTTCCTGACGAAGTTCTTCAAGAAGTTTTACAAGTTGCTCGTAATAATCCTCATTTTCAGTGCTACCTGCATTATAGGAATCAATAATACGTTTGAAACGCTCTGAGAATTTAGTTCTGGTACAGTTTCTATTAAGCATCTGTTCAAGAGCTTGCTCAATGTATTCCTTCAGGTCGTTAATCTCAATAGCTTTATACTTAGCAACCTTGATTTCTTTTCTCAATTGCTCGACATCAACCTTAGAAAGATCAATAGCCTTTGTGCCTTTTATCATGTACTGTGCAGGTTCCTCACGTACATAATTAACAAACTCTTGACTTGCTGTAACACTGCCATCCAGAATCTGATTCATTTTCTGTCTAGCACGAGCGACTTTTTCATCATCGATAGTGTGGTAGAAAAGCCCATGTAGATACACAAGCGGTGCAAACTTATCGTTGCTCCAATTCTTCTCAAAGATTTCTGGCTTTGCTGATTCGTAGAGATTCGTCAAAGTATTGAGGATAACCTTAAATTTCTCTTTATCATCATCTTTGGCAACGATAGTGTCATAGGCACTTCTTAATGCATCCAGTTTATCCAGTATATTAGAGTCAGCAATTATCTTTTCTAAGTCTATGCTCAATGATATTAGGAAGGAATCCGCCTCATCAATGGTACCGTCAATATAGCCTATTAGCTGGTCAATATCCTTTGCAGGGAATTCTGTTCCGTCATCACCAGTGGCATATTCTGTTAATGCTTTCTTCATGTATTTAAACACGTTGACATAATCCACGATGATTCCGGCAGGTTTTCCTGGATACACTCTGTTTGCACGAGCAATTGCCTGCATCAGTGTGTGTCCTTTCATCGGCTTGTCCAAGTAGAGTGTAGAAAGATTCTTTACATCAAATCCTGTCAGCCACATCGCACACACGAATACGAGCTGCAACGAATCATTAGGATCTTTGAATCTATCCTCAATATCTCTGCCGTCCGGTGTGATTTCTTTCATCTTTGCACGATGATCAGATATCCGTAAGCCCTGCTTTGCAAACTTGGCTTCTTCATCATTTTCCTCTGAAATGATAACAGCCATTTCAACCTTATTCATATAAGCAAGAATACGAGTGAGCTGTTCACGTTTTTCTTTGGTAGAAGCTTTGTTTCGCTCTTTCATGATCTCCTGCTTTTCTATAGCCCAGTAATGCTGAACCTTATCATATATTTTGACAGCAGTATATTTATCGACAGATACAACCATACCTTTTCCAAGGAATCCACGTCTTGGGAAGTGATGGGCAATATCCTGTGCAACCTTATCCAGTCTGTCATCACGCTTGATGATCTCTAAAATACGAGAAGATGCGTTTTCTACCAGACGTGTTTCATCCTCGTTTAAATTTTCTTCTTGGATAATGTCCACAATGTCATCGTCAAGGAAATCATTCTCAAGCCCAACTTCCGGAACTCGTCTAGAATAGAATAAAGGTACTGTAGAGCCGTCTTCAACAGACTGTGCAAAATTATACTCTGATACATAATCTCCAAACCACTGATTTGTAAGACGTTTGGTGCCAAGGAGTGGCGTTCCGGTAAATGCAACAAAATTAGCATTCGGAAGTGCAGTTCTCATGTTCTCTGCCAAATCCTTATACTGTGTTCTGTGTGCTTCATCAACAAGGACAATAATATCGTCACGAGTAGAAAGAACGGGATATTTCTTTGTTTTGTCGTATCTGAACTTATGAATCAAAGTAAAGATAAAAGCCTTATTGGTAGTTAGAAAATCTCTTAACTGCTTACTATCCTTAGGCTGGCATTCTTCTTTAGAACCAATAACCTCAGTACGTACGAAGTTCTTATGAATCTGCGTATCCAAATCCTCACGGTCTGTAATAATGAGGAACGAGAAATTACCTTGAATCTTACGCTTCACTTTACGGGCAAATATAACCATAGAATAGGATTTGCCTGAACCCTGTGTATGCCAGAAAACACCAAGCTTACCATTAAGCTCTTTTCTGTTCTCGACTGATTCCATTAGGTTATTTACACCTAAGTACTGGTGGTTCTTAGCGATAATTTTTATTCTCTGATTTTCAAAGAGAATAAAGTTTTCAATATAGTCAATCAATCTATCTTTCTTAAGGAGACCATCAACAAAATATCTGACTGAGCTATCCTTTACACTATCTGTTGAGAGAATAGCTTCTCTATCCAGTTTTTCCTTTTCACTGTCAATCTTGAGCCATTCAAAGAAATAGTCATAGTTTGCATTAAATGCACCAAGCTTCGTCTCCAAACCATTTGAAAGCACACAAATCTGATTAAATGCAAAGAGATTCGGAATATCTCGCATGTAATCTTTCAGATTCTTGTTGTAGGCTTCTTCAACCTTAACAATACTATTTTTCAGTTCGATAAACACAAGGGGCATACCATTGATGAAGATGAGGATATCCGGTCTTCTGTAGTAGACCTTCCCCTGTATCCACATCTGCGATACTGCTGTGAAAGTATTGTTCTCCGGATACTCAAAATCTATCAGTTTAACAAAATCAAAGTCCTCTTTTCCGTTTCTACGAACTGTGATTTTGATATTATTACGAATTTGCCTGTATAATTTGTAGTTAGTATCTACAACGTCTGTTCCTGAATAATCTTGCCTTAATGTCTTTACTATCTCTTTAATTTTACCTTCTTCGATAGCTGGATTAATACGCTTAAGAGAAGACAGCATAACATCAGGAAGAACACATTCTTTCTTAGAATTTCTTCCTGTGCCATCATTCAAATCATCTCGCTTGTTTGGATCAGCATCACAAATGAGGATATCATATTTAAATGGTTCAGCTTTTAATTTTGAAAGTATAGCCTGTTCTATATCATCTTCAGATATAAAATTACGCATACGAACCCCTCCTTAAACTTCAAGTTTTCCACTCATTAAGCGTGGTAAAAGCATATCTCTTTGCTGTGTAAGCAATTGATTATGCTGATTAAGTACTTTGATTTCATCATAATATGGCTTAACGAAATCATTATATTTATGGATTAATTCCTCTGTCGGAATTAAAATGCATAGACTATTGATATTTTTAGGATATACATGTGGTTGTGCAGCTCCGCACTGTAAATTGCTAATAACAGGTTGCAAATATTTAAGTGTATTATATACAAACCATATTGTTGCATTATCTTGATAGTAAGAGCAATCCGCTGCCCAAATATCCTGCAAATGATATTGAAGATTTCCTGCGTTAGCACCCGAAGCACTGATTGTAAGATTTTCTCCGAATACATTTGCTTCGTTGTGATATCCGGAAGGCTGTAACCCTGCTGAAATAACAGGAATATTTTCTTCGATCATCTGAGCTGCAGTGATATTTTTTCCTCTTACAAAACTTCCGATAGTTCCAAACTCATCATATCTGAAGATGGTAGGTGCAAAGTGCTTTTTATCTTCTGTACCAACTTGCCAGTTTCTAGGTTTCTTCTCCTCAAACTCCACATCCTCATATCCCGGAAAGCGAAATCTTACAAACCATTCCTTATATAGATTCTCTGCCATTTGTTCCAACAACTTGATACGCTTGTTGTTGTTTTCGATGAGATCATCAAATGTTGAGAGAGTTTTAACAATCGCATTCTGTTTCTCTATTGAATAATCTGGAATAGTAAATCTCAGTAATCCCTCTATTCTAAGGTTTGGTTGCGTTGCTACACAGGATATATTATCGATATATTGCAAAAAGCCTTTAGTTTGGAAAATATAATAAACAAATCTTGGATTAAGACTTTTCTCTAATCTAAGTCGTATTGTTCCATTATTGTATACAGCTTCAGTATCTTCCTTGATAAATTGAGAAACTCCAACTGTTGCACCTGTTCTTGCAATCAATAAATCATTTTTCTTAAGCAAAAATTTCTTGCGGTCTTTTTCGTTAGTTTCAGTGAAGCCCCACTCATCATAATTTTTCCCTTGGGATATATCTTGGATACGAATACATTTTAATCCTGTGTCATATTCAACAATAGGAGCTCTTTTAATAGCATCCAGACCTGTATTTGCACTTAGTGTTTTATCTTTTAACCTCATATCACTCACCCAATAACCCTTTCAGATTATTTGTGATGAGTTCTTCAAGTTTCTTTGCCTCAGCACTTAATGCAGTGAACTCAGCACTCAAAGATAACATTTCTTCCTTAAACTCTTCCTGTGTTAAACCATCGTCTTCAATAACCACACCAACATAACGTCCTGCATTAAGAGAGTAGTCCTGATCGATAATTCCATCCTCACCATCCATTGGTGCAGCTTTGCAAAGACCAATAACATCTTTATAAACACCGTCTGGGAATCTTTCAGTTAACCAGTCAATCTGTGACTGCCAATATGCTTTTGTGAGAACTTCTTTGTCATCAGAAGTTTCCGGTGCATTAGCAAGCTCAGTTTTATACTCATCAATCAAATCTACAAGAGCCTGCGTATCACCGTGATAAAGCTTGGTAATAACACCTAAGTTCTTAATCTGCTCATCGGAGAATTTTCTATGTGCTCTGTCTATCTGTGTGAATACATTTCTTGCATCAATAAACAAGATTTCATTTTTCTTGTCAGTATTTGGCTTTTGCTTATCAAAAAACCAAAGAGTAGCTGGAAGAGTTACTGATGAAAACATATTAGAAGGAAGAGTTACCATCTGAGAAATGATGCCCTCTTCAATTATTTTCTTTCTGATTTCATATTCTGAACCGGATGCGTCAGATGCAGAATTTGCCATAACAAGTGCCGATTTACCATGCTCATTTAAGGCAGTCGCAAAGTAACCTATCCACAAATAGTTTGCGTTTGGTACAGTTTCTTTCTTATCAGATTTTTTCTTTGTTGATTTGCTCTTATTTCTTGGCACTCCATATGTATTAAAACGAGCATCGTCAGAAACCTTATCAACAACAACTTCATCTACATTAAAGGGCGGATTCGCCATTACATAATCAAATTGCCCGAATGCATTATATGGATCAGAATAAAATGAGTTAGCTTGCGTAATGTCACCACGAACATTATTAAGAAGAAGATTCATCTTAGCGAGTTTTACAGTGTCCGGTTCTTTCTCAACACCATAGCAACGGAACTTCATTTGCTCGCTTTCACTGGCGTTGTGATTATGCATGTATCGTGCGGCCTGTACGAACATACCTCCGGAACCGCAGGCCGGATCTAAGAACTTCTTTTCACCCGGCTGTGGATTTAAAACTTCTACCATATATCTAACAACAGTTGCAGGGGTATAGAATGTTCCTCCATCCTTACCTTCTGCAAGTGCGAAGTTACCTAAGAAATATTCATAGATTTCACCGAAGATATCGATTGTACTGTTTTCCGGAATATCTTTGAAAATACGTATGATATTAGAGAGAAGCTCCGGCTCTTCTTCCGGTACTAACTGTGCGTAAACTTCTTTTGGAAGTACACCATCCATTTTAGGATTCTCATCTTCAATGGCTTCCATAGCTTTTTTTACAAGAGTAGCCTTGTTTGCATCGTCCGGTGCATTGTTAATGGAGTCGTAGTAAGCACACTCAGGGAGATAGAAGCCACATTTCTCGATAGAAATTTCTTTGATGGACTTTTCCATACGACTGCCTTTGAGACGATTGTATTCTGCTTTAATTTTTTCCTTGTGTTGTTTATATAAGATATCCGCATATCGAAGGAAAATAAGTCCCAAGATAGGCTGACCATATTTATTTGCCGCTAAATGTGCACTCGCACGAAGCACATCGGCTGAGTGCCATAGCGTATCTTTCAGTTTTTTTAACTCTTTATCTGTCATAGTAGTAATGCTCCTTTATTTTTCAATTTTATAATCAAGCCATGCTTCTTCGATTGTTTCATAAGGAATATTGTTCTTAAGGCAAAAAGCATTAATGCTCTTCATTGCTCTTAAGTTTGGCTTTGCACATCCTGATTCTCAATGATTCAATGTAGAAAAAGTCACACCGATCTTATCGGCAAAATCCTGTTGTGTCAGAAATGAACGCTATCTGATTCTTTTTATTTCTTCAGGGAAACTCATACGCATCTCCTTTTCGTTTTTCACTCATTAATATAGCTTTATTATACCAAATAAATAAGAAATTTCCTAGTACCCAGTCCTTCAAGATATTATTCTTGTTTATAAGTAAAGTAAATTTACCATTTTAAATTTTTCAGCAGGCATAGTAATGTAAGTTTTCTTTTTATTGTTAGCCAAATCATTGAAAAAGAAGGTAACTTTACCATCATCAATTTCGGTAATCTTGTATTCGGCAACAGGTGAACGTGCGAGATATCTTCCGAGATATCTGATAATACCCTCTGTGCTGTTGATGTCACCGTCACCGACATTAAAGAAGAATCTTTTGTTTTCTTTGTAAAGTTTGGAAACAGTGTCCAAGGCCTTCATTTTAATTTTACTGTCATGATATTCTCCATTCTGAATAATTTTGAGGACATGATACTTCCATTGACCGGCAATAGTATCCACATTAAAATGTCTCATTTTTCTGAAGTCAAAATTTTTAGTAAATCCTCCCAGAGAAACAATGGCATGGATATGCGGATTCCATTTAAGATCCCTTCCGAAGGTATGTATAATTGAAATGAGTCCATAGTGTACGACGTCAGAGTCAGTGAAATATTTTTGGAAAATTTTGATATTTTATTTTTTCTCAGATTTTTCTTACTGATATTATGGAAGGTGAACTTAAAGATTTCATTAACGGCGGCAGAAAGCTTTGAGAGTAGGTTTCTGTCATAGAAGAAAAATTGTCTGCATTCTTTCTTTAGGTATAGTAAAGAGTACATGCCGATGTTCAATATTCAGAATGAGTTTCATAATATTCTGAGACCAGATACTGGAATATTTGAAACCACATGAAGAACAAAGTTTAGACTTACAAGTAAGAGGGAACTTGTGGATAATAGGACAGATAGAGTCTATATACCAATTAAAAAATGAAAAAACAAACAAAAAATGTCATGAATTGTCAATTAAATGTCGTTATTTGCTATTCAACAAATTTTATTTTTCTGATAAAATTATTTCATAAAACAAGAAGAAAGGAATGGTATAGAGATGAAAAAAGTAATTTTATTAACAGGAGCAAGCAGTGGAATTGGATATCAGACAGCAGAAAGTTTGGCAAAAGAAGGGCATGTGGTTTATGGTGCAGCAAGAAGAATAGAAAAAATGGAAACTTTAAGACAGTTTGGAGTTAAACCTATGTATTTGGATGTAACTGATGAGGAAAGTATTAAAGTGCAATTGATACAATAATTGGAAATGAAGGGCGTATAGATGTTCTAATAAATAATGCGGGATATGGTTCTTTCGGTGCAGTAGAAGATGTAGATATAAGTGAAGCGAAAATGCAGTTTGAAGTGAATTTATTTGGATTAGCGAGATTAGTTCAGTTGGTGTTGCCGCATATGAGAAAACAAAAATCAGGTAGAATTATAAATGTTTCATCAATGGGAGGAAGAATGACAAGCTATTTTGGTGGCTGGTATCATGCGACTAAATATGCACTTGAAGCGTTTAGTGATGCATTACGTATGGAAGTGGCTGATTTTGGAATAGATGTTTCACTTATTGAGCCAGGTTTGATAAAAACTGACTGGGGAATTATTGCTGCAAATAAATTGGCGGATTCGTCAAAAGGTGGGGCATATGAAAAAGAAGCCTTGAGAACATCAGAAGGAATGAAAAAGCAATATTCAGGAAATATGGGTTCTAATCCGATTGTTATCACAAAAGCAATTTCAAAAGCAGTGAACAGTCGTCGTCCAAAAGCAAGATATTTAATAGGATTTATGGCAAAACCATTAGTATTTCTACATACTGTTCTTCCTGCGAGAATTTTTGATAAAATTATGAAAAATGCATCAAAATAGAAAAAATAATTGAGAATTGGATTTTGATGAGATTTATAGAAGAAAAAAATTTTTGAAAATGAAAAACTTGATGCACTAAGAAAATAGGAATGAGGGAGAAAATATGAAAATAACTATGCCAAAGCAGTTTCAGGATTTTTTAAAGAGTATCGGATTGTCGATTGAAAATATTCTTGAACAGGCGGGAATACCGAATATTTTGTGGAAAGAAGAAATTCAGCTTTCTACTGAGGAATATTATTTATTTTTGAAAAAAATTGATGAAGTCATTACTGATGAGCAAATATCAGCAATCAGCAATATTAATAATCTAAATGTGTTTATTCCATCTTTTTTTGCGGCACTTTCTTCAAAAAATGGACTTGAAGGCTTAAAAAGATTGGCAAAATACAAAAAATTAATAGGGCCTGTTTTTTTAGAAATTAAAGAGTTTGAAGAAATAGTTCAAGTGCAGTATTTTTTTGAACAAAGGGAAAAGGAACTGCCACGTTTTGCAGTTTTGAATGAACAGCTTATGCTGATAAATTTATTAAATAAAGGGATTGGGAAGGAAATATATCCAGTAAGTGTTACAAGTCCTTTTGAGTATGGTGAATTATTGACAAAGGAGATAAATGCTACGATAAATAAAGCAAAACAAAATGAAATAATTTTTAGCATGAAAGATTTGAAAAAGCCATTTTTGACAGCAAATAATATAATGGTGGAATATTTGGAACCTCAACTGAAGCAGAAACTCGCAGAAATGGAAAGTGAAACATTTGAAACTTTTACAAGCAGAGTTCAGAAAAAACTTTTTCAGCTTATTCCGAGTGGACAGTTTGGATTGGAAAATGTAGCAGAAGAGTTTGGGATAAGCGGAAGGACTCTTCAAAGAAATCTGTCGGCAGAAAATACCAGTTTCAATCAGCTGGTGAAAGATATTCAGAAAATAATGACTTTCAATTATTTGGAAGCAAAGGAACTTTCAATTGATGAAATAGCTTATCTGGTTGGATATACGGAACTTTCGTCCTTCTATCGGGCATTTAAAAAATGGACTGGGAAAACGGTTTCGCAGTATCAGAAAGAGAAGTAATAGATATAAAAATACGTTATAAAACCGACGTATTTTTTTTCGTTGCAAAATGAAACGTAAAATGAAACGAAAAGCTTTTCGTTGCAAAAATATTACAGAAAAAGCTGTTTCATAAAATAACCCTTATGAGACAGCTTTTTAATTTAATGAAATCCATTTTTAAAAAAATTTCAAATCTTACAATTCTCTAAATTTTTTTATACATCTTGATTCACTTTCGGAATACTCTTCATTTCCTTTTTCAAAACAATAACTGATACAACAAAAGCTATGAAATCTGCTATAGGAAATGCGAACATAATTCCATCAATACCCATAAAATGTGGTAAAATTATTAGTAATGGTAAAAGTGATATAATTTGTCTTACAAGTGACAAAAAAGCTCCTTTTGAGGCCCTTCCAATTGATGTTAAAAACATTGTAATAGCACCTTGAATACCATTTAGGAATATGAAGAATAAAAATACTCGCATATATTTTGTTCCGTATTGAAAGTAGAGTTTACTTCCGTTACCGAAGACAGAAATTATTTGAACAGGGAAAAGTTCAGCGATTGCAAATGCTATTAAAGAAATAATAAAAGCCACTTTTAGAGATAATTTTAAAATTTCTCGAACTCTTGCAAATTTTTTTGCTCCATAATTAAATCCAGCAATAGGCTGTGCTCCTTGCGTCAATCCCAATAAAATCGCTATAAATATGACATTTATTTTCATAACAATTCCAGCAACGGCAATAGGAATTTCACTTCCATAAATAGATTTTGCACCATAAATTTTCAATAAATTATTTGTTACAATTTGAACAATTAGTGCAGAACATTGGAAAATCAAAGGCGATGTTCCCAACATAAACAAAATCCAAATTTCTCGTATTTTTATCTTAAAATCTTTCAACTCAAATTTTACGCTTTTAAATCTGAAAAAATATAATCCTAGCATAATTGCCGAGATAAATTGCCCAATTACAGTCGCCCAAGCGGCACCATCCATTCCCATATCAAATCCAAACATAAACAGAGGATCAAGAATCGTATTTGTAATAGCTCCAATAACTATCGCAAGCATTGAATAAAAAGAATTTCCATCAGCTCTAACCATAGGATTTGCTCCTATCGAAAATAGTAAAAACGGTATTCCAAGAGATGTAATTTGAGTATATTCAATCGCATAATCAAAAATTTGATCAGTAGCTCCAAAGGCCGTCAACATTGGTCTTAAAAAAATATTAATTAATATGCACAAAATGATACCACTTAAAAGTAGCATTGTAGCCGCAGTTCCAGCCACGCTTTTTGCCCTTTTCGGACGCTTTCTTCCCAATTCCAAATTAAAATTAGTCGCAGCTCCAACTCCAGTCATAAGTCCAATCGCAAGACAAATCGTCGTAAGCGGAAAAGCCACATTCGTAGCCGCATTCCCAAGAAACCCAATTTTTTGCCCAATAAAAATCTGATCCACAACATTGTAAAGAGCATTAACCAAGTTAGCAATAATAGCAGGAACCGCAAGTGAAATCAACAGTTTTCCAACAGGTTCTGTACCAAATTTAGTTTTTCGTTCATTTATTGCTTTCATTTTTCCCATTTTTCCTTCCTTTCCAAAATTTTTAAATATGATAAAATTCTCTCTGATAAAAAGAGAAAAATATTTTTTATAACAAGAAAACTGAGAAAAAATCCCAGTTTTAAGCCATCATATTAGTATGGTAAAAAAATAATATCTTATGAGTATTTTTACTACATTTGGTAAAGGTTTTCAAATTTTTTTATTTATCAATCCACTCTAGCTCAAATTCACAATCATCCAATTCCATTTGTAAATCTGCTACTCTCTCACATAAATATTGAAAATAAGCTCCTTTGGCATCTAAATCTCCTTCATCAAGCTCTTTATCAATCTCACGAATTTCCCTTTTTAAATCTCTTATTCTCTCTTTCAATTCGTGTTTTTCCTGTTTTTTTTCATTAAGCTCTTCAAGTTCTTTATTCAATTTTGAAATATTAACCTTCTGTTTGTTAATGTTACCAAGTACAATCCACAAAATTATGACAAAAAAATTATTAAAAAGCATGATTACTCCTTTTTTTATTTACATCCTAAATTTCAATATTAACTGCAAATACAATTATAAAAAAACCCCAAGTTTATAAAATTAATTATAACTTGGGATTTTTATTTATCATTTTTTTATAACAATCTCTTATTATTGATATGTAGTTCCTATATTTTCAATTATTCACCTGTAATAGTTCCGTATTCAAGAGCACAAAATCTAACTTTATCAGATTTTATAGTAGCTCTAAATGGTGTCGGATCTCCTTTTTTAGATATTCTAGTTTTAGCAATTGCATTCCCAATTTCATTGTGTTCACTATCGTAACATGGTATAGTAAGAGTTACGTTTTGTGTTGTATTTTCTGGATCACTCTTATAAATTAATGTTCCATTGATAATTACTATTCCATTTTGTTGACTAATTTTTGCGTTTTTATATTCAAAAACTCCTATTGAAGAATCAATATAGTCTGTTTCACCGTTTATTTTTTCTTTAATAGAATCTTTTATTAGTGATGGTGCTAATAATAATAGTGATGGTGGTGCCATAACTGTTGCTGCTATTCCACTGGCAGTGGGACCACAAGATGATAATAATGCTAAAATTCCAGTTAATAGAATTAATTTTTTTCATAAATTTACTCCTTTTTAATGCTTTATTAAGATAATGTATCTTTATTAACGTTATAGCATAAAAAGACAAACTATTTCAAGAAAAAAATATACTTTAAATTTTAAATGAATCTAATAAAAAAATTATACTTTTTTTAAATATTTATTAATCAAAAATTTTTTTCAATAATTTTATGGAATTTATATAATTGAAAGAAGACTTCACTCAGTTGAATGAAGTCTTTTGAAATTGAATGTTTTTTATTTTTGAAGTGAAGTTATTTCTGTGCCTGGAGTATCTGAGTTTTTACCTTCTTTAGTTGTAATAACTGATTTTTCAGGATAGCAAAATCTTACATCATTACTTTTCAAAATAGCATTAAAATTCCAACGTTCATTTTCTTTTAATGTTTTAGTTGTAGCTATTGCATCTCCAATTTTGTTATGATCCTTATCTTCACATGGAATGGCAAGAGTCACATCTTCATGCATTTTTTTATAGTTTTTCAATGTACCACTAACAATAATTGTTCCGTCTTTTTGAGCAATTCTTGTATTTGTATATTCAAAATGGTCATTACCGTATTCTATGGAATTATTTATAGTTTTAATTTGGTGTTCGACAATTGGTGAAAGAATACCGGTAGCCACTAAACCTACTGGTAAACCTGCAGTTAATGCTACAGGAACAACTACCGCTTTAACTACACCACCTGCTGTTTGACAAGACGATAATAACGCAAAAATACCAATTGATAAAATTAATTTTTTTCATAAATTTACTCCTTTTAATTTTTAAATATATTCTCTATATTGCATTATAATAAATAAAAAAATAAAATTCAAGGAAAAAAATCAAAAAAACAAATTTTTTAAATTCAAATAGATTTAATTACTAATTATATTATTTTTTTAAATATTTTTTTAATAATTTTTTTATAACACTCTTTCGAAAGCCTAGAAATTAAAGTAACAAATACTTTTTTTGCACATCAATAAAATAGAATTTTTTTATCTGTATAAAATTGAAAAAAAGATTTCAATTATGGTATAATACAATGTAAATTTATAATAAAAGTGAGGAGAATTTTATGAATCAAACAGTATTTTTTTAATTGTTTATATAATCTTTATAATGGCACTATTGATTTTTGCCTTCATATTTGTCGAATAAAAAAAGAAAAAGAAAGCTTTTTGATGAAATGATGGATGGATTAAAAAGTGGGAGATAAGATTATTACAACTGGAGGAATTCACGCTACAGTTGTTAATATTTTAACTGAAACAGTAGAAGTAAAAATAGACAAAAATGCAAGAATGACTATTTCAAAATCATCTATTTCATCAGTTGTAAAATAAAAAAGTAGTGATGTGGTAAGTTTTATTCTTAGATTAATCGAAATGTAATCTAAGAATGAAATTGTATCACATTAAAAAAATTAAGAAATATTAAAAAAAGGGAAATGTTGGGAAAGAATAAAAAGGAGGAGAAATGAAAAAAATTATAGCGGTAATGTTGCTTATGATGAGTACGTTTATGTTTGCGGAAACATTGGAAAAAGTAACATACGGAAATGGTGTTTATACAGGTACATTTAAAGAAAATACGAATAAATTGCCAAATGCAAGTATTCTAGTTAATGGTTCAGAAAAGATTTTAAGATTAGATTATGATGATGTAGATTTGGGAAGAGGCGTTGGTCAAGGGTCGGCTAACGTGTATGACCAATTTGTTAATAGAATTGATACTTCACAAAATGGAGGAAAATCATCAATTTTATTTTATTTGAAGTCTCAAACAGAATATAAAATCTTGAGTAAAGGGAAAGAAATTGAGATAACTTTCAGTAACCCAAACGCAGGAGCAACAACAAATACAGTAGTTGTAGGAAATAATACGAATAGAGGAACAACAAATAATAATTACTTAACACAATCTTACAACAACAATAATTATCAAAATACTAATAACTACAATACTAATAGAAATACTTATAGTAACAGTAGTAGTAACACATATACAAATAATAATTACAATACGAATGCTAATAGAAACACTTATAGCAATAGTAATAATAATACTTACACTAATAATAGCTACAATAGTAACACTTATAACAATGTTAACAAAAATTATACAAACAATCCAAATACAAATGTATATACTCCAGCACCAGCTAGAACTGGAAACAAAAAATATACAATTATAGTCGATCCTGGACATGGTGGACATGATTCTGGTGCAGTAGCAAATGGATACAGAGAAAAAGATATTGCCTTAGAAGTTGCAAAAAGATTAGCTAGAAATCTAAGTGCAGATTATAATGTAATTACAACAAGAGATTCAGATTATTTTGTAACATTGGATGAAAGACCAGCAATTGGAAATAGAGTAAATGCAGATTTTTTTATAAGTATTCACTTAAATTCAGGAGGTAGTTCAGCTAATGGAGCAGAAGTTTATTATTATAGTAAAAACGGATCAAGCGATTACGCTTCAGAAGTAGCTAAATTTGAAAATAAAGTAGATGAAAGTTATGGAAGTTCACCTTTTTCTGATTATGTTTTAAAAGATATATTCTATAAAGTAAATCAAGAAAAAAGTGCTGAAATTGCTGAATCAGTATTGGATGGAATTATAAATGTGACAGGATTAAGAAGAAGAGGAGTTAAGGGAGCTAACTTTGCTGTATTAAGAGGAAGTAACTCACCAGCAATTCTTGCAGAGATAGGATTTATTTCAAATTATTCTGATTTATCAAAATATCTTACTCCAGAAGGTCAAGAAAATGTAGCAAGTGCAATTGCTGATGCGATTAGAAGACATTTTTAGATAGAAAGTTTTAAGAAGGAGAAATTTATGGAAAAAGGGAAAAAAAGCAAAAAAATGCACAAATACCAAAGAAAAAAAGTTTTTTTAGGAAAAAAATTTTTTTCTATAATAATTCTAATTTTTACTTTCTGGAATGTCGATAGCAATTAATTATTATGATAAAGAAAATTCTGAAATGATAAATGTTGAAGTAGATAAAAATTTAGTAAAAAGCATCATCTAATAATGCTCAACAAAAAAATAAATATATTTATTTACAATCCATCAAATAAAAATGGTTGAAGAAAAAGGAAGCTTATATTCCGAAACAGAAGAATTTGGTGGAAGGAGATTATATTAATGAAGTTATTAAAGATACAAATTTTTTTAACTAAAAAAACATGAAATTCATGAGTGCTTATACTTTGAGAATTGATGGAGAAAAATACTACAATAGTTAAATTAAATTCAGAATTTACAGGATTGAGATCAAATCAAGCGTTATTTAATGGATTTGCACAATCAGTATCAAATACGATTTTTGAAAAAAATTTTTAGTAATATTAAAAAAAGGTTATAATTCAAATAGATGGAGAAGCAATTATTCAATAGTTGCTTTTTTTCTTTTTATCATAATAAAAAAATTATAATAGAAAAAAAGTGAAATTTTTTTATTTGATATATTGAAATAATATGAGATTTTAGATAAAATAGTAAATAAGAAAAGTATAAAATTGTTAATATATTAGGAAAGAAAAAGTTAGAAAAAAACTTATTAAAAAGGAGATAAAAATGAGTAATATAAATATTGAAAAAATAAAAACAAATGTAAGAAAATATCTTGATGAAAAAAGATATAATCATGTGGTAAGAGTGGCAGAATGTGCTGTGGAATTGGCAAAAATTTATAATGTGAATGTGGAAAAAGTGGAGGCTTCGGCGTATTTACATGATGTAGCTAAATTTTTTGATTTATCAGAAATGATAGATTTGATTAAAGGGAAATATCCAGAAGTGTCAGACGAATTATCTAAAACAACTGCAATTTTACACGGTTTTGCGGGAGCCGAATTTGTGAGAAATAATTTCGATTTATTTGGAATTGACAATGAGGAAATTTTGGATGGAGTGAAATATCATACAATTGGAAGTCCAAAAATGTCGACTTTAGCTAAAATTGTGTATTTGTCAGATGCGATTGAATCGGCGAGAACATGGGAAGGCGTGGATGAAGCACGTGAATTAGCGAAAACAGATTTGGATGCAGCAATAAAATTTGAAATTAATGAAAAATTGAAATATTTATTGGGGAAAGATTCTATAATTCATCCAAATATAATATTATTTAGAAATGCAATAATTGCAAAATCAATAGAAAAAAATAGGTGAAAAAAATGAAAATAGAAAAAGAGTTAAAATATTTGAAACAAGTGTTGCAAGAGTATGAATTTACGTTTCAGGAAATTTTGCAATTAATGGATTGGAGTCCAAAAAAACGTAAATTGTATAAGCAGATTGTGAATGCTTGGGAAGAAAATGGAGAAATTTATTTAAATAGAAATGGGAAATATACGTTACCAGAAAAAGCTGGATTACTAAAAGGTGAAATTTCTATTGCAAATGGGAGTTTTGGATTTTTAGATGTTCAAGGGGAGAAAAGTGTATTTATTCCTGGACCTTTTTTAAATACAGCGATGGACGGAGACACTGTTATTGTTAGAGTTTTGAAGGAAAATGTTCAAGGTGACAGAAAAAGAGAAGGGGAAGTTCTTCAAGTTGTAAAAAGAAATCGTGAAGTTGTCGTTGGGATTTTTGAGCATAATATGAGTTTTGGATTTGTGCGAGTAAAAAATTCGAGAAAAGATATTTACATTTCCAAGAAAAAGATAAAAGGTGCGAAAACTGGGGATTTGGTTGCGGTAAAAGTGTATTTTTGGGGAGATGATACGAGAAAACCTGAAGGAGAAGTGGTTAGCATTTTAGGGGATCCTCAAGATACGGAAGCATTAATTTCTTCATTATTGATAAGTGAAGGGATTCAAGAGAAATTTCCTGGAGAAGTTTTGAAGGAATTGGATAGCTTGGATGAAGATTTATCGGCTGAAATTCCAAATAGAAGGGATTTGAGAGATCTTGATATTATTACGATTGACGGAGCTGATGCGAAAGATTTGGATGATGCAGTTTATGTTGAAAAAACAGAGGATGGATATAAGTTGATTGTAAGTATTGCGGATGTTTCGTATTATGTTAAAGAGGGAACTGAATTGGATAATGAAGCCTTGAAGAGAGGGAACTCAATTTATCTGGTAGATAGAGTTATTCCGATGTTGCCGAGAAAATTGTCTAATAATTTATGTTCGTTGAATCCAGATGAGGATAAAATGACTTTTTCTGTGGAAATTGATTTTGATGAAAAAGGGAAGGTTTTGAAAAATGATTTTTATAAATCAGTTATAAAATCGAAATTTAGAATGACTTACGATGGTGTAAATCAAATTTATGATTACATTGATAATCGAGAAAAAACTGATTTGAGTGAAAAAGAAATCGAAAAATTAGAAGAAAATAAAAAAGTTTTTGAAAAATATGAAAAAATTGTGCCAATGTTGCAAGAAATGTTGAAATTGTCGCACATAATTAGAGGAACGAAAAAACGTCGTGGAAGTATTGATTTTGAATTACCAGAGATAAAAGTTGTTCTTGATCAAAATAAATTGGTTAAGGATATTGTTTTGCGTTCTCGTGGTGAGGCAGAAAGATTGATTGAAGATTTCATGGTTGCGGCGAATGAAGTTGTGGCGGAAAAATTGTTTTGGGAAGAAATTCCAGCGATATATAGGATTCATGAAGATCCAGACAAAGAGAAATTAAAAGCATTAAATGAAACGCTTGTAAAATTTGGTTTTTCAATAAAAAATCTTGATGAAATTCATCCAGGGAAATTTCAAACGATTATTGATAGAACGACGGGATTACCAGAAGGATATTTGATTCATAAATTGATTTTGAGAGCAATGCAAAGAGCGAGATATGCAAATAAAAATTTGGGACACTTTGGATTGGCGTCGAAATATTACTTGCATTTTACGTCACCGATAAGAAGGTACTCAGATTTGGTTGTTCACAGAATGCTTGGAAGATCGCTTGAAAAATTCATTAATGATAAGGACAAAAGTAAATATTTTGGAGAATTTGACGTTGTCGCTTCAGCAATTTCACGAACAGAAAGAGTCGCTGATAAATTAGAAGAAGACAGTGTAAAAATTAAATTAATCGAATATATGCAAGATAAAATCGGTAAAACATACATCGCAAGACTTAGTGGAATGAATAAAAATAAAGTATTTATGGAATTGGAAAATCACATTGAAGTCGTGTATAATGTAAATGTTACGAGAGATCATTTTGTATACGATGAAGAAAACTTCAAAATAATTAATACAAATACAAACGAAACTTATACAATGGGAAATACAATAAAAGTAGTGGTTACAGGTGCTTCGTATGAAAAAATGGAAATAGAAGTAATTCCTTATGAGGAAGAAATTTTGAAAATTGAAGATGATGGAGACGAAGAATAATTTATAAAAAATTGAATTAAAAAAATGATTGAAAAAGGAGGAAAAATGCCAGTATTAGCTAGAAACAAAAAAAGGCTTTTTCATGATTATTTTTATAGAAGATAAACTTGAAGCGGGAATTGAACTTGTTGGGACAGAAGTGAAATCTGTGAAGGCTGGGAAAGTGAGCATAAAAGAGAGTTTTATCAGAATAATAAAAAATGAGATTTTTGCAATGAATATGCATATTACGCCATATGAATTTGGGAATATTAATAATGTTTCTGAATCAAGAGTACGAAAATTATTGCTAAATAGAAGAGAAATTGAAAAATGGGGAGCAAAAATTAAAGAGCAAGGATATACGATTGTGCCACTTTCAGTTTATACAAAACAGAGATTAGTAAAAATGGAAATTGGACTTGCAAAAGGTAAAAAAATTACATGATAAGAGAGAATCGTTGAAACAAAAAGATCAAGAGCGAGATATGAAAAAAATATCAAAAAAGTTTTACTCGATAATTTTTGTAAGAATTGATTTTGGATAAATTAACTTTGAAACAAGAATTGTTGCGGACCTTATTTTATCTGGTTTCACTAAGTTCTAATAAATCGAAAAATTATAAAATATTATTTTTTTGGCTTTACTTTGAATGTATTTAGTGATAAAATAGTGAAGAAATAAGTTTTTGATTTATATAAATCAAATAAAAATTTTTTTAAAATGGTTAAATTTAATCTTTTATGTATAAAAAAAGAAAAGGGATTTTTTTAGTTTGTAGAAAAAAAGAAAGGAAAGGTTTTTTTAAAATGAAATTAGATTTTTAGTTACAAATTTTCAAAAAAATTTCTTCGGTGAACACGAAGTAGAACAAATCAAACCATATGTAGAATTGGCAAACGAAGTATTAGTATCAGGAAAAGGAGCTGGAAATGACTTCTTGGGGTGGACAACATTGCCATTAGATTATGACAAAGAAGAATTTGCTAGAATAAAAAAAGCAGAAAAAAAAATAAAAAATGATTCAGAAGTATTAATCGTTATTGGAATTGGTGGTTCTTATTTAGGAGCAAAAGCTGCAATTGAATTTTTATCACACAGTTTTTATAACAATTTACCAAAAGATAAAAGAAAAACTCCAGAAGTTTATTTTGCTGGAACAAATATGAGCGGTGTTTATTTACAACACTTAATTGATGTAGTTGGAGATAGAGATTTCTCAGTAAATGTTATTTCTAAATCAGGAACAACAACTGAACCAGCAATTGCCTTCAGAGTATTCAAAAAAATGTTAGAAGAAAAATATGGAAAAGAAGAAGCTAGTAAAAGAATTTATGCAACTACTGATAAAGCAAAAGGTGCATTAAAAACATTAGCTGACACAGAAAAATATGAAACATTTGTTGTACCTGACAATGTTGGAGGAAGATTTTCAGTTTTAACACCAGTTGGATTATTACCAATTGCTGCAGCTGGAATTAACATTGATGAATTAATGCAAGGAGCGGCTGATGCAGTAAAAGATTTTTCTAGCAAAAAATTAGAAGAAAATAAAGCATTGCAATATGCAGCAGTTAGAAACATTTTATTGAGAAAAGGTAAAAATGTAGAAATTATGGTTAACTATGAACCAAGATTACATTATTTTTCTGAATGGTGGAAACAATTATTTGGAGAATCAGAAGGAAAAGATTTCAAAGGATTATATCCTTCATCAGCTGATTTTTCTGCAGATTTACACTCTTTAGGTCAATATATTCAACAAGGACAAAGAATGTTTATCGAAACAGTTGTTTCAATTGACAAACCAGAAGTTGAATTTGAAATTGAAAAAGATGAAGAAAACTTAGATGGATTGAATTTTGTTGCAGGAAAAACTTTAGATTATGTAAACAAAAAAGCAAGAGACGGAGTTATTTTAGCACACGTTGACGGTGGAGTACCTAATTTAACAGTAAATATTCCTGAAGCAACTCCTTATCACTTAGGATATGCATTCTACTTCTTTGAAAAAGCATGTGGAGTAAGTGGATACGTTTTAGGTGTAAATCCATTCGACCAACCAGGAGTTGAAGCGTACAAGAAAAATATGTTCGCATTATTAGGAAAACCTGGATATGAAGAAGAAGGTAAAAAATTAGAAGAAAAATTAAATTCTATAAAATAGTAAAAAATAGTTAAATATATATAATAAAAAAATCTTGAATATTTTTTCGTGATTTTTTTAAAAAAATTAAATAAATTTATGTAAAAAAAATAATAATAGTTCACTTTTTTTGAAAAAAAGTTGTAAAATAGTGTTAGAAGGAAAAAAAGTAAACAAATCCAATGCAAAAAAATTTTTACAAAAAAATAAAATAAGAAAGGGAAAATTTATGACAAAAAGAAAAATTTGTGGAAAAAAATTATTCTGAAAAAGAAAAAAAGAAGAAATTTTCGATTTTGCTGAGGGATATAAGAAATATTTAGATTCGGCAAAGACTGAGAGAGAATTTGTTGTAGTGACAGAAGAAGAATTAAAGAAAAATAATTTTGTTAATATAAATGAAAAAAGCGATTTAAAAGCAGGTGACAAAATTTATTTTAATAATCGAGACAAAAATCTTGTGGCAGTTATCATTGGTAAGGAAGATATTAAAAATGGGATTAATATGGTTGTTTCTCATTTGGATTCACCAAGATTAGATTTGAAGCCACATCCAATTCAAGAAACAGAAGAATTTGCGTTATTAAATACGCATTATTACGGTGGAATAAAAAAATATCAATGGGCGTCAACGCCTTTAGCTTTACATGGTGTAGTTTATTTAAAAGATAATACGAAAGTAGTTTTGGCGATTGGAGAAAAAGAAGAAGATCCAGTTTTTTGCATTCCAGATATTTTGCCACATTTATCTTACAAAGTGCAAGATGATAGAAAGGCACGAGAAGTAATTAAAGGTGAGGAATTAAAATTATTATTTGGAAATACACCAGTAAAAGATGAAAATATTGAAAAAAAAGTTAAGCAGTGGGTTTTAGATAAATTAAAAGAAGAATATGGTATCGAGGAAGATGATTTTTTTGCGGCTGAATTAGAAGTCGTACCAGCAGGGAAATTAAGAGATGTAGGTCTTGACCAAACAATGATTGGAGGATACGGTCAAGATGATAGAATTTGTGCATATACATCATTAAAAGCATTATACGAAATAGAGAATCCTGAAAAAACAGTAATGGTTTATTTGACTGATAAAGAAGAAATTGGAAGTGAAGGGTCGACAAGTTTGAAAACTACATTGCCAGAATATGTTGTTGGGAAAATTTTGTCGTTAACAGAAAAAAATTACAATGACCAAATGTTAAGAGAAACTTTATGGAATTCAAAAGCGTTATCATCAGATGTAACAGCAGCTATAAATCCTGTATTTTCGTCAGTTCATGATCCAGAAAATGTAGCAAGATTGTCTTATGGATTAGCTTTTGCAAAATATACAGGTTCAAGAGGAAAAGTAGGTGCAAGTGATGCTGATGCAGAGATTATGCAAGAAATAAGACAAGCATTTGAAAAAAATGAAGTTGCATATCAAGTTGGAGGATTCAACAAAACAGATGAAGGTGGCGGTGGAACTGTCGCAAAATTTTTGGCGTACTATGGAATAAGAACTGTAGATGCGGGTCCAGCACTTATCTCAATGCATTCGTTATTTGAAATTTCTTCAAAGGCAGATTTATACGAAACATACCGAGCATATAAAGTGTTTTTTGGAATAAAATAGTATTTGGATTGTTTTAAATATAAATTTATGCAAGAGAAAACGAGAAATAAGTGATTGTAAAAAAAATTAAAAAGATTTACAATCAATTAAATTACATGGAAAGATAAGGGAGAAAAATGAATTTATTAGATTACAAAATAATCATTTACAGAAATAATAAATTTTTATAAAGAAGAAAATTTTTACTTCATTTGATGGAGTCAGATATTTTTTTATAAATGGAGTGACGTTGAGTCGGGAAGTTATTATTTTTGAAATAAGTTATCAAGATGAAATTATAAAATCAGTTACCTACAACCATACGTCGCCTTTTGCTACTGTTTTTGAAGCAAGGGTAGAATTAACAGGAAGACCAAAAGCAATAACAGGATTCCAAGCAGGAATTGATATTTTAGTAGAATATTATCCAGAAAGAGAAAAATTCATTTTATCAAAAACAAAATTTTTTAGAACGAAAGTGGATATTAAAAAATATGGCTTGGAAAATGTTGAAAAAGTTGAAGTTGCAAGTGAAGAAACAGGGTGGAGACCAATAAGTGAACCTGTGAAAAAGCTGTCAGATACAATTTATGAAATAACAATGATCCCTGGAAATGGTGTTTATGAGTATAAATATGTAATCGATGGAAAATGGTATCCTGAAGGAGAAAATTTGAAATTAATTCTTGGAGAAAGAGGAGAATTATTCCCAAAAGGATATATGGGTGATGGAAAATTTGTTTATGATACGAAAGAAAAAGAAAGCGATTTAAAGGCAATTGTTCATAATTATAAAAGTTTGAAATATTTTAATAAGATATCAGACAGAGACTATGAATTTAAAAATAAGAACACAAATTGAAGATGTGGAAAGAGCCTACATAAGTATTGTTTTATCAGAAGAAGATAGCTATGAAATGATTTATGAGCTAGAAAGATTTAGTGATAAAACAAATAGTTTTGACTATTTCCAAAGAATAGTAGATTGTGGTAGAAAAGTAGATAAAATCATGTATTATTTTTATTTTTGGAAGATGGTGGAAAGAAAGTTTACTTTAATGGAAAAATTACATGAAGAAAAACCAGAAAGAATGGTTATCAAAACAACTAGAGAAGATATTCAAATTTTTGATGTTCCAGATTGGTCAAAAGAAGCCATTTGGTATAATCTTTTCCCAGATAGATTCTACAATGGGAATCACTACAATGATGCCATTTTCAATGAATTTGGACCAGAAGAATTTAGTATAAATGAATTACATGAAAATAAATTTATCGAAAAATATAAATGGGAAAAATTAAATAATGTCTATGGAAAATTTGATAGAAATAGATGGACTTCTGATTTCTCTGATAGAACTGATTGGGAAAAAGCTGGAGAGAAAAAAGTTGATTATAGCTTGAAATATGCGAGAATGTACGGAGGAGATATTCAAGGTATCAAAGAAAAAATTCCTTATTTAAAAGAATTAGGAATAAACGCAATATGGTTGAACCCAGTGTTTTTCTCATACCAAAATCATAAATACGGTGCAAATGATTTCAGACATATTTCACCAGACTTTGGTACAATCAGAACAAGTGGTGAAAAATACGATGTAAAAGTTAATAAATCCAATAAATACAACAATAAAACATACATCGACGTTCTAGGAAAACAAGCAATTAATAACAGTGAATTAAAATTATTAGAAGTTAACTTAAAAGGTGAAAATAAAGGTAAAAATGGTTATGGTGAAACTGAAGATCCAGAAACTTGGGTTTGGACAGAATCTGATTTAATTATGGTTGATTTAATAAAAGAATTACATAAAAATGGAATAAGAGTAATTTTTGATGGAGTTTTCAATCATAGTAGTGACAGACACTGGACATTCAATATGGTGTTAGCTGATGGAGAAACTTCTCAATATAAAGATTGGTATAAAATTAAAGATTTTACAAATCATATTCCTGTGACAGACGATTTGTCAGATGAAGAAGCATATGATTTGATTATGAAAAATAAAAAACGTTTAATTTATAACGCTTGGGGAGGATTTAATTCGTTACCAGAATTCAATACTTTCAATGAACAATATAAGGATTATATCTTTAATATTACAAGAAAATGGATGTATGGACCTGATGGAAAAGAAAGTAAAAACTGGATGGAAGATGATGGAATAGACGGATGGAGACTAGATGTACCAAACTGTCTTGAAAATCAAAATTTCTGGAATGAATGGCGACAAGTCGTTAAAGAATGCAAACAAGAAGCCTATATTACAGCAGAATTGTGGGGAAATGCTTCAAATGATATTAATTATGGTAATAAATTTGATACAGTTATGAACTACGAATGGCTAAAAACTGTTATCGGATATTTTATAAATCACAGTAGAGAAGGTGGAGAAAGATACAAATTAAAAGCAACTGATTTCTTCAATGAATTGAGAGAAAAACGTTCATGGTATCCATATCAATCTCTACAAGCATCACAAAATTTAAATGGTTCACACGATACAGATAGACTATATTCAAGAATTGTAAATGATATTTTAGGTAGAAACTTAGAAGAAGGAAAACAATTAGAAAAAGGTTATAACTCAATAAGACCAGACCTAGCTTCTAACTATCATCCAAATACATCAATTGACTGGATAAATAGCAAAATAAAACCAAAAGATGTATTAAAATTAATATCAATTTTCCAAATGACATATATTGGAGCACCGATGTTATATTACGGTGATGAAGTGGGAATGTGGGGAGCTACTGACCCTTATTGTAGAAAACCAATGCTTTGGAAAGAATTTATGTACGATGAAGAAAAAAATCCATCATTTTTGAATAAAGAAGAAAGATATGAGCAAAAAGTAGACGAAGACTTATTATTCTGGTACAAAAAAATTAATAAAAAAATTCGTAGAAAAAACAGAGTGCTAGTATATGGTAAATTCAAAGAATTATTAGCAGATGATCAAAGAGACATTATAGCTTATGAACGTAAAAAAATGAAGACCGTTCAATAATAACAGTTATAAATAATTCATTCAATGACTATAAAGATATCGAATTTTTAACTGATTATCCAGGAGAAAGATTCCTAGATTTAATTTCAGAAAAAAATTTGTAAAAGTTAGCATGAATGGAAAAAAATTAATATTAGTCTAAAAAGCTAAACAAGGTGTAATATTGAAACGTTGGAATTATTAGAAACTAAAATTTTTAGGGAGTGAGTCAAGTTGCTCACTTCTCTATTACAATTACAATTGTTATTTCAAAAAAATATATTATATAAATATTAACTATATAAAAGATATATAATTTATATAATAAAATTTCGATAATTTTAACAAAAAAACTCAATAAAGACCTTGACATAATGGCTTAAATAGTATAAAATAAGTAAGTTATAACTCATAAACTAAATCTTCAGAAAATATGTAAAAAAACATATTTTTTTAGTAAATTTAGAGTAAATCGCTATACTTATAAATGGGTATACATTATGCCCTACAAGTTAGGGTGTAGATTGAAGGGATGAGCTTTTAAAAAAGTTTTAGTTTATAAAAAATGACGAGAAATTATATATAAAATTTGAAGAAAGTTGGGAGGAGGAAAATATGCCTACTATTAATCAATTAGTAAGATTTGGTAGAAAAACAACAGAGAAAAAGAAAAAATCACCTGCGTTAAAAGGTAATCCACAAAAAAGAGGGGTTTGTGTAAGAGTATATACAACTACACCTAAAAAACCAAACTCAGCCTTAAGAAAAGTAGCAAGGGTTAAATTAGTAAATGGAATTGAAGTTACTGCTTATATTCCAGGAATCGGACATAACTTACAAGAACACAGTATCGTTCTTTTAAGAGGAGGAAGAACAAAAGATTTACCAGGGGTTAGATATAAAATAATCAGAGGTGCTTTAGATACTGCGGGAGTAGTAAACAGAAGACAAGCTAGATCAAGATACGGAACAAAAAAACCAGCGGCAGGCGCTAATTAATTAAAACTAAGAAGTAAGGAGGACAAATAAGTGTCAAGAAGAAGAAAAGCGGAAAAGAGAGATGTTTTACCTGATTCTCAATATAACGATAAAGTAGTAACTAAATTCATAAATGGATTAATGAAAGATGGAAAAAAATCATTAGCTGAAAATATTTTCTATACAGCATTAAATGAAATTAAAGAAGAAACTCAAGAAGAGGGAATTGAAGTGTTCAGAAGAGCAATGGAAAATGTTAGACCTCAATTAGAAGTTAGATCAAGAAGAATTGGAGGAGCTACTTACCAAGTACCAGTTGAAGTTAGAAAAGAAAGACAACAAACTTTAGCTATTAGATGGTTAGTTAGATACACAAGAGAAAGAAAAGAACACGGAATGGTAAACAAATTGAAAAAAGAGTTAGTAGCAGCTGCTAACAATGAAGGTGGATCAATTAAGAAAAAAGAAGACACATATAAAATGGCCGAAGCAAATAGAGCATTCGCACATTATAAATGGTAATTCGTTAAAGTATAGTTTATTTAATTATCTGAATTATTTAACTGCTTAATATTTAGAAGGAGGAAACATCAGAATGGCAAGAAAAGTTGCTTTAAAAGATACTAGAAATATTGGTATCATGGCTCATATTGATGCCGGAAAAACGACTACTACTGAAAGAATTTTATTCTATACAGGAGTTAACCATAAAATTGGAGAGGTTCACGAAGGAGCCGCTACAATGGATTACATGGAACAAGAACAAGAAAGAGGAATCACAATTACATCAGCAGCAACAACTGCATTTTGGAATAAACACAGAATTAACATCATAGATACACCAGGTCACGTTGACTTTACAGTTGAAGTTGAAAGATCTTTAAGAGTATTAGATGGAGCTGTTGCAGTATTCTCAGCAGTTGATGGTGTTCAACCACAATCTGAAACAGTTTGGAGACAAGCTGATAAATACAACGTTCCAAGAATGGCTTTCTTTAATAAAATGGATAGAGTTGGAGCAGATTTCGATATGTGCGTTAACGATATTAAAGAAAAATTAGGTGGAAACGGTGTACCTATCCAATTACCAATTGGTGCTGAAGATAATTTCGAAGGAATTATTGATTTAGTAACAATGAAAGAATATTTATTTAAAGATGAAACTATGGGAGCTGACTATGAAATAGTTGATATAAGAGCAGAGTTAGTTGATGAAGCTCAAGCAGCTAGAGAACATATGATCGAATCTGTAGTTGAAACTGATGATGAATTAATGGAAAAATATTTTGGTGGAGAAGAAATTTCTGAAGAAGAAATCAAAAAAGCATTAAGAGCTGCTACAATCGAAGGAACTGTTGTACCTGTATTGTGCGGAACTGCATTTAAAAACAAAGGAATTCAACCATTACTTGATGCAGTAGTTGCTTATATGCCATCACCATTAGACATCAACGGTGGAAAAATTAAAGGAACTGATCCTAAAACTGAAGAACCTATCGAAAGAGAAATGGGAGACGATGCTCCATTCTCAGCGTTAGCGTTCAAAATTATTACGGATCCATTTGTAGGAAGATTATCATTCTTCAGAGTTTATTCAGGAATATTAGAAAAAGGATCTTATGTATTAAATTCTACTAAAGGTAAAAAAGAAAGAATGGGAAGATTACTTCAAATGCACGCAAACAAAAGAGAAGAATTGGAAACAGTTTACTCTGGAGATATTGCCGCAGCAGTAGGGTTGAAAGATACTACAACAGGAGATACATTGTGTGCTGAAAACGCTCCAATTATCTTGGAAAAAATGGAATTCCCTGATACAGTTATTCAAATAGCTGTTGAACCAAAAACAAAAGCTGACCAAGAAAAAATGGGTACAGCATTAGCTAAATTAGCTGAAGAAGATCCAACATTTAAAGTTACAACTAACCAAGAAACTGGTCAAACATTGATCGCTGGAATGGGAGAATTACACTTGGAAATTATCGTAGATAGAATGAAACGTGAATTCAAAGTTGAAGCAAATGTAGGTAAACCACAAGTTGCATATAGAGAAACAATCAACGGAAGCGCTGATGTTGAAGAAAAATATGCTAAACAATCTGGAGGTAGAGGTCAATACGGACATGTTAAAATTAAAGTTGAACCTAATCCAGATAAAGGTTATGAATTTATTAACCAAATTACAGGAGGAGCTATTCCAAGAGAATACATTCCTGCAGTAGATAAAGGAATTCAAGAAGCATTAGAAGCTGGAGTTGTTGCAGGATATCCAGTTCAAGATGTAAAAGTAACATTATATGACGGATCTTACCATGAAGTGGATTCATCAGAAATGGCATTTAAAATAGCTGGATCAATGGCAATCAAAAAAGCCTTAAGAGCAGCAAATGCAGTATTATTAGAACCAATCTTCAAAGTAGAAGTTACTACTCCAGAAGAATACATGGGAGATGTTATTGGTGACTTGAACTCAAGAAGAGGACAAGTATCAGGAATGACTGACAGAAATAATGCAAAAATTATTAACTCAGAAGTACCATTATCTCAAATGTTTGGTTACGCAACTGACTTAAGATCTAAAACACAAGGTAGAGCATCTTATTCAATGGAATTTGAAAAATATGTAGAAGTACCTAAAAATATTGCAGATCAAGTTATTAAAGAAAGACAAGGAAAATAGTAAATAAATGTGAACGGCTTTCTATTTGTTAGTTATAAGATAGAATAGAAAGTCTTCAAAATAGAAAATAAAATATAAATTTAAAATATTTGGAGGAAGAAAGAAATGGCAAAAGCTAAATTCGAGAGAAGTAAACCACACGTAAACATAGGAACAATTGGTCACGTTGACCACGGTAAAACAACAACAACAGCAGCAATTTCAAAAGTATTAGCTGAAAAAGGGTTAGCTGAAAAAGTTGATTTTGAAAACATTGACCAAGCTCCTGAAGAAAGAGAAAGAGGAATTACAATTAACACAGCTCACATTGAGTATGAAACAGAAAAAAGACACTACGCTCACGTAGACTGTCCAGGACATGCTGACTATGTAAAAAATATGATTACAGGAGCAGCTCAAATGGATGGAGCTATCTTAGTAGTATCAGCAGCAGATGGTCCAATGCCTCAAACAAGAGAACACATCTTGTTGGCAAGACAAGTAGGTGTACCTTACATCGTAGTATACTTGAATAAAGTAGATATGGTAGACGACGAAGAATTATTAGAATTAGTAGAAATGGAAGTAAGAGAATTATTAAACGAATACGGATTCCCAGGAGATGACGTACCAGTAATCAAAGGATCTTCATTAGGAGCATTAAATGGAGAACAAAAATGGGTAGACGCAATCGTAGAATTGATGGAAGCAGTAGATAGCTACATTCCAACACCAGAAAGACCAGTAGATCAAGCATTCTTGATGCCAATTGAAGACGTGTTCACAATAACAGGAAGAGGAACAGTAGTAACAGGAAGAGTAGAAAGAGGAGTTATTAACGTTGGAGAAGAAGTAGAAATCGTAGGAATTAAACCAACTTCAAAAACAACAGTAACAGGAGTAGAAATGTTCAGAAAATTATTAGATTCAGGACAAGCTGGAGATAATATAGGAGCATTATTAAGAGGAACTAAGAAAGAAGAAGTGGAAAGAGGACAAGTACTTGCTAAACCAGGAACAATCACTCCACATACAGGATTTAAATCAGAAGTATATGTATTGACAAAAGATGAAGGAGGAAGACATACTCCATTCTTCACAGGATACAAACCACAATTCTATTTCAGAACAACTGATATTACAGGAGAAGTAAACTTACCAGAAGGTGTAGAAATGGTAATGCCTGGAGATAACATTGAAATGACAGTAGAATTGATTCACCCAATTGCAATGGAAGAAGGATTAAGATTTGCGATTAGAGAAGGTGGAAGAACAGTAGCTTCAGGAGTAGTTGCAACTATTACTAAATAGTCAAAAATTATAGGAGGAAAAAACTTTGGATAAAATCAGAATATATCTTCAATCTTATGATCATAAATTATTAGATCAATCTGCAAAAAAAATTGCAGAAGTAGTAAAGAAAAATGGTTCAGAATTAGCTGGTCCATTACCTTTACCAACTAAAACTAAAAAATATACAGTTTTAAGATCTGTACATGTTAATAAAGATTCGAGAGAACAATTTGAAATGAGAATACACAGAAGATTTGTTGAAATTAAAAATTCTAGTCAACAAATAATGGCTGCGTTAGGATCATTAAACTTACCATCAGGTGTAGGAATAGAAATTAAGCAATTATAAGCTTAGTACATGTTGGCAATTGGATTGAGGAGTTTTCCTTAATTCAATGTCAACCAATATATTAAGGAGGATAAATAAATAAAATGATATTAGGTAAAAAAATCGGAATGACTCAAATTTTCGAAGATGAAAAATTAATACCAGTAACAGTTATCGAAGCTGGTTCAAACTTCGTAGTTCAAATTAAAACAAATGAAAAAGAAGGATACAATGCTATTACATTAGCATTTGATGAAAAAAAAGAAAAAAATACAAATAAACCAGAAGCAGGTTTATTCAAAAAAGCAGGAATTACTCCTAAAAAATTCTTAAAAGAATTCAAAGTTGCAGATACAGCTTCATATGAATTAGGACAAGAATTTAAAGTAGACGTATTAGAAGGAATCGAATTTGTTGATATCACAGGAACTTCAAAAGGTAAAGGGACTGCAGGAGTTATGAAAAGACATAACTTTGGTGGAAACAGAGCTTCACACGGGGTTTCTAGAAACCATAGATTAGGAGGGTCAAATGCTGGTGGTGCTGCATCAAACAGTAATGTACCTAAAGGTAAAAAAATGGCTGGAAGATTAGGTAATGAACAAGTAACAGTTCAAAACTTAAGAGTTATTAAATTTGATGTAGAAAATAACCTTTTATTAGTAAAAGGTGCAATACCAGGACCTAAAAATGGTTACTTAGTTATTAAAAAATCGGTTAAGAAATACTAATAGGAAAGAGAGGAGGATAAAATGCCAGTTTTAAATATTTATAAATTAGATGGTTCACAAGCAGGAACTGTTGAATTAAACAATGAAGTATTTGGTATTGAACCAAATAAATCTGTAATGCACGAAGTTTTAGTTGCTGAATTAGCAGCTTTAAGACAAGGTTCTGCCTCAACAAAAACAAGAGCAGAAGTAAGAGGTGGAGGAAGAAAACCTTTTAGACAAAAAGGAACAGGAAGAGCTAGACAAGGTTCTACAAGAGCACCACACATGGTAGGTGGAGGAGTTGTTCACGGACCAAAACCTAGAAACTACGCTAAAAAAGTTAATAAAAAAGTTAGAAAATTAGCTTTAAGATCAGCATTAGCTCAAAAAATTATTGAAGGAAACTTAATTGTTTTAGATGATTTCGCATTAGAAGCACCAAAAACAAAAACATTTGTTGAATTTGCAAAAGCATTAAATTTTGCTGATACTAAACAATTATATGTAACTGAAGATTCTTATGAAACTTCTGATAGAGATTACTTTGTATTTATCAGCTAGAAACATTAAAAAAAGTTTCAATTTTTAAATTCAAGAGAAATTAATGTTTATTCATTAATCAAACAAGATAAAGTAATTGTTACTAAAGAAGCACTTGCAACTATCGAGGAGGTGTTAGCATAATGCATATTACTGATATAATCAAAAAAACCAGTATTAAATACAGAAAAAAAGCTAGAAACTTATTTGAAAAATAATGAGTACGTATTTATCGTTGATAGAAGAGCAAACAAAATTCAAATCAAAGAAGCTGTTGAAAAAAATTATTCAATGTAAAAAGTTGAAAGCGTAAATACTTTGAATATTAAACCAAAAAGCAAAAAGATTTAGAATGTCAGTTTATAAAAACATCTGCTATAAAAAAAGCAATGGTTAAATTGAAAAAAAGGTGAAACAATCGCAAAAGATATGAAGGATAATTCTGATTTATCAGAATCCTTTTTATGATATAAAAAAATATATGGAAAAAAATATTTTTTTAGTATAGGAATTATTTCGTAAAAATGATATAATATACAGGTTGTGAAAAAATGAAATTAAGGAAGAGAGGTAATAAAAGTTATGCCAATTAAAAAGTTAAAACCAATAACTAGTGGGACAAGGCATATGTCGATATTAGTTAATAATGAATTAGATAAAGTAAGACCTGAAAAATCATTAGTAGAACCATTAGGTTCATCTTATGGAATTGATAACTACGGTCATAGAACAGGTAGAAATAGACATAAAGGTCATAAAAGATTATATAGAGTTATTGATTGGAAAAGAAATAAATTAGGAGTTCCTGCAAAAGTAGCAACTCTTGAATACGATCCAAACAGAACTGCAAACATTGCATTATTACATTACGTTGATGGAGAAAAAAGATATATCTTAGCTCCAAATGGATTGAAAAAAGGTGATGTAGTATTAGCTGGTGAAGGTGCTGAAATCAAACCAGGAAATGCTTTGAAATTAAAAGATTTACCAATCGGGACAGTTATTCACAATGTTGAGTTGATGCCTGGAAAAGGTGGACAATTAGCAAGATCTGCAGGAACTTCTGCAAGATTAGTAGCTAAAGAAGGAACTTATTGCCACGTTGAATTACCTTCAGGAGAATTAAGATTAATTCACAAAGAATGTATGGCAACAATTGGTGCAGTAGGAAATTCTGAACACTCATTAGTATCATTAGGTAAAGCTGGAAGAAATAGACACTTAGGAAGAAAACCACACGTAAGAGGATCAGTAATGAACCCTGTAGATCACCCTCATGGAGGAGGAGAAGGTAGATCTCCTATAGGTAGAAAATCACCAGTTACACCTTGGGGTAAACCTACTCTTGGTAAGAAAACAAGAGGTAAAAAACTTAGCGATAAATTTATTGTTAGAAAAAGAAAAAAATAGTCAAGTTAACAAAATGATATATGATAATGTTGCTTAACACACTTTTATGTGTGTGAGCTAACATTTTCAACTTAAAGATGAGATGATAAGGAGGAAAGAATGGCTCGTTCATTAAAAAAAGGACCTTTTGTTGATGCTTATTTATTGAAGAAAGTAGAAGCATTAGGAGAAAAAAAACAAGTTATTAAAACATGGTCAAGAAGATCTACTATATTCCCTCAATTTATTGGACATACTTTTGCAGTATATAATGGTAAAAAACATTTACCTGTATACGTAACAGAAGAAATGGTAGGACATAAATTAGGTGAATTTGCACCAACAAGAACTTTCTATGGACACGGGAAAGATGCAAAAAAAGGTAAAAAATAATTAAATATAAAAGAATCTAATTAAAATATATAAAATTAGTAATGGAAGGAGGCCATTTAATGGCAGTAGTAGCTAAATTACGTTACCAAAGATTAAGCCCTCAAAAAGCTAGACTTGTAGCTGATATAGTTAGAGGAAAAAATGCTTTACAAGCTTTTAAAACGTATTAGAGTTTACAAATAAAAAGCAAACTAAATATATAGAAAAAAACATTAAGATCAGCAATTGCAAATGCGGAACATAATTTTAATTTGGATCCAGAAAAATTATATATTTCTAAAAATTTTTAATTGATAAAGGACCAGTATTAAAAAAAGAATTAGCCCAAGAGCAATGGGAAGAGCAGATGTTATAAGAAAACCAACTGCTCATATAACAGTAGAAGTTTCAGAAAGAAACTAAGAATAGTATAAGGAGGTAAGTCTGTGGGACAAAAAGTAGATCCTAGGGGGATTAGAATTGGAATCACAAAAAAACTTGGGATTCAAAATGGTTCGCTGAAGGGAAAGAATACTTAAATAATTTTCATGAAGATATAAAAATAAAAGAATACATTAAAAAGAATTACTATCATGCAGGAATTTCAACAGTTCAAGTTGAAAGAACATCACCAACTGATGTTTCTGTAATAATAGAAACTGGGAAAGCTGGAATTTTAATTGGTAGAAAAGGTCAAGAAATTGAAGCTTTAAAAAATAATTTAGAAAAATTAACTAACAAAAAAGTACAAGTTAAAGTACAAGAAATTAAAAATCCTAATAAAGATGCACAATTAGTGGCTGAAAGTATAGCAACTGCTATTGAAAAAAGGGTAGCTTATAAAAGAGCTGTTCAACAAGCAATTCAAAGAGCTGAAAAATCAGGTGTAAAAGGGATTAAAGTAATGGTATCAGGAAGATTAAATGGTGCCGAAATAGCTAGAAGTGAATGGACACTTTCAGGAAGAGTATCATTACATACATTGAGAGCAGACGTTGATTATGCAACTGCAACTGCACATACTACATACGGAGCTTTAGGAATTAAAGTATGGATTTTCAATGGTGAAGTTCTTTCTACTAAAAAGGAAGGAGGAAATAATTAATGTTAATACCTAAAAGAACGAAATATAGAAAACAGTTCAGAGGAAAAATGGGTGGTATAGCAACTAAAGGAAACAAAGTTGATTTTGGTGAATTTGGATTGGCCGCTAGAGAATTTGGTTGGATTACTTCAAGACAAATAGAAGCTTGTAGGGTAACAATCAACAGAACATTTAAAAGGGAAGGAAAAATTTGGATTAGAATATTCCCTGATAAACCTTATACAAAAAGACCTGAAGGAACAAGAATGGGTAAAGGTAAAGGTAACACAGAAGGTTGGGTAGCTGTAGTTAAAAAAGGAAAAATAATGTTTGAAGTTGCTGGAGTATCAGAAGAAAAAGCTAAAGAAGCATTAAGAAAAGCAGGACATAAACTACCTATCAAAGTTAAATTTGTAAGAAAAGAAGAAGTAGGTGGTGATAAGTAATGACAGCAAATGAAATAAGAGAATTATCATTAGAAGAATTAGATGCAAAAGTTAAAGAATTGAAACAAGAATTGTTTAATTTAAAATTTCAAAAAACTCTTGGACAATTACAAAACACTACTAAAAATAACTGAAGTTAAAAGAACGATAGCAAGAATAAAAACTATCGCAACTGAAAAAACTGTTAAATAGGAGGAACAAGAGTGGAGAATAAAAGAAACGAAAGAAAAGTAAGAGAAGGTATTGTTGTTTCTGATAAAATGGATAAAACAGTAGTTGTTCTTGAAGAAACAATGAGATTACATAAAATCTATAAAAAAAGAGTGAAAACTTCTAAAAGATATAAAGCACATGATGAAAATAACGAATGTGGTGTAGGAGACAGAGTAAGAATCATGGAAACTAGACCATTAAGTAAAGATAAAAGATGGAGAGTAGTGACTATCTTAGAAAAAGCTAAATAGAGAATAGTGGATAATGAAATTTTGAGAGGAGGAAATTTTAAATGGTTCAACAACAAACGATACTTAATGTTGCTGATAACACAGGAGCGAAAAAAATCATGGTTATTAGAGTATTAGGTGGATCAAGAAGAAGATTCGGTAAAATTGGTGACATCGTAGTAGCATCTGTTAAAGAAGCTATACCTAATGGAAATGTAAAAAAAGGAGATGTAGTTAAAGCTGTTGTAGTAAGAACAAGAAAAGAATTAAAAAGAGCAGATGGTTCATATATTAAATTTGATGATAATGCAGCAGTTGTATTAAATACAAGCTTAGAAGTAAGAGGTACAAGAATTTTTGGACCTGTAGCAAGAGAACTAAGAGCTAAAAACTTTATGAAAATAGTGTCTCTAGCACCAGAAGTATTATAGAAAGGAGAGTTTATAAGTGGCTAAACCAAGAGTAAAATCAATACCTAATAGATTACATGTTAAAACTGGAGATACAGTTGTTGTAATTAGTGGTAGATCGAAAGACTTATCTAGAAATGACAAAGGTCAAACTGGAGATAAAGGAAAAGTTGGAAAAGTATTAAAAGTATTCCCTAAAATAGGTAAAATAGTTGTTGAAGGTGTAAATATCCAAAAAAGACATATCAAACCTAATGCAATGAACCCACAAGGCGAAGTTGTAGAAAAAGAAATGCCAATTTTCTCATCTAAAGTAATGCTTTGGGATGAAAGTGCAAAAAAAGGGACTAGAGTAAGATATGAAATTAAAGATGGAAAAAAAGTAAGAATATCAGTTGTTTCTGGTAACGAAATATAGAAAGGAGGAAGACTCAGTGGCTGAGAAATATATTCCAAGATTACAAAAGTTATATAAAGAAGAATTGGTTGCATCATTAATGAAAGAATTAAACATTACTAATGTTATGCAAGTACCTAAAATTGAAAAAATAGTAGTTAATATGGGGATTGGTGAAGCAGTAAACAACCCTAAATTAATTGATACTGCAATGAGAGAATTAGGGCAAATTACAGGACAACAGCCTGTAGCTAGAGCAGCTAAAAAATCAGAAGCAGGATTTAAATTAAGAGAAGGACAAAAAATCGGAGCAAAAGTAACATTAAGAAAAGAAAAAATGTACGAATTTTTAGATAGATTAATTAGTATTACTTTACCAAGAGTTAGAGACTTTGAAGGAGTTTCACCTAAAGGGTTCGACGGAAGAGGAAACTATACTTTAGGTATTAGAGAACAAATCGTTTTCCCTGAAATTGAAATTGATAAAGTTGATAAAACATTTGGAGTAGGAATTACAATAGTTTCAACTGCAAGAACTGACGAAGAAGGAAGAGCGTTATTAAAGCATTCGGAATGCCGTTTGCAAAATAGGTTATAATTTGAAGGAGGTGTAATTCAATAAATGGCTAAAAAAGCAATGGTTGAAAGAAACTTAAGAAGAGAAAAAATAGTTGATAAATATGCAGAAAAAAGAGCAGAATTAAAAGCAAAAGCTAAAAAAGGTGATAGAGAAGCAATAGCTGAATTGGCTAAATTGCCAAGAAATGCGTCACCTACTAGATTGAGAAATAGATGTCAAATTAATGGAAGACCAAGAGGATTCATGAGAGAATTTGGAATTTCTAGAGTAATGTTTAGAAAATTAGCAGGAGAGGGTGCAATCCCAGGAGTAAGAAAATCAAGTTGGTAAGAAGAAGTTCGAGAGGAGGAATAAGTAAATGCATTTAACAGATCCTATTGCTGATATGCTTACTAGAATTAGAAATGGAAATATGGCAAAACATGCTGAAGTTAAAATACCATTTTCAAAAATTAAAGAAAGTATAGCGAATATATTAAAAAATGAAGGATATATAGTTAGTTACGAAGTAAAAGAAGAAGGTACAAAAAAAGATATAGTAGTAACATTGAAATATATGGATGGAGATGCTGTAATCAAAGGGTTGAAAAGAATTTCTAAACCTGGAAGAAGAGTATATACATCTGTAGAAAGTTTACCTAAAGTATTAGGTGGATTAGGAATTGCCATTGTCTCAACACCAAAAGGTGTTATAACAGACAAAGAATGCAGAAAGCATAGCGTTGGTGGAGAGGTTCTTTGCTACGTGTGGTAATTTACGCATTTTATAAAATAGGAGGAGAGTCATGTCAAGAATAGGTAATAAACCTATAACTATACCAGCTGGTGTAGAAGTTAAATTAGATGGTAATAAATTTATCGCTAAAGGACCTAAAGGACAATTGGAAAGAGAATTAAGCGATGAAATTAAAGTAAATATTGATGGCACTGAAATAACTTTTGAAAGACCTAATGACTTACCAAGCATTAGAGCTCTTCATGGAACAACTAGAGCAAATGTTAATAATTTGATTATTGGTGTTAGTCAAGGGTTTGAGAAAAAATTAGAATTAATAGGGGTTGGATACAGAGTACAAGCTAACGGAAAAGGTTTGACTTTAGCTTTAGGATATTCTCACCCTGTTGAAATAGAAGCTGTTGAAGGAATAACTTTCAAAGTAGAAGGTAATACGAAAATTTCTATTGAAGGAATTGACAAACAATTAGTTGGACAAATTGCTGCAAATATCAGAGCTAAGAGACCACCTGAACCTTACAAAGGAAAAGGAGTTAAATATGCTGATGAAGTAATTAGAAGAAAAGAAGGTAAGAAAGGATAGGAGGTAGATTTTAGTGATAAAAAAACTAGATAGAAAAAAAGTAAGAACTAGAAAACATAAAAGTATAAGAAGAAGAATCGTTGGAACTGCTGAAAGACCTAGACTTTCTGTTTACAGAAGTTTACAAAATGTATTTGTTCAAATTATTGATGATACTACTGGAAATACTTTAGTATCAGCATCTACAATTGAAAAAGGTGCAAAAATCGAAAATGGTTCAAATATTGAAGCAGCTAAACAAATTGGTGAAAGAATTGCTAAAAAAGCATTAGAAAAAGGAATAACAACAGTTGTATTTGATAGAGGTGGATATGTTTACACTGGAAGAATCAAAGCAATAGCTGATGCTGCAAGAGAAGCAGGATTAAAATTCTAAGGAGAAGGAGGACTTATTTTGGCCAGAGATAGAGAAAGAAATGAAAAAGCAAGTGAATTTAAAGAAAGTCTTTTAAGAATAAATAGAGTTTCTAAAACTGTTAAAGGGGGAAGAAGAATGTCATTCTCAGTTTTAGCAGCAGTTGGAGACGAAAAAGGTAAAGTTGGTATTGGTTTAGGAAAAGCAAATGGTGTACCAGATGCTATTAGAAAAGCAATCGCTAACGCTAAGAAAAATTTAGTAACTGTATCTTTAAAAGGTGGAACTTTACCACATGAACAAATTGGTAAATACAATTCTACAAGTGTATTATTGAAACCAGCTTCAAAAGGGACAGGAGTTATCGCTGGGTCAGCAGCTAGGGAATTATTAGAATTAGCTGGTGTAACAGATGTACTTACTAAAATTAGAGGTTCAAAAAATAAAAGTAACGTTGCAAGAGCTACATTAGAAGGATTAAGACAATTAAGATCTATTGAAGAAGTAGCAAGATTAAGAGGAAAAACAGTAGAAGAAATTTTAGGATAATTAGGTTAGGAGGTAAAATTAATGTCTAAAGTAAAAGTAACACTTGTTAAGGGAATTAATGGAAGAAAACCTAATCATATTGCGACTGTGAAATCACTTGGATTAAGAAAAATCAGTCAAAGTGCAGTACATAACAAAACTGCAGATATAGAAGGAAAAATAAAATTAGTTTCTTATTTACTTAAAGTAGAGGAGGTTTAAGAATAAATGAATCTTAATGAATTAAAACCTGCTGAAGGATCAAAAAGACAAAGAAAAAGAGTAGGAAGAGGTCACGGAACTGGTTGGGGTAAAACAGCTGGTAAAGGGCACAATGGACAAAAACAAAGATCAGGTTCATATGTATCACCTATATTTGAAGGTGGACAAATGCCAATAGTTAGAAGAGTTCCTAAAAGAGGATTCTCTAATTCAGCATTCAAAAAAGATTTTGTAGTAATTACATTATCAGATATAGTAGATAAATTCAACGATGGTGATGTTGTAAGTTTACAAACATTAGTTGAAAATGGGATTGTAAAAAACCCTAAATTTATATCTAAATATTCAGATGCAGACTTTTAAGAGAAGTAAAAGGTAAAAAAAGCAGTAAAAAGATATTTAGCTGAAAATGTTGAATCATATGTTAAAGAAAAAGAATTTACAAGTTTATTAAAAGTAATTGGAAATGCAGAAGTTTCTAAAAAAATTAACAATTAAAGCTCATAAAGTTTCGTGAACTGCTAAAGCATTAATTGAACAAGCTGGTGGATCAGTAGAATTACTTGAAATTAAATCGTATTCAGCTAAAGCAGGAAATAACAAAAAAAGAAGAAGAGAATAAGTAAGATTTAATATCTTGCTTTTTCTTCATATATAAGGAGTGGTTGTATTGACTTTAACTGAAGCAATAGTAAGTAGAGTGAAAGCTATTTTTAATATTCCAGAATTGGAAAAAAGAATAACGTTTACACTATTGATGATACTAGTAGCTAGAGTAGGTATACATATAGTTGTTCCGGGAGTAGATACAAATGTATTTAAGAGTCTTTCGCATAATAATGCGATTGCAGGATTTTTAAATCTGTTTTCTGGAGGAGCTGTAGAAAGAGCTTCGATCTTTTCGTTAGGAATAATTCCTTATATTAACTCTTCTATTGTGTTTCAATTATTAGGAGTTATTTTCCCTAAAATAGATGAAATGCAAAAAGAAGGTGGAAAAGAAAGAGATAAAATAACACAATGGACAAGATATTTGACTATAGTGTTAGCTTTAGGACAATCATTTGGGATAGCAGTAATGCTTGCTAATCAAGGATTTGTTCTAGAAGATACAAGTTTTAAATTTATTATAAGAACAGTTGTATTAATGACTGGAGGAACTGCATTTTTAATGTGGATTTCTGAAAGAATTTCTATAAAAGGTATTGGAAACGGTACTTCAATGTTAATCTTTTTAAATATTGTTGCAGGATTACCTAGTGTTTTAACACAAGCATATTCAAGTTTAAAAGGAAGTGGAACAGGTATAATCTTAATGTTTATATCAATAATAGTTTTTGTTGTATTTATTGCTTTAATGGTTTTAGTGCAACTTGCTGAAAGAAGAATACCAATTCAATATGCTGGAAAAGGAAGTTTAGGATTTGGTGGAGGACAAAGTGCAGTTGGTAGAAGAACATATTTACCATTAAAAATAAATATGTCTGGAGTAATGCCAATAATCTTTGCTTCAGTGCTAATGGCGGCACCACCATTTTTAGTTACATTAATGAAACCAGGTGTTTGGAAAAATAGATTGACAACTTGGTTTTCACAAACAGGAGTATTGTATCTATTATTATTTGCTGTATTAATTACAGTATTTTCGTTCTTTTATACGTTAACAATAGCTTTTGATCCAGATAAAGTATCAGAAGATTTGAAACAAAGTGGAGGAACAATACCTACTGTAAGAGCAGGTGCAGAAACAGCTGATTATTTAGAAAAGGTTGTTACAAGAGTTACTTTTGGAAGTGCTATTTTCTTATCAATATTAGGAATATTGCCTAATATTTGGTTTGGATATGTTCTTCATATACCTGTATTACTTGGAGGAACAAGCTTATTGATCTTAGTTGGGACAGCAGTTGAATTATTGTTACAAATTGATTCATATTTAGCTGTTAAGCAAATGAAAGGTTTTATAAGTAGAAAAAAATAAATAAAATATAATAAAAAAATCTCTGATTAAGAATAACTTCTTTTTTAAGAGATTTTTTTATTTTTATATTTGAATCTATTTAAAATTAAACTACTAAAGTTGTATAAATTTAACTTTTGAGTTCAGTTTTACGGAAGTTTAACCATAGATAAGTCAAGTATTATTATACTTGAAACTATTTAAAATTAAACTATAAAATTGTATTTAGATTTTTGAGTAAGTAGCCAGAGCTTTTGAATTTAATTTTTAAAGTAGTTTTTACTATAGATTAATGTGTACAATTATAAAAATATAAATTTAATTTTTTAGATATTTATTTTTTAAGAAATAAGAAATAAATTCTAGTATAAGTGCTACAATAAATATTAAGTAAACAAATACTCCAATTTCTCTAATATCAAAATACATTGTTCCAGACATAAACATGTCGTATCCGATTCCACCTGCTCCTGATGCAGCGCCAACTGCTACGGCATTTGTAAAGTTGATTTCGAATCTTACGAAAGTCCACGAGAGGATGGAAGTAATTGTAGATGGTAAAACTGCTTGGAATATTATTTGCCACCAAGAAGCACCTGTTGCTTTAAGGGCGTCGATAGTGCCTGTGTCGATTTCTTCTATGCTTTCAGAATATGCTTTTATTAAATAAGCGATACTGTGAAATGACATTCCAATAATAGCAGATTCCACACCAATGTTTGCAACAACTGAAAATACTAAAACCCAAAGTATTGTTGGGATTGCTCGTATGAATGATACAATAATTTTGATTATTTTTGATGTTCTTTCATTTGAAAGATTTTTTGCTGCAAAAAAAGATAAAAATAACGCTATAAAAGATCCAATCAATGTTGTCAGTATAGCAAGTGCAATAGTGATTAAAAGACTATTAAATACTTCTAGAAACGTGTATCTATCTGATAATCGTGCTTCAAAAAAACATAATTTTTTTAAATCTTTTTAAAAATTCTAAAAAAAGCAGAAGACAGTTTAACACCACCCATATTGATTGTAGCTAGTGTAAAAATGGTGATTAAAGATAGAATACTTAATGTAGACCACAAATAAATTCTAGATCTTGTGAATTTTTCTTATTATTATTTTATTATTTTTTGTTTTTTCAATATATTTTGAATTCATTGAAAGCCCTCCTACATTAATTCTTTTCTGATTTTATTAGATAGTAATTCGATACTGATAATAATTATTATTACGAACAATATAACCATTCCAGCTGCGTCATAACGGAAACTTCGATAGTAGAGGTTAAAGATGAATCCAATTCCAGTACCTGTAAGTAATCCGATTAAAGTTGCTTCTCTAATTCCATTTTCTATAAAAAATAATAGCCAAGATATTAGTTGTGGTAAAACGCTTGGGATAACACCTTGAAAAATTATTTGGAAATATGATGCACCTGTTGTTTTTAAGGCTTCAATAATATTTTCTGATGCTTCATCTATAGTCTCAATGAAAGTTCTTGTTAAATATCCAAGAGTTACTAAAAACAGTGCTAAAAATCCTGTAAACTGGCTTTGTTTGAATGAAAATAGAAGAACTAAAGACCAAGCAACAAGAGGAATATTTCTGAAAAATGAAGCAATAATTTTTACTAATACTTTTGTAAAAAGGTTTATTCCAGTTGCTTCAGAACCGATTAATGCTAAAAATAGTGCAAAAATAGATGATACAATTGTTGAAGAAACTGCTAATAAAATAGTTTCAATTGCCGTTTTAAAAATAATTGGCAAATACTGCAAAGATTCTGATGTTGGAATAAATTTTTGAAAAAGCCAAATTATCCCACTTGGAATTGATAAAAAAAGCGATGGTATTTTTTTAAAGCCAGAAATAATGCTAGAAAAAAATATAAAATAAAAAAACTATTAATACAAAAAGATTTTACTATTTTTTTCTTTTTTTAAAAAAATATCGTTATTTATTTTTTTGTGATTTTTAACATTTTTTTGTGACACCCCTTTCTTATTAATGTTCTTCGGTTTCTTCATTTTTTTATAAATTTTTTTCAATTTCTTCTTTTGATAATTTATCAACAGAATTGTCGAATACTTTTTTTCCTTTATTTAAAGCGATTATTCTGTCAGAATATTTCAAAGCTATATCAACTTGGTGAAGATTAACGATGCAAGTAACACCCATTTCCTTAACAATTTTAAGAAGGTATTCCATAACTTTTTCAGATGATTTTGGATCAAGCGAGGCAATAGGTTCATCACATAACAACAAAGTTGGTTTTTGTATCAAAGCACGTGCAATTCCAACTCTTTGTTTTTGTCCTCCACTTAAATCACTGCATTTTTGATAAGCATATTTTGCCAAATCAACTTTTTCCAATAATCTAAAGGCTTCTTCCTTTTCCTCTTCTGTATAAATCCCCAAAGCTCCAGCTAAAACCGATTTATAGCCAAGTCTTCCGTGCAAAACATTCTCAATAACAGTCAAACGTTCAACTAAATTATAATTTTGGAAAATCATACCAATCTGTCTTCTAACTAGTTTAGTTTCCTTTTTATTCAATGTTTCAATTTTTTTACCTTCAAAAATAATGCTACCACTTGAAATATCAATCATTCTGTTAATACTTCTAAGTAAAGTAGATTTTCCCGCCCCAGAAGGTCCAATAATAGATATAAACTGTTGTTTTTTTCTACATCAAATGAAACATCTGAAAGAGCAACAGTTTTATTTTTTTATAAGTTTTGAATACATTTTTTTAAACTTAAAAAGCATATTTCTTCCTTTCTATCAGAATCTATCAATAAAAAAATAAGAATTTAGTTTCATAAAAAAATTGTAAAATAGAACTAATTATTTATGAAAAAAATTTTATTTATTAAGATATTTCTGAAAAGTTTTTTTAGAAAATTTTTCATATACAATTTTATCATATATTTTTATAAAAAAATAATAGTTTAGAAAATAAAAAAAAGCTTTCATAATATCATTTAGAAATTATAAAAGCTTTTGTTTAATAGCCACTCTTTTTAAAAATAAATTAAAGTAGCAAAAAAATTATTTTTTTCTTTCATTATATCTTCATACCATTTATTGTTAACTTCAACAAATCCTACTTTGTCACTTTCTTTTAAGAACATTCCTCTAATTTTACTTGTTTTAGCACTAAAAATTGCAGGGTTTTCATAAGTTTCTTTAGATAATAAAGCTGCTTTTATTTTTGCTTGGTCATCTTTATTAAGTGATTTTACGTTGAATACGATTGCTCCATTAGGTACAGGAATAGATTTTATAACTGTAAAACTTTTTCCAACGTATTCTCCAAATGGTGAAGGTGCACCAGCTTTAACTTTGTATGTAGCCCCAGTTTTATTTTCTTCCCCTGATACTAATTCATAAGTTGTAAAAGATTTAGGAATAGCAAATGTAGCAACATCTACATCTTTTTTCAATAAATTTACTTGTGTTCCAGGATGTGAATTTCCGAAAATAACTTTCGAGAATACTTTTCCTTCTTGAAGTAATTCATCAGTATTTTTCAATCCAAATTCTTTAACTAAAACTTCTCCAGGAACAACAAATCCTGATGTGGAACTATTTGTTACAAAAGAAACTTTTTTACCTTTTAATTTTTTCAAATCATAAGTATTTCCAACTTTGTAATTGTTAGCAGCATCACTAGGTACAGCTATAAAACTGTAATAAAGAGCATCTGCGTTTGTACCACTTTTTCCAGCATTTGTAACAATTGCTTGTACATCTTTTGTTTTTTTGTCAGCACTTAAAATACCTTCGGCCCCAATATAAGCGATTTGAGCTTGCCCCGAAATAATGTTTTCCATAGCAATATTGTAGTCAGTCGTTGTAACAATATTTGCCTTTTTACCTGTTGCTTTTTCAATGATTTTAGCAAATTCTTCACGAGAAGCTTTTAGAGAATCATTCGATTCATTTGGCAAAAATACTATGTTAATTGTGTCATTCTTTTTACCACAACTTATAGCAAGCATAAGAATTACTAAAGCCATTAAAATTTTAAAAATTCCTTTTTTCATAAATACCTCCTAGTATTATTTTAGATTTGTAAAAGATAAATTAAAATATAAATTATAGAAGATATAATTAATTTTTAATTTCTTTAGCACATTATAACAATTTTTTTAGATTTTTTTCTAGGATTAATTTTTTAATATTTAGAAAAAGTTTTTAGAGAAAAAAATTCAAAAATATAATTTTAAAAAAATAAAAAAAGAGATAATCTAACACTTTTTAGAAAAATCTCTTTTAGTAAATAATTTATTTATAACATTAATTTGAATTTTTTTGGTGGAAATGACGGGAATCGAACCCGTGTCCAAAATAGAAAGTCCTTACTACCTTCTACAAGTTTAGTTCATTTAACGCTTTAACTTTTAGATATTAAATGAACAAAAGTCTAAAAGCGAGATTATAAGTTGTCCTCAAATGACATAATCATACATTAGAGTAAGCCATTTAAAATGACGTCTTCCAAATCAACAATGGCAAATTCAAATGGAGACGAGCCGCGTAATTAGGCAGCTAAAGCGTAATTATCGTTTCCGATTAATTTAAAGTTGGATTTAAAGACTCCCGTCTACCTGCTAGTAATAAGCTTTTTATCCTGTCGAAACCAAAACATTCCCACATTTATCGTATTGATATTATATCACAAAAAAATTCAAATATTCAAGCTAAATTTTATAAAAAAATTAAAAAAAATTTATAAAACTTTTTCTAGTTTTTTTCATAAACATTTTTTTGAATGAAATCGTATTCACCCATTCCTTTTTAATGAAACTGTAACATTGTAGCCATTCTTTTTTTAAGAATGGATTTCCATGAATCTTCTTCGTCAGAGGCCATATCATTTTTTTGGCATGGTCTCCAGCAACAATCATTAAAGGTTTTAATAAAAATATTTTTTTAAAAATTTGTTTTTTTGACAATTTTTTTCTAAGACATCTTTTAAAGTGACTTTGCCTTCAACAGTAGCAACGAAAAATATTATTTTTTTCCAGAGGAATTATATTTTTTTCTTGTAGAGTTTTTATAAATAACATCTTCTTTATGATCAGAACCGTGTCCCATAAAAAAACTATTGCATCATTATTTTTCTAAATCGTTAAATTCATTATTTTTGAACGATTTCTTCATAATCAGAGTCAGTTGTTAAAAAGTGGCTCTGTGATTTTTTTCCATAAGTATCGTCTAATTTTGAATATTCAATTCCAGCTAAAATGTGTAGAGACATAGTGATTACTTCTGAAAAATCCTCTTTGCTTTAAGGCTTCAAGACCTTCTTTTTGATTGTAAATTTTTTTAAATTTTCGTTTTTTTGAATAATTTTTTTCTTATAATATTTGATGTAAATGCTCTTTCAAAAACATTCTTTTCCATATTTTTTTCAATTACTAGATTTTTCGATAGCTTCGATAGTTTTTTTCTTGTGTCAGAATGAGAAGTACCGAAACTTGTGACTAAAAATACCTTTTTTTCATTTTTTTAATCCTTTTCTTAAAAAAATTGTGAATTAATTAGTTTATTGTATTATATCATAAATTTTGAAAGTAAAATAGATAGAAAAAAATTTTTTTGGGAATAAAATTTATTTTTTTATTTTTTTCTAAAAATTATGATATACTTAGAGAATAAAAGTTTTGAGTAAAGGGAGGTTTGTGAAAATGAAAAAAAATTCTTTGTTTAGGCTTGTGACAAAGGAAGATGCGAAAGAAATATTAGAAATATATCGATATTATATTGAGAATACGACGATTACATTTGAGTATGATGTGCCGACGATAAAAGAATTCGAGAAGAGAATAGAGGATATTGAAGGGGAATATCCGTATATTGTTTGTCTGGTGGATGATAGAATTGTGGCATATGCGTATGCACATAAAGTTTGGGAGAGAGCTGCTTATCAATGGGATGTTGAATTGTCAGTTTATACGGATAAGGATTATGTTGGGAATGGTTTTGGGAAGAAAATGTACAATATTTTAATTGATATTTTGAGATTGCAAAATGTAATAAATGTTTATGGATGTGTTACTTTTCCAAATGAAAATAGTGAGAAATTACATAATTATTTAGGATTTAAGAAAAATGGTGTCTTTACTAAGGCTGGATATAAGTTTGGGAAATGGTTAGATGTTATGTGGTTTGAAAAGGCGATATTAGAGCATGGATTGGAGCCAAAACCAGTAAAAAGAATGGATGAGTTAGAACAAGAAAGAGTAAAAAGAAATTTTGAATAAGTATTAAAAATTTAAAAAAATATAGCAAATTTATAGAAAAAAATTGTTAAAAATTGCTTATAACCAATGACAAAATAAGAAAAAAATAATGTATAATAGTGAGAAGATAATATAAAAAAATGTTATTTAAAAATTTTTGAATTGTGCTAAAATAATTATAGTATTAAAATTCAAGGGAATATTTTTTTAGATAGTATTTTTAAGAAAAAAATTAATTATACAGAAAAATGTTTTTGATAATTGGAACTGTTGTGAGTTTTAACATTTATCGAAAAAAACTTTAATGCACAAATTTAAAAATAAGGAAGGAATGAGGAATGAATAAAAAAAGGATAGAAGGATTTTTTTGGATTCTTTTTAGGGCTATTTTTTTATTGGTATTATTGTCCAATAAGGCAAGTATCCAAAGTAACGGTAGTTCTGATAAAAATCTTTTAATATTTTTTCTAAAAATGTTAACTTTACTTTTTGGTAAGTTAGCGTGGTTTATTACTGTTTCGATTCTAGTCATTGGAGGAATTATCGCATATAGAGGTGATTTTCAATTTACAAGAATAAAGGTTATTGGATTTATAGGATGGTTTTTTAGCTGGTCGTTGCTACTTATAAAAAAGGCGTTGACAGGATCATTAGCTGGAGATAATTTTACTGTGGCAGGGCAGAAATTATTAGAAATAGGATTTAATGGTAAAAGTGGTGGAGTTCTAGGTGCGATAGTTTCGATGCCATTGTATAAAATTATGTATTCAATGACAATGGGATTTTTGCTGACTTGTTTGTTGTTAGTCTCAATTTATTTGGTATTTAAGGATTACATAGAATTAGGTTACGAAATAATCGTAGGAATCTTGAAATATCATAAAAGTGATGAGTATAAAGAGAAAAAAGCATTGTTAAAAGCAAAAAGAGAGACAGAAAAATTAAAGAGAACTAATTATAAATTATATCAAAAAAAGAAAAAAATTAAAAAGAAAAAAATTATACAATCAAGAAAAGAGAAATTGAGTTTTGAATTGTCGAAAAAGCCAAAGGAAAATTTCTTACAAAAGACGGAAGTTTATACGCCTGAAGAAATGAAGGTAAAAGAGAAGGAATGGAAAGAGGCTTCTGAAAAAAGAGCGTTGCCTAAAGACAATGTGAAGAAAAAATTATCAGAAGAGAAAGTGGTCTTGAAAGAAGAACCTATAAAAGCTGATAATAAAGAAAATTCAAAAGTTGAAAAGGCTGAGGAGATTAATAAAAAAGAAGCTACGGTTGAAAATGAAAAAGCTGAGAAAACAAAATTGGAAATTGTAGTTGATGATAAAAAGAATAAAAAAAGATAAAAAAAGATAAAAAAACAGTGGAAGAAGAATTACCAGAATTTCCTAAAATAGAGGCTTTTGAGAACATAGATACAATTGAAAACCAGAAAAAAATTAATGAAAAGTTAGAAAAGATTAACCAAGAGTTGGAAAATGGTAGAGGTTATAATGAATTAGTAAAAAAAGCAATTAGTGCGATTTTTAAAGAAAAGCCGATGGATAATGAAACGAAAGATAAAATTGAGAAAAGTATCGTGGAAAATGTGTCGCATTTGGAAAATGTGTTGAAGGAATTTGGAGTAGATGCGAAAGTTGTGAATTATGAATATGGACCGACAATAACAAGGTACGAAATAACAATACCTACGGGGACGAAGGTAAGCAAGGTTACGAATCTTTCGGATGATATCGCTATGAATTTGGCGGCAGAAAGTATTAGGATAGAAGCACCAATTCCAGGGAAAAATACGATTGGGATTGAAACGCCGAATAAAATAAAAGAGCCAGTTTATTTCTCTAATATAATAAAAAATAAAGAATTAGAAAAGGGAGATTTAAATGTAATTTTAGGAAAAGATGTGGTTGGACGTGATAAAATAATTGATATTGCTAAGACACCACATTTGTTAATTGCTGGTCAAACTGGTTCAGGGAAATCAGTAGCAATAAATACATTGATCTCTACATTAATTTCTAAAAAGTCAGAAAAAGAAGTTAGATTTATTATGGTTGATCCGAAGATGGTAGAGTTAATGCCATATAATGGAATACCACATTTATTAGTTCCAGTAATCATTGACCCACATCAAGCGGCATTGGCGTTAAAATGGGCAGTTAATGAGATGGAAAATAGATATAAACTGTTGGTTGAGAATGGTGTAAGAAATATTACAAGTTATAATAAATTAAACTTTGTAGAAAAAATGCCGTTTATTGTTATTGTCATTGATGAGTTGGCTGATTTGATGATGACTGTTTCTGGAGGCGTAGAGGAATCGATAGTTAGAATAGCTCAAAAAGCAAGGGCTGTAGGAATTCATCTAGTTGTTGCTACTCAAAGACCGTCGACAGATATTGTAACAGGATTGATAAAAGCTAATTTACCTAGTAGAATTTCGTTTGCATTGAGATCGCAAGTAGATTCAAGAACAATATTGGATGTGATGGGAGCTGAAAAACTGTTAGGAAAAGGAGATATGCTATTGTTAGCAAATGGATCTTCAAAATTAGAAAGAATACAAGGAGCATTCATTTCAGACGAAGAAGTTAATGATTTAACAAATACGTTGAAAATGAATTCGAAAGTACAGTATAGAGATGACATTTTAGTTGAACAAGATGAAAATACGCTTAGTACGTTGGATTCATTCTTTGAGAATGCAGTTGATATTGTAAGGCAAGAAAATAGAGTATCAATTTCATTACTGCAAAGAAAGTTAAGTATAGGATTTCCAAGAGCATCAAAAATTTATGAACAACTAAAAGAAAATGGAATTATTGATGACAATAATCAAATTGTGATGAATGATTTTGAAAGAGTTTAGTATGAAAAAAAGTTATTAAATTAAATTGTAAATAAAAAAACAAAATATTAAGGAGATAAAGTTTTATGGGATTTTTCGATTTTTTTAAAAGAAGCATGAGAGGAGCAACGCATAGCTCAAGATCAACAAGAGATATAGCGATTGATTTAGGGACAGCAAATACAGTAGTGTATGTTAAAGGGGAAGGAATTTTAATAGACGAACCAACATATGTTGCTATAAATATAAAAACAGATGAAGTGGAACATATTGGAGAAAAAGCAAAAGAAATTATTGGAAGAACAGCTAAGCATACAGAAATAATTAGACCATTGAAAAATGGAGTTATTTCAGATTATGAAGTAACTGAAAAAATGTTAGAAGAATTTTTAAGAAAAATTAGAAAAGATAAAGTTCAAAGTTCGAGAGTAATTATTTGCGTTCCAAGTGGAGTTACACAAGTAGAGAGAAGAGCTGTGGTAGAAGTAGTAAAAGATGCTGGAGCTAAAGAAGTTTATTTGATTGAAGAACCAATTGCAGCAGCTATTGGAGTTGGAATTGATTTATTTGAACCAAAAGGACACTTGATTGTTGATATAGGTGGAGGAACTACTGAAATTGCGTTTATCGTTTCAGGTGGAGCTGCTATTTCTAAATCTGTAAAAATTGCAGGAGATCATTTGAATGAAGATATTATCAACTATGTAAGAGATAATCATAGTTTGTTAATTGGAGAAAGAACAGCAGAAACATTGAAAATAAATACAATTAGTGAATTTGATGACACTCGTTCATTTGAAATTAGAGGAAGAGAAATTGGTGTTGGATTGCCGAAAAGTATTGAAATAGTAGCGTCTGAAATAGATGAAGCTATTTTGAAACATATTAATTCAATAATTGATGAAATAAGAATTACGATGGAAGAAATTGAACCAGAAGTTGCAGCGGATATTTATGAAACAGGAATTTATTTATCTGGTGGAGGAGCTGGAATTAGAATCTTGAAAGAAAGAATTGAAGCGGAATTAAAATTGAAAGTAACTGTGGGAGACGATGCGATTCATGCGGTTGTAAATGGAATTGCTAAAATTTTAGAAAATTTCCCTGATTACAAAAAAATATTATAATTTCTCCAAATTCAGAATATTAATAAATTGAATTTGAAAATGAGAATATTTAGTAAAAAAAGAAATTAGATATTTTTTTAATAATGGTTTATTAATTTAAACTAAAGTTTTTTTAGAGTATGAAATACAAATTGATTGTGAGAGCATTTTTGCTCTCACACTTTGTTATAATTTTTAGCTTAAAAAAATTTTCAAAAAAAGAAAAAGAGAAAAATGGAAAATATAGAAAAAAATTAAAATAGAAAAATATTGAAGAAAAAAATAGAAGCGTTATTGTTTCTTTCGAAGGAATTGTTGACGGTTGATGATCTTGCAAAATTCTATAAAATGGAGAAATTTGAGATAGAAGAGGCAGTAAAAAGTTTAGCTGAAAATAGAAAAAAAATGGGAATTAATTTGAGAATAGAAAATGGAATTATTTCGTTGGTGTCAAATCCGATGTTTGGAGAAGATGTGAAAAAATTTTTTAATCCCGAATTGAGAATAAGAAAATTAACGAAATCAACAATGGAAACTTTGGCAATTATTGCATATAAAGGGCCTATCACAAGAACAGAAATAGAACAAATAAGAGGTGTTAATGTCGAAAAGGCAATGGCAAATCTTTTGGAAAAAAATCTCGTGTATATTTCTGGGAAAAGAAAAACAATTGGTACACCAAATTTATATCAAGTGACTGATGATTTTTACAGTTATTTGGGAATAAAAGGAAAAGATGAGATGCCTGGTTACGAGCAATTTAGAGAGATACAAATGCTAGAGGATGAAGAAAGAGAAGAAAACGAGGAAGAAATTTAAATAAAAAGGAAAATAGAGGTAAAAATGAGATTAAATAAATTTATAGCAGAATCTGGAGTTTGCTCTAGAAGAAAAGCCGATGAATTGATAAAAGAAGGAAGAGTAACAGTAAATAAACAAGAAGCAATCATTGGAATGGAAATTAAGCCAGAAGATGTAGTAAGAGTTGATGGTGAAAGAATAAAAGTAAATACAAAATTTGAATACTATATTTTGAATAAACCAAAAAGAGTTTTATGTTCAAATGAAGATAAATTTGGGAGAAGATTGGCGATTGATTATATAAAATCGAAAAGACGTTTGTTTACATATGGAAGATTGGATTATATGACAGAAGGATTGATCATTATTAGTAATGATGGAGAAATTTACAATCATGTTATGCATCCAAGAAAAAAATTATATAAGAGCTATATTGCAAAAATTAATAGAGAGCTTGAAGAAAAAGATTTGGAAGCATTGCAACATGGTGTTGTGATCGAAGGGAAAAGAACGGCACCTGCGAAAGTGAAAAGACTTGGAAAAAGAGAAATTAGAATCGCAATTTTTGAAGGAAGAAATAGACAGATAAGAAAAATGTTTGAAACATTGGGGTATAATGTGGATTCATTGAAGAGAGTTAAAATTGGTGAGTTGACTTTGGGACACTTGCAAGTTGGAGATTATAGAGAATTGACGCAGGAAGAAGTGGAATATTTGAAAAATCTATAATGAGAAAACGAGATATGTCGAAAAGTTTAAAAAAGTAAAACAGAAGGAGAAAATGTGAGCAAAAAATTAATATTTTTAATAGATTTTGATATTACGATTAGTAAAAAAGATTCGACGGATACGTTGCTTTCAGTGTATCAGCCAGAATTGAAGGCAGATATCAGGAAAAAATATCGAAGTGGCGAAATTACGATGAAGGAATACTTGCAGACTGGGATTGAGAGTTTGAATATTACGAAAGAGGAATTTTTGGAAACATTGAAATTGGTTGGGATTGATGAGACATTTGTGGATTTTGAGAAAAGTGGCATAGAATTTAGAATTGTGAGTGCTGGGACAAAATTGAATATCGCAGGTGTTCTTAGAAATTATGGAATTAATTTGGATGAAAAAGAAATTATCTCGAATGATATTAAATTTGATGGGAATAAAATCACAGTTTCATTTCCTTACTTAGATAAAGAGCAGTATTACGGTGTTGATAAAAAAGAAGCTGTTCAAAAATATCAAGATGAAGGTTATACGGTTTATTTCGTTGGAGACGGACCTTCAGATTATAGGGCGATTGAAGTAGCGGACTTTTCGTTTATTAGAACTGGGACTCGAGCGATTAAGTTTTGTGAAGAAAATAAGATTGATTTTTTTGAGTTTGAGAATTTTGATGAGATTTTGGATTATTTGAAAAAACAGGAGTCAAAATGAATTATTTAGCTCATTCAGTTATATCGCTTGAAATTGATAAAAAAATGAATGAAAATACGCTTTATGGCAATTTTACCGGAGATTTTTACAAGGGGAAAGTTGATAAAATTGATTTGCAGGAAAATTTAAAAAGTGGGATAATTTTGCATAGATTGATTGATAAAATTTCTGATAGAGAAGAAAATTTTTTGAATGAGATTTTGCGAGAAAAATTTGGGATTTTTAAGGGGATTGTGTCGGATATGTATGTTGACCATTTTTTTGTGCAAAAAAATTTTGAGGATATATTTTTGTAAAAAAATTCTGATTTTTGAAAAATGTGGAAAAAGTTGAAAGAAAAAAATAATTAAAAAAATATTGAAAAAAATATGATGAATTTTTTCCAAGTGATTTTAAAAGTTTTTTTGACTGGTTGAAGAGAGAAAAAGTTTTGGCAAGATACAAAGATCTCGATTTTTTAGAGAGAGTTTTTCTTGGGATGTCGAAAAGAGTGAGAAAAGGGGAAATTCTTAGAAATGCGGTTTGTGAACTGAGAAAAAATTATGGGGAATTTGAGGAGAAATCGTTGAAAGAATTTTTGTTTGTAAAGGGAAAAATTGTGGAAAATTTTGAGGGAAGTGAGAAACTATGAAATTAAAAGAATTATTTCCGAATCAAGATATTGAAAATATGGAATTGAAAAAGTTGATAGAAACGATAAGTTATAAAGATTTTTAATACATTGCTAGAAAAAAACAGAAAATAAAAAAAGATATTGATTTTTATATTGAATTGCAGGATTTGGTTATACGGAGTAAACAGAAAGAAGCGGTTGAAAAAAAGGGATATATTAATTATGGAAGATAGAAATTTTTATTTGTTTGCAGGAGTAAATGGAGCAGGAAAAATCTACTTTGTTTAGTATAATGACTGAGGATATTAAAGGAACTTTTAGAATAAATACTGATGAAATAGTTAAAAAAATTGGAAATTGGAAAAAAATGAATCTGATCAAATAAAATCAGCAAAAAAAATAGCAAATTAAATTGAGAAATGAATATATTGAAAAAGGACTTTCTTTTAATGAGGAAACTACATTAACTGGAAAAAAACAATATTAAAATTAATTGATAAATTAAAAAAACAAAGATTACAAACTTCATTTGTTTTTATATAGGAATAAATAGCGTAGATATTGTAAAAAGAAAGAATAAGAAATAGAGTTCTAAGAGGCGGACATGATATTCTCGATAAAATTGTCGAAAAAAAGATATAATGAATCTTTGGAAAAATTTATTGAAAGTTTTTAAAGAAATTTGATAATGTTACAGTTTATGATAATACAAAAGAGTATAAAATGATTTTAAAAATTATAAATAAAAAAATAATAAAACAATCTGATGAGTTACCCAATTGGGCTAAAAAAATATTTTTTAAAGGAGGAAAATAGTAAATGTTAAGCAAAGAAGATGTACTGAAAATAGCAGCGCTTTCAAAGCTAGAATTTTCAGAAAATGAAATTGAAAAATTTAGAGTGGATTTGAATAAAATTTTTGACCATATGGAAGAGTTGAATAGTGTGGATACGAGTGAGGTTGAACCACTTTTTAATGTGCTTGATTTGAAGGATGTATTGAGAAAAGATGTTGTTAAGGATAGTGGAATTAAGAAAGAGATCTTGGAAAATGCACCAAATAGTGATGAGGAATTTATAATTGTTCCAAAAGTTGTGGGAGAAAATGCGGATAATTAGGATGTATTGAAAAATGTCTGATTGGTAGAATTTTTGAAGAATAGAAGTTTGAAAATTGGAAGAAAAAAATTTTTTGAAAAATTGAGATTTTTAGATACATTTTAGAAAAAATTTAGAAAGGTGGAAAAATGAGTTTATACAAAAAAACGGCTAGTGAAATAGCTGAAATGATAAAAAATAAAGAGATTACTTCTGAAGAAGTGACAAAATCTTTTTTGGATAGAATTGAGAAAACTGAAGAAAAAATAGGAGCATTTTCTAATGTGTTTCCTGAAAAGGCTTTAGATGAGGCAAAAAAATATGATTCTGAAAATAATGAAGAAGCTAGAAAAAATTATGATAATGAGTTGTTGTTTGGAGTGCCTGTGGCTTTGAAGGACAATATTGTATCAAAAGGAGATTTGACTACAGCTGCATCGAAAATTCTTAAAAATTATGTGGGAGTTTATGATGCGACAGTTGTGGAAAAATTGAAAAAAGCTGGGACACCGATAATTGGGAAGGCTAATATGGATGAATTTGCGATGGGGTCTTCAAATGAGAATTCGTCGATAAAATCAGTTTCTAATCCGTGGGATTTGACAAGAGTTCCTGGTGGAAGTAGTGGAGGTTCAGCAGCGATGGTTGCAGCGGGACAAGCACCGATTGCACTTGGTTCAGATACTGGTGGAAGTATTAGACAACCTGCTTGTTTGACTGGAACTGTTGGGATTAAGCCAACTTATGGAAGAGTTTCGAGATACGGACTTATGGCGTTTGGATCTTCGCTTGATCAAATTGGAGCTTTGGCAAAATCAACTGAGGATTTGGCTAGACTTTTGCAAATAATTGCGGGTTATGATGAAAAAGATGCGACAAGTGTAAATGTGGAAGTTCCTAACTATTTGGAAAGTTTGAATAATGACTTGAAAGGCTTGAAAATTGGGATTCCAAAAGAATATTTTGCAGAAGGATTAGATGAAAATATTAAAAAAGTGATAATGGATTCGGTAGAAAAATTGAAGGAATTAGGTGTTGAAATTAAAGAAGTTTCATTGCCATATTCAAAATATGCGATTTCTACTTATTACATAATTTCATCGGCTGAAGCTGCTTCAAACTTGTCAAGATACGACGGAGTAAGATACGGTGTGAGAGAAAGCAACGAAGATGTGGAAAAAATGTATGTCGAATCAAGAACAAAAGGTTTTGGAGATGAAGTAAAAAGAAGAATTATGATTGGAAACTATGTGTTAAGTTCTGGATTCTACGACGCTTATTACAAAAAGGCTTCGCAAGTTAGAAGACTTATAAGAGACGATTTTTCAAAAGCATTAAAAGAAGTAGATGTTTTATTAACACCAGTTTCTCCAACAACAGCATTCAAAAAAGGAGAAAAAAACACAGATCCAGTGCAAATGTATTTAGCAGACATTTATACAGTTTCAGTAAACATGGCTGGACTTCCTGCAATTTCAGTACCTGCGGGATTTGTTGATGGATTGCCAGTTGGAATTCAATTAATTGGAAATTATTTTAGAGAAGACTTGCTGTTCAATGTAGCGAATAAGTTTGAGAAGGAACGTGGGGAGATAGAGTATCCTGAATTGTAAAATTAAAAAGGATGTGGATAATTATGAATAATTGTTATTTATGTAGACAAGTTCTTTCTAAAGAGAATGAATCAGTAGAACATATAATTCCTAATTCTATAGGTGGAAGATTAAAATCAAAAAAACTATTATGTAAAAAATGTAATTCTAAACTAGGAACAGAGTATGATAGTGAAGTGTCTAAAATGTTTAACGCTTCTATGATAATTTCTGGAGTCAAGAAAGATAATAATAAAAATTTAAGTAAAGAAAAAAATTTTTATGATAGAAATTTTAATAACATGCCTTTTTGAATTTGAACGTAATAAAACGGGAATAAAAAAATTAATTTTAACCAAATTATCGGGAATAAAGACAGTATCTCTGTAAGTGGTAATAAGAAATTTGTTGAAGAAAAAAAAGAAAGAACTTTTAAAAAAATAATACAAGAATACTAAAGAATGAAAGTGTAAATGTTGTTAATGAGATTAATTTAAATAGAGAAGACCAAATTGATAAAGAAAGATTATTTAAATCTATTTTTGAAAACAGGAATAGGATTTTATTTAGAAAATAAAAAAATAATGTTGAGAAAAATAGAAAATGTTATAGAAAATTTATCTCAAGAAAATAATTTTTAACAAATTAAAAAAATATAGTTGAAGTTAGAGAAACAAAAAGAACAAATAATAACTATCATAGTTTATTTCTATTTAAAAAAATCCTATAACGACAAGAATAACTTGTTATGTTTTTATATTTTAGCAAGTATTTTTAATAATTATTTCAAAGTTGAATTATCAAAAAAATTATATAGAAAAAAATTTTTGATTTTTGACTTTTTATTTGTATAATTTAATAAAAAAAATACAGAAGAAAAAAAGAAATTTCAAAAAAAGATTCAATATGAAATAGAAACAATGTTAAATAAAGAATTAGAAAAATAAAGAGAATGATTCAAGAGAACTAAATGAAGTGGGAGAAACCATTGAAGAGTTAATGATAAATATGATTATTACTAATATACTATGAAAGGAAAAATAAAAAAAATGAGTATGGAATATGAAACAGTCATCGGACTGGAAGTGCATTGTCAATTAAAAACAAATACAAAAGTATGGTGTTCGTGTGATGCCGATTATGATAACAAACATCCAAATACATCGGCGTGTCCAGTGTGTACTGGTCAACCAGGAGCATTGCCAAAATTGAATGAAAAAGTGCTTGATTATGCGATAAAAGCGGCACTTGCTTTGGGATGTGAAATAAATGAGGAAAGTCAATTTGATAGAAAAAATTATTTTTATCCAGATTCGCCAAAAAACTATCAAATTACACAATATTTTAAACCTTATGCGGAAAATGGGACTTTGAAAATTACGACAAATTCTGGAAAAGAAGCAGTTGTCGGGATTGAGAGAATTCAAATTGAGGAAGATACGGCGAAAAGTATTCACACGACTTCTGAAACATTATTGAATTACAACAGAGCGTCTGTACCGTTAATCGAGATTATTTCTAAGCCGGAAATTAAAAATGCTGAAGAGGCTTATGCGTACTTAAATACATTGAAGGATAGATTGAAATATACTAAAGTTAGTGATGTAAGTATGGAATTGGGGTCGCTTAGATGTGATGCGAATGTTTCTGTTAGAAAAAAAGGTGAAAAAGAATTGGGGACTAGAACGGAAACTAAGAACTTAAACTCGTTTAAAGCGGTTATGAGAGCCATTGAATATGAAACAAATAGACAAATTGAAGTGATTGAAAATGGTGGAAGAGTTGTTCAGGAAACTAGACTTTGGGATGAGGAAAACGCTGTAACTAAGCCAATGAGAAGCAAAGAGGAAGCTATGGATTATAGATATTTTCCTGAGCCAGATTTACCTACGCTTGTAATTTCTGACGAAAGATTGGAAAAAGTAAAAGGTGAAATGCCAGAATTTGCTGATGAAAAAGCGAGAAGATTTGTAAATGAGTATAAATTGCATGAAATGGAAGCTGCAACACTTTCTTCGGAACAAGAATTAGCTGAATATTACGAAGAAATTGTAAATGATACAAAAGAGCCAAGACTTGCGGCAAACTGGGTGTTAACAGAAGTTTTGAGAGTGTTGAAGGAAAAAAATATTTCGATTTCAGAATTTAATGTAACGCCAAAAAATTTAGGAAAATTAATTAAATTGATTCAAGCAAAAACAATTAGCTCGAAAATAGCAAAAGATGTATTTGAAATTTTATTGACAGAAGATAAAGATCCTGAAATTATCGTAAAAGAAAAAGGATTGGTTCAAATTACTGATGACAGTGCGATTGAGAAAATTGTTGATCAAGTGTTGGCTGAAAATGCACAATCGGTGGAAGATTACAAAAATGGTAAGAGCAATGCATTGAAATATCTTGTTGGACAAGCAATGAGATTGTCTAAAGGTAAGGCTAATCCTCAAATGATTAATGAAATGATTTTAGCTAGATTAAGCTAGAATTTTTGGGGGAAAGAAATGAAATTTTTTGAAGGAAAAAATATAAAAAGGAAAAAGAATCAGGGTTCTAAAAAAAGTGGGAAAAAATTTAAAAATAATAAAGAAACAGAAATTTTTTTTAATACATTTAGTGGAAGATTAAGTATTGCGTTGAGCCTTATGTCGCTTGCATTAATTACAGTGATTGGGAGAGTCTATTACCTTCAAATTGTTGATAATAGATGGGAAAAGATTGGAGAAGCGCAGTATACAAGTATAAACAAAATAAAGGTGAAAAGAGGAAAAATTGCAACTGATGACGGTGAAGTGTTGGCTTATGATAAAGAAAATTATGCAATTATCTTGGATCCATCGATTGTTCAAAAACAGATTGTTCCAAAAGCTAAAGATAAAGGTAGTAAAAAAGAGGAAGAATTAGAAAAAGAGGCTCAAGAAAAAATAGATGTCGCTAGAAGAGTTGAAAAAAATTATTTTTAATATTGAAAAAAATATATTCCAGAAATTGACTCTGAAAAATATATGAAGGAATTAGATGCTAAAAGTAAACGAAATGCTCGATATATGAAAATAAAAGAGATTTTTGGATATGATCAGAAGAAAGCGATTGAAAAAGAGTTAAATGATGCTGGAAATAAAGATGTGAAAAAAGGTGTTACTTTTGAAAATATTTTCACGAGAACTTATATTGATAATAGAGCATTTCAAGAAACTGTAGGATTTATCAATAATGAAAAAGAAGGACTTTATGGGATTGAGAAATTTTATGATTCTCAACTTAAAGGGACTGAAGGAGTTATAAGGCTTTTTAATAAAAATAATTCGACAATGGCAAGTATGGATAAAAGTGAAAGATTAGTTGAGCCTAAAAATGGTAATAGTGTGATTTTGACGCTTGACAGTGTTCTTCAATATGCAATGGATAAGGAATTGAAAAATACTTATAATTATTATAATGCATCTTCGACAATGGGAGTTTTAATCGAAGTTGAAACAGGAAAAGTATTAGCAATGTCATCTTATCCAAAAGCTGATTCGAATACAAAAGTAAAAAATAGACCGATAACCGATTTATTTGAGCCGGGATCAATATTCAAGCCAGTTACAGCTTCGATAGGACTTGAAACAAAAGTGATTTCTCCAAACACACAAATTTATTCATCAGGTTCTATAAGAGTTGACGATAGAACTATTAAAGATCATGATGGAGTACCAATTTCAGGAAGTTTGGAAACAATTATTGCAAAATCAGGAAACGTCGCAATGGTAAAAATTGCACAAATGATAAAGAATAAAATATTTTATAATTATTTGATGAACATAGGTTTAGGGTCGAAAACAGGGATAGATACTTATTCTGAAATGACACAAAAGCTGTTTCCATTTAAAAGTTTGACAGCGGTAAAAAAATCGAATGTGGTGTTTGGACAAGGGATTGCGATGACTCAAATGCAAATGTTGATGGCATTGAATACAGTTATAAATAATGGGAAACTTATGAAACCATATTTGGTGGATAGAATAGAAGATTCTGATGGAAAAATAATTAAGAAAAATCAGCCGACTGTTATAAAAAAGGTATTTAGTGATGAAGTTTCTAAAGCGAATAGAAGATTCATGGAAGCCGTTGTAACTAGAGGAACTGGACAAGCTGCTCAAATAAAAGGTTACAGAATTGGTGGAAAAACTGGTACGGCACAAAAATCAGGAATCGGAGGATATCAGAAAGGTCGTTATTTCAGTTCATTCTTCGCATTTTTTCCAGCTAATAATCCAAAATATGCAATATTAGTAACGATAAATGAGCCAAAAAGAACTGGAAATTACTATGGAGCGACGGTTGCGTTGCCTTCTGTAAAAAATATTTTATCGAAATTAATTGAGTATAAGAGAATTAGTCCAGATGGTGAAGTTGGCGGTAAAAAAGACGATGAAAATGATGAAAAAAAAGTTGCAGTAAAAAAAGTGGATATAAACGTTGTGAAAGAGCAATTTAACAAAGGAATAATGCCAGATCTTAAAAATTTAAGTTTAAGAGAATTTTTGGACGTTTTCCCGCGAGAGAAGTATCCAAATCTTAAAATTAATGGAAGTGGAGCTGTAGTGGATCAATTTCCAAAAGCTGAAACGAAAATAAATAGAAATACGACTATAAATGTTGCATTTAAGTAAGAAAGATAAAAGGGAGGGGTTATGTATTATTATGAAATTTATGTTGAAGATCAAAAAGGTTCTTTTACTTATAAATCTGAAACAAAATATGAGATTGGCGAATGGTGCATTATAAATTTTATTAATCGTAATAAAGCAGGATTGGTGCTTTTTGAGGTTTCTGAAGATAAAATTACGTTTGATCTTTCAAAATTAAAGCCAATAATCTCTAAAGCTCCCATTTTATCTATTCCAAATCCGATAATGAATTTAATAGATTGGATGGCAAAATATTATTTGAGTGATTATTATCATGTTATAAAGACAGCATATCCAGGGGCTTTGAAGTTAACTTATTCAAAAAAAGCGATTTATTTGGAAGATTTGGAAGAATCAAAAAGATTAGATCCTGAGATTGTCGAAAAATTTAATGAATATATGCGAGAGAAGCAAGAGATTACAGAAGCAACATTGAAAAAACATTTTTCGCAAAATATTGTTAATAGGGCGATTAAGGAAAAAGCTATTAAGATTGAAAAAAAGATAAATTTAAATTCAAAAAGAAAAATAGCTCAAAAAGAAAAAAGTGAATTGATAGAAAAAAATATCATTTTAAATGAAGAACAACAAAAAGCAGTAAATGAAATAAAAAGAGAGCCAGAAGCAGTTTTTTTTGTTAAAAGGTGTGACTGGTTCTGGGAAAACAGAAATTTATATAAATTTAATAAAAGAGGCGCTTGAAAAAGGGGAAGGAAGCATTTTTCTTGTGCCAGAAATTTCGTTGACTACGCAGATGATACAAAGATTGGAAGAACAGTTTTTAAATTCGGTGGCAATTCTTCATAGTAAATTGACAGAGCAGGAGAAAAGACAGGAATGGACTTATATCCGAAAAGGCGAAAAAAAAATTGTGGTAGGGGCAAGGTCAGCTGTGTTTGCACCAGTGCAAAATTTGAAATATATTGTAGTCGATGAGGAACATGAAAATACGTATAAACAAGAGAATAATCCAAGATATCATACAAAAAATGTTGCAATAAAACGGGCATTGCTGGAAAAAAATGATGTGAAAGTGATTTTAGGGTCAGCGACTCCGTCATTTGAATCCTTTTATCAAGCGAAACAAGGTGATATCGAATTAATTGAATTAAAAAAAGATACAAAGAAGCTAAATTACCAAAAATATGAAATTATAAATTTGAATGAAGTTACTGAAAATTTTTTTCTGATAAATTATTGGAGAAAAATTTCATTGACTTTGAAAAAAAGAGCAAGTAATTTTGATTTTGAATAGAAAATCATTTTCTACGCAAGTGAGATGTAAAGACTGTGGAAATGTACCAAAATGTCCAAATTGCAGTATTTCTTTGAATTATTATAAAAATGGGAACAAATTAAAATGTCATTATTGTGGATATGAAAGATTTTTTTAATAAAAAAATGTGATGAATGTGGGAGCGAAAGAATGATGTTAATTGGTTCGGGAACTGAGAAAATTGAGGAGGAATTACAAGAAATATTTTCTTCTAGTAAAATTGTAAGAGTGGATTCCGAAAGTATAAAATCAAAAGAGCATTATGAAAAAATTTATAATGACTTTAAGAACCAAAAAAATATGATATAATGTTAGGGACACAAATTATTGCGAAAGGACTTCATTTTCCAAATGTAACACTTGTTGGGGTTTTGAATGCTGACATAATAATGAATTTTCCTGATTTTCGGGCGAGTGAAAAAACATTCCAGTTGCTAGTGCAATCTGCAGGTCGTGCAGGTCGTGGTGAAAAAGAAGGAGAAGTTGTTATTCAAACATTTAATGAGGAAAATGATGTTATAAAAAAAACAGTAGAAAATGATTATGAAGGATATTATGAAAATGAGTTAATTTTGAGAAAAACCTTTAATTATCCACCGTTTGGACGATTAATTATTTTAAATTTATCATCAACAGATGAGAAATTACTGGAAGAGAACTCAAAATTATTATATAATGAATTAGAAAATAAAATAAAAGAAACTCTGGCTATAACAATGAATGAATTTATTTCTGAACCATTCAACGCTCCAATTTACAAAAATGAAAGGGCGTTATCGAAAACAAATATTCATAAAATTTAGCAGAGAGCATATAAATAAAGTAAAAAAATATTATTAGAAGAGTGCTTTTTAATTTTGAGCACAGAAAAAAATTAGGATAAATATAGATGTAGATCCGATAAATATGTTATAATACAATAAAAGGGATAAGGAGAATATATGAAAATAGTTTTATATGGACACCCAACTTTAAGAAAAGTGTCAACAGAAGTAACAGAAATAAACGATGAAGTAAAAGAAACTTTAAGTCAAATGGTTGATAAAATGAGGGAAGCTAATGGAGTAGGTCTTGCAGCAAATCAAGTAGATGTTGATAAAAGATTTTTTGTTTTGGAAATTGATGGAGTTGTAAAAAAAGTGATAAACCCAGAAATTTTAGAAAACAGTGAAGAAGAAATCGATTACGAAGAAGGCTGCTTAAGCATACCAAATGTTTACAAAAAAGTAGTTAGACCAGAAAAAATTAAAGTAAAATATCAAAATGAAGAAGGAGAAGAAATCGTAGAAGAACTAGAAGAAATGTGGGCTAGAGCATTCCAACACGAATTAGACCATTTAGATGGGATTTTATTCGTAGACAGAGTCTCGCCACTAAGCAAAAGATTAATTGCAAAAAAACTAGAAACATTGAAAAAGAATTTCTTAAAAGGAAAAATTTATAGAGAAGATGTTATTGAATAATTTTTTTGATAAAAGATGAGAATAGAATTTTGATAATATCATAATTATTGAAAGTCTTTTTGGTTTCTTTTTGTGATAACCAAAAGAAAGAAGTTAAAAAGGAGGAGATTTTTTGAAAACAATATTCATGGGAACCCCAGAATTTGCAATACCAAGCCTAAAAGCAGTTTCCCAAAATACAGATTTAAAATTGATTTTTACAAAAGAAGACAAGCGTAACGCAAGAGGTAACAAAATTATTTATTCACCTGTAAAACAGTTTGGATTGGATAATAACATTGAAGTTATTCAGCCGAAAAGAATGAAAGATGAAGAAGTTATTGATAAAATAAAAGAGGTAAATCCAGATTTAATAGTAGTTGTGGCGTATGGAAAAATTTTGCCAAAAGAGATTATTGATATTCCAAAATATGGGATTATAAATGTGCATTCTTCGTTGTTGCCGAAATATAGAGGTGCTTCACCGATTCATTCTGCAATTTTGAATGGAGATAAGGAGTCTGGAGTAAGTATTATGTATATTGAGGAAGGTTTGGATTCTGGAGATGTGATTTTGAAGGAAACTTGTGAAATTACAGAAGATGATACGCTTGGGACTTTGCATGACAGATTGAAGGAATTGGGTGCAATTGGATTGGAAAAGGCTTTGAAATTGATTGAAGCGGAAGAAGTGAAAGCAGAAAAACAAGATGATTCAAAAGCGACTTTTGTCAAACCAATTACGAAAGAACAGGCAAAAATTGATTGGAATAACGCAAAAGAAGTGATTTTTAATCAAATTAGAGGGTTGAATCCTTTTCCAGGAGCGTACACTCATAATGAAAAAAATGAAAATATAAAAATATATAAGAGTGAAAAACTTGAAAAAGAATATGATGGAGAAAATGGGACAGTTGTGGAAATGACGAAAAAAGGGCCTGTTGTAAAAGTGGCGAATGGTGCACTAAGGTTATTAGAAATAAAATTTGAAGGGAAAAAACTTCAAAGTGGAGCAGATGTTGTAAATGGTAGAAAAAAATGGCAGTAGGAGAGAAATTATTCTAACAATTATTTAAAAAAATATAAAAAAAATACCTAAAGTAAAAAAATTAAGTATTTTAGGAGGAAAAAAATGGGACTAAAATTAAAAAAATTGGATATATCAGACAGAGTAGTTCAAAGATTGACAGAATATTTGTCAATATTAAAAGAAGTTAGCAAAAGTGATAATGAAATAAATTCTATAGAATTATCAAAAATTATGAACACTACATCAGCGCAAGTGAGAAAAGATTTGTCGACTTTTGGAGAGTTTGGAGTTAGAGGAAGAGGCTATGATGTAAATAAATTAATTGAGATAATCGAAGGAATTTTGGGAATAAACGTAGTAAACAATATTATTGTAGTTGGACATGGAAAAATGGGAGAAATGATTGCTTCGAATAGTAAAGTTTTGGGGAAAGGATTCAAGATTGTAGGAATTTTTGATAAGGATCCAAATAAAATTGGAAAAGAAGTATTAGATCACTTGGTAGTACAAGATGTGGAGAATATAGGTGAGTTCTTAAAAGATACAACTTTAAAAGTAGAAACAGCTATTTTGGCAGTTGTAAAGGAACAAGCTCAAGTAGCAGCGAATAACCTTATTAAAAATGGAATAAAAGCGATATTAAATATGACAACATACAAATTAGAAGTTGATGATAATATAACTGTTATAAATATGGATATATCTGCCAAATTGCAAGAATTAAACTTTTGGAGAATTTTTAAATTCTATAAATATTGAAGAGGAGACTGAATGATAATAATTGATGGAAAAGAATTTTCAAAAAAAGATTTTTGGAAGAAATTTCTAACGAGCAAAAAAAGAAATTGTAGAGAAAAAAATTTAAGACCAGCAGGATTGGCTGTTATTATTGTTGGAGAGAATCCAGCTTCTCAAGTTTATGTAAGAAATAAAACTAGAGCTTGTGAAAAAGTGGGATTCTATTCAGAAACAATAAAATTGGAAGAAAATATTTCAGAAAATGATTTGATTAAAAAAATTGAAGAATTGAATGAAAATAATAAAATAGACGGAATATTAGTGCAACTTCCATTGCCAAAACATATTGATGAGTTGAAGGTAATTAATTCTATTAAACCAGAAAAAGATGTAGATGGATTTAGTAACGTAAATGTTGGAAAAATGGTTATTGGAGATGAAAGTGGGTTTTTATCGTGCACACCTTATGGAATTATGCAGCTGTTGGAAGGTTATGATATTGATGTGGATGGAAAAGATGTTGTTGTTGTTGGAAGAAGTAATATTGTTGGAAAACCAATGGCAATGATGTTGATTCAAAAAGGTGCGACAGTTCAAGTTTGTAATTCTAGAACAAAAGATTTGAGTAAAAAATTGAAAAAAGCTGATATAATCGTGGTAGCAGTTGGTGTTCCAAGAATGATAAAAGCTACTGATGTTAAAGAAGGTGTTGTTGTTATTGATGTTGGGATAAATAGAGTTGATGGGAAATTGTGTGGAGATGTTGATTATGAAGATGTAGCACAAAAAGCGTCTTATATCACGCCGGTTCCTGGAGGAGTAGGACCAATGACGATAGCAAGTTTGATAAAAAATACTTTTATTTCTTATCAAAGAAAAATTTATTAAAATTTTAAAACAAAGCCTTTTTTGTTTCTTTTTGTGGCTAACAAAAAGTAATATAAATAATTTTTAGGAGGAAAAAAATATAGTGAAAGATAAAATTAAATTTATAAAAGATTTAGCAGAAAGCATGAATGAAAAATAAGATTGAAACTGTAAAATACGAAGAGGCAAGTTTTGAAATTCAATTAAGTAAAAAGAAAAAAGAGAGAAATATAATTGTTAATGGTGGAGGAGTTGCACCAGCACAGTATTCTCAACCAGCACCTGTACAACAAGAAGTTACAAGTGAAGAAACTGTTACTGAGGCAGCACCAGCAGAAGAAATTACTGGAACTGAAATTGTTTCACCAATGGTTGGAACTTTTTATGGTTCAGCATCTCCAACATCAGAACCATTTATCAAAGAGGGAGATACTGTTACAGAAGGTCAAACAATTTGTATTGTTGAGGCAATGAAATTGATGAATGAAGTAAAATCTACAGTAAATGGAAAAGTGAAAAAGATACTTGTGAAAAATGGAGATGCAATTAAAAAAGGTCAAACAATTGCGATTATTGGATAGTGAAGGAAGGAGATTTGTGAGTTGGAAGAAAAGAGGATTTGGATGGAAATCATCTTATTATTTGCTATGTTATTTTTATCAGCATTTTTAGTAGCAGCTGAAACAGCATTAAGTTCGTTAAAAAAAATTCATATGAAAGGGAATGAAACTTCAAAAAGTCAAAAAGATACAGAAGAATTATTGAATATTTGGCTAAAAAATCCAAATGAGCTTTTGACGACACTTTTGCTTTGTAAAACGATAGCATATTTGCTTTTAATTGGAACAATGTTAAGAATTTCGAAGGATATTTATAAAATATATGAATTGAATATGTCAAAAAAATATATTATTCAATTGCGTTTGCATTGATTTGTACAGTAGTAGTTTTTATTTGTTGAGTTATTTTCGAGAGCAATAGCTAAAAGTAAGGTTTATAGCATTTCGAAATTTACAATAGTTCCGTTGAATACTCTAAGAATAATATTGAGACCATTAATATTAATTTTTATTCAAGTTTCAAAAGGAATGATGAAATTGTTTAAAATAAATACTAGTTCTCAAATATTTAAGATAACGGAAGATGATATAATTACTTATATTAAAGAAGGTACTGAAAGTGGAGCAATTGAAGAAGGCGAAGAGGAAATGTTACATAGCATTTTTGAGTTTTCTGACACAGCAGTAAAAGAAATCTTAACACCAAGAAGAGATATATTTGCTATAGAGGCTGAAAAGGAGCTTGGCGAAGTAATAGATGAGATTTTTGAACAAGAATTTTCAAGAATACCAATTTACAGTGAAACGATTGATAAGATTGTAGGAATTGTTCATATAAAGGATTTATTGGAATATATAAAAGATCAAAAACTACATTTAAAAATGAAAGATTTGATGAAAGATGTCTATTTTGTTCCTGCGACAAAAACGTTGCTTGAATTGCTAGAGGAATTTAGAGAGAAACAATCTCACATGGCTGTAATAATTGATGAATATGGTGGAACATTGGGAATTGTTACGATTGAAGACCTTTTAGAAGAAATTGTTGGAGAGATTCGTGATGAATTTGACCAGGAAGAAGAGAATATTCAACAGGTGACAGATAAAATTTATGATTTGAAAGGTGATACTTTGATTGAGGAAATTAATTCGGAATTATCAGTAAATATACCACTTTCAGAAGAGTATGATACGATTTCTGGATATTTTCAAGATAAATTAGGAAAAGTCGCTGAAATTTCTGACCACATAACAGGAGAAGGATATATTTTGAAAGTTATGGAAGTCGATAATATGAGAGTTGAAAAAATTAGAATAGTAATCACTGGAAAAGATAACGAGGAGAACGAAGATGGAAGAGATTAGGCCTAGAGTGAGAGTGGCAGGAGTATTGATTGAAAATGGAAAGATACTTTTGATACAGCATCACAAAGAGGATAAAAAATACTGGTTAGTACCTGGTGGAGGTGTAGACTGGGGAGAAAGTACTTCAGAAGCATTGATTAGGGAGTACAAGGAAGAGACAAATTTGGATATAGAAGTGGAAAGTTTTCTATTTTTGTCAGAAACAATAGCACCTGATAAAAATAGACATGTTATAAATTTATATTTCAAAATAAAAAGAGCAGAAAATACTAAAAGTGAATTACATCTAGGGGACGAAGCAGTTTTGACAGATTTGAAATTTGTTGAAAAAGATGAAATTGAAAATATTCAATTATATCCGAATATAAAAGGTCAATTAATAAAATTATTAAATAATGAACCAGTAATTCCATATTTGGGATTATTGTGGGATAAATAAAATTAGGAGGATAAATGACTACTCAAGAAGTACAAGAAGTATCAAAATTATTAAGAACAATAGAGGATTTTCCAGAAAAAGGAGTTATTTTTAGAGATATAACGACTGTTTTAAAAGATAAAAAAGGATTGCAGATTGTTATAAAAGATTTTACAGAAAGATATAAAGATCAAGGGATTGACTATGTTTTAGGTGCAGATGCGAGAGGATTTATTTTTGGAGCGGCGATTGCGTATAACATTGGTGCGGGATTTGTTCCAGCTAGAAAACCTGGTAAATTACCGGCTGAAACTATAAAAGAGGAATATGAATTGGAATATGGAAAAAATAGTATCGAAGTTCACAAAGACGCTATCGAAAAGGGATCGAAAGTTTTAATCGTAGATGATTTGTTAGCGACAGGAGGAACAGCAGCAGCAATGGTAAAATTAATTGAAGATTTAGGTGCCGAAATACACGAATTGGCATTTATGATTGAATTAGAAGATTTAAAAGGAAGAGAATTGTTACACGGAAATAAAGTTTATTCGCAATTAAAATATTAGAAGGAACAGGGGATTTTTAATAAGAGATTCTTATTTTAAATTCCCTTTTTTGAGACTATATTAGGTTATTTCAATAATGAAAAAAATTTTTATAAAATATAGAATATATTTATCAATAAAAATAATATTTTTGATTTAAGAAATATCCTTAATAAAATTGCTGGAGGTAAATTATGACTGAAGAAAAATTGTTACAACAATTAATTGATAGAATAAAAGAAAATAATTTAGATGTTGATATTGAAAGGATTTCACAAGCATTTATTTTGGCGAATGAATCTCATATTGGGCAAAAGCGGAAAAGTGGAGAAGACTATATTTTACATCCAATTGAGGTAGCGAAAATACTGGTTGATATGAAAATGGATACTGATACGATTATTGCTGGGATTTTGCATGATGTTGTTGAAGATACGTTGATTACATTGCCTGATATTGAGTATATTTTTGGTATTGATGTAAGAAAATTGGTTGATGGAGTTACGAAATTAAGAAATTTGCCAAGAACTGATAGTAAGAGAATTGAGAACATTAGAAAAATGGTCGTTGCAATGGCTGATGATATTCGGGTTGTAATTATAAAATTGGCGGATAGACTGCATAATATGCGGACTTTGAAGTATATGAAACCTGAAAAGCAAATTGAGAAATCGAAGGAAACGATAGAAATTTATGCGCCGATTGCTCATAGAATTGGGATGGCAAAGATAAAATGGGAACTTGAGGATATCAGTTTCAGATATTTGGAGCCAGAAAAATATCAGGAAGTTCGGGAATTGGTAAATACGAAGAGAAAAGAGCGGGAAGAGTACACAAGCCGAGTTATTGAGGAAATTACTGCTGAGTTGAAAAAACATAAATTAAAAGGAGAAGTTACTGGAAGACCAAAACATTTGTATAGTATTTACAAGAAAATGTATGAAAAAGAAAAAAAATTTGCTGATTTAAATGATTTGATTGCGATTCGGATAATTGTTGACAAGGAAGAAGAGTGCTACAATGTTTTAGGAATTATTCATAATTTGTATATTCCTGTCTCAGGTAGATTTAAGGATTATATCGCTGTTCCGAAAATAAATGGATATCAATCGATTCACACAACAGTTAAAGGGCCTAACGATCAAAATGTAGAAATCCAAATAAGAACAGCTCAAATGCATAGAATTGCAGAAGAAGGGATTGCAGCACACTGGAAATACAAAGAGAAAAAAACAAAAGATAAAAATGAACAATATTATGCAGCTGTAAAACAAATGATTCAAACAAATGCGGACAATCCAAAAAATTATGCACAAGCAGTATTAAATCAAACGATTTTTATCTTTACACCAAAAGAAGATGTATTGGAATTGCCAATTAATTCAACGGCTTTGGATTTTGCGTTTCAAGTACATACACAAATTGGATATAGAACAATTGGTGCGAAAGTAAACGATAGAATTGTTCAGCTTGACCAAGTTTTGGAAAACGGAGATAAAGTTGAAATAATGACTTCTAAAAATGCCAAAGGACCTGGAAAAGACTGGATTAATATGGTAAATAACCACAGTTCAAAAACTAAAATCAGAAAATGGTTTAAAGATAAGGAATTTGAGCAAAAGATTAAAGAAGGTGAACAATTACTTGAAAGAGAGTTTGATAAATTAGGTATTAAATTGAAGGATTTGGAAGAGGATGAAAGAGTATTCCTTTATATGAAGAAATTTAATATTTCTACAATGGATTTGCTTTATTACAAATTTGCGGTTGGAGATTTGTCGCTTGACGGATTTTTGAATAAATTTGAGACAAAAGAAGAGAAAAATTTGAATCAAGTTTTGGAAGAAGAAACAGAAAAAGGAAATAAACGAAAAGAAAAAAGTCATGGTGGAATTAAAATTTCTGGAACAGAAAATACGATGTATCGTTTTGCAAAATGTTGTAGTCCATTGCCAGGAGATGATATAAGAGGATATGTAACACGTGGACGTGGAATTGCAATTCACCGTTCTGATTGTCAAAATTACCAAACACTTGTAGAACGAGAACCTGGACGTGAAATTGAAGTTTACTGGGATGAAGAAGTAATAAACTCAAATGCTACAAAATATCAGTATAATTTCACTGTAAAAGCAATCGAAAGAAACGGAATTTTATTAGACATAATTCGAATATTAAACGAATATAAAATGGAATTAGTAAACGTAAACACAAATCAAACAAGAGAAAATGGAAACAGATATGTTCTACTACATTTTGGAATTATGATAAGAAAAAGAGATGATTTTGACAGACTTGCAAACAACTTATTATCAATGAAAGATGTTACGGATATTCTAAAAAAATGAAAAAAAGGGAACAGGGGGATAATAAAATGAAGAAAACATTATGGATTATAATAATTTTTATTGGATTACTTTTATTATCGTTCAATAGGAGAAAGTGTAGATTTTAAAGTGATTTTTTTGAAATTGTAATAGCATTATTCATATTTAAAAATTCTTTTTAATATAACGAAAAAAAGTTATTTGGAATAGCTTTGGTTATATTCTTTTGCATATTTTTTTAATACATTATTTTTTTATAAAAAAATTAGATATTTTTGAAAAAGAAGGGAAAGTAATGAAATTATTAAATTTGAAAAATAGATAAAATTGTTAGGAATAAAAAAATCAACCGAGGAAAAAAATTTTGATATTGAAAAAAATTAGAAGAATTAAAAAAAATTCAATAAAAAAATAATGGTTTGATTCAGCCGATAGTTGTTAGAAAATTGAAGAGTAATAAATATGAGATTATTGCTGGAGAAAGACGGTATAGAGCTTGTAAGGAATTGGGAATGAGTGAGATTTCAGCATTGGAAGTACAGGCAAATGACTCGAAGAGTTATGAATTTTCTGTTTTAGAGAATATTCAACGAGAAAATTTGAATCCGATTGAAGAGGCTGAATCGTATTTGATGTTAATGGAAGTTTATGGATATAATCAAGAGAAATTGGCAGAAAAGCTAGGAAAAACACGGTCATCTGTTTCTAATAAATTGAGAATTTTGAAATTGCCGTTTTCTGTGAAGGAAATGGTTAGAGCTGGAGAAATTTCTTTTGGACATTCGAGAACACTTCTGGGGCTTAGAGATGAATCTCAAATTGAAGAAATGGCTCAAAAAGTGAAGAATGAGAAAGTATCTGTAAGAGAATTGGAAAGAATGATAAGAAATCTTTCACAAAAAAATAATAAAAAAAAATATAATAATAATGAAAAATGTGGTAAAATAGAACCCGAAAAATTCTGAAAAAGAATTTATCGAGGATAGATTGAGAGAATTTTTTTGAAACACAAGTAAAAATAATAGGCAATTTAGATTCAAGTGGTAAAAATACAAATAGATTTTTTTCAGATTATGAGGAATTGAAGAGGATAATAGAATTGATGAAAATTTCTTTTCTAAAAAAATAAAATAGTTTTTGGAAAGGAGGCTATATTGAAGTACGTACGAAGGGGATTATATTTTTTTATTCCACTTTTTATTATGTCTATTTGCTTTTAAGAGCGTATATTTCTACAAATAATTTTTCGTGATTTATTAACAAATATCTTAAAAAAATTCAGGGTTAAAATGTTACTTTTTGAAAAAGTTGAGTTGCAAGGCTTTTAACAAATTAAAGATTGATAATTTGATTGTAAGAGATATTCACGGAAACGTTTTTTTATTAATTCGAAGAAAAACGACTGCAAATATAAATTTGTTAGTTCCGTCGAGATTGAATAGGATAGATGTTTATGATGCGACTGTTAATATTGAGAGACAAAAAAATAATCATATGAATGTTTTTTTGATATTATGAAACCTTCGAATAAGAAAAAAATTCTATTGATAGAGCGAGTAGATTGGGAAAAATTGTATATTCACAATGCTACTGTAAATTATTCGGATGTGAGTTATGCAAAAAAATAGAAAAAAACATTGAATAAAGTTAACGGTTTTTGGAATCTGCAAAATCACGTGGTTTTACTTTAGAAGCGAAAAGGAAGTAATGGCAACGAGGTTTTAGGTATAAAAATTAAGAAATCCAATAAAAAAAGAGTTCAAAAATTTTTTTGGTCAATTTTTTAATAAGAAAAAAATAATGATGAAAAAGAGAAACATTTTTGAAATGACACTGGATTTTTAAAAATGTAAAAAAATAACAGAATTATTAGGTCAATATGTTCCTTTGGATATGATTAAAGCTAAATCGGGGATTTTTAGATGGGAGATTATTTTTTTATCTAACAAAAATCCTAAAAAAAGAGACGATTCCAGTAGGAAATTTAAAGATAACTAATGGTACTGTTTGGTATGAAGATATTGAAGGTGACATTAAAAATGTTGATGCGACTGTAATTTTATCAAAAAGACAAAAAAATACAGTTGATGCAAAAACAAAATTAAAAATCGACCAGTGACTTTCAAATTAAGTCAAGATAGACCAAAAGAAAAAAATTGAAAATAAAATTAACGGCGGATAAATTACCATATTCAGAAATTAATCGGTATAAGATTATTAAAGAATTTAAAGTTGATGCGATTGGAAATGTGACTGCAGATCTTGATATTGACGTTGATTTGAAAACAAAAAAATGCATTATTAAATGGTATTTTTTTCTTCAGAAAATATTAAACTTGCAAACTATAATTTTAGAAATGTGAAAAACTAAAAATGAAATTAGATACAAAAAGAAAAAAATTGTAGTTTTAGATAATACCAAATTTAATTTTTGATGAGACAATTTCTGGATTTAAGGTTAAAGCTGATGCTGTGATTCCGAAATTCACATATAATACGAATACTAAAATTGGTTCAGAAATTATATTTTGACAAATAGAGGATCAGATTTTAGTATAAAAGAAATCGCAGGGACAGCATTAATCAATAGTGAAAAATATCATAACAAGTAATTTTTAATTCAAAAAGAAGTGTCGGGAAATTTTAGAATAAATCCAAAAATTAATGGAAATGGTTGTTAACGCAAAAAAAGTAATCAAAAATTTTGACGTTATTTACCAAAAAAACAGAAATATACTTTGAAGCCAAAAAAATAGAGAATTTAAAATTGGCGTTTAAAAAAATAAAAAAATATTTTTACAATCTGGAAGAATAAAAAAACAGATTTAAAAAAATACAAAATAAATATGTTGACAATATAAATGCTGATGTGATAGTGCATAATGGAAATTATGATATAAATGCACTTGTAACAACAGGAGGCGAAGTATTTAGAGTTGCTGGAAAAACAACTAGCGACATGAAACATAATTATACAGTTGAATTGAAGGATAAAAATAAAATTCTAGATGTTGCAAAATTATTGAAAAATTATAAAGTTGACATTAAAGGATTGGAAACTGCGAGATTACCGATAAAACTGGTTAAATTGAATATTTTTGGAGATAGTAACAAAATTTCTGGAGATTATGAAATTTCAAGTGCATATGGTCGATTTATTGTTGAGTATGAGGAACTTCATGCAAAAGGTAAAATTCATGATTTACAAAAAATGGATTTGGATATGAATGCAAAAATGAAAGAATTGTGGGTAAAATACCAAAGATTTAAAGAAGTTTCGACACATTTAGTGATAAAAGACAATGTTGTAAATATTGAAAAATTAGGTAATGACAGACAATTAGTTGCAAACGGAAAATATAATTTGAAAACAGGTAATATGCATATTAATTCAAAAATTAAATAATTATGTTGTATATAACACTGTAAAAACCAGAGTTAAATCTTTATATAAATAATGCAAATTTAACTTTAAATGGAAAAAAATGGACAATTTATCTGGAAAAAAATAATCGTACCAGATTCTAGAACAACAATAAATGATAAAAAAATATTGGTGAAACACAAATATATGCAGATATTAAAAAAATAGTGTTATTAATTTGACAGATGTTAGATTAAGAAAAAAATAATTTAACGGGAACATATAATTTAAAAACAGGAATTGCAGATATGGTGTTGAATTTGGATGAAGAAAATGTTCCATACTTAATTGATGTACCAGATTTGAAATTTGGAGCGATTTCTAAGTTGAAGTTAAAAAGGAGACTTGAATAAATTTAATTTAGCAGGATTTATAGATTTAAACAATGTAAATTACAAAGGTTATAATATACCAGGTGTTAAAACAATTATAGAATATGCAGACGGTAATATCGATAAATTATTGAATTACGGAACGTTAGATATAAAAGACTTTAGATTTATTGGGGATAATCAAGAAACTTTATTCCAAACAAATACAAAAGTTGATTTAGCGAATACGCATTTTAACTATAAATTAGAAAATCAAAAATTTGCGTTGGATTCGGTGGAAGACTTGAAAAATAAAGGATATAGTGGAGACATAAACTTGAATTTTTCACTTACAGGAAAACCTAACAATTTCAATGCGATACTTGGAATAGGTGCAGACGACGTTACATTAAGTGGATTCCATGTAAAAGATCTTGTCATCGATGCGTCAGCTAGTAATAAATTGTTGAACATTGGACAAATTTCGTTGGAATACGAAGACAATCCATTAGTAATAAATGGATATCTCCAATATGAACCAATGAAATACAATTTACACGCAAATGCAGAAAACTTTAATTTGTCATTCTTAGGATTAGATCCAAATATCAAGACAGCCGAAGGTATACTTAATATGGATATGACTTTGACAAATGTAGCAACATCAGGTAAAATTGATCTTGCAAACTTTAGTTATATAACTAAAGATGGCTTGACAAATGCTCAAAACATAAATGCTAAAATTGATGTAGCTAATAACAAATTACAAATTAATCGTCTTGATGGTGGATTTAATGGCGGAACATTCATTGTCGACGGGAATATGGATATACCAACAATTCCTGGTGATTTTATGAAAACAAAACGTCTAGAATTAGGAAAAATCGATATAGATGCAAATTTGGATAAATTGGGATTGAGATACGGAAATGATATAGATTATGCATTAACAGGAAAAGTTAATCTTACAGAAGATTTCTTATCAGGAAATTTAAAAGTTGATAGTGCAGATATCAGAGGAATTCCAAATTTTGGTGGAAATGAAGAAGAGAATTTGACTGAAAGCCAAAAAGAGCAAAAATTAAAAGATAAAACAATTGCAGAAGGAATAATTGAGGGAGTAATTGATAAAATATTAAAACAATATACTGTTGCTTTAGATGTACAAATGGGAAGAAATGTAAAAGTTGATATTCCAAGTATGAGTTTAGTGAAAAATATTAAAAGTAAAGTTGACGGTGGAGCAAAGATTAGATACGAAAATGGAGCAATTGGAATGGATGGAACATTCTCACTTAGAGATGGTAAATTTTACTTAAATGGTAATAGATTTAAAATTGATAGTGGGGAAATAAGATTTATTTCAAAAGATGGAGTTACATTATTGAGTGATCCATTTGTAATAATCACAGCTTCAACTACTGTAAAAGGAGAGAAAATTGAAGTGGATGTAAGCGGAAATGTAAGTAGTCCACAAATGGCATTTAGCTCTTCGTCAGGAAAAACGAAAGAAGAAATTTTATCATTGTTAGCATTTAAGACAGTAGTCGGAAACAACAGTAATAATCACGATGATACATCATTAAATCATAAAAATAATACAGATGATGGAGTAGTTGTGGTAGGTTCTTTAGTAAATACTGCATTAAATGAGTTGATTTTTTCGTCAGTAACTGGTAAAATTGGAGAGAGCTTAGGTTTATCGAATTTTTCAATTTCAACAGATGTTGATAAATCAAAAACTGGACAATATAGAGCAGCGACTACTTTATACGTTCAAGATAATTTATATAAAGATAAATTATTCTGGAATTTAGAAGTTAAATTTCCATTCCAAGTAACTAAAGATACTAACGGAGGAAATAGTAGTTCACTTCCAGTTGGCTATAATGCATGGTTAAATTATAATTTTAACAAATCATTAGAGTTAAAAGTTGGAGGAGAAACTATAAATCAAAAGAGTACCAATGCAAATATGAAATCGGTACAAAAAGGAAATTACTATATTGGAGTTGATTTCTCAACAAGGGGTCATTCCTTAGGCGAAATTTTTAAAAAAAGAATGTTTAAGAAAAAGAAATTGGAAACATTAAAAAAATAGGAGGAAGAATGAAAAAAATAAAATTTACGCATTTATTGTGGCTGTTACTTTATTTGTTTCAATAAATAACATTTCAAGTGCAGCAGAACAACAAAATTTGAAAGTAGGTAAAATAGAGTTTTCACATTTAAGAGAGTTACCAGAAGATTACCTGTTATCAAAAATACCAGTAAAAATCGGTGATGATTATTCAAATAAAAAGTATGAGTGACATTTATCTAGCATTGAAAAAAAATTGAATTATGTTGATAATGTTAGTGTTATTCCAGAAATAAATGGGGACACAGTTAATTTAAGAGTAGAAGTAAGTGAGTCAGCAAATGCTTCAGCTACTCTTCAAAACGAAGAAAGAGACAAAGCATTAAGTCAAAAAACAGAGTTTGTTATTTCTAAAATTGATATAGTTGGAACTAAAACTATTTCTAAAGAAGAATTATTAAGTGGAATGAAAATTAAAGAAGGTCAACAATTTGTACCTAAAGAAGCACTTAATGAAGCTCAAAGAATCTTTAATACAGGTTATTTTGCAACTGTTGAACCAAAAATAGATAGAAAAGCTGATAATACAGTTGTTATCACATATGAAGTGAAAGAAAATCCAGATGTAACAGGAATTGAAATTACAGGAAATACATTATTCACTAATGATCAATTAAAAACAAGCATTAGGAATTAAAGAAGGACAAATTTTAAATGGTAATTTATTGAATCCTGATAAAAATGGAATTATAAAATTATATGAAAAAAATGGTTATGCAACAGCAAGAATCGAATCTATCAATGTTGGAGAAGATGGAAAAATAAAAATAGGAATGACTGAAGGAGTTGTTCAAAATGTAACATTCTCTAAAGCTTCAAGTAAAACAGATGACGAAAGAGCAAATCCAAAAAGAGCTAATTTAAGAACAAAACCATACGTTCTTGAAAGATATTTGGAAGTAAAACCTGGAGAAGTTTTAGAAGGTAAAAATATTGAGTCAACAATGAAAGAAATGTATAGAACGGGTATCTTTAATAGAATAGAGCCTAACATAACAGGAAGTGAAACAGATCCAAATGCAAGAAATGTAGAGTTCTTAATCGAAGAAAGACCAACGACTACAATTAACGGAAGTATTTCTTATGGAACTTCAGTTGGATTAGTTGGAGGACTTAAATTATCTGATGATAATTTCTTAGGAAGAGACCAACAAGCGGCTATTAACTTAGAAGCATCAAATAAAGGGGACAAAACATTCTCAATAGACTGGTTTGATCCTTGGATTAAAAATACTGAAAGAGTTCAAGCAGGAGGTTCAGCTTACTGGAGAGAATCTAGAGATGATGATGCTGACTGGGATGAATTAGAAAAAGTAAAAACTATTGGTACAAGATGGACAATAGGTAAAGGATTAAATAAAGATATTTATGTAAGAGCTTCAACTAGATTAGATCATAAAAAAGAAATCTATTCTGGTGGAGATGTTAAAGATAGTTATAACTTATTAGCAATAACTCCAGAATTTATTTATGATACTAGAGATAATGTAAGTGATCCAACAAAAGGACTTTATGCTGATTTGACATATGAAAAAGGGAAATTATTAGGTGATCGTAGAAAATACGATAGATTTGAAGCTGATTTAAGAGCATTCCACCCAGTAATAGGTAAGAAAAATATAATGGCATATAGAGCAGTTTGGGGATCAACAGGAAGTGGAACTCCAGATTCTATGAGATTTAGTGTTGGTGGAGCAGAATCAGTTCGTGGATATGAATATGGAGCATTTGACGGATACGATCAATTTTATGCAAGTATTGAAAATAGAACAAGATTTGGTAAAAATGGTGACGTTCAATTAGTTGCATTCTTTGATATAGGAAATGCTTGGCAAAAAGAAAGCATAAATGCTGCAGGAAGAAGAACATATTCGCCAGACAGAAAAAGTGCACATGATTTCAAAGACTTGAAAAAAGGATATGGAGTAGGACTTAGAATAAATACACCAGTTGGTCCATTAAGATTTGATTATGGTTGGCCAATGGATCCTGAAAAACCAGGTAAGAAAAAAGATAAAGGTAAATTCTACTTTAGCTTTGGACAATCATTCTAATATAATATCAAACAGGGAATTTATTTCCCTGTTAATTTTTTAAAATCAAAAATTTGGTATAAAAAAAGAAAAATTTTATTTAGAAATTTTTTTATGATTAACAAATAGTGATTAACAGACAAGAAAAAGAGGGATACACATGTATAATATAAAAGAAGTTGCAGAATTAATTAGTGGAAAAATAGTTGGAAATGAAAATTTAATTTTTAAAAGATTAGCTCCATTTTTTTATGCGACAGAAGATGAGTTGACTTTTGCAGCAGATGAAAAAATGTTGAAAAATATTGATAAATGTACTGCCGGTGCAATAATTGTTCCGCCGTTGGAAAATTTGCCGAAAGATAGAACGTATATTGTAGTTGAAAAAAATCCGAGAGAATTGATGCCAATTTTGCTTAACTTTTTTAAACCGAAAGTGAAACCGTTTGAAAAACCGATAGAAGATTCAGCAATAATTGATGAAACAGCGAGTGTCTCAAAAATTAATACATACATTGGACACAATGTAAAAATTGGGAAAAATGTTGTAATTTATCCTAATGTTTCGATTTTTGAAGGGACAGAAATTGGAGATGGGACAATTGTTTACTCAAACGTTACGATTAGAGAGTTTTCTAAGATTGGGAAAAAATGTATTTTTCAGCCAGGTGCAGTTATTGGATCTGACGGATTTGGATACATAAAAGTGAAAGGCGATAATGTGAAAATCGAGCAAATTGGACATGTTATCTTAGAAGATGAAGTGGAAATTGGAGCGAATACTTGCGTTGATAGAGGAGCGATTGGAGATACAATTATAAAAAAAGGTACAAAAATTGATAATTTGGTTCATATTGCTCATAATGATGTGATAGGTTCTAATTGCTTTATTATCGCACAAGTGGGAATTTCTGGAAGCGTGGAAGTTGGAGATAATACGACTCTTGCAGGACAAGTTGGAGTGGCTGGACACTTGAAAATTGGAAATAATGTTGTAATTGCTGCAAAATCAGGTGTTACAAATGATGTTCCTGATGGAAAACAAATGTCAGGATATCCTTTGAGAGACCACATGGACGATTTGAGAGTGAAAATGTCGATGGGAAAAGTGCCTGAATTATTGAAAACTGTAAGAAAATTGAAAAAGGAAATCGAAGAATTGAAAAAATAAATATTAGTGATTACTTTAATAAGAAAAAAATTCGTATTCCTATTGTAAAAAGTAATATTTTATGTTAAAAATAAATTATTATAAGAACCAAATGATTACACAAAAAAATATAAGATATTAATAAATTAATTAAAAATTTAAATAAAAGATAGGAGTGCGGTATGAAAAAAATATTATTAGGAATGTTATTGCTAATTTTCGCAGTTAGTTGTAGTCAAAAAAACCAGAATCAACAGTTTCAAAAATTTATTGATGGTATTAAACGTCAAAAAAATTGAAGAAACGTATAAAAAAATATGCGTTAGACAATAAATCAGAAAATGATTTAAAATTAGAATACAACAACAAATTTCAACAATTATTTTTTTGAAACATTATTCAAAAAAATATAGATTATAAAATTGAGAAAGTACATAAACAAGATGATGAAACATCAATTGTTACAGTATCTGTAGAAAATGTAGATGTTGAAAAAAAGTATTTTTTTGAAAGTTTATAAAAAAATATGTTAGATAGCACATTTTCTAGCGGAAATGCTAAATCTGTAGAAGACAGTTTCAAAGAAGAATTGGAATCTAAAGATGTTCCAAAAATCAAAAAAATGAAACACAATTTATTGTTAAGAAAACAAGCAATGGTTACAAAATTGATGTAACAGCAGAAAAATATCGATGTATTATTAGGAAAAATTCAATACGACATTTAGAAATTTGAATAAATTAGGAGAAAATGATTCACAACAATCATCAACTGAACCAAATTCAAGCAACGCTCAATTGCCAAAATCTGGTCCAAATGTAGCTCCGACTCAAGTTTCTCCAAATGGTGAAATAAACGGTATAACAAAAAAACTAAATTCAATTAACTGTCTTGTAAAATTTGCAAGGCAGTTTTTTTATGCAAAAAAAAAGGAATTAATAAAAAAAGACTTTTTTTATTTTTTTCTCGAATATTGTATAATAAATTATATTTTTAAAATTAAAAAAAGAAAAAAATTTATAGAAAGAAAAGGTAAGATAATGGAAAAAAAAGTCAAGAATAATAAGAGGAACGAGTAAATGTGCACGTTTTTTCGTTTGTGATACGACAGAGTTAGTTAAAGAAGCTAAAAAAATTCATGAGTTGGATCCAATACCAGCGAGAATTTTTGGAGAATTATTGACAGCGACTGTGATGATGGGAAAAGATTTAAAAGGAGAAAATGATTTAATTACTGTAAAAATAAATGGAGATGGACCGTTTGGAAATATGTTAGCGACTTCAGGGAAAAATGGAGATGTAAAAGGATATGTAAGCGGAAATCCATCTGAAGATATTTTTAAAATAATAGACGAAAATGGGAATTTCATAACTGATGAAAATGGAAAAATCAGATTTATCGGTGAAGGAACATTACAAGTAATAAAAGATATTGGATTGAAAGATCCGTTTTCTGGCGTAATAAAATTAGAAAGTGAGGAAATCGCTGACAATATAGCATACTATTTCTTGCTTTCGGAACAAATAAAATCAGTGGTAGCCTTAGGCGTTCAAATAGATGAAAATGGTGAAATTCAAAAAGCTGGTGGATATATGGTTCAGTTACTTCCAGGAGTAGAAGATGGATTTATTGATAAATTGGAAGATAAATTAAGACAAATTAGAAGTATTACTGAATTATTAAACGGTGGAATGAGCTTGGAGCAAATTGTAGAATTGTTGTACGAGGATATTACGGTTTTTGAAGAGGAAACTGATGTTGACGGAGCACATAAAAAAACTTATGTGGAAGATTATGAAATTTTGGAAGAAAGTGATATTGAGTACAAATGTAATTGTTCAAAAGAAAAATATTTGTCAGCAGTGAAAACACTTGGAGATGAACAAATTAATGAGATTTTAGAAGAAGAAGGAAAAATTCAAGTGGAATGTCATTTTTGTAGAAAAAAATATGAGTTTACAAAAGAGGATTTTTGAATAAAATTAATTTTTTTGAGAAAAAAATATAAATTTTGAAAATAAAAAGTTGTGAGTTATTTTGAAATGATAAAAAAAATAAATAAAATTATAAACTAATAAGGAGATGAAAAAAATGTCAAAATTAAGAGTAGGTGTAATACGTGGGGAGTTTTCGACTGAAAGAGAAGTGTCGCTAAAAAAACAGGAAGTGAAATTGTAGCAAATTTAAATAGAGATAAATATGAAGTTTTTGATATTGTAATTGATACTGAAAAGGAAGTTTATGAAAAAATAAAAGACTTGAATCTAGATTTTGCTTACATTGCTTTACATGGTGTATTTGGAGAAGATGGAAGAATACAAGCAATTTTACAAAGTTTTGGAATTGCTTACAGTGGGCCTGGAGTAATGTCGAGTGCAGTTTGTATGGATAAGGAATTTTCAAAAAGAATTGTGTCTGAATATGGAGTTAGAATTGCAAAATGGAAAAGTGTTCGTGTAGGAGAAACAGTTGATTTTGAAACAGTAAAAAAAGAATTAGGAGATCATCTTATAGTAAAACCAAATAATGGTGGTTCAAGTATTGGAGTAAGTTTTGTAGAAACTGAAAAAGAATTGAAAAAAGGATTAGAACTTGTATTTGGAATGGATAAAGAGGCTTTAATTGAAGAAGTATTGCATGGAGTGGAAATAAGTGTGCCAGTAATTGGTGGAAAAGTTTTCCCAACAATAAGAATCGAAGCACTTGCTGGAGATTACTTTGATTATGAATCAAAATATGCAAAAGGTGGAGCAAAAGAATACGTGTTTGAATTCCCAGAAAAAGTACAAGCTGAAATTAACAAATTTGCACAAGATAGCTATTATGGATTAAAATGTGAAGGATTCGCAAGAATTGACTTTATGGTAGTAAACGAAGAAACACCATATTTCATGGAAGTAAACACATCACCAGGAATGACAGCTGCAAGTTTATTGCCAAAAAGTACAGCTTCAAAAGGATATAGCTATTCAGAAACATTAGATTTATTAATTGAATCTTCATTAAAAGTGGAAAGATAAACTAAAGTAAATATTCATAAAGCAAGGGGACAAAACCCCTTGTTATCAAATATATCAAAATATGGAGGAAAATATGGAAAGAATAGCAAGTTTTACAGTAGATCATAAAAAATTAAACAGAGGAATTTATGTGTCAAGAATTGACGAAATTAATGGAAATTACATCACAACTTTTGATGTGAGAATGAAGTTGCCAAATAGAGAACCAGTAATAAACATCGCAGAACTTCATACAATGGAACATTTAGGAGCAACATTTTTAAGAAATCATCCAACTTGGAAAGATGAAGTTGTATATTTTGGACCAATGGGTTGCAGAACAGGATTTTATGTAATTTTAAAAGGAAAATTAGAATCAAAAGACATCATTGACTTAATGAAAGAACTTTACAAATTCATGGCAGAATTTAAAGGAGAAATCCCAGGAGCAACTGCAATCGAATGTGGAAACTATTTAGATCAAAACTTGGCGATGGCTAATTTTGAATCGAAAAAATTTTTGGAAGAAACTTTGGAGAATTTGACAGAAGCGAATTTGGTTTATCCTAGATAGAGAAATTTAAAAATAGAAGATTAGTTTGTTTTTTTAGATTTTTTTCAAATAATTAATATAAAAAAAGGAGATTTATGAAAAAAATACTGATTTTATTTTTTTAGTTGTTTTTTTCATTAAATTTTTTTCATTTGAATTAAAAAAAGAAAATTTAAAAAAATTGTAAAAAAATAAGAGTTTAAAAAAATATCGGAAGAAGAAATGAAAAATCAAAGTGAAAAAAATTGTTGAAATTTTTGATAAAGAAATTTTTAGATAGGATAGAAAGTCAAAATAAAGGAATTGAATATTCGGAAAATACTAATTTTTATAACTGGGTTTTTTTAAAGCGAATGTACACGATGTTTTTGATGAATAATAAAGTCTATGAAAAAAACAATTTATGAAATTGAAAAAGATTAACTTTATTTCAAAAAAATAAAGTGGAAGTAATTTATACTGAAAAAAATTACCGAATATTTTTTTAAAATTATGTTTTCTGAAGAATTTAATAAAATGCTAAAAAGATAAAGTTTTTAAAAGAATTAGGATATAAATTGGATAATGAAAAAAATTCAAAAAAATTATCCAATGAAGAAAGACTGAAAAGCAAATGCAATAATTTTGTCTGAATATCAAAATGAAATGATAAAGATATTAGATAATAATCAGTTTGAGTATATGACTAATAAAAAAATAAGATGATTTTTGGAAAAGAAAGAAAAAAAGGATGGGAATATAAAGATGAAGAGACATTAGAAACTGATGGACTTGATATTTTTTTGATTCTATGTTTAAAAAAATTTGGAAAAATAATTTGAATAAATGAGGATGAGGTATGAGGAAATGAAAAAAATATTAATATTATTTTTTTACTAACAGCAAGTCTTGGATTTTCAGCAAATTACAAGGTTGAAGTTAAGCCTAATGTGAAAAATTCAACAGTCAGAAATTGAAAAGAACAATTTGGAAATTGAAAAAGTTTTTGGAAAAATATAAAACGAGATACTCTTGAAGGAATAAAAGAGGTTGACAATCAGATTGCAGAACAAAAAGATGAATTAGGAGCAAGATTTTTTTGGCGAAATTTTTGAAAAGAATATATGAGAAATATGGAATATCGTATTAAGGAGATAAATTATAATTCTAGTTCAAGTGCAGATTTAAAATTTGTTTTTAAAAAGCACCAAAATTAAATTTTAATTCTCTTTTGGGAGATGAAGACCAAGAAAAAAAATAAATAAAACATTTGAGCAAAAAAACTGGAAAATCAATAAAATATTTGTCAAATGTTTCGGGGAAGATTTTTCAAAAGAAATGGATGCCAACCTTGATAGATATAATATCAAAAACGGTTTCAGATAAAATTAAGGATATAAAAGAATTTGATGAAAAAGAAGGAACTGTCGAAGCGACAAAAAAATTAATGGAAAATGGAATATTATAATGAATAATTTAAAATAGAAAATTTTAGAAAATTAATAAGATTGGAATTTTTTTAATATAAAAATTAAAAAAATTTTTTTGTAACAAAGGAAGGATTGAAATGGCAAAAAAATAATAGACACACATACACACATTTACGACGAGCAATTTGCAGAAGATTTTGATGAAGTTGTGGAACGGATTGAGGAGCAATTGGAAAGTGCTGTTGTTATTGGGTGTGATTTGGAAACTTCGCTTACGAGTGTGGCTCTTGCGAATAAATATCCGTTTATTTATGCGGTGATTGGAGTTCATCCTGTGGATATAAAAAAATATAATGATGAAGTAGAAAAAGAACTCGAAAGATTGGCATTGACTGAGAAAAAGGTTGTTGCGATTGGGGAAATTGGACTGGATTATCACTGGATGGAAGATCCGAAGGATGTTCAGATTGCTGGATTTAGAAAGCAGATGGAACTTGCTGAAAGAGTGAAAAAGCCTGTTGTGATTCATACGAGGGAAGCGTTGCAGGATACGATTAATGTTTTGAAGGAATATCCGAATGTTGGTGGGATTTTGCATTGTTATCCAGGATCGCTTGAGGCGGCAAAACCACTTTTAGATAGATATTATATCGGAATTGGCGGAACTTTGACATTCAAGAATAATAAAAAGACGAAAGAGCTTGTGAGAGAACTTCCTTTGGAAAAGATTGTCCTAGAAACAGATTGTCCATATTTGACGCCAGTTCCTTTTAGAGGGAAACGAAATGAGCCGATTTATACAAAATATGTGGCAGAAGAAATTGCTAGAATTAAGGAAATTTCAGTGGAAGAAGTTATAAGAGTAACTACGGAAAATGCAAAAAAAATTTATAGAATGAAATAAAGGAAAGGAAGTGCAGAGAATGGAAGAAAAAGTAATTTTAGAATGTAAAAAATTGAGAAAATCTTACAAACTTAATAATGCATTGAATGATATTGATCTTTCGATAAAAGGCAATAAAATTATTGGTTTGTTGGGACCGAATGGGAGTGGGAAGACGACTTTAATTAAGTTGGCAGTTGGATTATTGAAACCGACATCGGGAGAAATCTTGATAGATGGGAAACCAATTGGTGTGGAAACAAAAGAGATAATATCATATCTTCCTGATAGAGATTATTTGGACAAAAATCAAAATGTGGATTCATTGATTAAATTATTTGAGGATTTTTATCCTGATTTTAATAAACAGACAGCGTTGCAAATGTTTCAAGATTTGAAAATTGATACGACGAAAAAATTTAAAGCATTGTCGAAAGGGAATAGAGAAAAGGTTCAATTGATTTTGGCTATGAGTCGAGAAGCTAAATTGTATTTGTTGGATGAGCCGATAGCGGGAGTGGATCCAGTTACGAGGGATTATATTTTGAATACGATTATTAAAAATTACAATAAAGATGCAACTTTATTGATTTCAACTCACTTAATAAATGATGTTGAGAAAATTTTGGATGAAGTGGTTTTTGTAAATAATGGTGATATTTTACTTCATGATACAGTTGAAAACATTAGATCGAAAAATGAGAATAAAAGTATTGACGAATACTTTAGGGAGGTGTTCAAATAATGTTAAAATTATTTAAGTACGATTTTAGAGCGATAAGTAGAAGATTGATACCGTTGTATCTAGTTGGAATAGTAATAGGAGTTATTAATGTAATATGTTCAAGCATATTATCAAATATGCTAAGTGGCGATTATACTTCGAAGGCTCAAGAAGTAACATTTATGATATTGACAATTTTTAAAAGGCTTGTTGTCATTTTTCATTTTTTTATACTGAGTTCATATATTTCGATATTGACAATTTTTTTATATTAATCTCAAATTTTCATAGTTCAGTTTATGGAAACGAAGGTTATTTAATAAATTCATTGCCAATAGAATCAAAAGAAATTAATTTTTAGCAAAAATATTTTAACTTTTTTTATTTTTGGACATTTGTTTCAGGAATATTTTACTCAATTTTCTATATTGCAGGATTATTTTTCAAATGTGAATAAATATGAAAGAAAAGAGTTATTTGATCATTTTAATGAAGTAAAAGTAGAACTTTTTCGAAAGAATGGCAAGTTATCCACATATGTCAAAAATTATAGCTTTAATTATAATAGCGATAATTTGCTACATTTTGTATATTTTACTATATTCTTGGTACTACATGCTAAGTGTTACTTTCGCAAAATTTAATAAAATTAAATAAAAATAGTTGTTGGAATAATAACTTTTTTTCATTTGTAACGTAATTGTTATGATAATTTCAGTAACTTTAATGATTTCGAGAATTGTCAGTTTATCGAAAAATTGAAGGATCAGTATCTTCTGAAATACAAGTATTTAATGTACTAAGTACCCATGGAATAACATTGATGATTGCTTTGATATTATTGAATGTTGGTTCGTTTTTTTCTTGATAAATTATATTCATTCAAAGAAAATTGATTTAGAATAAGTTAATTGAATAAATAAAAAAAGAATGTGAATTTAAAAACCATTTTTTTGGAGATAAGTTCACATTCTTAATTTTATAGTAAAACTGCTTTTAAAAACTAAACTCAAAAACTATAACTATTTTTACTCAACTCTTAAATTTACGTAATTGTTAATAGTTTTTGAGTATAAAAAATCCTATAATATTCCTGGATATTTTACTCCGCCCCAGTTAACATTGTCTTTCATAACAGCAATTTCTTCTAAATTAACATCTCTCAATGCCCATTTTTTAAATTCTTCAAATCCTGTTCTGTCAACAATATAACCAATATGTTCTTTTGGCAAACTTCTGTCGATATATTCTTCTACATATTCGTATGTATTTTTTAAGATTTTGATAATTGATTCTTCATCCGCCCACAATAACCAATCTTCAGCAAGTCTAGGATTCTTTTTACCAGTTCTTCCCATAATTGTTAATTTGTAATATTTTTTAGAATCTCTTGTCCAAGCATTCATCGGACAGTTTAATACACATTCTCCACATCCAATACATCTGTCATGGTCTCTAACAGGTTTATAATTAACCATTTTTATTGCCCCTGTCGACAATTTTGTACATTTTCTTTCACACATTCCACAAGAAACACATCTTTGTGCATCAAAAACAGGTTTAGCCATTCCAATAATTCCAAAATCGTGCATTCTAACTTTTTGACAATCATTCGCACAACCAGTCAAAGCTACTTTAAAATGCAAATCATTTGGGAAAATAACTTTTTCAATCTTTTTAGCCAATTCAGTTGTATTGTATTGACCTTTTGGACAAACTTTGTTTCCGATACAAGCTGCCACATTTCTAGTACCAGCTGATTGATATCCTTCGTTTTCTCCTTTGTAATTAATTTCCAATTTTTCCATAATAGGTTGAACCATTTTATTAACTTTTTCAACATCTTTCCAGTCGATTCCTAATATTTCAAATCCTTGTCTAGTTGTGATATGAATTCTACCATCTCCATAAGTATTTGCAATATCATTAACCATTTCCATTACATCAGTAGTGATGCTTCCACCAGGAACTCTGACTCTCAAAGCAGTTTTATGTCTATCTTTTGTTACTCTAAAAGCGTTTTTCGTAACAACTTTTCTATTTATATCCATACTCATTGATTTTTCCTCCATCATTTTTTACTAAAAGCTCAGTCGCCACTTTCAAATTATATTTATTAATCAAGCAATTTTTGTGCAAAGCTGTAATTAAATACAGGTCCTTCTAAACAAATGTATGTTTCATCAATTTTACAGTGTCCACATTTTCCAACAGCACAAGACATTCTTCTTTCAAATGACACCCAAATTTGCTCTTTAGGAATATTTCTTTTTAATACTTCTAAGCAAGTGAAATGCATCATAATTGGAGGTCCAACAACTACAAATTCATAATCAGAAGTATCTTCAGGCAAGAATAAATCTGGAATATATTTAGTAACCATTCCTTGATTCATATCTTCCGCACCTTCATTGTTATCTAAAGTAATCAATACATCAAATTTTTCTTTCCATCTATCAAATTCATCTTTAAAAATCAATCCGTCAATATTTTTAAATCCAACAATGATTTTCAAAGATTTAACTTCTTCAGGATGTGCATAAAAATATTCAATTATTGGTCTTACAGGTGCAATACCACTTCCTCCAACAATCAAAATCACATTTTTATTTTTATATTTATCAATTGGAAACCCATTCCCGTAAGGTCCTCTCAAAAAGATTCTATCATTTTCTTTTAATTTAAAAATTTCATCAGTAACTTTTCCAACTTTTCTTATCAAAAAGTCAAGCCATCCTTCTTCTTCGTTAAAATTAGCAATAGAAATAGGAACTTCTCCAACACGAGGCAACGAAACTTGCATGAATTGTCCAGCACTAACTTTTCCCTTGTATTGTACTCTAAAAAGCCATTCCAAGTGAGTAACTTTTTCTACTTTTAATAATCTATGTACAGTTGGTAAATACACATTTTCAGTGTAATAAGAGTTAAAATTTTCTTCAATTGCTTTTTTCACAAGAGGTAAAGCACTTTCAGCGTAATTAGAATTATTCATTTATAGCAGCCTCCTTTTTTTCTTTAGAAATTCTTTTTAATTCAGCACTCAATTTATTGATGCAATTTGAGAAAGAGATGTACTCAGGACAAGCATCATCACATCTTCCGCATCCTGTACACATATTATATCCAAATCTTTTCTTAAAATCAGAAATTTTGTGCATTACTTTAAATCTCATTCTATCTCCATGTCTTTGTCTAAATGAGTGTCCACCAGCCATATCGGTAAATCCTTGAACATGGCAAGAAGCCCAAACTCTTCTTCTTTCTCCAACATTTTCTGTTTCGCTGTAAAAAATATCTTGTGTAGAAGTACAAGTACAAGTAGGACACACAAAGTTACATTTTCCACAAGCAATACATCTCTTATCGTATTCACGCCATAAATCCAAGTTTATAACATCTTCCAACTCAATATTATCAGGAATATCAACGTGAATTTCATTATCTTCAACAAATTCCATTTCAAATTCCTGTTTTCTATAATTTAATCTATCATTTGCAAAATAATTTATAAATTCTTCATCTTTAATATCTAAAAATATTTCTGAATCAGTAACTTTAATTCCAATATTGTAATCATCAGTTTTGTTAGTCCCCATATCCACACAGAAACAGTTTTCAAAACTATTAGGACAACCAAAAACAACAAATTTAACATTTTTCTCTAACTTTTTTTGTAGTAAATGTCCAAAAAAATTTATTATTCAAATAAATTTCGTCAACCCTTTTTCACAGAATGTAAGTCACAACTTCTCAAAAAAATCAAATATTTTTTTATTTTTTTCTTCGGGAACTTTTAACATTATCTTCAGTAAAATAAAACATTGTTTGAGTAATTGGTAACATTACTTCCTTTGCTGAAAAAAATTTGATTTTCTATTAAAACAAATATCTTCAACTTTATCAATTTTGTGATATCTAATAACAGATGTATCAGAGAAATTCCCAATACCAGGAACTTCTACGGGTGCATGAATTTCATATTCTTTTTTTAAAGCATCCAAAGCCTTATTAAAATTTGCATAATTTAAGCTAATTTTTCATTTTTTTCCTCCCTAAATTTATAAAATCTTTTTACCAAATGTAAAAAAATTTTTTTAGTATTACAGAACTGTAAATATTTTTTTAATTTGTAATTCTTTTTCACTAGGAGTATACCCCATTTTTAACTATATTAGGCAAGTAAAAGTTTTTTTATTTGGATTTCAAATAATTTACTTTTTAAAATAAAAAGAAGACTGGGAAATAAAGTAATTAACAAAGAAATTAATAACTTTATAATAAGACCAATTATAATATATAAAAAAATTATAAAAAAATTTTGCTAGAATTAAAAAAATTTACTTCAATTCGTGATAAAAAAACAAATTGCAAAAAAATAAAATAAGATGTGGTATAATTGACGCATAACGTTTGTTATTTATAGAGAAAGGAAGAGAAAATAGATGAAAAAAATGTATTAAAAATTTTTTTAATAAAAAAAGAATTTTTAATGGGATTTGTAACTTTATGGTTAGTAATTACAATTACGTTCTTTTTATTACATTTATTACCTGGTGATCCATTTCAAAGTGAAAAAGCGATACCACCAAAGATAAAAGAAAACCTAATGGCAAAATATCACTTAGATAAACCTTTAGGTGTTCAATATGTAGAATATTTGAAGAGCATTTCAAAAGGTGATTTAGGAATGTCAATGAAAGTTAGAGGAAGAACTGTAAATGATGTAATTGTAGATAGTTTTCCTGTGTCAGCAGATTTAGGAGCTAGAGCAATTATATTTGCATTAGTAGTAGGAATACCTTTAGGAATAATTGCAGCATTGAAGAGAGGGAAGTATCAGGATAAGATATCGATGGTAATAGCGATTATTGGGATATCGGTTCCGAGTTTCGTCCTGGCGGGATTGATGCAGAAATATGCAGTTGATTTCCATAATGGAATTTTGATTGATAAGCTGAATTTACCGCTGTTTAGAATTTTATTGTCAGGTTGGGATGATCCGTCGAAAAAAATATTGCCTGTAATTGCGTTAGGATTGTATACAGTAGCGTTGATAGCGAGATTGCTTAGAGATAAAATGATTGAGGTAATGGGACAAGATTATATTAGATTGGCAATAGCAAAAGGTGTAAAACCTAAAGATATAGTATTAAAACATGCATTAAGAAATGCAATTTTACCAATAATTACAATAATGGGACCAACAATAGCAGCGTTATTGACAGGTTCATTTGTAATTGAACAAATTTTTACAATTCCTGGATTAGGGAAATATTTCGTTCAAAGTATAAATGATAGAGATTATACGATGGTATTAGGAGTAACAGTATTTTATGCGATATTCTTGATTATAATGATGATTATTATGGATATTGTGTATGCGTTAGTAGATCCTAAAATTAAACTTGGAAAAGGAGATGAGGCGTAAGTATGTCAAATAGTACAAATGAAAAATATATTCCAACGGCAGAAGACTTTAAAATAGTTGGACCAGATACGGCTCAAAATGAGGTAATTTACAAACCAAGTTTAACATTTTGGCAAGACGGTTGGAGAAGATTTAAGAAAAATAAATTGGCGTTATCATTTTTAGCATTAACAGTATTTTTCGCGTTTTTAGCGATTTTTGGACAACATCTAACAAAATATTCGTACAGAGCACAAGATTTAACACAAAAATTCTTGAGTCCATCTCAAGGTATAAAAACAGGGCATTATTTAGGGACGGATAATTTAGGAAGAGATTTATTCGCAAGACTTTCTCAAGGAATTAGAATTTCAATGGAATTATCAATTGTAACAGCAATTATTTGTGTTATTTTTGGTACAGTTTATGGTGCGATTTCTGCATATTTTGGCGGAATAATCGACACAATTATGACAAGAATTGTAGAAATTTTAATGATAATTCCTTCAATGATTTACATAATTTTATTAATGGTTGTAATGGGAAATAGCGTAAAAACAATTATTATAGCGATGTCATTGACTAGATGGTTAGGATATTCATTGTTAGTAAGAGGGGAAGTTTTAAAAATTAAGGAAAGTGAATTTGTGTTAGCGTCAAAATCACTTGGTGGAAACTTTATTTGGATAACATTGAGACATTTAATACCAAATACATTAAGCGTTATAATTATTAGATTGACAACTGATATACCAAATATTATTTTTACAGAAGCATTCTTGAGTTTTATTGGATTAGGAGTACCAATTCCTCAAGCTTCATTAGGAAACTTAGTATTTGACGGATTCATAAATATGGATTCTTATCCTTACTTATTTATAATTCCAGCAGTTGTAATTTCATTGATTACATTGGCGTTTAATATTGTAGGAGATGCATTAAATGATGCGTTGAATCCTAAATTGAGATCGTAAAAAAACGACTTTAAACAAGCTTAAAATTAAAATTGGGAGAAATAGAAAATGAGCAAAAAACTATTAGAAGTTAATAATTTAAGTGTTTCGTTTAATACTTATGCTGGAGAAGTTCAGGCATTAAGAGGTGTTAGTTTCTCTGTAGATAGAGGTGAAACACTTGCAATAGTTGGAGAATCAGGGTCTGGGAAATCAGTTACTGTTCAAACAATTATGAAATTAATTCCGATGCCTCCAGGTGAAATAAAAGGTGGAGAAATCTTTTTTGATGGAGAAGATTTAGTAAAAGTTTCGGATAAAAGAATGATGGAGTTAAGAGGAGGAAGAATCGGAATGATTTTCCAAGATCCAATGACTTCGTTAAATCCTACAATTAAAGTAGGAAAACAAATTATGGAAGGTATTTTAATTCACAAAAAAGTGAGTAAAGCTGAAGCTAAGGCACAAGCAATTGAAATGCTTAGAAAAGTTGGAATACCTAAACCTGAAGAAAGATTTAATCAATATCCACATGAATTTTCTGGTGGAATGAGACAAAGAGCGGTTATTGCGATTGCACTTTCTTGTGAACCAGATTTATTGATTTGTGATGAGCCAACAACGGCATTGGATGTTACAATACAAGCACAAATATTAGAATTGATAAATAAATTGAAGAAAGAATTGAATATTGCAGTAATTTTGATTACGCATGATTTGGGAGTTGTTGCAGAAACAGCTGATAAAGTTGTAGTTCTTTATGCTGGAGAAATTAGAAGAAGCACCTGTAGTTGAATTATTCAAAAATCCAAAACATCCGTATACTTGGGGATTATTGAAATCATTGCCAAGATTGGATATGACAAGTGGAGAAAAATTAATATCAATTCCAGGGACACCGCCAGATTTATTGAAACCACCAGCTGGAGATCCGTTTGCAGCTAGATCAGAATATGCGATGAAAATAGATTACGAAAGAAAGCCACCAATGATTGATTTAGGAAATGGTCATTTGGTAAAATCGTGGCTTTATGTTGATGGAGCACCAAAAGTTGAATCGCCTTTTGCGAATAAAAATGTTGATAAAAAGGGAGATGAGTAAGAATGCCAAGTAATGAAAAATTAATTGAAATGAAAAATTTAAAAAAATATTTCCCTATGAAACAAAAACAAGTTTTAAAAGCGGTTGACAATGTAACGATGGATATTCATAAAGGAGAAATCTTGAGTTTGGTTGGAGAATCAGGTTCAGGGAAAACAACTTTGGGAAGAACAGTTAGTAGATTGTATCATAAAACGAATGGAGATATATTATTTGGTGGAAAACCTGTTGAAAAATACAGTATAAAAGAATTTACGAAAAAAGTTCAGATGATTTTCCAAGATCCACAAGCATCGTTAAATCCAAGAATGACCGTGGGAGATATTATTGCTGAAGGAATCGATATTCACAAATTGGCTAAAACTAAAAAAGAAAGAATGGAAAAAGTTTATAGCTTATTGGAAATTGTTGGATTGAATAGAGAACATGCGAATAGATTTCCACATGAATTTTCAGGAGGTCAAAGACAAAGAATCGGGATTGCGAGAGCTTTGGCAGTGGATCCAGAAGTGTTAGTGTGTGATGAGCCAATTTCAGCGTTAGATGTGTCGATTCAAGCACAAGTAGTAAATTTATTAAAGGATTTACAAAAAGAAAGAAATTTAACATTGTTATTTATAGCACATGATTTGTCAATGGTAAAATATATTTCAGACAGAGTAGCTGTTATGTATCGTGGAAAAGTTGTAGAATTAGGAACGCCTGAAGAAGTGTATAATAATCCAATTCATAGCTATACAAAATCATTAATTTCAGCGGTACCAATAGCTGATCCAACTGCAAAAAAACACGAAAAAGTTGGAGTAGACGAATCATATTTAAGAAGTCCAATGGGAGATGTCTCAGAAATTAATAAAATTCCTGAAGTGCCAGAATTGACAGAATATGAGCCAGGACATTTTGTAGAAACTTCTTTTTTGAAGGAAAATAAATTAATATAAACTTATAGTTTTAGAAAGAGAGAAAATTATGAAAAAAATTTTAGTAATTTTAACATTATTGATGTTTGTTCTGTCGTGTGGAAAAGCTGGAGGAAACGGAAAAACAGCTACATTTAACATGGAAGCAGAGCCATCATCTTTAGATCCACAACTTTTGACTGATATGGGTGGATTTATGATTACAGGACTTACTTACGAAGGACTTGTTAGATTGAATGAAAAAAATGAAGTTGTACCAGCAGGAGCAGAAAGTTGGGAAAAATCGAAAGATGGAACAGTTTGGACATTTAAATTAAGAAAAGGAATGAAATGGTCAAATGGTGATGCTTTGACAGCTAAAGATTATGTAAATGGGATGAAGAGAGGATTAGAACCTGCAACAGCGTCTGAATATGCATTTTTGATGTTTTACATTAAAGGAGCAGAAGATTATAACGCTGGGAAAATTAAAGATTTCAATCAAGTTGGGATAAAAGCTAAAGATGATTATACTATCGAATTTACTTTATCAAAACCAGCACCATTCTTTGATAAAACATTGGTTATGCCAGTTTATTATCCGATAAATGCGAAAGCATTGGATCAATTTAAAGATAAATATGCTACAGAAGCTAATAAATCTATCTACAGTGGGCCTTATACAATCGAAAAATGGACTCACGATAATGAAGTTATTTTGAAGAAAAATCCTAATTATTGGAATGCAGCAAACACTAAATTCGATACTTTGAAAGCATTGATGGTTTCAGACTTTAATGCTGCAACAAATTATTTTGAAAATAAAGAATTAGATTTAACAAAAATTTCTCTTGAGAAAAAAGCTTCTTATGTAGGAAAACCTGAATTAAAAGAAGTTCCAGATGGAAGAGTTTATTATTTAGCATTTAATACAAAAGCGCCAGGATTGAAGAATAAGAAAATTAGACAAGCGTTGTCATTGGCTATAGATAGAAAAAATTTAGTTAGTAATGTGTTGAATGGTTCAGGAATTGTAGCTTCAGGAGTTGTTTCTGAAGGAACAAAAGGAGAAAATGACGATTTCAGAAAAGAAGTTGGAGATCTTTATGCACAATACAAAAATGTGAATGTTAAGGCTTTATTTGATGAAGGATTGAAAGAAGAAGGATTGACTCCAGATAAATTGAACTTGACTTTGACAGTTGATGAAAAAGGAAGTGGAAAAAAAGAAGGAGAATTTTATCAATCTCAATGGAAAGAAAAATTAGGATTAGATGTAAACGTGGAAACTATTACGTATAAAGAAAGATTATCTAGAGCGAAATCAGGAGATTTCCAAATAGTAAGATATGCTTGGGGACCTGATTATGCTGATCCGATGACTTATTTAGAAATTTTCCAAACATCAGCTGGACAAATTAATGTTGCGAAATTTTCAGATCCTGAATATGACAAATTAGTTGAGTTTGCTAAAAAGGAACAAGACAATAAAGCTAGAATGGATGCTATGAAAAAAGCTGAAAAAATCTTAATGGATGATTTCCGTTATACAGGTCTTTACTATGAAGTGGCTACATACTTACAAAATCCACATTTAAAAGGTGTTGTTATAAGAGCAGTAGGAAATCCTATTGATTTCTATGCAGCATATAAAGATTAATTAGTAAGTCAAAAATATTTTTTTAAAAAAATATCTTGAAATTTGATGGAAAAAAATAGTAAAATATAAAAAAATAATATTAAGACAGAGGAGTTATTCAAGAAAAAAATAAAAAAATGTTTTTCGAGGTAACTCCTAAAAAAAGAGTATATATTTGTATAGGAAAATTTTAAAAAAATTTATAAGTTTGAATTTTAGTATAAATTTTATATATGAATTGATTTGTAAAAAAAATATTATTAATTTAAAATTTGAAAGGAAGTGTATAGAATGAAGAAAATTTTATTAGTAATAAGTTTAATTTTAGCATTCGCCTTATCGTGCGGAAAATCTTCTAATAGTCATGCATTATTATTAAACTTAAAAGAAGAAGGAAAATCTTATGACCCACAATTAGCAAATGATTCAACAGCAGAAATTGTTGATTCGTTGATAGGGGAGACATTAATTAGAGAAGGTGAAGATGGACAAGGAGTTCCAGGAGTTGCCGAAAAATGGGAAGTTTCAAAAGATGGATTAGTTTGGACATTCCACTTGAGAAAAAATGCAAAATGGTCAAATGGGGATCCAATTACAGCAAATGACTTTAGAGCTGGATGGTTAAGAGCGTTGAACCCTAATACAGCAGCAGAATATGCTTCAAAATTATTCCCAATAAAAAATGCAGAAGCATACAATAAAGGTGAAGTAAAAGAAGATGCAGTTGGAATTCAAGCTGTAGATAATTACACATTGAAAGTAACATTAGGAGCACCGTTACCATATTTTGATTCAGCAGTTAGATTGTATACATATTTACCAGTTAATACTAAATTCTTAAAAGAAGTTGGAGATAAATATATGACAAGTCCTAAAGATTCAATTTCTTCTGGAGCATATATTATTAAGTCTTGGACAAAAGATTCTGAAATAGTATTTGAAAAAAATCCTAATTACTGGAACAAAGATAATATACCTTTAGAAACAGTTAAAAATTAAATTTGTAGCAGATGAAGTCGCATTAAATGCGTTTAAAAAAAATAATGAAATTGATATAACTAATATTACAACAGAACAAGCTAAAGAGTATGCTAATGATAAAAGACTTAGAGTGGCAAAAGATGGATCTGTTTGGTATATGACTTACAATATGAAAAATAAAGTTTTAGCAAACAAAAAAATTAGACAAGCGTTATCATTGGCTGTAGATAGAGAAAAATTGATAACAGGAGTTTTAGATAATAAAGGAGAAGCAGCTTATACTTATACAACAAAAGGTGTTGGAATTTATGGAGTAAGTAAAGATTTCTCTGAAGAAGCAGGAAAAGTATTCCCAGCATATAATCCGCAAAAAGCAAAACAATTGTTAGCTGAAGGATTGAAAGAATTAGGATTAAAAAAATTACCAACATTGGAAATGATATTTAATACAACAGGAAGTAATAAAGCGATTGCTGAATTTATTCAAGAAAGTATGAAAAAGAATTTGGGAATTGACTTTAAAGTAACTGGTATTACTTTTAAAGAAAGATTAGCAAGAATGGAATCAAAAGATTATGAAATTGCATTGGCAGGATTTAATGGAGATTATCCAGACGCAGTAACTTATTTGGAAAGATTCGATTCAAAAGATGGAAATAACTATTCTCAATATGTAAATCCTAAATATGATGCAACATTGAAAATTGCTAAAAACTCTATGGATAAAGCAACAAGAGTTAAAGCGATGATTGAATTAGAAAAAATGATTGCTGACGATATGCCAGTAGGATTACTTTACTACAGAGCAAATAATAAATTAATCAATCCTAGAGTAAAAAGGAATTGTATTCCACCCAATTGGAATTGATTATTATTTAGGAAAAAAACTACTATTGGAAAATAGTGATGATTGTAATATTTAGAAAATTTTTAAATATATATGATGAAAAAGAATTATCTTAATTTTTTTAAGATAGTTCTTTTTTTGATTTTTATAGATGAATATAAAAAAATCATAAATGAATTTTTATTTTTTTATAATTATTTTTTTGCAAAATTAATTGAAATTTTTTAAAGTTTCAAGGTATACTATGTATTGTAAAGATTTATTAAGAGAAAGGAAGAAGAACAATGAAAAAAGTATTGTTAATTTTAGCGATGGCGACGATGTTCTTTGCATGTGGTGCAAAAGGTTCTAAAGGAAGTACCTTTTCATTAAATTTAGGAGCAGAACCAAAATCAATTGACCCTCAATTATCGACAGATATAGCAGGAGGAACAGTAAACGAATTACTTTCGGAAGGATTATTAAAAAGAACGCCAGATGGTAAACCAGATCCTGGAATTGCAGAAAAATGGGAAGTTTCACCAGATGGTATGAAATGGACCTTCCATTTAAGAGATGCAAAATGGTCAAATGGAGATCCAATTACAGCAAATGACTTTAAAGCAGCGTGGATAAGAGGATTGGATCCAAAAGTAGCATCAGAATATGCGTACATGTTATATCCAATAAAAAATGGAGAATTATTTAATAAAGGAAAAGTAACAGCTGACAAAGTAGGAATTAAAGTTGTAGATCCAAAAACATTAGAAGTAACATTGGAAGCACCAACACCATATTTTGCAGATTTAGTAACATTTAAAACTTATTCTCCAATTAATGAAAAATTCTTAAAAGCAGCTGGAGAAAAATTTGCTACAGAAGCTAACCAAACAATATCATCAGGACCATATGTAATGAAAAAAAATGGGTACATGATTCAGAAATAAAAATTTGAAAAAAATCCAAATTATTGGAATAAAGATAATGTAAAAGTTGATAACATTACATATAAATTAATACCGATAATTCAGTCGCATTAAATGCGTTTAAAAAAATAAAGAAGTTCAAGTAACTAATATTACTGCAGAACAAGCGAGAGAATATGAAGGTAAACCAGAATTGGTAAAATCAAAAGATGGTTCAGTTTGGTATATTTTACCAAATTTAAAAAATAAATTCTTAAGTAATTCAAAAATTAGAAAAGCAATTTTGTTAGCAGTAGATAGAGATGAATTAGTAAAATCAGTATTAAATGGAACTGGAGAAAGTGCTAGAACATTTGTTCCATCAGGAATTGGAATAAAAGGTATTTCAAAAGATTTCCCAGAAGAAGTTCCAACTTCAATTGAAAAATACAATCCACAAAAAGCTAAACAATTATTTGCTGAAGGATTGAAAGAATTAGGAATGACAAGTGCACCAACATTGGAAGTACTTATAAATGATTCTGGAAATAACAAACCAGTTGCTGAATTTGTTCAAGAATCTGTAAGAAAAAATTTAGGTTTAAATCTTAATGTAAAAGCAGTTACATTCCAAGAAAGAGTTTCGAGAATGGCTTCAAAAGATTTTGATTTAGTATTAGCAGGATGGTCAGGAGACTTTAAAGATCCAATTACATATTTAGACTTGTTTGTAACAGGTGGAGGACAAAATAGAGGTTCTTACTCAAATCCTCAATACGATGCATTAGTTAAGAAAATAAAATCAACAGCTGACCCTAATGTAAGAATACCAGCAATGATTGAATTAGAAAAAATAATAGCTGATGATACTCCAGTAGCAGTATTATTCCAAAGAGAAAAACCTTACTTGATGGATACAAAAGTTCAAGGATTGAAATTTACTGCAATCGGTGGAGAATATTACTTTAAAAAAATTTATCAATGAAATAATTTAATAATTTAGAAAAAAAGTTGGTGAAACAAAATTTGTTTTTGCCAATTTTTTTGAATAAATTTATTGTAGATATAAAATTGTGATGATATTGAAGTTGTAAATATATGATTTTTTTATTATATTTTGTGATAGAAATTGAATATAATATTTATATATATAATATATTAAATAATTAAAAATATAGTTAATAACAATAGAAAAAAATATTAAAAAAATAAGGTATAATAAAGTATATTATTAAATCTAAGAAGAAGGAGAAAGTAGAATGAAAAAAATGTCGGTATTATTAGCATTAGTGCTAATGTTTGTTTTATCATGTGGCGGACATGGAAATAAAGGTAAAGAACTAGTATTGAATCTAGGGACAGCACCAACTTCAATTGATCCGCAAATTACTACTGATATCGCAGGTGGGACAGTAGATGATTTGTTAATGGAAGGATTATTGAGAAAGATAAAGATGGGAAATCAGTTCCAGGAATTGCAGAAAAATGGGAATCAACTCCAGATGGATTAAAATGGACATTCCATTTAAGAGATGCAAAATGGTCAAATGGAGATCCAATTACAGCAAATGATTTTAAAGCAGGTTGGTTAAGAGCGTTAGATCCTAAAACAGGAGCTGAAAATGCTTATTTGTTATTTATGATTAAAAATGCAGAAGAATTTAATAGTGGAAAAGCAACAGCTGATCAAGTGGGAATTAAAGTTGTAGATCCTAAAACTTTAGTAGTAGAATTGAAAACACCAACACCATATTTTGATGATTTGGTAACATTTAAAGCATATATGCCTTTGAATGAAAAATTCTTTAAAGAAAAAGGAGATAAATATTTTGCAGAAACTCCAGATAACACAATTTCATCAGGTCCATATGTTTTGAAAAAATGGACTCAAGATTCAGATTTGAAATTTGAAAAAAATCCTAATTATTGGGATGCTAAAAATGTAAAAACTGATGCTATCACATTGAAATTGACTGAAGATACAACAGCAGCGTTTAATGCATTTAAAAATAAAGAATTAGATGTAACAAAAGTAACTTACCAACAAGCTAAAGCGTATAAAGGGAAACCTGAATTAGTAAATGCTGCAGATGGTGGAATTTGGTACTTATTGTTAAATAATAAAGTAAAACCTTTGAATAATGCGAAAGTAAGACAAGCGTTGCAATATGCTATAAATAGACAAGAATTGATTTCTAAAGTATTAGAAGGTTCAGAAAAAAATACAAATACATTTACTCCAAGTGGAGTTGGAATTAAAGGGTTAAAAGGAGACTTTGCTGAAGAAGTTCCTACAAAAATACCAGAATTTAATGTAGCAAAAGCTAAACAATTATTGGCTGAAGGATTGAAAGAAGAAGGAATGACTAAAATGCCAGAATTGGAAGTAATTTTTGCTGATACAGGAAGTACTAAAATGATTGCTCAATACATTCAAGAAAATTTGAGTAAAAATTTAGGAATTAAATTGAATTTACAAGTTGTAACAGGAAAAGAAAGAATTAGTAGATCTAAACAAAGAAATTACCAAATTGCAATCGCTAACTGGACAGGAGATTTCAAAGATCCAATTACATATTTAGATATTTTTGAAACAACTAATAAAGGTGCAAATCGTGGAGATTTTTCAAATGCTGAATATGATGCGTTGTCTAAAAAAGCTAAATCTACAGCTGATCCAGCAGTTAGAGTTCCAGCTATGATTAAAATGGAAAAAATAATTTCTGAACAAACACCAGTAGTTGTATTATTCCAAAGACAAAAAAATTATTTGGTAAATCCTAAAGTAAAAGGACTTGGATTTGTAGCAATTGGTGGAGAATTTAACTTTAAAGATTTAGAAGTTAATAAATAATTTATTTCTTGAATTTTTTTGAAAAATAAATTTGAGGAATAGGAAAAGTTGGCAAGACATTGAATTGTTTTGTCAATTTTTTTGATTATATGATATAATAGTTACAATACAAAAAGTTATAAAATATAAATACGATTTTTATAAATAGAGAAAAATTTAGAGAGGAGAGAAAATGAGAAATTATGATGTTATTGTCGTGGGAGCAGGGCATGCTGGAGTAGAGGCGGCTTTAGCTTCAGCGAGATTAGGATTGAAAACAGCTGTTTTTACAATAACACTTGATAATATTGGTGTGATGTCTTGTAATCCATCAGTTGGAGGTCCAGCGAAAAGTCATTTGGCGAAGGAAGTTGACGCTCTTGGTGGAGAAATGGGAAGAAATATGGACAAAAGTTTTGTTCAAATGAGAATTTTGAATACGAAGAAAGGTCCAGCAGTAAGGTCTTTACGGGCACAGGCTGATAGAAAAATTTATGCGAGGGAAATGAAGAAAACTGTTGAAGCACAAGAAAACTTGGATACAGTTCAAGATATTGTAACAGAATTAGTTGTTGAAAATGGAGAAATTCGAGGAATTAAAACGAAAACTGGAATGGAATTTTCAGCAAAGGCTGTTGTAATTGCTTCTGGGACATTTTTGCGAGGATTGTTGTATATTGGAGATAAGAGAGTAAAAGGTGGAAGAATGGGAGAATTGTCAGCTGATGATTTGACAGGTTCATTGGAAAAATTAGGATTTAAAATGGGAAGATTCAAAACAGGGACACCGCCTAGATTGGATATTCGTACATTGGACTTGGAAAAATTGGAGGAACAGCCTGGAATTACGGGGATTCCATTGAAATTTTCAATGAGAACTTCTGATGAGGAAGTTACTGAAAAGCCACAATTATCTTGCTATTTGACTAGAACGAATGCTAAGACGCATGAAATAATATTGGGAAATTTAGATAAGGCACCGATGTATAATGGAAGTATTGCGAGTACTGGTCCGAGATATTGTCCTTCGATTGAAGATAAAGTTGTAAAATTTAATGATAAGGATAGTCACCATTTGTTTTTAGAGCCAGAAGGTTTTGAGACTACGGAAGTGTATATTAGTGGACTTTCTACGAGTTATCCTGCAGAATATCAGCAAAAAATTGTGAATACGATTGAAGGTTTGGAAAATGCACATATTATGAGATATGGATATGCGGTTGAATATGACATTGTTGATCCAAGTGAGCTTGATTATACGCTTGAGACACGTAAAGTTAAAGGACTTTTCTTGGCAGGGCAAGTTAATGGAACAAGTGGTTATGAAGAAGCTGCGGCACAAGGTATTATTGCTGGGATAAATGCGGCTTTGAAGGTAAAAGGTGAAGAACCATTGATTTTAGATAGAGAAACTTCATATATTGGGACAATGATTGATGATTTAATTAATAAAGAATTATTTGAGCCATATAGAATGTTTACAGCAAGATCTGAGTATCGTTTGATTTTACGTGAGGATAATGCGGATATTCGTTTGTCAGAAAAAGGTTATAAAATTGGATTGTTGGATAAGAAATATTACGATAAAGTTTTAGAGAAAAAGAAAAATGTTGAAGAAACAATTGTAAAACTTGAAGATACGAAATTGGGAACTAGTAATAAAAGATTAGTTGAAGTTTTGGAAAAATATGGAGAATCGTTGAAAAGTGGGACTACTTTGAAGGAAATTTTGAGAAGACCGAAAGTAACTTACGAAGACATTAAATATATTGCAGAAGTTATTGAAAATGGACCTCAGTTGACATTTGATGCGGAAACTGAATATCAAATTGAAGTGCAAGTTAAATATGAAGGTTACATTGCGAAGGCGATGCAAGTGATGGAAAAACACAAGAAACTTGATGATAAACAAATTCCAAAAGATTTTGATTATGATGCGATGAAAGGGATTACGCGTGAAGCTAAACAAAGATTGAAGGAAGGCAGACCTTACAATGTTGGTCAGGCATCGAGAATGTCTGGAGTAACACCAGCGGATATTTCGGTTTTATTGATGTATTTGGATGGAGTTTTAAAATAGGAATTTTAAAAAAATTTTTAGTTGGAAACAGATAAATAAATATAGTAAAAAAATTTTTGTGTAAATAGAAAATAAATTATATTTATTTAAAGTGATTTAGATTAAAAAAATATAAAAAAATAAAAGAAAAGAGAAATTGAAGAGAAAAAAATTATGGAAAATGAAAAAAATATTTTGAAGAATTACTTACAAAAATCAAGTATTGAAGTGAATGATGAAGCAAAAGGGAAAAATGTTGAATTTTTTTGGAAATGCTGTATGAAAAAAATCAAGTTATGAATTTGACGGCGATTAGGGATAAAGAAGGAATGTTAGAGAAACATTTTATAGATTCGTTATTGTTGACAAAAGTTATTAAAGATGAGGAAAAGTCGTTTATTGATGTTGGAACGGGAGCTGGTTTTCCAGGATTGGTTCTTGCGATTTTTTATCCAGAAAAAAACTTTTTGTTAGTGGATTCTGTTAGAAAAAAATTGAATTTATAAATGAAGTTATTGAAAAATTAGGATTGGAAAATGTGAAAACTAGTTTTGAGAGAGCTGAAGAATTGATTAAAGGTAAAAGAGAGACATTTGATGTGGCACTTTGTAGAGGAGTTGCTAATTTGAGAATAATTTTAGAGTACATGATTCCGTTTATTAAAATTAATGGAAGATTTTTGCCACAAAAATTGAATTTGAATGAGGTTGAAGAGTCTGGAAATGCGTTAAAACTGTTGGGATCGACAATTGAAGAAATTCATAAATTTAATTTGCCAAAATGTGGTGACGAGAGAATAATTTTGGAAATTGTGAAGAATAAGAAGACGCATGAGAAGTATCCTAGAAAAACTGGAATTCCAGCAAAAAAACCTTTGTAATTACAACTTTTTTTATCATTACAAAAAGAAAAAATAAATAAGAGAGGAAAAATATGAATAAACCAATAAAATATACGCTTGAAGTAAAAGATGGCAATGCTAGAGCAGGTGTAATTGAAACACCACATGGGAAAATCGAAACGCCTGTATTTATGCCAGTTGGAACGCAAGCGACAGTAAAAGCAATGACAAAAGAAGAGTTAGAGGAGATTAACTCACAAATAATTTTAGGAAACACTTATCATTTGTATTTGAATCCAGGAGATGATTTAGTAGATGATTTTGGAGGATTACACAAATTTATGAGATGGGATAGACCAATATTGACTGATAGTGGAGGATTTCAGGTGTTTAGTTTGGGTTCGTTGAGAAGAATAAAGGAAGAGGGAGTGCATTTTAGATCGCATTTGGATGGATCGAAACATTTTTTGTCGCCTGAAAAATCAATTTCAATTCAAAATAATTTAGGAAGTGACATCATGATGGTGTTGGATGAGTGTCCTCCAGGAATGTCTTCGAGAGAATATTTGATTCCTTCGATTGAAAGAACTACAAGATGGGCTAAAAGATGTATTGATGCTAATAAAAACAAGGACAGACAAGGATTATTTGCAATAGTTCAAGGTGGAATTTACGAAGATTTGAGGGATAAAAGTTTTGAGGAGCTTTCTAGATATGATGAGGATTTTGCAGGATATGCTTTGGGAGGACTTGCAGTTGGAGAGCCACGAGAAGATATGTATAGAATTTTAGAATACATTACGCCAAAATTACCTGAGAATAAACCAAGATATTTGATGGGAGTTGGAGAGCCGTTGGATATGCTTGAAGCGGTTGAATCTGGGATTGATATGATGGATTGTGTGCAACCGACAAGAATTGGAAGACATGGAACAGTATTTACAAAATATGGACGTTTAGTTATAAAAAATAAGGCTTATGAATTGGATGACAGACCTTTGGATGAGGGATGTGACTGCTACGCTTGTAAAAATTATACGAGAGGGTATATTAGACATTTATTCAAAGCGAAGGAAATTTTAGGGCAAAGATTGGCGACTTATCATAATTTGCACTTTTTGATAAAATTGATGAATGATTCGAGAGAAGCTATAAAAGAAGGTAGATTTAAGGAATTTAAAGATGAATTTATAAAAAATTATACACAAGGAAAAGAAAGTGAGTGGATAATCCCGAAAAGAATACCAGCAACAAGAGATAATACAAGATAAAATTTTACAATGAGAGAATATCTCATGATGAGGGTGTATTTTTTGTAACTAACTAAAAGAAAGGGAAATAATGAATTATAAAAAAATTATTTAAAAATATTCAAAAATAGCTAGAAAATTGGAAAAAGCGGATAAAGTTTTTAAAAATGGGTTTGTTTTGAATGTTTTTACAGAAGAAATAGTAAAAGCGGATATTGCGATTAGTGACGGGATTATTGTTGGAATTGGCGAGTATTCGGGAAAAGAAGAAATAGATATTACTGGGAAGTATGTTGTTCCAGGATTTGTGGATAGTCATTTACATTTGGAGTCTACGATGGTGAGACCGATTGAGTTTTTGAAGGCGGCAGTAAAAGCAGGGACTACTACTTTTATTGTGGACCCTCATGAAGTTGCAAATGTATTAGGAACAGATGGGATTGATTATATTATTGGGCAAACTGAAAATGTTCCTGCAAATGTGTTTGTAATGATACCGTCTTGCGTTCCAGCTGTTTCATTTGAAGATAATGGTGCAACTTTGTTGGCAGAAACAATGGAGAGATACCTTTCAAATCCAAGAGTTTTGGGATTAGCAGAAGTTATGGACACAAATGCTGTTTTAAATGGCGAAAAAAACATGATGGAAAAATTAGAAATGTTTAAGGAAATGAATATTGATGGACATTCTCCAGCTTTGACAGATGAAGAATTGGCGGCATATGCTTTGGCAGGGATAAAAAATGATCACGAGGCTTGTACTTACGAATATGCAAAAAAACAGATTGAAAATGGATTGTATGTATTGATTAGAGAAGGAAGTGCAGCAAGAAATTTAGAGGCGATTGTGTCGGGAATTGTTGCAAATAAGGCTTCTACAGAGAGATACTGTTTTTGCACAGATGACAAGCATGTGGAGGAAATTCATAGAGAAGGGCATATTTGCTACAATATTAGAAAGGCGATTAGTATTGGGTTAGAACCGATAAAAGCGTATAAAATGGCGACAATTCAGGCTGCACAGGCTATTAGAAAAGATAGAGAAATAGGAGCGATTGCACCTGGATTTAAAGCGGATTTTGTGGTATTGAAGGATTTTGAAAATGTTGAAATTGAAAATGTGTATTTTGAAGGACAAGATGTGAATGAGATTTTTAAAAAGGAAATTGAATTTCCTGAATGTCCAGAGCATTTGAAAAAAACGGTTCATGTAAAAGATTTTGATGCAAAAAAAATTGAGATTGAGTTGGAAGATGAAAATACTGAATTTCCAGTGATTGAGATTATAGAAGGGCAAATTGTTACGAAAAAAGTTTGCGAGAGAATTCCAGCAAGAGAGAATAAATTTGTGCCAAATCAGGAATATAATAAACTTGTGGTTGTGGAAAGACATAAAAATACTGGTAAAATTGGGGTTGGAGTGTTAAAAGGATTTGGTATAAAAAATGGTGCGATTGCGTCAACAGTGGCTCATGATTCACATAATATTGTGGTTGTAGGAGATAACGACAGGGATATTGAAATTGCTGTGAAGGAATTGGCTAAAAAACAAGGTGGATACACAATTGTGGAAAATGGAAAAGTTGTAGATACGTTACCGCTTGTAATAATGGGCCTTATAAGTGATGAACCAAGTGAAAAAGTCAATGAAAAATTAGAAAAAATGTTGGAATATTCTAAAAAAATGGGAATTAATCCGAATATTGATCCATTTATTAATCTGTCGTTTTTAGTATTGCCAGTTATTCCAGAGATTAGAGTGACTGCACGAGGAATTTTTGACGTAACTTTGAATAAGTTTCTTTAAGAAAAAAGACTAAAAAAAGTAAAATTGACAATAGATATGGATTTCTTGTATAATGAGGGTATTATGGACAAATTAGAAGATTTTTTGAGATACTCGGTGCTTTTTTTGTATTATGGTGAACTTTTTTCAAAGAAACAGAAGCAATATTTGGAGTTGTATTTGGAAGAAAATAGTTCGTTTACAGAAATTGCGGAGAAGTATGGAGTTACGAGGCAGGCAGTTTTTGATAATATAAAAAGAGGTTTTAAGCAGCTTGAGGAATATGAGAGTAAGCTGAAAATATTTGAGAAAGAAAAAGAATTGAAAAAAAGATTAGAAAATTTAAAAAGTAATTTTACGAAAGAAAATTTAGAAAAAATAATAAAAGATTTTGGATATGATGAGGTGAATTAATGTTTAATGGATTAGGAGACCGTTTTAAAGATATATTTAAAAAGGTAAGTGGTCAAGGAAAATTAACTGAAGGAAATATGAAGGATGCGCTTCGGGAAGTAAGATTAGCATTATTGGAAGCGGATGTAAACTACACAGTTGCTAAAAGTTTTGTTGCAAAAATTAGAGAAAAAGCGTTGGGAGAAGAAGTAATTAATGGTGTAAATCCGACTCAGCAATTTATAAAAATTGTAAATGATGAATTAGTAGAAGTTTTAGGTGGGACAAATGTAGCTATTGCTAAAGCTGATAAAAATCCTACGATTATTATGCTTTGTGGACTTCAAGGAGCTGGGAAAACTACTTTTTCAGGGAAATTGGCAAAACATTTGAAATCAAAAGGAGAGAAACCGTTTTTGATAGGAGCGGATGTTTACAGACCTGCAGCGAAAAAACAATTGAAAGTGTTGGCTGATCAGATAAAAGTGCCTTCATTTACGATTGAAGATAGTACAGATGCGTTGGAAATTTGTAGAAAAGGGATTGAGGTAGCGAAGGAAGAACATGCAACTTATGTGATTTTGGATACAGCTGGAAGATTGCACATTGATGAAGAATTAATGAAGGAATTACAACAAATTAAATCAGAAGTCAAACCGCATGAAATATTGTTAGTTGTAGATGGAATGACTGGACAAGATGCTGTAAATGTAGCAAAATCGTTTAATGAAGAATTGGAAATCACGGGAGTTGTTCTTACAAAATTAGATGGAGATACTCGTGGTGGAGCTGCATTGTCAGTAAAAGAAGTTGCTGGAAAACCAATAAAATTCATAAGTGAAGGTGAAAAATTAGATGATATCGCACCATTCCATCCAGATAGATTGGCTTCAAGAATTTTAGGAATGGGAGATGTTGTTTCTTTGGTTGAAAAAGCACAAGAAGCAATTGATGAAAAAGAAGCTAAAAAGATGGAAGAAAAATTTAGAAAAAATCAATTTGATTTTGAAGATTTCTTGAAACAATTTAAAATGATTAGAAAAATGGGGTCAATTGCTGGAATTATGAAGATGATACCAGGTGTTGATACAAGCATGATTGACATGGGAATGGCTGAAAAAGAAATGAAAAAAGTCGAAGCAATCATTTGTTCTATGACTGTTCAAGAAAGAAGAGATCCAAAAATTTTGAAAAATGGAAGCAGAAAAGCTAGAATTGCCAAAGGAAGTGGAGTTACAGTAAACGAGATAAATAAATTAATCAAACAATTTGAGCAAATGAAACAAATGATGAAAATGTTTAATAGTGGCGGATTTCCTGGTTTAGGTGGCGGAATGCTAAGAGGTCGTAGAAAATAGAAAAATTTGAGGGGGACTTTTTATGGAAAAAATCAAGAGAAAAAAGTTACCAATTGGGATATCGAATTTTAAAGAAATAATTGAAAAATAATTACTACTATGTTGATAAAACTAATTTTATTGAGAGTATTTTGGAAGAAGGTTTCAAAGTAGAATTATTCACTCGTCCAAGAAGATTTGGAAAGACCTTAAATATATCAATGTTAAAACTATTTTTTTCAATATTGAAAAATAAAGAAGAAAATCGAAAATTATTCGAAAATTTGAATATTTCTAAAAGTAAATATTTTTGAAAAAAACAGGGTAATTATCCAGTGATTTCGATTTCGTTTAGAAATTATGGGGAGAAAGACTGGGAAAATGGGTTTAAGATAATAAAACAATTAATCGGAGATTTGTATACTGAACATAAGTTTTTGATTGAAAAAATGGATGAAATTGAAATTGAAAAATTTAATTCGATCAGAAGAGAATCAAATAAAGGAAATTGGAAAAAAATTCGTTATTAAACTTGACGAAGTATTTGTATGAATATTATGGAAAAAAAGTAGTCATTTTAATAGATGAATACGACCAACCAATAATAGATTCCTACGTAAAAGGCTACTACGAAGAAGCAATCGACTTTTTCAAAAGTTTTTACGGAAGTGTTTTGAAAGATAACGAATACTTAGAATTAGGAGTAATAACAGGTATACTACGAGTTGCAAAGGAAAATATTTTTTCAGTGCTTAAATAATTTAAAAGTTCATACAATTTTGAATGATAAATTTACAGAATATTTTGGAATTATTGAATCAGAAGTTGAGCAAGCATTAAAGGACTTTAATTTGGAATACGATTTGAAAGATGTTCAAAAGTGGTATAACGGCTATTTATTTGGTGATATTCAAGTCTATAATCCATGGTCGATTATTAATTTTTTAGATGAGAAAAAATTAAAACCATATTGGGTAAACACGAGCGGAAATGAGCTTATTAAATTATACTTGAAACGATTAAAAAATGAGATTTTCAATGATTTTTCTAAATTGTTGAATAAGGAGAGCATTCTAAAGAGAATAAATGACAACATGACTTTTGGGAATTTGGAAGCAAATTTCAGTCGAAATATTTGGAATTTGTTTTTTCATAGTGGATATTTGACTTTAGCTGAAAAATATGATGAAGAGGAAGATGATGTGTTCTTGAAAATTCCAAATGAAGAGATTTTAAGAATGTTTTCAGAAATGTTTATTGATGTATATTTTGAGGATTATGACAAATTTTCAGGAATGACTTACGCACTAAAAACAGGAGATGTTGAAACTTTTAAATTTGAAATGAAGCGAATTTTGTTAGAAAATACTGGGATATTTGATGTAAGTGGTATTTACAAGGAGCAGTTTTATCATGGATTAATGCTTGGGTTAATTTTAAAATTGAGGAGAGAATATGAAATTACGTCAAATAATTTTTCAGGAAAAGGTCGATACGATTTATTATTGAAACCTAGAAATCTGTTAAGAAGAGATGAAGGGATAATATTTGAGTTAAAAGTTGTTAATGTAAAGGAAGATTCTAGTTTGGAAGAAATTCAAGAGAAACTAAAAAGAGAATGTGAAATTGCATTGAAACAAATTGATGATAAAGAGTATGTCGCGGCATTGAGAAATGCTGGGATAGAGAAGGTTTTAAAGATTGGATTGGCTTTTTGTGGGAAAGAGTTTGAGGTTAGGTTTGAGAGAGAGAATATTTGATAATAGTTTTGGAAAAAGAAAAAGGGGAGAATTTTATGGGAAAAAATGAGAGAAAACGGTTACCAATTGGGATATCGAATTTTAAAGAAATAATCGAAAATAATTACTACTATGTTGATAAAACCAATTTTATTGAGAGTATCTTGGAAGAAGGTTTCAAAGTAGAATTATTCACTCGTCCAAGAAGATTTGGAAAGACCTTAAATATATCAATGTTAAACTATTTTTTTCAATATTGAAAAATAAAGAAGAAAAATCGAAAAATTATTCGAAAATTTGAATATTTCTAAAAGTAAATATTTTTGAAAAAAACAGGGTAACTATCCAGTGATTTCGATTTCGTTTAGAAATTATGGGGAAAAGGACTGGGAGAATGGGTTTAAAACTATAAAAACGGTAATTTCGAATACATATGATGAGCATAAAATTGTAATGGAAAATTTAGATAAAAGGGAGTTAAAGAAATTTGAGGATATTTGGTTGGAAAATGATGAGGGAGATTGGAAAAATTCGTTATTAAACTTGACGAAGTATTTGTATGAATATTATGGAAAAAAAGTAGTCATTCTAATAGACGAATATGATCAACCAATAATAGATTCCTACGTAAAAGGCTACTACGAAGAAGCAATTGACTTTTTCAAAAGTTTTTACGGAAGTGTTCTAAAAGATAATGAATATCTGGAATTAGGGGTAGTAACAGGCATATTACGAGTTGCGAAGGAAAATATTTTTTCAGGCTTAAATAATTTAAAGGTTCATACAATTTTTAAATGATAAATTTACAGAATATTTTGGAATTATTGAATCAGAAGTTGAGCAAGCATTGAAAGACTTCAATTTAGAATACGATTTGGTAGATGTTCAAAAATGGTACAATGGCTATTTGTTCGGCGATATTCAAGTCTATAATCCATGGTCGATTATTAATTTTTTTAGATGAGAAAAAAATTAAAACCATATTGGGTAAATACGAGCGGAAATGAGCTTATTAAATTATACTTGAAACGATTAAAAAAATGAGATTTTTCAATGATTTTTTTCTAAATTATTGAATAAGGAGAGCATTTTAAAGAGAATAAATGACAACATGACTTTTGGGAATTTAGAAGCAAATTTCAGTCGAAATATTTGGAATTTATTTTTTCATAGTGGATATTTGACTTTAGCTGAAAAATATGACGAAGAGGAAGATGACGTGTTTTTAAAAATTCCAAATGAAGAAATTTTAAGAATGTTTTCAGAAATGTTTATTGATGTGTATTTTGAGGATTATGACAAATTTTCAGGAATGACTTACGCGCTAAAAACAGGAGATATTGAAACTTTTAGGTTTGAAATGAAGCGAATTTTATTGGAGAATACTGGGATATTTGATGTAAGTGGAATTTACAAGGAGCAATTTTATCATGGATTAATGCTTGGGTTAATTTTGAAATTGAGGAGAGAATACGAGATTACATCGAATAACTTTTCTGGGAAAGGTAGATATGATTTACTATTGAAACCTAGAAATCTGTTAAGAAGAGATGAAGGGATAATATTTGAGTTAAAAGTTGTTAATGTAAAGGAAGATTCTAGTTTAGAAGAAATTCAAGAGAAACTAAAAAGAGAATGTGAAATTGCATTGAAACAGATTGATGATAAAGAGTATGTTTCGGCATTGAGAAATGCTGGGATAGAGAAGGTTTTAAATATTGGGTTGGCTTTTTGTGGGAAAGAATTTGAGGTTAGGTTTGAGAGAGAGAAAATTTAATAATAGTTTTGTAAAATATAAAAAGGGGAGAATTTTATGGGAAAAAATGAGAGAAAACGGTTACCAATTGGGATATCGAATTTTAAAGAAATAATCGAAAATAATTACTACTATGTTGATAAAAACTAATTTTATCGAGAATATTTTAGAAGAAGGTTTCAAAGTAGAATTATTCACTCGTCCAAGAAGATTTGGAAAGACCTTAAATATATCAATGTTAAACTATTTTTTCAATATTGAAAATAAAGAGGAAAATCGAAAAATTATTCGAAAAACTTGAATATTTCTAAAAAGTAAATATTTTTGAGAAACAGGGTAATTATCCAGTGATTTCGATTTCATTTAGGAATTATGGGGAGAAAGACTGGGAGAATGGGATCAAAGCTATTCAGGACGAAATAAGAGAACTTTATAATCAATTTTATTTAATCAGAGAAAAGCTAAATCAAAGAGATTTAGAAGAATTTGATGCGATTTGGTTTGGAAGAGAAAATGCTCGATGGAAAAAGGCATTATTAAATTTGACACGATATTTATATGGATTTTATGGAAAAAAAGTAGTCATTCTAATAGACGAATACGATCAACCAATAATAGATTCCTACGTAAAAGGCTATTATGAAGAAGCAATTGATTTTTTCAAAAGTTTTTACGGAAGTGTTTTGAAAGATAACGAATACTTAGAATTAGGGGTAGTCACAGGCATATTGCGAGTTGCGAAGGAAAATATTTTTTCAGGCTTGAATAATTTAAAAGTTCATACAATTTTGAATGATAAATTTACAGAATATTTTGGAATCATTGAATCAGAAGTTGAACAAGCATTGAAGGACTTTAATTTGGAATACGATTTGAAAGATGTTCAGAAGTGGTATAACGGCTATTTGTTTGGAGATATTCAAGTCTATAATCCATGGTCGATTATTAATTTTTTTAGATGAGAAAAAAATTAAAGCCATATTGGGTAAATACGAGCGGAAATGAGCTTATTAAATTATACTTAAAAACGATTAAAAAAATGAGATTTTTCAATGATTTTTTTCTAAATTATTGAATAAAGAAAGCATTCTAAAGAGAATAAATGACAACATGACTTTTGGTAATTTAGAAGCGAATTTTAGTCGAAATATTTGGAATTTATTTTTTCATAGTGGATATTTGACTTTAGCTGAAAAATATGACGAAGAGGGAGAAGACGTGTTTTTAAAAATTCCAAATGAAGAGATTTTAAGAATGTTTTCAGAAATGTTTATTGATGTGTATTTTGAGGATTATGACAAATTTTCAGGAATGACTTACGCACTAAAAACAGGAGACATCGAAACTTTTAGGTTTGAAATGAAGCGAATTTTATTGGAGAATACTGGGATATTTGATGTAAGTGGAATTTACAAGGAGCAATTTTATCATGGATTAATGCTTGGATTAATTTTGAAATTGAGGAGAGAATATGAAATTACATCGAATAATTTTTCTGGAAAAGGTCGATACGATTTACTATTGAAACCTAGAAATCTGTTAAGAAGAGATGAAGGGATAATATTTGAGTTAAAAGTTGTTAATGTAAAGGAAGATTCTAGTTTGGAAGAAATTCAGGAAAAATTAAAAAGAGAATGTGAAATTGCATTGAAACAGATTGATGATAAAGAGTATATTTCGGCATTGAGAAATGCTGGGATAGAGAAAGTTTTGAAGATTGGATTGGCTTTTTGTGGGAAAGAGTTTGAGGTTAGGTTTGAGAGAGAGAAAATTTGAAAAAGTTTAGACTATTTTCTGATTTAGAAAATGGTCTTTTTTTTGTATTTTTAAATATAAAAAGTATAAGTAAATTTAGAAAATTATTAAAGAAATACAAAATTCAATTGATTTTTTCTTTTTTTTGTAGTATACTAAGATTAGCTAATTTTAAACTATAGTAATTCATTATAATAACAAATGAATTTGAAATTGTTACTATAATGAATTAATTTTTAAAATGTAATCATTATAAAAATTCTGTGGAATAATAAATTTAAAAATATTAATAAAACTTTCTTTTTTTAAGAGCTAGACTTTGGTTTATTATTTTTATAGAAATTAAATTTAGTAAAAAAAATAAAAAAATTAAAAAAACTAAGAATGAGGTGATTTAAGTATGACTAACAACCTAAAAAAATTAGAAAAAGATTTAAAATCTTTTTGCAAAAAGATGTAAAGAGTTTAAATATACAGAACAGGCTTTATTCACATTTTTGTTAGGAGGAACATTTGGTTTTTCTGCAACAACAACAGATGAAGCAATCCAAAATCAGCGACAAGAAATTACATCTTCAATAGGAGAGATGCGACTACAATTTAAGAAAGTAAAATCAGAAAATGATAAATTGATGAAAGATTATAACTTAGAGTTGATTCAGTTAATGGAACAAGGAGATCAAGTAGTAAAATCGCCTTGGAAATCATGGCAATATGGAGCTAACACATTCTTAAATGAATGGAAAGGAACGTATAAAGGTCATGGGGACAAAACCGGAAATATTAAATATAAAAGAAATGCTGGATTAGGTAAATATAATTACCAAGCAACAGAAGGGAAATATGGAACAACTTCAATAGGATTAGGAAATGCAATGGAAAGACCAGTAGAAATTCAAGTGGATGCTTCATTGAGAACATTATCAATAGATAAACCAGCACCTACTTTTGTGCCTACTACGCCTAGTGGGGGATTGCCGCCGTTTGAACCTAGAGTTATAGCGGCACCTAATTTGCCTAAAACTCCCGATAATCCAAATATTAAAGTTTTTGATCCACCTAGTTTAAATTTCCAAGCACAAGGTTATGGACAAGGAAGCAGTACTGAATTTGCAACAAATGTTGGATATATGGGGGTAGCAAATAATTTTATTTCGTATGATACAGGGACAGATACATTAGATATAAATGTAGTTGGTGGGGTTCCAACTTGGTCAGGTGCAACTTTAAGTGCGGTGACTCCAGCGGGGGTAACACAAACATTATCGCCTGGAACAGTTTCTAGTGGTAAAATTAATTCATTTTTTAATGATGTACAAACTAATAGTGTAACACATAAAGGTAATTATAAAATAACTATGAATGATCAGCCATCTAATTATAATATGGTTATATTTTCAAGTATTAATCCATATGGTGGATCAAATAATACTTATGAATTTACTGGTAATTTATCATTAAATGGGCATAATAATCCAGTTAGTAACAATGTTTTAATTGGATTTGAACAACAACTTTTATCATATGCTTTTACATTAAAAAATTCTGGAAATATTAATTTAGATAGTGGGAATAATGTTATAGGAATCCAAATTGATTCAGAAGGAAGCCATCCAACAGGAAATGTAGTTGATAACTCGGGAGGTAAGATTAATATAAATTCTCAGAATAGCATAGGAATTGATTTTGGATTTTATTACGCAACTCCTTTAAATACAAATATAAAAATAGGTAATATAAATGTTAATGGGAGCAGTAACTACGGATTAAGAATGAGAAGCTATAGTGTTCCAACATATTATGACAATGTTGATGTTTCTGGAGCAGGTGGAATGATAAATGTTAAAGGTACGAAAAACGTTGGTTTTTCAATAGCACAGGGAACTTCAACAGGAGATCCACTATCTAAAGTAACAGGATTAAATATATTAGTCGGTGGAACAGGAAATGTTGGATTCCTAAGAAATTCTCAAGGAAGTTATGCAAATAATACTGCTATGAATTTAGATAGTACAAAAATGAGCAGTATAGCATTTGATTCAGATGCAACAGAAAGTGCTTTAATAAGAAGTGATAAAGATGAAATAAAATTAGATCAAGATATAACAGTAGGTTCTATAGGAACTAAAAATACTTTGTTACAAGCAGGTAAACAAGGAACTGTTAGATTAGGAAGTGGAAAAACAATAACGTCAACTTCTTCTGATGAATTTTATGGAATGACAGCTGGTAGTTTCCCTACTACTGGAACAGGAACAAGTGGTGCTAAAATAATTAATGATGGAACTTTAACTATTGGTGGAAATAAAAGTATAGCTATGGCAATAGATACAGGAAATACTGGTGAACATAATGGAACTATAACTTATACAGGTAACAATGCTTCTGCTATTTTTAATAAAGGAACATTTACAGCAGCAGGTACTAGTAATACTACAATATCTGGAGATGGAAACGTAGGAATTTACAATAAAGGAAATATGGCTTTAAATGGAACTGTTGGAATGACATTGAAAAATGGTTCTACAGGTATATTCAGTGATGGTGGAATAGTTACTTCAACTCCAAACAAAGTAACAATTAGTATAGATGATACTGCTATTCCTGCAGGAACTTCAAAAGGTGTAGCTGTTTATGCTACAAATGGTGCTAATGTCGGTTTACAAGGATCAAATTTAACTGTAAAAGGTGGTGCCTCTGGTGTAGTTTCAGAAGGAGCAGGAACAGATTTAAATTTAACAAATTCAAAAATTGATTATGATGGTGATGGTTACGGAGTATATAATGCGAATGGAGGAACAGTAAACTTATCAAGTGCAACATTGACATTAAGAGGTAAATCTGTTGGATTTCAAAAAGATTTAAGTGCTCCAGGTTCTATTACTACAACAGGAATGCATATAAATGTATTCTCAAATGATGCCACTGTAATGAACTTAAGAAATGCAACGGGTCCTTTATATTTATCAGGTTTAGATAGTAATTTGGCTACGCTTGTAGGATTAGCACCAGGAAGCATTAATAATACAGATCCATCAGGAACTACATATAATGGATATAAATTAGCTTCGATTGACGGACTTAATACGTATGAAATTAATAAAGATTTAGATAAATCGTTAGCAGTAACTGGTGCAGATCCAGATGTAGATACGTTTGTAAAAAAATTATTAGTTCAAAGGGCAATTTTAAATGTTCAAGCAGGTAAAACAGTAACAGCAAACCTAAATTCTTCAGACTTAACAGCAACAGGAATGAAAGGTGTAGTAGGACTTGATATGAGTTCAAGTAGTTCAGCGCGTCAAATAATGAGACTCAAATAAATCTTGCAGCAAGTTCTAAAGTTTCAGCAGACAGAACAGACGCTGGAAACGGAGCAGTAGGATTATTCATAAACTACGGAAAAGTAAATACTGATCCATCAGCTACAATAAATGTTGAACAATTAACAACAAATCCTCACAATGACAGTGCAGTAGGTATTTATGCAGTAAACGGTTCCGACGTGGATAATCAAGGAACTGTAAATGTTGGTGGAAATAGTTCAATTGGATTATTAGGATTGGCGTATAGAGAAGAGGCGACAACTGGAGCACCGAAAGTAAATGAATTTGGTGGAAAACCTGGTGAAGGAACTATTAATGTTGTAAATAAAGGTAATGTTACATTGGATGGAACTACATCTTATGGAATTTATGTGAAAAATAATAATGCTTCAGGAACTAAAACTGATGCTAAAGGAACAAATACAGGAAGTGGAGTGTTAACTTTATCTGGAGATAAATCTATCGGAATGATAGGAGATAAAGCAACGTTAACAAATGATACAAATGCAAAAATTAATATGACAGGACAAGAACAAGTTGGAATGTTTGCAAATAATAGTTCATCATTAATAAACAATGGAGAAATTAATTTGGCGACTTCGACAGGTTCAATTCCAAGTGTTGGAATTTACACTGATGATGTTGCTACAGATATTACGAATAATAGTAAGATTATTGGTGGAAATAAAAATTATGGTATTTTTGGTAAGACGGTAACTCATGGTTCAGCTGGAGAAATTACAGTTGGAGATGAAGGTGTTGGAATTTATTCGACAGAAGGAAATATTACATTAAATTCAGGTTCTAAAATAAATGTTGGAGCGAATGAAGCAGTTGGAGTATTTACTACTGGAACAGCAGGAAGAACGATAAATGCTGATACGAATATGACAATTGGAGATTCTTCATTTGGTTATGTAATTAAAAATACAGGAACAACAAACTTAACTACAAATGGAACTGCAACATTAGGAAATGAAGCGAAATTTATTTATTCAAATAATAAAGATATAACAGTAACAAATAATGTTCCATTAACTTCAACAGGAAATAACACTTACGGAATTTATTCTGCAGGAACAGTAACAAATAATGCAGATATTGATTTTGGAAGAGGAACAGGAAGTGTAGCAATTTATGCAATTGATGGAGGAACTGCTAGAAATGCTGCAGGTAAAACAATTACAGTAAGTGGAAGTAATTTATCAGCAACTCCAGTTCCAGAATATGGAATGGGAATGGCTACTTCTAATGGAACAATTATAAATGATGGAACAATAAAAGTAGCTCTTGATGAAGGAATTGGAATGTTCGCTTCAGGAAGTGGTTCAAAAGCAATAAATAATGGTACAATTGAATTAAGTGGAAAAAATACAAAAGGAATGTATGTTGATAATAATGCAGTAGGAGAAAACTGGGGAATTATTAAAACAGTTCCAACAGCAAATAATGACGGTATTCTAGGTGTAGTTGCCACAGGTGGTGGAGTAATTAAAAACTATGGACAAATTATTGTAGATGGACCTAATAATAAAGCTGGATATCTTGGTTCTACAGGAACTTTCTCAAATGAAACTAGTGGAGGTACAACAGGAACTGTTACAAATACTGGTGGAGCCGAAGGAGTTGTAAGAAAATCTGGAAGCCCTACAGGTAAAACAGTAGCAGGAATAGAAATTATAGCACCAGCAGGAGCAACTTCAGCTACAATTAAAATAAATGGTTCAGTTGTAACACCAACTTATGTTGATACAAATGCAAGAACTAACACACCAAGCTCAGTATCAGTTACTTCTCCAAGTGGAGCAACAACAATTGTTGATTTAGGAGCAACTGGTTTAGGAAGTATTCCAACAAACGAACAAGTTGGTTCATTAGGAATGTACATTGATACGTCAGGAGTAAACTATACACATCCAATCGTAGGAGTTAATAATCTTACAGGATTACAAAAAGTTGACTTGTTATTTGGTAATGAAGCAGCTAGATACACTGACAGTAAAGTAATTGAAGTTGGTAGCAACATAATCGATCCATATAATTCAATGATTTTAAATATGGCAGCTTCGGGAACTGGAACTAAATTTGCATTAAGTGCTGGAAGTTTAACATGGTTTGCAACTGCAACACAAAATTTATCAACAGGTGCTCTAGGAAAAGTTTACCTAGTTAAAATACCTTATACAGCTTTCGCTCAAGATAAAAATACATATAATTTCTTGGATGGATTAGAACAAAGATACGGAGTAGAAACTAGCGGAAGAGAAAAAGATTTATTCAATAAATTAAATGATTTAGGAAAAGGAGAAGCTCACATTTTAGCACAAGCAATTGATGAAATGAAAGGTCATCAATATGGAAATGTGCAACAAAGAATTAATGAAACTGGAAATGTATTAGACAAAGAATTTAATTACTTACAAAATGAATGGAGAAATCCTACTAAAGATAATAATAAAAATTAAAGTATTTGGTATAAGAAATGAATACAATACTGATTCTGCTGGAATTTATGATTACACAAGTAATGCGACTGGAGTAGCTTATGTTCATGAAAATGAAACAGTTAAACTTGGAAATAAATCAGGATGGTATGCAGGAGCTGTAAATAATCATTACAAACTTAAAGATATAAGTAGATCAAGAGAAAATCAAACTATGTTAAAAGCTGGAATCTTTAAAACAATGTCGCCATATATGGATCATAATGGTTCATTACAATGGACAATTGCTGGAGATGTATTCGCAGGTAAAAATGAAATGAAACGTAGATTCTGGATTGTAGATGATACGTTTGATGCAAAATCTGATTATTATTCATACGGAGCTGCTTTCAAAACAGATTTAGGATATGATATCAGAACATCTGAAAAAACTCATTTGAGACCTTACGGAGCATTGAAAATGGAATATGGAAGATTTACTGACATTAAAGAAGACGAAGGACAAGTTAGATTGGAAGTAGATGGAAACAATTACTTCTCAGTTAAACCAGAAGTTGGATTAGAATTCAAATACGTTCAACCAGTAGCAGTTAAATCACAATTATCAGTTGGATTAACAGCTGCTTACGAAAATGAATTAGGAAAAGTAAACAGAACAAACAAAGCAAGAGTAAGATACACAAATGCTGATTGGTATGAATTGAGAAGTGAAAAAGAAGACAGAAGAGGAAACGGTAAATTCGACTTTAATTTAGGTATAGACAACACTAGATTCGGAGTAACTGTAAACGCAGGATATGACACTAAAGGAAGCAACATCAGAGGTGGAATCGGATTTAGAGCGATTTACTAATAAAAATTTAAAATAATTATTGACAAAATATGTTTTTAAGGTATACTATGGATGTAATATAAATTATAGTTGATATTGAAATTTATGGTTAATAAAAAACAATAAAAGGAAATATTGACTGGTATAAAAGAAAATGGTTGAGAACCGAGCCAGTGGAACGTGAAGCGTTTCAGTAGAGTTTTACTCTCAAAAGTCTTGAGTGATGAGTCTTTGATTGTTGGTCTTGAAAAAGATGAAAACTCAAGAACCTCGTTATCTTTGCGAGAGGTTCAAAAGTATGTATTGTTTGATTTGGGAGTTGTCTCATCATTGAGATGACTCCATTTTTATTGGATGCATATAAATTGTGGAGATTATTGTTAATTTAAAAATCAATTAATTCTTTCAATTAATTTTTTTAGGTATAATCTTGTAAAAATTTCAAAAAAACTATTGACAAAAATATAATAAAAGGTATACTATTATTAGAAGATAATAGGTGTTTTGCAAACTTAATAAGGAAATCGGTTGAAATCCGATACAGCCCCCACTACTGTGAAACTGACGAAAGCGTGATAACCACTGAGATTGATGGGATCTTGGGAAGGAAGTGAGTAGGTTGAAGTTAGTCAGGAGACTTGCCTAATATTGATATATTATAGATTTTCTGGGAAGGGGAAATTTGATATACATCAGTAAATGAATCAATGGTGATTTGTTCCATTAGCACATAGTGAATGTACGATGTTAGTACAAATATTGCTTTTATGGAATTTGACGTGTATTAAATTCGGCTTTTAGCTGATTTTTTTTTGGATTGCTTAAAACTAAATAAAAGTTTTGGAAGGAGAAAAAATGAAAAAGAAAACATTATTATTTTTAGTTTTGACTAGTATGCTTTTAATAGGTGTAAACGGTTTTTCAATGCACATTATGGAAGGGTTTTTACCATTAAATTGGGTTATTGTATGGTTTGTTGTGTGTATTCCGTTTTGGATTTTAGGGATAAAAAAACTTCAAACTGTTTCTAAAGGGAGTGTTAAGGATAAAATGACACTTGCATTGGCAGGAGCATTTATTTTTGTGTTGTCGGCGTTGAAAATTCCGTCAGTTACAGGGAGTTCGTCACATCCGACTGGAGTAGGACTTTCAACTATTTTATATGGACCATTTGTAACTTCAATTTTAGGGACAATTGTATTGATATTTCAAGCTGGATTGTTGGCTCATGGAGGGTTTACGACTCTTGGGGCGAATACTGCTTCAATGGCGATTGCTGGACCAATTGTTTCGTACTTGATTTATAAAGGACTTGCGAAGAAGAATAGAGCAGTTGCAATATTTTTAGCAGCGTCAATAGGGGATCTTGCAACTTATGTTGTTACATCTTTTCAGTTGGCACTTGCATATCCATCGCCTGAAGGTGGAGTACTTGCTTCATTTATTAAATTTGGAATGGTGTTTGCAGTAACTCAAATTCCACTTGCTATAATTGAAGGATTACTTACAAATGTTGTAATGAACATACTTGATAAATATGAAGTAAAAGGGGTGGAAGCATAATGGATAAGAATAAAAATAAAAGTGTTTTTAAAAAGAATGTTATTTTATTGGTTTTGATACTTTTGATAGGTGTCGTACCATTACTTCTTGTAAAATCTGATTTTGGTGGTTCAGATGACAAAGGAGAAGAAATGATTAAAACGATAAAACCTGATTATAAGCCTTGGGCTAAAAATTTAATAGAATTGCCTGGAGAAGAAACTGAAAGTTTACTTTTTATGTTACAAGCAAAGACTAGGTGCAGGAATTGTAGGATATGTTTTTAGGATATTTCAAAGGTGAAAGAAAAAATGCTAATAGATAAAATATCATACACGAATCCCATAAAAAATATTAATCCTGGAATAAAATTTACGTTGTCAATGGTGACATTAGTATTTTTGCTTTACACAGGAAGTAAAGTAGTATTTATTTTTAATCTTATACTATTTAACTTACTTCTTTTTATTTGTAGTAAAAGTGAAAGCGAAAGATTTACTAAAGCTGAATTTTGTTCCAGCTTTATTTATTTTAACAACTGTAATCTCATTATGGCTAATAAAGGCGGATATTTGGACATTTCTGTTACGTTCATTTTCGTCAATATCAGTAATTTATTTTCTTATTTGCTCAACGCCAGTTGTAGATTTAGACTATATATTTGAAAAATGAGATTTCCAAAAAAATATTTAGAGAAATGTTTTTGTTGATTTACAGATATATTTTTTTGTTGTTTGAGAATAAGGAAAGACTCAAAAATGCACAGGAAGTAAGACTTGGATACAGTAATTTTAAGAATGGGATGAAATCTTTTCCGATGTTGGTAGTCGCGATATTAAAAAAACATATTACTATAATCTGAATTCTATAAAGGCTGTAGAATCAAGACTGGGAAAAGGAATTTATCTTTTCTCATAGAAAATACAAAAAAATTGGATTTGAAACTATTTTTTTGTAATAATAATAGTTGTAATAAACTTATATTTGGTGGTAAAATAAAATGCTTAAACTTGAAAATATAACTTTTTCGTATGATAATGAAACAGAAGCGTTAAAAAATGTGACTTTGAATATTGAAAAAGGAAAGAAAACATTATTTCTTGGGGAAAATGGCTCAGGAAAATCAACTTTATTTTTAATAATGAATGGACTTTTGAAGGCACAAAAAGGAGACATTTATTTTGAGGGGGAGAAGGTTAGACATAAAAAGAAGGATTTGGAAGAATTGAGAAGAAAAGTTGGAATAATTTTTCAAGATCCTGAAATACAGATTTTTGCTCCATTAGTTTTTCAAGAAGTGGCTTATGGGCCTGAAAATCTTGGATATTCTGAGGAAAAAGTAGAAGAAAATGTTAATAGAGCAATGAAGGAAATCAATATTGAGGATTTGAGGGACAGACCTTGTCATCATTTGAGTTATGGTCAGAAAAAGAGGGTTTCAATAGCAGCGATTACGGCAATGGAGCCAGAATTGCTAATTTTAGATGAACCTACAGCTTGGTTGGATTCGAAAAATACAAAAAGAGTTTCTGAAATTTTAGATAATTTTTCTGAAGCTGGGAAAACACTTGTAGTTTCGACACACGATACAGATTTTGCATATGAATTTGCTGACTATATTTATGTTCTTGATAAAGGGAAAATTGTAAGGCAAGGTAGTAGAGATGAAGTTTTTGAGGATTTTGAATTTTTGAAAAAATTAAATTTGAATGTTCCAAATGTTTTGAAAATTAAAAGTTATCTTAAGTATAAAAATCTTGATGAAAATGATTATTGTAAATTTTTGGAGGAAAAAAATTTGTTATGAGAAAAATATTAATATCAGGAACGATGAGCGGAAGCGGAAAAACTACAGTAAGTAGTATTTTGATGTCCGCTTTGGAAAATGTGGCTCCTTTTAAAGTGGGACCAGATTACATTGATCCGACTCATCATGAGGTATTTACAGGACATCATTCACACAATTTGGATATTTTTATGACAGATGAGGATGCTGTGAGACAGATATTTGAGATGTATTCGCAAGGCAGGGATATTTCTATTGTTGAAGGTGTTATGGGACTTTATGATGGAATTGGGAACGAAAAGGACAATTTTAGCACGGCTCATTTAGCGAGAGTACTTGATATTCCCGTAATTTTAGTTGTGAATGCTAAGGCGATTTCAACAAGTATTGCAGCAGAAGTTCTTGGATTTAAAATGTTTGATGAACGAGTGAAGATAAAAGGTGTGATTTTTAACAATGTTTCTTCACAAAAATTGTATGAGAGCTTGAAGGAAGCAGTTGAGAAATATACGGGAATTGAGTGTTTGGGCTACATTCCTAGAAATGAGCTACTTGCGACAGAGAGTCGACATTTGGGCTTGAAACAGGCTTTTGAAGAGGATAATGCACAAAAACAGGAGTTATTTAAGGAAATCGCACAAAATTGCTTGAATTTGAAACAGATAAAAGAAATTGCACAAGAATTTGAGTCAAGTCAAAATATGGACAATTATGCGAAAATAGGACATCTAAAAGATAAATTTAAAGAAAAAAGAGTAGCGATTGCTAGAGATGAAGCGTTCTCGTTTTACTATGAAGCAAATATTGATTTGATGAAATTTTGTGGAGTGGAAATAGTTGAGTTTAGTCCAATTCGAGATAAAAAACTTCCTGAAAATATAGATTTTATCTACTTTGGTGGAGGTTATCCTGAATTATTTGCAAAAGAGTTAAGTGAAAATATTTCGATGAAAAATAGTATTGTTGAAGCATGTAAAAATGGCGTGAGAATATTTGCAGAATGTGGTGGATTTATGTATTTGGCAAAAAAATTACGTTTATTAAATGGTGAAATTTTTGATATGTGTGGAATTTTTGATATTGAAATTGGGATGAGAAAACGTTTAAATATTGGAAGATTTGGGTATATCAATATTGAAACTGCAAATGGGATAAACTTACGAGGACATGAATTTCATTATTCGGAAATTTTTGGAAAAATAATGAAGTGAATGAAAATGACTTGGAAGGCTATTTTTTTATAATATTTACAAGAATAATGGGAAAAGAATGGAAATGTGGATATGTGAAAAAAATAATGCGATAGTTGGGTATCCGCACATTCATTTTTTTATTCGAATGTGGAGTTTCTTGAGTTTTTTTGTTGGATGTGAAAAGAGATTAAGAAGTTTTTTTGAAGTGAAATTTTTAATTTTAAAGATTTTTTTATCAAAAAGATAGCAAGAAGTTTCTGTCTTCTACAATTGGGAGTATTTCACGATTGTTGAAAAAAATGAGAAATTTTTTTAATTTTTGAAAAAAATAATGAATTAGAAGAGTGAAAAATGATAAAAAGAAAGGAGAGTGTGGTAGTTATTATCGCACAATGAAATATGTCATATATTAAAGATCCGAAATCAATAGAAGTGAGAAGTTTTGAAATAATAACTGAAGGATTGGCTGGGAAGGCTGATCATTTTAGTGAGGAAGAGCAATTGATTGTGAAAAGATTGATTCATACGACGGGAGATTTTGATTATGTAAACATTGTTGAATTTCAAAATAATCCGATTGAATCGGCAAAAGAAGCGTTAGAAGCTGGAAATTGCAGAATTTATTGCGATACAAATATGATTGTTAATGGACTGAATAAAAATGGGTTGAAAAAATTTGGTGCTGAGGCGTATTGTTTGGTGGCGGATCTAGATGTGGCGAAAGAAGCGAAAGAAAGAGGAATTACACGTTCAATGGTTGGATTGGAAAGAGCATTAAAGGATCCTCAAACGAAAATTTTTCTAATTGGAAATGCACCGACAGCATTGTTTACATTGCTTGAAAAAATGGATAAAGAAGGAGAAAATGTACCAAAATTGATAGTTGGAGTGCCAGTTGGATTTGTGGGATGTCCTGAATCGAAAGCTGAGCTTTCAAAATACGATGTTCCATTTATTAGAACAAATGGGACAAAAGGTGGAAGCACAGTTGCAGTTGGTGTGATGCACGGAATCCTTTATCAAATGTACGAAAGAGATAAATATTTTAATAATTAATCACAATTTTATGTGAAAATTAATTAGTGAATTTAATAATATCTGAAAACTTAATTTCAATTTTTTTATATTTTATTTTTTTCATAATGAAAGATAATATAAATTATTGATTTAAGTATTTTTCAGATATATTTTTAATACAATTTTGGAGAAGTAAAAAATGGAAAATTATGTATATTTTAACGGTAGAAAATTGCGATATGGTTATACTACTGGGAGTTCAGCAACGGCAGCGACTAAAGCAGCATTGTTACTTTTGCTGGGGAAAGTCGAAAAAATCGAAGAAGTTGAAATAGACGTTCCAGCAGGTGAGAGAATAAAAATTGGGATTAAATCTTTTGAAAAGATGAAGGATTATGCGACGGCGACTGTTGTGAAAGATGGGGGAGATGACCCTGATGCGACACATGGTTTGGAGATTGTTTCAAAAGTAAGTTTTAGAAAAGATGATAAAATCAATATTTTTGGAGGAAAAGGAGTTGGAAAAGTTACAAAAGTTGGGCTTCCTGTAGAAATTGGAAAATCAGCAATTAATCCAACACCAATGAAAATGTTGACAAGTATTGTTGAGGAGTTTCTTCCAGAGGGAAAAGGAGTTGATGTTGAAATCAGTGTGCCTTTGGGTGAGGAAGCTGCTAAAAAAACAATGAATGCAAAGTTAGGAATTATCGGTGGAATTTCGATTCTTGGAACAATGGGAATTGTGCGACCGATGTCTGAAGAGTCATGGAAAGCCTCTTTGGCAATAGAATTGAAACAAAATTTAACATATTTTAATACAAAGACAGCAATTTTTCTTTTTGGAAATCGTGGAAAAATGTTTTTGAGCAAGGAATTCCCTAAAAGAGCTGAAGAAGGGGTTGTAATCAGTAACTTTGTTGGATACATGTTTGACAAAGCTTGTGAATATGAGGTTAAGAAAGTTTATTTTATTGGCGAATTGGGAAAATTTGTAAAAGTAGCAGGAGGAATTTTTCATACTCATAGCCGAGTTTCTGATGCGAAAATGGAAATACTAGCTGCAAATGCTCTATTAGTTGGCGAAAAATTGGAAAATGTCTATAAAATTCTGGAATCAAATACAACTGAAGAAGCCTCTGGATACATTGAAAAAAAGGAAGTTTTCAATTTACTAGCTGAAAAGGCAAAGCAAAAATGTGAAGAACATTGCAGAAAAAATGGCTGGGATTTGGAAGTAGAAACGTTGATTTTATCAGCTGAGAAAAAAGTTATTGGACAAAGTAAGGACTTTTTTAAAGAGTTCTAGTTTTTTATTTGTAAAAAAACAATAAAAATTATAGTTTTTGAAAAGAGGAAAAATGGAAAAAATACAAATTTTAGGGCTTGGGCCTGGAAATTTAGATTACACATTACCAATTGTTTTGAAGAAAATTAAGGAATCGGAAGTAATTGTCGGTGGAAAGCGGCATATTGAAAGTTTGGGAGAGTATGCGGAGAATAAGGAATATTGCTATATTTCAGCTGATTTGCAAAAAGTTCTGGATTTCATAAACGAGAATCGAAATGAAAAGATTTCTGTGATTGTGTCTGGAGATACTGGATTTTACAGTCTTCTAACTTTTATGAAAAAATATTTTGAAAGTGAAGAGCTAGAAGTTGTGCCAGGAATTTCATCGGTTCAATATATGTTCGCAAAAATTTCAGAATATTGGTATGATGCTTGTATTGCCAGTGTTCATGGGAAGGAATTCGATTTTGTGGAAAAATTGAATGAGTATGAAAAAATTGGATTATTGACTGATTTTAAAGAAAATACGCCACAGAAAATTGCTCAAAAATTGTTAGAAAATAATTTTGAGAATGTGAAAATTTTTGTTGGGGAAAATTTGTCTTATGAAAATGAAAAAATTTATCGTTTTAAGGTAAAAAGAGTTGGCAAATTATGAAGAGAAATTTGGAATGAATGTTGTGATTTTTGAAAAGATAAAAAAATAGTTAAATGTTTTTATAAAAAAGAAAGTTTTTTTAACAAAAATAAAAAAATTAAATGTAAGAAATGGAGAGAAAATGTATCATATAAAAAGATAAGGACTTTATTCGTGGAAAAGTTCCAATGACAAAGGAAGAAATAAGAGCGGTGAGTATTGCGAAAATGGAAATTTCTGATGAAGATGTGTGTATTGATATTGGTGGTGGAACTGGCTCTGTAAGTATTGAAATGGCTAGATTTGCTAAAAATGGGCATGTTTACACGATTGAGCAAAAAGAGGAAGCCGTTGATTTAATAAAACAAAATATGGAAAAATTTGAGATAAAAAATATGACTGTAATTTCTGGAAAAGCACCAGAAGATTTACCACAAGGAATAACTTTTGATAAAGTGTTTATCGGTGGTTCGGTGGAAATTTATCAGAAATTATTAATTATTCTTATGAAAATTTAAAAGAAGGTGGAATAATCGCTTTGAACTTTATCGTTTTAGAAAACACATTTGAAGCACTTGAATGCTTAAAAAAATCAAAAATTTGAGGATATTGATATTTCTCAAATAATTGTGGCAAAAAAATAGAAAAAGTAAAGAATTTTTAACATGATGATGTCAGAAAATCCGATTTATGTGATTTCTGCGAGAAAATAATATAAAAAAACCACTTGCAACATATTAAAAGGTGGTTTTTTTATTATGAAAAATTTTTTTCATAATAATCATTTTTTTGTTGATTATATTTTTGTTTTTATCATAAATTTAAATTTTTTTATAAATATAAAATCGTATTTGTTTACAAAAAAATATTTTTATTATGTTATAATACTTTTTATTTCATTATGTTATTATGAATAATCAAAACTTTAAAAATATGATAATTCATGAAATAAAATGAAAAAAATATTGGCTTAAACTTTTCTAAATGTTATGATGAATGAATATTAAGATTGGTCAAGAGTATTAGTTAAAGTTGTGAAGGGAGAAATAAAATAATGGCTAAAATAGGTTGGATAGGATTAGGACAAATGGGAACTCCTATGGTAGAAAATTTATTAAAAGCTTCTGTTGATGTAACTGTAGACTTAAAATTATCAAGTGAAGAAATAGAAAATTATCATTACCATTAATTCAAAAATACAACTAAAAATTATTCGGAAGCTTTTAGAACAAAGATATGATGAACAAGATATGTCGGCTATTTTTTTGAAATTTTTAAGTAAGAAAAAAATAATTAGTTAATTTTTAAAAATGATATGTAAAAATTTTTTTATAAACCTCTAAATGAGATATAGTAAAAATAACTGTATAACATTTGGAGGTTTTTTTGTTATTTATAAGGAAATTAAATTCATATTTTTTTATTTATTTACTTTTTCTGCATTTCTTTCTGTAATATAGTATATTTTTTTAATTTTTTTATATTGACAATCAAATTATTATGTGGTACTATTATTTTTGTAATTAGGTTGACCTAATTTTATTATTAGGTATAGCTAAAAAAAGGAGTGGAAAAATGAGTAGAAGTATAGAAGATTACTTAAAAAGGAATTTATAGTTTACAGAAAAAGAATGAGTATTCGAATAAAAAATTGGCAGAATATTTGAATATTTCACCAGCATCAGTAAGTGAAATGATAAAAAAATTGGTGAATGATAAATATTTGACAATTGATAAAAAAAATATTCGGCTTACTGAAAAAGGGAATGCTTTTGCGTTGAATGTGATACGGAAGCATCGGGTTTGGGAAGTATTTTTATTTGAAAAATTGGGGTATGAGAAGGAAGAGGTTCATAAGGAAGCAGAGATTTTGGAACATGTAACGAGTGATAAACTTCTTCAGAGATTAGAAGAGTTTTTATTTTATCCGACGGAATGTCCTCACGGAAAACCAATTTTTTATAATTTGGAAGATTTTGATGAGAAAAATATTATGAAATTGTCTGAAGTGAGTGAAGGTGACGAGGTTGTCATTTTGCGAATGGAGGAAAATAAGGAGCTTTTTAATTATTTAACAGAATTGAATATAAATCTGAAAGAGAAATATGTTGTGAATAAAAAGGATCCGTTTGAAGGTCCGATATATTTACAGAATGAAGAGGAGATTAAAGCTGTGGCATTTAAAGCAACAGAAATGATAGAAGTTTACAAAATTTGAAAGGAATTTGAATATGAAGAGTAAAAATGCGATTGAGAAAAAAATGAATTTAACAATCATTTTGAGTTTGATTATGATGTTTTTCATAATGTTGATTTCATGTGGGAAATTAAAAGAAAAACCACATTCAACAGGAAAAATAAGGGTTACAACAACTACAACTATGCTTACCGATTTAGTAAAGACAATTGGTGGAGATAAAGTAGAAGTGACAGGACTTATGGGAGAAGGAGTTGACCCACATTTGTACAGTGCAAGTGCTGGAGATATTGAAAAGTTGGCAAATGCGGATGTAATTGTTTATGGGGGACTTCATCTTGAAGGAAAAATGACAGAAGTTTTTGAAAAATTGTCAACTTTGGATAAGGCGATTCTGAATGTTGGAAGTAAGCTTGATAAAAAGAAGGTCCATTTGATTGATGGGGAAACGCCAGATCCGCATGTGTGGTTTAATACAGAAATGTGGGAAACTGAAGCAAGAGCAGTGGCAGTTGAATTGGGAAAATTTGATGCTAAAAATAAAGATTATTACATGAAAAATTTTGAAAATTACAAAATCCAGTTGGATGAATTGACAAATTATGTGAAAAAACGAATTGATGAAATTCCACCAAAAAGTAGAGTTCTTGTGACAGCTCACGATGCGTTTAATTATTTTGGAGAGCAGTTTGGTTTGGAAGTAAGAGCGATTCAAGGAGTTTCGACTGATTCGGAAACTGGTACGAAAAATATTAGTGATTTGGCAAATTTTATTGCTGAAAGAAATATAAAGGCAGTTTTTGTGGAATCATCGGTACCTAAAAAGAGTATAGAAGCGTTGCAGGAAGCGGTGAAAGCTAGAGGAAAAGAAATAAAAATAGGTGGAGAATTATATTCAGATTCATTAGGAGATAAGCAGCATAATGCAGAGACTTATATTAAGACGGTTAAAGCGAATGCAGATACAATTGTAAATGCTTTGAAGTAGTTGAAAATTTTATAAAAACTGAGAGAAAAAGAATAAATAAGACAGAATGAATTAGGAGGAAAAATGAGTATTATAAAAGTAGAAGATTTGACGGTGGCATATGAGGATAAGCCTGTTTTGTGGGATATTGAGCTGGAAGTGAAAAAGGGAGTATTGATGGCAGTTGTGGGACCGAATGGAGCTGGGAAGTCGACTTTGATTAAGACAATGTTGGATTTGATAAAGCCGATTACTGGGGAAGTTAGGTTTTATGGAGAAAAGTATAGTAAAGTGCGTGATAGAATTGCGTATGTTCCACAAAGAGGAAGCGTTGACTGGGATTTTCCGACTACGGTATTTGATGTTGTGGAAATGGGGAGATATGGAAAAGTTGGCTGGTTGAAAAGAGTTGGGAAGACTGATAAGGAAAAAACGAGAGAAGCGATTAAAATGGTGGAAATGGAAGAGTTTTCAGATAGACAAATCAGTCAATTATCTGGAGGTCAGCAGCAACGGGTGTTTTTAGCAAGGGCATTGGTTCAGGAAGCAGATATTTACTTTATGGATGAGCCTTTTCAAGGTGTTGACAATAAGACTGAAAAATCAATAATTAAAATATTGAAAAAATTGAGAGATGAAAATAAGACAGTAATAGTCGTTCACCATGATTTGCAAACTGTGAAAGAATATTTTGATTATGTGACATTCATAAATGTGTCTGTCGTTGCATCTGGGCCTGTTGAAGAAATTTTCACGCCAGAAAACATTGAAAAAACTTACAAAAATAAAAAATTAAGCGAAAGAGAGGGTAGTTAATATGAATTTTATGATTGACCACACTTTTAGAACGGTTGCACTCGGGTGTTCGTTACTTGGAATGGTATCAGGAATATTGGGATGTTTTGCGGTGTTGCGAAAACAAAGTTTGCTTGGAGATGCAGTTTCCCATGCTTCTTTGCCTGGTGTATGCCTTGCCTTTTTATTCACAAATGTAAAGGAAACAGAAGTTTTGTTATTCGGAGCATTAATAACAGGTGTAATTTGTATTGGATTAATTCAGTTGATTCAAAATTATACAAAAATAAAATTTGATAGTGCATTAGCGTTGATTTTATCAGTATTTTTCGGATTGGGATTAGTTTTACTTTCTTACATGAACAAATTACCTGGCTCGAATAAATCGGGATTGAATAAATTTATTTTTGGACAAGCGTCGACATTTATCGAACGAGATGTCAATGTAATTTTTATCACAGGAATTATACTTTTAATAATAATTGTGCTATTTTGGAAAGAGTTCAAGCTCGTTTCATTCGATTCAGATTTTGCAAAAACATTAGGTTTTCCAAGTAAAAAAATCGAAATTTTAATTTCTGTATTAATCGTAGCGACTGTAATAATCGGAATCCAAGCAGCAGGAGTAATTTTAATAAGTGCGATGTTAATTTCTCCAGCAGTTGCTGCAAGACAATGGACAGATAAACTTTCAGTTATGGTAATTTTATCAGCGATTTTTGGCGGTATATCAGGATTTTTTGGAACACTGATCAGTATAAGCCAAGAAAATTTGCCGACAGGACCGATTATCGTAGTAATTATAAGTTTAATCGTGCTTTTCAGTATTCTATTTTCAAACAAGCGAGGAATTATTTTTAAAATTATAAGAAATAATCAAAAAAGAAAATTAAATCTAGCTAAATTAAAAGAGGCGAAAGGAGAGGATAAATAATGATACATTTTGCGTTGGAAATACAGTTAATTGCAATTATGGTTGCGAGTGCCTGTTCGATTTTAGGGACTTTTCTTGTATTAAAAAGTATGGCAATGGTGTCAGATGCTATCACTCATACGATTTTACTTGGAATTGTAGTTGCATTTTTTATGGTTCATGACTTAAATTCTCCTTTATTAATCGTCGGTGCAGGAATTGTAGGAGTTATGACGGTTTACCTTGTGGAACTATTAAATTCAACAAGGCTTGTTAAAGAAGATTCTGCAATTGGAGTAATTTTTCCACTATTATTCAGTATTGCAGTAATTTTGCTTTCAAAATTTGCTCAAAATGTGCATTTGGATGTTGACTCAGTATTGTTAGGAGAATTAGCCTTTGCACCATTTAACCGAGTAGCAATTTTCGGATTAAGCATTCCAAAAGGATTACTAACAACTACTATAATTTTTTTAGTAAATCTATCATTCATAACAATTTTTTTCAAAGAATTAAAAATTTCAGTATTCGACAGAGCATTGGCGTTGACACTTGGAATGAGACCAATATTAATCCACTATATGTTGATGTCGCTAGTTTCAATGACAGCAGTCGCCTCTTTTGAAGCAGTTGGATCCATTTTAGTCGTAGCCTTCATGATAGGCCCTCCAATAACAGCCTACTTACTTACTGACAAACTAAAAGTAATGATTATTTTAAGCACACTGTTAGGAGCATTTGCTAGTATCACAGGTTTCTATTTTGCAAGACTTTTCGATGTTTCAATCGCAGGAAGCATTGCCGTTGCAATCGGAGTAATTTTTCTTTTAACATTAATTTTTTCTCCAAAAAAAGGTTTGATTTTTACAATAAATCGGAAAAAATCTCAAAAAATGGCATTTTCACTAAGAATTTTGTTAATTCATTTGTCGAATCACGCCAATACTAAAAAGGAAAAAGACGAGTGTGGAGTTGAAACTATTGAAAATCATTTGCGTTGGAGCAAAAGTTTTTTGAAAAAAGTTATTGACAAAGCTGAAAAAAACAAATATATTTATGTTGATAACGGAGTTTTCAAACTTTCTAAGCATGGAGAAAAAATTATTGACAGTTATTAATTAATTTGAAATTTTAGAAGGAAAAGGTGGCGAAAAATGGATACAAAATCAAGAGAAAAAATGCGTGGAGTGATACTGGCAAGTTTAGCCTCAAGTTTATGGTCAATTTCGTGAATTTCGGGAGAAATCCTTTTTAAAAAAAATACAATTTTTCATCAGATTGGCTAGTTTCCACAAGAACTCTGATTTCAGGAATATTACTATTTTTAATTGTAATTTTCGTTGAAAAAAAATCAGTCTTAAAGCCACTAGAAAACAAGCGAGACACACTTGGAATAATTCTATTCGGACTGGCCGGAATGTACTTTGTTCAATACACATACTTTCGAACAATCGAACTAAGCAATGTTTCATTTGCAACAATTTTACAGTTTACAGCACCATTTTTCATATTTATTTATGAATCTGTAAAAAATAAAAAAATTCCAGCAATTTCGACTTTAATTTTACTTTTTATGACCGTTTTAGGAGTTGTATTCATAGCGACAAAAGGAAAAATTTCAAGTTTATCTGTCCCTCCAGAAGCGCTATTTATTGGAATTTTTTCAGCAATTATGATCGCCTTTTACTCAATTTATCCAAAAAAACTATTAAAAAAAATATGGAAGCATAACAGTAGTTGGCTGGGGAATGATTATAGGAAGCATAGTTTCAAACATTGTTCATCCAATTTGGAAAATAGAAGGAAATATAAACACAAAATCTATAATTCAAGTAGCAATAGTCGTAATTTTAGGAACTTCTATCGCCTATTTAATCTATATCGCAAGTTTAAACTACATTTCCTCATCACTTGCAGGAATATTGACAGCCTTCGAGCCAGTACTTGCGGCAATATTATCAGTAATAATTTTTTTGGATTAAAATTTTTCTGTTCTTGAATTAATTGGATTTGCATTGGTTTTCGTTTCAATATTTATTTTTGGAAAAAAAGATTATAAATAAATTTTTGAGAATTTAATTTTTTAAAAAAATTTCTAATATTTGTTTAATGAAAATGTGATATTATTATGATGAAAAAGATAAAAGGAATAAATCATAAAATCTTAAATTGAAATCTATTATAAAAATTTAGAGAAATTCGAAAATATTAGAAATATAAATTTTAAGATTTTTAGATAAAAAAATTTTTAGAAAAGAGGAATAAAAATGAAAAAAGACATTTGTTTTTATTCGGAATTTTAACAGTTTTTCTTACTAAGTTGCATTTCTTTTAAGTGCAAAAACTAAAAAAAGAAAATTATTAATTTAAACGGAACTTCATGGGAATTATCACAAATTATAAAAAAAGAGGAAAAGAACAAGAATTTCCCCAAAATGCAAACATCACAATCAATTTTGCAGACAACAAAAATTAACGGAAATTCAGGAGTAAACAGCTATTTTGGAGGTTACAAAATCAAAAAAATAACTCAATTTTGACTGCAACTCCTGCATCAACATTAATGGCAGGACCAGAAGAATTAATGAAAATCGAACAAAAGATTTTTTTAGAAACATTGCAAAGTTCTCCAAGAATAACTTATAATAATACAACTTTAAGTTTGAGAAATAAAAATGGAGAAATTTGGACATTCCAAAAAAATTAGATTTAAGTGAAAAAAATTAAAAAAAATACAAAATGGAAACTTTTGGAAATGGGACAAACAACACTTCCAGAAAAAAAGATGGAGAAATAACAATTTCTTTTCGACGAAAACAAAGTAAACGGAAATTCAGGAGTAAATAACTATTTTTGGAAGTTTTGAAATAAAAAAAATAACAGCATTAAAAATCGGACCAGTTGGCTCTACAAGAATGGCAGGACCAGAAAATTTAATGAAAATTGAATTTGAATATTTAAAATTATTACAAGATTCTAAAACTATAGAATTTAATAATAATCTTTTGATTTTTGACTACTAATGATGGGAAAGTTTTTGAAATTTGAAAAAGATTGATGACAGAGCTTATCATTATTAGGTGTTAGAGATAGAGAGTTTTTACAAATTTTATTAATTGAAAAAAAGGATTAATTTCTATATAAATTGGGAATTAATCCTTTTTAATTTGTAATATTATTTACATAATTTATACTACTCTCAAAAATTATCTAAACTTACTAGCTAACTATCGCTAGTTTAAATACTATTTGAATTTACACTACTCTCAAACAACTGTTTTTTTGCTTTCACTTCTCCACTTTCGTTTAAATACTATCTGAATTTACACTACTCTCAAACCTACTAGAATAATTAAAATTAGAATTATAAGTTTAAATACTATCTGAATTTACACTACTCTCAAACACAATAATTATTATCATTGTAAGTTTTTACGTTTAAATACTATCTGAATTTACACTACTCTCAAACCAGGTTCTGTTTCGTTGAAACAAATATATAGTTTAAATACTATCTGAATTTACACTACTCTCAAACAACAAGGTTTAACTCTATTAAGTGATATGTGTTTAAATACTATCTGAATTTACACTACTCTCAAACCGACAAATGTTTTTTTAAATGTGATAATATAAGTTTAAATACTATCTGAATTTACACTACTCTCAAACCATTGCTTTTGCGTTTTTTTATCTTTAATAACAGTTTAAATACTATCTGAATTTACACTACTCTCAAACTTAAAGGCGTTAAAGCTATCGCAACAACAAGTTTAAATACTATCTGAATTTACACTACTCTCAAACAAGCCATTTTTGTGCTTTTTGATAGTCGCTTAGTTTAAATACTATCTGAATTTACACTACTCTCAAACACTTATTACAAATTAATGATAAATGGTAAAAAGTTTAAATACTATCTGAATTTACACTACTCTCAAACTTAAAGGCGTTAAAGCTATCGCAACAACAAGTTTAAATACTATCTGAATTTACACTACTCTCAAACAAGGTGGAGTAAACGGAAATCTTTGGACACGTTTAAATACTATCTGAATTTACACTACTCTCAAACAATAATGTAGTTACAGAGATTTTTAACAAGCGGTTTAAATACTATCTGAATTTACACTACTCTCAAACATTAATGTTATTCATAATTTTATCGATATAGTTTAAATACTATCTGAATTTACACTACTCTCAAACTTATTGAATAAGTATTATAGTTGTTATTAGGTTTAAATACTATCTGAATTTACACTACTCTCAAACACAAACTTGTATGTAAATGTGATTATTATGGTTTAAATACTATCTGAATTTACACTACTCTCAAACCATAAAAATTGAGTTACAATTTAGATTTGTTGTTTAAATACTATCTGAATTTACACTACTCTCAAACAAAAGATACAAACGATTTAAAAAAATGTATTAGTTTAAATACTATCTGAATTTACACTACTCTCAAACCTATTACATCATTTATTTTTTTGTAATATAATGTTTAAATACTATCTGAATTTACACTACTCTCAAACATTGAATTAGTTGCGTATATGAGCCTTTAAGTTTAAATACTATCTGAATTTACACTACTCTCAAACTTAAAAAGATTTCGATATTTTTCCAGTTGTACGTTTAAATACTATCTGAATTTACACTACTCTCAAACTTATATTATATTAATATAACTTGTTTTTAGGTTTAAATACTATCTGAATTTACACTACTCTCAAACCTCAAATTCAACTTTCGAGGGAAAGTATTTTTTTCGTCATTACGTAACGCTGAAATTCAGACAGTACTTGATTTATGATAAATTTATTTCACATAAATCATTATCAATAATAAATAATTTCTCTTCACTATATATTATACCAGGTTTTTTTGATTTTTCTACAAACAATAAATTTATTTTTTTATAAAAAAACATTCTCTATACAATGCTACAATATCTTTCTTTTCTAAAAAAAATATGAAAAATTAACTAGTATAAAAAAATTTCTTTTTTTAAAAAAATTTTTTTGACACTAAATCTATATACTCTAAAAATTCCTTCTATTTTTATTTGAAAAACATAGAGATAACTTTACAGAGAATAGCTTAAAAAAACTTCTTTTTAAATCTATTTCTTCTATTATTTCTAAAGGATAGTCATAATTTTCTATTAAATAATAGATATATTTCAACAAACTATTTTTCCATATTTTTTTAGTTTCTAATAAAAATTCAGCATCTACAGATAATTTTTTTCTAATTCATGATAAACTTTATTCAATACTTTTTTTATTATTTAAATTTAAATCAAATATATCTTTGATTATATCAATTTTATCATTAATTTTTCAATTCAGTATTTTTCTTCAAATAAAGAAAAATTTTTCCATATTCTCCCTCTATTTGTTTGATAATTTCTTGAATAAATTCAACAAATTTCTCTTTATTTTTCCACTATTAATAAATTTACTTTATTTTTCTTCAAAAAAATTATTTCATTACTTAAATCTTCATGTATTAATTTCATAAAAATACCAATCTTTCAGTTGAATTTAAAACTTCACTTTTTATTTTTCACCCTAACAGCATATACATTTTTAGAATACTGTTTCTCTGTTACTAACAACACTTGAACTAAACCATCTGCAGGCTTATTTTTTTCTAAATTATTCATCAATGTATTTGTTGTTGTAGTATTTAAGGCTAATTTCACATAAACAGATTCCTGCAACATCATAAACCCTGTCTTTATTAAAAAAATTTTTCTAAATCTTGTATATTCTTTTTCTATTTTTTTCTGTAAGAGTAGGTAAATCAAAAAAAGAACTATTCTCATAAATCTATAACTCATCTTTAGGAAACCTAATTAAAGATATATCATTTTCATTCAATGAATCAAATACACTCTTACAGAAAAATTTTTTTATTGCATTTGTCATATGCTGTTGTTTACCTTCTAATATAACTTCTTTATTTAAAATATCCAATATTTTTCATTTTTTTCTTCTTTTTTTCAAATTTTTTTCTAACTTCATTTCATAAATTAATCTATCAACAAAAAGGTCTGAAAGGTTCCATAAAATCACAGGATAAATTGAACTGATTAAAAAAATATTATCATGAAAAAAATTCCTAATGTAGTCAAATATCCATTTGAAACAATTTCTTTATTAAAGCTCGATAATATTAGAGAATATCCATAATTTAATCCATGATTTATTGAAATATCCATACTTCTTGAAAATTCTGTTCCAAATAAAGAGTTAAAATATACTTTTTGCAAAGATGTCCTTCCCTATTGCTTATGTCATTTATCTCTACCTGTGGTATATAACTATCCAACAATTCAAAAATTTTTTTACACTTGAATCTTTTTAGGTTCTTACTCTGATTTCTTATTTTTTTCCCTTACAATTTCTTGCCAAAGTTCACCTTTTATAATCCTTTTTTTCCATTTTTATTTGAGATTTTTATTTTTGGAACTTGTATCGTGGCTACCATAATATGGAAGTAATTCTGAACTGGGATTCCTTTTTTTTCATCACAAAAAAAATAATTTTAATTTTTTTCTTTTTTATCATTTCATTAAGTAGAGCTACTGTCAATGAAACAGCAGTTGACTCAATGATTAAAGTATGTATTTCACTTAAATGAACTTTTGTAATTTTTTTCATTTCTAACAACTAAATATCCTAATTTTTAAATCAAGTTTTGATGTACTCGATATGACAATTATTCTCCAACTCATTTTTAAAAAGCTCCTTTACCTATTTATCCAAATACACTTTCTTTTTCAAATAATCCTGTTGGTGACTGATTTATAATATAAAAAGTCATTTTCAAGAATTTTTTTGATTTATTTAATCTAATACTATAGCTTTTTAAGGTAATTATGTGAATATTTCATATCAAATTTTTCCTTGTTGTGATTTTTAAACATTTCAAAACTTCTTGAATCAAGCAACTTTTATTGAAATTATTTAATAAAGTAAACGATATTTTTTTATCACACTCCTTCATATAGTCTATTAGAGTACTTTTTTAAATTTTGAAAAAAATTCCTTTTTTTCTATCTTTTTCTGAAATTTCTTCATATACTTTTTTTCTATTTTTTTCTGATATTTCTCTCACTTAAATCTTTAGCATTCTTACTTTTTTTAGTAACTTTGGAAGTTTCTCTAAAAATTTTTTTCTTCTATTATTTCTTGATCTTTGTAAATTAATTTTTAAATATTCTAAATTCTTATATTTTTTTCTATAAGTTTCATAATTTTCTTTTATTAAAGTAATTTGTATCCCATTTTGAACGGTTACACTATTTGCTGTTTTAGAATTTATATAATACTTATGTCCGTTACTATATATTAGAGATTTATAATTTAATTTACTTATTAAAAATTTTTTTGGTTCTTGAAGTTTTAAATTTTTCTTTACAGTATTTTTTTCTAAATCATTTTTTTATTTTTTTGATAAAAATTTTTTTATATAAATAGGTAATGTTTCAATACTCCTAATTCTTTTTCTTTTTTCTCTGTATATTCAACTATGAAAAAAAGTAACTATTTTTTTATCTTATCGTAGCCACCATATTTTTGTATTACTCAATACACCAGATAATTTTTAATGGCCGTAATTTATCTTTTTTTAGAAGATATATTTTTGATCACTAAATCCTCCTTTTTTTGTTCATACGAAGCCCTTGTAAATAATGGTCTTATTTTTATAGATATTTTTTTCAACTTTTTGGAATCATAGTATTGGGATTCCATACATCATTTTTCTTTCAAAAACTTTATTCAAATTATATGTTCTATTATCTTTTTTTCTATTTTTTTATAAAGTTATATGGATTGTCAGTAAATAAAAGTATTATAAATATTTCCTGTTATAATATTTAAATATCCATCATGAGCATGATGATAATCATTTAGTTCTCTGAATTTATAAATACCAAATTTTTTTGTCTAAAAATCAGATGTAAGTCCTGCTTTTTACATAAATTACTCTGGTATCACTTCCAAATATTACTTTTTAATAAATTAGCCAAAAATTTTTTTGTAGCTTGTCTTGTTTCAACTAGTTGTCTACTTATAAATCCTGCCAATTCATCATCTGAAAAATCCTTCTGTTCTTGTTAATCTTTCGTATTTAGTATTACTCATCAGTCCTCTTTCTTTTTAAAGAAGTCCAGAAAGCTTTTACATTTATTTTTGTATATTCTTATCTATAGGATATTCATCTGTCTTGTCAGCATTTATCTGTTTTTTTACTAAAACTGTATTATCAAAAACTATCATCCTTTATTTTTAGATTGAGGATATATATGATCGATATCATATAAATTATCATTCATTAAATCTTCCAATCTAATAACTTCGCCACTATACATACATCTTCCAAGCTGTAAATAGTATAGATAAAGTTTTTTTAGATTTCAATTCATCGTTTGTTTTTTTCTTTTTAGATTTTTTTCTCTAATTCTTTAATAGAATCATCATTTTTTTATATTTTTTTATAATTCTAATAATTTATCTTTTTCTTTTTCTCAGTTCTTTTTTTCTCAGTCTGATTATCTCTCGCCATTTCAATAAATACTTTTTTTAGGAGATTTTTTTAGTCACCTTTTTATTTCTTTTTACTATTACTAAAGCTCTCCAAATCATTTTTCTTTACACTAGGAGATACTTGTAAATCTTTTATTAAATCTTCGTAAGTTATATTTTTTTCTTCTTTATTTATTCCATTATATTCTTTTTATTCTATCTGAAAAAAATCATATTTATAACTCAACAGTTCCATGATATTTTTCATTTTTTTCCTCCATAACATTTCAATTATATTTACGAATTCTCCTGTTTCTTCATCTATTGTTTCAATTTCTGTTAAAAAAATTCTTTAGACAATCTTGACCAGTCTTTTATACTTTAATTTTTAAAATTAATTTTTATCTCTTCGGTGTAACTTTTTTTCTGGATATTTTTTTCTTCTATTTTTTTGATTTTTATTAATCTTCACCATATAATGTTATCCATAAAATGATATCTTCTATCATTTTTCTTATAACTATCTTTTACTATTTTTTTCTTCCCCAAATATTTTTTTCATATCTATATAAGAACCTAAAGAAGTATTAAATGTTCCGTCAATTCCTGTTATTTCTGCTTTAGTTACAACTATATTCTGACTTTTTTAAAAAAATTCAATCAGAATTTTTCATTCCTATTTTTTTATTTTTTTGAAATAATTCTGTATATATTTTTTTGTTTTAACTCTACTTTTTATTTTTTTCTCCTCTTATTTTTTTAAATTATTCAATCTATTTAACACCATGTATTTTTGTATAAAGTAGAGAATTTTTTTAGGTATAACATCTTTTTTTCGTGCAAATATGTACACTTATTTGTCATTCTTTTTATAAATTTTTTTCTGCTGTTTTAGAGATGTCTACCATATTTTCAAAAATTCCAAGGCAATATTTTTTTCCATATTCTTTTCTTTCTATCCATGCAAAAAGGACTTTTAGAATTTAAAGGTCCAACATAATAAGGAATTTTAAATTTAAATATTTTTCATTATTTTTTTCAGATACAGATAATCCAGTTTCATCTTTTTTTAGTTAACCAAGAAAAAAATATTTTTTTCAGCATTTTTTTAATATTATCTCTAATTCTTTCTGATGTACTTGTCTTGGTATTACTCCGTTATCCTTTATTTTTTTGTTTTTGGAAGAAAACTATCCAACTCTATTTTTATTCAAGATATTTTTTTATAATTTCATCAGTATTTTTCATCATTAAAATATGATTTTATTTTTTTATAAAGTTCTTCTTTTCTATTCTTTTTACATAATTTTCATACAATCCATTTTTCTGAAAAAAATTTCTTTATATGCCTTTTTTATCTAATTTTTTTCAATACCTCTTTTAATATTCTCAAATCATTTTTTTATGTTCATTATAAAGCTTAACTTTTGAATAGGATAAATATTTATCTTCTTTTAAAAATATTTTTGTAATAACATCCAGTCATAAATAGCTTTTTGCTTTTTTTGAACAAATAATATTTTTTTCTCCTAAAATACTTTCATACTCTTCTTCTTTTCTCATCATAATTTCCTTTTGAGAAAGCTATTTTTTTGCCTCTTCATATTCCTTATCATCAAAAAAATAGTGGACATTTTTTGCTTCATTCCCAACAAGTAATTTCCATATTTCCCGATAAATTTTTATTTTTTTCTTCTTCCAGTAATTCACTTAATTTTTTTCTTTTCTTTTTTTGTTCTATTTAACATTTTATCAGTTAAAAATTTCTTTTTATTGCTTGTAATGAAACATCTGATTTTATTTTTAAAAATCTATATTTAATTCTTCATTTAAATATTTTTACAAATTCATTAAAAAAATATCATCGAAATCTAAATTATCTGATAATTCACCTTCGAATAAAAAAATGTCCTCTATGCGATAATATATGGGATATTGCTAAATATAATTTTTCTTATTTCAAAAGCACTTTTCTTCATTATCAATTAAAAGCTTTTTCTTAAATGATAAATTGTAGGATATTCCATGTGATAATCTTGATCTGTATAATTTTTTTGTCCATAAAAAGTGTATTTTTTTATTTTTTTGATAGTTTTATCCTCAATAAAATACTGGCTTTCTTTCAATCTCTGAAAAAAATCCAAAAATCTTTTTTTGATATTTCTTCACTAAATAAAGTTTGTAATAATTCTATTCTTTTTTTCTTTCTTTTTTTAGTCTTCTTCTGGATGTTCTAAAAAAATTCTCCTTTCAGTCATGGTATTTCCTGTATCAAAAATATGAGTTCCCCACATAAATTTTTTTATTGAATCTTAAAAATATCATATTTTTTTCATTTGTAACTGCCCAACCAATAGAGCTAGTTCCCTAAATCTATTCCTAAATAATAATCTTCAAATTTTTTTCATTTTTTTACCTCCTAAAAATATTTATTGACTTTCATTATTTTTATGTGATATAAATTAATAAATCAGAATACTATCTGAATTTACATTACGAGTTCAAATAAAAATTTTTTTGAAATCGTCTTTATGACTTTAGGAGTGCTATTAAAAAGCCTTATAATTAGGCTTTTTTTATTTTTACTTTTATTTTTAACATATTTTTTTAAAAAAAGTCTATCCTTAATTAAAAAAATTTATATAAAATAAAAAAACATCTAGATAAAAAAATCTAGATGTCTAAAATATAAAAATATTTCTAAATTAATAATTCAAATAAAATGCTTCTTTCAACTCTTCATAATTTTTTTGATCCACCCAAATCTTTTTTTGGATTCTTGAATTTTGGATAATCAAGTTGTATGGAACAGTTTTTTTACTTTGAAGGCTGTCATAAGAGTATTTGTAGCGTCGTAATACACAGGAAAGTAAATTTACTATCTTCTACATATTTTTTTAGTTGCTGATAAGTTTGTTTTTTTCTTCTTGTGAATACAACTACAACATTTATATTATCTTTATTTTTCTTCGTAAAAATTTTTTTGTACATCAGCTAATTCACGTTGACAATAAGGACACCATTCAGTCATAAAAAAATTAAAAAGTGTTGGTTTTTCCATCTCCAAATAATTTTTTTACTTTTAGTATATTTCCCATGAAAATCTCTTAATTCAAAAATTTGGTAATTTTTGCACCTTCTGTTACATCAACATCAAGAGGTTTTTGCATTTGCAAATCCGAAAATACATGTCATAAATAATGAAATAATAATCAATAATTTTTTTCATTTTTTTATCCCTTCTTTCTTATTTTTTATTTAAAATATTTTTATAAAGTTTATCATATTAATATATATTTTTCAATTATATTTAACTTTTTAAATCCTAATTTCGCCATATTTCTTACAAACAATTCACAAGTTAAAAGAAAAAAACTAAAAATAACAGGATAAACTAAACAAAGACAAGAATATTTATATTAAAAATATATCTAATTAAAAAAATAAGAGGTGAATATGAAAAAAAGTATTACTAATATTGTCATTATTTATTTTTTTGCTATTGTTTCTCAAATGCCAAAAAAATATGTTTCGTGAAGTGAAATTTATCGTGATAGAATGAGAGATTTAATTCGTGAAGTGCGTTCAAATACAACAAAAGATAAATATTTAACAAAAAGATAGCAAGAAGTCGTAGGCTTTTCTATAAGTGGGAGATGAATTGCTTTTTTTGTAAAAATTGAAAAAAAGGATACATCCATGATAAAAATTTTTTTGTATAAAATATTGAGGAGAAATCATTAAAAAAATAATATTCAAAAATCAAAAAGGAGGTGTAATTTTATGAAATATAATTTAGCATTCAAATACAGGATTTATCCAAATAAGGAGCAAGAATTGTTGATAAACAAGACTTTTGGATGTGTTCGTTTTGTTTACAATACGATTTTGTATGTTGCTAATAAAATTTATGAAGAAACTGGAAAAAATAAAATAATTACACCTGCTAGTTTGAAAAAGTGAAAAATCAATTTTTAAAAGAAGTAGACAGTTTGGCACTTTCAAATGCTCAATTGAATGTAAGACGATCGTTTACTAATTTCTTTCAGAAGAGAGCGAAGTTTCCGAGGTTCAAATCTAAGAAGACTAGTGTTAAAAGTTATACGACAAATTGTGTGAATAATTCGATACGAATTGAGGAAAATAAATATTTGGTTTTGCCAAAATTGAAAAGAATAAAATTGAAATATCATAGAGAAATACCAAAGAATTATAGAATAAAGTCGGTAACATTGACAAACAGTAATGGAAATTACTATGTTTCTGTTTTGACAGAATTTGAAAAAGAAATTCAAAAATGCCAAGTAATGATAAAGTGATTGGACTTGATTTTTCAATGTCTGAGTTATTTGTCAGCTCTGAAAACCAAAGGGCTGATTATCCAAGATATTTTAGGATGTTGGAGAAAAAATTACAAAAATTACAGAAATCCTTATCAAGGAAAGTAAAATTTTCTAAAAATTGGTATAAACAAAAAGCGAAAATATCAAAATTACATGAGTATATCAAAAATTGTCGAAGAGATTTTTTACATAAATTGTCGAAAAAATTGTCTGAAACATATAATGCTGTGGTTGTTGAGGATTTGAATATGAAAGGGATGAGCCAGGCATTAAATTTTGGGAAAAGTGTAGGAGATAATGGATGGGGAATGTTTTTGAGGATGCTTGAGTACAAGTTGATGTTTTTAGGGAAACAATTTTTGAAGATAGATAAGTGGTTTCCATCGTCGAAAACTTGCAGTAAATGTGGAAACGTTAAAGAGGAACTGAAATTATCAGAAAGAAGTTATAGATGTGAGTGCTGTGGGATTGAAATTGATAGAGATTACAATGCGGCATTGAATATAAAAAACATTGGAAAATTGATGTTGAAATATTAGGAAAATAAAAAAAGACAGGGCAGGGACTGCCCGAAGAGCTTGGTAAATATATTTGGCTAACAAAAGCAGATACTTCCCAAGAAGCTCCCACTTCTAAAAGCGGGAGTAGTTCACTCACACAAAATGGGAATTTATTATATTATCGTAATAATCAAATAGACAAGGATTTTTTTAATGTTACGAACGGAACTACACAAGAATCACTTTATTATGGAGAAGGTCTAAAATTGTCGCATCCGACTAAAAAGGAGTCAAATGAGTTTCTTTTGAGTATTTTAAATCCAATTAGAAAAGCAGGGAAACCGATTTTTGCGATAAATTACGGAGTAGGGAATAAATTGAGAGAAGATTTGTTGGTAAAATCGAATCAAACAAATATTATAAATGAATTGTTACCATCATTTGGAGCTGAAAAAGGCATATATGCCAATACAAAAATTTTTAATTCGAATAATATAAATTCTTTGAATGATGTAAAAAATTTCTTGGTGTTATTAAATCCAAAAGAATTTAGAGATGTTGATGATTTTTATAATTATTTGAAAAATACTGATTATGATTTGTTGTTAATCGAGCCTTCACACAGCGGAAAATATATGACAAAAGAACAAATAGAATCATTAAAGAGAAAGAAAAATGGAGTTAAGAGAATAGTGATAGCATATTTTAGTATTGGAGAAGCTGGAGGATACAGAGATTTTTGGAAGCCTGAATGGAAAAATAAAGCTACAAGACCTAGTTGGATTGTGGGAGAAAATCCAAATTGGGCAGACGATTACATTGTAAAATATTGGAGTCCTGAATGGAGAAAAATCGTAAAAGATTATCAAAAACGATTAGATGATATGGGTGTAGACGGTTATATGCTTGATACAGTTGACACATACTATAATTTTGAAGTTAAATCTGAAAAAAGTGGAGAAATTATAAATTAATTATTTATTTAGTTAATAATTTTATAACAAAGAGAAAACCACCTTTTGATTAGGATTGCATGATATAGTGCAACAGGTTTTTCTTTTTTTATTAATTAAGAAAAAAATAAATTTTTAGTTTTACTAGCAAAAAGGAGAATTTTTAAATTGGAATTAAGAAAAAAATAAAATCAATAAAACAAATTAGAAATATTTACAAATTATATCAAAATTCGTTTCCAAAAAGAAGAAAAAAAGCCATTTGGATTAATATTAATTGGAGTATTGAGAGGGAATTTTGAGGTATTTTCAATCGAGAAGAAAAAAACTGATGAGAAAAATAGAGATTCATATGAGTTTAAAGGTCTAGCAATTGCATTGAAACATAAGGACTTGGTTTTGTTAGATTATTTGGCAATAACTGAAGAAGCTAGAAGTTATGGATACGGCTCTAAAACGCTATCTTTTTTGAAGGAATATTACAAAAATTATCGTTTTTTTCTTGAGATTGAAAATGCTGAGGATGAAAATGCTGAAAATTACGAAGAGCGTCAAAGTCGAAAGAAATTTTATTTGAAAAATGGATTTTCGCCATTTCCTTTCAATGTTGACTTATTTGGAATTGAGATGGAAATTTTAGGATACAATTGTTCTTGCGAATTTTCAGAATATCTTGAACTTTACAAAAAAATCAATTTGGTGGAATTATGAAAAAGAAAATTTCAGAAAATATTTTTTTAGTGGAAAAAAATAATTTAAAAAAATTGTTGTATTATCGAAATATTTGTATAACAAATATGGTATAATATTTAAAAGTAATTTTATGAAAAAAATAATTGACAAATAGTTGTAAAATTGATAAGATTTTTTTGATTTTTAGAAAAGGAGGGAGCTATGAAATTTGAAATTAAATGGAAAAAGAGCTTATGAAAAAAATTGGAGAAGCAGAGGGTTTTAGAATATTAGTCGATAAATTATGGCCTCGAGGGTTAAAAAAAGGAAGATGCGAAAAATCGATTATTGGGCAAAAAAATTATTACGCCATCGAAGGAATTGAGACAAAATTATCATAAAGGAATTATCGATTTTGAAAAATTTTTTTCTGAAAAAAATATAGAAAAAGAATTGGAAGAAAAATTCGGATTTTGAGGAATTTGAGGGTATAATATTGGAAGAGTTGAAAAAGGGAAATGTGACAATGGTTTATGCGAGTAGAACTCCAGAATTGAGCCATATTCCTGTATTAAAGGAATTTATTGAGGAAAAGTTAGGAAAATAGTCGAAATTTAAAAAATATTTTGAGTGATGCATAGAAAAAGTTTGAAAATAAAGAAGTTAAATAAAAAAATGAGTAAATTTTTTTAGTAAGATAAATAGGAGAATAAAAAGAAAGGAAAGTGAAATATGAAAAAAGGTAAATTTTATGGTATTGGAGTTGGAGTGGGAGATCCTGAAAATATAACGGTTAAAGCGACGAAAAAATTGCACGAGGTGGATGTAATTGTATTGCCTGAGGCGAAAAGTGGAGAAGGAAGTACAGCTTTTAATATTGTAAAAGAGTATTTGAAACCTGGTGTAGAGCAAATGTTTTTGGAATTTCCGATGATAAAAGATGTGGAAGCAAGAAAAGTTTTTAGAAAAAATAATGCTGATAAAATAAGTGAGGAACTTGAAAAAGGGAAAAATGTGGCATTTTTGACAATTGGAGATCCGATGACTTATAGCACATATACTTATGTTTTGGAGCATATTGCAGATGATGTTGAAGTGGAGACGATTGCTGGAATAACTTCGTTTAATAGTATTGCAGCTAGACTGAATGTGCCTTTGATGATTGGTGATGAAGATTTGAAAGTGGTGTCTGTCAATCGAAAAACTGATATTTACAAGGAAATTGAAAATAATGATAATTTAGTTTTGATGAAAATAAGCAGAAATTTTGAGAAAATTAAAAAGGCGATAATTGAAACAGGAAATAAAGAAAATGCTGTAATTGTTTCAGATTGCGGGAAAGATAATGAAGTTATTTATTGGGATATTGAGAGTGTGGAGGAAGTTCCTTATTTTTCAACGATGATATTGAAAAAATCGTGGTTTTTAAAAAAATTAAATTTAAGTATTAAGGAGAATGGAATTATTATGAAAAAAATTTTTATTTATTTTTGTCATTTATAGTGGCAATTCAAGGAATGGCAGAAACGATTGTAAAAAGGAACTTACGATACAAAAAAAGAAGAGATATGTAGAATTGAGTCAAGATTTTTGTGAAAGAAATTAAATTAGATGATGTACTGCCAAGTGATAAAAAAAGATTTGGTGACTTATAAAACTGAAAAATTTTTGATATTGTAGTAAGAAAAAAAGTGATTTGTTGGAATTGTATAATAAAAAAATAGGGATAAAAAAAGAAAAAAAATATAAAAGATAGTATTTCAGAAAAAGATAAAAAAATTGGATTATGTTCGTAATTATATTGCTGAATTGGTAGAAAACAATAGGGCAGTTATTTATGAAAGAAAAAAACAAAAAGAAATAAAAAAATATTGTAAAAAGTAAAAATACAATAACAATATTTATTATGATGCGGGAAGAGGTTCAAATTACGATGGTTATAAATTTTATACAGATAAAAAGTTTGTCACAAGAAATCATGAAATTTGATATTATAACACAATTTGGAATTGCTCTTCATAGCAGTTTGGGAGATAATCCATATAATAGAGAATTGACAGAAAAGGAAAAAAAGAATACAGAGAAAAAAATGGAAATCATTTTGAAGAATTAAAGGAACTGTATAAGAAAGCGGTTCAAAAATCCGAATGTGGAACAAAAAAAATTAGTTATTAGTAAAAAAATATTTAATAAGTTATTTTTTTGAAATTAATATAAATGGGGGAAAAAAATGAGTAAAATTGAAAAAGGAATTGGGAGTAATATGGGAAAAAAACTTTTAAAAAGAATTGTCAAAAAAATTGACAATAAAGGATATTTTTGTGTGAATGGGCATGTAATAGTCAGTTTAGAGAATTTTTGCAATAGTTTTTGAAGATTATCAAAAAAATTGGTTAATGAAATTTATTTTGAGGATAACGAGATAATTAATAACGACATTTCGTGAAAAATTTGAAAAGATTTTTTTGGAATGAAAAAAACAAAAAAATAGAAAAAAATAAATGTTGAAGAAGTTGAAAAAAACTTGATAAAATATCCGTTTATCTTGAAAATGGGAAAGTTTGGGAAGCGTTTTTTTAAGAAAAAAATGAAAAAAATATTTGAATACAGGGATGTCAGTAAGTTTTGAAATAAATGAAATATTATAAAAATAAAAAATATAAAAAAGAAAGAGGTAATTTTATGAAAAAAGTATACTTCATAGGAGCAGGGCCTGGAGATCCTGAATTAATAACAGTAAAAGGACAAAGAATTGTAAAGGAAGCAGATGTCATAATTTATGCGGGTTCGCTTGTGCCAAGAGAAGTTATTGAATGTCATAAAGAAGGAGCGGAAGTTTATAATTCTGCTTCAATGAACTTAGATGAAGTGATGGAAGTTACGATAAAAGCTCAGAAAAATGGGAAATTGGTTGCAAGAGTTCATACTGGGGATCCAAGTATTTTTGGAGCAATAAGGGAACAAATGGATATTTTGGATGAATATGGAATCGAGTATGAAGTCGTGCCAGGAGTGAGTTCATTTGTTGCTGCTGCCGCCGCAATAAAAAAAGAGTTCACATTGCCTGATGTGAGTCAGACAATAATTTGTACAAGATTAGAAGGAAGAACTCCAGTACCAGAAACAGAAAGTCTAGAAAGTCTAGCTTCACACAAATGCTCAATGGCAATATTCTTGTCTGTACAAATGATTGATGAAGTTGTAAAAAGACTATTAAAACATTACGAGAAAACAACTCCAATTGCAATTGTCCAAAGAGCCACTTGGGATGATCAAAAAATCATTATGGGAACATTGGAAAACATTGCTCAAAAAGTGAAAGATGAAAAAATTACGAAAACTGCACAAATTTTAGTTGGAAACTTTATGGGGGACGAATATTCTAAATCTAAACTTTATGATAAGACATTTTCGCATGAGTTTAGAAGAGGGATTAAAGCATAAAAATTTTGATAAAGTAAGAAAATAAGGAGAAATTTAGATGAAAAAATTATTATTAATCGTATTGTTTACATTTTCGTTACAAATTTTTGGACAAGGTTATGAAGTGACGAAAGGGAAAAAAATGTTACATTGTCTGCAGAACAGATTGAAATGGAGAATAAAAAGATTGAAGAAAAGATAAAGGATTATATAAATAGAGGTTTTTAAAGAGTACTTATCAACATTTTTCAGAAGCAGAAAATGCTATGAAAAAAATCAAAAAAAATAATAAATCAGAAGATGTTTATCTTTATAAAACTTTCTTAGAAGCTTATTCACAGATGTTTGATCTTATGGCTGAAAATACTAAAATAGAAGTAAAAAGTATAAAGTATTTATCAAATTCAAAAAGCAATTGTAAAATGTGAAATAAAAAAATACCTTCATTTGATAAATTGGACGATTTAAGTGAAGAGGAAATTGAAAAAAATTTGGCAGAGAAATATAATTCTGATAAGTTAAAAAAATATGAATGAAAAAGGAAATGGTCGCAGAATTTTTTTGATGTATATGATAGATTCAATGAAAAAAAGAACTAGAAGAAAATTCGTCTTATGAAATTACTAAAAAAATATTACTTTTTGAAAAAGGAAATGATTGGAAATCAAAGGAATATGAGGAAATGTTTAAATAAAATAATATAATTTTTGACAATCCTTTTTAGGAAGAAGTCTGGATAAGATTTATAGTTATTATAATGCTACATGTTAGTGATAATTTTAATCGAATAATTCTAGAAAATAATATAAAATAAAAAGAGGACTTACTTGGCGGTTAGTCCTCTTTTTGCTATTCCATGGTTTCTTTATTTTTAAAAATAATATCATGTAATATTTAAAATTTCAATATTAAAACTTTCTAACACTATTCTAAATCAACATAACTATATGGTATAATATTTTATAAATAAAATAAAAAAAGGAGATAAAAGTGATTACAACATTATGTTATTTAGAAAAAGATGAAAAAAATATCTAATGCTACACAGAACTAAAAAAAGAAAAATGATATAAATAAAGGAAAAATGGCTAGGAATTGGCGGAAAATTGGAAACTGGGGAAACACACGAAGAGTGCTTAAAAAAAGAGAAGTTCAAGAGGAGACTGGCTACAAATTGAATAGTTATGAATTTCGTGGACTTGTGATTTTTAATTACAATGATGATGAGCCGCTATTCATGTATCTTTACACAAGTTCTGATTTTTCAGGAAATCAGCATGAATGTGATGAAGGCAACTTAAAATGGATTCCCAAAAAAAGAAATTTTTTTGATTTAAAATTGTGGGAAGGCGATAAAATATTTTTTTAGAATTATTGTTTTAAAAAAATACGCCATTTTTTTATTTAACTTTAAATTATGAAAACGACAATTTGTTGAGTTCAAAACTAGAATTTAAAGAAAAATACAGCTGTTTTTGAAGTTTTTTTGTTCCAGAAAATTATGTGGAAAAGATTGTGGAAAACTTACAAAAATATAATCTTTTGACAGAAGGATTTTTATGCAGATGTTTATTCTACAATTGATGGAATCGGACATTGGAAAAACTTTGGAAGGCGGAAATCCTTTTGACGGAGAAGTTGGAAAAATCCAGTGTTGCCAATGAAAAAAATTATGAAATTTAGAGTGAAAAAAAGATTTTCAAGAGTTAGCATATTATTTGATTAAAGAAGTTCATCCTTATGAAACGCCTGTGATTAATGTGTTTGAGATGGAAGTGTAGAAAATTTTAGGAAGGGTTGAAAAAAAATATGAAGAAGAATTTTATTAAAATATTTGTTTTGATATTTTTTTGATTAGTAATCTGATTTTTTTCAGAAAAATAAAAAAATTAAATGAAAATTATGGAATAGAAGATGGAGAAGTTTATTACATAAATAGAAAAAAATTGAGGGAGCTGATGCAAAGACTTTTTGAAGTTTTTTTGAAGATGGTGAGTATGCAAAAAGATAAGAATAATGTTTATTATAAAGAAAATGTTCTTAATGAAGCAGATCCTAAAAAGTTTTTAAATTATTGACAAAAAAATTAGTTACGGATTGAGTAAAGATAAAAAAATAATCTTTATTTTTTGGGAGAATAAGGTAAATAATATAGATGTAAAAACTCTTGAAATAATGACAGATGAATTTTTCAATTTATTTAAAAAGATAAAAATGGACTGTATATTTTTATTTTTCATATAATGGAGGACTTCCTGTCGATTTAGATAATGTGATAATGTCTCCAAAAAAATTTTTAAAAAAATGTTGACAAACAAACTTTTTCAACTAATTGGTGGAGGGTATGCAAAAGATAAGAATAATGTTTATTACATTGGTAAAAAAATAGAGGAGTAGTTCCCCAAAAACGTTAAAAATTTTTAAAAGATTATATTTTTTTACAGATGGAAAAAAATGTGTATCTTTATGGAGAAAAAGAAGATATAGATTTACAAACATTAAAAATTTTTTTGATGATGATTCCAGTTATTTTTTTGACAAAAAAATAATATTTATTTTTCAAGGAGATAAACTGGAAAATGCTGATTTTTAAAAGTTTTTAAAATAATGGAATCAAATTTTTTTCAAAAAGATAAAAAAATAATGTTTATGAAGGAAATGAAAAAAATAGATGGAGCAGACGCAAAAACTTTTGAAGTAATTGATGCTTATGCAGGATTTGCGAGAGACAAAAAAATTATTTGTATCATTCAAAATGAAAGAATAAAAAAATTCCGATCCGTATACTTTTGAAAGAGTAAATGAACATTTGGTAAGAGATAAAAATCAATTTTTATTCTAATGACGGAATAGTTTTTAAATGTGGGTGGAAAAAAACTTTTCAAGTAGTAAAAGATTATGAAAAAGATTATTTTATGTATGCAAAGGATAAAAAAATAAAAGCATATTATATAAATTTTGTGGCTGGAAAAGATGAAATGGTAAAAAGAGTTAAAAGGATTAAATCCTAAAAAAATTTTTAAAGTGCTAAATCGTTATTATACAAAAAGACGATAAAAAAAGTTTATTTTTAGTAAAGAATATGCGGATATACAAGAACTTCAAAATGTAGATGTGAAATCATTTGAAGCGTTGCATTTTGAAAATATAGAGAATAAAGATGATTTTTGGAAAAGATAAAAAAATAAAGTTTATTTGTTTGGTCTTGAATTAAAAGATGTAAAACACGAAAATTTTCAAGTTATGAAAGAGCCAATAACAGAAAAAAATTATATATGTTCGAGATGAAAAATAATTTGTTCGTAATTTTTTTATGATTATTTTTTTCGAGCTTTTAATTTTTGTAGAGTCTAAAAAAATTGAAAATGTAGATTTTTAAAACACTCAAGTGGAAATCAGCAAGAGAAATGGAAGATAAAAAAATGGAAAATATATGGTGAACGGCAGCGTAATTGATGAAGATAAAATAGGAATTGAATTTATAAAGAAATAGAAAAAAAAGGAGAAAAAAATTTATGAAAAAAATTAATTTTTGCAATTACAATTTTTTTAGCAACAAGTTTAGGAGCAAATGCATACACGCTTAGGGAATGTGTTCAGGAAACGCTTTCTAAAAAAAGGAGTAAAACAAAGTATAATTGATGAAACATCAGACCTTCTGTTAGATTCAAAAGGTGAATTATCAATTATTCCACAGAAAGATGAAATCAGTAGTTTGATTAATAAAGCAGAAAAAGTTATTAAAAAAAGGATAAAAAAATAATATTCAAATTAAACAATATTTGATTTCAATGTATTCAATAAAAGGTGATACGCAAAAGTATTTTTAAAAAGCTAAAAAAAGTTGCTTGAAGAAAATTTGAAAGAAAAAGATATTACCGATTTTTGAATCTTGGAGCATGAGTGGATTTTTATTATTATCAAATCGGAGAAAAGAAAAAAAGCACAAGAATATTTTTGATAAAAATTAAGGAAAAAAATATAAGGACAGACCGGCTGTTTATAAATTGATAGAGATCGTTCTTACAGATATTGATTTATTAACTAAAAAGTAAAAAAAATTTAGTGATACTGTTGAGGATTTGGCAACAAATGAAAAAGGATTTGGAAGAAATTGAAAAAAAATTCTAAGAAGCAAGTTGAAAATCTTAAAATTGTAGAAGATTTTTTTCAATCTGAACAAAAATAAAAGAGAATTTGGTGTTGTAGATGAACTTGTTTATAATTTTTAATTTTTTTGATTCATGCTTCAAAAAAATTTATGAATTAATGGAAGAAAAATTCGAAAGGATCAAAAAGGACTTGATTTGAAAAACTAGAGAAGAAATAAAAAAATTATTATTTAAAAAAATATTGCAAATAATGAAAAAAATGACAGAAGATGCGATAAGATACAATATTGTACCAGAAAGTACATATTTGTTGCTAATAACAGTGGTAACTTCAATTGATGAAGAAGAAGGAAAAACAATTTGTAAATGAACTAGAAAAAAACTAAACTTTATAAAATAATAAAAGAATTAGAAAAAAATAATCTAATTATTAAAAAAATATAAGAGTTATTTTTGAAATATTATTTTAAAAATTTTTCGAATAAATTTAACAAAAAAAGGAGAAAAAAATGAGAACAGCAGTATATTGCGTAAGCAAAAACGGATACGAAACATGTTTAAAAATAAGAAATAATGTTTATAAAAATTTGCATATTTATGTGTCACAAAGAGTGGCAAATATGCTCAATCTTGAAAGTGAAAATGTGGAAAATTTGTTTGTGATAAATGAGCGAGTGCCAATTTTATTAGAAAAAACATTTGATAAATATGATTTACATATTTTCGTTGCAGCGACTGGAGCAGTTGTGAGAATTATTGAAGGGAAATTTAAAAGCAAGGACACAGACCCAGCTGTTATTACAGTTGATGACCATGCTAATTTTGTGATTTCATTACTTTCAGGACATCTTGGCGGTGCAAATGAAGAATGTAAAAAAATTGCAAATGGAATCGGAGCAATCCCAGTAATTACAACAGCTTCTGATGTTGGAGGAAAAATTGCAGTTGACACATTGTCGCAAAAAATTAAAGCAAAATTGGAAAGTCTGGACGATGCCAAAAGAGTGACTTCGCTTATCGTAAATGGAGAAAATGTGAGCATTCATTTGCCAAAAAATATCGTAGAAAATGACAAAAATTGTGCTGGAGCAATAATTGTTTCAAACAGAAAAAATATCGAAATTTCTAAAATTATTCCAAAAAATATCATTCTTGGAATTGGTTGTAAAAGAAATACACCAAAAGAAAAAATCATCGAAAAAATAAATTATGTAATGGAAACTCAAAATTTAGAAATGGATTCGATAAAAAAAGCCGCATCCGCTTGGGTAAAATCTGATGAGGTTGGACTTTTAGAAGCAATGACAGAATTAAATATTCCAATAGAATTTTTTTGAAAAGAAAAAAATTTTGGAAGTAGAAGATTTGGTCGAAGAGCGTTCAGAATTTGTAAAAAAATCAAATTGGAGTATATGGCGTTTCCGAACCTTGTGCGTACTTAGCTTCGAGCAGAAAAGGAAGTTTTTTTAGTAAAAAAAGTTAAGATGGAAGGGATTACAATTTCGATTTTTTTGAAGAGGAAATAGATAATAAATATATTTTTGAATGAATAATTTTTTTACATAAAATCTAAAAAAATTAAATAAGTTATGTAATTAAAAAAATATAAATTTTTTTATGAAAAGAGGTTAAATAAATGGAAATAAAATTGAAATCTTGTTTTATTGAAGTTCAAGATAACAAAGGATTAAAATTATTTGGTAGTAAAAAAATAAATTAGATGAAAATAATCTTTATAATAAAAATTTTTAGATGATATTCAGAAAATAGATTTAATTGATGAGAAAAAAAGTGTAAGAGTATAAAAAAATGATGAAAAAAAGGTTTTATAGAAAAGGTAATAAATTAATTGGGACAGTTTATTATGGTAAATATGGCATGGAACAAAGTCGAATATATAATATTAGAAATAAAAAAACAAGAAGAAATACATGAAAATGAAGCGATTCAAGATAGATATTTATATTTTTTTGAATAGATTTAGAGACGAAAAAAAATTTAAAAGGAATATATTGTTTTTTTATTACTGAGGTTAAAGAAAATAAACATCCAACTGAAATGTTTAACAGCCATTTAAAAAAATATACAAATTAAAAAAAATGGAGGCTGTCACTGAAAAAGATGTAATGGATTATTTTTCTAAAAAAATTCTGTTACAGAAATAAAGTATATAACAAATAAAGAAAAAGATATGAATAACGCTTGGGCAAATTTGTTTGGTAATAATAGAATAGAAATAAAACCAAATATAAAAAAAGTAGAGTTAAAGATGGAGTTGAACGATGATTTGAAAAAAATGAGAAAAAGATATAATTAGTTCTTATTTTTAGAAGTAAAATTTCTGATGATGAATACATATCTTTAAATTTAAAAAAATGGTAGAAAAAAATAAAAATAACAAATAAAAAAAGTTGAGATTGATAAATATTTCTATGTAGAAGATGTTGAAAAAAATTTTTATTCTAAAGATGGAGAACTTTTATTAGAAAAGGTAGAAAAAGTTTTTAGATGATAATTTTGAATATATAAAAAGTATTCTATTAGGTGAAAAATGATTAGTAAATTTTTCTTTTTCAATATTTTTTTAATAATAATAATTGTTATTTTTTTATACTAGATGTGTATTCATTGATGGTGTGGAAGATTCAAAAATTTCATTTAAAGAAATTTTTTTAAAAAAATATAGATTATTTGAGAACATCTAAAAAAATAAATTGAGTATAAAAAGATTTAGGGATATTCTTTTGGATGCCCAATTTTAATTTCAATTATTTGCGTTTTTTTATTTTTAGAAATAAAAAAATAGACTTCAGTAATTCTTTAACTTTGATTATTAGTATAATATCATCAATCTTATTGAATTTTTTTGGACTATTTTATTAACAGTTAAAGATAAAAATAGAACAAGAAAAAGTATAAATATTTGGTTAGTCTTTCTACTAATATAGTTTTAGAAATATTTATTTCAATAATTTTAATTTTATTGTTGGTTTTTTTAACGATCTGAAACTAGATTTTTTTATTATTAAAAAAACTTTTTACAAATTAAAGTAATTTTTTTATAAAAATTATAAAAAAACAGTATATTTGTTTTTTTAATATTATTTTTATATGATTAATTTTTTTAATGATTTTTACAAAGAATTTTTTTGATTTCAAATTATGAAAAAAATAAAAAAATTCTCAAAAATAATGAAACTTAAGGAGAAAAATATGAAAAAAATACTTTTTTTACATTAGCACTATTTTTTTATAATAAATCTAAATTTAGCCGCCTTAACAATAAAGGAAAAAATCCAGCAAGATTTATCAAAAACAGGTGTAAATCAAGAATTAATTGATGAAACTGTAAAATTGGATAAGAAATTTGGAGAAGGATTTGTAGAAGAAGATGGAGATGGGAAAAAGGGCAACTGAAAGTAAGGATGAATGGGAAAAACTTTATCTGAAAGATAAAAGAAATTATATTGCCTTGGAAAGATTGATAGAATCATATTTTGTGACTGGGATACCAAATGATCCTCAGAAGAAAAAATATGTTTCAGAATATTTGAAAATGGATATTCTTGAAGATAGGAAAAATTTCGTTTTGGGAAGGGACTTCTGGAATTGTTCTGAAAACAAAAAAATATAAAAAAATGAGTATTTTGAAAAAGTTAAAAAGATTAGCGACAATCAGTATTATTTGAAAACAATAGATTTTTTTGAATATTTATCAAAAGAAACAGAAAAATATAAAAAGAAAATGGAAATCCTAAGTTAATGAAACAGAAAGTAGATGAAATAACGCAAAAAAATGGATGAAATTGATAAAAATACTCGATAATAAAAAAATTTGCTAGAAAAAAATACAGAATTTCTGATGAAGAAGCCTATTCTGATCAATTAACTTTTTTTATGGTTGGCGGTATTCTAAAAAGTGTTTACAGGTGATACTGAAGGAATGGTCAATGATTTTTATAAATAAAATTGCAAATAAAAAAATTTCTAAAGAAGTGGCAGAGTATAATCAAAAATAAAGAAATAATTACTGCTTTGTTAATCAAAAATGACACTGGCTTTTTAAAGAATTTTTCTGAAGAGGCACCAAAAGAAGGAAAAAAAACTTTGAAAAAAATTGATAAAAAGACTGGACGAAACTGAAATGTATAAAAAGAATTAATATGACTTCGGTAAATGATAAAAAAATAATGGAAAATAATGTTCAAATTGAATAAAAAAATGGAAAAAAATTTTAATCACTTTTTAGATAAAAAAATTGTAAATAAAAAAATTGAATATTAAAACAAATATATTTAAATTTAAGAAGAGATAAATAAAAAGAAACTTTGAAGTTTTTTTCTTTAAAGTTAGAAATTGGTCAGATATCATAAAAAGTAACATTTATTCTTATAATTTATTATTTAAAAAATAAAAAATAGTTGACAATCTTTTTTTGTTTTTTTGATATAATACCTTTTGTCGATACGAAAATGTATCATGTACAATAAACAAATAAATAGAAGAAGCATATACCATAAAAGATGTGATAAATAAGGACTTTTAATAATAAAAAGTTCCTGTCAATAAGACTTTAAAAGGTGAAAATAAATATTGAATGAAGAGTTTGATCCTGGCTCAGGATGAACGCTGACAGAATGCTTAACACATGCAAGTCAATGGGGAAACGGTGCTTGCACCGTGATAACCATGGCGGACGGGTGAGTAACGCGTAAAGAACTTGCCTCTTAGTCTGGGATAACAGATGGAAACGACTGATAAGACTAGATATTATTAAAGTTTCGCATGAAGCTTTAATGAAAAGAGATGCTAAGAGAGAGCTTTGCGTCCTATTAGTTAGTTGGTGAGGTAACGGCTCACCAAGACGAAGATAGGTAGCCGGTCTGAGAGGATGAACGGCCACAAGGGGACTGAGATACGGCCCTTACTCTTACGGGAGGCAGCAGTGGGGAATATTGGACAATGGAGGAGACTCTGATCCAGCAATTCTGTGTGCACGAAGACGGTTTTCGGATTGTAAAGTGCTTTCAGCAGGGAAGAAGCAAGTGACGGTACCTGCAGAAGAAGCGACGGCTAAATACGTGCCAGCAGCCGCGGTAATACGTATGTCGCGAGCGTTATCCGGAATTATTGGGCATAAAGGGCATCTAGGCGGATATACAAGTCAGGGGTGAAAACTTAGGGCTCAACTCAAAGCTTGCCTTTGAAACTGTATATCTAGAGTGCTGGAGAGGTGGACGGAACTACACGAGTAGAGGTGAAATTCGTAGATATGTGTAGGAATGCCGATGATGAAGATAGTCCACTGGACAGCAACTGACGCTGAAGTGCGAAAGCTAGGGGAGCAAACAGGATTAGATACCCTGGTAGTCCTAGCTGTAAACGATGATTACTGGGTGTGGGCATGAAGAGTGTCTGTGCCGAAGCTAATGCGATAAGTAATCCGCCTGGGGAGTACGACCGCAAGGTTGAAACTCAAAGGAATTGACGGGGACCCGCACAAGCGGTGGAGCATGTGGTTTAATTCGACGCAACGCGAGGAACCTTACCAGATCTTGACATCCCTGCGAATGCCTATGAGAACAGGCCGTGCCTTCGGGAACGTAGAGACAGGTGGTGCATGGCTGTCGACAGCTCGTGTCGTGAGATGTTGGGTTAAGTCCCGCAACGAGCGCAACCCCTATAGTTAGTTACCATCATTAAGTTGGGGACTCTAACTAGACTGCCTGCGAAGAGCAGGAGGAAGGTGGGGATGACGTCAAGTCATCATGCCCCTTATGATCTGGGCTACACACGTGCTACAATGGTTGGTACAAAGAGGAGCAAAACGGTGACGTGGAGCAAAACTAAAAAGCCAATCTAAGTTCGGATTGAAGTCTGCAACTCGACTTCATGAAGTTGGAATCGCTAGTAATCGCAAATCAGCAATGTTGCGGTGAATACGTTCTCGGGTCTTGTACACACCGCCCGTCACACCACGAGAGTTGTTTGCACCTGGAGTTACTGGTTCAACCGTAAGGAGGAAGGTACCTAAGGTGTGGATAGTGATTGGGGTGAAGTCGTAACAAGGTATCCGTACCGGAAGGTGCGGATGGATCACCTCCTTTCTAAGGAGTATATAAATACTAAATCTGTTTGGATTATGTTTCTTCTAGCATAAGGACAATGGGAAATGAATAGTAGGTAAAAAGATTACAATGAAAACAGGAAAACTGTTAGAGTTAGAATAAAAAGCTATTAAGGGCACACGGAGGATGCCTAGGCAACAAAAGCCGATGAAGGACGTGATAAGCTGCGAAAAGCTTGGTGGAGGTGCACATAACCTTTGATGCCAAGATGTCCGAATGGGAAAACCTATATGTGTAAATCACATATACGAAAGAGGTAAGTCCGTGAACTGAAACATCTAAGTAACGGGAGGAAAAGAAAGTAAAAACGATTCTCTAAGTAGCGGCGAGCGAACGGAGAACAGCCTAAACCATATACATGTAAGTTGGCGACGTTGTGTATATGGGGTAGAGGGACTTTAATAGACTAATAGCCATAAAGTCATTTTACTAGTAGAGTAAGTGGAACACAGCTGGGAAGCTGGACCAAAGAAGGTGATAGTCCTGTAGAACGTAAAACTATTAGTAAAACTTAAAGCACCCGAGTAGCATCAAGCACGAGGAATTTGGTGTGAATCAGCGTGGACCATATCACGTAAGGCTAAATACTTTTGTTGACCGATAGAGAAGAGTACCGTGAGGGAAAGGTGAAAAGAACCCTGAGTAAGGGAGTGAAATAGAATTTGAAACCGTGTGCTTACAAACGGTAGGAGCTCGCAAGAGTGACTGCGTGGATTTTGGTTAATCATCCTGCGAGTTATGATATATGGCAAGGTTAAAAAGAATGGAGCCGAAGGGAAACCGAGTCTTAATAGGGCGATAAGTCGTATGTCATAGACGCGAAACCTAGTGATCTAGGCCTGTCCAGGTTGAAGCTAAGGTAAGACTTAGTGGAGGACCGAACTCACCGCCGTTGAAAAGTTGGGAGATGAGATAGGTCTAGGGGTGAAAAGCCAATCGAACTAGGAGATAGCTCGTTCTCTCCGAAATGCATTTAGGTGCGACCTTTAATTTTTAAGATATGTGGGGGTAGAGCACTGTATGATCTAGGGGGCGTATTGCTTACCGAAATCAAGCAAACTACGAATACCATATATTAATGATTAGGAGTGAGTCTATGGATGATAAGGTCCGTGGACAAAAGGGGAACAGCCCAGACCACCAGCTAAGGTCCCTAATTATGTCTAAGTGGGAAAGGAGGTGGATATTCACAGACAACCAGGAGGTTGGCTTAGAAGCAGCCATACCTTAAAAGAGTGCGTAATAGCTCACTGGTCGAGAGTATCTGCGCCGAAGATGTAACGGGGCTAAGACATAAACCGAAGCTGTGGAAGATGCTTTAGCATCTTGGTAGGAGAGCGTTCTGTAAGCCGATGAAGGCAGGCTGCAAGGCCTGCTGGAGGTATCAGAAGTGAGAATGCAGGAATGAGTAGCGAGAAGGCGGGTGAGAATCCCGCCGGCCGGAAGTCCAAGGTTTCCAGGGGAAGGTTTGTCCGCCCTGGGGAAGTCGGGACCTAAGCCGAGGCTAAGTAGCGTAGGCGAATGGAAAATAGGTTAATATTCCTATACCACTTAATTAACGTTTTTACTGATGGAGTGACGCAGGAAGGTATGTGAGAAGGCTGACGGTTTAGCCTTTCTAAGGAAATAGCGTGGGCATATAGGCAAATCCGTATGCTTAAACGTGAGAACTGATGGGTAAGCACCTCTTGGTGTAAGTCACAAATCCTACACTGCCAAGAAAAACTTCTAAGGAGGAGATTAAGTGCCCGTACTGTAAACCGACACAGGTGGACAGAGTGAGAAACTTAAGGCCGACAGGCTAACTCTAGCTAAGGAACTCTGCAAAATAGCCCCGTAACTTCGGGAGAAGGGGTGCCTATATTACTTGAGAAGAGAAACACTTCAAGGGGAAATAGGTCGCAGTGAAGAGTCTCAAGCAACTGTTTACCAAAAACACAGGTCTATGCTAAGCTGAAAGGCGACGTATATGGGCTGACACCCTGCCCAGTGCCGGAAGGTTAAGAGGAGGATTGAGAGATCCGAATTGAAGCCCCCGGTGAACGGCTACCGTAACTATAACGGTCCTAAGGTAGCGAAATTCCTTGTCGGGTAAGTTCCGACCTGCACGAATGGTGAAATGATTTGAGAGCTGTCTTGGCTGGAGGCCTGGTGAAGTTGTAATGTCGGTGAAGATACCGACTACCTGCAGTAGGACGGAAAGACCCCGTGGAGCTTTACTGTAGCTTGGCATTGGGTTTTGGCAATGTGTGTATAGGATAGTTGGGAGACTATGAAGTGATGGCGTCAGTTGTTACAGAGTCGCTGTTGGAATACCAACCATATGTTGTTGAAATTCTAATCTGGTAACGGAGACAGTGCTAGGTGGGCAGTTTGACTGGGGCGGTCGCCTCCAAAAGAGTAACGGAGGCGTTCAAAGGTTCCCTCAGGTTGGATGGAAATCAACCCTAAGAGTGCAAACGCATAAGGGAGCTTGACTGCGAGACTGACGGGTCGAGCAGGTACGAAAGTAGGAGTTAGTGATCCGGTGGTTCCAAATGGAAGGGCCATCGCTCAACGGATAAAAGCTACCCCGGGGATAACAGGCTGATACTTCCCAAGAGTCCATATCGACGGAAGTGTTTGGCACCTCGATGTCGGCTCGTCTCATCCTGGGGCTGGAGAAGGTCCCAAGGGTTGGGCTGTTCGCCCATTAAAGAGGCACGCGAGCTGGGTTCAGAACGTCGTGAGACAGTTCGGTCCCTATCCACTGCAGGCGCTAGAATATTGAAAAGATCTGTCCTTAGTACGAGAGGACCGGGATGGACAAACCTCTGATGTATCAGTTGTCACGCCAGTGGCATGGCTGAGTAGTCACGTTTGGAAGGGATAATCGCTGAAAGCATCTAAGTGAGAAGCCCACTTTGAGATGAGTGTTCTTTTAGTATCCATCGAGAACAGGTGGTGATAGGCTGGAGGTGTAAGTATAGAGATATATTTAGCTGACCAGTACTAATATTACGAAAGCTTTTAATGTTCTTTTTACCGTACTATTTATTTCTCATTGTCTTTATTATATCTTAAGTTTGGTGACAATAGCGACAGGGATACACCTGGTTACATTTCGAACCCAGTAGTTAAGTCTGTTTACGCCGAAGATACTTAGAGCTGTCTAGGGAAAATAGGAAATTGCCAAACTTTTTTTATAGAATTTAGAAAACTGTTATATAGATCAACTTAAAATATGAGTTGGTCTTTTTCTTTAATATTTATAAAAAAATCTTAAGATGAAATTTTTCTAAATTTATACTGAACCTATTTAAAATCAAACTACTAAAATTGTATAAATTTAGGTTTTGATTAAATAGTTATAGATTTTTGAATTTAGTTTTTAAAAGTAGTTTTTACTATAAATATTTATTGTTGATTTAAAAAAAATTTGGATTAATTTATAATGAATAAAAAAATTGATTATTTTATGAATAGAGGTGTTGAGATGGTTAAATCGCTTCATTTGGTAGATATAGAGTATAAGATGATAGCTAGTAATTTTTTTGTTGGATATAACTGATGAGAGTATATTAAATAATATAGCAAGAGGAAAGAGAGCGTCAAAAACAGTTAAATATAATGAGAAAATTTTAGTGAAAAATGGTGATCGAGATGTTGCTTTGTATGTTTTTGAACCAGATATTTTAACGGAAGGGAAATTGCCAGTAATCTATTATATGCATGGTGGTGGTTATATAATGGGTGATGCTAGAATGAATGAAAATGTTTTAAAAGATATTGCTAATAAAAATAATGTGAAAATTATTAGTGTGGAATATACATTAGCGACAGAATTGCCATTTCCACAAGATTTGGAAGATGCGTATGTGGGGTTGAAATATTTATTTGAGAATGCTGAAAGTCTTGGAATAAATGAGAAAAAAGTAGCAATTATGGGGGAAAGTGCTGGAGGAGGATTAGCTGCAAGATTGTCTTTAAAGGTGCGTAATGAGGGAGAGTATCATCTTATTGGACAAATATTAATTGCTCCAATGCTTGATTATAGAACAGGTGGGGATGATTGTCCTTATAAAAATAATTATGCTGGAGAATTTGTTTGGACAAAAGCTTCTAATCAGTTTGCATGGAAAGTTTTAGCAGGTGATAAGATGATTCCTAAAAATCAAATTTCATATTTTTCACCTATTATGGCAAGTAATTTTGAAGGGATACCAAAAACAGTTATTATTGTAGGAGGATTGGATCTATTTGTTGATGAGAATATAAGTTTTGCAAAAAAATTATTGAGAGCAGGAGTGAAAGTTGATTTGAATGTAATATCTGGAGTGTTCCATTTGTTTCAATCAATAAAGCCTAATTCTAAAAAAGCAAAATTTTTTGTAGAGTTGCGTGATAAATATATTCAACAATTATTTACATAATAATTATTAAAAAAATTTTTATAACTTGAAATAAATTTTTATGATGAATTAGAAGAAAAATGGGGCAAAAAGTATATGTCGGTAATTAATTCCTGGAGAAGTAACTGGAATGAGTTGACAACATACTTTAAATATGATACAAAGATAAGAAAGCTGATATATACGACAAACCCGATAGAAAGCTTAAACAGACAATTAAGAAAGTATACGAAGACAAAATCACTTTATCCGACAGATGAAGCATTAATGAAATCAGTATACCTAAGCTTAAAGGAAGCAACAAAGAAATGGACTGGAAGAATACCAGGATGGGGAGAAATATATTCACAGTTAAGTATTTATTTTGAAGGAAGAATTTAAAAACAGGATGATAAAACTACCATCCTGTACCATATATTATATTTTGAGTTTACACAAAATTTTGGACACTCTTAAGTTTGAAATTGGTCAGAATAAAAGAGGAGGTTTTAATTTTTGAAAAAAAGAAGATAAAAAAATTTAATAATCAGTATAATTTTCTTTATATTTGTAGATTTTTTCTACTATGATTAAAAACATATTTAATTTATAGAATAACAATATTTAAAAACAATATTCTATATTTTTTTCCACAAGTGATATTAATTTTTTTGGTTATTAAAAAAATTTATTAAATAAATGGATAACAGTTTATTTAACATTATTAATTACTCAATTAATTAACACAATAGTTTCATTAAAATTAATTTTAGAATTAATTAAATAATTTATTTAAATTTTTGCATAAACTTAAAATTTTTGGACATTCTCGAGCATTAAAAATATTACATTTTACTGGATTTATCTGTATTAGGTTACACAAAAATTATGAATGGTTTTCAATTTTTCTTCTTAATTCAACTGTTTAAAATTTAGGAAGTATAGATTCTGAAAAAGTTTTTATTTCTTTCTCTTTTCAAGTCTATTGACAGTATTCTTTCATGCCCTTGCTTAGTAGCCCCAGCCACTTTTCTGTACATTATTCAAAGAAATGACGGCTTTATCCAAGTTATTCTGTTTAAACTGAATTTATTTCCAAATTTTCCTAACTTTAAAGTCTCATCTGCTATTTCATTGTTATATGCCTGATAAACTCTTATTGTTTTATCATAATTATTTCTTTCATTCTACATCCTTATTTGTAAAATCACATCTCTTCAACTGCTCCATTGCATGTTCTCTTATCATTTCTTCATCACTTTGTAATAATAATTCCAATTTTTCTTTCGCCTTAGGAGTATTTATATCTCCTAAAGCAAAACAGCATTTTCTCACTAATGCAAAATTATCATCCCAACGGTATTTTTCAAAATTTGAAATTGCTAGTTCGTATATACAGTCTATTGTTTGTGGTAGGTGAAAACTTTGAAAATACGATGCTATAGTTTCATGTTCTTCATGAAATTCTTCTTTCGCTAATTTAATGTAATCTTCAATAAATTCAAATCTATCACATAATCCAAAAAAACTAATTGAGAGCATCAAATTCTCTATTTCAGATGAATTTTTTTCTTTGACATGCTATTTTTATTCCCTCTTTTTATTATATTTATTTTTTTCTTCATCTGAAATATTAGAAAAAAATTCGAAATTAATTCTTCATTTCTCAGTTGAAAATTTACAATATAAGTTTTTCTTGCTTAATTCAAATAATTTTTCTTAATTCTTTTTTTCATATTTTTGATGATATTTTTCATTATTTATTCTCCTTTATCACTTCGTATTTTTTTTAGATTTTGATTGAATGTTTCTAATCCTTTACCATCTTCCTTTCCTAATTGTATATTTATTTGTGGATTTTCTTTACTTTCTTGTTTGAATTGAACATTTTCCAATCCCCAACCTTTAGAAGCTCTTGGCATATCAGGATGTTTTTCTCTAAGAAAATTTCCTGCATTTCCTCTAACTCCTATTTTTTCCATTTCACCTATGGTTACTTGTTTTGTATAAAATTTTATTTGAACTCCAGTATAGTTATCTGTAAATCCTAATTTAGGTGATGTTGATGTTTCTCCTGTCCCTTTTAAATTACCTGTGTTTTTCAATATTTCATAGTGTTCTTTTGGTATTGAACGATAAAAAACATCATAATTTCTGCTATAATTGTTTGTTACAGCATTATAAGTTGGAACAGAAAACATTTCCAGTTGTTCTATTAGTTGAGTTTTTTTAGATACATTTTTTTATAGAATCATTTGGATTGTTTCCATTATTTCGTCTTAGTTTTTGTTGAAGTTGTTTTTTTCAAAATAAATTGAATCGTTACTGTATAATTTTTTTATCTCATTTGTATTCTAATTTAAATTCTATTTGTTTCAGTGTGGGTATGTTGTATATTTCTTTTTAAAAACAGGATGTTTTTTAGCATATACCAATTTATGTTAAGTTTTTTTGTATTCAAGCGTAGTTTGAATGTCTTTCTATAGCAAATCTTTTAAACATATCCTTGATATTATTAGCATTTTTTTAATTTCATAATCCTCAAAATAATATTTTTAAAAAAATTCATTGTAAATTTTTCTTTTTGACTAGATAGATTGTATAACAAAAAAACCTCCAAATATTATACAGTTATCTTATTAGATATTATTTAGAGGTTTACACAAAAAAATTTTATATATCTTTATATTTCTTTTAGTTGACTTAGCATCAATTTCATACATATTTTTTTAAATTTTTTTCTTTCTTTAAATTATAATATGCGACTGTGGCAATCATTGCTGCGTTATCAGTACAGTATTCAAGTTTTGGAAAATATATATTTTCCACTTTATTTTTTAGATTTTCAAACTTTTCACGTAATCGTTTATTTGCTGAAACTCCACCTGCTACAAGTACAGTTTTTACTTTTTTTGTCTTCGATCACTTTGGATACTTTGTCGTATAAGACTTCAATTACTGTTTCTTGGAATGATTTTGCAACATTTTCTTTTGAAATATTGTTATTTCTCATTTTTTGATTATTGACATAGTTTGTTACAAATGTTTTTATTCCACTAAAACTAAAATTGTATCCTTCGACATTAGGTTTTTTAATTTTTAAAGTATCTTCTCCATTTAAAGATAACTTGTCAATTTCAGGTCCGCCAGGATATGGTAATCCTAACACTCGTGCAACTTTGTCATAAGATTCACCAATAGCATCATCAAGAGTTTCGCCTAATAATTCAATATTAATGCTTGAATCTTTTTCTGTTAAATAATATAAATTTGTATGTCCACCTGAAACAACTAGAGAAATAGCTGGTAATTGGATATCATTTTCTATAAAGTTTGAAAAAATATGACCTTCAATGTGGTTTACAGGTAATAAAGGTATTTTATTTGCATAACTTATTGATTTTGCAAACATTAATCCAACTAATAAGGAACCGATTAATCCAGGTGTATTTGTGACTGCAATATAATCGATATCATTTAGGCTACATTTTGACTTTTCTAATGCTTCCATAAAAACGGGTAATATATTTTCAATGTGATGACGTGATGCTATTTCAGGAACAACACCCCCATATTCTTTGTGAATATCAATTTGAGTTGATATAATGTTACTTAAAACTTTTTTTCCATCTTCAACAATTGCAACTGAAGTTTCATCACATGAAGTTTCAAAAGCTAATATTTTCATGTTTTTCTGTATCAAATTCTTAATTTAATTAAAAATTTTTGATATCTCCTTTCTAAAGATTTTTTTGATTGTAAATAGATAATTTGTTTATCTATTGATAAATTTTTCTATATTTCTGAAATAATTTTTTTAAAAACATCCTTTAATTTTTATGTCTGACATACATCTTGAATATTTTTTTGAAATTTATCATCACCATATAAAGAATGTGGTGGACAATTTGGATTTTTGGAATAAATACGTATTTTTTTCAAAAAGAAAATAATTTTTGGGTCTGTTGGTCCAAAAAAAATACAAAAAGTTTTTCGCTCCCACAGCTCTGGATATATGGAATGGTCCAGAATCATTTACTACGGATAATTTAGAATATTTTTAAAAATTATTCCACTTTCTTTTAAAAGATATTTTTTTCCACATAAATTAATTACTCTCTCATTATTATTTTCAACACTTTCAAAATCTTCTTTTTCCACCAATAACGAAAATTCTAAAAATTAGTTTTTTTCTAAAAAAATTTTTTTGATAATTCATTGTAGTAAGGCCATTTTTTTGTAAATTTAGAAGCTCCTGGGGCTAAAAACAATGTAATCTTTTTTTATCCAAAGAATATTTTTTTGTACTAGATTTTCTTCCAGTTCTTTACTAAAATAAAATTCGAGAGCATCTCCTTTTTCCTTCTTCAATATTTTTTTGTTTCAAATTTCAAATTTAATTTTTTTAAAAGCAGAAAAAAATAGCTTTCTACAATTGTACAATCTGCATGGTAAGGTATTAATTTTTAGTTTTACTAACAGAGTTTTCCACCATTTTTCTTTTTTTGTATTTTTAAATATTTTTGTATTTTTTTCCCTAAAGAAATTCCTTTTTCCAATGATTCGAGATAATAATTTTTGAATGTAAATCAATTACGTAATCATAATTTTTCTAATTTTAATTGATCAATTAAATCATGAATGTATTTTTTTATCTTTGCTTTTGGATTTATCAAACAAAATAGTTTTTTTCGTATTTTTTTGGATTTAGAGTTATTGCTTCAGAAAAAGTATTATAGACAATGAAGTCTATTTGTGCTTGCAGGTATTTTTTTCCTTTATCTTTGTTATTACTGGTGTTGTCAAGACAACATCTCCAAATGAACTAAATCGTATTATTAATATTTTTCATCATTTTACTCTTTCTTTTCTATTTTTTTCTTATTAATTTATAGTAAATTATTTTTCATATTTAAAGATAATTTTCTATATCTCATTTAGTGAACTACTCCCGCTTTTTAGAAGTGGGAGCTTCTTGGGAAGTATCTGATTTTGCTAGTCAAATATATTTACCAAGCTCTTCGGATAGTTCCTACCCTGTCTTTTTTTATTTTTTTCTAATATTCCAACATCAATTCCCACTTATAGAAGTCGGAGACTTCTTGCTATCTTTTGTTAAAAAAATTTTTTTGTAATTTTTGTATTTTATATTTTAATTTACTAATAGTTGTTTCAATTTCTTTCTTCTTATTTTTTTAATATTTCTAACTGAGATTCCAGTAGTTGTTTTTCTTTCGGTATCGTATTATTTCCTTTATCCATAAGGTTCATATTTTTTTCAATACGTCAATAGAGAGACCAGCTCCTCTCATACATTTTTACAAATTCGAGCCACTGTATATCCTCATCCGAGTAATTTCTAATACCATTTTTTTATCTCTAGAAATATTTTTTTATTAATCCTATTTTTTTCATAATATCTCAGAGTATCACTTGTTATGTCGGTTTTTTTCTGATACTTCTCTAATTAGCATAAAGGTTCTCCTTCTTGAAAATTTCAAAATTTTACAGGTTAATTATATCATATTATTTGGTTTTTTTATCGATATAAAAGGAGGAGAAAAAAATAGAGTAATTAAAACTTTATATTTAGGAGAGTTTGAAATTAAAAATAGCAGAAAAAAACAATCATAAAAAAATGAGAGTGTAAAAAATTTTTTTGTGTAAATAGAATAATAGCAAAGTACTGAATTTACTAGATTTATCTATTAATATTAATTTACACAAAATTATGGACACTCTCTTTTTACAAATTTGTAGACACTCTTGTATTTTTTATAATGGATATTCTCCCTCTCCTAAAGTCGCCACCATCACAGCCTTTATCGTATGCATACGATTTTCCGCTTCATCAAATACAACAGAATTTTTACTTCTGAAAACTTCGTCAGTAACTTCCATTTCTTTCAAACCATATTCTTTTTCAATATTTTTCGCAACTTTCGTATTTAAATCATGAAACGCTGGTAAACAGTGCATAAATAAGTAATCGTTTGAACAATGCTTTACTAAATTAGCATTTACTTGGTATGGAAGCAATTTATCGATTCTTTCTTTCCAAACTTCTTTTGGCTCTCCCATCGATACCCAAACATCAGTATAAACGACATCGGCATCTTTCACACCTTCAATCTTATCTTCTGTCAACAAAATTTTTCCACCAGTTTTTTCGGCAATTTTTTTAGCTTCTTCAACTAATTTTTCTTCAGGAAAATATTCTTTCGGACAAACAATTCTAAAATCCATTCCAAATTTGGCAGCACCAATCATTAAAGAATTTGCCATATTATTTTTTCCATCGCCTAAAAATGCGAATTTTATTCCTTTCAATTTACCTTTTTTCTCTGTAATTGTCAAAAAATCCGCCAAAATCTGTGTTGGATGAAACTCAGTTGTAAGTCCATTCCAAACAGGCACTCCCGAATGTTCAGCCAAAGTTTCGACCAATTCTTGACCGTATCCTCGATATTCAATTCCATCATAAAATCTTCCCAAAACTTTTGCAGTATCTTCCATAGATTCTTTATCTCCAATTTGTGACGCAGAAGGCCCAATGTAAGTGACATTTGCTCCTTGATCATAAGCTCCCACTTCAAACGCACATCTCGTTCTAGTAGAAGTTTTCTCAAAAATCAAAGCAATATTTTTTCCAACCATCGTTTTTTTCTCAGTCCCATTTTTCTTATCTATTTTCAATTTTTTCGCCAAATCCAGTAAATACTGCAATTCCTCTGTTGTAAAAATCTAATAATTTTTAAAAATGATTTTTCCTTTTAACATAATTTCTCCTTAATTTTTTTATTTTTTTATAATATCATAAACAAAAAGATTCTGTCCCTTGCTATTATTTAATTTTTGCCAATTTTTTTATTTATAACTCTATATTAATTTTTTTATTCTATAATATTCTTTCAATATATCTTTCTCAATTTCCTTCAATTTTTTTGTCCATTCTCAACAACCTTTTTATTCTCACCAATATACCGAATCAATTTTTTTCATTTTCATCAAAAATAGTATCGTTGTTCAGAAAATTTCGATTTTCTTTTATCAAAAACTTCTCCATTTTTTAGCTTATTTTCTTTATACCACTTAGAATCCACATAATATGGCACATTATATTTTTTTCAGACTTATCAAAAATAAAATAAACTTTTCCATTTTTTACATAATATTCTGTCAAACTATTCCAACTTTCTCCAAAATGTTCAACTACAATTTTTTTAACAATTCCATTTTGCGAAAAATACTTCACAACGCCACCATCTGTACTTTGCTCTGAATCTTCAACTTCCTTAATAACATAATTTTTCACAGCATTCGTACTTGCAAAATCTTTCCTAATCTGAGCAATTTTCCCTTCGATATTCGACGCACCAAAATTCATCAAACTTACCAAAAGAAAAAGTATTGCAATTTTTCTAAAGGTTTTCATAAAAATCTCCCTTTAACTCTAAATTTTTTCATTCTTTCAGTATAATTTTACCTTAATAATTTTTTTAATTTACAATTATAATTTTCAATTACTAAAAAGAAATTTTTTTCAAAAAAACTTTTTTTCCAAAAATCGAAACAGCTTTGTCAATTTCCTCATTTGTTACATTAAATGGTGGGAAAAATCTCACAACATTATTTCCAGCTCCGACTAGCAACAACCCATTTTCCAACGCTTTTGAAACAATATCTTTTGCCAAAACTTTTTTTCTCATCAAATTTTTATTCCTAAAAAGAAGTCCTTTTTCCACGAATTTCTTCGATAAAATCAAATTTTTCCTTTAATTTCTTCAATTTTTCCACAGAATACTGACCTTTTTCCACAACATTTTTTTCAATTAATTTGTTGTCAATTAATTCATGTAAAACAGCATTTGCAACAGCACAAACTAAAGGATTTCCTCCATAAGTTGAACCGTGGTCGCCAGGAACTAGCACGTCATTTGCTTTTCCTTTTGTCAAACAAGCTCCGATTGGAACTCCGCCACCAAGTGATTTTGCAATTGTAACTATATCTGGAATTAAATCAAAATTTTCATAGGCAAATAATTTTCCAGTTCTTCCCATTCCACATTGAATTTCGTCAAAAATCACAAGAGTATTATAATTTTCACTCAATTCTTTTATAGCTTCCATAAATTCAGAAGTAGCACTTTCAAGTCCACTTTCTCCTTGAATTGGCTCCAAAATAATAGCAGCAGTTTTCTCGCTTACTTTTGCTTTTAAATCTTCAACATAGTTAAAATTACATTCTGTAACATTTTTCATCAATGGCTCAAACGGTTTTTGATATTTTGGCTGACCAGTGACTGCCAACGCTCCAGTACTTCTTCCATGAAATGAATTTTTCATATAAATTATTTCTGTTTTATCAGTAATTTTGTTTCCATTTTCATCATATGACAAATTATTCCCATATTTTCGAGCAATTTTCAAAGCCAACTCAATTGCTTCAGTTCCACTGTTTGTAAAAAAAACACTTTCCATTTCACTATTATCTGTAAGTTTATTTGCCAAATCCAATTGTGGCTGACTATAATACAAATTAGAAATATGTACCAATTTTTGACTTTGTTCCGTTAAAGCCTTTGTAATCACAGGACTTGCGTGTCCCAAGCAATTTACTGAAATTCCCGACACAAAATCTAAATATTCATTCCCTTCATTATCGTAAATATATGTTCCTTTTTCCTTTTTTTCAAAAATTTTATTATAACGGCTATATACATTTAATAACATTAAATCACTTCTTTCTTAATTTTTTTAGAAAATATTCGACAATTTTTCTAGTTTTTAACTTCAAAATCTTTACAAAATATTTTTACTTTTAAGATATTTTCTTTTTTCAAATAATTTTAATCCTCTAAATTTGCATCTTTCTTAATCAATGTTCCAGCCCCTTCAACTGTAAACAACTCAAGAATTACAGAATGTTCCAATTTACCATTTAGAATAACAACATTTTCCACTCCATTTTCAATTGCGTTCAAGCAAGTTGTAACTTTTGGCAACATTCCGCCACTGATAATTCCACGCTCGATTAAATCGTTCACTTTTTCCACATCAATTTCATCAATAAGTGTCTGTTTATTGTTGTAGTCAAGCAAAATTCCATCGACATCTGTCAAAAATATAAGTCTGTCAGCCTGTAATTTTCCAGCAATTGCACCTGCCACATAATCTGCATTAATATTGTATGTCTGACCATTTTTGTCAACTCCAATTGACGAAATCACAGGAATCGTATCATTCGACTCCAACAATTTTATAACTTCCGTATTAATTTTCTTAATCTCTCCGACAAATCCAATATCAACCTTTTCTCCATCGACTTCAACAAACTTTTTCTCAACGAATACCATATTTCCGTCTTTTCCACTAAGACCAACAGCTTTTCCGCCATATTTATTGATGTCTGACACAATTTCTTTATTAACTTTCCCAGAAAGCACCATTTCCACAATTTCCATCGTTTCTTCATCAGTCACACGATTTCCTGCAATAAATTTGCTTTCTTTTCCAATTTTTTGAAGCATCTCGTTTATCTCAGGCCCTCCACCATGCACAATCACAGGATTTATTCCAACATATTTCATAAGAACCACATCTTGAATGAACTGTTCCCGAGCAACAGGATTAACCATCGCACTTCCGCCATATTTAATAACAATCGTTTTTATTATGATATTTTTTTATAAATGGCAACGCTTTTTACTAAAATTTTTCGCTTTATCTAAATTTGAAATCATATTTTTCCCTTTCTTTTATTAAAATTTTTTTCTTATTTTTTTAGTTTTTTTCAAAAATTTAATTTTTATAAATAATTCTTTTAAAAAAATTATCTTGAAAAATCTACTAACAAAAAAATTCTTAAAATCATAAATTTATTTTTAAAAAAATTATTAAGTATGATACTCCGCATTAATTTTCACATAATCATAGCTCAAGTCACATCCCCAAGCAGTCGCTTCAAACTCTCCATCATTTAATTCAATAATTATTTCAACGGTTTCAGCCTTTAAAATTTTCTCAGCTTTTGGAATATCAAAATCCTGTGCCATCCCATTTTTCGCAACTTGAACCATATCATTTCCAGCTTTTAAGAAAATATTAACTTTATCAATCATCAAATCAGCTTCTGAATATCCAACCGCACACAAAATTCTTCCCCAATTTGGGTCGCCACCAAAAACTGCCGCTTTAAAAAGACTTGAAGTGATAACTGATTTTGAAACTTTTTTTGCATCTTTTAGCGTTTTTGCTCCATTTGTTGTAACTTGAATCAATTTTGTCGCACCTTCTCCATCTTTCGCAATTAATTTAGCCAATTCTTCATTCACTTTGTATAATGCCTTTTTAAACTCTTCATATCCAGCTGAATTTTCATCAACAATTTTTTCATTCCCTGCAAGTCCGTTCGCCAAAACGCAAGCCATATCATTTGTACTCGTATCTCCGTCAACTGAAATCATATTGAAAGTGTTGTCAGCAATTTCAGAAAACATTTTTTGCAACAAAGATTTTTCAATATTTACATCAGTTACAGTAAATGAAAGCATTGTTGCCATATTTGGATGAATCATTCCAGAACCTTTACACATTCCAGCGACTTTCGCCTTTTTCCCAGCAATTTCAATTTCCAAGCAAATTTGTTTAACAAAGGTGTCAGTAGTCATAATCGCAGTAGCCGCATCAATTCCGCCATCTTCCGACAAATTTTCCACAACTTTTTCAATCCCGTTCTCAATTTTTTCCATATCAAGTTGAACTCCAATAATTCCAGTCGACTGAACCAAAACTTCCTCAGCTTTAAGTCCCAATTTATCTGCAACTAGCTCAGTCATCTTTCTCGCATTCGCAAGTCCAGTATCTCCTGTGCAAGAATTTGCATTTCCACTATTTACAATAATCGCTTGTGTATTCTTATTCTTTATATGCTTGATATCCAAAATAATTGGTGCAGCCTTTGCCAAATTTTTTGTAAAAACCGCAGCTGAAACCGCCTTTTCCTCACTATAAATCAAAGCCATATCTTTTTTTCCACTTTTTTTCAATTTTGCTGATATTCCAGTCGCTTTAATTCCTTTAACATCAGTAATCGTTCCATTTTCTATTATTTTCATATAACTTTTTGTATGATAAATAATTTTTTTAATTATTTTATAAAAAAATTATGAATCACACGCTCCTTTTCTTTTTTTATCTGTAAAAACCTATTAATAAAAATATTTTTTTATAAATACATCGACAAAAAAATTCCAATCCTTCATTTTCATCAAATCCAAATAAAATGTTCATACTCTGAACCGCCTGTCCACCAGCACCTTTTATCAAATTATCAATCGCCGATACAACAACAATGTTCCCAAATTCCTTGTCATATCGAACACCAATTTCACAAATATTACTATTTTTTTCACATTTTTTTATCTCTGGCAAATTTTTCAGTAACTCTTACAAAATACTCATTTTTTTATAAAATTCATTATAAATTTCATAAATTTTTTTCTTCCGTCAAACTTTCCTTAAATTCATCTTTCACATCCAAATAAATTGTCGAAAGAATCCCTCTATTTATCGGTAACAAATGCGGAGTAAATACTAAATTAATATCTCCATTCGATAATTTATCCATCTCTTGCTTTATTTCAGGCGTGTGTCTATGTTTCAAAATATTATAAGCCTTAAAATTTTCATTAACTTCAGCATAAATTAAATCCAATTTAGCACTTCTTCCAGCTCCCGAAACTCCCGACTTCGAATCAACAATAATTTTTTTCGTATCAACAAGCCCATTTTTTAGTAACGGTGCTACGCCTAAAATAGCAGAAGTGGGATAACATCCAGGCGAAGCCACAACCTTCGTATTTTTAATTTCTTCTTTGTAAATTTCTGGAAGCCCGTAAACTGCATTTTTATTGATTTCTGGATAATTATGTTTCACTTTGTACCATTTTTCATAAATTTTTGAATCGTCTAATCTAAAATCCGCTCCCAAATCTATAACTTTTACATCTTTCTCCAAAGCCAATTTCGTCATATCTTCCGACATTCCATGAGGTAAAGCTAAAAATAAAACATCAATTTTCTCCAAATTCTCCTTAACTTCTTCAATCGAAATCAATTTTTTCTCAAAATATTTCTTATAATTTTTATAAATATCTCCAATATTTTCCCCCGCAAACGAATGCGATGAAATACATTCTATCTCAACCTCTTTGTGATTATTTAAAATCCATAATAATTGCTGTCCAGCATAACCTGTCGCTCCTACAATTCCCGCTTTTTATCATATTTTTTTCCTCCATTTTTTTCATTTCATTTTTTTAAATTCAATAATTTAAGTAGAACTCACTTAATCAAATATCTTCAAATTTTTAATAACTCATAAACAAAAATTTTACTAAAATTTAGTAACAAAAAAAGCCCGTAATATTTTACAGGCTTCTCATTTTTTAAAAAAATAATTTTTTTCTGATAAAAATAAAAAGCCAATAACCCTAAGATTATTGACTTCATTTATCTATTCAAAAGAAATATTAAAAAAATTAGCAATAATAAAGGATCGCAAAAAAATAAATTGTTATTCTTTTTGTTGTCCCTTATCCTAGTAACTAATTTCATAATACTTCCTCCTCACATTTCATTTTTTTATAAATTTTATTTTTTTCACTTTAATTTTTTTATGTTATTTTTTTCTATGTATTTATAATAACAAATTTTTTTATAAAAAAAATCAATATGTTTTTATATATAAGTTTTTAAATATAATGATATATAAAACTTATGTATTTAATAAATTATATAATGAAATATTTTTGAATTTATTACAATTTATTATACAATTCAATAAATTGTTGTATAATATTATAATTTATATAGTATCAATTATTCCTATTTCTTTACAAAATAATGTAAATTTTCAAATTTTTTAAGTGCTTCTTCAAGATATTCTTCAGCTGGTACTTCAAAACTTCCTTCATCAGTATGTCTGTAAATAGGTACATCTTTCAATGCTTCTAAAAGATTCTTTTTGGTAGTTGGTTCTTTCAATGCTTTTATCACGATAACATCGATTGCGTTTAAGCCATTAATAAGTTGGTTTCTGTAATTAGAAGCACCAATAAATGTGTTGCTTTCGTCAACGATTGTATCAAGATATTTAATGAATTTTTCTGGAACGTAAACTTTGTTTTCTTCAAATTTTACTTTTTCAAAGTTAGAGCAGTAGTAAGATACTTTTCCATCAATCATATTTACTAATAAGAATGCTCTGAATTTTTTTAATTTTTTTCTTCAATTTCTTCATCTGAAAGTCCTTTTTCTTTGTAGAAATCTTTAACAACTGATACTTGGAAAATATTTTTTTCTTCCAATAATTTTTTTGTTAATTCTGAAACTTCTGGAAAATTGTTGATTTCTTGTTCAGAATATTCGTGGATGTAGTAGAATTTATCAAAAAAATTTCGTTGTTAATAGATTCTGTAAAAATTCAATTTTTTTCAGCTTGACTTTTTTTACAAATTAAAGATTTTTCTAAATTGAGTATCTAAAATGAAGTCGATACATTGTTCTTTAATAATATGGTTTCCACCCGATAATTGTTCGATTCTATCTTTAGTTTCTTTTTTTGTAAATACTTGCGAAAGATAATCTCAAGTTAATGTCAGAAACATGTATTAACCCTTTCTTTTCAAGCATTTCTGCAAATTCAGAAAAATACATTGGATCGTTAATTGCTTCTAAGTATTCGTGTCCGACGTAATAGTTTTGCATTTTTTAAAAACTTTTTTTCCATAAGTGCAATAAATTCTTTTTTTCTTCTCAGAAATATCTGTATAAAGTTTCATTTGTTCAATCATAATTTCTAAGAAAACTTTTCCTCTTTCAGTTTTAGTTTGTAAACTTTCATCTTTAAAATATTTGTTTACATAAAGCATCATATCTCTAATTTTTTGTCCTTCTTTCCAACCAGGAAGAGTATTGTAAGAAATGTATGCTAATCCATTTTCATTTAGGTTAGTGTTGCAAATTGATATCATTTTATCTTTTACAGCATCTGGAATCCATGAAAAAACTCCGTGAGTAATAATGTAATCAAATTTTCCAAAACTTTCATCAATTTCCATAATATCTTTTTGGTGTAATTCGATATTTTTCAATCCCATTTTTTCAATCATTTTTTTTCCAGTATTTATTTGTTCTTCAGTTAAATCCACTCCAACATAGTAATTGTCAGGATAATACAATGCTTGAGTAATAATGTTTCCACCAAAAGAACATCCTAATTCTAAGATTCTAGAATTTTTTGTAGAACTCGCAGGTTCCAAACCAAAAAGTGTACCACAAGCCTCTAAAGTAAGTGGACTTGAGTAGCTAAAAGGATTAGATTTATAAACCATTTCATCATAAGTATTTTTCTCTAAATTTTCTATTTTCATTTAAATAATAACTCCTTTATTAATTTTTCGACTTATATTATACACTAAAAAAATTGAAAAATAATAAATACTATTTTTAAAAAATTATTAGAAATTTCTTTTTATTTTTGTTGTTGTAAAAAGAAACAAAAAAAGACTTAGCATTATATTTTCTTTTTGAAATTTCTAGTACATTAAGTCTTAAAAAAAACATAATAATATGATAAAATTATAAAAATTGCTAAAAAATAAAAAAATTAAGATTATATAGAAAGGAATTTGTGGTAAAATGAAATTTCCTGAAGCGTTGAAAAAAGGGGACAATGTATTTGTGTTTTGTCCGTCGTCACCGATTTTTCCAGAGGATTTGGAGAAGTGTGAGAAGGCGATAAAAGATTTGGGTTTTAATCCTGTTTTTGGAAATAGTTTGAGGGAGAGTTATGGTGGATATATGGCTGGAAGTCCTGAAATTAGGGTGATTGATTTGCACGAGGCTTTTTCTAGAGAGGATATAAAGGGGATAATTTGTGCGAAAGGGGGATATAGTGCATCGCTTATGTTGGATAAAATTGATTATGAGTTGATAAAGAATAATCCTAAAGTTTTTGTTGGATATAGTGATGTCACTAATTTGCATATTGTTTTTAATCAGAAGTGTGATTTGGGTACATATCATGGGCCTATGGTGAAATCAAATATGTTTGAGAATTTTAATGATTATACGAAAAATTCGTTTTTAGAAGCATTGGAAAATGAAAAATGGATTCACAAAAATCCAGATTATATCGAAATTTCTGTTTTGGAAACTGGAAATAATAATTTTGATGAAGTTGAAGGGATTATAACAGGTGGAAATTTAGCGATAATTGCTACAACATTAGGAACTTGGTATGAAATTGATGTAAAAGATAAAATTTTGTTTTTAGAGGATGTGGAAGAGCCAGTTGGTTCGATTCATAGAATGTTGACTCATTTGAAGAATTGTGGAAAACTTAATGAGTGTAAAGCGATAATTTTTGGGAATTTTGCTGATTGTGGAAATAAATATGATGAAAATTATGGTGTGATGGAAATGTTAAAAGATTTTTTCAAAGATTATGACAAGCCAGTAATTTACAATTTTGAAAGTGGTCATGCGAAACCATTTTTGGCAACAGTTCCTTTAGGAGCGACTTGTAAAATTAATGTGAAGACTAAAGAAATTTCATTTGAGAAATAGAGGACTTTAGAGAGTTTTCTTGATTCTTTTTGTGATGAATAAATAAATTAAGAGAGAGGAGAAAAGAATGTTTTTTGATATGCATGCTGATGTGTGGACTGATACACTTTGGCAATATGAAAAAGGGAATAAAGATATAATCAGAAATAAATATAAAGAAAAATTTGAGGAAGGTGGACTTACTGGTGGAATTTTTGTGATTTATCAAAATGCGATGAAGACGCAGACGCCAGAAGAGGATTTTTTTAAAAATTTGAGAATTATGACGGAAGAGGTTCATCGAGCGAGGGACATTATTCATATAATTAAAGAGGCTGATGATTTTGAGAAGGCTAGGGAATTGAATAAGTTTGCGGTTATGCTTGGGATTGAAGGATTGCCTGGGATTGGTGATAAATTGGATTATATTTATTTGTTGGAGCAGTTGGGCGTTCGGCATATTGGATTGACTTGGAATGAGACAAATGCTTTTGCGACTGGGCAAAAAGGAGATCCAAATCGTGGATTGACTGATTTAGGGATTGAAGCGGTTAAGATTATTGAGGAATTGGGAATTGTGTTGGATCTTTCACATGCTAATGATAAAACATTTTGGGATGTGGCAAAACATGCGAAAAAACCATTTGTAGCGACACATTCAAATTCGAGAGTTCTTTGTCCTGCGATGAGAAATTTAACTGATGATCAATTAGCTGTTATAAAAGAGCGTGGTGGAATGGTTGGAATGAATAGTTATCACGGTTTTGTGAGTCAAAATCCTGAAGAAAAAAATCTTGAAACATTATTAAATCACATGGAATATGTTGCAGAACGAATTGGGTTGGATAAGATCGGATTTGGACTTGATTTGGGTGAATATTATACGCCTGAGGGAGAGGATCCAGAAGGACTTTTAGGTGTAAAAGATGTTACTGAAGTAAAAAATATCGCAAAAGCCTTGAAAAATAGAGGGTATTCGCAAAAGGAAATTGATATGGTAACATATGGAAATTTTGTTGAGTTTTACAAAAAATTGAGAGCAGATAAATAATAGGAAAATAGAATGATTGAGAATGTAATTGAATTTATTTGCTTTGAAGTTTTATTTGAAAGTTTTTGAATAATAGAAAAGAGTATATTGTTAAAAAAATAGAAAAATAATAATTTTGATTTAATTTACAGAAGGGAAGAAAAAAATGAGAAAACCAGTAATAGGAATAACATCATCTTACGAAAATAATCCAGAAAGACAAAATTCTTACTTAACAAGTGTTTCGATGGATTATAGTAAAGCGGTAATGGAATCGGGAGGAATTCCGTTTGTGTTGCCAGTTCATGAAAATTTGGAAGTTATTAGGGAGCAGATTCAGTATTTGGATGGATTGCTGTTAGCAGGAGGAGGAGATCCAGATCCAGTGCTTTATGGTGAGGATTGTTTGCAGAATGTTGGGAGTATTACGCCTGAGAGAGATGCGTTCGAATTGGCGATTTTAGAGGAGTTTTTGAAGACTGAGAAACCAATTTTAGGTATTTGTCGTGGATTGCAGTTGGCGAATGTTTATTACGGTGGAACACTTTATCAAGATATCTCGTACATTGACACAAAAATTCAACATAGACAAACTTGGTTACAGCAATTGCCAACTCATAATATCGATATTTTTGAAAAAGATAATATTTTGTATGAAATTTTTGGAGAAAAGGCAAGAGTAAATTCGTTTCATCATCAAATGATTAAAGATATGGGAAAAGGGTTAACACCGATTGCAAAAGCATCTGATGGCGTTATTGAAGCTTTTCAAAATAAAAATCATCCGTTTTTTTATGGAGTTCAATGGCATCCTGAAATGATGTCTACTCGTGGAAATGAAGATATGAAAAAGATTTTTGATAGATTTATTGGAGCTTGTAATACGAAATAATTTTTTTAGTAATTAATGGTAAAAAGATAGAAAAAAAATAGAGAGAATTGAGTTTCAAAATAAAAATAAATAAAATTATAAACAAAAAGTAAAAAAATAGTATTGATTTTTTTATTTAAAAAAAGTAGTAATATTAAGATGAAAAAGGTGAGACTAAAATAAAAAAATATAATATTGTGTGAAAAAAATTAAGAAATATTAAATTGAGGATTTTACTGTAACTTTCTTGCTGGACAACAAAAAAATTAATATTTGAATTTATAAGCATATTCGATTATATTTTTGTATAAAAAAAGGAGAGAGTTATTATGAACAATAAAAAAAGGACTATGTCTAATAGGATTAGCCGCTCTTTTAGTTAGTTGTGGTGGCGGTGGAGGTGGAGGAGGTTCTACAACAAATACCCCTACCCCTACTCCAACAAATCCAACAGTTACAAAAAAAGAAGAACCAACTTATGCAACTTCGATAAACGGAGGAGTAAACGCGGCATTCAATTCAAGTGGAAACATACAATGGAATGGTAGTACAGGATACAACGCTTCAAATCCTCATAACCACACAAATACAGCATATAATGGTAGTGGGGTAAAAGTAGGAATAATCGATACAGGATTTAATAATTCAGCATATTCTGGTGATTTAACAAGTGAATTAGGAACTAGATATGAAAATGTTAATACAACAAATACAACTTTGCCAACAGATAACCATGGGGTTATAATCGCAAAATTAGTTGGAGGAACAACTTCAGGAGTAGCAAAAGGTGTTTCAATCGTAGCAGCAGATGCGACAGTAGTGAGTGGTTCTTCATCGTCAATTAATCCAACAGCTGCAATGTATGAAACATTGTACAATAAAGGTGTAAGAATTTACAATCAATCATTCGGAAGTGAAGGATCATTGGCTGGATTTACTACAGACACAACATCTTCAAATTATTTTGGATATGCAGTTGGAACAGATATATTGGACTTTTATAAAAAAGCAGTAAATAATGGTTCATTATTAGTATGGGCTGCTGGAAATAATTCGTCACAAACTTATTCAACATTGCAAGGAACATTGCCACATTGGGAACCTTCATTACAACAAGGTTGGTTGAATGTAGTAGGATTGACTCAAAAGGGAACTGATGCGAATAAGGGAAATATGAACTTGTCATGGAATAATTTACAACCATATTCTCATGCAGGAGCAGCTAAAAACTGGACAGTATCAGCAATTGCTGATTATACAACATCAATAGGTGGTACAAATGTAGTTACTTTTGGAAGTTCGAATGCAACAGCAACAGTATCAGGGACAGCAGCATTAATTAAACAAAAATATCCATTTATGGATGGAAGTTTATTAAGACAAACAATTTTATCTACAGCAACTGATATTGGAGATCCAGGTGTAGATGATGTTTATGGTTGGGGACTTTTAAATATTGATAAAGCGTTGAATGGACCAGCATTGTTTGATAAGAGATTAGCTTTAGGAGATGCAGTTTCAGTTAATATTACTGATGGTGGAACTTATGTATTCTCAAATGATATTTCTGGAGACGCAGGATTGACATTAACAGGAAATGGTACTTTAAAATTAACAGGAAATTCAACATTTACAGGTAATACGTCTGTTGCAAGTGGTTCACACTTGTATATAAATGGTGGATATAGATCTTCTTCTGTAGCTGTTGCACAAAATGCCACTTTATCAACACAAAATGCGAATGTATCTGGAAATGTAACAAATTCTGGAACAATTTCGAATACTGGAAATACAACATTGTCTAGCTATGTAGCTACTGATAATTCAAAAATTGAAAGTGATTTAGATTCTAGAATTAATGTAAAAGGAAAAGCTGAATTAGGAAATTCAACAATAGCAATTAAGGCAGAAAAAGATGGAGAAGCACAATACGTAACTGCAAAAGGTGAAAAAGTAAATGTAATTACATCTGATACTGAAGTAACAGGAAATCCAACAGTTACGACAACAGAAGCATTGAAATCTGAAAAAACGCAAGATGGTAATTCAGTTGATGTAAAAGTTAGCAGAAAAAATGTAAACGAGTATGTTAAAGAAATTGATGGAGATCAAATGCAAAAAGATACAGCTGAAGGTCTTGAAGCATCATTGAAAGATTTAGATGAAAAAATTGAAAATAATAATGATGAAAGTGTAAAAGAATTTAAGAAAGCAGCGGCTAAATTACAAACAATGTCTTCACATTCAGCATTGTCAACTCTAGATAGTTTGTCTGGACAAATTTATGCATCATCACAAGCATTAACATTTGAACAATCTCAAACAATTAATAAAGATTTGACTAATAGATTGGTAATGTTGGGAACATTGGATGATTCAAAAGAAAAATTTGGATTGTGGTTGTCTGGAATTGGTTCAAAAGGTAGATTGAAACAAGATGGATACGCAAAAGGTGATACTCATACATACGGTGGTCAAGTTGGAATTGATAGAAAATTCGGAGATAATTTAATATTAGGAGCAGCTTTGGCTTACTCTAGAGCAGATGTTAAATTTGATAGATATGGTGGAAAATCAGATGCTGACAGTTTTGCAACATCATTGTATGGAAGATTAGGAAATAAAAATAATCCATTGTACTTGCAAGGAAGAATTGGAGTAGGATTTGTAGATACTGATGTTGAAAGAGATATTCTTTTGAGTAGTACTGATGTTTCTAGACAAAAAATAAATCACAATGACAGAGTTGTTTCTGGATACTTGGAAACAGGGTATGACTTGAAAAATAAAGAAGGAGACTTTGTTGTAACACCATTTGTTGGATTGAGTCATGATTCAGTTAGAAGAGGAGCTTTCTCAGAAACAAATAGCCAATTTGGATTGACAGCAGATAAGAAAACTTATGATCAAACTTCAGGATTAGTAGGATTAAGAGTAGGAAAAGCAGTAAGATTTAATAATGGAGCTAAAACAACATTACAAGGATATGTAACACACCAAAGAGCATTTAATGATGAAGATTTGAGTTTTGATGCACATTATACAGGATTACCTGGAACAAACTTTACTGTAAAAGGAATTGGATTAGAAAAATCTCAAACTTGGGTAGGAGTAGGAGCATTGACTGAATTTAATCCAAGAATGGCTTGGTATGTAAACTACGATGCTAAATTAAGAAGTGATAAAAATAATAACAATGTATTTACAACAGGTTTAAGATGGAGTTTCTAATTAGTTTTAAGTAATAAATTGTTAGAATTATTTAAAAATGATTATATTTCATACGACAAGGTTTGTAATTAAGATATAGTTTTAAGACGATTCGTGTTAGAATCGTCTTTTTTTTCTTATACATCGCTAGATACTATAAAATAACATTTTTTTCACAAAGTATAGATACTTTATTCACAAATCTCTAATACTACATTTTTAACATTTAAAATATTTTTTTCTGTTATCTTTAAAATAAAATTCTTCTTTTTCTAACTTTTTGATTATCAAAAGTTCTAATATAAGATAATGAAATTTGTATAAAACTTTTGATAGAATTGTCGAGCAAAATATTCTTGCGCGAGGATAAAATAGTATAACTACATTGGAAAGGTATTATGGTCGAGAGATCATAATTAAAAGGAGTGAATTAATGAAAAATAAATTAGTAAAGGCGATGACAGTAATGTCGATGTTTTCAGCAGTACAAGCAAAAGCAGAACAGATATTGAAGCCTTCATCGTTACCAACATCAAGGAGTACCTATTCTTATGGAACTTCATCATATGGAAGTACATCAAGAACTGGTTATAGTTCAGGGTACAGAACAAATTATGGAAATTATTATGTAGGAAATAATTATTACAATCCAATATACAGACCAATTACTGGAACAACACCTACAAATAATTATACATCTACAAGATATGTTACAAAAACCGAAAATGGTGTAACGACGACTACTATTTATACGACAATTAATGGGAAAACGACGGTTAGAACGATAGTAACTGGAACTCCAACGAGACCAACACAACCGATAGTTACGAAACCGAAGCCAATAGAACCAACACGACCGATAGTAACAGAGCCGAAGCCAATAGAACCAACACAACCAATAGTGGTGCAACCGAAACCACAACCGCCTGTGGTGGAAAATCCGATAGTAGTACCACCAGTTGAAACACAACCAATTAATGATGGTCCAATAATTATAAAACCAACTAATCCAATTGCAACATCTAATAAACCTGTTGCTCCAAATATTCCTGTAGGTGGAATAAGATGGAATGACAGAACGAGAGGATATGATTCGAATGATCCGAATAATAAGAGAAATGTTGAGAAAGGAATAGATGGTTCAGGAGTTATTGTTGGAGTATTAGATTCAGGATTTAATAATCCATCAATGCAAAGAGATTTACAAAATAAATTTGGGAATCGTTTCACAAATATTCGTTCTAATAATTATGCACCTAGTGATGCGACACATGGTATTGAGGTATCAGAAATGATTGCAGGAAATACTGCGAATGGAATTGCACCTAATGCGAGAATTGTTGGAACAGATGTTACGATAACTCGTAATGGTAGAAGTGGAATAAAAGCGACTGCTGATCACTACAATTCATTGTATAATCAAGGAGCTAGAATATTTAACCAATCTTTTGGGATTGATAGTCAAGTAACAGAATTTCATAATGATCCAAATCGTAGATATTCTTCAAATTATTACGGACATCAAGTGGATCAAGATGTGTTAAGATTTTGGAAAGATAAAATTAATAAAGAAAATGATGGTTCATTATTTATTTGGGCTGCAGGAAACGAAAGAGGAGATGCTAATTCATCGCTACAAGGTGGATTGCCTTACTTTGAAAAAGATTTAGAAAAAGGATGGATTAATGTTGTAGGACTTGCCGCTAGAAATGGTGGGCAGTTGAGAGATTTTTCTTGGCAAAATAGAGAGCCATATTCGAGAGCGGGAGTTTCTAAAAACTGGACAGTTTCTGCGATGGCAGATTATGTTTTTGATATTAATGGTAGAAGAATAATTTCTTCAGGATCTTCATTTGCAGCACCAGCAGTTACAGGGACAGCAGCGTTAGTTAAACAAAAATATCCTTGGATGGATGGAAACCTAATAAAACAAACAATTTTATCAACTGCAACTGATATTGGAGAAGCAGGAGTAGATGATGTTTACGGTTGGGGATTATTAGATGTGGAAAAGGCTACAAAAGGGCCTGCAGCATTTGATAGTAGATTAACAGCTGACGGTGGAGATGCTAAAATGAATGTAACAGCAGGAACTTATAGTTTTGACAATGATATTACAGGAGATGTAGGACTTGTAAAAAATGGAGCTGGAACATTAGTGTTAAATGGAGCGAGTACATTTAAAGGAAATACAACGTTGAATGAAGGAGCGGTTGTAATAAATGGAAAATCGTATACTTCAAAAGTAAATGTTGGAAGAAACGGAACGTTGGCAACTAATAATACAAGATTGGAAAATGGAATTAGCAATGGTGGAACAGTAGTTAACAATGGAAATACTTTTGTTAATGGAGGATATGTAGCTTCAGCTGATTCGAGATTAATTTCTACTCTTGGTTCAGAAATGAAAGTTTCTGGAGAAGTTGATTTGAATAATTCGACATTAGAATTGTCAGCAGAAAAAAATGGAGAAACTCAATACGTAACTAAAAAAGGAATCCAAACTAATGCGATTACGTCTGGAACAGGAATAAAAGGTAATTTCTCTAATGTTGAAACTAGTGGATTATTGAATGGAAAAGTTGAAAAAGTTGGAGAAAATGAAATAAAAGCGACATTAAGTAGAAAAAATGTTGAAGAATATGTTGCAGAAACTAGTGATCATAAAGATGAGATTTGGAGCAATGTTGCAAGTAATTTGGAAAAATCATTTACTGCTTTAGATGAGAAAATTGATGAAAATGGAGGAGTTGTTAAGGCTACAAATGAACCATTATCAAAACAGGCGGCAGTATTACAAAATACATTGGCAACTTCTACGAAAGTAGCAGCTTTAGATAGTTTATCTGGACAAATTTATGGTTCAGCACAAGCATTGACATTCCAAAATTCTGAAACTGTAAACAAAGATTTGACAAATAGATTAACGATGTTAGGAACATTAGACAATCAAAATGGAGGAGTTTGGTTCAGTGGAATTCATGGAACTGGAAAATTAGCTCAAGATGGATTTGGAGAGGCAAAAACAAAAACTTATGCTGCACAAGTTGGAGTAGATAAGAAAATAGGAGACAATGTAATTGTAGGAGCTGCAATAAATTATTCTAAAGCTCAAGCTGATTTCAACAGACATGGAGGAACTTCAAAAGCTGATGGAATAGGAGCTTCGCTTTATGGAAGAGTCGGAAATAAAAATAATCCTTGGTATGCTCAAGGAAGAATCGGATATGGAATTGTAGACTCTGATGTAGAAAGAGAAATTATTTTATCTGACACAGATAGAAGTGTTGCAAAAATTAATCATAAGGATAAAGTTTTATCTGGATACCTTGAAACAGGGTATGACTTAAAGAAAAATGACTTTACATTGACACCATTTGTTGGAGTAAGTCATGACAGTGTTACACGTGGTGCATTTAGCGAGGAAAATAGCCAATTTGGATTGACTGCTGATAAAAAAACGTTTAGCCAAACAAGTGGATTGGTTGGAGTGAGAGCTTCTCAAGGAATTAAATGGAAAAATGGAGTAAAAACAACATTACAAGGATATGTGACACACCAAAGAGCCTTTAATGATGAGGACTTGAGCTTTAAAGCAAGTTATTCAGGATTGCCAGGAACAGACTTTACTGTAAAAGGAATTGGATTGGAAAAATCTCAAACTTGGGCAGGAATAGGAGCGTTGACTGAATTTAATCCAAGAATGGCTTGGTATGTAAACTACGATGCTAAAATAAATAGTAAGAAAACTAATAATAATGTAATTACAACAGGATTGAGATGGAATTTTTAGTTTTTGATAAAAATAAAGCACCAAAATAATAAGAGATAAGTCTTCCGAATAAGAGGACTTTTCCTATCAAAAACATTTTTTTAAAAAGGGATTTATGTATGAGTAAAAGTTTGAAACGATAAAAAAATTATAGATTGGATTAATTTTTTTAGTAGAAAGAGAAAAAAATGAGCAATAATTTAAAAATGATTGAAAAGAAAATAAAAAGCATACAGCAAAAAGAACAAAAAAACTTTAACATTTACAAGAGGGACATTAATAAGTTTTTTGCTAACAGGTGGTATAGGTATCGTTTCACAAAATGCAGTTGCAAGGGATTTGAGAACAAGAGAAGCGAATAATATTGTTATTCAAAATGAAAATGGACTAAATAAAGGTCTAAGTGAAAATGGGACAGATGTAATAAATATTGTCAATCCAAATAGCAACGGACTTTCTCATAACAAATATAATGAATTTAATGTAGGTGAAAATAACGGAGTAATTTTAAATAATAGTAAGGTCGATGGAAATTCGGTTTTAGGTGGAAAAGTTACTGCCAATACGAATTTAACAAATAATGCGAAAGTAATTTTAAATGAAGTAAAAGGGAATAATGCTTCAAACTTAAATGGAGGAATTGAAGTATTTGGAGCAAAATCTGATTTAATAATTGCAAATGAAAATGGAATCAATGTAAATGGTGCAAACTTTATAAATACAGGTGCTTTGAATTTAAGTACAGGTCGAGTGAATTTAGAAGGAGGGAATTTAGTATTAGATACTTCTAAATCATTGAATAGTAGTTTAAATATAGGAGAAAAAGGAGTTACTACAGATTCTGATTATTTTGGATTAATTTCTAGAACAGTTAATATTAATGGTGGAATTAATAATTCTTCCAATAAAAAGACTAATATTAATATAATTGCAGGTACAAATAAAGTTGATTTGAATACTGGAAATATTGAAAGCGTGAAAGTGGATAGTGAGACCCCTAGTTATGCGATTAATGGAAGTTCTCTAGGTTCGATGTATGGAAATAATATAAATATTATTAGTACAGAAAAAGGAGCAGGAGTTAAACATGAAGGAGCTATTTATTCAGAAAATGATATAGATATTCTTGTTAAAGGAAATTTAGAAAATATTGGTGGAACAATAGAAGCTAAGAAAAATGTGTCATTGGAAGCTGACAAAGTAGTTAATAGAAGTGTTTTGAATGGAAGTGAAAAAGTAACAACGAAAGAAGGAGACACAAAATTACATAGACGAAGAGGAATTATTTATTATGATCATTCGGTAAATATAAATGATGTAAATATAGAAGATTTGGATAAATTGACAGTAAAAGAAGCTAAGATTGCGGCTGGAAATAATGTAGAAATTAATCGTAATACGACAGGAGAAAATCGTTCTATAGAAAATATCGGTGGAAAAATAGAAGCTGGGCAAAATATTGTGTTAAAAGGAGATGTGGTATCTAAAGATTTACAAAAAGAAGTTGCTATTAACGATTTGTTGCCATTAATAAAAGTTAATTTACGTTGGGAACATAGAAGTTTAGTAAATAACGGATACTTCAATGGAAGAAATGCTTTAAATGATGGTAGTTTATTAGATGCTTTAAAAATTATTGCGCAAAGTCCTAAAAATAGTGGATATTATGATGCATTGAAACAAGTGGAAAATCCTACTTTAAATCTTGTTTTAAATTCTGTTTTAGGAGAAGATTGGAGAGCAAGAAATACTATAAAAAATCCATCTGAATGGAACACAGAAGGGAAAATCACTTTAAATACAAATGCAAATACTTTAATTTCAGCAAAAGAAAACATCATTTTACAAGGTGGAAATATTGAGTTAGGAAATAAAACTAATCAAAAATCTAAAAATGTTGTTGTTGGAAATAATACAGCAGAAGGAATGTCAAATGAAATTACATTAGGAAATTCAAACAATTCAATTGAAGCTGGGAAAAAAATATTTTAATAAATGGAAATAAAATTATTTCTGGAAATACAAATATAAAATCGGGAGACGACACAGTTATTGTTTCGAAAAAAATGATATTGATTTATTTGGAACTAAAGTGACTGGAAAAAAATGTATTAGTTGATGCTAAAAAAAGATATTAATTTAGAAACATCGATAAATACGAATGGAAAAAGGGAACCAAGAAGTATCTAAAAAAACTTCATTAGAAGGGAATCTTGTAAATGTAAAAGGAAACAATGTTCAATTAAAAAGGAGCAGATATTACAGGAAATACTAGAATTAATGCGGAAAGTTTAGGAATTGACAGTCAACAATTGTTAAATTCATCTTATGAAGAAAAAAACATATTGAAGGAAACAAAAAAACATTAAATGACCATAGATATTCTACTGTTTCAAAAAGGTGCTATTGTTTCAAATAATTCACAAATAAATGGAGACAACATATTGATAAATGTGAATAAAAAAATATGGATATTAAAAAAAATAGTACAGTTACAGGAAATGATAAAAAAATAGTACAGTTGTAATAAACGTGGGAGAGAATTTAAATGTTTCAAATAGAGAAAATGTTTCTTATGAAAAAGCAACAGACGATTTTAGAGGAAAAGATAAAGAAACTTACAAATTAGTTCGATACACAAATTCTGAAACATCGACTACATCATCTGAAGCAAGTAATGTAATATCTGGAAAAAAAATCTTTATGTTTCAGCTAAAAAAATTTAGGAATAAAAAGGAAGTGCTATAAATTCTGGAAAAGATTTAGTTTTTAGATGTTGATGGAAAAAAACTACGTTGAACGAAGGTATTGAGAAAAAAAGTAAATAAATTAACAGATTTTTTTCTATGGGAAGTTCAACAAGATATACTTCTGTAGACAGCAAAAGAAAAAAACTTCTAAGGGAAGTTCAATTAAAGGAGAAAATATAGTATTTATTTCTAAAGGAGATATTGAAAATTCTGGAGCTAAAATAGAAGGAAATGGTAAAGTAGTTATAAAATCAGATGGAAATATTATCAATAAAGCGGTGGCTAATGAAAAAGTTTCTAATACGACAAATGTAACTGTAGGAATTGTGGCTTCTGGAAAAGTTGGTATAGCTGGAGTAGGAGCAAGTGGAAGCATAAATACATTAACAAATGAATCAAGCAGTTCAGTTTCAAGCGTAAAAGATTTATTGACACCAAATAAAGATTATCTTGGTGATATTGCTAACGGAAGTGTTGGAGTTAAATTAAATGTATCAAATGAAAAAGTTGATTCTAAAAAATGGGAAAATGGTACAATAATTTCAAAAAATGATGATGTTGAAATTGCTTCAAAAGGAACATTGGATATTGGTGGTGTAGATATTGCTGGGAAAAAAGATGTTATCTTAAAAGGTAGCGATATTGAAACAACAAAATATCAAAATAGCGAAACAAAAAAAGGAAATAACTTTAATGCTGGTATAACTCAAACAGTTGATATATCAAATGAAGCAGCAAATAAAATAAATAGTATCGTAAAAGATACACACACTATTAAAGATATCGTAAAAAGCAATGATATTTCACAAGCAGAAAAAGTAGTAGAAACAGCTAAAAATATCAAAAAGACAGCAGAAAGTTTCCCAGAATTAGCTACAAAAGACATTTTAAATGTAGTTTCAAAACAAAATGTATCTTTAGATTACACTCATACAATTAATAAAGAAACATCGAAAAATACAAACTCGATTACTTCAGATGGTGGAAAAGTTTCGTTAGAAAGCACAAAAGGCGATATAAATTTAGTTGGAACAAATATAAAAGCAAATGATGTAATGTTAGATAGTAAAAATAATTTGAATATTTCAGCAGGAGAAAAACAAAAATTTGAAGAAACTGATGGAGTAAAAGCTGGTTTAACAGTAACAGAAAAAATAGGAGTTAATATTAAAGACGGAGCTAATGCAAAAGTAGGATTAGGTGTGAACGCTGGATATACAGGAAGCACAAAATTAAATAATAGTGGAAAAGATTCAGTTGTTGAAGCAAATAATTTAGTGATAAAAACTGAGAAAGATACTAATTTAAATGGAGCAAAATTAACTGCTAATAATGTTAATTTAGATACAAATAATCTTAATGTTACAAATACGAAAACTAAGACATATGAAGATAGCAGAGGATTAGGAGTAAATTTTGATGCAGGAGTAGGAGCATCTTCTAATACAGTAATATTAGTAGATGGTTCAGTTTCTGGAAACTTATCGTATACTGCAAAAGGTGGAATTAATGTTGAGTCACAAACAGGAATAGTGGCTTCGAATAACTTTAATGGAGTAGTAAAAGGTGATGTTAACAATACAGGAGGATTATTAAAAGCAAATAATCAAAAGGCTAATCTTGTAGTTAACGGAAATGAAAATAATAAAAAAGATGTAACATTTGAAATAGAAGGTGGAATTAATGCGTCAACTTCGATAGGAACTAATGGTGAAAACTTTAAATTAAATGGAAATATAGATCCATTTAAAGCGAATGTTGGAATTATAAATGCAAATAGAGAAGATAAAACTGAAATTTCGATTGAAACAAAAACCGATTAAAGATGTTATTACTGAAGAAAAAAATTAAAAAAAGTTTTTTTAATGGAGAAAAAAATAATGAAAAATTAAGAAAATATTTTTTTCGATGATTTCTATAATTTCAATAAATAGTTTTTTTCAGTAGTTAAAAAAATCAATCGGATAGTGATAGAGTTTTAGACAATTTCAATGAACTTCAAAAAAACAAAATATTGAAAATGAGTTGAAAAAAACTAGATAATAACACTAGAATAGAAAAATAATAAAACTGAAAAATACTATAGAAAATAATGAGAATTTAGAAAGTTATGTATTTAATACAATTAGTTTGATTGGAGAGAAGAGAATTTCTTCTTTCCAAAAAAAATATAATGGAAAAAAATATAAAAAAATAGGAATGTAACAAAAAAAGATATTTTAAATTTAGTAAAGGAAATGTCGAATTATTATTTGAAAAAAAGGGTATATTACGACAATTGTTACAATAAATACGCTTGATATTCAAAATAAGAATCTTGTTTTTAGAAGTAAAAAAAGGATATGTTGCAACAAATTCTAATGCTGTTTTTTCTAATAAAAAAGGCAAGGTTTTAAATATATTCGATGTAGATCAAGTAATTGAAAATATGAATACAGGATTAACGAGTGCAACAGTTGATATAGTGGCTTCAGATAAAGAAGGGTATTCAACATTGCTTGTGAATAAAAAAAGAGAAAAGCAGATTGGCGGATATGTGTTTTTAAATAATGGTCAATATAAGGATTATGGACGTGAACAATTGGGAATACAACTTTCAAGAGATAATTTACTAGGTTTAAGTGATGTATTAAATTTGGGATTTTATAAAAGATTAACTAAGAAAAGCAAAGATAATAGAGAAGACGTGTATTTTTTGTCATATAATATTCCATTTGGATATTACAATTTTAGATATGATATGAGTGCGTCTAAAAAGTAAGAATTTAGTTGAAGGATTGAATGGAAATTATGTTAGTAAAAATGAAGTATTGAAGCAAAAATTTTACTTTATCAAAAAAACATTTTTTTAGAAATCAAACTACTAAATGGAGCGGAGATCTTGGGATAAAATTAAATAAAACAAAAAAATTCTTTTTGAAGATTTAGTCGTTGATGTAAGTAGCCAAAAAAATACACGAATTTACTGGCACAGATAAATTATTTTCATAAAATTAAAAATGGAGCAATGTACGCTTCTTTTGGTTATGAACGTGGTTTAAAGTGGTTCGGAGGTGCTGGTGATGACAAAGATTCAGTGAAAAAACCTTATAAAAAAGAATTTGACAAATACAATTTTGATTTTCTTTTAAATAAAAATTTTATGTTAACTAAAAATCAAGCGGCAAACTACAAATTAAATATAGGTGCTTCTTATTCAGACGACAGATTGCTTTCGAGAAATAAATTTGATATTGGAAGTGAGTACACAGTCAGAGGATTTAAAGAAAGTTCTGTTTCTGGAGACAAAGGTATTTATATAAATAATACATTAACTTTATTAAATAAAAAAATTTTTTTCTCCATTTATAGGATTGGATTTTTGGAATATCTAAAGATAAGGATTTAGATTTTTGTGGATAAAATAGCGGGAATGGTCGCTGGAGTTAAGTATAATAAGAACAATTTAAATATGTCATTAACTTTTTTTCAAAACCTTTAAAAAAAGATCAAAAGGTATGCCAAAAGAGTCGAATCCTATTTATTACAATATTTCTTATAGTTTTTAGCAAAAAAACTATTAATAAAATATATGGTTGGTATAAAAAAACCTATATTTTTACATTATAGTATTTTTTTGATAAAATAAACTTGAGAATTGAACAAATTAAAATTAGGAGGAAAAAAATGTTATTATTAGTCATACTATTACTGATTATTCAACTGGGAATTATTACAAAAACAAAATAATAAATATAGTGCCTTAAAAAGTCTATATGAATGATTCAGTTTGTAAGTCAGTAGAAGTTGCTAAATATTATTCTAATTAATTTTTAGAATAATAAATTAACATTTTTTTACTCGAAATCATTTATGCGGTAGCAAATATTAGTAATTAAAAGTTACATTTAACTTTTAAGGCGATTCAAAAGGGTCGCCTTTTTATTTTGCAAGTTTTTTCGATATAGTGTATAATGTTAAAAAACAAAATATAAAACAAAAAATATGAAACAGGAGAGTGAAATCAAAATGTCAGGAAATGGAAAAGGAAGAAGTGATAATTTAACAAAAGGTGCAGCAAGAGCGCCACATAGATCATTATTAAAAGGGTTAGGTTTCATAGGAGATGAAATGGAAAAACCAATAATTGGGATTGCAAACTCATTTAATGAAATTATACCAGGGCATGTTCATTTAAAAAACTTGGTTCAATCTGTAAAAGATGGAATTAGAATGGCTGGAGGAGTTCCAATGGAATTTAATACAATTGGAATTTGTGATGGACTTGCAATGAATCATATTGGGATGAAATATTCGTTAGTTACAAGAAATATAATTGCAGATTCGATTGAAGCGGTTGCTATGGCTACTCCATTTGATGCGATTGTGTTTATGCCAAGTTGTGATAAAGTAGTGCCTGGTATGTTGATTGCTGCGGCAAGATTGAATATACCTTCAATATTTGTAAGTGGAGGAGCAATGCTTGCAGGAGTTTATAAAGGTAAAAAAATTGGATTAAGTAATGTATTTGAAGCAGTTGGAGCTTATAATACTGGACAAATTACTAGAAAAGAATTAAATTCTGTAGAAGAAATGGCTTGTCCGACTTGTGGATCATGTGCAGGAATGTATACTGCAAATACTATGAACTGCTTGACAGAAGCACTTGGAATGGGACTTCCTGGAAATGGAACTGTTCCAGCTGTATTTTCAGAAAGAGCAAGACTTGCTAAAAAAGCGGGAATGCAAATTATGGAAGTTTTAAAAGCAGATTTAAGACCAAGTGATATTTTAACAAGAGAAGCATTTGAAAATGCAGTTGCAGTAGATATGGCACTTGGAGGATCTTCTAATACAGCGTTACATTTACCTGCGATTGCTCATGAAGCTGGAATTGACTTGACTTTAAGTGACTTTAATGAAATTGCACAAAAAACTCGTCAAATTTGTAAATTGTCACCATCTGGAGAATACTTCATTGAAGACTTGTATAGAGCGGGTGGAGTTACTGGAGTTATGAAGAGATTGCTTGAAAATGAAAGATTGCATGGAGATGCGAAAACTGTAGCATTGCAAACACAAGGAGAATTGGCAAAAGATGCATTCATTAATGATGACGATGTAATCAAACCTTGGGATAAACCAGCTTACAAAACTGGAGGAATTGCTGTATTGAAAGGTAACTTGGCACCAAATGGATGTGTTGTTAAAGAAGGTGCGGTAGATCCAGAAATGTTGCAACATACAGGACCTGCGAAAGTATTTAATAGTGAAGAAGAAGCCGTTAAAGCGATTGTTGGTGGAGAAATTGTAGCAGGAGATGTTGTAATTATTAGATATGAAGGACCAAAAGGTGGACCAGGAATGAGAGAAATGTTATCGCCAACAGCTATGATTGCAGGAATGGGTCTTGATAAAGATGTTGCGTTAATTACAGATGGAAGATTCTCTGGAGCTACGAGAGGTGCTTCGATTGGACACGTTTCGCCAGAAGCTGCTTCGGGTGGAAATATTGCGATTATTCAAAATGGAGATATTGTGGAAATTGATATTCCAAACAGATCAATTAATATTAAAATTTCTGATGAAGAAATTGAAGCTAGAAAAGCTAAATTGGAACCATTTAAACTTCAAGTAAAAGGATACTTGAAAAAATATGCTATGCATGTGTCTTCTGCAGATAGAGGAGCAATTGAAATTTTAGAAGATTAGTAGCAAGATTGAATTATAGTGTGTATTAAAAAAATATGGCAAGGAGTTTAGAATAAAACTCCTTGTTAAAAAATATTAGTTTAAAAAAATTTTTTAAGAAGGTGACGAAATTGCATAAACTATATGATTTTATGGAAGCAAGAGAAAGATTAAATACTGTGATTACTAAAACTAAATTGATTCACAGTAGTATTTTTTCCAATGAAACTGGAAATGAAGTTTATATTAAACCAGAAAATTTGCAAAGAACAGGTGCATTTAAAATAAGAGGTGCTTATAATAAAATTGCGAAATTGACGGAAGAAGAGAAAAAAAGAGGAGTAATTGCAGCATCGGCTGGAAATCATGCACAAGGTGTGGCATTAGCTGCTCAAAAATTAGGAATTAAGGCTGTAATTGTTATGCCTAAGCATACTCCACTTATTAAGGTTGAAGCGACTAGAAGATATGGTGCGGAAGTTATTTTAACTGGGGAAGTTTACGATGAGGCTTATGAGTATGCAAAAAAATTGCAGGAAAAAGAAGGGTACACTTTTGTACATCCGTTTAATGACGAAGATGTAATTGAAGGGCAAGGGACTATTGCTTTGGAAGTTTTGGAGGAATTGCTTGATGCGGATATTATTTTGGTGCCAATTGGTGGAGGAGGACTTATTTCAGGAATTGCTTCAGCTGCGAAATTAAAAAATCCATTGATAAAAATAATTGGTGTTGAGCCAGAAGGTGCAGCGAGTGCATTGGAGGCTAGAAAAAGTCATCATGTGGTTGAACTTGATGAAGCAAATACAATTGCAGATGGAACAGCTGTTAAAAAAATTGGTGACATTACATTTGACTATATTGAAAAATATGTAGATGACATAGTTACTGTATCTGATTATGAGTTAATGGCGGCATTTTTGGTCTTAGTTGAGAAACATAAAATTGTTGCGGAAAATTCGGGAATTTTGGCTGTGGCAGGATTGAAAAAATTGAATGTTACAGGGAAAAAGATAATTTCAATAATAAGTGGTGGTAATATAGATGTATTAACTATTTCATCTATGATTAATAAAGGATTGGTAGCTAGAGGAAGAATTTTTTTACATTTGCAGTTGATTTGCCCCGACAAAACCAGGACAATTGGTGGCTGTATCGCAAATTCTTTCGGAACAAAATGCGAATGTAATTAGACTTGAACATAATCAGTTTAAGAATTTAGACAGATTCCATGAAGTTGAATTGCAAGTTACAGTTGAAACAAATGGAGAAGAACATATTAATAAAATAACTCAAGAATTTGAGAAAAAAAAGGATATATAATTAGAAGATTGAATGCACAAGCAATGATTGATGATTAGAAAATAAAAAAATTAAGAAAAGGTGGTTGAAACAATGAGTGAAACTAAGATGATAAACGGTGGTAGAATTTTTACTAGAATCGCTACACAGATTAGGAATAACAGATATTTTTTTGGATATCCGGGAGGAGCGGTAATTCCAATATTTGATGAAATTTATAGTTATGACAAAAATAAATTACTATTTTTGCAAGACATGAGCAAGGATTGTCACATGCGGCAGATGGTTATGCGAGAGTTTCTGGAAAAGTAGGAGTTTGTCTTGCGACTTCAGGGCCTGGTGCGACAAATATGGTTACAGGAATAATGACAGCACATATGGATTCTGTACCAATGATTGCGATAACTGGACAAGTTAGATCAAATTTATTGGGAAGAGATGCTTTCCAAGAAACTGATACAGTTGGAATTACAATGCCAATTACAAAATGTAATTATTTGATTCAAAATATAAAAGAAATACCTAGAGTTGTAAAAGAGGCTTACTACATTGCGACAACAGGTAGACCAGGACCAGTTCTTATTGATATTCCAAACGATATTCAAGTTCATCAAATTCCATATGAAGAATTTGAGAGATTATTTGATGAAAAAAAATTGAATTGGAAGGATATTCACCAACTTATGAAGGACATCAAGGTCAAATAAAAAGAGCAATTAAATTGATAAAAGAAGCGAAAAAACCGTTGATAATTGCAGGAGCGGGAGTTTTGAAATCGAAAGCGTCTAAAGAATTGTTTGACTATGCTGAAAAGACACAAACACCTGTGGCTACGACATTACTTGGATTGGGAGCATTTCCTGAATCGCACGAATTATCTCTTGGAATGTTAGGAATGCACGGAACTGTACCAGCGAATTATGCGACAGATGAAGCAGATTTAGTAATTGCTACTGGAATTAGATTTGATGACAGAATTGCTGGAAATCCTAATAAATTTATTGAAAATGCAAAAGTTATTCACATTGATATTGATCCAGCTGAAATTGATAAGAATAAAAGGGCTGATGTGCCAATTGTTGGGGATTTAAAACATGTATTGACTGATATTAATGCTGAAATTGAGCCACAAACTCACGAAGAATGGGTTAAAAAAGTTGTTGAATGGAAAAAAGAATATCCATTAGGACATAGAGAAGTTGGAGAAGATAAATTGCTTCCACAAGAAGTTCTAAAAGCAATTGACGATATTTTGCAAGGGGATACAATTGTTGTAACTGATGTTGGTCAACACCAAATGTGGGTCGCTCAATATTTCACTTACAAAAAAATCTCGATTCAATCGTAACTCGGGAGGAGCTGGAACAATGGGATTTGGACTTCCTCAGCAATTGGAGCACAAATTGGAGCACCTGATAAAAAAGTTGTTTTAATCGTTGGAGATGGTGGTTTCCAAATGACATTACAAGAATTAATGATGATTAAACAATATAATTTGCCAGTAAAAGTTGTTATCTTGAACAATTCTTACTTGGGAATGGTTAGACAATGGCAAGAATTGTTTAAAGACAGAAGATATTCATTCGTTGATTTGGAAATAAATCCAGACTTCATTAAAATTGCAGAAGCGTATGGAATTAAAAAAATGCAAAAACTTACAAACAAAGAAGATTTGAGAACAAAATTGAAAGATTTAATATTATCTGATGAAGGTGTGTTAATCGAATGTGTTGTTGAAAAAAAGAAGAAAATGTATTCCCGATGATTCCAGCAGGAAAAAAACTGTAAGTCAAAATGATCGGAAAGAAAGGTGTGTTAGAAAATGAATAGAGAGCATGAAATTTTAATAATTGCAAAAAATACTGATGGAATTGTGTCGAGAATAATGTCTTTATTCAATAGAAGAGGATATTCTGTTTTAAAAATGACAGCAGGAGTTACAAATAAACCTGGTTATGCGAGATTGACAATGACAGTAGAAGGAGACGACAAAACATTAAATCAAATTCAAAAACAAGTTTATAAAATTGTGGATGTTGTAAAAGTAAAGGTTTTCCCAGTTGAAAATGTTATTAGAAGAGAATTGATGTTAATAAAAGTGAAATCTGATCCAGAAACTAGAGCACAAATCGTTCAAGTTGCGGATATTTACAGAGGAAAAGTTTTAGATGTGTCGCCAACTTCATTAGTTATTGAACTTACAGGAAATGTGAAAAAATTGCGTGGATTTGTGGAAATTATGCACAATTATGGAGTTTTGGAAATTGCAAAAACTGGGGTTGTAGCGATGAGTCGTGGAGAAAAATTGTAGAATTTTAGAAATTTTGAATTGAATTTTGGAATTTTAGGATTGAGTATCAATGAATATAAATATTGATTATTTTGTTAAAAATAGAGAAATATTGTAATAGCACAGAAAGAAGGTACAGAAAATGAGTGTGAGTCAGCATTGGGAAAAGGAAAAGTATGAAAAAAATGCACGGTTTGTTTCGGATTATGGAAAGGAACTGATTGAATGGCTGAATCCGAAAAAGGATGAATATATTTTGGATTTAGGCTGTGGAGATGGTGTATTGACTAAGGAAATTTCAAAATATGGGTGCAAAGTTTTGGGACTAGATGGAAGTCAGAAATTTGTTGAAGCGACTAGAAAATTGGGAGTTGATGCGATACAAGGCGATGCACAGAATATGAATTTTGAAAATGAATTTGATGCAATTTTTTCCAATGCGGCACTTCATTGGATGACAAATCCCGATAAAGTTTTGGAAGGTGTGGCAAAAGCACTCAAAAAAGGTGGACGATTTGTGGTCGAAATGGGATGTAAAGGAAATGTGGAAAAAATAGAAAATGCAATGTTTGAAGTTGCAAGAATACATAATTTTAAAGCTGTAAAATGCTGGTTTTTTCCGACAGAAAAAGAGGAAACAGAATTACTTAATAAATATGGCTTAAAAGTGAAAAGAATGATAAGTTTTTCTCGTCCAACTTTACTTCCTACAGGGATAAAAGGATGGCTACAAACCTTTTCTGCACCTGCTTTTGTGAATATTCCGAAAGAAATGCACGAAAAATTGATTGATGAAATAGCTGAAAAAGTGGAAAAAGAGCTTGAAAAAAATGAAAATGGACAAATTATAGCTGATTATGTAAGATTGAGATTTGAAGCTGTGAAGAAATAGTAAATTTTTTTGTTTTTTTAAAGTAAACTTTTTTTAGAGTGAATATTTTGAAAGAAATTTTTTTAAATTTGATAAATTGAGATATAGAAAAATAAAAGAGTTAAACAGAAAATTAATTTACAAGGAGAATAAGACAATGAAAACGCATATTAAAATATTCGATACAACACTAAGAGATGGAGAACAAACACCAAGAGTTAATCTTAATGCTGAAGAAAAATTAAGAATTGCAAAACAATTGGAAAGTTTGGGAGTGGATATAATTGAAGCTGGATTTGCTGTGGCATCGCCTGGAGATTTTGAAGCTGTAAAAATGATTGCTGAAAATGTAAAAAATTCAACAGTTTGTAGCTTGTCAAGAGCTGTGAAAAAAGATATTGAAGCGGCAGGAGAAGCACTAAAAGGTGCGGCAAAACCAAGAATTCATACATTTATTGCAACTTCGCCTATTCATAGGGAATTTAAGTTGAAAATGACAAAAGAGCAAATTCTTGAAAAAGTAAAAGAAATGGTAGAACTTGCAAAATCGTTTGTTGATGATGTTGAATTTTTCTTCAGAAGATGCGACTAGAACAGAAAAAAAGAATTTTTTTGGTAGAGGTGTATGAAACAGCTATAAAAAGCTGGAGCAACTACATTGAATGTACCTGATACTGTAGGTTACAGAACTCCAAATGAAATGTTTGAACTTATAACTTATTTGAGAAAAAATGTAAAAGGAATTGAAAATGTTGATATTTCTGTGCATTGTCACGATGATTTGGGACTTTCTGTAGCAAATTCAGTTGCGGCAATTCAAGCTGGAGCAACTCAAATTGAATGTACAATTAACGGACTTGGAGAAAGAGCTGGAAATACTTCACTTGAGGAAATTGCAATGATTTTGAAAACAAGAAAAGATTTATTTGAAGAATATTACACAAATATTGACTCAAAACAAATTTACCCAACAAGTAAATTAGTAAGCCTTTTGACAGGGGTTACAACACAGCCAAATAAGGCAATCGTTGGAGCAAATGCTTTTGCACACGAATCAGGAATCCATCAACACGGAGTTTTGGCAAATCCTGAAACTTATGAAATTATGAGTCCTGAATCTGTAGGAAGAAATCCAGATAGCTTGGTACTTGGAAAACATTCTGGAAAACATGCCTTTGTACAAAAATTAGAATCTTTAGGATTTGACCATGTTGGAAGTGACAGAGTAGAAGAATTATTCGCACAATTTAAAAAATTAGCAGACAAGAAAAAATATGTTTTAGATGAAGATATTATCGCATTAGTCGCTGGAGATGCAAAAGAAAAATCGAAGGAAGAATCAAATTAACTCACTTTGAAATTTCAAGACAGGAAGGTAAAAAAACCAAAAAGCTACAGTTACAATCGACTTAGATGGAGAAAAATTGGTTAAAGAAGCACTTGGAGATGGACCAGTTGATGCGGCTTACAATGCAGTAAACTTAGCAGTGAATGACACTTTTGTCTTAGAAGAATATAAATTGGAAGCAATTACAGGAGATACAGATGCACAAGCACAAGTTGTTGTTATAATTGAAAAAAATGGAAACAGATTTATCGGTAGAGGACAAAGTACAGATGTGGTTGAGGCTAGTATTAAGGCTTATATTAATGGTATAAATAGACTTTATAATAAGTAATTTTTAAAAAGGGAGGGATTTTTGATGGGAATATCAAATAATTACATTAATGAAATAAAGAAAAATACTTAAAAAAATGCTAGACAAAAAAAGCATATACTGCTATAAATTCGGCTATGGTGGAAGCATATTGGGAAATTGGAAGAAGAATTGTAGAAGAAGAACAGCGAGGAAAAGAAAGAGCTGAATACGGGAAAGAAATATTACAAAATTTATCTAAGGAACTTACAGAAGAATTTGGAAAGGGATATAGCTATAGAACATTAAGAGAAATAAGACAATTCTATCTTATGTTTTCAGATTTTGAGAAATGGCGAACAGTGTCCGCCAAATTGACATGGTCTCATTTTCAGAAAGTTTTAAGAGTTTCCAATGAGAAGGCTAGAATATTTTATTTGACGGAAGCAGCAGAAAATATGTGGTCTGTAAGAACTTTGGATAGGAATATATCTACACTCTACTATGATCGTATTGTTGCAAGTATTGATAAAAAAATTGTCGAAAATGAAATGAAAGAGAAGACAAAAAAACTACAAGCAAAAGAATTTATAAAAAATCCAGTAGTTTTTGGAGTTTCTAGATTTACCAACAAATATGTCTTATACAGAAAATGAATTAGAAAAAGCATTAACAGACGATATTCAAAAAAATTTATGATGGAACTTGGAAAAAGGTTTTTGCATTTGTGGAAAGGCAACAGCATATTCGTACAGAAAAATTCAGATTTTTTTATATTGATTTGGTATTCTATAACTATATTTTTGAAATGTTTTTGTTATAGTAGAGTTAAAAAAACAGAAAAAAATTAACACATCGGGATATTGGACAACTTGATATGTATGTAAGAATGTATGATGACTTAAAAAAAACAGGAAAATGATAATCCAACAATAGGACTTCTTCTTTGTACGGAAACAGACAGAACTATTATAAAGTATTCGGTTTTTGAATGATAATAAAAAAACCTTTTTGCAAGTAAATATATAAATTATCTGCCTAGTGAAGAGGAATTAATAAATGAAATAGAAAGGCAGAAGACATTGTTTGAAAGTAAAAAAAGAATAATGAAGTGGAATATTAATTAGAAAAATTGATTACGGAGAGAAGGAAATTTAAAAATGAAAACAATAATTTTTTTCACACCCATGGAATGGAAGTTTCAATAAAGCAATTTTTAGATAAAGTAGTGGAAAAGTTGGAGGAAACAAAAAGAAAAAAATATACGATTATAGATTTGAATAAAGATGGATTCAATCCTGTGATGACTGAAAAAGATTTGGAGTTGTATTCGCAAGGAAAAAGTGCTGATCCTTTAGTTCTGAAATATCAGGAAATTTTGAAAAATACAGATGAATTAATATTGATTTTTCCGATTTGGTGGATGTCGTTACCTGCGATATTAAAAGGATTTTTGGATAAAGTTATGTTGAGAGGATTTGCTTATGAAAGTGGGAAATATGGAATAAAAGGACTTTTACCAATAAAATCGGCTAAATTGATTACAACGGCTGAAGCACCAAGATTTTTATTAAATATAATGGGGTTTGGAATGACGATGAGAAAGGCGAATCTTGGTGGAGTCGGAATAAAAAACACAAAATGGATTCATTATAGTTTAAGAGCAAAAGGAAAAGATGAAGACAGGAAGAAATTTCTTGAAAAAGTTGGGAAATTTGTGAGTGAATAGAAATTGGATCGGCATTTATTTTATTTAGAAGGAGAAAAAATGAAGGCAAAAAGTTGGATTATTAAATTTCTGGTGGTTTTTGTGGGACTAATTGTGATATTTTTAATTTATGCTCATTATGAGTACAGGCATATTAAAATTAGGACAATTGAGGTAAAGTCAAAAGATATTCCAAAAGAATTTGATGGGAAAAGAGTGCTATTTGTAGCAGATTTTCAGTATGATACGATGACACGGTTTAATAGAAAACAGCAGAAAAAGGCAATTGAACTGATTAATGCACAAAAAAAGGATATGATTCTTTTAGGTGGAGATTATGCGACTTGGGAGAAAAACATTCCTAAATTTTACGAAGATGCTAAAAATATTAAAATTCCTGAACTTGGAGCATATGCGATTTATGGAAATCATGAGTATCCAGGTGAAAAGGAAACTGCTGAAAATATGAAAAAACTTGGGTTTAATTTGCTTACAAATGAAAATAGAAAAGTAATGATAAATAATGAGAAAATATACATCGCTGGAGTGACTGACTTGTGGCATGGAAAACCTAATGCGAAAAAAAGCTCTTGAAGGTACGAAAAAAAGAAGACTTTGTGTTATTTTTTTAACTCATAATCTCGAATATTTTTGAGCAAATGTCGGAAGCTGAAAAGGAAAAAAACTGATATGATTTTTAGCAGGACACACCCACGCTGGACAGGTTACTTTTTTTGGAAAAATTATTATGTCGGCAGTTAAGGATAAGAAAAAATATGGCTACGGAATGAAAGAATACAGCGGACATAAAATTTATATTACTTCTGGAGTTGGTGGTGCTTTTTCTTGAGATGTTTATTCGATTTTTTTGCACAGCCCCGAAATTGTGATTTTTTTGAGTTGAAGAGAATTAATTAAAATTTGGAAGTGGTGTGGTATGGAAGATAAAGAATTAAAGAAATTAGCGAAAGATATTTTTTTGAAAAAAAATTAAAAAAAATATTATGAAATAGCAAAAAGAAATGATTGTTGCAAATGCTTCAGTCAATGCTTCAAAAAGAAATAAAAAAATAACAGATAGCAAAAATTGAAGGGATTCCGTATATTCCAAAAAGGGAGAAAAAAATTCCAACAAATTCAGAAGGGAAACAGTTTATGTTTCTTGCACAGATAAATTGTGCTGACTTAAAAAGGTCTAGAAGATTTTTCCAAAAGAAGGAATTTTTGCAATTTTTGGGTTTTGGGAGATGACTTGATGGGATTAGATTTTTGATAACAGTACAAATCGGAATGGTTTTGATGTAATTTATTATGAAAAAATTGAAGATTACTATTCGGAAGATGAATTTAAGAAGATGTATAATCCTTACAGATATGACCCAGCATGGGACTTTTTGATAGCACATCATCCTTGCAAAATGGAATTTTCTTTTGGGAAAACAAAAAGAGAATTTAGATTATGACTTTTTAGATATTTTTATTTGAAAAAGTATGGGAAGAAGAAAATTTTTAAATTTGATGAAAAAGATAAATTATCTGAAGAAGCGGAAGAAATTTATGGATATGAATTTTTATGAAGAAAAATATTGGCACAAAATGTAATGGATTTCCATTTTTTCACACAATCTGAACCAAGAAAAGGCGATGAAATAAATGAATACGATACTTTGTTATTTCAAATTAATAGTGGAAAAGAAATAATGATTGGAGATTGTGGAGTGATGAATTTCTTTATTAATCGTGAAAAGTTGAAAAAAATAAAGATTTTTTTCAGATGTTTTTTTATAATTGGGATTGTTATTGATTGTTTTACGAAAGGTCTGAAAGTCAATGAAGTTTAAATTTTTTTAAATTGTATATTTTTTTGATATGTTTTTATATTTGGCGGTGTACTGTATTCGGATGAAAAAAAGACAAGTTGAAGAAAAAGAAGTTGAAATTATTGATGGAAAGTCCTATGTAAAAGGAGAAAAATAAGCCGTTTTCGGGGAATATAATAGTTCGATATGATAGTGGAGAAATTTCAAGTGTATATGCTCTTAAGGAAGGGTTGAGGCAGGGAATAACAAATTATTATTATAAAAATGGAAAATTAAAAAGCCGAACTTATTTATGTTAATGATAAACTAAACGGAAATATGAAAGAGTTTTATGAAAAACGGAAATATTCAATCAGAAACAGAATATAAAGATGATGTTTTATACGGAAAAAAAGAATAGAACGGTATGAAAATGGGAACTTGAAAACAACATCTGAATGGAATCGATTTTTTTGGATGGAGAAAAAAATAGAATATCATAAAAATGGTAAAAATTAAGAAAAAAAGAAATTTATAAAAATGGGGAGGTGCAGAAAGATGGGTTAAGTAAATTTTTGGAATATCTTGGTAATATTAGCATTTGGAATACCATTTTTTTGCTTTTTACCGTTTTCTTTCTTCAAAAATATAAACAGTTTCCAAAGGTAAAATTACTAGATGAATATCAGAAAGAAAAAAAATGTTAGAAATTTTGGTAAAAATATAATTTACAAATACCATCTTTACATTCAAGTTATTCTATTAATGGAACTGGAACAACTTATGTAAAAAAATTAGAAATTTTTAAAAATTAGAGAAGAAAAAAATTTTCAATTTCAGCAAAAAGTGTATTCAGTATTTTTGGATGCCAATGCCGTATATTATTGGATATATAGTTTGCCATGATAAAGATAAAATAATTTCTTCTTTTTCAAAAGAAAGCTTTCAGAAAATAAAAGATGAAATGAAGGAAAAAAAATTTTTGTGAGGAAAATAAAGATTATACCCGATAGAAAGTTGGGAAAATGGATATAAAAAAACTATAAATTTTGAGTATTTTTTTAGATTTATCAATAAGAATAACATATCACTCAAATGCGATTGAAGGAAATACATTGACACTAAATGAAACTGCTACGATTATTTTTAGATAGTACGCTACCTGGAGGTAAGAGTATTCGTGAGGTTTTTGAAGTTTTGAATCATAAAAAGGCAATTGACTATATGTTGACTGAACTTGCGAATGACCAAAAATTGGATATTTATGTGATTAAAAATATAAATAAGGAAATTTTAGACAGGTTGAATGATAATGCTGGAAATTTTAAAAATAGCAGTAATGCAATAATTGGTGCAGATTTTGAAACTTCTACACCAAGTCAAGCACCTGTCCTTACAAAAAATTGGATTGAAAACTTGAATTATCGGTTGAAATTGTGTAAAAATGATGATGAAAAGTTGTCAGAAATATTAAATTCTCATATAGAATTTGAGAGAATTCATCCTTTTAGCGATGGAAATGGGCGAACAGGAAGGCTGATTATGCTGTATTTGTGTTTTCAGGAAAATATAAGTCCGTTTGTGATTGAAAAAAATGATAGAGCATTGTATATGAATTATTTAAGAGAGCAAAATGTGGATATTATTTTAGATAAAGTGAAAGAATTGCAAGAATTTGAAAAGAAACGAATGGAACAATTTTAAATAGGTTAATAAATTAAAAAAAATATAAATAAAAAATTTGGAGAGAAAAATCGGAGGAGAAAAAATGTCAGAAATTAAAAATGAAGTGAAAAAACCAAAAACTTTGTTTGATAAAGTTTGGGAAAAACATGTGATTACGGGAGAACCTGGAGAAGCACAACTTTTGTATATTGATTTGCACTTGATTCATGAAGTTACTTCGCCGCAAGCGTTTTCAGGATTGAGAATTGCAGGAAGAAAGGTTAGAAGACCTGACTTGACATTTGGAACAATGGATCACAATACGCCAACAATTATGGCTGATAGAATGAATATTAAAGATAAAGTTTCAAAGGCACAGTTGGATGCGTTGTCGGCAAACTGTAAAGAATTTGGAATCGAATTGGTTGATATGTTTAATGAAAATAATGGAATTGTGCATATGGTTGGACCTGAACAAGGGTTGACACAGCCTGGAAAAACTGTAGTTTGTGGAGATAGCCATACTGCGACTCATGGAGCTTTTGGAGCTTTGGCATTTGGAATTGGAACAAGTGAAGTGGAACATGTTTTGGCAACACAGACAATTTGGCAAAAGAAACCAAAAACAATGGGAATTGAAATAACTGGTGAATTGCAAAAAGGTGTTTATGCGAAGGATATAATTTTACATATTATTAAAACTTACGGAATTGGGCTAGGAAATGGATATGCATTTGAGTTTTTTGGAGATACAATTAGAAATATGTCAATGGAAGGAAGAATGACAATTTGTAACATGGCAATTGAAGGAGGAGGAAAATCAGGAATTATCGCACCTGATGAAACTACTTTTGAATATGTAAAAGGAAGAAGATTTGCACCAAAAGGCGAAGAATTTGATAAAAAAGTGGCTGAATGGAAAGAATTGTACACAGATTCTGTAGATGCATTTGACAAATACATAAAAGTTGATGTTTCAAACCTTGAGCCACAAGTTACTTGGGGAACAAACCCTGAAATGGGAATTGGAATAAGTGAAAAATTCCCTGAAATTAAAGATGTAAACTATGAAAGAGCATACAACTACATGGGACTTACACCAGGAGGATCACCTTATGATATTCCATTAAAACATGTATTTATCGGATCTTGCACAAATGGAAGATTAGCAGACTTAGAAATTGCAGCAAAAATTGTAAAAGGAAAAAAAGTTGCTCCAAACATCACAGCAGTAGTCGTTCCAGGATCACAACTTGTTAAAAAAGCAGCTGAAGAAAACGGAATTGCACAAATATTCAAAGACGCAGGATTTGAGTGGAGAGAAGCTGGATGTTCAACTTGTTTAGGAATGAACCCAGACTTAATCCCAAGCGGAGAACACTGTGCATCAACTTCAAACAGAAACTTTGAAGGAAGACAAGGAAAAGGAGCAAGAACTCACTTAGTAAGTCCAGCAATGGCAGGAGCAGCGGCAATTTATGGAAAATTTGTGGATGTTAGAGAATTGGATGAAGTGAAATAGGAATTTTAGTATAAAGGAAACGATATATTATGAAAGTAAAATTGATGAATTTTTAGCAGGATATTAATTTTTTTATTATATTATGTTTAATATTGATTCTTTACAATTTAGATATTTTTTTACCAGTACAATGCTAATTTTAATTTATTCAATTTTAAATTCAATTAATATTTTTTTGATAATAAAATGAAAATAGATTATGAAAAAAATTGGTACTTCAAGGTGCAACAGGATTATATCTTCAAAGAGATCTTCTTTTTTTGGATAATGAAAAATTTTTTTAACAGTTAAAAATTTTTATCAATATTTTTTTCATAATTTTGGTATTCTACATTATAAAAAAATAAATTTAAAAAAATAAGAACCTAAAAAAATATTTTGATATTCTTTTATTAATTTCTGCTATAAAGTACATATATTTAAAAATTTTTTTATGTTTAATTTTTATTATTTATTCATTATTTTTATATGTTTTCATTTATAGTAAAAGTATATTTTATTGATATTATAATAATAATATTTTTTTAAGGAAAATATACAATTTAAAAAAATAAAAAAAGTAATTATTATATTTATTTGTTTATTATTTTTGTGTATAATTATTAGAATAAAAAGTAATTTTTTTAGGAGATATGTAATGGGAAAAAAATAAAAAAATAGTATAGAAGATATTAAAAAAATATCGTTTCCAATATAAAAAAAGAATTTATCACCATTTTTTTAAATTTTTATTGTATATACTTCAGAAGAAAAAGTTTATAGTAAAACAAGATACCTTAGACCATAAAAATCAAAATAAAAAAAACAAGGAGAATAAAATATGAAACCATTTACAAAATATGAAGGAACAATTGTTCCAATAATGAATAACAACATAGATACAGATCAATTAATTCCAAAACAATATTTGAAAAGTGTCGAAAAAACAGGATTTGGAAAACATGTTTTCGATGAATGGAGATACAACGAAGACGGATCTGACAATATGGATTTTAATTTGAATAAGCCAGAATACAAAAATGGAACAATTTTGATTACTGGAGAAAATTTTGGTTGCGGATCGAGTAGAGAACACGCTGCTTGGGCATTGCAAGATTATGGAATTCATGTAATCGTGGCTGGAGGATATTCAGGGATTTTCTACATGAACTGGTTAAATAACGGACATTTGCCAATAACATTGCCAGAAGTAGATAGAATCGAATTATCGAAATTGCCTGGAGATGCGAAAGTTACAGTTGATTTGGAAAACAATAAATTGATTGCGAATGGAAAAGAATATGTTTTTGAGTTGGAAGAAAGCTGGAAACAAAGATTATTAAAAGGGCTTGATTCAATTGGATTGACTTTGCAACATGAAGATGAGATTAGAAAATATGAGGAAAGTCATAAGTAGTTAAAAAAGGAGTAAAAATGAAAAATTGGGAAGTCATAGATGGAGAGCATACTCGTAAAGTGATGTGGATAAATCATGAAATAGAAATGAAATTGTACTATAATGGTGAAGATGACATTGATGAAGAGGAAATTGATGAAATAAAAGTCGAAGAAATGGTTGAAAAAATTTTAGAAAAGAAAGAATACTGGGATACAAAGTGTAAAGATTTATTTGCTGATGAATTTGTTGACTGGTTTAATGAGGAAAAATGGGTAAAGCCTGAATATGCAGAAATTTACTATGAAACAAAGAGTATTGATAAAGTGGAGAAAAAATTACTTAAAATCATTGGAAAAGAAGATACAGAAAAAATTATGAAGAATAATTTTTTAACAAAAGAAGCGTTTAAAAAGTTGCTTGATAATGAAGATATGCTAATTACACTTGATTACAGCGATGAGGAAGAAAGTTCTAATTTTACAATCAGTATGTATGAAAGAGTATTTTTTTGTAGATAAAGAATTTTGTGCTTGTTTTTAATTTTTGATGGAGAAATAGAAGAAGTTTTTTTATGAATTAAAAGAATAAAATGTGTTTGGGAACTGTAAAATAATAGAAAAAAATTTGGAAAAAGAAAATGTGATTTTTGTAAAAAGTTGTTGAATTCAATATTTTTGAGTTTTCAGGCACATTTTTTTGAAGAAACGAAAGTTTATGTAGTAAAAAGGAATTGAATAGAAGGAACGAAAAAAAGAAAAAAAACTTTCTGAATAAAGCGAGGATTAGAATATGATAAAAAAAGAAGTTTTGATACCGAATATTGTTACTGCTGGAAATATATTTATGGGTTATTTGAGTATTTTAGAATCAATTAAGGGAAATTTTGTTACAAGTATTTGGTTTATAATTTTAGCAATGTTTTTTGATAGTATTGATGGTCAAGTTGCTAGAAAATTTAATGCTTTTAGTGAATTTGGAAAGGAATTTGATTCTTTTTGTGATGCATTTTCTTTTGGTTTGGCACCAGCATTGCTGATATATTTTCTTTTGGAAAAAGAAATGAATGGAAGCATATTCGTGGTTCTCATTTCATTCGTTTATGCTATTTGTGGAGTTATTAGATTAGCAAGATTCAATATTGATACAATTTCTTCTAGCGAAAAGTCTGATTTTGTTGGTATGCCAATACCAAATGCAGCAGGAATGATTTGTTCGTATATTTTAGTATGTAATGCGATTGAAAAAAATTTAGGAATTAATTTTTTTAATCTAAAAATTTTTTTCGTTGCAATCGTTGTAATTGCATCAATTTTTAATGGTAAGTACAATTCCATTTAAGGTACCAACAAAAAAATATTCAATTATCTTCCAAAAAGAACGAAAATGGCTCATTGCTCTAATTTTTAGTAGTAATTTTAACATTAAAATATTTTTCTTTTTTTATTTTTCAGTTTTTGGATATGTAATTGTTACACTTATTAATTTTTTTAGAAGAAATAATGATAAATATTAAGTTTTACAATATTTAGGAATATGATTACATTGTATAGCAAAAAGTATTACAAAGGATTTAGAGAATGTCATATTCAGCCCCGATTGGCTCTTAATTTATAAAATTGAAAAAAATATCTTGGTTTTTGATATTTTGAGAATAGAGACACATTAGGATTTATTTTTAAATTGGAGGAATTTTATGAAAAAAATTATTATTTTTTTGTATATTTACAATTGTGAGTATCTCTTTTTCAATGTTAGGAGGACCTTGTAGTACGACAGAGAAAAAATGTGTTTTAAGAGGTTTTAAAGTTGATGGAAAAATAATAAACGAGAATGAAATATTAGAACTCAAAGAAATTGTGAGTGTATTAAATGAATTTGGAGAAGGTGGAACTGTAGATTTTATCGGGCACACTGATTCAACTGGGACAAAAAAAATATAATCAAAAATTATCGTTGATAAGAGCTAGAAATGTTGCTAGATTATTTAGAGAGTTTGATTTAAAAAATACTATTTCAATTGGAGAAATCAGTGGTAAAGGAGAAGATGATCCAGTTGATTTAAATGAGACAGATCAAGGGAAATATAGTAATAGAAGAGTAGAGATTTTTATTTAATAATTTAAAATGGAAAAAAATTTTTGAATAAAAAAAGTTAAAAAAAGATGATATAAAAAAATTTAGAAAGGAAGTAAAAAAAATGAACTACAAAATTGCATTATTAAAAGGGGACGGAATTGGTCCAGAAATCGTTGATGAAGCGGTAAAAGTTTTGAATAAAATTGGAGAAAAATTTGGGCATAAATTTGAGTATACGCAAGGATATTTGGGAGGAGAATCTATTGATAAATATGGGATTCCATATTCTGAAGAAACTGCGAAAATTTGTAAAGAAAGTGACTCGATTTTGTTGGGATCTGTTGGAGGGCCTAAATGGGATAATGTTGAGCCTGATAAAAGACCTGAAAAAGGGCTTCTTGCGATAAGAAAAGACTTGGGAGTTTACACAAATTTAAGACCAGCGGTTTTGTTTAAACAATTGAAAAGTGCTAGTCCATTGAAGGATGAAATAATTGGAGAAGGGCTAGATGTAATGATAGTTAGAGAGCTTACAGGAGGAATTTATTTTGGACCTAGAGAATATTCTGATGAAAAAGCTGTTGACACATTGCCATATACAAAAGGGGAAATTGAAAGAATTGCAAAAAAAGCATTTGAAATTGCAAAATTAAGAGGGAAAAAAATTACAAGTGTGGATAAACACAATGTTTTAGATACTTCAAAATTGTGGAGAAAAACAGTAAATGAACTTGCAAAAGATTATCCAGAAGTGGAAGTTTCCCACATGTATGTGGACAACGCTGCAATGCAATTGATTGCAAATCCAAGACAATTTGATGTAATTTTGACAGACAATATGTTTGGAGATATTTTGTCAGATGAAGCTTCAATGCTTACAGGTTCTTTAGGAATGTTGCCATCAGCAAGTTTAGGAGATGGAAAAGTTGGACTTTATGAACCAAGCCACGGTTCAGCACCAGACATCGCAGGACAAAATATCGCAAATCCAATCGCAACAATCTTATCAGCAGCAATGATGCTAAGATACGCATTTAACTTGACAAAAGAAGCAGATGCAGTTGAAAAAGCAATCGAAGAAGTGCTAGAAGATGGATTCAGAACAGCTGATATTTATACTGATGGAATGAAAAAAGTCGGAACGGCTGAAATGGGAACTGAAATTGCTAATAGAATATAATTTACTTTTTTTGAATTATAAATTTTTGACATTAAATTCAAAAAAATTTTTTTAAATTTTCTCAAAAATTAATTTTATGTAAATAATCGAAAAAAATAATTTTTTTATAAACAATAACAAAAAAAGAAAGGATGGTTTTTTTATGGAAGAAATTTTACATTATGAAAACATAACTTTCAGACGAGAAGGAAGAGAAATTTTAAAAGGTGTTGATTGGCACATAAATAAAGGAGAAAACTGGGCTTTATTAGGATTAAATGGTTCTGGGAAATCCACTCTTTTGGGAATGATTCCAGCCTACACTTTTCCAACTTCAGGAGAAGTACGAGTTTTTGGTCATAAATTTGGAAATTATGCTTGGACAAAAATTCGAGATAGAATTGGTTTTGTGAGTTCTACTTTGAATAATTTTTTGAGTACTTTAAATTCACAAAAATTGAAGGATATTGTAATTTCTGGGAAATTTAATTCGATTGGAATTTATCAAGAAGTGACGGATGAAGATAGAAAAAAAGCTGAAAAAATAATTGAAGATTTTGGGATAACTTACATTAAAGATAAATATTTTGCAACATTGTCACAAGGTGAGCAAAGACGGACATTACTTGCACGGGCATTTATGAATGAGCCAGATTTATTAATTTTAGACGAACCTTGTTCAGGATTAGATGTAAAATCTCGAGAATATTTATTGTCTGTCTTGGAAAAAAATTCTAAAAATGAAAATGCGATTCCATTTATTTATGTGACACATCAAATCGAAGAAGTGATTCCAGCGATAACTCATGTAATGCTTTTAAAAGATGGAAAAGTTTTTGCAAAAGGTAGAAAAAAAGATATTTTGACAGATGAAATTTTATCAAAAATGTTTGAGATGCCAGTAAAAGTTGTCTGGGAAAATGATAGACCTTGGTTGATTGTGAAGTAAATTCAGTAATTGCTTAGAAGGAGTTGATTTATTTAGATGGATAAAAGCAGAAAATTTATGGCAGTAATTTTAGCATTACTTGAGGCTATCTTTTATGCAATCAATACACCATTTTCTAAAATACTTTTGAATAAGGTTTCTCCCACATTTATGGCATCTTTTCTATATCTAGGAGCAGGAATTGGTGTAGGTGTTATGTACTTGTTTCATAGAAAAGATGAGGAAAAGCATGAAAAATTAACCAAGTCAGATCTTCCGTATACTATTGGAATGATTGTTCTTGATATTGCGGCACCTATATTCCTGATGATTGGTATAAATATCGGTTCAGCTTCAAATGCTTCATTGCTTGGTAATTTTGAAATTGTAGCAACAACCCTTATTGCTCTTTTAGTATTTAAGGAAAAAGTAACATCAAAGTTATGGATTGCTATTGGTTTTATTACAATATCAAGTATAGTTCTTTCATTTGAAGGAGCTGAAAGTTTCAAATTTTCTTTAGGTTCATTATTTGTAATATTAGCAACTTGTTGTTGGGGACTTGAAAATAATTGTACGAGAAAACTTTCAGATAAAAGTACTTATGAGATTGTTACTTTAAAAGGATTTTTTTCTGGTGGTGGTTCATTTATAGTTGCTCTTATTTTAGGAGAAAGTATTCCTGAAATTAGATATATATCAATTGCTTTGTTACTTGGATTTGTAGCATATGGACTCAGTATTTTTATGTATATCAGAGCACAAAGGGATTTAGGTGCTGCTAAAACCAGTGCATATTATGCTGTGGCTCCATTTGTAGGTACTTTCTTGGCATTTGTAGTAAATGGAGAAAAACTTACTTTGGTGTACTTTGTTGGACTTGTTTTTATGTTAATTGGAAGTGCATTTGTTGTGTATGATACAATGGTTAAATATCATAGTCATAGCCATTCACACATAATAGTTCATACACATGATGGGACAACACATACGCATGTTATTACTCATGAACATGGTCACAGTCATTTTATATCAGAAGAAAGACACGAGCATAATCATGACGACTACATGAATAGTGAAGAACATAAATTGTTACATAAAAAGAATAAAAAAATTAAAAATATATAAAATATATTAATACCTAAAAAAAATATTTGCAAAATATTTTTTTAAAAAAAGTGTATAATATATACATACAAAATTTAGGAGGATTATAAAAATGGCAGGAAATATTTTAGGAACAACAGTTTACTACGATGCTGATTGCGATTTAAGTAAATTGGAAGGTAAGAAAATTACAGTTTTAGGGTATGGATCTCAAGGACATGCTCATGCATTAAATTTAAAAGAAGGTGGATTTGATGTAACTGTTGGACTTAGAAAAGGTTCTAAATCTTGGTCAGCAGCAGAAGAAGCTGGATTTACAGTAAAAGAAACTGCAGATGCTGTAAAAGGTGCTGACATCGTTATGATCTTAATTCCAGATGAATTACAAGCAGAAACTTATGCAAAAGATATCGCACCAAACTTAAAAGAAGGAGCATACATTGCATTTGGACACGGATTTAACATTCATTTCAAAAAAATTGTTCCAAGAGAAGATATAAGTGTATTTATGGTTGCACCAAAAGGACCTGGACACTTAGTAAGAAGAACTTTCCAAGAAGGAAGTGGAGTACCTTGTTTAGTAGCAGTAGAAAAAGATGCAGCAGGAGATGCTATGGAAGTAGCTAAAGCTTGGGCATCAGCAATTGGTGGAGGAAGATCAGGAATTCTAGAAACTACATTCAAACAAGAAACTGAAACTGACTTATTCGGAGAACAAGTAGTATTATGTGGTGGAGTTGTAGAACTTATGAAAGTTGGATTTGAAGTATTGACAGAAGCTGGATATGACCCAGTAAATGCTTACTTTGAATGTATTCATGAAATGAAATTGATCGTTGACTTAATCTACGAAGGTGGACTTGCAACAATGAGAAATTCTATTTCAAATACAGCTGAATATGGAGATTACATCACAGGACCAAAAATTATTACACCTGCAACTAAAGAAGCTATGAGAGGTGTTTTAAAAGACATCCAAAGTGGTAAATTTGCTGATGATTTCTTAGCAGATTACAAAGCAGGACAACCATTCTTAAAAGAAAAAAGAGAAGAGTTTGCTAATCACGGAGTGGAAAAAGTTGGAGCGGAATTAAGAAAATTAATGCCTTGGATTAAAAAATAGTTGATATAAAAATAAATAGGCTGGGATTCTCCCAGTCTTTTTTACTAAAAAATATAGAAAGAGTTGGTGACGGATGATATTTTTAACATCACTTACGAGCATATTCGGAATAGTTTTTATTATAGGATTAGGATATGTTCTAAGAAAGAAAAAAATTGGTTTCATGACAGTTTTTAGTGCGAATATTTCAAAATTGATAACAAATGTAGCATTACCTGCTTCAATATTTTTATTCAGTTTTAAAAATATTTAAAGTTAGAAGAATTATTAAAATTATCAGATAGATTAATATATACTTTTGCTTCAGTAATTATCGGTTATGTTGTTGCAATTTTATTGATAAAAGTTTTTAAAATTAGAAGTGGTAGACGAGGGGTATTTATAAATGCCGTAGTTAATGCTAATACGATTTTTATAGGAATGCCGTTAAATGTAGCTTTATTTGGTGAAGCAAGTATGCCATATTATTTGATGTACTACATTACTAATACGGTATCAATTTGGACATTGGGAGCATTTTTTGTTGCAAACGATCCTATTTATGATAATGAAAATTTAGGGAAAAAAGGATTTGACTGGAGAAAATTGTTATCTCCACCATTAGTAGGATTTTTAATAGCATTAATATTTTTAGGATTTAGAATACCAGTTCCTGAATTTATTTCTTCGACATTGAATTATATTGGAAGTATTGTTACACCATTGTCGTTGATGTATATAGGAATAGTTTTGGCAGATGCTGGACTTCATAGTATTCATTTTGATAGAGATACAATATTAGCTTTAGTTTGTAGATTTGTTTTGTCGGCAGCTGTGATGATGGCATTAATAATGTTAAATGCTGCTGTTTCAAATGATTTTACAGCTTTAGATAGAAAAACATACATGATACAAGCTACTGCACCAGTATTTGCAGTATTGCCAATTTTAGTTCACGAAGCTAAAGGAGATGTAAAATACGCTACAAATGTGGTAACAACAAGTACAATTTTATTCGTAATTGTTATACCGACAATTTTATCATTTGTAAAATAATTTTTAGAGAGCTAAATGGCTCTCCTTTTTTTATGAATCATTTTAAATTTTTTTGTAAAATTGAAAATAATTATATACTTTTTTTGAAAAAAATATTGTATAATTAATTATACAAGTAATATATTTGAATTTTTAAAAAGTTTGATAATTATTGTATAATTTAAGCTTTGGAGGGAAAAACTATGTTTGATAAATTATTAAAAGAAGGAAAAGAATTAACTGATAAAGCAGTAGACAAAGTGAAAGACGTTGCAGACGGAGATGTTGTAAAAAACGTAACAGAAGGTGCAAAAGATTTGGCAGATAAAGCAACAGATGCAGCAAAACATTTAGGAGATAACAAAATTGTGAAAAATATTGCTGAAGGTGCAAAAGACCTAGCGGATAAAGCAACAGATGCAGCAAAACATTTAGAAGATAATAAAATCGTAAAAAATGTTACTGAAGGAGCCAAAGACTTGGCAGACAAAGCAACAGAAGGTGCAAAAGATTTAGCAGATAAAGCTGGTAAAATTTTTAAGAAATAAAAGGGTATAAAATTTTGTGTAAACTCAAAAAATAATATTATTGTGGTACAGGGTGGTATTTTATCATCCTGTTTTTTTATTTATAAGGAAATTAAATTTATATTTTTATTAAAATATCAGTAAAAAAAGTTTACTTTTTTTAAAAAAACTTTTATATAATAAAAAGAAAGGTCAGTATAAAGGTAAAATTAGTAGTTTATCTTTAAAAAAATTAAAAAAATTGAACTGTAATGAAAGAATGTAGAATTTTAATAAATTTTTTTGATTTTTTTAGAAAGGAAGAAAGATGACAAACAATTTAAAGGAATTTAGTAAAGAATTAAAATCGTTTGCTAAAAAAAGGTAAAAGATTTTTAAATATACAGATTCAGCACTTATCACATTTTTATTAACTGGTGCAATAGGAAGAAGTGCGTCAGTTAATCACTTTTCAGAAGGAAATGATATTGAAATTCAGCCAATAGAGAGAAATACTTCATTTAAAACAACTTGGGGAGGTTGGCAATATGGAATAAATGGATTTTACAATAATTGGCAAGGGCATTACAAGGGGCATGGAGATAAAGTAAAAGATGTTAAATATATTAGGAGTACAGATCCTTTTTATAAAAAAATAGTGACAGATCATAGCAATAATGATAACAACAACAGTATTAATAATGATGATAACAGTAATGCTGGAGCAGTTCATGCAAATAATGGTGAAATAATAACAATGAACAGAACCTCTCTCTCTTCAACGCCAGATGTTTCCATAATAGGTGGAATAGATTCTCAAACTAATAAATATACAAAATTCGGACTTCTCGCTGAAAATGGTGGTGTCATTAATGCACAAAAAAACTGGGTAAAAGTGACAGATAGTCCAATGAATACTGTTTCAATTAATAATGCAAAAATTGATTTGGAAGGTAGCAAAGTAGAATATAAAGGAAAGGGGTACGCACTATATACTGATAGTACAAGTAGTTCTACAAATGCGATTAATATGAAAGATGCGACACTGGTTTTAGACGGAAAAGCCATTGGATACGTTTTTGATCAAGCTAGACCAAATGTTGTAAATTTTAACAATACTAATATTGATGTGCTTTCTGATGATGTAGTTATTGCAGATTTAAGAAATTCTGTAACACCTATTGTTATAGATATAGAAAATAAGGCTGGTAATGATAGCTTGAAAAGTCAGTTGCTTAGGGGAAATAATGTAAATATTACAAGTTCAAATGGAAAAACAAATTATAAATATGCTTTGGTGGATGATGCTACAATTCAAATAAAATCAGCAGTTGATAAGGCAAATTTAATAAGTGATTCAGATAGCGAAGTATTTACAAAAAGATCAGTATATCAAAATTCAAGATTGCATGTTGAAACGGAATATGGTTCAGTAAACGCTTCCTTAAACACTGCACAAATAAATGCAATTGGTGACAGATTTCTAGTACCAGTGGGACTTGCAATTGCTGGAAGTTCAAAATCTGTTGATAATAGTACGACAGAAATTGGTAATAAAGGTAAAGTTTTTGTTGACAGAACAGATGCTGGCCAAGGTGGAGTAGGATTTTTAGCCGATTATGGATGGCTTAATAACTATAATGCTGGTAAATTAGAAGTAGAGTATAGTAGTGTGCCAGGTGTAACAGTAACGCCTAATGATGGAGCAGTTGGAATGTATGGAACAAATAATTCAAATATGGTAAGTTCTGGTCCAATACGTGTTGGTGGTAAAAACTCATTTGGAATTTTGGGACTTTCGTATAAAATAGACGCTTCTACAGGTTTAGCTATAGATCCATCTAATGAACCTTATTTTAATAGTGCTTTACATCGAGAAAATTTTGGAAAAATAGATATTATGAATTTACCATGGGGAGAAATTTCAATGTATGGTGATGGAGCAGTTGGAATATTTACAAAAAATAATAGTATCGACCCGACAATAAAATCTATTCCATCTACATCTAAAGCCTGGCTTGTTGGTGTAAATGAAGGTACTATTACAATATATGGAAATAATCATGCAATCGGAATGGGATCTAATTTTGGAGCTGTTACAAATTATGAAGGTGAAGATCCTAATACCCATGTTGTTCAATCTGGAATAATTAATGTACTTGGTACACAATCATTTGGAATGTATGGAACAAATAATACTGATTTGAAAAATTTTGCGATAATAAATGTTGCTCCAACTTCTCCTGGAAATGAATCGATAGGAATGTATGGAGATGATCCAAAAACGAAAGTATATATGCTGGAATTTGAGAATGGAAGAAGAATTGTAAGAGATAGCATAATAAATATTGGACAATCTTCATATGGTATTTTTGCTAGAAACATAGAAATGAACGGCGGTACAATAAATGTAGATGATAATGGAGTAGGAATTTATTCTCAAGGGCCTGATGTCAATCTTATTGCCGGAAAAATTAATGTAGAAAACAATAATGCAGTCGGAATATACATTGATGATGCTACCGTAGATCCAAAACCTACAATTGTTAAGGGAAATGTAGATATGAAAGTTGGGCAAAATTCAGTTGGATATTTGATAACAGCTTCAAATACTAAGACGGAGATAAAAACAAAAGCACCGAATGATATTCATATAGGAGAAAATTCAGTTTACATCTATTCAAAAGCACCACAAAGTTTAGGTGGAAAAATTGAAACAGAATCAAAACTTGTGACAGATGGAAGCAACAGCTATGGAATCTATTCATCTCAAGATTTTGTAAATCGTGGAGATATTAATTTGAAATCAGGAACTGGAAATATTGGAATTTATTCATCTCAAGGAATTGGACAAAATTATGGAACAATTGAAGTTGGTCCAAGTAATGTGGCAACTGGAAAATATGGAGTTGGAATGGCAACAGGAAGTGGAACAGTAGAAAATCATGGAAATATCAATGTTACAGAAAATAACAGTGTTGGAATGTATGCTTCAGGTTCTAGTGCAAAAGCAATAAACAGAAGAACTGGAACTATTAATTTGAAAGGCAATGATACAGTTGGAATGTACATTGACAATCATGCTACTGGAGAAAATTATGGAATAATTCAGACAACGCCAACTGCAAGTGGAACTGGAATAAAAGGTGTAGTTGCAAAAAACGGAGGAATTATTAAAAATTATGGAACAATAAATATTGTTGGAAGTGGTAATACCGGGGTGTATACTGACGTAGCCAGTGCATACCAAATTCAAGGAGGAAGCAGCAATACTTCAACAAATGCATCTTCACTTGGAACGGCAGTTAGTATGACCGTAGCAGAAAAATCAATAGTAAAAACTCCAGCGCATCCAAGTCCAGTATCAATACCGATACCAGCTGTACAAGCTGAACCGTTAATAGATAGTGGAAATGTAATTTTGCCACAAGTACCAGGAAGAAATTTACCAGGTGATAATCATAATTATAGAATAAATGATTCAAGTGTAGAAATGTATGTGGATACTTCAGGAATAAATCATACAAATCCTATACAAGGTTTGAGTAATTTACCAGGAATTACAGACATCAATTTAATAATGGGAACAGAAGTTACTAATTTTTTAAATGCAAAAGCGATTCAAATAGGAGATAATATTTTACAACCATACAACAATACTTTAGGAAGCGATATACCAACTGGAGCTAAGGTAAATGCAGATTCAGCAAGTTTAACTTGGAAAGCACATTTAGTAGAATCAGGAAATGTGACAGCACCGATAAAAACCGTATATATGATAAAAAAATTCCGTATACTAATTTTTGCAAATAAAAAAATGATAGCGATAATAGAAATTTCTTAGATGGACTTGAACAAAGATATGGTGTTGAAGATGTCAATTCTAGAGAAAAACAAATTTTTAATAGATTAAATGATATAAGAAAAGATGAACCGCATATATTTAAACAAGCTGTAAATGAAATGAAAGGTTATGAATATTCGAATACTCAGCAACGAATTAATGCTACTAGAAATGAATTGGATAAGGAAATTGGATATTTGCAGAAAGATTGGAAAAATTCATTTGACAAAAATGACAAGATTAATCTATTTGGAATGAGAGATCAGTATAAAACAGATACAGCTGGAGTTGTGGACTATGACAGTGATGCCTATGGAGTAGCTTATGTTCACGAAGGCAAAACATCCAAAACTGGAAACGCTTCTGGATGGTATGCTGGAGCTGTCACAAATCAATTTAAATTTAAAGATTTAGGAAAATCGACTGAACAAGATACAATGATTAAAGCTGGAATATTTAAAACAATATCGCCAAAAAATGATCAAAATGGTTCATTAAAATGGACAATTTCAGGAGATGTATTTGGTGGAATAAATAGTATGCACCGTAAATTCTGGGTTGTAGATGATACATTTGAGTCTAAAGCTAATTATTACACCTATGGAGCAGCTTTAAAAAATGAATTAGGCTATGATATAAGATTGTCTGAAAAAATTCATTTGCGACCTTATGGAACTTTAAAAATGGAATATGGACGATTTACAGACATAAAAGAAGATAATGGTCAAATGAACTTGGAAGTTAAAGGAAATGATTATTTTTCAGTTAAGCCTGAAATTGGAGCAGAGTTTAAATATATTCAACCATTGTCAGTAAATACCAATTTATCAGTCGGACTTTCGGCAGCATATGAAAATGAACTTGGAAAAATTAATAGATTAAATCAGGCTAGAGTTCGTTATACTACAGCAGATTGGTATAATTTGAGAAATGAAAAGGAAGATAGAAAAGGAAATGGAAAATTTGACTTAAATCTTGGAATTGATAGTGTAAGATTTGGATTAACAGCGAATTTAGGATATGATACTAAAGGTAAAAATATTAGAGGTGGATTAGGATTTAAGATGAGTTATTAAAAATTTATATAATTATTTAGAAAGAGACTGTTTCATAAGGTTGATTTTTATGAAGTATAGTCTCTTTTAATAATAGTGAAATTAATTTTGAAGTAATGTTGTTTAACAAAGATAGCAAGAAGTCTCCGACTTCTATAAGTGGGAGATGAATTGCTTTTTTTATAAAAAAATTGAAAAAAAAGATACATCCATGATAAAAATTTTTTTGTATAAAATTATTGAAGAGAAATCATTAATGATAAAATTTTTTTAAAGAAATAATATTCAAAATCAAAAAGGAGGTGTAATTTTTATGAAATATAATTTGGCATTCAAATATAGAATTTATCCAAATAAAGATCGTGAATTATTGATAAATAAGACTTTTGGATGTGTTCGTTTTGTTTACAATACGATTTTGTATACTGCGAATAAATTTTATGAAGAAACTGGAAAAAATAAAATAATTACACCTGCTAGTTTGAAAAGTGAAAATCAATTTCTAAAAGAAGTAGACAGTTTGGCACTTTCAAATGCTCAATTGAATGTAAGACGATCGTTTACAAATTTCTTTCAGAAGAGAGCAAAATTTCCGAGGTTCAAATCTAAAAAGAATAATGTAAAAAGTTATACGACAAATTGTGTGAATAATTCGATACGAATAGAGGAAAACAAATATTTGGTTTTGCCAAAATTGAAAAAAGTCAAATTAAAATATCATAGAGAAATACCGAAGGATTACAAGATAAAGTCAGTAACATTGATAAACAGTAATGGAAATTACTATGTTTCTGTCTTGACGGAATTTGAAAAAGAAATTCAAAAAATGCCAAGTAATGATAAAGTAATTGGACTTGATTTTTCAATGTCTGAATTATTTGTCAGTTCTGAAAACCAAAGGGCTGATTATCCAAGATATTTTTAGGATGTTAGAAGAAAAAAATTAAAGAAATTACAGAAATCATTATCAAGGAAAATAAAATTTTTCTAAAAATTGGTATAAGCAAAAAGTGAAAATATCAAAATTACATGAGTATATTAAAAATTGTCGAAGAGATTTTTTACATAAATTATCGAAAAAATTGTCTGAAGCGTATAATGCTGTAGTTGTTGAGGATTTGAATATGAAAGGGATGAGCCAGGCATTAAATTTTGGTAAAAGTGTAGGAGATAATGGATGGGGAATATTTTTGAGAATGCTTAAGTATAAACTGATGTTTTTAGGGAAACAATTTTTGAAGATAGATAAGTGGTTTCCGTCATCAAAAACTTGTAGTAAATGTGGAAACGTTAAAGAGGAACTGAAATTATCAGAAAGAAACTACAAATGTGAGTGCTGTGGGATTGAAATTGATAGAGATTACAATGCGGCATTGAATATAAAAAACATTGGAAAATTGATGTTGGAATATTAGGAAAATAAAAAAAGATAGGGTAGGAACTACCCGAAGAGCTTGGTAAATATATTTGGCTAACAAAAGCAGATACTTCCCAAGAAGTTCCCGCTTCTAAAAGCGGGAGTAGTTCACAGAAAAGTTTATGACATAGAAAAACGAATAGAAAAAACGAGAGGAGAAGAAATGATAGGAATAATCGGTGCTGTAGATCAGGAAGCGATTGAGATAAAAAAAGAAATGACAGATGTTACTCAAGAAGAAATTGGAGGAATATCATTTTATAAAGGAAAACTTTGCGAAAAAGATATTGTTTTTGTGCAATCTGGGATTGGGAAGGTGAATGCGGCTTTGACTGCGACACTTTTGATTGATAGATTTGATGTAGAGAAGGTTATTTTTTCTGGGGTTGCTGGGTCGCTTAATAAGGAATTGAATGTTGGAGATATTGTTATTGGAACAGATGTTGTTCAGCATGATGTTGATGCGACTGAGTTTGGATACAAATTAGGGCAAATTCCTCAAATGAAAGAGTGGGCATTTGAAGGAGATAAAGAGTTAATTGAAAAGGTAAAATCACTTAGGGAGAGCAAGGAAAGATTGTTTTTTGGAAGAATTTTGACAGGTGATCAGTTTGTGAGTAAAAAAGATGTGAAAATTTCGTTGGGAAGTGATTTTTCAGCACTTTGTGTGGATATGGAAAGTGGAGCTGTGGCACAAGTTTGTACAAGATTAGGAAAAGGATTTTTAATAATTAGATCGATTTCTGATTCAATAACAGATGAGTCAGGAATGGAATACAACAAATTTGTAGAATTAGCTGCAAAAAATTCAAAAAAATTAGTGAAGGAAATTTTAAGATAAATTTTATGATGATGTAAAAAAAATATTGTGATAAAAATTAGATTTTTAGGAAATAAAAAAATGTTGCATTTAATATTGCAATTTAGAACAATAAAAAAATAAAAAAAGGAAGGAGAGAATTTTTATAATTTATAATAATTCTTAAGAAATAAGTTGATTTATTTTTTTAGAGAAGATAAAAAGTATAAATTTATAAAAAAATTTAAAAAAAGAGATGAGTTTTCGTATTAATCCATTTAAAATATTGAGAATAGTTGGAATAATAGGAGTAATAACATATGCGGGTGTTGAGTATTCTAATTATAAAAGTAGAGTTGTGAAAGAGACTTCAGAAATAACAAAAGATATAAAAATTAGAAGAAAAGATTTTTATATGACACAAGATTATAAAAATAATTTGACAGTTCCTCAACAGACTGTTGATCAAACGAATAAAGATGTTGCACAGGTCATAACTTCTAAAGATTCAGATACTAAAAAAGTTGATTTAGTAAATAATGGGCAGAAAAAGGATGATTCGACTGAACAAGTAAAAAATAATTCCGAACAAGCTAATGAGGAAGCAAAAAAACAAGAGGAAGCTAAAAAGAACGAAGAGGCAAAAAAACAAGAAGAAGCTAGAAAGAAAGAGCAACAAGAATTAGCTGCTAAAAAGGAAAAACAAGAGGCACAAAGAAAGGCTGAAGCCGCCGACGCAAAAGCTGCTGCCGAAAAGAAAGCACAACAACAAGCTGAAGTCGCAAAAAAATTGTCACTGCTAAAAAAAGCTCAACAAGAAGCCGCTGTCAAAGCAAAAGCCGAAGCCGCTAAGAAAGCTGCCGCTGCTAAAAAAGGACCAAAAAAATATTTACAAGTAGCATCACTAGCCTCTGAATCAGCTGCAAAAGCTACTGTAAGAAAATTAGGAGGAAACTTCAGATACCAAAAATCTTCGGTTAATGGACGTACTGTTTATGTTGTAATGTCAGCTATGACAGATAATCCAAGTACATTAAGTGCGATGGAAAGACAAGTAAAAAGTAGAATTGGAGCAGGTTATATAGTTAGAACGATTGGAAAATAGAGTAAAAATAAAAGAGGAGAAAAATATATGGTTGAAAATTATAAAAGGCATTTTAAGGGGAATGTCACTTTAGAAGAAATTGCTGAAAAGATAAAAGAGGCGAAAAGTATAGTTTTGACAGCTCATATTAGTCCTGATGGGGATGCATTGGGATCTATTTTGGCATTTTATTTTATGATAAAAGCATTTTCTAAAAAGGAAAATTTAGAAAAAAAGGTAAGTATTGTGATTGCTGATGAATTGCCAAAGTATATGAAGCATTTTGAAGAGAGAGAATTGATTAAAAATTATGATGAGTTTAAGGGTGAAGAGATGTCAGATTTATTTATTAGCTTAGATTGTGCGAATCAAGAAAGATATGGAAAATCAATTGAGATAAAGAAATTATGTAAAGAATCAATAAATATTGACCATCATGTAAGTAATACGGAACACGCTGATTTTAATTATGTTGAGGATATTTGCTCGATGGGAGAATTGGTTCATCAATTTATAGAAATTTTTGGAATAGAATTGTCGAAAAAAATGGCAGAATTTATGTATCTTGGAATAATAAATGATACAGGAAATTTTAGACATGATAATGTGACGGAACATACTTTTGAAGTTTGTGCTGATTTAATGAGAGCTGGAGCGAATAATCATAAAATTGCAAATATTATTTTTGCGATGAGTGTTGAAAAAATGAATTTATTTGGCGATGTTTATAAAAATAGTGTTATAGATTTTGAAAAAGGATTTATTTACTATTATTTATCACAGAAACAAATAAAAGAATTTAATCTTAAAAAAGGCGAAACTGATGGAGTTGCCGAAATAATGTTAAAAATTGATGGTATGGAGTTGTCATTGTTTGCGAGAGAAGAAGTGGATGGGACAATAAAAGGAAGTTTGAGATGTAATGATAAATACAATGTAAATGAGATTGCATCAATATTTAATGGTGGTGGGCATGTGAAAGCAGCTGGGTTTAAAACAGATTTGCCATTTGAAGAAATATTGAAAAAAATCTCAGAAAAAAATTGTAGATAAATTCTTTTGTTGAGAAATGTCATACAAAGGAGGAGGGAAAAAAATGTTTAATATGTTTAATTATTTACAATTAAAAAGGTTTTTAGCAATGAGAAATTGTCAGAACATTTTTGAGAAAAATATTTGATACGAACACAGAAATAAATAACATACTTATGGGAAATTCAGGAGCTGTATTGAAAGGAATAAAAAAATTTCTTATTTGGATGAAGAAGAGAAGAATATACATTTTGAGGTTAATATAGAATTAAGTAAAAGGAATGTGATTTAGATTATGACAAAAAAAGAAAAATCTTAGAAAAAAATAAATTACAAAAAAATATTTTTTTGGCGATGTTTTTTTATACTAATGGTTAGTTGCTCATCGGTTGGAACTAGAACGGTTCCTAATTCAAAAGTTGTAGGCCGAAGCGATGTTGTAAAAGCTGGAATGACAGAAGTGAGCAATAAATTTGGAAGAGATATTGATGAAAAAAATGTAGGAATTTACAAAAAAAGGTTTTAGAAACTGGAAAGTTATTTTTGTATGATGTAGATTGCTATTATCAAGTGTTTGTAACAGAAGATGGAAAAGTAGTTTCAAGCGAAAAATTAGATTACAAATAAAAATGAGGGGAACTTAAACCCCTCAAAAAAATTTTATTATTATTTTTTTGAATAATTTTAGCTATCTTTTTTTAAAGCTGATTTTTTTCATCAGTTTCAAAATTGTAGTTTTTCATCGGTATGTTCAGAGTTTTCAGTAGAATTTTTTTACTAGGATCTTCTAAAGAATCATCTGAAATTTTTTTAAATCTTGTTTTTGAGTCAAGTTGATCTTCTAATTGATCGTCGTCATCTGTAAAAATTGGTTTATACTCACTAGCAATATCTTCTATCGTTTCGATTGAATGATTATCATTTTCGATTTTTTTCATTTATTTCATTTGAAAAAAATTTTTCTGAAGAAATTTCTTTTTGAGAATTATCATTTTCAGTAGAATGTACAATGTTAGAAACCTTGACTTTATCTAAGTCTGAATAATACGAAACACTACTTCCAAATTCATGATTTAAGAAACCATAATTTTGCGAAGAATCATTTTTTTGAAGATAACTGAAATTTAGCAGATTCATTTTCATTTTGTTCTGATAATTCAGATGATTCATAATCTTTTGAAGAAGAATTATTTGAGATGTCTTCAGTAGAAGTTTCTTTAATTTTTTTCTTGCGTTTTTTTGAAAAAAATATTATCAAAAATTCAAGAAAATCTTTTGTAGCAAGATTATTTTTTTCTAGTTTTAACCGAAGCATCGTACCTTCAAGTAATGAAATTAACAATCTCGAATAAGTTTCAGTATCAATATGCTCATACTGATTCGAAGAATATTTTTAAAGTTGTAAGAAAAAAATGAAATTCGTAATTCAAGTTTTTTTGTAAGATTTATTAAGTTCTTTTCTTGCATCTTCGTTGATATCAGAAAGTTCTAAAACAAAAATTTCCTAAAGGACTTCCACCGTGAAAACGATTTTTGTTCGATAGTTTCAAAATATTTTTTTCAAAAAAATTCTTTCAATTTTTTTCGATAGATAAATCGTTAACGACTTTATTGAAAAAAATCCAATTAAATTATTGGTATGAAATTTTTATAACATCGATTAAGAGTTCATTTTTTTGAAGAAAAAAATTTTTTTAAAAAAAAGTATCATTTGTAATATTACAAATTTCAAAAAAATGTCTGTAAGGCTAGTGTTATTGTAACCCTTGTAATAAAAAGAGTTTTGAACTCTCATTAATTATAAAACTTTTTTTGTTTTTATATTTATATTTTCATTCATTTATATACCTCGTGTTTTTTTAATAATATATATTATTAATTTTATAATTAAAAATAAAAATATTGTCAATAAGAAATAAGAAAAAAAGGTATTAAAATTTTTTTATAGAAATTATTCAAAAATTTAGCAAAAATAATTTAAGAAAAATATGAAAAATGTTTTTTTAAATTATTTTTACTAAAAAAATATTTTGCAGTAAACGTGGAAAAACTGCAAATGAAAAGGTAAAATAAAAAGAATTCTTACAACTTTACCGTAAGTTATTCAAAATAATTATTTTTGAGAAAGAAAGGAAAAGAAAATGAAAAAGAAAAAAGTTGTATTAGGAATGTCTGGAGGAGTTGATTCTTCTGTGGCAGCGATCCTTTTGAAAGAGCAAGGATATGAAGTAATTGGTGTGTTTATGAAAAACTGGGAAGAAAAGGATGAAAATGGAGTTTGTATGGCTGAGGAAGATTACAAAGATGTAATTGCAGTGGCTGAACAATTGGAAATTCCCTATTATTCGGTGAATTTTGTAAAAGAGTATTGGGATAAAGTATTTACTTATTTTTTGAATGAATATAAAAAGGGAAGAACGCCAAACCCTGATGTAATGTGTAATAAAGAGATTAAATTTAGAGCATTTTTGGATTATGCGATGAAAATTGGTGCAGATTATGTGGCGACAGGGCATTATGCGAGAGTAGTTCATGAAGAAGATGAAAATGGTAAGATAAAATCGACAATGCTTCGTGGAGTTGATAATAATAAAGATCAAACATATTTTTTATGTCAATTAAATCAAGAGCAGTTGGAAAAAGTATTATTTCCAATTGGGGATTATGAAAAGCCAAAAATTAGGGAAATTGCGGAAAAATATAACTTGGCTACGGCTAAAAAGAAAGATAGTACAGGAATTTGTTTTATTGGAGAGAGAAATTTTAATGAATTTTTGTCAAAATATTTACCAGCAAAAGGTGGAGACATTGTAAATATTCAAGGAAAAGTTTTAGGAAAACATCACGGATTAATGTATTACACTATTGGACAAAGAAAAGGTATTGGAATTGGAAATACGAAGGAAGGTACTGGAGAGCCATGGTTTGTTGTGGATAAAGATTTAGAGAAAAATCAGTTAATTGTAACGCAAGGAGACAATTCGTTGCTTTATTCAAAAGGTTTGGTTGCGACAGACTTTAATTTTATTAATCCTGATGATGTTTCTTTCCCTTTAGAATGTACTGTTAAATTTAGATATAGACAAGCAGATACGAAAGCGACAATTAATGATTTAGGAAATGGAGAATACGAAGTGATTTTTGATGAGCCACAAAAGGCGGTTACGTTAGGACAAATCGTGGTTGCGTATAAAGGTGAAGAATGTTTAGGTGGAGGAGTTATTGACAAAATTTTGAAATAGGAATAAAATTTTGCGTAATTCATTAAATTAAAAATGATTGGAATATTAACAAGAGAAAGGTTTTAATATATATAAAATATGGAAAATAACAATTTTAAATTTGAAGAGGAAGAAAAAAACAAGTTCTAAAAAAATAAAATAATTTTTGGGAATTTTTTTGTAGTAGTGGTTTTAATTTTTAGCGGTTTTATTATTTCTTCATAAAAGTCCTAAAATGAATGATGCATTTAACAATGAAGATGCAATAACTCGGATTAATCCAGTAAAAGATCCTAAGATAACGTATTTTAATTACGGTGGGGAAGAGAAACCAAATATGGCGAAATTTGGAATGGTTCGTAGAGGTGGAACTCGACCGCATCAAGGTGTGGATATTTTTGCTGAGCCAGGGACAGATGTTTTTGCGGTTTTAGATGGAAAAATTGTGGATTTATATGCTGATAAAAATGGATATGGATTAAATTTATATTTGGAAGTGAATCCGAATGATCTTGAAAAATTAAAAAGGAGCGATTACAAGCCAAAAGAATCATTTGGAGAAAAACTTTTTGGACCGAATTATAATTTTATGGCAAAGCCGAAGTATATAAGATATGCTCACATGAGTAAAGTCTTTGTGAAATTGGGAGATACGGTGAAAGCTGGTCAAGTTATTGGAAAAACAGGTGTGACTGGAAATGCTAATAAAGCGAGAGATCCTCATTTGCATTTTGAAGTGGCTTTTGAGATGAGAGGAAAAGGGCTTATGAATAGAGTTTGTCCTTTAATGTATTTTAAGATCAAAACTGAAGATGAAATGACAAAACAAGATATTCAAGTTCAGAGAGAGGCAAGTAAAGTGGAATGGACTGAAAATAAAGGATACGAAATTGGTTATAGAACTCAAAGTGTATTTGCAGCAGAAGATGAAAAATTAAGACTAGAAGAAGAGGCCAAAAAGAAAAAATTAAAAGAGGCAACTAAAATTCCAGAAAAAACTTCAAAAAAAGTTGTGAAGAAATAGTTATATTTTTTTAAAAATATTTGATATAAAAAAAATCATTTAAAAAAATTTAAAATTCAAGGAAAATATGATATACTAAGAATATAATTTATTTTTTTGTTAACGAATGAAAGGGGATGATGGGTGAAAGACTTTATTTTTTTAGTTTAAATGCTACGATGCCTGTGTTTTTACTAATGGCATTAGGATTTATTTTTTTAATAAAAATAGGAGCAATTGATGAAAAATTTTTGCAAATAAATTAAACAATTTTGTATTTAAAAATTTCATTGCCAATTTTACTTTTTTTAGAGATTTATCAGTTTCAAATTTTATCGAAGTTTGGGATGGGAAATTTGTATTATTTTGTTTTTTTAGCAACATTTTTTTCGATAATTATAATGATGATTTTTTTCAAAAATTATTGAAGGATAAAAGATATTAGAGGTGAATTTATTCAAGGTGGATTTAGGAGTAGTCAAAAGATTGTTAGGTTCGGTGTACATTCAAAATATTTATGGAAAATCAGGAGCCGTTTCTTTAATGATAATCGGAGCCGTTCCACTTTATAATATAACTTCAGTAATTGTCTTAATGCTAATGAAACCAGGCAATAATCATAAATTAGATAAAAAACGGATTGTAAAAACTTTAAAAGGAATAATGAAAAATCCGATAATTTTAGGAATTTTAGTTGGAATATTGTGGTCAATATTTAGAATTCCGCAACCATTTATTATGAAAAAAACAATTGCGAGCATGGCTGGACTAGCAAGTCCTTTAGGATTGCTTGCATTGGGAGCATCATTTAATTTAAAAGAAGTATTTTTACAAATAAAACCAACATTAGCAGCCTCGACTTTCAAATTAGTAATTTTTGTAGCAATATTTCTTCCTGTGGCGATAACTTTAGGTTTTAGAGCTGATAAATTAATAGCAGTTTTAGTAATGTTAGGAGGAGCTTCTACAGTAACAAGTTATACGATGGCAAAAAGTGAAGGTCATCATGGTGCTGTATCAGCTGGTGTTGTAATGTTTACGACGATTATGAGCGTATTTACACTAACTGGGTGGATTTATTTACTAAAAAAATATTTAATCTAATTTAATTTTTAAAAATAAATGGTATATTGTTGATTTTTTTCTATATATTTGCTAAGATAATAGAAACAGAAAAAAATTTTTTTGGAAAGGAAAAAAATTATGCTAATTGATAATGTAAAAAAAGGTTAAAAATTACTGATAAAATTACTGTTGGTAATGATAAAATGTTTTTGATAGCAGGACCTTGTGTTATTGAATCGGAAGATTTAGTAATGGAAGTAGCTGGAAAAATGAAAGAAATAACTGATAAATTAGGAATACAATATATTTTCAAAGCGTCTTTTGATAAGGCTAACAGGTCATCAATCTCTTCATTTAGAGGGCCTGGACTTGAAAAAGGTTTGGAAATTTTATCGAGAGTTAAAGAAAAATATGATTTAGCTTTGGCGACAGATATTCACGAACCTTGGCAATGTAAAGAAGCGGCTAAAGTTATAGATTTATTGCAAATACCAGCTTTTTTGTGTAGACAAACTGATTTATTAGTTGCTGCAGGAGAAACTGGAAAAGCAATAAATGTTAAAAAAGGGCAATTTTTAGCACCATGGGATATGAAAAATGTTGTGAAAAAATTCCAAGAAATTGGGAATGAAAACATTATGCTTTGTGAAAGAGGAGCTACATTTGGATACAATAATTTAGTTGTAGATATGAGAGGATTGTTAGAAATGCGTAAATTTGGATATCCAGTAGTTTTTGATGCAACGCACTCTGTACAAATACCAGGAGGACAAGGTGAAACATCAGGTGGAAATAGTGCTTATGTGTATCCGTTAGCGAGGGCAGCATTGTCAGTAGGAGTAGACGGAGTATTTGCTGAAGTTCATCCAAATCCACAAGAAGCATTATCAGATGGACCAAATATGTTAAGATTAGACGAAATCGAAAATGTATTAACAAAATTGTTGGAATATGATAAATTGACAAAAGAATTATAAAAAGAAAAAAATTTTAGGAGGATAAATTATGAGTTCAAAATTATTATTAACACCGGGACCAACTAATATCCCAGAAAGATATTTAGAAATTTTAGGAAAGGATATAATACACCACAGAACACCAGCATTTAGAAAAGTTTTGAGAGAAACTAACGAAAATTTGAAAAAAGTTTTCAAAACAAAAAATGACGTTTCAGTAGTAACTTCTTCAGGAACAGGTGTTATGGAAGCAGCTGTAGTTAATTTCTTTTTCAAAAGGGGATAAAGTTATTGTTGTAAACACTGGATATTTTGGAGATAGATTTAGAAAAATTGCTGAAATTTATGGATTAGAAGTAATTAATTTGGAATATGAATTTGGAGAAAGCTATAAATTAGAAGATGTAAAAAAAGCATTGGCTGAAAATAGTGATATAAAAGGGATTTTAGCTACTCATAGTGAAACTTCAGTTGGAATCTTGAATAACATTAAAGCATTAGGAGATTTGACTAAAAATACAGATATTTTATTAGTTGTTGATACAATAAGTGGACTTGTTGTAAATGAGTTTGATTTTGATAATTGGGGAATAGATGTTGCGATTGCAGGAAGCCAAAAAGCATTCTTAATACCACCAGGATTGGCATTTGTGGCTGTAAGTGATAAAGCTAAAAAAGCTATGGAAAGATCAGATTTACCAAAATATTATTTCAGCATTCAACAATATGAAAAATATTTTGAAGAAATGAATGGAGAAACACCTTACACTCCAGCAATTTCATTAATTTTAGCTTTACATAAATCAGTAGAAGATGTTGTTAATAAAGGAATTGACAATATTATTAAAGAAAAATATGAATTGAGAAAATTCATTGAAGAAAAAGCTAAAAACTTAGGGTTTGAATTACTTGTAAAAGAAGAAGAAAATAGAACAAATACTTTAGTATCTATTTACAGAGAAGGAGTTGTTATTAAAACAATAATTTCAGCTTTAGAAGAAAGAGGTTACACTGTAACAGGTGGAAAAGGAAAATATGCTACAAGTCTTATGAGAGTTGGAATTTTAGGTGAAATTTCGAAAGAACAATTGGAAGAATTCTTCGTTGTATTTGAGGAGGAATTGAAAAAACAACTAGGATAGGAGAAAAAATAATTAAATGAAACCGTATTTATTTAAAGTAGGAGGGTTTGAGCTAAGAATATACAGTTTAATGTATATTCTAGCTTTTCTTATTGGGATTTTTATTTGTCTGGCGGATGATGTCGCCGAAAAAAGAGGAGTAAGAAGTAGAAAAATAGTTGAAGATTTTGCTTTTACAGCTATTGTTTCAGGATTAATTGGAGCGAGATTATATTATGTAATTTTGAGATTTTCAGATTATGCAAGTAATCCGATTTCAATTTTTAAAGTTTGGGAAGGTGGACTTGCAATTCATGGTGGAATTATAGGAGCCTTTATAGGAGCTTGTATTTATGCTAAAAAAAGTAAATTAAATTTATGGGTATTGACAGATATGGGAGTTGGAGCTTTGATGTTTGGTCAATTTCTTGGTAGATTTGGAAATTTGGCAAATGGGGAAGTTCATGGAGTGCCAACCTTTACACCATTAAGCGTAATTTTTTCAGGAAAATTTAGTCAATGGTGGAATGCATATCAATCAATGAGTTTAGAGGCACAAGCAAAATTCAAACCATTAGTACCATGGGGATTGGTTTTCCCATTAGATACTCCAGCTGGTGTGGAATTTCCAAATTATCCTTTGCATCCAGCGATGTTATATGAGGGATTTTTAAACTTAATAGGATTTATCATACTTTGGTTCTATTTTAGAAAAAAAGAGAAAAATCCAGGGGTTCTAACAATGATTTACTTGATAATGTATGCAATAATTAGAACATTTGTAAGTACATTTAGAGCTGAAGATTTGCATATTTTTGGAATAAGAGCACCTTATTTAATAAGCATAATAATGGTAATTATTGGAATAATAGGAATTAAATATTTCAACAAGCAACCAGAATATGTTTATGTTTCAGAAGATGAAAAAAAGATGATGAAGACGAAGATGAATAAAAAAATAAAAAAAGTTCGATATTGCTGAAATAAATTTAGATTTTTTTCAGTTTTATCGAACTTTTTAATATTACTTGAATCTATTTAAAATCAAATTATTAAAATTGCATAATTTTATATTTCGAGTAAACAAGTATAACTTTTAAGTTTGATTTTAAAGTAGTTTTACTACATATTCTAGAATGAGAAATTTATCTTTTCATAATTTTGAAAAATTATTTTTTCTCACCAGTCATTAATTCATCAATTAAATCTTTTACATGTACAATCTCTTTCAATTTGTATCCGTTAGCTCCCGAAAAGAAAAGTCCAGTTTGAAGTTTACCCATTTGAGCATCTCCAAGACTATCAGCGATACAGTATCCAACAGCTCTAGCACCTTTTCCACGTCCACATGGGAATACACAATTACTAATACATTGAATTTTATTATTATTTGGTTCCAAATTTTCAATTAAGTTAGTTTTAACAGCTCTTCCTGGATAACCAACTGGCGAACTAACAATTACAATGTCCTCTTCTTTAGCATTTATTAAAGTTTTCTTGAAATTTTCACTAGCGTCACATTCATGAGTTCCAATAAATCTAGTTCCCATTTGAACGGCGTCAGCACCTAATTCCATAATTTTTTGAATATCATCATGATCCCAAATTCCACCAGCTGCAATAATTGGGAAATCTCCCCATTTGTCTCTTTCTTCTTTAACTGGAGGTAAAATAGCTTCTAATTGATGTTCAGGAGCAAATAATTCGTCATATTTAGCACCTTGGTGACCTCCACTTTTTGGACCTTCTACAATTACTGCACCAGGCATTTTCCCAGCAGCTTTCCATTTTTTACAAATAATTTTTAAAGCTCTAGCTGATGAAACAATAGGTACAATTGCTACGTCAGGATAATCTTTCGTAAGAACAGGAAGTTCTAAAGGTAATCCCGCACCAGTAACGATAATATCAGCACCAGCTTCCAACGCATCTTTTACAACTCTTTCATAATCATTAATCGCTCTCAAAATATTACAAGCCAACGGTTTGTCACCACAAATTTTTCTAGCATTTTTAAAAATTTCAAAAAGTGCTTCACGATTGTAGGCATTTTCTGTCCCAAACGGTCTTCCGTTAATTTCTTTTTTTACAAACCTCATATTTTGGTAATATCCAGTACAAATTGCACTAATTGTACCTAATCCACCATTTTTTGATACATTTCCAGCTAATTGATCCCAGCTAATTCCAACACCCATTCCACCTTGTACAATAGGTTTTTCAATAAAATGTTTTCCAATTTTAATTCCTTTAAGTTCTTTCATTTTTTCCTCCTAAATATTATATTTTTTTAAATTATAAAAAAATAATATAAATGGAGGAGCTCGACTAATTTTAGTATTAAGATTAATCGAAGTGTAATTCAATGAAAGATTCGAGAAAAAAATAATAAAAATTTAGACTTAGAAAGAATTTTTTTAAAATTCTCAATAAATTTATTTCTTATTTCATTCGTCATAAAATGATATAAACGAATTTGAACATAATTTCTCAAATTTTTTTAATTAGATTATTGATATCAATTGATTCAAAAATTGATAAATCTAACTTTGCTTCAGAAATATGTTTATCTAAAAAGTTTCAAAAAAAAGTATCATTTTTTTATTAAGAATAATATTTTTTTATTTTTTTATTATAAATAAAAAGAAATATTTTTGGAGATTTACAAATTTTTTTATTGAAAAAAATCATTAAAAATTATATTTATTTAAAATCTGATTGATTATATTAAAAAAACAATTTATTTATGATTTTCGGTGGATGTATGAAATTAAATTTTTTTCAAACATAATTATCTCCTTTCTTTTTATTTTTTTATTGATGAGTACATATTTCCTCTTATTATATTCTATATAAAAAAAGTCAAATAAGTAAAATATTTTGACAGAGTAAAAAATATAGAGGCAGCCAAAATAACATAATAAAATATTTTTAGCTGTCTTTTTTAAATCATTCTGCTTTGTGATATTTCCTTCAAAACTTCCCTTATCAAGCTTTCTCCTCTCCTTGCCGTAGTTTGCAAAGAAAGTGTAGCATCTTCATTTGATCTTTTCTTCTTTGGCTTACATTTTCTTTTTCCTTATTAAGTTTTGGCATTTCAAAAGAATTGACAAGATTATACACGGTAGCTTTTGAAATACCGTAAGTCTTTGCAACAAATGAAGCCGCAGTATGCTGATATTCAAAAAGTATAGTAAAAATCTGATATTCTAATCATAGAGGAAACCACCTTTCAATAGGATTGGGCGATTATATTGTAACTGGTTTCCTCTTTTTGTTAATTAAAAATTTTTTTAAATTTATTTGCCTCTATATTTTTTTACTCTGTCAAATTGATATTTATTCTTGACTTTTTTTAAAAAGTGATATTATAAAGATAGAGATAAAAGTTTTGTAAATCAAATTATTTTTAATTTGGGAGGAATTTACGATGAAAGAAAGATTAGAAAGAATGAGAAATGGTAAAGGATTTATTGCCGCATTGGATCAAAGTGGTGGAAGTACTCCAAAAGCACTGAAATTGTATGGAATTGACGAAAGCGAGTATTCTAATGATACAGAAATGTTTGACTTAATTCATAAAATGAGAACAAGAATCATAAAAAGTCCTGCTTTTAGTGATAAAGAAATTGTAGGTGCTATTTTATTTGAGCAAACTATGGATAGAAAAATTGACGATAAATATACAGCTGACTTTTTATGGGAGGAAAAAGGAGTATTGCCTTTCTTAAAAGTTGATAAAGGACTTGAAGAATTGGAAGATGGAGTTCAATTAATGAAGCCAATTCCAGGATTAGATGAACTTTTGAGCCGAGCGAATGAAAGACATATTTTTGGAACAAAAATGCGTTCTGTTATAAAAAAGGCATCACAAACAGGAATTGCAAAAGTTGTAGATCAGCAATTTGAAGTTGCAGATAAAATTATTGCAGCCGGACTTGTTCCAATTATTGAGCCAGAAGTAGATATTCATAATGTTGATAAGGCAGAATGTGAAACAATTTTGAAAAATGAAATCAAAAAACATCTTGATAAATTACCTGAAACTTCAAATGTAATGTTGAAAGTAACTTTGCCTACAGTTGAAAACTTTTACGAAGATTTGACAGAACATCCAAGAGTTGTTAGAGTTGTTGCATTATCAGGAGGTTACCCAAGAGAAAAAGCAAACGAGATTCTTGCTAAAAATAAAGGAGTTATTGCAAGTTTCTCAAGAGCATTAACTGAAGGATTGTCGGCACAACAAAGTGATGATGAATTTGATAAAGATTTGGCAAAAGCTATTAAAGAAATTTATGAAGCTTCTGTAAAATAATTTTTATATAAAATTAAAGATGTGACAAAGTAACTATTATTTTTATAAAAAAACAGAATCTTTCACTATAAATTATAAATGAAAGATATTAAGCTGTCAAATAAAAACTAGCTCGTTTCAAAAAGGATGAGCCAGTTTTTTTATTACAAAGATAAAAATTGATACAAAAAAATAATCTCATATTTCATTTAATACTATTTAGCAAGGAAAAAAACTTTCATTAATTTTATGAATAATTTTTTTATATTTCAATCAAAAATTTTTCCTCATTTCTTCAAATTCTCCCCAATTTTTTTATTAACAAATTCCTTCCATTTTTTTCAAAAATCATTTTTTTCTCATATATTCTCTCAGAGTTGAAGCATTTATTTTTTTATGTCCTCTCTAGAAATTACAATAAAATTTACAGATTTTTTTATTCTTTCACTAAACCAGCTCTTACATTTAGATTCCTCACCATATACGATACAGTCAACTTTTCCAAAAATTTTTCCCGCTTCACAAAATAAATAATCCCCCCATTTTGTAACATTTCCAGCACCCAAGTCAGCGAGTGGAGAAATTATCAATTTATTTTCCACGATTTCATTCCCATAAATTTTTTTTATCAATTTTTCTCTTAGTTCATAGGAAAAAGGATTTTCAATTGTTCCAGATTTATCACTAGAACCGATAAATACCAAAACTTTGTCACATATCTCAAGAGCTTTATTTATAATGTATTCATGTCCTTTATGAAATGTCTGGAATCTTCCCAGAACCAAGCCTGTCTTATATTTTTTCATTAAAATTTCTCCATTTTTTTATAAATTAAATATAAAATTTCAATATTCTTTTTCCCGCTCCAGCCTAAATTTTACTGATGCCTTCAAATATTTTAAATATTTTTCATCATCACACATGACTTTTCCTTCCACATCACTCAATTTAGCAACTGGTCTGCCATTTACATACTGAAGTTTTATTACAATATTCAGTGGCTTTTCTTTCGTATCATTAGTTACAAATGTTCCGATTCCAAAAGAAATTTTTACTTTATCTTTAAATGTCTGATAAATTTTTTCTGCTTCATCAAAATTTAGTGAATCGCTGAACAAAAGTGTCTTTGTCTTTGTATCTATTCCATATTTTTGATAGTGATTCAATATTTTTTCAGCCCAGATATATGGATCACCTGAATCATGCCGCACTCCTGTGTAGTTATTTACCATGCTTCTGTCAAAATCTCTTAAAAATAAGTCTGTCGTTATTGTGTCGGTAAGTGCTGTTCCGTTATCTCCCTTGTATTCGTCATACCAGTCTTTTAATGCGTAATGATTTGTGTAAGATAGCGGTATTGAGTCGATTCCCTGATACATTTGGACATACTCGTGTGCATAAGTTCCGATTGGCACTAAGTTGTATTTCATTGCCAAAAATACATTGGAAGTTCCGACCATATTTTGAGTTTTGCCGGATAATTTTTTCACTACTTCTTCCTGCCATTCCTTTGAAAGCCGTCTTCTACAGCCAAATTCGGCAAATTTAAAGTTATATTTTTTATTTTTAAAATCCGAAATCTTTTTTTCTAATTTTTCTTTTGCAGAAATAAGCAATTCATCATAATTAAACTTCATTCTAAAATATACTTCGTTAATAATTTCAAGCAAGTAAATTTCAAACTGCATTGCACTGAAAAGCGGTCCTGAAACAATGACTCTAAGTTCTCCATTTTCAAGCACTGTAGTCACATAATCCTTAATCGGATGCCAAAGTCTCAAAAATTCAACATAATCTGACTTTATAAATCTTATCGAACGCAAATAGTTCAATTCTTCATTTTTAAATCGCAAACTGCACAAATGGTCAATTTGCTCATTTATTTCCGTAACCATTTCTTTTGTAAAGAAAATATTTGGAGTACGGCATTTAAAGTGATATTCTCCCACTAAATCAGTATGTTTGTGAAAAATTACTTGATTCATGTTAAATTTGTAAAGATCTGTATCAAGCAGCGATGTTATAATTGGCTTTAATTTCATTTTATTTTTCTCCTTTTTTATACGATGGCATAGGCAAAATTTTGTGCAAATTTATTTTGTGCAAATAGTCTATTTTTTCTTTTATTCTCAAATCCGAAATATTCCCCGTTCTAATATATTCGTCCAAAACTTCATAGCTAAATCCCAATTTTTCCTCATCAGATTTTCCGCTCATCCCATCTTCAGGCACTTTTTTTAAAAATGTTTCAGGAAGTCCCAGCTCAGCTCCAAGTTTTCGCACTTCAGTTTTTGTAAAATCAGAAATTGGCGAAAAATCTCCCGCAGCATCTCCAAATTTTGTCGAATACCCCACAAAATCTTCTGACAAATTACAAGTATTAGCCACTCTCCCGCCAATAATGGCAGAAATCCCATAAAGCACAGCCATCCGTATTCTAGCAGGCTGATTAGTCTTATAGGTGTCAAACTCATCTGGATTTACTCCCATTTGTTGCGAAATTAATTTCTTTAAGTCATTCACAGGCTTTTCCACATTCACTTCATAATGCTTTATTTTCAAAAACTCAACCAGTTTTTTGGAATAATCAATATCATGCTGCACACCTTTTGGCATAAGAACTCCTATCACATTTTCCCGTCCCAGAGCTGCCACACAAAGTGCTGTCACAACTGAAGAATCTGTTCCTCCTGAAATTCCTACAACTGCCTTACAGTTTTTTCCATTTTCTTCAAAATATTTTTTTATCCATTCGATAACTTTCTTTTTTTCATTTTTCATAAAATCACCTCTTTACTTTATTATACCTGGAAATTTTGTGAATAACAAGTTTTTCAAGAAAATTGACAGAGTAAAAAATATAGGGGCAGCCAAAATAACATAATAAAATATTTTTAGCTGTCTTTTTTAAATCATTCTGCTTTGTGATATTTCCTTCAGAACTTCCCTTATCAAGCTTTCTCCTCCTCTTAAATATGGAATATTTGTCCTTTTTCCTGCTTCGATAATAATATCTGCCAAACAATTTGTTTCTATTACTTTTTCCATTGTATCCGCTCTTGACCCATTAAAATACAGTTTGTGAGCCTTGTCCCTATCCTTGCCGTAGTTTGCAAAGAAAGTGTGGTACATTGCTCTTCTCTTTATCTTTTTTCTTGAAAAGGCTTTTGGCCTGCTTGAAAGAGAGCTTGAGCATTCATGAGATACTAGAGCTTCTGTCCTTGACCCTATGTAGTCCTTTTCTGTATAGATTCTTCTTATCTTCTCATACTGGTTAAGCAGCATCTTCATTTGATCTTTTCTTCTCTGGCTTACATTTTCTTTTTCCTTAAAAGTTTTCAAGTTCTGTAAAATTATCTTTCTCAAGCCATATGCTTGTCAATGAGCTTGTTCCTGTCCTTGCAGAGCTTCTCAATTCCACGATGTATAGCAACCATCCTCATATATGTATTTCTGCTTCTTCTACATTTCATATGATCTTCATCAATTTCCATATATACTGGTGAATCATCATCCTTTTCAAACCTTTCAATATTAAGTTTTGGCATTTCAAAAGAATTGACAAGATTATACACGGTAGCTTTTGAAATACCGTAAGTCTTTGCAACAAATGAAGCCGTAGTATGCTGATATTCAAAAAGTATAGTAAAAATTAGCTTTCTTATCTTTGTATCATATTTAAAGTATGTTGTCAACTCATTCCAGTTACTTCTCCAGGAATTAATTACCGCCATATACTTTTTGCCCCATTTTTCTTCTAATTCATCCAGTTTAAACTCTGCCTGTTCCAGTGTTGGTGCATTATACATTTCTTGATTCATTTTCTCCTATCCAAAATCCTAAAACCTCCTTTCTTCCTTATCTATTCCTATAGCTAAATATACCGCCTTTTTAACAACAACTCCATCTTTTCTTACACTGTAATGGATAGCGTCCATAAAAACTATTGGATATACATCCTCAAGCTGTCTAGACTGCCATTCCCTAAGAGAATGTTTAGCATATCCCAGTTCATGCTCAATTTCAGCTTCAAGCATAGTTTGAATAGTACCCAAAAGCAAATCCTTAAGCATATCCTTAATATCATTAGTATCTTTTATATTGTAATCCTCAATCAATGTTTTAAAAATTTCGTTGTCAATTTTCTTTTTAGCCATAACAAAAACCTCCAAATATTATATAGTTATTTTACCATATATTATTTAGAGGTTTACACAAAAAATTTTTACACACCCAAATTAATAAATTAATAGTTGACTCAATGTTTCAATCCTTGTTTTAATGGATTCACTTCTTTAATTGATAGAGAAAAAAACTCTTTGAAGGTTTAGAAGATATTATGTTTCAATCCTTGTTTTAATGGATTCACTTCTTTAATTCAATCACTTGTGTTCTATTAATAACATCGTGAAAAGAGTTTCAATCCTTGTTTTAATGGATTCACTTCTTTAATTGGAGGGAATAAATTATATGGTTGAAATTTATGAAGAAGTTTCAATCCTTGTTTTAATGGATTCACTTCTTTAATCGGGTGAGCGATTCTTGTTATTAAATAAACATGAATAGAAAGTTTCAATCCTTGTTTTAATGGATTCACTTCTTTAATGTCTAGATATTAAGATTCTATTATATTTATTTTTTTAGGAGTTTCAATCCTTGTTTTAATGGATTCACTTCTTTAATCCGTACTTTCAAGAAAAATCCTTTATTTATAGGTGCTACAGAGATTTTTTTCAGACATTAAAATCGTATTTTTTTGATTAATTTTTATCATTTTATGCTGTTTTTTTAGCATTTTTCCGTAACTCCTAACCCTCATTTTTTTATTGACTTTGAGTAGATTTTTCTTTATTATTTTTTTGATAGTGGTAGGAATTTTTTTACCACGAACTTATTTTTACCATACTTTTTTTATTTTTTTCAAAAATTTTTTTGATTTTGACAATCATAATATTTTTTTGAAAAAAATTTGAAATTTGTAACAATTGTAACATCTTTAGAATTGTTATTGTGATATAATAATTTGAAAAAAACTAAATAATTATTTTTTTATAGAAAGGAAAAATTTAAATAATGGAAAAATAAATTTTTTTAAAAATGACAGATACGCTGTTTGATATTATGGATAGATATCCAGAAGCGTTAGATTTCTTTATTTCTAACGGTTTTGAGCAATTGAAGAATAAACAAATGTTGAATATAATGGGAAAAACGATTAAGCTAGAGATGGCATTGAAGGCAAAAAAAATAAATCCAGATTTATTTGAGGAAAAATTAGTGACATTTTTGCAAAAGGATAGTGATATTGATATTTCGCTTGAGGAAGTGAAAGCGGATGGAACTGGAGATATTACAATTGAGGGAGTTTTGCCTTGTCCAATAAGAATACCTTTGCTTGAAGGGATAAAAGAGTGGGTTGAAGATAGCAACAAGAAAAATGATTACAAAATTACTTATGAATTGAAATCGGCAAATTTAGGATTAGATGATGTTGTGGAAAAAGTAAAAACTGGAGATCCTGACAAAGTGCCAGATGTGTTACTATCAGCTGGATACGAGTTATTTTTTGATGAGGAATTGATGGGTCAATACATGAAAAAAGGTATATTTGAAACGTATTTTGATGAAATTAATAAAGATTTTTGTAATGAAAAGATTGATTTGAGAGATCCTCAAAAGAAATATGCGATTATGGGAGTTGTTCCAGCAGTAATTTTGATAAATAAAGCAGTTTTAGGAGATAGAAAAGTTCCAGAAACTTGGGATGATATTTTGAGCGAGGAGTTGGAAAATTCAGTTGCGTTACCAATGAATGATTTGGATTTATTTAATGCATTAATAGCAACTATCTACAAAGATTATGGTATGGATGGGATTTATAAATTAGCAAGATCATACAAGAAAAGTTTACATCCAGCTCAAATGGTAAAAACTAAAAGTAGAACGCCAGAAGCTCCAGCAGTCAGCATTATTCCATATTTCTTTACACAAATGTTAAATGGAGCAAAAGATTTGGAAGCAGTTTGGCCAAAAGATGGAGCATTACTAAGTCCAATATTTATGATTACGAAAAAAGATAAAATGGATAAAATAAAACCGTTTATGGATTTCTTTGTATCAGAAAAAATTGGAGAATTATTTTCAGCAAGTGGGAAATTTCCTTCAACGAATCCAAAAACAGATAATCATTTAACGCCAGAACAAGGATTTAAGTGGATTGGATGGGATTATATTCATAGTCATGATATTGGGAAAATAATTAGAGAAGGTGAAGATGAATTTAATAAGGCTGTAGAAAAATATATAAGATAGAAATTTTATTAAAAATTAAAATGATGAAAATGAAAAAATTAAGGAGAGAAAAATGAATTTAGTTATATTTTCAGGACCGCCATCTTCAGGAAAAACAAGCGTTATCTTGAAAACGGTCGATGCATTAAAAAAGCAAGGAATGTCAGTTGGTGTAGTAAAATTTGATTGTCTATATACAGATGACGACAAATTGTATGAAAAAGCGGGAATTCCAGTGAAAAAAGGGATTTCAGGAGCTTTGTGTCCAGATCATTTTTTCGTATCGAATATCGAGGAAGTTGTGCAATGGGGAAGAAGTTTGGGATTATCGGTTTTAATTACAGAATCAGCGGGATTGTGTAATCGTTGTTCGCCATATATTAAAGATATAAAAGGAGTTTGTGTAATTGATAATTTATCAGGAATTAATACGCCTAAAAAAATTGGTCCAATGTTAAAATCAGCTGATATTGTCATCATTACAAAAGGGGACATCGTTTCTCAAGCAGAAAGAGAAGTATTTGCGTCGAGAGTTAATTCAGTAAATCCGACAGCTGTAACAATGCATGTGAATGGTTTGACAGGACAAGGAGCTTATGAATTGAGCACATTGTTGTATGAAAAAGAAAAAGAAATTGAAACAGTTCAAGGGAAAAAACTTAGATTTCCAATGCCTTCAGCACTTTGTTCGTATTGCTTAGGTGAAACAAGAATTGGTGAAAAATACCAAATGGGAAATGTTAGAAAAATGAATTTAGGTGGTGCGAATGAATAGAAATTTAGTGGATAAACTTTCGATGAAAGAATTAATAGAAAAATATCCGTTTGCTGAAAATTTTTTCGTTGAAAATAATATAATTATTGAAGGATATGAAAACGAAACTTTTAGTAAGTTTTTGAAAATGTTTACAGAAGAGCAAAAAGAAGACATGGCACTTGATGTGGAAAATATTGAGATTTCGTTAATTGAATATGTTGAGCAAATGAAATTGTTTTTGGGAATGGAAGAAGAAACAGGTGTTGAAACGCTTACAATTTTGGCTGGACAAGACAAAACAGGAAATCCAGAAGGATTTGGAAGATTAGATATTCATAAATCAGAAATAATTTCAATCGTAGGACCAACAGGTTCAGGAAAATCAAGATTATTAGCTGACATCGAATGGACGGCACAAAAAGATACGCCAACCCAAAGAGAAATTTTAATAAATAACGAATCTCCTGACAAAAAATGGAGATTTTCATCAAATAATAAATTAGTTGCTCAATTATCGCAAAATATGAATTTTGTTATGGATTTGTCGGTTAAAGAATTTTTGGAATTACATGCTAAAAGCCGTATGGTTGAAGATGTGGAAGCTGTAACAGAAAAAATAATTTTAGAAGCAAATAAATTAGCAGGAGAAAAGTTTAACCTAGATACAGCAATCACAGCCTTAAGTGGAGGACAATCAAGAGCATTAATGATCGCTGATACAGCAATTTTAAGTTCATCTCCAATCGTTTTAATTGATGAAATTGAAAACGCTGGAATTGATAGAAAAAAAGCATTAGAATTATTGGTTTCTGCAGATAAAATAGTCTTAATGGCAACTCACGATCCAACATTAGCTCTAATTGCAAATAAAAGAGTAATTATAAAAAATGGTGGAATTGCTAAAATAATCGAAACAACGCCAGAAGAAAAAAAGAAATTTTAAAAAGAATTAGATAAAATGGATGAAAAAAATTCAAAAAAATGAGAGCAAATTTAAGAAATGGAGAAATACTTTCTAGTTTGTAGAGAGTTGATTTGTTAAAAAAATAGAGTAAACTTGTGAGTTTTACTCTATTTTTTTATAGTAAAAATTATGGAAAAATTTTTTTAGTAATTATGTCACTAGAAAAAAAGAAGTGTTAAAAAAATTTTTGAAATAAAAAAATTAAGTTTGAGAGTAGAGCTTGAACTTTTCAAGAAAAAAATTGACAAGATAATAAAAAAATGTAATAAGATTAAACAAAATAAAATTTCGGGAGGAACCCGATGAATAAAAACAGGAAAAAAATTTACGTAGTAGGTATAGGACCAGGAAAAAAAGCAGATATGACATTTAGAGCATACGAAGCAATGGAAAAAAGTGATATTATAATTGGTTATAAAACATATATGGATTTAATAAAAGAATATTACCCAGGAAAAGAAATGAAAAATTCTCAAATGACAAAAGAAGTTGATAGATGTATTGACGTTTTGAAATTGGCTAAAGAGGGGAAAAATGTGGCGTTGATAAGTAGTGGAGATGCAGGAGTTTATGGTATGGCTGGAATCATGTTGGAAATTGCTGATGGAGAAGTAGAAGTGGAAATCATACCAGGAGTAACAGCAACAAATGCAGCAGCAGCAATAGTTGGAGCACCAGTAATGCACGACTATGTGACAATTAGCTTGAGTAATTTATTAACTGACTGGGAATTGATTAAAAAAAGATTGGAATTAGCAGCACAAGGAGACTTCGTTGTGAGTATCTATAATCCAAAAAGTCGTGGAAGAGTGACTCAAATTGAAGAAGCAAGAGAAATTATGTTAAAATATAAACCAAAAACAACACCAGTTGCAATCGTTAGAAATGCAGGAAGAGAAGACGAAGAACATGTTGTAACGACTTTAGATGAAATGTTAAATCATGAAATCAATATGCTTACAATCGTAATAATTGGAAATGCAAATACATTCATTAAAGATGGAAAAATAATAACTCCGAGAGGTTACAGCAATAAATACGAATATTAAAAATATTTAGATTCTTTTTTCGAGTAAAGAAAGGGGGAAATAATGGCATTAATTTATGTTACGGGTGGAGCAAAGAGTGGGAAAAGCAAGTTTGCAGAAGATTTGTTGTTATCTATGAATAATGGTAATCAGAAAAATATATATCTTGCAACTTCCATTGTTTATGATGAGGAAATGCAGACAAAAGTTGATTTACACAAGGCTAGGCGACAAAATAAGTGGGTTACAGTAGAAAGTTATAAAAATGTTTCGAAAAGTTTAAAAGATTTTTCAGTTGAAAAAAATAATATGCTTGTAGATTGTTTGACAAATATGGTAAGCAATATTATTTTTGAAAATACGGAAATTAATTGGGATAATCCTAAAAAAAATCAATTGGAGCAATGCGATAAAGCCGTGGAAAAAGAAGTTCTAGAATTATTGAAAACTACAAAAAATTTTGAAAATGTAGTAGTTGTATCAAATGAGCTTGGAATGGGAATAGTTCCTGCATATCCACTTGGACGATATTTTCGTGAAATTGCTGGTAAAATGAATCAAATGGTTGCTGAAAAGGCAGATGAAGTGTATTTTGTTGTTTCAGGGATACCAATGAAAATAAAGTAGTAGAAGTAATTATTTTGATTTTTAAAAAGATAAGTAATATAGTAACACTAAGAATTCATCGAAAAGTTTTGTTAGAATGGGAAGATAACGAAAAAGGTACTCTATTAATTGAATAGAGCCTTTTTTTATGATATAATTGTTCATTAAAAAAATTATATATTGGAGAAAAAAATGAAAAAAACATTAATATTGCTAACATTATTTTTTTAAGTTTAAACAGTTTGAGTGCAAGTCTAAAAATGACAAAGGAAAAAAACGGATAGTTTAGAAAAAGATGCAAAAGTATATAAAATATAAAAAAAGAGAAACACGAAAAAGATGGATGAAAGTAGCTACATTCAATTTTCTGATCTTGGCTATGGAGTAAAGGATTTGAAAGCTATAACAGGACTTTCAAATATAAATGTTTATGCAAGTAATAAACCTACAAAAGAAATAGATGATGCTCATACTTCAAAAATGATAAAAAGCTTTAAAAATGCAGTGGGTGAAGATTGGTTTTTTAGAAATAAGGATAGATACTATATAATGTCATCATTTACTAATCCTAGATGGTGGAGTGGAATAATAGTAAATTCAAAATTTGGAGTTTATGGTGGAAGAAGCTATTTAAGTGGCGATGGAATTTATTTTGGAAATGTGATAAATGAAGTATTACTTGGAAGAAATGGCTCTAGACGAGTGTTTACTGATAATACTGATAATCGAAATCTTTTTATTACAGCTCTTGATAATTCAGAGGATGAAGATGATTATAAATTTCATAATACGAGTGGTACTAAAATAGGAGATATTGTAGTACCTACAACAGAAACGATGATATTTCCAAGTTTTGGAAGTGAGGCACAAAAATTAATAAGAAGTGACAAGATATTTGTAGGTGAGTATATCTGTAGAGATGATGGAGAATTTGAATGGGAATTTGAAGTTCCTAAGAGGATAGCTAAAAATGATAAAAGAGAAAGTAATTATAATGAAGATTCGTATACTTGTAATTTTGCAGCTTCAAAAGGAAAAATGGCAAATTTTGCATTGTATAATAGAGCGGCAGCTGTAATTAGTAATGGTGAAATAAAAGCAGTAAATAAATATTCTCACGGAAGTTCGTATGCAACTCCAAAAGTAGGAGGTTATGCGTCACTCATTCAAGAAAAATTTCCAAATATGAATTATATGCAAATAAAACAAGTTCTCTTAACAACAGCATATAGACCTAAAGATGAACTTAGTAACATAGCTGGATGGGGAGCCGTAGATATTGAAAAAGCCTTAAAGGTCCATCAAGTTTCAATGCAGGATTAATTGAAGAAGAAAAATTTTTTACAGGAAGATATGATAAAATTTTTGACAAAAAAGGAAATGTCTATTTTTATGCAGATGTAAAGGACAATGATAAGTGGGAATGGTCAAATGATATTGGTGGAGGATTGACAAGCGTTCCATCAAATGATAAGACATACAATTTTCTTGTGAACTATGACAAGTATAAAATAACAACTGAAGGAAAAGAAAAGGGTGTAATAGAAAATATGAATATAAAAGCTGTACTTCCTAGCGAATACAATTATTATGAAAAATTAAGTAAATATAATACAGGACTTAGAAAAGCGGGTACAGGTACGCTTATAACAACAGGAGATCTAAATTATAAAGGTCCAACTCAAGTTTTGGAAGGTACACTTGAAATTGATGGAGATGTTATAACTTCGCCTGTATGGGTATTTGAAAATGCAATTCTTGTACTAGATGGGAAAAATCAAACATTAAAAGAAGTGAATGCTGATGGAGGACTTATAAAAATATATGGGAAAGTACATATAAATGAACTTGCCATGACAAGTATATCTGATATAAAACTTTATGGAAAAGATTCAGAATTAACAGTTGATAAATTTATTTCAACTAAGGAAAAGGCAGAAAAATTAGGTGATATCCAAGATGTGGAACTAAAAAAAGTTTCAGAAGTTAATGAAAAATGGGGAACAAACAATGTAGTAATCAATGAATATAAAGTTGTAGATCTTCCAAGAGAATTTTATTTGAGCAATTTTTGGAAGTGAGTTGAAAAAATTTGATACGAATGATTCTTATGAAAAAATGTATGAAAAATTGAAAAAGAGATATACAATTTTTAGGGATTCAGATGAGTCAATAAAAATCGAAGTTCCAGGCTACAAAAATGGTGTTTTTGCAATAGAAAAAGATGCAGATTATGCTGGTTTTTGATCCAAGAGAATATTCAGATAATATGATAGGAGTGATTTCCTCACAGGACGATTTAAAAATCAATAGATTCTGATTTTAATTTTATTCCTCTTGATGAAGCCTTAAAAGATGCAAAAAAATAAAGAAGAAAGAAATTCAAAAACTTATTTGCTTATAGTATTTTTATCGGTTATAATTATTTTAAGGAAAATAATTATAACCTTTTTAGATAAAATGAACATAGGAGTAAGATTTATGGATAGAACACACAGAAATATAATGATATTAGGAACAGGATCAAATGTAGGAAAAAGTATAATTAATACAGGATTATGCAGAATTTTTTATCAAGATGGATTTAGCGTATCTCCTTTCAAATCACAAAATATGGCTCTAAATTCGTTTATTACGAAAGATGGAAAAGAAATGGGAAGAGCACAAGTGGTACAGGCTGAAGCAGCTAATATTGAGCCAGAAGCGTTTATGAATCCAATTTTGTTAAAACCTACGACAGATAGAAAATCTCAAGTTATTGTGAATGGGAAAATATTTAAAAATATGGATGCAAGAGAATATTTTGCTTATAAGCATAACTTGAAAGGCGAAATTATGAAGGCTTATGATCATATTAGAAAAAATTTCGATATTTGTGTACTGGAAGGAGCGGGAAGTCCTGCAGAAATTAATTTGAAGGAAGACGATATTGTAAATACAGGAATGGCTGAAATGGCTGATGCACCTGTTATTTTGGTTGCGGATATTGACCGAGGAGGAGTTTTTGCAGCAATTTATGGAACGATTATGTTGCTTGAAGAAAGTGAAAGAAAGCGTATAAAAGGTGTGATTATTAACAAATTTAGAGGGGATAAAAGTCTTTTGACTCCAGGAATTGAAATGATAGAAAATCTTACGAACGTGCCAGTTTTAGGAGTAATTCCGTATGTAAAACTGGGAATTGAAGAGGAAGATAGCCTTGGAATTGACAAGTATAAGCAAAAAAAGGATGCGAAAATAAAAATTTCGGTAATTAGGTTGAAGAGAGTTTCTAATTTCACAGATATTGACGCTTTGGCTCATTATGAAGATGTTTCGATAAAATATGTGGAAAAAGCAAGTGAATTAGGTGACGAAGACATGATAATTATTCCTGGATCTAAAAATACGGTTGAAGATATGAAAGATTTAATTGAAAAAGATATTAGCCGACAAATTGTGAGATTAGCTAGAACAGGAACCTTTGTTTTTGGAATTTGTGGTGGTTTTCAAATGCTTGGACAAAAAATTTCCGATCCTCATGAAATGGAGTCAAATCTAAAAGAAATCAGCGGATTAGGACTTTTGGAAATTGAAACTGTCATGGAAAGAGGAAAAGTTACGACTCAATATGAAAATACAATAAAAAATGCTAGTGGAATTTTAGAGGGAATTGGTGAAATAAAAGTGAAGGGATACGAAATTCATCAAGGTTACAGTTATCCAATAGAAGAAAAAAATTCTGAAAATAAAGAAATGTCAGAGGATAGCATAAAATGTATTTTTGGTGATGAAAAAATAAAAGGAATTGTGAAGGATAATATAATTGGAACATATTTGCATGGAATTTTTGACAATTCAGAATTTACAAATTATTTGTTGAATGCAATTAGACGGAAAAAAAGGTGTCGATGAATTAAGCGAAAAATTTTAGTTTTGCAGAGTATAAAAAAATAATGAATATAATAAATTAGCGAAGATTTTTGCGAGAAAATTTAGATATAAAAAAATATATGAAATAATGGACGGTGAGTAATTATGAGCTTATTATCAAAAAAATTTTTATTGCATATATTTTTAGACTTAATTTTTTTGGTGATCCGATAAATGTAACGCATCCAGTACAGATTATTGGGAAATTGATAGATTTTTTTAGAAAAAAATTATATATCAAAAAGGCAGAAGAAACGGAAGAATTTAGTGCTGAAGAGAAAAAAATAGGAAAAGATAAAAAGTAATAAGACTTCAAAAAAATATTTCTCAAGAAATAAAAAAACACAATTTTTTTGGAATGGAATGTTAATGAATATTTGCGTGATTTTTTTGTTACGTTTATAACAATGTTAATTTTAGAAAAAAATTAAGTCAAAAAAATATAATTTTTTACATTTTTTTGAAATTTACTTAATGTATACGATTTTTTTCTATAAATTCTTTAGCAAGAGAAGGGAAAAAGGTTTATAAAATTTTGCAAAAGGGAAATTTAGAAATTGCTAGAAAAGAGCTATCTTACTTGGTTTCGCGTGATACTGAGAAAATGGATAAAATAATGATAATTAGAAGCACGATGGAAACAATTTCAGAAAATACAGTCGACGGAATAATTGCTCCAATGTTTTACATGTTTATCGGGGGCCTACCACTTGCAATGACCTACAAAGCAATAAATACAATGGATTCAATGGTGGGATACAAAAAAATGAAAAAAATATGGATTTTGGAAAATTTTTCAGCGAAAATTGATGATGTTGCTAATTTTATTCCCGCTAGAATAACAGGAATTTTAATAATTATTTCAAGTTTCCTTCTAGGATTCGATTACAAAAATGCAAAAATATTTTTTTCAGAGATAGAAAAAAATCATAGTAGCCCAAATTCTGCACACTCAGAAGCTAGTGTAGCTGGGGCCTTAGGAGTCCAATTTGGAGGAAAAAGTTTCCTATTTTTGGAAAAAGAAGTAGTAAAACCAACAATCGGTGATAAAAAGGAATTTAGAACAGAAGACATTAGAAAAAAATATTAGAATAATGTACGTCACAAGTTTTGTCGGATTAGTAATTTTTTTCATTAATAAGATTTATTATTTTTTTAAAAATTTTTATAGAATTAAAAAAACTTAATTTAAGATTGTGGAACAAAAAAATATAAAAAAATTGACAGAAATTATTCTCTCAAAAAAAGAAAGGAGATACTTAAATTTATGAATATCGACATAATCAGAATAATTGCTTTAACCTTCATCGTAATGTTGCACACCCTAAATCGTCAATATGGACTTGATGTTTGGATGGCAGGATATTCAGTTATCTCAATTGGAGTAACCCTTTTTATCATGATAAGCGGTTATTTATTACTCGATAAAGTCGAAACTACAAAAGATTTTTTCAAAAAAAGGTTGATGGGAATAATCCCCCTATTTATCGCATTTAATATAATCTATATTTTTATGTATAAATTTTCATTAATAAAAAATAATGGAAAGAGTCTTTCAGCCCCGCATTTTTGGTACATTTACATGATTTTAGGATTGTACCTTTTAACGCCATGGTTGAGAAAAGTACTAAAATATGCAGAAAAGGAAACTTTTTTTGTAATAATCTTATGGTTTTTTTATGTAATATTTTTAAATCCATATTTAAGATTTTTTTCATTTAAAAGGAATTCCGTTTTTCCAATTTTTCCAATCGTAGGATTTTTTTGGATATTACTTAATCGGATACTACTTCAAGAAATACAAAGAAAAAAATTTCTAAAAATATCGATATTTTTACACTTTAGGAATATATTTTTTTCGGATTTTTTTAATAAGTTTTTTTCAACAAAATATATTTTTAAAACACAACAGGAAAAACAAATATCCGATTTTTTTGATAAAAAAATTCCCTAGGAACTTTTTTTCATGACAATATCATTTTTTTGGATTTTTGGCTAAAATTTAAGTTTAAAGAACGAAAAAAAGTATAAAAAAACTATTTCAGACGCAACATATTTTTGCATATTTAGTCCATTTAATTGTTTTTAGATTATGTAATAAGAATAAGCGATGAAATGATTTTTTTAAGTCTATTGCAACAATTGTTATAAGTCTTTTAGCAGGAATAATTTACAACAATATTAAAATTCTATTTCATAAAAAAACATTAAAAAAACTTGTAAAAAAATAAAGAAAGGAGATGTGAGATGAATAAAGAAAAAAACAGATTTTCACGGAGGAAACATATACAAAATTTTTTTAGAGAAAAAAATATAGATAAAATCTTAGATTACAGCTCAAACATAAATCCTTACGGATTACCAGAAAATTTAAAAAAAGAAATTTTTTTGAAAAAAATTATTTGTTTTGGAAAGATATCCAGACCCAGATTATATCGAACTTAGAGAAAAAAATAGCAGAAAAAAATAATTTGAATATAGAAAATATAATTGTTGGAAATGGAGCTACAGAAATAATTTTTTTCTTTTTATGAAAATATTATCTCCAAAAAAAGTTTTTAATAATATCTCCAACTTTTTGGAGAGTACGAAAGAGCAATCAAAGCCTCAACATTAGCTAATAATAGCCTTGAAATAAATTATTTTGAATTAAAAAGAAGCAGAAAAATTTTTGTTTTTAAATATCAAGAATCTTGAAACAGAATTAGAAAATAACTATGATTTATTAATTTTTATGTAATCCAAACAATCCAACGGGACAATTTTTTAAAATTAAAAAAATTAGAAGAGATTTTTAAAAAAATTTGCGAACAAAAAAATACAAAAATTATTCGTAGACGAAGCCTTCGTAGAATTTGTAGAAGATTGGGAAAAATGAAAGCATAATAAATTCCAAAGAAAATAAAGAAAAATTTATTCGTAATTCGAGCTTTCACAAAATTTTTTTCGCAATTCCAGGCTTAAGATTAGGCTATGGAATTTGTTTCAATAAGAATTTGTTAAAGAAAATGCTAGAAAAAAAGAACCATGGAGCGTAAATAATATAGCAGATTTAGCCGGACAAACTGTTTTTAGATGATGAAAATTATATTCAAAAAAACAAAAAGAATGGATAAAAGATCAAAAAAATACATGTATGAAAAATTTAAATAAAATCGAAGGTTTAAGAGCCTATAAAACAGAAGTAAACTTTATTCTTTTTAAAAAAATTGAAGATAATTTGTTAGAAAAAAAGGTTTAGATGTAAAAAAATCTAAGAAAAAAATGTTAGAAAAAAAGGCATTTTTAATTCGTGATGCATCAAATTTTATTTATTTGGATAAACATTATTTTTAGATTGGCAATAAAAAGACAAACTAAACAATGAAAAAAAGTAATAGAATCTTTATCATCTATTTTTAAAAAAATTATAATAAATAACAACATTTGATTTAATTGGCAAATATTGTCCAAAATGTAAGGTTTTAGAGCCTTGTGTACTATTAGGTTTAATTTGTTATATTTTACAAAATATATGTTTTTTAGAAAAATATTGTATTGTATAATCAAATGTAAAAAAATCAAAAAAAAATAAAAAAAGTAGTTGACAAATATTTTTTTTTTTGATATAATACCTCTTGTCGATACGAAAATGTATCTTGTACAATAAACAAATAAATAGAAGAAGCATATACCATGAAAGATGTGATAAATAAGGACTTTTAAATAAAAAGTTCCTGTCAATAAGACTTTAAAAGGTGAAAATAAATATTGAATGAAGAGTTTGATCCTGGCTCAGGATGAACGCTGACAGAATGCTTAACACATGCAAGTCAATGGGGAAACGGTGCTTGCACCGCGATAACCATGGCGGACGGGTGAGTAACGCGTAAAGAACTTGCCTCTTAGTCTGGGATAACAGATGGAAACGACTGATAAGACTAGATATTATTAAAGCTTCGCATGAAGCTTTAATGAAAAGAGATGCTAAGAGAGAGCTTTGCGTCCTATTAGTTAGTTGGTGAGGTAACGGCTCACCAAGACGAAGATAGGTAGCCGGTCTGAGAGGATGAACGGCCACAAGGGGACTGAGATACGGCCCTTACTCTTACGGGAGGCAGCAGTGGGGAATATTGGACAATGGAGGAGACTCTGATCCAGCAATTCTGTGTGCACGAAGACGGTTTTCGGATTGTAAAGTGCTTTCAGCAGGGAAGAAGAAAGTGACGGTACCTGCAGAAGAAGCGACGGCTAAATACGTGCCAGCAGCCGCGGTAATACGTATGTCGCGAGCGTTATCCGGAATTATTGGGCATAAAGGGCATCTAGGCGGATATACAAGTCAGGGGTGAAAACTTAGGGCTCAACTCAAAGCTTGCCTTTGAAACTGTATATCTAGAGTGCTGGAGAGGTGGACGGAACTACACGAGTAGAGGTGAAATTCGTAGATATGTGTAGGAATGCCGATGATGAAGATAGTCCACTGGACAGCAACTGACGCTGAAGTGCGAAAGCTAGGGGAGCAAACAGGATTAGATACCCTGGTAGTCCTAGCTGTAAACGATGATTACTGGGTGTGGGCATGAAGAGTGTCTGTGCCGAAGCTAATGCGATAAGTAATCCGCCTGGGGAGTACGACCGCAAGGTTGAAACTCAAAGGAATTGACGGGGACCCGCACAAGCGGTGGAGCATGTGGTTTAATTCGACGCAACGCGAGGAACCTTACCAGATCTTGACATCCTACGTAGGCCTGTGAGAACAGGCCGTGCCTTCGGGAACGTAGAGACAGGTGGTGCATGGCTGTCGACAGCTCGTGTCGTGAGATGTTGGGTTAAGTCCCGCAACGAGCGCAACCCCTATAGTTAGTTACCATCATTAAGTTGGGGACTCTAACTAGACTGCCTGCGAAGAGCAGGAGGAAGGTGGGGATGACGTCAAGTCATCATGCCCCTTATGATCTGGGCTACACACGTGCTACAATGGTTGGTACAAAGAGGAGCAAAACGGTGACGTGGAGCAAAACTAAAAAGCCAATCTAAGTTCGGATTGAAGTCTGCAACTCGACTTCATGAAGTTGGAATCGCTAGTAATCGCAAATCAGCAATGTTGCGGTGAATACGTTCTCGGGTCTTGTACACACCGCCCGTCACACCACGAGAGTTGTTTGCACCTGGAGTTACTGGTTCAACCGTAAGGAGGAAGGTACCTAAGGTGTGGATAGTGATTGGGGTGAAGTCGTAACAAGGTATCCGTACCGGAAGGTGCGGATGGATCACCTCCTTTCTAAGGAGTATATAAATACTAAATCTGTTTGGATTATGTTTCTTCTAGCATAAGGACAATGGGAAATGAATAGTAGGTAAAAAGATTACAATGAAAACAGGAAAACTGTTAGAGTTAGAATAAAAAGCTATTAAGGGCACACGGAGGATGCCTAGGCAACAAAAGCCGATGAAGGACGTGATAAGCTGCGAAAAGCTTGGTGGAGGTGCACATAACCTTTGATGCCAAGATGTCCGAATGGGAAAACCTATATGTGTAAATCGCATATACGAAAGAGGTAAGTCCGTGAACTGAAACATCTAAGTAACGGGAGGAAAAGAAAGTAAAAACGATTCTCTAAGTAGCGGCGAGCGAACGGAGAGCAGCCTAAACCATATACATGTAAGTTGGCGACGTTGTGTATATGGGGTAGAGGGACTTTAATAGACTAATAGCCATAAAGTCATTTTACTAGTAGAGTAAGTGGAACACAGCTGGGAAGCTGGACCAAAGAAGGTGATAGTCCTGTAGAACATAAAACTATTAGTGAAACTTAAAGCACCCGAGTAGCATCAAGCACGAGGAATTTGGTGTGAATCAGCGTGGACCATATCACGTAAGGCTAAATACTTTTGTTGACCGATAGAGAAGAGTACCGTGAGGGAAAGGTGAAAAGAACCCTGAGTAAGGGAGTGAAATAGAATTTGAAACCGTGTGCTTACAAACGGTAGGAGCTCGCAAGAGTGACTGCGTGGATTTTGGTTAATCATCCTGCGAGTTATGATATATGGCAAGGTTAAAAAGAATGGAGCCGAAGGGAAACCGAGTCTTAATAGGGCGATAAGTCGTATGTCATAGACGCGAAACCCTAGTGATCTAGGCCTGTCCAGGTTGAAGCTAAGGTAAGACTTAGTGGAGGACCGAACTCACCGCCGTTGAAAAGTTGGGAGATGAGATAGGTCTAGGGGTGAAAAGCCAATCGAACTAGGAGATAGCTCGTTCTCTCCGAAATGCATTTAGGTGCGACTTTAATTTTTAAGATATGTGGGGGTAGAGCACTGTATGATCTAGGGGGCGTATTGCTTACCGAAATCAAGCAAACTACGAATACCATATATTAATGATTAGGAGTGAGTCTATGGATGATAAGGTCCGTGGACAAAAGGGGAACAGCCCAGACCACCAGCTAAGGTCCCTAATTATGTCTAAGTGGGAAAGGAGGTGGATATTCACAGACAACCAGGAGGTTGGCTTAGAAGCAGCCATACCTTAAAAGAGTGCGTAATAGCTCACTGGTCGAGAGTATCTGCGCCGAAGATGTAACGGGGCTAAGACATAAACCGAAGCTGTGGAAGATGCTTTCGCATCTTGGTAGGAGAGCGTTCTGTAAGCCGATGAAGGCTGGCTGTAAGGCCTGCTGGAGGTATCAGAAGTGAGAATGCAGGAATGAGTAGCGAGAAGGCGGGTGAGAATCCCGCCGGCCGGAAGTCCAAGGTTTCCAGGGGAAGGTTTGTCCGCCCTGGGGAAGTCGGGACCTAAGCCGAGGCTAAGTAGCGTAGGCGAATGGAAAATAGGTTAATATTCCTATACCACTTAATTAACGTTATTACTGATGGAGTGACGCAGGAAGGTATGTGAGAAGGCTGACGGTTTAGCCTTTCTAAGGAAATAGCGTGAGCATATAGGCAAATCCGTATGCTTAAACGTGAGAACTGATGGGTAAGCACCTCTTGGTGTAAGTCACAAATCCTACACTGCCAAGAAAAACTTCTAAGGAGGAAATTAAGTGCCCGTACTGTAAACCGACACAGGTGGACAGAGTGAGAAACTTAAGGCCGACAGGCTAACTCTAGCTAAGGAACTCTGCAAAATAGCCCCGTAACTTCGGGAGAAGGGGTGCCTATATTACTTGAGAAGAGAAACACTTCAAGGGGAAATAGGTCGCAGTGAAGAGTCTCAAGCAACTGTTTACCAAAAACACAGGTCTATGCTAAGCTGAAAGGCGACGTATATGGGCTGACACCTGCCCAGTGCCGGAAGGTTAAGAGGAGGATTGAGAGATCCGAATTGAAGCCCCGGTGAACGGCGGCCGTAACTATAACGGTCCTAAGGTAGCGAAATTCCTTGTCGGGTAAGTTCCGACCTGCACGAATGGTGAAATGATTTGAGAGCTGTCTTGGCTGGAGGCCTGGTGAAGTTGTAATGTCGGTGAAGATACCGACTACCTGCAGTAGGACGGAAAGACCCCGTGGAGCTTTACTGTAGCTTGGCATTGGGTTTTGGCAATGTGTGTATAGGATAGTTGGGAGACTATGAAGTAATGGCGTCAGTTGTTACAGAGTCGCTGTTGGAATACCAACCATATGTTGTTGAAATTCTAATCTGGTATCGGAGACAGTGCTAGGTGGGCAGTTTGACTGGGGCGGTCGCCTCCAAAAGAGTAACGGAGGCGTTCAAAGGTTCCCCTCGGGGTTGGATGGAAATCAACCCTAAGAGTGCAAACGCATAAGGGAGCTTGACTGCGAGACTGACGGGTCGAGCAGGTACGAAAAGTAGGAGTTAGTGATCCGGTGGTTCCAAATGGAAGGGCCATCGCTCAACGGATAAAAAGCTACCCCTGGGGATAACAGGCTGATACTTCCCAAGAGTCCATATCGACGGAAGTGTTTGGCACCTCGATGTCGGCTCGTCTCATCCTGGGGCTGGAGAAGGTCCCAAGGGTTGGGCTGTTCGCCCATTAAAGAGGCACGCGAGCTGGGTTCAGAACGTCGTGAGACAGTTCGGTCCCTATCCACTGCAGGCGCTAGAATATTGAAAAGATCTGTCCTTAGTACGAGAGGACCGGGATGGACAAACCTCTGATGTATCAGTTGTCACGCCAGTGGCATGGCTGAGTAGTCACGTTTGGAAGGGATAATCGCTGAAAAGCATCTAAGTGAGAAGCCCACTTTGAGATGAGTGTTCTTTTAGTATCCATCGAGAACAGATGGTGATAGGCTGGAGGTGTAAGTATAGAGATATATTTAGCTGACCAGTACTAATATTACGAAAGCTTTTAATTATTCTTTTTACCGTACTATTTATTTCTCATTGTCTTTATTAAATCTTAAGTTTGGTGACAATAGCGACAGGGATACACCTGGTTACATTTCGAACCCAGTAGTTAAGTCTGTTTACGCCGAAGATACTTAGAGCTGTCTAGGGAAAAATAGGAAATTGCCAAACTTTTTTTAATATATATTCTTATTAAAAAAGAGTGTCTCCGTAGCTCAGCTGGTTAGAGCATCTGACTGTTAATCAGAGGGTCGTTGGTTCGAGTCCAACCGGGGACGCCATTTTTTTTATTTGATAAGAAATGTTGTGAAAAATGGAGTTGATAAATATTATATTTTGTGGTAAAATTTTTATATTTTGAAGATTAGAACTTTTTGGGGGTTATAGAATTGGGAGGAGTTGTTATGAGAAATACTAAGTGGAATGTGAAAAGTATACCTAGTAATAGAGAAATTGTAGGGGGAAATTTAAATGTTGATTATGACATCTTGAAAATTCTTTATTCACGTGGGATAAGGGAAGAAGATGATGTTCGAAAATTTTTAAATCCAAAGCTTGAAAATATACAAGATCCTTACGGGTTATTTGATATGGAGAAGACGGTTTTAGAGATTGAGAACGCGATTAGAGAGAATAAAAATATTTGGATTTATGGGGATTATGATGTTGATGGGATAACTTCGACGTCAGTTCTTTATTTGGCTTTGAAGGAATTAGGAGCTGAGAATGTGAATTATTATATTCCTATTAGAGATGAGGGGTATGGATTAAATAATGAGGCATTAAAGAAAATTAAAGAATCGGGAGCAGATCTAGTTATAACAGTGGATTGTGGGATAACGTCATTTCCAGAAATAGAATTTGCAAATTCTATTGGGTTGCCAATTATTATTACGGATCATCATAATTTACATGGGAATAAAGTTCCTGATGCAGTTGCAGTTGTGAATCCTAAAAGAAAAGAAAACAAATTTACGTTTCCGTCTTTAGCAGGAGTGGGGACGATTTTTATGGTTGTTTTATGCTTGTTTGAAAGGGCTGGAGAAAAAGAAAAGGCTTATGAATACATAGATTTAGTGGCAATAGGGACAGTAGCGGATATTGTTCCGTTATTAGAGGAAAATCGAATTTTAACTAAATTTGGATTGGAAAAATTGTTACATTCTAAAAATAAAGGTTTGAACTATTTGTTGTATAAATTATTTTTTAGTGGGAATAAGGATCAGAAGGAGAGTAAAACAGAGTATACTACATATGATGTAGGATTTATTATTGCGCCAGTTTTTAATGCAGCTGGGAGATTAAAAGATGCAAAAATGGTTGTAAAATTGCTGATTTCTGATAATAGTCGTGAGATTGAAGTTATTGTACAAGAATTGATTGATAAAAATTTTGAGAGAAAAGATTTGCAAAATAATATAGTTGAAATGGTTGAAAAGAATATTGAAGATAAGAATTTAAAAGAAGATTATATTATTGTGGATGGGGATCCAGGATATCATCATGGTGTAATTGGAATTGCTGCTTCAAAGATTGTCGATAAATATAACAAGCCGACAATAATTATGGAAATTAAGGAGGATCAAGGGTTAGCTGTAGGGTCATGTAGAAGTATTGGAAATTTTAACATTTTGGAGGCGTTACAGTCAATGCCAGAATTGTTTTTGAAATTTGGTGGGCATTCAGGTGCAGCGGGATTTACGTTACCTATAAAGAATATTGAATTATTACGAAAAAAAATTAATAGTTATGCAAAGAATATTTTGAAGGAAGAGGATTTTGTTAAGATAATAGAAATTGATAAGCAAATTCCTGTTCAAAAAATATCATATGAGTTTTTTCAGTTGATAGATTTATTGAAACCGTTTGGTTTTGGGAATCCGACGCCAACATTTTTGACAAAGAGTGTTTTTTTTGAGAATATTAAATTTATTGGTGAGAATAAAAAAATCATATTATGTTTGATGTTCAGCAAAAGGGTTATACGAGTAGAAATGCTGTTTGGTTTAATTCAGAGAATTTTTTTAAAGAGTTGAGTGAAGGGTTAATTTATGATATTGTTTATAAAATAAAAAAATGAATTGTATCAAGATAGATATTATACAAAAAGTTTATATTGAGGATGTGAAACACTCAAAAATTAATAGATGATAGACTTATTTACTATTATTCGCTTTTTTACGACTTCTTTTTCCGATGAGATCAGTATTTTATACAAATATTGATGTTAGTGATGAAAGTAAAAGTGAAATTAGTATGAAAACAGAAGTTGATCAAATTTCGTTATTTCAAGGGAAAAAAATTTATAGGACGTTTAGATTATAATATCTCAAAAATTATTGATGCAGTTGAAAGAATACTACAATTGGAATTTTTTTCTGTGGAAATTGAAAAAAATAAAACGTACAACAACTCATAATATTATTTTTTTATTACAATAAAAAAAGGGACTATTCGTTTAAGTGTTATGAAGTTAAGGATGTTGGGATTTTTTTAATAAGATTAAATCATTTTTTTATTGGGAAAAATTGGAATATAATTCTTTTACAAAAAAATGTTAGCAGAATTTTTTTAGGAATGATAAAAAAATTTGATAATTGAAAATGATTTTACAGATTCTAATTCAGTAAAAATTAAATAGAAAAAAACAAAAAAATTTATCTTCTGTAATAAAAATATTTTTGACAGTAGGGATGTTTTATAAAAACAAAGTTGGATAAAAAAAGTCAAATTGTTGTTACAGAAGAAAATGAGAAAAATATTTGCAACTCCATTGTTTAAAGATTATTTTGATATTAATAATAATGTTGAAGATGTGAGAGAATATCCATTTACTGTATTTTTATGAATTTGATGAAAATGAAGTTTTAGATTTGTTTTTCTGATGAATTAAAAAAACGAAAATGAAGTTGAAGATAAAAAAATACAAATTTAGAAGGAAAGAATTTGGAAATAAAAAAATGCAAGTTCTGGAGTTGTTAGTGAAGACGTAGGATTGAAAGTTACTGAAGATGGGGGAGCTACAGAAAATTTTGTAGGAACTCGTGATAATAGGGAAAAAGAAAAACTCAGAAGACTTTAAAAATGAATGGGAAAATAAATTTTGTATAATTACAAATAAAAAAACAGATTTGGATGAAAAAGTTATTGAAAAAGTATCGTTTGAAAATTTTTAGATTTTTAAAAAGTAAAAAAAGTCTGAAAGAATTGTTTATTTGTCAGATTTGACGAATGAAGAACGAAAAAGGATTGAAAAAAATATTTATGTTAAATATTTGCCAATTGAGGAAAAAAATTAGGTTGAAAAAAAGTTTTGGAGGAAACGTCTGAAACTATTTATTGTGATAATTCTATTGAGGAAATATTGTAATTTTTAAGGGAAAAATTATTTTTATAAAAAAATGTTGTAAATACGTCATAAGTTTTTTTGTTGATAAAATGTAGAAATGGTGGCGTATTTTTTTATTTGTACAGTAAAAATTTCTTTTGAAATCAAATGTAAAAAGTTATGGTTATTCACTATTTTGCTCTGTCCTAGAAAAAAATAAATGTTTGACAAAAAAAGAAAAAAAAGGTATACAATAAGATTGTAAATACAAAAAAACTTGAGGGCAGGGTGAAATTCCCGACCGGTGGTATAGTCCACGAGCGCAAATATGATTATTTTGCAAGCACGAACTGGTGGGATTCCAGTACCGATAGTAGAGTCTAGATGAAAGAAGTTAATATAAAAAAAATATTTTGATCTAAATTTAATTTTTAATTTATTGATTTTTGAGAATAAGTTTGTAAAAAGTTATTTTTAGAAATTTTTGAGTTATACTACAGAAAAATTAAAAATATTTAGATTTTTTTGTAAATGGTATTAAGAAAAAAATATTTTTTTATTAATAGTGAATGTTCTGGGTTTTAGAAATCCAGTTTTTTTGAATTTAACAACTTTTTGATAAGTGAAAAATTTTTGATGGGAAATAAGAAAAAAATGAATATTAAAATAATTTAGGAGGAATAAAAATGAGAACGTTAGAAGGAAAATTTAATGGAAAAGGTTTAAGAATAGGAATTGTTGCAGGGAGATTTAATGAGTTTATTACTTCAAAATTAGTAGGTGGAGCAGTAGATGTATTGAAAAGAAATGATGTAAATGATGAAGATATCGATATTGCTTGGGTTCCAGGAGCTTTTGAAATACCTTTAATTACTAAAAAAATGGCTGAATCAAAAAAATATGATGCGATTTTGACTTTAGGAGCTGTTATAAAAGGTGCAACACCTCATTTTGATTATGTTTGTGCAGAAGTTTCTAAAGGAGTGGCTCAAATTTCATTGCAAACAGGATTGCCTGTGATGTTTGGTGTGTTGACTACGAATAATATTGAAGAAGCAATTGAGAGAGCAGGAACAAAAGCAGGAAATAAAGGTGCTGACGTTGCATTTGGTGCGTTGGAAATGATTGATTTGATAAAAAATATTGGATAATTTCAGAATAAATATTTGATATTTTCTAAGATTAAGTTTTAAAAGTTTAGAAAAATTAATAAAATAAAGGGAAAATAAAATGGAAGAAAATATTGATGAAAAATATATGCGAATGGCAATTGAACTTGCGAAAAAAGGTGCGGGTGCGGTAAATCCTAATCCAATGGTTGGAGCTGTTGTGGTAAAAAACGAAGAAGTGATTGGGAAAGGATATCATAAGTTTTTTGGTGGACCTCATGCTGAAGTTTATGCGTTGGAAGAGGCTGGAGAAGATGCTCATGGAGCTACGATTTATGTGACTTTAGAGCCGTGTTCGCATTATGGGAAAACACCGCCTTGTGCGAAAAAAATAATAGATATGGGAATAAAAAAATGTTTTATTGGATCTAGTGATCCGAATCCAAAAGTAGCTGGAAAAGGTGTGGCGATGCTAAAGGAAGCAGGAATTGAAGTCGTGGAAAATGTATTAAAAGAAGAATGTGATGAGGTGAATCAAGTTTTCTTCAAATATATAAAAACAAAAATTCCTTATTTGTTTGTGAAATGTGGGATAACATTAGATGGGAAAATAGCTTTGTCAAATGGGATTTCAAAATGGATAACAAATAGTATCGCTAGAGAGAAAGTTCAGTATTATCGAAATAAATTTATGGGAATAATGGTTGGGATAAATACGGTTCTCGTGGATGATCCAAGTTTAACAGCGAGAATTGAAAATGGTGTAGATCCTTTTAGAATCATTGTTGATCCACATTTAAAGATTGATGAAAAATTTTAAGGTTGTGAAAAAAATAATGAGGACGAAAAAAACAGTGATTATTACTTCACAAAAAAATCAATTTATTGAAAATATTGAAAAAAATCTAAAAAAATACTGAGATTCAAATAAAACAGAAAAGATTATGTGATGAAAAACAAAATAAAAATTTATTTTTTTATTGAAGGTGAAAAAAATTTTTCTTTTGAAAAAAATGCTTGAAGAGATTGGGAAAATAGGAATTGACAGTGTTTTGCTAGAAGGTGGAGAAAGCCTTATTTCACTTGCATTTAAAGAAAATGTGATTGATGGTGGAGAAATTTTCATTGCAAATAAAATTTTAGGTGATAGTAGTGCAAAACCTTTTATTTCTGGATTTGTGAGAGAAAAAATGGACGAGGCTATTCAATTGACAAATGTGAAAAATAATATTTATGGCGAAAATGTAGGAATGGAGTTTTATTTCAAGAAATATAATGAAATGGGATAAGATTAGGAGAAAATATGTTTACAGGTTTAGTCGAAGAAATGGGAAAAGTCGTGAATATTTCTAAGAAGGCGACGGGTTTAGGAATAACGATAAAAGGTGACAAGGTTGTTGAAAAGGCAAAAATTGGAGATAGTATAGCGGTAAATGGAGTTTGTTTGACGGTTACGGAAATTAGTGGAAATACTTTTACGGCAGATGTGATGTATGAAACAATTGAAAGAAGTGGATTGAAGAGAATAACTGTTGGAGAAGCGGTAAATCTTGAAAAATCATTGACTTTGATGACGTTTTTAGGTGGACATTTAGTAATGGGAGATGTCGATAGTGAAGCGAAGATTATTTCAATTGTGCCAAAGGGAATTGCTAAATTGTATAAGTTTCAGTTGGAGGAAAAGCATAGACAGAATATTAAATATGTGGTTGAGAAAGGGAGAGTTACGATAGATGGAGCTAGTCTTACTGTAATTGATGTGGACGATGATTTGGGAGCTTTTTCGGTCTCGTTGATTCCGCATACTTTGGAAAATATTACGCTTGGGAAGAAAAAAATAGGAGATTTCGTTAATATTGAAACTGATTTGTTTGGAAAATATGTAGAAAAAATCTTGAAGTTTAATAATTTTGAAAATAATGATAATGAGAAAAAATCAAAATTGACAATGGAATTTTTGCAAAAGAATGGATTTTAGTGAATATTAATTAGAAAGGAGCAGAAAGATGGAGAGAAAATTTAATACAGTAAAAGAAGCATTGGAAGATTTGAAGATTGGGAAACCAGTTGTTGTTGTGGATGATGAAGATAGAGAAAATGAGGGAGATTTGGTGCTACCAGCACAAGTTGCTACTTATGAATGGTTAAATTTTATTATAAATCAAGCGAGAGGTTTGATGTGTGTGCCTGTTTCAGTGGAGGTTGCACAAAGATTGCAATTGGATCCGATGACTGCTAGAAATACTGATCATCATGGAACAGCATTTACGATTTCTGTAGATGCGGCAGAGGGTACGACAACTGGGATTTCGACAGGTGATAGATTGAAAACCGTTTGGATTTGGCAGATCCGACTAAAAAAGCTGAAGATTTTTTGAGACCAGGTCATATGTTTCCGTTAATAGCAAAAAAAGGTGGAGTGCTTGAAAGAAGAGGACATACTGAAGCATCAGTTGATTTAGCAAAACTTTGCGGATTTGAACCAGTTGGAGTTATTATGGAAATCTTGAATCAAGATGGAACAATGGCTAGAAGAGATGATTTATTTGAATTTTGTGAAGAACATGATTTGAAAATAATTACAGTTGATGAATTGATTTTGTACAGAAAAAAAAACGAAAAATTAGTTAAAAATGAGGCGGATGTTAGAATTCCTACGAAATTTGGGGAATTTGAGTTCGTTGGTTACAGTGATCAAATTGAGAATAAAGAATATTTAGCAATTATAAAAGGGGATGTTAGAGGTAAGGAAAATGTGACTGTGAGACTTCATTCAGAATGTTTGACGGGAGATGTTTTCGGTTCTAAAAGATGTGATTGTCAAGATCAGTTACATAAATCGTTGCATGAAATTGAAAACAAAGGAGAAGGTTTGGTAATTTATTTGAGACAAGAAGGTAGAGGAATTGGGATTTTGAATAAATTGAAAGCGTATAAACTTCAAGATCAAGGTTATGATACTGTGGAAGCTAATCACAAATTAGGATTTGAAGATGATTTGAGAGATTATGCTGTGGCAGCTCAGATTATAAAAGATCTAAATATTAAATCAATTTCCTTAATGACAAATAATCCATCTAAAATCAAGGGATTGGAAACTTATGGAATCAAAGTTGTAGATAGAGAAGAAATTGAAATTCCAGCAAATGATGTTGATGAGAAATATTTGAAGACAAAAAAAGAAAAAATGGGACATTTGTTGAAACAGAAATTATAAAAATGTAAAAAGAACTGATTTTTATTGAAATAAAAAGTTAGTTCTTTTTTTATTTTTCAGTAGGATATGTTAATTCAAGGATATAATTAGTAGTTTGAAAAAAATTCAAATGAAATTTTTTTCTGGTTTTTGAAAATGAAATAAATGTGATATAATGAGAATATAAAGAGAAATTTGATGAAGAAAATTTTAAAAGGAAAAGAGGAATGAGAAAATGTATGATACATTAAAAGATAGATTTTTGAGATATGTGAAATTTGAGACTAGATCGGATGAGAAAAGTGAAACTATTCCATCGACACCGACACAACTTGAGTTTGCGAAGATTCTTGCGAAGGAATTGGAAGAGATTGGGATGGAAAATGTGTATGTGAATGATGCTTGTTTTGTGAATGCGACATTGCCTGGAAATGTTGATAAAGATGTGCCTGTGATTGGATTTATTGCACATATGGATACTGCAGATTTTAATGCGACTAATGTTAATCCGAAAATTGTGGAAAATTATGATGGGGAAGATATTGTGTTGAATGAGGCAAAAGATATTGTGTTGTCAGTTGAAGAGTTTCCTAATTTGAAAAATTATGTGGGGAAAACGGTGATTACTACTGATGGGACTACGCTTTTGGGGGCTGACGATAAAGCTGGAATTGTGGAAATTGTTGAAGCGATGAAGTATTTGATTGAGCATCCAGAAATTAAGCACGGGACTGTAAAAGTGGCATTTGGGCCTGATGAGGAAATTGGTCGTGGTGCAGATAATTTTAATGTGGAAGAATTTGGTGCTGATTTTGCGTATACGATGGATGGAGGACCTGTTGGAGAGCTTGAATATGAGAGTTTTAATGCAGCTGGAGCGGTTTTCAAGATAAAAGGTAAGAGCGTACATCCTGGAACAGCAAAGGGAAAATTAATAAATGCAAGTTTGATTGCAGAAGAGATTGTGAATAGTTTTCCAGCTGATGAAGTGCCTGAAAAAACAGAAGGATATGAAGGATTCTATTTCCTTGATAAAATTAATTCGAATTGTGAAGAAGCAGAATTGTCGTATATTTTGAGGGATCACGATAGAGAAAAATTTGAAGCGAAGAAAAAATTTGCAGCAAATGTTGCGAAAAAAATTAATGAAAAATATGGAAAAGAATTGGTAAGTGTTGAGATAAAAGACCAATATTACAACATGGGCGAAATAATTAAAGATCATATGAATGTAGTGGAAATCGCTAAAAAAGCAATGGAAAATTTGGGAATAAAACCAGTAATTGAGCCAATTCGTGGTGGAACAGACGGTTCTAAAATTTCATTTATGGGACTTCCTACGCCAAATATTTTTGCAGGTGGAGAAAATTTTCATGGAAAATATGAATTTGTTGCACTTGAAAGCATGATTTTGGCAACTGATGTGATTGTGGAAATTGTGAAGTTGAATGGAAAAGGGAAATAATAAATGAGGAAAGCACTAGCAAAAACGTATATATATGAATTAATTTTTTTGTGTATTTATTTAATAGCTATGGATAAACTTTTGGAAATTTTTTTGAAGAAAAATTTATTTTAGGAGTTTTCATAATTTTAATAATAAATGTAGTGGTGTTTTTTTATTTGATAATTTATTTGATAATTTTATTGAGATCGCAATATTATGTGTATAAATTGAATCTTTCAAAAAAAGTATTGTGATGGAGAAAAAAACTATATAAGATGAAAAAAAATTAATATTATAAAAGATATTCACAGAATTAATTTGTCAGCTTATTATAGGTTATTAAATAAAGAGGAAGAAGCTTTGAGATATTTGAATGAAGTGAGAATAAGCAGGGTTACATTGCCAATAGTGAGATATTGTTATTATATGAATTTAGCAGAATACAAATATTACAATGGAAAAAAAGAAGAAGCTAGAAAAAAATACTTGATGAGAATATTAAGAAAGAATCTAGCAAAAAAACTTATTAGAAATTTTTTTAGATTATGGAGATAATCCCGAACAAAAAGGTTGTTGAACTTGAAAAAAATATTACCAAAACAGAAAAAAATAGATTGTATAAACTGCAAGTGGAGAATGCTTTAGCAATAACATACGAAGAAATTGGAGATTTTGAAAAAGCAATGGAATTTTATAAGAAAGTGGCTGAAAAGGAAAGTGAAATTTATTTTATTAAAGTTGTGAAAGAAAAAGTTTTGGAGTTAAGTTTAAAGAATAAAGAAATTTAGCAGGAAAGGATATGAGATGAAATGTTTGATTTAGCAGGTGAAGTTGCTCTTGTTACAGGAGGAGCAAAAGGAATTGGAAAAGGAATTGCGAAAGCATTGAAACAGGCTAGAGCGAAGGTTATTATTGGAGATATCGATAAGGAAAATGGGAAGATGACAGCAAATGAGCTGGATGGAGATTTTTATTATCTTGATGTTACAAATAAAGAGCAAGTGCAAGAAGTTGTTCAGAATATTTGTGAAAAATATGGAAAATTGAGTATTCTTTGTTCAAATGCAGGGATTTTTCCACAAGTGGCTATTGAAGATATGACAGAAGAAGATTGGGATAAGGTTCAGAATATAAATGTAAAAGGAGCTTTTTTGGTAATACAAGCGACATTGAAACATATGAAAAAACAAAATTATGGACGTATAGTATTAACATCTTCAATTACAGGTGATATTACTGGATATCCAGGATGGGCACATTATGGAGCGAGTAAAGCGGCTCAATTAGGATTTATGCGAACTGCAGCTTTAGAATATGCAAAATATGGAATTACAATTAATGCTATTCAACCAGGTAATATTTTGACAGATGGATTAATAGAAGCTGGGGAAGAATATATGAATAAGATGAAGAGTGTAATTCCAGTTAATGCTCTAGGAAAACCTGAAGATATTGGGTACACAGCTGTTTTTTTGGCAAGTCATGAAGCTGGATTTATTACTGGACAAAGAATAGTTGTAGATGGCGGACAGATATTGCCAGAAACTCCAGATTTTTAATAAATAAAATAATTTTATTTTCTTTTGAAAAAAGTGTTGAAATTATAGCGTATTTTGTGATAAAATAGTTTAATTTAAAAAATAGTGATAGTAATACAGAAGAGTGGAAAATCTCTCTTAATTTACTGATTACACTCATGTACAAAACTGTTCGTAACACATAAATTTGAAATAAGGAGGAGATTTGAAAATGAATCAAAGTTCAAAAATTGTAATGGAAGGGTTAACATTTGATGATGTATTGTTGATTCCACAAGCGTCTGAGGTGATACCTAGTGAAGTTGTCTTAAAAACAAGATTGACTAAAAAATTAGAGTTAAATGTACCTATTTTAAGTGCGGCAATGGATACAGTAACAGAATCTCAATTAGCAATTGCGATTGCAAGAGAAGGTGGAATTGGGTTTATTCATAAAAATATGACAATTGAAAGACAGGCTGAAGAAGTTGCGAAAGTAAAAAGATCTGAAAGCGGAATGATTACAAATCCTATAACTTTAAGAGAACATGCAATTCTAAAAGAAGCAAATGAATTAATGAAAATGTATAAAATATCTGGATTGCCAGTAGTTGATGAAGAAAATAATTTAAAAGGAATTATTACAAATAGAGACTTGAAATATAGAGAAGATTTATCGGTAAGAGTTGTAGATATTATGACAAAACAACCGTTAATCACTGCTCCAGTGGGAACTACATTGGATGAAGCAAAACAAATTTTGTTGGAACATAGAATCGAAAAATTGCCAATAGTTGAAGGCGATAAATTAAAAGGATTAATTACGATAAAAGATATTGATAATGTTATTAACTATCCTAACGCTGCGAAAGATGCTCAAGGAAGATTGAGAGTAGGTGCAGGAGTTGGAGTTGGAGCTGATTCAGTAAGAAGAGTAAAAGCATTAGTTGAAGCTGGAGTTGATATTATTGCAGTTGATTCGGCACACGGACATTCTAAAGGTGTAATTGAAAGAATTAAAGAAATTAGAGAAGCATTTCCTGATTTAGATATTATTGGAGGAAATATTGTAACGCCAGAAGCAGCTCTTGATTTGATTGAAGCTGGAGTAAATGCTGTAAAAGTAGGAGTTGGACCTGGTTCAATTTGTACGACAAGGGTAGTTGCAGGAGTTGGAGTTCCTCAAATTTCAGCAGTAATGCAAGTTGCAGAAGTTTGTCATGAAAAAGGAATTGGTGTAATTGCTGATGGTGGAATTAAATTATCTGGAGATGTTGTAAAAGCGATTGCAGCTGGAGCAGATTGCGTTATGTTAGGTGGAATGTTAGCTGGAACTGAGGAAGCACCGGGAGAAGAAATCTTGTATAACGGAAGAAAATTCAAAACTTATGCTGGAATGGGATCACTTGCAGCAATGAAAAGAGGAAGTTCAGACAGATATTTCCAATTAGAATCTGCAACAGATAAATTGGTTCCAGAAGGAATCGAATCAATGGTTCCATATAAAGGAAGACTGAAAGACACTGTTTATCAAATTTGTGGAGGACTTCGTTCAGGAATGGGATATTGTGGAGCACCTACAATTAAAGATTTAAAAGAAAATGGAAAATTTGTTAAAATAACAGGAGCTGGATTGGCAGAAAGTCATCCTCACGATGTAATTATAACAAAAGAAGCACCAAACTATAACAATACTAGCAAATAGTTTTTTTAGAATAAAAAAATAAGATATTGAAAATAATTTTGAGAAAAATTTAAAAAAATAATTTTGAAATAAAAAAAGTTATTAGAAAAAAATTAAAAAAATAAAAAAATGTTAGAAAGATGTGTTTGAAAACGAGTTACGGTAAGGAATTTCTAGTTTCGAAATGATTGAAAAAAATTAGAGATTTTGTGTTTTTGGACACATCTAATAAATTTAAGTGAAAAGGAGAATTTATGAAGAAATTATTGTTTTTTTGGCATTGATGCTTGGATTGAGTAGTATTTCATTTTCGTATGAAGATTATTACGAGAAGGTTTATGTTGTAAAAAGTTTCAAAAAAATGATATTTACAAGGAGATAAATGCGACTCCAAGACAACAAAAAAAGATTGAATAAAATATTGGAAAAAAATATCAAAAAGAAGCAGATAAAGTAGATGGAAGAACTCTTAAATTTGATGAAAAGAAAGCAAAAAAATTGGGAAAATCGAAGAGGAAAGATATTTAGAAATTTCTAAAAATTTTGTCGCCCCTGAACAGTTACAAAAAAATTTAGTAATTATGTGAATGGACAAAAAGACTGAATTTAATGAAAAAAATGATAAGATAAAAAAATTAGTGGATTCGTTAGACTTGACAAATGAACAAAAAAATGAAGTTTTGAAGGCTAAAAAGAGAATTTGAAAGAAATATAAATAAATTGAAAAAAATCAAAATTTATCAGACAGTGAATTTTTCGGAAAAAAATATTATGAATTGAGAAAAAGTTAGAAATGAAGAAATTGATAAAGTTTTGACACCCGAACAAAGGGAAATGTTGAAATAATGTTATGATTATTGAATATAGTATTTTTGAAAAAAATGAAGAATAAAGGCAGGAAATTTTTAGACTATTTTTTTAGTTTAAAAAGTTTTTTTGTCTTTTTAATATTTTCTTTATCAGTATAATAGATGAGGAGTTAATCCTATTACTAACAAATACAAAAAAACTCACAGTGATTTATTTTTAAATATTGAATTTTTGATAAAAAAATTTCTTTAGATTAATTGTATGTTATACTAAGATTGAGCTAATTAAAAAGTATATTTTTTTATTGTAATAATTAATGATTAATCAAAATTCACTACAATGGAAATATGCCTTAAAGTAGAATTTTAGTAAATTTCTATAAAAAAATGACGAATTAAAAAAATTTATTGACTGTCTTTTTAACTTTTTTTGTTTTTGATTTAGTTGTTTTGTAGAAGGGAATGAACGAAGTTTTAAGGGATTTAAGTAGCAAAAAAATAAATTCATCGGGGTGAGATGTTATGACAAATAGTTTAAGAAAATTGGCTAAAGATTTGAAGGCTTTTGCAAAAAGATGTAAAGACTTTAAATATACAGAAAAAGCTTTGTTTGTATTCTTGTTATGTGGAATAGCTGGTTTTGCAGATGTGGCGACTACGACGGATCAAGCAATTCAAAATAAAAGACAAGAAATATCGACTTCAATAGGCGATATACGACAAGAATTTAAAAAAGTAAAAACAGAAAATAATAAATTAGTAAAAAATTACAATTTAGAATTAATTCAGTTGATGGAACAAGGAGATCATGTAGTAAAATCGCCTTGGAGCAGCTGGCAATACGGAATAAACTATTTCTATAACGACTGGACTGGTACATACAAAGGTCGTGGAGACAAAACACCTAATGTAAAATACAAAAGAAATTCAGAAGATAAATTCGGAACTTACACAGGTGGAAAATATGGAAATACAACTTTAAATAAAAAGGTTATCGAACCAATTTCGGCGGTACCAGTGGATGCTGCAGTTAAACCAAAAATACCTACAATAAAAACTGTGGGTTCTGCGGAAGCTCCAACTATTGTGACGCCTACTTTGAATATACAGGTGTCGGCTGTGAATCCTTCTAGTACTACGGTGCCTTCTATAACTCCGCCGAGTGTAACTATACCGACTGTTAGTATGGACAGTGTTAAAGGATTTACTTTGGTATTTCCTAGTTCAGGAGATTTTTCAACTAGATATGCAACAAATGGTAGGAACGGTACTGAAGTAAATGTTAACTCTCCTACTGTAACAAGCGGACATGTAGGTAGTAGTAGTGGTACTGGTTATATTTCATACTATGAATTTACTGGAGATGGAGCTGGTGGTACAGGGAATGCTGGTGATCCAGATGATTTTATAGCTTCAAATACAACAATAACTATAAAAGGAAATAGAGAAGTAACTAACTTAGATGGTTCTAATTATTATGGTGGAGGAAGTAGATTCGCTTATGTTGATGATGTGAGAAATAGTGCATCTGGTTTAACTTTTACATTAAAAAATGAAGCTACTATTAAATTAGTTGGTCCTGCATTTGCTGCAATAGTTAATGAAGAAACTTCGTATACAGATGGTAATGTAACTACTAATATTACAAATCTGGGAAGTATCAGCGATGAGAGTGAAAATTTACCTAGTGCTACTACTTACCATGGGAAAATAAGGGGAACAGTAGACGATAATTCAGGTACGCCATTGCCAGTAACTCCCACAACTAAAGGGAAAACCGGTTATAAAGTAGGTATAACACAAACTACTGAAGAAACAGTTGACCATACTCGAGGAACTTATTATGAATTGCATAATGGACAAAAACAGCTACAAGTTCAAGCTTTTTTAATGATTTTGATGTAAAAGTGAATGGAGCTATTGCTAATAGAACAAATACTGCTGGTAATGTCTCAATTTCTACTTTTGAAAAAGGTACATCCATTGGTGGAAATAATTTCTTACAAGATGGAGTAATACATTTCAGTGGAGATTATTCAACAGGGATACAGATTGCCTCGGTTCAAAGAAGTGGAACTGGTGAATCATTACTTAGAGCTGATAATAGACAAACAGGTTATATGCAATTAGATGGTGCTTATTCTTATGGAATGAAATTATCAGGTCAAAAGCTATATGTTGATAACAATGATGATTATAGAGATAGTTCTGCAGTTTCATATATAGCTAATAATGGACTAATATTAATTTCAGGTTCGTATGATGTAGATAAAAAAGGTTCATCTGCTGGAATAGCAAAATTATCAGAAGCAAAATGGAATTCAAAGCATACAATATTCAATAATGGTAGAATTTATGTTGCAGGTAACAATAATTCAGGAATTTTATTAGAATCGATTTATGATGATACTGTAACAAATAATGGAAACATAACAATAGATAGAGCATATAATTTATTTAATAACACTGATAGGAGTTATGCCAATGCTTATGCTACAAGTAATGCTGGAATAAGAATTCAAAGTTTTAAAACAGCTGATTTAGCAACAGGAGATCTTGTAGGTATAAATAACAGGACAATAAATCTTAATAATGGCAGTGGAAACGTAGGAATATATGCTTATGATGTAGAAAACGCTAACGATATTGTCGGAACAAAAGGATATCGAATTTTAGGTGAAAATGCTAGTGGAGGTACTATTAATGTTGGTGGGACTAACGTTGGTATGATGGCAGAAGATAAATCTGGAACAGTTACTAATTTTAAAACAATTATTAAAAATAGTGGAACAATAAATGTTAATGGAACAAACTCGGTAGGTATGTATACAGCAGATAAAGATTCTTATGCAGAACAACTTAATGGTGCAGTTATAACTGCAAAATCTAAAAATGTTGGGGTTGTAAATAATGGAAAATTTAATTTTGCTACAGGTGGAATAATAAACGCTGATGGAGAAAGTTCAGTAGGTGTTTATTCTGCAAATGGAACAGACTCAACTACAACTTTATCAGGAACTTTAAATGTTTTAAATGGAGGAGTTGGACTTTATGCAAATGAAGGTTCTACACAAAAATTAATAGGATTGACTGCAGATGTATCTGGAACTGCTTCAGCAGGATCAATTTTATTCTATAATCTACCAAAAACAGGTACTAATAAAGGATTCTTTGATTTATCAGATACAAACCCAGGTACCGCTACAATAGGCGACCATTCATTTGCTTTCTATACTACAAATAACATTTTTACATTAGGTTCTAATGCTTTTGCTACATTTTTGAATGATTGGAAAGGAACAACAACTGGAACAGGATTAGATTTAACGATGAATACTGGTTCAAGTTTACTATTAACTGATGTAAGTACTGCTACGGGTACGGGTAGAACTATACGATTTACTAATATAACACCACCTATAGCACCAGGTACTTCAACTTTAAAAAATGCTCAATCAACTCCTGAAACAGTAGCAACACTTAATAGTGCTTCTGGAGATTATTTCTATGTAACATTAAAAGGAGCAGATGTAAAAATAGATGAAAATATTGATTTATCAGTTGGAACAAATAAATTAAACAAGGTTTCGATATATGATTCAGATATAACAGTAGAAAATGGAAAAACTATCCAAGACGGAGCTACTCCAAATGTAGCAGCTTCAACAAATTTAGTTAAACAAAAATACATCTTAGGTGTAAATAACGGAAGAACATTAACAAACAACGGAACTATTACATTAAATTCTACATCACCAGATGAATTAAAAGTATTAGTTGCAATGGGTAAAAATACTGCTGGAACAATAGCTTCAAAAGCTATAAACGACGGAACAATCACAAGTAAAATCAAAAAAGGAATTGCAATTTATGCTTCAGATGGTGCAGAAGGGACTAATAATTCTGGTAAATCTATAACAATGGATGGAGATAGTGCCTTTGGTATGGTTGGTTCAGATGCTAATACAACAAATGAAGGAAATATAACAGTTAATGGAACATCAGCGACAGGAATGTATTCTACTGAACCTGTGGCTACGCCTCCAACTACACCTACTAAAACAGCAATAAATAAAGGAACAATCACAACAACAGGTGATAAAAATATTGGAATGGTTGCAAAAAATTCTAATATAACAAATGATACAACTACTGGAATAATTAAATTAAATAATTCTACAGAAAATGTTGGAATGTACTCTGAAGGACCAAAAGGAACTATTACAAATAATGGAAAAATTGAAGGAATAGATAAAACAATTGGAATTTATGGAAATACAAAAACTGAATTAGGAACTGCTTCAAGTATAACAGTTGGAGATTCAGGAGTTGGTGTATACTCAAGTACAGGAGAAATCACAGTTAACCAAGGAGCTAAAGTTCAATTAATTAAAGGTGGAGTTACTGGTACAGCTCCAGCAGATGGTGCAACAGGAGTATTTGTAGAAAATAAAGGTTCAGCAGGAAGTGTAAACGTAGATGTATATAATTTAATTGAAGGTCCACTTGGTAAAAAATCTTATGGATACTACTTTAAAGATGTTAACAGTTTAACTTATACAAATACAAATGGAAGTAGTCCAATAACATTAGATGACGGTGCAATCTTTATTTACTCTGATGCGACAAGTCCAGTAGGAGTAAATGGAATATATAATAAACAGGATTTAACTTCTATAGGTAACGGAGTAATTGGTATTTATCAAAAAGGTGGAACAATTACTAATGATGGAAAACTTTTATTCAATACAGGAACTAAGAACACAGGAATATACACTACAAGTGGTCTGGCAACAAACAATGCAGTTGGAACAATTGAAGTAGGAGCCACTAACTTTGGTATGGTTACTAAAACTGGTAAATTAGTTAATAATGGTACGATTAAATAACTGCAAGTAAAGGTACTGGAATATATTCAGAAAATGCAACTGTAGATTCGGTAAAAAATAATGGACTGATAACAGGAGCAGGTATAACTGATGTAGTAGGTATTTATGGTAAAGGAATATCTAACGAGGCAACTGGTACAATTACTATGGGAGATAACAGTATAGGAATCTATTCTAATGAAGGACATGTAGGAAATTATGGAAATCTTACAGTTGGATCGAATAAATCAATCGGTATTCTTACAGTTGGAACAGGACAAACTGTATCTTTCGATGGAAATATTACAATTGGTAACGATTCATTTGGACTAGTTAACCAAGGAAGTGGAAATCAAATTGATTCTAATGCTTCTAATACAACATTAGGAACAGATGCAGTATTTATTTATCAAAATGACAATACTGGAGAAGTAAAAAATTATACACCATTAACATCAGCAGGTGACAGAAACTACGGATTATACGGAAATGGTACATTGATTAATGATGGAGTAATTAATTTCTCAACTGGTAACGGAAACGTAGGAATGTATGCAACTACTGGCGGAATTGGTCAAAACTATGGTAATATAAAAGTTGGACCTTCTAATACTGCAACTAAAGAATACGGTGTAGGTATGGCAACTGGATATTATGATGATAATCCAGCATCACCAACATATGGTCAAACTTCTAACCAAGGAACAATTGAAAATTATGGAACAATTGAAGTAAGTCAACCAAATTCAATTGGAATGTATGCTGTTGGAACAGGTTCTAAAGCAGTTAACTATAATACAATTGATCTTTCTGGAGATAACACAATTGGAATGTATATCGATAGAGGAGCAACAGGAATAAACTGGGGAACTATTAAAACAACAGTAAATGGACTTAAATCAGTAAAAGGTATTTATGTAGCTAATGGAAGTTATGTTAAAAACTATGGTACAATAGAGATTTCAGCTACAGATCTTAAGAGTGCAGGAATTTGGACAGATAGTTCATCTTATCCAAACGTTGAAGATACTGCAACAGGATTAAATCCATTACCTGGAGGAACAAATCAAACAGGAACTTCAACACCAGCATTAAAAGTAGTAACACCTGATGATATGAAGGAAATGGGAGGAACAACAATCAAAGTTCCACCTAGAATGACCCCAGCTACAGTAACTGACGCACAAGGAAACGTAATTCCAATAATCAAGGTAGATACAGACATCCCAACTGCAGCACCAACAACTGCAATTGTAACAGCACCTTCAGGAATTACTTCAATAAATCTTGCTACAAGTAACTTCTTGAACTTCCCATCAGCTTCAGAAGCTTCAAGTTTAGGAATGTATGTAGATACTTCAGGAGTTAATTATACTAACCCTATTCAAGGATTAAGTAACTTGACAGGATTGACTGATATTAACTTATTCTTTGGAACAGAAGCATCTAGATATACTACTGCTAGAGCAATCGAAGTTGGAGATAATATCTTGAAACCTTATAACGATGCATTAAGTGGAGTTGTAACAGCAGGAACTACATTAAATGTAACAGCTGCTTCGTTAACTTGGATGGCGCAACCTACGAAAAATGCTGCAACAGGACTTCTTGATAAAGTTTACTTAGTTAAAGTTCCTTACACAATGTTTGCAAATAAAAATGATACACAAACATTTAATTTCTTGACTGGACTTGAACAAAAATATGGACAAGAAGGTTTAGGAACTAGAGAAAAAGCGGCATTTGATAAGATTAGTAATTTAAGTGGTGGAGAAGGACACATTTTAGCACAAGCATTTGATGAAATGAAAGGTCACCAATACTCAAATATCCAACAAAGAACTAAAGAAACTGGAGATATTTTGAGTCAAGAATTTAATTACTTGCAAGATGAATGGAGAAATCCTACTAAAGATAATAACAAGATTAAAATGTTTGGTCATAGAGGAGAATACAATACTGATACAGCTGGCGTAGTTGATTATACAGATAATGCTTACGGAGTGGCTTATGTTCATGAAAATGAAACTGTTAAACTTGGACGTAAATCAGGATGGTATGCAGGAGCTGTAACAAATAGATTTGAATTCAAAGATTTAGGTAAATCGAAAGAAACTCAAACTATGATTAAAGCTGGATTATTCAAGACAGTATCGCCTTACAATGATCACAATGGTTCATTGACTTGGACAATTGCAGGAGAAGCATTTGCAGGTGTTAATAATATGACACGTAGATACTGGATCGTAGATGATACATTTGAAGCGAAATCAGATTATACAACATATGGAGTTGCTTTGAAAAATGAAATTGGAAAAGACTTTAGAACTAGTGAAAGAACAAGTATAAGACCATATGGAGCATTGAACTTGGAATATGGAAGATATTCTAATATTAAAGAAGATGGGCCTATGGCATTGGAAGTAAAAGGAAACGATTACTTCTCAGTACAACCAGAATTAGGAGTAGCATTCAACTATAGCCAACCTGTGGGAGTTAAGAGTCACTTTAAAGCTAGTTTGACAGCAGCGTATACAAACGAATTAGGAGAAGTAAACGATGTTAGAAACAAAGCTAGATTGAAAGGAACAACAGCAGATTACTACGAATTGAGAGGGGACAAAGAAGATAGAAAAGGAAATGGTAAATTTGACTTAAATATCGGATTTGACAACACAAGATTTGGAGTAACAGTAAATGCAGGATATGACACTAAAGGTGAAAACATCAGAGGTGGAATTGGATTTAGAGCGATTTACTAATTCTAAAATGAATATGATTTAATTATTTAATCATAATTATATAAATAAAAGAACAGTCTCTATTTAGTAGGGACTGTTTTTGTAATAAGAACTTATAATTGAAATATTGTAATTTTGATTTTTTTAATTTTTAGGAAAAAAAGTCGATTTTATGAAATAGATTTTTTTAAAGTATTAGATTACAATTCTTTGATTTTTTGAATTTTTGAAGAAAGATTTTTTTCAGTAATGATTTTTGGTACATTTTTCCTTTTGAGAATCTGTTTGATAATCTTTAAAATAAGGTCTAATAAATTTATTTATTTCTAATGAAGCCTTGATTTCGCCTTTATTTTCGTGAATTAATTCAAGGTGCTCTAAAAGAATATTTTTGATTTCTTTAAAAGAAGGTGTTGTTGAAATTTTCCCAGTTTGTAGGACTTCTCGCACTTGAGGAATAAGCCAAGGATTTCCAATTACACCACGAGAGAGCATTATTCCATCAAGATTGCAGTTTTTGATTTTCTTTACAATATCATGAGCTTCAAATAAATCTCCATTTCCAAAAAAGTTAATGTTTCTATCGAGATTACTCAATTTTTTGACAATTTCCCAGTCAGCCTTTCCACCGTAAATCTGCTGTTGAGTACGACCATGAACACAAATAAAATCGAGATTGAATTTATTTGCTAATTGAAGATAGAGTTCAGGATTATTAAAATTTTTGTAGCCAGTACGAATTTTTATTGATAATTGAGTAGTTTTTTATTTTTGCTCATCAATTCTTCAAATAAATTTTCAATAAATTTATAATTTTCCAAAAGAGCAGAACCGGCACCATTTTTTTGATAATTTTTTTGGTTGAGGACATCCCATATTTAAATTTATTTTTTTAAAGCCTAAACTTTCTAATTTTTAAAAAAATCCATTTATCAATTCTTGTTTATCACTCCCAAAAAAATTTGAGTTCCAGTGATGTTAGTATTATCGACTTTTAAAAAGTTCAGTTCTAGTGGTTTCATCGTCATTTTTCTAGTAAGTGGGCATTAACCATTTCGGTAAACATAAAATCGGGATAAAAATTTTTCAGTAATTTTTTTCTAAAGGAATAATCAGTTATTCCAGCCATTGGTGCTATATATATTTTTCATAATCACTCCATTTATATATTTTTAATTCAAATTTATTCGTGTTGATTTTTTTAAGTATTTTTTTCTTTACTAAAAATTGAATCTTTTTATTATATCATAAAAAAATAGAATCAGAAAAATATAAGCCAAGAAAAACACATGATAAACAAAAGTAAAAAAACACAGAAAAAACAATAAGATAAGATATAATTGTTAAAAGGATAAATTTAGGAGGAATTTAATATGGGAAAAAAAGTATTCGCGTCAGTGATGTTATTAATGTTAGCAGCTGTTTCATGTACAACAGCAGCAGATGGAACAAGAAAAGCAAGTAAAACTGGAATTGGAGCAGGAATTGGAGCCGCAGCAGGTGCCGCAATTGGACAAATAATTGGAAAAGATACAAAAGGTACAGTTATTGGTACAGCAGCAGGTACAGCAGTTGGAGCCGCAATTGGAAATATTTTTGATAGACAAGAAAAAGCATTGAAGGAAAAATTAGCAGGAACTGGAGTAGAAGTTAAGAGAACAGGTGAAGGTGAAATTAAATTGACAGCACCTGAAAATATTACATTTGACACTAATAGCTATGTAGTAAAACCTCAATTTAGAAAAACTTTAGATTCAGTAGCAGCTGTATTAAAAGAATATTCAGATACACACATTGTTATTTCTGGTCACACAGATAATACAGGAAACGATGCAATCAACAATCCATTATCTGAAAACAGAGCAGCAGCAGTAGAAAGCTATTTAGCAGGTAAAGGAGTTTCTAGCTCAAGAATGACTTCAGCAGGATACGGAAGTACTCAACCAATCGCTTCAAATAGTACTGCAGGAGGAAGAGCTCAAAACAGAAGAGTAGAAATTAGAATTGAAGCTAATTAATAATTAGGAATTTAAAATAAATTTTGAGATTTTAATTGTGAAAATTGTGAGAAATTAAATAAAATTGAATAAAAAGAAAAAAACAGTTCTATAAATCTTAGAGCTGTTTTTTTGTGGAGAAAAATTTTAGTTTGAAAATGAAGTTCTATAATTTTTAAATAATTTTTTTAGGAAAAAAATGAGTTAGGATAAATTTAAAAAAATTATGATATAATTTTTATCAATCTGTAAAAAAATAAGGTAGGGAAAAAAATTGTGAAAATAGGAATAGTTGGAGCTGGAAATATAGTGCCAGATTTTTTTGGAAGCGAGTAAAAATATAGAAGATTTTGAAATCGTAAGTATTTCGGCTACAGAAAATGGTAGAGAAAGAATGAAAAAACTTTCTGAAGAATATGGAATAAAAAATATTTATACAAATTATGAAGATTTGTTGAATGATGATATTGATGTTGTGTATATTGCGATTCCAAATAGTTTGCATTATGAATTTGCGAAAAAGGCGATTGAGAGAAATAAGCATATTATTTTGGAGAAACCATTTACGACGACTTATAAGGAAGCTGAAGAATTGGTTGAGTTGGCTCAGGAATATGGAATAATGTTGTTTGAAGCTATATCTAATCAGTATTTGCCGAATTATAAAAAGACAAAAGAGTTAATTTCTGAATTAGGAGATATCAAAATTGTGCAGTTGAATTATTCTCAATATTCGAGTAGATATGACAGATTTAAAAATGGTGATATTGCACCAGCTTTTGATCCAAAAAAATCAGGTGGAGCTTTGATGGATTTGAATGTATATAATATTTACTATATAGTAGGATTGTTTGGAAGTCCACAAAAAATACTTTATACAGCGAATATTGAAAGAAATATTGATACTTCAGGAGTTTTAGTGTTAGATTATGGTTCATTTAAATGCGTGGCAGTTGGAGCGAAGGATTGTAAAGCACCATTGTCGATGAATATTCAAGGTGATAAAGGCTATATTAATAGTAGCGATGCAGCTAATATGTATAATAAATTTACGTTTGTTAAAAAAATGATGGGACAGAAAAAAAGTATTTGAATTAAATGGTGGAAAAGAGAGACTTTATCATGAATTAGTAAAATTTGCTGAATATTACAAAAATGAAGATTTTGATAAGTTTTATGAAGCGAATGAAAAAAGTTTGATTGTGATGAAAATATTGGAAGAGGCTAGAAAACAAGCAGGATTGGAATTTTAGTAAGATAAGAGAAATTAGGAGGGAAAAATTTTATGAAAAAAGCAGCTATAATAACATATGGTTGTCAAATGAATGTTAATGAAAGTGCGAAAATAAAAAAAATATTTCAAAATATGGGATATGAAGTTCAAGATGAACTTGATGGATGTGACATTGTATTTTTGAACACTTGTACAGTTAGAGAAGGTGCAGCTACTCAAATTTTTGGAAAATTGGGTGAGTTGATGGAACTAAAAAAAGAAAGAGGGACATTGATTGGAATTGTTGGATGTTTTGCTCAGGAGCAAGGAGCCGCTCTTATTAAGAAATTCCCAGTAGTTGATATCGTTATGGGGAACCAAAATATTGGAAGAATTCCTGATGCAGTGGATAAAATTTTAAATAATGAAAGTAAACATGAAGTTTATATAGATAATGAAGACGAATTGCCACCTAGATTAGATGCCGATTTTGGAAGTGATAAAACTGCGTCTATTTCAATAAGTTATGGTTGTGATAAACAGTGTAGTTTCTGTATTGTTCCGTATGTTCGTGGAAAAGAGAGATCAGTTCCAATGGAAGATATCTTGAATGATGTTAGATTTTACTTGAAAAAAGGTGCAAAAGAAATTGTATTATTGGGACAAAATGTAAATGCATACGGTAAGAAATTTAGAAATGGCGACACTTTTGCAAAACTTTTAGATGAAATTTGTAAGATTGATGGAGACTTTATTTTAAGATTTACTTCGCCTCATCCGAGAGATTTTACTGATGATGTAATTGATGTTATTGCGAAAAATGATAAAATTGCGAGATGTATTCATATGCCGCTTCAATCAGGATCGACAGAAATTTTGAAAAAAATGTTGAGAGGATACACAAAAGAAAAATTTTTAGAATTGGCTGAAAAGATTAAAACAAGAATACCAAATGCTGTATTGACAACAGATATTATTGTAGGATTCCCGGGAGAAACAGAGGAAGATTTCCAAGATACAATGGATGTTGTTGAAAAAGTTGGGTTTGAGAATGCGTATATGTTTATGTATTCTATAAGAACAGGAACTATTGCAGAAAAAATGGCGAATCAAGTGCCTGAAGATGTGAAAAAAGAAAGATTATTAAGATTGAATAGATTACAAGATAAATGTGCACTTCACGAAAGTGAAAAATATTTAGGTCGAATTGAAAGAGTTTTAGTAGAAGGACCGAGCAAAAAAAATAAAGATGTTTTAATGGGAAGAACTTCGAGCAATAAAGTCGTGTTGTTTGAAGGCGATGAAAGATTATTGCGTGGAAACTTTGTGAATGTTAAGATTAAAGAGTGTAAGACTTGGACGTTGTATGGAGATGTAGTAGAGTAGAAGGACATTTTTTTGAAATAAAATAAATAAAAAAACTATCTCAAAAAGTTTTTTTGAGATAGTTTTTTTCTTTTAAAATTAAGAGTATCCAGAATTTTGTGTAAACTAATAGATAAATCTAGTAAAATCTAGTATTTCATTATTCTATTTACAAAAAAATTTTTACATTCTCAGTTATCAAAGTATCAAATTACACAGTTTTTTTTCTCAAATGTTCATGAATAGCCTTAGCAGCATTTCTACCTTCACTAATAGCCCAAACTACTAATGATTGCCCTCGTCTTACATCTCCTGCAGCGAAATATTTTTCTTGAGAAGTATGGTGGTCGATTACATTTGCACTAACATTTCCTCTTCCATCAATTTGAACTTTTGAGTTTTCAATTAATCCTTCAAAGTAAGGATGCAAGAATCCGATTGCTAAAAATACAAAATCAACTTTTATAATTTCTTCAGAACCTTCGATTTCTTTAAATCCTAATCTACCATTTTCATCTTTAAAACTTTCAACTTTAGCAATTTTTACACCTGTTAATTTACCATTTTCATCTTTAATAAATTCTTTTGTAGTAATATTCCATTCTCTTGGGTCTTCACCATAAATGCTAGTTGCTTCCTTGTGAGAAGTAGAAGTTTTTAAAATAAATGGATATTGCGGCCAAGGATTCTTTTCTGTTCTTATTTCAGATGGTCTGTCCATAATTTCAATTTGCTTAACACTCGCAGCACCTTGTCTTACAGAAGTTCCAACACAGTCAGAACCAGTATCTCCTCCACCAATTACAAGCACATGTTTACCTTTTACATTGATTTCTTCGTCATATAAAGGAACATTGCTAACTTTTCTATTTTGTTGAGTTAAGAATTCCATAGCCAAATGAACACCTTTAGCTTCTCTTCCTTTTATTTTTAAATCTCTACCTTGTTTAGAACCACAAGCCATAACAATAATATCATATTTGCTTTCTAATTCTTCAGTAGAAATATCTTTTCCAGCTTCAACATTGTAAATAAATTTAACACCTTCATCTTCCATTAATTTAACTCTTCTATCGATGATTTTTTTATCCAATTTGAAATCAGGAATTCCTAAAGCAAGAAGTCCACCTGGTTTTTCATCTCTTTCATAAACTGTTACATTATAACCGTATCTATTTAAAGTTTGAGCAGCAGCAAGTCCAGATGGTCCACTTCCAATTACTGCAATTTTTTTATCAAATCTTTTTTTAGGAGTTTTTGGTTTTACCCATCCATTTTCCCAACCTTTTTCAATAAGAGCAAGTTCAATATTTTTAGTAGTTACAGGTTTATCATTTTTTCCTAAAGTACAGCTTCCTTCACAAAGTGCTGGACAAATTCGCCCAGTAAATTCAGGAAATGGATTTGTTGACAAAAGCAAGTCCAAAGCCTTTTTCCATTCACCGTTATAAACTAAATCTTGCCATTCAGGACAGTGGTTGTCGACAGGACAGGCCCAGTGGCAAAAAGGTACTCCGCAGTCCATGCATCTAGCCGCTTGTGTTTTTATATATTCATCGTTTAAAGGGACATCAATTTCATTAAAATCTTTAATTCTGTCAGAAATTTCCCTAATTTTTTTCTTCTCTTTCAATTTCTAAAAAAATCCACCTAGTTTTTCCCATTTCTAAGCCTCACCTCTTTCGAATAATTTTTTTAAATTCAGGGTGCAATAATAACTTTAAAGTTTTGTTTTTTTCAGTTTCCCAATTGTTTTAAAATTTCTTTTGCAACGACACTTCCTGTATAATTAAAGTGTTTTTTTCCACATAAGTTTTTTTATTTCATTTTCATAAACTTCGTTAAGTTCATCAAATTCAACCATTTCTTTATTCAAGTTTTTGCTCAAAAAGTATTGTTTTTTTATCATAAACATAAGCAATTCCACCACTCATACCAGTGACAAAGTTTTTTTACCAGTTTCTCCTAAAAATAACAGCACGTCCACCAGTCATGTATTCACAACCGTGATCTCCAACACCTTCTACAACAGCAACCGCTCCAGAGTTTCTAACACAGAATCTTTCTCCAGCAACTCCATTTAAATAAGCTTCTCCTCTGATTGCACCGTATAAAATGGCATTTCCTCCAATTATATTTTCATCTGCTTCGTATTTAGAAACTTCAGGTTTTTTAATAATAATTTTTGCACCGAATAATCCTTTTCCAATATAATCGTTTGATTGTCCAGTCAAATTATATGTAATTCCTTTTGCTCCAAACACACCAAAACTTTGTCCACCAATTCCTTCCAAGTTTAGTGTAATTGTATCATCTTCAAGTTTATATCCACCAAATGTTCTAGCAACTTCTCCACTTAACATCGCTCCAAAACTTCTGTCAAAGTTTTCAACTTTTTCATTAATTACAGTTTTTTGAACATTATTTTTATCGCTTTCAAAAGTTGCTTTAGCAAGCTTAATTAATTTTCTATCGATAATATTTTCCATTTTGAAATCTTGATTTTGAGTTTTTACATTTGGACTGTCGCTATTCTTGTTAGTGTAAAGAATTTTTTTCCTAAGTCTACATTTTTTTAACTTTTTTTCTAATTTTTGAAGTTTTAGAAACTTCCAAGAATTCATCAGCTTTTTCCAATTAATTCATCAAGTTTTGTAACTCCAAGTTCAGCCATAATTTCTCTTGCTTCTTGTGAGATAAATCTAAAGTATCTAATAATATTTTTCATATTGTCCAGTAAATTTCTTACGAAGTTCTTCAGATTGAGTTGCAACTCCAACTGGACACATATTTGTATGACATTTTTCTCATCATAATACATCCTAAAAATTACAAAGCGGCATTGTCGCAAATCCAAACTCTTCAGCTCCTAAAATCGCTCCAATTACTAAATCTCTACCTGTTTTTAATTTTCCATCAACTTGAAGAGTAACTCTACTTCTCAATTTATGTTCCTTTAAAATTTGGTGAGCTTCAGAAAGTCCTAATTCCCAAGGTAATCCAGCATGTTTAATTGAAGATAGTGGTGATGCTCCAGTTCCTCCGTCATGTCCAGAAATTAAAATCATTTCAGATTTTGCTTTTGCAACTCCAGAAGCAACGACTCCAACTCCAGCTTCAGACACCAATTTAACACTAATTCTAGCTTTTTCATTTACATTTTTCAAGTCAAAAATTAATTGTGCCAAATCTTCGATTGAATAAATATCGTGGTGTGGTGGTGGTGAAATCAAGCTAATTCCAGGCGTTGTATGACGAGTAGCACCAATTTCTTTATTTACTTTAAATCCAGGTAATTGTCCACCTTCTCCAGGTTTTGCCCCTTGAGCCATCTTAATTTGTAACTCATCGGCATTTACCAAGTAATCGGTTGTAACTCCAAATCTTCCAGATGCAATTTGTTTTTGTAGCACTTCTTCTGTTGTCTAAAAAAATCTTTCGAGATTTTTCTCCACCTTCTCCAGAATTAGAACGACCACCAATCGTATTTAATGCTCTTGCAATCGCTTCGTGAGCTTCTTTTGAAATTGAACCGAATGACATAGCTCCAGTAACAAATCTTCTCATAATTGCTTCAACAGGTTCAACTTCATCAATTGAAACAGGTTTCTGTCAGAATGGAATTTTAGCATTCCTCTTATTGTAAGCAAATGCTGACTTTGGTCGTTTATAATTTTCGCAAATTCCTTATAAGTGTTGTAATCATCTCTATTTGCTGCATCTTGAATTTTTGAAATCGCATCAGGAGTCAAGATTCTATTCGTTCCTTCTTTCATCCAAGAATATTCTCCATCCACATAAAGTGTTTCAGCACCAAGATTAATTGAATCAATTGCATCGTCAAAATTATTTAGAACTTCATCTTCCAATGTTTTAATTGTAAGTCCTTCGATTCTAGAAACAGTTCCTGTGAAATATTTTTTAACTAATTCAGTTGATAATCCAACAGCTTCAAAAATTTGTGCTCCTCTATAACTGTCAACAGTTGAAATTCCCATTTTTGACATAGTTTTCAAGATTGATTTTTTCTGAGCTTTCAAATAGTTGTATTGCAAATCTTTTATTTCAGATTCATCAGCATTCAAGTAAAGTTTATTTTTTACCATATATTCAATTGAATCAAGTGCCAAATAAGGGTTAATTGCAGTTGCACCGTATCCGATCAGCAATGCAAAATGCATAATTTCTCTAGCTTCCCCAGTTTCCACTAAAATATCAATTTCATTTCTTTTTTTATTTCTAATTAAGTAGTGATGAAGTCCAGCAACAGCAAGTAAAGCTGGAATTGCCACATTTTCAGTATCAGCATTTCTGTCAGATAAAATAATAGATTTTACTCCGCTATCAATTGCATCTTCAGCAAGTTTAAATATTTTATCCAGTCTTTCTTCTAAGTTTTCAGTTGGTTTGAAAGTTATATCTAAAACAGCAGGTTTTTTTCCATTTCTTTCATAATTTTTCAAAAATTCCATAGTTTTGTTGTCCATAATTGGAGAATCCAAAACTACAGTTTTTCCAGCTTCAGGAATTTCTTCTAAAATATTTGCTTTTCTATAAAGCTGTGTTCTAAGCGACATAACGAAATTTTCTCTAATTGGGTCAATTGGAGGATTTGTTACTTGTGCAAACAATTGTTTAAAGTAGCTGTAAAGCAATTTTGGCTTTTCGGAAAAAATAGCAAGTGCTGCGTCATTTCCCATTGAACCAAGTGGTTCTTGTCCAGTTATAGCCATTCTTGAAATCAAGATGTGTAAATCTTCCCTTGAATAGCTAAATAATTTTAATTTGTTGTAAATGTCATCTAAATCGCTAGTTCTATTGTAATCAAAATTAGCTTCTTTCATTAAATCATTTACATTTTTCTTATCTTTAATTAATTTTTTGAAGTCTGTTCCGTTCAAGACTTTTTCAGTAACTTCATCATCGCTATACAATTTTTTCTTTTCTAGATCAATTACAAAAACTTTTCCAGGTTTAACTCTTCCACTTTGAACAATATTTTCAGGTCTTATTGGTAAAGTTCCAACTTCAGAACCGACAAGCATTTGGTTATCATCAGTCAAAATATATCTAAGCGGTCTAAGTCCATTTCTATCAAGTTTTGCAACCAAATATCTGGAATCAGTCATAATCATAGCCGCAGGTCCATCCCAAGCTTCCATTAATCCTGAATAATAGTCATAAAATGCTTTTAGATCTTCAGATTTAGTATGATCCTTTTCCCAAGCCGCAGGAACTAAAATTGAAATCGCTTCCATCAAAGTTTTTCCAGAAAATACAAGCAATTCAATCACTGCATCAAGATTAGCTGAATCTGACCATTCTTCATCATTTATTGGGAATAATTCTTTAATATCTTCGTAATTCGGAGACGCTAATGCAATTTCTCTAGCTTTCATCCAGTTTACATTCCCTTTAACAGTATTAATTTCACCATTATGTGCTAAAAATCTGAAAGGATGTGCCAATTTCCAAGCAGGAAAAGTGTTAGTACTGAATCTTTGGTGTACTAAACAATACGAACTTACTAATTTATCAGATTGTAAATCAATATAGAATTTTTCTATTTGATCAGGTTTTACAAGTCCTTTGTAAATGATTGATTTAGAAGATAATTTTTGTAATATAAAAATTTATCTTGGCTATCAGTGTTTGCTGCAGACAACAGCTTTTTCAATTTTTTTCTTCTTAAAATGTAAAAGATTTTTTTCGAAGTCTTCTTTACTAGAATTTACTCTTTTTACAAAAAAATTGAAAAAAATATTTGGAAGAGTAGATTGTGCTTGAACTCCCACCGCATCAGCTTTAATAGGAAGTTCTCTCCAAGTTAAAAACTCATCTTTAGAATTTTTAACAGTATTTTCAACAATAGATTTTATTTCGTTTAACTCACTTTCAATAGTTGGCAAGAAAACATTTGCAACACCATAATCTCCAGCTTCAGGTAAGTCAGAAATTATATCTTTAAAGAATGCATGAGGAATCTCAAATAATAATCCAGCACCATCACCTGTTTCTGAGTCATAACCTTCGGCTCCTCTGTGTTCTAATCCGGCTAAAATTTTAATTCCATCTTTTATAATTTTGTTTGATTTTTTATTTTCAATGTTTGCAATGAATCCCATACCACAGTTATCTTTTTCAAAGTAGGGCTCATACAGTGAATTTTGTTTTAATTCACGTTTTGCGTCTTTAACATTATGAAGTTTTTCCACGTTTTTACCTCCAATTTCTTATTTCGATACTTATATACCTAGCATTATACATATATGTAAAAAAAATTTGCAAATAAAAAAATTAATTTTGTTTATCAAAGTATTTTTTTAGATATATAAAACTAATCCTTTAAAAATCGACGTTTTTTTGGCAATTTTACATAAGACAAGTCATAATAAAAATAAATTTGACATTGAATTTACTTCATTATATAATAAGTCATTGGTAGAAATTTTTGATTTGAAAATAAAAAAACAAATCTAAAAATTAGAATTTAAAAAAATAAGAAAGAGGTATTTTTATGGAAAACGCGATGAAAGTTTTTGGAGAAAACGTATTCACGGAAAGTAACTTAAAAAAAAGAGTTCCAAAAGAGGTTTTTAAAGAATTTCAAGCATCTCAATTAGGACAAACTGAATTATCAAAAGCATCAGCTGAAGTTATTGCAAACGCGATAAAAGACTGGGCAACTAAAAGAGGAGCAACACACTATTGCCACTGGTTTCAACCGTTAACAGACTTAACAGCTGAAAAACATGATTCATTCTTGGAACCAACAGGAGATAAAGATATTATTTACAAATTTTCTGGAAGCAGCTTAATTAAAGGTGAACCAGATGCTTCATCATTCCCAAATGGTGGAGTTAGAAGTACATTTGAAGCAAGAGGTTATACAATTTGGGATACAAGTTCATATCCTTTTATAAGAGAAAATAAAAACGGAGTAACATTATATATTCCAACAGCATTTATTTCATTCACAGGATTAGCTTTGGATAAAAAAGTACCTTTGTTAAGAACGATGAAATATGTACATCAACAAGCATTAAGAGTGTTAAAAGGTTTAGGAAATACAACTTCTAAACACGTTTTCAATACTTTAGGAGTAGAACAAGAATACTTCTTAGTAAGCAAAGAAATGTTTGAAAAAAGAGACGACTTATTATTAACAGGAAGAACATTAGTAGGAGCATCTGCACCAAAAGGTCAAGAATTAAGCGATCACTATTTTGGTAAAATTAAAGATAAAGTAATTAACTTTATGAGTGATGTAGACGTTGAATTATGGAAATTAGGAATTCCTTCAAAAACAAGACATAATGAAGTAGCACCTAACCAATTTGAAGTAGCTCCATTATTCTCAATTGCAAACTTGGCATCAGATCAAAACCAAATTATAATGGAAACAATCGAAAAAATTGCTTTAAAACATGGGTTAGTAGCATTATTACATGAAAAACCATTTGCAGGAGTAAACGGTTCAGGAAAACATAACAACTGGTCATTAGGAACAGATGATGGAATAAATTTATTTAGTCCAGGAAAAGATCCTAAAACAAACACACAATTTTTAGTTTTCGTTTCAGCAGTAATTGAAGCAGTAGACAGATATTATCCAATGTTAAGAACAGCTACAGCTACAGCTACAAACGATCACAGATTAGGTGGACACGAAGCACCTCCAGCAATAATTTCAATCTTCTTAGGAGATGAATTGACTACAATCTTAGAAAATATTGCATTAGGTAAAAATTCTCCAGTTGCTGAAGCATCACAATTGAATTTATCAGTTGACGTTTTACCAACATTAAGCATGGATGCAGGAGATAGAAACAGAACATCACCATTTGCATTTACTGGAAATAAATTTGAATTCAGAATGCCTGGATCAAGTTCAACACCAGCAAGTTCAGCAGCAGCAATTAACGCAATGGTTGGAAAAGTGTTATCTGAATATGCAGATAAATTAGAAAATTCAACAAATATAGACGAAACTGTACAAGAAATCATTACAAATGCTTACAAAAATCACTCAAGAATTATTTTCAATGGTAATGGATATAGTGAAGAATGGATTGAAGAAGCTAAAAGAAGAGGATTATCAAATGATACTTCATCAAATATTGCATTGAGAAAAATGTTAGATCCAGAAGTACTAGGATTAGCTGAAGAAATTGGAATGTATTCTAAAATAGAATTAGCAGCTCGTTACAATGCTTACGCTGAAAGATACATAACTCAATTATCAATCGAAGCAAAAACTTTAATTGATATGGTAAACAAATTAATTTTACCAGCAGGAATTAAATATGCAGACTTATTAGCTACTCATATTGAAAAAAATGCTAAATATGAGTGAAGAATTCGTAAAAAGAACAAGAAGAATTATTAAAAGATGTATTATCTAATATTTCTGAAATTAGAAAAAGAAACAAAAATCATTAGCTGAAAAAAAGTTGAACTTGTAAAAAAATGAAGAAGATGTTACAAAAACAAACTGATTTAGCTAGAGAAGAATTAAATACAGGACTTGAAAAAAATTAAGAGTTCCTTGTGATAATTTAGAAAAAGTAGTGGACTCATCAATTTGGCCATTACCAACATATAAAGATTTATTATTTAAATTATAATTAATCGAAATAAGTTCAAGATTTTAAAAAAATTTTTTTGAATAAAAAAACATAATAAAAGATTATTAAACCCGCTCTTTATCAATATTAGAGTGGGTTTATCTTTAAATAAATTTAAAAAAATATTCAAAAATATAGTAAAATTATTTAAAAAAAATCAAAAAAATCTTGACAGATATAAAAAAAATAGTATAATAACCAAGTGATGGGTGGATGTCCGAACGGCTAAGGGACCGGTCTTGAAAACCGGCGAAATCGCAAGATGTCTGGGTTCGAATCCCAGTTCACCCGCCATTGAAAATTGATATATTTTGGAGAAGTGGCAGAGAGGCCGAATGCGCTCCCCTGCTAAGGGAGTATCCGAGCTAAAACTTGGATCGAGGGTTCAAATCCCTCCTTCTCCGCCATTTTTTTTTACAAGTAAGTTTTTTTAATTTAATAAAGAAGTAAATAATTTGTGTGCATCTATAGCTCAATTGGATAGAGCGTCTGACTACGGATCAGAAGGTTGTGGGTTCGACTCCTGCTAGGTGCGCCATTTTTTTATAATAAAAATATTTTTTTAGTTTTTTTATTTTTATGATATTGACTATTTAAAAGAATAACGTTATAATTCATGTGAGTTAAGAGAAGGAAATAAATATACCTGTTTCTAAATTAACTTAATATAAATAAATCACAATAAATTTTGAAATTTCATTATTGTAAAAGATGTAATTTAGAATGGGTATTGTGAAGTAAGGAGTAAGTATGAAAAAAATTGTTTTATTAGTTGTGTTGATGTTATCTACAGTAAGCATGGCTATGGCTTCTAAAGACTCGAGAGGAGTTTTACTTATGAGTGAAGAGGAGTGGATGAATTTTTACAATCAGCCTGGAAATGATATTCCGTTATGTGCTATAATTGGTTCGCTAAAAATGGAAGAAGGTTATATAAAAGATGGTAAGAAAATGGGAGAAACATTGGCTGAAAATAAAAAGAGACAAAGAGACATAAGTTTAGCTCTTGCAGGTCAAGGTTTAAAAGATGTGAATCAAGGAAATACAAAAGTTCATGAATTATATTATGCAGCTGTTTGTAAGAGATTTACTGATAAAGAATATAACATGGTAGGGTCACCATCATTTAAAAATGAAATGGAAAGAATCTTTTCTGAACATCAATTTGAATATGATGTAACAGAATAAAAATATATGTATTTTTATAAAAAAAGTCTTCTTAGATAAAATTCAAAGAAGACTTTTTTTATTTTTATAAATGAAAAATAACCTAGTTAAAACTGTCTGAAATTTTTTGTAATTCAGAATTGTCAGCACCATCCAAATATGCTTTAATAATAGCTTTACATGCTAAATATCGTTTTTCATAGTTATTTGATGCGACAGTTATGTATGGAATATTGTATTCAGCATATAATTTTTTTAATAAATTCTGGAAATTCATACGTCTTTCTTCTTGTCCAATAGATCTTAGCCCGTCACTTACCCATTTTACGTTATTTTCTAGGAGAATTGTTAAATCAAAACGATAATTGTTTACAAATTCTCTAACGATTGGGTTGTCACGTTTTTCGTATGTTAAGCAAAATGCTAGTGTGGCAATATAGTCTGTGTCGATTAATGCAAATTTATTCGCATTTCTAGCGGCGTAAAGTACGTTTGTTTGATGTCCAAAAACAATTTTTTCATAATCAGAATATTGTAGAGAATCTTCGTCGCCTCCTAATTTTTCAAAAACATATTCACGACCGTATTCCCAAGCAGATGATGTATTAAATACATTAGCCAGTTTATCGACCATAACACTTTTTCCGCTACTTTCTCCACCACAAATTGTAATTAGTGGGATTAAATGCTCTCTCACTTCACGTGGTAAAAAATTCCAGTATTTACTTGGATTCTTACGGATTTCGATTGAATTAACATTGTATTCAAGATATTCTGGGTCAATTGATTTTGTCTGTGAACCAAAATATTTTAAGTTATAGTCTTTATCTTCGTGTCTGTTACTAATAAAAAGTATTTCATTCTCCCAATTTACATCAGGTTCTCTCACTTCGATTTCTTTTTTTAAAAGAGAAGACCATTGCTCCCAACCTTCTGGGAATGGAGGGCAACTACTTTCATCAAATAAGAATGAATGAATATTTTTTTGATTTTTAAAAGTTTGCTTTATAAATCTAAGTCTATCTTTTGGTGTGATTTCTTTGATAAAACGAGAATTTGAAAAAGTCTCCAAATCTTTATCATCTGAATAAGATACTACAACATAAAGTTTATCAACAATTCCACTCGCTCTTTGAATTAAATTAACGTGTCCCAAATGCAAAGGCAAAAAACGCCCAACTACGATTCCGATTTTCATAAAAACTCCTTTCAATATTAGTACAGTCTCATGTATAAATTATATATATGTTATTTTTATATAGAATTCAATAAAAAAATAATATAAATTCGTTTTTAAAAAAATAAATATAATTAATAGTCTAAAAGAATGAGACATTTTTTTAGTCAATATAAATTATAAAATACTAAGTAAAATGTATCATAAAAAAATGAACCTTTTCAACTATTTTTTTGGAAAAAAATTCTTTTTTTATAATACAAAATGAGATTTTTTTAGATTAGTGAAAAAAATAGATAAAATAAAAAAACATATGTTTAATAATTTTTATTTTTTTGTAAAGATAAAAAAACTTATAGAAAAAAATTATAAAAAGATATTGATTTTTATTGATTTCTTAAAAAGTAATTATTTTTAAAAATGTAAAGATTATAAATTAAAAATTTTTGAAGATAATTTAAAAAAATAAAAAAATTTCAAAAAAAGACTTGATTTATTTTTGAAAATAGGAGTAAAAATTATTTTGATATTAAAACATTATTATCGTTGGGATTAAATATTTTGAGAATGAAATAAAAAAATGATAAAAAAAGAAGGTGGAATTTATGAGATTGACAGAAGGAAGAAAAGGAAGAAGATTTTTGTTAAAGAGTATAGATGGAAAAACTTTAGCAATTAGATTGTTGAGTTTGGGATTATGTAATGGTGATGAATTTATACTTGAAAATGTTGCAAATGGAAATTTTTTGTTGAAAACATTGGAAACTAAAATTGTTCTTAGTCATAATTTAGCACAAAAACTTGATATTGAGGTGATTGGATAATGATAAATATCGCATTTGTTGGAAATCCAAATGTCGGAAAGACAGCTTTGATAAACAAGATTTCTAATGCTAGTTTGAAGATGGGGAACTGGCCTGGAGTTACGATTGAGAAAAAAGAAGTTTTTTTTAAGGTTGGCAATGAAGATGTTAAATTAATCGATTTGCCGGGAATATATAACTTGTCTATTGGGACGCCAGAAGAAAGAATTTCAAGAAATTTCATATTAGAAGAAGATGTAGACGTTATTATAAACGTTGTAGATTCAACTTCTTTAGAAAGAAATTTATATTTAACGGCTTTATTGAAAGAAATGGGAAAACCTATGGTAATGGCGTTGAATTTCGAGGATGAATTTAAAAAAATTAGATTATAAATTGAATTTAGAAACTCTTGAAAAGCAATTAGGAATGAAAGCAATTTTTTTACGAGTGGTAGAAATGGTGCTGGAATTGATGAATTGATGAAGGAAGCTGTCGAAGCATTTAAAAGGAATCAAACACAAAAACAAATTTCTTATAAATTAAGTTTTGATAATGATATTGAAAAAAAGAAATAGATAGTGTGAAAGAAAAAAATTATCGAAACTTGAAAAATAAAGAGATTTTTGAAAAAAATATTCTTTGGATTGGTTAGCAATAAAAAGTTTAGAAAAATGATACGAATTTATTTGCTAATTTGAAGACAAAAATATGGTGTAGATATTAGTGATTTAGCGAAAGAAGAGCGAGAAAATCTTAAAAAAAGATATGGGATAGATTCAGCAGATGTGATTTCTCAAGCTAGATATGCGACTGTAAAAGGTATAACATCAATGAATTTAAAAAAAGAAGTTCAAAAAAATAAATTTGCTTTTAACAGATAAAATCGATAAAGTTTTATTGAATAAATTCGGTGGTGGAATTGTATTTTTATGTATAGTTTATGCGATGTTTGTTATAATATTTGATGGAAGTTCACCTTATATAGATTGGATTGACGGATTCTTTAGTGATTTTGTAATAAAATATGTGGGACATGCGATTGAAGGGGTGCCTGATTGGTTACGTAGTTTCGTACTTGATGGTGTTTTAGCTGGAGTAGGTTCTGTGTTGACATTCGTTCCATTAATGTTTTTTATCTACTTTTTCATGGCGATTTTGGAAGAAAGTGGATATATGGCGAGAGTTGCGTTTATTTTGAATAAAATGATGACAAAAGTTGGTCTTTCTGGAAAAGCATTTATTCCTATGTTAGTTGGATTTGGATGTACAGTTCCTGCGATTTATGCAACAAGAACATTGGAAGATGAAAAAACTAGAAGATTGACAGGAATTATTGCGACGTTTATGTCTTGTGGAGCTAGATTGCCAGTGTATTCGTTATTAGCGGTAGCGTTCTTTAGTAAAAATGCAGCACTTGTAGTTGTTTCTATTTATGTAATTGGTGTGTTTATGGCACTATTAATGGCATTTATTTTAAAAAGATTTGATTATTTCAAAGGGAATAATACAGAATTGTTGATAGAATTGCCACCTTACAGAATGCCGAGTCTTAAAGTTGTATGGAATAGTATGAAAAATAAAACAATGGCTTATATTAAAAGAGCAACAACAATTGTATTGGGAATATTGTTAATTATTTGGTTCTTTACATATTTTCCAAATAATAATAATCCTGAAACATCATATTTAGGACAAGCTGCGAAAATTGTTCAACCTGTATTTAAACCAACTGGATTTGGAGATAGATGGGAACCTGTAGCATCAATAGTTCCAAGTATAATTGCGAAAGAAACAGTAGTTGGATTCTTAGGACAAATATTGTTGACAAAAGCAGATGAAGATGAAAAAGTTGAGTACAATATTGGTAGTGATTTAAAAGATCAAGCAGTAGGATTAAAAGATGCTATGGTAAAATCGTTTAAATCAGTTGGAAATATTGCGAAATTTAAGATTGATACATTGACAATGTCAGATGAAGAAACATTGGATAGTGATGCAGGTGGAAATATCATTCCATCGATAAGAGCTTTGTGGAACGATAAATATGGACCAATTAGAGCATATTCATTTATGTTGTATGTGCTTTTAGTAATTCCATGTGCAGTTGCGATGGGAGCTTTGAAACAAGAATTTGGATGGAAAATGTTAGGAATGCAAGTGGCTATGTTATCAATTTTACCATATGTAGTTTCTACAATATTCTTTAATGTAGCAAGGCTTTTTATGTAGATAAATAAATTGTAAAATAAAAAATGAACTAGAAGGTGATTTAGATGAAAACAATAGTTGTAGGATTGATTGCAGCATTGATTGTGTATTTAGTTTTTCAGAAAAATTTATAAAGATTACAAAAAAATAAAAAAATTTTTTTGTGGAACAGATTGTTGTAGTTGTGGTACAAAAACTACTTGTCATATTCCAAAAGATGAAAATAAATAATTGTAAATATTGGTTTTGTTAATTATACTAGAATACTCGTGACTTTAGTTGTGAGAAATTCAGTAGGAATAAGAAATCAATAAATATGAAATTTTAAGATTAAAATTGAAATTTTTGAAAAAAATAATTGAATAACAAGAGGCAAAAAAATTCAAGTCATTATGAAAATGAGACTTGTTTTTTTGTTTTATAAGGAGGAAAAAAATTTTGAAAAATAGCAGTGATGGCTGGGACGCCGATAGATACAGAAATGGGAGAAGATATGTTGAAGGAAAATGAATTTTTTTAGATTTAATTTCTTTTTCCAATTTCTGAAAATCCGATTGAACAGACAATTTTTTTCAGACGTCGACAAATGATTTTTAAAGAAAAAGTAATTAATGAAAAAAATAGATTTTTATGAAAAATGATTCTAAGATTTTGTTTGTTTATTGTAATTCTTTAAGTGGGGCAGTGGATTTTGAGAAAATTTCTCGAGAGAGAGGTGTAAAAATTATTACGCCATTGCAAATTTATTTTGAGCTGGCTAAAGAATATAGAAAAATAGCTGTAATTTCAGCAAATGCACAGGGATTATCTGGAATAGAAAATGTATTTTTTAAGAGTAATCCAGAAATTAATGTTGTAGGATTGACATTTTTAGAGGTTGTGAAGGAGATTGAAAAGGGGATTTCGCCAGAGAAAATATCACAGAAATTCAATTTTGATGGATTGGTAAAATATTTGGAAACATTGAATGTAGAAGCGATTGTTTTAGGGTGTACACATTTTCCGTATATCATTGATGAAATTCGAAAAAGAACAAATATTAAAATAATTAATCCTGCAGATAAAATGGTATCAAAAATACTTGAAAAATAGCAATTAGACTGGTATAATGAACTAAGACTTTTTGTAAAGGGGAAAAATATGGAAAATATTGTGATACCAAAACATATTGCAATAATAATGGATGGTAATGGCCGTTGGGCTAAGGAAAAAGGCAAGATTCGATTGGAAGGGCATAGAGCTGGTGCAAATGCTTTGGAAAATATATTGGAATGTTGTGGGAAAATAGGTGTTAAATATTTGACTGTTTATGCGTTTTCTACTGAAAATTGGAAGCGACCAAAAATGGAAGTAGAAGGATTGATGAACTTATTTTCACGATATTTGGATAATAAGAAAAAAGAGTTAAAAAAACAAGGTGTGAAGCTACTAGTAACTGGTGCTAAAGAAAATATTTCTGAAAAATTGTTGAAAAAAATAGAAGAAACAGAGAATTATTTGTCGGATTGTGAGAATATAGTGTTTAATATAGCGTTTAATTATGGGGGTAGAAGAGAGATAGTAGACGCTGTGAATAAAGTTTTGGAGAAAAAATTTTTGGAGAAAAATCAAGTTGCTGAAAATGGTGGTTTTGTAGAAGAAAAAGCTGAGAATTTTAAAATTACAGAAGAAGAATTTTCGAAATATATGTATCGACCAGAAATTCCAGATCCAGAGCTTGTAATACGAACAAGTGGTGAATTTAGAATTAGTAATTTTTTATTGTGGGAAATTGCATATTCAGAATTTTATATAACAGATACGTATTGGCCTGATTTTGATGAAAAAGAACTAGAAAAAGCAATATTATCTTTTAATAAAAGAGATAGAAGATATGGAGGACTGAATGCTAAGTAGACTATTTATTATTGTTCTATTTGTCCCTTTTTTATTGTGGATATTTTTAAAAGGGAATGTGATGTTTTTAGTATTTACTCTTGCGATAATTGGTGTATCATTGCATGAGTTTTATAAAATGCTAAAAGATAAGGGATTTGAGGTTGCTAGTCGGATAGGACTCGGATTAGGATTATTTCTACCTTTGATGATATATTTTCAACAAAAATTCAAAAAAATATTTTCATATTTTTAAATTTGAATTTTTTTAAACAAATAAATTTTGATATGGGTGGATTTATTGTTTTTTTGCAATAATTTTGCTTTCACTTCGTCAAATATTTAAGGTGAAGATAGAAAATGCAATGGCAGAAATTTCGTATACGATGTTTGGAATAATATATGTTGCATATTTATTTTCATACATATTATTGTTGAAGTATGAATTTCCTAATGGAAGAGTGCTTGTAACGATGACATTTATATTAATTTGGACTTGTGATAGTGCGGCGTTTATTGGTGGAAAAACACTTGGAGGTAAAATTTTCAAAAGAAGATTGGCTCCAAAAATAAGTCCGAATAAGTCTATAGAAGGTGCGATTTTTGGTGTTTTAGGAGTTTTTGGAGTGATTTTGATTTTTGATAAATTATATTTAGCAATAGCAAATGTTATATGTAAATTTTCGATAATTTCAAAGGCTTGTAGTCCTGAAACGTATCAATCAATTGGATTAAAGGCGTGGGAAGCATTTTTATTGGCTTTGGCGATAGGTGTTTTTGCTGAATTTGGAGATTTAGTGGAATCTAAGATAAAAAGAGAATTTGGAATAAAGGATTCAGGAAATTTATTGCTTGGACACGGAGGATTTTTAGATAGATTCGATAGTGCATTGTTCGTGTTACCGATAGTTTATTTCTTTATGAAATATGTAGCTCATTAATAAAATAAAAAAGAAGAAGGAGAAAAAATAAAAAAATGACAGAATTAGAAATTAAACAAGAAGTAGAAAGACAATTTAATATTTTAAGTCGTGGGTGCGATGAAATAATTAATGAAAATGAATTTAAGAAAAAGTTGGAAAAATCAATTTCAACAAATACTCCATTAAGAGTAAAATTAGGGATTGATCCGACTGGTTCTGATTTGCATTTGGGACATGCGGTACCTTTGAGAAAAATTGAAACAGTTTCAAGATTTGGGACATGATGTGTTTTTCTTGATTGGGACTTTCACTGGAAGAATTGGGGATCCGACTGGAAAATCTGAAACTAGAAAAATGTTGTCAGAAGAACAAGTTATGGAAAATATTAAAACATATTTGGATCAAGTAAAATTAATTTTGGATTTAGATAAAATTAATGTTGTTTACAATGCTGATTGGCTAGAAAAATTATCGTTATCAGATGCATTGAATTTGTTGTCACAATTTACAGTTTCACAAATGATTCGAGAGAAGATTTTTCAAAAAGATTATCTGAAAATAAACCAGTTTCATTGATTGAGTTTATGTATCCAATTTTACAAGGGTATGATTCAGTAGAATTACACGCTGATGTGGAATTAGGTGCGACTGAACAAAAATTTAATTTGTTAAGAGGAAGAGATTTACAGAAAAACTTTGGTCAAGAGCAACAAATTTGTATGATAATGCCGATTTTGGTTGGACTTGATGGAGTGGAAAAAATGTCTAAATCATTAGGAAACTACATTGGTGTAAAAGATACGCCAAACGATATGTTTGGTAAAGTTATGTCAATTTCAGATGAATTGATGGAAAACTATTACACAATGATAACTGATGTTCCTTTTGAAAAAATTGAAGAAATTAAAGCACAAATCGCAGATGGAAGTTTACATCCGATGGAAGCTAAAAAACAATTGGGAGCAGAAGTTGTAAAAATTTACTATGGTGAAGAAGCTGCTAAAGAAGCGAGAAATTGGTTTGAAAATGTATTCAGTAAGAGAAACTTAAATGTTGACTTGCCTGAAGTTGAATTGGAATATAAAGAAGTTGGAATCATTGATTTATTAGTAAAAGAAACAGGATTAATGAAAACAACAAGTGAAGCTAGAAGATTAATTCAACAAGGTGGATTCAAAATAAATGATGAGCCAATAAAAGATGTGAAAGCTACAGTTGTTCTTGAAAGTGGAATGATTGTGAGAGCTGGGAAGAAAAAAATTGTTAAAGTAAAATAAATTTAATATAAAGGAGCTGTCTTATAAGTTAAAAATTTTGATTTATATAAATTAGATATACTTGTAAGGCAGTTTTTTTGAAAATATAAGGTTGTGAAAAAATGAATGAGAAGAAGTTAGTGGGAAAAGGGAAAATAGGGAATGGAGAGGCTCATAGTAAGATTATTTTGATAGGAGAGCATTCGGTTGTTTATGGTTATCCAGCTATTGCAATACCTTTGAAGGATATTTTGGTGAATGTCAGATAATGGAAGCAAAAAGTAAATATTTCTATAATTCTGAGGACACACTTTCAACTGCGATTTATACGGCTTTAAAGTATTTAAAAAAAGAGAACGCTAAAATAAAATATTTGATAGAATCTGAAATTCCAACAAAAAGGGGAATGGGATCTTCGGCAGCTGTTAGTATTGCGGCAATAAGGGCAGTTTTTGATTATTTTGGTAAAAATCTAGATGATAAAATTCTGGAAAAAATGGTGCAAGAGGCAGAAACAGTAGCTCACATGAATCCAAGTGGATTAGATGCGAAGACTTGTTTGAGTGATAAAGCCTTGAAATTTATAAAAAATAAAGGATTTAGCTATATTGATTTAAATTTGGGGGCGTATTTGGTTGTGGCAGATACTGGAGTTCATGGAAATACACGAGAAGCTGTGGAAAATGTAAGAAAAATGGGGGATAAAGCTCAACCGATGTTAAAAAAATTGGGTGAATTGACTGAAAAAATGGAAATTGCTATCCGAGAAAAATCATTGGAAAAAATTGGAGAAATTATGAAACAGGCTAATTTGGAATTGAAAAAATTGAATTTGACGATAGAAAAATCGGATATTTTAGTGGAGGAAGCTTTAAAAAATGGTGCTTTGGGTGCTAAAATATCTGGTGGAGGATTAGGCGGTTGTATAATTGTTTTGGTAGAAAATGAGGAAAAGGCAAGAATAATTGGGGAAAAATTAAGTTCAAAAGGAGCTGCAAATATATGGATAGAAAGAATTTAGAGAAAAATATAAAAAAGGTGAAATCGTATGCGAATATTGCGATTATAAAATATTGGGGTAAAAAAGATGCAGAGAAGATGATTCCTGCGACAAGTAGTATTTCATTGACTTTGAAAGATATGTATACTGAAACTGAAATTAGTTTTATTTCGGATGAAGAGGCGATTGAGAAAACTGGCGAAGTGACGGATTTGATTTATATTAATGGAGAGTTGCAAGATAGGGAGCAAAGACAGAAAATTGGGAAAGTTATTGATTTATTTAGAGGAGATAGAAGTGAGAGAGTGAAAGTTGATACTACGAATAGTATGCCGACTGAAGCGGGATTATCTTCTAGCTCGAGTGGACTTTCTGCAGCAATAATGGCATGTAATAAACTATTTGAAAAGAATTTAAGTCGAAATGAATTGGCACAAATTTCTAAATTTGCTTCAGGGTCTTCTTGTAGAAGTTTTTTTGGACCAGTAACTGCGTGGGATAAAGATACTGGAGAAGTTTACAAAGTGAAAACAGACTTGAAATTTGGAATGATAATGCTAGTTTTAAATGATGCAAAAAAGGTAATTTCAAGCAGAAAAGGGATGGAAATTTGTACAAAAACGTCAAAAACTTTTGAAAATTGGGTAAAACAGTCAGAAATTGATTTTATTGAGATGAAAAAATATTTGGCAGAAAATGACTTTGAGAAAGTTGGGAAATTAACAGAAGAGAATGCCTTGAGAATGCATGAAACACCACTTACAGCGACACCTTCATTTTCATATTTGTCTGACAAATCGCATGAAGCGATGAATTTTGTGAGAAAATTGCGAGAAAATGGTGAAAAATGTTATTTTACAATGGATGCAGGGCCTAATGTGAAAGTTTTGTGTTTGGAGAAGGATTTGGATAGATTGAAGGAAATTTTTGAAAAAAAATATAGAGTGATAGCTTCTAGAGTTGTGGAACTTGGGTAATTGGGATTTTTTGAAAGTGTAAAAAATTAGGAAAATATTTGATTATGAGAGGTTTTGTTTATTTATAAATTAATTTTTTTGAGATGGAAGTTTTGGAAGAGAAATAGTGAGGAAAAAAATGCGAGAAAAAAATAAATGTAAAAACTGGTGGAAAGCTATATATTGCTGGAGAGTATTCGGTTTTGACGCCTGGACAAAGTGCGATAATTAAAAAAATATTGATATTTTTTTATGAATGCGGAGATAAGTTTTTCTTGGAGAAAGTGAAGATAGAAATGATGAAAAAAATAGAAGATGCAGATAAAAAAATAAAGAGAAAAGTGATTTTAAAAAATATGAAATTTTTTCTGATATGTTTGATTATTCAGTTTCGTTGGAGTATGATAAAAATTATTCGTTGATTCAGGAAACGGTGGTTGTTGTAAATGAATATTTGGAGAATAAAGGGATTGATACGAAGCCGTTTAAATTGAGAATTACTGGGAAAATGGAAAAAGATGGGAAAAAATACGGGATTGGTTCGAGTGGAAGCGTGACTGTTTTAGTTGTAAAAGCGATGTTTGAGCTGTATTCTAGAAAATTGGTTGCAGAAGCAGAATTTAAAGGGCAAAGAAGCGAGTTGCTTGAAGATTTGGCATCAAAGGATACGATGTTTAAGTTGTCGTCTTATGTTTTGCTAAAACGAGGGGATAATGGCTCTATGGGGGATATTGCTTGTATTGCTTATGGGAACTTGGTTGTGTATAAATCATTTGATAGGGAGAAAATCCAGAAGGAAATTCAAGAGAAAACTTTGGAGGAGGTTTTAGAGTTAGATTGGGGATATGAGATTGAAGAGTTAAGATGTTCTGGTAATTATGAATTTTTGGTTGGTTGGACTAAAAAACCGTCTATTTCGAAGGATATGATAAATTTAGTGAAAAGTTCGATAAATCAAGATTTTTTAAAAAAAGTAGAAAAAATTGTTCAAAATTTGAAATTGGCTATGAAAAATGGCAATAAAATGGAAATAAAGAAAAAAACATTTTTGGAAAATGGGAATGAATTGAAAAAAATTAAAGGAAGAAATTTATAGTGAGGAATTAGTTGAATTGGTTGAAGCGACAGAAAATCTTGATGTTTGTGCGAAAAGTAGTGGCTCTGGTGGAGGAGATTGTGGGATTGCTATTTCTTTTTCAAAGAAAGATAGCGAGATTTTGGTAGAAAGATGGAAATCAGTTGGGATAGAGTTATTGTATAAAAAGTGAGTTATGAAAAAGGTAAATATAAAATATAAAAGGTGGAAATTTATGATACAGAATAGAAAAGATGACCATATAAATTATGCGTTAGAGCAGGAAAAAAGTGAAAATAGTTTTGATGATATGGAGCTGATTCATCAGTCAATACCGAAGTACAATTTAGATGAAATTGATATTTCTACAAGTTTTGCGAATAATTATTTTGAAGTTCCATTTTTATTAATGCAATGACAGGTGGAAGTGAGAGAGCAAAATCAATTAATCAAAAATTGGCAAAGATAGCTGATAAATGCGGTCTTCTATTTGTTACAGGTTCGTATAGTGCAGCTTTGAAAAATCCAGATGATAATTCTTACAAAATAATAAAAGAGGAAAATGAGCATATTAAATTGGCTACAAATATTGGAATTGATAAAAATTACACGGCTGGTCAGAAGGCAATTGAAGATTTAAAGCCATTGTTTTTGCAGATACATGTGAATCTGATGCAGGAATTGTTGATGCCAGAAGGAAGTCGAAATTTTAATGAGTGGGAAAATAATTTGAAAGAATTTGTAAAAAATATAAAGAATACGCCACTTGTTTTAAAGGAAGTTGGGTTTGGAATGACTTCTGATACGATAAAAAAAGGTATAGAATCAGGGATAAAGACTTTTGATATTAGTGGTCGAGGCGGCACAAGTTTTGCGTACATCGAAAATCGTCGGAATGGGAATCGTTTTACTTATTTGAATGATTGGGGACAAACGACATTGGCGAGTCTTTTAGATATACAAGAGTTTACTGAAAAGGTAGAAATTATCGCAAGTGGCGGTGTTAGGAATCCTTTAGATATCATTAAAGCATTAATTTTAGGAGCAAAAGGAGTAGGAATTTCTGGAACGATGTTAGAAATTGTTGAAAATTATTCGATTGAAGAAGCAATTGAAATTGTAAATAGTTGGAAAATGGAATGCAGAATGATAATGTGTGCTTTGAATGCGAAAAAAATTAGCGAATTAAAGAATGTTAAATATGTTTTGTATGGGAAAACGAAGGAATTTTTAGAAAATATTAGGAATAAAAATGATTAAGAAAAAGGCTATCTTATTTTTTGTAAGATAGCCTTTTGCAAACACTATTGTAGCTTTTTTTAATATTAAATATTAAATTTTGTATAATTATTTAGCTTCTTTTTTAGCTTTTGCTGAAACTGATTCAGTTGCTAAGAAAGAATTTAACATCCATAAATGTTTTTCGAAACTTGAAATGTATTCATCAGCTAATGCAGAAGTACCGTAGTTATCTTCAGAATCTGCAGCTTCTTTGAATGCAACAGCTAAGTCTAACATAGTTTCAAATCCATTTCTTACTTCAGTTAATGCTTCAGTAGAAGTAATATCTTCATTTTTAGCTTCTTTAATTGAAGCAACATTTAAGTAATCTTTCATAGTTCCTAAAGGTCTTCCACCAATTGCTAAAATGTTTTCAGCAACATCATCGATTTGTGTATTAATTTCTGTGTAATATTCTTCTAATTTAACGTGAATTTCAAAGAAATCTTTTCCAATTAAATTCCAGTGGTAGTTTTGAACCTTTCTATAAAGTACGTTTAAATTTGCTAAATAAAGATTTAATGCTTCAATACTTTTTTTGTTCTATTTTTTTACTCATAATTATCATCCTCTTTCAGTTTTTATATTTATTTCAAATTGTAACTGTTACAAAAATTATTATAATTATTTTATTTTTTTGTAACCATTACAAAATTATTATACTACTTTTTTTGAAAAAAATGTCAAGGAATAAATAAAAAATTTTTTTGAAGAAATTATGAGTTATAATTATAGAGCAGTAAAGATTGTTTAGAGTGAGATTTCGAGATTGATAATTTTAAATAAAGTAATTAAAAAAAGATAGCAAAAATAGGAAAAGGTAGAAAGGGAAGAATATGAAAAAAGATAAATTTTATAAGTTTTTGAATTCAGACAGATATCAGTATACGGAAGCTGAAATTTATTTTGAAAATGGATTTGAAAATCAAGTTGCAACATTTGATGTGTTTGTACGGACTGAGAAAAAAAACGATTATGTTGTGGTTTATGGGATAAAAGAAGTTTTGGAATTAATTGATATTTTGAATGGAACGGATTACGAAACGAAAAAAGAGTATTTGAAAAAGTTGTTGGAGAATGAAGGATTGATTGAATATTTGGCAAATATGAAATTTACAGGAAGTGTAAAAGGGTTGCGAGATGGAGAGATTGTTTTTTCAAATGAACCGATTTTAACAATAACAGCTCCAATTATTCAAACAAAAATTTTAGAAACACCAATTTTAAATATATTAAATTATCAGATGCAGATTGCAAGTATTTCTTCACGAGTTGTTCGGGTAGCGAGAGGTCGAGGAGTTGTATTTTTTGGGACACGGAGAATACAAGGATTTGAGGCAGCAATGTCGGCTGTGAAAGCAACGTATGTTACTGGAAATGTGGCTCATTCAAATTTAATGGGAGAATATTATTACAATTTAAAAAGCATTGGAACAATGACACATTCGTACATTCAGAGTTTTGGAGTGACTAGAAATTCTGAATACGAGGCATTTGAATCATTTATAAAAGTTCACAAAGAAAAGAAACGATCATTGATTATGTTAATTGACACGTATGACACGTTGAAAATTGGAATAAAAAATGCGGTGAAAGCGTTTAAGAATAATGGAATTGACGATAATTATGGTGGAATTTATGGGATAAGAATTGATTCTGGTGATTTAGCTGAAACTTCGAAGGTGTGTAGAAAAATTTTGAAGGAAAATGGCTTTGAAAAGGCACATATTATTTTGACAAGTGGATTGGATGATAAGAAAATCGAGAAATTGTTTGAAAATGGAGCAGAAGTTGATAGTTTTGGAGTTGGAGATATTTTTGCAATGCCTCCTAAAATGTTAACGACAGTGTATAAAATGGCGAAAATTAATGATGAAAATGTTATGAAAATTTCTGGAGATAGGGAGAAAATGTCGTATCCTGGCGATAAGGAAATCTATCGGTTGGAAAAAGTTGAAAAAGAGAAAGATAAAAAAGAATTTGAAGATTTGGTAATTTTGGAGGAAGAGAGGGAATTGTTTGAAGATACGGAGATTGAGGGAATTAAGAAAAATAGGATAACAGTAGATTTTTATAGAAAAAGGAATCAAAAAAATGAGGGAAATTACAAATTGTTAGAGTTGGAAGAGGCGAAAAAAAATATTATGAAAGCAATTTGAAATATTTGGATATGTTGGAAAATAGAGGAAAATATTTTTTTCTGAGAAAAAAATGTGAAGAAAAAAACGAGAAATAGTGAGATTTTTCAGAGAAGTTAGAGGATGTTAAAAAAATAATATTTTAGAAAAAAATTAGAGAGGAGAGCTAATAATTTTAGATTGTTAGGAAAAATATGTGGAAAATAATAGAACAATTTTTGATTTTAATACAGTTTATGACACGGATACCAGTATTTATAAAGACGGAGTATAGCAATGAGAAATTAGGGAAATCAATAAAATTTTTTCCATTGTTAGGATTAATTGTTGGTTTGATATTGTTTGGTGCAAGTATCGTTTTTTGTAAGTTAGTTGGTATGGAACCGTTACAGCGACAGATAGTGGCTTTGTTAATAATTCTTGTAGAAATTTTTGTTGTTGGGATTATTCATTTGGATGGGTTGGCAGATACTTTTGATGCGTTATTTAGTTATGCAACAAAGGATAAAATGCTTGAAATAATGAAGGATTCACGAGTTGGGACAAATGGTGCTGTTGTGTTGATTTTGTATTTTATTGCGAAAATATTGTTGATTTCGGAAATTTTGGCGATTGATGGAAGATATTTGATAATTTATCCGATTTTGGCAAGATTGTCAACTTCGATGAATGCTGGATTGGGCGAATATGCTCGAAAAACAGGAATGAGTAATGGGATAATTGATGAAAACGGACTAAAAGAAGCGATTTTTTCAATAATTTTAGCGACAATTTTAGTAGTGCTTATAAAAGGTGTAAAAGGTATAGCTATTACGGTAATTGCAATTTTATTTATTTTGTTTTTTAGAAGAAATGTTAGAAAGAAAATTGATGGGATAACTGGTGATACAATGGGGGCTTCGCTTGAATTAGTGAATTTAATTGTATTAATGGCAGGTGTTATATTGAAATAAAAATGAGAGAATTTTTTCTTTGACTTTGAAAGTGAATAGTGATAACATATTGAAAGTAAAAAAAGTATTTTTCGAGAATAAATTAGAGTGAAAATCTGAATAAAGAAATTTCAAAAATTTGAAGAAAGGGAAGAGAATGAGTGAAATATACGAAAAAAACACGGAAATTATTTTCGTGAGACATGGACAGACAGATTTTAATAAACAAAGGTTGTATTTCGGTCATTTGGATCCGAAATTAAATGAAACAGGGATTAGTCAATTAAAAAATACAAAAAAACTTTTGCATAAATTGGAGAAGAATATATCAAAAGTCTACTCTAGTGATTTGAAGAGATGCGTAGAAAGTATGAAATTGCTAGAAATTGATGAAAAAGTTGAGAAAATTTTGACTGAAGATTTACGGGAAATGAATTTTGGCGTTTTGGAAGGGAAGACTTTTGAAGAGGCTAAAGAAGAATTTCCAGGATTTGTTGAAAATTTGAAAAATAATTGGAAGAAATTGAGATTTGAAGGTTCAGAAAGTGTTGAAGACTTATATTTTCGGGTGTCAGATAAATTATATAAAATTGCTGAGGAAAATAAAGGAGAAAAAATTTTAGTTGTGGCTCATGCGGGTGTGATTCAAAGTTTATTGAGTTATTATTTGTTTGACTCGTTGGATGGATATTGGAAATTTAAAATTGATAATGGGTCGATATCGAAATTGCACATTACTTCTGATGGATTTGCGTACTTTGAATATGTGAATCGTGTTTTGATGTAGTTTTGAATTTTATAAAAATTATAGATGGAATATAGTAAAAATAGGATTGAAAAAATTAGGAGGTAGGAATGTTTTTTCCAGTGTTTATTGATTTAGAAGGAAGAGAAGTGTTAGTTATAGGAGCTGGGAAAGTGGCTCACAAAAAAATTAAAAAATTAGTGGAATATGGTCCAAAAATAACGGTTTATTCGAAGGAAGTTAAGAATGAAGAAATTTCAAAATGTGAAAATGTGAAAATTATTTTAGAAAATGTAGAAGCTGATAGTGAAAAAAATTGAAAAAAATTAGTTGAAAATTATGCGCTTGTAGTTGCAGCGACTGATAATGTTGATTTAAATGAATTGATAGCAGAAATTTGTATTAGAAAAAATATTTTGGTAAATAATGTTTCATCTAAAACAAAGATGAATGCGATGTTTGGTGGAATTGTGAAAAATGATGAATTTCAAATAGCGGTTTCTACGAATGGTGTTAATTGTAGAAGATCAAGAGCGATGAAAAGTAGAGTTCAAAAGGTTTTGGATGAAGTAGAAAACTTAGGAAAATAATTTTTTTGGAAAAGGTGATTAGAATGTATAAAAGACATAGAAAATTGAGAACTAGTGCGGTTATGCGAAATTTAGTGAAAGATGTTTATGTGTCAAAGGAAGATTTGATTTATCCAATTTTTTTGGAAGAGGGAGAAAATATTAAGAATGAAATTGAATCAATGCCTGGAATTTTTAGATATTCGTTGGATAGAATTGACGAAGAATTAGATGCATTGGTGGAATTGGGAATAAATTCAATTTTGTTATTTGGGATACCTAAGCATAAGGATGAATGTGCAACTGAAAGTTACAAAGAAGATGGAGTCATTCAAAATGCAATTCGATATATTAAGAAAAATTATCCGAATTTTTTGATTATCGGAGATGTTTGTTGTTGTGAATACACGAGTCATGGGCATTGTGGAATTTTAGATGAAAATGGTTATGTGAAAAATGATGAAACGTTGGAAGTTTTAGGAAAAATAGCGTTATCATATGCAAGAGCAGGAGTAGATGTAATTGCACCATCTGATATGATGGATGGAAGAATTCAAAAAATTTCTCAAGTTCTTGAAAAAAATGGTTTTCACAACGTGGCATTAATGTCTTATGCGGTTAAATATTCATCAGCATTTTATGGGCCTTTTAGAGATGCAGCAGATTCTGCACCAAAATTTGGGAATAGAAAAACTTATCAAATGGATTTTAGATATTCAAAAGATGCGATTGATGAAGTTAGAGAAGATTTGAAGCAAGGAGCAGATTTTATAATTGTAAAACCAGCCTTGTCTTATTTAGATGTTATGCAAAAAGTGAGTAACAATTTTAATGTACCAGTGATAGCTTACAGCGTTTCCGGAGAATATTCGATGACAAAAGCTGCCGCCTTGAAAGGATGGATTGATGAAAAAGCAATTGTTATGGAACAAATGTATGCCTTCAAAAGAGCTGGAGCAAATGCAATTATTACTTATTATGCAAAAGATGTGGCAAAATATTTGAATGAATCAGACTAAAAAATCCAAAAAAAGATACATAATTTTTTGAAAATATGGTAAAATGTAGCAAGGAAGTTAGAAAAAATTTGAAAGGAGAGCATAGGATATTAAAGTTTTTATGCGAAAGAATTTATGAAAAAAAAGATATTATCAGTTTTTTTATTTTTGGCTACAACTTTAGCGGTTAATGCAGCACAACCGAAAAAACCAGCCAAAGCAAGCAAAACAAGTACAACAGTAAATGCACAAAGCAATCAAAATCAACAATATATGGATGTTTTGAAACAACAAATGCAAAATGCTGGAATTAAAAAATCTTCAATTTCAAGTTATGAGAAAGCTACAAATTCTAAACAAGAAGTAGAAAAAGAGAAACTTTATAAAAAAGCAATAAAAGAAGATGAAAAAAATATATATGCATACAATGATTTAGGAGTTTTATATATTAATCAAAAAAAATTTCAAGAAGCAGCTAACATTTTGGAAGAATCATTGAAATATTTTAATCAAAATACATCAATTTACCAAAATTTATTAATAGCGTATAGAGGTGCTAATAATGCTCAAGGGTATGCAAATACTGTAGCTAAAATGGTGAATAATTTACCTGAATATCCAGACGGATATAGTTTAGGTGCTAATATTTTGATTGAAAGAGGACAATACGTACAAGCAGTACCTTATTTGGAAAAAAATTAGCATCAATTTATGAAAATGGAAATTTGAATGGAATTCCAGAATATGTTCAAAATAAAAAAATGTGTATTTGAATAACACATATGCGTTGTTAATTGTTACACTTGTAAATGCTAAACAAACTCAAAAAGCAATAGATACTTTTGTTGCCAAGAGAGAATTTATGAAACAAATTAACCCAGGAAATGATAGTCAAATATTAGAAATGTTACAGAAGGTTAATGAAGAATTTAAAACAAATAAACAAGTTTACGAAAGTAATTTAAGAAAATTACAACTTCCTGTACCAACAACAGGAAAACAAAAACAACAAGTAAAAAAAAGAAGAAAATAAATAAAAAAAGTAAAAAAATCTTTTTATGTTAGAATGGATAAATTGTGACTTTTGACATAAAAAGATTTTTAAATTTTATAAAAAAATAATTAATTAAAAAAATTAATAAATAAAATAGAAAAAGAGGTAAAAATGCAAATAGTTGTAGTAGGTGCTGGTGTCGTGGGAGAAGCAATTTGTAAGGAATTGTCTGAAGAAGGACATGACATTGTACTGATTGAGCAAAATGAGGAAGTTCTGAATAGATTGGTTGAAAATCATGATATTACAGGATTGGTTGGAAATGGTGCTTCGTATGAAAATTTATTGGAAGCGAATACAGATCATGCTGATATTTTTATTGCAGTAACAGAGGCTGATGAAATAAACATTATTTCTTGTATTATCGCAAGAAAATTAGGTGTAAAGTATACAATGGCAAGAGTCAGAAATCCTGAATACAGTACAGATATGAAATTTGTTAGAGATGAATTAGGAATTTCAAGAATGTTGAATCCTGAGCAAGAAGCTGCTAGAAGTATTGTAAATAAATTGAAGTTTCCAAATGCTTTAGGAGTTGAAGAGTTTTTCATGGGAAAGGCGAATATCATAATTTTGAAAATCAATGAAGGAAGTAAACTTTTAGGTGTGAAAATAAAAGATATAGAATTTAAGCAAGAAGAAAGAGTTTTAATTTGTATTATTCAGAGAGGAAGTAAAATTTTCATTCCAAATGGAGAAATAAAATTAGAATTGGGAGATTCTATTTCGGTAATTGGAACTATAGAGGCTGTTTCTAAATTTTATAATAGATTAGGATATAGAAATCGTTATATAAATTCTTCAATGATTATCGGTGGTGGAATGCTTTCACACTATTTGGTAGAAAAAAATTAATTAAAAAAATAATGTACAAGTAAAAAGTTGTTGAAGAAAGTGAGAAACGAACTGTTAAATTAAGTGAGAAATATCCAAAAGCAGAAGTTATTCTTGGAAAAGAAACAGATCAAGAATTTTTTTATTAAGCGAAGGAATTAAAAAAATTATGATTCGGTTGTAACTTTGACTGATAAAGATGAAGAAAATATTATAATATCAATGTTTGCAGATACAGTTACAGATGCTAAGGTTATCACAAAAATGAATAATACCTTGTTATTACCAATTTTAGAAAATCAGAATTTAACTTCAACAGTTGTTCCTAAAAAAAATTATCACAGATATAATTGTTAGAGTAGTTCGTTCTAAGTCTAATACAAGAGGATCAAAGATGAACACGCTTTTATAGAATGTGTGATAATAAAGTAGAGGTTATTATTTTTGAAATAAATGGTAATAGTAAGGCGTTGAATATTCCTTTGAGAGACTTAAATATAAAATCAAATTACATGATAGCTTGTATTTCTAGAGGAAATGAGATTATTTATCCAGGTGGAAATGATGTCATTTTAGAAAATGATAGAGTCATGGTAGTAACGACCAAAAAAAAGCAACAGAAGTATTTGATGATATTATATAAAATTAGAAAAAAACGTAGGAGAAAAAAAATGAATAAAAAAATGATAGCCTTTTATAACAGGAAAAAAATAATGATTTTAGAGGCGTATTTAATGATTTTACCACTAATAATCTCTTTTATTTACAAAGAAAATTTTCTTCATAAAGGAGCGTATTTTGGGGTAATAGCGTTATTATTAATATTAGGAAATGTTCTTTCTATAAGGCTTCCAAAAGATAATTTTATTCGAGGGAGAGAAGGTTTTGTAATAGTATCGTTGTCGTGGATTTTGATGTCTATTTTTGGAGCATTACCGTTTGTTATTACAAAAGAAATACCGTCGTTTATAGATGCTTTTTTTGAGGTTGTAAGTGGATTCACGACTACAGGTTCGAGTATAATTCCTGATTTGAATGTATTGAGTCATTCTAATTTGTTTTGGCATAGTTTTACTCACTTTGTAGGGGGAATGGGAGTGCTAGTTTTAGCATTAGCAGTTTTTCCGAAATATTCTTCAAGTTCGGTTCATATTATGAAAGCCGAAGTTCCAGGACCTACATTTGGTAAGCTAGTATCAAAATTATCATCTACAGCAAGAGTATTATATTATATTTATATCGTAATGACGATAGTGGTAATTGTTTTGTTAATGTTTGGAGGTCTTAATTTATTTGAGTCTTCATTATTGGCATTTGGGACTGCTGGGACAGGTGGTTTTGGTGTAAGAAATGGAAGTATTTTGCCATATCACAGCGCTTATATCGAAATGGTTTTAGCAATCGGAATGTTAGTGTTCGGAGTAAACTTTAATATTTATTATTTTATTTTAATTGGAAAAGTGAAAGATGTTATAAAAAATGAGGAATTAAAATACTATTTGTTAATAGTGTTCGTAAGTATTGCGTTAATCGTAATGAATATTGCTTCAAAATATCAATCAATTTGGCAATGTATAAGAGATGTGTTATTTACAGTTTCATCAATAATAACGACAACTGGATATTCGACAGCAGATTTTGGGAAATGGCCATTGTTCTCACAAGTGATTTTGCTATTAATAATGTTCTTTGGAGCGTGTGCTGGTTCGACAGCTGGAGGATTAAAAATTTCAAGAGTTATAATGATGGTAAAAATGTATGTTGCAGAAATTAGACAAATGATAAGTCCAAATAGAGTGATAACAGTAAAATATGAAGACAAACCACTTAGTGCAAAAATGCAAAAAAACGTAGCTGTATATTTCGTAGTTTACATGATTTTATTTACAACAATGTTGTTAATTGTATCATTTTCATTAGGAGATTTTATGACAGCTTTCAGTGCAGTTGCAGCAACATTTAATAATATTGGGCCTGGATTAGGAAAAGTTGGTCCTGCATATAGTTTTGCTGATTTAAATAATGTTTCAAAAGTTGTATTGAGTTTTGGAATGTTGGCAGGAAGATTGGAAATATTCCCTATGTTAATATTATTTGCACCAGCTACTTGGAAATTGAAATAAATTTTTTAAATTCCTTTTTTTAAATTTCAATATAAAGATTGACATTGTTACAAAAATGTAATAAAATAACAGTGAAGGATGTTTGTATATGAAAATATAGGAGGAATTAATAATGAGAGAAATAAAAAATAAAGTGACTTTTAAAGGGAATCCAGTAACAATTGTTGGAGAAGAAGTAAAAGTTGGAGAAAAAGCAAGAGATTTTACAGTGTTGGCAAGTGATTTAAGAGAAGTAAAATTAAGTGATTATGCTGGGAAAGTAGTTGTAATCACAGTGTTCCCTTCAGTTGATACAGGTGTTTGTGCATTACAACTTGCGAGATTCAATCAAGAAGCAGCGAATTTTAGTGACGATGTTCAATTATTGACAATTTCTGTTGATTTACCATTTGCATTGGGAAGATATTGTGCGGATAAAGGTATCAAAAATGCGTTGACAGCGTCAGATCACAGAGATTTAGATTTTGGATTAAAGTATGGATTTGTAATTAAAGAACTAAGATTATTGACTAGAGGAACAATTATTGTAGATAAAGAAGGAATTATTAGATATGTAGAGTATGTTCCGGAAGTAGGACAAGAACCTAATTATGATGCAGACTTTTAGAAGTTGTTAAAAAAATTAGTATAAAAATAAAAATTCAAATGAGAATGTATAAAAAAATGTGAATTTAAAAACCATTTTTTTGGCTTAGATTCACATTTTTTTATTTACACAATTATTTTTCAAATATTCTATAAGTTTATTATACTCAAAACTATTAAAAAAATTATGTAAATTTAAGAGTTGAGTAAAATAGTCATAGTTTTTGAGTTTAGCTTTAAAGCAGTTTTACTATATATTTTAAAAAGTAGTTTTCACAACATCACATATTTTATCTTCCAAAATTAGGATAAATTTGTTGTTGTTGTTCTTGCTGTTGCTGTTGCAACTGTTGTTGTTGAATTATTTGTTGTTGTGGTGTTTTTCCTAGAGTAGCAGTTACATTCATTTCTTTTCCATTTCTAATAATAGTCAATTGAACTTTATCTCCAGCTTTTTTAGCAGCAAGTTCTCCTATGAAAGAACCGCCAGAAATGATTGATTTTCCATTAACAGCTGTAATAACATCATTTGCTTGTAATCCAGCTTGAGCAGCAGGACCATTTGGCGTAACTTTTGCAATAAGAACTCCATTTGAAGATTTTAATTTTAATGCTTTTACAATTTCAGAGTCCAAGTTTCCTAAATAAGCTCCAAGGTAAGGTTTTTCAAATTTACCAGTAGAAATCAAAGAATCTTTTACAGCTACAACTAAATCAGAAGGAATTGCGAATCCAAGTCCCACACTTCCACCACTTTGAGATAAAATTGCAGTATTAACACCGATAACTTTACCGTTAATATCAATTAATGGTCCACCACTATTTCCTTGATTTATCGCAGCATCTGTTTGAATGAAGTTTTCGATTTGCTCAATTCCTAAAGAACTTCTTCCTGCAGCACTAACTACCCCAACAGTCATCGAATCATTCAATCCCATCGGATTTCCAAATGCAATCGACCATTGACCAATTTGTACATTATCAGAATCAGCAAATTCAAGTGGTTTGAATTTTTCATTCGATTGAATTTTTAATACAGCAATATCAACTTCAGGTGATGTCCCTACAAGTTTCGTTTTATACTCTCTTCCATCAGAAAATTTTACAAAAATTTCATCAGCACCATCAATAACGTGATTATTTGTAACAACATATCCATTTTCAGATACAACAAATCCAGATCCCAAAGCACCAGATTCTCTAGTTTCTTGACGATTTCCTGAAGTTCCAAACAACAATTCTTCTAGTGGATTATAAGTATTCACTTTCACAGTTTTTTTTGTTCTAATATTTACAATTGAATCCTTTGTATTTTTATGAACTTGAACAAATGCACCTTGAATGTCAGCAGCATTTTGCGTATATTTTTTCAATTCTTTTGGCGAAGCTTCAACTTGCATTTTTTGATTATCATTATTTTTTGATGCATTAGCACTATCATTAGCTGGATTAGAACAACCTACAGCCAAAAGTAAATAAAGCACTCATAGCAATAATTTTTTTATTTATTTTTCATATTTTCCCTCCAAATTTAAGATATATAATAATTATTTTTTTCAATTTATTTTTATAATATAATAAAACAAAAAAATGTCTTTTCTGTGACAAAATAAAAAAATAATTTCATTCTATTTTTTTATTATACAATATTTTTTTATAAATAATGAATAAAAAAAATTTGAGTAAAAATTTTGTAGTGAAATTTACAAAAAAATAAATTTGAATAATCATTATATATTATGATATAATTATATTAAAATAATACAAAAATCTAAAATATCCAAATAAAGTTTTGGTTTTAAGGAGAGAATATGATAAAATTAGTTTTGCTAGATGTCGATGGGACATTAACTGATGGTGGGATTTATCATGGAAATAATGGTGAAGATATAAAGAAATTTAATGTTAAAGATGGTTACACAATTGTTAATGCACAGAAGGTTGGTATTGAATTTGGGATAATTACTGGGAAAGTTTCGCAATTGGTAAAAAATCGAGCTGAGGAATTGAAAATTAAGTACTTGTACCAAAATGTGGCTGACAAGGTGATTATTTTAAATGAAATAATGCAGAAAGAAAAATTGAGTGCAGAAGAAATTGCGTACATTGGTGATGATTATAATGATTTGAAAATAATGAAAAATGTCGGATTATCAGGTGCTCCCAAAGATGCAGCAAAGGAAGTGTTAAAAATAGCAGATTTTGTTTCAACCAAAAATGGTGGAGAAGGTGCAGTAAGAGATTTTGTAGAATTTATAATGAAAAAAGATGGGAAATTAGAAAAATTTTTTGATAATATAAAATAATATATTTGTTACTAGGAGGAAAAATGGCAATAAAATATTTAGACGCCAAGAGATTAAAAATAATGCTTATTGGTGGAGGAAAATGGGTTATAAAACATGAGGAGTTATTGAATGATTTAAATGTATATCCGGTTCCAGATGGGGATACAGGAAGCAATATGTCAATGACAATGAATTCAATGATAACAGAATTAGAAAAACATGCAGACGAAAAAATATCAATGGAAAAATTAATTGATGTAGTAGAAGAAGCTGTATTAATGGGAGCTAGAGGAAATTCTGGAACAATTTTATCACAAATAGTAACAGGATTTTTAAGAGGAATTGGAGAAAAAACAAAATTATTACCTGCTGATGTTGCCAAAGCATTAGTAAGTGCAAAAGAAACAGCTTATAATGCAGTTAGTGAACCAATCGAAGGGACAATTCTTACAGTAATTAGAAAAATTTCTGAAAAAGCTGTAGAATATGCTGAAAAGATGGATGATTTGGTAGCTTTCTTAAAAGAACTTGTTACTGCTGGAGAAAAAGCAGTAGAAGAAACACCAGAATTATTACCAAAATTGAAAGAAGCTGGGGTTGTAGATGCTGGAGGAAAAGGAATATTTTTCCTATTTGAAGGATTTTACAAAGTGACAACAGAGTTGAATTTATTGGTTGAATTGCAAAAATCACAAGTAAAAGAAAATGAATTTGACAAAACAATAGCAAATATTGATCACGATCCAGATAAAATAACTTACCAATATTGTACAGAATTTATAATTTTAAATGGAGATTTTGATACAGATGAATATAAAAGAAGAGTATTAGAATTAGGAGATTCGGCAGTTTTTGCACAAACTTCAAAAAAATTCAAAACACATATTCATACAAACCATCCTGGAAAGGCTTTTTGAAATAGCACTTGAATATGGACCGCTTGAAAAAAATGAAAGTTGAAAATATGAAATTGCAACATGATAATTTACAAATTTTTCAGTGAAAAAGATGAAGCTAAAAATTTTTGTGAACGATAAAGTTAATAAAACTAAAAAAATGCTTACGTTATTTTTAGCTGATACAGAAAAATTTGAAAGATGAATTTTTGAAAAAAAGGTGCAGATGTAGTAATTTTTAGGTGGACAAAGTAAAAAAATCCAAGTGTTCAAGAAATAATGAACGCTATTGATAAAGCAACTAAAAAAAATATTTTTTTGTATTACCAAATAATAAAAATGTTATTACAACAGCAAAATTAGCAAACTGAAAAAAATAACTGGTAAAAATGTAATTGTTCAAGAAACAAGAACTATGTTAGACGGATATTTTTGTATTAAAAAAAATAAAGAAGAAGGTATAGAAGAAATTCTAAGTTCTTCAAAAAGAAATTATTCTATCGAAATTACAAAAGCTGTAAGAGATACAAAAAAATAGATGAGTTGAGCATTAAAAAAAGATGATTTCATCGGTTTAGTAAATGGAAAAAAATAAAATATTCAAATTCATCGTTAAATAATTTAGTTGAAAAATATGTTGGCAGAATTAGTGACTGAAAATACAGTTGTAGCCACTATTGTTGAAGGTTTAGATAAAGATGAAAAAAAGCGAAAGAAACAATAAAAAAATGCATTATCACAAGTAAAAAAACAACATTCATCAATGGAAATCAAGATAATTATTATTACTATATTTATCTTGAAAATAAAGATGAAAAATATGCCCCGAAATTGCGATAGTTACTGACTCTACAGCTGATTTGGAAAAAAAGAAGATTTAGAAGGATTACCTATAAAAATTGTTCCATTGAGAATTGATTTGAAAGGTGAATTATATAAAGATGGAGTAGAAATCACTAAAAATGAATTTTTGGCAAACAATGTTAAAAAGATGATTTAGTTATAAAAACATCTCAACCATCACCACAAGATTTCTTAAATGTGTACAATAAATTATTTGAGAAAGGTTACAAAAAAATAATTTCGATACATCCATCTGCTAAATTAAGTGGAACTATTCAAGCTGCAAAAGTAGGAAAATCATTGACAAATAGAGAAGATGATATTGAATTAGTTGATAGCATGGGTATTTCGCTACTTCAAGGAGTTTTAGTATTAGGAGCTGCACAAAAAGCTGTTAAAAAAGAAGGATTTGGACAAATTTTAAACTGGATCAATAATTTTAGAACAAAAGGTAAATTATTAATGATAGTGCCTGATTTAAAATACTTGGAAAAAGGTGGAAGAATTGGAAAAGCTGGTTCAGCAATTGCTGGAGCAATACACTTAAAACCTGTGTTAACAATTAATCAAGGAGAAATTGCGGTTGAGAAAAAAGTTTTAGGTGAAAGAAATGCACAAAAATATATTGAAAAATATGTTGAAAAAGAAGCTAAAAAACAAAGTTTAATAGTAGCAACTGGTTGGGGAGGAAATCCAAGTGAATTGGATAGCATCGTAAAGATTTATTCAGAATTAGAAAATAATCCAAAAATAAATCCATTAATCTTAAACAGACAAGTTGGTGCTGTAATTGGATCTCATGCAGGTCCTGTTTATGGAATTTTTATGTTCCCAAGATTGAATTAAATATTGTAAAATAGAGTTATTTCATAAGATAAAAAAATATTAACGATTCATTTTTCAATTTTTTTAAAATAGGAGATGAATTGTTTTTTTCTTTAACAGTTATGAAATAATTTTGATAAAGAAAAAAATAACTATAAAAGTTTTTCTTCATGACGATTTGCTAGCTTTTACAAAAATCAAAGGAGAAAAACCTTAAGTCTTATATGAAAAATAAGTTATTTATAGATAATAAAAAAATGTTATACTTAATGTTAAATTTACATTTTAAATGTAAGATTTTTTTAGAAATGAGAATATAAGCTTAAATAAATTTACATTGTAGAATTAGATTATTAAGATAAAAATATTTTTTTATTGTATGAGTACGGAGGATTAAAATGAGGAAATTAAAAAAACTATTTCATTATTTTTGTGGAGCAGGAGGTTTAGATTTAGGATTCAAAGAATCGGGATATGATATTATATGGGCAAACGATAATGATAAATTTGCAGTACAAACTTATAAACATAATATAGGAAATCACGTAATTGAAAGTGATATAAATGATATAAATTTAGATAATATTCCATTGGCTGAAGTAATTATAGGAGGATTTCCTTGTCAACCTTTTTAGTATAATGGGTTCAGAATTGGGATTTGAAGATACTAGAGGAACATTATTTTTTTAAAAATAATGGAAATAGTTCAGAATCAAATTCAGAGAGGTAATCATCCCAAGGTAATTGTACTAGAAAATGTAAGAAGATTATTAACCCATGATAAAGGGAGGACATTTAATGTTATAAAAAAAGTATTAGAAAATACTGGATATAAAATTTTTTTAAAGTATTAAATACTGCAGATTACGGAATACCTCAAACAAGAAATAGAATTTTTTTAGTATGTTTTTAAAGATAAAAAAATATTAACTTTAAATTTCCAGAAAAAGAAGAATTAAGGATAACAATGCAAGATTTATTAGAGGAAAAAAAGTAGATCAAAAAAATATTTTTTTATCAGAAAAAAATTATACCTACAATTTTATCAAATGGTACAGGAAATTATAATTCAAAAATCAGAAATAGATTTAAAAATTGCGAGGCCTTTATGTTCAACAATGCATAAAATGCATAGAGCATCACAGGATAATTATGTAACAACAAATGGGAAAATAAGAAGAATAACTCCGAGAGAAGCAGCTAGACTACAAGGCTTTCCAGAAAACTTTGAAATAATAGTTTCTGATACACAAGCATATAGACAATTTGGAAATGCGGTGACAGTAAAGGTAGCAAAATTAGTAGCAGATTCTATAAAGGAGGCCTTAAATGGAAATGAGTGATTTTAAGGGAGATATTAATGAGTTAAAAGAAATACTCAACATAATAAAAAGGAAGAATAAAGAAAAGTATTCTTTGAAAAAAATCAAGAAAAAAATATAAAATTATTTTTGTGAGGAATCTGATGATGGATATCTAAATACTAGGAGAAAAGCATATACAGTAGAATTAGAAAAAGATAAGAAATTTAAAAAGAACTTTGGATATTTAAATTTAAAAAAATGAAGAACAATTTGAAATTACAAAAAAATATTCTAATAATTTTTTTGTAATCTTCAAAGAAAAAAACTAAAAAGTAATTTGAATTTTTATTGATTTATTTTTGTGGAGCTGGAGGATTATCATTAGGTTTTTATACAAGAAAACTATAATGTGAATTTTTGCATGTGATTTTGAAAAAGTTTGTATACAGACATATTTATTTAATCATCCTAATATAGATAGTAAGTATATAAAGTTATCAGATATTAGAGATATAGAAAATGATATAAAAAAATATATACAACATGATGAGGTAAGTGTTGTTATTGGAGGACCTCCTTGTCAAGGATTTAGTATTGCTAATCAGCAAAAGAATAATTGATGACCCAAGAAATAAACTTTATAAATCATATGTTAATATAGTAAATATAATAAGGCCAAAAATTTTTTTGTTATGGAAAATGTAAAAAGGGATGCTAAAAGTTTCAAATCAAGTTTTTAGAAGATTTTTAAAAAGTATAGGTTATAATGTAACATGTAAAGTTTTTAAATGCTAAAAAAATTATGGTGTTCCTCAAAATAGAGAAAGACTTATATTTATTGGAAATATTTTTAAATATTGATAATCAAGAAATATTTGATGAATTAGAGAAAAATAAAAATGAAAATATTGTAACTTTACAAGATGCTATTTTTAGATTTAAAAAGTATTAAAAAGCTTCTAGAGAAAAGAATAAGACGAATATTATAACAAATGAAACAGGAGGTATAGTTATTGAAAATCAAAAATTTTGATTATAATGATTATTTAAAAAGATATAAATCAAGGAAATAAAAAAAAGTATAATAACATTTAATCATCAAGCTAGATATAACAATGATAGAGATATTGAAATATTTTCAAGATTAAATCAAGGTGATAAATCTGATGATCCTAAAATAGAAGACATAATGCCTTACAAAAAAATCGAGGGCATATATTTAAAGATAAATATTATAAACTCAAATTTAATGATATTTGCAAAACAATAACAGCTCATATGAAATTTGATTGCAACATGTATATTCATCCAACACAAGCTAGAGGTCTTACTCCTAGGGAAGCGAGCAAGAGTACAGTCATATCCGGATGATTATGTTTTTTTAAAGGGACATTTACAAAAAAACTTATATGCAGATAGGTAATTCAGTTCCACCTTTATTAGGAAGAAAGATAGCTAAAGTTTTTAAAAAAATATTTAAAGGAGAAAAATTTAAATGAGTTTTTAATGATATATTTAAAAAGTATAAAAGATTTTTCTTTTTAATTCAAAAATAACATAGAAATTAAAGAAGGAGATTATGATTCTCTGTTAGTGAAACAATTAAGTGGAAGTAATATATTAGGAGAGAAAGGAAGCCAAACTCATATTGCAATAACTGGGAAATCAATGGAAATGTTTCCTTATATATACTCAAAAAGAATTTGTGGAAAGTAATAATAAGAAAAATGAAAAAAATTTTTTTGTTTTTAAAAGCTCCTATGAAGATTTATCAGAAAAAAATTATAATTATTTTTTTCTGATAATAATAATATTGATTTTAAAGGTAATTCTTTTTTTAGAAGTGAATGTTTGTATTTATCCAAGAAGCAAAGGTGAACAAATTCAACTTTCAATGTTGGCACATGATTCAAAAAGAATTTATTGAATATAGAAAAATCAATAAAGACAAAGGATTATCTAGTCGTTTTAAAAATATAATAATAAACTTCTTTATGATATTTTCATAATTAAAAAAATAATGATGGACTGCATTTTCTAAAAAGAACATACTGTTTTTTTGAAATAAAAAAAATAATAAAAAAATACTGACATAACTTTTTATTTCAAAAAAATTTTTTTCTTTAATACTGATATAGACAAACCCCACCAGAGAATATTCTTCGGTGCGCCTGGAACAGGAAAAAAAGTTACTTATTGAATGAAGATGCAAAAAAATATTTTTGGAAATGATTATGAAAGAGTTACATTTCATCCAAATTATATGTATGGAAATTTTTATTGGAACGTTTAAGCCATTTCCTGTTAGATTGGAAGATGAAAAAAAGTGAAAGATAGAAAAGAAACTATAATGTATAAATATATTCCTGGAATATTATTACGTTTATTAATCAAAAGCAATTAAAAAAATTATGATACAGATACAAATAAAAAAATACAAATTATTTGTTAGTAATTGAAGAAATAAACAGAGCAAATACTGTCGCTGTCTTCGGTGATTTTTTTCAGTTATTAGATAGAAATAGTAATGGTGAAAGTGAATATGGAATAGCTGTTTCTGAAGATTTAAAAATTATATTTAGAAGAACAGTTTGATAAAAAAATAATTTAACAGAAAATGAAAAAAAGGTATTTAGGAGAAAATCTTGATAAAAATCACACTACCTCCAAACTTTTTATATTTGGGCAACAATGAATAGTGCTGATCAAGGAGTTATGCCACTTGATACTGCCTTTTAAACGAAGATGGGAATTTGAATATATTGGAATTAATGATGCATATGATAAAAAGTAAAGATGAAAATGGTAAATCTGAATTTGATACTTACAATTTTAAAGCTAATGAAAATGAATTAGCCAACTGGAATGATTTTAGAATAAAAAAATAAATGAAATTTTATCAAAATGTCATGTTCCAGAAGATAAATTATTAGGACCATATTTTATTTCAAAATCAATATTAGAAAGTGGAGATCCCGATAAAAATAAAAATGCTATAAAAAAATAAAGTTTTAATGTATCTTTATGAAGATGCAGGGAAACAACACAGAAGAAAAAAATTTTCAAAGAAGGAAAATGGGAAACTTATTCTAAATTATGTGAAGCTTTCGATAAAAAAATTGTGAAAAAAATATTTAATGATGAAATCGAATTACTTAAAAAGTAGTCCAAAAGAGAAAGCGGAAAAAAATCATAGAACAAGCAAAATGAAAAATAAAGATCAGAATCAAGAAAAATGAAAATGTAACAACTGAAAAATAATGATTTTTAATGATGAATAGAGGTAGCTTTTAATGAAAGTAAATAAATTACAGGAATTACAATCATACAGTATCTCTGAATGTCAGTCTATATTTGATTTATCCGAAGATGAAACAAGGGAAGTTTTAAAAACATTAGCGTATAAGAATATTATTAGGAAAAATGTCTAAAAAAATTTATCTACAGTAGAATTAGAAGAATTAAATAACGGAGAATCTTTTTGAACAATTAAATAAAAGAATTCGAGGGAGATAACTACAAATTTAAATTTGTTGGTATAATTACTGTAAAAAGATGTCTGTCTGATTATTTATCCAAAAATATATTAGTGAATTCGATGAGAATTTTGATAAGGACAATAAGATAATAAAGCAGTTAATAGAAGTTATGAGAAAATATGAAAGTAAGGAGCAAAAACAATTTCTGTCAAACAATGAAAAAAATAAAAAAATTATAACTTGTTAGTTCTAGCAATAGATTTATATGATGATTATCATATAAATGGACTTTACAGTAATGAAAAAAACAATAATAGAAGAAAATGGGGAAGGAGAAATTCTCTGGGATAAAAACTATAAATGAAAAAAAGATGCTTATTTTATAAACGATGTTCCTTTCTATTTAGATTTTTTTCTGTAAACAAAGAGACAAATGAAGAAGATTTTTTTAGAAGACTACATCGTTGTATAATTACAGAAAGTTATAGTAAAATTGAAGAAATATTTGATATACTTGATTATGAACCTATAAATATTTCAGATGATGAAATTGATTATTTTTGGAGATAAAGAGTATATTATAACAAGATTGAATCGAGAAATGAGCAGACAGTTTATTGATAAAAAAACAGAAACAGTTAAATATGATGAAAAAAATTATTTTTTTAGAAACTGAAAATTCAAAATGAAGACGAAGAAATAAAGTTTATAGGAACAACCAGTTTCAATTTAGTATGGGAAAAAGGTATGTGCTATTGTTCTAGGAAATTCTTTTGGATAAAAAAACTGGAGGATTTAGGATTAGACACGATAGATAATACTGGAAACATAACTTTGAAAGAAGTAATTTCTAAAACTCGAATGGAAGGTTTCTGATTCTGATATAAAACATCAGTCTGCTAAGACTTTAATTCCAGATTTAATTGTATACAATAAAGAAGATAGAAGTATTTCTATTTATGATGCAAAAATATTATAATATTATTTTTGACTGAAAAGTTGTTAAAAAAAATTATCCTGGAGTAGAGGATATTTCTAAACAATATTTATATGAACTTGCGTATAGAGATTTGATTAAAAAGAAATAATTTAAAAAAATAAAAGAGAATGCTTTTTATAATGCCAACAGATAAAAAAATGGAAAACCAAGGCACTTTTGTTTGAAGAGATAGGTGAAGTAGAATTCGGCATATTCGAAAATATAGAATTTAAACCTATAAAAAGTTAAGTTGTCATCTGCTACCAAAATGTATGAAAAAAATATTTAAAAAGTGAAAAAGGATAGAGATTTTAAGATTATATAGGTTATAAAAAAAGGAATAACAGTCTTCTAAGAGAATAAAGTACAAAGGAGACTGTTATATTGAAAGTAAGAATAATTCTTTCTAAATTGATAAGATATTTTTAGTATATCATTTTTTTACTATGATTTTTTTAATATTTTTTTGTTATACTTGATTACATAATACACTTAAAATAAAAAAATAGAAAAAAATTTCAAAAAAAGTGTTGCAAAATTTTTTTAAAAAAATATGATATACTAATTGAGTAGTAAGCAATTAGATGGTCGCATAGCTCAGTTGGGAGAGCACCTGCCTTACAAGCAGGGGGTCACTGGTTCGAGCCCAGTTGTGACCACCATTTTTTTGGAGGTGTAGCTCAGTTGGTTAGAGTGCTTGCCTGTCACGCAAGATGTCGCGAGTTCGAGTCTCGTCACTTCCGCCATTATGCCCAGATAGCTCAGTCGGTAGAGCAAGGGACTGAAAATCCCTGTGTCCGTGGTTCGATTCCGCGTCTGGGCACCATTTAAAATTAAAACATCAGAAAAAGTAATTATAATTTTTAAAATTAGCATATAATTATTTTTATGAGTTATTCATAAATAATATATGTTTTTTTGTTTATAAGGAAAAATTATTAAATTTTTTTGAAATGGAGAAAAATTATGAAAAAAATCAAAAAGTTATGATGAATTACAAAAAAATAATAAAAAGAAGAAAAACGATTTATGTTGTATGTTTCAATGAAAAAAATTGTAGTGTTTGTAATGTGGATATGCCTAAAAATTGAAAAAAATATCAGAAGAAAATAATTTTGTTAGTTATAATTTGGAAGCGTCTGAAGTTCCCAAGCAGTAGGGCAGTTGAGTTTATTTGCTGTACCAGTTGTTATATTATTTTTATGAGGGGAAAGAGTTTCACAGACAAGCGAAAATTATTGATTTTTGAGGAATTAGAATATAGAATTGGACAAATATCAGAAAAAAATATTAGGAGAAAAAAACTCTATTAAATTGAAATGTAAATTCATATGTGATACAATGACAATAGTAGTGAGAATTGATTTGAAAACTTATAATGATAATTAATTAAATAAAAAGTTTGAAACGATAAATATTAAATAATTTAAAGATAGTTTTAGGATTGAAAAGAGAAAGGATTTATAAAATGTATAAAATATTTGAAAATATTGCGTATGAAGAATTGCATAGAGGAGAGAAGTTTGAGATAGAGGGGATTGAGTTTGATTCTCGAAAAATTAAGGAAAATTTTGTGTTTGTTGCAATGATGGGGAGTGTTGTGGATGGACATAATTTTATTCAGAAGGCGATCGACAGTGGTGCCAAAATGGTTATTGTGGAAAAGAAAGTTAATGTTCGTGGATTATAAAGGTTATGAAAATGTTACGTTTATTTTTGTGGAAAATGTAAGGAAAAAAATTAGGAGTTATTGCTTCAAATTATTATGATTATCCGCAAAATAAGATAAAAATTATTGGAATTACAGGAACAAATGGTAAGACAACATCAAGTTATATTTTAGAAAATATTTTAGAGAAAACTTCTAGAATAGGGACAACTGGAAATAGGATTTTGGATGAAGAGTTTCCAACTGTGAATACGACGCCTGAATCGCTAGAATTGATAAAATTGATTGATGAAAGTGTGAAAAAAGGAGCAGAATATTTTATAATGGAAGTTAGTTCACATGCTTTGGAAATTGGGCGTGTAGATATGTTGGAATTCGATTCGGCAATATTTACAAATTTAACACAGGATCATTTGGATTTTCATAAAACAATGGAAAACTATTTTAGGGCGAAGAAAAAGATTTTTAAAATGTTGAGAAAAGATGCTTTGGGTGTTGTTAATATTGATGATGAGCATGGAAAAATTATTTATGATGAAGATAGTAGCAAGTATTTGTCAGTGAGTATTAAAGATAAGAATGCTAATTTTTATGGAGAAATTATCGAGTATACAAATGATGGAATGAAAATTAAAATTGTTGCAAAAGGAATAGAGGAAGTTTTAGATATTAATTTGGTTGGAGAGTATAACTTGTATAATGTGTTAGGATGTGTGGCTTCGATTGTTTCGTTGGGAATTAATGTTGAATTTATTGTTGAGAAATTGAAACATATGTCGTCTGTTCCTGGGAGATTTGAAACGATAAAAAATAATTTGGGTGCTAGAATTGTAGTTGACTTTGCTCATACTGATGACGGGTTGTTAAATGTTGGGGAAACATTAAAAGATATTACTGAAAAGAGAGTAATTACAGTATTTGGAGCAGGTGGAGATAGAGATCACGATAAGAGACCTAAAATGGCAAAAGCTGCTGCTAAATTTAGTGATTTTATAATTTTAACATCAGATAATCCACGAACTGAAAATCCGATTGATATTTTGAATCAAATTGAAGAAGGATTAACAGAAATTAGTTTTTCAAAAGATAAGTATACGGTTATTGAAGATAGAGAAGAAGCTATAAAATATGCGATTGAAAAATATTTTATCAAAAGGTGATAGTTTATTAATTGCTGGAAAAGGTCATGAGACTTATCAAATAATTGGGAAAGAAAAAGAAACATTTTTGATGATAGGGAAATGGCTAGGAAGTATTGTAAATAGAATTTTATTGATATAGTGATAGTTTGGATTTGAATTAGAAAAAGAAAAAAACTGGAACAGTTATAAAGGAAATAAAAAAATACTGAAAAAAATAAATTGTGAGAGAGTGTGTCCAGAATTTTTGTGTTATGGTACAGGATAGTAATTTTATCATCCTGTTTGAGAGTGTAAAAATTTTTTTGTTGTAAATAGAATAAAAAAAGTACTGAATTTACTAGATTTATCTATTAGTTTACAAAAAAATTCGGGACACTCTCTTTAGTTTACACAAATTATAATTCTCATATTTAGTAAGATTATTTTTCAATTTATAAATTAGTTCCAGTTTTATATTATTATTTTATAGTAAAACTACTTTTAAAAACTAAACTCAAAAAAACTATGACTATTTGACTCAATTTTTTAAATTTACATAATTTTTAAATAGTTTAATTTTTAAATAGTTTTTGAGTATGTTTATCTAGCAAAAGAAATATTATTCATAATATCTCTTGCGACTTCAACTTTATTCATTGTGTATAAGTGGATACCTTTTACATCATTTGTAAATAATTCGATAATTTGGTCAGTTGCATAAAGGACACCAGCTTTTTGCATAGATTCAGGATTATCTCCATATTTTTCAAGAATACGTTCTAATTTTTTAGGAACAGAACATTTTGACAATTCTACAATTCTTTTAATTTGTGCAGCATTTGTTATTGGCATAATTCCTGCCACTAAAGGAACGTTTATATCTAATTTTTCAGCTTGTTCTCTGAATGAGAAAAATCTTTCGTTATCAAAAAATAGTTGAGAAACTAAGAAATCAGCACCTTTTTCAACTTTATTTTTTAAATGAAACAAGTCAACTAAATCATTATTTTGGTAATGAGTTTCAGGATAAAATGCAGCTCCGATTGAAATATCAGAATTTGATTTTAATTCTTGAATCAATTCAGAAGCGTATTTAAAATCACCTCTATCATAGATTTCTTCAGTTTCACCTTTTGGTACATCACCTCTTAAAGCTAAAATATTTTTGAATATTATTTTCTTTTAACTTCTTTCATGAAATTTTTCAATTTCGCTTTTTTTACTTCCGACACAAGTAAGATGAGCTAAAACTTCAGTATTCAAAATATTTTTTTATATGAAGCCATTTCAATTGTACCACCTTTTAGTTTTACCACCAGCACCGTAAGTAACACTAATAAAAATCGTGGTTTAGATTAACTAATTCAGATGTTACAGCTTTTTAATTTTTTTCTTCCGAGAAATTTTTTTATTTGGTGGAAAAAAATTTCAAAAAGAAACAACACGTTCTTTTTTTGTTCAAAAAAATATTTTTTTATTTTTCATTTTTTTATCAGCTCTCCTTTTCATTTTAATTTGTTATTTGAAAAAAATTGGGAAATATAAAAGGCATAAAAAAAGACCTAGTATTAAGAAAACCAGGTCATCCTTTCATACATAAACAGCACAAAAAAATATAATAATAAATTTTTTTACGATGATATAAAATATATATTCCCCAAAGATATATTAATTATTCTTATTTTTTTAATTATAAAAATTTACTATAATAAATTATACTATATAAAAATGCTTTTTGAAAAATTCATTAATTTTATATACATATATAAAATATATATGCTATAATAAAAGAAGATATTTGTTAATAAAAAAATAGTTAGAGAATAAAAATAATTTTTAAGATATAATATTTTCATAATTGACTTTATTACAATTTTTTTATGTACAATAGTAGATATAATAAAAAAATAAAAAAATTTTAAATTAATAGTGTTTGAATAATTTTGGAGGTAAAAAAATGAGTTTATTAGATTTAAAGGGAGTTAAATCAGAAGTAGAAGGAAAAGAAATTTTAAAAGGATTAGATTTAACGATAAATAAAGGTGAGGTTCATGTTATTATGGGACCAAATGGTGCAGGGAAATCGACATTAGCGAGTATTTTAGTAGGTCATCCTAAGCATGAATTGATTGGTGGAGACATTATATTTGATGGAGAAAAAATTAATGATTTGGGAGTGGATGAAAGAGCGAAAAGAGGGATTTTCTTGTCATTCCAATATCCAGAAGAAATTCCAGGATTGACAGTGGAAGACTTTTTAAGAACAGCAAAAGAGGCTGTGACTGGAGAAAAACAATATATTATGCAATTTCATAATGAATTAGTTGAAAAAATGGAAAAATTACATATTAATCCTGAATATGCTGACAGACATTTAAATGTTGGATTTTCTGGTGGAGAGAAAAAGAAAAATGAAATTTTACAAATGGCAGTTTTAGAACCAAAATTGGCAATTTTAGATGAAACAGATTCTGGATTGGATATAGATGCGACAAAAATAGTATTTGAAGGTGTACAAAAATTAAAAACTGACGATACAGCATTATTAATTATTACTCACTATGACAAAGTGTTGGATTACTTGAAACCAGATTTTGTTCATATTTTAATGAATGGAAAAATTGTTAAGACTGGTGGAAAAGAATTAGTTGAAGAAATAGAACAAAATGGATATGGAAAAATGAAAGAGGAATTAGGATTATAATCCTGATAAAAAAATAAAGGTGGTTTACATAAATGGAAGATAGAAAAAAGACATATGTTGAGGACATCGAAAGAGGAGTTTACGATATAAAAGACGATGTTCAACCGAGATTTAAAACACAAAAAGGAGTAACACCTGAAATTATTAGAAAGATTTCAGAGAGAAAAAATGAACCTGAATGGATGTTGGAGTTTAGATTGAAAGCGTTGGAAGTGTATAATTCTAAACCGATGACAAGTTGGGGACCTGATTTATCTGATTTGGATGTTAATGATATAGTTCATTATTTGGAGCCGGATTCAGCACCGATGAATGAAAATTGGGATGATGTGCCAAGTTATATTAGAGATACTTTTGATAGATTGGGAATTCCTGAGGCTGAAAAACAATCGCTTGCAGGAGTTGGAGCGCAATATGATTCAGAAGTGGTTTATCATAGCATTCATAAGGAATTGACTGAGCAAGGAGTAATTTATACTGATATTGAAACAGCAATAAAAGAACATGAAGATATTTTAAAAGAATATTTTATGTCATTGATAACTGTGAATGATCATAAATTTGCAGCATTACATGGAGCTGTTTGGTCAGGAGGATCATTTATTTATGTGCCGAAAGGTGTTAAAGTAAGTATGCCATTGCAATCGTATTTTAGATTGAATGCACCAGAAGCTGGACAATTTGAGCATACGTTGATAATTGTTGATGAAGGAGCAGATTTACACTTTATTGAAGGTTGTTCAGCACCAAAATATCAAAAAAATGCGTTACATGCTGGAGCGGTTGAATTATTCGTGAGAAAAGGTGCTAGACTTAGATATTCTACAATTGAAAACTGGTCGAGAAATATGTATAATTTGAATACGAAAAGAGCACTTGTAGAAGAAGGCGGAGTTATGGAATGGGTATCAGGCTCATTTGGATCGAAGGTATCGATGCTTTATCCAATGACAATTTTAAATGGGGAACGTGCAAGATGTGAGTTTACAGGAGTTACTTTTGCAGCTTCAGGTCAATTTTTGGATACAGGATGTAAAATTATTCATGCTGCACCATATACTACGTCAACAGTTCACTCAAAATCAATTTCTAAAAATGGAGGAACTGCATTTTATAGAGGACTTCTTAAAGTTGAAAAAAATGCACACAATTGTAAATCAACAGTTGAATGTGAGTCATTAATGTTGGATAATCAATCGAGATCAGACACTATACCAATAATTGATATTAAAAATGATAGCGTAGATATAGGACATGAAGCAAAAATTGGAAGAATTAGTGATGAAGCGATATTTTATTTGATGTCAAGAGGAATTAGTGAGGATGAGGCTAAAGCGATGATTGTAAGAGGATTTGTTGAGCCAATTTCAAAAGAATTACCGCTTGAGTATGCAGTAGAATTGAATAAATTGATTGAATTGGAATTAGAAGGAACAATTGGATAAGAAAGATAACGACGATGAAGGAGAAAAAAGATGTTAAACGAAACAAGTTTAAAAAATCTTGAGAATAGTGAATATAGATTAGAAATTTTTAAAAAATATTCTGCACTTAAGAAACCAACTTGGAAAAGAGTGGACTATAAATATGAAGAACCAGCAGAATATAAGGATTTTAATAATACTACCTTGAGAAATGATAAACAACAAGGGTTGGAAGTAAAAAGATATAAAAAAATTCTTTGGAAGATTTGAAAAAGATTAGAGAGTGAAAATGAATATGGTTTAGGAGAATTTTTTTCAAATTACAAAATTTTGCTTTTTTTACAATGAAGGGAAATTTGTAAAAAGTAAATAGAAAAAAACTGATGTAAAAAGAGCCTGTTTATATCACTTATACTACTAATAAAGAAAATAATTTTTTAGTAGATTACAATGTAATTGAAGTTGAAGATTTTGCGAAAGTGACAATTATTTTAACTTATACTTCAGGAGATGAGGAAGCAGCTTACCGTAATGGAGTTATTAGAGTATTTGCAGGTCAAAACTCAGAAGTAAATTTGGTGAAAATTCAAACATTGAATACTAATAGTTCAAATTTTGAATCATCAAAAATTGAAACATTGGGTCAAGGAAAAGTGACTTATTCGAGCATTGAGTTGGGTGCGAAAATAAATGGAATTAGCCATAAAACATATTTATTGGAAGATTCGGCAGAAACTTATATTTTACCAGGATATTTGGCAGATGCTGATAGAAAATTGGATTTAGAATATTCTGTTGTGTTTAAAGGTAGAAGAACAATCGGAGAAATTCATGGAAAAGGAGCGGTAAAAGATACTGCTATGAAAGTATTTAGAGGAAATATGTACTTTGAAAGAGGTGCATCAAAATCTGAAGGAAGAGAGGGAGAATTTGCGATTTTGCTTGATAAAAATGTAAGAGTTCATGCAATTCCAACTTTATTCTGTAAAGAAGACGATGTAATTGGAGAACATTATGCTTCGATAGGAAAAGTAGATGAAGCACAATTATTTTATTTGATGAGTAGAGGGCTTTCAGAAGGTAGAGCTAAAAAATTAATTGTAGAATCATCATTTAGACCGATTTTTGAAAATATCAATGATGAAGCTATTAGAAATCATCTTTTAGAAGAATTGGAAAGTAGAATATAGACATTAGTAAGATTTAAGAAAAAAAGATTTGCAAACGATACCCACTTAGTGCTATGATAGTATGGTACAAGTGGGTAAATTTATAATAAAAAGTTTTTCTTTTAAAAAAATATAAATTTAAAAAAATTACAATGATATTTTTAAATAGAAATATTATCAATCAAAGTATTCAAAACTATTTAAAAATTGTGTAAATTTAATAGTTGAGTAAAATAGTCATAGTTTTTAAAAGCAGTTTTACTATAAACAATAAATAAAAAAATGCAATTGAAAAAAAATTTTACAAAAAAATTAAAAAGAGGAGAGAAATAATTTTAAGAAAGGAAGGAAATATGGACTATAAAAAGAAATTTCCAATATTTAGTAATATTGAGAGTCATTATTTAGATACAGCTGCTACTGCTCAAAAGCCAAAAGTAGTGCTTGATAAAGTGGTTGAATATTATGAGAATGATAATGGGAATCCTGGGAGAGGTTCTCATGCGTTATCAATAAAAGCGGAAGAGCTTTTGACTGATGCGAGAAAAACTGTGCAAAAATTTATAAATGCGAAAAAGACTGAAGAAATTATTTTTACAAAAAGTACGACTGAATCGATTAATTTGATTGCTTATTCGTATGGATTAGACTATATAAATGAAGGTGATGAAATTATTCTTGGAATTTCAAACCATCATGCGAATATTGTACCTTGGCAGTTCATTGCGAAGAAGAAAAAGGCGAAATTAAAATATGTTTATTTGGATGATAATGATCAATTTGATTTGAATGATTTTAAGTATAAGATGTCAGATAAAACGAAGATTGTTGCGGTTTCAGCAGTTGTGAATGTGACAGGAGTTATTCAGCCTATAAAAGAAATTATTGAGGTTGCACATAAGTGGAATGCTTTGGTTGTAGTTGATGCGGCTCAATCGGTACTTCATTTCAAACATGATGTTCAAGAGCTTGATGCTGATTTTCTTGTATTTTCAGGGCATAAAATTTTTGCACCGATGGGAATTGGAGTGATGTATGGAAAAGAGGAGATTTTGAATAAAATGTCGCCATTTTTGTATGGTGGAGATATGATAGAATTTGTGACAGAGCAAGATTCGACATTTGCACAGTTGCCTAATAAATTTGAGGGTGGAACGCAAAATGTTGGTGGAGCAGTTGGACTTCAAGAGGCAATTAATTTTTTAGAAGAAATAGGTTATGAGAAAATTAATGAAGTTGAGGCTAGATTGTATGAAAAAGCGATGAAAGAGATGAATAAATTAGGATTTATTGAGACTTATTCTGATGAAAATGTTGAAAAAACAGGAGTTATTGCGTTTAATGTGAAAGGTGTTCACTCGCATGATGTTTCATTTATCCTTGATTCGTATGATGTTGCGATAAGATCGGGTCATCATTGTGCTCAGCCTTTGATGAGTTATTTAGATGTGCCATCTTGTTGTCGTGTAAGTTTTAGTATTTATAATGATGAGAAAGATGTTGATAAATTAATTGAAGGACTGAAAAAAGTTGGAGAGATTTTTTTATCGAAAGATGAATCGGAAAATTAATAGATTGAGAAATTTGATGTTTTAAGAAAGGAGTGAAAAAAAATGAATTTAGAAAAAATTTACCAGCAGACAATTTTAGAATATAGTGGTAAAAAGGATTTAAATAGAGAAATGGAAAATCCGACTTATGTGGAAAGGGGTCATAATCCAAATTGTGGAGATGACTTGACATTGGAAGTAAAGGTTAATGAAGATAATGTTATTGAGGATGCTGCATTTATCGGGACTGGATGTGCGATTTCAACGGCTTCGATGGCGATGCTAATTGATTTGATAAAAGGTAAAACTATGAAAGAGGCTGAAGAAAAGGTTAATCTATTTTTCAAAATGATGGATATTAGTGAGGATAAAGAAAAATTGACTTCGGAAGAAATGAAAAAACTGGGAGATGCTGTATTGCTGGAATATGTTGCAAAAATGCCTGCTAGAGTAAAATGTGCTACATTGAGTTGGCATTCGCTAAAAGTGATAGTCGATAAAAGTAAATAATTTAGAGTATTCAAGGAAATTTAACAGGAATCTTTTTATGATAGAAATTAAGAGATGCTTGGAAATAGAAGGGAAGATAAATGGGAGATTTAATTAAATTATTTGTAACTTTTGCTAAAATGGGACTTTTCACGTTTGGTGGAGGTTATGCGATGCTGCCGATGATTAAAAGAGAGATTGTTGAGAAAAATGGGTGGGCGACAGAGGATGAAATTATGGATTATTATGCGATTGGGCAAGTAACACCAGGAGTTATAGCTGTAAATACTTCTACATTTGTAGGCCATAAAGTGAAAGGGCTTGTTGGTTCGATAGCTGCAACTTTGGGAATGATTGTTCCGCCGATAATAATTATAACTTTGATAGCGATATTTTTGAAGAATTTTTCAGATTTAAAAGTTGTAAAATATGCGTTTAATGGTATAAGGGCCTGTGTTTGTGTACAAGTATTTGAAGCGATTGTAATGATGGCCAAAAAATCTTTGCCAGATAAAATATGTTTGACTATTTTTATTTTAGTGATTATTTTATCAGTTACAAATATTTTAGATCCAACTTTGCTAGTAGTTTTGGCTGGTGTAACAGGAGTTATAATTAAAAATTTTGTTAGAAAAACTGGAAAAGAACATAAATTAGGAAGTGGAGGTACAAAATAATGGGAAATGAATTAATGAAATTGTTGCATTTGTCATTTGAATTCAGTAAAGTTGGCTTGTTTTCAGTTGGAGGAGGACTTGCAACATTGCCATTTTTGTATCATATGGGTCAAAAGACAGGTTGGTTTACAGCTGGAGATGTGTCAGATATGATAGCCATTTCACAATCAACACCAGGTCCAATGGGAATTAATATGGCAACTTCTGTTGGATATACTATAGCAGGACTTTGGGGAGCATTGATTGCACCAGTTGCTTTAGTAATTCCTTCAGTTATAATAATTATTATGATTTCTCATGCATTAAATAGATTTAAAGATTCTATTTTAGTGGCAGATATATTTTATGGTTTGCGTCCAGCATCTATTGGATTGATAGTAACTGCTGGGATAAGTGTTGCTAAAGGATCGTTATTCACTTTAGAAAAATATAATATTTCAAAACATATTGGAGATATTTTTCAATTACAAATCGATTTTTGTTGGCAATATTTATAGCAATTTTGACAAAATTTAAAGTAAATCCAATTTTATCGATAGTAATTTCAGCAATAATTGGAATAATTTTTCAAATTTTAACAAAATTAAAAAAAGAAAAATTGAAAAAAATTTTTCTTTTTTTGTTTGACTTTAAAGGAAAAAAAGCTAATATAATTATAATTGTTAAATAAAAAAAGATAGGAGGAGTATAACTTTTAATGAAAAAGATAGGATTGTTGATAATAGGAATGTTAATAATTGTTGCTTTTTGTGGTAAAAAAGGTGATGATAGCCTTGAAAAAAGAGGTGAACAGAAAAAACAAACATTTTTGGAAAAAACAAAAGAAAATTATAGTGAGCATATTAAAATATATGACAGAATTTTTAAATATAGACAAAGGATTGCTTTATTATTTTGAAGATGCTGGGATGGAAAGAGAATTTAGGAAAATTGATGCTGATGATATTGAAGTAAATATTGGAGTGGATCAAGCATTGATTGATAAGTTAAAATCAATTAAGGATTCTAAAGAGAAAAAAAGCGAGTTGGATAAAAAGGCAATTGCAATGCTTCCCGCTTTAGAAACTATGTTACCGATTGTAAATGAAATGAAAACGTATTATGTTCAAAAAGGTTACAAAGTAGATAATTTTGTAAAGGCACAGGAATATCATACTAGATTGTTGGCTGTTACTGAAAAATTTAAACAAGTAGAAAGACCATATAAAGAACTTTTTGATAAAAAATCTAAAGAGATAAAAAAAGAGACAGCGAAGGAATTTGACAAGAAGAAAGAGCATATTACTTACAATAGATTTTTATTTCTTGAAAATGGAGAAGCGTTCTTGGATGAAATTCATAAGCAAGGATTAGATGCTAGTGATTTTTACTAGAGGAAATGTTAATAAATTTAAACCATTAAGAGATAAAATTAAGAAATCGTTGGAAAAAAATTAGAAAGAAGTTCTAAAAAAATGAAAAAAACAAGCTAAAAAAAGAAGGTTATAATTCAACAGACGACTTTATTATTTTTCAATCAAAAAAAGCAAATAGATTTAGAGATATTGTAAATAAATTTATCATTAGAATCGAGAAAAAAAGATAAGGCGTCACATTCTTCAGTAAGTGATAGCTTCTTTGCACAAACAGAGGAAGGAACTCCAGAAAATGTATTGAGCGAGTTTAATGAAGTTGTTGAAGAGCATAACAAATTATTAAATATGAAAAAAAATAAATAGAATGTTATTTTTGGGGACGAGCAGAGAATGCTCGTTTCTTTTGTAAAGTAGGGAGTTTTTAGAAAGGAGATTTGATGGCAAAAAAGATAAATTCAAAAATGAAATCAAAGAAAAATTTTAAAACAAGTTCCAGTTTTACGCTTTTGTCGATTATAATTGGAATTATAGGGGCAGTTATCGTATCATCTAGTTCATTTTATACAGTATTAAAATTTGGTGCGTTGCCGTGGGCGTCAGTAATGGTAGCATTAATTTCAACTTCAACATTAGTTTTTTTTAAAAAAGTCAATGGTAGAGAGGTTAGTATTGTTCATACGATTATGAGTGCTGGAGCAATGGTAGCTGGTGGAGTTGCTTTTACAATGCCAGGATATCTAATTTTAGGTGGAAAACTTGAGAATATTGATAGAATGCAACTTTGGGTAACGGTTTTGTTTGGTTCGATTTTAGGTTGTATTTTTTCATTTATTTTTAAACAGAAATTATTGGAAAATGAAGAGCTTGAATTTCCAATTGGAGAGGCAACATTTAATGTTATAAATTCAGGTGAGAATAGTGAAAATATGACTTATGTTGGATTTGGAGCGTTGTTAAGTACGGTTATTGCGATTTTGCGAGATTTTAGTTTTATGCGTGGTAAAAAAACGATTTTACCGACAATATATTCATTTAAAAAGGGATTTTTAAATTTTTATGTATCGCCATTATTATTAGGAATTGGCTATATTTTAGGAATTGCAAAAACATTCGCGTGGTTTTTAGGTGGAGCATTAATCTATTTTTGTTTTTTTCAACCATTTGCTTTAATAAAAAAATTTGAAAAATTTTGATATTATGAAAAAAATAATTTTTGGAATGGGAATTATTGTTGGTTTTGGAATTGCAGTAATTGTGAAATTATTTTTTTCAAAAATATGAGGAGGAGTATAGAAAATCTTCAAATTTATTTTTGGAAAAATAGCTATTTTTTTGCTGGGATTGGGATATTTGGAATTAGCTGGATTTACAAGTCGCCAGTTTTCTTGTCGTTTATAGTTGTGATAATTTGTATTTTTATGTATTATAATTTCGGGATATACTGTTGGTAAAAACAGGATTGAATTTTTCTAGAAATTTATGCAGTAATAACAATTTTAACAATTACTTTTTTTAATAAATTGTTAAATGGAATTCGAATGGAAAATGCAGTTTTTTTCAACTAGAATAATAAACATTAATGACTTTTTTTGTTTAGCGTGTTTTGTCACAGTTGCCTGTGGTTTATGTGGAAATATTTTTAAATAATTTAAAATTGGGAAGCCAAACAAAAAAATAGCACCTTCAAAACAGTTTTTTTGGAGAATTAATAGGAGCAAAGAGTAGGTTCATTTGTAGTAATAAATTTATTTTTTTCATTTTATTTGATGTTTACAAAAAAATATTGGACCACATAATAATGCGGATTTAATGGCGTTACAAGCCTCTTTTATAACTTCATTTATTGATGGAATTCCATTTATTCAAATTTTTTTGGTTAGGAGCTTTTGATAGGTTTTTGTTTTTATACTTTTTTTAACGTATCAGCTTTTAACTTTCGGAATTGGAATATACGTTCCATTTTATATGACTTTAACAGTATTCTTAGGTGGAATTTTTAAATTTTGTAGCTTCAAGAGTTTCCTCAAAATTTTCTGAAAAAAATGTTTATTAGTTTCTAATGGATTAATGATTGGAGAGGCGATAGTAGGTGTTGGAATTTCGTTGATTACTTATTATTTTTGTGCTATTTCAAAAAAATGATACAGCGGTAAATATTTTTTTAGTAATAGAGTACTTAATAACTTTCTATTGAAATATCAAAAATTAATGATTAAAAAAACTGAGAATTATTTTTGAAAAAAATATTAACTGAAAATAAAAAAATTTAAAAAAATCAAAAAAAGAAGGAGGTTGTAATGGAAAAATAAATTTAATAACAATGTGTCGTGCGATATTTTTTTATTGGAAAAGGTGCTGGAGCGAGTATAAAAGAGAGTTTTTAAAAAAATGCTAAAAAAATCAGTTACTATAATTTCTCCATTTTTTTAAGTGGAAATATGACTGCACAAGAAATCATAAAATTATTAGATAATAATGTAAAAGTGAGCATTGTGACGAAAGATCATTTTCGTATTTATCCACTTTTTAAAAGAAGTTATTTCCAAAAATCCGAAATTTTTCTTCACTTGAGGTTATCGCTCAAATGTTTCAAAAATTGTTTTTTTAACATTTATTTTTCGCTACAATCACTTTATTATTAATAAATATTTTGTTATCTTTTGAATTTAATTTTTTTCGTTTATAAAAAAAATATTACGATAAATTCTCAAATATTTTTTTAGTAGTATTTTTTTGATTATCATAAATATTTTTTTATTGAAAAAAACTAGTGAAATAGATTTTGAATACTCAATAAGAAAAAAATTTAAACTTACATATTTTTAAAAAAAGGATATCCACTACATAGTAAAATTTATATTATCGACAATAAAATCGCTTATTTAGGCTCATTAAATTGTACAGATTCGTGTTTTAGATACAATCACGAAACGAGAATAAAAAAACAAAAAGATAAGAAATTTATTTCAGATCTGAATAAACTTTACAAAGAATTTTTTTAGAATTACCAGCAATTCCCTTTAAAAAAACACTACAAAAAAAATATAAAAAAACATTTTCTAAAAAAAGATGGTTTTGATGATGAATCATATACATTTTATGAATAATGAAGTTTTATTTTATCAAAATTAGTGTAATAAAATTCTATAAAGGTTTATATTTTTAATAAAATTTAGAAATAATTTTATAGATAGAGATAGTTCTAGAAATTTTTTTAAATATAAAAAAATAAATTAAATATATAATTAAATATATCTTTTTTTATCATAAATAATAATTATATCTCCTATTAAAAACCTTATATTTTACAAAATGTATAAAAGTAAGGTATACTCTTTTTGTAAAGAAAAAGAAATTAAAAATGGAGAGTGATTATAATGAAAAAAAGCAACTTGGTTATGGTGGGAAGCATATAAACAATTTAATATTTTTTTCACCAGCAATTTAGAATTTAGTTATAGTTATTCTATATAAAATTAGATAAATAATAATTGATAGATTGTATGAAGCATTGGTGAGTTATCAATGCTTTTTCTCGATTAAATTCTCTGTTACTTGGCGAAAGTGATAGAGGATTTTTTTGTTTTAAAAGAAAATAAAAAAATTATGTTATAATATTTATAAGTATAAAATTATGAAAATGGAACTGCAATAGAAATAAAAAATCAGAAAGAAAATCAGGAGGAAATTATATGTTACTAAAAGACCCTATTTACTACTATTCTCGTATAAGAGAGCATTACAAAAATTCGTATTTGGCAGAAGATACTCTTCAAGTGATAATTGGAATTGATTGTGAGTATGTCGATTCTTACGAACATAATTACAAATCTTTGGAACAATTTTATAAATCGCAGAAGTCGATTGCACCATTTGCAGGGCTTTTTGGGACTTTTGCGTATGAAACGATACATTATTTTGAGAAAATTGATGAGATTGAAAAATCACAATTTAAATTTCCTGCATTTTTATTTGCTAATGCGAAGGCTTACTTGCATTATTCCAAGATTAGCAAGGAATATTCATTTTATGGGGATAAAGAAAAATATTATTCGATTTTGAAGGATGAAGTTGAGAAAATAGAAAAAAATGATAATAAAGATACTTATTATACGATAAAAACAGATTTAGATAAGGAAAAAGAACATTTTTATAAAATTGTTGAGAAGGCGAAGGAGTATATAAAATCTGGGGATATATTTCAAGTTGTTTTGAGTGAGCAGTTGAAATTGGAAACTAATATGGATTCGTTGGAATTTTATAAATATTTGTCTGAAGCGAATCCATCGCCATATATGTTCCATTTTCCGACAAAATATGGAGATGTTGTAGGGTCTAGTCCTGAAATATTAGTTGATGTCTTTTCTGATACAATCTACATTGCACCAATTGCAGGAACACGACCCCGTGGGAAAGATGCAAATGAAGATGAATTTTTGGCAAACGATTTGTTGAATGATCCGAAAGAATGCTCTGAACACCGAATGTTAGTTGATTTAGCAAGAAATGATGTTGGAAAATTTTCAGAAAAGGGTACAGTTATTGTGAAAAACTTGATGCACATTAAGCATTATCAACATGTTATGCACATTGTTTCTGAGGTTTTTGGGAAGAAACGTTCGGATGTAACGATTTTTGATATTTTATCATCAGCATTTCCTGCTGGGACTTTGAGTGGTTCGCCAAAAATTCGTGCGATGGAGATTATTGCAGAATTAGAAGAATTTAAGAGAAATGTTTATGGTGGAGGAATTGGATTTATTAGATTTAATGGAGATTTGCAAATAGCGATTGTTATTAGAACGGCATTTTTTGAGGCAAAAGAAGATGGCTCTGACGCACAAAAGGTATTCATTCAATCAGGTGCTGGAATTGTTTACGATTCTGTGAAGGAGAGAGAGTATAATGAAATTTGTCATAAGAGAGCTTCTGTAGTGGGAGTTTTTGAGAGAAATGCTAAGAAATTGTAATTCATTAAAGGTATTTAAGAGAAAATTGGTTTATTCATTTGAAAAAATCTAAAATATTAGATTTGAAATTTATAAATAGAAAATTTATTTATGGAAGTAGATAGGAGAAAAATATGATTTTATTGATAGATAATTATGATTCGTTTGTATTTAATGTGGAACAATATTTGAAGGAAATGACTGATGAGCAAGTAAAAACAGTTCGTAATGATAAAATTACTTTGGAAGAAATAAAAAAATTGAATCCGAGTAAAATTATTTTGTCACCAGGACCGAAACATCCAAAAGATAGCGGAATTTGTTTGGAGATATTGAAAAATATTGATGATACGCCTATTTTGGGTATTTGTTTGGGACATCAGGCGATTGGATATGCGTTTGGTGGAGAGATAAAACAGTTGGAGGTTCCTTTACATGGGAAAACTTCTGAAATTATTGTGAATAAGGAAGATTCATTGTTGTTTAAAGAATTGCCGAAAAAATTTAGTGTGATGCGTTATCATTCGCTTTATGTTAATGAGGATAATTTGCCAGAAGAATTAGAGGTTAGTGCAAAGTCAGATGATGGAATAATTATGGCTTTAGAACATAAAACAAAGGATATTTATGGGATTCAATTTCATCCAGAGTCGTTTTTTACAGAGTATGGTAAAAAAATAATTAAGAATTTTGTGGTATCGACTAATAAGAAAACGATTGAAAAATAAAGAGAAGGAGAAAAACGAAAAATTTGAAAAAAATATTTAAAAAAATTGCAAGATAATATTGCATTGACTGATAGTGATTTTAAGGAAATTTGTGCGATTATTGATAGTAAAAATTATAATATTATTCAGCTTGGAGCATTATTAGTTTTAATTTCAGAAAAAAGTCTTTATCCAGAGTCGCTTACGGCTTTTGTAAAAAAAATATTTTTGGCTTATAGTACGACGTTTGAAGATGAGTCGGATATGATAGATGTTTGTGGGACTGGTGGAGATGGATTTAAGACAATAAATATTTCTACGGCTGTTGCGTTTATTTTGGGAGCGATGGGAGTAACTGTTGCAAAACATGGAAATCGTGCGGTTTCAAGTAAAAGTGGAAGCAGTGATGTTTTAGATAAATTGGGAGTTCCTTTGGAAAAATCATTGTTGGCTCAATTAGATAAACTTGAGAAAAAACATTTGGCATTTTTCCATGCACCATTTTTTCATAAATTAGTTGGAGAAGTTAGAGAAGTTCGTCAGCAACTTGGAATAAGAACTGTTTTCAATGTTTTAGGACCTTTGTTACATCCTAATAAAAAATTAAAATATCAATTGGTTGGACTTTATCATGAACCTGTTCACAGATTGTATGCTGAAACATTGCAATTATTGGGAAGAGAGCATGCGTTGGTTGTGCGTGGAAATGATGGACTTGATGAAATCACAATTTGCGACGATACAAAAATTATCGAAGTAAAAGGAGATCAAATTCTTGAATATACAATTTCTCCTGAAAGTTTCGGATTTAAAAGAGCTTTTCATTCTGAAATCGAAGGTGGAACAGCAGAAGAAAATGCTGAAATTTTAAAAAGAATATTAAAAGGTGAAGAAAAGTCGGCAAAATTTGATATAGTTGTGTTAAATGCGATGTTTGGGCTTTATACTGCGAATGTAGTGGACCATCCTGCAAAGGCGAAAGAAATGATTTTGGAAGCGATTGAGAGTGGGAAGGTTTATGAGTTTTACGAAAACTATGTGAAATAATTTTTGGGAAGTAGGATTTAGATGATGATAAAAACTTTGTATAAAGAAAAATGTTTGAGGTATTTTATAGCGCCTGACATAATATTACTTTTATTAGTTACAATTTTTTTCTACCCTATGTTAGAATTTTTTTATATTTTTTTGTTATTGGAAATATTCCTTTAATTTATATTTTTGTTTAAAAATAATAGTAATGTATTTAAGTTCAAAAAAATTAAAAAGAAATAAATAAAGTTGAAGATGAAGAAAAAAAGAAAAATCTAAAAAAATAAATTAAAATTAGTAATTTTTTTAGTAAATTTAATAATGTTTAGTATGTATGTCAGTTTAGTAAAAAAATGAAATTTTTCATACCAAATATTTAAAAAAACAAAAAGGAGAAATATGGATATTTTTAGAAAAAAATAAAAAAATAAAAAAAGAGATATACAGCTTGAAGAAGAATTAAAATCTTTTAAGCAGCCGTCGTTGAAAGAGGCATTGAAACAGGATGGAGTACGGATTATTGGAGAAATTAAAAGGGCTTCTCCATCGAAGGGAAAAATTGCAAAAGATGATTTTAATTTGTTAAAACAGGCACAAAGTTATGTGGATAAAGGGGTTGCGGCTTTTTCGATATTGACAGAAAAGGAATATTTTAAAGGGGAGAATGATTTTATAAAAATTGTAAGAGAGAAATTTCCAGAAATGCCGATTTTGAGGAAGGATTTTATTTATACTCCGTTTCAGGTGGCTCATGCTAAGTTTTTAGGGGCTTCGGCGATACTTCTTATTGTGAGAATGTTAGATGACAAGACTTTGTGTGAGTTGCATAAATTGGCACATGATTTGGAGCTTGATGTTTTGGTTGAGGTGCATGATGAGGTTGAACTTGAGAGAGCGTTGAAAATACCTGGTTTAGAAATTTTGGGAGTTAATAATAGAAATTTGAATACTTTTGAGGTGGATATTAAGACTACGAAAAAGCTGATGGATAAAATTCCAGATGAAATGAAGGAAAAACTGGTTCTTGTTGGCGAAAGTGGATTTCTTACGAAAGAGGATTTGGAGTATGCAAAAAGTATTGGGGTTGACGGTCTTTTGATTGGGGAAGCGCTTATGAAAGGTCTTCTTTAGGAAGTTATAATTTTGATAAAAGGTAGAAATTATTAAAAGTGAAAAATTGTATATTAATAAATTTAAATTTTTAGAGAGGAAAAAGTTGGAAGCAAAAGTTATTAAGTTAAAGGTTTGTGGGATTCGTTCGATTGAGGAAATAGAAGAGTTGAAAAGTTTGGATATTGATTATTTCGGGTGTATTTTTGCAAAAAGTCCGAGACAGGTAAGTGTGGAATTGGCTAGGGAAATTACTGAGATTGCTCATAAGGCTGGGAAAAAAACAGTTGGAGTTTTTGTGAATGAGAGTGTTGAAAATATTTTAGAAATTGTTGCGAAAACTGGTATTGATTGTGTTCAATTGCATGGGAGCGAAACGCCTGAATATTGTTTGGAATTATCTAAAAAATTTGATAAAATGAATAGTGATAGAAAAATTAACATTTGGAAAGTTTTTTTAGTGAAGGATGAATTGCCAAATATTGAGGATTATTTGGGATGTATTGAGTATCCGTTGTTTGATGCGAAAGGTGAAAATAGAGGTGGAAATGGAATTACATTTGATTGGAATATTTTGAAAGACTTGAAAGGTCAAAAATTTATTCTTGCTGGTGGACTTTCTAAAGAGAACATTGCTAATGCATTGGAATATTCTCCGACAATTTTGGATGTGAATAGTAGAGTTGAGGTTGGAGATAGGAAGAATAAGGGGTTAGTAGAGGAAATTATAAATTTGATAGGTGGAGATATTTTTGAATAAAGAAGAGAAAAAGTTAGTGGAAGAGGTTTTAATGTTATTTTCACGATATGAAAAGAGAGCATTGAGAGCATTTTTTAGATCGGCTGAAAATGAGAAAATTGACGTTTCTGAAATTGATGAGAAATTTGAGAAAATAGCTGAGAAAAGTCGAAGAAAAAAAGGATTATTGAATGATATTAAAAAAATCTTTATATAAAAACAATTTAGATTTTTTTGAAGAAAATTTTTAAAATTGGACGCTAAGGAAAAAGGAAATTTATAGAAGAGAGAGATTAAGATTGATTTTTAAAAAAATTGAGAATTTGAGAGGTTTGAGAAAGTTTGACGAAAATACAAGTGAAATTTTTCAATATGTTGGAATTTTTATTTGGAAATGGAAAAATTAATTTTTGATTTATTTAATAATTTTTGGAAGAAATTTGTTAGAAAGATAAAAGTTAGAAAAAAATAGAAGGAGATAAATATGGGAAATAAAAAATCTTATTTCGGAGAATTTGGAGGGCAATATGTTCCCGAAACTGTGATGACTGCGTTATTTGAGTTGGAAAAGGCGTATGAAGAATTGAAAGATGATAAGGAATTTCATGAGAATTTTGAGTACTTGTTGAAAAATTATGTTGGGAGAGAGACACCGCTTTATTATGCAAAAAATTTAAGCGATCATTATAATCAGGATATTTACTTGAAAAGAGAGGATTTGAACCATACTGGAGCACATAAAATTAATAATGCGTTGGGACAAGTTTTACTTGCGAAAAAAATGGGGAAAAAGAAAGTAATTGCTGAAACTGGAGCTGGACAACATGGGGTTGCGACTGCTACTGCTGCGGCACTTCTTGGGCTTGAATGTGATGTTTATATGGGAGCAGTTGACATTGAAAGACAAAAATTGAATGTGTTTAGAATGGAGCTTTTGGGAGCGAAAGTTGTTTCGGTTGAAGATGGGCTTAAAACATTGAAAGAGGCGACTACTGCGGCAATTCAGGCTTGGGTTGCGGAGATTGAAACTGTATTTTATGTGATTGGTTCTGTTGTTGGACCACATCCTTATCCTACGATTGTTAGGGATTTTCAGTCGATTATTGGGAAAGAGGCTAGACATCAAATTGAAGATTTAGGAAAACATGCTGACCATGTTATTGCTTGTGTTGGTGGTGGAAGTAATGCGATTGGGATTTTTAGTGGATTTTTAGATGATGAAACTACGAAATTGTATGGTGTTGAAGCTGGAGGGCTTGGAATTGATACGGATATGCATGCGGCTACATTAACGCTTGGAAGTGAAGGGATTATTCATGGAATGAAAACTTATGTTTTGCAAAATAAATATGGACAAATTTTGCCAGTTCACTCAATTTCGGCTGGACTTGATTATCCGGGGATTGGGCCTGAACATTCATATTTGCATGATATAAATAGAGCGATTTATGCGCCAATTACAGATGATGAGGCGATGCAAGCATTGATCCTTGTTACGAGAAAAGAGGGAATCATTCCAGCTATTGAAAGTGCACATGCTTTGGCATATTTAGAAAAATTGTGTCCGACACTTTCAAAAGATAAGAGGGAAACAATAATTGTAAATGTTTCTGGACGTGGAGACAAAGATATGCACACAGTATTTTCAGTATTGAAGGGAGAAAATGTTCATGAATAGTATAAAAAGTATATTTGAAAGAAAAAAGCAAAATAATGAGAAAACAAATATTGGGTATGTTGTTGCAGGGTATCCGAGTGTAGATTTTACGAAAAATTTTCTTTCTAATTTAGATAAAACAAATATTGATATTTTGGAAATTGGAATTCCGTATTCGGATCCATTAGCAGATGGAAAATTGATTTCAGAGGCTTCTTTTAAGGCATCTCAAGCTGGAGTTACAACAGATACAGTTTTTGAGTTATTAACAGAAGTGAAGGATAAAGTTTCAAAACCACTTGTATTTTTGGTTTATTATAATTTGATTTTTTCTTATGGAATTGATAATTTCTTGAAAAAATGTACAGAAAGCAATATTCAAGGATTGATTATTCCAGATTTGCCGTATGAGGAATCAAAAGATTTATATGAAAAGGCAACAGAAAATAGTATAGATTTAATTCCATTGGTGAGCGTGACTTCTCAAGATAGAATTTCAAAAATTTCATCTCATGGAAGCGGATTTGTTTATGCGATTGGGTCACTTGGAGTTACAGGATCAAAACAAGTTGATTTACCAAGACTTGAGAAATTTATTGAAAATATACGAACTCAAACAAATTTACCAGTATCATTAGGATTTGGAATAAAAAATAATAATGATGTAAAAAGAATGCGTCAATTTGCTGATGGTGTAATAATTGGGACAAGTATTGTTGATTTGACTACTTCGAATAATTTGGAATATACGATTAGTGAAATTAATAAATTTTTTGAGTAATTGAGTAATAAAGTTTTAAATATGGTACCATATCCAGAGATTGTAATTCTTAGATAGTTAAATTTTTATATGATATATATAATAGTAGTAGAACTTAATTCATTCAATATTTAATAATTAAAAAAATTCGATAATCTAAAAAATGTGATTTAATTTAGCTTTATCGAATTTTTTATACTAAAATTTATTTAAAAATAATTAACAACGCTCCAGCTGCCACTGCCGAACCAATTACTCCAGCTACATTTGGTCCCATTGCGTGCATTAATAGGAAGTTGCTTGGATTTTCTTCTTGTCCAACTTTTTGAACAACTCTAGCTGCCATTGGAACGGCTGAAACCCCTGCTGCTCCAATCATCGGATTAATTTTTCCACCACTAAATTTACACATTATTTTTCCAAATAATACACCTCCAACAGTTCCCATCGCAAATGCAAATAATCCCAAAGCGATAATTCCCAATGTTTTCACATTTAAAAATGTTTGTGCATTAGCGGTTGCTCCAACAGTAGTTCCCAAAACAATTGTTATGATATACAACATCGCACCTCTCGCATGATCAACTAAATTTGGTACAACTTCAGATTCTTTGATTAAATTACCAAGCATCAACATTCCGATTAATGAAGCTGCTGATGGAACCAATAAAATTACCAAAATTGTTACAACTATTGGAAATATTATTTTCTCTTTTTTACTTACTTCCCTTAATTGAATCATTTTTATTTGTCTTTCTTTTTTCGTTGTCAATAATTTAATAATCGGTGGCTGAATTACAGGTACCAAAGCCATATATGAGTAAGCTGCTACAGCTATTGGTCCTAGCATGTGTGGTGCCAATTTTGAAGTCGTGTAAATTGCTGTTGGTCCATCTGCTCCTCCAATTATTCCAATAGAAGCGGCTTCTTTTCCAGTAAATCCTAATAAAATTGCACCAATAAATGCTGTAAATATCCCCAATTGTGCGGCTGCTCCCAGCAACAAACTTTTTGGATTAGCGATTAATGGTCCAAAATCCGTACTCGCTCCAATCGCTAAAAATATCAATGGCGGATAAATCCCCAATTTTACACCTTGATACAAATAATACAACAACCCACCTTTTTCCATAATTCCTTCATTTGGAACACCAGGCAAATTGGCTAAAAGCATTCCAAAAGCTATCGGTAGCAACAAATAAGGCTCGTATTCCCTTTTTATTGCCAAATATAATAATAATAACGCTACGATAATCATAATAGTTTGTTGAAAAGTCAACATTGATAATCCTGTAGTACCGTAAAGAGTATTTAATAAATTCATATTCGATCTCCTTTCATTTTTAGCTGGTTTTTATTCAATAGTAACCAAAGCGTTTCCTGTTTCTACAGTATCCCCTTTCGCAACATTGATACTTTGAATAATTCCATCTTTAGGAGCAACAATTGGATTTTCCATTTTCATTGCTTCAATAATTACTAAGTTTTCCCCAGCCTTTACTTTTTGTCCAACAGTCACTTCAACGCTAAGAACAAGACCTTGCAATGGTGCTGTTACCACTTCTCCACCAGCTGAAGATGATGAAGCAACAGAAGAATTTTCTTTAGTTTGAACAGGTTTATTCACCTCAATTTTTCCTTCTTTTTCTGAAATAGCCTCAACCTCTACTTCATACACTTTTTCCCCAATTTTTATTTTATATATTTTTATCATAATCCTAACATCCTTTCATAATTGTTTATTAATTTAATTCCTTTATAGATTTTACTCGAATATAAGCATTTGGAGTATTTCCAGCAGCTTCCATAACTGCCACTGCAACAGCAGCTAACATTCTGTCATCTTTAATATCTTCAGCACTAATCTTTTTAACTTGTTTTTTTGTTTGACTTACTGAAGGAGTTACTACAGTCTTTTTATTTTTCTTTAGAAACAGTGTTTTTTTCAGTTGGAATGAATTTTAGCAATGATAATAAGAACGAAATAAGAATCAAAACTAAAAATACAATTGCCATACTTACAATCGAAATAAATATTGCATCACCAAATCCAACATGATTATTCCCATACATTATATTCATTTTTTCTCCTTTCAATTAATAATTTTTAAAAAATAACATTAATAACTTGCTCTTCTATTTTTTTCTCTTTTTCAATTTTTTCAGGCTTATCCCGATTTTCCAAGTAAGTTTTAGCAACTTGTGGAAACATCGCATACATCAATACATCTTCATCTGACTTAGCCAAGTCCCCAATCTCTTGTTTAATTTTATCATACTCATTTTCAATCAAGTCAGCTGGTCTTCCATTAAAAATCTCATCATCTCCAATAATTATTTTTTTCATCTCATCAGAAATTGGAACAGGCGATTTTCCATAGAATCCTTTTACATAATCCTTAATTTCTTTAGGAATCATCTTGTAACGACTTCCTGTCAAAACATTGAACACAGATTGTGTCCCAACCATTTGGCTCAATGGTGTTACTAATGGTGGATATCCCAAATCAGCCCTAACTTTCGGAATTTCCCTTAACACATCTTCATATTTATTCTCAGCTTTTTGTGCCTTCAATTGCGATAACATATTTGAAAGCATTCCACCTGGCAACTGATACTCCACAATATTAGGCTCTGTAAACAACGCTTGTGGATTTAAATCTCCACATTCCAAATGTTTTTTTCTAATAGGCTTAAAGTACTCAGCAATTTCCTTCAAAAGTTCTAAATCCAATCCAGTATCAAATTCTGTCCCTTGCAAAGTTCTTACCAATGATTCAGTCGCAGGTTGTGAAGTCCCACTCGAAAATGGAGACATCGCAGTATCCACAATATCAACCCCAGCTTCAATCGCCTTAATACAAGTCATTTCCCCCAATCCAGCAGTCGTATGCGTATGAATTTCAATCGGAACTTTTATAGTTTTTTTCAATTCTTTCACTAATTCATAAGCCCTATACGGCAACAAAATTCCCGACATATCTTTAATCGCAATTGAATCAGCCCCCAATTCTTCCATTTCCTTCGCCAAATTTTTATAATACTCAATCGTATGAACTGGACTAATTGTATAACAAATCGCCAATTGAGCATGAGCCCCATATTTCTTAGTACTTTCACAAGCCTGTCTAATATTTCTGACATCATTCAACGCATCAAAAATTCTTATCACATCAATTCCGTTCTCTACTGATTTTTGCACAAATTTATCAACAATATCATCTGCATAATGACGATATCCCAATAAATTTTGTCCTCTTAAAAGCATTTGCAATTTCGTATTTTTTGCCCTCTTTTTAATTTCTCTCAATCTTTCCCAAGGATCTTCCTTCAAAAATCTAATTGATGCATCAAAAGTCGCCCCTCCCCACACTTCCAATGCCTCAAATCCAACTTTATCCAATTTTTCAACAATCGGTAACATTTCCGCAGTCGACATCCTAGTAGCCATTAGAGATTGATGAGCATCCCTCAAAATCGTATCCGTTAATTTAACCTTTCCCATTTTTTTACCTCCTTATAACCTCAAGCCTCATAAACAGCCCCTTAATTAATATTACTTAACAATAATTTTATGCACATATCAAACAATTATTTTTTTATTTTATAAAACTCCCTACAAAATAATTATACCCCCTTTTTTTCTTTTTAAGTAAAGTTATTTTTAAAGAATAAAATTTTAGAGGTTATACAAGAGTAATATTTTTCAATGGAAAGTTTTATGGAAACTTTGGTAAAATTATGAGTAATAGTAGTTATAAAACAGAGTAAAAAAATTTGATATGTAAATTAGAAGTTTTATGAAAAAGATATTTTTTTAATAACATCAATGCTAGTAAAAAAATCATTTTTTTATTGGTATTCTAGTCTAATGTTCACTATTTTTTTATAATATTGTTAACATAACAAATATCGAATATACTTTATGATCATAAAAGTCCGCTCTTAAAAAAACGCTTTTAAAAAAAGTCATACAAGAGATTTTTGAAATAAAAAAACTAAAAAGTACAAAAAGAGCGTTTAAATAGCTTTTATTTTTAAATATCGGAGTGTGGTATAATTAATGTATATTAAAAATTTATAAAAAAATAAAAGAGGGCGTGATTTTTATGAGAAAAAAAGCTATTCCTGTGGGAATTGAAGATTTTAAAGAGTTGATACAAGAAGGATATTATTATATAGATAAAACTTTACTAATAGATGAAATGTTAATGAACAGGTCGAAAGTTACATTATTTACAAGACCACGTAGATTTGGAAAAAAACATTGAATATGTCGATGTTGAAATATTTTTTTGATGTAAAAGATAAAGAAGAAAATAAAAAGCTTTTTTTGAAAAATTTGAAGATATATGATAGTGAATATATGAGTGAACAAGGGAAATATCCTATAATTTTTTTATTTCAATGAAAGATTTGAAAGGAAATAGTTGGGAAGAAACCTTTGATAATTTAAAGTCTCTTATTTCTGATTTGTATGCTGAATTTAAAGATATGAGAAAAAAATGGATGAACGGGATAAGATAAAAATTTGATAAAATATTTTATGAAGAGGAAAAAAAGGAAGTTATGGAACGTCTTTAAAATTATTATCAAATTATCTTTACGAATATTATGGAAAAAGTGTAATAATTTTAATAGATGAATATGATGCTCCAATAATAAATGCTTTTGATAAAGGATATTACAATGAAGCAATAAACTTTTTTTCAAACATTTTACAGCTCAGCATTAAAAACTAATAATTCTTTGAAATATGGTGTTTTAACAGGAATAACTAGAATCATAAAAAGAAGGGATATTCTCTGGTTTAAATAATCTTTATGTAAATACGATTTTAAGTAAGGATTATTCAGAATATTTTGGACTTCTTGAAAATGAAGTAATTGAAATGCTTGAGTATTTTGACATGAAATACAAAATTGAAGAAGTTAGAGAATGGTATAACGGATATATTTTTGGAGAAAGTAAAGTGTACAATCCTTGGTCTATTGTAAATTATGTAAGAGAAAAAAAAATTAAAGCATATTGGGCGAATGTTTCAGGAAATACACTTCTAGAAAATATGCTTGATCACGCTGGAGAAAGTGTTTATGATGATTTAAAACGATTTACCGATGGGGAAAGCATTGAAAAATATATTTCAGATGGAACTACGATAAAAAGTCTTTTAAATAATGATGATGAAATATGGCAATTACTTTTATACAGTGGGTACTTAACAAAAGATGAAAAACAAAAAGAAATAGATGTAACTTCAGAATATACAGATGTTTATAACTTAAGAATTCCAAATAAAGAAATACGGAAATATTTTGGGAATATGTTCTTGAACAGATTTTTTGGAACAGAAGTGAAAACTAACATTTTGATAAAAGCGCTTGAAAATGGGGACATTAAAAAATTTGAAAAGACATTGGGAGAAATAATGATAAATATGCTGAGTCATTTTGACTTGGATAAAGAAATGGAAAAGATTTATCAGGTATTTATGATAGGACTTGTTGGATTTTTAATGGGGAAATACGAGATTATTTCAAATGATGAGAGCGGATATGGAAGATATGACCTTGCGATGATTCCAATAAAAAGTAACGAGAAGGCGTACCTTATGGAATTTAAAATATCGAAGACGAAAAAGGGGATGGAAGAGAGAGCACAGAAGGCGTTGAAACAGATTGATGAGAAGAAATATGATACGAAATTGAAGGCAAGAGGAATAAAGAATATTTTGAAGATTGGGGTTGCGTTTTATGGGAAAGAAGTGAAAGTTGTTTTTAAATAGAGGTTTAAAGTAAGATAACAGAGAGGTCAAATGTGGAACTTGAAATTAAAAGTAAAAAAATAGACTATCATTATAGTGAATTTAGAATGTTGTTAATTGCATATATTTGTGTATACTTTATGAGTCTTATATTTATTTTTTTATAAAAAGTGATAAAAAAAATATTATTATATTTTTATTAATTAATGCTGTTTTTGTTATGATATTTTTATATATTTATAGTTATATTACAAATTTTTTTCTTAACTTATTAATAGGATTAAAAGAAAAGAAAATAATATTTTTCAGAAAATTATTTAGAAAATTTTTTTGGAACAGAAAGTAAAAAAATAAGATATAATAAAATAGAAATGATTTTTTTCTGAGAAAAAAACTTATTGAATTCAGCAGATATAATAATAAATTTTTCCAAACCAAAAAAATACAAGTTTATTTAATAGACAAGAAGAGTTATTTAAAAAGCGATAAAAAAATAGTATAATAATAAATAATGTTATTAATTATGAAGAAATATTTAAAGAATTAAAACAAAGATTATTTTTTTCTTTGAAAGTAAAAATGAAAAAAATTTTTAGAATATAAAAGTTTTATCGAAAAATAAAATAGTAATAATATTTTTTTAATATTATTATTTTTATTTTTTTCTATAAAATAAAAAAATATCAATATGTTTAATTATTATGTTATTCGTTAAAATAAAAAAAGGTATAATTATAAAATCAATTATTTAAATAATGACCAAATAAAAAAATTTTTAATGCGAATAAAGAAATTTATATAAAAAAATAACTATTTTTTTGACAAAGATGACTTAAAATTAAAAAAATTAAAAAAATGTTGATAGAATTTTATTGTCGAGTAATTCAGTGTTTTTTTACCTATGCATTATAAAAATAAAGGAATAAAAATGAAAAAAATATAAAAAGAAACTTATAACAAAAAAATGAGAAAAATGTTTACAAAAAAATATGAAAAAGATATTTACTAAAGATATGTTAAAAAAATATGATGAAAATATGTTAAATGTATTGAAAGAAGTTGGGGTAGATATATTAAATGTAAATTATGAAGAAGCAAATAAAAAAATAGTGAATATTAATAAACAAGAAATATATGAAATAATATGGAATATGGCTGATATTACAGAAAGTTTCACTTTTTATGGATTTTCACAGTATATGTATAAAAAAACAGAAAATGTAATTTGGTTAAATTTGTCAGCAAGTTTGCTATCATTTACATTTTGCTGTGTTGAAGGAGCTTTATGCTGTTGGCATTTTTTTCATGCTAGAGAAGCAGTAAAAAAATTGAAAAAAATCTTGAAAATTTAGTGACTTTATTAAGTTTTTTTATGGTCTTCCAGAACATTTAATGGATGATGAAGAGGCAGAGAAAGTAGCAAAAGAGATTTTAGAGTTAGATAAGAATAACGAAAGTGTGATTTGTGTATTGAATGAAATTTTAAATTCTAAAAAAAGAATAACTAGAGAAAGAAATTTTATGTATATTGAGCTAATTATATCAAATTCGCCCATATAACTCCCTACAATCCAAAAATTTTTTTATTTATGGTATTTATACCAAAAATTGATTTTTTTGAACTGCATGAATGTTATGTGAGCTTTTTTTAGAGAATATTTTTCAGTTATATGATGATATTTTTCTAAAACCAGTTTTCAAAAATTTTTGAAACTGTCAAAAGTAAAATCCTGAACATAGCTATAAAGAGAGAAAACAAAAAATCATAGAAAAACTAATCCAGACAGAGTTAAAAGTGCACAAGAAAGATATGAAGAAGCTAAAAAAAGAGTACAAAGAATTGAAATCAAAAACTAATAAGACAAAGGAAGATAAAGAATTGTTAGATAAAGCGGAAGGAAAAATGAAAGATGCCTTAGATGACATGTCAAAATCAGCGGAACATTCTCGTGCAGGAAAAGGATAATCTAATAAAGGAAGTGGAAAAGTAAGAAGATGATGTTAAAAATTTATATAAATAAAAACATACGGAATAAATAGAATAAGTAAAATTTCATTAAAAAAAGTAATAAAAAGAATTTTTCTTTCCCAAAATGATATAAATATAAATTTAAGCGATGATAGAATTTCAATAAATATTAATTTGATATATAGTAATTTTAGAATTTTTTTATACATTGTATTTTTTTATGTTGAAAATCTTAATATTCCAGAATTTCAAACTTTAACTTTCGCATTAGAAAGTTTATATTTTTGATGATAAAAAAACAAAATAAGAATAGGTGATGAAATAAGAAAAACACTTCCAAAAAAATAAAAAAATATTTAAAAAAAGAAATAAAAAAAGAATACAAATTTTGAATACGATGAAGATATGTACACAGGAGATATTTGTTTGATAATGGAAAGATTGATATTTTTTTAAAAAAATAAAAAAAGAAAAAAATTATTCATAATATAATGATAAGATTACCTTATGAAGATATTTTTGCCAGAAAATAAAGAAGTTTTTAAAAAGAAATAAAAGATATTATAGAAATAAAAAAATAAAATTGATAATTTCTTTTTGGAAATAAAGAAATACCTTTACAAGAAAAATACGATTTGTTAAATTTATTTCTTTTTTAGAAGAATACTATATTATGAATAATCAATATACTAATTTTTTTAAAAAAATATTTAAAGAAGGAGATCAAAATGAAATAAATGCTTCTAGAGAAAGATTGCTTTTTTACAGCATTATGTAATACAAAAATCACATGATTGAAGAAAAATTTAACAAAAATTACGGAAGGATTATAAAAGCAAAAATGAAATCATCAAAAATTTTTTTGAAATTATTAATATTAATTAGTTTAATTGATATTTTTCAAATAAATTATATTAAAGTGGAAGATTTTTTTCTTTAAATAAATGGAAATCAAATAAAAAAATAGAATTGGAATGACTTACAGTTTAATAAAACAGAATAGAAAATTTCTTATTACTGAACCCGAAAGAAATTTTTTTGTTAGGTAAAAAAAGAATTTTTTTGAATAAAAAGAAATGAAATTTCATCAGAAGAAAAAAATATGAATATCCAATTAAAGGATATAAATTATTTGAAAGGGGAATAATATTGAAAAAAAGAATTTTTTTGATTTTTTTATAATGAAAAGAAGAATCTAGATTATATAATTAGTAAAGAATACTATTTATTTAATGTAATGATATTTAGTGAATATTCTCAAAAAAAATTTAATACTTTAATTTTTGTATCGTATACTGACAAGTTAATGAAAAATATTTTTGATTATATGGGTGTGTAAAAAAATTTTTTTGTGTAAACCTCTAAATAATATATGGTAAAAATAACTATATAATATTTGGAGGTTTTTGTTATGGCAAAAAAGAAATTTTTCTGTTAAAATATAGTTATAGAAATATTTAATAGTCTGAACAGAAAAAGTGGAATCTGTTTATAAATAGAGGTTTAAAGCAAGGTGTGGAAATGAAGAAGTAACACATTTAATGGACTCTGTAGCAGGAAGACAGAAAGAGACTAAAGAAGAAGAAAAAGCCCAAGGAGAGTATGGACTCGAGAGTTTAGGAAAACCAACAAATGATTATTTTAGAGAGCAGTACAAAGAAAAAGAAGGAGATAGAGAGTTTATAGGGACTGGGGATGGTGTTGATTATTCTGAGAATGACGGAGAGGTTGTTGGGAATGTAGCGACTGCTGTTGCAATTCCTGCTTTTTCAATACCGGGAGTTGGACAGGCTCTTTTAGTCGGAACAACAATAGTTGTTGTTGGTATCGCTGTATATAAAGCTGCAACTTCAGAAGAAGCGAAAAAAGTTTTTGAGTGGTTAAAAAAAGAAGTTAAAAATAGAGCAAAAAGTCTAGCTGAAGTTTTAGGAATATTAAAAAGAGTACCTCGGTATTTTTCTAATAGTAATAATAGTTCTCAAAAATAATCAACAAAAATTCTTCTAGCAATAATAATCAAAAAAATAATGATGATTCTGAAATAAAATTACCAAATACAGACCAATCAAAAAAATAGAAGAAAAAAATTTAATGCTACAAGGCAAAAAGGGAACAAATAATTATCATTCGAAATTTAAAGGTTATGAAGTTGCAAAAAAAATATTCAATAGATTGAAACCAACTAATATAAAAATTTTTTTAAATCGAGCATAGCAGAAGGATTTTCGTGAAAAAAATAAAGATAAATGGTAAAGAAATAAAAATTGCAGTTAGAAGTAGTTCTAGCAGTTTAAAAACTCCAACTATCGATATCTGGGTAAGTAAAAGTAAACATATTGAAATTAGGTTTTAGAGGTGATTTATGGGACGACTTATAAAAAAAGGAGAAGCGTTTGAATGGATTGAATATGAAACTGGCGAGGAATTAGTACCATTTTATTCTTTTTGAGTATAAAGGAAATGTTTCTCAAATATATTTGAAAGAAAAATAATGATAATTTGGATGTGATTTTTAATTTTATTGATATTAAAGAAAATATAGAATATCTTACTGAAAAAAAGTAGTTTTTTTCATTTTTGTAAAAATGATATTTTTAGGAATTAGAAAAAAATGGATTTATTTATGTCGTTAGATAATTTAATAAATATTAAAGAAATTGAAAAAAATATCTTTAATTTATAAATTTAAAAATCCAATTTATATTGGTTGGTATTTAAAAAAATTATAAAAAAATTCAGATATTCTAGTTTTTTTATAGACTCGAGCAGTAAATATGAAATAGTTTTTGAGAAAAAAATACAAAAGCCATTAATAGGAAAAAAACAAATGTTGTTCAAAAAAAGAAATGGAAAATAATTTGAAAAAAAGTACTTTTAGATTTGTATAAGCGAAAAAAAGATTTAAAAAAATAAAGAAAGAACATACTATGGAATTAACAAATGAGAAAAATTACAGAAAAAAAATAAATTCTGTTTTTAGAATTAAAAAAAGAAATATTACTTGTTGCCATATAGAAGATATTGAAAATTTAAAAAAATAAAAAAATAGAAGTTGATAAAAAAATATTATTTTTATTATCAAATATGATAAAGATAAAATAAACAATTTTCAATATATACATAAAAAAATACGCAAATACAGAAGATTTTTTTGATATAGCACAAAAATAAAGAAAAATTTTTTTATTTTGTTGAAACTCAAAAATTCAAAAATTTTGCAAATATTCTGATTATGACAATTTAGGCATTGATAGTTCTGATGATTGGAATTCACATAAATATATTTTTTTCGAATATCATATTAGAAGTATTGATTGAAGAGGAATATTATCCAGAGGTTTTTATTCAAGAGATTAAATTTTTATAAATAACTTTTTTAAAAAATTAAAAGATGGGAATCTCAGTAAATTCAGCCTCTGGAACAATCGGCGATATGAATTTAAAAGGTTCGTCATTCATTGTTCAAGACACGACAGGGCTAGCAATCACAGGAAATGTGAATGCTGAATCAGTCGTAAACAGCTACGAAAATGAATCAAAAAGCACAAGCAAAGGTTTCATGTCATCAAAAAGCACAAGCAAAGGTTTCGTGTCATCAAAAAGCAGCTACTAAAATTCACATGCTGAAGAAAATTCAGCAAGTAACCTAATGCTTGGAGAGAACGCTGTAATATTAGGCGATGTAAATTCAATTGGAAGTAACGTTGTGTTTGGAGATAATACTGGAGTATACCCAAAATCTTGGACAAATAAATAGAAAACTAGTTTTCTATTTGTTAAGATATAGTTATAGAAATATTTAATAATCTGAACAGAAAAAGTGAAAGTTGCTTATAAATAGAGGTTTAAAGCAAGATGTGGAAATAACACAACAACAGCCCCAATTTTGAATAATTATAAAGTTTCAACAAGTTATATTAGATTTAAAGGTCGTGATTATACAGATACTTGGCTTAGTAAAGATGGAATAAAAAAATAAGTAACATTGAAGATGGAGAAGACGAAATGGCTGTATTTGGAGATATAGAAGAATATAGAACTGTTGGTACAGGTTTTTAAAGAAAAAAATCTACTACAGAAACAAAAATTTGGATTAACAGGAGATTTTCAAGAGAAAGACGATATAACAGAAAAATATGATACGACAGGATCATAATTTAGATTTTTAGAGCAACTTATCTTAGTGTTATGTTTAATAATTTAACCAAAGAAGAAGAACAACAACAGGAATTGAAAATGAAAAAAATAAGAGAAGAAATGGAAAGAGGTAGATAGAATGTTTTTCAAAAAAAAATTTTTTTAATTTTTTTATTGCTTTTTAAGTCTAGTTGTGTATTCAAAAGAACAGGTTCCTACTATTTATGATGAAGATATGCCTTTAGGTAGTGACTTTGAAATATTATTTGAATCACCAAATGACGGAATGGCGTCAAAAATGACCCTATACTTTAGTGGAAACTTGTTTTTATTATTCTAGACAAGATTTATTGTCAGATGTAAGTGGAAAAATTAAATCCTATAGAAAGATATGAACAATTTATGAGTGAAGAAAGTCTAGTTGATTATTTTTTTAGATCATTACATACCTGCTGTTTATAAAAAAACAAGATATATATTTTTTTGTATGGAAAAAGTAAGTCTCGGAAGAGAATTATTGACTTTAAGGTTGTATTATATAGATGAAAAAAACTAATGACCTCAAAATAAAAAAATATTTAGAGAAATGGACAGAAATAAAATAAATGCAATTGAAGAAATTGTTGAAAAAAATTAATGAAGAAAAAAATATCCTACATCAAAAAAAGAAAGTTTACAACTGTACCTAAAGAAATTATTGCTATTATAACAAGAAAAAAATAAAATATTTTTGGCTCAGATAGAGGAATTTCAGAAACTATAAGGAACTTTATGAAAAAAATAATAGAAATTTTTTTCGGATGAACTACCATCGGTTATTCATTATATACGAAGACCAGATTTTTGAACCTATTAATGACTAAGAAAAAAATTAAGAGTACATTCCATAACTGTATGAATATGTACATTTTCATGAGAGTATGTAGATTTTTTTGGTGTAAAAAAATTTTTGTGTAAATAAAAAAAGTAAAGTATTGAATTTAGTGTAGGTTTATTTGTTAATTTAGAGGGTGTCCATAATTTTGTGTAAATTCAAAAATATAATATATGGTAAAACAACTATATAATATTTGGAGGTTTTTTTGTTATGGCTAAAAAAAAATTTTTTTCTGTTAAAAATATAGTTATATATTTAATAATCTGAACAGAAAAAGTGAAAGTTGCTTATAGATAGAGGTTTAAAAACAAGGTGTGGAAATGGAGAATATAAACCATCCCCAAAACATAAAGGACCTAAAATGCCTCCAAATGCAAGTCCCTGATTCAATTCCCGATATTAAAACAGGTAATGATTTATTAAAAAAATCATTCTTATAATTCGGCGACCAAAAAAACAGAGGTTTGCTATATATAAAGGAAAAAAATGATAATATTTCAACCAACTGGTGGTACTAAAAATGAATGGCATGCTTATGAAATAACAGAAAATTTAAGAAAACATGTTCCTAATGATACTCTAAAACAAATGTTAAAAAGACGGAAAAAAATTACAAAAGTGCAATATAATAAAAAAATAGAATGAAATAATGAAAGGAAAGAAACGTGAAAAAAATAAAAAAATTTTATTTTTGATTTTGAATACTTCCCAGAGATTTCGTATGAAAGTTATATTTTTGAAAATTTTTTTGTAGATGGGAAAGATTTATGTGAATTAAAAAAATGAAAAAAATATAAATATGATAAATTGGGAGATATATATTTTATAGCATATCGTTTAAAAAAAGTGGAAAAAGTTTAGAAAAAAATTTTTAACAATCCCTTTTCCCTATGATGAGTTGAAAGTAAAAAAAAGAAAAAAATTTACAGCAGTAGAATTAGTAGAAAAAAATTGATAAAAGATATGAGGAAAAAGGATATGACGTTGATATTGAAGAAGTTTCTATTTTTAAATGATTGGTGTTATAATCACTGCTTACCACCGGTAGGACCGGGAAAGACTGCAAACGTTTATTTTTAATTTAGTTGACGACAAAATTGAAATCTCGTGGATGAATGATGAATACTTTAAGTATCAAAAAGGGAGTTTATTATATCCCAAAAAAACTTTTTAAAAATGAAGTTTTAAAATTTATAAAAAAATAATGTTTGAGAGAAGAGAAATTGTGGAACAAAAAAATTAAATCTTGTAGTAATAAATGGTAAAAAAATTTCTGCTAAAAAGAAATTATGATACCGAAATGGAATTTGAAGATCAGATGTTGGAAGAATTGAAAAATGTAAATTATAATTTAAAAAAACAGTTTATGAATTAATTCATATGACGGAAAAAAAGATAGAATAATAGTGCCTATTATTTTTAAAAATATATAAAATTGACGAATAATATATATGATAAAAGCAAATTTAATTAGATTTTTTTGGGAATAAAAGGGCTTTTTGAAGCGTTGCCCGATTTGGAAGAGCAATTAAAAAGGGAGGATAATTTGGATATAAAAGCAGCGATTTTTGAATACAATTTCAGTAATAAAAAAATGATAATAAAGTCTCAAAATTTCCATTTATGAAGTAAAAAAAATATTTAGTAAAGTAGTAGCTTTATTTAAAATGAAAGTGTCCAGAATTTTTGTGTAAACTCAAAAATATAATATATGGGGTGTGTAAAAATTTTTGTGTAAACCTCTAAATAATATATGGTAAAATAACTATATAATATTTGGAGGTTTTTTTGTTATGGCTAAAAAAAGAAATTTTTTTCTGTTAAAATATAGTTATAGAAATATTTAATAATCTGAACAGAAAAAAATGGAATTTTTCTTATAAATAGAGCTTTAAGTAAAGGTGGGAAATAAAGTGGGCTTAAAAAAATAAAAAGAAAATTTTTTTGAAAATTTAAAAATGAATAAATATGAACTTTTTGTTAAAGTTATAGATTATATAGGGAATTTTTCCTAATATTTTTAGATGGATTTTTATATTAATGGTTCGGGACAAGGATATGGTGATTATGATTCTGTTTTTAATAAATAGCGGTTTTAATGAAATAGATGGAGAAACTTCTGTTTATATAGGAATTTTTTTATGGAGATTACGAGGAAAAGGGTTTATTATACATATGAGGAAATGTTTCATTATTTTTTTAACATATTATTTAGAAAAATATCCATTGCTATAGTAATTTAATAAGTTTTTATTGAGCAAGAATTTGTAAATTATACTAAATTTATTGATGAGGCTAAAAAAATTATAAAATAAATTTAGATATTAAAAATATATTTACTAGAGATAATTTAAGAAATTTTTTTGTTGAATTATAATTTTGAAGAAAAATAGATATAACTTAGGAACTATAAACTTTTTGAAAAAAAGAAATTACCTATTGGGATATAAATATTAAAAAGAAATTTTTTTCATATTTACTCGGAAAAAAATATTAAAAAAATTTTTTTATCTAAAAAAAGTATTTGAATTTAAAGAAAAAAAGAAAAGATTTTTTTGGAGAATCAGTTGCTTATGATATGGAGTTTGAAATTTCAAAAAAAATAAAGAAAAAAATAGAAATAAAATACTATAATTGGGATTTAATGATAGCATTAAAAAAAATAGAGCAGGTATTAGTTTCTTAAATGGATTATTAGAAAAAAATATAAATGATTTCATAACAAAGGAAGAAGCAGAAATATTAATTTCAAAAAAATATAAAAATGAAAGAGAAAAAGGAAAATATAGAAATAATTTCTAAAAAAAGACTTTTTGAAAGAACTTGAAATCATTGTTAATGCTTATGAAGATATTTATAATGATAATGAAGTTCAAAAAAATGTTTGAAAAACTTTAAAGAAAATTTTTTTAGAAGAGAGTGTGTTCAGAATTTTGTACAAATTCAAAATCTAAAATATAAATTAAGATGGCACCCCATTATCCTAATTTTATAAATTCTACGAAAGGAAAAAAAGAAATGAAGGAAGTAGAAAGAACAATTCACTTATACAGAAAAGTAGACGTAAATGAATCAATGGAAGAAAGACATAAGAAAGTTATGGAAGGGCTGTCGAAACTGGAAGCACCTTTAGGATTGAAAGATAGTGAAATTCCAGAAATACCTGACTTTGGGACAGAACTGGTATGTTTTTATGATGCTAAGAATATTAAAACTAAAGGTGTTTCAATAGAAGGTGTATATATGTGGAGAGGACTTAAATATGTAGTTTGGGATGAGTTACGTTATGAATTTAAGATAACATATAAGCTGATAGACTATAAGAAAATAATATATGATGATCTTCCAAAAAGTAATAAATATTTTTTTGATCCTTATATTGCTGATGTTTTTTTGTTTCCCAAGTTATTCGATTGCTTATAAAGAAAGCTATAAATCAGAAATTTTTAAAATTAGAGGAAAAAGGGTTAAAAGAACTTCAAGATGTATTATTTACACTATCTCCAGTGATGTATTTCAATGAAGAAAGTTATAATAAGCTGATAAAAAGTACCTAAGGAAGAGCTTTTGGAAAAAAACTCAAAGGGAAAGCGAATGAAGTTCTGTTACTTGAAAAGGGTATATACATTATCTTTAATGACAAGGCAGATATTACTTATGAAGAATTTGTGGAAATGAATAATGTATTTAAGCCGTTACTGGGATTAATTTAAAATAGAGTTATAGAAATATTTAATTTTCAAGTTTTTTTAGGAAAAGAAGAAAAATTTTTGAAAGCTATTACAAGAGGAGGTATAAAAACATGGAACTCAGTAAAATAAAAAAATATATATGCTATATCATGAAACAGAAAGAAATAACGATGGGAAGTTAATAGGATTTTTTTCAACAAGAGAAAAAGCAGATATTGAGAAGGAAAAGTATATAAAAATGAAAGGTTTCAAAAGATTTTTCCAGAAGGATTTAAAATAAAAACACTGACTATTGGAAAGAGCTATTATACAAAAAGGATTTAAATCGAAAGCTATAAAATAAACATGAAAAATGAGGTAAGTGTATGAATATATGGGTTTTTGTCACATCAGTATGATTATGGAGATTTATGTGATAAATACAAGTGGGATGAGGAAGGTAGAATATTAGGAGTTTATTACACAAAAAAAGAAGCTTTTAAAAATCATTAATTGAATATCAAAAAAATAAAAAGGATTTAGTTCACATTTAGATGGTTTTTTTGTATAGAGAAATATAAACTTGATAAAAAAATTTAGGTTGGGAAGGTGGATTTGAAACAACTTATTATAGTGAAGTAAAAAGATAATAATAATTTATTCCAAGAAATAAAAAAATGATTCACACAAAAAAATATATTTAGTAGGTCATTTTCATTATATAAATAATAAACTTGATAAAAAAAATTTAGAATTTTATCAATATGTTCTTCTAAAAAAAGAAGCAAAAACAAAAAAATTAAAGAATATCAAAAAAATAAAAAGGATTTTCTTCTTATATTTCTAATTTTTATATAGAAGAATACATTTTAGATGAAGTAGAAAAAGTAGGCATAGGTAAATAATTTAAAAGTATTAAATTGTTCATAAAAAAATTTTGGATGATCATTGTTATAAAAAAAGTAGCGATTATTTTTTTCTCATTTTAGAATATCCATAATTTTTATGTAAACAATAAATTATATGAAGATTGAAAAAAATAAAGGAGGCAATATGAAATTATATAAATTTAACGAATTAGATTCGACAAATAAATATTTGAAAAAAATCACAAATCATATGAAGAATATGATATTATTTCTGCTAAAAATCAGACACATGCAAAAGCTAGAAGGGGAAATGTTTGGTTTTCGAGTGAAGGGATGGCACTTTTTACTTTTTACATTAATCCAAAAGAAAATTTTGATGTTAATGAATATTTGAAATTACCGTTAGTTGCTGGGGTTGCAGTGATTAATGGATTGAAAAAAATAGAGCCGTTGGATTATAAGTTTAAGTGGACGAATGATATTTATTTGAATGACAGAAAATTGACTGGAATTCTTTTGGAAAAGGCTGATGACAAATATTTTGTTGGAATTGGGATAAATATTAATAATATTTTTGCCAAATGAAGTAAAAAAATGTAGCGATTTCGATAAATTCTGTTACAGAAAAAAACATATGATATTGACGAAATTATTTTTGTCGATAGTGACAGAATTTTTCTGAATTAGTAAAAAAATTGGAAAATGGTTCTTGGAATGAAATATTGAGTAAAATTAATGAATTAAATTATTTGAAAGATAAACAGATTACATTGAAAATAGATGAAAAAAACGGTTTCGTGAATTGCTAAAAAAATATTGATTTTGATGGTAGGCTTGAAGTTTTATATAATAATGAAATACATCATTTTTTTCGATTGGAGAAGTTTTGAAAGAGAGAATCATTACTGTCTTAACAAATGAAAAATTCTTCTCTTGAAAATTTAGAAAGGTTAAAAAAATTGGGTTATGATCCGATTGGAGTGTACTTTTTCGATTCTAACGCCAATCAAGACGATCTTCAAAAAGATAGAAAATTTTACTTTTGAAAAATAAAAATTAAGTTTGGAAAAAGTTTTTATGGGAAATGGTCTTAAAAATGAAGGAGAGAATGAAAATTTAGTTAATGAAGAATTTTTTTAGAAAAAGTTGATTTTTTTCTGTAAAAAAATATAAAAACTAATTGTATTTCAATTGAAAAAAATTCACTAATGAAAAAAATTGTTAAATTATGTTGAAATGAAAGGATTAAAATTGTATAATTAGATGAAAAAGATAGATTATTTTGAAGTGAAATAATGAGGAGATGGTGTTATGAAAATAGCAATGGCTGGAGATCATGCTGGGTTTGCCTTGAAAAAAGAAATAAAAGAAATGTTGGAAAAAGAAGGACATGAAATTGTTGATTTTGGACCTTTTAGTGAAGAAGGATGCGATTTGCCTGATTTTATCTATCCTGCGTCACTTGCAGTTAGTAAAGGTGAAGTTGATAGAGGAATTTTTATTGATGGAGTAGGGTATGGAAGTGCATTGATTGCGAATAAAATTTATGGTGTTTATGCGGCAGTTTGTCAAGATCCATTTTGTGCTGGATTAGCTCGTTCACATTCGAATACGAATGTACTTTGTTTAGGAGGAAAAATAATAGGTTCAGCAATCGCACAAGAAATTGTAAAAACTTGGATGACGACTGAATATCTTTCTGATAATCCAAGATATACAAAAAGAGTGGATAAAGTTATCGAAATTGCTGAAAAACATATAAAAAATATATAAAACTTATGTTAAAAAAGTTTTTGGTATATAATAGTTTTTGTTAAAAAAAGAACTTGAAAAAAATGTCAAAAAAATGTTTGCTTTTTCAGAAAATATAGGGTATAATATCTTTGTAATAAGGATAATATTGGAATTAATTCAATTGAATTTATTAATTACATTAGAATATTTGGAAAAAAATAAAAAAAATTTCAAAAAAATTCTATATCGTGGAGATATCAATTTACAGATTAAAAAAATTACAAAAAGATAATTCACATAATTATAATTAAAAAAATATTTGTTTAAAAATGAGAAAGGAAGTGCTAGAAAAATAATGGAAGCATGGAGAGGTTTTTAAAGAAGGAAATTGGAATAAGGTAAACGATGTTACGGACTTCATTAGATTAAATTACACTGAATATACAGGAGATGAATCTTTCTTAGAAGGTCCAACAGAAGCAACAACTGCTTTATGGAAAAATTTATCTGAAAAATTCAAAATTGAAAGAGAAAAAGGAATTTATGATACAGAAACTAAAATTCCTTCTCAAATTGATGCTTATGGACCAGGATACATTGATAAAGATTTGGAAAAAATAGTTGGTTTACAAACTGATGCACCTTTAAAAAGAGCAATCTTCCCTAATGGTGGATTAAGAATGGTTAAATAGTTTGGAAGCTTTCGGATATAAATTAGATCCTGAAACTGAAGAAATTTATACTAAATATAGAAAAACTCATAATGATGGAGTATTCTCAGCTTATACTGATGAAATCAAAAAAGCTAGACATACAGGAATAATCACTGGATTGCCTGATGCGTATGGAAGAGGAAGAATTATCGGAGATTACAGAAGAGTAGCTTTATACGGAGTTGATAAATTAATCGAAGAAAGACAAGCTGAATTCAAAAAACGTGATTCAAGTGAAATGACAGAAGAATTAATTAGAATTAGAGAAGAAATCTTTGAACAAATTAAAGCATTAAAAGCATTAAAAAGAATGGCAGCAGCATATGGATTTGATATTTCAAAACCAGCATCTAACGCACAAGAAGCTATTCAATGGTTGTATTTCGCTTACTTAGCAGCAACTAAAGATCAAAATGGAGCTGCAATGAGTATCGGAAGAACTTCTACTTTCTTAGATATTTATATTGAAAGAGACTTAAAAGAAGGAACTTTAACTGAAAAAGAAGCACAAGAATTAATGGATCATTTCGTAATGAAATTAAGAATTATTAGATTCTTGAGAACACCTGAATATGATGCATTATTCTCTGGAGATCCAGTTTGGGTAACAGAATCAATCGGTGGAATTGGATTAGATGGAAGATCATTAGTAACTAAAAATAGTTTCAGAATTTTACATACATTATACAACATGGGAACATCACCTGAACCAAACTTAACTGTATTATGGAGTGAAAACTTACCAGAAGCATGGAAAAAATTCTGTGCAAAAGTTTCAATTGATACTTCATCAGTTCAATATGAAAATGATGATATCATGAGACCTCAATTTGGAGATAACTATGGAATCGCATGTTGCGTATCTCCAATGACTATTGGACATCAAATGCAATTCTTTGGAGCAAGAGTTAACTTACCAAAAGCATTGTTATATGCAATTAATGGTGGTAAAGATGAAAGATACAAAGAATATGTATTACCAGAAGGAATGTTAGAACCAATTACATCAGAATACTTAGACTTCGATGAAGTTTGGGCTAAATATGATAAAATGTTAGACTGGTTAGCAGAAACTTATGTTAAAGCATTAAATATTATTCACTACATGCATGATAAATATTCTTACGAAGCTTTAGAAATGGCTTTACATGATGTTGACATTAGAAGAACAGAAGCATTTGGAATTGCAGGAATTTCAATTGTTGCAGATTCATTAGCAGCTATTAAATATGGTAAAGTAAAAGTTGTTAGAGATGAAGATGGAGATGCAGTTGATTATATCCAAGAAGGAGAATATGTTCCATTTGGAAACAATGATGATAGAACTGACCAATTTGCAGTAGATATCGTAAGAATCTTCATGGATAAAATTAGAAGCCACAAAATGTATAGAAATGCAATACCAACTCAATCAGTATTGACAATTACTTCAAATGTAGTATATGGTAAGAAAACAGGAAATACACCTGATGGAAGAAAAGCTGGAGCACCATTTGGACCAGGAGCAAACCCTATGCATGGAAGAGATACAAGAGGAGCAGTAGCTTCATTGGCATCAGTAGCTAAATTACCATTTGAACACGCAAATGATGGAATTTCTTATACATTCGCTATAACACCTGAAACTTTAGGTAAAAATATTGAAGAGAAAAAAGCTAACTTAGTAGGATTAATGGATGGATACTTCAATCAAACAGGACACCACTTGAATGTAAACGTATTCGGTAGAGAATTGTTAGAAGATGCTATGGAACATCCTGAAAACTACCCTCAATTAACAATAAGAGTTTCTGGATATGCAGTAAACTTTGTTAAATTGACAAGAGAACAACAATTAGATGTTATTAACAGAACAATTTCAAACAAAATGTAATAAAAAGTAGCATATTTGTAAGATTGTTATGTTGTAAAATATGAAAAATGTCGCATAGTTTCATAAATATGAGTTATGCGGCATTATTTTCTTAAAAGAGAAATAATAGAAGAAAAGAGGTTTTATCATGGGAATAAAAGGTTACATACATTCTTTTGAATCTTTTGGAACGAAAGATGGACCGGGAATAAGATTTGTGCTGTTTTTACAAGGATGTCCGCTTAGATGTTTGTATTGTCATAATGTGGATACATGGGATATAAGTGATAGAAAATTTATGATGGAACCTGAAGAGGTTATGCATGAAATATTGAAAGTAAAAGGATTTATAAAGACAGGAGGAGTGACTATTTCTGGTGGAGAGCCATTGATTCAGCCTGATTTTGTGAAAGAGGTATTCAAATTATGTAGAGAAAATGGGATTCATACGGCACTTGATACGTCGGGATACATTTTTAATGAGAAAGCGAAAGAAGTTTTAGAGTATACTGATTTAGTCTTACTTGATATAAAACATATAAATCCTGCTAAATATAAGACTTTGACGTCGGTAAGATTAGAGCATACGTTGGAATTTGCTAAATATTTGAATAGCATTGATAAGCCTGTTTGGGTTAGATATGTTTTAGTTCCGGGGTATTCTGATGATGAGGATGATTTGCATGAATGGGCGAAATTTGTATCGCAGTTTAAAAATGTGAAGAGGGTTGATATTTTGCCGTTTCATCAAATGGGACAATTTAAGTGGGAAAAGGTTGGAAAAGAGTATAAATTGAAGGATACTCCGACACCTACTCGAGAACAAATTCAAAAAACAGAAGAAATATTTAAGCAATATGGTTTAAATGTAGGAATATAATTTTTGTAAAATAATGCGTAAAATTTGTGATGGCAATTTTTTACACATTATTTTTTTGAAAATAAAAAAATACATTTGATAAATTTTGTGGTATAATATAAGCGGAGGTATAAAAATTGGGAAGAAAATAGGAATAGTTGTAGAATATAATCCTTTTCACAATGGACATTTGTATCAGATTGAAAAAATAAGAGAAAAATTTGGGAATGAAGCTTTGCTGGTTATTGTAATGAGTGGAGATTTTGTGCAGCGAGGGGAGTTTTCATTTTTTAATAAGTGGGAAAAAACAGAAGTGGCTTTGAAAAATGGAGTCGATATTGTTGTGGAATTGCCACTTTATTATTCTATACAAAATGCAGAAATTTTTTCAAAAATGGCAACTAGAATTTTAGAATATTTGGATTTGGATATTCAAGTTTTTGGAGCGGAAAGCAATGAGATTGAGAAATTAGAAAGTGTGATAGAGTTACAAGAAGAGATTGCTTATAAGAAAAAATTGATGGAGTATATGAAACAAGGAAATAGTTATGGGTCTTCGCAAAAAAAGGCATTGGAAGAATATGGACTTGGAAATCTTGTGAGATCAAATAACATTTTAGCATTGGAATATATGAGAGAGATGAAAAACTCTGAATTGCGAATAAAACCTTATATTATAAAGCGTGAAGTTTCTGAATATAATGAAAATAAAGTTGAAGATTCACGAGAAAAGTTTGCGAGTGCGTCATTTATACGGTCTGAAATTGAAAATTATCAAAACGCTGATGAAGAAAAAAATTATTGAAATTGAAGGAATTTGTACCGATAGAAACTTTTGAGATTTTTAAAAAAATAAAGTGTTAAAGGTTGATGTGAAAAAAAGAGGTTTTTAAATTATTTAAGTATAAATTTTTGATTTCTGAAAGAGAAGAGATTTTTAAAAATTTATGATATGACAGAAGAAATATATTCTAGAATATTCTCAAAATTGAAAAAAATTCAAAGGATTTGAAGGAGTTTTTTTAAAAAAATATGAAATCTAGAAATTTTTTTCTGGGAAGAGGATAGAGCGACTGATGTTAAATGTTGTTTTTGAATATAAAAAAAGAGGTTCTAGATTTTTGAAATTGAATATGTTAGAGTGTTGGGATTTAATCGAAAAGGTCGTGAATATTTGAAAAAGTTGAAGAATAGTGAGAAAAACGAAAAAAAGTATTTGTGAATTGGAAGGATATTGAAAAAAATAAGGAGATCGGATTTCTTGTAGTGGAAAAGGGAATTTAGAAGCAGAAGATTCTTTTGATTGTAAAAAAAGAAGAGATAAATAATGGAAAAAAATCAATTATTTAAAAAAATAGAAGTTGAAAAAAATGGGATTTTTTTACTGAAGGAATTGTTTTTTTGGAGAGAGTGAAAGATTGAATCCAGTGGTAAGAAAAATCATAGTTAAAGATTAAAAAAATATTTATAAAATTAGTTTTTGGAAAAGAATAAAAAAATTAATTAGGAGGCGGAATGGGAGTATTAGAAATAATAAATGTCTTATTTATGATATTTTTTTCTTCGTGATAGCTTATATATCAGTAAGATATTTTTATAAATCAGATTGAGAAATATCCGAGAGTTACGCATGAAGAAGTTTATGATAGTAAAAAAATTGAGAAAAAAAATATAATCTTGAAGAAGGTAAGGTAAATCCACTAGATTATGGTTATAATTATAAAGATGTTGCATATAAATCTGGGAAACTGAATTTGTATGGTTGGTTAATAGAATCGAAAAATGCTAATAAAACTATGATTATTTGTCATGGTAGAGGTGTTAATAGACTTTGTTCGTTACAATATTTACAACTTTTGAAGGATGCTAATTTGGATAAAGATTATAATATTTTTATACCAGATTTTAGAAATTCTGGTGCTTCTGATGAGGCGAGAACAAAATTAGGATATAATTTTGCTCAAGATATTCTTCATACGATGGAAATGTTGAAAGACAAGTATGGTATGAACAATTTTACATTATATGGATTTTCGCAAGGTGCAATGGGAGCGGCGATTGTATCGAAATTACATGTTGATTCATTGAGAAAAAGGACTTAAGGTTGATAAATTGATTTTTAGATAGTCCAATATCGAATGTTAAAAAAAGAGAATTAAACAAGATGCAAAAAAAGAAAAGTTCCTAAATTTATAGTTAGTATTATAACTAGAATTTTTTTAATTTTTAGAGTAGGTAATCATTTGGAAAAAAACTTCGATTATCGTATTTGTTAAAAAAAGGGTGCCAACTTTAATATTACAAACAAAAAAATGACAAGGCAACAACTTATGGAATGTTAATGGAAGAGTATAATAAAATAGCACAAAAATTCGAATGTTCAATTAAAGGTGTTTGAAAAAGGGTGCACATATAAGAATTTATGCTGAACTCGAATATAAAGAAGAATATACTAAAAATTGTGGCTGATTTTTCTTAGAAGTTAGGAAAATCATTTCTAATTAATAATTTTTAAAAATTAATTTAAAAAAATTGAATTTGAGAAATAATTAATAACAATTTATTCAAAAAAATAAGAGGAGTTGAAGAATGTCTAAAAACATTTCAAGATTAACGAAAAAATCATATTGGTTTTATGGATTAGGTGTTTCGTATTTCATAATTGACCAACTGTATAATCAATGGTTGCAGTATTATTATTTGCCACCAAATACTGAAAAAAGTTTAACACCGCTATTAAAACCACAATATTTGATAATAGCATTTATTTTTGCAAGATTGATAGATGCAGTTTCGGATCCAGTAGTTGGTTATCTTTCAGATAATTCAAAATCTAAATTTGGGAAACGGTCGTTTTTTATGATGATAGGAGGAATTCCACTAGGATTGTTGACAATAATGTATTTCTATCCAGTGAAATCTTCTCAAATTGCGACACTTGTGTATTTATCGATAGTTGGAGGATTATATTTTACGGCATATACACTGGTTGCAGCACCGTATAATGCGTTAATTCCTGATTTGGCAAATACAAAAGAAGAACGGTTAAATTTATCAACAGTTCAATCTACGTTTAGGTTAATCTTTACAGGGATAGCAATGGTATTACCAGGAATTTTAATAGCAAAATTAGGAAATGGAAATACTGAGGCTGGAATTAGAAAAACAGTAATTTTATTAACAATTTTAGCAATATTAGGAATTTATTTATGTATATTTTTTTCTTAAAAAGAAAAGGATTTGACTGCAAAAAAAAGAAAAAGAAAAAGATCACTTTCTTTTTGGAAATTCATTAAAAATATATATTTGAAAAAGAAATTTTTGCTATATTTCGGAGGATTTTTTTCTTTTTTTCAGTGGATTTAATATACTTAGAGGAGTGCTAACTTACTATTTAACAATAGTTATGGGAAGACCGATAGCACAATTGACTTTAGTATCAGTGATTTTATTTGGAGTTGCGGGATTATTTTTCCCAATTACAAATAAATGGGGTAAAAAATATTCGTATAAAAAAATATTGATATTAGATATTGCGTTTCTAATGGTAGGTTCGTTTGGATTGCTCTTTATAACAAAAGAGTTGTCAAAATGGGCTTATTTAATGTTTGTTATTTGTGGAATAGGACTTAGTGGATCGGCGTTTATTTTTCCACAAGCTATGTTAAGTGAGATTTCTGCAGAAATTTCAGAGAGAAAAAAAGTTGGATTGGAAGGATTTTTATTTGGAATACAAGGATTATTTCTAAAATTATCATTTTTAGTTCAACAAGTTGCGGTTTCGATTGTAATTGTGTTTGGAAGTCAAAAGTCTGTGACAGGATTGAAAACAGCAACTGATTTAGGAGTTAGAAGTACACTTATAGTAGCATTTATTTTGTTCGGAATATCGTTGTTTTTTTATAATTTAAAGAAAGAAGATTAAAAATTTATGGAGGTTTTTATGGAAATTAATGAATTGCAAGCAATAGCAAAAGGTTTAAGAAGAGACATTGTTGAAATGATTTACAGAGCAAAATCTGGACATCCAGGAGGATCGTTATCAATCGCAGACATTTTAGCAGTATTATATTGGAAAGAAATGAATGTAGATCCAAAAAATCCTAAAATGGAAAATAGAGATAGATTTGTTTTGAGTAAAGGACATGCTGCACCAGCTCTTTATGCTGTATTGATGGAAAAAGGATTTGCGAGTAAAGATTTAATTCCTACTCTTAGAAGATGGCATTCACCATTGCAAGGACATCCTGATATGAAAAAATTACCAGGTGTTGAAATGTCAACAGGTTCATTAGGGCAAGGATTATCAGCTGCTAATGGAATGGCTTTAAGTGCTAAAATTTATAAAAATGATTACAGAGTTTACACAATTTTAGGAGATGGAGAATTACAAGAAGGTCAAGTTTGGGAAGCAGCAATGACTGCGGCTCATTACAAATTGGATAATTTAGTAGCTTTCGTTGATAGTAATAATTTACAAATTGATGGAAATGTAACAGATGTAATGAATGTTGCACCAGTAGCTGCTAAATTTGAAGCATTTAACTGGAATGTAATCGAAATTGATGGACATAACTATGAAGAAATAATTGATGCATTAGAAAAAGCAAGATCTGTAAAAGGAAAACCAACTGTAATCGTGGCTCACACTGTTAAAGGAAAAGGAGTTTCATTTATGGAAAATAACGCTGGATTCCATGGAGCTGCTCCAAATGAAGATGAATACAAACAAGCAATGGAAGAATTAAAATAGGAGGAATTGAGAATGGAAAAAAAATCAACAAGACAAGCATACGGAGAAGCTTTAGCTAAATTAGGAAAAGAAAAAGAAAATGTAGTAGTATTAGAAGCAGATTTGTCAAAATCAACAATGACAGCATACTTTAAAAAAGAATTTCCAGAAAGACATATAAATGTTGGGATTGCAGAAGCTGATTTAATTGGAACAGCAGCTGGATTCGCTACAACTGGTAAAATACCTTTTGCATCAACATTTGCACTTTTTGCAGCAGGTAGAGCTTATGACCAAATTAGAAACAGTGTTGCATACCCTAAATTAAATGTTAAAATTTGTCCTACTCACGCAGGAGTATCTTTAGGAGAAGATGGTGGATCTCACCAATCAGTAGAAGATTTAGCTTTAATGAGAGCAATTCCTGGAATGGTAGTTTTATCGCCAGCTGATGCAGTTGAAACTGAAAAAATGATTTTTGCAGCAGCTGAATACGAAGGACCAGTTTATGTAAGATTAGGAAGATTGAATATTCCAGTATTATTCGATGACAACTATAAGTTTGAAATTGGAAAAGCTGTAACATTAACTGAAGGAAATGATGTGGCAATCTTAGCAACAGGATTAATGGTTTACGAAGCAACTGAAGCTGCAAAACAATTAGCAGAACAAGGAATCAAAGCAAGAGTAGTTAACGTTTCAACAATTAAGCCATTAGATGAGGAAACTATATTAAAAGCAGCAAAAGAATGTAAATTTATTGTAACAAGTGAAGAACACTCAGTAATCGGTGGATTAGGAAGTGCTGTATCAGAATTCTTATCAGAAAACCATCCAACAAAAGTCATCAAACACGGAATTCAAGATGTATTTGGACAAAGTGCCGATGGAGATACAATGTTGAATAACTATAAATTGAGAGCGAAAGATATTGTAGAAGTAGTTTTGAGAAATATATAGAATGAGAAATTTTTAGGAACGAGTGAAGTGCTCGTTCTTTTTTTGTCTTTACTTTACCTCCAAATAATGATAAACTATTAAAGGAAAGTAAAGAAAATCACTTTTGAAAAAAAGAAATTAAAAAGTTTGAAAGAGTTAAAAATAAAGATAAGATAAAAAAATTATAAAAAAATTAGTGAAAATATAGAAAGAGGTAAAAAAATGCAAAAAAATAATTGGAATAAATCCTGTTACAGAGGCTTTGAGATCAGATAAAAACATTGAAAAGCTGGAAGTTTACAAAAAGATAAAAAAAGATACAATAAAAGAAATTTTGAATTTAGCAAGTAAAAGAAATATTAAGGTTTTCTATACAGATAGACGAACTGAAAATTCTCAAGGAGTTGTTGCATTAGTATCGGATTTTGATTATTATGTTGATTTTGTTGAGTTCTTGGAAAAGGTTTTACAAAAGAAAAAATCTAGAATTGTGATTTTGGATCAAGTTCAGGATCCGAGAAATTTTGGTGCGATTATAAGAAGTGCTGAATGTTTTGGTGTAGATGGAATAATTATTCAAGATAGAAATAGTGTAAAAGTGACTGAAACTGTTGTGAAATCTTCGACTGGAGCGATTGAATATGTTGATATCGTAAAAGTAACAAATATTTCAGACACAATAGACAAATTAAAACAATACGGTTATACAGTTTATGGTGCAGAAGCAAATGGAGAAACTTACTATTATGAAGAAAAATATCCAGAAAAAACATGTCTAGTTTTAGGAAGTGAAGGAAATGGAATGAGAAAAAAAGTAAGAGAACATTGCGACAAAATTGTAAAAATTCACTTAGAAGGAAAAAAATTAATTCATTAAATGTTTCGGTAGCTGGAGGAATTTTTATTATCGGAAATTGCTAAATAAGAATTTCTTGTAAACTCTTTTATTTTTATTTGAAAATGATGTATAATTATACTAGAAAGAAACTAGCATAATTTAAAAATGAGGTAAGAAATGAAATTAACTTTAGAAAAAGATATAAATTATGAAACTATGATAGAAGATTTTTGGAGTAGAGCCGATAAATAGAAGAATTATAACAACAGGTGATAAATTAATATTTTTGGAAAAAAAGGTAAGATTGAAAAAGAAATTACAAGAAAAAAATCAAAAAAAGCAATATAATAAAAATATATTAAAGAAAAAAATCAATTATTCGTATCAAGTATGTTTTTTTGTGTCTAATAATGAAGGAAAAAGTATATAAATGTGATGGAAACAAAAAGAAAATAGTTGAAGAAGTTTTTAGACTTGGGGAAGAATATTACAGCTATAAATTTTTACTACGAATGGTAGAATAATTTATATTTATAACGGTATATTATTTTTCTTATGACACACGAAACAAAGAATTAATTTCTAATAATTGTATAACAGATGAAATAAAGGGTGGATATAGACTTTTTACAAGTGGTGAAAATGTTATTCTAAAAATACCAAAAAAATTGGTGATGAAGAAAAATCGAATTAGTATTTTTTTGAAGATAAATTAAAAAAATTTTTTTGAAATAAAAAAACAGAAAAATACTCATACATTTTCAAAGATTGTCGGAATTAAATATTTAGGTGGGACTAAAGAAGGTGAAATTGAAGTTTGGAATATTTTTAGAAAAAGAACTTTATGATTCTATCAAATTATCAGATAGCCAGATTACGTATATTGAAGAGATTGGCGATAAATACGTGATTGGATTAGGAACAGGAGAGTTGTTAATTACAGACGACAAATTTAATATTTTTAATGAAAAAGAAAATTACAGATGATAAAATTTTTGAAAAATTTGTGTTTTTGGAAAATGATATTTATGTATTGACGCTTGGAAATAAAAATATTGGAATTAAAAAAATGATTGAAGAAAAAAATAATTTTTTTAGAAATGTACTTAAACGGATAATGGTTAAGTGCATTTTTTTGTTTGAGTTTTTTTGCAAAAATTTTTGTTGATTTTGGGAATATTTTTTTCGTTGTAAAAAAATAAAATATAAATGATATAATCTGTAAGAAAATATAAGTGAAATATATGAAGTGATATATTTCAACATAAATTATTAAAAAAATCCAGATAAAATTGAAAAAAATTAAATTAATGAAGGAATAAAAAAATTGAATTTATAAGAAAAATAAAGATTGAGAGCAGGTTAGATTCTCAAGGAAGAAAGGATGTGATGAATGAGTTGGAAAAAAAGTATAAAAATTATATGGTTTTTAATAATTTAACAAAAAAACATTGAGTTTTTAATATTTATGATGTTTGTTATGCTAAGACAGAAAGAGAGCAAAAAGACTATATAGCTTATATAGATGAACAATATAATTCAGATAGATTAACAAATATTAACAAATGTAGCAGGAATGATAGGAGCTCAAGTTTTGAACATTTCTAAGCAGGATTACGATCCGCAAGGAGCGTCTGTGAACATATTAATAGCAGAAGAAAGAATAAATCCAGATAGTATCGATAAATCATGTAATAGAGGGATTCCGTTTTTCAATAGTGAAAGTTTATCGGAAGAAGAGAAAAATAAATTGACAGATACAGAAACTGTACACGCACATTTGGATAAAAGCCACATTACTGTGCATACTTTTCCAGAATATCATCCAGATAATTCAATATCAACTTTTAGAGTGGATATTGATATTGCAACTTGTGGAGAGATTTCGCCATTGAATACATTGAATTACTTGATTGATAGTTTTGATTCGGATATTATAACTATTGATTATAGAATAAGAGGATTTACGAGGGATATTTCTGGGAAAAAATTTTTTACAGATCATAATATTACGTCAATACAAGATTATATTGAACCTGCAAAATTGCGAATATATGATGCGATTGATGTGAATGTTTATCAATCGAATATTTTTCATACAAAAATGTTAATTAAAGAAATTGAATTGCAAAATTATTTGTTTAATCAAGATGTATATGAAATATCGCCTAAAACACGGCTAGAAATAACAAATAGATTGAGAAAAGAAATGATAGAAATTTATAGTGGGATGAATATTTACTAACCAAGGAGGTAACGATGGATAAAAAATTACAAGAAAAAACGGTTTTGTTTGATGCGATGAAAAAACATTTGGCTAACAGGGTTGTTAGATTTGATGTACCTGGTCATAAAGGTGGTCGTGGAAATAAGCAATTTCGTGATTTTATTGGATTAGATGCGATGCAAATGGATGTAAATTCAATGAAACCTTTGGATAATTTATGTCATCTACATCAGTTATAAAAGAGGCACAGGATATTGCAGCTGATGCTTTTGGAGCTAAGGAAGCATATTTTATGGTAAGTGGGACAACTGGGGCAGTTCAGGCTATGATTATGTCTACTTGTAAAGCAGGAGATAAGATCATTATTCCTAGAAATGTGCATAGAAGTGCAATTAATGCGATGGTTATTAACGGAACAATTCCTGTCTATATAAATCCTGGTCTTAACAAAAAATTGGGAATATCGCTAGGAATGTCTGTGAAAGATATAGAAAAGGCGATAAAAGAAAATCCTGATGCGAAGGCAATTTTAGTAAATAATCCGACATATTATGGTATTTGTTCAGATTTAAAATCAATTGTAAAATTGGCACATGAGCATAATATGTTGGTTTTAGTGGATGAAGCGCATGGAGCACACTTTTATTTTGGAGATAATTTACCAATTTCAGCAATGGCAGCTGGAGCAGATATGGCAGCAATAAGTATGCACAAAACAGGTGGTTCATTAACTCAAAGTTCGATTTTATTAAGTGGAGAAAGAATAAATGCTGATTATGTACGGCAAGTGATTAATCTGACTCAGACAACAAGTGCTTCATATTTATTGATGACTTCACTTGATACTGCGAGAAAAAACATGAGTATTAATGGTAAAGAAATTTTTAAAAAGACAGTGGAATTTGCAGAATATGCTAGAGAGGAAATTAATAAATTAGGTGGATATTATGCGTATGGAAAAGACCTTATAAATGGCGATGATGTTTTTGATTTTGATACAACAAAATTGTCAATTTATACGAAGGATGTTGGACTTGCTGGGATAGAAGTTTATGATATTTTGAGAGACGAGTTTAATATTCAAATTGAATTTGGAGATTTAGATAATATTTTAGCGATAATTTCAGCAGGAGATAGAGCGATGGAAATTGAGAGATTAATTTCATCATTGGCAGAAATTAAACGGATTTATACAAAAGATCCAAAAGGAATGTTTGATCATGAGTATATTGTACCAACTGTAGTGTTGCCACCACAAAAGGCGTTTTATGCTGAGAAAAAAATGATACCAATTTCAGAAAGTTCAGGACAAATTAGTGGTGAATTTGTTATGGCTTATCCGCCAGGAATACCAATTTTAGCACCAGGAGAAAAGATAACTGATGAAATTATTGATTATATCGAGTATGCGAAGGAAAAAGGTTGTCTTTTGACAGGGACTGAAGATATGAAAGTAGAAAATATTAATGTGGTTATTGAGTAAATTGAAATAAAAATTTATTGAGTAAGATGAAAAAAATTAGAGTAAAATAATAAATGAAAGTATGAATTTTAGAAAAAATTTAAGAAAGGAGAGATAAAATGGAGTTATGGTATACAGAAGAACATACGAAAAATGTTAGATTCTCGATAAAAGTTGATAAGCAATTGGCTACTAAAAAAAGTAAATTTCAAAGAATAGATATTTTTGAATCTAAAGAGTTTGGAAGATTTTTGACATTAGATGGATTTATGATGTTAACTGAAAAAGATGAGTTTATTTATCATGAAATGATTGTTCATATTCCTATGGCTGTGAAAAATGATGCGAAGAAGATATTGGTAATTGGAGCTGGTGATGGTGGAACGGTTAGAGAGCTTGTAAAATATGATAGTATCGAGAGAATTGATATGGTTGAGATTGATAAAGAAGTTGTTGATATTTGTCGTGAATATTTACCAAAAACAGCTTGTAAGTTAGATGATCCGAGAGTGAATCTTTATTATGAAGATGGCTTGAAATTTGTCCGTTCTAAAACGAATGAATACGATATTGTGATTGTTGATTCGACTGATCCGTTTGGGCCTGGAGAAGATTTGTTTACGAGAGAATTTTATGGAAATTGTTACAATGCTTTGAAAGAGGATGGAATACTTGTAAATCAGCATGAAAGTCCGTATTATGAAGCGGATGCTGAAGCTACTCAAAGAGCGAATAAACAATTAAAGGCAGTTTTTCCAATAGCTACAGTTTATCAGTTGCATATACCGACTTATCCGTCAGGACACTGGTTATTTGGATTTGCGTCAAAAAAATATCATCCTGTGAATGATTTGAAGGCGGATGAATGGAATAAATTAGGATTGGAAACGAAATATTATAATACAGAATTGCACAAAGGTGCATTTGCTTTGCCAAATTATGTGAAAGAATTGATTGGTCAAGAATAAAATTGTAAAAAATAATAATAGGAGGAAAAAATTTAGGTGATGAAAGAAAGAAACGTACACACATTTATTGGATGCGAGGATGAATACGAAGAGAGTAAAATAGTAGTTTTCGGAGCACCGTTTGACAGCACAACATCATTTAGACCTGGAACAAGATTTGCTTCAGCTACGATGAGAAACGAAAGTTTTGGGATTGAAACTTATAGTCCGTATCAAGATAAAGATTTAGAAGATATTAATGTTTTTGATGCTGGGGATTTAGAATTGTCGTTTGGAAATTCAGAAAGTGCATTGAAGGATATTGAAGATGCAACAGCAGAAATCTTGGAAGATGGGAAAATACCGTTTATGATTGGTGGAGAACATTCTGTGACACTTGGATCGGTTAGAGCAGTGGCTGAAAAATATCCAGATTTACATATTATCCAGTTTGATGCTCATACAGATTTGAGAGACGATTATTTAGGACAATATTATTCACACGCCTCTGTAATTAGAAGATGTTGGGATATTGTTGGAGATGATAAAATTTTCCAATTTGGTATAAGAAGTGGAGAAAGAGCTGAGTGGGAATTTGCGAAAGAACATTTACATACGACTAAGTTTAATTTTGGGAATAATTTTGATGAATTGGATAAAGTTGTAGAAAAATTGAAAGGGAAACCAGTTTATTTCACATTAGATTTAGATGTTTTGGATCCTTCGGAATTTCCAGGAACAGGAACGCCTGAAGCAGGTGGAGTAACATTCGTAGAACTTCACAAAGCAATTGAAAAAATCTCAAAATTAAATATTGTTGGATTAGATATGAATGAATTGTCACCAATTTATGACCATTCAGGACAATCAACAGCTTTGGCTTGTAAATTATTGAGAGAAATTTTGTTGTTTGTTTATAAATAAGTCAAAAGGTTTCAAATTCTGGAAATTGTAAAGGAATAAACTGAATTAAGCCAATTAGAATTTATTTTGAATTAGAAAAAAATTGAATAAAAAAATATTTTATAGAATAATTTTTGGAGGTAAAAAATGGGAAAAAAAGCGTTGATAATTGGAGCAGGTGGAGTTTCAAATGTAGTTTGTCACAAATGTGCTCAAAATTCAGAAGTATTTAGCTCAATAATGATAGCTAGCAGAACAAAATCGAAATGTGATGCAATTAAAGAAACAATTGAAAAAAGTAAATATGCAGGAAGAATAGAAATTCAAACAGCAAAAGTGGATGCAGATAATGTACCAGAATTAGTAGCTTTAATTAACGAATACAAACCAGATATCGTAATAAATGTGGCGTTGCCTTATCAAGATTTGACAATAATGGATGCTTGTTTGGAAACTAAAACTGATTATTTAGACACAGCTAATTACGAGCCTTTAGATACAGCAAAATTTGAGTATAAATGGCAATGGGCTTACAAAGAAAAATTTGAGAAAGCAGGAATTACGGCTATTTTAGGATGCGGATTCGATCCAGGAGTAACAGGAGTATTTTCAGCTTACGCACAAAAACATTATTTTGATGAAATAAACTATATTGATATTTTAGATGCAAACGCTGGAGATCATGGTTATCCATTTGCAACAAATTTCAATCCAGAAATTAATATTAGAGAAGTGACTGCAAACGGAAGTTACTGGGAAAATGGAAAATGGGTAGAAACTGAACCAATGGAAATTAAAAGAGTATATAATTTCCCACAAATTGGTGAAAAAGACATGTACTTGTTACATCACGAAGAATTGGAATCTTTAGCTTTGAATATTAAAGGAATTAAAAGAATTAGATTTTTCATGACATTTGGACAAAGTTATTTGACACATTTAAAAGTGTTGGAAAATGTAGGAATGACTTCGATTGAGCCAATTGAATTTGAAGGGCAACAAATTGTACCATTGCAATTTTTAAAAGCAGTATTGCCAGATCCAGCTTCATTAGGGCCTAGAACAAAAGGATTGACAAATATTGGAAATATCTTTAGAGGTAAAAAAGACGGAAAAGATAGAACTTACTATGTTTACAACGTTTGTAACCATGAAGAATGTTATAAGGAAGTTAGCTCACAAGCAATTTCTTATACAACAGGAGTTCCAGCTATGATTGGTGCTGCGATGGTGTTGACTGGAGAATGGAAAAAACCAGGAGTGTACAATGTTGAAGAAATGGATCCAGATAAATTTATGGATGCATTGAATAAATTTGGATTACCTTGGGTAGAAGATTTTAATCCAACATTAGTAGATTAATTTATAAAGAAATTGAAAAGATTTAAAATTGGGGCTTTCTGTAAGAAATTTTTTCTTACAAGTCCCTTTTTGTGCTAGATTTAGGAGAAAAATATGATTTACAAATTAAAAGAAAGAAAACCAAAAATAAGTAGTAGTGCCTTTATTGCGAAAAATGCAGATGTTATTGGCGATGTTGAAATAGGAGAAAATGCGAGTATTTGGTTTGGAGCAGTTCTTCGTGGAGATATTGAAAAAATAGTTATTGGAAAAAACAGTAATGTTCAAGATAATAGCACTTTACATACTAAACATGGAACACCTTGTATAATTGGAGAAAATGTGTCTGTTGGGCATAATGTAATATTGCATAGCTGTAAAATTGGAGATAATGTTATAGTTGGGATGGGAAGTACAATTATGGATGATGCGGAAGTGCTTGATAATTGCTTAGTTGGAGCAAATTCGCTTGTAACTCGTTCTACACCAAAAGAAGAAGGCGTTTTGATTTTAGGAAGTCCAGCTAAAATTGTTAGAAAATTAACGGATGAAGAAATTAAAGGATTAAAAGCAAATGCAGATCATTATGTTGAAAATGGAAAATTGTATCAAAATTATTTACAAGAAATAAGAAATTAAGAAATAAAAAATGGAGGTTATTTTGAAATGAAAAGAAGTTTATCAGGAATACAGCCTAGCGGAGTTTTACACATAGGAAATTACTTTGGGGCGATAAAACAGTTCGTAGAAATGCAAGATGATTATGAAGGACTTTATTTTTTAGCTAATTATCATGCTTTAACATCAGCACCAAAAGGTGAAGATTTGAAAAAAAACACAATTGGTGTAATTTTAGATTATTTAGCATTAGGATTAGACCCTAAAAAATCTACATTGTTTTTACAATCAGATGTACCAGAACATACTGAATTATCGTGGATTTTAGCGAATGTAACTCCGATGGGATTAATAGAGAGGGCACATTCTTACAAAGACAAAGTTGCGAAAGGAATCAAGCCAAATATGGGACTTTTCACTTATCCAGTGTTAATGGCAGCAGATATTTTAATTTATGATGCTGATGTAGTTCCAGTTGGAAAAGACCAGAAACAACATTTAGAAATAACAAGAGATATTGCAACAAAATTTAATGAAACTTATGAAAAAGAAATCTTTAAATTACCTGAACCAAAAATTGTTGAAAGCGTAGCAATTGTTCCAGGAACTAATGGGGATAAAATGAGTAAATCTTATGGAAATGTAATAAATATGTTCGCTTCAAAAAAAGAAGTTAAAAAACAAATTATGAGCGTTGTTACAGACTCAACACCTTTAGAAGAACCAAAAAATCCAGACAATAATGTAACTCAATTATATTCATTATTTGCAACTCCAGAAGAAGTAGAAATTTTAAAAGAAAAATTTAGAGCTGGGAATTTCGGATATGGACATGCCAAAAATGAATTATTAGATAAATTCATGGATTATTTTGCACCATACAGAGCCAAAAAGAGAAGAATTAGTAAATAACATGGATTATGTTTATGATATTTTAAAAAGAAGGTGCTGAAAAAGCTCGTAAAATTGCAGGAGCTAAATTAGAAATAGTTAGAGACACTGTAGGATTATTAAAAAGAAGTTAGATTTAAAATTTTGAAGTAAAAAGCTGAGTTTGAGGATGGTGATTGAATCTCAAGAAAATAATTAAAATAATTCTTAAAAATATGTTATAATAAAGTAAATTTAAGAATTTAGGAGGAATAAAAAAATGTCGGAAGGCAGTTTGTTATTACAATTCATTGTAATAATAGTTTTAACTGGAATTAATGCATTTTTTTCTCGTGAGCAGAAATGTCGATAGTTTCAGTAAATAAAAATAAGATAAAAGTGATGGTTGAGGAAGGAGATAAAAAGGCGATTTTATTAGATAATCTATTAAAAGAGCCAAGTAAGTTTTTATCAACTATTCAAGTTGGAATAACACTTGCAAGTTTCTTTGCATCAGCATCAGCAGCAACAGGACTTTCACAATTTTTATCAGTATTTTTAAATAAAATGAAGGTGCCATACAGTGCTCAGTTATCAATGATTATAGTAACTTTCTTGTTATCATATGTAACTTTGGTTTTTGGAGAACTTATTCCAAAAAGAGTAGCGTTAAGATCTTCTGAAAAAATGGCTTTATCTTCAATTGGTGTAATTGTATTTATTTCAAAAATATTTTCGCCATTTGTAAAGTTTCTTACATTTTCAACGAATGTCGTGTTGACGCTTTTGAAATTGAAGGAAGATAATATTGAAGAAAAGGTTTCTAAAGAGGAGTTACGTTCACTTGTAGAAGTTGGAAGAGAGCATGGAATTATTAATGAAGTCGAAAAGGAAATGATTGAAAATATAATAGTTTTCGATGAAAAAATTGCTAGAGAAATAATGATTCCAAGAACGAAAGTTTTTTTAATTGATAGAAATACGACGATTGAAGAATTATTTGAAACAAAAGAAGTTGGGAAATATTCAAGAATACCTGTTTATGAAGAGGAAGCAGATAATATTGTAGGAATCTTGTTGACAAAAGATTTAATGATGGAGGCGTACAAAAAAGGATTTGAAAATATCAATATTTCTGAAATGGTTCAGGAAGCATATTTCGTTCCAGAAACTAAAAATGTAAATGAGTTATTTAACGAAATGCAGTTAGAGAAAAAACATATTGCAATTTTAATTGATGAATATGGAGGATTTTCTGGAATTGTGACATTGGAAGACTTGATTGAGGAAGTAATGGGGAACATTGCAGATGAATATGATGATGAAGATTTATCAATTAGACAATTATCGCCGAATAAATATTTGATTAGTGGAGATGTTTCGTTGAATGACTTAAATGATGCATTTCATATAGAGCTAGAATCTAAATATTATGATACTTTGAGTGGTCTTTTGATTGAAAAAAATTAGGATATATTCCTCAAGATGATGAAAAAAATATCGCCAATAACTATTGATGGAATTGAATTTAAACCTCAAAAAAAGTTAGAGATAAAAAAATTGAGAAAATAATAGTGATATTTTTTTGAAAAAAATTGAGATGCAAGAAAAAGTAGAAGAAGAAAAAAATACACAATAAAATTTTTAAGGAGGAATAAAAATAATATGGCGTCTAAGACATCAGAATTAAAAGGGATTCAATGGTTGTTTCCATTATTAGCAGAAAAAAATGTAGATTACAGAAAGGAATTTTTAGCAGGATTAGTTACATTCTTGACAATGGCTTATATCATTGTTGTAAATCCAAATATACTTTCTAAAACAGGTATGGATGCAGGTGCGTTAGTAACAGCAACTTGTTTAGGAGCAGCAGTAGGATGTTTCTTGATGGGATTTGTTGCAAACTTGCCATTTGCTTTAGCTTCAGGTATGGGATTAAATGCGTTTTTTGCATTTACAGTCGTTTTAAAAGGTGGAGTTAGCTGGGAAGTAGCATTAACAGCTGTATTCGTAGAAGGAATAATATTTATTTTATTAACAATGTTTAAAGTTCGTGAAATAGTAGTAAATTCGATACCAACAAGCATGAAACATGCAGTAACAGCTGGAATAGGTATATTTATTGCATTTGTAGGATTTTCAGGAGCAGGACTTGTAGTAGCAAATGAGTCAACAAAAGTAAGTATGGGTCATTTTACACCAACAGTCGTAATAGCAGCAATTGGTTTATTCATAATTGGAGTTTTAGATAAAAAAGGTGTAAAAGGTTCAATTCTTTATGGAATAGTTGTAAGTTCAATTTTAGCTTGGATTTTTTCTATAATTGATCCAGAAGCAGCAGCTAAATTGGGAATTTCTTTACCAAAAGGGATTTTTAAATATGAATCAATTGCACCAATTGCAGGGAAATTAGATTTTTCAGTATTTGCAGATGTAAAAGGTTTGAGTAGTTTTTTCGTAGTAGTTTGTACTTTCTTGTTTGTAGATTTCTTTGATACAGTAGGAACTTTGATTGGTGTTTGTTCAAAAGCAAATATGTTAGATGAAGAAGGAAATGTACCAAATGTAGGAAGAGCATTACTTGCAGATGCGATTGGAACAACAGCAGGAGCAGCTTTAGGAGTGTCAACAGTTACGACTTATGTAGAAAGCTCAACAGGAGTTTTAGCTGGAGGAAGAACAGGTTGGACAGCAATTACAACAGGAGTTTTATTCTTGTTATCAATGTTTTTCTCACCAATATTTATAGCAATTCCAGCATGTGCAACAGCACCAGCATTGATTTATGTAGGATACTTAATGTTAAGTTCATTAAAAGAAATTGACTTACACGATGTAACAGATGGAATTCCAGCATTTATTACAGCTACAACAATGGCGTTAACGTACAGTATTGGAGATGGATTAACACTAGGAATTTTATCATATGTAATAATCAATCTTATCTACAATGCAGTTGCACCAAAAGAAGATAGAAAACCAGTATCTTGGGTAATGATAGCACTTGCAATATTATTTATAATAAAATTAGTTTTGATGTAGTAATGAATAAAAATAAAAAAAGGATCATTTTGTGAATGCAGAATGGTCTTTTTTTGTTTAGAAAGGAATTAAATTTGTACTTTAATAAAAATCTAAAATTTAATAATAAAAAAAGGAACTACCTCACATTAGCAAGGTAATTCCAAACATCTTCGGTATTTTATTAAAATTTTATAACTTAAATTATCTAGAATAAAGTTTTGTCAAATAAGCAATTTTTTCAGCTAAATCATCTGATAAACGATCTTTTAATCTCCATTGCCAGTTTCCAGCGACGATACCAGGAGTATTAATTCTAGCTTCACTTCCCAATCCTAAGAAATCTTGAATAGGTGCAAGTGCAATAGAAGCTACAGAACTCCAAGCTCCTCTAATTGCATCCCAGTGAATATTATTTTCATCTCTTGAATTCAAGTATTCAAGTGCAAATTTTCTATCTTCAGGTTTAGCTTTTTCAAACCAACCAACGATTGTATCGTTATCATGAGTACCAGTATAAACAACACAGTTTTTGTCGTAAGTATGTGGTAAATATTCATTTTCTTCACTAGAATCAAATGCAAATCCTAAAATTTTCATTCCAGGGAATCCAGTTGCATCTCTTAAATCAATAACACCTTGTGTCATTGTTCCTAAATCTTCAGCAATTATAGGTAATTCTCCAAGTTCATTTTTAATGGCATTAAATAAGTCCATTCTAGGTCCTGGACACCAAGTACCATTTTCAGCTGTTTTATCTCCATAAGGAACAGCCCAATATTCATCAAATCCTCTGAAGTGATCGATTCTTATGATATCGCAAGTAGAAAGATTAGCTTTAACTCTATCAATCCACCATCTATATCCAGTTTCTTTTAATTTTTCCCAATTGTATAATGGATTTCCCCAAAGTTGTCCAGTAGCACTGAAATAATCAGGCGGAACTCCTGCAACTTTAACTGGTTTTCTTTCTTCATCAAATAAGAAAATTTCTGGGTTTGCCCATGCATCAGAGCTATCAGCAGCAACGAAAATAGGGATATCTCCAATTATTTTTATACCATTTTCATTAGCATATTTTTTTACAGCATTCCATTGTTTGAAGAATAAAAATTGAGTGAATTTTTGATATTCGATTTCTTCTTTAACAATTTCATAATATTTACCCATTGCATCATGTTGTCTAGATTTAATATCTTCTGGCCACTCATTCCAAGGCAATCCATTAAAATGATTTTTTTAAAGAAATATACATTGTAAAGTCGTTTAACCAACTTTGATTATGAGCTTTAAATTCTTCAAATAAATATTTTTAATTCTTCTCTTTCTTTGTTTTCTTTAGTGTTTTTTTATAATTTTCATATGCCTTTCTTAACAAAGGATATTTTTTTGATTATAAATAGCTCCATAATCAACGCTTTCAGGATTTTCTCCAAATGAAATCCCTTCTAAATCTGATTGTGATAATAAATTTTCTTCAATTAATAAATCAAAATCAATAAGATATGGATTTTCGGCAAAAGTAGAGAATGATTGGTATGGAGAATCACCATATCCTGTTGGCCCTAATGGGAATATTTGCTATAATTTTTTTGATTAGATTTTTTTCAAAAAAATCTACGAATGCAAAAAGCTTCTTTTCCTAAAGTTCCAATTCCATATTTCCCTGGAAGTGAAGTAGGATGTAATAAAATACCTGAACTTCTTTCGAACATTGTTCCTCCTTAAATATATTTAATAATCTTTTTCACTTTAAATATACTTTTATTTTTTTATAAATGTCAACATTAAAAAAATAATATTTTTTTATTATTAGAATTATGATTGACAAAATAGAAATAGTGAGATATACTTCTTAGAGTATATAAAATTCCCAAATCTAAAAAAATATTAACAAGTAAAAAAAATAATATTAAAAAAATCTCAAAAAAATAAATATTTAGAAAGGTTGGAGAGGAAAATGAAATTATTGACAATTAATGTCCATGCTTGGATTGAAAAAAACCAAATGGAAAAAATTGACATTTTAGCAAAAACAATTGCTGAAAAAGATTATGATGTTATTGCTATGCAAGAAGTGAATCAGTTGATGACACAGCCTGTAGTTTATGCAGATGTGAGGGAAGACAACTACGGTTGGGTTTTGCTTAACAAAATAGCAGAATATACAGACACAACTTATTATTACCACTGGAGTAATTCGCATATCGGTTATGGGAAATATGAGGAAGGTATTGGAATCTTAACAAAACATGTATTAAAAGGTACAGATGATTTTTATTGTACTAGATCACAAACTGTAAATTCGATTTCTTCAAGAAAAGTTATAAGTGCTGAAATTGAATACAATGGAAAAGTAATGGAATTTTATAGCTGCCATATGAATTTACCAACTTGTGAAACAGAAAAAAATGGATAAAAAGTATTCAAACAATTTTGAATAGAAATGAAGATGATATTATAAAAGTATTAATGGGAGATTTTAATACAAATATGTTAAAAGATAAAGAAGATTATGAAAATATCTTAAATCAAGGGCTATTAGATACATATCAATTAGCAGAGAAAAAGGATGATGGTATCACAGTAGGTGGTGATATCGATGGTTGGCAAGGTCAAAAAGAAAAGAAAAAAACTAGATTACATTTTTCTTGACAAAAAGAATTAAAAAGTTAAAGAAAGTAAAGTAATCTTTTAATGGAAAAAAATTATCCTGTAATTTCAGATCATTATGGAATAGAAGTAATTTTAGATGTAGAATAATTAAAAAAATATAAAAAAAGAAATAATAAAAAAATTTAATTTGTAACTTAAAACATCTATTAAGTAATTTGTAAAATTATAATTATAATAAAAAAAGTTAAAAATTTTTCTACAAAGAAAAGTATGATTTTTACTAGCTTAGAAGGATTTATAATTATAAAAAAATTGAAAAAAATAAAAAAATTTATAAAAAAATATTGACATTAGAAAAAAATAGGGTATAACTTATTGTAAAAAAGAAAAAACTAATATAATTTTTTGGAGGTATTTAATCATGATGAAAAAAATTCAACGGTTCGGTGGAGCAATGATGGCACCAGTTCTGTTATTTGCATTTACAGGGATAGTGGTAGGGATAGCATCACTATTTACAAATCCACAAGTAATGGGTTCAATCGCAAATGAAGGGACAAACTGGTATAAATTCTGGTTTGTAATAAGTGAAGGTGGTTGGACAGTATTTAGACAAATGCCGTTATTGTTCGCAATCGGATTACCAATCAGCCTTGCAACTAAAACGAATGCAAGAGCATGTTTAGAAGCGTTTGCTTTATATACAACTTATAATTATTTCGTAGCAGCAATGCTTGCACAATGGAGTTTCTTTGGTGTTGACATGAGTCAAGAAGCTGGAGGAACAAGTGGACTTGCAATAATTGCTGGAGTAAAAACACTTGATACAAACTTATTTGGTGCAATTATAATTTCTGCAATAGTAGTTTATTTACATAATAAATATTTTGATAAAAAGTTACCAGACTTTTTAGGAGTATTCCAAGGAACAGTATTTGTTTATATTATTGGTTTCTTAGTAATGCTTCCATGTGCTTTCATAACTGCACTTTGTTGGCCAAAAGTTCAAATTGGAATTAACAACTTACAACAATTATTAAAAGTTTCAGGACCAATTGGAGTATGGATTTATACATTCCTTGAAAGAGCATTAATTCCAACAGGATTACATCACTTTGTATATACACCATTTATATTCGGACCAGCAGCAGTTCCAGGTGGAATTCAAACTTACTGGGTACAACATATTGGAGAATTTGCTCAATCTACAAGACCTTTAAAAGAAATGTTCCCACAAGGTGGATTTGCATTACACGGTAACTCAAAAATCTTTGGTTCAGTAGGTATCGCACTTGCAATGTATTCAACTGCTAAACCTGAAAACAAGAAAAAAGTAGCAGGATTGTTATTACCAGTTTTATTAACTGCAATAGTTTCAGGAATTACAGAACCACTTGAATTTACATTCTTATTTATAGCACCAGTATTATTTGGATTACACGCAGTATTAGCTGCAACAATGTCAACATTGATGTATATGTTCGGAGTTGTAGGAAACTTCGGTGGAGGATTCTTAGACTTCTTATTCTTAAACTGGATTCCAATGTTTAAAAACCACAGTGGAACAGTAATTATTCAAATTGTAATTGGATTAATCTTTACATGTATTTATTTCGTATTATTCAGATTCTTAATTTTAAAAATGGATTTAAAAACTCCAGGTAGAGAAGATGATGATGAAGAAATGAAACTTTATACAAAAGCTGATTATAGAGCTAAACACGGTGATGGAGCACAAGGTGCAGCAGCCGTAGCTGGTGGAGATGAATATGCTCAAAAAGGTGCAATCATTCTTGAAGCATTAGGTGGAAGAGAAAATATTGAAGAACTTAACAACTGTGCAACTAGACTTAGAGTAAGTGTAAAAGATGCAAGTAAATTATTACCAGATGCAGCATTTAAATCAGCAGGAGCTCATGGTGTAGTTAGAAAAGGAACAGCTATTCAAGTAATCATTGGATTATCAGTACCTCAAGTAAGAGAAAGAATTGAAGAAATGATGAAAAAAAGGGTAAAAAAATAAAATTTGATAAATAATTAAATTTTTTTAGAAAAAGTATTGTTTTATAGAAATTATGAAAATGATTTTTTATAATCAATACTTTTTTTCTTTTTAATATAAATTTAAAAGTATTGAAAAATGTAAATACTTTGTGATAAAATAACGATAATTGAAATTAATAAAAAAAGAATAAATAGGAGAGGAGAAGTTACTTTAAATCTAGGAAAATTTAATTTTTGAATAGATTAAAGCAATGGGAAAATATGAAGAAATTAATGGTAATGTCATTGTTATGAGGAGTATGAGTGTGGCACATGCAGAAGTTACTAGTAACACAAATTCTAATGAGAGTACTAATAAATATCCAGGTCGAACTAATACAAATACAAAAAGGAGGATTTTGGGACTTTTATACAGAATCACAACGAAAAATTAGTAAAACCAAATGATAAAGAAATTTATGAAAATTTAAGTAAAAACAATAAAACCAACAGACGATTTTTTTATGAATATGTAAACAAAAAAATTGGGAAGATAAAACACAAATACCATCGACAAAATCGTCATGGGGATCATTTGTAGAGCTTTTCTGAAAAAAATCAAGATTTTTTTGAGAAATTTAATAAAAAGATTTGAAGGAAAAAAAGAAATTCTTTTGAATTCGGATGAAAAGAAAAATTTTAACTTTATATGAATCTTTTTACAACATAGATAAAAAGAAATAAATTAGGTCTTGAGCCAATAAAAAAAGATTTAAAGGAAATTGATGATATAAAAATCAATTGATGATTTGCAAAAAAATATAATATTAAGAATACAAGAAAAGGATCGAATGAGTTTTATGGTTGGGGACTTTCTACTGATTTAAATGATTCTAAAAATAATGCAATTTATTTGGAATCAGCAGGATTAGGGCTTTCAAGAGATTATTATCAAAAGGAAACTCCAGAAAATGCAAAAATCCTAAAAGAATATACGAAATTTGTTAGTGATGTATTAAAACTTGGTGGTGAAACGGATACTGATGCAAAGGCTCAAAAAATAGTTGCATTTGAAAAAGCAATCGCTCAAACGCTGTTAAAAAATGAAGAAAGTCATGATGTAGCTAAATATAACAATCCTAGAAAAGTTAGTGAGTTGTCATCGATAACTAAAAATGTGAACTTGGCTAATTATTTGAAACAGTTGAATGTGAATACAGATAAAGTGATTATTACTGAATTGAATTATTATAAAAATTTAGATAAATTTTTGACAAATGAAAATATTGATGTGATAAAAGATTATATGAAATTTCAAAAAGATTGCAGGATCTTCAAGTGTTTTTAAATGATGAGTTAGGAAAAGATATTTTTGAATTTTATGGGAAATATTTAAATGGACAAAAAAAGAAAGAGAAACGCTTGAAAAAAAGAGCACTGTATTTTTGTTGATGGAACTTTAGGAGAATTAGTTGGAAAAGAATATGTTAAGAAAAAAATTTCTCACCGAAGCTAAAAAAATACGCAAGAAATGGTTAGCTACATAAAAAAAGCATTCCAAAAATAGAATTAACAAATTAGATTGGATGAGTGCAGAAACTAAGAAAAAAAGCAATACAAAAAAATTGAATAAAATAAATGTAAAAATTGGTTATCCAGATAAATGGCATGATTACAGTACTTTTAAATATAAATGAAAATGATTCATTATATGATCAAATGGTAAAAGCTGGAGAATGGGCTTACGATAAAGAATTTAAGAAAATTGGAAAACCAGTAGACAAAACAGAATGGTTTATGGATGCACATACAGTAAACGCCTATTATTCACCAACAGGAAATGAAATAGTATTCCCAGCAGGAATTTTACAAAAACCATTTTATGATTTCAAAAATTCTGAAGTAGGAAGTAATTTTGGTGGAATTGGAGCAGTTATTGGTCACGAGATAACTCATGGATTTGACGTTTCTGGAGCACAATTTGATGGAGATGGAAATGTTAAAAACTGGTGGACAACACAAGATAAGCAAAAATTTGACGCAGCAACTAAAAAATTAGAGGATGAATTTTCAAATTATACTGTTGGAGATAACATCAAACTTAATGGTAAATACACTTTAACAGAAAATATTGCAGATTTAGGAGGAGTAAATATAGCTTATGACGCATTACAACTATATTTGGCAGACCATCCTGATTTGAAAGTTTCTAATGATACAGAAAATGAATTATTTTTCTTAAATTATGCAAATATTTGGAAACAAAAGGCTACACAAGAATACAGAAATAATTTAGCTAAAACAGATTCGCACTCACCTAATTTCCTACGTGTAAACTCTGTATTGAAAAATACTGATGCTTTCCACAAAATTTTCAAAACAAAACCAGGAGATAAAATGTATAGAGCACCACAAGATAGAGTAAAAATTTGGTAAAAATTGATTTAGAGAAAAGTAATTTTACTGAGGATACAGAGGGATTAGTTTAGGTAAATGACTAATTTATTAGAAAAATCTGAGTCTTGTTAGACTTGGATTTTTCTATTATCAGTGAACTACTCCTGCTTGTAGAAGCCGTAGACTTTTTGTTATCTTTTTGTTAAATTAGAAGTCTAAAAAAATAAAATTTAAATTTATAATAAAAAAAGAATATTCAATGTTATAAATGAAAAGTAAAAAAAATATCTTAAGAATTAAAAAAATTAATTTGACAAAAATATAAAAAAATATGTTATTATTACTAGGTAATTAAATTAGAAGTAGAAACATTGTTTCTCACCTTTCCATCAGAAGTGGATGTTTGCTTAAATTTATAAGCAAATTAGAAATATTGATTGATTAACAATTGATATTTAAAGATTTCTTTTTTTAAGAAAGAGATGAGTTAGGTATATAGTTATTTTATTTTTGCAGTTTATTTTTATATTTTAATATATTTAATAATCTGTTTATATAGCTATTTTGAGCAAGGTTTCTTATATCTTGTTTTTTTATTAATTATACCCAATTATTTAGGTGTAAAAAAAGTAGGAGGTGTTCTTTATAAAAGGAACTAATAAATCTAACGAACCGAGAATGAACGAGAGAATTAGAGCAAGAGAAATTAGAGTGATTGGAGACGATGGAGAACAATTTGGAATTTTGTCTGTTAATGAAGCAATTGCTTTTAGCTGCAGAAAAAAATCTAGATTTAGTTGAGATTTCACCGAATGCCACACCACCTGTATGTAAAATTATGGACTATGGAAAATACAAGTATGAGAAAACAAAAAAAGATAAAGAAAACAAAAAGAAACAAAAAAATGTTGTTGTCAAAGAATTGAGAATAAAACCTCATATTGATGAACACGATAAAGAAACAAAAAAATTTCTCAAATTAAAAAAATTCATAGAAAAAGAACATAAGGTGAAAGTAAGTTTAAGACTTACTGGAAGAGAAAGATTACATGCTGATTCAGCTATTAAAATTTTAGATGAATTTGCAAGTCATTTTGAAGAAACAGCAATTGTTGAAAAAAAATATGGGAAAGAACAAGTACAAAAATTTATATTGTTATCGCCTAAAAAGTAATTCAAGGAGGAAAAAAAATGCCAAAAATGAAAACACATAAAGGAACTAAAAAAAGAGTAAAAGTTACAGGAAGTGGAAAAGTATCAGTTAAACATTCAGGAAAAAGCCACATCTTAACTAAAAAATCTAATAAGAGAAAGAAAAGATTAGGTCAAGACGCAATAGTTCCTAAAGGAGCAGAAAGAAAAATTAAAAAAGCATTAGCTGGGCAAGCAGGAAGATAGTTAGAAAATAAGGAGGAAAGAAAATGCCAAGAGTAAAAACAGGAATAGTTAGAAGAAAAAGACATAAAAAAGTTTTAAAAGAAGCAAAAGGTTATAGAGGAGCTATAAAAACAAATTATAAAAAAGCGAATGAAGCTGTTAAGAAAGCAATGGCTTACGCAACAGAGCATAGAAAACTTAAAAAGAGAACTATGCGTGAATTGTGGATTGTTAGAATTAACGCTGCTGCAAGATTAAATGGATTATCTTATTCTAAATTTATGAACGGATTGAAAAAAGCTGGAATTGAATTAGATAGAAAAGTTTTAGCTGACTTAGCTTTAAACAATCCTGCAGAATTTGCAAAATTAGTAGAAAAAGTAAAAATAGTATTAAATAACGTAATTTATATGAAAAACATCCTAAAAATATGAGTTTTAGGGTGTTTTTTTATTTTAGATAGAAAGTGTTTACGGTTATAATTTACGATTAAAAATTTTTTTACTCTATCAATTTGAAGATTATACTTAAAATATGTTAGATTTTATGCTATAATTAAGCGTAAAAAAATTAAAGAATATAATATAGAGAAAGGAGTGCATAAAAAAATTATTTTTAAGAAGATTAATAAAAAAATAATTTGTTATGCGAAAAAAATGTTATTAGAATTAAAGGGAATTACAAAAAAACACAGAGAAGTATTTAGGTCAAGAAGTGACGTTAAATGGATGGGCGAAAAAAATTAGAAGTCAAAAAAACTTTGGATTTATAGAATTGAATGATGGTACATTTTTTACAGGAATTCAAGTAGTTTTTGAAGATTCATTAGAAAATTTTGAGGAAATTTCAAAATTGACAATTTCGTCTTCAATAAAAGTGACAGGGATAGTTGTAGAATCACAAGGGAAAGGACAAGCATATGAAATTAAAGCAACAAAAATTGAAGTTTATGATAAAGCTGATTCAGATTATCCATTACAAAATAAAAGACATACGTTTGAGTTTTTGAGAACAATTGCTCATTTGAGACCTAGAACGAATGCTTTTTTTGCAGTTTTTAGAGTGAGATCATTGTTGGCTTATGCGATTCATAAATTTTTTCAAGAAAAAAACTTTGTTTATGTGCAAACACCGATAATTACTGGAAGTGATGCTGAAGGTGCTGGAGAAATGTTTAGATTGACTACATTGGACATTAATAATGTGCCTAGAACTGAAAAGGGAGACATTGATTTTAAACAAGATTTCTTTGGGAAAGAAGCTAATTTGACGGTGAGTGGACAATTGAACGTTGAAACATTTGCAACTGCATTTAAAAATACTTATACTTTTGGTCCTACATTTAGAGCTGAAAAATCAAATACTCCAAAACATGCGGCAGAATTTTGGATGATGGAGCCAGAAATTGCATTTGCTGATTTAGATGTAAATATGGATGTTATTGAAGAAATGATAAAATATATTGTGAATTATGTGAGAGAAAATGCTCCAGAAGAAATGGAATTTTTCAATAAATTTGTAGATAAAGAATTGTTTGCTAGATTGGATACTTTGGTAAATAATCAATTTGATAGAATTACTTATACAGAAGCGATTGAAATTTTGAAAAATGCGAAAAAAGAATTTGAATATGAAGTTGAATGGGGAATTGATTTACAAACTGAGCATGAAAGATATTTGGCTGAAGAACATTTCAAAAAACCAGTGTTTGTAACTGATTATCCTAAAGATATTAAAGCGTTTTATATGAAATTAAATGAAGATGGAAAAACTGTAAGAGCAGTTGATTTATTGGCACCTGGAATTGGAGAAATTGTTGGAGGAAGCCAAAGGGAAGATGATTATGATGTTCTTTTAGGAAAAATTCATGAAATGGGATTAAAAGAAGAAGATTATTGGTGGTACTTAGACTTGAGAAAATATGGAAGTGTTCCTCACTCAGGATTTGGACTTGGATTTGACAGAATGTTAATGTACATAACTGGAATGACAAATATTAGAGACGTAATTCCGTTCCCAAGAACTACTAAAAATCTTGAATTCTAATAAAAATTAGAAATAGGAGGGAAAAATGAAAAAAATTTTAATAGGGGTAATGTCACTATTGATGGTATCGACAGTTGTAAAGGCGAATTTATCAAGTGAAATTCAGACTTTGACTAATCTTTTTCAACAAGGAAATTATGAATCAGCTGAAACAGTTGGAAGAGGAATTTTAAATGATTCTTCGTTAACGCCTGAAGAAAGAGCAACTGTAAATAGCATAATGAGCCAAATAGCGATAAAACAAGCACAAAAACAGTCAAATAAAACAGAAAGTACTATGAAAAAGTCTTTTACTGATCAAAAGGTTACAGAGACTCGTGATACTGGAACAATGCCAGCTTCACCTGATGAAGATGTTTCGTCAGAAGCAAAATACAATACTTATGGAAATTTTGAAAACGCAGCATTGGCTAAAAAAAGTTCAACTGCAACTTTTAAAATGAGTCAGTTATATTTCAAAGATGGATTGTATGAAAAAGCTGTTAATTTGGCAAAAAAAGATACAGGCGGTGACATTAGAAATCTTTATGTTGTTGCAATTGGGTCTAGATTAATGGGAAATTATGATCAAGCGATTGATTACTATAATAGAATTTTGGCGATGTCACCAGATCAGCAAGAGGCTAAATTGGGGATTGGAATAGCGTATAAATCGAAAGGTGAGTTTTCTAAAGCTTTGGAATTTTTGAGAGAGTATGCTGAACAGAATTCTAATCAAGAAGTAGTAAAAGATATAGCAATTTTGAATGATATATTGGCAAATAAGAAATAAATAAATTAAATTGGGGGATTTAATTGTGGGTTGGTTAAATTTGAAAAAAATTGAGATGAAAAATGGTCACATTAGAAAGTTGATGAATCTCTTTTCAGATTATGAAGAATTATTTCTAGAGAAAAATTTTTTTCTCTTTAAAGATGATTTAAAAAAAGAGAACTTGAAAAAAATCTAGGAAAGTTGATACAAGGGAAGAAATGGATATTTATAATAGAAGCAAAAATTAGGATAATAAGTGCAAATGATTATGAATATCCAAAAAATTTAAGAGAAGTTTCTAATTTTCCGTTATTTTTGTATGTTAAGGGGAAAAAACTGATTGAAGGAAACGTTAAGAAAACAGCAAGTAAGGGAAAAACACTATTTTCGACAGAAAATGAAGAAAAAAATCACAATTTTAATAGAAATATTGCAGTGATTGGTACAAGGCGAATGACAAAAATTGGTAGAAATAATTGCGAAAAGATTGTAAAGGAACTTTTGGATTATGACATTAACTTGATAAGTGGACTGGCTGAAGGAATTGATACGATTGCTTTGAAAATGGCAGTTGAAAATCAGAATAAAGTGACTGCTGTTGTAGGAAGTGGCTTAGATGTTGTATATCCTTATGGAAATCGAGAGTTGTGGGAAAAAATAAGTGAAAGTGGGACGTTGATTAGCGAATATCCGATGGGAACAAAACCATTAAAATGGAATTTTCCTCAGAGGAATCGTATAATTGCAGGATTGTCTGAAGGTATTTTGGTTGCAGAAAGTTTTAAATCTGGAGGAGCATTGATAACAGCTGAATTGGGGTTTACTCTTAACAGAGAAATTTTTGCAATACCTGGTTTTCTTAATTATCCATCATTTGAAGGTTGTAACAATTTGATAAAGGAGAATAAGGCAAAATTGGTGACTTCGGCAGATGATATTGCGAAAGAATTTTTGTGGGATTTGAGCAAGAAAAATAGCAAGATAGAAAAATTAACAGAAGATGAAGAGCTGGTATTTAGATTATTAGTAGAGGAAATGAATGTTGAGGAGATTTCTAAGAAACTTCCAGAATTTCCAGTCAAAAAGTTATTTTCTGTACTAATGAGTTTAAAGATAAAGGGATTAATAGTAGAAACAGGAGCAACAAAATTTTTAAAAATAGTGTAATTTGTAGGATAAAAAAGTATAAGAGAAAGAAATATTGAGGTGATAAACTTGGCGAAAAAACTTGTAATAGTAGAGTCGCCTTCTAAGGCTAAAACTATTGAAAAAATATTAGGTAGAAATTATGAAGTGACGGCATCTTATGGGCATGTGATTGATTTGCCAAAAACAAAGATAGGAATAGATGTTGATAATAATTTTGAGCCTAAATACCAAGTAATTAAAGGGAAAGGTGAGCTTTTAAAGAAATTGAAGGAAAAATCTAAAAAGGCTCCTACCGTGTATCTGGCATCCGATCAGGATAGAGAAGGAGAGGCTATTGCTTGGCATATATCAAATTATATAAAACAACCTGATAAGATCAAAAGAATAGAATTTAATGAGATAACTAAAACAGCAATTAATAATGCAATAAAAAATCCAAGAAATATTAATGAAAATCTGGTAAATGCACAACAAGCGAGAAGATTACTAGATAGAATAGTAGGTTATAAAATAAGCCCATTACTTTGGCAAACGATAAATAGAAATGCTAGTGCTGGTCGTGTTCAGTCTGTTGCATTAAAATTGATTTGTGATTTGGAAGACGAAATAAAAAGTTTTGTTCCCAAAAAATATTGGGAAGTGAATGCGGTTTTAAAAAATGATATAAAACTGAATCTTGTTGAAATTTTTGAAGGAGAAAGTTGATAAAATTTTTCGATGAAGAAGTAGTAAAAAAATTGAAAAAAGATTTAGAAAATGAAAGTTTGACGTTGGATAAAATAGAGATTAAGAAAAAAAGTCAAAGACCACCGTTAGTTTTTAAAACGAGTACATTGCAACAATTGGCTTCCTCATATTTAGGATTTGGTGCGAAAAAAACAATGAGTGTGGCACAGCAATTGTATGAGGGACTTGTGATAGATGGAGAAAATAAAGGGCTAATCACATATATGAGAACAGATTCTACGAGAGTTTCTGTAGATGCAATGAATATGGCTAAAGATTATATTACTAAAAATTTTGGAAAACAGTATGTTGGAAATTATGTTGTGAAGAAATCTAAAGGGAATATTCAAGATGCACATGAAGGAATAAGACCGTCATATATTGAGTTAGAACCTGATAAAATAAAAAACAATTTGACGAATGATCAGTATAAGTTATATAAATTGATATGGGATAGATTTTTAGTTTCGCAGTTTGCGGCTATGAAGTATGAACAGATGAAGATAGAAGCTGTAAATGGCGATTATAGATTTAGAGGGACAATAAATAAAGTACTTTTTGATGGATATTACAAGATTTTTAAAGATGAAGATGAGATAAAAACTGAGGATTTTCCAGAAATGAAAGAGGGAGATGTTTATCCGATTGAGCAGTTAAATATTCAGGAAGGAATAACAAAGGCTCCAGCGAGATTTTCTGAAGCAACTTTAGTAAAAAAATTGGAGGCAGAAGGAATTGGGCGTCCGTCGACATATGCTTCTATTGTTGAAACTTTGAAGGCTAGAGAGTATGTTGAAATTATTGAGAAAAGGTTTTATCCGACAAATTTAGGATATGAAGTGAAAGATGAACTTGAAAAACATTTTAAAGATATAATGAATGTTAAATTTACAGCGAATATGGAAGAAAAATTAGATGAAGTTGAAGAAGGGAGTATTGAGTGGATTCAGCTTTTAAGAGAATTTTATGATGCGTTGGAAAAAAATATAGAAGTTTATGAAAAGGAAATAGAAGAAATTCAAAATAGAAGGATTGTTTCTGACGTGATGGATTCTAGTGGTAATCCGATGGTACTAAAAACTGGGATTTTTGGAAAATACTTAATTTCGGAAACTAATGCTAACGAAAAAATAACATTGAAAGGAATTCAGGTTGATCCAAAACAAATTGAAGAGGGTAAAATTACTGTAAAAAAAGAAGTTGAGGAAACACAAAAGAAAAAGAAGGGAATTCCAACAGATTTCTTTACTGAGAATAATAAAAGATATTTGCTGAAAACTGGAAGATATGGAGAATATCTTGAAAGTGAAGATTATGAAAATGATGAAAAGAGAATGGCGTTACCATTACCTCTGAAACAGAAGTATAAAAAAGATACGCTTATTGAAATAGACGGTGTTTTACAAATAAAAAATGAGTTGGAAAAGATTTTAGAAGAAGACAAGAAAATAATTGAAGAAGCTGGAGTTTGTGAGTTTTGTGGACGACCTTATGAGATTAAAAATGGACGTTTTGGAAAATTTTTGGCGTGTACCGGGTATCCAGAATGTAAAACGATAAAAAATATAAAAACTGGGAAAGTCACTAGAACAGTAGATGATGGTGATGATGAAAGTTCAAAAAAAGGTAAGACTACTAAAAAAGGTACTAAAAAGACTACAAAATCTACTAAATCCGCTAAAAGTAAGGCGAAAACAACAACGACTAAAAAAGCTGCAACAAAAGCTAAAAAAACTACAAAATCAAAAACAACATCTACTAAAACTAAAACAACAAAAACTACAAGGAAAAAGAAAACTAGTTCTGATTCTGATAGCGAATAGAGAGGTTTTGTATGGATAGTTCTAAAGATAAGAAAAAAACATGAAGAAATTTTTGGAAGAAACCTATGAAAATTACAAAGATATAGAAAATCTTATGTTTTTTTGTTGATAAATATTTGTATTATGAGGAAGTTATTTTTAGGGAAAAGTTCTAATACAATAAGAAGCTACAGAAGAGATATATTGCAGTTTATGGAATATATTGATGAATATGAGGAAATAAGAACTTTTGAAGATGTGGAAATGCTGACAATTAGATCGTTTATTGCATATTTGAATTCTGATGAAAGATTGAAAAAAAAGAAGAATGCGAAAGTCGTTTCAAAAAGAAGTATTAATAGAAAAATTTCAGCATTGAGGACGTTTTTTAAGTATTTACAAGAGAAAAAGGTTATTCAAACGAATAAAGTAATGTATGTGAATATGCCAAAGTTTGAGAAGGAATTGCCGAATGTATTGAGTAAAGATGACTTGAATAAAATGAGAAGTGTCATTAATACTGAGAAAATTACAGGAATTCGTGATAGATTGATAATAGAACTACTTTATTCGAGCGGAATTCGTGCTAGTGAGCTGATAAATTTGAATGAGTATGTGATTGATTTTAATGAGCGAGAAATGAGAATTGTTGGAAAAAGTGACAAAGAGAGAATTACTTTTTTTAGTCGGAATGCAAAAAAATGGTTGGAAAAGTATATTGAAGAGAAAAAGAAAGAATATAAAAACTATAGTAAAGAAATTTTAATTACGAATAGCAAAGGGAAAAAACTGACAACTCGTTCTTTACGACGTCTCATTTCAAACCATGCAACTGAAGCAGGGTTACAAAAAGAAGTGACACCTCATGTATTTAGACATTCATTTGCAACAGAACTTTTGAATAATGGTGTGGATATTAGATATTTGCAAGAGTTGTTGGGACATAGCAGTATTTCAACAACGCAAGTGTATACACATGTGAGTAAATCTTTCTTGAGAAGTATTTACATGAGCACTCATCCATTTGCAAATGAATAGAAGAGTTAAATTTATTAAGGAGAAAAAATGTTAAAAAAGAAATGTATAGGCTGTGGTGTTGAACTACAGTTTGAAGATAAGACAAAAAGAAGGGTATGTTCCAGAAGAAAAAAATTTGTTACTGAAGAAAATTTACTTTGTCAAAGATGTTTTAAAATAAAAAATTATGGACAAAATTTAGAGCATAGTTTTGATAAAGAAGATTACTTGAAGGAAGTAACGGAGAATGTAAAAAAATCAGATGTGATAATACCGATTTTTGATATAATTGATTTTGAAGGTTCGTTTACTGAAGAAATTTTGGATTATTTGAGAGATTATCGTTCTATAGTTGTGATTAATAAAATTGATTTATTGCCAGATTTTGTTCATCCGACAGAAATTGCGAATTGGGTAAAACGAAGATTGGCAGAGGAAGATATTGTTCCAGATGACATTGCATTTGTGAGTGCGAAAAAAATAAATATGGAGTTAATGGAATTATTAGAAAAAAATAAAGACATTATTTCCTAATAAAAAGGTTAAAGCTACTGTTTTAGGTGTTTCAAATGTTGGAAAATCTTCAGTAATTAATTTGCTATTGGGAAATAAAAGAATTACAACTTCCAAATATTCTGGAACAACGTTAAAATCAATTAATAATAAAATTCCGAATACGGAGATAACAATAATTGATACGCCAGGATTAATACCAGATGGTAGAATTTCTGATTTAATAAAAGTGGAAACTGGGTTGAAATTGGTTCCAGCTGGTGAAATTTCTAGAAAAACATTTAAATTAGATGCAGGGCAAGTATTTATGTTTGATGTTTTCTGTAGATTTAAGATATTGGAAACTGGTTCTGATACAAAGCCAATATTTTCAGCGTATTCTTCAAAAGATGTAAAATATCATACAACTAGAGAGGAAAGAGTTCAAGAGTTGATTGATAAAGGATTTTTTAAGATTTTGAATGGATACGAGAGAGAAATGTATTTTCAAAATGAATTTTTATACACAAGTGATTGAATTGGAAGAAAATGAAGAATTGGCGATTGCTGGATTAGGCTGGATAAATGTAAAAAGAGGTCCATTAAAAAAATTGAGTTAACAGCACCAAAAAGATGTAAAAAAATTGTTGTTAGACCAGGAATTTTTTTAAGGCTAAAAAAAATAAATAAATGGAGTAAATTGAGATATGAGTTATGACAATAATGTTTCAACAAAGAAAAAAAATAAAAAAATAGTAAATGGAATTATTTCTATGGCTATTGTGATTATAATTTCGGGAATTGTAGTTTTGAATATGTATGCTACGAAAGTAAATAAATTAAAGGAAGCAGATATTAAAAATAGAAACTATAAAATTGGAAAATGCTATAAAAGATTATAAATCGAGAACAGGTTCGTTTCCAGCATTAAAGGGAAATGAAAACAATTTAAAAAGCATTAAAAAAAGTACTGATAATTTATATGATTTTTGCGATATTGTATGGAGAGAATGAACTTTATGCAATACCAGAAAATTTGGTAAAAAATGTTGTGAGAACAAATAAAATTGTTGAAAAGCAAGATAATACTGGTGGTTGGGTTTATGATCAAATGAAGGGTGAAATAAAACCTAATATTGAAATTGGGAAACCAAGTAAACCTAAAAAACAAAAAAAATAAATTAAAAAGTAAAGAAAGTTGGAGATAGAAAAAATGAAGTTTTCGAGCTTAGGAAGTGGGAGCAGTGGAAATTCTAGCTTTGTTCAAATGGGGAGTAAAAAATTTTTGATTGATGCTGGTTTTAGTGGGAAAAAAATTTCTGAAAAATTGAATAATATTAAAGTTAGGCCAGAAGATATTAATGGGATTTTTGTTACTCATGAGCATAGCGATCATATACAAGGATTAGGGATTGTTTCTCGAAGATACGATATTCCGATATATATTCACGAGGTAACGTATAGAGAAGTGCGAGAGAAAATTGGTAAAATAGATCCAAAAAATCTTAATTTTATTAAAGGTGATAAGACAATTATTGAAGATTGTGTGATTAATAATTTTGAGGTAATGCACGATGCTGTAAAGTGTTTGGGATACACGTTTGAATATGAGGATAAAAAATTATCGTATGCAAGTGATGTTGGGTGTGTCAATAATATAATCAAGGAGAACTTGAAAAATAGTGATGTAATCGTATTAGAAAGTAATTATGATTACAATATGTTAATGACAGGGCCTTATCATTGGGAATTAAAAAATCGTGTAAAAGGGCGAAACGGACATTTATCAAACTCTGAAGCATCGAAATTAATTGCACAAGTTCTATGTAAAAAATTGAAAAAGATTTATTTAATGCATATTAGTAAAGATAACAATACCCCAGAATTAGCGTACAATTCGCTATATAGTATTTTAGAGCGTGAAAATAAAGAGGATTTAGAAATTGAGATTATTACGGAAGAGCAAACTAAAATGTACAGTTTGTGAGGAGTCAAGAAAATGTGGAAAGATTTAGAAATAGAAGTCGATTTATGTAGCGATTGTAATTTAAGGAAAATTACGAAAAATTCGATTTTGGGAGAAGGCGATAGAGAGTCTTCAGTTATGATTTTATTGGATAGTATTAGCACCGAAGAAGATGATCAGAAGGAACTATTGATAGATGAGAATGGTAAATATTTAAAAAAATTTTTTGAATTTGCGAAATTAGATATACATAAATGTTACCTTACAACTTTGACAAAATGTAGTGCACGTGGAGATATGGTCGATGGAAAATGTATTATGAAATGTAAAAAAATTTTTTTGATTGCTCAAATTGCATTAATTAATCCAGAATTTATTATAACAGTTGGAGATAGACCAACAAAGTTGCTTTTAAAAAATAAAGAGGACATTAGAATGTTGGTTGGGAATGCATATGAATATATTGGTGGTATAAAAGTTGTACCAATATATGATGTGCAATATTTATTGAGAGCAAGTGATAAGGAAAAATGGAAAGTTGTAAGAGTTTTGGAAGCAGTAGCAGATAGTATGAAAAAATTAATAAGTGATTAAAGATTAGAGTAAATAAAGAATAGAGAAAGGAGAGTATGATAAATATTTATTTATCATGCAAAAAATAAATGATAGGAATAGGAATAGTAGGATTACCAAATGTAGGAAAATCGACATTGTTTAATGCGATTACAAAAACACAAAATGCAGAGGCAGCAAATTATCCGTTTGCAACAATTGAGCCAAATGTAGGATTAGTTAGTGTGCCAGATCCAAGATTAGATGATCTAGCGAAAATAATAAATCCTCAAAGAACATTGGGAGCGACAGTTGAGTTTGTTGATATTGCTGGGCTTGTAAAAGGTGCTTCAAAAGGAGAAGGATTAGGGAATCAATTTTTATCAAACATAAGAAATACAGCAGCTATTTGTCAAGTTGTTAGATGTTTTGATGATGATAATATTATTCATGTTGAAGGAAGCGTTGATCCGATTAGAGATATTGAAACAATTAATGCAGAGTTGATTTTTTCTGATATGGATACAGTTGATAGAGCGATTCAAAAGAATCAAAAATTGGCAAGAGGTGGAAATGCTGAAGGTAAAGAATTATTGGCTGTATTAGAAAGATGTAAAGCTCATTTGGAAGAGTTCAAATTATTGAAAACATTGAATTTCACTCAAAGAGAAGAAGATTTGATAAGAGTTTATCAATTTTTAACAATAAAACCAATGATGTTTGCAGCGAATATTTCTGAAGATGATTTGACTCAAGGAATTGAAAATGATTATGTTAAAAAAGTAAGAGAATTTGCAGCAGAACATGATAGTGAAGTTGTAACTTTTTCGGCAAAAGTTGAAGCAGAATTGATTGAGATTGAAGATGAAGAAGAAAGACAAATGTTTATCGAAGAATTAGGAATTACTGAACCTAGCTTAAACAGATTAATTAGAGGTGGTTTCAAATTATTAGGATTAATCACGTACTTTACAGCTGGAGAAAAAGAAGTAAGAGCTTGGACAATAAAAAAAGGAACTCTTGCACCAAAAGCAGCTTCAGAAATTCATTCTGATATTGAAAAAGGATTCATAAGAGCAGAAGTTGTTTCATTCGACAAATTTATCGAGTATAATGGATGGGCAGGTTCTAAAGAAAAAGGAGCAATGCGTCTTGAAGGTAAAGAATATGTTGTAAATGATGGAGATGTAATGTTCTTTAGATTTAATGTATAATTTATACTCAAAACTATTTAAATTATGTAAATTTAAGGGTTAAGTAAAATAGTCCTAGTTTTTTTGCGTTTAGTTTTAAAGTATTTTACAATAATAATAAATATAAAAAAAGAAAAATATTTTTTTAAATAAAAAAATACGCCATTTTTATTTGTGAAAAACACGAATAGTGGCGTATTTTTAAATTAATTATTCATATAAATCAATATTTTCTAAAAAGTGGTGATTCTAAAATATCAAAAAGGCATAACCATTCCTCCACCATTTGAATCCAAATCAACATTTCTTCCGACATCTATACCAGCTTTTTTAAATACAAGATAAACAAATTGTGAACAATAAAGTCGTTTATCAAAAGTTTTGTTAAAAGTAATTCCGTAAGGTTTTGTCAGAGTTTTATCAATCTCTTTAAATAGTGCACTTCTAAAATCATCATCAATATTTTTTAAACGCATTACAGAAACTTGTCTGTTAATTGCTCGCCAAGAATAAATTGGACTTTCACTATAACCTATCGAATAGGAAGGAAATTCAACTATTTTCCTGTTTTCATTAATAATAGCTGCATGTCCCCACATTGAACGTAACGTAGGCTCTTTAGATAAAATTAAAATATCTCCAGGTTTTAATTTATCTGAATTTTCAACTAATTCCTTAGTCGAATACCACTTGTAATTTGGAACAATAGACTGGCAAGAAATAGCCATTATCATCATTACAAGCAATAGAATAATTTTTTTAATCTTTGATTCTATATTTGGAAAAACTATAAATCATAAAAAAACTCCTTTCTAAAAAGATAATATGTTACATTATAACTAAAAAGAAGAGAAAAAAATCTAGCTTTTTTTAAATTTTTTTGAAGTTGACAAAAAAATTTAAAATTATAGTATAATAAATGAAGTACGCATAGGTTGGGTGGCTAATACCTGCACTTAGCGATTTTAAAATTTTGGAGGTGAACAGAATGTTTGCAGTAATTAAAACAGGTGGAAAACAATATAAAGTTGAAGTTGGAACTGTATTAAAAGTTGAAAAATTAGCTGCTGAAGTAAATTCAGATGTTGAAATTAAAGAAGTTCTATTGGTGGGAGAAGGAGATAACGTTAAAGTTGGAACTCCAGTAGTAGAAGGAGCTACAGTTGTAGCAACAGTTAAAGAACACGGAAAAGGTGATAAAAAAATCAACTTTAAATATAACAAAAAAACTTATTATAGAAAAAAAGGACATAGACAATCATTTACAACTATTGAAGTTAAATCAATAAATGCGTAATAATTGAGAGATGTCGTGATTTGAATGATAGAAATAAAAAAATTCAAAAGAAAAAAATGATAAAATTGTTCATTTTTGAAATTAGAGGGCATGCTAATTCAAGTGGATATGGACAAGATATAGTTTGTGCAAACTATTTCTTCTGTTTCACAAATGACATTAAATGGTCTTCTTTGAAGTATTAAAATTTAAAAAAATTTGAAGTATGAAGAAAAAGAAGGATACATAATTTGTGATTTAGAAAAATTCTGATTTGACAGAAGATGAACGTGAAAAAAAGCATTTATTTTAACAGAATCAATGTATAAATATATTGAAGAAGTAGCAAAAAGCTTATAAAAAAAATATGTGAAATTAACAATTAAGGAGGTTGGAAAAATGATATTAAAATTAAACTTACAGTTATTTGCCTCAAAAAAAGGACAAGGATCAACTAGAAATGGTAGGGATTCAAATCCTAAATACTTAGGAGTAAAAAAATATGACGGTGAATTAGTAAAAGCTGGAAATATTATCGTAAGACAAAGAGGAACTAAATTCTATGCAGGAACAAATGCTGGATTAGGAAAAGATTATACATTATTCGCTTTTAACAGATGGATATGTAAAATTTGAAAAATTTCGGAAAAAGGTAAAAAAAGAATTAGTATTTACCCCTGAAAGAGCAGAAGCTTAATTAATTAAAAATTAAATATTGAAAATAAAAACTGTCTCATATCATAGAGGCAGTTTTTTAGTTAATTATTATTCTTCAAAAGTCTTTTTAAATTCGATTTTATGTATAATTCCAGTACTTCCATCGAATTCTATGTAATCGCCAGTTTTTAGTAATTGAGTTGCATTTGAGACACCGACAATAGATGGAATTCCTAATTCTCGAGAAATAATGGCACTGTGAGAAAGAAGACTTCCAACTTCGACAATAAGTCCTTTTAACAATGGAAAAACCATAACCCAGCTAGGATCAGTAGATTTTGTTACTACGATGTCATCTTTTTCTATTTTTTCATTTGCAGGATTTGCAATTACTTTGATAAAACCTCTTACAATTCCTTTGCTGCAAGGTGTCCCTTTTAATAAATTTCTTTTTTCATCGTATTCTGTAATTTTTGAAATGGTTAAATCTTGAAAAAAGAAGTTTTCTCCAATAAATCCTTTTGTTAAAAAACGATTTGGAAGAGGCGATAATTGTTTGTAAATATCATAATTTTTTTCGTAGTTCAATGATTTTTTTAATATTTATATCGATTATAGTAGCATTAATCAATCCAAAAAAACTTCGTTTGTAGTCATATAAAAAAAATATCTCGCTCATTGTTTATAATATTACTATTTTTTTAGATAAATTCCAATTTGTTTAAATATGTTTTTGGCAAGAGTAAAAACGATAGTTCGTTGAAATCTTAATTTTTTTCACGTATTTTAATAAATTTTTTTGTGCATAAAAAAAATTGATATTTTTTTAATAGAAATTTTTTTGAAAATATTAATTTTGATATTTTTTTGTAAATATTTTTTTGTTCTGTTGAAATATCAGTTTTCTCCTTAGAATTTTTCATTATTTTTTTAGAGAAAGTGAATAAATCATTTCAAGTAAAAAAATATTGGATTTTTCTTTTTAAAGTCAATGATTCCAGCTTTAATTCATAAATCGCTCGGTTTCCAAATTTATCTAAATATTCGTTTAAAAGTTCATTAAATTTAGAATTTTTTTGTGAAAAATGTCTTTTTTTCTGTAATAATATTTTTTTACTTCTTCTTGTAAAGTTGTATCTTTTTTTAAGAGAAAACTCAATTTTTTTCAATATATTTTGCGGGTTCGACACTAATGATATCTTTTTCCTTTTTGAGAAATAAGAATGTTATGAATTTCATCAGCATTTGTTTTTTTATAAATTTATCTGTTAATTTTTTTGAAATTCCAAAACCAAAACCATTACTAGAAAATCATTTGATATAGAGACATTCCATTTTTTTAGAAGTTTATTTTTCAAGTAAATCATAATAATTTTTTTCAATTCAGAAATATTCATTTTAGCAATTTTTTTCTTCATTATTTTTTTAGTGTTTTTCTTCAATCATTTGACAGAATTTTTTTGCACGATAATTTATAAAAAAACATATTCAAAAAAATAGGAAAAAAATCCAGCTTTTTATTTTTTGTAAAAACTAAGAAATTTTTTTCAAACGAATTCATATTTTTTTGTAAGCATCAGTCAAATTTTTCTTCAAAAATTTATTCCCTTTAATTCGTCAGTTACTCCGAGCATTTGTTCCATGAAAGTATTATTTTTTTCTTAGCATTTGGAACAAGAAGCAACATTTTGTACCAGTTAATAAGATTATTATAAATTCGGCCATTCAAGATACCAAGCATATTATCAAAAAAACAGGGTTATAATAATTGATTATTTTTTTGAAACACCAATAATCTCAGCAAACTGTTTGTAAACTTCTGTGTAAGCATTTTTTTGCAAAGCTAAATGTTAGAGGTAAAGTGATTTCGGGAAACTTTCGATAACGTTACCATTGTCCCAAATAATCGTATTGGAATCATTTAAAATTTGATTATTATTAGTTTCGAAAGTTGTAATTGGTCTAGATTGTAAGATATAAAGAGAATTATTTTTCATAGGCCCATTCGATATCTTGAGGTAAAGAATATAATTTCTCAATGTTTATTATGTTTTCGGTAAGTTTTTTTAATTCATTTTCATTTAAAACTTCACTCGAATCATTTATTTCTTCAAGTTTAATTGTTTTTTTATCATAGTCAAAAATTTTTGTTTTTACAGTTTTTTTCTTTAATTTTTTTACTTAAAATTTTTAAAAATTTTTTTATCTAAAAACAAATAAATCTCCACTTTCAATACCGTCAACGAGAGAATTTCCCAATCCAAAAAGTTGCAGAAATTACTATTTCATTTTTTTATTTTTGATTAACAGGATTTGCACTAAAAAGCTATTCCAGATTTTTTTAGAATTCACCATTTTTTTGGACAATAATAGCAGGAACATTAATTTTTATTATTAATTTTTTTGCTCTTTTCGATATTTCATAATATGATCTGAAAATGAAGAAATCCATATTTTTTTAATATTTTGAAGAACTTCCTCTTTTTTTGATATACAAAAATGTCTCAAACTGACCAGCAAATGAGAATGAATCGCTATCTTCTTCAATCGAAGACGAACGAACAGCATAATATTCATCATTTTTTTCAAATAAGAATAAAGCTCTTTCAAAAATTCATTTTCAAAAGTATGGTCTTCAATAATATCTTTTATTTTTTTGCAATAAGTTTTTTTGCTATTATTGTTATTAATTACATCATTCCAATCGTAAATATTCAGAGATTTATTAATTTTAGAAAAAAATTATTTTTCTCAAAATATTCGTTGCTAATAACAAAAAAATATGGAACATTAAATCCATTTTTTTCAACAAGTCATTTAGATTTTTGAGCTTTTTTTACCAATTTTTGATATTTTCTTTATAACCATTATTTTTCAGAAATATCGTAGATATATTTCATATTGACCTCCAGTTTCTACTTTTTTTCTTCATAACTAAAAAAATAAAAAGGTTAATAATTGAAAAATAACCTTTTTTTACATTTTTTTCCTAAATTTTTTTAGATTACCAAAATATTAAATAAAATTTATTTACCATATAATTCTTCTAATCTATCTTGAACTTTTTTTCATCGTTTAAATAATCATCATATTCCATTTCTTTTTCAAGAATTCCATTAGGTGTGATTTCAATAATTTTTGTTGCAACTGTTTGGATAAACTCGTGGTCGTGAGTAGTGAATAAAACAGTTCCGTCAAATCTTTCCAATGATTTATTTAATGAAGTAATTGATTCCAAATCCAAGTGATCTGTAGGATTATCAAGCATTAAAACGTTTGCACCAGATAACATCATTCTTGACAACATACATCTAACTTTTTCTCCTCCAGATAAAACTTTAGCTGATTTTTTAGCTTCTTCACCAGAGAAAAGCATTCTTCCTAAAAATCCTCTTACATATTGTTCGTCTTGATCTTTAGAAAATTGTCTTAACCAATCAATTAATGATAAATCAACATCTTCAAAATATTCTGAATTATCTTTAGGGAAATAGCTTTGTGAAGTTGTAATTCCCCATTCGTAAGTTCCTGAATCAGGTTCCATTTCACCTGCTAAAATTTGGAATAAAGTAGTTTTAGCGATATCATTTCTTGATAAAAGAACAACTTTATCTCCAGTATTTATTGTGAATGAAACATTTTCAAAGATTTTTTCTCCATCAATTGTTTTACTTAAATTTTCAACTTTCAATAAGTTATTTCCAGCTTCTCTGTCTGGTTTGAATTCAATATAAGGATATTTTCTGTTAGAAACTTGCATATCCTCGAATTGTAATTTTTCCAATTGTTTTTTACGGCTTGTTGCTTGTTTAGATTTTGAAGCATTTGCAGAGAATCTCGCGATGAAATCTTGTAATTCTTTTTTCTTTTGCTCCATTTTTTTGTTTTGGTTTCTAATTAATTCTTGCATTAATTGGTTTGATTCGTACCAGAAATCATAGTTTCCAACGAACATTTTAATTTTTCCATAGTCGATATCAGCAATGTGAGTACAAACTTTATTTAAAAAGTGTCTGTCATGCGAAACAACTAAAACAGTTGTGTTTTCCAAATCCATTAAGAAATCTTCCAACCATTTTACAGCGTGTAAATCAAGTCCGTTTGTAGGCTCATCTAATAATAAAATATCAGGATTACCAAAAATAGCTTGTGCCAATAAAACTTTTACTTTTTCAGGTTCTGTCAATTCTTTCATTAATTTGTGATGTAAATCAGGACCAATTCCTAATCCAATTAAGAATTTTTCTGCATTTGTTTCAGCGTCCCAACCGTCTAATTCAGCGAATTCCCCTTCTAATTCAGACGCTAATATTCCGTCTTCTTCAGTAAATTCTTCTTTAGAGTAAAGTTTCTCTTTTTGTTTCATAATATCGTATAATTTTGCATGTCCCATCATTACAACGTTTAAAACTTCCTCATCTTCGTAAGCAAAGTGATCTTGTTTTAAGAATGATAATCTTTTGCCTTTGTCAATAATAACTTCTCCAGAAGTTGAATCCATTTCTCCAGTTAGGATTTTTAAAAATGTAGATTTTCCAGCTCCATTAGGACCGATTATACCGTAACAGTTTCCTGGTGTGAATTTTATGTCAACTTCATCGAAAAGTTTTCTTCCACCAAACTGAACTGATAAGTTACTAGTTGATATCAATTAAATTCCTCCTTAAATTTTATACTTTAATTTATATTACCTATATTATATCAAAAAAAGTCGATTAAATAAACAAAAAAATTATAAATAAATATATAAATATTATAGATAATGCTAGAATATAATTTTTTTGGTATAATTAGATGGGTTGGGAGACAGGAATTTTAGAAAAAAATTGGAGAAAAACATAAAAAAATATGGAAAAAAACAATAGAAAATGTTAGATTAAAAAAATTATTAAAACAACAAAATAGTGAAATTGAAAATGATGAGTTACAAAATGATATTTTTAGAAGAAATAGTTTTTAACTCACAATTTTTTTATGTTACATTCATTATAAAAAAAGAATCCTTGAAAAAAATCATTTTGAAAATAAGAAAATCGAGAAAAAAATAAGTTTAACTTTTCAAACAGTTAATTCAGGTGATGGAAAGGTTTATTATCCAGCTTTTACAGATTTGGAAGAATTGAAAAAAGGTTTGAGAAATGTTAATAAAGATGTTACGCTAATGATTATGAATTTTGATGATTATGCTTCTTTGGTTAGAAAAAACATGGAACGAGTGGCAGGAGTTGTCATAAATCCGTTTGGTGATTTGTTTGTGATGTCTAGTAAATGGATAGAAATGTTGAAACAGCATAAAGATAAAATAAAGGATGCGAGGGAATCGGCTAAAAAAGAGATAGAATACACCGATTCGATAGATGTGTCAAAGAAAATAAAAATTGAATTGCGAAAAGTATTGAAGAAATTTCCAAATATTCAAAAAGCATGGTTGTTAAATCTTAATTTTAGAGATATTAAACGGAATGTTATTGTTATTCAAAATGAAATTGATTATGAAGAAAGTTTACAAAAATTGAGTGAGAAAATAATGGAAAATCTACCCAATCAGTCAATGATTATAGAAAATTATGAGACTTTTAAGGAAAATGAGCTTTTTAAAAAGAAAATTTGCCATTTTACAAAAAGAGAAAAATTTCTTATAAATTTATAGAATTTTTATTCTACAGTTTGATAAAAATAAAAATAGGAGGAACAATGGATAACAGTTTTAAATTTTTAAAAGGTGCGAAAATGATACATCCAACAACAGGGATAACATTGGAATATTTAGATAAATCAAATGCAGTTTGTTTTGTTTTGTTTAATGAAACAAGAGAGAAAGTTATTTTGGTAAAACAGTTTAGACCTGGATCAAATAGTGAAATGTTGGAGATAATAGCAGGATTGATTGATAAAGGAGAGGATCCGTTAACTGCGGCATTTAGAGAATTGAGAGAGGAAACAGGTTATGAGAAAGAAGATGTGACAGATTTTGAAGAATTGCCACATGGTTTGTATGTGTCACCTGGTTATACGACTGAAAATCTTTACTTTTTCAGTGCTAGATTGAAATCTGATGATATTACGCCAAAAGAATTGAGATTGGATCATGGAGAAGATTTAGTCGTGGAATGGATAGATGTGAAGGATATTTTGGAAAAATCAAATGATATGAAAACAATTTTGGGTGTAACATATTTTTCAAAAAATAGTAAATTTGTAAAATAGTTTTTGTGGTGTTTGCAATAAAAGTGTATGGTTCAGAGTGTGTAAATTTATTTGGATTAAAAATAAATTAGGAATAAAAAAATTATACTGAAAAAAATAATAGAATAAAAAAAGGAAGGAGGAAATTAGTGAAGGATAAAAAAATTTAGAAGAATTAAAAGAAGAGTTTAAAAATAAAGACGTTGAAGAGTTAAAAAAATGAAATAAGAAACAGAATGTCTGAATCGGAAGAGATTGAAGAGGAGGAAGATGAAGAAATTTCGCCTGAGGAGATGGCTGAGGAAATTCAGAAGATTGAATCGGAAGAAGAGTTAGAAGAATACTTGGAAGATAATCACTTTGTAGATGTCGCAGAAAGTTTTGAAGAATTGGATGATGAAGAGCTTTTACGTGTATTTGAATTGATGACAGATGAGCAAAAGGCGAATGTGATTGAGCAGGCTGATGATGATCTTCAAGAAAGAATATTTGAGCTTATTCCTGATGAAGAGGCAATTGATATTTTGGCGTTTATGTCACCAGATGATATTGTTGATGTTTTAGGATTTATTGATATTCGGAAAAGTAAATCTATTTTGACAAAGATGAAAAGATCTCAAGCTAATAAAATTAGAGAATTATTAGGTTATGAAGAAGATACAGCTGGTGGGATCATGACGACTCAGTATATCGCATTTAAAGAAAACTTGGAAATAAAAGAAGTTATGAAAAAAATAAAAATGATCGCGCCCAGGACAGAGGTAATTGAAACGATTTTTGTAACGAATAGTAAAAAAGAATTGGTTGGAGAAGCTGATTTGAGGGATATTTTAATTTCATCAGATGAAACAAAATTATCGGAAATAATGGACGAAAATCCAAAGTACGTTTATGTAGAAGAGGATCAGGAAGATGTAGCTAGACTAGTTTCAAAGTATGATTTAAAGGTAGTTCCAGTAATTAATCACAAAAAAATGATATTAGGAATTATTACGATTGATGATATTATAGATGTAATTCAAGAGGAAAATACAGAAGATATCTTGAAATTAGGAGGGGTTTCTGAAGAAGAGGATATTTATTCAGATTTCTGGTTTTCTGTTAAACAGAGATTGCCATGGCTAGTAATAAATTTAGGAACTGCATTTTTAGCATCATTCGTTATTGGAATATTTTCTGGAACAGTTGAAAAAGTGGTCATACTATCTTCAGTAATGACAATAATCAGTGGAATGGGTGGAAATGCCGGGACACAAGCCTTATCTGTAACAATTCGTGCGTTAGCATTAGGAGAGGTTGACTTAAAGGACACTCTAGGAATAATTTGGAAAACAGTTTTAGTTGGAACGATAAATGGAGCACTTTTAGGATTGCTATGTGGAGGAATCTTATGGGCAATTTATGGAAACTTTTACATGGGATTAATCGTATTTTTAGCAATGATTGGAAATTTAGTAATCGCATGTATGATTGGATTTTTAATTCCAATAACATTAAAAGCAATGAAAATTGATCCTGCAATGGCATCAGCCGTTGTTTTAACAACAGCAACAGATTGTTTTGGATTTTTAATATTTTTAAGTTTAGCAACAGTATTTTTAAATAAATTAGTTTAAAATTTTAAAGAAAAGTCTTCAGAAAGGAGAATAGATGATAGTAGTAGGAGTAATTTTTATGGGTGTTATTAATCTTTTTCTGGGCAAAAAAAGTTTTTTTGAAACATTTGGCTTTATAAAGTTGAGAAGTTAGAAGAATTAGACGGAGAATTTATTTATACAAGTTTGAAAGTATTGAGAAAAAAAATCAGAATATTTTTCATATAAATGAAGTGGAAATGGCATATATTTCAAAAAAATGGTTATGACACAAAAATTTTTTTAAAAAGTCTATCTATGAGTATTTTTATTGAAAGACAGTTATACGATAAAATTGCAAAAAAAGAAAGATTGCATACTATTTTTTTGAAGAGTTGTAAGGAAAATGAACCAGAATTATTCAATAAAATTTTTGGGAGCAGTTCCGATTGGGATAAAAATGATTGGAATAGATATTCTCGAAAATGATTGAAAAAAAGAAATAGAAGATTACAAAAAAATAATAAATAAAGGGGAAGTATGAAGGTTGAAAAAAATCTTGGGTTATGAAGTTCATAGGAAAAAAAGTTAAAAAAATATTAATTTGCGAATAAAAACCAAATATGGAAATTTATATTTCAGCACCGATGAATTTGCATAGTGATTATATCGAAAATTTTTATTCGCTCAAAAGAAAAAAATGGATAAAACAAGTTTTGCAAAAAATTGAGGAAGCAAAACAAAATCAGTTACCATCTCAGTATTTATCAGGTGAAAAGCATAAGTATCTAGGAAAGGAATATAAGCTAGAAGTTAAGCAAGGCAACAGTAATAGAGTTAGCATAAAAAGAGGGAAAATCATTTTAACCGTAATTTCGAATATTTTTTTGAAAAATTCAGATGAAAAAGAAAAAAAGTTATGGAAAAAAATGGTATTTTTGAAAATGCACAAAAAGTTTTTTTGTAAATACAATACAAAAAAATGGTTGGAAATACTTGATGAATCGATAGAAAAGTTGTCAATAAAGCCGATGAAATCAAGATGGGGATCATGTAACTATGTTAAAAGATACATAAATTTGAATACAGAACTTATAAAAAAAGGACACAACTTGAAATAGAATATGTAGTTTTGCACGAATTGACTCACTTGAAATATCCGAATCATGGGAAAGGATTTTATCGATACATTGAAAAATTATATGCCAAATTATAAAATGGCAGAGAAGATGCTGAATGCAAAAACATTATTATTAGAAATAAAAAAATAATCGTTGTTATAAATGACGATTATTTTTTTATTTATAAGGAAATTAAATTCATATTTTTTTAAACTATTTACTGATATATTTGATAATTTGAGAGTGTCCAGAATTTTTGTGCAAACTAATAGATAAATCTAGTAAATTTAGGACTTTATTATTCTATTTACGCAAAAATTTTACACTCTCGAAATTATACACAAAAAAGACCATCTTAGTTTCTAAGACAGCCTCTTTTTATAAAATTATTTCTAAATTTAAAAAATCACTTTTGACTCTAAAAATCAATTAAAGATAACTAAGGTCTTAATTTAGCTAATTCGTCGATATCAACGTCTGCATCATAATCTACATTATCAAAATCAAATCCGTTTAATTGCATAAATTCTTCTCTAGCACCTTTGTAATCACTAATTTCTTTGAAGTTTTCAGGAGTAACTTGATCCCATAATGCTTCAACTTCAGCTTGAACATCTTCTCTCATTTCCCAGTTATCAGGTCTTAATCTTCTTTGGTCATCGATTTCAGGTTTGTCACCGTAAACCATGTCTTTTAATAATCTATGTTTTTGTTGGATAGTTCCTTCATGAATTCCTTTTTCTTTCATTACTCTGTAAAGTAATGCAGCATATAATGGGAATATAGGTATAACAGCACTTGCTTTAGTCATTAAGGCTTTACTTAATGAAACATATGCTTCACCGTTAACTTTTTCTTTTAAGAAATCATTTAAAACATCAGAAGTATGCTCTAAATCTCTTTTTGCTGCTCCAATTGTACCATCTTTATAAATTCCATAAGTTACTTTTGGTCCTAAGTATGAGTAAGCAACTGTTTTGAATCCTTCAGCTAAAACATCAGCATTAGCAAGAGCTTCAATCCATAATTTCCAGTCTTCTCCACCCATTACTTTTACAGTACTTTTTACTTCTTCAGGAGTAGCAACACCCATAGTAGTGTCTTCCATAGTTTCTTTTTCAAAGTTAATAGTTGGTCCAGTAATTTCTTCTTTTGTTGATTTTAAAGCAGATCTGTAAGTAACTCCGTCAGTAGGATCAGTTCTTACGGCACTTGCCAAACTATAAATAACTAAGTCAATTTTACCACCAAATTCTTCTTTGATGTATTTAATTACTTCTTCTTTCATTTCATTAGAAAAGGCGTCCCCGATGAAATTTTTAGCTTTAATTCCTTCTTTTTTTGCAGCTTCAGTAAAAGCAATTGTATTCCACCAACCAGCAGAACCAGTTCTTTTTCCTTCTACACCTTTTTCAAATGCAACTCCGATAGTTTCAGTTCCTGCACCAAAAGCTAATGAAATTCTTGTTGAAAGTCCGTATCCTGAAGACGATCCTATAATTAAAGCTTTTTTAGGTCCAGTATATTTATCTTGTGATTTTACATAATCAATTTGTCTTTTTACAAATTCTTTTGCTCCTATTGGGTGATTAGTTAAAGCTAACCCACCTTTTAATCTAGGTTTGATTACCATTTTTTCCTCCTAATTATTTCTATTATTACTACAAGTATACAATAAATATATTTTTTTACAAGATAAATAATTTAATTATATTATACTTGAAACTCAAAATATTTGAAAATAAAAAAATAAAAGGAGAATTATTTCAATTCTCCGTAAACAATAGGAATAAAAGTGCGTAAACTCTGTATGTCCATCTTTTGAAATTAAAAGTTTTCCGTTTGGATGGAAGATATTATCTAAATCCATAAATATGAATCCGCCACAGTTTTCGACACATTTGTAAATATCTTTTTATTCGATTTTTGAACTTCTTCTGATTCCTTTTTTTGATTTAGGATAAGAAAAAAATTTACGCTAATAATACAATTAAACATCGAAATTTGCTTTTAAAATATTGCTTTTTTTAGTTCTTCGTTATCGAGATGAACTTTAGAAAAAAATAGTTATACATTCCAACACTTTGGTCTTGTGCTTCTTCAGAATTATCCAAATTTCCTTTAATTGTAGAACCATCGCTAAATTTTATAATAAATTTTGTCGTTTTTTTCAGAAAAATGGAGTTCCGTCTGAATCATAACAACCTTCACTTTGATTATGAAAACACTCATCAAATTGTTTCATAATATTATTTTTCATTACTTTTTTTACAACATAAAAAAACAACTCGAATTCTTCTTTTTTTCTTCTACTTTTTTTCTTTTTTTCTTAAAAAAATTAAGCAATGCCATGATTTTTTTATCCTTTCTAAATGATGTATCAGTATGTATTTATTAATTGTTATTAAAAAAACAAATTTTAATTTAGTTTATAATAGAATTATAACATAAAAAAATATTATCATAAATAATGAAAATAATAAAGGATTTTTGTGAAAATTATCAAAAATTTTTATGTATTTATTTTTGATAAATAATAGATTTTATCGTTGCAAAATGTTATAATAATAAAGCATTTTTTTAGTTTAAAAAAACGGAAAATGATAAAAAAATATGAAATTAGGAATGAAAAAAATGGTAAATTTGAGAACAGGAAAATTAATAATAATAGAAGGAACTGACGGAAGTGGGAAACAAACGCAATCAGAGCTTTTAGCAAAAAAACTTTCAGAAAAAATGGGAGAAAATAATGTAAAAAAAATTTCTTTTCCAAATTATGAAAGCAAGGCTTCTGAGCCAGTAAAAATGTATCTTTCAGGTGAGTTTGGTGAAACTGCTGATAGTGTGAATGCTTATGCAGCCTCTGTGCTTTATTCTGTGGATAGATTTGTTTCCTTTAAAACAGAATGGGAAGATTTTTACAAAAATGGTGGAGTTGTGGTGAGTGATCGGTATACAATTTCAAATATGATTCATCAAGTGCCGAAGATTGATGATGCAGCAGAAAAGGAAAAATATTTAGATTGGTTAATTGATTTAGAATGGAATAAAATTGCAATTCCAAAGCCTGATGTTGTATTTTTTTTGGATATACCTTTTGAATATAGCCAGAAATTGATGGAAGAGAAAAAAACAAGATTACTGGTGATGAAGAAAAAAAGATATTCATGAAAAAGATAAGAAATATTTGAAAAAAAATCTTATGAAACAGCTAAAGAACTGGCTGAAAAAAATATAATTGGAAAAGTGATTTCTTGCGTAAAAAAATGATAAATTGAGAACGATTGAAGAAATAAATGATGAAATGCTGGAAATTGTTTTGAAAAAAATTTGTAGATTAGAAAAATTTTTAAAATATAAAATAGGAATTATATAAAATTGTAGAAAGGAAGGAATTGAGATGATAAGCGTATTAAAAGGAATGAAAGATAGATATTCTGATGATGTGAAAAAATACGATGCGATTGTAGATGCTTCAAAAAAAGTTTTTGGAAAATATGGATTTGAGCGAATAATTACGCCAATTTTGGAGGAGACGGAGCTTTTTAGAAGAGGAGTTGGAGATGAAACTGATGTTGTTTCAAAAGAAATGTATGATTTTAAGGATAAGGGAGAAAGAGATGTTACAATGCGTCCAGAAGGGACTGCGGGAGTTGTAAGAGCGTATCTTGAAGCTGGATTTCATAAGTCTTCTCCAATAGTGAAATGGTTTTACAATGGTCCAATGTATAGATATGAAGCACCGCAAAAAGGGAGAATGAGAGAATTTCATCAAACTGGAGTGGAAATGTTTGGTGTGAGAAGTGCTTATTTAGATGCGGAAATTATTAAAATGGGTTGTGATTTCCTTGAAGAGCTTGGAATTACTGGCTTAGTTGTGGAGATTAATAGCTTAGGAAATATTGAGTCGAGAAAAAAATATATTGAGGATTTGAAAAAATTTATGTTTGAAAGACTTGATAAATTGAGTGAAGATTCGAAAAAAAGATATGAGAAAAATCCTTTGAGAGCTTTGGATTCTAAGGATAAAGGCGACCAAGAAGAGTTTAAAAATGCACCAAAACTTTACGATTATTTGGATGAAGAAAGTAAAAAATATTTTGAAGATACTAAAAAATATTTGGAATTGTTGAGCGTGAATTATGTCGTGAATGATAAATTGGTTAGAGGACTTGATTATTATTCGGACACAGTTTTTGAAATTAAATCAAATAAATTGGGATCGCAAGCAACAGTTCTAGCGGGTGGACGATATGACAGATTGCTTGAAATATTAGGAAATGCGAAAGTTCCTGGAATTGGATTTGCCGCTGGAATGGAAAGAATTGCGATGTTAATGGATGATTCTATAATTTCTGAAAATGAAGAAAAAGTTTATGTAATTTATTTCGATGACACAAAAGAATATTTTGTGAAAACAGTAAATGAACTTAGAAAAAATGGTATTAAAGTAAACTTTGACTATAACGCAAAAAGTTTTGGAGCACAAATGAAAAAGGCAAACCGTGAAAATGCTGAATATGTGTTGATTTTAGGGGAAGAAGAACGAGATGAAAATGTGATTACGGTTAAGAAGTTTAGTACTGGGGAGCAGAAAAAATATAGCTTTGAGGAAGTTTTGGAGATTTTGAAATAATTTTAAAATAGAAATTTTGAGATTTTCAAAATTTTTGAATGAGGTGATTTTTTGGGAAATTTAGTAAATTGTGCTGCCATTATTTTTGGAAGTTTAATTGGATTTTTTATCGGTCACAAGTTTAAAGAAGATATGAAAAATATCATTATGGAATGTGCTGGACTGTTTATAATAATTGTTGGCGTGAAAAAGTACAATAAATTCAAAGCGTGATATCATCGTTTTTGATTTATTTGATAATTGGTTCGATAATTGGTCAAATTATTGATATTGATTTGAAATTGAAAAAAATTTTTGGGTTATTTTTGGAGAAAAAATTTAGTTCTGGTAAAAAAAATTCAGAAAAAAATTTCAAAAATGGTGAAAATGAAAAAGGTTTTGCAAAAGGGTTTTCAACTACTACAATTTTATTTTGTACAGGAGCAATGGCAATTGTTGGTTCGATAAATAGTGGACTTACTGGAGATAACACGACTTTGAATATAAAGGCAATTTTAGATGGAACAATTTCGATTGTAATAACATCGTTATACGGAATTGGCGTGGCATTTTCGGCAATTTCAGTATTTATTTATCAAGGTTTTTTCTATCTTTTTGCCAATTATCTAAAACCATATTTGACTGAAAATACGGTTTCAGACATAAATTTTCTTGGCGGAATAATGGTCATGGCGATTGGAATAAATCTTCTGTTTAAAAAGGAAATCAAAATTGCAAACATGTTACCAGCTTTGTTTATTCCAATTGTTGTAGAGATTTTTGTGTGAAAAATATTTATAAAAAATTGTAAAATTATAAAATATAAAATCATTAAATAAAGAAAGGAAAGAAAATGTATAGAGACTATAAATTAAATGAATTAAGAATGGAAAATATTGGCGAAGAAGTGACTTTGTCGGGATGGATTTCTAAAGTTAGAGATTTGGGGCACTTTGTGTTTATTGATTTGAGAGATAGATATGGGGTTACTCAAATTTTGTTGAATGAGGAAGTTTCTGGGAGTGAGCTTTTTTTGAGGAAGCTAAAAAATATAAGAATGAATGGGTTTTGAAGGTTACAGGAGTTGTGGCTGAGAGAAGTAGTAAAAATAAAAATATTCCAACTGGGGATATTGAAATTGAAGCGAAAAAAATTGAGGTTTTAAGCCGTGCGAAACAGTTACCGTTTGAAATTAGTGAAACTGGGAATCTTAGCGAAAATATGAGATTGACTTATAGATATTTGGATATTAGAAGACTGAAAATGTTGAATAATATTATTAAAAGAAACGATATGCTGTTTTCAATTAGAAAATTTATGAATGAAAATGGATTTTTGGATGTCGATACTCCGATTTTGGCAAAAGCGACACCTGAAGGTGCGAGAGATTTTATCGTGCCAAGTAGAACTAACAAAGGTGATTTTTATGCATTGCCACAATCACCACAATTGTTTAAGCAAATACTTATGGTTTCTGGGATTGACAAATATTATCAGTTAGCAAAATGTTTTAGAGATGAAGATTTGAGAGCGGACAGACAGCCTGAATTTACTCAATTAGATGTGGAAATGTCGTTTGTTGAGCAAGAAGATGTGATTTCAATGGCTGAAGAATTAACAAAAACAGTATTTAAAGATGTTACAGGGATTGAAATTACTGAAAAATTTCCAAGAATGAGCTACGATGATGCGATGAATTTTTATGGTTCAGATAAGCCAGATTTGAGATTTGATATGAAATTGATTGATTTGTCAGAAGAAACTGCTGATTGTGGATTTGGCGTTTTTGAAAATGCATTGAAAGATGGTGGAAATGTAAAAGCGATTGTTGCACCAAATGCGGAAAAATTCTCGAGAAAATATATAAAAGATTTGGAAGATTATGTGAAAACATACTTTAAAGCAAAAGGTCTGGCGTATATTAAAATGAATGAAAATGGAGAAATAAATTCTCCAATTGCGAAATTCTTCTCAGAAGAAAAATTGGCACAAATTATTAAAAAATTGGGAATTAAAAATAATGAAGTTGCGTTAATTTTGGCGGATAAATATAAAGTTGTGCATGATGGATTGGGAGCGTTGAGATTGAAATTGGGAGAAGAATTGGAATTAATTGACAAAAATGCGTTTAAATTCTTATGGGTAGTTGATTTTCCTATGTTTGAATGGAGTGAAGAAGAAAATAGATATAAAGCGCAACACCATCCGTTTACTTCGATTAAGGAAGAAGATAGAAAATATCTTGATACGAATGAACTTGCAAAAATTAAGACAGATTCATACGATATTGTCTTGAATGGTTATGAAATCGGTGGAGGAAGTATTAGAATTCACGATGAAGATTTACAGGCGAAAGTTTTTGAAAAATTAGGATTTAGTCAAGAAGAATTGGAAGACAAATTTGGATTCTTCTTGGAAGTGTTGAAATATGGGGTTCCGCCACATGGAGGACTTGCTTACGGAATTGATAGATGGCTTATGGCAATGTTGAAGGAAGATTCAATAAAAGAAGTAATTCCGTTCCCTAAAACTAATAAAGGACAAGACTTGATGACTGGAGCACCTGCGGGAATTGAAGAACAAGTTCTTGAAGATGATTTGAGATTGAAATTATTGGAAGTTGAAAAAGAAGATTAATAATGTCTCCCACTTTATAGGAGAGGGAGCAATTTTACTCAAAAATTAAGAGGTGATTTTATTTAAAATGATTTTAGTATTTGGAACAAAAAGAAAATTTAAAAATTTAGGAGCATTGGAAAACTGTCATTGCTCAAGATGTAACAACACATCTGACTGGAATTTTATGGAATATCGTGATTGGTTTACTTTGTTTTGGATACCAGTTTTTCCAATAAGTGGTAAAAAAGAATATTTGGAATGTCCAATTTGTCGTCAGATTTATGATGTACCAAAAGATTGATTTTTTTCTAGGTTTTTAATGGAAATAAATTTTAAAAGAAAGAAGTGAATTTTTTTATGAAAAAAAGTAATTTTAAGTTTATCAATATTATTAAGTTTGTCAAGTTTTGCACAAGAAAAATATCAAGTGGAAGTAGAACCAGCTGTAAAACTTAACCAAAGTATCCTTTCAGATTACAATTCTCAAATTGAAAAGGAAGTTAGCAGAATTTATTCAAAAGAGGAAATGTTTGGAATGATGAATAAAATGATGAATGGAGTTTTTGCTGGAAGTCAAAAAGATGGGTCGAATCAGATGCAAGAAATGATGGGTTCTTTTTTTGGAGAGGATTATTTTTCTAAAATGATAGATACAATGTATAAATATTACAAGATTGATATAGAAAAAATAGATTATATCAACGGAGAAAAAGCATATGTAAAAAGTTAAATTGGGATTTCCTGTAAATACAGATGAAATGAGCATGGATAAGATGATTGAAAGATCTGGAGAAATGGCTAAAAAAATGGACGAAGCCTTTCAGAAAAAAACAGGAAAAAAACAATGGAAGAATATCAAAAAAATCAATTTCACAAAAGGATGAAAAAGCTATGAAAAAAATATTTTTAAAACAATAGGTGAAATTCAATTAGAAATGATGGATCAAGAATTAGAACGAATTACAAAAAAATGGAAAAATATGTAGGAAGAAAAGAAATTTTTGGAAGCTAATAAAAAGAATGGAAAATGGGTTATTGAAAATCCAAGTTTTGGGTATTAGTAGGTTGAAGTAGATTATTTGTTTTTTTGACTGCATTTATTGTTTTTATGCGAAGGGGAAATAATATTTATAGGAGCTCTAGAAATATTACAAAACAAAAATAATTGTCAAAAATTCCAAAATATAGTACAATTATGATGTGGAGACTGAAAAAATGAAGGAGAAAAAACAATGATTAAGGAATATAATCCTAATGAAATCGAGAAAAGATGGCAAGACAAATGGACTGAAAAAGATGTTTTTAAGTCTGAAATAAAGCCGATGGGAAAGAGAATTATTATGTGCTTGAGATGTTTGCGTATCCGTCAGGGAAATTGCATGTTGGGCATTTGAGAAATTATGCGATTGGTGATGCGATTGCTAGATATAAGAAAATGAAAGGGTTTAATGTGTTGCATCCGTTTGGATGGGATAGTTTTGGGCTACCTGCGGAAAATGCGGCGATTGATCATGGGGCTCATCCTGGAAAATGGACTAAAGCGAACATTGACAATATGAGAAGACAGTTGAAACTTATGGGTCTTTCTTATGATTGGGATAGAGAACTTAGCACTTACACTCCAGAGTATTACAAATGGAATCAAAAATTCTTTATTGAAATGTACAAAAAAGGATTGGTTTATAAGAAAAAATCTTTTGTAAACTGGTGTCCTGACTGTAATACGGTTTTGGCGAATGAGCAAGTTGAAGATGGAAAATGCTGGAGACATAGTAAAACTGATGTTATTCAAAAGGAATTGTCGCAATGGTACTTTAAAATAACTGATTATGCTGAAGAACTTTTAACAGGGCATGAAGAACTTAGAGGACATTGGCCTGAACAAGTATTGACTATGCAAAAAAACTGGATTGGAAAATCAACTGGATCTGAAGTTGACTTTATTTTAGATTACAAATTTGAAAATAATGGACATACGCATTTGAAATTGAATGACAAGGGAGAAGTTGTAATTTCTGTATTTACAACAAGACCTGATACGCTTTATGGAGTTACTTATGCAACTGTTGCACCTGAACATCCGTTAGTTGAGGAAGTTATTTTAAAGGAAAATCCTAGTATTAGAGAAAAAGTTGAAGCGATGAGAAATGAGGATAAAATCGCTCGTACAGCAGAAGATAAGGAAAAAGAAGGAGTATTTTCTGGACTTTATGTGATTAATCCTGTAAATGGAGAAAAAGTGCAATTGTGGGTTGCAAATTATGTGTTGATGGATTATGGAACAGGAGCTGTTATGGCGGTGCCTGCACACGATGAAAGAGATTTTCAATTTGCTAAGAAATATAACTTGGATTTGAAAATTGTTGTAAATCCTGTTGATAAAAATGGAAATTTAGAAGAAGTTTCTGTTGAAAAAATGGAAAATGCTTTAACAGTTCCAGGAGTATTGGTAAATTCAGAAGAATTTAATGGATTAAATAGTAATGAAGCAAAAGAAAAAATTACTGAAAAATTGGAAAAAATTGGATTTGGTAAGAAAACAGTAAATTATAGACTTCATGATTGGTTGATTAGTAGACAAAGATATTGGGGAACTCCGATTCCTGTAATATATGATGAAGATGGGAATATTTACTTGGAAGAAGAAGAAAACTTGCCTGTGAAACTTCCTACTGATATTGAATTTAATGGGAAAGGGAATCCGCTTGAAACTTCGGAAGAGTTTAAGGATGTGATTTTGCCGAATGGGAAAAAAGGTAGAAGAGAAACTGATACGATGGATACTTTCGTTGACTCGTCTTGGTACTATTTGAGATATTTGGATTCTCACAATGCAGAAAAACCATTTGAAAAAGCAGACGCAGATGCTTGGACACCTGTAAATCAATATATTGGTGGAATTGAACATGCGGTAATGCACTTGCTTTATGCGAGATTTTTCCATAAATCACTTAGAGATTTGGGATATGTTGACACAAATGAGCCGTTTAAAAAATTATTGACGCAAGGAATGGTTTTAGGGCCTTCATTCTATTCGCAAAATGAAAGAAGATATTTATTCCCAAGAGAAGCTGAATTTAAAGATGGGAAAGCGTTTTCGATTGAAACAGGGGAAGAATTAGTTACAAAAGTAGAAAAAATGAGTAAATCAAAAAATAATGGAGTCGATCCTGAAGAAATCGTAAAAGAATATGGAGCTGACTCTTCAAGAGTGTTTACATTATTTGTCGCACTGCCCCGAAAAAAAGAATTAGAATGGAACATGAACGGACTTGCAGGGGCATACAGATTTATAAATAGATTGTATTTGTTAGTTTCTGGAACTGCAGAATTTTCTGACCATAATGCGAAATCAGAAAATCATTATGGAGTTGAATTAAAAAATAGAAATCAAAAAGATGAAGAAATTCAAAAGAAATTGCATCAAACAGTTAAAAAAGTTACAGAAAGTATCGAAGATGATTTCCATTTCAATACTGCAATTGCAGCTGTTATGGAATTGTTAAACGACATGACAACTTACAAGCAAGAAGTAATTGATAAAGACAATATTTCTTCAGAAAGTAAAAAAATCTGGCGTGAAGTATTGGAAAAAACAATCTTGTTAATCGCACCATTTGCACCACACGTAGCTGATGAATTGTGGGCTTATTTAGGAAATGAAACATTCACTTTTGAAGAAGAATGGCCAAAATATGACGAAGAATTGACAAAAGACCATACTTTCAATTTGGTAATCCAAGTAAACGGAAAAGTTAGAGATATGGTTTCAGCTCAAATTGGTATTTCAAAAGATGACGCTGAAAAACTTGCGTTTGAATCAGAAAAAGCTAAGAAATTTATTGATGGAAAAGAAGTTGTGAAAGTGATTGTTGTACCAAATAAATTGGTTAATGTTGTTGTAAAAGGGTAAATAATTTTTTTATAAAAGGTGGGGGATTTTTTAAATTAAGAAAATCTCAATGGATATTTTTGTTTGAAAAAAATAGAAAAAAAATAAAGATGTATTTATTAGATTATGTGATAAATTGAGAATAAGAGGCGATATTGAAATGACTAAAATTGCAGTGACTGGAGTGACAGGACATTTAGGTGGAATTGTTTCAAAATTATGTAAGAAAAATGGAATAGAAGTTAGAAACTTGGCTAGAAATAAAGAAAAGGCTGAAAAAATGGGGTTTTCTAATGTTTTTAAGTCAAATTATGATAAATCAGAAGATACTATGAAATCATTAGAGGGAATTGATGTGCTTTTTATGGTGTCTGGTTCGGAAAATCCTAATCGTGTTCAGCAACATAAGGATTTTATTGATGTGGCTAAAATGGCAAAGGTTTCGCACATTGTGTATCTTTCGTTTTATAATGCTTCAAAAAATTCTGTATTCACGTTGGCTAGGGATCATTTTGCAACAGAAGAGTATATTAAGGAAAATGGTTTCAAATATACATTTTTGAGGGATAATTTTTATGCAGATTTCTTTGTGGATATGTGTAGAGAATATGGAGAAATAAAAGGACCTGCTGGGAATGGTAAAGTTTCTGTTGTAGTTCGTTCGGATGTATCAGAAGTAGTTGCAAAAATTTTGGAAAATCCAGAAAAATGGGAAAATCAGACTTTGAATATGACAGGGCCTGAGGAACTTACAATGAATGAGATTGTAAAAATTGTGAGTGAACATTTTGGTAAAGAAATTAAGTATATTGATGAAACTGTGGAGGAAGCTTATGAAAGCCGTAAAATTTGGAAGGCTGAACAGTGGGAATATGATTCTTGGGTTTCAACTTATACTGCGATCGCTCAAGGTGAACAATCTGGGATTTCTAATGACATTGAAAAAGTTTTAGGGCGTAAAGCTACTTCGCTTTCGGAATATTTGGAAAAATTATAGGGAAATATTAAAAATATTTGATAAATTTAACAAGGGTTCTTGACTCTTTGTTATAAAAATAAAAATTTTTTTAAATCTTGTTTTTAAACATTAAAAATTAGATTTTAAGTGGAGGAAATTTTTTTCCTCCTTTTTTTATAATGTAAAAAAATGTGTTATAATGGTGTGAGAGTAAAATAATAATTAGCTACGAAAGAAGGAGATAATAAAATGTTTAAAGCTGTTGTAAGTGATTTGGATGGAACACTTTTGAATGCAGAACATAAAGTAAGTGATTTTACTAGAGAAACGGTAGAATTATTATTAAAAAAAGGGATAAAGTTTTTATATTGCAACTGGAAGAAATTATTTAGGAGCAAAAGAAGCGATGGATGAGCTTGGTGTAAAAGTCCCATTGATTACTTCACATGGATCAGTTGTTTTTGATGAAAATGGGAATAAAATTTTTGCAAATAATTTGAAGCGAGAATATTTAGATAAAGTTTTGAATATTGATTACAAGTCGTTTGGAAAAGATATAATTATAACTGGATATTCTGGACCAAATTGGTTTGTTACTGAAGATTTGCGAGAATATTTTTACAATAAAAAGCCTGATAGAACTAGATATCCAAAACAAATTACTCCTGAAGAGTTTAAAAAGAATGATTTTACAAAAAAATATTTTTTCTTGGAGAAGATCATGATGAATTGTTAGAACTTGAGAATGAGATAAAAAGAGTAGTTGGGGAGGAAAATATAAGTCTTTTATTTGCAAATGAAGGAAGTTTGGAAGTTTTCCCTGCAAATTGTGATAAGGCAAAAGCAGCTGAAGTTGTGTTAAAAAGAGATGGATTGACATTAAAGGATGCAGTTTCATTTGGAGATGGATTGAATGATTATGAACTGATAACAGAAACTGGACTTGGTTTTGCAATGGGAAATTCAATTTATTTGTTGCTTGAGAAATTGACAGATACGGAAGTTATTGAAAGTAATGCTGAAGATGGAATGGCAAAAAAATTAAGAGAATTGTTTGATTTATAAAAAAATATTTGTATTAAAACCTATCAAAAAAATGGGAAAAAAATATAAAAAAATTAAAATTTCAAAATAACTAAATAAAGAAATGGGAAAGGGGAATACATGTATAAAGCTGTTATTAGTGATTTAGATGGAACTTTATTAAGTAGAGGTCATCATGTGACAAAATTTACTAAAGATGTCATAAAAGAAATAATAAATAAAGGAATAAATTTTTATATTGCTTCGGGTAGAAGTTATGATCAAATTGGATACATAACAGAACAACTAGATGTAAAAATTCCGATTATAGCAAAAGAATGGTGCAAGAATTTTTTTGATGAAGAAGGGAAAAATGATTTATGAAAAAAAGGATTATCAAAAAGAAACAGCAGAAGCAATATTAGATTTAGATTATGAAAAATATTGCCAAAGATTCACGATTTAAACATATTTTTCGTGAAATGACTGGATTATTACAAAAGGAACAGCTCAAAAAAAGTATATGATAGAATTTCGAGAGATGTAAAAGTTGTTTTTTTAAAGAGATTCCTAAAAATGAATTAAAAAAATTTGGATATATTAAAAAAATATTTTTATATTGGAGAACATGAGCAGTTAATAAAATTAGAAAAGGCTATTTTAAAAGTGACAGATGCTGTAAATGTTATATTTGTTAATGATTATTGTATGGAAATTATGGCAAAAGGAGCCAATAAAGGAGCAGCAGCAAAATTTCTACTAGAAAAAGAAGGAATAGAATTAAAAGATGCAGTAGCTTTTGGTGATGGTGAAAATGACTTTGAAATGCTCACAATGGTTGGAAAAGGATATGCAATGGGAAATTCTATTGATAGACTTCGAAGATTATTACCAAAAGATTTTGAATTTGTTGGGATGAATACAGAAGATGGAGAAGCTGTGAAGTTAAAAAGAATTGTTTCTATAAAATATTAAAAAGAGATATAATTTTTTTAGTAATATATTTAGTATAAGTTTGATTAATATTTAAGTATTAGAGAGTGTTAGTTTTTTTAAAATTACGAACACTCTCTTTTTATAGATTAAATTTATATATTTAAAAAAAGATTAATAATGATAGATTACAAACCTCGAAGTTCATTTTTCACGTATTGTATTTGAAGTTCTTCTAAAATGGATTTTTTTCCAAAAAGATTCATCGACTATCTTAAACTCTGAAAGAAAAATAAATGTGTAATTCAAATTTTTGTTTGTGTACTGCAAATCCAAATTGTTCCTTTCGATAAATCTGTAAAAGCATATCCGATATTCCTATTTCTTCTCCATTTAAAAAAATTTGATTTTTAGGTACTGGAATTTTCGACATTCTTTTTATTGAGTTCTTTTTGAATTGTTTTTTTCACAAATATCTGAACTAAAAAGTAATAAAAAAAGAAAAATATAAACCAAATTCCAGTGACAAATATTCCAAGTTTTTAAAAAAATTGGTATACAAAACACAAGCTAAAAAAATTAGGAATCCAGCTGTATAAGCTAAATTTATATATTTATAATTTTTTTATAATCATTGTCTTTTTTTCTCCTTTGCATTAAATAATATTCAAGTTGTGCCTTCAAGAAATCTTCCATTGCTTTTTAGTTCTTGAGCTTGAGCAGTAGTATCTTTATCAAGATTCTTATCGTGGTGAACAACTTTCATTTTCTTTAAGAATGCTTTTATGTATAATCCTTTTCAGTAATTTCTCCATTTTTATCAATTTCTAAAACATCAAGATATTTTTCAAATTTTTGAATAATTCCACCATCATTTGTATTTTGATACTTGAAACGAGAATTATTGTTGTTTTGTCTTTCATATTGTTGTCGAGATTGTTGCTGCTGTTGTTTTGAATATTCTTGTCTCGAATTCGAATATTCTTTATCTTGCCATTTTTTGTATTGTTCGTCCCAAAAACGTTGTTTTTCGTTTTGTTTTCGTTGATATTCTTGTTGTTGCTGTCGTTGGTATTCTTCTTGAGCTCTTCGTCTTCTTTCGTATTCTTGGTTTATTGAATTTTCATACCATTGCTCATATGTTTTATAAATTCTTTTATTTTTCTCCCCTTTCATTCAAAAAGAATCCCCACAATAAAATTTAAAAATTATTTGAAGAAGTTTAATAATCCCCAAAAATTAAACAAGCAACAAAAGAGAAAAGTACAATTCCGATAATTCCATTCCAATTTTTTCCAATAACAAGAGCAAGAAGAGCAAAAAAAGTTAAAATTGGCAGAATTACATAAAATCCAATTCCCATTAAAAATGTCCAAATTGAAAGAACGAGTTCAATAATTTCATTTAATATAAATTGCACTATTTTTTTATTAAAGATTTCACCAGTGACCTCCTTTTTTAGATTTTTTTATATTTTTATAAAATTGTCATTACTTATTATGATTTTTATGTACAAAATTATTGTAGCTAAACTCAAAATAATAAGATTAATCACAAAATAAAAAATATATTGAATTAATATTATTTTACTTAATTAAGTGAACTACTCCCGCTTTTAGAAGCGGGAGCTTCTTGGGAAGTACCTGCTTTTGCTAGCCAAATATATTTACCAAGCTCTTCGGACAGTCCCTGCCCTGTTTTTTTTATTTTCCTAATATTCCAACATCAATTTTCCAATGTTTTTTATATTCACTGCAGCATTATAATCTCTATCAATTTCAATTCCACAGCACTCACATTTATAACTTCTTTCTGATAATTTCAGTTCCTCTTTAATATTTCCACATTTACTACAAGTTTTCGACGATGGAAACCACTTATCTATCTTCAAAAATTGCTTTCCTAAAAACATCAGTTTATACTCAACCATCCTCAAAAACATTCCCCATCCATTATCTCCTACACTTTTCCCAAAATTTAATGCCTGGCTCATCCCTTTCATATTCAAATCCTCAACAACCACAGCATTGTATTCTTCAGACAATTTTTTCGATAATTTATGCAAAAAATCTCTTCGACAATTTTTAATATACTCATGTAATCTTGATATTTTTCGCTTTTTTTGCTTATACCAATTTTTAGAAAATTTCACTTTTCTCGATAATGATTTCTGTAATTTTTTCAATTCTTCTTCCAACATCCTAAAAATATTTTGGATAATCAGCTCTTTGGTTTTCAGAACTGACAAATAATTCAGACATTGAAAAATCAAGTCCAATTACTTTATCATTACTTGGCACTTTTTGAATTTCTTTTTCAAATTCTGTCAAAACAGAAGCATAGTAATTTCCATTACTGTTTGTTAGTGTTACCGACTTTATTCTGTAATCCTTCGGTATTTCTCTATGCCATTTTAATTTTATTCTTTTCAATTTTGGTAAAACCAAATATTTGTTTTCCTCAATTCGTATCGAATTATTCACACAATTTGTTGTATAACTTTTAACACTATTCTTTTTAGATTTGAACCTTGGAAATTTCGCTCTCTTCTGAAAAAAATTCGTAAACGATCGTTTTACATTCAATTGAGCATTTGAAAGTGCCAGACTATCTACTTCTTTTAGAAATTGATTTTCACTTTTCAAACTGGCAGGTGTAATTATTTTATTTTTCCCAGTTTCTTCATAAAATTTATTTGCAGCATACAAAATCGTATTGTAAACAAAACGAACACATCCAAAAGTCTTATTTATCAATAATTCTTGTTCCTTATTTGGATAAATTCTGTATTTGAATGCTAAATTATATTTCATAAAATTACACCTCCTTTTGATTTTTGAATATTATTTTTTTAATTATTTCTTTAGAGATTTTATCATTATTTATACAAAAATTGTATCATAAGAGTATCCTTTTTTCAATTTTTTTTACAAAAAAAGCAATTCATCTCCCACTTATAGAAGTCGGAGACTTCTTGCTATCTTTTGTTAAAGGATGTCAACTTTTTGTATTTTTTTACATTTTATATTTATTTTTTTAATAATTCCAGCATTTCTTAAATATTCTCTAGCAACATCTTCCGCTTTCTCACCTTTCACAGAAACACGGTAATTCATTGTTGACATTTCTTCATCTGAAATTTTTCCACTCAATTTTTCCAAAATCTTTTTCAATTTAGGATATTTTTTCAAAGTTTCCTCACGCATCATTGGAGAACCTTGATATGGCGGGAATAAATGCTTATCATCCTTTAAAATAACCATATTATACTGAGCAAGTTCAGGATCAGTAGAGTATGCGTCAACCAAGTTAATATCGCCACTTTGAACAGCAACATAACGAAGTTTTGGCTCAAACTCTTTAATATTTGGAATTTCAAATTGATACAATTTTTTAAGTCCAAGATATCCATCTTCACGGTCATTAAATTCTCTTGTAAATCCAGCTTTTATCTTATCCTTCACTTTCGCCAAATCAGAAATCGTCTTCAAGTTATTTTCATCGGCAAACTTCTTGCTAACAGCGATTGCATAAGTATTGTTATATTTCATAGGTTTTAACATAACCATTTTAAATTTAGTTTCCATTCCTTTTTGTGCTTGATTAAAAACATCTTCAGCATTGTTATTCACAGGAGTTTCGTTCAAGAAAGTGAAAACGGCAGTTCCTGAAAATTCAGGATAAATATCAATATCGCCATTTTTCAAAGCATTGAATACGAATGAAGTTTTTCCAAGTCCAGGTTTTAACTCAACGCCAAGTTTACTATTTTCTTCAATCAAAATTTTATACATATTTATCAATATTTCTGGCTCTGAACCAAGTTTTCCAGAAATTATCAATTTGTCTTTTTTTGTATTATTAAAACTGCTAATTGACCCAAAAAGACACGCAAATGTGATTAAAATTAGGAAAATTAATATTTTTTTGATACTCAATTTTTCCAATTGCTTAAAGATGAAATCGAATAAAATTGCAAGTAAAGCAGCAGGAATCGCTCCTAACAAAATCAAATAGTTATTATTCCTATCAAGACCAAGTAAAATCAACTTTCCAAGTCCTCCAGCTCCAACAAGTGAAGCCAATGTGGCAGTCCCAATAATCAAAACAGCAGCCGTTCTAACTCCTGTTATTATTACAGGCATAGCCAGTGGAAGCTGAACTTTTGTAAGTTGCTGAAATTTATTCATTCCTAAAGCTCTTGAAGTTACCATATACATTGGATCCACGCCAGTAATTCCAGTGTAAGTATTATGTAAAATTGGAAGCAGAGCATAAAGTATTAAGGCGATTATCGCAGGTTTTCTTCCAATTCCAACGATTGGTATTAGAAGTGCTAAAATTGCTAAAGACGGTATAGTTTGAATAACACCGTTAATTGCAATAACTATATTTGCTAATTTTTTGTGGTAGCTCAAATAAATTCCTAGTGGAATGGCGATAATAAGAGCAATGATTAGTGCAATAAAAGAAATTTGAATATGTTCCACAATACCACTAAAAAAATTCATCTTTCTTCTCTAAAAAAAGTCAAAAATTAATTTATTCATAAATTTCACCTTCTTTCTTTTTTTGATAGCTATAAATTTTTTTCACAAAAATCATTTTTTTAGGATTTGATATTATTTCATGTTTCGTTCCAGACTGAATTAATTCGCCATCTTGAATAATGCAAATTTTATCTCCCAATAAAAATGCTTCTTCAATATCGTGAGTTACAAAAACAATTGTTTTGTGAATTTGTTTCTGAAGTTTTTTCACATCTTCCTGTAAATTCGCACGAGTGATGGGATCTAACGCACTAAACGGCTCATCCATCAAAATAATTTTTGGATTAGCGACTAGAGCTCTTGCAATTCCAACTCTTTGTGCTTCTCCACCAGACAATTCCGAAGGGTTTCTTTTTCGATATTTTTCAGGCTCAAGTCCGACCATATTTAATAACTCATTAATTCTCGCATCAATTTTTTCTTTCTTCCATTTTTTCAATTCAGGCACAATTGCAATATTTTCTTCAACCGTCATATGTGGAAAAAGTGCCACTTGTTGCAAAGCATATCCAATATCCCAACGCATTTTGTGAATATTGTAATCCTTCACATTTTTCCCATTAATTTTCACTTCTCCAGTCGTATTGTCTTCCAACCGATTAATCATTTTTAAAAGCGTAGTTTTTCCGCTCCCAGATGGTCCAATAAAAACCGTAATTTCAGATTCATTTAAAGTCAAATTAATATTTTTTAATCCAACATTCCCATTTGGATAAGTCATTCCAACATTGATAAATTCTATCATTCATTTACCTCCAGTTAAATACCAAATAATTTTTTTATAAATTTTATAAATTTCAAATTTTGTCCAGTATTTTTAAATTATTTTTTTATTAAATTCCTGTTCAGCCTTTTCAAAATTATACAAAACTTTTTCTAAAGTCATTTCAAAAGCCAATCTCTCTTCATCTGAAATTCCTTTAAAAGAGATTTCATTCATTTTGTCAGAAATTTCATCATACTCACTTTTCAAGGATTTAGCATAATCCGTTAAAAAAATTAAACTTTTCCGTTTATCAGTCGGACAAAATTTTCGTATCAATAATTTTTTTTCTTCCATCCGTTCAAGCATCGTTGTAAGTGAACTCATAGCAAGACCAGATTTTTTCGACAATTCTCTATTACTAATCCCATCATTTTCCCAAAGCACATGCAAAATTCGACCTTGTTCCCCATTAAACGCCGTTATATTTTTTTGTGCCAAAAATTTATTCAAAAGTCTAGTATTTACTTGTTTTATTCTGCTTATATAAAATCCAGAGTTTGATTTCATAGTATTTTCCTCCTTTACAAAATTATTACTATATGATAATATATTCACATAAAAAAATATTACTATATCGTAAATTTATATTACCATATAGTAATATGAAAGTCAAATATTTTTTGAAATTTATAAAATAAAAAAATAACGATTAATAAAAAAATGAAATTTCTCAAGAAGTGTGGTAAAATAGACTAAAAAAATTTTATATATTTTGAGAAAGGTAAAAATGAAAAAAATAAAAAAAGTAGTAGTTGGAATGAGTGGAGGAATAGATAGTTCGGTAGCAGCGTTATTGTTGCAGCAGCAAGGATATGAAGTGATAGGAGTTACATTGAAACATTTGCCAGATGAATTGTCAGAAAATCCTGGTAAAACATGTTGTTCGCTAGATGATATAAATGACGCGAGGTATACTTGCTATAATTTGGGGATTCCACATTATGTGATAAATGTTGTAGATGAATTTAAAAAGAGGTAATGGAATATTTCGTGAAAATGTACAATGAAGGGAAAACTCCGTCGCCTTGCGTGATTTGTGATGAGAAAGTGAAAATTAAGAAATTAGTAGAATTTGCAGATAAAATGGGGATAAAATATATTTCAACTGGACATTATTCGAAAAAAAGCATGAATGGACTTCTTATGTGGGACAAGGAAAATCGAAAAGATCAGTCGTATATGCTTTACAGACTTGATAAAGATATTGTTGAGAGATTTTTATTTCCGCTATCAGAATATGAAAAACCACAAGTTAGAGAAATCGCTCGACAACACGGAATTCATACACATAACAAGCCAGACAGCCAAGGAATTTGTTTTGCACCAAATGGTTATATTCCATATTTACAAAAGGTTCTTGGCGATGAAGTCAAAAAGGGAAATTTTGTAGATAAAGATGGAAATGTAGTAGGTCAGCACATAGGATATCAATTTTATACGATTGGTCAGCGACGTGGCTTGGGACTTAATTTAGGAAAACCTTTTTTCGTTTCAGAAATTCGACCAGAAACTAACGAAATTGTCGTTGGAGATTTTGAAGAATTGCTAATAGATGAAATTGAAGTGATTAACTATAAGTTGTATTACAAAATAGAAGAGTTGCTTGATAAGGAAATTATTGCAAGACCAAGATTTTCATCGAAAGGACTGAAGGGAAAATTAATTTTGAAAGAGGATTTACTTTTTTTCAAATTTAATGAAAAAACGCATGAAAATTCTGAAGGACAGCATATTGTATTTTTATTTAAACGATGAATTAATCGGTGGTGGAGAGATAAAAAAACGAAAAAAATAAAATAAGAAATTTAATATTTATAAAAAAATAAATACTACCATTTATATAATAAATTTTACTAATTTACTCTAAAGTGATAGAATTAAATAGTAAAAAAATAATAAGTGTTATGTAAATATTGGAGGTAAATTTAATGGCAGGTAAAACTGAATTTATGAAATATGCATATTTCAATAAAGAAATAGTAGAATTTGAGAAAGCGACAGTAAGTATTGCAACTCATAGTTTACAATATGGAACAACTTGTTTCGGTGGAGTTAGAGGATACTACAGAAATGGGAAAGTAGCAATTTTTAGATTGGAAGATCATTATAAAAGACTTATGACAGCTTCAAATGTTAGGTTTTGAATTTTTCATGGAATGGGATGAATTCAAAGATATTGTAACTGAATTAGTTAAAAAGAACGATATTAAAGAAGATTTCTATATGAGACCGTTCATTTTCTGTAAAGAACCAAGATTATCACCTAAAAAAGCAGGACTTGATTTTGATTTAGCAATTTATATGTTGCCACTTGCAGATTATGTAAGCACAAAAGGTGGATTAAAATTGATGAGTTCAACTTATAGAAAATATAACGATTCATCTATTCCAACTAAAGCAAAAGCAGGTGGATCTTATATCAATTCATTCTTAGCCACAAGTGATGCTCAAAGAAATGGTTACGATGATGCATTAATGTTTGATGATGCAGGAAATGTAGTAGAAGTTTCTGTTGCAAATATTGTATTAATTTACAGAGATCAAGTAATTATTCCTGATACAGGAAATGCAGCACTTGAAGGAATTACAGTAAGATCAGCATTAGAATTATTAGAATACAACGGATATAAAATCAACCGTGGAAAAATTGACAGATCAATGGTATTTACAGCAGATGAATTGTTAGTAACGGGAACAGCAATGAAAATCACTTATGCTGAATCATTAGATCAAAGACCAATTGGACAATTAGACTTCCATGCTGAACCAAAACCTGGTAAATTCTATGAATTGTTAAAAGGTGAATATGAAAAAGTTATTAATGGAGATCACGAATTATCTAAAGAATGGTTATTTGTTGTTGAATAGTTATTATAAAAAAAGGTTCTGAAAAAAATTCAGAGCCTTTTTAATTTATATTACTAAAAATTATACTTAGTTTATTTTTATAAAAATCGTTTGAAAATATAGTTTTAAAGCTAAATTATTAGAAAAAAATATGATAATTAACATTTCTAAAAGAATAAAAATTAAAAAGAAAAATTTTATTAAACCTTTAAAAAAATCAATGTTTAAAGGTAATTTTTCTAAATCATTTCCCAAATCTCAAAACCGATGAAATAAATAAAAAAATTTTTTTCAAATCTATGAAAAAAATAAAAAAAGGTTTCAAACTAATTAGAAAAAAAGATTAAATAGAAACTTTTGAATAATAAAGAAAAAAATTTATTTTTAATTTATAAAAAAATTCTTATATTTGCCTATTTTTATTGACTTAAATGATTTATTCTAAACATAAATAAATAAAAAAAGTACTCATGAAAAAAATCAGTTTTTAAATTCGATATAGGATTATTAAAGAAATAAAGAAAAAAATTTGTATAGCAGGTGTTATTTAAAAAAATTTCGTTATAGAATGGATATTTTTTTATTAGAAAATTTTTGAGAAATAAGACAAAAAAAATTTAAAGTTGAAATAATATTTGAAAAAAATATATTTTTTTCAAAAATTATGATAGTATATTAAAGTTGTAATTATTACAAATAAAGTTATAAATATTGTTAAATAATAAGTTTGTGAAAGTTATATTAATAGTAAATATAAAAAAAAATATAAAAATGAAAAAAATGAAAAAAATTTCAATAAAAAAAGTGTTGACATAAAAAGTGAAATGTGGTAATATATATTTGTCTAAAAGAGACGCCCCATCTCTACATTTAGACTTCTTTTCATACAAGAAACGAGCACACGGCTCGTTTTTTTAAATATATTGTTTTTTTATAAGTGTGAGTCTAATTTTGGTAAAATAAAACTGAGATTACTAAGATTCACACTTTTTTTATTTTTAAAAAAATAGAAACAGAATTTTTGAAATTTTTAAGAAAAAAACTTTTAAATTGAATTTTTTTGATTTATTATTAAAATATTTAGAAAAAGAAAAAAATTAAAAAAAGGTTTAGGAATGTTTAGAAATGTGGTATAATGAGAAAATATTAATGAAGTTTGAGAATATGAAAAAAATAGAAAGTAGGTATAATGAAAGCGGATGTAATAATAATTGGTGGTGGTGCATCAGGATTAATAGCAGCGATTACTGCTAAGAAAAATGGGAAAGATGTAATTATTTTGGAGCGAAAAGAAAGGGTGCTAAAAAAGGTTTTGGTTACGGGAAATGGACGTTGTAATATGACTAATGTTAGAGCTGGGATTTCGAATTATTTTGCAATGGGGAAAAATGTGGATTTGATTGAGAATGTGTTTGAGAAGTTTACGGTGACGGATACTATTGATTTTTTTGAAAATGAAATTGGGTTAATTTGTAATGAGGAAACTAGGGGGAGAGTTTATCCCTTGAGTGGTCAGGCGGCTTCGGTTGTTGATGGATTGAGGTTTTGTGCTGAAAAATTGGGAATTACTACGTTGACTGATTTCTATGTGAGAAAAATCGAAAAAAAGGATTTTAAATTTAAGATTTATTCTGAAGATAAAAAAGTTGTGGAAGGAAGTAGAGTGATTTTAGCTACTGGTGGACAGACTTATACAGAATTGGGGTCGAATGGATCTGGATATGAGTTGGCAAAAAGTTTTGGACATTCGATTACAAAGTTGGTTCCGACAATTGTTCAGTTGAAGACTAAGGATTATCAGGTTAAGGGACTTCGTGGAATTAAACTAGATACGAAAGTTACGGCTTATGGTGGCGGGAACAAAATTTGTACTTATGATGGAGAGCTGTTATTTACAGAATATGGAGTTTCAGGAAATGTGATTTTTAATATTTCGTTTGTGTATCCGATTCATAAGAAAGTGGAGCTTGAAATTGATTTTATGCCAAAATTTGAGTATAACGAGTTATTGGAAATTTTAAGAAAACGTAAGAATATTTTGGGTGATTTGACGATGGAACAATATTTTAATGGAATGATTAATAAAAAATTGGGACAGTTTTTGTCAAAAGCATCTGGAATTGAGAAGTTGTCAAAGATGATAAATACGTTAACAGAAAAGGAATTAAGAAGTATGTGCACTGTTTTGAAAAAGTATAGAGTGGATGTACTAGATACGAATGGTTTTAAAGCGGCACAAGTTACAGCGGGTGGAATACCTTTAAAAGAAATTAACCCCGAAACCTTAGAATCGAAAAAAGTTAAGGGGCTATATTTTGCTGGTGAAATTTTAGATGTTTATGGTGAATGTGGTGGCTTTAATTTACAGTGGGCTTGGTCTTCGGGACATTTAGCTGGAATGAATGTTTAATAAAAATTATTTTCGTCTACGATTATAGATTTTGATTCTAGAATATTTTCTTTTTTTCTTCAAATCAAGAGGTTCATCAATGGAAGAATTTGTGTTTATATAATTAGCCATTAATCTTAAAAATTTTTGTACATTTCAGAAAGAATCGGAAGTAAAAGTACGATAAAAAAATTAATAAATATGAATTTGAAAAAAATAGGATAAAAGAACATTTGTTAAGTCATATCCTTTTTTTCAGATTCCCTTCAAAAAAACAGATTAAAAAAATCACGTTTCTTAAAAAAATAATGTTTGAACAAGAACTATCGGAAATGTCAATGATTTAACAGTTTTTCAAAATTGCAAAAAAACTGATTTTTCTTATTATTTTTTAAATTTTTTTCATTCAACATTAGTCGATTAACAATTTTTTTATTCTCATCGGTGGAAATTTGTAAAAATTCGTGTTCAATTAAAAATAATAATTATTAAAAAAATATGAATAGCAAATTATTTATAATAGTCTTCGTTTTTTTGTTTTTTTGGACCAGTTACACCAAAATCACTAATTTTTTTATTTGTGTCACGTAATTTAAAAATTATTATTCAATATTAAGGTTCCGCCATCATCAAGTTTTTATTATTTTTTTCCGTACACTTCTCCTTGAATAACACGTTTATCTTTTTAATGTTATTTTTCACTGTATCGGGATCAAAAACTAATGATTTTTCCCTTTTATCCATACAACTTCGCCTTTTATCATTAGTGAATGAAATATTCACTTTATTATTGTCCTCAATAACAGTATCTACAATTTTTCATATTCTTATTTTTTTGGAATCTTCATGAGTGATAATTTTTTTAGATTTTTTTATCAACTTTCCATTTTATTTTTTTCCCTCTTTATTCGATATCTCAAGAGTACTATTTTTTTCAATTCAGAAATTGAGTCCATTTCAGCACCTCGAATCAAAATAGATTTATTATTCAATGCTTCTAAAGTATTTTTTTGTAAGAATTTAAAAAAATAGCCAATTCCTACAAAAAAAGATAACTATAGGAATCAATTTTTTTCAAATTAAAGTTGAAATAGTAGGCATCAAAAATTTTCTTTTTAATAATAAATGTTATCAGCACTGATAAAGATGATAGAATAATAAAAAAATCATGACTAAAAACGTGAATAAAATGGTTGTAAACCTTTAAATTCAATGATAAATTAAAAAGCGAAATATAAAAAAAGAATTAGAAGTAAAATTCTTTTTGATATATCGATTTACGTTGATAATTTGTATTTTTTTCCACTTTTTAAATCATAAATTTTTTTGTAACTTTTTATCAATTTTTTTATCATATTTTGTGTTTAGTTGTTGAGTATAATTTCTCATTTTATCATTTAGTTTATTCACTAATTTAATTTCGTTATTAAATTCAGCTTTCCGTTTTTTTCTGTAAAAATATTTTTTTAAAAAAATTCAATAATTTCCAATTTTCCTTTTTAACATTTCTTTCATAAATTCCTCCTTTTATTGCACGTATTATAGCATATTTACGAGATTAATAAACAGTATTTTTTTAAAAAGTTATTGCAAGTAATGGAGAAGATTTGGATTAAAAAAATTTGTTTACAAAGAGGTATGCGTGTGGTATAATAATAAAACGACAAAAACATATTAAAGACAATGCAAAACAAATTAATGATCATATAAATTCGAGAATTTAAGGAGGTTCTTGAGAAACATTTCAAAAAAATAATTAGAAGTTTTTTTATTAAAATTTTCTAAAAAAATCATGTTGTAAAAAAATAAATTCATAATTTAAAAAAATATAGGGGAAATATGGCTAAAGAAGATTTGAAAAAAACAACGAAGAATTGGAAGAAAAACAGATCAGAATTAAGATTTGAAGATATTAAAAAAATTAGATACGAGTGAAAGCAATAAAGCTAAAATAAAAAGAATATTTTTGAATTTTGCTCTGATGAAGAAAATTTTGAAGACGCAGGTTTTAGAAAAAAATGGAAAGATGCCTTGAATTCATTAAACGTCTTGATTGGAAAAGACACCTTAAAGAAAAGAAAATTAATATTGGTGAAGTAAGAAGGATTTTGAATGAAAGACATTTTGGAATGGAAAGTATAAAAGAAACGATTCTAGAAAATTTAGCAATTCGTTTTTTTATGAAAAATACTAACGAAAAAATGCCAGTTATATTGTGTTTGGCAGGTCCAGCTGGAACGGGGAAAACTTCAATTGCTGAATCGATAGCTGAAGCTTTGGGAAGAAAATTCGAGAAGATTTCTTTGAGTGGTGTAACAACGACGTTTGAATTGACAGGACTTACAAAAGGATATAATTCAGCAGCTCCTGGAAGAATTATGAAAACGTTGGCAAAATTTGGTTGTGATGATCCTTTAATTTTATTAGATGAAGTTGATAAAATTATGGAGAAAAGAACAGAAGGGGATATAGAAGGTGTTTTGCTTGAAATTTTAGATCCAGACCAAAATAAAAGATTTAGGGATGAGTTTTTGGAATTAGAATACGATTTGTCAAATGTGTTGTTTATAGCTACAGCAAATGATATGAGTAGAGTTTCTGAGCCACTAAAAAGTAGAATGGAAATCATTTATTTGGATAGTTATACTTTGGAGGAAAAGGTTCAGATTGCAAAAAGATATATGGTTCCAAGTATAAATAAAAAAATAGGATCAGGATTAACTTTTGATGACGATGTTTTAAGATATATTATTGAAAAATTATACTAGTGAGTCTGGTGTTAGAAAATTGAATATAATTTTGATGAAAATTTATGGGAAAAATTGCTAAAAATACACTAGAAAGAAAGAAAACTCCCGAAATAACTTTTAAAAAAAATATTGATTCATTTATTAGCACTAAAAAAATTCCAAGAATACCGATAAATGTGGCAACTAGTGGGTCACGAATAGGAAAAGTGATGGGAATTGCTTTATCTCCTTTTGGAGGAAGAGTTATACCTATTCAAACTGTTATTATGCCTGGAAGAGGGGAAATAATAGTAACTGGGAATATTTCACAAACTATGAAAGAAGAGATAATGGTAGCGATAACATATTTAAGAACAAAAAGTGCAAGATTTCATTTGAAAAATCCTAACTTTTATAGGGAATATGATATTCACGTTCATTTAAGCGAAAATTCCATTCAAAAAGACATTATTTCAGCTGGAATGGCTATTACAACATCGATACTTTCTGCGTTGAATCAAGTGAAAATACGACAGGATATAGCTTTTACTGGAGAATTGAGTATTTTAGGAGAAATTTTACCTGTGGGAGCAGTGAATTTAAAAATTGAAGAAGCTTATAAATTTGGAATAAGAAAATTTTTTGTTCCTGAAGGTGATAAAAGTAGTGTCAGTTCTGTGAATAAAGATATTTTGGATAAAGTAGAAGTTGAATTTGTAGAAAATTATGAGCAAGTTTACTCAAAAATTATTTTTTTGATGCAAGAGGAAATAGAAGAGGATATTAATAAGATGTTTTTTTGAATTAATGAAAAGGGTAAAATAAAAAAATTGAAGTATTTTTTTCGTATGATATAATAAAGAAAAATATTTGGAAGAGATTTATAGAAAAAAATTCGAATTTTTTTCTATAAAAGGTAATTGTAAATTAAAGATTATTTGATAGAAATTTTTTTGAGAAATTAATCTATGAATCAAAAGAATTGATAATTATAAGAAAAAAATTACGAGAAAGGGAAAATATGAAATCTTTTAATGAATTTATAAAAGTGAGTTTATTGGGAGCACCACTTTTGAATAAAATGTTTGGGATATTTTTAATATCGATGTTACCTGTTGTTGAGCTTCGTGGAGCGATACCTGTTGGAGCGGCGATTGGGTTGCCTTGGTATTTGAATATGATTGTCTCAATTGTAGGGAATTTGCTTCCAGTGCCGTTTATTCTTTTGTTTTCGGTAAAAGCATTTGAATTTATGAAAAAGCATAATATTTTAGTGAAATTTATTGAAAAAATTGAAAATCGTGCAAAAAAACGTAGCGAAGGTCTTGCAACTGGAGAATTTATAGGACTTATGTTATTTGTGGCTATTCCGTTTCCAGGGACAGGTGCTTGGACAGGTGCATTAATTGCGGCTTTGCTTCAATTTGAGAGAAAAAGATCATTTATTTATATTACGCTAGGAGTATTGATAGCTGCAGCAATTATGACAGCGGCATCTTATGGTGTGATAAGTTTATTTAAATAAAAGTTCAAAAATATGGGAACGAGTTGCATTAACTCGTTTTTTTATTTGATTTATGAAGAAAAATAAATTTATGATTTTTTTACTTTATAGAAGATTTATAAAAAAATTTTTATGGTAAATTAATTAGAGAAAATGAGAGGGAAAATATGTTAAGAATAACGAATATAAAAAAATGCCAGTGAAACATAATATTGATGATTTAAAAAAACGGTTGTCTGTAAATTGTATAAAAATTTTTGAAGAATGAAATTTTGAGTTTTGAAATTGCAGGACAAGCGATTGATGCGAGAAATAAGAATAATGTGATTTATGTGTATTCTGTGGATGTGGAATTGGTTAATGAGAAAAAATATGAAGGTGTTAAAAATGTTAGAGAGATAGAAAAGAAAATTTATAAAACAGCAATTTTGGAAAATATTAAGACGGGGAAACGTCCTGTTGTGGTTGGAACTGGGCCTTCTGGGGTTTTTGCTGGATTGATTTTAGCGGAAGCTGGTTTGAAGCCAATAATTATTGAGCAAGGGAAAAGTGTTGATGAGAGAGAAAAAGATGTTTATGACTTTTTTAAGACTGGAAATTTGAAAAAATATTCGAATGTGCAATTTGGAGAAGGTGGAGCTGGGACTTTTTCTGATGGAAAATTGAATACGAATACGAATAATTTTAGGATGCAGAAGGTTTATGAGGAATTTATAAAGGCTGGAGCAGAGAAAAAGATTGCGTATATGTCGAAACCACATGTTGGGACAGATAAATTGATTGGGATTATGAGAAGGATTAGAGAGAAAATTGAGAGTTTAGGAGGAGAATATAGATTTAGCCAAAAATTAGTTTCTGTGAAATATGATGAGAATGAGAAATTAACTAGTGTTGAAATTGAGGATGTTAGTGAAGAGGCTATGAAAAGAGTGGAAAATGGGGAGATTGAAAAAAATCTGAGTTATAAAATTGAAACAGATATGGCGATTTTGGCTATTGGGCATAGTGCGAGAGATACTTTTTATATGCTGAATGAGAAAAATATTCATATGGAAAGAAAGATTTTTTCTGTTGGTGTAAGAATTGAGCATAAACAAGCGATGATAAATCATTCTCAATATGGTAAATTTGCTGATAAATTGCCGACTGCAGAATATAAGTTAAATGCGAAGGCTAGTAATGGTAGAGGGGTTTATACATTTTGTATGTGTCCTGGAGGAGTGGTTGTTCCTGCAGCGAGTGAAATTGGAAGACTTGTAGTGAATGGGATGAGTTATTCTAAGAGGGATTTAGAAAACTCAAATTCGGCTGTTTGGTAAATGTGTTTCCTGAGGATTTTGATGGGGAAGATGTAATGGCTGGGGTTGAGTTTCAGCGAAGATTAGAGGAGAAGGCGTTTGAGCTTGGAGGAAGTGATTACAAAGCACCAATTCAGTTGTTTGGAGATTATTTGCAAAATAAAGTTTCTACAAAATTAGGGAAGGTTAAGCCTAGTTATTTTAGAGGATATAGATTTGCAGACTTGAATTTGTTGTTTCCAGAGTTTATAAATTCGGCTTTAAAGGAAGGAATATTAGCGATGGATAAGAAAATTAAAGGGTTTGGAAATTATGATGCTGTTTTGTCAGGTGTGGAAAGTAGAAGTTCTTCGCCAGTAAAAATTCCTAGAAATGAGGAGTTTTTTGCTAATATTGAAGGGATTATTCCGTGTGGAGAAGGTGCTGGATATGCAGGTGGAATAATGTCTGCAGCAGTTGATGGCATAAAATGTGCAGAAATGGTAATCGAATATTACAAAAACTATGAATAAAGAAGGTTAAAAAATGGAAGTTATAGATAGAATAAAAAGAATGAAAAAACTGTCTGATGTTCTTTTAAAATATGGTTTTGAGGAGCTTTTTGATAGAACTGGCATGGAGAGATTTATTCCAAATAAGTTGGCAAAAAATAGTAAGCGATTGGAAAATATAAGGGAGACATCTTTTCCTGAGAGAATCCGTTTAGCGATGCAGGATTTGGGGCCTACTTATGTTAAATTAGGGCAAATGTGCAGTAATAGAACGGATATTTTTCCAGAAGATATTATTGCAGAATTTCAAAAATTGCAAGATGATGTTGAGCCAGAGAAAATAGATATTTATGCAAAAATAAAGACAGAATTGAATATAGAGCCATTAGAATATTTTAAAGAGATTGATGAAACACCAATGGCTTCGGCTTCGATGGGACAGGTGTATAAAGGTATTTTGAAAGACGGAACAGAAGTTGTAATTAAAGTTAGAAGAGAAGGAATAAAGGAGATTGTAGCCTCTGATTTATCAATGATGAGGGATCTAGCAGCATATTTTGAGAGAACGAATGAAGAGATTAAAAAGATGAATGCTTCTTATATTATTAATACTTTTGGGAATTCGATTACAAAAGAATTGTCGTTTAGAAATGAATTAAGCAATATGGAAAAATTTGCGAATAATTTTAAAAATGATAAGCGAATACATGTTCCAGTTCCGTATAGAGAATTGTCGAATGATAATATTCTTTGTATGGAATTTATAAAGGGATTTAAAATAACAGATAAGGAAAAAATTGAAAAATGTGGATTTTTTCCTAGTGAAGTGGCAAGGGTAGGATTGGACTTGTATATACAGCAAGTATTAAAATATGGATTCTTTCATGCTGATCCACATCCAGGGAATATTTTTATGACGCCAGAAGGAGAAATTGTATTTATTGATTTTGGTGCGATGGGGACTTTGTATCCGCAAGATAAGGAATTACTTGAAAACTTGTTGTTGCATTTTATACAAAAGGATGTGAAAAAAGCAATAGAAACAATAAAGGAGTTAGCTGTTAAATACAATGTTCCTGATGAGAGACAATTAGAAAGGGAATTAACAGAAATTGTGTATTTAGTTGATGGAAATTCATTGAGTGAGATAAGTATTGGAGATATTTTTGAGAAAGTTAGAATTATTCTTAATAAAAATCAAGTAATTTTGCCAGAGGATATTTATCTTTTAGTGAAAGGTGTGGGACAGATTGAAGGAATTGGAAGGCATTTGGACCCAAGTTTAGATATTATGAAGACGCTGGAACCTTATGCGAAAAGGATTTTGCGTGAAAGAATGAATCCAAAATATATTTTTGAAAAAGGGACTAAGAAAATTACGCAAGTGTCTGAAAGCTGGTTGTCGTTGCCAGAAGATTTGAGGAATATATCGCAAAAAATATTGAATGGGGAATTGAAACATAAACATGAAGTTACGGGATTTAAAGAATTGTTAAAAATATTGGATAGATTGGTTGTTGCGATAATTATTGCTTCGTTGTTAATAGCTTCTTCGATAGTTGTATTATCTGGAATACCGCCTAAAATAAATGAGATACCTGTTTTAGGATTTTTAGGATATGTTATTTCAGCAATTTTGGGAATAGTTGAAATTATAAAAAAAGGGAAAAAAATAAAAAAAATATTTGATTTTTAGATGAAAATAGCGTTAAAATAGTAAATGAAATAAATCAAAAACAAATTTAAGATTGGAGAATAGAAGATGACTAAAAGAACAGATAAACTAGAAAGAATATTGAATGAATTAAATATTGATGGAATTTTTTTGACAAATTTGTATAATTTGAGATATTTTGCTGGATTTACAGGAACTACTGGAGTGGCTTTAGTTACAAAAAAGGGAACTATTTCTTTTCGGATTTTAGATACAGAACTCAAGCTGAAAAACAAGTGACACCAATGGGATTTGAATTTGTAGAAGTGACAAGAGGTTCATTGCAAACTGTTGGAGAATATATTGAAAAATTAGGATTGAAAACTGTTGGATTTGAGGATAAAGATGTGACTTTTTCTTTATATCAAACAATAAAAGGGATTTTTAAAGCTGATTTAGTACCTGTTGGAGAAAAATTAATTTTTGAGAGAATGGTTAAAACTAATGAAGAAATTGAAACTATAAAAAAAGCAATTGAAATAAGTGATACTGCATTTTCTGAAGTTTTGAAAGTGATTAAAGAAGGTGTTTCTGAAAAAGAATTGGCTGGATATATGGAATATGTTCAAAGAAAATTAGGTGCTGAAGATAGATCGTTTGATACTATTTTGGCTAGTGGGTACAGAAGTGCGATGCCACACGGTGTAGCAAGTGACAAAAAAATTCAAAAAGATGAATTTATTACAATGGATTTTGGAGCATATTATGACGGATATGTTTCTGACATCACAAGAACAGTTTATTATGGAAATAATATCACAGAAAGACACAAAGAAATCTATAACACTGTTTTAGAAAGTCAATTATTAGGAATAAATACTGTTAAAGCTGGGATGAGATCAGATGAAGTGGATACCGTTGTAAGAAACTTCTTTACAGAAAAAGGATTAGGAGAAGTATTTGGTCACGGATTAGGTCATGGAATTGGAATAGAAATTCACGAATTACCATATTTATCAAAAATGTCGCAAATTGAATTGAAGGAAAATATGATTGTAACTATTGAGCCAGGACTTTATTTTGACGGATGGGGTGGAGTTAGAATCGAAGACGATGTTGTTGTAAAAAAAGATGGATGTGAAGTATTGAATAAGAGTCCAAAAGAATTGATAATTTTAGAAGCTAAATAGATTTTGGATTTAACTTATAGTAGACAAGACAGAACAAAAATTATTAATTTTCGACGAGATGTTATTAGTAGATATTGGAAATTAGGAGGAGAATGGAGAGGAAAAGGATTTTAAAAATAACTTTAATATTAATAGTTATTGGGATTATATTTATAATAAGTACAAATGATAACATAAATAATGCAGAAAAAAATTAGTACTATTGCCAGTTTATTTAATAATTATTGATTATTTTAGAAATAATGATGGAAATAAATTTTTTTCTCAAATTTATTTAGTTACATTTTATTTATATTTTTATTAAGAAAAAGTGTACTTTTGTAGATTTGAAGTTTTTTTATTTTTTTACATAGTTGTATTTTTTTAATTTATATTTTTTTATGATAAATTTATCTAAAAACTAGAAAAATATTTATTTATTTTTATTAATGATTTTTATTATATTTCTCTACTGTTTTTTTATTGTGTATGAAAGAGTAACATATTTTTATAAGAGAACAAAATTTACATTTAATTATAGAAAAAAATTAATGAATAAATAAGAGTTTTTAAAAAGGACAAGATTTTGTGTAAATTTAAAATCTAATAAATCAGGATGCCACCCCATCATCCCGATTTTAAATTCCCTCAAATCCAAAAAAATCACTACTTAATCTCCATCTTCAACCTCCCGTATTTCCTTTTTCCAACTCTCATCAATTTCATAATCAGTCAAAGTAGAAAAATTGTTCCAATTTTCAATTTTTTTCTTTTTCTCAAGTTTATACACCTTTTAGAATTAATTATAGTCGAGTTATTTGTTCCATTTTTTTAATGTCGAAAGTATAAATTTCAAACACTTTCAAATTGCCCACAATTTTTTTATTATTTTTTTCTCGTTTAGATTTTTAAAAAAATCTATAAAAGTGATAATTTCCTTCTTCTCAGAATCACTATAATTTTTCGGATTTTAAAATAAATTTTTTTCTAAATCATCATCGGTACAAACTCATTTTTGCTTGTTTAAAAAAATAGGTTGTGACAGTACCTGTAATCATTCCAAAAGTTCCAACACCAATAAGCATAAGGAAAAATCGCTACAAATCTACCAACATGAGTTCTTGGCGAAATATCTCCATATCCAACGGTTGTTGCTGTAACAAAGGCCCACCATAAACTGTCTCCATATTTCATTTTTTTCTACATAAGAAATAATAAGAGCAGAAATAAGAATTCCAAGTGCAAACCATCATCAATAAATAAATCAAACCATTCAATTTTAAGAATTTTTTTGATTTTTTTGTATGTTTTTTACGAATAAATAAAGTTTAGAAAGTTTTAGATATCGAAAAAGTTTCGTGAATTTTTCTGATTTTAAATATTCTAAATAGTCTAAAAAAATCGAGTAATATGGAATAATCGAGATTAAATCAGAATATTATTTTTCTATAAAATTAGCTTTGTATTTTGCAAAAAAATAAACCGAACTATGTAATCGATAGCAAAAATTAAATAAATCGAAAAAAATCGATAAATTCTAAAAATAGGATTTTTTTGGAAATACTGATATCGCCATGCAAATCAAGTAGTGATGTTGCAAAACTATAAATGGCGAGAAACATAAAAAAATCTGATAATTTATTCTAAATCTTTTATTATGCTGAACATTTTTTTAATCTTTTCAATTTAATTTTTCACAGAACTTCCTCCTATTTATTGTATTTTTTTAAGATTATTCGTAATTTTATTTAATTATAGTAAAACTGCTTAAAAAAATTATTTAATAACTTTTCTATAAACTACCAACAATGGATTCCAAACACTCGCATTTGTAGGTGAATAAGCAAAATCAATTTCGATAAATTTCAATAGGTGTTTCTAAAGTTGTAACAATCGCAATTTGATCAATAAATTGAGCAACAGCTTGAGCTCCAACCATACTTCCACCCAACAACACTTTTTTATCTTTATCATAAATAACTTCAACTTTTCCAGGAATAGAATCCTCAAATCCAGAATTTTTATACATTGCATGCATTTCAACAACATCTGCATTATATCCTAAATCTAATGCTTCTTTCAGTGTTAATCCAGTTTGTGCCAATTTAATATCATAAAATGAAGTTGCAAAAGATCTTAACAATCCTTTCCAGCTAATATTTTTTCCAGACAAGTATTTCGCCAACATCATTCCGTGTTTATTAGCGACATCCCCAAACGGTGCATAAAGATTTCTATCTGTTTTATAGAATTTGTTAAATATACAATCTCCAATTGCATAAACATCGGTAAATTAGTCTCGAATTTATCATTTACAACAATTTTTTTCCTTGGTCAGTTTTTAAATTTTTTTAGGAATAAAATCAATATTAGGAGTAATTCCAATACTAAATAATGCAATATCGAAATCAATTATTTCTCCATTATCTAATTTTACAGCACTTGCTTTTCCATCTTGTGAAACAATTTCAGTAACACCAGCATTCAATTTCAAAGAAATTCCTCGATTTTCAATTTCTTTATAAACCCCAGCTTTCAATTTTTCAGAAAACGAAGGTAAAATTTCTCCAGCCTTTTCAATAATTGTCACATTTAATCTTTTTTTATTAAAGGCTTCTGCAGTTTCAAGCCCAATAAATCCAGCTCCAACAACCACAGCTTTTTTCAATTTATCTTTATTTTCAGTAAGATAATCTTTAATTTTAAAAGCCTCTTCTGCATGAGAAAGCGTGAAAACATTAGTTAAATCTTTAGAATATCCAGAAATATTTGGAATAAACGATTTTGCTCCAACAGCAATCACAAGTTTATCATAACCAAAAATTCCGTTTATTTCCTCTCCTTCAATGTTTAAAGTCTTATTTTGAAAATCAATTCCAGTTACTTTATGATGAATTTTTACATTAACTCCTCTTTTTATAAAGTCTTCGGGTGTTCCGTGTAAAACATCACTTTTTTTCAATTCATCAGCAATAAAATAAGGTGTCGGACAACCAGCCCAAGCAACATATGAAGATTTTTCAAACAAAAAAACTTCATCATCAGGATTTGCTTTTTTATATTGAGTAGAAAACATCATTCCCGCTGCTCCACCACCAATTACAACTATTTTCATAAAATATTTCTCCTCTCAAATTAAAGTTAATTTTTTTATTTTTTTCTAAATGATTAAACAAATATCTAAGACGGCTTGCAACCATTTTTATTCCAACTTTGTTATCTTTTCCTCTAGGAATAATAACATCTGCGTATCTTTTTGAAGGCTCAACAAATTCTAAGTGCATTGGTTTTACTGTATTTATATATTGATTTTTTATACTTTCAAAACTTCTCGCACGTTCATGTAAATCTCTCTCAATCCTTCTTAGCAATCTCTCATCGTCATCTGTATCAACGAAAATTTTCGCATCAAACAAATCACGAATTTTCGGTATAGCAAGAACTAAAATTCCTTCTACAATTATTAAATTCGCAGGTTCAATGTGTTCTGTCTCATTAACTCTATTATGAACTTGGAAATCATAAATCGGCTTTTCAATAGCTTTTCCATTTTTCAAAGATAAAATATGCTCTTCTAACAAGTCAAAATCAATCGCATCAGGGTGGTCATAATTCAATCCCACTCTTTCCTCATAAGTCAAATGATCATTTCTTTTATAGTAAGAATCCTGTTCCAGCAAAATTGAATGAATTCCTTTCTTTTCTAAATCTTCGATAATCGCCTTAGTCACGCTAGTTTTACCAGATCCAGTTCCACCAGCAATTCCAACAATAATCGTTTGATATGACATATATATTCCTCCCAATTAAAAATGATTTTTTATATAATTTATTATAACATATTATTTTCTTTTTGTCCGTTACAAAAAAATAAATTAATGTGATATAATAAAAAGTATTCTATATAGAAAGGAAATTTGAGGAGGAAAAAATGAACGAAAAAAATGAAGAAAAATTAAAGAAGTATTAGAGAAAAAAAGCAAGATTTGATGACGCGATAACGTTGTTAAATTGGGATTTGGAAACAGAGGCACCTAGAATGGCGATTGAGAAAAAGTCTAGGACACTTAATTATTTGTCGGGAGAAAGTTATTCGACTGTAATAAATGATGAGTTTAAGGAACTTGTTTATTCGGTTGATGAAAAATGATTTGAATGAATTAGATAGAAAAAAATTATTCAAGAGATAAAAAAAGAGACATTTGAAAAGATGAAAAAAATACCCAAAGAAGATTATCAAAAAAATATTCAGAGATTGTTTTTAGTAGCTTCAAGAGTTTGGGAGAGAGCTAAAAATGAAAAATAATTATGAGGTTTTTTTAAGGATTATTTGAAGCAAATTATAGAATATAATAAGAAATTTATTAAATTGAGGGGATATGAAGGGCATCCATATAATACGCTTTTGGACGATTATGAGCCAGAAATGACGGTTGTGGAATTGGATGAATTTTTTGAGAAGGTAAGAACTGAATTGTCGCCATTGATTAAGAAAATTGTTAAGAGCGAGAAAAAAGTTTTAGATGAAGAAAAAAGAAAAAAATTCAAATCATTGAAATTTGATATTCAGAAGCAGAAAGAGTTGTCAAAAGAGATTTTAGATGTAATGAAATTTGATTTTGAGAGAGGTATTTTGAAGGAAAGTGAGCATCCGTTTACTACTGATATGGGAAATAAAGATGTTAGAATTACGACGCATTATTATGAGGATAATTTATTGAGTTCAGTTTATTCAACAATTCATGAAGGTGGACATGCTTTGTACGAGCAACACATTACAGACGAGATTTCTAATACGATTTTAGGAAATGGAACTTCAATGGGAATTCATGAATCACAATCGAGAATTTATGAAAATATGTTTGGAAGAAGTCGAGAATTTTTAAGTTTTCTTTATCCAAAAATTGAAAAAGTTTTTGATGGAATATTGTCAAAAAATGGTATAACTACTGATGATTTGTATATTCTAGCAAATGAAGTTGAAGAGTCGTTTATTAGAATTGAGGCTGATGAATTGACGTATCCGATTCATATTTTGATAAGATATGAGCTTGAAAAAGAGATTTTTAGTGACTTGGATAAGGAAGTTGATGTAGATGAATTAGCAAAAGCTTGGGCAGATAAATATGAAAAATATTTGGGAATTAGACCAGAAACTTATTCAAAAGGAATTTTACAAGATGTTCACTGGGCTTCAGGATTATTTGGATATTTTCCTTCATATGCGCTAGGAAGTGCTTATTCTGCACAAATTTACGATACAATTAACAAAAAAGTAAATATTTTTAGAGGAATTAGAAAATGGAGACTTCAGTAGAATAAACGAAATTTTTGAAAAAAATGATATTCATCAATTTGGGAAAACAAAAACACCAAAAAGAAATAATAAAAGACATGACTGGAAAAAGAATTTGATTCGTCATATTATATTGATTATTTAATTGGTAAATTTTCTGAGATTTATTAAAAAAACCTTTAATTTAGTTTCAATCTATTGAAATTTAAGATTTTTCAAGGTATACTTTTATCAAAGTAAGAGACACAAAAAAATTGGAAAACGTATATTTTTTTAGTAAATAGAGTTGAATTTTTGGAAAGAGAGGGATGAAAAATGATACACACGAATGAAGAAATGCAGCAAATACAAAAAAGATTTATAGATTTAGAAATCAAAAGTTTTGCTAGAGAAGTAATTGAATTTATCGATGACAGTCCAAGTGCCTATCATGCAGTAAAAAATTCATCAGATATTTTGGAAGAAAATGGATTTCAGAGATTGAATCCGAGAGAAGAGTGGAAATTGAAAAAAGGTGGTCAATATTTTGTAAAACAATCAAATTCTGCGATAATTGCGTTTACAGTGGGGAAAGACGTAGATTTGTCGAGAGGGTTTAAAATATTTGGATCACACACAGATTCGCCTTGTTTCAGAATAAAACCAAATCCTGAGATGATTACAGAAAATATAGTTCGATTGAATACGGAAGTTTATGGTGGACCAATTTTAAGTACATGGTTTGACAGACCACTTTCAATCGCAGGAAGAGTTATTCTTAGAGCAAATGATCCGTTTTTTCCAAGAACAGTTGCTATAAAATTTGATGAGCCACTAATGACAATACCAAATTTAGCAATACATCAAAACAGGGATGTTAATAATGGGGTAAAAATTGACAGACAAAAAGATGTGTTGCCAGTAATTGGATTAATGAATGAAACATTTGAAAAAGACAACTTTTTATTAAATTACATTTTTGATAAAATTAATTTGAAAAAAGAAGATGTTTTGGATTTTGATTTGTATGTTTACAATACTGAAAAAGGATGTCTTTTGGGGGCAAATGAAGAATTTATTTCAGCACCAAGAATCGATAATTTAGTTTCAGTTTATGCAGGACTTTTAGGATTGGTGGAAAGTGAGCATAATCAAAAACAAATAAACGTTTTTGTGGCTTTTGATAATGAAGAAATTGGAAGTGCGACAAAACAAGGGGCAGATTCAAATTATTTAATACATACATTGGAAAGAATAGTGTTAGGATTAGGTTATACGAGAGAGAATTTCTTGAGAATGTTAAGTGGATCATTTATGTTATCGGCAGATGCAGCACACGCAGCACATCCTGCACATATGAATAAAACGGATCCTACAAGCAGAGGTAGAATTAATGAAGGTATTTCAGTAAAAATTAGTGCTAGACAAAAATATACTTCAGACGGATTTTCAACTTCTGTAATAAAACAAATAATTGATGGAACAGATATTAAAATACAGCCATTTGTAAATGAGTCAAATGAATTAGGAGGAAGTACAATAGGACCTATTTCTTCAACTCACTTAGAAATTGATGGAATAGATGTTGGAATACCTATGCTTGCAATGCACTCAGCAAGGGAACTTTGTGGAGTGTCAGATGTTTATTTTTTGAAAGAATTGGCAACAGAATTTTTTGAAAAATAATATAAATTGTTAAAACTATAAGTATTATAAATGATTACTTAATAATAATATATTTTACATCTATGATTTTTTGTGATAATATAAGTGCATAATAAAGCTAAATAGATGAAAAGACTATGATAGAGAGAGTAGCTTTTTACAGAAGTTAAGAGCGAGTTAGAGATGGTGGAAGTCTAACAATGGAGTAATTAGTGAAGAACACTCTGGAGTTGCTCACCGAAAAAATTTCTTTTAAAGATGAGAGATTTAATGTAAATTGTAAAAATTTTAAATAAAATGAATTAAATCAATAAAAAGAAATTTTAGTAGACTGAGACGTGATCCAATTACGTTAGTATTGGCGGGTATCGAGTGCATGGTAAGGCATTTCCGTACATTGTAATTATGAAAAACATTAATTGTAAATTTGTTTTGACAAGTTTGTAACATACTTAATTCATAAAATGTATATATTTAATACCCGCAATTTTTTTAGAGATTGCGGTTTTTTTCTTTATTTAGCAGTTGTATAATTACGAAAATTTAAGAGATATAAAGGAGAGAAATTAGTATGTGTGGATTTGTATTTGCATCAAAACAAAAAATTAATAAGGAAATGTTTAAAAAAAGTTATGACAATATTTTTCATAGAGGGCCTGATAACCAAACAATCAAAGAAGAAGATGGGATTTGGGGATTTCATAGATTATCAATTATGGATTTGTCAGCAAAAGGAAATCAACCGTTTGAAAGAGATGGGAAAAAATTGATTTGTAATGGGGAGATTTATAATTTCTTGGAATTGAAGGAATTGTTGAAGGATGAGTTTGAATTTAAGTCTGAAAGTGATTGTGAAGTACTTATTCCGCTTTATGAAAAATTCGGATTTGAAATTATGTTGAAGATGTTGGATGCTGAATTTGCCTTAGTTTTATTTGATGGAGAAACTGGTGAAATAATGGCTGGAAGAGATCCAATTGGTATAAGACCGATGTTTTATGGATATGATAAAGAAACTGGCGGAATCGCATTTTCATCAGAAGCTAAAGGTTTAATAGAATTTTGTGATGAAGTATTTCCATTCCCTCCAGGTCATTATTACAAAGATGGAGAATTTCATTTGTACAATGATTTGGCAGATCCAAAAAGAATTATTGATGAAGATTTAGATACGATAACTTCTAAAATTAGAGAAAAATTGGAAAAAGGAATAATAAAGAGATTACATTCAGATGCACCATTGGGATTTTTGTTGAGTGGTGGATTAGATTCTTCATTGGTTTGTGCAGTTTCTCAAAAATTTTTGGATAAACCGATAAAAACTTTTGCAATTGGGATGGAAACAGATCCGATTGACTTGAGATATGCGAAGGAAGTGGCAGATTTTTTAGGAACGGAACATACGGAAGTAATTATGACAAAAAAAGACGTTTTGGATTCGTTGGAAAAAGTAATTTGGCACTTGGAAACATGGGATATTACAACAATAAGAGCTAGTATTGGAATGTATTTAGTGTGTAAATATATTCACGAAAACACTGATTTGAAGGTGCTTATGACAGGAGAAGTCAGCGATGAAATATTTGGTTACAAATATACAGATTTTGCACCGACACCTGAAGAATTTCAAAAAGAATCTCAAAAAAGAATTAGAGAATTGTATATGTATGATGTGTTGAGAGCTGATAGAGTGATTGCTGCAAATTCGTTAGAAGCAAGAGTTCCGTTTGGTGACTTGGATTTCGTAGATTATGTTATGAGCGTGAATCCTGAGAAAAAAATGAATAAATATAATAAAGGAAAATATTTATTGAGAAAAGCATTTGAAGGATTAGACTACTTGCCAGATAGCATTTTGTATAGGGAAAAAGCAGCGTTCAGTGATGCAGTAGGACATTCGATGGTTGATTATTTGAAAGAATATGCAGAGGAAAAATATACCGATGAAGACTTGAAAAATGCAGCAGCTAAATATCCATATAGAACACCATTTACAAAAGAATCACTACTGTATAGAGATATTTTTGAAAAATTTTATCCAAATAAAGCTGAATGGATAAAAGATTTCTGGATGCCAAATAAAGAGTGGGAAGGATGCGATGTAGACGATCCAAGTGCAAGAGTGTTGAAAAATTATGGAGATAGTGGGAAATAAGATTGATAAAGACTTTTACCTTCTTTAGAGAAAATGAGTGGAAATAATAAAAAAATATTTTTTTGATTAATGAAATAAATTGAAAAAAATAAAAAAAATAATCAAGCAGAAAAATGAAAAAGTATGATATAATAGTTTGTATTAGTAAAAAAAGGAAGGTAAAAGGAAAGAATGCAAAAATTTGAAGATTTAGGATTGAGTACAGAGTTACTTAATGCATTGAGTAAAAAAGGATTTGAAGAACCAAGTGAAATCCAAAGATTAGTAATACCAGAATTATTAAAAGAAAGAACACATTTAATAGGACAAGCGCAAACAGGAACAGGAAAAACTGCAGCGTTTAGTATACCAATATTGGAAACAATAGATGCGGATAAAACAGTAAAAGCATTGATTTTAGCTCCAACAAGAGAATTGGCAAATCAGGTTGCAGATGAAATTTATTCATTAAAAGGTGAAAAAGATATAAAAGTATTGGCTGTGTATGGAGGAGCTTCTATTGAGCAGCAAATAAAAAACTTGAAAAAGGGTGTAGATATTGTAGTTGGAACGCCTGGAAGAGTTATGGACCTAATGAGAAAGAAAATTTTAAAAGTTGATAACTTAGATTATTTCGTATTGGATGAAGCGGATGAAATGCTTAATATGGGATTTCTTGAAGATATCGAATTAATATTAGAAAAAACAAATGACGAGAAAAAAATGTTATTCTTCTCAGCAACAATGCCTAAAGCTATTTTGGATATTGCAAAAAGATTTATGGTTAACTACAAAATGTTAAAAAGTTGAGAAAAAAAGAATTGACAACTAATTTGACAGAACAAATTTATTATGAAGTAAAACAGGAAGATAAATTTGAAGCATTATCAAGAGTTTTAGATTATGAACAAGATTTATGGAATTGTTTTCTGTAGAACAAAATCTGAAGTTGATGATGTAACGAATAGATTGAAAGCTAGAAATTACGATGCTGAATGTATTCACGGAGACATTACTCAAGGATTGAGACAAAAAGCATTGGATTTATTTAAGAAAAAAGTGCTTACAATATTAGTAGCGACAGATGTTGCAGCAAGAGGAATAGATGTAAGTAATTTGACACATGTAATTAATTATTCGATACCACAAGAGGCAGAGTCTTATGTTCATAGAATTGGAAGAACTGGAAGAGCTGGACAAAAAGGTATTGCGATTACATTTGTAACACCAAGAGAAGCTAGTAAATTAGCGCAAATTAAAAGAATTACAAAAACAGACATTAAGAGAGAAAATATACCAAATGTGGAAGAAATCTTAAATGCGAAAAAAGAAGCGTTAATTGCTTACGTGGATGAAATTATTAAAGAAAACGACCATAATGCGTATGATCAATTAGCGACTGAATTATTGGAAGGAAGAGATCCACAAGAAGTTTTAGCTTCTGTGTTAAGACATGTTTATGAAGATGAATTCTTGCCTGAAAATTATAATGAAATTGAAAATGTAAAAGTTAAAATTGATGATAAAACTAGATTATTCATTGCGTTAGGTTCTAAAGATGGTTATAACGCTGGTAGATTGTTGGATTTATTGAATAAAAAAAGCTAAAACACCTGGAAGAAAAGTTAAAGATATTAAAATTATGGATAAATATTCATTCATAACAGTACCTTTTACAAGAAGCAGAATTTATTATTAGAGCTTTAAATTCTAAGAAAGATTCAAAAACCATTAGTAGAAAAAAAGCAAATAGCACTGGTGGAAATTCAAGTAGTAAAAAAATCTGGTGGAAGAAGAAAAAAAGAAAATCTTCAGACAAAAAAATCAGATAAAAAAATTAAACAAGAAACAAGATAAAGGTTCTTCAAAAAAAGAAAAAAAGAAGTTCAAAAAAAATCAAAAAAAGATAGACATTAATCTAAAAAAATTTGATATTATTATATACAAATGTCCCCTTAAAAATCTGTTATTTTTTTATAGATTGTATAGGGGAAATTTATTTAAATAGAGAATTGTTAGATTGAAAGGAGGACACAACAAAAGAGTTGTGTTTTAAGATTATGAAGAAATTATTGTTGATTACAGGATTACTAGGAATTATGGTTTCTTGTGGTTCTAAAAAAGAAGTTTCAGCAGCTCCAGCAGGAGTTCCAAAAGAGTATACGCAATATTTGGATACTTTGAAAGCTGACAACAATTTGAAAATAACTTTGGGAGGGAATCCTGTTACAATTGTTGGAAAAGAAACAAAAGTTGGAGATACGTTAAAAGGTGTTCCATTAACAGTAAATAGTAAATTGGAAGAAAAGAATATTTTAGCAGATAAAGCAATAAAAGTTATTTATACAGCACCTTCATTGGATACGAAAGTTTGTTCGTTACAAACAAAAATGTTGAATACAGCAGCAGCTAAATATCCAAATGTTAAATTTTATTCGGTTACTGTAGATACTCCATTTGCACAAGAAAGATTTTGTACAGCAAATGATATAAATGGAATTAAAGCAGTTTCTGATTACAAATATCATCAATTTGGAGCACAAAATGGACTTTTAATGAAAGAAAGTGGATTGTTAACTAGAGCATTGATGATTGTTGATGAAAATAATGTTGTTAAATATATTGAATATGTGCCAGAACAAGGTAAGGAAGCTAATGTTGACAAGGCGTTGAAATTCTTACAAGAAAAAAAATGTTAAAAAAATAAAATAAATTTGTGAAATACGCTAGATACTTGTGGTAAAAAAACAGGTTGGAAGGCGTATTTTTTTATTTTCAAAAAGATTGATAAAAAAAGTGGAAAATTGGATATAATGAAATTGTTAATTCTATTTTTATTTTTTTGAGAGATTGTACAGATGGAATTAAAATAGAAAAATGAAAAAAATTTTTTTAGAAAAGAAAAGAGGGAAAATGTATAGAGTTGTATTAATAGATGCAGATGATACTTTATTTGATTATGAAAAGTCTGAAAAAAACATGCGATGAGAAAGGTTTTTTTGAAGATTTTTAGTTTTTTTGAAAGAAATTCTGAAGAGGAATATTTTTCAATAAAGGAAGAGTACAAGAAAATTAATAGTTTTTTGTGGTCGGAATTGGAGAAAGGGAATATTACAAGTAAAAATTTGAGGGTAGAGAGATTTAAGCAATTGTTTGAGAAAGTTGGACTTAAATATGATGCTGAAAAATTTAGTCAAGGGTATTTAGATAGATTAGGTGAGGGGACTTATTTATTTGATGGTGCGGTGGAATTATGTAAGTATATAAAATCTAAGTACAAAGTGGCGATTGTGACAAATGGTATTAAAGAAGTTCAACATTCTAGAATAGAAAATTCAAAAATTAGTGAATATATTGATGAAATTATTGTTTCGGAAGAAGTTGGAGTGAGTAAGCCAAATTCTAAGATTTTTGAGTATGCGATAAAAAAATTGGGGTGTGAAAATTTAGACAAGAGTAAAATTATAATGATAGGGGATTCACAAACGGCTGATATTAAAGGTGGAATTAATTTTGGAATAGATACTTGTTGGGTGAATTTGTTAGGGAAAGATGAGAATCCAGAAATTAAAGCAAAAATATAAAGTTGATAAATTAAGTGAGTTGTATGAAATAATTTAGGTTTTTTTATGAAATGGTGAAAGGAGAATAATATGATAAGAAAAAAAGTGGATAAAAAAATTTTTATTGTGTTTATTGGTTTTTTAATAATTTTTCTTTTTGGCAGAAAGTTTTTTTCAGAGAATAATGAAAAATTTGTGTGGTAATGAATGTTCAGATAAACTGATTGTAGTTAGTGAGACGGATAAAAAGAATTCTAAAGAAAATTTTGGGCAAGAGAGTAAAGATGAGAAAGATAGTAAGGATACAAAAGTAAAAGGGGAAGATAAAAAGAGTAAAAAAGTTTCAAAAAATAAGAAAGATTCTTTGGAAACAGATAAAAAATCAGAAGAGAAATTTGTTGTAAATAATGAGATAGATACTGTTCCAGAGATAGATAAGAAAATTGGAATTGCATTTGGTGGAGGTTCAGCGAAGGGACTTGCACATATTGGAATTTTGAAGGTTTTGGAAGAGGAAAAAGTGCCGATTGAGTATGTGACAGGAACAAGTATGGGAAGTATAATTGGAGGACTTTATGCAGCGGGATATACAGCGAAAGAGTTAGAGGATATTGCAGTTCATATGGATTGGATGGGTTTGTTTAATGATAAAATTGATAGAGAGAAAAAAGGGATAGTAAGAAATATGATTGAGGACAGAAATACATTAAGTTTGCCTATGGAAAAATTTATGCCTAAAATAACTCCTGGAGCAATTGGTGGTAAAAGTGCAAGTGAAAGATTGAATGAGTTGTTATACGGTGTACTCGATAAAAATGATTTTACAAAATATCCAAAAAAATTTGCAGCAGTAGGAACTGATTTGAATACTGGAGAAGGAGTAATGATAACAAAAGGCTCATTGGCTACTGCAATTCGTTCGAGCTTATCATTGCCATCAATTTATAATCCAATGCAAGTTGGTGATAAATTGTATATTGATGGTGGAGTTGTTAGAAATTTGCCAGTTCAAGATTTGAAAGTTTTGGGGGCAGATTATACAATAGGGATAAATGTTGGAAGTGGATTTGAAAAAAGAGATTTAAATAAAATGACATTGGTTGATGTAGTTTCAGATGCGATGACAATAGCTGGTAGACAAGAAGTTGAAAGACAGATTAGAATGTTGGACATGTATATGGCTCCAGATTTATCAAAAGTAGAAGCATATGATTTTTTGAAAGCAAAGGATATTATTGCTATGGGAGAAAAATTAGCAAGAGATCATATTGATGAAATCAGAAAATTAAGCAATCCAAAAAAATTTGATGAAATAGAAGAAAAAAGAAAAGAATTTAGAAAAACTTGGAAAAATGAATACGATATAAAATCAGTGGAAATTCGAGGAAATAAAAAATACGAAACAGAATATTTTAAACGATATTTACCTGAAAAATTAGGAAAAATGAATGAGAAAGAATTGGAAAGTATTGTAGATAATTTGTATAAAAAAATGGTGATTTTTTTCAACAGTTTATTATGAAATAGCAGATGGTGATAAATTGGTTATTAATGTTCGGGAAAAAAAGCAGGAGATTATTTAACTTTTTTTCTTCGAATGCAAATACAGAAGATTTGGCAACAATAACAGTTGGAATTCAAGGGAATAAGACACTTGTAGGTACGTTAGATACTAGATATCAATTAAAAAGGAATTATTGCCGATGAGTATGGTATAAATGGAGCAGGAACTGTTCTTTTTGGAAAATCAAATAAACTTTTAGGAGTTACTGATTTTGAGTATAAAAGAGATAAAATAAAAAAATCAATATTTTTATGAATGAAAAATATGATTTTGAGAATCAAAAAAATTTAGAGTAGGATTAGGGCTTGGAGTAGAATTAAATACGAACACATTATTTTTTTAATTGGTGGAGGTTATCAAATCTCTGATGTGAATAAAAGTTTGGATAAAAAAATATGAATAAAAAAATAAAAATTTCCTTATTTTTGAAACAAGTTTAACACATGATTCTAGAGATGCAATTAATTTTTGCTACTAAAGGCTCTTATTTTTAAAAGCAGATTATATAAAAGGATCTTCAAAAAGAAGCAAAAATTTGATACTTTATATGCAAAAGGAGAAGTAAATATACCTTTTGGTAAAAAAGTAACAGTAACACCTAGTATAACTTATGTAACAACTGATGGAGATAAAGTTCCTGAAACTTATAGACCGAAACTAGGAGGGTTCTCAGAAAGTGATTATTCAATGGAGTTTGGTGGAATACCTGTAGATAAATTGTCAGGAAGTAGTATTTTTATTGGGAAATTGAATTTACAATATCAAATAAATAAATTTATATTTGCTGGAATAAATGGATCAATCGCTAGAATATCAGACAAAGGATTTGATTTTGGAAAAGAACAAAAAGAAAATTACAGTTTAGGTGTTGGAGCGAGATTACCAATAGGACCGATATATTTTGGGTTAGCGAAGTCACCTGGAGAAGGCGTGAGATACATATTTAACATTGGATATGAGCCAAAAAGCATTTAATGAAAATTAATTTGTTAAAAAAATAAAAAAATTTTTTTGAAAAATGAGGTATGATGTATGAGAAAAAAATTAAGAAAAAGCACTTTTTAGTATATAATCCAAAAATCGGGTAATTCAAATTTGATTTTTAAATAATTTCGATTTAATAACGACAAAAATTATTGAAAAAAAGGGATAATTTTAACTTTATATAGTATAAGCAGAGATTATGATAGATTGATAGAAATTTTTAAAAAAATGAAAAGTATGATATTGTGATTTTATCTGGTGGAGATGGAACTTTAAGTAGATGCTTAACAGACATGTATAATGAAAATATTGAATTTCCCGAAATTGCAATTTTTTTCCGACAGGGACATCTAACGATTTGGCAAAAGTCTTTGAATTTAGGAGAAAAAAATTGAAGATTGGATAAATAATATCTTAAACAAAAAAAGTCAAAAATTTGTTGATTTTGGATTGATAAATGGGAATAAAATATTTTTTTATCTTCATATGCTGGTGGACTTTTTACAAAAGTTTCATATGCAACAGATAAAGGATTGAAGAAAACTTTTTGGAAAAAAACAGCGTATTACATAACTGGTATAGATGAATTGAAAAACATAAAAAAATTTGATTTAAAAAAATGCGAATAGACGACAATGAAGAGATTTCAGAAAAAGCAATTTTATATATAATTTTTAAATGGAAAAAAATGTTGGAGGATTTGATGAATTACTTCAAAATGCAAATGTTGATGATGGGATTATGGATATTCTAATTGTAAAAAAATATAGAAAATCCTTTAGAAATTTCAAAAATTTTTGTTTGATTTATTTAATGGACAGCTTGTTAATAATGAAAATGTGCGAACTTTACAAGCGAAAAAAATGCGTAATTGAGGAAGTTTCTGAGGAAATTGGAGTTAGTATTGACGGTGAAGAGGGGAAAAAAATGAAAAAGTTGAGATAGAATTTATAAGAGATAAATTAAAAAAATTTTTTTATTAAATTTTTATAATTGTTAAAAAAAGAAAAATGATTTAATAATCTTATTTATATTCAAATGTTGTAAATAATTCAAAAAAATTTTTTATAAAAAAATAAAAAAATATAAAAAAATTTTATGAAAAAAATAATTTTTCAAATTGCCAAAAAGATGTGGTATAATACAAGTATATAAATATTAATAAAAAAAGTGTGGAGGGAAGTGAATTTATGAATAAAGGATATTTAAGTTTTGTTTTTACATGCTCATTTACCTTATGTAAGACATCCAGAGTATGAAGAATTTTTGGAAGAGGATTGGTTATACGAGGCAATAACTGAAACATACATCCCACTTTTAGAGATGTTTGAGAATTTGACTAGAGATAATATACCTTGGAATTTAACATTAACAATGTCAGGAACATTGGTAAATATGTTGAATGATGATCTTTTGAGAAACAGATATGTAAAACATATAACAAAATTAGTTGAACTTTGTGAAAAGGAAGTAGAAAGATTAAAACCATATCCTGATATGCTTAAGGTTGCAAATCATAATTTACATGTACATAAAACTGCAAAAGATATTTTTGTAAACAAATATCATAAAGATTTAGTTGGAGCATTTAGAAGATTCCAAGATCAAGGAAATTTAGAAATAATTCCAGTTACAGCAACACATGGATTTTTACCAGTAATGAAAGATTATCCTGAAGCAGTTAATGCACAAGTTTATATGGCTAAAAAAGATTATATCAAGAATTTTGGTAGAGACCCTAAAGGAATTTGGTTAGCAGAATGTGCATACTATCCAGGACAAGATAAATACTTGGAAAAACATGGATTTAGATACTTCTTGGTTGATGCGCATGGAATTATGCATAGTGATCCAAGACCTGTTTATGGTATTTATTCTCCAGTTTACACAAGAAATTTCGTAGCGGCATTTGCTAGAGATTTGGAATCGTCTGAACAAGTTTGGAGTTCGGAAAGTGGATATCCAGGAGATGGACTTTATAGAGAATTCCATAAAGATGCAGGATATGAATTAGATTATGATTATATAAAACCTTACTTACATAGTGATGGTGTAAGAAGAAATATTGGAATCAAATATCATGCGATAACTGATAAAAAAGGGACTTATAAAGCAGTTTACGATCCAGAAGCAGCATACAACAGAGCAAAAGAACATGCTTATAACTTCGTTTTCAATCGTTCAAAACAAATTGAATTTTTGGCATCTAGAATGAAATATAGAAAACCAATAGTTATTTCACCTTATGATGCAGAACTTTATGGACACTGGTGGTATGAAGGGCCTATTTTCTTAGAATGGGTATTCAGAGCAACGGCTGAATCAAACTTCTCAACAATAACACCATATAAATATTTAGAAAAATACCCAACAAATCAAATTGTAGATGTAAGTATGTCAAGTTGGGGAGCAAATGGATATTATGATGTTTGGATAGATGGATCAAATGATTATGTTTATAGACATTTACATAAAGCAGCTGAAAGAATGATAGAATTAGCTAATGGAAGAGATCCACAAAATGAATTAGAATACAGAGCATTAAACCAAGCAGCAAGAGAATTATTGATGGCTCAAACTTCTTGTTGGGAATTTATAATGTATACAGGAACAATGGTTGGTTATGCACAGAAAAAAGTAAGTGATCATGTTCATAGATTATTTAAGATTTACGAAGATTTCAAAAATGGAACACTTGATGAATCTTGGATAAGAGAAATTGAATACAGAGATAATATTTTCCCTGAAATCGATTATAACATGTATAAAACAAGTTGGTTATAAAATTTAATATTAAATGAAATCTAAGCACTTTGTTTGTGAGAGAAAACTTGCAGAGTGCTTATTTTTAAGTAGTTGACGAAATTTGTTAGAAATAATAAAGTTAGAATGAATAGGAAGGAATAAAATGATATATTTAGATAATGCAGCAAGTACAAAACCTAAGCAAGAAGTTATTGATGTAATGGTTGAATCAATGAAAGAAAATTTCGCAAATGCTGATGCAATACATGAATTTTCACATAAAATTGCTCAGAAGATTAAAAAGTCACGAAAAATAGTGGGAGATTTTTTGGGAGTTGACGGGAATAGAATATTTTTTACAGCTGGTGGGGGAGATGGAAATAATTTGTTGTTACAAGGAATTATTGAAGCAAATTCTCGTACTAAAAAACATTTGATTACAACGAAAATCGAACATCCAACAGTTTTTGAAAATTTTCGTTATTATGAACAAAAAGGATTTGAAGTAGATTATTTAGATGTTGATAAAGAGGGGTATGTGGATATCGAGCAACTAAAAAATCTATTGAGAGAGGATACATTGATAGTTTCGATAGGGGCAGTTAATAGTGAAACTGGTGCAATTCAAAATCTTGAGGAAATTGGAAAAATTATAAAAGAGAAAAGTAAAGATATTTATTTTCATACAGATTTTGTACAAGGACTTGGAACAGTGGATATTAAATTTGATGAGATTCCAGTAGATGCTATAACTATGAGTGGACATAAGATTTATGCACCAAAGGGAATTGGAGCAATTTATTTGAAGAAAGATGTAAAGGTTATAAATGTTGTAAAGGGAGAGAATTCTGAAAAATGGAATAGTCAAGAGAACAATGCCAACAGAATTGATTTTTTTGCTTTTACAAAAGCTGTGGAATTATTACAAAAAAAATTATAAAAAAATGATATGAAAAAAAATTCAAGAATTGAAAGAAAAAAATTTGCAGAAGAAATTGAAAAGAATATAGAAAATGTGAAGTTTAATTCAGGATTTGATATAAAAAAATCAAGTCCCAAAATATTGAATGTATCGTTTAAAGGTGCAAAAAGGTGAAGTGTTAACGCATTTTTTTAGGAATGAATGAAATTTATGTTTCGACAGGTTCGGCTTGCTCTTCAAAAACTGGAAATAGTAGAATTTTGGAGGCTATGAAACTTGATCCGAGTGAAATTAATGGGGCGATAAGATTTAGCTTTTCTATTTATAACACTTTGGAAGAAATTTCTGAGGTTGTAACAGTATTAAAATCAAGTGTTGAAAGAATTAGAAAGATGAGATAAAAAAATTAATTATTGCATTTTTTGATAAATCTTTATAATAGTGAATAGGAAATTAAAAAAATAATGAAAGAAAAAAATTAAACAGAGAAAGGAAAAAAATTAATGAGTTATACCAATAAAGAATTACTAAATTCAATAGGTTTAGCTTATGGAGAGTTGTCTTTAAAAGGGAAAAATAGAGGGCAATTTGAGAAAAAGCTAAGAAATAAAATTAAAAAAGTGTTAGAAGGGTTTGAGTATACGCTATTTGATGACATTTCAAAGCCGTATCTTTTTATCAATTCAGAAGATTTAGATGCAGTTACTGAAAAAATGAAAAAAGTTTTTGGAATTGTAGGACTTAATCAAGCGGCAAAAGTTGAGAGAGAAGACGAACAAATAAAAGAAAAACTTTTACAGTTTGCAGAGTATGCTTATGAAAAAGGAGCTAGAAATTTTAAGGTTGTAGTAAATAGAAGCAATAAAGGTTTTGAGAAAAACTCGATGGAATACGCAAAAGAATTGGGAGCACATATTTTGATTAATAGTCCGTTTGAAAAGGTTAAAATGAAAGATGCAGATATAATTTTTAATGTAGATATTAGAAAAAATGTGTATATTTATACTGATAAAATAAAAACTTACGGAGGGTTACCTTTAGGCTCAACAGGAAAAGGTCTTGTTTTGTTATCTGGAGGAATAGATAGTCCAGTTGCTTCATTTATGATGGCAAAAAGAGGAATGAGATTGAATTTTGTTACATTCCATAGTTTTCCATTTACAAGTAAACAAGCGTTGGAAAAAATTAAGGAACTTACAGAAATATTGTCGATTTATACAGGGAAAGCTAGACTTTATTCGATGAATATTTTAAAAATTCAGGAAATAATTAATGAAAAAACAAAAAAAGATTTGGCAACAATATTGGGTAGAAGAGCAATGATGAGATTAGCAGAAAGATTAGCAAATACAATGCAATATCAAGCATTAATAACAGGGGAAAGTTTAGGACAAGTTGCTTCGCAAACAATGGGAGGATTGACTTGTACAAATGCAGTTATGGAAAAATTACCAGTATTCAGACCGTTGATTGGGATGGACAAAACAGAAATTATTGATATTGCGAAGGATATTGATACATATGAAAAATCGATAGAACCGCATGAAGATTCATGTGCGTTATTTGCACCTAAACATCCAGTGACAAATCCTAAGTTGGAAGATGTTTTAGCAGAAGAGGAAAAAATCGAAAATTATGATGAAATTTTAGATGAAATATTTAATGAAAAGGAATATTTTTAATATAGGATAATTATCATAAATTATAGAAAAAAATGGAGAATAATGATGGAAAATAACAAAAGAATAGAGAATGCCAAAAAAATCAATTAAATGATTTGAAACAAATGGTGTATTTAATTTATAGAAATTATAGAGATCGAGATACTCAGATGTTGTCAATAGCTCTTACATATTATTCACTTTTTAGCGATTTTTTTCCTATTGTTGCGCTTATTCTTGGGATTACTCGAGGGATTTGGTTTGGAAAAAATGTTTATTCAAAAGTTTTTTTGAAATTTGGCCAGGAAATAATGGAATGTTAAAAGTAATTATAGATGTAGCTAAAAAAATTATTAGTTTCAACAGAAGGTGGAGTATTGGCAGGAGTTGGGATAATAGTCTTGTTTTATGCGGCTTCTAAAGTTTTGATAACATTAGAAAATTCATTTAATAAAATATGGAGAATTAATAAAAAGAGATCATTAGCAAGAAGAATGGTAGATTATGTAGCAATAATCTTTTTAGGACCAATATTTTTTTATATCATTTTCAGCTTTTTAATTCATACATTGCTGAAAGTATAATAAAAAGTTTTCCTAAACAAAAAAAATACTAATAGATTTATTTATTGGTATTTCTGGACCTTTAACATATATTTTATTATTTTCATTCATATTTTACTTGGTTCCAAACATAAATGTAAAAGATTAAACCAGCAATCATTGCGGGTGTTGTTACAACAGTATTGACTTTCGGTTGGAAACTATTATTTTTTTATTACTTCAGTCAACAATTACAAATTACAATGTAATTTATGGAAGTTTAGCATTAATACCGATTTTTCTTAATATGGGTTCAGTATGTTTGGGTAACGATACTATTAGGATCGCAAAATAGCTTTTTTTCGATTCAAACTTCAGATGAGTTTTTTTGTATAATCAAAATAAAGAAGTTCCAATAAAAAGTAAAAAGAGAAGCAGGAATTTTTGATTTTGTCTCTAATAATTAAAAAAATTTTTGAAGAGAAAAAAATCGCCATATACTTATCAAAAAAATTATCAGACAGATTGGGAATGAGTGTTTTCTTAATAAAAAGATATTTTGTCTGATTTAGAAAAAAATGGGATTTATTCATGAAATGTTTTTCTGAAAAAAATGCTGATATTCAATATCATGTTGCTTATAATCCAACATCAATAACGATAAATCAATTCATGAAGGAATTTGATACTAAAAAAATATTGAATATTATAGCGATGTTTTCAGTCATTTGAATGACGAGGATAAAAAGAATACTAGAAGATATCAGAGAAAAAAATTATCTATGAAAAAAATATGGAAGAGGGCGAAGTAAAATCAATTGCAGAATCATATGCAAATAAAGAATATACGAACCCTAAAAAAATTAAATCTCGATAATCAATTAGAGTTTGAAGTAGTTCCCGATGTAGAAAATTTCATTGAAGAAGAAGAAAATAGTAAAGAGAAAAAAATAAAGAAAAAAATAGAAATAGTAGAAGAGGAAGTTGTTCAGAAGAAAAAAATGAAGAAAAATATTGTAAAAAGAAAAAGAAAAATAAAGAAAATGAAGAACAAAAAAAGAAAAAAATTAAAAAGTTGAAGAAAAAAATCAGAAATTTTTAGAATCAGAAGAAAGTTCTCAAGAATTGAATGATACTGTTGAAAAAAATGGAAACAAAAAGAAGTAAAAAAAGAAATAAAAGTTATTGAAAAGGAAGAAAAAAACCGATATCTAAAAAAATGAGGAAAAAAAGAAATAAAAAGATGAAAAAAAGTCTTGGAAAAAGTATCAGAAGATATTACTGGAAAAAGAAGATTCTGAAAAGGTTGTTGAAGAAAAAAACAGAAACAAATTCTAAAGAAAGTAGTTCGTTTGAAATACCAAATTTTGAAATTTTAACGACTGTAAAGGCACGAAGAGAGCAAAAAGATGAAAACAGTGATACAAAAATAAAAGAGAATATAGATTCTGAAGATTCTGAAAATGAAGAGTTACTATTTAAAAGAAACAGATGATGAAATTGAAGATGACAACGATAATTCTGATTTATCATCAAATGGGACTAAGAAAGCAAGATTCGTAGGAGGAAGATGGCGAATTATGTAAAATAAGAGGGGAAAAAGGGTTATTGAGGATTTTTAATTTAAAAAAAGGAGGATAAGAATTGGAGAAAAAAAATAAGAAATGTGGAATAATATTTGGAAAATTTTATCCGTTACACATTGGTCATGTTGATTTTATTCAAAAAGCGAGTGGATATGTAGATACATTGTATGTTTTCGTATGTACCGACGATGAAAGAGATTTAAAACTTTTTAATGAGTCAAAAAAATGAAAAAAATGCCAACGATAAAAGATAGATTAAAAATTTGTGGAACAAACTTTCAAGAATCAATCAAATATAAAAGTATTACATTTAGCTGAAGATGGAATACCATTTTATCCTACTGGATGGAAAGGTTGGAGTGAAAGAGTTCAGGGAAAAAAATTGCTTGAAAAAAATATAAAAGTAGATATGATTTTTCACAAATGAAACTCAAGATGTAGAAAAATTATAAAAAAATAATTTTTTTAACATTACCAAATTTTTTGAAAAAAACTTTTTAATAAAAAAATTTAGAAATACAGACGATAGACATTCAAAGAAATAATTTTTTTACATAAGTGCAACAGAAATAAGAAAAAAATCCTTATAAAAAAACTGGTTTTTTTCATTCCAAGGTATGTTAGAGAATTTTTTTGTATTAAAAAAATAGCAATAATCGGTTCAAAAAAATTCAGGGAAAAACGAATTTAACTCATAAATTAGCTAATTATTTTAATACAACATATGTTGAGGAATACAGAAAAAAAATACATTAAAGAAGAATTGAATGGAAATGCAAAAAAATTTACAATATGATGATTATAGCAAAAATCGTTTATGGACAAAAATGAAAAAAATCTTAAAATCAATAAAAAAATTCAGATAAGTTAGTTTTTTTGTAGATACAGAATTTATGTCGTTACAGGCTTTTTGCAAGCATAACTGAAGGAAGAGAACATCCAATAATAGAAGATTTTATTAGAAATAATAATTTTGATGAAATAATTTACGTTCAAAAATCTCAAGAAAAAAATTCAGAATACGATAATAAACTTATTGAATTGTTAGAAAAAAACAAAAAAAAGTTATATAATGCTTGAAAGGAAAAAAATAAACATAATTTAACAGAAATTTATGATAAGGCAATTGATATTTTGAATAAATATTTAGAAAAATTAATTTTTTTAAATTAGTTTAATTAATGATTTTTCATTGACTTTATATCGAGTTTGATTGTTATGATAAAAAAATAAATTTATAGAAAAAAATAAAAAAAGTAGTTGACAAGAAAAAAGATGGTATCATATCTATGCTAGTTTATTCTGGTAATACCAATATTTTATTGGGAGGGATAGAAAGAAATGAGAGTACAAGTAATTTTAGAATGCACTGAAACTAAGTTGAGACATTATGTAACAACTAAAAACAAAAAAACTCATCCTGAAAGATTGGAAATGAGAAAATATAATCCAGTGTTAAGAAGACATTCTCTTTATAGAGAAGTTAAATAGTACAAATATGAAATAGGTCAGTGGCTCAATTGGTAGAGCATCGGTCTCCAAAACCGAGGGTTACGGGTTCGATTCCTGTCTGACCTGCCATTTTATTATATGGAGATGGTTATGAGTAAATTAAATTTAAAAGAATCTTTTGCGAATTTGCGTGAAGAGTATAAAAAAATATATTGGCCGTCAAAAAGTGAAACATATCATGTCACAGTAATAGTGTTATTGATAACAGCTTTTATAGCTATTTATTCACTTCTTTTTGATACGGCGTTTAATTTTGTATTGACGAAAATAAGTGAAATATTAAGGAGCTTTTTAGGAGGCGCGTAATAGTGACTGAAAATATAGAAAAAAAAGATGATGAAATTGTATACGAAAAAAAATGGTATATAATTCATACATATTCAGGTTACGAGAAAAAAGTGGCTACAGATTTAGAAAAAAGAATCCAATCCTTAAATTTAACAGATAGAGTTTTTAGGGTATTAGTTCCTGAAGAAGAAGTTTTGGAAGAAAAAAGAGGAAAAATGGTAAAAGTTCCTAGAAAATTATTTCCAAGTTACGTTATGATAGAAATGCTTTCTGTTAAAGAAGAAAATGAATTGGGATTAGGATATCGTGTTGATAGTGATGCTTGGTATGTGATAAGAAATACTAATGGAGTAACGGGATTCGTAGGAGTTGGAAGTGACCCTATACCTTTATCTGATGAAGAAGCAAGTGAATTGTTGGCTAAAGTAGGAATCGATACAAATGAAGAACAAAAAACACTTTATAAGATTGATTTTGAAATAGGAGATAAGGTAGTAGTTACTAAAGAAACTTTCCTTGATCAAGAAGGGGAAATAACAGATATCGATTATGAACATGGTAGAGTTACTGTTATGCTTGAAGTTTTTGGTAGATTAACGCCAGTAGAATTAGAGTATAACGAAATTTCGAAATTAGAATATTAGAAACCAAATGTAAAAAAACAAATTTTAAAAACAGATGATTGAAAAGTATTTAAAGAATAGTTAGCGAAATTTTATTTAGAAAGAAAAAAAGTGGGAGATTTTTAAAAATTCAATTACCACAAAGGAGGAAAAATGGCTAAAGAAGTAATCGGAAAGATTAAATTACAATTGGAAGCAGGGAAAGCAAATCCTGCACCACCAGTAGGACCAGCTTTAGGACAACACGGAGTTAATATTCCTGAGTTCTGTAAAGCGTTTAATGCACAAACACAAGATAAAATGGGATTCGTAATTCCAGTAGAAATAACAGTATATGCAGATAGAAGTTTTACATTTATCTTAAAAACACCACCTGCATCAGATTTATTAAAAAAAGCAGCTAAAGTTCAAAAAGGAGCAGGAAATTCATTAAAAGAAGTTGCTGGGACTATAACTAAAGCTCAATTACAAGAAATTGCAGAAACAAAAATGCCAGATTTAAATGCTGGAAGTGTTGAAGCAGCAATGAATATTATTGCAGGTACAGCAAGAAGTATGGGAATTAAAATAGCTGAATAGTTAAAAATAAAAATATTATTAGATTATTAGAAAGTAAGTGGAAGGCTTAATGCCAATGACCACAAAGGAGGAAATAATAAATGGCAAAAAGAGGAAAAAGATATAATGATATTTCTCAAAAAGTAGATAAATTAAAAATATACACTCCAGAAGAAGCATTAGATTTAGTTTTTGATACTAAAAGTGCTAAATTCGTGGAAACAGTAGAATTAGCAGTGAGATTAGGAGTAGATCCTAGACACGCTGATCAACAAGTTAGAGGTACAGTTGTATTACCTCATGGAACTGGTAAATCAGTTAAAATATTAGTAATAACTTCTGGAGAAAATATTCAAAAAGCACTAGATGCAGGAGCAGATTTTGCAGGAGATGACGAATACATCAATAAAATTCAAGGTGGATGGTTAGATTTCGATTTAGTAATCGCTACACCTGACATGATGCCTAAATTAGGTAAATTAGGAAGAACTTTAGGAACTAAAGGATTAATGCCTAACCCTAAATCAGGAACTGTTACAACTAATGTTGAACAAACAGTTAATGAATTTAAAAAAGGGAAAGTTGCTTTCAAAGTTGATAAATTAGGATCAATTCACTTGCCAATTGGTAAAGTTGATTTCTCTAAAGAAGCAATTGTAGAAAATTTTAAAGTAGCATTAGATCAAATTGTTAAATTAAAACCAGCAGCATCTAAAGGACAATACTTAAGAACAGTTGCTATTTCATTAACAATGGGACCTGGAATCAAAATAGATCCTTTGTTAGCAGGATCATATGTAGCTAAATAGTTATAAATAATACTAATTTAATTTTTTTATAAAATATTTGTAACTATTAAATGAATACAAAAATTAAGTAAAAAGTTTTTAGTTAATTAGTAGTTTTACTGTTAGTAAAAAAATAAAAAAACATAGGTATATTTTTAATAAACCTGTGTTTTTTTATTATGGTATTTTATAGATTTTTATTTAAAAAGTTGTATTTTTTTAAAAAAATACTTGACTTTTTAGAAAAAAATACTTTATAATACTTTAAGATGTTTGAAGGATATTCAAATATCAAAACCAAAGACAGTAGGTGGAAGAAATTCTGTAATCCCTACCGAGGTAGTTTTATATATAGAATTAATTAGGATATAATCAGGATTCGTTAGATAAAACACCTCTGGGCTATTGTTTTTGTTTCAGAGGTTTTTTAATATAAGGAGGTGAACAAATTGCCAGCACAATCTAAAGTAGAAGCAGTTCAAGCTTTAACTGCTAAATTAAAAGATGCTAAAGCAATGGTTTTTGTTGATTATAAAGGAATTAGTGTTAATGAAGATACTGAATTAAGAAAAAATGCTAGAGAAGCAGGAGTTGAATACTTTGTTGCTAAAAATAGATTGATGAAAATAGCATTGAAAGAAGTTGGGATTGATACAGATTTTGACGACTTATTAGAAGGAACAACATCATTTGCATTAGGATATGAAGATGGTATTGCTCCATCAAAATTAATCTTTGATTTCAGTAATAAATTAAAAGATAAAATACAAATTAAAGGTGGTATGTTAGAAAATGATAGAGTTGATGTTAAAACAATAGAAGCATTAGCTAAATTACCATCAAGAGAAGAATTACTTGGTCAAATTGCTTACGGATTATTATCGCCAGTTAGAATGTTAGCTGTTGCGTTAACTAATGTAGCAGATCAAGGTGCGACTGAAGCAGTTGCTGAATAATTATATATAATAAATTTAAAATTAAAAGAAAAAATAGGAGGAAATAAAATAATGGCATTCAATAAAGAACAATTTATAGAAGATTTAAAAGCTATGTCTGTATTAGAATTAAAAGAAGTAGTAGAAGCAATCGAAGAAACATTTGGAGTATCAGCTCAACCAGTAGCAGTAGCAGGTGGAGCAGCAGCAGGTGGAGCAGCTGAAGAAAAATCAGAATTTGATGTAATCTTAGTATCAGCTGGTGGAGCTAAATTAGCTGTAATTAAAGAAGTAAGAGGAATCACTGGTTTAGGATTGAAAGAAGCTAAAGAATTAGTTGAAGCTGGTGGAAAAGCTGTTAAAGAAGGAGTTTCTAAAGAAGAAGCAGAAGCTTTAAAAGCTCAATTAGAGGGTGCAGGAGCAACTGTAGAATTAAAATAGTAGTATAAAAAAGAAATTTTAAAGACACTCTTTCTTTAAGGAGAGTGTCTTTTTCCACTACTAAAATCAAAATAAGTAAGTGACACAGACAGAGTTGAGATATTTTGTTAAATGACTTAAAACTGTTAGAATTTATTCTTTTTTTGTATTAATTTTTTTAGATAGTATTAGTAATGTTCGTCTTTATTTTTAAGTTATGTCGAACAGAAAAAGCTATTTATTAAAGTAAATTTATAAAAAAATAAAAAAATAAAGAGAGAGAACATTATAATAAAATGATAAGTTTTTAATAAAAAAAGAATATGTTCTTTATATAGGGAGGAATTTTTTTAAATGAACAAACTTATTGAAAGATATAGTTTCGGGAAAAATAGTAGATAGAGGAGAGATGCCAGATTTTCTAGAATTTCAATTGAATTCATATGAGGACTTTTTACAAGCAAAAGTTCCGTCACAAAAAAGAGTTGATAAAGGATTAGAGGCAATTTTTAATGAAGTTTTTTTCCGATAGAATCAAGTAATGGATTACTTAAGTTAGAATATTTATGGTATGAAATTCACGATAACGACGAACCATTGAATGATGAATTAGAATGTAAAAAAAGAGGGAAAACATATTCTGGTCAATTGAAAGTTAGATTAAAATTGACTAATAAAAAAACAGGTGAAATTCAAGAAACATTAGTTCACTTTGGAGATATCCCTTTGATGACGGATAAAGCAACATTTATTATAAATGGAGCTGAAAGAGTTGTTATTTCGCAATTACATAGATCGCCAGGAGTTACTTTTTAATAAAGAATTGAATATACAAACTGGTAAAGATATGTTTGTTGGAAAAATTATTCCTTATAGAGGGACATGGCTTGAATTTGAAACTGATAAAAATGACGTCTTAAATGTAAAAATTGATAGAAGAAAGAAAGTACTTTCAACAGTTTTCTTGAAAGCAGTAGATTTCTTTTCATCTAATGAAGAAATTATGAATGAATTTTTCAATGAAACTGTAGTAGATTTAGCAAAGATTAGCTGAAAATTATAGTGGTAATGAATTAGAAGAAGTATTGAGAAATAAACTTGAAGGTAGTTTCATAAAAAGAAGATATTGTAGATGAAGAAACAGGAGAATTTATAGTTGAATCACAAGAACCAATTGATAATATAGTTGTTGAAAAATTAATTGAAAATGGGATTTCATCAGTAACTATTTGGGAAGTAAAACCAGAAGATAGAATTATTGCAAAACGCAGTTATAAACGATAATACAAAAAATAGTGACGAAGCTGTAATCGAAGTTTTCAAAAAATTAAGACCAGGAGATTTAGTTACTATAGAAAGTGCGAGATCTTTGGTTAAACAAATGTTTTTTAATCCACAAAGATATGATTTAGCAGATGTTGGAAGATATAAAATAAATAAAAGATTAAAATTAGATATTCCTGAAGACGTAATAGTTTTAACAAAAGAAGATGTTTTACAAACTATTGCTTATATTAAGAAATTATTTAGTGGTGAAGGAATTATTGATGATATTGATAACTTGTCTAACAGAAGGGTTAGAGGAGTTGGAGAATTGTTGTCAATTCAAGTTAAAGGTGGAATGTTGAAAATGGCTAAAATGGTTAGAGAAAAAATGACTATTCAAGACATTACAACTTTAACACCACAAAGTTTATTGAATACGAAACCATTGAATGCTTTAATTCTTGAGTTCTTTGGAAGTGGACAATTATCACAATTTATGGATCAGTCGAATCCGTTATCAGAATTAACTCATAAGAGAAGAATTTCTGCATTAGGACCAGGTGGATTATCAAGAGATAGAGCTGGATTTGAAGTGCGTGACGTTCATAATTCACATTATGGAAGAATTTGTCCAATAGAAACTCCAGAAGGACCAAATATCGGTTTGATAGCTTCACTTTCAACTTATGGTAAAGTTAATAGATATGGATTTATTGAAACACCATTTGTAAAAATAAAAGATGGTAAAGCAGACTTTAATGATATTGAATATTTAGCAGCAGATGAAGAAGAAGGATTATTTATAGCACAAGCAGATACGCCTATTGATAAAGATGGAAATTTCTTAACTGATGAAGTTGTTTGTCGTTATGGAGATGAAATCGTGCATATTGATAAATCGAAAGTTGATATTTTGGACGTTTCGCCTAAACAATTAGTTTCTGTTTCAGCTGGATTGATTCCATTCTTGGAACACGATGATGCGAATAGGGCATTAATGGGATCAAATATGCAACGTCAAGCGGTACCATTATTGAAAACACAAGCACCTTATGTTGGTACAGGATTGGAAAGAAAAGTAGCAGTTGATTCAAAAGCAGTTATAACTTCAAAAGCAGCTGGAGAAGTAACATATGTAGATGCTAGAAAAATTGTTGTAACAGATGCTGAAGGGAAAGAACATTCTCACAGATTATTAAACTTTGAAAAATCTAACCAATCAATGTGTTTACATCAAAAACCAATTATTGATTTGGGAGATAAAGTTGAAAAAGGTGATATTATTGCTGATGGACCTTCTACAGCTGGAGGAGATTTAGCATTAGGTAAAAATATCTTATTAGCATTTATGCCTTGGGAAGGGTATAACTTTGAGGATGCGATCTTAATATCTGAAAGATTGAGAAAAGATGATGTGTTTACTTCATTACATATTGAAGAATTTGATATAGAAGCAAGAACTACAAAACTTGGGGACGAAGAAATTACTAGAGAAATTCCTAATGTATCAGAAGAAGCATTGAAAAATCTTGATGAAAATGGAATTATTCGAATTGGAGCACATGTTACGCCTGATGATATCTTAGTTGGAAAAGTAACGCCTAAAGGTGAAACTGAACCACCTGCAGAAGAAAAATTATTGAGAGCAATTTTTGGTGAAAAAGCAAAAGATGTTAGAGATACGTCGTTAAGATTGCCGCACGGAGTAAAAGGAACTGTAGTAGATGTTTTAGAATTATCTAAAGAAAATGGTGACGATCTAAAAGCTGGTGTAAATAAATTAATTAGAATTTATATCGCTGAGAAGAGAAAAATCATGGTTGGAGATAAAATGTCAGGACGTCATGGTAATAAAGGGGTTGTATCTAGAGTATTACCAGTTGAAGATATGCCACATTTGGAAAATGGAACACCAATTGATGTTTGCTTGAATCCACTTGGGGTACCATCACGTATGAATATTGGGCAAGTATTAGAAGTTCACTTGGGATTAGCAATTGGAGATATTGATAAATATATTGCCACTCCAGTATTTGATGGTGCTAGTGAAGAAGATGTAAAAGACTATTTGGAAGAAGTTGGATATAGCAGAACTGGTAAAGTTAAATTGATTGATGGAAGAACAGGAGAACCATTTGACAATCCAGTAACAGTTGGAAGAATGTATATGTTGAAATTACACCACTTGGTAGAAGATAAAATGCATGCGAGAGCTATTGGACCATATTCATTAGTAACTCAACAACCATTAGGAGGAAAAGCGCAATTTGGTGGACAAAGATTGGGAGAAATGGAAGTTTGGGCATTAGAAGCTTATGGAGCATCTAATATCTTACAAGAAATGTTAACTGTTAAATCAGATGATATTAGTGGAAGAACTAAGACATATGAATCAATTGTAAAAGGTCAACCTATGCCTGAAGCTGATGCACCTGAATCATTTAGAGTATTAATTAAAGAATTCCAATCATTAGGATTAGACGTAACTCTTTATGATAAAGAGGGAGAAAGAATTAAATTAGATAAAAAAATATCGAAGGATAAGTTGAAATTTGATTAGTAAAAAAAGTTAGATCAAAATAATAAAGAATACATTTATATAAAATTAATTAGGAGCTGATAAAGTCTGTTAAATATCATAAATTGTTTATAAAATTAATGATAGGAAGGAGTTTTATCGGCTTCAGAAATATATTATTGATTAAATAAATTTTTTTCCCACTTTTTAGAAAAAAAGTGGAAATTAAGTATTGAGGAGGCTCTTAACGAATGAGTATAAGAGATTTTGATAGTATTCAAATAAAATTAGCGTCACCTGAAAAGATTTTAGAGTGGTCTCATGGTGAAATAACAAAAGCAGAAACTATAAATTATAGAACGTTAAAACCTGAAATGGATGGGTTATTTTGTGAAAAAATATTTGGACCATCAAAAGATTATGAATGTTCTTGTGGTAAATATAAAAGAATGAGATATCAAGGTATGGTTTGTGAAAAATGTGGTGTTGAAGTTACAACGGCTAAAGTAAGAAGAGAAAGAATGGGTCACATTAAATTAGCTACACCAATTGCTCATATTTGGTATTCAAAGGGAACACCTAATAGAATGGGTCTTTTGTTAGGAATTAGTACAAAAGAATTAGAATCAGTGTTATATTTTTCAAGATATATAGTAACTGATAAAGGCGATACAGAGCTTGAAAAAGGGCAAATTTTGACTGATAGAGAATATAGATTGCATCAAAGTCAGTATAAAAATAGATTTACTGCTAAAATGGGAGCAGAAGGAATCTTGAAATTGCTAGAAGAAATTGATTTACATGAATTAGAAAAAAAATTAGAATTAGAAATGGATACAGAAACTTCTTCACAAAAGAGAAAAAAAGTAATTAAAAGATTAAAAATTGTAAGAGATTTAATAGTAGCAAATAATAGACCCGAGTGGATGATTTTAACTGTATTGCCAGTTATTCCTGCTGAGTTGAGACCAATGGTTCAATTAGATGGTGGAAGATTTGCAACTTCTGATTTAAATGATTTGTATAGAAGAGTAATTAATAGAAATATTAGACTTAAAAAATTGATGTCAATTAATGCACCAGAAATTGTAATAAAAAATGAAAAAAGAATGTTGCAAGAAGCTGTGGATGCTTTGATTGATAATGGTAGAAGAGGAAAACCAGTTGTTACTCAAAATAATAGAGAATTAAAATCATTGTCAGATATGTTAAAAGGGAAACAAGGTAGATTTAGACAAAACTTATTAGGAAAAAGGGTTGATTATTCAGGAAGATCGGTTATCGTAGTAGGACCTAGCTTGAAAATGAATCAATGTGGATTACCTAAAAAAATGGCATTGGAATTATATAAACCATTCTTAATGAGAGAATTAGTTAAAAGAGAATTAGCTTCAAATATTAAAGTTGCTAAAAAAATGGTTGAAGAAGAAGATGAAAATGTATGGGAATTAATTGAAGAAATTATTAAAAATCACCCAGTTCTATTGAACCGTGCCCCAACATTACATAGATTGTCAATTCAAGCATTTGAACCAATTTTGATTGAAGGGAAAGCTATTAGATTACATCCATTAGTTTGTTCTGCATTTAATGCGGATTTTGATGGTGACCAAATGGCAGTTCACTTAGTATTATCACAAGAAGCACAAATGGAAGCAAAATTATTAATGTTAGCAACAAATAATATTATTGCACCTTCAAGTGGTAAACCGATTGCAGTACCTTCGCAAGATATGGTAATGGGATGTTACTACATGACTAAAGAAAGAAAAGGTGAAAAAGGAGAAGGGAAATCATTCTCTAGTAAAAATCAATTAATAACAGCGTATCAAATTAAAGAAATTGGGACACACGCTATTGTGAATGTAAGAATTGATGGAGAAATGGTAAAAACTACTCCAGGAAGATTAATGTTTAATTTACTTTTACCTAAAGAAGTTAGATCTTATGATAAAACTTTTGGTAAAAAAGAATTGGCAACATTAATAGCTGAATTATATAAAAGATATGGATTTGAGAAAACAGCTGAATTAATAGATAAATTGAAAAACTTTGGATTCCATTATGGAACATTGGCAGGAATTACAGTTGGAATAGAAGATTTGGAAATTCCTGAAAGTAAAAAAGCAATATTAGAAAAAGCTGAAAAAGATGTAGCGGAAATTGAAGAACAATATAAAGCTGGAGATATTATCGATGAGGAAAGATATAGAAAAACAGTAAGTATTTGGTCTGAAGCTACAAATAAAGTAACAGCTGAAATGATGGGAAATCTTGATGAATTTAATCCAGTATTCATGATGGCAAACTCAGGGAGCCAGAGGATCAGTTGCACAAATGAGACAATTAGGTGGAATGCGTGGATTGATGGCAGATACGCAAGGTAGAATCATTGAGGTACCAATTAAAGCGAACTTTAGAGAAGGATTGAATATTTTGGAATTCTTCATGTCATCACATGGAGCTAGAAAAGGATTGGCGGATACAGCATTAAGAACAGCCGATTCAGGATATTTGACTCGTAGATTGGTTGACGTTTCACATGAAGTTATTGTAAACCATGATGATTGTGGAAGTACTGGTGGAATTTTAGTTTCTGACTTGGTTGAAGCTGGGGAAGTAATTGAAAAATTATCAGAAAGAATTTATGGAAGATACTTATCTGAAGATTTAGTTTATAATGGAGAAGTTATTGCTCCAAAAAATACTTTAGTAAAAGATGAGTTAATTAAAAAAATCGAAGAATTAGATATAAGAGAAGTAAGTATTAGATCTCCATTAACTTGTAAATTGGAAAAAGGTGTATGTAAAAAATGTTATGGATTAGACTTATCTAATCATAAAGAAATTTTAAAAGGGGAAGCAGTTGGAGTAATTGCAGCACAATCAATTGGGGAACCTGGTACACAGTTGACAATGCGTACATTCCATACAGGTGGAGTAGCAACAGCAGCTTCTGTTCAATCAGATTATAAAGCTGATATTGATGGAGTAGTTGAATTAAAAGGTATCGAAACATTAATTGATGATAAAGGTGAAGAATTAGTAGTTTCACAAACAGGAAGAGTAATTATAGGAACACATAGATATGAAATCCCATCTGGATCTATTTTAAAAGTAAAACAAGGTGAGAAAGTTAAAAAAGGACAAGTTTTAGTTGAATTTGATCCATATCAAGTACCTATTATTACATCTGAAGAAGGAAGAGCAGAATTTAGAGATATCTACGTAAGAGAAAATCCAGATATTAAATATGGAGTTACTGAAAAAATTGCGATAAAACCAATTGAAAGTAATGATGTAAACCCTAGAATTATTATTTATAATGATGATAATAAAAAAGTTGCTGAATATAATATTCCTTATAACGCTTATTTGATGATAAACGAAGGAGATCACGTTAAAAAAGGACAAATTATTACAAAAATCTTGAAAACTGGTGAAGGGAACAAAGATATTACTGGAGGTCTTCCTAGGGTACAAGAATTGTTTGAAGCTAGAAATCCAAAAGGGAAAGCAACATTATCAGAAGTGTCTGGTAGGGTAGTATTCTCAGATAAAAAGAAAAAAGGTATGAGATTGATACTGATTGAAGATCCAGAAACAGGAGAATTAATTAGAGAGTATACAGTTCCAGTTGGGGAACATTTAGTTGTTACTAATGAAATGATTATTGAAAAAGGTGCTAAAATAACTGATGGACCTGTATCACCACATGATATCTTGAAAATTAAAGGATTGGTAGCAGCACAACAATTTATACTTGAATCAGTGCAACAAGTGTATAGAGAACAAGGAGTTTCGGTAAATGATAAACATATTGAAATTATCGTAAAACAAATGTTCCAAAAAATTAAGATTAAAGAACCTGGAGATTCATTATTCTTAGAAGAAGAATTAATCGATAAGAAAATTGTTGATAAAGAAAATGAAATTTTAATTTCAAAAGGTAAAAAACCAGCAACATATGAACCTGTAATTCAAGGTATTACTAAAGCAGCTGTAAATACAGAAAGCTTTATATCAGCATCTTCATTCCAAGAAACTACAAAAGTGCTTGCTAATGCAGCAGTTGAAGGAAAAATTGATAAGTTAGAAGGATTGAAAGAAAATGTAATTATAGGTAAGAAAATACCTGGAGGAACAGGATTTAAAGATTACAAATATTTAGATGCAGCTTTGAAAAGTGATTTAGAAGCTGAGGCTGAAGCTGAAAAAATGGCGGCTGAATTATTAGAAAAAGAAAGCGAAGAAACTGAAGAAGTAGCTGAAATTACAGAAGAGTAAAAATAATAAAGTGAACAGGGAGATTTATAAAATAAATTTCCCTATTCATGTTAAAAATGAAGATTTCTAATAATAGGAGGCTAAGTTATGAAAAAAGGTAAGCTTGTGATAGTTTCTGGTCCAAGTGGTTCTGGGAAATCAACCGTAACAAAAAAATTGTAAAAAGATAGATTAAATATACCGTTATCAATATCTGCAACTACAAGACAGCCAAGAGTTGGAGAAGTTGATGGAAAAAGACTATTATTTTTTTAACGACTGAAGAATTTGAAAATAAAATAAAAAATGATGAATTTTACGAATATGCAAATGTTCATGGAAATTATTACGGTACTTTGAAAAAGGTAGTGGAAGATAATTTAGACAAAGGATTGAATGTCATTTTGGAAATTGATGTTCAAGGAGCATTAATTGCAAAAAGAAAAGAAAAAAAGATGCAGTATTAGTATTTTTCAAAACTGAAAATATGGAAATTCTTGAAGAGAGATTGAGAAATAGAAAAAAACAGATTCAGAAGAAGTGATAAAAACTCGTTTAGAGAATGCATTGAAAGAGTTGGAATATCAACCAAAATATGATTATACAATAATAAATGTTGATATAGAAAAATCATGTGAAAAAAACTTATTAATATTATTAATGAGTAGAGGAGAAATAATGAAAAAGAAAAAAATAACAATAGATGAATTATTAGAAAAAAATGCCTAATAAATATGAATTGGCTATTATTTCTGGGAAAATTGCAAAAAAAGAATTTGTGAAGGGTTGTAATAAATCTGAAATAATGGACAATGTTTTTTTGATGACATAATGAATGATGAAGTTGTAGTTATTAATGAAGAAACTATAAAAAGATGATGAATAAAAATCGATAAATAATTAAATTTTTCAAATCTATAATTAAAAAAATTTTTATGACTTGTTGTCCCTAAAATTCTAATTTTATTAAATAAAGAAAAATTAATTATAAAAAAAATAGATATTTGGTTAAAGATTTACTTAATTAATGAATAGATAAAAAAATAATATACTAGAATTTTTCCAATAAAAATATTTGAGGAATTGTTTTTTTGTAAATTTGTGGTATAATTAAGATTAGAGGATAAGAATTATAAATTTAAATTGATTTAAGTATATATCTTATAAAAATTTATGAAATATATTTCCATTGATTATAAATTTTAATCAGAGAAAGGGAGGGAGATTTTTTATAAAAAAATTGAATTTTTATAAAAAAATTCTAAAACATGAAATACCAGAAAGAAGAGATTGAAAAGTTTATTGAAGCTTTGGATATAGTCGAAGTTATAGGCGAGTATGTAAATTTAAAGAAGGTAGGTTCGAACTATAAGGGGCTTTCTCCTTTTTAAAGATGAGAGGACGCCGTCTTTTGTAGTTAGTCCAGTAAAAGGAATTTTTTTAAAGATTTTTAGTACAGGAATTGGTGGAAATGCTGTAAGTTTTTATATGAAGATAAATGATTTGAGCTTTATTGAAGCAGTGGAGGAACTAGCTCAAAAAAATATAATATTCCATTGAGTGCGAATAAAAAAATTATCAAATGTATTATAAAAAAAGATTTTTGAAGTTTATTATAGCATTATGGAAGAGGCTTTATCTTTTTTTAAAGAGAATATAAAAAAATCAGAAAAAAAGCTATAAATTATATGGATGAGAGAGGTTTTTTTCTACAGAAGATATAGAAATTTATGAAATAGGATTTTCGCTAAATGATAAGGACAGCTTGTTTAAGTATTTGATAGAAAAAGGATACAACGAGAAAGATATTTTAGATTTAAATTTAGCAAAAACTAATTACGAGGGAGAAATTTTTGATACTTTTAGAAATAGAATAATGTTCCCGATTTATAATAGCTCTAAGAGAGTTGTTGCATTTGGAGGAAGAATAATTGATGAGAGCATTTCTAAGAGGGCGCCAAAATATTTGAACTCTTCTGATACGAAAATTTTTACTAAAGGTATAGAACTTTTTGGACTAAAAGAAAAAGCTAGGATTATAAAAGAAAAAGGCTATGCAATCCTTATGGAAGGGTATTTAGATGTTTTAAGAGCTTATAAAAATGGTTTCTTTAATTCTGTTGCAAGTTTGGGGACAGCTTTTACAAAACAACAGGCTATGTTAATAAAAAGATATACAGAAAATGTTGTTATATCATATGATAACGATGAAGCTGGAAAAGAAGCTGTAACAAAGGCTGGAATGATTTTACAGGAAAATGGTTTTAAAATTAAATGCATCGTTATGGGTGATAATGTAAAGGAAAAAGATCCAGATGAGTTTATGAAAGCTCATGGAAAAGAAGGATTTGTAAGAGCATTAAAGGAATCAAAAGATTTTTTTGATTTTTTGTATGTAAAAGTATACGAAGAATTTAGATTTGAATGACAGATTAACTAAAAGAAGTGTAGTGCAACAATTTAAGCAATATTTTTAAAAATACTGCCAGAAATTGATAAAGTTTTTTTATGCAGAAAAAAATTAGCTGAAAGACTTAATATAAAAAGAAGAAGTTATATTAAGAGAATATGATTTTTTTCGTGGGACTTTTAGAGAAGAAGAAAAAAATTTCTTCGGGAAATAGAGAAAAAAATTATAATAAAAAAATAAAGAAAAAAATCAATAAATATAGTAAAATTCAAGAAGAAACGATAAAAAAAGTAGAAAAATAAACTTATGGGGAATTTTTCTTTATGAAGAATTAGAAAAGAGTACTTTAAAATATTTATTGAAATATTATTTTTGACAAAAAAATGGAAAAATGTGATAAATTAATGAACAAGAAATTCACTACTTCAAGATATGTAAAAAAATATTTGAAAATTTAAAAAGAATTTGATTTTTGATTTTTAAAAAGATTCAAATAGAATTGGAAAAAGAGGAAGTAGAGAAATTAAATAAAGTTCGGCTTGATGAGTTAAAGTTATTAAAAAAAGAGATTATAAGCATTGAGATGGATGTTGGAATAATGATTGATGATAGGGATAGATATTTTAGAGAAATTTATACGAGCTGGATAAAAAGAATTATAAAAAAATAGAATAGAAGAATTAAAAAGAGAAAAAAAGAAACTTTGAAAGAGGAAATTGAAAAGTTAGAATTACAAGGCTTAAATTCAGAAGATTCGAAATATCTGGAGTATAAAAACAAAATTAGGAAAAGTACTAGAAAAAAACAGGTTAAATATCGAATGTTAGGATTGAAGTGCAGTCCCGATAAGTTAAATGATGAAGTTATCAATGAAATGGAAACAGAAATAAATATTAATGAATTCAATTATATCAATTAAGGAGACAAAGTTATGTCTGAAAAAAAGGGAACGTTAAAAAAATAGTCTCACCAATTTTATAAAAACAAGCAAGAGAGCAGAAAGTAGCTAGTTACGAAGAAATCAATGAAATTTTATCTGTAGGTTTTTTTCTACTGATAAGATTGATCAATTTATAAAAAAAATTAACAGATGACGGTGTTCAAATAGTTGATACTATTAAAGAAAAAAAGAAATGTTGTTAAAAGTACTCGATTCCTTAGAAGAAATAGAAAAATTAGAATTGAATGATTTTGAAGAAGATGCTCATGATAAATTTGTTGAAAGTGAAATTGATGAAACAGAAGTAGATAAATTATTAAAAGCAGATTTAATGAAAATGGCTGAAAGCATGGATGTAGATGAGCCAATAAAAATGTACTTAAGAGAAATTGGTCAAATACCTTTGTTAAGTTACGAAGAAGAAATTGAGTATGCGCAAAGAGTTTTAGAAGGCGATGAAGAAGCTAAACAAAAATTGATCGAATCAAATTTAAGATTAGTTGTAAGTATTGCAAAAAAACATACTAATAGAGGTTTGAAAATGCTTGATTTAATTCAAGAAGGAAATATGGGATTGATGAAAGCTGTTGAAATTTGAGTATGAAAAAGGATTTAAGTTTTCAACATATGCAACTTGGTGGATAAGACAGGCGATTACACGTGCGATTGCAGATCAAGGAAGAACTATAAGAATACCAGTTCATATGATTGAGACAATAAATAAAATTAAAAAAGAAAGCAGAATAATTTTACAAGAGACTGGAAAAGAGCCAACTGCAGAAGAATTAGCTATAAAATTGGAAATACCAGTAGATAAAGTGAAAAATATTTTGGAAATGAATCAAGATCCAATTTCGCTTGAAACACCAGTAGGTAGTGAAGAAGACAGTGAATTAGGTGATTTTGTTGAAGATGATAAATTTCCAAATCCATATGATGCAACAACAAGAGTATTGTTGAAGGAACAATTAGATGAAGTATTGGAAACATTGAATGAAAGAGAAAGAATGGTTTTAAGATACAGATATGGTCTTGATGATGGTTCGCAAAAAACATTGGAAGAAGTAGGAAAAATCTTTAATGTTACAAGAGAGCGTATTAGACAAATTGAAGTTAAGGCTTTGAGAAAATTAAGACATCCAAGTAGAAGAAAAAAATTAGAGGATTATAGGAGCTAAGTGGATAACTAGCTCCTTTGTCTTCATTAGGGAAAATTTGTTGGAAAAAAGAGGTAAGTATGATAAAGAGAATAATGGAAGATATTAGAAAAAAAGGGAAATTATAGTTTTGAAAAAAATAATAGAGCAAAAATAGTTTGTTAGATGATGATTTTTTTGAACTTTTAAAAATGATTCATTTGGAAAATATTCTCAAGTGAGAACGTCTGTGGATGGACAAGATTTTATAGTGCTTGAGGATGAGAATTTTTTTATGTAGAGGAAAAAGATACAATTAAATATTATTTGGAAGAAATTAAAGAAAAAAATATGAAGATTTAAAAAGATAAAATTGATGATAATGATACAGAGTTGATTGATAAATATTTAAAAAGTTGCAGTTAAGGAAAGTTTATTGTATTCAAAATATGGATTTTTCATTTTTTTGGATACAGTTCAAGAGGCTACGTTAGGTGTTTTGTCTAGTTTTTAATTATTATGATCAAATAAAAGAAATCACGAAAAACTCCAGAAGAATTTATAAAAAAATTTTTGCAATAAAAATATATTTTTAGAGTTTCAAAAAAACATGTTGAAAGATATTAAATCTTCAGAATTATCGTATATTTTTGTATTTGAAAGTAAAATTGGATAAAGAAATGGGACATTCAATTGATGAAATATGTAAAACAAATGAATGTGACAAAAGAGTATATTCATGAATTGGAAAAATTTATTTGAAAAATGTTGAATTGGAAGAATTAATTCAAAGTGAAGAAATATTTAAGAAGGCTGATAAAATTACTCAAATGTATATTTTTGGAAAAATATACCGAAAAAGTTGAATTATATAGATGAGAGAATTTTAGTTATGACGTATGGATTAGAAGATAAAGTTTATGATGAAAAAGAAATTTCGAAGGCTTTTAAATATTTCTAAACATAACGTTAATATTTTTGAAGGAAAAGGCATTGAGTAAATTATCGATTGATTTGTTACAAAAATGATTTTTACGAGTGCTAGTGAAGAAATGGATTATACTGTAAATTAATAACGAATAAGAAAAATGTATTGAAGATGAGGAGAATAATATGAGATTAAGGGATATAATAGGAGAATTGGAGACTTTGTATCATCCTAAAATTGCGGAAGATTGGGACAATGTTGGGTTATTAATTGGAGATGAAAATAGAGATATTAATAAAATGTTGTTTTGTTTAGATTTGACGGAGAAAGCTGTGGATGAAGCTGTTGAAAAGGGAGTGGACTTGATAATTTCACATCATCCAGCGATTTTTTCAGGAATGAAAAGAATAACAACTGAAAATCTTCAAGGAAGAAAAGTTTTAAAATTAATAGAAAATAAAATAGCAGTGTATTCGATACATACAAATTGTGATTTTGCAGCGAATGGATTGAATGATTTTGTATTTGAGAAATTAGAATTGAATGGAAATGTAGAAATTGTTAATCAATATGAATTTGATGAATATAATTTTTAGAAAGAATAGAATCGATAGAATTCGTGGAGGATCTGTGAGAATAAAAACTTTAGATCATGAGATTACTTTACAAGTTTTAGTTGAAAAAAATAAAAATATCATTTAGGATTAGATTATGTGAGATTTGTTGGAGATAAAAATCGTAAGATTAGAAGAATCGGACTTGTAACTGGTGGAGGAAGTTCGTTTATGCATGATATTAAAGATAGAATTGATGTATTTTTGACAGGAGATTTGCGACATCATGAATCGCTTGATGCTTTAGAAGAAGGCGGATTATTGGTAGATATAGGGCATTATGAAAGTGAGTATTTATTTGCGGATTTAATGGAACGAGAAATATCTAGATTTTTTTGATGGAGAAATGATTAAATATTTTGGTGAAGAAGTATTTCAATTAGGATAATTTTTTCTTCACTTTTTATACAAAAAATGTTAAAATAAATAAAGAGGTTTTGGAGTTAATCACTTGAAGAAATTTAAGAGGAAAGTCTGGACTTCATAGGGTAAGAGAGGCAGTTAACGACTGCTGAGAGTAATCTTAAGGAAAGTGCCACAGAAAAGAAACCGCCTAAAATTTTTGGGTAAGGGTGAAAAGGTGGTGTAAGAGACCACCAGTAGTTTAAGAGATTAAATTAGCTTGGTAAACCCCTCTTGAAGCAAGAATAAGTAGAGAGCAGTTAAGAGGCGACCCGTCTTTGCTCGAAGGGTAATTCGCTAAAGTTGATAAGTAATTATCAATTTAGATAAATGATTAACTAATACAAAATCCGGCTTACACCAAGACCTCATAAAAGCTCAAGGGAAATTCTTTGAGTTTATTTTTTTATAAAATCAAGAAAATTTGTAATAAAAAATTTAAAAATAACATTTGTAGTATCCAAAAATGAGTGAGGAGATAAAAATGGAAAGAGTAGCATTAATAATGGCTGGGGGTAGTGGAACAAGATTTTGGCCATTGTCAACAACATCAAGACCGAAGCAATTTTTAGATTTGGTGTCAGAGAAAACAATGATAAGGGAAACAGTAGATAGGATTTCTAGGATAGTTCCGAGCGAAAAAATATTTATTGCAACAAATATTTCTTATTTTGAGATAATCAAAAAAGAGTTGCCAGAGATTTCAGAAAAAAATATTATTTTTGAGCCAATGGCTAGAGATACAGCGGCTTGTATTGGTTATGCAGCTGAAATTATTAAAAAGTTTTATGAAGATAGTGTAATGGCTGTGTTGCCGTCAGATCATTTGATTAGAAAAGAAGAAGAATTTTTAAATTATTTGGAATTTGCATTTGAAAAGGCAGAAAAAGATAGAATTATAACGCTTGGAATAAAACCTTCTTATCCAGAAACTGGATATGGATACATTGAATATATTGATAAGAAAAAAAAACATCATGATGAAATGGAGATTTATAAAGTAAAAACGATTTAGAGAAAAACCGAATAAAGAACTTGCTGAAAGATATATAGAACAAGGAAATTATTTGTGGAATAGTGGAATGTTCGTTTGGAAATCGGAATTTATTTTTGCATGAGATTAAGAAATATATGGAAACTCATAAAATTGTTTTTGGAAGAAATCGAAGATTTATTAGGAAAAAAATTGATTTGAATGAAATTTATGGGAAAAAAAGCTGAGCGATTATGTGAGTAATGTATTTGAAAAATTTGAGAAAATATCAATTGATTTTGGAGTAATGGAGCATACACGATCGGTTTCAGTGATTCCAGCAGATATTGATTGGAACGATGTTGGAAGTTTTAAATCATTGGAAGAAGTGTTTCCAAAAAGATGAAAAATAATAATATTATAAAAATCTGAAAAAAATATGAAGAGATTGAGTCAGAAGGAAATATTATAATTAATAAAGAAAAATAAAAAAATTATTGCGACAATTGGGGTAGAAGACATTGTCATCGTTAATACTGAGGATGCCTTACTTGTTTGTCATAAAGATAAAAAGTCGGGAAATTAAGAAAATTTTTGGATAAAATAGAGAAAAAAATAGTTATTGAAAGATAATTTTTTTGAAAGGAGAAAAACATTTGTAAAGTTCATAAATAAAGGGATAAATCAGTTTCTTGGAATTTATGAAAAGAGCATTTGTTTAGAAAAATGGATATTATTAGAGAAGGACAATCGATTTTTGATTTGGAAATAGAGGAGTTGGAAAAGGTTAAGAAAAAAATGGATTCTAGCTTTGAAAAACTTGTTAATGAAATTTATTCGATGGGAGAAAATAAAGTAGTTGTTACTGGTATTGGGAAATCGGGACATATTGGAAGAAAAATATCAGCGACTTTGGCTTCGACTGGGACTTCTTCGATTTTTATGAATGCAGCAGAGGCATTGCATGGAGATTTGGGAATGATAAGTAAAGGTGATATCGTGATAGCAATTTCAAATAGTGGAAATTCAGACGAAATTTTGACTATCTTGAATCCAATAAAAAAAATAGGTGCAAAAATAGTTGCGTTTACTGGAAACGAAGAATCGACTTTAGCTAAATATTCGGAAATTGTAATAAATATTGGTGTCGAAAAAGAAGCTAGTATAATTGGTGTGGCACCAATGAGTTCGACGACAGCAACTTTGGTAATGGGAGATGCGTTGGCAGCGGTTTTGATAAGAATGAAGGACTTTAAAGAAAGTGATTTTGCTAAGTATCATCCAGGTGGAAGTTTAGGGAAAAGATTACTTTTGACCGTTAAAGATATAATGCATAGTGGTGATGAATTACCAGTTGTTACAAAAGATGAAAATATTGAAAATGTACTGATGATTTTGACTAAGAAGAAAATGGGAGCGGTTTGTATAACTGATACAGGGAAAGAAAATGGAAAATTGAAAGGAATTATAACTGAGGGAGATATTAGAAGAGCTTTGGCTCATAAGGATGAGTTTTTTAGTTATAAAGCAAAAGACATAATGATACAAAATCCGATTTCTATTGATGTTGAAGCGATGGCATTAAATGCACTAAATTTGATGGAAAAAAGAGAAAGCCAGATAAGTGTGCTGCCTGTTGTGGAAAATGAAAAATTAGTTGGAATAATTAGACTTCATGATTTAGTTGGATTAAAATAGTGAGGAGAAAAGATGAATAATAAAAATTTAGTAAAAGGAACAATGGTGTATTCACTCTCAACTATAGTAACAAAATTGGGATCATTGATATTTTTGCCAATTATAACTAGACTATTGACAAAAGAGGAATTTGGAATAGTTGGGACATTAGGTCCGATTGCAACATTGTTTGCGGTTATTTTGGGACTCGGTCTTTATAATGCACAAATGAAAAAATATATTGAATTGAAAGATAACGAAGAAGAGCTAGGAAGTTATATGTTCTCGACAGCGATGGTAATTATTATTTTCAATGTATTGACATATATTTTCTTGCTGACACCGTTAGCAAAGACACTTTTTTCATATGTAATTGATTTGACAACAGTGAAATATAATCCATTAGTTATCATAACAGTTGTTATAGCATCTGTAAATGCTTTAAATACTTTAGCAACGACACTTTTTAGAATGAAAAAAATGTATATGAAAGTTGCGATCGGAAGTATGATCAGTTTATTTACAACTTATATTTTGACAATTATTTTTTATAAAAAAATTTAAAAATGGGTGTTTTTTTGGGAATCAGTTTGCGAATTTGATTGCAATACTTGTGTTGTTACTTTATTATTTTTAAAGATTATTTTTGGGAAATTTAGATTAAAAATTGAATTTTGACTATATGAAATATTCGATAAAAAATGGTGTGCCGTTAATTTTTATTGAATTAACTGACCAAATTGTAAATTTTAGTGATAGAATTTTGATTGCGAAATTTTCTTCATTTGCCAATGCTGGAATTTATACTTTGGCATATACGGGAGGTCAAGTTTTATCAGTTGTAACAAGTTCTTTTATAAATAGCTGGACACCAGAATTTTATGAGGCAATGAAAATTGATAAAAATAATCCACGAATTACGAAAAGTTTGGAAGATTTCTTGGCGTTGATTTCATTTGTTTGTGTGGGAGCTCAGTTATTTGCGCCAGAGGCTGTAAGATTGGTATTTCCAGCAAGTTATGCGTCTTCAATAAATCCGATACCGATTATTTTAGCTGGAGTCGTAATTCGATCGCTAATTTGTTTAGATTACTTTTTTCATTTCCATGAAGATAGTATGTTTATTTTCTATTTTTCAGTATGTGCATTAATATTTAACTTATCTGCAAATTTAATATTGATTCCAAAATATCCAGAACATGGGATTTTTAATTGCTTCTTGGACTACATTGATTGCGTTTTTATTAAGAATAATTATAGAATTTGTGATTATTAAAAAGAGATATAAAATTTCATTTAATTATAAAAAAATTGATTTTATATTTAGTAATAGTAATAAATCCTGTGATTTTTGTATTTAGGAAATGAAAATATATCTTTAATGAAATTTGGAATAAAAATTATTTATTTTGCTGTCGTTATTAAATTGTTAGTTAATAGAGAAGTATATAATAAAATAAGTGGAATTTTTGATAAAATTAAAAAAATAAAGTTGTAAAAAAAATAAAAAAATATTTGTAATTTGAGAAAAAAATTTGATTTTTTTATTGTGTTTGCGAAATGTGGTAACTATAAAAAAAGAGGTGATATTTATGAGTGAACATAAAAAAATATATTAAAAAAATAAGATGTGTGAAAAGTGAGTATCTAGATGAAAGTTTATTGAAAGAGTATTATGAATATAAAAAAAATAATGGTATTGAAGAAGTTGAAGATGTATCAGAAGCAGATTTGATAATATCGTTTGGAGGAGATGGAACGACACTTGTTGCAGCGAAGGAAGCCTTAAAGAAAAATGTACCTGTAATGGCTGTAAATATGGGAAGTTTAGGTTATCTTGCTGAAATAAGTCCAGAAAATTTAGTTGAGATGTTAAAAAGATACCAAAATGGACAATATGTAGTTGATGAAAGAGCTTTTTTAGAAGTAAAATATAATAAAAAAACTTATTATGCTTTGAATGAGTTAGTTTTGTTAAAAGGTGGAATGATGTCACATTTAATACAAGTGGAAGTTTATGAAAATAATACTTTTGTTAATGAATATCGTGCTGATGGGGTAATTGTAGCAACACCTACAGGTTCTACGGCATATTCACTTTCAGCAGGAGGTTCCATTGTCTATCCAGGTTTGAAGGCAGTAACAATAACACCATTGTCACCTCAAGGACTAACAGCACGACCAATTATAATTGATGGGGGAAATACTCTTAGTTTTAAAGTGTTTTCAAGAGATAATGATGCACATTTGAATCTTGATGGAAGTATCTGTATTAAAGTTAAACAAGATGATACAATAAATGCAAGATTATCTAATAAAAAAGTAAAAATAATAAAATCAGGGAAGAATGATTACTACAGTATTTTAAGACAAAAATTAAAGTGGGGAGACGCTATAATAAAATAAAAAAATTTATTGATTTAAAAAAATAAAAAAAGTGTAAAAAAAGGAATAGGTGAAGGATTAGAAATGCTAAGAGAATTAAGGTTGAATAATTTAGCTATAATAAAAGATTTGAATTTAGAATTTGATGAAGGACTAATTTCGATGACAGGAGAAACTGGAGCGGGGAAATCAATAATATTAGATGGAATTTCTTTGCTAATCGGTGAAAGAAGTCATTTGGAAATGATAAGAACAAATGAAGAAGGTCTTTACGCAGAAGGTATTTTTGATTTGAATGAAAATCAGAAAAAAAAATTGAATGAACTTGGTTTTGAGATTGAAGATGATGAATTAATAGTTTCTCGTTATTTTGATAGAAATTCAAAAACGAAAATAACTGTAAATGGTGTTAGAATGACAGTTTCTAGATTAAAAAGAACTGATGGTTAATATTATTGATTTAGTAGGTCAGCATGAGCATCAATATCTATTAAATAAAAAAATTATCACTTATTATTGTTGGATAAATATTTGGAGAGAGAAGGTCAAGATTTACTAAAGGAAATAGAGGAAACAGTTGGAATTATAAAAAAATTGAATAGTAAAATTGATAAAATTGAGGTTGAAAAGAAAAAAAGTTGAGGAAAGAAAGGATGTTTTTGAATTTCAGTGTAATGAGATAAATGGCTTGGACTTGAAAGTTAACGAAGATGTTGAACTTGAAGAAGAATATAAAATCTTGTTTAATGCTGGGAAAATAGGTGAAAAATTACAAGATTCGGCTCAAAGATTAAAAAGATGGAGAATTTTCAGTGATAAGTTCTTTAGGAAAGGTTAAAAAGAAATTTAGAGCAATTAGTTGGAATTTCAGAAAATTACAATGAGTTGAAAGATAAAATTGAGAATATTATTTATGACTTGGATGAAATTGCTTATACTGTGGATGATTATATTGAGGATATTGAGTTGGATGATGACAGGCTTGAAAAGGTTGTTAAGCGTATTGATGAAATAAATAAGTTGAAATTGAAATATGGTTCGACAATTCAAGAAATATTAGATTATAGAGACGATATTCAAAATAAGTTATCGCTAATTAATTTTTGAAAAATAATGAATTAGAAACTTTGAAAAATGAAAAAAAATGAGAAGGAACAAAAAAATATTATGAACTTTCAAAAAAACTAAGTGCAATAAGAAAAAGTGTTGCAAAAAATTTAGAAGTTACAATTCATGAGCAACTAGAAGATTTGAATATGTCTAATGCTAAGTTTAGATTCAAGTTTGAGTTTTTGGAGCAAGATGTGGTAAATTCTAAAGGGATTGACGATGTAGAATTTATGATGACAACAAATGTAGGTGAGGATTTTAAACCACTTGCAAAAATTGCTTCAGGTGGAGAAATCTCAAGAATTATGTTAGCTTTAAAAGTAGTATTTTCAACAGTTGATAATATTTCGGTATTGATTTTTGATGAGATTGATACAGGAATTTCTGGAGAGACTGTAAAAAGAGTTGCGGATAAATTGAAAGAGTTATCTGGAAAAGTGCAAGTAATTTGTGTTACTCATTCGCCACAAATTGCAGGAAAAGCACGACAACAGTTTTTCATTAAAAAAGAAGTTGAAAATAATGTTACAGAAACAAAGGTACGAGAATTGACTCAAGAAGAGAGAATTAAAGAGGTTGCAAGAATAATTTCAGGAGATAAAATTACAGAAGCATCAATTACTCATGCGAAAGAAATAATGGGGTTGCTATAAATGGGAAAAGATATGGAACAAGAAAAGCTAGAAATAGAAGAAAATTCAGAAAAAAAAGAAGAAAAACAAAAGGAAGAAAGAATTAAGTTAAAAAGAGAAGTTAATGTTAGAATAATAGATTTTTTTAGATTTTTTTGAGATATGAAAAAGGGAAGTTCAGAAAAATACGTTGATTGGATACGAAAGAGATTTAAAACATTTTTTTGAGTGTTAGTAAAAAATGTAGAGGAAATTCAAGAGGACGATATTTATAAATATATTGAAAAAAATTGGTGAAAAGTTGAAACGAAATTCGATATTGCGAAAAAAATTTCTGCTATTAGAACTTTTTATAAGTTTTTGTTATTTGAATAAAATTGTAAAGGAAGATCCTACAAACATGATAAGAAGTTTAAAGCGAGAAAAAAAGACTTCCAGAAACATTGACATTGCAAGAAATAAAAAAAGAATTGTAGACAACTGTAATCACACACCAGAAGGTATGCAAAAATAAGATGATAATAAAAATTTTTGATAGCAACTGGAGCGAGAATTTCTGAAATTTTTGAATCTCGAAATAAAAAGATGTTGAAAAATCAAGAATATGAATTTATAAAAGTTTTTAGGAAAAGGTTCTAAATATAGAGTGATTCCAATTTATGATGGATTAGAAAAAGAGATAAAGGATTATTTGGAAAAATTATAGACCAAAAATTGAAAAATGCAAAAGAAAAATTTTTAAAAATATTTCCAAATACAAAAAGATCAAAAATTTTTGGAAAAAAATTTGAAGAAAATATCGAAAGATGCTGGAATTGAAAAAGAACGTTTATCCACATATTTTTTTAGACATTCAATCGCAACAGCATTATTAAAAAAATGGTGCTGATATAAGAATTGTTCAAGAGATTTTTAGGTCATGCAAATATATCGACAACAGAAATTTATACACATATAGAAAAAAATCAACTTTGAAAAAGATTTATAACAATATAAATTTAGGTGACGATTAATATTTTTTTATAAATTGTTATTTTGTAAAAATAATTGAAGATTTAGCCTTGAAAAAAATATTAAAAAAAGGTATATAATTGTTCGTAAAATATAAAAAAATAATGTAATATGAAAATGATATGATTATTTATTTATAAATTTTTTTAAATTAAGAAAAGTAGAGATTATTTAAGGAGGAAAATAAGTGTTTAAAGAAAAAAAGAAGTCGATAAAAAAATGAAAAAAACTAATAATTCTAGCAATATCTATTGTTTTTGTATTTTTGTTATTTACGCAATAACGAAATTGGAAGTAATATCGCCTTATATGGGGGTTGTTTGTTTGATTTTGTTGTATATGTATTCAAAATATAATTTAATTAATATCTTTTTTTCCAGTAAAAGAACGACTTTTTAAAAATCTATATTTTTTTATGATGATATCGATAGTATGTTTCGTTAGATTTCCTTTTTTTCGATACTAAACCTTATAATCTATATAGTTTTATTAATTGTTTTACGGAATTTACTAGTTAGTGACGAAGGGAAAAAAATCAAATTCCAAAAATTGATAATTTTATGAAATTATATGTATTATTTGAAATAATTTTCATTATAACATTCATTTTCTTTTTAAAGATTTTTGAACAAAATGATATTTAAAAAAATTTATAAATTTATGATAGAATGCCTATTATGAATGGAGAAAATGAAAATGAATAAAAAAATATTTCTAGTACAGATTTAATGAATTCAATTGAAAAAAATCAAAAGATAGAGCTTTTTGAAGCAAAGATAGAAAAAAACATTTATTTAGGAGAATATAAAGAAAGAGTAATTGCAAAGATTGACATTTTCTCAAGTAAAAAGAAAAAGGCATTTATCCCCGAAATAGAAGATGCCTTGGGAGATAAAAGTCGCAAAAAAATTATTAATTTCAGGGAATTAGGCTTTGATTATTCAAAAAAAATATTGAAATATCAAAAAAAGAAAAAAATATTCCGTATAAATTAGTAGATAGTATAGTTAATACAGGAGAAATTGGATTAGTTGTTGCGTCAGATGATGCAATAGAAAAATCCTTTGGATAATCCGATAGTAAAAACAGCAAAAGAGAAATTTAAAGAAGCAGGACTACCAGATATTTATTTTGAAGCTTTAGAAAAAAATCAATTTGTGATTTTCATATGGATATAATAGAAAAAGAAATGCTCGAATATGAAAAAAATACAAAGAATTAAACTTTTTTTAGATAAACTTTTTGGTGCAAAATGTCCAATATGTCAAAAATTAGGAGGAAAAAAACGTGGTTGATGGATTTAAGGTAAAAGGAAAAACGCCTTTGAATGGAACGATAAAAGTAAGTGGAGCAAAAAATGCAGCTTTACCAATTATAATTGCAACATTAGTTGCTAAAGGGGAGTACATTTTAAGAAATGTACCAAATTTAAGAGATATTAGAGTGCTAATGAAACTTTTAGAAGATTTAGGTATGGAAACAGAAAAATTAGACGAAACTACTTATAGAATTGTAAATAATGGTTTTAAAAGAAATGAAGCAAGTTATGAAATTGTAAAACAAATGAGAGCGTCATTTTTAGTAATGGGGCCTATGATTGCTAACTTGGATGAAGCTGTTGTATCACTTCCAGGAGGATGTGCGATTGGGTCTAGACCAGTTGATTTACATTTGAAAGGATTTGAATTATTAGGAGCGGAAATAACTAGAGTACATGGTTATATTCATGCAAAAGCTGATAAACTAAAAGGAGCAGAAATTCCTTTAGGATTCCCAAGTGTTGGAGCTACACAAAATATTATGATGGCAGCAGTAAAAGCACCTGGAAAAACAGTAATTTCAAATGCAGCAAGAGAGCCTGAAATTGTAGATTTAGGAAACTTTTTAAATAAAATGGGAGCTAAAATTACAGGATTAGGAACACCAAATATTGAAATTGAAGGTGTAGAAGAGCTTCATGCAGTTGAATATTCAATTATGCCAGATAGAATTGAAGCTGGAACTTATGTAATTGCTTCATTAATAACAGAAGGTGAATTAAAAATAGAAAATGCTAATTTAGATGATTTAGGCGTATTTAAAACTGAATTGGAGGCAATGGGTGTAAGATTTGAGAAAGAGGGAAATATTTTGACAGTTATTGGTGATTTGGACAAATTAAAACCAGCAAAAATAAAAACTTCACCTCATCCAGGATTTCCAACTGATATGCAGCCTCAAATGATGTTATTACAAGCATTAGTTAATGGTGAAAGTTCTATGGAAGAAACTGTATTTGAAAATAGATTCATGCATGTTCCTGAGTTCAATAGAATGGGAACAGATATTGTGATAAAACATGGAGTTGCTATGATAAATGGTGGATTATCATTGACTGGTGCAGAAGTAATGGCTTCAGACTTGAGAGCAGGAGCAGCATTAGTATTAGCAGGGCTTGTAGCTGATGGAGAAACTATTATTAACAGAGTCTATCATATTGATAGAGGGTATGATAAATTAGAGCAAAAATTGAATGCAGTTGGTGCTGATATTCAAAGAATTAAATTAGATATTTAAAGAATTTGTAAATATATTTAAGATATTAAAAAGACCAGTTTAGTAATGAATGGTCTTTTTTTCTTTGGAGATAATTTCAAAGGATACTTATAGTAAAATTGTTTAAAAAAACAAATTCAAAAAGCTATAACTATTTTTAAAAATTATACTCAAACTTATTTAAAAATTAAACTACTAAAAAAATTGTATAAATTGGGAGTTGAATAAAATAGTCATAGTTTTTTTGAGTTTAATTTTTAAGGTGGTTTTATTATAAAAATGATGTTTTTATATTTCATTGTTTTTTTAAAAAAATATCTGTGATAAAATAAAAAAAGAAGTCATCTTTAAAAAAAGATAACTTCTAAAAAAATGTTAAAATTAATCAACAAAAAAAGAAATCTGTAATTGTATCTATAAAAGGAATTTTTAAACTCTTTACCTAAAATAGATAAAATTATTGAGATAACTTGGATTATACAAATAAGTGTCATTAAAATTGCAGCAACATAAGTACCAATATATGCAATAAGTAAAGTTAATGAGCTAACTGTAAAGAATATACTAACAATTAATGTTTGTTTTGAATATTCTCTAACAAAATTGTTATTTTTCTTCAATTATTAACGCTAATATTGGGAAAAAAATATTGAATCCTGGTATAAAGAAACTTAAATTAATAAGAAAAAGTCGCAACATTAGCTCTTAAACCAGCAATTGATTTTTTGTGATTTAACATCTAAATTCATAAAAAAAACCTCCTAATTTATATGATACGTGAGAATTTTTAGCATAAAAAAATAAAAAAATCAATTTAATTTTTAAATAGAAGAAAAAAAAGGGAGAGAAATGATATATTTTTATAGGTGGATTGAAACATAGAGAATTCAAGTACTTTTGAGATATTGGAACAGATAAGAAAAGAAACACCAAATATTTTTAGAGACAGTGTTCGATGCGAGTTTAAAAGAAGAAGATCGGTTTTTAGAAAAAAATAAGTATGAATTCGATATTTTTCTGTGCCCCGAGATCGTAATATTAAAAAAAGAACTGAAAAAAATTGAAAAAAATGTTGAAAAAAATTATTAGAATATATTGAAAGTTTGAATATACAAAATAAGGAAATAATTATTGATTATTTAAAGGAAGATGGAAAAAAATAGGTTCAAAAACTTATTAAAAAAAGCTAGAAGAGTTGAAGCAAAAATGGAGATTTTTAAGGTTTATTTATATTTGAAATATAGTGATGACGAAATGAGAGATTACATTTGTCATGAATTAGGTGTTTCTAAAAGGGATGCTATGCTTTTAATTGAAATGGTTGGAAAGAATCCATTTAAAATAAAAAATGAGGTTGGAAAAATAAAAGCTTATTTGGGTGGAGATAATTTTGTTCTAGAGGAAGTTAAGAAAATTGTATCGATAGAAAAAGAATTTCAAATTTATCAGATTGTTCGAGAAATATTGACAAATAACGTTTTGGAAGCGATGGATTATTTGAAGAAAACGAAGGAATATATGGGAGTGTTGTATTCACTTTATGGTGAGTTGGAAGCAATGTATAAGATAAGTTCGTTGAAAAAGGAAGGGAAAGTTTTTAGTAGCAATTACAATGTTTTTAAGAAGCAATTTGAAGAATATGAAGATGTTTTTTAAAAAAATAATGGGAGAATTCGAATCCGTACGTGATTTATAAAAAAATTGGAGATAGAAAAAAATTATACTAAAGATAATTTAAAAAGATTAGTGTATAGATGTTGGGAAGTGGAAAGGGATATAAAAAAACAGGGAAAAATTGAGATGGCTCCAGCAGTAGAAAAATTTAATATTAGAAATCATTTCTTGTTTTTAAAGTGTTTTAAGTTCTTAAATTTTTTTAAATGAATTAGAATAGATGGGGAGAGTGTAAAAAAATTTTTTTGTGTAAATAGAATAGCGAAGTGCTGAATTTACTAGATTTATCTATTAGTTTGCAAAAAAATTATAAATATTCTTTGAATGGATAAAGAAAATAAAAAAAGGATTGTTACCGAATAGATTTCAATCCTTTTTGTTTTTTTACTAATTTTAAAAAAATTTTTTTAAAATTAATCAAAAAGCAATTACTTAGCTAATGAGTTAACTTTTTAATGCAAGTCTAGATTTTTTTCTTGAAACAGTGTTTTTTTCTTAAGAACACCTTTTGTTACAGCTTTATCCAATTCTTTGTAAGCAACTTGTAATGCTGTTTTTGCTTCGTCGACATTTTTAGCTTCCACAGCTGCAAGTACTTTTTTTACGAAAGTTTTAACTCTACTTCTTATAGCTTGGTTTCTTTCTGCATTTCTTTTACCAATAAATACTCTTTTTTTAGATGATTTAGAATGTGCCATTATAATCTCCTTTCTAATATTTAATATATTTAATATATTTATGAACATTGCTCTATAACATAGTATATGCAAATTACAAAGTATGATATCATTTTTTTCAATAAAAAAATCAAGTGATTTATCAAATTTTTTTAGAATAAGAGGTTTTTTTCAAATAAAAAAAGTTGAAAAAAACGAATAGATATAGTAAAATCTTTTATATAGGAGGAAAAATGGAAATTACAGATTTGATTAATGTCGAGACGATTGAACGGATAAAAGTAGAGATAAAAAATGCTAAAGGGAATGAAGTATTTTTTAGGGGAATTCCTGATAGTGAGGGAATGGTAGTAGATATAGAAGTGATTGCTAGAGGAAATGAAAGTTCTGTAGCGGCATTATTGAATAAAATGAGAAAAAATGAGGTAATAATACACAATCATCCTTCAGGAGTATTAATTCCTTCAGATGAAGATGTTGCAATATCAAGTATGTATGGAGATGTTGGAGGTGCTTCATATATTGTAAATAATGATGTTGACGATATTTACGTCATCGTTCCGTTGAAGGAATTTATTAAAATTAATGTTGACGATTATTTTGGAGAAAATGGGATTATACATAAAACTTTTAAAAAATTTGAGCCACGTAAGGAACAGTATGAAATGGCTAAATATATTGAGAAAAGTGTAAATGAGAATAAAAAATTGTTGATTGAAGCGGGAACTGGGACTGGGAAAACAATAGGATATTTATTGCCTACGTTACTTTATGCGATAGAAAATAATTTGAAAGTTATTGTTTCTACAAATACGATAAATTTACAAGAGCAGCTTATAAATAAAGACATTCCATTGTTAAAGAAAATATTAGGGAAGGATTTTTCGTATCAAATAGTAAAAGGGCGAGGAAATTATTTGTCAAAAAGAAAATTGAGAAATGTGGATATTTCTGAGTTGGAATCAGATACTGAAAAGGAAAAAGAAGAGAAGGCATTAATAAGAAATTTGTTGGAATGGGATGAAAATATTACTGAAACAGGTGATAGGAGTGAACTGAAATATGAAGTACCGCTATCGGTTTGGGAAAAGGTGAATAGTGAAGTGGATATGTGTAAAGGGGTTAAATGTCCACATTATTCAGAGTGTCATTTTTTTAAAGCTCGAAAAAATATTTCAGATGCAAATTTGTTAATTGTAAATCATCATATGTTTTTTGCGGATTTGTCGATTAGAAATCAAACAGGATTTTATACAAACTATTCGATATTACCAAATTATGATATTGTTGTGTTTGATGAGGCACATAATATTGAGGATACGGCAAGAAATTATTTTACGTTTGAAGCAACGAAGATTTCTTTTGGACGTCTTATGGGGAATATTTTTAATCGAAGAGCAACTGGTTCAAATAATGCAGGGGCTTTAATGAGAGCGTTGGCTTATTTGAATGAGAGTTTGGATCAAGAAACATATGTGAAAATTGATGAAATGAGAGATGGAATCGTAAAAGAATTAAATGATTTTTATGATACAGGAATTGATATTTTTTTGATAAGTTTATGGCAATGTTTTTCGCAAGAAGATGCTAGAGAAATTAAAGTTAAATTAGATGAGAAAAATTTTTAAGAAATAATTCAAGATGGCAAGAAATAAAATTGGCAAATCAAAAATTTAAAAGAAATTTACGGAAACTTGGTTTTACAAATAAATAAATTTTTTAAATTTTGTTGGGAATTTAAATTTAGAAGATAAAGAAGGTTATATTTTTTGATTTTTTTCGAGATATTATGAAAGATTGAAGAAATATTATAAAAAAATTTTGAGTTTATTATTGAGGCGAAGGAAGACGGTTTTTGTTTATTGGATAAACATAACTTCTGTAAGATCTAATGTAAAATTATATGCAACGCCTTATGATATTTCAGATGAACTAAATGAAAATTTATTGACTAAATTGGATCGAATGATATTTACTTCAGCTACATTGGCAGTGGATAAGAAATTTGATTATTATAAAAAAAGTATAGGATTGAAAAAAAGAGAAAAAAATCAAAAATTTTTAGAAAAAAATTATAAAATCACCATTTAATTATGAAAAAAACAAATGAAAGTTTATATTCCAACTGATGCGTTGGAACCTACAAATCTTGAATTTTTTTGAATGATTTAGAAGACTTTATTAAAGAATCGATAAAAAGCTACGAAAGGACATTGTTTCTTGTTATTTACATCTTATAGTATGATGAATTATTTGTATAATAAGATAGTAAGAACTTTTAGTAAAAACGAATACACGATTATTAGACAAAATGATTATCCAAGACATGAAATGATAGAAATTTTTAAACATTCTAAAAAAATCCGATATTGCTTGGAACGGATAGTTTCTGGGAAGGTGTAGATGTTCAAGGAGATCAGTTAAAGTCAGTAATTATCGTGAAATTACCATTTAAAGTGCCTAATGATCCAGTAACAGAATCGATAATTGAAAATATTAAAAAAATAATGGACAAAAATCCATTTAATGATTATCAAGTGCCACAAGCGGTTATAAAATTTAAACAAGGAATTGGTAGATTAATTAGAAGTAAAACAGATTATGGTAATATTATTATTTTAGATAATAGAATTATAAAAAAATATTATGGAAGGAAATTTTTTTAGAGACGTTACCTAAAAAAATGCTATAAAAGATAGTAAAGATAATATTTTTGAAATTAATGAAATCTGGGAAATAAAGGGAGGATAAAAATGAATTTTTAATATACTAGGTCGAGAATTTCTTTTTTTGAAATGAAAGATAATAGAAATCGAGATACTAGAAATAATGTAAAAAAATACTATTCGAAAAAAATAAGGGTAAATTTATTTATAGATTTTTACTATTATCGATAATATTTTTTTATATTTGGAGTTTTCGTAGAAGCAATTCGATTAAAAACCGAATTATACGGTTGGAAGTATAGCAGAATCAGATATAATCGCTTACAAAAAAATGTAACTTATTCTGTTGATTTGCTAGATGATAATATTCAAGATAAAAATTTTTTTAGAAATACAACGCCAGAGTATGATAAAATCCCAGAAGTTAATAAAAGAAACGCGAATTGCAATTAACGAATTTTTTTAGGGATTTGAGAGAGACTAAATTTTATAATGATGACGACATTAAGAAATTTATACAATCAAGGAAGTATAATTTAACAGTAGAAGATGTAAAAATATTAATTAGAGTAGAAGATCCAAGTTATCTTGTAAATATTTCTGATATTGTTTCTGAAATTTATGATGAGGGAATTATAAGAACAGAGGATTTTTCCTCGAATAATAAGAGAAAAAGAGATTAGAGCTGATAATTTAGATTTAAAAATTCTTGAAAAAAATTTTATAAAACCAAATTTGAAATTAAATGAGCAGGAAACTGAGAAAAAAAATTGCTGATAATATTGCATCTCTTAAGGATAGAGAAGTAAATATTTATAAAGGGGATACAATTGTAAAAAAAAGGTGATATCATAGATAATGATGCCTATTTGAAATTGGAAAAAAATTAGGAATGGTAAGAGGTGGAGCTAAGATTGTAAAGATAACGGGATTAGTGATAACTTTTATTATATTAATTGCTCTATTGTATACGATTTTAAAAAGAAATTGTAAGGAATTAATGGAATCAAATGTTTTTTATCCAATGTTAATAACGATAATATTTTTAGATGTATTGTACATAATTTTTTTAAAGAATAACTATTTTACATACATATTGCCATTTGCGATGTTGCCTTTGATAGGAACGATATTGGGTGGTAGATTATTTTCATTTGTATTGACGTTTACAAATATACTTGTTTTATCGCGGGAGGAATCATGGCTTTTAGTGATGATTGCAGTTGCTTTGGTTGCAATATATAAAGCTGATAATCTTACAAGTAGAAGTGATATTATAAAAATAAGTTTATTTCTTGGAATATTTCAAGCGGTTGTTTCAGTCAGTTATGGACTTGTAAATCAGCTAAATCTTGTATTGTTGATGACGATTATAATTTTTTCAGTATTTGGAGGACTTATAACAGGTGTAATTTCGTTAGGAGTGTTGCCGTATTTTGAAAATACGTTTGATATTTTGACGAACATGCGGTTGCTGGAATTGAGTGATTTTTCGCATACGTTATTGAAACAATTGTTGGTGAAAGCGCCTGGAACATTTCATCATAGCATAATGGTTGGTGCATTGGCAGAAAGTGGAGCTGAAGCAATTAATGCAAACGCTACATTTGCTAGAATTGCCTCGTATTATCATGATATCGGAAAAATGAAGAGACCAGAATTTTTTGTGGAAAATCAAAAAGGTGGAGAAAATCCTCACAATAAGACAAAACCATCTTTAAGTGCATTAATATTGACTTCGCATACAAAAGACGGATACATTATGGGAAAACAAAATAAATTGCCAAAAGAAATTTTAGATGTAATATTAGAGCATCATGGTACTACTTTAGTTCAATTTTTCTATTATAAGGCTTTGGAAAATGGGGAAAAAGTAGTTGAAAGTAATTTTAGATACAGTGGTCCAAAACCAAAAACTAAAGAATCAGGAATTATTTTGATGGCAGATACTGTTGAGGCGGCTGTAAGAACATTAGAGGATAAAAGTAGAGAAGGTATCGAGAATTTTATTAGATATTTGATAAGAACGAAAATAGATGATAATCAGTTGAGTGACTCAGCATTGACTTTAGGAGAGATTGAAAAGGTTATACAAGCATTTGTAAATACATTGCAAGGAGTATATCACGAAAGAATTAAATATCCTAAATTAGATGAAAGAAGAAAAAAGAAAATTGAAAAATAGAAGGAAAGAGAGAAAATAAAGATGTTAGAGTTAGATATAACTTATGAAATTGAAAAAGTTGATGAGTTTTTTGATGAAGATAAAATTACTGAATTTGTGAGTTTTATTTTGGAAAAAGAGTTTGGAGATGAAGTTCAAGAGAAGGAATATTATTTGTCGCTAATGATTACTACAAATGAAGCGATTCGAAAGATTAATAGAGAATATAGAGACAAGGATATGCCGACAGATGTAATTTCTTTTGCCTATAATGAAACTGAGAATATTGGGCCTATGAATGTGCTTGGAGATATTGTAATTTCGATGGATAGAGTTAGAGAGCAATCTAGCGAGTATGGCCATTCAGATGAAAGGGAATTTTATTATGTTCTTTGCCACGGAATGTTACATTTATTAGGGTACGACCACATTGAAGAAGAAGATAAAAAAGTTATGAGAAAAAGAGAAGAAGAAATTTTAGAAAAAAATTTAATTATGTTAGAAATTAAGATTATGAAAACAAAAAGTAAAAATTAGACTTTCAGTTTTTAGAAAGGAGAAGAAATGAAAGATAAAAAAAGTTTAAAAGAGAGATTCAAACTTTTTAATAGACATCGATATGAATGGGATGTAAAAAAAGAAAGAGAAAGAGATAGAAGAATTATCGACAGTTTTAATTTTGCGATTGAAGGATTGACGGCTGCGATTAGAAATGAAAAGCATATGAAAGTTCATATTATAGCATCGATTATAATTGTGATTTTGGCGATAATTACCAATGCAAGTAAAGTAGAAATTTTGATAATTTCATTATCGGTTTCATTTGTGATAATTACTGAGTTAATGAATACGTCGGTTGAGGCTTTGGTAGATATGGTTTCGCCTGAAAGACATCCACTTGCAAAATTGGCAAAAGATGTGGCAGCAGGAGCGGTTTTAGTGGCAGCGATAAATGCGCTTTGTGTAGGATATTTATTATTTTACGATAAATTATTGGATATCTTTGATAGTAAAGATATGCTTCATACGATTGCGGCTAGAAAAGGAAATGTTTCAATTTTAATTATAATTTTAGTTGCGATTTTGGTAATAATAATAAAATCATTGTTTAATAAAGGGACTCCGCTTGAAGGTGGAATGCCTAGTGGTCATAGTGCTATAGCGTTTGCTGTATTTGGTATACTTTTGTATATGACTTCTGATGTAAGAATTTTGGGATTGGCATTTTTCATGGCATTGTTAGTTGCTCAAAGTAGAGTAAAAGCTGGGATTCATAGTTTTAAAGAGGTGCTTGCTGGAGGATTTTTAGGATTTGTAGTAGCAACTTCAATAATGTTTTTCTTAGCTAGTTTTGGAATATTGTATAATTAATTTGATAAATCAGAAGATAGATTATTGATAATTGATTAAATATTTTTAAATAAAAAAAATATTAAAAAAATAAAAAAAACTATTTTTAAAATTAAAAAGAGATAAGGTATAATGATAAAAGTAAATTTATAAAAAAATAAAAAAATTAGGAGGAAAAGATGTCAATATTAGTTTTTGGACACAAAAATCCAGATACAGATACAATTTGTTCAGCAATTGCTTATGCTGAATTGAAAAATAAATTAGGAAAAGATGTAAAACCAGTAAGATTAGGAGAAATTAACGAAGAAACAAAATATGTTTTAGATTATTTTAAAGTTGAAAAACCTGAATTAGTTGAAAATGTAGCTGGAAAAGAAATTATTTTAGTGGATCACAATGAAAGAACTCAAACTGCTGACGGATTTGAAGAAGCAAAAGTTTTAGAATTAATTGATCACCATAGAATTTCTAACTTTAATGTAGATGAACCATTAATGGTAAGAATGGCACCAGTAGGATGTACTGCAACAATTATTTTAGGAATGTACAAAGAAAATGAATTAGTTCCTTCAAAAGAAGTGGCAGGATTAATGTTAAGTGCAATTATTTCTGATACATTATTATTCAAATCTCCAACTTGTACAGTATGTGATGTGAAAGCTGGAAAAGAATTGGCTGAAATAGCAGAAGTAAATTTAGAAGAATATGGATTGGAAATGCTAAAAGCAGGAACAGCATTAGGAAACAAATCTGAAGCTGAATTAATTAACATGGATATGAAAGTATTTGAAATTGATGGTAAAAAAATTGGGGTAGCTCAAGTAAATACTGTTAATGAAGAAGAAGTTTTTAAAAAGAGAAGCTAAATTAGTTGAAGAAATTAAAAAAATTAGTTCAGAAAAAAAGGATTAGAATTTTTTTCATGTTTGTTATAACTAATATTTTTAACAAATGATTCTGTTGCAATTGTTACAGGAAATGGAAATGATTATATTGAAAAAGCATTTAATTCTAAAGTTGAAAATGGATTGGTAACTTTAAAAAGGAGTAGTTTCTAGAAAAAAACAAATTATTCCACCATTGACAAAAAGCAATCCAAAGTTAAAGTAGAGTTTTAAAGAAGGAAAAAAATAGAATGTCAATAGTAAAATTAAAAAAAGAGAAGAGTTGAGAATTTTTATTCGGAGTTAGATTACCAGATATCGTTATGGGTTTGTATAAAGAGATGAAAAAAATACAAAAACGTTCAAAACGAGGTTATACGAGAAGTTTTGAATATGGATCCAAAAAGAGTATTTACTGTGGTTGATGTTCAATATGGAAGTGGCGAAGAAGCATTACTTCTTGTAATCTATGATAATTTAATGGAAGAAAGAGAACTTTTTAAAATATAATTTAGAAGTAGATAAATTTGATTTTAGAATTTTTAGAGTTTGATTTTAATAATAAAATTGATGTGGAAGAATTGATTTTTAAGAGTGAAAAGAAGTTTTTTAGAAAGGAAAAAGGCAATAAAAAAATAGTTAAAATTTTTTTATTAGCTACAAAAATTTGCCGACATTAGGGTTTATGAGAAAAAAATAGTGATGTTAGTAGGTATTTTGTTATTGTTAATTTTAAATATAGGAAATGCGAAAACTGTAAAATCTCAAAAAAAATCAAAGTCAAAATCAGAAACAAAACAAAAAGTTGATAAAAAACAAGATAAAGCTAATGAAAAGTTTTTGAAAGAGATGGAAGATTTTAGAATGGAAGCAGTTATTAGAACGACAAAAGGAGATATAAATGTATTTTTATATCCAGAAGCTGCTCCTAAAAATGTGGCAAATTTTGTATTCCTGGCTAAAAATGGATTTTATGATGGATTATCTTTTAGTAAAATAACGTTTCCAGAGGCTATTGTACAAGGTGGCGACCCAGTTGGAGATGGAACAGGTGGAACAGGATATTTAGTAAATGATGAAATTGTTAAATGGTTAAATTTTAATACAGAAGGTATGTTAGCAATGGCAAATAAAGGACCTAATACTAATAGTAGCCAATTTTTCTTCACTGCTATACCTGCACCTAAATTTAATGGGAAATACACTATAATAGGTGGAACCAAAACCAAAAGATGATTTAAATATAATAAAAATCTTTGAAAATAGAAGATAAAATCATAACAATTGATATAAAAAGGTTATAAAAATAAATGACTTTTTAAATTACTTTTCAAAAAGAAACTAAAGAATGGTCTTCATTTTTTTGAGAAGTTACAGATAGGATTAAAAATAGTTATAATAAGTGTTGTGATTTGTAATTAATAAAAAGTTATAGTTAAAAAAAATAAAAAAAATATTTTTAAAAATTATTTATGTAGGAGGAGATTCAGATGAAAAAAATTATGAGAGGTGTACTGTTATTCGGTATGTTAGGAGGCATGCTAATGTCATGTGGAAATAAAAATGAAGGAGCTCAAAATACTCAAAGTAAAAGTAGTTCTAAGTCAGAAAAGGTTTTTAGGATAGGATTATCGCAAATTGTAGACCATCCAGCATTAAATGCTGCGAAAAAAGGATTTAAAGATGCTTTGGAAAAGGCAGGAGTTAAAGCAGAGTACGATGATAAAATAGCTAATAATGATATGGGTGCTCAAACATTGATAATGCAACAGTTTTCGTCAGATAAAAAGGATTTAGTATTTGCAGTTACAACGCCAACAGCTCAAGCAGCTAAAAATCAGGTGGATAAATCAATACCAGTCGTATTTGCGTCGGTAACTGATCCTAAAAGTGCAGGATTAGAAGGAATTCCAAATGTTACAGGAACAAGTGGAGCAGCTCCGATTAATGAAAATCTTAAATTAATGAGAAAAATATTTCCAAAAGCAAAAAATATAGGTATAATTTATAATTCATCTGAACAAAATTCAGTTTCTGAAGTAAATAATTTGAAAAAATTAGCTAAAGAAAATGGTTTTAATGTTGTTGATAAAGCAATAACAAATGGGACAGAACTTTTAGCAGCAGCAAATATAATTTCTAAAGAAATAGATATTTATTATGCAACTCAAGATAACACAGTTGCATCATATTTTGCAGCATTGTTAGACGTTTTAAATAAAGCGAAAGTTCCAGTATTTGCAACAAATGATGTTTACAGTAATGCAGGTGCATTTATTTCTCAAGGTACGACAGATTATGGAATTGGTTACCGTTCAGGAGAAATTGCAGCAGAAATTTTATTAAAAGGTAAAAAACCGAGTGATTTCCCAATAGAAGCCGTAAAAAATCTACAAATAAAAGTTAGTAAATCTAATATGGAATTTTTGGGGATAAAATTACCTAAGGATGTTGAGGGTCAAGTAATATTTACTAAATAGAAAAATTTTTGATATAGGGATGTCTCATAAAAGTGGATAAAATAATTTTCAATTTATGATGCATTCCTATTCTATTTTTCCATAAAATTTCTAAAGTAATTTTTTTATTTTTAGAAAAAGTTTAAACAAAAAAATAAAAAAATGTATTTTTTTATTTTTTTAAAAAAATATGTTATAATACTCTATAAAAATTATGAATTTTTAAAAATTTTTTTGATATTAATTTTATAAAATTTAAAAAGATAGAAAAAAATATTAAGGAGGAATGTAGGCGAAAAAGTTCGCTTGAAACGAGAATGAGTAATAAAATAAAAAATATAGCAATAATTGCTCACGTAGACCACGGTAAAACAACATTAGTGGATGCGTTATTGAAGCAATCAGGAACGTTTGGAGAACATGAAAAAGTAGATGAAAGAGTAATGGATAGTGATGATTTAGAAAAAGAAAGAGGAATAACAATCTTTTCAAAAAATGCGTCAATTCATTATGGTGGTTATAAAATAAATGTAGTAGATACTCCAGGACATGCTGATTTTGGTGGAGAAGTACAAAGAATCTTAAAAATGGTTGATTCAGTGTTATTATTAGTAGATGCATTTGAAGGAGTAATGCCTCAAACTAAATATGTATTGAAACAAGCATTAGAACATGGTTTGAGACCAATTGTTGTTGTAAATAAAATAGATAGACCAAATTCTGATCCAGATGCTGTTGTTGATTCTGTATTCGATTTATTTGTTGAATTGGGAGCAAATGACGCACAATTGGATTTCCCAGTAGTTTATGCTTCTGCAAAAAATGGATTTGCTAAACTTGAATTAGAAGATGAAGATAAAGATATGCAACCTTTATTCGAAATGATTTTGAAACATGTTGAAGATCCAGAAGGTGATGAAAATGAACCTTTACAAATGCTAATTACTAATACAGAATATGACGAATATGTAGGTAAATTAGGGACAGGAAGAATTTATAACGGAAAAGTTGAAAAAAATGGCGACATAACTTTAATTAAAAGAGACGGAGAAATGGTAAACGCTAAAGTTACTAGAATTTATGGTTATGATGGATTGAAAAAAGTGGAAATGGAAGAAGCATCAGCTGGAGATATCGTAACTGTGGCAGGAATTGAAAAAATTGATATAGGAGAAACAGTTGCAGATAGAAATAATCCAAAACCACTTCCATTAATTGATATTGATGAACCTACATTAGCAATGACTTTTGTTGTAAATGATTCACCATTTGCTGGAAAAGACGGAAAATTTGTAACATCTAGAAACATTTTGGAAAGATTACAAAAAGAAGTAAATCATAATGTAAGTATGAGATTAGAAATGACTGATTCGCCAGATGCCTTTATAGTTAAAGGAAGAGGAGAACTTCAATTATCAATATTGTTAGAAAATATGAGAAGAGAAGGATACGAGGTAGCTGTATCTAAACCAGAAGTAATTTATAAAGAAAAAAATGGACAAAAAATGGAACCTATAGAATTGGCAATTATTGATGTTGCAGATGAATTCGTGGGAGTTGTTATTGAAAAATTAGGATTGAGAAAAGGTGAAATGGTAAATATGGTTCAAGGAACAGATGGTTATACTAGACTTGAATTTAAAGTGCCTTCAAGAGGATTAATTGGATTTAGAAATGAATTTTTAACAGAAACTAGAGGTACAGGAATTTTAAATCATTCATTCTTTGAATATGAACCATTTAAAGGTGAAGTAACTGGAAGAAGAAGAGGAGTTCTTATTGCAATGGAATCAGGAACAAGTTTAGGTTACTCATTGAATAACTTACAGCCAAGAGGAATTTTATTTATTGGGCCTGGTGTAGAAGTATATGAAGGAATGATCGTTGGAGAACATTCAAGAGAAAATGATTTAGTTGTAAATGTTTGTAAAGGGAAAAAACTTACAAATATGAGGGCAGCTGGAAGTGATGATGCAGTGAAATTAGCACCTCCAAAAGAATTTACACTTGAATTGGCATTAGAATATATTGAAAATGATGAGTTAGTTGAAATTACACCAAACTTTATTAGATTGAGAAAAAAATATTTGAATGCTAACGAAAGAAAAAAATATGAAAATGGAACTACAAGTAGAGTTTAATTTGAAACTTTAATTTTTAGAAATCATTAATTTACAAGATGGTAAAAGTTTTTTTATTTTATTTTTTAAAAAAATAAGAAAAAAACAAAAAAACAAGATATTATAAAAAAATAAAATATGAAAAAAAGTAGAAAAAGACTTGACAAATAAAGACTTATTTATTATAATATCTTGTATAATATTTTTAAAGAAAGCAAATTGCATAAATATGCTTACTTATTACATACCAATTATTGGAAAGGAGTCGGTAAACAATGGCAGTACCTAAGAAAAGAACTTCAAAAGCAAAAAGAAATATGAGAAGATCTCATGATTCAATTTCTGCTCCAAGCATTATCGTAGAAGCTGATGGAACAGTAAGAAGACCTCATAGATTAAATTTAAAAACAGGAGTATATAGAGGTAGACAAATTTTAGCAACTGAAGAAGAAACAACAGTTGAATAATAATAGAGCAAGATATGAAGGTCTTGCTTTTTTTATTTATAAATTCTATTAGTAATCGTCTTGCAGTTATATTTTTTTGATTTTATCAGTAATTCAATAAGAGTTCTTGAAATTTTTTTATTATATCACTAGAAAAAAATACTACTTTATAAAAAAATTGTATGTGTGTTATAATTGTAAAAAAATTATATTAAAAAGGTGATAATTTTGAGAAAAAAAATAAAATAATTAATTTATTAATTTTTATTTTTGATTTCAAACGTTTTATTAGCTGAAAATAGTAATAAAAAAAGAAAAATTTCAGATGAAGCAGTAAAGGTTGAAATAATTATTAATAAAAAAAGATGAATCAAGCAGGAATGATTATCTTGAAGAGAGTAATAATGAAGAAAGAGAAGCGGGATACATCTATTTAGATGAAGACGATACAGATGTAAAAGAAGTAAAAAAAGAAAATAAGGTAATTAATAAACTTGATAAATTTATTAGGAAAAATAGATGAAAAAGTTAATCCAACATTGAAATTTTATGTACCAGCTTCTTATGGAACTTGGTATTTGATAAAAAAACAACAGATCCTCAAGAAGCAAATTTTTCAAAATGTAAGATATAATTTTTGCACAAGAAATGAATGGTTACAGAATTACAAGAGATTATTTTATTCCAGCGAACCAAATTTGGGTTGAAAAATAATGAAAGAGCTTGGATTAAAGAAGAGAAAGGGAAAGTTTATTTAAGTACAGAGGCTAAATTATTTAAGAGCTTTTAAAAATGAAATTCTTTTTGATAGAAAAATACAAATACATGGTTATAAGGTATCAAGATACAGGAGTTGTTAGAGTGTTTTCAAGAGAGCCAGACGATAATGTAGATTTGGAAGGAAATGAAAAGTCTGAGTACGAATCAATTTTAAAAGTGATTCCAAATTTGAAAGATGTAGAATATGATACTACATTGAGAAATGATGAAATTGAAAAAAATCAAGGAAAGAGTATATTGAACAGGAAAGAGCAAGATTGATTGAAGAAGAAATTAATGCGGATCCAGAGAAATTCTTTCAAATAGATACGGGTATAAAATCAAAAAAACAAAAAAATTAAAGAAAAAAATCTAAAAAAATAAATAATAAAAAAATGTATTGGAGAGTTATGAAAAAAATTACTTAAAATATCGAATATTGTTATTTTTTTATACTTTTAATGATGTTTCTAATGTTCTTTTTAAGTTTTTTTATTGGAAAAAAAAGAGTATAAAAATGTGCATGTAAATGTAAAAAGGAACAACATTTCAACAAATTTATAAAGAGTTGAAATTAAATTATGGAATAATGGATAGATTGTATTTGAAAACGAAAGGTAAAAATACAAATTTGAAAAATAGGAACTTATAAATTTGATGGGAAGTTTTCAAAAATATGAAATTATTAGGAAAATAAAAAAAATAGTGAAACTAATGGAATAAGATTGACGATTCCCTGAAGGATTTACAACAAAAACAAATATATGAAAGAATGGATGCGTTGGGATTAGGTTCAAGAGAAGAAATAGAGAATGTATTGAAAACTGTAGATTTTTCCGTATCCACATGAAGGAAATAATTTTTGAAGGATATTTTTTTATCCAGAAACTTATATTTTTTTAATGAAAATGTAACGACTGAACAAGTGGTAAAAAAACAATCTTAAATGAATTTTTTTGAAGAAATTTCCTCCAGAAAAAAATATCCAAATAAAGCAGAGTTTTATAATAATTTGAAATTGGCATCTATTGTAGAAGCTGAAGTTCCGAATAATGCTGATAAATCTAAAGTTGCAGGATTATTTAAAAAACGTTTAGAAAAAGGAATGAGATTGGAATCGGATGCGACATTGAAATATGAATTGGGAAGACAGGCGTTAAGAGGTGAATTGAAAAATACAAACACCCCGTATAATTCGTATAAAACAAAAGGATTACCGCCAACTCCAATTGGAAATCCACCTTATGAAACAGTAAAAATTGTTGAAGATGCTGTTGGAGGCGATGACTTATTTTTCTTTACTTATAAAGGAATGACTTATTATTCGAAGACTCACGAAGAACATCTGAAAAAGAGAAGAGAAAGTGGGCAATTAAAATAATTTTAGGAATAGGGAAGAAAAAAATGCTGGATTTTAAAAGGTTTTCAAAGCAACTAAAAAATTTAAAAAGAGAAGAAATTATAAAAAAATGATAAAATATTAATTGCTTTTTTTCTGGTGGACCAGATTCAGTATTTCTATTTTATTTATTGAATTATTTGAAAAGTGAGTACAATCTTGAATTAGCATTAATGTATGTAAATCATAATTTGCGCTCAGATGTTGATAATGATTTAAATTTTGTGAAGGATTTTTCTAAAAAAAATGATGTGAAATTGTATATTGAAAGCGTTGATGTGAATAGTCATTCAAAAAAAATGAAGAAATCCATTGAGTTAGCGACTAGAGAATTGAGATACGAAGCATTGGAAAAGGTTTTTCAAAAAGAAGGGTTTACAAAAATAGCAACAGGTCATAATTTAGATGATAATGTGGAGACCTTTATTTTTAGGCTTTTGAGAGGAACGTCTATTAGAGGGTTGAAAGGGATACCGAGAGTTAGAGAGTATATAATTAGACCGATATTACAATTTGAAAAAAATTATTGTTAATTTTTTTAGAAGAATTGAATCAAAAAAATTTATTATTGATTATACAAATAATGAAATTGATTATACGAGAAATTTTTATTAGGAATGAGGTTTTTTTCCTAAATTTATTCAAGTAAATCCGAGATTTAAAGACAAAAATTAATAATTTGATTTTTAGAAATAAATGATAGAGATGAAAATGTGAAAGTTCAAAATATTGAGGTAAATATGTCAAAAGATAAATTTGTTCGATATCTTGAAAATAAAGGTGTTAAAAGAAATTTCAAGAGATAAAATTGATAAAAATTTATGATAATATTTTTTTAATAAAAAAATGGATTGATAGATTCGAAGGGTTCGAAGGAATTTTTATTTGGGAAATGGTAAAAATTTTACAAAAGAAATATGGGCAATTAAAAAGTAGTTGAAAAAGAAGAAAAAAAAGATTATAATATTGAAGTGATTATTAAGAAAAAAATCAAAGTGTTGAGTGGTATAATTACGAGATAATATTGTATGAAAATTTTTGAAATTTTTTTGAAAAAGAATTTTTTTGAAAAAAATAATCAAGAATATAATTATTATGAGATAGAATCAGATTTAGAAATAGGTAAATTAGTCGTTAGAAGTAGAAAAGCTGGAGATACAATATTAGGTAAAAATTCTGAACATCAAAAAAAATAAAAAAATTCTAATAGATGAAAAAGATACCTAAGTGGGAGCGTGATAAAATTCCAATTATTGAAAAATATCAATGATGTGGAGGATGGAGATAAGAGAGAAATCTTATTAGTTTCAAATATAAAGAGTTCTAAATTTTTTTGAAAAAAAGTAGAATTTGATATGTTGGGAAAAGAGAAAAGAATATTGATAATAGGGAGGAAAGATGGAAGATAAGAACAGAAATGATATAAAAAAAGAAGATTAGAAGAGCTACGAAAAGAAAATAACAGAAAAAAATGATTCAAAAGATGACGGTAATAAATCACCATTTGGATCACCGTTAGTATTTTTTTACAATTATATTAATAGCGTTTACATTTATTTTCTATGGGTCAATACAAGAGTATTTTCAACCGAAGAAAAACATAACTTATAGTGAATTTGTAAATAAAATTAAAGATGGAAGTTTTAGTGAAATTCAAGAAAAAGATGATAGATTACTTTCGAAAGTTAGAGAAGGAAATCAAGATGTGTATTATTACACAAAAAAGATAACTGAAAGAGTGGGAAATGACCCAATAATCGTTCAAGCAATAGCTAATAACAAAGTAAAAGTTACATCTTTACCACCATCAGGAAGTGGATTATTTATGGCACTTTTAATTAATTTATTGCCAATGGTGTTAATGATTGGACTAATGGTTTATCTTGCTAAAAAAATGATGGATGGTTCTCAAGGCGGACCTGGAAATATGTTTGGATTTGGTAAGTCTCGTGCTGATAAAATGGATAAAAAACCAGATGTTAAATTTGATGATGTTGCTGGTGTAGATGGAGCTAAAGAAGAATTAAAAGAAGTTGTAGATTTTTTAAAAAATCCAGAAAAATATACAAAAGCTGGAGCGAGAGTTCCTAAAGGAGTTTTATTATTAGGAAGACCTGGTACTGGGAAAACATTACTAGCAAAAGCAGTAGCTGGAGAATCAGGAGCATCGTTCTTTAGTATTTCAGGATCTGAATTTGTAGAAATGTTTGTTGGGGTTGGAGCTTCAAGAGTAAGAGACTTATTTGAAAAAGCTAAAAAGTCTACTCCATCAATTATTTTTATAGATGAAATTGATGCTATCGGTAGAAGAAGAAGTGCTGGAAAAAATAGTGGAAGTAACGATGAAAGAGAACAAACTTTAAATCAATTATTAGTTGAAATGGATGGATTTGATACTGATACAAAAGTTATAGTTTTAGCCGCTACAAATAGAGAAGATGTGTTAGATTCTGCATTATTAAGAGCAGGTAGATTTGATAGAAGAGTAACTGTTGATGCACCTGATTTACAAGGTAGAATTGCTATTTTAAAAGTTCATTCTAGAAATAAAAAACTGGCAGCTGATGTAAGATTAGAAGATATTGCGAAAATAACTCCAGGATTTGTTGGAGCGGATATTGCAAACTTATTAAATGAAGCAGCGATTTTAGCAGCTAGAAGATCTTCTGATACAATTACAATGGAAGATTTAGATGAAGCAGTAGATAAAATTGGAATGGGTCTTGGTCAAAAAGGTAAGATTATTAAACCAGAAGAAAAAAGATTGTTGGCATATCATGAAGCAGGACATGCTGTAATGACAGAGTTAACACCAGGAGCAGATCCAGTGCATAAAGTAACAATTATTCCAAGAGGAGATGCAGGTGGATTTATGATGCCGCTTCCTGAAGAAAAATTAGTTACAACAAGTAGAGAAATTTTAGCTGAAATTAAAGTTTTATTCGGTGGTAGAGCTGCAGAAGAATTAGTGTTAGAAGACATTAGTACAGGAGCATATTCTGATATAAAACGAGCAACTCAATTAGCAAGAACATATGTTGAAAGAGTTGGAATGAGTAAAAATTTAGGACCTATAAATTTTGAAAATTCTGAAGAAGAATTCTCATTTACTACTAATAAAAAGTGATGAAACTGTTAGAGAAATTGATTTAGAAATTAGAAAAAAATATTAACAGATGAGTATTTAAAAACTTTAAATACTTTTAAGAGAAAATAGAGAAAAACTTGAAAATGTAGCACAGTTATTGTTGAAAAAAAGAGACTATAACGGGAGAAGCTGTAAGAAAAAAATAATTGCAGGAGCTACATTTGAAGATATTTTTAGCTGAAGAAGCACAAATTTCAGAAAAGAAAGATGAGCAACAACTTCAAGAAAAAAATATTGGAAACTGTTGAAAAAGTAGATGAAATTGTTGAAGAACAAGATAATACAGAAGAAACAGAAGAATTGAAGACAGAAATTGAAGAAAATCAGCAAGATATAATAAAAATTAGAAGAAGATATCGTTGAGGATTTGAAAAAAAGAAAAAGAAAAATTCTGAAGATTCTGAAAGTTCAGATGAAGATAATTCAGATGATTTTTGATAATGGAGATACTCCAAAACAGCAAGAAGAAAAATGTGGAAAAGAAAGAGAAAAAAATAGATATTCCAGATTTTTATGAAATAATTTTTTAAAAAGTTTATTTTTTTGATTGATAAAAAAAGATAAATTATTTTTTTAAAAAAAGCAAAAAAAGATTTAGTAAGAAGAGAATGTAAAATATAGAAATTAATTGAGAACTCTCCAAATGAAAGTTTTTTTAAGGTAGTGATTTAAATGAAACCCCGATAAACTGTAAAAATGGAGAGTTCATTGTTTATTTAGTGTAAATTGATTTAACAAAAGATAGCAAGAAGTCTCCGACTTCCAAAAAAATCAGAGTAGTTCACTAAAGATTCATAAAAAAATATAAATATTTTTGTAAATTTAAAAAAATTATGTATTTTTTTATATTTGTTGTGAAAAATCACAAAAATATTTACACTTTCAAAAATCATGTGGTATAATTATAGTGAGGTAAGATATGAGATGTCTAAAATTAAGAAATAGGTTTATTTTTTTCAGTAAAATTGATAATTTTTTTGTTTATTCTTTATACAATTACAAGATTTATTTTTCATATACTAGAGATTTGGAATTAGTTACTTTGAAAAAGGAAATAGATGAAAAAGAGAAAGAATTAAAAATTATTATTCAATGCGATTAGGAAAAAAATAATAAATATGTTATTTATAGGATGGATTTAAAAAGAAAATACACTAAGAAACTCACCCAATGAAAAATAAAATAAATAGAAGTGAAGTGTATGGTCCGTTAGATGATGACATATATACCTTGATAGGACGAAAAGAATTAATCAATGTTAATGAAAAAAGCCTAGATGGATATACACCTTTAGTTGTTGCGATTGAATCTAATAATAATGATTTAGTTAAAATATTTTTAGAAAATAATGCAGATTTGAGAGTTAAGCATCCAATTTTAAATAGGACAGTGTTAGGAACAGCTGCCTATTATGAAAATTTGGAAGCAGCAGAACTATTATTGAAAAAAAATCCTCGATTAATCAATGTTAAAAGTCAATATGATGGTTGGAATGCACTTCAAGATGCAACTTTAAAATCAAATACTGAAATAGTGAAGTTATTATTAAAATATGGAGCAAATCCAATGCAGAAAGATAATCACGGAGGAGATGCAATGGATATGGCAACTGATTTTGGAAAAGGTGAGATAGTAAAATTGTTTAGAGATAGTATAAAATCTAAAAAGGAAATAAATTGATATTCTAAATAAATTTGTTTTTTTATAAAATATTATATATAGAGGAGAAGAATATGAAAAGATTAACAGGAATTGGAGCTTCAGAAGGAGTAGCTATAGGGAAAGTATTACTTTTTACAGAAGAGGAAATGGTTATACCAGAAGTAAAAGATGAAAATTCAACAATTGAAGCAGAGTTAACAAAATTAGAAGATGGTTTAAAAAAATCAAAAACTCAATTAATTGCTATTAGAGAAAAAGTAAAAGAAAAAATGGGTGAAGATAAAGCAGCAATTTTTGATGGTCACATACTACTTCTTGAAGATGAAGATTTGATCATGGAAGTAGAAGATAAAATTAAAGGTGAAGGATTACCAGCGGCAAAAGCTTTACATGATGGAATTAATGAATATTGTGAAATGATATCAAAATTAGATGATCCTTATTTAAGAGAAAGAGCTGCAGATTTACAAGATATAGGTAAAAGATGGTTGAAAAACTTATTAGGTATTAGAATAAAAGATTTAAGTGACTTAGAGCCTAATACAGTAGTTGTAACTTATGATTTGACACCATCAGATACAGCTCAATTAGATTTAGAAAATTGTGTTGGTTTCTTGACTGAAGTTGGTGGAAAAACAGCTCACTCAGCAATAATGGCTAGATCATTGGAATTACCTGCAGTAGTTGGAATTAAAGGAGTTCTTAATGGAGTGAAAGAAGGAGAAACAGTAATTATGGATGGAGAAGAAGGAGAATTATTCTTAGATCCTTCACCAGAATTAATTGCAGAATATGTTGCTAAAAAAGAAAAATTAGCTGCAGAAAAAGAAGAATTGAAAAAATTAATTTCAGAAGAAGCAATTACAACTGATGGAAGAAAAGTAGATATTTGGGGGAATATCGGAAGTCCTAATGATGTTGATGCTGTAATAGCTTCAGGAGCAACTGGAATTGGATTATATAGAACAGAATTCTTATTTATGAACTCTGATCACTTCCCAACAGAAGAAGAACAATATGAAGCATATAAAGTTGTAGTTCAAAAAATGCAAGGAAAACCAGTTACAATAAGAACAATGGATATCGGTGGAGATAAAGAATTACCTTATTTAGACTTACCAAAAGAAATGAACCCATTCTTAGGATATAGAGCAATCAGAATTTCATTAGAAAATAAAGATATGTTCAAAACACAATTGAAAGCAATTTTAAGAGCTTCTCATTATGGTCAAATAAAAATTATGTATCCAATGATAAGTTCTGTTAATGAAATAAGAAAAGCTAATGAAATTTTAGAAGAATGTAAAAAAGAATTAGATGAAATTGGTCAATTGTTCGATAGAAATATAAAAGTTGGAATAATGGTTGAAACTCCATCAACAGCAATTATAGCTTACAAATTCGCTAAAGAAGTAGATTTCTTCTCAATTGGAACTAATGATTTAACTCAATATTTCTTAGCTGTAGATAGAGGAAATGAAATGGTATCAGCTTTATATAACTCATTTAACCCAGCAGTATTAGAAGCTATTCAAAAAGTAATTGATGCTGCACATAATGCAGGTATTAGCGTAAGTATGTGTGGAGAATTTGCTGGAGATAAAAAAGCTACTAAATTATTATTAGGAATGGGACTTGATTCATTCAGTATGAGTGCTTCATCAACATTACAAGTTAAGAAAATTATTAGAAGCAGCAGTTATTCAGAAGCTCAAAAATATAGAGATATTATCTTACAACAAGATACACCAGCAGAAGTACTAGAAAAATTGTTATAATTTAAAGTAAATAAATATAAGACCTGATTTTTTTCAGGTCTTCTTGCTTTTATGAAATTAGATTTTAAGAGGAGAGTATACATGGAAAGAAAAAAAGTTGCGTTATTTTTAACTAATGGATTTGAAGAATTAGAGGCATTGGCACCAGTAGATTTGATGAGAAGAGCTAATATTGAAGTTGATACAATTTCTATAAATCAAGAGAAAGAAGTAGTAAGTTCTCGTAAGATTACTGTATTGGCAGATAAAATAATAAAAGATGTAAATTTTGATGAGTATGAAATGGTAGTTTTACCTGGAGGACCTGGGACAAAAAATTATTTTGAATCTAAAGAAGTTTTAGAAATAGTAAAAAAGTTTGCTGAAAATAAAAAAGTTGGAGCGATTTGTGCAGCACCGACTGTGTTGGCTTCGTTGGGAATATTGGAAAATAGAAAAGCAATCTGTTTTCCAGCATGTGAACCTGATTTAGAACAAGGGAAAGCTATTTTGACTAGAGAAGCAGTTGTTAAAGATGGAAATATTGTTACAAGTAGAGGAGCAGGAACAGCTATAGATTTTGGGTTAGCTTTAATTAAAGAACTTTTAGGGGAAGAAATTTCTGAAAAAATTGGAAAAGAAATTGTTTATTATTAATACTTTTTATAAAAAAATTACGGGTTTATCGTGTTTTTTTCGTTTACAAAAAAATTAAACTTATGGTACAATACTTATTATAATTAATATGGTAGTTAAATATTTATAGATAGAATATAGAATAAAAAGAAAGAAAAGGAGGTCTTAAGTGGATTACCATAAGCCTGTTTTGTACGATGAAACAATTGAAAATATAATAACTGATGGAAGAGCTGTTTATGTAGATTGTACTTTAGGTGGTGGCGGACATACAGAAGGAATTTTTAAAAAAAATTCTTCAGCAGATTCTAAAGTTATAGGGATAGATCAAGATATAGAAGCAATTAATTTTTTTCAAAAGAGAGATTGAAAGATTATAAGGATAAATTAGAGATATTTCAAGATAATTTTAAAAAAATTTAGACACTGTGATTTATTTAGCTGGATATGATAAAGTAGATAGAATTTTTAATGGATATAGGAGTTTCGTCCAATCAATTGGACAATGTTGAAAGAGGATTTTTCATATAGATTTGAAGCAAAACTTGATATGAGAATGAACAAAGAATTAGAAGTTAGTGCTTATGATGTCGTAAATAAATTTTTCTGAAAAAGAAATAGCAGATATTATTTATAAATATGGAGAAGAGCCAAAAATCTAGAAGAATTGCTAGAAATATAGTTGAATATAGAAAAAAATAAAGATATTGAAACAACTACTGAATTAGCAGATATTGTTATAAAATCTATAGGAAAAAAAGCATGAAGAGACATCCTGCTAAAAAGGACTTTTCAAGCAATTAGAATATTTGTAAATAAAGAGTTAGAAGTACTAACAGAAACTTTGGATAAAGCAATTAATTTATTAAATCCAAAAAGGAAGACTATTGGTTATTACATTTCATTCTTTTGGAAGATCGTATAGTAAAGGAAAAAAATTCAGAGAATTTGAAAATCCATGTACATGTCCTTCAGACATACCAATATGCGTATGTAATAAAAAAAGTTTAGGTAAAGTAATAACGAGAAAACCGATAGTTGCAAAAAAAGAGGAGTTAGAAATGAATAATAGAGCACATTCGGCAAAATTAAGAATATTTGAAAGGGGTGAATAAAGGGATGAGTAGTGGTACAAGAAAGAAAAAATTACAAATGATGGATTTTTCCCTGATATTCCAAAAAAACAACTACAAATAATGTATCTCAAAAATTACAATACATTTTCAAATGATTGGTCAACATCAAAAATAAAAAAGAGAAAAAGTTACTAAAAAAATGTTAATGGTTTTAATAGAACGAAAGTAATAATTGGAGTTTTTTTACATAATGATAGTAGTGGTTGTCTGCAATGATTATGACTAATGCATCTAATGGTGTAGATAAATTAGGTAGAGAAAAAAATGCTAAACAAAAAAAGAATTAAATGAATTAAAAACTAATGTAGAAAAATCTTGAAAATGAAACTATATCAAAAAAATGATTTCGCACAAAAAGAAGAAGCTATAAGACAAGGTTTTGTTGAAAAAAATTCATTAAAATATATTAGATTAGATAAGTAAATGAAATGCGATAGATTAAGGTTATTCTAAAAAAATGACTTTAGGATATCGTTTTTTTAGAAAATAGGACTTGGAAAAATTTTAATAAATTCAATTAAATTCTTAAAACTTAAGACGTTTTTCAAAGATATAATTCTTGACAGAATTATAAAAAAAGTGGTATTATTCTTTTGACTGATTAGTCATTTTTTTGTCATATTATTTTTTTGATAAATTAAATGATAATTAGTAAAATTTAAATTTGTTAGAAGGAGGTATAAATCTTGGCAGAAGAAGTTTTTAAAAAAAGATACAAAAAAAGCAGAAAAAAAGAAGCAGATGAAATTATATTAAAAGCCAATGAAGAATCTAAAAAAATATTGCAAAAAGAAACTGATCAAAAAGATTAAAGAAGATGGTAATAAAATAATTTCAGATTTAAAAAAACTGAATTGAAAACAATTGAAAGAAAAAAACAGTTGAAGAAGCTAATAAGTCTGTAGATATTCTCCTTGCTAAAGAAGAGGAAAATATAAAAGATATATTGAATGTCGATGATAAAAAAATTGACGAAATAGCAAATATATTAAGAGAGAGGGTTGTGAAATAATGTCAATAGTAAAAATGAGTAAATTTAATTTAATTGCTTTTTGCTTCACAAAAAGCCCCACTTCTAAAAAAAGTTTACAACAATTTAAAGAAGTAGAATTTGATGATATTCAGATTGAAGAAAAAGAAGATGAAACAACTTTATTGAAAAAAAGTAAATAATAATGAGGAATTGACTAGAATAGATGAACGTTTAACAACGGTAGATACAGCAATTCAGCTTTTTACAAAAAAATATCATCCAGTAGATAAAAAGTTTAAAAAGCAATTATGAGAGGGAATGATAACTATACTTTCAATGAGTTATCAGAAAAAAAGCTCGAACATATGATTGGAAAAACAGTAGCATATAATTTAAAAAGATTTGGGAGTAAGATACTCAAATGTAAAATCAAAAAAATTTCTAAAAAAATATTCAGAAATTGAAGATCTTTCAATTTGGAATAGATTGGATGTAAATCCTCAAGAATTGAAGAAATTAAAAAAATGTAACAAGTTATTTGGGGAGTATTCCTATTAAATTAAAAAAAGTTCGTTTATTAATAAAATTAGCGAGTTAAAATATACTTATTATGAAGAATTAAAAAAATAACGAAAGAAGATGTTTATTATTTAGTTATTTCTGATAAATCTAATGAAGAAAAAAAGAAAAATTAGATGAAGTTTTTTTAGAAATAGTAGTTTTAGTTTGGCAGAATTGAATATTGATAAAGAACCAAATAGTTATATTTCAGATATTAAAAAAAGAAATTGAGCAATTAAAGGTTACTAAAAGAGGATTAAAAAAAGAAATCAAAAATTATCTTGATGACTTGCCTCACTTAGAAGCTATTTATGAGTATTTAAGAAATAAAAAACTTAGAATAGAAACTATGGAAAATTTGGCACAAACTGAGAAAACTTGTGTTATAAAAGGTTGGGTTCCAACCGGTAAGTTAAGTGCATTTGAAAAAACTATTAAATCGGAAGTGGGAGATAATTACTATTTGAAGACACAGGAAGCAGATAGAGATGATTCTGAAGTACCGATAAAATTAAAAAATGGGAAAATTGCAAGTGCATTTGAAAGTTTGACAGGAATGTATGCGTATCCTAAATATAATGAAATTGATCCAACACCATTTTTAGCACCGTTTTATATAGTGTTCTTTGGAATGATGGGAGCAGATGTTGGATATGGATTAGTATTATTATTAGGAACTTTATTTGTATTGAAATGTATGAATTTAAATAAAAAGTAATAGATTATTTGTACAATTCTTTTTTCTATTTAAGTTTTTTTCAGTTATAATTTGGGGATTGATTTATGGTTCTTATTTTGGATTGCCATTAGTAAAAGGACTTATAGATCCTGGAAAAGATTATAACAAATTATTAGTTGGTTCTGTGTTATTTGGAATAGTGCATATTTTCTTTGGATTGGCATTAAAAGCATATTTGTTAATAAAAGCGAAAAAACCAATGGAAGCTGTGTATGATGTACTATTTTGGTATATGACACTAACTGGAGGAATGCTTTACTTATTGTTTAAGATGACAAACTTAAATCCGACTGTTGCTACAGTTTCAGGAATTATTACTGTAATTGGAATGATTGGAATTGTATTGACTGGTGGAAGAGAAGCTAAAAGTGTTGGAGCGAAATTAGGAGGCGGATTGTATAGCCTTTATGGAATTTCAAGTTATGTTGGAGATTTTGTATCGTATTCGAGATTAATGGCTTTAGGACTTTCTGGAGGATTTATAGCTCAAGCGATTAATATGATTATTGGAATGGTATCAGGTTCATGGATTGGATTAATATTTGTTCCGATTATATTTGTATGTGGACATTTCTTTAATATGTTCTTATCGTTCTTAGGTGGATATGTTCATACTTCAAGACTTATGTATGTAGAATTTTTTGGTAAGTTTTATGAAGGTGGAGGAAAACCATTTAGAGACTTTAGAACAGATAGTAAATATATAAATATAGAAGATTAATTAAATTTAGTTAAATATTTGAAAAAATAAATAAAAAATATAAATTTTAGGAGGAAAAAAATGAATAATGTATCAGGTGTATTAGCACAACATGGAGGAGTACTTTTTGCAGCTTTAGGAGCAGCGTTAGCAACATTTTTAGCAGGTTGGGGATCAGCCAAAGGAGTAGGAATAGTAGGGGAAGTAGCATCAGGATTAATGATTGAAGAACCAGAAAAATTTGGTAAATCACTAGTATTACAATTGTTACCAGGTACACAAGGATTGTATGGTTTCGTTATTGGATTGATGGTTTTAGGTAGATTGAATGCAAATATGAGTTTTGCAGAAGGTGTATATATTTTGATGGCTTGTTTACCAATTGCAATTGCAGGATATGGTTCAGCAGTAGCACAAGGAAGAGTAGCAGCATCAGGTATTAGCTTATTAGCAAAAAATGAAGAACAATCAACAAAAGGGATTATTTATGCCGTAATGGTTGAAACTTATGCGTTATTAGCATTCGTTGTATCAATTATGTTATTATCTGGAGTATCATTTAAATAATTAAAATTGAAAGGATGTGAAGAAATGTCTAATTTGGATAATTTAACATCAAAAATATTAAATGATGCAAAAATCAAAGCAGATGAAATAGTGAAAGCAGCTCAAAAAACGGCAGCTGAAAAATATAAAAAAGAAATTGGAAAGTATAATTCTCAAAAAGCATCATTGGAGGAAAGTGCAGTTAGAGATAGAGATTTAGCTGTAGAAAGAATAAAATCAAAGTGCTAGCTTGAAAGTAAGAAATGAAAAAAATTAAAAAGCAAAACAACAAGTTATTGATAAAGTAATCAATAGATTGAGAGAAAAACTTTTAAATATGAATGAAGCAGAATATATAGATTATATGAAAAAAATCTAGATAATTCTTCTTTAAATAAAAAAATCAAAAAGTTAATTGTTAAAAAAAGAATTTTTTTAAGAAAAGTAAAAAGAATTTCCAAATGCAAATATTTCTGAAAAAGAATTTGTAAATTCGTGATTTATTTTTGGAAGAAAATGGAGTTCAAGAAAAATTATACATTTGAAGTTAAATTAGAATTTATGAGAGATGATTTAGAAGTTCAAATTTCTCAACTTCTTTTTTTCATAAGAATTCATAAGAGTAAGGGAGATATTAAATGAATAGAATGGATTACGGACGTAGTGTCGTAACGGTTAGAGTTTTTAGAAAAAAACTTTTAACTAAAAAAATAAGCTAGATAGAATGATTGATGCTGAAACTCCCGAAGAAGTATTAAAATTATTGGGAGATACAGAATATTCTCAAAATATGTCTGATATTCAAAAATGCTCAAGATTATGAAGTGATATTGAAAAAGAGAAACTGAAAGAGTGTTTAATCTAGTTAGAGAATTAAGTAATGATACTGAAATAGTTGACATACTTTCTTTTAAAAATATGATTATCATAATCTAAAAAGTATTATTAAAAAGGGAGATTGTCTGGGAATGATTTTTTTCGTATTTATTGATGGATGCAGGTACTCAGAAAGCAGATAAATTGAAATTAAGATTTGATACGAAACATTATAGTGAATTTCCAGATGAGTTTTCTAAAAGCAATTAATGAGGTAGAAAAGATTTTGATGAGAAAAAAAGATCCACAAAGAATTGATATTATAGTAGATAAGTACTATTATATAAATTTACTTCGTATTGCAAGAAAGGTCAATGTGCCTTTGATAACTAATTATGTTGAAGGACTTGTTGATTTTCAAAATATAATAACTTTGTTTAGAGTGAAAAAACAACATAGAGATATGAAATTTTTAGAAACAGTTGTTCATGAAGGTGGAACAATTCCTAAAAATAAAATTGTTGCTTCATTGAATGATACGCCAGAAGTTATAGCACAAAATTTTAGAAGAGAAAAATTAGGTGCATTTTTAGTGGAAGGTGTGGAAGCATTCAATGAAAGTAAGAGATTATCAGAATTTGAGAAAATAAGTGATAATTATTTGATGGAGCTAAATAAAGAGTCTAAATATGTAGTATTTGGGCCTGAACCGTTATTCACATACTTGGTTGCAAAAGAAAGAGAAATTAATGCGTTAAGAATGATAATGGTTAGTAAAATAAATAATATTAGTTCTGATAAAATAAAAGGAAGGCTGCGTGAGACATATGCATAAAGTAGGTGTAGTAGGAGATAAAGATTCTATTTTAGCTTTTAAGGCTTTAGGTGTAGATGTGTATCCAGTCGTGACTAAAGAAGAAGCAAGAAAAAGAATTGATAGTTTGGCTAATGAGAAATATGGGATAATATTTGTTACTGAACAAGTAGCCGCATTAGTAGAAGAAACTGTTGAGAGATATAATAAAGAATTAACACCAGCGATTATATTGATACCAAATAACCAAGGAAGTTTAGGTATTGGATTGAGTAAAATAGATGAATATGTTGAAAAAGCAATAGGATCGAACATATTCTAATGTGGAAAGGAGCAGATATTCTTGAAAGTAGGAAAAATAATAAAAGTTTCAGGACCTTTAGTTGTTGCTGAAGGTATGGATGAAGCGAATGTATATGACGTTGTAAAAGTATCTGATAGTAAACTGATTGGAGAAATAATTGAAATGAGAGGAGACAGGGCTTCTATACAGGTTTATGAAGAAACTGTAGGTATAGGACCTGGAGAACCAGTTTATTCGACTGGAGAACCTCTTAGTGTTGAGTTGGGACCAGGGTTGCTAGAAGCTATGTTTGATGGGATTCAAAGACCTTTGAAGGAATTCCAGGAAAAAGCAGGAGACTTTTTGAATAAAGGGGTAGAAGTACCTTCATTAAATAGAGAGAAAAAATGGGATTTTGAACCAGTAGCCTCAGTAGGAGATAAAGTTGAAGCTGGAGATATAATAGGAACTGTTCAAGAAACAGCAGTAGTTAATCATAAAATTATGGTTCCATACGGTGTAGAAGGAACAATAAAATCTATTAAAAAAGGAAGTTTTACAGTAGTTGAAACAGTTGCTGTAATTGAAACTTCAAAAGGTGATGTGGAAGTACAAATGATGCAAAAATGGCCTGTAAGAAGAGGTAGAAAATATGCTAAAAAATTAAATCCAGAAGCACCATTAATAACAGGACAAAGAGTTATCGATACATTTTTCCCAGTAACAAAAGGTGGAACTGCCTGTGTACCGGGACCATTCGGATCAGGAAAAACAGTAGTGCAACACCAAATGGCAAAATGGGCAGATGCTCAAATAATTGTTTATGTAGGATGTGGAGAACGTGGAAATGAGATGACAGACGTTCTTATGGAATTCCCTGAAATAATAGATCCTAAAACTGGAGAATCATTAATGAAAAGAACAGTATTGATTGCAAATACTTCAAATATGCCAGTTGCGGCAAGGGAAGCGAGTATTTATACTGGAATTACAATTGCTGAGTACTTTAGGGATATGGGATATTCAGTAGCAATAATGGCTGATTCTACATCAAGATGGGCAGAAGCATTAAGAGAAATGTCAGGAAGACTTGAAGAAATGCCAGGAGATGAAGGATATCCAGCATATTTAGGTTCAAGAGCAGCTGAGTTTTATGAAAGAGCTGGACACGTTGTTTGTTTAGGAAAAGATGAAAGAGAAGGAGCATTAACAGTTATTGGTGCGGTTTCGCCTCCAGGTGGAGATATTTCAGAACCAGTTTCACAAGCAACATTGAGAATTGTTAAAGTTTTCTGGGGATTAGATGCAAATTTAGCTTACAGAAGACACTTCCCAGCAATTAACTGGTTGAATTCGTATACATTGTATCAAACAAAAGTTGATGGATGGATGGATAAAAACGTAGGTCCAGCATTCTCGAAAAATAGAGCTAGAGCGATGGCTTTATTACAAGAAGAAAATAGTTTACAAGAAATTGTAAGATTGGTTGGTAAAGATACTTTATCTGAAAAAGATCAATTGAAATTAGAAGTAGCTAAATCAATAAGAGAAGATTATTTACAACAAAATGCATTTATGGAATCTGATACATATACTTCATTAGAAAAACAAGAAAAAATGTTAGCATTAGTTTTAAAAATTCTATAATGAAGGTAATAGAGGATTAGAACATGGAGCATATTTGAATGAAATTGCTTCACTTGAAGTAAGAGATAGAATAGCGAGAGCTAAATACTTACCAGAAGATGAATTATTCAAAATTGATGAAATTGGAAAAGAATTAGAAAATGCAATAGATGATCTTATAGCAAAAGGAGGTGCATTAGATGCTTAAGGAATATAAAACTATAACTGAAGTAGTAGGACCTTTGATGGTAGTTGAAGGTGTTGAAGGAATAAAATATTATGAATTAGTTGATATTGAAACTCAAACTGGAGAATTGAGAAGAGGTAGGGTTCTTGAAGTAAATGGAGATAAAGCAATGGTTCAATTATTTGAAAACTCTGCTGGATTAAATTTGAAAGATTCAAAAGTTAGATTTTTAGGAAGACCTTTATCATTGGGTGTATCTGAAGATATGATAGGAAGAGTATTTGATGGAATGGGTAGACCAAAAGATAATGGTCCAAAAATTATTCCAGAAAAAACATTAGATATTGAAGGAATTGCGATTAATCCAGTTTCTAGGGATTACCCTTCAGAATTTATTCAAACAGGAATCTCTGCAATTGATGGATTGAATACATTGGTTAGAGGACAAAAATTACCAATATTCTCTGGTTCAGGGATGCCACATGCTGACTTAGCAGCACAAATAGCAAGACAAGCAAGAGTACTTGGTACTGATTCAAAATTTGCGGTTGTATTTGGTGCGATTGGGATAACTTTTGAAGAAGCACAATTCTTTATTGATGACTTCAAAAAAACAGGAGCAATTGATAGAACTGTATTATTTATGAATTTAGCTAATGATCCAGCAATTGAAAGAATTGCAACACCAAGAATGGCACTTACTTGTGCAGAATATTTAGCATTTGAAAAAGGAATGCACGTGTTAGTAATTTTAACAGATTTAACTAACTATTGTGAGGCGTTGAGGGAAGTATCAGCAGCTAGAAAAGAAGTTCCAGGAAGAAGAGGATATCCAGGATACTTGTATACCGATTTATCGACTTTATATGAAAGAGCAGGAAGAATTAAAGGTAGAGAAGGTTCAATAACACAAATACCAATATTAACAATGCCAGAAGACGATAAAACGCATCCAATTCCAGATTTGACTGGATATATAACAGAAGGACAAATTATTTTATCAAGAGAATTGTATAAACAAAACTTGATGCCACCAATTGATGTATTACCATCACTTTCGAGATTGAAAGATAAAGGGATAGGTAAAAATAAAACTAGAGAAGATCATGCAGATACGATGAACCAATTATTTGCGGCTTATGCGACAGGAAAAGAAGCAAAAGAATTAGCAGTAATTTTAGGAGAATCTGCATTATCAGATACAGATAAGGCGTTTGTTAAATTTACAAATGCGTTTGAAGAAAAATATGTAGCTCAAGGATTTGAAACAAACAGAACGATAGAAGAAACTTTAAACTTAGGTTGGGAACTATTAAAAATATTGCCTAGAACAGAATTAAAAAGAATTAGAGATGAATATTTGGAAAAATATCTACCAGCAGGAGATGAATAATTATGGCAAGATTAAATGTCAATCCTACTAGGATGGAGTTATCTAAGTTAAAGATTCGTTTGAAAACAGCATCAAGTGGACATAAATTGTTAAAAGATAAACAAGATGAGCTTATGAGACAATTTATTGAAATGATTAAGCAAAATAAAAAGTTGCGTGAAAAAGTTGAAGTGAGATTACAAGATTCATTCAAAGATTTTCTTTTAGCGAGAGGTGTAATGTCAGATGAAATGCTTGAAAATGCGATTACATATCCAAAAGAAAAAATTAGTGTGAATATCACTAAAAAAAATATTATGAGTGTTAATGTTCCTAAAATGGAATTTATTAGAGATGAAACAAGTGCTGAAGGTTCGATATATCCTTATGGATATGCTCAAACATCAGCTGATTTGGATGATGCGATTGATGGATTAAGCAATGTAATGTCTGAGTTGTTAGAATTGTCTGAAATTGAAAAAGCGTGTCAATTAATGGCGGATGAAGTTGAAAAAACAAGACGTCGTGTTAATGCTTTGGAATATAGAACGATACCTCAGTTAAAAGAAACAATAAGATTTATCCAAATGAAATTGGATGAAAATGAACGTGGAAGTATAACTAGATTAATGAAAGTAAAAGATATGATGGCTAATGCACAGTAAGTGAAGAAAAATTCCTAACTTTCCAAAACTTTTTTCTTTACAAAAACTGTAAATTATGATATCATAACAAAGGTAATTTAATCTATGAATATAAGTTGCCACTATATTCTTGGATTGGATAATATATAATTAGGAGGAAATTAAACAATGGCAATGAGATCAAAAACAAGAAATTATTGAAGAATTTGGAAAAAAATGCACAAGATACTGGATCTGCAGAAGTTCAAGTAGCTTTTATTAACAGAAAGAATTAACCACTTAACAGGACACTTGAAAGTTCATTTTAAAGATGTTCACTCAAGAGTTGGATTATTAAAAAAATGGTTGGTAAAAAGAAGAAGGTTATTAAACTACATTAAAAAAATAGAAATGTTGATGATTACAGAAACTTAATCGAAAGATTAGGAATCAGAAAAATAGTAAAAGTAAATTGAAGCTATCTCGATTTGAGGTAGCTTTTTTTGATATAAATTTGATAAAAGTTATAGAAGAAATTATAAAAAAATGTTATAATTTTTAAAAAAATAAATATTTTAATAGGTACTTTTTAGAGATAACCATAACAAGTAAGAACTATTATGAAAAATATTTATTATTTAGAAAAAAATTGGAGATTGTGATATGAAATATACATTTAGTGAAAAATATTCAAGGATTTTTTTAGTGATTGGAATAAGAAAAAAATTCTATCTTTTATTCCGCTAAAAATGAGGTATAAATTTTTTTGAAAATTTAGGGTTGTTGGCTTATTATTTGATAAAGAAAAGAAGAGAGTTAACGATTGATAATATTAAAAATGCATTTCCTGAAAAAAGTGAGAAGGAAATTATTGAAATTGCAAAGGTTCTTATAAAACGATGGGAAAAATGATAATGACATCGATTTATTTGGAAGAAATTACAAAAAATGGGAATACGGTTGTGGAAAATGAAGAATTGATGCTTGAGGCATGTTCTCGTTCAGAAAAGGCTGTGATTATTGTTTCGTTACATTTAGGTGGATTTGAAGCTGGAAGTGTTATGCGAAATATTCGAAAGTTTTATGCAGTATTTAGACGACAGAAAAATAGAAAACTTAATGATTTGATGACGAAATGGAGAGAAGAAGGAGGACTTAATTCATTGCCATTGAAAGATACGGATGCTTTGAATAAGGCTTTGGGAGAGAAATGCATGATAGCACTAGCTTCGGATCATCATGGATCAGGTGTTGAGATTGAATTTTTTGGGAGACTAGTTGAGGCTGTAACTGGACCTGCATTATTAGGATTTAAAAATAAGACCCCGTTGATTTTGAGTTATGCAGTGTTTGAAGACAATGTAATTAAAATAAAAAATAAGAAAATTTTGGAAATAGAGAAAAAAGGAAAATTAAAAGAAACAATGCAATACAATATGCAAAAGATTTTCCATGAATTTGAAGAAATCATAAGAGAATATCCAGATCAGTATATGTGGCAACATAAAAGATGGAGAAAAAAATAAAAAAATTAATTCACAGACTTGAATATAAAAAGTGTGATAAAAATTATAAGGTAGACTTTTTGGAGGGAAAATAGATGAAAAAAATATTTATTTTTACCAATTTTATTAATTTTTTTATGAGCTGTACATCATTAAATGCATCTACTACAGTAACGGAAACTAGTAAAATTAGTAATGAGATTACAACTGTAATCGAAGAATTAAAAAGAAGTTGCAAGTTTAAATGAATATGATAAATTAGAAAAACTTTTTTACCTACATTAAAAAAATAAATATGTTGTTAAACAACTTAAACAATATAATCTTTCAAATTTAACATTAGTATTTTTCAGAAATTGATGTTATTTCAAAAAGATAAGGCAAAAAGGGACAATGGTAGTAAATTATGGTTCGGAGAGTAATTATTTTTAAAATAACTTGGAAAAATTTCTAATGATGGAAGTTGGAAAATTGCTGATGTAGTTGAAAAAAATAGGAAAGGAGAAAAATGAGCATATCAATAGTTATATTGTTGATTGTTATTTTTTTCTTTTTTTAGCTTTTTTTCATAGCTTATTTTTTTGGAAGCTCGATTTTTTTAAAAAAAGAAATATGGAGAATTGAGTGAATTAGAGCTAAGAATAATTGATGCAAAAAGAAGATTGGAATCATCAAAAAAAGAAGTTGAAAGAGAAATAGAATCGTTTAGAAAAAGAAGAAACATTAAAAGTAAAAAGAAGAACTGCTTAATGAAAAGAAAAATAGCAGATGAAGAAATAAAAAAATGAAATCTGAAATTGCTTTTAAAAGAAGAAAGAATTGTAAAAAAAGAAGAAATTTTAGAGGGAAAAAAACAGAAAGATTAGAGGAAAAAGAATTCAAAATCGAAAGACATCGTGAAAAAAATTATCAAGAAAAGAAAATGAATTGAATGAATTGATTTCTAAGGAAGAGAAAGAGTTAGAAAGAATATCAGAATTGACGAAGGAAGATGCAGCTAAGATAATTCTTACTAAATTGGAAAATGAATTAGATCACGATAAAGCAGTTTTAATAAGAGATTTTGAGCATAATTTGGATAGAGAGAAAGACAGAATTTCAAAGAGAATTATTTCTACAGCTATTGGAAAAGCAGCTCCTGATTATGTTATAGATTCGACAATTTCGGTTATTCAGTTGCCAAGTGAAGAGATGAAAGGTAGAATAATTGGAAGAGAAGGAAGAAATATTAGAGCAATTGAAGCAGCTACAGGAGTGGATTTGATTATAGATGATACGCCTGAAGCAGTTGTTTTATCATCATTTGATGGTGTTAGAAGAGAAGTAGCTAGAATTGCGTTAGAAAAATTAATTTCTGATGGTAGAATTCATCCAACTAAAATAGAAGAAGTGGTTGCAAAAGCTCAAGGTGAAGTTGATGAAAGTATTTTAGATGCAGCGGAACAAGCTATTTTAGAAGTTGGAATTCCTACATTGCCAAGAGAAGTATTAAAAGTATTAGGAAGATTGAAATTTAGAACATCATTTGGGCAAAATATTTTACAACATTCGATTGAAGTGGCACATATTGCTACGGCACTTGCGGCAGAAGTTGGTGCTAATGTGGAAGTGGCTAAAAGAGCAGCTTTGTTGCATGATATTGGTAAGGCATTTTCACACGAACAAGAAGGATCACATGCTTTAAATGGTGGAGAATTCTTGAGAAAATTCTCTAAAGAAAATGAGATTGTTATAAATGCTGTAGAAGCGCATCACAATGAAGTAGAGCAATTGAGTATTGAAGCTGTGTTAGTTCAAGCTGCAGACTCGATATCAGCATCAAGACCAGGAGCTAGAAGGGAAACATTGTCTAATTATTTGAAGAGATTGGAACAATTGGAAGAAATAGCAAATAGTCATGAAGGAATTGAAAGCTCATATGCAATACAAGCTGGAAGAGAATTGAGATTAATTGTTCATCCAGATAAAATTGATGATGATAAAGCTACGATTTTGTCTAGGGAAGTTGCTAAGGAAATTGAAGAAAAAATGCAATATCCAGGACAAATTAGAGTAACTGTAATAAGAGAAACAAGAGCGGTTGAATACGCAAAATAAATAAAAATAATAAACTGTCTTTAAATAGGGCAGTTTTATTATTATTTATTAATGATTTATTAAATATAAAAGATACAATATTATAATAAAAGTAGAGCAATGAAAGGAGGAAAAATGATAAGACAAGCGTTAGAAAAAGATGTAGAAAAAAATAGGAAAAATTGATGTACCAAATTCATAAAGTTCATTCTGATGGAAGACCAGATTTATTTGTCATTGGAGATAGAAAAACTTAGTGATGATGAATTAAAAAAATCTTATAGAAGATTATGAAATGAGACCAGTTTTCGTTTATACAGATGATAATGATGAGGTTTTTAGGATACATCATGTGTCAATATGAAGAAACAGGTGGAAAAAAATGCTTTTAGTTGCTAGAAAAAAATATTATATATAGATGATTTTTGTGTGGATGAAAGTGCTAGAGGACAGCAAATTGGAACGAAATTGTACAATTTTGTGACAGAGGTAGCTAAAAAAATAATGGATGCCAGAGCATAACTTTACATGTTTGGAATTTTTAATGAAGGTGCAAAAGAAATTTTATGAAAAAAATAGGTTTTAAAACCGTTAAAAAAATATTGATGGAAAGAAAATTAGAAAGCGAGTAAGAATGAAAGTATTAATAATAGGAGATATTGTAGGACAACCAGGTAGAAATATTTTTGTTTAAATTTTTTTAGAAAAAAAGAAAACAGAATTATGATTTTATAATTGTAAATGGAGAAAAATTCAGCTGGAGGTTTTGGAATTAATATAAAAAAATAGCTGAACAATTTTTTCAAAGAGGTGCAGATGTAATTACTTTGGGGAATCACAGTTGGGATAAAAGAGAGATTTATCCTTATATAAATGAGCACAAAAATTTGATTAGACCACTTAATTTTGCAGAAGGTGCACCAGGAAATGGGTATACGATAGTTGAGAAAAATGGGATTAAAGTAGCAGTTATTAATGCGCAAGGAAAGGTGTTTATGCCACCTATAGCTTGTCCATTTTTAGCGGTGGAGGAAGTTTTGCCTAAAATAAAAGAGGAGACAGATATTATAATTCTTGATTTTCATGGTGAGGCGACTTCTGAAAAGCAAGCGATGGGATGGAATTTGACAGGGAAAGTGTCGGTTGTTTACGGTACGCATACTCATACGCAAACAGCTGATGAGAGAATTTTACCAGGAGGAACTGCTTATATTTCTGATGTTGGAATGACTGGTGGACATGATGGAATTTTAGGAATGAATAGACGAGAAAGTATTCAAAAGTTCAAAGATGGAATGCCAGCAAGATATTCTGTTTGTGAGGAAAATCCTAGAATAAATGGGATAGAAGTAGAAATTGATGAAAAAACTGGAAAAGCAATTTCTATTGAAAGAGTAAATATGGGATACGATGAAGTTTAAGAAAAAGTTAAGAATGAAAAATTTATGAAATGAGAAGGTAAAAATGAATTGGATTAAAGTAAAAATAGATTATTTTTTTCTAATACATTAGAAGAAACAAAATCAAAAATTAATAAATATGTTTGAAGAGATTGGAATTAAGCAAATAGAAGTAATCGATTATTTTTCAGATAATTCTCTTGATTATAACATTAACTTCAAGAAACAAAGTGAAATTTGGAGTATAATTGGCTATATTGTTAACAATAGATTTTTCTAAGCTAAAATTAAATATTATTTCTGATAAATTGAAAGAATTTTTCTTTGGATGATGAAGAATTTATGTATGAAATTTATACTTCTGAATGTAGTGATGATGATTGGAAAGATGAGTGGAAAAAATATTTTCATACTGTGAATATAACAGATAACATAATAATTAAGCCTAGTTGGGATGATTATGAGTCTAGTGAAGGAGAAACTGTGATAGAAATTGATCCAGGAATGGCTTTTGGGACAGGGACTCATGAAACAACGGCTTTATGTGTGGAATTTTTAGAAAAATATGTTCCAGGTAAGAAGAAATTGCTTGATATAGGTTGTGGTTCAGGGATTTTGATGTTAATTGGTAAGAGACTAGGAGCAGAAAAGGTTGTTGGAATTGATATTGACAGCAATGTAAAAGATGTTGTAATTGAAAAATTTTGAGAAAAAAACAATATAAAAAGATAATTATGAAATTATAATTGGTGACTTAGTTGAAGATATTAACGAAAAATATGATTTGGTTGTATCAAATATTTTGGTTGATGTTTTGACAGAATTGTTAGAAAATATTGAGAAAACGCTAGAAAAAGGAGCAACAGTTATTTTTTTCTGGAATAATAAAAGATAAAGAAGAGGAATTTTTTTAAGAAAAAAACAAAAGAACATAATTTAGTTGAAATTGATAGAAATGAGAAAAAAATAATTGGGTTTCATTAGTTTTTTAAATATAATTAAATAAAAACTAGACAATAAAAATTATTTTTAAAATAGAAAAAAATGGGAGAAAAAAATGATAATTGCAATTGATGGACCTGCTGGGAGTGGGAAAAAGTACGATTTCTAAACTTGTAGCGAAAGATTTAGACTTAATTTATCTTGATACTGGAGCGATGTATCGGCTTGTTACTCTAAAGGCTTTAAAAATGGGTATTTTAGATGGAAATTTAGAAGATTTGGATAAAATAAATGAATTACTTGATAATTTGGAAATTGATATTCGAGAGGATGGATTTTATCTAGATGGTGTTGATGTGAGTGAGGAAATTAGAAAGCCGATTGTTTCGGAAAATGTGTCTAAAATAGCTGCTATTAAGGAAGTAAGAATAAAAATGGTTGATTTACAAAGAAAATTTTCTAAGGCGAAAAATGTTATTTTGGATGGAAGAGATATTGGAACGGTTGTTTTTCCAAATGCCGACTTAAAGGTTTTCTTGGTGGCAGATGCTAGAGAGAGAGCGAATAGACGTTATAAGGAATTGACTGAAAAGGGAGAAAATGTTTCTTTGGAAGAGATTTATCAAAATATATTGATGAGAGATAAAATTGATTCTACGAGAGAAGAGGCACCTTTAAAAAAAGCTGAAGATGCAATAGAGGTAGATACAACTTCTAAAAGTATAGATGAAGTTAAGGAAGAAATATTGAATTTATAAAAAAATTTGTAAAAAAATAAAAAAATGGTTGCAAAGTTTAATAAAATTTGATATAAATAAAAAAAATACTAGACAAATACTGAAAATAGTGTATAATAGTTAAGGTATTTAGATAAATAATTTTGGAGGTAAAATAATATGTCAAAAAAAGAATTTGTAGATGCTTATGCAAAAGCAACAGGAGAAACTAAAAAAAGAGCAGAGGAATTAATTAATCAATTTCTAGAAACAGTTGAAGAAGCTTTGGTTAACGAAGAAACAGTTCAATTTGTTGGATGGGGAACATTTGGAGTACATGAAAGAAAAGAAAGAGTAGGAAGAAACCCTCAAAGTGGAAAAGAAATCAAAATTGCTGCTAAAAAAGTAGTTAGATTCAAAGTTGGTAAAAAATTAGCTGATAAAGTAGCTGCTAAATAGTTTTAAAACTTAATTGATAAAAAAACTATTTCAAGATGACAGTATTCATTGAGAAATAGTTTTTTTATTTATATAATAATTCTATTAAATTATTAATTTTGAATTGGCGAAAAAAATGAGGTAGAATTGTACTGGAGGGAAAAAAATGTTAGTATATAATTTTTTTGAGATATTTATTGTACATAGCAATATTTTTTTGTGTCGTTTTTTTAATAAGAGATTATCGAGATTTATAAAAAAAGATTGTTTCAAAAATATTGAAAAATAAAAAAACTTCTCTTCTAGAGATGTAATTTTTAGCGCATATGTCTTCAGTTGGAGAGTTTAATTTATCGAAAAGAATTGATTGAGGAGTTGCTACGAAAGGGAGAGAGAGTATTAATTTCTGTTATGACTGATACAGGTTATAATGCTGTGAAAAAGGCATATGACAGTAATGAAAATGTAGAGATAATATATTTTTCCTTTGGATGATTTGTTTTCTATAAAGAGAATATTTGAGAAATTTAATATAAAAAAAGTGATAATTATCGAGACGGAAATATGGCCAAATCTTTATTATTTTGCACAGAAAAAAATCGCAATTGTATATTGTGAATGGTCGATTAACTGAAAAGAAAAATGAAATCGTATTTAAAAAAATGAAATTTTTTTAGTAAAAAAAGTTTTGAATAGTGCGAAACGAATAATGGTTCAAAGTAAAAGAAGATAAAGGGCGATATTTGCGATTGGGGATAGATGAGAATAAAATTAAGGTTTATAAAAAAATTTGAAGTATTCGATAAAATATGAAAAAAATATCTAAGGAGAAAAAAAAGAAAGATATTATCGGAATTGCATGAATAGAGACAAAAAAATTATTGTTTGTGGAAGTACAAGACCAGGTGAAGAGAAAATATGGTTAGAAGCGTTTTCTGTTATAAATAAAGACGATGAGTATCAATTGGTGATAGTTCCTAGACATTTGGAAAGAGTGCAGGAAATTGAAGATGAAATAAAGCGATTATTTTTCAGAAAATGATTATGAATTGTTTTCACAAATTCAAAATTTTTGAATTAGAGGGGAATATCGACTCGAGAAATAAAAATGAAAGGAAAATTTTTGAGAAGAAAAAAATAGTTTTAGTTGATAAGATGGGAGTTTTGAGAGATTTTTATCAACTGGCAGATTATGTGTTTGTAGGAGGGACACTGGTTAATATTGGTGGTCATTCAATATTAGAACCGCTTTATTATAACAAAGTGCCGATTATTGGTAAATATTATCAGAATATTGAGGAAATTGTTAATGAGGCACAGAAAATGAATTATGTGAAGATTGTTAAAAAAATGAAGATGATATTATAGAAAGTATAAAAAGTGAAGAGATTTTTAGATACATCGAAGTTTTTTTGCAAAAAAATAATGAGCTTGAGAAGATTGTGAAAGAACTTTATTGTGATTAAAATAAAAAAATCTTGTTGTCTAAAAAAATTAAAAAGTTTTTTGGGAAAGGAAGAGTTTTGGAAAAATAATATGAATGAAAAAAATGAAATGTTGAAAGATAAAAAGGGAAGGAAATTTGGGAGTATTTTTTTGAAAAACCTAAAAAAATTATAATAAGTATATGTTTGAAATGGTGAATTATCCAGATCATTTGATGTTTGATAATGAAGAAGTTGACAGCTATAAAGGTAAATGGAATGAGTTTTTTTAATAATGAAAACGACATTTATTTGGAAATTGGTTGTGGAAGTGGGAATTTTACGGTAAAAAAATGCTGAGAAATTTTTCAGATAGAAATTATATTGCTTTTGGAATTAAGATTTAAAAAGATTGGTATTGGGAGCTAGAAAGGCTGAAAAAAGAGGATTAAAGAATATTTTGTTCATTAGAAAAAGAGGAGAAACTATTCTTGATTTTTTTGCAGAAAATGAGGTTAGCGGGGTTTATATTAATTTTCCTGATCCTTGGGAAGGTGAAGAGCATAAAAGGGTTATTTCAGAAGAGTTATTTGATAAATTAGATGTAATTTTTAAAAAGAGAATGGGAAATTGTTCTTTAAAACAGATCATCAGCAATATTATGAGGATGTTTTAGAGTTGGTAAATGGATTGGATAAATATGAGGTTGTTTATCATACAGATGATTTGCATAATTCTGAAAAGGCATCTGAAAACATTAGGACTGAGTTTGAGCAAATGTTTTTTTAAGTAAACATAATATGAATATAAAATATATTGAAATTTTTGAAAAAAATAGGGGATTAAAGGTGTTTTTTTGAGGTTTGGATTTTTATAGTATGACTATAATTAAAAAAAGGAGTTTTGCTATGGTTGATAAGATGAAAGAGTTGAAAAAGCTTGAGGACAAGTATAATGAGATGGAACAATTAAATTCGGAAATAAATTTAGTGATAAAAAAAGTTTAAAAAAATCAGCTGAAATTAACCGTGAAAATGAGCTTCTTGAGGAAAAAAAGCTGAACTTGAAAAAGAAATTAGTGGAAATCACTGAAAAATTTGAAGAAAAAAAGAAAAAGAGTTGGAAAAATCTTAAAAAAATAATAATTCTATTTTTGATTGAAGAATTGAAGGATGCTAAGAGGGCAAAAACGAATAATGAAATAAATAAATTTCAGATATTTGTTGCGGATAAGGTGAATGTGGAGCTAGAAAAAGGAATAAATAAAAAAATTTTCGGATTATTCGAAAACTATGAGTGAAAAAAATAAAGATGACAGAAAAAGTTTTGGAAAAATGATTTTTTTCTGAAAATGCTAGAGTTCTAAAAAAAGGAATTGGAAGATTTGAATGTGAAGATTGCAAAAATTTGTGGAAGAAAGTAGTGAGAAAACAGAGACACAAAAAGCAATTTTTTTATTGGAAAAATTCTTCGGTTTTTTTCATAATAAAATAAGAGAAGAAGCGAAAATGAAGGAGAATGAATTTTTTTATTTGAGAAAGAGAAAACTAGATTTGTTTATGAAAAAAATTTATTGGATTAAAAAGGATTTAATTTTTTTAGGAATAATTTCTATATTTTTTTAGGTGTATTTTTTTAATTTTTAGAACACAATTTGTGAAAAATATTTTCAAATAATTATGTAAAAAAAGTACGGGTGCATATTTACTTGGAATGGCATTTTTATTTGTTGGAGAAAGATTTTATCAGAAAAATAAGAAACAATTTGCAGTTGGATTAATTGGTGGTGGAATTGGAATTTTATATTTGACGACTTTGCTTTCTACGATTCGTTTGAAATTGTTTCCAATGCCAGTGGGCCTTCTAATTTCGATAATATTGACAGCACTTGTAGTTGTATTGTCATTGAGATACGATAATCAAGTGATTGGAATTCTGTCGTTAATTGGTGGATATTTGCCGTATGGAGCATATATTTGGATTAATAAAAGTAATGTTCAAATTTATTATTTGATTGTGTACTCGTTAATTTTACAGGGAACTGTGCTTGGAATTAGTTGGAAAAAAGATTGGATTGTAAATAAAATATTTGGATTTGTAATTGGAAGTTTCAATATGATTGGACTTGTGTATTATTTGAATAATAAACTAAATAAAGATATAGTTGCGTTTGTATACATATTGATTTTTTTACAACTGCGTATACATTTATTTTTCTTAAACTCTTATAAAAAAAGAAAAATAGGAAAAATTAATTTCATAGACTATTTTTTTAGTAAGTCTAAATTTAATTGTAAAAATTTTTCTTTAATTTATAGTTTATTTGATAAAAAAATACACCGTCAATTGTAAAAAAACAGTATTAGTTGGTGGAGTTGGAATTGTATATGGATTTTTTTGGAGAAAAAAACTTAAAGAGAATAGAATTTCAAAAAAATATTTAATATTGTTGCACTTGGAAGTTTTATATTAATTATTCCTTTGATTGTGCCGAAAAAAACTTGGTTGTATTGGCTTGGGGAATGGAAGCTGTTTTACTTTTATTATTTATATAAAAAAATATGAAAGTAAGGAGTTAAAATATGGATTTTTTAGCAATTTATTGCGTTGCCTTTCTAAGTGGATTCTCAATACGGGAAGCTCATTATTTTTTTAGGAAATTTGCAAGATTTTATGAATATTTCACTTTCTTTTGTTGTTTATTTTATGTTAAGAGAAAAAAATATATCATGGAATATTAAAAAGTACTTCTAGGAGTTTTTTTAAGTACATAATTTTTTTATTTATAGCATGAGTTTTTGTTTCAAGTTTATTTTTCAGATATTGTTTGGGATTTGAAAATAAAGGTTTTGGAAGATAGTATAAGTTTAATTAATAACGCAGTAATGCTAATAATACCAATAATAATATATCTTTTTAAGAGAAGTTACATACAAAATGAAAAAAATTAAATGATAAATTCAGTCTGAAGTTTTTTTGGTTATAATGGAGATTATTTATTTGATGTTTATAAATCTATGTAATAATTTTTCTTTTTTTATAGCGATTACGGAACCGTATCAAAAAAAACTTTGGGAGATATTGTAGGAATTATAATATTAATTATAACAAATATTTATTTATTTGCTGTAACACGAACAGATTTACATTTTTTTAATTTTTAAAAAAACTTGAAAAAAACATCATTTTTTTGGATTTTTGGGAGAGATGATTTATATTTTACTTGTTTCAAATGCGATTATGGATAATGTAAATTTAGTTGGAGCTGGATTGTATTTAAGTATTTTAGGACTTTTTAATTTGTGGATATTTGGTTTGGAAAAGGATTTAAGACACCGAATAAAAAAATGTTAGAAGAATTGGACTTGGAATTGGAATCGTTTTTTGTATTTAAGAGCTTTTTTTGTAGATTTTATGAAATTTGATAGTTCATTTAGATTAGTTGCATATTTTTGTGATGGGAGCGATTTTTGATTGGGACTTCTTACATTTATCAATCTGCATTAAAAAAATTTGGATAAAGTTTTAAAAAGAAGAAGTTGAAAAAAATAGCAAAAAAAGAGAAAAATTGAATAAAATTTGCTTAAATGGAGTGAATAGAAATGAAAAAAATATTAATAAATTGATAATTTCTTTATTTTTTTATTAACAGTAGTTCAAATTTTTATCGAGTCAATACTATAAAGATATTAATTTAAAAGGAAATTTGAAATACAAACAATTCTATATAACAGAAGATATTTATGAAAACAGTAAAAAAATCATTTAGATGATATAAGAATAGTTGACAAAAATGGGAAAGAAGTTCCATTTGTGATTGAAAATGAAGAAAGTCAAAGGAAACAAAGTGAGAATGTTGTTGCACAGGCAAAAAAATTTCTGAGAGAATTGTAAAAAGTGATAGAATCGAATTTGTTGTGAAATTTAATTTGCAAAATCCAAATGAAGATTTAGTTGGAAATATTTTAGAAATAATTTCAAAAGAAAATTTTTTTATACAAAATATGAGTTATTTGGAAGCTATAATGGGAAAAAAATTGGGATAAAATAGTAGCTGGAGAGATTTATAAAACATCTGATAAGCAAAAATTTGACAATAAAATTTAATGAGAAAAAAATATGAATATTATAAAATTGTAACACCAATTGATAAAGGGAATATTTTTTTGATGAAGCGGTTTTGAAATATTTTTAATCCAAAAACTGAAAGTGTGAAAATGGTTGAGACAGATTTGCCGTTTGAAGTTGAAGAAAAAGAAAAGACAACACTTTTTAAAAAAATTAAAACAAAAAAATTTGCCATTAAAAAAACGGTTAGTATTGATGTAGCAGATGATGAATTTCGTCGAGAATATAATGTTTCAGATGGAACGAAATATTACGAAAGCGGACATATTTTTTTAAAAATTCCTGGATCTAAAAAGTAGTTTGGAAATTAATGTTGAAGAAGTTTCTGGGAAAGATTCTATAATTATTGAAATTCAAAAATGAAGATAATAAGCCACTAAAAAAATAAAAAGGTGTAAAGGGAAAATATATTTTTGGAAAAGATTGTATTTAAAGCTACAGAAAATGGTGGATACAAAAATAATTTTTTTGGGAATGAAAATTTAGGGAAATTGAATTACGATTTGGCACAATTTAATGATATGATAAAAAGATAGGGATTTTTGTAGATTTGGGAACTTTGAATAAGATTGAGGGCAAAAGTAACTAAAAAAAGCCAAAAAGATTTTTTTCAGTTTATTATAATATTTTTATTGGGATTATTGCTATTTTTGTTAGTTGTATTTATGGCTCGAAAAATTGGGAAAAAAAGGAGTAAATTATGAAAAAAATATATCAGCTAAAAAAATAAAAAAATATTCCTTTAATAGATTTTTTTCATTTCAAGCAGAATTGACAGAGATGGGTTGGAGTGAAAAAAATTTGAAATTTTGTGGGTGAATGAAGAGCAAAAAAAATATGTTACCGATATGGTTTGATTTAGAAGATGATGATTATAAAAAAAATTTGTGAAAAAGTAGAAAAAAATTCCAAATAATAGGAAACATAAGCAAGAATTAATGGAAGTAATGAAAGAAGATAATTTAATGAGTTATGTAGATTCAACGTTTGCATTGTCTTTGAATGATAGTTTTTTGGATTGTACCATTACCTATTGAAATTGAAACTTTTGATAAGAATCATGTTACAAAAGAAAAAGATTTCATTAGAAACTATAGAAAAAAATTAATGAAGTGAGTAATAGTTTTTAGATGGGAAGAGTATAATCTTTATGAAAATAATTTCAATGAAATAATTGGATTGATTGCTTTTTGAGGGTGGTTCGTATAAAACTGATGGATTTTTTTAAAAAAACGCTCGAATATACAACAGAAGGAATGTTAGAGAAACGTTGGATTAGAGAAAATGAAAAAAATTTATTTAATTAAAGGAAGCTCGAATATTTCTTATGATTATTATTTGCAGTGTGATTATGGTGGAATTGAGCCATATTTAGAATTTTATACAAATCAAGTTGAATCTCTTTTTGAGTTTGAAAGCATTAAATATGAGGTTTTTTTGAATATCGAAAAAGGTTAGTTTCAAGTGTGAATTGTTTACAAATGAGCATTTTGGTTATGTTCCGATGTATAAATTAATAGGAAATGAAAAAAAGAATATTTGAAAAAAAGCGATTGAAATTTATGGGATAGAAAATTTTCAAGATTTAATGGTTTTTGATGTAATTATTGGAAATATTGATAGGCATTTTGGGAATTTTTGGTATGATTGTGAATAATGATACCAATGAAATTGTTAAAACGGCTCCAATTTTTTTGACAACGGACATTCTTTTTTTAAATAATATTCCTCTAAAAGATTTAATGGAGTTTCAAAAAAAGAGATTGTAGAAAAATATATTTATGAAAAATCAACGCCATTTAATATTAGATTTATTGATGTATTGAAGTTATATTTGAAAGAGACACATTAAGATTTTTAGAAAAAAATTAGTAGATTTTTCAATTTGAAAAAGCATCCAAGGTATAATGTAGAGGATGAGGCTTTGGAGATGTATGGTGAGTATGTAAAATTTGTTTCGAGAAAAGGGATAGAAATTTTTAAAAAAAGTAAAAAAATTAAAAAAATAGTCATAGTTTTTTTGAGTTTAGTTTTTAAAAATAGTTTTTACCATACATAAATTGAAATATGAACTGGATTTCAAAAAGATAACTTTATATATAGAAAAGGGAAAATCACATAAGAAGAAGAAAAAAATATAAATTCTATTCTTATGGGAAATTCCCTTTTTATTGTACAAGTATTTTTATTCACATAAAATTGCATATACAAACATTGTGAATAAGACTATTTCTGTTTAAAAAAAGTAAATAAAAAAATTTAAAAATTATTTTTAAATCCTGATACGGAAAATCAAATGAAAATAAAGTTCCTTCACCTAATTTACTAGTAGCTTTGACTTTTTATATTATGTCTTTTAGCTATTTGTTGTGCAATATTAAGACCTAATCCCATTCCTTCTTTGTTTTTTTGGTCAGTCGATTTATAAAAACGGTCAAAAATATTTTTAAGGGATTCTTCAGAAATTCCACAACCTTCGTCTTGGATATTTAATCTACAAAAAGTTTGATGGTCGCTTAAATTCAGTTTTATTTCTTTTCCTTCATCTGAAAATTTGATAGCATTATCAATGATAATTATTATCATTTGACGTATTCGCTGATAATCACCAGAAAAATAATATTCGTTATCGGTCGTAAATGAAATTTGAATGCTTTTTTTCTTAGCAAGTTGTCGCATACTTCTAACAGCATCATTTATTACAACAGGCAAATTAATTTCATTTTTCTGAATAGAAAAATCAGGATTTTGAAGTTTCGTTAAATCAATTAAGTCATTAACTAAATGTTGCAAATGAATACTATCGGATAAAATTTGTTTGTGATATTCGGTTAATTTATCTTTATCTGTAATAATTCCGTCACAAATTGCTTCGATTGAACCACGAATAACAGTAATCGGCGTTCTCAATTCATGAGAAATATTTGTAATAAAGTCACTTCTCATTTTTTCAAAACGCTCACTTTCTTTTGAACTGATGTACAATCTTTCCGAGAGTTCATCCATCGTTCGAGCCAATTCTCCAATTTCATCTTTTTGTTTAACTTCTGTCTTAACATTGTAATTTCCTTTTTTTAAAAGTAAGGCAGTTTTTCGGATTTTGCTTAATGGTTTTGTAAAACTTAAAGAAAGTAATACAGCACTGATAATAGATAAAATTAAAGCAATAATGATGCTAATAATAAGCGTATAAATTCCACTTTTTAGAGAATCTGAAATATCAGAAACAGGAGCATGAAGCAGTACTGCTCCAACGATTGAATTATCCTTTTTTGAAAAAATTGGTGCAGCAACTGTAATTGATTTATTGTCTAAAAATTCATTGAAATTTTCAGTTGTGTTAACTCTTCCATTCAAAGATTCCTTTATTGCATTTTCAGCATTTGGTGGTAAACTTCTGTAGGATGTCGGCGCATCTGAATAATTGTGACCTTGTATAATATCGCCAGTTTTTGCATCCACAAACCAAATTTCTCCCATTGCAATATCTTCAAGCATTTTCATATTTCTTCGTCTTTCATGATGTGAATTTTCTGAAATCCTCTTGTTTTCTTTACTCTCTATAGAATTTTTGTTATCTTCCTCTTGAGAATTTTTTTATTAGTATCAAAAAAATTTCTTCATTAGTCATCAATTCTTCCTCAAAAAAAATCATTTTGTGATGAAAGCAAATTAGAATTTTCAAAAGTTAAATTTTTTTATTTTTTTGAAGGTTTCTAAATCTTTAATGTTGAGAACAGGAGTATATTGTTCGAATTCGAATTTTTGTTTTTCATAGATTTTATCTTTTTTTCTGAAAATTAGGGTCATCTGAAGGTCTTTTAGATAGCCCTAAACTCTCGATCGCCATACCATAAAACTGAAATAGTATCAGCAATTTTTTTAGTGCTCTTTTTTTCTAAAAATAGCTTTATTAAAATTAATAGTATTTCTTACAAACATATAGGCAAAACAAACTACCTAAAAAAATATAGAAAAAAATCACAAGTGAAATTGTAAAATACAAAAATCAGCTTATTAAGAATTTTTGTTTTTTTAAATTAATTTTTCCTTAAAATTTTTCATAAACTTCCTTAAATATATATTTAAAATTTACATTTTTTTGGAATGTATAAACCAGTCGAGTATTTTCGATTTTAAAAATTAAAGGGTTTCAAATTTATAACCAACGCCCCAAATAGTCTTAATTCCCCAGTTGTCGTGAGGATAATTATCTAATTTTGAACGCAATCGTTTAATGTGAGAATCAACAGTCCGACTATCTCCAAAATAGTCAAATCCCCAAATAGCATTAAGCAAATCATCTCTAGTAAAAACCTTTTTCTGATTATTTGCTAATGTCCAAAGAATTTCAATTTCTTTTTTTGTCAAAGAAACATCTTGACTATTAATTGAAACTGTAAAATCATTTAAATTAATGATTAAGTTATCGAAAGTAAAAATTTTGGGGTCGTTAGTAGTGCTATTAGAAGACGTTTCATTTGGTACGATTCTTCTTAAAACAGCATTTATTCTAGCAATAACCTCTCCTGGAGAAAATGGTTTCACAATATAATCATCAGCACCAATTTCAAGGCCCATTATTTTTTCATAATCTTCACCTTTTGCAGTAACCATTATAATTGGAATATTTGAAATCGAACGAATTTTTTTACAAACTTCAAATCCATCTTTTTTCGGCATCATCACATCCAATAAAATAATATCAAAATTATTATTTTTTTATCAGTAAACATATTAAGAGCTTCTTCTCCATCGTATGCAACTGATACACTAAAACCATATTTTTTTAGCATATTCAGATAAAATTGAAACAATCTGTTTATTATCATCAGCAATAAGTATATTATACATAACTATTTTTGAGAATACTTTTTGAAAAAGTAGACTCACTCCTTTCTTAAAATCTAATATAAAATTTAGTAAATTATTCTCATATAATGAAACATGAGATTCTTTTTGATAAAACTATAACTTTTTTTATATTTTAGCATAAAAGATTTGAAAAAAAGAATATTGATTTTTTTATTAAATTTTGCGATAATATAAGACGAATGAAAATAATATAAAGTTTAAAAAGGAGTGAATTAAAAAAAATGAAGAGAAACTTAATATTAGCGATTTTTAATTGGATGTTTGATTGGGATGTTGACTTCTTGTGTGAGTGAGCAAACTAAGATAAAAAGGGATATAGAAAGAATGGCGAATAGAAGCTAATTTTTTTGGAAAAAATTAAAAAAAACTTGACTTGGAGTCTACTCCAACCTGTATAATGTACATAAATGAATCAGTAGACAATTAAGGAAAGGGAGGAAAATTAATGGTATTAGACAAAATTAATAGTCCAAAAGATTTAAAAAATTTAAAGAGAGAAGAATTGGTTGAATTAGCGACTGATATAAGAAAAGCCTTATTAAATAGATTGACAAATTATCCTAAAGGAGGACATGTAGGCCCTAATTTTGGTGTGGTTGAAATGACGATTGCTTTGCATTATGTGTTTAATTCGCCAATTGATAAAATTGTGTTTGATGTGTCGCATCAAGCTTATCCGCATAAAATTTTAACAGGGAGAAAAGATGGATTTCTTTACGAGGATAAATTTAAAACTGTTAACGGATATACTGACCAAGATGAAAGTGAGCATGATTTCTTTAGAGTTGGACATACTTCAACATCAGTTAGTTTGGCGACAGGACTTGCAAAAGCTAGAGATTTGAGAGGTGCTAAAGAAAATATAATTGCATTGATTGGAGATGGTTCGTTAAGTGGAGGACTTGCTTATGAAGGATTGAGTAATGCTGCTGAACAAGGAGGAAATCTGATAATTATTGCGAATGACAATGATCAGTCAATTGCGGAAAATCATGGTGGATTGTATAAAAATTTAAGGGAATTGAGAGAAAGTAATGGTGAGGCACCAAATAATTTCTTTAAATCGCTTGGTTTGGATTATAAATATGTGGCTGATGGACATGATATTAATAAATTGATTGAAGTATTTGAAGAAGTGAAAGACATTGATCATCCAATAGTTTTACATATTCATACAATAAAAGGAAAAGGATTGCCATATGCTGAAAAAGATAGAGAACCTTGGCATTATAATGCAAACTTTGATCCAAAAACAGGTGAACCAAAAACTAAACCTGAACCAAAAGAGGAATTTGGAACAATAACATTTGATTTTTTGACAGATAAAATGGAAAAAGATCCTACCGTTACATTTATTAATGCTGGTGTTCCTATGGGATTTGGATTTACAAAAGACAGAAGAGAAAAATTGGATAAACTGAGAAAACAATATGTTGATGTTGGAATTGCTGAAGAACATGCGACAACTTTTTCATCAGGAATGGCAACAAATGGTGCAAAACCAGTATTTGGTGTAATTAGTACTTTTGTTCAAAGAACTTACGACCAAATATCTCATGATATTGCAATAAATAAAGCACCAACAGTTACTTTAGTGTTTGGTGGGACATTAAAAGGTATGAACGATGTAACACATTTGGGATACTTTGACATACCAATGATTTCAAATATACCGAATATCGTGTATTTGGCACCAACTACAAAAGAAGAATACTTAGCAATGCTTGACTGGGCGATTGATCAAAATGAAAATCCAGTATTTATAAAAGTGCCTGGTGGAGCAGTTCAACATTCTGAAACTGATGTGGATAAAGATTATTCTAACTTGAATAGCTACAAAGTTGTGGAAAAAGGAAAAGATGTGGCGATTGTCGGATTGGGAGAATTTTTTACGTTAGGTAAAGAAGTGAAGGAATTGTTGAAAGAAAAAGCTGGAATTGACGCAACATTAATAAATCCTAGATTTATAAGTGGTCTTGATGAAAATTTATTAAATGAATTAAAACAAAATCATAAATTGGTAGTTACATTGGAAAGTGGTCAAAAAGAAGGTGGATTTGGAACGAAAATTTCTAGTTTCTACGGTACTTCTGACATGAAAGTGCTTAATGTAGGTGCTAAAAAAGAATTTACTGATGAAGTTCCTTATGATGTATTTTTTGAGGAAAATAGACTTACGAAAGAACAAATTGTTGAGGATATTTTAGAAGCATTAAAATAGGAATTTGAGTAATAGACATATAAAAAAAGTGGAATAAAAGCAATAAAAAAACGCTCTTGATATTTAGTTAAGAGCGTTTCTTTTTGTAATTTTTATCTATTTATAGGTCTAGCATTTTGATAATTAAATGGTTCCAATTTAACATTTAATGTTTTTTCAGTTCCATTTGAGTAAACTTTAAGATTTAATACATCTCCAGTTTTCTTAGCAGCAAGTTCTCCAACAAATGAACCAGCAGAAGTTACTTTTTTACCATTTATTTCAAGGATAACATCATTTGGTTTAATACCGTATTTAGCAGCAGCAGAACCGTTGTAAACAGCAGTAATCATAACTCCAGTAGCTGAAGGAATGTTTCTTTGTTTTCTAATTTCAGGTGTTAATTCTGAAATAGAAATTCCTAAATAAGGTCTTTCGTATTTTCCAGTTCTAATAATAGAATCTTTTACCGTTGTAACAAGGTTTGAAGGAATTGCAAAACTTAATCCTACACTTCCACCATTAGGTGAGTAAATTGCAGTATTAACTCCAACAACGTCTCCATTAATATTTAATAAAGGTCCTCCACTATTTCCTTGGTTTACAGCAGCATCAGTTTGAATGAAATTTTCTACTTGCTCAATACCAAGCGAACTTCTACCAGACGCTCCAATAACTCCAACAGTCATAGAACTATTAAGTCCTAAAGGATTTCCAAAAGCAATTGCCCAGTTTCCAATTTTAATATTGTCTGAATTAGCAAATTTTAATGGTTTGAAAGTTTTATTCGAGTTAATTTTTAAAACGGCAATATCAACTTCAGGTGATGTTCCCACTAATTTTGCTGAATATTCTTCTCCATCTGAGAGTTTTACGAAAATTTCATCAGCTCCATCAATAACGTGATTATTTGTAACAACGTAACCATTTTCTGAAGTGATAAATCCTGAACCTAAACTTCCTGATTCTCTTCTTTCTTGTCTTCTACCAGAAGTTCCAAATAAAAACGCTTCTAGAGGATTGTAAGTATTTACAATAAGTGTTTTTTTTGTACGGATGTTAACTACAGAATCTTTAGCCTTTTCATAAACGTTAGAAAAAGCATCTTGTATTCCATAAAGACTGCTAGAAATATTTGATGATTGAGGTCTAGCAACTTGTTGAGAATTAGTTGTAGTTTCAGCACTAGCCCCCAAAGCTGTTATTAAAAATGAAGTTGTTAATACTTTTTTTAAATTCATAATAATACTCCTTTATATTTTTTTAGTTTAATATTCACTTGTAATTATTCGAATTATAACATGAATAGAATATAATGTTAATAGATGTTTATTAGAAAATAATGTGTAAAATGATAAATCAAAAATTACTTTTTGTGAAAAAAATTTTTTTGAAAAAAATGAAAAAAATTTAAAAAGTTGACAATTTTTTTGAAAAATCAAGGTATATTTTAGTGTACAACAAATGTACGATTTTAAAATATTTTAAGATAGGAAACCAAATAATGTTAGAAATAGAAAGATTTGAAAAAAATTTTATTAGAATTGGAAAAAAAAGAGGAAGACTTTCATATCAAGAATTGGATGAACTTATAGATGTATCAAATTCAACAATCAGAAGAGATGTAGAAAAAAATGTACTCAAATGGGTTGCTTACAAAGATAAAAAGGTGGAGTTGCACAAATTAAAAAGATTGAATTTCGATTTAGATGTAATGGATAGATTTAATGAAAATATATCTGAAAAGAAAAAAATTGCTGAAAAAGCAGAAAAAAATTATAAAAAAAGGCGATTTCATATATTTGGATGCAGGAACAACTATATTCTATGTAATTGAAAAATTGAAGGATTTAGATGTAACGGTTGTAACTAATGGATTAATGCATTTAGAGGAACTAATGAAATATAAAATCAAAACTGTCGTTTTAGGTGGAGAAATAAAAGGGCAAACAGGGGCAATTGTTGGTGTAGAAGCTATTAATTTCATATCTAAATATAGATTTGACAAATGCTTTTTAGGGACTAATGGAATAAGTTTGGATACGGGATTTACAACACCAGAAGTAAATGAAGCGTATTTGAAAAAAAAGGCAATTGAATTGTCTGAAGAAAGTTTCGTTTTGGCGGACAAAAGAAAATTTAATAGAGTTTCAAATATTAATTTTTCTTCGTTTAAAGAATGTAAAATAATTACGTCAAAAGAGGCAATTAAAGAAAATAATAGATATAAAAAAAATATTTTTTTATTAATAAATTTTAAGGAGGAAAAAGATGATTTATACATTGACTCTAAACCCAGCGTTAGATTATGACATGTATTTGGAAAATGAATTGGAAGCAGAAAACTTGAATCTTGCAAAAGAGGTAAATTACAGAGCAGGTGGAAAAGGAATTAATGTTTCAAAAGTTTTGAAAAACTTAGGAATTGAATCTACAGCGATAGGATATGTTGCAGGATTTGTAGGAGATTTCATTGTAAAAGATTTACAAAAAGATGGAATAAAATCAGAATTTGTAGAATTAGATGGAATCACAAGAATTAATGTAAAAGTTAATGGAAACGACAAAGAAACAGAATTAACTGGAGTTTCGCCAAAAAAATAACAGATGAAAAATTACAAGAATTAGTAAAGAAAATGGCTGACTTGAAAGATGGAGACATTTTGGTATTATCTGGAAGTATCCCTTCATCTATTAGTAACAAAATTTATAAAGAATTATCAGAAAATGTAAAAGCAAATGTAGAAATAGTGCTTGACACAAGAGGAAACTTATTGCAGGACAACATTCATAACAATCTTTTCGTTAAACCAAATATTCATGAATTAAGAGATATGTTTGGTGAAAAATTAGAAACTAAACAGGAAATTGTTGAAAAATGTAAATATTTCTTGGATAGAGGGGTTAAAAATGTAATTTTATCTCGTGGTGGAGATGGAGCTTTGCTTGTAAATAAAGAATTTGTATTGGAAGCTAGTGTTCCTAAAGGGAAATTGATTAATTCTATTGGAGCTGGAGATTCGATGGTAGCAGGATTTGTGGCAGGATTTGTTAAAGGAATGTCTACAGAAGATGCTTTCAAATTGGCAGTGGCTTCAGGAAGTGCGACAGCTTATTCTTATGGAATGGCAGAAAAAGATTTAGTTGATAAATTGTATAGCGAAATTGAAATTTTTAAAAAGAAAATTTATAAAATTATTAATAATTAAAATATAAAAAAATAAAAAAAGAAAGGTGGAAAGATATGAGAATATCAGATTTACTAATTAAAGATAGAATAAACCTAGATGTTCAAGCAAATGACAAGCCTAGCCTTATTAGAGAACTTGCAAAATTGCATGAAAAAACAGGTGTGTTAAATGACTATGAAGGATATATTGAAGCATTGGAGGCTAGAGAAGCACAAAGTTCAACAGGTATTGGTGAAGGGATTGCAATTCCTCATGCAAAAACAAAATATGTAAAAGAACCTGCACTTGCAATGGGAAGAAAAACGAGTGGGATTGATTATCAATCATTAGATGATGAACCAGCAACATTGTTCTTTATGATTGCTGCACCAGATGGAGCGAATAATACTCACATCGAAACATTAGCTAGACTTTCACAATTATTATTGGATGATGACTTTAAAGAAGCTTTAGAAAAAGCTCCAACAGCAGATGCAGTTTTAGATATTATTAATAAAAAAGAAGCAGAAAAATTTCCAGATGAAGCTAAAAAAGAAGAAGCAAAAGAAGCACCAGTGGCTAACTCTACATCTTCAGGTGATGAACCTTACATTATCGCAGCAACAGCTTGTCCAACAGGAATTGCACATACATATATGGCAGCGGCAGCATTGAAAAAAGCAGCTGAAGAAATGGGAGTAAAAATTAAAGTAGAAACAAATGGAGCAGACGGTAGAAAAGACATATTGACAAGTGACGACATCAAAAAAGCAAAAGGTGTTATCTTGGCGATAAATAGAAATATCGAAGTTGATAGATTTGATGGAAAACCATTGATTCAAGTGGAAGCAAAAGAAGGAATTAATAATGCAAAAGAATTAATTCAAAAAGTTTTAGATGGAAAAGCACCTATTTTCCATGCGAGTGGTTCTTCAAAAGCTTCTTCAGGTGAAGAAGCTTCTAGTGATAAAAAAGGACTTTACAAACATTTATTAAGTGGGGTTTCTTACATGTTACCATTGGTAATAAGTGGAGGAATTTAATTGCGTTGGCATTTTTAGTTGATACATTGGCAGGAAATGCGAATGTTGGTGGAGGATTTGGTTCAACATCTCCATTTGCAAGTATGTTAATGACAGTTGGTAAAGCGGCATTTGGATTATTTATACCAATCTTAGGTGGATATATTGCTTATAGTATTAGTGAAAGAGCGGCATTGACTCCAGGATTAGTAGCAGGTATGTTGGCAACAGTACCGTTAGTAAAAGATGGTCCAACATCAGGATTTATTGGAGCGTTATTAGGTGGATTCTTAGCAGGTTATGTTGTTAAATTCTTAATAAAAGCATTAGATGGATTACCAAAAACATTGAATGGATTGAAAATGATTTTATTATACCCAGTATTGTCAGTATTGATTACAGGTGTGTTAATGATGTTAGTAATTAATCCGATTGCAACAATTATAAACAGCGGTTTGAATAACTGGTTAAACTCAATGAGCGGAACAAGTGCAGTATTATTAGGATTGATTTTAGGTGGAATGATGGCAGTAGATATGGGAGGACCTGTTAATAAAGCAGCTTACGTATTTGGTTCAGGTTCACTTGCAGCGACAATGACTACAGGAGGAAGTATTCCAATGGCAGCAGTTATGGCTGGAGGAATGGTACCACCTATCGCAATTGCATTAGCATCAACAATATTTAAAAATAAATTTACTGAACAAGAAAGAGAAGCAGGACTTACAAACTACATCATGGGATTCTCATTCATTACAGAAGGTGCAATTCCTTATGCAGCAGCAGATCCAAAAGCAGTTATTCCAGCGAGTGTTGTAGGTTCAGCAATTGCAGGAGCTTTAGTTGGATTATTTGGAATTAAAATTCCAGCACCTCATGGAGGAATCTTGGTAATGTTCTTGAGTAATAACTTCTTTATGTATTTGATAGCAGTTGTAATTGGTGCGATTGTATCAGCAGTATTGTTAGGATTGTTAAAGAAAAATGTAGATGAAAAAAATAAATTTTACTTTATTTTAAATATATTTTATTTGCATTTTAAAAGAAAATGTGTTAAAACAACATTTAAATAAAATATAGGAGGCAAAAATGAGCGACAAAAATTTAAAAAAATCATAGGATGGCTTGGAACTGCACTTTCAGTAATAATGTATGTATCGTATGTTCCTCAAATAATGGGAAATTTACAAGGACATAAAAACATTTTTTTCTTACAACCTTTAGCTGCAACAATTAACTGTGCAATATGGACAAGTTACGGACTTTTGAAAAAAGAAAAAGATTATCCATTGTCAGCTGCAAATTTACCAGGAGTAATTTTTGGATTTTTAGCAACAGTTACAGCATTTTTAATGAGATAATAAATAGTTATTTGAAAAAAATATAAGAAAGAAATCACGGTTGAGAAATTGACTGTGATTTTTTTGTTGAAATTGGAAATTTTATTCAAAAAAATTATAAAAAAATAAAAAAAGGTGTTGACTTTGTCTATAAAAAAAGGTATAATTTTACTGCTAAAAGGTAATAAAAATAGAAATATTTGTTATTTTGATAAGATAGTAAAAAAATTAAAAAAAATATAGGAGGAAATGTTATGAAAAAGGCATTATTATTTTTATTTGCTGCATCTGTAGTATTTGCGGCAGGACCAAAAGTTTCTTATACTCACGAAGGATTCTATTCTACAGATAAAGTTCAGAAGGCTGTTCATTTTGTATCTGTTGACGATATTAAGAAAAGTTTAGAAGGGAAAGGGCCTATTAATGTAAGTTTTGATATTGATGATACATTGGTGCATTCAAGCGGTTACTTTAATTACGGGCAATATCATTTCCAAATTCCAGGAGACAAAAGAGGAGCTGCAAGTTATTTGTATAATCAGAAATTTTGGGATTATGTGGCTGAAAATGGAGATGAACACTCTATTCCAAAACAATCTGCAAAAGATTTAATTAAAATGCATTTGGAAAGAGGAGATCACATATTTTTCATTACAGGAAGAACAAAACATTCAAAAGATAAAAACTATACTTCAACAAAATTATCAAAAACATTGCAAAGATACTTTGATTTGCCAAAAGAAGTTTACGTAGAATATACAGCTGATACTCCGACAGGTGGCTACAAATATGATAAATCATATTATATGAAAAAACACAATGTTTCACTCCACTATGGTGACAGCGACGATGATATTTTAGCTGCAAGAGAATTAGGAATTCGTGGAATAAGAGTTCAAAGAGCTTACAATTCTACAAATCCTCAAAAAAATGAATGGTGGATATGGAGAAGAAGTTTTTAATAAATTCAGCTTGGTAGAAAAAAAGTAAAAAAATTTTTTTAATTATATAATTGGATAAATTTATTTAATAAAGGGAGTTCTGGCTCCCTTTTTATTCAAATTAGAAAAAAATTTTTTTGTTGTAAAAGAAAAAGCTAAAAATGATATAATTTAACACAAAGAAAAAAATACAATCTTGTAGGCCAATCCGTCTAAATAGATTAGTAAAAAAATTTAGACAAGGTTGGCTATATTTATGGGAAAAATATTAGTTTGTAATTATTACAAATGAACAATGGTTAATTTTTTTGTAAATGAAAAGATTGTTAAAAAAATATTAAGAAATAATGAAAATTTTTAAATGAAATTGTTGTAGAAAAGTAAATATTAAAGAGGAGTGGTCTATGAATAATAATTTGATTCAAGCAAAGAAAGATTTAAAGGCTTTTGCTAAAAGAGCTAAGAATGTTAAATATACAGAATCGTTACTATTTTCTTATTTAGTAACGGGATTGATTACGTTTTCTATTGGGATAAATACGTCTTCGAGTGTACTGTATGAGCGTATGAATAAAGAGCTTATAATGTCAGCAGAGCAGACGCGGAATGTAATTAAGAAGAAGAAAAAAGAAAATGAAGAATCAATAGAAGATTTAAATTTAGAATTAATTGAATTGATGGAACAAGGAGATCAAGTTGTAAAATCGCCTTGGAGTTCTTGGCAATATGGTGTGAATACGTTTATGTCAAGTAGTAATGGTACTTATAAAGGAAGAGGAGATAAAGCTGAAAAATATCGTTATAATGGAATTTATACTCGTGGAAATTGGGCTGAAGCGGGAGTTTTATCTAGCAGAAGATACGGAGTTTCATCATTGAGTACACTTATGGATTCAAGAAATTATGGATTGGCTTCGTTATTACACGTGCAAGAACCTGAAGTGGAAATCCAAATCATGGCAAACGTACGTCCAAAATCAGTTACAAAAGAGGAAATCACAATTAACCCTCAAATTGATATGCCAAGACCAGTTGTAAAACCAATCTGAATGTTACTAAACCGATAAGTGCACCAAATTTAAAATTTCCAAATGTTAAACCAATTAATATTGATATAAAAGATCCAATAGCACCAAGTGCACCAAAGGTAATTGGAGCACCGAATATAAATATTAATTTAGCAGCACCAACTGTTACATTAAATCTTGGAGCACCTGAAACACCAAATATAAGTATTAATGTAACTCCACCAGAAATTAAACCTTTGACAATTAATAAACCTAATGAGGTAAAATTACCAACAATAAATGCTCCTGTGATATCACCAATTAAGTTTTCTATTGATCCTACAGGAGATGCTAAATATAAAGATTCAGGTTGGAAAAATTGGTCTAATGGAGATAGAAATAAAATACATAATATTACTGAATTAAGAAATAGAGATTATATAACTTTAAGTTCAGATTATATTAGTAAAGCAACAGTAGATAATACATATACATTTAACGTTGTAGCAAATAATAATAGAGCGTTCGTTTAGATGAAGCAGCTGATAAACAATCGTTTACAAATAAAGCAACTATTAATCTTAAAGGAAGTCAAAATGTTGCAATTGATATTCAAGGTACTCACGGTTCAGGAAATAGTGGAACAATGAATGGGAAGTTGTTAGAAGCGATTAATGAAGGTAAGATTATAGGTGAAAAAACAACTGATAATACGAAAAATCAAGTTGCTTTTGGATTTAACAATCCAGATGCTTCAGACAATAAAACTTTGACTAAGATGATAAATAGAGGAGAAATTACATTAAAATCAGATGAAAGTGCAGCTTTTCAATTAAAACCAGAAGATCCACGAAATTGGAATCCAAGTAATTGGAAGACAGCTCCAACTAGAATTGATTATAAAAAAGAAGACCCTAAGCGTGGAAAAGTTGCTATGCAAGCTATTAATGAAAAAGAAATAAATATAGAAGGAAATAATAGTTTTGGTATAACAACAGTTTATAATGAAGGTCTTCCTATAAATTTTTTTAATAATAAAAAGTATTTATAAAAAAATTTAAATTCAGAAGTAGAACTTACTGATGAATTGAATCATACATCAAATAAAAGCACGTGTAAGACCGGGAGGAGAATTTGGAAATACAACAGTTTCAGGTTTTACAAGTGGAGTTTATAATGAGAGTACAGGAAAAATTAATATAAAAGGTGAAAATAGTATTGCTATTGGGTTATTACATGATATCCAAGAAGCTAAAATTGATGGAGAAATAAATATCTATTCGAAAAAAGGAGTAGGAGTATTTACAGGAGTTCCAGTAGGATTACCTACTGCAGCAACACCTGATTTTGTTGAATTAAAAGGTAAAATTAACATAAAAGAAAATGCAGAAAATGCAGTAGGAGCTTATGTTGGAGAAACTTCAGTTGATTTAAATGATGGGAAATTAAATGGAAGTAATGGTCCAGTTAGTCGTAAATACTTAAGATCTGGGGATATAAAATCTAATACAGGATCAATTATCACCGTAGAAGGTAAAACAAATTATGGATTTGTAGTTAACAATAATTCAAATTACTCTAAATTTCCTGGAGCTTTAGATGATATGCAACAGGGAACAGATAAATCTAAATATGGTAGAGGTATAAATGAAGGAAGAATTAATGTTGAAGGAGAAAATTCAGTAGGTTTTGCATTGATAAAAGGTGGAAATTCTTCAAACAGTGGAACAATAAGTGTTAAACCTAGTTCAATAAAATCAGTAGGTTTTTATGGAGAACAAGATAAATTTGATAATTCAGGAACTATTGAAGTTACAACAGCCAAAAATACTCGTAATACTGCTGTGGCATTAGATGGAAACAGTAATAAGATTACTTTCAACAATACTGGTAATATATACATTAATGCAAATAAAAATTCGAATACAAATTTAGTAGGTAATACAAATACAGGAGTTTATGCAAAAGGTACGTATGAATTTAATCATACTGGTGGAGAAGTTATAGTTGGTAAAAATGCAACTGGATTTTATGTTAAGGATTCTACAGGAGTGGTAAATATTAAAGCACCTGTTAAGCTAGAAGAAAGTGGTACAGGAGCAGACAGTGGAACAACAATTGGATTTTATTCAGATGGTAATGCAAATGTTAATTTTGGAACAGGTTCAGAGTTAATGATTGGAAAAGGTGCTATTGGGCTTTATTCGGAAGATTCATCAAGATTTGCTGATACATTTAAAATAAACTCAGGTGAGAAATTGGATGTTTCTCTTGGTGAAAATTCAGCCTTTGGGTTTGTTAGTGGAAATACTACAAGTCCATCTTTAAAGAAATTTTTGAATAATAATACAACAAACGATAAGATAAATATAACAAATTTTGGAAAAGGTGCAACAATATTTTTTGCAAGTGATTCTGGAAATGCAATTTTAGATGGAGATTATACTATTACTAATGGTGGAAATGCTTCAACTTCAGTTTTATCTGCCAATAATAATTCAACTGTAGGAATTAAAAGTGGTGTGAAACTAATTACAAATACTCAAGTTGGACTTGTTGCGACAAAAGGAGCAAATACAGGAGATACACCTTCTACAGCTAAAAATGAAGGAATTTTAGAATCTTCAAGAACTTCTGGAGTAGGAATTTATGCTAATGAAAGTAATGGTCAAAATGCAGGTACTGGTAAAATAATAATGAAAGAATCTGGTTCTGTAGGTATTTTAGGATTGGAAGATTCTGAATTAACAAACGCTTCAGGTGGGGAAATTACAGTTAAAAAAGCTTCTTCTGCTGGAATATATGCGGAAAATAGTAATGTAACAAATAGTGGAACTATAACTACAGAAGATGAAAAATCAGCTGGAATATTTTCAAAATCTTCATCAGCTTCTGACAAAACTGTTAAAAATTCAGGTAATATTAAAATTACTGGTTCAGGAAAAACCAAAAATGCAGGGATTTATGGAGAATTAGTTAGTACGGCAACTGGTAAATTAACTTTAATAAATGAAACTGGTGGAAATATTGAAGTTTCAACGGGAGAATCAGTAGGAATATTTGGTAAGAATGGAACATCTAGTAAAAACAATTTTGTAATAGATAACAAAGATAAAGTTACAATGAAAGTTGATTCATCAGTAGGAATTTTGGCTGAAAAGGCAAAAGTAACAAATGAGTCATCAGGAATAGTTAAAATAGAAGGTAAAAAATCAGTAGGAATATTTGGTAAAGAAGGTTCTGAGATTGAGAATAATGGAAACATTTTGGCAACAAGTACGGATCCTAATTCGGCTTCAGTAGGAATATTGTCAGATGGTGGAAAAGCAACTAATAAAAAGAAAATAGAAATGTCAGGTGGAAAATCTGCTGGAATGATGGGAATAAATGATGCTGAAATAATAAATGATGTTTCTCCTGCAGAAATCATAATGAACAAAACAGGTTCAGCAGGAATTTATATACAAAATAGTAATGCTACAAATAGAGGTATAATTAACTTAAAAGAAAATGAATCAGCAGGAATTTATGCACAAAAATACTTCGGCAAAAAGATTATACACTTAATAATTCGGGGACTATTAATGCTGAAAAAGAAAAAAAGTATTGGGATGTATGCAAATGTAAATAAAAATACATCAGTTACACCAGCTGTTACACCTGGAATAACTACAATGAATAATAGTGGGACTATTCATTTAAAAAGATGAAAGTTCAGTAGGAATGTATAAAAAAATGAGTTAGATGATAGAACAAAAAGCTGTAATAAATAATAATGCATCTAATGGTATAATTAAAATAGACAAAGCTGAATCAGTAGGTATAATGGCAGATACTGCAACTGTTCAAAAATGATGGAATAATTGAAGTAAAAGATAATAAATCAGCAGGAATTTATGCAATTGATAATTCTTATGTTACTAATAATGCAGATATTACTACAGAAGGAGAAAAAAATCAGCAGGAATTTATATAAGTGATAGTGATGTTGTGAATAATGCAAGTAAAACAATAACTGTAGAAAAAAATAAGTCAGCAGGGATATATGGTAAATTTAAGAATGATAAAGATCACACAATTACAAATAGTGGAATAATTACTTTAGCAACAAGTAATTCTGAAAAAGGAAGTGCAGGAATTTATGGTGAATTGGAATCTGGAGCTACAAAGACACTTTCTATTGGGAAATTCAACTGGTTCAACAATAAATGTTGGTATGAAAGAATCTGTTGGAATTTATGCTAAAAATTCTTCAGCAAATGGAAAAGGAAATCTAGTAGTTGATAATAGTGGTACAGTTATAACTTCAAAAGAAAAATCAGTTGGAATCTTTGGTGAGAAAGCTACTGTTGCAAATAATAAAACTATAGAAGTAAATGGACAAGAATCTATTGGAATCTTTGGAGAATTAGGATCAGAAATAAAAAATACTTCAACTAATGAAGGAATTAAAGTTATTGGTGAAAGTTCAACAGGAATGTATGCTACAGGTTTAGGAACAACTGGAGAAAATACAGGGAAAATTGTTTTATCTGGAGAAAGAGCTACAGGAATGGGTGCAGCTAATAGTGCAGTTATAACTAATGAAAAGGAAATTTCTGGAACAGTTAAAAATGTAATTGGAATGTATGGTACAGATAGTGGAACACAAGTTAAAAATAGAAAAGATATTAAGTTGTTAAAAGAAAATTCAACAGGAATATTCGCTAAAGATGATGCTGTAGCAGAAAATGAAAGTAATGGAAATATTGAAATAGCAGAAAAAAATTCAGTAGGTATGTTTGGACTTGCAAGTTCTACATCAAAGAACATAAATTTAACAAATGCAGGAACTATAACTTTAAAGGGAAAGAATCAACAGGAATTTTTGCTAGTAATGCTGAGAGTTCTACTGGAAGTGGTATTTATTCAGGATCAGTTGCTAATTCATCTATAAAAAATACAGGAACTATAACGTTAGATGCTGAAAAGACAGTTGGGATTTATACACCAAAATCTACTATTTCTAAAGTAGGAAATATTACAATGACTAAAAATGCTAATTCATCAGTTGCAGTTTATCTTACTCAAGAAGCAACAGCAGATGGAACAGGAGCTGTAATTAATTTAAATGATAAATCACAAAATCAAGTGGCTTATTATATTAAAGGTAAAGGAACAATATCAAATTCTATTGGAAATATTAATGGTTATGGTGTTGGAGTTTATTTAGATGGAACAGATAATACGGGAGCACCACTTTTAACAGCTACAAAATTGAATGCACCAACTCTTGATTTTGTAAGTGGAAGTACTACGCAAGGAAAAGGAATAATAGGATTAGTATTGAAAGGAAATACTGACATTTCAAGCTACACAGGTGGAATAAAAGTAGGAAACACAGACGGTAATTTTTATGCAGTAGGACTTTACACAGATAGTCAAGGAACTTCAACAACACCAAAAGCAATTTCAACAGCTATTACGACTGGAGCAAATGGAGTAGGATTGATTGCTGAAAATGGAAGTAATCTTGCTTATACTACTGGAACTATAACTATTGGAGATGGAAAAGATGCTGGAACTGGTATTTATGTTGGAAATAATGGAACAAGTGGGACATCTAATCCTTCAAAAGTAACAGTAACTGGTGCAACAATTAATTTAAATGGTTCAAATGGAGTAGGAGCTATAGTAACTACAAATTCTACAGTTAATATTGACGGAGCAACAACAATTAATTTCCAAGGTGATGGAGTAGGAGTATACGGACAAAAAGGAGCTCATGTTACTAATAGTGCTATATTGAATACGAATGGACATTCTGTTGAAAGAACGAGAGTTACTGAAGGAAGTTCTATAATTTCAACAAATTTAACAGGAAAAGCAGCAGCAGATAGTGGAAATATAATTTCACATGTTATAAATGGAGAAACAATTGTAGAATCAGGAGTTGCTGTTGAAGCAAAATCTGGAACACAAAAAATTATTGGACTTATGGCAGATGGTATTAAAAATCCTAGTCCAACTCATACATCTTGGAAAGGAGATGTTAATTACGAAGCTATAAATGAAGGGAAAATTGATTTATCAAATGCAACTACAAGTACTGCAATGTATCTTGATTCTTCAAGAGGAATTAATAGAGATGAAATTGCTGTAGGAAATAAATCTACTGGAATTTATGGAGTTTACAATGATACAACATCAATTTATAGTGGTGCAGTAGCTGGAACTAAAAATGAAGGAAAAATCATGACAACGGCTGGTTCTAAGATAACAATTGGAGATGAATCATCAGCGATTTATGCGATTGATTTTGATAAAGTTGAAAATAATGGAAGCATAACTGGTGGAGATAAATCTGTTGGAATTTATGCGAAAAATACGACTGGATTATCAACTGCTAAAAATATAGATGTTACAAATACAGGAAATATCACATTAGGAAAAGGTTCAGCGGGAATTTACATTGCACCTGAAACTACAAATAATCCAAATGCAACAGTTGTAAATAGTGGAAATATAACAGTTGGAGATTCAATATTGAATGCGAGTGGAGTTGCTACTTCAACTTCTGTGGGAATTTATGCAACAAATAAAACTAATTTGACAACTACAGGAAATATTACAGTTGGAAATAAAGGGTTTGCATTATATGGAAATGATTCTAATTTGACTGTAAATGGTGGAAATTATAACTTTGCGAATAATGGAAGTTTAGCGTACTTAGAAAATGGTTCGGTATTGAATTATAATAATACAGGAACATTGACAACATCTTCAGAACCAATGTTATACATTATTAACAGTAAGGCGAACATGAATAATAACGATATTGTTGTGTCTGCGAATGGAACTGGAGTTTACATGACTGGAAACTCGACTTTCAGTGGATGGAATAATATGACTTTAAATAGTGGATCTACTGGAATTTATGTAGAAAATTCAAAGGCTACGATAGATGGTAAAAATATTACTGGAACGGCTAACAAAGCAAAAGGAATTGTTGCAATAAATTCAGATGTTACGAATAAAGCGAATATGCAATTTAGTGATGATGATTCAATTGGAATTTTCTCAAGAAATAATTCAGGAAGTGCAAAAAATATTGTAAATACTGGAAACATTGATATTAATGGAGAGCGTTCAATTGCGGCATATTTAGAAGGAACATCGGATCAAACATTTGAAAATAGCGGAACAATAAATGTTGATAAAACAACGACTTCTGTGAAAAATGATTCAACAGTAGGAATTTATGCACAAAATGGTTCGAAAATAAATGTTAAAAATAGTGGAACAATAAATGTTGGAGAGTCTTCATTTGGAATTTATTCATTGAGTGAGAATGGAAATGTAGAGACAACTGGAAGTTCAGTAATTAACGTTGCAGATAAAGCGATTGGTATTTACAAAAAAGGTGGAACTGCTAATGTTGGTGGAATAATCAATGTTGCAAATCACACAGCTACTGATCCAAATAGCGAACCAGTAGGAATTTACGGATCAAGCGGAGTAACTGTTACAGATACTACAACAAACTTCAATGTTGGAGATAAATCTTACGGTGTGATTTTAGCTAATCCAGGAATTGGTAAAACAAATGTTTATTCAAATTCGGCTTCGTCGAATATAACCTTAGGAAAAGAATCAACATTTATTTACACTGAAGGGGCCTCTAATGTTACAAATAATGCAACAATGACATCTGGAACTAACGATAAGATTATTGCTATTTATGGAAAAGATGGAGCGAACATTGTAAATAATGGAATGATTGACTTGTCGAATGGAATTGGAAATCAAGGAATTCTTGTGACAGGAGCTTCAAATGCAGTAAATAGAGGAGTAATAAAAGTTGGAAAAACAGATAACTCTGATCCAAATAACATTGTTTATGGAATAGGAATGGCAGCAATTAATGGAGCTAGTATTTCAAATGATAGAGATATCTACGTGTCAGGACACTTAAGCATCGGAATGTATGGAGATGACAGAGGAACAACACTTAGAAACTCTGGAAATATCTACTTAGATCCGTCAAGTGCAACAGCAACTGATAAAATTCAAACAATGATGGGAGTATTTGTAAATAATGGAGCAAAATTTGTAAATACAGGAAATATCACAACAGTTGGTTCATACCATGGAAATAATAATGTTCAAGGACTTGTTGGAGTTGCTGTATTAAATGGAAGTACATTGGAAAATTATGGAAAAATTGATATTGACGCAGATAGCAGTTATGGTGTGTTAATTAAAGGAACTGCAGCAAATAAATCAATCATTAAAAATTATGGAGAAATAAATATTAGTGGTTTAAGATCTTATGGTGTGAGATATGATGCAGATTCTCAAGGAGTTAGTGGAAACTTACCAATTGGAACTGATGCAACACCTGCAAATGTGTTACCAGCATTAAATGGTGGAGTTGGAACAATAACTTCTACAAACGGAGCAAATGATTACTATGCACCAAAAGACCCTAGTAAAACTCTTGCTGGAGTAGGAATTATTCAATTACCGAATGGAAGATTGGCAATCCAAAGAAATGGAGTAGTATTGAATGATAGCCAAGTTCAAACATTCAATTATGCACCACAAACTACTAACTTTGCGTTATCAAACTTTGGAGTTTACGTAGATACTTTAGGAAGAACAAGACCAATTAACGTAAATGGAGCAACAAACATTGGAATTGACAGTGATTTATTAATAGGAACAGAATTTTCAGTACTTACAAATGCAAAAGATGTAATAATTGGAAAACAAATATTGCAACCATTCTTGAATCAAATAAATGCAGGAATATTTAACTTTACACCTTATTCTGCATCATTGACTTGGATGGCAACACCTGAAGTAGATCTGTCTACTCAGCAAATTACTCGTGTTCTTATGACAAAAATTCCTTATACAGCTTTTGTAGCGAGAAAATCTAACGAGTATAATTTTACTGATGGATTGGAACAAAGATACGACAAGAATGCACTAGATTCAAGAGAAAAAGAAGTATTCAACAAATTGAATACAATTGGAAATAGTGAAGAAGCGTTATTAGTACAAGCTTACGATGAAATGATGGGACACCAATATGCTAATGTTCAACAAAGAATTTTTGAAACAGGAAATATGTTGAATAAAGAGTTTAGATATTTAAGAGATGAATGGGATACTAAATCTAAACAATCTAACAAAATAAAAGTGTTTGGAATGAAAGGCGAGTACAAAACTGATACGGCTGGAATTATTGATTATAGAAATGACGCATATGGATTTGCATACTTACATGAAGATGAAACTGTAAAATTAGGAGAATCTAGCGGATGGTACGCAGGAGCAATTAGAAATAAATTTGATTTCAGCGATATAGGAAAATCAAAAGAAGAACAAAATATGATTAAAGCAGGAGTATTTAAGTCAATGCCGCTTGGATATGATAATCATAATAACGAATGGAATTGGACTGTAGCAGCAGAAGGATTTATTGGAAATGCTGAAATGAATAGAAGATTCCTTGTTGTAGATGATATTTTTGAGGCAAAATCTGATTATTATTCTTACGGAGTTGGATTGAAAAATGAACTTAGAAAAAATATCAGATTGAGTGAAAGAACAAGCCTTTCACCATATGGAAACTTGAAATTAGAATACGGAAGATTTAATGGAATCAAAGAAGATACAGGACAAATTCGTTTAGAAGTAAAAGGAAACGATTATTACTCAGTAAAACCTGAAGTTGGAGTCGAATTCAAATACAAACAACCAATGGCAGTAAGAACTACATTCACAGCTAAATTAGGACTTGCGTATGAAAATGAATTAGGACAAGTTGGAGATGTAAATAACCAAGCAAGAGTTCGTTACACAACAGCAGATTGGTTCAATATTAGAGGAGAAAAAGACGACAGAAGAGGAAATGGAAAAGTTGACTTGAACCTTGGAATTGAAAATACAAGATTTGGTGTAACAGTAAATGCAGGTTATGATACAAAAGGCGAAAATGTAAGAGGTGGAATTGGATTTAGAGCGATTTACTAATCATTTTTGAATACTACAATTTATAAAATTTAAGAAGTTCTCTCTTCAAATTTTTTTGGAGAGGGAACTTTTTATTTTTACGTAATCAGAAATACTTTTGAAATAAAAAAATAAATTAAAAAAATATTAAAATGATTGAAAAAAATTTTTTTAAAAATTTTATATAATTAATACTATAAAGGCAAATAAATTTATAAAATTTATTTATAGATATTTTTAGATTGGAAAGGGAATAAAATGTCTTTTTTTCTTACTATAAACTTTGTATAATTAAGACATAAGTTTATAGAAAATTAAAAAAATAGTACAAATTATGAATAAATTCAGAAAGGAGATAGAAATCATTGGAAAATAATACTTTGGTTGAAATTAAAAAAATTTAGATGTAAATTTTCGTATTAATGATGATTATTATAAGGCTGTCGATAATGTAAATTTGAAATTGAAAAAGAATGAAATTTTGGCGATAGTTGGGGAATCTGGTTGCGGGAAAAGTACATTGGCGACTTCAATTATGGGATTGCATAATCCATTGAATACGAAATTATCGGGGGAAATAATTTATAAAGATAAAAATTTGTTGGAATTGAGTGAAGAGGAATATAATGAAATAAGGGGTGGCGAGATTGGAATGATATTTCAGGATCCGTTATCAGCTTTAAATCCATTAATGAGAATAGAAGCGCAAATCGAAGAGGGACTTATTTATCACACAAAATTAAATCAAAATGAGCGAAAAAACAGAGTTTACGAACTATTACAACAAGTGGGAATACAAAATTACAAAAGAATTGCAAGACAATTTCCTCACGAATTATCTGGGGGAATGCGACAAAGGGTTATGATTGCACTTGCTTTAGCTTGTAAACCAAACGTTATAATTGCTGATGAACCAACAACAGCACTAGACGTAACAATTCAAGCACAAATTTTAGATTTATTAAAATCAATTCAAGATGAAATACATGCTGGAATAATTTTGATAACACACGATTTAGGAGTTGTAGCTGAAATGGCTGACAGAGTAGCAGTTATGTATGCTGGAGAAATTGTCGAAATAGCATCTGTTAATGAACTATTTGAAAATCCAAAACATCCATACACAAGATCATTACTGAAATCAATTCCTCAAATGGACACAGAAACAGACGAATTATACACAATAAAAGGAACCGTTCCATCATTGAAAAATCTAGATAGAAACGGATGTAGATTTTCAAACAGAATTCCTTGGATTGATAAAAAAGAGCACGAAAACAATCCACAATTACACGAAATTGAAAAAGAACATTTTGTAAGATGTACTTGCTGGAAAAATTTTCATTTTCTTGAAGAATAGAGAAATGGGAGATTATATATTTATTAAGGAGGAAATATGAGTTTTTTAGAAGTGAAAAAAATTTAAAAGTTCATTATCCTATCCGTGGTGGATTTTTTTAACAAAAATAATTGATTATGTTTACGCAGTTGATGGAGTAGATATGTTAATAGAAAAAGGAAAAAGTTATGGTCTGGTTGGTGAATCAGGGTCAGGAAAATCTACTATAGGAAAAGCAATAATTGGACTTGAAAAAATACGAAGTGGAAAGATTTTTTATGAAGGAAAAGTAATAAATCATAAAAAAATGAGAGATAAAAAAATTTGAATTATAGTAAGGATATTCAGATGATATTTCAAGATTCATTGTCGAGTTTGAATCCGAAAAAAAGGATTATTGAAATAATTACAGAGCCTTTGAAGAATTTTGAGAATTTGTCGTATGAAGAAGAGAAGAGACGGGCTTCAGAATTGCTGGAAATTGTTGGATTATCGGATGATTCGTTGTATAAGTATCCGCATGAGTTTTCTGGAGGACAGCGTCAAAGAATTGGAATTGCTAGATCAGTTGCGACTAAGCCGAAATTAATTATTGCAGATGAGCCTGTTTCAGCGTTAGATTTGTCGGTTCAAGCTCAAGTATTAAATTACATGAAAGAAATTCAAAAACAATTTGGAATGAGTTATTTATTTATTTCTCATGATTTGGGAGTTATTAAGCATATGTGTGATGAAATTTTTATAATGTATAAAGGAAGATTTGTTGAAAAAGGATTGAAAAAAGATATTTATGGAAATCCACAACATATTTACACAAAACGTTTGATAGCGGCGATTCCAGAAGTTAATCCTCGAAATAGGAAAGAGAAAAAATTAAATAGACTAGCGATTGAGAAGGAATATAAGGAAAATGAATCAAATTATTATGATGAAAATGGAAGAGTTTATGATTTGAAATCGTTGTCAGAAACACATTTTGTGGCATTAGATGGAAAAAAGAAAGGGGCGAAATAATTTATGTGGAAAACGGTGCTTAGAAGGGTTCTTATTATGATACCGCAATTATTTATACTGAGCATAATAATATTTATACTAGCAAAATTAATGCCAGGGGATCCATTCACAGGATTGATAACACCTCAAACTGATCCAGCAGCTTTGGAAGCATTAAAAAGACAAGCTGGATTGTATGATCCTTGGCATATTCAGTATCTAAGATGGATGAAAAATGCTTTTCATGGAAATTTTGGAATGAGTTATGCGTATAAAATTCCAGTAAAAACATTGATTGGACAAAGGGCGAACAATACGTTTATTTTATCGCTTGTAAGTGTGATTTTAACTTATTGTATTGCAATTCCATTGGGAATGTGGGCTGGAAGATATCAAAATTCAAAATTAGATAAAGTTGTAACATTTATAATTATGTGAGTTATGCGATACCAACATTTATTTTTTCACTTATAATGTTATGGTTTTTTGGATACACATTAGGATGGTTCCCAACAACAGGATCTGTAACTATTGGACTTGAGCCGAATACATTTGAGTACTTTGTAGATAGAATACATCACATTATATTACCAGCGATTACATATGCTTTACTTGCAACAACAGGAACAATTCAATATTTAAGAAATGAAGTAATTGATGCAAAAGGTTTGGAATATGTGAAAACAGCGAGAAGTAAAGGTGTGCCAGAAAATAAAGTTTATTCAAGACATATATTTAGAAATTCGATTTTACCAATAGCGGCATTTTTTGGTTACACAATAACTGGATTGTTAAGTGGTTCAGTGTTTATTGAATTAATTTTTAACTATCCTGGAATGGGGCGATTATTTATATCGTCAATAACAACGAGAGATTACAGTGTCGTTACGGCATTAATTTTACTTTACGGATTTTTGACGTTGGTTGGAAGTTTACTTTCTGATATTATTTTGAGTATAGTTGATCCGAGAATAAGAATAGAATAGGTGGTGTTTATGAAAAAATTAAATGAAAAAGCAGAGATGAAAAAGCATGAAAAGCCATCAGGATTTAATGTAATTGTAAGAGAAATAAAAAAAGATAAGTTGGCTTTAATTTCAGTATATGTGTTGGCGATATTATTTTTAGTAATTTTTATTGGAGCAGCACTTACTAATCAAGAAGAAGTTATGAAAATAAGTTTATTGGATAAATATTCAAAACCAATGGAAGGATTTTGGCTAGGTTCAGATTCAAGGTGGAAGAGATATTTTAGGGCAATTAGTGATTGGAGCAAGAAATTCGATAATCATTGGGTTTACGATTACTTTGATAACTTCTGGAATTGGGATTGTGATAGGATTAGTTTCAGGATATTACGGTGGTCAAGTTGACAATGTAATAATGAGAATAATTGATTTTATAACTATTTTACCTACTTTGATGCTAATAATTGTATTTATAACAATTGTTCCAAAATACAGTATTTTCTCATTTATTATAATAATGAGCTGTTTCTATTGGACAGGAATTGCAAGACTTATCAGAAGTAAAGCGTTAACTGAAAGTAGAAAAGATTATGTAAATGCTTCAAAGACAATGGGTACAAGTGATTTCAAAATAATTTTTAGAGAAATTTTGCCAAATTTGAGTTCATTAATAATCGTAAATTTAACGTTAGAATTTGCGGGAAATATTGGGATTGAAACAGGATTGAGCTTTTTGGGATTTGGGTTACCACCAACTACACCGAGTTTGGGGACATTAGTTGGTTATGCGACAGATCCAGAAGTTTTATCAACTAAGCTATGGATATGGCTTCCAGCTTCAATTTTAATATTAATAATGATGTTGTGTATAAACTATATTGGACAAGCTTTGAAGAGAGCAGCAGATGCACGACAAAGATTAGGATAGTTTGTAGCGAAAGGAATGGAATAAAATGAAAAATGTAAAATATTTGGGATTGTTAATGATTTTTTTAGTAATTTTATCAGCTTGCAGTCCTGGAAAAAAGAGAAGTGAGCGTATTGGAGAAAAAGTCGAAAAAGTAAATTTTTCATTGGAAACAAAAAATAACGCTCCTGCAGTTGACGGATCCCCTTTAAGAGTCGCAATGGTAAAGGATGCTCCGTTAGTTGGAATTTTTGAAGAAACATTGTCAACAGATGGATATGATAGTGAAGTTAACAATACATTTATGAGTAATTCAATATTTGATGTAGATGAAAATTTCGAAGTAATTAATACAGGACTAGCAACAATGGATGTAGACGCAAACGCCAAAAAAGTAACAATTAAAATAAAAGATGGTGTAAAATGGAGTGACGGTCAACCGTTAGTGGCTGAAGATATCATTTATCCTTATGAAGTGGTAGGAAGTAAAGATTACACAGGTGTGCGATACGATACTGAAGCTAAAAAAATCGTTGGAATAGAAGATTATCATAACGGAAAAGCAAAAACAATTTCTGGAATTAAAAAAATTAATGATAAAACAGTAGAAATCTCGTTCACAGAAATGGGATTCAGCGTTTATACTTTAGGAAATGGAATAATAGCAACTGCCTTGCCAAAACATTATCTAAAAGATGTTCCAATAAAAGATTTAGTTTCTTCACCAAAGATAAGAACGAATATCGTAACATTAGGGCCTTATGTTCCTACAAAAATGATTCAAGGAGAAAGTATTCAATTTAAAGCAAACCCTTATTATTTCAAAGGAAAAGCCAAAATTGAAAAAGTAGTATTGGAAGTAATAAATCAACAATCAATAATTGCAGCATTGAAAACAGGTAGATACGATTATGTAATGTTTATGCCTGGAGATTTGTATGATTCACTAAAAGACTTGAAAAATACAGAAATTTTAGGAAGACAAGATTTATACTACTCTTATTTAGGATTTAAATTAGGACATTTTGATAAAAATAAAGGTATTAATATCACTGATCCAAAAGCAAAAATGGGAGACAAAAAATTACGTCAAGCAATGGCATACGGATTAAATATAGACCAAATGGTTCAAACATTCTATTCAGGAATAAGAGAACGTGCAACTTCAATGGTTCCGCCAGTAATGACTAAATATTTTCCGAAAGGCTTAAAAGGATATCCTTATGATCCAAAAAAAGCTAAAGAATTATTAGATGAAGCAGGTTACAAGGACATTAATGGAGATGGATACAGAGAAGATAAAAATGGTAAACCTTTTGTAATAAAAATGGCTTCAATGTCAGGTGGAGACATCGCCGAACCTCTAGCTCAATTTTATATCCAAAACTGGAAAGACATTGGATTAAAAGTAGTTTTAACAACTGGAAGATTAATAGAATTAAATACTTTTTATGATAAATTAGGAGCAGATGATAAGGATATCGACGTATTTTTTGCAGCATGGGGAGTTGGAAGTAGCTTAATTCCAAGTAGTACAGCTGGTAAAGACGCTCAATTTAATTATTCGAGATATGTTACTGAAGAAAATGAAAGATTAATGGATGATGTTGTAAGTCCAAAAACTTTAACAAATCCTAATTATAAAGCTGAAGCATACAAAAGATGGCAAGAATACTACATTGATCAAGCGGTTGTAGTACCATTAACTTACAAATATGTAATTTATCCAGTAAATAAAAGATTAAAAAAAATGTTTACATAGGATATGATTCAGCTAAATTAGGTAAAGACATAAATAAATGGGAATTAACAGCGAAAAAAACCTATCAGATAAAAAAATATAAAAAAATATAATAAAATAAAAAAATGCTTGATATTTTTTTAATTATAGTATACTATTAGAAAGTACTGAAGCGAGTGTATTTAATTTTTTAATATCTACAAGAGATAGTAAGTATATGAACTTATAGTAAACAATAAAAAAATTAGATAGGAGAGAGAAAATGGGTGTAGGAACATCATTGAACACGCTTAACTGGCAACAAATTATTTTTAGTTTTTTAGGTGGACTAGGAATGTTTTTATTCTGTATAAAATATATGGGAGATGGATTACAATTAGCAGCAGGAGATAGATTGAAATACATCTTAGACAAATATACAACTTCTCCATTTTTGGGAGTTTTAGTTGGAATATTTGTAACAGTGCTAATACAATCAAGTTCAGGAACAACAGTTATTACAATTGGATTAGTAAGTGCAGGATTATTGACTTTAAGACAAGCTATTGGAATAATAATGGGAGCGAATATAGGAACAACAGTAACATCATTTATAATTGGATTTAATATTTCACATTTTTCATTACCGATAATATTTTTAGGAGCAGCGTTATTATTCTTCACAAAAGTAAAAACCCTTAACAATGCTGGTCGTATTTTATTCGGATTTGGAGGAATTTTCTATGCATTAACACTAATGTCTGGAGCAATGGAACCATTAAAATATTTACCAGATTTTAGAGTATGGACTGTTAATTTGAGTAAAAATCCAGTTTTAGGAGTATTCGTTGGAACATTAATTACAATGTTAGTTCAAGCATCAAGTGCAACAATAAGTATCTTACAAAATCTTTACCAAGAAGGATTAATTGATTTAAAAGGAGCATTGCCAGTTTTATTTGGAGATAATATCGGTACAACAATTACAGCAATAATTGCAGTAATTGGTTCAAATACATCAGCAAAAAGATTAGCAGCTTCACATGTAATGTTTAATGTAATTGGAACAGTAACATTTTTGATTTTATTAAGTCCTTTTTCTACATTCATTGGATTCATGCAAAAATTTTTGCATCTAAATCCTAAAATGACAATAGCATTTTCTCATGGTACATTTAATGCAGTTACGACAGTTTTATTATTCCCATTCATTGGAGCTTTGGAATACATTGTTGTTAAGTTGATTAAAGAGAAAAAAGAAGTGGAAAAAGATGTCTACACAGTTAAATATCTAGACCCAATGTTGATGGGAACACCAAGTATTGCGTTGGGACAAGTAAAATTAGAATTGATTGAAATGACTAATTTCTCATTGGAAAATATAAAAGAATCGGTAGAATTTTTCAATACAAGAGAGGAAAAATACGCTAAAGAAGTAGAAGAAAAAGAAGAAGTTATAAATTACATTGATCAAGAAATTACAAAAATACTTGACAGGAATATTGAGAGAAAAATCTTAATGATAAAGATGGAGAAGATGTTACAGCTTATTTAGATATGTGTAGAGATATTGAAAGAATCGGAGATCACGCAAACTGGAATAATTCGAGAGGTTAATTTAGGAATGAAAAAAAGTTTAAAAATTCTCTAATTTAGTTTATGAAGAAGTGTATACATTAACTAAAAATTATAGTTAAAATGATAGAACTTTCAATCGAAGCAGTAAAAGATTCTAACAAAGAAAAAAAGCAATTGAAGTGTTAGATTTACATAATAAATTATACACAAAAAGATAAAAGAAATAAGAAAAAAACACCAAAAAAAGATTGAGTGCACAAGAATGTGAAATAAAATCGGGATTGTTGTACACAGATTTATTATTACATTTCACTAGAGTAGGAGATCATGCAAGAAATCTAGCAGAAAAAGTAATAAATGGAATGGTTTAATATTTGATAGAATATAATATAAAATTAAAAACTATCTTGTGAAAGTTATTTTACAAGATAGTTTTTTATTTCCATTTAAATTAATTTAAATCAGCTAATAATATTCGCAGTACTAGTCCCATCAGTAGATTTTGTTACAATAATTTGCTTATCAATACGATTTTTTAACTCTTCAACGTGAGAAATAATACCAATAAGTTTATTTTCATCAGACAATTTTATAAGTGCGTCAATTGCTGTTTTTAAGGTATCTTCGTCAAGTGTACCGAATCCTTCATCAATAAACATTGTATCAAGTTGTATTCCTCCTGACATTGATTGAATTTCATCAGAAAATCCTAGAGCAAGTGACAGAGAAGCCATGAATGATTCACCACCAGAAAGCGTTCTAACATTCCGAGTTGTATTGTTGTAGTGGTCGATGATTTCTAGTTCTAAGCCACTTTTTGATTTTGCATCTTTAGCTTCTTCTTCTCTTTTTAACTCATATTGTGCATTTGACATAATCATAAACCGCAAATTAGCTCTAGCGATAACCCTTTCAAAATATTTCATTTGAATATAAGTTTCAAAAGTAATTTTATCTTTTCCGCTAATTGTACCTTTTGTAGTCGCTGAAAGAGCCTGTATTGAGTCATATTTTTTTCTTATTTCAAATAATTTTTTTAGATTGTTTTTCCAATTTCATTTAATAATTTTTTTCATTAGCAATCAAATTAAACTTATTATTATCAAATTTTTTTCTTTATGTTCTTTCAATTCCAAATCAATTTGTTTCTGTTTCTCTAAAAAGTTCGTTTTTTTATCTTTTAAAAGAACGATTTTGAATATCCAATTTTAAATTTGAAATTTCTCCTTCAAGACTTGCTAATTTTATTTGCAAATTGTTTAAAAATTTCCTTTTCACTATTGATTTTTATTTTCAGTTTTTTTAAAATATTATTTTTTTAGCTCGTTAATTTTTTTGTTAAAGAAACAGTTTCATCTTTTAAATTCTAATGATAACGAATCATTCATTTCGGATAAATCCTTATTTAAAAAGATTCAATCGTGTTTTTAATTGCAACTTGCTCAGATTCATTTTTCCTTAATAAAATTCGAAATCTCATTAAGTTTTTTTCTTCAATTTTTTTGGAAATTCTTCTTCCAATTTTTTTAAATACGTTAACATTTGTTTTTTTCAGATTCAATATTTCTATCAACCAAATCTAATTGTTCAGACAAATTCTGTTCCTTAGTATTCACCAATTTCTCAATAGAATCAATCCAATTTTTTTCAAATTATTAGTAGAATTTAGATCCTCATTTTTTTCAATTGAGAATCAGAAACCAAATTACTATTTTCAGAAATCGATTTAGAAATAATTTTAATATTTTCCTCTAACTTAATTTTCTGATTTTTCGAGCGTTTTTTTATCGCTATCAAGTGAATTTAACTTCTCGTTTTTTTAATCTTTAATTCTTTATTCAACGATTGAATTTCCTTCTCAATTGTTTCCTTCTCAATTTTTTTCTATTATTTTTCTTTTATCTATCAAATTTTCAATTTCAATTAATTTATTTTTCTAAAAAAATAAACTTTGTTCTTCAATCCAATTTTTCTGCATTTTCAAATTCAATTTTTTTCATTATTTAACACTTTTTTTCAAAAAGATTTTTTTCTATCTTCAATTTTTTTCCTTTTTATCCCAGAACAAATTTCACTTTGCGATTTTTACCTCATTAGAAAGAGACAGAGCTTCATTTTTCTAGTTTTTTTCAATTTCATCTTTATCAAGATTCAAAATATCTTCTTCTGAAAGTATTTTTAGCTGGGTGTGGATGCGATGTTGAACCACAAACAGGACATTTTTTTCCCCTTCGACTAATTGTTGAGCGAGAATACCAGCTTGATTGTCGTTATAATTTTTTTCTCATTTTTTTAGCAAGAGAATCTTTCTGAGCATATTTTTTTCAGAAATTTCAGTATATTTTTTTGTTCATTTTCTAATTCTGCATTCAAATTCTTTTATTTCAGAATATAAATTTTTTTATAAGAGTTTATATCTTGAATTCTAGAATTGTAATTAATTTTTTTCAATTTCTATTTTTGTTCTCATTTTTTTGAATATCATTAAAAGTTAACAGTTGATTATTTTTGATTTTTCAATATTCTTTTTCCAAAGAAGCAATTTCATTTCTTAAAGAATTAATGTCAAAATCAAATGTCATAATTGTTTCATTAATTTTTCAATTCACTATTTTTTTAGAATTATAATCAAAAAAATATAATTTTTTAAAAAGTTGCTAATTCTTTTAAATTTTTAATTCTAAATTATTTTTTTCTCATGAATAAATTCTTGTAATTTTATATTAGAATTTTTTTCAATTTTTTTCTTTATCATTTTTTTATTTTTTTGTCTAATAATAAAGATTGTTCATTTTTTTGAGTTTCTAAATCCAACTTTTTCAGAAATTTTTTTATTTCAAGCGAATCATTTTTCTTCAGAAATTTTCTTTTTTTAGATTAGAAATTTTTTTCATAAATCTCTAAATCTTTTTTTCAATAGAGCTAATTTTATCAGTATTACTCTGAATTGATTTTTTTGTAATTCTGGATGAAGTAAAATCAAATCTTTATAAATTTTAACATCTTTATTTACAATTTCAAATTCGCTATTTTTTTGCTCTAACTGTAATTTTTTTATTTTCAACTTCTTGTGCTTCATTCAAAGCTAATAAATTTTTTTCTTTTTTTGCTTGAATTTCATCATTTTCACAAGAATAAATATCATTTTTTTCTTTTTTTGAAAGTCAATAACTTCTTCTAAGAACTCTTGAAAAATTAGTCTTAATCCTATTTTTCATAGTCTGGAAATTTTTTTCTAAAAAAATTCTTCGTTTTCATGAAATGAGATATTTTCTTTAGAACTGCTCAACTTATCTGTTAGAGAGTTATATTGATTTTTTTATATTTATCATTCAATTCATCAAGTTTTTTTCAAAAAGATTCATATTTTTTTCAGTATTAAAAAAATTTTTTTCTAAAGGTTTGGCTTCGCTCTTTTGTGTCTGCAAGTAAAATTTTCATAAAATCACCTTGAGCAATCATACAAATTTGCTTAAATTGTTTTTTTGAGTAATTCCTAAAAATTTCTTCAACTTTTTTTATTAACATTTTTTTCGCTCTTGTCTATTATTTTTTTCCATCTGGCAAGATTAAAGTGGCGTTTGCGACTTGTTTTGTAGTTAGATTTTTTTCCCTCTTTTTGCAAGTCTTTCGTATTCGTGATTTCTTCTAATTATATTTTTTTCATCTCTGTAAAGAAATTCCAATTCAACAAAAGTTTCAGTAGATAAATCAGCATATTTTTGAACGTAACATTTTTTTCCATCACGATCTTTACCACTAGCCTCTCCAAAAAGTGCAAAGTTTATCGCATCAAAAAAATAGTAGTTTTTTTCCAGCACCAGTATCTCCTGTAATTAAATAAATACCATAATTTCCCAATTTTTTTCTAAATCAAATACTTGCTCTTTTAGCGTAAGGCCCAAAGCCAGAAACAGTTAATTTTAAAGGTCTCATTTATTTTTCCTCCCAAACTTCTTCCATTATTTTTTTATAATTTTCTTTTGCTCATCGTCCATTTCTTTATTATTTTGCAATTTATAGAATTCTGAAAAAAATTTCTAATGGATTTCTATTTTCGATAACCATGTCGTCTAAATTTATTTTTTTCTAGATTCACGAGTTCGCATATTATCGTATTCTAATTTCATAATATTTTTTTGTAAATAACTCGCAATTTTTTTGTATCGCATCAACCACATTAAATTCATCAGTCAAAGTAACATGAATGTAATCGTCAGTATTAGTATTTTCATAGCTATTTTTTGTAGTTAATTCTTCGTAAGTCCCCCTTATTTTACGCATATCCCTTTTAGGAATAAGAGGAATCATACGTAAATTAAAATCCTCTTTTGAGTTAATTTCTATTATTGAAACAGATTTTGTATCATTAACTTCAGAAAATGAGTATTTTAAAGGTGTTCCACAATAACGAATTCTCTCTGTACCAATTTTTTGCGGTCTATGAATATGTCCAAGTGCAACATAATCAAAATCCTCAAAAACAGAAGCATCAACATTATCAAGCCCTCCAACACTAATTTCTTCAGATTCAGTTCGACTCGCTCCAGTCACAAACTGATGTGCAATCAAAATATTTATTTTAGAAGTGTCAAGTTTTAAATTATCGACAACAACCTTTATTGCATCAGTATAAGATTCAATTTTTTCATCTGGGAAAAATCGTTTAACATGACTAGGTTTCACAAATGGCAAAAGATAAAAATTAGCACTTCCAAAATCATTCTTTAGAGTGTATTTTGAAATTTTTCCATTATAAACTGGTGAAATATAAATTTTTCCCATCGCCATAAGACTTGAACCAAAAGCCAATCTTTCAGCAGAATCATGATTTCCACTAATTATAAAAGTAGTCGTCTTTCGCTTAGAAATATCCGATATAAAGCTATCCAGCAATTCCACTGCTTCAATAGATGGAACTTGCTTATCATAAACATCCCCTGCAATTATTACCGCATCAGGCTTTTCCTTATCAATAATTTCTAAAATTTGATTTAAAATATATTTTTGGTCGTCAATCATCGAAAATTCATTGACTCTTTTTCCAATATGTAAATCGGCTAAATGAATTATTTTTCACTATAAATCCCTCTTTTTCATTAAAATTTATAAAATTTTTTTAAAATGTTACAAAAAAATATTATACTATAAAAATTAAAAAAATGATAAACAAAAAAATAAATAGCTATACAGTGAAAATTTTTGGTATAATTTAAAAATGTGAAAAGGAAAAAGGAGAACGTGAGTTTATGAAAAAAATATTAATATTGAGTATGTTTTTTTAGGAAGTTTGAGTAGTTTTGCATTAGGATATGATTTACCGTTTACAAATGATGGAAAAATTTTATGAGGAAAAATTGTTAAATAGGGAAATAAGTACTGAAGATACAACTTTAAAAAAATAGAAAAAAATGTCAGATCAAAAAAATATAAAGTTGTATATTATAATGATTTTTGAAACAGGAGAGAAGACTGATAAACCAACATTTTCAGTAGATGCAGTGAAAAAAATAAAAAAATATGATATGTGATGATACAGACGTTTGTATTGCTTACGATACAAAAATTGAGAAGAGCTGTATTTGTAGATAAAGATACAAATAAAATTATTTTTTTCCCGAAGTATTGGATAGTGATAATGGAAAAACAGATGAAATTTTAGAAAAATTGTATCCGAATGATTTTGGAAAGGCTAAAAGACGATGATGTTGAATCTGGAGTAGAGCGTTAAAATTATTAGTTAAATGAAATTAATTGACTATACAAACAAAATGTGATTAAATATCTTTGTGAGTTACTTTAGTTTGAAGGAGGATAAGAAAATGAGTAAAAAACCTATAATTGGAATTTCAGGAAGTGTACACATTTCAGAAAAAGGATTATTTGCAGGACATAGAAGAGCTTGTGTAGGAAATAATTATGTGGAAGCAGTGATTGCTGCTGGAGGAATTCCTTTCATCATCCCAATTAATGCAGATGAGGATGTTATTAGAGGAGCTGTTGATGCAATTGATGCTTTAATTATGTCAGGAGGACACGATGTATCTCCAATTTGCTATAACGAAGAACCTATGCAAAAATTAGAAGCTACATTTCTTGAAAGAGATAAATTTGATTCATTATTGATAAGTGAAGCACAAAAGAAAGGGAAACCTATTTTAGGAATCTGTCGTGGAGTTCAAATTTTGAATGTTGTAAATGGTGGGACATTGTACCAAGACGTTTCTTATGCAAAAGATGTTTTCATTCAACATTTTCAAAAAACTAAATCAGATGATTTATCTCATTCTGTAAAAATTGATAAAAACAGTTTTTTAGGAGATATTTTTGATGGAGAAGAAACAGGATTAATTAACAGTTTCCATCATCAAATTTTGAAGGATGTGGCACCTGGATTTAGAGTGATCGCACAAAGTCCAGATGGAGCTATTGAAGGTATTCAAAAAGATTGTGACGATAATTTGATTGTTGGATTACAGTGGCATCCAGAATTATTAGCCATGAACAATATTCCAGCACAAAAAATATTCAAAAAATTTATAAAATATGTTACAGAAAAATAAAATGTGACACAATTCTTTGATGTTGTGCCATATTATTGATGATTGGAGATGAATAAAATTGGCAAAAAAAGAATGAAAAAAAGTTGTGTTACTAATTGAAGAATTAAAATCGATAAATAAAAAAATATTGATTTAGTGATTGATAATTTTAATAATGATTTGTTAGAAAAAGAATTTGGGAAAAAAAATTGAATGAAAATTCAATTTTTTTGAGAGAGAAATTGATATTATTGGGAAAAATTGATGAGACAAACAAAGATTTTTGAGAAAAAAATTATAGAAACAAATAATTCTTATGTTGAAAAGAAATGTTTGAATTTTTGCGAAAGAAGACTATTTGAGGGAATTTCAGAGGGATAAAAATTTTAAGGGTAAACGGAAGAGGATTGAATCCAGAGCAAATGATAATGTATGTTTTAAGTACGAATAAACTGGTTGAATTTTTTTGGATTTTTTTAAGGAAGAATATTTTTAAATATATTGAGAAATTGGAAGAGAATAAGCAAGAAATATTGGGGAAAGAGACATTTTTTTGAAAGAAGCTGTGGAAGAACTGGAAAATGAGGATTTTGAGAAGGAATTTCAAGAGAGTATAAGTGCAAAAATATAAAAATGTTAAGAAGAGAAATTTGGAAAAATTATCTCAAAAAAATATGGTTTGGAATTTGATGAAGAAGGTAGAAAATTTAGTGTTTCAGCAGAATTTATCAGTTTTTTTGATGAAAAAAATGAAGGAATATTTTTTTGATGAGAAAAAAATTTTAAGAGAGGATTTGAGTTTTTTTAATATAAATTCGTATAAGTTTAGTGAAAAAGAAAGGGATTTAGAAGAGATAATTACTGACATTGAGGGAATTGAGCAGGAAAATAAATTTTTAAATTCTCTTTGTGATAAACTTGAAGAAGAAAATAAAAAAAGTTGAAGGAAGATCTGAGAAAACACAGGAATAAAGAGGCTGAAAAGACTATTGAAAAAAACAGAAAAAAAGAAATTGAAAAATTGAATATTCGGATAAAAAAAAGTCTTGAAAAAAAGAAATTGAAAATATGGAACAGGATGAGAATATTGAAGTAGTTGAAAATGTGAATATAAAAAGAGTTGTCAGAAGAAAAGACGATAGACTTGACTAATCAAAAATGTAAAAAGTAGTTGGTGGTAGATGGAGTCAAAAAGTTATTGAAAAAAAGCTGAAAAAAATATGCGAAGGAAAAAAAGGATTTAAGATAGAATTTATTCATGCTACAGCTGTTTTTTTAGAAACTCAGATAAATTAAAAAAAATTCAGATATCATAATTTTTTTGATACATCTTACAACTCTCATTCAGCATATTACAAGCTAAAAAGCTATGGAGTCAAAAATATATCGAATTTCAACTTCAAATTTAGATAAAATTAAAAAAATTTTTTTCTAAGTAATTTTTTTGATGAAATTACATGAGTTAGTAAATGAGTAGCATAGTTATATTAAATGAAAGACTTTAATTTTTTTGTAAAAAAATGATATGATATACAAATATGAATACTTTTTTTAATGAGGAATAAAAAAATTTTAATAATAAAAAGAAACGGAGAAAATACAGAAAAGGAGAAAAAAATGAAGAAATTATTGTATTTGTTGTCAATTATAGTTACATTGATTTTGATTGTTAATTTTTTTCTAAAAAAATAACAAGAAATTATAGATTAAATTTGACGGAAAAATTTCTATTTAGAAGATAAATTTTCAAAAGTAAATAAAAAAATGTTGAAGCTATATTGATTGGAAAAAGATTATAGCTATTCTGATAGTTCGAAACAGAATTATTATACAAGAAATGAGTACGGTTATGTAGATAAATTACTTAGGATAAATGAAGTTTGGGTTGGAAGGATAGCTCCTTATGAGGAAACAATGAAAGATGCTACATATTTTTTTGGGATGATGAAGATATGTCCAATTTGATATTAAAAGAAAAAAATTGAAAGAATATGCAGGATATTTTGTGGTTGACAAGGATTTTGTGCAAAAGGGAATGACAGAAGATCAATTGAAAAATTATTTGAGCGAAAAGAAACTGAATTTCAAAAATCCTAGCTATTATATAGAAAGTTTAGGAACAAAGGAAAATTTGGAGCCTAAATATCTTGAAAAAAATGAAAAAAATTAATTGAAGCTGGGAAAAAAATCCAAAAACAATTAAAAAAATTATGAAGATACGAGAAGATTTATAAAAAAATGGATTGACAGTGTTATTAATATTTGAAATTATTGATTTGTGATGTCTTTTAAAAAGAAGAATTAAAAGAGCAGTTAAGAAAAATTTTTACGAAATACAGTATATTTTTCAGTAGATTTTAGAACTTTTGTAAAAAAAGAGTGAAATAAATACAAATTTAGTGTATAATATACCAAAAAAATATAAAAATTTAAGAAAGAGGTGGAGTCAATGTGGTTTACTAAATCACAAGAGGCTGTTTTAAAGGAATTAAATGTTAATTCTAAAACAGGATTATCGACGGAGGAAGCAAAAAAGAGGCTTGAAAAATATGGTCTAAATAAATTGAAAGGGAAACCCAAAAAAAGTTTATTGCAATTATTTTTAGCACAGTTAAAAGATGTGTTAATTTATGTATTGATTGGTGCAGCTGTAATTAATATTATTGCACATGGATCAGAAGGAATACCTGATGCATTAATAATTTTAGCGGTTGTTTTAATTAATGCGTTAGTTGGAGTTATTCAAGAGTCAAAAGCTGAAAAGGCGTTGGAAGCGTTACAACAAATGACTGCTCCAAAAAGTTTAGTTAGAAGAAATGGTGAAGTTATAGAAATTAATTCAGAAGAATTAGTGCCAGGAGATATTTTAATAATTGATGCAGGAAGATACATTCCAGCAGACGTTAGACTTATTGAAAGTGCTAATTTACAAATTCAAGAGTCATCGTTAACAGGAGAATCAGTTCCAAGTGAAAAAAATGCAGACTTTATTACTTCAGATGAAAAAATATCTGTTGGAGATAAAGAAAATATGGCATTTATGTCTACAATAGCAATTTATGGTAGAGGAGAAGGAGTTGTTGTTGCAACAGCGATGGATACTGAAATTGGTAAGATTGCAAAAATATTAGATGAAGATGAGAATATGTTGACACCATTGCAAATTAAGTTGGAGGAATTAGGAAAAACTTTAGGTTATGGAGCTTTGGCAATTTGTGGAATTATTTTTGTTGTAGGAATGTTACAAGGTAGACAAGTTGTAGAAATGTTTATGACTTCAATAAGTTTGGCGGTTGCGGCAATTCCAGAAGGATTGGTTGCGATTGTAGCGATTGTATTGTCATTAGGTGTAAAATCCATGTCTAGAAAAAATGCAATTGTTAGAAAATTACCAGCAGTAGAAACATTGGGAGCTGTAAATATCATATGTTCAGACAAAACTGGTACATTAACTCAAAATAAAATGACAGTTGTAAAAACTTATACTTTAGATAATTTAAAAGATATTTCAGATGAAAGAAATCAAAAAGCGAATGTAGACGAAACTGAATTAATTAGATCATTTGTATTATGTTCAGATGCTTCGATTGATGGTGGACAAGATATTGGAGATCCAACAGAAGTCGCATTAGTAGTATTGGGTGATAAATTTAATTTAGAAAAAAATACATTGAATGCTGAATATAAAAGAGTTGGAGAAATCCATTTGATTCTGACAGAAAATTAATGTCAACATTAAATGAAGAAGGTAATAAATTTAGAGTACATACAAAAGGTGCGATTGACAATATTTTGATGAGATCGAATAGAATTTTAGTAAATGGAGAAATTTTGCCAATAACTGATGAAGCTAAAGCTAAAATATTGAAAGTGGCTGAAAATATGTCGGATGATGCTTTAAGAGTACTAGGAGTTGCTTTTAAAGATGTTGATACAGAAATTGCTCCTGAAGAAATGGAAAAAGACTTAGTTGTTGTTGGTATAGTTGGAATGATTGATCCGCCTAGAATAGAAGTAAAAGATTCAATAGAAGAAGCTAAAAGAGCTGGAATAACACCAATTATGATTACAGGAGATCACAAAAATACAGCAGTTGCGATTGCTAAAGAATTAGGAATTGCGACAGATATTAGTCAAAGTTTGACAGGTTCAGAAATTGACTCGATTCCAGATGAAAAATTTGCAAAAGAAATCAATAATTATAGAGTGTTTGCGAGAGTTTCTCCAGAACATAAAGTTAAAATTGTAAGAGCATTTAAAAAGCAAGGAAATATTGTTTCGATGACTGGAGATGGAGTAAATGATGCACCATCACTAAAATCAGCTGATATTGGTGTTGCAATGGGAATTACAGGAACAGATGTTTCTAAAGGTGCTAGTGACATGATTTTAACAGATGATAATTTTACTACAATAGTTCATGCGATTGAAGAAGGAAGAAATATTTATAACAATATTAAAAAGACAATTATGTTCTTGCTTTCTTGTAACTTAGGGGAAGTATTATGTGTATTTTTTGCAACAGTATTTGGATGGGCAATGCCGTTAGTTCCAACTCAATTATTATGGGTAAACTTAATAACTGACACGTTACCAGCAATTTCATTGGGAATGGATCCAGGTGATAAAGACGTTATGAATAGAAAACCAAGAGATCCAAAGGAAAGTTTTTTTGCAGAAGGTGCTGGAATGAGAGCGATTGTTGGAGGAGTTTTAATAGGAATATTAACATTAGTAGCATTTTATTTAGGAATTATTCATTCTGGAGACGTTCCTATAAAAGAAGCAAAAGATGGTACAGAAATAGTTACTTACGGAAGAACAATGGCATTTATAGTGCTTACTTTCTCTCAATTATTTTATTCATTATCAATGAGAAATAGTAAAAAAACTATATTTGAAGTAGGATTCTTCGGTAACATGTTTTTTTAATAATTTCAATTATAATAAGTATTATATTACAAGTTTTATTAATTTCAATCCCACCAATTGCAGAAATGTTTAAAGTAACAGCATTAGATCCAAGTCATTGGGGAATGGTAATCGGACTTTCATTAATTCCATTTGCAATAAATGAAATTATAAAAGTTGTTACAAGAGGAAAAAGTGAATAATTTTTTTAAACGAAAAAAAATTGTCTTGTAAAAGTATATTTGCAAGGCAATTTTATTTTTAAATAGGAAGTAAAGTTTAAGAAAAAGTAACTTAGTTTTCAAAAAAATAATTGTGATAGACAAAAAGAAAACTCACTTGCTTTTTTAATAAAAATGGTATTATTTAGTAGAAATTTTTGTAGGATAGTAGGAGGAATATATGAAAAAAATATTAACATTATTAAGTCTTATGACATTAATGATATTAAGTTGTGGAAATGGGAACACTAGTCAGGAGAAAAAAAGTGATTCTGCTTCAACGGGAGGTTCTAAAAAATATAGAATAGGAATTACTCAAATTGTAGCACATCCAGCATTAGACAGTGCTAGAGAAGGATTTAAAGCGGCTTTTAAAGAGGCGGGAATCGATGCAGATTTTGATGAAAAAAATGCAAATGGAGAAGCAGCAACAGCAAATTTGATAGCAAATAGCTTTGTTAGTTCAAAAGTGGATTTAATTTATTCTATTGCAACAAGTACAGCTCAAGCTGCAGCACAATCGACAAATACAATACCAGTAGTATTTTCAGCGATAACTGATCCAGAATCAGCAGGAATTTTGAAAAACAATGTAACAGGAGTAAGTGACAGAGTAGATATCAAACAACAATTACAATTATTGTTGAAATTAGATAGTAAAATAAAAAAAGTAGGTGTTATTTACAATTCTTCAGAACAAAATTCAAAAGTTCAGGTTGACGATTTAAAAGCAGCAGCAAAAGAATTAGGTGTAGAAGTAGTAGAGAAAAGTGTTATTCAAGCTAGCGAAATTCCCCAAGCAGCAGATGCTTTAACAAGAGAATCTGATGCAATTTACTTGCCAACTGATAATTTGGTAGCTTCAGTAGTAAATCTTTTGACAGATAAAGCAACAGCGGCGAAAAAAATAGTTTTTGGTGCTGAATCTGCACATGTAAAAGGTGGAGCATTGATCACACAAGGAATAGATTATTACGAAATGGGTAAACAAGCTGGTAAAATAGCAATTGATATTTTGAAAAATGGTAAAAAACCTTCAGAAATTAAATATCAAAGAATGTCTTTAAATGATATTGTTGTAAATGGAAAAACAATGGCAAAGATTAGGAATTACATTGCCAGAAGATATAAAATCAAAAGCTAAAAATAATAAATTAAAAATGGTTTTTGAAAATATAAAGTTGATATTAATGTTTTTTTGAATTTCGTTAATTATAATGTTGAAATTATCAAAAAAATAATATAAAAAAATAAAATAAAGAAAGGAATTAGGATATGAAAAAATTTTTAATATTAGCCATGAGTGCGTTAATGGTTTTTGCATGTGGAAAAAAGAGTAGTGAAAACAACTCTACAGCTGAAAAATCAACCACTCAAACACAAACAGCAGGAAAAACTTATAAAATTGGTGTTACACAATTTATGACACATCCGTCATTGGATTTAGTAAAAAAAGGATTTGAAAAAGCCTTTGAGGAAGCTGGAATTAAAGCAGATTTTGATGAAAAAAATGCGAATGGAGAAGTAACAACAGCAAACTTAATCGCAAGTAATTATAAAGCAGATAAAAAGGATTTAGTATTTGGTATAGCAACGCCTTCGGCACAAGCATTGGCAAATAATATAACAGATATACCAGTATTGTTTTCAGCAGTAACTGATCCAGCTGTAGCAAAAATATTAAATAAAAATGTAACAGGAACAAGTGATAAATTAGAAAATGTTGGAGAACAATTAGATATTCTTTTAAAATTAAAACCAGGAGTAAAAAAAATAGGAGTTTTATATAATACTTCTGAACAAAATTCAATTGTGCAAGTTGAAGAAATTAAAAAACAAGCACAAGCTAAACATTTAGAAGTTGTAGTTCAAGGTGTAACAAATTTTGGTGAATTAGCACAAGCAACTAAAAATTTAGTAGCTTCAACAGATGCTTTATATTTGCCAACTGATAATTTAGTTGTTTCAAGTATAAGCTTGATAGCTTCGGAAGCTATAAATGCTAAAAAACCAGTAGTATCAAGTGAAAATTCATCTGTTGAATTAGGAGCTTTATTTACAATGGGATTAGATTATTATGAATTAGGTAAGAGAACTGGAGAAATGGCAATTGAAATTTTAAAAGGAAAACCAGTTTCAGATATACCATTTGAAACATCGAAAAAAATGAAATTATACGTAAATGAAGATACAGCAAAAGCTTTAGGAATCGATGTAAAAAATCCTGCATTGGCAAATGCTGAAATCATTAAAAAGAAATAATAAAAAAGTAAAATAAAGTAAGGAAGAATGATGAACGAATTATTAGTATTTATACAAAGTTTGCCTGAGGCTTTAAAAACAGGATTTATTTATTCAATTATGGTTATGGGAGTTTACATAACATATAAAATACTTGATTTTCCTGATATGTCAGTAGATGCGACATTTCCTTTAGGAGGATTTATATTTGCAGCGTTTTCTTTATCAAAAAATGGATTTTTTGGAATTACAAATCCGTTTATAGGACTTATTTTAGCAGTTATTGGTGGAATGATAGCAGGTTATTTAACAGGAGCATTACATGTTTATTTAAAAATTAACGGATTGTTATCTGGAATCTTAGTAATGACGGGATTTTACAGTATAAACTCTAGGATTGTCGGTGTTCCAAATGTGTTTATTTCATCAGAAAGAAATATTTTTTTGAAATAATTTCTTATGAAAAAAAGTTTTATTCCATTTGTATTGGTAACTATAATTTTACTGGTTTTTAAAAAGGATTCTATGATTATCAAATAAAAGAAAATAAATATGTAATAAGAACAATGATAGTTTATGTAATTGCTACAATTGGACTTTTTTGTTTATGTAGTAACAACAAAAGATATTAAATTAATGTTTGTTATAATTGTTGCATTTGCAATAAAAATGATTCTAGATTATATTTTAACTTCAAAATTCGGATTTGCGTTGAGAGCACTGGGAAACAATGAAGAGTTAGTGGTTAGTTTAGGTGTTAATGAAAAAAGATTGAAAATATTAGGATTGATGATATCTAATGGATTGGTTGCATTGTCAGGTGCGTTATTTGCACAAAATATGAAAGTTGCTGACTTAATTTCAGGGACAGGAACATTGGTAATTGGATTGGCAGCGATAATTCTTGGATTAGGAGTTTTGAAAAAATCAAGATTAATAAACGAAATTTCTATAATAACAATTGGTTCATTGATGTACTATTTCATAATAAATTTAGCTTTGATGTCAAACAGCTGGACAAAAAATCTATATCAAACGCTTAAATTCAATGATAGTTTAATTAGTACATTAGAAATTAAACCAACAGATGTTAAAATCATAACTGCAGTAATTTTTAACAATTATTTTTGTGGAATGAAACAGCTAAAAAAATTGAAAAAAAGGTAAGAAAAAAAGCAAAAAGCAATGAAAATTAAGAGAGGAGAAGGAAAAATAAATGATAGAATTAAAAAAATGTATATAAAACTTTCTTCTCAGAATTGGGAACTGAAAAACAAGTGTTTAAAGGATTGAATTTTACTATAGAGGATGGAGACTTTATTTCGATAATTGGAAGTAATGGAGCTGGTAAATCAACTTTATTAAATGTTTTGAATGGTTCTGTTGTTCCAGACAGTGGTGAGATAATCTTGAATGGTACAAATATCACAACCATTGAAAGACACAAAAGAGCAAAATGGATTTCACAAGTTTATCAAATCCAACAGTGGGAACAGCGCCTTCAATGACAGTTTTAGAAAATTTATCAATGGCTAAAAATAAAGGGAAAAAATTCAATTTTACCTTTGGATTAGATACAAAAAATATAGGATATTACAAAGAACTGTTAGCAACAATAGGATTAGGGCTAGAAAAACAATTGTTTACTCAAGTTGGATTACTATCCGGAGGACAAAGACAATGTTTGTCGTTGATAATGGCTACTTTAAATCGTCCTGATATACTATTGTTAGATGAACATACAGCAGCACTTGATCCTCAAACTTCAGAAATTATTTTGGAAAAAACAAAAGAAGTAATTGAAAGAAATAATATTACAAGTTTGATGATAACTCATAATATGCAAGATGCTATAACTTATGGAAATAGATTGATTATGCTTCATGCAGGAGAAGTTATTTTTCGATATAAAAGGTGAAGCAAAAAAACAATTGACAGTAGAAAAATTACTTGAAATGTTTAAGACAAAAAGATGCGAAATTATCTGATAAAGATGTATTTTTAGTGAGAATTTTTTTGATATTTTGAATAGAGAAAATTGAAAAAGCTATGCAAAAAAAGAGTTTTGTATAGCTTTTTTTGTTTGTTAAGATAATTTTAACTTTTTATCTTCAATATTTTTTTAATTTTTAAAAATTAAGATAAATTAATTATTTTTTTAGAAAAAAATGCGATAAATAATTTAAATTTTTCATAAAAAAAGGCTTGAAATACTAGAAAAAAATTTTTCAAAAGTATAGTAAAAATAAGAAGTAAAAAGATTATTTCTAAAAATTAAAAAAAGCTTTTTTTGGGAATTTGTTAAATTTTTTTAATAGATTGTAGCTCTAAAAAAATAGGAGGAAAAAAATATGAAAAATAATACTTTTGTAATTGTAGGAACTCAGTGGGGAGATGAAGGAAAAGGGAAAATAATCGATGTCTTATCTCCAAAAGCAGACTATGTGGTTAGATTCCAAGGAGGAAATAATGCAGGACATACAGTTGTTGTAAATGATGAAAAATTTATTTTACATTTATTACCATCTGGGATTATTAATTCAGCTGGAAAATGTATAATTGGTGCTGGAGTTGTTGTTGATATCGAGGTTTTGCTTGAAGAAATAGATGAGTTGGAAAAAAGAGGGAAAAAGCTTGATAATTTATTTATTGATGAAAGAGCTCATGTGATAATGCCTTACCATATTGAGATTGACAAGGCGAAGGAAGAAGCGATGGGTGAAAATAAGATTGGTACTACTCAAAGAGGGATTGGACCTTGCTACATCGATAAAATTGCTAGAAATGGAATTAGAATTGGAGATTTATTGGAGCCAGAAAGATTTAGAGATAAACTTACTTGGAATGTAAATGAAAAAAATGATATGTTAGTTAGATACGGTAAAGGAACTTTCAATTTGGAAGAACTTTATGATAAATTTATGAAACTTGCTGAAAAGATTAAATTTAGAATTATTGATGCAGTTGTGGAAATTAATGAAGGGATTGAAGAAGGAAAAGTTGTACTTTTTGAAGGGGCACAAGCGTTAATGCTTGATATTGATTATGGAACTTATCCTTATGTAACTTCGTCATCGCCAACATCTGGTGGAGTAACAGTAGGAACTGGAGTTGCACCGACAAAAATTTCAAGAGTGCTTGGAGTTATGAAAGCCTACACAACAAGAGTCGGAGAAGGACCTTTCCCAACAGAATTGGAAAATGAAGACGGAGAAACTTTGAGAAAAGTTGGACACGAATTTGGTGCTACAACAGGACGTCCTAGAAGATGTGGATGGCTTGATTTAGTAATCGGAAAATATGCTGTGTTAATTGATGGATTGACAGATATTGTATTGACAAAATTAGATGTATTGACTGGATTTGAAAAAATAAAAGTTGCAGTTGGTTATGAAATTGATGGAAAAGTTTGTTATTCATATCCTGGAAACTTGAGAAAATCTAAAGACTTGAAAGTAATTTATGAAGAATTGGATGGATGGAATGAAGATATTACTCAAATAAAAAAATTACGAAGATTTGCTCGAAAAATTGTAAAAAAATATGTTGAATATATTGAAAATAAATTGAAATGTCAGAGTTTCAATGATTTCAGTTGGACCCGAAAGAACTCAGAATATTTATAGATATGATTTGGGAGATTTTTGTGAAATAGAAATTTTTTTGAATTAATTGAAATCTATAAAAAAATATAAGAGAATAAAAAGATATTTTTTTGAAATTAACTTTAAAGAAAGGAATGATTAATGAAAAAAATTATTATTAGTATTGATGTTAGTTATAGGAGCAATTTCATTTTTCGGATAAAGCACAAAAATGTTGGGAAATATAAAGTTAAACAATCTTTTAAAAGAAAAATGTTGCACAAAATTCATCTTTTGATACAATTACTTTAAAATTAGTCGGACAAGGATTGTCGAAAGATGATGAAAATAAGATAGAATTAGAATATGAAAAATTTTTAAGGCAATTGGAAAAAAATAAAAAAAGTTTATACAGAAAAAGATTTTTCAAGTAAATGGTAAAAAGCCAAAAAAATTATGATAAGTAAAATAGTTTCTACCAAAAATGATAAGAAATTTTATTGAAAGTGATGAAGAAATACAAATAATTGGATTTTTTTAGACGAAACTAATGAAAGAGATAAAGGAATTAGATATAAACCATTTGATGTTAAATTTACTGAAAAATCAAGATTGGGTAAAGAAAATTTATTTTAAAGATGGAGTAATTTATATTTGGGATGCAGATACAAATTCCACAATGTCTATTGAAGAATCTTTTAAAAAGATCTTGAAAAGAACTTATACTATTAGTAACTAATAAGTAATAAACTTTTTTTATAAAGGTAAGTTGTATTAACTACAGAGAAAAACAAATTAAGAATAATTAGGAGGAATTAGAAATGGCAGATATGAGTATATATTCAAATCCGTTGGCGGAGAGATATTCAAGTAAGGAAATGTTGCATATTTTTTCACCAGAGTTTAAATTTAGAACTTGGAGAAAATTGTGGATAAATTTGGCAGAGTCGGAAAAAGAGCTTGGGCTTGATTTTATTACTGATGAACAAATTGAGGAACTAAAAAAATATAAAGATAATGTTGACTTTGAAGTTGCGGCTGAATTCGAGAAAAAATTGAGACATGATGTTATGGCTCATGTGCATACTTATGGAGAACAAGCTAAAAATGCAAGAAAAATTATTCATTTAGGAGCGACAAGTGCGTATGTAGGAGATAATACTGATTTGATTCAAATTAAGGAAGGGCTTTTATTTATTAGAAAAAGACTGCTTGTCTTAATTGAAAAAATGAGAGATTTTGCATTGCAATACAAAGACTTGCCAACTTTAGGATTTACTCATTTCCAAGCGGCACAGCTTACTACTGTTGGAAAAAGAGCGACTTTATGGCTTCATTCGTTGCTTCTTGATTTTGAAGAATTGGAATTTAGATTGGAAAACTTGAGATTTAGAGGAGTTAAAGGGACTACTGGGACTCAGGCTAGTTTTAAAGAATTGTTTGAAGGAGATTTTGAAAAAGTAAAACAGTTGGATGAATTAGTTACTGAAAAAGCTGGATTTGGTAAAAAACAAGGTGTTTCAGGGCAAACTTACGATAGAAAAGTGGACGCACAAATCTTGAATTTATTGTCAAATATTGCTCAATCTTCTCACAAATTTACAAACGATTTTAGATTGTTGCAACATTTGAAAGAATTGGAAGAACCATTTGAAAAAAATCAAATTGGGTCAAGTGCGATGGCATACAAGAGAAATCCAATGAGAAGTGAAAGAATTTCATCACTTGCAAAATATGTAATTTCAAGCTCACAAACAGGTGCATTAGTTTTTGCAACACAATGGTTTGAAAGAACATTGGATGATTCTGCAAGTAAGAGATTATCTATTCCACAAGCATTCTTGGCAGTTGATGCAATCTTAATTATTTGGCTTAACATCATGGATGGAGTTGTTGTTTATCCAAAAGTAATTGAAGCTAATATTCAAAAGGAATTGCCGTTTATGGCGACTGAAAATATTATTATGGAATCAGTTAAAAAAGGAATGGACAGACAAGAAGTTCACGAAATTATTAGAGAACTTTCAATGGAAGAAACAAAAGAAATTAAATTAAATGGAAATCCTAACAGATTGATTGACAGAATTATAAAAGATGGTAGATTAGGACTTAAAGCAGAAGATATGGAAGGAATCTTGGTTTCTGCTAATTACACTGGATTTGCTGGACAACAAACTGAAGATTTCGTTAAGAATGAGATTGATCCGATTTTGGATAAGTATAAGGATGAGATTGTTGAGGATAGGGAAGAATTGAGAGTTTAATTTAGAAAAAAATTTCTAAAAAAATTAATCTCTTGAATAAAAAAATTTGATTATTAACTTATAAATTGTATTAAATTGTGTCTTGAATTTTTTTGTATTTTTAAAAAGTTTTTGGGCACAATTTAATTATGAAGAAAAGAATATTTCAGTGCAGATGGAAGCCACAGAATAAAAGTATGTAATATAAGTAACTAAAAATTTGGTTAATTTATACCAGAATGGTTTTTGAAATAATTTGATAAAACTAGGAGGAGTTTTTTTGTGAATAAGAATTTAAGCGAGTTTGAAAACAAATTGCCTAGTGTATTAGAATATGATACACAGCAGCTTTTTGGATTATTATTACGAGAGTCCAGAAAAAATGAAGATTGCAGAAGTATTTTCTGAATTTTTGATAGAAAAAGGAATAAAAGTAGAATTGAAGGAAATAGGAGAATATCAGTATATTCATGAGATTGAAACTGGATATTACTTATTACCTTTATTTGTCGGGGGTGGAACTACTGATAAAAAAATGTCAGTGAGCATTAATATTCATCTTTTTCACGAAAAAAATATTTTCCCGAAGGAATGAAAAAAATTGAATGGATCTCAAATGAACCTTAATTATAAAGATTCCTTGATACAGGCTTTTGAAAAATTGGTTCAATTATGACAGACTGAATTATTTAAAATTAATAAACTCCCGATAAAAACAGATTTGAGAAGAATAGAAATTAATGGAAAGAAGAAAAATCATTGTTTCTGGAAATATAAAAAAACAATATATAACTATGACGAAGAAAAAAATATCAAGGAAAAGAAAGTGAAGAAAATTTTTTTGTCAAATATATTTTCACTTATTAAAGAAAAAAATTTCATTAAAAGATTCTAAGATTGATATTTCTCTTTTAAAAATATCCATACAATAATTATGGAAGCTATCTTGAAGAATTTGATAAAGGGATTTTTTATGTAGATTGCCGTATAGATAATCGTTTATACGGTAATGAATTAAACCCAGAAGGAAATACTGAACTTTATTACAGAGAAATTCTAAAGAACTGGAAGGATTATGAATATAGTAAAAGTCAAACATTTTTCGTACTTGACAATAAATTCGAGAAAAGTGAATGGTTAAAAATACCAGAATTTGAATTTTTGCCTAAAATTAAGCTAAAATATGTTGAAAAACCTTCTTGGAAAAAACTGGAAAAGAATTTTGGTAATTTGAAGGAAATGGATAGAGGACACGAAGGAGACTTTGCCTTTACGATGGCTGAAGTTTTGTTTGATAAAATGATACATTGTGGGTATAATGTCAGATTAATGGATGATTGGGTGTATGATTTTGATAATGAGTGCTATTTACTTCCTTTGCTGTCAACGAAAGACTATAAAACTATTCCGCATGATGATATTTATCAGGTTGTTACTACGATTCAAGTCCATAATAAAAAAATATTTTTCCAGAAGGGAAATTATATATTCAAAAACTGATAGGCGAACCGCTTTTATGATGCAATTTGGATAAATTATAGAAATTGGATAAATAATGATTATAAAAAAAGTTGTGTAAAAGTATTTAAGTAAAAAAATAAAAATTTTTAAAAAAAGTATTAAATATAAGTAATCAGAATTAGAAAAAAATGAAGGGTTAAAGGCACTCAAGGAAAAAGAAAAAGTTAAGTTATAAAAAAAGAAACAGATATTGAGATTCGTAAGAAACTATTCGAGATGGATGTTAGTGTATTACAGTTTAAGGAGACTATACAATGAAAAAGTAGAATATTATTAATTTTTTTCAATTTTTTTATATTTTCTTTTAATGTTTTTTTCAAATTCAAATCCAAATTCTAATGAAAAAAATTTAAATTGGCAAAAATCATATTTGGAGCAGAAAGAATATGTCAACGCTGAAAAGATATATTTGGAATTGGCTAAAAAAAGAAAGATGTTCATGCGATATATAATTTAGGTTATCTTTATATGGAGCAAGGAAAAATAATAGAAGGCGAAAAAGTATTATAAAATGGTCGCTGATATGGGATACGATGATGCGATGTTTAATTTGGCAATGTTTTATGATAGACAAAAGAATTATGATAAAGAAAAATTTTATTTAGAAAAAAATTGATCGCAAAAAAATCAAAATGATGCAATATTTCAGTTGGCAATTATTTACAGGCAAGAAGGAAATTATCAGAAAGCTGATGAATTTTATAAGCGATTGTTGAAAGAAAAATATCAAGAAAGCGAAGTTTTCTATAATTTAGGAATTTCTTGCTACTATCAAAAAAAATACGATGAAGCAGAAAAGTATTTTTTGAAGGCAATAGAACTTGGAAATAACGATGATCCCGAATATAATTTAGGAATTTTTATATAAAGTTCAAGGAAAATTCGCACAAGCTAAAAAAATATTTGATACCGCTTGCTCAAAAAAAGGTAAAAGTAGATGCGATGATAAATGTGGGAGCAATCTATCGAGATGAAAAAAAGATTATAGTAATGCTAAAAAAAGTATTATAAAATGGCAATGGATAGAGGTTCACGAGAAGCGGAAGTAGAATATAATACTATATTGATATTGGAAGAACATGGTTTTTTTAAATATTAACTTATAAATTGTATTAAATTGTGTCTTAAATTTTTGATATTTCAAAAGTTTTTTTGGCACATTTTATTTTTTTATAAGGAAATAAAATTCGTATTTTTTTAAAGGTTTAAAATGATTTGGGTATATTTGATACTTTAAAAGTAAGAAAAAAATATTTAAAAAAAATATTCTGAAATATGGTATAATTTCATAAAAAAACTGAAAAAAAGGATGATCAATATGACAAAAAAAATTTAACTACAAAACCATTAATTGAATATACAAATTATGAAGGGAAAAAAATATGTAAAACCCGAAAAAAAGCTGGAGATTTAAAAGAAGATATGGAACTTTTTAGAAAAAATGGACAAAATGCTAGAAAAGTTTTTACGGAAATTGCAAAAGCATTGGAAGAAAAGACAGATGGATTTCATTTGCAGAAAGTTAGTAGCTGGATGAATCAGGCTCAGATTGCAAGACCTTATCTTTGGGTGTTTTTGCGACAAGATGGAGATAGTGATACTGAATCAGGGATTGCTTTGAGAGTTTTTAAAAATGGGAAGACTAAGAAAATTGGGATTTCGCTTGAAGTGAGTTTTGTTGAGAGAAAAATTGGGGAAAATACGCTTGAAAATCAGAATAAAGTTTTGGAAGTTCCGATTAATGAACCGCTTTATTATTTTGTGCAATTTGCAAAAAGTAAGGAAAACTGTGCTTTGGATAGATTTGAAGGAAATGAAAAAAATAGAGAGAAATTTCTTAAAAATTTGGAAAATGGGGAAATCAGGAAAGTTTTGGTTAAGTTTGATGTGGAAGAGATTGAAAGATTTGAGAGTTTGGATGAGCTTGTTGAGGAATTTTTGGAAGGAATTAGATTGCTTATGCCGTTTTATGTTGCTACTCACTAACTAGTAAAATTGTTTAAATTTAAAGGGATTTAGTACTATTGAATAAAAGACCAAAAAAATTTGTTGTAAAATAAATAAAAGATTATTTTTTTATATTAGACTTGTTCAATAACTATATAAATTTAGGATTTGACAAAATAAATATTTTTAAAAACTAGAGGTTATTCCTTGTAAACTTAGGTTATCGAACATATCTATTCCATTATTTGAGAAAAAAATTGGGAGTGATGATTTTGAATTTTGATGAAGCGTTTAAAAATACTGGAAATAGAGCCGACAGATGATAAAAAGAAAATAAAAATTGCATATTCTAAAATGTTGAAGAAATATCATCCCGAGGAGTTTCCCGAGATGTTTATGAAGATTAATGAAGCGTATAGAGTTGCTTTTGGAATTTGAAAAATTTGATTTTAATTTAATTTAATTTATTCAATATATTTTTATTTATTGCTATTATACCTTATATTCTAAAGATTGTGATTTAAATAACGTTTGTTTTTTTGTGTATTTTTTTGCATAATTTAATTTTGAGCATTGCACAGTACTATTTCTGCTTAAATAATGAATATTTATAAATATTCAAATATATGTTTGATTTTTAAAAGATTTGTAAGGTAAAAATGAAATGAGAGATTGTATAAAAATGATTTTTTTGAAAAGGAGGGAAAAATGGATTTTCATGGTGGAAATATTTATAAAGTATTTAGGGAAAAAAATATAAAAGAAATACTGGATTGCAGTTCAAATATTAATCCTTACGGAGTGCCCGAGAGCCTAAAGCAGAAGATTGTTGAAAATATTGGGATTCTTGAAAGATATCCCTGATCCCGATTATGTGGAATTGCGAGAAAAAAATTGGCTCAGCTGAATAAAGTTGAACTGGAAAAATATTGTGCTGGGAAATGGTGCAACAGAAGCTATATTTTTTTGTTCATAAAAGTAATAAAGCCCGAAAAAAAGTGCTGATTGTGTCACCTACTTTTTGGTGAATATGAAAGGGCAGTAAGAGCGTGCAAAAAAATTCTGAAAGTCAGAAAAATTAAAATTGAATATTTTTGAATTAGAAGAAAAAAAGATGAGTTTAATCTTAATATTGGGAAATTAAAAAAAGGAACTTGAGAAAAAAAATATGATTTGGTAATAATTTGCAATCCGAATAATCCGACTGGAAAAATTTTTTAAAAAAATGGCTGAAACAAGGGAATACGATAAATTGGCACAAATTTTTGAGGGAAAATGTGGATATTGATAAGGTTTATGAAATAATGGAATGGAATAAATTGACATTTGTAATAAAAAAATTTAGATTGTCCATGTGCTTTTATCTTTGGATATGGTGACAAATGAAATCAGAAAATATATAATTTAAAATGATTAAAAAAATTTTCAAAAAAATGTTTTTGCTGAAATTAAAGACATCGAAATAAAAAAACTATATAATTAATTTTTTTAGGAGATTTAGAAAAAAATGAAGAGTGAATATGATAAAAAAATGATGATGAATTAGTAGAAAGATATAAAAATGAAAAATTTAGAAATTTATAATTATAAAGGAATAACATTAGGGGATAGCGTAGAAAAAAATTTATCCTCTTATGAAAATTTATCATACAGAGTATCGTAAAAAAATGATAGAAGAGAAAGATATAACTTAATAATGGAAATAGAAAATTCATATATTCACATAGACATATATTCAAGAAAAGTAGTGGAAATAGAAATCTATGATGAAAAATTATTTATTAGGCGAATTTAAAGTTGGAAGTGAGATGACAACTGAATTATGTGAAAAAAATACGATCTTTTAGATGTAGATGATGTAGATACAGGGGAAATATATTATTATCCCGAAAAAGGTTTTTATGCACGCAGAATTTTGTGTAAACCCTCAAGATGTTATATCAAAAATAAATAAAATAACTTTTTTTCCATATATGTAGAAACTCCTTCAAAAAAATAATGTGGAAAAATGCTTTTAAAAGCCAAAAAAAGATAGAAGATATTTACTATTCACTATATAATTTTTGGAGAAATAGAAATAGATATTGAAAAATAAAGAAATTATTGGAAGATTAGAAGAAAATATATTTACATTTGATTTATTGAACGGTAATTTAAAAAAAATATTGAAATTAAAAAAATAATAGATTGAAATAAAAATGAATTTGATTTTAAAGAAAAATTTAGACAAAACAGTTAATATATTTTATCATTATAAGTTTTGTATAAGGAGACAAAAAAATGGATTTTCATGGTGGAAATATTTATAAAATATTCAGGGAAAAAAATATAACAGAAATACTGGATTATAGCTCAAATATCAATCCTTACGGAGTGCCTAAGAGTTTAAAACAGAAGATTGTTGAAAATATTGGGATTCTTGAGAAGTATCTTGACCCTGATTATGTGGAATTGCGTGAAAAATTGGCTCAGCTGAATAAAGTTGAACTGGAAAATATTGTGCTGGGAAATGGTGCAACAGAAGCTATATTTTTGTTCATAAAAGTAATAAAGCCCGAAAAAGTGCTGATTGTGTCGCCTACTTTTGGTGAATATGAAAGGGCAGTAAGAGCGTGCAAAAATTCTGAAAGTCAGAAAATTGAAATTGAATATTTTGAATTAGAAGAAAAAGATGAGTTTAATCTTAATATTGGGAAATTAAAAAAAGAAACTTGAGAAAAAAATATGATTTGGTAATAATTTGCAATCCAAATAATCCGACTGGAAAAATTTTTAAAAATGGCTGAAACAGAGGAAATTCTGAGAGAATGTAATAAATATGATACAAAGTTATTTATTGATGAGGCATTTATCGAATTTTTAGAGGATGGACTAAAGGAAAGTATTGTAAATAGCAGGAAAAATAAGAAAAATTTGTTTGTAACTCGTGCATTTACAAAATTTTTTGCAATTCCTGGACTGCGATTGGGATATGGAATTTATTTTGACAAAAGTTTGGAAAAAAAAATCACTGAAAAAAAAGAGCCGTGGAGCGTAAACAATATCGCTGAAATGGCTGGAATAACGGTGTTTGATGATACAGAATATATCGAAAGGACATTAAACTGGATAACAGAAGAAAAAAAATATATGTATAAAAAGCTGGATAAAATTTCAGGAATAAAGCCTTATAAAACAGAAGTAAACTTTATTTGTGTAAAAATAAAGGATGAATTGATTTCTAAAGGGCTGAATGTGAAAAAAAGTTGAGGGAAAAAAATGATGGAAGAAGGAATTTTAATAAGAGATGCATCCAATTTTTAAATTTTTTTGGATGAAAGATTTTTTAGGCTGGCAATTAAGGATAGAAGGAGTAACGACAGAGTTATTGAGGCTTTGAAAAAAATTTTAGAATAGAAGATAGGCAATTGTAAAAGTAAGTTAACTAATATCATAAGGGGGCAAGTTCCTTTGTTAGAGAGTGTAAAAAAAGAAAAAAATTAAAAAAATTTTTAGAATACTGTATTTATTAGAATTTTTTTAGACTTTTACAAATAGTTAGAATAAAAAAAGAAAGGAATGTTATTTATGAAAAGGAAATTATTGTTTATTTTATCATTGTTTTTTTAATTTTTCTCAATTTTTTTCTTTTTGGGGAAAAATTTTTCCCGAAAAAGGCAAAAAAAATATAGATGGATTCATTCCAAAAGGCTGGAAAAACTGTTCTTTCGGCTAAAGGAGATTTAAATAATGATAAGCTTGAAGATGTTGCCATCATTATCGAAAAAAACTGATAAGGCAAATATTGTAAAAAAACGAGAATCTTGGCTCTGAATATTTAAACTTAAATCCAAGAATACTTTTGGTTTTATTCAAGCAAAAAAAATGGAAGCTATATTTTGGCAGGCAAGAATGATAAAGGTTTCATCAAAAAGCGAAGGAAATAAGGAAAGTCCAGCTCTTATGGATACTTTAGACAGCATTAGCATAAAAAAATAATATTTTTAAAAAAATTAAACTTAATTATTTTTTTAAGTGCGGGAAGCTGGTCTGTAACACAAAAATACCCTACACTTTTTAGATTTCAAAACCAAAAAGCTTGAACTTATTGGATTTGACAATAATTCATTTATGAGAAATTCTGGCGATCAAGAGGAACTTAGCATTAATTTTTTTCAACTAACAAAGTAAAAAAATCACTACTGGCGGAAATATTTTTTTGATGAAAAAGGCAAATAAACCTAAGGAGGAATGGAAAACTGTTAATATTAAGAAAAAAATATGTGTTAGATGAGATGACAAGCGATATAGTTGGTGAGATTATGAAATATATTTATTAGTATTTTTAAATAGGGAATTCTTATGACTTATAAGATATTCCCTATTATTTTTATTTTTGTTATAATTAATATTAAATTGAATTGACAAAAAAATGGAAAAGTTAATAGAATGTAAGTAGGCAACAATTTACGGGGCAGAAGGAGTATAAAATTTAGATGAATAATTTATTTAATCAGAAAAATACTGACTAAAAAGCTGAAGAAGAAGTAGATTTGAGTAGACATAATTTATCTGAAAGAAGAAAAGCATTGGATAAGTGGATAAATAATCTTGAAAATGGAGTTCTGAATAATTCTAAGGAAGAAGAATTTCAAGGGGAATTTTTTTATACGATATATTTACAACTGTTTTTAAGGGCTGTGAATAAGTCGGATGGTCAAAAAGAGTGGAATCTTGAGAGGGAAACGAAAACTAAAATGGATGGTCAGAAGGCTGATGGAGTTTGAGGATTTTTTGATGTGGATGGAAAGAAAGATGTAAGGGCTGTAATTGAACTGAAAGGAGCAAAAGTTTCTTTGGATGTAAGACAAAAAAGAGTTGGAGATACTAGGACTCCTGTGGAACAAGCATTTAATAATTTTGAAATTACAAAAAAATGAGGTAAAAATATATTAAGAAAAAAATAAAAAAATATTTAAAAAGAGGGAGTAATAAAAAAATGTCAAATTTGAATAAAGAAATTGTTAATGAGATTTTAGAAAGAATAAAAAGGGGATTTTTTTGAAAGAAATTAAAAGAAAATAATGTGGAACTTAATATTAAGCCACTTCGTCATGCAAAACTTTTGGATAGAGAAGAAATTTCTTTGACGGAGAGTAAAGTAGGAGGATTTCCGTATATTCCGATTGGAGAAAGAGCACCGATGTTTTATGATGCATTTTCAGATTGTGAAGATGATGAGGATGACGATGAAGATGGAAATGAAACAATGGCTCTGTTTGCTCAAATTAATTGTGAGGATTTAAAAGGACTTGAAAATTTTCCTGAAAAGGGGCTTATTCAAATTTATATGCAAGGGGATACAGATTTTGAAGTTTACAATGAAGATGACTTGAAAGTGATTTATTATGAAAATATTGGGGAACATTATAGCGAAGAAGAATTGAAGGAGATTTATAATCCAAAATTTGATTGTGGAGATTTTCCTTTTGGAGAAACGCTTGGAAGAGAGATTGGGTATGCATTGGAATTTTCTTCGATGTATAATATTTCAGAGATAAGTGAAGAAAAACAGAAAAAAATATCTTGAGACAACTTTAAAAAAATGAATTTGGAATTGTCAGAAGAAGAAAAAGGAAGATATTTTTTTAAAGGTAGAAGATGACATATTCTATAATTTTAAGTGGAATGAATATATTGACAAAAAAATATGGAAATAGTAGATGAAAAAGGCGTGTGGAATTGATTCAAGAACACATTGTGGCGGATATCCCGATTTTTTTCAAGGATATGACCCTAGAGAAAAAGGAAGGAGAAAAAGAAAAAAATACGATACGGTTCTTTTTTTCAGTTAGGAAGTGATTTGTCTAAAGATGGAGATTGGAGAGCTTTTAATTTTTTTGATGCTGGATTTGTGAACTTTTTTTATTAATAGTGAAAAAAATTGAAAAAAATAAAGATTTTTTTCAGATATTTTTTTGTTGATGTTCAATGTGGTTAATATTTTTGAATGACAAGGGAAATATGAGCATTTATCAAAAAAAGGATTTAGATAAATCTAACATTAAAATGAAAAAAATTAAAAAAATAAGGAGCGAATATGAAAAGAAAAAAATTTATTAAAAAAATATTGATTTTATTTATTTTAGCGGGAACTATTGCAAATGCTGAATATTTTTAAGGAAAATGGGGAAGTTTATTATAAAATGCCATATTTTTGAAATTAAGTCAAAAGTGAAAGGTGCTGATGCGAAGACTTTGGAAAAATGTTGGAGAAGACAATATGGAAATGGCTGGCTTTTTTTGGAAAAAGATAGCAAGAATACTTATTTTATTGGGAAAAAGATAAAAAGATGTTTCACCTAAAGGATTTGAGATTTTGGATGCCAAATATGTAAAAAGATGATAAAAACTTATATAAATTGGAAGATGATTTGAGTTCTTATTTTTTTAAGTAGTGAAATAAAAAAACGAAAAAAAGTTTCGATTGACGGACTTGATGTGAAAAAGTTTTAAGGTTTTTAGAGAATAATAAAGATTACTACTTCAACTATTATGTAGATAAAAAGCAATGTTTATCTAGATAAAGATAATTTGGAAAAAAATAACAGGAGCGGATAGAAATTCTTTTTGAAATTTTTAGGGTATTCTATTGCTAGAGATAAAAAAATAATGTCTATAATAAAGGGGAAAAAAATTAGGAAATATAGATATTGCGAGTTTTTAAATATTTTGATAATTGGATAGCGAAAGATAAGAATAGAGTTTTTTTATATGGATGATCGTAAAGATATTAAAAAAATGCGGATGCGAAAAACTTTTTGAGAGAATGGAAGAGAGTTACTATTTTTAGGGATAAAAAAATAATGTTTTTTTGCTTTAAAAAAATGATTATTCTGACTCTAATTATAATTTGGTTTTGGAAATGTCGAAAAAAATATTGATAGAAGTAGTTTTGATATTTTGAATGCTGAATTTGGGAAAGATAAGAATGGCGTTTATCATTTTGGAGAAAAAAATAGATGGAATTTCTTCGAATAATGCTAAAGTTGTTGAAGAATTAGGAGATTACGATTATATTTTTTTCAAAGTGGCAATGATCATTACTTGGTGACTGTAAATGAAGGAAATTCATATGACAAGTCAGATGATAATACAAAAGAAAAAAATTTAAAAATAAAAAAAATAAATGGTTTGAATATTGATTATGACACATTTAAATATTTTTGAAATATACGATTTGTATAAAGATAAAAATAATTTTTATTATCATTCAGATAATGACTTGAAAAAAATTAAAAGTGATATTGATGTTAAAAAGTGCTGAAAAAAATGATTGAGTTGCGTGATTTTATAAAGGACAAAAAAATAATATTTATCATTTTTTTCTGATGGAAACCTTGAGAAAATTAATTTGAAAAATTGATGTAAATAATTTGGAATATTTGGATGATGGAAATTCTGTTTTTTTAGTAGTTATTTGAGAGATGGGAAAAAAATGTTTACTTTGTGAATGATGAAGATGGGAAAATAAAAAAATTGTGAAAAAAATGTTGATAAAAAAACACATTTAAAGTTGTAAACGGAAATTATGGAGTGGATAGTAAAAAAATGTTTATTATTTGGGAGAAAAAAATTGGATTTTTGTAGGATTAGATGGTCTTAAAATCTTTGGTGAATATTATTTAAAAGATAAAAATAGTGTCTATGAAATTTCCATGAATGACAATGATAAAGTGAAAGTAAAACCAATAAAAAATTTGAATATTGATGTGGCAACTTTTGAAGATATTTTCAATGAAGGATTATTTAAAGATAAAAAAATGCTGTTTATTATGCAGAAGATAATGATGGAGATATTTCTTTTAAAAAAATACTACAAGGAGCAGATCCAGCTACATTTGAGTTTGGAATTATTTCTAAAGATAAAAAAATAGTGTTTTTTTATTGGAAATCAAAAGTTGGAAGGCGTGAGTTCTAAAGGGTTTGAAGTATTGGATGATACATTTAATTTTTGTGAAAGATTATAAGAATGTTTACTATTTGGATAGAGAAAGTGATGGAATTACTTATAAAGTAAAAAGTTTTAGATACAAAAGGAATTGATATTCCAAGTCTTGAATTTCTTGGAGATTCTTATAACCAATATTACAGAGATAAAAAAACAATATTTATTTTTTTGAATGATAAAGATGATAAAATGGAATTTGAAAAAAATTGGCTGGTGCGAATCTGAAAAACATTTGAAATTGTTGACGATTATTTTGCAAGAGATGATAAAAATGTTTATTTCTTTAATAAAAAAAGTGATTGGAGTAGATGCGAAAAACTTTTGAAAAAAAGTTGGTTATGATATTGTAAAAAGATAAAAATGGAGTGTATTTTTTTGGAAAAATGTTTCAGAGGAAAAATGAAAATCTAGAAATAAAGACAAAAAAACTTGAAAGCAGATGGAATTGATTTGAAGACATTAAAGAAATTAGATAATGGTTATTTTAAAGATAAAAAAATAGTATTTATTATGAATTGAGTGGTAATCTTTATAAAATGAAAAATGTTGACTTACCGACATTTGAAGTTTTAAATTCGCCTTATAGCAGTTCAGTTTATTTTTGCGAAAGATAAAAAAATAATGTTTATTATAATGGGAAAAAAATTGGATGGAATTGTTCCTAATGATTTTTGAACAGATACAAAGTTATTTTATAAAAGATAAAAAAATGGAATTTATAAATTTGAAGAAAGTGAAAATGAACAAGATCTAAAAAAATAACTCCAATTAATGCAAAAAAATAGATTTTTAAAAAAATTTTTAAAGAATTAGATTGGAAGTATTTTTGGAGATGATAAGAATATTTATTATTTTTGATGAAGAAAATTTTTAAAAAAAGTAGATAAAGCAGATATAAATTCATTTGAACGAATAGACTTTACTGGTTTTTTTAAAGATAAAAAAACAATGTTTATTACGAGGGAGAAAAAGTAGAAGGAATAGATATGAACAGTATCGAAGTAGTAAATGGAATGTGTATAAAAGATAAAAAAATAGTGTCTTTTATGAAGGAAAAAAATTAAGAAATATCAGTCCTACTAATTTTTAATATTTTTTTGACGGTGGAATTTCGTATGATAAAATTTTAGTTGACAAAAACGGAGCTTACAAATTGTTGGAAAATGAAAAATCAAAAAGATAAAAATAATCCCACTTGATAGCAAAAAAATATTGACTTAAAAAAACTCTTGAAAGAATTGAATCTCCAATGGATAGTTCTAATTATTTTTAAAGATAAAAAAATGGAGTTTATTTCTTGAATGGAGAAAAAAATTCGTAAAAATAAATGGAGCGGATATAGATACTTTTGAAGTGACAATGAGTGGAAAAATATGGGAAAGATAAGAATAATGTTTATTTTGAAGGGAAGAAAATGGAAGGGAGAATCTGAAGAAGTTTGAAGAAATGGATATTAATGATTAGTAAAAAAATGAAAGGAAGGGGTATTTGATATGAAGAACAGCAAAAAAACAAAACTTCCAATCGGAGTATCCAATTTTAAAGACATTATTGAAAAAAATTACTATTATTTTGATAAAACAAAATTTATAGAAAAATATTTTTAGAAGATGGCTCTCAAGTGAAATTGTTTACTCGTCCCAGAAGATTTGGAAAAACATTGAATATGTCGATGCTTAAATACTTTTTTTGATGTTAAGAATAAAGATGAGAACAGGAAACTGTTTGAAGGATTGAATATTTCTAAAAGTGAGTATTTTGACATGCAAGGGAATTTTCCTGTGATTTCGGTTTCGTTTAAGAAATATCAGGAAAAAGATTGGAAAAATGGATTTGATATGATTAAAGATATTATTTCTGGCTTGTATGATGAATTTGAGTTTGTGAAGGAAAAAAACTTAGCACAAGAAAAAAGAAAAAATTTGATTCGATATTGATGGAGGAAGCTAATCTTGCTAATTGGAAAAATTCGTTGGCAGATTTGTCAAATTATTTGTATGATTTTTTTATGGAAAAAAAGTGATTGTTTTTAATAGATGAATATGACCAGCCGATAATAAATTCCTATATTGAGGGGTATTACGATGAAACTATTGATTTTTTCAAAAGTTTTTACGGAGCTGTTTTGAAGGATAATGAGTATCTTGAAATGGGAGTTATGACTGGGATTTTGAGGGTTGCTAAGGAAAATATTTTTTCTGGGTTGAATAATTTAGAAGTTCATACAATTTTTAGATGATGAATTTACAGAATATTTTGGGATTATGGAAAGCGAAGTGGAGAAATCAGTCGAAGATTTTAGTTTGGAGTATGAATTGAAAGATGTCCAAAAATGGTATAATGGTTATTTATTTGGAAATAGACAAGTTTATAATCCGTGGTCTATTATCAATTTTTTTAAAAAAATGGAAAAATTGAAACCTTATTGGGTAAATACAAGTGGAAATGGTCTTATTAAATTGTATTTGAAAAAAAGTTAAGAGACAGCATTTTTGATGATTTTACAAAACTTCTGGATAAAAAAAGTATATTAAAAAAATCGTTAATGATAATATGACTTTTTGGTAATTTGAAGCAAATTTTGAAAAAAATATTTGGAATTTATTTTTTTCATAGCGGTTACTTAACTTTGGCAGAAAAAAATACAATGGAAATGATGTTTATTTAAAAAAATACCAAACGAAGAGATATTAAAAAAATGTTTTTCAGAAATGTTTATAGAAGTATACTTTGATAGTTATGAAAAAAATTTTTGTATATGTCAGATGCTTTAAGAAATGGTGATATTTCAAATTTCAAAAAAATATCTAAAAAGAAATTTTTATTGGAAAAATGCTGGAATATTTGATGTGAGTGGAACTTACAAAAGAGCAATTTTATCACGGATTGATGTTAGGATTGGTTTTTAATTTTTGAAAAATGAATACGAAATTACATCGAATAATTTTTGCGGGAAAAAGGAAGATATGATTTACTTTTTAAAACCTAAAAAAATATTTTTGGAAGGAAAAGAAGGAATTATTATTGAATTGAAAAATTGTTAATGGGACAGAAAAATTTAAATAATGATAAAATTCATGAAAAAAACTTGAAAAAGAATGTGAAGTTGCGTTGAATCAAATTGATGAGAAAGAATACAGTTCTGTTTTTGAAAAAAATGCTGGGATTGAGAAAGTCTTGAAAAATTGGGATTGCATTTTTTTGGGGAAAGAATTTGAGGTGAAATTTGAAAAAAATAGTTAAAAAAATACAAGATTATTGATTTTCATAAAAAAATATTGTATAATTAATTTAAGAAATAAAAAAACTTATATTTATTGTTAAAAAGTCCAATTTAAAGAGAGTTTCAAGACTCTCTTTATTTAGTATTATAAAAAAATGTTATATTATTTAATAAATAAGAAATTGTGTTCAATTTTTTTAAATTATGAAATAAAGGGCTATACATTTGCTCCTTTTTTTATTTTTTTGTAAATTAATGATGAAATTCATGAAAATTTTTGAAATTGGAATTGCATTTTTTTGGAGAAAGAATTTGAGGTGAAATTTGAAAAAGAGGAAACAAATATATGTTAAATAAAAAAAGAGGCCCAAAACCTCTTTTTCTTATAATTCTCCAGCATAATTGTGATGAACTTTTTGTACATCGTCGTCATTTTCTAGAGTATCAATTAATTTTTTCAATTTTTGTAAATCTTCTTCTCCTAAAGATTCTACTTCGATAGATGGTAAATATTGAATATCTGCTTCTAATAACTCATATCCAGCATTTCTTAACGCATCAGCTACAGCATCAAAGTTTGCAGTTTCAGTTGTTATATAGAAACTATCTTCTAAAGTTTCCATATCTTCCATTCCAGCTTCAAGAGCAACTTCCATCAATGCTTCTTCGTCAATTGCGTCAGTTTTTTCGATAATGATTTCACCTTTTCTTCCAAACATATATGAAACTGATCCAGAAACTCCAAGATTTCCACCATTTCTATCAAAAGCCATTTTTACAGATGAAGCTGTTCTGTTTTTGTTATCAGTAAGAGCTTCAACGATAATTGCAACTCCTGCAGGTCCATATCCTTCATAGTTTAATGTTTCAAAAGCTGTTGAACCATCAGTTCCCGCTCCTTTTTTTATTGCTCTGTTAATGTTGTCATTAGGCATATTTATCGCTTTTGCTTTTTCAATAGCATGTTTTAATGCTACGTTAAATTCTGGATTTTCTCCACCTCTTGCAGCAACTGTAATTAATCTAACAAGTTTAGTGAATGAAGCAGCTCTTTTTTTATCTTGTGCTTCTTTACGTCCAGCTATTGTACCATGTCTTCCCATAATAATCCTCCATAAATTTTTTTACGAATAATTATAGCATATTTTTTTTTACAAAGTAAAGTATTTTTTGCACTTCGTACCCTTGTTTTTTTAACGAAAAAGAAATAAAAAAAGTGAAAAAAATATCAATTTTATTTGAGCTAAGAATTTTCTAGAAATAAAATGTTGTAATAAGAGTAAAAAGTTTTGTATAATAAAATGTGGAAAAAAATTTTTTTAACGTTTTTGGATAAAAAAATGTAAAAAGGGAGGAAAAAAATGGCAAGGTACATGAAAATAAAACCAGCGAATAATTTTTTTTAGACAAATACAGTATGAAAAAGTTTTTGAGATAGATAGCCTTAGTGTGTATTCTGAGAAAAAAATAATTGAACTGCATTTGAAGATAAATAATTATAACGCGGATAGGGAAATTGAGGATTTGAGGAAACTTTTATAAAAAAATTTTTGGGAATGAATTGACGTTGAGAGTGGAATATGATATTAAGCCCCGAACTTATTAGAGAAAATGTAATTGGATATGTTAAGTTTAATATTGAAAATTATAAATTTGAGAGTGAAAGATATCGATATTTATTTGCAAATTATGAAGTGGATAATATTGAAAAGGTACTTTATATTAAGTTACCAGCCGAGCATATGGTAGAAGAAGTGAATAAATCTCCAATTGTTAATAGATTGAGTAGTAAAATTTCGGAAGTGTTTGATGATGAAGAGAGAAAAGTTGAATTGACGACTGGAGATTTTGAGGAATTGAGAAAGAATTTGGCGGAACATTTTAATAATCTTGAGAAACCAGTTGAAGCTAAATATATTCCAAAAACTGTGCCTTCAAATCAAAATCAATCGAAATCTACAACTTCATACAATAAAAGTAAATATAGATCAAACACTGAGGATATAAAAGCCAGTCCTTTTAGTGCTCTTGAATATTTGAATGCTGGAGAGGATGTGGCATTAGAAGGGAAAATATTTGGATTAGAGATAAAGAAAACTAAAAATGGAAATTTGATGTATGATTTTCTGATTACAGATTACAGTGATTCAATAAGTTGTAGAATTTTTTTGAAACCAGATGAAGACTTGGAAATAAAAGTTGGAGATTGGGTAAAAGTAATTGGTATTTTTGAGGCGGACAGATTTACGCAAGAATATATAATTAATACAAAAAGAGTGGATAAGATTCCTTCAAAAGATGTAAAAAGAGTGGATAATGCTGAGAAAAAAAGAGTTGAGTTACATGCGCATACAAATATGAGTGAAATGAGTGGTGTTATGTCTGCTAAAGATTTAGTAAAAAGGGCAAAAGAATTTGGTCATAGTGCAGTGGCAGTTACTGATTTTGGAGTAGTTCATTCGTATCCATTTGCGTATAAGGAAGCAACGGAAGATTTTAAGATAATTTTTGGAATAGAGGCTTATGTTGTAGATGATGAGCAGGAAATGATTACGAAGCCAAAAGATATTAATATTGAAGAAGAGACTTATGTTGTATTCGATTTGGAAACGACAGGATTGGATCCTTTTAAGGATAAAATAATCGAAATTGGTGCAGTTAAACTGAAAGGTAACCAAATAATTGATGATTTTTCTTTTTTTGTAAATCCTGAAATTCCGATACCAGAGAATATTACAAAATTGACAAGTATCACAGATGAAATGGTAAAAGATGCTGAAACAGTTGAAGTTGTATTGCCAAAATTTTTAGAATTTTGTGGCGATTCGACTGTTGTAGCTCATAATGCGAAGTTTGATGTTGGATTTGTGAATCAAAAAGCAAAAGGATTGGGTTTAGATTATTCGCCAAGCGTTATTGATACTTTGCATTGGGCTAGAATATTGTTGCCAGATCAAAAAAGATTTGGATTGAAAAATATTGCTAATTATTTTAAAATTTCATTGGAAAATCACCATAGAGCGGTTGATGACGCAAAGGCAACTGCTGAAATGTTTCAGAAATTTTTTTAAATATGGTACTTGGTCGTAAAATATTGAAATTATCAGAAATAAATACAACTTTACAAACGAATATCCAAAATGCAGATACTCAAAATACAATGATTTTAGTAAAAAAATCAAGCTGGATTAAAAAAACATTGTATGAATTAGTTTCAAAATCTCATATTGAATTTTTTTGGAAATAGAAAACCTAGAATTCCAAAAAAACGTTATTAAATGAAATGAGAGAAAACCTGTTGTTAGCGAGTTCAGCTTCTATTGTGTTTCAAAATAGTGGAGAATTGGCGAGATTGTATCTTCGTGGGACAGAAAAAGAAGATATTGAGGAAAAAGCTAAATTTTATGATTATATAGAAATTTATCCATTATCGAATTACATAGATGCAGTCGAAACTGGGGAAATAGACAATATAGAAGTAATTAAAGAGATGAATCAATACTTTTATGAATTAGGTAAAAAGTTAGGAAAAATTGTGGTTGCTACAGGAGATTGTCATTATCTTGAAGAACGAGAAGCTATTAATAGAAGTGTTTTAGTATTAGGAAGTGGAATGGGAAGAAGACAGTTTTCTTATGATAAGAAACTTTTCTTTAAAACAACTGATGAAATGTTGAAGGAATTCGACTATTTGGGAGAAGATATTGCTTATGAAGTAGTTGTTGAGAATACTAATAAGATTAATGATATGATTGAGCATGTAAGACCGATTCCAACAGGATTTTATCCTCCGAAGATTGATGGAGCAGAAGATCAGGTTAGAGAAATGTCTTATAAGAGATTGGAAGAGCTTTATGGTGAGGATATTCCAGATCATTTGAAAGAAAGAGTTGAAAAAGAATTAAATTCGATTATTGGAAACGGATTTGCGGTATTGTATTTAATTGCACAGAAATTGGTGAATAAATCGGTTGAGGCTGGATATTTAGTTGGTTCAAGAGGTTCGGTCGGATCTTCCATTGTTGCATATTTGATGGGAATTACCGAAGTTAATGGACTTTATCCTCATTATCGTTGTCCAAAATGTAAACATACAGAATTTATGATGGTTGAAGGAAGTGGAGTCGATTATCCTGATAAAAATTGTCCAAAATGTGGTACAAAATATATAAAAGACGGTCATGCGATACCATTTGAAGTATTTATGGGATTCAATGGAGATAAAGTTCCAGATATTGATTTGAACTTTTCTGGAGAATATCAATCAAAGATTCATAAGTATACTGAAGAATTGTTTGGTTCAGATAATGTATTTAGGGCGGGAACAATTTCTACTTTGGCTGAGCGAAATGCGTTTGGTTATGTGAAGAAATATTTTGAAGAAGTAGAAGGAACGCCAGAAATTAGCAAGAGAAAAGCGGAAATTACAAGAATTGCAAAAGGTTGTGAAGGTGCTAGAAAAACTACTGGACAGCATCCAGGTGGAATGATAGTAGTTCCACACGATAAATCAATTTACGATTTTTGTCCTGTACAAAGACCTGCAAACGATATGACTTCTACTTCAAAAACAACGCATTTTGATTATCACGTAATGGACGAACAATTGGTAAAATTAGATATATTAGGACACGATGATCCAACAACATTAAGAATATTACAGGATTTGACAGGTGTTGATATATACACAATACCACTTGATGATAAAGAGGTAATGAGTTTATTTAGTGGTACTGAAGCCTTAGGAGTAACTGCAAAAGATATTGGCTCACCAACTGGAACATCGGGAATACCTGAGTTTGGAACATCTTTTGTAAAACAAATGTTAGTTGATACAAAACCAAAAACATTTGCGGAATTAGTAAGAATATCAGGACTTTCACATGGAACGGATGTTTGGTTGAATAATGCTCAAGATTATGTGCGAAGTGGGACTGCGACATTAAGTGAAATTATAACAGTTCGGGATGATATTATGAATAAACTTATTGATGATGGTTTGGATAAATCGTTAGCATTTAGTATAATGGAGTTTGTCAGAAAAGGTCAGCCTACGAAAAATAGAGAAAAATGGATTGAATACTCGACTAAAATGAAAGAACACGGCGTTCAGCAATGGTATATTGACTCATGTGAAAAGATAAAATATATGTTCCCAAAAGGACATGCTGTAGCATACGTAATGATGGCAGTTAGAATTGCTTATTTCAAAGTTCATTATCCAATTGAATTTTATACAGCATTTTTAAATAGAAAAGTTAGTGATTTCAAAATGACAATGATGTTTAAACCTGTTGACGACTTGAAAAAAGCTAAACTTGAAATGGATAAAAAAGGTAATTTGAATCCAAAAGAAAAACAAGAGCTATTTTTGTATGAGATTTTGATTGAAATGCATTACAGAGGAATTGAGTTAGAGCAAATAGATATTTATAAATCGGAAGCAAAATCATTTAAAATTGAAGATGGTAAAATTAGAATGCCATTGATTGCAATGGATGGTCTTGGAGAAGCAGTTGCAATAAATGTAGTAGAAGAGAGAGAAAAAGGAGAATTTTTATCATTGGCAGACTTAATGAAGAGAACAAAATTAAATAAAACAGTTGTAGAATTATTAAAAGAAAATAAATGTATACCTGAATTATCAGCAACGAATCAGCAAACATTGTTTTAGCAACTAGAGATTTAGGAAAGGAAATGAGATGGACTTAAAATATTTTTTAAATGAGAGTAATAAATTTGACAAAAAAATGGGGTTAAATTTTAGAGGGTTATATTTTTTTGGATAGTTTTTATTGGAATACTGGTAACGGAATTAGTGAGTATTTTTATAACAAAATGGATTTATCGTATTCTTTTTGCAGAAATAATAAAAGAAAGCATAGAAGTGGACATTACAAAATCAGTTGTAGATGTTGCCGTGATTTCTATTGTGTTTTTTTCTTGTATCAACAGTATTAGTACGACTTGTTATTCATTTGTTTTATAGATTGAAAATAAGACATGAAATAAAACAAATTTGAGGATGAAGAAATAAAGAATACGATACGAGAAGCTAAAGTTAACGAAGAAAAAAATTAAATCAAATTTTTTTAAATATCAAATAGGAAAAAAATATAGTGGAAAGTGATGAGCCAGTAGATATTTATGATTTGAAAATGATAAGAAAAAAACATTAAATGAAGAAATAAAATATAAAAAGAAAAAGAATGTATTCGAATAAACTTGAAGCTTTTTTTCAAAAAGTAGCAATATTATTTTTGATTTTTAATAATTTCACATTTAGTAACTTCAGTAATTGCAGTATTTTTTTAGAATCAATTGGAATAAAAAGATAATATTTCAATACCATTAAGAGGAATAATTTTTCTTTATGCTAATAATTATTTATTTTCATTTTGCTTCGTATTATCAATATTCTAAAAAAATGATGAAAGCAATAGAGATATTAGAATAATTGAAAGTATTGAATATGCAAGTATACAAGTTTATGAAAAATAGTTTAGTAAAAAGTTTTTCTCGGAATTTCTTAAAATGAAAAAAATGGTGAATTTGAAGTGTTGCCAGTCCCTACAGACAAATTAAATTATTTTGAGAATACAAAAATATGAGTACAATCCTAAAAACACGTGAGCTAAGAATAGTTGTAGATTCAAGCTTTTTTTCGATGGGTATGTAGAAAAACTTTATGGAACAAATTTCAATTTTGAAACATTTGATAAATTTGAAAATTTAGATTATGTTTATAATTCTGGGAAAAAAATGATATTACTTAAATTTAAAAGGGTGTAAATAATATAGAATAAAAAAATACTTAGAGAGGTAATCTCTAAGTATTTTTTTGTTTATTCTAACAGAATATTTATAATATTTTTTTCCAGTAAGGACTTTTCAAAGAAGACATAACTACACCTTTAGAAGATGAAGCATTAATAAACAATGAATTTCCAACGTAAACGGTTGTATGATTCGTTCTTCCTCCTGGTTTAAAAAATAAAATATCCCCTGGCTGTAAATTTTTTGTAGCGACTTTTCTTCCTAACTTAACTTGTTGAGTAGAAACTCTAGGTAATTCTTTATGATAAACTTCACGATAAACTCTACGTGTCAATGCAGAACAGTCAATTCCTCTCTTAGAATCACCACCCCAAGCATATTTTGTACCTTTCCAATTATTATAAGATGCCAATAATTTTTTTTGAGCAAAAACTTTCTTTTTTTGAGCAGGAGTTCCTGAATGAAGAACTTTTTCATGATATTTTCTAAGCTCATTCATTTTTTTTGTAACAATTGGAGATCTGTTGTTTTTAGTTGTTGAATACATACCTGAAGAACTTGCTGAAGATGTTCTTTTTTTTGTAGAATGTTTTGTTCCTTTATGTGCCAAACTTGTCTTATTTTTTGTAATTTTCTTTGCTTTCGCTTTTGCATGTAAATTTCCTGGAACCATAGCCAGTAACATAAGGACAGATGTAAAAAAATCCTTTTTTTCTCATAAATTAAAAAAATCCTTTTCTTTTTCAGATAAATCAAAAATATCTGATAATTCTTTTTATATTTATTTAGTAAATAATTTTATCATTAAAAAGAAAGAAATCTAATATAATTTCATTAAAAATTTAGTTAATATTGAGTTATACAAATGAAATGAATACAAAAAAATAATAATTTTTAAGAAATATGATAAAAAAAGACTGGACTTAGATAGCTTTTTTTAGTATAATATAGTTGAAAAAAACAATATATGCACAAGCTCATATTGTTAAATCATAAATTTATTTTTTTAGGAGGAAAAAATGACAGATATAGAAATAGCTCAAAAGGCGAAAATGGAAAGAATTAATGTTATTGCGGAAAAAATAGGACTTACAGAGGATGATTATGAACAATATGGAAAATATAAGGCAAAAGTTAGCTTGGAAGTACTAGAAAAAAATAAAGATAAAAAAGATGGGAAATTAATCTTAGTGACAGCAATCACTCCAACACCTCCAGGTGAAGGGAAATCAACAGTAACAGTTGGATTAACACAAGCATTTAATAAACTTGGATATAATTCAATAGCGGCGTTAAGAGAACCATCATTAGGACCAGTTTTTGGAATGAAAGGTGGAGCAACTGGAGGGGGAATGTCACAAGTTGTACCAATGGAAGATATAAACTTGCATTTTACTGGTGATTTACATGCGATATCAGCTGCTCATAACTTAGTTTCAGCTTGTATTGATAATCATTTGAATCATGGAAATGAATTGGATATTGATGTGAATAATATTTCTTGGAAACGTGTAGTTGATATGAACGATAGAGCATTGAGAGATATTGTTATTGGAATAGGTGGAAGATTAAATGGAATTCCTAGACAGTCTTCATTCCAAATTACAGTGGCGTCTGAAATTATGGCAATTTTCTGTTTAGCAACTTCAATTTCTGATTTGAAAGAAAGAATTGGAGAAATTGTATTTGGTTATAATAGAAAAGGTGAGGTTTTAAAAGTAAAAGACTTGAAAATAGAAGGTGCAGTTACTGCATTGTTAAAAGATGCAATAAAACCTAATTTAGTTCAAACTTTAGAAAATACACCTGTATTTATTCATGGAGGGCCTTTTGCGAACATTGCTCATGGATGTAATTCAGTGTTAGCAACAAAAATGGCTTTGAAATTATCAGATTATGCAATTACAGAAGCAGGATTTGCAGCAGATTTAGGTGCTGAGAAATTTTTAGATATAAAATCAAGAAAAGCAAATTTAGATCCAAATACAATTGTTATCGTTGCAACTGTTAGAGCTTTGAAACATCACGGTGGAGATAAAGACTTGAAAACTGAAAATATTGAAACATTGAAAAAAGGATTGGTTAACCTTGAAAGACATATTGAAAGTATGCAAAAATATAATGTTCCAGTAGTTGTTGCAATTAATAAATTTATTACTGACACTGATGCTGAAGTTCAAGTGATTAGAGATTATTGCAAGGAATTAGGTGTAGAAGTAGCTTTATGTGAAATCTGGGAAAAAGGTGGAGAAGGTGGAAAAGAATTAGTTGAAAAAGTTTTATCAGCAATTGATGAAAATGAAAAATCTGAAACTAAATTCAAACCATTATACGATTTAGATTTAACTGTCCAAGAAAAAGTAGAAAAGATTGCAAAAGAAATTTATGGAGCTGATGGAGTAAACTTTACAGCTAAAGCATTAAATAATATTAAAAAATACGTAGAATTAGGATATGACAAATTGCCAATCTGTGTATCGAAAACACAAAAAAATCATTATCTGACGATCCTAAATTGTTAGGAAGACCAACAGGATTTAAAAATAACAATTAATGAAGTTAGATTATCAGCAGGAGCAGGGTTCTTAGTAGCAATGGCAGGAACAATCATCGATATGCCAGGATTACCTAAAAAACCATCAGCTGAATTAATAGATGTTGATGAGCATGGAGTTATTTCTGGATTATTCTAAAAAATTAAAAATTTGAAATATTAAGGCGGGACAGGATGACTGAAAAAGGTTAGTGCTGTTTCCGTCTTAAATTATAAAAAGTTATAAAGAAGGTGAAAAAATGTCAGAAAATTACGATTTTGAAACACTTTTAAACAGAAAAGGACAAGGTTCATTTAAATGGGAAGCAATGTACAGAGAAGTTCCTAATTTATCAGATGATATTGTTCCGTTTTCTGTGGCGGATATGGAGTTAAAGATTGCTCCTGAGATAAGAGAAGGATTGAAAAAATATATTGATGAGGCGATTTTAGGTTATACTGGAGCGACTGACAAATATTATGAAGCGGTTATTTCGTGGATGAAGAGAAGACATAATTTTGAAGTGGAAAAAGATTGGATTGTTTGTACGAGTGGTGTAGTTGCGGCACTTTATACAGGAGTGAAGGCTTATTTACAAGAAGGTGAGGGTGTGATTATTTTTACGCCAGTGTATTATCCTTTTTATAATGCGATTAAATCTTCTAATAGAAAAATTGTCGATTGTGGATTGATTGAAACTGACGGATATTATGAAATTGATTTTGAGAAGTTTGAAGAGTTTGCAAAAGATGAGAATAATAAAATGTTGATTTTGTGTAGTCCACATAATCCAGTTGGAAGAGTTTGGAAAAGGAAAGAGCTTGAAAAGATAGGGAAAATTGCATTGGAGAATGATTTGATAATTATTTCTGATGAGATTCATTGTGATATTTTGATGCCTGGATTTAAGCATACTGTTTTGCAGACTTTATCTGATGAATTGGCAGAGATAACAATTACTTGTACGGCGCCTACTAAAAGTTTTAATTTGGCTGGAATTGGAGTGTCGAATATTATTATTAAAAATAAGAAATTGAGAAAACAGTTTGAAGCTCAAATGACGAAAGATGGTTCACATGTGTTTGCAGCACTTGGATTTAAGGCTTGTGAGTTGGCGTATAATGAGGCAGAAGAATGGTTTGATCAGTTTTTGAAATTAGTGGATAAAAATCAAAAGTTGGTAAAACAATTTTTTGAAGAAAAGTTTATTGGATTTAAAGCTCCATTAATTGAAGGAACTTATTTACAATGGCTTGATTTTAGGGATTTAGGATTGAAAGATGAAGAGTTAAAGGCATTTATGACAAAAAAGGCAAATGCGTTTTTTAATGAAGGATACATTTTTGGAAAAGCTGGTTCTGGATTTGAGAGAATTAATTTGGCGGTGCCTACGAGATATATTGAGGAAGTTTTAGAGAGAATTTATAATGCGATCAAGGAAGAATATCCTAGATTTTTGTAAGTAATGAATTTGAAAAAAATTAAAGAAAAATTGGGAATTTTGAAAAGAAAAATTTTTAAGGTCGATAAAAAAATAAATAATATGATATAATAAGTAATTAAAAAAAGAGAATGTAGAATTGAGAGAAAGGGATAACGCAAAAATATTTAGAACATAAAGTAAAATTGAAAAAAAGATTTCATAGTTGATGTCCCTAGAATCAAAAATTAAATTAGTTCACTATTTTTAAATAAATTGAGGAAATTATGGAGGAAGAATGAAAGAGAGAATTTTTAAAAAAATAAAAGCGGGAATATTTGTTTTGGCTAATTTATTTATCACTTGTGCTGGGATATCGAGTGAAGTTTCAAAAAGTAGATGTACCGAAGGATTACTCAGAAAAATTTTTGAAGTTAAAGGGTATGAAAAAAATGTTTATGAGTATGATTTGAATAATGATGGAGCTAAAGAAAAGATAGTTGTAAATTATAAGTTGAATAATTTAGAAATAGAAGATGTATATTCGATTTATACTCAACAAAATGGAGGATATAAATTAGCATATCAAATAACTTTTGATAAGAAAAAAATGATGTGCTTGATTTGAAGGAAGTTAAAGGTAAAATAGATTTAGTAAAAAAATACTTTAATGAATATTCAAAAAGATCTTCAAGCAAATGAAGTAAGGTATGTAAAAAAATTGTAACAGATAATAGAAATGACGATATAGATTTTTAGTAAAATTAAATACAAAAAATAGTCCCGATAATTTAGATAATTTTTTTATTTATAAAAAGAGGAACTGCAATGAAGGCAGCTGCCTAATGATAATGCACAAAAATTTAGCAAGTTTAGCTTATAAAGAAAAAAACCAAAAAAATTTTATTTGAAATTGATAAAAAAATGGTCAAAAATGGTATTATACAGAATTAACGAGGGAAAAAAACTGAAGTAACAAAAAGATGCTAATGGGAAAAAAAGTACAAAAAAAGATTAAAGAACCTACAATTAAAGGATTTATAAAAATCTCAAGGTGATAATGTTTCAGAAAGAGGATTTTACTGGGATAGAATGGTTGAAAAAAATAGAAACTTTTAATAAATTTATAGAAGAAAGTAAAAAAATAGTAATCAAGAATTACATATTATTACAGAATATAAGCCATTAACAAAAAGATGTTTATAGTAAGGCTGATAAATTTGGAAACAGAGAAAACCAAAGTGTTAGAGGTTATACTAATCCAGATAAAAAAGGAGATTTTATAAATATTCCAGACCAAACAATTTTTAGAATTTTAGGCGAAGAAAAAGGAATGTTGAAAATAGAAACGCCTTTTTATGGTGGACCTTATTATGTTGAGAAAACTGGAGAAGTGTCTAAAAAAATCGAGATAGATAAAGTTGTAAATAAATTTATAGCAATTGATCCTAACAGTCAGAATGAAGTTCTTTTCCAAAGAAATCCAGAAACTGGAAAATATGAAGTTATGTCATATTCGTTTGTAACGACAGGAAAAGATGATGGTGTTAGTTCTTATGCTACGCCACATGGAGCATTTTTAGTATCATTCACAAGACCGTATATGCTATTTACAAGACACGCAAGACCAGGAGATAAAGTGTTACCAGGAAGACCTGATTTAGCAATTGGAGGACAAGCAAATTATGCTGTTAGATTTAGTGGAGGAGCTTATCTTCATGGAATACCAGTAAATACTGGAGCTGGAGAAGGAGCTAAGGCATATACAGCTAGTAAAATTGGGACTTACAGAGAATCACATAAATGTGTAAGACATTATGATGACCAAATTGAATATATAGTAAATTGGATAAATGGAAATAGTAAGGAAAAAGAAGGCGACAATACAATACCAGAAGAAAATACAGTTGTAATCGTACTTTAATAAACTTAAATTTGTTTGAAAAAATTATTTTTTGAATTTCAAAAGTTAAGTGGTATAATTATAATGAAAAGTACAAAATTATAAAATTAGATAAAGTGTCATAAACAAAAATGAGGTGAGAGTTATGAAGTTTGGTAAAATAAAATTTTTCTTAGCTGCTTTGATGCTGGTAACAGCATTTTCAGCAAGTGCGCTGACTACTAAGACTGATAATACTAAAAAAAGTAGAAACAAAAAAAGCAGAAATGACAAAAGTGGAAACAACGAAAGTAGAATGGAAGAAATTAGAGATTACGCCAGATTTAAATGGAGATGGGAACAAGGATAAAGTAGAAATTGAATATTTGGAAAATGGTGATAAAGTTCAAATGAGATTTACACCGTATATAAAAAAAGCAAGTTCATTTGAAAAAGGGAAAAGAGTAGAAAAAAACAGTTCCAAAAGAAAAAAATTGGGAGAAGAATTTGATAATATTACAAATGAAATAAAAAGCTGTTTATACGAAAAAAAGAAGCACCTAAAAACGAAGTGAAAAAAAGACGATAAAAAAACCGTTGATTCCAGCAACAAAGCCAACTGAAACAAAAACTACTGAACCAGAAGTGAAAAAAAATCCTGGAAGCCAAGTAGAAAAAAATCAAGTTCCAGATGATTTGAAAAATGGAAATACAGCGCAAGATAAAGTTATAAAAGATGAAAAAAAGATTCGACAACAGAAGTGGTTAAATCTGTAAATAATTCAATAAAAAGGGCCTTATCCTTATATCAAGTATTTTTTTGAAAGAAAGACCAAAAAAATTTATCATTCAATTATAAATATGACAAAAAAATTCTCCTAAAGATATGGATGAATTTGTATTTATAAAATCATCAACAGCGAATATTAGAAAAGAACCAAGCAATAATGTCGCGGTATTGAAAACTGCTAGTTACAGCCACAAATATAAAACTGTTGGAAAAAGTAAAAAGGAAAAAGATGGTTCAGGAGAATGGTATGAAGTTTACTTTGATGGGAAATTAGGATATATTTCTGATTCAGCGACTATAAAAAGAGAATTTGATTGGTCAGATATGATGCATAAAATTGAAAAAAACTAATAAATTTGTAAAAGATGCGTTAGATAAAAATCAGAAAATATATGTATTAGATGACTATACTCCACTTGGAGGAGGAAGCGGTTCTTCAAAAGATAAATATGGAAATAGAGAAAATCAAAGTGAAAGAGGATATTTGTCAGCAGATTTCAAAGATTTTATAAACATTCCTGATAGAAGTATTATGTCAATTGTTGAAGAAACTGATAAATACGTTAAAGTTAAAATAGATGCTTATGATGGTAAAGATTATTATTTGAAAAAGGCAACTAGAAAATTATTAAAAGATACAGGAATAACAGGAGAAATTACAAGATTTATCTATATTGACAGATCAAGCCAAGATGAAATGGTTGTAGAAAAAAGTGGAAACGGATGGAACGTTGTAACATCTTCGTTTGTGACAACAGGTAAAGATGGCGGAGGTTCTTATGCAACACCATATGGAGTATTCTTGGTAGCGTATTCTAAACCAGTTATGCAATACACAGGTTCTGATAACAAAACAGTTGTTGGAGATGCTAAAAATGCTGTAAGAATCAGTGGTGGAGGATATATGCACAGTATCCCATCATTATTTGAACCAAAAGCAACAAGAAACGCAAGAAAAGCTGCAACAGCTAAAAAAATAGGAACTTACCCTGAATCACATAAATGTGTAAGACATTATGACGACCAAATTAAATTTATATACGACTGGTTAGGAAATTCAACACCAGGAAATGAAAATGGTTATAGAGTACCTTCAGTTCCAACAGCTGTAATAGTTAAATAATTTTTTTAAAAGTTGATTTTTTTATGTACTTGAAATTTTTTTAAAAAAACTTGTATAATAAAAAGCCAATAAAAAAATAACTAAAATAATGATAAGTAAAAAAATTTTTTTGATGTTTGGGAAAATCCATCGATAAAAAAACCTTTTATGAGATATATTATTCTAAAAAGTTTTTTTGGGATAATATATTTTTTTATGTAATATTATTTAATATAAATAATATAGTTAAACTACGTTAAAACTAAACTTAAAAAGTTATAGCTACTTACTTAAAAATCTAGATTTATATAATTTTTGGTAGTTTGATTTTTAAACAGGTTCGAGTATAAATAGAAAATAAAGTAAAAAAATGATTCCTATAAACATTGAAAAATTTTTTTAAAAATCAGAAAATTGAATTTTAGTAACACAAACAAGAAAAAGAAAAGGAAGTGGAAAAATTGAATAATTTTCAATTTGGAGTAAATGAGCTATTATGGCTTTCATATTTAATTTTAAATTTTTCGGCAGTAGTACTTGCCTATAGATTTTGGGGAAAAGGAGGACTACTATCAGTTGTGCCGTTATCAATCGTTCTAGCTAACATTCAAGTTGGGAAAATGATGACTTTGTTTGGTTTTGATGGAATTACAATGGGAAATATTGCTTATGGAGGAATTTATTTGGCGTCGGATATTTTGACAGAAAACGAAGGGAAACATTATTCTAGAAAAGTGGTTTCGCTAGGTTTTGCTGCAATGTTATTCACAACATTTATAATGCAAATTGTGTTAAAAGTAAAAGTTTCGCCTGATGATACAATGCAAGGTGCTTTATCAGCAGTATTTGGATTCATGCCAAGACTTGCAATTTCAAGTGTGTGCGGGTTTGCAGTTTCTCAGTCGTTTGATATTTGGTCTTATCAATTTATTAGAAAATTTAGACCATCTTATAGAGATATTTGGATTAGAAACAATGCGAGTACAATGATAAGTCAAATTTTAGATAATATTGTATTTTCATTTTTGGCATTTACAGGAGTTTATCCATTTAAAACAGTAATTGGAATTATATTTTCAACATATTTATTAAAAATTGTAATTTCACTGTTGGATACACCGTTCGTGTATATTGCGACTTTATGGAAAAAACAAGGTAAAATAAGTGATTAATATTAAATTTGTTGTAAATTATTTTAAAAATAAATAAAAAAGGTATATATAACATGGAAAGATATAGTGTAATAAAAGAGAAAAATCCTCGTGAAATCGTATTATTAAAAGGGTTTAGCTGTGCTTATGGAAAGTGTGCTTTTTGTAATTACATTTTAGATAATACGAATGACGAAGAAGAAATGAAAAAAGTAAATTTTGAGGCTTTGAGCAGAGTTACTGGGGAATATGGAGTTCTTGAAGTTATAAACTCTGGGTCGGTGTTTGAGCTAAATGGTGCGACATTGGAGAGAATAAGAGAAGTTTGCAAAGAGAAAAATATAAAAATACTTTATTTTGAAGCGTATTTTGGTTACTTAAATAGATTGAATGAAATTAGAGAATATTTTTCAGAACAAGAAGTAAGGTTCGCATTCGGATTGGAAACTTTTGACAATGATTATAGGACTAAGATTTTGAAGAAAAATTTTATTTTAAATGAAAGAGTTTTTGGAAAAAAATTAAAAAAAGCGAATATCAAATGTGTCTATTAATGATTTGTACAAAAGGACAGACGAAAAGAACAGATTTTAAGCGATATTGAGCAAGGAATGGAAAAATTTTAAGGAGCTAGTTGTAAGTATATTTGTAAATAATGGTACGGAAATTGAAAGAGATGAAGAGCTTGTAGCTTGGTTTTTGACGGAAAATTTATCCGAAATATAAAGATGTTCCAAATATTGAGATTTTTGGTTGACAATAAAAGATTTTTTTGGAGTGTATGTTCAATAAAAATTCTTTGATTATCAAATAATTTTTTTGGTTGACAATTAGTATAACATGTGTTATATTAAAAAAACGATAGTGTAAGTTACAATTTTTAAAATTGATTTTATTTATTATTTTTGTAATAAATTTGATGATTTTTAGAATAAATAATTGTAAAAAAATATTAAAAAAATAAAAAAACTTATATTAAAAATGAAAATTATAGGAAATTAAGGAGAAAAAAATGAGATTAAAAAAATAATATTAGCGACTTTTTTTAAGTGCTTTTGGCATTGAATGCAGTAAGCATGGATTATTTATCAAATAATTCGGCTTCATATTTTCAAAATCCATCACAAACTGGGAAAATAACTGTAGAAGGAGTATTTTACAATCCAGCGGGAACGGCATTTTTGGAAGATGGAAAATATTTTAATGTAAATATGCAAAATTCTATGATTCAAGAATCAATGACATTGAATGGGAAAAAGATGGCTTCAAATAGATATGCTGGAGCACCATCGTTTAACTATGTTCAAAAAAAAGGAAGTAATTCAATTTTTGCAAATGCGAGTGTTGTTGCGGGAGGAGCTACTTTGAAATATGATGAAGGAGTGGCTGGAATAAATTTGGCAGCAGAAACATTTGACAATATGACTCGTGGATTATTAGGAGCAAAAGTTACTAGAAACCAATTTAGTGGACAAAATAGATATTATCAATTAATGCTTGGAGGAGCACATCAATTGACTGATAAATTATCAATCGGTGGAGGACTAAAATATGTTCATGCCATGAGAAAATTAAATGGACACGCATCTTTTGGATACAATCCATTTGTTGGTGCAAGAGTTGGTTTGAAAGGAAATGAATTGTATTTAGATTCTAGAAGAAGAGCAGACGGTGTTGGAGCGGTATTAGGTCTAGATTATAAAGCGACTGATACGTTGAATTTTGCTGTAAGATATGAAACACCTGTAAAATTGAAATTCAAGACAAAAGCTACAGAAAGTACAGATATGACTTTAGCTGGAAGAAAAATTGGATTATCAGATTTTTATCCTAAATATGCAAATGGTGTAAATTCAAGAAGAGATTTACCAGGAGTATTGTCGTTAGGAGTTTCTAAAGATATTAATGACTGGACTGTTTCAGGAGGATATATTCATTATTTCAATAAAGCAGCAAATATGGATGGAATAGACTATAGAGACGGACATGAAGTGAATTTTGGAGTTGACTACAGATTTTCACCAAAATGGACTTGGCATGCAGGTTATAATTATGCTCACACAGGTGCTCCAAAACAATCGTACAATGATACCGAATATGCTATAAATGCACAAATTTATACGACAGGATTGACATTTAAGCCAACAGAAAATCATGAATGGAAATTCGGTGTTGGATATGTTAAATACAATTCAGAAAATGGAGAGCCAGAAATAACTCATGGAATAAAATTGGATAAATCGAAAGTTAAATATGACAAAGAAGTTGGAGTATTTTCTTTAGGTTACACTTATAAATTTTTAATCATAAATTTGTTTAACATAGAAATAAATAGGAGATGAGAAAACTGATATTTTTTTAGATAAAGTAGTTGTCTATCTTAAAGAAAAATTTAGATAAAAACTAGAGAAGAAGTGGAAGAAAATTTAGAAATTATTATAAAAAAAGAAGTATCGTAGATTACTTGGTAAATAAGAGAAAAATTAAATATCGAGGAAATGAGTGATGCAACAGTAACTTTAGTAATAGATTTTTGAGAAAGATGAAAATAAATTGAAATTAATTATTGAAGAGTATATGTTTGAAATGAATTATAAAAAAATGAAGTATTATTTAGAATGTTTAGATTAGGATTGGATAACGAGCACTTTATTCATCAAGATTTGAAAAGAATTAGAAAATGAAATAAATGTTTTTTTGAAAAATGGAATTGAATTCCTTTAAATTAAAGAAAAAAATTCGTATATTTGACAAGTTGTAAAAAAATTTATATTTAGTGAAATTTGTTGGTATACGAAATTTTTTTAGATATCTATATTTATTATAAGATAAAAGACTATAATAAATAATCAATATCAATTGTATTTTTTTAAATTTTGTGATAAACTAAAATAGGATAAGTTTAGATAATTGAAAACAAAGAATTGATAGAATAAAAAAGAGGTGAACAAATGAGAGTTGGAATAATGGGAACAGGTTCTTACGTTCCAGAAAGAATATTGACGAATAATGATTTAGCGAAAATCGTTGATACAAATGATGAATGGATAACAACTAGGACAGGAATACGTGAAAGAAGGATAGCATCAGATGATGAAGCAACTTCTGATTTAGCATTTAAAGCCGCAGAAAAAGCGATAATTGATGCAGGAATTGATAAAAATGAGATTGAATTAATAATTGTTGCGACAATGACACAAGATCATTTAACACCTTCGACAGCAGCATTGGTTCAAGATAAATTGGGGATTAAAGCAGCAGCATTTGATGTGAGTGCAGCATGTACAGGATTTATTTATGGTTTTACAGCAGGATATAGCTTTATAAAAGCTGGAATTTACAAAAAAGTTCTTGTAATTGGTGCAGAAACAATGTCGAGAGTGACAGACTGGGAAGATAGAGGAACTTGTATTTTATTTGGAGATGGAGCTGGTGCTGTAGTACTAGGAGAAGTTGAAACAGGAGGATTTTTGGCAAGTCATTTGGCGGCAGATGGTTCAGGAGCTTGTGAATTAATTGTACCAGCAGGTGGTTCAAGAAAAGCAGCAACAGCAGAAACCATTGAAAATAGAGAAGTGTATTTAAAAATGAATGGTAGAGAAGTGTTTAAATTTGCTGTGAAAGCATTCCCTGAATCAGTAGAAAATGTTTTAACACAACAAAATTTAACAGCTGACGATATTGATATTTTTATACCACATCAAGCAAATGTTAGAATTATTGAGGCTATTGCAAAAAGATTTAAACAACCATTGGATAAGTTTTTTGTTAATTTACATAAATATGGAAATACTTCGGGAGCATCAATACCAATAGCGTTGGATGAAGCTAGTAAAGAAGGAAGATTCAAAAAAGGTGATAAAATCGTAGCCACTGGATTTGGTGGAGGTTTAACATACGGTTCGATTTTTATTTGAATGGTCAAAATAAAAAATAAAATAAAAAAATTATAGAGAGGATGATGTACTGTGAATAAGAAAATATGGTGGGGATTAATTGTTATTTTTGGTTGGTCTATTTTATTTGCTACAACAATATATTCCTGAAGCAGCAAGATATATTTTTAAATTATCAAGTATTGTTTATTTTGATTGGAATTTTCTTTTCAATTAAAAAAAGAAAAAAATTTGGATGGGCATTGATAGGAATAGGTGTTTATTTATATTTAGATGATTTCTTCAAAGAACAATTTAACTTCATATTACCAATTGGAATTTTTAGTATTTGGAGGAGTTATATTAGCATTAGGAATTATTGAAAAAGAAAAATAACAGAAAAAAACAGTGTATAGCTCTAAATCATCAAAAAGTAAATGAAATTAAAGATGCTGAAATTGTAGATCAAGATAAAAAAATAATTAGTTGGAGGAATTTAAATGTCAAAAAAATTGCTTTTTGTATTTCCTGGACAAGGAACACAATTTGCTGGAATGGGAAAAAAATTATACGAAGAAGTAAATGAAGAAACAAAAAAATCAATAGATGAAATATTCTCTAATTTAGAAAATGAAGAAGTAAAAAGAGTTTTTGTTTGAAGGAACTGACGAAGAATTAAAAAATACTAAGTTTGCTCAACCTGCAATCGCTTTATATTCAGTAATTTTAACAAAATTGTTAAAAGAAAAAGGGATCGAGCCAGAATTTGTAGCAGGACATAGTTTAGGTGAATATAGTTCATTATATGCGGCTGATGTTTTAAGTGAAATTGAAACTATGAAACTTATTGCAAAAAGAGGAGATATTATGAGTAATGCTAAAGTAGACGGTTCAATGGCAGCAATTTTAGGATTATCAGCTACTGAAGTGGAAGAAATTTGCTCAAATATTGATGGTGTAATAGAAGCAGTTAATTACAATGAACCTAAACAAACTGTAGTTGCAGGAGAAAGAAGAGTTTTAGAAGCAAATTTAGAAACATTTAAAGAAAAAGGAGCGAGAAGAGCATTACCTTTAGCTGTTTCAGGGCCTTTCCATTCATCATTGATGAAACCTGTTGCTGAAGTTTTGAAAAAAGAGTTCGATAATTATAATTGGAATGATGCGAAAACTCCAATCGTAGCAAATACTACAACTAATTTATTAGTAAAAGCTGATGAAATAAAAGATGAGTTATATCATCAAACATTCGGTCCTGTAAAATGGGTTGACACAATTAATAAGTTGGCTGAAAATGGAGTAACAAAAATTTATGAAGTTGGTCCAGGAAAAGTTTTAGCTGGATTGATAAAGAAAATTGATAAAAGTATAGAAGTAATCAATATTGAGAATGTTGAAAGTTTAGAAAATATTTAATAATTTTGATAATTAAAATAAAAAAATTTATTTTTAAAAAAAATAACAGTGGTTATTTAAAAAAACAGTTGCAATTTTTTTAGAAGTTTTGGTATAATAATTTGGAATATGAAAAATGGAGGTGGCATTATAATGCTAGATAAAATTAAATCAATAGTTGCAGACCAATTAGGAGTAGATGAAAGTCAAGTTACTGAAGACGCTTCATCTCGTAGATGATTTAGGAGCAGATTCTTTAGATACAGTAGAATTAATTATGGCTTTCGAAGAAGAATTTGATGTAGAAATCCCCGATGAAGATGCACAAAAAAATTAAAAACAGTTAAAGATGTAATTGACTACATCAGCGCTAAACAATAAATATCTGAAAAAAATAAAGGGGAATTGTCCCCTTTTTTTATTGAAAAAAATTAAAAAAACTAGTATAATATAAAAAGATGATATAATAATATAAAATATAAAAATAATTTTAAATAAAAAAATGAGAGGTGTGTAAATGAGAAGAGTAGTTATAACGGGAATAGGATTAGTAACTCCGTTAGGGACAGGAAAAGAAAAAGCGTGGACAAATTTATTAAATGGAGAATGCGGAATTGATACAATTACTCAATTTGATAGTTCGCAACATCCAGTGCATATTGCAGCAGAAGTAAAAGATTTTGTACCTGAAAATTATATTGAAAAAAAAGAAATGAAAAAAATAGCAAGATTTTCACAATTTGCGATTGCAGCAGCGAAAGAAGCTTTAGAAGATGCTAAATTGGAAATTAATGATGAAAATGCAGATAGAATAGGAGTAATCATTGGTTCTGGAATCGGTGGATTGGATGTAATTGAGCAAGAAGTGGAAAAACTTGTAACAAGAGGACCAAAAAGAGTATCACCATTTTATATTCCAGCAGCTATTTTGAATATGGCTTCAGGAAATACTTCAATTTATACAGGAGCAAAAGGACCAAATAAAACAGTTGTTACAGCTTGTGCTTCTGGAACGAATTCAATTGGAGATGCATTTCAAACAATTTTGTTAGGAAAAGCTGATGCGATGATAGCAGGAGGAACTGAGGCTACAGTAACTCCATCAGGAATTGCAGGATTTGCTAATTTAAAAGCATTATCAACAAATCCAGATCCTAAAAAGGCTTCAAGACCGTTTACTGCTGATAGAGATGGTTTTGTGCTAGGAGAAGGTTCAGGAGTATTGATATTAGAAGAATTGGAACATGCTAAAAAACGTGGAGCAAAAATTTATGCAGAAGTTGTAGGATATGGAGAAACAGGAGATGCTTACCATATGACAGCTCCATCTGATGGTGGAGAAGGTGCTGCAAGAGCATTTAGAATGGCATTAGAACAAGGAAACATTAAACCTGAAGAAGTTGGATATATAAATGCACACGGAACATCTACACCTGCAAATGATAAAAATGAAACACAAGCAATAAAATCTGCATTTGGTGAACATGCCTATAAATTAGCAGTAAGTTCGACAAAAGGAGCAACAGGACATTTATTAGGAGGAGCAGGAGGAATTGAAGCAGCATTTTTAGCATTAGCTATTGATGAAGGAGTTTTACCTCCAACTATAAATTATGAAAATCCTGATCCATTATGTGACTTGGATTATGTTCCAAATGAAGCTAGAAAACAAGAAATAGAAGTAGGAATGTCTAGTTCATTAGGATTTGGTGGACACAATGCAGTTTTAGCATTTAGAAAATATAAAGGATAATAAATAAACAAAAAGAGATTACATAATTTTTAAAAAAATTTGATTTTTATTAGTATGGAATATTAGAAGACTTTTTAAAAAAATTAATGATTGATAAATTGATGTTCCCGATTATAAAAAAAGTTGATTTTATAAGTTTTGTGATTTCTCTTTTTGTGAATTAAATAAATTGAATAATTGATAGAATGGAGTATGACAGTTCTATTAAATTTAACATAAGATGAATTAAAAATAGAGAAAAAAAGGAGGGCACTGCTTTTTTTAATAGCAGTTAAATATTCAATGTTGAAAAAAATAAAAGCTCTGAAGAATTAATGGAAAAGATAAATTATCGTTTTTAAAAATGAGGGATATTTGAAAGAAGCGTTGACTCATAGATCGTTTTCGAATGAAAAATGATAAAACTAAAAAGTTCGATAATGAAAAAAATTGGAATTTTTAGGGATGCTGTTTTGAATTTAATTACAACAGAGTATATTTATAATTTAGAAAAAGATAAAAAAATGAAGGTGAATTGGCAAAAATTAAAGAGCCAAATAATAAGTGAGCCAGTATTTTTCAGCTATTGCAAATGATTTGAAATTAGGAGATTATTTGTATTTGAGTAATGGAGAAATATTATCTGGTGGTAGAGAAAGAAAGTCTATTTTAGGGGATGCGTTTGAGGCTTTAATGGGAGCAATATTTAAAGATTCTGATTATTACACTACGAAAGATATTGCATTGAAATTTTTGCTGGAGAAGATTAATAATTTGGAAGAAATTGAAGGAACTGGAGATTATAAAACTATTTTACAGGAAGTTTTTCAAAGTAAATATAGAAAAATGCCAGAATATGAATTACTTTCTACAAAAGGTCCAGATCATAACAAAGAATTTAAGATTGCTGTGAAATTAGATGATAAAATATGCGGTGTAGGAATTGGAAAAAGTAAAAAAGAAGCTGAAAAAAATGCTGCTAGAGAAGCGTTAGAAAAGATAGAAGAGCTTTAAACGAGGAGAGAGATTAGAAATGAAAAAAACAGCGTTGTATCCAGGAAGTTTTGATCCGATAACAAAAGGACACATTGATATTATAAGACGTTCGGCTGATTTATTTGACAAATTGATAATTGGTATTTTCAAAAATTCTTCAAAGAGCAAATCTTGGTTTACTGAGGAAGAGAGAGCTGAAATGATAAAAAAAATTTTAGAAAAAGAAAATATAAAAGCAGAAATTAAAATTTTCAATGGATTGTTAGTGGATTTTTATGTTTAAAGAAAATGTGGATATTTTAATAAGAGGATTGCGTGCATTGTCAGATTATGAATATGAATTGCAATTTGCTTTGACGAATAGTGCGTTGGCAAAAAATGATTTTGAAACAGTTTTTTTGACAGCTTCTAGGGAATATTTGTATTTAAGTTCTAGTTTAGTGAAAGAAATAGCGCTGAATGAAGGTCAATTGGGAATTTTTGTTCCAAAAATAGTTGAAGAAGAGTTAAGAAAGAAAGTTAAAGAGATTAAACATAATAGATAGAGCATAAAAAGGTTAAGCAAAAATAAAAGGAGTTAAAGTTGGCAGAGAGAAACACAAAATCAAAATATATATGTTCAGAATGTGGTTATACCTCTCAAAAATGGTTGGGGAAATGTCCAAATTGTGATTCGTGGGGGACTTTTGAAGAGGAAGTTGAAATAAAAAGAAACTTTAAAAATATAGAATCAGAAGAGGTGTCAATTACAAAAAAATTTCTGAGATAAAAAAATAGAAAAAGAATTTAGAATGGTTACTCAATATAGTGAATTTGATAGAGTGTTGGGTGGCGGATTGATAAAAGGGGAAGTGGTTCTTATAACAGGAAGTCCTGGAATAGGAAAATCGACATTTTTATTACAGTTGTCACAGGAATATTCAAAAATTGGAACTGTGTTTTATGTATCTGGAGAAGAATCACCCAGACAGATAAAACAAAGGTCTGATAGAATAAATGTAAGAAGTGAGAATTTATATATTTTAAATGAGATAACGATTGAAAAAATTGAGTCGGTTATTTTGAAAGAAAGACCGAAAGTTGTTGTGATAGATTCGATACAAACGTTGCAATCAGTGAATAGTAATTCATTGCCAGGAAGTGTATCACAAATTAGAGAAACGACATTAAAAATAATTGAAATTGCAAAAAGATATGAGATAGCATTTTATATAGTAGGTCATGTTACGAAAGATGGTAAATTGGCTGGGCCTAAATTGTTGGAGCATATGGTTGATGCAGTTTTACAGCTTGAAGGAGAAGAAAATAATTATTTTAGGATTGTTCGATCAATTAAAAATAGATATGGTTCGACGAATGAAATATCAATATTTGATATGAAGGAAAATGGAATAAGTGAAGTGAAAAATCCTTCTGAATTCTTTATTAGTGATAGGGATGAAAAAAATATAGGAAGTATTATAGTTCCCATATTTGAAGGAAGCAGGGTATTTTTATTTGAAGTGCAGTCCTTATTGAGTACACCTAATTTTGGGATACCGAAAAGGACGGTAGAGGGATACGATAGAAATAGAGTTGAGATATTGAGTGCAGTATTGTCGAGATCTTTAAAAATAGATATAAATTCAAAAGATATTTACATTAACATTCCTGGTGGAATTGAATTAAAAGATAGAAGTTCAGATTTAGCAGTAATATTTTCATTGCTTTCGTCAGTTAATCAAAAACCAATTAGTCAAAAAATAGCGGCAATTGGAGAGTTAGGCTTAAGAGGAGAGGTGCGTAAAGTATCATTTATTAAAAATAGGATAAATGAATTGGAAAAGCTGGGATTTACAGGAGTTTATTTGCCGAGAAGCCATAAAGACGATTTGGATAAAGAAAATATAAAAATAAAGTTAAATTATATTAGTAATATTAGTGAGCTGATTGAGAGGGTGAAGTAGTTTATGAAAAATAAAGAAAGAAAAAAAATACGAGAATATATTTTTTCAGTAATAGCACCTGGCACTCCATTGAGGGAAGCTATAAATAGAATACAAGAAGCAAATCTTGGTGCATTAATTGTGTTGGGAGATTTGGAAACGTTGAAAGATGTTAAAGCTGGAGGATTTGAATTAAATGCTGAGTATACACCGCAAGGTGTTTATGAACTAGCTAAAATGGATGGTGGAATAATTGTATCAAAAGATATAAAAACTATTTATGGAGCAAATATTCAAATACAGCCTGATTATAAAATAAAAACTGATGAGAGTGGAACTAGACATCAAGCTGCTCATAGATTGGCTCAACAAAAGGGATGTTTAGTAGTTACAGTTTCAGAAAGAAGAAATAAAATAACAGCGTATATTGGAAAAGAAAGATATCCGTTGCATGATATCAGTGATTTGTTGGTAAAAAGCTCTCAAGCTATTACAGCGTTGGAAAAATATTCTTTAGCAATAGAAAATAGTTTGGTGGCGTTGTCTATTTTGGAATTTGATAATATGGTTACGTTGTATGATGTTATTGAAATTGTGAGAATGTACGGATTGTTATTTGAAATGTCTGAAGAGTTAATGGGATATATGACTGAGTTAGGAACTGAAGGAAGATTGATAAGAATACAATATCAAGAAATAATGCTTAATAAAGAAGAGAAATTTATATCATTGATAAAAAGATTATAAAATTCATAATAAAAAGAGCTGAAAAAAATAATTGAAGAAATAAAAACTTTGAATAAAGAAGAGTTATTGATAAATGAAAATATTGTGAATATATTAGGATATGAACAAAAAGAAGCTGGGACTTGATGATATAATGGAATCAAGAGGATATAACTTATTAAGCAATGTTAACAAAATTACTAAAAAAAGATACAGAACTTTTTAGTTAAGGAATTTTCGGGAGTTCAATCGATTTTTATTAGCAAATGCAGAAGATTTTTGCACAAATAAAAGGTATTAGTAAACAAAAAAATCAAATCATATAGTAAAATCATTGAGAAGATTGAAAAAAATAGATCTGTTTTTTTGAAAGAGATTAATTTATTAATTCTTAATTTATTTGACGAAAACAAATGTAATTAACTTGAAAAATTAATTAGTTAAGTAGTAAAATATGACAAATTGTTTTAGACAAGTGTTTATACAAATGAGAATAAATCATAAAAAAATAAGTATAGAAAGTGGGAATATATGAAGAATGAAAAAGTAGTTGTAGGTGGTCAAGCTGTCATAGAAGGAGTTATGATGAGAGGTCCGAAGGCTATTGCAACAGCAGTTAGAAAAAAAGATGGAAGTATTGTGTATAAAAGAAGAAAATTAACTGAAAAAAATAATAAATGGTTGAAAGTTCCGTTTGTTCGAGGAGTTATTGCTCTTTATGACGCGATGGTTGTAGGTACAAAAGAGTTGATTTTTGCATCGAATCAAGCGGGATTTGAAGAAGAAAAATTAAGCGATAAAGAAATTGGATGGACAGTTTTTGTATCAATTGCTTTAGGAATTGGAGTTTTTATGGCGTTACCTTCATTTATTGGTGGTTTATTATTTGAAAATAATAAAGTTATGGCTAATTTGGTGGAAGCGTTGATAAAATTAGTGTTATTTTTAGGATATATTATTGGGATATCGTTTTTGAAAGATATTCAAAGAGTGTTTGAATATCACGGAGCAGAGCATAAAAGTATTATGAATTATGAATTAGGTGAAGAATTGTCGCCTAAAAATGCGAAGAAATGTACTAGAATACACCCTAGATGTGGGACAAGTTTTTTGTTAATTGTAATGTTGATTAGTATTTTAGTATTTATAATTGTTGATTTGATATTTCCAGTGCCAGAAGGTAAAGAATTTTTACAAAGAGTTGCTTTGTTATTATATAAATTGGTTACGAGAGTAGCGTTTGTACCTGTAATTGCTGGATTAGCATATGAGTTACAAAGATGGACAAGTTATCATTTGAATAATTCTGTAGCAAGAATTATTGCAACACCTGGTATGTGGTTACAAAAAGTTACTACGAGTGAGCCAGATGAAAAACAATTGGAAGTTGCAATTGTTGCTTTGAATGTTGCATTGGGGAAAGAAGTTACGAATGCTACGGAAGTTTTTGAATAAAGTGATATTAAGGTAGATTTATAAAATTTTATTGATAATCAGTATTTATGAATTTAAAAATTATTGATTATCAATTTTATAAATATAAATAAAAGTATTAAAAATGGAGGTTTTATTATGAAGAAAAAGAGAAAGATTATTGTTTGTAGGAATGGTATTTGCTTTGGGATTGCCAATATTTGCAAATAATAAACAAGATTTATTGAAACAAGCGAGAGATGATTATTACAAGGCTCAACAAGAGACTATTAATCAAAATAAAGCAAAAGAAAAATTGGAACAAAAAGAAGAAATTAGAAGAAGAAAAAGGTTGCCAAAGAGAAAAAAAGATTGGAAGAAAAGAAAAATAAAGAACAAAAATTGGCGGAAGAAAAAGCTGCAAAAGAAAAGAAAAAATTAGAAGAAAAAAATGCGAAAGAACAAAAATTAGCAGAAGAGAAAGCTGCTAGAGAACAAAAAAAGGCAGAGGAAAAAGCACAAGTACAAGAGACTAGCCAAGAAGTAGCAACTGAAGAAACTAATGAAGTAACTACTACTGATAAAAAAAGAAGATAAAAAAAGTTCTAAAGATTCTAAAAAAATCTAAAGAACAAAAAAATTGAAAAAAAGCTCTTGAAAGTGTGAGAGAAGAATATTATAAAACTAGAAAAAAAATAATCTATGATTAATTTTATTGATTAGCACAAGGATACTTTTAGATATTAGTTGTTTTTTTATAAAAATGGTAAGAGTTACTGTTTATAAAATTAGAAACAGTTCATGAATGGAAAAAAATAACTGAATGATAAAGTATAATTGTGCTTTTTTTAGTGGTTAATAAAAAAATGATTATAATTTTTAAGTGCAAAAAAATTTAAGATTATTTGAAAAAAATGATAGCTTTTTTTAGATTACTTATTGAAAAATATAAATTTATGTATAATATAACATAGACTAAAAAAATTGAGAGACTATTTTTATGATACAAAAATATCAAATCATTAATTTTACAGATTTTAATATTTTTTTATAAAAAAATTAGAGAGAATATTTCGAAAAATTGTATAATATTTAAACTATATTTATTTATAGAAATTTTTAGTATTTATAATTAAAAAAATTATTTTTTTATTTATAAAAAAAGGTCTCCGTCAATGAAGAGTGAAATTAGGGAAGGAGGATGTGAATTTTTTTAAATTTACATGATTAAAAATGACAGAATTAAAAAAAGTTAAGAACTGTATTGAGAACGATTCTTATAGTGGTAATAATCGTTGTGGCTACTTTTATTATCATTTCCTCATGAAGTTAAAACCTGTAGAATGGGTAGAATATGTAAAAAGTTACGGTGTAACTATAGGAGCGACTTTTTTTGGAGCGATAATAGGAATCATAGTGGGAGTATTACTAGCATTTTTTAGATTTCAAAAACTTCGTAATAAGTATTTGGATTTAATTAAAGAAATTTTTATAGATGAATATATTGATATAATGAGGGGAACTCCAATGATGTTACAATTACTAATATTTTCGTTAGTAATATTGAAATCAGGAAATAGCTTTGTTGTGGCATGTTTGGCTTTAGGGCTTAATAGTGCTGCATATACAGCAGAAATTGTAAGATCAGGGATTGAAAGTATAGATAAAGGACAAATGGAAGCAGCAAGAGCAATTGGGATGCCTTTTAAAATGGCGATGAGTGAAATTGTTATTCCACAAGCTATAAAAAATATTTTACCAGCGTTGGTGAATGAATTTATAACTTTATTTAAAGAAACTTCAATTATTGGTTACATTGGAGCAATCGAAATAACATTTAATAGTAAAAGTTTACAAGCGGCTTACTATAATCCAAAACCAATCATATTTACTGGTGTAGTGTACTATGTCAGTGTAAAAAAATATTCTCATATCTTGGTAAGAGATTAGAAGGGAAGTTGAAAGAAAATGATTAAGATTAAAAAAATTTAGAGAAAACATATGGAGATTTGAAAGTATTAAAAGGTATTTCGACTGATATAAAAGAAGGTGAAGTTATTTCAATAATTGGACCTTCTGGGAGTGGGAAATCAACTTTTTTAAGATGTATAAATAGACTTGAAGAGCCTACAAATGGTGAGATTGATATCGAGGGAGAAAATATAGTGTCTCCTAAAGTGGATATAAATAAAATTAGGGAAAAAGTTGGTATGGTATTCCAGCATTTCAATTTGTTTCCACATAAGACTGTATTGGAAAATATAACAATTGGACCGATAAAATTGAAGAAAACTTCTCAAGAAGAGGCAGAAAAAATAGCGATTAGTTTGTTGGAAAAAGTTGGATTGGCAGATAAAAAAGATGTTTATCCAAATAAATTGTCTGGAGGTCAAAAACAAAGGGTTGCGATTGCTAGGGCATTGGCAATGAATCCAAAAGTTATTTTATTTGATGAGCCAACTTCTGCATTGGATCCTGAAATGATTGGAGAAGTTTTAGAAGTAATGAAAGATTTGGCAAGAGAAGGAATGACAATGATTGTCGTAACGCATGAAATGGGATTTGCTAGAACTGTTGCTAATAGAGTATTCTTTATGGATCAAGGGACTATTTTAGAAGATGGAAGTCCAAAAGAAATTTTTGAGAATCCGAAAGAAGAAAGAACAAAAGAATTCTTGGATAAAGTATTGAATCATTAAAAAAATTTTTTTAGATAGTTAAATTTTTTTAGATTATTAGGAATGTTGAGAAATGCTTAAATTTTTGAAAAGATTTAGTTTTAGGTATTAAAAAAATGTAGAGAAAGTAAGAGTAGGAAGGTAGGTAATAGTATGAAAAAGATTTTTGTAGCGTTGTTATTGATGTTAGGAATGATTTCTTGTGGAAGTAAAAGTGCAGGAAATGCAACAAAAGAGAAAAAGTTAGTAGTAGGAACAGATGGAGTTTTTCCACCATTTGGATATATGGAAAATGGAAAAGTTGTAGGATTTGATATGGACTTGATTTCTGAAATAGCGAAAGGATTGGGATATCAAGTAGAATTTAAAGTTCAGCCATTTGATGGGTTGATTTCGTCGTTGAAAGCTGGAAAATTAGATGTGATTGCTTCAGGAATGAGTGCTACTGAAGAAAGAAAACAATCGGTAGATTTTACGGATGAATATTTTAAATCTAAACAAGTTTATTTGAGAAAAAAAGGTAATAATAGCATAAATTCTAAAGAAAGTTTGAATGGTAAAAAGGTTGCAGTTCAATTGGGAACTATTCAAGAGATGGAAGCTAAAAAAATAAAAGGTGCTATTGTTGTTCCAAATGAAACACCAGCTACAATTATAATGGATTTGAATGCTGGGAAAAATGATGCTGTAATATTGGAAGATATTGTGGCATTACAGTATGTTAAAAAAATAATCCAGGAATAGAAATTTTCTATAAAGAAAAACTTACCAGCTGGAATGGCTTTTTGCTTTTGATAAAGGTAAAAAAATCCAGAATTAGTAAAACAATTTAATGAACAATTGAAAAAAAATTGAAAGAAAATGGAAAAATATGACGAGTTACTTAAAAAAATATGGATTAAATTATTAATTAATTTTGAAAAAAATTAAAGATAATATAAAAAAATGTGGTATAATAATAGTGTAAATTAAAAAAATTGTGAGGAGAGTAAAGGGTATGAAAAAGATTTTAGCAGTAGTGATGATGCTTATGTTAGCGGTATTATCTTGTGGTAAAAAAGAAGATAGTAAAACATTAAGAGTAGGGTTAAATTCAGTATTTGCACCGTTTGAATATAAAGAAAATGGACAAATAGTAGGATTTGATGTAGATTTGATTAATCAAATTGGGAAAGATTTAGGATATAAAATTGAAATTGAAGATCAGTCATTTGATGGATTGATACCGACATTAAAAGCAGGGAAAATTGATATGATTATTTCTGGAATGACAGCGACTGAAGAAAGAAAAAAATCTGTAGATTTCTCAGATGAATATTTTAAATCAACAAATGTATATTTAAAGAAAAAAGGTAACAATAACGTTACATCAATTAATAATTTAAGTGGTAAAAAAGTTGGTGCATCTTTAGGAACAATTCAAGAAATTGAAGCTAGAAAAATACCAGGTGCTATAGTAGTTCCTATTGAAGATACTGTAAAATCTATAATGGATTTGGAAGCTGGGAAAGTTGATGTGTTAATTTTTGGAAAATGTAATTGCACTTGAATATATGAAAAAAATATACTGATCTAGAAGTAATTGGAGAAAAAAACCATTAGACAGTGGAATGGCAATAGCTTTTTGATAAAGGTAAACATACAGAATTAATTCAAAAAAATTAATGAAGAGTTAAAAAAACATTAAAATCAAATGGAAAAATATGATGAATTAATTAATAAATATGGATTGAAAGTGAAAAAAATAGTTTCTAATTTATAAAAAAATTAACTTTAGAAATAAATGAAAAATTTTTGAAAAAAATAAATGAAAAAAACTTAAAAAAATAATAAAATAAAAAAAGAAAAGGAGGAAGATTCTTATGGCGAAAAAACCGTCTGTACTTGCGGTGTCTTCGTTGGTAGCGATGTCAATTCCTACAATGTCAGACAAAGTAACGACAGCCAATATGAGAAAAGAGATTATAAAATCAAATGCAGTAGATGTGTTAAAGGACACTGCAAAAAATGATATTCCAACTATTCATGATGCTAATCCGAATAGAAAGAAAAAAGATTTAGCGAATGATCCAGATTTGATAATGGTTGAGTTGTCTCAAGATGGAACGACACCTCAGTTAAAAGAGAAAAAAATACATCAACAGCCTAGACAAAATATTGTACAAACGACGGCGGGAACTTCAATTAGTGATAAAACAGTTACAGAAAATAAAGTGTCTCCTGCACAGCCTGTATCTCAAGATAATTTAGCAACTGGTGTAAATAGCGTTGTTAATAATTTGGAAATATCGAAGGTCGAAGTGTTGTTGGTTAAGGCAAAAGATATGAATTTTGAAAAGAATAGTGCACATGTTCCGAAAGACTCGGAAAAGATATTACAAGAAATTAAAGATTATGTGGAATCTAATGATCTTGTGATGACTATTGTTGGGTATGCAGATTCATTTGGAAGACCTTCTTACAATGAAAGATTGTCGTTAAAGAGAGCAGAGAATATTGGAGAAAAATTGGTAGCATTGGGAATGTCGCCTGATAGAATACAAGATACTTTAGGACGAGGAGAAAAAAATCCACTTATGTCGAATGATACTCCTGAAGGAAGACTTGAAAATAGAAGAGTGGAATTTAGATTAGTTAAAAGAGGAATAGAGCTTTAATAAGAGGCTCTATTTTTTTTGTAAAAAAATGGAAAAGATTGAAAAAATGTAATTGACAGGGGTATATAAATATGATAAAATCGTTTGGATAATTAGAGAAATTAGTTAGTACTTTTAAATTGACTGATTACATAGATAAAAAAGGAGAACGAATGAAAAAGAAGATATTAATTACAGCAGGAATGCTTTTAGGAGTGGTTAATTCATATTCGACGGGATTTGTAGGAGAATCTCGTGAAATTGAAGGAAAAAGATATGTGGTGCCATATTCGAGGGAAAGTGATGCGTTTCCAAAAATGAGTACAAAAGGTAAGCAATATAGAAGTAATTTTTTGAATGAACGAGATAATAGTAACGAGATAATTGTGTATTCTGATTTAGATGATGCACCTGCAAAACATTGCAGAAGTAAAAAAGGACATTCTATTTTGAGAGAAGACAGCATTACCGGAGAAATGGTCAGATTATGTAGATTGGATACGCCTGGAGCTAGGGTAGAAGGGTCTAAAATGGAAGTTGAAGAAATTCAATATTATGTAGCAAATACAGAAAATAAATATGTTTGGAAAAAATTAATAGAAGATAAAAAAATAGATCCATCAGAAAAAGTGTACAGTGACTTGCCATATACGGCTTATGCGAAATATACAAGACCAGAAAAAGAAGCGGAAATAAAAAAAGAAGATATTTGGAACCAAAAGATAAAAATTCAAAAAAAGAATTAAGAGATTTATTCTATAAGAAATTCCAAGAACAATATGGAAGATACGGAATTAAATTTGAAGAAGCAAATATCGAAAAAAAGATAAATTTCAGTAAAAACCATTAAAGGTATATAGAGTCAGAAAAATTCGATTAGAATAAAAACAATAAAGATAGTATTAATAATAGAATGATTGATATAAATTTATAGTTTTTTTAACATTTTAGAATTTTTTTGACTTTTTTTGTTTGTTTTTAAATGAAGAATTAACAAAAAAATATTAAAATTATGATTTGTAATTGTTAAAAAAATTGGAAATATTGTAAAAAAAGGAGTAATATTAAAAAAATAATTAAAATATATTATTAGGAGAAAAAAATATAAATAACAACTGTTATAATATTTGAAAATTTAAAAATAGATTTTCTTAGAATAAAAGAAAATGACAAAAAAATTGATAAAAAAACGAAAAAAACAGATGTTATATAAAAAAATCCTTGTAAATGCGTAAGAAATAAGGTATAATATATTCTAGAAAAAAATAGTACTAAATAGAATAAAAAAAGCATTCTCTAAATAATTTATAAAATTAATATATGAGGAGTTTAAATCAAAAAAATAAATAAAGAACTAAAAAAAGGCTATCATTTATAAAATATATGATAGAGTAACTTTTCTAAAATAATTACAATGGAGGTCAAATGAAAAACACAAAGAAAAAGAAAAGCAAGAAAAAAATATCAAAAGTAGTATTTAATAAAGTAGCAAAAGTAGCGTCGTTGGCTACGACTGTAGTTGCGGGAGAGATGGTTGCGACTAAAAATGCAGAAGCAAACGTAACAATAGGTTCAACAAGTGGATCATCTGTTACAGCGACAGGAGCTTCGTTAATAGGATCTGGAAATTTAGAGGGAATAGCAATAGGTAAATCTTCAAAAGTCAGTGGCGCTTATGGAATAGCTATGGGTAAGGATTCAACATCTGTTCAAGAGGGAGCTATAGCTATAGGAAAAGATTCAAATGCTTTGAATAAATCAGCAGTAGCTTTAGGTTATAACTCAAAAGCTTCAGGAGGACAATCAGTAGCAATTGGAGGAAATATTCAAACTGATAGAGGTGCTCAAGCAACAGGAGATCAGTCTATCAGTATAGGTGGAGATACTGTTGCAAGTGGATCATCATCGATAGCATTGGAGGAGATGATTTAGATGCAGCTAATAGAACAGTAGGGTCTCTTTATAGTTCATTAACAGGAGCTCCGTTAGTTGGTACAGGTACAAATCGTTGGGTTGAAACAAAGGCAAGTGGAGAAGCCTCAATAGCAGTGGGAGTACAAGCGACATCAGCAGGAGATTTGGCTACAGCATTTGGTACTAAAACAAAAGCCTCAGGTAAGTTTTCTACAGCATTAGGAGTAGGAGCGACTTCAGATGGACAGGGTTCGATTGCTATAGGTGGGGCAGCAAGTTCAGTAGGAGCAACGGCTATTGCAATAGGGACAAAGGTAACAACAGTTGGAGAATCTGCTTCAGCAATAGGATATGGATCACAAGCAAATAACAAAGGTTCTATAGCAATTGGATTGAATTCAAAATCTGGTAATACAGGATCAACGGAAGATAATACAATAGCAATGGGAACAAATTCTCAATCATTAACAGCAAATTCTGTAGCAATAGGTACTGGAAGTATTGGTGGTTCAACAGGGATTGGATCAAGTGCGGTAGCAATCGGTAATGGAGCTAGTGCAAAAGGTTCTGATGGAATTGCGTTAGGTAGTGGTTCTAATGCAAATAATATGCAAAATATAGCAATTGGGTATAAAACAGAAACAGGAAAAACTCAAGTGGCAGGTTCTTCAAATAATACTGATATTCGAAACGTTTCAATAGGATCTGAAGCAGGAAAAGGAATGGGAGGAAAAGATAACCTTTTCTTAGGAACTAGTTCAGGTCAAACTAGTAATGGAGATTATAACGTTGCATTTGGTTCAGGTTCAGGAAAAAGTGTAACAGGAAGCTATAATACAGCAATGGGAGCTAATGCAGGAATTGGAGTAAAAAATAATAACAATGTATCAATAGGAGCAGATTCAGGACAGAATACTGATGGATTAGGTAATACTGCTATAGGGTGGCAATCAGGTCAAGCAGTAAAAGGTAATCAAAATATTTCAATGGGTTATCAATCTGCTAAAGGCTTAAAAGGAAGTTCTAACACTGTAATAGGAAACCAGGCAGGTATTGGTGGAGTAGAAGGTGACAATAATATTATAGTGGGAACAAATGCAACTAGATTATACACTACAGGTGGAAGCTTGAAAGTACAAAATGTTGTAAGCCTTGGTACAAACTCTAAAGCATATACTGATAACTCTATGTCTATTGGTTCATATTCTGAAGCGACAGGGAAAGCAGCAATAGCAATTGGTCAAGGTTCAAAAGCAAGTAAAGATAATTCAATGGCTATTGGAAATGGAACATTAGCAAATACTGCAAACGGAGATGTAGCTTTAGGTTCAGGTTCTGCAACAAAAGCAGTTACAGCAGTTTCAAATGTAACAATAACACCGCCAAGTTCAAAATCTATTACTTATGGAACATTTGCAGGAAATAATCCACAATCAGCAGTTTCAGTTGGAACAGCTGGAAATGAAAGACAAATTCAAAATGTTGCAGCAGGTAGAGTTACTAAAGATTCAACAGATGCAATCAATGGTTCACAATTATTTGCAGTGGCAAATGAACTTGGGAAAACGTGGAAAGGTAATGCTGGAAAAACTGGAAGTGGGGAATTAGTTGGAACAGCTTCTTCTACTCAAGTTATGCCTGGAGATGAAGTACAATTTATTGCAGGAGATAATTTGTCTATAAAACAAGAAACATCAACAGGTACTCAGAAATATACTTACTCATTGAAAAAAGATGTGGATTTAGGACCAAACGGAAGTCTTAAAGCAGGACCTGTAACAATTAATAATAATGGTATTAATGCTGGAAATAAAACGATAACAAATGTTTCGCCTGGTGTAAATCCTACAGATGCAGCAAATGTAAGTCAAGTAAATGCAGCAAAAACAGAAGTAAAATCAACAGATAATTCAGTGACAGTGACTTCAAGTACAGATCCTGCAAAGGGAAATACGATTTATGATTTGTCAGTTGATGCAGCTAATAAAAATTTAAGTAACATTACTTCTGCAGGTAAAAATGTAATAAATAATATTGCAAAAAATTCAGTAGACGTAGTAGCAGGAACAAATATAGCTGGTGTAACAACGTCAACATCAACAAATACAGATGGAACAACGAAAACTACATTTACAGTAAATGCAAAAGGAGCAAATGTAGTAGCAGGAGATGGAGTAACAGTAACATCAGCAGCAGGAGCAAATAACGTAACAGACTACACAGTAGCAGTAAAAAATACATCATTGACTACAACTGGAACAACAGTTTCTACAACTGATCCAAATAGTTACGTAAAAGCAGGAGACTTAGCAACAGCGATAACAAATGTAGGAAAAGCAGCTAAGACAGAAGTAAAATCATCAGATAATTCAATAGGTGTAACATCAAGTGCAGGAACAGATGGAAATACAATTTATGACTTGAAAGTAGATACATCAGGAACAGTAACACCAGGAAACAACAAGTTAGTAACAGGAGATACTGTAAATACAGCGATAAACAATGCAAAAACAGATTTAATTAACAATAATCCGTTAACATTTGCAGGAGATAGTGGAACAGATGTAACGAGAAAATTAGGAGAAAAATTAAACGTAAAAGGTGGAGCAACAGGAGCAACAACAACAGGAAATATCGCAGTAAAAGCAGATGGAACTGACACATTAAATATTGAATTAGCAAAAGATTTAACAGGGTTAGACAGCATAACAACAAATGGTGGAAATACAACGATTAACAATAGTGGAATTACAACACCGGCAGTAACAGCAGATAAAGTAACGATTAATAATGCACCAACAGCAGGAACAGATGCAACTAACAAAACGTATGTAGATAGTACGAAGACAGAAGTGACATCAAACGATAATTCAGTTGTAGTAAGTAAATCAACAAATGGAAACAAAGATGTTTATGACTTGTCAGTAGATATAACAAAATTAGATGCAGCAAATAAAGATTTGAGTAATATTACAAATGCTGGTAAAGGTGTGATAAGTGATATTGCAACTAAATCAATAAATGTAGCGGCAGGAACGAATGTAAAAGATGTAACTTCAAACACAGTAACAAATGCAGATGGTACAAAGACAACGACATTTACTGTAAATGCTAAAGGAGCAAATGTAGTAGCAGGAGACGGAGTAACAGTAACATCGGCAGCAGGAGCAAATAATGTAACAGACTACACAGTAGCAGTAAAAAATACGTCATTGACTACAACTGGAACAACGGTTTCAACAACTGATCCAAATAGTTACGTAAAAGCAGGAGACTTAGCAACAGCGATAACAAATGTAGGAAAAGCAGCTAAGACAGAAGTAAAATCATCAGATAATTCAATAGGTGTAACATCAAGTGCAGGAACAGATGGAAATACAATTTATGACTTAAAAGTAGATACATCAGGAACAGTAACACCAGGAAACAACAAGTTAGTAACAGGAGATACTGTAAATACAGCGATAAATAATGCAAAAACAGATTTAATTAATAATAATCCGTTAACATTTGCAGGAGATAGTGGAACAGATGTAACGAGAAAATTAGGAGAAAAATTAAATGTAAAAGGTGGAGCAACAGGAGCAACAACACCAGGAAATATCGCAGTAAAAGCAGATGGAACTGACACATTGAATATTGAATTGGCAAAAGATCTAACAGGATTGGATAGCATAGTTACAAATGGTGGAACAAAAATTGATAATAATGGAATTACAATTAATAATGGAGCTGGAAATCCAGTAACATTAGGGCCAACAGGATTGAATAATGGTGGAAATCCAATAACAGGTGTTGGAGCAGGAACAAATAAAACAGATGCAGTAAATGTTGGTCAATTAGATGACAAGATTGCAAACAGCAAATGGCAATTAACAACATCAAAATCAACAGGAACTGTAAGTGGAACAACTGTTGAGGACATTAATCCAAATGAAGTAGTAACAATTGATGCTGGTAAAAATATTGGTATTACCCAATCAGGAAATAAAATTACGATAGATACAGACTTTACGTCAGTAGCAAACGCAATTGGTGGAGGAACAACAGTAGATCCAACAACAGGAGCTATAAATACAACAGGAGCAAACATTGGTGGAACAGGTAAAACAAATGTAAGTGATGCGGTTGCAGCAGCAAAAACAACTGTTACATCAAAAAATGGTTCAGTGACAGTAAGTCCAACAACGGATGCAGATGGACATACAAATTATGACTTAAAAGTAGATACAAGCTCAATTGCAGCAGGAACAAACTTGACGTATAAAGCTAACGGGACAAATGATCAAACAACAACATTAGCAAATGGATTAGACTTTAATAATGGTAAAAATACAGTTGCTTCAGTAGATGTTAATGGAAAAGTTGTGTACGATATTAAGGATAATGTAGATTTAGGAGTAGCAGGAAGTATAAAAGCAGGAGATACTACATTAAATAATGGTGGAATTACAATCAATAATGGAGCAGCAGGAAGTCCAGTAACATTAGGACCGTCAGGATTGAATAATGGTGGAAACAAAATAACAAATGTAGCACCTGGAGTAAATAATACAGATGCGGCAAACTATGGACAAGTAAAAGCAGCAAAATCAGAAGTAATAGCAGGAACTAATACAAATGTGCATACTACAACAGGTTCAGATGGACAAACAATCTATAAAGTAAATGCAGATAAATCAGAAGTTGCGACAACAGGAACAGGATTAACATTGACATCGTCAAGTACTGCAGATTCAGATGGAACGAAGACGACAACGTATACATTAGGATTAGATACAACAACGTTAACAACAGGGACAAATGGATCAGTAACTGCACCAAGTACAACAGATGCAGGAAAAGTGGTAACAGCTGGAGATGTAGCAAATGCGATTAATAATTCAGGATTTACATTGAAATCAAGTGCAAATGGAGGAACATTAGGAGCATCAACAGGAGATGAAGTGATAAATCCAGGAGATGTAATTGATATGGCAGCAGGTAAAAACTTAAAAGTAGAACAAGCAGCAAATGGTAAGATTACATATTCATTGTCAGATAATGTAGATTTAGGAGCAACGGGAAGCATAAAAGCAGGAGATACTACATTAAATAATGGTGGAATCACAATTAATAATGGAGCAGGAAGTCCAGTAACATTAGGACCAACAGGATTGAATAATGGTGGAAATCCAATAACAGGTGTTGGAGCAGGAACAAATAAAACAGATGCAGTAAATGTTGGTCAATTAGATGACAAGATTGCAAATAGCAAATGGCAATTAACAATATCAAAATCAACAGGAACTGTAAGTGGAACAACTGTTGAGGACATTAATCCAAATGAAGTAGTAACAATTGATGCTGGTAAAAATATTGACATTACTCAATCAGGAAATAAAATTACGATAAATACAGACTTTACGTCAGTAGCAAATGCAATTGGTGGAGGAACAACAGTAGATCCAACAACAGGAGCTATAAATACAACAGGAGCAAACATTGGTGGAACAGGTAAAACAAATATAAGTGATGCGGTTGCAGCAGCTAAAACAACTGTTACATCAAAAAATGGTTCAGTGACAGTAAGTCCAACAACAGATCCAGACGGACACACAAACTATGACTTAAAAGTAGATACAAATTCAATTGCAGCAGGAACAAACTTGACGTATAAAGCTAATGGAACAAATGATCAAACAACAACATTAGCAAATGGATTAGACTTTAACAATGGTAAAAATACAGTTGCTTCAGTAGATGCGAATGGAAAAGTTGTGTATGATATCAAGGATAATATTGATTTAGGAACAACTGGAAGCGTAACAGCAGGAAATACAACAATCAATAATGGTGGAGTAACAACACCAACATTGACATTGACAAATTCAACACCAATAAATTCATCTACAGGAGGAAAAGCCACTGTACCAACAGGAAATGGAAACCAAGCAGTAACAGCACAAACGGTAGCAGATGCAATAAATGCATTAGGAAATAACACAATTAACTTAAAAGCTGCAGATGGAACAGTGACAGGAAAACAAAACTTGAATAAAGATGGTGGATTAGAATTTGAAATCACAGGAAGCAACGGAATATCTACAACAGCAACAGGAAATAAAGTAGATGTAACAATAGCGCAATCAGGATTAACAACAACAACGTCACCGACAGGAGCAGCAGTAGTAACTCCAACAACAGGAGGAAATACATATGCAACAGCAGGAGATGTGGCAAATGCAATCCAAAATGCAGTAAACAGTTCAGGATGGAATGTAGTAGCAGATAAAACAGGAACAGGAACGACATCAGGAACAGTAGCAAATGAATTGATAAAACCAGGAGATACAGTAAAATTACAAGCAGGAAACAATTTGAATGTAGACCAAGCAGGAGGAACATTTACGTATAGCTTGAAAGATGATATCTCACTAAATAGTGTAACAACAGGAGATACGAAGATTTCGAATGGAGGAGTAACAATTACAAATCCAGCAGGAAGCAACGTAACATTAGGACCAACAGGATTAAATAACGGTGGAAATACAATAACTAATGTAGCACCTGGAGTAAATAATACTGATGCAGCAAATTATGGACAAGTAAAAGCAGCGAAGACAGAAGTACAAGCAGGTAAAAATGTAACTGTAACAAGTACAACAGGAGCAAACAATCAAACAATTTATACTGTAAACACAGACTTTACGTCAGTAGCAAATGCAATTGGTGGAGGAACAACAGTAGATCCAACAACAGGAGCTATAAATACAACAGGCGCAAACATTGGTGGAACAGGTAAAACGAATGTAAGTGATGCAGTTGCAGCAGCTAAAACAACTGTAACGTCAGCAGATAAATCAGTAACAGTAGTAGAAACAACAGGCACTGATGGACATTCAAATTATGACTTGAAAGTAGATACAACATCAATAGCTAAAAATACAAACTTGACGTATAAAGCGAATGGAGCTAACAATCAAACAACAACATTGTCAGATGGATTAGATTTCCAAAATGGTAAAAATACAGTTGCTTCAGTGGATGCGAATGGAAAAGTTGTGTACGATATTAAAGATAACATCGATTTAGGAACAGCAGGAAGCATAACAGCAGGAAATACAACAATCAATAATGGTGGAGTAACAACACCAACATTGACATTGACAAATTCAACACCAATAAATTCATCTACAGGAGGAAAAGCCACTGTACCGACAGGAAATGGAAACCAAGCAGTAACAGCACAAACGGTAGCAGATGCAATAAATGCGTTAGGAAATAACACAATTAACTTAAAAGCTGCAGATGGAACAGTGACAGGAAAACAAAACTTGAATAAAGATGGTGGATTAGAATTTGAAATCACAGGAAGCAACGGAATATCTACAACAGCAACAGGAAATAAAGTAGATGTAACAATAGCGCAATCAGGATTAACAACAACAACGTCACCGACAGGAGCAGCAGTAGTAACTCCAACAACAGGAGGAAATACATATGCAACAGCAGGAGATGTGGCAAATGCAATCCAAAATGCAGTAAACAGTTCAGGATGGAATGTAGTAGCAGATAAAACAGGAACAGGAACGACATCAGGAACAGTAGCAAATGAATTGATAAAACCAGGAGATACAGTAAAATTACAAGCAGGAAACAATTTGAATGTAGACCAAGCAGGAGGAACATTTACGTATAGCTTGAAAGATGATATCTCATTAAATAGTGTAACAACAGGAGATACGAAGATTTCAAATGGAGGAGTAACAATTACAAATCCAGCAGGAAGTAACGTAACATTAGGACCATCAGGATTGAATAATGGTGGAAACACAATAACAAATGTTGGAGCAGGGAAGAATGGAACAGATGCAGTAAACTTAGACCAATTGACAAAAGCGACAGGAGCGTCAAAAACAGAAGTAGCAGGAGGAACAAATACAAATGTAACAAGTAGTACAGGAGCAAATGGTCAAACAATTTACAAAGTAAATGCAGATAAATCAGAAGTAGCAACAACAGGAACAGGATTAACATTGACACCAACGACAACAACAGATTCAGACGGAACTAAGACGACTACGTATACATTAGGATTAGATACTACGACATTGACAACAGGAGCAAATGGATCAGTAACTGCACCAAGTACAACAGATGCAGGAAAAGTAGTAACAGCAGGAAGTGTAGCCGATGCAATTAATAAATCAGGATTTACATTGAAATCAAGTGCAAACGGAGGAACATTAGGATCATCAACAGGAGATGAAGTAATTAATCCAGGAGATGTAATTGATATGGCAGCAGGTAAAAACTTAAAAGTTGAACAAGCAGCGAATGGTAAGATTACATACTCATTATTAGATGATATTAATATTAATAGCGTAACAGCTGGAAATAATAAATTTGATAAAACAGGATTGACAATAAGTGATGGAGCAGGAAATACAACAGTTACAACGCCATCAGGAACAACTTATACATCATCAACAGGAGATACTACAAAAGTAGGACCAAATGGAATTACAATTAATAATGGAGCAGCAGGAAATCCAGTATCATTAACAAAAAATGGATTAGATAATGGTGGAAATACGATTACAAATGTAGCACCTGGTGTAAATGGAACAGATGCAGTAAATGTAACTCAATTGAAAAATACAGTTAATAACGCTGTAAATAACGGACCAGTAGTTTATACAAATGCAGCAGGAGATAAGGTTGTAAAAGCAAATGATGGAAATTATTACAAAGCTTCAGATGTAGATGCAAATGGAAATCCATTACCAGGAGCAGTGGCTGTAAATCCAACTGATATTAACCATAGCTTGTTAAATGCAGATGGAACTACTACGAACCCAAGTAAATTGACAAATATAGCAGATGGATTAATTTCACCGACAAGTAAAGATGCGATTAATGGAAGTCAATTGTATAAAAATGCTACAAGTGTTTCAAATATAATTGGTGGAAATTCAGTAGTAAACCCTGATGGAACATTAACTACATCAAATATTGGTAATACTGGTAAGAATACTGTACATGATGCAATTGGTTATTTGAATCAAGGATTTAATGTAACGACATCGGCATCAAATGGAACAGTGTCTGGAACATCAGTTGAAGCAGTTAAAGCAGGAGAAACAGTAACAATTGATGCAGGTAAGAATATTGCAGTAACACAAAATGGTAAGACAATTTCAATTGCAACTAAAGATGATTTGAGCGTAAATAGTGTGACAGCAACAGATCCAGCAGGAAATACAACTGTATTGAATCCAACTGGAACAACAATTACTGATGCTGCAGGAAATTCTAATGTTTCAACTGCCACAAGCAATAAATTGACAGATGCAGCAGGAAACTCAAATGTAGCAACAGCAGCAGGAAACACTTATACAAGTGCAACTGGAGATATTACAAATGTTGGTTCTAACGGAATTACAATTACATCTGGTGGAACAACAGTAAGCTTGACAAATGCTGGATTAAACAATGGTGGAAACAAAATTACAAATGTAGCAGCAGGAGTAGCTCCAACAGATGCAGTAAATGTAAGCCAATTAGATACAGCAGTTAATAACTTAAATACAGCAATTGGTGCAGCAAAAACTGAAGTAGTAGCTGGAACAAATACAACAGTTACTTCTACACAAGGAGCAAATAAACAAACGATTTATAAAATTGATGCAGATGGAACGACAGTTTCAGGAGGAAGTAGCTTTGTTTCAGTAACACCAGGAACTAAAGATGCTAACAATATTACAGATTACAAAGTTGATTTATCACAATCTACAAAAGATACGTTAAATAGTATTGGAACTGGAAATATTGCAGCAGGAGATAATAATACAGTAACAGGATCTACAGTGCATAATTATCTTCAAAATAATCCTCTAACTTACACTGATGATAATGGAACTACATTGACACGTAATTTAGGACAAAATTTAAATGTTGTAGGAAGAGCAACTGGACCATTAACTACAGGAAATATTGGAGTAGTAGCCTCTGGTACAGATACATTGGAAATTAAATTAGCAGAAAATGTAAATTTAGGACCAAATGGAAGCGTTACAATGGGTAACACAGTTGTAAATAACGATGGAGTAACAATTAACGGTGGACCAAGTATAACATCAAATGGAATTGATGGTGGAGGTAAGAGACTTACAAATGTTGCTGAAGGTGACATAACACCAACAAGTAGAGATGTTGTAACTGGAGGACAAGTTTACAATGCTGTAATAGCAGGAACAGCTGATAAAGCAACAAGAGCAGAATTAGCAGGAGTAAATGATAACTTGACAGCAGGAATCGCAGGAGTAGCGGCAATGGCTAACTTACCACAAATAAACGACGCAGATGCTAATAGATTTAATGTAGCAGTAGCTGGAGGAGCTTATAAAAATGGTAGAGCGATGGCTTTAGGATTTAGTGGAATTTCAGATGGTGGAAGATTCATTTATAAAGCAAGTGCAAGTTTAAATAACAAAAATGATGTAACAGTAGGTTTAGGAATGGGATATCAATTCGGTAAGAGAGATGTAGAGCCTAACGAATTAGATAGATTAAAATCTATGGTAACATTATTAGAACAACAAAAAGATAGTTATAGTAGACAATTGAAAAAACAACTTGAAGAAGAAGCAAGTAAGAATAGAGAAAATTCTGAATTGATTAAACAATTGATGCAAGAAGTTCAAGAGTTGAAAAATAGAAGATAATAATCTCTTTACGCAAAAATTTTACACTATCTAAAAAAACTATAAAATTAGAATAAGAAGAATGAAGTTATTAGAAAGATGAAAGTCTATCTAATAACTTTTTTTCTATTATTGAGTTGTTTTTTTATAAAATTAATGTATTATAATTATAGTGATAATTTTTTTATTAATTTATGAAAGGGGAATTTATGAGTAAAAAAATATAGCAGCTTTTTTGATATTGATGGAACTATTTACAGGGATTCGTTATTGATTGAGCATTTTTAAAAATGCTTTTTGAAATATGAATATATTAATATGATGAGTTGGGAATCAAAAAGTGAAAGAGAAATTTTTGAAATGGGAAAAATCGAACTGGAGATTATGATGATTATTTAGATGAATTGGTTAGAACTTATATGGAAGCGTTGAAAAATTTTAATAAAGATGAAATGGATTTTGTGGCAAAAAGAGTTATGGAATTGAAGGGAGATAAAGTTTATAGATATACACGAGATAGACTTAAATATCACAAGGAACAGGGTCATAAAGTTATTATCATTTCTGGAAGTCCAGATTTTTTAGTTGGGAAATTAGCTGAAAAATATGGAGCAGATGATTATAGAGCGTCAATTTATAAAGTGAATGAAAATGGTGTTTTTACAGGCGAAGTTGAGCCAATGTGGGATGAAAAGAGCAAAAAGGAAGCGATTAAAGAATTTTGTAAAAAATACGATATTGATTTGGAAAATTCGTTTGCATATGGAGATACAACTGGAGATTTGACAATGTTTAAAGCAGTTAAAAATGCGATTGCGATAAATCCAGCGAAAAAATTATTTAAAAAAATAAAGAATAATGAAAAATTAAAGGAAAAAGTGACGATAATCGTTGAAAGAAAAGATATTATTTATCAATTGGATGCAAATGTAAAAAAATATTGGAAGAAAAATAAATAATTATAAGATAAAGAAAGATAGTTGAAATAAATTTAAAAAAAGTAAGGCGAGGTATGTAATATGCTGTCTAATACATTTAATGGAATAAAACTTGAGTTTGAAGGACTTTATTATGGTGGAAATTACGATTTGGAAATTTTTTTCCCGATGGAAGATTTTATTATTCGTATATTGAGACAACATCGGTTGAATTGAAAAAAAGGGTTCTTTTCAAATTACTCAAAAAAAGAAGTGATGATATTTGAAGAAATGATGGATTATTTTGAATTGTTGAAAAACGCAGAGAAATTATGCGATAAATACTTTTGATTTAGGAAATGGAATGTTACTAATTCATAAAAAAAGAATGGAATTGAAGAGCAAATAAAATTAGGAAAAGAGATAATGTTTGAATATGCTAAAAATTTTTGTTGGATAAGTATATAAATCAATCGAAACAAATATTTTTATTGGACACTTATTTAGCAGGAACTAAGTATATTAGAAATTTTTCATTGAAAATAAAAGATTCTGTGAAATTGGATTTGTATCGTGAATTTAATGCCGTTGCATTGAATGCTGTTGCAGTTTATAATGAGAATAAAGAAAAGGTTGGATATTTACCGACTGAGCATAATGAAGTAATTGCAAGGCTTATAGATGCTGGGAAAAAGATAGTTGCTATTCCGATTCCATTTGATGATGAGGTAGCTTTTGAAAAATATATTTGATAGACTGATTTAATTAATTGATTTCGAGAGTGAAAACTTTTTGTGTAAAAAAATTCTATATTAGATTTATATATTTACACAAATTATGAGTGTTACTCTCGATTTTTTTATTTTAATAATTTTAAATAAATTTTTAATTTTTTTAGTTGAAAAAAATATTTTTTTGTATGATAAAATTAATTAAAATTTAATAAAAAGAGGGTGAAAATTTGAGAGAAAAAATTGAGGGAATTGAGAAGGAAGTCTTGGGGAAGACAATTAGAGAATTATTTTTTTGAAATGGAAAATGAGGTAAATAAGCGATTTTTTTGAGGTTAAGAAAAATTTATTGAATGGAATTGAAAATAAGAAAAAGGATATTTTTTTGTAGAAACGATTTTTGGTGAAAAAGGAAGAAAGTTACAAGTTTAATGAGGCATTTTTTTCCAGTGATATCTAGAAATGATTATAAAGAGATAGGAAAGGATATTTTTTTGGAAAATGTGTATTTGGATTTTTTTCTTTGGATAAAATAGCGGAAATTGAAGAAGAGGAATTTTTAGCTTGGATTGACATTGAAAATGAAAGTTTTGAAGTTAAGGTAAGTTTTGAGAGAGATAAACGATATTTTGAAGAGGTAAAAAGGCTTTGGGAAGTGTTTGAATTGAATGGTAGGCAATGGAAAACGCTGAATATGGCACATTTTATGCGGATGTATAAAGTAAAAATTAGTTGACTATGATTTTGAAATGACGAAAGAAATTTTTAGATGGAATACAAAAATCAGAAATATGAGATAAATTATGAGTTTGGAAGAAATGAGAATGATATTTTAAGAGGTTATGAATTACTTTGGAATATTGAGAAAAAAACAGATTATGAGTACAATTTTTTTGTGAGACCTGTGAAGATGGATATTTCATTTGAATATGTTTTTAGAGATGTCAGAAAATGAGACAATGTTGATTAAAAAAATTCTGAGGAAAATAATGTTTTATGCGGATATATCGAAAAGGAAAATGCTAATAAATTGCACATAATTTCTAAAAAAAGAATAATGGAACGATTTGGAATATTTATGCGATAAAAAAAATATAGAAACTTGTAATAAAGTGCTCGAAATTAATAAAAATCTTGATTCAGAAAAAAATATGATAAAGAATATTTTCATTTTACGAATTATTATGAGAAAAGTTTTATTGAAAAAAAATTCAAGAAGATAATATGAATAATTTTAGAAGTATGAGTTTTTTTAAAAAGAAATTTTTTTAGATTATAAATTTTTAAGAGAAGAGATTTCGTTGATTGACATTAGTTTTAATAAAAAAAGAGTAACTATATGGAAATTATTAATTATAATGAGGGATTGTTTGAGGCTTTTATATAAAAAAAGAAAGAAAAAAAGATAAGATAAATTTCTTTGTGAAAAATTAATGAAAAAAACTAATTACTCGATTGATAAGATAAATTTTTGTTTTTGTCAGAAATTCAGTTGAAAATACCAGAATATGATTGCAGAGGGGTTTTGTATGGCGAATATTAATAAAAAAAGGGTTCCAATACATTTGGGCTTTTTTTCGAATGAAAAGACGATTTTTAAAAATGAGTGAAGCAGTTTCGCCGTATTTGGAAATAAATAGTGAATGTTTAAATAAAAAGTAATTTGCAGAGGAAAACTGAAATTGAAGTAAACCTTTATTCTAAGATTTAATGATTTATTTTTCTGATTTTAATTATAATTTTGGTAAATTTATTAGTTTTTGGAAAAATTTGCAAAAGGAACTAGAAAAAGAGAATAGGAAAAAAATCCATTTAATTTAGAGAATAATCATGAGATTAAGGAAATATATGTGGAAATTTATTCAAAAATATTTGATGCAACAATGAAATTTTTTTACAAAAATTGGATTTTATTTCTGGAACGACAATTATTGATATTTATTTGGAAAAAAATTTCGGAGGAGATACGAGAAGGAGTTTACGGAAAAGAAATTTCTAGAGAGTTTCGGAAATTGTCAGAAGAAGATAAAAATAGTATTTCTTTTGTTATTGTATAATTTTATTTCTTGTAATAGACAATGGAGTAAAATTTTTTTGAAGTTGGAATAAAAAAATTTTTTTAAAGATTCAATAATTTATCAGAATCGAAATAGAAATTCAGAAATAATTGTTTATATAAATAAGGAAGGTACGTCAATTAATAAAAAGTAAAATAAATATTTTGAAATATTTGTTTGTACCTGTTGATTTTTGATGTAAAAATGTTATTGGAAAGAACATTTTGGCGTGATTGATGTTAAGGAAACAAGTAAAAATAGGAGAAATTGGGATTTTTTTAATATAGTAAAGAGGGGGAAAAAAATGAAATATAGGATAAATATTTTTAAAATGGAGAAAATCAAGAAAAAAATAGAGATTTCAGAAGATGAAATTTTAGAAGTAAAATATCGAATTGGATTGGTTGAAAATAATGATTTTGCGAATAATAGAAGTAGTGTGGAAATGGAAATCACAGGGAAGATAATTTCTAATTTGGAAGAAAAAAATTTGGAAAAATTCAAATCATGTTAGTGATAATAATTTATATGAGAAAAAAATAAAAAAAGAATGTTATAGAATTGGTAAAATGGGCAGAATCGTATTTAAGTAAGAGTGATTATAGAAATATTGAAATGTTTGTGGATTTAGGGGCGAACAAAAAGCATAGATTATAAATTTTTTTGAATATGTTTGTGTATGATTTTTTTCGCAGGAATTTAGTATCGAGAAGGGAATTGGTACATTTAAATTGTTTTTAAAAACAGAAGTTTCATCAAAAAGGACAAGATGGAGATTCAGTAAATAGTTGTAAAATAAAAAGGTTGAGGATTAAGAGATTTTTTTGAGGATAAAAGTGAGGGTGTTGAAAAAAATATGGAAAAATATGTATGAGGGTAAAAACATTAAGATAACTATTGATGGGAAAAAAATAGAGGATATTATTATTAAAAAAATTTGTTTTTGAATGAAGAGATTAACGATCATAAGAAATTGAAGGTGGAGTTTGAAACAGAGGATGCAGAAAAGAAAAAAATTAGAAGAGATTATAAAAAAAGGAAGATGTGAAACTTCAGATTGAGTTGGAAAAATAGTCAGATTACAAAAAAAGATTTTTTTAAAGGAGTAATTGATTATTTTTGAAATTTTAGATTATGGAAGTGAAGGTTGTAAAATTTTTGATAAAAGCATTTTTCAGAAAGCATATTTTTTTGATAGAAAAATTGGAGAAAAGATACAGAGTTTTTTTCAAGATAAGAACTGGATGTATGCAGATATTATTGGAGAAATTAATAAAGAATATAAAGAGAGAAATTTAGAGATAAAATTTTTCTGAAATTGCGAATATACAGATTGGTAAGATGATAGTTCAATATGATGAGACAGATTGGGAATTTTTGGTTAGGATTGCATCACATTTAGGGACCTGTTTGTTTGTGACAGAGCAAGAAATTATTACATTTGGACGGATTGAAGTGGGAAATTCTAAGAAAGAGAATCGTTTTTTTCAGTAATTATTCAGCAGTGCGAGATTATATGAATTTGTATTATAAAAATTTACTCAAGCAATGTTATTAGTATTGGTGATGAAATCAGTTTGAGCTATGAATTGAATGATGATGAGAAGGAAAAATGAGGATAACATTTCTAAAAAAATGTAAAAAAAGAAAAATTCCCAAAAACAGTTTTTACAGTTATAAAATCTAATATTTTTTTGAAAAAAATTATATTTTTGAAAAGTGAATTTTTAGCTACAAATATTAATGAGTACAAACTCCCGATAATTTTTAATTCTGAAATTAAAGGAAGTGGAGTGGAGGCCCGAGTTGAGAAGGTTTTCTCAGAAAATGGAATTGCAAAAATGAATGTTTTGTTTTATGAAGGATTGAATAAAATAGTGGCTAGTAAATTGGGAAATAAAAAGAGCAAGGCGTATAAAGATTATGGAATTGAGCGATATCCATTAAGCTATCAGACTTTTTATTCACAAACAAATACTGGATTTTTCTGTACACCTGAAGTTAATGACATGGTTGAAGTATATTTTTCTAATGAAGACGAGCAATTTGCCAAAGTTTCATGGTCAATAAATAATGAAGGAAATGGAAGATTCAGTAATTATGAGAAAAGGAATTTTCATATAAATGGTAGCGATTTTAATTTTAAAGTGGAAAAAGATTCAGTAACAGTAAATATTGCGAACGGTTATACTCGAAATTCTAAAACTAGTACGAAAACCGCAGAAAATATTGTGAGTAAAAGCGAGAAAAATACTGTCATTGTATCAGATGATTATATTGGTCTTGAATCAATAGGAGAAATGTCAATTTATGGAAGTGATATAAATTTGATTGGAAAAGAGAAAGATATTAGGATAGAGACACCGAGTGAAATTAGGATTAAGGGAAGAAAAAGTGTATAATAACTAGAAATGTCTAAAATTGGATTTGTTAAAGCATTTGAAAAAAATTTCAAAAATAAAAAGAAAAAAAGAGGTTGCTTCAAAAAAATGATATAACCTCTTTTTTTATAAAAATTATCTTTTTTGCAATAGCGGTAAAAGTAAATTTCTCAGATGATGAATTATTGTTTCATACTGAAAAAGTGTTCCATTTGATAAATAGGCATGAGTTTCAATGACAACAACCATATTTATATCTTTCAATTTAAAAATATTTTTTTGCTCTTCAGAAGTAATTTTTTTCTAAATTTTATTTCTCTACGAGAGTAGGCAATTTTTAATTTTTAAGTCTTTTTTTCTAAATATTCGTAAATAGAATTTTTTTGCAATTTCCTCATTTAGAAATGGAACGATTCTTCTATCAAAAAAATGAAGTAGAATAATTTAGCACTTCACCATTTAATGAAGTAGTTCTAACAACCTTATAAAAATCAGCATTTTTCAGAAACTTGGAATTTATCCATGAGTTCCTTTACCCCTTGTACAATATAAAGACTTATTAATTCATTTTTCAAGATGGAGATTTTTGAATTTTATTAAGTTCTTGTGTAGTTTGGATAGAAGTCAAAGAAATATTTTTCTAAATTTTTTTCTCTAAAACAATTGACTTTTTTTCCTTTTACTTTTTGAATGTGCCCCTCTGTTTCTAACATTGAAAGAGCTTTTTCTCACAGTAAGTTTTTGAAAAATTATACTCTTCTGCCAAATCATCTTCTTTTTTTAAAAAAATCACCAGGTTTAAGTTCTCCATTTTTTTATTTTTTTCTTTTTATATCTTGATAAACTTTTTTTCATATTTTTTTCATTCGTTTATATAAACCTTTCATAGAATTATTATTTCACTCAAATTTTTTTAGGTATTAAATAATTAAATTTAATAAAGATAAATAAATTGAGTAAAATAGATAAATTTCACTAAATCAAATATAATTTTTATTATACAATAAATTACATAAAATATCAACTTATATCAAAAAGATATATATATAAATCAAAAATAAAAAAAGATTTATATATACCTATTGACTTTTTTTAAAAAAATTATGATATAATAGTTACTGTAATAAGGAAATAAAAAAATAAATTATAGGAGATGATTATTTATGAAAAAAATTTTTCAATCGTAGTAGCTGGTGGAGGGAGTACATTTACTCCAGGGATTGTTTTTGATGTTGTTAGAAAACTTGGATAAATTTCCAATTAGACAGATTAAATTTTATGATAATGACGCTGAAAGACAAGAAGTTATTGCAAAAGCATGTGATATTATAATAAAAGAAAAAAAGCACCGATATTAATTTTGTTTATACAACTGATCCCGAAACAGCATTTACAGATGTTGACTTTGTTATGGCACATATAAGAGTTGGAAAATATGCAATGCGTGAAAAAGATGAAAAAATTCCTTTAAGACACGGAGTATTAGGACAAGAAACTTGTGGACCTGGAGGAATTGCTTACGGAATGCGTTCAATTGGTGGAGTTATTGAATTAGTCGACTTTATGGAAAAATATTCACCAAATGCTTGGATGTTAAACTACTCAAATCCTGCGGCAATTGTAGCAGAAGCAACTAGAAGATTGCGTCCAAATTCTAAAATATTGAATATCTGTGATATGCCAATTGGAATTGAAATAAGAATGGCTGAAATGCTTGGATTGAAATCAAGAAAAGATATGGTTATTAGATACTTTGGATTGAATCACTTTGGTTGGTGGACAGATATTAGAGATAAACATGGAAAAGACTTAATGCCTGAATTAAAAGAAAAAGTTGCAAAAATAGGGTATAATGTAGAAATTGAAGGAGAAAACACTGAAGCAAGTTGGAATGATACATTTACAAAAGCAAGAGATGTATTTGCAATTGATCCTACAACAATGCCTAACACTTACTTAAAATACTATTTCTTCCCAGACTATGTAGTAGAACACTCAGATCCTAATCATACAAGAGCGAATGAAGTAATGGAAGGAAGAGAAAAATTTGTATTTGGTGAATGTAGAACAATCGCTGAAAAAGGAACTGCAAAAGATAGTAAACTTCATGTAGACGATCATGCTTCATACATAGTTGACTTGGCAAGAGCAATTGCTTATGATACAAAAGAAAGAATGTTATTAATCGTAGAAAACGATGGAGCATTATCAAACTTTGATCCAACTGCAATGGTAGAAGTGCCTTGTTTAGTAGGTTCAAATGGGCCTGAAAAAATTGTTCAAGGTAAAATCCCTCAATTCCAAAAAGGTTTAATGGAACAACAAGTTTCTGTTGAAAAATTAACAGTAGAAGCATGGATTGAAGGTTCATACCAAAAATTATGGCAAGCTCTTACATTATCAAGAACTGTTCCAAGTGCAAAAGTTGCAAAAGCAATATTAGATGATTTAATTGAAGCAAATAAAGACTTCTGGCCAGTTTTGAAATAACAGATTTGAAATAAATAATTTTTAGTGCTTGAAATGTTAATTAATTATGATATAATTATTTAGAAAAATAACCATTTAGCGTGGTATAGTAAAAATAAATTGCAAAAAAATAAAGGCACTGCTATTGAAGTAGTGTCTTTTTTTATGATATAATTATTTATAAATTATTTTTTTATTAATCAATTATAAAAAAATAAATTTTTTTAAAGATTAAATAATGTCAATATTCATTAACCAAAAAAAGAAAAAAAGTTATATTAATAAAAGTTTATAAATTATTTATAAATTAAATATGAAGGAGAAAAAAATGGATATAAAAAAATTAGATAAAAAAATGGTGGAAAAAAGAAGTTGGATATCAAATTTATCCAAGAAGTTTTTTTATGATAGTAATGACGATGGAATTGGAGATTTGAATGGAATTACAGAGAAATTAGATTATTTGAAGAATTTAGGAATAACGCTTATTTGGGTTTGTCCAATTTTTAAGTCGCCAATGGATGATAATGGATATGATATTTCAGATTATTATGATGTGAATCCTGAATTCGGGACAAAGGAAGATTTAGAAAAATTGATTGCAGAAGCGGAAAAAAGAGGGATAAAAGTAATTTTAGATTTGGTAATTAATCATACTTCTGATGAGCACGAGTGGTTTTTGGAAGCATTGAAAAATCCTGAAAGTAAGTACAGAAATTACTATATTTTCAAAAGAGGAGAAAATGGATTGCCACCAACAAACTGGAGATCACATTTTGGAGGTTCTGCTTGGGAAAAAGTTGAAGGGGAAGCTGATGAAAATGGAAATGAAATGTATTATTTGCATTTATTTACAAAAAAACAGCCTGACTTAAACTGGGAAAATCCTGAAGTTAGAAAAGAGCTTTACGAAATGGTAAATTATTGGCTTGAAAAGGGAATTGCTGGATTTAGAGTTGATGCGATTAATTCGATAAAAAAAGATGCAAGATATTTAGATTTGCCAGTTGATGGAGCGGATGGAATGGCACACAATGTGGAATATACTTTGAATCAGCCTGGAATTGAAGAGTTTTTAAGTGAATTGGCAAAAGAAACTTTCAAAAAATATAATGCGATGACTGTTGCGGAAACTCCAATGCTTGAGTATGAAAGATACAATGATTTCATTGGAGAAGATGGATTTTTTACAATGATTTTTGATTTTAGCTATGCGGATTTAGATATGACAAAAGGTGGATTTTATTATTCATTGAGAGATATTCCAACTGTGGAATTGAGAGATAAAATTTTTGAAAGTCAGTTGACTCAGCAAAAATACGGATGGGGAGCACCATTCTTTGAAAATCACGATTTGCCAAGAAGTTTGAATAAATTTTTTGGTGAAAAAGCAAATGAAACAAATGCAAAATTGCTAGCAAATGTATTTTTCTTCTTGCGAGGAACACCGTTTATTTATCAAGGTCAAGAAATTGGAATGGATAATTTTGTGAGAAATGATATTTCTGAATTTGATGATATTGCAAGTAAAGACCAATATCAACGGGCTTTAGGAGAAGGATTTTCATCTGAAGAAGCATTATATTTTGTAAATAAACGAAGCCGTGACAATTCAAGAACGCCTATGCAATGGGATAACAGCAAAAACGCTGGTTTTTCAAAAGATGAAAACTCAAAATCATGGATAAAATTAACAGGAAGCCAAGCCGCAACAAATGTAGCAGACCAAATAAATGACAAAGATTCAATTTTTTCACACTACAAAAAAATGATTGATTTGAGACAAAATGGGAAATATTCAGATTGCTTGACTTTTGGTGATTTTATTTCTGTTCCGTTAGAGAATGAAAAATTTATTGCTTATGTGAGAAAATATAAAAATCAAAAAGTTCTTTTGTATTAGTAATTTTTTTCTGAGTTGAAACAAGAAGTTAAATTAGTGAAATTGCAAAAAGCTCTTGGAGAAAAAAAGAAATTAAAATTGGAGAGATTTTTGATTAATAATTTTGATGGGTTTGAAAAATAATGGAGAGAAGGTTGTTTTTTTGAAGGGTTTCAAAGTTTGTTAGTTGAAATTTAAAGAATTTTTTTGTTAAAAAAATGGATTTGTTTTTATAAACTATGAAATAAGATTATTTTAAATAATTCGTAAATAAAAAAACTGCCTTTTTATTTTTTTAAAAAAATAGAAATATTAGACAGTTTTTTTGTTTTTTTAATGCTCAATTTAACCCAATAATTTAAAAATTCAATTCAGAAATTTTTAAATATAAATTTTATCCCTTTTATCTATTTGAACAACCAAAAATAACTAGTTCACTTTCTTCAATTTTTTTACAATAATTCTATAATTTTCAACTCGATACCTCCAAAATCCTTTTTAGATTATATCTCAAAGCTTTTTCCAAGCTTTTTTTGGATTATCTGTTTCATTAAGATTTTTGCTTGATATATCGCATGATTTTTTTAGTTTTATTGAGTTATCTAGTTTATTCAGTTGTTTTTTTCTGCTTTTTTTCTCTGATAATGACTTTATATTTCATCTTCCAAGCCCATTTTTTTACTAAATCGTCAAATGAAATTGCTTTTTTTCCTTGTTTGCCTTATATTCTTCATAAGCCTCAACAGCCAATTTGTAGTCTTCTTCATCTTCGATTTTTTTCAAGAATTAAATCTAACATTACTTGGTTTAAATTGATATTATTTTTCCTTAACATAGTTATTTATTTTGTTCTCTATGTCGATTAGCATTTATAGAAACGGTTATCATTGATTTCACACCCTTTCTTATTGTTTTAATTAATAAAAATTTTTAACATAAAAGATAATAAAAAGCAACGAAAATATTTAATTAAATTATTTTATTTTAATCCCTTCCAATTCCAACAAAAATCGCTTAATATGAAGTCCCCCACCATAACCAACTAATTTCCCATTTGCACCAATCACACGATGACATGGAATAAAAATAGCAATTTTATTTCGATTATTTGCCATTCCAACTGCACGAACAGCTTTTGGATTGTCAATTGCGATTGCAATATCTTTGTAAGAACGAGTTTCGCTATAAGGAATTTTTTCAAGAGCATTCCAAACAGAAATTTGAAATGGTGTTCCTTCTTTCAAAAGTGGCAAATCAAAATCTTTTCGTTTTCTTTCAAAATATTCAAAAAGTTGTTTTTTCGCTTGTTTAATCAGTTCAGTTTCACAAATTTGAAAATCATTTTCTTTTTTTAAATTTTCAAAATCAGATTCCCAAGTCAAATCTGTAATGTGAGAGTCATTTTCTGTTGTAGCAATTCCAATTTTTCCAATTGGAGTATTTGTTTCATAAAAATAGATGTTTTTTTTCATTGTTTTTACCTCTTAATTTTCATTTATAGTAAAATTACTTTTAAAACTAAATTCAAAAAGTTATGGCTACTTACTTAAAATTCAAATTTATACAATTTTAGTAGTTTGGTTTTAAATAGGTTCGAATATACATAATAAAAAAATAACTTCAAATTACAAAAAGTTTCTCATGAATTATTCTCTCTCAAATTTTACTTCAAACTCTTTTTCCAAAAAAATGCAATTCCAATTTTTTAAAAATATTGTCAATTCCAGCATTTTTTTCAAAAATCGAAGTATATTCTTTTTTTCTTCAATTTGATTTAGTGCAACTTCACATTCACTTAACAATTTTTTTCGTGAATTTTTTTCTGAATTTAATTTCAAATTATCTATATTTATTGCTTTTTAATTCAATGATAATTCCTTCTTTTTTCAAAAAAATATTTTTTTAGGTTTCAAAAGTAAATCGTATCGACCTTTTCCTGAAAAAAATTATTTGAGGAAATTTCATATTCATTTTTTTAACATTAAGATTAGTCCTAACATTAATCCATGATAAAACTGCTCTTTTATAAATTCCGATTACATCAAAAAAATACCAATATTTTTCTAATAAAATTTTATTTAATTCAAATTTAAATTTTTTTCAATATTTCCAGTTGTAAGTGCATCAGTCATATCCAGAAAGGTTTCAGAATCTTTGAAATAAATTTCGATAAACATTTCTGAAAAACATTTCTAGAATTTCTTTGTTTGGAATTTTAATACTAGCATTTTTTTCATCACATCATACTTATCAGCCAAAGTCAAATATCCGCTATGAAAAAAATAGATTCCAAATATTTTTTTCCAAAATTAGTTTTCAAATTTTTCAAAAGTCATATTGTTGTTTATTCTTTTAAGAATATTTTTCTTTATTCAATAATTTTGAAAAAAATCGTCAAAAACATCATTTTTTTAATTTTTTTGGAGATATAATTTGATTAATCCATTTCCACTTGTATTTACCCAGTAAGATTTTTAAATTTCCACGATTTAAAAAAATTAATAATCGACCAAGGATTATAAACTTTTTTTCGCCAAATAAATATCCATTGTACCATTTTTTTGAACATCATTTAATTCATATTTTTAAGTCAAAATCTTCAAGAGATTTTTTTCAACTTCATTTTTCCATAATTCCAAAGTATTCTGTAAATTCATCGTCTAAAAATTGTGTGAACTTCTAAATTATTTAATCTCGAAAAGACATTTTCCTTTGCAACTCTTAATATTCCAGTTAAAATTCCCATTTCCAAATAATTATTATCTTTCAAAACTTTTTCCATAAAATGCTTTAAAAAAACGCAATACATTTCTCATAATTTCCTTTTTATGTAGGAATCAATTATTGGCTGGTCATATTCATCTATCAAAATAACAACTTTTTTTCCAGAAAGTTCGTACAAATATCTAGTCAAATTAAACAAGGAATTAATCCAGTCAGCATTATCTTTTTTTCAGCCAAATAGCATCAAAATCCGCCAAGTCACTTTGATTTAAATTATCTCTTATCAAATAAAAATTCATTATACAGCAATTTTATTTCATTTTTTTAATTGTGATAAATCCACTTTTCCCAGTTTTCTGCATCATAATTTTTTAAAAAGAAATAGAGATTACAAAGAAATTTCCTGTTTTTTTCAAAAATATTCACTTTTAGAAATTTCTAAATTTTCGAATAATTTTTCTGTTTTTTTGTCTTTATTTTTTTAATGTCAAAAAAAGTATTTTTAACATCGAAATATTTAAGGTTTTTTTCCAAATCTTCTCGGACGAGTAAATAATTTAACTTTAGAGCCATCTTCTAAAATGTTTTTCTATAAATTTTGTTTTATCAAAATAGTAGTAGTTATTTTCTATAATCTCTTTAAAATCAGATATTCCAATTGGTAATTTTTTTCTACGACTTTTCATCTTTAGTACTCCTTCCTTTTTAATTTTTTTATTTATTAATAATTTATTGTTTTTAAGTAAGTGAATATATTATAATATGAATTGTAAAAAAAAGTAAATTATTTGGTTGTTACAAAAATAGTTTTTGAATTTATAAAATAGATTGTATAGTAAAATATAATAAATTTAGAATAAAAAGTGTTTTTATTTAATTTGAAAAATAAAAGGGAGTAAAAAAATGAATTTATTTGATGAAGTATATGAAAATAAGAAGCCACTTGCATTTAGATATCGTCCGAAAAATTTGGATGATTTTTATGGTCAGGAAAAATTGGTTGGAAAGAATGGAATTTTGAGGAAGATTATTGAGCGTGGAAATTTTATGAATGCGATTTTTTGGGGAGCACCTGGGACTGGGAAGACGACTCTTGCGGAAATTGTTGCTGAAAAAATGAATTATCATTATGAATATTTGAATGCGATAAAGGCGTCTGTGACTGATATAAAGGACATTTCTGATAAAGCACACAACAGATTTCGTACGAACGGACAGCAGACACTTTTGTTTTTGGATGAGATTCATAGATTTAATAAGTTGCAGCAGGATTCGCTTTTGCAGGATTTGGAAAATGGGAATATTATTTTTAATTGGTGCTACGACTGAAAAATCCTTATTATAATTTGAATAATGCGTTGTTGTCACGATGTATGGCATTTGAATTTAAAAAAATTGAATGAAAAAGATTTGCTTAAAATTTTTAAAAAAAATATTAATGAAAAAGAGAAAATTGGAATTTCAGATGAGATTTTAAAATATATTTCAGAAATTATTGAAGGAGATGCGAGACAGGCTATAAATATTTTGGAATTGATTGCGAATGTTGGGGTGGATTTTACGCTTGATGAAGTGAAGGAAGTGTTGAATACGAAAAAGTCTTATCACAAGACGGAAGACAAGTATAATACGGTTTCTGCGATGATAAAAAGTATTCGTGGGAGTGATCCTGATGCGGCGATTTATTGGATGGCAAAAATGCTCTCTGGTGGTGAAGATATTTTGTATATTGCTAGAAGGCTTGTAATTTTGGCTTCTGAAGATATCGGACTTGCAAATCCACAGGCATTACCAATTGCGGTGTCTGGACTTAATGCGGTGAAAGAGATTGGAATGCCAGAAGCGAGAATAATTCTCTCGGAAGTTGCAATTTATTTGGCAATTTCTCCAAAGAGTAATTCAGCTTATAATGCGATAAATTCAGCACTTAGCCATATTGAGAATGAAAAAATTCAAGATGTGCCAACTCATCTTACAAAAGTTGGGAAAAAAGATTATAAATATCCTCATAACTATGAAAATCATTATGTTAATCAGGTTTACATGAATGAAAAAATCAAGTTTTATAAGTTTGGAGAGAATAAGTTTGAGAGAGCTACTAAGGAGTATTTTAAGAAAAATTAAAAATGAAAAATATATAAATAAAGAAATAATTTGACTATCAAAAATAAATTGTGATACAATGAGCTATATGAAATTTTTTTCATATTTCTAAATTATTTTAATAAAAAAATAGCAAGAAGTCTAGAAAGTTTATTAAATAAAGATTTCTTGCTACATAAAAATTATATTAAATTAATAGTTTTTTTAGTTCAAATTGAGAAAAAAATTTATTTTTATAGGAGGAATTTTTTTGATGGAAAAGATGAGAAAGAGTAGAATTAAAAAAAACAGGAGTTTCAAGTTTGTTGTAATGATGATTGGGATGTTGATGTTTGTGATATCGTGCGGAGGAAATGTTCGAAAAAATGCTAGTAAAGATGAAATTGTAGCAGCTAATTTTCGTGATATTAGAGATTTGAATCCACATAATTATGCAGGTGAGCTTTATGCGCAGAATATTTTGTATGAAGGACTCGTGTCGATTAATAAGGATGGGAGTATAGCACCACAATTGGCTGAAAAATGGGAAATTTCAAAAGATGGAAAAGAGTATACATTTCATCTTAGAAAAAATGTTGTGTTTTCAGATGGAGAAAAGTTTGATGCGAAGGCTGTAAAAGCGAATTTTGATGCAATTATGGAAAATAAAGATAGACACGGATGGCTTGAAAGTGTACGTTTATTTAATGGATTTGAAACACCAGATGATTATACATTTAAAATTAAATTAAAAGAGCCTTATTATCCGATGTTGATTGAGCTTGGTTCAATTCGTCCGTTTAGATTTATTTCGCCAAAGCTATGAAAAATGGTAAGAGTACGAAAAATGGAGTTGACAAGTATGTTGGAACTGGACCATATGTTTTAAAATCGAATAAAACTGATGAAGAAGCAGTTTTTGAGGTAAATGAAAAATATTGGGGGAAAAAACCAGCAATTAAGACAATTCGTGTAAAAGTTATTCCTGAAGAGCAAACAAGAGCATTGGCACTTGAAAAAGGGGATATTGATATAGTATTTGGACGTGATATGATTGATAGTGAATCATTTAAAAAATTTAAAGATAAAAAAGGATTTTCAGCTATAATGTCTGAACCAGTTGCGACTAGAATGATACTTATAAACACTACTAAAGGTGCTTTAAAGGATAAAAATGTAAGAAAAGCGTTACAACATGTTTTGGATAAGAAAGAAATTTCAGAAGGAATTTTTGAAGGAACAGAGACACCAGCTGATTCAATTCTTGCAAAAACAGTTCCGTATGCAAATATTGACGTGCCGGTTTACAATTATTCATTAGATGAAGCGAAAAAATTATTGGATGCTGCTGGTTGGGTTCAAGGTGCTGATGGGAAAAGACAGAAAGATGGGAAACCATTAGTAATTACATTAAATTATAATGCGGATAGTGTTAGTGAAAAATCAATTTCTGAATATTTTGGACAGCAGTTGGCTAAAATTGGAGTAGAATTGAAAACTGTTGGAGAAGAAGAGCAATCGTATAGAGATAGAATGAAAAAAGGTGATTTTGATATCGTATTTAATATTTCGTGGGGAATTCCATATGATCCGCAATCATTCCTTGGTGGTATGAGAAAACCTGTTTATGGAGATTTTGCAGCACAACAAGGATTGCCAGAAAAAGCGAAAATTGATGAATCAATTTTAAAAGGATTGAAAACTACGAGTGAGTCTGAAAGAGCAGAATTATTTAAATATGTATTGACAACTTTACAAGATGAAGCTGTTTACATTCCAGTAACTTACGAAACAAATAGAGCGATTTTCAATGATAGAGTAAAAGATGTTACATTTGGAACATCATTATACGAAGTTCCTTATTATTCAATGAATTTAAAAATAAAATAAATTTGTATCTGGTATATTTGGAAAAATTTGAATATACAGATTAATATTAGGCTTGTTCGGTAATTTCAAAAAAAATTAAAAAAAGTTTTTGGTTATCGAACAAGTTTGTTTAAAGTAAAATGTTAAAGAGAAATTTTTTTAAAAATAGAATTTGAAAAAAATTTAGAAAGGGAAGTTTATTAGATGAAAAAAATATAATAAAAACGGATTTTTAATATCAATTCCTTTAATTATCGGGATTACATTTATTGCATTTTGTTTGATAAATTTAATTCCGTCAGATCCAGCAGAAGTGGCTTTGCGTGTGAATGATATTACTCCGACACAAGCTGATATTCAGAAAATGCGTGAATTACTTGGATTAAATAGACCGTTTTTTTTTACGGTATTTTGATTGGCTTTGGAAGAGTTTGCATTTTGATTTTGGGATTTCATATGTGAATACAAATAGGAAAGTTACTGATGAAATTGCTAGAAGTTTACCTGTAACATTAAAATTAGCGGGGATTTCGCTTGTAATGATATTTGGAATGAGTATTCCAATTGGAGTGCTTTGTGCGATTAAGAAAAATAGCTTTTTCGATAAAATAACTAGAGTGATTGTATTTTTAGGAACTGCAATTCCAGATTATTGGTTATCTCTTATACTTTTATCAATTTTTGCGTTGAAACTTAATATATTTCCAATTAGCGGAGCTGGTTCGATTTCAGGATATATTTTACCTGCGTTTGCATTAAGTATGAGCTATATTTCGACGTATATTCGGTTGATTCGGACAAATATGATTGAAACATTGGAGCAAGATCATATTTATTATGCAAAGGTTAGAGGACTTTCAAAAAAATCAATAATTTTTAAACATGCGTTGAAAAATTCTATTCATTCGTCATTGAATGCACTTGGAATGAGTGTTGTAAAATTAGTTGCTGGAACATTTATAATTGAAAATATTTTTGTGTTGCCAGGAATTGGGCGACTTTGTGTACAAGCGATATTTGGGAGAGATTATCCGATAATACAGGCATATGTGCTAATTATGGGAGTTTTGTTTGTCGTGTGTAATTTAATTGTGGATGTTGTGAGTTGTTATATTGATCCAAGAATTGCAGAGAAAGAGGTGTAAAATGAAAAAAATATTGAAGGATAAAGTGGCGTTAATGTGTTTAATTATACTTACAATAATTATACTTTTAGGAATTTTTGCACCAATTATTTCAAGTTACAATCCGCTTGAAGGAAGTCTCACTCAAAAATTTAAAAGTCCATCATTAAAACATCTTTTAGGAACAGACTATTTAGGAAGAGATACGTTTACAAGATTAATTTATGGAGTGAGAACAACTTTATTTTTATCAGTTGCGACAATGATTCCAACCATTCTAATAGGATTAATTGTGGGACTTATTTCAGGATATTTTCGAGGAATTATTGATGAAATTCTTATGAGATTTTGTGATGTAATGATGTCATTTCCAAGCCAAGTAATGATTTTAGCTATAATTGGGGCCTTGGGAGTAGGAATAAGAAATGTAATTATTGCGAATATTGTTGTAAAATGGATGTGGTATGCGAGAATGATTCGTGGAAATGTAATTCGTCAAAATGATAAAAATTATATTCTTTTTTCAAAAGCAATTGGAGCGAAGACACCATATATTCTTAAAAAGCACATTATTCCACTTATAATGCCAGAATTAATTGTATTAATTACGTTAGATATGGGTTGGATGATTTTGAGCATTTCAACTTTATCTTTTTTAGGATTGGGAGTGCAGCCGCCAGTTCCAGAATGGGGAGCAATGCTTAGTGAGGCTAAAAATGTAATTAGCACAAGACCAGAACAAATGCTAATTCCAGGACTTGCTATCGTAATAACAGTTGCAGCTTTTAATTTATTAGGAGATAGTTTTAAGGATAATCAATAAAGGAGTTTTGACAAGATGAATATACTAGAAGTTAAAAAAATCTGGAAGTAATTCTGAAAAAAATAACAAAAAAATTATAAAAAAATATTAGTTTCTCGATAGAAAAAAAATAGCTGTGTTGGGATTCTTGGAGAAAGTGGAAGTGGTAAAAGTATTACCTGTAAGTCAATTTTAAATATACTGAATGATAATTTTAATATTAATGGAGAAATTATTTTTTTGATGGGAAAAAAATTTAATTAATTATACAGAAAAAGAAATGAAAAATATCCGAGGTAAACAAATTTGCATGATATTACAAAATCCAATGACTTCATTTGATCCACTATTTACAATTCAAAATCAAATGGTTGAAACTTTTTTGGAGCATTTGAATATTTCGGCTAAAGAAGCGCTAGAGTTGGCGAAGGAATCGTTAAAAAAAATGAAGATGAAGGACATTGATGTTGTTTTGAAAAAATATCCGCATGAATTGAGTGGTGGAATGTTGCAAAGAGTGATGATTGCAATAGCAATTGCATTGAAACCGAAGTTGATAATAGCTGATGAACCGACGACAGCGATAGATTCTCTAAATCAAAAGGATATTATTGAGGAATTTAAAATATTAAAAAATGAAATAAATGTGTCGATTCTATTTGTAACACATGATTTGGGAGTTTTGTCTTATTTGGCAGATAAATTAATTGTTATGCAAAATGGAGAAATTGTTGAAAGTGGGACGACAGCTGAAATAATAAATAATCACAGTCATGAACATACAAATTTTTTTAATTGAAACTCGAAGAGCTTTTGATGAAAAGGTTTAAGGAAGTGACTGATTGGACATCGAATGAAGGTGAGAATTAAATTTATGAGTAAAGAAATAAAAAAATGAAAAATAACATTTTACTGAAAGTTCTAAATATTAAAAAAAGTTATACGCAGAAAAAAATTTCTAAAAAAATCTGTGAAAATAGTATTAAATGATGTTTCACTTTCATTGGAAGAAGGAAAATGTGTTGGAATTATTGGAGAAAGTGGGAGTGGTAAAAGTACGCTTGGAAGGATAATTACTGGGATTGAGAAGGCAGATTCTGGTGTAGTCGAATTTGAAGGGAAAAATATTCACCAAAAAGAAAATAGGAATGTGAAAAATGATGTTAGCATTGTTTTTCAAAATTATGTTTCGTCGGTAAATCCTAGATTTTCAGTTGCTCAGATTATTGCTGAACCATTAATAATTAGTTCTCAAGTGAATAGAAGTAAAATTGATAAAAATAAGATAGACGAAGAAGTGAAAAAATTGATAAAAATTGTGGGACTTTCAGAGGAATTTTTGGAAAGGTTTCCACATGAATTGAGTGGTGGGCAACTTCAAAGAGTTTGTATAGCACGGGCAATTGTGACAAAGCCGAAGTTTATTTTGTTGGATGAAGCTGTTAGTTCTCTAGATGTTTCTACACAAGTTGAGATTTTAGATTTATTACAAAAGTTGAAAAAAGAGTATAATTTATCATACATTTTTATAACTCACGATTTATTGACGATAACTTATATTTGTGATAGTGTAATATTTTTTTAAAGATGGAAAAAAATTGAAGAAAAAAATTGATGATATACGGAACTTGAAAAAAATATTAAAAAAAGATTATTCGAAAAAAATTATTGGAGGCGGTAATAGAATTTTTGATGAAAAAGAAAAAAATATAAATTTGGAAAGTTATAGAAATTGGGAGTACTTGAAGTTAGCATTAGGGTTTACGTTATCGACATTGACGACGCCACTGTTAAATTCTGTCGATACTGCAGTTGTAGGGAACTTGCCAAATCCAGTATTTATCGGTGGAGTTACGCTTGGAGGAACGATTTTTAATACGATTTATTGGCTATTTGGATTTTTTTGCGTGTAAGTACATCGGGATACTCAGCAAAAAGCTTTTTGGAGAAAAGAATAAGAGTGAAGAAATTACAGCTTTAGTCCGTCCTGCGATAATTTCAGTTTTAATTGGAATGTTTTTCATTCTTTTTCAAAAAGTTATTTTATGGGGATTTTCAAATTTTTTTGATGCTGAAAAAGAAATAACTAAGTATCTAGGAATTTATTTCAATATTTTAATATGGGGAGCACCTTTTGTATTGATAAATTATACATTTTTAGGTTGGATAATGGGACGAAAAAGAAATCAAAAAGTGCTTAATCTTACAACTTTTTAACAAATGTTACAAATATTATGTTAGATTTATATTTTTGTAAAAGTTTTAAAAAAATGGATGTTGCTGGAGTAGCAATTGCAACCTTGGTTTCACAAATATTAACGACTATTTTTATCAATATTAATAATTTTGAGAACTTTTTTTCCATAAAAAGAAATTTTTTTAGTAATATTGATTTAAAGAAAAATTTTTAGAAAAATCAGAAATAAAAAAAGTTGGAGCAGTAAATTTTAACTTAGTGATTAGAACGCTTTGTCTTTTAATAACAACAAATTTATTTCTTGAAAAAGCTACACATAGTGGAAAAAAATAGTATTAGCAGCTAATTCGATATTGTTCCAAATTCAATATTTAATTGCATATTTTTTTGATGGTTTTTGCAAATGCTTCAAGTGTTTTTTTCGTGAATAGCGATTGGTGAGAAAAAAATTTTTTTCAAAGTTAAAGTGGACACTAAAAAAAGTCAATAAATTCAAGTATTGTTATTTCCATACTTTTTAAGTATTGTAATTATAATATTTGATGAAAGTTTTTTTGATGTTTTATACAAAAAAATATTGAAGTTATAGAAATTACAAATCAATATAAAAATTTGGATAATTATTTTTTTCCATTAGTTGTGAGTTTTGGATTGGTTGTATACGGTAATTTTACTGGAGCGATGGAAACAAAATATATTAAAAAAATCGATGTTACAAGCATTAATTGTATTTTTTTGATTTTTTTATTTTTTTAGCGACAGAAATTTATCAAAAATCACGGACTGTGGCTATCATTTTTTTGGCTTTTTTTCTCTTTCAAGGTCAGTATTTTTTTAATGAGATATGTAAAAAGATTTCTAAAAAAATATGAAAATTTATTAATTGTGTCAGAACATTTGTAACTACAGTTATGTGAGATTCAAAAAAAGATTTTTAAATATGGAAAAAAATCAAAGATAAAAAAATTTGAAATATAGAACTAAAAAAATTAGTTAATTTTATTCATTTTCTATGAAAAAAATCATTACAAATTTATAATTGAATTAACAGAAATTTAGAGTATAATCTTGCTGTCAGTATAATCTTACTGATATAAATTATGAAGAAAAGAGGATGATAGTTATGAAACTATTGAAAAAATCTATGTTAGTATTATCTGTAATGACTTTAATTGGAGGAATGGCTTTCGATGCAGCACCTAAAAATAGAAAAAAAGCACCTGCAAAAAGACCTGCAGCAGAATCATACACTTGTGGAACTGAAAAAATAACAGTTACTTATCCAACAACAAAAACTGCAAAAGTAGTAACAAAAGCTGGAAAAGTTTATAACTTAAATGTAGCAGTTTCAGGAAGTGGAGCAAGATATGTTTCTAAACGTGGAGATATAGAATTCTTTAAAGGTGGAAAAGACGCTATCTTTAGAGGACCTAATAATATTGAAAAATCTTGCACAAGAAGATAATTACAGAAAAGTAAGAATGTAAAATTTAATAAAAGTTTTTTTACTTTTTGAAATTCAAGAAATATTTATGATAAAAAAACATAATTGACAGATCATACTGAAAAAGTAAGATTTGAAAATTATGTTTTTTTATTTTTAAAATTTCTAAATAATTGATTGAAAAAAAGTACAAAAAGATGTTAGAATTCTAGTAAAGAGAAATTATTATTTTTGCAATAAAAAAATGAAAAATTAATTTGTTATGACTGATTTATTAATCGAGAGATAGGAAAGTGAGTGCGATTCTCACACTGTCCCGCAACCGTAAAAAGACAAATTACTAAAAAGAAAAGGAGTAAAAAGAAAAAAAGTCTTTAAGTCGGATAGCTATCCATAACAATTATTCATAAATTAACTACGGAAGATGGTTAAATGAATTATAATTTTTGGATAGAGTTAAAAGTTTATTTTTTTACTTTTGATTTAAATTTTAAAATTGAAGAAATTATATTGTTGTTTGACCGTTTGTTTAGAAACGGATTTTTTTATGAAAAAAAATTTTTTTGAATTTTGTGAGATAATAAAATTTAAATCAAGGAGATGAAAAAAATGAAAAGTTTATTGAAAGTAATTTTTTTGTTTTATTTGTGATGGGAACTCTTTTTGCTTGTCAGTCTAAAAAAAGAAGGAGCGGCAAAAAGGAAAAAAACAGAAAAAAATCGGGGAAAAATTACGTTAGCGTTTAATCGTGATCCTGTAGGAAATTTGAATCCACATGAGTATTTACCAAGTCAATTTATTACGCAAGATATGGTTTATGATGGACTTGTATCTTATGGGGAAAATGGAGAAATTAAGCCAATGTTGGCAGAATCATGGAAAAATCTCTAAAGATGGGAAAACTTATACTTTTAATCTTAGAAAAAAATGTAAAATTTTTCAGATGGATCAAAAATTTGATGCAAAAAAATGTTGTAAAAAAATTTTGATACTATTTTTTCTAAAGAAAATAAGCCTAATCATTCTTGGTTTGCGTTCACGAATCATTTGAAGTCATATAGAGCTGTGGATGATTATACATTTGAAATAGTGTTAGATACGCCGTATACTGCGACATTGTATGATTTGGCGATGATTAGACCTATAAGATTTTTGGGGGATGCTGGATTTCCTGAAAATGGAGATACTTCGAAAGGGATTAAAAAACCTGTAGGAACTGGAGCATGGGTTTTGAAAGAACATAAAAATAATGAATATGCAGTGTTTGTAAGAAATGAATATTATTGGGGGAAAAAACCAGCAGCATCTGAAGTTGTAATTAAGGATATTCCTGATAGTGAAACACTTGCACTTCAATTTGAATCAGGGGATATTGATTTGATTTATGGAAATGGATTGATTAGTTTAGATAGATTCCAAGCATATAGACAAGATAAAAAATATACAACAGCAACTTCTGATCCAATGTCTACAAGAATGATACTTTTAAATACTACAAGTCCAATTTTGAAAGATTTAAAAGTTAGACAGGCTTTGAGTTATGCAGTGGATAAACAAAGTATTGCTAAGAATATATTTGGTGGAGTTGAAAAACCTGCAGATGCGATTTTTGCACCAAATGTACCTAATACAAAAGTTGAGTTGAAGAAATATAATTTTGATATTGCTAAGGCTGAAAAAATGCTTGATGAGGCTGGATGGAAAAAAGGCGCTGATGGTATAAGAGAAAAAGATGGTAAAAAAATGGTATTATTATTCCCATATATTAGTTCAAAAGTTACAGATAAAAATGTGGGAGAGTATATTCAAGGAGAATGGAAAAAAATCGGTGTTCAAGTTAATTTGAAGGCAATGGAAGAAAAGGCATACTGGGAAAATGCAATTACTAGAAATTATGACCTTATGTCTGATTTTTCGTGGGGAGCACCATGGGATCCGCATGCTTATTTGACTTCAATGGCTGATAATTCAACAAAAGGAACTAATCCAGCTTATGCTGCACAATTAGGATTACCAATGAAAGCTGAATTGGATAAAACTATTAAAGCGTTGCTAGTGGAACCAAATGAAGCTAAATTAAAAGAAATGTATAAATATGTATTGACTACTTTAAATGATCAAGCTGTATATATTCCAATTACGTATCAAGCTGTATTGAGTGTTTACAGAACAGGTGAATTGGAAGGGGTTAAATTTATGCCAGAAGAAAATAGAATACCAGTTTGGACAACTGTAAAAAGTAAAATAAACTAAAGTATTGAGAATAGATTTTATTGATGAATTTATTAGTTGATAAAATCTATTTTTTTAGATTTTTTTATAAAAGAATATTTGGTTTAGAGAATGTCTATAATTTTGTGTAAATTAATAGATGAATTCAGTAAATTCAATACTTTGCTATTCTGTTTACACAAAAAAATTTTTTTACACATTCACTATATTTTTAACGAGAGGAGGATTTTTGATAAAATGATAAAAAAAGTAATGTCATTAATTTCAATTTTTCTTGCAATATCTGTAATAACGTTTTTTCTAGTGAAATTGTCACCTGGAGATCCTGCTGAAAATTATTTAAGAGCCTCACATGTGAGTATAACAGCTGAAACATTATCAGAAACTAGGAAAGATCTTGGTTTAAATAAACCATTATATGTCCAATATTTTAGCTGGTTAGGTAATTTGGTAAGAGGAGATTTTGGAACATCGTATACGAAAAAGACACCTGTTATAGATCTTGTAGCAGAAGCATTTGTACCAACTTTTCAATTAGGAATATTTTCGTTTATAATTTTAATTGTAGTAGCTCCTTTTTTGGGAATTTTAAGTGCAATCAAGCAAAAATACAGTTTCTGATTATATTATTCAACTTTTTTTCGTATATTTGTGTATCAATTCCGACATTTTGGTTGGGATATATTTTAATTATTTTTCTTTTCGGTTTCATTAAGAATTTTTGCCTGTTTCGTGACGAGGAGATTGGAAAAAAATTTAGTTTTACCGTGTATAACGTTGGTTATTCCATTAATTGCACAAACAACTTTTTTTATACGAAAAAAATATTTTTAGAAGAAATGGAAAAAAATCTCATGTGGAGAATGCGATTATTCGTGGTGTTTCTAAAAAAAATGTAATTATTAACCATTTGTTAAAAAATACGGCAATTCCAATTATTACTGTATTGAGTTCAAATATTATGTATTTATTGACGGGAAGTGTAATAATTGAGGAGATTTTTGCTTGGCCTGGTATTGGGAAATTATTTGCGACTGCGGTTAGGACAGGAGATTTTCCGTTGATTCAAATATTGCTTTTGTTTTTTGGAATTATGTCAATTATTGTGAATGAAGTTACTCAAATTTTGGTGAAATTTATGGATCCACGATTGAAAATAAAAGAGAAAATGAAGAAAGAAGCAAAACATGGAGGTGTAGCATAAACTATGAAAAAGAGAAAATTATTTTATTTTTCAATTATATTGATTGGAATTCTGATTTTTATTGCGATTTTTGCACCTGTGTTAACACCTTATGATCCACAATTTATGGATATTTCTCAAAAACTTCAGCTTCCGAGTAAACTTCATAAATTGGGAACAGATCAGATGGGAAGAGATGTTCTATCAAGATTGATTTATGGAACGAGATTATCTCTTATGATTTCGACTCTAATTACGATTGTAACACTATGTATTAGCTTTCCAATTGGAATTTTAGCAGGCTGGTATGGAGGAAAAATTGATAAAATTTTTTTGTGGATTGTAAATGTTTTTATGTCATTTCCTAGCTTTTTACTTGCGATGGCTTTTGTTGGAATTTTGGGACAAGGGATAGGAAATATCGTAATTGCAGTAAGTGCTATTGAGTGGGTTTACTATGCGAGAATATTGCGAAATACAGTTTCAAGCATAAAACAACAAGAATACGTTCAATCAGCTCAAGCAATTGGTGCCTCTCCATTTTTCATAATTAGAAAGCATATTTTGCCATTTGTTTTTAAGCCAGTTTTAGTGGCAGCACTAATGAATACAGGAAATGTAATTTTGATGATTTCAAGTTTTTCATTTTTGGGAATAGGAGTTCAACCAAATGTGTCAGAATGGGGAATGATGTTAAATGACGCAAAACCCTATTTCAGAAGAATACCAGGATTAATGCTATATCCAGGAATGGCAATTTTTTTAACAGTCCTAGCTTTTAACTTGTTAGGAGAAACTTTTGAGAAAAAAGGAATAAAGAGAATATGGAAAAAATAAGTATAAATAAATTGAAAATCAATATTGATGGGAAAAAGGTTTTAGATAATGTTTCGTTTGATTTAAAAAAAGGAGAAACACTGATTATTATTGGAGAAAGTGGTTCTGGGAAAACAGTGCTTTCAAAATTATTAGTTGGGTTAAAGCCTGAAAATGCTGAAATTATTGGAAATATAACTTTTGATGAGGAAAATTTATTGGAAATTTCTGAAAAAGAATGGAGCAAATATCGAGGAGAGAAAATCTCATATATTTCACAAAATCCGATGTCTGTCTTCAATTCTTTTCAAAATATAGAGTCTCACGTGGTAGAACTTTTTAAAAGTCGACTTGGATTGTCAAAAAAAGAATGTGTGAACAAAATAATTGATGGAATGAAAAGATTAAATCTGCCACATCAAGAGGAATTGTTGAAGAAATATCCGTTTCAATTGAGTGGTGGAATGTTGCAAAGGATAATGTTTGCGATGATGATGCAGCTTGAACCAGATTTATTAATTGCAGATGAACCAACTTCTGCGTTAGATTACTACAATACTGAAAAAATTGCTGAAATATTAAAAAAATTGCAGTCTCAAGAAACAGCTCTTATTGTAATTACTCATGATTATGATTTTGCAAGACAACTTGGCGGGAAAATGATTATTTTGAAAGAAGGAAAATTAATTGAAAGTGGCGAAACGAAAGATTTATTAGAAAGTCCAAAAACAGAGTATGGGAAAGCTTTGATATTGAGGAAACGATATAAAAGGTATAAAAAGAGTGGTGGTTTAGCTTGAAAAAAATTGGTGATTGAAAATGTGAAAAAAATATTACGACAAAAAGGCAATTTTGAAAAATATTAATATTTCGATTTCAGAAAATGAGTGCATTGGAATTATGGGAGAAAGTGGTTCTGGGAAAAGTACACTTGCAAAATTAATTATCGGACTAGAATCATTCGATGAAGGAAATATTACATTTAACGGGATTTCTTACAAAAAAATATTACAAAAAAACAAATAGCAGAAATTCATAGAAAAAAATTCAATTAATTTTTTTCAAAAATGCATTTAATTCAGTAAATCCACGATATACAGTGGAAGAAGTATTAACAGAGCCATTAAAAATACATTATAAAAAAAGCAAATTTCGTATGAAGAAATGAAAAAAATCGTGCAGAAAAGTTATTGGAAAAAGTAGGGATAGATCCAAAATTTATGTCACAAAAAGCAATTCAATTAAGTGGTGGACAATTACAAAGAGTTTGTATTGCAAGGGCCTTGATATTAGAACCAGAAATAATCATATTTGATGAATCTGTCAGTGGATTAGACCCTATTATCCAAGATAAAATACTAGAATTACTAGCTTCATTACGAGAAAGCCTTAATTTAACATATATTTTTTATCTCTCACGATTTTTGAAACTTGCTACTACTTATGTGATAAATTAATTATTTTTAGAAAAAGGAGAAATTGCTGAAACTATTGAAAATCTTGATTTGCCAATTGAGGTTAAGAATGAAAAGATTAAGAAAATTTTTGGGAAGAAATTTTTGAAACTATTTAGAACAGAGAAATTTCGAAATAATAGGGGAATTTCAAGGTAGTTTAGATTTTTTTGATAATTTACCTATTATTGAGCTTTTTTAAAAACACTTGCAAAAAAAGCAAAAAGAATATGCTATACTAACATCAAGATAAGATATTTTTTTAACGAGAGGAGTGGGAGATTATTTCCCACTCTTTAGTTTTTACTGAGGTGAATATATGGAAAAAAATTTTAAGTGAACTTGAAGATAAAATAGAAGAGCATTTAAAAGATACGGATTTGGAACTTTCAGATATTGAGTATGTAAGAGAGGGAGGATATAATTATTTAAGAATTTATGTTGAGAAAGAAGATGGAACTACGAGCTTAGATGATTGTATTGAAGTTAGTAAAAGAATTGATAACATAGCAGATGAAATGATAGATGAAAAATTCTTTTTGGAAGTTTCGACTCCAGGAATTGAAAGAAAATTGAAGAAAGAAAAAGATTTCTTAAGATTTTTGGGTGAAAAGATAAAAGTTTACGCAAAAAGTAAAATCGAAGGGAAAAAGACATTTGAAGGTATTTTGGAAAAATGTGAGAATGGAGTGATATTCATTCAAGATGAAAGATTGGAAAAAAATTAATTGAAATACCGATAATTAAATTAAAAAAATCAAATATTGTATATGAATTACCAAATGATATATTAAATAGCGAGGAGGAATAATGAAATCAAGAGATCAAAGAATCTTTTTGGAAGCTTTTAGATGAATTAGAAAAAGAAAAAGGAATTGTAAAAAGAAGAGTTACTGGAGGCAGTAGAAGTTGCATTAATGGCTACTTATAAAAAAAATTATGGTGAAAAAGATAATGCAGAGGTAACTATTAATAGACAAACAGGAGAAGTTAAAGTATTTTTCAAAAAGATTAGTTGTAGAAAAAGTGGAAAAATCCCGATGAAGAAATTAGTTTTGAAGATGCATTGGGAGTAAGAAAAAGAATAAAAAAATAGGTGATACTTTTAAACTTAGAAATTAGTGCAGAAAGTTTTAAAAAGAAACGCAATTCAAAATGCAAAACAAATAGTTGTTCAAAAAGTTAGAGAATGTGAAAAGAAAAAAATATATAATAAATTTAAACAAATTGAAAAAAACTATTGTGTCGGCAGTTGTTAGAAAAAAACAGACGAAAAAGGGAATTTGTACATTGATATAAATGGTTTAGAAGCTATTATTCCTGAAAAAGAATTGTCAGAAGTGGATAAATTCGTTCAAGGAGATAGAATAAAACTTTATATTGGAACAGTTGAAGAAGCTACTAAATATACGAAATGTTATTTATCAAGAAAAGCTGATGAATTAATGAGAGGTTTATTGGAATTAGAAATCCCTGAAATTGAAGAAGGAACTATTGAGATCAAGCAAATAGCTAGAGAAGCTGGAAGTAGAACTAAAGTAGCTGTTTATTCTGAGGATAAAAACTTAGATGTAAAAGGTGCTTGTATTGGTAAAAATGGAATGAGAATTCAAAGTATAATTGATGAATTGAGAGGGGAAAAAATCGACATCGTTTTATGGGATGAAGATATGAAAGTTTTTGTAAAAAATGCTTTGAATCCTGCTGAAGTTTTATCGGTTGATATAATTGAAGGGGAAGAAGGAGAAGATAAAGAAAAGGAAAAAGTAGCTAGAGTAGTAGTTGCTGAAGATCAATTATCATTAGCGATTGGTAAAAAAGGACAAAATTCTAGATTGGCTGCAAAATTGTGTGGAATAAAAATTGATATTCATACAGCAAATGTAAATGAAGAAGAAAGTGAAAAAGAAGCAGAAGAGCTAGAAGAAAAGGAGTAAGATGCCTGAAAGAACATGCGTATGTTGTAGAAAAAAACGAGAGAAAAAAGATTTTTTTAGAATATCGGAATTTGAAGGGAAATATGTTTTTGATAAAAAAATGAATGTTCAATCAAGGGGATTTTTATGTTTGTAAAGATATAAAAATGTAGAAAGATTATCAAAGCATAAGAAATATAATATAGATATTCAATATTTACTACAAATGTTAGAAGAGTTGAAGAAAAACAAAAAAATATAATTGATGTATTGAAACCTATGAAAAAAATTCGGATTTCTTTGTTTTTTTGGAATAGATGAAAATATAGAGGCGATAAAGTCTAAAAAGTTAAATTGATTGTGTTGCCAAAAGATATTAAGCAGAAGTACATCGATGAATTTATTAAATTAGGAAAAGAATTTAATGTAGATATTTTTATTTGTTGAGAAGAAAAAAAGCATTTTTTTAGAGATTTTTTTCAAGAGATTTGAATGTTGTGGGAATCTTTAATAAGAAAGTAATTAATGGAATACTAAGCAAAGTGGAGGTGACAACGGGTGAGAGTACATGAATTAGCTAAAAAAATTAGGATACAATAGCTCAGATTTTTATTGGGAAAATATCAGAAATGGGTATACAAAAATAAAAAGACATTGAGTAGTCTATCCGAAGATGAAGTAAAAAAATAATTGAAAAAGGACTTCAAAAAAAACAGGAAAAAAAGCTAGTGAAAATAAAGTAGATAAAACTGTTGAAGTAGAAAAAAATAAATTAGATAATAATCAAAAATAAAAAAATTTGAAAATAAAAAAACAAAAATAATCAGAAATTGGAGATGAATAACAGTTTGAGTAATCAAAGTAACAATAATCAAAAAGTCAAATGTAGAAAACAATAAAAAAATAACGAAAAATAGAAACAGAAAATTTTTCAGAAAATAGAGAAGGAAATAGAAATTTTGTGAGTAGAGATAGAAATAACGATAGAGATAATAAAAAAACTTTGGAAACAGAGATAGAAATGATCGAAACGGAGAAAATAGAAATTTCGGAAATAGAGACAGAAATAACGACCAAAAACAATAGAAACTTTGGGAACAGAGATAGAAACGACAGAAACGGAGACAACAGAAATTTCGGAAATAGAGACAGAAATAATGACCGAGATAACAGAAACTTTGGGAACAGAGATAGAAACGACAGAAATGGAGAAAACAGAAGTTTCGGAAATAGAGATAGAAATAATGACCGAGATAACAGAAACTTTGGGAACAGAGATAGAAATGACAGAAATGGAGAAAACAGAAGTTTCGGAAATAGAGACAGAAACAATGACCGAGACAACAGAAACTTTGGGAACAGAGATAGAAACGACAGAAATGGAGAAAAACAGAAGTTTCGGGAATAGAGACAGGAATGACTGAGACAACAGAGGCTTTGGGAACAGAGATAGAAATGATAGAGATAATAGAAATTTTGGGAATAAAAGAAAAGAAGCTCCAAAAGATGAAGTTTCAGCAGTAGTTGCACCAGCAACAGAAAAACCAAAATCAGGTGGAAAAGGAAAAGCTAAATTCGATAAGAAAAAAAATACGAAAAAGATAAAAAAAGAAAAAAAGAACAAGAATTAAGAGAATTGAGAACTGATTTTTAGAAGAGATGACAAAAAAAGAAAAAGAAAAAAATAAAAAAACAAGAAAAAAAGCAGTTAAAGATGAAATCGTAAGATTAGAAGGAGAATCAATTGGAATGATAACAATTGGTGAAGAAATTCCTGTTAAAACTTTTAGCTGAAAAAAATTAGGAATCAATGTTTCTGATATTATTAAGAAATTTTTTATGGAAGGTAAAGTTCTTACTGCTAATGCTATCTTGAGTTTTGAAGAAGCTGAAGAAGTTGCTCTAGAGTATGAAGTAATCGTTGAAAAAGAAGAAGTTGAAGAAGTAAGTTACGGAGAAAAATATCATTTAGAAGTAGAAGATAAAAAACAAGATTTAGTTACAAGAGCACCAATTATTACAATTATGGGACACGTTGACCATGGTAAAACTTCATTATTAGATGCGTTAAGACACACTAATGTAATTCAAGGGGAAGCAGGAGGAATTACACAAAAAATTGGAGCGTACCAAGTAAACTGGAAAGGTCAAAAAATAACATTTATTGATACTCCAGGACATGAGGCGTTTACTGAAATGAGAGCTAGAGGAGCGAATATTACAGATATTTCGATTTTGATAGTTGCAGCAGATGATGGAGTTAAACCACAAACTGTAGAGGCAATTTCACATGCTAAAGAAGCTGGAGTGCCAATAATTGTTGCGATTAATAAAATTGATAAACCAGGTGCAGATCCAATGAAAGTTAGAACAGAGTTAACTGAATATGGATTAATGTCGCCTGATTGGGGTGGAACAACTGAGTTTGTAGAAATTTCTGCTAAACAAAAAATTAATTTAGATGAATTATTAGAAACAATTTTGATTACTGCAGAATTACAAGAATTAAAAGCTAACCCTAAAAAACGTCCTAAAGCAGTTGTAATCGAATCGAGATTGGATCCTCAAATGGGAGCAGTTGCCGATTTATTAATTCAAGAAGGACAATTAGAAATTGGAGATATATTTGTAGCAGGAGAATCTCACGGTAGAGTAAGATCAATGGTTGACGATAGAGGGAATAAAATTAAAAAGGCTACATTATCACAACCAGTTGAGATAACAGGATTTAGTACAGTTCCTAATGCGGGAGATATTTTATATGGAGTAAACAACGATAAACAAGCGAAAAAAATAGTTGAAGACTTCATTAAAGAGAAAAAGATAAACGAACAAAACAAGAAAAAACATATTTCTTTGGAAAGTTTATCACAAGAGTTGGAAGAACAACAATTGAAAGAATTAAAATGTATCATAAGAGCCGATTCAAAAGGATCTGTTGAAGCATTAAAAGAATCGTTAGCTAAATTGAATAATGAAAAAGTTATGATTAATATTATTCAAGCGAGTGCGGGAGCTGTAACTGAAGGAGATGTTAAACTTGCTGAAGCATCAGACGCAATTGTAATCGCATTTAACGTAAGACCAACAACACCAGCAATAAGTGAAGCTGAAAAAACAGGTGTAGAAATTAGAAACTATAACGTAATTTACCACTTGACAGAAGAAATTGAAAAAGCTATGTCTGGAATGCTTGATCCTGAATTTAAAGAAGTTTATTTAGGAAGAATTGAAGTTAAACAGGTATTTAAAGTTTCAAATGTTGGAAATGTTGCGGGAGCAATAGTTGTAGATGGTAAAGTAAGTAGACATTCTAAAATAAGAGTTGTTAGAGATGGAATTATTATTTTTGATGGAGAATTAGCATCATTGAAGAGATTTAAAGATGACGCAAAAGAAGTTGTTATGGGACAAGAATGTGGAATTGGAATTCAAGACTTTAACGACATCAAAGAAGGCGACATAATTGAATCATATATTTTAGAAGAAATACCAAGATAGTCGATAGTTCACTATTTTAAAAATAAGATGTGAAAAGGTAGGTGGATTATGAACGATAGAAGAAAAAAAGGTTTAGAAAAAGAAATTTCAAGAATAATTGGGATGACACTTCTACTGATGTGAAAAATGAAACTGTAAAAAGTTATGTTTCAATTCATAAAGTAGAGCTTACGAAAGATGGAAGATATCTTGATTTAATTTTTTTCGATTCTAGACTTAAAAAAATAATGTAAATAAAGATAAAATGTTTGAAGAATTAAATAAATTAAAAAGGTTTTTTTAGAAAAAAAATTAGGGTCACAGTTATCAATGAGATTTGTTCCCAAAATAAGAATTCATTTAGATGATAGTGTTGAATATGGCGTGAAAATCGCTAGTATTTTGAATGAAATAAAGAAAAAGGAAAGTGAATAATTTGTGAAATGGAAATTAAAAAAACTATAATAGCAATTATTTAATTTCTAAAAAGTAAAGAGTTTCAAGAAAGTAAATTGATAACTAAATTATTGCTAAATAGGGGAATTACAACGCCAGAAAAGGTTGAAGAATTTTTTGAATCCTAGTGAAAAAGATTTGTATAGCCCGTTTCTTTTTTTGAAGAAATGAGAGAGGTAGTCGATAGAATATTAAGAGCTAAGAATAATAGAGAAAAAGTGGTTATTTACGAGTGATTATGATGTTGATGGAATTTCTGGGACTGCCTATTTAGTAATAATTTTAAGAAAACTAGGAATGGATGTAGATTATTATATACCAAACAGAGCTCATGAAGGGGTTGGTATAAATAAATCCTTAATAAGATATCTAAAAAAAGAAATACAAAAATTATTTATAACAGTAGATATAACTATTAATGATAGAAATGAAATAAAAACTTTTAAGAGATAATAATATTGATGTAATTATAACAGATCACCATAGACAAATAGAGGATATTAGCGATTTAGGAGTTTTGATGGTAAATCCTAAAGTAGGTAATTATCCTAATAAAAAAACTTGTCGGGATCTGGAGTTGCTTTTTAAATTAGCGGATGCGATTTATGAAGTGATAGGAGCAGATAAAAAGATACTTTATGATTATATAGATATTGTTATGATTGGAACTGTCGCAGATGTTGTTCCAATGACTGATGAAAACAGATTTATTATAAAAAAAGGATTAAGTAATCTAAAAGAAACGAAAAATAAAAAGGATTAAAAATATATAATAAAACTATTTGAGAATGAATCCGCAAAAATATAACAGCAAGTGATATTGGATTTTATATAGCACCAATATTTAATGCTTTGGGAAGAGTAGATAATTCAAAAATGGTAGTTAATTTCTTTATTCAAGAGGATGATGAAAAACTTTATTCGATCATAGAAGAAATGAAAAGAGCAAACAGAATGCGTAGATATTTTGAATTAGAAATTTATGATGAAATTGAAAGAAAAAAATTCAAAAAAATTGAATAATCCAAAATATTTTTTTATGAAAAAGTAGAAAATGGCATTCAGTGCGTGATTGGAGTTGTGTGTTCTAGAATATCGATAAAAATATAATATTCCAGTAATTTTAGTTTCGATAAAAAAATGGTTTTTGGAAAGGCATCTTGTAGAAGTATTGAAGGTTTGAACATTTTTTTAATATATTAAATGATGTTTCTGATAAATTGGAACGATTTGGAGGACATGATTTAGCAAAGAGGTTTTTTTGGTGTCAGAAAAAAACATTTGAATCAGATTGAGAGATATTTGAAACATAGATTGTTGAATGCAAATAAGAAAAAAATGTTGAGAAAGTACTTGATGTCGATAGTAAATTAAGTATAGAAGGAATGAATAAAAATAAACTTCTAGATATTAATAGATTATCGCCATTTGGATTGGATAATCAAGAACCAAATTTTTATTGACAATAATATATCTTTTATCAGTTTTTACAAAAATTTGGAATAAATAATAGACATTTTTAAAGGTTTTGTTAGAAAAAAATGATAGAATAATATCTGTTATAGGATACAACTTAGGACATAAATTAAAAATCAAGAAATATGACAAAAAAATATAGTATAGTCTATACGCCAGTATTTAAATCTGTTCATTCGGATTTATTTATTGAACTAAAAAAATAAAAGATTTTTAATTGATATTTTAGATAAGTTTATGTTAAAATATTATTAATAAATCGTATTGTTTTTTTATGTGTAAATTTATAAAAAAACAATTTTAGGTTTGCAAAAAGTAATTCGTAAGATTACAGTACCAAAAAAAGAGCATTTGGGAAGGTTTTTTTCCTCATAAAAAAAGCCATAGCCTTGCTATTAAAAATTTATAGATTAAAAAGGAAATATTGCTCAATGAAAAGTAACATAACAATTTATTTATATGAAATTATAGGAGGATTAAACAAATGGCAACAGTAAAAAAATTATCAGAAACTAGTTATGAAGTATCAGTAACAAGAACAGGAGATGAATTATCTCACTTGAAAGAGCATGTTTTATCACACTTTAAAGATGCAAAAGTAGATGGATTTAGACCAGGACATGTTCCTGCAAAAGTTCTTGAACAAAAAAATTTCAAAAAAAGAAATTGAAGGGGAAATTTTAAATCATATTATTTCTGAAGAATACCAAAAAGCAGTAGTAGAAAACGAATTAAGACCTATAGCTGATCCAAGATTAGAAAAATATGAAAATAAAGAAGGAACAGTAGAAGTTGTATTCGTAATTCCTGTATTACCTGCAATTACTTTAGGTGAATATAAAGGTGTAGAAGTTGAAAAAGAAAATTTAGATATTACTGATGAAAAAGTAAATGCTGAAATCGAAAGATTAAAAGAAGGAGCTGCTAAATTAAAAGAAGTTGAAGCAGATGCTACAGCTGAATTAAATGATGTTGCAAATATTGATTTTGAAGGATTTATAGATGGAGAAGCATTCGAAGGAGGGAAAGCTGAAGGATTTGACTTGACATTAGGTTCACATAGTTTTATCGACAACTTTGAAGACCAAATTGTTGGACATAAAAAAGGTGATGAATTTGATGTAACAGTTATGTTCCCTGAAAACTACGGTGCAGAAAACTTAGCAGGAAAACCAGCTATTTTCAAAGTAAAAGTAAATTCTATTAAGAGAAAAGAAGAAGCTGAATTAAATGATGATTTGGCTAAAGAATTAGGATATGATTCTCTTGAAGATTTAAAGGTTAAAACTAGAGAAAGTTTGACTAAGAGAGAAGAAACTAGAATTAATAATGAATTTAAAGGAAAAGTAGTTGAAGCAGTTGTAGCAAATACAAATGTTGAAGTACCAGCTGAATTAACAAATAGAGAAGTTGAATATCAAATTAATAGATTCGCTCAACAATTACAAATGCAAGGAATTTCATTGGAACAATATTTCCAAATGACTGGACAAACTCTTGATAAAATGAGAGAAGAATCAAGAGAAATGGCTGAAAAATCAGTTAAAACTGAATTAGTATTATCTGAAATTACAAAAGCTGAAAACATTGAAGTAAGCGATGATGAAGTAAATGCTGAAATCGATAAAATGGCTACAATGTACGGAATGGATAAAGAAGCATTATTAGCAGATGTAAGAAAATCAGGAAACTATGCAAGATTTATTGATGAAACTAAATATAGACTTTCTCACGAAAAAACAATAGATTTATTAGTAAATTCAGCAAAAGTTAAATAGTAGTTATTAATTAATAAAAATGTTAAGAAGGTAAGGGTCTAACCTCGAGTAATAGTGGTATTCCCTTACCTCTTTAAAAATTAAAAATAAGGAGAGGTTCTGATGTATAGTCCTGTAGTAATTGAAAACGATGGTCGTGGGGAAAGAAGTTACGATATATACTCAAGATTGTTAAAGGATAGAATAATATTTGTGAGTGGAGAAGTTGAAGATAATATGGCGAATGCAATTGTTGCACAGCTATTATTTTTAGATGCTCAAGATAAAGAAAAAGATATTGTTATGTATATAAATAGTCCTGGTGGAGTTATAACAGCTGGATTGGCTATATATGATACAATGAGACATATTAAATGTGATGTTTCTACAGTTTGTGTAGGACAAGCTGCAAGTATGGGTGCTGTTTTATTGACAGCTGGAACTAAAGGGAAAAGATATTCATTACCAAATTCTAGAATAATGATACATCAACCTTTAGGTGGAGCAAGAGGACAAGCGACAGATATTCAAATTCAAGCACAAGAAATTGAAAGAATGAAACAAATAACAAGTAAAATTTTATCAGAAGGAACTGGAAAATCGGTAGAAGAAATCTATAAAGATACAGAAAGAGATAATTTTATGTCTCCTGAAGAAGCGTTAGAATATGGATTAATCGATAAAATATTGTAATTCTAGTTTGTGAATGGTAAATTTTAAATATTTAGAAGAGGTGAAAAATGCCAAAAAAAGAAGAACATTTTTGCTCGTTTTGTGGAAGAGAAGAAGATGAAGTTGGAAGATTAATTCAAAGTACAGAAGATCCAGATGTATTTATTTGTAATGATTGTGTCGATGACTGTGTAGAATTGTTAGATAGTTATGATTATTACGATGAAAATAATAGTGGAAAGAAAATTACATTGTTGAAACCGAAAGAAATTAAAGTAAAATTAGATGAATATATTATTGGTCAAGAAAATGCAAAAAAAATTCTTTCAGTTGCAGTGTATAACCATTTTAAGAGAATCACTCATAAAATGGAAAGAAAAGAAGACGATGTTGAATTACAAAAATCTAATGTTTTATTAGTTGGACCTACAGGAAGTGGGAAAACATTGTTGGCACAAACATTGGCTAAAATATTAAACGTACCTTTGGCAATTGCTGATGCGACTACATTGACAGAAGCTGGGTATGTTGGTGATGATGTAGAAAATGTATTGTTGAAATTGATTAAAGCTGCAGATTATGATATAGAAACTGCAGAACATGGAATTATTTATATAGATGAAATTGATAAAATTGCTAGAAAGTCAGAAAATATGTCTATTACGAGAGATGTTTCTGGTGAAGGGGTTCAGCAAGCATTATTAAAAATAATTGAAGGAACAGTTGCAAGTGTACCACCTCAAGGTGGAAGAAAGCATCCAAACCAAGAAATGATTGAAATTAATACGAAAGATATTTTATTCATTGTTGGTGGAGCATTTGAAGGATTGGAAAGTAAAGTAAAAAATAGAATTAACGAAAAAAGAGTAGGATTCGGATTGGAAACTACTGAAACTAAATTAGATGACTTAACATTATTTGAAAATGTATTGCCAGAAGATTTAGTTAAATTTGGGTTAATTCCAGAATTGATAGGAAGATTACCAATTATTACTGCACTTCATGGATTGGATGAAGAGGCGATGATAAAAAAATCTTGACAGAGCCTAAAAAAATTCATTAGTAAAACAATATCAAAAAAATATTTTTGAAATGGAAAATGTTGAATTGGTATTTGAAAAAGGATGCTATTGAAGAGATAGCAAAATTAGCTTTGAAGAGAAAAATTGGAGCAAGAGGACTTCGTTCGATTATTGAAGGTGTAATGATTGATTTGATGTATGAAATTCCTTCAAAGAAAGAAGTTTCAAAAGTTATAATTACGAAAGAAGCTGTTGATGATAAAAGTAAAGTAATAGTGGAATAAATAGGTATACTTTTTTTCATTTGTATGTTAAAATAATTGTGGGTGAGATTATTTTAAATATTTTAAACATATAAATAAGCATAATATTTAAGTAAGTTTAAAAAGAAAGGGGAATTATGCAGAAAAAACCATTTATAGCGACTAGGGAGTTAGTGGTATTTCCTGGTGTCGTAACACCAATTTTTATTGGAAGACCATCAAGTTTGGCGAGTATTGAAGAATCACTTGCGAAATTTGATAATAAATTAGTTCTTTCTTCGCAAAAAGACGGAGAAATAGAAGAACCAAAATTACCTGAAGATGTTTATGAAACAGGAGTTTTAGTTCATGTACTTCAAAGCGTGAGAATGCCTAATGGGAATGTTAAAGTTTTAGTAGAAGCAAAACATAGGGTTTTAATTACTGATGTTACTAATATTGATGGAATAAATTATGCTGATTATACAGAAGTTTTTTTCAAAACCAATTGATGAAAGTAAATCTGAAGCATTAAAAAGAAAAGTAATTGATGAATTTGCTAATTATGCAAAAAAATTACTCAAAAAGTTCTTCCAGATATTATTTATAACATTAAAGATATTAAAAATACAGATAAAGCATTTGATTTGATTTGTACAAATTTGATGATACCGACTGCGACTGAAACAAGAATTGCTTGAAATATTAGATGTAGAAGAAAGAGCATATAAAAATTTTAAGCATTATTGAAAGAGAAATTGAGATTTTTTTACTCTTGAAAAAGAAATTGAAAAATAGAGTAAAAAGAACAAATGGCAGAGGTTCAAAAAAAATTATTATTTACGGGAAAAAAAATAAAAGCAATAAAAAGAAGAAATTGGAGAAGAAGCTGATTCTGATGAAGAAATTGCTGAATTAGAACAAAAAAATAGAAGATTCTAAAATTCTCAAGATTTAAAAAGGAAAAATTGGTAAAAGAAATTGCAAGATTAAAAAAAGAATGCCAGATTTTTTTCTTCAGAAGCTTCTGTCATTAGAAGTTATGTTGAAACTGTGTTAGAATTACCTTGGGATAAATCTACAAAAGATGAAATTGATATAAAAAAAGCTCAAGAAATACTTGATGAAGATCATTATGGATTAGAAGAAGTAAAAGAGAGAATTTTAGAATTTTTAGCTGTAAAAAAATTAAATAATACGTTAAAAGGTTCAATTATTTGTTTAGTAGGGCCTCCAGGTGTCGGTAAAACTTCACTTGCACATTCGATAGCTCGTTCAATGAATAGAAAATTCACTAGAATTTCTTTAGGTGGAGTTAGAGATGAAGCTGAAATTAGAGGACATAGAAGAACCTACGTTGGAGCAATGCCTGGTAGAATCGTAAATTCATTGAAACAAGTTGGAGTAAATAATCCTGTAATGTTATTTGATGAAATTGATAAAATGGCGTCAGATTTTAGAGGAGATCCAGCTTCAGCAATGTTGGAAGTGTTAGATCCAGCTCAAAATAGTACATTTGAAGATCATTATATTGATCATACTTTTGATTTATCAAAAGTGTTCTTTGTATGTACAGCAAATGATATTGGTGGAATTCCAGGACCATTAAGAGATAGAATGGAAATTATTTTCATCGAATCATACACAGAATTTGAAAAATTAAATATTGCTAAAAAAAATATTTGATTCCGCAAACTAAAAGAAGAAAATGGATTGAATGATTATAAAATACCATTTTTCAGATGCTTCAATCTTGAAAGTTATAAACGAGTATACGAGAGAAGCAGGAGTTAGAAGTCTGAGAAGAGAAATTAGTAAAATATTCAGAAAAAAATGGCTAAAGAAATTTTTACTTGAAAAAAACATCAAAATTATCAGTTACAGAAACTAAAATTAAGAAATATTTAGGAAATGCTAAATATAGAGCTGATAAGATTAAAAAAGATGAAGGTAAAATTGGGGTTGTAAATGGTCTTGCGTGGACGGCTGTTGGAGGAACTACATTGGAAGTTCAAGCAGTTAAAATGGAAGGTAAAGGATTATTGCAACTTACAGGAAAATTAGGAGATGTAATGCAAGAATCAGCTAGAGTTGCTTATTCTTATGTTAGACATATAAAAAATGAATTGGGAATTGAAGAAAAATTCAATGAAAAAACAGATGTTCATTTACATTTTCCAGAAGGAGCAGTTCCAAAAGATGGACCTTCAGCAGGTATTACAATTACAACTGCAATAATTTCAGTATTAGCAAATAAAGAAGTGCGTCAAGATGTTGCAATGACTGGTGAGATTACGATTACGGGAGAAGTTTTAGCAGTAGGGGGAATTAAAGAGAAAGTTATCGGAGCTCATAGAGTTGGAATTAGAGAAGTTGTACTTCCTTTTGATAACAAAGTTGATACGGAAGAATTACCAAAAGAAATAGCAAGTGAAATGAAATTACATTTTGCAAAAACTTATGAAGATGTTAAGAAAATTGTTTTTGTGGATACGAAGGCAAAACCAGCAAAAAAAGGAGTAGCCAAAAAGAAAACAACTTCAAAAAAAGTGACTGAAGAGGAATAAGATTTATAGAAAAGAATCAGATGTTAAGTGGCATCTGATTTTTGTTTCATTTTTGTAATAGATTTATAATAGATTAATTGGAAAGATTAGATTTATAGTAAAAAGTGGAAAAATAAAAAAAGACAAAAATTTTTAAATTATGGTATAATGAAATGAAAAAAATATTATATAAAAACTTGAATTTTAAAAAGTTCACTTGAAATTAATAGTTATAAAAAAATAGTTGCAAAAAAAGGAAGGGACAAAATGAGTATTTTTAAATGAATTGAATGAAAATCAGAGAAAAAGCAAAGAGAAAAGATTGAGGGGCCTGTATTAATATTAGCTGGAGCTGGAAGTGGTAAAACTAGGACAGTTACTTATAGAATAGCTCATATGATAAAAAGAAAAAAATATTTCTCCATTAAATATATTAGCGTTGACGTTTACTAATAAGGCGGCAAGAGAGATGAAGGAGAGAGCAGAAGAGCTTATTGGTGAAGAAAATTCATATAATTTAGTTGTATCGACGTTTCACTCGTTTGCAGTAAGAATATTGAAAACTTATTCAGAAAGAATTGGTTATGGAAGAAACTTTAATATTTATGATGTTGATGATCAAAAGTCAATAATTACAAAAAAATAAAAAAAGAAATGAATATAAAAGATGACATTGCACCTGGTAGAATTGCGAATAGAATTAGTAAATTAAAGGAAGATGGAGTAGGATTAGATGAAGTTTCTAGACAGTTAGATTTAAAAAAATACAAGCAAATCGATTATTTTATGATATTTATAAAAAAATATGATGAAGTTTTTGAAGGCTAATAATGCAATGGATTTTTTTCAGATTTATTATTAAATGCGAGAAGACTTTTTAGACGATAAATATGTGCTAGATATTATTCAAAACAGATATCAATATATTGTAGTTGACGAGTATCAAGATACAAATAATATTCAGTATGAAATTATTAATTTGATTGCTCGCAAAAATATAGAAATATTTGCGTTGTTGGAGATGAGGATCAAAGTATTTATGCATTTAGAGGTGCGAATATAGAAAATATTCTTAATTTTGAAAAAGATTATCCAGATGCGTATACTATAAAATTAGAAAGAAATTATCGTTCTACGAAGAGAATTCTTGATACAGCAAATGAATTGATAAGAAATAATAAAAAGTTCAAAAAGGGAAAAAAACTTTGGACAGATGGTTCTGAAGGTGAAAAAAATTAAAATATTCAATGCGAAAACACCTTATGATGAAGCAGAATTTATTGTAAAAAGAAATTAAAAGCAAAATCAAAAATCTGGTGTAGATTACAAAGATATGACAATTTTATACAGAACAAATGCACAGTCACGGGTTTTAGAGGAAAAAAATTATTAGAAGGAAATGTTCCATATAAAAATTTATGGTGGAATGCAATTTTTTTCAAAGAAAAGAAATAAAAGATATTTTTGGCATATTTAAATTTATTGAATAACAGAAATGACAATCATAATTTTTTTATAGAATTATTAATGTTCCGAAAAAGGTCAATTGGAGAAAAAACGCTAGAAAAAATAGCAGAAATAGCAAATGAGAGAAATATTCCAATGTTAGATGCGTTACAATTTGTTGATGAAACTAATATTAGAGGAGCTGTAAAAAAATACTTTTAAAAGATTTTTTTACAATATGATACAGGGAATTTATCTTGGCTTAGATGAATTATCGGTAAAAGAAGTTTTTGATGAAGTTATTACTAAAACAAAGTATTTTGATTCAATTGAAGATAATAAGGAAGATAGAGTTAAAAATATTGAAGAACTTTTGAATAGTATTATTGAATTAGAGAAGAGAAATCCACATATTTCGTTGGCTGATTATCTGGATATGGTTTCTTTGACTGCTTCAACTGATGAAATGGAAGAAAATGAGAATTTTGTGAAGTTAATGACTATTCATAGCTCGAAAGGGTTGGAGTTTGATTATGTATTTATTGCTGGGATGGAAGATGGGTTATTTCCTTCGTGTTCTTTTGAAAGTTCGGAAGAGGATATTGAAGAAGAAAGAAGACTTTGCTATGTGGCAGTAACTAGAGCGAAAAAAGAATTGTATATTTCGTATGCGTCAGAAAGAATGACTTGGGGACAAATGAATTACAATAGAAAACCGTCTAGATTTATATATGAAATGAAACAAGATAACCTTGAATATTTGGTAAATAATATTATCACTTTATCCAAAAACTAAAAAAAATTTCAAGTTCAAGTTTTTAGAGAAGATAAATTTCAAGTTAAAAAGAAAATTTTAACCCATTTTCGATAAGGAAATCAAAAGAAATTCATGAAACCAACTCTAAATATAAAGTTGGAGATACAGTAACTCATAAAAAAAATTTGGAAAAGGTAGAATAAAAACATGTCGATAAAAAAAGTTTAACGATAGATTTTATGGTTGGAGAAAAAAAATTAGCATTGATTTTTGGCTGAAAAAAATTTTTTTGATAGATTAAATAAATGGAGGTAAATTTATGAAAAAGAAAAAAACTATTGGAAAAGAAGTGGAAATAGTAGGAATTGGGCTTCATAAAGGTGAGGAAATAAAATTGGTTTTAAATCCTAATGATGGAAGTAATCCTGAAATACCACAAGGAATTGTTTTTAAAAGAATGGATGTTGAAGGGAAAAATCCAATTGTGACTGTGGATTATACGCATTTATTTGATTTAGAAAGAGGAACTAATATAAGAAATGAAGATGACGTAAAAGTGCATACGATCGAACACTTTTTATCAGCTTTATCTGTTTCAGGAATAACCGATATTTTTGTTGAAATAACTGGAAATGAATTGCCAATATTAGATGGAAGTTCTATCAAATTTATTGAAAAATTTCAAGAAGCAGGATTTAAGGAACTAGAAACAGAAATCGAACCAGTTGTTTTGACAGAACCGATTATATTTAGTGATGAGAAAGCTGGTAAATATGTGATTGGATTGCCTTATGATGGGTTTAAAATATCTTATACAATTGATTTTAATCACAGCTTTTTAAAATCGCAATATTTTTGAAACAGAAATAACTTTTGATAATTATGTTGAAAAAAATTTCTAAATGTAGAACATTTGCATTTGATTATGAAATTGATTTTTTTGAAAAAAATAATTTAGCATTGGGTGGAAGTTTGGATAATGCGATTGTAATTGGAGAAAATGGGCCTTTGAATCCAGAAGGTTTAAGATATCCAGATGAATTTGTAAGACATAAAAATTTTTGGATATTATTGGAGATTTGTATGTTTTGGGAAGACAAATAAAGGGACATATAATTGCTGTAAAAAGCTGGACATTTTGTAAATGCTAAAATGACAGCAATGATTGCAAAAAAATATTTATAATAGAAATTGTAAAAAAAGTTTAATTGAAAAAAATTAATGATAAATAATTTGTAAAAAAAGTAAAAAAATAGTTGTAATTTGTTTAAAAAAATTAAATATAATATATATAACTATATAAAATATTAAAACTTCAATATTGAAGGTTTATTAGTTTTAAAGTTTTTAGTTTTAATTTTGTCAGATTTTTAAATAAAATTTTTAAAAATATTTTTTTAAATGGTTCATTTTAAGATACAAAAAAATAAAGAGATAAAAAAATTAGGAGGATTAAAAAAATATGGAAACAGTTATGAATATAGAAGATATTATGAAAATATTACCACACAGATACCCATTTTTATTGGTGGATAGAGTAATTGAAAAAAATGGAACAGATAGTTTAGTAGCGATTAAAAATTTAACAATGAATGAAGAATTTTTCCAAGGACACTTTCCAGGAAAACCAGTAATGCCAGGAGTATTGCAAATGGAAGCATTGGCACAAGCAGTAGGATTATTAATGTTAGAACCAGGGAAAATACCTTTATTTATGTCAATTGACAAATGTAAATTTAGAAAACCAGTAGTGCCTGGAGACCAATTAAGATTAGAAGTAGAAAAATTAAGCGTTAGAAGAAACATTATTGTCGCTAAAGGAAGATGTGTAGTTGATGGAAATGTAGTTAGTGAAGGAGAACTAAAATTCGCAGTTACAGATATGTAATTTGTATGATAAAGAGAAAAAACAAAAGAAGAGGTTTTAATTTATGAATATGAACAATATACATCCAACGGCAGTTGTTGATCCAAATGCTAAAATCGGAGAGAATGTAAAAATAGGTCCTTATTCGGTGATAGGACCAGAAGTAACTATCGGTAACGGAACTACTATAGAATCTCATGTTGTTATCGAAGGTGAAACAATTATAGGTGAAAATAACTATATTTTTTCTTTTGCATCAATTGGAAAGGATCCACAGGATTTAAAATTTGGTGGTGAAAAAACAAGAGTTGTAATAGGAAATAATAACAAAATTAGAGAATTTGTAACAATTCATAGAGGAACTACTGATAAATATGAAACAAGAGTTGGAAATGATTGTTTGATAATGGCGTATGTTCATATTGCACATGATTGTATTATAGGAGACCACTGTGTATTAGCAAATGCTGCTACTTTTGCAGGTCATGTGGAAGTGGAAGATTGGGCAGTTGTTGGAGGATTGACAGCTATTCATCAGTTTACAAGAGTAGGAAGACATGCGATGATAGGAGGATGCTCAGCTGTAACTCAAGACGTTGTACCTTACATGCTTTCTGAAGGAAACAAAGCTAGAGCGGTATACATTAATATTGTAGGACTTCAAAGAAGAGGTTTTTCGGAAGAACAAATTAAAACTTTGAGAGAAGTTTATAAAATTATATTTAAGAAAAAACTAAAATTAGAAGAAGCATTACATATATTGGAAAATGACTACAAAGATAATGAAGATGTAGTAAAATTGGTTGAATTTATTAGAAAAAAAGTAAAAGAGGAATCGCAAGATAAATTATGAATAAAGTAGGTTTAATAGCTGGAAATGGTAAATTGCCAGAATTATTTTTTTAGAACAATGTGAATTACAGGGAATAGAATTATTCTCTGTTTATTTATTCGATAGTGTTGAAGAAAGTGTGAAAAAAACATATAAATTCAGCTAAATATAGTGTAGCACAACCTGGGAAAAATAATCTCTTATTTTTAAGAAAAAGGGTGTTTCCCAAGTTGTTATGCTTGGAAAAAGTTGAAAAAGATTTAATCTTCTCAAATTTAAAGTTTGATTTTGTTGCAGAGAAAAATTTTTATTTTTCTTCAAAAAAATAAGAAAGATAAAAAAATATTGAAGGCAATTATTGATTACATTGAATCTGAAGGAATAACAGTATTGCCACAAAATTATTTGTTGGATGATTATATAGCTAAAGAGAAGGTTTATACGAAAAAAATTCCTAGCGAAAATGACGAAAAAACAATCAAAATTGGGATAGAAGCTGCGAAAATGTTAACAGATATTGATGCAGGGCAAACGGTAGTTGCTAAAGATGAATCTATCGTTGCTTTGGAGGGAATTGAAGGTACTGATAAAGCAATTTTGAGAGGTGGAGAATTAGCTGGAAAAGACTGTATTATTGTAAAAATGGCTAGAAGAAATCAAGATTACCGAATAGATGTGCCGACAATAGGTGTTGAAACAATAAAAAGAGTTGTAGAAATTAAAGCAAAAGGAATTGTAATAGAAGCGGATAAGATGCTATTCATTAATCAAGATGAAGTTGTGGAATATGCGAATAAGAATAAAATATTTATTAAAGGAATAAAACATGAATAAAATGAAAAAAGTATTTGTATCTTGTGGAGAAATGTCGGGAGATTTACATTTATCGTATATTATTGAGAGTATTAGAAAAAAAGATAGTGACATAGAATTTTACGGTGTTGTAGGCGATAAGTCTATAAAAGCTGGAGCGAATAAAGTAAATCACATTAAAGATAATGATATTATGGGATTTGTTGAAGCTGTAAAAAAAATATAAATATTTTTAAAAAAATAAAGCTAAAGAATATTTAAAAATTCATACAAGAAAATAATATAGACACGGTTATATTTGTAGATTTTTGGTGGATTTAATTTAAAAATTTTTTTGATTTATTGAAAAAGGAAATACCAAAAAAATAAAGACAATTTATTATATTCCACCAAAAGTTTGGGCTTGGGGAAAATCGAGAATAAAAAGAATTGAAGAAATTTGATGATGTAATAGTAATTTTTTTCCCTTTGAAAAAAAGCGTATTATGACAGTTTAGAAAGTTCAAAAAAATAAACGTGAAATATTTTTGGAAATCCGTTGGTTGACAAATATGAGTTTTCTGAAAAATTTAGGTGATAAAAATTTTTATTATTGCCAGGAAGTAGACGACAAGAAATTTTAAAATTTATTCCCGAAATAGTAAAATTTGTAAAATTAGAAGAAATGAAAAAAATCAGAAATTTATTTTTGAAATTTGCGGATAAATTACACTTGGAATATGTGAAAGAATATAATTTAGAAAAATATTGAAAATGTAGAAATAAGTTTTTGATGCTATTGAAAAATTTGAGAAAAAGATTCTAAATATGCGATTGCAACTCGTGGACTGTAACATTTGAATTATCATTGATGGGATTACCAACAATAGTTGTGTATAAAACTTCTCCTATTAATGCGTTTATTGCTAGAAAAAAATTGTTAAAATAACTTATATTAGTTTAACGAATTTAAATGCAAATAAAGAGATTTTTTTCCAGAGTTGTTACAAGAAGATTTTTTTCAGCTGAAAAAAATTATTATTACAATGTCAAAATTTTGAAAAAAATGAAGAAAGAATTGTTTTTGGAATTAAAAAAAGAACGAGAAAAAAATTGGGTAATAGCGGTGTTTTTAGATAAAAATATCAGATTATCTAATTGAAAAAAATAAAAGAGAGTAAATAATAATTATTAAATATTATTTAAGAGGATTGTGAAATGAAAGAAAAAGAGAAGAGTTAATGAATAACTCGATATTTAAACTATTTATTAAAAAAATTTTTATTCCTATATTAATAAGTTCTGTTTTTAGTAGTTTTGTATAATTTAGTTGATAGATTTTTTTCGTAGGAAAAAAATTAGTGAAGAAGCATTAGTCGCAGTAGGAGTATCATTTTATATAGTTATGATATTTATAGCTTTTTTTCGATGTTAGTTGGAGTTGGAGCAGGAACGATTTATTCGATTCGACTTGGTCAAAAGAAAAAAAGCTGAAACTCAAAAAAATATTAGGAAATACGATTACAATATTTCTAATATTAGGAGCGCTTTTATTTTTTTAATATTGCAATTAAATTTAGATAAAAATTTTGTTGTATTCAGTGCAAATAGAGAAACGTTACCGTATGCAAAAAAACTTATTTACAAATAATGCTTTTTGCTATAATTCCATTGTTTTTTTCATATGGAATATCAAATCTTTTAAATGCAGCTGGAACACCAAGAGTGGCAATGTTTTCAATGCTTGTAGGTGCAGTAACAAATATTATTTTAGATTATGTAGCTGTAATGATTTTTGAAAAACAGGAGTAGAGGGAACAGCTTATGCTACACTAATAGGAAATGTATTAGCGACTCTTATTGTAATGTGGTTTATAGTATTTGGAAAATTACCATTTAAAATAAATTTATTTGGATACAAATTGGAATATATGAGTAATATAAAGTTCAGATTTAAATATTTGAAATTATTTCCAAAAAAACAGTAAAGGATATTTTAACAATTGGTATGTCACCTTTTTTACTTCAATTAGCAAGTTCTGTTGTAGGGTTAATAACGAATAAAATTGTTGAGGTAAATGGTGGTACTTCAGGAGTAGCTGTTGTTACAATTATAAATTCTTATTTACCGATAATGACAATGACAATATATGCTGTGTCACAAGCGATGCAACCTATAATCGGATTTAATTACGGTGCAAAAAGGTATAATAAAGTAAAAAAATCATTAATAATGTCAATTTTAATAAGTATTGTTCTATCTGGAATTTTTTGCCTAACAATGATGACGATGCCAGACAAATTAGTATTATTTTTCAATGAAAAAAGTACTGAATCTGCTTTAAAAGAAGGAGTAAGAGCGCTAAGAATTTATTTTTCAACATCGATTTTATCTTCATTTGGAATAATAGTACCAAATTATTTCCAAGCAATAGGGCGTCCAAAATATTCGACAGTATTGAATATACTTAGACAAGTTGTAATATTTTTTTAATACTTATGATGATATTTTCATATTACTGGAAATTGGTTTGGAGTTTGGTATGCACAGCCAGCTACAGATATTATATTTTTTGTAGTGTTGTTAATATTTACAATATTAGAAATAAAAGATTTGAGTAGAAAACAAAAAAATATTGAAATGAAAGAGAGAGAAAATTGATATGGTAGTAGTATTAATGATAGTTGCGTATATACTTGGAAGTATACCAAATGCTCTTTGGATAGGGAAAGTATTTAAAGGGATTGATGTTAGAGAGCATGGAAGCAAAAATACAGGTTCAACAAATGCAGCAAGAGTTTTAGGTGCTAAATTAGGTATTTTGACATTGATTTTAGATATATCTAAAGGTGTAATTCCTACTTTGATAGCGACAATGTTATTAGACTCATCGATTAGTGTAATTTTAGTTGGAATTTGTGCTATTTTAGGGCATAGTTTTTCAATTTTTATGAAATTTAAAGGTGGAAAGGCAGTAGCTACAACAGTTGGAGTATTTATTGTGTTAGTTCCAGGTGCGATTTTGTTAGCAGCTGTAATTTTCTTTTTAGTTTTTGGTATTACAAGATATGTTTCGTTATCTTCAATGATTGGAGCAATTTCTTTGCCAATTTGGATAATATTATTTTATAAAAAAATATACCACTTACTATTTTTTTGGTATAATAATTGCTATTTTTGATAATAGTGAGACATAAAAGTAATATTCAAAGATTACTAAATGGGACAGAATCAAAAATTTTTCAATAAATAAGAAAAAAATAATTTTAAAATAAAAAAATAAGAATAAAAAAATAAGAAAGTTGGTGGAAATGATGAAAAAAATATTAGTGATTGGTGGTGGAAGTTGGGGAACTTGTTTATCAAAAATTACTTGTTGAAAATAAAAAAATAATGTGTTTTTTTATGGGAGTATAATGAGAAAAACGAGAAATGTAATTAGAGAAAAAAAGAGAAAAATCCAGTATTTTTTTACCTAACATAAAATTGCCAAAAGAATTAAATGTGGTTGATAGTTATTGCGAAACATTGAAAAATGAAAAGATAGATGTGATTTTATTGGCTACTCCAACACAATTTTTAAGACCGATTTTAAAAAATTTAAAAGAGTGTTTGAGTTATAAAGTGATAATTGTAAATGTGGCTAAAGGAATAGAAATCAAATCTAAGAAGAGAATCTCAGAAGTTATCGATGAAGAGCTTAGTGGAAAAGATTATAGCTATGTATTGTTAGCTGGACCTACACATGCAGAAGAAGTTGCATTGAAATTACCTTCAGCCATTTTATCAGTATCATTAGATGAAAAAGCAGCATTGGAAATCCAACATTTATTTAGTAATTCTTATTTTAGAGTTTATACTGGAACTGATTTAGTGGGAGCAGAGTTATCAGGAGCTGTAAAAAACTGTTTGGCAATAGCAGCAGGAATTTCTGATGGTCTTGGTTTTGGAGATAATTCAAAAGCAGCGTTGATTACAAGAGGAATAAATGAAATTTTGGAAATTGGTAAATATTATCATGCAGATCCAAAAACATTTATGGGATTATCAGGACTTGGAGATATAATTGTTACGTGTACAAGTAAACATAGTAGAAATAGATACGTGGGAGAAGAATTAGGAAAAGGAAGAAAAATAGACGACATCATTTCAAGCATGAAAATGGTATCGGAAGGAGCTGAAACAATAAAAGCTTTATATGCAATTATTAAAGAAAACAATATTCAAGCACCAATTATGTCAGCACTTTATGAGGTGATTTATGAAAATCGACCTGTAAACGAATTAGTTTCGTTGTTTATGAATAGAAATTTAAGATCAGAATTCATATAAAAACAAAAAAAGAAAAAAATTAATTACCAACGGAGAGTGAAATGGAAGAAAACAACTTAAACTTAATTTCTTTATATTTAAGTGATATTCAAAAAAATTTGATTTGCTATCAAAGGAAGAAGAATACGATTTATTAAGAAGAATAAGAGAAGAAAATGATGAACAAGCTAGACAACTTTTTAATCTTATCAAATTTAAGATTAGTAATAAGTACAGCTAAAAAAATCATTAGGAAATGGGTTACCATTGATAGATTTAATAAGTGAAGGAAATATTGGATTGATAAAAGCTATTAATAAATTTGATTATAAAAAAAGGGACATAGATTCAGTACATATGCGGTTTGGTGGATAAAACAGGCGATAAAAAAAGTCAATTATTAATACAGGGAGAGATATCAGAATACCTTCATACAAATACGAACAATTGGCAAAGGTGAATAAAGTTATTAAAGAATATACGGCTAAGTACGGTGAAGGCCCTTCTACAGAATACATAGCAAAAGAAAGTTGATTTGAAAGAAAGTAAAGTTATTTTTGTTATTAAATGAGTTCCAAGATATAGTTTCTTTAAATGAAACTATAGGAGATAATATTTATTTGGAGGATATTGTAGGAAAAAGAAGATAATGTTGAAGAAAAAGATTATAAAAAGAAGATCAACTATACGAAATGAGAGAATTGTTAGATAAGGTCTTAACTGAAAGGGAAAAAAAGAGATACTTGAGTTGAGATATGGTTTATATGACAATAAAATTCATACTTTGAAAGAGATTGGTCTTAAATTGAATATCACAAGAGAAAGAGTAAGACAAATAGAAAAAGCAATAACAAAATTAAAAAGAACACTTTTAAAAAAATTATAAAGATATGATATAATACAAGTATGTGTGACTTTAGGGATAATAAAAAAAGAGGTGAGAAAATGTTAAATGTAATTGTAAACAGAAGAGAATTGTTAAAAAGCTATTCATATTGTAGAAAATGCTGTAAAAGAGAATAAAATTAGAGAAGTTTTTATCAGGGAATATACATTGAGGCGAAAGAAAATAAGGTGATTTTTAAAAAGGTACAGATTTAGAAGTATCGATTAGTACTGAGATAGAATGTGAAGTTATTCAAGAAGGGAAAATTGTAATTAAACATAAATTGATAGAAGAATTTTTTTGAAACAAATATCAGATGATAAAAATTGAGTTGAATGAAGAATCTGGTAAATTAGTAATAAAGACAAGTGCTACAGATACAGAATTTTCAATATATGATGCAGAAAATTTTCCTATTCAAACGAAATTGGAAACAGGAGTGGAATATAATTTTAATAAAGACGAATTATTGACTCATATAGAGAATGTAAAAATTTCGGCTGCGACTGAAGTGGAAAATTTGGCTGTAAACTGTATAAGACTTGAAATTGGAGAAAATAAATTGAAATTAGTTTCTTCAGATACATATAGATTAACTTTTATTGAAGAAGAATTGCCAGAAAGTCAAAAGAAATAAAGAAGACTTAAATGTAAGCATACCATTAAAAAAACTATTGATGGATTAATTAAAATTATGAAACTTATAGACGAGGAAACAATTACAATAAAAATCTGATAGTTCAAAAAGTATTTTTTTCAAAAATAGCTAATGTTGAAATTTTTGACAAGAGTAATTGAATTGCAATTCCCCGATTATAAAACAATATTAAAAAAATGTAGACCATAATAAAAAAATATTATTGAATACAAAAAGATTTTTACATCAGTATTAAGAAGAACTTTAATATTTGCGAGAGATAATAAAGAGACAAAAAAATGGAGGAATTTTTTTAATTTCCAAAATAATAAATTGTATTTAACAGGTACAAATGAATATGCTCAAATTAAAGAAGAATTGCCAACTATTCAAGAGGGTGATGATATAAAAATCTCATTAAATGTTAAATTCTTGTTAGATTATATTTCTATAATAAGCGGAAAAGTGACAGAAATAAGATTATTGAATAGCAAAAAGTTCTGTAATTATAAAAAGATGAAGATTCAGACAAATCGCTTTTACTTTACAATGCCTTTAGCGTTAAGAGAAAATTAATTTTTAAATAAAAAAAGAGTTGTTTATAGGTAAAAATACTTTAAAACAACTCTTTTTTTGTTATTTTAGATGTAAAAAAATTTTTTTGAAAAATAAGAATAGTAAAAATATTAAATTTAGTATATTTACTAGAAGAGTGTAAATATTTTTGTGTAAATAGAATAGAGGATCTATTAGTTTTACACAAAATTATAAACATTCTCAAGAAATAGAGTTTACATTTTTCTCTTATTTTCTTTAATCCAAGAAATCTAGTATAAAATTTAGAAAACAATTCCATTTTTTTAAATTTATTTTTCAAATTCTATTGGTTCAGTACCAGCTTTGAATAATGCATTTCTCTTATCTACACCATCAGAATCAAGTAATCCGATTTAAGTCAATATCTTTTTGAATAAGATCTTTACGTTTTATGTAATCATCAATAAATTCGAATACTCCAACATTATAATTATCCATATCTACAACAGATTGCATATAACTCTTCCATAAAGGTGCAGCTGCACTTCCTCCTGTCATACCACTACCCATTGATTTATTGTCATCGTTTCCGACATAAACTACAGTAGCTAGAGTAGGTGTATACCCAGTAAACCAAGCTGAGATATAATCACTTGTAGTTCCTGTTTTTCCAGCCATTGGAATAAGTTGACCGTTTTTAAATACTTTCGCAGATTGTCCAGTTCCGTAATTTACTGCATTTTCAAGCATTTGAGTTAGGATTGCAACATCTTTTGAGTCAAAAATCTTTTTATTTTTTGCTTTTGCTTCGTAAATAACTTCACCATATTTATTTTCAATTTTGTAAATATATTGTGGTGTAATTTGGTATCCACCATTTGCAAGTGCTGCATAAAATAATGCCATATCAATAGGTCTTGTAGAAATAGATCCTAAAGCAAGTGTATAGTTTTTAGGGAAATCTCCACCAGTAACACCAGAATCACGCCAAATTTTTTCAACAGCATCAATTCCAACATATTGTAATAATTTTATTGGAATAATATTATTAGAAATTTCAATAGCTTTATCAAGTGTCATACTGTCTCTAAAACTTCCATCATAGTTTTTTGGAGTCCAGTTTCCAATTTTAATAGGCGAATCTTCCATAACGCTGTTCATTCCCATATTTTTTTGCAAAGCAGCAAGATAAATCAATGGTTTAAATGAAGATCCGGGTTGTCTTAAAGAGTTTAAAGCTCTATTAAATTCACCTTTTTTATAATTTTTTCCTCCAACCATTGCTTTTACAAAACCATTACTTGGATCAATTGAAATCAAAGCTCCATTCATATTAGCACGATTTCTTAAATTATAATTACTGTTGAATGCTTTATAAGCAGCTCTTTGCATATTTAAATCAACAGTTGCATATATTTTATATCCATCAAAAAGGAATTTTTGATCTTCTTCATCAATTTTTCAATATTTTTTTAGCTTCACTCAATACAATAGTTGTAAATTCGGTGCAGTATTTGAAGTAGAAATTTGTTCTTCTTCATTTTTTTGTTTTTTTAATATTTCCATTTTTAAATTTAATTTTTTTCAGCAGTGACTTCTTCATATTCGTTTTTCATTGATAAATCCGTAAGACAACATCTGTTTCAAAACAACATGTTCTCTTTCAACCGCATTTTTCAATTTTTTTGAATATTTGGTAGGCGATTTAGGTAAACTTGCTAAAACTGCAGCTTCAGCAATTGTTAAATTTTTAGGTTCTTTATTAAAATATCTGATAGCAGCATTTTTTATACCATAAGCTCCTTGACCAAAATAAATTGTATTTAAATAATTTTCAAGAATTTCATCTTTAGTATATTTTCTTTCAATCTCAACTGCTAAAATAGCCTCTTTAATTTTTCTCATAACCGTTCTTTCAGGTGTCAAAAAAGCATTTTTTGCTAATTGTTGAGTAATGGTACTTCCACCTTCTCTTCTTCGTCCAGAAAGAGTCGTTAAAATAGCTCTACCTGTACGTAAAAAGTCGAATCCATGATGTGAACGGAATTTTCTATCTTCGATTGCCAAGAAAGCATTTTGTACATTAAGAGGTACATCTTTTATACTTACAGGCGAACGATTTTCTACATTTACTGTATCAAGTTGATTTCCGTTAATATCATAAATTATCGACGGAGAAGTTGGTGCGTAACTGTCAATTAAATCTACAGGTGTTTCTCTTCGAATTGTATAAAAAATATACCCTAAAACACCTAAACCAGCAATAAATAAAAATATAATAAATTTTAAGAAAAGCGAAAGAAAAAATTTTCTTCTTGTAGCTTTAACAGGATCGGTCCCATTATGATTAAAAATCGTTAGGATTAATTTTTCTGTGCCATTTTCCATCTCCTTTTTGGCTTTCAATTGTCCACAAGCGTGACAATATCTTGACCTTTTTGTTTCACGCAATGTTACATTAATATTTTTTTGTCTTTTAATAATTTATAAAAATTCTCTTTGCTTCGATTTAGAAGGCGTTTTATAAATTTTACCCTTTACAGGATTATAAGGAATAAGATTTACTAAACAAGAGAACGAACGCAAGTAATCAGCTAATTCAAACGCATCACTATACTCGCAATTAAAATCATCAATTAAAATATATTCGAAAGTAATCCTGTTTTTAGTTTTTTTCTGATAATTAATCAGAGCTTTTTTCAATTCTTGCACACCCCATCTTTTGTTAATAGGCATAATTTCAGTTCTTCTATCATCTCTAACAGAATGAAGTGAGATTGCAAGATTAACTTGGCTTTCATTTTCAGTAAATTTCTCAATTCCAGTAACAATTCCACTCGTTGAAACTGTAAAGTTTCTTTTTGAAAAATTTTGTCCTTTAGGCGAATTTAAAATATTAATTGATTCAATTACGTTATCATAATTTAAAAATGGTTCTCCCATTCCCATGTAAACGACATTTCCTAATTTTTCGCCTCTTTCTGATAAATATTTTTGCACATAATAAAACTGTAATAAAATTTCAGAAGCACTTAAATTTCTTTCATAAGTCATCGTAGCAGTGGCACAAAAATCACAACCAATCAAACACCCAATTTGTGAAGAAACACAAAGAGTATGACGATTTTTATGTGAAATTAACACACTTTCAATTAACCTATGATCGCTTAATTCAAAAAGAAACTTTTCAGTATCTTTATCATCTGATATTTGATGAGTTTTAAAGGTTAATTGTGCAATGTAAAAATGTTCCTTTAAAAATTCTCTATCTTTTTTTGAAATATTGGAAAATTCATCAAAATTGAATACCATTTTATTATGAATCCAGTCAAAAAAACTTGTGTTGCATTGAATTTTTTTCAACCCTAAACCTACGAAAGTAGTTACCATTTCTTCTAGATTCATTCCAATTATATCAATTTTTTTCCATCTTTATCTTTTTTTAATCATATTTGCTAAGAATATCTCAAAAATATTCGTTTTTCCCTCCTTTAATATCTGTACTTAACTTCTTTTATATAATAACATATTTTCTATAAAAAAATAATATAGAAAAAAATCTTTAATACTTTATATGTTTTTTTGAAACATATTTTAAGAAAAATTATATTATTGTAAGTTAACAGAAATTATCTCTTTATTTTTCGCTAGTTTTTAGATGAAATATTTGTTCCTAAAGTTATTTTTCAAATTTTTTTGAATTAGCAACTCGTTTGAGGAACATCAAAAAAATACTAGTTTTTTCACTTGTTGTCCTGGATTAATTGCATCAATAAACAAGCTATTTTTTATAAGTAGAGTTACAGGTGAAAATGATTGTGTGCTAGAAGCATTCAAAATAAAGCTACTAGAATTAAGATTTAAAGGCTCTTGTGTAAGGTTTTTTTACATTCACATATAAAATTAAAAAAATTTATTTCCTTCGGCACTGGGTTTATTTTTCAAAATAACCAGTTTCATCCATTAACTTATCTTTTTACTTGTTTTTCCTTCGATTATAACTTCGGCAACTTCAGTAGTTATCTTTTCTTCCGTTTTAAAAGTTTTAGATGCTACTTTTTTAGTTTCTGAATTTGAAACATTAGATGTAGCGACTTTTTGAACGGTAGTTTTTCTTCCACCAAAAATGCTCCATAAAACACCTAATATAACGACAACAATTAAAAATTCCCGTTCCCCATTTTTTTATAGTCTTTTTTTCAGTAATATTTGTATTATCTTCCATATTTATCCTCTTCCTTTCTTTAATTATTCATTTCGTTTATTATATCATATTTCGATAGCTAATAGTATTTTTTTATTTGAGAATATTATTAAATTAATATCTTTTTAAAATTAAAAAAATTTAAAAAAATTATTTTTTTAAGGGAATTTCTTGACTTTATCATAAGTTTGGTATATACTTATAGATAAGTAAAGTATTTAGAATTTTTTAATACCATATTTTAGGAGGTAATCAATATGTCAAATTTAAAGAAAGTAGTTACAATTGCAGGATCAGATACAAGTGGAGGAGCTGGTATTCAAGCTGATTTGAAAACGTTCCAAGAAAGAGGTGTTTATGGAATGAACATCATCACAGTTCTTGTTACAATGGATCCAAAAGATTGGTCGCATAAAGTATTTCCAGTTGATATGAATACTATTAAGGAACAAGCAAATACAGTTTTCAATGCAATTGGAGTAGATGCAGTAAAAACAGGGATGTTACCAACAGTAGAAATTATCAATTATGCAGGAGAATTGATTAAAGATTTAAAAAATACTCCAATCGTAATTGATCCGGTTATGGTTTGTAAAGGTGTAAAAGAAGCTCTTTTCCCTGAAAATACAATTGCAATGAGAAAAGCATTGCTTCCAAATGCAACAGTTACAACACCGAATTTATTTGAAGCTGCACAATTAGCAGATGTTGAGCCAATAACAAATTTAGATGATTTAAAAGAAGCTGCTAAAAAAATATATGACTTTGGGGTAAAAAATGTTGTTATTAAAGGTGGAAAATCATTTAGTAAAAATTCTGCGATAGATGTTTTATATGATGGATCAAATTTTGATGTAATAGAAACTGAAAAAATCGATACACCTTATACTCATGGAGCTGGATGTTCATTTGCAGCATGTATGACTGCTGAATTAGCTAAGGGTGCTACGGTGAAAGAGGCTTTGGAAACTACAAAAACATTGATTACAGAAGCGTTAAGACAACTCATTTTAAATTAGGTGAATTTGTAGGTCCTTTAAATCATAAAGCATTTGCTTTGAAATAATTTTTTTAAGAATTTTATTAATTAAGCTAGAACATTTGTGATTTTTTTCATGATTTAAGTCGTGAGAGATTTAGTTTGAGAATGGGATAGATATAAAAAAATAGAGATAAATAGAAAAAAATTCGATAAATCTAAAAAAATTTAAACTTAAATTATTTTTTTAGAATATCGAATTTTTTTATAAATTTTGTTAAAAGGATACAAAATTTTTTTCAATAAAATGATAAAATACTAGAAGGATATAAAAAAATATAGGGAGAAAAAAATAATGAGTGGAGATATTAAATTATTTGAAGATGAAATAAAAAGAAAAAAATACGAGAAGTTAAGGAAAGAAATAGAGAAGCATAATAATTTATATTACAATGAAGATAAACCAATAATTTCTGATATGGAATATGATAAATTAATAAGAGAGTTGAGGGATTTAGAGGAGACTAATCCTAACTTAAAAAGTAGAATATGAAATAAAAAAATTCAAAAAGTGGGTTTTGGAAATGAGAAAAGTGAAAATGAAAATGTGAGTCCAACTGAAAAAAATAGGTGGAATTGCAAGTGAGAAATTTTTCAAAAAGTTAGACATAGAGTTCCTATGCTTAGTTTATCAAATACTTATAATATTTCTGAAATTGAGGATTTTGATAAGAGAGTAAAAAAAATAATAGATGTTAAAAAGAAAATTGATTATGTTTTGGAGCTTAAATTGGATGGATTGAGTATTAGCTTGATTTATGAAAATGGAGTTTTGAAACAAGGGATTACTAGAGGTGACGGACAAATTGGAGAAGATGTTACGGAAAATATAATGGAGATTAAGTCGATTCCTAAAAAGTTGAAAGAGCCTATTTCACTTGAGGTTCGGGGAGAGGTAATTTTGCCAATAAGTGAATTTGGTAGAATAAATCAAGAAAGGGAAGATGAAGGAGAAGATATATTTGCAAATCCTAGAAATGCAGCGGCTGGAACGATTCGACAGTTGGATAAAAGTATTGTTAAGGAAAGAAAATTGGATTGCTATTTGTATTATTTGGTTAATGCTGAAGAATATGGCATGAAAACACATAAAGAAAGTATTGAATATATTGAAAAATTAGGATTTAAGACTACAAAAATTTTTGAGTTGTATAATGATTTTGGAAAACTGGAAAAGGCAATTGATGTTTGGAGAACTAAAAGGGAGAAATTGGATTATGAAACAGATGGATTAGTAATAAAAGTCAATGAATTTGAGCATTATGATGAGCTTGGGTATACGACAAAAAGTCCAAGATGGGCGATTGCCTATAAATTTCCAGCAGAGCAAGTGAAAACAAAACTTTATGATGTGACATTTCAAGTTGGAAGAACAGGTGTTGTAACGCCAGTTGCTGAACTAGAAGCTGTGAATTTATCGGGATCTGTCGTGAAGAGGGCTAGTTTACATAATTTTGATGAAATCAGACGAAAAGAAATAAAAATAGGAGATAACGTTATTATCGAAAAGGCAGCCGAAATTATTCCACAGGTTGTGAATGTTGTTTTTGAAGATAGAAAAGGTGATGAAAAAGATATCGAAGTTCCTACGAATTGTCCAATTTGTGATAGTGAATTAGTGAAAGAAGAAGGACAAGTTGCTTTAAAATGCTTGAATCCGCAATGTCCAGAAAAAGTTAAACGTGAAATTGCATATTTTGTTTCAAGGGATGCGATGAATATTACTGGGCTTGGAGAGAAAATTGTTGAGAAATTTATTGAGCTTGGAAAAATAAAAACGGTTGTTGATATTTATTCATTAAAAAATTATGCAGAAGAGCTAGAAAATCTAGAGAAAATGGGTAAAAAAAGTGTTGAGAATTTGATCAATAGTATTGAAGAAAGTAAAAAACAGGGATTTTCAAAAGTTTTATATGCTTTAGGAATTCCTTTCGTTGGGAAATTTAATGCAAATTTATTGACAAAAAATTATAATAGTATTGAGTTGCTAAAAGAAAAAAGTGTCGAAGATTTGTTGGAAATAAAGGGGATTGGCGATAAAGTTGCGGTTGCGGTTCATACTTATTTAAATGATGAAAATAATTGGGCGAAAATTGTTGCATTAAAGGAAATTGGTTTACAGTTTGAAGCAGAGGAAACTGAGGAAGAAGAGATTGAGGATAATCCTATAAAAGGTAAGAGTTTTTTTAGCGACTGGAAAAATTAGAAAAAAATATAAAAAGAAATGATATAAAAGATATTATTTTTGGCAAAAGGTGGAAATTATCTTTCAGGTGTGACTAAGAAATTAGACTATTTAATTGCTGGTGAAAAAGCTGGAAGTAAATTATCGAAAGCAGAAGAATTAGGAGTTAGAGTATTGACAGAGGAAGAATTTGAGAAGGAATTTTTTTAGAAAAGTAAATTTGATAATTAAAAAAAGAGTGTAAAAAAATTTTTGTGTAAATAGAACAGTAAAGTATTGAATTTACTGGATTATCTATTAGTTTATACAAAATTATAAACACACTCGAGTTGTATATTTAATGAAAAATCTTCATTTCTCAAAAATAAAATTTCTAACCTTTTCAGCAACCTCCTTTTTAGCAAAAAAATATTTTCTCAGATTTAAAAGATTTAGTAAAAAAATAAAAGTTAAAGATGAATAACTTCCTCCACGATTATAAATTCTATCAACTTTTTATGTCAGAAATCCAAGAATAAGGAATTATGTATGCTGGATAGATAGAAAATAAATATCTGCTTCCAATTTTTTTAAATCACTTTGTGAGACCATTCCAGTTTTAACTATTTTTCTCAGATTTGATAAAATCTTCTTTTGCATAATTTAAAAAAATCTGTATTTTTTTCTAAGTTATCTAGCATTTCAGCTAATCTTTTATTTTCTTTATTTTTTTCATAAATAAGGCAAATAATAATAGAAAAAGGACGATAAACCATAAAAAAATAGGAATACCAAATTTAATAAATACAAATGACATAGGATTGATTGGAAAATCAGAAACTCTTGTGCAAATTTTTAATTCTTTTTAGATATTCAGCATAACCACCGAATAAGATATAAATGGTGTCTATTGCCAATAAGAAAATTTCTGCACAGTAAACTGGTTTTTGCTGTTCTTTCAATTTTTTTAATAAATTATAAAAAAATTCTCGTGGTTTTTAAGTCTTTTAAGTCATCACTAATTTCAGCGGATATAATTTTTTTGCATGTTTCTTTTTTTCTTAATGATAAAGAAAAAAATATTGATAGAATAAATAAAAGAGGTATAAACATTGTTCCTATAATTATTTCATATATTTCCATTTAAAACACTTCCTTTTTTTAGTATAAAATTTGTTATTTTGAATAAAAAAATAATTAAATTTTTTTAAAAATTCTATAATTATAACATTCAAAGTTTAATTATAATTAATAGTGTACGGTATCGAATATTCCTTCAAAATAGGTGTCAATTTATTAATTTCATCTAAAAACCATTTGTTCAGTAACAAAAAAATGTAAATTTACTTGTCTGAAAAAAATCGTTTGACTACTTTTTGAATTTATCGTATGAACTTTTATCAATCCTCTGCAATTATTACGGAAACGACTACAATAAAATTCTATGTAATCAATATTAGAAAGTGGGATCTTTTTGTAGGCATAGAGTTTAGGCATAAAAATTTCATTTTCTATGTAAAAACATTCCATTGTATTTTTTTCTTGTTATTAAATAGATAATAGTTGTGATACTGATAATAAGTATTACCAGTTGCAAGACCAACATAAAAAAATAATCATTTTATTTTTTTCTCCTTATTTTTTTAATTTTGTAATTAAAAAAATTTTTTTATTTCTAAAATAATAAAGACTCTTAGAAATAATCATATAAATCAACAATCATCACATTATATTTTTGTTAAATATTTTTTTCAGTAAATAATAATCATTTGCTTTTAATAGACATTTCAACAAATTTTTTTCTTCTTTATCAAAAAAATTTGAAAAGTAGGATTTCTTTCTTTTCTGCCTTTTTCCAGCATTAGTCGCATAAAATTTAGCATAACGGATATTATCAATTTCTATAAATTCTATTTCATTGTTTTCATATAATAATTTTATAATTCTTCCACTTATAATTAAAGAATATTTTCTTTTTTGAGATTTTTCCAAAAAAAGCTAAAAATTGACGGCAATCGTTATAATCATGAAAAATAACGAAAAATATCTTTTGATGTAAAAATTTTTTTAACAATTCATTTAATTTAAAAATAGAGTACTGTAATAAAACATAATAAATAATATAATACATAAAAAAATATATGAATTATCTTTTAGTGGATGAATTTCAAATTCATATGGCAATGTCATTTCTTCAAGTTGTTTCAATTTTTCTTTCGATAAAAATGAATATTTACTTTTTATAACAATAGATAAAAAAACAAAAGAAAAAAACTGAACCTCCACTATAAATCAAAAAAATATTATTTGTTTTGGGGAAGTTTTATCTAAAAAAATATAATTGCATTAGAGCAATGATAAAAAAATATTAATGATAAAAATCAAAAAAATATTTTTTTATAAATTTTTTTCTGCCTTGGAATATTAGGAATCAACATATCTAATTTTTTTCATCAAAAAAATATAACCCCATCTTTTTACGATTTTTTTATCCATTTTATACCTCCTAACTTCATTTATTAGAAATAGTATTTTTAAAGTTGTTTTTATTTTTAATTAACAAATATTTCCAAAAAAATCCTAAAATTTCTTCTTTACTTAACGGTTCAACAAGAATATATGAAGCGTCAATAAAACGATACTTATCTTTTGGCAATTTTTTTATAAAATCATCATAATCTAATTGACCAGCAACTTGATAACTGTTTGGATCATTTTTTATCTCCATCAATAGTAACGAAACCTATATTCCAAAAAAAGCTATATCATCATTTTTTAACGATATCTAAATTATGAAATTCAACGCTAGGTTTATATGGAAGAATTGTTCTAACATTTTCTGTCAGACTATAAGCTCCCATAATTCTTTCATCTTCGTCATTTTTTTATAAAAAAACGTTGATTTGCCGAATAAGCATCTAAATTTTTGAATGTTTCTTACTATTCTTGAAAAAGTATCTATAGGATTATTTGAATTATTTATTTCATCAACCATTTCTTCATTGAAAGAAACAGGTCTAGTTGTACCAAAAATAAGATAAGTATCTGATTCTCCACTTTTTATATTTTCTGTAATTATTTTTATTCCATAAAGTATATCTGATTCATAGTCAAATTTATAAATGTTATCAGCAGTATAAACTTCACCTCTCTCATTCAAAATCTCCGAATCAAATTCTTTAGCCAACGCTTTTATATATTCCAATGCCAAAAGCCAATCTTCCCTAGATGATGGCGTAAAAATCCTTACAACATAATTGTTATATTTTGTGTCATAAGATAGCTCAAATCCTCTTGCACTTTCCTTACCGTCTCCTATTAAAAGACACTGATAATTAGAAACTGGAGATAACAGCAAATCATTAATATCAATATTTCCAGTATTGTAGCTATAAAGCTCCTTATCAAGTAAACTCAATGCAGTTTCAACATTTAAAACGGCTTTATAACCTAAAAATTTTTTCTTGTTTTTCACATAAAAACTTATACTCATTTTTTTATCCTCCGTATTTTTTTGATTTACATCAAATTTTATATTGCTTTTATTTTTTTAATTTTACCACGATTTTTCAAGATAATCAAATGCAATGATTAAAAAAATATCATAAAAATTTCATAAAAAAATATGTTATAATAATATTAATAAGACTTATCAAAAATTTCAAAATCCAATAAGCAAAAAAAGGAGTAAATATGAAAAAAATTAAATTTCAAAAATAGAAGAAAAAGAATGTATTTTATATACCAATGAAAAATAAAAAAAGACAAAAATATATCCCGATACAGCCTGTTGATGAGCATGATATGCAACTTTTAGACAATGAAGTAAAATATATTTCTGAAAATACAGATAAAAATTTTAGCTTGGCAGCTTTCAAAATAGAAGACTGGAATAGTGAACTGACACCTTGGGAAATGCCGCTTCTTCGTGGAAAAGGAAATTTTGGCGATGGAGCTGGTAAAACATTAGAGTTTATAAAGGAAAAATTGATTCCAAGTTTGGCAGAATTTATGAATATTCAAGAAAAGAATGAGAAGTATATTTTAGGTGGATATTCTCTTGCTGGATTATTTTCACTTTGGAGCGGGTATCAGACAAATATTTTTGCAGGAGTTGTTGGAGTTTCACCATCAGTTTGGTATAAGGATTGGATTAAGTTTGTAAAAAATAATGAGATTTTGGCAAAAAATGTTTATTTGAGTCTTGGGGATTTGGAGGAAAAGACTAAACATCAGGTTTTATCGAAGATTGGGGATAATATAAGGGAATATTTTGAGATTTTGAGAAATTCTAAAAATTTGGAAAAATGTGTCTTGGAATGGAATGAGGGGAATCATTTTAGGGATTCGGATGTGCGAATGGGAAAAGGATTTGTATGGATTGTAGAAAATTGTTAATTTTAATAATTTAATTCCCCTAAGGGTAGAGGCAGAGGTGAAATTCGATATTTTTCGACTATCTAGTCAGTCTGTAAACAATATACATAATAACTAGAAGTCTAATAAGTTCATCGTTGTTCACTGCTCTAAACCTCCTTATAATAGAATACGAGTTTACTGAACTCTGTATCATTATAACAAAAAAAGCTAGAAAAATTCTAGCTTAATTTGTCAGTAATTTTATTCTATTATAAGTTCCCCTTAGGGTTTTTTTACAATTTAATTATATCATATTTTTCAAAAAAAGTCAATCCCGAAATAAAGGTCATTTTTTTATTTTTTTATCCCTTGCAAAAATTGTCATTTTTTTCCTAAAAAAATGCAATACTAATTTTCAAAATTTTTCATGGATTTTATCATTTAAAATTAAGAGGAGCAAATGTAAACTCCCTTTATCTTAAGATTAAAAAAATGAATACAATTTCTTAATTTATTTAATGATGTAGTATTTTTTATAAAATTTATATCAAAAATTAAAAAAATTATTCTACATCCAAAAAAATTTCTTAGCATTTTTCAATTTGCATTTCAACATTTTTTTACAGAAGTTCCACCGAAAGAATTTCTTTTTATTTACACAGTTTTCAATAGTAATTTCTGATAAAATGTCATCACCAAAAACTTTAGAGAAATTGTGGAATTCATCAAGTGACATATCGTCAATTGCGATATTTTTGTTTTCACAGTAAGAAACAATTTCTCCAACGATTTTATGTGCCTGTCTAAATGGAACGTTATGTTTTGCTAAGTAATCTGCAACGTCTGTAGCATTTAAGAAACCAGCTCTCATAGATTTTAAGATTTTTTCTTCATTTACAGAAATAGTCGCAAGCATTGAATAAAAAATTTCGATAGATAATTTAATGTTGTCGATTGAATCGAAAATTCCTTCTTTGTCTTCTTGCATATCTTTATTATAAGCTAAAGGCAACGCTTTCATTGTAGTTAAAATTCCCATTAGATTTCCGTAAATTCTACCTGTTTTACCTCTAACTAATTCTGCAATATCAGGATTTTTCTTTTGAGGCATGATAGATGAACCAGTTGCAAATGCATCATCTAATTGAATAAACGAAAATTCTGAAGTACACCAGATAATAACTTCTTCAGAAAATCTTGACAAATGCATTGAAATTACAGAAATAATCATTGCTAATTCAATGATAAAATCTCTGTCACTTACAGAATCTAAACTATTTTCAGTTGGTTTTGAGAATCCTAATTGTTCAGCGACAAAATGTCTATCAAGATTAAAAGTAGTTCCTGCCAAAGCTCCAGCTCCAAGTGGCAATTCATCAATTCTTACTAAAAAATCATCAATTCTAGAAATATCTCTTTTAAACATTTGAAAATAAGCCATCAAATGATGAGAAAAAAGAATTGGTTGAGCTCTTTGTAAATGTGTATATCCTGGAATGATAGTAGTTTTGTATTTTTCAGACAATTCTAATAAAGTATGTTCTAAATGAAATAACATTTTTTTGATTTCTTTAGCTTCTTTTCTAACGTACATTCTAACATCCAAAGCAACTTGGTCATTTCTACTTCTAGCTGTATGTAATTTTCCAGCTACAGCACCAATTATTTCAGTCAATCTTTTCTCAATTGACATATGAATATCTTCATCCTCAATTTTAAACTCAAAAGTACCATTTTCAATTTCAGATTTGATTTGCAACAATCCTTTTTCAATTTGTTCTTGCTCATCTTTTCCAATAATTCCTTGTTTAGCAAGCATTCTGCTATGAGCGATACTTCCTGTTATGTCTTCTTCATACATTCTTTTTATCAAAAGTAATCGACGCATTAAATTTTTTTCTAATAATTTATTAGTTTCCTTATTAAAAACGTCCTTCCCATAATTTTTTTCATAAGACCTCCATTAAAAATTATATTTTTTTCATATTTAAGATTGTTTAATTTTAACATATTTCTGAATAGATAACAAGATTTTTGAAATTTTTATTTTTTTATAAAGAATACAACAATAAAATGATAGAAATATCTTGAAAAATATGATATAATATAACAAAATAAAAAAATAAAAAGTTTAATAAAATTTAAGAAATAGAGAGGTGAGTGTAATGAAAAAAATATGTAACATTGTCAATTTTTTTACTGATGATGAATGGTTTTTCAGCTCAATATTTGAATAATCGAACACAAGATATTTTTTCTTCAAATAAAGAAATGAAAAATTTAATATTTGGAAATTATAACTTGGATACCGAATTAGCAGTAGCTTCAAAAGTTAAAGGAAATACACAAGAATCAGTAACAAAAGCTCAAAATGACGGGATTTTAACGATGCAAACAGCGATAAAAAATTATTCGTATGAGATTTTGAGTAATTATTTGGCAAGTTCAGTTGTGAGCGGGCCTGGATTTGATAATAAAACAATGAAAGAATTAGCTGATCAAATTTCAAGTGAGGCGATAAAATCTGTAAAAAATAGAGGTCAATGGACTTCAAGCAAAAAAGAAACGATAGTTTTGTATACGATTGAAAAGCAATATTTGAAAGATCTTTCAATTCAAGCGTTTAATAAAAAAATTACAAAATGTGATTAATCAATTATCAGATTACAAGAGCACTTTTTAAAAACAAAAAAATGATGTAAAAAAATTAGTAATCAAAAATAATAGTTCAAATTCGAGTAAAGTTGATGACGAGATAAAATTCAAAGCTATTGAACTTTTAAACAAAATGGAAACACCAAATAAAAATGATACCAAAAACTCAGAATGATACTTCAAAAATCAACTACAAATGATACAAAAAAATAATGATACAAAAAAATACTATAAAAGACAAAGTGAAAGAAAAAAAATTGATGTGGGAAATACAAAAAGTAAATGATACAAAAAGCAAACTGTTAAAGTGAAAACTGAAGAAGTTCAAAAAAATGTTAATGGTACAAAAAGAAAAAAACAAAAAAATGCAACAAAAAAAGTAAAAAAATGAAGTAAAAGTGATAAATACAAATTTAAAAAAATGCAACAGTTACTACAACACCTGTAACATCGACACCAGCTACAACAAAAAAACACCAAAAAGCTGTGAAAGTTAAAAAGAAGATGTAAAAAGCAAAGGAAAAGAAAGTTATTGTAATTCCGAAAACTAAATAAAAAAAATCAAGAAAGGAAGTAAATAAATGTACATAGATCCAATAATAAAAAGGAATAGAAATATCAGATATAAGAAAAAAATTCACGAAAGATTGTCGGCTTATAAAAAAATGTTATAAATATGACAATTGGAGAGCCAGATACAGATGCACCGCAAAAGGTGAAAGAAGCAGTTGCGTATCATGCGTTAAATAGTCCTATAAAATATTCGCCAGTAGGTGGGATTCCAGAATTAAGAGAAAAAATTGCAAAATTCTATAATGAAACTTTTGGTGGAAATTATAAAAAAGATAATGTTTTAGTTACAGTTGGTTCAACTGAAGGACTGTCTTCTACGCTTAAAACAATTTTGGCAAAAGGGGATGAAGTTCTTATTCCAACACCAGCATATGTTGGATATGAGCCATTAATTACAGTTTCACAAGCTAAAACAATTTTTTTATGGATTTAGAAGAAAAATAATTTTGTTTTGACTGAAAAAAATCTTGGAAAAAAATATGTTACAGAAAAAAACTAAATTAATAATTTTGACTTATCCAAATAATCCTTCAGGAATAACGCTTCCAGAGGAAGAAATGATAAAAATTGTTGAATTTTTGAAGGATAAAGAAATTTATCTTTTAAGTGATGAAATTTATGCTCAAATTGCATTTGAAAAATTCACTTCGTTTGCAAAATATAGCGATATTTTGAAGGAGCAATTGATAGTTGTTAATGGTTTTTCAAAATCACATTCGATGACAGGATACAGATTAGGTTATACGATTGCTAGTGAAAATTTACAGTCACAAGTGAAAAAAATTAGCCAATATACAGTTACAAGTGCTTCGACATTGTCACAATATGGAGCAATTGCAGCATTAGATTACTGTTCAGACACGACTGAATTATCAGAAATTTACAAAAAAAGAGTTTACTATTTTGTGGAAGAATTGGAAAAATTAGGATTTAAGTGCTTGAAGCCTAAAGGGGCATTTTATGTGTTTGCGACATATAAAACGATTGATAAGTTTAAAGATGTGGATTCTTTTGATTTTGTCTTGGATTTATTGGAAAAAACAGAATTGGCGATAGTTCCTGGGGTTACATTCCAAGTGGAAGGATATTTGAGATTTTCAATTGTGCATGACTTGCCTGTGTTGGAAGAAGCGATTGCGAGATTGAAAAAAATATTGAATCTAAATAAAAAAATTAAATTTTTTTAAATTTTTGGAAAAATTTGTTTGGTAATCTTGTATAAATGATGGGATTACCAAATTTATTTTTTTAATTAAAGTGAGAAATTTTATGGGAAAATGGAGATGGAATGGAAAATAAAGAGAAAAAAATTTTAAGAAAAGGTGATAAAATACAGCTGAAAATAGCAGGACTTAATACGAAAGGTCGTGCGTACGGTTTTTATGGAGATGATGAAAATAGGATTTTTCCAAATATAAATGCAGCTGAAGGACAAGTTGTTGAAGGAATTTTTGTGAAGAGAAGAAGAAAGTATGAATTGATTCGATGTGAAATTATTGATTTTGCAGGAAGAAAAAATGCGATTTATGACGAAATTGATAGACAAAATGGTGGTTGTAATTATCAGTATTATTCGTATGATGAGCAACTTGCGATGAAAAATTCTAATATTGAAAAAGAAGTGAAGAAAATTGCAAAATATGATTTTACTTTTGAAGAGCCGGTTAGAAGTGTCGAAGTAGAAAAATATCGAAATAAAATGGAATTTAGTTACGGAAATGCTGTGAAAGATGGGCCTATGATTTTAGGACTTCATAAACAAAACAGTTTTCATGATATTGTTGAAGTAGACGGCTTGAAATTGATGGATGATAACTTTAATAAAATTTATGTTTTTTGTAATGAATTTTCAAAAGCGACAGGGCTAGATTTTTATCATAGATTGGATCATATTGGCTTTTTTAGGAATTTGGTTATTAGAAAAGCGGATTTTACGAAACAAATTTTAGTAAATATGGTTACGACAACTCAAATTGAAGATGAGAAAAAATTGGAATTTCAAAAAGGTTTAGTTGAAGGATTATTGGCTTTGGAGCTTGAAAATGGATTTGAAATAACAGGGGTTTTACATACATTTAATGATAATTTTTCTGATTCGGTTGTTTCTGAAAGTGAGGAAATTCTTTTTTTGGAAAAAGAGATTTGGAAGAAGAAATTTTAGGATTGAAAATTTAAAATTAGTCCGTACAGTTTTTTTCAAACAAATTCAAAAACAGTGGAAAAATTATACGGAAAAGTATTGGATTATTTAGATGAAATTGAAGGGGAAAATATTCATAATTCGGTTGTTTTCGATTTATTCAGTGGAACAGGTACGATTGGGCAAATTGTTTCAAAAAAGGCAAAACAGGTTTATGGGATTGAGCTTGTGGAAGAGGCTGTTGAAAAAGCAAATGAAAATACAAAATTGAATGGTATCGAAAACGCACATTTTATCGCAGGAGATGTTTTTGAAAAATTAGATGAGTTTGATAAAAATGGAATCAAGCCAGATATTATAATTTTGGATCCGCCTCGTGCAGGTGTTGGTGAAAAGACGCTTAATAAATTGTTGAAATATGATGTGAAAGATATAATTTATGTGTCTTGCAATCCAAAAACATTTAATATAGATTTGAAGGTTTTACAGGAAAATGGGTATGAATTAGTGAAAATGGTTACGGTTGATATGTTTCCAGTTACGCCACATATGGAGGTTGTGTCGAGATTGAGAAAAGGAAATTAAGCGTGAAAAGGGTTATTCATACACATCTAAACAAGTATTCATATGTAATTTTATTGACTTTGATACCATTTTATAGTAAAATTGGATTTACAGATTTATGAGATTTTATTATAATGAGGAGGCAATAAAATGAAAAAAATGATAATTGTATTTTTAGCAGGAATGGCACTTATTTCGTGTGGGAATAAGTCAGAGAATGGGAAAAATTCAGCTAGTTCACAAAAAATTTCATCACAAAATACAGAAAAAGAAACTTTGGTTGCGAGTGTTCCACCATTAAAATGGATAGTTCAAAGAATAGCAGGAAACGAGTATAATGTGATTTCTATAATTCAGCCAAATATGAATCACGAATTGTTTGAGCCAAAAAAACAGATGACTTGATAAAACTTGAAAAAAATCTAAATTATTTTTTTACATATGATGCTTTAAATTTTGAAGAAAAAAATTACAAGTACGATTAATGATAAAAAAATAAGGTTTTGAATGTTTTTAAATGGAATTGATCCACATTTATTTTTTTGGAAGATCACGATCACGACGAACATGGTGGACATCATCACGATGAGCATGAACATAATGGGAAGTTTGATCCGCATGTTTGGTTTTCACTAGAAATGATGCCGAAAGTTGCAGAAAATATAAAAAAATAAATTGGTTGAAACTTATCCGAATCAAAAAAAGATAAATTTGAGAAAAAAATTATAACGATTTTTATAAAAAGAATTGGATGGATTTAAAAAAAGAAATTTCAGAAAAAAAATGTCTAAAAACAAAAAAAGAATTTATGATTTACCATCCAGCTTTGGAATATTTCTTGAAAAGGGACTGGAATTGAAGAAGAAGCGATTGAATCTGAAGGTAAAGAACCATCGGCTAAGCAAATTCAAGAGATAATAAGTGAAGCAAAAAGAACATGGAATTTCAACTATTTTTAGTGCAACCTCAATTTCCAAAACAAAGTATTGACATTATTGCAAAAAGAGATTCCAAATGCAAAAAAATTGTAACATTTAATACAGATGAAGAAAATGTTTTTTTGAAAAATTTAAGAAAAATTTGTGGATAGTTTACAATAATTATTTTTTTGTGTAATTAATAAATAGAGTTACAAAATTAAGGGAAAAGATGCAGAATAATAAGCAAAATAACAAAAAAAGTTAATATCAGTAAAAAAATTTGAATTTTTAATTATGGAAAAGATGCTATTTTTGAGCGATGTTTCGCTAGATATTTATAAAGGGAAAAAAATGTTGCAATAATTGGGAGAAATGGTGGTGGAAAGTCGACTTTGGTAAAATTGATGCTTGGTTTTTTTGAAGAAAAAAATCTGGAGAAATAAATTACTATGTTGACAAGAATAAAATTGGGTATTTGCCACAAATTAGAGAGTTTGATACTTCTTTTCCGATTAATATTTTTGATTTAGTAATTTCTGGACTTACAAAAAAGTCGAATTTATTTAAAAAATTTAGTGCAGAAGATAGAAAAAGGACAAATGATTTGCTCGTTGAATTTGGAATTGAAAAATTAAAAGATAAGTTAATTAGCGAAGTATCTGGAGGTCAGTTGCAAAGGGCCTTGATTGCGAGAGCTTTGATATCGTCACCAGAGATTTTGTTTTTAGATGAGCCTGAATCTTTTTTGGATAAAAAATTTGAGTTTGAGTTGTATGAGAAAATAAAACAATTATCAGATTCTACGATTGTTGTAATTTCGCATGAACTGGATAAATTGTGCTGTTATGTCGATTCGATTTTTATTGTAGAAGAAGAAATTCGTATTTTTGAAGATAAAAATGAATTTTTCAAGAGTGAATTTGCTCACAGGCATGTTCATAATCATAAAATTTAGATTTTTTTAGCTAACGATTATTAAAAAAATATAAATTTTTTTCAAAATAAGTCATAAAAATATTAATATTTTTTTACAAAAAAAGGAAATGCATAAAGAATGGGAGAAAAATGGAATTTTTTTAGAAATTTTTTTAACTATGCTTTCATGAGAAATGCTCTTATTGTAGGAATTTTATCAAGCATTTGTTGTGGAATAATAGGAACTTACATAGTAAATAAAAAAATGGTGTTCATATCGTCGAGTATTAGTCACGCTTCATACGGTGGAATCGGAATTGGAGTATATTTAATATATTTTTTTCAAATTACCACTAAATGATCCATTGATTTTTTTGGATTAATATTTTTCAATATTATCGGGAGTATTGATACTTATACTAAAAAGATTTTTTTGGTGTAAATGGCGATTTAGGAATTGGAATAATGATGTCATTTGGAATGGCGATTGGAATTATATTTTTCTTTTATGACGCCAGGCTATCAAGCAGATATGTCAACTTATCTTTTTGGAAATATTTTTGTTGTCAAATAGCACAAATATAATTTCGCTATTAATTTTTAGACATTATTACAATCATATTTTTTTCGTAATTTTCTACAAAGCAATAGTTTATTCAAGTTTTGATGAAAAATTTTTTTATAAATTATATGACGTACCAGTCAAGTTTGTAAATTATTTTTATGATTATAATAATTTCATCAGCGATTATTATAAATATAAAAAAACAATTGGAATTATTCTAATAATCTCAATTTTAACAATACCACAAGCAACAGTAGCAATTATCGCAAGAAAATACAGTGTAATAATATATTTGTCAATATTATTCTCATTTTTTTAGGAATATTATTCGGATTATTATTTTTCATATATTTTCAATATTCCATCGTGACCAGCTATAATAGTGGCTTTGATTGTTATAATGTTAATTGTGAAAATGGGAGCGTTTGTAAAGGGGAAAAATTGGATAAATTTTTAAACTAAAAAAATATTATAGTTATAGATTATTATTAAATTTAAAGATAAAAAAATAAAGCACTGAGAAAAAAATTTCTTGGTGCTTTTTTTATAATTATTTTTTTGTTTTCTTAAATATATTCGAACTAATTTAAAAATTAAACTAATAAAATTGTATAAATTTAGGTTTTGAGTAAATAACCATAGCTTTTTAAGTTTGGTTTTAATATACAATTTTGTAAAAAAAAGTTTATTTAGTCATTAATCAAATAAACATTGATTTTTATTCGATTTTTTTCAAATATAATATAGGAAACAAAAAGAGAAAGAAGTGATAACGATGAATTCACAAGAATTAAATAAATTTATAAAAGAAAATGTTGATAAAATTTATGATGAAATGGTGAAAATTAGAAGAACTATACATATGAATCCCGAATTGGGTGATGAAGAATTTGAAACGAGTAAACTAATTAAGGAATTTTTGGCAAAAAATAATATTGAATTTTTTGAAATTATAAATACTGGTGTGGTTGCGACAATTTATAATGATGATGAGAAAAATGGTAAAAATCATACTGTTGCGACGAGGGCGGATATTGATGCATTGCCAATTTTTGAGGAAAATGATGTAGAGTATAAGTCGAAAAATCTTGGGAAAATGCACGCTTGTGGGCATGATACCCATACAACTATTCAATTGGGAGTTGCAAAAGTTTTGGCGGAAAATAAGGATAAATGGAATGGAACTGTGAGATTTTTCTTTCAACCTGCAGAGGAAACTGATGGTGGTGCTGATAGAATGATAAAAGACGGTGCTTTGAAATTTGAAAAAAGATCTGCTGGGAATAGTGATTTTGAGGATAAAGAGAAAAATAGTAAAGGTTCTGGTAGAAAAATTGATGCATTTTTTGCACTTCATATGGCACCTGAAATTCCAACTGGGAAAATTGGAGTGAAAGTTGGAAAGGCCCATGCTTGTTCGGCACAATTGAAAGCTACTATTCATGGAGTTTCAGCTCATGCGACGTTACCACATAAAGGAGTTGATGCGATATTGATTGGAGCAAAAGTTTTGGAATTTTTTCAGTCAATTGTGAGTAGAAGAATTGATCCTAGAGAGGGTGCGGTTATTACGATTGGATCGTTTAAAGGTGGAGAAACAAATAATATTGTTTGTGACAAAGTTGAGATGCTTGGAACAATTAGAACTCTTTCAAACGAGACTAGACTTTTTATAAAAGAAACAATTGAGAGGGATTTGCCAATTTTTGTGGAAAGTCTTGGAGGGAAAGCTGAAGTTAGTATAAGACTTGGTTACGCACCTGTGATAAATAATGAGGAAATGACAGATTTTGTTGCTGGAAATATTGTTGATTTGTTTGGGAAAGATGCGCTTGAAACAATTAAAGAGGCGAGAATGGATGTTGAAGATGTGAGTTATTTCTTGAATGAAATTCCAGGATGTTTTTTCAGATTGGGGACAAGAAATGAAGCGAAAGATATGGTTTACGATTTGCATCATCCAAAATTTAATGTCGATGAAGAAGCAATAAAATATGGAATTGGATTGCAATTAAAAAATATTTTGGAGTATTTGAATAAATAGTAAGAAATTAAAAATAACTATTTTGGAATTGAAGAAATGATTTATAAAATTAGGAGAAAAATTAAGGAATGATAAATAAATTTGAAATTGGGCAAAAAGTAGAAATTGAGATTGAAAAAATTGTGTTTGGTGGCGAAGGAATAGGGCGAGTTGATGGTTTTGCGATTTTTGTGCCGATGAGTGTGCCTGGAGATAGACTTGAAATTGAGATAATTTCTTTGAAAAAAACTTATGGAAGAGGACTTATTACACAAATTATTGAACCTTCGAAGGACAGGGTTGAAGATTTATCAAAAGTTAGTTTTGAGGATTTTGATGGATGTGACTTTGGAATGCTTAAATATGAGAAGCAGCTGGAGTATAAAAATGAGATGTTGAAAGAGGTTTTGACAAAAATTGGTGGGATAAATCTTGAAGAAGTTATTTTGGAAAATATAATTGCGAGTGAACATAAAAAAAATTATCGGAACAAGACAGCAGAGCCGATTTATAAAAAAAATGGAAAAATTATGACAGGATTTTATTCGAGAAGATCTCACGATGTTTTTACAGCGAAGGAAAATCTGTTGCGTTCAGAAATTGCTGATAAAATAATAAATAAATTTTTGGAAGAAATAAACAGTTTTAATGGGACGAAAAATGAATTTAAAGTTTACAATGAAGTCAATAATAGCGGATTTTTGAAGCATATAATGGTTAGAAATAATGAAAAAAACGATGTTATGATTGTTGTTGTTGTGAATAAAACTTCGCAATATAAAAAAAATTTAGTTAAAGTTCTAGAAAAAAATGTATGAAGAAAATGAAGAAGTGAAATCAGTTTATATTTCAGTAAAAAAAGAGCAGAATAATGTGATTTTAGGTGATGAAAGTAGACATATTTTTTTGGTGAAAGTTATTTGGAAGAGGAAATTGAAGGAATAAAATTTAAGATTTATCCAGATTCATTTTTTCAAATTAATAAAAGGCAGGCGATAAAATTGTACGACAAAGCGATTGAATATTTTGGAGAAAATAAAAGAGGCACTGTGATTGATGCGTTTTCTGGGACTGGGACAATTGCGATGATACTTTCTAAAGATGTGGAAAAAGTAATTGGTATTGAAAGTGTTGAAAGTTCGGTTGTTGCAGGGAATATGACTATTGAAGAAAATGGATTGAAGCATGTGAGTTTATTAAATGGAAAAGTTGAAAAAGTTTTACCAGAAATTTTGAAAAAAGAGAAAATTAGTGGAATAATTTTTGACCCGCCTAGAAGAGGGATTGATGAAAAAGCACTTAGAAGCGTTGTGAAAAATAAAATTGAAAAAATTGTTTACATTTCTTGTAATCCAGCAACTTTTGCTAGAGATAGTAAATTTTTGATTGAAAAAGGGTATAAATTGGAGAAAATTACTGCAGTGGATATGTTTCCTCAAACGGCACATATTGAGTGTGTTGAGGGTGTTAAAAAAAGTTAGATAAATAAAGAGGTTTTAGTATTAAAAAAATGTGTGGAAATGGAGATAAATAGAAATTATTTATCTTCAATCCCAAATTTTTTTTAAATTTTTGTAACATATCGAAAAAAAGAAAAATACAATTCTAAATAAAAAAATTAAAAAAATAAATTAAAAAAAATGTTGACAAAAAAACTTAAAAATAATGTATTATGAAATAGATTAAAAAGATTAAAAAAATAATCTTGGAAATCAAAAAAATTTGAGAAAGGGGGAAAATAAGATTATAAATAATAGATTATAAATTGAGGTTTTGTTGATGTTATTTATAATTGAAAAAAAATATGAATAATAAAGGGGTTATTAATCAAACTAATAGAACCGTATTATTTGAGGAGATTAATCCAGAGAAAATGGATTTGCTTACATTGATTGATGATGTCAAGGGAATTGATTCTTTGGATGATGAGAAGATACTTGAGATTAATAAGCATCTTTTAGTGTCGAGTTTTGATGAATTTTTTTGGAGAAGTTTGAGCCAAAGGTTTATAGCTATTATAATGCAGAAAAATCAGAGAATTCAGTATATTTTAAAGAAGCCGGAAGGAATCCCAGAAGAATTTATTAATGAAATAAAAATTGATAATGGGAATGTATTTTTTAAAATGCTGAGTACTTTAATGGAGGCTAGGAAATCACAAGGGAATAAGAATGTTGAATTTAAATTTGAGAATATTTTAGAGTTGATTTCGCCGAAGAAGGTTATTGAAGATATAAAGCAGACTAGGAAGGAAATTGCGTATATTTTTAATAAGTATGAGGAATTAGATGATGAAAATCCTAAAAAGTTAGAGTATGGAGATAAACTGAATAATAAGTTTGAGGAAGCTTCTCAAAATTATAATAATATTTTGGGAATGTTGCCATTGGCGATTGAGGATATAAAAACTCGGCTTTTGATTGGGAGTGACGAGAGTAGTTTTAAATCTGAAAAAATTAAATTGGGAATGTTGCAAGTTGGAGAAAAGGGAGAATTAGAGGTTATCGAATATAAACAAAATGAATCAAATGAGTTAGCTCTAATTGAAGAGAAGAATACGACTGCACTTATGGAAGCGTTTCAAGATGATTATGAAAGTGTTACAGAGGAACCAAATCAGTATATTAAAGATTTAGTGGTGAGAACTTTTGTTCCATTGGCTAAGAACTTTGTTGAGATTGATCAAGAACAAGAAGTTGAGAATTATAATAATTATTTGAGTTTTTATAAGTTTGCACAGGAAGACTTTGTAAAAATTGCAAAACCTTTGATTGAGAAATTATTAGGAATAAAGATGTTTTTTTGAGCAATATGAAACGAAAAATTTCTATGATGAAACCAACTTTGTTAATTACTAATGTGAAGGCAGAAATGATTGCAAAATCGGGGAATAAAGAGAGATTACAAGCGTTTTTAAATACGGTTAATATGAAAAATGATTTCGATAATACAGTTTGGTTTGCAATTTATCCAAATGTTGACTTAGATATTAAAAAAAGGCGAAAAAAAGGTTAGAGCGAGATTTAAAGGGACTTCAAATGATGAAAAAAACAGAGAAAAAAATACAATAGAAACATTAACTAATTTGATGATGATTTTAGGTAATTATAAAGTTCGAGTTTTCTTTAATTTTGAAGGAACTTATGAGACTTCATTTGATAATTTGGCAACAAAAGGATTGGATAAATATATTGAGAAAACGTCAATTTTAGAAAATCAAAAATATTCTGAATATTTGATACCAGTAATTCCTAATTTTACGATAATTCCAAAAGACAAATCTGGTGTGATATTGGACTATAAGATGAAATATGAGAATGATGGTGTTGTTTTATCAGATGAACAGGAAGATTTGCTGAAATTTTGGATAGAGGGTGTATATGTGGATGGAGCGTATGTGGCAGCTGGAATAATCTCGGCTTCTCAATGTCCTAATTATTTAAGAGATAGATTTAATGCGGTTTCGATGGTGTATCCAGGAGTTAGGTTTGATATTGAAGCGGATGATAATCCTTATAAGGTTAAAACAACTATGTCTAAAGAAATTTCAGGATTTACAAATGCGATAAAAGATAAAATTAATCAATTTAACTATGGATTTGTATTTTTCTTCAGATAATGCACAGGTTCAAAAAGAGAAAAATTAAAAAAATATTGTAGTTTATAAGGCGAGAACATTATTAAAAAAATTCTGAAGGTGGATACGAACCATTGTATAAAAACTTTGACAACGACTTATATTGAAAGAGTTTTAAGATTTGTGACAACAGATTTTTAAAGAGGATAAATTGAATTTATTTTTCAGTACGAATCCATCTAGTCAAAAATCTCTTTGGTTGAAGGATCAGAAATTTATAAATGGAATTATGCAAAAGGGAGACGATATTTCGCATAAAATTGATGGAGAGATGGGGATTTGTCAGTTAAATATAGTGTTTGCAGGAAATATGAGAAACTTGCAAGTGGAAATTAATAAATAGTTTTAAAAATAAAATGAGGGGGAGTTAATAATGGGATTTAGATTAACAGTAAAAGGACAAAATGAGGAAATATTATTGGATAAAGAAAGCATTTTAGATGTGAAGTATATGTCAGAAACACCTGATGATTCAAATGCGAGAGCAACTGATTTAGGAGTTATTTTAGAAATTAAGGGGAAAATTTTGGCGGCTGCGAATGGAGATACTGAAGATGATACTAGAAAAGTGGCTCAATGGTCGTTGGTTCCTTCTGAATCAAGTGATGCTTATAGACAGGCTAGTTTGGAAGTGATTTCAGCTGGGCAAATGGTTAGAAAAATTGATATGACAAATGTGTTTGTTGTAGATTATATTGAGGAATACGGAAGTCAGGCTGGAACAGGAACATTTTCATTGAAAATTAAACAGAAAAAAGAGAAAGTTATTGAAGTTGCAATTGAAGGAGGTTATGCAGCACAGGAAGAAGCATAATTGTGATTTAACTAAAAAAAGTTAATGAGGATTTTTTTGAGAGTTTGAGAAAAATAAATTTGAAAGAATAAATAAAAATACAAAAAAAGTACTGTTTGAATAATAATATAAATTTGAAAAAGATTTACTCAGTGCAAATGATAAATTTGTTGTCTGAGTAAATTCTAAAAATAATAGAAATAATTAATGTTTTAGAACAAATAATTTATTTATTTGTTGTAATTAGTTTATTATTTAAGAGGGGGAAATATGTTTGAGAATAGGTATCCAATTTTTAAGAAAGGAAGTATTTTTAGAAAAAAAGGAATTAGATTTGTTGAGGGATAATCCAGTAGAGATAATGGAATTGATGTATTTAGAGGAAAAGGATGGGATTATTAAAGGGTTTGACTTGGAAACGAATGAAGTGGAAAAAAAGTTGTAGTTGTAAAAAAAGGGAATATTGAAGTATAAAGGGAAAAATATATTGGCTAAAAAGAAGATTATAGCTTTTTTTATGCCAGATGAAGAGGATAAATATATTTTGAAATTGAAATTATTTTCTGAGATTGAGGATAGAAAATTTTTATATTAGGAGAGGAGAGTTTAGGTTAGAAAGAGGTTATGAAATAGATGAAGATGAGATAGAAATAGCTAGATTTATAACTAGAACAGGAGCAGATTTAAGAAATGACTACAATAGTTTTTTTCTGATTTGAGAAGAGATTTTAATTTGTTAGAAATAATTAATCAAAAAAATATTCTTCGAAAAAAATGAAAGAGGAACATTACATCCAAAAAAATATTAGAAATGTGGGCCTTGGAGGCGTCTGTAAAAAGAAAAATTTGGATATTTTTTTGATGTGAATTTTTATACAAATTGTTTGCAAGGGAAACTGGAGCGAGAAACAATAATCGCATATATAAATACAAAATTTATTTCTAAAAAAATGGATTATTCAAATGATGAACTCTATGAAAGTCTATTGAAAATATTGGAAAAATTTAGGGAAAGAGCGAACAAAACAAGAGAAAAAACGAATTGTACCGAAAAAAATATCAATAGAATAGATTGGAGAAAAAGATGGACTATTATCAAATATTGGGAGTTTCAGAGAATTTTTACTCGAGATGAACTGAAATCATCGTATAAAAAATTGGCGTTGAAATATCATCCAGACAGGAATCCGAATGATAAGAAAGCTGAAAATATGTTTAAGAAAATATCAGAGGCTTATGATGTGCTAAAAAATCCTACGAAAAGGACAGAATATGATAAAAAAAGACATAAATTGAATAAAAAAATTTTTAATGAAAAATTCGAGTGTAAAAAAATTCAAAAAAATAAGAATATAAATGAAAATAGAGAAAATACACAAAAAGTTCGATGAATTTTTTTGTTTACACCAGATAATTTTTAAAAAAATATGTTTGAAAAAGGCATTTAATATTGAGGGAATGAGTAAATTTAGAAAAAAAGAGAACAAAAATTCTATTGAAAAAAACTTTTGAGAATTTTTTTAATGTGAAGGGGAAAAAAATAAATGTGGAGAAGAATTAATATTTTTTTAGAAATTTTAGAAATATTTTTTTAGAAGGCCGTTTGGACGAGGAAGTTTGTATCGATTGGAAAGATTGAGTAGAAATGTAAGTTTGAAAAAAAGAGGGAAATCTGAAAAAGATCAAAATTATCTGTAGACAAAGGTATTAAAAAAATATGAGAAAAAGACAATTATTTTTCAAAAGAGAGGATAAGTAAATTTTTTTGAGTGGAAAAAAATATTATCATTTTTAGCTGTGTTAACTTTAACATTGATTTATGTTCATTTTTTTCTGGTTATTCTACAAAAAGTTTGTATATTTCGATATTTATTTTTTTATTGGAGTAACTCTTTATTTATTAATTGTGGAAAGATTTAAAGAAAAGGTTAGAATGGAAGGAAAAAAATAAATGAAATAAAAAAACGAAAAGAGAAAGAGAACATAGTAATTTTTTTGGATAGAGTAAAAGAAATAGAAGAAGTAGAGAAAAATCAATTGGAAAGTATAATTTTGAAAAACTCGGAAGATTATGATATTAAAATTTGGAAAGTAGGAAGAGCTACGTCGCTTTTAATTGGGAAGAAAACGCCTAGAAATAAGGTTGATATTGATGTGAGCGAAGGAATTTATTCGAACTTGGTAAGTAGAGCTCATGGACTGCTTAATAGAGTTAATGGAGTTTGGTATTACGAGGATTTAGGTTCACAAAATGGGAGTGGGATCGAAAAAAAATCAGATAGGAGAAAAGTAAAAATTAGAAGAAATACACCAATTAAGGTGGAATCAGGAGATATCATTTATTTGGCAACAACAAAATTGTTGTTAATTTGATTTTTATTAATTACAATTAAAAATTGTTACCAAAAATTAAAAAAATGATGAAAAAAATATAAAAAAATATTTTTAAATCAAGCTAAAATAAAAAAATTTGATATAGAAAAAAATTTATAGAATCGCAAAAGAAATTGGGTAGAATTAAAAAGAAAAAGAAATTTTTATTTTGGAATGGTATCGGAAATGAAAAAAAGAAAAAAATTAAGAGCTCTTACAGAAATGACTGAAAATAGAATTTTAGATTTTTGATAGTTATCTTGAAGATTATATTGAAGAATTTGAGTAAAAGTGATTGATAGAAAATAAAGATAGATTAAAAATTGAGGTTTTTAAGAAATTAGAATGAAAAAAATAAAATTTAGGAGGAATTATTGATGAAAAAAATTTTTTTATCATTGATATTGTTTTTTTAGGGACGTTGTTTAGCTGTAATGGTGGCACGAAAGAAAGTAAAGACATTATTGAAAAGAAAGTAAAAAAATCTTTCTACTCAAAAATGAAGTTATAAAAAAATCAGAAAAAAATTGAAAAATGTGACAAAAATTCCAGAGTATGATTTGAATATTACAAAAATAACTTTGAAAAAAATAAAGGAATTAGCGATATAAAAATGTTTGGCAAAAGTATAAAAAAATTTAAGAGAGCTAGATTTAAGATGGAATAAAATAAAAAAATATTGAAGCGTTAGGAAGTTTAGAAAAAAATTAGAAGTTTTAAGAATAAATTTCAATCAAATAACAGATATTAAAACCGATCTTGAATTTAAAAAAAATTTGAGAGAATTGTGGTTACATAATAATAAAAATCAAAGATATAAGAGGAATTGGAAAATTGTCAGAATTAAAACATTTAGATGTAAGTTATAATCCTTTTGGAATATGGAATTGAGGAGATACCTAGTTTGAAAAAGATTGAAACGGTTTGAGATTAGAAAGACTCCCAAAAAGATTGTGGATTATGTTTATGATAATTATCAGAAATTTATGTTTTTAGATGAGATTTATATGTATGAAAGAGTACAAGAAAATATCAAAAAGCGTGATAATGAAACTAGATATCCTCACTTTTCTGATTTTTGAAGGGAAAAATACAAGATTTTTGAAACATATAAAACTATAAAAAGATATAGAAGTGACTATGGTTTCAGAGAAAAATGTTCCGCAAGTAATGAGAAAAAAATATTAGAATATAAAAAAAGAACATGATGAAGATGAGGATAATGGAATTTTTCGGTATAGGAATGTATAAAAATGGTAACTATTCTGCATATTCTATAAGAGCAACTAGTGCTTATGGAGGATATACTACAACATATTTTTTTGAAAGATGGAAAGATATTTGCTGAAGAAGGTTCAGATTTGTATAGTTTGTTAGAAAGTCCAGAAGGGAATAATTTATATTTAGCAACAATTTCTGCTCATGGGCGACCCTAATTTTATAATTGTAGATTTTAAAAGAGGAACACTTGTAGAGGAAGAGAGAAAAATTTTAATAAGAGGTAATAAAATCAGATAAAAAAATTTGAATTCTACAGATTTTATAGGGGGAAATATGAAAAATAGAATTTTTGAGGGGAAAGATATTGGAGATAGTGCTGTTAAATTTTTTGATAAGTTAGCTTATTTTGAGAGCAGTGGTAATTATCAACTGGAAGATAAGAAACTTTATATAGGAAGATATCAGCTGGGAACAGATGTACTTGCAGATATGGGATGGGTGCAAAAAGATGCAACTTGGGAAACGGCTAGATTTAGAGGGGAAGCAGCAAAAAAGTGGGGATTAACCAATAAAAGAAGTTTTCTGAATAATCCGAAGGCTCAAGATGAAGCGATCATGAAATCTTTAAAAGTTCGTTGGATGTTATTAAAAAAATATTCTAACAAAATTTGTCAAAAAATAAATGTTCCTGCAGATGCAAATTATAAAACTCCTAAATTATTATTAGCTTCTAAAGAAAGTGTTAGGAGAATATTATTAAGCAAAAAGTCTCAAGGATTTAAGTCAGAGGATTTAAAAGGAAAAAGTTTTGTTCTCACTTCATCAGGATTGCTTGGAGCAGGTCATTTATGTGGTCAAGGTGCTATGTCAAATGCTTTATCAATGAATTTTAAAGGTAAATATGGTATTCCAGTAGATGGAAATAATGTTCCTTGCTTATTTTATCATGAAAATTTATCAGGACATGACTTATCAGTAATAATAGGATTTAAAGACAGTTGCTCTACTAATAAAGTAGTTTTAAAAAATGATACACAGAGTGATAATAAAAAAATAAATAAAGAAGCAAAAGCTACTGAGCAACCACAAAATAAATCAAATAATAATGTAGCTAAACCATCAGTGGCAACAAGTTCTAATTCTATAAAAAAGGAAAGTCCTGATAAACAAAATGCGTCAAATATAGTGAAGAAAACAGAGGAACCTAAAACAATAGCACCAAAAATATTTAATGAATTGGATGAAGAAAAAGATGGTGTGTATATTTTTAATGGGCAGAAATTTGAGGAAGTTTGGGATACAGAGGAGTATAGGAAAGATCGTGAGTTGATGAGTTCTCAGAAGGCCCCAGAAATGGTTTTTGTGAATCAGAGTGAAGTTAATGTAGAAAGATTAAAAAGCAAAAATTTTTTTAGATTCAAATATGTATAATCAGAATTATATTAAATATTTGGAGGTTAAAACTGGTAAGAAGGTTTTAGAGGATAATAAAGAGGATATAGAATTGCTTTTTGAAAAATTTATGATGAAGCGACAAAAGATGAAAAATGGAATAGGAAATATTATAAAAGCAAGAGAATTTTGATATTTTTGCGGGAAAGAGAAAAAAATTCTGAAACGATTAGAATACAAAAATATTATTTATTATATATTTTCAACACCGATTAAGAATAAAGGAAAGATAGAAACATTAGAATATGTTTTAGGTCAATTTAGTGCAAAATATGTTGTTTATCCAGATAAAAAAAGCCGATAAAAATCTTATGAGATGGAGAAAAGTTTTATAGAAAAGAATATGAATATTTCAAGTCATTTGTTGAAAAAAATGATTCAAATTCGACTAAAATTCAAAAAAATAAGCTTCCAGAAGAATATAATAAATATTTGAAAGGTATCAAGGATATAGATGACATTTTGATAAGGGTTGAAAAGAAGTCTCATGAAAATTTTTGCTAATATGCACTGTGAAAATTTGATAAGAGAACTTTATCAAGACGAGAAAGAATTTAAAGAAAGTTTTTTTGTTAGATGAAAATGGTGTTTTAAAAAAATCCATTATCACGGAGAATTATTGATAATGTCATTATTGAATTTTTTTGAAGGTTCAGACTGGTTTTTAAAGGTGAAAAAGGAAGATAAATATTTTTGATAATCACAAATATAAGGATAGTAATATTATTAGGAATTATTTGTTATGGTATGTAAAAAGCAGCGTGGGATTGATTTACCTTCAAAAAGTGAGACGGGTCTATTTGATAGATTGGAAAAAAATTGGGAAAGAGATTAGAATTACAACTGTTTTTAAAATGATTGGATAAGTTCTAAATCGGTTATAAAAGTTAGGAATATTCGAAAAAAATTTCTCAATTAATTAGTGAAGTTTATAGTGAATATAGAGATAAAGCTGATTATGATAAAGATAAAAGAATAATTCAACAATTATTTAAAAACGAGTAAGGAAATTAGAGATTATGTGGCAAATATAGATTCTATGGATATTTATTCATTCTATAAAGAATTTTATACCTTGGATAATGTCGTGAACCCGACTGGAAATTTATTTGTAATGATAATTGTATTTTGAAATGTACAATGGCAGATGATATTAGTAGATTAATTATTGAGCAAGAAAGCGTACGTTTACGAGGTGGGAAACAGGCAAATATTTTGGATAAGAAAATATTACCATTTAAAATGTGTAAAGCGATTGGAAAATGTAAGCCAGAATTACTTGAAAAATGGGAAAAGTTGACTGATGTGAAAGTTAGAAATTCTCCAGCTTTATTGAATACAGCAACAATAAAGTGTAAATTTGGTGGTGTGATAAGTATTGATGATGCGGGACAAAATACAATTGGAACAGCTTCTGATAAGGAAACTAAATTGGGAGAAAGCACTCGAGATGCTGATTGTGAGTACAAATTGTTGATTGATATTTGTCAAGATATAAACAATAATTTTATGCAAACATTATTGAAGAAAAACTGTCAAAAATTTTCCAAGAATAAGAAGTATTTAAAGGATGTAGAAAATATAATTTCGCCAGATGTGTTAACTAAAATGTGTAATGTGTCTAGGAAAGAAGATTCATCAGAAAATAAGAAAAAAAGAATATGAGAAATTGTTAAATGAGAATAAAATAAAAATGGAAATGGCAAAGAAAGAAACTTCTTTTGAAAAAAAGAAAAGGATTTGAGAAAAAAATTTATGAAAGTTTTAAAGAAGCATATAAACGAGTAAAACAACTGTCGAATCCAGCATTAGACACAAAAAGGTATTAAAAAAATTATGGAATTTCTTTATGTGACTATCAAAAGAAAAAAATTTTTTTATTCGGCAAAAGATGTTACCTGTTATAGCGTATGGATATTTAATGAAATCAGAAATTTTTGATATTAATTCTGAAAAATATTAATAATATTGTGGATGAATTAAACGATGAGTCAAATAATAAAGAAGCAGAAATATTATGGGTACTGAATAATCCTAATTACAATGTATCAATTCAAGAAAATAAGTCTGAGAATCAAAAAAATCATTAGAAGTAAATACTCTGATGTGAAAACGTGGTCTCAAATTGGAGAAAATTTATACAAAAAAATTAGAATTACCTCCAACTGAAAAACGATATTCTTGAGGAAATTCGTCAAAATGGAAAAAGTTTTATCAACGTGTCCTTTTAGTTTAATGGAATGGAATGAAAATCATTATTCGGATGTTAAAAAAATAGCGATATAGATAATCAAAATTTTTTTCTTGATGAAAAAAATAGAAAATATGAAAATGGAAGATTTTTGGATATAACGGAATGAAAAATAGATGATAGTTTTTTTGGAAGAAATGTATGTTGAAAAATGAAAATGTGAATAATGATACGAAACATGAAAATATTTTTTTAATTCAAAAAGATAAAATGAAACAATTTGAAGTGAAAAATTCACAGAAAGATTTATCAAAACAACCGAAAACTCAAACAAAAGAAGTGGTTAAAAAGCCTATTCAAAGTACGAACCAACAAAATAAGATAACTACTCAAAAGCCAACTACGAATAATGTCAAGAGTGAAACTATTGCTAAAAAAACTTCATCAAATGTAGTTGTTAGTAAGAATAATGTAAAGGAAAATTCGAATACTAGTAAGAGTAATTCTTGTTCAGGGAATAGTTGTCCTCATAGTGGAGTAGAGGGAAACTATATTTTAGATGTAGTGAGAATAGAGGAGTTGTCGTTAGGAACACTATCTAAATTCTGTATTTTAGATCCTAGTGGTAGAGAGGTTGCGGGATTTAATGGTTATGTAGTGGAAAGAGAAGGGCCTGATACGATTGTTTCTGGAAGGAAAAAAAGGATTGTACAAGGAACGCATGAATTAAGATGGCATGAGAGACCGGATAAAAAAGATAAAAAAGGAAATGTGACAAGAAAAGGCTATTTAGCGATTGGTGTTTTTAACAACACTGCAAATTCAAAAGGATTGTTTAATGAAAAGTTAAAGAGAAAAGTTTTAATTTATGAAAAAAGGTGGATTTTAATTCATCCAGTTGGTAAAAGTTCTGGGCTAGAAGGATGCCTAGCACCTGCTAAAGGATACACAAAAGATAAAACTGCATATTTTACTGTAGGTTCAGATAAATTATTTGGTGATATAATAAAATTTATTAAGAAAAATAGAAGGGAGAAAGGTTAGGAATTGGGATAATCTTAGAAAATTTAGTTAAAAAGTTTCTAATAAAAATTTAAAAAAATGTTGTAGAAAATTAAATTTTTTTAGAAGGAAAGGGTGTAGAATGAAAAAAATTAATAATTTTATCAATATTAGTAATAATTTCTTGTAGTGCTGAAAAACAAAGGCAATAAAGAAGTTAAAACTTTAAAAAAATAAGGGGGATATTAAAAAAATGGAAATACAAAGGCAAAATAAAATTGAAACATCAGATTTAGAAGAATTTTTTTAAAAAAATTATTCTTATTTAGACAGGATTCTTATAAAAAGTGATTATTTTGATATGAATGATTCAAGTCAAGATATTTTTTAAAAAAATATATCGAAAAATAAAGAAAAGAAAATGATAAAATTAGAAAGCAGTTCACAAATTTTTTTGATAATGAACCTAAGGAAAAAAAGAATAAAGAAAATAATTTCAATATTGTTGGAATTGGAAGAAAAAAAGTGACAAATCATGATATTGATTGGTTACTCAATAAAGAAGATATATATGAATATTTAATAAATGAAATATCTGAATATAATTATAAATTGCCCCGAATCAAAGTTAGATGAGGATAGAAAAAGCAGTTATAGAAAATCTTTTTTTGAATTTTTTTAGAAAAAAATTATTCTAAAGATCAAATAGAAAAAAATTTTTGAAGTTATAACGATTAATCCAGAATACCTTTCTTACGATATAGATGGAAGGTATGGATTAAGGAAAGTGGATGAAGTAATAGCGGAATTAGAGAAATATGAACCTATTACATCTGAAGAATGGTCAGAAAAATGAAGCTAGATCGGAGAAAAAGTTTTTAAGAATCAAATTGAAAATACACTGGCACCAGCATATATATTAACTGATAATAGGATAGTAATGGTAGACATGAATGATAACAATAAACCGGTAAAAGAAATTAAAATAACAGATTATAAGAAAGTAGGGGTAATTCTTTATAAAAAAATATTGTTTATATATATGATAACGGTATGATTTATGAGTATTCTGGAAGAAAAATTTGAGAATGTAAAAAAATAAAAGTTATGTAAGATAAAAAAAGATATTTTTCTTTTTTTGAGGGGGATAATGAAATTAGATAGATGTAGAAATGGGCACATGTATGATATTGCAAGGTATAAATCATGTCCATATTGCAAATCAGAAGGATTAGAATTAGAAGTAAAAGAAGATAAAATAAATTTAATTGAGGAAATGAATGATGACGAAAAAACAACGGCTTATTGGGCAAAGGATTCACAGGTAGATCCAGTTGTTGGGTGGATTGTCTGTATTGAAGGGGCTAATAAAGGGAAGGATTTTCGTTTGGTAAGTGAACGAAATTTTATTGGTCGTGGAGATGAAATGAATATTCAAATAATAGGTGATATGTCGATTTCTAGGAAAAATCACTGTTCTATTAGTTATAATCCGAAACAAAGAATGTTTATGATTACACCAGGAGAGGCAACAGGGTTGATTTATATTAACAATGAGGCATTGTATGATACTCGGGAATTGAGAATTTATGATTTGATTGAAATGGGAGAGAGTAAATTCGTGTTTGTAAACCTTTGTGGAGATTTTTTTGAGTGGAATAAAGAGAAATCAAAAATGTTAAAAGATGGGGAATAGTTTTTTAAAGGAGGGGGTTAATGATCTGTTTTTTTAATAAAATAGATTTTTAGAAAAAAATGAGGAAAGATGAATCAAAATTTATAATAAAAATTCTTTAGTGAGCCAGGTACTCAGAAAAAAAATAATGATTATTTTGGTTTTTTGCAATTGGATAATTATGCGATTTGGGTTGTTGCTGATGGATTTGATGCAGAAGAAGGTGCAGAAATTGTATCAAAATTGGCAGTTGAATCTGTTATTGAGTATTTTATGTTGCATCCACGTTTTAATACAGAAGTTATAAAAGAAATGATTGATTATGCGAATTTAAAGATTCGTGAAAAACAAGAAGAAACAGAAAGATATTCGTTGATGCATGCTTCGCTTTTGGTTGTTATAAGTAATTATAATTCATTTTTATATGGAAATGTAGGAAATACAAGGCTTTATCATATGAGAAATGGCTATATAGTTTCTCAGAGTAGTGATGATAGTATTGCTCAGTTGCTTGTGGAGGAAGAAGCACTAAATGTGAATGATATTAAATTTCATAAGCAGAGAAATGATTTATTGCAGGCTGTGGGAGATTATGGGAAAATAAAGCCAAATTTGATAAAAGAACCAGTTAGTTTGGAACAGAATGATGTACTATGTTTGACGACTATTGGTTTTTGGGAAAATGTTGAAGAAACTGAAATGGAAGTAGAATTTTCTAGACAAGAAAATTTAGATAAATGGCTTGAATCTATGAAAAATGCTGTTATTTCTACATTACGTGATGATGTAGAAAATAATACACTTGCTATTGTAAAAATTGAAGAAGTTGCTTCACCAGAACCAGTAGAGAAAGATAGAAGAAAATTTTATTTGAAAGTTGTATTGATTGGTGTCATGATATTGATAATTTTATTATTTTTTTGGTATTTTTTTAATATTACTAAAAAGAAATGAAATATTGAAAAGAGCAACGATTTATAGTCAACAGGCAGATGATGAATTAATGAAGAAAAATTTTAATAATTCAATTGAAGATTTGAAGTTGGAACTAGGGGAGTATGAAAAGTTGAAGTTTAGGAGAAGAGGAATTATTGGATTTTTATCTGGAATTGGTCAAGATAAATCTAAGATTGATGGCTTGATTGTAGAAAATAAAAAGAAAATGGAACAGACTGAAAAATTGAAGAAGGCGTTTCAAGATGTGAATCAAGGGAATGAATTGTTTACTAGTGGAAATTATGATGAGGCTACGGAGAAATATCAGGCAGCTAAATATGCGTTGGAAGAAATTTCGTATAAAAGGGATGAATTGAATATTAACGAAATTTTGGAAACTTTGAATACGAGAATAAATTCAGCATCGAAGTTAAAGGAAGCACAAATGTTAGAAATTTCTGGAAATCAAGCAGTTACGGCTGGAAATTATAATTTGGCAAAAGAGAATTATAAGGCGGCTTCTGAGATTTATTTGAGTAATGGAAGGGCAGATTATGTTACAAGTATTGAGAGAAAGATATCAGAAATAGCTGATAAAGAGAAAACGGAATATAATGGTGCGATGTTAGTAGAAAATCAAGCAGATTTATTATCGCCAACTGATATAAATAAGTCAAGAGAAGCGTATTATAAGGCTAGGGAGATGTATCAGACTTTAGGAGATACTGTAAAAACACAGGAAATTGATAATAAAATTCAAGAAATAAATTCTAGAGAAATGGCAAAATTACAAACAGCAAATAATTTAGTGAAAGAAGGATTGAGTCAATTAACAGCAAATAATCCTGCAGAGGCCATATCTGCATTAACAAAAGCTAAGACTATGTATGAAGGATTGAAAGATCATAATAATGTATCAAATGTAGAAAAATTCATATCACAAGCACAGTCATTCATTAAATATGAAAGTGAAAGTGAGAAAAAATTGAAAGATTTGGAAGTAGATTATAGTGAGAGGTTAAAACAGCAAGAAATAATGTCACACCAGGCATTAATTGCTAAGGAGGCAGAAATTGCTGCACGTCAAAATGAAATAGAGCAGGAGCGAATTAAGAGGGAGCAAATTAATAAAAGAATTGATGAAGCTACTAATTTAGAGATGCAGGGAGATCAGCAATATTCATTGGGAAGATATTCAGAAAGTATGAGTAAATATGAAGAAGCTAAAAAAATATTGGAAGAATTGAAAAATTCGGGAGATTTGGAAGTGCAGAACTCGAAAATAGAATATTTGAATAAAAAAAAGGTTAAGAGTGAAGGATATTTGTATGAAAAAGAAGGAGATGATGAGGCGAAGAAGAAAAATTGGAAGGAAGCTGAGAAAAAATATCAGTCTTCATTGGAAAAGATGAAAGAAGTGAATGAATCAAGCGAGATACAAAAAAGTATAGAAAAAAAATTAAAAAAAGCAACGAAAAAGGCTAATAAAAAAATGGTGGCAATTTTGGAAATAGAAGGGGAAATGGTTGGAAATAGGAAAAAAATAGAAATAAAAATAGATACATTTTTTTCTTTAAAGAGTATGAAGGAATAGTTAAAAAAAATACTTATTCAGCTTATATTCTCGATGAGAAAAAGAGTATTTGGACTTTGATCGTAGATGATGAAAAAAATGTAGAAATTTTTGCTAAGATTGGTGTGGAAAGTATTTTTGAAAAAGATATTTTTCAAAATGATGAGATTAATAGTGAAAATATTTTTTTGATTTAATGGTAACTGGATTGGAAAAAAATTAAGGAAAGAAAGCAAGTTGTAAGAAAAAAATTGATATCTAATAAAAATTTCAAAAAAACTTCGATAATAGTTGTACTTATAGAAAAAAATCGGCTTTTTAGTAGGAAATATTGGAAAGAATAAATTAAAAATTTTTTTAGAGAAAATATGATAGTTGAAGAAATTTTTTTGGAGATGAGATAAAAAGAAATAGTGATTAATAGAAATGATTATATTTTTAGTTGGAACTCCTAAATTTTTGGAAATTGATTAATGAAAATGAAATTGTGGATGCGTTGATTCGATGGAATAGTAAAGGTGAGTTAGAAAAATTATATTAGTGAAAAAGTAATGAAAAGTGAGAAAAAAATTAAATATGACGATTCCTTTTTTTCGATTTTTCATTGAGGATATTCTGCAAAAAGACGAAGAGATATATTTTATGAAAAAAAGATTACGGCGACGATTCTTTAAAAAAATATTCTTCTAATGTTGATTTTTTTATTTTCATTTGTAGTTTTTTTGGGAAAAAAATATGGCTTATAGAAAAATGGAATCTGAAGCAGAAAAAAACATCTAATAATCTCTGAAAATTACTTTAAGAATAAAAAAATTTGTTGAATCCATGAAAGAAATTGATTTTTGTGATAGATAAGTATCGTAATTTGAAAAGTAAGGATAAGAATGTAGAAAATAAAATTGATAAATTACTAAAAAAGAGAAATTATAGATTTAGAATCGAAGAAAATGTTTTTAGAGATAGAAAATAAAAAAATTTGTTAGAGGAAAGGAAAAGGTTAGAAGCCGATACGGTTTTAAGTGAAAATCCCGAAAATGTTAAGTCAGAAGAAATTTCAAAAAAACCATACAGAAAATAAGGATAAAATGAGTATTTCAGAGAATAGTAATAAGAATGAAAAATCTTAAAAGTAATTTAGAAAAGTCGAATGTGAAAAATATATGAAAAAAATAGAAGAAAGAAAAAAAGAAATAAAAAGCAAAAATTTTTGGAAAAAGGATTTAAAACAAGAAAATCAGTAAAGAAAAAGGATATTTCAAAAAAATAGAAAAAGTGTCGAAATTTAGAAAACTTAAAAAAATCTCAACTCAAATTATAGTTTAGATGAAGAAATAAAAAAAGAAATTGGAAAAATATTGGGAAAGAGATGTGACAGGGAATAAGAGTTAAAAAAATATTAAGAATAAATAAGAGGAGAAAAATGGATTTTTTTACCATTAGATTATAAATTTCAGAATAATTATGAGATAAAAAGGGTATATTGATGAAACTGAATTTTCTAATGTTTATTTAGTTTCTAAATTTAATAAAAAAATATGTTATTAAAGAGTGTTTTTCCAAAGTCGATTACAATTAGGGATGATGATTTAAAAATATTTACGAATAAAAAAATATAGAGAAGTTTAATTTAGTTAAAAATAGTTTTCAGCGAGAAAAGGAAATTTTAGAAAAGTTGGATAAAAAAATAAAGATGTTGTTAATTTAGTAAAATTTTTGAAGAGAATAATACAATATATTTAGTTTTTGGAATATTTTGAGGAATTAATTTGAAAAAAATATGTTTTTGAAAAAAATGAATTACCCGAGAAAGAGATTTTACAGATATTTTTTTGGAAATAATTAAAATTGTGATTGAGATACATGATGAATGTGTGATTCATAGGGATATAAAAACCTTCTAATATTTTTGATTAATGGAAAAAAATGAAATTAAAATTATAGATTTTTGGGACTGGATTGTTGAAAGGTAATAGGAATGGAGATTATATTAAAGTTACAGAAGGATATTCTGCGTTGGAAATGTATTCACTGAAAACAGAAATAGATGACAGAAGTGATGTGTATAGTTTGTGTGCGTTGTTATATTTTATGTTGGAAAAGAAAAAAATTGAAAAAGTGTATTGAATAGGTTTTTATAGTGAAAAAAATTAACTTTTGAACGCAAAATTAATGAAGATTTGAAGAAAATTATGGAAAAAAAGGGTTGAGCGATACATAGAAAGGAAAGATATAAGAGTTGTCTGGAGATTTATTATGAAATTTTGAGATATATTGAGAAATTTGAAAATTAGAATAGGAAAAATATTAGTATTTTCATGTAAGCATAGAAATGAAATTAATAGTATTTTTGAGAATAAAAAAATTAAGTAAATAGAAAAAAATGAATTGATAAAAAAATAAAAAGGGAGAAAAAAATGAGGTTATTTTTACGAAGAAGAATTAAAAAGAAAAATCATACTATGAGATGCTTCAAATTGCTATTGATGAAAGACTTGTGGAAGCACAGGTTGATACATTAAGTCGAAAAGAATTGATAGAAGTAATATTGAAATATCGAGGAGCTAGAGCAGATTTTTTTGTATTAAGAATTATAAAGAAAAGGGACTTGAGAACATTCAAAAATTATTTGATGATAAATTGAATAATAGGATACATCATGAAAAATACAATAAAGGTTCCTCATAAAATTGTATTGTATAAGGAATTGGATTTAACGAAAGAAGATAGTTATAAAAATTGAATTGCCAGATAATATTAGTAAAGCGAATGCTTTTTTTGATAAATGCAAATAATTATTTATGTGGAATTTTTTTCAATTGGAAAAAGATTTAGATTCTAAAAATAAATTTTATTTAATTAGTAAAAAAAGAATTTTTTTAGAATAGAAAGTTTGAAAAAAATAATAAATTTTTCATTGTTATTTTTTTAAAGAGAGGGATATCCAGTTTATCTATAGATTTTTATAATGCAAAAAGAGGCAACACAGTCAACTTATCCATATAGATTAGATTATTATAAAATTGAACTTGAAAATTTTGAAGTGAGAAATTTAGAGACTACAAATACGACTTTGTGTATTGATTTTTGGTACTGTTAATACATCAGTTGGGGCCTATTTAGATAGAAATTATGTGAGAGATTTGCCTTCAAATGATATTTTAATTGGGAATGTAAATATAAATGAAATTAATTATGTGAAATTTAATGATGGAGAAAGACATTACAGAGAGATTTTTTTCCTACATTGGCGTATGTTTTTGGATTGTAGTAATCCTAATGATATTAAATATTTGTTTGGATATGATGTTATTAGAAAACTTGAGAAAAATAATTATGTTGTTAATGGATCGTTATTTTATGGGTTGAAACGTTGGGTTCATGATCATAGAGAGAAAGAAAAAAATAAATGATGAGTTTGGTAATATTCTTTATATTGAAAGAAAAAAAGATTATAAGAGCATATTTGAAATATATTGTGGAGAGAGCAGAATATACTTTTAAATGTAAATTTAAGAAAATACATGCTTCAAGTCCAGTGAAATTGAAAGAGCAATTTTTAGAAATGTTTCAGGAGATTTTTACTGTGGAAAAAAATGGAGAAAAGACTTTTGAATATGAAATTATTAGAAAAAAATGCAATGGACGAGGCAATAGCAGTTTTGTATAATACGATAGAAAATCAAATAAAAAGAAAGTATAAGGAAGGCGAAGAATACAGTGCTTTAATTATAGATTGTGGAGGAGGAACAACAGATTTAGCAACTTGTAAATATGTGATTGAGAATGAAAGAATTTCATATTATTTGGATATAAAAAAACAAGTTTTGAGAATGGTGATGAAAAATTTTGGTGGAAATAATATGACTTACAGAATAATGCAGTTTTTAAAAAGTTGTGTTAGGAAATCTGTATACTAAAAAAAGAAAAATTATTTCAATAAATGATTTAATTGAATACGATAATGATATGATTTATAAAGTGATTGATGAGTTTGGGATTGAAAAAAATATTTGAGAAATTACAAAGTGAATATGAAAAAAATATGAAACAGTTATACCAACAAAATATTCTAATTTTTGAAAAATAAAATGAGCGAGGAGTATAAAAAGATTAGAAATAATTTCTATATGTTATGGGAAGTCGCTGAAAATTTAAAGAAGGAATTTTTTTACGATTGATGGAAGATTGAGAACAAAATTTGATGTTCCTCGTCTGAAAGATTCTTTTTCAAAAAAAGTAATGATATGCACATAACTCAAATAAAATCATGGATTATTCACATATTAGAAAAATGGAATTTTTTTAGAACGATAAACGAATATCCAAAACCATATTTTTTTACAATTAAAGAAATTGAAAAAAATAGTAAAAGCTGATATTTACAATATGTTAAGAAAATTTTTTTGAATACTTACTATAATGAGGGATTTTATTTGAATATTCATTGATAAAATTGAGTGGACAATCTACAAAAATTAGCACATTTCAAGAAGTTTTTAAAAAGAATTTGTACCAGGAAAAAAATGATTGAGTATAAGGAGTTGAGTCATCGTGATGACTATGAATTAAAAATTGAATTGTTTGGATGGAGCTATAAAGTATTTAGATTATAAAAAGATTCGGGCATATGAATGTAAAAATTGAGAATGAAGTGCCGTTGGTTCCTTATTCTGTATGGGTTGAAAAATATGATGGTGAAAAAAATCGAAATGATAAAGACTTCTAGAAAGGCTGATATTTTAAAAGGAGAGATTGATAAAACAATATCAGCTGAAGAATTGAAAATATATGTTTACAATGCGGAAGGGGATTTAAAAAAAGGAATTAATTTATAAAAAAATGATGATGATTATGAGGAAATGGATGCAGAGGATATAATTCCTATTTTTTTAACGGAGTAATTACGCAAAATGATACTGATACGATACAGAATTTAACGACAAGATTTTTTTATTTACACAGATTTAAATAATTGGGGATTTTTTTGTATTTCCTATTCAAAGATACGAAGATCAGTTATTTTTTTAGGGAAAAAAAGCAATATTTTTGCATTTGAAGATGACTTGAATGAAATATCATATTTTGATGGAAAAACATTAAATGAAAAAAACATTAAAATTTAAAGATTATAAATTTGGGAAATTATAAAAAAAGTTAAAATTTAGAATAAAGATTAGAATAAAGATAGGAAATAAATTGAAAAAAAGAAACGAATGAAAATATAATTTGGCTATTACCAACATTTTTTTGGTGATAATAATACTTTTTATGATAAAAAAACTTGTACTCCATCAATTTCTGAAAAAAATATAGTTTCAACGATAAAAACGAGAGAATATTGATCTTTATGTAGATTCAAAAGCAAAAGTAGAACCTAAAAGATTTGATAAGCATTGGTTTAGAGGTTCAACTTAATGTTGATAAAAATTTATTTTTAAAGAAGGCGATAAAGTAAAAAAAGGAGACGTTATAATTAAATTCAGTGATTACAAGGCACAAAAATATTGAAAAAGGAATTAGAGGATAAAAAGAGTATTTTTAGCTGTAAAAAAATCACAACTGAGGTATTTAAAAAAAGATGTCGGAGGAACAATTAGATGATAAAAAAATAAAATCCAAAAAAATTAGAAGGAGAAATAGCAACTGTAGAAACAGAATTACAAAAAAATTGTAAAAAAATAAACAGCTTGTACAGAGAGTAATTACAAGTCCTGTTAATGGATATATTATTAAAATTAATGCTATAAAAAAATGGAACTACAGATGCTTCAATTCCTGTATTACTTATTGCAAAAGATACAGATTTAAAAAAATTGTGAGTGAAAAAAATTAAATTAGATCGAGAAATAAAAAGTTGGAAGTGAAGCAACGGTAAGTTTTTTTGAATCAAAAAGTTGTTAAAGGAAGATAAGAATTTAGAAAAAAATTAGTTAAAGTTAATGAAAATGGAAAAGAAAACAAAAAAATATTCAGAAGCAGGAAATGTAAATAGTGTTGTAAATCGTGGATTTGAAGCAATTTTATATAAAAATAATTGATACGAAGGATCCGATTATTAAAATATTAGAGTTTTTTTACCAAAAAAAATTTTTGAGAAGGATATTCAGAATATTGTTTTTGAACGAAACGTTAAATGTAAGAATTTTTTTCTTAAAAAAAGAGAACGTGTTAACGGTTCCTGTTAGTGCAGTAGTTAAAAAAAGAAAGAAAAAAATCGAGGGAAAAAAACGTTTATTTATGTTATAAATAAGGAAAATTTAGTAATTAAAAAAAGAGATACGAATAGGTGTGACAAATGGAGAAGTAATTGAAATATATGGCTCTGGAATAAATGAAGGGCAGGAAATTATTGTAAATCCAAAATGATAAATTACAAAATAGAATAATTGTGAAACGAAGGAATATTGAAGAAGAAATGCTCGAAAGACAAAAAAAGATTGATGAAATTAGAGAATGAAAATGAGAAAAAAAGTGAAAGAAATAGAAGAGAATGAGAGGGAAATAATAAAATTAAAAAGATTAAACGTAATCCACTAAAACTTCAATTTCACCGTTTTCATATACGAAAAGGCCAGTAACTGCTTCGTGGGGTAAATCTTTATGCATTTTTTCAGCAGCTTGTCGAATATAATTTTTTTGAGTTTCGTCATCAATAGGACATCCAGCACAATCACTATGACCAGCAATAAAAAAATATGGTCAGATTTATGTTTATTCATTGAAATTAAAAACAACTTTATCTTTAATAGAATTTAAATAATCCTCGTATATAATTTTTATTAACAGGACCTGCATCTGTGATAGTATCAACGTATTTATAACGATAATTATTTCTAATATATTCATTTATGATATGAATAAATCTTCCATCCATACAACAAATTAAAGTACAAAAACATATTTTTTTCCTCCTTTTAAATTATTTTTTTCTATTAATTATAGCAAAAAAAGAAAAAAATCTATTATTTTTTTATTTGCTTTTAAAAAGTCTTAAAGTTGTAATGATGACCATTTTATGATACAATTATTTGTAACGATAGACGAGTATTTTTTTAAAAAGTTTTAGAAATATAGATTTACTATATTTTTAAGGAAAAATGAATAGGAGATGAATAAAATGGATGAAATAATAAAAAAATAAATAGATTTTTCTCAATTAGCGAGAGAAAGAGAATTGACAGAAGAAGAGAAAAAAAGAGAGAAGAAGTTAGAAAAAAATTTATTTAGAGAATTTTAAAAAAAGTGTTAGAGGGCATTTAGAAAGTATAAAAAAATTGTGAGAGTAGATGATGATGGAAATCCAATTAATGATGACGGAGAAATAATTGAACCAGAAGCATAGTTTTTATTAATCAAAAGGTTTTTATGCGTTATCCTCGATTAACGTAAATATTTAGATTAATTAAGGAATGATAAAATGAAATATGATTTGGTTTTATTCGATTTAGATGGAACGTTAGTAGATACTTCTAGAGCGATTGCAAAAAGTCTTGAAATGTGCGTTAGAAGAGTTAGGATTGAAAACATATACATTGGCTGAAAGTACAACTTTAATTGGTGGAGGAGTTTCTGGTTTAGTAGAGAAAATTTTGAAAAAAGAGAAATATCCTGAAACAGTTGTCAAAAGAGAAGACTTGTTAGAAACAATTAGAAAGTATTACAAATTATATTATAATCATGATGTGAAATTATATGATGGTATTGACAGATTGTTAGACTTTTTGGAAGAAAATAGTATAAAAAAAGGGATTGTGACAAATAAAGATCATTTAGAAGCATTGAATACTGTAGAAAAAAATATGTCAAAATGGAATTTTGTAGAGATAATAGGGGCTAATGATGAAAAGCATCCTAAAAAGCCAGATCCTTATGGAGTTAATAAAATAGCTTCTGAAACTAATACGCCATTAAATAAGGTTTTATACGTTGGAGACATGATGGTAGATTTAAATACTTCTAAAAATGCAAATGTAGACATAGTTTATTGCAATTGGGGATTTGGAACGGTTATTAATGAAACTGGGATCCCTGAAGATATACGGGTTTCTAGCGTTGATGAAATAATTGAAAAAATCTTGGGGAAATAAAAGTCTTAAGGTAATTGACTTAAGCAAAAAAAGTAGGAGAATTGTTCAGTGGATAAAATTATAAGAAATTTTGAGAATACTAAATATTACGGATATATGTTTTTTATCGAATATGAAGGATTGAAATTTGAATCATTTGATGAAAAATCCAAATAAAAAAAGTATAAAATCAGAATTTAGAAAAATTGTTAGAAAAAAATGGAATAACGATTTATAAAGGAATTCAGCAAGCTGGAAGAACAGATGCGAAAGTTAATGCGAAAGAGAATGTTCTTTATATTAATTCGAAAGATTTTTATTGAAATTTCTAAAGTTAAATATAAAGAAATAGAGGGATTGAAAAATTTTAAAGATAGAAAAAAACAATCCCTTTTTTTGGAATTTCCAGAAATGATAGAAAAAAAGATATTATATTTATAAATATCCAGAAAATTTAATAAAAAAATAATGATGAAACAATAAAGAATAATTGTGAAAATTTATCGGGGAAAAAAAGGATTTTTAAAGATTTTTACTTGATAAAAGGGAAAAAGTTAAAAAAATCATGTTAGAGAATTTATGTGAAATATAAAGACAAGGCTTTTATATTTTGAGGGAGATGGATTTTTTTGCCACAGCAAGTACGGATAATGAGTAATTATATTCTTAATAATAGTAAAAAGCCATTAAATGGAGAGTATCTGACACTAGAAAAAGTTGGTTTTTTTCAGATAAATTGAAAAAAATTTAGTTTTTAATGAAAATTGATAAGATAAATGATCTTGAAGAATATTCAGAAGAGTTACTTTTTAGATGAAACTGAAAATATAAAAAAAATAAAATGGATAGAAAAAAATAATTATTTTTTTGATATTTTATGTTAATAGACGTGATAAAGGCGAATTTATTGGGAAAAAGAGGAAAAAAATATCAAGAAATATAAAAAGGATTTTTTTGGAAATATTATAATAAAAAGAAATATAAATGTTATGTAAAATCTAAGTTCAGTAAAGTATAATAGAAATGTTGAATAATTTATAAAAAAATATCGATTAATAGGAGATATAAAATGTATGCAGTAAAAAAATTTTTTTGGAATATTTTTAGACCAAGAGTAAATAGAGCATTTCAAAATGAAGCATTGAAAAATTCTTAATGAAAAAAAGAAAAAAAGATTTTTTTAGAAATGTCAGAATATGATAAATTTCATTGTTTGGAGGTTTATAAAAAAAGTTAAAAAGAACAAAATTGAAAAAAATAGTGAGATTTATTTAAAATTGGCACTTTTTACATGATTGTGGTAAGGAAAATGCTAATTTTTTTGATTAGAGTGTTACATAAATTTGGTTTTTAAAAACATCATTGAGAGAACATTCTCAAAAATAGTTTTTTTAAAATTAGAAAAAAATTAATAAAGAATTGGCAAATTTAGCGAAGAATCATCATGCTAAAAAAATTTTTTTCTGAAGACATGGATATTTTTTTCAGGAATGTGATGATGCTAGTTAAAAATATAAGTGTAAGGAAATAAAAAAATTAGAAATGGAGAAAATAAAGGAAAATTTAGAAAAATAAAATTAGTTTTTTTGGAAGATGAAGAAGCTATAAAGAAAAAAATGAGGAACAGATAGTTAAAGTTGAAGAGGATGATTCTGGAGAGAGAATTGATAGTTATTTATCTAAGAAAATGGATTTAACTAGGACTAGAATTAAGCAATTAATTAAAGATGAAAATGTTTTAGTTAATGGGAAAAAAAGGCAAAACCAGCTTATAAAGTGGAAAGAGATGATGAGATATCAGTTATAATTCCAGAATTGGAAGATATTGAAATAAACTCGAAAAATATTCCGATAAATATTGTTTATGAAGATAGTGATTTGGCAGTTATAAACAAATCAGCAGGAATGGTCGTTCATCCAGCACATGGACATCATTCAGGAACTTTGGTTAATGCTATTTTGTATCATATAAAAGATTTGTCAGGAATAAATGGAGAGATTCGACCAGGTATTGTTCACAGGCTTGATAAAGATACAAGTGGACTTTTTGATAATTGCTAAAAAAATGATAAAGCTCATTTAAGTTTAGCTAAAAATGTTTCAAGACAAAATAATTAAAAAAAGACGTATTTAGCAATTTTAAAGGGGAAATTAAATAAAAAAATAGCGGAAGAATTGTTACAAAAAAATAGGTCGAGATAAGAATGATAGGAAAAAAATGACAGTTCTAGATTCGTTAGAAAATGGAAAAATAGCAATATCAAATTTTGAAGTTTTGGATAAAAACGAAAAGTTTACATTGGTGAAAGTTCATATTGAGACTGGAAGAACGCATCAAATAAGAGTTCATATGAAATATTTGGGATATCCTATTTTTGGGTGATAGCATTTATGGACGCTCAGACAGTGAAAAAAAGGCAAATGTTACATGCATATAAACTTGAATTTTTTTACATCCGATTACAAATGTGCCTGTGGAATTTATCGGGAAATTACCGGAGGATTTTTAAAAATGCTTTTAAAAAAATGTAATTTAAAGTTTGATGAAAATATTGAGATTATATAGGTTTGGATTGAGGGAAAAAAATGGTAAAAAGAAAAATCAAAAATTAAAAAAAGAAATGAAGAATCTAAAAATAGATTTGAAAAAAATTTGATGAAGATTATCATAAAATAATTGTGGGAATTGATGAGGCAGGGAGAGGACCGTTAGCGGGACCTGTTGTAGCGAGTGCGGTTATTGTGCAAGAATATTTTGATGAATTGAAAGAAATTAATGATTCGAAAAAATTATCAGAAAAGAAAAGAGAGAAACTTTTTGATTTGATTAATGAGAAATGTATAGTTGGAGTTGGAATTGCATCAGAAAAAGAAATTGATGAGATTAATATTTTGAATGCGACTTTTTTAGCTATGCGTCGTGCAATTGAAAAAATTCATGAGAAAGCAGAATTTGATATTGTTTTAGTTGATGGAAATCATAAAATTCGAGAATATGAAGGGGAGCAGGAAGCTGTGATAAAAGGAGATGGAAAGTCACTTTCGATTGCGGCGGCATCGATAATTGCGAAAGTAACTAGAGATAGAATGCTAGTTGAAGCTGCTAAGAAATATCCTGATTATAAATTTGAGAAACATAAAGGATATGGAACAAAGTTGCATAGGGAAATATTGCTTAGTAAGGGGCCTTGTGAATATCATCGAAAAACTTTTTTAAAGAAAATTTTAGGGGAACAGAATTAGATTTAGATTGGTTTAAATGGGGTGGATTTTGTGAAAAATAAAAGGGAAATAGGGTTTGAGTATGAAAAAATTGCGAAGGAATATCTCGAAGAAAATGGATTGATTTATGTTACAAGTAATTATTATTCAAAAATTTGGAGAGATAGATTTAATATTTTTTTGGAAGAAATGACGGAAACATTGATTTTTGTGGAAGTTAAGTATAGAAAAAAATGATAATCATGGAAATGCGTTAGAGATGGTTACCAAAAAGTAAACAAAAAGAAAATAATTTGTACATCGAATGTATATTTTTTTAAAAAAATCAGTGGAATAAAAAAATATCAGATACGATATTGTTGGAATAGATGGTTTTTTTCAAAAAAATATAAATTGGGTGAAAAAAATGCATTCTGAGGTGAAATATGAAAAAAATAATGAAAAAAATGTTTGAAATGCGGTTCTACTCTTTGCGAAATAAAAAAACAACAGTGTTACCGACAAAAAAAATGGGAGATACAAAAAAATTTCTTTAGATAAATTTTTATTTAAAGATTTGTCAAAATTGTGGTTATAGTGAAATGTACTCGGCAAAAAGTAATTGAAAAAAAGTAAAAAGCAAAACTAAAACAACAGTTTGATGAAATAATATTTAATTTTAAAAAGTCTTTTGTTCAAAAAAATAAAGATATATTTTTCGGGGGAGAATTAGTTGAGTACGGAATTGTATCAAAAGAAAGCAAAAAAACGACTTTTTGATACAAAAAAATTTAAGAAGTTTGAATAATATCTATTATATTTGGGATTATACAGAAGATTTTTAAAAAAATTAATTTTTTTGCATATAAATATAAAAAGAAATAAGGCTATTTCAAAAATTAATAGCGGAATTGATAGAGGAAGAATTTAAGTTTATTTTTAAAAAAATGAAAAAGATAGATTTGGTCGTAAGCGTTCCTGTGAATAAAAAAAGCGGAAAAAAATGATAGAGGATACAATCAAGTAGATGAGATTCTTAATCAATTGAAAGTTAGTTATATTCAGTTGGAGCGTGTAAAAAAAATACTAAAAAAAATGTCTGATTTATTGGATGAAAAAAATTGAGAGAGCAAAATATTAAAGGTGCGTTTAAAGTGCAAAAATAGTATAGATTTTTAAAAAAATAAAAAAATATTGCTGTTTGATGATATAATAACAACAGGTGCAACTTTGAAGGAAATTAAAACTAGTATTTTGGGAATGTATTCAAAAGAAGAGGACAGGAAAAATATAAAAGTTACAGTTTTTTGTCTGGCGGCAGCTAGAGAAATTAAAGTAAATAAAGGAGAAATATGAGTTCAGTAAAATTAAAATTGATGGTGCTATGTTTTGTGATAGCTGGTTCAAGTATGTCGTTTGCAAAAACAAAGAACGACAATCTTAATCAACTTAATCAAAATGTGACAAAAGTTAATGAGAAAAATATAAAAAGTGAGATTGCTGAAAATGCTGATGAATCAACTTTAAAAGAAAAAACACAAGAAAAAGATGATAATAAAAATGATGATTTAGAAGTAGATGGAAATTCTGAGGAACAGAGTGTCACTAAATACAGTCAAAGAAATGATGGAATTATTGATATAAATGCTTTGGAACATAAGGAAACACCAGATTACAGAATAGAAAATGGTTCTAAAAACAAGAATTATTTTTAAAAACTAAAAAAATAATGATATTTATTCAGCAGAAGTTATGTTTGATGGACAGAAACAAATGATGCGAGGAATTGGAAATTATTCTGAAAAAGAGATTTTTTTGTAGCAGAAATTCCAAATGTTCCAACAAGTTATTATTTTTAAATTAACAGATGCAAAAACTAAATATTATTATGGAAGAAACACAACAAAAGATGAATCAGCAGTTCAAAAATTCCAATATACAAAATCGAAAAAATTGACATCGATTCCAAATTGGGCGAGAGGTTCTGTTGGATATCAAATTTATATAGATTCATTTAGAAATGGAAATGTTGATAATGATCCAATTTTTAACGAGTTTGGAACAGGGATTTTTTCTGAACCAACAGGAGAATTAAGATCAGGAAGATCTAAAAAAGAATTAGTACTTGCATATTGGGGAGGCGATGATAAGCCAGAATTTACATTGAGCGAATGGGACAGTAACTATGAAGATAAAAATGACTGGGAAGAAAATGTTTTAAATGGTGTACAAAATTATACAAGATATTATGGAGGAGATTTAGAAGGAATTGAAGAGAAATTAGACTACTTAAAAGATTTAGGAGTAGAGTATATAATCTTGTCATCACCGTTTTATTCTTTGTCGAATCATAAATACGATACGATTTATTTTAACCATGTAGATCCTTATTTTGGTTCAATCGAACAAACTGGAACGATAAAAGCTTTGGATATAAAAGGAAAAGTTCACAATGAAAATGGAGATATGGAATTGAATTTATTGACTTACAATCCTGAAACTGATAAAAACTTGTTGGATGAAAGTTTATTAGATACCAAAACATGGGTTTGGACAGATTCAGATTTACAATTGGCAAGTCTTTTGAAAAAGGCACATGCAAAGGGATTGAGAGTAGTAATAGAAGTAGCTCCAGATACTACATCGAATAAGTTTTTTGCAAGAAATGGTGGAAAATACTCGAATTGGTATTTGAAAGACACGGTTTTAGATTTATCAAATCCACAAGTTAGAAATTATATCGAAAATTCATTGAAAAAATGGGTGTTAGGACCAGATGAAACATTTAAACAAAATGTTTATGATGATGGAATTGATGGTATTAGATATGTGTATTATGATGATAAAAATAAAGAATATATTGCTGATATAACAGAAAAATTTGAAAAAAATATAAGCCAGATTTATTGATTACAGGAGAATTTTCGAATAGCTTTTACAAAAAGATATAGAAGAAGGCGTGTATGATAGTGGAGCAGATTATAATATTGTAAATAATGTTATTAAATATATGGTTAATAACAATATAAATTATAAAATTGGAGATGTAGAATTTGCAAGTAAATTAAATGAAATTTACAATAAATATGCAAATGAACGATTTAATGCGACACAAGTATTTTTTTGATTCATTAGACACTGATAGAATTTTTTTAGTGGGATAATAAATCCTAACAGAGTATATGATAGAAATAATCAGTCGAATCAAGGATATTTGAATATAAGACCAGATATTTATGATCCTTTAGCAGTTAGTAAATTGAAAAAAATAATAGGTATTCATTTGACATTGCCTGCAACGCCTGTAATTTATTATGGAGATGAAAAAGGAATGTGGGGAGCAGATTCTCCAAGAAATAGAAAAACCTATGCTTTGGGATGATTATGCACCTTATGAAAAATGAAACTGACCAAATTACAAAATATTCTATAGATAATTTGAGAAAGTTATCGAATGAGATTCAAATTGATGAGGTGCAAAAAAAGATCTCGTATCCTGTAAAAAGTAATCCAGAAATCGAGAATTATTATAAATCATTGTTAGCAATCAGAAAAAAACATCGAGAATTATTTAGAAATGGAACTTTTAGAGTATTAGAAGTTTATGGAGATCCTAAAATGAAATCTAGAACTGATGCAGATATTAATCAATATTTAAGTGAGGAAAAAAAGAAAGGCCCAAACTTATAGAAATTTAACTATAAATCCCTGAATGGCCAAATCTTGATTTCTTATCTTATGAAATTGCCAGTGGAAATGAATCTATGATTGTTGTAGTAAATAATAGTTCAAGTAGTTATCCTGTATTTTTTTACAAGTTCCTAAGTTATTTGGATTTTATAAAAATGAATTAAATCCAAAAAGAAAAATTATTCTATTTCAGATAGAAAAAAATAAAACTGACTTTGAAACCGAATGAAGTGAAAGTATTGTATAGTAATGATAAGAATATGTTTGATTCATTTAAAAAGAAAAATTAATTAAAAAAATAGCTCATCATTTAAGGTGAGCTATTTTTTTATATGAAAAATATATAAATTATTTACTAACTTTTAATACAATTTTTTTCTTTAGCATCTTTAATAATTTCATTAATTTCATTTCTTGAAATATTATCAACTAAAATAATATAGAAGTTTTTCTACTTCGTTTGTAATTTCAAAAGGTGAGTTGTTAACATCGAAATCTTTAGAAACTCTGATGTAATAAGAATCTTTTGTAGTATTAGAATCTACAATTTCAAATACTTTTGTTGAATTAAAGAAATAATCAGATTCAATATGATTTCTAGTAGTAATTTTAACAATGTCAGCAACTACAGCTGAAGCAGTTGGATCCATTCCAGCACCTTGTCCGTAGAATAAAGTTTTATCTGTATAAGAACCAGTAGTTTCAATTGCGTTATAAACATCGTCAACTTTTGCTAAAATTTCTCCATTTGAAATTAAAACAGGTTCTACAGAAATTTGAGCAGAAGTTTCTGTCAATAATTTTGAGCTAGCAATCAATTTAATAGTAGAATTCAATTGATTTGCAGCAGCAATATCAACAGTTGTAATATCTCTGATTCCAGATAACTGCATATCTTTAAATTTAATAGATCCTCCATAAGCAAGAGAAGCCAAAATATTTATTTTATGACCAGCATCAATTCCATCAACATCATAAGTTGGGTCAGCTTCAGCATATCCTTTTTCTGATGCTAATTTTAATGCTTCATCAAATGACAAATGTTCTTCTTTCATTTTAGTCAAAATATAGTTAGAAGTACCATTCATTATTCCTCTAATATCAGTAATAGTATTCGCAACTAGACTTTCCATTAGTGGCGTAACAATAGGTATTCCTCCACCAACAGCTGCTTCAAATAAGAATGAAACGCCATTTTCTTTAGCAATATGAAATAATTCTACACCATGTTTAGCTATTAATGCTTTATTAGCAGTAACAACACTTTTTTTAGCTTTAAAAGATTCAGTAATAATAGTTTTTTTGATGATAGTTTCTCCACCAATTAATTCAACAACTATTTTTTTACTTCTGGATCTGCTAATATTTTTTTATAATCATTTATCAAAAATTGATTTATCAAAATCAAAAGAAAAAAATCTCTGTCTGTATTCAAGTCACAAGCATATTTCACTTCAATATCAGCTCTCGATTTTTTTCAAAGATACTTTCTTTTTCTGCTGTAAGTACTTTAAGAACTCCTTCTCCAACAGTTCCTAAACCAATAATTCCTATTTTTCATTTTATATCTCCTAACAAATTATGAATATTTTTTTAATAATCTTTTTTTCAAGATTAGTTTTCTAAAAAAATTTACTATGTAATGCTCTAACTGCTTTTTTTCAACATCACTTTCTTTAATAATACATGAAACATTTATTTCTGAACAAGAAATCATATCGATATTTATATTATTTTTCTGCAAGTGTATCAAAAAAATTTCAGCTGTTGTTTCATAATGAGTTTTTTTAATCCAATTCCAATTACAGAAACTTTTGCGATTCTTTCTTCAAAAGTAACTCCTTCAGCACCTAATTCTTTTTTTCAATTCTTCAGAAATTCTTACAGCTTCTAATAAATCATCTGATTTTTACTGTGTATGAAATATTGTTAAGTTCTTTATTAATACTAGAACTTTGTAAAATAATATCTGTATTAATTTTAGATTTTGCAAGAGTGGAAAATACTTTTGCTGCAATTCCTGGCTTATCAGGTAATCCAGAAAGAGTAATTTTTCCTTCGTTTTTAGATGATGTAACTCCAATAATTTTAGCTTTTTCCATTGATTTTTCTCCTTCACTTTCTACAATTGTTCCTAATGAATCATCAAATGATGAACGTAAATGTATTTTAATTCCATATTTTGCAGCGATCTCAACCGATCTAGGATGCAATACTTTTGCTCCTGAAGCTGCTAATTCTAACATTTCCTTATATGAAATGCTTTCTAATTTTCTTGCGTTACTAACAATTCTTGGATCTGCTGTATAAACACCGTCTACATCAGTATATATTTCAACTTCATCAGCTGATAAAGCAGCTCCCAAAGCAACAGCAGTAGTATCTGAACCACCACGTCCAAGCGTAGTAATTTCATTATTTTTTGTAATTCCTTGGAATCCAGCAAAAACAACTACATTCCCTTTAGATAAATTTTCTTTTATAACATCAGTGTCAATGTTCAAAATTTGAGCTTTTGTATGAGCGTCAGTCGTATTAAAGTTTACTTGGAAAGCATTTAACGATATTGCTTTTCCACCTAATTCCTCAATAGCAATTGCAAGTGAAGCAATTGAAATTTGTTCTCCAGAGGTAAGAAGCATATCTAACTCTCTTTTATTAGGCGTATCAGAAAGCTCATAAGCTCTTTTGATCAAAGAATCAGTAGTTCCAGCAGGAGCTGAAACAACAACGATAACATCGTTTCCTTCATTTTTATATTTTAAAACTCTTTTGGCAACTTCTGTAACCCTTTCTGCATTTGCAACAGAAGTACCACCGTATTTTTGTATAATTAATGCCATTGTATACTATTTTCTCTCCTTACATTTTAAATTTAGGTTTATAAAGCCTATTTTCAAATATATAAATATTATACCTTATATAATATACTATTTTTCTAGTATAATTCAATATATATTACTAATAAAGTTGAGTTTTAAGTATATATATTTATAAAGATTAATATATATATAATAAATGGTTATAAGTATTTATTATATATATCGAAAAAAACGTTAATAAAAAAAGGCATAAAATATTAAAATATCTAACTTTTTAGGACAAAAATTATAATATTTTTTTAAAAAAATAAATAAAAAAAGTTTTTTTATTTTTTTAAAAAAATATGGTATAATAATAGCAGATAGCCAAAAAAACAAAAAAATAATGTAACAAAAAAATATAAAGTAATTTATAAAGTAATTTGTAACAAGATGTTTGAGGTATAAATTTTTTTAGGAGGTAATACTTTGTTAGGTAAAGTAAAATGGTTTAACGACAAAAAGGATTCGGATTTATTTCAGGAGAAGATGGAAATGATTATTTCTTACATTTCTCAAAAAAATAAACAAAGAAGGATTCAAAAACTGTTAGTGAAGGTGAAGAAGTAACTTTTGATGTAGAAGAAGGAGAAAAAAAGGACCTCAAGCAACAAATGTAGTTAGTTCTCAAAATTAATTAAAAAAAAATTAGACTATACTATTTAAAGTGGTATAGTCTTTTTTTATTTTTAAAAAAAATTTAACTAATTTTTTTAAATTACAACTAGTTAAATTTTTAATCATTAAATTAAATAAATTTTTAATTATTTTTACATCATAAATAAATGTAAAATCTTTTTTTCAATATCGGGATGTAATTGCTTACCTACAAAAACATCTTTTTGCAACACCTTCCAATTTTTCTCTGTGTTCAGCTGAAAGGCTTTCAGGTAAGTGATATTCAATTACAAATTTTGTAATTTTATCATCTTCTACAATTTTATCTCCCTTTGCATGAAGTCCGCTCACATTAATATCTAAAAATACGAGCTTTTTGATTCGATAGTAGACATTACACATGTTATTAATGCGACTACTAAAAGGTCACTTGGAGAACCAGTTTCATCATAACCACCAAATTTTTTAGCAATATCTGTAAAAAACTCTTGGTTTGATTTGTCAATAATCTTATTTCTTCCATTTTCTAAAAAAATTCAGCTTTAATCATAACTTTCACCTCTTTATAAATTTCTATTAAAATATATTTTAAATCATATACCTTATTTTTAACATTTTTTTATCCTCAATAAATTCCTTTTTTTAAATTTTTCGTGAATATTCTCATTGATATCTTTCTTTTCGTTTTTTTCCTTTATCAGAATTTTTTTATCGGGAGTAACAAAATCATCAAATATTTCTTTGAAAAAAATCCAATTTCTAATTCTTTTGAAAATACATTTTTTTAAAAATAATCATAATAACTGGACCAACTAAAAAAATCCAGAAACTCCTAAAATTTTGAATCCAGAATACATAGAAATTAAAGTTATCAAAGGATGAACTCCAATATTTTTCACTAATTAATTTTGGTTCTAACATCTGTCTAACAGACAACACGATGAAATAAACAATAAGAATTCCAACTGCTAGTTTAAAATCGCCAAGAAGTATTGCGAGTACAACCCTAAGGAAGTAAAATCGCACCTGCTCCTAAGATTGGCAACGCATCAATTATACAAATAATGATTGACATTAATAATGGATAATGAACGTTAAATTTTAAAAATGATAATAAATTTAATAAAGTCAATAATTCAAAAAAACAAAGAGTCATTAAGATTAATTGTGCTTTTTATGTAAGAACCTAAAACTGTAAACATTTCTCTTTTGATATTATAAATTTTTTTCTAACCAAATGCTTGGAAATTGTTTTTTTCTAAGAAACTAACAATTTGCGTTTTATCAAGACTTATGAAAAAAATGTAGAAAGTATCATAATACAGGTATAAAGTATCAATGTTGGTATAGAAGTAATAAAAACCAATAAGTTTATTAATGAATAATCCAGCTTGTCTAGCACCTTTTGAAATAAAAACCATTTATAATATTTTTTTGGCTTCATTTGTAAATCCTTCTGGCAATTGTCCTAAATAAGAATAAACTGTATCAACTGAATGATTCCATAAATTTTTTTAGCTTCTTCAGAATAATAATCTAAACTATTTGATAATTTATAAATTTCTTCAAATAATTTTAGCGAAGCAAGAACAATAGAACCTAAAAAAATATTCCTAAAAAAATAGCACTATTGAAATAATAGTTGCCAATTTATGAGAAAAAAATTAAATCGCTTTTTTTCAAAAAAATTAGCAAACGGCTGTGTCAATATTGAAAAAAATTAAACCTAGTAAAAAAAGGAAATAAAAAAAGACCCAATTTAAAACCTATAAATACAACTAACAAAAACTAAAGCAATATACACTATAAAAATACAATTTTTTTAAAAATCAAAACTCTTGTAACTTGCTATAAATCACTCCTTTATTTTTTTAAATTTTTTTATAGTTAAATTATATAATAAATGTGAGAAATTGTAAATATAATATTTGATAGAAGATAATAAAAAGCTTACTATGAGGGAAATTTTTCTTTGTACTAAAATCTTTTTGAAAAAAACACAATTTTGTCAAAAAAATAAATGGTAAAATAAGACAAAAAAATGTTATAATCTTTTAACTTAAATCTGAGAAAAGATAAGTAACCAAAAAAAGAAAGGAGAGTAAATGGTAAAAAAATAAATAGAAAGTTTCAAGTTTTTATTTGTTTCATTTATTTTTAGGACTGAGGAGTTTTTGCAGTCAGTGTAGATGACTTAATTGCAGAATATGAAAAAAATTCATATACTACAAAAAAATAAATGAGAAAAAAATATGAAAAAAAGTATGATATTAAAGAAAAAAAGCTTTTAAAAAAATGGTGATTGGAATGAAGTCAGTGTAAATTCAGATGAGAATTATTCGTTGCATGGTCGAGCTAATGGATTGACGATGGATAATAATGTGAAGTATGGAAATTTTTATTATAAAAAAATAGTTATAATTTTTAGGACTAAGGAACTTACAGAAAATAAAATTGGAATTTCTAAAACTTTGAATGATTATTTTTGGATATAGTGATAATAGTTATAATAAAAAGACTAATCAAATTTCTCGTGATATTCAAAGAATTACAAATGAAACTACTAAAAATGGAGAAATTCGTGATTTGATTGATTTGTATAAAAATTATAAAAAAATAAGCAGAAGGAGATTGAGCAGGAAGCACTTACGGTGGATGATACAAAAAAAGATTATGCGATTCAAACTAAGAAATATGAGGTTGGAACAGCGTCTCAATATGACTATGAGTTGGCAAAAACAGAGTATGAAAATTCGCAGTTGAAGTATGATAATCTTGGTAGAGAATTGAAGATTTTTGGGAGAGCAGTTTATGATTTACAATGTTAAATTGCCTGAAAAAGAAAAATTGGATGATTTGAAGAGGGAGGAATTGAAAAAAGAAGACTTTTATGAGCTTAGATTATCTGAAGCAGAAGCAATAGAATTAAATACGAAACTTAATGAAGAGCAAATTAAAAAAAGAGAATATTGATTATAAATATCCAAAATTAACAGGAGATTTGGGTTATTCATTAAAGGATCATTCGGTTGTTGCGGGACTTTCTGTTTCTAAAACTTTTTAAAAAGATATAATGATACAATTGAAGATTTGAAAAATGAAAAAGAAAAGTTAAAATTACAGTATGAACAGAAGAAAAAAATGAATTGGTATCAAATGTTGAGCGAGAGATGATAACTTATACAACTTATCAGACGAATGAATTAACTGCAGAAAATACGATGAATATTAAGAAGAAAGAATATGAGATTTATGCGAAAAGATATGAATTGGGAGTTGATACTTATTCAAATTATGTAGAAAAAAACGAAATAATTATAAAAAGGCTGTAATTGATTATGAAACGGCTAAAAAAATGAATTAGCAGCATTTACGAAAAAAATAAAATATTATAAGTAAAAAAATTGGAATATAAAAAAATTTAATAAATAAGAAAGTGGTGATGTTGTGGGAATGAATACACAAATTTCTGGAATAGCCAAGATGATTGTAACGAGGAAAAAAAGAATTCTAGAGATAAAAAAATAATTTTTTTATAAAATTTTTGATAATGTTGACTATGATGATTATGATGGTGTCTTGTGGAAAGAAAGATAATGAATCTGAATATGAAGTTACAACTGTGCAATCTGGAGATATTTCATTATCGGTATCAAAAACAGGGCAAGTTGTGTCAGACAATGTAATGTCTGTTTATACGACGGCAAGTCAAAGAGTTAGTAAAGTATTTTTTAAAGAAGGGGATAATGTCAAAAAGGGAGATGTTGTTGTAACGTTTTATCCAGTTGATAAGAATGAAACTTTGAGAAGAATACAAATGAAAAATTTAGAGATACAAAAATATGAACGAAATCTAGCTGATGCTCAAAGTGCGCTCAGAAGAAAAAAAGAATCCCAAAGTTTAGCAATTCAGCAAAAATCAAGGGATTTGCATAATGCTGAAGAATTGTATAAGGTTGGTGGAGAAACTAGAGTTAATGTGGATGATGCGAGAAAGGCTCTGAGAAATTCTAGATTGGATTTAGATAATGTTGACAGTGAGCAAAGAGCTAATATTGAGGATGCGAGAACATCTCTAAAAACTGCGAAATTAGAATTAGCAACATTGAAAGAAGATTTGGCATTAATAAAAAATGAGATAACAAGTCCAGTAGATGGTGTTATTACAGAAATGACGGCTGATGAAAACTATAAAGTAAATACAGAGACAACTTTATTTAAGGTATCAGATTCGCAAAATATGAGAGTGGAAGTGAGTTTGTCAGATACAGAAGTAAAAAATGTAGAAGTAGGTCAAAGGGTAGAGATTACATCGGATGTTTTACCTGATGGAGAAAAATTAGAGGGATACGTGTCACAAATTTCTGGAGTAGCTAAAAAAAATTCATCACTTGATGAAAGTGATACGGTTGTTAAAATCAAAATGAATGAAGCCAAAGGATTGAAGCCAGGTGTTACGATAAAAGCAACGATTTTCTATAAAGAGAGTAAAAATGTGACAAAATTACCATATAGTTCTGTTATTAATGAAAATGGTAAATATTATGTTTTTGTTGTAGGGAAAGGTAATAAAGTTTTGAAAAGAGAAGTAAAAGTAGGATTAAATGATGATTCGTATTATGAAATAACTTCTGGAGTATCGTTGGGAGAAAAAGTAATTACTGTTGCGGATGAGACACTTAAAGATGGTCAAAAGATAAAAATTGCTGATCCAAAAAAACATAAAGATGAAAATCCACAAAAAATGAAAAAAGATGATAAACCAAGACAAGGAGGAGGACCTGGAGGACCACCAAGATAGTTTTTAAAATTATTTTGAATTTAGGAAGATTTATATGATAAAAAGTAAGCGATATTGTGAAAATATATAAAAACGGGAATATAGAATTAAAGGTTTTAAAAGGATTGAATCTGGAGGTTAAGGAAGGAGAATATGTGGCTTTTATGGGGCCTTCTGGAAGTGGTAAATCAACGCTTATGAATATTTTAGGATGCCTTGATAGTCTTACATCTGGAATTTATATTTTAGATGGTCAAGATGTTTCAACGATAAAAGGGGATGCACTTGCTGAAGTAAGAAATAAAAAGATAGGTTTTGTATTTCAAACTTTTAATTTATTACCAAAAATGACAGCAGTTGAAAATGTGGCTCTTCCAGCACTTTATGCAGGAGTGAAAAAGGCTGAACGTATAAAAAGAGCAACAGAAGCACTAGAAAGTGTGGGGCTTGGGGAAAGAATTCATCATAAGCCAAACGAAATGTCTGGAGGTCAAAGACAAAGAGTTGCGATTGCAAGGGCGATAATTAATAATCCAAAAATTCTTTTGGCAGATGAGCCAACTGGAAATTTGGATTCAAAATCTGGAGAAGAAGTTTTGAAAATTTTTAAGAAACTTAATGATAGTGGAACAACAATTGTAATGGTTACGCACGAAGAAGATGTGGCAGAACATTGTAAGAGAATTATTAGATTAAAAGATGGCGTTATAGAAGAAGATGAGATTGTCCAGCATAGGAGAGGAGTGTAGTAGAAATGGATTTTATGGAATTATTAAAATTATCAGTATCAAATTTATTTAGCTATAAAGTGCGTTCTTTTTTGACAATGCTAGGAATAATAATTGGGATATCTTCTGTTGTAATGATGTCATCGCTTGGAGCAGGAGTTAAAGAAAATATTACTGGAGATTTGAATAAATTGGGAGTATCAAACTTTGAAATATCAATTGATACTTCACCAGGTCAAACTTATAAATCGCAGGATTTATTGACACAAAAAGATATTGCAGAATTGAAGAATATGGAAGGAGTCGAAGCTGTAACGCCTACATCTAGCACTTTTGCAAGATTATCTGCAAACGATGGTTCTGATAAAATGTTTACAGGAACTGGAGTGACAGAAGATTATTTTAAGATGTCAAATTATACGATAGTAAAAGGAAGAAAGTTCTTACCAAATGAATACAGAAAAGATGGAAGATATGTTATAATTGACAATACAACAGCAGATCAAATGTTTCCTGATGAAAATCCAATAGGGAAAAAATTGACATTAAATTTTAGAAAGAATAGTGAAACAGTTACAATTGTAGGAGTATTTAAAAATCCATATTCCAGCATGGGCGGTGGAGATCAGATGCCCTCGATGGGCCTTTTTGCCAAACAATTATTTAAATTATCTGGAAGGAAATGAGCAAGATAAATTTACTGCATTACAAGTAAAAGCTACAGATGCTAATGAGATGAGCAGAGTAATGGAAATCGTAAAAGAAAAAATGAAAACTCGTGGAAGTGAAACTGATACTTATAGCGTGAATTCAACGAGTCAAGGATTAGATGAATTTAATAATATTCTTAATATGCTTTCACTTTTTTATAAGTGGAGTAGTCGCCATTTCACTTTTTGTAGGCGGAATTGGGGTTATGAATATAATGCTTGTAAGTGTTACAGAGAGAATTAGAGAAGTTGGTTTAAGAAAAGCAATTGGAGCAAAAACGATTCATATTCTTATACAATTTTTGATAGAAGCTGTAATTTTAACATTTTTTTGGAGGAATAGTTGGAGTAATTATCGGATATTTACTAGCTTTTATTAATAGGAATTTTTTTATAAAAAAACAACACCGATATTAAGTCCTGTAATAGTATTTGTATGTATATTTGTTTCAACAATGATAGGTTTAGTATTTGGAGTTTATCCAGCTAAAAAAAGTCACGCATTGGAACCGATGGAAGCGTTGAGAACTGATTAATTAAATAAAATAATAATAAAAAAAATTCGATATGCATAAGTTACTGAAAGCTAAAAATTAATTTAATTTTCTAGTAAAAAAATGTTTATCGAATTTTTTTATTTTTTTGGAATGTACCTAAAACCGATGAATTTAAAATGTTAATTTTTAGAATTGCTGGAAGAAGGAAGAACAAAAAAAATCATTAGAAAATGGGTAAGTGATATAACATATATTTGGACAAAAAAAGGACGGATGGTACTATTTATCAAGTATAATGGATTTGCACAGCAGAAGAATAATATCACATAAGGTTGGAAAATTTATGGATATAAAATTAGTGATGGACACCTTAAAAAAATGGTGATATATAAAAAGAGGAGATACAATTAATCTAATAATACATACAGATAGAGGAGCCAGTATATGAGTAAAGAATATCGTAAATTTTGTGCAGAAAAAGGCATAAGCATATCTTATAGTAGAAAAAAAGGGAATCCTTATGATAATGCCTGTATAGAATCATTCCATGCCATGCAACATTGAAAAAAAGAATATGTATATAATGAAAAAAATTTGAAAATTTAAGAACTGGAATGTACGAATATATAGAAATATGGTATAATAATAACAGAATACACAGTAAAATAGGATTTATAAGTACAAATGAATACGAAGAAAGCCATAAAGAAAGGAAACAAAGAAATTGCTTTAAAAAAATAGTCTAAATTTTTTTGAGGACACTCCAAACTGAAAAACGATCTTAGAAAAGAACATGGTTTACCTTAACGAGGACCTTATAACGAGATTTTTAGGAGGAATAGAATGAAACTTTTTATATTAATATTGTATTTATTATTATTAGAAAATTTGTTTAGTTGGGAAATAAAATTAGAAAAATCCTAAAGACAATAAGATTAAAAATAATAAAAAAATAAAAGGAAGTATTACAACATTTGGATTTTTTTCCCGATTATCTTAAAAAAATTCAAATATAAATGTTAAAATACCAAATAGAAAAATTAGAAACTCTTTTTAGAAGAATTTGAAATTTCAGAAAGAGAGATTAATCACAATTTATATACTGTAAATGATAAATTGTATAAAAAAATTTTTTTAGTGAGTGAAACTTTTTAAAATTGAAAACAAAGAAATTTTTAAATAATACAAATAATATAAGAAAAAAATTTTGATGATATTAAGAAATTTAAATGAGACTTTTTGAATGGAATGAAGAATTACCTGTTTTTTTAAAATAAAAAAATTCTGATTATGTAATAATACAAAGCAAATATGGTTCGTATTTGTTAGATTTAGATAATTTAAAAGGAAAACAGAGAAATTTCTGAATACGAATATAAAGTAATAAATGATTCTATTCAGAATTTAAAAAAAATATTAATGATTATTATAAATTAAATTCAAAAAAATTTTTAGATAATTTTTTACAATAAAATTTTTTTAATTTTTTTATAAAAATTTTTTTGGTAAGTGTTCTATTAAAAGAGTGCCTATAATTCTATACGAGAGTGTACAGAATTTTTGTGTAAATTCAAAAATATAATATATGGTAAAACAACTATATAATATTTGGAGGTTTTTTTGTTATGGCTAAAAAAATTTTTTTCTGTTAAAAATATAGTTATAGAAATATTTAATAGTCTGAACAGAAAAAAAGTGGAATCTGCTTATAAATAGAGGTTTAAAAGCAAGGTGTGGAAATAATTATCAAAAAAACCAGAAATCCAGATTATTATGTTAAACCAAGAAGAGTTGAATTATTACCCGAAATAAAAAAATTTATGGAAAAGTGGTAAATAAAAATGACAAAGGATGATAAAAATGGCATTAAAAAGTGTAGTTTGCCTATTTATTTTTATATAATATTTCAGAAATTTTTTTCGAGTAGATTATCTCGTTACTAAAAAAATAAAAAAATTATTTAATTTTATCTATTTTTTTCTTACTATTAATTGAAATATATTTTTATAAGAAAAAAATTATTTATTATTTAAGAAAAAGACGATTAAAAAAATCGGATGGAGTTATTATTATATTATTGTTGTTTTAATAATAACTACAATTATATTTTTATAGATTATTTTTTTCATTTTTTTAATGATCCTATAAAATACTTAAATGGAGTTGTAGAAAAATCCGAATAAAATGTTAGGAATATTAGCTAAAGCTGTGGTTGAAAAAAAGATTTGATAAAAAAATCTTATAAAAAAATTTGAAGAGTATGGGAAAATATCTGATTTAAGTTTAAAAAAACCCTAAGAAATATCATGCACAAAAAAATTAAAAAAATTGAAACAGATATTTTTAAAAAAATAAATAAAATACTGGAGTATACCCAAAATCTTGGACAAATAAATTGAAAAACTAGTTTTTCTATTTGTTAAAAATATAGTTATAGAAATATTTAATAGTCTGAACAGAAAAAGTGGAATCTGTTTATAAATAGAGGTTTAAAGCAAGATGTGGAAATGAGATAGCAGATACCTTCAAGGATGCCTATAAGGATTTAGGATATGACATAAACATCATATTTTCAGATCCTAAAAATTCTCCACAATTATTAGATGAGAAAGGAAAGCCAAAAACAGGAACAGCATATGTTGATGATTATGGAGTTAAAACAATAATAATCAATGCACAAGATTCAAAAAATATGACAAAGGCTGGACTTATCGGAATAATAGTTGAAGAAGGAAGCCATGTAATAGGAAAAGTTGAAGGCAGACAGAGAAAGACAGGAACAGATAAAAAAGGGCTTGAAAGTACAGGAAGGGCTTCAAATGAATATTTTGCTGAGAAATACAAGGATGATAACGAAACTATTAGTATTCAATCAGATGGGAAGGATTATTCCAATGTTGATTTTGGGGAGAATGTGGGTAATATTGCAGTTGCAGATGATGCACTTATTATAGTAGCAGGAGTAACAATTGTATATATAGCTGGAGCATAGTACAACAAAATGGAAAGACTATAGGATCATATCCGGATTTAAAAACTGCACAAAAAAATGCACAATATTTATTAAATAAGGCTGGTGATGGATTAAAATGGATTTGGAATGGTGGAGCTTGGATAGTTAAAAAAATTAGTAATGTATATAAGGCGGAACATACAAAAATTTCAGAATAGTTTTTTTGTTATGATGGAGAAGAAACTGCAACTATTGTAAATGTTATAAAAAAATAGATCTGATCTTATGCGAAAATTTAATGAAAATTTATTTAGAGAAAAAAAGAGGAATGAATAGAAGAATATCACATGATGCGGAGATAAAAAAATGAGAAGAGTTATTTTATTAATAATATTATCAATAAATATTATGTATTGTAAAAGAAATAAAAAAATATTTGGCAGAATACCCGATTATTCTTATGATAAAACAATAATCAATCAGATTTTTTTGTAGTCCAGATAATGAAGATTGTTTAAAAAAATCTAACAACAGGTAATGTACCATTATATTATGATGGAAAAAAACAAATACTTTTTATTCATAATGTATATGATCATTATACTACGTATTATTCGTATGATTTCGTTTTTAAAATCTAAAAATTATGTTGAAAAAAAGCTCAGATATATTTTAGGAAAAAGTGATTATCCAGAAATTCATTGTTTAAATAATTTAGATGAAGAGTCAAAATCAAAAGTATTAAATTTTTCATTAGACATAGAAAAAAATATTATATGAATTTATATCCAACTTGTATAATAGATAAAGATAAAGAAAGTAATATTTTTGTTTGGAAAATGGGAAATTGAAGATAATAAAAATATCTTTTTGAATTACATTATAATAATTTTTGAAATAAGAAAAAAATATCCAAAAAAATAATGAAATATTTAAAAATTATAGAAAAAAAATTGATTCAATAAAAGCAAGAAGAAGGTTATTATTGGGTTCCAGATTATAATTTTGAATATACAATATTTACTCCTAATAAAATATTGCATAAAAAAAGATAGCGACCTTTTCTGAAGATGAAGAAAAAAATTGATTAAGACTTTAAAAAAATATTATTTGAAAAATGAATTTCCAAAAAGAATATTGGTGTAAATCAAGAATTTTTTTAATAGTTGTACTAAAAAAATAAACAGGTAAAAAAAGTTCTGTTGTAGGATAGGCTAATAATCAAGGAAATAGTTAAGGTCAAAGATTATAGTAAAGTTGATTTTTGGGGAAAATGTAGGATATGATATTGGATTATTTCATGGTGGAGGACCAGGAACTTTTTATGTAAATAATAAGAAATTTTCTCAAAAATTTTGCTTCTCAAGATGAAATAATGAAAATAAAAAAACGAGAATAGGACTAGGACAAATATTTACTGATGCTCGTGGGTTAAACATAACTTTTAGAGGAGCAACTATAGTAGGACATATTAAAATTGTAGTTTCTAAACCAAATAACAAAGGAGAGCAATTTGTAATGATAACTAGATACACGAGAATAGCAGATAATTTTTCAAAACCTTATGATTTAATAGATGGATTTCCATTTCCATTTAAAGCTGGAGGAAATGAATATGGTTTAATGAGTGACTATGAAAAGCATAACCTATTTCCTGAAAAAAATTAAGATATTTAGTAAAAAGGGAAATCTCCAACAAAAAAATAAAAAAATGAAATAAAAAAATTCCATGAAGAAAAAGAGGTAAAAAAATGATAAAACAGTAAATATCTTTTTTTGTTTATTTTTAGTGTTTGGTATTCTTTACACTTATACTATAATAGGAGAAGAATATATTCGAAATACTTATATGTACATAAACAAATATTATATATTAAGTAATTTTGGATGGGGCAATAACTCAAGTTCAATTTTTTTAAAAAAATAGTAAATAAAGAAAAATTACAATATCTGTATTGTTGTAAAAAAATTTCTGATTATGAAGATAAATACCTCATAGGAGAAGTTGGAACAGATAAATATGCTTATCTTGATTGTAAAAAAAGAATTAAAAATATAAAGGTTATTTTTTTATAAACTATGATAATGAAAAACGAAGCTAAATTTAACTTAACAAAGGAAGAAATTAAAAAAATAAATTTCCTGGAAAAAAATAAAGTATTTAAAAAGCACAAAAAAATTTTTTTAAACCTTTATGGAGAAGGAGATATAGGACAACCAAAAGAGGTAGCAATCGTGGGAATATTTCTTTTGGACAATAATAATAATATTTTTTTAATAATAATTATAAAATCAATATTAAAATATATCTAAAAATTTTTGGGTGTGTAAAAATTTTTACAAAAGATATTTACACTATGTAAATCCAGATGTATCTATTATTGGCCATACAAATTTATATGTATACCCTGGAACTAAGAATTTTCGAAATAATGGAGGTAAATAATGATTTTTTTCGTACTCTTTTTATATTTATATTTTTCAATTTTAATACAGTTAGTTAATATAGAGAATAATAGATTTATTTTATTTAGTTTCGATTTATATGTTTTTAGCTACTATTGTAAATACTTTTTATAAATATGTATAATGTTAAGTTATATTTCTTAGTACAATTATTGTTGTTCTCTAGTATGTTATATTATAAAAAAATACCTATTAAATCATTGTTTAATTTAAATTTAATAATGTGGGCGTGTTTGATAGGTTTTTATTTCAAAAATCTATTGATAAAAAGGGAAAATAAAATGATAATAAGTGAAAGGATTATTTGTTCAATTATAGTATGTTTTTTTATATTTTTTTAGATTTATAAATTGAATACCAAAAGAAGAAAAAAAGCCCAAGGAGAGTATGGACTAGAAAGTTTAGGAAAACCAACAAATGATTATTTTTAGAGAGAAGTATAAAGAAAAAGAAGGAGATAGAGAGTTTATAGGAACTGGGAGGTGATTCTAATACAGACAAGTAAAATTAAATTTTGGACTATTATTTTTAGTAAGTTTTTTTATTGTATTTTTCTTTCAGAATTTCAATATTAATATTGAATAAAGAATATATACAAAATATATATTATAAAAATTTCAGAATCCTATATATTAGATAGATATGATGAAAGATTTGAACAAGTTGATCTGGATATACTGGATATAAATTTTACGAAAAAAATTTGGGATTCACAAGATGTCCAAATATAATTAAAAATTCAGCAAATAAAAAAATTATATAGTAGGTTATTCATTAGGGGAAGAGAATATTACTTCTTTTGAAGAACAAAAGTATAAGACTAAAAAAATTTTTGTAAAGGTTATTTTTTTATAAATTCTTTTTTTATGAAAAAGATTTTTCAATTTCATTTAACAAAAATTAGAGATAGAAAAAAAATTTGGAAATATCGAATATCTAAAAAAATCGAATATCTAAAAAAACAAATGATTTTTTTAAATAAATATGGATATGGATCAAATAATCAAGAAAAATATAACTGATATAATAATATATAATTTTTTTATTAAGTATATTTTTGGATACTATTAGTTTTTTTATCTTTCATTATAAATTTAAAAAAATTCAAAAAAATGGGGAATCATATAAGAAAAATTTTTTTGAAGATAGATTAAAAAAAGGCAGGGATAATAAAATGATAAATTTTTGATTTAGAAAATATATTAATAATTATTATTTTGTTGAGCTTTTTTATCTCTACTTTTTTTCGAGTTATGTTAAGAACAAAAAAACATATTAAAAATTCATAATCATTTTTATCTTTATGTTTATTTTTTTGTATTATTTTGTGTTAGAGATAAAGGAGAGAGTCGTTATGAGTTGACAGACACTGGTACAACTTATGAAATTAATGCAAATAATAAGATTAGTAGTATTGGTATTTATTATGATGCTAATTTAAAAAAATATCACTTGCTAAAAACTTTAAGATCTTTATATTCTTTAAAGAATATAAAAAAATAATATATCAAAATAAAAGAAATAGGAACAATAGAAATAAATAAAAAAATATAGATGAATTAGATTGCGATAACGAAACTAGCAGTTGTGAATATTCTATTAAAGAACCTTTAGAAGATATATTAAAAAAAGAAAAATTTGCAATCAAAAATTAACTTCAGATACATTTATATATGGAATAAATTATTTTTAAATTTAAGGTATTTATTGAAAGTCAGAAAAAAATCAAAAAAACAGAATTTATAATAGATCAAGTTGGTATACGTTATATAAAAATCGGGATTAGAGTTGAATTGGATTCCAATGTAAGAGAGTGTCCGCAATTTTTGTATAAACTAACAGATAAATCCAGTAAATTCAGTACTTTATTGTTCTATTTACATAAAAAAATTTTTTTACACCCTATATACTCAAAAAAATTCGATATGCATAAGTTACTGAAAGCTAAAAATTAATTTAATTTTTCCAGTAAAAAAATGTTTATCGAATTTTTTTATTTTTATCTAACGCAAATTTAAAGTTATAAGTAAAAAACTTTATATTAATTTTGTACCACATTCTGGACAGAATTTTGCACCATTTGTTTTCGTTCCACAGTTTGGACAAAATTTAGGTACATTTTCATTTCCATTTGAGGTATTTGAATTTGATTGTTGAGCTCCTCCCATTTGGTTAACCATTTGTTGTCCCATCATCATTCCCATCTGCATTTGAGCCATATCACTTGCGACACCGCTAGTATTTCCATTAGTCATTGAATCAGCCATTGCCATTTGAGTATATCTGTTTACATCGCCAACCATGCTTTGTGCAGCTGCTTTTTCTTGCATTTTCTTAATTTCTTCTGGATAATTAAAGCTAGAAACAGCAAAATTAGTAACAGAAAGACCAATTTTTCTCATTTCTAAATCTAAATCTGATTGAATACCAGAACTAATTTCATGAGCATTTGCTTGAAGATTAAACATATCTTTACCTTCACGAACAATCCATTTCATAAGCAACTGATCAAGCATAGACATTACTCTTTCCTTAATATCCTCGATATTATATTGTCTTTGAACTCCTGAAATTTTTTCAATCAATATTTGATAATCGTCAACTTTGCAAGACATAGTTCCAAAAGCTCTAATTGGCATTCCACCTGGAAGACCAGCTGCTGGAATATTTATTGCATTTTTTGTTCCCCATTTTAAAGTTAACTCTTTAGTGTTTATGAAAATTACTTCAGCTCTTAATCCAGAATTGAATCCAAATTTAAATCCTTTCAAAGTAGACAAAAATGGTATGATATCTGATTGAATATCATATTCTCCATCGTCTTCAAAGACACCTTCAATTTTTCCGTTATATAAAAATATAGCATCTTGACCAGGTTTAAGTATCAGTTTCGATCCTTTTTTTATTTCGTTGTTAGACCATTTCCAAAAAAGTGTATCGTCATTATACTCAGACCATTCAATAACATTTGCTAATTGATTTCCAAATAATCCCATTCTATTTTTCCTTTCTTTACAATTATTGAAATTTTAAATTACAATCCCAATTCTTTTCTTCATTTTTTTCCAATTCTTCATCTACAGCAGAAGAATTTTTTTAGTTTCATCGCTACTTTCATCATATTTTTTCATCAAATCTTCAACTTCATCTTTTTTAGGTGTACTTAATTCAGCTCTAGCATTGGCTTCATCAAGCATTCTATTTGCTTTTTCTTCCATTCTTTCAAACGCAGAAATATTACCATTTAATCCTGAAGTAGAAGTCATAGAGTTAATTTTTTCAGTTGTTTGAGCCATTTTTAATTTAGCTTTTATATCCGATCTTTTTTCTGATAATTTTTGAATATCGCTTGCTAATTTATCATGCATTTCCTTCATTTTTTCTGCATTAACTACAGCAGTTTCACGTTCTTTTTCAAGATCAGCTAATTTTGAATTCAATGTTTCTTTTTTTTGTAAAAACATTCTCGCATCACTTTCATTTCCAGCTTGTAGAGCCTTTTTAGCATAAGATTCCATCTTAGCAATTTCACCTTTACATTCTTCAACTTTTCTTTCAGCAGAATTTTTTACAGCAATAACAGCTGCTGCCTCAGATTTTATAGTTGCTAAATCTTTTTCCATGTTTCTCAAATATTGATCAATCATTTTTTCTGGATCTTCCGCCTTATCCAATAACGAATTAATATTCGCTGCCATTATATCTTTGAATCTTGTTAAAATATTTGCCATTGTTTTTTTCCTCCGTTTTTTTATTTTTAAAAATTAATGTTGTTTTTAAATAATAATAAATTATTAATAAAACTAAAAATACCTGCCAAAAATAGCAAGAGTTATTTTTTTACTGCTGATTTTTGGATATTCACCAGTTATCGCTCCATTTTTCTCCATTAATTATAACTTGATATGTCTGATTGTTATACAAATAGGATGTTGAATAAACTGGTAACATCAAAAGTCTATAATATTCATTAAACCAGTCGATATCCATACTAATATTACGAACGTGATCATATCTACTTAAAACCTCACTACTGACCATTCCTTCAAGAGTATTCGTCATCATTCTTTTTGCTACTGTATAACCTTCATACATCGGTATTTTAAAAATTTCAGAGCTATATCCTGCTAAGTATCCCGAATCAAATTTAATAGTATTATCTAAATAAAACCCTCCTAAATTTTGTAATAATCGTCTTTCTAAACTCCTTGAACCCGTAGTAATAACATCTTTAAAATCATTTCCAATATGTCCGTGAACAGGATACCAATCAGTTTCAGTTCTTGTATATGTCTTACCGTCTTCTTCATATTCTTCAGTATGATCGATACCACCTTCCGCCCAATATTCACAAGAAGCTGAATTATCGAATGACCAATAGGGTAAATAAATTCCCATAACTTTTCCTGTTTGATAAAGATTTTTCAATGCATTTGGTGCAAACCACCGTCCTTTTATCCATTTAGAAAAAATGGTTCCAACTTCTTTTTTTTCAATCAAAAAAGGTTTTAAACTGTCTGGTTCTAAAGTCGACATAATTTTTTCAGCCACAACAACGTTTGAATCACAATAAGGACAAGTTCCAGAAGCTTTTTCATTACTTAATTCTATTGTTGCTCCACACGAAGAGCATTCTATAACGGTTGTTTTCTCTTCTGGTAATTGTTTTAATCGACGTTCATAATCTTCTAGAGCGTGTCTATTTAATGATAATATTTTTGGTAGTGCTACTTCATTCCCACAATTTTCGCATTTTAAATTTTGTGATTTTGGGTTATAATTCATAATTCCACCACAATTTTTACAGCTGAAATTCTCATTTTTCATAAATTCTCCATTCCTTTACTAAAAATTTCTGAAGCACTTATAATAATATAAGATTTCCTAACAATAAAAAAAATTATAACATATTTTTTTAGTTTTTTTAAACTGAATTTTTCTTTCGTCAGTAGTACCAAAGATAGTAAAAAAATCATGAATATCATTGAAAAATATTCTGTATAAGGTTAACAAAAAAATATAATATTAAAATTTATAAAAAAATTTTCTAATGAGATATTGACAATAATAAAAAAATAGTGGTATACTTTATAGGCAAACAACCGAATCAAAGAAAATAAAAAAATATAATTAATGGAGGATTTTATTATGAGAAAAAGATTGCTATTAGCAATAACAGCATTTTTTTACTGGCATGTACATTAGTGAATGCAGAAACACTTGAAGAAAGAGTGGATAGACTTGAAAAAGAATTAAGAGAAACTAAAGAAGAATTACAAAAACAAATTGCTGAAAAACAAGTTCCTGCCCCAGTAGTAGCGGCAGCTCCAGCATTAGATATATCAAAATTAACTGATGGATTTGAATTTCATGGTTATGGAAGAGCAGGTGTACTTATAAATCAAGATGGAGACAAAGGAAATGCATTTAAAGTTCAAGATGAAGGATTTGCTCAAAAATATAGATTAGGTAATGAAGATGATACTTACGCTGAATTAGAATTGGTTAAAAAATTTGATGTAAATGGAGCAAAAGGTTCAGTTCACTACATGTTTTCAACAAAATCAGGTTCAGGAGACGAATATAAAACATGGACTTCAGGAAGTTCAACAAATCCAGGTTCTGAAAACGATTCATTTAAAACTAGACAATTTTATGTTGATATAACTCCAAATGATGGAGCTACTTATTGGGCAGGGAAAAGATATTATGCAAGAGAAGATATTCATATAAATGACTACTATATTAGAAACTATTCAGGAACAGGTGCAGGAATTCAAAATATTAAACTTGGTTCTGGAGCAGCTGATGTTGCATTAATTGCAAACGATCCTAGCGATCATCCTGAATACACACTTCATTCAAGATATTCAGTAGGTCCATGGGCTTTTGAACTAGCAGGACATACAATGAAATCAGATTCTACAGATAAAGATATAACTGAATGGGGAACACAAGGTTCTGTAAGTTATAGTTTACCTGGTTTTTACGGATTGAAAGATAAAGGATCATCTAAAGTAGTATTACAAGGTGGTGTTGGACTTGGTTCAGGAAGTGGTCTTGGAAGTGCTACTGCTTGGGGAGATACTAGAAAAGATGCTTATTCTATAAACTTAGTGACATACGGTCAAGCAAATCTTTCAGACAGATGGCAAATTATGCCTGAATTAGGTTATAGATACGACAAAAACTTTGGTGGAGTTAAAAATCAAAAACAACAATGGTTAACAGCAGGAATGAGACTTGTAAATCCTATTACACAACACTTTGCTATGCAATATGAAACAGGAGTAGACTATGTAAAAGTTAATAAAGGAAATTCAAATTATGACAGTGGATTGTTCAAATTAACAGTAGCTCCAACTTTAAAACTTGATGCAGAAAATTTCTGGGGAAGACCTGAAATTAGAGCTTTCGTAACATATGGACATGGGTTTGGAGACAAAAAAGATATAAGAATTGATTCAGATGGAAAATTACATAACAAAGGTGTGCAATTTGGAGTACAAACAGAAGTTTGGTTCTAATTCATAAAATTATTCTAAATACAAAAATAAAAAAATTCAGAAGGTTTTTAAAATGAACTTTCTGAATTTTTTTAATTATTTATTTTTTTGAATGTTCTTGATATACAAAAAAAGAGTTTTTTTCTAAAAAAAATTTTTAGATAACTCTTTAGTTACATGACAACTTTTAACAAAGAAAAAAAATTTCAATTTGTAAATTTTTCTCTTTAATTTGACAGTCACCACGATAATTTAAAAATTTAGAAATATTTTTTTGGAAAAAAATTAGGGTTTATTTAAAAATATTTCTAAATTTATGTTTACATATATTATATCTTTTTTTCTACAAATAGTCTAGTCTTTATTTTTTTGAAAAAAACGACATATTACGGTAAAACTAACTTAAATATTTTTTTATTATTCCAATAAATTAAAAAAAGACTATTTCAAAAATGACATAGCCTTTTTATTTACGATATGATTTATTATAATATATGATTTAGAAAATTTATCATTAATTATAAATTAGAGTCTGAAATTATAGCTGAATAACCTTTACATGAGTCTGAGTTATTGAGTGAGTAGAGCATACACAAACTATTAGCAAAGATTATACAACTATGATTTACTTATTAGTTTGATAAATTTCAAATTCATACGAGTTATTGTATCAAAAAAATTCTTAATTTTTACAAACATTATTTTTAAATTTTTCAATATTTTTTTAACATAATCTTGTATTTCTGCTTTATCAATTACTGTTGAGAATCTAATTTCAGATTTTTCTAACTTCATCTAATTTTGCAGGGAATGCAACTCCAGTCATTTCAGAAACTTTATCCAAGATGCTATAAGGTTCTGAATTTTCATCTAATCCTAAAGCTTTTGCGATAGGAGCAGGGAATTTAAATGGATGTGCAGTTGACATAATTACTGTGTGAACATCTTTATCCAATTTATCATTTCCTAATTTTTCATAAACTGAATAAGCTACTGAAGTATGAGGATCCATTAAGTAATGATATTTTTTTCATAAATTTCTTTTTATTGATGCAACAGTTTCTTCTTCGTTTGCAAATTCACCATAAAATTCTTTTTTTGAATATTAGCTAATTCTTCATCAGAAATTTTTTTAACACACCAGTTGTTAATAGATTATTGATTAATTCAGCAACTCTTTTCTGAATTTTTCTCCAGTCGCATAATACAAGTATCTTTCAAAGTTAGAAGATAATAAAATATCCATTGATGGAGAATTAGTTGCATAGAAATCTCTATTTTTTTATTGTATGTTCCTGTTTGAAAGAAATCAGCCAATACTTTATTTTTTTATTTGAAGCTGAAATGAATTTTTTTAATAGGAATACCTAATTTTTTTAGCAATATATCCAGCTAAAAATATTTCCAAAGTTTCCAGTTGGGACAACAACATTAAATTCTTCATTTTCTTTTTATTGTACCAGAATTTACTAAATTAATATAAGTAGAAATATAGTAAATTACTTGAGGGAATAATCTACCAATATTGATAGAGTTTGCACTTGAAAACATAACATTATGATCATTTGCATATTTTTTAAATTCTTCACTTCCAAAAATTACTTTTATAGCACTTTGAGCATCATCAAAGTTACCATTAATTGCAACGATATCAACATTATTTCCCAATTGTTTTCTCATTTGTTCTTCTTGCATTGGGCTAACACCATTTTTTGGATAGAATACAACAATATTAATGCCATCAACGTCTTTAAATCCTTCTAAAGCAGCTTTTCCTGTATCTCCAGAAGTTGCAGCTAAAATCAAGATTTTTTTATCTTCTTTTTGTTTTTCTTTACTTAAAAGCAATAAATAAGGGAAAAGCGATAAAGCTAAATCCTTAAAAGCTAAAGTTCTCCCATGAAATAATTCACCAAAACTAACTTTATCATTTAATTTATAAACTGGAACAATACTTTCATCAGTAAAAGTTTCACTATTATATGCACTATTTACAGCTTTTTTTATTTCTTCATCAGTAAATTCTGTAAAAAAATAATTTGATAATTCTTTTCTGACAATTCTTGATAAGATAAATCTTTCAATTCATTATAAGTCAATTTTATATTAGGCAAATTTTTCGGTATATAAAGACCACCATCTTTAGCAAGTCCATGTAATGCGACAGAATGTCGATGATTGTGGCTCTCCACCTCGAGTACTTCTGTAATTCATAAATGTTTACACCTCTTTCAATTTATTAAATTTTTCACATCTTATAGTAACATATTTGCTATAATTTTTACAATACAAAACAAGATTTTACTTTTTGAATTTTTTTATGATTTTTAAAAAGAAATCGAAGTGTTTAAAAATAGCTTTTATTTTTAAATATCGAGTTGTGGTATAATTAATATATACTGAAATTTATAAGAAATAAAAGAGGGCGTGATTTTTATGAGAAAAAAAGCTGTTCCTATGGGGCTTGAAGACTTTGAAAGAATAATAAATGAAGATTATTATTATGTAGATAAAAACGATGTTAATAGAAGAATTATTAATAAACAGGGCTCTTGTAACCGTTTTTTTACAAGACCTCGACGATTTGGAAAAAAACATTAAATATGTCAATGATTAGATACTTTTTTTGATATTAAAAAAATAAAGAGGAAAAATAGAAAAGTTTTTTTGAAATTTTTGAAAATATATAATAGTGAATATATGAGTGAGCAAGGAAAATATCCTGTAATTTTTCATTTCACTAAAAGGATTTAAAAGGGAGATACTTGGGGAAAAATGTTTTTGAAAAATCTAAAAAAACAATGTATAAAAATTTTTTTAATAAATATGAATTTGTGAGAAAAAAATTAAATATTGTTGAAAAAAAGACAATTTGATAAAAATTTGGGAAATAACAGGAAATGAGAGAAATTTTTAAGACATCACTTTTAGATTTGTCAAATTACTTAATTATGTGAAAGAAGTGAGGGTTGTTTTTTTAAATAGAGATTTAAAAAGAATAAATGAAAATGATGAATAAGAAGTTATATAGGCTTGATAAATATTTGAAAATTTTAAAGGAAATTTTTTTAGATGGGAGAGCGTTCATAATTTTATGTAAATTCAAAAATCTAAAAATATAAATTAAGATGGCATCCCAGTATCTTGATTTTTATAAATTCTACGAAAAGGAAATAAAAGAAATGGAAAATAAAGAAAGAACTATCAGAATATACAGAAAAGTAGATGTAAATGAAACGATGGAAGAAAGGCATAAAAAAGTTATGGAAGGACTGTCGAAACTGGAAGCTCCTTTAGGATTGAAAGATAGTAAAATTCCAGAAACACCTGACTTTGGGACAGAACTAATATGTTTTTATGATGCTAAAAATGTTAAAACTAAAGGAGTTTCAATAGAAGGTTCATATGATTGGAGAGATGAAAGGATGTTATCGGCATGTTGGGATAAGTTACATTATGAATTTAAGACAACATACAAGTTGATAGACTATAAAAAAATAATATATGAAGACCTTCCAAAAGTGATAAATATTTTTGATCCTTATGTTGTTGATTTATATGTAGCTTATAATGGTTCCTACGAAGAAGGAAGAACTCCGGAAACAAGAACTTATGGAGAAAGTATAAATCCTGAATTTTTAAAACTGAAGGAGAAAAATTGTAACATAGGAATGCTGGGAGATGTATTATTTACACTATCCCCAGTGATGTACTTCAATGAAGAGAGTTTCACTAAGCTAATAAAAATACCTAAAGAAGAGCTTTTGGAAAGACTCAAAGGGAAAGCGAATGAAGTTCAGTTACTTGAAAAGGGTATATACATTATCTTTAATGACAAGGCAGATATTACTTATGAAGAATTTGTAGAAATGAATAATATATTTAAGCCATTACTGGGATTAATTTAAAATACAATTTGAAAGTGTCCCAAAAGAGTGTACGAGAGTGTCCAGAATTTTGTGTAAACTCAAAATATAATATGTGGTACAGGATGGTAGTTTTATCATCCTGTTTGGGTGTGTAAAAAAATTTTTTTGTGTAAACCTCTAAATAATATATACTAAAAATAATTATACAATAGATATTGTAAAAAGATACTGTAAAAATTTTTTTGGAGAAAGGCATCCTTTTCCAGAATAAAAAGAATTTTCTATTCCTAATGGAATAAAAAAATACGGAAATAAAAAGAGCTTATCAATATAAGGATAATCAAATTATTAAATATATAGAAAATCCTAATTATAAACAAAAAAATGATTAGAATTAATATTTTTGAAAGGTGATTATAATGGAAAAATTTTTTTGGAAAAAAAGAAGAAAGTAATATAGAAATACAAAAATATTGAAATTTTTAAACAATGGAAAAAGTAGAAAAAGTAAACTATTTTTTTATTAGAAACTGAAGATGAAATTAATTTGAAAATAGAAATTGAAAATATGGTATATTTTTTTCAAAAAAAGTGATAATATATTTGATTCTATTGTAGAATTACGAAAAAAAATTAGAATTAAATAATATTTACTTACTTTGTAATGCTTCAGTTGTTAATATTTATCCTTCTACAATGCAAAAAAAGAATTTGGAGGGACAAAAAGCATATAAACTACAAATAGGAAAACAAGCAACTTTAAATGAAGTAGTAGATATTTTTTTGATTATGATAGTGAATTAAAAATTGGTAGTGTTAAAGAGCAGGAAGAATTTTTATGAAAAATTGGTTAGAAAGTTTTTTTAATGAGAAATTGTTGCTTTTTCTTTTAAGACATATTACCAATATGAACAAAAAAATAACAATACATTGTCAATACAACGAAACCATAGAGAAAGTTTAAAATGAAATTTACCAAAAATAATAAAGAAATATACTTAATCCAAATAAAATATTTCAAATTAAGAAAGGGATGTAAAATGAGAATAATAAAAAGAGATAAAAATGAAGAGGAAATAGCAGAAATTTTTTTGGTATTTATTGGGATGAAGAAAGAAATCAAACACTTTTTTTGGGGATGACAGATAAATATAGTGGAGTATATGTTTATTCAGAAAGTGAAGTTGAGATTATCAATCCCAATATAAATTTTTAGAACAATTTATCTTTCTGGGCATCTTCCAGGGATATTTCATTGGGCATTAATAGAAAAAGATTTATTAGATGAGGTTATTGACGGTAATTTAGAATTAAGAAAAAAAAATTTTTTTGGACGTATTGCGTTCAGAGAATGTAATAGATTGGTAATTTTTATAAAAAAATACTATGCATTTTTTTATATATGGAGTGTGTCCATCAAATAAAAAAATGGGCAGGAATAATTTTTTTATAAACTTTAATCTTATATTTTTTTAAAATCACAACTAAAAAAATAAAATTAAGATGATAAGGTAATTAAATAACTATAAATTTAGATACAGCTAATGGTTTAGATATGTTTAATCAGAGTATTAAAGAAATTAATTTAAAAAAAGGAATAGAAAAAAATGGAAAAAAATAGATTTAAAAAAATTAGAAAAATTTAATGATAAAAAAATTACAAAAAGACAAATAAGTTTTTCAAGTATTACAAAAAAAACTTTTTTTGAAAAATGATATTGAAAGAATCGAATATATAAAAATCTGAACTTGAAAAAGCATATATTGAAAAAAACGAAAAAAATGTTAATATTTTTAATTTTAGCAATCTTCGTATTTAATCTGTACAGTGAAGATTTTATTGATATTTTATGTAAATTATCTAAAGAAGAATGGCATGAAAGACATGAGGATATTGCTATTTACTTCATGGAAATGGAGTTACCGTCTACGGTAGAATGTGTTTATAAATTAGCAATTTCAGATTTTTGAGAAATATCGTGATGACGAATACTGTCAATTAGTTGAAAAATGTTGCTATGCTTTAGGAGCAATAGGAACGGAAGAAGCAAAAGAAAAACTTAAATGGTTGGCTAAAAGTGGTAAAGATATTATACGAGAACATGTTGAAGATACATTTGAAATGTATAAATTATCTTAATTAGGAAAGGAAAAAGGACTGGAAATATTTAATAAAAAAATATAAAAGAAATTAATTTTTAGAAAGGGAATAATAAAAAAATGGAGAAAAAAATAGTCTTGAAGAATTGAAAAAAATTAATGTTGAAAAAAATATAGAAAAGAAATAAGCTTTTCAACAATTACAAAAAGGAATTTTTTAAAAAAATGATGATGAAAGAATAGAGTATAAAAAAACAGAGTTGGAAAAAAAGCATATTATGAAAAAAATGGAAAAAGTATAAATACTCTGATTTTTAGCAATATATATGTTTGAATTACATAGTGAAAAAAATTTGTTGATATTTTTATGTAAATTAACAAAAGAAGAATGGCACGAAAAAAACATGAAGATATAGTGTTTTATCTTCAGCAAATGGAATTACCTTTTACGATAAATTGCATTTACGAACTAGCAATTTCAAATTTTGAAAAATACTGTTGGGATGATAATTTTGCATTAGTGAGAAAATGCTGCTTTGCTTTGGGAGACATAAACACTCCTAAGGCGAAAGAAAAAAATTGGAATTATTATTACAAAGTGATGAAGAAATGATAAGAAAACATGCGTTGGAACAATTAAACAGATGTGATTTTACAAATAAGGATGTTGAGTAAAAGGCTTGACAGGGAGTATGAAAGAGGAAATAAAAATGAGACAATTTATGAATATAGAAACTTATGAAGAAGCAAAAAAAATATTTTTTTACATTATAATGGGAGTTATTTTTCATATGCAAAGAGAAGGATATCTTGAACAATATATGAAATTTAATATTTCAAAAAAAGAAGAAAGAAAATGGTTAAAAGAAAAAGTAGAGAAAAATACTATCAACAATAAGTAAAGTGAAGAATATAAACTTAAAAATATGATAAATACTGGGATATTCTATATATATTAACTAAAAATTTTAGAAGATAATCATCTTTTAGATGAAACAATAAGTACTTTTTGAAAAAGATTTTAAATATCTAGATATATTTTTCAATTAGCATGATATTGGAAATGATACATGCTAATAAAAAGATATGGAAAAAAATTATAAAAGAAAAACTAAAAAAACTGTGATACAACAGAATGATATAAGTATAAATGAGATTATATCTAAAGAGCATAATAAATCAAATGGAACTCAATTTTTTTACAGAAGAGGAAGTAATGAAGGGTTATAGAAAAAAATTTTTATCTGAATTAAACTAGAAATAGAAAAGAAGTTATATTAGGTTTAGATGAAAAAGGCGAAAAGGTACGATTGTAAACGTATCTGCAAGTATAAATAATTCAAACACATTTATTACAAAAAATCTCAAATATGAGAAAACTCCTGATAAAATATATTCAGAACAGATTATGAACTGTCAAAAATTACTAATACTTATAATGGAAATACAGTAGTAAAAGCTACAAATAAAGTGACAGGAGAAATTCATAGCTTTAAAAACTTCGGTAATACTCAGACAGGAAACACTCTTTCCATAACAAACACGAATACTTCCCTAGTTCCACTTAATCCGAATGTGTCAACAGGAGTAACGGTAACAACTTCATCTTCTGCAAGAACGGTAACAGGGTCAATTGGTTCAAATCTGATTACATCAGGAAAGAGTGTGACAACACTGGAAGCACCAAAGAATCCTGTAGTTAAACCGTTTATTAAACCTAAACAGGATATAGAAACAGTAAAGCAACCAGCTGTTACTTCTGAGAAACTTAAAACAGTAGAGAGAAGTCATTCTCAGGGAAGTAATAATCATAACAGTAATAAAGAAAGTTTTAATCAGAAAACAGAAAAAAATCCTAATAGAAATCCTGCTGGTGAAAATTATGGCACAGAAAAAACTTCAAATAAAATGCCACCATTTTCAAATAGGGAAAATATTCATAGAAATAGTAATACCCCAAACTATGACTACAAGGTTCAAGATAATAGCGGTTCAAATAACTCAAGCAACGGAGACAGTGGTTCTAAGAAAAATATTGAGACTTCTGTGGAGGATAGTGGCAAGATTTATACATTAGAATCACAAGATGCAAACTGGAATTTCAAATCAGACATTCCAAAAACAGTAGTAAAAAATTCTGAAGGTAATTATGAATTAGGTAGAGGTAATGAGTGGAGTGTAAATAATACTGTAACTTCTGTAAAACGAATATCTGAAAAATCAAAAATAATATTTATAATATTGAACTGAATAATGGAATGATACCAGGTTATACTTTTGATTAGAAATAGTGACGATTAGAAATAGTGACATTAAAGTTACTGCTGATGAAAAATAAAAATAAATAATCATAACGAAACTTGGGAATTAAGAATGGAAAGCAGATATAAAAAGTAGTCCTATTTTTTTGGTTGCTATACAATAGAATGTATGAAAAAAATATTTTTAAAAAGAGCATCCCGAAATACAATTTAATGTTAAAGAAGTAAGTAATGGAGTTAAGAGCGTTGAATATAGAGTACCAAAAAGAAATTCTGCCCAAGCAACAGAACAGAATAATGGTGTTGTGAAATATAGAGAATTTGTAAAAAAATCCTAAAACAGTATACGATACTAGGATATACAAAACGGAAGATTTAACTAAACAAGTTATTAATGAAGTTAAAAAAATGTTATAACACCAAATGATGTTCAACGAGCATATAGTAATCCAAATCGCAATGTCCCTTTGGATATAAAAATTAATAATCAAAAAAATAAGAGTTAATATAAAATCTGATGCTCCAACAGGGGGAATAGAAATAGATGGGTACTATTTTTCATGGAAATTAAATAGGAAAAAAAGAAAGGGAAAAAGACATGAAAATCGAAAAAAATAAGAACTGATAGTTATTCAATATTAAAAAAATAAGTAAATATGATTTTTTTAGTAAAATTGATTAAGGAAATAGGAAATTTTTCCATATGTAGTTTCAAATATATACGAAGATAATTCAACAAAAAAACTACAATAGTTGAAGATCGTGGTATGTATATTAATAATGGCTGGAATGAAACCGATGAAACAGCATTATATATTTCTGAGTGTAATTCTGATAGTGAAATTAGAGTTTATTATGGTTATGAAGAACTTTTTTTCTTATTTTTTTAATTTACTATTTTGAAAAATATCGTTGATTATGCTAACTTAATAAGCTTTTGTTGAACAAGAATTGCATAATTATATAGAATATATGGAAAAAAATTTAAAAAAATTTTTAGAATAAATGTTGATTTAGAAAAATTTATTTAAAAAGAGATAAATCAAGAAAAATTCTTATTAAAATATAACGAGAAAGAAAAATAAATATAATTTGGAGTTTATTAACTATTATACAAAATATATAAATTATTGGGATATTGATATAAAAAGAAATTTTTTTCTTATCTTCTTGGAAAAAGATAGATTAAAAAGAATTTATGCTTAACAAAAAAAGAGTTTTTTTAGAATAAATGGAGTTGATTATTTTTCAAATTGAAGAAAAAGAAAAAAATATTCTGAAATATATAGAATAGAAATAGAAAATGATATTAAAATAGAATATTATTCAAAAGATTTAGAATATGAAAGTTTTTGGAAATGTTGGCTTTTTTTATACAAAGAGAAAAAAATTTTGATATTGAAAATAAAAAGTTTAAAAAGGTAAGGAATCAAATTTTTGAACGATATAGAGATAATAGGGATGAAATGAATGTAGAAAGAATTTCAAAAGAAGATTTTTTTAAAAAGAGCTTGAAATTATTGTTAATGCTTGTAAAGATATTTATAATGATATTGAAATAGAAGAAATGTTTGAAAACTTTAAAGAAAAATTTTTTTAGACGAAAATATTTTTTTACGACAGGTAGCTTAACACAAGAAAGTTTTTAACAAGATATATCACAGTACAGCCTTCATAAACGAAAAATCTAATCAGGAATTGATTCAGTCAATGATGGATAATGTAGCTGATGATGTAAATAAATTCAATGTATCAGCATTGTTATTGAGTGACGAAGATAAATTCGGTAAGGGTAGCAATAATTACACAAAATATAGTGCAACCACAAGCACATAGTTTAATAAAAAAATTGTATAGAGGCAATAATTACACAAAATATGGTGCAACAGAGCATTTAGGCGGAGAAGTAACTGCAAATTCTACTTCAGGAATAAAGGGAAAAAATGTTAAAAACAGGAAAGGTTCAGAGTTCGGAAGGAGGGATAACACATGTAACTAATCTATCCGATCCTGAAGCTTTTAAGGCAGAAAAAAAAGGTTCAGTCTTTGTTGAATTTGATATAGATAAAAATATTATTAAACCAGGAGGAAAGGAGAATTGGGGGATAATTCATGGACCAGGTTCTCTAGGTGATAGGCTTAACATAAAAAAAGGATTAGAGGGAATTAAAGAGATGCCAAAAAGTTTATAATATTGAAATAAAGGGAGAAAAATAAAATGTCAGAAATTATAAATTTAAAAAAATAAAATTGACGATATATTGAAAAAGAAAATAAAAAGAATTTCAATTAAAAAAATATAGTAATAGATATCGTTAAAAAAATAATAAAAAAATGAATATTATTTAATTTTAGAAAAAGAAAAAAATATTTAGCTTCACTAATAATTGTAGAACCTATTTTTTTGCACCTTATAAAAAAATATTTGCTTTGAAGTTTATAGAGTGAGTGATGAAAAAAATAATTCTATTTTTATTATGATAATGAAAAATACCACTTTGCAAAAGAAAAACGTAGAGCAAATAGATAAGATGTTAGACAAATTTATTGAAATAAATTAAAAAAATATGTAATGAAAAAAAGGAGAAAAAAACGGAAAAAAATTATCAACAAAAGAATACAATGAACTGTATAAAAAGTACTTTTTTTAAAGAAGAAGGAGAACAAATAATAAAAAAATATCAGCAAAATATGAAAAAGAATTAAAAAAATTCTTTGAATTAAGCAAAAAAATTTTATATTGTAAATTTTCAACTGAGAAATGAGGAATTAATCTCAAATTTTTTTCTGGTGTTACAGATGAAGAAAAAAAATAGATATGATTAAAGAAGGAATAAAAACAAGTATGCTATAAAAAAAATTCAGATGAGATAGCGTACTTAATGTATTCCATTGGGATTTTTGGTTTATTTCCAAAATATTCATTAAATTTTGTTAAGAGTTTCAGCGAATTATCAAGAGAAGAATTTCATGAAGAACATGAAGATATTGCTAGTTATTTTCAAAGTTTGCATTTACCTCAAACAATAGACACGGTATATGAATTAGCAACTTCGAATTTTGAAAAATACCGTTGGGATGATAATTTTGCATTAGTGAGAAAATGCTGTTTTGCTTTAGGAGACATAAATACTCCTAAGGCGAAAGAAAAATTGGAATTATTATTACAAAGTGATGAAGAAATGATAAGAGAACATGCAATGGAGCAGTTGAAGAGATGTGATTTCACAAATAAAGATGTTGAATGAAAGGATTAATTATGAAAAAAGAAGAGGAAAGAAATATTTATGCTGTATTTGATGATAAAACAATAAGAGTTTATCAGGCATATAACAATGAAATAGCAGACGAGGCTTTTAAAATTAGGAAAGTTTGGAAGTAAGTTCAGTTTAAGTAGAATGACTTGGATAAAACCATCGTTTCTCTGGATGATGTATCGTTTAAATTTTGTTTATAGTTTAAATACTTGTGTTTGTTTGTTTTCATTTTATTAAAAAAAGTCAAAACTTTAAATTTTTTTAAACATTTTTCATAAAAAAAACAGTACCTTTTTAGTACTGTTCCTATAAGCCATTTAGTATGTCTTTTATCAAATCATCATCTTCTTTTAGAACGTGTGAATATATATCTAAAGTAGTTGATACTCTTTCGTGTCCTAGTCTTCTTGAAAGCGATACTATATTAACACCTTTCGATAATAAAAAAGTTGCATGAGAATGTCTTAAATCGTGAACTCTAATTTTTTTCAAGTTGGCTTTCCGAGAATAGACATTTATATCGTTTTGAAATTTAGACTTTGTAAACCCCTCAAACAGTCTAGTCTTTGGAGTAGGCTTATACAACACTTTGATATAGTCTTGTATAATGTCCATAACGAATTTAGGACAGTCGATGATTCTTTTGGACTTAGGAGTTTTTGGAGTTGATATAACATCAGCTCTTTTTATTCTCTGAAAAGTTTTATTTATCCTTATTTTATGTTTTTCAAAATCTATGTCCGATATTGTTAATGCCAACATTTCGCCTACTCTCATACCCGTATAAAACAATATATTGAATCCAACTACAGCTTCTTTTTTATGATTGATTGCTTCTATAAATTGTTTAAATTCCTCTAACGTCCATATATTCATTTCTCCAGCGTTCTTTTTTCCAATTCTTCCAGCCGCTGAACAAGGATTTTTGTTTAAATTGTAAAACTTAACTGCATAATTTAATATAGCAACAAGTTGTTCGTGAATAGCTCTTAGATATGTTTTGAGCATGATTTCCTTTTTATTAGTTCGTTTTGCCATTTTCTAACCAGTAAGGGCGTTATTTCTTTGATTTTATATTTTTTTGAAAAAAATGGCAATATCTTTTTTTATCGAAAAATATATGTTTTGCTTTCTAATGTACTTAGTTTTTAATCTATTTTTTTGATCGTCCATATAAGATTTGTATAAATTTTTCAAATGTTATTTCCGTATCAGACACAAAAAGAATTTATGTAATTTCTTTCATATTCCATTGCTTCCTGTTTTTTTGCTAAATCCCATTTTTTTACTTTTTTTAGAAATTCCATTTTTCTTTTTACATAAAAAGAAACATACCACTTTTTTTACTTTTTTTCATCTTTATATGCTGGCATAAAAATCACTGTCCTATATTATAACGTTCATTGAAGTATTTAGCATTTACTTTACCTTGTTGCGTTAAAAATCCTTTTTCTCTCAATTCTTCGTTCAATTTTCTTATAATTTTATATGCCTTCCCCTCTTTAACACCGATTATTTTCATAATATCGTTGCATTCATAAAACCATTTTTTCATCATTCCTCCGTTTCCGTTATATCAAAATAATTTGTTTTCGCAAATATTCCCAATAACTTCTAAAAATCTAGCTTCCGCATTAGACAAATCCTCTCTCAGACCCCAACCTTCTAATCTGTAGCTGCTGTGTTCTTTTCGTGCCATTCAAGGATACCCTTTTTTATGTATTCAAGATATTCTTCCGCTTCTTCTTTTTCTCTGAAATAGTTACCTTTTTGATACCTTTCGATATCTACCATATTTCTCGTTTCAACTGTTTCTTGTATTTCAAAAAGACTATTTAAAAAATAATATAAGTCATGTTTATCTGCTCTCCAACGTTTTTTTGATTCCGTACTTTTCATTGATAGCTTTCACTTTCTCCTCTATCAATGCTTTTTTTCTTCTTGATTGCAAATACTTATATCGTCATCTCTGCTTTTTTTGCACTTCCTTTTACAAAAAGTTTATTTGCAAATGATAAAAAAATTCTGGGGAATGAAAAGATTCAACTTTCAATTCTTCATCTTTAAAAATTATTTCTTATCAATATCTCTTCATTTTTGTTTTGTAATTCTCCATGCCCATTTATCCCAGACAGGCACAAATTCTATTTCCAACACATTTTCTTTTTCCATTTTAATCCTCCTGTTTTTTTAAAAGTACCCTCAATTAATCCTCTCTTTTTATTAAAATGAATCCTCTGAATTAAAAATTCTCAACTATTTCATTATCACTTTGAGTATCATTATTTGCTGTTTCTTCTTCAATAATATCACTTGCATTGTCAGGACTGTCTACATATTCAACTTCTACATTTCCGTTTGGCTCAACTTCTTTTATAACAGCCTGGTCTACTTTCTGTGCTGTTTGCATTTCAATGCTTAATATTCCAAACTTGCTTAGTAACAATTTTAATACAGTTTTCTTTGCCATACTGTCAAAATTTGTTTGCCAACTTGAAGAACTTTTAAGAAATGTTTTACTGAATTTCTTAGCATGTTCTCTTACTTCTTCCTTACTCATTACATTGTATTTTTCGAATCCATTTGTGGTTTGAAAATATGCAATATAGTGAGTTACTTCATCACTTATTTTTTCATCAAGATTATATTTAAGCTCATCAGTAATTGGATCATAGCTTTCAAATTGCCCTTTGTAAAGTTCTGTAACATTAATTTTTTTATATTGTCCAGTTCTAATTGCAAGTTGTATAAATCCTTTGTAGCCCAATTGAAATTGTGCTTCGTTCTTTTCTTGCCAGTTGTTGCGATTATCTTTGTATTTTCTTTTGTAAGGCACAACATAGGCGAAACCTAAATTTGGATCAATTGGTAAATCTAATGTTGCAGCTATTGCTCCAGCCTTCAAAACGCTTTGTGGCTCTGCTTCTTGTAATTGTGTATTTCCGTTTGTAGTGTTCAGTAGTGAAGTTAAGAATCCAGCCGCTTTATTTCCTAGTAATTCTTTAAATTTATTTTTTATTCTTTCGTCGTTTATCAATGATTTTAGTGTAGTTGTACCCACTGTTCCTTTTGTTTGTTTTTTTGGATTCATTAAAGTTCCTGCCATTTTATTTCATCTCCTTTATATATTTCAAGTTGTGTTTTTTTAATTACTTCCAGCAAATCGTTAGTTGCTTCTTTTGTAAGCCCATTTACTTTTATACAGATATATGTATCTGTTTTTTTCAGAATTGTCTTGAACTTCTTTTTCCTTAATAGCCTTAGCCACCGCTTCTTGCTTTTCTTGCTCTTGTTGTTGCTTTAACGCTTCAATTTCCTGTTGTTTTTCTTTTTCAGCTTTTTCTTCTGCCTGTTTTCTCAAATTTTCTTCAGTTTGCTTGATTTCGTTCATCTTATTTGTGATAGCTTCCGAAATAGTTGCATACTCTTCTTTTTATTAAATATTTTACATTTTCAAGCAGAATTTTTAAATTGAATTTCTTTATTTGCTTTTTTTCAATTTCTTGTTTTTATAAAGTTTTCTTTTTTTGATTAATTCATCATACTGTTGTTGTATTTCAGCTTCAATATTTATCTCTTTAAAAGTTTTATTTTCCCATTTTTTTGTTATCTGCTAAGTAAATCAAGTACTCGGGTCTATCTTTGAAAAATTAGTTCTTTGATAGACTTTATTTTTTTCTCTTTTAGCATTATCCAGTTTTTTCTTTGTCGTGTAAATATTTTTCTTACTGCATCTATTCTTTTAATTAAATCAATAAGTTTCTTATTTACTTCTTTAGTATCTTCTGTTAAATAATCCATCAAATCTTTTTTTAAACTTGTCAGCATTTGATTTTTTTACTTGCTACTTCTTCACGATATTTTTTTATAGTATCAATATCAGTAAATACTACTTCATATAATTTTTTTCTATTTCTTCAACTTCTTTTTTTCTGCCTTTTTCAAAATCGATCATAGACTTATCAATTTTGGCAGGAGTTATTTTTGCACTGTCGAAAACAAACTCCATTTTAGGCAATGTAACTAATGATGTTTCTGCTTCAATTTCTATATTTTTTTATTTTTCCATTTCAAAGATTCTCCTTTTCTTTAGATTTGTCTAATTTGTTTATTTCATCTTTAACTAAATCTTCCATATAATACTCGTCTGTTCCTTTTTCTTCTCTGTATTTTTTTAAGTATTCATCATAAGATTCATCATACCAATCCCAATTATCAACTCCGCCAAAACGTAAAGCTCTGTAGCTATGGTAGCACTCCCAAAATTCTTTTAGCTCTTTTCTTGTCAATTCATAATTTCCATTTGCTAATTTTTTCATTTCTAACCTCCATAAGTTTTTATCATTCTTGGCTCTGTATCGTTTCTGACACATTCCCAAAATTCAATTTCTTTATTTAAAAGTTCCTGTATTTCATCTTCCCAATCCGCCCTGTTTACAACTATTGTCTGTAATCTTTTGTCCAAGTCGAATGGCGTTGAATTTTCATTTTTAAAGCATTCAAACTTTATTTCAGCAACCAAGACAGCATATTCATAGCCTGTCACCAAAAAGTAATGTAAAATTTGATATAAATAGGTTTCAGGAATGTTATTTTGCCATTCTTCTACATATTTATTCCATTTGTTAATTGTAGTCGTCTTTATTTCCAGTATCCCTTTTTTATCCTCATAAACAATTTCTCCGTCCAAATTAGCTCGTATGAAATCATATTTTGAATGAACATACATTTTGTTAACTTCCAATATTTTTTTATCATGGTGATCCTCTTTGTAGGAATTAAATATATTTTTTTCAAGGTTTTTACCTCTTTGAGCCGCAGGGCTTGTGAAATTATTTTGTACTCTTCCAGTTTTGTCATTCCAAACATCAATTATTGTACGATATTTATTTTTACCCATTATCGCTCCTGCATCGCTTCCACCAATTCCTTTTTTTCTAATACTAAGCCACTCTTCTTCATTAGAGTAACTTATTTCTTTATACATTTTCATACCAACTCCTCTATTTTTTTATTTCTTTAACTATTCCTGGAAATATCCAAAATAATAACCAGCATATAAATGGCACGAGCATTTCTCCGCCACCAATTATTCCCAAAAATTTTCCACGCTCTATCTCAGCATATTTATATGCTAGAATAGTTAATGTTATTGTTGTTATAATTTTAATTGATAATATTATTAATTTTTTTCATTTAATAACTCCTTTTCTTATAATTTTTGTTTACAATTTTTTTATTTGATTCTTTAACTTTTTTATCTTCTTCTTCTTTTCGAGCTTTTTTTCTGCTTGTTGATTTACCCAAGTTAATGTTTCGTATCTCATTTCTATCACTCCTGTAATTTATTTATTTAATTCTATTTCGCCACGATATTGCTCATATCCGAGCTTGAAAGCGGCTATATAAAAATCTTTTTCATTTTCAAAATTTTCTTTTTTTTGTTCAGTTATAACTTCTAAAAAAATGAAGCGTGTTCTTGTGTTTCAAACACAGCTATAACTTCTCCTTTTTTTTCAATCCAGTGTTTCATTATCATTGCTATTCCTCCTAAATTTTATTTATTAATATCTTATCCAAACCCACTGCAATATTTACAATGGGCTTGTTAAAACATCAATCGTTTATCCTACTTTTTTCATCTCAACAACAAATGTTTCTATTCTTTCGTTTTCCTCATACCAGTCGATTCCACCATTACAGTCCTCATAGTAGACTGTATCACAAACTTCTCTTTCGTCTTCGTAAGAAAAATTTTCAAAATACTCACGAATTTTCACTACTTCTTTAGTCGAATATCCGTCTAATATACACTCCATAAGCCACTTATTTAGCCAATCTTGAGTGTATTCTATTTGATAGTTTCTATTCACTTTTAACTCTTCGTTATCAATCAAATCAAATATTATACCTCTTACTTCTTTTTCTAAATCTGTCATTTTAATCATCTCCTATTATAATTTTTCTTGCGTTAATGCAAGAAAAAAACTTTAAAAAAATATAGATATTTATTGACTTTCTTTCATCTACAAAATTATTATACCACATAACTTGCAGTAATGCAAGTTATTTTTTAAAAAAAGTTGCAACTATGCAATTTTTTTAAGGTATAATGTAACATAAAAATATAAATTAGGAGTAACAGATATGGAAGACAAGGAAAAAAATTGAGAAAGATTATAAAAAGAAACTAGGTTACAAAAAAAATATAGCTAGAGATAAAAATATCTGAATTACTGAAAATAAGAGGAATAAAATATGCTGAATCTTCGTTATCACGTTATGAAAATGGCATAACAGAAAGCATAAAAGCAGAAGTATTGAAAGGAATTTCAGAGATATTAGGGCTTGATGTAATCGAAATGTATAAATTAGCAGGATTGTTAAATGAAAATGAAGATATAAGATTCGCTAAATTAAACAAAAAGAGAACGTGATCAATTTAACGAAATCCGGAAGGGAGCAGATTATTTTTTTAATGATAAAAAAATGTAAGCGACGAGGATAAAAAGAAATTGTACGATAGTTTGCAAGAACTATATTTTGATGCAAAAATGAAAAAAATAAAAAGAAAAAAATAGAGGTTCTTATGAAAAAAATATAAAAATTAAGAGTCAATAATTTGATAAGGAAATACAGTACTAAAAATCCTTATGAATTATGTTCAAAAAAATGAATATAAATATTTTTTTATATGGAGCTTGGAGAAATAAAAGGATATTACAAAAAAAGTATTAAAAAAATAAATATATAGTTATAAATGATAATTTGGATGATTATTCTAAAAAGATAGTTTTTGTGTCACGAATTGGGACATGTTGTTTTGCATTGTAATAAAAAAATAAATTTTTTTGAAAAAAATAGTTTTTTTATACTATTCTAATGAGTTAGAAAATGAGGCAAACGAATTTGTCTGCTGAATTGTTATCAAGGCAATATGAGATATTGACCGAGGAATTAATAAAAAGAATGTAGGTTAGGAATTACTTTTTTTAGAGGAAATAAAAAAACTCTTAGAAAAAGAAATAAATATAACAAGTAATTAGTGGGGATAATTTTTGGTTTTTTTAAATATCAAATTAGGAGGAATCAAAATGAAAAAAATTATTAGTAATTTTGACATTAGCATTTGTTACTGCTAACGTATTTTTCAGAAACATTGCATTTTAAAAAAATTGCAAGGAAGCTAGAGCAAAAGGGTATAAAAATATCAAAAAAAGGGCGAACCTGGTTACGCAAGACATTTAGACAGGGACAGAGATGGAATCGCTTGTGAAAGCAAATAATTTATTTTTAGAGTTATTTCATTTTTTTGGAATAACTCTTTTATTTTTAAAAAAATTTATTGCATTAACGCAAGAAACGTGGTATTATAATATTGAGGTGGTGAAAAAAATGGAAGTTGATAAATATACACAAATTAGAATAAAAATGATAGAGAAAAAGATTTTTTTGGAAAGATATAAGAGAAAAAAATCGGTTATTCTGATTGGGGTTTAAGATTAGCAATTAAAAATAATAATTCTGAAGTAATAAAAAAAAGTTGAGAAAATAATAGATAAATTTTTAAATTTTTTTATTAATCATTTTGCATTAATGCAAGAAAACTTTAAAAAAACGAGTTAGGAGGCACGAGGTGAAAAAGAATTGGAAATTTTTAGATAAACCAATAGAGCGATTTGGAAATCTAAAAAAATTAAGTGGGGAGTTGAGAGAAGTTGTAATTAAAAAAATACCCAGAATTAAGAGAAGATGAAATTGAATACTTAACTCAATTGCTGGGTATGGAATTAAAAAAATATTATTTTTTTGGATATTAATCCTTGTGAAAAAAATTCAATATTTCACAGGAATTATGGAACATACGGAACGAATCCTAAACCACAAGGGAACCCACTTAAAAAAATCTGAGAAAATAATTATCTTCAAATGGGTAAAAATGAAGTAAGGGAGGTGTAAGATGGATAAAACGAATAGATGTCTGAAAGCAAAAGATAAAATTTTGAATATACTTGAGAAAGAAGAAATCACTTTAGATGAATTTAACAATATTTCAAAAAGATATAGCAAAAAGAATATGTGGAGAAAGCAGTATTAAAACCAAAAGATATAGCAGAAAGAATAATAAATATGGTTAAGAATGCTAAGTCAATAAGTTTTGACGAATTAGCAAGTGAAATTTTAGAAGAATAAAAAAATAAGCAGAATACTATTCTGCTTAATAAAAAAATTAATAAGTGTATCTTTTCCAAGGGATACGACTAGGATGAACATTTGCTAAAAATTTTACAATATCTGTTCTTCCTTGGTATTTTGGGATACCGTTTGAATTTTGTGCCATTAATACAATAGGAATGTTTGGAAAGAAACGCCAAAAACTTTCTCGAGCTTCTTTGGCTTTGCTTGAAGAGTTTAAGATACTTGGCTTAACAACAACAATAGCAAAGGTAACGCCTTGTTCTTTGATTAATGCACCATCAAATGTAGCCATTGCTCCTCCTTTCTAAATTATATATTTTAGAAGAAACAGGAGATAGGGAAAAGATTAAAAGAATCAGCAGAAGACACGGAAAAGTAACAGAAGCAAGTGTATTGCTATTTGATTTGGGAACAAAAAGAACGACAGTAAACGAAATATATTTTAACAGCCAAGGATATTTCATAATTCGGGATCAGAAAAGATTGGGATTAGGAAAATTTAAGTAACAAAAAAAGCACTCCGAAGAGTGCTAACAAAAATTCATAAAAATCTATATCTTGTGTTAATTATAACATAAATTTGATAAAAAAACACAAGATGTAAGGAAGGAAATAAAAATGAAATATACAATAAACGGATATTCTCGGGAAAAATTACTGAAAAAAATAATTTAGATTTATCTGACAGTCTAATTTTAAGGGTATTGGCGGATATTTATTCAAGTAATAGTAAAAAAAGATTGAATATAAAATTATGAACAATGATAAATATATGTGGATTTCTTATGGTTATTTATTTGAACAGATACCAGTTATAGGATCTGAAAGAACACTTGTGAGAAAAATAGATAAACTAATTGAAAAAGGGATATTGAAAAAGGAACTTGTAACATCTAAAAGAGGAATCAAGGGACGATTTTTTTATATGTTTCTTTTGGAGAAAAAAATATTTTGAATTAACAGAATATTTAAATAATGTAAATGAGAAAATAGAAGTGAAGGAAAAAAAGAAGATAAAGTGAAAAAATCAAATAACAGTTTGTCATCTGAAAACACCAAATGTCAAATTGACACCGACCAAATGACAAAATGTCATGAACCAAATGACAAATTGACATCATACCAAATGACAAAATGTCATAACAAAGATTCATCTATAGATAATACATCTATAAATAATAATATATTAAATAATACATATGTGAAAAATGAATTTTCACGATTGTGTGAAGAAATAAAAACCAAATGGATAAAAAAATTGCTCATGAGTATAAATTATCAGTACACAATTAAAAATAACTGAAAAACGAAAGAGAGTTATTAATAATTTGCTGAAAGAGTATTCCGTAGAAGAAGTATTACAAGCTATGGAAAAAATTCGTACATCTAATTTCTTGCAAGGAAATAATAAAACAGGGTGGCAAATAGCGTTCGATTGGTTTATTAACAAATCGAATTTCTTAAAAGTGCTCGAAGGAAATTATGACGATAAAGAAAATGAAAATACAGGATTTAAAAATTTTAGTAAAGGAGTTACGCAAAAATCTGAGAGACCAAAAGTCACAGCAGAAGGTCTAAAAAAATATTTTGGAGGTACAAACTAATGACAATGGAAGAATTTAACGAAGGTTTTGGAATGTTACTCGATTATTATCCGAATACACGAGTAACTGACGGTCTTGTAAATATATATTATATGGGTTTAGCAGAGCTTAGTGTATCAGAATTTAATAGAGCTATTGGAAAAATAGTCAAGGAGCACGATGGTGATTTTTTGCCAAAAGTTTCAACGATTTTAAAATATGCAAATTCAGATATAGATTTAAAAAATCAACTGATTCTAGCAAAAAAAATGCTTAAAAAGGCTATTGAAAAAGTTGGAAGAACTGGAATGATAGCGTTTGAAGACAAAGGAGTACAAGCAGTTGTTGATTATGCTAGTTGGTTGAGACTTTGTAATATGAGTGAAACTGAGTTTGATAATTTTATGAATTGGGAATTTGAAAAAATCTACAAGGAATTTATGAAAAATCCATACAGTGTTCCTGAATATTTTCGAGGTTCTCAACCATTAATCGGACAAACAAAGCCAAAATTATTTACATATGCGATGATTGGAATTAGAAATAATGAAAACTTTATTCCGTTGGAATATAACGCGAAAAAAGAAACAGAGAATAAATTGAGTTACAAAAAAATCTAAAGGAAAAAAATGTTGATAGGAGAATAAAAAAATAATGATAAAAGAAAAAGTAAGGGTAAAGATTATAGCAATAGATTTCAATAGCCGTAAAGGCTGGAGATTATATCACAACGAGGACTTATATGGGAATACAGAGATTATAGATGATAGGTTTTGGAACGATGTGCAAGAAGGATATTATAGTTTCAGAAAAGGTACAACTTTAATTGCTGATATAGAATGCCCTTGGAAAATTGAAGAACCACTGAAAATTTTGAAGGTGCATGAGGTGATTTATAGTGATTAAGCTGGAATTGCCAGTTTACTGGCAAACTAGAAAAAATAAAATAACTCTAATGAGCCTAAATTGGTATAGAAATGAGAATGAGCATGTTAAGAACAAAATAAAACATGAATATCATGACCTGATTAGATTGAAACTTTTAAAAAACAGGGAAAAAATAAAAGGAAAATATCAGGTCCGATACCGTTATTTTTATAAAAATTCAGCTAGCGACCTTGAAAATGTAGCTTCAGTAATTGGGAAATTTCTGAACGACGCATTAAAGGAACTGGGAATAATTGTAGATGACAGTGTTAAATATTTAGTCAATAGTCAACTAATAGTTGACAGTTGCGATAAGAAAAATCCGAGGATTGAGATAGAAGTGGAGGGAATTAAATAATGGACAGGGTGTATCTTGTTTCTTTTTCGTTTCAAAAAGAATTTAATAATATGACTTACGGACATAGTAAAATTGTTTTGGAAAAAGGGAATTATACAGAAGATGAATTAATAGTTTTTTTTGTTGAAAGCATAAAAATGAATTTTGATTTAGAAGAAGATAAGGGAATATTAATAACAAACATAATCGACATAACAAAAATAAGAAAGGAATTAGAGGAATAATGGAAGCGTTAAAAACATTCGATATAAAGGAATTGCTGAGAAGACAAGCAATGCTGGATGAGAAGTTTGATGAAAAAGAGACTGTTAATGTTAGAACAATCAAAGGGATTCAGGTTGCATTGGTAACAGAAATTGGAGAATTGTCTCAAGAACTTAAAAGTGAATGGAACTACTGGAAAAACAGCACTGAAAAATTCAATAAATCAAAAGTGCTAGAGGAATTATCCGATGTATTGCATTTTTATCTTAGTTATATAAATGAAAAAGATGAAGAAACGAGAGGTAGAGTAATACCTTTTTTAGATGAATTTTTAGTTGAATACAATAGAGGGGTATTGTCAAAACAAAGCTTGGAGGACAAGTTGCTCACACTATCTGATTTTAGAACATTAAACGAAAACAAGGTTTTAGGTTGTATTTTGGATATTTCAGATTATGTAAAAGCAACTGAAGAAGAGTTTTTGCAAATACATCACGAGAAGTGGCTTAAGAATATGAACGAGAGAACAAAAGAAAGTTATTAACTTATGTGTATACAAGTTAAAGTGCATAAGTAGGACAATGGCAACTAAATATAATAACTGTGAAACCTAAAAATATTGTGGAGTTTATAGAGTATAATAAAAATTTTTAAAAAGTAGTTGACATTACGTGTCTAATAATATATAATAAGTTAGACACGTAAGAAAAGGAGCAAAAATGGAAAAAAGAGATGTGAATATTTCTTTTTACAGAGCTGGAAACGGTGGAACTTCTAATAGAATTACTTTACCTAAAAAAATGGGTAGAAAAGATTGGAATTACACCAGATAATCGAGCTGTTGAAATCATTTTGGATGAAGAGAATGATTCAATTATAATTAAAAAGAAATAAAAAAAGCTCCCTTAATCTTACGAAAAAAGGAGCATACAGTATAAACTGCTACCAACTTTATTATACTGTATAAACTCCAAAAAAAATCAATATTTTTTTAGGAGGAAAATTTTATGGACAAAAGTAACATTTCTGGATGTGGAAGAAATCAAAAATCAAATTAGAAAGCGTAAGAAGTCTAATGATAGCCTTAGAATATGGAATATTCGATAGCTTTTGAATCAAAAAGAGATATTTAGAGTTGGATATGCTAATTTGGTTGAACAGGTTTATGGTATACAAAATGAATTGAATATATTAATTGAAAAAGCAAAAAAATAGAGTTCAAAAAAAGATTCAGAAAAAGAAACAAAAAAATAGTATAATGGAGGATATAAAGAATGGAATTGATTAAAGTAAGTGTAGAAAACGTAAATGGAGTATTAGTAACAACAAGTAATAGAGTAGCTGAAGAATTGGGAGGCAAAGATAAACATTTATTGGAAAAAAATAGATGGTTATGTAAATAAATTTAACTCGGCCGAACTTTCGGCTCAGTTCAACATAATGCAAAAATTTTACAGATAAAATTGATAAATTTAGTTCAGTGGAACTTTCCGCTCAATTCTATATACCTTATAATTATAAAGATAGAAGTGGTAAATCGAATAGAAACTACTTAATCACAAAAAAAGGTATAGCACAATTAATTGGAGGATATAATGCTTCAGTACCAAAAAGCATTTTTTTATTAAATGTATCATATATCAATGAATTTGAAAGAATGAAAAATATTATTAAAGACAATATTCAAAAAAACCATTAACAATTGAAGATATGATAATTTTACAAGCAAAAGAAATGAAAAAAATGTAAAACATAGGATAGATGTGGTGGAAAAATAAAGTTGATAATGAAATAACACTAGATTCGTGGAGAACAAAGAAAATTACAAAGAGCGATAAATGTTAGGGTGTATCAAAGATTAGATGTAATTAATGCTGAAAGAAAATTAATGTTTCCAGCAATACATAGAGATGTAAAAAGACAGATTTGGAGTAGCTAGTTATAGAGATATAAAAAAAGAAAAGATTTAAAAAGAGGCATTGCTATATGTTCAAAAACTGGATTGAAAAAAAGCTGAATTAAGGAGGCAAAATTAAGATGTCGATAGAAAAAAATAAAAAAACATTTGAAGAATTTAAAGAAAAAAATGTGATTTTTGAAGTAACTGATAAATTAACAGAAATTTTTTTCAAATAATTGCTAAAAAAAGATGGATTTAAAGCTACTGACACAGAAACAAGAAAAGATATTTCCGATGAAATTATAGAAAAATGAAATCGGAATGGAAAGAATAGACTTGGAAACTATACAATTCCTAATTTATAAAGAATGGAAGAGATGGTGGAATAATATATGAGAATATTAAGGAAATCAAAGAAAAAGAAGACTAAAAAAATATTTTTTTGAAGTATTAGAGGAGAAGCTGGAAAAAAATCTGATAGTTTAGTTGGAATGGAATACGAAGATATTTTTTTAATAAATTAAACGAAATTTTTTTGTCAAATATAATACAGCTAATCTAAAACTTCTTACATTAAAAAGATTTTTGAAGATGAAAGAGATTTGCTGGATGGATGTATCCAATCATTTCTAATAATTTATTGTTTATACACTGGCGAAGAATACCAAAGTGCAACATTAAATTATGGGAAAATAGCTAGAAAATACAAACTATTTAATTGGTTAGTGTATGAAACAGCTAGAAAATATTGCCAAGATTTGTTTAAAGAAAACGGAGAAGAACTCGTTGAAATGGATAAAAATGGAGATTTTGTTTTTCAAAAAATAATACAAGCGTAACGAAAGAATCACAGTTATTAAAATTTAGCTGTGATTTTTTTATGGAGGGAAAATGAGAGAGGACGTAGTTAAAAAGATAAAGAAAAGATTATTAGAAGGAAACGAAGTGGATGACAGTGACTTTCATTTTATGAAATTGAAAGTTGATTTGTTCAAGGATATGAAATTTATTAAGAGAAGGAAGGCTAAGAGAAAATGTCTAAAAGAATGAGTAGGGAAAACCAAAAAAATTAATATACTGGTTTATAGATTGTTACGCCTATAAATTAAAAAGGCGTAGATATTAACTGGAAAAAGTAGCAAGGAAAAACCAAATATTTCTGATTATTTTTCTTTACAAGGCAAAGGAAGACTTGAAAAACTTTATATTAAGCATAGCGGAATTAATTTGAAAGGTTACAAGCCTTTTTAAAAAAATATAGAAGAAAAAAATTAAGAATCAGACTGAACGAAGTTTTTAGATAAGAATTATACTAAGGAAACCAAGATAAATATTGTAACAAAATGATTTGATAGATTTTGTCCGGGAAGAAATGCAAAAGATTTTTTTATTAACTATTACAGGTACATTCAGTTTAAAACTTGATATGATGAGCAATAATGGAGCAATAGCCTTTACTAATTATTTATTTGATTATTTTCTCCAAAATGATATAGCAATGTGGGAAGAAATGCAAATGCTATATAAACAGCAGAATGAGGGAAAATATATTTATGCAAAGTTGAAATATAAACGTTGTGCGGTATGCAATAGAACTCCAGTTGACTTTGAACATTGGCAGTCGGCTGGAAGCTTGGGAGGTTATGCGAATGATAGAGGGCAGGGAAGATATATTTCGCTTTGTAGACAACACCATACCGAAAAGCACGATATTGGAGTGGAAGCATTTGAAAGAAAGTATGATGTGAGAGGTATTTATTTGAATGACGAACAAATAAAAGAATTGAAGAAAATTTATAAAAATCATTTTAAGGCATTTAAGGAGGAGAAATAATGGAAATATTATATAAAATAGCAGGAGTGATATTTTCACTTTCTGTTATAGCATTTTCGATAGTATTTATGATAGTTTGTCTTGAAGGTGCTATCGACGAATACAAGGAGGCAAAAAACAAAACAGGTTACTGGCTTTCACTTTATGTGGCACTTTTAATTTCAGGCGCTTTAATATTTTTAGCAACAGTAGGAATAAAAGGAATAGTATTAGCATAGTTCAGTCGCAGAAAGTAGTTTTAGCTGGAATAACAGCTTGAAATTTAGTATTTATAAGGAAAAATGACAGTCGTGAAAAGTCGTTTTTATTAGAGAAAGGTTAGGAGGAGAAATGAAAAACAAGGATAGAATGCAGTTCAATTTAAAAAACTGGGAAAAACGTGGCTTTTTTGGAAATTTTTGGAGTAAAAATGATAAAAGGGCAACTTTTGAGAAAATATTGAATAAAGACAAGTATAAAAAGAAATAGGAGAAATCAAAATGGGGAAAAATGTTATTAGGAATTGCAATATTAGGATTGTTAGGAAGTTGTAATAATAAAAAAATTGATTTCAGATTGTGAAAAATTATAAAGTTGCAGATAAATACGAAAGAAAAAGAAATTTTTTTATAACAAATCAATATGCTGGGAAAAATAAATAGGAGTCCCTTGTACATCCCAGTACCACAAACATCTGTATATTATTATATAACTTTTGAAAATAGCAACACTTATTCAATCGGACAATCAAAATATAGATTAGTGAATGTTGGAGAAAAAAATTAAAGAATGTAAATTTTAGAAAAAAATTGGACAATGGCAGTTGAATATCTTTGGTCTTGAGGTATAATAGAGGTATATATTTTTATTTAGGAGGAAAAAAATAATTTATGTGGAAATTTTTAGGGACTCCAACAGTTCAAGGAGCAATTTCGGAGCTGTTGTTGCTTTTAGTTGGAACTATTTTTGAATAACTATATAAATGTAAAGAATAATAATAAAATTATAAAGAGTAATTCAGAAAAATTTGGAAAAAAACATTAAATCATAATAAAGAAAATTTAGAAAAAGAGCATAATTTTAGAAAAAAATCAAGAAGATAAAAAGAAATTAAAACAAACGTTAGAAAGTATTTTTAGAAGAAATAGTAGCAGATGATTTAATTATAAAAGATGTATTTTTCCGAATTAGAAGAATTTAGGAACAAAGAGGAAAGATTTATTAATTCACTAAACTTAAGTATCAAACATAAATATATAAAATCAAAATACAACTACAGACCAAAAATTTGACAAAGCGTTTGTTTTTAAGTTTGATGTATTTTAGAGAATTGCATGAACTTATATTAGCATACAAAAAGAAGACTGAGAAAATCTACGATTTTTTTGCTTTCAGAACAAGTATCTTCATCTTTCTTAGAAGACATTTTTTTAAAGACGAATACGATACTTATAAACAACAGAATTTGGGGTATGGTTTCGGAAATTTTATAAGTGGTGGAAGAAGAGGATATATAACAAAAATAATAAAAAAAGTGAAAGAAGAAATAGAGAAATTAAATAGGAATAACTAAAAAGTCCAATTTTATTTGGACTTTTTTTGTAGGAAATGAATAAAAAAATAGAAAGGGAAATAAAATTAAATGAACGAAAAAGATATAGACAGAATAGCAGATAAAATAATAGAAAAAAATGAAAAACTGACAGAGAAATAAAAACAGAGAAACAATTAACACCATTTCAAAAGACAGAAAAAAACTGTTATCAGAATTATCTTTTATTGAAAGGTGCTGTTGATTCTAAAAAAATATGCTTATAGAGGATTTGAAGAAAGAGGGAATATCAATTCAGAAAAAGAGAAACTGGAGTTAATGTACAGTCTAGTAAAGTATACCTATCAGAATTAGAAAAGGTTGAAAATAGAATTGAAAAAAATTAAAGGAGGAAATCGTAAGAATAGAAAAACGTTGTTAATATGGTTGAAAGAGCATTAGGTACAATTAGGAATAATAAATATTACGATATAATAGAAATGAAGTATTTTTGATGATTTAACGTTTGAGCATATATCTGAAAAAAATTAGATATAAGCGTTATAACTGCAAAAGAGATATAAAAAAATAAAATGATTAGACAGTTGCAACTAGTTATATTTTTCAGATGATGTAATAAAAAAATATATTAAATTGAAAAATGATACTTTTTTTGATATTGTATACAATTTTTTTAATATGTTATAATATGTCAAGATGAAAGAGTATGAGTTGAGTACTTGTTATTGGATCCTTGATTTATATAAGGACAAGACAGTTTAAAAGCTGTCTTTTTTTGTTACAAAAAGGAGGTGGTAGCATTGAAATTAAATACTAGACAAAAGGCTTTTTGTGAATATTATGTAGCTTGTGGAAATGCTACTGAATCCGCAATAAAGGCTGGGTATAAAGAAAAGTATGCAGGTGTAAATGCTGATAAATTACTAAAGAATACTAATGTTTCTAAATATATAAAAAAGATAATGGAAGAATATGCGAATAATAGAATAGCTAAAGCTGAAGAGATACTGGAGTTCTTAACTGCAACTCTAAGAGGAGAAGTAACTGAAGAAGTAGTAGTGGGAGGATTTGGAAAATCAGCAACAGAAAAAATAATTAAAAATGTAGATTTAAGAGATAGGTTAAAAGCAGCGGAATTGCTTGGTAAACGATATAGATTGTTTACAGATAAAGTTGAAGTTGAAGGAGTTGTGCCTGTTATGATTGTAGGTGAGAGTGAACTTGAAGAGTAGAAAAGTGAATCTGCCGGAACTGGTTGGAAAAGGATACAGAGATTTTTGGAACTTCAAGGGAAGGTACAAGGTTGTAAAAGGATCAAGAGCAAGTAAGAAAAGTAAGACAACGGCATTGTGGATAGTCTACAATATGATGAAATACAGGAATGCAAATACTCTTGTTGTACGTAAGGTGTACAGGACTTTGAAAGACAGTTGCTATTCAGATTTGAAATGGGCAATACATAGGTTACAAGTTCAAGACTATTGGGAGTTAAAAGAAAGTCCACTTGAAATAACATATAAACCTACTGGACAAAAGATTTTATTTAGAGGTTTCGATGATCCGTTGAAAATTACATCTATTTCAGTTTCTGTTGGACAATTATGTTTTTGTTGGGTAGAGGAAGCATATGAGTTGACAGATGAAGTAGCGTTTAATATGCTAGATGAGAGTATAAGAGGTATTGTTGAAGAACCATTATTTAAACAAATAATCATTAGCTTCAATCCTTGGAATGAAAGGCACTGGCTTAAAGCTAGATTTTTTGATAGAAAAGATAAAAATATTTTAGCTCTTACAACTAATTACCTATGTAATGAGTGGCTTGATGAATCTGATAAAAAGCTATTTGAAGATATGAAAAAGAATAATCCTAGGCGGTATCAGGTGGCAGGGCTTGGCAACTGGGGGATTGTTGAAGGGCTTGTTTATGAGAATTGGAGAGAGTTGGAATTTGATTGGAGAGAAATTTTAAATAAAAGGCAAAAAGCAAAAGCAGTATTTGGGTTAGATTTTGGATATACGAATGACCCTGCTGCTTTTTTTTGTGGGATACTGGACATGGAGCAGAAAGAAATTTATGTTTTTGACGAAATATATCAAAAAGGAATGCAAAATACAGCTATTTATAACAATATAGAAAAGCTTGGATTTAGAAAAGAAATAATAGTTGCAGATAGTGCAGAACCAAAGAGTATAGAACATTTAAGAAGCTTGGGATTGATTAGGATAAAAGCATCTAAAAAAGGGAAAGATAGTATAAATGCTGGAATACAATTTATTCAGGATTTTTAAAAATTTTTATTCATCCAAGGTGTGTAAATTTTTTTAACAGAGATATCTAATTATGCTTGGGATAAAGATAAATTTGGAAAAGCAGTAAATAAAACCGATAGATGACTTTAATCATTTAATGGATGCCATGAGATATGCACTTGAGGATTATATGAGAAATAATCGGATGAAGACAATTAATAAAAAAATATTGGGGGTGAGATAATGGAAATAAAAATTTTGGAAAAAGCGTTATGGGACTTTTTAGTGAATGATTTAGCACGGCTACAAAAACTGGAAGACTATTATATTGGTAGACATAAAATATTGGAAAAACCTAATAGGTTGAAGGAGAAACCAGATAGTAAACTTATCCACAATTTTCCAGGGTATATAACTACGATAGCAACAGCTTATTTTATTGGGAAAAATATCAATTATAAGTTGTTGGAAGATAATTTGGCTAATGAGTACGAGATGGTTGGAAAATATTTAGCAACGGAGGAAGAACAGCAGTGTAATTATGAGCATGCTGAAAACTGTTCAATTTTCGGTCGGTCGTATGAGTTGTGGTATAAAAATATAGATAATACGATAAATTTTAAAACATTGGATCCTCGAGATGTTTTTGTTATTAGAGATAATACGATAGACAAAAATATTAAATATGCGATTCGGTGGAATAAAGAAAAAAACGAAAACAATGAGTATGATTATATTTTGGAGATTTATGATGATAAAACTGTAACTGTCAATACATTTACTTCTGTTATGGATTATGAAGGGATTATACTAACTCCACAGGGGCAAGGCGAAACTAGATTACACGGATTTAACAAAGTACCAATTATTGAATTTATAAACAATAAAAGGAAACTTGGGGATTTTGAAAAAGTAATAACACTGATTGATGGATATAATGAAGCGGTATCAACTTCATTAGACGATATGAAGGATTTTACAGACGCAATCCTAGTATTGACAAATATGCAAGGAACTGATGAAGAAGATATAGAGAGTTTGAAGAAAAACAAAGTGATGTTATTAGGAGAAAATGGAGAAGCCAACTGGCTAATAAAAAATGTAAACGATACATATTCTCAAAATAATAAAAATAGACTGAATCAGGATATTCATAAATTTTCTTTTATTCCTGATATGCAAGACGAAAATTTTGCTGGAAATAGTTCGGGCGTGGCATTAGGGTATAAATTGTTAGCACTTGAACAACTAACTGCACAAAAAGAAATGTACTTTAAAAAAGCATTAAATGAAAGACTAGAGTTAGTTATTGATTATTTTGGGTTATCATTGAAACCGTTAGATATTCAAAAAAATATTTACAAGAAATACTCCCGAAAATTTGGTTGAACTTTCAACTGTAATAACAAATTTACAAAATGTTGTATCACAAGAAAGTTTAATATCACTATTGCCTTTTATTGAAGATACTGAAGCTGAATTGAAAAAGATTGAAAAAGAAAATCAAATTGAACAACCGTTGGAATATAAAGGATTAAAAAATGAACAGGAAAAAATAGATGAAAAACAAGAATAAAGAATATTGGGAAAAAAAGGCAACTTGCACGAGAAGAGTTATCATTTAACAAAGGTACAGAAGCATACAAAGAATATGTAAAAATACTTAGTGAGAGTAAAAAAGGAATAGAGAATAAAATAGCCCAATTACACGCTAAATATCAACAAGAAGTGACAAAACTAGGTGTTGATAAGATTCAAGCGAATAAACTGCTTCGTGGTACTGAGTATAAAGAATGGCGATACAATATAGGAAAATATGTAGAGGAAATTGAGAAGTTGAAAAAAAGTAATCCTGTTGAGTTCAGGAAAATGTCAGTTGAACTTGAAACCTTGGCATATAGAAGCCGTATTAGTCGACTGGACAGTTTAAAAGCAGGTGTTGACTATGAACTTATACAGGCAGGAGAGAAAATAAAAGGTAAAGTGACAGATACACTGACTGATGTTTACGAAAATACCTATACATCATTTGTTGAGGATTTGAATTTTAAAAAAGGTGTAATTAGTAGTAGTACAATAAAAATGGCACTGGAACAAGAATGGAGTGGGGCTAATTATTCAAGTAGAATATGGAGTAACATTGATAATTTAGCGAAAGCGATAAAGAATGAAGTGATTGTTGGGCTGAATAAAGGTATTAACTATAGAACTATGTCGCAAAATATAGCTAAGAAGTTTGATACAAGTTATAAAAATGCTGAAAGGCTAGTAAGAACTGAAACTGCCCATATACAAAACCAAGCAACGCTTATGGGGTATAGAGACTCTGGAGTTGTTAAGTATGAGTTTTTAGCGGTATTGGATAGTCGAACAAGTCATACTTGTGCTAGTCTTAATGGTGAGGTGTTTAAAACGGAAAATGCAATGGAAGGAGAAAATTATCCGCCGATGCATCCGAATTGTAGAAGTACAACTGTTCCTTATGAGTATTCCGATGTTTTTTCTGATGAAGCTGAAAAAGAAGATTTTGAAAATAATGAAAATGAGGGTATAATCAATAATAATGGTACTGTTTTTGTTGAAGGTGGTAGATACAGAAATATAGGGAATATTAATGCAACGGAGTATAAAGATGAACCGCTGGAATTGTTGCGAAGATATGAACAAAAAATTGTTAAGAAAAGTAAAGAAAATGCGTTAGTAATAGCTAAAAATGGAGATATTTATATTTTGAAAGGAGATGAAAATTCGATACCAAGTCATAAGATGACTAAAATTAATTTTGAAGACGCTTTGTATACTCACAACCATCCTAAAAATAGTAATCACGAGTGGGGATTTAGCAATGATGATTTTAGTTCGTTCACTAATTTGAAATTGAAATATTTAGCTGCAATTGATGAAAAGTATATTCATGAGTTATCAAAAGACATGTTTGAAATGAAAGATATGATGGCGGAGATAATAGCAAAGCAAGGTGACTTACTAGATAAAATGACATTTAAAATCTGGAGAGAACTAAAGCAGTATGAAACAGCAAAAAAAAAGGGATTAAAGTATAGAAGAAATGAAATTAACGGTAGATAGTGAATTATAAAAAAACTTTTAAAAAAATTAAAAGAAGCAGAAGAAAGAGTTAGTACTGCTAAGAATAGCGAGGAGAAAAATTACTTGTATAAGGAATATCTGAGAATGGATAGAGAATTTTTTGAAAAATTGAAATGCTCTGAGGTTGCAAAAGAGATAGGTTTGATTGTTGTACGAGAATTGTATGAATTGTATTTTAGTGATAAAAAATCAAAAGAGTAGTTTAACGACTGCTCTTTTTATTTGTCGTACTGAGGGACATTAAACATCTAGGTAGAAAATAATAGTCGACAGACTTTAAATGGGAGGGACAGTTATGTCAGAAATCACATTTACACAGGAACAAGTAGATGAAATGATTAAAGAAAGAATTGCAAGAGAGAGAAAAAAGTTTGAAAGTGAGAAAAAAGAATTGGAGAGAAAGCACGGTGAAACGATTGAAGATTATGAAACAAGAATCAATAATGCCAATCTTACTGCAGAAGAGAAGTATAATAAGAGCCTTGCTGAACTTCAAAAACAACTTGATACTTCAAATACGGAACTTGCAACATTGAAAACTAATGAGATGAAAAAGGCTATATTAGGGAAATATAAAATTCCAGATAGTTTTTTAGGCAGCATTACTGGAAATACTCAAGAAGAGATTGAAGATAGTGTGAAATCTTTTTCTGAAAATTTATCTAGCTATCTTAAAACACAAAGCGGAGGAACACCAAACTCTTTAAATGGTGGAAGTGAAGGAGAAAAAGATAAAAAGGATATAGGACTTGAAGCATTCGATAAGGCTTTTAGTTCTTTTTAATTTAAAGGAGATGATAGAATATGGCAATGATTTATACTGAATTATTTGCAGATAAAATTGATGAAAGATTTACAAGTGAAGCAGTATCACAGAAAATAGTAAATAATGATTATAGCTTTGTAGGTGCTAAAACTGTAAAAGTTACTTCGATTAATACGGTTGATAATAGGGACTATAACAGAAATACAGGTTATGGAAATGCAGACATTTTACAAAATTCAATCCAAGAATTGACATTAACAAAAGATAGAGCTTTTAAAATGCTTTTGGATAAAATGGACGAAGACGAGACAAAAATTAAAGCTGGAGAAGTGTTGGCAAGACAATTGAGAGAAAGAGTAATTCCTGAGATTGAGAAATACAGATTTGAAATAATTCTTAAAACTTGTGATACAAAATCACAGACAGTAACAGGTCTTGAGGCTAATAACGCTTACAACAAATTTTTAGAAGCACAGGAGAAATTAAATGATGCGGATGTACCTCAAAATAGGATTGCTTATGTTACACCTGAGTTTTTAACAAAATTGAAAAAAGATGACAATTTCATCAAAGCTTCGGATATTGGGCAAAATATAAAAATAAATGGATTAGTAGGAATGGTTGACGGAGTACCGATAGTAAGAGTTACTAAAAAATGGATGGAAATTAAAACAGGAGTAGGTGGGGCTACAACTAAAAATTACGGTTGTTTAATAGGGCACAATTCGGCAACGGTTGGTCCTGTGAAATTAGCTGAATATAGAGTAGTTACAGATTCAGAAAATTATTCAGGAACTTTATTTTTAGGTAGATTTTATTATGACTGTTTTATACTTGATAACAAAGTAAAGGGTCTAGTTGCAATTGAAGCTTAATTTTAAGGATTAAAAAAACAAATAAAACTTTTAAAAAAATATTATAAATAAAGTATAATATCAATAATTAATTATATCTAGGAGGAATATTTGGTATGAAAAAAATATTTTTTTATTTATTGCAATTTTATTTGTTTTTTTCCTGCGGAGAAAAAAATTCATCTTTAAACTCATCAGAGAATGAGTCTTCAAACTCGACAACAGTTTCAGAAATACTGAAAAATTCATCAATTACAAAAAGTAAAAAAATGAAAAGTATAGAATTGAAAAATATAATAAAAAAAGGGGCGAATTATTATCTTGCTGATATGAAAAAAAGTAACAGAAGGTCTGGATAATATTTTTTTAGGTGGAGATATTGTCGATATTGATGACTTTTTTGTTCATATAAATAATATGGAAAAAAAGGATTAAAAAAAGCCTCTGATTATTTTTTTAGCAACAGAATGTGAAAAAAACAGGAAATACTAATTTTTGATTCTAAATGTACTGATCTGTTGAGATTGGCTAACGAAGATTTACAATTAAAACAACAATGGCTAGAACAGGTTAAGGTTATTATGACAAGAAATGGAATTTCGAATAAAGATGCAGACAATTTTGCTAAAAAAACTGATAGTTTTTCGTAAAAAAAGAAGATGAATTTTTTTGGAAGAGTTTAAAGAGTTTAAAAAAAGAATTTTAATGGGAATTGTAGATAGAACACAGTTATTAATTTAGCTGTGATTTTTTTATTTTTTTAAGAGGTAATAGAAATGGTTGAATTAATTAATGAAATTTATGAAAAAAAATAAAAAAATTATTTCTGATGTAACACCAAATGAAGCAAAGACTAAATTTGCTATTGAGAGCATTGTTCAAGATAGTATTAACTATATGAACCGAGAAGACTTCCCAAGAGAATTGATAACTCCTATAACAAAAATATTTTTTTAAATATAATTTTGATAAAAAAATAGAAATATAAAAATCTATGAAAAGCGGAGATAGGCAAGTTGAATTTGTAACTGAGTTAAACGATGATGTAGAATTTAGAAAAAGTTTGAATCGTTTTAGAAAACTTGGAGTTATAAAATAAAAGGTGGTATGTGATGTTTGAAGATTTTTTTGATACCGATGTGATAGAAGAAGTTAAAAGAAATACAAAAACAAAGACGGAATTTGGTTTGACAGTTCAAGGTTGGGAAGTCGTTTATACAAATGTTAAGTGTCAGTTGAGTGCTGGAATTTTAAGAGCTACTGAGACTGGAGTTATAAATAGTTCTAAAAATTCGTATAAGATATTTGTTAGTAGTGATGTAGAAATAAAGCAGAATGATATTTTGATAGTAAATAAAGGTGGAATAAAATATAAATTTAAAGCCAATAAACCTATAAAGTACACTGATTTTTTGGAACATCAGGAGATATCGGTGGAGGAAGTGGAAAAAAATGAAACTTAGCGGTGACTGGGAAAAACTGGCAAAAAAATTAGAGAAGTTAGCTACTGATACTCCACAAAAAGTAGGAATGACACTCAAACAAGTTGCTGAACAAACAATAAAAGAAGTAAAAGAAGAAACACCAGCAGATACTGGTCAATTAAGAATGGGTTGGCATAGGGAAAATGGTGGAAGTTTCAAACAGATGGTTTATAACAATGTGGAGTATGTAAACCATGTTGAATATGGACATAGAGCGGTGTATTTTGGTAAAGATACGGGTGAAGTAGTACCTGGTGTGTTTATGTTAAAGAAAACAATAGAAAAATTAGAACCTATATTTAAAGATGAAATAGGGTCAACAATAAAAGCGGAGTTTGAATAATAATGGAATTTATGGATTTTATAAAAGCCCTGAGCAAAAAAATATATGATTTTACAGATAAAGAAGTTGGAATTGATAATATAAATGCTTTGACTAGACCGTGCTACTATATCCAAGTAATTGACTACAAAAAAATGAGTTTTTTTCAAATTATAAAAAGAGGATATTCATTAGCTTAGACATTATATATATTCCCGAAAAATGATGAAAATAATACAATGGAAGTTTATAAAGCGCTTGATGAGTTGGATAATATGTTTGAAACTAAAGGTAATAAGATTTTTAAAAAGTTAAAGATAGATGTCTAACTTTAAAAAAATGAGCATACAAAAATGGTAGATGGTTTAGGTCATTATATTTTCGATTTAGATTTATTTGATGTGTACGGGACTGATTTAAGAACTTTTGACAATAGTATTGAAACAATAAAAAGAAATATTGAATGACGACACGGAGTTAACGGAATATGAGTTGATAAAAAAAATTAGATTTATTTGATGAAAAAAAGGTAATAAAAGTATCATTATTTGATGAGAATAATGATTTGATTAGTGATGAGGTGTTTAAAAAAATTATCGTTATTTGATAAAAAAATGGAGTTCCATTTAATTACAAGATAATGAGAAATTTAAAAAAATGAAATTAAAGAAATAGGAGAGTGATAAAATGGCAATAGTCGGACAAATTAATGCGAGTCCAAGCATTAGTATTGCATTTAAAACATTAGCAACGACAGCTATTCAAAGAAGTGAAAGAGGTACTGTTTGTTTGATTTTGCAAGATACAAAAGCTACTGAAAAATGGTACACTTTTAAAACTATAGCCGATGTTGAAACTGAAAAATGGGATAAAGATAATATTAAATATATTAATTTAGCTATGCATTATGGAGCATTTAAGATATTAATCAGAGTTATACAAAGTGGAGAAGATACAAGCAAAGTATTAAAGGATTTAGAAATGCGAAAGTTTAACTGGTTAGCTTATCCAAAAGCATTAGAAACAGAAGATCAAACGGTTGTAAATTGGGTAAAACAACAATTTGGGAATACTGGTCCAATTGGTAAAACTATAAAATATGTATCAAGCTATGCGAATAAAACAGATCATGTAGCTATTGTAGAACTTGCAAATAGTGGAACATATAAGTCTATTTATGGAGATTTTACAGCACAGGAATACACAGCAGCTATTGCAGGGCTTATTGCAGGTATGCCATTGAACCGTAGTGCTGATAATCACATCATGAATGATTTGAAAGAAGTTGAAGATTATGAACCTAAAATTGGTAAATTTAGCTTGTATATGGATGAAGATATAGTTAGGGTAAATTATGGTGTTAACTCTAAAACGACATTTGACAGTACTTGGAAAAAAGATACAAGAAAAATTAAAGTTGTTGAGGGTATGTGCTTTATTGTGGATGATATAAGGGACACATTCAAAAAATATTGGATTGGAAATTATATCAGTGATTATGATAATAAAATGAATTTTTGTTCAAATATAACGAAAGTATATTTTAAAGAAATGTCACCAAATGTATTGAATGGAGATTATGACAATAAAGTAGAAATTGATATTGAAGCACAGAAAAGGGCAATTATTATAGATGGGTTGGAAACAGACGGTATGACGGATTTAGAAATTTTACAGTACCCTACTGGTGATGAGGTTTATTTAACTGGAGATGTAAGATTTGTAGACACTATGGCTTCACTTAGCTTAACAATGACAATGTAATGAAAAGGAGTTGATAAAATGTCAGAAAATATAAGAGGAAACAGAACAATAACAGGAGCTTATGGGGAGTTGTGGCTTGATAATGAAAAAGTAGCGGAGTTAAAATCCGTAGAGGCTAAAATTACAGCGGAAAGAAAAGAAGTACAACTGGGGATTTCTGTTGATAGTAAAATAACAGGATTGAAAGGTGAAGGAACAATTACGGTATTTAAAGTTTATACTCGTGGAAAAAGAATACTTGAAAATTGGATAAAAGGAAAAGATGTAAGAAGTAGAATAGTGACATCTATTAAAGATCCAGATAGCTTGAAAGGGCAAGAAGAGAGAGTGTCGATTGACAACGTTTGGTTTGATTCAATTGAATTGGCAAAATTCACAAGAGGAGAAATTGTGGAAGAAGAGATACCTTTTGGATTTACTCCTAGTGATGTTAAATATGAAAATGTAATAAAATAAGAAAAAGGTAGGTATGGAATGAAAAAAATATAACAGTAGAAATGTTGCTGGAAAAATAGCAAAAAAATAGAAAAAAAAGACACAATAAAGGTTAAAGTTGAAGAATTAAGTGGAGCTGTTTTAGAATTAGAAGTATTGAACAGAATGGAAATACTGGATATTTTATCTAGTAATAGTACAGACAAAGACAGTGAATTAATCTATACTACAGGGAAAATATTTAAAAATGAAAAATTGATTACTGAATTGGGTTGCCAAATGAATCCAATTGAAGTTGTGCCAAAAGTACTAAGTCAATCTACCATAGTAAATATTTCGGAATTACTTATGAAAAAAGCTGGATGGAATGAAAAATTTACTGTTGAAGAGGTGATTGAAGAAATAAAAAACTAATCAAGGGCGACTGGAAAGCAAAAACAGTCGCTCATTATTTAAATTGTGGACATAGTTTGCAAAGTCTAAGGGAATTAAGTAATTCAGAGTTGTTGTTTATGTTTTTTATGATTGGAGGTGGATTAGAAAATGAGTGAATATAAATTGAGTGCATTGCTTGAATTGAAAGATAAGTTTACTAATGTAGCACAAAAGGCTGGAAGTTCATTGGGAACATTGAAAGATAAAGTTGGTGGTGTGACTAATAAAATAAAAAATTCTTTTAGTGGAGTTCAAGGAGCATTAGCGACTGTTGGAGTTGGTATTGGAGCAGGTGCAGCAGTTAGTGTATTAAAATCTTCTGTTGAAGCTTATGCGAATTTGGAAGACCAAGTTAGAAGAAATAAGGCTATAATGGGGGCTACAGTACAACAAGAAAGCAACTTATGCAACAAACAAGAGATTTGGGTAGATCAACTAAATTTACAGCTCAAGAAGTAGCAGAAGCACAAATGTATCAAGCTATGGCTGGTATGAAAACAAATGAAGTGCTAGAAATGACACCAAAACTTTTGAAAATGTCAATTGCGGCTGGAAGTGATTTTGCTCAAACTTCTGATATAGTCACAGATAACCTGACAGCTTTTGGTATGTCGTTAAAAGATTCTGATAGACTTATGGATGTAATGGTTGCAACAAGTAATAATGCAAATACCAATGTACAAATGTTAGGAGAGGCTTATAAATATGTTGCAGCAACTTCAAGAAATTTTGAGAGCTTTGAAGATGTAAATATCCTATTAGGAGTGCTTGCAGATAATGGAATTAAGTCGGGTCAAGCTGGGCGTAATTTAGCAGGGATTTATAGAAGATTAGCTAATCCATCGAAACAAGTGGGAAATGCTTTAAAAGACTTAAATATTCAACTTTATGATCAGCAAGGACATTTTAGAGGATTAAAAGCATTATCTGATGATTTAAAAATTGCTACTGCTGGTCTTACTGAGGAAGAAAGAAATAGATATTTGACAATAATTGCTGGTGGAGAAGGTATGAAAATACTAGCATCCATTATGGGGACAACAGAAGAAAACTATAACAAAGTTGCCAATGCTGTAAGAAATTCTAGCGGTGCAACAGATAAATTTGCTAATGATATGAGTAATACAACAGCTAATAAAATAGCACAATTTAAATCAGCAATAGATGATTTGAAAATATCGTTAGGAGAAGCATTCGCCCCAATAGCGACTAGGTGGATGGAAGACTTTATGAAAAAAGTTGAAGAATGGCAAAAAAGTGGAGCATTAGAGCCTGATAAGTTAAAAGGGCAAGCAGAACAATTAACAAAAGTCGCAGAAATAGGAATGCGAGGAATTATAGGAGCTAAAGGTGCAGTTTGGGGAGCTCAATTAGGATCAGCAATTGCACCTGGAGTAGGAACGGCAGTAGGTGCTGCAATCGGTGGAGCTATTGGATATTATTCACCAGACATAATAAAAAAACTACTAGAACCTAAAGACCCAAAAAAAGAAAAAGAAAAACAAGAAGCTATAGGTAGAGCTTTTACTCCTGGAGCAAGTCAATCTGGTTATAATTCTGGCGATGGACAATTTCATTATATGGGGTATTCAGGTGTTAAAGTGCCTTCAATGGCAGAAGCACAAAAAGAAGAATCAGCAAGAATTGCAAGGCAAAAAGAATATGACAGAAGAGCATACGAAGCTTTACAGAAAGTTATACTGGGTATGAATGCTGTTAAAGCAGGAGTAGCACCACAAAATCCAGCATTTACACAGCAAGATAGAACAGCACAATTAACAAGTGCAATTTCACAACTTTTATCTAAACAACAAAATACTAATCCTCTACAATCGTTTGATCCAAGCACTATAACTAATGCTATCAACTCTGGATTAAGTCCATTAAATAGTTTGCCAAGTCTTTTGAATACTAGTTTGAGCACAATGCAACCGCCAATACCACAACCAGTATCAATAGAACAAGTTATAAATCATCAGGCTAATGCACAAATAGCAGCACAATTGTCAAATATAACAATAAATGACACAGCAAAAATTGAGAGTATAGCTAGACAGATAGCACAGAATGTTAGTCAGAATACATATAACACTATGATGTCAAATTTACAAGCTCAAATTCAAGCGTCACAATAATTGTGAAAGGAGTTTCAATATGAGATCAATATTTATGTTATTGCACGATACAGAACCGTTTATTTTTGTGATTCCACCGTCGGATTTCAAAATTACGAGCAGTCAAAACAGTGAAGTTGTAAAGATATTAGATGTTGGAGAAGTAGCATTAATAGGAGAAAAAAACATAAAAAAAGTCAATTTTTTTCTACATTTTTACCTGCTAAAAGATCTAAATTTTTTAAATTTTTTTACTAAATCCACATTCGCCAATGAGTGGTATAAAAAAATTGGAGAAATATAAAGATAATAAAGAAGTTTTAACTTTGGTAAGTGCTAATTATAGTATTTATTTTTAAATGTTATATTGAACAGTTGGAATATGAAATAATAGAAAGAACAGGAGATATTGATATTACAATTGATTTAATAGAAGCTCGGAAACAGACAAGATTGATTGATGATGTTAATGAACTTTATGAGCGATATACTGGGAAGACTTCGCCAATTAAAGAGTATCAACTGGAAGAGAGATTTGAAAATTTGAAGAGCGGATTAAAAAAATAAAAATAAAAGAAAAAAATTGATAGCTTGATTAAAAGTTTAAAAAAAGGAAGTTTGGAAATGTTAAAAAAATTAGTGATTAATGATAAAGAACACATAAAAAAATTTGAACGAATTACTTGGAAGGGTGGAATAAATGGAACATCACGAACATTAGAAGTAAAATATTTAGATGATAATCAAATTGCTAATTTAGGAGATAAAGTGGAATTCTATGTTGATGCTGATAAATTATTTATTGGTAAAGTTTTTTTCTGTTGAAGTTGTTGGAGATAGTAAAATTAGGACTTTTTAATTGTTTTGATAACTCCATATATCTTAATAAAAATTATTTTGTGAAAAAAACTTTAATAAGAAAAAGCCATCACAAATATTAAAAGAAATTTGTGGAGAGTTAAAATTGGAAGTTGGAAATATACCCGAAGACAAAGTGGATTGCACTTATCCAGCAGTTAATAAGAGTGGGTATCAAATAATTTTTGAACGCTTATACGATTCAACATAGAAAAGATAAAAAAAATATTCTATTGTTAGTAATGATGGAAAAAAATAGAAGTTGTGGAACAAGGAAGTTTGGCAGATGTTATGCTAAATTCTGAGCAAGATATAAAAAAAGTTCTAAATATGGTGAAGATATTGAACAAATGGTGAATCAAATTGTTATCTATAAAACTGAAAAAGAAAAAAACAACAAATAGTAGATAAAGTAGAAAATAAAGAAGACAAGGAAAAATACGGATTGTTTCAAAAAGTAATGCAGTATGACAAGGATAGGGATAATATCAGCAATGCTAAAGAGATGTTGAAAAGTGTTGAAAAAACAGGAAATATCACTTGTCTTGGTAATGTTTTGATACAAAGCGGTTATTCAATAGGAATACACGAGCCACACACGAACCTTGTTGGTAGTTTTTTAGTTAAAAACGATACGCATACTTGGGAAAATGATATGTATTATTGTGATATAGAATTAACTTTTGAAAATGTGATGGATAAATCCGAATTTGAAGAAAAACCAAAATCGAAAAAATCACAAAGTAAAAATAGTAAGAAAAACAAGAAAGGTGAGAAAAGCAAGATAAATGAGAAAAATAAGAAAAAGGTAGGTACTAAATAATGAGTATGTTTGAAATACTTAACGATATGATTGATAACGGAGTGCAACAGCAATCCAATAATTTTATAAGAGCTAGTGTCACTAGTCCACCGCCTGAATTAAAAATAAAATTTGATAATGTGGAAATACCTTCAGAACAGATTTACTGCTCTAATTTCTTATTACCGCATTATCACAGAACTTATAAAATAGACGGTGTTATTGATGAAATAACTATTAATGCTACAACTCAAACAGGGATAGGAAATGGACCTGCTTCACACACCCATGACCATTCGACAATTAAAGGTTCTGGAACTTATAAAAGTAGTAAGGATATATGGTTTGAGGACACTTTAAAAGTTGGAGATGAAGTGCTAGTTTTAGTGCTTGGGATAAATTATGTGGTGGTTAGTAAAATAGTGAAAATGCCAAGTGGTGCAATAGAAGGAGTGTAAATATGGATTTTGAAGAATTGTTTTTGAATCAAAATACAGAAAAAGAAAAAAAAGAATTACCCCCTTTTACAGAGTATGCAATTGATTTAGATACATTAGAGCCATTGAAAAATGGCGATAGACTTGTTGAATTAAACGGAAATGAAGCACTCAAGGTATGGATATTTAAGGCACTTAAAACTAAAAGAAATTTTTACGAAATACATTCGGATAGTTATGGAAATGATTTAGATGTACATATTGGTACAGTTTATCGTGAAAGTATAAAAAAATGCTTTAATTATTTCGGAAATTAAAGATTGTTTATTAGTTAATCCGTATATTTTTGGACTGCTATAATTTTGAATTAAACTACAACAACGATGATAATAATTTAAAAAGTCTCTTTTAATGTTTCTACCGTTTATGGAGAAAGTGAGGTGTTATACAGTGAATAAAATAGAAGCAAGGAATAAGTTTTTATCTAATTTGGAAAATAATTTTTCTAAAATAGAAGGAACATTTAATTTTGACCTTGCAAGTGCTTACGGAATAGAAGCTGAAGCAATATATAAATTGATAGAATTTTGGGTTAAGCAAACTTTTATTGATACTGCAACAGAAGATGAATTTATAGATTATCATGCGATGCTTTTTGGTGTGACTAGAAAACAAGGGACCAAAGCAAGAGGAGAAGTGTTAATAACAGGAAAAGCTAATACTACAATATCTGCAGGATCAATAGTATTGAAAACGGACAGCACAAAATACAAGCTGCTTTATGATACGACTATAGCTTTTAACGGAAAAGCAGTTGCGGAAGTGGAGTGCTTGCAAACAGGAGAGGTTGGGAACTGTGCTATAGGTGAGATAGTAAATTTTGAAATAGCTAACGCCGACATTTTTACAATGACTAATGAAAAAGCTTTTATAAACGGTTATGAAAAGGAACCTAATGACAGTTTAATATCTAGAGCGAAGGAAAGAATATTAAAACCAGCACATAGTGGTAATATATATGATTATGAAAAATGGGCAAAAGAAATAGACGGAGTCGGTAAAGTGTTAGTTGAACCACTATGGAACGGAAACGGAACAGTAAGAGTCAGAATCTCGAATTACAATAATGCATTAGCTGATAATGAGCTGATACAGAAGGTAAAAAGAAGGATAGAGCAGATTGACGGTAGACCAATCGGAGCCAATGTTACAGTAACGAGTTTCGATGGTAAGAATATTGCTATATCTGTAAGTGTTATTTTAAGTCCAGGAATAAAGTTAAATACCGTATCGGATCTAATTAGTTCAAAAATAAAGCAGATGATAAAAGATAATTCGGCGCTATACACTTTAAACAGTAAGGAAATTTTATCAATTAACAGAATTGAAAAAATAGTTTTATCTATTAATGGAATTGAAGACTGCAAAGTCATGATAAATAATGATAGCAGAAACATAACTGTAGAAAGTAATGAAATATTAATAGTGACTGGGGTTGTTATCAATGAACAGTAAAAATAAAAAGTAATTTCCAAAGTTGCAAGAAATAGCTTATAAGTTGATTTAATAAAAAAAGTTTAACAATAGAGGCTCAAAAAAAATAAAAAAATGATATTGAGAAATACAAGGAGTTTATTTTTTTAAACTTTTTTAACGAAGAACAGATTCTGAAATATGAAAAATTTATGAATCTGGAAGCAGATTCAAGGTTGAGTTTACAGGACAGAAGAGAGAGAATTCTGTTCCGTCTATTATCTAAAAGAATATTTTCTCTCGATAACTTAAAAGAACAGGCTAGAATATTTACAAATGGGGAAATTGAAGTAACAGAAGTATTTAACGAATACTATTTTTATTATAAGATTTACAAGTATTTATGGAATACCACCCAATTTAAATAATTTTATTAATTTTATAGAGTTAAATAAGCCAGCCCATTTAGGATATAAAATAGTTTACAGCTACATGACTTGGGATGAATTTGACAGATATAACAAGACATGGGACGCTTGGGATAGTTTAAATTTAAATTGGGATGATAGAGAAAAATATAAGGAGTAGGAGGTAAAAAATGCCAGCACAGAAAAAAACAAGTTTAGGACTTAATCAATGGATAGGGAGTGAATACCCGAAACGAATTGATTTTGTTGAAGACAATAAAATAATAGATGATGAATTAAATAAAAGGGTAAAATACACAGATGTAGCAACGGAAACGAAAGAAGGAATAGCTCGAATACATTCACTAGATACTGTTGAAAATCAGTCAAATGAATTCCAAAATATGGTTGCAAAGAATTTACAATCACAGATTTCAGATTTTATAAAAAAACTCTTAATAACGATGAAATACTGACAGCAAAATCATTAGTAAAATATTTAAGTAAATTGTTGAAACCAGCAACGGAAAATACTTTTGGACTAATTGATTATCAAACGATTAAACAAGTGTCACCTAAGCCTGATCTTAGTCCGTATCTTAAGTATGATAGATCATTTATACATAAAAATAATTTGGTTATCAATGGGCAAGATAAATGGGTAAGATGTAATGACAGTCAAGTATGGGTACCTAATATCTTACATATGTATACTAGTGATAATGAAACATCTTATGTTGGATCGTATCACCTAAATGGTGGTCGTGCATATTACAAAGTGCCTAACAGGAATGGTGGAAATTGGTGCGAAATAATGGATAATCACGATATGGCAGTTAGGGATAACAGGATGAATGGTATGGATGCAGATAGAAGAAATCTATGGGGAAGAGCTCACAATGCTTGGGATAAAGCAAATGACGCTCAAGTCAATAGAATTTATGAAATAAGATTAGCTGGGTATATAACGTTACCTTTCAAACAAATACCGACTGAGCGAAATGGGTATGTAGTTACTGGAATCTGGAACGATGATAATGATATAGATGATAGAGATTTTATACAAATGAGAGTATTGCAATTTCATAGAAATGGGCAATGGTTAAATGCTTATTTTTGCATAAATAAAAAAATTAGAAAAGAGGTAAAAAAATGAAAAAAATTTATAGTAGATAAAATAAAAAAATAATAGAAGACAAGGATTTCAAATATATTGGGATATATGACGAAAAAAAGATAATGACTGGTATAAAGAACAAAAAAAGAATTTGATTCAGAAACTTTAAAAAGTAATGTATAACAAAGATAGTCTTTTGGTATTGAGCACAAGTAAAGATGTTTCAGTATTAGCACCAACAATGGTTGGAGATGTAGTGGAAGAAATAGAATATCGGGAAGTAAAAAGTAAATCCAAATTTATATTTCATCAATGGAAAAGTTGTAGAATTACAGAATTATGAAACTATAAAAAAATGGTGAAATTGTATTTAATCGAGATAAACGAATAGAAGAAATAAAAAAAGAATTATACGATTTAAGAGTTGAGCGTGATATTGCACCATTTGAATTTGAAATTGATGGTGTGACATATTTGCAAAATAACAGGAGTATAGATCAATCAAATTTAACAAGAATTGTCGTAATGTGCCAAGCATTGAAGAAAACAACTTTTGAGAATTGGAAATTTTATACAAAGGAAAAATAGTGAGAAATATGTAAATTTAACTATACAGGACATGATGAAAATGGCAAACATAATGCAAGAACAGACTACTAAATCAATGGTCGCAGAAACATTTTTTTGACTCATCGTTTGGAAAATCTAACTGACGAGGAATTAAAAAAAATACAATGCAAAAAGAAGAATATGAAAAAGCATATAAAAAAATATGTAGAGGGAGAAATTATGGAATTAGAAAAAGACAAGCTATATATATGTTTTCACAAGCCCAAGAGACTGATAGGACATTTGATAGCATTGTGGACATTTGGAAAATATTCACACGCTGAATTTATTTACAATAATCAAGTATTTTTTTATCTAATCCTGGAGGAGTAAGAACACAAAAAAATTTAAATATTTGAAAAAAATATGGATATTTATGAGTTAGATAGTAATATTGATGCGAAAGATATTATTGAGTTTTTTAAAACAGCACAAGGCAAGGGATATGATTATTTAGGGATTTTAGGACAGTTTTTTTATGCTAATAAGGTACAAGATGACGATAGATATTTTTGCAGTGAGTTTTGTTTAAATGCAATAGATTATGCTTTTACAATTTACGTTGACTTATAAAACTAAAAATCATTAAAAAGACAGGGTTGGCTATCAATTTAATCCGTCCAAATTGTTTAAGTATTTAAAAAAAATATGGAATTAATAAAAGAAAAGGAAGTGGCATAGATGAACGACAGATTTAACAAATTTTTTTAGATTATATCTTTAAAGTTGAAGGCGGTTATACTAATGATAAAAAAATGATAAAGGTGGAGCAACAAATTTTGGAATAACACACGAAGATGCTAAAACGTATCTAGGGTATACAGGAGATATGAGAAAATTTAAAAAAAATCAGATGCCGAAAAAAAATTTATGAAAAAAATATACTACAAGGGGAATCAACTTGACAAAAATAGTAAGTGATAAAATAGCTCTTTCAATTTTTGACTGGATTGTAAATAGTGGAAAAACAGGAAAGAAGAAAGCCCAGATTGTAGCAAATAAATTTGGCTCAAATTTAACTGTAGATGGAATAATTGGACCCAAGACAGTTGAAGCTATTAATAAAATAAATCTCGAAACTTTTTTTGAAAGAATATCATGAAATGCAAAGAAATTTTTATAAATATTTAGTAAGTAAGGATAAAACACAACAAGATTTTTTGACTGGATGGTTGAATCGTGTTGATAGAAAAGAAAAATATTTAAAGGAGATGATATAAATGAAAGTAATATTGAATGTAGGACATGGTGGAGTGAAAAGAGATCCAGGAGCGTATGGAAATGGTTTTGAGGAACATGCTTGGAATAAGGATTTTGTGGAAAACTATGTAAAAAAAGAATGTGAAAATCAAGGTGTAGAGTATGTTGTAGTTTATCAAGAATACTATTCTACTTTGTCACAAAAGATAAATGGACTTGCAAATAAAGGAGATGTGACACTATCATTTCATTTAAATGCAGCTGATAAAACAGCTTCAGGTGCTGAAATGTTATATTGGCACAACTCAAAAAGAAGTAAGGAACTTGCGGAATTTTTACAGGAAGCTAATATTAAAGCAACACATTTGAAAGATAGAAAAATCTTGCCTCGTAATTATGAAGACAGAGGGGCAACTCTTTTGAGAAAAACTTCAACGCCTTGTGTCATAGTTGAAAGCGGATTTATAACAAATTCAGAAGACATGGAAAAATTGGAAGCAACCAAAAAGGAGCTTGCAAAATATTATGTAGCGGCAGTAAAGAATTATTGGAAAAACAATTAAAAAATGACTTTATTACAAGCCGTATGAGAATGTCAAAAAAGATTTTTGATAGAAAGGTTGCCTAGTGAGTTAAAATTGACTGTAGGGCTTGCTAGGTGGCTTAGAATTGATTTTAAGAAAAAGAATAAAATAGGAGATGATAAAATGGATAAATTAGCAGCAAAAATATATTTAACAGGTAAAATTTTAGAATTGGGAAAGACTTTAATCTATAAAACAGAAATAGTTGCAAAAGGAAAAGCTGGGGCAGAAAAATTTAAGCAAGTGTATGAAGGTTTTTGGGATAAGTTAGAAGATCTGTTGGAAAAAGAAAAATCAATTGATAGAAAATGGATTCCTGACTTCGCAGAAGAAATTGGTGAAGAAGTGTTGTCAGAAGTTTTAAAGGAGGCTAGAAAGACATTTGATTTAAAAGTTATACTGCAACAAATTTTTGATGAGGAAAAATTGGGGAACAAAAACATATTATAACAGCATAGGAGAACAGGAATGTATTTTAAAGAAATTAGTGATTTAGGTGCTTTAGTGGTTATATGTGGGATATTTTTTTATATTTTTGTGAAGAAAAATTTTTGATTTGGTAATAAACGATATTAAAAAAATAGCTATGAAAAAAATAATCAGTGAATTACAACATGCTGAAGCAGGGCGGGCAGTTCTTATAGCAGGGAATGAAAAACTTATAGAAGTTCTTAACAGGTTAGAAAGTAGATTAAGAACAGAAAAAAATAACAGGAGAGGCACTTGGGATAATGCTTAATACTAAAGGAAGTCAAATGTGTCTTTGTATAAAGAATGAAGCGATAGATATAATTAATACAAACAGTATTGATAAAAAAATTGGGATTCTATAGAAAATGAAATGGATAATCTTTATGATGATAAAAATATTAAAATTTCAGAAAGAATATCATAATTTAATGGAATTCGACACGTTTTTCAGAAATTAATAAGCAGTTTATTGTAGAGCTTGAGAAGTCAAAAGATGGAATAATATCAATATTGTCAAACTTAAAAAGAGGCACGGGAGCTTATGGATTATAGAATAGCAATAAGAAGAGTGAGTGCTGTTATGGATAAGACTAAAAAAAGAATATGCACAAGATAATAGCAGAAATAACAAATGAAGGATAGCCAGGAATGGCTATCTTTTTGAACAAAAAAAGTCACAATATTTTTTTATAAAGTGGTAAAAAAATACGAAAAATTTTTAAATCTCTTACATCATTAAAATATCTTGTCTATATTTTTATAAAAAAAGTTATTGGCAAAAATATAAAAACATGTTGTATAATAGTCTTGTGAAAAAAAAGAAGAAATGAAAAAAATAAAACAAAAAGAGGCTGAAATATGTCTCTTTTTAAATTTTAGTACCTTTTTAGTACTTTTATACTTTATAAATACTTTCAAAATTAATAAATAAAATGTTCGGATTAAATCCAACTATTATAGATGATGTACAGAAGTGGCTGGGCTACTAAGCAAGGACAGGAAAGAATACTGGCAATTGACCTGAAAAGAGAAGGATTTGATGAAATAGTGAGAAATTCTGTACTTTCATCTTTTAGAGAAGTTTCTGATTTATCTAAGGAAGAATGGAAAGAAAAACTAGAAAATTCAGAAGTAAGATGTCAATGGGATCCGGACAGGGATATTTATGGCAATCCAATAGGAAGAAGAGCGATACAGTTAGGTATAAAGGGAGAAATGGTGAAAAAATATATAAATGACTGGATTGTAAATATAACGGATATAACAGATAAAGTTATTGAGATGAGAAACAGCATTCAAAATGGAACTTTTTTTCAGAAGTTATGCTTCCTCAAGAGAAAAAAAGTATATTTTTAAATATCAATGATTAGGTTAATACGAAAAATTAAATATTTTTTTCTTGAATTTTTATTAAAAAAATTTGTGTATAACAATTGACAATTTCATTAAAAATAAATTATAATTTAAAAAGGATTTTTAGCAAATTTATATTTGTTATTTTCTTTTTATCATTCAAATAAAGGAAGTTGTGATAACCAATGAAAAAAAGTACAATTTATAATAATTTCTACAATTTTATCGTTTGGGTTAATAATTTCAGCTGACAATTGTATCGAATGCAATGGATAAAGCCAATAAAAAGTGAGAATAAAATCACTGTAAAGGGTGTGGCAGAAAAAGCGAATAAAAAGCGGATAAAGCTGTAGTAAATGTAGTATTGTCGGGAGAAAATGTAGTTTTAGATGATTTAAGAAAAGATATCTCTGAAAAAGAAAAAATCTTTAGATTTGATAAAAAAACTTTGGGAATTAGTTCAGAAGATTATAGTATTGAAAAATTTAAAAAGTAGATCCAGAGTTTTTCTGAAACAGGGGATAAAAATTTTAAAATATAGTGGGTCTGAAAGCATTGTAATTTCTACTGAAAATGTTGAAAAAAATTGATGAAATTTATCAAAAAAATTATTGACATTGAAATTAGAAAATAATAATTTAGAGGTTACAAAACCCGAATATTATATTACAAGTATCGAAAGATATAAAAAGAGATTTGCTAGTAGATGCTTCAAAAAAATGCAGAATACAAAGCTACAGAAATGTTGAAAGTTAACAATAACGAAATTGCAGGAGTAAAAAAATGTAACTCAAGGACAATTTGAGATTTTTACCAGATGTGGAAGATACTAAACGTATAAAAAGAAGATGAACAAAAATCAAATGTATAAAAAAATTAAGATCAGTTGTTACAGCTACTTATTTAATAAAAGTATTAAAATAGATAAAAAAATTTAGGAGGAAGAATTTAATGAAACCAGCAAAGAGAATTAAGACAAGGAAGTACATATAGAAAGGATAATATCCCTTACTTGATATTGAAAGCTGAAAGACACCAATCAACATCAGGAAAAAGACAAAGAGCAGCAGAAGTAAAATTCAAAACTAAAGAATTAATTTCAGGGAAAATCCAAGAAATTACAGTTTTAGCTACAGATTTGATGGATGATATTATCTTAGACAGAAACCAAATGCAATTTTTATATGAAATTGATGGAGATTACAACTTTATGGATCAAGAAACTTTTGAACAAATTGCATTAACAGCAGAAGATTTAGGAGATGCAGTAAATTTCTTGGAAGAAGAAATGATTATTCAAGTATTGATGTACGAAGGAAGACCAGTTGGAGTTGAATTGCCAAATACAGTAATTAGAGAAATTACTTATACTGAACCAGGATTAAAAGGAGATACAATTGGAAGAGCAACAAAACCTGCGACAATTGCAAATGGATATAGTTTACAAGTGCCTTTATTTGTAGTAATTGGAGACAAAATCAAAATCGATACAAGAACCGGAGAATACATCGAAAGAGCAAACTAAGAACAAAAACTAGAATCAAAATAATAAAGTGAAAGGCTATCGAAGACGGTAGCTTTTTTTGAAAATACAAAATTAAAATTAAATAATTCTTAAAAGAGGGAAAATATGAAAAAAAGAAGATAAAATAAAAAAAGAGTTGAGGAAATGGAAAAAAATCATGGATAAATCAGCTGATATTTTTTTGGAGAAGTAAATGCGAGATTGGATAAATTAGAAGAAAAATTTTTTTCTGATTATAAAAAGCTTGATGATTATTATAGTAGTGAAAATTGGTTTCAAGATGTGGAAGACTATAATAACGGAACTTTACCACAAGATTTGAAATGTGGTGTTTTGAGTGAAGATGGAGCTTATGATTTATTTGGGGATAATCATGAGTTGGCAATTAGGCTAGTAGAACTTGCAGCTGAAAAATGTTAAGAAGATAATAGAAGTTATAAAAAAATCAAGGGGTTGATTGAAGTGAGAAATAAAAATTATAAAAAGGGTTGGTTTCTGTATTTTTTTGATTTTAGGAATATTGTGCTGTTCTAAAAAGGAAGAAAAATTAGATTTGGAGACAGGAATTACTAAAAAAATGAAAATACAATTTTAGTAGCATCATTTAATGCTTTTAAGATTAGGTGAAAAGCAAAAAGATTATTGGTCATTCGCAAAAAAATTTTTGTCTAATTTTTGATTTAATTGGATTAGAAGAAGTTATGAATGAAAAAAAGGTGTTAAGAAAAACAAAGGCGTATTTGGAAAAAAATTGACGAAAGAAAAAAATGGGATTATATTATTTCAGAACATTCTGTTGGGAGTGAGAATTATAGAGAGTTTTATGCTTTTATTTATAGAAAAGAGAAATTTCAAGAAGCGAGACAGATTGGATTTTACAAAGAAAAAAATGACAATGAATTTATGCGAGAACCTTACGGTGCATATTTTAAAAGTGGAAATTTTGATTTTGTTTTTGTTATTGCTCATTCAATTTTTGGAGATAAGGAGAAACAACGATTGATTGAAGCGTCAAATTATTTGAATGTTTATGAGTATTTTTCTAAGGAGACTGGAGAAAATGATATAATTATTGCTGGAGATTTTAATCTTTCGGCTGATGATTTAGCGTTCAAAAATTTAGCAGTAAAGCATAATGTTTCCTATCTTTTAGATCCAAAAGAAAATTTGACAACACTTTCAGATGATAAATTAGTTAGTTCATACGATAATTTTTTTCATAAATCGTGAAAAAAACTAAAGAATTTACTGGAAATTCTGGAGTTTATAACTTTATAAAAAAAACAATAATTATGCTACAATAAAAATATGTGTCGGATCATTTGTTAATTTTTTTCTGAATATTCGACATTAGAAGATTTAGACTAATTGAAATAATAAAAATTTATGGGAAGGAGAGGTTGTTTTTTTGAGTAAAAAAATTTATAAAAAAAGCTGTCACGATTGGGTTACCAGTAGCATTTGAAAATATGATTTACAGTTTAGTGAGTTTTATTGATGTTTTCATGGTTGGAAAAGAGAACCTTGTATTAGGATTAGGAACAGTTGCTGTGGCAGGATTAGGTTTTTGCGAATCAATTATACATGATATTTGCGGTTTCACTGTTTGGTTTAAATAGTGGAGGTGGAATATTTGTTGCACAATTTTTTTGGTAATAAAGATTATAAAAAAATTTGAAAAAAATGTTTAGGAATAACTTTATCAATCGGATTTGTTTTTTTCATTGTTGTTTCTGATATTAGGGCTATTTTTTTAATCGTGAAGTAATTAGTGTTTTTTTACAAATGATACAAAAAGTTATTGAAACTGGAGCAAAATATTTAAAGGTTGTTGCTTGGACATATCCGTTAATAGGGATTGGATTTGCTTTTAATATGCAGTTACGTGCAATTGGTCAAACGAAATATCCATTTTATTCAAGTTTGATAGGATTAATAATAAATTTTGTTTTTAATTCATTACTGATTTTTGGAAATTTTTGGATTTCCAGCATTGGGAGTTGTGGGAGCGGCTGTAGCAACGGTTTTATCAAGATTTATATCAACTTTATACATAATTTATATAGTTTATAAATTGAAATTGCCATTAGCAGCTACATTTAAAGAAATGTTTGGATTTACGTGGGAATTTTTTGTAAGAATCTTAAAAGTTTCGCTTCCAGTATTTGGGCATGAAATAATGTGGGTTTCAGGAGTTAGTATATATGTGGTAATTTATGGAAGAATGGGAACAGAACCTGCTGCTGCAGTTGAAATCGTAAAATCAATAAGTAACTTGATATTTACATTATTATTTGGACTTTCGAGTGCATCATCAGCAATTATTGGGAATGAAATTGGAGCTGGAAATGAAGAAGGAGCCTATAAAACAGCAATTGCTCTTTTGAAAGCATCGGTAGTTTTAGCAGTAATTATAAGCATAAGCGTATATTTATTTAGTCCAATTTTATTAAATATTATGCATGTAAAACCAGGAATTTATCCATTAACAAAACAAATATTGATTTCTGAAATGTTTATAATAATTTGTAAATCGATGGGGACAATACTTATTGTAGGAATTTTAAGGGCTGGAGGAGATACATTGTGGACAATGTTTGCTGATTTATTACCGCTTTGGCTTGTAGCGATTCCTATAACATATATTGCTGGTTTAAAATTAGGATTGCCAATTTCAATTGTATATTTATTTTTCAGTAAGCGATGAAGTCGTGAAATTTGTTCCTTGTTTAAGACGATTAAGAAGTAAGAAATGGATAAATAATTTAGTAAAAATAGTAGGAGAAAGTTAGATGAATAAAAAATTAATTTTGTTGGGAGCCTTTTTAATTTTGTTCAGTTCGTGTGCGACAATTAAGACGCCACCTTTAGGAGTTAATTTTGAAGGGCCTTTAAGAGATGCTAAAAATGTTGATTTTCATTATGATTTGACATATTTAGATAAAGACGGAAATATAAAATATGATAGAAATATTTGGCAATCGACGTATGATATTGTTGATAATGCAAAGGATTATTTGATAGTTGAGATGTTTTTTTATTTAATGATATTTATAATAAGAATACAGAGTTATTCCCTGAATTTGCAAAAGAATACACTGCAAGAGTTATTAAGAAAAAAAGAGAAAATCCAAATTTAAAGATTTATGTGCTTTCAGATGAAAATAATGACTTGTATGGAGCGTTTGAGCATCCATTTATTACAGCTATGAAAAATGAAGGGATAGATGTTATAACAGTTGATATTTATAAATTGAAGGACACATTTCCTTGGTATTCGCCAATATGGAGATCAGTGATTAAGCCATTTGGAAATCCTCAAAATAAAGGTTGGATTCCTAATTTTTATGGACCAATGTGGCCAAAATTAACATTGAGAACATTGTTTAGGGCATTAAATGTAAAAGCAGATCATAGAAAAGTGTTTTTAAATGAAAATGATGCAGTTATAGCGAGTGCTAATATTCATGATCCAAGTTATTTTCATGAAAATGTTGCATTACATACAGATGGAGATGTTACGAAAGATATTTTAAGTAATTTGCAAATGGTAGCTAATTTTTCAAATTCTGAAATTAATGTTTCAGAGAATAGTTCTACTGGATCTCTTAATACACCAAATGAAAATATTTTAAAATCGAAGGAAAAAACAAATGACAATACGATGGAAGGTATAAAAAAAGAGCTTGAGGAAGTAGAAGTTAAAAAGAAATATTCCTTTAGTAAATGAAGATCCTCAAGTGAGAAGAATTGAAGAGAAGAAAACAAAATTAGTTGAAAAAAATACGGATTTAAATATTAAAAAAATAATCCAACAGAAAAAAACAGATGAAGATAGAGAAAATAATTATAAAATTCAATATGTGACAGAAGGTGCGATAGGAAAAAAACTCTTGATGCTGATTTGAAAAGTTTAAAGGCTGGAGATGAAGTGCTAATGGGAATGTATTTCTTGGCAGATAAACCTGTTATTGATGAATTGATAAAAGCACAAATAGAGGAGTAAAAGTTAGAATAATTTTCGATAGAAGTAGAGATGCGTTTGGTATGAGTACAAATGGGTTGCCAAATAAAACCAGTTTCTAAAAAATTGAAGAAAAAAACTAAAGGAAAAATAGAGGTAAAATGGTATTTTACAAATAACGAACAATATCACACAAAAGTTATATTAATGAAGAAAACAGACGGTAGTGTTATAGTAACTACTGGTTCTGCAAATATGATTAGAAAAAAAATATAAGAGGATACATTATGGATGCGAATCTTCGAGTAGAGACAAATGAAAACTCTAAATTAACAAAAAGAAATTTACACATATTTTTGATAGATTATGGGAAAATAAAGATGGATTATTTACTATAAATTTTGATGATGAACCAACAACAAGTGCGAAATCTGATTTTATGTATAAATTATTAGATGTCGCTCAACTAGGGTCATTCTAATTATATTTAATACTAAAAAAATAAGGTAAAAAAATATCAAATTATGTTAAAATATTTAAAAAAATCAAAAATTAAAAAAATAAATAGGTGATGAGGAATGAAAAAAAGTTAATATTATTAACAGTAATTTTAGCGATAGGTATGATGTCAGTTTCATGCTTTAAGAAAAAAAGATAAGAAAGCTGACAAAAAAAGCAAACGCAACAACAAGTTGAAAACAAAGATATCAATACAGATATATTTAATTTAGGAGCACAACAAGCAAATGGAGGAAATCCTGATATTAAAAACTTGACTCCTGAAGAGCAACAAAAATTGATAGACAATCAAATTGATCCAGTAAAAGTATCAGAGGCAATCACAAAAGCTGAAGCTGGAGATAAAGAAGCAATTATGTCATTGTCACAATTATACTTCAATTTAAAAGATAATGAAAAAGTAAAAAAATTCTTACAAATGGGAGTAGACAGAAATTATCCAGAAGCAATCTATAATTTAGCAGTGATCTTGAAACAAGAAGGAAATACTGCAGAAGCTAATAAATTAATGGCTAGATTGCCTAAAAATGTTACTACTGTTGCAAGAGGTGGAAGACAACAAGTACAAGTGAGACAATTGAGAATGAGACCTGGTGCTGAAGAGTTTAACAGAGGAGTTGAATTAGTAAGAGCTAAAAAATATAGTCAAGCAAAAGCTGAATTTGAAAAAGCATATAATAAAGGAATTAAGGATGCTGATGTAAGAATAGCTATGTTAAATAAAGAAATGAAAAACTATCCAGAAGCAATAAAATGGTTGAAAAAAGCAAGTAACCGTGGAGTAAAAGGTACAGATGTTGAAATTGGAGCAATTTTATACGATAATGGAAAACAAGAAGAATCTAGACCATATTTAATGAAATCTTATAATTCAGGAAATAAAGGTCTTGCAGGTGCAATAGCAGCAACTTATCATAAAGAAAAAAATATGTCAGAAGCATTAAAATGGTACAAAATAGCTGCTAAAAATGGTGATAAGAATGCGAAAGAAATTGTTTCTCAATTAGAAAGTGGAGGAAAAGTTGCTGAAACTACAAAAAGAGGTGTAAAATCATTTTTTTAAATGGTGGAGAAGCTCAAAATGAAAGTTTAACAAAACAAACTCTTAAACAAATAAATAATTCGAATGAATCAAAAGATGCTAATAAAAATGAATTGAAAATTAAAGAAGTAGAAGCACCAAAACATTCAGTAACAGTAAAAGAAGAAAAATCATCAACTCCCGAACAACCAAAACATGAAACTAAAAAAAGAAGTAAATGTTGATGAGCTATTGAAAAGTAAAAGTCGCAGAGTATAATAAATAGAATAAACATTAATAAAAAAAATAGGAAGTAAAAAAATTTAAACTTCCTATTTTTTTGTTGCTTAATAAATTTGCTTAATAAATTTGATTACTAATAGATTTAATTTGAATTTTTTTAAGTCAAATCAATTGATATCAATTTTTTTAGATTTTTATATTTTTTTCCAATCTAAAGTTTTTTTGAAAATTCTTTTACAAAAAGCAATAAAAGTACCTAATAAAAAAATCCTAAAAAGATTGTCGCCACTAAAACAATTTTTCTTGTTAATAGCTGGTTTAGTAATGGAATTTATGTATTTTTACAACAGGAGTACTGTCATTTTTTTCAAAAAGTCTATAATAAGCCAGTCTAGAAACTAATGTGTCACTCAAAGCATCTTTAGTAGTTCTAATATCAACATTTTTTTGCTTAAAAAAATCATATTGTTGCTGTAAAAGTTTTAATTGAGCATCAAGAAATGTATTTTTTTCTTATTCAAAAAGATATTTTTTTGAGACAATTCAACATATTCTTTAGCAAAAATTTTCACCTTCAACTTCATTATTAGTAGTGAATTTTACTTTTTATTTTTTTGGGTCATCTTTTTTTCAGATTGAGCCACAAGATCATTAGAAATCTTTTCTAAATACTTTTCTTCGTAATTTTGCATAAGATAAAACTTTTGAATGATCTTTTTAAAAAAATAGATAAAAGTCAAAAAGAATTTAATGAATATTGAGAATCTTCTCCAATCTCTGTTAAAACCTTGTCATTACCATATAGATTTATTTCAGTTTTGTATGATTTGTTAGTAAAAGCAAATAAAAGTCGCTAAAAACAGTTGTTATCACTGTAACAATTATAATAAAAGAGATATTTTTTTATAAATAATTTTTTTACTATCGTATCAAAAACTTACTGATTGATGTTTATTATCTTCCATTTCAAATCCTTTCTTTTTAAAAATTAATTTTTTTACATATCAATTTTACCAAAAAAAGTAAAATATTACAATTGAAAATTTTTAAAGAAAATAGAAATTTTTTTATAAATATTTTTGAAATATCTAGAAACAACTCTAAAAAAATAAAAAAATAAACTTTTTATAAATTAATATAAATATTATCGGACTCTTAAGAAGAAAAATCATCAAATACATCATAAAAATATCCTATTTGATAATTAATAACTAGTTAACAATAGAGGCAATGAATATAAAATGAGATAATACAATAATTTTAAATTTCTGATAAAAATTCTAAAAAAATATGCTATAATAACAACCTATATAAATTAGAATTCATACTAAAAAAATTTATTGGAGGTAAATATAAATGAAAAAAATCTAAAAAAATTATTAATAATTATAGCGGGGATGTTAGCACTTTCTAGCTGTACTGTGGCACCTTTGACTGGGAGAAGACAATTAAAATTGGTAAGTGATGAAAGTGTTGTAGATTCGTCAGTTAGCCAATATAGACAATTTATTAACGAAGCTAATAATAAGGGGTTAATTGTTAATAATACACCAGATGGAAGAAGATTGAAAAATATTGGAAATAGAATGGCAACTGCGGTTGAAACTTATTTGAGAGAGAATGGATTATCTAAAAAGGTTGACAGTCTTCAATGGGAATTTAACTTGATAAAGTAATGAAATTAATGCATTTGCGATGCCTGGTGGGAAAATAGCTTTTTATACTGGAATTATGCCAGTGTTGCAAACTGATTCTGGAATTGCATTTGTAATGGGACACGAAATAGGTCATGTGATTGGTGGACATCATGCTGAAGGTGAAAGTGGAAGACTTGCTGCTGGAGTTGCTTCAACTATAACTGATGTGTTTACTGGTGGAAACGTGATTTCTTCTATTGTAAGTGATGGATTGTCTATTGGACTTTTGAAATTTAATAGAACTCAAGAGTACGAAGCAGATAAATATGGAATGATTTTTATGGCTATGGCTGGGTATAATCCTGAAGATGCGATAAAAGCTGAAGAAAGAATGTTAGCTGCTGAAAAAGGTGGAAGATCAGTTGAAATTTTATCGACACATCCTAATACAGAAAAACGGATTGAAGCATTGAAAAAATATTTGCCAGAGGCTATGAAATATTATAAAAAATAGAAATATAAATATGGAGTGATAAGTTTGAAAAATGTTATAAGTGTTGCACCGATGGTGGATAAAACAGATAGGCACTTTAGGAATTTTGTGAGAATGATAAATAAAGACGTTCAACTTTATACAGAGATGATTACTGCACAAGCGATTATTAATGGAGATTTAGAATATTTATTGGGGTTTGAAGATATTCAACATCCAATTGTATTGCAGATAGCAGCTACTAATCCTGAGGAAGCTTTTGAAGCTGTGAAAAGAGCAGAAGATTATAATTATGATGAAATTAATTTAAATGTAGGTTGTCCTTCTGATAGAGTTTCTGGAAATATGATGGGAGCTTATTTGATGGCATTTCCTGAATTGGTTGGAGATATTGTTATTGCGATGAAAAAAGCTACAAAAAAGCCGATTTCAATAAAGCACAGAATTGGAATTGATGGGAAAAAGGTATTGCCTGATAGTTTTGAAAGAACATTAATTGATAAATATGAAGATATGCTTAATTTTGTAAATATAACAGAAAAAGCAGGAGTTAATAAATTTATTGTCCATTCTAGAATAGCGATTTTAGCGGGATTAGATCCAAAACAAAATCGTGAGATTCCGCCATTAAGACATGAGGAAGTTTATAGATTAAAGAAGGAAAAAAACCTAATTTACATATAGAAATTAATGGTGGAATAAAAAAACTATTGAACAAATTGATGAACATTTGAAACATGTGGATTCGGTTATGCTTGGAAGAGAGATTTATGATAATCCGATGATTTTTAACAGAGTTTGGTAAATATTATGGTAATACTATAAATATTTCTCGTAAAGAAATTATTGAAAAAAATAATTGAGTATAGTAAAAAAAATTAGAGGAGAAAGGAATTAGACCTCATTTATTTTTTTGATGCATACGCAAGGCTTATTTCATGGGGTTAGAGGAAGTAAATTTTTGGAAAAGAGAAATAAATCATCCAAAAAGCTAATTCTGAAACATTAATAAAACTTATGGAAAATATTGAAAATGACTAAAAAAATTTTAACTTTTTCTTTTTGTATTTTTTACAGGTATAATATATATGGAAATAATTTAATATTGTAAAGATTATAAATTAAATAGTATTTTAGTATTATGAATATTACAATTTAAAAAAATTTCAATATTAGTGAGAATAGATATAAATAATTTTTATTGGGAAAAATATGGTTGTTACTATTTTAAAACTATGATGATAAATAGCGGTTATAAATAGTAACAATTATTTCCCGATATTTAGTTAATCTTAATTATACAGATTATTGTAATATAAATTAGTTGTATTTAATCAAAAGAAAAAAAATAACTTAATAGGAGAGGTTTTCATGAAAGTAGTAGTAATTGGATGTACGCATGCTGGAACGGTCGCAATTAAAAAAATTTAAGAGCATTAAATCCCGATGCTGAGGTAACAGTTTTTTTGAGAGAAATGATAATATTTCATTTTTATCTTGTGGAATTGCATTATATGTAGGTGGAGTTGTTAGTGATCCTAAAGGATTGTTTTATTCGTCACCTGAGGAATTGAAATCATTAGGTGTAAATACTAAAATGAAACATGATGTGAAAAATGTGGATATAAAAGGGAAAAAATTAACAGTTGAAAATTTAGAAACTGGAGAAGTTTTTTTGATGAAACATTTGATAAATTGATTATAACATCTGGGTCATGGCCTATTATTCCTAGAAATATTGAAGGAATTGATTTGGAAAATGTATTGTTGTGTAAAAATTATAATCATGCTAATGAGATTATTGAAAGAAGTAAATCTGTTAAAAGAGTTGTCGTTGTTGGAGCAGGATATATTGGTGTAGAATTGGTTGAAGCGTTTAGAGATAATGGGAAAGAAGTAATTTTAGTAGATGCTGAAGATAGAATTTTGAGTAAATATTTTGATAAGGAATTTACTGATGTTGCGGAAGAATCATTTAGAGAAAAAGGGATTGTTCTTGCGACTGGAGAAAAAGTTGTTAAAATTGAAGGTACAAATGGAAAAGTATCGAAGATTATTACAGATAAAAATGAGTACGAAACAGATATGGTAATTATGTGTATTGGATTTGTGCCAAATACAGCTTTATTTAAAGGTCAATTGGAAATGTTGCCAAATGGTGCAATTAAAGTTGATGAATATATGAGAACAAGTGATAAGGATGTAATGGCAGCTGGAGATTGCTGTTCAGTATTTTATAATCCTTTGAATATGGAAAGATATATTCCACTTGCAACAAATGCAGTTAGAATGGGAACTTTGGCGGGATTGAATTTAGTTGAAAATAAGGCTAAATCGCTAGGAACTCAAGGAACTTCTGGAATTAAAATTTATGAAAATAATATGGCGGCTACTGGAATAACAGAAGCGTTGGCTAGAAGTTTGGATCTTGAAATTGAAACTGTTATTGTGACTGATAATTACAGACCTGAGTTTATGCCAACTTATGAAAAAGTAACTTTAAAAGTTGTTTTTGATAAATATACGAGAATTGTATTGGGTGCACAATTGAATTCAAAAGTTGATTTAACACAATCAATTAATACGTTATCAGTGTGTATTCAAAATCATATGACTATTGATGATTTGGCATTTGTAGACTTTTTTTCTTCCAACCACATTATAATAAACCTTGGAATTTTATTAATTTGGCTGGGTTAGCGAGATTAAAAATAGAGTTTAATTAGGTAATATTTTAAATTTTTTTAAATAAAGAAAGAGATATGTTTTTTTATAAGATAAAGACATATCTTTTTTTGATACAATATATTATTTTTCAAATTTTTCAAAAAAAGTATTTAATTTGTTTGAATTTTTATGGAATTTAAAAAGAATATTAGTATTTACAAAAAGTGGTCTAAATTTGATAAAATATATTTAAATCTATTAGTGATTAGATCGATTTATAATTGATTTAAAAAGTTAAAGAAAGGAGAGCTGTCCTAAAGAATATTTTAGAAATACAGCAAAAGTATGGAGAATATTTCGAATAAAGTAAATATCAAAGCAATTGGTGTTGGTGGAATGGGAATTAATTTTTGTGAATTATATTTTTAGAAAATGAAGCTAATAATGTTGAATATTTAAGTATTGATACAGATGTTGAAGCACATAATGGTTGTAAAGCTGAACGAAAGGTATTTTTGGATACAGGTGTAAAAAATTGTACTTGGACTCAAGCTGAAGAAGCTGCCTTGAAATGTTATGATCAATTTGAAGAATTGCTTAAAGGAACGGATATTTTATTTATAATTTCTGGTATGGGAGGTTCTACAGGAAGTGGAATTGCACCTGCAATAGTTGAAATTGCTAAAAAAATGAAAATTTTTACGATATCAATTATTGCAAAACCGTTTTACTCAGAAGGATTTGAGAAGTTGAAGATAGCAAGTATGGGAGTTGAGAAAATTAGAAAAAATACAAATAGTTTGATAATAGTTCCTAATGAAAAGCTATATAATCACATTGATAAAAAACTTTCGTTGCAAGAAGCGTATGATGAAGCTAATTTTTTGATAAAAGAAGGGATTGAAAGTATTATAAACACTGTTACAAAAGTAGGTTTTGTGAATTTAGATTTGCGTGACATAAAGGTTGTTTTGGAAAATTCTAAGGATATTGTCATTCGATTGGGTGAAAGTTATGGTGAAAATGCAGAAAATTCAATTGTTGAGCAATTACTTCAAAATAATTTATTTGAAGGGCAATTGGAGGATTCAAAGAAAATACTTTTAAATATAACGGGTGGTAATGATATTTCGTTAGTTGTGATAAAAAAATATTATAAGTAATATTTTGTCATATGTAAAGGATCAGAATGCAACATTAATTTGGGGAGTTATTATTAATCCAGAGTTTGATGCTAAAAAAAGAATAGTTTAAAAAGTAGTTTTTAATGGCGAGTGTATAAATACTTTTATAAAAATTTATTTTTATTTATAAATTTTTAAGGAGGTAGGTTTATGAAAAATGAATTCAAATTTTTGGAAAAAGATGATAAATTTAATAATATTAAAAATTTTTTTCTGGAGCTCAATTGAAGTATATTGCTTTTTTTATCAATGTTAGTTGATCATGTAAATAAAGCTCTGATTTATCCTATGCTAACGGGAAAAGGATTTTTTTGGATTTTTTTAAGTGATTTATTTGACATTTTTTTGGAAGAATTGCGTTTCCACTTTTTATGTTTTTTTCTTGTGGAAGGATTTTTTTAAAAACTAGAAATAGATTAAGATATCTTTTATATTTAATTATTTTTTTGGGATTATTTCTGAAATTCCATTTGATTTATGTCAATCAGCAGTTATTTTTCAACCATATTCAAATAATGTGATGTTTACATTGGCTTTAACATTAGTTATGATTTGGATTATTGATGAATTAAGAAGACCTACAAAAAAATATTTTTGGTATCCAATTTCGATAGTAATTGTTTTAGGAACTTGTCTGCTATCAATGATTTGGGGATTAGACTATGAATGGCACGGAATTTTGATAGGATATTTTTTTCTATATTTTTTTACAATAATCCTATATTTGCGATTATTGGAGGATATCTTTCACTTATTAAAACGCCTTGGGCTTTGTTAGGATTTGGATTGACACTTACCTATAACGGAGAAAGAGGAAAACAAAATAAAATTTTTAAATTATTTATTTTATCCTACGCACTTATTAATTTTAGGGCTTTTTGAGATTGTTGTTTAAAGTCTAAAAAAATATTGAAAAAAATGTTTGAAAAAAATTTCTTTCTATTGTATAATTACGAAAGTTAACAAATTTTCGATAAAGAAAATGATTTAGAAAAGGAGATGAGTACTAAAAATATGGAATTTTTATAATTTTTAATTATTTAGAAAACCAAAAAAATTTGTAACGGATAAATTTTTTTCTTGTTGTAATTATTTTTAGTAATAGCGTTTATATTATTTGCATTTTGGAAATGGTTTAAAGGAAGCATTTCACTTAGAGATAAACAGCTTAGTTTGCTTGGATTGATGTTTATTTTTCTTATTTGCATTATATCATTATGATAATTATAGAGCGAAAAAAATAATGAAGAAAAAGTTTATAAAAAAAATTCAGCGAGTGTAATTAAAAAAATTGTCTGAAAAAAATTTAAAGTTAATGAAAATGATATTTTTTTATAAATACGCCCCGAAATAACAGAGGATACTGTTTATAAGATAAAAAGATAAATTTTATCAAATTCACTGGGTAGGAAACAATATCTTGGTTGAACAAATGACAGTGCCTTATGTGGATGAAGTTAAAACAATTAAAGAATAATAGCATTTAAGCTGAAAAAAATATAAAAAGAAAGGAAGATGAGGTAATTTTTGGATTTTATAATTCTTGTTGCAATAAAACTTACAATTGGATTTATTGCATTAGTTTTGTTTATGAATTTAAATGGACGCAGCCCAATTGGCACCAACATCAACAGAAGATCAAATAGGTAATTATGTCCTTGGGGGAATTATCGGTGGTGTAATTTATAGTCCAAATATATCAATAATTCAATTTTTAATAGTTCTTTTAATATGGGGACTTCTAATGACAGTAACTGATTTTCTAAAAAATACAAATAAAAGCGTAAAAAAAATGATAGATGGACAAGTTGTATACTTAATAAGAGATGGAAAAATGCTAACAGAAAATTTTGCACAAGCGACACTTTCAATTCCTGATTTTTACACAAAGTTGAGAACAAAAGGTGTTACGCAAATATCAGATATAGAAGAAGCTTTTATGGAATCAAATGGACAACTTATCGTTATAAAAAAAGGTGAAGGCGGTTATTCAAATTTATTGGTTTCTGAAGGGAATATACAAGAGGATAACTTGAAACATATTGGAAAAGATGATGATTGGTTGAAGGAAGAATTGGCAAAATATAATATTACTGATTTAAGTGAACTTTTTATTGTTGAGTATAGTGGTGATGGTAAATTATTTATTGTGAGAAAATAAATTCATATTGAAAAAAATGTTGTATAGAACATATTGAAGTTGATATTATAAAAAAATTAAAATATGAAAATAAAAGAAGAGGCCCAAAAAGCCTCTTTTTTATAATATATTTACATATTAAAGTATTTACAGAATGGTTGTGAGAAAACAATTGCACTAACCGTAGCTTCTGGATACATCATATGTTCCTCAGTTAGTCTAATTCCAAATCTTTCTGGTTTCAATAATCTGAATAATTTATCTTGATCTTCTAAATTTGGACAAGCTGGATATCCAAATGAATAACGATTTCCTTGATATTGTGCTTTCAAAATATCTTCTATATTTATATCTTTATCAATAATTCCAACTTCTTTTCTCATTAATTGATGCACGTATTCAGAAGTGGCTTCAGCCAATTCAAGACCGATAGAGTTTACAATATGCCCTCTATAAAATTCACCTTTTTCTTTCATTTCGTTTGAAACAATTCTTGATTTTTCTCCAGCAGTTGCAACAAAGAATCCAATATAGTCAATCCCTTCAGGAGAAACATAATCATTCAATGATAAATATTGTCCCCATTTTTGTCTTGGAAAATCAAAAGTTTCTAAAACTGTTGATAAATCATCTGAAAGAATTTCAATTTTTCCATCTTTAGACTTTCTACTAGGGAAAAATTTATAAATTGCTTTAATATCAAAATAATCATCACCATGATTAATAATATCCACAATTTCATTATACAATTTAACTGCTCTAGGATCCTGTTTTTTTCAAGCATATCAGTTACAATCCACTTCATTCCCAAATGCTTCCCAATTAACATTTGTAAATTAATATATTTAAAAAAACATCTTTAGCCTTAATATTTGTAATGATTTGCTTATTCAAAGTAGTCGGCTTTATAAATTTTTCTCAAAAATTATATTCGTGTAATTTTTACTTTAGAAAAAAATCAAAAGTTCCGTCTTTATCTTTAATATCACTAACTGTCGGTTTCACTTTCAAATTCTCCAATGCTTTTTTTCGTCTTTAATCAACAATAAATCCCTTCTCTTTTGCAAATATTCTTTAAACTCTTCAAATTTTTCAGGAACAATCATTTTATTTAAATCTGATAGAGCAGTCATCGCATCTTTTGAGTAAATAACAATATTATTTTTGTATGATGGCTCAATTTTATTAATTGTGAATTTTTCAGTAAGTGCAGCACCACCAACAAATATAGGGATATCGATTCCAGCTTCTCTTAAAACAGCTACAGTATTTACCATTTCAGACGCAGATTTTACTAATAATCCTGAAAGTCCTAAAAAGTCAGCTTTCTCATTGATTACAGCTTCTCAAATTTTTTCAGCAGGTGTATTAATTCCCAAATCGAGTACGTCGTATCCGTTGTTTCCGATGATAATTCCAACAAGGTTTTTCCCAATATCATGAACGTCACCTTTAACGGTTGCCATTATAACTTTACCTTTACTTGAAGACTCTGTTTTTTCCATAAATTGCTCCAAATACGAAACAGATGCCTTCATAACTTCAGCACTTTGCAATACTTCCGCAACAATTAAGTCGTTATTATTAAATAATTTTCCAACTTCATCCATTCCAGTCATCAAAGGCCCATTAATTATCTCTAATGGAGAATATTTTTGTAATAATATATCTAGTAAAGCATTCAAATCCTTTTTACTTCCTTCAACAACAAGATTTGCAACTTTTTCTTCAGGCGTCATTTTATCATCATCTAACTTCTTTTTAACAGAACCTTTTTTCTCACGATAAAAAGCTACAAAATTAGCAACTGTGTCATCATTCGTATTAAATAGCAATTCTTCCGATAATTTTTTTTCTTTATCAGAAATTTCATCCATTGGAATAATTTTCTCAGTATTAACAATTGCAAAATCAAGTCCAGCTTCATAAGCCTTATTCATGTAATAAGTATTCAAAACTTCACGACCTGCAATTGGAAGTCCAAACGAAATATTACTTACTCCTAAAATAGTTTTTACATTTGGCATTTCTTTTTTTATCTCTCTAATCGCTTCAATTGTAGCAGTAGCAGATCCAATATATTTTTGATCACCTGTCGCAACTGGGAATACAAGCGTATCAAATATAATATCCCTTTCATCAATTCCATATTTTTTAGTTAATAGCTCATAACTTCTTCTAGCAACCTTAATTTTTTTCTCAAGCGAAACAGCCATTCCTTCCTCATCAATCAATCCAACAACAACAGCTGCTCCAAAATCTTTAATTAATTTTGCCATTTTTTCAAATTTCTTTTCTCCGTCTTCTAAGTTAATTGAATTTATAATCCCTTTCCCTTGAAGATAAGTAAGCCCTTCACGAATTACATTAATATCCGTAGAATCCAACATTATAGGTACTTTTGCAAATTTTGAAACTTTTTCCAAGAAATTTTTCATATCGCTAATTTCATCTCTATCAGGATTTGCAAGACAAACATCAATTACATCTGCATCCCCTTTAATTTGCAATCTAGCAACTTCTGTTGCTTCATCAAATTTTTCATTAGCAATCAAATTTTTGAAAATACGAGAACCGATAACATTTGTTCTTTCTCCAACGTAAATTGGTCTATCTTTTGGCACTTCCAAAGTAATCAACCCTGTAACAGCATTCTCATTTTTATTTTCATCAATAACTCTAGGATCATACCCAATACTTTTATCTTTAATCGCTTTTATAAACGCAGGAGTAGTTCCACAACAACCTCCAACAATATTTAAAAATTTATTTTGGAAAAAAGGCTCTATTTTAGCTGCCAATGTGCTTGGAGTTTCTTCGTATTGACCTTCTTCGTTTGGAAGTCCAGCGTTAGGATATACAGAAATATATGTATTTGACACTTCATTTAATTTTTTCAAAAATTGTGTCATAAATTCAGGTCCAGTCGCACAGTTCAATCCTACAGAAAGTGGATTCATATGATGAACAGCATAATAGAAGGCATCTGCTGTTTGCCCAGCAAGAGTAGTTCCAGTACTTTCAATCGTAAATGATAACATCAATGGAACATAATAATTTTCATCCATTGCCTTTTCCAACCCTAAATATGCAGCTTTCAAGTTTCTAGTATCTTGTATTGTTTCAAATAGAATTAAATCAACACCTCCAGCTAAAAGTCCTGAAACTGCAGTATAATAAGAATGTATCAATTCTTCAAAAGTAACTCCACCTGTAACACTAATTGATTTATTCGAAGGCCCTAAAGCTCCAGCCACATATAAATTTCTAGTTTCATTTGGATTTTCAGCTTTATACTCATTAATCGCTTTTCTAGCAATTTCAGCCGCAGTTTTATTCATTTCAAAAACTTTATCTTCCAAATCGTAATCTTTTAATACAATATCCAACGCTCCAAAAGTGTTAGTTTCAATAATATCACTTCCAGCCTTTAAATATTGTTTATGTATATTTTTTATAATTTCTGGTCTTTGTAACACAAGATAATCATTACAACCTTCATATTTTTCTCCACCAAAATCTTCAGCAGTTAAATTTTTCTTGTTGTAACATTGTTCCCATTGCTCCATCTAGCAATAGAATTCGATTTTTTTAAATCTTGTTGTAACAAATTATATGATTCAATATATTTTTTTCTTTTAACATAAATAATGCAATCTCCTTTTTTACAAATTAAAAATTATCAGAATTATTTTATCATAAAAATAGTCATGTGTATATACATTTAACAATATATTTTAATAATTCAGCTATAAATAATAATAATTACTAAAAAAATATAAAAAAACAATGTCAAATATATAAAATATATTTAATCAAAAAAATTCCTTATTTTATCGACAAAAAAATTTTTTTAGATACCACTTAATTTTTTTAATTAAATTCTAATTGAAAAAAATTCTAAAATAGAAGTATACTACATATGAGAAAAAGATTTTTGATAAAAAAACACAAGATATTGTGTTTTTTTAGTTAAAATTAATAGATTTAGTAAAAAGGAAGTGTTTTAGATGAAAAAAAATTAATTAAATTTGAAAAAAATGATTGTAATCCGTGTGCGATGGTATCGGAATTTTTTTAGATAAAAAAAGGTGTTAGCTATGAAAGAGTGAATGCTTTTGACAATCCCCGAAAATGGCTATGAAATATAGAGTGAGAACAGTTCCAACTGTTGTTTTTAGTTGACGGTGAAACTGAAATTAAAAAGAAGTATGGGATTTAAAGTTGAAGAATTGAATGAAATTTTTGGAAGAGTTAAAATAATTGTTAATTATAAATTATTCACGAAAAGAGATGATATAAATTATGGTTATATATTACGATTCAAAAAAACTGGAAATGTTCAACGATTTGTAAATAAGGTGAAAAAAAGAAAGACCCGACTGGAAATTTGTGAAAATTGATTCTGAGATGAAAGTGGACGAAGAAGGTCATTTACTAACATTTACAACTAAAATTGGAGAAACTCCAATTCCAACGAGTGAATTTTTTTAGAAAAAAATAGCAAATATATAAAATCAATAAGTTCTAGCGGGAATATGAACTGGGGTGTTTTTTTGCAGTGGCGACTGATAAAATGAGTGAAAAATATGGAATTCCAGTTTGTATGAAATTTGAGTTATCGGGAACGCATGTTGAAGTAAAGCACTTTTATTGAATATGTTGAAAAATAATTAGTATAAATTCAAAAAAATATAACAAAAAAATTTAAAGTAAATTAAGAGAGTAAGGAGAATAGGTAAAAAAATGGTTGATAACAGAGCTAAAAAGTGGATATACTTAAATAATGAAATAATGGTTAAAAAAAGGTGAAGATTTTCAGCTTGAAAAAGGATAAAGAGGCTGTTTATTCATATTTTTGTGGATTATGTAAACAAAAAAATACTGTATTTTTTTCATAATTTAGAAGAAAAAAATGAGATATTTAATAAAAAAATGACTATTATATCGATTTTTTTATCAAATGTATAGTCATGATGAAATTAAAGAGCTTTTTAAAATGGTTTATGATAAGAAATTTAGATTCGCTTCATTTATGAGTGCTTCGAAATTTATCAAAGTTATGCGTTGATGGATGATACTGGAGAGAAATTTTTAGAGAGATATGAGGATAGAATTTCGGCCGTTTCATTGTATTTGGCACAGGGGAACTTTGAGAAGGCAAAAGAATATGCTTTGATGTTAATAAATCAAGAGTATCAACCAGCTACTCCTACTTTTTTAAATTCTGGGAAAAAGAGATCTGGAGAACTTGTTTCTTGCTTTCTAGATGAAATGGGAGATAATTTGAGTGGAATTGGATATATTTTTGACTCATCTATGAAATTATCTTCGATTGGTGGAGGAGTTGCGATTAACTTGTCTAAAATTAGAGCAAGAGGTGAATCTATAAAAGGTGTAGAAGGTAGGGCCTCTGGAGTTTTGCCAATTATGAAAATTTTAGAAGATATTTTTTCTTATGCAAATCAATTGGGACAAAGAGCTGGAGCCGGGGCGGTTTACTTGAATGTATTCCACTCAGACATTAACGAATTTTTAGACAGTAAAAAAATAAATGTCGATGAAAAAATTAGAATAAAATCACTATCAATTGGAGTTATTGTTCCAGATAAATTTATGCAGTTAGCAATGGAAGATGAAGTTTGCTATACATTTAATCCGCACACAGTGTTTCTAGAATATGGACAATACTTGGATGAAATGGATATGAATGAAATGTACGAAAAGTTAGTTGACAATCCAAATGTTAAAAAGAAAAAAATAAACGCAAGAGAACTTCTTGTAAAAATTTCTCAAACACAAAAAGAAAGCGGATACCCTTATTTGTTTTTTAAAGATAATGCAAATAAAGAACATGCTTTGAAAGAGATTGGATCAGTTAAATTCTCAAATTTGTGTACTGAAATAATGCAATTATCAGAAGTTTCAGACATTAATGCTTATTACGAAGAAGATACGATAAGAAGAGGAATATCATGTAACTTAGGTTCGTTAAATATTGCAACTGTTATGGAAATAAGAGAATAAAAGAAGCTACAAAAGCTGCAATTGATTCACTTACAATGGTTTCAGATTTAACAAACATTGATGTTGTTCCAACAATAAAAAAAGCAAATGAGGAATTACATTCTGTAGGACTTGGAGCAATGAACTTACATGGATTTTTAGCTAAAAATTTCATTATGTATGAAAGCAAAGAAGCACTTGATTTCTGTAATGTATTCTTTATGATGGTTAATTTCTATTCATTAGAAAGATCAATGGAAATTGCAAAAGAAAGAGGCGAAACATTCAAAGATTTTGAAAAATCTGAATACGCCAACGGAAATTATTTCAATAAATATGTAACAAAAGAATACATGCCTCAAACAGAAAAAGTAAAATCACTATTTGAAGGAATCTACATCCCAACAAAAGAAGACTGGGCAAACCTAAAAGAGCAAGTAATGAAACACGGAGTCTACAACGCCTACCGAATGGCAATAGCTCCAAATCAATCAACATCATACATTATGAACTCAACAGCCTCAGTAATGCCAGTAGTTGACACAATAGAAGTTAGAGAATATGGAGATAGCACAACTTTCTACCCAATGCCATATTTAACAAATGACAACTTCTTCTTCTATAAATCAGCCTACGATATGGATCAAAAAAATATCTTGAAACTGATTTCTGTAATCCAAAGACACGTAGATCAAGGAATTTCGACTATTTTGTATACAAAGAGTACAGATAGCACTAGAGATTTAGCTAGACTTTATATTTATGCTCATAGATTGGGGTTGAAGTCGCTTTATTATACACGGACTAGGAAGGCGACTATTGAGGAGTGTGTGAGTTGTTCGGTGTAGATTGTTTCAACATAATAAAAATTAAAAATAAATTTAGGAGACAATAGTATGCAAAATAACGAAATTCAAAAAAATGAGAAATATTTATGAATTGGAAAAAAATCTAAAAAAAGTATTGAAGATCCCGAAATTGATATAGAAATCCCAAAAAAATTTTAGATAAATTAATTTTTAGATGAATCTAAAAAAATCAGAGTATTTAAGATTCAAAAAAAGGATATTCTATCGAAGATTTGTTTATGCGAATATATTCTCTTTTGCCATGGATAAAATTGATTACTCCACTAGGACAAAAACCAGTTTCCAGAAGATTCAAAAAAAGGAATTACAAGTCCCCGATTATGAAGTTATTTTTGAAACAAACAGGCAATAAAGAGAATAATATGTATTTTTGATTGAGGTAAAAATCAGTTAATGGTAATAAACAAAAATTTTGAATTAAAGAAATCTCAATATAAAGTATTGAAAGAATATTCAAATAAAAAGAAACAACCTTTGTTATTTGCTATTTTTTTAGAAAAAAATAAAAAGAAAGTGTGGAGGAGAAAAAAATATTACTTGTTACCTTTTGATACCAATGACGAAATAAAAAAATTCTAATGGAACAACAATTTGGGAATGTAAAAACATATTTTTTTGATGTTTATGTTAATAAAAAAACGAGAAGAAGAAAAAAAGAGGAAAAAAATTATTACTTTAGTACCACATAGTATAGAAAAAAATAAAAAAAGTAGGAAGTGACATTATGAATGAAGAAAAAAATTTAATCATAGTTTATAATAAAGAAACAGAAAAAAATATGCAAAATTTTTTTAAAAGCTTTTATTAACACAAGATGATGATACAGAAGAAAAAAATTATTGGTGTAAAAGATGGAACCGTTGATGTAGTTGTACATTCGTATAATGAATATAGACAAAATAAAATGTCAATGGGAAAAGATAACTACATATTATTTATAGGAAATGATGAAAATATAAAAAAAGAAACTGAATTTATTAAAAATAAAAGGAGAATATGGATTAAAAATATGGGTGGGTAGGAAAAAAATTGGAGTTCTTTTTGTTGATAAAAAAATAAGTTAGAAAAAAAGAGAATACCAAAAAAATTATTCGAAAAAAATTAAAAAAAGTACGGTGATTATATCAAACAAAAATAAAGAAGTCTTTTTATTAGATAAAAAAATAAAGAAACAATAATGACGACGGTAGGGGTAGTGATGACGGTAGGGGTAGCAAGTCTTTTTTTGTTTCTTTTTCCGTTGTTACTACCTCCAGTTCTATTAATACCTTGGAATGTCTATAAAATAAATAATTATAATAAAAATATTGAAACAACAGTATCTTTGTTTGGTTCTTACTTTTTTTATTTTTGAATTAATAAATCAATTTATTGGTGAGTAAAATGAATAATACATTTAATAAAGGATATAAATTTTTTTCATAGATAATCTAGAAAGAGATTATGGAATAAATTTAAGTGAAAAATTATTTAAAAAAATATAAATTTGGAAATAGAAAAAAATTTGAAAAAGAATTGAGTAATTTTGAAGGTTTTTAAAACACCTAATAAACAATTAAAAAGGTGATATAGCTGAATTTTTGGCATTCAAATACTTTTTAATATAAATGTCGCATTGAAAGCTTCTAGAAATAGAGCATATACTGATAGAAGCCATGAATTTGCATCACCAGATATAAAAAGGAAATTTTTGGAAAAGATTTTTGGATTAAAGTATTATAGAAATGGAGAAGAAGGAGTCAAAGCACAATCATTAAGCATTTTTTTCAAAAAGTTTTCTGAATACAAAGCAAAAAGGCGGAAAAGAAAATATAGAAGAATTTTTTTGAAGAATAGAAATTTAAGTAATAATGATAATATATTAAATGATCCAATATATAAGGGACAAATAAGAGTAATTCCAAGAGAACAGTTAGAAGAAGCAATAAAATGGTTAAAAAGAAAAAAATAAATGAAGAAAGTTCTAAAAGGTCAGAACAAGTTTTTTTCGTTATCAAGAAACACTTAAACTATTAGATGATAGATTAAGAGATGGTAAGGGAGTTGAGTCTATTCCGCTTTCAACAGAAGAAGCTCTTAAACTTTCAGAATTATCTAAATTAGGTAAAGTGGATTTGAAAAAAATTTTGGAATAAGTATAGAAGATTTAATGAAATATGAATATATTATGCAACAAGGATTTAGAGCTGGATTAAATTCTGCAATAATAAAAAAATGGTGTTAGAAATAACACCCAAATTATATTTAGCTATAGAATATTTAATAAAAAAACAGGAGAAATAGATAAAGAAGAATTGAAAAAAATGGATTTGCAACATTATCAAGTGGTGCTAAAGGATTTTTTTATATGGAAGTTTATCAGCTTCTTTAATAATTTCTTGTAAATCTGAAATATATGGCAATGCATTAAAAAAACAATAGATTCTTCTGTAATTGGAGCAATTTCTGTGATATTACTAAATACAATAAAAAAATTCTTATAAAGTTTCTAAAGGTGAAATGAATAATCGTGAATTAGTAAACGAGTTAATTAGAGAAATGTTTATTTCTTCCTGCTCTTTAATTGGAGGAGGAATAACACAGGGAGTAATAGAAATTCCAATATTAGGTTTTTATGTTAGGAAGTTTTTATGGGAGCAGTTTTAGGAACTTTTATATACGAAACATCATACAATGCTATAATATCATACTGTATAGATTCGGGATTTACTTTTTTTGGTTTAGTTGAACAAAAATTATGAATTGTCAAAGGAAATATTAGAGGAAATTGGAATCAAAAGTTTTTTTGAATATGAAAAAAATTTAGCTATAATAAATTTGAACATAAAAAAATTTGAATTTAAGAAATTTAGTTACAATAAATTTGAATATAATAGAATAAAAAAATAAAAAAATTCTGAGAAGAGGGGTTATAGGAGTAAATAAAATAGGATATGTTGAATAAATTTAATATGCTAACTTCGAGATAATCGAAAATAAATTAATATTGATTTTATTAGCATCGGGTAGTCATAGTGAATTATTTTAAATCTTAAATAAAATATGAGGGTTAATTGAGAACGCAAATTGATAAAACAAACTTATCAAGAAAGGAAAATAAAAAATGGAAAAGAAAATATACGAAGCAGTAAACTGGAATACCCCTGAAAATGATTATGTGGAAACTTTTTGGGAGCAAAATATAAGACAATTTTGGATTGATACGGAGTATGTTCCTTCGAGGGATATTGATAGCTGGAATGCATTGAAACCTGAAATGAAATTGGCTTATTTACATGCACTCGGAGGACTTACAATGCTTGATACGTTGCAAAGTCATACTGGGATGCCTAAAATTATTGACCATATTGATTCATTGCAAAATAGATCAGTTCTTTCTTATATGTGTATGATGGAGTCTATTCATGCGAAATCTTATTCGACAATATTTACAACTGTGGCATCGACTAGAGAGATAAATGAAACTTTCAAATGGGTTCAAGAAAATCCTCATTTACAATACAAAGCTAAAAAAATTGATGGCTATTATCAAAAGATGAATAATCCTGAGGCTTCAAGACGAGATATCGCAATGGCTTTGGCAGCTTCAGTTTATTTAGAAACTTATCTATTTTATAGCGGATTCTTTTTACCACTTTGGCTTGCAGGACAAGGAGACATGGTTGCAAGTTGTGATATCATTAAAAAAATTATTGCAGATGAATCGATTCATGGAGTATTTGTTGGATTGTTATTCCAAGAATTGTATAATTCTTTTGATGAGGAAACTAAAGAAGGAATAAGAAGTGAGTTGAATACGTTGCTTTATGAATTGTATGAAAATGAAAGCAGATATACTGATGAAGTGTATGGAGATGTTGGACTTACAGGAGATGTAAAAGAGTATATTCGTTACAATGCAAATAAGGCCCTTATGAATTTAGGATTTGAAGAAGAATTTGAAGTAAAAAATGTAAATCCAATTGTTCTAAAATGGATTAAACGTAGAAACAACTCAGCATGATTTTTTTCTCTAAAAAAAATCTACAAACTATGAAAAAAAGCATTGGAAGTTGTTCATTTGCATGATGATGATTTTAAATTTGATGATGAAGATGCAGATGAATTGATTTAGGAATTTTTAGTTATGAAAAATTATAATATCACCGAGTAAAACTAAAAAAATTAATAATTTACCAATTGAATTGAAAAAAATATTTCAATTAAGGAGAATGATTTTTTTATCCAGAAATTCTTTATCCAAAGATCACTAATAAAATTATTGAGCGGATTAAAATGTTTTTCTGTAGAGGAAATTGAGAAAAAAATTTAAGTTAAAAAAAAGATAAGGCAGAAAAAAATTGTTAGAATTTTTATCAAAATTATGAAAATGAGAAGAGTGGAAAATGCTTTTGGCAAGTTATACAGGTGTTGCGTACAAATCGATTGGAATTGATACATTTGATATTGAAGATTTTGAATACTTGGAGTCGCATTTAGTGATTTTATCAGCTTTGTATGGGATCTTAACGCCATATACTAATATTAAAGAGTATCGGCTCGATATGACAAATTCAATTTTTTGAAAATAAATCACTTTATGAAGTTTGGAAAAAAATAGTGTAAATGAATACTTTGAGAAAGAAGATATTATTTTTAAATCTTGCGTCAAAAGAGTACTCAAAATTGATAAAAATCTGATAATTTAATTGATTTTTGAATTTTGGAATGATACTAATGGGAAATTGAAACAAATTAGTACTAATTCAAAAGAAGATGCGTGGTTTCACTTTGAACTATATTGTAAAAAAAATCGAATTACAAATATAAATAATTTGAAAGATATTACTTTAAATGAATATTTTTTTAATAAAGATATGTCAAGTGAGAAAAAAATTTGTTTATGTAAAAAAATAATAAATTTTTGATTGACATTGTAATGAAAAATGATATAAAATTTGGTTCCTTGGCAGGGGAGCAACAAATTAAAAAGGTCTTACTTTAATAAGTAGGGCCTTTTTAAATTTAAACGAAAATTTTTTTATATAAGGATAAAGAATGTTATCTATAAATAGAAAGAATTTTTCTTTTAAAAATTATTAAAAAAAATAGTATTCAAAAAAATAAAAAAATATTGTATAATACGTGTAATCAAAGATAAATAAAAAAAATAAAATTAAAAGGAGAAATCTAAGATGGAGTTGAAAAAGAAATTTGTGTTAGGATTTATGACTTTAGCATTAGCGGTAAGTTGTGGTAATAAATCGGATAAAAATAATGCGAAGGATTCTTCAGTTAATAAGCCAGAGGTGGAAATTGTTAATAACAATGATGCTGGAGATAAGGAAAGAAAATTAAAAAAATTCATAGATATCAAAGATGAATTAAATTCTGAAGAATGGGATATGATGTTTAAAGAAATTAATCCTGCGGAATTAAAAAAACAGCTGATGGAAATTTCAAGGAACCTGGAGATAAGAGTATTTTTATCATTAGCACCACTTGGTAAATCTAAAAGAACTTATAGAAGATTATTCTAAAGATATTGTAAATGTTTTTAAAAAAACAGCACCAAAAATGGATGTTTTGGATAGAAATGCTCAATCATTATTACAAAAATTTAATTGAGGAAAAATAGAACTTTGAGTGAAATTGAAGACTATTATAAAAATGGGAAGTATAAACAAGATAATTTATCAGCTGTAGATTCTTTGAATAATAAATATAAAAGCAATTTATAAAAAAAGAATGGAAAGTTATGAAGTGTTGGTTAAATCAATAGCAGAATATGCTGGAAAAGAAATAAAAATCAGAAAATAAGAAGAAAAAAATATTGAAAAAAACTTCCAAGCGGTAATGGTAAAATTCGAAAAAAATATGGAAAGTTATGTTGAAAAAAATAGAAGAATTTAAATCGTTAGCTTTTTGAAAAAGATAGTTTAAAAATATTCAATTAAAGAGGCTGACAGATTGAGAAATGTAAGTGATGAAGTGAAAATTCTTTATGGAGAAAAAAATTTCAAAAAAATTCAAATTGAAAGTTTATCAAGAAATAATATTGATATCGCAGAATTTGAAAAAAATTTAGAGAATTAGCACATAAATTGACAGAAGATTCATCAGAATTTGTTGCAGACAGTTAGAAGTAACGATAAAGCAAGTATTGCCAAAGCGACTGATAAATATCTTAATGATCAAACTGATTTGGTAAATAGCTATAATAATATTCAAAAATAAATTTCCACAAAAAAATATTTTTGACTATTCTAAAATATTTTTGATATACTAATTATTAGAGAATAATACGGAGGTGTAAAAAAAGATGGAAAAAAAATAACTGCAGATATGAATATAATGGATGCTGTTGAAAAAAATATCCAATAATAGCACAAGTTTTAATGAGATATGGTTTAGGATGTGTTGGTTGTATTATTTCAACTGCTGAAACTTTAGGAGAAGGAATTGCGACACACGGATTAAATCTCGATATTATAATTGAAGAAGCAAATATGATTCTTGAAAAAAACAAGGTGCATTTGAATAAAATAAAATTTTTTTAATCAAAAATAAACTAAATAATTTAAAATTATTTTTGGTAGCCAATAATGGCTACCTTTTTTTGAATTTTTATAATTGTTATAAAAAAAATATAAACACTATGCAACATATTTTTATCTATTGGTAAACAATTAATAATCAAAAAAATAATAATTTAGAATCAAGAAATTTCCAAAAAAATTACTAGATTTTTTTCAATTTTTCTATTATAATATACCCTATATTTAAAAAAATTAAAAATTATGAAAAAAAGGGAGAAAGAAATGCCTATTACATTTGCATTTATAACAATAATATTGATTTTTTTATCAGAATATATTGTCTATTTTCGCTTACATTTTTTTAGAGTCAAAAAAAGTAAAATTTTTCTGAAAGAGTTACAATTTTCATATTAATATTTGAAGTTATTGTTATTCTTTTACATTTATTTTTTTAACACTTTTTAGATATTTGTTGCCACCGATGTTGGCACTTTTTGAAAAACTGCAAAAATATTTTTGTCATTTTTTTAAAAAAATGTTTCGATAGTAGGATCAATTTATGCAGTAGTTAATTTATTTTTTTATTAATTACATTTAACGGTTCTGGTGTATTAAAAATTTATCAATCGTTCAATTCTATTTATAGTATTTATGATTAATATTTTATTCGGTTTTTTTAATATTGCTTGGATAAAAAAACAATGAAATAAGTTATAATAAAGAAAGTGTGAAAACTTTCTTTTTTTGTGTTTGTGTGATAAAATATATTAAAAAAATAAATTTTAAGATTTGAAATCAATAATTTTAAAGGGATGAGATTTAAATGGAAATACAAAAAGAATTATTTTTCACTTCAAGATAAAGAATACATGAAATTTTTCAAGTAAATTAACACCAAATGTACCAGAGGATACAATTATTGGAGTGAGAATTCCTGAAATAAGAAAATTAGCTAAAAAATTGGTAAGGAATAATGAATATGAGGATTTTTTGAAGGAGTTGCCACATAAATATTACGATGAGAATTTGTTGCATGGAGCAATTATTTCAGAGAGTAAAGATTTTGAGAACTGTATTGAATCACTTGATAGTTTTTTGCCATTTGTTGATAATTGGGCAGTTTGTGATATAATTTCTCCGAAAATTTTTAAAAAGAATAAAAAAGAACTGATTGAAAAAATTAAGGAATGGTCTCAATCGGATAAAACTTATACTTGCAGGTTCGGTGTAGAAATGTTGATGACGCATTTTTTGGATGAAGACTTTAAAAAGGAATATTTGGAAATGGTGGCGAATATTCATTCTGAAGAGTATTATGTAAAAATGGTAATTGCTTGGTTTTTTGCAACAGCACTTGCGAAACAGTGGGATTATGCGGTGATTTATTTAGAAAATAATAGATTGGATGTTTGGGTGCATAATAAGACGATACAGAAGGCCCGAGAAAGTTTGAGGATTTTGGAAGACAAGAAGGGGTATTTGAAGAGGTTGAAAAGAAAGAAAGAAGGAGAATTAATTTAATGAAAATCACAAAAGTTATGTTTGTAGGATTGATTTCTTTGTTGTTCTCAATAAATTCATTTACAAATACAAATTCTGAAAAATGATTTTTAAAAAAAGTATGTACTAGAAAAAAATTAGAAGAAATAAAAAAATTGATATTTATAACAATGATACGACTACTAAATATCAAAAATAGGTATGAAGAAAAATTCAAAAAGGTCTAGATTAAAAAAATTTATAATTGATAATTTCCCGAAAAAAAGTAGCGAATTATTAGAAAAAAATAATGAAAGTTGGGATGCTGTTTGGGAAAACAATATTTCTTTTCTTGATGATTTAGAAAGAAAATATGGCTTTTAATACGAATTTGTATGAATTTTTATAGAGAAGAAGATAATAAGAAAATAAAAAAATTAATGGAGTTAGCTATAAAATTAAAAAAACAAAAAAAGTTTATCTTTTGATCAATTGAGAAAGTCAAAAGAAGAATACGAAACAGAGAATAAAAAAAATGAATGATAAGTATACTGAATTACATGATTTAATGGGAGATGAATATGTAGATTATGGTGAAACATGCTTTCCTAGACATTATTATAGCAATTTAGAAAATTTTTCAAGAAAAAAATGGTTAAAAATTTAGGGAAGATGAAGCATTATTTTATTCTGAATTGGAAAAATAAAAAAAGATGAGAAAATTTATTTTTGGAAAAACTTTTTGAAATAACAAAAAAACAGAACGAATATTTTGAGGATATTATAAATAATATAAAAAAAGCGATAGATATAAAGAAGAAAAAAATATAAAAGACAAAAATATTGAAATTTGGGAAATAACGAATACTAGTAAAAAGATTATGCAATAGACAAGGAGATAAAATGGAAAAAGAATTAGAATCTGATTCAGAAAAAAATTAGATGTGTTACAATTTTTTTATTTATTGGAAGAACTACGGGTTCGGGAAAAAGTAATTCATTACAGATTTTACAAAAAAATGCTGGGTCTTTCTAAATCAAAACCTATTTTTGTACAATAACATTATTCCGACTGGAAGAACAAAAAAAAGCAGACACAATAACACAAATTCAACTAATGACAATAATTCTTCGGATATTATTGAAATTAAGATAAAGGAATTTCATGATTGGATAGGAATGCCTTTGCCGAAGGAACTGGAACATAAGAAAACAATTCTGGATTTTTTTAAGAAAAAGAAAAAGTGAGAAGTGATTTTCATTGTAATGTCAAATTTTTTTTGATATAATTTAAGTAAATAAAAGGGAAAGTAGGGATTAATTATGAAAAAAGAAAAAAAGGACTAGCAATTGGAAATTCTGATTTTTAAGGAGATTATACAAGAAAACGGATATTATGTCGATAAAACAAAGTTCATAGAAGATTTGCTGGAAGACTTATCAAAAGTTAAACTTTTTACAAGGCCCAGAAGATTTGGAAAAAAACTCTAAATTTGTCGATGTTAAAATATTTTTTTGATGTTAGAAATGCGGAAGAAAAATAGAAAGTTATTTGATAATTTGTATATTTCAAAAAAATGAGTATATGGAAAAATCAAGGACAAAAATCCTGTGATTCTTATAAGCTCGAGAAATGCTGAGGCAGAAAAATTGGGAGGATAGTTTTTTTAATATTAAGAATCTCATTTCTAATTTGTACGATAATTTTGAATATATTTCTAGCAATTTAAAAAAAAGAGATTTAGTTGAGTTTGAAAATATATGGCTCAAAAAAAGGATAATGCAGATTGGGAAAAATTCATTAAAGAATTTATCAAGATATCTATATGAATATTACGGGAAAAAAAGTCATAATTTTTAATAGATGAGTATGACACTCCAATGACAAGTGCTTGGAACGAAGGTTATTATGAAAAAGTCGCGAAGATTTTTTTAAAAAGTTTTTTTATTCAAATACATTGAAAGATAATGAATATTTGCAATTTGCAGTTGTGACTGGAATACTTAGGGTAGCAAAGGAAGGGATTTTTTTCTGGATTGAATAATTTGAAAACTTATACAGTTTTTGAATAATAAATATGCAGAAAGTTTTTGGATTGATTGAAACAGAAGTGAAAAAAATGCTTTGGAATATTATGGATTAGAGCAAAAACATTGAAAAAAAGTGAGAAAATGGTATAACGGCTATAAGTTTGGAAATATTCAAATTTATAATCCGTGGAGTATAATTAACTATCTCGATGAAAAAAAGAAATAAATGTTTATTGGATAAATACATCAGATAATAGGCTTTATTCATTCAGCAATAGAAAATGCTGATAAAGATCTATTTGATGAATTAAAAGATTTATTCAACAATGGAACAACAGAGCAAATGGTAATGGCTTCATCGAATATGGATAGATTGAAAGATCCACAAGAAGTATGGCAGTTATTACTTTTTTTGGAGGGTATTTAACTGTTGAAGAAAAAAAATTGCTATGAATGAATATGCTTTTGAAATTACCGAATTATGAAGTTAAAACATTTTTTTAAAGATATGTTTATTCAAAAATTTAGGAGGTTTTAGTAGATTTAGAGAAATGATAAAAAGCATTTAAAAAAATTTCGATTTTTGACAGGTTTGAAGAACTTTTTAAATGAAATATTTTTTTAGTGTCAATGAGTTATCATGATACTTCTAAAACAGAAAAACCATATCATACTTTTTATTTTTAGGAATGATGTTGTATCTTGATAATGAGTACACAGTTTTATCAAATAATGAAACTGGCTATGGTAGAAATGATTTAGCTTTTAAATCCGATAAATAAAAAGAGATGTTGGATATATATTTGAGTTTAAAGTGGCTAAAAACTGAAGAAGAGCTTGAAAAAAAGAGTAGAAGAAGCATTAAGTCAAATTGAAAATAAAAAAAATATTCTGTTTTATTAAAGGAATGTGGAGTAAAAAGAAATTGTACATATTGGAATGGCATTTTTTTGGAAAAAGAGTTAAAATGAAATATAAAGTCGTGAAAAACTAAAAATTTTTGGGGGAATAAATTTTAAAATTTTTTTGAATGATTGACAGTATATAAAAAAATGATGTAAAATTGTGTTCCTTGGCAGGGGAGCAAAAAAAGGTCTCATAAAAAAATGGGGCCTTTTTTTATTTATGAAAAAAAATTTTTTTCTTAATTGCAACAATATATTTTTTTGATATAATTTAAGTAAGTAAAAAGATTTAAATTTATCAAAAAAATAAAATAAAAAGTATAAAGAAAGGAAGTTTAAACTATGATCGCAGTTATTGATTATGGAGTGGGTAATCTTTTCTCTTTGTTATCTTCATTAAATTATGTTGGACTTGATACAAAACTGACTAATGATGTTGAAGAGATTAAAAGTGCGAAAGGGATAATTTTGCCAGGAGTGGGGGCTTTTAGAGATGCTGTTTCTAATCTTGAAAAATATGGGTTAAAAGATATTTTGATAGATGAAGCGAAGAATGGAAAGCCATTTTTAGGAATTTGTCTTGGAATGCAAATGCTTTTTGAGAAAAGTTATGAATATGGTGAATTTGAAGGACTTGGACTTATAAATGGAACAGTTGAGGAAATAAAAAAATATATTCCAGAAAATTCTGATTTGAAAATACCTCATATGGGATGGAACAACTTGAAAATAAATGATGAATTTAGAAATGATAAAATTTTGAAAAATGTGAATGTTGGAAATGAAGAGTACGTGTATTATGTACATTCATATTTTTGCAAAAACTGACATGAAAAAAATATTGTTGCATATTCAGAATACGGAACAAAAAAATTCCTGGAATTGTGAAAAAAATAAAAAAATGTTTATGGAATGCAGTTTCATCCCCGAAAAATCTGGAGATACTGGATTGAAATTATTGAAAAAAATTGGGGTGAATTAGTAAAGTAAAAGGTGAAATTGTAATTACTTTTACTTAATTTATTCATTTTTTTGGTTGATTTTTGATTAATTGCGAAAGAGGTATTTATGAAGAAGATAATATTATTGATGAGTATTTTTGCAATAGTGAATTTGAATGCGAAAAGTCGAAGCGAGATGATAAGTCGGATTTATCAAAAATTAGGAGTTTCTCAAGAAATAATACTAAAAAAACAATAGAATTGGATAAGGAAATGCCTAATGTAGTGAGTGAACCCGACAGAGAAAAAAAGTAAAAAAATTGGCATTAAAGATTGAAGAATTGTTGAAAAAAAGAATGAGAAGAATTTTTGTTCTGTCAGAAAAAAATTGATAAATATTTATAATGCACTTGGAAAAAAAGTGATGCAGAGAAATTAAATAATTTAAAAACGATATGAAAAAAATATAATCCTTATGAAGTGTCGAAATTGTTTTTTTCAAATATGTATTATTCCAATAAGGGAGATTTTTGATTCTTACAATAAAAAAATTATGAAATACTTAAAGAAAAAAATATCCAGATTATTTGATTACTAGAATTGCTGTAACATATACAATAGGAGAGAATGCAATTTGGAATGTTATGCAAACAGATGAAAAAAACAGCACTGGCAAGTTTAAATTCTATTATGAAAATGTGTGATGATAAGAAAAAAACGGAAGAATCACATATTTCTGATGAACAGGCTTGGGCGTATAAATTAACAATGGGATGGTTTGCAATAAGTTTCTATTTAAATGAGAATCGTACACAGGATGCAATTGATTTTTATTATAAAAAAATTTTTGAAGGAAAAAAATAAGCCCTGATAAAGAAATATTAGATTATAGTAAGTATCAGAATTGGTTTATAAAAATCAGAGCTAGCAAAAGTCAAATAAAAAAATGATTTCTATAATAATAAAAAAATTGTTTGAAGAAAATTTAAAAAAATAAATATGTTTAATTGATATTTTTAAAAAAATAGCTAATTATTGCAAGAGTAACAATATAAAAAAATTCAATAAAAAGAGTTTTTTTATCTAAAAATATTATTGTTAAAAAAATTTCAGATTTTAACAAATGATAAAAAAATTTTTAAAAAAATAAAGGGAGAAAATAACAATGATAGAAATTTTTTTCCAGCAATAGATTTACATAACGGACAGGCAGTTAGATTGAAACAAGGGATTATAACCAAGTGGAAGTATTTTTTTAAAAAAATCCTGTTGAAGTTTTTGGACTTTTTTTAATAAAAAAATAATTCAAAAAAATCTTCATATTGTGGATTTGGATGGGGCAAAAGACGGGAATACAAAAAAATTATGAAGTTATAAAAGAATTGGTTGAAAAAAGTGATTTTTTTGTTCAAGTTGGTGGTGGAATCCGTGATGAAGAAAGAATAAAAAAATATATTGAATTGGGAGTAAACCGTGTTATTTTAGGAACGATTGCCGTTGAAAATGAAAAAAATTTTTTTGAAGGAAATGGTAAAAAAATACGGCGATAAAATTGCAGTTTCTGTAGATGCGAAAGATGAAAAAGTTGCGGTTAAAGGATGGACTGAAACTGTAGAATTGAACTCAGTTGAATTTTGCAAAAAATTATCGAATATAGGTGTGAAAACAATAATTTATACTGATATTTCAAAAGATGGAATGTTAAGCGGAACAAATCTTGAAATTTATAAAAAAATTGTCGAAAGTAGTTAATTCAGATATTATTGCTTCGGTGGAATCACTTTTTTTGGATGAGATTAAAGAGCTTAACAAAAAAATCATATTTATGGAGCAATTGTGGGAAAGGCGATTTATTCGGGAAATCTTGATTTGAAGGAAGTTTTAGAAATTAATAAATAACATTTTTTTAGTTATGTATGAAAAATTTATAATAGGCTAAATAAATAAATTTAACAAAGAAAGTAGGTATAAGAATGCTTGCAAAAAGAATAATTCCGTGTCTTGATGTGAGAAATGGGAAAGTGGTAAAAGGTGTGAACTTTACTGGGATAAAAGAAGTTGACAGTCCAGTTGAGCTTGCTAAATTTTACAATAAATCTGGAGCTGATGAGCTTGTTTTTTATGATATTACGGCTTCGGTTGAGGAAAGAGGCTTGTTTACAGATATTTTGAAAGAAGTGGCAAGTCAAATTTTTATTCCGCTTACTGTTGGCGGTGGAATAAATACACTGGATGATTTTGATAGAGTTTTGAAAGCTGGAGCTGATAAAGTGAGCGTAAATTCTGGGGCAATAAGAAATCCAAAAATTAATTGAAGAAGTCATGAAAAAAATATGGAGATCAATGTGTAGTTTTTGTCAGTTGATGTAAAACGAGTTGATGGAAAATTCAAAGTTTTTGCAAAAGGTGGAAGAGAAAATACTGGGATTGATGCGATAGAGTGGTTTATAAATGGTCAGGAAAATGGTGCTGGAGAAGTTGTTGTAAACAGTATTGACACAGACGGAGTTAAAAAAATGGATTTGACTTAGAATTACTTGAAATTTTATCAAAAAAATTGTCAATTCCAATAGTTGCATCGGTGGAGCTGGAAATATGGAGCATTTTAGAGATTTATTTAAAATTCCAGGAATTGATGCGGGACTTGCGACTTCGATTTTTTTCATTTTAAGGAAGTGGAAATTATGAAGTTGAAAAAAATATTTGAAGAGTAACGATGTTGAGATGAGAATTTGATATTTTTTTAATAAGAAAAAAATTTTGAAAATGAACTAAGAGGAAATTATTATGAAAAAAAGAAGAAATTTTAAAAAAATTAAAAAGAAATTAATAAAAAAAGAAATATTCAATTTTAAAATTAGGACTTTTTTTGGTAGTTTTTTTCTAAAAAAATAGTGATACTGCTAATAGTGATATCGATATTCTTGTAAAGATGGAATTTAAAAAGGAATGTATCAAAAATTTTTGTAATTTACATAAAAGACTTGAAGAAATTTTTTTCAAAAAAAAGTGGATTTAGTTGATGAAAGTATGTTTGAGTATAAATTTAAAAAAATCCAAAAAGTTCAGAAATATAAAGATGAAATAAAAAGAAGAAATTTTACGGAGTGTAATTTATGTGTAAAAGAAAGAGAAATATACTTCAGTTTTCTTATGACATTGAAGAATGTATTGATGTTATACAAGAAGAAATTTCTAAAGTTTCTTTTTGAAGAGTTTGTTAATGATAGAAAAACAATCGGGTATATTGAAAGACAATTAGAAAAAAATTGGAGAAGCTATTTCACAAATTCAAAAGTTAGACAAAAAAATATTTTTAACAGATATATTCTCAGATCATTCTTATTGGGAAAAATATAAAAGGAATGAGAAATAGATTAATTCATGAATATTGGGGAACTAGTTTAGAAATGATTTATGAAGTTTCTGTTTTTTTGAAATGGAAAATTTATTAAAAATATATTTACTTATTGAGAGAGAATTTAAAAAAATAAATTTTTAGAAAAAGAGGTAAAAATGAATATAGAGCAAATAAAATTTGATGAAAAAGGGCTTGTTCCTGCGATAATACAGGATTATTATACAAAAGAAGTACTGACACTTGCGTATATGAATAAAGAAAGTCTTGAAATAACTTTAAGAGATAAGAAAACTTGCTTTTTTTAGCAGAAGTAGACAAGAACTTTGGTTAAAAAGGGGAAACTTCGTGAATTATCAGCATGTTGTTTCGATAAAATATGATTGTGATGCGGATGCTTTGCTTGTGGAAGTAAAAAAAGATGGGCCTGCTTGCCATACTGGTGCTGAGAGCTGCTTTTTTAACTCGTTGTTTGAAGCAGAAGATTATAGCAGTTTTACGCCCCGAAAAAAACTTTATGAATTGATAAAAGATAGAAAAAAATTAATCCAAATGAAAAAAATCTTACACGACTTATTTATTTGAAAAAAAGGGCTTGATAAAAATTTTTGAAAAAAAGTTGGAGAAGAATGTACGGAAGTTATAATTGGGAGCTAAAAAAATACTGATAATGATGAATTGAGATATGAAATTGCAGATTTGTATTATCACACTTTGGTTTTTAATGATTGAGCAAGGGCTTACTATTCAAGATGTGAAAGATGAACTGGCTAAAAAGACATGTTGTTGATCATAAAGTTAAACAGGAAAAAAATGGGTGGAGAAAAAGTAAAAAAAATATTTATTTAAAAAAAGGATATTTGATATGAAAAAAATAAAAAAATCATTTAAAAAGAAATCATAGATTTTTGAGAAAAGTATAAAAAAAGAACTGAAAAAGTTTAATTTTTTTAATGATGAATTTTTTTAAAGAATGTGAAATAGTGAAATATCGTTTTCTTTTTTTGAAGAATATGATACTTTTATATTTTTAAATTTGGAACATGTTGTAAAAATTGGAGGGTGATATTTTTCTTTTATTGAAAAAAATTAAATTTTTTTCCGATAAATATCAGTATCAGTGGCATTCAGTTTTTTTATATTTGTATTAAATAATATTGATGGATATGAAAATATGCTAACACTTTCAAAAATACGACAAAAAAATTCGTTTAGTATTTGATACTCATACAAGAGCAGAGTTTCAAGATATTACAATTGCATATAGTTTTGATGAATTAATAGATGGACTTTATTTAAGTGATAATTAAGTCACTTAATACAGAGCAAAAGTATCACAATACAAGGAGCTGATAGAAATGAAAACTAAAAAAATAATTTTTCCCATCAAATCTTCATGCTCACACATTTTACTGCGATGGAAAAAATAATGCTGAAGATTACATTTTAACAGCAATAGAAAAAGGATTTACAAGTGTTGGGCTTTCAGGGCATTCTTTTACAAAATTTGATACGGAATATTGTATGTCCGAAAAAGGTACATTAGAATATTTGAAAGAATTAAAAAGATTTGAAAGAGAAATATAAAGATAGAATTCAAGTTTATATTGGTATTGAAGCTGATTTCTATTCGGGATTTAATCCAAAACTTGATAGAAAATTTAGGACTTGATTTTTAGAATTGGATCGGTGCATTACATAAAAGATAAAGAAAAAGAGGAGTATTACTGTGTTGATAATACGCCCCGAAATTTTTAGAGTATGGAATAAAAAAATTATGCAAATGGAGATGAAAAAAAGCATTTATTGAAGCATATTTTGATAATATTGTGGAAATGGTGCACACTCAAAAAGCCCCGATATTATTGGACATTTGGATTTGGTAAAAAAATTTAATAAAGATTTTTAAATATTTTTGATGAAAAATGCTGAATGGTATAAAAAAATAAAAGTCGAATATGTATTGGATGAAATTGCTAAATCTGGAGCAATTGTTGAAATTAATACAGGAGGAATGTCACGTGGATGGACTCAGACACCTTATCCAAGTTCTTTTATACTTGAAAGAATTTTTAGCTAAAAAAATATTCCTATTACCATTTCTTCTGATGCACATGAAACTAAAAAAACATTGATTTTTTTATTTTTGATGAGAGTTTGGAAATTATACGAAAAATTGGATTTAAAAAGTGTTAAAATATTGAAAGATGGAAAGTTTCGAGATTTTTGATATTTAATACTAAATTGAAGATGGAAAAATATAAATTTTTTTAAAAAAATCATGTAATGAGTTTGATAGAATATGAGCCCTCGAATTGGAATGGTTTTTTTATTTGGGGAGGATGAGGCTGATGAGGAATTTAAGCGGTATTATAGATATTTAGATTATTGAAATATTATTTTATTGTTGTAATATTAAGATAGTAATATAGGATTTTTAGTAATTATTGAATTTATTTAAAGGAGGAGAATTTATGAAAAAAATTTTTGTATTTATTTATTATATTAAGTACTGTTTCTTGGGGTAAGTTGTCTAGAGATAATTGGGGTGATGATTGGGATTTTTGGGGAGGAAACTATTATTTTTTTAAAGAACTAGAAGGGAATAATCGTTGCCGTAAACTTACTTATTTTTAAAAAGGAAACATGATCCGATTTCTGATGTTGTTTATGGTTATTTTAAATGTGAAATTTTAGGAAATAGAAAATTTTTATTTTTGAAAGTAAAAAAATTCTAAAGTATTAAAAAAATTATAGAATTAGATGACGACATTAAATAACGATTTTTGAGTATAAAGGGAGTTTAAAAACTTCCTTTTTTTGTGATTATATGGTAAGATAATTATATAACAGGATAAAATAATGCATGTGGAAAGTGAGGTAAATTGTGAAGAATTATATAAAAAAATTTGAGTAGGAAAGATTTAGTATTATTGGATATACGTAAAATGTATGATTCGTATGGGTATAAAAAGGATTTCACTTCCTAGTTTTTGAAGAATATGATTTGTATAATGAAAAACAAGGATTTTTATTGATAGAAATGTTTTGACTGTAATGAGTCCAAATGGGAAGTTGTTAGCTTTAAGGCCCGATATTACACTGTCAGTCGCTAAGAAAATTTCTAAGGATCAGTCTTTAAAATATAGTAAAAATTTATTATCGGGAAAATACATATAATTTGACAAAATATGTCGGATATGAGGAAGATGAACAGCTAGGGATTGAGCTAATTGGGAAAGAATCTACATTTTTTTGGATTTTGAAATTGTGGATCTTGCAATAAAGAGTTTGGATATTATAAATGAAAACAGTATGATTACTTTGTCACATGCTCGATTTATTTCTTCGATTTTTTTGATAACCTTAATTTGGAATATGAAGTAAAGGAAGAAATTTTTTTGATTGTATAAATAAGAAAAAAATAGTCATGATATAAGAAAGATATTGGAAAAATAATAAATTTATTTCTGAAAAATGTGAAACAATTGATTTATAAAATTCTCGAATTATCTGGAGATTTAGATGATATTGAAAAAGAACTTTTTGAAATATGAAGTGAATGATGATATAAAGAAAATTTTTGCTTGAACTTAAACAATTAAATAATTTACTGTTTAAATTTCATAAAAAAATCAAAAATTGTATTTGATTTTTTTCTATCATAAAAAAATTTAAATTACTATAATGGAATTATTTTGCAAGGATACATTGAAGGATTTCCAAATGTGATTTTTGACTGGTGGAAGATATGACAAATTATTTGAAAAAAATTTGGAGTTGACACAGGAGCAGTTGGATTTGCAATTTTAACTGATAGTTTGAAGGGTTATTATAAAGATGAAGATAAAAAAATGATTTTTGAAATATTGATTGCTTATGACAATAGCGATTTTTGAAAAAAATTGGTAGAAATTGTAAATGATTTTTCGTGAAAAAAAGGACTTCGAGTGAGAACCGAAAATATTGAGAATTTAAAAGAAAATGATAGCGAAATTTTTTTAATTATGATGAAAAATATTTATTTAAAAATGGAAATTTAATTAATGAAAAAAATCAATGTAAGGAATGAAGGGAGCTTTTTATGATAAATATTGCTCTTCCTAAAGGAAGATTAGGAAATAAAGTATATGATTTATTTGAAAAAAATAGGTTATGAAAGTTCAGAAATAAAGGAAGATAATAGGAAACTGATTTTTTTGAAAATCGAGAAAAAAATGTTAGGTTTCTTTTTGGTAAAAACCGTCAGATGTTGGGGTTTATGTTGAAAAGGGAAGTGCCGATATTGGAGTTGTGGGAAGAGATGTTCTACTTGAGGAAAATCCTGATATTTATGAGCTAATGGATCTGGGATTTGGTAAATGTAAATTTGCAATTGCGGGGCCTGTAAATTTTAAGGAAAATTTTGATAGACCATTGGTAGTAGCAACAAAATATTTAAATGTTTCAAAAAGATATTTTTGATTCAATTAATAGAGATGTGGAACTTATAAAACTAAATGGTTCTATTGAAATAGCACCAATTTTGGGACTTTCTGATGTAATTATGGATATTGTTGAAACTGGAACAACTTTAAAAGAAAAATAACTTGAAAGTATTGAAAACTATTGAAGATATAAGTGCTAGATTTATTGCTAATAAGTCAAGCTATAGATTTAAAAAAATGAAGAAATAGAAAAAAATTGTTAAAAGTATAAAAAGAAATTTTTATAAAAATGGTTAGTATTATTTTTTTGTTTATCATAGATTGTACAATTTAAAAAAATTTATATTTTTTTAAAATAAAAAAATGAAATGGAGTGATCTGTTATGATTAAAACTATAAAATATTCAAAAGATGTTGATTTGGAAAAAGGAACTTTGCGAGAAGTCAATTTTTCTTATGATGATGTAAATGAAACTGTGGAAAGCATTTTTGAAAGATGTTAGAGCAAGAGGAGATAAGGCTTTGATTGAATATACTGAAAAATTTGATGGAGTGAAACTAGAAAATTTGGAAGTTACAGAAGAAGAAATTAAAAAGGCTTTTGATACGATTGATAAGGAATTGCTGGAAGTTATTCAATATTCTCACGATAATATTAAAAAATTTCACGAAAAGCAAGTTAGAAATGATTTTTTAATACGACAGGAAAATGGAGTAGTTTTGGGGCAAGTTATTAATCCTATTGAAAAAGTTGGGCTTTATGTTCCAGGAGGTACAGCTGCTTATCCATCAACTGTTTTAATGAATGCAGTTCCAGCAAAAATTGCAGGATGTAAAGAAATCGTAATGGTAACACCTCCAACAAAAGATGGATCAATTTTACCATCTCTTTTAGTTGCTGCAAAAATTTCTGGAGTTGATAGAATCTTTAAAGTAGGTGGAGCTCAATCAATAGCCGCTCTTAGTTATGGTACAGAAACTATTCCAAAAGTTTATAAAATTGGTGGACCAGGGAATATTTACGTTGCAATGGCTAAGAAAATGGTTTACGGAGAAGTTGCAATTGATATGATAGCTGGACCAAGTGAAGTATTAATTATTGCTGATGAAAGTGCAGATCCAGTTCATACAGCGGCAGATTTATTATCACAAGCAGAACACGACAAATTAGCAGCTAGTATATTGGTTACAACATCACAAAAATTAGCAGATGAGGTAGCAGTAGAAGTAGAAAAACAACTAAAAGAATTACCTAGAGAAGAAATTGCTAGAACTTCAATTGAAACTCAAGGTAGAATTATAATTGTAGAAAATATGGATGAAGCAGTTTTTGTAAGTAATTTTATAGCGCCAGAACATTTGGAATTAGCAGTAGATAATCCTTTTGAATTATTACCAAGAATAAAAAACGCAGGTTCAATCTTTATGGGACATAATACACCTGAACCAATTGGAGATTATTTGGCAGGTCCAAATCACACATTACCAACAAGTGGAACAGCTAAATTTTCATCACCTTTTATCAGTAGATGATTTCATTAAAAAAATCTTCATTTATTTATTATTCTAAACAAGGATTGGAAGAAGTTAAAGATAAAGTAATTAAATTTGCTGAAAATGAAGGACTTACAGCACATGCTCGTTCAGTTTCTAAAAGATTTGAGAAATAAAAAAATATAATTTGATTTATTTGAAAACAGATTTTTTTAATAATTTTTTTGAGGAGATTGAAAATTATAAATTTCTAGTTTTCAGTGCTTTTTCAAAAATATTAAAAATTTTTTTATTTTTTTAAAATAAAAAAAGTATTTGATTTTTTTAAAAAGTTTTTTTGCTTTAGAAAAGAAAAATTGTGGAATTGAAAAAAATTTTTTTGAATAGAAAATAAAAAAATTGATTATATTTCTTTTTTGATATACTTTGTATGAGGTGATTTTATGGTTAAAAGAACTGAATACTTGGAAAAGTTAAAAAAATAAAAAGATATGCAGATAATAAAAGGTTATTACAGGCGTTAGGCGGTGCGGGAAATCTACATTGCTATCTCAATTTAGAACCTTTTTTTAATGGAATCGGAGGTTTTGGAAGAACAGATAATTTCTATAAACTTTGAGGATTTGAAGTTTGAAGATTTAAAAAAATTATAAAAGCATTGTATCAATATATAGAAGAAAGGCTTGTGCCTAATAAAAAAAATTATATATTTATTGATGAAATTCAGGAAGTTGAAAATTTTCAAAGGGCAGTGGATTCTTTATTTATAAAGGATAACACAGATATTTATATAACAGGCTCCAATGCGATGATGTTATCTGGCGAATTGGCAACACTGCTTTCAGGCAGATATATCGAAATATCCATATTGCCCTTATCTTTTTCTGAATATCTTAAATTGGATGAAATACATGATGTGAGACAGGCTTGGAATAAATATTTTGAAAATGGTGGATTTCCTTATGCAATACAAATAAAAGATGACGATATAAGAAAAGACTATTTAATGGGAATATACAACACAATTTTGCTAAAAGATATAGTTGCAAGAAATAAAGTACAGGATATTACATTACTCGAATCTGTAGTAAAATTTCTATTTGAAAACATCGGAAATATCGTCTCACCCAAAAAAATAGCAGATACTCTTGTTTCCTATGGCAGAAAAACTACATCTTCTACCGTTGAAAATTATATAGAAGCCCTTAAATCATCGTTTATTTTGTACAAAGCTGGACGTTATGATATAAAAGGAAAGCAACATTTAAAGTCGCTGGAGAAGTATTATATAGTTGACATAGGACTAAGAAAATTGCTTATAAATAAAAAACATAGCGATATTGGGCATATTTTGGAAAATATAGTTTATTTGGAATTGATTAGACGTGGATATACTGTGTATATTGGTAAAATTGGAGATTTGGAAATAGATTTTTATAGCAGAACGAAATAATGAAAGAGAATATTATCAAGTGTCAGCAACGATACTTGATGAAAATACATTCAAGAGAGAGATAATGCCATTAAAGAAAGTAAAAGATAATTTTCAGAAGTTTATAATTTCGATGGATGAAATAAATTTAAGCGAAGATGGAATAAAAGCATCTAAATATTTTTAGATTTTTTTACAAAAATCAAAATAATTAGAACAAAAAAAGAATTGAATGAAATTACCGAAGAAAGCAGTTTTCTTGAGTTAAAAAAATAAATGGAAAATGGCAACCAAAAAGACAGCCTATATGATTTACCAGATCTTAACTAAAACAATTAGAAATTGTACCAAAGTTTTTTTATTTAAAGGAGGAGTTAGAAAATGAGTAAATTCTGGAATGATAAAATAAAAGAAATAGAGCCTTACACACCAGGTGAACAACCAAAAAGACAAAAAAATATATTAAACTTAATACAAATGAAAATCCTTATCCGCCATCAGCAAAAAGTTATAGGAAAAAAATAGAATCTATGAATTTGGAAGATTTGAAACTATATCCAGATCCAGATGTAACAGAGCTTAGAAAAGGTTATCGCTAAATATTTTTTTCTAATAAAATAAATGATAAAAATTACACATAAGCAAGTATTTATTGAAATGGATCGGATGAAATTCTAGCATTTATTTTTTTATGACATTTTTTTAATGCAGGAGATAAAGTGTATTATCCAGATATTACATATAGTTTTTTTATCCAGTTTATGCTGATTTATTTAATGTGAAGGAAATCAAGATTCCATTAAATGATAATTTTGAAATTGAGATTCAGAAATATTTTGGCTTGGATGGACATATAATTATTACAAATCCGAATGCACCGACTTCAATTGCTTTGAAACTAGATGAAATTGAAGAAATAGTAAAAAAATAATCCAAACCAGTTAATTATCGTTGATGAGGCGTATGTTGACTTTGGTGCAGAAAGTGCTGTAAAATTAATAAATAAATACGATAACGTTCTTGTCGTTCAGACATTTTCAAAATCACGTTCGATGGCAGGAATACGGCTTGGATATGCACTTGGTTGTGAAAGTATAATTGAAGGATTGAATAGATTAAAATTTTCATTTAACTCATACACAATCGATAGAATTTCAATTGAAGCTGGAATTGAATCTTTTAAAGATAACGAATATTTTGAAAAAACTAATGCCAAAATTATTCAAACTAGAGAGAAAACATCTGAAAATTTGAAAAAGTTAGGATTTAAAGTATTAAATTCAAGTGCTAATTTTATTTTTTTATTTCACATAAAAAAATGTTTATGCAGGTGATTTGTACAAACAGTTAAAAAGAAAATGGAGTTTTAGTAAGATATTTTTGCAAAAAGATAGAATTGATAATTATTTGAGGGTTACGATTGGTACTGATGAGAAAATGGGGACTTTTATTGAGAAATTGGAAAAAAATTGTTGCAAAAATAATATAATTTAAAAAAATAGACTAAATACGCAAGGGGTAATTCCCTTGTCAGAAATAAAAGCTTGTTAAAATTCTAAATATATTTAATTCTAAACATATTTAATATTATAGCCAACCTTTATATTCATCTACAAAATATTTTATAAGTTCTTTTTTTGATGGAATGTTGTATTCTTTCATCTCTATACCATTGTTTTTCTAAACTAATAATCCATATGCCGTCAATTGCAACTCCCATATCCATATCAATTTTTATATTTTTACTTTTTTTAATAACGGAACATCAGAAATATCACCTAAAGCAAAACAAATACCCACACAATACACGTAGACATTCGGAACTATCATAAAAAAACATCTCTTTCTTTCTTCAACCGCTCTTTCAAATTCTTCATTTATTAAAGAAATGATTTCATTTTTTGTCAATTTTATCAAAATCAAAACCGAATCTCTTTAAAAAAATTTTTCTGCTCTTTCATCAGAACTAAGCATATTTTTCACCTCCTATATTTTTAGAATACATTAAATTACCCACCAAATTATATCATAATTTTTTTAATATGTCAAAACAAATTTCTTGTTTTTTTGATTTAATCTTGAAAAAGAGAAAAAAATAGATTATACTATTTATAAATAAATTTGCAATGAAAGGATAAAGTTATGAGAAAATCTAAAATTGAAAGAAACACATTTGAAACAAAAATAAAAGTTGAATTGAATATTGATGGAACTGGGAAATATGAAAATAATACAGGGGTTGGGTTTTTGGATCACATGCTTGACTTGTTTGCAAAACATGGAAGATTTGACTTGAAAGTCTATTGTGATGGAGATACACAAGTTGATGATCATCACAGTACGGAAGATATTGGGATTGCACTTGGGAAATGTTTTTATGAGGCTTTGGGAGACTTAAAAGGTGTTAAGAGATACGGGAACTTTCTTTTGCCAATGGATGAGGCATTGACGTTGGTTGCAGTTGATTTGAGTGGAAGATATTTTTTGAATTTTGATGTAAATATTCCGACTGAGAAAGTAGGAACTTTTGATACTGAATTGGTAGAAGAATTTTTTATTGGATTTACACGACATTTAAATGCGACATTACATATAAAGAATATGGCTGGAACGAATTCTCACCATATAATTGAGTCGATTTTTAAGGGAGTTGCTAGGGCCTTGGCAGAAGCAGTGAGTATTGATGAAAAGTACAAAGATGAGATTCCGTCAACTAAAGGAGTTTTAGTTTAATTATTAATATTTTTGAAAGTTTTAGAAAAAAATTAAAACTTTTGGGAAATCAGAAATATACTTAAACTTATTAAAAAAATTATGTAAATTTAGGAGTTGAGTAAAACAGTCATAGATTTTTAAATCTAGTTTTGAAGTAAAAGCAGTTTTACTATAAATTTAGATAAAAAAATAAAATTAAAGAGTAAATTATAAAAAAAGGGTAGAAATTATATACCCTTTTTTTATTTAACTTATAAAAGTGAATGTATATTTTTAATAAAAAAAATTAATACTGTATTAATTTTTTTATAAATACAACTTCTAAAAAAACATCATGTTTAGAGACCGTTTAAGGACCTAAAATGAACTGAGCCAAACTTTATATCGTCGATGTTTTTTTGCGACTTTAAAACGCTTTATATCAACAATTTCATAAAAATAACAAAAATTTTTAATCGGTGTTCTGAAATATATTTCCAAGAAAATTATATTCAAAAAAACATTTTTTTCTATTTATGTGAAACATAAATAGAAAAAAATCTTTATATATACTATAAAAATATGGATTTAATAACATTTTCAATTTTTCAAAAAGTTCTATAAAAGTTCTATTTTTTTATAAATATTTTTTTCAATTTAATTTATATCAAAAATAAGTTTATTTTTCTCACTTGTAGTGTATCATTTATACAAAAAAATATTTCAACTATTATTTAATTTTTTTCATTAATTGATCGTTTGCATCTTTATACAAATGAGAATATGTATTAATTGTTGTTTGTAAATTATCGTGGCCAAGTCTTTTACTAATAGCAGTAATATCAGCCTTAATAAATAACAAGTACGAAGCATGAGAATGTCTAAAATCATGTAATCTTATTTTTTTGGTAAATTCGCTTGTAAACTATATTTTTTTCTAAAAACATATCGAAGTTGAGAACTTTTTAAATTAAAAAAACTCCTAAATGTTTGATATTTTTTTATTTTTTTAGAAAATTTATCAGAAGAAAAGTATAATTTCAAATCAGAAATAAGATTTTCAGGCAAAAGTAACCTTTCTTATTGACCCAATTGTTTTTAGGCATTGTAATATGGTATTTTTTTATTTACATACGAAATCGTTTTATTCACATCTATAAATTTATTATGCAAATCAATATCTTCCTCAGTCAAGGCTAAAAACCTCACCAATTCGAAGTCCTGTCCAGAATAAAAATTTTTAAAAAAACAATTATAAAATCAGAATATTTTTCGTTCTTTTCTTTATTTTCCAATTCCAAAAATTTTTGATAAATTTACCAAAAATCATCAACAGACCAAATTTTCATTTCAGTACGATTTTTCTTACTTCCAAAAGCGCCCATATTTTTACACGGATTCTCATTTAACCCTTGATATCTAGTAGCCCAATTAAACATACTTTTTAATGCCGCATAAATATTCGCTTTAGAATTTTCACTAAATAATTTACCGTTTTCATTCTCTTTATCCAGCATTTCGTTTTGCCATTCACGAATCATATATGAAGTAATATTATTAACTTCAATATCTCTAAAAAATGGCAATATATGTAATTTAAAAAAAGTTTGGACAGTATTAACAGCAGTCGGTTTATGTCTTTTACTATAATCCTTAAAATAAAGTTCATACAATGATTGAAATGACATATTTAAAGACTTAGCAATTTTTTTCTTAAATTCATATTCGTATTCTTGAGCTTCCTTTTTCTTTTTTTAAACCCAGTCTTTTTGTACTTTTTTTATTTACACCCTTGTAATCTTTAGCATAAAACATCGCATACCATGTCTTTTTTTATCCGCATTATAATAAACTGGCATTTTTAAATCTCCTTATTTTTTTGAATCTTAAATAATTATATCATACTTTTATCTCAATCTAATAGAAAAAAATTTATCTCGATTTTTTTGATTTTTGCATGATATACTTAACTTGAATTAGAATAAAAAGATAGGATGTGAAAAATATCTAATGAAAGTAAAATTAAAAGAAAAATGAAACAATTCATGAAGTTTTTGGAATTGTTATTTTAGATAATCGAAAAAAATTGTTTTTTTATTATATAGTAATTTTGAAGTTCTTGATACAGAGTTAGAAATTATAGATGGAAGGATACCTTTTTGATTGGCATTGGAAAAATAATAAATAAAGAATGGTGTAAGATAATTATAGGTCCAAAAAAATTGACAAAAAAATCTTATTTATCTTTGCATATCATTGGGAAGGAGAAGAAGCTTTGGAATACAAAAAAACTACAATCTGATGAAATGAAGAAAAAAATTGGCAAAAAAATTTAGAATATTATGATGAGGTTTTTAAATTATAGCAATATTTTTCGATAATATGCTATATAAGTTCGAAAGATAAATAAGGAGTTTATATGAAAATAAGATATAAAAAAATATAGATTATTTAGTAATGGGAATATGTTATTTTTAAAAAAATAATAAGGAATTACATTATTTAATAGAAGAAGAAAAATAAAAATGGATTTCAGAAATTTTTTTATTGAAGTAGAAAAAAATCCCAAATGCCATTTAATTGGTCTCTTTCATTAGAGAATAATTCAAAAATATGATTTTTTTGTGGTTATTATGAACTATGTAATTTGCCCGAGCATTTTGAAGGAATTATATTGGGAACTAAAAAGGATTTGGAAATTTTTTTAAAAAAAGAAAGAAAGAATTAGAATTATGGTTAGAAAAAAATTAGATTATTATAACAAAGAAATAACTTTTGAAAAAAATTCTTTCAAAAAAATTAAATTTAATAAAGAATCTTAAAGTCAAAAAAATTTCTTTTTTTAGAGATAGAATAAAAAAAGAAGTTATTTATTTATATTTTTTTACATAACATACATTATCGGACTTAGATATTATTATTAATATTATTAATATTATTAGAAATTAGAATTTAATTTAGAAAAAAATTATTTAGAATTAAAATTTTTGTAATCTATATGATATGTAATTAATTGTAAGTAAAAAAACAAATAAAAAAAGATACACATTTTGCCAATGCCAATTTGTGTGTTATTTTTATTTAATAATTATATTTATATTATAACTACTAATATAATAATTAAAGATATTATTATATTAGTAGTGTATGTATGATATGTTTATATGTAGATGTTATTAGTATTAGTATAAGGGAAGGATATATATTTATATTAGAAATGATTTTTTTAATATTTTTTTATATTATTTAGAAGTCCGATAATCTATTTTATTTTTTTAAAAAAATAAAAAAATTGAAATCAGTGAAAATTATTTTTTTCATTTTACTTCATTCAATTTTTTTATTCATACAATATTTAATTCTACTACTTTCACATACATAAAATTAGATTCTTTTCTGTTCTGCTACTGCTATCTCTACAAAACTTTCAAAAAATTCTTTGTTCTATCATTTTTAGGATTAAGAAACACTTCTTCTGGCTTTCCTTGTTCGATAATTTCTCCATCTGCCATAAATACTACCCTGTCGCATACTTCTCTTGCGAAACCCATTTCGTGAGTTACTACTATCATTGTCATTCCTTCTTTTGCTAAATCTTTCATGACTTTTAGAACTTCTCCTACCATTTCAGGATCTAATGCTGATGTTGGTTCGTCAAATAATAAGGCTTCTGGTTCCATTGCTAAGGCTCTGGCTATTGCAACTCTTTGTTTTTGACCACCAGATAGACTCGAAGGATATACATCAGATTTTTCTAGTAATCCAACTTTATCTAATAATTCTTTCCCTTTCTTTATTGCTTCTGATTTTGTCATCTTTTTTAATGTTACAGGAGCCATAGTTATATTTTGTAATACTGTTAAATGTGGAAATAGATTGAAATTTTTGAAAAAAACCATTCCAACTTTTTTGCCTGTATTTATCAATATTTAAATTTTCATCAGCTAAATCGAATTCATCAACTAAAATATGTCCTCCAGATAACTCTTCAAGACCATTTATACATCGAAGAAAAGTACTTTTACCTGAACCTGAAGGTCCTATTACACTAATTGCTTCGCCTTTTTCTGCTTCTAAACTTATATCTTTTTAAAAACAATATTATTTCCATATTGCTTTTTTTCAAATTTTCTATTTTAATCATACTTTTTAACTTGTCCTCAACTTTCTTAAAGATTTTTTTGACAATAATTTTATTACTATATAGTAAATTAATGCTACTATCAACATCGTTTCAAAAGTTTTTAAAATTATTTTTTTGTAAGCAACCTGCCCTTCTTTCATTAAATCAGCGACTCCAATAACTACTAATAGCGAAGTATCCTTTAATGACGTAATAAACTGATTTAAAATGGCTGGAATCATGTTTTTAATTGCTTGTGGCAAAATAACTTTTATCATAGATTTATTAAATGATAATCCCAAACTTCTTGCTGCTTCCATTTGCCCTTTATCTATTGCTTGTATTCCACCTCTAAAAATTTCTGATAAAAAGGCTCCAGCATTCAATGCTATTACGATTATTCCTGACACTTCAGGCGATAACATTCCAGGTTCTTTTGATAAATGAAAAATCATTTTTAAAAGTTTTGGTAATAAAGGAACAACTCCAAAAATAAAAGAAAATTGTTTGAACCATTAATGGTGTTCCTCTGATTAAATCGATGTATTCTCTTCCCAGAAATTGTAATGTTTTTTTATCAATTTTGAATGCCAATTTTTTTGTCTATTGGAATAAAAATTTAAATATCCTACTCCTAAACCGATTAATACTGCAAAAAAATAATGAAACAACTGTAATATAAATTGTAATTAGTAATCCTCTTAAAAAAATTCAAATCCATATCCAGTTATGATTTCTTTGTATGAATTTATAACTCCTATAATTCCACCTTGCTCTGAAGATGCTTTTTCCTTTTGTATATAAATCGATAATTTTTTTATATTCACCATTTTTTTCTTAAAGTTTTTTTAAACCTTGATTAAATTCTCGAACCAGTTCTTGATGAGAACCTTTTTTTACCATAAAACCATTACCGACATTTGTTAATTTTTCAGTTCCTACTTTTAATTGAGTATCAGGATCTTGATTTAGTGTATATGATATTACTGGTAAATCTTCAAAAGCAGCGTCAGCTTGTTTGTTTTCGACAGCTTTTAACATTGAAACTGTATCATCATAAATTCTAACTTCTGCCTTTCCTTTTAGATTTTCTTCAGTATATTTTTGACCTGCCGTCCCACTTTTAACAGCTAACCTTTTTCCAACTAAATCCTTTCCATTTTTTATAGTTGTGTTATCCTTATGGACTATCGCAACAATCCCTGTATCATAGTAAGGATCAGAAAAATCAACAACTTTTTTTCTAGCCTCTGTAATATTAGCACCCGCTATTGCTCCATCAATTTGCCCTGATTCAAGTGCTGGAATAATTCCTCCAAAATCCATTGGAACTATCTCAACTTCAAATCCCTGCTGTTTAGCAATTGCTTTCATTAAATCTACATCAATTCCTTTATCTACATTATTCTCTTTGAAAGAAAATGGTGGATAAATTAAATCGACTGCTATAATATATTTTTTACCTGTTTTTAGATGAGCACTTTTAACATCATTCTTTTTACTACAAGATATAAAAAAATAGTAAAAAAATCATTAAGATTACTGGCAAAAAAAATCCTTTTTCTCGTCATTCTACAATATTCTCCTTCCTTAATCTATCAAACTTTTTTTAAATTATATTTTTAAAAATTATACAATTCATAAATCAACTTTTTGCGGAATCTTTTTTTATCCAATTTCCATAATATTTTTCATTGGTTTATCGCCTTGACTGCTGTAATATTGAGCATTTCCTAGATAAATAAAAGGATTTGTCTTATTCCCATTCATAAAAGCATATTTTCGTATAAAAATATGAACTTTGAAGCCTTTTTCTTTATGATGAATAAACATTTGTCCAACGCTTGAATTATGAGAAGTTTTTGGTTGACTTATCCACTGAATAATATCATCTGCAAATAATGAATTGTCATACTTTAAATTCTCTTGAAAAATGTGCGTTTTATCAATTGTCGCAAATAAGCAAATATCTTTCTCAGTATTCGCATAACCAGCTCTCCAGCTGCCTTTTGGTACCTTAGAATCAAGTAATATTTGTAATTCCACCCGCTTATATTCTTTGTACGAAATGAGAATATTTTTCGTTAAATTCATCTAAATCATTTCTCTTAAATTCATTCAAACCTAGATAAATTAATTGTTTCAATCGATTTATAAAATTTGATTTATTTACTTTTTTTGGTTAGATTTTTATAGTACTTTTTTTCATTTAATTTTTCCATTTGAAAATAATTTTTTTCATATTTTTTTAGAAAATTTATAGCCATAAAGAGTTTTTCTCTAAAATCTCATCTTCCATTAATTCCTCAAATATCCTATTCAAAAAGGTAATGTTTTTTTCAAAAATTTCCTTTGATATCAAAAAAATTCCTTATATTTGTTTAATAAATCACTGTTATTAATATACTCTTTTTCCAGTTGTCAAATAATCAATAATTAAAAAAAGGTAAACGGCTCAACAAGTGTTAATTTTTTTCTAAATATTCTAAAAATTCAATTTCAGTTTTTATTTAATGGATTTTTTTCTCATTTTTCCTTTTTAAAAAAATTTTTAGAATCTTCAAATTGTAATTGAGCGTTATAAAATGAGTGCATTTTTTTAGGCATAATTCACGAAATAACTCGATATTTGTATCAAAAATCTCTTACTTGCAAAAAAACTCATCTTCAGATTTTTCCAATTTCAGCTTTGTAATCTAAATACATTTCCTTTAAAATATTTTTTTGAACTAAAATTGATTTTTTTCTATTTTTTTCAATAATACGATTTTTGACAAATTCTATCTAGCTCCACATAACAAGATTTTTGGAATATTTGAAAATTGATTTTTTAATTTCATTTATAATTTTTTTCTTTTTTTGTGAATAAAAGTATCTTTGTTGTCAACTTCACTTGAAAAAAATAATTTATTAATAAATAATCTTTTTTGTGATTTCCAATAAAAATCAATAATTGTCACAAAGTCTTTATTTTTTTAGCCTTTCTAAGACCTCTACCAATTTGTTGAATAAAAAAATTGTTGATGACATTGTCGGACGTAAAAACAATAATAAATTTATCGTTGGTATATCAATTCCTTCATTTAAAAATATCAACGACACATAAAAATTTCTATTTCCTTGTTTTTTTGAATTTTTTTCTAAAATTTCTGTTCTTTTTATTAGAATTAGTTTGAGCTGTTATTGTATCAGCTTTGTAGTCTTTTTCTTAAATTCTTCTTTCATAAAAAGAGCATGTTCAATATTCTGACAAAACGCAACACCGCTCAACTTATCACCATCAAACCCAAATTTTTTAATTTTTTCAACAATATAGTCTGTTCGTCTATTTAACATTAAATTTTCTAATAATTTTTCCTCATCATATTTTTCCATTTCTATACGGAATTTTACTATAATCAACTAAATAATCATTTATTCCAAAAATAATGAAAAGGAACTATCAAATCTTCTTCAAGAGCCTCTTTAATATTAATTTCTTCTACTACATTGTAATCACATAATTCTAGAATGTCTTTCCCATCCATTCTTTTTGGTGTCGCAGTCAAACCAAGTAAAAATTGTGGTTCAAAATGCTCCAATACTTTAACATAGCTATCCGAACTCGAATGATGAAATTCATCAACAACAACATAATCAAAATGCTCTCTCTCAAATTCTTCGTAGCAATTTCGTAATGATTGAATTGTTGCAAATACCATTTTTTTATCAAATTCCTTCTTTCCTGCAAAAATTCTCCCCAAATTTTGTTTATGAATATTCAAAATCTTTGAAAAAACGTTCATTGCATTTTCTAGAAGTTCTTCTCGATGTGCAATAAATAGAATTTTTTTCCATTTTTTTGATATTTTTCTTTATTTGTTTTATGATTATTGAACAGTTTTTTTCAATTTCATTTTCAACATTTGATTTATTATTATAAAAAAATTTTTTTAATATCCATTCTTTGCTAGAAAAGTTTTTCCCAGTACCAGTAGCGAGCAATTACAAGGCCCTTTTTATTACCTTTTTTTCTAGTAGTCATCAACTTTTCCAATGCTTTTTTCTGCATACTGTTAGGCTCAAAATGATTTTTCTTTTCTTTTGATTTTCTATAATCAAATGTTCCTTGAATAGAAATGTTACTCTTGTAGTTTTCATACTCTCTCACAAAATCTTCAGTCAATTCAATCGCTTCATTACTTTTCCATAAAGTCTCAAACTGTTTCAACGATTTTCCAAAAATATCAAAAAAACTACTATTCGTTAGTTTTACATTCCATTCTTCCGCAGAATACAAAGCACTTTGACTAATATTCGACGACCCAATTATCACGCTGTGATATTTCTCTTTTTCAAAAAAATATGCTTTCGTATGAAAACTTTCACTTGAATTATTATAAATCTTAACTTTAATATTCTTATACTCCAAAAAGCTTTTTTCAGAGCCTTAGGATCCGTAATATTCAAATAAACAGAAGTTATAATCTCACCACAAACTCCCTTTTTCTTCAAGCTCATCCAAAACACTAATTAAAAAGCTGAATCCCAGAATACCTTATAAAACTCACAATAAAATAAAAATTTTTTTACAACTTAATAACTCTTGTTTCAAATATGTAAAAAAAATTACGAAATTGCAACTTTTTCATTAGTAATAAGTTCATTAATATTTCCAATTATTTCATTATTTTTGTCTTTTTTTAATGGCAGTTCAAAGTGAAAGTCCATTTCATCAATTCTTTTTATCATTTTTTTATCATAATTAACATCAAAATCAAAACTAGAAAAAAATGGGAAGAATCAGAAATTAAATTCAGAAAAATAAAGCTGTTTTTTTCAGTAAATTCAATAACCTTTTTGATAGTCACTTGATTCTATAAAACCTTTAATTTTTCTCTGAAAAAAACTTTCTAAAACCTCAAATTCTAAATTTTTCTTTATATTCTGATATTTCTAAAGTTCTATTATTAGTTTCTTTTTTTCATCTTCATTTTTCCAAATAACTCATGTTACCTATATTAACCGATTTTTCTCATTAAAATATTTCTTTTTCACTTCCCACTCCAATTTCTTTTTTTGTCACTTAACTTAAACTCAAAAACAACATAAATTTACAAAAAAATGATTATTCTTTTACTAAAAAAATCCCAAATTCTACTATTTGCAGTCTGATTCTTCATCATCTTAAAAAAATATTCTAAACATTATCAAAACATCATAATAACTTCCATGTAATTGGCTTTCCTCAAATGGTATTTTTATAAAAAAATTAGCACATTCCATAAGTTTTTGGCCATTTATAATTTCCACAAGAAGAACCTTCAACTTTAACAATGTCGATATTTGAAAGCATTGTATCAAATTGATTTCGTAGTGGAAAATCTATAAAACTTCTATCAAATTTAATATTATGTGCTACAAAATGATTTGTATCCCGACAAAACATAAAAAAAGTTATCCATATCTTCCTTAAAAAGTTAAAGGATATTCAATACCAGTACTTTGAATTATATTTTTTTCTCGCTAAGGATAACATCATCTGTTAGACCATTTACATTAATAGCACCTTCATTCAGTTCTTCTCCGTCGTTTCTAAAAATAAAAATCTATTAAATTCTTCTAATTTTTGTCCAACGTTCTTTTTTTCTATTTCTGATTTTTTTCAGAATTGTAATTAACCTTTATTGCAGACATTGACAACACTGAACTTCCTTGAAACCCATTCGTTTCAACATCAAAAAAAATATTATATTTCTATCTATTTTTGTTCATATTCACTTTTTTATCTCTTTCCTACAAAAATTAGTCATTTAGTTTTAAAACTGATAAGAATGCTTCTTGAGGAATTTCAACATTTCCTATTGCTTTCATACGTTTTTTACCTTCTTTTTGTTTTTCTAATAATTTTTTCTTACGTGTAATATCTCCACCGTAACATTTAGCAAGCACATTTTTTCTAAGAGCCTTAATTGTCTCTCTCGCAATAATTTTCGTACCAAGTGCAGCTTGTAACGGTATTTCAAATTGTTGTCTAGGAATAACCTCTTTCAATTTCTCAACAATGGCTCTTCCTCTATAATAAGCATTATCCTTATGAGCAATAAAAGAAAAAGCATCTACAGGATTTCCACTAACTAAAATATCCACTTTTACCAAGTCCGATTCTTTATAACCAATCATTTCATATTCAAATGAAGCATACCCTTTCGTACGTGATTTCAATTTATCATAGAAATCAATTACAATCTCTGCAAGAGGCAAATCATAACTAATCATTGTACGAGTATCATCAAGATAACTCATATTTATAAACGTACCTCTCTTTCTTGACAAAGTTCCATAACATTACCAACAAAATCTTTTGGAACAATAATCGTCCCTTTTACATATGGTTCCTCAATATATTTTTTACCTTCTGGAAATTCTGCTGGATTATCAATTACTGTCATTTCTCCTTGCTCAGGCGTCACGTGATATTGAACTGACGGTGCTGTTGAGATCAAATCAATATTAAATTCACGACGTAGTCTCTCTACAACTATTTCCATATGCAAAAGTCCTAAAAATCCACATCTAAATCCAAATCCCAATGCAAGTGATGTTTCAGGCGTATAAGATAACGATGCATCATTTAATTGTAATTTTTCCAACGCTTCTCTCAAATCTTCATAATCATCAGTAGAAACAGGATAAACTCCAGCAAAAACCATACTTAATGCTGGACGATATCCCTCAAGTGCCGTACTTGTAGGATTTTTTACATGAGTAATTGTATCTCCAACTTGTGTATCTTTAATTGATTTAATACCAGTAATAATATATCCAACTGAACCAGCTGATAATTCTTTCACTTCTTTCATTTTAGGTGAGAAAACTCCAACTTCCAATACATCAAATTCCTTATCAGTAGACATTATTTTAATTTTATCTCCTTTAGAAATTTTACCTTCTATAATTCTAATATACGTAATAACCCCTCTAAAGTCATCATAATGCGAATCAAAAATTAATGCTTTTAAAGGATTATCTACTTTCCCTTTAGGTGCTGGAATAAATTTAATAATCGCCTCTAGCAAATCCTCAATTCCAAATCCAGTTTTTCCAGAAACAAGAACCGCATCATCAGCTGGTAACCCGATAACATCTTCAATCTCTAATTTAACCTTATCTGGATCAGCTGAAGGTAAATCAATCTTATTTATTACAGGTAATATTTCCAAATCGTTTTCCAACGCCAAATAAACATTCGCCAACGTTTGTGCTTCAATTCCTTGAGCCGCATCAACAACAAGCAAGGCCCCATCACAAGCAGCAAGAGATCTAGAAACCTCATAAATAAAGTCAACGTGTCCTGGAGTATCAATTAAATTTAATTCATAAGTTTCTCCATCTTTCGCTTTATAATTCAAAGTAACAGCTTGAGCCTTAATTGTAATTCCTTTTTCTCTTTCTAAATCCATACTATCAAGCAACTGATCTACCATTTCTCTTTGCGTAACAGTCCCAGTCATCTCCAGTAACCTATCTGCAATAGTAGATTTTCCATGATCAATATGCGCAATTATCGAAAAATTCCTTTTATTTTTTTGATCTAACATACTATCTTTTTTTCCTCCAAATTTACTAAATTTCTTACTAATTATCTAATATTAATAGTCATATCACTTTAAATTTAACTTTAAAAAAATTTTTGACTAATTTCTAAACGATTCTTAAATCTTATCATAAAAATAAATCTCATTTCATTCATATGATTTTTATTAGATAGATTCAAGTATATATTGCTTTTTATTATATAATAATTTATTAAAAATATACAAGTAGATTTTTCTCAAAAGACAAATCTCAATTCTTTTTCATTACAATTATTCTAAAATAAAAAAAGTACCTACAAACCTTCCAACCCTAAAATTATCCAGTTTTTTTCAGTACTTTTTATTCACACTATAATCTATTCTAATTATTTATGTTTCTTATAAGCTCTAATTCTATTAGGCAATGAGAACAATTTAATAAATCCTTCCGCATCTTTATGGCTATACAATTCACTAGATCCAAATGAAGAAATTCCTTCATCATATAAAGCAAAATCAGTAAATCTTCCAGCAATCTTAATGCTACCTTTATACAATTTCAATCTAATTGTACCAGTAACATTTTTAGAAGTTTCATCAACAAATGCGTCCAATCCTTCTCTTAATGGTGTAAACCATTGTCCAGCATATGTAATATCAGCATATTTTCTTGAAACTAATTTTTTGAATTCAAAAGTATCTTTATCTAAAATCAATGTTTCCAAATCTTTTAATGCTTCCATTAACAATGTTCCACCTGGTGTTTCGTAAACTCCTCTAGATTTCATTCCAACTAATCTATTTTCTACGATATCAATTACCCCAATACCATTTTCTCCAGCAATTTTATTTAATTTTCTCAATAAATCAACAGGTTCCAACGCTTCACCATCAACTTTTACTGGCCATCCTTCTTCAAAAGTAATATCTACATAAGTTGGTTTATCAGGTGCTTTTTCAGGAGGTGTAGTCATAACATAAACGATATCCTCTTTATGTTCATTTTCCAATCCTTCAATATCTCCACCTTCATGAGAAATGTGCCATAAATTTTGATCTCTTGAATAAATTTTTTCTTTTGTAACATTTACTTTAATGTCAAATCTTTGTGCATAATCAATCGCATCTTCTCTTGAACTAATATCCCAAATTCTCCAAGGTGCAATTATTTGTATTGTTGGGTCAATAGAGAAAATTCCAGTTTCAAATCTTACTTGATCGTTTCCTTTTCCAGTACATCCGTGACAAATATATTTAGCTCCTTCTTTATGAGCAACTTCAACCAATGCTTTTGAAATAATTGGTCTTGCAAATGAAGTTCCTAATAAATATTTGTTTTCATAAACTGCTCCAGCTCTCAATGCTCTAAAAGCATAATTTTTTACAAATTCTTCTTTTTTATCTTCCACATAAACTTTAGTTGCTCCAGATTCAATCGCTTTTACTTTTACAGCTTCCATATCTTCATCTTGCCCTACATCTACGCAACAAGCTATTACCTCTAAATCATAATTTTCTTTTAACCAAGGTATAATTATTGATGTATCTAATCCACCTGAATACGCTAATACTACTTTATCTTTCATATTTTTCAGTCCTCCTATTATAAAATTATTATATCATAACTTATCATATTTAAGGAATATTGTCAATTGTAATTTTTAAAGAAAAAAATCACAATCAATTTAAGACTGTGACTTTTTTTCGTAAATATTTGCTTTTTTATTATTTAGCACTATCTAAAAAAACTATTTTACAGAAGCTTCGTAAATTTCTTTAATAGCTTCAGCCAAATCTTTGTTAAATTCATCATCACTTTGTTGTGCTGACAATCCTTCAGTTAATGCTCTTGAGAAACTTGCGATAATTCCTTTATTTTTAGCAAGAATTTCGTTTGCTTCTTTTCTTGGGTAACCTCCTGATAATGCGACAACTCTTACAACTCTTGGATGTTTTGTCAAATCTTCATAAAAGTTTTCAACTGTTGGAAGTGTAACTTTTAACATAACATTTGAAGTTTCAGGCAATTTATCAAGATGTTTTTTAATTTCATTTTTCAAGATAGTTTCGCATTCTGCTTTATCAACATTGTGGATATCTACTTCTGGTTCAATAATTGGAACAAGTCCAGCTGCAATAATTTTATCTGCAACTTCAAATTGTTGATCTACAACTTTTGCAATTCCTGTTTGAGATGCTTTTTTAATAACAGAACGCATTTTTGTTCCGAAAATATGTCTTTCGTTTGCTCTTTTCAAAAGATCGTCCAATCCAGGAATAGGTTTCATAACTTGAACTCCATCTTCCAATTCTTCTAGTCCTTTATCAACTTTTAAGAAAGGTAAAACTCCTTTTTCTTCCCACAAAAAGTCAGCTGTATATTTATCATCAATTTTTCTATCCATAGTTTGTTCAAATAAAATAGCTCCTACAATTTCCTTATCATTAAAGGCAGGACTTTTTATAATTCTAGTTCTCATTTTATGAATCAAGTCAAACATTTCTGTATCATTAGAATATTCACTTTCATCAATTCCATACAATTTTTAAGGCTTTTCGGAGTACTTCCACCACTTTGATCCAATCTTTGCAATAAATCCCTTTCCGTTTCTCATTCTTTTCTAATCTTTCTTTCATCTTAATCTTCCTCCTAATTTTATAATAAAATAATTTGATTTTTCAAAATCTATTATTTATATTTTTTTATCATAGCACTTTTTTAAAATGTCAAGTGTAAAAAAATTTTTAATAATACTTTTTATTTTTTTACTATTTAAATATTAATTTAGTTATAGAATTTTTACAAAGTTTACAGGCGTATAATAATAAATATAAAGAAATTAGGAGGAATAAATTATGGAAAAATAATGTTTTTATTGGCGGTATTTAAAAATCAACTTAGTGCATATGAAGTTTTTAAATAATATTAAAAAGTAATTTTTATTGGTAAAAAAATTATGTGATTACTGAAGCGACAGTAGTAAAAAAAGAAAATGGAAAAAGTAGTTTTTCAAAGAAGGATTTAAAAGTTTCTTCAGATGGTAACGTAGGATTTCTTTCTGGTGGATTATTAGGGGCTTTTTGTTGGAATTATTGGAGGGCCTTTAGGAATTTTTATTGGGCGGATCATTAGGAGCATTGATTGGCGGTAATAGAGGAAATTCTTCAGATCAAGTAAAATCTGGAATTTTTATCTGATACTACAAAATATTTAACAGATAATAACTTTGGATTGGTTTTACTTGCGACTGAAGAAGCAAATTCTGAACTTGATAACTATTTAAAAAAATATGATGAAGAAGTTATTTTTAAGAAAAGATGCAAACACTGTTCAAAAAAAGAAATTGAAGTTGCTAAAGAATATGAAAAAGAATTATACAAAACAGTCGCTTATGATGAATTTAAAAAGAAAGCAAACGAAGAAACAGACAAATTTAAAAAAAATAGAGTGGATGATGTTCTTTCAGATTTAAAAGATAAATTTGAAGAAGCTGATAAAAAGACTTAAATTGGAAGTTGCTAAATTAAGACAAAGATTAAAAAAATAGTCAACTTTATTTTTATTTTTATTTTTGATAAATTTATACTTAAATAAAAAAATCACAATCATTTAAGACTGTGATTTTTTTATATTATTTCTTATATCCTAAAGCTTTATCCCATTCAGAAATTCTCGAATTGTATTTTGCTAAAAATTCTTTGATTCCAGTACCAGAAATTTCAACTTTTCTCATAACATCGTTATTAGAAAGTTTTTTTACATTTTCGAAATCTTCTTTTGAAGCTACTTCTCCAAAAATTGTGTGTTTATCATTTAACCATTCTGTTGGAACTGTTGTGATGAAAAATTGACTTCCATTTGTTCCAGGCCCAGCATTTGCCATAGCTAATTTACCTGCTGATGAAAAGTTTAATCCGTTGTTTACTTCATCTTCGAACTTATAACCAGGGCCTCCCATACCAGTTCCAGTTGGATCTCCACCTTGTGCCATAAAATTATCAATAACTCTATGAAATTTTAATCCGTCATAAAATCCATGTTGTGCTAAATTCACAAAGTTTGCAACTGTGACAGGAGCTTTATCTGGAAATAATTTTAAATTAATTTCACCTTTATCAGTTGTAATTTTTGCATTTATTTCTGTCTTTACCGCTATAGGTTTGATCTTAACTTTTTTTAGTTTGTTTTCCAAAAACTAATGCTTGAACAGCAAACAATAGTAAAAGTGACATAAAAAAATTGTCATTAATTTCTTCATAATTTTTTTCTTCTTCCTTTCAATTTATTTTTTTATTAATTATACTACAAATTCTGTCAAAAATCTATTTTTTTAAAAATCAGAATTTTTGTAAATTTATAAATTTTTTTAGCTTTTTCCAATACCTCTTTTTTTGTAACCGATAAGTTAATAATTTTTAAGGTATTCTCATAATTTAGCCAACTATAATCTTCTATTTCAGAATCATCAATTTTAAGATTCTCTCCATTTGTATATCCTAAAAAGAAACTCACTTTTTTCAAGGTGTTCTCATGAGGTACATAAGTTATTTCTGCCTTAAAATCAGAAATTATCTCTATATCAAGTCCTGTTTCTTCCTTCACTTCTCTAATCGCCGTCTGCTTTTCATTTTCCCCATGTTCAGTATGCCCTTTCGCAAATCCCCAATTTCCATTGTGCATTTTCACAATCAAAAAAATTCCTTATTTTCAGGATTATAAATTAAAGCTCCACACGATTTCTCATATTCCAATTTATCTGCCAATTTATACTTTTTTTCAATAAATACTTAACAATTTCTTCCTTTTTTTGTTTTTCCAAAGTATTTTTCCAAAACCAAATCATAAATCTTATTTTTTTAATTTTACTAATATCTACTGAATTAAATTTCAAATTAATTAAGTCAATTCCAGTAATATCTAGATCTCTAATATTCGGTATTTCTCCTTGCTTTTTTAATCTCTTCTATTCGATGAATAAATTTTTTTAATAGCTCTTCGGTTTCTCCCTTATCAAATTTCCTTTTTTTGAATTCATATCAGCTTCCAATAAGTTCAAAAGTCTCTTAAAATTTCTAGTATCTAAATCAATAATCAATTTTTTTAAAGCCTTATCTGGAATATCGTTATATATTAACGAATGATTCAATATTATCTTTTTCACAGAAAATATCAATTCATTAGACACCTTTAGATAACGCAATTTTTCCTCAGCAATTAATGCACTCTCTTTTTCATAATTGTAAAATGACCTGTTCCCATCTGCATCAATTACCATTGTACTTATCTTACCAAGTTCATGAAACATTGCAGCTAACCGTGTTATCAAATCAACATCACACAATTCTATCGTTTTCAGTGTATGCTTAAAAACACTCTCTTCAGCTTTTGGATGATCAAGAGTGTAAGTATACTTGAATTCAGGAATTATATGCTCCAATATTTTCAATTTTTTCATTTCATTCAACGCTTTTGAAGAATAAGGCCCTAACAAAATTTTACTAATTTCATCAAAAATCCGTTCTTTCGATATCTTATTCAAAAATTTTCTCTTATCAAAAATAGCTTCAGCAATTTTCCTATCAAGCGAAAAACCAAACTTTGAAATAAATCGAAATGCACGCATTATCCTCAATGCATCTTCTTCAATACGTAATTTTGCTTTTCCTACAAATCGAATTATTTTCTTTCTCGCATCATTTTGACCATCGAATAAATCAATTAATCCCTTTTCATCATTGTAAGCCATTGCATTCACTGTAAAGTCTCTTCTCGCTAGATCATCTTCGATGTTTTGAATAAATTTTACAGTTTTGGGGTAACGGCTATTTAAGATTCCTATTTCTTTACGATATTTCGCAATTTCATATTCTTTTCCATTAAGTGTTATCATTAAAATACCAAAATGCGGTTCAACTTCCTTAGGATCACAATTCAAAAAAATTCTCTTTAAATCGTTATAAGGTATATCGGTTGCAAAATCATAATCATCTGGTTCTATGCCAATGAGCATATCTCTAATAGCTCCTCCAACAAGAAATCCAGTTCCATATTTATTCAATTGTTCTAAAATGTATTTCACATCCTCGTTTAATTTAAATTGCATACCGATATCCTTTCTTTAGTTTTTATTTTTTTCGCAATTTAGCGATATAGAATCCGTCTAAATATTCATTTTCATAAGAAATATACACTCCACCAAACTCATCTTCTATGGTTTTCACATTATTTGGAATTTTTAACTTCTTCTACTTCTAAATCATTGTATTTTTTTCTAAAAAAATACTCTAAGTTATTAGTATTTTTCGTTTTTTTAGAAAATGTGCAAGTGCTATATATTATAGTACCATTCGATTTTTAACGCCTTGTAAGCACTATCAAATATTTTTCTTTTTGTATTTTTTTCAATTTTTCTAATATCATTTACTGTCAAATTGTAAATTTTTTTCGAGGCTTTTTTTACGTAAAACTCCCAGTCCACTACACGGAACATCTAACAATATTTTTATCAAATTGTTTATTCAAATTTTTCTATTTGAGTTGCATCATTTAATACAATCTCGAAGTTATCAAATTCATATTTTCTTTTTTTAATTTATTCAAAATCTTAATTTTATGCTCATGAATATCTGTTGCAACTAATAATTTTTGGATTAAAAGTTTGCAAGATTGCTAAAGATTTACCACCTGGTGCACTACAAGCATCTAAAAACAGTTTCATTTTCCGTAATTTCAAGATTTTTCACTGCTAAATATGAAGATGCATCACGAATAACGATGTCACCTTTTAAATACTCCTCTGTCTCAAAAATATTAGCATTTGACAAATAGTAAACTTCATCAACAGAAAATAAAATTTCCGTTCCAATTTTTTTCTAAAATTTCTTCAAATTTTTTTCTTTTGTCAATTTTTTTGGACTGTATCGAACAGACAAATAACTTCTCGTTTTATACGACTTCATTATATCCAAATAATTTTCAGGATAATCAATTTTCAATTTATTAACAAACCATTGCGGATATGAATTTAAAATCCCATCCTTTTTATCTTCAGGAATTTGTACATCAATTTCTTCCTTATTTTTCAAAACATTTTTGCAAAAACAGCATTCACAAATCCAACTTGATGGCTATTAATTTTTTTCGCAATTTCTCCCGCTTCAAACAGAACTCCTGCATTATCTGATTCCATAAAAAACAATTGTGCACCCGATATTCTTAGTAACTGTTTAATTTTTCTTTTTTGAATGTTTCTAGTCGTTTTTTCAAGCAAATAATCAATGTATATCAAATTTTTTTAATACAATATTTATCACATTTGTAACAAACATTCTTTCTTTTTCTTGTATAATTTCTCGTACTAAAATAGTGATTTAATTGAATATTACTATACTTTCCTTCAGCTAAAATTTCATCCAACAAATTGACTAAATCGTACTTCATATTATTTTTTTACAGTTTTTTTCATTTCCTTTGATTTTTTTCATTTTCTATTTCCATTCCCATTTTACAATTTCAACATCTGTTTCATTATCAGTAAATACTTCAATTCCATCTGCACCAAATTTAGGTAAAAATTTTTTGAAGAAAAATACTTCTTTTTCCACCATTTATAAATACTTCAATACTAGAATTGTCTACAAAAACAGTTAATTCCAATTCATTAACATTATCAAGTGCCACTTTTCTCAAGCTTTTATCAACTTGTTCCCCTTTGCTTCTGTCTAACACAAATTTCTTATCAGCATAATCTAATTTTAAAATTGTTTCACTTTCTTTTCCAACTCTCAATTTCAATCCAACATTTCCTGTAATATTTTTGAATTTTGCATTTAATTCATATGTTGTTCCAGTTCCAACTTTTTCAGTACCTTTAACTTTTGAAGAAAATTCAATTTTTTCTCCTCTAATTGTTTCCATTTCCTTAATCGGCAATTGATAAAGTTTTCCATCGATTACTTTCAATTCTCTCGGCAATGTCAAGCTATGAATCCAACCATTTTTTGTCATAGAAAAATCTTCTTCTTCTGGAACTCCCATCCAACCTACAATAAGTCTTCTACCTTTATCATCTTCCATAGATTGTGGCGCATAAAAATCATGTCCTCTATCAATTTCTACAAAATTTGAACTAATTTCAAATTCTGGTTTTGCATAATCTAATTTACCAAAAAAATATCCAGTTTGATATTTATTTTGATACAAATCTCCTTCTGGCTCCAATCCTTGTGGCGACACTACTAATAAATCTAAAATTTTTCCAGTTTTTTCATCTTTCAATTGAAAATAGTCAGGACATTCCCACATAAATCCAAAATCTTTTAATTTACCATGATTTGCTCCTGCAATTTCTCCTTCAAATTTCCAATCTTTAATATTTTCAGAAGAATAAAGTACAACTTTTCCTTCTAACTTTTCACTCTGAATTCCAAGAACTGCATAATATTTCCCATCTTTTTCCCAAATTTTTGGATCTCTAATATGTCTAGTGTATCCATCTGGCTGATTTACAATACTTGGTTCCCATCTTTCAAAATGCTCTCCATCTTCTGATACTGCTAAACATTGATAAGATTCTCTGTTTCCTTCGTCATCTTTTACATTCCCGGTATAAAACAAGTATAATTTCCCATCAATCACAATTCCACTTCCAGAATAAACACCATTTTTTGAATACCAAGTATCAGGTCTTAATGCTGTCTCACATCTTTCCCAATGCAACAAATCATCACTCACACTGTGTCCCCAAGTTTTATTTTTATGATCCACTCCTAACGGATTCCATTGATAAAACATATGATATTTACCTTTAAATTGTGTAAATCCATTTGGGTCATTTATCAATCCAACAATTCCTTGAACATGATATTTTTGTCTCCAAAAATCTTTAGCCACTCTCTCTTTATTTTCCAAAACAGCCTTTTCTTCATTTATTTTCACATCTTTAAAATCCATAGGTACCCTCGCATTCTTAAATTTTTATATCTTAATTTTTTTATTTACATATTCGTTTATATGATACCATATTTTTTTAAAAGAAATGAATACCACAACTAACTGTTTTTTTATTTTTATAAGTAAAAAAAGACTAGAATAATCTAGTCTTCTCCATCATATTTATTTAATTCTTATTAACTTTTTATTTTTTAATTTTACTGATTTTTCAAATCCACCTGTATAAAGTTGATAATAAGTTCCTTTTTCTTTTAACAATTCTTCGTGATTTCCTCTTTCAATAATTCTTCCTTGATCTAAAACCATTATAACATCTGAATTTTTGATTGTAGAAAGTCTGTGAGCTATTACGAATACTGTTCTTCCGTGCATTAATTTATCCATTCCTTCTTGAACAATTTTTTCTGTTCTTGTATCAATACTTGAAGTTGCTTCATCTAAAATTAATACTGGTGGATCAGCAATAGCAGCTCTGGCAATCGCAAGTAACTGTTTTTGTCCTTGAGAAAGACTTGAACCGTCACCACTTAAATAAGTATCGTATCCTTTTGGTAAATGTTTTATAAAATGATGTGCATTAGCTAATTTAGCTGCATCAATCACTTCTTTTTCAGTTGCATCTAATTTTCCAAAACGGATGTTATCAGCAACAGTTCCTGAAAATAAATGTGTATCTTGTAGTACAATTCCCAAAGATCTTCTTAAATCAGGTTTGTGAATCTTCTCAATATTAATATTATCATATCTTATTTTCCCTGAATTAATATCATAAAATCTATTAATCAAATTTGTAATTGTCGTTTTCCCAGCACCAGTTGCTCCTACGAAAGCTATTTTTTGACCAGGTTTTGCAAATAATGTGATATCGTGTAATATTTGTTTTTCTTTCGTATAACCAAAATCAACATTTTCGAAAACAACGTCTCCTAATAATTGTTCATATGTTGTAGTTCCGTCCTTATGAGGATGTTTCCAAGCCCAAATACCTGTTCTTTCTGGTGTTTCTTCAATTTTGTTTTCATCATTGAATTTTGCATTTACTAAAGTTACATATCCTTCGTCAAATTCTGGAACTTCATCTAACAGTTTGAATACTCTCTCTGCTCCTGCTGATGCTAGAATTACTGATGTTAATTGTTGTGCTATTTGAGAAACTGGTTGATTTATAGTTTTTATAAATTGTAAAAACGAAACTAATCCCCCAATTGTAAATCCACTAACCCCATAAAATACAAATACCGAACCAATAACCGCCGTTAGCACAAAGTTCATATTCCCTAAATTTCCAACAGCAGGCCCTAAAATATTAGCATATTTCATCGCATCATTTGCACTTTCAAACAATTCTGTATTTATTTTTTCAAAATTCTCGTTAGCTTCATTTTCATATGAGAAAACTTTTACAACCTTTAGTCCTTCAATCATTTCTTCTGCATAACCATTAACTTTCCCAATATTTTTTTGCTGTGCCTTATAATTTCTCGAACTTTTTGTAGAAATTATTTTTATTGTCGTAATCATAATAATTATCATTAAAACAACGATTAGTGTTAACGGTACATTTAAAATAAACATCGAAATTAAAACACTCACAATTGTTACAACTGACGAAATCATTTGCGAAAGGCTTTCCACCATCATTGCTCTTAATGTATCAATATCACTCGAATACACACTCATTATGTCTCCGTGAGCATTAGTATCAAAAAATTTAATTGGAAGACTTTCCATATGTTCAAATACTTCATCTCTCAATTTTTTCAACGTTCCTTGTGCTATAATTACCATAAAAATTCCATATAAATATGTAGAAATAATCGAAAAAACATAAACGATTATCATTTTTCCAATTATTGCTGCAAGTGGAGCAAAATCCACATGAGGTTTATTTATATTGGGAACAATAAATCCGTCCATCAGTTGTTTCGTAAACATTGTCCCAACGACCATAAAGAATGAACTCAAAAAAATATGAAAACTATAACAGCAGTCATTCTAAATTTGTAATTTTTTTAAACATATATCCTAAAAGTCTGAATAACACTTTTATTTGATTTTTTTTAATCGAAACATTTGTTGGTTTTGCCATTATTTATCACTCCCTTCTGTTTGAGATTCATAAACTTCACGATAAATTTTATTTGTTTTCAATAATTCGCTGTGAGTTCCAATTCCTGTGATAACTCCATCATCTAATACAATTATTTTATCAGAATCTTTTACAGAAGAAACCCTTTGACCGATAATAATTTTCGTAATTTCTGGTAACTCTTTGTTAAAGGCATCTCTTATCAATCTATCTGTTTTTGTATCAACAGCACTTGTCGAATCGTCTAATATTAATATTTTCGGCTTTTTCAATAATGCTCTTGCGATACATAATCTTTGTCTTTGTCCACCAGAAACATTTGTTCCGCCACGTTCAATCATTGTATCGTATTTATCAGGAAATTTTTGAATAAATTCATCTGCTTGAGCAATTTTACATGCTTTTTCAATTTCCTCATCAGTTGCATTTTTATTCCCCCAACGAAGATTTTCTTTAATTGTTCCAGAGAAAAGTACATTTTTCTGTAAAACCATTGCCACATTGTCACGAAGAGTTTTAATATCATAATCTTTTACATTTACTCCTCCAACCAAAACTTCTCCATTTAAAACATCATACAATCTAGGAATAAGCTGAACTAAAGCCGATTTTGCACTTCCTGTCCCTCCAATAATTCCTAAAGTTTCTCCAGACTTTATATCCAAATTAATATCCGTCAAATTCAACACGTCAGGATTATTACTATAACTAAAATTAACATTTTTAAATTTAATATCTCCAGATTTTACAACTTTTATCGGATTTTCTGGATTTCTTATACTTGGTTCTTCTGATAAAACCATCGCTATTCTTTCACCAGAGGCTCTTGACCAAATAATATTTACCAACATCATTGAAAGCATCAGTAAACTCATTAAAATATTAATCGTATAAGCAAACAAACTTGTCAATTCTCCAGTTGTTAACTCGTTTACAACAATCATTTTAACTCCAAACCATGAAAGTAACAAAATACATGAAAATACTGTCAACTGCATTACTGGCGAAATAAAAATTATTATTTTTTTCTGCTTTTTAAAAATGTATCTCTTAAATCTAAAGTTGATTTTTTTGAATTTAGAAATTTCATAATCTTCTCTAACATAAGCCTTTACAACACGAACTCCATTGATATTTTTCTTGCAAATCTGAATTTATTGTGTCATATTTTTTTGTTGCACTTGAAAAAAATTGGATACACTTTTGAAATTAAAGCTGTCAGTGTACCTCCTAAAAATATAATTGCTACAATAAATATCATTGCTAATCTAGGATTTATCAAAAATGACATTACAGTCGCTACAATTAGCATTATCGGCGCTCTAACAAGTCCTCTAATAACTAACTGAAATGAATTTTTGAATAATATTTATATCTGTTGTAAATCTTGTAATCAATCCAGCTGTCGAAAATTTATCAATATTTGTAAATGAAAATGATTGTATCTTAGAAAACATTGCTCTTCTAAGATTTCTAGCAAATCCAGCCGAAGCATGAGAAGCATATTTCCCAGCCAAAACTCCCACTGTCAAAGATAATAAAAGTAACTACAATCGTTGCAATTCCAACTTCTACAGTTAAATTCATATCATTTTTTTATTCAAACCTTTATCAATTATAACTGCCATTAACGTTGGTATTAACATTTCAAAGATTACTTCTATAATAATAAATATCGGTGAAATTACTGTACTTTTTTTATATTCACCGATATAAGAAAAATAATTTTTTTAACATTCTTTGGTTCCTTTCTTTTTTATTTTTTTAATTAATAATATTTAATATAAAAATTTTTATACTTAAACCTATTTAAAATTAAACTATTAAAAAAATTATATATATTTAGGCATTAAATAAAATAGTCATCGTTTTTGAATTTAATTTTTAAAAACAGTTCTATTACATAAATAACTATACGAATTCTCCTAAATTTTTCATAAATAAATAAGAAGCCCAAAAAGGGCCTCATTAATTTTTATTTAAAATATTTTTTTGTAAATTATAAATCTCATTGAAAATGTATCAAACTTTTTTTAATGAGCATTCAAAAGAATATCCATAAAGTATCTAATTTGGATTCTCCACCAAGGCCAATCATGTGCTACATCGTATCCCCAGTAATCTACCCAAGCTGGAATTTGTTTTTCATAAAGAATTCTTTCTAATTCTCTATTACTTGGCAATAATTCCCCTTCCCAAGCTCCTTGACCAATACAAATAATAATATCTTTTTTTCTATATTCATCTAAATAATAATGATTCCAAGGTATATTTTTTAAGAAGTCTACAACTGAATTATTGTAAACCAAGTCATCCATATAATCTCCAAAGAACATTCTCGCATCAAATGCTCCACTTAACGAAATTATTGAATCAAATAAATCTGGTCTACGGAAGAATAAAATTCCAGCATGAGCTCCTCCCATACTACAACCTGTTACTAAAATATCACTTCTCCAAGAAATATCTTGTATTCTAGGAACCAACTCATTTGAAATATAATTGAACCATCTTTCTTGCATTTCAATTCTATGTCTAGGATTTCCATTAGATGACCAGCTTTCTAAGTCAACACTTCCCACACAAAATAATTGCAATCTTCCTTGTTCGATATAATCTGACAAAACATCGATCATTCCAAATTGTTCATATTGATTGAAATCACCATCTTGCGATGGAAATACTAACACAGGTTTCCCTGCATGACCATATCTTTTGTATTCCATATCTCTATTAAAAAAGTGACTGTACTCTCTTCTGTGTTCTATTTGCATAAATTTTCCTTTCAATAATTTTTAAATTTCTATCTTTTTTCATGAACCATTTTCTTAAATTCTTCCATTTCTTCTTCAGTTTTGAAAATAGCTGTGTACATGTAATTTCCCATTGCTCCAGAGAAAATATCTGGCATTCTTTCATCCATTACAATGCTTTGTCCGTATTTTTGTTTGATTTCATCATGACTGTGAACATAATTATGATTATCTCTTCTGCTTACATAAATACAATAATTTTTTTCTAAATCATCATTCAAGTTTGCATTTCTAATTTCATCAAAAGCTACCATATCAGCCCAAATTTGATAAACATCTGTATTATTTGCGTAATTATACATATCTGGTGTATATCCTCCAGCAGGTCTCATATTTGTTTCAAGTCCGATATAATCTCCTTTTTTACCTAATCCTTCCACATCATTTTTTAATTTAAAGAATTCTAAATGTATAAATCTACTCTTAACACCAAATGCTTTTACAGTTTTTCTTCCTGCTTCCAACAATTTTTCAGGCATTTCTTTTTCAACATAATAGAAAACATCCAATCCTTCATTTACAATATCCATTATTGTAGGTTCAAAAATTCCAGGTTCAAAAACAGGTTCTCCTTTTGAATTAATTATCGCATCATATGAAACCAAGTCTCCATCAACAAATTGTTCCATAATATATTTGATATCTTTATTTTTTGTTTCAAAAAATGCTTTTAATTCTTCTTCATTTTGGATTTTATGAGTATCACTTGCACCAACACCGTTATCTGGTTTAGTAATTACAGGATATCCAACTTCTTTTATAAATTTTTTTAGCTTTTTGCTAAAGTTGTTACTAAAGAATATCTTTGCAGTAGGAATTTCTGCTTTTTTATAGAATTTTTTCATTTTTGATTTTTCTTTAATATTGTTGATTTTATCGCTTTTTATACCAGTTACAACGTTAAAGTCTGTACGAAGTCTCGCATCATTAGCTAACCAATATTCGTTATTCGATTCGATCCAATCAATTTTCCCATATTTATGAGTAAAGAAACCAATTGCTTTCAAAACGTCATCATAATTTTCCAACGACGAAACTTTATAATATTCTGTCAAAGCATTTTTCAATTTTTCATCCAATTGATCATACTCAATATCTGCAATCCCTAAAACATTTACCCCATTTTTTTTCAATCTATCACAAAATTCCCAGTTTGTTTTTGGAAATTGTGGTGAAATATAAACAAAATTCATTTTTCTATTCATCTCCTTATTTATTTAATAAATGATTTTTAATTAAATTAATTACGTTTTTATTATATCATAAAAAAATATATATTTTACAAGTCGATTATAATATAAATTTTTTTCAAAAAAATTTTTTTATACTTTATTCTTTAATTTTTTAATTCATTATTTTTTTAAATTTTTTTCATTAAGTAAAATCGCTAAGGTATCTAAATCTTTATAATCCATTTTCTCTTTAAATGAATATAGCCTATTTCCTTTCCATTTTTTTCATTCTATTCAACTCCAAAAATATTTTTTTAGTAAATTCATATTTTTAAAAAAATTCTTTTTATTCTTGGATTACTATCTAATGGTTTCAAATAATTATATAGTTCTTCACTTTCTTTTTCACTCAAAAAGTCTTCTCTACATCCATATAATGATGGAACTTGATAATCTTTCATAGTTACCAATAAGTCAGCAATTGCTCTTGAAAAAAACTTGCAATATAGACTTCTTGCTTTTTCTGGATAATAAATCATTCTTTTTTTATTCCTTTATTTCCAAAAAAATTTATTGTATTGTATAATTCTATTTCCTCTGAAGGATTATTTGAGAAAAAGATATGTTCTAGGGTGCCAATCTGCTACATCCCCTTTTTTTCATTAGGAATATTTAAGGCTTCCCATCCCGAAATATAATTATTTTTCTGAAGTTTTTGGGTATTATTTTTTTGTGGCATTTTTCATCAACTCCCTTTTCATTTTTAATTCATTGTACCACAACATTTTTTTGAAATTATAAGTTTTTTTCTCAAAATTTCATTTAATTTGATAAACCAATTTAACCTTTTTAAGATTTTTTTATTGATATTTTTTTAAGTTATGATATAATTAATTTGTAAATACCCGTTAGGAAACTTTATAGAAATATAGAAATTTTTGGGATAAAGGCTAGATTTTTTTCTAGTCTTTTTTTAATACAACAATTTTGGCTTCCCAAAAAGCCACTATATTTTTTTGTAAAAGAGATAGTGGTAATGGATAATATTATTGCTTTATTAGTTATGATATGTATATTGTTTACAGATTAACTAAGTAGGTTTTAATATTTCACTTCTACACACCTCAACCTTTCGGAGTATTTATTTTATTTATTAAATTAAAAAAATTTTTATTTTTTTCCAGTCTTTTTTTGTTTTTATAAACTTTATAATTTTTTTACTTTAATTTTACCTTTTTTTAAAACAAACAATTTCTTTTTCCTTTAACTCAACACATCTTAAAACATCAGTAAAAAAACATCCACGAATCTAAATTTATACAATTATTTTTTTAATGCTAATATCTTTTTTTGTGGGGTATGACCATAATATACGATTTTTTTCCTGTATTATTTTTTTATACCAATCATCTCGAGTCCATAATAAATATTTAATTTCTTGATCTTCCAAATTTTTTTAGAAAAAAATCAATTCCTGCATGAACAAATAAATGATTTTTCACTCTCAACGATATGAGGCATTTTTTTCAATAAAATTAAATAACCATTTTTTTCTTCATAGAATTTATTATTTTTTTCCAATATTCATCTATTGTTTTTTTCTTCTGTTTGATGTTCAAAAAAAAGATTTTTACAGTAACATTTCCACCATTATATAACCAATTTAAACGATAATTTTTCATCACTTCTTGATTCAAAAAGCATATTTTTCGTGATTTCCCATTAAGTGAATAATGTTGTAACCTTTCTGAATCATTTCTTCATACCAATTATATAACTCAAAAGAAAAATTTACCTCTATCACAGCTATCTCCAAGAATCAGTAGTAAATTTTTCTTTTTTTCAAATCTATTTTTCTCTATTAGTTTTTTTCAAACAAATCAAATCTTCCATGAATATCTGTCAAAACAAAAAAATTTTTTTGATAATCATCTTCTTTAATTCTTCTTATATTTAGTTCCATTTTCCCATCATCTTCCAAATTATTCAAATTAATTTTTTTATTTATAATTTAAGCTTTGTTAATATTATACCTCTAATAAAAAGATTTTTTTACAATTTATTTATCAAAACTTTACTTATACTCATTCAAGTCAATACCCTGATCCAAGGCTGCAAAAATGCACCCACAGTAGCATTGACGATAAACATCATATTCTGCGCACATATCGACTGAACGCTTGTAACCATTATTTTTCTTAAAATCTGATGGCAAATAATTTACATCAAAAATTTCTTGAATTTCTAATCCAAGAGTGTTTATTAATTGGCTATTTTTATGAGGGCTTAATGTTAATGCGCTTCCAAAATAATCAAATCCTAATTCTTGGGCCTTTTTTGCAACAATATCTAATCTCATTTGAAAGCAAACAGTACATCTTTCTCCACCTTCTTTTTCGTTTTCTAATCCTTTCACAGCTCGATAAAAGTCAGCGGGTTTATACTCATCCTCAATAAATCCGACATTATTTCCTGTTCGTTCGTTAAATTTATTTATAAATTCCTGTTGTACTAAAGCTCTTTTTTCATATTCAGCTCTAGGGTGAATATTATTATTTGCAAATAACACAGTTACATCAGCATATTGCGTAAGAAATTCCAAAGTATACGTACTACAAGGTGCACAACAGCTGTGAATCATTATTTTAGGACGAATATTTTTTTACTTTTTCCAATCTGAAATTAATTTTTGTCAAAATTGTATGGTAATTGATTTTTTTGATTTGGATTCATTCTCTCTAAAATTTCTTTTTGCATTTTTTTATATCTTTTTCAATAAAATTTTTCTTTATTTTTCCATAAAAATTGTTTTTCTCCTTTTTATTTCTGCTAGTTTTTTTATTATATTTTTGTTTAAAAAGTGGAATTATATTTAATTATTTTTTTAATTATAAATTGTTTATTTTTTTACAAAAATTATATACTCAAAAATTTTTTTAAACGTTTAATTTATAAAAAAAATTAGACTTGCTCAAATAATTGCAAAAATTAATTTTTGAATTACTAAACAAGTCTAAAAGAAATCTATTTATTTATTTTTATTATATTCTTCCAACGCTTTTTTTAATACTTTCATTCCATTTTCAATTTCAATTAAATTATGTGTACAGAATGAGAATCTAGCTTCTTTTGTCCCTTTTTCCAGGTGTTTTTGTAAAATCCAGGTCCTGGTGCAAATGACAATGTTTGATTTTTTTATATCTAAATTCTGTCAATAACCAAATTGCGAACTTTTCAATATCATCTACTGGCAATTCTGCGATCAAATACAAAGCACTACTTGGCTTATATGTCACAACTCCAGGAATTTTTTTGAATATTGTTGTAAATCATATCTCTTCTAACTTTATATTCCAATTTTGTATTGTCAATGTAAGTTTCTAAAGTATTTATCAAGTTTGCACTTGCATATTGCTCAATTGTCGAAACTGATAATCTTGCTTGACAGAATTTTTAATGCTTGTGCCATAAAATCTTTGTTTTTTTAGAGGCAATAACACCAATTCTAGCTCCAGTCGCACTATAATGTTTAGAAATACTATCCACAAGAATTACTCTATCTTCAATTTCTGGAATTGACATAAACGATTGATAAGTTTTTGCAATTTTTTCATCATAAATAAATTGTCTATAAACTTCATCTGTAACAATGTATAAGTCATGTTTTATCGCAATTTCTTTTATTAATTCCATTTCTTCTGGTCTAAAAACAATCCCTGTTGGATTACTTGGGTTAGAAAACATTATTGCCTTAGTTTTTGGAGTAATTAATTTCTCAATTTCTTCTCTTGACGGCAAATGATAATGATCTTCAATCGAAGTTTCAATTGGGACTAATGTTGCATCAGCAATTCTCAAAAAACTGTCATAATTTGTATAATATGGCTCAGGCACTAAAACCTCATCTCCAGGATTACAAAGAGTTTGAAGCGTAATTTGAATCGCCTCACTTCCTCCTTGAGTAATTAAAATTTCTTCAGGCAAAAGATTAATATCGTCTTTCGCATAAGATTTTGAAAATGATTCTCTCAACTCCATTATTCCTGCTGAATTTGTATATTTAACAATTTTTTCTTTATAGTTATTCAATCCTTCAAAAAATGTATCTGGCGTTTCTACATCAGGTTGCCCAATATGTAATTGATACACTTTTTACTCCGTTCCTTTTTAGCTTCGTCAATATAAAGGAACTAATTTTTCTTATTGGTGAATACTGCATATTCAGTACTCTATCTGAAAAGTTTTTCATACTCATCCCTTTCTTTATATAAATCTATTTTTTATTATATTTTTCATTCAATGCTTTTTAAAAATAGCAAAAGTTTCAACGTCCATTTCTCCACTATAATTTGATGGTCTAAAAATGATGTTGGAATACTTTTTATTACATTTTTTTAGTTTGTTTATCCCAAGCTCCAGTTATACTTATACCATATCCAAATTTATTTAATTCTCTTTGAATTTCAGCAACAGGTATCATACTCAATTTAGTCGAATATTCTCTTTCATAATTATTTTTTTGTGTCGTTATCGTACCACATTCCAATATTATATTTTGTATACAATTCTCTCCAAGGGAATAATGGACCCGGATCAGATTTTCTTTGTGGCGCAATATCCGAATGTCCTAAAATATTCGTTGCAGGAATTTCATATTTATCAGCTAAATATTTAACTAAAACAGCAACCTCTTTTATTTGGAAATCTTTATATGGAACAAATGTTCCACTGACATCTCCACCATTTACAATTTCAATTCCAATTGAAGTATCATTTAAATTGTTTCTTCCTTTCCAATCACTAACTCCAGCATGCCAAGCTCTCTTATTTTCATCTACTAATGAATAAATTGGTTCTGATTTATTGTCTGAAACCATGTAATGCGCACTTACTTCATTTTTTGTCAAAGTTTTTAATGACGAATCTCTATTTCCTGCTGTGTAGTGTAAGATTATGAATTTTTGTCTATAATCTTGACCTTGTGAAGTATATGAAGTATCGATTCTAATTGTTCCAGCTGAATTTGAAATTGTTTCAGATCTTCTGTTTGGATTAGTTGGAATCGTTGTTCCTCCTTTGTTATTGTTGTCATTACTTCCATTGTTGTATCCACCATTATCTATTGTAATTTCAACTGGTTTTTTAACGTCTGTCGAGACATCTCTGTTATTTGCGTAGGAAAAGCTTGATATAACCAATGTCGCAAATAATAAAAAAATAATCTATTTTTTTCATTACTATTTTTCCTCCTATAATTTTTATTTCTATCAGTTTTTTTATAATCATATTTATAATTTTATACTTTATTATATCATATTTCAAAAGTATAAAAATTTTTTTATTTTTAAATTGAATTTTTATCTAATATATACTTATTTATCATTTCAAATCAAAAAAAGAACAGTAAAACCTAAGCTCTACTGCTCTTTTTTTGAAATTTAAATACTTATGATATTTATTTGATAGAGTATTCTTTTTCTTATAAAATAAAAAAATACTTATCTATAAAATATTTTTTTAGTAGAGTATTTGAATTTCTGGTTATAATTAATAAATTGCTCTAAATCCAATACCTCCACGAACATTACTTCCCTTAGTATCGTATCCAGCATTTACTGTAACACCAAATCTAGTATTATCAACTCCGATATTCAAGTCAAATTTACCATTTCCACGTCTATCCTCTTTTTCTCCTCTAATTCCAAACCAGTCAGCATTTGTATATCTAACTCTTGCTTCATTATTGACATCTCCAACTTTTCCAAGCTCATTTTCATAAGCGACAGTAAGTCCAACTGATAAGTTTGTTCTCACAGCCATTGGTTGAACATATTTAAATTCCACTCCAACTTCTGGTTTTACTGAGAAATAGTCGTTTCCTTTTACCTCTAATCTAACTTCTCCATCATCTTCTTTAATGCTGCTAAATCTTCCATATTCCATTTTCAAAGCTCCGTATGGTCTTAAGTGTGTTCTTTCACTCATTCTTATGTCATACCCTAAATCAGTTTTGAACGCAGCACCATAAGAAGTATAGTCGGACTCAGCGTTAAATATATCATCAACTACTAAAAATCTACGTTTCATTTCATTTTTACCTAAGAACACATCTCCGGCAACTGTCCATCTAAGCGAACCGTTGTGATCTGTATACGGCGACATTGTCTTGAAGATACCAGCTTTTAGCATAGTCTGATTTTCTCTTGATTTTCCTATATCTTTGAATTTGAAACTATTATTTACTGCTCCAGCATACCATCCGCTTGAGTTCCCTAACTTAACTGTTTCATCTTCGTGAACATAAGCAACTCCGTAAGCATTGCTTTCGTAATCGTGAATTCCAGCTGTGTCAGTCTTATACTGATCTCTCATTCCAAAGATTTTAACCTTATTGTTTTGTTTAGAAGGATTTCTCCATTCATTTTTCAAGTATCTAAATTCTTTGTCAAGCATATTTCCAGTTGCATTTATTCTCATTTGAGTATTTGCATATTGGTGACCCATCATTTCGTCCATAGCTTGATAGAATAAAATTTCTTCGTTGTTTCCAATTCCATTTAATTTTTGGAATAATTGATTTTCTCTGCTTCCTAGTGCTTCTACACCATATCTTTGTTCTAATCCATCCAAGAAATTGTATGTATCTGTAGGATTTACAGGTGATGCTTCATTTCCCGCCCAGTATGTATATGGTATTTTAGCAAGGTAGGCATTTTCTATTGTTCCATCATTTGAATTTTGTGCGACTGTTGCCATCCAAGTTAATGATCCTGAATAAATGTTCCATTTTTCAATTTGTGGATTAGCTCTAATTGTTGCATTGTATGGATCAGTTATTTTTGAATCCACTTGAATATATTTTGCAGTCGTATTTTGAGCAGCTTCAGCTCCCACAATTAAGTCAGCTTTTTTCAATCCTGTCAAAGAACTAAGTCCTGTAATAGGATTTGTGTACACTTTATTTGAAGTGTCAATATACATTCCTATTTTTGATAATTCCATTGGTTGAAATTCTTCTGCTGATGTTGTTGCTAATTCAGGTATTACAGGGTTTCCATTTACCGTTATTGTTCCAACTGAAGATCCTCTAGGAACATCAATTTTTACACCAGATACTGTTTTTGTCAAGTCACTCGCAGCATCCACTCCAATAACTGTCGCATCAGTCGAATCTGTTACACCATTAATATTGAATGTTCCATAGTTTTTAACTATTCCAAGATTAGCTCCTGAAGCATTCCCTTTCGATAGAATTCCTCTTGCATCTTCTGCAGTAATATCAATATTTCCATGATTTTCAATTGTCGAACCATTTTTTACTACAACTCCGACAACTTTTTTCAATCCAGAACCATTTGATTTAATCGTTCCATAATTGTATCCGTAAGCTCCGTTATCCAAGTAAATTCCAGTAGTTTCACTCGAATTCAAGTTTATCACAGCATTACGATTTGAAGCAGTACCATTGTAAACCGTTGTTCCTGCTCCAGTTCCGTACATTCCGATACTTCCTTTTCCTGTAACATTAATAACGCCATTATTTACAATATTTCCAGTATATCCCACTTTTCCTGCAGCAATTTCAGCAGCCGTCGGAGTATATCCAGCAGCCATTCCTATAGCATAACGATTATTCAATGAACTAATTGGATCAAAATATGATTCTCCAACCGTAATTGAAGCATTATTCGTAGCAGTTCCGCCAAGAGTACTGTAAACTCCCACATTTCCATATCCTGAACCAAAATTAATGTTTCCGTTATTTACAACTTCTCCAGCAGAATAAACACCATAATTGTAAGAACCTGTAGAAGTCAAGTTTGTATTATTTGTAACTTGTGCTCCAGCTCTATTGTCATTTGAATAAATGTAAACCGTTTCATCTCCAAGATTATTAATGTTTCCAATATTACTTACAATTTTGTTTCCAGCAGAACCTGTTCCTTTTTCAGAAATAATTCCAAATGAATTATCAGCAATCGTCATATTTGCTCCAGAATGTGCAGTTACAGTTTGATTATCTCCATTCACATAAATTCCTGCGCCTGATCCGTTCCAACATTTATTGTTCCACCAGTCAAGTCAACATTTCCAGCAGTACTGAATATTCCAGTTCCCGCATCACCGACATTAATATTTCCACTATTTTCAACCTGATGTCCATAAATTCCAACAGAATATTTCCCTATAGTAATATCTCCGCTATTTGTAATTTTGTTTCCATTTTTAACATAAATCCCAACACTAGCCTTTTTACTAGCAGCATCCAACGGATTTGGCAAAGTAATATTTCCACTATTTCTAACTTCTACACCTTCAGAAATAATTCCATATCCAGCATTTCCAGTAATATTTCCTTGATTGTTAATTTCTCCAGCAGTTCCTTTTGCCAATATTCCAACAAGTCCTTCTGTATTATTAACCGTGTCATTAAGAGTAATATTCATATTATTTGTCATACTAGATGCAGGTAATGTTGATTTATTATTCATAAAGAATGCAACCGCAGATGCCGTAGGTGCTCCAGTATATTTAAGTTCAAAGTTTTTATTGTCATTCAATGAAGGATTATTTCCCTCAACAAAAATACCAGTTCCTCTATCTTTAACTTCCACTCCATAATCTGTTTCAAATGTAACCTTCGTATTATCTGCATAAACACCAATTCCATCATTTCCAGTAGTCACAATATCCGAACTTCCAGTTCCATTAAGTTTCACTTCAGGCCCACCAAATTGTAAAGGATCAGTAGCTCCAGCAGGTGGCGTTACTTTCGACACAATTCCAACTGAATTATCTCCTGTCAATACAATTTTTCCAGCATTTCTAATACTTCCATGACTTGTCCCAGCTTTTCCAACTTCAATGCTCGGATGTGCTCCAGTAATAGTATTTAATTCTCCATACAATCCAATACCATTATTTCCATTTACAGTAATCGTACCTTTATTTTCAACTTCCAACGTTTTATCTGTATTTGAAAGCATTCCATTTGCAATTTTAGCATCAGTTCCATAAGATTGAAGTTTATTAGCCGATGTAAAGGCAGCCATTCCAACTCCAGTTCCTGAAATAGTAATATTTCCATTTGTATCATTTAATAATTTACTTCCATTTACTCCGTATGCTCCAAGTCCATTATCTACAGTAATTGTATTTTTATTTATAATTTCTCCATAACTTGTACTAAGAGCAATTGTAGAAGCAGAACCACCTGTTATAGCCACATTCCCTTCATTTACATATCCCGTTTGCGTATTTGAAGTTGCACCAGCATCAGATCCAACAATCATACCCTTACCAGTAGTCGAACTTATTGTAATTCCAGGATCAATAAATATTTTTTCTCTAACAAATTTTATCTTGTCAAATATTGGAGCATTATCTAAATCAATATCTCGTTGTATAGAATATTCTCCATTTTTATAATATACCTTGTAATCAGCACCAGTCCCAATCGTCAAGTTTCCTCTGTTTATCTTCAAGTCATCCTCAACACTTTCAATAAGTCCTGTAGGCCCAGTCCATTTATTATCAGTTCTAGTTCCACCATCTGTAACTCTTAAAATTACACCATTTCCTTCAACTTTAATTTTCATATTACTCATACCAGTATATTTTTTCCCAGCAGTTGCAGCAGCATTTGCAGGATTAGATGAATCTTCAGCCGCATAATCAGCCGCCGTTCCAGGCATAAGTATTCCATCAGAAATAGTAAGTTCCGTATTCCCTGAAAAATTAATATTTGAATTTGCATTAGCTAAAAATGGCACAACTCCACTATAATCATCTGTAGAATTTCTCTTTCTAGTATCAATCTTTCCACCTTTAAAGTCAATCTTACCGCCATCCCAAGCTACAAGACCACCTTCTTTTGCAGAATAAATCTCATTATTAGAACCTTCAAATTTAACTAATGAACCACTTCCTTGAGCAAATCCTCCCATACCATGAATTTTAATATTATCTTTAAATGTTACAGTACTTCCACTTCCTGTAGCTGTTCCTGCTTTTGCATATCCACCAATATTTTTGTATAAATATGGTTTTGTATCAGCGTCATTTGCAGCCCATTCATCTATAGCTGTAACTTTACCGTCTAAAGTAATTTTTGCACTATTATCTGCATACGCAATTATTGATCCAAATCCTTTTGCGTCTGTAGTCTTTTCAGCCGTTATTTCTCCACCATTTTTAGCAACATATGCTATTGGAAAAGATTCCACTTTTGTTGTTGATCCTAAAGGAGTATCGTCTTTATATCTTGCACTCATCACAACATCTTGTCCAAGATTTACTTGACTTCCTTTTCCTTCAAATCTTTTTGCTTCATTAGATGTCATTACATGGTCGCTATTTTTCCATGTTCCTTCAGCATATGCAATAATTGTTCCAGTGGCTACTTCATTTTTAGTATCATCTGCAGAAGCAACAAGTGAAGTCGCTGTACCATCTAAAGTATAATCTTTTATAGGTGTAGTCATAATATCTACTGTTGTAGAATCTGATTTCCCTGAAATATCATTTCCACTTGCATCTTTTATAGCTTTACCGTGTTCATTTGTAGATTTTGCTACATCAATAACTGTTCCTCTTTCAGATGCTATCATTATACCATCTTTAGAATTTTTACCAAATGTTATATCAATATTATTTATTTGTAAAGAATGTATTGGGTCATTTTCATAATTAATCTGAACATTAGCTCCCAAATCTTCTTTTGTTTTTATCTTTGCAGTCTGTCCATTTATAATTTCTTCTCCTCTTTGACCCGATTTAGAATAAATTCCTATATTATTTGTAGCAATCGTTGTAGCACTTGTTGTCCCTATTCTTCCTCTTGCATCAATTTGTCCTTGATATATTCCAATAACTGATTTTTTCCAATCTGTATTATTAGTTTGATTCCATACAGATAATCTTGAAGACTCTGCATCAGGCATCTTGTCATTAAATAATAGTAATATATTTCTGTTCCCATTCACAACAGGAGCTTCTGTAAGTTTTACAGTTGGCGTCATTCCAGTCTGATTTGTATCCTTTATTCTTGCAGTACCTCCTGGCATCGTTCCATTGACATCTGCTTTTCCTACAAAGTTATTCCAGTTAGGAACGTATCCAAATCCTGAATAAACTATATTTTCATCTCCCGTAATGTTATATGTTCCTTTACTATTTATTTCAAATGATCCTTGAGTCCCTACTACTGAATAAACTATATTCTTATTAGTTTCTATATCAGCATCAACTTTACCTATAAATCCTCCACGTTGTAAAGGTACTCCAAAACTAGCACTCCAGTTCTGTACTACAGAATATGTTCCTGGAAATATTAAACATTGTATTCTGATCTCCAGCTCCAGGATCTGTTAAATGTCCTTTTGTTATATTTACTTTTACTTCATTTCCTGGAGTTTCATCAAATTCTATTTTTCCAGTCCACCATGTTTCAAGTGATAAAAATGCTGATTTCCCATACATATTCGCTGTAATATTTGATAATTTTCCATTCCATACAGTATGTATTCCTAAAGCTCCTTGTTTACCACCATCTGTCAGTCCTGCATCTCCTACATCTCCAGCAAGATATAAATTCATATTTTTAATATGAAATTTTCTCTTATTGATATCTGGATTATTTCCTGAAAACTGACTTCCAAAATAAAACAAAACTGAATCTCTAGGATTAACATCTATAGAATTATTTTTTATGTATCCTTTACCTAAAGGTGTTCCATCTATTCCAGACTGTGGAACTAATATTTTTTTAGTTGGATTATATCCTGACCAAAAAGAATGATTTTCACCATCACTAAATCTAGTATGATTAGGATCATTAGGATCATCTGTATATTTTGCTTGATCATCAACTGTACTTACAACAAACCATTTACTTATTGCACCATTAGTAAAAGAAAAATCTAAAAATGGTTTTGCACTAACTTCAGGTATTTTTACCTTAACCACAGGTGGATTAGGTGTAGGTATTGTCAAAGCAGCAGGAACTACAGTTGGTATACTCAAAGGAGCTAATACTGGTGCAGCAATATTAATATTTGGTGCAGTAACAGGACTTTTATGTACATCTTTAGGTTTAATTGAGGCATCTATATTTAGACTTGCCACAGGCTCCTGTCTTTTTTCCGTACTCGAAATTCCATATCCTTTTTCATAGCCAAATCTTCCGCTAGTTGTAGCCGATTTAGGATTTCTCGATTTACTTAATAAGCTATAATTTGAGCTTAAAGGAGATATTGATCTCTCAAACCTGTTCTCACTCCTCTCAAATTTACCTTCATAAGGATATTTTTCAGATTTATCTCCTCTTCCTTTGTATGTCCCTCCCCAATTGTTATAAAATCCATTAATTCCATATTGCCAACTGCTCCAAGGCGATTTGACCACATGATCTCCTTGCTCCATTAACTGAATCAATTCTAAATTTGTATCTTTCAATAATTTATTATTCTCTCTTTTAGCCTCTGAAATCCTGCTACTAAAATCTTTAATTGACGTAGAAATCCCTTGTTTCTGACCTTCAATTTGTTTATCAATTTCCGCCGAAAATAAATTTTGTGAAATATTCACTAATCCTGTTATTAAAAAAATGTAATAAGTGCCGAATCAGTATATTTAAACTCTTGACACCTCTTTGCAAACGACCTTAAGTCTTTTTTTACCTTTCTTAAATTATTCGTCATCATTTTCTCCTTTTTTCTTTTTTTATTTTATTTTTCTTCAATCCTTTTTATATCACTATATTCAATTTCGTAATATTCATCATCATTACTATCATCTTTTTCTTCTTCGTTGTCTTCATCTTCAGTTACACTTTTTCTTACAAAAAATAAATACCCTATTGACAAAGCTCCAACACCCACTCTAATCAAAGTGCTTGGAACTGTATCAAAATCTAACCAAACTATTACGGCATTGAAAAAAATTCAATATTGATATTATAATTAGCCAAGCATTTCTAATGTTTATCGAATACCAAAAAAACATAATTGAAGCAAACAAAAAGTCACTCTTGCCCAACCAACACTATTCAAAAAGTTTAATATTACTCAATATCAAATCATTCAAATATGGAGAACTTTGCATTAAAAATTCTCCCCACTCCTAATCCGATTAATCCGACTAAAAAAACAAAACTTCTACAATGAAAATTTCCCTTTTTCTTATTTCTTTTTTTATAAATTTCAAAATATCTTATCGTATAAAAAAATCATTAACCAAAAAAAGACTTCCGATACTAACAACGTACTTGTTATTTGAAATATTCTAAAATTTACATATTCTTTGAAATTTATTGTATAAAATAGTAAATTTGACAAAATAAAAAAATATTGAAATTAGCATAAATAATAATCTTCTTAAAATATTCATTTTTACCTCTAATTAAATCTTCATATTAATCTTCATCAGCAACTATATCTGAAAAACTTACTCAACCACTCAACATAAATTGGACTATTTTTGATTTAACGCTTCAATATTAGCTTCATAATTTTTCATTATCATCAAATATTTTTGAAAATAATAGGTGCTAATAATTTCAGTGTTGGTGTTTCAAAAAGACCATAAATATTCATATTATAAATTAATGGTTTTTGTGATTTTTAATAATTGGCTTTGATTTTTTTGATTTCATATAAAAAGACTTATCAAATTTATTTTTTTCAAATCATTTTTTTCTATCATTTAAAACAACATCAATCTGATCAGCTAACAATTTTTTTATATTTCCAAGATTGATAATTTTTTTAATTTTTTTATCTTCCAACAAAAAAACTCGATTTTTTTCTCTTATATAATAACAAATTTCCCATATCTTTTTCCAGTTTTATGTATTCTTGTTTCATACAATTGAAAAAAACTCATTAAATTCAACAACCATATCATTTTTGAATTTCATATAAATTTTCTTTAGAATAAATTTTTATTTACTAATCTGATTTTTTTGTTTCGTTAAAAGCAATCATACAAATATACTTCAATTTCATATTTTTTTCATTGCTTCCTGGTAATTTTTAAAATATTTCCAGACAAAACATAATCTAAATTTGGATTTTTGTTTTTTTATAAGATTCATATAGTCAATACTATATCTTTTATTAGGAATTACCAATTTACCTTCTTCATGCGACACAGCCACTTGATAATTTAAAACACTCTTATAATGCAAAACTTCATTTAAATACAACGGTAATGAAGACGATAATTCTTCTGACATTTCGGTTTTTTCACCAATTATCGTAAATAATAATACCAAAAGATTAGGTTTTTCTTCTTTTTATTATTATTTGTCAACCAATGTGGTTTATTAAACTCTCCATACCATAAAAGGCAAACTTGTCGGATAAAAATTTAACAGCTAATTTTTTTCTCTTCTTTTTCCTTGATTTTTCCTCTTGAACTTTTTAGTGCATAAAATCCATCTTCATATTTTTTTGAAATTTTTTTATGATACTCTAACCAATTAAATTTAGAACAAAAATCTACACAATTCCAATCCTTCTTTATATTTCCCTTTTTTTCTCATAATATTTTTAAAACATTCAAAAGCCGTTTGAACGCCATGTTTTTCAGGATTGTAATATGGCAACACATATTGCTCAAATTCTTCATATAAATCATTCATTCCATAAATAGCTGATGCTACAGACATAACTTCAAGCGAATAATCTGATTCCCTTAAAGCCGTTGTCAAAAAGTAATTCCCTTTTTCCTTATCACCTTTTTTAAAGAAATTCACAGCTTCTGTCAATTTTGCTCGCCAATTTCCTTGAATTGATGATAATTTATCTAATTTTGATTCATACTCATAAGTGCTTCTCGCTTTAACAATATTAAAATATTTTTTGAAAGCAATTGCCGAATTAGGATTAATTTCCAATGCCTTTAAATACGCACCTTCCACTTGATTATTCTCATCTCCCAATTTTTCTAACGCTTCAGCATACCCATTAAAAAGAACCTCTGAATTTATTTTTTCAAAAAACAAACTTTTAGCATATATCTTTTTAGCTTGCTCATAATCTCCTATTTCCAAATTATATCTACCCAGAAGATTTACTCTTCTTTCAACGTTTTCATCAAGAGCATATATTCTAAGACACGCCTCTTGAACCTCTTCATACATCCCTTTCGAAAAGCAATCTAATACGATTGGATACAATCCTTCAACATTATCCCAGTTTCTCTTAATAGATGGTATTAATTTTTTTTCTTTCCATTCTTTTTTCTTCATTTTGCGTTCTTTACCAAAATCATCATAGTAAGAAATTTCTTCCAAATCTTCATCTGAAACAGGTTTAGGTCTTGTCTCTGATATCAATTCTTTAAAAAAATATCTTTGTTACTTTCTTCTTCTTTCTTATTATTTTTTTCTTAGAATCTGATGATTTAAAAAGATGTTCAAAGATTCCCATATGTCCTCCTAACCAATTTTTAATTTTTTTCTTTTTTTGTTACAGTATATCACAATTTTTTTAAATATTTGGTATACTTAATAAATAAAAAGTTTCTAAAAAAAATTTAAATTATAATAAATTTAAACACATTACAAATTAATTTATAATAAAAAAAAATACCTCTGAACTCCATAAAACAAATGTCTTTAAGTTCTTTGGTATAATTTTTTTATATTTATAACTATAGTTAAGATATTTAATTATCCTATTGTTTCTTCATCATAATCCATTTTTTTCTAAATCCATATATTCCACATTCAAGAAAAATTAATGTTAATAACATCGTATAAAAAAATCAATATCAACGAATTTAAAATAGAATTTACAGATATAACTGCATAATTGAATATTAATAAATTTCCGAAATTACTCTTAAAAATATTGAAAAGGTATATTTACTAATATTGCAAAAAAATACATACTATTACACTTGGAATAATTATTCTAAGACGATTTCCTTTACACAAATGAACATTGTACGTCACAGCATCAAAAATCTTAACATCTCGAATATAGTACAAACTGTTAAAATATAAAAAGATGCAAAGCAATAAAAACTACTCCTCCTACATATAAAATAATCGCTAACTGTCTCGAAATAAGAGCTACTATTCTAACAATTACAGTTGCAACTACTATTAATACAAAGATAGCCAAAAACACATTTAATTATTTTTCAAAAAAACAATTCTTTTGTAACTAACTTCTGCACTAATTCCCTCAATATCTACAACCATCCTATTTTGAATTTTTTTAATTAATAATGTGGTTGGAAAATAAAATATTAAAAAAATATTAAAAAAATGCTAATAATACACTTGAAAATAAAGTTTCAGTTTTTTTATTCCATCTAAATTAATAAATCTTGCAGATAAATTTGAAATAATCGAAATTAAAAATATACGCTATTACAAGTCCTTTATTCTCCCTTAAAAATTTACTAAAAAAACTAAAACTCTTATCAAAAATATTCCATCAATGAAAAAAATTATTATGTAGACTATCTTTCAAATCTTCTATTCCCATTCTTTCACATCCTCTCTATCGTTTTTTTATGTGATAATTATATCATATTTTTTTGTATCTTTCATCAAAAAAATTAAAAATTATAAGAAATATTTCTCTTAATCTAAAAAAAATACAGTAAAAAAATTAATAATAAAAAAATTATTAAATTAAAGCTTCAAATTTCAAAGATAATTATAATAAAAAAAATGGTATAATCATCTTAGGAGGTTATAAAAAAATATGTTAAATAAATTAAAAAAATCCCTAATAATTTTATTATCATGTATAGCAATAAATTATTCTATAACAGCTGCTGAATTGCAAGCAAGAGCAAAATCTTCAAGCCAATATTTTATGGATTCTTCAAGAATTTTAAGTTCTTACTATGCAACATCAGCAACAGTTTCTTTGAATAGTGGATTTGCTATAGATAAAAATACTGGTGCACAATTTACTGGAACTTATGTTGAATTTAATGAAGTTGGAAATCCACAAGTAATTAGAAACTACAAAAATGGTTCACCTGATGGAAAATGGTACTTTTTTAATGAATCAAGAGGATTAATAAGAGTTACTAATTATTCAAACGGTGTTAAAGATGGTGAAGAAATAGAATTTAATGATAATGGTATTTCAAAATCAATTAAACAATATCAAAATGGTCTTTTGAATGGTGCTTCATACGATTTTGATGCTACTGGAAGACTTACTTCATCTATAACTTATGTTAATAATGCCAAGACAGGAAAAGAACTTAAATATCAAAACGGCATAGTTTCTGAAGAAAGAAATTACCAAAATGGTTCTTTAAATGGGGAAATGAAAGCATATTATCCGAGTGGTCAAGTTAGTACAGAAGGAAATTATGCTTATAACTTAAGAAACGGTGAATGGACTTGGAAATATCCAAACGGTGCAGTTAAACTTAAAGAAAATTATGTTAACGGTATAATAAATGGTACTGTTGTTGGATATTATCAAAATGGTTCAAAAGAAAGAGAAATGAACCTTTCTAATGGAAATGGTGATTTTACTCAATATTATGAAAATGGAAAAGTTAAAGTTAAAGGGTCAATTAGAAATAATAGAGCATATGGAAATTGGACTTTCTATAGTCAAGATGGTTACGTAACATCTACCCAAAGTTTCTATTAAAAAAAATTTTTTTATTAATTTTTTTATTAATAAGGAGGAAAGTTTATGAAAAAAATTAGTTTTTATTCTTATGATGTTCGTAAGTATTTTTTTAGTTTTTGCAGAAATGAAAGATGGTACTTATTCTGCTGAAAAAAATTATGATTCTGAATGGAAATCAATTGTAAAAAAATTACTGTAAAAAGAGATAAAATCATTGGTGCACAATTTGATAGACAAAATAAAAAGTGGACAGTCATTATCTTTTAAACAAGGACGATTTTTAGAGATTCTGCTTTAAACTCTTCAAGAGAATTAGTAAGCTCTCAAAATGTAAATGATGTAATTCCCGAATTTAGAGAAATTGTTAAATTTTTTTAATTCAAAAAAAGCAAATAATGGTGAAACTGGAAATTACAAGATGTAGTAAAAATATATCTTCAATAAAAATTTTTTTAAATTTAAGTATAGATATTGATAAATAAAAAAATATGTACCTAAAACTTATTCTAAAAGTTAAAAGTACATATTTTTTTGTTTGCTAATAATTAAATCATTTTACTTAGTTCCCTTCAATTTTTCTTAATAATCATTATTCTCGTCACTTTATACAAAAAAACAATATTATTAATATTGGTAAAATAATAGTCGTTAACAACATAATCCCAATTATTAAAGGTGTATTTTTCTGATAAACTTTTTGAAACACTTACAATTTCTTTATTAAAATCTTCCACTTTTTTTCTTTCGTGCTATTTATTTGTCCTGGAACATCAAATATACTTTTTCGATTGCTCAAAAAGTAAACAATCTATCTTTCACTTCATTCAATTTATCCAAACTTTTATCCAATTTTTTTCAATCGCTGGTTTCTTATATTCTTCCTCAAAATATCTTGAAATATATGAATTTATAAGCAATGAACCTGGTAAGACTAAATAAATAAACACCAATATAAAAAAATGAATATTTAGATATTGACTTAAAAAAATAGATGTTACTTTATTTTTTTAATAAACGTATATAGCAACAAACTTACTAGCGATATAAATATTAATAAATTAGCTATTTTTTTACTTTAAATATCTCAAAATATAATGATTCTAATTTCAAAAATCACTGTACTTGCTAAACTGATTTTTCCATAAAATATTAATAATATCATAAATCGGTTTGTACAATATCTCCAACTTCAATTTCCATTCCTAAAATCATACTTACATTAACAGTACTTCCTTCAATAACGTCTGTCGTTCCCTTTATTAATGATAAAACTAAAAAAATAATTTCTTTGATTCATCATAAGTTTTTATCCAAATATGGCTTCGTCAAATTTTTTTAATAAATTAAAAATTGTGTTCTCAAAAAAATTACGTTCATTACTCCAAAAAAATACAAAAATATTATTCCTAAAAATAATTAATACTTTTTAATATGATTCCTTTATTATTTTTCAATCCATTGATTCACACCATTCATTTAATTAATACCTCCTTTATTTACAACAAAAATACAATCTTTTTACAAATAAAGATTCAATAACTATTCTAACAAAATTACAAAAATAAAAAAATTTTTATTCCATATTCAATAATTTTTCTTATAACATAAGCTGAAATCACAAATCCAGCTGTTCCTGGAACAAATGCATTACTTCCAGGAGTAATTTTTCTTGGTATGTCATTATTCTCTCTAAATTCTGTTGGCAACTCATATTTAAATACATCTGATTTATCAGGCACTAGATTTGGCTCTTTTGAAAATGCGACTGTCAATCCACTCAACCCTTTTTTCTTCAAAATTCTTCTCACCATTCTAGCCATCGGACAAACTGAAGTTTTTTCAATTTTTGCAATTTCAATCATTTCAGGTCTCATTTTATTCCCAAATCCCATCGAAGAAATTATCGGAATCTTATTTTCCAAACAATACTCAATTAAATTAATTTTACTCGAAATAACATCAATTGCATCAATAACAAAATCATACTTTTCAGCATTTAACACTTCACTAACATTGTCAATTACCATTTCTTTAATTAATTTTACATTACATTCAGGATTTATATCCAAAACTCTGTCTTTCATCACTTCAATTTTAGACTGCCCTATCGTGCTATGCAACGAGTGTAATTGTCTATTTATATTTGACTCAGAAATCTCATCGAAATCAACCATTGTAATATTCCCTACTCCCGAACGAGCAAATGATTCAACAATATACGATCCAACTCCTCCTATCCCAAAAACTATCACATTAGAATTTTTTAAAATTTCTATTCCATTATCACCGACTAACATCGAAAATCTTGCAAAAGTTTGATTCATCACTTAATCCCATACGACAAACAATATAATCAATAAATTTATTAATGTCGTGTTCTCCTTTCTTTTAAATTTTTTTATTCTTCTTAAAATTACTTTTTTTACTAAAATTATAATATATCCATTACTACAATATCGTTATTTTACCATATTTTTTTATTATTTCACCTATTTTTTTATTTTTTTCAAATTTTTTTAAATTATAAAAATTTTTGAAATATTTGAAATATAATAATTTTTTTGTCTTTTATATATCATTAAAAATTATTGTATTGTAAAAAATTGATATATTATTTGGTGTAATTTTTGTTAAATGCAGAAAACTTGGAAGAAGTTAAGAAAATAATTTTTAGAAGATCTATTTAGATATAATCTATGTGATCTATGATTTTTAGGATAATAATTCAAAATTGCTAAAAAAATATTTTATAATATTGATATTTTTATGTTTTATTTAAATTTTTTTACATTCTTAGAGTCCGATAATATATATAATTATTTATTTAAGTTTATTTTTTTAAAATCTGTGTGTTCTTAAGCATATTTTTTTATAATTTAAAATCGTATAACTCAACTTACCACCTATCATTCACCAATTATCTTAATAAAAAAATCTATACTCTAAAATATTGAAAAAAAGAGAAAATAATTATTGAAAAAAATCCTCCATATATATTATAATTTCATAGATAAATTATATATCGAATTTAGAAAAGGAGAAATGAAATATGTTTGCAAATACTATGAAAACAGGGTTACTTATGTTTGGATTAGTTGCACTTTTTACTGCTATTGGTGGACTTTTGGGAAGTCAAACTGGAGCTTTAATTGGTCTTCTTATTGCTGGTGGGATGAGTTTTTACAGTTATTGGTTCAGTGATACTGCTACAATAAAAGCGTACAATGGCATAGAGGTAACGGCAGCCAGTAATCCTCGATTATACGGTATTGTTCAAAGATTAGCTCAAAGAGCAAATCTACCAATGCCAAAGGTTTATATCATTCCAGAAAGACAGCCAAATGCTTTTGCTACAGGGAGAAATCCTCAACATTCTGCAGTTGCATGTACTGCTGGTTTACTTGAAATAATGGATGATAATGAATTGGCAGGTGTTTTAGGTCACGAATTAGGTCATATCCAGCATAGAGATATCCTAATTAGTACAATTGCTGCAACTTTTGCTGGAGCAATTGCTAACATTGCTAGATTCTTACCGTATGCTTCAAATAATAATTCTAGAGATAGGAAAAATAATAATATTGCTCTAGCAATTCTATTATCAACTTTAGCGCCTATTGCAGCTTCTATCATTCAAATGACAATTTCTCGTAGAAGAGAATTTATGGCAGACAGAGCAGGTGCAGAATTTTCTGGAAATCCATTATATTTGAGAAATGCTTTATACAAATTAGAAGATTATAGTAGAAATGTTACGATGAGCAGACAGCATCAAAATCCAGCTTATTCTCATATGTTTATTGTAAATCCTTTAGCAGGACTTAGTAAATTTCAAGATTTATTTAGAACACATCCAGCTACTGAAGATAGAATAAGAGAATTAGAAAAAAATGGCTAGAACAAGAAAATCTTCTATAATTTTTTTAAAAAAATAAAAAAATTAGAAATAAAAAAAGATTATCCCAATATTTTTTTGAGATAATCTTTTTTTATTTTTTTGTTTATATTTAGTATTATCAACCTATTTTGCATCTTCATATCTTTTAGCTACTGCATTCCAATCAATTACATTGAAGAAAGCTGTTATGTATTCAGGTCTTCTGTTTTGGTAATGTAAGTAGTAGGCATGTTCCCAAACATCTATTCCTAAAATTGGTGTTCCTTCTGAACATCCGCAAGGAGTTGCTCCTGGCATTAAAGGATTATCTTGGTTAGCAGTTGATGTAACTTTTAATTCTCCTTTTTTATTAACAACAAGCCAAGCCCATCCTGATCCAAATCTAGTCGCTGCTGCTTTTGAAAATTCTGTTTTGAATTCTTCAAAACTTCCAAATTTTTCATTAATTTTTTCAGCTAATTCTCCTGTTGGTTCTCCACCACCATTTGGTCCCATTACTGTAAAGTATAAGTTATGGTTGTAAAATCCTCCACCATTGTTTCTTACTGCACCTCTAATTGCTTCTGGTAAAGCATCTAAATTTGAAAGAATTTCTTCAATTGATTTTTCTAAAAATTCAGGCGCATTATTTTTTAATGTGTCATTCAAATTATTTGTGTACGCTGCATGGTGTTTTCCATAATGAATTTCCATTGTCTTTGTATCGATATTTGGTTCCAAAGCATCAAATGCATATGGTAATTTTACTTGTTCAAACATTTATATCACTCCTTAAAATTTATCTTTATATTTAATATTTTTTTACTCTACAATTATTTTTAACATACAAATATCATAAAAATCAATACTTTTTTTAAATTTTTTTATTTTTTTGTTATTATTTCAATTTTGAATTTCTTGAGGTATAAAAAAATATAAAAAAATAATCTCCCACTTAACTTATCATAAGTCGGAGAAATTTTTCGTTACGTTAAATTTTTTTATAATTAACGGTAGTTATTTTTTTGCTTTTTAATATTATTATTTATTTCGCTTTTTCTTTATCTAAACTCAATACTTTTTTTAGATTATAAGCCACGTTCTTCATTACTCTTTTTACAATGTAACCAACACTTCTAACAGTTTTTTTATTATTTTTTTCGAAAAAAACCTTTATCTATTTTTTTGCTCTCAAAAAAATTAATGTACACATCTACAATGTTACTAGCTGTCACAAAATCAATATCCCAAATTTTTTTCAGAAATCATCGATCTTGTCAATACTCTATTTTTTTATTTCTTAAGAAATATTCTAGTAATAGAAATTCTTTATTTGTTAATTCTATTTCATTTCCTGCTCTTCTAACTTCCCTATTCAATGGATTTAAAGTCAAATCGTAAACTGTCAATAATCCCATATCATCTTCTGTCAATCTTTTATTTAGAACTCTTATTATAGCTCTAACTTTTTGCTGAAAGTTCTTCCAAATTGAAATCATTGTAAATATAATCGTCAATTCCCTTTAACAAAGCTTCTGTCTTAGAAAAATCTATCAGTTTCTTCAATTGCTATCAAGAAATAGCTACGTTTCTTATATTTTTAAGATATTATCAATTGATTTTTCTAAAAATCTTCCATTGATTCTATATCTAATAAAGCGATGTCTAAAGATTCTGTTTTCAAATATTCAAGCAAAAGATTTTTTTCTGTATCTGCTAATAATATATTAAATCCCAACTCTTTTAATAATCTTCCTACTACTGCTCTTGCTTTTTCATTTTTGTTATAAACTAACATCTTCATTATTCTCAAAATCCTTTCGTTATAAATTTGTTCTACTTTTCTAATTCCGATAATATTTCTGTAATAATATTATTCAGATTCCTTGATGCTACTGAATCATTTGAGATAAAAAGGTGTTCCATTATCGCAAGATTCTACTACATTTGAATCTAATGGAACAGAACCTAAAAATTTTGTTCTTGTATCCTCTGCCATTTTCTTGGCACCACCTTTTTTAAATATGTTAACTTCTTTATGGCAACCATCACAAATAAAACCACTCATATTCTCAATAATCCCTAATACTTTTAAATTAATCAATTTAGCAAATTTAACACTTCTCTTTGAATCAAGTAAAGAAACATTTTGAGGTGTCGTTACTATTATTGATTTTGCATTAGGACCTATATTTTGTGCAATTGTCAGTGTTTCGTCTCCAGTTCCTGGGGGCAAATCAACTATTAAAAAGTCTATATCATCCCACTCTATTCCTTCAAGTAATTCCATTATAGCTCCCATTTTTTGTGGACCTCTCCAAATTACAGGATCATCATCAGGTATAAAAAAACTTAATGAAGAAATAGATAAATTTTCAGTTATTTTCAAAGGTTCCGAAATCTTTGACAACTTAATCCCTTCTTTTCCAAACATGATTGGAATATTTGGGCCATGTAAATCCGCATCTAAAATTCCCACTTTATAACCTCTTTGTGATAATCCATAAGCTATGTTAGAAGACATAGTCGATTTTCCAACACCGCCTTTACCACTAATTATAGCTATCCTATGTTTTTATCTTAAACATTTTTTTCAAGAATCTTTTGTTTTCTTTCTTGCATTTCTTCAGTCATCCTATCTACCTCCTTCATTTTAAAAATTTAAAAAAATTCGTTTACGAACTTTTTTTATACATTCTACATCTAAATTAAAACATAATTTAAAACAAAAAAAACAAGTCTTTTTTATTTTTTTACTATAAAAAAATTTTTATTGTAATTTATAATTTTATCTATTCTTTATAGAATTTTTTTCTATACAACTTATTTTTTTGATTATGTTTTTTTCATTGTTTTTATATTTTTTTAATATTGGAAATATTTATTTTTAACTATAATTTTTAAAAAAATCAAATGTTATATAACTGATATTATTTATAATATTTGTTTTAAAAAAATTTATATAAAATTTATGTTTCAAGTAATTTTTAAAAAAATTAAAAAAATCTTTCTAAAAAAACTTTTCTTATTATCTTAAAATTTACTTTATTTACAAAAAAATCTAAAAAAACTTGAAAATTATTTGACTTAATCTATTTTTTTATTTGTATAATGGAGAAAAGATATAGAAAATTTAGGAGGATTTAATAATGAAAAATTGTAGTTTTTGATGCAAAACCTTATGACATTGAATTTTTTTGAGAAATGGAATAAAAATTTATGGTGCACAGATCACATATTTTGAAGAAAAATTAAGTTTGAAAAATGTAATGCTTACTAAATATCAAGATGTTGTTTGTACATTCGTAAATGATGACTTAAATGAAAAAGTAATCAACATTTTATCTAAAAATGGAGTAAGAGCTATCGCAGTTAGAGCTGCTGGTTATAACAATATTGATATGAAAGCTGCTCGTGAAAATAGAGTAACTGTATTCAGAGTACCTGCTTACTCTCCATTTGCCGTTGCTGAACACGCTTTAGCTTTATTAATGACTGTTAACAGAAAAACACATAAAGCATACAACAGAACAAGAGAAGGAAACTTCAGTTTAGCTGGATTAACTGGAATGGACTTACACGGAAAAACTGCTGGAATTATCGGAACAGGAAAAATCGCAAGAATTTTCATTAAAATCTTAAACGGATTAGGAATGAAAGTTATTGCTTATGATAAATTCCCTAACGAACAAGCTGCAAAAGAAGAAAACTTTACTTATATGACAAAAGATGAAGTTTTTGCTAATGCAGATGTAATTTCATTACACTGTCCATTGTTCCCTGAAACAAGACACACAATTAACGAAGAAAGCATCGCAAAAATGAAAGACGGTGTTATTATCATTAACTCAGCTAGAGGTGGATTAGTAGATACTGAAGCTTTAATTAATGGATTAAAAGACAAAAAAATTGGTGGAGCTGGACTTGACGTTTATGAAAATGAAAGAGATTACTTCTTTGAAGATGAATCAGCTAGCGTATTAGAAGATGATACATTGGCAAGATTATTATCTTTCAATAATGTTGTATTAACTTCTCACCAAGCATTCTTAACTAATGAAGCATTAAATAATATTGTTGAAACTACTTTCAATAATATTTTATCTTTCGCTAAAAAAAGAAGTTCTTCAAAAACGAAATTTGGTATGATGAAGAAAACAACAAAGTTGTGGAAGGTCCAAGAAATAAATAATTTTTTTGATTATTAAAACAGCTTAAATGCTAAAAAGAGGGCGTGTTTTTTTCATGTTTAGAAATTCTATCAAATGAAAAAAATGAAAGCGCCTTCTTTTGTAATATTATAAAAAAAATAAAAAAATAAAAGGAAATGATATGGATTTATTTGAAATAAAAAAAGTATAGAACAAATTGATACTGAAATTCATGAAATTAGGGGGCATCTTTGACATCGAAGCTATTAATAAAAAGATTGAAGAGTTGGAGCAAAAAAACATTTGAGCTCGATTTCTGGAATACTGAAAATAGCCAAGAAATATTAAAAAAATATTAGTGTTAATAAAAAAATGATTGAAGAATATGAAGAATTGAACTCTGCTCTTGATGATTTGAATACAATGGTTGAATTTATTGAAATGGGAGATGATTCTTTTGAATCTGAAATTGGAGAAAAAAACTTCATGAAGTAGAAAATAAAATTCAAGATTTTTAAAAATAAAATTGTTATTAGATGAAAAAAATATGATTCTAATAATGCAATCTTAACTATAAATTCTGGGGCTGGAGGAACTGAAGCTTGTGATTGGGCTGAGATGCTTTACAGATTATATGACCGTTGGGCAAATAAACATGATTTCAAAGTAGAGATTTTAGATAGTTTGGCTGGTGAAGAGGCAGGTCTTAAAAGTATTACTCTTAATATTAAGGGAAATTATGCGTATGGGTACTTAAAAGGGGAAAAAGGGGTTCATAGACTTGTTAGAATCTCTCCATTTGACTCGAATGCAAGAAGACACACTTCTTTTGCAGCGATTAATGTTATTCCTGAGATTGAAGATGATGTTGAAGTTAATATTAAGCCTGATGAATTAAAAATTGATACATATCGTGCAAGTGGAGCTGGTGGGCAACATGTAAATACAACTGATTCAGCAGTTAGAATTACGCATTTACCTACAAACACAGTTGTTACTTGCCAAAATGAACGTTCTCAATTGAAAAATCGTGAAACTGCTATGAAAATATTGAAGGCTAGACTTTTTGAATTAGAAATGGAAAAGAGAGCGAAAGAAATGGAAAATCTAAAAGGTGTGGACTCTAAAATCGAATGGGGAAGCCAAATTAGATCATATGTTTTTCAACCTTATAAAATGGTTAAAGACCATAGGACGAAAGCTGAAGAAGGTAATGTAGATAAAGTTATGGATGGAGATATAGACTTATTTATAAATGAATATTTGAAATATTATAAAAGTTAATTTTTTTCATTTATAGAGAGTATCCAGAATTTTTGTGTAAACTAATGGATGAATCTAGTAAATTCAGTACTTCACTATTCTATTTACACAAAAAAATTTTTTTACATTCTATTTTTTTAAAATTTACACAACAAAAAAAGGGATAATTTTCAATATGAAAACTATCTCTTTTTAAAAAAATTTTCTATTTAATTTTTTTAATTTTTTTAGCTTTTTAACAAATCTCTTATTTCAGCTAATAATGCTTCTTCTTTTTGAAGGTGCTTCTACAACTGGTTCTTCTTCTTTTTCTTCTGGTTTAATTCTTCTTACTTTGTTAACAGCTTTTACTATCATGAAAAACAGAAAATGCTATAATCAAGAAATTAACAACATTTTTGAATAAACATTCCATATTTTATAGTTGCTTTTTCCAATAACTATACTTAAACCCGAAAAAAATCAAGTCCTCCAATAATTAATCCAATAAAAGGCATAATTATATCATCTACCAATGAAGTAACTATTTTTTTCCAAATGCTCCTCCGATGATAACCCCAACTGCCAAGTCTAAAAACATTTCCTCTAGAAATAAACTCTTTAAATTCTTTAAACATTTACGATACTCTCCTTCCTAATTTTTTTCAAATTTTTTTAAAAGTAATTATTATTTTTTTCTAAAAAAATATAAATTTCAATAATTTTTTTACACATAGAGTATTATATAATAATGTTTTAAAAAAATCAACATTTTTTTGTATTAAATACAAATTTATTATAACATCATCTCTTGTACTTTTACTATTTTTGTATATCTGTAATGTATATTTTTTTCCTTCAAAAAAATTCAAGATTATTGATAGCAAATGCCGTGAGTATAAATCGTAAATTTTTTTAACATTTTTTTATGTTGGGAAATTACTACAAAATAATATAATTTTTCCTATTCGCTTTTTGATAAAAAAATGTTCTTTTTTTGATTTTTGATTGTTTTGTCACAAAATCTGGATCTTCTAGAACTTTTTCTATTAATTCTAATGACATTTCGGGATGTTTAGGCAATATATGATTTTTCATACTGCTCTTTTTTTCATAACTACCTTCTGATGCAATTTAGCGTCAAATTCATACACAGGTATTCGTTTCCCTGTTTTTTTGTGTATCTTAACTTTTTCTATTACCAAATTTACCTTCCTCTCAGTTCTTACAATTTTTTTATCTTTTGATAAATCTTCTTGCAACATCTCTTTTTAAATTTATCATCTGCAAAAAAATCATAAAAAAACTGCTATCCAAATTAATAAATAAATTATCAAGAATATTAATAGATTCACTACAATGCCCAAACTTCCTAAAAAAATGAGACTTTTACTAATTTTGAAATCGTGAACGAAAGTAACGAACCTCCTAAAGAAATCACTAATATTGCTATATTTTTAATACATTAATTCTAACATATCTTCTTTGTAGCGAAACAAAAAGTATCAAGAAATTAACCATCGCAGACAAATGAAGTTGCAAATGTTAATCCAACATGCCGATATTGTTTATATAATAAAAAAATCTAACAATATATTTGTAAAAAAATTCCTATAAATGATGAAATTACTGGTAATTTTCTATCTTTATAAACATAGTGACTTCTAGTTAATAAATGTATTGTCGAGAAAAAAACAATAATCCTAATGCATAAAATTGCAATGTTTCTGATGTTAAAGTAACAGCTTTATTTGAAAAATGACCTCTTTTATATACTAAAGTTACAATTTCTCTCGCATATCCAAATAAAATAACTGATGACGGCACTATTAAAAATGCTAACATTGCCAATCCTTCTTGAACTACTTTTCTTACTTTTTTTCGTTTGTTTTTTACAACTGCTCTTGATAAAGTAGGAAAAATTACGACCGATAATGAAATTGCAAATACTCCAATTGGCAATAAATATAATCTACTTGCATAATTTAACGCACTAGCTGTTCCCGCTGGAAGCATTGTTGCAAAACGGTTATCTACAATTTCATTAATTTGATATCCAAAAATTCCTATTAAAGTCGGAACCATTAACACAAACATTTCTTTTACATACGGATCTTTTAAATTAAATACAAATTTGTATGTTTTCATTATTTGAAAAAACTGTGGCAACATCATTAATAACTGGAACACTCCAGAAAGTAAATATGCTACTCCTAGACCATATATTCCCATTTTATTTTTTAATAATAAAGTTCCTACAATTATAACAAGATTAAACACGATTCCCATCGAAGCTGCAACTGCAAATTTTTTGTAATTATTTAATAACGAAGAAACTACTCCAGAAAGTGCAATAAATAAGAAATAAAATGCAACTATCTTTAATAATCCATTCGCCGCTTCAAATCTTTCTGGATCCGCAAAACCTGTTGTAATTTTTAAAATTTGTTTTGAAAACAAAATCATAATAACTGACATCGTTGAAGTAAACGCAATTATTAGATTTAAAATTGAAAACACAAATTCATCTGTTTTTTCCTTTCCCTTTTCCTCTAACCCACGATTATATATTGGAATAAATACTGTTCCCAAAGATCCTTCTCCAAATAATGTTGTAAAGAAATTGGGAATTTTCGTAGCACTGACATACGCATCTGTCATTCCACTCGCTCCAAAAACGCTTCCTATTATCATTTCCCTAACCAAACCGAGTATTCTACTCAGCATGTTAATAACCATAACTATAAAACTTGATTTAAACATTGATTTCTTACCTTTCTAAAAAAATCTATAAAATTGATACTTTTTTTATTGAAAAAAACTATATCCTTGCGGAATTATATCTATATTTCCATTTTTAAACATATCCAATACACAAAAAAACATTGTTACAATTCTAGATTTTTGTAAAATTGTTTTTTTAACAATTCATTAAAATTAATTCCATTTTTCTTGAAGATTTTTTTATTTTTCTAATATTAATTTTTATCTCATTGTATGCATCATTGATAGAAAATTCTTCTTCTAAATTTAATGAAAGTTTTTTCTTCTTTTTTTTTCGTTATTTTTTTCAATAACTGCTTAAAAACTTTTAAATAAATTTTTCCATTGTTAAACTCGAAAATATCATACTCAATTACTGCTTCCGTAACACTTTGAGAACCAGTCCTCGAATATGAAATGTTGTACTCTTTTTTTCATATTTTTGAAAATAATTCAGAAATTTCTTTAAATATTTTTGTACTCTTTAATACGCCTTTCAAGACTTTCAATCTTCTCTAATTTTTTTCTCTTTATTCAAAATAGAATATGTTTTTTTATTTCCAGCAATTCTGTAGCCATTACCAAAAATTCAACCTTTATTTTTCAAATTTTTCATTCTCTTGCTCATGCAAATATTCTAAATATTCATCAATTATTTTTTTGAAATATTTATTTCAGCAATGTTCATCTGATTTTTTTCAATCAAATGAATCAACAAATCCAAAAGGCCCCTCAAAATTATCTATTTTTTTACTTGTATCGTAGTATTTTTTTCATCTATTCTTTTTTTCTCCAAAATTTTTGAATCTGAGTTAATTTGCTCTTTTTAATTCTGCGACAGAGTTAAACTTAACTTCTTTTTCTTATATTTTTCCAGTATTTGTACCATTATCACTTTTCCATAAATATCTTCATCAAAATCGAAAATATGAGCTTCTACACTCAAATTATCCTTATCCACTGTCGGATTTCTCCCAATATTCATTACTCCATGATAAATCCTATTCTCATCATTTTCAATTTGAACATATATTCCATAAACACCAAAACTCGGATAAATCTTATTTTCAAATTTCAAATTTGCTGTTGGAAAACCTATCGTTCTACCTAATTTTTTCCCATGAATAACCTCTCCAATAATAATCAAATTATGACTCAATAATTCTTTTGCCTTCAGCAATTCCGTATTCTTAATATATTGCCTAATTCGAGTACTGCTTATCACTTCATTCTCACTATCTAAAACTGGCTGTTGAATGTTTAATCCAATTCTATCTTGATAATTTGAAGAAATAATTTTTTTCCTAACGTCTTAATATTCCCTGATTTACCTTTCCCAAAAGTAAAATTAAAGCCACAAAAAATTTCCTTCACATTAAATTTCCTAACTAAAATCTTCTCAACAAATTCTTCAGGCGTAAAATCTTTCACATTATCAAATTCCTCTAAATATAGACAATCAATCCCTATTTTATCAATTAAAAAAGCCTTCTCAACCGATGTCGTTATCCGATTTTCTCTTTTTACTAGGATATTCATTAAATGTATAAACAATTGTCTTATAACCCTTTTCTTTTGCCTTTTCTATCGCATTTTTCAAGATCATTTTATGACCTCTATGAACGCCATCAAAATTTCCTAAAACAACGACTGTTCCATTTTTCTTTTTAATTCATCTAATAATTTTTGATTCATTCTCAAAATTATGACAATTAATATTCTTATCAAATTTCGATATATCAGACATCATTTCACAATTTTTTTGTAATTATTTTTTTATACCCATTTTTATTTCAACTTTCTTTAATAAATTCGCTCAAAAACTTTTCCGTTTATCACTTTATAATTTTACATTATTTTTAGAATTCTTTTTCAAGCGTTGTTTTCCTATTTTTTTAATAAATCGAAATAAAAATTTACTAAATTTTCTAATAATGTAGTTGTTTTTCTTAAATATCTTTTCCTATTACTAAATAACAAAAAAATGACCATTTTATCTAAAAACTATTCTTTAAATTATAATATTTTTTTACATAATTTTTAGGCCACTTTTTGCATTTTACTATTTTATAAAATTTCAAATCCCAATTCTTTTTATTTAATTAATTACTATTCTTTCTCTTTTCAATTACTTTTTGTGCTAAATCTCCCATCAATTCTTCATATCTTACAAGTTTCATTTCAAAATATCCACGACCTTGCGTAATTGCCTTCAATTCATTCGCATATTTGAAAGTTTCAGACATTGGAGCTTCAGCAATAATTTTTTGTTTTGTACCTTTGTGAGCTTCCATTCCTAAAACACGTCCACGCTTTTTATTAATATCCCCCATTATATCCCCAATATATTCTTCTGGAACAATAATCGTAAGTTCCATAATTGGTTCAAGCAATATTGGTTTTGCTTCAAGCATCCCTTTTTTGAAAGCTAAATTTGCTGCAATTTTGAATGCTAATTCAGAAGAATCTACATCATGATAAGAACCATCGTATAAAACAGCCTTTACATTAGTCACTGGATATCCTGCAAGAACTCCTTCTTTTAATGATTCCCTCAATCCTTTTTCAACTGCTGGAATATATGATTTTGGAACACTTCCACCTGTAATTGTTTCTTCAAATACAAAATCTTCATCTACATGTGAAAATTTAATTAGAACATCTCCATATTGTCCATGTCCTCCAGATTGTTTCTTGTATTTTCCTTGAACATCTGAAGTTCCTTTAATTGTTTCCCTGTAAGGCACTTTCAATTCCACAGTTTTTATTGTTATTCCAAATTTTGCCTTCAATTTTTCTATAACTGTCGCACAATGAAGTTCTCCTTGTACTCCAAGAACTGTTTGACTTGTTTCAAGATTTCTATGCCAAGTAAATGACGGATCTTCTTCCATCAAACGATTCAATCCAGTCGACATTTTTTCATCATCATTTTTATTCAATGGCTCTATTGCCACAAATAATTGTGGTTTTGGAAAAGTTATATCTTTTAATGGCACTTCCTTTTCACTAGTCGAAAGCGTATCAGAAGTTTTCGTACTATTAAATTTTGAAAATACAACAATATCCCCTGCAATTCCCTTTTGAACCTCATCCATTTTATTATTCACAAACGTATTAATTTTCCCAATTTTTTCCTTCGTTTTTCTATTCAAGTTAAAAACTTCCATATCTTGCTTAATTTCACCAGAATAAATTTTTGCATAAGAAACTTTTCCTAAAAAAGAATCAATTGTTGTTTTAAAAATTTGACATACAAAACTATTTTTTTCAGGCTGTACTTTTTCATTATCATCAGGTGATGGCAAGAAATCCTTCACTACATCAAAAGTTGTATGAAGTCCAATATTTTTCAAAGTCGAACCGCAAATTACTGGAATTACTGAACAATCAAGCACTCCTTGTCTAAGTCCACGATGAATTTCAGCTGTCGTAAATTCAACTCCATTAAAATATTTATCCATTAATTCTTCATCAGTTTCTGCAACTGCTTCCAAAAGCATTTCACGTACAGAATTTATTTCATTATCCATATTAGTCGGCATTTCTACTGTTTTACACTCATTTTTACTCTTATCAAACTCTCTTGCAAACATGTCAACTACATTAATATGTCCTCTAAAATTTTCTCCAGTTCCCCAAGGTACATGAAATGGTGCAATCCGTTTCCCATATTTTTCCCTTAATTGTGAAAGAATTTTTTCATAATCAGCCTTTTCATTATCAATTTTATTCACAAAAATTATTCTTGGAATATTTCTGCTATCAGTCAATTCCAAAGCCGTTTCAGTCCCAACTGTCAAATCTGTAGTTCCATCAACAATAATAATCGCCCCATCAACTGCCGCAAGTCCTGATTCAACTTCTCCAAAAAAATCACCATATCCAGGAATATCCACAAAATTATACTTAGCCCCTTGATATTCCACTGAATGAAGACTCAAAGAACTCGTAATTTTAGTATCATTTTCATTCCACACAATCCGATTAGTAAGTCCTGCTGTAAACTCCAATCCTTCTACCATATTACTCTTTCCAGATCCACTATGTCCTAGAATTCCAATGTTTCTTATGTTGCTGCTGTCATATATTCTCATAACAGTCCCTCCTATATATCTCTACTTTTTTTCTATTTTCATAAAATTATATTTTTCAATCCCTTATATTAAATTTTTAACTTGAAATTCGAAAAAAAGCAAGTTAATTGAATGCTTTTTTTAATATTTTTTTGATCAGTTAAATTTTTAATAATATGATTCTGTCCCTGGTACTTTACCGCTTTCATCTTCTCTTATTTTATCTCCTTCTGTGTATTTATATTTAATTTTTATCTTTTTTTATTTCTAATCTCTTTTTAATCTTTCTTCTGATTCATTCATTCCCATTGATAGTGCTTTTTTTGATACCATTTTTCTTGCTTCAGTGTAATTTTTCTTCCATTTCATATGTTACGCCTACATGATATGCAGAATTAGCATCGCTAGAAGCATTTATTAAAAAAAGTATTTTTCTAGCATTCGGATAATCTAATTTATCTAAATATAAATTAGCCAATAAGTATATTGCCTTAAATTCTCCTTTTTCTACACCTATTTTTTTAATATTTTTTTCAGCTTCATCAAATTTTTTTAAATTTCTATACATATTTCCTAATCCATAATAACCATCTATATCTCCCGATTCTATTACTTTTTTTATATAATTTCTCTGCTTCATCATAGTTTTTTCTTAGTTTCATAATATATTGCCATATTATAAATTCCACTTCCTTCTCTCCCTATTTTTTTCCATATTTCTTCTGCTTCTTTATATTTCTCTTCTTTTCCATAAATAATAGCCAAATTAAATTCAGAATTTTTCATGCCCCTTCTCTTGACCTTTTTTTATACCAATATTCAGATTCTGCAAGTCTATTTTTTTCATCATAAAATAATCCTAGATTGAACATTAATTCTACAACTCCTCTTTCTGCTCCATATTTAGTCCATTTCTCATAATTTGCCTCATCTTTTTTGTTATAATAGTAATCTGCTAAATATTCTGCTGCTTCTGGTTTATATTTCACAAGCTTTTCAAAATACATTTTTCCTATTTCAGGATTAACATCATAATTCAACTTAGCTACTGACATCATATTTTCAAGTTCATCCTGACTCATTTTGTCATTTATTTTTGATATTTCCTGCTGTATTTTTCTGTTTAGTTTCTTCATTTAATTCTTTACTCCTGAACCCACATCCAGATAATATTAGCAAGGTTATCGTCAGTAAAACAATTTTTTTCATTTTTTTCTTCTTTAAGAAATTCTATTATTTCCCTAAACTTCTTAAATACTTCCTGTATTTTTCTGAATTTCATTTTTTTCGTTGAATTTAATTCTTTTTTTGTTGAAATAAATTTTTTTGGAAAAATTAACCGGATATTTTTTCGGAAATCTTTTTCTATATTTTTTTGTGGATAATAACATTTTTGATTTTTCGTCATATTTTTGTAATTTCAAATGTGTAATTATTTATTTTTAGTTTCTCTTTCCACTACAATTCCATTTTTATTAAAAAAATTCTCTATGTTCAATTTTATCTCCATCTTTTTCTTCATAAATTATTTTTTACTATATTGCTTCTCATATTATCTTCATACTCTATTTCTTCTTTTAAAACACCTTTTTTTCATAATTTTCTTCAAAAAAATTAAATTTTTTTAGTTTCAGAATAGTATTTATACTTTCCATTTACATAATCGTTTTTCATATTCTCCTTCCTCCCAAATTTGTCCATTAGGAAAATATTTAAAAATATTTCCCATCTTTTTAAGTCATTTTTTTCATAAAATATTCTTCAAAAAAATAGCGCCTTCTTCATTTTCTTTTTTGATACTTAAATCCATTAAGATTAGTATCTTTAAAAATAATATTCAATATATTTGCCATTTTTACCATTTTTTTCATAAAAATATTTCGAGGAAATTTCTCCAGTTTTTTTATAATATTTCCTCCATTCTCCATTTGGTAAATCATTTATAAAATTTGCTTGTAATTCTAACTTTCCATCTTCATAATATTTTTTTCTAGTAACCCTTGCTTCTTATTATTTACAAATTTTTATAGAGTATTCCGTATTTCCATTTTCATAATAAGAATAAGCATTCTCCATAATCTTATCATTTACATAGTAAGTTTCAGTTTTTTTATTACCACTTTCATAATATTCAAACCATGTTCCCTCTTTTAATCCTTCACGACAAAAATCCTTTTTATTTGCATTTTTTTCCGTTTTTTTATGAAAAAAACTATATAATCTCCATAATATTCTCCATTTTTTTATAGTAGATTTCAGCATATTTTTTTCACCTGTTTCATAAAATTGTTGATACAAATCTTTTATTTTTATTATTTTCAAAAATTTTTCTATACATTTTAAATTTCCATTATTATAATATGTTTTTCCAAATTCCAGTCTTCATCCCAAAACTAATATTTCCTTCAGAATGAATTTTTCCCATCTTCATATTCTAAAATTAACTTTCCATTGTATATTTCTCCTTCTTTATCAATTAAAATCATTTGTCCATGCATTTTTATATCAAAAAAATTTCTTCAATTTTTTTGATTATACTTAACTCTTTTTATTTTTTTCTAAATGTTCTGTTTTTCATTGTTTTTTTCCCTTCTTTCTTAGATAAAACTTCAAAAAGCCTTGTCATACCATTTTTTTACTTTCTCATTGAATTCTTCATCTTCAACAGGCGGAACAATATATATCCTATCTATAAAATCATCAAAATTATTTCCAAATAAATTCCATTCCCAAACTATTTCCTTTTTTTAGAATTTCTTCTACTTGAAAAAAACTCCATACTTCCTTTGTACTTTTTTGATATGAATATATATCCTCCATCTGTTACTTGTATTGGAAATAAATCATCTGTCATTTCGTATTTTATTTCATCATCTCTATTATCACTTGTTTCATGGTTGTATTCGTCCATTTCCATTAATACATTTTTCCCTCTCTCAACTTCTTCATCTTGTAAAAGTAAGACGCCATACAAATACATCAAATTTATCTCTCTCTTTTCTTATTTGACAATATCCATCATCTGTAAACCATATTTCTTCATATTCTTCAAATAAATTTCTATATTTTTTTATTTCGTATGTTTCAAAAAAATTCTTCTGTAAAAATATTTACTATTTCTTTTTTTGTCCTTTTTGTTGTATTTTTCTTTGTCAATAATTATCTCTAAATGTTCTTCCACTTTAGGTTTATCTTCCACATAATACAATTCATCAATAAATTTATCAAAATTATCTGATAATTTTGCCCAGTCCCAAGCTAATTCATTTTTCTTCATCTATATGTTCAAAAAAATGTCCAAACTGTTTTTATCATTATCTATAAACATATATTCATTTTTTTCCTATATAAATTGTTTCATTATTTTTCGAGACAATCATATTCTATTTCTTTATCTGAATTTTTCCCCATATTCTAATACATGATTTTTCTTCATCCAGTTCTTTTTAAAAATTCTTTACCCGCTTCTATTATTGCATCACTGAATTCAAATTTGTATAGACTATATTCCTTTACAAATTTATCGTCACTATTTCTTTTGCAGTAAACTGTTCCATCCTGTGATTTGAAATATATTTCTTCATATTTTTTTCTATTAATTCTTTATATTTTTTTAATTCCGTATTTTTTTCAAAAAAACTCTTCTGTAAAGTATTTACTTTTCTCTACTCTTTCTTTTTGATTTTTGTATAATCTATTATTTTTTTCTAAATGTTTCGTTTTCATTATTTTTTTCCCTTTCTTTTTTTGTTGATTTTTTTAGATTTTTTTGTGAGATGCCATTTCTTTTTTTCTTTTTTTAAAAATCTCTTAACATTTTACTTCCTTACTACTTATTAAATTTACTCTGATATTCCTCCATTTCTTTAAACAGTTCTTCCTGTTTTTTTATCTTGGGAACCTTACCTAAATATTTATAACAATAATATTCGTGACGTTTCATAGGAGTATACGCACTTCCAAACCATTTTGTATAATCAAAATTTATTGTTAATTTCATATCTTCATTAACACTTACTACAATCGTTTGCCATAATTTTTAGTTCGTTATCTATAAACATTTCTTTCAAATCATAAACTGTATCAAATAGTAAACTTGACTTTTTTTCTAAATTCATCTTTTTGGAATATTATATTTTTCAGGAATATCTAAAGAATATATGTATTCATTTTTTTATTCACATCTTCATCAAAATAAAAAAATATACACCTCCTCCACTTGAATCATCTGCCAGTTCTCCAAATAAATAAAAAAAGTATTCCATATTACAGGTATCATTTCATTCACTTGCTCAGCTATACTTTTAAAATATTCATCCATTCTATTTGTTAATTTTTTTCATCCATTTACTTTCCACCTCTCCTGTTCATTATTTCTCCTGTAAATACTTTTAAAAAAAATTAATTTTATTACTTATATTTATCCATCATTAACGATTTATTTTTCTTTTTCATCTAAATATTTTTTTACCATTTTTTCATTTCTTAATTCTAGCATATAAGATTATTTATTAAAGGCTAACTTCATAAATATTTGAATAAAATTAAATTCTGTTTCTTCAACAATTACTTCTAAATTTGATAAGTCCAAATAATAAATTCTATCTTCAAATTTTTCCGTTATTTTTTTCTTAAAACAATAAACTCCTCCACATTGATCATCACTTACTGGAAAAAAACCTTTCTCAAAAAAATATTTTCATAATTAAGTACATAAAAAAAGCACTTTTCTCACATACAGATAGTATTTCTACAAATGCAAATGTTCCACCACCGAATTTCATTTGAAACTCAATAAAAAGACTCGGGTAGTTTTTCCCGATAAAATTTTTCTCAATATTATTTATATCTTCTATTGTGGCTTTTAGGTTCATTGTCTCTAAATAAAAAAATAAATTTGGCTTTACTTTCATTTCATTTTCTAAAAAAATTTATAAATCCTTTTTATTTTTCATGTTATCTCCCTATTTATCATGTATTAAATCAAAGTTTATTTATTCTACTCCTTGTTCTCTTGCACGATATCACCAATGTAATTCTCTGTCTGCTTTTTCTCATCTCTAATTATTCCAGCCGTCCCATTAAATAAACAATCACCTATATATATGTAAATATTTTTTTCCTTTCTATAAATTTTTCTATTTTTCTTGCCACCTACTGGTATTATCGGAACAAAACAGTAACAGTTCTTCATATAATTTTTAAGGCTTCTCTGTATATTTTTTTAACTTAAATTTTTTTCTCCAAAAAAATCTTTTTATTACCTAAAAAGTTCAAAAAAAGTTCAAAAAAATTATCCATTCCTTCCCATATGGCATTCTCATTTAAAGTTTTTATATTTTTATCATTCTTATGAATTCATTTTTCTTCCCAAGTTATTACATCGGAATTTCTTTTTCTTTTTTTAAAAATCTCTTAACATTTTTATTTCCTCACTATTTATTAAGTTTGCTCTGATATTCCTCCATTTCCTTAAACAATTCCTCTTGCTTTTTTTATCTTGAGTTTTTTTCCTAAATACTTATATTTAAAAATATTGTATTCTTGAAGTTGGACCAAACGAACTATTTATCCAATCAGCATAATCATAATACATCTTCAATTTCCTTTCTGAATCTACAATTATTGTAATTGCTTGCCAAAGGTTTAAATTATGCTTTATAAATACTTCTTTTAATTTCTGGAACAATTTATATATACTGTTTCTTCTTTCTTCGTATTCTTCTTCGTATACATTATAAATATCGGTATATCTTCACAATAAATATAATTTTTATTTTTCTCGATATTAAAGAAAAAAAATATACTCCTCCACTTAAATTATCGCTTATTTCTGCATTAAGATAAAAGTTTTCCCACCTTCCTGGTATTGCATCACTTACCTGCTGTACTATCGCTGTTATTAACTCATTTTGTTTTTCAAAAAATTCTTTTTGCCATTCTTTTTCCATAGTTGATCTCCTTTCTCTCCAACTAAATTTTGATATTTTAATCATCTATTCCTACTTTCCCCACAAGCTCCGTAATTAAGTAAATATGTGTCAAAGTATCCCCTTTGTCTAAATTATCAACACTTTTCTTCCCACCTAATCCTAATAATGGAACAAAACAAAAACTTTGATTATACTCTAATTCTCCATATTTTTTTACAGCCTTTTCATATAACTTTAAATCAAAGTATTTGTCTGTAAAATTTTTTTCAGTATAGATATCTGAAAAAAAGAAATCCATACCAGAAGCCATTATTTCAAAGTCTTCCAACCTATACAACACTATTCCAATATACTCATTTTTCTTGCCATGTTATTACATCTGCAAAAAGCTGTTGTAAACAAAGGTATTGACTCTTTCCCTCTAAAGTAAGTTTCTTCTACTAATTCTTTATAATCATCTGGATTTATTACTCTTAGATACCCATTCAAAAAAACTTCCCAATCCATAATTTTTTTCCATATTTCTATAACCTCATCTGGCACTTGCCCTTTATATTTTTTTCAATAATTTCTTTCGGCATTTCTTTTTCTTTTTTTAAAAATCTCTTAACATTTTATTTCCTCACTATTTATTAAATTTACTCTGATATTCCTCCATTTCCTTAAATAATTTTTTTCTTCTTCCTTATCTTCGGGCATTTTTCCCCAAATACTTGTACTCAAAATAGTTCATCAATGGTGTTGGAGTATATGGACTACTTAACCAGTCTGCATAGTCATAATCCATTTTCAATGATCTTTTTTTCATCTACTATTATCGTTATCGCTTGCCAAGGTTCTTGTTCGCAATCTATAAATAATTGTTTTTAAATCTACAGATAATTCATATAATTTATCGTATTTTTTTCATCATATTCATCTTCATTTATGTTATATATTTCGGGTATATCATGCGAATAATTTAATTTTTTTATCTTTTTCTGTATTAAAGAAAAAAATATACTCCCCCACTAAAATCATCATTTATATCTGCATGAAAATAAAATTTCTCCCAAGTATCTGGTATTGTATTGCTTACCTGTTGTGCTATTGCTCTTATTAACTCATTTTTGTTTTCCAAAAAAATTCTTCTTGCCATTCTTTTTTTCATAATTTATCTCCTCCTACAAACACTTTAAAAAAATTAATTTTTATCACTTATATTTATCCATTATCCACTTATTCTTAATATAATTTTTCCTTTATTTTTTTCAGTATTTCCTTTATCAAAAAAATCTTTTATTACTTCACGAACAAATTCCTTATCTTCCATAAACATACTCAATGGGACTTTATGTAAATCATCATCTATTAAATTTGGATAATATGTCAATGCTATCGGTGCATTTGGATTTATATAGAAATAATTTTCATATTCTTCATCATCTTCATCACTAACTTCCATTAAAAATTTCCCATCTAACATTGATATACTCAAACTTTTTAGATATATACGGGATCTGTTTTTTTCTATTTCAACTAAATCTAATCTTAATCCTAACGCCTGTTTTTTTATTTTTCTAATGAACTTTTTATATTTAGATTCTAAAATAGCTTCAACTTCTTCAAAAAGTTGTTTTTTTGTTATTTACAGATTTTTATAAAGTAAGTTTCCTCTACTAATTTCTTATAATCATCTGGATTTATCACTCTTAAATACCCATTCAAAAAAACTTCCCAATCCATAATTTTTTTCCAAATTTCTATAATCTCATCTGGCACTTGCCCTTTATATTTTTCAATAATTTCTTTCGGCATTTCTTTTTCTTTTTTTAAAAATCTCTTAACATTTTACTTCCTTACTACTTATTAAATTTACTCTGATATTCCTCCATTTCTTTAAACAGTTCTTCCTGTTTTTTTATCTTCGAGGAACCTTACCTAAATATTTATATTTAAAGTAATTTCTCAATGGTGTCGGAGTATAAGGACTGCTTAGCCAGTCAGCATAGTCATAATCCATTTTTAGCGACATCTTTTCATCCACTATTATTGTCATCGCTTGCCAAGGATCCTGTTCGTTTTCTATAAATAATTGTTTTAAAGATTTTGATAGTCTGTATAACTTTCTCCTTTCATTTGAATATTCTTCTTCATCTACATTATATATCTCGGGGATATCTTCACAATAAATATAATTTACATCTTCCTCTGTATTAAAGAAAAAAATATACTCCTCCACTAAAATCATCATTTATATCTGCATGAAAATAAAATTTCTCCCAAGTATCTGGTATTGTATTGCTTACCTGTTGTGCTATCGCTCTTATTAACTCATTTTTGTTTTTCTAAAAAAATTCTTCTTGCCATTCTTTTTTTCATAATTTATCTCCTCCTACAAACACTTTAAAAAAATTAATTTTTATTATTTGTATTTATCCATTATCCACTTATTCTTAATATAATTTTTCTTTTATTTTTTTCAGTATTTCCTTTATCAAAAAAATCTTTTATAGCTTCACAAACAAATTCCTTATCTTCCGTAAACATACTTAAAGGAACTTTATGCAGATTATTATCTATTAAATCTGGATAATTTGGATAATATGTCAATGCTATCGGTACATTTGGATTTATATAATAATAATATTCATAATCTTCTTCCTCATCTTCATCAAATACTTCCAAAGAAATTTTTTTCCATTTAGTATTTTTTTATGCTTAAACTTTTTAGATATATAATGATTATTTTTCTACTACATCAATCAAATCTAACCCTGTGCCTTGTGAAACATATTTAAATTTTAGTGACTTTTTATATTTTTATTTCAAACATTTCTAATGCTTCTTCTAAATTTATTTTTATTGCCATTTATTTGTCTTATATGATAATCATTTTGTTTCTGTATTTCTATTCTATAATTCATCCTTTTTATAATTATTTCATCTTTCATACTTAAATCTCTCCATTGTACAATTTCTCAAAATCTAAATTCTTCATCCATCCTGTCTTTGTCATTTCCCCATCCTCACTTATCCAGTTTCCTTCCTCGTCCAACAAATGCTTAATCAAATAGTATTTTGTTGCATAGGCTTTCTCCATCCATTCCATATTATTATCAAAGTATGTCAAGGTATATTCTGCTTTCCCATTTTTTGAAATTATAGTTTCTTCAAGAAGCTCCCCGTCAGGTATATCCTCTTCTGGAAGGTTGTACAGCATTTCCTCCACTTTCTTCAACTCCATCTTTTCTCTGAAATCCCATTTCATATCATCTGTTTTTTCGCTTATAAATTCATCTAATGTTTCAGTCATCACTATTTTTCTCGAACCGTCTTCCAGCTCTATGTTTTCATAGCAGTTATCATATTCAGACAGTTTCCTTTGAGACAAATACCTGTAATAGTCATGACCTATCCACATTTTCCAGTATACTCCTACCGGAAGTCCATTAATCGTTTTAGTATGTCCAGGATTTTTACTTATATCTATTTTAAGTTCATTACCTATTTTTACAACTCTGTCTTCTATTAATGTTCCTCCCGATTCCTCAAAACCTTCTATATCTTCTTCATTCTGCAAAAAACTGTACATCCTATCTTCAATAAATCCAATATCTGCTGATGTCTTTTGAAATATATTGGATATAAAGTTATCAACATCTTTTTTTCATTTTCCATATATATTTCCTTACTCATTGAAACATACATTCTATTTGGATCATATACTATCGAACCTGTAAAATCATCTGTACTGAGATATATTGTTACATGCTTATTTTTTTATATTTTTTTCATTTGATATTTCTTCAAAAAAATTTCTTTTCATTAAATTTTTTTATCATAAGCCTTATTTGTAAACGAGGCTACTATTCTCATTCTATCGGGTTTTACATAGTTTAAAAAAAGAATTTAAAAAAATTCTTGAATCCCTTTTATAATTTTTCTTTTTGAGAATATAATTCTATACTTATATCTTTCATTTCTTTCATCTCCTTTAAAATTTACTTTCTACTATTTCTATATATTTTACCCCTCTTTATTCAGCTATTTTTTTAATTCACCTGCAGAAAAAGGTATCTTTTGAACCAGGAGGTGCTTCTATTATCAATGCTCTCTGGTTCTTAGGTATGGATTTTTGGATACCCTCTCATTATAAATTATTTGTTTTTAATCCATCTCACATTTTTTTCAAAAATATTACTCATAGTTATTTTTCTCTTTCTAACTTTTTTTAAATTTTTTTCTGCCAATTCTTTTTATAGATTCATCTTTAAAGTTTTTTTAATTCTTCATATATTTCTTTAGCTTCTTTATATCGTCCCTGTTCTTTATATACTGCTGCCAATCCAAATAATAATTTTTAATTTTTCTTCCATGCTTTTTCAATTCCTTTTTAAATAGCATTTCTCTGCTTCACTGTATTTCCCTTGTTCTGAATAAAAAAATCTCCCAATAAAAAAATTCTGCATTTTTCATAATTTTTCTTTTTCCATTCTCATATATTTTTTTCTGCTTCTTCATAACTACCTTCAATTCTATAAAAAAATTTTGCAAACCATTCTCTTACTTTATAATTTTTTTCTCCTTCTTTCTCAAAAAAATTTAATAATTTTTTTCCCTTTCATTTCCTTTTTAATTTGTTCTCTTTTCTACCAATAACATAATCTAAAAATTATAAAATCTGACCAAGACTCATCACCTTGTTCAACAACTTTCATACGATAATCTATAGATTTATCAAATTCTCCTTTTTCCGATAATACCGTGAAATATCTTTACTCGCATTCAAAACACCTTTATCAGAGGCTTTTTTTATATTCTATATATTTTTCTCTCACTTCCTCTTTTTTTCTGTAAAGAATTGCTAAATAATAGTTAGCCATTGGTACAAACTCTGAGGCTTCTTCATAATACATTTTTTGCAATTTCATAGTTTTTTTCTCGTTTTGTATTTCACCTTTTTTTAAATAGTTCTTCTGCCTTCTCCTTTGAAGGATTTTTTTCTTAAATTCCTTGACTTCACTTTTTACCTTATTTATTATTTTTTCTCTTCATTATTTAATTTTTGAATTTCCACAGCTTATTACCAAAAAAACCGAACATTAAAAATTGAAATTAATATTTTTTTATACATTTGTATCTCCTCCTTAAATATTTTTTTATTTATTTATAAGTACATTTGCTTCATCATTTAATACTAATACTCCATCCTAAGTAATTTTAGTATCTTTATTTGATTGAACACTCGTATTTTTTTGTGCTATCACTAAATTTATTGTATTCGTATTTTTTTGCTATTCATTAGTTTTTCTCCATTTCCTTTAAAAAAATTCTTTTTGCTTTTTAAATTTCCTTTATTAGCGACTTCTTCTAATAATTCTTTTGCTTCTTTATATCTTTTTGTTAGAATAATACAAGATTCCTAAATTATAAATTCTTTCGCTTCACTTCCATCTCCACCCATCTGAATAGCCTCTTTGTATAACTTTTTCTGCTTTATTTTCTTCAAGTTGAAGCATATATACAACCCCAAGATTTGTTAAATATCTTGCAGTTTTTTTATTGAAATGGCTTTTTTTATAATATTTTTTTCTGCTTCTTTATAGTTTTTTGATTTTTTTATACAGCATTCCTATTTCAATAAGAGCATCTGTGTTTTTGGATCTTTTTGTAATATCATATCAAACATCTTTTTTGCTTTTTCAAAATTATTTTCATCACTATATTTCATTCCAAGTATAAACATCGCTTTGGTATCTCCATTTTCAGCTTCTTTATCATACAATGCTTTTGCTTCGGAATTTCTTCCTAAATCTTCATACATCTCGGCTAGTGCCTTATAAGCATTTGGAACTCCCAGGTTCATTGCCTTTTTATAAAGTTTCTCCGCTTCCTCATACTTGCCTTCTCTTCTTCTAAAAAAAGCAAAATTATAGATACCATCTCTATCATTTTTTTCTTCCAATTCCTTATATAGTCTTTCTGCTTCAACTTTTTTTATTTCTTTTTATCATATATATTTGCAAGATTGTTAATCGCCATTAATATTGACGGATGTTCAACTTTACCTTGCTCAAATTTTTTTAAGATATTTTCATAAACTTCCATTGCTTTTTCTTGATTATGTCTATATTGTTCATAATAAACTCCTAGATTGTATTCCGCTTCTATCAAATTATGCTGTCTTCCATAAAGATTCCATTTTTTTCAAAAATTTTTTTATTGTCACCTTTTTTTCCAAATAATAATTAGCTAAATACGTAGAAGCTTCTGGTTTGTATCTTATAACTTCATCCAACATTTTTTTGACTGTTCGGGATATTTTTTTAAAAATTAAGCTGGGCTGTCAAAAAAATATCCTCTATATCCTGTTTAGTAGGATTTTTTTAAATACTGATATTCTATACTTTTTAAGGGACGGATTTAATTTTTCCAACTGTAAAAAAATTATTCCAAATACAAATACAATTCCTAATAAATATATCTTCAGAACTTTTTTTACTAAATTTTTTTCATTTCCTCTTCCTTTTTTTATACTTTTTTTATCCTGCATTAATGTAATTTTTATCTATTTGTTTCTTTCTTAATTTTTCTCATTTTTTTCTCCAAACATCTTTAATCATTAATCTTCTTTTTATAAATTTAGTAAATAAAAATATAACTCATGATAAATTCTTGTAAAATGTCAAATATTTTTGAAAAACATTAACAAAGCGAAATATATCACAAGTTATGATTATTTTATCATAAATGATAGAAATAAACTAGAAATTTTTATTGTGACTTTGCATTAACATTTTTTTGTTTTATTTGAAGATTTTTTTAGTTGAATACTCTTTTTTTGAATTTTTTTAAATTATCATTCTGCAAATATTTTTTTAATGTATTCTATAATCAGCTAAAAAAAGGATATATTCAATCAAAAAAATAGTTTTTTTGATATAAAAATATTTTCTCTATAAACTTTATATCGTAAAATAAAATTTTATAAATAAAATAAAACTGCCTCAAAAATAATATACATTATTCACGAGACAGTTTTTTTATTCGCTATTAAAAAGCTCAAAAAAATGATTTAATTTTTTTATTTTTTTAATTTAATCTGTAGGTCATTGCCACTATGAACTCTTAATTTCAATATAAACTATTATATACGTTTATAATTCTGTTATACTGCTATTCTTTTTCTTCAGATTTTTCTCTCTTCTTTCTTTTTTTCACGTTTATCCATTTTTTTCATTTTTCTCTTTCACGGACATAATAACAAAAATCACTTACACTATCTGATAAAGCACAATACAATCCAAAACATGAATTAGTCAAAAAAATATTATTGACAACAGCAATAATATTATCTTTCCCTTAATTAGATATTTCATCTCTCAACCACCTCAAATAAGTATTTATTTCTGGAACTGAAACATTTACTCTTTCAGTATGTTCTAAATTCATATTTCACATATTATTTATACTGTTCAGTCCTTTATCATGATATCTTCCATTCTCATAGTTAGTTATCATTCTGGTTCTGTTTAACTCATTTGCTGTGTTAACTACCCCTTGAGAAAATCTTTTGTTTCTATTCATTAATTATAAATATTATTCTAAAATTATTTTTCTTTGTTCAGAAGTACTACCTTTTTTTAAATTTGTATCATAAGCATATGCTAAAACCACTATCATCTATCAGATATACGTTATTTTTCCAGCTTTTAATCTTGATTTTTTCTTTTTACTGGAACATCTTCTCCCAAAATAGGAGATTCATCAATATATTCAGTTATAAAAATAACCTTTACTGTCCTTTTCTATTTTTAAAACTGTCTGCTGTATCTGGATATCCAAAAATTCTTATTTAGAAGTTTTTTTCTTCATGAAGTTTTTCCATCTGTTGTAAATTTTTTTATTTATTCCTATTCCATAAGTCATTTCTTCTTCTGAAGGTTTTTTTCTTCTTCTGATTTTTGCAGATGTATTTTTTTCCTGTTTTTTCTTTTTACTTTCTGCACAACATCTTTTTTTACAGGTTTTTTTCTTCTTTCTTACTACAGAATATTAAGTTTACTGACAGTATTGATACTACTAACAGTAAAAAAATCTTTTTCCAACTATTCTCATAATACTTCTCCTTATTTTTTTATTTTTTTATTTTTTTATTTTATTATAACATATTTTTTTCTACAAAGGATACTAATTTATCTTTTTTTGAAACAAATTACTAAAAAAATATTGTATAATATATTAATAAAAAAAAATTTTTTTGAAAATGAAAAAAAGGTGATGATAAAAATGAATAAAAATTGATTTACTTCAAAAAAATAATTGATGAAAGCAAGAAAGTTGTCTTTTTTGGAGGTGCTGGTGTTTCTACAGAATCGGGAATTCCTGATTTTAGAAGTGCTAATGGAGTTTACAGTTTGAAGTTAGACAGAAATTTTTCTCCAGAGGAACTTGTTTCTCACACAATGTACGAAAGATATCCAAAAGAATTTTACGACTTTTACAAAAAACATCTTGTTTATCCAAATGCCAAACCAAACTTTGCTCACAAATATTTAGCAAAATTAGAAAAAGAAGGGAAATTATCGGCTGTAATAACTCAAAATATTGACTGCTTGCATGAAATGGCTGGGAGCAAAAATGTTTTAAAATTACACGGAACAGTTGATAGCAATACTTGTGTTAATTGTGGTAAAAAATATAATTTGGAAGAATTTTTGGAAATTTGTGACAAGGAAAACATTCCACACTGTCTAAAATGTGGCGGAATTATAAAACCTGATGTTACTTTATATGAAGAAGTGCCTGACCAACTCACTTTTTCAAAAGCAATAAATGAAATTTCAAAAGCTGACACATTAATTATAGGTGGAACTTCACTTATCGTGTATCCAGCAGCTTCCCTCATTCAATATTTTCAAGGAAAAAATCTTGTTTTAATCAATAAATCTCAAACTGAACAGGATAATTTTGCAAATTTGGTTATACATGAAAGTATTGGAGAGGTTTTTTAAGAAATTGAGATAAAGATTTGTTATAAAAAAATTATTTTTGAAAATAAAAAGAATAAATTTTTTTAAAAAAATTTAAGAAATATTATTTTTTTATAAAGTTATAATATGCTAGAGAGTACAACAAAACTTTTTTTACTACATGTGTATGCATACTCAAATCTATTTAAAATCAAATTACTAAAATTGTATAAATTTAGATTTTTGAGTAAGTATCTATACCTTTTTGAGTTTAGTTTTAAAGTAGTTTTAATTATAAAATAAATTTTATAGATTGCTGTACTCTCTTTCTCTTCACACAAATCATTTAAAATCATTTATCTTCCAAAAATTTCTTTCATTCCTCCAGAAATTCCTTCAATAATGTGTGTCGCATTAACAACATACTGCTCTTTCAATAATTTATCTCCAATAAATCCATGCAAATAAGCACCTATTAACGCAGAATGTAACAAATCATACTTCTGACCAGCAAATGAAACTATAATTCCTGTTAAACAATCTCCCATGCCACCGTTTGCCATATGCGAGTTTCCAGTACTATTTACAAATAGTTGCTCTCCATCAGTTACAATCGTATTTTTCCCCTTTAAAAGCAATACAATTTTATATTTTTTCGCAAAATCAATTGCTTTTTGAAATCTATTTTCCAAAATTTCATTTGATGAAAAAAACTTGTTAATCTTGAAAAATTCAATTATGTGTGGTGTTAAAATACTTCTATTCTGTATTTTTTTCAAATAATTCTTGATTTTTCTGACAATAAATTCAATGCATCTGCGTCCAAAAACAAGACGAATTTTATTACCTTTTTTTATTTTTTTCTCAATACTAATTAATTTTTCTTAAAATTTTAAGTGATTTTTTTGATTTTTTTCCAATTCCAGGCCCAATCGCAATAACATCACTATTTAAGATTTCATTTTCTAATTTTTCAAAACTTTCTTCTATATTTTCAAAATTTATCGGAAAACTCATAGCTTCAGGTACAAAAACATTCAACGAAAAATTATTCTTATCTGTAATCAAAGTCGTTAATCCTGTTCCACTTCTCACACAAGATTTTGCCACAATATTCCCAGCTCCATAAAATCCACTACTTCCAGCATAAATCAACACTTTTCCAAAATCACCCTTATGAGAATTTTCATCTCTTTCAGCATGAAAAGATTTAATCATTTCTCCAGTCAAATAATACTCATTCACAAGCTGAATAATATTCCCTTCATTTAAGCCAATATTTTCAACAATTACTTCACCTAAATATTTTTTCGCTACAGGATTCAAAAATCCCTTTTTGTAAGTCACAAAAGAAATAGTAACATCTGCATTTACCGAAATCCCCATAATATCCCCAGTATCTCCATTAATTCCCGACGGAATATCAATCGAATAAACTTTTTTCTTTTTACAATTTTCATTTATTTTCAAAATCACATCTTTGTAAACACCTCTTATCTCAGAATTCAACCCTGTTCCAAAAATTCCTTCAATAACAACATCACATTCTACAAATAGTTTTTCAAGCTCTTTCAAATTATAGAAAATCTCAATTCCCGAATTTTTACAAATTTCATAATTTACAAAACAGTCATTACTCATTTTCTCATCACTTATACAAAAAATCTTCACTATCTTCCCTTTTGAAAATAATTGTCGTGCAATCGCATAACCATCGCCACCATTATTCCCTTTTCCACAAATAATAAGAAAATTGTCCTCATGTTCATCAATATGTTTTTACAAAAAGAAATCACTGCATTTTCCATAAGCACTATACTCGGTATTTTTCAACTCATTAATCGCAAAAACTATCAATCTTTTTGTAGTTTCATTTCCACCTAATAACACTTTTTATCGCCTTCTCTCGCTATTTTTTTATTTTATAATATTTATACCTTTTTTTAAAAGATATCAAAATTTTCATAATAAAAAAACTATTTTTAAAGAATATAACTACCTACCAATATTCATTGCTTAGTTTCCCAATATTCTTACTAAAAATAGCTTTTTTTCCTAATTTTAATAAATTCCTATTTTTCTTGCTTTTATGCAAATTACATTTTAAAAGTCAAATTACTAAATTTTTTTGATAACTTTTTGTTAAAAAAAATAACCTCGTCAATATATTCAACATTTGGTAATCTATCAAACAATCCTATTTGACTAAATAATTCTTTACCTGTCGTACTTCCATAAAAATTTTTGAAGTTTTTTTGTTTTTTTACATCATAAACATATTTTCCAATTATAAAAAAATTATTTTCTTCTGGCATTAGACCATAAAAATCTAATAACTTCTTTATCGGTAAAGGCACTGTTCCCCAAATTACTCGTATCTAATTTTTGAGAAAAAAAGTCTTGTATTCTTCCAATTTTTTTATAAAATCTGTTTTTAAATTCTTCATTTGTTGTTTGATCTGTCAATTTCAATCCAACTCCTAAAGTTAAATCGTAGCTATCGTTTTCTATTAAATAATAAGCCATTTTCATATCTTCAGAATCACAAAAAAATGTCATTTGTTTTCTTTTCAGATTTTTACTTTGTTTATCATTCTATTTAATAATAAATCAGGGACCATTTATAAAATTACAATCACAAAAATCCTTGTAATGCCACTAAAAAAACAACGATGACAATACTAATTTTTTTCATACATTACTCCCTTCTTTTTTTAAAATAACATTTGTTTTTTTAATTATAGCACATTTTTTTAATCTAATTCAATGGACTAGAAAATCATAATTTCACAATTTTTTTATTAATTTTTCTTAGATTTCGTGTGAATTAATCAAGAAAAAAATCTTCTTAAAATCCATATATGTCTGTAAATCTCAAGTATTTGCGAAATAAATATAAAAAGCAAATAAAATATATAATATCTTTATTGACTTATTCAATGATTTGGTATTATAATATAATCATAAAAAATAAAATTGAGTTCAGGAGGACAAAAAATGGGTATGAGTTTAACGTACAAGATTTTGAAAAAAAATCTTCTAAAAGGAGAATTAAAAGCAGGTAACGAAATCGCCGTAAGAGTTAATCAAACACTTACACAAGATTCCACGGGAACGATGGCGTATTTACAGCTAAATGCAATGAATGTTGACAAAGTAGCAACGGAAATTTCTGTGGCTTATGTCGATCACAATATGTTGCAATCAAGTTTTGAAAATGCAGATGATCATGAATTTATTAAAACATCAGCTGAAAAGCATAATATTGTTTTTTCAAAACCTGGAAATGGGATTTGTCATAGATTGCATTTGGAAAGATTTGGTAAACCAGGAAAAATATTGATTGGTTCAGACAGTCACACACCTACTGGTGGAGGACTTGGAATGCTTGCAATTGGGGCAGGTGGACTTGATGTTGCGATTGGTATGGCAAGAGGGCTTTATTATTTGAAAGTTCCAAAAGTTTATAACATCGAGCTTAGAGGGAAATTACAACCTTGGGTATCAGCTAAGGATATAATTTTATATGTTTTAAAAGAATTAACAGTAAAAGGTGGAGTTGGATTTGTAATGGAATATACTGGAGAAGGTATAAAATCACTATCTGTTGAGGATAGAGCCACTATTACAAATATGGGAGCTGAATTAGGAGCTACAACTTCAATTTTCCCAAGTGATGAAAATACTAAGACTTTCTTGGAAAAACAATCACGTGGAGAAGATTTCGTAGAATTATTGCCTGATGAAGATGCAGTTTATGATGAAAAATTAGTTGTTAATTTGGATGAATTAGTGCCACTTGCAGCTTTTCCTCATAGTCCTGATAATGTTCATGAAATTCCAAAAGACAAAAAATTGAAAGTTGATCAAATTGCAATTGGTTCATGTACAAATTCATCTTATTCAGATTTTATGAAACTTGCAGCAATTTTAGATGGGAAAAAAGTTCACCCAGATGTGAGTCTTGTTTTATCGCCAGGTTCAAGTAACATTATGAAAATGATTTCAGAAAATGGAGCATTGGCTAAATTTATAGCGGCTGGTGCGAGATTACTAGAAGCTGCGTGTGGACCTTGTATTGGAATGGGTCAAGCACCAAAAACAGATGGAATCTCACTTAGAACATTTAACAGAAACTTCAAGGGAAGATGTGGAACAATGAGTGCTGGAGTTTATTTAGTTAGTACAGAAACAGCTGCTGCATCAGCAATTACAGGATATTTAACAGATCCAAGAGAATTAGGGGCAGAAATTATTATTGATGAGCCAGAAAAATTTGAAGTTTCAGATAATTATTTCATTTTCCCAAATCCTAATGAAGATGAAGCGAAAAAAGAAAGAGAAGCTGTAAAAATTGTTATGGGGCCTAATATTAAGCCATTCCCAATTGGAGAAGAATTAAAAGACAGCTTTACTAAAAAAGTTATTTTAAAAACAGGAGATAATATTACAACAGATGATATCTGTCCATCGAATGCTGCATTATTGCCATTCCGTTCAAATATTCCTAAATTATCTGAACACTGTTTTGAAACAATTATTCCAGATTTCAAAGAAAGAGCTGAAAAAAATGATGGTGGAATTGTTGTCGGTGGAGAAAATTATGGACAAGGTTCTAGCCGTGAACATGCTGCATTATTACCACTTTATCTTGGTATAAAAGCTGTTATTGCAAAATCGTTTGCAAGAATTCACAAAGCAAACTTGATTAACAGTGGAATTATACCATTAGAATTTGAAAATGTAGAAGATTACAACAATATAGATGAATATGACGAATTACAATTATCAGATATTCCAAATTCGTTGATAAATGGAAGATTTATTGTTAAAAAAATCTTACTAAAAATATCGAATTTCCTGCTAAATTCAATGGTTCAGAAAGAGAACTTAAAAATCTTGAAATTTGGTGGATATTTGAAATTCGCTACAAGTGATGAATTTTTTTGAGTTAAAAACGTGAATAGCAGTAGTTCTAATTTGATTTTTGAGTCGAAAAAAATTTTGAATAAATTAGCTCTTTATTTAAACTAGAATTACTGTAATTTATATAAAAAAATAATTTAGAAAAGAGTGGAAGATAATATGAAAAAAATTACATTAATACCTGGAGATGGAATTGGATATGAAATCTCTGAAAGTTTAGTAAAAATATTTGATGCAGCAAAGGTTCCTGTTGAATTTGAAACTGAAAATGCGGGGTCGGATGTTTATGAAAAAACTGGAGAACTTATACCTGAAAGTCTTTATGAAAGCGTTGAAAGAAACAAAATTGCAATAAAGGGGCCTATTACTACACCAATTGGAAAAAGGTTTTAGAAGTATAAATGTGTATCTTAGAAAAAAATACGATTTATACACAAATTTTAGACCTTCTAGAAATTTGCCTGAAATTGAAACTCGATATGATAATATTGATTTGGCTATTTTCCGTGAAAATACTGAAGGAATCTATATTGGTGAAGAAAAAAATATGAAAATGAAGAAAAAAACTAGTGCAATTGCTGTGAAAAGAATTACGAGAAAAAGGAAGCGAAAAGAATTATTAGAAGTGCTTTTTGAATATGCAAAAAAATAATGGAATTTCAAAAGTTACAGTTGTTCATAAAGCAAATATTTTTAAAAATTTACTGATGGAATGTTTTTTTAGATATTGCAAGAGAAATTTCAAAAAGAATATGAAAATATTGAGCTAGAAGAACTTATTATTGACAATATGTGTATGCAACTTGTTACAAATCCTGAAAGATTTAAAGTAATTGTTACAATGAATTTATATGGAGATATTTTATCTGATTTAGTAGCTGGACTTGTTGGAGGACTTGGAGTTGCACCTGGAGCTAATATTGGAGATGATATCGCTATTTTTTTGAGGCAGTACATGGATCAGCACCAGACATTGCAGGACAAAATAAGGCAAATCCGCTTGCATTGCTACTTTCTTCAATCGAAATGTTAAAATATTTAAAACTTGATGATTTTGCTAAAAATATTGAAAAAGCTATTTTAAAAACATTAACTGACGGTTGTAAAACAGCAGATTTAGGTGGAAATGCTACAACTACTGAATTTACAGATAAAATTATTGAAAATCTGAAATAAGGAGTTGGTGAAAACATGAAAACTGATTTTATTAATGAGCTGGGAGTTATGTTTTACTGAGAATAATTCTATTTCAGATGACATTTATAATAAATTAAATGTAAAAAAAGAGGTCTTAGGAATAAAAATGGGACAGGAGTTCTTGTTGGATTAACAAAAATTGGTTCTGTTTTAGGATACTCAATCGATAAGGACGGAAAAAAAATTCCAGCAGATGGAAAACTTTATTATCGTGGTATTCCTATTGAAAAACTTGTAGCTCTATTTAAAAAGGAAAAAACTTTTTGCTTTGAAAAAACAATATTTTTATTGCTTTTTGGTAAAGTTCCTTCTAATTTTGAATTAAAAATGTTTATCAGTACTTTGAAAGAATATCAACATTTACCAGATGAATTTATCGAAGATTTTATATTGAGAAAACCGAGTACAGATATAATGAATCAGCTTCAACGGTCTGTCTTGTGTCTTTATACTTTAGACGAAAATCCAGATGATGTTAGTCTTTCAAACTTGATTGATCAATCTTTAAATTTGATTGCAAAATTTCCTAGCCTTCTTGTTTATTGTTATCAAGCGTGTAATTACAAGCATTTTAATAAGAGTTTGATCATTCATAATCCAGTGGAAGAATATAGCATTGCACAAAATGTTCTTCATATGCTTAGAAGCGATAATCAATTTACAGAATTGGAAGCTGAAGTTTTAGACTTGATTTTAGTTATCCATGCAGAACATGGAGGAGGAAACAACTCAACTTTTACTTCTCATGTGGTTTCTTCAACTAGAACTGATACTTATTCGTCGATTTCTGCCTCAATTGGAGCCTTAAAAGGACCTATGCACGGTGGAGCAAATTCTATGGTTACAAAAATGGTGGAAGATATTAAGAAAAATACTAATCCATATGATGAAGTTAAATTAAAAGAATATTTGAAAAAAATATTTAATAAAGAGGCATTTGACAAAAAAGGTAGAATTTATGGTATGGGACATGCTGTCTATACAATTTCGGATCCTCGTGCTGTATTATTAAAGAAAAAAGCTTATGAATTAGCAAAAGAAAAAAATGCACTTGAAGAATTTGAATTATTTTTCAAACATTGAAAAAAACTTACAAAAAGAAATTGGAAAAAGAGACTAAAGGAAAAAAATTTCGAAATTTGTGCAAATGTTGATTTATATTCGAGGATTTGTATATAAACTTTTGAATATTCCACAAAATATTTTTTTACCCCACTTTTTTTGCTCTTGCTAGAATTGCTAGTTGGAATGCGCATAGAATGGAACAAATTTTTAGTTGATAAGAAATTAATCAGGCCAGCTTATAAGGCAATCGATGAAGATGGGAATGTTTTACTATAAATTATCTTTTTTAAAAATGAAATATTTAGATTTTTTTAATTTAAGCGAGTATAAAAAAATTTTTGTGTAAATAGAATGGGGAAGTACTAAATTTACTAGTAGTTTACACAAAAATTCTGGACACTCTCAAATTTCTATAAATATAAAAAAATCATATAAAATATCCAAAATATAAAGTGATATCTTATATGATTTTTAATTTATTTATTAACTACTTTTTCTATTTGACTAAAACTATAAACTTTTTAATTATTTTTAGCTTTTTCTAAATATTGAATAATTCACAATTAATCCTGATTAATTCCAAATATCCAAAACTTCACATTTGAAAGAAATTCTCTAAGATACGCTTTTTGGTGCAGACAATAATTGGTGTTTTTTGCTGGCAATCCATATATTTCAAATCCTTCTTTTCCCAATCCTGTTGCACGTGCAATTTTTTTAGCTCGATACATATGATAATCATTAGTTACTATCATAATCTTCTTTTTCTTAGAAATATCAAGCGATTTATCTTCTTTTATTTTCAACAAACTATATTTGAAATTTTGTACCGTATTTCGAGATTTATCTTCTACAATAATTCGCTTTTGATTTATTCCATTTTTTATAAGTTCTTTTTCCATTGCTTTTGCCTCGGTAATCTTCTCTCCAGGACCTTTTCCACCAGTTACTACTACTTTTGTATCTTTATTCTCAAGTAAGTACTTCACTGCCACCATTATACGATTTTTCAACGAATTTGAAGGAACCTCTCCATAAAGTTTCCCACCAAGAACAATTACATAATCCATCTTTTTTCTTTGATTCCTCTCATTATAATCATTTAGATATTCTCTAATTATCAAAAATTCTGTTAACAAAAAGAACAGTAAAAAAACTCCCAAGAAAATTTTTTTATTATTCTAATATTTTTTTAACTTCAATTCGTAATTCCTCCAAAAATCTTAATACATTCTAAAAAATTCCTTCTGTTTCAGATAGTAAATCTGCAACTTTTCCATCTGTCACTTCAATCAGTTTCTGCGTGTCTGCTTCCATTTGAAGACCTCTTTTCCCTGCTGAAACTATTATTTTTTCAAATTTCAAAGCACTTTTATCAAAAAATGTATCATACTTTTTCTTCATACCAACTGGCGAACAACCACCACGTATATATCCTGTATTTTTCTCTAATTCTGAAAGTGGCAACAACTCAATATTCTTTTCTCCACAAGCCTTCGCCACTTTTTTTAAATCTAAATGAGCAGCTCCTGGAATTACACACACATGAAGATTTTTCGTTTTCCCTTTCAAAACAATAGTTTTAAATATACGATCTGATAATTCAGGCAATTTCTCAGCAACTCCTAACCCTGAACTAGTACCTTCGGACCATTCATATGTATGAATTTCATATTCAATCTTTTGTTTATCTAGTATTCTTAATGCATTTGTTTTTATTTTTTTTTCTTTCATTCTCATCTCCTTAATATTTATAACGAGTGATAACGAATCTAAAACTATTTTGTATTATCATTAAATGATTTTTATCAAATCCTTAAAGAATTTTTTACCTTCTGAAATAGCTTGTTGACCAATATTACTTGATTCAATCGTATCTTTCACATCATTTACATCTTGTCCAACTTTTTTCAACCATTCCATTGTCTTAGCAACAGTTTCTTGTCTTTGACTATAAAGATTTTTACCTTCACTTAATAATTTTTTACATTGTGCATCAAAATTGGCATCTCCAGTTGGTATACATTGAGTACCATTTAAGTTATCTGACGCTTCTTTAATACTTTGAAGAGCTTTTTCTCCTTTTTGTAATGCACTTTCTGTATTTTTAGATTCAATGTCTTTTGTCATTTCCTCAATCAAACTCTCACTCTTTTTATTATTTTCTGTAATCAATCTATTGATTCTTTCTCTTTCTCTTTTTACATTTTTCGCAATCTTATCAGTTGTCAAAGTTTCATTTTGTACTGGCGTATTAGATTGGTCTGTATTTGTATCAATACTCATTATACCATCTTTAGGCTGATTGCTTGTGTCTACTTCAGGTTGAGACCCTACAACAACACCCGAATTTTTTCTTGAAAATTCCTTATTCTCATTTCCATTATTAACAATAAGTCCAATACCACTAACCAATAAAAACACAATTCCAACATAAAACATTGCACTTATAAACTTATCATTTACAGTTCTTTCGTCCTTAATCTTACCAACAATTTCATTTTTTCCCAATTGAGTATTTTCTGTATACTCTTTAAATTTTTTTATTTTTCTTCTAATTTCTTTTTTTAGCCATTGGTATTCCAGATACAATCACAATAACTAAAGCAAATACTACAAATAATATTCCCATTTTCTCTCTCCTTTTTAGAGCTAAGCTCTTTTAATAATTGTTCTCCTCAAACAAGCTAATTGTAGTCATAAAACCTTTTTTTATTTTTTTGATTAAACTTTATTTTTAAATTATACAACTATCTTTTTAACTAAAAAAATACACAAAACCATATACAAATAGGAGATTCACTAGTATAACTAACTCTATGTTTCTCTTTCTCATTTATCATCAAAGTATCACCTTTTGACAAATGAATTTCTCTATCATCAAATTCAATAGTCGCATTTCCTGTAACAATACAACAAACTCTTTTTCATCTTGAATCATCCAATCTGTAGTTTGCCCATTAGATAAAAATTCTTTCTATCCTAACATTATCACCTTGAGCCAATATTTCTAAAAATTTCCTCAGTTTCGGTATTTTTCTCTATTTCAAATATATTCATTTTTCTTTTTTCCCTTATTTTTAAGTATTTCTATCCATATAAAAAAATTATTTATCAACAATGTCAATAAATTTATATTTTTTTCAGATCTTTTTCTCATAGGCTCTGGATTTCCTTCCAAACTTGAAACTCTATCTGAAATTTCTTCTTGCTTTTTCAACATTTCATCTAATTTATAATGCAAATCTTCAATAACAATCTCATTTTTTTAAGTTAACTTTGTAATCATTCTCTGATTTTTTTCTTCCAATCTTTTCTTTTCTATTTTTGTCCAAGAATAATCAATGAACTAAACAGCATCATTACACCAGATAATCCAATATTTACCAACGATAATGTATCCTTATTTTTCTTTAAAATGACTTATATTATAAACAAAACCACGCTACAACAAATATTGTCAATACAAATATAAACGTTTTTACTTCCTACAATATTTGCCAAAAAGTTAGATAGTTTCCCAGAAATAGTTTTTCGATTCTTCTTCTTTAATATCTTTTTGACACCTTCTGATCCAACAGCCTACGAATTATGATTTCTCTAGCTTTTTCATCTCTCTCAATATTTTTCTAATATACTTTTTTTAGTGATTTCTCTTTTTTTAAATCTACATTTCTTCGAATATTTTTTTATATTAATTTCTGAATTTTTTTGTTTTTCTTCTTGATTTTTTTCTTTATTATCTTTATTTTTTTCAGAGTATTATTTTTTTAGAATTTACCTCTTCTTTTTAAAGTCTCCATAGCTCTCCTTTCGTAAATAACTCAAATTATATTTTCCCTTTATAACATACATTTATTTTTACCAAGTCTTAGCACAAAAAAATCAAGAAATTAAAACGAAAAAAATAGAAAAAAAGCTACTTCATATAATTAAATTATACAAAAGCAACTTTTTTTCAGTTAGTTATTTTTTTAATTTATTTATTGTTCAATAGAACCTTTTTCCTGTGCTTTTTAAGCTACAACTTTTATCTTTTCCATTTTCTGTATAAACAGCTTCATTTCCTTTCATATGAATAGAAATATTTCCATTTGAATATTTTTCTCCACTTGCAGCTACAGCTGAATTTAAATCATAAATACTACCGTAACCATCAGCCAATCTTACTTTATCTGTTGATAAATTTTCAACTGTTACATCTTGGTACCCTTCACAATCAAATTTTCTTAATAAATGTGATGATGCAGTGTTGTTATCAGCATTGCTTTGAGTCATAGAGCAAGCTCCATCTTGACCATTTTTAGTAAATGCAGCTTCATTTCCTTTTATGTGAATAGAAACTCCACTACCTTTATATTCTTCTCCACTTGCTGATCTTGTCAATTTCAAATTATATGATTTTCCATTACTTTCAGTCAATTTAACTCTGTCTGTTGATAGATTTTCAACTGTTACACTTCCATTATCGCAAGTAAATTTTCTTGTTAATTTTGCTGATGCAACTTTAGATGCTGCTTTTTTATTTGAAGTTTTCTTCGTAGCCGCATAACCAATAGATCCTAAAGCTAAAACTCCGATTAATGCTGTTAAAATAATTTTTTTTGTAGATTTCATAAAAACCACTCTCTTTCTTTTTTCTCCATTTTATTTTTTTATATGCCCAAATTTTCAAAAAAAGTAGATAACAATCCATTTTCACTCCTTTATAAAATTAAATCTTATCCTGTACTTTCATCCTAAAAAAATCTAAACATACTTACTGAAATCTTGATCCTCTCTTGATTTCTGTATTAGTATACTAACATATTTATTTTTCAATTAAATAATAATTTTTTCTTGATTTATTAATTTTAAATTAATTATGAAAAATGTTATTGTATCAAAAGTTTAATAATATCTATATACTCAACAATTTTATTATACTAATAAATTTACAAAAATATTATTTACTTAAAAAGAGAAGTTTTTTTATCACTTCTCTTTTCAAACTATTCAATAAAAAAACAATTATCTAATGTGTTTTAGCTTCTTCATACAACTTCACATATTCTCTAGCTGCTTTATCCCAAGAAAAATCAGCTTCCATATTTCTTCTTATTAAATCTTTCCAAACTTCAGGTCTATCATAGTAGATTCCTTCTGCTACTTTTATTGTATACAACATATCATCTGCATTAAAGTTTGTGAATGAGAACCCGTTTCCTTCATTTGTAAATACATTATAAGGATGAACAGTATCTTTTAATCCACCTGTTTCTCTAACTACAGGAATTGTACCAAATCTCATAGCTATCATTTGACTTAATCCACATGGTTCGTATCTCGAAGGCATTAAGAAAATATCACTTCCAGCATAAATTTCATTTGCTAAATGAGGATTATATCCTAAATAAACTTTAAACTTATCAGGATATTTATTTGTCAAATAGTTATAATAGTCTTCATAGAATCTATCTCCACTACCTAAAATTACTACTTGAACTGCATCATATTGCAATAAGTTTTCTAAAACTGCTGATACTAAATCTAGTCCTTTTCCTTCAACTAATCTTGTTACCAAAGAAATTAAAGCAACATCTGATTTTGGTAACCCTAATTTTTCTTGTAATCTGTATTTATTTTCTTTTTTCTTATCTAGAGAATCTTTGTTAAATGGTATTACATCTGGATTTTTTTCTGGATCAAATTCATCTACATCAATTCCATTTAAAATTCCATATATTTTTTTCGTATTTGTTATCCATTCTAATCCTTCTGCAAAATAAGGATATTTAATTTCTTCTGCGTAAGTTGGACTTACTGTATTTACAACATCTGCATAACCAATTCCTATTTCCATAAAATTCAAATCGTATCCACCAATATCATAACCCATTCTTTCAAATGAATATTTTGAGAATCTTCCTTGATACATTAAATTATGAATTGAATAAACTGTTCTCATATCCCAATAAAACGGATCATTATTGTATCTTACATTTAAGAAATAAGGTACTGGTCCAGTTTGCCAGTCATTACAGTGTAATATATCTGGTTGTAAATTAATTTCCTTTAGAAATCTAAGTGCTAATTCAGAAAACATCGCATATTGTATATCTTCATCATTATCACCATAAACATGACCTCTTTCATATAATGCTTTATTTTTCAATAAAATAATAATTAATTTTATCATCTGGGTATTTAACTAGATTAAAAATGTCTCCATGACTTTCTAATCTTGCTACCCATTCAAGTTTTTCAAGGTATTTAACTGGTATCTTATCATATTTAGGCATTATAATAGAAACTTCATGACCTAATTCTTGCATTTTTTTAGGCAAAGCACCCATAACATCGGCTAATCCACCTGTTTTAAAAAATGGAGCTACTTCTGATGCTAAATAAACTATTTTCAAATTAATCACTTCCTATTTTTTTACTGTTTCTCCAACTGGTACATATTTATTATTTTCATTCAATTTAACTTCACCAAAAATTCTAACATTTTTACCAATTAATGCTCCTTCAGGAATAACGGCACCTTTACCAATTACTGTAATTCCTGATGATAAAACATCTGGTTTTTCATAATTTGGAACTTTTGCTTCACCATGCCCAATAAATGAATTTTTACCAATATAAACTTTTTTATCAACAATTACTGTATCCAAATGTGTATTTTCATCAATATATGTTCCACTAAATACGATACTATTTCTAATAGTAGCACCTTTTCTTACAGTTACTCCAGGTCCTAATACTGAATTTTGAACAGTTCCTTCAATTTTACATCCATTACTGATTAATGAATTTTGTGAACTACCTGTTTCTCCGATTCTTGCTGGTGCCAAGTCTTCACTTCTTGTATAAATTTTCCATCCTGTGTCATACAAATCAATTCCAACTTCTTCTGATTTTTTAATCAAATCTAAGTTTGCTGCTAAGTAAGAATCATATGTTCCAACATCCATCCAGTAACTATCATAGCAATGAACGAATACTTTTCTATCTTCTTTAATCATTGATGGAATTACGTGTTTTCCAAAATCTAAGTCTTGATTTTCTAATCTTTCTAAATATTCTAATAATGCATCTGTATTAAAAATATAAATTCCCATTGAAGCTAGATTACTTCTAGGTTCTGCTGGTTTTTCTTGGAAATCAAGGATTTGTTTATTTTCATCTACTTCAAATATTCCAAATCTACTTGCTTCTTCTATTGGAACTGGTTGTGCTGCAACTGTTAATTCAGCTCCGTTTTCTTTATGTTCTTTCAACATCCATCTATAATCCATTTTATAAATGTGATCTCCAGATAATATTAATACATATTTAGGATTTTTAGTTTTAATAAATTCAATGTTTTGTCTGATAGCATCAGCTGTTCCTTGATACCAAGCACTTCCTCCTGGTCCTTCATGTGGTTGTAACATAGTTATACTTGAATCTCTTCTATCAAAATCCCAAGGTTTTCCTGAACCAATGTGTTCGTTTAACGACAAAGGTAAATATTGTGTTAATAATGCAACATCATAAATTCCTGAATTTGAGCAATTACTCAATGCGAAATCTATAATTCTAAATTTACCAGCAAAAGGTACACTTGGTTTAACCCTTTTTTCTGATAAGATGTCAAGTCTTGATCCTCTTCCGCCTGCTAATATCATAGCCAAAATTTCCATATTAATACCTCCTATTATTCTCTTTACATTTTAAGTATACCTTATTTTTTTAAATGGCAAGAAGTAAAATGAAAAATTTTTTTATTTTTTGCGGTTTATTTTTCCTTCAAAATAATTAATAACTTCCAATAAATTATCAAATTTTTGAAATATTTTTTTGTCTGATTTCTTCTGTTGGTTGTAATTTGTCTGGAATCATAAAAGGAAAAGTTTTTTTGCTGAATGTGCACCCTTTACTCCATTAAACGAATCTTCAAAAAAACTATTGATTTTTTTCAGGGCTTTGCTTCTCCTCTTTTTGCGGCGATAAGAAACACTTCTGGATCTGGTTTCCCATGTTTCACATCTTCTGCAGTTATAAAATGATCAAAATATTTTTTTAATATCCTTACCTTCTGTTAAAATTGTAGCCAATTTTCGATTAGAAGATGTCGCTAAAACCATTTTTTTATTATTTTCTTTCAAAAAGTTTAATAATTCTAATGCTCCTAATTTTTAAATCAACTTCTCCTTTTTCGGCTCTTTTCACGTATTATTGAATGTATTTCATCAACCATTTCATCGAACGGAAATTCTTGTCCTAGATAATCTTTATAAGTTTTTTTCTTGCTACATTATTTGTTAATCCCATTGTCATTTCTGACAATTCTTGTGTTATTTCATAGCCCATTTCTCTGGCAATTCTTTTTCCCTCATTCACATAAATATCTTCTGTATTAAACAAAAGTCCATCCATATCAAAAATAAACAATTCTGTATTTTTAAATAATTTATCTCCCATATTTTTACACAATACCTTTCTTAAATGCTATTTCTATTTATTATTTTCTATAAATTTATTTTTCTTCTTCTAAAATTGCTATTGAACGATGTGCAACAGCACTTATAACCTCATTAAACTGCAATATTCCAACACTTAAAAAAATTGCAACAGCCAAATGTTCTCCATAACGTGCAATTCCTATCTTTCCACCGACACTTAATCCATTAATATTACTCTCGATTTGACTCATTGCTTCTCTTACAGCTCCAATAACTGCTCCATCGTGGATATGTCTATCTTGAATCAAATTATTTCGTTTTGCAGCTAATAATGCACTTTCAATAAACTTAAATCTTGAACTAGGTATTGCACCTCCCACATCAACAGCAGCTGTTTTTATACCTTCTTTAGCATATTCTTTCATAAGTTTTTTTTCTTCTTCTCTTGAAGAAATGGACATTCGTATTGCTACTTTGCAAATATCAACACTTTTATCATATTTTACATCCATATTTCTGCTATTATCTCCTATTCTAAGTAATTTTTATTCTACATATTTTAAACAAAACTTATTTTCCAATTACATCATTCAACAAAAAATTTATTGCCTCTATGTAACCTTCTTTTCCTTTTCCATAAATTTGTTTTACACAGGCTGGAGAAGTCACAGATATTTTCCTAAAATCTTCTCTTTCATGTATGTTGCTTAAATGAACTTCCACTGTCGGTATCGAAATTGATTTTATTGCATCGTGAATAGCGTAACTGTAATGTGTGTACGCTCCAGGGTTTATTACAACTCCGTCTACTTGATTATGATACGCCATTTGTAAAAAATCAATTATCTTTCCTTCTGAATTAGATTGCAAAATTTCTATTTTCAGATCCTTGCCTTGAAAGCTGTCCTTTATATAATTACAAACACTTTTATAATCATCGTCTCCGTAAATTCCTTTTTCTCTAATTCCTAAAAAATTCAAATTAGGCCCATTTATCACTAATATCTGTTTCATTCTCTTACCTTTCCAAAACTACTTCCTAAAAAAGTTTTTTTTTTTCAATTCTTTTATTATTTTTTTTACAACATTTTCTAAAGTATCGTCATTTTCCACAACAACATCTGCATATTTATTATATAAATCAATTCTTTCACAATATAATTTTTTTGAAGATTGTTTATATCTTGAAGAAGTGGTCTATTTTTTTATGATTTTTCTTTAGCAATATCTTCAATTTTTTTCTATTCAAAAAAATTACTATTCCATTTTTACTAAATCAATATTTTTCTTTTCTCTTTACCGCTCCCCCACCTGTAGAAATTATAATATTTTCCTTTTGAGCAAGTTCACCTAAATATTTTGTTTCCAAATTCCTAAAATAATCTTCTCCATCTTCTGCAAAAATATCACTTATTTTACGATTTTCTTGCTTTTCAAGATGATGATCAGCATCAAAATATTCATATTCTATCTCATCTGCCAACATTTTTACCAATCGTGCTTTTCCCACTAGCAGGCATTCCAATTAAAACTATATTTTTCATTTTCTCTCCTTTCTCTAGTATTTTTTCTCTTATCTAAATTCTCTTAAATTGATTACCATCTTCAACATATTCGTAACCATTCGCTTTCATTTTTTCTAATAAAGCCTCTTTGTCTACATTATAATAACTAGTTAAACTTGACAAACTTGAAAAATTCATCCCTAAGTTTCATATTTAACATGCTCAATAACATATTTATATCTTTTTGTTTCAAAATTAATCATTAAATTCCCTTTCTCAATTTATAAAATTATTTTTTTAATTTATCTTCATCTACATTTTCAATCAATGTATTATAATTTTTTTATCTACTTTTTAGCGTATGATATCCATCTACTTTCTTCTCCAAGAAATCTCCAACTTCCACAAGCTCAGAATTTATATCTTCTACAACTTCATAAATTTCATCATAAATCCCTTCTAATAATGATAAATCAAAGATTCTAAATAGTTCTGAATCCTTATTAATACGATCATAAACATCTTGAGTAACTACATAATAAATCACTGATTCATAACCCATATTAATTCCAAAAAAATTTCATATCCTTTTTTTATTTAATTCATAACTCAACATCGAATACAAAATATCAATTAAAAGACTCTTCGTAAAAAAATCTTCTTTCTTTTTTTAACATTTTTCCCAATTGATATCCAAATCTTCTAAATCAATTCCTTCTTCTTTAACTAAATTTTTTTCAATCCATCGGTAAATCCTTTTTCCTCCAAATTTATATAAATATCCGTGACTATATTTCACTAAATAATGATAATAAAAAAATCACCAAATGTATTAATTTTTTTCTCCTTCTAAATCATCTTCTGTAAAATATTTTTTTCACACTTTCTTCTGGATCGAATAAATACTCTCTTCTTGCTGAAACATAATCTATCAATTTTTTTCTGGTCTTAACACTTCTGACGCAAAAATCATCCAACTGATCATACACTTTTTAAATTAAAATCCGTCAAAACTTTTTCATTACCTATCATTTTTTTAATTTCTCTGATCTATTATCCAATTTCCTAATTCTCCTTCTGCTCTTATTTTTTTACTACTTTCCTAAAGATTCTGTCATAAATTTTTAAGTTTGAAATTGTTTCAAACTTAACTAATTTCTTTATTTTTCTCTTTTTCTTGAGAACTTAATGAAGTCCCATCAATATACTCTGAAAATTTCTCATCATACTTATCATACATTTTTTTCTAATCTCTTTAAACTTGATTTTTATCGAATTTCCTTGTCGTTGTTTTACTCCTACAGATGTTTTTTTACTTAATTCTCCATCAATTTTATTGTTTAATTTTTACATATTCTGCATCCACAATTGCTTTCATTTCTTGACTTGACATTTTTTTCATAATCCTCTAAAGTTTTTAGAATCTCCTCTATGATACAAATAATTATTAACAGTTTTTATATTTTTCATCCAATGTTTTTTTATCTTTTTAAGGCTTCCAAATAAGTATTCATATTCAAATTAAATGTTTCTAACAACATATATGTATTTGTGTAATAATACGCTTGAAAATCTCCTTGATCTTGTAATAACATCGCTAAAGAATCCTTAGAAAATTTCGAATATTCATCCACATAATCAGTATAATAAGCATACATTTCTCTAAATAAGGATCTTCTCTTACCTTGTGCTTTCGAAAATTCAGTTTCATAAAGTGATCTATTTTTGTTGATACATTTTTGATAATATTTCAGAATACATCGCACTCAAAACATTAACGTCTTTTTTTCATTTTAGAATTTGTGTTCACTTTAAAAATATTTTTTTGAAAAAAATATCTTCTTGCATTTTAGTTCCTGAATCTATCATTTGTTGATTCGTAATTGCCATCAAATTCGTTGCTCCCAATATTAAAACTCCTGTTATAATTTTTTTCATCAAAAATCTCCTTTTTTTATTTTTTTCTAGTTTGTAAAAATGTCTATTTTTTTCCATTTATAATTATTTATATAATTTTTTTCAGATAATTTTTTTGTAAATTGTATCTAAAAATTTCTTTATCGTATTCTTCTCCATTCCAAATTTCTTCAGATTTTATCGCTTGAGAGATTAACATCATTAATCCATTCGCTGTTTTTCGTATTTCTCAATCTATATTTTTTTCATAAGAACTGTTTCTTCGAGGATTGTAAACAATATCAACAACAGCATTTGTATTAATAATATTTACATCTTCCAACGGACACGCATCCACTTGTGGAAACATCCCAACTGGCGTACAATTCACGATTAACTCAATATCTCTCAAATTTCTTATTCCAGAATATCTTATAAGTCTATCTTCTTCCCTAATTTTAAAAGTATCATTATCCAAAATTGTCGCTAGATAAATAATATCTGCACCTTTATCAATTAAAACATTGTAAATTGCTTTTGAAGCTCCACCAGTCCCCAAAACCAACACTTTCTTTTCATTTACATCAATATCATTTAATTCCAATGTTCTCAAAAATCCAAAATAATCACTATTATCTCCAATTAATTTCCCATTTTTCAAATTTTTATTGTATTCACTGCTCCAATTTTTTTAGCAATTGGCGAAATTTCATCTAAATATTTCATTACTTCAACTTTATAAGGAATTGTTACGTTTATTCCTAAATATTTACCTTTTCTAACTTCATCCAATAACCCTGGTATTTCTGATATTTCCTTTTCTATCAAATCGTATTTTGCATCTCTATTTGTCAATCCAAAAAAATATTTCATGTATTTCTTTTGAAAAAAACTATGTCCTAGTTTTTTTCTCCTAAAAAGTCCGTATTTTTTTCATTTTTAAAAAAATTCTCCTTTAATTTTTGTTAATTCATCTTCAGTTAATTCTCTATATTCACCCTAATTTCAAGTTTTTCATCAAGTGATAAAGTACCCATTTTTACTCGCTTCAAATATTTCACTTCATTTCCCACTGCCTTAAACATCCTTTTTACTTGATGAAATTTACCTTCACTAATTGTAATATAAACCTTTATTTTATTAGCTTCCTCACTATTTTCAATGATTTCCACTTTGGCATTTTTTGTTGTAAAATCCTTCAATTCCACACCATTTTCCAATTTTGCAATGTCTGTTTCTGTAAGTAATTTTTCCAATTCCACATAATATTTTTTATCAACATGCTTATTCGGCGATAATAAATTATGTGAAAGAACTCCATCATTTGTCAACAACAGCAATCCTTCAGTGTCAATATCTAACCGCCCAACAGGAAAAATCTCAAAAGTCCGATACTCATCACCAAGCAAATCAATAACCGTCTTATGAACTTTATCCTCAGTCGCAGAAATCACGCCATTAGGCTTATTCAACATTATATAAACAAACTTTTTGTAAGATATTATTTCATCCTTATATTTTACAGTATCCTCATTTTCATTAATGTGAACTTTTCCATCTTTAACAATCTCATCATTCACCTTAATCAATCTTTTTTTCAATAATTCCTTTACTTCTTTTCTAGTTCCAACCCCAGAATTTGCTAAAAATTTATCTAATCTCATTTTTTTCTCTCTTTTTTTAATATTTATTATATATATATTTCGTATTTATAAAGCAACATTTTTTTATTATATTTAATATCTTTCACAACTTTTTTTACAATAACAATAAAATATATAATATTTATGATTTAATTTTTTTGTTGCTTCATAAAAATTTTTTAAAATAACTGTTAAACCTCAATTATAAATTTAAATTATAAACCTTGTAATTTCCTAAAAATTTGTAAATATGTAGATTTTTTTCTCATTTTTTTCCAATGCTTCCCGAACTTTCACATCCTTCATATTTCCTTCAAAATCAATATAAAAGTAATATTCCCAAGGTTTAGTCACTCTCGGTCTTGATTTCAAATTAACCATATTTAAGCCATATTCATAAAATATTTGTAACAAATTAACCAATGACCCAGACTCGTTTTTTTAGTACTTGTAACTAAACTAATTTTATCACTGCCATCAATTACAACATTTTTATTTGAAATTACAAAAAATCTCGTATAATTTTCTTGCGTATTATTGATATTTGGAGCCAACAATTCTAAATCATACATTTCTTTTGTATTCATATTTGCGATACAAGCATTTGTCACATCATTTTTTTCAGAAATGTATTTTGCACTCAAAGCTGTATTCGTCATTTTTTCCGTCTTCCAATTAGGATGTTTTTGTAGAAATTCAGAACATTGCATCAAAGCCTGTTCATGCGAATAAACTCTCTTTATATCCTCAATTTTACTACCTTTCACACCTAACAAATTATGCTCAATCTTATGCTGAACCTCTCCAATTATATAAATATTTTTTTTATTAATCAAATCAATACTATCCCGCACTTCTCCAACAATCGAATTTTCAATCGGTAAAATCGCAAAATCTAATTCATTATTATGAACAGCCTTCACTAATTCAGTATGTGAATTAAAATTTAAAATATTACTTTCCTTTATATCGCTATGATCTTTTGTATTATTTTTTTAATAAATTAATTAAAACTTCATATGCATATGAACCTGGAACTCCCGTATAACCAATCCGCTTATCCTTAAATTCCAACTCATTAACATACTCTCGAGTACTTCCAATTCTAAATTTCTGATATTCCTTACTAGAATCCATTATATCTTTTAAAAAAATTATCTCAATATAATGTTTCAATTCTGCATTTTGAACTTTTTTTAAATTTTTTTACAACAACTTCTTTCTCACGCATTTCATCAAAAATTTTTTTACCTGTTCTTTTCTTAAACAATGCTACTTCTTGCACAATATGAAGTCGTTCTTCCAACAATTTAACTAATTGATCATCTATCAAATCTATCCTATTTCTCACTTCATTCAAATCTATATCATTTTTTTCACACATAAGAATGCTCCCTATTTTTATTTTTTTCACAATTACAAATTTTTTTATTTTTCAAAATCGTTTATTGTATTTTTTTCCATTAATTATATCATAAATTGAGAAATAATACATTAGTATTTTTGCAGTATAATTTTAAAAGGCAACTGCTTTCAAACAGTTACCTTCTACATCTTTACTATTTTTTATTAATTTCAGGAACTCCCTTTTCTATCAAATCATGATTTTTTCTATAAAATTCCCATTCATCAACTTCTTTTACCATCCTTAAATTTACAAATTCCATATTCACTTCCATCTTTATTCTGTTTTTATAATCGACTCGCCACCTTGTTCCACACAGTAAACCGAAGCAGGATTAGCCATTCCAATCATTTTTTGTTCAGGAAACTCTTCGTTTAAATCCTTATTTTCATTATTTTTAACAGAAACATTCTGCTCTATTCCTACTGGTTTTGTCACCTTTCTACTCACATCCTTACTATGCGCCTCCAACGACATCGATAACAATCCAACCAACAAAATTCCAAATACTTTTTTCATTTTTCCTCCTTATTATTTCACTTCTGTATTATTTATAAAAAAACCTGTAACCTTAATTCCTATAATTTTATCTTTTACAATTATCCATAAACAGTTATAACCTTAAAAATTAATTTATCATTATAGACGATTACGATTCCTATATTTTTACAAGTATTATATAAAAATTTATATATATTAATCTATATTTTTTACCTTAATTTCATATTTTTTTATTTCATTATTTATCAACTACTCAATTTCTCCAAAATAGTTTTTTTCTGCAATCCATAAGTCGACATTTTCCGATTAACCAAATAAGCAAAAATCACAATTATCACAAAAAATGGCAAATTATTAAATCCAAAAACTTCTCCACCAATAAAAATTGGTGCTAATAAAGTATTTGTCGCACTTCCAAATACACTTATATAACCTGCAGCCGCAACAAATTCAATCGGCAGACCAAAGAAAATCGCTATCACAACACCCAACGAAGCTCCAATTGAAAATAGTGGCGTCACTTCTCCACCTTGAAATCCAGCAGCCAATGTCAATGTTGTCAATAATAATTTTAATATCCAGTCGTATCCAAAAATTTGTTTCCCTGAAAAACTGTTTTCAATTAAATTTGTTCCAAGCCCAGTATATCGACCTTCGTGCAATAATAAAAGTATTATGCTAAGAAAAAAATTCCAATAATAAAAAAATTCGATAATATGGATTTTTAATTTTTTTCTGAAACAAATTTTTTTCAAGAAAAATTTGTAAATAAACAAATAAATTTCCAGCAATTCCAAAAATTATTCCTAAAATTGCAAATTTTACAAATGTCATTGGAGTTATTGATAAAGTTGTATTTACAATATGAGTAAACTTTTTCCAGTCCTAAAAAAGATGAAGTCCAGCTAGCAGTAAATGCTGCAACAACTGCTGGAAGCAAAGCATATAGCTGCAAATTCCCCAATGCTAAAACTTCTAAACCAAAAAATAACGCTGCAATCGGTGTTTGAAACAATCCGCCAAAACCTGCCGCCATTCCTGTTACCAAAAAGACTTTAGACTTATTAGGAAAATTAAAGTACTTATTAAATCTATGAGAAAGCGTCGCCCCCAGCTGCACAGCAACCCCTTCACGCCCAGCACTTCCCCCAAACAAATGCGTAATCCAAGTCGCAACCGTCACAATCGGAATAAGTCTCAAAGGAATTTCCTTTTCAGTCCCATGACCAACTTCAAAAATTAGTCCCATCCCCTTGCCAGTCTTCCCAGCAAATTTTTGATAAATAAAAACAATTAAAAGTCCTGCCAAAGCCAAAAAAGGCACAAAATAATACAAATATTCTTTCCGAATATCTCCAATTAAAAGCAATCCTCTTCCAAAAATCGTATCAATTATTCCAACGATAAGACCAATAATAATACCTGTTATTATTAATTTTAAATACAGAAAATATGAATGCTGATAGCTTTCTTTTTATATTTTTTTAACATGAATGTTTTTCCTTTCTTTTTATAGATTTGATATTATAACATCTTAATATTAGCACACATGGGTTAAAAAAATACAATGATATAAAAAAACTGTAAATGAAAAATTAATTCAAATACAGATTTTTTTCTTTTTATCAAACTCTAAAAAAACAAAACTTATTCATAATCACTCAAAAATCTCATCCAATTTTTTCAGAATCATAAAGAGAAGATGTAATAAAAGTATGATCCATCATTCTATATATTTCTATCAATTTTTTTGAATTATACAACAATAATTCTCCTTTTCGCTCTTTCACATTCAATTTTTTTCCTTCAAAACTTTACTCGCATTTTTTTCTTGTAATCCTCAATTATTTTTTTGCATGTTCTTCATCCGTCGTAGCCGAATCAAAAAAACTGCCGAGAACAACTGATTATCAGAAAAAAAGCAAAAACTATTTAACTCTCTTTTTACACCCAACGGATCTTCCACATTTACAAAATAATAAACAGCATAATTTCCATTATCATGCGAATTTGATAGTGGCTCACTTTTTTTATAATATTTCTCAATTCTTTTTGGAGAAATCCCAAAATTGATTTTTATTTGTAACTTTTGCATTAACAGTTCCTGCAAAAATAGTCACTGAAAAATAACATCATCATAAATAGTAAGAATTTTTTTCATTTTATCACTCCTCATAAATAATTTTTTTAAAATTGATTCAACATAAGTATACCGCATAAAAAGTAAAAAAATCCAAATAAAACATGATTTTTTTCAATTGTTCTGAAATAAAAAAAGAAATCCAAGACCAATATCTCAAATTCCTTTTTTTAATATTCTAAATTTTTTTCTAATTTTAATAATTTTTCCAAAAAAACTATTTAATTTTTTTCCAAAGTATTTTTGAACTCTCTTTAAAGTTCTCTCTTTTCCAATAATCGCAATTACAGTATACAAGTCAGCTCCTCTAGCTTTTCCAGTAACTACTGCTCTAAGTGGCATTAATACTGCTGCTGGTCCTTCACCTAGTTCATCTTGTAATCCGTGTAAAATTTCTTTTGCTTCTTCTTCAGAGATTTCTTCATTTAAAGCATTAATTTTTTCTACAAATAATTCGATAGATTTTTTACCAACTTCTGTTTCCAATGAATTTCTCAATCTTTCAACAGATTTTCTCGCTTTTTTGTTCATTCCTTCTTCAACAACTGGCAATTCAAACTCATCTTCAAAGTAAATTGATGAAATTTCAGGCAATTCTTTCAAAGTATGAGCTCCTTCTCTTGAAATCTCTACAATTCTTCTCAATTTTGCAAATTCTTCATCAGATAAGTTTTCGTCAGCATAATATCCAGCTTTCACAAAATACGGAATCGCTAGTTTAGTCAATTCGTCTAAATCTTTCAATCTCATATGATGATTATTTACCCAACCTAATTTAACCAAGTCAAATACAGGGCCTCCAAGCGAAATTTTATCAAACGAAAAGTTTTCAATCATTTCTTCAATTGTAAAAATTTCTTTGTTTTCTCCAAAGCTCCATCCCATTAAAGCCAAGAAATTTAAAAGTCCTTCCTTCAAATATCCTTCTTCTTGGTAATAGTTCAATGAAACTGGATTTTTTCTCTTAGAAATTTTAGTTTTATCCGCATTTCTCAAAAGTGGCATGTGATACCATTTTGGCTCATCCCAACCAAACGCTTTGTACAATTGAATATGTTTAGGCGTAGACGAAATCCATTCTTCAGCTCTAATAACATGTGTAATTCCCATTAAATGATCATCCACGATATTTGCCAAATGATAAGTAGGGAATCCATCAGATTTTAACAATACTTGGTCATCAATTTTACTATTCTCAAATCTAATTTCTCCTCTTAAACCATCATTTACAATAGTTTCCCCTTCATAAGGCATTTTCAATCTAATTGTATAAGGTTCTCCTGCAGCCAATTTAGCTTCAACTTCTTCTTTAGAAAGGTTTCTACAATGACCGTCATATCCAGGTGCTTGTTTCATTGCAGTTTGTCTTTCTCTCAATTTTTGCAATCTTTCAGGTGTACAAAAACAGTAATATGCCCTCACCTTTTTCCACCAATTTTTCAGCATATTCTTTATATATTTCAAATCTTTCAGACTGTCTGTAAGGGCCTCTATCCCCACCAACATCTGGACCTTCATCATAATTAAGTCCAAGCCATTTCATCGCATCAAAAATTTGTTGTTCCGAATCCTCAGAAAATCTAGTTCTATCCGTATCTTCAATTCTCAATAAAAAGTCTCCACCATTATGTTTTGCAAACACATAATTAAAAAGACCAATGTAGGCAGTTCCCACATGTGGATCTCCAGTTGGAGACGGTGCTATTCTAACTCTTACTCTTTTGTTATCATTATTTGACATTTTTTCTCTTTTTCTCCTATCTATTTGTTATTCTTTTTATATTATATAATAAAATGAATTATTGTGCAACAACTATTGTGTAAATTCCAATTTTACAACAACGGTTATCTAAAAATTCTAACTGTCTTCTTTTAGGTTATATTTTTTTACATAATCTTCCATCATTTTCACTGCTATTGGCCTATTAGATCTTCTGGCAAATTCAATCACTGTTAATCCCCATTTATCCTTTGCTAGAAGAGGAAGTCCTGGTTGAGAAAATATCAGTTGGTATAACGGTAACATTTCTATTTCAGGGGTGCCGATATTAAATAATCCTTTGAATGAAACCGTTTTCTCTTTCTTATATATTGTTGTTATATCTGCACCTTTTTCCAATAATGTTTTACACAATATTGTCATTTTTATTATATCTCGTCGTCCATGATAAAATAATGGAAAGAACAAACTCATCCCGTCTTCTCTTACTATTTTAACATCTGCCCCTTTATTTATTAAAAAATTAGCAATTTCATAACGTGCAGTACTATCATTAGTTGCTAATGCATGAAATAATATACTATCTCCTGATGCATCTCCAATTTTTTCATCTCCTTTTTTGAATATTTCTATAACATCCTTTAATGTTCCAAATCTTACTGCTTCCCCAAATTGTTGTATATTCTGACATTTTGATATCTCCTTCCTATTATTTTTGCAGGTATTTTTCATTTGTTGTTTTTTTGAATTATATTATTTATATAATCTGGCTTATATTCTAATAATGGTACTGTTTTGTATTCTTTTCCACATCTTGCTTTTAAACCTCCATTTATAAGCAACTTTCGCTTTTTCTGTTCAAATTATTAAATATTTCTATAACTATATCTTAATAGACAGATTTCTTTTTTTAGCTATAACAAAAAAATCTCCAAATATTATATAGTTCTTTTACCATATATTATTTAGAGGTTTACACAAAAATTTTTACACACATGATAAACTATTATATTTTGAGCTTACACAAAATTATGGACACTTTTTACAAATCATTTATTTTTATTTCTAAATAACTTTCTAATTCTTTTGGCAACATTAAAAATGCTTTTTTCCCCAACAGAACTCTTTTATATTCTTCTAAAGTACAGCTCCAGTCTGGCCAATCATAAAAGTCCGATTCAAACTCTACCCTGTCTTTATATACGGAAGTGAAAAATATCTCTGTTCCTGTTTCAAAGCACTCTATTTCCCCACTCTCCACTCTTTCTATTTCATCCAGTTCATAATCTACATCTGAGACATATCTCATCTCCCATACAGCTCCAGCTAAATAACGTGAGTAATTAACATCATATTTTTCATCATCTATAACATCACAGTCTGGAGCCCATAATTCTCCATTTTTAGCTATCCTATAAAAAAATTTCACTTTCATTAGTTTCCTCCTTCATACATTGGAAAGGCTCTTGTTCCCTTCTTATTTAAAAATCCTTCTATTTTTACTCCACTTGGTGAAGTCCCTTCCCAACGAATACCTCTTTTTGTTGTTTCAGTCATAAAATCAATACTGTTCCAAGCACCATTTATTTCCCATTTTGTTTTCTCTATACTCCAAGCATATAATCTAAACTTTTAATATTTAATCTTTTTTTATATTTGAGATAATACTTTTTTTCTTTTTTTCTGTATTTAAATAATAAGATATATTTAAAATCCAATATCCCAATTTTTTTCTTTTTAAATTTTTCTACATTGCATGATAAATATTTATCAATAGATATTAAGTTCCACTTTTTAAACTTTCTGGTAATTGAATCCATATGTTTTTATTAATTTCAATACCAATATTTTTTTCCATTAAACATGAGAAGTCTTTTATCATCATACATATATGGAATACTACAATAAGCACCTAATACTTCTAATTCATTATTCCAACCATTTTTGTAACTTTAACTTTATCTTCATAAATGTCCTTTCAAAAAAATGTTATTTTTGTTTTTATTCTTTAATTATAGGGAAGTTTCCAATATAATCAGCTACTTTTTTTCAAAAAAATTTTCTTTTTATTTTTTTAAACTCACTTTATTTACTACCTTTACTTAAACCTCTATTTATAAGCAACTTTTTATTTTTTTCATATTGAGAGTATAAAAAAATTTTTTTGTGTAAATAGAATAGCGAAGTGTTGAATTTAATAGATTTTTCTATTAATTTGCATAAAATTTTTGGACTATCCCTTATTTTTACTTATATTTTTTTCAAACTTATTTTTCATCCTCGTAATATCTACTTGTACTTTTTCTCTTATTATTTTTTTAACATTAAGAAGATAAAAAAATTCTTTTTATCTTTATTATGCCAACAAATTTTTACTTACTTTTTGCCTCAAGCGCTGGATATTTAAACAATCTAACTTTATCTCCGATATTGAATTTTTGGCTTATTTTTTTATTTCATAAATTTCTCTCTTTAGTCGAAACTTTGCCTTTCCTCCCTAGTGATTGCACTACTATATATTCTTCTTTTTCTTCTATACATTTCAATATTGTTATTCCGAGATTTTTCATTTGATTTTTTTCCAAATCTTCGAGATAGATATATTTTTAATTTATTTGGTACATCTTTTAGTACTCCATAACTTCCTACATATTTTTCATTTTATTTCACTTCTCCTTTTTATATGGGGTAAATCCCTTTAAATTTTTCTATCAAAAATATTTATTTGGAACTTTGTTTAAAAAAATAATTCTTCAACTTGCTTTAAACCTCTATTTATAATCAGATTCCACTCCTTCTGTTCAAATTATTAAATATTTCTATAACTCTATTTTAAATTAATCCCAGTAATGGTTTAAATATATTATTCATTTCCACAAATTCTTCATAAGTAATATCTGCCTTGTCATTAAAGATAATGTATATACCCTTTTCAAGTAACTGAACTTCATTCGCTTTCCCTTTGAGTCTTTCCAAAAGCTCTTCCTTAGGTATTTTTATTAGCTTAGTGTAACTCTCTTCATTGAAATACATCACTGGGGATAGTGTAAATAATACATCTCCCAGCATCCCTATGTTACAATTTTTCTCCTTCAGTTTTAAAAATTCAGGATTTATACTTTCTCCATAAGTTCTTGTTTCCGGAGTTCTTCCTTCCTCATAAGCACCATTATAAGCTACATATAAATCAGCAACATAAGGATCAAAAATATTTATCACTTTTGGAAGATCATTGTATATTATTTTCTTATAATTTATCAACTTATATGTTATTTTAAAATCATACTCCAGAGAATCCCATCTTCCTTTCTCTGAACTTTCATCTCTCCATATATAATCTCCTGATATCGAAACTCCTTTTGTTTTAGAATTTTTTGTACGATAATAGGCTCTTATTTCTACACCAAAATCTGGCACTTCTGGAATCTCACTATCTTTCAATCCTAAAGGTGCTTCCAGTTTTGACAGTCCTCCCATAACTTTTTTATGCCTTTCTTTCATCGTTTCATTTACATTTACTTTTCTGTATAAACGAATTGCTCTTTCTACTTTTTTCATTTCTTTATTTCCTTTCGTAGAATTTGTAAACTCAAGATAATGGGGTGCCATCTTAATTTATATTTTAGATTTTGAATTTGCACAAAATTCTGAACGCACTCTCTTCTAAAAATTTTCTTTAAAGTTTTCAAACATTTTTTGAACTTCATTATCATTATAAATATCTTCCTAAGCATTAACAATAATTTCAAGTTCTTTTTAAAAAAAATCTTTTTTTAGAAATTATTTCTATATTTTTCTTTTTCTCTTTTATCTTTTTTTGAATTAACCTTTCTGCTTCTTTTTTTGTTATAAAATCACTGATATACTTATCAGAACTTTTTCTATCTCCATAAAAATATTCCACGTTCTCCAACTAACAATTTTCCATTAGACCCCATACCTCTACAGTAATATTCAATATTTATACTCAATTTATCTATAGTTAACTTATAAATTTCATTATATCCATCATCAATAAAAATAATTTTTTTAGATTTATTCCAAATTTTTTGTGGATTAGATAAAAAAACTCTTTTTAATACATCTTTCCCTAATAAATATGATAGAAATCTCTTTAGTATATTTATATCTGAATATCCTATATGTTTTTTTATGAAAATTTATAGCTCCGATATTGTATTGATTTTCTTTTCTGGCATAATTGATTAAAAAAATTTCTTAATCTGTCTCTTTCAAATATACTATTTAAATCCATATTTATTTTTATATTTTTTTGATTCATCTATATGATTGACATAATTTAAAAATTCCTGCTCTACAAAAAGCTATCATATCAGAATATTCATTCATATGTTGCAAGTGATACATTAAAAGATAACATAACATCTCTTCATAAGTATAATATATCCTTTCTATATCTTCTATTTCATTTTCATATTCAAAAATATACAATGCTGTCTCATCTTCATCATTCCACCCGATATTTATACCTAATCCTTGATATTCTCCACTTCTTACTTTTTCATTATTAAAATATATATCTGACATTATATATGGAAAATTACCTATTTCATTAATTACTGTTACTAATAAATCAAATTTATTCATTTTTTAAATTTTTCAAAAAAATTTTTCTTTTATTTTTTTATCTCCATTTATTTCACACCTTCACTTAAACCTCTATTTAAAAACCACCTTCACTTCTTTCCCATAAAACGCAACCCCAATCTTCAAAATATTCTTTATCCCTCTTGCTTTCAATTTCGTATCATATTTTTTCTCATCAATCTGCTTCAACGCTTTCTGTGCCCTCTCTTCCATTCCCTTTTTCGTCTTCGATATTTTAAATTCCATAAGGTACGCCTTCTCATTACTTTTTATTGGAATCATCGCAAGGTCATATCTTCCATATCCGCTTTCATCATTTGAAATAATCTCATATTTACCCATTAAAAATCCAACAAGCCCTATCATAAACACCTGATAAATTTTCTCCATTTCCTTATCCAAGTCAAAATGACTCAGCATATTTATCATTATTTCTCCCAATGTTTTCTCAAATTTCTTTATATCCCCATTTTCAAGTGCTTTTATCAAAATATTAGTTTTTACTTCTGTTCCAAAAAATCTGTTTAAGAACATATTTCCAAAATATTTCCGTATTTCCTTGTTTGGTATCTTTAAATTATAAATATTTGAATCAGATTCTTTTTCCTGATTTTTTTAGCTTTTTGTCAAATATCCGCTATATAAAAGTAATTGCCATATCTCATCGTCGTTACTTAAAAGACTTTTTATCGTTGTTCCATCTGAAATATATTTTTCAATACTTTCTCCATCAGTAAATCGTTTTAAATCATCATAAACACTTTCCCCAGCATGATCAAGCATATTTTCTAGAAGTGTATTTCACGAAACATTTGCCCAATATGCCTTGATTTCTCCATTATCAATATAATTTACAATAGACCACGGATTGTACACTTCACTTTCTCCAAATAAATATCCATTATACCATTCTTTAACTTCTTCAATTTTGTATTTCATTCCAAAGTAATCAAGCATTTCAATTACCTCACTTTCAAGAAGTCCAAAATATTCTGAATATTTTTTTATTCAATATTGTATCTACTTTTAAATTATTTAAACTCGAAAATATTCCTTCCTTTATAATCCTTGTTATTCCTGTCAAAATACCATATTTCAAGGAATTGTTTGTCTTTAGTGCTGAACTGTAAAATGTTTGAAAAAAAGTTTATCGTTTTCATTGTAATATCCTTTATCAAAAGCATTTATTATTGGAGCATCGTATTCATCAATTAAAAATTATTACACTTTTTTTCCATAATATTCGTACAAATAATTTGATAAGTTTTTTTAAGAGAATAAATCCAGTCAGCCTCTTCTTTTTCCATAACTATCTTTTTCAAAATCATTTTTTTAAAAAAATAGGATTCAATTTATCTTTTTAAATCATAAAATTCCATGTATAAGTTTTTTTATATGTTTTTTTATTAGCACAAAATTTTTCTTCCCAAGTATTTCCTTTTAAATCCTTCAGTGAAATGAAAATTACAGGATATTTCCCCTGTTCACTCATATATTCACTATTAGATACTTTCAAATTTTCAAAAAGCTTTTTTTATTTTTCTTCTTTATCTTTTTACATCAAAAAAATATTTCAACATCGACATATTCAATGTTTTTCCAAATCTACGTGGCCTTGTAAAAAGAGTTACAGGAGCTCTGTTTATCAATAATTCTTCTATTAACATCGTTTTATCTACATAGTAATAATCTTCGTTTATTATTCTTTCGAAATCTTCAATTCCCACAGGAACAGCTTTTTTTCTCATAAAAATCACGCTCTTTTTATTTTTTTATAAATCTCGATATATTTAATTATACCACAACCCGATATTTAAAAATAAAAGCCATTTAAATGTTCTATGATATTTTAAAATCCTATATGACTCTTCAAATTGTTTTTTTAAAGTATATCAGCTTTCCAATAATTCTTTAAATTAATCTTTTTAAATTCATTTCCACAATCTCTATTTATAAGAATCTTCCACTTTTTTTCATATTGAGAGTATAATAATTTTTTTATTTAAATAGAATAGTGAAGTGCTGAATTTACTAGATTTTTCTATTAGTTTACACAAAAAGATTACACATCCTTATTAGATTTTTGAATTTTTTCTTTCTTTTTTTATTTTTAGATACGCCCACTTATTTAGATTATATTTAGAATATCTCCAGATACTGAAACATCTTTTTAACTCTTCAAGCTCCGGATTATATCTTTTAATTAAATCTGCAACATATTCACTAAAATTCATTCCTGTTTCCTTTAAAGTCCTGTTCTCTCTGCTGTAATGATATACTTTTTAAATCATTATCCCTTGTAGTTATAAAAAAATGTATTCAGAATTACTTTTTTTAAGTCAATTATAAAAAGGTTTACCATCTCTTCCTTTTCCACGAAATTTATCTTTTTTGTACATATTCACGAAAATCATACTGTAACAATATTCTTTCTCTTATACTCCAGTCATTATATAATGACAATTCTTCTTCTCCTAACAATCCTCCCAAACTTTTCCCTGCTATACTTAAAAATTCCCTGAAATCTCCCTTCACTTCTATATCATACAATTCTTCTATTCCTCTTATCTCATCATCATTGTATCCTGTAAATTCCTTCTTGCTCTTTTCAAGATATCTTTCAAGAAGGATAAAAAGCTCTGTATTTTCTTTTCTTTCTGAAGATATATATTCCCTTATTTCTTTTAATCCTGTAATTCTTTTTTCAGATGTATCACACTGTACCAGAAGTTCTCCTACAGTAGAAAAATCTAGTGTAGGTTTTAATTCAGAATTGTATGTTTCTACTAAATCAACCATATATTCATTAAAATTCATTCCAGTATCCTTTATCTTTTCTTCATTCTCATCAAAACAGTATACCTTTAAATCATCATCTGCTGTCCTTATATAAAAATAATAGTTTTTCCATTTCTATTGAAAATATGAATGGCTTTCTTTTCAGTTCATCATAAAATACTTTTTTTCTTCAAAAATCTTCATCGTCTATAAATCCAAAATAGTTCATCCTTAAATAGGACTCCATGTCCCAAGTTTGTCTATATAAAATAATAGGATCATCTCCAAGTAAATCTCCATCACACCTTCCGGCATATTTTAAGAACTCCCCGAAATCTCCTTTTTGCTTCTATATCATACAGCTTTTTCAATCTTAATTATTTCTTCTTCACTGTATCCTATTGCCTTTCTTTCGTTTTTTTAGATATTCTTTTAGTATATCCAAGTATCTTTTTATTCATCTTGTCTTCCTTTCCCTTACGGATTTATTCCTGTTGTTCCTTCATAAATGGTTATTCTCATATCGAGATTATTTTTAAAAAAATCAAACATTGAAGAATTACAGTTAGGATACATTCCTAGTTTTGAAATAGATGTATTTTTGAATAGCAAGTTTCAATTTTTATTATTTGATTCAAATAATTATCTTGAATATAACTTAAAAAGTTTTTTTCTGCATGATTCAAATTTGATATTTTTTTGCTTTTTCCAACTCCAGAAATACTTGTATAAGTATTTACTGGTTGACTGTCATTAATAATAAATTTATATTTTGTACCATCAATAGAAACTTCTTTTTTTAGCGTTTCCCCACCTTGCTTTAAACCTCTATTTATAAGCAATTTCCACTTTTTCTGTTCAGATTATTAAATATTTCTATAACTATATCTTAACAAACAGAAAACTAGTTTTCGATTTAGTTGTCCAAAGTTTCAAGTACACTCCATAATTTAAATATAAGTCCTAAGAATTTCTCCATATATCTCCTCATCTTCTTTTGTCATTTTTTTCCATCTATCATATGTTTTTGGAAATTCAACAGCAATATACCTAATAGCAAAATTAGTTTTTTTAATGCTTCTAATAGTTTTTTTCTTTATAGTCTTCTTTACAATATTTTTATAATCAACTGTTTTAATATTTTTATGTGCATAAATATACATTATTCCGTAAAATACTTCTGTTTCTTCTTTTTGTCATATTTTTTTAAATCAGCAATATTGTAAAGTTCTCTAAATTTATATTTTAATATAAAAATTTTTTTCTAATTGTTTCAAAAAAATACTTCTTTTCTTTCTTTTCTATAATATTTCATAATTATATTTTTTTAATTGTTCTAATTGCTTATTCATTATAATACCTTTAAACCTCTATTTAAAAACCACCTTCACTTCTTTCCCATAAAACGCAACCCCAATCTTCAAAATATTCTTTATCCCTCTTGCCTTCAATCTCGTATCATATTTCTTCTCATCAATCTGCTTCAACGCTTTCTGTGCTCTCTCTTCCATCCCCTTTTTCGTCTTCGATATTTTAAATTCCATAAGATAGGCTTTTTCGTTACTTTTTATTGGAATCATTGCAAGGTCATATCTTCCATATCCACTTTCATCATTTGAAATAATTTCATATTTCCCCATCAAAAATCCTACAAGCCCTATCATAAACACCTGATAAATCTTCTCCATTTCTTTGTCCAAGTCAAAATGACTTAACATATTTATCATTATTTCTCCCAATGTTTTCTCAAATTTTTTAATATCCCCATTTTCAAGTGCTTTTATCAAAATGTTAGTTTTTACTTCTGTTCCAAAAAATCTATTCAAGAACATATTCCCAAAATATTTCCGTATTTCCTTATTTGGAATTCTCAAGTTATAAACATCTGTATATTCTGAAGTTACATCTATTTCTTTTTTTGTTTTTTTCATCTTTTTGTCAAATATCCACTATATAAAAGTAATTGCCATATTTCATCATCATTATTTAAAAGACTTTTTATCGTTGTTCCATCTGAAATATATTTTTCAATACTTTCTCCATCAGTAAACCGTTTTAAATCATCATAAACACTTTCTCCAGCGTGATCAAGCATATTTTCTAGAAGTGTATTTCCTGAAACATTCGCCCAATATGCTTTAATATTTTTTTCTCTTACATAATTTACAATAGACCAAGGATTGTACACTTTACTTTCTCCAAAAATATACCCGTTATACCATTCTCTAACTTCTTCAATTTTGTATTTCATGTCAAAATACTCAAGCATTTCAATCACTTCGCTCTCAAGGAGTCCAAAATATTCTGAATAATCCTTACTTAAAATCGTATTTACATAAAGATTATTTAAACCAGAGAATATCCCTTCTTTTATGATTCTAGTTATTCCTGTTAAAAACACCATATTTTAACGAATTATTAGTCTTTAATGCTGAGCTGTAAAATGTTTGAAAAAAATTTATTGCTTCATTGTAGTACCCTTTATCAAAAGCATTTATTATTGGAGCATCGTATTCATCAATTAAAAATTATTACACTTTTTTCCATAATATTCGTACAAATAATTTGATAAGTTTTTAAGAGAATAAATCCAGTCAGCCTCTTCTCTTTCCATAACTATCTTTTTCAAAATCATTTTTTTAAAAAAATAGGATTCAAATTATCTTTTTAAATTATAAAATTCCATGTATAAATTTTTTTATATGTTTTTTTATCAACATAAAATTTTTCTTCCCAAGTGTTTCCTTTTTAAATCCTTCAATGAAATAAAAAAATTACAGGATATTTCCCTGTTCAACCATATATTCACTGTTAAATACTTTCAAATTTTTCAAAAAGTTTTTTTATTTTTCTTCTTTATCTTTTACATCAAAAAAATATTTCAACATCGACATATTCAATGTTTTTTTCCAAATCGTCGAGGTCTTGTAAATAATGTAACTTTTGATTTATTCATTAACATTTCATCTATTAGTAAAGTTTTTATCTATATAATAATATCCTTCTTGTATCAACTCTTTAAAATCTTCAATCCCCACAGGAACAGCTTTTTTTCTCATAAAATCACTCCCTCTTTTATTTTCCTTGAATTTCAATACATTAATTATTACCACAATCTGATATTTAAAATAAAGCCATTTGAACGCTCTGTGACACTTTCTTTTCAAATAAATTTGAGGACTGGTTAAGTCCTCTTTTCATATTCGCTTTCATTTTTTTTTGCTACAATTTTATTCAATTATTTCCAAAACATCTTTTAACTCTCGTCTTATTTTTTTAGGTTGTTCTTCATCCCTATAGCCAAAACTTACCATCACAGAAACTCCATACACATTCAAGTCAAGAAGGCCCATATCTGACAAATATTTTTCCAATTGCTCTTTATTAAATCCTTCAATCGCACAACTGTCAATTCCTAAATAAGCCGCAACTGTCATCATATTTCCAAGTGCAATGTAAGTTTGTTTTGAAGCCCAGTCAAAAAGTGTTCTTTCATTTTCCAATAATTTTAAATGTTCTTTCTGAAATTTCGTAAATTTATCTTTCACCTCTTCAAATGCTTCATCAGAAACTTTCTTCAAGTTTTTCCAATTATCTCTAAAATATTCACTATCTCCAGTAACATCTTTTCTTGCTAAAATTATCACAATTTCAGTTGCTCCATTCAAGCTATTCAAAGCTCCCCAAGCAAATTGTCTAAAATCATTTCTCATTTCTTCATTTCTCAAAAGTAAAAATTTCCAAGGCTCCATACCAAAAGAACTTGGTGACAATCTCGCACTTTCCAAAATTGTCTTCAAATCTTCATCAGACACTCTTTTTTCTGTACTAAATTTTTTACAAGCATATCTTTTATTAAACACTTCCAATATTTCTTCATTTTTTTGTCATTTCAATCACTTCTTTCTATTATTTTTTATATAATTTTATTTCAATATATTATATTTGACTTAAACTATATGGAACTACTCGTTTCTGATACTTTTCAATTTCTTTAAATAATTTTTTTGTTCCTTAGTTTTTAGGCATTTCTCCCAAATATTTATGATTAAAAATATTTCACCAATGATTTTTGAATCAAAAGGACTATTTGGCCAATCTGTATAGTCAAAATATGTTTCAATTGTTTTTTTATCTACAATTATCGTTATGGACTTCCAATTTGTTCGTTTATATTCTAAAAATAAGTCATCCAAAAAAACAAAAATGCATCATACAAATTTTTCAATACGTTCATTATATTCTCTTTCCGATACATTATATATTTTAGGAATATCATTATAATAACTATATCTTTTATTTTTCCTTTGTATTAAAAATAAAAAAATAGAATACTCCAAATCTATTAATCATATCTCCATGAAAATAAATTTTTCTCCCATTCAACCGGCATTACATAATCCAGCTGGCGTACTGTATCTTTTAGCATGTCATTTAGTGTTTTTTTAAAAAAATCTTTTTGCCATTTTTTTACATAGAATATACCCCATTTTTTTAAATTTTTAAAAATATTTATATTAATATTATACCAAACGATTTTTAAGAACTGCAAACATATTTACTTTAAAAAAACGATGAAATAACAGATTAAAATATTCTCTTCTTTTTCAAAAAAAAGAATGGCCTAATAAAAGACCATTCCGACAAGTATTCTTTTCACAAAAATTTAATAATGTTAATCCTATTATAGGCGAGATATCAATTGATCCAGCTCCAATTGGTATTAATATTTTTAAATAATTTCAAATATGGTTCCGTCAATTTATCAATGTAGTTAAAAAGAATTTCAGCATATTTAAAATATTTATTATTTCTAAAAATTAAACCATGAACCAATAGTTGAAATCACTATTAAAAGTGAATAGATATCTATTATTTTTTTACAAGTATTCCTATCATTTAATTTTTCCTCACAACTATTATTTATTAAGTATATTTTTTTAGCTTTTTGCATATATTCAACTCCAGATTGTACTGTTAAAATAACTGGAATTAGTAATAATATGTTATTTACAAAAAAACTCATAGGGAATAAAATGATTAATAATAATGCTATCATTTGTGTTGCTGTTTTCCATTTTTCCTAATTTTTTTCAGCGCAATAACTACACCTTCATTTGCTACAATTGCTCTCAAGCCTGTTATTAATAGCTCTCTAAATATTATAATCAATACAAACCATAAACTTATTTGATCATATTTTTGTAAGAACAACCAATGCTGAAATAACTAACAATTTATCAGCTAAAGGATCTATTAATTTCCCTAAATTTGTTACCATATTATGTTTTTCTTGCAATTTGCCCATCAAAATAATCTGTGATTGAAGCTCCTGCAAAAAAATAACAAAGGATAATATTCTCATAAAAATTGATAAACCTGTACTTTCTGTACTCAAAGCTATTCCAAGAAAAAAATTACAAATGGAATAACCAAAATCATTCTTAATGTTGCTAATTTATTAGGTAAATTCATATAAAATTCCTCCTTTTATAAAATGTTTTTCAAAATTATTCACAATTATAGAAATTTATTTTTTTCTTCTTTATTTTTCTTTTTGAAATTAACGCTTTCATACTCAAATTAAATTTATTTTTCATCTTCTAAAAGTAATAACTTTTACTTTTTACAATTTGACCTTCTTTTAATACATCTTCAACTTTAGCCACTCTCTTATCACTAATTTCTGAAATATGTAACAATCCCTCTTTCCCAGGTAATACTTCAACAAAAGCTCCAAATTTAGTAATTTTTGTAACTTTTCCATCATATACTGCATTTAATTCTACTGATTGCGTTTGAGCTTTTACCAATTCAAGCGCTTTTTTCATTCCTTCAGAATCTTTACCAAAAATAGACACATTTCCATCATCTTCAATATCGATTGAAACTCCAGTTTCCTCAATTATAGCTTTAATTGTTTTACCTCCAGGCCCAATTAATCCAGCTATTTTCGATGGATCTATTTTCATTAATTCAATTTTTGGTGCATTTTCAGAAACTTCTTTTCTTGGTTCACTAATTACTGCTTCCATTTTTTCCATAATAAACATTCTACCTTCAAACGCTTGTTTTAAGGCTATTTCCATTATTTCTCTATTAATTCCCTCAATTTTTATATCCATTTGAATAGCCGTAATTCCATCTTTAGTCCCAGCTACTTTAAAATCCATATCTCCTAAATGATCTTCTAATCCCTGAATATCAGTTAACACTGTGAAAGTATCTCCCTCTTTTACAAGTCCCATCGCAATTCCAGCAACAGTTGATTTTATAGGTACTCCAGCAGCCATTAATGCAAGTGAACCACCACAAATACTAGCTTGTGAAGATGAACCATTTGATTCCGTAATTTCTGAAACTAATCTTACTGTATATGGAAATTCTTCTTCAGACGGCATAACATATTTTAATGCTCTTTCTGCTAGGTTTCCATGTCCTAATTCTCTTCTTCCAGGTGCTCTCATAAACCCAGCTTCTCCTACTGAATATGGTGGAAAATTATAATGCAAGAAGAATTTTTTTCTAGTTTCTGATTCCATTCCATCTACAATTTGTTCATCCGCTTTACTTCCAAGTGTAGCAACTACTAAAGCCTGTGTTTCTCCTCTTGTAAACAATGCTGATCCATGAGGAACTGGCAATGTATCAATTTCTACATCAATTGGTCTAATTTCTTTAGTTTCTCTTCCATCTGGTCTATATTTTTTGTATAAAATAGCTTCTCTCACTATTTTTTTCTCTAAATCATGATAATAATTCTTAAATTCTTTTTCTAAAGTTTCAGAAATTTCTTTTTCTTCACTTTCTAATTTATTCAAGAAATCTTCATACAATTTAATTTCTAAATTATCAATAGCTTCATATTTTTCCAATTTACCTGGTGTCATAATCGCTTCTTCTAATTCTTTTTCATACGAATCCAAATATTCTTTAATTTCAGCATCTACTTCAGCTTTTTCAAACTCATATTTTTCAATTTCAAATTGCGATAAAAATTTATCTTGTTCAGCACAAATTTCCTTAATTTTTTCATGCCCAAACATAATTGCTTCCAACATAACTTCTTCAGAAACTTCTCTCGCTCCAGCTTCAACCATTGTTACAGCTTCTTTCGTTCCTGCAACCGACAAATGAATATCTCCATTTTCCAATTGTTCAGCAGTTGGATTTAAAATGTATTCTCCATCAATATATCCAACAGTTACACCAGCTACAGTTCCTGCAAATGGAATATCTGATAATCCCAATGCTGCTGAAACTCCTATTGTAGCTAAATTTTCAGGTTGATTAATTCCATCAGCTGACATTACAGTTATTACAATATGAACTGCATTTAAAAATCCTTCTGGAAATAAAGGTCTTATTGGTCTGTCAATTAATCTTGAAATCAAAATCTCTTCAGTTGAAGGCTTTGATTCTCTTTTTATGAATCCTCCAGGAAATTTCCCTGATGCATAAAATTTTTCAATATAGTCTACTGTTAATGGGAAAAAATCTTGCCCATCTTTAACATCTTTACTTCTAGTAGCAGTCACTAACAACACCGTTCCACCAGCTTGAATCATCACTGATCCACCAGCTTGTCTAGCAACTTTCCCTGTACTTAATTTTATAGTTTGAGTTCCGACTTGAAACTCGTATGTTTTTTCATCAAACATTTAATTCCTCCTACTTTTTTTATTTTTCAAGAAGGGAGCAAATAATAATAAAAAAACTTCTATTTATAAATGAAATATATCCTTAAAATAAAAAAATTTTTTTTATAATTACTTACTCTTAACCTTCTTTAATTTCGCTTTTTAATTATAGCACTTTTTATAAATTTTTTTACAACTTAAAAAAACTCTAAATATTAAATTATATTTAAAAATATAGTTTAAAAAAATTTAGAGTTTTATCATTAATTATGTATATTTAATGTTCATTTTGATATAAAAAGCAATTTTACTTAGTTAGCCGATTTCTTTATCTTCCAAGTCATCAACCACCACATTATATTCCAGTTGTAAATATTCTTCCCTGTTCTCAATAATTTCATCCAACAATCTTTCGAATGCAAATTCTTTTTTTATTTCTTTCAGTAAATACTAAAAAAATAAAGTTTGCTAAAAAAATGATGAAATTTTTGTCATTGATCTTAATTTTTTTCCACACCTTATCGAATCATGCGTTCTAAGAATAATCACTTCTTTACTTTTTATCATCTCTTCCTTTCTCATACAAAAAAATGAACCACAAAAATTCAATCCATCTAAATTTATATTCACCAAATCATCTTTACAAAAAAATATTCGCTTTCACTTTCTTGAATTACAAATTCATCTTCTGTATTTTTCTTCATCTTTTTATCAATAAAATCTCATTATTGATGTATTTTTTTCAAACTTCTTAAGTTTGTTATCCCTCATTTAAATACTCGATTCTTTTTTTAGCATTTTTTTGTTTCCCTTCTCCCTTTAACTCAATTTTTTTGTGAATAATTATTGATCAGTCTTTTCCTAAATCATAAGTTACTAAAAAAATTCCATTTCTGATTTTTATCTTTTCTATCTGAAACAATAAATTCGCCTTCTCATCCCTTTTATTTGTATTCAAAATTTTTTTAAAAAGTAAATTGGAATAGTTGATTCATTATCAATTAAATTAATAATCTCTGAACTACTAATTATCAAAACTTTACTATAATTATCTCTCATATTCTTTTTCAATTTCCTATTTTTTTCTTATTTAAAAATTGAATATTTATATTTTTCTTCAAAATTAAAATTATCCAAAATGTCTTTAAGATATTTCTGGACATTACTTTTTTTCAATGTCTAACAAAACCAAGATGTTCCTATCTTCCCCTGCTTTCTTTTTGAATATAATTTGTTTCTTTTTATTTGATTTGAATATTTTTAAAAATTTGATAATCTAAAATTATATCTGCTACTTCTTTTTCACTGTCCCCATTGTTATCTTTCATAACGTTTAGACCTATATTTTCATCACTTTTTTTAAAAAAATTCTCTTTCATCTCTGATTTGTTTTTCTCAACAACATTTTTAAAAAGTTTCAGTCTAAAAAAATTTGTAATTTTAATTTTTCTCTATATAGAAATCTCTTCCAAAAATATGATCGAAATTCCTATACTTTTTCCATTCTTTTTTTAATTCCCTGTCTTTTTCGAGTAATCGTCCCATTTTTTTATTAGCTTTTTTTCATCTTTCAAATTAATTAAAAAAATATGAAAAGAAATCATAAATTTCATTTCTAGATAATTTTTTTAAAGTTTTCTTCTAAAAAAATCGAATAACAAATTACTAATCCTCTTTATTCTTTTTGATTCCAAGCTCCTTTTTTTATAACTCCAATAAATGCTCTTTCTAGTAATGTTTCGCTATTTGAATAAAATTTCTCATAAATTTTTTTAGTAATTGTTCTTTTAAATATTTTTTTGACGTCTATCACTAAAAATTTTTCAATTTTTACTAATCACTAAATTAAGTGCATTTTCTGAATCCAAACTAATATACTCAGAGTAATCTATTTTTTTATCCCACTTAAAACTACTTGCAAATCTTTTTTTATATGCTTTCTTTCAAATTCACTTCTTATTTTTTTCAAAACGATATATAGAAAATTTCCTTTTTATTTAAAAATAATCATCAATTTTATCATTTTTTTGTCTCGTTAAAGCATTAAATATAAATATCCTTTTTCATATTTTTTTATGATTTACTTTAAATTCACTCAAATAATAAACATAATTACCTTTATAACGTATTTTTCCCCTCATTTCCTGTAATTTTTTTATCAAATCGTTTAATTTTCTAATCGTATACTTGAAATTAATTTTTTTATCAAAAATACAACTCTATCGCTTCTTTTTTTCAAAAAAATTTTTTTGCACTAGTAATTAAATAAAATAAATTAACTTCTTTGTAACTATAATTTAGCAATTTAGACTCTCCTCAATAATATTTGAGTAAATCATAACAACTTAAATTTTTTTATTACTAGATTGCTAAATTAAACTGTTTTTATTTTTGAAAAAAATACTATTTTTTTAAAGGGTTTTCTACATTATAAAAAAATAAATTTTTAAAAAAATTACTTCTATGAGAAAATAAATATACGAATTTCTTTATGGAATTATAGTAAAATTGCTTTTAAAAAGTGAACTCAAAAACTATGACTATTTTTATTCAATTCCTAAATTTATATAATTTTTTTAGTAATTTAATTTTTAAATAGATTCGGTATTATTAATTTTTTTATTTATAGTAAAAACCGCTTTAAAATCGAACTTAAAAAGCTATGTTTGTTTACTTGAAACCTAGAGTTATACAATTATTTTTAAATAGATTCAAATATAAAAGTATGAATTTTTTTCATTTTTCAAAAAAACTCAAACAATAGATTTAAATTTACAAAAAAATTTTTTTATTTCTATTATCTGAGTTTCCTTTTTCTTGATTTAATTTTTAATTTTTTTACTTGATAAATATATATTAAAAATTTTTTTCTTACAAATAAAAAAAATATAAACTACACTTTTTTTACTATTTGATATTCCCAATATCCTTTCTAAAATACATTCCATCAAATTTAATTTTTATTTAATAATTTATAAGCATTTTTCCTTAGCTTCATCCAATGTCTTTCCAAATGCAACAGCATTTAATACTCTTCCACCATTAGTTTTGAATTTTCCATCTTCAAATTTTGCTCCTGCGATAAATACTAATTCATCATCTGTAGCATTTTCAATTCCAGTTATAACATCACCTTTTTTGTAACTTTCTGGGTATCCTCCTGCAGCTCCTACAACACAACAAGCATGAAGTGGTTTCCAAGTAACATTTAATTCCGATAATTTTTTGTCAAATGAATATTCTACCAATTCTAACAAATCATTTTCCAACAATGGTAGAACTGCTTGAGTTTCAGGATCTCCCAATCTCATATTGTATTCAAGCAAGTAAACACCTTTTGCCGTAATCATTAGTCCAAAGAAAATTACACCTTCAAAATTCATTCCTTCAGCTTGCATTCCCTTTAAAGTCGGATTCATAATGTCGTTTTTAAAACTTTCAAAAACTTCATCTGTCACATAAGGATTAGGACTTATAACTCCCATTCCACCTGTATTTAATCCAGTTTCATTCTCTCCAATTTTTTTGTGATCTTTTGCTGATAACAATGGTACAATAACTTTACTATCTGTAAATGAAAGTATTGAAGCTTCTACTCCATCCAAAAATTCTTCAATTACAACTTGATTCCCAGCATCTCCAAATTTTTCATCAATCATTATATCGTCAACCGCTTTTATCGCCTCATCAAGATTTTGAGCAATAATTACACCTTTCCCAGCCGCAAGACCACTAGCTTTTACAACTACAGGAAAATCTTTCCAATTATTCAAAAATTCTTTCGCTTTTTCAGCATTATCAAAGATTTCATAAACAGCAGTTTTTATCCCATATTTTTTCATAAAATCTTTAGAATAAGCCTTGCTTCCTTCAAGAATTGCCGCTTGTTTATTAGGCCCAAAAATTTTCAATCCATTTTTATGAAATTCATCAACAATACCAGCTACCAATAATTCTTCACTTCCAACAAATGTCAAATCAATATTATTTTCCTTAGCAAATTTAACATACTCATCTATATTATTCGATAAATTCACATTTTCAGCTTTTTGGCAACAACTCAGCTCCCGCATTCCCTGGTGCTATAAATATTTTTCTCCACCTTTTTCATTTTGAGATATTTTTCCAAGCAATTGCATGTTCTCTTCCACCTGCTCCTACGATTAATACTTTCATTTCCTTGTTTCCTCCTTGAATATTCATATTTCTGATTTACTTTTATATCTTTTTTTATAAATATATTTTATCATATTTTCTTGCAATATTAAATCTAAAAAAATAAATTTTTTTCCTATTTTTTTAAATCAATATTTACAATTTTATAAAATTTTTCTTGCTCCCTAACTTCAAATATGTTATCCTAAAATCAAAAAAATACTAAAAAAAGGAAAAAAATATGAAAAAAATAAAATTCTTTATACGATAAACTATGACAAAATTGTAAATTTTTAAGGAAAAGAGTAACTCGTTTTTACTGTTAGATTTGAATTTAAAGATTCTGAAAATGAAGAATATTCAGGAGAAGACTTTGCTCATTTGCATGATACTGGAAGATTGACAGAATTATTGATTGATGGTGCAGAATTGTTGATAAAAAAAGCAAATAATGAAAATCGTAAAACTAAATGGGATATTATCGCAGTAAAAGTTCATGGAGAGATTATTCTTATAAATACGGCTTTTCATCGATATATTACAGAAGTCATATTTCACGATAATGAAATTTCTTCATTTGGAGAACCCTCGTATATAAAACCTGAAATTAAGCATAATAATAGCAACCTCGATTTTTATTTGGAAACTGAAAAAGAAAAGATTTATATTGAAGTAAAAGGCTGCACTTTGGTAAACGGAAAAATTGCTCAATTTCCTGGCTCTCCTTCAATTCGTGCCTTAAAACATTTGAGAGAACTTATGGAGCTTAAAAAAGAAGGCTTTCGGACAGCAGTTTTTATTTTGATATTCAGAAAATCTGAAATTTTCGCATCCGAACATATTATCGACAGAGAATTTTCTGAAACTTTTTATGAAGCGATGGAAAATGGTGTTGAAATTTATCCGATGCTTTTAGAATATAGGGAAGATGGGAATGTTTATTTTGTTAAGAAAATTGGGATAATGGAGAAGAGATTTTAATAATTTTCTAGAATCTCTTTTTCCTCTAATTTCTTAATCTGAAATATTTAATTTTTTTGTTTAATTATAAAGAAATCTAATATTACCTTAATTTAATTTACAAAAATTATAAACTTTATTTATCTAATTTTTTTGATGTCGTGGACAATCTATCAAAAAAACAGTCATATAAAAAAATTTAGGATAAATTTTTCACTTCTGGTTTATAATCCGTTTTCAAAATTTTTCTCATACTCCGCCTTCAAACTCTTTATTTGTCTTTTTATCTCCCTAATTTCTTCTTTTTTTCTCAGATTTTGTCCATTCTCTTTTTAAATTCACTATTTTTTTACATCTTCTATTTCTTCACTTTTTAATTTCTAATATTTCTTCAAATTCTCTTTGTAATTTCTCTTTTTGATTCAATTGCTTTTATTGAATAAAAAAATAAGGTGCAATCCACCAAGTTGCAACTTCATAATTGCTATTTTTCATTTTTTTGCATAAGTCTCTTCACTTTTTCTCATATTTTTCCAGCCAAATAGTACAATTCTGCAAAAATGTAATCCCAAAAAAATCTTCATTTCCAACATTTTTCCAACATTAATTCATCAATTTTCACTTTAATATTTTTCAAATTCTCTCAAGTAAATCTTATTCACAATATAACTATACTTTATTTTTAGCCAAATCTTCCTTACAAAAAAATCAAAATTTCCTTTCAATAATTTTTTTCCAAAATAATTTTTTTGCTTTTTTTCATATTTTTTTATTAACCATCAGCAAATTCGCATATTCAAACTTATAAATCGGATTATTTTTCTAATTCACAGGCTCTTTTTATACATTTCTTCCGACTTATCGTATTTCCCAGCACCATAATAATCGGCTCCAAGCCCATAATAAGCCTTAGAATTATTTGGATTAAATGCAACAGCCTTTCTTAAAGTTCTAATCGCTCTTTTACTTCCATCTCTCTGATCATCATAATAATACCCTAAATTAGTATAAATCCGTGATTTTTTTCCTCATCAGTCAATTCATTTTCATATTTTTTTAATAAATTCATTCAATAATTTATAAATCTCCTCCCATTGATAGGTTAATTCATTATAAACTGCTCGCTAATTGACAAATAACTTCCACATTTTTTTGGAATTTTTCTTTCAATTTATTTTTCCAAAAATATTTTATACTCTTCATAAACAGAATCGTAATCACTATTATTTCTAATTTTTTTCTTGAATATATTTTTATCCATTCTTTTTACCGTTTTTCTTTCTAAATTTTTTTGTTTTTTTCCAATTTTTCCTCCTAATCTAACTTCTGATGCATTGGACAATCAACTAAATAGCAAGTTTTATACATTTTTTTCTAAATTTATTTTTGTATTTTTGAGGGCTTATAATTATTATTCATTATCTTTTTTTATACATCCCCAGAACCTTTTTTTATTTCATTCTTTTCTTCTTCAATAAATTCATCAATCTCTTCTTCATTCCAGTATTTTTTTATCATAAATTTCTCCAACTTCAATCTTTTTCAATATACTTATTATGTTTTTTTGAATCAATTCTGACAATTTGTTTTCTGCTTTCTTAAAAGCTTCCTAATTTTTTTAAACTGTAAAAATAAAATGAAAAACGCATATTGTAATAAAAATGTTCTTCCAAATCAAGTTCATCTATTTCCTTTTCAAAAAAACCAAGACACACCTATTGTATTCTTCACATAAATAACATAAATCTATAAGTTCTTCAAATAAAATTTGCTCATCATAATAATATTTCTCTAACGACACTTTCTCTAACAATTTATCCAGAATTGGCTCAGCCAATTTTTTTATCATCTGTATAATGTAAACACAGTGCCAATGCATATAAAATTCCCGCACTTTCAGGTTCCTTTTCATAACATCTCAATAACATTTCTTTCGATTTTTCAAAATAACCACAATAAAACAACGTTATCCCATAATTATAATCATCTTCTATTTCCTTCTCATCTGAAAAATTTTTTTCCATTTCACGAAAACATTCAAGTGCCTTTTTGTATTTTTTTCTTTTTTTAAATAATATTCTCCCAATACTTCCCATACAACCACTGATTGTTTTCCCCATTTTAATTAATTTTTGTCAAATAATACTTACACATTTTATCATCATAAGCATCTTTTTCATATAAATCAGCCAAATCTCGATAAATAATAGCCTTCTCATCATCATTTTAAATCTTTTTGAATATTTTTTTCAAAAAAACTCCTCTAATACATTCACACTCGTTTTTTCCATCTTGATACACCGTAAAATAAGCTATCGCTAATTGACATACCTTTTTCTACATCTCATGGATTTTTTTCAAAAGACATTTCTCTAAATAATCCTTATATTCAATAAATGTATGCTTATAATTATCGTAACTATCATTTTTTTGATTTCATCCACGAATATATCTTGCCCATTCTCTTTGTGTTTGTTTCATAATTTTATTCCTCTCATATTTCTTCAATTTTTCATCTATCACCAAATGTTGTGGACAATCCACTAACCAACATTCATTTTTCAAAAATTCTTCTTTCATTGTATCTTTCTGATATTCTTCGTTGGTCTTTATTTCTCCAATATTTTTGTAAAATTTCTTTTTAATAAATATTTTTCTATATTTTTTTCAAGTGCATTCTCATATTCTGTTCTATTTTTCGCTCAAAAGCCTTTTTCCCTTATTTTCTCTACGTACTCTTTCATTTTTTTACTCAATTTAACTTTAATATCCAATTTATTTCATTTCTCCTACTTTTATTTTTCCTTACATTATAACATTCTTTACAAAAAAATAAAAAAAGGCTACAATAAAATTCCGTAACCTTTTTTTCTATCTTTAAATTATCTACTTCCCATTCTTCCTATCATTTATAACTTTATCCACATCTTTAACATACTCATAATCAGCTTCTCCCAATTTCACATCTTTTCCAGTTGGCACATACCACAAAAAAATTTTTGAAAAAAATAGTCTTTCAATTTTTTTGTCTGAAAAAAATCATAACCTGCCATCGCATAAGGATAATTTCTCATTATTTTTCAATTCCTCATCTGAAATATCTTTTTATTTCATCTTTATCTAAATATTTTTATCGCATAGGCATCGTCTGTCAAATCATCCTTAAATTTAAAACCTTTTTCTGTTTTATCAGGAAATACATAATTAACTCTCAAACCTTTTATTTCTGTCAATTCAAATTCTTCTTTAGGCTTGAAATTATTTGTTTTAAAATATAAATAACCTTTTTTTAATTTTGCATAAAGAACTTTGTACGGCTCATTTGTTTCATAGTTTTCTTTGTAAGCATAATCAACAGTTCCTTCTCCAGCCAATTGCCATTTTATCTCTTTCCCATCTTTTGTCTTTATCACAGGCATTGCAATAAGAGCATCTCCTGGCTCAACAATCACTTCAAAATCATCCACCTTCTGATTTTTCCATTTTGAAATAGTCGACCAAACATAATTAAAATCAACAGTTCCAACACCACTGCTTCCATCATAACGATAACTATGCTCAACTACATTTTCTCCCTTTTTAAAATTAGCCTTAAAATAGTAAACATAACTCTTTTTGTAATATTCATATTCTTTTAGTATCTTTTCTTCATCATATTCCTTAAAATATTTTTTAACTTCTTCCAGTTGTTTTACATCTTTCGGTGCAAAATCAGTCAATCTATACGCTTTTGTACTCACACTTTGTCCATTGACAGAAGTCTTAAAATCCTTGAAGTGATCTCTTTCATCCCATGCTTCATTCCCACCTTCAGGCGTAATAAATCCAATATATCTCTCCCCAGCTTCAGGACTATCAAACACAAATCTAACAGTTACCACCATTTCATTGTCTATCGTCCCATACTCCGACTTAAATTTTTCCAATTTAAAACGAAGCCTTTCACTCTTTATCGAAACATTCGACACATTCATCGGCACAATATGCCCACCTTCCGACCCAAATTCCCAGTCATTCGCCAATAAGTTCGCACCAAAAATCATAACTAGAGCAAATAATAGCAGTATTCTGATTTTTTTCATGACTACCAACTCTCTTTCTTTTATTTTTTATATCTCATTAAAATTATACCTTATTTTTTTAATTTTTTTATCAAATATATTTATTCTTATTTTTTTAAGAAACTTGAAAAAAAATTAGAATATTTTTTTATAACTTTAAATTTTTAAAAAAAGAAACGATAATTAAACATTATTTAAAAAGTTTAAAAAAAATTTTTTTGTTTCAGTAATTTTTTTAATTAATATTTTTATTTCCCAAATAATGCTAAAAAGATATCTTTTTGAATTTTCATTTCCAATAACATAGACACCTTCTTTTTAGTATTTTTAACATATGTTATTTTTAACTATTGGTTCATTTGACATTTCAAGTTTTTTTCAGTAATCTTATACGCATTTTTCTCCTATTTTTTTCTACATCAGTTGATAATAATCTTAATTTGTATTCGGCTTTTTTTCTTTTTCATAATATTCTTTATATTTTTCATCTTTCCCATCATTAATTATTTTTTTCAAAATCTTTTTTTATCTTTTTTTCAACTATAAACAATCTTTGTAAAAAAATAAATTTTTTTCTTTTCTTTGTCATATAATTCTGAAATTACATTACTGTACTCATATTCTCTAGGCTCTTTTACTTTTTCTAAACTCAAGTTTTTTTCAGGCATTGATATCGAAATATTTTTCAAAAAAATTTCTTTATTTTTTTCTTTTTACTCAAAATTGTATTCTGAATATAATTTTTTTCTTCTATTTCTTTTTTTCAATTTTAGTTTTTTCATCTCTTTCAATTTGTTTTGGAGTTCTAGACTTTGGTTCAGAACATACTCCAAACTCACTACATGAAATTGCTACAACCCACGGTACTGCATATCCCACACCAGCTGCCACTCCTAATGCAACACAAGAATTTAATCCAAATATCCCTAGCAACATTAAAAATAAAATTTTAAACTTTCTCATACCATTCTCCTTTATCAAAAATCATTCAAAATACAAAAAGACTGAAATAATCAGCCCTCTATCAAAAATCAATTTAAAAATGTTGTATTTTTAACTCGCCATTGTTCCAACTTAATATGAACCCAAAAACTGTATATTCCCAATGTCACCACTATTAATAATAGCCATTTTATCCAATTTCCAAATAGTCCTATTGCAGTTCCATTAAATTGTAATCTTCTTCCTTCTATAACAGTGTGATTTATTTTCCAACCATAAATCATACACAAAGCCCAAGGAAAACAAATCCCTAATGTACACGATGTTATTAGGCTTCCTAGAATAATCCATCCAATATAACTTAATAATCCTCCATCAAAATAACTTCTATTTTCCACGTTTCCTCCTTTGTTAATAATATAAAAAAATACCCCTAAGGGTTGGAGATAGAGGTGAAATCTTCGTTATCTAGTTATTTTGTAAATAAAATATACAAACATTACTAGATATACTAGGAAATCATACATCTCAATACCTCCTTGTTATAATACTACGAGTTGGCAAACTCGTGATATTATTATAACAAAAAAGACTGGAAAAATCCAGCCTTAGTTTAGCCATTTTGTTTGTATTATAACAAGTACCCTTCAGGGTTTTCATTAACCTAGGTAAATGTATTATTATAAGTTCTTTATGGTGGGACCGGTGGGGATCGAACCCACAACCTACCGATTAAGAGTCGGTTGCTCTGACCAGTTGAGCTACGGTCCCATAAAAAACTTTTAATCAACATAATTATGTTATCATAATTTATTACTTTTGTCAAGGATTCTATAAATTTTTTCTAAAAAGAAATTGTAAATCTCTCACAAGCAAATAATTTGCATTATAAAAGTGAGAGATTTTTTTCTGATAATTATTTATTAAATTTTTTTATTTATTTTTTTAATTTCTATTTCCCTTCAGCTACAACTTTATCCATCCATCTGAATAATTCATCTAGATCATAATCCCCCGAATGTGGTGTCGCCCAAGGTGATGCAAAATCAACTTTTTTCCCAAGATTTTCCAACTTTATGGCAAGTATTGCAGGTATTGCAAGCGAAGTATCTTTGTCAACTGCACCGTGTCTTATTCTCCAATATTTCACTTTTGAACTTCCAATATAATTCATCGGATTCATCATTTTTATAATTTTCTTATCAGCCATCATTCCATTTACTGTCGAATGTTCTAGCATATATTCTGTAAAATGCTTATTATTTGTGGTTTCATCTCCAAATTCATTATTTTCTCCTGTCGATAAATCCACATTATCAAAGGCTCCAGGCGTTTTTGTCTACCCATGTAAGCAATATATTTATCGTAATCCAAATCTACAACTTTTCCATTTTTTATTGTTAAAAAGTCAAATTCTGATAAATCAGTTCCTTTTTTCAAAGCCATGTTTGCAGAATCAATGTAATACTGCTTAATTTGATTTTTAAAACTTCCATTTCCATCTTTATCCAACGTTAAAAGTTTACCGTTTTTGTCCTTCAATTTTAAACTATTCACATAATCAGGAAACATTTTTTTCAAATCATTCGAACGTAAAATTTCATCATCAGTCAACGTACCCTCAGTGTATTTTCTTTCCACATTGTAATCTAGCATTGAAATTTCTATCTTTTTATATGTTTTCACATCGTTAAACATCCACTCATAAGCTGTATTTGCATTTTCTAAATTAGTTATTGGACAATAAGCTGAAACTGCGTAAATATCATCTCTAGCCTTCAATGCTCCGATTTCCTTCAAGTAAGGTTCGTAATCCTTGCTATTCCCAGTTGCACCTAACAAAGCTGAAACCGCTCCTCCAGCACTTGTCCCATTAGAAATAATTCTGTCAGCTCTACCAGGCATTTTATTATCATTATAACGTAAATATCTCACAGCCGCTTTCAAATCTACAATTACAGCAGGTGCCTTTCCTGTATATTTCCCATCTTTTTCCAAAGTTCTACCTCTAGCTCCAGGACTTGCCACAACATATCCATTTAACAATGCGACTAATGAAGCATCAGGTTTTCCATCTCTTCCATTTCCAGGCACTCCAGCTGCTCCAGGCATATATCCTCCTACTGTATTTGGGAAAAATATTGGTGCGCTTTTTGCATTGTATTTTCCAACTGATTTATTTTTAAAATATTCTTCTGGAATATAGATATTTATAGTTTGATACGCAATATCAACTGGTTTTGCAACATAAACTATATTTTCATAGGCACGATAAGTGACAGTTTTTCCATTAACAGTAGCTGTCTTTGTCGTATAATTTTTATTTGCATCAAAATTTAAGTTGTACCCATTTTCTGTTTTATTTGTTATCATATCTTCGGTTATTACTTTTTTATTCATAGGTGCTCCCATTTGTGATTTTTTTATCTTCATTCTTATTTACTTCAGCATTTTTTTCTGATATTTGCTAGAATCTGTTAATCCTTTTTTTCATTATCAGTAGCCATTAAAAAAAGCTGAAATTAATAAACTCATTACAATCAATTTTTTCTTCATAATCTCTCCTTCAATTCTTTTTATGCGACAGTATAACATATACTTCATGAGATTCATATTTCACTAATATTAGTTTCTTTCTTTTTTTACTATTTTTAAATCTATTATTTAGAATGTATCTATACTCAAATTATATATAAAAATGCCACACCTTCAATTTTTAATTTCTAAAACTATTGAGTGCGGCACATTCAATCTTATTTTTTTCTGTTAAAAAAATTAATGTTTAAAATGTCTAATTCCAGTAAATACCATTGTAATACCATGTTCGTTACAAGCATCGATAGATTCTTGGTCTCTCATTGATCCACCTGGTTGTACAATCGCTTTAATTCCTGTTTTTGCAACTGTATCTACGCAATCTCTAAAAGGGAAGAAAGCATCTGATGCTAGTACTGCTCCTGTCAAGTCTTTTCCAACTTTTTCTTGAGCATGTTGCAATGCATGTTCTGTTGACCAGATTCTGTTAGTTTGACCAGTTCCCACACCAATTGCCATTCCATCTTTAACAACTACAATCGCATTTGATTTTACATATTTTACAACTTTCATTCCTAATTCCATATCAGCTTTTTCTTTTTCAGTTGGCTGTTTTTCAGTAACAACATTCATTTCATCAATCATTTTATTATTTGTTCCTTGAACCAAAATTCCACCATCAACTTTTACATAATCGAATTTATCTTGTGGTTTTGGAGTTTTACATTCGATAACTCTCAAGTTTTTCTTAGTTTTCAAGATTTCCAACGCTTCATCTGTAAACGAAGGTGCAATTACGATTTCCAAGAAGATTTTTTTCAATTCTTCAGCAGTTTCTTTATTAACTTCTCTGTTAAGTGCCACAATTCCACCAAAAATCGATACTGGGTCACAATCATGAGCTTTTTTATACGCTGTGAAAATATCATCTGCAACAGCCACACCACAAGGAGTTGAGTGTTTTATCGCACAAGCTGCTGGACCATCAAATTCTCCAACCACTTTCCAAGCAATATCCATATCTCTAATATTGTTAAATGACAATTCTTTTCCATTCAATTGCTTAATATCTTTCATGCTTCCATTTTCAGTAGTTGAAACATAATAAGCTGAAGATTGATGAGGATTTTCCCCATATCTCAAGTCAAATTTTTTCTCATAAGAAACATTCAAATATTTAGGATAATCTTCTTCTAACAAGAACGCAGAAATTGCCGCATCATAAGCTGATGTCAAGTTAAATACTTTCCCAGCCAATCTTTTTTTAGTTTCATAAGAAACTTTTCCATCTTTTTCCATTTCTTCCATAACTACTGAATAATCTTCAGTTTCGCAAATAACTGTTACATCTTTAAATGATTTTGCAGCTGAACGAAGCATTGTAGGCCCACCTATATCGATAAATTCGATTTTTTCATCAAAAGTTTTGTCAGTTTGAACTTCTCTAAAGAACGGATAAAGATTAACAACAACATAATCAATTGTTTCAATTCCTTCTTTTGCAATCGTATCCATGTGCTCTTTATTATCTCTAATCGCCAAAATTCCACCATGAATATTTGGATGCAAAGTTTTTACTCTCCCATCCAGCATTTCTTTAAAATTCGTAACTTCTGAAACATCAATCACAGAAAGACCATTTTCCTTCAAATATCTGTAAGTCCCTCCTGTCGAAATAATTTCCACACCTTTTTTATCTAAAAACTGTGCAAATTCTAAAATTCCTGCCTTATCAAAAACGCTTATTAATGCTCTTTTTTTCATTTTAAAATTTCCTTTCTTAAATTTTTCTGATAACTTTTCTATTTCAAATTTATATTTTTCAAACATTTTTTTGATTCTTCTTTTTCTTCCTTGATCAAACAAAATTACAGACATACAAGAATATGAAGTTGGGTTCCCTTTTTTTAATGCTTCAAAAAAATATTTCTCAGCCTCTTTATATTTTTTTGCTCAAGAAAAATTATTCCCTTTCAAAAATTCTTCATTTCTATTCACAGCATATCCTACCGAAAAAAAGCAAATAAAAAAACATTGCAAATATTAAAAATTTTTCTTTTTCACGAAACTCTCTTTCACTTACTAACAATTTCAAATTTTTTTCTATTTTTTTAAACATAATATTAAACATAATATAAGTAAAAGTTCCATCAACTGTACCTAACGACTTAGCATCTATTTCATCTAAATTAAAAAAATTAAAATTATTATTATAAAAAAATATTGGAACTAAAAAAACATTAAAAAAACATTATAGATAAAATAAAAAAATTATATTTAATTTCTACTACAACTTCTTCCTTATTTTTCCAAATCTAATCCTAATTTTTCTTTTTTTAGATTTTTTTCTGAAAGTATCACATAATCTTCATTAGTTTCAAAAAAATTATTTCTGAATTTGGCTTTAATTTCTTCTTTTTCATTGTCTATCCAAATAGTTTTTGGGAAATAACCTAAACTTAAATTTATCACGTACAATTATTTTTGACATTTACTCTCTCTTTCTTTCTTAATCCTATTTTTCAAGCAACTTTTTAATTCCTTCAATCAGCAAAACATGTTCCTTCTGAAGCACTCTCTTCTGCAAAACTTCTGGCGTGTCATCACTAAGCACTGGAACCTTTATCTGCAAAATAATTTCTCCTGTATCAACTCCTGTATCAACAAAATGAATTGTACATCCACTTTCAGTTTCTTTTGCTTCGATAACTGCTCTGTGAACATTCATTCCATACATTCCTTTTCCACCAAATTTTGGAAGCAATGACGGATGGATATTTATAATTTTTCTTGACCATTTTTTTATAAATTCTGGCGATAAAATCGACAAATATCCTGCTAATACGATATAATCTGTTTTTTCATCATCATTTTCAAGAACATTGCTAATTTCATCAGACAATTTCTCTTTTAATACTTTTCTGTCAAGCAAAACATTTTTTATGCCATATTTTTCTGCTCTTTCCAATCCATAGCACTCTCTATCTGCAATTACATAAGAAATTTCACAATTTAAGTTCCCTTTCTCAATGTTGTCAATAATTGACTGTAAGTTCGACCCTCCACCAGAAACTAAAACTGCTATTCTTTTTTTATTTTTTTATTAGACATTTTTTTCACTCTCTTTAAATTTATTTTTTTATCATCTTTATTTTTTTAATATAAATTAATTTTTTTCGTCACCTTTAACAATAGTTCCTAATTCATAGGCTTCTTCTCCATTTTTCAGCTAAAAATATCAATAACTGTTTTGAGCATCGTTTTTTTATTTACGATAACAACAAATCCAACTCCCATGTTAAATGTTCCCCACATTTCTTCTTCTGGAACTCTTGAGAATGCTTCGTGTTTAAACAATGGATGAACTTTTACTTTTGATTTTTCGATATTTGCACAAAGTCCGTCTGGTATAGTTCTTGGAACATTTTCAATCAGTCCTCCACCAGTTATGTGAGCCATTCCGTTCACTTGCACTTTTTTTCCATAACTTTTTTTGAATTGGTTTTTTACATAAATTTTTTTGTTGGTGTCAATAAATGTTCTCCAATTGTTTTTTTCCATTGAATTCTTCGTTAAAATCAGTGAATAATTTTCTTAACAATGAGAATCCGTTACTGTGAGCTCCACTTGAAGGAATTGCAACAATTACATCTCCTTCTTGAACTTTACTTCCATTAACCATTTTTTCTTCTTCAACTACACCAACTGCAAATCCTGCAATGTCATATTCTCCATCTGCATAAAATCCTGGCATTTCAGCAGTTTCTCCACCTACTAAAGCTGAATCTCCTTGAAGACAACCTTCTACAACACCTTTAATTATTTCAGAAGAAACATTTGAGTCCAATTTTCCACAAGCTAGGTAATCTAAGAAAAATAATGGTTGTGCTCCGTGACACAAAATATCATTAACACACATTGCAACACAGTCAATTCCAACTGTGTCATATTTATTTGTTTCAAATGCAACTTTTAATTTTGTTCCAACTCCATCAGTTCCAGATACTAAAATTGGCTTTTTGTATTCTCCTAATTTGTATAAAGCTCCAAAACTTCCCAATTCGTTCATAACATTTTTGTTGTAAGTTGCTTTTACTCTTTCTTTTATTTTCTCAACACTTCTGTATCCTTCTTCTTTATCTACTCCTGAATCTTTATAAGAAATTGACATTCTTTATCCTCCTGTTTTTAAATTAAATCTCTATTTTTTTATTTTTACAAAAGCTTGCAAAAACTTCTGCATATTTTTGTAGGGAAAAAAATTCTGTAATTTCATATTCTGCAATTCCATTTATATTAAACGGATCTTCTGAAATTATTTTTCTTAACTTCTTCCAAGTTTTTCCGCATTTAGTAAAAATTACACCACCTGTTCTAGGATTTTTTTCTTCCTGAACAAATAAATTTTTCCCATTTCATAATATTTTTTTCCAAAAAAATTTTATATGTTCTTCTAAATATTTTTTTCAACTTCACTTACTGCTTTTTACATAATTTAAACTTACTATATACATTTTTCACCTTATTTTTTCAATTTTTTCAAAGCCTCTTTTTGAATTGGTGTCAACGAAGCGTAAAATTCTTCCTCGTAATCTCCCAATCCAGCTGGATAATCTCCATTAAAGCATTCCATGCAAAGCCCTGTATACGGCGCATCAAAATTAAGTCCTATTGAATCAATTAATCCATCAATACTCAAGAAAGCCAATGAATCTGCACCAATGTAGTCTCTCACTTCTTCAACAGTTTTATTTGCTGAAATCAATTCTGATGAATTTGACACATCAATTCCGTAAAAAATAGGAAACTTAAATTCTGGCGATGCAATTCTTACATGAACTTCTTTTGCTCCAGCTTCCTTCAATAACTGAACAATACGGCTTGAAGTAGTTCCACGAACTATTGAATCATCAATCATAACTACAACTTTGTCTTTTACGACACCTTTTACAGCAGAAAGTTTCATTCTAACACCTTGTTCTCTCAATTCTTGAGTTGGCTGAATAAATGTTCTTGCTACATATTGGTTTTTGATTAATCCCATTTCATAAGGTTTTCCACTTTCTTCTGCATAACCACTCGCTGCCGACAATGATGAATTTGGAACTCCGATTATAATATCTGCATTTTCAACAGGTGCTTCTTGTGCCAATCTTCTTCCGCATCTTTTACGAGCCGAATGTACATTTATTCCTGAAATATCCGAATCAGGTCTTGCAAAATACACATATTCCATCGCCGCAATCGCAGTTGAAGTATTGTCAGTATATTTTTCAATTCTGTATCCATCTTTATCAATGATTACAACTTCTCCAGATCTAATATTTCTAACAAATTCCGCTCCTACAATTTCCAACGCACAAGTTTCACTCGCCAAAATATACGCTCCATTTTTTGTTTTCCCCAAAATTAAAGGACGAAATTCAAAAGGGTCAACTGCACCGTACAATTCTGTCTGAGTTTGAACTAAGAAAGAAAATCCACCTTTTACTTGTCTTAACGCATCTTTCAATTGGCTCAAAAAATCTTTTTCTTTACTTCTTCTAATCAAATGAACCAACACTTCTGTATCTGATGTAGAATGAAAAATTGCACCGTGTTTTTCCAATTCTCTTTTTAATTTTTTCGCATTAATCAAATTTCCGTTGTGTGCCAAAGCGATAGTTCCGTCAAAAAATTGGAACAAGAATGGCTGAATATTACGACCGCTGCTGCTTCCAGAAGTCGCATATCTAACATGTCCAATAGCACAATTTCCTTGCAGACGGTTAAAAATTCTATCATCGTTAAATACTTCCGACACAAGTCCAGGCCCACGATGACCATTCACACGCTTACCGTCACTTACTACAATTCCTGCTGCTTCTTGCCCTCTATGTTGCAAACTATGCAATCCATAATAAGTAAGTCTTGCCGCTTCGTGGTGTCCGAAAACTCCAAAAACTCCACATTCTTCATTTAAACTTTTAAACACAGTTTTTCCCTCCATTAAAATTATTCAGCTGCAACTATTCTGCCAATGCTTTTTCTAAACGTCTTAAAACTTCACGATAAGCACCCATTACGTCTCCTAAATCTTGTCTAAATCTATCTTTATCCAATTTTTTAAGTGTATCTTTATCCCAAAGTCTCATTGAATCTGGACTAATTTCATCTGCAAGTAAAATATTTCCATCTTTATCTCTTCCAAACTCAATTTTATAATCTACTAAAAATCAAGTTCATTTTATCAAATAATGCAGACAACAAATCATTAATTAAGAAAGTTTGTTTTTTTAATTTCAGCCAATTCTTCTTCAGTAAGCAATTCTAATGCCAAAGCGTGATCATCATTCAATAATGGATCTCCTAAATCATCATTTTTTGTAAGACAATTCAAAAAGTAGGTCTTTTTAAAGATTTTTTTCCTTCTTCAATGCATATCTTTTTACAAAACTTCCAGTTGCTCTATTTCTAATAATTACTTCCAAAGGCACAATTTCCACTTTTTTTACAAAGTTGTTCTCTTTCATTCAAAGTCTTAATCCAGTGAGTTTTTACACCATGTTTAATCAAATATCCATAAAGTAATGTAGAAATTTTTATTATTTAAAAATTCCTTTATCTTCCAATTGATCTTTTTTTACTCCATTAAATGCAGTCGCATCATCTTTAAAAATACATAATTATTTCATCCGCATTATCTGTTGCAAAAAAATTGATTTTTGCTTTTTCCTTCATAAATTTGTTCTCTTTTTTTCCATTTTTATTTCCTCCATTTTTTTATTTTTTTAAATCATATTAAATAAATATTATATCGTTCAATAACTTGAATTTTTTTATTTCCACAAAGGGGTCAATACCCCTTGCTTCAAATATTTTTTTATTCATAAATACATATAACTTCCAAATAAGTCTATTACAAATTATAATTCAACTTTCTTCTCATTATCAGCAATAAATTTAGCTTTCATTTCTTTTCTAAATGTAACCAATTTTTCTCTAATTTCGGGGATATTTTTATTGCAAGAATTTTGCACTGCCAACATTCTGAATTGTATGAATTATTAATTCCAACAGTTGCTACTGGAATAGATTTTTGGCATTTGAACAATCGAATAAAGTGCATCCAATCCTTCAAGTGCTCCATTTAAAGGCACTCCAACTACTGGCAGTATTGTTTTTTTGAAGCAATAACTCCAGGTAAATGTGCTATAAGTCCAGCTCCAGCAATAATCACTTCTGCACCTCTTTTTTTCAACATCAGCCAAAACTTCTTCCAATTTTTTGAGAACTCTGTGAGCCGACAATACATAAGCTTCAAACTCAATCCCAAATTCTCTCAAGCAATTCATTTGCACCTCTCATTTTTGTCAGTATCTGACTGACTTCCAAAAAAAATATTGCTACTTTCATTTTCTACTTTCTCCTTTTCCTTATTTAAAGAATTTAATTCCATTTCTAAAAGATATTTTTGTTCTTTATCTCCATAAATATTTTTTTGTAAACATTTTTTTACCTTTTCTTTCAGAATGTCCCATTTTACCAAAGATTCTACCATTATATGCCAACATTCCTTCAATCGCATAATACGAACCATTTGGATTAAATTGTGAATCCATTGTCGAATTTCCATCCAAATCAACATATTTAGTTGCAATTTGATTATTTTTTTAAATAATTTCTTGTATTCTTCTTCTGTAATAACAATTCTTCCTTCTCCGTGAGAAATTGCTACTGAATGAATATCTCCTTCTTTCATATTAGCTAACCAAGGGGAATTATTTGTAATAATTTTTGTTTGCACAATTTTTGACATATGTTTATCAATTGTATTAAATGTCAATGTTGGTGAATCTTCATTTAATTCACGAATTTCTCCATAAGGTAACAATCCTGATTTAATCAACGCTTGGAATCCATTACAAATTCCTAAAATTAATCCATCTCTCTTCAATAGATTTTCCACTGCTTCTTTAACTTTTTTATTTTTCAATACAGCAACCATAAATTTAGCCGATCCATCTGGTTCATCTCCCGCACTAAATCCACCAGGCAGCATCAATATTTGCGAATTATTAATTTCTTTAACAAAATTATCAATTGAACTTAAAATATTGCTATGTGACAAGTTATTAAATACACCAATTTTTGCAAGTCCACCTTCTCTATTAAACGCTCTTTCCAAGTCATATTCTGAGTTTGTTCCAGGGAATACTGGAATAAATACTCTTGGTTTCGCATAAGCGTTTGAAATATTGCTAATTATATTTTCATGCTCGATTTTTTCAAGTTTCTCATATTCAACACCTTTACAATGTGCAATTCTATGTTCTTCTGCCACTTCCTTTTTAGTTGGGAACACTTTTTCAAGCGGTTTTTCCCACTCAGCAATCAATTCATCCAAATCCATCACTGTATCATTATTTATAACAATTTTTGCTTCTTCAGTAACTTTTCCTAACAATGTAGCATTTTTATAATCAATTTTTTCAGGAGTTTCAATTATAAATGCTCCATAATTAACCTTAAACCATTCATTTTCCGCATTTTCAGCAAAGTTTACATTTACACCTAATTTATTACCAAATGTCATTTTTGCTATACTTTCAGCAATTCCACCGTTTTTAACAGCTACTGACGCAACAATTTTCTTATCTTTAATATTTTTTTCGATGAAATCAAAGTTTTCTTTCAATTCTTTCAAGTCTGGCAAGTCATTTTCATCTAATTTAGTCGTAATCAAGTAAATATTATCTCCTGCTTTTTTAAATTCACTCGAAACAACATCTTCAGCATTTACAACGCTTACAGCAAACGAAACTAATGTTGGCGGAACTGAAATATCATTAAATGTTCCACTCATCGAATCTTTTCCACCAATTGAAGGCAATCCAAATTCTTTTTGAATATGTAATGCTCCCAATAATGCTGATAATGGTCTTCCCCATTTTTTAGCATCATTTCCTAATCTTTCAAAATATTCTTGGAATGTAAATCTTACATTTTTGTAATTTCCTCCAGCTGCCACAACTTTAGCCAAAGATTCAATTACAGCATAAGCTCCTCCGTGGAATGGAATTTGTTTTGCAATGTAAGGATTATATCCGTATCCAACCATTGATGCAACATCTGTTTCAGCATTTATCACTGATACTTTTTGTACAGAAACTTCAGCTGGTGTCAATTGATATTTACCACCAAACGGCATTAATACTGTACTCGCTCCAATTGTCGAATCAAAAGTTTCAACCAATCCTCTTTGAGAAGTTACATTCAAGTCTTTCAAGTTATTAACAAATTTCTTTAAATGTATTTCCAGCAATTTCTCTATCCAACACCAATTTATTAGAATTTTCAATTTCAATATTAATATTTGAAGACGCTCCGTTTGTATTCAAGAAGTCTCTCGAAATATCAACGATTGTTTCTCCATTGTAAGTCATAACCAATCTGTTAGAATCGTTAATTTCAGCAACTTTGTAAGCCTCTAAGTTTTCTTCAGTCGCATATTCAACAAATTTGTCCAAATCTTCTTTTCTAATTACAACAGCCATTCTTTCTTGTGATTCAGAAATCGCCAATTCAGTTCCAGTAAGTCCAATATATTTAACTCTAATTTCATTCAAGTCAATTACCAATCCGTCAGCAAGTTCTCCTATCGCAACTGAAACTCCTCCAGCACCAAAATCATTACATTTTTTAATCAATGTCGTAACATTTTTATTTCTAAATAATCTTTGAATTTTTCTTTCAGTAACTGCATTTCCTTTTTGAACTTCAGCACTTGATTTTTCTGATGATTCTGTAGTATGTTCTTTAGATGAACCAGTAGCTCCACCAATTCCGTCTCTTCCTGTTCTTCCACCTAAAAGTACTACGATATCTCCCCCTTCAGGTTTTTCACGAATAATATTTTCAGCTGGTGCAGCTCCTACAACAAGTCCTAATTCCATTCTTTTCGCTTTATAACCTTCATCATAAATTTCATTTACATGAGTTGTTGCAAGTCCAATTTGGTTTCCATAAGATGAAAATCCATGTGCAGCAGTTTTTGTAATAACTTTTTGAGGTAATTTACCTTTTATTGTATCTTCAATTCTTTCAGTTGGATCCCCAGCTCCACTTATTCTAACTGCTTGATAAATAAAAGTTCTTCCTGATAATGGATCTCTAATTGCTCCACCTATACAAGTTGCAGCTCCTCCAAATGGTTCAATTTCTGTAGGGTGATTATGTGTTTCATTTTTAAATTGTAAAATCCATTTTTCTTCAGTTATTTCTGCTTTCCCATCTTCATTTATTCTTTCCACAGGAACATCAATATAAATCGAACAAGCATTAATTTCATCAGAAACTTCTAAATCTGGAAGCGATCCATTTTTTCTTTGTTCTTTTCCAAAAACAGTTGCCAAATCCATTAAAGTCATTGGTCTTTTGGCTTCTCTTTCCTCATAAACATATTTTCTACTTTCAACATATTCATTTATTGCTTTATTAAATAAATCTCTATAAACTTCATTCTCAACTTTTATATCATCAATAATTGTTTCAAAAGTAGTATGTCTACAGTGATCAGACCAGTAAGTATCAAGCACTCTTATTTCAGTTTCTGTCAGATTTCTTTTTTTCTTCATTTTTTTAAAAATATTCTTGAATAAATAGCAAGTCTTTTTGTAGTCATTGCTAATTCTAAATCATTTCTCATTTTAATAATTTCTTCTTCGGTTTTTTTGAGTAAATCCATCATAAACAATGACTTTATCTTTATTTGCAGTTTCTACATTTTCAGATAAAATATCTAGATTTTTTTCTCTTGCTTCTACATCGTTTTATATAATATTTTTTTAACTTTTTCTAATTCTTCAGAAGAAATTTTTTTCCGTATAAAATTATTAATTTCCCACTTTTTTTACATTAATATTGTTGTCCTTGTCAATTAATAAATTCACACATTGAATTGCAGAATCTGCTCTTTGGTCATATTGACCTGGCAAAAAAACTCAACAGAGAAATACACATTTTCTTTGCCTTTTTTTCTTCTGCATCAAACACATCTTCCAATGATTTATACACATTATCCACATTTACTTCAGAAAATACAGTTTTTTTCTAGTTTTTTCTAAATCACTTTCACTTAAATTGAATATGTCATAAATATTTAAAACCCTTATTCCTTCAAGCGAACTTAACTTAATATTTTTCTTGCAAGTCACTCATTAAATTTTTGAGTTTCTACTCTAAAATCTTCTTTCTTTTCAACAAAGATTCTATAATTCATTTTTCTTCCTCCGATTTTTTTGATATTGTAAATTAATTTTTGATAAAAAAATAATCTAAAAATAACAATATTTTTAATTTTTTTAACACAATTAAAATAAAAAAATCTAAGCACAAAAAAATTGAGCACTTAGATTTATATCTATTATATTGATTATCATTTTTTTGAAAATCTTTAATTCTTTGGATTAAATTGTTAATCGTATAAGACAAAGTAGACAAGCCCGCAATTTGCTCATCATTAAAGGTAAATGCAACAACTAATTTTTTTAACTGTCATTGATTTTTTTCATGATTTTTTTCCCTCCAAATAAAAAAATTTAATTTAATGTTTTTCCTATAATGCAATAATAACCTTTCAATTTTTTTCATCTATTTCAATCAAATTTGAAAAATTTTTTTAAATTTTTAAAATTCAATCTTAATATATGAATATTGAAAAAAAACATTTAATTTTTATTTCAAACATAAAAAAATAATATTTTAACACTTTTTGGAATAAATTAAATTTTTTTACTTGCACTTATAGTTAGCAATTTTAGGTTGCTTGTAGAAACTCTCTGCCTTATCCAAAGAATATATAAGTTTAAGTCTGTCATTTAATTAATTTAAGTAAACTAAATAACATGAAGTATCTTTCTAGCTATAAAAAGTATAACAAACTTTTCATATTTTTTTCAATAGAAAATGAAAAGTTTTTTTCGTAATTTTCAAAAATACAACTATAAAAAAACTCAAATTTTTTTATAAAAAAACTATCTCATTACGAGATAGCTTCTTGTGCTCTATTAACTCTAACACCATATCTGAAATTTTTACCCCAGTAAACATTTTCCAATGTAGAAATTACAACTCCTTTTGATGTTGAAGCGTTTAAAAATAACGAATTTCCTAAATAAACAGCTGTATGATTTCCACCACCATCTGGTTTGAAATAAACGATATCTCCTGGTTTTAAGTTTTGTCTGCTTACCTGTGTCCCAACTTTTATTTGACTTACCGTATTTCTTGGCAATTCATAATCGAAAGCCTCTCTGTATACTCTTCTAGTGAAAGCCGAACAATCTATTCCATCTGCAGAATCTCCACCAAAAGCATACTTAGTCCCTTTCCAGTGTCTGTAAGACTTTATTAATCTATTTTGAACAGCAACTTGTTTCTTTTGAGATGAATTTCCTCTACTCAAAATCATTTCTTGTTCATTTTTAATTTCTGATAATTTTTTTATAACTAAATCTGAATTAGGCATTGTTTTATCAACCAATCTCGAAATATCCATAACTCTTTCATTAGCAATATCTTCTTCTACTTCTCTTCTAACATTATTAATATCTTCAATTCTTCTGTTAGGACTTTCACCCAAGTCTATTTCCATAACTTCTGATTTACCTCTTTTTAAATGTGAAGTTTTGTCATGTCTACTTTTATTATGATGATCATTATCACCATTATTAAGTGAATTTGCTGCCTCATCATTTGATGTATTTGATTTATTATTTGTTTGCACCCCCGTACAACCAATTGCGAATAGCATACAAAATGTCGTAAAAATTGTTTTCTTTGCCAATTTCTTCTCTCCCTTCTCCAATATTATGTTTCTATTATTAAATTCACAGGCCCGTCACTTTCAGAAATAATTCTCATATATTGCTGAAATTGACCCGTTTGATAATTTATTCCCTTTTCAGATAATTTTAAAAGAAACATATTATAAACTTCTTTTGCTTTTTCAGCAGGTGCTGAATTAGTGTAGCTCGGTCTTCTCCCTTTTTTCGTGTTTCCATATATTGTAAAATTACTCACTACCAAAAGTTCTCCATTAATATCTTCCAACGACAAATTTAACTTTCCATTTTCGTCATCAAAAATACGTAAATGGATTAATTTATCGATGCAATACTCAATTTCTTTTAAACCGTCTTCATGAGTAATCCCAATATAAGCAACTATTCCTTTTTTTATTTCTGACATAAATTTATCATTAACAAACATTTTTTTGCTGAATTTACTCTTTGTAGTATTATTTTTCATATTAAATTCCTTTATTTTTTTATATAAAACGGTCTATCTATAATTTTTTTCTTTCTTCACCAATTGTAGTCGGTAAACCATGTCCAGGATAAACTTTTATATCCTCATCCATTTTCAATAATTTTCTTAAAGATTTCCAAAGAAACATTTCACTACTAGTTGGTAAATCTGTTCGACCATATGTCCCTCTAAATATTGTATCTCCAGAAATTAAGATTTTTTTCATCACTATCAAAATAACAAATATCTCCGATACTATGTCCAGGCGTTTCTATTATTTCAAAATTAAAAACTTTGTCGCCTTCTTTTATCTTAATAACTTCTGCATCATCTGACAATACAAATTTTTGTCCTATCCATACAGAAAGTGACAATTCTGGATCATACAAAAAATCATACCCTCTCTCACTTACATAAATTGGAACTTTTTATATTCCAGCATTTGTGGTATTCCAATAATATGATCAAAATGACCATGTGTCAACAAAATTGCTTTCAAATTTAATTTTTTTTCTTTCAAATATTCAATTAAATTTGTCATATCATTTCCACCAGGATCTACAACATAAGTATCATCATTAACAGTTATCACATAACTGTTGCTTTGAATTTTCGAGGATTTACAAAAGTTTTTAATCTCCATTTTTTTCTCCTTTCTCTTCGATTATTTTTTTATAAATCGTATTTTTTTATTTACTATATATTTCTCGATCTTTAACTTGCTTGTTAATATGAATATCCATTTTGTGGATACGGTATTTCTATATTTTTCTGCATCAAATCGAATTTTTTTATCTCTTCATTTAATTTCAATTTCAAATTAAAAATAATTCTCACTTTTTGTATAAACAAAAAAATATTAAAATTAACTGATGATTCTCCTAATTCTAAAACTCCTATAGTCGGTTCTGGAACTGGTAAAAATATAGTGTTCTTTCTCATTATTTCCTTCAACTGATCTCTGATCTTTTTCGAAAAAAATATTTTTCTTTAACAATATCATTTAAAACTTCTTTTACTTTTTTTAATATCGCTATTATACGAAACTCCAATAATCATATCAAGTCTTCTAACTTTTTCATTAGTCATATTTCTAAGCTCTGTATTCGTAATAATCCCATTTGGGATAATCACAAGCTCATTTTGAGGGGTTTTCATCTTAGTATAAAACATTTCTATACTCTTAACCTCTCCCACATATTTATTATACTCAATCATATCTCCAACTTTAAATGGCTTAAAAGTCAATATTATCAGTCCACCACCAAAATTTCCAATAGTTTCTTTAAACGCAATACCTAAAACAATTCCAGCTGCACTGAAAAACGTTGTTATTGAAGATGTATTTATACCAAGTATATCAATCAAAACATAAGTTAATACAATGTAATACAATATTGAATAAAGTGACATTAAAAAAGAAGCAACACTTTTATCAATTCGTGATTTATCTAGTATAACCCTTATTACCTTATCTATATGTTTTTTTAGCGTATTTTTGCAATTTTAAAAATTACAATCATTATTACGATTTTAAACGCATTCTCTTTTTAAAAAAAACGAGATAAATTTTTCCCATTCTAAAAACTCTTTAAATCCCTTCAATTTTTTTACTCCTTTTATTTTTTTATAAATTTTCCAACTCTTCTAAATTGTACGGTGTTTCTTGATATACATAATGATTTATCCAGTTTACAAATAAAAAGATTTGCATGTGCTTTCCAATTAAAAAAATAGGCTTTTTTTAGTAGGATCATTTTCTGGATAATAGTTGAATGGTACATCTATTTTTTTATTTTTGACTTATATCTCTTTCATATTCCTTTGCTAGAGTAAATCGATCATATTCTAAATGTCCTGTTAAGAAAAATTTTTTTCTTTTATCTTTACTTCTAATGATACTAACTCCCGCTTCATCTGATTTAGCCAAAATTTCCAATTCAGGCTCCTTCAAAATATCGTTTTCTTCTATCTTAGTATGTCTTGAGTGTGGCATATTAAAAATTTCATCAAAGCCTCTAAACAATTCATTGTTCTCATATTTTTTTCTTCTAATTTAATAGGAAAAAAAATTCCAAAAATTTTTCTTATTCAACTGATATTTTTTTGATTCCATAATGATGGTAAAGTCCCGCTTGTGCTCCCCAACAAATGTGTAATACAGAAAATACATGCTTTTTGCTCCATTCCATAATTTTCATTATTTCTTCCCAATAAATAACATCTTCAAAATCAAGTGTTTCAATCGGCGCTCCTGTAATAATCATTCCATCAAATCTTTCATCTTTTATATCATCAAAAGTTTTATAAAAAGTTTCCATATGTTCTTCTGAAACATTTTTTGATTTATAACTATCCATTTTTAATAATGTTACTTCGATTTGTAATGGCGTATTGCTTATCAATCTCAATAATTGAGTTTCCGTCTCAATTTTTGTCGGCATCAAGTTTACAATAACAAATTTCAAAGGACGAATATCTTGAGATAATGCTCTACTTTCTTTCATTACGAAAATATTCTCCTTAGCTAAAATATCTACAGCCGGCAAGTTATTTGGTATTTTTTTATAGGCATTTCATATTCTCCTTTCTTTGTTCTTTGTTAAAACTTATCCATAATATAATACCATAAAACTTTTTACTTTTTCCAATATTTTTTTATAAAAAAATTTATAAAAATATTTTAATGTATTTTTCAAGTCAATTACAACAAAAAAAGTAAAAAAATAATATAAACAATATTTTTTTATGCTCATAATTTTTTTATACTAAACAAATAAAAAAACTGCTTCATAAGATTAATTTTTCTAAACTTACAAAAGCAGTTTTTTTCTCTGTTATAATCCAATCATAATTATATGGTTATTCAGCTTAAAATGCTGGTACTAAGTTTTTCTCAGCAATATATTGTTTTACTTTTTCAGAGCTTCTTAATGCTTTCATTAATTTTTGTATTCTAGGGTCATTTTCATTACCTTTTAATACAGTAACAACATTTGCATATGGTGAATCTTTATCTTCAACTAAAATCGCATCTTTTTTCAATGTCAATTTAGCATCTAATGCAAAGTTATTGTTGATAATAGCTGCTACCACTTCACCTAATCTTGGTGCAATTTGTTCTGCTGACAATTCTACAAATTTAATATTTTTAGGGTTTGATACAATATCTTTTGTTGTTGCTGTTAAGTTTTTATTATCTTTCAATTTAATAACTCCTGCTTTATCCAATAAAATTAATGCTCTTGCACCATTTGTTGGATCATTTGGAATTAAAATAGTATCTCCTGATTTTAATTCATTAACATTTTTAATTTTTTTAGAATAAACTGCTATTGGTTCAATATGAACTGTTCCAACTGACACTAAATCTAAATGTTTTTCTTTAGCAAAATTTTCCATGTAAGGTACGTGTTGGAAGAAGTTTGCATCAATACTTTTATCTCCAACTGCTATATTTGGTTGAATGTAGTCTGTAAATTCAACGATTTCCAAATCTACTCCTTCTTTTTTTCAAATCATCTTTTACCAATTTCAAAATTTCTGCATGTGGAACTGGTGATGCTCCAATTTTTAATTTTTGTAATTTCGCTCCTGAATCTGCTTTTGCTGAGGCGTTATTATCTGTTTTAGCTCCACAAGATACTAAAAAGAATAACGCTGCTGTTAATCCTAATAATAGTTTTTTTCATATTTTTCCTCCTAAATTTAATTATCAAAATAATATTTATAAAATTATTATTTTTTTATATTTTTTTAATTATATCGAATATTTTTTTAATTTTTCATTATATTTTTGGTTATAAAAAAATATTTTTATATATAAATTATTTTTCTCAAAAATATAATCGAATGTCATTTATAAAAAAATAACAATTTTTCAACTGTATTTTTACTACATTTTATATGAAATCATTTAAAATGTAGGTATTATAACTTTATCTTTATATTTTTTTCTTGTATAAATTTTTTTCACTTTGTAATGCTTTATACAATTTTTTTGTACTCTTGGATCATTTTCATTACCTTTTTAATACTGCTAACACATTTGCATATGGTGAATCTTTATCTTCATTTAAAATTCCATTTTTGTTTTGGATTTAATCCAGCATCTAACGCAAAGCTACTATTTATAAATCTTGCATCTACTTCTTTATATCTTGGTGCAATTTGATCAGCTGACATTTCCACAAATTTTAAATTTTTCTTATTTTCAACAATATCAGTTAATTTAGTACCAAAATCTTTATTATTTTTTTAACTTTTATAATTCCTTTTTTATCCATAATTAATAGTGCTCTAGCTAAATTTGTAGGATCATTTGGAACAATTATGGTAGCTCCATTTTTCAATTCATCCACACTTTTAACTTTATCTGAATACATAGATAATGTTGGCAAATATAAAGGTCCTACTGCTGTCATCTCAAACCCATTTTTCTTTCCAAAATTTTCCATGTAAGGTTTGTGTTGGAATAAATTTGCATCAACACTTTTATCTTGCAATGCTTTATCAGGTTGAACATAGTCATTAAATTCAACAATTTCCATGTCCACTCCTTCTTTTAACAAATCATCCTTTACTAATTTCAATAATTCACCAGCTGGAATTGGTGTCGCTGCCACTTTTAATTTCTCAACTTTACTATTTTTTCCTGTTTCAGATGATTTATTATCAGTTTTACCACAAGACAGTAAACATAATGATACTGCCAATCCTAATAACAATTTTTTCATTCTTGTACCTCCTCTAAATTTTATGCTCTTGTTCTCTTATTTGTTATTGTTTTTACTAATAAATCTCCAATAAATTGAACAATTTGAACTAGTATAATTATTACTATTGTTGCCTGCCACATTATTTCAGGATTTGATCTTTGATACCCATCAATTACTGCTGAATTTCCAAGACCTCCTCCTCCAATAGCTCCTGCCATTGCTGAATAACCAATCAAGCTAATAATAGTCAATGTCAACCCATGAATTAATGATGGCAATGCTTCTGGAAGCATCACTTTAAATATCATTTGACCTGTTGTCGCTCCCATTGATTTAGAAGCTTCTATTAATCCTGGATTAACTTCTTTAATGCACCTTCAATTATTCTTGCTACAAATGGCGCAGCTCCTAGTGAAAGTGGTATAATAAACGCTATACTTCCATAAGATTGTCCAACAACTTTTCTAGATAACGGAATCAATAAAACCATTAAAATTACAAATGGAATAGATCTTGTAATATTTACTAAAATCACATCTAATATTTTGTGCAATGTTTTATTTGGCTTAATCCCTTTAGCTTCCGACGTAACTAGCAAAATCCCAATCGGCAACCCAATTATCAATGAAACTACTGTTGCAATTAATACCATGTAAACTGTTTCCCACAAAGGAATCAGCATATTCTCAAAATGTAAAAACTTTATCCAATCAAATCTCATACTATAAAACCTCCAATTCTACTTTATTTTCTTTTAACCATGCTAAAATTTCTTCCCCTATTTCTTTATTTGTCATAATCTCAATCAATAAATTTCCAACTATAATATTGCTTACTTTATCAATAAATCCACCTAAAATATTTATTTCAACATCAAATTTCTTAATAATTTCTGTTACAAACGCTCTATTAACTTGGTCCTCTGTCAATTTCAATTTTAATGCCAATGTTTCAGTGTTTTTACTTCTCTTAAGAAGCTCTTCATCACTTCTAAACTCATCATGCGGAATATTCGCAACAAATTCTTTTGCTAAATCTGATTTAGGATTCAAGAATATTTCTTTTGTTTCTCCCTCTTCAATAATCTTTCCTTCAGACATTATTGTAGCCTTATTACATACTTTTCTAATAACTTCCATTTGATGTGTAATCAAAATAATCGTTATCCCAAATTTTTTGTTAATATCTTTCAATAATTCCAAAATTGAATTTGTAGTTCTCGGATCTAGCGCACTTGTTGCCTCATCTGACAAAAGAATTTGAGGATTATTTGCCAATGCTCTAGCTATTGCCACTCTCTGTTTTTGTCCTCCTGACAATTGTTCTGGATAACTATTTTTCTTATCTAAAAGTCCTACTATTTCCAATAATTCATCAACTCTTTTAGCAATATCTTTTTTCTTCCACCCAGAGATTTCCAAAGGAAACGCAACATTTCCAGCAACATCTCTTGAATTTAACAAATTAAAATGCTGGAAGATCATTCCAGTTTTCTTTCTATACTGTCTCAATTGAGCTGGCTTAAATTCCAAAAATATTTTTTTATTTTTCAAATGTTTCTTCAGTTATATTTTCATTCTCTTTATTTTTTTCTTATTTTTTTAGGAACTATTTGATGTCTTACAAAAATCTCTCCAGATGTAGGCTCCTCCAATCTATTCAACAACCTAATCAAAGTCGATTTCCCAGCTCCACTAAGCCCCATAATACCGTAAATATCACCTTTATCTATCTCTAAATTAATATTATCTACAGCAACTACTTCTCTATCAGTTCCTATATTATATCTTTTATTCAAATTTTTTTATAGTAATTAATTTTTTTCACTCATTTTTCCACCTACTACTCTCAAATTATTTTTTTATTATTTTTTTGAATATTTCAAAAAAATTTTTAATATCTATTATCATTTAATTTAATTTTTCTAATTTTTAAACAACCAGATTTGTTCGATAACCAAACAACTAAAAACACCATTTTTTTATTTCTAGTATTTTTTTAATTACCGAACAAATTCTACCTTAATAAATTGTATTTAAAAACTCTTTCACCCTTTGTGAATCGAGATTTTTCAAATATTTTTTTCGAATCTCCTTTTTCTAAAAATTTCCCCTTTTTCCAATACTACCACTTTATCTGATATTTCTTTTACAAAATTCATTTCGTGACTGACTATTAACATTGTTATCTTATCATTCTTTAATTTTCTTATTATATCTAGAACTTCTTTTACTAATTCAGGATCCAACGCCGAAGTTGGCTCATCAAACAACAAAATATCTGGTCGAAGCGACAGCGCTCTAGCTATTGCCACTCTTTGTTTCTGCCCTCCTGATAATTCGCTCGGAAAATTATCAATTTTATCAATCAATCCTACAACTTCCAAAGTTTCTTCAGCAATTTTATTCGCTTCTTTTTTATCCAACTTTTTAACTAATTCCAAAGTCTTAACTATATTATTTCTCACTGACATATGCGGAAATAAATTAAATGTTTGGAATACCATTCCTGTTTTTAGTAACATTTCTTTTTTTATTTTCTTATCTTTTAAGTTATTTCCTTCAATTAAGATATCACCACTTGTAATTGTTTCTAAATCAATTATACTTCTTAGTATCGTAGATTTTCCACTTCCAGAAGGCCCTATCAATGAAACAACCTCTCCTTTTTTTATTTCTAGATTAATATTATCAAGAACTACATTTTTTTCCAAATTGTTTTTTTAAATTTTTTTACTTCTATTATTTTTCATTGATTTCTCCTAAAGTCTTACTTTATTTCTTTTTTTCTAAATTTTTTTAAAGATTCTATCTATACAAAAAGCTTAATATTAAATATATAATAATTGCACAAACATATGGTTTTACATTGTAATATGTATTTGCCAATTCCTTTGTTCTCTTCATAACTTCTGTAACTGCCAAAACATATACTAACGATGTATCTTTAATCAAACTGATTGCTTCATTTCCTAAAGTCGGCAACACACGTCTAATTGCTTGTGGCAAAATAATATAAAATGTTTTTTGCCAATAACTATATCCCAACACTTTTGCAGCTTCATGCTGACCTTTATCAATACTCTCAAATCCACCTCTAATAATTTCAACTAAATACGCTGTATAATTTATTACAAATGTAATTGTAGCAGCAACATATGGTTCTAACGTAATTTTGTATCCAGCAATCGGTACAAACGGCAACCCATAATAGATAATAAATAACTGCAACATTAACGGTGTTCCTCTAAAAACCCAAGTATAAATTGACACTAACACTTGAATAATTTTATTTTTCCCTGTATAAGCTAATGCTCCTAAAATCCCTAATGGCACTGAAAATAACACTGTTAAAATATATAAAAACAATTATATTTGGTAATGTTTTTTTAATAATTCTATAAATATTTGATACGATGACATATTTTTTTAATTTCCTTCCTACTATCCTTCTATTTTTACTTTATTTCTAATAAATTTTTCAATTATTTATTATTTAAACCATTTTGAAGATATTTTTATTATATTCTCCAGAGGCTTTTGCTTCATCAATACCTTTATTTATAGCATCAATCAATACTTTATTTCCTTTTTTTCCATGACCACTGCCATTTCTTCTTTACCATAATTTTTCATCCAAAATCACATATAATGGCTTTTTTTACTTTGATCTTCTTTAATTTTTTTAATATATCTAGCAAATGCTTCATCAATTACAATTGCATCAATTCTTTTAGCATCTAAATCCAAAAACGCTTGATCATATTGTGCATATCCTTTAAATTCTTTAAATGCTTTATCTTCTCCAAGTTTTTTAACTTTTTCTTCTCCACTACTTTGAGTTTGCACTCCAACTACTTTTCCTTTTAAATCTGATTTCGATTTAATATTTGAATCTACTCTTGTTATAATTACTTGGCTATTAGCAAGATAAGGTTTTGACATTTCAGTTTGTTGAGCTCTTTCTGGTGTAATTGTCAATCCATTCCAAATTAAATCTATATTTCCACTATTTAAGTCCATTATTTTTGAATCCCAGTTTATTGGTTTGAATTCTACTTCCATATTCAATTTTTTAGTCACATATCTAGCTAAGTCTATATCAAATCCTACAAGTTCACCTTTTTCATTTTTGAATCCCATCGGTGCAAATGTATCATCTAATCCAATTACAACTTTTTTAGGAAGTTGACCTTCTGCTGCTTTACTATCATTTTTCTCTTCTTTTTGAACGCTACACATCATTACGGACAGCGCCAACATCACTAACATCACTAATTTTTTTCATTGTTTCTACCTCCACTATTTTTAAGACATTTTTTTAAAGTTATAAATTTTTTTCATTTTAGAAAGTTAAAATAAAAAAAAGCTCCCATTTTTTTCAATCACGAGAGCTTCTTTCTTTATCTATATCAAATAAAAAGATTTAACCAGCTACCACAGGCACAATTTCTTACAATTTAAACGTAAGCTTGCACCTCATTTACACAAGTATTAATACAAACTTACAAAAGTCATATGATGATGGTGATAGCACATTAATCCGTTAAATCTTTTCATTTCTTTTTCCTCCTAAAATTTATTTTTTTATAATTTATCTTTATGTAACAATTATAATTTATATTTCGAAAAAAAGTCAACACATTGAAATATATAAAATATATAGTCTTTCATTAATAACATAAATATGTCATCAGATTATTACTGCAAAACATGAATTATTCCTACTTGTAAAAAACAAGTCTATTTTTAATTTATCGTTTGTTTCCAACATAGCTTTTGCTCCTGTTATAAAATAGTTTATCGCATACGGCAATGCTTTATCATCTATAAGAAAACTCGGATGATGCCACTCATACGGACATCCTGTTCCTATGAATGCGTATAATCCTGGTACTTTCTCCTGATATCTAGCAAAATCATCTCCACCCATCATTATTTCTGGCTCAATAACTTTAGCAAATTTTGATATTTCTTTTTTTAAAATTTCAGCCATTTTTTCGTTATTATCAACTGGCGAACCATCTGAAATCCATTTTATTTCAGCTTCCTGATTAACTGCTACAGAATAATTTTTTATAATTTGCTCAAACAATCTTTTTGTCTCTTCTCTCACCTTTTCAGAAAAAGTACGAATAGTTCCTTCTAATTTCACTCTATCCGGAATTATATTCCAAGTTTTTCCTGCCTCAATTTTTGTGACACTTACAACTGCTGTTTCAAGTGGCGAAATGTGACGACTTACAATCGACTGCAATCCTGTTATTATTTGGCTTGCTGTAACAATTGGGTCATTTCCATTATGTGGTGCTGCTGCATGAGTTCCAACTCCTCTTATTTCCACTTCAAATTGCTCAACTCCTGCCATAAGCGGACCTTCCTTAATTCCAATAAAACCTACTGGAATGTCTGGCTTATTATGAAAACCAATTATACACGAAACACCTTCTAGCACATTTTCTTCTATCATTTTTACAGCACCCGAATTAATTTCTTCTTCAGGTTGAAAAATTAATCTGACTCTCCCTTTTAATTCATCTTCATTTTCCTTCAATAAAATTGCTGCTCCAATCAAAGAAATTGTATGAAAGTCATGCCCACAAGCGTGCATTTTTCCTTTTACCTTCGAATGATAAACCACTCCACTTTCTTCTTCAATCGGCAAAGCATCAATATCTGCTCTTAAAGCCACAACTTTATCTCCTTGCCCAATTTCCGCTACTACTCCATTTTTTAAATTTGTTTCAATAATTTTTATATTATGTTCTTTCAATTTTTCTTTTATAAATTCTGTCGTTGCAAATTCTTCTCCGACAATTCTGGATTCATATGCAAAAAAAATGTCTATCATCAATAAGTTTTTTTAAAAATTCTTTTTCTATCTCAATCATATTTTCACTTCCTTTTTTTATGGTTTCTAATTTATCTAAATAATCGAAATGTTGAACAGAATATCTAAATGGTAAATAATGGTGCGAGTGACGGGACTTGAACCCGTACGGCTCTAAACCACTACCCCCTCAAGATAGCGTGTCTACCATTCCACCACACTCGCTTTTTTTAGTTTCTATATAAAAACTCTTAAGTTGTTTTATTTTTCAAAATAAAAATTTTATATCATTATTTTACAACATTTTTTTCATCGTTTGTGAACTATTTTTTTAAATTTGAGAAATATAATTTTTTTATATTCATTGACATTAGGTAGTTTCTTTGGTAGAATTTTATTGGCATAAAAATATAGTTATGTACAAATCATTTTTTTGGAGGTGAATGTTTTGAACGAGGAAGTCCCGAGTAGCGTGCCAGATAATTTGTCAAGAAATTCGATGAATCATTTGGTAAAAATAGAAATTTTTATAAAAAAATTTAAGCCAAAAAAATATATCGAATAAGGGGAATCTCTTCGCAATGTTATTCTTCTTATTCTTTGGTGCAAAAAAACAAAAAAAGAAAGGAGATAACAATGAAAAAAACAATACTATTCAAACACTTATAAATGAAAAAAATACTTTGAAATTAGAAAATATTTGAATGATTTAAATACGGTAGAGGTTTCAGAACTTTTAAACCAATTTGAATCTTCAGAGCTTATAATGATTTTTAGATTGCTTTCTAAAAATAGAGCAGCGGATGTTTTTTCGTATTTGGATACAGAACATCAAGAAATGATTATTAATACCATGACTGACGTGGAAACTAAAAATATTTTTGATGAACTTTATTTTGATGACATTGTTGATATTATTGAAGAAATGCCAGCAAATGTTGTAAAAAAAATATTGAAAAATACTGATGCAAAGGACAGACATTTGATAAATCAGTTATTGAAATATCCTGATAATTCGGCAGGAAGTATTATGACGACTGAATATATGGACTTGAAAAAGGATATGAGTGTATCGCAAGCACTTTCTAAAATTAGAGAAACTATTGAGGATACTGAAAATGTCTATACTTGTTACGTAATTAGCAAAGATAGAAAACTAGAAGGAGTAATTTCTTTAAAAGAACTAATTACAAGTGACGATGATGTTATTCTTGAAGATCTTATGAATCGTAATTTTGTGAGTGTTCATACAAATGACGATCAAGAAGAAGTTGCTGAAATTATCAAAAAATATGATTTAATTGTGCTTCCAGTTACTGATGTGGAAGGTAGACTTTTAGGGATAATTACAATTGATGATGTAATGGACGTTGTGGAACAAGAAGCTACAGAAGATTTTCATAGAATGGCTGGAATTTCTCCTGTGGAAGAATCTTATTTGAAAACAAGTGCTTTTAAAATGGCACGTCAACGAATTAGTTGGCTAATTATTCTTATGATTTCTGCAACATTTACTGGGAGAATTATAAAAAATTATGAAAGTGTTCTTCAATCTGTCGTTATTTTATCTTCATTTATCCCAATGCTTATGGATACTGGGGGAAATGCTGGTGCTCAATCATCTACAATTGTAGTCCGTGCCTTAGCTCTAGGTGAAGTAAAGCCTAAAGATACATTTAAAATATTAAGAAAAGAATTTTGTATCTCGTTTATTGTGGCAGTTGTACTAGCTGCTATTAACTATTTGCGACTTATAACTATGACGAGAACGCCTTTAAATGTGGCTTTAGTCGTTTCAGTCACTCTTATTTTTGTAGTTATGATTTCCAAGATAATTGGTGCATTTTTACCTGTCGTTGCAAAATCTTTAAAAATGGATCCTGCTATTATGGCTGGTCCGCTAATAACAACGATTTTAGATGCTTTAACACTTACAATTTACTTTAAATTTGCAACTATATTTTTTTAAGTAATATTATAAAAGTAAATTTATAATCAATTATCGAATAAATTTAGACAAATTACAGAAATAAAAAGGAGGATGAAAAATGAAAAACTAATCGTGTCTCTTTTTAAAAGAGAAAAAAAATTTTTTTGAAATAAAAAAAATCAATTGAATGAATTAAATGTAGTAGAAATTTCTGATGTGATAAATCAGTTTGAAGTGCACGAAATTATAATAATGATTTTTTTAGACTTCTGAAAAAAAGATAAAAGGTCTGCAGACGTGTTTTTCGTATTTGGATTCTGATCACCAAGAAATAATTATACATGCTTCTACAGATATCGAAAACTCGTGAACTTTTTGATGAATTGTATTTTTGATGATATTGTTGATATCATTGAGGAAATGCCTTTTGATATTGTAAAAAAATATTGAAAAAAATACTGATAAAAAAAGATCGACATTTGATAAATCAGTTGTTAAAATATCACGATAATTCAGCAGGAAGTATTATGACGACTGAATATGTTGATTTAAGAAAAAAATATGAAAGTTTCAGAAGCAATTGAAGAAATTAGAAAAAAACTGGAAAAGATAAAGAAAAATATATATACTTGTTATGTTACGAATGAAAGTGGAAAACTTGAAGGTGTACTTTTGCTTCGAGAACTTATTGCGAAAAAAGATAGTACGCTTGTTAGTGATATTATGAGTACGAATTTCATAAGTGCTAATACAAATGATGATCAAGAAATTGTAGCTGACTTATTTAAAAAATATGATTTAATTGTTATGCCTGTTGTGGACCATGAAAATAAACTTTTGGGGATAATTACAGTAGATGATGTATTGGAAGTTGTGGATCAAGAGATTACGGAAGATTTCCATAAAATAGCTGGGATTACTTCTCCAACTGATGATTCTTACTTGAAAACAAATATTTTTACTATGGCAAAACAGAGAATTGGATGGCTTGCAGTACTTATGATTTCTGATACAATTTCTGGAAACATTATTCAAGGTTACGAAAGTGTACTTGCTCGATCAATAATTTTAACTGCCTTCATTCCAATGTTAATGTCGACTGGAGGAAATGTTGGTTCACAATCATCAACTGTGGTAATTCGTGCTTTAGCATTAGGTGAAATTTCGCCTAAAAATGCTTTTAAAGTATTAAAGAAAGAATTTTCAATTGGTATTATTGTTTCAATTGTATTAGCATTATTGAATTTTGTGAGATTAATTATGATTGAAAAAATTAATATTCCTGTTGCATTTACTGTTTCAATAACACTTGTATTTACGATTATTATTTCAAAAATAGTTGGAGCTTTACTTCCACTTTTAGCAAAAATCGTAAAAGCGGATCCTGCTGTTATGGCAACACCTTTGATAACAACAATTTCAGATGCTGTAACATTGGTTATTTATTTTAGTTTTGCAACTACAATTTTGAAACTTTAATAAAAAAAGAAAAAAAGGGAGAATATAATGGAAATTTTAGAAAATAATGAAACAATAGCTTCTACAAGTTTAGGAAGTGCTGTTTGTGAAACGGTTTTACCTCTAGTTCCACTTCAGCCATTAAAAGATATCGAGAGAAGCATTCAAAAGAAATATCGTTCAGAATTGTGGTCACCTTTTGTTCGGGCGTTGAAGGAATTTGAGATGGTTAAGGATGGCGATAGGATAGCTGTTGCAATTTCTGGGGGAAAGGATAGCTTAGTTTTATCAAAGCTTTTTCAAGAGCTAAAAAGAGCTAGTAAAACAAATTTTGAAGTTGTGTTTATCTCTATGAATCCTGGATTTAACGCTATAAACCTACAAAATTTAAAAAATAATTTGAAACATCTGAACATTCCTTGCGAGATTTATGATGATAATATTTTTGAAGTAGCAGAAAAAATTGCAAAGGATTACCCTTGCTATATGTGTGCAAAAATGCGTCGTGGAAGCCTTTACAATAAAGCAACTCAATTAGGATGTAATAAATTAGCACTTGGTCATCACTTCGATGATGTTGTGGAAACTACATTAATGAGCATGTTTTATATGGGAAAATTTGAGACTATGTTACCAAAATTAAAATCTGATAATTATGATATTGAACTAATTAGACCTTTATTTTATGTGGAAGAAAAATCTATTATTAAATGGGTTAGAAATAACGGAATTTTGCCAATGAATTGCGGATGTACTGTTGCTGCACAAAAAACTTCTAGTAAAAGACGTGAAACAAAGGAATTAGTCGCACAATTAGTGAAAAATAATCCTGATATCAAAAAACGGATTATTCAGTCTACTCAAAATGTTAATATTGAAAAAGTGCTTGGTTGGAAAAATTCTGAAGGAAGCATTCTTTTTAGAGAATTATTGATTGTTTTTGAATTTGTGTAAATGTATGAAAAAAATAATTACATTTACACAATTTTTTTATTTTTAGATATTTTTTTATTATTAAAGTTTGAATAAAAATAGTCATAGCTAGCATGTCCAGAATTTTTGTACAAACTTGAGATATAACTATATGGTGCAGGATTGTATTTTTATCATCCTATTTTTTTAAATCTTTTTACGGAATTTTTTTACCATAATTCTAAATCATAAGAAAATTTTTCTACAATAGCATCTTATAAAATTTTTCTTATAAATGTTTCGGTCCAAATGAATAAGGCAATAAATCGTTCACCGACCAAATATTATATTTTCTGTCTTTATTCGCTAAAATTATGATTGTTTCATCATCAGAAAATTCTGAAATTACCTGTCTACACGCTCCACACGGACTTATTGGCTCTGGAGTACCACCTGTTACAACCAAAAATTTAATTTTCTTCATTCCTTGAGTTATTGCTGTTGGAATAACATTTCTCTCAGCACAAATTGTCAATCCATAAGACGCATTTTCAACATTTACACCTTTGTGAACATTCCCGTTATCGTCTATCAATAATGCTGCTACTGGAAATTTTGAATATGGAACATACGCTTTTTCTAAAAGTTTATTCGCTTCATCAATATAATTTAATATTTCTTGTTCTGTTAAATTTAGTTTTGTCATGATTTTTTTCTCCTTTCATATCGGGCCTCGATTTTTAAAAAAATTACGACATCTAATTTTTTTAAAATAATAAGGCTGTCTAAAAAAATATTTTTTTACTTTTTTTAAACAACCTTTTCTAAAAAATTAATTTATTTTAAAATTACAATGAAATCGCTGTTTCTAAAGCAACTACGATCATATCGTTAAATGTAGTTTGTCTTTCTTCAGCTGTTGTTACTTCTGAAGTAATGAACGAATCACTGATTGTTAACAATGTCAAAGCTTTTACGCCTAATTTGGCAGCTGTTGTGTACAATTGTGCTGTTTCCATTTCTACACATAAAACTCCGAATTTAGCCCATTTTTTCCATGCTTCAGGGTCGTCTCCATAAAAAGTATCACTTGTAAATACATTTCCAGCTTTTACATTCAATCCTTTTTCTTTTGCAATTTCGTATGCTTTAAAGACCATATCAGCATTTGCTGTTGGTGCATAATCCGCTCCATTGAATCTTAATTTGTTAATTGCTGAATCTGTTGAAGCTGACATCGCTATAACTACATCTCTTAATTTTACATCTTCTTGATAAGAACCTGCAGTACCTATTCTAATTAAGTTTTTTACTCCAAATTCTGAGATTAATTCATGAGAGTAAATACCAATTGAAGGAATTCCCATTCCTGTACCTTGCACTGAAATTCTTTTTCCTTTGTAAGTTCCTGTAAATCCTAACATTCCTCTTACATTGTTATATTGAACTACATCTTCCAAAAAAGTTTCTGCAATATATTTTGCTCTTAACGGGTCTCCTGGTAATAATATAGTTTCTGCAATTTGTCCTTTTTCTGCTCCTATATGCGGTGTCGCCATTTTCTTACCTCCTAAATTTTTTTATTTATTTATAACCTCTCATAATGAAAAATAATTTAAAATGTCATGATTAACATTTTAAAATTTATCATTTATGATAATTATATTTTAAATATCAAATTATTTCTTTTTTTACAAGATAATAACTCCAAGTTTTTATATCAATTCTATCATACTTTTTTTCCAATTTTTAAAACTACTTTTTTTATTAAATTTTTTTCCAAAATATATAAACAAATTACATTTATTAAAAAAATCCTGGTACAATTTCATAAATTATTTTTACCGAGCCCGCTTTGATTCCAGAAAATTACTGTAATTGTAGCGACAATCATTGAAATCAAAATATTTTTTTCCAGTTCATTTCTTTTTTGTACAAAATAAATAAAATTACTGGAGAAAATACAGCTCCAAAACCTGCCCATGCATATGAAACTAACGACAATACTTCTGAATTTGGGTTCATTGATAACGATGTTGCGATTATAAAAATAATTATAATACAAATTCTTCCAACCCAGATAAGTTCTTTATTCGTTTTTTCTCTTTTAACAATGTATTTATAGAAATCTTCAGTCAAAGTATTCGAAGCAACTAGCAATTGTGCTGAAATTGTTGACATTATTGCTGATAAAATCGCTGCATATAAAATACCTGCTATCCAAGGATTGAATAATTTCCTATCATGTAAATGAAGATTTTTTCTGGATCTTGAACATTTTTGAAAAGAGCAATTCCTGTAATACCAATTGCAATAGAACAAACCAATGAAATTATAACCCATACCATCGCGATTAATCTAGCTTTCCAAAGTTCATTTACACTTTTTATACTCATAAACTTTACAATTATATGGGGCTGTCCAAAATATCCAAGTCCCCAACCTAATCCAGAAATAATTACTGGTACGCTAAGTGCTTCTGGATATTTCAACAAGTTAAGTGAAATATGCTTTTGAGTCATTGCAACATCAATAGCGCTACTTCCTCCAACTACAAAATACGCTGCAACTGGAACAATTATAATTGCAAAAAACATCAATATTCCTTGAAAGAAATCCGTCCAAACTCCTGCCAAATATCCACCTAAAAATGTATAAAATATTATAGTTCCTCCACCTACTAATACTCCTAATTTGTAATCAATTCCCAATAACGATTCAAATAATTTCCCATTTGAAACCAATCCTGATGCCGAATAAATTGTAAAGAAAAATAAAATTACAATTGCTGAAAAGGTTTTTACGTAACCTTTTGTATCATTTGATTTTTTTGATATAAATGTTGGAATTGTCAATGCTTCGTGTTCTTCTGTCTGCATTCTCAATCTTGGTGCTACTATTTTCCAATTTATATAAGTTCCTATTATTAATCCTATTATAACCCAGACTTGCTTTAATCCCGATAAGTAAACGGCTCCTGGTAATCCTAACAATAACCATCCACTCATATCACTTGCTTGAGCTGACATTGCTGTTACCCAGTAACCTACACCTCTTCCACCTAAAATATATTCCTCGTGAGTATCCGTTTTCACATAAAAATATACTCCTATCGCCATTAAAAATAGTAAATATATTCCAAATGTTATAAAAGTTTCTATTCCACCTGTTGTCATTTCTCATCTCCGTTCTTTTTGATTTTAATTTATAACCTATTATATCACATTAACTATTTTTTAGCGATACTACTTTTTCATTTCTCAATTTTTTAAAAAACAATCCTCATATTATACCAAACCGCACCCCCATGAGTCGACTCTGATAACCCTTCATTTACAAATCCAATCTTCCCATAAAACGGAACAAGCCTATCTTTACAAGTCAATACAACACCCTTTCTTCCAGCACTTTTCGCATCTTCCACAACTTTTCTCAAAACCTTCTCAGCATAACCTCTCCGTCGAAATCCTGGAAGCGTATTCACTCCAAAAATCATCTGCCAATCACCATTTTCATCATGCAAATTAGGATTTTCAAACATTTCATCAGTCAAAACTTTATCATTCGTAACCATCCCATTTACAAACGAAACAATTTTACCATCCTCATTTTCCAAAATCCAAAAAAAATCTGGATAAACTTCCAATCTCCCACGAAAACTCTCTTCCGTTGCCGCCTCCACAGCAGGAAAACACTCTGCCTCTATTTTTGTCAATTCTTCTAAATCATTAATTGTTGCTTTTTCTAATTTTTCATTTTTTTATTTTTTTCCTTTTCTAATTTTTTTATAAATTTTCAAAATTAAGAGAGTACAAATTTTTTGTATAATAAAATAATTAATTAATTTATTTAGTTTACAGTTTTTTAAAAATTAAATACTCTCAAAACTAATAAAAAAATAATCTATTTTTTTACTTTCTAGAACAATTAGAATAAACAATATTCCTGTTTCTAAAAAAATTTCAACTTATGAAATTCCAAATAATTCCTGACATTCTTTACCATGTATTATATTTTGAGCTTACACAAAATTATGGATACTCTCCTAATCAAAAACAACCTTCCATTTATCCCTATTTCTATTCGCCTCAAAGCACATTTTTATTTGCTCAGCCGTAATTTTTTTTGTTTCCAGTTCAGGCAATTCATTAATCCCAAAATATCTGCTGTCAATCGTTTCAATATTTTTTTCAAATTTTCCACTCAAATATTCACACAAAACAAAAACTTTTGTTATGCCATACGGTATCTTTTTACCTTGATTTTTTGTAACATCAAGCAAAGCTATAATCATCTCAGCACTAGCCTCAATCCCAGCTTCTTCCTTAACTTCCTTCAACACATTTTCCTTCACAGAAAGATAAACATCTGCCCATCCACCTGGCAATGCCCATTTTCCATTACTTTCCTGAATCAAAAGAATTTTATCGTCTTCAAAAATCACGCCTCTCACATCAATTTTAGGCGTCTGATACCCAACTTCATTACAAAATAAATCCTTTACCTTTTCCACCGAAATCTCAGTTTTGTGTGCCACCATTTCTGCCGAAATCTCCCTAATTCTCTCAAACCGCTCAATATCAAATTTATCTTTTCCATAAGCAAGTCCTGCTTGTGCTAGACTTTGAAGTTCAATTGCCCAGTCTAGCCATTTTTGTTCTTCTTCTTTATTTTTCTTCTTCATTTTTTTATTCATAATTATCACCTACTGTTTTTAAAGTTATTAATTAATTGCTATTTTTTTCAAATTTTTTTATAAATATCTAATTTATTTACTAAAAACTTTCACTTTCTTTCCATAAAATGCTATTCCAATCTTTAAAATATTTTTTTATTCCTCTAGCCTTTAATCTCGTGTCATATTTTTTTCTCATCAATCTGTTTTTAGAGCTTCTTCTGCCTTTAAAGTCATGCCTTTTTTTCAGTTTTTAGAAATTTTTAAATTCCATCAAATATGCTTTTTCATTACTTTTTTATCGGAATCATTGCAAGATCATATCTTCCATATCCACTCTCATTATTTGAAATAATCTCATATTTTCCCATTAAAAAAATCCTACAAGTCCTATCATAAACACTTGATAAATTTTTCTCCATTTCACTATCCAAATCAAAAATGACTAAGCATATTTACCATTATTTCACCTAATGTCTTTTTCAAATTTCTTAATATCTCCACTTTCCAATGCTTTTATCAAAATACTTGTTTTCAATTCTGTTCCAAAAAAATCTATTTAAAAACATATTCCCAAAATATTTTTCTAATTTCCTTATTTGGAATTTTTTTAAATTATAAATATTTGTATATTCTAAAAGTTTCATCAATTTCAATCTGCTCTTTCGCCTTCGTCAAATATCCGCTATACAAAAAAACAATTGCCATATTTCGTCATTATTACTCAAAAGACTTTTTTTATCGTTGTCCCATCTGAAATATACTTTTCAATACTTTCTCCATCAGTAAATCGCTTTTAAATCTGTATAAACATCTTCTCCCGCTTGATCTAACATATTTTTCTAAAAGTGTATTTCCAGAAACATTTTGCCCAATATGCCTTTATTTCTCCATTATCAACATAATTTATGATTGACCACGGATTATAAATTCTTTTTATCTCCAAAAAAATATCCATTATACCATTCTTTAACTTCTTCAATTTTTATATTTCATTTCAAAATAATCAAGCATTTTAATTACTTCACTTTCAAGAAGTCCAAAATACTCTGAAAATTTTTTTATTTAAAAATAGTATCTACCTTCAAATTATTTAATCCAGAAAAAAATTCCTTCCTTTATAATCCGAGTTATCCCAGTCAAAATCCCATATTTCAAAGAATCATTAGTTTTTTTAATGCCGAACTATAAAATACTTGAAAAAAATTTATTGCTTCATTGTAATAACCTTTATCAAAAGCATTAATTATTGGTGCATCATATTCGTCTATTAAAATTATTACTTTTTTTCCCATAATACTTATAAATATAATTTGATAATAATTTTTAAAAGCAGTTTCATAATCACCTTTTTTTCCTCTTCATAAAATATTTTTATCAAATTTTATTTTATCTCGCTTATTCATTATTTCTCTCATATCTTCAAATTCAGCATACAAATCAGAAATAAAAAGATTTTTAAATTTTTCAAAAGTATCTTCCCAAGTATCCCCTCTTAAATCCTTCAACGAAACAAAAAAATAACAGGATATTTCCCTGCTCTTTCATATATTCGCTACCAAATATCTTCAATCCCTCAAAAAGTTTTTCTATTCTCATCTTTATTTCTTACATCAAAAAAAATACTTAATCATCGACATATTAAGCGTTTTTTTCCAAATCTTCTTGGCCTTGTAAAAAGTGTCACAGCGACTCTATTTACAAGAATATCTTCTATTAACATTGACTTATCTACATAATAATAATTATCTTTTATTATATCTTCAAAATTTTTCAATTCCTATTGGTATTGCTTTTTTTCTCCATAAAATTCCTCCCTTTTTAAATTCTAAAATCTATTTTTTTATTTTTATCCTATCACATAACTAACCGCAAGCCATGTTTGAACTTCATTCTCCAAATTCATATTTTTCCAAAAAGCTTTTAGAATTTTTGAATTTTTAGAAAAAAATTAAACTCAACTTCTTTTTTTATCCAAAAAAACATTCGTATATTTCAAAAGGTGTTTTCAACATAATTTTTCTCATTTCATATAATTTTTTTAACCTCAATTAACCCATATTTCCCTCTTTCCTAATCTTCCAAAATCTCTTTCGCAAAACTTCCTTCTTTTTCAGTCCCCAATAAAATTTCCTCAACAGTCGCCGTAATATCAGCAAAAGTTTTTCTAGTTCCAATATTTACATTCTTTTTGACATTTTTACCGTAAATCAATATTGGAATATACTCTCTTGTGTGGTCAGTCCCTTTATAAGTAGGGTCATTTCCGTGATCGGCAGTGATAATCAAGATTTCATCATCTTTCAAGTTTTTCTCAATTTCAGGCAACCAATTGTCAAATTCAATCAAAGCATTTACATAACCTTCCACATTTCTTCTATGCCCATAAACTGCATCAAAATCAACCAAGTTAGTAAAAATCAATCCTTTTGTATCTTCCTTCAATGCTGCAATTGTTTTCTTAATTCCATCCAGGTTATCCTGATTAGCTTTTCTATTGTCTGTAATTCCTTTTCCATTGAACAAGTCGCTCGTTTTTCCAATTCCAACTACATCAAGTCCAGCTTTTTCCAATCTTTCAAGCATTGTTTCTTTTGGTGGATCAATCGAAAAGTCGTGTCTGTTTGCAGTTCTTTTAAATTCTCCAACTTTTTTACCAACATAAGGTCTTGCAATTACCCTTGCTACAGGCGATTTTTCATTACAAATTTCAAGTGCAATTTCACACGCTTTGTAAAGTTCTTCTAATGGTATAATTTCTTCATTCGTAGCAATTTGAAACACAGGATCTGCCGAACCGTAAACTATCCAATTTCCAGTTTTAATTTGTTCTTCTCCATATTGGTCAATCGCTACAGTCCCTGAAATTGGCTTATTCAACATAGCTTTTCTTCCTGTTTTCTCTTCAAATTCCTTTATAACTTCATCTGAAAATCCATTTTGATAATTTGGAAACGGTCTTTCCAATGGCACACCAGCAATTTCCCAATGCCCAGTCGTAGAATCTTTTCCATGTGACACCTCAATCGCTCTTCCATAGGCCCCTTCAGCACTTTCCACAGCTGGAGTTCCTTCAATTTCAGTAATATTTCCAAGTCCTAATTTACCCATATTAGGCAAACTCATTCCACCATGAGCTTTCGCCATATTCCCTAAAGTATTCGACCCACAGTCATCAAATAAATTCGCATCAGGCAATTCTCCTGCTCCAACACTGTCTAAAACTATTATTGTTATTCTTTCTATTTTTTTCATTTTTTTATTTCCCTTTCTTTTTTTATTTAATTATATCTTTTATTTTTTTAAAAAGCAATTAATTTTAAGATTTTTTTCATTTTATTTTTTTCTAAATTAGTATATTTTTTTATAATTTTTTTAGGCATTACATTATTTTTGGAAATAATAATAATTCCTTTTTATAAAAAAATAATTTTTCATAATTAATCACTACTTTTTTTCATCTGTTTCCAAAAAAACTGTCTACAATATAAATTCCTTTTTTTCTTTTCAAATATTGATATACTGTAATTACTATATCTTTTTCATAATATAATCTTTTTCGAAAAAAAAATTTTTTTCATAGTCATCACTAGTAATAATATTATTATTACAAATAATTCAATCATTAATTCTAAATCCCCCAAGCAACTCCAACCGAAAAAAAATTGATACTATGCTAAATATTGAACAACACAACATATGAAATCTTTCAAAAATTGAATATTTCACATATAATTTTTTTCTCCATTCACTTTTTCACGAATTTCTTTTTTGGATAACCTATTTTTCTCCAACAAATATTCCAAAATTTCATCTTTATTTTTTTATATCACAAAAAAACATAACTTTTTCTCATGATTATTTTTCTATTGAAACATCAGTTATCAAATTGCATAAATACTTATAAACACTTATTGTACTGTCAAAATTCAAAAAGAATATCATAAGAACCTAGTATATTTTTTTCTCACTATCAATTTTTTTATATCACTATATTCAATAGTTTTTCTCAAAAAAATAGACCTTTTATTTTTCACTTCATAATCAAAAAAAATCAAATTTCATCTTACTTTTTAATAATCATCACCAAAAAGAAATCTGTATACAAAAATAACTTATTCCAATAGCTAAAAAAATATTCCAACCTTTTTCTTTTTTTATTAAATAAAATATCAATTCCTCCTAATAAATGACTTAAATATATTACTAGAAAAAAATATCCCACATATTAATTTCAAATTTTGAATATCTTATTTTTCATTCAATTTATCTCCATATTTTATTATTTCTTCCTATACTTTCTCCCTTTTTTTCTCCAATCGCCTCCAAAATCCCAACTTTTACAAGTTTATTCAAAAATCTTCTCGCCGTAGAATCCGAAACATTCAAAATCTTTTTGAGCTTCACTATTATCAATATAATTATTTTTTTCTCAAAATACATTTCCAATATTTTTCAACCTTTGTAGCTCTTTATCAGTCATTTTTATCAGTCAAAATATCAGTCATTTTTTTCTATTTCTTGTTAATATTATTTTTCCACATCAACAAAAAAATTACAACAATACTTCATTACTTCAAAAATTTCACCCTATTCCAAAAATCTCAAAATCATTCCCAACAAATTTACTCCACCTCAAAAACCGCCATATACGGCAAATGATCCGACAATTTCGTCCAATCCCTCGAATCATTATTAATATAAAAACTCTTTTTTACTTTGTAATCCGTCCCCTTTTTCACCATTACATAATCAATTCTAGGCGTTTCAAGCTCCCTATTTTCTGAGTTTTTCCTATTTTCCAAATCTCTACCTTGAAAATAACTGTCATTCCAATCTTTCCTAATTTTCGCATAATATTCTGTCGTTGGCAAAAGATTAAAATCTCCACACAAAAACTTCACATCGCCCTTAAATCCCTCAATTGCAGCAAATAAATCAGCCAATTCCTCATTTTTATTGTCCAAACTGTTATCAAGATGTGTATTCACAACTAAAATTTTCTTTTTAAATTTTGAAGTATTCAATCTAGTAGCTAAAAACTTGCCTTTTTTCCTTGCTTTTTACAGGTAGTTGATGAATGTAAATATTTTTCACATCATACTTTGAAATAAACGCAATTCCAAACTCACCTTTATCAAAATCCATCGTTTTCTGAAAATAATGATAATGATAACCCAATTCCTGTGCCATTTCCTGTACAACATCCCGAAATTTACTTCTTTTTGTATTTCTATCAACTTCCTGAAGTCCGATAAAATCTGGATTATATTTTTTTCAAGCTCCGAGCAAGTTCCCTTCCATTAGTAAGTCTTGCCCCAAAAAAATATTGTATGTTATAATTCTAAATTCCATTTTTTTGTTTCCTATCTTTTTTATTTTATTTTTATAAATAATTAATTTCTGTTATTTAAAACCATTTCCATTCATCTTTAGTCAAATATTCATAACTTCGATTTTTATCTTTCCCATCTCCATTAGGAAGCACTTCAAATGTATTATAATCTGCACCTTCTAAAAATTTTTTTCCCTTAAAATAAATATTTTTTTATCATCTTTTTATAAACCAATCATTCAAAACTTCTACTTTATCTTTATTAATTCCTTTTTACTTCATAAATAAAGTAGTATGAATCAAAACAGTTTAACATTGTATTGTTTATATAATATACATTATATTTATCTTTTTCCATATAATGTAGCATATATTATTCCATTTGGCAAAAAAATTCAAATGTTTTAGGATCTTTAATTTTTTTCCGATAATGAAGAATCTATTGCTTCACTTCCGCTATAAACATGATTTTTTTATCCTTTGCATAATCTTTATTTAAAACTTTAAAACTCATAATATCAGCATTTTCTATTTTTTTCATCCCGATAATAAATTTTATTATCATTTTTTTCCAATAATTTTTTTACCTAATTTTTTTCAAAAATTTTTTTAATTTTTTTACATCTTTTTATTTTTTTCACCCATATAATAAACATTCTTATCATCTTTTTAAAAGAGAAAAATCCTATCAACTCAGCAGTTTTTCGGATTTACTCCTCCAAAAATTTCATTTTTCATAATAAACCTTTCCTTTGTCTATCGAATAATGATCTCCTAAAAATCTGAATAACATCTCCAAATCCCACATTTGCTAAAAACTAGAAATAACAATACTTTTTAAGATATTTTTTTCTTCACATATTCTCCTTTCGATTCAAATTCAATTTTATAAATTTCTTTTTCAAACAAAAAAATTACAATAAAAAAATATTTCACTCCCAAACATCATCTTTCATATCCGCTTTCCTCATCCCAGAAACAAACCTATTCCCTTCCACAAAAAAATCGCAACTTTTTCTCAGTCCAAACACCTTTATTCGGAACTCCGATTCTCGCAGAAGTACCTATTTTCTTAGGAATTTTTAGCATTTTCAAAATCAAGATACAAATATTTCTCATTTATTTTTAGAAATGTCATATTTAATTTTAAAAATTTTTTTATTCTCTAATTTTTTTCAGAAAAAAATTTTTCAATTTCAAACATATTTTTCTCAACAATCTGAATTTCCGTCTTGTAAAATCTATCGTCAATCCCAAATGCCTTTGTAAATTTTCCCGGACCATTACTCACTAAAATTCCACTTTTTCCACGATTTTCTTCCATTTTTTCAATATTCAAAATTGGCTCTATTGCTCTAATTAATACACTTTGCGGATTTCCTTTTTCACAAGTCACAATATTTAACATTTTATGAGAGTGTATCGAGTGAATATAGACAGTTCCTGCCTTTTCAAATAACGCTTCTACTTTTGGAGTCCATTTTTTCCCATAACCGTGAGCCGCTCTGTCAAATTCACCCAAATACGCCTCTGTTTCAACAATGTATCCAGCAAATATCTCATTTTCACTTTTTGAAATCAAAATTTTTCCAAGTAACTCCTTTGCTACCGTAATCGTGTCTTTCTTGTAAAATTTCTCTATTTCTTCAAAAGTCATTTTTTCTCTTCCTTTTTCTATATTTTCATACTATTTCCCATTAGATATAAATCTTATTTAATGAGAAATCAAAAAAATAAATAAAATATTTTCCTATTTTTTTCAAATGATATTTAGTATAAAAATTTTTTTGTATGAAATTCTTATATTTTCAAATATTTTCAAATTTTTTTAATCAACATATTTTTTCAACTGGCTTTTATGGATAAAACCTCGATATTCCTTTGTTTTTGAGAGTTTATTACTTTCATCAGGATACTCAACATCAAAAACATAATACCAGTCGCCAGATTTTGTAATATATTTTACAACAGTTCCATTATCCATTTTTGAAACAATTTTTGATTCTTTTGTCGGTTTTTCACGCAAATTCGCATATCCATCCTTCGAACTCACTTCATATTTTTTCAAATCAAAAGGCTCATTTGGATCTGAAAACTCTTCTTCAGAATCCTTCGATTTTTTCGTTTTTATTTCAGTAATTTTCGATTTCGCACCATCAACTCTCTTTAATTCTGTAGCATAAGCATAAACAGTTGTAAAATCACACTCAGTATATGGTAAAACCTTTTTTATCTTAACTGTCGCTGGAACTTCAAATTTCCCACGGATTTTTTGCATTTTTTGATATTCTTCTAGAAAATTTTTCTTCAATGTTTCAGTAATAATTTTCTCTTCCTTAGATGCTTCTTTTTCATAATCCACATTCATATCTGGATTATTATAGTCAAAATTTCTAAATCTCAAAACTAGCGGTTTCCCATTCACAATATCCTTATTTTTCGGGATAAAATAGCATTTCACCATATCCTGTCGCAAAAACAAGGAACATCTGGATCACTTTTTATCCCAATCCATCTTAAAAATCCCTCTTAAATTCAAAAATTACACCGTTATCAGTCAATAAAATTTCTTGAGCATTCGTATTTTTTTCCCAAAACCAACTACAGAAATCAATAGTAAAAAAATACAAAAAAATAAATAATTTTTTTAAATTTCATCTTTCCCACCTTTTTTTAGAAAAATTTATTATTTGTAAAAATTATAATTTTTTTGACAAGAGGTCTTGACCCCTTGCTATCATAATTTTTTTATTCAAAGAAAAAAATATTTTTTTCAAAATTTAATATCCAGAACTTTTTGTTTTTCAGCCCCAGTCACAATCGCAATTCCAGAACTTGTTCCCAATCTTTCAGCACCCAATTCAATATATTTTTTCGCAGTCTCAAAGTCTCTCACTCCACCACTTGCCTTAACCTTAGCCTTATCTCCAACTGTTTTTTTCATAAGTTCCACATCTTCAAATGTAGCCCCTCCAGTTCCAAATCCTGTCGAAGTTTTCACAAAATCAGCATTCGCATTAATAGCCAATTCACACGCCTTCACTTTTTCCTCATCAGTCAAATAACAAGTTTCGATAATCACTTTCAAGACATTTTTTCCAATCGCTTCCTTAATTCTTCTAATTTCGTTTTCCACCAATTCATAATCCTTATCTTTCAATGCTCCAACATTAATAACCATGTCAATTTCTGAAGCACCATCTTCAATCGCCTTTTTAGCCTCAAAAACCTTCACATCAGTCGCCATAGCTCCCAAAGGAAACCCAACTACTGCTGCAACCTTCACATCACTATCCTTAATTTGACTAAAAGCATATTCAACATTTGCTCCATTTACACAAACTGAGTAAAACCCGTATTCTTTTGCTTCATCGCATAATTTTTTTATATCTTCTCTCGTAGCATTTGCCTTCAAAATTGTATGATCAATAAATTTGTTCATTTTCATTATTATCATTCCCTTCTTTGATTTGTTATTATTTATTGTTTTTATTCTACTATAAGTATACCGACTTTTTTCCCCTTTTTAGCAACTTTATTTTTAAACAAAAAAAGACTAGAAAAAAATCCAGCCTTTTTAATATTTAAAATTCATAATGTGTCCACATACTAATAATATTTATCCTTTTTTTCTTCCTCAATAACTTCATAAACAAGCCTATGTTGCTTATTAATTCTTCTTGAATAATATCCCTTCAAATCTTTAGTTAAAACTTCATAAGATGGTGGAGTTTGAAAAAGGATTTTTTTCTTTATAAGATTTATCAATTTATCTACATTATTTTTTTAATGCTGGAAATTGTTTTTATTTTTCTCCTTATCTTTATTAGCTTTCTTTAAAAATATAAATCTTATATTCTTCTACCATTCAAAAAAACCTCATAATCTTCATCAGTAGCATTCTTTTGCAGTTTCAATCTTTTTCTTTCATATTAGGATCTGATAATAAGTATAAAGTTTCTAGTAAACCATTGTATTCAGCTTCACTAATAATAATTGCATTCCCTTTTTTTGTATTCACATTAATAACATCGTTATAGTCAATCGCTGATTCTAGATAAGAAAATAAATTTTTTTCTCAAATTAGTTGCATTTGTATTTGTCACAAAAATCACTCCTTTCATCTATGTACATAATACAGTACATAAGTGAAAAAGTCAAGATTTTTTTCATATTTTTAATTTTTTTATTTTTTTAATTTGTCTACAAAAAAATCTTTTTATCAGTTATATCTTACAAAAAAATATCTTTTTTCTAAAATTTTATCAGTTATAACTTAGAAAATAAATACAAAAAAATTAAAAAGATTAGCCTTCATTTTACATAAAAAAACTAATCCTTAATAATTTATATTTAATATTTATTTTTTTATTTCAACTAAAACAAACTACATTTTTATTTTTTTAAACACTCCCGCATTATTTAAAAACTTTATCTTTTTACTTCATTTGTAGCATCTATTTTTTTGATATAATGTAGGAACCCAATTCACTTTTTACTAGACTTTCATTAAATTTATCAATTTTTTTGTCCATTGAAAATATTGTTAATAGTTGTAAGTTCTTTTTCCGCCAAAAGATTTTTTTACGAAATCTTTATAATCTCTTCCTTCTATATCTGCAACATTGTTTTTCAGCATATATTTTTGAATTTTTTTCCAACTCCTAAAGAATAAGAATAACTGTATTCACTATTTTTTTATTGTCTGATTGATAATAATTATTATACACATGAACCTTTCCAAATCTTACTCTTGGTGCTCTCTGAACTAAATTATGAAAATAATTATGATGTAAAGTCACATTCAATTTCCCTTCATCCGCTACTTTTGAATCACTACTGCCTATCAAAATTGCTTTATTATGATTTTCAAAAATATTATACGATAAAGTTATGTAATCTGATTGATTTGTTATATCAACTAAACCATCTCTATGCTCATATTTACGATCAAAATATTTTTCAACAGTTTCAGGCCCATCTTGAAAATGGCAATGATCTATCCAAATATGAGTACCACCCTTTATTGAAATACTGTCATACTGAGAATTCCAGTTACCTTCTTTTCCATCTTTTGGATCCCATGACGGAAAATAATCATAAGGTGACTCAAACATTATATTTCTTATAATAACATTATATTTCTTATAATCACATTATCAGAATCTAGAACTAAATCCACACCTTTTAATTTTGCATTCTCAATTCCAATTATACTTGTATTTGCAGGAACATGAACTGTAATATTTTTACTTTGATTTTTTTGAGATTGTCCTCTTTTTCCTTCCTGATCTTCTTTCAAACTTTTAGATGCTGAACTTTTAGAAGCATGTGTTTCCAAATATTTTTGAAAATCATACCCTTTAACCATATAATCTTCCATCTTTAAAGTCTTACCATTATCATCTGTATCAAAATCTATTGTCCCATATATCATCAAAATCTTAGGATCCGAATTTTTTCTATTTCTAATTGCTTCAACAAACTCTTTTTTATTTGTAACTTTAAATATTTTTTTCTGCACAGCTCCAGCTCCACCAGTAGTTCCTTTGCCTTCTGAAGCAAATCCATCATTTTTTTAGCTAATACTTCTCGTATAAAATCAGTTTTTTTCAGCCGAACACAAAACTAAAGAAATCACTAAACTAATTACTAAAAATTATTTTTTTCATTTTTCAACTCCTTATCTCTTTTTGACTTTATTTAAAATACAAAACTTATATTTTTTTCTACCATTAAGAAAATAAATATTTTTTTCAAAATCGGTTATATTTGTATTTATCATCAAAATTATACTACTATATATAGATGTGCTCATTATACAATACATCTATCAAAAAAACAATTTTTTTCATATTAATTTAACCAGATAATACACTTAGTATTTAACTTCTACAAAACCTTATCTTCCAAGTACTTCCACAACACAACCATCAAAACTACCATTATCACAAAAATTATTCCAAGTGCAAAAAATCCTGTATCTTGAAGTGGTAACTTCACATTCATTCCGTAAAATCCAAAAATCATATTTGGAACTGTGATTAGTATTGTCGCCGCTGCCAAAACTTTCATTGTGATATTCATATTATTGCCAATGTATGATGAATATGTTTCTCGTGTTGTTTTACAAATTTCACAGTACGAAGACGACAAATCAAGTGTAAAGTTTATCTCTTGCAAAATTCTCGTCATATATTCTTCATATTGATCAAATTGTTCATCCTCTTTCAAATTTTCAACAACATAATTCAAGTTTCTCATTGCAATATTGTAAACATAAAAACCTTGCTCCACTTCCGATAATGAAATCAATTTTTCGTTACTTTGTTGCTCCCTTAAAACTGTTTCTATCTTATCATGTTCTCCAATCAAGATTCGCACATATTTATAAAGACTTTGAGAAATTTTATGAAGCATATTTAGAAAAAAACGATTTTCCTCAAGAACATCATCTCTCAATTCAGCATATTCTTCAACAAAATCATAAAAATCTTCAAAATAGTCATCATCTAAAATGACAACCTTATCCTCCCTCATACAAATTACAATTGGATTAATCTCGTAAGATGTAACCTCCTTATCTATCACAGGTTTCTTCACAGTCGGATAATACAACTTATAAATTTCCCAGTCTGATTTTGAAATTCTAGGAGTAAAAGTTTCTTCATCAATTACATTTTTTATCTTTTCTTCATCCATCTCCAATCTTTCAGACACGATTCTATAATCTTCATCTTTCAAATTATATACATATGAAATTGTTTTTCCCACTTTTTTTGTATCTATTCTTTTTTTATCATAGCAACCTTCCTCAATCATTTTTTTAAAAATTTTTTTACTTTAATGAATAAATTATATCAAAAAAATGGGAGCTATTTCAATTTTTTTCAAAATGTTTTTTTCTAATTTCTGAATAACTCTCCTCTACTATGAATTCTCTAGCCAATTTACAAATTCTAAAAAAATACCTCTATCTCTGTTATTTGTTGCAAATATCTCAAGTCAATATATTTCCCAGATTTTTTTATGATAAAAGAACTCAATGTCCCAAAATTCTGTTTCAATAAATCCTAATTTTGGATCATATTTAAAATATGAAAAATTTATCAAGATTTTTCCCTAAAGTATTTTTAATTTTTGCATAACATAGTTGATATTTTCTAAAAATAACTTCTAATATCGTATTCTTTAAGATAAAATTATGCGAAAAAAATAGACTCTTTCAGGGAACATTATTTTTAGTCGTCATCCATTGCCTTTTATCATTTAATTTTTAATTTATATTTGTTTATATAACTAATTTTTATCCTCTGACAACTCATTTTTTTAATTTTTTTCTTCCAAAATCATTAATTTTTTTATCGTCCAATTTTAATGCTCCTTCCTATATTTCTTTATTTCTATAATTACCTCTCAAATTAAGAATTCTCTCTAAATTTTTTTATACCAAAAATCAACCTTTACAATCAAAATTTTTAAATATTTTTATACCTTATCACAAATTTCTAAACAATTATTCAATTATTTCTAATATTGCTTTTTGGCTCTAAAAACCTTTTCGTCTTGAAGAACATACGCATCTAAAATCATATTTTTAGAATCTTCCACATTTTTCGCATCATTGTAATAAATTTCAGCGATTTTTTCACCTTTTTTTATTTTATCTCCAACTTTTTTTAAAATCTTCAATCCAACAGCATGGTCGACTTCATCTTCTTTTGTAGCTCGTCCAGCTCCAATAATCATTGCAGCTTTTCCAACTTCTTCTGCTTTTATTTTAGAGACATATCCTTCTTTATTAGAAAATACTTCTATTTTATTCTTAGCAGCTGGTAAAATTGAATAATCGTCAACCAAGTCTCCATTTCCACCACTTTCAGCAATAAATTCTCTCAATTTAGATAATGCCAATCCACTATTTATCACAGCATCTATTTTTTCTATTCCTTCTGATAACTCTGTAATTTCACCTTTCGCCTTCAATGCAAGCTCTGCTATCGTGTAAACAACCTCTTTCAAATCTTTAGGTGCATTCCCTTTCAACATTTCAATAGACTCAATAATTTCATTCGCATTTCCTATCAAATATCCCAATGGCTCGTCCATGTTACTTAAAACCACTTTTACTTTTCTTCCAGCGCCAGTCCCAATTTCAATCATTCTTCTTGCTAATTCTTTTGCATGCTCAATATCTTTCATAAAGGCTCCGTCACCAACTTTTACATCAAGAATTATCACATCAGACTGAATCGCCAATTTTTTACTCATAATGCTGCTTGCAATTAGTGGAATGCTCGGTACAGTTGCTGTCACATCTCTCAAAGCATAGATTTTCTTATCAAGTGGCACAATTTTATCGCTATACCCCATCAATCCAATCCCTGTTTTATTCGCAATTTTCACAACATCATCTCTCGTTTTAGAAAATTTAAAACCTTTTATTGATTCAAATTTATCAATCGTTCCACCTGTATGTCCCAAACCTTTTCCAGACAATTTCGTAGTTCCCATTCCAAGTGCTGACAAAATCGGTGCCAAGACAATCGTAACCTTATCTCCAACCCCACCTGTACTATGTTTATCCACCAAAAATTTATCAATATCGTCAAATTTAACCGTATCTCCAGAATCTCTCATCGTCATCGTAAATTCCAACAATTCTCCAGTTGTCATATCATTAAAATACGTAGCCATCAAAAATGCCGACATCTGATAATCTGGCACATTCCCCACCAAATACTCATTCAATAAAAATTTTATTTCCTCTTTTGTCAATTCCTCTTTCTCTCTCTTTTTCTCAATTAAATCTACAATTCTCATACTTTTCTCCTTTTTCTTGTTTATCTAATACTCATTCAAAGTTACGATTTTTTTATCTCATTATTTTTTTCTAATTATAGTAAAACTGCTTTAAAATCAAACTCAAAAACTATATCTTTTTTTACTCAAATTCTAAATTTATACCATTTTTAGTAATTTAATTTTTAAATAGATCCAAGTATAAAATAACAAGGTCCTTTGATAAAAAAATAAAAAGCAGGACATAAATCCTGCTTTTTTTCCAAGATACTCGATAAAGCTTTAATAAATTATGGTTTTTACTACAATTTTTTTCCATCTCTAATATCTTGTTTAATTTGTTCTAATTTCTTAATATTTTTCTTCTCCAATTTTATCTTTAGTAAATTCAAAGTCAGTTGTTCCAACTCCATTTTCTTTAATACCGAATATTTTAGTTTCAGCTTTAAAGTTTCCATCAATTACGCTTTTAATTGTGTCAAATACTGTATTGTCTACATATTTCATCATTGAAGTCAAAATAGTTCCAGGATACAAACCATCTTGGTTAGAATCTACACCAATACCGTACACATTTTTTTCTTTAACTGCTTGGAACACTCCTGCTCCACTTGCTCCTGATGCATGATAAATTACATCTGCTTTGTTGAATTAAAGTTTCTGTTTTAGCTTTTGCAGATGCTGGGTCGTTGAATGCGTTACTTCCACCAATATAAACTTTTAATACTTTTATATCAGGTTTTACATATTTTGCACCTTGTTCGTATCCATCATAGAATTTTTTGATTAAGTCTGATTCATTTGCACCTACAAATCCAATAGTTCCAGTTTTAGTCATCATTGCTGCCACTGCTCCTACTAAGAATGAACCTTCTTCTTCTTTATATTTCAACGAAACAACATTTGGTAATTTAATTTCATCATCAATTATAGCAAATTTTTGATCTGGGAAAGATTGTGCTACAGCTGTTAATGAATCTTTAATTGTATATCCAACACCAATAATTAAATCATATTCTCCTGATTCAGCATATTGCATCAAAGTATCTTTTGCTTCTGATGAAGCATCTTTTGGTTCATACTCTTTAAAAGTAATTCCCAATTCTTTTTGTGCTTTTTGTAATCCTCTAAAAGCAGAATCATTAAATGATTTATCTCCTTTACCACCTGTTGAGTAAACAATTGCTATGTTTTTCTTAACGTTTTTAGTTTCAGAAGCTGTTTTTCCTTCCTTAACTTGTTCTCCTTCTGCTGGTTTATTTCCACAAGCTACAACGAACATCATTAATGTAGCCATTAACCCGAAAAATTGTTAAAATCCTTTTTCATTTTTTCCTCCTAATAAAATATATTCTATTAATATAATTATACATTATTTTTTTCAATTTTTTTGCAAATAGTGATTTCAATTTTTTTACATTTTTTTAAAAAAATTATTTTTACTTCTGTTGCTTGAGGATAAATTTCCTTTATTTCATTTATAATTTTTATCTATTTTTTTGATTCAATTTCTGGTATTTTTTTCGACAGAACCTTTCATTGCTACCCTTACATGTACACATTTTTCTTTTGCATACGGAGCAACTGTCGGATTAGACATCTCAAAATAATCCTTCAATCTATCATCAATTTTCCCTTCAGGAACACCTCTAATTTCAAGCGTTCTCATTAAAAGCGTATTATCTGAATATTCCTTCAACAACGGTAAAACCTCATTATCAACCATATGTGTAAATTCCCTAGGCGGTCCAGGTAACACAATTATTTTTTTCCCTTCCTTTTCAAAGAAAAATCCTGGAGCCAATCCAACCTCATTTTCAAGCAATCTCGAATCTTTTATAATCGAAGCTTCCTTTTCTCCACCACTCGCAATATCATTTCCAAAACCTCTTTCAGCATATTTTTGGACAACTTTATCGTAATATTTAGAATTCACCTCCAATTCCTCTCCAAAATAATCAGCAACTACTTCTTTTGTTATGTCGTCAATAGTTGGTCCCAATCCACCACTAGTTATTACCAAATCCACTCTCTCAAACGCAACTTTCAAACAATCTTTCACTCTCTGAAAATTATCGCCAACTGTAGTCTGATAATATAAATCTACTCCTATACTCGTAAGTTTCTCTGAAATATACTGAGAATTAGTATTCAAAATATCTCCTACCAACAACTCAGTTCCTACGCACAAAATTTCTGCTTTCATCTCTTCTCACTTTCTATTTTTTTCTTTTTTTAAAAATAATACTTTCATAAGGTTTTTAAAAATAATTTTTATCATTTGAAATTTTTAGGCCCTTCAATGTAATTTGACAATAAAATTGACGCATTTTCTAAATCCAATCCTTTAACATCAAATTCGCAAGTTTCACCATAGAAATTAGAAATTACTATTAATTCAGCATTTTCTCCAACTCTCTTATAAGCATAAACCTTTTTCATTTTTCAATGTCAAAATCTTCATATCTTCCAGTTATCAACAATTCTTCATTTCTTCTCAATTTAATCAAATTTTTGATAATGATAAAATACAGAATTTGGATCTTCCAACGCTTTTTTCACGTTAATTTCTTTGTAATTTTCTGGAACTGAAATCCAAGGTGTTCCTTCTGTAAATCCTGCATTTTTAGAGTCATCCCATTGAACAGGCGTTCTTGAGTTATCTCTTGATTTTTGCATTAAAATTTCAATAGCTTCTTCTTCAGAACATCCTCTATCCAACAAAATTTTATAAATGTTAGTCGATTCAACATCACGATATTTCTCAATTTTATCAAAATATGGATTTGTCATTCCAAATTCTTCTCCTTGATAAACATAAGGTGTTCCTTGTAATCCGTGAAGAACTGTCGCTAACATTTTTGCTGATTCATCGTGATATTCTTTATCATTCCCAAATCTTGACAATGCTCTTGGCTGATCGTGATTATTCCAGAAAGTTGCATTCCATCCGTTCCCTTCATACATTCCAATTTGCCATTTAGACAATATTTTCTTCAATTGCACAAAATCAAACGGTGCTTTTACCCATTTTTCTCCATTTGGATAATCAACTTTCAAATGATGGAATGAAAATGTCATAGCAAGTTCTTTTTCATCAGGATTTGAGTATTTTATACAATTTTCAATGGCAGTAGACGACATTTCTCCAACTGTCAATAAATCACTTTCTCCAAATACCTCTTTATGTAATTCTTTCAAGAACTCATGAATTCTAGGTCCATCTGTATAATATCTTCTTCCATCAGGCACAAATCTAATATCAGTTCCATCATCATTCAAGAATCTTTGATCTTTTGAAATCAAGTTAATTACATCGAATCTAAATCCATCTACTCCTTTATTTAACCAATATCTAATCATTTCATACAATTTTTTTCTAACATTTTCATTTTCCCAATTCAAGTCAGCTTGAGTAACATCGAATAGATGTAAATAATACTGTCCTCTCTTTTCACTCCATTGCCAAGCATTTCCACCGAATTTTGATTCCCAGTTTGTAGGTTCTTTACCATCAACTGGATCTTTCCAAATGTAAAAATCTTCGAATTCTGGATCTCTAGCTTCAGATTTTTTAAACCATTCATTTTCAGTCGAAGAATGATTTATAACAATATCCATCACTATTTTCAATCCTCTTTTGTGAGCTTCGTTCAACATTTCCTCAAAATCTTCCATTGTCCCATAACTCTCATCAATATTGTAATAATCACTAATATCGTATCCGTTATCATTTTGAGGCGATTTATACATCGGTGTTAGCCACAAAACTTCTACTCCAAGTTTCTTCAAATAATCTAATTTTTGCGTAATTCCTTTTATATCTCCTTGACCAGTCCCAGTCGTATCTTTAAAACTCTTTGGATAAATCTGGTACACCACCGATTTATGCCACCATTTTTGCTCAAAATCACGATTTTTTCCCATTTTAATCTCTCCTCATTATCTTTTTTTCTGTGCTGATTAGTAAATTATTCAACCATTGTTATATTTGAATTGAGAAATTTTCTATCACTTATATGATATCATATTTCTTAAAAAAACAACTCTATTACAGATTTTTTTCCATAATGAGTTGTTTTTTTATCAAAAATTTATCTAAAATAGATTTTTCGCCAAATCAAACAAGAATATCATAATTAATGATATTGTAACAATAATTCCCAATCCATATTTTTTTAGTGATAAAAAAAGCCACTATAGCCATTCCTATCAATATTTTTACCACATCATACGTACTTGTTCCTCCTGAAGTAAAAATATCTGGAAATACCATTAATACTAACACTGAATACGGTAATGCCTCAAAAAATTTATTTAATATTGGATTTTTTGGAATTTTTACAAACAGTGGTAGCAATCTTAATGCTACTGTCACCAATGCCGATACCACGATTATTTTAAGAACTTCTAAATTACTCATTTTCTCCCACCTCTTCATTTCTATGCCTAACTGCATAAATCAGACTTGAACTTATCATAATTATTATCATCGCCCAACCGCTACTTACCATATTTAATCCAGGCAAATACATAAATGACAATTTCATTGCAATTACATAAATTATAACCTCAAAAAATTTTGGCAATTTTTGGAGCGACATTATCAATAAGCTAAAATATATCGAATACAGTATAAAACTCATACTCGCTCTAAACACTTCTGGTATCAAATCTCCAAATAATGAACCCAAAACCGAACTTCCACCATAACATATATACGGCAGTGTATTTAATCCAATTATATACCAAGGTGAGTTTTCTTTTTTTAAAATCGCATAAGTTATTGTTTCATCCGTCAATCCAATTCCAACCAACACTTTCTTCCAAAATTTTGTTCCACTTTTTAATTGTCTAAAAATTAATAAATTCAATAACAAATATCTCAAATTTATCATAAAAACTGAAATTACTACTTCTAATGCTGTAGAATGCTGTCCATAAACCATTTTCAACAACATCGCTTCTGAACCTCCAGCATAAATCCCAAACGACAACGCTGCAGTAACAAGTGTATGCATTCCATTACTCTTAGCAATCAGCCCAATTGTCAATCCAAATGGAATAAACGCTACACCCATACCAACTCCAGCCTTCACTCCCTTTAAATATTTCTCAAAATTACTCATTCGTTTCCTTTCTATCTTTTATTTTAATTCTCCCCAATTTTTTGCATTTGCACCATTAGCTTCCAATCGAACATCTTTGAAAACAATCGTATTTCCATAATATCTTCAATTTTTTCTAAATATTTCTCAATCGCTTCATCCTTCACTTCAAATATCAGCTCATCATGCACTTGCAACAACATTTTTATATCACTTTCATTTTTAAATCTTTCATATAATTCAATCATAACTTTTTTAATAATATTAGCTGCCGTTCCTTGAATTACAGTATTTACAGCCATTCTATCCGCTTGACTTCGAATATTTCTATTACTAGAATTTATCCCAAAAATATATCTTCTCGTTCCATACAATGTCTCTACAAATCCATTTTTCTTAGCATTGTCCAAAATCTTGTCTAAAAACTCTCTAACTTTTGGATATTGCTCAAAATATGTTCTAATATACTTCGTTGCATCTTCAACCGTAATTTTCAACTCCTGTGACAATCCAAAAGGCGTTTTTCCATACAAAACACTAAAATTAATTACTTTCGCAATACTTCTTTCCATTCTAGTTATTTCTTCATCATCCGTTTTAAAAAATATTTTTCTCGCTGTCAATTCATGCAAATCTTCATCTTTTCTATATGCCTCTATCAAATGTTCATCTTTTGATAATTCTGCCAAAACTCTCAACTCAATTTGCGAATAATCGAATGAAATCAAACTCCAACCTTCTTTTGAAATAAATCCTTTTCTAATTTTTATTCCATCGTCTGTTCTTGCTGGAATATTCTGAAGATTTGGATTTGACGATGACAATCTTCCAGTTGCGGTCCCATTTTGATGGAATGTAGTGTGAATTCTGTCATTTTCATCTGCCAATTTTGGAATCGGATCCACATAAGTCGAAAGCAATTTCGTATAACCTCGATAATCCAACAATTTCCCAGCTATCTGAATCCCTCTCAACGACAACTCTTCCAAGACCTTCACATCAGTCGAATATCCAGTTTTCGTCTTTTTAATCGGTTCAATTCCCATTTTTTCAAATAAAATTTGTGACAACTGTTTCGGCGAACCAATATTAAACTCTTCTCCCGACAATTCATAAATTTCTTCCGTAACTTCCTTTATTTTTTCTTCCAACTCAGTCTTATAATCAGAAAAATATTGCTTATCAATTTTAATTCCTTCCAATTCCATACTTGCCAAAACTGGAACCAATCTACTTTCTAAATCTTCGTAAATCTTATTCAATCCTTCTTCTATCAATTTATCCTTCAACTGTTTCTCAACTTTTTTGATACATAGCGCTCTTTTCCCTAAAAATTCTATTTTTTCGTCTTCAGAAACAACTTCTCCTTTTTTCTTTTTAAACACTGTCTCAAATTTCTCCAATGTTCTCTCAACAAGCGTGTACACAATATGTTCCAAATCCATTGGACTTTCTGTCCCCAAAACATACCAAGCCAACATTACATCAAAATAATCTTTTGTATCAATTCCACTTTTTATAAGTTCTTTCACATTATACCCAATTATTTTTTTCTTTCCTAACTCTTTATAAATCTCATTTTTAATCGCATTTCCATTCAAATCTTCATTCAAAAACACAATATTTTCTTCACCACTACTCAAAGCCAATCCAATTTCATTTTCAAAAATTCCAATTTCATTTCCTAATTTTGAAATTTCATCCAATCCGTTTTTCCCAGCTAATTTTTTTCTAAACTTCTCTGTCTCCTGACTTACCAACTGATTAGGGAATAACGACATTTGAGGATTTGAATTTTCATTAGAAGTAGAACTTAAATCAAATAAATTTCTCCCAGCTTTTGCTTTTTCCATCAATTCGCTCTCTATAGCTAAAGAAAACTTCTTAAATTCCATTTTTCTATACAAATTCAACAATTTTTCTAAATCTTTTTCCTCTAATTTCAATTTTTCCTTATCATACTCGACGTCCACATCTCTTTTTACAGTCGCCAATCTTCTACTTAGAAATGCAGATTCCTTCCCAGCTATCAAATTTTCTTTCTCTTTTCCTTTTCTCTCATCAATTTTTTCATAAATTGTTTCCAAATTTCCATATTCTTCGATTAATGTTTTCCCTTTTTTCGGACCAATTCCACTTACTCCAGGAATTCCATCAGAAGCATCTCCCATTAATCCAAAATAATCTGGTATTTGCTCTGGTGCTACACCAATATGGTTAATTACATCTTCCTTCGTTCTAATATGCTTAAACAATGAATTTTTCTTATCTCCTTTACCTAGCAACGCAATATTTATTTTCCCATTAACCAATTGTGCTAAATCCTTATCTCCTGTCAAAACAAATGTTTCGATTTCTTCATCTCTATCTTCAGAAAATAACGTCGCCAAAGTCGCAATCACGTCATCCGCCTCATAACCTTCCACTTTATACTTTGGAATCTTATATCCATCTAAAAGCTCCATAATATCTTCCTGTTGCTCCCTCAATTCTTCTGGCATACTTTCTCTGTGAGCCTTATATGATTCCAACACATCTGAACGTTTCAATTCACTTCTCTTTACATCCAAACAAGCAACAATATAATCTGGCTCAAATTCCCTCAAAATCGCCTCCAATGTATTTACAAAACCATACGTTGCACCTGTTGACATTCCTTTCGAATTTCTCATATTTTTTAATGCATAATGATTTCGATACATAATAGCACTCGTATCTAGTATAACTGCTTTTTTCATATATCTATTTTTCCCTTTCTTTTACCGTTTCTATTTTTTTAGTCTATTTTAAAAATTATATCATAAAATTTAGTCTAATTTAACCTTTTTATTTTTCACTTTTTTTCAAATCTATTGAGGTTGCCTATTTCATTTTTCGTGGTATAATTAATTTGTAGAAAAAAACTAAACAAAAAAATCATATTATTTTTTTAGAAAGATTTATATTGAAAGTTTTTATAAAATCAAACTGATAAGACTATAAAAAGTTTAGAAAAACACAACAATTTTTAACAGAAGGGAGTCCAAAAATATGACAAAAAGAGAAAAAGAAATTATTGATTTAATCAAAGAAAAATCCTCTTATAACACAAGAAGAAATTGCAGACAAATTAAATTGTGCTAGAACTTCTATTGCCGTTCACATTAGTAATCTTATGAAAAAGGGGATTATTCTAGGAAAAAAAATATATCATAAATAGAAGATCCTTACATTTTTAACAATGGGCGAAACAACTGTGAATATTGTGGGAGAAGCGTACAAAAGCATTATTTCTAATGAAGTAAATCCTGGAGCTGTATCAATTAAATATGGTGGCATTGGAAAAAAATATTGCTGAAAATATTTCAAAAACTTGGAGTTAGCTCTAACTTTATAACAGTTTTAGGCGACGATTCATATGGTAAAGAAATTGAAAATTACTTAGAAAGTAAAAAAATATTAATATTTCAGATTCTATATTTTTTTAAAGAATAACAAAACAACAATGTCTGTTTCTATCTTGAACAACAATAAAGAAAAAGAAATTTCTATTTCTTCATCAGACATCTGTAAAAAAATATTACACCAATGTATTTAAATTCAATCAAAAAGAAAATTACTAATGCTAGACTTGTTGTCCTAGACGCAAATTTAGACGAAACAACATTAAGTCACATAGCATACTTACGAAAAAAACCTAATTTACTTGTATATACAGTATCTCCAAGCAATGCCTTAAAAATTAAAGAATTTGTTGGAAAATTTCATACTGTAAAATGTAATGGTCTTGAAGCAGAAATTTTAACTGGTATCCGAATTTATGGTGATGATGATTTAAGAAGAATTGGAGAATTTCTAATAAAAAAAGGTGTTAAGCGAGTATTCATTTATATTGAAGAAAAAAAGGTGTTTTCTTTATGGATGAACATAATAATAGCGGTATCATCCCGTTACCAGATTTAAATCTTCCAATTTTAATTGGATCAAAAGAAGCGTTTGTTGCTGGAATAGCTTACGCTGAATGTAATGACTACGATATCGAATATTCTACAAAATTTGGTATTGGAGCCTTTTATGTTAAATTTATTAAATGATAAAAATATGACTGAATATATTAATGTTAAAAAAATATTGAGAATATTATAAAAAGAAGCTAACATATAATTATAATTTAAATATAATAGTTATTTTTAAGTTTATATAAAATTCTACACACTATAATATAAAATATTATATTTACAAAAATGTAAAAAGAACATGCAATTCAATTAATTTTTGAAAACACATGTTCTTTTTTTATTATGAATTCATAATTTTTTTCTAAAAATGAGCGTAACTAAAATCAACTATTCCAGTAACACTTCTTCTAACAATACCTTTTATCTTAGGATTTCTATAATGATTTTCAACTGAGAAATATAACGGCGAAATTACATTTTCATCAATCAATATTCTCTCAGCTTCATTCACTTTTTTGTCTCTTTCTTTAGAAGAAGGCATTTTAGAAATTTCTGTTACTAACGCATTATACTTAGCTTTTGACCAAACATTCATATTCAAATTATCATCTTTTTTCCATCTATCTAAATAAGACAAAGCATCATCATACTTCGGCGACCAAGTATTTAAGACAATATCATAATCTCCAGCTCTAGTTTTCGACAATCTTTCTTTAAACGGCACAGTTGAAGCATCTGTCTCTAATCCCAATTTAGTTCTTAATTCCTCTTGAATAAATTGTATTTCCAAAACTTCTGGATTCGAGTTTCCTGACAACAATCTTAATCTCAATCTATTAATTCCTAACTCTTTCAACGCTTCTGCATACAATTTTTTAGCTGTTTCAATATCATTATCTTTAAAATAATTTTTTTATCTGGATAATTTTTCTCTATATTTTTTTATTATATCCCGAAATTTGATTACTTATAATTGATTTCGCAACAACTGATCCATCTTTTTTTAATTTCATCCACATATTTTTTTCTATCAATAACTATCGAAATTGCCTTTCTCAACTTAGCATTTTTGTAAATATTTATTCCCTAAATTATAATCCAAATACCAAACTCTTCCATTCAAATATGTATCCAAAAACTTTATTTTTTTCTTATATTCTGCCAATCTGTAAGGCTCTACCCTCGACATATCTATTTCTCTATTTTTTTAATCAAATCATCAACCACTTTTAAAAATCTTTTTGAAATAACATATTTTATTTTTTTGGAACCCTTATATTTTTTTAGCATTCCAATAATCTTCATTTTTTTCCAATAAAATCTCATCTTCTTGTAATTTCACTATTTTGTAAGGTCCATTAAATAAGAAATCTCCCAACTTAACCGCATATTTATTCTCTCTAGATTCATAAAATTTCTGATTTAAAGGCACAGAAATCGGCAAAGTCAAAATATATTTAAAATACGCTGTTGGATGCTCTAATTCAATTTCCAATGTCTTATCATCAATCGCCTTAACTCCCAAAGCATCTGCTCCAACTTTTCCAGCATAATATTTTTCTGCATTTTTTATTGGAAACAACATCTCAGAAAATTGAGCTGCAGTCTTAGGATTTAAAACTCTTTTAAACGCAAAAACAAAATCATTTGCTACTATTTTCTCACCATTACTCCATTTTGCATTATCCCTCAACTTAAACGTCAATTTATTTCCACTTTCTTTAAAACTTTCAGCAACTCCACCAGTATAATTCCCCTTTTCATCCAATCTCAACAATCCCTCATAAATACTCGAATCCACTTGAACCGCTATCATTTCAGTAAATAAGTGTGGATCCAAAGTATTATAATCACTTCCAAGATTAAAAACTACCATTTCCTTATTATTCTTAACATTTTTAGAACATCCCACCACTAAAAATACAAACAACATTAATGTAAAAAAAATATTTTTTTCATTTTTTCTCGGATATTTAACTATCCTGATCTCCTTTCACGCAATTTTTTTATAACCCTCTAAACAATTATTTTTATTTTTGCCTTATCCTTACTAAACAATATTTCTAAAAAAAATAAGTTGAAAAAAATAATACATCTTCATTTTAAAAAAATTATATTAAATTTCCAACTTGTAAACTACTTCATTTTTTTAAAAATTACAATAATTCTTTTTTTCAATTCCTCAACTTTATTCAATCTTTCCCAAGGCAAATCAATATCAGTTCTTCCAATATGACCAAAAGCAGCTAAATCTTGATATTTAAAACTAGGCGTTCTCAATTCTAATGCTTTTTCAATTCCTCTTGGTGTCAAATCAAATAATTTTGCTACAGCTTCAGCAATTTTTCCTTCATCAACAATTCCTGTTCCAAAAGTATCCACTTTTATAGATGTTGGTTGAACTACTCCAATCGCATAAGACAACTGAACTTCACATTTTGTAGCTATTCCTGCTGCAACTATATTTTTAGCAATCCATCTAGCCGCATAAGCTGCTGATCTATCTACTTTTGAAGGATCTTTTCCAGAAAATGCTCCTCCACCATGTCTAAAATATCCACCATAAGTATCAATTATTATTTTTCTTCCAGTCAATCCTGAATCTCCATGAGGACCACCAATCACAAATCTTCCAGTCGGATTAATGTGATAATGTTTAACTTTTGAATAATCTAAATTATATTTTTCTAAAACAGGTTTTATAACCAATTCTTTTAAGTCACTTTCAATTTTTTCTCTAGTAACTTCTTCATCATGCTGAACTGATAAAACAACTGTATCAACTGATTCAATTTTTGTTCCTGTTTCATCATATTCTAAAGTCACTTGAGCTTTTGCATCAGGTCTAGCCCATGCTAAAGTTTTATTTCTAGTTAACTCAGTCAATTTTACAATTATTTCACGAGCTAATGTCACAGCTAAAGGCATCAATTCTTCAGTTTCATTAACTGCTCCACCAAACATAATTCCTTGGTCTCCAGCTCCACCAGTATCTACTCCCATCGAAATGTCAGGTGATTGAGAATGAATAACATTCATAACACCACAATCTGAGTCAAATCCCATTCCTGGTTTATATCCTATTTCTTTAATTTTACTTCTAACAATATCTTGTATATCAATATATGTAGTTGTTGTTATTTCTCCTCCAACCACAACTAATCCAGTTGTTGCAAATGTTTCACAAGCCACTCTCGCATGAGTATCATCTTTCAAACAAGCATCTAACACTGCATCTGAAATTTGATCACAAATTTTATCTGGATGTCCAGGTGAAACGAATTCTGATGTAAAATAAATATTTTTTTGCCATTTTTTTATTCCTCCTAAAATATTTTTTTATTTAAAAAGAATTTTTTTGTAAAAAAAATTCTCTACAAAGAAGAGAATGTAAAATTCTTATCTTCGCACTTTTATGCCAGGATTTAGCACCTTTTACAAATAATTGTAAGGTTGCTGGATACTCATAACAGGGCCTGTCCCTCATATCTCTCTTGATAAGTTTGCATATTTAATTATAGTTTATTATAGTACATTTTTCATTTATTGTCAAACTATTTTTTCAGAATTCGTTATTTCTTTTTTTATTCAATTTCAATTCTTCCTTCAAGTGATTTCCCTAAAGTCGCCATATCCGTATACTCAATATTTCCTCCCATAGGAATTCCACTAGCAATTTTTGAGACTCTAACATCTTTCTGCTTCAATATTTTTGTCAAATACAACGTCGTAGTTTCCCCTTCTAAGTCAGGATTTAACGCAATTATCACTTCTTTTATAACCTTCTCATCCAATCTTTTTATCAACGACTTCAAATTTAAATCTTCAATCGTAACTCCATTCAAAGGATCTATTTTTCCACCTAAAACATGATAAAGTCCATTATATGTATCAGAATTTTCAAAAGCAATAACATCTCTAACGCCTTCAACAATGCAAAGAACTTCTTTATTTCTCTTCTCATCTTCACAAATTTCACAAATATCATTTTCAGACAAATTCCCACAAATCGAACAGTGCTTAATACTACTATGAGAATCTTTTATTATACCTATCATTCTATCAATATCTGCTTCACTTCTTTCTAAAACATCAAATGCTATTCTCATCGCACTCTTTTTCCCAATTCCTGGCAATTTTGAAAAAACATCTATCAAATCATCTAATTTTTTCATAAATTTCTCCCCTCTATTTTTTACTTCTAACAAACAAAAAAGTGAATCGTAATAGCTTACTCTTCACTTTTTTTCATTTTTGATTTTACTAATAAAGACTTAATAATTTTTTTATAATTATTTTTTTCTCCAACTCTTTCAACTCTTAAAGTATTAGTTGTTCCTTCTTTAGAAATTCCAGTTACTAATACTACTAAATCACCTTTTTTAGCTTCTTCGTGATTAGCTGCAATTTCTCTTGCTTTTGCAAAGAAGTCATCAGTTTTGTCTAATCCTTTTTCTACGTAAGCTCTAACTCCTCTTACTAATGCTAATTGTCTAGCTGTTTGATCATTATCAGTTAAAGCAATAATAGGTACAGTTGGTCCATATTTTCTAATCATTCTAGCTGCTCTTCCTGTTTTTGTCCAACATACAATTAATTTAGCATCTAATAAGTTAGATGTTCTAACTGCTCCATTTGAAATAGCTTCTGTTACTGTAATTTCTTCATTTTCATCGATTTCAACAGGTTTGAATTTTTTGAATTCATCTGTTCTTTTTGAAATTGTAGCCATCATTTGTACAGCTTCTGCTGGGTATTTACCTTTTGCAGATTCTCCAGATAACATAACTGCATCTGTACCATCCAAGATAGCGTTAGCAACGTCTCCTGCTTCTGCTCTTGTAGGTCTTGGGTTTCTAATCATTGAATCTAACATTTGTGTAGCTGTAATAACTGGTTTTCCAGCTTTGTTACATTTTCTAATCATCATTTTTTGCATGAAAGGAACTTCTTCTGCAGGAACTTCTACTCCTAAGTCTCCTCTTGCTACCATGATTCCATCACTTAATTCCAAGATTTCATCGAAGTTATCAACACCTTCTTGGCTTTCAATTTTAGGAATAATTTTGATGTTGTGTCCACCATTTTCATCTAAAACTTTTCTTACTTCAGCAACGTCTGCTGCTTTTCTTATGAATGAAGCTGCAACAAAGTCTACTCCTTGTTCACAACCAAATTTCAAGTCGTTAATATCTTTTTCAGCTAATGCAGGTAATCCAACTGAAACATCTGGTAAGTTAACTCCTTTAGTTTGTCCTAATTCTCCTGTATTTGTAACAACACATTCAACTTCTCCTGCTTCTACATTGATGCTTTCAACTTTTAATCCAATTAAACCATCATCTAATAAAACAGTACTTCCTACTTTTAAGTCATTTACAATTCCAGGATATGAAACTGCGAATTTTTTAGCGTTTCCAACAAAGCTATAATCAGTAGTGATTGTTACTTTGTTTCCTGTTTCTAATAATACATCTTCTCCGTTTTCTAATTTCCCTGTTCTAATTTCAGGTCCTTTAGTATCCAATAAGATTGCAATTTCTTTACCTGTTTTTTTAACAACTTCTCTAATTGTTTTAATTCTTGCTCCATGTTCTTCATAGTCTCCGTGTGAGAAGTTTAATCTCATTACGTTCATTCCACTTTCAACTAATTTAGTTAACATTTCTTCGCTTTCTGATTTTGGTCCTATTGTACAAACAACTTTTGTCATTTTGATCTTCATTCTTGTTATTCCTCCTAAATCTGATTATATATAAACATTAAATTTTAGTGAGATTAATAATAAAAATTAACCCACAAAACTTTAACTAAATTAAAAAAACTTTTTTTATTTTGCCATCATTTTTATTATAATGATAACATTGTTGCAATTTTGTAATCTTCTTCTGAAGATTTACTATAATTTTCCCAAGCATAAGATAATTTATGAGTAGTTACTTTTCCACTTTCCATACCTACCATTAATCCTGCTTCTCCAGCAATTAATAATTCTACTGCTTTTACTCCTAATTTTGTTGCTAAGATTCTATCATTAGCTGTTGGAGCTCCACCTCTTTGAACGTGTCCTAAAATAGTAACTCTTATATCTGTATCTATTTTTTTTGCTAATTCTTTTTCAATATCCAAGATATCTCCAGCACCTTCAGCTACAACTATAATGTCGTATAATTTACCTTCAGCTCTTCTTTCTCTAATAACTTTTGCAATATCATCAGTAGAAGCTTTTACTTCTGGTATCATAACTCCACTTGCTCCACCTGCAATCGCTGCATATAAAGCTAAATCCCCACAGTTTCTTCCCATTACTTCTATTAAATAAGTTCTTTCGTGTGATGTTGCTGTGTCTTTTAATTTTGATATTGCATCCAAGATTATATTTAATGCTGTATCGTAACCAATTGTATAATCAGTTCCTGCAATGTCATTATCGATTGTTCCAGGTATTCCGATTGTTTTTATTCCATGTTCTTCATACAAATAATGTGCTCCATGGAATGAACCGTCTCCACCTATTACTACTAAGCCTTCTATTCCTCTTTTTTTCAAGTTTTCAGCTGCCTTAGCTCTTACTTCAGGATCTTTAAAAGATGATAATCTAGCAGATAATAAGATAGTTCCACCGTGATCAGCGATTCCACTTACATCTAATGCAGACATTTGGAATATTTGATCTTCTAACATTCCTTTATATCCTCTTTTAATTCCAAAAACTTCCATTCCTTTACTCATCGCAGTTTTGGCAACAGCTCTTACCGCTGTATTCATCCCTTGCGAATCTCCACCACTTGTTAGGATTGCAATTTTTTTCATAACTTATTTCTCCTTCTAAAATCAATAACTATTTATCTCTCATAAAGATAATACCATTTTTTTGATTTTTTTCAATGATTATTTTTATATCTTTTTTTCTTTTTTTGATTTTTTTATAAATTTCAATATCTTTTTTTAATCTTCATACGAGTACATTGGTTCTACATGAATCAATATTCTTTTTAACATTTTTTTATATTTATATTTCAAGGTTTTTTTGTTATTTCATTAACAATTTCATGTGCTTCCTCTATTGTTTTATCCCTATTCATTCTAACATCAACAAAAATATAAACTTCTTTTTCCTGAAGTAGTCATTCTAAAATCATGTGCATTTTTCAATTTCGGGGAAATTTCAAAATATCTTCTCGAATTTCTTCCAATAATTCTTTATCTTGAGAATCCAATAAAATCAAAGCATTCTCACTAATCAATTGATATCCATTAATAATTATGTATATTGCAATTATCAAACCAACAATAATATCGAACAACGGACTTATTAATGAAAGCAATAATCCTACTAAAAACTGAACTAGATATCACAATATCCATTTTATAATCAACTAGAAGCGTTTCAATTAACGCACTTTTTTTCTTTACCAGTTTTTTTGTTTCATAAAAATTAATTGAAAAAAATTTTTAATTATAATTGTCATAATCGTAATTATTATTGGCCATTTATTCAATAAAACTCCAGAATTTTTTTCAAATAACTTCAAAAAAATTTTTCTTGTATAACTTCAAATGCTGAAATTATGATAAATGTACCAATTATAACGCTAAATACCGATTCTATCTTACCATGTCCAAATGGATGTTCTGAATCTTCGGGATTATTTCCAACTTTAAGTCCAACAATAACTAAAAATATTTGTAATCAAATCTGATAATGAATTTAATCCATCTGATAATAAAGATACACTTTGAAAAAAATATTTCCCGAAATAATTTTTTTAAGAGAGCTAAAAACTATATTAACCGCTATCGCAAATTTAGAAACAAACATCATATTTTTCGTATTCTTTTCGATTTTTCTCTCAAATTATTTAATTCATATCCATTTTTCTGTTTTTACAAATCTTTGTTTTTTTCTAAAAAAATTATTCATTTTTTTATGATTTTTTTACAACCAAAGAATCATAATTATTATTTATTAACCAATTTATTATGAATTTTTAAAAAGAATTGTTCCACAAGCATTATTTCTTAATTTAGGTGCGACAAATATTCTCTTTAATTCCATTGTAACTTCATTTTCTTTTTATTAAAACTGCATAACCAATTATTTTTTTCACTTTTGTATAAAAAAATAATTCTTCATCGTCTTCATTGAAATTAAAATAATTATCTATTCCCTTTAAAAAAACAGCAAATCTTTTTCTTTCTTTTTTTCGTATCATTCCAATTAATAATTTTCATTTTTTTATAAAATCGCCCCCTAAAAAAATATTTCTACATAAAACTTTTTCCGTATAATTTAAAAAAATAGCAATTCAAGTTTCTTTACTAAAGCTCTTTTTAGGAATCTTTTTATAAAAGGTTTCTTAATTGCTATTGAGTTTATATATTTATCATCAAATACTTTCAACGTGAATTATTCCCGCTTTAGAAACGTAAGCTTCTTGGGAAATATCTGCTTTCGTTAGCCAAATATATTTACCACGCTCTTCAAGTAGTTCCTACTCTGATATATTTAGTGTAATACATTTTGCTATAAATGTCAGTCTATTTAATTTTGCCATACATCAGACTCTCGAAAGAATTTTACCATCCGTTTCTTATAGAAAGAACTCAAAAACAGCTACCCTATAAACCTAGAGAAATTGACTTAGTGCTGCTTTGTTCCCAACCTGACACGGTTCACCAACTCTCTACAATATAGGACTATTTTCTCAACATTCTTTAAATAAGGCGTTGACACTAAAATCTCCCTCAAGTCTGACATCACCTCTACTAAAGCGGGTTGTAGATACAGGGCACCGCTATCTCCCCGGCTAGTATGACAAGTGTTATTATATCATTTTCATATTCTAATGTCAACTTTTTATTTTTGATTTTTAATCTTCTCTAAAAGATTTTCATCAAATATTCCATTTCTTAACATTTCAATCTCAAACTTATACGGTGGCAATTTTTTAGCACCTTTTTCTTCACTTAAAGCAACATATGGTGTTTCTAGAATTTTTGGCAAATGACTGAACTTCTCAAAATGTGCAATTTTATTTAACGCATCAAAACCGATGTGACCAAATCCTATATTTTCGTGTCTATCTTTATGTGCACCAATAGGATTTTTGCTGTCATTTAGGTGAATTACAGAAATTCTGTCTATTCCTACAATTTTATCAAAATCATTGATTACACCTTCAAAATCATTTACAATATCATATCCTGCATCGTGAACGTGGCACGTATCAAAGCAAACTGATAATTTATCTTTTAATTTTACGCCATCAATTATTTTAGCAATTTCTTCAAAACTTCTACCACATTCTGTACCTTTTCCAGCCATTGTTTCAAGTGCAACTGTTGTTTTTTGATCCTTTGTTAAAACTTCATTCAATCCTTCAATAATTTTATTGATTCCAACTTCTGCTCCCTCTCCAACGTGTGCTCCCGGATGTAACACTATTCTTTTTGCTCCAATTGCATCTGTTCTTTCGATTTCTGTTCTCAAAAATTGTACTGCAATTTCAAATGTTTCAAGTTTTATCGCATTTCCTAAATTAATAATATACGGTGCATGAACAACAATATCATCAATATCAATATTATTTTTTTTCATTAATTCTAATCCTGCTTCAATATTTAATTCTTCAATTGGCTTTCTTCTAGTATTCTGTGGTGCACCAGTGTAAATCATAAATGTATTAGAACCATAACTTATGGCTTCTTCTACTGATCCCAAAAACATCTTTTTACCACTCATTCCCACGTGTGATCCTATTTTAAACATTTTACCTCCTAATTTTTGTTTTTATTTTCTGTTTTTTTACTATATCAAATTATCGTATATTTTGCCACAAAAAAATTATTATTTTTTTAATTATATTTTTCATCAATAATAAATTTGTAGTTAATCCGGCTGCTGTCCCACTTAACATAACAATGTCACCTTTTTTTATTTTTCCATTTTCAAAGGCCCAACATAAAGTGAATGGAACAGAGGCTGACACCATATTCCCATAATCTTTGAAAATATCAATGTATTTACCCTTTTTCACACCTAACTTTTTCATCATAAGCTCTAGTGCGTGACTGGCTTGATGCGGAATAACCATATCAATATCTGTAATTTTCATTTCATTCTTTTTCAAAAAATCGTCTACCATTTTTAAAGCCTTATTTTTTGATAATTTTAATACGCTTTTACCATTCATATCAAACATAAATTCTTCTTTTGTTTTTTCTGAATAATTTTTTGGATGATAATTAGATAATCCACCTCTTATTTCTGTGAAATGAACTCCTTCTGACCAAGTTTTCTGCATTCCGTCAATTACTCCTGAACCATTTTCATTATATTCTACTACTACTGCTGCTGCTGCATCACTAAATAGTTCGTAACTTTCCTTTTGATTAGGATTTGTAGCAATTGATGGCACATCGACTGAAACAATTAACACTCTTTTGTACCTTTCGGCATCAACTAAAAATGAAATCGTATCTAATGCTGTAATAAAACTCGTACAAGTTGTGTTTATATCTAATGCTGGAATATCAGTACCTTTTGCAATCTTTTCGTGAATTAATGCTGCCGTACATGGAATAGGCTGCACCGCAACAGCAGAGGCACTTACGATACAATCAATATCATTTATAGTAACTTTCGCATTCTCCATTGCCCTCTTGGCTGCTTTAACTCCAATTCCTAATTGTGTCTCTTCTCCAGAAATTTTATATCTAATTCCTCCTTTAAATTCCACTGTTTCTTTCGGTAAAACATACCCATACCCCTTAATCTCTAACTTTCTCATAATAATTTACAACTCCTTTTTTTATTTTTTTGAAAAAAATTCTTCGCAATTTAACATTCTTTTTCGGTGCATATTCAATAAAAATCAATTTTCACACCTTCTATTCCAAGTTTTTTTCAAATAATTTATCAAATTCTTTTGTTATCTCTTTTTTTGAAAATCCTTAATCTCTAAAACTGCGACTTCTAATTTATCAAAATCTACTTGGAAAACTTGATATTCCCTTATTTCTTCACTAAAAAGTATACATCTTCTAATAAAAATCTGGAAAAAAACTTTTTTTAATTTACCAGACTTATCTTTTAAAAAGAAAATATCATCTGAACGACCTTCAATTTTATCTATTCTAGTAAAAAAACTGAACCACATTCACATCTATTTTTTTATTTTTCAATCAAAAATATCATTCAATTTATATTTTTATAAATGGTTGACTTTTTTTCTCCTAAAATCACTAATAATCGGATAAAATCTCTTTTCGTCTATATAATACTTTTCAAATTTTTATACATTCTTCATTCAAGTGAATCGATCCACAATGACACGTATATCCCAACAATCCTTCTGTCGCTCGATATATTTGATATACCATTTTTACACCGAATACTTCTTTTTATAAATTCCTCATCTTTTTTTCTCTAAAAATTTCTGCAACTGAAATTATTTGAATCGGATTAATTTTTCAAGATTCCATCTAACTTTTTCTTGCATAAAACTAAAAGCATTGAAGCTGGAGCCACTAAAATTGTTGGATTGTAATTATTCAGCTCATCAACATAAGTTTCAAAAATCTTGAAATAAATCAAAAATATTTTTAATTTTTATAAAAAAATGAATTAATACTTTTTATATAAATTATTGTCTGCTCTTAGAAAAAATGCAATTTTATTACCAAAAAGCTTATTTTTAGGAAGCATTTTAGCAAGTATGAATCCAGCCCACACACTTTGCTCATCGTCTGTTGTCACAAACATTCCACGATGTCCTGATGTTCCAGAAGACAATCCTACTGAAATATTTTTATACTTTTCAGAAAAAAATTACGAGTTTCTTCTCCATCAATAGCAATTTTAAACGCCTCATCTTTTTCGCACTCCAACCGTATTTAACTCATCAAAATTTTTCCATCATAAATTGCTTATTCATAAAAAAATCATTCAAATCAACTTTATGTTTCATAAAATATGGTGATTTCTTTTTCAAAAATATTTGATTTGTTTTTTTCTAACTTTTTTTATCTTGATATTTTTTTCTAATTTTTTTCTCGAATTCCATTTTTCTCAGCCATCTAGCACTCACAAATTCCGATAATATTCTAATTATTTTTCTTCATACAAAATTTTTCTTTATCCTTTCTTCGAGGATCATGACTAACAATCACATCTATTTTTTTCTTTTTGAATGTTCTCCAAAATATCAATTCCTCTTTCATAATCCTTGAAATTATCTTGCACTAATTTAGGAAGTGTTCTCATTCTTTCTGTATACTTCATCAAATCTATTCCCCAACATACATCAGTAGCTATAAATAAATTTTTTCTCCTTCACCAAAAGACAGCCTTGCCCTCGAGAATGTCCATTTATCGAAGCTAAATACAAACTTCCATCTCCGAATAAGTCATTAACTTTCACTGGAAAATCTTTTTAATTTCTTGTATTCTTTTATTATTTCTAACCTTTCTTCAAAAATATTTTTGGAAGAAATTCCTTAAAAAAATAAGATCCTTTAATCTACTATTTTTTTATAATTTTTCATAACAATCTTCTGTTATTATAATTTTTTTGCATTTTTGAAATTTTTTTACATCTCCAATATGATCTGGATGTAAATGTGATAAAATCACATATCGAATTTCATTTTGATTAATTCCTCTTTTTAAAAAGTTGCTCAGAAATTAAATCTTCCTTCTTCAATACAATCGGATTGGGTGCTCGATAAAGAAAATATTTAAAATTATTTTTTTCAAAAATATCAATTCCGTAGCCTGTATCATATAAAATATATCCAATTTCTCTATGTTTTTATCAAAAAAACTCCAGCAGGAAAAATTTATTATTCCAGAAAGTTTTTTTCATTTTTTTGAATTTTTTTAAACATTACTCCTAATTTATTTTTTTACAATAGCCACATGAAAAAAATAATCAACTCTTTCTATTATGTTCGACATATTTTTACACCTTCTCTTACTGTCATTTTTTTGGCTTGTAACCCAATTCTTTTTTTGCCTTTTTCAACTGATAAAGTCTGAGAATATCTCAATAAATATAAGCGTATACAATGTTAATGGTGGCTCTTTTTCTAATTTTTAAAAAAATGAATAAACTTTTTCTAGGATTGTCACAATGCCTTTTGTAAAAGGATAATTGAAATTCACATATTTACCTTTTATTCCCATTTCAGCAAAAAATAAATCTAAAATTTCCTTAAATTTCATAGGTTCATCATTTGTTATATTATAAATTTTTCCTAACGCATTTTCATTTTCCATAGCCAATCTCAATGATAACGCCACATTCTCAACACAAGTCACATCTATCATTTGGTTTCCACCTGCAAACAACGGTATACCTATTTTACCATTCAATTTCAAAAGTCTTGGAACTATACTCGTATCCCCTACTCCGAAAAGCCCTCTCGGTCGAATTATTACCCATGATTTATAAGAACTTTCTTTTATTGATTTCTCAGCCATTAGTTTACTTTTTATATAAAAATTAAGGTTATTTTCAGTTGGAGCTTCCTCTTCTTTCACCTGTAAACTATCACCTTTTTTTGCATAAACACTTGGCGAAGACACAAACACAAGCCTTTTCACATTTCGTTTCTTACAAAAGTCCAATATATTTTGAGTTCCCAAAACATTTGCATTATAAAAATCTTCCCATCTTCCCCAAACTGTCGAAAGTCCTCCAGCATGAATAACAAAATCAATTTGATCTGTTATTTTTTTCTAAATCTTCTCTATTCTCAAGATTACCTTTCAAAAATTTCACATTCTTATAATTTTCAGACAAATATTTCCCTTTTTTATCGTTTCTCCCAAAAGCCAAAACTTCATAATTATTTTCCAGAAGTTCTTGAATCATGTATTCGCCTAAAAAACCAGTAGCCCCTGTTAGTAATACTTTCATCTTCATTTCCTTTCAAAAAAATTATTTATTTTTTTAGATATTTAATTTAACAAAAATATTTCAAGTCTATTATTCACTTTGTCTATAGTTTGAACAATATCTCTTAAAACATCTATTTTATCCTTAAATAATTCTGCCATATCTCCAGATTTTTTTAACTACTGGAAAATCTTTTTAATTTTTTTGTTTCTCCATACTTCCATTTTTTTACAATATAATCTATAATTTTTTTCTAACAAAATCAATTTGATTCGAATCTAGTTCTTGATTACTCAAAAATTTTTGAAAATTCCTTTTTCAACAACATTTCTATCCATTCCAACTATTTTTAGAAACCATTTTTCAATAATGGAACTGAACCATAATTGCTTTCATATTCTGTTTTTAGTACCAATTTCTTCAAAAAGAATTTTTTTCCAAATATTTAATATCAGCCATTGTTAAAGGCTTATTACTTCTCATTTTTTTGAATTACATCTTTATCTTTTTATTTCCTCCAAATAAGAATTCACTCTTTTTTTGATAATTTTCTAAATTATTATACGCCACAAACTCTTTCGATACATCTCTTTGGCTTAATTCAACAATTTCATCATCAAAATCTGTATAATAATATACTCCTATAACCGACTTATCAAGTAATTTTATCAAACCTCTTAATTTTTCCCGAATTTCCTCAAAATCAAATAATCCTGCCTTTTGCCAATATTTCTTATTTCTTACATTTGCTATTAATCTTTTTTGTTCTTGAATCTGTGCAATGTTTCCTTTTTTTGCCAAATTCTCTCCCGTTTCCATTACAATATTTTTGATTTTTCATAAATTTCTTATTTTCTAGATACGCCGATTCTATAGCATAAATCGTAGCATCGAATCTCTTTGCCATTTCATCATTTTCTTCATAAGTAATTAACGGAGCAATTTCTTTTTTTAATTCACTTTTTTTAATTGAATCTATAGTGTCAAAATATTTTTGCTTCATTATATTTTTTTCAATTATCGCTCTTTTTAATCTAATATCAAATCTATCTAAAAGGTATCTCGTTAATCGAATTAACTACATCTTCAACCAATTCTTTTCTATATTTTTTTGATATTCTTTATTTTTCTTGATAATCTAAATGCTCCAACGCCTTTATAATCTCAATTTTATTAGAAAATATTTTTTTCAGAAAGAGATTTACCAATTTTAGTCTCTTCTCCATCAGTATTCACTTCAAAAAAACTCAAAATTTTTCATAGCAATCAATAATCAAAAAAATCTTTCTTTATCTAATCCTGGACCAAACAAATTTTTACACGTTCTTGTTCCTCTTCCAATCATTTGCCAAAATTTAGCTTTTGATTTTACACTTTTGAAAAATACTAGATTTAATAATTCAGGAACATCAATTCCAGTATCAAGCATATCCACTGAAACTGCTACTTGCGGAAGTTTATCCTTATCCTTAAATTTATCAATCAAAGTCTCTGTATCCTTTATATTATGATAAATAGCCGACATAAACTCGCCTTTATACTTCGGATAACGAGCATTGAATCTCTCAACAATAAATTCAGCATGTTTTTTATTAACTGCAAAAATTATAGTCTTCCCTAATTTATCTCCACCTTCTATTTTCAATCCTTTTTCCATTAAAGTATCAATAACTTTATCAATAGTTTCATTGTTAAATACACTTCTATTAATTTCAGTACTGCTAATTTCTTCAATATTATCGTCAAAGGTATCCTCGAACTCTTCCTTTTCTTCCTCACTAAGTTCACTGTATTTCACACCATTTTTTATCAATTTTAGATCCAATTCCAATGGTTTATCAAATGGAACTAAATATCCCTCTTGAATTGCTCTTTCCAAATCATACGCATAAGTTGGATTGTTATCTTCTAATTCAAATATTTTGTATGTATTTTTATCAATATCGTCTTTTGGTGTAGCTGTTAATCCCAATAACGGTGCATCAAAATACTCAAAAATCGCTCGATATTTTTTATAAATACTTCTATGACTTTCATCTAGAATAATCAAATCAAAATGCCCATTTGAAAAAATTTTCTTACCTTCCTTATCCTTTTTTGTATCAATTGCATTCATCATAGTTGGATAAGTAGAAAAAACCATTCTATTCGTTGCTTCTTCCTTATTCTCCATTAAATTACACAATGACAAACTAGGCAAATAATCTTTAAAACTTTCTTTGGCTTGTCTTACTAAAGCAGTTCTATCCGCTAAAAATAAAATGTTTTTTGCCCAATTACATTTTGTCAAAATATCAACTATTGAAGCTGCTGTTCTCGTTTTACCACTCCCTGTAGCCATGACTAATAAAGCCTTCCTATTTCCTTGCTTAAAAGTGTCTAAAACTGCTGTTATTGCCTCTTTTTGGTATGCTCTATTTGTGATTTCATCTCTGATCAATGTATTTGATAATTCTGTTTTTTTAATTCTCTTCTTTTAATCAATTTTTTTCTAAATCTTTTTTTAGCATAAATACCAGAAACTTTTCTTTCAGGATAATTCAAATCATCCCAAAAATAATATTCTAAAGCATTTGTATAGAAAATTAATGGTCGCACTCCGTATTTTTTCTCTAAGCAATCTGCATAAAGTTTCGCTTGAATTTTACCAACTTCTGGATCCACTGAAGTTTTTTTCGCTTCAATTACTGCAAGTGGCTTACCACCATCATCATACAAAACATAATCTGCATACCCAACTCCAGTTTTGTTATTAGGCATCCCATCGACTCTGACTTCTTCCAAACAATCTTTACCAATTTCCCAGCCTTCTTCTTCTAACATCAAATTAATATATAATTTTCTAGTTTCAGCTTCTGATTTTTCGTCGATTTTATATATTCTTGTTTTTTGATTTTCTCTACGTTTATTAGAGAATCCATTTTCATTGTTATTTGCTTTCATAGCTATTTCTAGCTCTTTATTTTTTTCTTTTTCCAATTCCTCTTTTAATTTCTCTAATTCCGATTGAATCTTACTTTTTGACCCTAACTTCTCCTAAAAATATTTTTCATCAAACTCGATATCCGTATAATTCTTAGAATACGCATAATCTATCCAATTTGTAAAATTAAATAAATTTCTTAAACTTAAAAATTGCTTCTTTTTCTACTAATTTTTTTATCAGAATGTACTGATTTGTTTCCTAATTTTTTTGGATATATGAAAGTTTTTTTGGCATATCACTTGGAATTATATTAGTAAAATTCCTATCCGTTATCAATGTTACAAGTGTATATTGTAATGGCGTATGTAATTCTCTATCATTTACAAACATCCATTTTTACAGCTAACTCTAACGCTCTTCTCGAATAAGTCGCCACAGCTGAATATGAAACATCCATTAAATTTTTCAGCTTCAATACACGCTTCTGTAAACACATCATAATCACTATCTTTTTTTAGGTAATCAAAATTCGACATTTTTTTCACCTCTTTTTATTTATTTTTTTAATAATTTAATTATATCTTTTTATTTTTATAAATTGCAACATTAAATGCGATTTTTTTCATTTCAGAGCTAAAAAAATTTTTTTGTATAATTTTTGAATTTTTCAGTTTTTTTCTAATGATTTCAATTTTTCTAAATTTTTAATTTTTTTGGATTGCTTCTATTTTTGGTGGCGAATTTGTTTTTGGAGTTCTAGTGGGGAAGTATTATTTTTTTAAACTTTTGAAATCATTCATAACAACTCGTGGCATTTTAGCTCCCGAAACATGAGTCTCTAAATACTTTAAAACCGAATTATTCATTAAATACTTCCATAAAAAAATTTCCGTTATATATTTTTGTATCGGGTTTCAAAGCTAATAACTCACTTGTACAAAATCCTTCTTCGTCTGACAATACTACTTTATTTAAATATGGTCTCAATTTAGAATACAAAACCCAATTTTTTTATCAAAATATGAAATAGAAGATGGTAATTTTTTTCATAATTGACTTTCTTTTTTTAAAATCACTCTTCCACTATCTTGTTCTATATCTTCTAAATTTAATAACCAGTAATCTTTCTTCGAATCTAATAATTTTTCTTTTTATTATTTATTTCCAAAACATTTTCTAATCTTTTTATCTTCCATCCCTTTTTCATTCTTAATCGGATCGCCAAATAGCTCGAAAAATTGTGACGTGATTAACAAATCTACCCCAAATATCTTCTATGAGATATTTTCACATTATTTTGATTTACAATAGCATATTGTAAAGTTGTATCTATTTTAGTATGTCCTAACAGATGTTGAACTTGTTCTATTGGCATACCTTTGTCGATGGCTTTTGTTGCAAGTGTACGACGAAATTTGTGCGGATGAACTCTCGGCAATTTTAATTTTCTTCCTAGTTCTCTCAATCTGATTTCGACACCACTAATTTTCAATCGTTTATGAGGCTTTAACAAAGAAACAAACAAAGCATTGTTATCGTCTGTTCTACTTTCTAAATATCTAATTATGTGTATTTTTGCTCGTGCGTCAAAATAAACTTTACGTTCCTTTTCGCCTTTTCCAAAAACAATACATTCCCTATTTTCAAAATCAATATCCTCTCTATTTAAACGAACTAATTCTCCAACTCTCATTCCTGTCGAAGCTAATAAATCAATAATCGCTAAATCTCTATCATTGTGACAATAATCCCTTAAAGTTTCTAAAATTTCATCTGTATAGGTCTCTTTAATAGTCTGAGCAGTTTTTATTTTTTTAATTCTTCTAACAGGACTTTTCAAAATAAAATTTTTCTTCTTCCAACCAAGAAAAAAAAACTTGACAATATTCTTCTAAGATTATCAAGAGTAACTTTACTGACATTTGATTTGCTTTTGATAATTTGATAAATAGTCTCTTAAATCATTAGTGGAAATGTGCTTAAAAATTTTTTTATCTACTTTAATGAGCATGTTTGTAATTGTTGATTGATAATAATCTAAAAGATTTTTTTAGAACAACCTTCGATCTTTTTCAGCTGCTAAAAAAACATCTCTAACATTTTTTTCATTTGAATTTTTCTTCTTTATTTTTCACTATTTTTCAGTTTCCAAAAAAATTTTATTAAAATTTTTATGTAAATATTCCATTTGTGCATTATTCAAAAACTTCTTGCATTCTTTGCTCAATATTAATTATTATATTTTTTTCATTTGATTCACTCTCCTAAATTTTTTTATAAAATCTTAAAAAGAGAACCTTTTGAAAAGTTCTCTCTCTAAATTTCCTCTATTTTATTTTTTTAAATTGTATAATTTCTCCAAAAATTTACTATAAATAAAAATCATTGCTTGTATTTTTTTCTAAAAATCTAACTATTTATTTGAAAAAAACTTTTGCATTAATGAATTATATAGATTTTTCTGTTTCTTTTTAATGATTTTTTTCAATTTCAAATTTTTAATTTTTTTGGATTGCTTCTATTTTTGGTGGCAAATTTGTTTTTGAAGTTCTAGTGGGGGTAATGGAATTTTCAAATTTCTTATATCTTTTTAAAAGCAATAAATTTTTGAGTTCCTCCTCTTTTGTTTTTTTGAATTTCTACTTCTAAAAAAATTACTCTCTAATAAGCTTTTTTTACATAGATATTTAAAACTTTTTGTTCCTTCATAAAAATTTTATCAAAGCTAAATTTTTTTATAGCAAATCTATCTTCTATTTTTTTACTATAATTGGTTTCCCAATCGTCCCAATCATCGGCATTAAAAATATCTCCATATTCTACTTTAGATCTTTTTATTAATATTTTGATAATCAGTTTCTGAAATATAATTTACATTTTCAAAAGAAATACTATCATTTATTATATTTTTTTAGATGTCACTAAAGGATATCCTTCCAAAATGTACTTTGGTGAATCATGGGTTCCGTCTCTTACATCACAAATTTTTTTCCTAATTTTACTTTTTTTCCCAACCTTTTTCATTCTTAATCGGATCGTCAAACATCTCGAAAAAAATTGTGATTTTTTTAGATTTTCTAGTAATTCTAATTGTTCTTTTTTTGTTTTTTTCTATAATAATTATTATTTTTATTTAATTTATTTGCTATTTTTTTATTTGTTCTTCTTTTGATGGTATTCTTATTTTTTTATATTATCAAATTTACTTTTTAGTAATGTGTTTCATCGTTGAACCATGTGTGTATTTTTTTATTTCATTTAATTTATTTTTTTATTAAATAAACAAAAAAATCCTTATCTATATCCATTTTATCAAAAAAACAACTTTAAAAAAAATATGTTGATTTAAATATCCATTTTCACCTTTCCATTCATAAACATCTATGCTAGCTGACCAAGATATTAGTATTTCACCTTTTTTTCACATGATATTTTTTTCATCTATTTTGCCTTGATAATAATTTATTTCCCTATTATTCCCAGTCAGATTTTGTATTCGTATAATTGGTATTCCTTCTTTTTTCCAATCACTCGGTTTAAACGCATATCCATTTATAAAAGTTGCTACTTCTCCTAATTTTACATATTCCATCTTCTATTTCCCTTTCAAAATTGATATTCTACTCCATCAACCTAAAACTTGTACCTTTACTTTTTATTTGATTAAGTTTTCAAAATTGATATTCTACTCCATCAACCCTTCCAACTCTTCCAACCCCAACGCTATCTCTTTTTCCAATTCTTTTTATTTTTTTCCAATGATAACTTCTGGCTTTTCATAAACAACTTCTTCATACTCTATTTCTTTGTATTTATTTATTGACAAGTCATAATCGTTTTCAATGATTTCTTCTTTTGGTACGAAGAATGATTTTTCAGTTCGTTTCCTATCTTTTTCATTTTCAAGATTTTCATATCTTTCTAAAATGTCTGGTATATCATTTTCTTCTATTTCAGTTCTTTTGTCGTCTAATGAGTAACCGTCGGCTTTCATATCATAAAACCAAACGTTGTCAGTTCCACCTATTCCTGTTTTTGTGAATAGTAAAATTGCTGTGCTTACTCCTGCATAAGGTTTGAAAACACCACTTGGCATCGAGATTACTCCTTGTAGTTTGTTGTTTTCGATTATTTCTTTTCTTATTTGTTTATGTGCTTTACTTGCTCCAAATAATACTCCGTCAGGAACAATTACTGCACATCTTCCACCTTTTTTCAAGATTCTCAACATTAATGCTAAAAATAATAATTCTGTTTTTTTTGTTTTAGTTACTTTTAATAAATTGTTTGCGACTCCTTCTAAATCCAAAGAACCTGTAAATGGTGGATTGGCAAGTACTAATGTGTATTTTTCTTCATCGGTATTTGATTTAGAAAGAGAATCTTTGTAATCAATATTCGGATTATCTACATCGTGTAACATCATATTCATTGCACCAATTCTAAGCATTGTTGTGTCCATATCATTTCCATAAAACATTTCATTTTGAAAATGCTCTTTTAAACTTTCTGAAGTAAATATTTCTTCATGATTTTTTTTCAAATATTCTTCAGCTCCTACCAAGAATCCAGAAGTTCCACATGCTGGGTCAATTATTATATCTTGTGGATCTGGTTTTACTAGTTTTACCATCATATCTATAATATGTCTTGGCGTTCTAAATTGACCGTTTGTCCCTGATGTTGCTAATTTTGAAAGTAAATACTCGTATAAATCACCTTTTACATCTCTTTCAAATTCAAGAGTTTCAATCCCAGTAACAATTTTCTCTAACATTTGTGGTGTTGGAATTTGAAAAATTGCTTCTTTCATATATTTTGAAAATGAAGACTCGTTATCTCCATTCAAATTTTTTATAAATGGGAACACTCGATTTGACACAACATCAAACATTTCTTGAGCTTCCAATTCTTTGAAATTACTCCATCTTAAAATTTGTTCATCATCAGAAAAATATCTTTTAGGCTCTAATCCTAAAATCATCGAATTTTTCTCTTCCCTAATTTGCTTGTCATCTAACGATTTTATAAATATCAAATATGTAAATTGTTCTATTACTGAAAGTGGATTTGTAATACCACCTGTCCAAAATATTTCCCATATTTTTGTCTACTTTACTTCTTATTTCACCTGTTATCATCTTTCATTACCTCCATCTTTAAACTATCTATTCACTTTTTCTTTCATCAATCTATCAATTTCACTCTTCAACACTTCACTTGGATTATATTCTCTATATTTCAGAAACTTTTTTCAAATTATTCCATTCTTTACGATTCAAAAGTTCCCTTAATGCATTTTCAATTGAATTAATATCCTTCAATTTAGCTGGAATACCGATATCTGCTATTTTTCCTCTCACTGCAAAATCGAATTGATCGTAATCGTGAGGAATTATAACTGATGGTTTATTGTATTTTATGGCATTGTATAATATTCCTGCGCCGCCGTGATGAATAACGTAATCTACCACAGGTAACACTGCCCCATAATCGATGTATTCGTAAATATGCACATTATCTCTACTTTTTATAACAGGTTTTCCTTTTCCATTAATATTTCCTAACGAAACAATAAAACACACATCTGGAAACTTCGAACTCAATTCTTCAACTATTCTTACAAGATTATTTTTTCCCCATAATAAATGCGTTCCATTTGTAACCAAGATACTTTTTTTAAATTTAGAAATATCTTCCAAAGTGTAATCCTTCACATCAAACTCAGATAAACAAGGCCCTGCCCATATTACTTGCTTCGGATAATCATCTCTAAACTCTAATTCTTTCATACCTAAAGCTAATATCGACTGTGGTGAATACAAATTTTCTTCCTTATTTTCATTATACAACTTAAAATCAAGTACTTTCAACTGTTTTGAAGCCAACATACACACAATTCTCTTAAAACTTCTTATTACAAATCTTCCGAAGCTATCTCTCAATTTATATAAAAAACCTTCTCTTGGGTACCAACCACCCATATAACTTGGTGTTGTCGTCTTACTTTCAATCGCAAATGGCGTTGGTATCGAAGTTATCCAAGGGATATCCATTTTTTTCGCAATTAATCCTGCTGGAATCGCAATAAAATCAGCAATTACAACATCAGGTTTTCTCTTTTTGAACCCTTCTTCAAACTCTCTCGCAATCTCAGGAACTTGCGATATATTTCTTTTAAATTGTTTCCAATAAATAAAAGCATTCGTTTTTTCAGGCGTGTTTGCAATATCCTCGAAAAACGTAGGTTTATCTGGTAAAACTGGTACATGTTTCAGCCCCAATTTTTCTAAAAATTCTTGTCTTTTAACACCACTATACACGCAAAGGTCGTATTTTTCATCATTTATCAACGGTTTTATTAACTCTAATATTGGAAATAGGTGTCCACTATAAGGTGGTACAACTACATCAATCTTTATTTTTCTTTGTTCCTCCACAAATATTCATCCTCACTTAAATCTTTATTTATTTTTTTCTTTTTTCTCTCTCATTTTGTATAAAAACACCCCAGTTGCAACACTCACATTCAATGACTCAATATTCCCATAAATTGGAATAATTGCCTTAATATCAGAATTTTCAATCAAATAATCTGAAACTCCTCCACCTTCATGCCCAAAAATATAAGCATTTCTCTCTTTTTGCTCAATTTCATCATAAGAAATCGAATCTTCATGCAATGCTGTCGAAATCGTTAAATAATTCTTTTCTTTCAAAAATTTCACAATATTTTCTGGCGTTTCATAAATCACATTTAATTTAAAAATTCCACTCATTGTAGCTCTAACTGTTTTCGGATTATATACATCCACGGACCCTTTTGTCAAAATCAAATTTCTAAAATCAGTCGCAATCATTGTTCTAATAATTGTCCCAACATTTCCTGGATCTTGTACATCATCTAAAATCACTACATCTCCCTCAATATCATCAATCGTATTCAAATTTTTTGAATACAAAAATATTATTCCTTGGCTATTTTTCTTGCGTCGAAACTTCATTAAACAGCTCATCTTTTTAATATAGTCAAATTATCATGCTCACCAATATTGTAATTTTTCATTAAAAATATTCGTATCTCGACTCCTTCACAATTATTTTTATTAAAATTAATTTTTCTCATTCAGAAATTTTTTCCCCTTCTGCCTTGAAAATATTATTTTTCATCTCTATATTTTTTTCTTGTCTAATTTTTTTCAATAATTTATAAAATTTATTATCCGAACTTGCAATAACGTCTTTCATTTCTCTCCTTTTCAATTTTTCTTAATTAATAAAAAAATACTCAGACCACTTAAAATTGAATATTTATAAATTTCTCTCTTGTTTTAAATATTATAAGTCTGTCTGAGCAATTAATTTTTTTATTTTTAATGTAACTGGTAATTTTTTCTCCACCTAAAAATATGATAATGAATATGGAACACTTCTTGTCCTCCATTTCCATTAATATTTGTTATAACTCTATATCCTTCTTCTGCAATTCCAAGTTGTCTAGCTATTTTAGCAATTACCAATTGTAATCTTCCAAGCAACAACGCATCTTCCTCTGTCATGCATCCAAATTTCTAATTTCTTTTTTTGGTATTACCAACACATGAACTTTAGCTTGAGGATTAATATCATAAAATGCTAAAAAAATCCTCATCTTCATAAACTATATTCGCTGGTATTTCTTTATCTATTATTTTTTTAAATATTGTTGACACAACAATCACCTCTTTTTTTATTTTTATTCAAAAATATCTCAAGTTTTTTTGAGTATTTTCGGGGCCTTTTCAAATTTTTTTATTATATCATTAAAAAGTATTTCAAATCTATCTTTCATTGTTTGTAGGTCCCATCTTTCTAATTTACCAAGATAGCTATTTAAATATAATTTACTATCTCTATAACCATGTATCTTTTTGATCTCTTTTTATAAAAAAAGTTTTTATTTCCTAATTTTTACGTTACTCCCTGTTAGTGTTAAATTTGAAATTGTATTTTTTTAAAGCCTTCATCTCCTCTAATTCTTCATCAGTATATAATTCTTTCCATGTTTTTACTTGGTCTTTGAGGAAAAAAATATGTTCTATTGTTATTTTATCGTTATCAAAGTCAATTAATTCATTATGATTATAATTTTTCTATTTTTTTCGGAATACGTATTTCAATCTTTCTTTATTTTTTTATACATTCTTTGTTTTTAAACTTTCTTTCAACTCTTCATTTGTAGGAAATTCACGAGCTAAAAAGAATTTCTTCAGTTGCTGTATAATAATTTTTCTTTTTTTGGAAATTTTTTAAATACATTCCTTGAAATAATTTATTTAATAAATTTGAAGGTTTTTTTCAGTTATAAACCTTCTCCATATATAACTCTGTAATAACTTCAAAAATATTTAACAAATCTTTTTCTATCTAATTTATCTTCTTTATAATCTTTTAATATACCAATTAAAAAAATGGATTTATCACTACTTGATCTAAAGTTTTTTTAAATTTTTTTAATTCTTCTCTAATATCTTCATCTTCTTCTAAATAAGGTTTTTATTATATGAGAATATTTAACAGAATAATTTTTTTAAGTTCTTCTAATTTTTAAATCATCTGGATTATCATAGAACATTTTAAACTCTTCAAACACTTTTTGCTTTCACTGGTATTTCCCCACGTTTTTAAAGTCAGATAATCCCTTATAAAATCAGAAACATAATTTTTTTAACTTCATTTCCATCACTAATTTTACAATTATTTTTCTATTGGTATCCAAAAATTTTTTTATAGATTCTATTCTGTTCTTTTCTATCTAAATCCATTAAAATATAATTTCTTATCAAATCCCTTGTGATAAATCTAATCCAGTAGAATTTAAACTTTCAAATATTCTTTGTGGATCATCTTTTTCCATTTTCAAGAGCAATATTAACATAAATAAAGCTTATCTATACCCACAATTATATTTTTGGATTTCACTATCCGAAAACTTAGTTAATTCTTTCTTGAAATAACTATAATTCTTTACTAGATTTCTATCTCGATAATTTTTCAAGTTCGTCGAACTTATTCTCTAGTACTTTTTATTAAAATATTTAAATTTTTCTTCTGGTGGCACTAATTTTTAAATTAACTTCTTTTTTTCAGAAAATTTATTTATTAAATACAACTCATATATTTTTATCTGCTTCTTTAGAGTTATTTTTCTTTTTAATTTATGATAAAGAGCTATAAATAAAAAGTGTTATTGTTATCATTCTCTGTTGACCATCAATAACAGAAAATTCTTTTTCTCCTATTTCATACACACCCTCATGTATATAAACTATACTTCCTATAAAATGTGAACTAATTTCTTTATTTTTCTCCTGCAGTTAAAATATCTTTTAAAAAGTTGTTTACACTGTTTTTTTCTTGCCAATTATAATCTCTTTGATATACTGGTATTGAAAAGAAAGTATTCGGCTCTGAAAATAAATCTTTTATTTTTCTTTCACTAGCTTTCATTCCATACTTCTCCTATTATTTTACTATTTTTTATTAACAACCACAATCTTCAATCTTTCCAACTCTTCTTGCGTGTCTTCCACCTTCAAATTCTGTTGTAATAAATGTATCTACGATTGCTTTTCCTAATTCATCTCCAATAACTCTTGCTCCCAATGAAACAATATTTGCATTATTATGAAGTCTTGCCATTCTAGCTGTAAATTCATTATGACACAAAGCTGCTCTAATTCCTTCAACTTTATTTGCCGCTATCGAAATTCCAATTCCTGTTCCACAAATAATTATTCCTAAATTTCCTTCTTCTGCCAAAACTTTTTCAGCAACAGATTTCGCAATATCAGGATAATCCACTGAATCCAACGTATCAGTCCCAACATTCACTACTTCATGCCCTTGTTCTTCCAAATGTTTCATTATTGTATTTTTAAATTCTACTCCTGCATGATCATTTCCAATTATTATTTTCATAGTCTAAAAATTGAGTTCATTTACAAATATGAATTTATCAAATTATAAAATCACTCTCTCCTTTCCTTCGAATACATTTTTTTCTTTTTTTAACATCCTCAACTTCAAAAAAATTATTTTTGTCAATTTTTTTCCAATAATTCATCTGATATTCTCTTCAAATTTCCATCATTATCCACAAAAACATTCACTGTTTCAGCTTTTTGCCTTTAAAACATTTTTTTAGAATCGTACATCTCATAAGAAAATCTAATTTTTTTATATTATTAATTTCTTCTATTTTTTTGCAAATACTTCAATTTCATCGTCATATTTAGCCGAATCAATATAATCAATATTCAGCGTTTTTTTACTGGTAAAATAAATCCTAATTCTTCCATTGATTTATACGGAAAAAAACATCCCGAAAATACTCTGTTCGTGCTATTTCCATCCATTTCAAATAATTTGAATGATAAACAACTCCCATTTTATCAGTATCGTAATAGTACACTTTTTAATTTAATACTTTTTCTTTTTTTCAAATTTGTTTTTTTCATAATTATTCCTTAATTACTTAAATTATTGTTCTTTAACTTCGATTTTTTTACAACTTTTTTTCTTTTTTTGCCAATGAAGAAATCAAAACTCTAAGTGATGTAATAATTCTTCCATTTTTTTCCAATAACTTTTTCCCATATCCTCTTTAGCTACATTTATCGTAATATCTACATATTTCCCTTTTTTTCATTGCTTTCAATCGTATAATTTTTCAGTCGAATCCAATAAATTCTCAACCCAAAAAAATTAACTGTTTCAAAAATATCTACTCATTTTCCCTCCAATTCTCTCTTAAATTTTTTTCAATTTCATACAATTTACAATACTCCCAGCCATTCTCGTCTATCCTGTATTTCTATCTCAATACCTTTTTTTGTAATTTTTTTCCAAAACTTTATCCATATCTTCAAGCAAATATGAATTTGTAATAATTTTTTTATAAGACCATTTTTATTATCCAAAGTTCTAACATTTCCAAGTCCGTCATACGCTTCCACAATTTTATTTATAAAATCAATATGCTCTCTTTTGGTTTTGGATAATATATTCCCCAACTTTTCAATTTTTTTCCCTTTCTAACTGTACTCTTTTTTTGAGTATATCAAAAAAATTTTTCTATTATAAGAAACCTATCTACATTTTTTTATAAATAAATCTCAACTAATTACCGTTTTAATAATTTAATAAAATTAATAAATTCTTGCACTGAAAAATTCTTCTGTTCTAGCTAATTTTTGTTTTTCCCTAATTTTTTTCCAATGCTTCTCCAATTTCTTCCTTACTCAATCCCAATTTCATCAAATTATTTGCGACACTTTTTCCTTTTTATTCGAAAAAAAGCCTCCTTCAAATATTTAAAATATTCCTTTTCTGTAATCTGATTTTTCATACTTTTTTTATCTTTCAAAATTTTTAATTCCAATAAACGCTGAATCTACCTTAGGAACAGGATTAAACTTTTCTTTTTGGAACAGTAAATAAATATTCAGCTTCTGCATAAAACTGAACTGCATGTGTCAGTAAACTCATATTTTTTTACTGTGAGGCTTTTGAAGCTATTCTCTCTGCCACCTCTTTTTGAACCATCAAATATATTTCAGAAATTTTATCTCTATGCTCAATCAACTTATTAATAATTGGCGAAGTTATGTAATAAGGGATATTTGCAACAACTTTAATATCTTTTTTCCCTGATAAATACTCTTCCAACTCAATTTCCATAAAATCATTATGAATCAACGTAAAATTCTCTTTATTTCCAAATTTTTTCATCAAAACTGGTATCAAATCATCATCAATTTCAAACGCAATCAAACTTTTCGCATTTTTCAACCAATTTTTCTGTCAAAAATCCTAATCCAGGCCCAATTTCAATTACATCTGTTTCTTCGTTAACTTCTGTCACATCTAAAATTTCATCTGATAATTCCGTATCTTCTAAAAAATTTTGCCCATATTTTTTCTTCGCTTCATGCTTATGATTTCCAGAATTTTCTTTTTTTACCTTTTCTTTTTGCCAACTTTTTCTCCTATTTTTTTATTTTTATCTATTAAAATTTTTTTAACTCACAAAAAGTAAGAAAAAAATTATAATCCTTCTTACTTTTTGCAATCAATTAATATTTTTACTCAAATACTTCTGGATTTGCAATCCCAATATATTCAAGATTTCTGTAATTTTCGTTATAATCAAGACCATACCCAACTACAAATTCATTTGGTATTTCAAAACCAATATATTGAACATCTACTTCAACTTCTCTTCTTTCAGGTTTGTTCAACAAAGTACACAATGACACTTTCTTAGGCTCTCTGCTTCCAAATAATTTCAATACTTTTTTCAATGTAAACCCTGAATCAATAATATCCTCTACAACCAAAACATTTTTCCCTTTTATTGTCGTTCTCAAATCTTTCAAAATTTTAACTTCTCTTGTTGTTTCAGTTCCTTCATAACTAGAAACTTCGATAAAATCAATTTCCAATGGCAATCTAATCTCTCTAATCAAATCTGCCATAAACACTACTGATCCTTTCAATAATCCAATAACTACAAGCGGTTCTTTCTCATCTTTAAAATCCTTCGTTATTTGTTCTCCTAATTCTCTAACTCTTCTCGCCAATTCCTCTTTAGTTATTAATTGCGATTTTATTCCAAAATCTACTTTTTTTGACATTTTTGTACTCCATTTCCTTGATCTTTTTATGTTATTTATTTTATGTTGCTAAAATTATAACATTTTTTGTTATTTTCTTCAATAACATTAATGAACTTATTTTACTTTAAATAATTTCAATCTCAAAGCATTCAACAATACAGATACTGAACTAAATGACATTGCAAACGCTGCTATCATCGGATCCAATTTAGGACCATTGAAAAATGCGTACAAAATTCCAGCTGCAACTGGTATTCCTAAAACATTGTAGAAAAATGCCCAAAATAGATTTTCTTTAATATTAGTAATTGTTGCCTTACTCAATGCAATCGCATTAGCCACATCTCTCAAGTCATTTCTAATTAAAATAATATCTGCCGATTCTATCGCAACATCAGTTCCACTTCCAATCGCAATTCCAACATTTGCTTGTGCTAACGCTGGTGAATCATTAATTCCATCTCCAACCATCGCTACAAACTCATCTTTTTCTTGTAATTTTTTCACTTCTTCAGATTTTTGATATGGCAACACTTCCGAAACAACTGTATTAATTCCAACTTGTTTTGCAATATATTCTGCTGTTTTTTGATTATCACCAGTAAGCATAATCGCTTTAACACCTAATTTATGCAACTTATCAATAGCCTCTTTACTTGTAGGTTTTATCACATCTGCAACTGCTATTAATCCAACTAACTCATTATCAATTGACATATACATTGGTGTTTTCCCTTGATTTGACAACACATCATAATCTTTATCAGAAATTGCAATATCAATTTTCTTATTATCCATCAATTTTTTATTCCCAATTTGAATTTCTTTTCCATCAATTGTCGCTCTAATTCCATAACCAGGCAACGCTCTAAATTTATCATATTTTTTCAATTCAATATTTTTATCTTTTGCACCTTTTACAATCGCCTCAGCCAACGGATGTTCCGAATGATTTTCCACACTAGCCGCCAATTGCAATAATTCATTTTCAGCATGATTTCCATAAACTTTAAAATCTGTCAAAACTGGTTTTCCAACAGTAATTGTTCCAGTCTTATCAAACACAACTGTTTTTATTTTATAAGTTGTTTCTAATGCCTCACCACTTTTAATAAGTATTCCATTTTCAGCACCTTTTCCAGTCCCAACCATTATTGAAGTCGGTGTTGCAAGACCTAATGCACATGGACACGCAATAACTAAAACTGATATAAAAAACGACAATGCCGAAACTAATCCTGAACCTGAAATATACCAAGAAATTCCTGTAATTAGAGCAATTCCCATAACTATTGGCACAAAATATTTCGCAACAGTATCGGCCATTCTAGAAATAGGAGCTTTTGAACCTTGTGCCTCTTCCACCAATTTTATAATTTGTGACAACATCGTATTTTTCCCAATTTCAGTAGCTTCAAATCGAATACTTCCATTTTTATTAATACTTCCACCTACAACTTTATCTCCAACATTTTTTGTAACAGGCAAACTTTCTCCAGTAAGCATAGATTCGTCTACAGAAGTTGCTCCTTCTACTACAACTCCATCAACTGCAATCTTCTCACCTGGTTTTGCCACAACAATATCTCCAACTTTCAATTTTTCAATTAAAACTTCTTTTTCTACACCATTTTCAATAATTTTCGCCTTTTTTGGTTGTAATCCAATTAATTTTTTTATTGCAGACGAAGTTTGACCTTTTGTTCTAGCTTCTAATAATTTTCCTAAAGAGATTAATGTTATAATAATTCCTGCTGATTCATAATGTAAATCCATCGCATATTTATGTGCATGAGCTGGATCAATTATCGCATGAATAGTAGAAATTATACTATAAATCAATGCTGCTCCTGATCCCATTGCTATTAACGAATCCATATTAGGTGCTTTTCTAAATATATTTTTTATTCCATGTATAAAAAAATCTCTTCCTGCATATATAATCGGAATAACAAACACCAATTGTGCCAACGCAAAATTCACTGGATGTGCCTTATGATTCAAAAAACTTGGAACTGGCGCTCCTAGCATATGATGTCCCATTGAAATATACAATAATGGTATTGAAAATATAACCGCCAATATCAATTTATTTCTCATTTCTTTTATCTTATCTTGATACATCTGAACCTTTTCATCCTCAGACACCTTTTCCAATAATCCATATCCACTTTTTTCAACAATCTCTCTAATCTTGTCAAAATCATATTTACTCTCATCAAAACTAACGCTCATTTTTTCTGTCGCTAAATTTACTGTCGCATTAATTCCTTCTTTTTTATTAACAGCTTTTTCTACTGCCGACGCACAAGCTGCACAACTCATTCCTGTAACTGTATAATTTTCTTTTTTCATAAGTATCTCCTTTTCAATTTCAATTATTTATTTATAAAATTAATTTTTACAAAAATTCTTTACCTCTTTTTAATCCCTACAGTGATCATGCTCCTCACAATTACACTGCCCTGGCAGACAATCACACTTAACCTTTTCCACCGCAAATTTCTTCTTAGTCTCAATTGCCTTCTCAATCAAATTCAAATCTGAAAAACTCAATTCATTCTCCTCAATCGCTTTCACAATCAATTCCCCCGATTTTGTCCGACAAATCTTCTCAAACACTTCCATCAACGCCTTTTTAGAAAGTTCCTCTTGCGAATATTCTGTAAAATACACATATTTATTCCCTTCTTCCCTCTTTTTCAAAACTTTCTTCTCCAACAATCTATTCAAAAGCGTTTTTATCGTCGCTTTCTTCCACTCCATTTTCTCACAAAGAACTTCCGCTACAAATTTACTCGTAACTTCTCGATTTGCCCAAACTACTTTCATAATTTGCCATTCAGCATTAGTAATATGACAATCTTTTGAATTTTCCTCTCCCATATTTTTCTCTCCTTTGATGTTTACATTTGTAATCATTTATACAAATAGTTTACAACAGTAATCGTTTTTTGTCAAGTATTTTTAAAAAATAAAAAATGCCATAATCATTATTTACATATTTATTCCATGCAAATAATAATCATAGCATATTACAAATTAGTTTTTTTAGGTTGATATTTTTTTCAACAATTTTTGCAATTTCTTGATTAATGATAGTATCATTAATTTCATAAGTATTCGTTACATTTTCTAATTTTTAAAGTAGCTTTTTTTCTTTCTTAGCCGAGTTTTTTTATCAGCTTTTTGTTTTTTTATATTAACTGCCATTGAACTTCCTATTGGCAATTCCCCATTTCTCGCTAAACTTCTCTTAGAAATCGCAATTTTAATAGACACTGTTTTGCTTCTATTATCTTTTTTATTTCCTTTTGTCACAACAACTGGTGCAATGTCAATAATATTTCCTTCGTATGTTTTACCATTTACAGAACTTACTAATGTAACTTCATTTCCAATTTTAATATTTTTCAATTTAGATTCTTTTACATTAGCATCTACCCACATGTTTTTCAAGTTCGCAACAGTCAATGCAGGTTGATTTTCTTGTATTTTTTGACCAACACTTAAATTTTTATACGATGTTTTCCCAGTGATTGGTGAATACATTCTCGTTCTAGCTAGGTTTGTGTAAGCTATTTTAAATTTGCTCACAGCTTGTTGAAACGCAGGATATTCTTCCAATGAGTTTGTCAATTGTGATTTTGGTGTAATTGCATTTGCCATACTTACTTTTAACTCTGACTGTGCTGATTCGTAAGCATCTTGAGCTGATGATATTTTATCTTCATCTCCTAATTTTTTCGCATTCTCATACACACTTGCTAACCTATTTACAGCAGCCTGTCTAGTTTCAATTTCTTGATCCAAAGCATTACTTTGAGCTACTAAAGCATAATAACTTTTTACCGCTTGAGCAACTCCAGCTTCAGCATTTTGTAAATCTAATTTTGCACTTGTATCATCTAAAACTATCAACAAATCTCCTTGGTTTACTTCTTTCGAATTCCCAGCAACTAATTCTCTAACAGTTCCATTTATTTGAGGCAAAATTTCCGCTTGTTGAGCATTTACATAAGCACTATCTGCTTTTATATTATATTGTCCAACTAATTGATAATAAGCTACTCCTGCAATCGCTGCAACTAAAATAACTCCTGCTGGAATTATCTTTTTAAAATCCCAAACTCTTTCTTCTCTATTTTTATTATCATCTCCAAGTTTTATTCCTAATGTTTCTGATCTTTCTCCAACTTTATCCTTCACTGTCTCAACTACATTATTTTTCTAATTTTTTTCCACTTTTTTTCTATTTCTTTTTTTGAATCTTCTGACACTTAATTTTTCTCCCTTCATTTTTATTAATTTTTTTATTCAAAATATATTTTTCTATTGCTTTAGCAACTCCATGATTTTCATTCGTATCAGTCACATAATTTGCTGCCTTTTTCGCAGATTCTGTACCATTTCCCATAGCAATTCCAGTCCCTGCAAATTCTAGCATTTCAACATCATTGTTTCCATCTCCTATGGTCATTATCTCTTCTCTCTTAATACCCAATTTTTCAGCTAATTCCTTAAGAGCAGCAGCTTTATTTGTTCCAAACGGCAACATTTCAAATATATGAATTTGACTTAATACTGCATCATATTTATCTTTCAATAAATTTTCATTATCATTCTTAAATCTTTGAATTTCTTCTTCCTCACCTAAATACATTGATTTAAAAAATGTATGTTTTCCACTAGTAGCTTCCTCTAAAGAAATTGGTTTTATATCTACATACACCAATTTCCCATCTTCAATCGTATATTTATTCGCCTTATCACCAACCACAAAGTAGTCATCATCATTCGAAACCGTCAAATCCAAATTGTATCCTTCTCTCAATTTATCCAAATAAATAACATCTTCTCTCGTTATTTCCTTATTATCCAACAATTCCCAATTAGTCGTTTTACGAAGCGAACACCCATTATTCAAGATCACATATTCATCCAAATTGTATTTTTCTAATTCAAGCTCCCCATACACTGGTAATACCCCAAATAAAGGTCTACCTGTACAAAGAACCACTTTAATTCCAGCTTCAATTGCCTTTTGAACAGCTTCCTTTTGTGGAGTATCAATATGTTTTTTTTCATTTAACAATGTTCCATCCATATCTATCGCTAATAACTTTATCATTTCTTCTCCTTTCTAAAAACTCTTTACCAAGCTATCATAATTTACTGGCAACTCTAAAATTCCCTCAATTCTATTATTTGAAATTTTAAAATTAAATGGTACACTTTGAATATCAAAGCCTTCTAAAATACTGTTATCATCATCATAGTATACAGGAAAAGTAAATTTACTATTCGAAACATACCCTTTAACTTCTTCTAAACTACTACTTCCAAGAAATACAACTACTACATTTACTTTATCTTTATATTTTTCATAAAACTTTTGCACTTCTGGTAATTCAGCTCTACAATGTGGACACCATTCTGTCGCTAATATAAACAACGTTTTTTTACCATTTTTTAAATATATTTCTACTCTCAGTAGTTTTTTTCCATCTAAATCTTTCAAAATAAAAGTTGGCATATCAACATTCAATTTTTTTCTCAATATGAAATTCATTTCCAAAACTTATATTAAACAACAATAACATTGATAAAAAAATAATACTATCTTTTTCATATTTTTATTCTCCTCTTATCTTCAAATACATTTTTACAAGTAGAAAGTGGACAAACCACAAATCATCGTTTTTGTCCACTCATAATATATTATTTCCCTAAATCTTGAACTAATGAATCAAAATCAACTGGAACTTCTAAGAATTTTTCAATTTTATTATTCGAAATTACTACATTATAAGGGAAACCTTGAACAGCAAATCCTCTTAAAATACTTCCATCTTTGTCATAAAATACAGGGAATGTATATTCATTGTTTTTAACATAATCTTTTGTTTTACCTAAATCAGTGTTTGAATTAGTAAATACAACTACTACATTTACTTTATCTTTGTATTTATCATAAAATTTTTTTGCACTTCTGGCAACTCTACTTTACAATGCGGACACCATTCTGCCGCTACCACAAATAAAGTCTTCTTACCATTGTCCATCAATTTTTTACTACTAACTTTTTTTCCCATCAAAAATTTTTCTAAATTAAATGCCGATACTTTTTGCTCCCGGATTTTTGATCTACATAAAATTCTTTTTTTCACATCCTATCAAAAAAATAATGCAACCATAGAAATTAAAAAAATACTATTTTTTTCATTTTTTTCCTCCTAAATTTTTTTGTTCTAATATTTATTTTTTTCTTCAATAAATTTTTTTCAAAAAAACTGGTCCAATATCATAACCATTATCTTTTTGCTATTCTAAAATACACTTTTGATTTATTTTTTTATCATTTCTTGTGTAATAATATACTCCTAAATTATAAAATGCTGTAGAATTCAACTTCGCTGCTGCCTTTAAATTCAATATTCTTATATTTTTATCTTTTTCAGGATAATACAAACTCAAATCTACAGTTGAATAATCATCACCATTTTCAGAAAGTTTTTCTAAAATTTGTTTAGCTTCCTTACTTTTTCTAACATTGTCCTTAACTTTAGATTTAGTTTTTTCAGCCTCAATCTCTTCCAACACATACGCCAATCTATATCCAGCTGGAATTGATCCTAACTGATACGCCTTGTTATAAATATTTTTAGCCTTCTTCAACTCATTCTTAGTTTCATAAAGTCTTCCCAAATAATTCATAACATCTACATCGCCTTTTTGAATCGCTTTTTGATAATAGTCCTCAGCTTTATCATAATCTTTCATATTTTCATATATAAACCCTTGATATCCTAAAACCACTGATTTATCAGATTTTGCAGCATCTAATACTTGCAATGCCAATTGATAGTTGTCTTTACTTCTATTTACTAATTTTGAAGCCAACTCAAAGGCAGACAAATAATATTTATCCTTTTCAAAAGACTGATTATATAATTGAACTGCTTCATCTTCTTTATCTTCACTTTCAAGAATTTTTCCTTTTGCATATAAAGCCGGTGAAAATCCTTCTGAAATAAATTCTTTCAATATATCATAAGCTTTTTTCATAATCTGACATTACTTCCAAAACTAAAGTTCCAAGCTCTTTTTTTCTCATCCTTTGAAATTGAACCATCCTTTAATTTTTTTGTCTAAATTTTTCCATTTTTTTGTACTCATTAGAAAACTTTTTGTTATATTCATAAGAATAAGTCGCATACATATCTCCAGCATCTTTTCCTTTTTTCAAGTACTCTTGCGCCTTCTCAAACTCAAATTTATCCTCATAAATTCTTCCTAATGTAAAATACGATCTAACAAACCCTTGTTTAGCAGAACTTTCCAATAAAGGAATAATTTGGTCATCATTAGGATTTTGCTTTTGCAAGTAAGAGGCTTTGTAAAATTCCGCTATCCCCTTACTTTTTTTCAGATATCTATTCCAAAAATCTTCTCCTGTTTCTCCTAAATACGCATACGCCAGTCCAAATACATCTTCATTTCCTAAATCAGCTGTTTTTTCTAATTGTTTTACTACACTATTTTCATCTTTTTTTAATAATATTCCCATTAATGATTTTTCAAGCTCATCGTAACCTCTAGCACTCTTTGAACATGAAAACAACATAAAAGGAATAAATAAAAAACAGAATATTTTTTTCATACTTTCTCATTCCTATCTTTATTCTATTTTTGATGTATTTATCTTATTGTTGTTCCTAATTTTACTTCATTATCAATTATAACTAATTTCGTTTTTTTCTTTTTCAGTTGTTGTCAACAACATTCCTTGTGACAATTCTCCACGCAATGTAACTGGTTCTAAATTCAATACTGCCATTACTTTCTTCCCAACTAATTCTTGTTCATTTGGATACCATTTAGCAATTCCAGAAACAATTTGTCTCTTCTCTTTTCCAGTGTTAACAATAAATTTCAATAATTTATCAGCACCTTCGATTTTACTAGCCTTAATAATTTCAACAACCTTTATTTCAACTTTTGAAAAATCATCAATTGTTATAGGATTTTCGATAGTTAAATTTTCATTGTATTCTTTTTTAGGCTCTTCCTCGAATTCAACTCTAGGGAAAATTGGTTCAGCTGCATTTAATTTTCCTCCAACTGGATACGCTCCCCAAGCCTTAACATCTTCTAATTTCATTTTCTCAGCATCCACTTCAAGCCCTAATTGATTCAACATTTTTTGAGCTGTATCTGGCATAAATGGCGAAATTAAAGCTGCTATTTTATATAATCCTTCCACCAAATTATACATCACTGTCGACAATCTATCTTTAGAATCTTCATCTTTAGCTAATTTCCAAGGTTCACACTCATCAATATATTTATTCATTCTAGAAATAAATTTCCAAATTTCCTTCAATGCTTCAGAAAATTGATATTCATTCATTCTCTTTTCAACATTTACTAAAACTTCTTCCCATAATGCCTTTATCTCAGCATCAAATGTATCCGTCACTTCATTCAAAACAACTTTTAAATCAAAATATTTCTTTTGCATTCCAATTGTTCTATTTAAAAGGTTCCCTAAATCATTTGCTAAATCTGAATTAATTCTTTGAACCATTGCTCGTTTGAATAATCAGCATCTTGTCCGTATGTAGCTTCTCTCATCAAATAATATCTAAACGGATCCAATCCATATTTCTCAACTTCTTCCGCTGGATTTACTACATTTCCAAGTGATTTGGACATTTTCTCACCTTCTACAGTCCACCATCCATGTGCTGCAATAGTTTCTGGCAATTTTATTCCTGCAGACATCAACATCGCTGGCCAAATAATCGCATGGAATCTCAAAATATCTTTCCCAATCACATGATTTACTGTTCCATTAGTCCAAACATTTGCAAATTCCTCTGGATCCTTAGCAAATCCTGCTCCTGTCAAGTAATTAGTTAAAGCATCAAACCAAACATAAATTACATGCCCTTCTTCTAATTCCAACGGTATTCCCCAATCAAAAGTTGTTCTAGAAATCGACAAATCTTGCAACCCTTGTTTTATAAATGCAACAACTTCATTTTTCTTACCTTCTGGCTTAATAAATTCAGGATGTTCCTCAATGTATTTCAACAAAGCCTCTTCATATTTAGATAGTTTGAAAAAATATGAAACTTCTTTTACATCGATAACTTCTTTCCCCATATATTTTCCATCAACCAACTGATTTTCAGGAACAAAAGTTTCTTCTGAAACGCAATATTTACCCCAGTACTCACCTTTGTAAATATCACCATTATCATTAACTCTTTTTACAATTTCTCTAACACTGTTAATGTGTCTTTCTTGAGTTGTTCTCATAAAATCAGTGTTTGAAATATTTAATTTTTCCCATAACGTTGTAAAATTCAACGACATTTTATCCACCCATTGTTGTGGTGTATAGCCATTTTTATCTGCAGCCTCTTGAATTTTTTGTCCGTGCTCATCTACTCCTGTCAAAAATTTAACATCATATCCAGTCAATCTTTTATATCTTGCAACTACATCACAAACGATTGTAGAATAAGCAGTTCCAACATGTGGAGCCGCATTAGGGTAATAAATTGGTGTTGTTATATAAAATGATTTTGGCATTTTTTTCCTCCTATTTTTTTAAAAATTTTTCTTCATTAAATTCTATTTTTTTATTTTTATTATATTTTTTTCATTATAAATCTCAAAAGCCTTATATCCAGCTGAATGTATTTTTTCTTTCACTATTTTTGTGGCTTCTTCCATTGATAATTCCTTTGGAAGATAAAAAGGTTCTGCAACATAATGAACACATCTTGCAAATGGTTTTGGAATCTCTAATTTATCCCACATATTTTTAAATATCCATTTTCTACTAGAGTACGAACTTACAGGCAATATTGGTGCCCCAGTCCTCTGAGCTATAAAAATTGCCCCTGCTTTTGGTTCAAATATAGGTCCTTTCGGTCCATCAATCGCAATTCCTATCGTATAATCTTTTTTAGCATATCTCATAGCTTCCTTCAAACTTTTGATATTATCTCTATTTGATGATCCTCTTATCAGCTCATTCCCCTCTCTCGCAAGAAGTTCCGACAAAATCTCTCCATCTTTTGAAGCACTAACTATCGATGCTTTCTTTTTTATAACCCTAGTCGCATTACAAACAGTAAATATCTTTCTATGCCAAAACACGACTATATTTTGCTGATTCATCTCTACACCATCAGCATAATAATATTCTCGCCTTGTCATAAAACTCAACATTCTATAAATAGAATGAAGAAATATTCAAAAAAAACTTATATTTATTCATTTTTTTCTCCAAAAATTATCTAATTTTTAATAAATTCTATTACATTCGTTCCAATTTTTGAACTACAACAATTTTTTTCAGTAATTTACAATAAAATTTCACAGAATTTATTTATGCATACATTTTTTCTAAAATAACTTGTTATTTCTAATATTTTTTTCTTCTATTTTTTTCATTTGTTTGGTCATTTCTGTAATCATCATCTCTACTTGTACAAATCAATGTAGCGTATCCAAATAAAAAAATACCATAATCTTCTTACTGATAATTTTTGCTTCTTGAAAAAGTTAGTTTAGGAAAAACTTACCATTAAAAATTTCTTCTGTTAATAAAGTATTCAATGTTTCATAGTAAAGTTCTTTAAATCTTTCTGCACCATCAAGAAAAAAATCGCTCTAAAAAGCTCTCTTTCTTCCCTCGCAAAAGCTACAAAACCAACTGCACTATTTAGTAACTTTCGCTCAGAATAATTTCCATAAAGATATTTTTTTCAACTTTTCTTTTGATAAAATAATAATTTCTTCTTTTTAAGTCGTCTACTGTATTAAAAATTAAAATATATTGGTGCCGTTGAACTCTTTAAATATTTAGCGATTTTTTTCTAACACTTAAATTATTAAAAGCCTTCTATCTTCATTAACTCATAGGGTCGCTTCGACTATGATTTCCTTTGTAAATTTTACTTTCGGCATAAATTTACACTGCTCCTTTTCTATTTTTTCTTTCATATACACAAAACTTCCAATTATCATATTTTTTTTCTTCATTCATTTTCCAATCACAATTTTTCTATAACAGGAAAAATATGCATCTGCTTCATCATCAGAAAAAAATCAACGTAACTAATATATAATTTATCAATTATTTTTCTCTTCCAAAAGCCATTTTATAAATCTGTTCTCCTCCAATTATAAAGATTTCTTCTTTAGAATTTTTAAAACTGTCTGTCATTTTTTGAAAGTCATCAAAAAAACTTTCACTTTTGTAGTTTCATTTTCCAACTTTTTTTCAAATCCGACTCTAAAATTTCTCTCGATAAAAATTATATTTTTTTCTATTCGGCAACAACCTTCCAATACTTTCAAAGGTTTTTTTCTTCCCATAACAACAGTCTTCCCATTCGTTATTCTTCTAAAAATTTTTTTCAAATCTTCTGGAATATGCCACAATAATTTATTCTCTTTCCCAATTTCTCGATTTTTTCCAATCGCTACTATTACACTAAACATTTTTTCTTCCTATCCGACATTTACTTTTTTTCAAAAACTAAACCGCTACTTCAAATTTTTATCAAAGGATAACTTTCATAATCTTCCAATTTTTATATCATCAAATGTCAATTCATTAAATGGCTTATCTGCTATCTTAATTTTTGGTAATTTTAAAGGTTTTCTAGTCAATTGCTCTTTCAATCCTTCAATATGATTTTCGTAAATATGAGCATCAATTATCGTATGAGAAAACTCTCCAACTTCATAACCACATTCCTTCGCCAACATCATTGTCAATAACGAATAACAAGCCAAATTAAATGGTATTCCCAAAGCAATATCTCCACTTCTTTGAGTCAAATGACAATTCAATTTATTTCCTAAAACATTAAATGCAAACGTATAATGACAAGGTGGCAGCTTACTTATCGTTGCATTTCCAGGATTCCAAGCAACTACAATCATTCTTCTACCATTTTTATGATTAGGATTTATCTTCAATTCTTTCAAAGTATCAATCACATACTGAATTTGATCAAAAACTAATTGTCCATTTTCTTCTCTCGTTGTCCAAGGATTATTCTCATCTGCAAAAACTTCTCCATCTAAAGCAACTTCTGGAACTGGATATCTTCTCCAAAATCTTCCGTAAGCTGTTTCTAATCTACCTTCTTCATCTGCCCACGCATCCCATATTTTCGTTTTTTCTCTCAACGTTTTAATATGCTCTTCTCCTGACAAATACCAAAAAAGCTCATGCAACATCGAATTAAAATACATTTTTTTGGTTGTCAACAAAGGATATCCTTCACTTAAATCAACTTTATATGTATATGCAAAAGTTGAAATAGTATCGACTCCTGTTCTATTTTCTTTCCTTACTCCATTTTCCAAAACATGTTTCACTAAATCCAAATATTGTTTCATCTCTTGTCAACTCCTCCTTCCAAAAATTTTTTTAACTCTATTTTTTTAAATATTTTTTTCATTTATAACGAAAAAAATCAAAATCATTCTGTCTCAATGCTTCATACAATATTATCGAAGCCGAATTTGCTAAATTTATCGATCTTCCCATTGGAATCATTGGAATAGTTATGTTATATTCCTTGTATTTATTCAATATTTCTTCTGGTATTCCTCTCGATTCGAGTCCAAACATTATAAAATCATTTTTTTGAAATTTTACATCTGAATATTTTTTTGATTTGTTTTTAGTCGTTGCAAAATATAAATTTGCATCTTTATTTTCGATATTTTTCTTTATAAAAAAATGGTCAAAAATCTTCCCAAATAAAAAGCTGAACTTTTTTCCCAATAATCCAATCCACCTTTTTTTAATATATTTATCTTCCAATGAAAATCCCAAAGGTTTTATCAAATGCAATTTCGTATTTGTTAAAACACATGTTCTACCTATATTTCCCGTATTTGTTGGAATTTCTGGATTTAAAAATACTATATTCATTTTTTTGTTATCCCTCTTTCCTTTTTTTCTTAATTTACTATATTCCAATTTTTTTATGATTTTTGTTTAACTTAATATCATTTTTTTAAGCCATTTTTTTAACATTCTTACTTTTATTTAATTATTTAATATTCATCAATTTTTTTATAATCTGACAATTTTTATTCTATCAGTTTTTAGAGTATCTAATTTCTTAGTAACATTATCTCCTCTTTCAAATCCTCCAAAACCAATTTTTGAATTCACATGCGTAATTGCTATTGCCAAAGCATCAGCTGCATCATCAGGTTTCGGTATTTCATCTAATTTCAATATCAACTTTACCATTTCCTGAATTTGCTTTTTAGTCGCCCTTCCATAACCTGCAATACCCATTTTCACTTGAAGAGGCGTATAACTAAATAAATTCAATCTATTTTTTTGACCAACAAGAGTTATAACCCCTCTCGCCTGTCCAACTTCAATTATTGTTTTTTGATTTTTAAAAAAGAATAAATTTTCAATAGCCATATCTGTAGGCTTCCACAACTTTATAATCTTTTCCAAAGCATCATAAATTTGCTCTAATCGAACTGGCATATCCTCCGATTTATCTGTAAAAATACACCCGTAATCTAATGTTGTATATTTCCCATTTTCATAGTCAATGATTGAGTATCCAACAATAGCTGTACCGGGATCTATACCTAAAACTCTCATATTTCTCCTCAATATTTTTGATGTTATATTATATCACAAATACATCATTTTTTTCAAACGTAAATCCTCTTGTCAAAATATAAACTTGTATATAAAAACAATAAAAAAAATAGCCTAAAACTAAATTTAGACTACTTTTTCTTTTTTTAAATTTCCAAATAACTTATTTTTAGTTAACAAAACTATTTGAAATCAAGATTTTTATTATAAACTATTTTTTTATATTCAATATCTAATTTATCCAAAAAAATTCATACAATTTTTTTATTCATTGCTGTGTAATCATATTTTTTTATTTCTTCTGGATTTTTCGATATATCTGAATTTTTTTCAAATTCTTGTTCTAAGTTTTTTTCATTTTCAATTAACTCAACTACGATTTCACTATCAAACTCCAAATGACATTGAAAACCATATACTAACGGAGTAAATCTTATAATTTGTCTTGGACATCCAACACTTTTTGCTAAAACAACACTACCTTCAACCAATCCTGGCATATCACCGTGCCAATGACCTACAATTTCTCTCTTTCTATCAAAATGACTTAATTTTTCATCTTTTAATCCTTCTTCTGTCAATTCAATCGCAAAATTTCCAATTTCCTTTTCAGGACTATGATCAAATTTTCCACCTAAACTCTCTCCAATTAATTGTGCTCCCAAACAAACTCCTACAACAGCTTTTTTCGCATCAATACATTTTTTTATAAATTCTTGTTCTTTTTTTGTATCAAAATGTGGACATTCTTCCAATGTTGTTGCAGGCGATTGAGGCCCTCCCATTACAAATAAAATGTCAATCCCTTCAGTACCTTCTGGTAATTTATCTCCTTCAAATACTTTTGAAAATGTAACTTCATACCCTTTATTTTCTGCCCATTTCAAATATGATCCTGGAGCTTCAAAACTTTCATGTTGTAAAATGTGTACTCTCATTTTTCTGTTATGTGTGATAAATTTTTAATCAATTAGATTGTTCTATAAAAAAATAAATCACACTCTCCTTTCTTTTTTTATTTTTTTGAATATGAATTTTCATCCAAATATTTCTACAAAAAAATATTTATCTCTCTTTAAATAAACCTTATCATACCCTATTTTTAATAATTTTTCACTATCCCTTTAAATTCTCGCTTTTTGAGTCTTCCCATTAGTAACAAATACTTTCAAAATTGTATTTTTCCCTATAACCTTTAATATTTTTCTAATTTCCTAAACCCAACTAATACAGTCATCCCATTTTTTTCAATTTCAAGTATTTATCATTGAAATAACAATTTCTTTTATATTCCAATATTTCTTCAATATCTTTAAATTTAATGATATCCTGTATTTTTTTAATTCTCGTTTTTACATTACTTTCCTTATCAAAAAAATATTTTCCAAAAATCCCATAAATCTTCTCTTCAATACTTTCATCTTTTTTTCATTTCAATTTTTTTGTAGCTTAACAAAATCTCTATTTTTCCTCAACATTTTTCTTGCTCCAACAACTTCTCAATCTCACTCAAAGTCACAGCATCCTTCAAATAATATTTGTCAATCTGAGTTCTCACTAATTTTGTCATAGTTGCAAAAGTTCCTAATTTTTGTCCAATATCTCTGACTAACGAACGAATATAAGTTCCACTACTTACACTCGTATAAAACGATACCTTATTTTCTGAAAAATCAATTTTGATATCTTTTATATAATTTATACGAATTTTTCTAGCTTTCCTCTCAACTTCAATACCTTTTCTCGCCAAATCATATAACTTTTCTCCATTAATTTTTATTGCCGAATACATCGGAGGCATCTGTTCAATCTCTCCAACAAAGCTATTAATCACGCTTTCAATCTCATTTTGTGAAACATTCACAATTCCCTTTTTAGTGATTTCCCCTTCTGCATCATAAGTACCCGTCTCATAACCCATTTCCAATTCTACGTAATATTCCTTATCTTTTTTCATCAAATCATCAGAAAATTTTGTAGCATTGTTAAGCATCACTATCAATAACCCTTCAGCCATCGGATCCAAAGTTCCAGCATGTCCAACTTTGTTAGCTTTTATCAACCATTTTAACCTATTTATCGCTCCAAACGAACTGACACCCTTCTCTTTATTCAAGAGAACTATCCCATTTTTCTCAAATTTTTTTACTTTCATTTTCCTCCTCACCTACATTATTGGCGACACCAATTTAAACAATGAATTTCTAATTCTTTTCCAAAAAGCTTTTTTTTCAATCTGTTTCTTCTCAATCTTTTCACATTTTTCTAAATCTTTTAAAAAAATTGATTTCTTACATTTTGACTAATTTCTCGATTGTAAAAAAACTGAATTTATCTCATAATTTATCTCAAGACTTCTCATATCAAAATTACAAGTTCCTATCGTAGAAAATTCTCCATCAACCACGATATTTTTACAATGTAAAAATCCTGCTTTGTATCTATAAATTTCAATTCCTGCATTAGTCAATTCCTCAAAATATGTTTCTGCAATCCAATAAGGAATTTTTTTATCAGGAACGCCCGTCATTATAATTTTTATCTTAATTCCAGCTAAAGCCATTATTGTCAATTGATTTACGAGTGCACTATCGGGCACAAAATATGGACTTTGAATTAGTACTTCCCTTTTCGCACTAGATATCAATTTTGAATATAAATATTTTAAAGATGTCCATTCTGTATCTGGTCCACTCGATGAAACCTGCATTAAATAATATTTTTCATCATCTTTCACAATATTTTTTTCTCAACAATTTCATCTAATTTTATTGTTTCAAAATCATTTTTTCCACCACTATTCAACCAATCTGTAATAAAAAAATCGTCAAATACTGTATCACTAATTCTCCTTCAACTCTAAAATTAGTATCTCTCCATTCATTAAATCTCGAACCACCTGTAATGTACTCTTCTCCCAAATTCATTCCACCTGTATGAAGAATTTTACTATCAATTATCGTCATTTTTCGATGATTTCTATAATTCAATTTTGATAATGCAAATTTAATATCTAAAAAATATCTAAATTCAATTCCTGCTTTTAACAATTCTCTCCTATATTTTTTCGAAATTGCCCTAAAAGAACCCAATCCATCAAACAACAATCGTATTTTCACGCCTTCTTTCGCTTTTTTTACCAATAAATCCTTTATTTGCTGCCCCAACTTATCTGAACGCCATACAAAGTACTCCATCAAAATACTTTCTTTTGCCTCACTAATATCCTTTATAATCGAATCAAACGCTTCCTTTCCCGAATAATAAATTTCATAAGATTTATTTCTCGTAATCGTCGTTTTTTCTGCTGTTGCCAACAATTTTACAATTTCAATTTCAGAATCACTAATATTTTCCTTATCAATGCTACGATATGACGATTTTTCTAAAAACCTTTCATCCAAGAAAAAATCAACAGGATCATATTTCAAAAAATTCCTAACTCTAAACCATCTGCCCTCTTGTTTTTCACGATTGGAAATAGCTCTATTCTTTCTCCAATTTATCCCAAACAATAAATACAAAACAATCCCAATCACAGGAAATACCGTAATTGTAAATATCCATGATACCATTGCTGACGACGGTTTGTCAGATACTAAAATTGCTATTAAACAAAAAATATAAATCACTAAATGTATATGCTCAATTGATATAAGCCACATAAGCCCTGTTTCTCCATGTCCAAACATTCTTTTTCTCCCTTTAAAAAAATATTATAAAATGTGAATTTATAATTCCTTTTTAAAAAGTTATAAACTCACATTTTTTTCAATGAATATTTTTACCTATTTTTTTACATAAGCAATTGTTTCAATTTCAACTAACGCATTTTTTTAGGTAATTTTTCCTACTTCGAAAGCCGATCTAGCTGGATATGGTTCTGAAAAAAATAACCTGCATAAATTTCATTTACTGTTCCAAAAATCTGCAATATTATCTAATAAAACTGTTGTTTTTTTATTACATTTGCTGTTGTTAAACCATTATTTTTCTAAAATTGCTTTTTATGTTTTCCATTACTTGTTTTTGCTTGTCCTTCAACTGTTGTTTCTTCAATTTCTTGAGTTTCTGGATTAATCGCTATCTTGCCCCTGAAATATACAAAAAAATCCCCTGCTAATCTATATGCTGAATAAGGTCCCACTGCATTTGGTATTTTTTTCATCGATATTTCCTCCTATTTTTTTAATAAAGATTTTTCACTCTAAAAACAAAAAAAATAATTTTTTTATTTAAAAGTTCTACAAATTCATTTTTAACATAATTTTTTTCAGTAATAATCAACATTTTTTTATTATTTCTTTTTTTGTTTATTTTTTTACAAAATAAATTTTTAAAATTAAATAATTTTTTTGCTATTGACTTCTAGAATTTATAGAGTATAATAATAATGACATAGATGAAGGGATGTGATTTTATGAAAATCATTATTAGCGGAAAAACAATTGAAAGTTACGGATGCAATTAGAAACTATACTGAAGAAAAGATACAAAAAAATTTCTAAATATACAGAAGCTATAACAGAAGTCGATGTTGTTTTTATCAGTAGAAACTACAAAATCTGAAGGGGATGTCCACAAAGCTGATGGATTAGTTTATGCAAGTGGAACAAAAATAAAAAGTTGAAACAGAAAACAGCGATTTATATGTCTGCAATTGACGAATTATCTGATAAATTAGAAAGACAAGTTAGAAAATATAAAGAAAAAAACAAAAAGATTTTTAACAAAAAAAGGGACTCGTTAATCTTTTGATCTTTTATAAATTATTTGATATTGGTTAACCAAAAAAATAGAGCATTTTTTTAAGTGCTCTATTTTTTTATTTTTTTAAATCACAATTTTTATGAATCTATCTCTGAAATAGCCTTTTCAAACTGCTCTCTCGAAATATTAAACGAATTTAACGCTTTCAATAACTGTTTTGAATTGTAATATCCGATTTTTAAGATATCTCCCAATTTCGCTCTTCTCTCTTTTGAATTGCTCCCTGAAGTAAGCCCATTATCAATCAGATCACTTGCGCTAAAGATATCTCCTCCAGTCGACTCATCCCTATGCGTAATCACATGTTTAAGTGCCTCCAAAATCGAAGCATCCGAAGCATTCTCAACTCCAATGTTATCAACTTTTGTAGCCTCTTTTTTACTAATAAAAGCATGTTTAATTTTAGGGATCCGACTTTCTATAACACTTCTTATTTTTTTCCCAGCAAAATCTGGATCAGTAAAAAGTATCATTTCATTCGTTTTTGACAATTCCTCCAATTTTTTCAAAGTCTTCTTATTCACGGCAGAAAAGCCATTCAATGCAATTATGTGCGCATCCACTACTCTCTTTAAAGCAGTTACATCGTCACGCCCTTCCACCAAAATAATCTCATTTATTTTCAATTTTTCCATTTATTTTCCTCAATCATTTATAAATTTATAATTTCGTTATTTAAATTACTCCCACCTATAAAAGCGGGAGTATCCTAACTAAATTTCACTATATCAAATCTTATTTTTCAATTTTAGCATTTTTCAATATTTCCAATAACCAATCCCAAGTTTCTTTAACTGACCAAATTTCCATTCTTTCTTCAGGCGTATGTGCTCCAAAAATATTTGGTCCTACTGAAATAATATCCAAATCTTTTATATTCACATCAAAAATTCCACATTCTAAACCTGCGTGAATTGCTCTAATTTCAGGATCTTTATTCGCAACTTTTTTAAATGCTTCTGTTGCAATATCTCTAATTTTTGAGTTTTCTCTGTATTCCCAAGACATATAAGATGAATCAATTCTAACAGCCGCTCCATATTTTTCAGAAACTTCTATAACTTTTTTTCATAATTTCATCCAATGATTTATTTACAGAACTTCTTGGTAAAGTTTGAATTTTTTTATTATCAATTTACCATTTTCATTTTTTTAGTCTTAATAACACCCACGTTTATTGAAGTTTCCACCAAATCATCAATATTTTTACTCATAGCTAAAACTCCATTTGGAAGTTCATTTATCAATGAAATCAATCTATTTGAATCAGCTTCTGAAACTCCTTTTTCATCGCCTTTTTTCTCAACTTCAACTACTTCTATCATCGGCGTTTTATCAATGATTTTCATATCTTTAATTATATTTTCAAAAGCCAATTCAGCCAATTTTTTTACATCTTCAACAGTTTCATCTTTAAGATCTACAGCCAATGTAGCCACTGCTTCTCTAGGAATCGCATTTACTTTATCTCCGCCGTCAATATTCACGATAGAAAAATTATATTTTTTATTAAGATGATCCAAAACCTCACCTAAAATTTTATTTGCATTTCCAAATCCACAGTGAATTTCTGCTCCTGAATGTCCTCCACTTAAACCTTTTACATCAACAGTGATCAATTTACTTTCAGGGTTAATTTCTTTAGTGTCAAGCGTTAATTCTGTAACTGTTCTTCCTCCACCAGCACTACTTACATAAATTTTTCCATGCTCCTCAGTATCAAGATTAATCATTGTTTTTCCAGTAAAAATACTATAATCCAAATTATTTACACCAGTCATTCCATCTTCTTCATCAACTGTAATTATCATTTCCAAAGCAGGATGCTCAATATCGTTTCTATCTATCAATTCAAGCATATAAGCTACTGCAATCCCATCATCTCCACCAAGTGTAGTTCCATTAGCTCTCAAGAATCCATCTTTCACGACTAACTCAATTCCTTGTGTTTCAAAATCAAAATCTGTGTTTTTATTTTTTTCCCAAACCATGTCCATATGACCTTGTAAAATTACAGGTGCATAATTTTCATATCCTTTTGTTGCTTGTTTTTTTATAAATATATTCAAAACTTCATCTTGTGTCACTTCAAGATTTCTTTCTTTTGCAAAATTATACAACCAATCACTTATTTTTTTTTCTTTTTTTGAAGCTCTCAGTATTTTTTTGAAATTTCACTAAAATAATGAAAAAAACTCCTTTTGGCTCTAAATTTTTCTAAATTTGTTTCTTTACTCATTTTTCTACCTTCTTTCTGCTTTTCTATATTTTTTTGCTTTTTTTACTAAATTAATGAATCAAAGAGTTCCTCCAGCTCCGTCATTTCCCTTTGAGACAAATCATACCCCGACTTCAATTTTTTTCAATAACGGATTATCTTCTCCTAGCGAACTCCTCTCCAATATTTTTAATTACTAATTTTTTTATAAAATTCCATTTTTTTACTCCTCTTTTTTTCTTTTTCATAAATTCCAAGTCATCAAATGTCAACTGGACAATATTTGTTTTAGTTATTGAACTTAATTGAACTCCAATTAATCTAACTTCATTCTTTTTCTCTAAAGATCTAAAACTTTCAATCGCCATATCAGCAATTTGTTTATAATCATTCGTTGCATTTTTTTAATCTCTTTGCTTTTGTATGTGTAACAAAGTTGGAATACCTTATTTTTAATGTAACCGTTTTTATAAACTCTTTTTTCTCTTTTAATTTCTCGCTCAATATTTTCGATTGCTTTTTCAATTCATCTTCCAATTCAAGAACATCATTAATCGAATGATTAAAAGTCACTTCTCGTCCATACGACTGCCTTTTCCTAGCATTATTAATTTCAGAAAAATGCAACCCTCTAACCACATTATACAAAAACTCTCCCTTTACATTACCAAATTTATTTATCAAATCAAATTTATCAAAACCATGTAAATCTTTTCCAGTCTCAACTTTAAACATTTTCAATGTCTCTCGAGTTTTCTTTCCAATCCCTGGAATTATGCCTAATTCCTTATCTTTTTAAATATTCTACAAATTGTTCTCTATCCCAAAAAAATAAAATATCCATTCGGTTTATTAATATCACTTGCAATTTTAGCACTAACCTTGCTAAAACCTATCCCAACAGAACAAGTTAATCTCACATTTTTTTAAAAAAATATTCTTTAAATCGCCTAACAAACTTTTCTATATTATTATTTTTTTATAAACTCAGTAATATCAATATATCCTTCATCCACCGAAGTAAATTCATACTTATCTGTAAATCTTTTTATCAAATTTTGAATTTCTCTTCCAATTCTAAAAATATTTCTCTTTATCAATTCTAACTAAGGTCAAATTTGGACATAATCTTTTTGCTTCCACTACAGGCATTGCAGATTTCACACCATATTTTCTCGCTTCATAACTTGCTGTCGTCACCACTCCATATCCAACGGCTATCGGTATACCACGCAACCTAGGATTATCTCTCTGCTCCACCGATGCAAAAAAAGCATCCATATCATAATGCAAATATATTTTTTTATTCATCTCATTTAATCCATAATTTTAATATGTACTCAATGTCGGTAAAATCATATTAAATTCACCATTTTCAATTTTATATTTATACGTAGCCATATTTGCCAATTCCAAACTGTGTGTAACAATTATTATCGCTTGATTTTCTTCTTTACTAATCTTTTTAAACAACTCATTTATCACATTACTAGTTTCTGTATCCAAATTCCCTGTTGGTTCATCAGCTAATATCATTTCAGGATTATTAATCATCGCCCTAGCAATTGCTACTCTTTGTTTTTCTCCACCAGACAATTCATTTGGCTTATGATTTATTCTGTGACCTAAATCTACCATTTTCAACAATTCTTTTGCTCTCTTTTTAGCCTTGTCTTTTGTCATACTTTTATTAACTAACGCTGGCATCATAACATTTTCAAGTGCTGTAAATTCATTAAGTAAATAATGAAATTGAAATACAAACCCTATTTTTTTCTATTTCTCAAAATATTTTTTTAATTTTTTTCATCCTTCATATTCACTTTTTTTTCATCAATAAAAACATCTCCACTTGTCGGAACATCAAGCAACCCAAGTATATTTAGTAATGAAGTTTTCCCGCTTCCAGATTTCCCTTGAATTGACACAAAATCTCCACTATTAAATGTTAAATTTATATTTTTTTAACACATGAATTTCTTCTGCCTTCGTTTTTATATATCTTATTCACATTCTTCAATTCTAAAATCTTTTTTTATTCATATTTCAATGCCTCCACAGGTTTTCATTTTTGCGACTCTAGACGCTGGATAAATTGTAGAAATAAAAAAACTATAAAGAAAGTTACAATATATATTGTTGAAATCTCTCCTGAAGAAATATATAATGGCAATTCATCTAAATAATAGTATCTTCCCGATGCCATATATATTTTTAAATAATTCTTTTAATAAAAATTAACACTAATGGTGAAAAAAATCATCGAAAATACAATTCCCGAAACTCCGATAATTAGTCCTTCTATCGTGAATATTTTTTTTCTAATATTAGAATTTGTATACCCAATCGATTTTAAAATTCCAATATCTTTAATTTTTTCTCTAACAATCATATTTAAAATAACCGACACGGCAAATGAAGCAACTAATAGCAACAAACTTAATATTGCAATTAGCACATATTTTTCAAATTGAACCGCATGTAATAAATTTTCATTCAATTTTTTCCAAGTTATTGCACCAAAATCTTTACTTGGCAAATTTGCTCTAACTTCCTCAAAAACTTTATCTACCTTTTGAGGATTCGCAGTTATAATTCCAACTTCTGTAGCAACTTCTCCTCTTTCACTCATAATTTGCATTGTTTTCAAAGGTACCACAACTAAATTTGAATCATAATCCAAAAAACCTGTTTTAAAAATTCCCCTTACAATTAATTTTACTTCTTTATTTTCAGCAGAAACTAGACTTATCTCTTGACCTACTTTCGCATTCATTTCTTTTGATAATTCTTCCCCAATTAATACTGAATTTAACTCAGAAATATTATTATTCCCATTCAAAATTCTTAATTTTAAATCCTTTTTTACATTTTCAGCCGTCATTCCCTTTGCAAGAACTCCCTTTGCAAATCCCTTGTATTTCAAGATTGACTGACTATTAATTTGAGGAATAACTGCTGTTACCTCTTTTTATTCCCTTTGTACTGTCAATCACGCTATTATAATTTTTCGAAAAAGCATCTTTTCTACTTTTTTTACCAAAATATGTGGACTCATAGTCAAAAGAGTATTTATCATATTTTTTTATTCAATCCATTAGAAATCGTAAGCGATACAACAAATACTGTAACCGCAATTCCTACTCCTAAAATAGAAAAAATACTTTGAAATTTTCTCTCAACAACATGTCTCCAAGCTATAAAAAACTCTACCATCTTTGTCTTAAACTCTCCCTTCTATCATTTTTTTATTTTTATCTTACATCATCAGACATTTCCGATGTGACATTATAATTTCTCATTAAATCTTCTTTTTTTGTGCCTCAACTTTTTGCTCTATCCAACACAATTTCATCACCATTTTCTGTTTCCAATATCACAAATTCTGAATTCGCTTTTCTCAATTTTTGAACAAAATCTTTGAAATTTTTATATTTCTCACCATTTATTTTCAAAATTATCAAATTTTCCAATTCAGAATATCCTAAATTCACGTCAAATGGTAAAACACTCGTTAAAATAGCTAATTGATCATAATCTTTATAAGTGTCTTCTTTCTCATAAACAGGTGGTACTTCACCTTTCGATTCCTTCAACAATGTCAAATAATTGTTTGTCAATGGCTCGAAAACCAATCCCCCGTACACAAAATATGAAGGCGGTGTCTCAATTTTTACTTCAGTCACAACACTATATCTAATATTTTTTTACTATTCAACTTAACTGATCCAGTCATTTTTTTCTTATTTCTCACAATTTCATAACTTAACATATCTCCAAAATTCTTTTGTTGATTAATATAAGAAAAATCCGTTTTTTCATTAGGTCTAAATTCAACTGTTCCATCAGATTCAATCCATTTATTATCCAATTTCAATAAAACATCATCTTTTTGAAGAACTCCCTCAAAAGGTGAATTTTTAAATACTTTTTTTATCAACACACCTTTCGAATCATTAGGCAATCCCAACATTTTTCTATGTGCCACACTTTCAAGTGCACTCCACTGAATTCCTAATCTCGGAGGACCATCATAATTTTCATCCTTTATATCATTTAAAAAGTTTTTCAAAATATTCACTGGTATAAAATATCCAATATTATCAGCATTCGCAATACCTGCAAAAGCAACTCCTACTACTTTCCCATTATTTGTAACAGGACCTCCACTATTTCCACTATTTATTGCAGCATCCGTTTGTCCAATCAAAAATCTCTCATTTGTCAATGTATAAGTATTATGCTCCATTCTAGAAACTATCCCTTGCGTTGTACTCAACTTATCTCCACCCAAAGGATATCCATAAACAACTACTTTTTCCTGAATGCTTGGCAAATTCCCTAAAGTTAACGATGTCGTCCCTTTAAAAAAATCTTTATCATCCACTTCAACTAAAGCTAGATCATACTCTTCTGACACAAATTTAACTTTAGCCTCATATTTTTTAGAATCTCCTTCTTTTCTTATCTGCAAAAATTTTGCATTTATTACTGCGTGTGCATTTGTAATAATTTTATTCCCTTCAATTATAAAACCTGTCGCCGTAGAATTAAAACTCTGACCATATTGCCAAGGTGCACTATAATTGTATGATTGATGTGCCGCATAAACTTTTACTAATGCTTTAGTAACTGAACTTTCAGCAGAAAAAACAGTCATCACACACATAAAAAATCCCATTAGAATTATTTTTTTTATCTTCATTTTTTCCTCCTGTTTTTCCTATATTTTTTTCCATTCTCAAACTCAATTTTCACACCGATCTTTTTTTCTACAAGTTTTTAAAAAAATAATAACGGATTATCAATATTCAAAAATAAATTTTATACTTTTTTTATCATTCGTTATTACTTCCAAAACACGCTCAAATTTTTTTGCCCTTTCACTTTATCAATTTTTTTACAAAAAGCTTTCACATCAGATAATTTCACTCGTACTCTTGAATTAGCAATTTCATTTTTTTATCAACTGTTAGCTTATATCCCACTAAAACTATCGTAGAAATAATTACATAAAAGTAATAAAATTATTCCCAAAATTATCTTTATTGTAGACATTTTTTTCCAATCCCATAAACTGTTTATACAGCGAATAAATAGCTGTTCCTGTTAGTACTATAAAAAAATAGACGATGAAATCATATTTTTTTACTTGCTCTAAAAGTATATTTATCAATTTCACCTTCTATTTTGTAATCTTCAAAATTTTTTTCAAAAAGCTGACATATCAAACAAATTTTCCATAATAAATCTCCTATAAAAAAACAAAGTTCTTTTTTTCAATTATTCTATTAAATTATTCAATGATTTTTATAAGTTGTTTTCCCCTTTCCTTTTTAAATTAAAAAAACTTCACGCGCTAATTTTTTTCTGTTTTATCACTATTATTAAGATTTTTTTGATTATCTTCTAAAGTCTTTTTATTTTTCATAAACGACTAATTGTTGCTTTACTTCATTTAATTCTTTTTTTACTTTCTCTTTTTTTGATTTATATCATACATTTGAAAAAGCAAACCACGCCAAAAAGTAAAGCTACGAAAAGCATTTAAACCAATAAATGTTTTTTTATTCATATTTCTCTTTTCTCCTTTTTTTCATTCAAAATTACTTTTTACAAAAATTCATAAAAATAGAACTTTAAAACTTTTTAAATAATTAATTTTTTTATTATACTATATATATTTCAGTGTATTTCTAACTTATTATTGTAACTATTTAACTTTTCCTTTTATATTTTTTTCATTTTTTTATTTTTTTCAATCTCTTTAACAAAAACTATCTAAATTATCAAATTTTTTTATAAACTGATGCAAATCTAACATAAGCCACTTCATCCAAATCCAATAAATACGAAACAATTTTATCACCTAGCTGACTAGACTTAATCTCACCAGAAAAATTTGTCAAAATCTCTCTTTCTAATTTATCCAAAATTTCCTCAATCTTTTCCATATTTATATTTCTTTTTTCAAAAGCCCTAATTATCCCATTATAAACCTTTTTCCCTCGAATATAGTTGCTTTTTCTCCATTTTTTTCTTTATAACAAAAAAAGTGTCAAATCTACAACTTTCTCATGAGTCGTAAACCTTTTTTGACATTCTTCACACTCTCTACGTCTTTTTATCGAATTTCCATCCGAATAAGATCTACTATCAATAACTTTAGTATTATCACTACCACAATATGGACATTTCATATTTTTTTAAACCTCTTCACTCTTAATTATTTCCATAATTTCTTCTTGAGTTTTAGCCTTTAATAAATTTTTCTCTAAATTTATCTTCTTTTATCACTCTAGAAATTCTTGCTAGAACTCTCAAATATTCTTTTTGTATCATCAACTGGACATAAAAAAACATAAAAAAATTATTTTCACTTTTTTTCTTTTTTCGTCTTCTAGTGTACCATACTCAACACCATCTTTTTGAAATTCCTATAGTTATGATTAACTCATCAACTGTTGTTGTTTTTTGCATGGGGAACTGCTACTTCTTTTCCCAATTCCTGTGGTACCCATTTCTTCTCTCGAAAAAAATATCATTCAAACCTAATTCTGGATTTTTTTATTACATTTGTTTCTTTTTAAACCTTCATAAAAGCTCTTTAATTACAGCATTTTTTTAGTTTTTCCCTTTTAAATCTAAATTAATTGTTTCTACTTTAATGTAATCAGTAATGCTATTTGTCGACATCTATATTCCCTCCACAACGAATTTTTTTATTTCTAAATTTACTTGTAAATTTATATTTATATTTTTTTCAAAAAAAATATGTAATTCTCTTTAACTCTTTTGAATATTTTTTTCAATTCCTTTTTGAATTTTTTTCCAAATCATTAGAATTTTTCCCCATTTATTTTTTTACTAGATTATCGTATACTTTTTCCCAATCTTTCACCTAAAATTTCCTTCAATTCCATTTTTATCATAGATTCCATGCTCAATCATTATTCTACGTAAAAATGATACACCAATATAATATTTATATTCTTCTGTCATACTTTTAATTCCATCAATATAATCTAAAAATTTCTAAAATTTTTATCAAAAAAATATGATTTTTCATAACTCAAATCATATATTTTTCTCAACACTATCTAAAAATATACAGTGCTATTTCTAATTTTTTTCAATATTTTTTTAGTTATATTATTAAAAAAACTTTTATAGTTTCTGTCTCATCAATAATGTGATAATTATTTTTTTCAGTTATTAACATTTCAACTATATTTAAAGGATTCAAAGAAGCAACATTCCTTTTTTTGATTTTTCTAATTCCATATGCCATTCCTACTAACTTTCCGTATTCCGACTAAAAATCGTTATTAGTAAATTTGCTTCTCCTACTTCCTTCTTTTTCAATATTAATCCTTTTTACTTTTTAATTTTTTTCATAATTAATATCTTATAATCTTTCAATTAATTTTTTTCAATTTTTTTACAACCATATTTCAATTAAAAAAATCTCTGATTTTATTTCTATTTAAAATTAGATAAATAATAAACAACTCTTGAATTACCATCTGTTACAAATATTTTTTTGTAGGATATGTATATTCTCCAACTTTTTTTATAATCACTGAATCCAACAGTCACTCCACCACTTTTTTTATTGAAGTCAACCAGTTATTTGTGAAAACAAATGTATCGTTTCCTTTAGTTTGTGTTTTTTAGAAGTTAATTTACTTAATTTATTGAATACACCTAAAATATTTGCTTCATCTTTTTGTATTTTTTTGTTTAACTGTTTGTTTTTAATGAAGGATAATATATAGTTTTTACTATTTCCTGTAAAAGTGTATATTTCTCCTTTGTTTACGCTTGGTGCAGTAATTTGTAACTTCATTGTACCATTATGATACGACATAATGTATCTTTTTTTGTTTTTTTCGATCCATTAATTGTTAATGATTCTGACACATTTGCTGTAAAATTTCTCTTTTCCCAAAAAAATCTTTAGAAAAAGAAAATACTGATATTAGTAAAAAAATATTGCTACTAATTTTTTTCCCATTGAAATACTTTTTTTAATCCATTTAACATCCTTTATCACCTCTATAATTATTTGGTTAATTGTAATTCTAGCACATTTCAATTCATTTTTCTCTTTAGTTTGTCTGTGATGTTTCTTTATTCTTTTTTTAAATTCTTCTTCAACGCTTTTATTTATTTCTGTGTTTAAAAGTATTTGTGCTCCATTTATAAACTAATACACTTTGAATATCAAACACATTATACGCTGGTTTTAAATCTCATTTCCTTCATTTTTTTAAATGCATTTATATCTCTAATTTTAAACGCTCCAATTTTTTTATACCTCTAGGGAAAATATCGCTCACTCCCTCAAGTTTCTATATTAAATACTGTTTTATCATTTACATTTTCATTATAATTCAAAAATTGAAAAAAAGTTCCGTTTCCATTTCCTCTTAAAAATTTGCATATCTGTTCCATTTACAACTACACTCATTCTAGATTTTTTTACTTGTCAATAGCATAACTTCTGAATATTCATCATTTATTTTTAGATATTTTTTTCCAATTAGATAACCATCATACATTACTGGCAAATTTAATGATAATCCTTGATTTTTTTACCTTTGTTTATGTATATTGTGTCTGAAGAACTTCCATTTTCAACTAAAGCTATATCTGCTGCAATATACTCAGATGGTTGTTTCGTTCTCATTTCCAACATTTGTCTTAATTTTTTTCATTTTCGATTTTTTTAAATTTGCTAATTCCATATTTTTGAACTTTATTTTTTTGTAATTCAAAATCTCTTGTTTTTATTTTTTTCCACATATTCATCTATATAACTTATATCATTCACTCTTGACTTAAATTTTAACGTCTGCTTATAAAGCATTCCCTTCATTTTAGCAAGCCTAAAATTGACTGCCTGTGTCATTCCATCTGCAAATTTAAAAGTCGATGCCAATCTATTTTTTTGAAAGCAAATAAAACTGTTATTAAAAATTGCAATAATTAATACATTTCTACCTAGATTTTTTAGGAGATTTACCTATACCCATTCTTACTCAATATCCTCCATTTCTTATTTCTTAAATCACTTTTTAGTTAGTATTATACTATATTTTTTTATCACTTTGTAAATGTAGAAACGACTTTAAACTGAGTTTTTTTATTTTTATTTTTCTGAAAATATTCATTTGATATTTATGAACTTTTGTAGTAAAATAAATTGTATTGAAAATCAAATAATACATAACAAAATATTAAGATTATAAATAATAACTTTTTTTGTTAGAAAGGCAGGAATAAATGAAAATAGGAATTGATAAAATCGGATTTGCAATGCCTAAATATTTTTTTAGATATCGCAGATTTGGCAAAAGCTAGAAACATTAATGCTAATAAATATGTAAAAGGGCTTTTACAATTGGAAATGAGTATAGCACCAATTACTCAAGATATAGTTACTTTAGGTGCTACAGCTGCCTCGGAATTTTTGACTGAAGAAGATAAAAAAAATATTGATATGATAATAATCGGTACAGAATCTGGGATTGATCAAAGTAAATCAGCTTCTATTTTTATCCATAGTTTGCTGGGATTATCGCCATTTACAAGGGCTATTGAAGTGAAAGAGGCTTGTTATGGGGGAACAGCAGCTATTGCAATTGCTAAAAATCATGTGGTTTCTAATCCAGAATCGTCTGTTCTTGTGATAACTAGTGATTTGGCAAAATATGGAATTGGGGCAACAGGAGAATCAACACAAGGAGCTGGTAGCTGTGCAATGCTTATAAAAAAAGATCCAAGTATTTTAATTTTAAATGATGACAATGTTTATCAAACTCGAGATATTATGGATTTTTGGCGTCCTAATTATTCAGATTTTCCTCATGTTGATGGACATTTTTCGACAAAGCAATATTTAGATTGTTTAGAAACAACTTGGAATGAGTATTCTAAAAAAATTTAATAAATCTTTAGACAATTTTTGAAGCAATTTGTTTTTCATTTACCTTTTTCCAAAAAAATTGGTTTAAAAGGTTTGAATACAATAGTTCCAAAAACAGGAAAATGAAAATTTAAAAGATAAATTAAATGAAAATTTCCATACTTCAATTATTTATAACCAAAAAAAGTAGGAAATATTTACACTGGCTCACTTTATTTGAACTTGCTTTCGCTTCTTGAAAACTCAAAATCTTTATCTAGTGGTGATAACATTTTGATGTATAGTTACGGAAGTGGCGCTGTTTGTGAAATATTTAGTGTAACTTTGGTTGATGGTTTTTGAGAAACGATTGCGTTCTGATAGAATGGGAGATTTTGATGCTCGTGTTAAACTTTCTATCGAAGAATATGAAAAAAATGTTTTTTTGAGAAAAATTGAGTTAGATGAAAATGGAAATTCTAGTTTTTATTAGTGATGATGATAGTTTGTTCTCGTTAGAAAAAAATTGAAAATCATATGAGAATTTATAAAAAAAATAATTTTTTTAGGAGAAGAATTATGAAGAAAAAAAAATTGGCTTGGATTTCAGAAAAAAACAAGATTTGAGCGTATTGATATGTTGAAGAAAAAAACGAAATTATTGACAGTGATTTTGAAAAATTTATTAAAAGAAAATAAAAATTTATCTACTGAAATTGCTGGACAAATGATTGAAAATAGTATTGGTACGTTTTCTTTGCCATTTGGAGTAGCACCTAATTTTTTGATAAATGATGTTGAGTATACTGTTCCTATGGTTACTGAAGAACCTTCTGTAATTGCAGCTTGCAGTTTTGCGGCTAAACTTGTTTCAAAATCTGGAGGTTTTTCTACAAAAATTTTAGATAGAAAAATGATTGGTGAAATTGCTTTATTTGATGTTGAAAATTTTGATGAAGCAACTGAAAAAATTCTAAATTCGAAAGAAGAAATATTAAAAGTTGCAAACGAGGCTTATCCGTCAATTGTAGCACGTGGTGGTGGTGCTTGCGATATCGAAGTTAAGAAACTTGAAGAAGGAAATACTTCTTTTTTAGTCGTTTATTTGACTATCGATGTAAAAGAAGCAATGGGTGCAAACATTATAAATACTATGTTAGAAGCAATTAAACCTTTACTTGAAGAAATTACTCAATCAAAATCTTTAATGGCAATTTTATCAAATTATGCTACAAAATCATTAGTTAAGGCAAATTGTGAATTGGATGTTAAATTGCTTGGTGGAAGTGAAGTTGCTAAAAAAATAGATTTGGCGAGTAAATTTGCTAAAACAGATATTTATCGTGCGGCTACTCATAATAAAGGGATTTTTAATGGTATTGATGCCGTCGTGATTGCTACAGGAAATGATTGGAGAGCTATTGAAGCTGCTGGAAATGCTTATGCTGTAAAAAATGGACGATATGAAGGACTTACAACTTGGATTTTCGATGAAAATACTAATAAATTAAAAGGTGAACTTATTTTGCCAATGCCTGTTGCAAGTGTTGGCGGTTCTATTGGGCTAAATCCTTCTGTTAAAGCGTCTTTTCATATTTTAAATAATCCTGATGCAAAAACTTTAGCGAGTATTATCGTTTCTGTTGGATTAGCACAGAATTTGGCTGCTCTTAAAGCATTAGTTACGACTGGTATTCAGAAGGGGCATATGAAGCTTCAGGCTCGTTCTCTTGCTCTTTTTGCTGGGGCTAATGCTGATGAAGTAGATCCGCTTGTAGAGGAACTTTTGAAGGCTAGGCATATGAATTTAGGTGTGGCGAAGGAATTGTTGGAAGAATTGAGAAAAAAATAAAGATTTTTATATTTTTATTGAATATGAGAGTGTAACAATTTTTTTGTGTAATATAGAATAAAAAAAGTTCTGAATTTAATGGATTTATTTATTAGTTTACACAAAAATTATGGACACTCTCCAATGACTTGATATCTTTTAATTCTTTTTTTCATTTTCTATTAAATACTATATTAATAAAAAAATTTTAATCCAAGAGTTTTTACTTTTACCTTTTTTTCAATCTCTCCAGTTTCTAAAATTCTAAGTCCATTTCCCTCGGGAAAATCTTGATTACTCAAAGCAATTATTCTCTTTGTAGCGGTATTTTCGCTATCTATCTTCACTTTTGGAACACCTTTTTCTTGTTTCACTGATATAATTTTACCACTAATAAAATTACCATTATTGTCAAGTTTTATTTTGAATATTGGTGCAATTCCACTGATTCCTGATAAAGTTATATTTCCAAATGTGGCAAAATTTCCAGCACTGTAGGAAATAAATTTATTTTTATAAAGTTCTATTGCACGTGTTACATGAGGGCCTTGTCCAAAAACGATATCAGCACCTGAATCTACAGCACTTCTAGCGAATTTAAAAACATTTCCTCTATTTTCATCATGAAAAATTTCATTATTTCGAGTAATATGTTCGTGATCCTTGCCTTCAGCACCACCATGAAAATAGACTACAACAATATTTGTCTTACTTTTCAAAGATTTAATTAACTTCGAAGCATATTCATAATCGTTTATATCTACTGTTTTTGAATTTGGTGCAAATGAGACAAATCCATATTTTATACCATCTTTCTCTAATATTGAATATTCTATTTTATCTTTAATCCCTGAATATTTAATTCCTAATCCATCAAGATTTTTCATCGTTTGTGATATTCCGGTTTCACCAAAATCGTTACTATGATTATTCGCTAAACTCAAATAGTCAAATCCAGCATTCTTTAAATACTCTCCATATTTTGATGGCATTCTAAAAACATAACAAACTGATGGATTATCGCAAGTTTTCGCATCTCCACCCTTATCAAACAATGTTCCTTCCAAATTTCCAGTTGTTATATCCGCATCTCTTAAAATCCCTTCAACATTTTGTAAAATGTTTGTATTTGGCAATAATTCCTCACTTGGATAATTACTTCCTAACATAATATCTCCAACACCAATAATCGAAATTTCTTTTTTCATTTCTTCTTTTTTTGTTTTTCTCGTATTTTTATTATTTGAATTACTATTTTTCAAATTGACCACAACTGAAATTTAAACTCAATATGAAAATTAAAATCAAATATTTCTGTAATTTTTCTCAAATTTCCTCCAAAAATTTTTAATATTTCTTACTTCATCACTTAGATATTTTCTATATCCCTTTATTCTTTCTCAAATTTTACTTCAAATTCTTTTTCCCAAAAATGCAATTCCAATTTTCAAAAATTTTTCTCAACACCAGCATTTTTTTCAAAACCGAAAACATATTTTTTTCTCATCAATTTGATTTAATGCAACTTCACATTCTTTTTTTCAAGTTTCTCTTTTAATTTATCTCTACTAAACTTTTTCATCTGAATTTGCATTCACAATTTTTCAATTCAAAAATAATTCCTTCTCTTCCTTCCAAAAACATTTTTTTAGGTTTCAAAAAGCAAATCATATCGGCCTTTTTCCAGCAAAAGCCATTCGATGTAATTTCATACTCATTTTTTTAAAAATCAAAATTATTCCAAGCATAAATCCGTGATAAAACTGCTCTTTATAAATTCCATTTACATCAAAAAAATTCCTGTATTTTTCTAATAAAACTTTATTTAATTCCAACTTAAATTTTTTTAACATCTCCATTTTTTTAACGCTTCTGTCATATCTAAAAAAATTATTCGTATCCTTGAAATATACTTCAATAAACATTTCAGAAAAACATTTCTAAAATTTCTTTATTTGGAATTTTTTTATACCCGTATTTTTTTCATAACATCATATTCTTCAGCCAAAGTCAAATACCCACTATGAAAAAAATAGATTCCAAATATTTTTTTCTCAAAATTAGCCTCCAAATTCCCAAAAGTCATATTATCATTAATTCTTTTTAAAATACTTTCTTTATTTAACAATTTTGAAAAAAATCATCAAAAATCTCATTCTTCAATTTTTTTCCAAATACAACTGAATCAATCCATTCCCACTAGTATTTACCCAATAAGGTCGCAATCTTCCCTTTTTCAAAAAATTAATAATAGACCAAGGATTATACACTTTTGTATCCCCAAATAAATATCCATTGTACCATTTTTGAACATCTTCCAACTCATATTCCAAATTAAAATCTTTCAAAGCCTCTTCAACTTCATCTTCCATAATCCCAAAATATTCTGTAAATTCACTATCCAAAATCGTATGAACTTCCAAATTATTCAACCCTGAAAAAATATTTTCTTTCGCAACTCTTAAAATTCCAGTTATTACACTCATTTCAAGATATTCATTATCCTTCAAAACAGATCCGTAAAAACTCTTGAAAAAATCAATGGTTTCACTATAATATCCTTTTATGTAGGAATTTATTATCGGTTGATCGTATTCATCAATTAATACTATCACTTTTTTTTCATAATATTCATACACATATTTTGTCAAATTCAATAATGATCTTTCCCAGTCACCTTCATCTTTCTCTAGCCAAATATCTTCAAATTTTTTTCAAATCTCTCTTATTCAAATGTTCCATTAAATATTCAAATTTTTGCATAAATATCTGAAATCGTTGACTTTATCGACTTAAAACCACTTTCCCAGTCATTTTTTTATTGTAATTTTTTTAAACGAAATTGAAATTACAGGAAATTCTCCTTGTTTTTTCAAAAATACTCACTTTTGGAAATATTAAGTCCTTCAAATAGTTTTTTTATTTTTCTTCTTTATTCTTAACATCAAAAAAAATATTTTAACATCGACATGTTCAGTGTTTTTCCCAAATCGTCTTGGACGAGTAAACAATTTAACAATAGAACCGTCCTCTAAAATGTTTTTCTATAAGCTCTGATTTATCAAAATAATAGTAATTTTTTTCAATCATATCTTTAAAATCAGACAATCCAATTGGTAATTTCTTTTTCCTTTTTTTCATAATAATCCCCTCTTTTTATTAATTTCACTAACTTCTATTTGTCTTATAAATACCTTCCAAACGTCTTCTTGTAGCAGTTTTTGAATACCAAGTATCCTCCAAAATAAGTGCATCTTTAAGTGGCGTTTTTAAAACTTGCTGTTTCATATGATTTATAAACATACATCTCGAAGAATGATGATTGTCTAGCGTAACACAAGATGCAAAGTGTATTGCCACTTCTTCCGGCTTAATTTTCCCTTCTTTTTTAAGACATTTTCCCACATTTGACAAAAGAGAATTTACTCCTTTTCCGTTACATCCTCCACATTCAAACATAAGAAGTCTCATATCTTGATCTTGCGAATATTTTTCAAATCCGCCACTTCTTTCATAAAATGACTGGCTGCAATGATATCCGCTGCATCGTCTTTTTGCAATCTCACATTGAATTATTACAATTAATTTAATTTTTTTGATAAATCCATATTTATAATTCCTCCTAAAGATAACTATTTTTATTAATTTAGCTTTTTTTACTTTAAATTTTATCAAAAAAATAGAAACCTTTTTGTCAATTAGATTTTATTACTAAAAAAAGTCCCTATCCAATTAAAGACAGAGACTTTGAATATATTTTTATTTCAAATGTTCTACATCATTCCTGGCATTCCCATTCCACCTGGCATTCCTGCACCTGATGGTTTTTCTTCTTTTTTGTTTCCAACAGCTACTTCTGTAGTTAACAATACTGATGATACTGAGATTGCATTTTGAATTGCTGAACGAGTAACCTTAGCAGGATCTATAATTCCAACTTTTACCATGTCAACATATTCTTCATTTGCAGCATCAAATCCGATACCTTGTTCAGAATTTCTAACTTTTTCTAAAACTACTCCTGAATCAAGACCAGCATTTATAACGATTTGTCTCAATGGAGAAATAACGCTTTTTTCACTATTTCTACTCCTAGACCTTCTTCTCCTTCTAATTTGAAATCTTCAATAGCTTTAGAGATTTCAACTAAAATAGTTCCTCCTCCAGGTACGATTCCTTCTTCAACGGCAGCTTTTGTCGCATTCAAGGCATCTTCGATTCTTAATTTTCTTTCTTTCATTTCAGTTTCTGTAGCCGCTCCAACTTTAATAACCGCAACTCCTCCAGATAATTTAGCCAATCTTTCTTGTAATTTTTCTCTATCATAATCTGAAGTTGTTTCTTCGATTTGATGTTTAAGTTGATGAACTCTTGCTTCAATTTCCTCTTTCATTCCTAAACCATCTACGATTACTGTGTTATCTTTACTAACTCTAACTTTCTTAGCTTGTCCTAAAAAGTCAATTTCTGTCATTTCCAATTTAATTCCTTTTTCTTCAGAAATAACTTCTCCACCAGTTAAAATCGCAATATCTTGTAACATTGCTTTTCTTCTATCTCCAAATGCTGGCGCTTTAACAGCCACAACATTCAATGTTCCTCTCAATTTATTTACAACTAATGTTGCCAATGCTTCTCCTTCTACATCTTCCGCAATTATCAACATCGGTCTACCAGTTTCAACAGTTTTTTCCAAAATTGGTAATAATTCTTTCATACTAGTAATTTTTTTATCTGTAATCAATAAATAAGGATTATCCAATTCAACAACCATTCTTTCAGTGTCAGAAACCATGTAAGGTGACAAATACCCATTATCAAATTGCATTCCTTCTACAACTTCCAATGTTGTATCCAATGATTTAGCTTCTTCAACTGTAATTACACCTGATTCTCCAACTTTTTCCATCGCTTGAGCAATTAAATTACCAATTTCCTTATCTCCAGCTGAAATTGCTCCAACTTGCGCTATTTCCTCATTTGATTCAATTTTTTTCGCTCTTTTTGCTAATTCCTCAATCACTTTTTTAGTTGCTTGTTCCATACCTTTTCTAATGAAAACAGGATTTGCTCCAGAAGCTACCATTTTTAATCCTTCTTTAATCAACGCTTGTGCCAGAACAGTTGCTGTTGTAGTTCCATCTCCAGCCACATCATTTGATTTTGTTGCAACTTCTTTTACTATTTGTGCTCCTAAATTTTCAATTGGATCATCCAATTCAATCTCCTTCGCAATCGTAACACCATCATTCGTAATAATCGGCATTCCAAACCCTCTATCCAACACAACATTTCTACCTTTAGGCCCTAATGTTATTTTCACTGCATCTGCTAATGTATCTACTCCAATTTCAAGCGATTTTCTCGCATCTTCATTAAATTTTATAACTTTTGACATTTTCCATTCTCCTTCTTTTTTAATTTATAATTTATACTAGTCAGTTATCGCTAAAACATTATCTAAATTCAAAATTAAATAAGTTTCATCTCCATCTTTCACTTCTGTACCGGTATATTTTTTTCATGAATAATTTTATCTCCAACTTTGATATCTTCAATTTCTTTCCCAATAGCCACAACTTCTCCAGTAATCGGCTGATCCTCACCAGTTTTTCCTGGCAAAACAATTCCACTTTTTCTAACTTCTTCTTCTTTAACTTTTTTTACTAATAATCTTTTCCCTAATGGTCTAATATTCATATTTCCTCCTAATTTACTCTCTTTAATAATTTTTTTACTAAAGTTTATTCAATAATAAACATAATATAAAAATATATCTAAGAATTTTTACATTTTACTTCTTAATCTAACAATTTTATATTAGTCTAAATATTTAAAAAAAGTTAGCACTCTCTTAATAAGATTGCTAACTATATAATAATATATTTTTTTATTTTTTCAAGTATTTTTTTCTGATTTGATGTTTCTTCATTCATTGAAATAGATTTTTGATTTTTCTACAATAATTTCATATTTTTTTCTCAGTATTAAACTCAAGATTTTTTTATTTTTTTCAGAAATTTCATCTGTCATTGTTTCATTCCCAACAACTAAAAACAACAAAGTTCTCATTATTATTTGCATCTATCAATTTTTCCAATTTTAACTGTACTAATATTATTTGAAAAAAATTTTTTTATACAAAAACGCTTTCAACAGTTTTTTTAAATCACTTTCCAAAAATTTCCCGATCTTTATTTTTTTACTTGGTAATGCAATGCTTTCTGTATTTTTCTTTTTGTTTTTTTCTTCATTTAAATATTTTGATAAGTCCTGTGCTGTCAAATATTTTTTTCATTTGAAATCTGTTTTTATATTCAAACTATATTTTTCCCCAAATTATACTTCCCTAATTTTTTTCTAAATTCTTAATATCTTGATTTTTTTAACAATATCTCCAACAATTTTTCAAAGTTATCACTTTATTTTTTTATCAATTGAATCGTCGAAAACATAGTAATTATTCAATTCTTTAGAAATAAAATTTTTTTAGTGAATTATCTCTTGCTGTATCTTGAACTAAAGTTGTTGCTGTATATATACTTGGAATAATTATGATTAAACTTCCTATATAAAATATTATTTGTTTTTTTATTGAAATTTTTTTCCTTCTGCTTTAAAAAAATATTTCCCGAATAAACTTTTAATCCAACTAATGTTGCTATCATTATAAAAAATACATTTATTATAAACAAATATCCTGCTCCAAGAAAAATTTTCAGATTCCCATGAGCAATCCCAAATCCTACTACACACAAAGGCGGCATTAATGCTGTTGCAATAGCTACTCCAGGAACTACATTTCCACCATCTTCTTTTGTTTTTCCAATTACTCCTGCAGTTCCACCAAAAATTGCGATTAAAACATCCCATAAAGTAGGATAAGTTCTTGCTAGTATCTGTGGTGTTGCATCATTTATAGGGCTTACTAAAAAATAAAAAGTGGAACTTACTACACTTATTAATATAAAAATTCCCAATCTAAAAAGTGACACATAAACTCTTTTTAAATTTCCATTTGATAATCCCAATCCTAGCGACTGAATTGGCGACATTAGTGGCGAAATCAACATTGCTCCAATAATTACTGCAACAGAATTTGTATTTAATCCTATTGAAGCTATAATCATTGCACAAATCAGAATAAACATTGTTTCCTTTGTAAAATCAGAATCTTCAATAATATTTCTTTTTAAAATCTTGTATTTCTCATGTTTTATTTTTTTCCATTTTTATATTCTCCTTTTTGATCTTAAATTTTCTAAAATTTATTTTTTTCATAATACTCAAAATTAATAATATAAAGTAGCTGTAAACATTACCATTTTTTTCCAAATAAATCTAAAATTTCACTACTTTTTATATTTTTTTAAGTTTGAACAAATAATTTACCATCTCTAATGTACATATTTTTTTAATTTTTTTACATGTTTTTTTATTCTATCTTTATTTTTTTCTTCATATTCCTCACCATATTTATACACTGGCGTAGTCTCAATATAGTTACTCAATAAAAGATTTCAACATTTTTTTGCTTCCGAAGAATCTGCTACTTCCTTACCATTTTCATCTAAAAATCTTATCAATTGATAAATCTACTAAATACAATTCTTCTTTATTTATATCATATCTGACATTTGTACTCAAATACATTTTTCCACTAATTCCATTTCCAACAAGCGAAGCTGAATAATCAGCATCAATATACATTTTATCACCTTTGAAATCAACTTTAGGATTTTTCAAAGTAACCTTTGCAAACAAGAAATTTTTTGTAATTGGAAATTTTTTGTCTACTTTTCCTTGAATTACTGATTTTTGGAACACTTAAAGTTTTATTTTCAAAAAAAGTGCAAGAAACTATTCCTAATGCAACTACAAATACTAGAATCATGATTAATGCCAATTTTTTTAGAAAACTGTTTTTCTTTTTTCCCATTTTTATACCTCCTTTTTAACATTTATCTTTGTCTATTATATCACACTAACAATTAAAATAGTATAAGAAAAAAATATGTATCATCTTTTTAAAACACTACAAATACTTCTTCAAAAATTTCCCAGTCCAAGACCCTTCATTCTCTGCAATTTCTTCAGGAGTCCCTTCTGCAATAATCTGTCCACCTTTGTAACCACCTTCAGGTCCTATATCAAGAATGTGATCCGCAACTTTAATTACATCTAAATTATGCTCAATTACTAAGACTGTATTCCCTTTATCAACCAATCTGTTTAATACTTCTAATAATTTTCTGATGTCTTCAAAGTGAAGTCCTGTCGTAGGTTCGTCCAAAATGTAAATAGTTTTTCCTCTTGACATTTTTGATAATTCAGTTGCAAGTTTTATCCGTTGAGCTTCCCCTCCTGAAAGAGTTGTCGCAGGTTGTCCTAATTGAATGTAATTCATTCCTACATCCATCAATGTTTGCAGTTTTCTCTCAAGTGCCGGAATATTTTTGAAAAATTCGTATGCTTCTTCAACTGTCATTTCTAGCACATCTGCGATACTTTTTCCTTTGTACTGAACTTCCAGTGTTTCTCGATTGTATCGTTTTCCTTTACAAACTTCACATTCCACATAAACATCTGGCAAGAAATTCATTTCAATTTTATTAATTCCAGCACCGCTACACGCTTCACATCGTCCACCTTTTACATTAAATGAAAATCTTCCTTTCGTGTATCCACGCACTTTCGCATCGTTTGTCTGTGCAAATAAATCACGAATATCATCAAAAATTTTTGTATATGTCGCAGTATTCGATCTCGGAGTTCTCCCAATCGGCGACTGGTCAATATCAATCACTTTTTCCAAGTTTTCAAGCCCATCGATTCCACCATTTTCAAGTGGATACAATTTCCCTTTATTTAACCTGTTGTGAAGCTCTGGAAACAATGTCTGATTAATTAATGTCGACTTCCCACTTCCTGAAACTCCTGTCACAACCGTCAAAACTTCAAGCGGAATATGTGCAGTCACATTTTTCAAATTATTTCCTTTTGCATTTTTCAAAACAATTTCTTTCGTCGCTTTTCTTCTTTTTTCAGGCACTTCAATTTTAATTTTCCCATTCAAATATTGTGCTGTCAATGATTTTTTGTTTCTCATAACTTGTTTTGGCGTTCCTTGTGCTACAACCTTTCCTCCTTTGATTCCAGCACCTGGACCTATGTCAATCAAATAATCCGCTTCTCTCATCGTATCCTCATCATGCTCTACAACAATCAAACTATTCCCAATATCACGCAAATCTTTCAAAGTCGCAAGTAACTTGTCATTATCCCTCTGATGAAGTCCAATACTCGGTTCATCAAGCACATAAATCACGCCAGTAAGCCTACTTCCAATCTGAGTTGCAAGCCTAATTCTTTGCGATTCTCCACCAGACAGCGTTTTTGTCATTCTAGCAAGACTCAAGTAATCAAGCCCAACATTTATCATAAATTTTAACCGTTCTTTTATTTCCTTCAAAATTTCAGCTGCAATCTGCATTTGTTTTTCCGTAAGCTGAATTTTTTCATAAAAATCAAGTGCATCAACAACACTCACTTCAGTTAAATCAATAATACTCTTACCATTCACCGTTATCGCCAACACAACATCTTTAAGCCTTTTTCCGTGACAAGTTTTACAAGTTCTCTCTGTCATATATTTTGCTTCCATCTCTTCTCTTGCTGATTCAGAAGCAGTTTCCTTGTATCTTCGTTCAATTCCATGCACAATCCCTTCAAATCCTCGTTTTCCATTATAGCTAAAACTGTCTCCATTCCAAGAAAAATTAAATTGCTTATCACTTCCCTGAACCTCCCACGACTAAAGTCGCAGGGTTCTAAAATCTTTAAAAACATTTAAAAATTTTCTAAGAAGTTTGATAGCTTTACACTACCCTTATTCTTTTAGGTGTGTTCAGTTCACCTCTATTGTATAGGATACTTAAATCCACAACTTTACTTTTTCTTAATATATTTAATGCTCCATTACAATCCGCATTTATGAGTTTACCTGTGCTTGTTTGATATAGTCCTCTTTTTATTCTTTTTCCACTGAATATATTTTTTTGTGAATTTTTCTTTATCATATATTGGAATTTCATCTCCATCAAAGAAACTTGCTTTCGATGTATAACTTTCTTCTTGCAGTTTAAATTCTATTCCATATAGTTTACATAGATATATTAGTTTATCTCTTAATTTTTCCATATGGTATATTTACAAAGTTTTGATTATTTATACTTCCTATATTTGATTTTCTTTGAAAATCTTCATTATATCCTAGAATTAGTTTTCCTATATCATTATTAAGACAATAATTTACAATTGTTCTTCTGCTTTTTGAAAGATAGTCATTTATACGATTATTTCTCTTTCTAGCTATTTTTCTTTTGTCTTAATGTTGTTCGCTCAATCTTTTTGCTTATCTTTTTATACTTTTGTAATTTTGCATTTATCTTGTTATAGTATTGATTTATTGATTTTTAATTTTTCTACCATCTATTAGGAATGATGCTCCATTATTAGTTACACAAGTACAGAGATTGTCTATACCTAAATCAATTCCTAGTACATTGTTTTTCATTTAATTCCCTTTGAACTTCTTTTTACCTCATAAGTATATTGAATTTCAAAGTACCTAGAATGTTGTTTTGGTATTATTCTAATCTCTTTTTATTTTTCTTGTCTTTTTAATACTGGCGTAGACTTAATTTTTAACTTCCGATGAGTTTTTCTTAAACGAATTTGAATAAGGAACTATCAGAATATCGTCTTTTAATCTAACAAAAACCTATAACAAGAGTTGTAAATCCATCTTTAGCAAGATATTTAGGTAATTTTATATCTTTAAAATTATATTGACCATTTTTAGCAAGTTTTTAAAAAGTCCAAAAATGATTTTAAAACTTCCGTCTACTTCTTTTTAGAATTTGTTGTGCCATATTAGAATTTAATTTCTTATAGTTCTCACTATTTTTTTAAGCATCTTATAGTTTTTCATTATAACTTAAATACTTTTTTTATTTTTTTAAAAATAGTATTGTCTAACATTGTATGTAGCTCGATTCTTTAAATTCTTAGCTATATGGCACAAATATTTTTAAATTTCTAAACTCCTTTTTACTAAGATGTTTTTACCTGTTGTTTTTAAAGTTAAATACATAGATATCACCTCCTTTTCATCAGAGATATTATACTATATATCCTACATTTTATCTATTAAAAAGTAATATTTTTTAAATATTTTTAAAGTTTTTAAAACCCCACAACAGTGGGAAGCGTCGTTCACATAAGTTCGCTACTACTTATGCAGTTCTCATGGCATATATACTCCTTAATAAATTAAGGAAATTAGCCTTGAACTTCTTGTTATCTCTAACAAGCACAGACTATATCTTATCCATATCCTATTTCAAGGACTTAGGCGAAACCACTTCCAATACCAATTGCTTGTATTGTACTCCCCTCACGAGGGATAGTCGTTGAACTTTCCTTTTCAGGCTTAGCTGCTGATTGTCTATTATCATAATGTTTAGGATTTAACCTTGCACCATCTAGTATATTTTTTCTACTTTCGCCACCATCACACTTATACCGTATTCTCATTCAGGTATTATGTTGTGGTTATACTAGCTTTAAGAGTTCCCAGCAATTCAGTTTCTTTATTGCACGGTTTTGCTCCGTGTCTACATACAAGTTTCCCTATATGCTTACTAAAATTTTCGTGCAATTCATCTCACGACTAAAGTCGCGAGTGTTCTTGCACTATTTAATAAAAAATTATATCCTTCTCTTTTCGAGTCAATTTAGAAACTTTTTTATCCAAGTCGATTTTATGTGCCTTTGCCATTGCTATGAATAAATCCCAGTTCCATCCCTTTTTGGTTGTTGCTCCTGGAAAAATTATTCCTCCTTCATTAATCGACAAATTCTTATCCACAATCAATTTATTCTCGTCAACTTCCAATCTTGAACCAAGCCCATTACAAACTTCACAAGCCCCATAAGGTGCATTAAACGAAAAAAGCCTTGGCACAACATCTGGAAATACAACATCTGGATGGTCTGGACAAGAAAAATTCTCACTAAATTTGTTATCTTCTCCATTAATATTCACAATTATTTTTCCATCAGAAAGCTCACTTGCAGTTTCAATCGCCTCTGTCAATCGACTCAAAAATTCCTTATTATCCGCCTTAAACATAACTCTATCAACAACAACTTCAATATGATGTCTTTTATTCTTATCCAAAACAATTTCATCACTCAAGTCAAGAATATCGCCATTCACTCGAACTCTTTGAAACCCTCTTTTCTGCAAATTCAAAAATAAATTTTTATGAGTTCCCTTTTTATCAATCACAACTGGCGACAAAATTATCATTTTATCCTTTTCTTTTCTAGAACTCATCAAATTATCGACAATTTCCTGAATCGACTGTTTTTCCACTTTTTTATGACAAATCGGACAATGTGCCTCTCCAATATGTGCCCACAAAAGCCGCATATAGTCATAAATTTCAGTAGTTGTACCAACAGTCGAACGAGGATTTTTCGATACACTTTTCTGTTCAATCGAAATCGCAGGAGAAAGCCCTTCAATACTATCTAATTCAGGTTTCTTCATCTGCCCAATAAACATTCTCGCATAAGCCGACAAGCTCTCAACATACCTTCTCTGCCCTTCTGAATAAATCGTATCAAACGCAAGTGAAGACTTCCCACTCCCAGAAACTCCAGTAATTACAACCAGCTCATTCTTAGGAATCTCAATATCAATATTTTGTAAATTATGCTCTCTAGCTCCAGTAATCTTTATTTTGTTGTCTTTCATTTTCTTCAATGTTCCTCTCTAATTTTTCTCCTCAATTAACTTAAATCCCTCTAAATCAGCTTTTTTAAATTCTTCAATCAATTTTTTTCCATATATCCAAACTTTTTGTTGCCAAGGATGTCCTAAATATCCAAAGTGAAAATTAACATCTATAAAAAAATAATAATCTCCATTTGGACAATATGTTGGAAAATATGCAGTATACCCGCCACCCCAGTAGCGTTCATCTTTAACTTCTATAATTTTAGGCTCATCTTTAATACGAGGATTATATCTAAAGCAAGAATGTTGCCAATCCAATGCATACAATTCCCCATTTTCCTTAGTACATTTCAAAAAAATTTCCGTTATTTTATCCCGAATTTCTTTTTTAAATCCCCAATATACAAACCCTTCAATTTCCTCTAGATTTTTCATAATGATAACTAATATCATAAACTATATATGGTTCTTTAAATTCAAATGCTATTTCTTTTTTTATCAACACTGGGATTAAAATTAAATCTATCATAAACCATATCCCAAACTTTATCATATTCTTTATCATCTAATATTACCATTTTTTTCATACTCCAGTCTATAAAAATTTTTTTACACAAAAAAATTCTGTTCCATAAATTATTTGACAATCTATGAAACAGATTTTTTTCAATTATTATTTTAATCTAAATATTTTTTTATATTCATTTGTTAATTCTTGTATTCTTTGCTGTATTAAACTGATTTTTTTCTCTCTCGCAAATTGTTCTCCTGTACACACACTATCAAAAAAATGTCTTTTGTTAAATCTTCCAATTCTTCATAAACACTTTTTCAACCAGTTTTTCTTGTGAATTAACTAATTCTTGCTTTAATTTATAGTAACTTATTCCACCTTTATCAAATTTTTTTGAATTAGTTTGTTGTATATTTTAACCATTTTTTTGATTTTCATTTTTCAATATTTTTCAAATGCTCTCTATCATTTTCATCGCAAAAAAACTAATCTCTGTTAATACAACACCTGGAAATTGTGAATTAACTAATTCTTGTTTTAATTTATTATACTCATCCATTTTTTTCTTTGTTTATTTTCTAATACCCTTAAATGTTCTCTATCATTTTCTCCATATTCACCAACAAATTTTTCTGTAATTTTTCCTAAACCTTTTGAATAAGAAACCAAAGAAAATATCATAAATATAAAAATTATTTTTCTCATATAAATTTTATTTTTCATACGGAAGTCCAGACGCTTTTGGTGCTCTTGATTTTCCTACAAATCCAACCAATGCTAACAAAGTCAAAATATATGGTATCATTGTCAAAAACTCTTGTGGTATTGGCATTCTTGTAGCTTTTGCCATATCTGCAAACACTTGTCCAAACGCAAACAATAGACTCGCCAAAATTGCACCTAGAGGATTCCATTTTCCAAAAATCATCGCTGCCATCGCAATATATCCTCTTCCTGCCGACATATTATTTGAAAATGACGGAAGTAACACAGCTGTTAAGTAAGCTCCTCCAAGCCCACCTAATGCTCCTGATAAAAGCACACTAATGTATCTAATTTTATAAACACTTATCCCAACTGTATCTGCTGCCAATGGATGTTCCCCAACCGAACGGATTCTCAATCCTAAAACAGTTTTATACAATAAGAAATACATTGCAATTGCAAGTCCATAAACTACAACTATCATCAACATTTGATTAGCAAGAGACGGATCACCTTTTGCATTTACTGCATTCGGTGTACTTCCAGCCGTTTTATAAATTGCCTTTATCAAATACGATGTTGTCGCTGCTGCAAACAAATTAATTGCTACCCCACTTATAATTTGATTTCCTTTTAAATTAATACTAATAAACGCATGAATCAATGAAATTAAAATTCCTACAAATATTCCAGCAATTATTCCTAAATATGGATTACTAGTGGAAATATTTACGACTGCTGTTGCAAATGCCCCACTTAACATAATTCCTTCAAGACCAATATTAACAACTCCACTTTTTTCAGAAATACACGCTCCAACAGATGTTATTAAAATTGGAGGTGCAATAATTATCGTCTGTTTCAATAAATATAATATATCCATTCTACTTTTTCCCTTTCGTTTAATTTTTATTTATTTCTTATTTCTATTTTTCTTTTTTCTTAACTAAGAATTTAAATAAATTTTCTGATGCTACAAAAATAATAATCAATGCTTGTATAATCGACACAATCTCTTTATCAATTTGATATCTTTGTTGTAACATTTGTCCTCCAACTTCAAGTGCCGCATAAAATATTGACGCAACCAATATTCCAAATGGATTATTTTTTCCTAACAATGCAACTGCTAATCCTGTAAATCCATAATCTCCCATAATTCTATCTGTGTAAACGAATTGCGCTGAACCTCCTAATACTCTTTCAGCTCCTCCAAGTCCTGCACAAGCTCCAGCAATACCCATTGCTAAAAACATCATATTTCTAGGATTAATTCCTGCATTTTCAGAAACTGTTTCACTATTTCCTACTGCTTTAATTTCATAACCTTTTTTAAAATATTTAAAGAAATAATATACTCCAACTATTGTTAAAATCGCTATTATAAAACCTAAATTCAAATTTTGTTTGGTCATTTTAGCAAACATTAGTGGCAATCTCGAACCTACAAAAACTCTTGGAGATTGTGTATTTTGTGATGCTGGATCTTTTAATGGTCCATTCAATAAAAAGTTTTGAAATTCAAAAATTATGTAATTTAACATTATCGTACTGATTACTTCACTTACTCCAAATTTTGATCTCAAAATTCCAGCTATTCCAGCCCACAAGAAACCAGCTATTATTGCAACTATAATTACTACAACAAAGTTTCCTAAAAAATAATTTTTAAAAGTTACTGCCCAAAATGTCGCTGCTAATCCTCCAGCAATCATTTGACCTTGAGCTCCAATATTGAATAATCCTGCTTTAAAAGCTACCATCGCAGCCAATGCTGAAAATATCAGTGGTGTCGAAGTAAATAAAGTTTTTGCTAATCCACTTAAAAATGGTGAACGTGGTGAAGCTTGATAAAATGCTGCTTTCATCATATCTCCATAAGCAAGAAACGGATTAACTCCTCTTGTCATCATTATTATCCCACCTATAATCATCGCAATAACTACTGCTAATATCGACGGAATAAATTCTTTTAGTTTTTGTTTATTAATCATTTAATTTTCCTCCTGCCATCAATATTCCTATTTTTTCTGTCGTTGCATCTTTTCTATCCAAAATTCCTACAATTTTTCCAGAATACATAACTGCTATTCTATCACTCAATGCCATAATTTCCGAAAGTTCAGCTGACACTACCATAATTGCCTTTTTCTTAGTTTTCTCATGCAAAATAGTATTATGAATCATCTCAATAGCTCCTATGTCAACTCCTCTAGTTGGCTGAGCTGCAATAATAAATTTATTTTCTCTCTCAAGTTCTCTCGCAACCACAACTTTTTGTTGGTTACCACCCGATAATCCACCAAATTTTATTTTTCCATCTTGTGGTCTAATATCGTATTTATCTATATATTCCTTTGTTTTTTTCTCAATCAATCCATAATCCAATAAAGCCCCTTTAGAATACTGATCTTGTAATCCTAATGCCATATTTTCTTCCACAGTAAAATCATCGATTGTAGCTCTTTTATGTCTATTTTCAGGAATATGAGCCAACCCTTTCTCTTTAACAATTTTCGGTGTTCTATTCTCTAATTTCTGTCCTGCAATTTCATACGTCCCACTTTCAACTTTCATTAATCCAGCAAGTGCCTCAATCAACTCAGTTTGTCCATTACCTTCTACCCCAGCGATTCCCAACACTTCTCCTTCTCGAATCTCAAATGAAACTCCTTTAACTTTCTCAATATTACTCTCATTTTTTACAACTAAATCTTTAACTTTTACGACAGGTTCCCCTAATTTCACATCAGGTCTCTCAACTTCAAATAATACAACTCTTCCAACCATCAAGTTAGCAATTTTCTCTTTAGTCGCTTCTGAAGTTTTCAAATTCCCAACGTCTTTTCCTCTTCTAATAACAGTAATATTATCTGACAAGTCCAATACTTCCTGCAATTTATGTGATATGAATACAATTGTTTTCCCTTCTTTTATAAGGTTTCTCATGATTTCATATAATTCTTTTACTTCTTGAGGTGTCAAAACTGCACTTGGTTCATCAAATATCAATAATTCCGCACCTTTAAATAGTATTTTTAAAATTTCAATTCTTTGTTGAATCCCAACTGATAAATCTGAAACTTTCGCATCTGGATCAATATTCAATCCATATCTTTCTGAAACTTCTTTTACCTTTTTTCTAGCAGTTTTCAAATCAAAGAAAACCCCGCATTGTCTAGGTTCAAACCCTAACACCATATTTTCCGCTACAGTCAATGTGTCCACCAACATAAAATGTTGATAAACCATTCCTATCCCAAGGTTTGCAGCTACTGTAGGTGTCGATATTGTCGTTTTTTCACCTTTATAGAAAATTTCTCCTGATGTTGGTGAATAAAGACCGTTTAGTATTTTCATCAGTGTAGATTTTCCTGCACCATTTTCTCCAACAATTGCATGGATCTCACCCTTTTTTATCTTCAGAGTAATATCATCATTCGCAACTATTTTCCCACCTAAAAACTCTTTCCTTATATTTTTCATCTCTAAAATATAGTCACTCATATTTTCTTGCTACTTAAATATGTATTTTTCGAATTACTAATTTACAGTAGCTTCTCCTTTCCTTAAATTTATCTAATTTAAAAGATTTATTTAACTAATTTTTTTATGCAAATATTTCTTAAAAAGAAATCTGATACATAATAGTTTGAACTGGTTCTTAATAAGTCTAAAAATATTAGCTTCTAACATAACCACATCAATTTGATAATCTTTGTAATAATATTTCGGCTTTTTCTCCATTTTACAAAAAAACAACCGTATTATTTTTCATTATATGTATAACCATGATACTCACTATTTTTCCAAGACAAGCACTCTTCTTTTCAATTTCAATTTATTCTTCGCCAAACCTTCGATAATATCTTTCGAAACCCAGTTATATAAAGATTATTGCTTACATCTGGAAAAATTGCTTGTTCTTCAATATTCTTTGAAATTACAATATCTTTGTCAAATTTATAAACTGAATCATCTTTATACGTATCCAATCCCGCATCTTCATAAGTTTCTTTTATAAAATACTCCAACCGTTTTTTTCTCAAAATTTTCCACAACTTCTTTTCTTCTAGTTTTTAATTCCGCAATCAAAAATTCTTTATCTAATTCGGAATAAACCAAATTCGCATCAAATCCTTTTCTATCCAGCAACTGATACAATACATAAATTTGTCTATTTAAATATTCTTGGTCAGTCCCTGCGTATTGTGTCATCGTTACAGCTTTTTGACATCCCAACTAATTGTTGACGATAATATTCATCCAACGATGAAGCTGGCATTTCCAAGATTTTTTTCTTCTTCTGACAATTGATCATCCTTCAAATCCTGCATTTCATCATAAAACCTTTTTTTCCAACAATAAAGAATATTTTTTTATTGTTATTAACCGTTTTCAAAAATTTATTAAAATCGTTATAAAATTTATTTTTTTCCAAATAAATCTGTCGGATAATGAATTTGAAATATTTTTATCAAATATTTCCCAGGTATAACTTTTTTTATATTTTTCTTCACCTTTTATCGTTACTTTTTATATCATTAAACGAAGGTTTTTTTCCTCTTCTTTCCATCTTATCTCTTTTTTTATCTTGTCAAATAATGCAAAGTTTATCACACTTACACATATCATTAACAATAGAATTACTTTTTTTCACATTTCCTCCCTTTTGCCTTTTTTTCAAAAGTTTTTTTCAACATTTTAACTTAAAAAAATATAATAACATTTATCACATTCAAAGTAAAGTTAAAATCTAAAAATTTTTTTAAAGTTCTTCTTTTTATTGCAATTGCAATATTTTTCTGGAACGACCTCCATTAATTCCTCTAATTCAGCTTCTCTAATTCTTTTTACAGTTCCAAATTTTTTTAATTAATTCTTTTTTCGTTTAGGGTCCCTATACCATTTATGTCGTCTAATGCACTTTTAATATTTCTCTTACTTCGTAATTTTCTGTGATGTGTTATTCCAAATCTATGTGCTTCGTCCCTCAACCTTTGCAAAATTTTCAAGGTTTCATCCTTTTTATCAAAAATATATGGCTCACTTTCGTAGCTTTTAAATATTTCTTCCTCTCTTTTCGCAATTCCAATAATATCTGTATACTCAATTTTTCCTAAATTTTCTAAAACATCAACTGCCACACCTAGTTGACCTTTTCCACCATCAATCAAAATCAAATTTGGCAATTCTTTAATTGATAATTTTGAATATCGTCGTGTCAAAGCTTCTCTCATCATCAAAAAATCATCTGGTGTATCTTTTACCGTAATTTTAAAATGTCTATACTCCTTAGGCGTGATTTCTCCATCAATTGCAACAGTCATTGCCGCAACCGCATCTTTTCCTTGAATATTCGAAATATCAAAACACTCAATCCTATAAGGCAAACTTTTCAATCTTAATTCTTTTTTCAAATTCCGTAATCCTTCTTGAATATTTCTCTTTCTTCGATAAAATTTCTCAACTTCCTCACGTAAATTCAAGTATCCCATCTCTAAAAGTTTTTCTCTACGACTTTGAATCTTCGGAAAATGAAATTTTATTTCCTTATGTTTCTCTAATTTTGCCCATTCCTTCAACAATTCCTGATTTTTCTCAAACCTCACATCACAAATTATATTTTTGGGAATATTTCTTTTCTCATAATACAACGTCATCAATCTCTCGAATAAATTTTCCTCATGACCTCTTTCCATCGAAATTATAAGATGATTTTTATTTATAACCTTACCTTCTCTAATATTCAAAAACACATAAAAACACATTTTTCTCTTCTCTTCAAATACAAACACATCCTCATCAATTTCCTTACTATACTCAATAATTTGTGTTTCCAACATTCTTTTCAATGATGACAATTTTTTTCTCTCAATAATCGCCCTCTCGAATTCCATTTCTTCACTAAACTTTTTTTCATTCTATTTTTCCAATACTTCTAAAACTTCTGAAGAATGTCCTTTTAAAAAAATTCTTAAAATTATTAACATTAATCATATATTCCTCTGAAATATCCTTATACATACAAGGTCCTGGACATGTTTTCATATGATATTTTTAAGCAAGGTTTAGTTACCTTTTCCATATTTCTATTACAATCTCTCACTGGAAATATTTTCAAAAGCGATTTCATTGCGAAAAAAATTCCCATCGGATAAGGTCCAAAATACTCTGCATTTTCATTCAATCTCTTCGTACTTCGCACTATTTCCACTTTTTGGAAACATCTCCTTTGTAAATTTAATATACGGATACGTTTTTTTCATCCTTCAACAAAATATTATATTTAGGTTTATACTTTTTTTATTAAATTATTTTTCTAAAATTAATGCTTCAACTTCTGTTTTACAAATAAAAAAACTCAATATCCCTTATATTTTTTTACCAATTCTAAAGTTTTTTTGAATTATGTGATTTTTATATTTGAAAAATATGAAGAAACTCTATTTCGAAGATTTTTTTAGCCTTTTCCAACATAAATTATTTTTATTTCGCGCATTTTTTTCATCAAATATACGCCTGGATCAATTGGTATGTCATGATTTTTTTATGGGTGATTTTATTTCTTCCATCATTTTTTTCCTTTTTAATTTTCAAATTATATTTCTGTTTTCGCTCCAACTTCTCTATGATATTTTTCCAACATTATAGGTCAAGTTTTTTGATAAATCCTCATACACTTTATTTACAAAAGTTACCGATCTATGTTGCCCTCCAGAACATCCAATTCCTATTCTCAAATGAGATTTTCCTTCTTTTTCATATTTTGGAATCAAATACATCAACATTTCCAACAACATTTTATAAAAATCTTGACTTTCAGGCATTCCCATAACATAATCGCTCACATCTTTATGATTTCCAGTCTTTTTCTTTAAACTGTCAATATAATAAGGATTTGGCAAAAATCTCAAATCAAACATCAAATGTAAATCCAAAGGAATTCCGTATTTAAACCCAAAGGAAGTTATACTAACATTCATCTTTTTATTTCCTGAAAAAAATTCCTTTTCCAGTAACGCTTGTAATTCTTTTACCGAAAGCGTACTTGTATCAATAACCAAATCTGCTTTCACCATAAAATTTTCCATTATTTTTCTTTCAGCTTCAATATTTGAAATTAAAGTGTTGAATAAATTTAATGGATGTTTTACGCCTAGAAAGTTCATACCTACTAAGCAAAACTTCCGTTCTTGCATCCAAATAAATTATTTTTGTAATCTATATTTTTCTGCTCTAATATTTCCAATTTTTTCATTCAATTGCTTAATAAACTTTTCATTTCTAACATCTATCGCAATCGCAATTTTTTTCTTTTTTTCACTACTCAAAAAAATATTTCATCTAAATATTGAAACAAATTTATTGGAAAAATTATCAATACAAAAAAATAATCTCTATCTTCAAAACAATTCATTGCTTCTGACTTTCCAGCTCCACTCATTCCAGTAACTATAACAAGTTCTTTTTTTCTGTTCTATTTTCTTTTGCTTCCATTTCTTTTTCTCACCTTCGCTATTTAAGATTATTTTTTTATTTTTTTATATTTTAAATACATATATCTCTCTGTTAAATTATAACATTTTTTTAACTTCTTTTTCAAAATTTTTTTCTTTTTCAATTTTTTTATAAAAAAATACTCATAATTTTTTTATAAATTCATAAATAAAAACCAATAAATTCTGACTTCTACTTTATTTTTTTATAAAATTTATATTAAATTTTTCAAAAATTTAAAAATTTTTAACTATAATATAAAAGAAAAAGAACTGTTCCATAAGCAAATTCAATTCTATTTATAAATTTTACAATTCAAAATAACTTTTTTTACTTATGTCACAGCTCTTTACTTTTTTTATATTTTTTTAATGAACTATTTTCAATAAATTTATTAAAGTTTATAAAAAAATTTTTTTAATATTCTGTTATCAAATAATTGAATGCTCCTAAAAGCTGCTTTTTGCACCTTCACCCATTGCAATTATAATTTGTTTTTTTGCTTGATATTAGTAACATCTCCTCTTTGCAAAAAAATTCCTTTTACTGATGTTGAATTGTTTTCAGGGTTTATTACAACTTCTCCAGCTCTATTAAGTTCTGCAATTCCTTTTAACAATTCACTGCTTGGTGCCAACCCAACTTCAACAAACATTCCATCTACTTTTAATATTTTTTCTTCATTTTCATCTCTATTTTTATAATTAATACTTTCTACAAATTCTGAACCTTGAACGCTAGTTGTCGCTGTATTTAAAATTACATCAATGTTATCTCTTTCAGTTAATTTATCTTGCAACACTTTATCGGCTTTTAATTCAGGCATAAACTCAATTAAAGTTACATGATTAGCAATTCCAGACATATCTAAAGCTGCTTCCACTCCAGAATTTCCTCCTCCAACAACTGCTACATTTAACCCCTTATAAAAAGGCCCATCACAAGTCGAACAATAATGCACTCCTTTTCCAACATACTCAGCTTCTCCAGGAATATTCAATGCTCTAGGTTTAGCTCCAGTTGCCAAAACAATTGTTTTTGTTTTATAACTTTTTCCATCATCAGTTACTAAAACTTTATCTTTTCCATCTTCTTTAATTTCTTTTACAACGTGCCCTTCCTTAAATGCAACTTCATTATCTTTCAAATGAGCTTCCAAAGATTCAGCAAATTTCGCTCCAGTAGTCGATTTTGTTCCGATAATATTTTCAATTTCATTAGTATCTAAAACTTGTCCTCCAATTTTTACTCCAATCATCGCTACATTAAGCCCTTTTCTAGCTGAATAAATAGCCGCTGAAACAGCTGCTGGACCTGCTCCAATCACTGTAACATCATACAATTTATTTTCATCTATTTTTTGTAATTTTCCTTCATCTAATGCACCTAAATTTAAACTAAAATCCATTATCTTACCTCCTAAATCTGTCTATAAAAATTATCTTCCCCAAGTTTCTGGACTTTTACTCCATTCTAAAGCAACTTTTGCTTCTTCATCTGTCAAATAATCAGTATTCGCCAATAAATTGATTAAAACATCAAAATTAGAAAGTGAACTAAATTTGCAATTAAATTTATCATAATTTTCTTTTGCTGAAGCAAATCCATATGTGAAAATCGATTTAACTTCCATGTCAGAAACACCTTCTTTTTGTAACACATCTACTGCTATCAAGCTACTTTTTCCAGTCGTAATCAGATCTTCAATTACAACAACTTTTTTCCCTTGAACTTCTGCTCCTTCGATTTGTTTTCCAGCTCCATGATCTTTTGGTTTATTTCTAACATACGCCAACGGTTTTTGCATTCTATCCGCAATAAACGCCGCCCAAGGAATACCAGCAGTCGCAACTCCCACAATTACATCCACATCTTTATCAATCGCTTCCACAAATCCTTCAACAATCGCATCTCTTTCTTCAGCAAATCCCAATACGAATCTATTATCACAATAAATCGGACTTTTAATCCCCGATGCAAATGTAAATGGTTCATTTACATTAATTTTTACTGCTTTCACATCAAATAATGCTTTTGCAACTTTTTCTTCCAAACTTAAATTATTACTCATAAAATTCTACTTCCTTTCCGTTTTTCTAAATTATCATTAAACTTATTATTTTGATAAACAACTTTACCATTTACTATTGTTAAAACATTTTTCCCCTTTAATTTCCAATTTTCATACGGTGTCCATCCACATTTTGACTCAATCGTATCGTCCACACCAACTGTCCATTCTTTATCCAAATCAACAGCAATTACATCCGCATAATATCCTTCTTCCAATTTCCCTCTTTTTGAAATCTTCATTATTCTTGCAGGATTTTCTGACATCAATTTTTGAATCATTTCCAATTTAACTTTCCCTTCATTATACGCATTCAACATCAACGCCAACGAAGTTTCAACTCCAGGCATACCAAAAGTAATTTTTTCTAGTTTTTCACTAATCAAATGCGGTGCATGGTCTGTTCCAATCGTGTCAACTTCCCCATTATTCAATGCTTCCCACAAAAATTCATTATCTTTTTTCGTTCTTAATTCAGGTTTCATTCTCAAAAGCATTTTATTTCTATCAGTACTCTCTCTAATTTCCTCATTCAAAAACAAATGATGTGGAGTAACTTCTGCATAAACTGGATGTTTTTCCGTATTTAATTCAGGATCTTTCTTTGCTTCCAATACTTTCTTCAATTCTTCTTTAGACGGAATATGACAAACATAAAGTCCATTTCCATAATTTTTATTATATTCCACAGCCTTATCAATCATCTCATTTTCCGCATGAACCAACACAAGTTTAGAATTTTTAAATACATTTTTCAATGTATCTTCATCTTCAATCAGCATTTCCCCTGTTGTTACATTCATAAAGATTTTTACTGTATTCGCTTCCTTCGCTTCAAGCACTTTTTTTATCTCATCAATATTATTATTTCTGCTTCCACCAAAATGAAAACCATAATTTACAATTGATTTTTCACTCGCCAATTTTTTCTTATCTCTCAACGCTTCCAATGTCGTAGTTGTCGGAATAGTGTTTGGCATATCATAAAATGTTGTAACACCTGCTTTTGCACAAGCTCTACTTCCTGTCGCAAAATCCTCTTTTGCTGTAATTCCAGGCTCTCTCATATGAGTATGAACATCAATCACACCTGGCATAACAGTTTTACCTTTTAAATCAATAATCTCTAATTTCTCATTTTCATCAATATTTTTAATTTCTTCTTCTGAAAAACCTTCACTAATTTTATCAATTTTATCATTTAAAAATCAACAATTCAATTTTATTTCCGTGAACATCTTTCCCATCTTTTAAATAGAGCATTCTTTCTCCTTTCGTTAACCTTTTCCTTAAAACCACTTATAAAAACATAAAAATAATAAATTAATAACTTATTTCGTATTGTGAACTACTCCTACTTTTAGAAGCGGGAGCTTCTTGGGAAGTATCTGCTTCTGTTAGCCAAATATATTTACTAAGCTCTTCGGGCAGTCCCTACCCTGTCTTTTTATTTCCTAATATTTCAACATCTCTTTTCCAATATCTTTTATATTCACTGCAGCATTGTAATCTCTATCAATTTCAATTCCACAGCACTCACATTTATAACTTCTTTCTGATAATTCCAGTTTCTCTTTAACATTTCCACATTTACTACAAGTCTTCGACGATGGGAACCACTTATCTATCTTCAAAAATTGTTTCCCTAAAAACATCAACTTGTACTCAAGCATCCTCAAAAACATTCCCCATCCATTATCTCCTACACTTTTACCAAAATTTAATGCCTGGCTCATCCCTTTCATATTCAAATCCTCGACAATCACAGCATTATACATTTCAGACAATTTTTTTGATAATTTATGCAAAAAATCTCTTCGGCAATTTTTGATATACTCATGCAATCTTGATATTTTCTCTTTTTGCTTATACCAATTTTTAGAAAATTTTACTTTTCTTGATAATGATTTTTTTGTAATTTCTTCAATTTTTTTCTCCAACATCCTAAAGTATTTTTGGATAATCAGCTCTTTGGTTTTCAGAACTGACAAATAATTCAGACATTGAAAAAAATCAAGTCCAATTACTTTATCATTACTTGGATTTTTTTGAATTTCTTTTTCAAATTCTGTCAAAACAGAAACATAGTAATTTCCATTACTGTTTGTTAGTGTTACCGACTTTATTCTATAATTCTTTGGTATTTCTCTATGATATTTTAATTTTTATTCTTTTTCAATTTTTGGCAAAATTAAATATTTGTTTTTCTCTATTCGTATCGAATTATTCACACAATTTGTCGTATAACTTTTAACACTAGTCTTTTTAGATTTGAACCTTGGAAACTTTGCTCTCTTCTGAAAAAAATTCGTAAACGATCGTTTTACATTCAATTGAGCATTTGAAAGTGCCAGACTGTCTACTTCTTTCAAAAAAATTGATTTTCACTTTTCAAACTAGCAGGTGTAATTATTTTTATTTTTTTCCAGTTTCTTCATAAAATTTATTCGCAGTATACAAAATCGTATTGTAGACAAAACGAACACATCCAAAAGTCTTGTTTATCAATAATTCTTGTTCCTTATTTGGATAAATCCTGTATTTGAATGCTAAATTATATTTCATAAAATTACACCTCCTTTTTGATTTTTGAATATTTTTTTAATTATTTTTTTAGAAATTTTATCATCAATGATCTCTCTTTGATATTTTTACACAAAAAAATTGTATCATAGGTGTATCCTTTTTTTCAATTTTTTTACAAAAAAAGCAATTCATCTCCCACTTGTAGAAGTCGGAGACTTCTTGCTATCTTTTGTTAAAAAAATCTCTAAAAAAATATTATCACTTACTAGTATATTAATTAGAGATTTTATTATCTTTTTATCTTCCTTCTAATTTATCCAACAATCTTTCCATTCTTTCAACTTGTTGTGATTGCAATTGTAATTTTTCATCTAATGTAAGTTTTTTTGCTTTTTCTTTTCTAGGTTTTACAGTTGTTTTCGTTAAACTAGTTGTTTTTGGTTGTATTCTTTCAACTGGTGCTATTACTGGAGTTGCTACTTCAACTGTTTCATCATTAACTTCTTGAGACTCAGTATTTTTGAGATACTGGTGCTTCTTCTTGTGTTTGAACTGGTGCTAAAACTTCTACTTTAGTTTCCTCTACATTTTTTTGATCTCCATCATTTACAAAATTACTAAACGATAATTGTGAAGCCAACACACCCATCGCCAAAATTATTACTCTTTTTTTCATAATTTACTCCTTTATTTTTTTATTTTGACAAATAATTATTCAAAAAAATAATTATCATTCTGTCCACTCATTATAACATAAAAAAATATTATTTTTTTAAACTACAGTTTTTTTCCTATTTTTTTACATTATAAAAAAACAAAAGAATTTTACAATGCTTCAGAAATTTCTTCTAATATTTTTTGAGCTGCTTCAGCTGGATTTTCAGCTTTCGTAATTGGTCTTCCAACAACCAAGAAATCTACATTATTCTTTATTGCATCATATGGTGTCATAATTCTATTTTGATCATCGTTACTTTTACCATCAGCATTTAACGTAAATTTAGGTCTCACTCCAGGACAAACTGTTACAAAATCTTGACCCAATTTTTCTTTAATTTTTGCAGATTCTAAAGGTGAGCACACAATTCCGTGCATATTGCTATTTTTCGCAACTGTAGCCATATTTATTACCATTTCTTCTAAATTCATACTACTTTTAAACATTTCATTGATATCTTCTTCTGATAAATTTGTAAGCACTGTTACTCCGATTAATAAACTGTCTGAACCGCTTTCTTTCACTAATTGAGCAACTTCCCTCATTGTTTTGCTTCCATTTGAGCAGTGAATATTAAACATAAACACATTTTTCTTAATAGCGTTTGCACAAGCCATTTTAACCGTATTTGTAATATCATGAAATTTCAAGTCTAAAAACACTTTCTTCCCTTTTTCATGCAAATACTCAACCAATTTTCCATCAGTACTCAAGTAGCTTTCCAATCCAACTTTATACATCGAAATATTATCGCCTAATTTCTCCACCAAATTTTTTGCATCTTCAAAATTATTGTAATCCAATGCTACAAATATTTTTTCTTTAGCTTTTTCATTTATTTTACTCATACTTTTTCTCCCTCTCAAAATTTAATTAACTATTTTCTATTTTCCAATCTTTTTCTATAAGCAACACCGTCATCAGAATGTGCAAACCCAATAATTTCTGAAATGTTTGATAAATTTCTCTCTTCACAATATTTTTGTAATCCTTCTTTTACTTCCAAAGCCACTAATGGATTTGAAAAAAATGCTGTTCCAATCGAAATTACAGACGCTCCCGCCAAGAAAAATTCAATCGCATCTTTTGCATTGCTAATTCCACCCATTCCCAAAATCGGAATTGACACTGCTTGTGATACTTGATGAATCATTCTCAATGCAATTGGTTTTACAGCTGGACCAGACATTCCACCATAAATATTCCCTAAAATCGGCTTTCCAGTGTTTATATCAATCGCCATTCCAAGCAAAGTGTTTATCATCGAAATCGCATCTGCACCTTCCTCTTCTACAATCTTAGCAATTTCTACGATATTCGTAACATTTGGAGACAATTTTACTAATAATGGTTTTTTCGTAACTTTTCGCACTTCTCTAGTTACAAGCCTTGCCATTTCAGGATTTGCACCAAAAGCCATTCCACCATCTTTTACATTTGGACAAGAAATATTTAATTCCAGCATTTTTATCTCGTCAAGTTTATCCAATCTTTTTGTTAATTCAACATATTGTTCCAACACACTTCCATTAATATTTGCAACAATCGGTACGTCTATATATTTTTTTATTTCCTTCAAAGTATGTTTTTCAAAATAGTCAATCCCAGGATTTTCAAGCCCTACACTATTTAACATTCCTGCTGGAGTTTCTGCTATTCTCGATCCCTTATTCCCTGGACGAGGCTCCATAGTAAGCCCTTTTATCACAATCGCTCCCAATTCATTCGGATCAAAATAATCTTTGTACTCTGTCCCAAATGCAAAACATCCACTCCCTGTAAAAATTGGATTTTCCAAATCTATTCCCAAAAAATTCGTTGCAAGTCTATTTTTTCTATCTTTCACTTAACTCACCTCTATTCTCATCAAAAATTTCAGCATAAAATACTGGTCCACTCTGACAAACTTTTTTCATTCCATCTTCAGTCGGTATTGAACATCCTACACAAGCTCCAACACCACAAGCCATTCTTTCTTCCATCGAAACCTGTGAAACAATCCCATTTTTATTTGAAATTTCAGTAATCAATTCCAAAACTTTATGAGGCCCACAAGAATAAATCATATCAATTTTTTCACCTGATGAAATCTCATTTTTCAACAAGTCTATCACATTTGCCTTTTCTCCAACAGTCCCATCATCGCTACAAATTTTCACTTCAATTCTTTTATCACTCAAATCAAAATTATCCAACATTTTTAACGTCTCTCTATCTCTTCCACCTGCAATGAAAATAATTCTCTTATTATCTTTTTTCCCCAATAATTCCTTCAAAAGTTGTTTCAACGGAGCCAATCCAATTCCACCACCAACAACGACAATTTTATCTGAATTTTGAGTCACTGCAAATCCATTTCCCAACGGACCTTGAATATTTATAGCATCTCCCAAAGCATAAGTCGTCAATTCTCTAGTTCCTCTTCCCAAAACTTTATAAAGAAATTCCAATTCCCCAGTCTCATGATCTACACTATGCAAACTAATCGGTCTTCTCAAAGTCATAATCTCATTCTTCAATTTCAACATATAAAATTGCCCAGCTTTAGGAACAATTTTACTCTCTTGAGTATTTTTCGATTTAACTTTCATCAAAAAATTATCTCCACCAACATATCTATTTTCTAAAATTTCCACATCTTCCAAAAAATTTGTTTTTATGATTATTTTTCCAATTTTCATTTCCTTTTCCAAATAAATATTTTTCTCTCCTAAAAATTTACTTTCTTTTATCAAAAAAATATCAACTAACATTTTCGATTCCTATTTTTTTCATTCAAAAGTTATCAAAAACTATTTTTGTTTTTCAATTTAATTTCTTCTTCTGAAATTATTCTCTCACAATAATAACACTTATATTTCGTCGTTTCACTATCCTTCACTCGATTAAATTTCGTATCAATCGCCTCATGATTTGAAATGCACTTCAAATTATCACATTTCATAAGCCCTATAATTTCATCCAATTTTTTTCCAATTTCATTTTTTTCACAACTTTATAATTTTTCAATAATATTTATTGTCACATTTGGTGCCACTAAAGAAATCTTATCAAGCTCACTTTTATCTAACACTTTTTCCTCAATTTTAATAATTCCTTTTCTCCCAAGCGAACTGCTGTGCATATTAGGCCACAGTTATAACTTCGCTATATTCCTTCAAATCCAATATTTCCACTATCGCAAACACTTTTTTTGCTGGAATATGATCAATTACAATCCCATTTTTATCGCTGTTATCTGCAATTCTCTTACATTTTCAGTCATTTTTTTCTCCTTCAATTCCAAAGACTCATTAATTTATAAAAAAATCAATAAATTTACATCAATAAAATAAATTTTCTAAAAAAATTCTTTTACCTTTCCAAGCACAGTCATCATCATTGCTTGTCTCACAGGTATACCATTTCTAGCCTGTTTGAAGTACAACGCATGTTTCGTATCATCCAAATCAGTCGAAATTTCGTCCACTCTAGGCAAAGGATGTAAAATTATCATATCGTCCTTGCATTTTCCTAAAATATTTTCCTTATTAATAACATAAATTCCTTTCACTTGCTCATAATCCTCAATATCAGGAAATCTTTCTTTCTGAATCCTTGTCATATAAAAAACATCAATTTTATCAAGACAATCTCTAAAATCTTCTAAAACCTCATATTTGATATTATTTTTATTCAATTCATCCAACAAATATTGTGGCATTTGCAAAATTTGTGGTGCGATAAAATAAATTTTCGGATTAAAATGAGTCAGTGCTTTTACCAATGAATGAACTGTTCTCCCATATTTCAAATCTCCAACAAATGCAATCTCTAAATTTTCCAAACTGCCTTTTTCTTCCAAAATTGTATATAAATCAAGTAAAGTTTGACTTGGATGTTGATTTGAACCGTCTCCTGCATTAATTATCGCCTTTTTAGAAGTTTCATCAGCCAATCTAGCCGCACCATCTAAAGGATGTCTCACAACAATCAAATCCGAATAAGCTTCAACCATTTTTATCGTATCCCTAAATGATTCTCCCTTTTTCAACGACGACTGTTCCACTGGAGGCAATTGCAACACCTGAGCTCCCAATCTTTGAGCAGCAGATTCAAACGACATTTTTGTTCTCGTACTAGGCTCAAAAAACAATGTCGCTATAATTTTTCCATACAAAAATTTCAATTTCTCATCATCAGGCGTTTCATCGATTTTTCTCGCCAATTCCAAAATATTCAATATTTCTTCCTTGCTCATATCATTCATAGAAATAATACTTTCCATCGTTTTTTCCTCTCTTTCCAAAAAAAAAGGATAATAAATGTTAATCCTTTATTACTCCTTTTTTCATATATAATAACCTTTTTTTATTTATAAAATAATCACAAAAAAATAGAATTTTTCAACGAAAAAAATAATCGTTAGGAATATCTTCATTTTTTTCTAATTCAATCATTTTTTTCCATCTCCAATCTCTATCCAAAAATCTAAATCTGTAATATAATACCAAATTTTTTTCTGTTTTTTTCAAGCAAAATCTATCAAATAATTTCATATTCTAATTTCGTTATCTCTTTTTATTCTTTCAATGACCTCTTTATTCTCTTTTTTTCCTCGCTACTATTTTTTTATAAACCAATTTTTTTAAATTCAAGTCAACCTTTTTTTAATCAAATCAACCATCAGCAATATCTGATTAAGCGAACCCTTTTTATTTTTTTAGAAACAATAATCACTTCTGAATTTTTCCGGTATTCACACATAAAATCCAACACACTATAATTTCCTTCTATCGGCAAAAGCAACCCGCCAGTTATCCTAATAAACACAAAATCATTCTTCAACAGAGATTTATTAACCTTCTCTCTCAATTCAGCCAATTTATCAATTTTTTCTTCAACATTATCCGAAATATTTGTTTTAATAACAATTGTCGTGTATTTCGCCTTCTCAGAAATTTCTTTTGAATACATATCTTCCACAATTTTTTTACCAACATTTATTTCTGTACCCGCAATAAAACAAATTTTCCCACGCTTATTTTCACGATAACGAACAATATGGTGTCTTCTACATCTTGCTTCATAATTTTCTGTAGCTCCTACCATCACAAGCGGATCATCATGATATGCAGGTTTACCATCTATCAATCTCTGACTCGCATAAGCAGGCTTCCCACAAACCATACAAATCGCATGTAACTTATCCACTTGATCAGAAATACTCATTAATTCAGGCATCGGATGATAAGGTTCCGCACGAAAACTCATGTCCAATCCTGCTACAATAACCCTTTTCCCATATTCAACATATTTTTTACAAAAATTCACAACCTCTTGCCCAAAAAACTGAACTTCATCAATCCCAATAACTTCTGCATCAATGTTTTTCTCCATAATTTTATCCATTTCCTCAACAGACGCTACAGGATAAGCCTCCAAACTGTCCTTTCCATGCGAAAAAATCCCATCTTCACCATATCTATTATCAATTCCATGCTTAAAAACAACAATTTTCTGTTTCGCATATTTCGCTCTTCTCAATCGTCTTATCAATTCTTCACTTTTCCCAGAAAACATGCTTCCTGTCACTACTTCAAGCGATCCCAATCTATTTACTTGCTCCATCCCATTTCCTTTCAAAAAAATTTCACTTTATAAAATACATCTAAAATTTTAATAAAAAATTTATCCTTAAAAAATTACATCGACAAAAAGAAGAGAGCTACTCGGCTCTCCCTAAAAAATTTTAATTTTCTATCGCTATCAAAGCAAAATTTAAATTTCTTCGATATCGTAAACTTCTGCACCTTTTTTATTAATTGTTTTCTTTTCAATTGACCATTTGTCAGAAAGTGTCGCAAGATCCTTTTTCATAGCTTCCAAAAATTCATCATTATCATAATTCAATGAAATCAAAGTAGGTCCAGCACCACTTATATATTCACCTAACGCATTATGTTTTTTAGAAAAATCAAATATTTTATCAGAATCATTTATTAACGAAAAATCTATATGGCTGATGAATTTTATCTCCCAATAAAAATCTCAAATTATCATATTTTCCTTTGATAAATGAATCTACGAGTAATCCTAATTTTGCAATATTATTAACAGCATCATGTGCCGAATATGCTTTTGGCAACACGCTTCTTGATTTTTCAGTTGACAATTTAAAATTCGGAATCATCACATAAAAACACAAATTATCTGCTGTTGGCAATATGCTATAAACTGTTTTCCCTTCATCACACGCAGTCAACACCATTCCACCAAAAATCGCTGGCATAACATTATCTGGATGTCCTTCCATCTCAATAGCAATATCAGCAATTTTATCAATATCCAATTCATTTTTTGCAAAAGTATTCGCAATTAATATTCCCGCAACAATCGCACTCGAACTACTTCCCAATCCTCTCGAAAGCGGAATACTATTTTTCGTAATATTCACTCTGCAATTAGGAATATCACTACTCAAATATTTTTTTGTATGATTAATCGCTTCATTAATAAAATTATCTTTTATCGGTATTGAAAATGGCTCTCCATTTTCAAAAAATTCTGTTTTTTCACTCTCTTCAACTTCCAATTCCAACGCATAATCCAATGCCACACCCAAGCAATCATACCCAACTCCGATATTTGCTGATGTTCCTGGCACTTTTACCTTAAATTTCAAACTCATTTCTCTCCCTTCTTGTTTTTTTCTTTTTTTCATTATTATAAAAAAATATTCAAAGCCAAAACAATTTATTACAATCACTTAAAAATCCAGTTTTTTTAAATATCAAACTAAATGCTCAAATCCAAATAATATGCCCAATTTATTTGATCTAAAGCTCTTAATTTCTTCAATGATCCTTTTTCAACTTCACTATCTACTGTCAACAACATTATCGCATTTCATTTTCTTTTCTTCCAACATTCATCGTAGCAATATTAATATTTTCTTTCCCTAAAATTGCTCCAACAGCTCCAATAACCCCTGGAACATCATTATTGCTCAAATAAATCATATTATCAGCAATTACGATATCAACATCATGATCTTTTATTGAAACAATTCTTTCATCATTATTCAATCCAACTGTCCCAACCACTTGAATTTTCTTACCTTCATCACCAATCACAACAATTTCCAATGCTGAAGAATAATTTTTATATTTTTCATCTTTTTTATTAACTGTAATATCAATTCCTCTTTTTTCAGCCAACGATCTAGAATTAATATAATTAACTTCCTCTTTCAATACAGGTTCCAACAGCCCTTTTAACGTAGTTGCATCAACCAAAGCTGTTTCTTGCTCAGCAATTTCACCATAATAATTTATCGTAACATTTGAAATCGCATCTTTACTAATTTGAAAATAAATTTTCCCCAATCTTTCTGCCAAAGTAATATATGGTTTTACAATTGCATACTCTTCCCTTCCAATTGATGGTAAATTTACCGCTGTCTCAACAATTTCCCCCTCTTAAACCATTCAAAACTTGTTTAACAACTTGTGTTCCAACATTTCTTTGTGCCTCATAAGTAGTCGCTCCAATATGTGGCGTAGTGATAGCATTTTCAAATTCATACAACACACATTCACTTCTAGGCTCAACAGTATGCACATCATAACCAAAACTAGCTATTTTACCACTTCTAAGACCTTCTGCAACCGCTTCCTCATTAAATAATCCTCCACGCGCAGCATTTACCAATCTTACACCATCTTTTAATTTAGAAATATTATCTTTATTAATCATGTCAATAGTTTCAGAAGTTTTTGGAGTATGAATAGTTATAACATCTGACGCTTCAAGCAACTCATCCAATGTTTCAACCTTTTTACAACCATTTCTCTTGAATATTTCATCAGAAATATATGGATCATACGCAATTAAATTCATTCCAAATGCTTTCATCCTTTTTGCCATCAAACTTCCAATTCTTCCTAAACCAATAATTCCCAATGTTTTTTCAAATAATTCATTTCCAACAAAAATTTCTCTTTCCCATTTTCCTGATTTTATAAAATTATTTGCTGCCACAATATTTCTAGCACTTGCCAACATCAATCCAATCGCAATTTCACAAGCCGAAACTGTATTACTATCAGGCGTATTCGCTACGATTACACCATGTGCAGTAGCTTCGGGTATATCAATATTATCTGTTCCATTCCCCGCACGTCCAACTATTTTAAGCTTTTTAGCCTTATCCAACAACTCTCTATTAACTTTAATAACACTTCTAACAATCAAAGCATCATACTCGTGAATTGTATTCAAAAGTTCTTCTCTCGAAATTCCAACTTTAATATCTACTTTAACATCTTTTTGACTAGTCAATCCAGCTATTGCATGGTCGTCAATATATTCTCCAACTAAAACTCTAAACATAAAAACACTCCCTTATTTCAATAGTTATATCATTTTTCCATTAACAATTTCCATCTTAACAAAAAAATATTTATTTATATTCTATTGTATCATTATTTTTCAATAATATACAAGAGTCATTGATTTTTCACAAAACAAAAAAATAAAAAAATGATTTATAAGCAATAAAAAAAACTCTTCTTTTTTTCTTATTCAAAAAAATAAAAAAATCTATAATTTATATAGAATTATTAAATAAATATATATATTATAAATTTTATTTTTTTCATTTTTAATTTATTATTCTTCTAGAAGTATTATTTTTTTATTGACTTGTATACTATTGTTAAAAAAATTTGTTTTTTTATTTTTTTCTCCATTTTTTTCTCTTTTTTCGCATATATTTTCTTAATTAAGCAATTTTTCTAAGTTGTTTCACAGTATAGTTTGCTATAATAAATTTACCAAAGTTCAAAGGTAGATTGGAGGTTACATGAAAAAAATATTGATAATGGCTGGTGCTCTAGTACTTTCAACAACAGCATTTGCTGATTTAAAAAGTACAATTACAAATCAATACAAAAATAATGAATTGACAATTAATATTGCTAGCGCATTAAACAAGAGAACATCAACTACAAGTGAGGTGGCTCCAACTGATAACGCAGCTGCTTCAGTAAGAGATAGAATTATTACATTCGCTCAAACGAAATTAGGTTCTCCATATGTTTGGGGTGCTACAGGGCCTAACAGTTTCGATTGTTCAGGTTTCGTTGGTTATGTTTTCAAAAATGCAGCAAATGTTAATTTACCTAGAGTATCTAGTTCACAAGCAACATTTAGACCAAGAATTTCATCAATGAATATGAAAAAAGGTGACTTACTATTTTTTGAAACAACTGGAAAAGGTCGTATTTCTCACGTAGGTATCTATATGGGTAATGGACAATTTATTCACGCTTCTTCAGGAAGTAAGAGAGTAACTGTTTCTAGTTTAGATAGTAATTTTTACAGCAAGACATTCAGATGGGCTATAAATCCATTTAGTTAATTTATATTATTTAGAAATCAAACAGTACATACAAAAAAATTAAATATAATAAAAAAATATAAGTAGCTTTTGGATAAGGAGCAAATTCAAGAAAATATTATTATTTTTCTGTTCGAGGGATTTGCTCCTTTTTATTTTATTTTTTTAATTTTTGTTGTATTATAAAATAAACTAGATTTTTTTACAATACACATTTACACTAAATTTATCACACTCTATAAAAATCTAAAAAAAGACTACTTTTGTAAATTTAACATCTCACAAAAATAGTCCCTATTCTCAATAACAAAAATTCTATTATCAATATCAATAATTCCTCAAAAATTATCCAATTTCTACAAATTTTTCTTTTTTTCTTTTTATCAAACATTACAGATTCATTAATTCCAAATGATTTAGCATATTCCCCAGCTTCCTTTATCTTATATCCCACATGTTCTGGATAATGTGCGTCACTTGACAAAATAACTGGTATATCGTACTTTTTAACCATTTCCATAAAATCAGGATATGGAGTTATCTCTTTTATTGGATATCTATGCTCTGTCCCTGTATTTATATCGACAACCATATTATTTGCCTTCAATACTTTTGCTGTATTTTCCAAAATTTCTTGAACATCAGCTTTTTCAGGAATATTTTTAAATAATCTCAAATTAAACGGATGTCCTAAAATATCATATTTCCCTGTATTTGCAATCAATTCTATTTCTTTTGCATAGTCTTTCCAAATTTCCTTCAATGGTTTATCATCAAAATGATGCTTCAATTTACTAAAATCAAATCCCCAACCATTTATAAAATGTACAGAAGTAATCAAATAATCCCATTCATAATTTGAAAGCAACTCTGCCACTTTCTCCTGATTTCTAAAATTACAAACTTCTAGTCCCATTTTAACTGGATATCCTTTAGATTTTTAACATATTTATAAAATCTCTATACTCATCTAACGTATGACAAAAATTTAGTTTTTTTGCTCAAGCCATTGTTTTTTTGAAACTCACCTATTTCCGAATTATCTAAAATTAATTCATCATAATACAAATCCTTAAATTCCTTAAATCCATGCGTATGCTCAGTTATCCCAATCTCCTTTAATCCCATTTTTTTAGCCTGTTCGAAAAATAATTTTACCCACTCTTCATCATATTGTCCAAACTCAAAATGCATATGATAATCCATCAACATACCGTTTCCTCCTAATAATTATTCTATTTTTTTAATAAAAAAATAAGGCTATCCCTTTAAAAAAATCACTTTTTCATTTTAAGATAGCCTTTTTTTCTTCTATTTTTTTCTTGAATTACTTTCCATTGATTATTTTTCTTTTTTTGAAATTAACAGTCGAAGTAGCCAAATTTATTTTTAGGTGTTGTTTTTTTAAATAATTATATTCTATTCTAATATATTCGTCTATATCTACATCTACTTCATCTTTATCTTTGTTAACTGTAGCATATTTGCTTGTGTTGTCTGTTAAATATTTATTCAACGCATCTTCATCATATCCTTTTATTAAGAACACGATTTGTCCTGTATCTCCATTTTCTTTTACTTCATAAACGCTAACTTCAAATTGCTCAATTAACATATTATTAACTTCATTCCATTGTTTTGCTAACTTTGGATCTTCAATTTTTTTTATATATTCATCTACATCTTTATTAACTGTTTGCAACATTTCTCTCGAACCAAAATTCGCAACTTCAGCCATTGCTTTTGCATATTCCGCTCCAGCATCTTTCAATGAACTAAATTTCTTAACTTCTACTTGTTGCGCAACCTTTTCCTCTGGTGTCATTTTTTTTGTAGCACCTTCCGCTATAACTGATAATTGTCCCAATACTAATATTGCTAGTAATAATTTTTTCATCTTTCCTCCTTTATTTTTTCAAAAAACTTTTTACACTTTCTTTACCCCTAACTGACAAAACTAAGTCAAATATATTTCTTATTATACCATAAAAATACGACAATTATTCAAATTTATTTTTTTGACTAAATTAAAAACGCCATTTTTTTCCTGTATTTAAAGATACAAAAAGCTATGGCGTTATTTAATAAAAAAATCTATTTATAATTTTTTTATTCATTTTGGATTGTCTGTAAATTCAAATCCTTGTTTTTCTAAATGTTTTTTAGTTTCTAAATGTGATTGTCCGTAAATTCTATCAATCATTTCTTTATATGTTGGTAATTGAGAAGTACCGTCTTCTTCTCTCCATTTAATTGTTTCTTTTTCATGAATTTCTACACCTTCTTCAACTTTTTCACCATCATATTTATCAACGAATGCAAAAGATTCAAAAGGAACTCTTGGTTTCAATGTTTTATGAGGATTTTCTCCTGGAACTCCTAATGTTGTCCCTAAAATAGGAAATACTCCTTGTGGTAATTCAAATAAATCAATTAATGCTTGAGGATCTCTTCTTAATGCTCCAATAGTAGTTGCTCCATATCCTAATGACTCTGCAGCAGCTTGAATTGATGTCAACATTATCCCTGCATCAATTGCTCCAACCAATATTCCATCAGCAGTGTGTGCAGCAACATTCGGTCTATTAATAGATTTCGAAGCATATTGCCCTCTATGATAATCAATTAAAATAGTTATAAACACATCTGAATTTGCAATATGTCCTTGCCCACCACATATTTCAGCAATTTTTTTTAATTTCTCTTTATCTCTAGTCACTATTAATGAAATTTGTTGTCCGTTTACAGAACTTGGCGCTCTTTGAGCTGTTCTCAATATCAACTCTAAATCTTCATCTTTAACTTTTTCTCCAGTAAAATTTCTTACTGATCTTCTATTTTGTAATTGTTCTATTACTTTATTCATATTTGACCTCCTACCTTTTTCTATTTTTATAACTAATTTTTATCATACAACATTTGTATTGTCAAATGTTATTTTTAAAAAGTTATTTTTAAAAAAAGACTATTTCTAAATTATATTAGAAATAGTCTTTCAAACAAATTCTTCTCAATATTGAACTCCATCAATTTAAGAAAAAAATTTCTTATTATTTAATTCTTTTTTTCATTTGTAGTTAACAAAAAAATTAGTCTTCTATGAAATCAATAACTTCAGTTGGTTCGATATCCCAAATTTCTCTAGCATATTCCATGATTGTTCTATCAGAACTGAATTTACCAGCATTTGCAATATTAATTAATGCTTTTCTAGCCCAATCTTTTTTATTTTTATAAGCATTGTCAATTCTTGTTTGAGCTTCTCTGTATGAATCAAAGTCTCTTAATAAGAAGTAAACATCTGGTCTAGATCCGTCAACTCCGTACAATAATGAAGTTTGTAATTCTCTAAAGATACCTTTATGGTCGTCATCAAATGTTCCATCACCTAATTGATCTACAACTTTTTTCAATCCTTCTACTTTGTTGTAGTCATCAAAAGGATTATATTGTCCATTTCTTTGGAATTCTTCAACTTCAGCTGCACTTAATCCGAAGATAAATTCGTTTTCTAATCCTGCTTCTTCAACGATTTCAACATTAGCTCCATCCATTGTTCCTAAAGTTAATGCTCCATTTAACATGAATTTCATATTACCTGTTCCTGAAGCTTCTTTACTTGCAGTTGAAATTTGTTCAGAGATATCAGCTGCTGGGAATATTTTTTCAGCAAGAGATACTCTATAGTTTTCTAAGAATACAACTTTAATTTTTCCATTAATATCAGCATCGTTATTAATTCTTTCAGCAAGAGTATTGATTAATTTAATAATACTTTTAGCTCTTCTATATCCTGCTGCTGCTTTTGCTCCAAAAATAAATGTTCTTGGTTCAATGTCTAATAATGGATTTTCTTTTAATTTATTGTACAAGTCCATAATATGTAAAACATTTAATAATTGTCTTTTATATTCGTGTAATCTTTTTACTTGAATATCAAAAAAATTGAATGAGGATTTACTTCAATTCCTGTAGTTTCTTTTAATGTAGTTTGCTAATCTTTCTTTATTGTGAAGTTTAATTTCAGCAACTCTATTTAAAACATTTTTCATCATCTAAATATTTTTTTCTAATTCTTTTTAATTTGTATAAATCAGTAGTCCATCCGTCACCGATTAATTCTGTAATTAAACTAGATAATTCTGGGTTTGCTTTCAATAACCATCTTCTTTGAGTAATTCCATTTGTTTTGTTTAAGAATTTTTCTGGATATAAATCATACCAGTCTTTCAATTCAGAATTTTTCAAGATTTCAGTATGCAATGCAGCAACTCCATTTACTTTATGAGAACCTACAATTGCTAACCAAGCCATTCTTACTTGACCATTTCCAATGATTGACATATATTGAATTTTTCCAAAATCTCCAGGATATTTTTGATGTAATTCTTCAACAAATCTTCTGTTAATTTCTTCAATAATTTGATAAATTCTTGGTAATAATGGTTGGAATAAAAGCGATATCCCATTTTTTTCCAATGCTTCTGATAAAATTGTATGGTTAGTATAAGCAAATACTTTTTTACAAATACTCCAAGCTTCATCCCATAATAATTTTTCAGAATCCAAGAAAATTCTCATTAATTCAGGTATTGCAACTACTGGGTGAGTATCATTTAATTGAATTGCAACTTTTTCAGCAAATTTAGAGAAATCATTTCCATAAGTTCCTTTATATCTTCTAACAATATCTTGTAATGATGCTGATGTAAAGAAGAATTGTTGTTTCAATCTCAATAATTTACCATCTTTTTCTGTATCATTTGGATATAATACTCTTGAAATATCTTGAGCTTCTACAGCTTTTGCTGATGCTTGTAAATAAGTTTGATCATTGAATAATTTTAAGTCAAATCCTTCAGGAGATCTAGCTTCCCACAATCTCAATGTATTGATAGTATCATTTCCATATCCAACAACTGGAACATCATAAGCTACTGCTAACACATTTTCTGTATTTACTCTTTTGAAATATTCTTTTCCAACTTCATCTTTATGAACTTCGATTTGTCCACCAAATTTTACTTCGTATACTCTATCCATTCTTACAATAGACCAAGGGTCACCATATCTAGTCCAATCATCAGGATATTCTACTTGGTATCCGTTTTCGATTTTTTGTTCAAACATTCCGTATTTATATCTTAATCCATATCCATGTCCTGGTAATTTACAAGTAGCCATTGAATCTAAGAAACATGCTGCTAATCTTCCTAATCCACCATTTCCTAATCCTGTATCGAATTCTTGATCTTCAACTTTGTTAATGTCAACACCTAATTCTTCCAATGTTTCTTTTACTGCTTCATTTATTTTCAAGTTGATTAAGTTATTTCCTAAATATCTACCCATTAAAAACTCAGCTGAGAAATAGTACGCTTGTTTAACTTGTTTTACTGCATAAGTTTTTTTAGTGTTATACCATTTTTCTACTATGTAATCCATAGCTGCTCTTGAAACCGCATAATACAATTCGTAATCATGAGCTTCTTCTAAAGTTTTTCCAAAATCCCTTCTTAGCTCTTTAACAATACTTGCCTTTAAATCAGCTTTGTTAATATTTTTCATTTTTCCTCCTATAAAATTTTTATAATTGAACTTTTTGTTACACTACATCAAGTTATTAATTAATATTATTTTTTTATATGAATCTAGTATGTTTTTTTATTTGAATAAAAAAACTCACTATAATTATTATACACATTTTTTTCTGAAAAAAATTTCTAGTTTTTCAAATTTCCCATATTTTTTTAAAAATTATTTTTATATTTTTTTAAATAATTACAAGATTTATATAAATTATTAAAAAAAGTATAAACCTATTTCGAAATATTATTTTTTTACTATATTTTATATATATCTTTTTTTAGTATTACACATTTATATCTATAAACTAAAAAAAACTTGTTAAATAGATTTTTTTAGTTTAATTTCCAATCTATTCAAACAAGTTTCTTTTATTTTTTTGTATTGAAATTAATTATAAAAATGATTTTTAATGTAATTAAATTTATATTAAATAAAACTTTTTAAACTACTTAAATTTTTTTATATATTTAAAATTATTTTTTTCTTTTTTTATTTTTTTCTTTCCAATTCTTTTTCTTTCTCTTCTTGAAAGATGTTTTACTGGTTCTCTTTCTTCAGTTCCATCTTCATCTGTGTAATCGTATGAAATATTCGAAACTTCTTCATGTTCTAAATTACTTGTTTCTTCTTCGAGATTTTTTTGATTTTTTTAATTTCATAATGAATGAACTTGTTTCTCTTTTTATCGCATCAATCATTTCATTATAAATATCAAATCCAACAATTTTATAATCATGAATAGGATTTCTTTGACCATATGATCTCAATCTAATTCCTTCTCTCAATTCAGTTAAATCTTTTAAGATGTTGTCTCCATTTTTGTATCTAATACTTCAAGCATAATGTATCTTTCAATATTTCTGAAAGTTTCTTCTCCAACGTAACTTTCTTTATTATCATATTCTCTAACTAAATCGTTGTAAACTGTTTCAATAATAGTTTCATTATCTTTATTCAATAAATCATCACTAATTTCATAATCGAAAATTTCATTTAACTTATCACCCTAATAAGTTAGCATCTCTTTCACCTTCATTATTTCCTTTATAAGCATTGTTAACAGTATCTTCTATAGTTTCTCTCATCATATCTAAAATTAACTCTTTCAAGTTTTCATTTTTCAATATAGCATCCCTTTGAGCGTAAATAACTTCCCTTTGCATATTGTTAACATCATCATATTCAATCAAGCTCTTTCTTGAAGAAAAGTTTCTACTTTCAATTCTTTTTTGTGCATTTTCTACACCTTTTGTTATTTGTCTATGTCTAATTTCTTCATCTTCATCAATTTTCAACATTTTCATCATGTTTTTCAATTTATCTCCACCGAATAATCTCATCAAATCATCATCAAGTGACAAATAAAATTCTGAAACTCCAGGATCTCCTTGTCTTCCCGCACGTCCTCTTAACTGATTATCAATACGACGAGATTCGTGTCTTTCAGTACCTAAAATAAATAGTCCACCAGCTTCAATAACTTTTTTCTTGTTTTCTTCACATTCTCTAACATATGTATTGTAAACATCATCATAACCGTCAGCACCTTTAGGAACTATTTTCGTAGCAAACGCTTCAGCATCTCCTCCTAATTTAATATCCGTTCCCCTACCAGCCATATTTGTTGCAATAGTAACTGTTTTGTATCTTCCTGCTTGTGCAATAATTTCTGCTTCTCTTTCGTGATGTTTTGCATTCAAGATTTCATGAGGAATTCTAGCTTGTTTTAACAACGCTGAAACTTCTTCTGAATGTTGAATCGAAGCTGTACCAACTAGAACTGGCTGTCCTTTTGTATATAATTCTACAATCTTTTTAGTAATTGCTTTATATTTAGCTTTTTGATTCATGTAAATTACATCTGGTAAATCAACTCTTGCTACTGGTTTATTCGTAGGAACAACAATAACTTTTAAACTATAAATTTGTTTAAATTCTTCTTCCTCAGTTTTGGCTGTACCAGTCATTCCTGAAAGTTTATTATACATTCTAAAAATAATTTTGTAATGTAATAGTCGCTAATGTTTGGTTTTCTCCAGCAACTTCTAAATGTTCTTTTGCCTCAATCGCTTGGTGTAATCCATCAGAATATCTTCTACCTTCCATCAATCTTCCAGTAAATTCATCTACGATAATAACTTCTCCATCAGCATTAATAATATAATCTCTATCAAGTTTAAACAACTCTTTCGCTTTCAATGCTTGTGTTAAAAAGTGAGTCAATTCAACATATTCAGGCGAATATAAGTTATCTATTTTTAAGATTCTTTCTACGTTTTTAATACCTTTATCTGTAATTGTTACTGTATGAGATTTTTCATCTACTTCATAATCTTCCCAATCTTCATCAGGAATAACAGTATTCTTTTTATCTTTAATTTCCTCTGTTTTATAACTTCTTTTTAATTTTTTGGCAACATCTGCAAAAGTGTTATACCATTCCGTAGTTTCTTCGGCAGCACCAGAAATAATCAATGGCGTTCTAGCTTCATCAATTAAAATCGAATCAATTTCATCGACTATTACATAATTGTGTCCTCTCTGCACTTTTTCACTCAAATCTCCAACCATGTTATCTCTCAAATAATCAAACCCAAATTCATTATTTGTACCATAAGTAATATCTGCACTATATGCTGCTTTTCTTTGCTCATTAGTTATATTCCCAACAACTACATCAGAAGTCAATCCTAAAAAGCTATATAACTCAGCCATTATATCTCTATCCCGTTTTGCCAAATAATCATTAACTGTTACGACATGTACACCTTTTCCAGTCAATGCATTTAAGTAAATAGGAAGTGTCGCCATCAGCGTTTTCCCTTCCCCAGTTTTCATTTCTGCAATACTTCCATTATGCAAAATCATACCACCAATCATTTGCACATCATAGTGTCTCATTCCCATTAATCTTTTAGAAGCCTCTCTCACTGTCGCAAACGCTTCAACTAAAATATCGTCTAATGTCTCTGATTTTTCCAATCTTTCTTTAAATTCCACAGTTTTATGTTGTAGTTCTTCATCAGTTAATTTTTCAAATTCTGGTTCAATTGCATTTATTTTTTCCACAACTTTTCTCATTTTCTTTATTTCACGCTCATCAGCTGTTCCAAATACTTTTGTTACTATATTTTTTAACATTTAATCTACCTCTCCATAATTTTTTTGTTTTTGTAATTTTTTTATGTATTTCGTTCAGTAAAATTTCTATTCTCTTATTCTTAAATTATTTTTCCAATCCTTTTTTTATCTTAATATCCAATAAATTCACATTTTTTTGACGAATATTAAGAATATTTGAATAAAAATTCTATATTCTGTTCATTAAAAAAATACTGAAAAGGATTAAAAATTGTTTTTCTTTTTCCTGTTCTTTTTCTTTTTTTCTTTTTTTAATTTTTTTAGTTCTTCTGCAAGTGTTTTATTGCTTGAACTATCTCCCATTTTATTTATTTCATTAATTAGATGCTCAATATCTTGATGACTTAAATTATTTTTCATTAATAAATGTATTTAATCTTTGGTTAAAAACTCGATGTTCCAAGTAAACTCGAATAAGACATCATGAAAAACAAAACACATCATAATTAATATAATTGTTTTTTTCTTTTTTTCATTTATTTCTTCATTTCTCCGTATAATAAATTTTTTTAATTTTTTTGTCTAAACTAGTATTATTATTGTAAAAAAATTATACTTTGTAAGTTATTTTTCGTTATTTTTTTAACAAAATACCTCTTTATACAACATTTATATTTTTTTACAATTATTTGTTAATTCATAAAATTTATTATATCATTTTTTTATACATTTTGTCTATTTTTAAACAAAGCATTAATATCCCCCATTTTTTTATTGATTTTTTTACAAAAAAATTTTTTTCAAAAAAATAAAAAAAACTTAAAAAGTTGACAAAATAATACATCTATGATATATTATTTAAGTAATGGCGACATGGTCGAGTGGCTTAGGCGACGGTCTGCAAAACCGTTTACACCAGTTCGAATCTGGTTGTCGCCTCCATATTAGTTTTTTTAAGTAGTTACTTTTTTGGAGTAGCTTTTTTTATTTATAAAAAAATAATTTCACAGAATCTTACTTTTTTTATTTTACACTTCTTTTTAAATATTAATTCAAACTAAAAATTTATAGTTATAAAATTTTTAAATTTATGATATAATAAGTTTGGCAATAAAAAAATATTTTTGTCAAAAAAATATAAAATAACAATAAAACTAAAATGAGGGGATATTTATTATATGAGAAATTTAAAATTTATTCTATTGTCAACTTTTATCGTTGGAACTTTATTTTCGTGTGGATCCTTGCCAAAAGGACTGGCGACTAAAACACCAATATATAATGCCGATAATGTTGATTTTTATTATGATTTAACTTATAAAAAAGATGGCGAAACTCATTATGAGAGGCAAATTTGGGATCAAGCGTATGATATTTTAGATAATGCTCACGATTTTTTTCTGATGGATATTTTTGTATTTAATGATTTTGTCGGAAAAGGCGTTAAAGAAAAGCTACAACCTTTGCCACTTGCTGAAGAATTTGCAGAAAAAATTTTAGAAAAAAGAAAAAAAGATCCTAATGTGAGAATTTACTTAATTTTAGATGAAAGTAATACATTTTATGGAGCTTACGACAACAAAACTCATAAGAAATTAGAAGAAGCCGGAGTAAAAATTGGGTATGTTGATTTGGCAAAATTAAGGGATCCGATGTTGGTTTATTCAGTGCCTTGGAGACTTTTTATAAGACCTTTTGGGAATCCTAAAAATGTTGGTAAAACAAAAAATCCAATTTATGAAGAAACTGATCCTGTGACAATTCGTAGCATTTTACGTGCTTTGAATGCAAAAGCAGATCACCGAAAATTGATTATGAATGAAAAAACTGCAATGTTGACTTCTGCAAATCCACATGCTGAAGGTTCTAAACATTCAAATGTTGCGTTTAAATTTTCATCACCAATAATAAAAGATATTTATAATGCCGAAAAGCCTGTTGCTAAAATTACTAAAAAAGATGGTAGTTTAAAACAATCTCTACCATATCAAAAATTTGATATCGAGCCTTCCAATAATAATAAAATAAAATTACAATATTTTACTGAAGGACAGACTGGTATTGACATTACAAAAGAGTTAAAAAATACTCAACCTGGAGACAGAGTATTTATCGCTCAATTTTTCTTAGCTGACAGACAAGTAATCAATGATATAAGAAAAGCGGCAAGAAGAGGTGTTAAATTCGAAATTTTATTAAATAATTCAACAGCTGGATTGCCAAATAAAGCATCTGCTGGAGAACTTATGAAATATGCACGAAAACATGGTTATGATATTACAATTAAATTTTATAATAAAGGTGAAGAGATGTATCATGTAAAAATGATGTCTATTTTTAAAAAAGATTATATGATAACATATGGCGGATCAACTAATTTCACACGAAGAAACATGAGAAATTTCAATTTAGAAAACGAATTAAAAATAATTTCTACTTATGACCAAAAAGTCTCACAACAAATTTCTGATTATTACGACAGACTTTGGACGAATCGTGATGGAGATTTCACGCTTCCATATGATAGTGAAAAAAATGAAAAAAAGTCACAAATGATTTGTTGTTTAGATTTTTTTGGAAATGAATGGAATGGGTGCTTTTTAATTACTTATAAAAAACACCAGAAAGGATAATATTATGAAAATAAAAAAGAAGAAAAAACATATTGAGGAAACTTTTGGTGAAGAAATAGCAAACTTTGCAAGTCACACTGCTGGTGCTGGATTATCAATTATTGCACTTGTTATTTTAACAATTAGAGCTAGTTGGGCAAGAAATCCTGCTGCAATTTTTTCATTTATTGTGTTTAGTGTTGGTTTAATTATTTTATATACAATGTCTTCAATTTATCATGGTTTAAAGCCTGGTACAGCTAAAAATGTATTTGAAATTTTAGATCACTCAGCTATTTATATTTTAATTGCTGCTTCATATACTCCGTTTTTGCTACTAGTTGTTTCAGAACCAATGAATGTTATTATTTGTTGGCTTCAATGGATTATTTGTGTGGCAGGTATTGTTTTTAAAGCATTTTTTACAGGTAGATTTAAAATATTTTCAACTTTGCTTTATTTAATGATGGGTTGGATGATTGTATTTGCTTGGAATGATTTAGTTTCTAATATAAATACTGTTTCATTTGTATTTTTTTAGTTATGGGAGGAATTCTTTACTCACTTGGAACAATTTTTTTTATACTTGGAAAATGTTTAAATTCAATCATATGATTTGGCATATTTTTTTGTAATATTGGGAAGTCTTTGCACATGTTGTTTCAGTTTACTTTTTTTTAGTATAGTATATAATATGAAATATAAAAAAATAAATTTACATAATTTTTAAATAGTTTTGAGTATAAATTTCAACATTGAATAAAAACATTTTTTTAATTTTTTTTCAAATTTAATTTCATATTAAAATAAAAAAATAGAGAATAAATAAACCGTTAATTTCTAAATTCTCTATTTTTTTATTTAACTTTTTATCGAATACTAAAATAATTTAGGAAATTTTACTTTCAAAATTTCATTCCATTCAGCTACTCTATCCTTATTTTCTTCCAATAATTTCTCGATATCATCACCTTCAACAGTAACTTTTTCCATTACATCATTTCCAGTTAACGCTTTTACAACATCTAAATCAGCATCAGAAACTACTTCTCCAAAAATTGTATGATTTCCATTTAGCCATTCAGTTGGAACAGTTGTAATGAAAAATTGACTTCCATTAGTTCTTGGTCCAGCATTTGCCATTGCCAATTTACCTGGAATTGAAAAATCTAATCCGTTATCTACTTCATCTTCAAATTTATATCCAGGTCCACTCATGCCAGTTCCTGTTGGATCTCCACCTTGTGCCATAAAATCTTCAATTACTCTATGAAAAGTCAATCCATCATAGTATCCATGTTTCACTAAATTTACAAAACTTGCTACTGTAATTGGTGATTTTTCTGGAAATAAATTAATATTTATTTCACCTTTATTTGTTTTTAAAATTTACTTTCATTTTTCTCCTTTATCATTAATTTTTCTATTTTCCAGAATCTTTTTTATTAGTATCTACTTTTTTTGCATCGAAAATTGCTTTTGGGTATGCTTTTGAATTATCCCAGTACCAACCTCCATTATACATGAAACTATTTTCTTTCGAATTATAAGTCAAATTTTTTTACCTTCTTGGAAATGAACAAATTTGTATTTTTTTAATATAATTTTTTTCACTTTTTTTCTGTATCTTGAACTAAAATTCCAACTTTTGGATTATTAAAAGTTTCTCCATCAAAAACACAACTTTCAAAAATTAATTTCCACTTTGTAATCTTTGTCATTAATCTTTTTAAATTCCCCGTATTCTCCAGGTACTGTACAATAAGAATCTTTTTTTCTATTTTTTTGCAGTTCCATCCTTTCTTTCATTGGCAACTCCATTTACAAAAACTGACATTCCAACTAAAAAAATAACGCTAATAAATTTTTTTCATCTTTCTTGCCTCCTAATTTTTTTATTTTTTTACTAATTTTACTTCTCTCAAATAAATTAGCAATTTACTATTTTGATTCTTCTTCTTGTTCTTCCAATATATTTTTCTGAAAATTCTCCTATTTGTCTATATTTTTTTCATATCTTCTTTCAAGCAATTCTTTTAATGACCATTTATCAATCTTCTTAAATTCTTTTAAAACTGCTTCCTTCAAGTTTTTAGCCACTTCTGAAAGATTTCTATGAGCTCCTCCCAAAGGTTCTTCAATTATTTCATCAATTACTCCTAAATTTTTCAAGCTAATTGCATCCATTTTTAAATTTTTAGCAGCTTCTGGTGCTTTAGAAGCATCATTATATAAAATTGAAGCACATCCTTCTGGAGAAATTACCGAGTAAACACTATTTTCAAGCATCAAATTTGAGTCTGTTACACCAATTCCTAATGCTCCTCCACTTCCTCCTTCTCCAATTACTACTGAAACTATCGGAACTTTTAATCCAAACATTTCAGATAAATTTTTAGCTATTGCTTCTCCTTGACCTTTTTCTTCTGCTTCAATTCCTGGATAAGCTCCAGCTGTATCAATTAAAGTTAAAATTGGTAACTTAAATCTTTCAGCCATACGCATCAATCTCAACGCTTTTCTATATCCTTCTGGACTCGCCATACCAAAATTTCTGTAAATATTTTCTTCTATATCTCTTCCCTTTTGATGTCCGATTATCATAATTTTATAATCATCAACCGTAGCCAATCCTCCAACAATCGCATGATCATCTTTAGACAATCTATCTCCATGCAATTCAACAAAATCTTGTGTTAATTCATTAATATAATCTAATGTATAAGGTCTTTTTGGATCTCTGGAAATTTGTATTCTAGACCATGAATCCATTTCATTTTCTTCAAAACTCTTATACTTTTTCCTCTAATTCTTTCTCTAACGCTGAAATTTGAACTGAAAAATCCATATTTTTTTCTTTAGAAAAAATTTTCAATTCTTCAATATTATTTTCTAATTCTTTTTATTTCATCTTTTAAGCTCATTCTCTTCCCTCTTTCTTTAGCAAACTTTATTAACTATACTAATTTTTTTCAATTATACGATAAATCGTTGTTTTCAAATCTTTTTCTTTCAGATATAACATCTATCATACCATGTTCTAATAAAAATTCTGCTCTTTGAAATCCTTTAGGCAATTTTTGATTAACTGTTTGTTCAATAACTCTTGGTCCTGCAAATGCTATTAATGCATTAGGCTCTGTAACGATTACGTCTCCCAACATTGCAAATGAAGCTGTTACTCCTCCTGTAGTTGGATCAACTGGAACTGAAATAAATGGTATACCTGCTTCATTTAATCTTTTTATCGCTCCAGAAGTTTTCGCCATTTGCATAAGTGATAAAATTCCCTCTTGCATTCTCGCTCCACCAGAACTAGAAACTACAATTACTGGTATTTTCTTTTCTAATCCTCTTTCTAAAGCTCTCGTAACTTTTTCTCCTACAACAGAACCCATACTTCCACCCATAAAGCTAAAGTCCATTGCTGCTATACTTACTTCCATTCCATTCATTTTTCCAATTCCACTAATTACTCCATCAACCATTCTACTTTTTTCTCTTGCAATTTCGATTTTTTCATCATATCCAGGAAAATTTAAAATATTTTTTGAACTTAAAGTAATATCTTCTTCTAAAAATGTTCCTTCATCAATTAACAGCTCAATTCTTTCAAATGCTGTCAATCTAAAAATAATTTCCACATTTTGGACATATATTCAAATTATTTTTTTAAATCTTCATTATATATTATTTCATTACATCTATTACATTTCTTCCATTTATTATCATCCACAACATCAACCGTTAATTTAGATTTTTGATGTTAATGTCACATATTTTTTTCGCTTTTTTTGAAAATAATCCCATCTTTTTTTCACCTCTCTAAAATTTGTTTTTCATAAATAACAAGTGTTATTTATAAATTTATAAAACTCATACAGAAAATAAATTTATTATTTTTCTGGTTACATTATACCACACTTTAAAGCAAAATATCATTTTTTTATTGAAAAAAATATATTTATCAAAGGAAATTTGATAACAGTATAAATGAAATCGATCGCTATTATCTTTTATTCCATATTTAGAATCTCCTACAATTGGATATCCAATATTCGCTAATTGTGCTCTTATCTGATGTTTTCTTCCTGTTACCAAATCAATATCCAACACTGAAATATTTTTTTATCTCTAGTTTTTTTATTTTTATTTTTTTAATTTTTGAAAATTCCTTTTCAGATATTTTTTTAAAATTTGTAATGCTTTCTTTAGAATCTTTTGAAATTTTTTTCTTTAGAAACTGTAACTCCATTTTCTTGAGTCGTTAAATAATTTTTTTATTGTAAATTTTTTTCATTTTTTTACATTTCCATGGACTACTGCAATATATTTCTTTTTCAACCTCATTTTTTTCCTAATTTTTTTCAGAAATATATCGTAAAAAAATTTCAAATTTTTTTACATCCGATAACTAATCCCGAAGTTTCGTAATCTAATCTATTCGCAAAATTTATATTCTCATTGTCATAAATTTGCTTAAATACTTCAGAAATTCCATAATTATGACCTGTCCCCTTATGCATCGGCACTCTTTCCTTCTTGTTCACAATAAAAAAATCTTCATTCTCAAAAATTACCATTTCTCTATATTTTTTTCTCATCAAAAGAAAATTTATTTTTTTAGGAGAATTTGTTTTTTTGATGGAGTTTTACCATTTCCTAAATATTTTATTGTTATTTTTGTCTTCTAAAGAAAGTCTATAATTTTTCTTTTAACCTTTTTATCGTTGACTCTGACATCGCCTTTTCGTAATGCTTGAAATATCTTGCTTAGAGGTTCATCTGGATAATTTTTTTTTAGATATCTATCCATTCTCATATTCTCTATTTCGCTATCAACTTTATATTCGAAAATTTCCATTTTATCCCTCTTCTGAATGAATTCTTATACTTTGAGCAAGTCCAATCATAATGAATGATGACAGGAATGAACTTCCCCCATAACTCATGAATAATAGTGGTTTCCCTGTAACTGGAACTAGACCTATTGTCATTCCTACATTTACAATAACATGCATGAAGAAAATTCCACAAATTCCATAAATAATCAGCTTCCCAAACTGATTAGATATAAATCGGGTTATCCGCATGAGGTTGAAAATTAGCAAGAAATAAAGTAATAATACCATTGTTGAACCTACAAATCCCATTTCTTCTGAAATTACTGAAAAAATAAAATCTGTTTGTGCTTCTGGTAAAAATTCCAATCTACTTTGGCTTCCTTGTAAAACTCCTTTCCCTGTGATTCCTCCAGCTCCTACTGAAATTTTTGATTGAGTTACATGCCATCCACTTCCTCTTAAATCTTTTTCTGGGTTTATAAATGTTTCTACCCTCGTTCTTTGATAGTCACTCAAAACAAATCTATACACTGGATAGACTGAAAGAAGAATGACTGTTGCTATTATCCAAATTGGCTTCATATCTGCACCATATAAGAAAATCATAAATATAAATGATGTCACTGTAATTAATGTCGTCCCTAAATCTGGTTGTAGTAAAATCAATAAAATTAAAGGTCCAACAGGCAAAATTGCTCCAACAATATCTGCCAAATTGTTAATTCCTTTTTGATATCTATTTACAATCCACCAAGCAATTATAATAACAATCGCTATTTTTACAAATTCTGACGGTTGCAATTGGAATGGTCCTATTTTTAGCCATCTTTGAGCTCCTAATGTCTTTTTCCCAGCGAATCTTACTAACAATAGTATTACAACACACACACCGTACATTTTTTTTATATGCGGTTTAAAATCCAATTGTCTATAATCAAAAAGCGATAATAAAATTATTAAAAAAGTTCCTACTGCTATCCATATTAAATTTTGGATAACAAATTTTGGATCTCTTGTAGCGCTATACACAAAAATTGTACTTATTGTTACAAGAAGATATGTACACAACAGAACCATTTTATCCATACGATAGAAATTTTCTTTTTAAATTTTTCGATCAATCTACCACTATTAAACATTTTTTTCCTCCTTCTATATTTCCTAAAATTGTAATATTTTTTTCTCTGTATATCGTGTTTTTTTAAAAAAACTCATTTATATCTTCTAATTTTTGTTTCTTTCACTTCTTTTTTTCAAATTCTCAATATCTAAAATCTCATTTTTTTCTAGTATAATAATTTCCTAAAATACTCATTCTAGATCGAGGATTTTTCCATTGAAAACGCAATTCTACTTAAATATTTGTTTTTAGCCTTTTGTAATTCAACTTCTGTAATTCCATTTTTTTCTCAATTTTTTTCAAATTCATCTAATGTAAGTTTTATTGCCTTTTTCATAGTTTTTCGATATTTGTTCCTATGTAAGTTGAAACAATTCCACCTTCTTGATAATACTGATTATAAGTGTATACAGAATATGCCAATCCATTTTTTTCTCTAATCTCTTGAAAAAGTCTAGAACTCATAGACCCTCCCATTATGCTAGATGAAATATCATTATAAATCTTCGTTTTACTATTATATTTTTTTCCCCCTCGAAAGAAATACAAATATTAACTTGATTTATCTCTTTTTGCTTCTTTTCTCTCACCAACGACAAACGAAAAAAATCAATTTCTTCTCTTCTATTTACTTTTTTTATCTCCCAATTTATCAAAAATATTCGTCTACTTTTACTTATAATTTCATCTTCATTAAAATTCCCAGAAACAACTATCACAATATTATCTTTCGTATATCTTTCTTTATAATATTTTTTTATTTCTTCTGAAGTAAATCCTTTTCACACTTTTTTTCTGTCCCAATAATTGGTTTTACTATACTGACCCTTTATACAATCTCCATAATTCAATTCAAACACCAAATCATCGGAGAATCTTTATACATTTTAATCTCTTCAACTATAACATCTTTTTTTCTTTTTTTCTAATTCTTCACTGTCAATCAAAGAATTTGTTACAATATCAAATAAAATATCAACTGATTTTTCCCAAAAAAATTCTGTCAGTGCATTAATATAAAAATACTGTTTCCTCTTTAGTTGTATGTGCATTTACACTTGCTCCCAAATAATCTACTTCTTCTGATATTTGAAAATAATTTCTTTTTTTCTGTTCCTTTAAAAAAATCATATGTTCCAAAACATGTGAAATTCCTTCTTCTGAGTCACTTTCATCTTTTGACCCTGTCTTTACAAACACTCCAACTGAACAAGTCGAAATATTTTTCTAATTTATCGAAAATAATTTCAATTTCTGACGTTGTTTTTTTACTTTTTTTATCATATTACTCCCCTTTCATAAATTTTTACTTTTTATAAATAATTTTTCAATATTTATAAATCTTCGATTTTATCATTCTTACGAATTTTTTTCATTTTTCCGATAATATTATTTATTTTTACTAAATGTACTAATATTCAGAATCTTTAAATAATTTAACTCCTATTGCAAAAAATGCAATTAATGGTAAGAAACACGCTAAATATATAGGTATTGCTCCTGAAGTTGCGACTGATTTTAAAATCGTACTAACTCCATAATATGAGTAACCAATAATTACTGATAGACCTATATTTACTGCAGCTCCTCCCCTTACATATCTACTTCCCAATGACAATCCAATCAAACACATTACAAACGAAGAAAGTGCAAACGATATTCTATAATAAAAATCTATTCTCAAATTCAAAGAATCTGCTCCAACCCTTGTAAAATAAACAATTTTTTCTCTTAATTCTGGCATTGTTAAATTTTTAGCTTCTACTGGACTCGCTAAAACATCATCCATTGAGGCAATAAAATTAAAAGTTTTCGTATCTATTGGAACTGAAACATTTGTCTTTAAGTTTCTTTCTTTTAGATCTTTAAATGTCCATCTTTTTGTTTTAAAATCTATCTTTCCTGAAGAAGCTGTATAAAGTTTTTCAATCTTTTTAAAATCTTTCGAAACTTTTAGTATCTCAACATATTGTAACGTTCCTTCTTTCTTACTGGCATGTCCACTATAAAGTATCGTATCTTTATCAATTTTTACAAGTACAAAATCCTTTTCTGCTCTCACTGGATCTTTATTTTCAACTTTTCTTTCTTTTAAACTTTCCTTTTTTGTATTCCATTTCCCTAAAGTATCGTAATTTATCCATAGTACTAACATGCTTATTAAAAATGAAAAAATCATTGGAAACAGTGCTATTCTAGAAAAGCTAATTCCACTTGTCTTCATTGCAGCTATTTCCAGTTGCTTTGCCATTTTACTTATACACAAAAGACTTCCTAACAGCACACCTAGAGGTGCCGTATTAGTCATAATTTCTGGAATCCCATAACCTAAATATTTAAAAGCATCATGAAGCTTAAATTTCCCATCCATAATCCAACCTGTTAAATTCAAACTTTCTGCTAGTAAAAATATCGAGAAAAACATCATCATACCCAGAAAAAAACTTTTTATATAATTCACAATTATATATTTATCTAACTTATTCATCTAATTTCTCCTATATTTTTTGATTGAAAAATACACACATAATACAAATAAAATGAAATTTGGTATCCACATAGCAATATTAGCAGGAACATTTTTTTTCAGGACCATAATTTTCGCATAGTTTACTACCGCAATATATCCAAATATTACTATCAAACTTACACCAAAACTTATACCCTTTCCACTTCTTCTGTGACCTACCGACAACAATACTCCCAACCAACACAAAAATGTACTCGCTAAAGGCCCTATCAATCTTTGATAAATTTCAACCAAAGCTTTTAATGCTGCTTCTTTTTCTTCTGGTTTGTTTTTATTTTCTTTATAAAACTGCTTTAATTCCTTTAAATTCATTTCTTTACGACTTTTTTTATATTCTTTGCTTTTATCTTCCTTAAAAAAAGTAGAAAGTGGAACATCTTGATTTTTATATGATGCTTCTACTTGACTATTTCCATTTTTATCAAATGAATACCCTTTCACATTCTGCATTTTTATAATTCCTGGATCAAATGTCGCTTTTTCTGCTAAAAACACTATTGGATAAGGATTATTCCCTTGTCTATTCAAAATCAAAAAATTATTTGCAGTTGCTTTTTTATTATCAACTTTATCAATATAAAATCCAAATCCTTTTTCCTCATTTGTCAAAAATATTTTTTCTTCTGTCAATGAGCTAGGTTTTGTTGCTAAAACTTGTTTTGTTTGTGCATTTATATTAGCCAAAGCTTTTGGATTTACATAAACTTCCAATCCTAATCCTATTAATGTCAAAACTACTCCAAAAACAAATGCTGGTTTTATTATTCTGAAAAGTCCTATTCCAGAACCTTCCATTGCGATAATCTCATTTGTCTCTGAAAGTCCACCGTAAACCAGCATCACACCTAAAAATGCTCCCATTGGTATTGTCTGAACCAACACACCTGGTGTAGCATAAAAGAAATAATCAATTATCGAAATAAATGGTAAATCACTAGCAAATAATCGTTCCATTACTTCCATAACTACATTTAACATTAAAATAAATGTGAATATACTAATACCAAACAATGATGGCAAAATCAGTGAACTATAAATATATCTATCTATTATTTTTCATTATTCCCTAGTCCTTTACTTATTTTTCTTTTTAGGATTTTTTTAGTTCGTCTAAAAACTTCCTTTTCTATGCTCTTTTCTAGTTTTTTTCTTCTATAAATATCTAACCTTTTTGAATAAAATCTGGAAAAAAACTTCAGAATAAACTAACATATATTTTTGTATTAAGTTGCACAACTATACTTTTTTTCTCTAATTTCTTTAATTTTTTTATTACTTGAAGTAAATGATTCCAATAATACAACTACGTATATAATAAAAACTATAAATGTAACTTTTATTATCGAAAAAAACGATTCCCAAAAAAACTGTCCCATTTTTTTGAGTTTCATATTTTGAAAAAAATTTTCTATGAAAAAAATAAAAAAAGTAGAAAACAGAATATACTGAATCACAATTATAATAATATAAATTTTTCAATTGTTCTTTTAAATTTTTTTATTATTGATTTTTTTATAATTTCGTATATAAGTCTTGTAATATAAATTATTAGAATATATTTAAATAAATGAATAAATTCCAATACAAATCCTCTTTTTCTACCTATTAACACATATATAATCAATAATATTATAATTATAATATCTAATATCATTTCTCTCTCCTACTTTTACATTATTTATATATTCTCGGAACCCTTTGACTTATTCCGCACAATATTTCATACGATATCGTATTACACAAATTGGCAACTTCCACAACACTAATATTTTCTCCAAAAAATTCTACTGTATCTCCTTTTTTCGCTTCACCAACTAATTCTTTTGGCAACGCTATTATAAGCTGATCCATACAAACTCTACCTACAATATTACATCTATAACCTTTATAATACACATATCCTTTATTTGATAAATCTCTTCTCACTCCATCGGCATATCCTATCGAAACAGTCGCATAAGTTTCTCCAGCTTTTCCCAAATATGTATTTCCGTAACTTATATAGCTATCTCTATACAATGTTTTTATATAACTTATTTTAGCAAATAACGACATTACAGGTTTGAATTTATATGGTTTTGTTTCTTCTTCTGTTACACCACCATATGCGATTATTCCTACTCTTACAAAATCATATCCATCATTTTTCAATTTTATAGTACCAAAACTGTTAAGTAAGTGTTTATACTTAACAGCTGGTATTTTTAGAAGTTATTTTTATCACAAATTTCTTTAAAGTTACTTTCTTGAAATTTAGTGTATTTTTTTCATCTGTATCAGATGAAGAAAAAAATGAGAAAAATATCCCAATTGGATTTTACATATTTGCAATTTTTCTAATTTAGAAATTAATTTATCAATTTCCTCTTTTTGAAAAACCAACCCTTCCCATTCCCGTATCTACTGTTATAAATACATTTGTCTTAGTTTTTTTGAATTTTTCCAAATATTCAATTTCTTCAAAAATCAGTTACCATAAAATAAATGTTTTTTTCTGAAATTTTTATCCATATACGCATATTCTATAGGTCCTAGAATAAGAATCTCAACATTTTCATCAACTTCCTTTATTTTCAATGCTTCTTCAGCTGTTGCAACCGCAAAAAACTTTATACCTTTTTTTATCAATGACTCGCATATCTTTAACATCCCATGCCCATAAGCATCTGCTTTAATTACAGCTATTATCTTTTCTTTCGGTGCAACCTTTTCAATCTCATCTATATTCGCATATAAATTATTTATGTTTATTTCTGCCCAACAACGCATTTTTACTTCACCTTCTAAAATTTTATTAATAAATTAAACTAATACTTTATCGCTTTCATCATATCCATTAACTGATTTACCAGTTTTTCTCTTGTTACTGTCTTTATTTTTATCCTCTTTTTTAAATCTTCTTAACAAGTAAACTATTGGACTTGCGATAAAGATTGATGAGTATGTACCAAAAAGTTATACCAATAAACAATGTCATACTAAATGTCTTTAATGTACTTCCACCAAAGATTAATAATACTATTACTGAAAATAATGTTGTTAATGAAGTATATAACGATCTTGCGAATACTTGATTTATACTATGATCAATAACTTCTGCAAAAGATTTTTTTGGTGTTTACTTTTTTTATTTTCTTTATCATTTTCTCTTATTCTATCAAAAATAACGATTGTATCATTAATCGAATATCCTAAAATTGTCAAAATAGCCGCAATAAATGGTGTATCTGCTTCATATCTCAATAATGCTATTAAACCAATTGTTATAACAATATCATGCAATAATGCCAATATTCCTGCAATCGCATAAATCCACTCAAATCTAACTGTAATATAAATTACAATCAAAATACTTCCAATTATCAAAGCACTTACTGCATTTGAAGTCAATTCCTTACCTATTGTCGCTCCAACTGTATCATATTTTACCAAATCATATTTTTCCTGTTTTTTTCTTTCAATGTATTTAATACTTTTTGTTTTTTTCTGTATTAGTTAATTGTTCAGTTTTTACAATTACTGTATTGTCTTCAGAAAAATTGGATTCTTTGTCCTCTCAATTTAGGAACTTCTGAAACTAAATCTGTTAACGTCTTATCTACCAACGCTTTATCCATTGTTTTTTTCATATTTTTATTTGAAATAAATCTCCACCTTTAAAATCTACTCCCAAATTTAATTTTATGGCAAATATACTAATTATTGAAATTATTGTCAAAATTAGTGAGAACCCTAAAAAAATATTTTTTTGGTTTTTTTAATTATTTTTCAAGTTCAGCATTTTTTTACTCCTTTCCAAAATAATTTTTTTCTTTTTCTATTTTTAAAAGTCGATAAAACGAATTTTTAAAAATAACTTTTGTAACGAAAAACTGCTGTAAATATTGTTACAAAAACCCCAAGTGATAATGTAACTGCAAATCCTTTTATCGGTCCTGTTCCTAAGAAAAATAATACTCCTGCAATTAATAATGTTGTTATATTCCCATCGATTATCGCTGGTAGTGCATGTTTAAATCCTTTTTCAACAGAATCTTGTAAGGAATATCCTCTCGCCAATTCTTCTTTTACTCTCTCAAAAGTAATTACATTCGCATCAACTGCCATTCCTAATGTCAATATAAATCCTGCAATCCCTGGCAAAGTTAACACCGCACCTACAACGCTTAATAAAGTCATTACAAGTAATCCGTTTATCAATAAAGCTATATCTGCAACAATTCCTGGTATTTTATAAATTGCTATCATAAATACTGATATTACAACTACAGCTATAACTCCTGCAATTTTTGTTTGATCAATTGATTCACTTCCTAAAGTAGCTCCAACTGTTCTTGACTCCAAAATTTTAATATTTACTGGTAAAGCTCCTGATTTTAATAAGTTAGATAAATTTGTTGCTTCTTCGTAAGCATCTTTACTTCCACCTAAACTAATTTGTCCTTTCCCACCAGCGATTTCAGTTTGAATTGTTGGTGCTGATTGCTCTTTACCATCTAACATAATCGCCAATTGTTTACCAATATTTTCTCTAGTTATCTTAGCAAAAACATCTGCTCCCTTTGTATTCAACTCAAAACTTACAACTGGTCTTCCTACTTGGTCTCTATCTACAACGGCATTTTTTATTGCTGAACCTTCTAATAATGTTGGTCCATAAGTACCATTTGCTTCTTTTATTTTAAATTCCAATTTAGCTGTTGTCCCGATTAAACTTTTCGCTTTTTCAGGATCTTTTACTCCAGCTAATTCTACTATTAATTTATCATTTCCACTTAACTGAATTACTGGTTCAGATACTCCTAAACTGTTAATTCTTCTTTCGATAATATCTCTTACCTTTTCCATCGTATCATTTTCAATTTTACCTTGCGCTTGTAAAACTATCGAAGTCCCACCTCTCAAGTCCAATCCTAATTTTTATCTTGTTATAATAAAGTACTAATACCGATAAAATTACTAATCCAAAAAGCCAAATATAATGTCTTTTTCTTATTTTCCATTTTCTCCCTTTCCCAAATTTTTAATTTGTAATATCTATTAAATTTTTTTAAATAAAATTACTTTGTCATATCCAAATAATTTTTGTAAAATTATCGTTGCAGACAACCATATCCACAACTTTTTCTTCGTTCTTTCCCATTCTTTTTAGAATAATTTTTTTCAAATAATGTTCTGCTTCTGTCGTCGTGTAACGCTCATCTACAAAGAAAAATTTGAATATTTGGAATATTTTTTTCAATTCTTCCACAAATTCTTCCACTTTTTTTCAACTTGACGTTTTTTTGAACCATCAAGACTTTTTCGGCATTCCTACGACAATTTTTTTCGTACCTTCATCATCTAAAATCTCTTTTATTCTTGCAATCGGATCTATTTTTCGTCCTATCAATCACTTCAAGAGCAGTCGCAAGAATTCCCCAAAGGATCGCATTTCGCAACCCCAATTCTCACATCTCCGACATCAAGTCCAATAAATTTTTCTCATCTTTTTTTCTCATTTCTAAATTTTTATTATTCAAATTATAAATTAATTTTTTTGACAAGGGGATAAACCCCTTGCTAATTGACATTTATTCAATTATATAAATTATAATTTTTCATTTACAAACTCAAATGCTTTATCAACAGCTTCTTTTACAGCATTTCCATCTTTTTCCACCAGCTTGTGCAAAAATCGGGTCTTCCTCCGCCGTTTCCACCAGCAACTTGAGTTTGCAACTTTTACTATTTCTCCAGCTTTTTACTTTTTGAAATCAAGTCTTTTTGTAACTCCAACTACGAAAAATCGCTTTTTCCATCATTATTTGTTCCCAAAATAATAATTCCAGATTGAAGTTTTTTTCTTTTTCCTCTATCTACGATTTCTTTTTAATTCATTTACATCTTTATTTGCAAATGCAACTTTTTAATACTTTTTACTCCATTTATTTCATCTACATTTTCAAGTAATTCATTAATTTCATATTTTACTAATTTAGTTTGTAATTGCTCATATTCTTTTACGATATTTTTAGCTTCTGCGATATATTTCTCTACAACGTCAACCACATTTTTTCCATCAGTTTTCAACATTCCAGCAACTTTACTTAATTTTTCTTCAAGTTTATTAACATATTTCAAACTCGCATGTCCAGTTGTTGCTGTAATTCTACGAGTTCCTGAGGCGATTCCACTTTCAGATTCGATATTGAATAATCCGATTTCTCCAGTAGATTTAACGTGTGCACCTCCACAAAGCTCGATTGAATATCCGTCAATTTCAACGACACGAACTACATCTCCATATTTATCAGAGAAAAGTGCCATCGCTCCTCTTTTTTTCGCATCTTCAATATTTTCAAAATCAATTTTAACTTTCAAGTTAGATAAAATAATGTCATTTACAGATTTTTCAATTTTTTCAATCATTTCTGGCTCAATTGCTTCATAATGTGAAAAGTCAAATCTCAATTTTTCGTCATCCACAAGCGAACCAGATTGCTCAACGTGAGTTCCTAAATTTTCTCTTAAAACTTTATGTAAAATATGTGTTGCAGTATGGTTTCTTTGGATATCTTTTCTACGATCCGCATCAATTTTCATTTTTACTTCTGCGCCAACTGCTGGAGCAATTCCTTTTACAATCTCTACTTGATGAATAAACACATCATGTTTTTTCACAACATTTACAACTTTTCCTTCAAATTCTCCAGAAGTAATAATTCCAGTATCAGCAACTTGTCCTCCTGATTCCGCATAAAATGGCGTTCTATCAAAAATTACTTCATATCCTGAAATTCCTTCACTTTTAGCAATATGCAAAATCTTTCCTTCATCTTCAAAGTTTTCATATCCTGTAAATTCAGTTTTTCCGTGTTCTTCAAAGAATTTATCAATAAAATCATCTTTTATCATATCTGAAACCGTAACTCTACTATTTTTTGATCTTTTTACTTGTTCTTCTAATTTTTGATTAAATTCTTCTTCAGAAACTTCATACCCTTGATTTTCCAAAATTAATTCTGTTAACTCAAACGGAAGTCCAAATGTATCATATAATTTAAACGAAGCATCTGCTGAAAGTTTTTTAATTCCTTCTTTATCCATTTTTTCAATTTCTTCAGTTAGCATTTCAATTCCATTTTTCAATGTCAACGCAAATCTTTCTTGCTCAAGTTTTAAAACTTTTTCAATGTATTCTTGTTTTTCAACTAATTCTGGATATGCCTCTTTCATATTTTTCCACAACATAAGGTACTAATTTATACAAGAACAAATCATCTTTCGTAATATCTAATTTTTGTTTTGCAACGATTCCCGCACCAAATGCTCTTCTTATAATTTTTCTTAAAATATATCCACGACCTTCATTTGATGGCAAAACTCCATCCGCTATCAAAAATACTGAAGCTCTAATATGATCCGCAATAACTTTTTACCGTAATTTCAAATTCTTCTTTCTTAATATCTAAAAACTTTTTCAATACCTTTTATTATTGGCATAAATATATCAGTTTCAAAGTTATTATCTTTTTTTTGCACAACTGAAGCTATTCTTTCAAGTCCTGCTCCTGTATCAATATTTTTTTCTGGAAGTGGCACAAGTGAACCGTCTTCAAGTCTATTCCATTCAGTAAACACAAGATTCCAAATTTCTAAAAATCTATCTCCTTCATCTCCTGGCTTACAGTTAATTTCTTCATTATTTTTCCCCATATTTTGTGTATCGTAGTAAATTTCACTACAAGGCCCACAAGAACCTACAGGTCCAGCTGCCCACCAGTTATCTTCTTCTCCAAGTCTAACAATTCTATCTTCAGGCACTCCAATTTCCTTATTCCAAATTTCATAAGCCTCATCATCTGTTTTATAAACAGAAACATAAAGTCTTTCTGGATCCAATTTCAAAATTTTTGTTATATATTCCCAAGACCATTCAATTGCTTCCTTTTTAAAGTAATCTCCAAACGAGAAATTTCCCAGCATTTCAAAAAATGTATGGTGTCTAGGCGTTCTTCCTACATTTTCCAAATCATTAGTTCTTATACATTTTTGATAAGTCGTAATTCTTGGAAACGGAGCTTCCTTCTCTCCCAAAAAAAATGGCTTAAACGGCACCATCCCAGCAACCGTCAACAACAAACTTTTATCATCTGGTATTAACGAAGCACTTTCAAAATGTTTATGCTCCTTTGATTTAAAAAAATCTACAAAACTTTTTCTTATTTCATTTCCTGTCATTTTTTCTATCCTCTCTTTAATTATATCTTTTTTTATTTATAAATTTTTACTTATCTTATTTTTTTAAAAAAATAAATTTAAAATTTTTAGTTATTACTCTAAATCAAAATTATAAAAAAACTTCTTTAAATTTTTTTCCAAAAATCATATAAAAAAATTTGTACAATTAAAACTATTATTTATTTTTTTCTTCCAATCTCTGATATTTTTTTCATGTATCTTTTTTTGGATTGCCTAATCGCTCTTTCTTTATCATCAAAAAGTAAATTTTTATTCCTTCACTTTTTCTTATATTTCTTATTTAGTTTCCTTGTAAGAATATTTTTCATAATTTTTTTGACTGCATTCTCCTATCTTTATATTTTTCATAATGATATAGCAACCAAACTTCAAAAGAACAATTGGAAAAAAATCAATTTATAATTATTTTTTTCACACATTCCTTGTTAATTTTATCCAAATCATTTTTATCTTTGTCTAAAACACACCAAATTTCAATATTTTTCATCAATTATATTTCTTTTTTTCTTTATTTATTTCCTTTTCGATATTTTTTTCCAGCTTCCATCTCCACAGGAAATAAATCTAAATCCAATATCTACTGCCTTATCTTGAAATTGTCCGTAATACTCCTTTATATACTTATCTTCACTACAATTTTTAGAACCTTCCATAAAAAAATAAATATACTTTTTTTCTTTAATTTTTCGATTTTTTTGTTATTCATTCCTTTTTTTCTAGCCATAAATCAACCCCAAAAATCTTCTAATTTAGGTATTCCACCAAAATTTCCATTCAAATAATCTCTTAACAAGTATTTATTTTTTTCGTATCCTTCTATATCTGATAATGAATAAAGTTCAGTTCCTGTTGACACATCATTATTTTTCCAAAAAAACCATATTTGATCTTCTCTAAATAAATTAAAAATCCAATAATAATAAATTGTGAGTAGTAAATATTAATTGAGCGTTTTTTTCTATTATATTCTACAGAATTAAACATTTTTATGATTTCCTTTATCAAGCTATAATGCAAAGTAATGTCTAATTCATCTATTATCATTACTCCCCATTATTTAATAAATTATAGATTGGAAAAAAACATTGATAATATCTTTTGTGTTCCTGCCGATTGCTCATAATATTCTAATTTATATTTTTTTGTTTTTGGTTATCTTCATAAACAAAGTGTATTCTATAAATATAAGCTATTTGAGATAACAATTTCTCCTGTTCTTTTTCACTCAATATCTGAAATTCTTTACTTTCTCGTATATTTTTTTAAGAAAAAAATTCATTTTTTTCTCTATACACCTCAATATCATTCACAATAATTCCTATTTTTTTAAAAATTCTATGACTAACTTTTTGTTATTTTTTTATTTTTCATATATATATTTTCCCAAATCATCACTATAATTATTAATTTTTTTATTTTATCTATATAAAATATATTTTTTTCTATTTCTTCGAGAACTCTCCATTCGATAATTCTTGATATTACACTATCACTGTCTGTCAGAGTCTCATTTATAAAGCCTATAGTTATTTCATATTCTGAAAATGTTTCTTTGTCATATTTTACAATTTTATTGTTTTTCTCTTTCAAAAAAACAAGTTTTTCTTTCTAAAAGCAGTTATATATAACTTTTCTTTTTATAATTTTTTTGTATTAAAATTTATTTCTAATATATATTCATAAATTTTTATCATCTACTACATTCCTTACTTTTTATCGTTGAATTTTTATCTTCTTCTCCAAATCTAAATCCTTCTTTATTATATTTTTTTCTATCCCTTTATTAAACAAATAATACTGAATATACTTAAAACTGAAGTAAAATTTGATTTCCGCTGGCATTTCCTCCAAACAGCACAGCAGTTTTTCAATAATTCAAATTTTTTTCTTTCCCTACTTCAACTTCAAAAGAATTTCTATCTTCAATTTTATTTTTCAGCTTCCATTGAAAAAAATTGTTTGATTTTTTTAAAAGATTTTTAAATTTTTTTATCTCTATGTCTAATAACACTCTTACCCTCCTTATACCACAAGGAATCTTCACCTATTTTTTTATTTTTTTCTTTTTAATATTTTTAAAATCATTATTTTTTTAATTAATATCGCTTCTTTATTATTTATTAATTTCAAATCCAATTTATCCTTATACAATTCAACTATTTTTTCAGAACTTTCTGCAAATGGTTCTTCGCCAAAATGAGGAACTAAATAAAAATCTATCAGATTCATTCCCGTGTAATCACTTAATTCCTTTGCCAATGTTTTATCATCTGCAAGAGAGGCATATTCAATATTTGGACCTGTTATTACAGACCCTGCTGATTCTCCAATATAAAGCAATCCATTTTCTATTCTTTCCTTCAAATAAGAAATTAAATTTTTTTCTTTTTCAATTCTTGTAATAAATAAAATGTATTTCCACCAGAAATAAAGATTATCTCTGCCTTCGATAATTTCTCCTTCACAGTTTTTTCTGAAAAAACAGAAATATCAAAATTATCCACTTCATATCCAATATCCTCAAAAGCCTTCTCTGTAAGATGCATATAATTCTTATATTCTTCCACATTAGCTGCTGTCGGAATAAATAATATTTTTTTACTTTTAGCATTTTTATCCAAAAATTCTTTTACAAATCCTATACTTTCGTATAAAGATGACGTCAAAATCATATTTTTCAAAAAAATCAACCTCCTAATCCAACTTGAAGTTATCTCCAAGGTAAACTCTTCTGGCAGTTTCATCATTCGCAATTTGCTCACCAGTTCCAGAGATTAAGATTGTCCCTTCAGCCATTATATACGCTCTTTCAGTAATTCTCAATGTTTCACGCACATTATGGTCTGTAATTAAAACTCCTAATCCTCTTTCTTTTAATTGGATAATTATATTTTGAATGTCTTCTACTGCAATCGGGTCAACTCCTGCAAATGGCTCATCCAGCAAAATAAAATCTGGATTTGTAGAAATCGTTCGAGCAATTTCCACACGTCTTCGTTCCCCTCCTGAAAGTGCATAACCTAAACTTTTTGCAACATGTGAAAGTTTAAATTCTTCAATCAAACTTTGCATTGTAGCAATACGTTCTTTTTTAGGAACTCCACGCATTTCTAAAACTGAAACTATATTTTCTTCCACAGTCAAATTTCTAAAAACGGATGCCTCTTGTGGCAAATATCCAAGCCCTAGCCTAGCCCTTTTGTACATTGGAAAATCAGTTATATCTTCTCCATTGTACATTACACGCCCACTATTTGGCTTAACGATTCCTGTTATCATATAGAATGTTGTCGTCTTACCAGCTCCATTTGGTCCCAAAAGTCCGACGACTTCTCCCTTTTCCATACCTAAACTAACACTTTTCACAACTTCTCTATTTTTATAGATTTTCTTTAAACTGTCAGCCTCTATACTAATTTTTCTAGACATAACATCTCCTAATTTTTAATTTTTATGATACTGTCGATAATCGTCTAAACAGTTAAAGTCAACTAATTAAACGATTATCATTATTTTTACCTAAAATCTTTTTGAGTATTCTACTCCATTATATCTCAATGTAGCAGTTCCTCCCTTACCACTTTCACTTCCAGCACTCCACGATATTGGAATATCAATCGCTTTTTTATGAACATTTATTCTTACTGAACTTGGCAATTTCCCACCATTTTCTGGATAATAAATGTTACTTGCAGCTCTAGCAAGCATTTCTCTAGTACTTTCTGTCGGAACTTTTACATCAAATGATTTATCCGAAGAATCTGTACCCGCTCTTGCAGTTGCAGTCATTTTTACATCCTTATCTTTACCACCGTAAAATTGTTTATTAACTTTTCCACTTGGAGATAAAATAGTTGAATTTGATGATTTCCATTTAACATTAACTGGTACTCCATTATCGGCTGTTTCTGTTCGTGGTAATACAATTTTACCTTTTTCATTAGCATTTTCTATCGTTAATTTCCCAATAACATTTTGTACAGCTTCCTTATTTTTTGGATCTGATTTACTTTGTTCAACAGTTCCGTTATTAACTTCATATTGCATTTTAATATTTCCAGAATTTTCCAATATTCTTCTATCCATATCGTATATTGCTCTATCTGAAGAAATTTGAGTTTTTTTCCTTGATATGTTTTAACATGACCATTCAACCCAATTTTCTTAGTTTTCAAATATATTATTGCACTATCAGCACTTGTATTAATATTTTTTTAAATTGTGGTAAAGTACTTATAATTTTTAACGCTTTTTCTCAGCATGACCTTCTCCTTTATTCATGTCAAACCAAACGAAGTTAGCAGTTAATTTCGTATGATTTTTCAAGTCAATCATAACTTTATCTCTAGCCAATATTGTATTTTTAGCAATGTCAATTTCATTATATTGAGAATCCATGATTACGTCTTTATAAGTCATGTGAACATTATTTTTTATTTCCCCTCTTGTAATACTCATATTTTTAGAATTTTGAGAAATAAAATATAATTTTGCAGTTTCTCCTGTAAAGTTAACTGCTTCTGCTTCCACAAGTGGCGTAGGATCCGTCATAAAATTCTTAGTATTTCCACGAATTTTACCTTTTACATGTCCATCAAATTTAAATTCCTTCTTCTCAAAACTTCCTTGACCTATGTCAGAAGTAACTCTATCTCCTTGCACACTCGTCAATACCATTTTATTAGCAAATATATCTTTAACGATCGTATTCATTCTACCATTATCTCCGCTAACAGTAAAGTTTTGTTTAGTAACCGAGAATTTATTATTAAATGTCGCATCACCTGTTTTAAATAAATATACTAATCCAGTCCCTTTCATATGGTAATCTTGATAATTCATCGTATAATCTTGATTTGTTGTCAAAACTTGATTTCCCATATCGTAAACTGCCGATTGGTAAGTTCCTGTCGTTTTTTGTGCAAAATGTTCGAAAGTACCATTTCCATCTCCAGTAACAATCTTCTTATTTTCATCATAAAAAACATGCTGACCAGTAACTCTCATCTCTCTACCAGTATACTGAACATTTCCTGAAGCATCAACCTGTTTTTTCTTTAAGAAATACGAACCTCTGTCTGCAACAATGTGACTCTCTTTACCCATATAAATCACATGTCCAGCAGCGTCTATTCTTTCTTCCTTCATAAAATAATTAGCCGTATCAGCTGTAATTGTATTTTCTGGATCTTTATACTTAACATTTCCAACTGCATTACCTATTTTATTAATATCGTCATATCTCATAGAATCTGCACTCAACGTTTTATTAGCCTTCAAATCACGATAAATAGCATGTCCTTGTGCATCAGTAATTTTATTAATATCATCGTGGTGCATTCTATCAGATTGAAATTCTCTTTGATTACTAATTTCCTTATAGAATACATGTCCTTCTGCATCCAAAATTTTATGAACTTCATCATATCTCATTTTATCAGCTTTTACTTCTTTTGACTTTTGTGGATCAAGTTCTTTATAAACCACATGTCCTTCTGCATCTAAAACTTTATTCGTACTATTATAAATTGCCTTATCAGCTCTCATATCTTTCTTTTGCTTATGATCTTGATAAATAACATTTCCTGAGCCTACAATAGTCTCAAATTTCGTTGTTGTCTCAATTTTATTAGCTTCCAACTGAGTTTTATCAACATTATTAAGAACTTTCGTTCTCGTATTTGAAATTATCAAATCACCCTGTTTCTTGTAATCAACCTGCTCTGTATACAAATTCCACTTATTATCCTTCGATGTTCCAAAAACCTTTCCCTTCAAAGTAACATCAAGCGTCTCTGTATTCAATTCACCTTCTTTTGATTTTACAATCATATTTTTTTTCAACATATCAATTACAACATTTTTAAATTTTACAATTTTATCTTTATCCGTCCCACCAACTTGCTCATCAGCGTAAACAATTACTTCATCTCTCAATTTATAGACAACTTTTTTTCATTTTCATTTCTTTTTGTAATTGTTCAACTGGCGAACCAATTTTTTTATAAAATACAGCATATATAAAATATATCAGTATCAGCAGCAATCCTGCATACGTTATTTTTTTCCACATTATTTTTTCTCCTCTAATTTAGCCTTTAATTCAGATAAAAATTTTAATGCTTCCATAGGCGTAATATTATTTATATCCTTTTCTTCAATTTCATCAATAATATCGCTCATTACTTCCATTTTCTCATCTGCTTCTTTTTTCTTTTCATCTTCGTCATCATCAAATCCTAGATTTTCTCCAAAAAGCGACAATTGATGAACATTTACCGTTTTCTCAATAAGCTCTTTTTTCTGCTCCAATCTCTTCAAAATTTTCTTACTTTCCTTCAAAATTTCCTTCGGTAAACCCGCCAATTTAGCGACTTCAATACCATAAGATTTATCCGCTCCACCTTTTACAATATTTCTTAAAAATATCACTTTTCCATCTTTTTCATTGACTTCAATTCTATAATTAACAATATCATCAAATTTATTTTCCAAATCTGTCAATTCATGATAATGCGTCGCAAATATCGTTTTTGCTTTAATTTCATTGTGAATATAAATTGAAATCGCCGTTGCAATCGAAACTCCATCAAACGTCGATGTCCCTCTCCCAACTTCATCCAAAATAATCAAACTTTTTTCAGTCGCATTATTTAAAATATTAGAAACCTCGCTCATTTCAACCATAAATGTACTTTGTCCCGACAAAATATCATCTGAAGCACCTATTCTCGTCAAATATTTATCAACTATCGACAATTTAGCCTCTTTTGCTGGAACATACGAACCAACCTGTGCCATAATTGATATTAAAGCCACTTGCTTCATGTAGGTTGATTTTCCAGACATATTCGGACCTGTCAATACTACAAATCGCTCTTTCTCTTTTAATTTCGTACTATTCGCTATAAAATCAGACCTTCCAATCAATTTTTCTACAACAGGATGTCTCCCTTCCACAATTTCCAGAACATCACTATTTTCCGACATTTCTGGTTTTACATAATCATTTTCAATAGCTATTGTCGCAAACGAAACAATTACATCTAAATACGCCAATTTTTCAGCTAAATTAGTCAAAATATTTCTTTCATCCTTAACTTGTGCACTAATTTCTTTAAATAAATAATATTCCAAATCAGAAATTTTTGCTTTAGAATTTATTATCGTATCCTCATATTTTTTCAATTCTGGAGTTATGAATCTTTCAGCATTTGCAAGAGTTTGTTTTCTTGTGTAAGTCTCTGGCACCAAATCTAAATTAGATTTTTGTAACTTCTATAAAATATCCGAAAAACCTTGTTATACTTGATTTTTCATATTTTTTTAATTCCCGTAGCTTCTTTTTTTCCCTTTGCTCAATTTCTAGCAAAAAGTCTTTTTCCAGAATTCATTATTTGATGAATTTCATCTAATTCCTGATTGTATCCCCTTTTTATCATGCCACCTTCTCTTACTGTAAAAGGTGCATCCTCATCAATGCTCTCATCAATTAGCACATATACATCATACAATTTTTTTCACATTAATCTCTTCAAAAAAATTAGTTTCTTTTTAAAAATATTCATGATTTCAATCGAAGATTTTTAAAGTATTTTTTTCAATGCTAGCAAATCTTTCCCATTTTCATTTCCGAAAAATTATTTTTTTCCTAGCAATCTTTCTAAATCATATACATTATCTAATTTTTTTCTTTCAAATCTTCTCGAATTAAAAATATTATCAATAAAATATTGAACATCTTTTTGTCTTTTTTCTATCTCTTTCACATTTAACAACGGATTATTTATATATCTTTTCAAAAGCCGTGTCCCCATAGAAGTCTTACATCTATCTAAAACCCACAAAAGCGACCCATAAACCGTCTTTTCTCTCTGATTTTTTGTCAATTCCAAATTTTTTCTCGTAATCGAATTTATTTCCGCATAATTAGAAGTATTTAAAAACTCAATTTTTTCAACAGTCAATTCATTTTCAAGTTGCATAGTTTGTGCATAATCTAACGCCATAGCTGCTGCTCCAATAACAGCCTTTTTATCTTTTATTCCATAACTTTCCAAAGAGATTACACCAAAATAATCCATTAAGAATTTATTACCATCACGTGTTTTCCCGACTATACTTACACTAGCTTGATTTTTCTGAACATAATCGTCTATTTGCTCTCTCACATCTTCATAAAATGAATCTAACAGCAAAATCTCTTTAGGCTCTATCTTATTCAATTCATTAAATAATTTTGAATAATCTTTTTCCTTCTCAATTTCTGTTACCTTAAATTCTCCAGTCGTAATATCAATGTACGCAATCCCTATTTTTCCATCAGCTTCTCTTATACTAAGCAAATAGTTATTACTTTTAGAATCCAACGAATCCACATCAACAACCGTCCCAGGTGTAACAACCTTCACAACTTCCCTTTTCACAATGCCTTTAGCCGATTTTGGGTCCTCTACTTGCTCACAAATCGCTACTTTATAGCCTTTTGAAACCAATTTCGTTATATATGAACTCGCCGAGTGATATGGAACTCCTGCCAAAGGAACATTTGCATCCTTTTCCTTATTTCTAGATGTCAAAGTAAGTCCTAACTCTTTTGAAGCCTTCACTGCATCTTCAAAAAACATTTCATAGAAGTCACCTAATCTAAAAAATAATATCGAATCTTCATAATCTTTTTTTATTTCATTATACTGCTTCATCAATGGTGTACTTGCCATTTTTTTACCTCTGTTTCATTATTAATATTTTACAGATTAGTATAGCATAATTTAACGGTTTTTTCAATTTTATAAAGCGTTTCGCTAACAAATATTACAGAAAAAGACTACCTAAGTAGCCTCTTCCCCTAAATTTATTCATTTTTATATCGCTGTTACATTAAATGAAATTGATTCTAACACTCTTAATAACGCACTTGTTGTGTCCAATGATGTTAAACAAGCAATTCCTTGCTCACTTGCAGCTCTTCTAATTTTAAATCCGTCATTTGTCGCACTTTTTTTCTTAGCCGCTGTATTTATAACCATATCTACATAACCTTTGTAAATAACATCTAACACGCTATATCCATAATGAGTTTCATCAATTTTACCAACAACTTCAACTCTACTCAAACCATGTTCTTTGAAAAATTCCGCCGTTCCTTCTGTCGCAAGAATGCTGTATCCCAACTCATAGAATCTTTTAGCCAATTTAAACGCCTCTTCTTTAGCCGCTCCACTTATTGTAAACAACACACTTCCTTGATCCTTAACTTTAATTCCAGCCGAAATTAATCCTTTATACAATGATTTTTCTAAAGTACTGTCACTTCCCATTACTTCCCCAGTTGATTTCATTTCAGGTCCTAATGTCGTATCTACATCTTTCAATTTTTGGAAACTGAACACTGGAACTTTTGTATGAATTGTATCTCCAGAAGGAATTAATCCTGTTTTATATCCTTTACTTGCCAATGTTTCTCCCAAAATTCCTTTCATAGCCAAATTTGCCATTGGAACTTTTGTGATTTTACTTAAGAATGGAACTGTTCTCGAACTTCTTGGGTTAACTTCAAGTACAAATACTTCACCTTTACTAATTACATATTGAATATTCAACAATCCAATAATATTCAATCCTTTAGCCAATCTAACTGTATACTCAACTAATGTATCAATTTGTTCTTGTGTCAAACTTTGTGGAGGATAAACTGCTATTGAATCTCCAGAGTGAACTCCAGCTCTTTCAATATGCTCCATAATTCCAGGAATTACAACTGTTTCCCCATCACAAATCGCATCCACTTCTATTTCTTTACCAACCAAGTATCTATCTGTTAACACTGGATGATCAGGCGATACTTTTACTGCATTTTCCATATAATGTCTTAATTCTTCTTCTCTATACACGATTTCCATCGCACGACCACCTAAAACATAAGAAGGTCTAACCAATACTGGATATCCAATTTCAGCAGCATTTTTTACAGCTGTTTCTGTATCGAATGCAGTTTTTCCTAATGGTTGAGGAATATTTAATTTATGAAGCAACTCTTCAAATTTATCTCTGTTTTCAGCATTATCAATTTCTTCTAACGCTGTTCCAAGTATTTTAACACCATGTTTAGCCAATTTTTCTGCCAAGTTAATCGCTGTTTGTCCACCAAATTGAACTACAACTCCTTCTGGTTTTTCCAATTCAATTATCGCCATAACATCTTCTTCAGTCAGTGGTTCAAAATAAAGTTTGTCAGAAATTGAGAAATCTGTCGATACAGTTTCTGGATTATTATTTATAATAATTGCCTCATATCCAAATTCTTTAATCGCTTTTACCGCATGAACTGTCGCATAGTCGAATTCCACTCCTTGCCCAATTCTAATCGGTCCTGAACCTAATACAACAATTTTTTTCTTATCAGTTCTAACTGACTCATTTTCTTGCTCATAAGAAGAGTAAAAATAAGGTGTTTCAGATTTAAATTCTGCCGCACAAGTATCGACCATTTTAAATACTGGTTTAATATTGTTTTCATGTCTTAACTTATAAATTTCTTCTTCAGTTGTATTCCATCTATGAGCAATTACTTTATCAGAGAATCCATATTTTTTAGCATAAAGCAACACATCTACATTTCCAACATTGTTTTTCAATTCTTTTTCAATATCTATAATATTTTGCATTTTATCCAAGAAGAACATATCGATTTTCGTAACTTCATGAATGTTTCCAGGCGTTACTCCTCTTCTCAAAGCCTCACCAATAAAGAACAATCTTTCATCTCCAGCCTTCTTAATTCTTCTCATAATATAATCCAATTTAAATTCCTCACCATTTGGTAATCCTAAATGATGAACACCATATTCCAATGAACGAATAGCCTTCAATAAACTTTCTTCATACGTTCTACCCATTGCCATTACTTCCCCAGTTGCTTTCATCTGAGTTCCCAAATGTCTATCTGCTTTTTCAAATTTGTCAAATGGGAATCTAGGAATTTTACTTACAACATAATCTAATGAAGGTTCAAAACATGCATAAGAATTTTTTGTTACAGGATTTATAATTTCATCCAATGTTAATCCTACTGCAATTTTAGCTGCAATTTTAGCTATTGGATATCCTGTCGCTTTTGAAGCTAGTGCCGAAGAACGAGAAACTCTTGGATTTACTTCAATAATATAATATTTAAATGAATTTGGATCCAAAGCTAATTGAACATTACATCCACCTTCAATTTTCAATGCTCTAATTATTCTCAATGAAACATCTCTCAACAAATGATACTCTCTATCAGTCAATGTTTGCGAAGGTGCAACTACAATCGAATCTCCAGTATGAATCCCAACTGGATCAATATTTTCCATATTACATACTACAATCGCAGTATCATTACTATCACGCATTACTTCATACTCAATTTCTTTATACCCAGCAATTGATTTTTCCAATAAACATTGAGTTACTGGCGAATAGTGAAGTCCGTTAGTTACAATTTCATCTAATTCTTTTGGATTATGACAAATTCCTCCTCCAGTTCCTCCCATCGTAAACGCAGGTCTTACAATTACTGGATAACCTATTTTTGCTACAAAATCTTTCGCTTCTTGTAAATTATGAATTATTTCTGATTCAGGAACTGGTTCTCCCAATTCATTCATTAAATCTCTAAACAATTCTCTATCTTCTGCTTGTTTTATAGAATCTAGTTTTGTCCCTAATAACTCAACTCCACATTCTTTTAAAACACCTGATTCATGCAACTCAACCGCTAAATTCAATCCTACTTGACCTCCCAATGTTGGAAGCAAAGCATCTGGTCTTTCTTTTCTAATTATTTTTGAAACAAATTCCAAAGTCAACGGTTCAATGTACACTTTATCGGCTATTTCTTTATCTGTCATTATCGTTGCAGGATTTGAATTTACTAAAATTACTTTATATCCTTCTTCTCTAAGTGATAGACACGCTTGCGTTCCAGCATAATCAAATTCTGCCGCTTGTCCTATAATTATTGGTCCCGATCCTATTACTAAAATAGTTTCTATATCTTTTTTTGTTTTTGGCATTTTTATCTCTCCTTAATTTATTTTTTTCTAAATTTATTACGTTTTTTTGTTTATGATTTCGCATATTTTTAATTAATAAATGCTTTTTTTCGTACTATTTTTTTCATATTTTCTATAAATTCATCAAATAAATAATTTGGATCATGTGGTCCTGGTGAAGCTTCTGGGTGATATTGCACTGAAAATACTGGATATTTTTTATGTCTTACCCCTTCACAAGTTTTATCATTTACCGCAATGTGCGTCAATTCCAATTCTGTATCCTTCAAAGAATCTATATCAACTGCATAACCATGATTTTGTGCAGTAATATCCACTTTTCCTGTCAATAAGTTTAATACTGGTTGATTCGCTCCACGATGTCCAAATGGCAATTTATATGTCTTAGCACCACACGCCAATGAAATCAATTGGTGTCCCATACAAATTCCAAAAATTGGTACTTTCCCAATAAGTTCTCTTATTATTGCAATAGTTTCTGGCACATCTATTGGATCCCCAGGTCCATTACTAAGCATTATTCCATCTGGTTTTTGTCTCAATATTTCTTTTGCTGGAGTATCATGTGGCATTACAACAACATCACAATCTCTCGAATTTAATTCTCTTAAAATTCCTGATTTCATTCCTAAATCTAATAATACAACTCTCATTCCTCTACCTGAAGAAAGAAAAGCTTTTTTTGTTGAAACCTGCTCGATTTGATTAGTCGGTAAAGAATTGTTTTTTAAATAGGCAACAACTTCTTGAGGATCTTTATCTGCACTAACGATAATCCCCTTAATTGTTCCATGCTCTCTAATTTTTTTTGTCAAACTACGTGTATCAACACCTGAAATTCCTGGTATATTTAAGTCTTTCAAAATCTCATCTAATGTAAATTCATTTCTGAAATTAGAAGGTTTTTTACATATTTCACGAGTTATAATACCTTTTATGCTAGGATTAATAGTTTCATAATCATCTCTATTTATCCCATAATTCCCTATTAATGGATATGTAAATGTAATAATCTGTCCATTATATGAAGGATCTGAAATTGTTTCTTGATAACCAGTCATCGCAGTATTAAAAACTACTTCACCAGCCATTTCTACATCTGCTCCAAACCCGTATCCTTTGTATACACTACCATCTTCTAAAACTAACTGTTTATCCAATGAGTACATAATAATTTACCTCCTCTATTTTTTTGTAATGCGTTTTTTTATCTAAAAATTTAAAAAAATTTTTATCTCATTTTTTTATATCCAATTTTACAAAAAAAATATTGTTATTTCCGAAAAAAATTGTAAAAATTTTTTTACTAAAAAAATATTTCTATTCTTTAGTAATTTTTTTCTTTTTTTATCATTCTCTTAAATCTTCTAATTATACCCTTTTTTTAAAAAAATTTTTTTCAAGTTCAAATCTCAAAAAAATACATTAATTTTTTTATTAAATATAAATTTTTACAAAAAAAACTGTTTCATAAAAATCACATCATTCATTCTAAAAATCAATTTTTCATTAATCTGAAAATTCTTTTTTTAGAAAAATGATATCCAATTCATAAAACAGTTATTTTAATACCAAAAATTTTTCTAATATTCAATTCATAATCTATATTAATATTTTTATAATAAGAAAATCCTTTTTTTATTATGCTTCTGTAACAATATTTATCAATTCTTCAATAGTTTTTTCTCCAACAGACGCTTTTTCTCCATTGATGTAAACTACTGGTACACCTTGTATATTTTTTTCAGAAACTTCTTGCGTATAAACTCCTCCATCAATCAATGAAGTTGTAATATTGCTATTTCCCATAGAAATAACATTCAATGCTTGAATTACTTCTGGACATTTTGTACATGAAAGCGAAACATAAGTTTCAATATTCAATGGTTTATTTATTGCTTGAACTCTAACTAATTGATCACCTTCTAATTTTTTACCCATTCCAGCCAATCCTAAAATCGCCAAAATAAAGCTATTAAACTCATGTCCTCCAGGAATTCCATTAAAGTTAATCCCTGATTTTTCTCCATCTTTCAATAAAGTAAACGAAATCGGTCTTGTAATATTATACGTTTTTTCCAATTCAACATCTTCTCCAAAAGTTTTTTTAGTGTAATTTACTTTCGATGAAATTCCATCCACTTCTTGTAAAAAACTGTCTAATTCTTTTGATTTATCGCTTTCATCCAAAAAAGCTACCATTTCAATATTTCCATTTATATTATTAAAATACCCTTTTAACTGTTCTACAATATTTGAATCTAATAATGCCATCTCAATCATCCTTTTCTACAATTCTTTATAAATTTATTATATCATATTTTTTCTTTTTAGCTTCCTATTTATCTTTTTTTCTTTTTTTAATAAATTCATTTGTAATAACTATATTTTTTTACATCTTACTATTTCAAAATTTTTGAATTAAACAAGCCTGTTCTATAAATTCAAAACAGGCCCTCTTTTTTATACATAACTTTAATTTTTTAATTTATTATATTTTACCTACTAAATCTAATCCTGGTTTTAATGTAGCTTCTCCTTCTTTCCATTTAGCTGGACAAACTAATCCTGGATTATCGTGTACGAATTTAGCAGCTTTTGCTCTTCTTACTAATTCTGAAGCATCTCTTCCAATTCCACCATCATTTACTTCATATGCAACGATTTTCCCTTCAGGATTTACAATAAATGTTCCTCTGAAAGCCATTCCTGATTCTTCTTCTAATACATCAAAAATTCTTGCTACTTCTTTTTTAGGATCTCCAATCATTCCGTAAGTTACTTTGCTAATTGCTTCTGAATGATCGTGCCATGCTTTATGAGTAAAGTGAGTATCAGTACTTACTGAATAAACATCAAATCCTAAATCTTTCAATTCTTGGTAGTGATCTTCCAAATCTTCTAATTCTGTAGGACAAACAAATGTGAAATCTGCTGGATAAAACATAAATACATTCCATTTTCCTAACATATCTTTATCAAAAGATACTTCTTTAAACTCTTCATTTTGGTACATTTGTACTGTAAAGTTTTCTACTCTTTTTCCAATTAATGACATAATTGAATACCTCCTATTTATTTTTCTATCATTCTATATATTTAAACTATTTTTCTAATTTGAAATAATTACAATTATCTCTCTATTACATTATATAAAAATTTTAAAACTTTTGTCAAATACTTTTTTTCTGTTTAAATTTAAAAAAATTTCTTCCAAGAATTTTACTTTCTCATTTTTTTAATTCATCTCAAATTCAATATACACCGTTTTTTTGAAATATCTAATTTTCTTGGATTAACTACAATTCTTTTTTTCCGAAACTTTATCCAACAATTCTTTTTCAGATTTTTTTCTAATATTTTTCGAATCAGTCAAAACATTTCCATAATAGCTATAATTGTAATCTGAATACGGTCTAATTACACCTTGAGATTTATCAGTTATTGTTACAGGATTTTTTTAAGTTTAAATCTGTTTTTTCCCTAAAATTACTTGTGCTTTTTTTCAAGGCTTCTTTGTAAGCATTTTCATACAATTCATCTTCTAATTTTTTTGTTTTATTGTCAATATCGTATTCAATGTATCCATTTGTACCAATTCCCAATATTTGTGCTACACTTATAATATTTCCTATATTTTTTTCATATCTCTAGTCTCTACTTCGATTGTATGAGTTACTGTATTAATCTCTTTTTTTACACTTTCTCGTTTTTCCAAACTAACTTCATCATTAGTAAACCCTACTATCTTAATTTTATCTCTTAATCCTTTTGAACCTAATTTTTGTTGCAATCCATTAAATTTATCCAAAGCCTTTTGATACGTCTGCTTTAGCCGATTTATCTCTCATTTCTATTTCAAAAAAATATTCACACCTTGTGCATTTCTTTTCACTTCATAAATTTTTTCATTTGCTAAAACTGACAAGAAATCTTTTAATGAATTCAACGAAATATTATCTGCCTCAACTGATAAAACTGTTTTAAATTCTTTTTCACCTTTATTTATAACTTCTGTATCCCAATCATACGATTTATCTGTAGAATACGATGTCGAATTTATTTTATCATATCTAGCTCCCGATTTACTCAATAAACTTTTAAATTTCTCCAATTTTTTTGTGCATTCTCTTTACTCGCTTTATCCAAATTTTTATCTTCCGTTTGAATCGTCAACTGGACTTTTGCTGAATTTGGCATAATTTCTTTTTTAGCAATTCCTCTAACTTGAATTCTTTTCCCTGAAACAATGTCTGAAAAACTTAAAAAACAAGTCATCATACACATCAATAATATTATTCTTTTTCATTTCTATTTTGAAGTAGTCCATAACTTTTTAACTTATGAAATTCTTCTCTCCTTTCATTTATTTTTTCCCTCTTGATTTAATAATTCCAACTTCAATATATTTCTCTATATTTTATGACCTTTTAAATAACAATCTTATTTTTCAAAATACAACTTCAACAAATATTTTTTTATAACTTTTTAAGAACTTTTAATTCAAAAAAATCTATTTTTTTCAATCATTTCATACATCACCGATATATTTTGCGTTAATTTTAAAGGTTTTGGAGTATAATCCACTTTTGCTTCCATTTTTGGACTTGAAACAACCGCCATTTCAAAATTCGTTTCTTTTGTAATACTTTTTGATGCAGGCGCTGCTGCAACTGTCCAATTTTCATCCATTCTATCAATCATTTTTTGCTGAAAATCCACATCTTCACTCACAACAATTACATCTCCAACCTTTAAATTACTAGATTTTAAAATACTTGCAGCTTTCTGTTTTGCTTGATTATACGCTTCATTATACATTTCTGATTCAATTTCTGCTCTATTTGACAAATCAAATTTAATCGAACCTACAATATTCAAATCATTTTTATCAGCCAAAGCAATTATTGTATTCAAATCCTTCAAATTTTTTGTAACAACATTCAATTTATGCGTAACTTCATATTCTTCTTCCTTTTTCAAGTCACCACCGTAATTCTCTCGAATTTCATATCCTCCAAAAGAAACACTTGCTCCAGTCGAACCCATTTTTTGCAATTTATTATTCACAAAATTTATTTTCGCAAAAAGTTTATTCAATGTTCCACTCAAAGTTTTATCATTTTCCCTCAATTTCACTTCATAGACATCTCCATTCGATTTTCCTATATTCACAACTTGATTATTACTACCATCTTCGTCATCAACAAACTCATCATCAATATCCTCGTCATCGTTATAATTCTCTATCTTTTTCGTAATACTTTTAAGTTTCTCCCCTTCGTTTATCTCAATTAATTCTCCAATTTTATCATAAGCAACATTTTTAACCAATATTTTCATTTCAGCAGTATACGAAGTTGGATTTGACTTTGCTAAATTGTTACTTCCATTCCCATTCACTTTAATTTTCCTATCAGAAATCGACTCAGTTTCAACGCCATCTATTCCTATGTTTTCTGCCTTCAATGTCGATTTAAATCCTTGCAATCTCTGATTAACTTTTTCTGTCGCCTTAGTCAAACTTTTATCTCTCCCAGTAATCTCAAAATGCAAAGTCGCCATATTTGGCAAAATTTCCTTTTCAACATTACCAGTAACACTAATTTTCTTAACTGGCTCTCCCATTACAAACGAATTTAATGCTAAAAACGCACTAAATATCACTAATAATCGTTTCATTTTCCCTCCTTGTAATTTTTTACTACTATTTTTGAAGTATTTCATACATTACTGATACATCTTGTGTTAATTTTAAAGGTTTTGGAGTGTAATCTACTGTTCCTCTTCTTTTTCTAGCACTATCAAAATCAGCTGAATACGAATATTCTTCTTTTGTTCCTGCAACTAAACCAAGAGCATTGCCACTTTCTACAGTCCAATCCTTATCAATCCTGTCAATCATCTTCTGTTGAAAATCCACATCCTCGCTCACAACAATCGGTTCTCCTAATCTCATTGAACTCGATTTTAAAATACTTGTAGCCTTTTGTTTTGCCTGGTCATACGCTTCTTTGTACATTTTTGATTCAATCTCACCCTTATTCGACAAATCAAATTTAATCGAACCATCAATATTCAATCCGTTATCATCAGCCAATGCAATTATTGTATTCAATTTTTTTAAATCCTTCACTTTCAAAGTCAAATTATGAGTCACAGAAAACATATCAACCCATTTTTCTTCATAAGCACCAAAATTTTCATTTATTTTGTAACTTCCAAAAACTATATTATTCCCTGTATTTATCGACTGTAATTTATCTTTTGTCACATTCATTTTTCTCAAATAATTTATTCAATGCACCATCAATAGTTTTTATCTTTTTTTCTTTCAAATTTATAACAAAAAGATTCTCTTTAAAATCCTTCTTAATACCATTCAAATCTCCACTTGAATTAACATCCATCAAATTTGCTAACCTATTAAAATCAATATCTCTCACAAAAATTGACATTTCAGCAGTATAAGAAGTTGGAGTTTTTTCTATTTTCGTATTTTGAATAAAATTTTTTCTATCCCCTTCAATCTCATCCTCTCTCTCTTTTATTTTCTCATCATAAAAAGAAACCGTCTTAATATCATCCGCTTGAATTTTCTGCTTTCTCAATGCATTCTTAAATCTCTCAAGTTTCTGGTTCACATCATTTGTCGCCAAATTCAAATCCCTATTCTTCGACTCTATTCTAAAATTCAAAATCGCCGTATCTGGCATTATTTCCCGTTCTGAATTACCTGTGACACTTATTTTTCTAATCACATTTTCACTCGCAGAAAATGTATTTAAACTAGAAAGTATGCACAGTGCTATTAGTACTTTTTTCATTTTTACCTCCTATTTTTGTTTATTTATTATTGATTTTTCGATTTTTTTACACATTATCTGTATTCAAAAGGAATTTTTTTCAAACTAGGAAATTTTTGTTATATATTTTTAAAAATTTCTTTATCTAAAACTATCTTTCCTTTTTTTATCTTTAAAAGAACTTCTTAATATAAAAACTTTTTCTGCTTTTCACATAATTTTTTTCTGATTTAAGTTTAATATATTTATCGTTTTTACTGCCATTTCATACTTTATTCCAGTTTCATATTTAGGAATTATCTCACCTGTACTAATACTATATTCAAAAATATTTTTTTCAGGATCAATTTCAATTGGATTTATAAAATTATCATCCCACTTATTTTCTTTAATTGAACCACAAGTTTGATTCTCCAGACAGCCTGTCAAAAAAATTTTTTTATATTCATGAAACAATTTAGGAAATTTATCTTTTGGTTTCACATGTTCAATCTGACTTTTTTTCAACATTAATCTCCCTCTCACAATAAGGACAAAAAAATAGATTCCATCGAATTTCTGTTCATTTTCAAGCATATATTTCTTTAATTTAGTCTTTATTTCATAATCAAAAATCCTTCCAATTTTTTTAATTTACTTTTTCCTCTTAAATTCTTTAAAAAAATCGAGGCTCACTAATTTTTGTTTACTTTCAGCATTTTTTTCTCCCTTCTTCACTTGCAAATCCATATCCACCAAAAAAATAAATCTCTATCATCTTCTCCTAAAAATATCCTTTATTTTTAGTATATTTTTTTCCTTAAATTCAGAATTTTTCATAATTATCATTTTTTTAATCATTTCTTTTTACTAAATTAAAGCAAATTATTCACGTTAGGATTTCTATCTGTTTCTAATCCCATTATATCTTCAAGTATTCTTCCTGTAGTCTGTCCATATGAATTTCCAAACTCATCTCCCGTTTTAACTTCTACAATTCCATTTTCATTTTTTTCCAATAAAATTATATTCTCTTTTTCCACACTTCCTAAAATATGTGGTGAATGAGTTGCCAAAATAATCTGATTATTTCTACCAATTTTTCTATAAACATCAACAATTTTTTGCTGCCATTTCGGATGTAACGACAATTCAGGCTCATCAATCATAATTATGGAATTTTCAGGCTCCAGCATTTTTATCGCCAAAGTCCGTAAAAATAACTGCTTTTCCCCAGAAGAAAGCTCATTTATTCCAAATTTTTTCCCACTAGAATCAGTAAAAATCGGCATACTATTCTCATCTTTCGATATTTCTGAAAGTTTCACATCCAACTCCAAAATTTCAAAAATCCCATTAATTTCCGCAAAAACTTTTTTTCTGACCTGTCCCATTGTCAAATTTTCCTCTTCATTAGCAATCTTTGAAATTCGAGTCGCAATATACGAAGGAATATCTTTAATTTCATATGAATCCACAATATTAATAAAATTATATTCTTTCTTCAAATTAGTTTGAGCTTTCTTAATTTCCTCAAAATTAATCTCCGTTGGAACATAAATTAATTTTTGGAAATATTTTTTTAAGTTTTCAAAACTTTTTACTTATTATTTTTGAATTATAATTTCGATTTTCTGTTTTATTGTGTCTATAATCATAGTTATAAAATTTTATATTTCTCAAACAATCTGTATACTCAATCTCTTTTTGCATTTCTTTTTTTCAATTTCTGTCAATCCTTCACTATTCATAAGACTTTCCAATACTTCTCTTTCATTCTCTTCATAAAATAATTCCACATTAACAGCTTTGCTTCTAAACATTTCAAACCAATAACGGATACTTTCCAAAACTCTAGTTTTTCCCACTCCCATTAATTCCAGCCAGAACTATCAAATCCAAAACTTTTTCCTTCTGACTCAAAAATTTATATCTAAATTTTTCAAGTCCATTGTATTCTTTTATGTGAATCTTTTTTTATTTTTCATTTGTAATCGCTCCTTTCTCAATAAATTATTTTTTTAGTAAATTATTTTTTTAGTTTTTTTCTACACTTTTTATTTTTTTATATTCTATCACACAAAAATGAAACATCCATTAGAACTCCACTTACTTTCTCAATCCTAACTCCAAAATTCCCTCTTCATAATTTATTATTACTTCGTCGCATAATCGAGCAATTAACATAAATTCATCGGCATTTTCACCTTCTCCCATTAATCCCCAATACTGATCATATTCTTCATCTTTATGAATTGTCAATGCTTTTTCAATTCAGAAATTTCATTTTCAGATAAATCTAAATATCCAAATGTGTAAATTGCATAGTTGTTATCATTTTCCTCATCAATATCTATTTTTTTATTTGAAAAATTTTTAGCTCCTTTTAATAGATAGTAACTTGTTACTTCATTCACTATTTTTTTGAAATAATTTTTTTATTTTTTTATTTTTTTATTCTAGTTTTTTTATCATTTTTCAATCTCTCCCTAAATCTATCGTTTTTTTATTTTTCATCAAAAAAATATTTGCAAAAATTGGTACACATACAGAAGCTAAAAATTCCTGCAGAAAATCCTGTATTATATAAATTTAATCCACCGTGAGTAACGCCAACATTCAGTGTAACACAATAATTTAAAAATCCAACTAAAATTCCTATTATAAAACCAAATTTTCCGCTAATTGGTGCTAATGTTGTTGAAAAAAACATTATTATTGCATAATTTGTCAATGGAATTGATTGTCCAAAAAAATAATATGCTATCATCACTCCAAACATCACAGGAAGCACATTTTTCAAATGTTTTCCAAAACCTCCAAAACCTACTACAGTCAATAATCCGCATAAAATCGGTCCATTTACTGGAAAAAAGAAAAATATTATTGCAGTGCACACTAAACCTAGTATTCCTATATTTACAAAAACTAGTGATACTCCTTCTGTAACTGTAAAATCTGTAACCAATCTCCCCGAATGAGAAAAAATTTCACTATATCCATCAAAGGAATAATTGTTTCTTTTAAAACCATAAAAAATATAGAATAAAAATACAATTATCAAAACTAACATTACCTCATAATTTTGCGTTTCTAAATAATTTCCTCTAGATTCCATATTTATTCCTAAATTTTTTTCATTATTGAATAAAAATACTACTGCTACCAAACCTGCTGATAATCCTGTATTATACAAACTATATCCACCATGAAATTGAACTGCTCTTGTCGATATTGGTGGCACAATAAATCCTAGAATCACTCCAAGAATAAACGCTAATATTATTCCAATCAGAGTATAGTTGAATAGCTTTGCAACACTACTAACCATTGGTGCTAAAGCAAGTTGAAAAACATGCAAATTATTACTATTGACTTAAAACTCTGTCTATTGTAAAGTGCATACAAATATGCTCCAACATAAAATGGAATTATATTAATCAAATTTTTTTCCCAATCAAAGAAAAATCCCAACATTAAAAAAATATTCACGAAATAACTAATCCATTTATTTTTCATATCTAATTTGTATAAAAAGTACGATATTTATTAGTGTAATTATTGACGCATTTATCAAAGAGGTATATGTTCCCGCTATTTTTAAAATTATCAGTAAGCAAGACACCATCAGATAATGTAATTATTTTTCATACCTGCTAAAAAAATCTAAAAAAATGATATCTTCATCATAGAATAAATTATTAAAAAGTAATGGTAAAACTGAAATTATTAAATATTCTTGCTTTTTTTGCTTTTATCATACTTTTTCTCCTTTTTTTCTTCGATAATTTAATATTCTCTATAAATTATACCATATTTATTTTTCCCATGACATGACAAAACGAAAAATCTCATAAAATTTTTATATTTATTTTTTTATCATTATTTATGTTATCATATGTTATATATACTTAAAAAAAATAGTTGAGGTGCAAAATGGCAAAAAAATTTAATCTAAATTTTATACGAATTATTATTATTTTAGTCTGCCTAGGTATATTGGCGACTTATGGTAAGGATGTGTTTATTCGACATTTTTTTAATGAAAGGCTCACAGTTATTCCAGATGTTATGAACCTTAATGAAAAAGATGCTGTTAGATACTTGAAAAAAGCAGGACTTCATGTAAAAGTTATTCATTCAAAGACTGAAAAAGTACCACTTAATACAGTTTTTATTCAAGATCCTGCTCCCCAAAAAGAAGTAAAAGTTCATAGAACTGTTAGAATTTGGGTAAATAATGGACAAACTCAGAAAGTGCCTAATATTGTTGGATTGGAACTATTAGAGGCTCGTTCTATGTTGCGTGAAAAGAATATTCAAATTGAAACAATTGATTACTACCCTTCTAATCAGAAGTACAATACGATTTTAGGGGTTTATCCTAAGCCGGGAACTGTTTTAGAAATGAATCAAAAAATTTCAATTTTAGTTTCATCGCAAAAAGTTTTAGATCCATCTGTAGTGCCTAATTTAATTGGATTAGACTTGAATGATGCAAAAGTATTATTGAATCAAATTGGATTACAAGTTGGTAATATTTCTAGAACACAAGATACGACATTGCCTGTAAATACAATTATTTCTACATCGCCTGAAGCAGGAACTCGTATTCAAAAAGGTCAAAAAATTAATATTGTTATAAATGCTGGGGTGCAAAGAAGACGACAAACACCTTCTGTTGAAGACATTGTTAATAAAACTAAAAAACAAGTTAATGAAAAAGAAATTGAAAATGTTATAAACAATACTATTGATCAAATTGATCAAGTTAAGACTAACAAAGATTCAAATAGTAACAATAATGGTAATAATAACAATAATCAATCATCTGATACAAATGATACAAACAAAAAAATCAAGAACTGTCCCAGAAATTCATCCGTCAAATAAATCAGAAAAATAATGGAAATGATGACGATGGAGGAGAATAAAAATTAAAAATAAATATTGAAGAAAGGAGATGTTATTTAAAAATATTTTGATAACATCTCCAAAATATAGAAATATTTTTGTATTTTTGGAGATTTGAAATCATTATTTTAATTAGCAAAATAAAGTTATAAAAGGAAAAGTTATTAGAAAAAAATTAAAAGGATTTTTACTATATTTTTAGAAGAACATGCAAAACATTTAGAAGAGGAAAGTCTATACGAGTGTAAACTTCGTGGCTCATTAAAAAGTGAAAAACAATAAATTAAATTGTATTATTGGAGATATTGTAGAATTTGATGAAAATGAAAAAAAGTAATTACTGCAATTTATGATAGAAAAAAATTTTTTTACATAGGCCATTACTTTCAAATATTGATTATATTGGTATTCTATTCGCAATAAAATCTCCAAATTTTTGATTTTACTAATTTTTCAAAAAAATGCTTTTTGAGGGCAAATGAGCAAGATATTTCCGTAATTTTGATAATTTCTAAAATTGATTTAGTTTCACAAGAGGAATTATCTGATTTTTCTAAAAAAATTAAATAATATTTTTCAAAGATAATCATTTTTCCAATATTTCCAATTTCAATAAAAAGAAAATATTGGATTAAAAGATTTTGAAAAATTATATTCATGGAAAAATCTATCACAATCTCTGGGCCTAGTGGTTCTGGAAAATCTTCACTAATTAATAACTTGCTTGGAGAAGAAATTTTTAGAAACAAATGAAGTTAGCAATAAAACTTCTCGTGGACGTCACACAACTACTGAAAGTAGATTTTTTTCAAAATTGATGAAAGTACGTTTATTATTGATACGCCTGGATTTTTCAACAATAGAATTTCCAAAATTAAAAAAAATAAAAAGATTTAGAAAAAAAATATTTCCGATTTTTCTGAAATTCTCGCATGATTGTAAATTTAGAGATTGCATTCACGTAAATGAACCCTAATTGTGCAATCAAAGAAAATGTAGAAAATGGAAACATTTCAAAAAGTTCGTTATGACTTTTTATTTATATTCATTAAATAATATTTTTTTAACAATTAAAATTTTTTTCAAGTTATATGTTATAATTTATTATATTTAAATTCAATAAAGAGGTGATTAATATGTCAAAAAAAATAATAGTTGCTCCATCATTACTTGCAGCAGATTTTAGTAAACTTAGAGAAGAAATCCAAGAAGTTGAAAGCTATGGCGCTGAATACTTACATTTAGATGTTATGGATGGAAATTTTGTTCCAAATATTAGTTTTGGAGCTCCTGTCATTTCATCAATAAGAAAACATAGTAATTTAGTGTTTGATGTTCACTTGATGGTTGAAAATCCTGACAGATTTATAAAAGATATGGTTGATGCAGGTGCAGATGTTATAACTGTTCACGCAGAAGCAACAAAACATTTAAACAGAACTATTCAATTAATTAAATCATATGGAAAAAAAGTTGGAGTAGCTCTAAATCCTTCTACACCACTTGACGTTATAAAATATGATTTGAAAGATATTGATATGGTTTTAATAATGACTGTTAATCCTGGATTTGGTGGACAAGCCTTTATTGAAGGAATGTTACAAAAAATAAGAGATTTACGTTCTATCGACTCAAATATCGACATCCAAGTAGACGGTGGAATAAATGACAAGACAAGTAAATTAGTTAAAGAAGATGGAGCAAATATTTTAGTTGCAGGCTCTTACTTATTCAACGGAGATTATAAACAAAAAATTGAATCGTTAAGATAATTAAATAAATAGGGAGATTTTTTTAAGATGTATGAAAAAAATTGAATCGTTACTAGACGATTTTTTTATAAAACGTATTATAAAATAGAAGAAATTAATTTAAATCAAGTTATAAAATGTCTTACAACTACTGAGTTACATGTGATTGAAGCTATTGGAGAAGACAGTTTGACTATGAATGAATTATCTGAAAAATTAGGCATTACAATGGGAACTGCATCTGTAGCTGTAAATAAATTAACAGATAAAAATTTCGTAGAAAGAAGACGTTCTGAAGATGATAGAAGAAAAAGTTTTTTTGTTGAACTTTCAAAAAAAGGACTTATGGCTTTTAAATATCATGGAAATTTTCACTCAACTATTCTTGAAAAAATTACGAGCGAAATTCCTAAAGAAAAATTAGAAATTTTTACAGAAGTTTTCGAAGAAATACTTACTAATTTGAATAAGGTAAAAGCTGATATTCAGCCCTGAATCTATCTTAAAATTTGAAATTGGTGATACTGTTCAAGTATCGTCTATCAAAGGAAGCACTGCTGTTCGTAAATATTTAAACGAAAAAAAGGTGTTTTTGATAAAATCACTAATAAAAAAATTGTTGACATTAACAAACATATTGCTATTTTATTAGTTGATGGTGATGAAAAAAATCTTGAGTGTTGAAGATGCTGTAAATATTATGGTTAGGAAAAAAACACTATTTAAACTTTATTACTGTGAAAATAAATTTCAGAAAATATTTCTCAAATGGATAAATTTCTTTTTTTAAGTGATTTATCCATTTTGATTATTATTAATTATTACTAAAAAGAAAGGATTTATAAAATTATGTTATACTTAGATGGAATCGGTCTTTCATTTCTCGTAAAAAGAAGTAAAAGACAAAAATTCTTAATTACAAACTTACAAAAAAATTTTTCCAATATGATCGTTCATCACTTTCATTATTTTTTTGGAAAAAAATAATTTATTATTTCAAGTGAAAGATAATTCGACTATTTTTTTATTTGAAGGATGAAAAAGATATGAACACTGATTTTTCAGTCAAATTTTTTTACTTTCACTAAAAAAATATTTGCAGAATTCGATTTTTAACTAATATTCGTCAAGAAGGATTTGACCGTATTATTTATTTTTGATTTTTGAGAAATTAAACTTATTTGGAGATGTCGAAAAATATACTTTAATTTTTGAGATTATGGGAAGAGCTAGTAATATTTTTCTAACTTCGCATGAAAAAATATTGTCTGCCTTACATTTTTCCACTTTAGACGAAGGAAATCGAATTATAATGACTGGTGCGAAATATACTCTTCCTTTTGAGGAGAAAAAAATCTCGCCACTTTATCTTGAGGAAGAAAACTTTCCTTTTGAGCAAACTGATTTCATAAATAAAGTCGAAGGAATTGGAAAGGCTTTTGCAACTGAATGTTCTAGCAATTTTAAAAAATTTAAAGAATATTTGTCAAGCTACAAACCGACTCTTTATGAAATCAATCATCGAAACAAAACTGCAAAAGTCATTACATACAACCATTTTTTTCTGAATTTTTCAGAAAAGGAAATTTCTAAAAAGGAATTTGAAAAAAATTAAATGAAGGATTAAATAAATATTTTAAATTAACTATTACATCAAGTTTAATCGACGATAAAAAGAAACATTTATTAAAAATATGTTGATTCTCAAATTAAAAATATAAGAAAAATTTTTGAATAATATTTCAACTGACTTGAAAAAAAATCAAAATTTTTGAGAAATATAAAAAAATATTGGAGATATTTTTAGCGACAAATATGCATTTGTTAAAACAAGGAATGGAAAAAGTTAACGTTTTTGATTTTTACAATAATCAAGAAATCACAATCCAGTTAGATTCACTGCTCTCTCCAAAAGATAACCTAAACAACTATTATAACCGTTATAACAAGGGGAAAAGGACTCTTGTAGCTCTTGAAGCTCGTTATCAGGATATTTTGAATGAGATTCGTTATTTCGAGGAAGTTAAGTTGTTTGTAGAAAAAGAAACTGATTTTGTTGGAATTGATGAAGTTGAAAATGAATTAAAAATTTCTAATCCAAGAAAAAAAATAAAAATAAAATTGAATAAAATGAAAAAAAGAGATTTACTTTCTTTTGAGCATAATGGTTTTAAAATTTTTGTTGGTCGTAATCATAAAGAAAATGAAGAAATTTCATTTAGTAAAGGACATCCTACTGACATTTGGATGCACGTAAGGGACATTCCAGGAAGCCATGTTTTAATTATTCGGGATAATAATCCTATTGATGAGGACACATTGATGTATGCTGCTAGAATTGCTGGAGAATACTCTAAAGCAAATAAAGGCGATAAAATCACTGTCGATTATTGCGAAAGAAAATTTGTGAAAAAAATTAAAAATGCTAAACCAGGAAATGTAATTTATAATAACTTTAGCACCCTTTAGTTTTTACACTTTAATTTTTGTTAACATTTTTAAACTAAAAAAACTGGATTTAATAATGGTAAACGAAGAATTACTTTCTTTTTTTAAAAAAATCAAAAAAATTCTCACTAATATCTATTAAATTCTCAAGAAAAAGCTATTATTTATTGACAAATACCTAAAACTATTGTAAAATTATTATGGATTAAATATTTTTAAGGAGGCTTTATAATGGCAAGTAAAACAGTTACTATGACTAACCCAACAGGATTACACACTAGACCAGGTGGGATCTTCGTTGCAAAAAGCAAAAAGAATTCGAAAGTTCAGTAGAAGTAGAAAATGATGGAAAAAAAGTTAATGGAAAATCATTATTAAAAATTATTATCAATTGGAATCAAAAAAATGGTTCTGAAGTTACAATTTATGCTGAAGGTCCAGACGCTGATCAAGCAGTTGAAGTATTGGGTGAATTAATGGCAACTATTAGAGACGAACAATAATTCGCTTCTTAAAAATTTATAAAAAAACTTTTCAAAATTTATAATTTTGAGAAGTTTTTTTATTTCATAAAAAAAGAGACACCTAGAAAATATATTGTCTATATAAATTCTAAACTATCTCTTTCTAATAAATTCTATTCTAAAAAAACTTTAATATTTAAATGAATCTAATTCTAATAATTATTTACCACTTCTTTTTTTCAATAACCGCTTTTATCCAACCAGTAAATAACGGATGAGGTCTATTTGGTCTACTTTTAAACTCAGGGTGATATTGACATGCAACAAAATAAGGATGATCTTTAATTTCTATTGTTTCAACATATTTCCCATTTGGAGAAACTCCTACAATATCCATTCCTGCTTTTTCAAATTCTTCTCTGTAACTATTGTTAAACTCATATCTGTGTCTATGTCTTTCAGAAATTTCAGTTTTTCCATAAACCTTAGCTGCAACGCTTCCTTCTTTTAAAATACATGGATAAGAACCTAATCTCATAGTTCCTCCCATATCCTCAATTCCTTCTTGCTCTTCCATCAAGCTAATAATCGGATATTTAGTATCTTTATCAAATTCTGTTGATGTTGCTTCTGGGTAATTTAACACATTTCTAGCAAATTCCACGCAAGCCATTTGCATTCCTAAACATATTCCAAAGAAAGGAATTTTATTTTCTCTAGCATATCTAATCGCTTCTATTTTACCATCAATTCCTCTATCTCCAAAACCTCCTGGAACCAAGATTCCATCATAATTGGCAAGTTTTTCAACATCAAAATCTCCAGCTTTCAAATAGTCAATTTCCACTTTAGTATCCAAATTAAATCCTGCATGTTCTATTGATTCAGTAATACTAATGTAAGCATCTTTTAACTCAACATATTTTCCTACAACAGCCACTTTCACCAATTTTTTAGGATTTTTAAATTTATCAACCATTTTGCTCCAAGTTGCTAACGATGGTTTTTGATTATCTAATTTAAAATGTTTACAAATTACATCAGCTAATCCTAATCTTTCCATTGTTAATGGGATTTCATAAAGATTTTCAGCATCTGTTGATTCAATAACAGCTTCTTCATCAATATCACAGAAAATTGAGATTTTTTTCTTAATACTTTGATCTACAGGATGTTCACTTCTAACAACGATAATATCAGGTGAAATTCCTAATCCTTGCAATGTTTTAACACTATGTTGAGTAGGTTTTGTTTTCAATTCTCCTGCTGCTTTCAAGTAAGGTAACAATGTCACGTGAATATACGCTATATTTTCTCTCCCAACTTCTCTTTTCCATTGTCTAATAGCTTCAATAAACGGATCACTTTCGATATCCCCTATTGTTCCACCAATTTCAGTAATTACAAAATCAGCTCCTGCTTTTTCTCCAGCCAATTTAATATTACTCTTTATTTCGTCAGTTACATGAGGAACTGTTTGAACTGTACCTCCTAAAAATTCTCCTTTTCTCTCTTTTGCAATAATTCTTGACATTATTCTTCCAGATGTTAAATTACTGTATTGAGTAAGATTTTCATTTATAAATCTCTCATAATGTCCTAAATCCAAATCAGTTTCTGCTCCATCCTCTGTAACAAAAACTTCTCCATGCTGATAAGGACTCATTGTACCAGGATCTACATTCAAATAAGGATCAAATTTTTGTATTGTCACCTTATATCCTCTCTCTTTCAATAATCTACCTAACGATGACGCAACAATCCCTTTCCCTAGAGAAGACACCACTCCTCCCGTAACAAAAATATACTTTGTAGTATCAACTTTACTCATTTTTTCCTCCTAATTATTTACTTTAAACCTTGTATACTTATATATTATTTAATTTTTTTACTATTTTTCTAGCATAATTATAGAATTTTTTTATTATTTTTTTCATTTTAAAATTACATAATTTATCATTAAACACGATTTTATTCCCCAAAATGAAATTATATTCTTAAATCAAAAATATCATTACTATATCTCTAATATAATAATACAATAAAAAAAGACGAAAAAAATTTTCATCTCATTTTTTTACATTTTTTTACTTATAATCTAATTAAATATAGTTAGATTCATATGTACTTGTACAGATAATTTAATAAAATTATTAAATTCATTAAGTTTTTATTACTTGAGAAAAGAAATATAAAATATACTTCTTTCCCCAAGACAAATTTAATTATAAGATCTTACTGTAAAGGTACTATCTAGCTTTTCCAGCTTTGTATGCTCCGTTTGAACCGAATACATTTGTGATTTTATCTTTGTAGTAATCTCTGATGTAGTTTTTAGCAGGCCCTAAATATTTTCTTGGGTCAAATTCTGTAGGTTTTTTAGCGAATACTTCTCTAACTCCTGCAGTGAATGCTAATCTTCCATCAGTATCTACGTTAATTTTAGCTACTGCTGATTTAGAAGCTTTTCTTAATTCTTCATCAGGTATACCAATTGCATCAGCTAATTCTCCACCATATTCTTTAATCATTTTTACGAATTGTTGAGGTACTGCTGAAGAACCGTGTAATACGATTGGGAATCCAGGGATTCTTTTTTCGATTTCAGCTAAGATGTCTAATCTTAATTTAGGATCTTCACCTGGTTTAAATTTGTGAGCTCCGTGAGAAGTTCCAATTGCGATTGCTAATGAATCAACACCAGTTTTAGATACGAAATCTTCAACTTCTTCAGGTTGAGTGTAAATGTGTTCAGCTGCTTCTACGTCATCTTCGATTCCAGCTAAAACTCCTAATTCAGCTTCAACTGTTACATCGTGTTGGTGAGCAAAATCAGCAACTTTTTTAGCTTCTGCAACATTTTCGTCGTATGGGTGGTGAGAACCATCATACATTACTGAAGAGAATCCGTATTCGATACAGTCTTTAGCTTCTTCAAAGTTTGGACCATGATCCAAGTGTAATGCAACTGGAATGTCAGATCCTGAAGCTTCTACATAAGCTGTAGCTGCTTTTGCAATCCAAGGTAACATTTCTTTACCAATATAGCTTCTAGCTCCTGTAGAAACTTGTAAAATTACTGGAGAACCAGTTTCAACTGCTGCTTCAATAATTCCTTGTAATTGTTCCATATTGTTAAAGTTAAATGCTGGAACTGCGTACCCTTCTTTGTTTGCTTTAGCAAACATTTCTTTAGTGTTTACTAATCCTAAGTCTTTGTAATGATATTTCATTATCGTTCCTCCTATAATTATTTTTGTTACTCAAAACTCTGTTTTAATATATATTAACAGATTTTTTTCTCAAAAAAATCAATAGTTTTTTTATTTTTATTTGACTCTCTTTTTATCAATTTTTTTCTATAGAATCTCCTCTAAGTACATTTTTTTATCAGTGAATCCTGGTATTCCAAAAAAACTCTTCCTCTATTAGAAACTTGCCAAATCACCCATCTATCATATTCTTCTAAATTCGGTATAAATTTTTATATCTCTAATCCACAACTTATTATTTGGAAATTCTCCTTTTTATGTATGCTTCATATGTATAATATGTCACATAAAAAATTACTCTCTTTTTATAATGCTTCTCCAACTTGTCGGTCATATCCTTTAATTCCTTTAAAACTTGTTCTTTCGGATATTTTGTTGGTATTTCTAAATCTATAATTGGAGGTAATGTTCTTTCAGAATAAGGAACTTTACTTATATAAAAATCAGCTTGAGCACTTCCACTACTAAGCATTGAGAAAAAGTGATATGCCCCTACTGTAAACCCATTTAATCGAGCATTATTCCAATTATACGAAAAATCTGAATCTAAAAAATTTTGTCCTTCCGTCGCCTTCATAATAATGAATTTATATTTATTACTATCAACTTTTGTCCAATTTACTCTTTCTTGATGGTGAGATATATCAAGTCCTTGTACTTTGAATCCAAGCATTTTTGCTAGAATATCATTATGATATACATATCCACTTAGTTCTAAACAAGTAACAATTCCTCCAAAAATTATTGTAAATAACAAAAATTTTTTTAAAAAAATTTTTAATAAAGTTTTTTTATCATAATTATCTCCTACTTCTAAAAATGCCTCAGGAAACCTTTAAAATTAACTTTTATTTAATTACCGTCATTCCACCCATGTAAGGTACTAAAACTTCAGGAATTACAATACTTCCATCATCTTGTTGGTAATTTTCCATAATTGCCAATAAAGTTCTTCCTACTGCAAGTCCTGAACCATTTAATGTGTGTACAAAGTGACTTTTTTTAGTGTCTTTATCACGATATTTAATCATAGCTCTTCTTGCTTGGAAATCTTCTGTATTTGAGCAAGATGAAATTTCTCTATATTTATTTTGACTAGGCACCCAAACTTCTAAATCATAAGTTTTAGCAGCACTAAATCCTATATCTCCACTACAAAGTGAAATCACTCTGTATGGTAAATTTAATTTTTGTAAGATTTTTTCTGCACTGTTTACCATTGATTCAAGTTCATCGTAAGAAGTTTCAGGTTTTACAATTTTTACCATTTCAACTTTATTAAATTGATGTTGACGAATTAGTCCTTTTAAATCACGTCCACCTGAACCAGCTTCTTTTCTAAAACAAGCCGTATATCCGCAATAATGTTTAGGCAATTCTTCTTCATCTAAAATTTCTCCATTGTGTAAATTTGTAAGCGTTACTTCTGCCGTTGGGATTAAATACATTTCTTCCCCTTCGATTTTATAAGCATCCTCTGCAAATTTAGGTAATTGTCCAGTTCCAACCATCATTTCTTTTTTTACAAGCTGTGGTGTGAAAATTTCTTCAAAATCTTCTTCTTGAGTATGAACATCAATCATAAAAGCAATTAACGCTCTTTCCAACCTAGCAGCTGCATTTTTATAAACTGTAAATCTTGAACCACCTAATTTTGCACCTCTTTCAAAATCTAAAATTCCAAGATTAACTCCCAATTCATCATGAGATTTTGGCTCAAAATCAAATTCTCTTGGAGTTCCCCATCTTCTAATTTCAACATTGTCGTCTTCATCTTTCCCAATTGGAGTTGATTCATGTAATTTGTTAGGAATAGTATAAGTTAACACTTTTTGTTTTTCTTCAATTTCAGCTACTTTTTGGTCTAACTCTTTTATTTTTGCACTAACTTCTTGCATTCTATTTAATAATTCTGTTGCATCTTTTTCCTTCTTGTTTATATTTTTCCAATTAAAGAACTTGATTCATTTCTCTTTTTTTCAATACTTCTACTTCTTGTAAAATATTTCTTCTTTCTTCATCTAATTTAATTAAAGAATCCAAATCAAAATCACTATTTCTATTTTTTTAAATATTCTCTAACTTTGTCAACATTTTCTCTTATATATCTTAATTCTAACATCGTTTTCCCTTCCTTAATTTATTTTTTTATTTATTAATAATTTATTTCTTAATCAATTACACTCTCTATTCAAAGAATATATCATCGTTGCTATTATACCATATGATAATCATTTATTCCAAATTTTTTTACACAATAAAAATTTCTATCTAGATTTTTTTCTAACTTTTTTAAATATTTTCAAATAACAATTTTTTTCTGAAATTGATAAATTTTTCTTTCTCTTCATCTAAAAATTTCAAATTGAAATTCTTTTTTTGATTTTTATATCATATTTTTTTCTGAAATTTTATCAAAATATTTATTATAAATTTGTTTATAAAGTGCATTAACATTGTTTTTTTCAAAATATTCTTTTGCATTGCTATCATCAAAGTTAATAAATTTTTGAATCAGATTTCACAAAATAATTTATAACATTTTTTTCAAGATTTGCTCTACAAATTCATATTTTTTTCAGAATATTTTTTTGTATTTTTTTATCAATTTCTTCGAGCATTTTTTTCTGCAAAAAAAGTTTTTTTATTAATTTATTTTTCATCTGCCGAAATTAATGAAAAAAATTATACATTATTTCAAATAATTTTTTTCACTATTTTTTTATAAAATAATTCATTTCCTAATTTTTACAGAATGTACAGAATCTTTATTTAAAATTGCTCTAAAAAAAACTTTCTGATAATTTATTTTTCTTCAACTTTTGACAATCTATTTATTTTTTTATCTTTTTTTCCTTAAAAACATCTAAAAATTCATTTTTTTATAGCTTCTTCGATTTTTAGTTTTTTTCAATATTTTTCATTTTTTTAAAAATAGGTATAAGCTAATTCCAATATGTACGATGGTTTTTTTAAAATTTATTTTTAAAAATCCTCATCAATCGAAAAAAATATTTTTCTCTTTTCAAATTGATTCTTGTATTCAATAATAAATTCTGAAAAAAACTCTCTATACCTTGAAATATCGAACTTTTTTTCTATTCTTTCTTTATTTTTTTCCAAATTTTTCCCTCCTAACTAATGCTAAATAATATTAAATTTCATTTTTCAAAACTAATAAATTTGGTATTTTCTATTAACTTTCACAATATCTTTTTTTCCGTCGTCAACAAATAATCGTATTTCTTGGCTTCTTTTTGATAAATTTTTCAATTTCACTTTCAGTATACGCATGATGGTCATCAAAGGTTACTTGTTTTTATCAAAGCAGGTTTCAATTTTTTTCTATAGTATTGTAAAAAAACATTCGGATTAGCAATTGATGAAAAAAATCAATACTTTTTTTATCTTTTTATTTCATCAAGACCATACTTTCTCTCTAAATTATCATAAAAAAATAATCTCCTTCAAAAAGTTGCAACAAAAAATTTTTTTACCATATTTTTTTAATTCTTGACTTGATTTTTTTCTATATTTTTCTGGATTGACATAATTACTTTTTTTGTAATAATTATTTCATCAGCTCTTTTTAGCTCGTTTACTGATTCTCTCAATCTTCCTTTTGGCAAATAATTATCACCACCAAACGGATTTGTCGCATCAATTAATACAATATTTTTATCCTTCAATAATTTTCTATGTTGAAAGCCATCATCCATAATTACAACTTCCACACCACATTTTTCCTTCAAATATTTTGCACCTTCATAACGATTACTGCAAACGACCACTGGAACTGGCAAACTTAACGAATGTAAAAATGCTTCATCACCTGATTCTAAAGCATTTGCAAGTATTCCACTTTCATCTCTCACTAAAAGCAAATCATTCTCTCTTTTACCTTTATACCCTCTACTCAAAATACCAACTTTCTTGCCTTCTGCCAAATATTTCTTACAAAAATACTGTACTGCAGGGGTTTTCCCTGAACCACCCACGACAATATTTCCAATACAAATAACTTCCACGCCATCAACTTTTTTTGATTTCAAAATATTCCAATCATAAAGTTTATTTCGCACAAAAACAATAAATCCATATATTAAAGATAATATTTTTCATTTAATTTTTCACTCTTACTTTCTTCTACTAAACTTTTATAAACTGTTTCCAATCTCCTAAATCTATTTTTTACTCCCGATTTAGAAATTTCCATTAAATCTGCTAATTCTTGCAACGATAAATCTCCATTTTCCAATCGCAAATATGCAGTTTCCTTCAACACATCTGTCAAATTCTCTAATCCTAATTTTTTTCCTCAATAAAATTAATCATTTTTTTATTTGCTTTTTCTGAAGCTGATAGTTTTTTTCGTTTCATTAGCAATTTCCCAATTTATATTTCGATTAATTCTATTTTCGAATCTCTTTATTCACAACCACTTCTTCAAACTCAAAAAAAGAAGTAACTCCTCCAATCAAAAAAATATTATATCCAAAAATATCTTCAGAATTTCTCAAATAAACCAAACTTTTTATTTTTTATCCGTCTGAAAAAAACCCTCTTTTTCATATTTTTTTAAATAAATAATACAGATATGTAGCCGAATCTTCCGTATCCACAAAAAAATCCAGCGCATACCCTTTTTCAGGTGATTTTACATAACCACAACTCAAAAAGAAACCTCTTATTATTCCTGCAAGTTGCTCTTCCGTTTTCTTCTCAAAAAAAGTTTTTTTAACGACAACATTTTTATTCAATAAATGCTTATACTCTTTCTCGGAATTTTTTTAGTCACCAAAGCGATAACTTCATAAATTTTTATGTGTCCCTAATTTTTTTATCAACCTGATATTTTATTTGTATATCCATTTTTGTCACATCTCTCAAATTAGAGTAAACTCTTTTTGCTAACGAAACATTTTCCGTGCTAAAATGAATTCCCTTCTTTTTAAAAGACTTTTTTGCACTAAAAATCCCAAATAATTCTGCATATTTTTCTTCTTTATTGCTAATTTCTTTATTAAAAAAATTTCTCTTTTGAGAACAGCTGAATAAGACAATGCTGTTTCCCTCCTAACTGTTTTTTCTAATAATTTACAGTTCTTGAAGAACCTGATTTAGTGTAATAAGTCCATGTTCCTGTTCTTTTTCTATTTGTTAAATTTCCAGAAAATCCAAGCGATCCATCAGTGTAATAGCCTTTTTATAGAACCACTGCTTCCTTGTAAATTCCCTTCATAGAAAACTCTACCATTTGAGTAATAAACAGTTACTTTCCCATTTACTTCACCATCTACATAATTTATTTCTGATTTTTTATTTCCATTTGAGTACCATTCTGTAAATAGCCCATTTTTCTTACCATCTACATAATTTTCTCTTTTTTCTATTGAACCATTTTGGAAATAATAAGTCCATGTTCCTGTTGCTTTTTCCATCTAAATAATCTCCAACAATTTCTTGCATTCCTGTATTTCCATAATATGAAACATATCTACCATTCAAATTATCGTTTTTGTATTGATATTTTTTCCAAACTCTTCCATTTTCAGAATAAACAGTCCATTCTCCTTCTTTTTTACCGTTTACATATCTACCCGTTGTATAAAGATTTCCATTTGCATAATATTCTTCATACACTCCATCAAGAACTCCTTGATTTAATGTAACGTTTAAACGTCTTCCTCCTTGATCCATTATTCTATAATTTCCACTTCCTGTTATTTGGTAAGTTTGCCCGTCAATTCTCTTAAAATCATTGTTATCAATCACCGTAGTTTGTGTCAAATTTATTTTCCCGAAACTTACTCCATAATTTGCAAATACATCTTTCCCATATGATACTGCTGACATAAAAAAATCATACTCGATATTAAAAAAATATTTTTTTCTTCTTATTTTTCATCATTTCTTTCCTTTCAAAAATTTCATCTTATTGTTATATTATAGCAAAATTTTTTTACGATTTTTTTAATTATTTTTTTCTTTTTGACGAAGTAAAATACTTTTTTTATCAAAAATATTTTTAAAATCAAACATTTACAAAAATATATTAATTCTTATTTTTTTATATCTTTAAAAACGCTTGATTTTTACATAATTTTGTAGTATAAAATACTTGTGAATAAAAAAATTTAAAAACAAAGGAGATAAAATTATGTCATTAGAAACATTAAATCCATTTGAAATCGCTCAGAAACAAATAAAATCTGCTTGCGATAAATTAAACACAGATCCAGCTGTGTACGAAATTTTAAAAAATCCTATGAGAGTGTTGGAAGTATCATTCCCTGTAAAATTAGACGATGGGACAATTAAAACATTTACAGGATACAGATCTCAACATAATAATGCGGTAGGTCCATTTAAAGGTGGTTTGAGATTCCATCCAGCAGTTACAAAAGATGAAGTTAAGGCCCTATCAACTTGGATGACTTTCAAATGTTCAGTTGCAGGAATTCCATACGGTGGTGGAAAGGTGGTATGGCAATCGATCCTAAAAAATATTCAAAAGGTGAATTAGAAAGAATTTCTAGAGGTTTTGCTGAAGCAATTTCACCATTAATTGGAGAAAAAGTTGATATTCCAGCTCCAGATGTTAACACTAATGGACAAATTATGTCTTGGATGGTTGACAGTTATGAAAAAATTGTTGGACATTCAGCAAAAGGAGTATTTACTGGGAAACCTTTAGAATTCGGAGGTTCTTTGGCTAGAACTGAAGCTACTGGATACGGAGTTCACTTAGCTGCTAAAAAAGCATTAGATAAATTAAATATTGATGTTAAAGGAGCTACTTATGCAGTTCAAGGATTTGGAAATGTTGGTTATTACACTGCTTATTACGCTTACAAAGACGGTGCAAAAATTGTAGCTTTCTCAAATACAGATGTTGCAATTTATAACGAAAATGGTATCGATATGGAAGCTGTTATTAAAGATTATGAGGAAAACGGACGTATCGTTGAAAACAAAGGTTACGGAAAAGATTTTACAAATGAAGAATTATTGGAACTTGAAGTAGATGTATTGGCACCATGTGCATTAGAAAATCAAATAACTTCAAAAAATGCTGACAGAATCAAAGCAAAAGTTATTACAGAGGGAGCAAACGGTCCAACAACACCTGAAGCTGACGAAATTTTATACAAAAAAGGAATTGTTGTAATTCCTGATATCTTAGCAAATGCTGGTGGAGTTGTAGTTTCTTACTTTGAATGGGTTCAAAACTTACAAGGTTACTACTGGTCATTTGACGAAGTTCAAGAAAAAGAAGATACAGTTTTATCAAATGCTTTTGAAGATGTTTGGTCAATTGCTGATGAATTTAAAGTAGATTTAAGAAATGCTGCATACATGTCAAGTATTAGAAGAATCGAAAAAGCTATGAAATTCAGAGGTTGGTATTAATTTTAAAATTAACGTTTCATAAAAACATTCTTTAACAAAAAGAACTTTCTATATAGTTTTTCTATATGAGAGTTCTTTTTATACTCAAAAACTATTTAAAATTAAACTGCTAAAAAAATTGTATAAATTTAGATTTTTGATTAATTAGCCACAACTCTTGATTTTTAGTTTTTAAAGTAAAAATTAAACTGCTAAAATTACATAAATTTAGATTTTTAAGTAAACAGCTATAACTTTTTGAGTTTAGTTTTTAAAGTAATTTTTTTCTATAAATCTATATTTTTCAAAATTCATAAAAAAACATTTTATTTTTTTATACTTAGTTATGGTAAAATATTTTTCAAAATATATTTTTATAAAAATATTTCATTTTGTAAAATAAAATTCTCATTTTGAAAGGATGATATTTCATGAAAAAAATGTTTGTTGTGATTTCGACTTACTTAAAATCTTTAGAAGAAATTAATGAAAAAAAGAGGTGACCATTTAGCATTTATTAATAATTATGTTTTTAGCTGGTAAATTTATTATGTTAGGGACGTAAAAATCCTGTGGATGGAGCAGTTATCATTGCTCACAATGTTACAAAAGAAGAATTAGAAGACATCTTCAAAAACGATCCTTATTTTGTAAATGGTTTGGCTAAATATGATATCACTGAATTTTCACCTGCCTCATACGCAATCGGAATCGAAGAAGCAATCGAAAAAAATTATAATTATAAATCAAAAAAATCGCACCTGCAATTTATTTTTAATCGTAGGTGCAATTTTTTTATTAAGCTAGGCTTAATACTATGACAAACAATCTAAGAACATTTTTGTAAAGAAATTTTTTGCAAATCAATACAAATATTTCCATTTTTAATTATAATTTTTCAAGATTTTAGTAAATTGCTCTGAATCCTAATCCACCTCTAATATTTTCTCCTTTAGTGTCGTATCCAGCATTTATTGTTACTCCAAATCTAGTATTATCTATACCAATATTCAAGTCAAACTTAGCATTTCCTCTTCTATCGTCTTTTTCGCCTCTTATTCCAAACCAGTCAGCATTTGTATATCTTACTCTAGCCTTATTCTTACCATTTGCCACTCTTCCTAATTCATTTTCATAAGCAGCTGCCAATCCAATAGATAATTGCGTTCTAACTGCCATTGGTTGAACATACTTAAATTCTACTCCAACTTCTGGTTAACTGAGAAGTAATCATTTCCATCTACTTCTAATCTAATTTCACCAGTGTCTTCTTTAATACTGCTAAATCTTCCATATTCCATCTTCAAAGCTCCATATGGTCTCAAATGCGTTCTTTCAGATAATCTAATATCATAGTCTAAATCTGTTTTCAACGCAACTCCATATGAATTGAAATCGCCTTTAGCATTAAATATATCATCTACAACTAAGAATCTACGTTTCATTTCATTTCTACCAATAAATGCATCTGCACCAATAGTCCATCTCAATGAACCGTTATAATCTGTATATGGCGAAACTGTCTTAAATATTCCAGCTTTCAACATAGTTTGATTTTCTCTAGATTTACCAATATCTTTAAATCTAAATCTATTATTAACTATTCCAGCATACCAACCTTTAGAATGTCCTAACTTAATTGCTTCATCTTCATGAACATAAGCTACTCCATAAGCATTACTTGTATAGTCAATGATTCCTGCTGTATCTGTATTGTATTCATTTCTCATACCAAATACTTTAATCTTATTATTTTGTTTAGAAGGATTTCTCCATTCGTTACGCATATATTTAAATTCTTTGTCTAACAAGTTTCCAGTTTCGTTGATTCTTTGTTGTAAATTTCCATATTGGTGTCCCATCATTTCGTCTGTCGCTTGATAGAATAAAACTTCTTCATTATTACCAATATTATTCAATTTACTAAATAATTCTCGTTCTCTTTCACCTCTATCGCCATACCATTCAACTCCGTATCTTTGTTCCAATCCATCTAAGAAGTTGTATGTATCTGTACTATTTACAGGAGTTGTTTCTCTTCCTGCCCAATCTGTATACGGAACTTTAACCATATAAATACTTGTCATTGTTCCGTCACTTGGATTCAATGTTGGTGTTGCTAACCAGTTTAAACCTCCAGAATAAATATTCCATTTTGTAACTCCACTTGTCTTAATTACATCATTATAAGGAGCTAACATTCTAGGATCTTTAATCAAAATTGATTTACTATTTGTCATTTGAGTAGCTTCTGTACCAATAATTAAATCAGCTTCTGTAGTTAAATTTCCTAATCCTGTTATTGAATTTGTATAATCTTTTCCAGAAGTGTTAACATACAAACCAATACTTGATGCTGAAACTTCTATCGGATTTTGTGCGAATGTATTTATAACTACTGGTGTTTGTAAAATTCCATTTATTGTAACAGTTGCTGTTTGAGCTCTTGCTGGTGCATTTATTGCAGCACTACCCATTGATTTTCCTGTCGGAGGCGTTGTAAATTTGAATATTGTCTTAGAACGATCGTTACTTCCATTTACAGTGATAGTACCGTAGTTAGCTATTGTTCCTCCCTTTAAGTAAATTCCAACTCCATTTGCTCCATTGATATTAATAACTCCTGTATTATTAAGCGTAGAATTTCTTCCTAAGTAAACTCCTACTACATTCGAATGTGTTCCAGAACTTGTTATTGTTCCTGTGTTAATAGCTGTTGCTCCTTCATCTGCATAAATACCTGTTGTATTATCTGCATTCAATACAATATTATTATTATTCGTAGCTGTACTTCCTGTTCCACTTGCATACATTCCTATACTATTTTTTCCATTTACAATAATTGTTCCATTATTTATTACATTTCCTGTGTCAGTTGTACCATATCCAGCACCCATACCAATTGAGAATAAATCATTTACAGTATCTGAAGCTCCTACTTTTTATTGTTCCTGTATTTGTGGCTGTTCCACCTTTAACACTGTAAACTGCAACACTTCCTATTCCTGATAAATCAATATCTCCATTATTCGTTACGATTCCTGCTGAATAAATTCCATAGTTTTCTTGTCCACTAGAAGAAATATTTGTATTATTTGTTACAGTTCCTGCTGTATCATTTGAATAAATATAGACATCTTTATTTCCAAGTCCAACATTTGAAATATTTGAAGCTATCGTATTTCCACTTCCTACATTTACAAATCCAAACGAATTATCTCCAAAATTAAAGTTTGTTCCATTATTTGTAATAACTTGTGAATTTCCAACTGTATAAACTCCAACTGCTTCATCTGTTCCAGTCGTAATAGTTCCACCTGTCAAATTAACATTGCCATTTTGTGAATAAATACCAACTGCTGCATCTCCAACATTCAAATCTCCAGAATTATTTACTCCATAACCATAAATTCCAATTGTATTCTTTCCTGAATTGATTGTTCCTGTATTTTCAAGAGTTACAGCATTGTGATCTGTGTAAAGTCCAACATTAGGACTACTGATTGTTGCAGAATCTCCCAATGTTATTGTTCCACTATTTTTAGCTGTATATCCTGGTGTTCCAGTTGCATAAATTCCTGTATTTCTATCACCTAATAAATTAATTGTTCCTGTATTTTCTACAACAACTCCCGCACCAAGTGTCGCATCTGGTTTATAAGAAATTGCAACTGAATCATTTCCAGAAGTTTCTATAGTTCCAGAATTTTTTATACCTTGGCTAGTAGATCCTTCTGAATATAATCCTGTTGAATTAGAACCAATTGTAATTTTACCTCTATTTTCTACTATTGAATCATCAAGTCCATAAATCGCAGTTGATTTATCACCCATTGTTATTTCACCATTCGATTTATTATACAACTCTGCATATTTTCCATAAATTCCTGTAGATTCTGTACCACTTAAATTAATTTTACCTTCATTTGATAATATAACATCACTTCTAGGATATATTCTATTATTTTCTTGAGCCATTGCAACTTGTTTATTAGCAGTTCCTGTTATTGTCTTCGTATTAGCATTTGTTATTGATGAATTTGAAATTTCAAGTTGATTATACGCATCTGTACTATTATCCAAGTTTACATCTTGATTAATTGTTAATTGGCTTCGATACAACATAAATGTCTTGTAATTAGTACTTGTAGGAGTAAAATGAACACCTGTCGCAGTCGAAACAGTGTCTCCTGTAGTATCAGATAAATTCATTCCAACACCTTGTGCGATAAATAATCTAGAATCAGCTTCCATGTCTAATGTCAAATGTCCTAAAGTAGAAGTTGTTCCATCTCCAAAATTATTTTTGCCCAGTTTCCAATTTCAGTTGCTCCAAAAGGACTACTTCCAGTTCCTACATAATAAAATGCTGTTCCTCTCAAATTAGGATTAGCTCCACCTTCAATTTTAGCTGTCATTGTTCCATCTATATAAACTTTACCTGTACCATTATCCCCAAGATAGAATAACAATGATTTTTGACCTGTTGTCGCATCGCCTACACCTTTTAATCTAATAGTACCTTTATCTGCATCATAGTTTACTGCACCTTCATCAGCTTTTACCGTATGTTTTCCGACTTCTAAAATAGCGTTTTCTCCTGCGTATAATCCGATTGATTCAGGTTCTTTTACATTAACGTCTACTTCTGTATATATTGGAGTTCCTCCACTTGTATCTCCTAAAAATTTAGATCCTTTTCCTACAATAATACCGTACGAACCTTTTTTTACAGTTCCTGATGGTTCTGTATATGTAAATACTCCAGCAGAATTAGTACCATCTTTTACTATTATTTTTCCTGTACTTTTAGAAGTTACAACTGCTGTATTAGTTCCGTTATCTCCAACAATTAATCCAGTAACTCCTAATCCTTTAGCCAAAGTATCTCCACCATAATTCAATGTTCCATTTTTTACTAATACGCCTGTCGAATTATTTCCTTCTACAGTAATATTACTTGTTGAAGCTAATGTACCCGTAGGATCATTAGTTCCATTTTTTTCCATATATACACCAACATTAGTTGAAGCAGTAGTCCCTGTTATTCCTTTTAAATTAATTGTTCCAGAATTTTGAAGATCTCCACCACTAGTTGCCATTCCAATTCCATTTACTATTGTTTTTCCTGTTGTGGTTCCTATTGTTTTACCAGCATTATTTATAACATCGGCTTTAGTTCCAACCATTCCTATTGATGAATCTCCATCTAAATTAATTGCTCCACTATTTATTGCTTTTGGTGTTCCAGGAGCATCAGTTGGTATACTTCCTTTGTCTACTCTCATAGCAATATTTTGTTTTCCAGTTGTACTACTAACATTTATTGTTCCATTTGCATCATTCGTTATATCATCTGTAGCATTTACAACAAGAACCATACCTGTGTTACCTTTACCACCAGAAACATTAATTATCCCATTATTTTTGACTTTTCCACTGTATGCCCTTATTTTATCATTAGGAGAATTTTCTATAACAGCAATTCCTGATGATAATGAATTTAATAGAGTTACTCCATCTGTAGCTAATCCTGCATCTCCAGATATTTCAATAGTTCCTGTATTCTCCATTGTACTACTATCCGAAACTCGTGATGACCATTTCATTCCATAGCTTTCTATTCCACCCATATATATTCCATTAGTTCCTGTACCACTATTTGACACTTCAACATTAGAAGGTGAACCTGGTGCATATATTTGGATTCCTATTGATTTTTCACCACCAAAATCAATTTTTCCACTATTTTTTAATATATATTTACTCGTAGGATAATTATCGTTATTTTCAAAAGTTAAGATTAATCCTATTTTATAGCCGGTATATCCATTTTTTCTTTTTACAACTATACTTCCTCCACCTAATTTAGGTGCCAAATTTAATGTTACTCCATTTGGATTTGCAGCAAAAATTGTATTTAAGTCATTATTTGAGGTTTCTGAACTATCTGTTATTATATTCGCATTTTCAACTTCTCTTGTTCCTTGTACAATACCATAATTTTTAAAATTATTTGTATCTGACTGCATTTCAAATCCGATTACAAGTGGCCCAACTAAATCGATCTTATTATTATTAAGAATTTTTGCATTTGTTCCATTATCTAAAGTCGCCACTCTAGAACCTCCAACTAAAAACACCTGATTATTCCATGTTCGTACAGAAGCATTTGGATCTGTTATAGAACCTCTTATTGAATCAATTGTTAATGGTGCATTTAAAGTTAATGTTCCGCCTCCTCCTGCTGCTGCTGCATGTGAAATTCCTGTTTGGAATACAAGACCATAATCAAAATATACTTTTAATAATGGTGAATCAACATTTTGCCATGCATATCTAACTGCTGGTCCCCCAGCTAAATCAGTTGATGTTATAGTTTGATTTGTTAAATGACTAAAAGAATAAGGAGTTCCTGCTCCTGTTCCTGTATACGGACCACCGTCATCAGCTCTTGCATTACAGTTAGGTGTCATATAATTACAAAATGATCCTAATTGTATATTAAATGTAGGTGGATCAGGTAAATCTGGTAAAGTTGGAATACTAATAACCGGTTTAGGAGGCGTAAATTTAATTGCTTCAGGCACTTCTGGTGTAATTGCAGTTTTACTTGCTATCACAATTGCTGATTTGTTAATATTTCTCGGATGAATTGATGCATTTACATCAAAAGCTACTATTGGTTCTCTTACCGGTTCTGTACTAGCTATTCCGTATTTTTTCATTAATTCTCTTCTATTACTCGATGCTGACTTTGAATCAAATGAATTTGACAATGTTGAATATTTTTTACTATCCAATGATATATTTCTTTCATAAGGATCTTCACTTCTCGTAAATATTCCTTCATACGGATATTTTTCCTCTTTATCCCCACGACCTTTATATTGACCTTGCCAATCGTTATAAAATCCATTAGCTGCATATTGCCAAGAACTCCATGGAGATTTAACTACATGATCTCCTTGTTCCATTAATTTAATCAATTCTAAGTTGTAATCTTTTATTAATTTATCATTTTCTGTTCTTGCTTTTTTAAATTCACGATGAATATCGCTTATTGATGTGTTTATTTCTTGTCTTTGATTTTTAATTGCAACCGTAGTCGGTGCTCCAGCAATTTCAGAGAATGTAAGTATTCCAGTTAACAAAAATGCGAGTAGTGCTTGTTCTGTATATCGAAAATCTTTACATCTTTTTGCAAAAGCCTTCAAATCTTTTGACAATTGTCTTAAATTATTCGACATTTTTATCACCTCATATTCCTCATTTGGAATAAAAAAACCACTAATAATTTAATAGATATGCTTTAAAAACCATAAAATGTAAACCCTTCTTTAAATTTAATTTAAAAATCAAGGTTTAAACCACTAAACAATTTTTTTATTTAATTTTTTTGATTGAATCCTTCCTATAATTATGAAAAATTTTTGTTTTGTAATCGAAAAGTTTTGATTCTTATATTTCTTCGATATGCTTTTTATCTCCTCTCCTTATCTCAATCCTAGTATACCATGAAAAATGAAAAACAATAATTTTTTTACCAAAAAAATATTTATGAGTTTTTCTCATTCCTTTTAAAAATTTTTTTATCTATTTTATCTCAAAAAAATAATACTTATATTAATAAAAAAAGGTCAATCTCCATTTTTCCTAGAAACTAACCTATGCTAACTTATTAACAAAAATTAAGATAGTTTATCTAAAACTTCTTCTTTCAACTTCCTAAAAGCTCTTCCTCTATGGCTAACACTCACTCTCTCATCCATTGTTGCCATTCCAAAAGATTTCCCAAGTTCTTTCGAATAAAATATCGGATTATATCCAAATCCATTATTTCCTTGTCTTTCAAAAAGAATTTCTCCTTCTACTTCTCCTCTAAAAGACTGATACTCTCCATTGGGATACGCAATTGTTACAACCGAAACAAAATGAGCTTTTCTATCTTCTTTCTTAACATCCTTCAAATCTTCCAATAATTTATCCATATTACTCTCATCAGTCGCATTTTCTCCTGAATATCTAGCAGAATAAACCCCAGGAGCACCATTCAAATAGTCTACACACAACCCTGAATCATCTGAAACTGTCACAATTCCAGTATATTTTGCAATCTCAAGAGCCTTCTTCGCAGAATTTTCTTCAAAAGTATCTCCATCTTCCACAACATCAGGTATATCAATATTATCCAAAATTGTCACAACCTCAATATCCATGTTTTCTGTCAACTTTTTTAAAATCCTCAATTTTTCCCCTTATTTTTTTAGTTGCAAGAAATATTTTTCATGATTTTTCTCCTTCATATTTTTTTAATTTCTTATTTTTTTAATAAAATATTTTTTTACAGATTTAATATTATTTATATCTCACTAACTTTATATTGTAACAGTCACAAAAAGTTTTTATTTATATTTTTTTCAAAAATTTTTCTTTTTATTATATTATTTACATAGCTATGAATATTCTTTTTGTCTTCCCTCGACAACTCATCCAAATTAATCGGCATATCCACAACCATTTTCACATTCTTATTAGGCGTAACCTTCAAGCTAGATTTTTTTTGAATATCATAAGTCCCAATCAAAGTCACAGGCAATATTCTCGCATTAGAATCTAACGCCAATTTAAAACTTCCCTTTTTAAATTCTCCAACTTTTCCATCTTCACTTCTTGTCCCCTCAGGAAAAATCACGAATGAATGTCCATTTGCAATTTTTTTCTCTGCCTCTTTCATATCTTTCATTCCTTGACGCGGATTTTTTCTATCCAAAAAGATACAATCCTGACACTTCATCCAATACCCAATTAATGGCCATTTTCTCATTTCTTTTTTTGCAATAAATGAAAAATCAATTGGTAAATATGCAGATAAAACAGGAATATCCGTATTACTTTGATGATTCGAAATCAAAACAATAGCTTCTCTCGTATCTCTAATTTTCTCAACTTCCTTTTTTACTGCTTCACTTTTGTAAATCACGTTAACTTTACTCGCAGCTCCCCATAAAATATGTCTCCCCCAAATTTTATTAGTTTTTGTTACAAATCTATATCTTTTTTCAGGATCTCTATGAAACCACAAGTACGGATATCTAGAAAATAGTCCGAAAATAAATGTCCCACAAAGTATAATATGATAAAATATCGTTCTCATTTTCCTACCTTCTTTCTTATTTTATTCTTCAAAACCACTTTCCTTAAATTCCTTTAGTTTTTGAAAAAAATTTTTTTCTATCTCAAATCCTTGTCTTGCAAGACTTTGAATCACTTTTTGTTCCTCTTTTAACCTTTTTCATTTTCCCTTTCAAACTTGTATCCTTTTCCTCATCATCAACCAAAAGTTTTTTTCTATGCTTCAATATTGCCTTTTCCAATTTTCTATCTTCGATATTTTTTTCTATTTCCTCTTCGATTATATTATAGGCTTTTATCAATCGTCTCTCTGTTTATACCTTTTTTTGAAATAAATTATATGAAATTCTATTTTTTTCCATATTTTTCTATTATTAATATAGCTTATGGTATAATCTAAATCATTAATGTATCCAAGTTCTTCCAATTTTTTTGTACAGCTTTTTTTGAACCATTTTTTTGCATTAAAATATTTTTTTCATTTAATTTTTGTCTGAAGTTCTTTTTTTGTCCTATCCTTCAAAGAAATTATAAATATCCCTTTTTTTCAAGAGAAGCCTCATATGAAATGTCATCATAGAGGCTTTCAATATCATCATTCACTTTCAAATTATACTTCTGCCTTATTAACGGACTTACATCCATTATTTCCTCATTATCCAAATACAATTTATTTCTTGAATTTTTTTAATTATCTTCATTTACTTCTTCTGATTGCGCTTCTTTTGGTGTTTCTGATACTTCTACTTTAACTTCTTCTTCAAGAACATCTGATTTTGGTCTTATCGCTTCAAGAACTTCTTTTTCCAATCTTCCATACAATTCTTTATTCTCTTGCAACATTTTTTCAACATTTACTCTACCTTGTCCAAGTCTTTCATCTCCATAACTAAACCAAGCTCCACTTTTAGCCGCAATTCCTAAATCTATCGCCGCATCCAAAACTTCTCCAATACGAGAAATTCCAGTTCCATACATTATATTAAATCTAGCTTCTTTAAATGGCGGTGCAACTTTATTCTTCGTTACTTTAACTAAAACTTCACTTCCAATTACTTCATCTGATTGTTTTACAGAACCTACTCTTTTAACTTCCATTCTCACTGTCGAGAAGAATTTCAACGCTCTACCACCTGATGTTGTAGTTTGAACACCTGGAACAAATGAAAATCCACCAATTTTTTCTCTAATTTGGTTTATGAAAATCATTACCGTATTTGATTTTGAAATGCTTCCAGTCAATTTTCTCAACGCTTTTGACATCAATCTAGCTTGTAATCCCATTTGCTGATCTCCCATTTCTCCTTCAATTTCAGCTTTTGGAACCAAAGCCGCTACTGAATCGACAACAATTACATCCATAGCTCCACTTCTAACAAGCATATCCGCAATCTCTAAAGCCTGTTCCCCTGTATCTGGTTGTGAAATCAACAATTCATCAATATTCACTCCCAAAGCCTTCGCATAAACTGGATCCAACGCATGTTCCGCATCAATAAATCCTACAATTCCACCTTCTTTTTGTGCCTCTGCGATAATATGTAACGCCAAAGTCGTTTTCCCTGATGATTCAGCCCCATAAATCTCAATAATTCTACCTCTCGGAACTCCACCAATTCCCAAAGCTATATCCAAATTCAAACTTCCTGTTGAAATAGCTCTAATATTCATTTTTTGGTTTTCCCCAAGTTTCATTATCGAACCTTCACCATATTCTTTCTGTATCTGCTTCAACGCCAAATCTAAAACTTTATTTTTATCTGACATATCTTTATCATCTGCTTTTTTTCTAGCCATAACCTCTCTCCTTTTCTAATTTTTATTTCAATTCTCTTTATTACAAAAATTTTTTTAAATCTTCAAATTCTCAAATTTCTTAAAAAAATTTCCCTCAATTTATTCCCTCTCTCCTTTCATAATTTTTTTCATATCTGTAAAAATCAAATTTTTCCTTTAAAATTCATACTTTTTTTAATTCTCATAAATTGTAACATCACGTACAATTCTTCTAAATTTTTTTCAATATCAATTTATAAAAAAATAATTTATTCCTACAAATATTTCTCCTATATTATACCAAAAAAATTCTTAAAAAAATAAAAAGATATGAATTTATTAATTACCATTTTATATAATAAAATAAATTCACATCTTTATTTATAATATTTAAATATTAGTCCTATTTATAACTATTTCATAGCTTCTACTTGTTTCAAGATTTGGTCTGCTCCTTGTACTTTAGCTGCAACTGCTTCTTTTAATAATTTAACTGCTTCAGCTTTTTTACCCATTTGAGCATATAATTGTCCTAACATTGCTTTAGCTTGGTTATCTTTATTTTCAGTAATAGCTTTTTGTAAGTATTTTTCAGATAATTGAGGACTTCCTAATCCTGCATAGAAAATTCCTAATTCTTTATTTACTGTTGTAGGCGCTTTTGCTTTCAATTTATTATAGATTGAAGTAGCATTTGCTGTATCATTTTTTGATTCATAAATTGCTAACAATAAGATATTTGCATCATTGCTATTAGGATCTGCTGCTGCTGTTTTTTTCAAGTAGTCTTCAGCTTTTGTTAAGTTATTTGTTTGTAAGTAATGTGAACCTAACATTCCTAAAATTTGTGCATTTTTTCCATTTGTAATTGTATTCATTTCAGTTAAATATTTTTCCGCATCTGCGTTATTTTTTTCAGCTAATGCTATTTGTGCAAGAAGGTATCCTGCTGGTAATTTAGCTTCTTTCGATGCACTGCTATATGAATCTTTTAAGTATTTTTTAGCATTTGGAAGATTATTTTTTCCTAAATAATATTGACCAACATTATAATTTATATATGCTTTGTAATCTACATTTGAAGATGACATTGCTTTATTATATCTTGCTTGACCTTTTGATTGCATTCCATTTTCAAAATAGAAGATAATTAAACTTGAAGCTAAATCTCCATCTGCTCCTTGAGTTTTTTCATCTGCCCAAGAAATATAATTTTCTGCTCCTTTAATATTTTTTTCTTGAAGACTGATTAAGTATAATAATCTTGCAGCTTCTACAGTATCTGCTGTAGCAGTTTTTCCATCATTCCAAGCTGATAATAAATATTTTTTAGCTGTAGGTATATTATTTTTTCCTAAGTAATATGCTCCTAATTGAAATTAGCTTTTGTTACATAAGTTGCATCTCCCGAGTTTACTACTTTTTTTCTAATACTTTTTACTGCTTGTTCAACTTTTTTTATCTTTTGCTAAATTTTCTGCATTTTGATAATCGCTTTTTGCATCTGCAAAAGATAACGCACTTGCTCCTAATAATGCTCCCACTAGTAATAATTTTTTTCATTTTTTTCCTCCTAAACTAATATTCTCTTTTATAATAAAATACTTCATAATCTTTTTTTACTTAATGAATTAAGTAAACTAAATCACAAATATTTATATAACATCGAAAATATTTCTCCTCTTATTTTTTTAATTTTTTTATTATTTTTTTAACGAATTGAGTTATTCTATCACACAAACCTTAGAAATAACTTTCTAAAACTGCACTAAAACCTTTGTGAATTCCTTAAAGGTAGTAAAAATCAACTATTTAAACTCTCTATTATTTTCTCAATTCTTCAACTAATTCTGTTTTAGATGCTGTTTTATCATCTACATTTTTAATAATTTTAGCTGGAGTCCCTGCTACAACTACATTTTCTGGTACATTTTCAGTAACAACCGCTCCTGCTGCCACAACTGAACCTTTCCCAACTCTAACTCCCTCTAAAACAACTGCATTTGCTCCGATAACAACATTATCTTCAACTACTACAGGATCTGCTGAAGGTGGCTCAATAACTCCTGCTAACACTGCTCCAGCTCCAATATGACAGTTTTTACCAACTTTAGCTCTTCCACCAAGAACAACGTTCATATCAATCATTGTCCCTTCACCAATTTCAGCACCAATATTGATAACAGCTCCCATCATGATAACTGCTCTATCTCCGATTGAAACTTTATCTCTGATATAAACTCCAGGCTCAATTCTTGCATTAATATTTTTAATATCAAGCATAGGAACTCCCGAATTTCTTCTATCATTTTTTAAATAGTAATTTGTTAAGTTATTATCTTTTATAACTTTTTTTCAACATTTTGCCAATCTCCAAATACTATTTTCAATCCATCTTTTCCTATAACTTTACAAGAATGAGACTCTTTTATTTCTTCATCTGTATACAATTCAACTGGTGTAGTTTTTTTCAGCATTTGCTATAAATTGTATAATCTCTTTTTGATCTTTCTAATTCTGTCATTTTCATCTCCTATTTTTTTAGTATTTTTCGCTATTCAATAATCTATTTATTTATCCCTAAAACATCTTTCATTTCATAACTTCCAGCTGGTTTATCTTTTAAATAAAGAATAGCTTTTACAGCTCCATCTGAAAACATTTTTCTTGACAAAGCTTCATGTTTTATTTCTATAATTTCATCGTTTTTTGCGTAAATCACAGTATGTTCACCTACAATATTTCCACCTCTTATAGAATGAACTCCAATTTCTTTAGGTTGTCTTTTACTTTCTCCTTCTCTTCCGTAAACGACTCTGTAATCTCCATCTAAATTCTTTTCTACCACTTCTAACAACGTATTTGCTGTTCCACTTGGTGCATCAATTTTTCTATTATGATGCTTTTCAACTATTTCAATATCGAAATCACTCAATAATTTTGTTGCATAAGCTACTATTTCGTTTAAAACAGTTACTCCTAGTGAGGTATTTGTCGCTTTAATCAATGGTATTTTTTTTGATGCATCTTCTATTTTTTTCAACTGTTCTGGTGTATGTCCTGTTGTTGCTATAACTACAGGTACATTTTTTGAAACAGCTGCTTCTAGAACATCATCAATTAAAGTAAAATGTGAAAAATCAATAATCGCATCATATTCTACATTTTCTCCACTTAATTTTTTGAAATCTCCATTTCCTAATGGATCAACAAATCCAACAAACTCATTATTTGAACTTATAATTGAATCTTTCACATATTGTGCCATAACTCCAGCACCATAAACAACTATTTTTCATTATTACCTCTCTAAATTTATGTACTAAAACTTCTGCTATATAGTTTTTTTATTAATATTTATCTAAAAATTTAATTTCCTATTTTTATTTTTTTCATAAAAAAATTATTACGAACTTCTTACACCTGTCATTAATAATCTATCTGGTTTTGTTCTAACTTTATCAGTTTCTATTTCTAAAATACTTTCTGAAGCTCCTATTTTTTTCTTAATCTTCTTAATACTTCAATAGTAAATTCTTCATAATCTGATTCCGATAATTTTTTTACCAAATTTATCCATTTGTTCAGATAATTCATAGAATTCTTTATTTTTCATCACTTAATGTAGGTGTATTTATGTATTTAATTACTTGATTTGTATTTTTTTATCCTCTTTAACTGTTCCCCACAACAAATCAAAGTTATTTGATAATTTATCAGATGGTGCAATTACTTTTTCTGAATGTGCAACTTCTGCAAAAATTTCCATAAGCATCTTCATACCCTATAAATACTTCATAATCTTTACTTGTGTCAACATTAAGTATATAATGTGAACCTATTCTTTCATGTCTTACAATTTTTTTCTGTATTCATGTCCATCCTTAAATAATTTTTATAATAATATTATCTACAACATGATTATTTTTGTACCAATCTATTAAATGTTTCTTCTCTTATTTCCCAATATACATACAATGTAGTTGGATTTTTTTAGGCATAAGCACTGCTTCATCTACAAAATAAGCACTTGGCAAGAATGCTTTTATCGAAATAAATATCTTCTTTATTTGATACTCCAACATATTCAGATCCTCTAACAAATTTAGATTTATTTATTTCAGTTTCAACTAATCTTTTTTTCAATTTCTTCAGCATTTATATCTCTATATTTAAAACTTAAAAGCTCTAAATTTTTCTTGTTCTTCTATTTAAAACTCTTATTAATTTTTTTGTTTGGATAGTTTCTATAATAAGAAGCTCTTGGAGATTTTTCTTACTTTTGATTCCTTTTGCTTTTTTTCTTCTGCTTTTTTCCAATTTTGGTTCTTTTTGATTTTTGCTTTCATTGATTTTTTTCCTCTTTTTTTCAAATCTTTAACAAAAAAACTTTTTTTATCTTCTTCAGTACTCACTTTTTTTGTTACATTTTCTGTTTTTTTCTTTGACAATTTTTTTCATTTTACTCATTTAAAAAGCCTCCAATTTTAATTTTTTTATATGTCTTTTTCATACTCTATACTTTAAAGTATATCATAAATATTCACAAAGTCAAATTTTTTTATACAAAAACTTATTTTTTTATATAAAATTAATTATATAAAATTAAATCTCTGTAAATATAACTATAAGAAGAATTATATTTTAAGTTTTTTTCTAATTGGAATTTTTTTGTACTAAAGACTGCTCTAATTACTTTCCAAACATTTTTTTCAAATATTTATTTAACCTATTAAGTACGGAGCTAAAATAGAAATAGCTCCATCCATTAATAAGTACCAAAATCGCATAAATAATATGGATTTTTATTTTCTCAATAAATTACTTTGAATTTTTTTCTTAGTTCCTAAAATATCTTGTTCTTCATGTATTTTATTTCGTTTTGAAGCTTCGATTGCAGCTTTTTTAGCCATTCTAATAGCTTCTGCTTTTTCTGCTTCAAGAACTTCTTCACCAAGGACAACTACTTTATCCTGTCTAACTTCTAAAAAACCTCCGTTTAAAAAATATGATGTTTCTTTATTATCTTTTTCACGGACTAACATTTCGCCAGAACCAATTGGAGAAATAAAATTAATGTGTTTAGCCAATATCCCTATATCTCCTGTTTCAGTTCTAATTCTCAAATGTTACTGGTTTCTCAAAAACTAATCCTTCTGGTGTAACTACTTTTGCAATAAATTCTGTTGCCATAATTATCTCCTTTACTCAGCCATTAACTCTCTTGCTTTTGCAACAGCTTCTTCAATCGTTCCAACGTATAAGAAAGCTTGTTCTGGTAAATCATCATGCAATCCATCAAGGATTTCTTTAAATCCTCTAATTGTATCTCTTAAAGGAACATATTTACCTTTCATACCAGTAAATTGTTCAGCTACAGCGAATGGTTGTGAGAAGAATCTTTGAATTTTTCTTGCTCTATTAACAACTAATTTATCTTCTTCATCTAATTCATCCATACCTAGAATTGCGATTATATCTTGTAATTCTTTGTATCTTTGTAATACTTTTTGAGTATTTCTTGCAACTTGATAATGTTCATTTCCAACAATTTCAGGCTCCAAGATTCTTGATGTTGAATCAAGTGGATCAACTGCTGGATAAATTCCAAGTGATGCAATTTGTCTTGATAATACTGTTGTCGCATCCAAATGTGCGAATGTTGTTGCTGGTGCAGGATCAGTCAAGTCATCAGCTGGTACATATACCGCTTGAACTGATGTAATTGATCCAGTATTTGTTGATGTAATTCTTTCTTGTAAAGCACCCATTTCTGTTGCCAAATTAGGTTGATATCCAACTGCTGATGGAACCCTTCCTAATAATGCTGATACTTCCGCTCCAGCTTGTGTAAATCTAAAGATATTATCAATAAATAACAACACATTTTGCCCTTCTTTATCTCTGAAGTATTCTGCCATTGTCAAAGCTGTTAATCCAACTCTAAGTCTTGCACCAGGTGGTTCATTCATTTGTCCATACACTAATGCTGTTTTGTTAATAACTCCACTTTCAGTCATTTCGTTATAAAGATCTCTACCTTCTCTCGTTCTTTCTCCAACTCCAGCAAATACTGAAAGTCCTCCATGACCTTTTGCAATATTATTAATTAATTCTTGAATCAATACGGTTTTACCTACTCCAGCTCCACCAAACAATCCAATTTTTCCACCTTTTAAGTAAGGTGCTAATAAATCTACTACTTTAATTCCTGTTTCCAAGATTTCTGTATCTGTTCCTTGTTCATCGAATGATGGTGCTTCTCTATGAATCGGATTTCTAGTAACATCTGCTCCTAAAGCTTCACCTTCATCAACTGTTTCTCCTAATACGTTAAATATTCTTCCTAATGTCGGTCTTCCTACTGGTACTTGAATTGGTTTACCAGTATCTACTACATCTAGTCCTCTTTTCAAACCATCTGTCCCTGACATCGCAACTGCTCTTACAATTCCGTTTCCATTATGAGAATGAACTTCTGCTACTAATTTTGTTCCATCTTCATTAGTTAGCTCTAAGGCATTATAAATATCAGGCAACTCATTTTCAAATTTTACATCTATAACTGGTCCGATAACTTGAACTAGTTTTCCTATATTAGCCACTATTTAACCTCCTTTACAATTATGTTCTTATTTTAATGCTTGAGAACCACTTACAATTTCAGTCAATTCTTGCGTAATCATTGTTTGTCTTTCTCTATTATAATCTACTGTTAATCTTTTAACCATATCTGCTGCATTATCATTGGCTTGTTTCATAGCTGACATTCTTGCTGAATGTTCACTTGCTGAATTTTCCAATAATGATTGATAAAGTTTAATATTCAAAACTTTTGGAATAAAAGCTGTTAATACTTGATCTTCCGAAGGTTCAAATACATATTCTTTTTGTTGGAAGATTTTTCTTTTTTTCTCAATTGGAAGCAATTTTTTTCAATTTGGATATTATATTCTATCGCCGAAACGAATTTAGAATAAATCAAATACACTTCATCATAAAAAAATCATTTAAGTAAAATTGAGTAATATCTTCGCTTATTTTTTTCCCTTTTTCAAACATTGTTTCAGGAATTAGTTGAACATACTCACTGTCTACTTGAATTTCTCTATTTTTACAGTAATCTTTTGCTTTTTTCCCAATTGTTACTACTGAAACTTCTTTTCCTTCTTTTTTAAATCTCTTTATCATTTCATCTAATTTTCTCAATGTAACAGAGTTAAAACTTCCACAAAGACCTCTGTCAGAAGTCATTACAACTATTCCGACTTTTTTTACTTCTCTTTTCCCATCAAAAATAACAAATCTATTTCCTTTTAAACTTGCTACTAGATTATCGAAAGCTAAGTCTATTGCTTCTGCATACTTTCTTGATTTCAGTGTAAGAACCTGAAACTTTTTAAATTTTGTAGATGACACAATATTCATTGCATTAGTGATTTGACTTGTATTTTTTATACTGTCAATTCTCTCTTTTATTTCCTTCATGTTTGCACCCATTTGCTTCACCTACTAACTAAGAATGTATTCTTTTTTATATTGTTTGATAAACTCATCTATTTCTTGTCTCAAATCATCTGTTAATTGTTTTTTATCTAATATTTTTCCTAAAATATCACTGTTATTTCTCATACTTTCAATTAACGATTTTTCAAAGTTTCTAACTTTTTCAACTGGAATATCATCAAAGAAACCATTTGTTACACTATAAAACGAAATAACTTGTTCTTCAACTGCATAAGGTGTGTATTGTGCTTGTTTTAGCACTTCCATAATTCTGGCACCTCTATTTAATTGATCTCTAGTTGCTTTATCAAGGTCTGATCCAAATTGTGTAAATGCTAACAATTCATTATATTGAGCTAATTCCAATTTTACTTTTGAAGCAACTTGTTTCATTGCTTTTATTTGAGCGTTTCCTCCAACCCTTGATACAGAAACCCCTGCATTAATTGCTGGTCTGAATCCTGAATTAAATAAGTCTGTTTCCAAGAATATTTGTCCATCTGTAATTGAAATTACATTTGTTGGAATGTATGCCGAAATATCTCCAGCTTTTGTTTCAATAATTGGTAAGGCTGTTATTGAACCTCCACCTAATTTATCGCTTAATTTTGCTGCTCTTTCAAGTAATCTTGAATGTAAGTAGAATACATCCCCAGGGAATGCTTCCCTTCCAGGTGGTCTTTTCAATAATAGAGACATTTCTCTATAAGCAACGGCGTGTTTCGATAAATCATCATAAACTATCAAAACATTTTTACCTTGATCCATAAAATATTCTCCCATAGCCACTCCTGAATAAGGTGCTAGGTATTGTAATGGAGCTGATTCTGATGCTGTTGCAGCAACTATTATTGTATATTCTAATGCTCCTGTTTCTTCTAATTTTTTGTATATTTGAGCAACTGTTGATCTTTTTTGTCCGATTGCTACATATACACATAATGTTCCTGTTCCTTTTTGATTAATTATAGCATCAATTGCAATTGCTGTTTTACCAGTTTGTCTATCTCCTATAATTAATTCCCTTTGACCTTTACCAATTGGGAACATTCCATCTATTGATTTAATTCCAGTTTGTAATGGTTCACTAACTGGTTTTCTTGCGATAATTCCTGATGCTTGTCTTTCGATAGGCATATATTTATCAGCTGTTATATCACCTTTTCCATCTATAGGAGATCCTAAGGCGTCAACTACTCTTCCTAACAATTCATTTCCAGCTGGGACTTCAGCTACTTTTCCAGTACCTCTAACTGTACTTCCTTCTTTTATCCCTCTGCTTTCACCAAAAATTACTGCTCCTATATTATTTTCCTCTAAATTCAATGCCATTCCTACTACACCATTTTCAAATGTTAATAATTCTCCTGACATCGCATTACTTAATCCGTAAATCCTTGCTATTCCATCTCCAACTTCCAACACCGTTCCAACGTTAGAAACATCCAGAGTCGATTTATAGCTTTCAATTTCTTCACGAATAATTTTGCTCACTTCTTCTGGTTTTATTCTCAAGAAAAAGCACCTCCTATTCTAGAATATTCTTTTCATATCTTCAATTTGATGCTTGATAGAGCCATTTATTACATCATTTCCAACTTTTATAATTCCTCCACCAATTATGCTTTCATCAATTTCAAGATTCAGAACTATTTTTTTACCATATTTCTTCTCTAATTTTTTTATTAATTTTTTTCTTTTTGTGCTTTTAGATAATTCTTTTTGTAAATATAGCTACAACTGGTAATTTACTTTTCTTCTTTATACAAAAAAACTAACATAATTATCTCTTATCAATGAAATATAGTTCATTCTATCTTTACTAACTAAATAATTAATTATATTAAATGATTCTGGATTTATAAAACTAAATGCCTTTTTTTAAAAAAACTTTTTCTTTTTCTTCAGTTGTTACAATTGGATTACTCAAAAAAATTTCTAAAATTTTTCATCCTCATTATATTTTTTTCAGTCAATAAATTCAAAATTTCTCTAATTTCATCTTGTTTATTGTTTTTCTTTTTGCAATCTCATAAATTGCTGTAGCATATCTTTGAGCTATCATATTATTATCCACATTAATCACCTACTTGCTCAATAAAATTATCTATTATCGTATCCTGTTTATCTTTGACATTTTCTTTAATTATTTTTTCAGCAAGTTCGGCTGCCATATGACCAACTTCTTTTTGAAGTGCAAATTTAGCATTAAGTCTCATTTTCTCAATATCGGCTTCTGCTTTCATCATCATTCTATCTCTATTTTTCCATAGCTGTAGATACAATTTGATCTTTTCTTTCATCAGCCTGTCTTTCAGCTTTAATAAGAATATCATTTGCTCTTCTTTTTGATTCTTTTTTCAATTTAGTAATCGCTGTTTTTTGTTCTTCTAATTTTGCTTTTTCATTTTCAACGATTTCCATTTCAGATAATGCCATTTTTTTTCTATCTTCAAGCACTTTCCCAATTTTCTTAGCAAACGCCCTCCAAAAGATATAAACTAATACTAAAAAATTAATAATTTGAATAGCCATCGTAAAATCTATATTTACTAATTTTGCTCCCTCGTTCATTATTTCCACTCCTTGATTTTTTTAGTATTATCCTTTTAAGAAGATTAACAAGAATGCTATTACTAACGCATAAATTGCTGATGATTCTGTAATTGCTAACCCTGTAATCAATGTTTGCATAATATCTTGTTTTGCTTCTGGTTGTCTAGAAATAGCTTCTACTGCGTATCCAGTTGCAATCCCTTGTCCTAATCCTGCTCCAATTCCTCCTATTGCTGCAATTCCTGCTCCTAATAATGCTGCTGCTTGTACTAAGTTTCCCATTTTTTTCCTCCTAAAATTTCTAATTTTTTTAAATTTTAAACTTTGCTTTTTAAAGAATTTTTTATTCTTCTCCTTCGTTCTCTTCTCCTAATGCTTCACCTATATAAACTGATGACAATATAGTAAATACAAAAGCTTGTACTATACCTATAAATCCATCCAAATATAATTGTAATAATATCGGCCAACCAACTGAAAAAGAAAAACTTCCTTGAAGTAAATTTCTAGTCGCTGACTGTATTAAATTACGACCAACTAAACTATATAAAAGTCCACCAATTACAAGTCCAGCCAACATATTTCCAAATAATCTCATTGATGTGTTAAGTACTTTCGATATTATCTCAACTACATTTATTGGAAACATAAACCACATAGGCTCGAATAAACTTTTTAAGTATGCTACAAATCCGCCTCTTTTTATTGACAATCTCAAGAATAAAAAGATTACTACTAATGATAACCCTATAGCTGTATTTGGATCAGCTGTCGGAGTCCTAAAGAAATGACCTACATGATATACTCCATTTTCTTTTGTAATCATTAGAATAAACGGAAATAAAAACAAACTTAAATTTGAAAATAGTATAAAAGCGAACAAAGCCGAGAAAAAAAGGTACAAATTTTTTTCTTCTTTTTCTCCAAATGTTGTCAAAAAAATGTATTTTCAATAAATTTATAATATTCTTCTAAAATTACTTGTAACTTACTTGGATTTGTTACACTGATGTTTTTTTAGTTCCAAGTTTCAAAAATAATGATTAACAATATCATTATTGCCCAAGTATTTAAAAACAGTTTGGCTTAATTGAAAATTGATTTTACCAAAAAAACAAAATGAAAATAATGTGGTGCTTCAACTACTGCACTTGGCATTACGAATTTGATCGGCAAGAAAGTCGACATCAAAGCCAAGATAATATTAACAACCAGCATCATCGCAAACAAAAAAATATTATAAACTTAGTCATTTTTTTGTTTCATCTTCTATCTCCTTTCTCTCTAATATAAAAAGCAATTGAAAAAAATTCTTTTTACAAATTCTTCACTTTCTATTATACTCCTATTATCGTTTTTTTGCAAACATTAAAAATCATTTGATTTATAAAAAAATTGAAAATTTAAAATTTAATGCTCCTAAGCCAGTAAATACAAGATTTTTGAATGAGATAATCAGAGAAATATTTTTTTACTCACATATCCTACTAAAAAAATCCAATTCCCAATATTATCAATCTTTTTAAGAAATTCTAAATTCCCTCTCAATTTTTGGTCGTGATTTTTAAATAAAAAAATCTTCTGAACGCCATTTATTAGTAAAAAGAATATTTATTGTAGAAATTAATGAACCTACAAAAATATGCGAAATATAATTCTACTCGGTTAAAAAAATTATTCCTATTAACAGAATTGCTATTACTAAAATTATTGAAATTTTATATATTTTTTTATTTCTTTTTGGTATATTTTCTAGCATATTCACCTCTTTTTTTCGTATAATTCTCATTTTCCTATTTAATATTATTAATTTCTTTTATTAACGACCAATAACCCGAAAAAAAGCTCCTATTATCAAAAAAATATAATCAAAACTATCAGTCGCTGATGTTTAAACACATATTTTTTTCCAATAGTAAATATACTCCTAACATCAACAAAATCGGCATTGACAACGTATAAATCATATTTGTCGCAATCGAAAAAAATATTTCATCAATACGTTATTTCTTTTTCGCTTTAATATCTCATCTTTATTGTGTCTTCCCAGCTTTTTTTCTATCTCATAAATTTTTTTGTTTTCTTTTTTTCATCTTCAGTTTCATTTTTTTCTAATTTTTTCTTCTGTTTTTTTCACTCATTTCTACTCATCCCTTAAATTCATATTCATTAAATCTCTATTTTTTTCTTAAATATAAAAAAAATATTCTACTTTCTCCAAATTCAGGATTACTAGCCGTATCCACCACTTCAAATCCATTTTTTTGTGCAGTTTCAATTATCCAAGCAAAATCATAAATAAATTTATATTGCAAATCATTATATTTTTCTGAATAAATTATCATCTTTTGTTTGTCTTATAAATAAATCTATTTCCACAAGATGTTTTTTTCGTACTCAACTGTTCGTGGCGCCAAATACTTGTATATTCCTCTTCCTCATCTAAAAAAATATCATTTTCAAATATTTCCTCGAAAAATTCCTTCGCCAACAGCATCAAAAAAATTAGCAATCCATCTTTTTTTAAATTTTTTTCTCACTTTTTTTGAATAAATTTTATAAATTCCTTTTTCACCTTTTTAAATAATTCACAGTATCAAAGTTACAAATTATGTAGTCTGCCTCATTTTCACTTTCATAATTAATAATATTCTCTTTTATCAATTTGTAGTTCTGATTTTTTTAAATTTTTTTCCCTTGCAACTTTTTTTATCAGCAACTTCCAACATTTTTTTCTGATAAATCAATTCCAGTTACTGAAAAAAATCATCCTTCAAAAAAATCTATAAATAAATTCTCCTGTTCCACAACCTAAATCAATGACTTCTCCCTTTTTTTCATAAAATTTCTCAAAAAAACTTATACCATCCGTTATAATCAACGTGTTTCATAAAAAAATGTCATACACTTCAGCAAATTCCTTATGCTCCATATTCTCAACCTTTCTTCTACTTTAAATTTTTTTATTTTTTTAGTACATTATATCACAAAAATTTTTATCAAAACATATCTTACAAACGATAAATTTATAAAATAAAAAGAAACTGAACTCAAAATTTTTAATTATTTTTGAGACAGCCTCTTTTAAAAAAATTATCCTAAAACTTCTTCAACTTTTTTTAGATAATTCTTCTACATATTTATCAACTGTTTCTTGTTTTTTTCAGCTTCAACCATTACTCTAATCAATGATTCTGTACCAGAAGCTCTCACTAAAAATTCTACCTTTTCCATTAATTTCTTTCTCTTTTTCTTTTTATGAAGTCAATTAATTCTTTGTTAGTTTCCCAAGTAGCTTTTTTTCTCTTTAGAAACCATTATATTTCTAGAGTCTTGTGGCCATAATTTAATATCTTTTACTAATTCATTTAAAGTTTTTCCACTTTCTAAAAGTGCTGCAACTAATTGAATTGAAGATAAAACTCCATCTCCAGTTGTGTTATAATCCAACATTAAAATGTGTCCGGATTGCTCTCCACCAATATTCAATCCATACTCTTTCATCTTTTCTAGAACATATCTATCTCCAACATTAGCTCTTATCAATCCAATTCCTTGTTCATCTAAATATTTTTCAAATCCCATGTTACTTAAAACAGTTGTCACAACTTTATTGTCATTTAACAATCCACGTTTTTTGAAATATCCAGCAATTATAGCGATTACTAAATCTCCATTAATAACATTTCCTTCATGGTCAACAGCTATCAATCTATCAGCGTCTCCATCAAACGCCAATCCTAAATCAGCCTTGTAAACTTTTACAACTTCTTGTAATAATTCTGGATGAGTTGAACCACAATTTACATTAATATTTTTCCCATTTGGAATATTATTTATAACAATAATCTCAGCACCTAATTTTTGATAAATTTTTGAAGCAACTCTGTAAGCCGCACCATTTGCCGCATCAATAACGATTTTTAAACCTTTGAAGTTTGTTTTTACTGTCGAAGCCAAAAAGTCTAAATAAATTCTCATATCATCTTCAACATATTTGAATCTACCTAAATCATCTCCACTTACTTGATGTTCCAATAATTTTTCTCTATTTTCCATCAATGATTCTAATTCTTCTTCAACTTTATCTGGCAATTTGTACCCATTTGAGCTAAAAATCTTAATTCCATTATCTTTTACTGGATTGTGAGAAGCTGAAATCATAATTCCTGCATCTGCTTTTAATTTTCTTGTCAAATAGCACACACCAGGTGTTGGCAATACTCCTACAAAATCAATATGTACTCCCATCGAATTTAATCCTGCAGACAAAGCTGATCTTATCATATATCCTGATATTCTAGTATCTGTCCCCAAGATAATTCTTGGTTTCCCTGCTTTTTTTCTATGTTTTTTTAAATAATATCCAAGAGCTAGCCCCAAATTTGTAACTAAATCGATAGTTAAATCTTTATTGGCTTCTCCTCTCATTCCGTCTGTTCCGAAATATTTTCTAGCCATTTTTCCTCCTAAAATTTTTATACCATTTTTTTAATAAATATCACAAATATTTATTTTTCTAAATTTTTTCTATTACTTTTTATAAAATGTTGTTTTTGAGGTTTTTGTGGTTTTTCTTCTTTCACTTCTTCCACTTTTTTCCCTTCTAAAGGCAATACAATAATAATTTCTGTCCCTTTTCCAACTTTAGATTCTACCTCTATTTTACCATCATGAATTTCAACAATCCGTTTAACAATTGCAAGACCCAATCCAGTTCCACCAGTAGCCTTAGTTCTAGAAAGATCAACCCGATAAAATCTATCAAATACTCTTTTTGCATCTTCTTCAGAAATTCCAACACCTTCATCTCTCACCGAAATTCTTCCAATTCCATCTCTCAATTCAGATTTTATATACACATTTGTACCTTTTTCAGAATATTTCACTGCATTTTCAATCAAGGCCCTTATCGCCTGTTGTAATAATGTTTCATCTCCTTGAATGCTAAAATCTTCACCTTTTTCTAGATGAAATTGATGCGTTGTCATAGAAATAACAGTATCTGAATAAATTTGAGTAACCATCTCATTTATATCAATTTTAACGAAATTTGTATTAATTTTCGTAATTTCACCTTTTGCCAAAAATAATAATTTTTGAACAAGATTTCTCATATTATCTGTCTCATTTATAATCGAATCAATTGATTCCTCAAAAATTTCTTCATTCGTCAATCGTCGCTTTTTAATTATTTCAGCATAACCTTTTATTATTGCTAACGGCGTTCTCAACTCATGAGACGCATCTGACACGAATTTTGTCTGATTCTCAAATGAAAATTCAAGCCTATCTAACATTTCATTTATAATCAACGTCAAGTTTTGCAACTCATCTTCTCTTTTAGGAACTTCAATTCTCTCTTTCAAATCTTCACTATTAATTTTTTTCGCAATTTTTACAATATTTTTTATTGGTTTAGTTATTGCCTTACTCAATATTTTTTTGAAATAATTATTGTTATAAGTACTCCAATCATTGAGAAAATAAGCACTAAATATTCCAACCTTTTTATAAATTTTTATCTTCTTGCGTAATATTTTTTTAAAGTATACACATTAAACGTGAATCCTCTAATCTGTTTACTTACTTTAAATGTAAAATATTTATTTTTCTTACCAAAATCAAGAACTTTCCCTTTTTCGTTTTCACTTTCAATATTTGCCTTTTGCAAAACTTCCAATATTCTTTCATTTGACAACGTTGCCTCATCAGTATCCGTTGAATTAACAGTATTTATTGGCACTTTATCAGAAACATCATTTGAAATCTCAAAAACATACAGATAATTATCCTCACCTGGATTAAAAGGCTTTGTATGATAAATTTTTTGTCCACCTTCTCCAATCGTTGGATTAAAATCTATTGACAAACTTTTCGTCTGTTTTGCAATTAATTCAACTCTTTCAAAATAACTTTCTATCTCTTCTATTTTCTTTGCGGCTGATTCCTTACGCAACTTTTCACTTTGCACCTTTAGACTATAAACTAATGTCACATTAGAAAGTAAAATCAATATGAAAAATAGAAGAGCGTAATTCATAGAAATACGGTCTTCTAATTTTATTTTTTTCCCATAGTAAATCTCCTATTTAAAGATAAATCCTATTCCTCTTACTGTTTGAATAAATTTTTCTTTGATAAGGTTTTGTCTACTTTGTCTCTTAAATATTTAATGTATAAGTCTAAAATGTTATCATTTCCGATATAATCAAATCCCCATACTTCTTCTAATATTTTTATCTCTTGATAAAACAATACCTTTATTTAATACTAAGAAATCCAATAATTCAAATTCTCTTTTTTTGATAATGAAATTAAAGTATCTCCTCTTGTTACTTCATATGTAGAATAATTAATTCTTAAATCTTCATATTCAAAAGATTCCTTTGTGGTCTACTGTTTTCTTAGTTCTTCTCAATAAAGCTTTTATTCTAGCTAACAATTCTTCATTTGAGAATGGTTTAGTCATGTAATCGTCTGCTCCATAATCAAATCCTACAATTTTATCACTAATTTCATCTTTTGCTGTTAACATGATAATAGGTACTTGTGAAGTTTCTCTTATTCTTTTACAAACTTCCATTCCGCTCATTTTTGGTAACATAACGTCTAATAAAATTAAATCGTATGAACCGTATTTTGCCATATTTAATCCTTCTTTTCCGTCATAAGCAAAAAATACATCAAATCCTTCAAATTTTAATTCAATCTCTAATAATCTAGAAATTTTTAGGATCATCTTCGATTACTAATATTTTTTTCTCATTTTTACCACCTTTTTCTTTATAATTTTTATTAATTTTTTTCAGTTCCTAAAATATTATTTCTTTAAATAATAAATTAAATTCCAGTATATTATACTCTAAAATTATTAAATTTACAAGCAATTAGTAATATAACACCTGTTATAGAATTTTAATTTAACCTAAATCTGATGTATCCATATCGCTATCAGAAACTCCTAAAGGTAATTTCATTCTTATCAAATCCATTGGTCCCATTTCAACATCAGTTTCGATAATTGCTATTGTATTTGGATTTACTTCATCTTGGAATTCGTCATTTTTAGTATTTAAGAAATTCGCTACTTTGAATGGAATAGGATCTCCTTCAGGTCTAATCAATTCAAATGTATCTGTCGCAAACGCTTTATTTCTAATTTGAATTTTATATTTATTTGTATCCACTTTATCCAACACATTTGCAATCAATCTGTATGTTTGGCTATATGACAATCCTGTTTCATAGTTTTGATCCTTTTCAGAAGTTGGTCCTAAATAGAATCCGTTAGAATATTGTCTATGACTTATTGTTTTCAATTCTTCAAGCCAATTTGGATTATATTTATAATTTCCTGAATAATATGAGTCTAATGCTCTTTTATATTGTTTTACTACTGTTGAATTATAGTAAATACTCTTCATTCTTCCTTCAATTTTTAGTGAATTTACTCCAGCTTCTATAATTTGATCAATAAATTCTATCGAACACAAGTCTTTTGCATTGAAAATAAATGTTTCTCCATGTTCTTCCACTATATCATGCGCACCTTTATCTTCATGTCCTTCAGCAATTACTTTATAATTCCATCTACAATCTTGTGCACAAATTCCTCTATTTGAATCACGATTTGTAAAATAGTTACTCAATAAACATCTTCCTGAATAAGCCATACACATCGCACCATGAATAAATACTTCAATTTCTACATCAGGTACTTTTTCTCTAATTGTTTTTATTTCTTTTAAAGACATTTCTCTAGCTAAAATAACTCTTTTGGCTCCCATATCTTTCCATGTTTTAACACTCATCCAGTTAGTATTATTGGCTTGTGTACTAACGTGAATTGGTAAATTTGGTGCATGTTCTCTTACTAATTGGAACACTCCTAAATCAGCTACTATCGCTGCATCTGCTCCATATTCAGCTAACATTTTTATAAATCTTGGTAAATAATCAATTTCTGTATTATGAGCAAAAATATTTAATGTTACATATATTTTTTTCCCTAAACTATGAACATAATCTATTGCTTCTTTTAATTCTTTATTTTTTTAAAGTTAGAAGACATTCCTCTTAAATTAAATGAGCTTCCTCCTACGAAACAAGCATCTGCTCCAAAATGGATTGCTGTCTTCAATTTTTCCATATTACCTGCTGGTGCAAGTAATTCTACTCTTTTTTGCATTAATCCTCCTATTTTGTATATCTTCTCTGTTATAGTATAATCATAATTTATAATCACTACTGATTTAATATTATAACAAATTTTTTTCTGCTTTTTGTCATTTTTTTATTATTCTTTGTTTTCCATATTAACAAACTGTTGATACTGTGGTCTAAACCCTAATTTTATTGTTCCTGTCGGACCACTTCTATGTTTTCCTATAATTAATTCTACTACTTCAAAATCATCGCCTTCTTTAGCTTTATTTACAGCAGCAGAAACATTAGTTCTATATTCATTTGGAATATCTAAATCCGTTTTACTTTCATCTTTATTATAATAGTTATCTCTATACAAAAACATAACCATATCCGCATCTTGCTCAATCGCTCCAGATTCCCTCAAATCCGACAATATCGGACGCTTATCATTTCTTTGCTCAACACTTCTTGATAATTGAGATAACGTAACTACTGGTATATTAAGCTCCTTAGCAATAATTTTTAACGATCTTGAAATTTCAGAGATTTCTTGCTCTCTACTTTTTCTAGAACCTATCATTGGACTTATTAATTGAAGATAATCAATTAGCATAAAATCTAATCTTCCTTCAGCTTTTAACCTTCTAGCAGTCGCCTTTATTTCCAAAATATTTACACTTGAAGAATCTGAAATATAAATATTCATTTCATTAAGACGTCCCATACCGTCACCCATTCTTGAATATTCTTCACTTGTCAAATTTCCTTCTTTTATTGCTTTTAACTTTACTTTAGACTCTATTGCAAGTAATCTGTCAAATAATTGCTCATTTCCCATTTCTAAACTGTAAATCAATACGTGCTTTTCATTTCTAGCTACATTTAGTGCTAAATTCAATGCAAAAGCTGTTTTTCCCATCGCTGGTCTTGCAGCTAAAATCAATAAATCCGAACCATGAAATCCACTCGTCAATTCATCATAATGGTTGTATCCTGAAGTCATCCCAATAATTCCATCTTTATTTTTAGATTTCAAATCAAATTCTTTAAATTTTTGAACACCTAATTGCGATAATTTAACTATTTCTTTTTTTTCCTTTTTTTCTGCCACTTCAAAAATCATGCTTTCAGCTTTATCTAGCAAAGCATCAACATCTTCATATCCTTCATAAGCCAATCTCTGAATTTCTTCACTTTTTCTTATCAAACTTCTTTGAACAGATTTTTCTTTTATGGCTTTAGCGTAACTTACTGCATTTGCTGCAGTTGGAACTACTTCTGTTAAATCATAAATAATTTCTTCGCTACCGATATCTTCCATCAATTTCTTTTTCTCTAAACTATTTATCAAAAGAAGCGTATCAATAATACCCCCTCTTTCATAAATATTTATCATTTCCTGAAAAATTAATCGATAATTAACCTTATAAAAATCTTCTGGACTGATTATTTGAACAACTTCTCCAATCGCATCAGGATTTATCAATATCGATCCCAACAACGCTTCCTCAGCTTTTATATTTCTTGGAAATACCTTCCCTAAAGCCTCTTCTTCAAATTGATCCCTATTTTTTCCCTTATGATTTGTACTTTCTCTAGGACTACTCAAAACTTGTAGTCCCGTATTTTCTTCCTCTTTTTCCTCAAAATTTGAATCCTCAATTATCTCAGACATTTACTATTCTTTCCCTTCAACTTTAACTTTTAAAATTGCTTTTACTTCAGTATGTAATTTAATTTCAACTTCATGAGTTCCTAATTCTTTAACTTTAGAATCTGTTGACACTTTCTTTTTATCAATTTCAATTCCTAATTGTTCTTTAACCGCTTGCGCTATTTCTTTTCCACCAATTGATCCAAATACTTTATTATTCGCACCTGCTTTAACTTTCAAAACAATTTCTTTTTTTGCAAGTAATTCTTTTTAATTCATTTGCATTTTTGTACATCTCTATCATGATTTTTTTGAATTTTAGCCTTTTGTGCCTCCAATTTTTTTATATTTTTCTGGAGTTGCCAACACTGCTTTATTTTTTTATTTAACAAAAAAATTATTTGCATACCCATCTTTTACTTCTACTATTTCATCTTTTTTTCCTACACCTTTTTATAGTTTCTTTTTAAAATTACTTTTTACTTTCATATTATTTCTCCTCGCTGTTTTTTTAATTTTTTTCATTCTGTTTTTTTACTTTATCTTTCCTCTATAACCTCTCCATCAAAAAAATTTTTAATACTTTTTGAACAAAATTCATCATTCTTATCAAAAATTCTTCTGCACTAAATGCTTGTATTTCTACATCTGTTCCACAAACTTCATTTACTACTTCTTCTATTCTTTTTCTTGTTTTTTTAGGTTCCATTACAATTTGTTTTTTTGGAATTTATTTTTTTGATTGGAAATTTTATCATGACAACATTTTTTTCCATATGATCGGGAATTGTTCCATTCAATAATGCATTAAGCATCATATTTTTTTAGATCCACTTCCCAGCGCTTTCCTTATGTCATTCCAACTATTTTTTTAAATAATGAAATATCGTATTCGACAAAATTTTTGTTTTTTTCAATTTTTTTCTGTATCATTCGTTTTATTTGCATCATTAATTTCACTACTATTATTCTGACTAACAAAATTGTTACTTTCTTTTCCGTTATTCAACGAATTTTTTTAGAAATATCTCGCATCACTTTTCGATAAATTTCTTGTTTAATATTTGATAAATCTTCTTTGTTTACGCTACTTTTTGTTATCGATTTCCACTTGATTTATCGTTTCTTTTTTGTAACTTTCTCTTTTTTTGTACAATTCATTTATAAGAACATAGCCTAACAACCGCTTATCTTCCTCATATTTAAACTCATTCAACGTAAAGAAAATCGCACTAATCACTTCTAAAACAAAATTAACATCCAACTTTGACTCTTTCTTAAATTGTTCCTTCAAAAAATAAGAAAAATCTTTCAAAAAAGTTTCCATCACAATTCCGTCTTCCCAAATTCTGTCGATGAAATCTATTAATTTTTCCTTATCAGCTTTTTGAATCAATTCCAAAAATTCGCTTAAAACAATTTCTGGCACGACTCCCAACGCACTTTGCGTCTTTTCAAGCGTAATTTCTTCACCACTAAAATTAGAAATAACCTGCTCAAAAATCGAAAAACTGTCTCTCGCACTTCCTTCTGATTTTTTATATATTAATTCCAAACTTTCATCTGTTATGCTAATATTTTCCTTTTCAGCCACATTTTTCAAAAGTTTCATAATATCATTCTTATCAATCGGCAAAAAATCATATCTTTGGCAACGAGAAACAACCGTATCAGGAATTTTATCAATCTCTGTTGTAGCTAATATAAATATTACATGTGATGGCGGTTCTTCCAAAGTCTTCAAAAGTGCATTAAAAGCCTCTTTTGTAAGCATATGAACCTCATCAATTATATATATTTTTTTTCTACCTTTAACAGGCTGATAATTTATTTTTTCCTTCAATTCTCTTATCTCGTCAATACCTCTGTTAGAAGCTGCATCAATTTCAATCATATCCATTGATATTCCTTGAGATATTTCACGACAATTCTCACATTCGCCACATGGATTGTCTGTAACTCCATTTTTCAAGCAGTTTACACCTTTAGCTATCAATCTCGCAATTGTCGTTTTCCCAACTCCTCGAGGTCCTGTAAACAAATACGCATGTGAAAGTCTATTTTCTCTTAATGAATTTTTTATTGCTCTTGTAACAACTTCTTGTCCTGCAATTTGATCAAAATTTTGAGGTCTATATTTTCTATACAATGTAATATTCAATATTATCACCTTTTTTTTCGGATTGGTTTATTATATCATTTTTAATATAATTTGTGAACAACCTTTTTATTAAGCACTAAAATCTTCTCTTCTCCTAACCGTTTATTTACTAAGTAAAAACTAGTAAATAAAAAAATATTCCCCGAATATTTTACTCTATTACAACTATCATAGAGAAAAAAATGCTCAAGGGAAATACAAAAATTTTTCCAACATCTGAAAAAAAATTTATTTGACATAAGCCAAATCTTTTTACTTTATCAAATATTTCAATATTTCTTTTTTTATATTCAATAAATTCTTCCGACATAGAAATTTCCTCATTATTTTTTTATCAGTCTTATCCATTTCCACTTTTTATTTCTTTTTATAATCCTTCCTGGACTTCCGATAAAATATAGATTCTATCAGAAATCAGTATTGCTTCGTCAATATCATGAGTTATAAATAACGTTGACATTTTAATTTCTTTCATAATATTTAAATACCATGTATGCATTTTATGTTTTGTAATAGCATCCAGTGCACTAAAAGGTTCATCTAGCAATGCCACATCGCTTGAAAACATGTAAGTACGAAGCAAGGCTGCTCTTTGTCGCATTCCTCCTGAAAGTTGCGAAGGATACTTATTTTCAGTTCCTTCCAAGCCAAATTGATGAAAATATTTTTTGGACTCTTCTTTAGCATCTTTCTTTTTGGCTCCTTTTATTATTAATGGCAGTGACACATTGTCAATTATCGTTTTAAAAGGAAGCAGCAGATCTTTTTGAAGCATGTAGCTTATTTTCCCAGACTTTCCAGTGATATTTTCCCCGTTTAGCTCAACTTCGCCTTCATCTGGATTCAGAAGTCCTGCAATCACATTAAAAAGTGTCGTCTTTCCAACTCCGCTTGTCCCTAAAATACAAACTAATTCATTCTCACAAAGTTTTAAAGATATATCCTCAATTATTTTTTTATTTTTCAAATTGAACAGAAACATTTTTTTGTTTCTAATTTTACTTTTTCCATATAATCCCTCTTTAAAAAAATTTATTTTTATATATTCGTTGCTATAACCAAATCCTTTTTGGTATTTCCTTTTCTATTAATTTATTTTTTTATAGCCAAGAATAATATTTATTAATTCTGTCAATATCAATTTCTCCCCATTGCTTTGCTTCTGCCTTGTATTCAGAAGCTAACCATTTTTGACTTGCAAGTGCTAATTTCATGTCAATTTCAGGATTATGTTTAACCAATATTTTTGCAGCCTGTTCAGGATTCTTTATTGCATACTCGTATCCTCTTCTTATGGCTCTTAGCACTTTTTTAGCTTCATCTGGATTTTTTTTCAAATAATCATTATTTGCTATAATTAAAGGACTCGGATGATCTAAATTTTTATCGTAGTCTGTAAACTTAAAGAAATTTGTCTTAATTCCTTCTGTCTCAAGTTTTATTCCATCCCAGGCATAATATATCCAAACTGTATCTATATTAGTTTTAAGTGCTTTCACTATATCTGGAACTTCTGTTGGAATTAATTTTATTTTGCTATAGTCTCCCCCATCTGATGTCACCACTTTTTTTATTACTGCTTGTTCTACTGGTGATTCCCAAGTTGCATAAGTATGACCTTCCATTTTTTTAGGACGATCAATGCCTTTTTCTTTCAAAGAGATAATTCCAGTAGTATTATGCTGAATTATTGCAGCAACTGCTGTTACAGGAACTTTTGAATCTTTTGTAAACGCTTTAGCCAAAGAATCTGGAAAACTAATTCCAAATTGAGCTCCACCTGCTCCTATCAATCCTGTAGTACTTCCTTCTGGCGGCTGAACAATCTCTACATTATCTAGCCCCTCATCCTTAAAATATCCTAATTCCTGAGCTACATATAGCCCAGTATGGTTTGTATTAGGTGTCCAGTCAAGAACAATACTAATTTTTTTAGATTTTTTACCACTTTCATTTTTTTTACTTCCACAAGAAACCATTAAAACAACTACTAAACTTAAAACAAAAATTCTAAACAATCTTTTCATATCTTCCTCCTAAATTTTTATTTTTTATTATCCCAAGGCATCATTTTTTCTTGTAATTTTTTTACTAAGTACATCAACACTAGACTAATAATTGACACAAGAAATATAACTGCAAACATTTTATCGTAAGAAAATGATTTTCTAACACGAGTCATGTAAACTCCCAAACCTTTAAATCCACCTAGCCATTCGGCTACAACTGCTCCAATTATTGAATAGCTTACAGATATTCTTAGCCCTGCAAAAAAATATCCAATTGAGCTTGGCAATTTTACATGAATAAAATTTTGAAATGGTGTAGCTCCCATTGTCCTCATTAGATTCAACGTATCTTTATCAACCGATTTAAATCCGTCAAGAAGTCCAATAGTTATTGGAAAAAAGCTGTAAAGTACAATCAGAACTATCTTCGGAAGCATACCATATCCAAACCATAATACCAATAGTGGTGCAATTGCAACAGTTGGAACAGTTTGAGTTATTACTAGAACAGGATATATCGACTTATATGCAAATTCGTATCTTTCCATAATAATTGCCACAGCAAATCCAATAGCTATACCTAAAGATAATCCTAAAAATGCTTCAACAAGAGTAAATTGCGTATTGCTCAGCAACAACGGAAAATCATCTGCAAAAGCTTTTAATACTTCAACTGGTGAAGGTAGCATAAACTTAGGTATTATTCCTACTGATGACATTATTTGCCAAAATATTAAAAATCCAGCAATAATTACATATGCTGACACTTTATCCTTTACCATTCCAAACAAAGAAGTTATTCTTTCATGAAATATAGCTGTTTCCATTTTACTAGTGTCTTTTATTTGACGATTATTCAATTCACAACACCTCTCTTTCATTTTATTTTTACCTGTCAGACTAGAAAAATTTTTAATAAAAAAATCTTCCTCTGCTACAAAGGAAGATTTATATTTTTTTCTTGAATATTTCGTATTAACTTATATTTTTTTAAATTCATTAATAATTTTTTTCCAAGCTCAAATCAAAAAAATAAATTTAAGCATCCAATTTATCAATTCCAATTAAATAAATACTCAACTAAATAATAAAATACTCCCTCCGACGGTATTATCCGTATCAGGGTTAAATGGGTTAAGTTCGCAAACTACTCTCAGCCTTTCAGCTCCCCAGTATTCTGAATTATGTTTTAAATTTATTATACATTTATTTAAGGATCAAGTCAATCAAAAATTTTTTAATTTATGGAATTTTTTTATTTCACTGATCCAAATAAATCATTCAAACTCTCACTCATTGTAGGATGAGTAAAAATCATATCTCTAATAATTTGATAAGATAAATCCCCTTTCATTGCTAAAGCGATAATATTTATCATTTCGTGTGAAGTGTTACATAATAATGTTGCTCCTAAAATTTTGTCAGTTTTAGCATCTACAACTACTTTTAAAAATCCTTCTGATTTTCCTTCAATTTTCCCTTTTGGTATTGCCATTGCTTCAATTTTCCCAACTTTTATATCAAATCCTTTTTCAATCGCTTCCTTTTCACTCAATCCAACTCTCGACAAAGGCGTGCTCAAAAAAGTTGTATATGGAACAACATTCCTATCATTTAAACTTCTATTTCCATTTCCGTAAACATTGTCACGAATTACTCTAAAATCATCTAATGAAATATATGTAAATTGTAATCCACCTTTCACATCACCCAATGCCCAAATATTTGGTGCTGTTGTTTCTAATTTTTCATTTACAATAATATTTCCTCTTTCATCCACTTGAACTCCTGCTTTTTCTAGCTCCAATCCTTGCGTATTAGCCTTTCTTCCAATCGCAACCAAAATCTTGTCTCCATTAAATTGTATAATTTCTCCATTTCCATTAGAAATAGCTATAGATGAATCATTTTCATCATCAAAAATTTCTTCAACTTTTGAATTCAAATAAAATGTAACACCTTTTGCTTCTAATATTTTTTTAACTCTGTCAGCAGCTTCCTTTTCTTCTCTCTTCAAAATATCATCTGACGCATCAATTATCACCACTTCTGAACCAAATCCAGCATATGTCGAAGCAAATTCTAACCCAATATATCCAGCTCCAATTATTACAAGTTTTCTAGGCAATTCCTTCAATTCCATCAAAGATTTGCTTGTAAGAATATTTTTACTTTCTTTCAATCCTTTAATATTCGGAATTATTGTTTCTGAACCTGTATTTATGAAGATTTTTTCCCCTTCAATTTGAATATTCTCTCCATTTTTTTCAATATTCACAATTTTATTCGAAACAAAACTTCCTTTTCCATTGTAAATATCAATATTTTCCTTACTTGCAAGCATTTCATAATTTTTCCCTCTCAAAGCTGTTATCAATGCCTCTTTCTTATCCACACTTTTCTCATAATAATCTTTTCTTTCAGTAAATGTCGACAAATCCTTATTTTCCAATCTTTCAACACTATTCACAAGCGATTTGCTCGGAATACAACCAACATTAATACAAGTTCCTCCGTACATTTTATCAGATTCTTCAATTAACGCCACATTTTGACCTTTCCCAGCTAAAAATCCAGCTAAAGTTTTTCCTGCTTTTCCAAATCCTATAATGATTGCATCATATTTTTTCATATTGTCCTCCTCATTTGTTACTTTCTAATTTAATAAATTTATTTTTCTAATTTATTCTATCATATTTTTTTATAATTTTTGTACATACAAATTTTTTTACAAAAAAAATAATCGCTGTTTTTTTATAACAACGATTGTTTTTCACTAATAATTTTCAGGAAATAAAATTCTTTCCACACCTTCGATTATTATATGTAAAATCATCATGTGAACCTCTTGAATTCTATCCGAAGTTTCTCCAGGAATGATAAATTCATAATCACATTCACCTTTTAATTTTCCACCATCTTTTCCTAACAAAGCCACTGTTTTCAAGCCTTTTTCCTTCGCAACTTTCACTGCTTCAATAATATTTTGCGAATTCCCTAAAGTTGAAATCCCAAAAAAGAAATCTCCTTCTTGTCCAAAAGCTTCAACACCTTTAGAAAATATAAAATTAAATCCATAATCGTTTCCGACACAAGTAATATGCGAAGAATCACTGATACTTAATGACGGTAACGCTTTTCTATCTTTTCTAAATCTTCCAGTAAATTCTTCAGCAAAGTGCATCGCATCACAGTTACTTCCACCATTTCCTGCTATTAGTGATTTTTTTCCATTTCTGTAAGCCTCTGCCAATTCTTCTGATATTTTTGTTGTTCTTTCGATATTTTCATCATTTTCTACAAAATTTTTCACAGTCTCAAAAGCTGTTAAGTACGAATTTCTAATGTTCTCCTTCAACATTTTTTTATTCCTCCTTTGTTTCCTTTTTTTCGATTTTTTTCAAACAATTCCCTATTTATCTTGTAATCTTTAACAAATTTTTATAAATTTGTCAATTCCATCTTTATCCTCATTTTTCTCTAATCAAAACTATTTGGAATCTGTCTTCTGATTTATCAAAACTATGAACCAATTTTAAAGTCCCTTTCATAATTTCTTCATAAACACTATAATACGGCAAAACAGCAAATCCCAAACCATTTTTTATCAAGTTTTTCATCGTTTCAATACTTCCATTTATAGTTATTCTATTATCAAAATTAAATCCAACTTTTTTTTCAAACAAATCTAAATATTTATTCGTCAAAACGGTATCCCTTTTCAATAATTGCATATCTTTCAATTCATTGTAATCATGAATTTCCTTCCCAGCCACAACAACAAAAGGATATTCCTCCGTTTCAATCACTTTAATTTCCTTATCCTCAATGAAATACTCTTCCATCAACGCAATATCAACTGTTCCCTCTTTCAAATGTTTTACAAGCGATTCCCTATTTTTTTATACAAATCAAATTCAATTTCTGGATTACTTCTTTTAAATTCAACCATTATTCGTGGTAAAACAGGTTCTCCAATATTATGAGTCGCTCCAATCGAAATTTTCCCTTTCTTATATTGCAAAATTTTATTCATTTCTTTTTCCATTCTTGAAATCTTTTCAAAAATATCTTTAGACATCTTAAATAATTCTTTACCAGCAAATGTCAATTTAAAAATTTTTTAGAATTTCTCTCTATTAATTGTAAACCTAAAGTCGATTCCAATTTTTTTATTTGAATAGAAACCGCTGATTGACTTATATATAGCTTTTTTGCAGCTTTTTGTAAAACTTTTTTTCTTTACACGCTTCAAAAAAATATCTTTAAATGATGTATATCCATTTATTTATTCTCCAATCATATATTTTATTAATAGTATTATAAACTATTTTTAAAGTATTTGTCTAGTAAAATGGCGTTTTTGTAAAGTATTTTTTTACTTTGATGAAAAAAAAATTTTTTTCAAATTTTATAAAAATTTATTTATATATGTAGTCTCTTTTTCGAATTTTTTTCTTTTGGAATATACTAAAAAAACATAATTTTTTTATACAGTTAATGCAACTAATATAACAAATTATTAATTTTTTTATAAATATTCACTATTTTTTTCAAGATATTCTACCAATTTTTTTCATATTGTTTTTTTGCCTCTTCATATCCAATATTATAAACTTCCTGTAATTTATCACGATTTTTTTCTCAATTCTTCCTAATGTCAATGGAATTGAAGGCTGAATCACAAAAAAATTTTTTTCCCTTTTTTCCAAATCATAAATATGCTCCAAAGTCGTATTATATCTGCTATATCTCGTTTTCATTAGTTCCACAAATTTAGGATATTTCTTATATCTTATCGCAGAAATAGTTCCTAATTTACTCTGTTTCTTACGATAATTTTTATCTCTCGTCAACACCACAATATTTTTCTTATTCCCCTTTTTCATTGAATAATCCAAAGGAATAGGATCAGCAACTCCTCCATCCAAATAATTTTTACCATTCAATTTAACGAATCTTGATAAAAATGGAAGTGAAGCTGACGCTCTCAAAATATCAATTTCTTTTATAGCATCTTTAACTACAGGATATTCAGCTTTTCCAGTTTCACAGTTCGTAATAACCGCTTGAAATTCTGTTTTACTATTTTTAAATGTTTTATTATCAAATGGATTATACTTTTCAGGAATATCATGGTACGCATATTGTTCCTCAAAAAAATCCCCAGTCTTTATCAAATTATAAAAACTTGCATATTCTCTCTTATTTATATGATCAGCAATCGCATTAAATCCTCTTTTATACTGCTTTGAAACATAACTCGCACTCTAATCTTTGCTCCAGCCGATACTCCAATTAAATTGTCCACTTCAATATTTTTTTCCAAAAAGAAGTCCAAAACACCCGCAGTGAAGATCCCTCTCATTCCTCCACCTTCAAGAACCAATGCTATTTTTTCATTTTTTCCCATTTCATTTTCCTCCTTATTCTATTTTTTTTACTTATAACCAAATTAAATATATCTTTCTTTATTTGAATTTAAGAGTTTTTTTAATTAATAACATATCTTAATATCTAATTATATCACTTTTTTTCAAAAAAAGATTCAAAAAAATAAAAAAATATTTTTATTAATTTTTCCCTATCAATAAACCCTTATTTTTATCGTATCCTTATCACTTTTAATAAATTTTTTTAAAAAAAGTGTTGACATTTTTTTAATAATATGATATAACATATTTGTTAGCAACCAAAGGTATAGAGTGCTAATAAAAAGTAAGATAAATTTATTAATAAAAAGGTGATATATATGGAACAAAACTTTACGCAAAAAAGTATGAGTGCCATCTCGGAAGCTCATAACTTTGCGATTAGATATAAACATTCCGAGATAAAAACGGAGCATTTACTTCTTGCTTTGATTAATCAAATGGATGGACTTATTCCTAACATTCTACAAAAGATGGGAATTAATCCTGCTGAATTGACTAAAAAGCTTGAAGCAAAATTGAATAGTATGCCGAAAATTGAAGGTGGAGTTGGTGAAGTAAGACCGAACGCTGAAGTTAATAGAATAATTGTCGGTGCTGAAGATTATGCTAAAAAGATGGGTGACAGCTACATTAGTACAGAGCACTTATTTCTTGCGGCATTTGATAACAACTCTTTCTTGAAGGAAAATGGTGTTAATAAAAAACAATTTGAAAATGTATTAAATGAGGTTAGAGGAGGAAGAAAAATTATGACAGACAACCCTGAAAGTACTTACGAAGCATTAGATAAGTTTGGTAAGGATTTGGTTGAGTTGGCGAGAAAAGGTAAATTGGACCCAATAATTGGTCGTGACCAGGAAATTCGTCGTGCAATCCAAATTTTATCAAGAAGAAATAAAAATAATCCGATTTTAATTGGGGAACCTGGTGTTGGTAAAACTGCTATCGCCGAAGGAATTGCTCAGAGAATCTTGAAAGGAGATGTACCTGAAAACTTGAAGGATAAAACAATCTTTTCATTGGATTTAGGTGCGTTGGTAGCTGGTGCTAAATATCGTGGGGAATTTGAAGAAAGATTGAAAGCGGTTCTTGAAGAAATTGAAAATAGTGAAGGTAGAATAATTTTATTCATTGATGAAGTTCATAACATCGTTGGAGCTGGAAAAACTGAAGGTTCAATGGATGCTGGAAACCTTTTAAAGCCAATGCTTGCTCGTGGTGAAGTAAAAGTAATTGGTGCAACAACAATTGATGAATATAGAAAATATATTGAAAAAGATGCGGCTCTTGAAAGAAGATTCCAACCAGTAATGGTTAATGAGCCAACAATTGAAGATACAATTTCAATTCTTCGTGGATTGAAGGAAAAATTTGAAATCTTCCATGGAATTAGAATAACTGACAATGCGATAGTTACTGCTGCAACAATGAGTGACAGATATATTAATGACAGATTTTTGCCAGATAAAGCGATTGACTTAATTGATGAAGCTGCTGCGAAGGTAAAAACTGAAATTAATTCGATGCCAGTTGAATTGGATGAAATTACAAGAAAATTGATGCAATTGGAAATTGAAAAAGTTGCGTTGAGTAAAGAAACTGACAAGGCTTCTAAAGAAAGATTGACTACTCTTGAAAAGGAAATTGCTGATTTGAAGGATGAAGAAAAAGAATTAAAATCACAATGGGAAAGAGAAAAACAAGAAGCTGGAAAAGTTGCTAAAATTAATGAAGAAATTGAAAAAATTAAATTGCAAATTGAAGAAGCTCAAAGAAAAAATGACTATAACAAATTGGCTGAACTTCAATATGGTAAATTGCCAGAATTAGAAAAACAAAAAGAAGCTGAAGAAGAAAAAGCAAAAGATAATTCTTCTGTTGCAAATAAATTATTAAAACAAGAAATTGACAGTGAAGAAATTGCTGAAGTTGTTGGAAAATGGACAGGAATTCCAGTTGCGAAATTGTTGCAAGGGGAAAGAGAAAAAATCTTACACTTGGCTGAACATATGATGAAAAGAGTAATTGGACAAGATGATGCAATTAAAACTATTAGCGATACAATCATTCGTTCTCGTGCTGGATTAAAAGATCCAAACAGACCAATCGGTTCGTTCATATTCTTAGGACCTACTGGTGTTGGTAAAACTTATTTGACTAAGACATTAGCATTTAACTTGTTTGATAATGAAGACAATATTGTAAGAATTGATATGTCGGAATATATGGATAAATTCAGCGTCACTAGATTAATAGGAGCGCCTCCAGGATATGTTGGATACGAAGAAGGTGGACAATTGACAGAAGCTGTTAGAAGAAAACCTTATTCTGTAATCCTATTTGATGAAATTGAAAAAGCACATCCTGATGTATTCAATGTATTGTTACAATTATTAGACGACGGTAGACTTACTGACGGTAAAGGTAAAATCGTTGACTTCAAAAACACAATTGTAATTATGACATCAAACATTGGTAGTGAAATCATCTTGAATGACCCAATGGTAAGCGAACCTACAAAAGAAGCCGTTTTAGATGAAATGAAACATAGATTTAAACCAGAATTCTTAAACAGAATTGACGATATTATCGTATTTAAAGCATTAGGAAAAGAAAGCGTTAAAAACATTGTTAATCTTATCCTTGAAGGTATTAACGAAAGATTGAAAGAACAATACATCAAAGTTGAATTTACTGACAAAGCGTTAGATTACATCGTAGACGAAGCATACGACCCAGCTTACGGTGCAAGACCATTGAAACGATTTGTGCAAAAGGATATTGAAACTAATTTATCTAAAATGATTTTAGGTGGAGAAGTTCCTGAAAACAGTATTGTTAAAGTTGATAGCGATGGTAAGGATTTGATTTATAAAGTGGAAAAAAATAAAATAAGAAAAATAATTTTTAGATTAGTCTTTCGAAATTAATTCTTAAAAATTGATTTTTCTAAAAAAATAGAAAAGGAAGTATCAGAAATGGTACTTCTTTTTTTGTATTTATACTCGAATCTATTTAAAATCAAACTACTAAAAATTATATAAATTTAGATTTTTGAGTGAGGAGACATAACTTTTAAAAAAATTAAAATATCACAGTTGAATTTTTGTAAAATAATAAGATAAAAATACAAATAAAGATTATTTGAAGTATATTTTTCAAGAAGGAGAATTAATTATGAAAAAAAGATTTAAAATGGGTAGTTTTAGGAACAGGAATAATTGCTAATGAAATGGCACAAGCTCTTGAAAAAAATGGGGAAAAAAAGCTTTTATGCTGTTGCTAACAGAACTCATGAAAAGGCTGTAGATTTTGCGAAAAAAATATGGGATTGAAAAAGTTTATGATAAAATAGAAGATATGTTTTATGACGATGAAACTGATATTATCTACATTACTACGCCTCATAATACGCACATAAAATTTATGATTGAAGCATTAAAAAATGGAAAACATGTATTATGTGAAAAATCAATTACATTAAATAGCGAAGAATTGGAAGAAGCTGTAAAATTAGCAAAAGAAAAAAATCTTATCTTAGGTGAAGCAATGACAATTTTCAATATGCCACTTTATGCTGAACTTTTGGAAATTGTAAATTCTGGAAAACTTGGCGATGTGAAAATGATACAAGTTAATTTTGGAAGTTACAAGGAATATGATATGACAAACAGATTTTTCAATAGAAATCTTGCAGGGGGAGCGTTGCTTGATATAGGTGTTTATGCAATTTCAATTACAAGACTATTTATGGCTTCAAAACCTAATAACGTGCTTTCTCAAGTAAAATATGCACCAACAGGAGTGGACGAACAAGTAGGCATAATTATGATGAATAAAGAACAACAAATGTCAACAATCTCTCTTACACTTCATTCAAAACAACCAAAAAGAGTCGTAATTGCCTGTGAAAAAGCATATATTGAAATCACAGAATATCCAAGAGCTGACAAAGCTAAAATCGTTTATACTGAAACAGGTGAAGTTCAAGAAGTATTATCAGGAATAACAGCAAATGCACTTCAATACGAACTTCAAAATATGGAAGAATCTGTAAGAACTGGAATTAATAAAATGAAACTTGATTACACTGTGGATGTTATGGATATTATGACAAAATTGCGTAAAGAGTGGGGAATGACTTATCCTGAAGAAGAAATATAAACTTTTTTTGTATAAATAACTGAGAGTGTCCAGAATTTGTGTAAACTATAGTAAAACTGCTTTAAAATTAGACTCAAAAACTATAACTATTTTTATTCAACTTTTAAATTTACATAATTTTTAAATTTTAAATAGTTTAATTTTAGTTACACAAAAATTTTTTTACACTCTCTTTATACAAAAATTTTTGCATTTTTCTCAAATTTTTTGTGCTTTCTTATACTACTCAAAAAAAAGTCTCATATTTTTTTACACTTTCTTATCCTGCTCAAAAAAAGAAACTAATCTAAAAAAATTTCTTTTTTTAAACTAGTTCCTTTCAATTTTAAACTAAACAAAACTTATTTTTTTGATATTTAATACAACAGTTTCTCCAGCTACAGCTGTTCCTTCTTCTACTCCATTTAAGTCAGAATATTCTTCGAAGTTAGAAATAATTACTGGTGTAATTATTGATTTAGCGTTAGCTTTTAAGAAATCATAATCGTATTTGATTAATGGATCTCCAGCTTTAACTACTGTTCCTTCTTCTGCTAATCTTTCAAAACCTTTTCCTTCTAATTGTACTGTGTCCATTCCAAAGTGAACAAAAATTTCAATTCCTTCAGGTGTTACAATACTAAAAGCGTGATTTGTTTCGAAAACTTTTTCTAATCTTCCAGAAGCAGGTGCTAACATAGTTCCTGATGCGTTTGGTTCGATAGCAACACCGTCTCCAATCATTTTTTGAGCAAATACATCATCAGGTACTTCAGATAATGGTAACAATTTACCAGAAATTGGTGCTAAAATTTTCCCATTAAATTCTTGAGCTTTTCCTTCTTCTTTTTTATTTCCGCCTTTTAAAAAATCAAATAATCCCATTTTACATTCCTCCATTATATTAATCATTGTTTTAGTTTAATGTCTAATAAATATTAACACATATAACATAATTAGTCAATTTTTTTATTTAAAAATTTTTTTATTTTTCTTTAATTTTTTTATTTTTAAAGATTTATATTTAATAAATTTTTAAATGTTTTTCCTGATTTATTTCTTGTCGATACTTTTTCTAATAAACCTCTTTCTCTATCCCTTCATCATCCCAATATTCCTCACTTTCCCAGTATTCTCTTTCTTCCCTATCCTCAAATTCTGACTCATCAGATTCTGCTCTTTCTCGTTCATTTTCTTCTTTATCTAGTTTTTCTAGCTCTTTTTTTGACAAAACATTGGGATAATGATTTCCTGTTGTATTATTGATAAATTTCTTTTCCGCTTTATCTTCCATATTACGACGCAAAGGAAGATATTTATTCATTTCCAGCCACTTAGCTTCTTCCTTCATAGCTTCAAACTTTTTATCATCTTGAATACTTCTTGCAGATTCTGGATTTGTATATTTAGTTGTCATACTTTCAACAAGATTTCCATTGTAATCTATTGTACAATAAAGATTTCCGTTCATTATATATGCATCGTAACTTTTATTTATTGTTCGGTGAGTTTTTTTACTTTTTACTTCAGCATTTTCAAAGACATAAAATTTTTTCCCGTTAGAAAGAGTGTACTTTTTTTATTCTATCTGCTTTTTATATAAATAAATTTATCTGAATATATAGCATTTTTTTGCAAAGGAATATTTTTGAGTCTAAAATAAAATACATTTTTCGCTCTAATTTCACCAGGATTACCAAAATTGTTAATTTTTTTCTGCTATTTTTAGTAAAACTTTTTAAAATATTGTTCAAAAAAATAAAAAAATCATCTTCAATTTTTTTATTACTTTTTTTCAGATTCTTCTTCTCTTTTCAACTGTTCCTTTTTCCATTTCTATTTTTTTCTCTTTCTAGTTTCTTGAATCAAATAATTTCTTTTTATAATTTTTTTATAAACAAAATTTAAAAAAATATTAAAATAATGACTCCTATCATCAAAAAAAGAAAAAGTTACTTTTTGATTTAATCTGAAAATTTTCTTTTTAAAAAAATTTTTTTCATTTTAGATCATTCCTCACATTATTGTATATTTCAAAATATTTCTAAATTAATTTCATTCTACAAATCATCTACTATCTTTTATTTACCACTCTTCAAACTCTCTTTTAACTTCTTCAAATTCCCCTTAGCCAATTCATGTCCTTTCTCCACTGCTTGCAAGTAATATTTCTCTGCTTCTTCCAGTTTTCCATTATTTTGGTACAATAATCCTAAATTGTTCATTGCGTCAGTATCGCCTATTTTAGCGGCTTTTAAGAACCATTTTTCAGTTTCGTCCATTTTTTCTTGCTTTGCATAAGTGATAGCAAGTGGCGTCATTAGAGATGTTTCTCCAGATTCTATTGCTTGAAGAAAATATTTTTCTGCTTCTTCTAGTTTTCCGATCCTGTCATACAAGAAAGCTAGATTCGATATGGCTTGTGGCTGTTTTTTCTCCATTGCTTGTAAATAGTATTTTTCTGCTTCTTCATTTCGATTTTTATTTTCGTACAAAACTCCTAAATTGTTGTAAGCCTCGAAATCTTCGTGTTCAACTGCTTTTTTATAATAAATTTCAGCGTTTATTGTATCGCCTAAAGTTTGGTATAAAAATCCTAAATTTCTAAATGCCGTTTGGTTCCCGTGTTTTATCGCATTCAAATAGCATTTTTCTGCTTCCTTCAATTTTCCATTATTTTGATACAAAATCCCTAAATTGTACTCTGCTTCAAGATAATTTTCTGAAATTGCTTTTATTAAATATTTTTCAGCCTTTTGTAATTTCCCAGAATTAGCGTACAAAATTCCTAAATTATTTGCAGCTTTTGCACTACCATGCTCTACTGCTTGTAAATAGTATTTTTCTGCTTCTTCAAAATTCCCTTTTTTATCGTAATAAATTCCTAAATCATTCATCACATCAGGATTCCCTTTTTCTATTTGTTTTAGCTGTTCAGCTACTAAATCTCTAGTTTTTGATGCCATTTCGCACCTCCTTTTTTTATTTTCTATTAATTTATCTTTTTTCCTTTATAGCGCAAACAATTTTTCAAACGCTTTTTTGGAAACTTCTATAAATTGCAATAACTCATTTTGAGTGAATGTTGCTTCTTCTCCAGTCCCTTGAATTTCCACGAATTCTCCCTTGTCAGTCATAACGATATTCATATCTACATCTGCGTGAGAATCTTCTTCATATTCCAAATCCAATAAAACTTCACCTTTCACTTTTCCAACGCTAATCGCCGCAACTTTAGATTTTATCGGTATTTCTTTTAATTTTCCTTCATCAATCAATTTTTCAATTGCAAGTTCTACTGCCAAGTAAGCTCCTGTAATTGAGGCGGTTCTAGTTCCACCATCAGCTTGAATAACGTCACAATCTACCATTATTGTTCTTTCGCCTAATTTTTCCAAATCAATCGCAGCTCTCAAGGCCCTTCCTATCAAACGTTGAATTTCCATTGTTCTTCCTGCTACTTTACCTTTCATTGATTCCCTTTGAACACGCATATTTGTTGCTCTTGGAAGCATACTGTATTCTGCAGCAATCCATCCAGAACCAGTCCCTCTCAACCATCTAGGAATTTTTTCTTCAACTGTCGCATTACAAATTACTTTCGTTTTCCCAAACTCGATTAAAACTGAACCTTCAGGGTGAATGATATAATTTTTAGTAACTTTTACTTCTCGCATTTCATCATTTTTTCTGTTATTACTTCTCACTATCGATCTCCTTTAAATCTTTTTATTTATTTTTTTATAAAGAGAAATTTTTTTCAGTTAATTTTAAAACTTCTTCTTTAACTTCAGCAATTGCTTCATCATTGTCTATATTTTTTAAAACTTTCAAGATAAATTCTGCTACTTTTTTAGTTTCTTCTTCTTTAAATCCACGAGCTGTAATTGCTGGTGTTCCAAGTCTTACTCCACTTGTAATGAATGGTTTTTCTGGATCATTCGGTATCGCATTTTTATTACAAGTAATTCCTGCTTCTTCTAATTTTTTTTCAGCAACTTTTCCAGTAACCTTCAATGGTCTCAAATCCACTAACATCAAGTGATTATCTGTTCCACCACTTACAATTCTAAGTCCACCTTTTGTAAGTTCTTTGGCTAAAACTTTTGCATTTTTTGCAACTTGCTCTTGATATTCTTTAAATTCTGGCGACAATGCTTCTTTGAAAGCAACTGCTTTTGCTGCGATAATATGAGCTAATGGTCCACCTTGAATACCTGGGAATACTGTTTTATCCACTTTTTTAGCTATTTCTTCGTTGTTTGTTAGAATAACTCCTCCACGAGGTCCTCTTAAAGTTTTGTGTGTTGTAGAAGTTACAACATCGGCATATTCCATAGGATTTGGATGAATTCCCGCTGCAACAAGTCCAGCAATATGAGCCATATCAACCATTAAATATGCTCCAACTTCATCAGCAATTTCTCTAAATCTTTTAAAATCAATAATTCTAGAATATGCACTTGCTCCAGCAACAATCATTTTTGGTTTTTCAGCCAACGCAATTTCACGAACTTTGTCATAATCAATCAATTCAGTTTCTGGATCCAATCCATACTCTAATCCAACATAGTTTTTTCCAGAAAAATTAATTTTATATCCGTGAGTTAAATGTCCACCAGAACTAAGTCCCATTCCCAAAATCTTATCTCCTGCATCTAGCAATCCAACATAAACTCCCATATTCGCTTGTGATCCTGAATGAGGCTGAACATTCGCAAATTTTGCCCCAAAAATCTTTTTCAATCTTTCAATCGCTAAAGTTTCTACAATATCAACATTCACACAACCTCCGTAATATCTCTTTCCTGGATATCCTTCAGCATATTTATTTGTAAACACTGACCCAGCAGCTTCCATCACTGCCTTTGAAACAAAATTTTCTGAAGCGATTAATTCGATTCCTTCCTCTTGTCTTTTCTCTTCTGCTTGAATAGCGTTATAAACCTCTAAATCGTAATCTTTTATATAACTCATATTTTCCTCCTGCTAATTAACATTTTTATCTAATTATATCACATTATTCTAAAACTTCATACGATATTTTTCCATTTTATTAGATTTAATTTTTCGAGCTATAAAATGTTGGTAAATTAATTTCGATTATTTGTTTTCCATTTTCTTTTTTTGATAAAAGAATTATACGAGCAAATAATTTCTCCATTTTCATTTTCCAAATACCATTTTTACCTTTTTTTGGCTTTTTATTTCAATTTCAGTTTTTTTATAGTACATGAATTTGAATCTATCATTCCAATATGAAAAAATGCTATTTTCTCAATATCTGAAATTTCATAGTCTGGATATGGTTTTCCTTCCTTGCCTAAATGATACGAATCATGCACCAACGCACTTTGAATCACAGTTTTCCAAATTCTTTTCCTTAAAAAAACTTGATCTGATATTCGATTCACATCCATATCTTCCTTCAAATAATCTTTCATCAAGCCAAACATATTTTTAATAACACCATTATATCCGCCCCACATACCAGCTAAAATCAATTCATTGTGCATTCTTGAATCTCGCATCACATGAAAATATTTTCCAGAATTAAGCCATTCTTTAACCGCAGCCTTTTCCTTGTAAGAAATCAACGAATCAGCGTCTCTTATCATAAATTTATCTACACTCTTATCATCTATTACCAAAAATCTCCAAAAAGTACCTGGTATCTCACTTTGTTCTTGATTTACAAAAATTATTTCTGCATTTTCTTGTTTCAATCTTGAAATAACTTCTTCTGGAACAGTTTTATCTACATAAAATCTACATTTCCATTCTGGATAAATTGACTTTGCTAATTTCACATTCAAAATCGCAACTTCACAATATTTTGGAGAATTCCCATATAATGAATACGAAATCACACTTTTTCTATTATCACCTTCATTATCATAATCCTTTCCAAAAGAATTTTTTTAAATTATTTTTCAGTAGGATTCTCACATGGAATTTTTAAATACTTTTTGAGTCTCATTCCTTCCTTCTTCTTTAATTTTTATTAACAATTTAGAATAATAACTAGATTCCTCTATTTTATTCATTTCCTCGCATATTTCCATTTTTGAATTGTAAACTTCTATTTTATCTCCATCATAACTACTTATAGCTTTATCAATAATTTTATACGCTTCATCATATTTTTTCAGCCTTTTTTTTACATCCGCCATTTCCTTCAAAGCCAGCCCATGATTTGGAACTAACTCCAAAACTTCCGAGATAATCTTTTCCATCAATTCATAATCTTTATTTATAGACGCCTCATTTTTCCTATCCGATAATTCCTTCAATTTTCCATTTATCTCTTCAATATTTTTCATTCTCTCAAAACCTCACTAAATTCTTAACTTTTTTAAAAAGTCTTTCTAAAAATCATATAAAAAGGAGCTATCACTTGGAAAGCCCCTTTCCTTATAATTACAAACTCTACTATTTTGCAACTTGAATCTTTCTAAAATTGTAATAAAATGCTCTTACTAAATCATATTCAAATGGCGAATTTAAGTCTCCATATTTAAGACTAATTAACGATCTCGCATTTAATCCTGTCATAACAGGTCTAGTGAATCCATAGATATTTTCATCGAAAACTCCTTTATCAAAGAATAAAGCATCTTCTACTGCACCTCTTGCTGCTGATTCCATAGCTGTATCTACTAACGTTCCTACACCATCTCTAACAGTACTAGGCCCTAAAAGTGGCAACACAAGGTATGACCCAGTATTTACACCATAATGCCCTAATGTATCTCCCATTGTCTCCCAATCTTTTTGCATTCCCATATGAGAAGCAACATCCATAACTCCTAACACTCCTACTGTAGAATTAACAGCCAATCTTCCCAACGCATTCATTGCTTTTCCAGGTTTTAGTTGTAACAATGAATTTACAAAAGTTGGAATTTCTTTAAAATTATTATAGAAATTTGCTATTCCTTTTCTCACAGGTTTTGGAACAATTGCTCCATAAACTCTCGAAACTGGATAAGCAATTTTTTCATCAAATTGTGTATTAAATGCATACATTCTTCTGTTAAACGGTTCCATTGCATCATTCATCCCCGTCAAATCAAATATTTTACTCGACACAACATAATCTTCATCCAATTCTGTCAAATTATTAGTCAAAACTCCATATGAATCCTCATCAAATGCAACATATCTATTTACATCGCTTTGACCTTTCTTCTTTTTAGATCTAATTACAGAACGAGGAACCTTATCTATACTTTTTCCCGGCTTTTCAACCACAGAACCATCAATAAATTCCACAAAAATATTATCATTCTTCTCATCTTCTATATTTTCCAATTGTGACACATAATTTAAATTATCAATATCTACTAATTTTGATTGTTTTGCTTGAATAACAGTTGTTGCCGCAAACAATGTACAAAAAAACCAATAATTTATTATTTTTTTCTTCATCGTATTAATTTTTCCTCCAATTTATCTACCATAAGTTTTTGCAACATCTTTATGCCACAAAAAGTCCTGTATGGCCACCAAAAAGGTATCATTACTTTATTTTTTTAAATGTTTGATTTATATATTCCAAGTCTTTATCTGATAATAAAATATCATTTTGTAGATGAAATAAATACTATATTCTTATTATTTCTATCAATAAAGTCTTGACTGCTTCTTAAATCAAAATCTGCTATAAATTGATCCAATGTTAAATCGGGATATTTATTTGCCTTTAAATATGGATACAAAATTTCTTTTGCATACTCATCAAATGAAACTGACATTCCTTCAGTAAATTCTTTTTGTAAGAGAATCAAATCTTTTTATACGATTTCTTATCTGACAATCTTCCTACTGCTTTTTTTGTCCACTAAATACTTCCCCAGCAAAAGTCATATTTGCTGAATAAAATCTAAATAATAATCCTGTTAATACTTCTAAATCTTTATCTCCCAATTTTAATTTATTCAAAGGGCTAGTACTAATATCCATATCAGAAAAAAATTAAGATCTTTAGATGTTATTGATTCATCATTAATTATATTACTAAAATGTGTATCCAAGAATTTTTTTCCAATCCCTTTGCATCAAAAATTCCATTTTTTTACTAAATATCCATCCAATTTTTTTAGTAGCTGTCAAAATACTAATTGGTGTATTCAATAATAACGATTTTTTTATTCCTATTTGATGTTTTTGCTCATCTTCTTTTTTTGGATTAATAATGATTGGAATCCTCCTAAACTATAGCCTCCAACGTAAATATTTCCATTTATTTTCATTCCATCTTTTTTCTCGTCAGCAATCGCTTTTCTAATAATATCGTACATTTGCTCAGATTCAGATTTTATATATCCTGCATAATTATTTTTACTTTGACTTACAATAAATGGCATTGTAGTAACCGAACTAAATGCTATAACGTTGTATCCTCTGTCATAAAATACATTTGCCATATACATAGAAAGTCCACTGTTATACACCGAACCTGTCCCTGAAATTACTATCATCAATGGGGCCTCTTCTTTTTGTTTCCAAACTCCATATTTAAAATCAGACCATTGTCTAAGAATTTCTGGAATTTTTTTCGTTGTCTTTATTGTTCTTACCTTAGGTCCTTTTGCATGACTAAAAGTGTACCATTGATCTTTCGGTGTCCCTAAAACCGTAGCTCTTATCGCATTTTCTTTATGCGGATAATCAACTGCAATCTGTGAAACATCCACTTCATCTGCAAACCCAATCACAGACATTCCTAAAATTATAACCATTAAAAGAAATTTCTTTATCATAACCTGTTCTCCTTTTTTTTAATTTAAAAATCTTTTGTATTTGATTATAACATAATTTTAAGAATTTTTCATTATTTTTTTGACTGAAAAGTCATTTTTATTATAATTTTTAAATATCCACCGAAACCAATTTAGTCTCTCCAATCTCTTTATTCATAGTCACCCCATAAAGTCTATGAGATCCTTTCATCGTTTCTTTATTGTGTGTAATCAAAATAAATTGCGACTTATCAATAAATTTATGTAGCACTTCAACTATTTTTTGTGTATTTTTTTCATCTAACGCCGCTTCAATTTCGTCGAAGAATGTAAATGGACTTGGTTTAAACATAAATATTGCCATTATGAAAGAAACTGCTAACATTGATTTTTCTCCTCCAGAAAGTAACATTAGTGTTTGTTCTGGCTTATTTTTGTATCTCACGCTTAATTCCAATCCAGTTTTTAATAAATCTTCAGGATTCGTCAATTTTATGCCACCTTCAGCACCATTTAGAATAGTATCACACATGTACTTGAAATTCTCGCTAATTTTTTCATACGCAAAAGAAAATTTATTTGTAATTTCAACTTCAATCTCTCCAATTAGCTTGAAAAGAGCTTCTCTACTCTCAATCAAATCTTTTTTCTGATTAACAATGCTTGTGTAACGCTCATTTTCTCTCTCAAATTCCTCAATAGAAGCTAAATTCACACTTCCTATTTCTTCTCTACTTTTCTGATTCATCGACAATTTTCGTTTTACAGCATTTAATTCATTCTCGTTTTTCAATTCAAAATATTCTTCATTTTCTTTGATTTTATCCTTTTCAATTGTTTCAAACTCATCTAACTGAGATTGTAATTCATTCTCATTTTTTTAGAATTTTTTTCCAACAATTTTTTTCATAATCATTTTTTTCACTCAAAATTCTCATTTCAATTTCTTTTTATTTCTTGAATCAAGTCTCTTTCTCGTTTTTTTCAATCTCTTTTTATAGTTATCTCAATTTTTTTCAATTTCTTCAAGATTTTTCTTGATTATCTAAAACTTTTTTTATCAATTTCTTCTTTTTTTAGAAGCAATTTTTCGTCTCAAAAATCCTCCTTCAAAAAAATCTCTTTTTCTCAAACTCCAATAATTCACGATATTCATGAACCAATTTATTGTAATCAGCTTCAATTTCTCTATATCTCGCTTTATTGTTTTCTGTTTTTTACCTTCAAAATTTCATATTCCGTTACAATCGTATTCAATTCATTAGTATATTCATCCAAATTACTAATTTTTATTCAATTCCTTTTCCAAATATTCCAATTTAGAATTATTTTTCTACTATATATTTCTCAATTTCCTTAACAATTCTCTCATTTTTCTGTAATTTTTTTTCTTGCTTTTCAATGATAAAATTCTCATTTTCTGTAATTTCATAATTTAAAGTTCTTAAAAATTCTCTCTTTTTGACCAAATTTTTAAATTAAAATTGTCATACTCTGCATTAAATTCTTCGTAATCCTTTAAAAATACACTAAATTCATCTTGTATTTCTTTTTTTTCAGAGTCTAATTTTGCTGCTTTTTCTGTAATTTCCTTTAATTTTTTTTCAAATCCTGTTATTTCACTAGAAATCGACTGTAAATCCTTTTCCAAAAACTTCAAGTCTTTTTTTCGTTCTAATAATTCGTCTTTCCCTCTAAAAGAATGTCCTCCTGTCATTCTACCACGAGCTGTAATTATATCCCCTTCAAGCGTAACAATCCTGTCACTAAAACCATTTTTCGATAATTGAGCTCCTACATCCAAATTTTTTACAACAATCGCATTCCCATACGCAAATTGCACTATTTTTTCAAGACTTTTATCATATTTAACAATATTTCGTGCAAAATCAATCACACCTTCAACTTTTGGCAATTGCGATAACATTTTCCCAGTTTTAATATTTTCAATCGGTAAAAATGATGCTCTTCCAAGTTTTTTATCTTTCAAAATTTGAATACACTTTTTCCCAATATCAGTATTTTTTACGATAATATCTTGAAATAATCCACCTGATAAAGTTTGAATCGCTTCCTCATATCCAACAGGAATATCAATCAAATTAACAAACGCACCAATCACGCCATCAATTTTTTTCATTAAGAATATATTTTTATTCCTCTATTAAATGTCTCATTTTTTTCTCAATGATATTAATATTTGCTCGTCTTTTTTTGAATCTAAATTCTCATACTTATATCTCAAATCATTTTTTTCTGACTATTAATTCTCGAATAATCACTTCTCAACTCATTAATTTCATCATCCAATTGTTTTTATTTGAGCTTCTTTTTCTAATTTAAAACTTTCCTTTTCAGCCTTTTTTTATTCTCAAAATCATCTTTTTTTCATTTTGTATTTTTTTCAATTTCTAATTGAATTTCTTTTTCTCAACAAAAATATTTTTTTACCTTCATTTTTTTCGCAGAAATAACCCTTTTTTTCTAAATCTTCATTTTTCCCTCTAAGTTTAATTTTATCCACTTCAAAAATCAGAATTTTTTTCTGAGTTCTCTTTTTTTAATTTCATCTTCAATATTACTTTTTTTCTCTTTTAATTCAAGAACCTTTTTCTCAATCTCGTCCTTTTGAGCTTTCTTTTCGTTCAATGCCTTATTTATTTGATCTAACTCTTCTTTCGATCTTTTTAAGAATTTCCTCTTTTTCCTTCGTGTCAACATCCAAATTCCCTTTTCTCTTATCTTTTTCATTCGCCTCAATTTCCAAATTAGAATGTTTTTTTACCAATTCAGAATACTCATTTTTTTCAAATTATCTATCAAAGAAGTGTTTTTCCTTATTCTCTTTCTTTTTTTAGCTGACAATTTTTTTCAAAAAGTTCTTCCCTGTGATTATTTTTCGCTTTTCCCACTCTGAATTTTTTTCTTTAAAAATTCTTTTTTGAACATTTTTCAATTTATTTTTTTCAACTGTTCACTTTTTCGCCGTATAATCAGCCTTTAAAAGATTTTTTTCATTGATTCCATACTCTAAAAATCATATTTTTTTCAGTATCAATTTTTTTGTGTATAACTCTTGAATAATCTAGCTTTTTTCACTTTCTTTCTTCAAGTAATTAACTCTTACTTCTAAATCTTTTTCAACATAATCAATTTTTCTCAATCTCATTTTTTTACTTCTTTTTAATTTTTTTCTCAGAAATTTCCTTTTTCATTTTTAGCTCTTTTTTTACTCCAGTTTGCTTCCTCTATAATTTCCTTCAATTCCATTGGTGAAGAGCTAATTATTCTCTCTACTCTTCCTTGCCCAATTACCGAATATGCCTGTTTCCCAATTCCTGTATCAATAAATAAATTATTAATATCTTTCAATCGAACCTTCTTATTATTCAATAAATACTCATTTTTCTCCAGATTTAAAAAAATTCTTCTCGTAATTTTTTTATTTCAGAAAAAAATCAATATCCAAGTATCTATCCTCATTTTCAATAATCAGACTCACTTCTGCCATCGATTTTGGTTTTCGACTTTTACTACCAGAAAAAATAATATCCGAACTTTCTTTCGCACGGATATTTTTATAGCTCTGCTCTCCTAAAACCCATAAGATCGCATCCAAAATATTACTTTTTCCACTTCCATTTGGACCAACAATTGATGTTATTCCATTGTCGAATTCCACAACAGTTTTACTCGCAAATGACTTAAAACCATTGATTTCTAGTGCTTTTAAATACATTTTTTTATCTCCCTTTTCCAAAAATAACAATATTCACTGTCTTTAACAACACTTTTACATCAAACAAAAGATCGTGATTTTTTATATAGTATAAATCGTATTGTAATTTTCTGTAAGCATCCTCAACACTTGCACCATACGGATACATTACTTGTGCCCAACCAGTAAGTCCAGGTTTTACAGTATGTCGCAAATTATAATACTTTATTTCCTTCTCTAATTGCTGAATAAAAAACTCTCTCTCAGGTCTAGGCCCTACAAAGCTCATTTCTCCCTTTAAAACATTCCACAATTGAGGTAATTCATCAATTCTAGTTGCTCTCATGATTTTTCCCCATTTTGTAACTCTGTTATCATTTTTCACTGCCCATTTTGGACCATCTTTTTCTGCATCAGTTGTCATTGAACGAAATTTTATAATTTTAAAAGGTTTATTTCCTTCACCAATTCTTTCTTGTATAAAAAAAACAGGACCTTTTGACTCTAATTTAATTATTATCGCTGCTAAAATCATAATTGGAAAAACGCAAATACTGATTATTACTGCAAAAAAATCAAGTCTAATATTCTCTTTGCCTTCAAATTAAAACTATTATGATAAATTTCAAAACCTGTATTTTTTTCAAAAACCATTCTGGACTTAAATCTGAAATTGGCAATTTTTCTCTCATACATTTCATAAAATTCCAAATAATTATAATACTGCATTCCTTCTAGCTTATACTCTAACAATTTATCCACTAATTTCGCATCAGATAACAAATTTTCAGAAAAATCAACTACGATATCCATTCTTTTTGATTTCCACAAATTTGTAATCGTTTTTTCTATCGTAGAACTTTCCTCATTTTTCAAAAAACCAATCAATTTATATTGCTCGTCAACTTTAATACTTTCTAGTAAATCATTCGTATATCCATTTTCACCAACGAACATAATTCTCTGCCTACCAACTAATCCTGTAATGACAATATATCTAAACGCTATTTGAAACATCGCCATAATCCCAAAAATTATGATTCCCTCATAATAATTAAATATTTTTCAAAAAAATATTGTTGCCAAAGCTATTATTACATTTATTCCAGTAACAATTATCATATCCCGCAATCGGTATTTGCTCGTATAGACATTAAATACATTCGCCACATAATACAAAATCATCGCACCCACAATTACCAATGCATTTTTAAAACCAAGACCTCTATTCACAATTAGTAATCCAACAAAATAAACCATGACTACTAAAATTCCAAATAAATAAGAATAATTTTTTCTTACACTACTTACTGCCATTTTTCCCTTCCTTTTCTAAATAATAATCCTACTTCGTCTTTAATAAAGCAATTATCGCATAAATCACAAAATAATAAGCCGACTTCAGCACCGACAAACCTTCTTCTTTTCTATAAATATCCCATCTAACCTTCGCCGCCGCAAACTTATTACTTGATCTAGAATTATCCAACACTCGATAAAATGCAAGATTTTCTTGCAATCCGTAAACTTTTTTCACTTCTTTAATAATTTCCAGCCAAAGCACATAATCTTCATTTTTTTCACGCTCTTTAAAATATCTTTTCCCAACTTTAGAAACATCATACATTACCGTCAAACATCCCATATAATTGTTTTTCAATAAATCTGTGTATGTTATTTCACTTTTTACTTTTATTTCATTAATAGATTTCTCGTTTTCAGTAACTCTCGTATAATCTGTACAACTAATTGCTGCATCTTTTTCTTTCATAAACTTAATTTGCTTTTCTAACTTATCCTCATGCCAATAATCATCTGCATCAAGAAATGCAATAAATTCACCATCTGCAATATCAATCAGTTTATTTCTGCCTTTAACTACACCTACATTTTTACTAGCATTTATAAGTCTTATCCTCGCATCCATTTTCGAGTGCTTTTTAACAACCTCACAACTATTATCCTTCGACATATCATTCATTATTAGCAATTCCCAATTTTCATATGTTTGAGCCAATACTGAATCAATCGTCTTCCCAATAAATTTTTCAGCATTATACATCGGTGTTATAATCGAAACTTTATCTTTTATTATTTTCTTTCTCATTTCTTTCTCCAAGTTTTTTCAAAATTAAATCATACACTCTATCACAGTTCGCTTTATCCGAATATTTCAAAAAAATTTTTGGTCGTAATTTTTCGATTTTTTTCATATAAATTCTTTTCATATTTAAAATTATTATTCGTTAAATCTATAATTCCTTGAACACATTCATCCACATTATAAACTGCTTTCCCAAATAATTCCTTATCTAAATCAACATACGATCCGACTTTCTTCTGATACTCATCTTTATCAAACTGAAAAAAATAAAATTGGTTTATTCAAATAAAAAGAAATCATACGCAACACTTGAATAATCCGTAATTAAAATCTTCGCCTTTTTGTAATTCCTTCGTAATTTCACTTTCTTTTGGCAATAATTGAACATTTTTTTCCCTAATTTTTATTTTTACTAAAACTCTTTTAAATAATCTTGCATCAACTGATGAATGTAAATATTAAATTTTTATATTATTTTTCTTCTAAAAATTTATTCAATTTTTCATTCGTCACAAGCTCCATAATATTTTTAAAATACTCTGTATCCTCAATTTTAGTATCTTCCAACTTAATCCAGTTTCTCCAAGTCGGCATAAAGAAAATTTCTTTTTCACTAACTTCCACTCGATACAACTTGTCATATCTTGGATATCCTGTCACAAAAGCCGTATTTTCAGGAACTTCCCACCAAGTTGTCGTTTTTACTTTTCTCTCAAATTCTGAATCACAAATATTGACATCGTAAGATTTTACCAACTCTTCTGCTATCTTTTCTGTTTTAGCATTCATCGCTTTTCTCTCTTTAAATCCAACTGTCCCATGATTTAAAAATACTTTCAACGTTTTGTAATGAAATCTATTCACAAATGGTACAACAAACAAATACGGAGCAATATCAGCTGAAATTGAGTGGGAAAATAATACAACTTCTGCATGCATAAAATACAAGTATGCATTAACACTGCCTTTTATCAACTTTCCACCTAAAATTTTCTTCCTAATCTTCGCACCTTCATTCAAAACCCAAAATTCTTCTATTTCAGGTTTTGCACGTAAATACTCATAAATCGCTCTTCCATTATCAACATACAATTCTCCCGCATTTCCACCAACTAACCAAATTTTTCGTCCCTTAAACTTTTTCTTAGTAAAAGGATACAAGAAATACGCTATCAACATATTGATTAAACATTTAATTTTATCCATCTTTAACCCTTTCTTTATCACTATTTTCTAATCTGATATTTATTAAACCCCTGTATTCTTCCTTTCAAAACAACTCTATGATAACTTCTATTTTTTTGTAACAATTATTCCCACAAAACTTCTCAATAATTTTTTTCCAATATTCAAAAAAATGTAGAAATAATTTTTTTCTTAATTTCACTTCTTTTTTTCACTAACGCTCCATAACCTAAAAGCATATTTATAGGCTCTTTCTAAATCAGCGTAATTCCCTTTTTTTGCTGGATGAAAAATAATATCATTCGCATAATATCTACCTTTATACCCTTTATGCAATAGTGTTAACACATAATCTGTTTCTTCTCCACTTCCAAAAACCGAACCCACTCCTAAATTTTCATCAAATAAAACAATTTCATCTTGTCTATAATTTACAAAAAAAGTTATTGATTTAACTGTTTTTGAAACATTGTTTGGCTTTATATCCATATCAGTAGTTTCCATTATTCCTGTCCCATAATCTTTCCCACGTTCAAGTGTTCGACATGAATAAATTCTATACGCCTTTTTCTTCTCAAAAAACGACACTACTTTTTCAATCGTATCTGGCTGATATTCGCAATCATCATCAGGAAAACCAATGATTTCCCCTTCTCTAGCTATAAGTCCTTTATTTCTATTTAAACTCAATCCTTTTTGAGAACTTCTTATATATTTTATTTCTATCTTATCTTCATATTTCATTACAATATCTAACACTCGTCTATCTGGATTCTGATCTACCACTATTAATTCAAAATCCTGATAAGTTTGTTGTACTAAACTTTGTAAAAATAAGTCAAGTTCTTTTGTAACATTAATTGTAGGCATAATCAATGAAACTTTCATCAATTTCCCTCCTTTTCTCTATTTTATATCTACAATCGCCATATATGGCAAGTGATCGAGATAATTTTGTCCAATCTTGAGAACCATCTTTTATGAAATAACTTTCTTTCACTTTCCATTTTTTCGATTTGCTTCCAAAAATATAGTCTATTCTCGGATCTTTTAATGTTCTAAGATTTTCTTTTTTATCCTCCATATAAGTATCTCTCCAATTTCTAGTAAGTCACTGAATAATAAGTTGTTGTTGGTAAAATATTCAAATCTCCATTTAAAAATTTAATATCATCTTTATCAAAAAAATTCGTAAATACATCAAGTGAATCCATTTCTTCAGCCTTTAACTTAGTTTGAAAATCCAAATGTGTATTCATAATCAAAACTTTTTCCAAATACCTTTTTATCAAGTTCAGCAATTATCACTTGTCTTCTTTCAATACCATCAGATGGCAATTCATACGAATAAATTTTTTTCTAATGGATATCTTGAAATAAAGGAAATTCCATATTCTCCACCGTCATAATTTCTTGATTTTTTTGAAAATAATAATATTGATATCCTAATTCTGCTGCTATATCCATTGTTACATCTCTAAATTTACTTCTCTTAGTGTATTTATCTACTTCTTGAAGCGATACAAAATCTGGCTTATACGGTTTTATACTCTCTCCTAATTTTCTTCCATTGGTCAATCTCGCACCATAAATATTATAAGTCATTAATCTCAATTCTTTTGCCCAGCTAACGGTTGCTCCTGCAATCATCAACGACAACAATATTTTTTTAAATTTACTCATTTTTTTCTAATTTATCTCCTAACCTTTTTTTGTCCTATCATTGTAGATGAACTTTTTCATTCAATTATATCACTTTTTTTCTATCTACCAAATTTTTCTTACCTTTTTTCTTTTAAATAATATCTAGCGATTATTCTAGCCTTTTTCACTAATTTTTTTACTCCTGATAAATGTTTTGTTTCTAAAAACAATCTAGCCTTTAAACTGCTCCAACTATCATTCCACCAATGTATTCCATAAGTTTCGGGGCTTTTATACAATCATCTGTATATTTTTTTCATGAAAACCGTACGGATAAAAAAATATTCTTTTGGAAAAAAATCACTATTTCTCCATTTTTTTCAATAGATTTTTCTCGTTTTTTCACTCAAATTATATCTTTTTCTCAAAAGTGTAAGTAAAAAAATTTTTTTGGTATTGTCCAAATCGGTTTTTTTCCCAAATATCTTTTTCATAAAATTCATATATATCTTTCAATACTTCATTGTGCTTTGTTGTCCCAAAAAAATTCCGACACTTATGTGCTTTTTCGTCTTCGTAGCCTATGAAAAAAATTCATTTTTTTGATTTTTTTCATTTTTTTGTTTTTTTGAAAAAAAGAAATTTTTTTCTTCTAAAATCGGTGTTAAATCCTTTATTATTTCCATATCTGTGTCGACATAAATTCCTGGATTTTTCATACATAAAATGCACTCTCATATAATCTGAAACATACGCCCACAGTCGCCTTTCATAACACTCACGAAAAAAACTATTTTTTTCGCAAGATGTTTTTCCATATCAAAATTTTTTTCTCATTAATCTCAATTATCTCAAAATCTGGTAAATTCTTTTTCCAAGATTCCAAACATTTATAGAAAATATCTGGCTTTTTTGCATTTCCTATCCAAACATAATATATTTTTCTTTTCTATCATTTTTTTCTCCTATTTTTTTAAACTAGAGCTTTCTTGCGCTCAATTCTCCTGTACATAAAATCAATGCTGAAAACTACTACATAAACTGCAACTAACATTGCCATATTTTTTTGAATAATCCTTCTCCAAAAAAATGAACCTCTTGGAATATAAAATAAATTTGGAATAAAATAGTAACTTGTTAGCAATAAAAAAATCTATTTTTTTACAACGTATTTTTTCATATTTAATAATTAAAATTCCCAGAATTATCGAAATCAAAATTATCCAAAAAAATATCCTAAATCATACATTTCTGCTATATAATTTGAACCAATTCCTTCTCCCTTCAAATACGCAGCTGGATTTAGCTCATAAGTTAATTTATCCGCAAGCGAATTCGTTTGCAACAATGTTTCAGGCGATTGTGGTTGAAATCCAAATAATCCTTGCAAAATATACGGATATGGACCAATTCCAACTATTTTTATTCTTTAAATCAATCGTATATCCTAAAACCAAATAACTTACACCTTGCGAGAATAAAAAATCATACACAGTTTTTATCAAATCGAAACTGAATATTTTTTTACTTCGAATCGAAACCAAGACTTGTGAAAATATCATTGTAAATCCAACTAATTTTACCATTGTCTTAGCTTTTATTTTTATTCCATAAACTTTCGCATAATACCACATTATAAATAGTAATTGTGTCAAAAATATCGCTCTAGCACCTTTAAATGAATCTAATAATTTTACCATCAAATACAATCCAGAAACTGTTAAAAACTTTTTCTTTGTCGGAATAGAAATTAAAAATATCAAAAATCCTATCGTCATCACGGTTCCAGACCCTTTTGTGAAAAACGGATACTCTACGCCCTTCAAAATTCCCGTATAATACGCTTCATACCCAGCTTGTAAAATAACTTTCAATTGTATGAACATTTTTGTAAGCTAAAAGCTGGTAAAGAAATAATGAATAATGTCAATCCTACATTTGAATATAAATTATTACTCGCTAATGTAATTCCACCTTTTAATTCTATTTCATCTTCATTCAAAATTCCTATAAAAAAATCCCAAATGAGTGCATAACAAAACAATCAAAAAAATACTATTATTATTTCCTGCCTAACTTCATAGAAAAAAATAATAATTTGCAAACTTCGTCGCTCAACCAAATTCCTTATAATTTACAACATCTAAAAAAAACTCTTGTAAAATTAAATAAAAAAATGATGTGTACAAGAAAATCATATACGAATTTAACCAATCAAGATAGATTTTCGCTGTAACAAACGTGTAAACATAAACTCCCATCAGTAAATATTCTAAAAAAATTTCGTTTCTACAATTTCATTTGTATATACTGCACTAGTCTTTAAAAAAAAACACAAACGCAATCACAAACAGATGAAAAAAACTAGAAAAAAATATTTTTATCTTTTTTTATCATCTTTCCTCCTTTTTTTATAATAAAGTTATTTTTCTCGTAACCTTTGAAACCATATAAATTCCAATCGGTAATGCTAAAAAAACAAAAAAACATTTTTTTGCTTCATTCTCTTTCCAGATTTTTACTAAAAATTATATCCTGCAACTTTACAAAACTTATAATAAACTGCATTATTCAAAAATTTTTTTCTTTAAAACTCATTTTATGCCTATTTCTCTCATTATGATACAATGCCTGTCCTCTCAGATTTCTCAGCAACAAATCATTATATTTAGAAGTCAAGCCATCATTTTGATATTCTTTTATCTCGATTTTTTCATTCACATAAAACATTTTATATCTCTCAGAAATTCTATTATAAACAACCGCTTCTGTCGTAAATTTTTCGCCTTCAAATACTGGAAACGGATATTTTTTTATAACTTCCGTCTTAAACATCAACCCTTTATCGCCCTTCACACCAAACTTATTATAAATATCAAATTGAGATGCAATCATTTTATTTTCAGGAAATTTCGTTCCAATAATTTTTCCATCAGGATATACAGATAAATAGCCCATTCCAGCAATTTTATCAAAATTTATTTTCTCTGATTTTTTCAACTCTTCCCAATATTCTAAAATCTTTTCAAGTCCATTTTCCACATACTCATCATCAGAATCCAAGCACACGAATAATTCTCCTTGTGCCTTTTCCACTCCAAAATTATATGCTCTCTGTTTTCCCCCATTTTCCTTATAAAAATACTTAATATCCAAAATCTTTTCTCGCTGAAACTCTTCCACAATTTTCCCAGTATTGTCTGTCGAACCATCATCGACAATCACCCATTCAAAATCCTTAAAAGTCTGTTTTTTCAACGATTTATACAATTTTTTCAATAAATTTTCACGATTATATGTTGGAGTAAATATCGTAAATTTCATTTTTTTCTCCTTCTAATTTTTTTCATTATCTTTTTTTCAGTATATTATATCATTTTATTGACTTTTTTGTTATCAAAAATTAATGTTCCTATTCCACAATTTTTCGCCTAATCGATTTATCAAAATTCGTCAAAATATCATCCTGTATTGTATCTGCCCATTTTGCCATTTTTAATAACGTTATTTCTTCATCACCTTGAACACCAATAATTACAGCTTTATCTCCCACAGAAACACCCTCAATATCTGTCACATCAACCAAAATCATATCCATGCAAACCTCTCCCAAAATATACGCCTTTTCCCCTTTTATCAAAATATATGAATTACTTGATTCTATCTGTTTTTTCAAGCCATGTGCATATCCAATTGGAACAACCGCTACAACCGTATCTCGCTCCAACAATCCATTATTTCCATAAGAAACCTGCTCCCCCTTACGAACCTTACGAAGACTGATTATTTTCGAATGAAGATTTATCACTTGCTCCAGTCCAACTCTTTCTGAAAGTGGTTCCATCCCATAAATCGCCATTCCCACTCTTCCAAAATCATAATTATATTTTTCCCTATACTTAAATAACAACGGACTCGCCTGTAATTGAGTATATCTGTAATCAATTCCCATTTTTTGAAAAATCCTCAAAAATTCCTCATACTTTTTAACTTGTGCCTCTGTTTTCTTAAAATTTTCACTATCAGAAATATGAGAAAAAATCGATACAATCTCTAACTTACCAATTTTTTCAACAGTTTTAACACCTTCTCCCTTTTTATCATATTCCAAAAATCTCTTATTTTCATTTCTAACTTGAAATCTCTTTAAAATACCACACAATTCTTCTATTTCATCCCCATCAAATCCTAATCTATTCATTCCAGTATTTAACTTTATATGAATTTGTATATTATTTTTCCCCTCTTCCAAAATTTCACTAAAAATTTTCTCATATTCTCGAAACTGAAAAAGACTGTAAATCGTCAATTCAATCCCATTTTCTACAGCTATTTTAATATCTTCAACTTCCGTATAATTCAGCATCATCACATTTACTTCTTTCGAAAATCTTTCCCTCGAAATCCTCTTTATCTCCAAAGCTTCCTCGATATAAGCGACTGCATAATAATTACACCCATTTTCAATCAAAATCGGCAAAATATTTTCAATTCCCAAACCATAAGCATCATCCTTCAAAACATAAATGATATTTTTATTTATCCTTTTAATTTTCTCAAGATTTTTTTCTCTATTTTTATTTCTACTAATTTCTAAATCAATTAACATTCTTTTTTTCCTTTTTTTATTTTTCTATTTTTTTATTATCTTACTAAAAAAATTTTTCCATTCCTTAAATTATAATAAAAAAATTTGATATCTTTTTTTATTCAAAACACATAATACATTTTTAATTATACTAAAAAGACTAGATTTTTTTCTATAATTTTTCTAGTCTTTTTCAAAAAAATAAATATTTTTTTCTATTATTTCAATTCGTCTAATAATCCCCATTCTCCATTTACTTTTTTTAAGAATACGACATATTTTTTTCAATCACTATTTCTGATGTTGTATTTTTTTCAATGCAATCTCTATTTGATTTATAAGTTCATCATAAACAATGTTGATAACTCTAATTTTTTTCATTCTCATTACCTGGTTTTTTTCCATAAAATCCAGTTCATCTTCACTATTATAACCTACCTTTTTTTAATAATATTGCTGTAATATCCTCATCTGAAATTTTTATCTAAAGCTTCTAGCCCTTTATCTAAATCTTTCATTTTCATATCATATACTACATCAGCAGTATTTTTCATCAATAAATTTAATTTTCTTTACAGAAAATGAAATAGATACATTTGATATAAAAGCATCAATAAGTTTCTTTTTCATATTTTTTTCCTCTAACTCTTTTTTTCTCGAACTACTCATTTTAATATCTTTATCAAACAAATTCATATTGCCTTTTTCCTACTTCTTTACTCATTTCTGCTATTGCATAGTTAGAAATTATTTTTTTGAAATAGGTTGTAAATCTCTTTGTAGTGCTTTTTTCTATTTTTAGAAGATTCACTTTCCATCACTTCTTGTGATATTTGAACACCTTTATTCTTCTGAAGAGTAATCGTCCCCGCAAATCCATTTCCCATAACTGCTAACATCATTACAAACAATAATTTTTTTCATAAACTTCTATCTCCTTTGTAAATTTTTATTTTTTTATAAGTATTATAACACAAAATTCTATTTGATTCCACACTTTATTTTTCTATCATTAGAAAAAAATATTCTAAAAATTTCTTTTTACAACCTCATCTGATTTTTAAGATACTTGTATGAGTTTTTCCCGTCAATTACTTTAAAACGACAATTTTTCAATCGAGCAGTTTCTATTGGAACCATACCGTCATCTTTTCCTTTTATCATAAGCGAATACAAAGGATTATTTGTTTTATTCCCAATAATTACATAACAATCATAATCTGGTTCACCTAACTGATTCACAAAACTATTTTTGTCAACTTTTATCTGTCTCACAGCTTTTCCTAAAATTGGACTCAATGCTTCAGAAAGAACATTATCAGCTATCGAACTCCCATGAGAAGGCGGAGAAATAAACACAACTTTTCCCAATTCATCGATTTTACTCTCTTTCAATTTATGTCGCAAAACAACTGATCCCAGTGAATGAACTACAAAATTCATTTTTAATTTTGACTTGCCTTCATTTAATCTTCTCTCATTCACTTGCTCTAATTTCTTCACTTCTTTATCAATTTCTGGATTAATATATTTTTCAACCATTCCTTGGATATCTTCCTTCGTTGTCGGATATTGAATACTAATTCCTGCATATCCCTTTTCTTCCATTTTCCCCTTAATGTACGATAAATCATCCAATTTCCCATAAATACCATGAATAAAAACAACAATATCTTTATCAGTCGTATTAATATTCCCAAACTCTTCCACTTTAAATTCATGAGTCAGTATCCCTGCTCTAAGTGTAAATCCCACTAACAATGGTAAACCAATTACCGCTAATACATTTTTCATTACTACTCCTTTCATATCTAATTTCCTAGCCCATTTCTTATCTAAACTTCCAACAATGTACTCAAATCCATTTTAAAAATTAAATGATTACAAATTATTTAAAATTGAGATTTTTTTAAAAAAAATAGTCATAGTTTTTTTATGTTCAATTTTTAAATCAATTTTTTTATTAAATATAATAATAATGTAATAATTTAGAAAAAGACTAGTTTCCTAGCCTTCTTCTTCTATATTTTAATCCTTCATCAATTCTGCATTTTCCATTATAAACGGTCTTGCAGTCGGTTGTCCCCATTCAGTATCATATTTATTTGTCAAATATTTTTTAAGTTGAGCTCTATTCTCAAATTTTATAGCTTGATACGGTTCTTGGAACGCCAATTTTTCTAAGAATAATAATTTCCCATCTTTTAATTTCAACAGAATTCCTGTGTGACCGATGAAAAGTGTATTTTCTTCCTCAGGTGAAATTTGCGAATGGAAAAACATCGAAATCATTGAGATTTTATCATTATTTGAAAATTTTACTCCAAGTCGATTCCATTCATCTTTTACTTTTTTCAAATGCACATTCACGTCTTTAGTATTTTCCGTAGCTATTGCTGAAAATATTGTTTTAAAAGTCTTTTTCTCTGTGTCATTAAATAACGGAAAAGGCACATTATTCAATGCTTCTTCGTCTAAAAATAAACTTTTTGTCTCATCTTTAAGTGAAAAAGTGCTCGTTTTCAAAAATTGTCTCATGATAGTAAACGATGTTATTCTACAGTTAAATCCTGGAAATTTAGGATTTTTCTCATCCCACAATTTTTGAAGAATTTCTTCGTTATAATCTGGATTTATATTTTTGAGAAATTTTTGAATCCTTGTTTGATTAATTCTTGATTTTTTTACAGAATCATTAAAAAAATTCACACTTTTTCAAAAAAATAAATCTATGCTTTCTTGATTTACTCCTGCATCTTTTTAAAAGCTTCAGCGACTTCATTTTGCGTCTCTTTATCAACCAAATTTGAATAAACTAATTCCTTTAATTCTTTATTTTTGATTCGATTTATTTTTCGGGGTTTTTTTACCTCTTCCTGTTTCACACCAGTTTTTCCCAGAATTTGAAATATTTTTTTCATCTTTACTAGAATTTGAACAACTCATAGTCTGCAATTAAAAGTCCAATAATTAATAATTTCTTCATATTTTTTTCTCCTTTTTACTCCCTGTTATTTTTCCTATTTACGAAAGTCTATTTTTAAAATCCTCATATTTGAAAGTTCGTATCACTTTCAATCCATCTTTTTCAGTATAAACTACAATTGACGGCAAGTTTATTCCATTAAAAGTATTTGTTTTTACCATGCTGTAGTGTGCCATATCTGTAAAAATCAATTTATCTCCAACTTTTACAGGCTCATCAAATGAATAATCTCCAACAATATCCCCTGCCAAGCATGTAGGCCCACCTAATCTATAAGTATATTTTTTCTCATTAGGCAATCCTGAACCGAATATAAACGGTCTGTAAGGCATTTCAATAACATCTGGCATATGACACGAAGCCGACGTATCAAGCAACAAAATATCCATCTCATTTTTTGTAATATCTAAAACTTCCGATACCAAAAATCCTGTATTCAACGCCACAGCTTCTCCTGGCTCCAAGTAAACTTGCACATTGTAAGTTTCTTTTATATGATTTATACATTTTATAAGTTTTTCTACATCGTAATCTTTACGCGTAACATGATGTCCACCACCAAAATTTACCCATTTCATTCCATGTAAATATTTCCCAAATTTTTCCTCAAAAACTTTCAAAACATTTTCCAATGCGTCAGAATTTTGCTCACACAAAGCATGAAAATGCAATCCTTCCAATCCTTCCAACTCATCTTCCTTAAAATTCTCAATCGTTACTCCAAATCTCGAATATCTCCCTGCAGGATTATAAATTTCTGTCTCAACTTCTGAAAATTCAGGATTTACACGTAATCCACAACTTATATGTTTTCCAGTCGCTTTTATTTTCTCTTGAACTCTTCCCTTAAATTTATTCCATTGTGCAAACGAATTAAACACAATATGATTCGTAATATCCAAAATTTCATCAAATTCGTCATCACGATAAGACGGATTAAAAATGTGAGTTTCCAATTTTTTCTTAGTAAATTTTTTCTCCATTTCCTCATATCCTAATTTTGCCTCAAAAAGCGAACTCGCTGTAGTTCCATCCAAATAATGTCCAATCAAAGGATAAAAGTAAAACATCGAAAATCCTTTCTGTGCCAACAAAATCTTACATCCTGTTCTATCCTTAACATCTTTTAAAATTTTCAAATTTCTTTTCAACAATCTCTCATCCACCAAAAACGACGGTGTTGGCAGATTTGTAATATCTATATCAATATATTTATTTTTTTGCCATAATTATTCCTCCCTTAATTTACTTAGATTTCCCATGAAATAATTTCTCGTATTCCTTCTTGAATTTTTCATCCTCTAAAATTTTTTTCTCAAACAAATCTTTTCTATTTTTTATAGTTTTTTCAATCGCCTTTTTATACCTAAACTCATCAATTTTCGCATGATTTCCACTTCTCAAAACTTCTGGAACCTCATATCCATCAATTTCAACAGGTCTTGTATATTGCGGAAATCCCAAAAGACCATTATAAAATGAATCTGTTTCAAATGACTCTTTTTTTATAACGCCTTCCTTTATTCTACTAATCGAATCCAATAGAACCAAACTCGGCAAATCACCACTACTCAAAACATAGTCTCCAATCGAAATTTCCTCATCAACAAATTTTTCAATCACTCTCTCATCAAGACCTTCATATCTACCAGAAATTATCACTAACTCTTCTTTTTTCGCCAATTCCATAACCTTTTGATGATCTAAAGTCTTTCCTTGAGGAGTCACAAAAATAACATGTGGCTTTTTAAATTTTGAATTTTCAGATTTAAAATCTTCATTTTCATTTCCAATTTCATGATTATTTTTCTCTGTCTAAATCCTCTTCATTCAAATTTTTCTTTTCCATAAAAATCAAAATTCTCTTGAAAATAATTCCAATACGCCTCTGGCTTCAAAACCATTCCAGCCCCTCCACCAAAAGGCATATCATCCATCTGATTGTGCTTATTTCTCGCATAATCCCTAATATTCACAATATCATATTCCATTTTTCCAAGCTCAATAGCCCGTTGTAAAATCGTTTGTGACAAATACATCTCAAAAACTTCTGGAAATAAAGTCAACACACTAATTTTCATCTGTTTCCTCTCTCATCCCCTCAATCAACTCCACATCCATTTTATTATTATCAAAATCTATTTTTTTCACAAAAACATCTATTTGCGGAACCAATATTTCTTTATGGTTTTTAATATCTTGAATTACCAATATATCATGAGCTGCGGTCTCCATAATGTCTATAACTTCTCCAATTTTTTCACCTTTTTCAAAAACTTCTACTCCCAGCAAATCCTTTAAATAGAAATCATCTTCTGTTTTTTCTGGAAGCAAGTCCCGTCTTATCTTTATTTGAAGTCCATTCAACTCTTTTGCCAAATCAATATTATTTATTCCCTCAAAATTTATAATCGCTTTTTTCTCATTAATTCTTTTAACACTTTTCACCAAAAGAACCTTTCTTCGACTATCCTTTTCAAGCAAAACTCTTTCATCAACAATAACATCTATACCTTCAAACATCGAATTTATCTTCACACTTCCCGTCAAATGATGCGTTCCAACGATCGTCCCAATATTAACTAAATTTTCCATCCTTTTCCTTTCTTATTTCGTTAACATATTCTCATTTATCTTTTACACTACTTTCTAGATTTCTTAAAATTTCTACTTTCTTCTGCAATTATTTTCAATTCTTCCAATGAAGTATCATCAAAATTTGCCGCAACCGCTGAAATCACACCTTCTACCAATGGTGCATCTGCAATTTGTGCATTTATTTTCCCTTTCAAACTTTCGATTGCTTGATTTGCATTAAAAACAGAACTTCCCATATCGACAAACACAAGAACTCCTTCTCCTTGATCTGCCTCTATAATTGCATCTTTCACATTGTCGACATTTGTTCCGTAAATCTCATTTTTTACGTCTCCACCATTTTTTATTTCAAAATCTTCCTGTTGCAAAACTTTTGCAAAATTAATAATTTCTTCTGCCAATTTATTACTATGGCTTACTACTACAATTCCCACCATTTTAATCGTTCTCCTTTTATTTCTATACTTTTACTAATTTTCTCCCAATAATCTATCTAAAATAATTGATACTGCACTTCTCACACATAAATGATTATATTTTGTTTTACCTCTAATCGGCTCCAAAATTTTGTATGACATATCCATAATTTCGCTTGTCAATCCCCAACCTGTTCCAAACAATATTAAATACGGTGCCTCATCTTCAACCATTTCTTTTCCTAAATCTTGATACGACGTAGTATTAGGAAAGATTCTTGCTGAAGTTGTTATTATTTTTGGCTCTTTCCCTTCTATTTTTTTTATTGTCTCAATTGCAGTTTCTACAGAATTTTCTAAATCCGTATTTTCAAAAGCCTCTTTTCTATTTTTATTAAATTCTATCCCGTCACCTTCTGTCCAATAATTAATAATTCTATTCGTTAATTCTTGTTGTGCATCAACAGGCGTGATAATAAAATATTTTTTTATATCATATGTTCTACAAGTTCTCGAAATATCATGAATATCAAAGTTCGTTACCGATGTTGCTACCACTTCCTCATTTCTATTATACACTGGATAATGAACTAATCCAACATAAATATTATCTCTCATCTTTTTCTTTTTCCTTTCTCTTTCTTATTTTTTTCTATGATTAGAATATATCTTTATCCCGTATTCTTTCATCCTCTTATTATTTTTCAGTATAAGACAAAATCATTATAAATAATAGCACTGTCTGTATCCAAAAAAATTACAAAATCAGTAGAATTATGAGCAATTACTCCTAAAATTAAAGATATCTTCAATATATTATTCTCATTATTTCTCATTATTTCATAAATGTATCTCAAAAAAACAACTAACAATGCCAATGTTCCAACAACTCCATAACTCAAAAAGTGATTCAACCAATGCGTTATGAGAGTGTGGATAAATAAAATTTGTAAATTTATAATAATAAAAATTTCCGTGTCCATAAAGAATATTTGTCTTTTCGAATATTCCAATTGCTATTTTTATTATATCCACTCTCAACCAAAAAAATATTCTATAATACTTTTTTTCTCGCAAAAATGGGAAAAAAATCCATAAATTACTCCGATAATATAACTAACCAAAACTACTATTGTCGCAATAAAATATTTTTCTTTCAAAAAAAGTAATAAAAATAACACAAATACTCCAACTGTTATCCCAATTAGAGCCGATCTCGAACCAGATAAAATCAATGTTGCTATATTCAAAAAGAATATCATAAAATTCCATTTTGATTTTTTCTCAAATGCAAAATATAAATTCGCAACTGCAATCATCATCATCACACTTCCTAAATAATTTGGATTGTGAAAAGCGAAATATCCAGCTCTTTTTCTTGTAATCAAATATTCAATAACCCCTGTCACAAAAGGCAAAACCGAAACTTTACAAAGTAATTCCAAATTATTCTTTTTCGTACTACTTTCCATAATCAAGGTGTAATACCTTCCGACCATAACACACAGTAAAATCGGTATCGCTATCAATCCGTACCAGTTGTCATATATCATAGCCATCACAATTGAAAACCCTAAAACTATTTCGACTACAATCAGAGATCTGTCTTTCAATATTTTTTTATATTCGCCAGAAAAAAATAAATCTATCAAAATCAAAACTGTAAAAAGTACCACAAACCAATAATGGACAAAAATTGATACTCCTAACAGCGTATACAATATTCGTAAATAATTATCATTCGTCATATTTGCTATTTTCAAGTTTATTCCCCTCTTTTTTTAATGAGAGCTAAATTAATATCCTCTCACTCAGTTTTTCATTTCAAAAATTTTTAATAACTATTTATCAAAATTTAAAAGCACTCCATTTTCAAATGCATAAGGATTGTACTTACCTTTTCTAGTTTCTAAACTTCCGATTATTTCTCGCACTTCCTCTGGACTCTCAAAAGTGAAATCCAATCTCAATTCATCAAAGTTACATTCCAAAATTTCATCCATTTTAGGAATCAAATTCATCGGCTTATCCAAATACAACTCAATATTATTCAAATCATTTTTCAAAACTTTATATTTGTCGTAAAATTCTCCCTCAAGCTCCTTATATTCCTCATCAAATATTTTATGCTCAATATACATTCCCTTCAAATATCCGTAAATTACCAATCCTTTTTTTACTTTATCTGATTTTATATTTCTCAATTGTCGATGATTTAACTCAGGCGAAATAAAAACAGTTTCTATATTTGGAAATCTCGAAAACATTTCTATCGTATGATTATTGAAAATATTCAAATTCCAGTCAAGCGACTGTCCCTTCAAACCATTTTTCTCTCCCATAATCGCCTGATACAAGTTTGAAGCCAAATTAGTATCCACTTTTATCTTTCCTAAATTTTTCTCTTTCGCAACGTCATACTGTTTATGATAAATCTTTTCAATTCCAGCCTCACGACAAGCTCTCTCTTGCTCTTCATTTGACACTAATGCCGAAAATATTGGCGTTACAGTCTCTGATTTATTCTCAAAATGATATTCTTTCTTTTCAGGTGCCTTTCTTCTATACGATTGCAACAATTTTTCCTGTAATTGAGCCACACATTCCCGTTTCAAAGCCTTCAACTCACTAAATGGAATAAATGTTGTCCCATCATAGTCAATCGAAATATTCCCCAACTCAAACGACGTATCACCCAATTCTCCTAATTTTTCTGCAATCTGTTCTTTCGTTATCACTCTCTTGGCATCTTGCTCCAAAATATCTCCTTTTGCAACAGCCACAATCTTCTGACCCTTTATATTCTCAATTTCAAATTTCAATTCCAACTCTTTTCCTTTTTTAGCAATCAATTCCCCAGCTATCGTTGAAAATCTCTTTGAAACCTTTATATTATGAATAATTCTATCATTTATCTCTTTAGAATAATTTTTTTATAAATATATTTTGTTCCTTTCGGCAATTTTCCAATCGAAATCGTATCATTTTTTTCTGAGCCTTTTTGAACTTTTTTTCTCCATTGAAAATTATTTTTGTTTACATATTCTCCCGAAATCGCTTCAAAGTTTTCATCTACAAACTGAACACCATCTCCTAAAATCAAATCGTCATCAATTCTAAAATTATTCGTCTCACCAATTCTCACACCTAAAAAGTACCCAAAATTAGACGAATACTTAAAGTTCATAAGTTTGTTATCCAAATAAAAATATCCTTTTGAATATCCTCGATTAAATAATTTATAACTTTCTGTAGGTCTTGGTGTCCCCTTCAAAATATTATCATAATAACTCACTGTTTCAAATACATACTCACTAGATTTTTTACGCCCTTCTACTTTTATCCCTTCAATACCAATTTCTTTTAGCATATTAATTTCCTTCGCCTGTAACAACTGATCATTTGGACTCAAAAAATATGCCTCTTTCCCTTTCTCATCAGTAAATTTTTTTCTGCAAGAATACGCACAAAGTCCTCTATTTCCACTTCTTCCTCCAATAAAACTACTGATGTAGCAATTTCCTGAATACGAAATACAAAGCGATCCAGACACAAAAATCTCTAACTCAACATTTGTTTTCTCTCGAATACTTTTTATCTCTTCAAATGACAATTCTCTCGCCAAAACAACACGATCCAACCCTAATTCTTCCAGTTTTTTCGCTTCAACATGATTAGCAACCGTCATTTGTGTACTTCCATGGACTCTCAACCCTGGAAAATTCTCTTTTATAAATTTTATAAATCCTAAATCCTGAACAATTACTGCATCAATTCCATGTTCGTAAACTCTTTTTACATTATTGTACATACTATTTATTTCTGTATCTTTTAATATCGTATTTAATGTCATCGAAGTCATAATTCCTCGCGAGTGAGCGTAATCAATCGCATCCAGCACTTCATTTATCGCAAGATTTTGATTATTTCTTCTAGCTCCAAATCCTCTTAATCCAAAAAATACTTCGTTTGCTCCTGCTTTTATTGCTGCTTCTAGTTTTTCATAATTTCCAGCTGGTGCAACTATATTCATAAATCCTCACTTTCCTATAAGAGCTCAGTGCCGCTCTCAAACTCGGCTTTTGCTACAAAACTTCTACACTCTCATTTTAAAAATTATCTTCTCACTTCTTTATATTATAACAAACATTTTACTTTTTTACCAAATTCTTTTTCACATTTTTATTAAAATAAAATTAAGAATATCTTCATTATTGTCCATACAATGATTTTTACATAATCAGTTTTTCTCATTATTCTCATCATAAATGTATATTGCTTCCTCTATTTTTAAAAGCCTTTTTTTGGCATCTTTTACTGCTTCCAATAGACAAATTTTAGCGTCATTTCCGTATTTTTGTGTAACAATTTTTTTCATTCGTTTTGGTTCTAGATTATATTTTTAGAAGTAAAAATTACTTCAACTAGCCTATCACTTCGAAATACTAATGAAAAAAACTTCCCATATTTTTTTCAACAAATAACTTGTAGCTTCTATAATATTCTCCAAAGTTAAGTCAATATTGTGTCTTGCTCGACTTAATTGGTCTAAATCATTTATCTGACTCAAATCTCCTGTAAATTCAAAAATATGGAGGATTTGTGACAATTGCATCAAATTCATCTCTTTTGAATAATTTTTTTAAAAATTTTTTTATATCATCAGACAATATTTCTACTTGATTTTTTTACGCCGTTATTCTCGATATTTTTTTAGCGATTTCTGACATAATTTCTTGTATTTCAATTCCAACTATTTTTTTGCTTTTTGATTTTTTTGCTAGTAGTAATGAAATTATCCCACATCCAGTCCCGATATCTAATATTTTTTTCGTTTTTTTCGATTAATTTTTAACAAAAATCTGCCAGTAAAACTGAATCTAAAGTAAAATTTTTGAAAATCATTTCTTTGAATAATTTCCATATCTTTTTAATGTTGTTCTCGTTTCTTCTCCTGTTTTTCTTCATTCTTTCCACCTTTAATTTTTTTGATTGTTTCTTTTTCTCATTACAAAAAAATTAAAAAAATATTTTATCAAAAAAACTTGTAATGACAAAAAGAAAAAAATAAAAAAACTACATCTCAAAAAAATTCAAATAAATCTAATTTCTCAAGATGTAGTTATTAAAAGTACTTTAAATACCTTCAAAATTTCTATTGTTGTTTATTATTGACCTTGGAAAGGTGAGAATTGGAATTCAATTCTTCTGTTTTCAAATCTTCCTTCGTCAGTTTCATTTGTAGCAACTGGTTCTCTTTCTCCCATTGAGTCAACTCCAATAACTCTAGCTGGATCCAATCCGAATTCAACTAATTTATTTCTTACGCTAATTGCCCTTCTCATACCAAGTTTCATATTGTATTCGTCAGAACCTTTAGAATCTGTATGTCCAATAATTCTAATTGCATAATTTTTTTGTTCCGCATATGCTTTAACATTTCTTAACAATTCGAAGTATCTTTCTTTTACTATATCTTTATCGAAGTCAAAATTCAATTTACCTGCATCTAATACAACAACTTCTTCTTTAGGTTCAACTTTTACTGCTTCTGCTCCTTCTTCTTCAAGTTCCAAAGCATTAATTCTAATTGTATTTTCTCTCATTTGAGTAGTTGTCAATTTTCTAGCCATTACTGGTGCAGAAACTAACAACATTGCTAATAATCCGATTATTGTTGATTTTCTAACCATTGTTCTGCCTCCTTCTCTAATGATTTATATTCTGGAGCATTTCTAGTTGGTTTGTTTTCTTTTAAATACTCTTCAATGTGATCTAATCTTTCAGTGTTGTAGTTTACTAATCTTGCATTTGTACAAGATAAAGCTCCTAAACCTAACGCTAATAATGCTAATTTTTTTCATTACATTTCTCCCTTTCTAAAAATTATTTTTATTATATATTTTTTTAAAAAAATTATATACCTAAACTAATTATAACTAATTTTTGTTATTGCAAATGTTTATTTCATTTTATCTTGAATTTGATCTAATCTTTGTTCCATTTTTTCCAAGATTTCATTATTTTTGTTAAATGTATCTATGTTATTGTTGATTTGTGTTACTCTTTTTTTGATTCTTTGGATTTCTACATCCATTTTTTCACTTTCAGTCATATTTTTTTCTTTAGCTTTCATTGCTTTAATTTCAGCTTTTTTTAGAATTTACTCTTTTTTTACTCTAGGTGCTGTACCAGTTGTTGTAGTTCCAGTCACTTCTACTGGAGTTACTTCTACTGCTTGCTCAGCTTGTCTTTGTTTTGCTACTTTTAGTAATCTTTGTACTGCTGCATCAGTATTTGATTTTCCTGCTGAAAATGATAATTGACTTACTACTAATACTGATAATGCTGCCATTCCGATAATTTTTTTCATATTTTCTTCCTTTCTCATTTGACTTCTTATTCTTCAGTATTTTTTTATTATTTTTTTATTTGATTTTTTTACTACTTTTTTTGGTTTTTGTGAAGATCTTCTTGAGTCAACTTTTTTTGAAGATTGTTTTCCTAAAACATCATTATATCCAACAACTTCCGCTTCCTCTCTCTTAACACTTCTTACTACTCTTTCATAAAAATCAACTTTATCAGCTGCTTTTTCTGAATTGTATTGTAATCTTTCCATTGGAGTTTTTGGTTTTGGTGCTTCTTCTTTTTGATCTAAGTATTCGTCTACTGTCCCATCTGACATTTCTTTTCTAGCTTCATCCATTGCTTTTTGAGCATCTTTAACTACTTTTTCTCTTTTTACTTTTACTGGTTCAGTTTTTTTATTCAAATTTTTGTAATAATCATTTCTAGCTTCTTTTAATAAATCTTGTGCACTTGCTCCAAACACTTGAGCAGATGCTGCTAACACTAATCCGATAAATAAAGTTTTTTTCATATCATCCTATTCCTTTACTATATTTTTTATTGCATTACTGATAAAAGAGTTTCTAATTCAGCAATTCTAGTTTGTTTTTGTACAATTGTTTTTTTCTAAATTTTTTTGTAATATTCATCATAGTTTTTTTCAATATTTTTTTGTACTCATCTCTATGCCATCTAACTTCTGAATCTTTTTTTCAATTTTTTTCTTGTAATTTTTTTCTTTTCCTATTAATTTATTTTTGTAAATCTTCAACTTCTTTTTTTCCAGTCTGTCTTTCTCATTTTGGAATTCTGCTTTCTTCTGAGCTTCTTTTTTTGCAATAAATCGTTAAATTTATTTTTCAATTGCATTTAAACTCGATTCCAAACTGTTTGTGTTTGGCGCTGAATATCCAATTACTGATACCATAATAACGCCCGCTATTAGCAATGCTTTTTCTTTTCATTACTAGACCTCCCATTTTTTTATAACTGTCTTTTTTTCTCCTTAACTTTTTAGTTACATTGTATCAAAAAAATAAAAAAATACAATTAAAAATTTTTAATTTTTTTAGCATTATTTTTTTGAATTTTTAAATTTATGAAAAAAATTACCCAAAATTTAACAATAAAGATTAATAGTATTCTCATTTTTTTAATTTTTTTATACTAAAATATTAACTTTAATTATTAAATCTGATCCAATAATTCAAATAATTCATTTGCTGATTGAATAGTTTCTATTTTTTCTACTAAATCTTCTTCATACGACAATTTAGAGATTTCTGCTAACAAGTCTAAATGTTCTTTTTTTTCACCTTTAGGTGCTGCTATCATAAAGATTAGTTTTGATGGTTCTTCGTCCATGCTATCAAAATCAACTCCATTTTTTGAAATTCCAAATGCTAATGCAATTTTTGAAACACATGGAGATTTTGCGTGTGGTACCGCGATATCATCTTGCATTCCTGTAGAGCATAATTGTTCTCTTTCTAATAATGCTTCAATAAATTCTTCAGTACTTTCTTCTGGGATAACTCCAGTTTTTACAAATAATTCTATCATTTCATTAAATATTTCTTTTTTTGTTGTCCCTTGCAAATCTAAATTTACTCTTTCCACTGTTAAATAATCTTGTATTCTCATTTTACTTCCTTTCTTTCTACGAAAAAAATTGTCATAATTTCTTAAAATATCCTCTATTATTTCTTTTTTCTGAAATTTCAGATAAATTATAAATCAAGTAATCTTTTTTCCTTTCTAAACCAAGTCATTTGCCTTTTTGGCATATCTTCGACTTTCTCTTTTTGATATCTTCTATCGCTTCCTCCAAAGACACTTTTCCATCGAAATAATTAAACAATTCTTTTGTAACCTATTGCCGATATTTTTTATAAACTATCCTCATAGTTATTATATACTTTTTTTGCCTCTTCGACAAGTCCTTTTTGTATCATTATGTCAACTCTTTTTATTTATTCTTTCGTACAATTCTTCTCTATTCCTAGTCAAAAAAACACCTTTAAAAAAATTATAATTATTTTTTTAATATTTTTTTACTCGCAGTTCACTAAATTTTTCCACCAGTTATTTTTGCAAACTTCTATTGCCCTAACTAATCTCAATTTATTATTCAAATCAATTTCATTGTAAGCCTGTAAATCTAGTACTTTCAAAATTTCTTGCAATTCTTCTAACGATTTTTTTTCTAAATCTTTTCTTATCTTCTCATCTTTTGTTGGCAAATCAGAAAATCCATCTGTTATTGCTCTTATATAAAGTCCCGTTCCACCAACTAAAATTATATTTTCAGCATTTTCTTCTTTCTCGTGCAAAATTTTATTCACTTCTACTTCAAAATCGCCAACAGAATAATCTTCATCAGGTTCTACAACGTCAATCATATAATGTTTGATTCCTTGCATTTCGTCTTCTGTTACTTTTGCTGTTCCAATGTCTAAAAATTTATAGACTTGCGAGGCATCAGCCGAAATAATATCCACATTCAGCCTTTTTGCAAGTTTTATTGATAAATCAGTTTTCCCAACGCCTGTAGCTCCACTAATTACTATTCCTTTTAATTTTTTATTCATAATTCTTTCTTTCTATAATACATATTCAAATTCATATCCAGCAATTACAATAATGTCGCCTTCTTCAACTCCAGCATTTTCAAGCTCTGTTTCCATTCCTAAACTTCTCATTTTTTGTAAGAAATTAATAATTCCTTCTTCACCCATAAATACATATTTTTTTAAGTACATCGTCAACAATTCTTCCATCAACTTCAAAAAAACATGTTCTTCAAGTTTTTCTAATTTCCCAGTCTTCTTTTTTTATTAATTTCTCTCAATAATTCGTCTACTGAATATTCTTCTTCCAATTCTTCCCTAGGAATTTCTTGAATCATTTCCCAAGCCTTATTTAATACAGGTTTTAGTCCTTCATTTGCAATAACTGAAACTGGATAAACGTATTCAACTCCATTTTCCTTCACAAATTTTTCAAATTCATCTAATTTTTCTTCTTCATAAAGCATATCAATTTTATTTGCTACAACAATTTGTTGCTTTTTAGATAATTTTTTTCACTATAATTTTTTTAATTCTTGATTTATTTTTAATAAAAATCTTCCTTTGGATCTCTTCCATCAATTCACGAAACATCAACGATATGAATTATTAATTTACATCTTTCAATATGTTTCAAAAATCTATCTCCAAGTCCTACTCCTTCGTGTGCCCCTTCTATTAATCCAGGAACATCCGCTATCACAAAACTTTGCTCATCATCTACTCTCACAACACCTAATTTTGGTTTCAACGTCGTAAAATGATAACTTGCAACTTTTGATTTTGCGGCTGAAACTTTATTAATAAAACTTGATTTCCCAACACTCGGATAACCAACCAATGCAACATCAGCCAATAATTTCAACTCTAATTTTATTTTTAATTCTAATCCTTCTCTTCCACTTTCTGCTAATTTTGGTGCTTTTTTTACTGAAGATTTAAAATGGATATTTCCACGTCCTCCATCTCCACCTTTCAAAAACACAACCCTTTCATTAGGATTACTCAAATCCAATAACAATCTATTCGATTCAAAATCTCTAATCATCGTACCTACAGGAACTTTTATCACTAAATCTTCTCCTGATTTCCCAGTACAACGAGCTGCACTCCCTTTCGTACCATCACCAGCCTTAAATTTCTTGCTACTCTTAAAATCCACCAGCGTATTAATATTTGGATCTGCAATGAAAACGATGTCTCCACCTTTTCCTCCGTCTCCGCCATCAGGCCCTCCAAATTGTACGAATTTTTCTCTTCTAAATGTAGCAGCTCCATCTCCACCTTTTCCAGATATCACCGTAATTACACTTTCATCTATAAACATTTATTTATCACCTTTTTCTATTTTATTATACTCCACGAATTATAACATAATTTCTATAATTTTGTAAGATTTATTTTAAAAGGGAGCCTAAAACTCCCTTTACTACACAATGCTTTTTTTGCTAGTAATTTCAAGCCAATTTGACTCTAACATCATGCTTGACTTTTAAATAAATCCAATGCTGAAATCTGTGTTTTAACGAGTTCTTGATATCGTTCTGGACTAAACTGTTCTTTTCTTTGATAGAGTATTTTTCCTGATTTATCTACTCGAGCAGAATAAGCTCCTTCCCAGTCTTTTTCAAATATTGGAAATGAACTCCAGTTTGTTTTTTTGACAATTCTTTCTCGTTTCATTAACGTTAGCAAGTTTGGTTCATTGTTTTTTAAAATTTTTCTGCTTTCAGGTTTTGAAGGTACCACTTCTAAATTTTTGTCGTCAATAGATGTATTGTTTTCTGGCTTTTTAGGTTCAGCTACTTCTTTTACAGTAGAATTCGAAAAAATCCGAAAACCTGATAACAAAAACGTGAATAAAACTGTGTCTGAAAATTTAAATTTGAAAAAATTTCTAAAAAACTTTTTAACACTTTCCGTTAACTCTCTTAATTTACTCGTCACAGCAGCTCACCTCTTTCATTTTTTATCATTTTATTTTCTTCTAACCCTTGGTTTAGTTGATGTTTGAGCCTTTTTCTCTTTTCTATAAATCCAAGGTTCTACATAACCTCTTTTCGAAAATAATCCTAGCTTATTTTTCTTCGCATTAGCTTGTAATTGCTCCATCTCAGTATCTTTTTTATCGTATTCGTAATACCACCACGCATTTCCAGTTCGAACCATCTCTTGATTGACATTTTTCCCATTTACATAAACGACTGCTACTGAACGACCATATCTATCTCGATTTTTTACTTCAATTTCAACCAAATTATTTCCAATAATTTTTGCTAAAGCTGCTCGGCTTTCTGGACCGTAATCTTGTGTTTTTTCTGGAGCGTCAATTCCGTACATTCTTATTTTCACAACCTCATCAACAAGTTTTCCATTCTCAACTTTCTGTACATTAATTGTATCTCCATCACTCACTTTTAAAACTTGATATTTCCCATTTGACGCTATTGAATTATTTTTCCAATATTCTTTCCAATCTCTGTTTTTGTCCCAGCATTTGCCTTATTAGAATTTTTATTAAAATTCATCATAAACGCCATTAAAATAACAATTAGCACAAATACTGTTCCCAACATCACTAATTGATTCTTCCCTTCATCCACTTTCTGTGACACTCTCTCACCCCCTTTTTTGGCATAATTTCCAATTATCTAATCCTTATTTCAAAGCATTATCAAAATCAGCAATTAAATCATCAATGTTTTCAAATCCAACTGCAATTCTAATTAATGAATTTGTAAATCCACGTGCTTCTTTTTCTTCTTCAGGCATTTCCGCGTGAGTAATTGTACTTGGGTGAGTTACCAATGTTTCTGCTCCTCCAAGACTTGCCGCAAAAATTGCTACGTTCAAACTTTCAAAGAATTTTTTTACTTTTGTATCATCTTTTAATTTGAAAGAAAATACTGAACCTCCACCACTTGCTTGGCTTTCATGAATTGCTTTTCCTTTATTTGAGTCCAATGTTGGATAGTAAACTTTATCAACTGCATCGTGATTTTGGAAAAATTCTATCAATTTTTCTGTATTTTTTTGAGCTGCTTCCACTCTTAATTTTAAAGTTTTCAAACTTCTAATTAATAACCAGCTATCAAAAGGCGAAATCAAAGCTCCTGCCGCTACTTGTGAAAATTTAATTTTTTCGGCTATTTCTTCGTTATTCGTAACTGCCACTCCCGCTAATAAATCATGATGCCCAGACAAGAATTTTGTAGCACTGTGAATTACAATATCAATTCCCAAATCTAAAGGTCTTTGTAAATATGGTGTCATAAAAGTATTGTCTGCAATCGTAATCAAATTATGTTCTTTCGCTATTTTTACAACTCCTCTGATATCTGTTACATCCAATAATGGATTTGAAGGTGTTTCAATCAAAATTGCTTTCGTATTAGGTTTTATTGCTTTTCTAATATTTTCCAAATCTGTCGTATCTACAAATGTCGATTCCACACCAAATTTTGAATAAACATCGTGTAAAATTCTATAAGTCCCACCGTAAATATCAATTCCTAAAATTATGTGATCTCCTGCTTTAAACATTGTAAATACTGATGTTGTAGTCGCCATTCCTGAAGAAAATGCAAAACCATATTTTCCATTTTCTAAATTTGCTAATAATGCTTCCACGTCATTTCTAGTAGGTGCCGACACTCTTGAATATTCAAACTCTTGAGTCACTCCAAACTCTTTAACTGGAAATGTCGAAGCAAAATCTACACTTGTTCCCCACAATCTTTCTTTTTTTCCTTCTTTTATCCCATGTATTGTTCTTGTCTCAAATTTCATATTAAAATCACTCTCTTCCTATGTAAAAATTTTTTTGTAAAAATTTTCTATCTAAAAATTTCTATTTTTTTACAATTTTTATCAAACGCTATTCTTTTTCGCTCCTACATCAGGCTCCCTATCCAACGTTATTTCTCCACGTACCTCAAATCCTTGTTTTATCAAAACTCTTTGCATCGGAATATTTTCCGTATGAGTATCCGCCCTCAAATTTTCAATCCCATTTTTACGACAAAAATTCTCAGAATAACTCAAAACTTTTGTAGCGATTCCTTGATTTTTCACGCTATTATCAACGGCAACCCTGTGAATTGCCACATAAGGTTCTGTTGTCTTCCAACTTCCATCTATATTATCATAAGCTGTCTCAGGTTCTGGTGATAAAACAATTGTCGCAACAATTTTTTTACTGCTATTTTTATCAAAATTTTCATTTTCAGTCGATGCTTTTTCTATTTCTAAAACATAGCTTATCCCTTTATTTACATCATTCTCTATCTTTTCTCTATTCGGATATCCATTTTGCCACTGGTCAATTCCCATCTCTTTTAACGAACTTTTAGCCATTTCTATAAGCTCCAAAATTCTATCAACATCTTCCATTCTAGATTTTCTAAAATTCATAAACCTCCTCCTTTCCTCAAATTTATCTATATTTGCCAATCAATTTCCTTTTCGCCTAGTTCTCTCAAAATTTCATTTGCTCTAATAAAATGATTACATCCAAAAAATCCACGATTCGCAGAAAGCGGACTTGGATGAACACCTTCCAAAATATAATGTTTTTGCGTATTAATCAATTTTTTCTTACTCTTCGCATTATTTCCCCACAAAATGAAAATTAATGGCTCTTCCCTGTCATTCAAATATTTTATCACGTTATCTGTAAATATTTCCCAACCAATTTTTGAGTGAGAATTTGCATTCCCAGCAACTACAGTTAACGCTGTATTTAAAAGCAATATTCCTTGTCTTGCCCATTTTTCTAAATATCCACTATTACTCATTTCATAACCGTATTCATTATGAATTTCCTTATAAATATTTTTTAGTGACGGTGGTAACGGTACTCCTTTTTTCACGGAAAAAGCCAATCCATGTGCCTGATTTTCACCATGATAAGGATCTTGCCCAAGCAAAACAATCTTACAATCTTTGTAACTTGTCAACTTAAAAGCTGTAAAAATCTCATCTGCTTTAGGATAAATCGTTTTCGTCTTATACTCTGATATCAAAAATTTTCTCATTTTTTTGTAATAATCTTTTTCAAATTCCTTGTGTTCCTCAAAAATTCCATCCCAATCATTTCCAATATTTACCATTTCAACCTCTTTTCGCTAATCCCTAAAATTTATCACAATTTTTTTCTTTATCTAAATTTATATGTGAAATTTCAACATTTGCATTCTCAAGAATCTTTTTGGAAGCCTTAGTTGTTTCCAAATCTTTGTGCTTATCTGAAAAATAGACAACTTTCTTTATACCTGACTGAACAATTGCCTTCGCACACTCATTGCACGGAAAATGTGTCACATAAATCGTACTATTTTTTAGAGATTTTATACTATTTAAAATCGCATTTAATTCAGCATGAACAACATACGGATACTTCGTTTCCAAAAAGTCTCCTTCTCTTCCCCAAGGCATCGTATCGTCAGAACTTCCCATCGGAAAACCGTTATATCCTATTCCAATTATTTTTTTATCTTCATCGATTATACAAGCTCCCACCTGTGTCGATGGATCCTTACTCCGCATCCCAGACAAAAACGCTATTCCCATAAAATATTCGTCCCACGACAAATAATCTTCTCTTTTCGACATTTTCTACCTCCTTCTAAGCACAACAATTTTTCAATCTGTTACTTTACAACAGCCTTTCTCACACTATCTGCAAACTGAATTTCCACTTTATCCTCTCGACTAAGCTCAATTCCTCTTTTAACAATCTTGCCATCCTTTCGAGTAATTGTGTACCCTTGCTTCAAAATATCCTCCACCGAAAATTTTGAAAGTCTAGCCTTTTTTAATTTTAAATTTTCTCTCGATTTTTCAATCCTACTTTTTTTATTTCTTTCGTTAATTTTTTTGCTCTTTTTTTCCATCATATCAATTTTTTTATCGTTCAAAAATATTCAAATAATTTTTTTGATATAATAATTTTTTTCTCGTTGCTCTAGTTCTTTTTTCATTAAAACAATTTTATTTAATAACGATTTTGATAATCTATTTTTTTCACTACTAAATTTTTCTACTAATTTTTCTTTTTCTGGAATTAAAATTTCTGCGGCTTGAGTAGGTGTCGCAGCTCTTCTATCAGCTATCAAATCTGACAACAAATTATCAATTTCATGCCCTACAGCAGAAACAATCGGAATTTTCGACTTATAAATCGCTTCTATTACAGGCTCCTCATTAAACGCCCATAAATCCTCAATGCTTCCACCTCCACGCCCTACAATCAACACATCCAAATCCAATTCTCCATTATCACAAATTCTATTAAAAAATTCTATCCCTCTAGAAACCTCTATTGCTGAACCTTCTCCTTGAACCTTCGACGGATAAAGATAAATATTAACATTTGGAAATCTTTTGTGAGTTGTATTTATAATGTCACGTATCGCAGCTCCAGTCTCAGCCGTTACAACTCCAATATTCATAGGCATTTGTGGCAATTTCTTTTTATTTGATTCAGCAAAATACCCTTTTTCATTGTACTCTCTTTTTAAGATTTCCATTTTCTCATACAATGATCCAATTGTATTCGTTTTCTCAAGAAAATCAGCGATAATTTGAAATGAACCATTTGTTTCATAAAGTGACGCATTCCCTCGAATTTTTACTTGATCTCCTTCTTTCAAATCCGTAGGAACTCCACGAAACCTATACTTAAAAATCGCACACTTTACACTTGCCTTAGCATCCTTCAACGTAAAATACAAATGTCCTGAAGAATAATAAGTAATATTCGAAAGTTCACCTTTAATAAACACATTTTTGAAAGTTTGCGTACTTTCCAAATACTGCTTCACTTCTCTGTTCAACTCACTTACAGAAAGTATTGTTTGTTCCATCTTACCTCCTTTTCACAATTTTTCTTCAATGATTTTTTCTTAAAGTTTTTCACTCCATTCAGCTTCCTTAAACCCAACTAACACAAAATCATCTCCAACAACAATCGGTCTTTTTATAAGCATCCCATTCGACGAAAGCAAATTTAATTGCTCTTCTTCTGACATATCCGCCAATTTATCTTTTAACCCCATATTCTTATAAACCAATCCACTCGTATTAAAAAATCTCTTCAACGGCAACCCACTCTTTTTGTAAATCGCTGTCAATTCTTCCAAAGAAGGAATTTCCTCAACAATATGTTTTTTCTCACATTCCACACCATTGTCATCTAGCCATTTCAAAGCTCTTTTACACGTTGTACATCTTGGATAATAATATACTTTTTATCATAATTCTCTACCTCTCACAATTTTTTTATTATTTACACTTTTTTTCATTTTAAAAATTTCAATTTTTTTCATAATTTTTTTACAACCATTTAACAAACTAAATAGCACTAAAAATTTGTAAATTTTATTTTTTTATCAGTTTGAATATCAATTATGTTTTTTTATTATACCACATGTAAAAAAATTTTTTTGAAATAAATATCGTAAAAAAATTATTTTTTTCTAGAAAATTATTTTTTTAAATCGATTTTATATAATAAAAATGCTTTAAAACCAAACTCAAAAAAATATGGCTATTTATTCAATTCATAAATTTATATAATTTTTTTAGCAATTTAATTTTTAAATTATAAAAAAACAGCCTCCAAATGAACCGCATCCCTGTCTTGTATATCCAAGAGTTTGGCGCAGCTCAATTAGAGACTGTCCTTTTGTTTTATATATTATGACAAATAATTTAAAACCATATTCATTTTAGAATTAGTAAATCGCTCTAAATCCGATTCCACCTCTGATGTTTTCACCTTTAGTGTCATATCCTGCGTTTACTGTTACTCCAAATCTTGTGTTGTCAAATCCGATATTTAAGTCAAATTTACCATTTCCTTTTCTATCTTCTTTGTCTCCTCTCAATTCGTAGTAATCTGCTGTTGTTCCTTTCAATCTAGCTTTGTTTCTAACATCGTTTACTTCTCCTAATTCGTTTGTATACGCTGCTGTCAAACTAGCTTTAAAGTGACTCTTAACTCCCACAGGTTGGCTATAGTTGAATGCTACTCCTAATTCTGGTTGTACTGAGAAGTAATCGTTTCCTTTTACTTCCAATGCCATAGGCCCATCTTCTTTAATATTAGAATATCTTCCATATTCCAAGTTCAATGCTCCATATGGTCTTATACTTGTTCTTTCACTAGTTCTAAAGTCTTTTCCAATTTCATTTTTCAAAGCAACTCCATATGTTGTATAATCTGATTTCGCTTCAAATGTATCATCTACGATCCAGTATCTACGTGTCATATTATTAACACCTGCAAATGCTTCTCCTGCAATTGTCCAAGTCAATGAACCATTGTGATCATTGTAAGGCGATATTGTCTTGAATAATCCAGCTTTTACCATAGTTTGAGTTTCTTTCGATTTACCTAAATCTTTAAATTCAAATCTATTTGTTACAGCTCCTGCATACCATCCTGATTTACGTCCAAGTTTAACAGTTTCATTTTCATGAACATAAGCCACTCCGTAAGCATTGTCTGTGTAATCAACTACACCAGCTGTATCAGTATTGTATTCTCCTCTATGACCAAACATTTTAATCTTGTTATTATCTTTAGTAGGATTTCTCCATTCATCTTTCAAGTAATTAAATTCTTGACTCAAGATATCTCCAGTTTCTTTAGTTCTTTGTTGGATATTTGAGTATTGGTGACCTTTCATTTCGTCGATTGCTTGAGCTAAAATGTGTCCTTCTCCACCGTTTAAGCTATTAATCTTATCAAAGATAGCTTTTTCTCTAGTTCCAACTCCTTCTTGTCCGTATTTTTGTTCAAGACCTGCCAAGAAGTTATATGTTTGTGTATCTCCTTTTTTCGCAAATAATGTATAAGGAATTTTAACTAAGTAAACTTTATCAAGAAGTCCAGTCGCTGCATTTTTAGTAGGCTGTGCCATCCAAGTTAATGAAGCAGATGTTACATTTAATGTAGTTCCTGCTGTTACAACTCCACTTAACGCATCATTGTAAGGTTTCAAAATGTTATCTCCAACTTCAATTGCTCTAGCAGTAGTATATCTAGACGCTTCTGTTCCAAAGAATAAGTTAACGTCTGTCAATCCTGTTAAATTACTTAATCCTTGGATTGGATTAGTGTAATTAACTCCTGAAGTATCTACATACATTCCCATACTTGTAGCTTCTGAAGCTGATGGGAAATTCAATAAGTTACTTGTAGCAAGATTTATTGAAGTAATTCCTGAAGGTGATGTTACAATAGCTGTAGTTGGTGCTGGTGCTGCAACATCTGTATCAACTTTAAATATTGGGATAACATTACCTTGTGCGTCAGTTACTGTAGGCGGTGTCATTCTAGGCGGAACTTTAATTGTGATTCCTCCCATTTCTTTCATGTCATCAGCTGTTACTACTTTCATTCTAGGTGTTGAAGTTCCTGTTTGACTAACTCCTGTTATTGGATTTACTCCTGTTGCAGTATCATCAACATTTGCTACAGATTGAGTATCAGTCCAAATACCTGCACTCTTAGGATCTGATGCTGCGATATTTATTGTTCCGTAGTTCTTAACGTAACTTCCATTAGCTATATAAATACCTTTTACTGATGTAAGACCACTAGCTGTTGTTTGAATAGTTCCCCAGTTTTCTCCAGTTGCTCCTCTATCAATATACATTCCAATTGTATTGCTTCCAGAAAGATTAATAGTATCATAGTTAATTGCTTTAGAACCCGATCCTACTGCATACATACCCATTGTATTTGGTTGACTTACTTCAATAGTTCCTCTATTTATTACAGTTCCTTGATTAAATGTTTGACCATGTGTTGGTGAACCTGGAGTATCATCATAATATCCAGTCGCCATACCTACACCATATTCTTTAGCTGCCGTATTAGAAGCCCCTACTTTAATATTTGCATAGTTAGTTGCAATTCCACCAGTTGAGTAGATTCCTACGTTTCCGTTACCAGTTGAGAAGTCAATATTTCCATGATTTTCTATTGTTCCGTTTCCGTATAATCCGTAGTTTCTGTCTCCAGTTGATGTTAATGGTGTATAGTTAAATACATGACCTGTGTTGTCATTTTGATAAATATAAACTGCGTCAGTTCCTAATGTTACTGGGTTTGTTGTATTTGATGTTACAGTATTTCCTGATCCAACATTTACAATTCCAAACGAATTATCTCCAATAGTCATACTAGAACCTGCATTTGCATTAATATTTTGTCCAGAACCAACTGCATAAACACCTACAGCTTGATTTTTACCTACTGTAATTGTAGATCCTGAATTTAAGTCAACTGTTGTTAATGGTGTTCCTTGAGTATAAATTGCAACTCCATTATCTCCAGCTTTTATGTCTTTATTATTTTTAACATTGTATCCGTAAATACCAATTGCATTATCTCCAACATTAATTGTTCCAGTTGTATCATTAGTTATCGTATTATTAGATTTTGCATAAATACCAACGTTTGCATTTGCTTGTGATGCTGCATTTCCTAATGTAATTGTTTTCTTGTTAATTACATCTGCTCTATCTGATACAATACCAAATTCAAGTGCTGTCGATGAACCAGTAATATCTCCATTATTTGTAAGAGTATTTCCTGCTCCAGCTGTCGTATAAACTCCAACCATTCCACCTGTTGTATTTGTAGCGTTTGTAAGTTTTACATTTGCATTGTTAGTATGTGTTGCTGCTCCAATTTGATCGTAAACGATACCCATTCCTGTTCCTGTTGTGCTTCCGTTGTATTTGTATTCAAGGGTTCCTGTTACGTTTGTGTTTCCTGAGGCGAAAATTCCGATACCTTTTTCAGGTGTTTCAATTATGTAATTTCCTACTAAATTAATATCAGAGTTTTGAGCATAAATACCTTTTCCGTTTACTCCTGTTATAATATCCGAACCTGTTCCTGTTGCAGTTACTGTAATTGTACCACCTTCATTAGAACTTGCTCCATGATCAACACCTGCTACAGGAAGTCCATTTTGAGTTTGTCCACTTTCAATATTACTTGCCATAACTGCAATTCCTACACCATCTGTTCCAACTGTTAATTGAGCATCATTATTTACTATTACTTTTGTTCTTGCTGCTCTAGTGTTGTTGTCAGCATAAATACCTATTGGATTAGAACCTGCTACTGTTAGTGTTCCATGGTTATCAATTTCTATTGTATTTGAATTTAAAGGTGATTGTACATCAGTTCCATAATGTTGTTTTACACTTTTATCTGTTCCTCTTGCTGCAATTCCTGCTCCTGAACCTGTTACATTTATAGTTCCATAATTTTCAAGTTTACTTCCATTAGTTCCATAAATTCCTGCACCATTATCAATTGTTACAGATGCTGTTGAACCAGTTGCAGTTCCATTTTTAATTGTTCCATAACTTACGTTCATTCCTGCGATACCATTTGCAGCTGTACCACCTGTTACATTTATAGTTCCTTCATTTACAAATCCTGAAGTTGTATTTGAAGGTGTTACTCCTATTGGAAGTTGTGTACTTGGAAGATTTCCCATTGAAAGTCCTTGTCCTTTAATACTTGTTGCTGACACATTTCCTGTAACAGTTGTTGAATTATTGATTGTTACAACTTCATTTGCCATTGTAATTCCATTATACTTGTCTGATAAACTATCTAATGTTACAGTTGGTGCAGTAACATTTAATGTCCCATTAGTTAATATAGTTTATAGGTATGACCATTTAAATGTATTCCACCTCCTGATACTCCACCATTATTAAATTTAGCAATTCCAGGTAAAGCATTTTGGAATGTCAAGGATGCATCACTACTGCTATCCCAATTCAAACTTTTTCCACTAAAAGAACCTATTGTAACATTGTCGCTTTTTAGTTCAACTTTTACATTTTGTAATCCTTGATATTTCTCAGATCCTCCTACATTTGAAGAATAATCTGAATCTTCGCCTGTTATAAGTACTCCATCATACATATCAATTGTTGTATCCCCATTGAACTTAATCTTACCATTAGTCTCTGCATAAAAAGGTGTAACATTTTCATGGTCATTAACAGATGTCCCTAATGTTCCATTATTTTTATTTGTTATTGTCCCACCTGAATAATTTATTACTCCTTTATTTTTAGTTACTAACGCTCCTTTAGTTCCTGTATCTATATTTGTTGTACCATTCAAATTTACTACAGCATTTTCTCCATCAGCATATCCACCTAAACCATAAATTTGAGTTGTTGTACCTGTTGTTCCTAAATTTACTGTTGTTGTAGAAGTATTTCCTGTACTATTAGTTGCATATCCTCCTATATTATGATACTTGTATGCAAGTGTTGCTTGATCAGTTGTTGCCGAATCACTTTTTGCAGTTATATCTCCTAAATTAGCATTAACAGTTCCACCATCTTTAGCATATCCTATTATTGATCCATAACCATGAGCTGTTGTTTTTCCTTTTGCATTAACAATACCATCATCTAATGCAGCATAAGCTATCGCATAAGACTCTGAGCCACCATCATTTGTAAAATCATGATATTTCCCTGATAATTCTACATCAGTTCCTATATTAATCACACTTTTTTCATTTTTTAAAGCTCCTGTTGTTGTTGAACTCATTGAAGTCATATTTCCAGTAGAATCGCTCCATTTTCCTTGAGCTAGAGCTATTATTGTACCTGTAGCCGCTTCATTAGAATTTGTTTCAGAAGCTACCGGAACAGTTGTTGTTGATGTAGAACTTACTTTTCCATAGTCAGTTAAAACATTTTGGGTAATTGTTATATTTTTTTGTTCATTTCCGCTCTCCAGTACATCAAGTTGCGTCCCATTTTTTTGAAACCAACATTACACCTTCTTTAGAATATTTACCAAATGTAAAATTTGCTCCATTTAATTGAAGAGAATGAATAATATCTTTTGAAAAATCATTTCCATTTGTTGAACCTGATGTTGCTCCCAAATCATTTGGTGCACTTATTCCACTTCTTTGACCTGAAGCTGCTAATACTCCAACATTTTTTTCAACCCAATGATTATTTCCAGTATTTCCTTGTGTTGTTTGTGTACTTTGTGTTGGATCAATTTGTAAATTTTGACCAATTACTGCTCCAGCATTTATTTCACCTTGATAAATTCCAATAACAGATTTATTCCAATTTGCACGACTTCCACCAGAATAAGGAGTAGTATTTGTCTGAACATGATCACTAAAGAATAATCCTATATTTTCATCTCCTGTCATTCTTATCTTTGAAGCATCAAAATTCATATATGGCTTCCAATCTGCTTCACCACTACCCGTTCCATTTGAAGAAGCTTGTGCTCCTATAATGGTACCAGTACTTCCCAACATTTTTCCGTAATTTGCTTGATATCCTAATCCTGAATAAAATGTATTTCCAGAACCTTCTAAATTATAAATTCCATGATTAGTATCAATTACAAAAGAACCAGCATTTCCTATTACTGAATAAACAATATTTTTTTTCGTTGTTAAATCTGCATTTACTGATCCAATAAATTTTCCTCTATTTCTATTTGAAAGATTATAACTAGCTAATGTAGTTTCGTAAGGAGAAGGATATATATTAAAAATAACATTTTCACTTGCTATACCCGTACCATCATCTTTTATCTTTACATCTACATTATTAAAAGTCCAATTATGCATTTGCCAAGTTTCTAATGAAAATGCATTTGCCTTCCCGTGTAAATCTACTTCTATATTTTCCAACGAAGTTTTTCCAAATAAATGAAACGCTATTTGTCCCTCATGTTTTTTATTGTCTATTTGTTGAGATACTGCTACACCATCATATATGGTATTATCACCATACATTCCAGATTTTCCAGCATTCCCTATATTTCCAGCAGCATGTACATAAATTTTCCTAGATGCATTATCACCATATTTATTAGTTCCATTACCTATATAAATTAAAACACCAGGTCTTTGATTAGTTACATCTACACCCGTACTATTACCAAATCCTTGTGTATATCCTGTTCCTGGTTTATATCCGGCCCAAAACGTTTTTCCTGTATCATTTAAATTTCCTCTGTTCCAAAATCCATCATTAAAGGTAAAATCAGAAAATGGAGTAGTATTTGGTCTTGGCAATTCAGGATTTATTTTTGGAAGCTCTGGCTTTATGATAGCAATTTCCTTAGGTGCCCTAACACTAATATTTAAATTTGGAGTAGTCGGCGCCCCAATCTTAGGTAAATTAATATTCAAAGCAGTTTTATGAATATCCTTAGGCTTAACCGCAGCATCTACTGGTACAGCCGAAATTGGTTCAATAACTTTATTATTTAAAGCTGTCGTTCCATATTTTCCACCATCGAATGTTCCGAATTTACTGCTGGCGTCTCTTTTGTATTTAATATTTTCTGTTTTATCTCCACGACCTTTGTATTTTCCTTGCCAGTCGTTGTAGAAGAAATTCATTCCATATTGCCAGTTACTCCAAGGCGATTTTACTGCTTGATCTCCTTGTTCCATTAACTGAATCAATTCTAAATTGTAATTTTTTACTAATTTGTCGTTTTCTGATTTGACTTTTTTAAATTCTTGTCGCATATCGCCTATTGAAGTCGATATTTCTTGTCTTTTAGTTTGAATTGCTTTATCTGTCGGTGTTACATCAGAAAAACCTAGTATTCCGCATAACAAAAATACGAACAACATTTGTTCTGTATATTTAAAATCTTTACATCTCTTTGCAAAAGCTTTTAAATCTTTCGACAATTTTCTTAGGTCATTAGTCATTACATATCACCCCATTAAAAAAATTTGTAACTTCCTAAAACTACTCTTAAATTGTTATTATTAACTTTTTTTCTATTAGAATAATAAATTAAAATGAAAAAAAGTTAAAGAAAAAAAAGACAGTATTTATTTTTTTAGTTTATTTTCCCGTAGAAAAAAATATAATAATTGAACTTAAAAAAAGCTAGTTTCATTGTAATACATTGTGTAAAAACATTTAGTAATACAATAAAATTATATAGTTTAAGTTAGCTATACCTTAGTATAACATACAATTAAATATATAGAAAAATTTTTTTAATTTTTATAATTTTTTTCACTTTTTACTCTTATAATTTCTCTGAAAGTACCTAAATATAATTGACAATTGATTTGTATTTTTTTGATAAAAATTTAAAAAAAGGAATAAAAGGGAGGACCGCCATGAAAACTAGAAAAAAACGACTACCAATCGGTGTTTCTGATTTCAAGGAAATCATTACAAAAAAACTACTACTATTTCGATAAAACAAAATTTATTGAAAATATTTTTAGATGACGGCTCAAAAGTAAAATTATTTACTCGTCCAAGAAGATTTGGAAAAAAACATTGAATATATCAATGTTACGATACTTTTTGATGTTAAAAACAAAGAAGAAAATAAAAAAATTATTTGAAGGCTTGAATATTTCTAAAAGTGAATATTTTTCAGAACAAGGGAATTATCCAGTAATTTCAATTTCGTTTAGGAATTATGATGAAGAAAATTGGGAAAATGGATTTAAAAGTATTAAAAGCGTTATAAAGCGATTGTATGGTGACTACAAATTTTTGACAGAAAAAATGGATGATATCGAAATTGAAGAATTTAATTCTGTTCGAAGAGGTCTCGATTCAGTCGAATGGGAAGCAACTCTCCTTAATTTATCAAAATATTTGTATGAGTTTTACGGAAAAAAAGTTATACTTTTAATTGATGAATACGACCAACCAATAATAGATTCTTACATAAAAGGCTATTACGACAAAGCAATTAGTTTTTTCAAAACGTTTTATGGTTTGGTTTTGAAAGATAATGAATACCTTGAAATGGGTATTATGACTGGTATTTTAAGGGTTGCGAAAGAAAATATTTTTTTCGAGGGTTGAATAATATAAAAGTTCATAGTATTCTTAATAAACGTTTTACAGAATACTTTGGAATTTTAGAAACTGAAGTGAAAGATGCTCTAAAAGATTTTGGATTAGAATACGATTTATTAGATGTTCAAAAATGGTACAACGGATACTTATTTGGCGATACAAAGGTATATAATCCATGGTCTATTATTAACTTTTTTTGGACGAAAAAAAGACTCGGAGCTTATTGGGTAAATACAAGCGGAAACGGCTTAATTCATCTATATTTACAAAAAAATTGAAAAAAATGAAATTTTTTTGATGATTTTTTTCAAAATTATTAAATCAAAAAAATATTTCAAAGAGAATTAACGACAATATGACTTTTGGAAATTTAGAAGCTAATTTTGAGAAAAAAATATTTGGAATCTGTTTTTTTCATAGTGGATATCTAACTTTATCCGAAGAATATGATATGATGAAAAAAATGTAAATGTAAAAAAATTCCAAATAATGAAATTTTTAGAAATGTTTTTCTGAAATGTTTATTGAAGTTTATTTCAAGGATTCAGAAAATTTCTTAGATATGACAGATGCCTTAAAAAAAATGGAGATATTGAAAAAAATTTAAACTAGAATTGAATAAAATTTTATTAGAAAATACAGGAATTTTTCGATGTCAGTGGAACTTACAAAGAACAATTTTACCACGGTCTTATGCTTGGAATAATTTTTAATTTTTAAGAAATGAATATGAAATTACGTCAAATGGTTTTGCTGGAAAAGGTAGATATGATCTACTTTTTGAAAACCTAAAAAAATATTTTTAGATAGAAAAAGAAGGAATTATTTTTTTGAATTAAAAAAATTTTTAAATAACTCAGAAAATTCAAGTCATGATAAGATTCTTGAAAAAAACTTGAGAATGAGTGTGAAATTGCATTAAAAACAAATTGAAGAAAAAGAATACACTTCTACTTTGAGAAATGCTGGAGTTGAGAAAGTTTTTAAAAATTGGGATTGCATTTTTGGGGAAAGAATTTGAGATAAAGTATGAAAGAGAATAATTAAATTAAAAATAATTAGAAAAGGAGGATCATTATGAAGATTAGAAAAAAACGGCTACCAATCGGTGTTTCTGATTTCAAAGAAATTATTACAAAAAAAATTACTACTACTTCGATAAAAACAAAATTTATTGAAAAATATTTTTAAACGACGGCTCAAAAAGTAAAATTATTTACTCGTCCAAGAAGATTTGGAAAAAAACGTTGAATATATCGATGTTACGCTATTTTTTTGATGTTAAGAATAAAGAGGAAAACCGAAAGTTATTTGAAGGTTTGAATATTTCTAAAAGTGAATATTTTTTTCAGAACAAGGGAATTATCCAGTAATTTCGATTTCGTTTAGAAATTATGATGAAGAAAAATTGGGAGAATGGGTTTTAAAACATTAAAAAAAGAAATCAAACGACTGTATAATCAATTTCAATTATTAAGAGAAAACTTAAATGATGTTGACTCAAAAGATTTTTGACGCGATTTGCTTAAAGGAAGATGATGCTGAATGGCAAGAGTCTCTTTTTGAATTTATCAAAATATTTGTACGAATATTATGGAAAAAAGGTTATACTTTTAATTGATGAATACGATCAACCGATAATAGATTCTTACATAAAAGGCTATTACGACAAAGCAATTAGTTTCTTTAAAAGTTTTTATGGTTTGGTATTGAAAGATAATGAATACCTTGAAATGGGGATTATGACTGGTATTTTAAGAGTTGCGAAAGAGAATATTTTTTTCGAGGTTGAATAATTTGGAAGTTCACACGATTTTTGGATAGTGAATTTACAGAATATTTTGGAATTATAGAAAATGAAGTGGAAGAATCATTGAAAGAGTTTGATTTAGAATATGAATTACGTGACGTTCAGAGATGGTATAATGGGTATTTGTTTGGTGATACAAAAGTGTACAATCCATGGTCAATTATTAATTTTTTTAAAGAAAGGAAAAATTGAAGCCTTACTGGGTAAACACAAGTGGAAATGGATTGATAAAATTATATTTGCAAAAAAATTGAAAAATGAAATTTTTTTGAGGATTTTTTTCAAAATTATTAAAAAAAGGAAACGGTTTTTAAAAAAAGAATTAATGACAATATGACCTTTGAAAATTTGGAAACTAACTTTGAAAAAAATATTTGGAATCTATTTTTTTCACAGTGGATATTTAACTTTAGCAGAAGAATATGATACGATGAAAAAAAATGTAAATGTAAAAAAATTCCAAATAAAGAAATTCTAGAAATGTTTTTCTGAAATGTTTATTGAAATATACTTTAAAAAAATTCTGATAATTTTTTTAGATATGACAGATGCTTTAAAAAAAATGGAGATATCGAAAAAAATTTAAATTGGAATTGAATAAAATTTTACTTGAAAATACAGGTATTTTTCGATGTCAGTGGAATTTACAAAGAACAATTTTACCACGGTCTTATACTTGGAATAATTTTTGATTTTTAAGAAACGAATATGAAATTACGTCAAATGGTTTTTGCTGGGAAAGGTAGATATGATCTACTTTTTGAAACCTAAAAAAATATTTTTAAATGGAAAAAGAAGGAATTATCTTTGAATTAAAAAAATTTTTAAATGGCTCAGAAAAATTTAATTAACGATAAAAATCCATGAAAAAAACTTGAAAATGAATGTGAAATTGCATTAAAAACAAATTGAAGAAAAAGAATATGTTTCAGTTTTTAAAAAAATGCTGGGGTTGAGAAAATTTTTAAAAAAATTGGGATTACATTTTTTTGGGAAAAGAATTTGAGGTGAAATTTGATAGAGAATGATTAATGAATAAAAAAATACGTCTTTTTATGTAAAAACATACATATTAGACGTATTTTTTTAATTTATTATTTTTTTCAACATTCTAGATAAAAAAATTCTTTCGTTCTATTATGTTTTTGGATTTTCAAAAATAATTTCTGGCTTATCATCTTCCAAAATTATTCCTTGATCCATGAAAACTACTCTGCTTGAAACATCGTGAGCAAAATCCATTTCATGCGTAACAACAATCATTGTAAGTCCACTTTGAGCTAAATCTTTCATTACTTTTAAAACTTCTCCAACCATTTCAGGATCTAGTGCTGATGTTGGTTCATCAAATAACAGTACTTCTGGCTCCATTGACAATGCTCTTGCAATTGCGACCCTTTGCTTTTGACCACCTGAAATTTGGCTTGGTTTTGCATTGATAAATCTTGACATTCCAACTTTTCCTAAAAATTCTTTTGCAACTTTTTCAGCTTCTTCTCTAGTTCTTTTCAAAACTTTCATTTGTCCAATGACACAGTTATCTAGAACACTTAAATTATTGAATAAATTAAATTGCTGAAAAACCATTCCAACTTTTTCTCTCAATTCAACTAAAGGAACATCTCCACTCAACACATCTTTCCCATGAATCAAAATTTGTCCACTAGTAGGCGTTTCTAGTAAATTTATACATCTTAAAAGCGTAGATTTTCCACTTCCAGAAGAACCAATGATACTCACAACTTCTCCTTCGTGCACATTAAAGTTCACATCTTTTAAAACTGTTCTATTCCCAAAATCTTTTCTTATATTTTTTTAATTTCTATTACTTTTTTTGTTTATTTGACATTATTTTTTTCTCCTTCTTCAACTTCTTCTAAAAAAATTCAAATGTTTGAGGTCCATCTATTTTTTTCTCAAGTTGTTTTTAGAAGTAGTGACAATGTAAATGTTAAGAAGAAGTAAATCACACTTGTTATAATAAACACTTCGTAATATCTCGAATATGTTCCTGCAACAGATTTTGAAATAAAGAATAATTCTGTAACGCTGATTACATTTAATACAGATGTATCTTTAATATTTACAATAAATTCATTTCCAATCATTGGTAAAATATTTCTAAACATTTGTGGGAAAATTATACTTTTTCATTGTTTGGAAATTTGACATTCCAATTGCTTTTTGCGACTTCAAATTGCCCTTTATCAATTGAATCAATTCCACCTCTTATAATTTCACTCATATAGGCTCCAGTATTTATCGAAACAATAAACAATGCAGCTACAATTGGTGATAAATTTAATCCAAATACTTGCGACAATCCATAATAAATTACCATTGATTGCACCATCATAGGCGTTCCTCTAAACACCGCAATATATATCGCAAACAATTTATTTAAAATATAAAATCCTGCTTTTTTAAATTTAGAAGTTCTACGATCAGTTTCAGCTTCCACTTGTCTTGACAACGCAACTACCATTCCAATCAAGAATCCAACTACAGTTCCTGTCAATGAAATAAATAATGTAACAATTGTCCCTTTAACAAATTGATGCCAGTTTTTTTGAATAAAAAATGCGACCCATCCAAAAAATGATCTTGAAGTATTTCCAGGTTGTGTTTTTATTGCCTTTTCCATTATCTTTTGTCTAACTTTTGGCGTCAAATCCTGATCAAGTATTTTGTTTATTTTTTCTTCTAATTCTGTATTCCCTAACTTCATCCCAATCGCAACATTTACTTCTGAAGTTTCATACTTAAATCCTGTATTTTTATCAAATGATATATATGTTAAATTTGGATTTGAATATTGAGCTGCCATCGCTCCTGGTCTTTCTGACACATATCCATCAATTTTATTAGAATTTAGAGCAACTATCATCGCTGGAAAACTTTCCATTGCAGTCTGTTTACTAACACCTTTCATTTGATCAATTACATCATAATGCAACGTGTTTAACTGTCCTGTAATTCTTGCTCCCGAAAAATCATTAATTGATTTCGCTTTTGCATATTTTCCATTTTTCTTAACAACTACTACTAAATCTGATTCATAATACGGTTTGGTAAATAATAGACTTTGTTTTCTTTCAGGTGTTGCCGACATACCAGCTATTACTAAATCAACTTTCCCTGATGTCAATGCTGGACCTAACAAAGCATCCCATTCTGTTTTTACTATTACTAATTTTTTCCCTAATTTTTTAGCTATAACCTTAGCTATTTCAACATCGTAACCACCACAGTATCCACCATTAGTCGGAACTGCACCATTTTTATTCGTGTCTTGAAACCAGTTGAATGGAGCGTATCCACACTCCATCCCTACTTTAATTTCATTACTTGCACTATATCCTGTTACGAATGTCAACATAAAAATTAAGAATACTACTAATCTACTTTTTATCTTGTTCATTCTCATTTTTATTCTTATAATGCTCCTTCTTTAATTAATGTTTCAGCAATTTGGATTGTATTTGTTGCCGCACCTTTTCTAATGTTATCAGCAACTACCCATAAATTCAATCCATTATCAACAGTGTCATCTCTTCTAATTCTACCAACATAAACTTCATCAGTATCTTGTGCTGTTATTGGCATTGGATAAACTTTGTTTTTACCATCATTTTGAACGATTACACCTTCTTTTTCTTCAAATGCTTTAACTACATCTTCTAATTCAAAAGGTCTTTCTAATTCAACATTCACAGAAACTCCATGTCCAAATTTAACTGGAATTCTAACACAAGTTGCTGTAACTTTTAAATCAGGTAAATTCAATATTTTTTTAGTTTCGTTTATCATTTTTTCTTCTTCTTTTGTATACCCATTTTCCAAGAATACATCAATGTGTGGCAATGCATTAAAAGCTATTTGATGAGGGAAATTTGTTGATGGTTTCCCTTGTAAATTATTTTCTAAATCATCTAGTCCTTTTTTCCCAGCTCCTGCAACTGCTTGATAAGTTGAGTAAACTACTCTTTTTAATCCATATTTATCTTGCAATACTTTTAAAATTGGCATTACTTGAATTGTTGAACAATTTGGGTTTGCAATAATTCCTCCGTGATTTTTCAATGCTTCTGGATTTGCTTCAGGTACAACTAAAGGAATATCCTTATCCATTCTCCAAGCACTACTATTATCTACTACTACAGCACCTTTATCTCTAAATTTAGGTGCGTATTCTTTAGAAATTCCTCCTCCTGCTGAAAATAAAGCTACATCGATATCATCTTTAATATTTTCATCTTTCAATTCAATTACTGTATAATCTTTTCCTTCCCAGTTTATAACTTTCCCAGCTGATCTAGCCGACGCATAAAGATATAAATTTTTCTACTGGAAATTTTTCTTTCTTTTTAATACTTTTTAAAAATGTTTGTCCTACTAATCCTGTCGCTCCAACTACTGCTACATTATATTTTTTTACTCATTAATTTTTTTCCTCCTAGTAATTTTTTTATTTATTCACTTATTTTTTTATACCAAAATTCCTTTTTCTTTAAATAATCTCACAAGTTTATCGTGTTTTTTTGTCCTGAATTTACTAATGGCAATCTTACATCGTCATTACTTAATTTTCCTAAAATTTTCATCGCTGTTTTTACTGTAACAGGATTCCCTTCTATGAACATATTTCTACTTAAATCATACAAGTTTTTGTGTAATTCAAATGCTTTTTCATATTCTCTATTCAAGAATGAACTTATTAAATCGCTCATTTCTTGAGGCATAATATTAGCAATTACTGAAACTACTCCTTTTGCTCCAATTGATAACATTGGCAAAATTAAATGATCCTCACCAGATAAGATTTCGATTTTATCTCCACACAAATCTTGAATTTTTATCATTTGTTCCAAACTTCCTGTTGCTTCTTTTACCGCTACAATTTCTGGAATTTCAGCCAATCTCGCAATAGTTTCTGCCTCAATATTTGTTCCTGTTCTTCCTGGAACATTATAAAGCATTATTGGAAATTTCGAATCTTCTGCAATTTTTTTGTAATGCTCGTAAAGTCCTCTTTGGCTTGGTTTGTTGTAATAAGGACACGTACTAAGTGCTGCATCTGCTCCCAATTCTTTCGCATACTTAGTAAGTTCTACCGCTCTATTCGTATTATTAGAACCTGCTCCTGCAATAACTTGTATTCTCCCTTTTACTTCTTCAACAACAATTTTAATAACTTTTTCATGTTCTGCAAATGTCAATGTAGGAGCTTCTCCAGTCGTACCACAAGGCACTATTCCAGCCGTCCCATTTTCAATATGCCAATTCACTAATTCTCTTAATTTGTCTTCATCTAATTCACCAGTCGCTGTAAATGGCGTAATTAGTGCTACATAAGATCCTTCAAATTTCATTTTATCATCCTTTCATTTATTTATTAATTTATCTTTTAAAAAGGTATTGTCCTTCAGCTACTTTTTCACTTGGTCCAGTCATAAATGCATCATTTCCTTCTCCAGCATACTCAATTACCAAAATTCCTCCTGGAACTTTTACATTTACCTTTTCATCTGTAAATCCAAATTCTCTAGCTAATACAGCTGAAGCAGTCGCCCCAGTTCCACAAGCCAATGTTCTTCCAGCTCCACGTTCCCAAGTTATCACTTCAATATATTTTCTATCAACCACTTTTACAAAATTAACATTTACCCTCTTTTGGAAACAATTCTGTAAAATTCTCAATTTTTTTTGAACCAATTTTATCAATATCAAAATCTTTCAAAATCATTAACAAAAAAATTACCGAATGGTCAGTTCCCATAAAAATATACGAAATTTCAATTTCTTTACCATCAATAGTTATTTTTTCCTTCAAAAATCTATCTTTATCAGTGTTTATCAATTCTTTTATTTCAAATATCGGTTTTCCCATATTCACTTTTGCAACAAAATCATTGATATCTTCTCCCTGTTTTGTTTCAATTATCATATCTCCAGGCAATGTTTTTACAGTAAATGTATCTTCCTCTTGAATACCATTATTTTTCAAGTAATGTGCAAAACATCTTATTCCATTTCCACACATAGGCGCTTGACTTCCATCAGCATTAAAGAAAAACATAAATGGCATAGTCGCCACATATTTCAAGATAATCATTCCATCTGCACCAATTCCGTAATGTCTGTCGCACACTTCCTTAGCCAATTCTGAATAATCTGGTATTCCTTTTTCTATTAAATCCTTTTCACTAAAAATAACAAAATCATTTCCTGCTCCTTGATATTTTTCAAATTTTAACATTTTTCTTCCTCCCTCAACGATTTCTTAACTCTTATTATATCTCATTCCTTGTTATCTGTAAACTCCCCTTTTTCATAAAATCCTAAATATCAAATTCTCTAGCAAATAATTCTGCAACTTTTTTACCCATAACTTCATCCACAACCAATGAAATACTGATTTCTGAAGTCGAAATTTGGTGAAAACTTATATCATTTTCAGATAAAATTTTTAAACATTTTTTTGCGACTACACCAACGTTACTAATTAATCCAATTCCTACAATTGAAACTTTTGTAACATATTGGTTAATTATAAATGATGTTTTTTGAAAAATTCAGCTTCTATTTCTTTACCAATTTTTTTCAAGTCTTTGCTATATCAGTTTTTTTGGACAAGTAAACGCAAAAACTTCCGTGATGGCTAGTTACATCATTTTGACTTATCATATCAATATTTATTCCATTTGCTTCAGCTTTTTCAAAAAAATCTCATATACATTTTGTGCATTTGTAGGAATTTCTTCCACGTTTACCATTAATATATTTTCATTTATCGACACTCCAGTTATTACTTTTTCTTCCATTTCTTTAATCTCCTTTATTTTTTGAATTGAAGTTATAATCGTTCCATTTTTTTCACCAAGTGATTTTCCAACATAGATTTCTACTCCATATTTCCCACCAAGTTCAACAGCTCTAGGCTCCATTACTCCAGCCCCTAAATAAGCCAATTCCATCATTTCATCATAAGAAATATATGGCAATTTTTTCGCATCGCTATACACTCTCGGATCAATTGAATAAATTCCATCAACATCCGTATAAATCTCACATTTTTCCTCCCAAAAGCTGCTAAGTGCAACTGCAGAAGTATCAGAACCTCCACGCCCCAAAGTAGTTACATCTCCATCTTTATTAACTCCTTGGAATCCAGCTACAACAACAATCTTTCCTTCATTCAAGTGACCTTTTATAACATCACCATTTATATCATCTATTTTATTTTTCATATAATGTCCACTCGTTCTTATTCCTGCTTGAGCCCCTGTCAATGAAATCGCTTCATATCCCAATGTTTTTCAACGCAATACTTAAAAGCGAAATTGTTTGTTGTTCTCCAGTCGACATCAATCTATCCATTTCCTAGAATCTGGATTTTTCAGTAATTTCATGAGCCAATTTAATTAACGCATCAGTTGTTTTCCCCATAGCCGAAACTACTACAACTACATCATTTCCTGAATCCTTTACGCTACCTAAATATTTAGCAATATTCATAATTTTTTCAGTTGTGGCAACCGAAGTTCCACCATATTTATGTACAATAATCACAATAAATGCACCTCTATCCTTTCAATCTGTCTTTTTCTTTTTATCATTACAAATTTTTCATTACAAAAAAAGAAACAAAATTATAATTCAAAAAAATTTCATCATTTCTCAATAAATCTTCATAAGATTCTCTTCTAACAGCAACTTTTGCTTTACCGTCTTTTACAAATACAACTCCTGGCGTAACCATTCTGTTGTAGTGGCTTGACATTGTATAACAATAAGCTCCTGTCGTACCAACTGCAACTATATCCCCAACTTTAGTCGATTTTGGCAATTTACCATTTTGAATAATAATATCTCCCGATTCACACAATTTCCCAGCTAATGTAACATCTCTTGTGTCAGTATCTTCCATTTTATTAACAACACCAGCCTCATATTCAGCTTGATAAAGTGCAGTTCTTATATTATCTGACATTCCTCCATCAATAAACACATAAGTTTTTCCACCAACAGTTTCTTTAATTCCACCAACTTCATACAAAGTAGTTCCCGCATTTCCGACAATACTTCTTCCTGGCTCAATACAAAGTTCTTTAAATCCAATTTGATATTTAATTTCCATTGCTTCAGTATAAGTTATAATTTCGCTAAGCACTTCTTCTATTGGTTTAGGATCATCTCCATTTTTGTAATAAACTCCAAATCCTCCACCCATATTTACTGTGTGAACTACAATTCCTAATTCTTTTTTCAATCTATCCAAATATTTGAAAATTTCATCTAACGCAAAAATAAAGAATGCAGATTGGAATATTTGCGAACCAATATGTGTATGGAACCCTTTAAATTCAATATATGGACTATCATTCAATCTTTTTTTACAATATCAATCAAATTTTTCTTGGAAAAGTGAAATCCCAAATTTTTGATGTAAGTCACGAAGTTTTTTTATATAGTGATGCGTATGTGCTTCAATTCCTGGATCAATTCTCACTAAAACCGCTTGTTTCTTACCTTTTTCCTTACAAACTTTTTCAATCTTAGCAATTTCATCTTCATTATCTACAACAATCGTATCAATCCCATATTCAACAGCCATTTCAATCTCATTCACCAATTTATTATTCCCATGCAAATGCACTCTTTTTCATCGAAAATCCTGCTTTATGTGCCGTATACAATTCTCCACCAGACACAACATCTAAATCCAATCCTTTAGATTCAACCAATTTAATCATCCCAGTTGTCAAAAATGCTTTCCCTGCATAAGCTATTCTCGTTTTAAATCTTGTCGACTGAAAAGCCTCTTTCATTTTATCAATAGTTGTTTCAATCAATTCCTGATCCATTACATAAAGTGGCGTTTTAAACTCTTTTGCCAACTCAATTGTATCAACTCCTCCTATTGATAAATTCCCTTTTTCGTTAATTTTTGCCGTTCCAAATAATTTCATATTTTCACAAATTTTCCTTTCCTAAAAATTTCTTCTGTAAATTTTTTCTACAAATAAAAAATGCTGACAACGAACATCAGCATATAAAATTATATAATCTAAAATCAAAATCACATTTATATATCTGACAGCTCACCATTACACATTATAATGACAGTCCTATAGATATTCTCCATAGACCCAGTAGCAAAGTTCGTCACTCTTTGTACTTCGGCGATTTCCCCTTTCAAGTTATTTCATCGAATTGACCTTCTCCATAAATCTACTCTTAAAAACCGCACCTCTATCTTGTTTTACATTATACTAAATTTTTCTTGATTTGTAAACACTTCAAAAGAATTTTTTTCTCAATAAACAAAAAATAGCCCTCCTGAACCTCTCACGACTAAAGTCGCGAGGTTCTTAAGTACTATTTAGTTTCTTTTGAATATCTAATATTCAAATACTAGCTAATTTCCTTAAGACTTTAATGGACAAACTCTCCGTTGAGAACATTTACATCCTGTTGGCTCGGTTCAAAAACCAGTTTTTATTTTAAAATCCCATACATTTTAATGTTTTTTTACATTTTCTTTTTTTATTCTTTCAATTTCTTCATTATGCAATTTAACAAAAATTTTTTTAAATTCTTTTTTTGTGCTTTTTTTCTATATTTACTTCTTCTAAATTTTTCTTTTTACATTCTTTATTAAAAAAATGCAGAATACAAATCTCTTTGTATTCTATTTCCTAATATTTCTACCCATCTTTTTGATAGACTTTTTCTTTTTCATATTCATTTGTACTATGATTTAGTTGACTAGCTTTTTACTTTAAAAGTATCAATTTTTTTATTATATTTTTTTCCAATATATTCTAATTTTTCTATTTATTATTTCAATTAATAATGCTGGTGCTCTATTTGATAAAGATTTTCCAAATCTCTTTTTCTTTTTAAATTTTCCAGTTTTTTTCAGATATTTCAGTTTTTCTTGCTTCTTCTCTGTAAACCTTTAAAAATTCATATTTTTCAACTTTTACTATTGTTCCAATTTCTAGTATACTATTCGCTAAAAATATTATGAGATTGCTCCCTTTTCTCTGCGATTTTTTTCTCTGTAAATTTGAAAGTTTTAACTTTGTTTTTTACATATGATTTGCTCTTTTTTTCCATTTTTTTCTTTATTTTTCTATATTAATAGTACCATTAGCATTGTATTTATTAGGATTGTTTGCTCTTCTCTGTCTATCTAGTTTTTCTTTGTAGCCTTGTTTTTTTCTTTTTTTCATTTATTTCTATATTTTTCAGCTAAAATCTTTAATTCTACTTTATTATCACTAACGATTGCTATTGTTGAAGTTCCTATATCAATTCCAATTTCATTTTCTCCACCAACTTTATGTTTTTTTAGGAGGTGTTCCTCAAAAGTTATTTGAACATAATATTTATTTTTTTCCATTTACAACTCTTTTTAAGTAACCTACAATACAATAACTTATCTAAAAAAACAACTTTGTACATATTTATCATTATTTTTTTATTATTACAGGAATCTTTAAGCCTAACCAAGATATGCAACAATCTTCTTTAAAAAAATCTAAGTCCTGTAATATTACCTTTTTCTCTAACAGAATAGAAATTTTTCATAACTTTTTAAAATATACTTTTTTTAGCTTTACCATACTTAAATTTTTTTCATAAGTCGCAAAAAGCTCTTTCAGCTAACTCTTGTCCCATTTGAGATCCTATATTCTTTTTTTAAATTTTTTTGTGTCATAGGTTTCACATACTTATTTAATTCAAATTTAGATATTGAATATTTTTTTATCTAATTCTTTATATCTTTTTAGATTGCTCTTTTTTTATCTAAATTACTGACTTCTTTATATTCAGAAGAATTTATCATTTTTCTATGTCTTTTTAAGAATTTCACTAAGGCAAGAATTATATATCATTCTAGCTATATTTAGTCTCTTTTCTAAAAATATGTTCTTGCCATAGTTCAGTTTTTTTAAAACCAATGTCAATACATAATTCGCCATAGTTCCTCCTTCTCATCTTTCTTTGTGAGTTTGGATATATCTTCTATATTTTTACACACCACACTATATGATATTGAATTGAATACACATATCCTCTTCCAAAATTAATATTCGATATTTTTTTATTATCATTTTTTTATTATACTATATATATTTAACTATTTCAAATTTTTTGTAAACAAAAAATATGCCATTCATCTCACGACTAACACCCTACGAGTGCTAGAGTCACGAGTGTTCTGGCATAATTCATAAATTTAGGCTATCTTTTGTTTTATATAATATGACAAATAATTTAAGACCATAATTATAGAATCACAACATTTTGAAACTTAATTCAAAATGTCATGATTGTTTTTTAATTAGTAAATTGCTCTAAATCCGATTCCACCTCTGATGTTGCTTCCTTTAGTGTCGTATCCTGCGTTTACAGTTACTCCGAATCTAGTGTTATCTACACCTAAGTTAAAGTCGAATTTACCGTTTCCTCTTCTGTCTTCTTTTTCATTTCTCAAGTTGTACCAATCAGCTGTTGTGTATCTTACTCTTGCTTGGTTTAATTTATTTATTTTACCAAGTTCATTTTCATAAGCTGCTGATAATCCAACTGATAATTGCGTTCTAACTGCCATTGGTTGAACATATTTGAATTCTACTCCAACTTCTGGTTTAACTGAGAAGTAATCATTTCCATTAACTTCTAATCTAACTTCTCCACTATCTTCTTTGATATCATTAAATCTTCCATATTCCATTTTCAAAGCTCCATAAGGTCTCAAATGAGTTCTTTCAGACATTCTGATATCGTATCCTAAATCTGTTTTTAACGCAGCACCATAAGAAGTATAGTCTCCTTTAGCACTAAATGTATCGTCTACAATCCAGTATCTACGTTTCATTTCATTTTGTCCTACAAATACATCTCCAGCAATTGTCCATCTCAATGAACCATTGTGATCATTGTAAGGTGACATTGTTTTGAAAATTCCTGCTTTTACCATAGTTTGATTTTCTCTAGATTTACCTAAATCTTTAAATTCAAATCTATTGTTAATAGCTCCAGCATACCATCCTGAAGAATTTCCTAATTTAACTGTTTCATCTTCATGAACATAAGCCACACCGTATGCTTTACTGTTATAATCAATAACTCCTGCTGTATCTGTGTTGTATTCATTTCTCATACCAAATACTTTAATTTTATTATTATCTTTAGAAGGATTTCTCCATTCGTCATGTAAATATCTGAATTCTTTATCCAATAAACTTCCTGTTTCATTGATTCTATGTTGAGTATTTGAGTATTGGTAACCTTTCATTTCATTTATAGCTTGTGTAAAGATATGAGTTTCACCTTTTCCAATAGAATTTAATTTATTGAATACTTGTTTTTCTCTTGTTCCTATTCCTTCAACACCGTATCTTTGTTCCAATCCATCAAGGAAATGTTGTGTATCTACATCATTTTTACTAGCAAAATCTGTATAAGGAACTTTTACTAAATATACTTTATCTAATATTTTTGATGAAGTTCCTGTTTGATATGGTTGTGCTAACCAAGTCAAACTTCCAGCATTTACTGTAACTTTACCACCTGTTGTTACAACAGTTGATAATGCAGTATTGAATGGATCTAAATATTATCTCCTATTTCAATTGCTTTTGCTCCTGTATATTCTGTAGCTTCTGTACCCATGATTAAATCAATTTTTTTCAATCCTATTAGATTGTTTAATCCTTGAATAGGATGTGTATGATTTATTCCTGATGTATCAATATACATTCCAAGAGAAGAAGCTTCACTCGTATTAGATGCTGTTGAAAGTCCTAATGTTCCAAAATTCAATGTTGTAGAACCTGTTGGATCTGTAACAATTACATCTGTTGCATCAGGCGTTGCTTTATTAGTATCAACAGTTGTAATTGGTGTATTAACTCCATTTAATGTAACTGTTGTTACACTTACAGCATTTGGAACTTTAATTTCTACACTTCCCATTGATTTAGAAGTAGTTGGCGTTCCAATAACTTCATCTACTGTTGAAGTATTTGAACCTGATCCAAGATCTTGGTAAGAAGATTTATTATCTCTATATACTCCCATATTATCAGAACCTAAAATTTCTATAGTTCCATAGTTTTTAAGTATTCCACCATTTACTGTAACTACCCCTTTAATTTCACTACCTGTCGCACCAGGAACTGTTTGAATTGTACCGTAGTTAATTCCTGTTGCATTTCTATCAATGTACATTCCTGTTGTTTTATTTCCATCAAGATTAATTGTACCACGGTTAATAGCAGTAGAACCGCTTCCTACAGCATACATACCAATACTATTATCTTTTGTTACATTAATTACACCATTATTTTCAATAGTTCCTTGATTTGATATAGCACCATTTGCTTTATTATAGTATCCTGTTGCCATACCAATTCCATATTTTTCATTTGTTAAATCTGTTTCCCCTACGTTTATTGTAGCGTAGTTTCTTGCTAACCCTTCTGTAGAATAAATACCAATATTTCCTACTCCATTGTTTGCAGTTAAATCAATTGCACCATAGTTTTCAGAATTTTGTGATGAATAAATTCCGTATCCATTATTTCTAGTAGTTGAAATCGCAGTATTATTTATTAATGTTCCTCCTAAACTAGCTGGTGCTGCTGAGTAAATATATACTGATTTTTCTCCCACTGTTGCAGTTGTTCCTGATCCAGTTGTAAGATTTACAGGTGCTCCTTTTGAAGTAATAATATATCCAAATGAATTATTATCTCCAATTGTCATATTAGCATTTCCTGTTACTGTTGTTGTTACAGCAGGTGTTTCATCTTCAATATAAGCTCCAACTGCATTATTATTTCCTACTGTGATTGTTCCATTCAAATTAACATTAGGTCCTTTTGAATAAACTCCTACAGCATTATCTCCTACTGTGATTGCTCCACCAGTCATATTTACTGTTTTACCATAAATACCATAAGAGTTATCTCCTACGTTAATTGTTCCACTAGTAGTTATTGTTGTATCTTTGTCATCTGTATACATACCTATAGATTCATTTTTGTAGAACTTGCAGCAACGTTAATTGTTCCTGTATTTGTTAATGCAGATTTATCAGTTCCGTACATACCAGCTGAAACAGTTCCATTTACATTAATTGTTCCTGTATTTACAAGAGTCCCTCTGTTAGTTCCCATTCCAATTGAATTGTTTCCACCATTCATTGTAATTGTACCAGTATTTGTTGCTTTAACTTCTGTATTACTTGTTCTTCTATCTGTAGTATTTTTAGCAGCTAAACTATTATTATGAGCATAGATTCCAAGTGCTGAATCTTTATTCATAGTTATAGTACCGTTGTTTGTTATATCTACTTTACCATATTCTCCAGAAGAAGATTTTGTTGCTTTGTAATATGCTTCTGTAGAAGGATCTACCATAGCTCCTGTTTTATCTAATCTATAAGAAAGTCCTAAAATACCAAATGATTTATCTCCACCTACTGTTACAGTTCCATCATTTACTATCGGAGTACTGTTTGTTCCATAGATACCAACTGCATTTGGATTATTTCCAGTTGTTTCTACATCAACTACTCCACTTGCATTATTATTAATGTGACCGTAGTTTACATAAAGTCCAACTCCACCATTTCCACTATCTGTTCTATTTACAGTTACAATACCATCATTTGTAATAGCTGTTGATGTGTTGTCTGTAGATTTAGAAGATGCTGCTACAGCAAGTCCTACTGGAACTGTTAAGTCCATTGAAGTTAAATCAGTTGAACCTAAATTTGCAGTTACAGTTTTTCCTGAATTTACATTAATTTTTGAATTTTGTAACAATAATCTTCTTGTGAAAATATAATCGTTAGATGTACTTGTAGTATCAGCTTTATTTATATCTGAATCAATATTCATTGTAGTACCATCAACTACAGCATATTTATATTTATAAGCATTACTTGAAGGATCAATATTAGCTCCTCCTAAATAACTACTGAAAGTTGTTCCCAATGTAGATGTATTCATTGAAGCTACATTTCTTAAATCCATTAAAATTACTTTATCTGATTTAACAAATATATTAGTACTAGTTAAATGAATAGGATTTGTTCCTGTTGCATTAACTATATATCCAGTTGCATTTCCATCTAGTGTTAATTTACCATTTGTTAAATTAATTTGTCCAGTACCATCACTATAAAGTGCATATCCTGAACCGTCATAACTTACTTCACCTTTATCTAAGGCAACTTGACCACCTAAACCTATTGAAGCTACTGCAACTCCTGTATCTTTTGCATAAACTTTGTTTCCATCTGCTTTTATAGTTGAAGCATCAGCAAATAATCCAAATCCTGCATAAACATCTGTTTGACTTCCTGCAGTATCTACAGCTCTAGCACCTTGTATTGAAATATTATCACTAGTAGTTAATGAAGGATTACTAATATCTACTGTACTTCCACCTTTTGCATAAACTCCTCCAACATTTATCAAGTTTTCCTGTTGTTGCATCGTATACTGGAGAGCCGTTACTTATTTTACCTTTTATCGCAAGTCCACCTGTTGTAGTTGTAGTTCCACTTACTGTTTTTGTTGAACCTACTTTTACTTTAGCATTACTTTCAGCATATACAAAAACACTATCTTCTTGTTCAGTTGTATCAGTTTCTATACTTTTAACTACAACATTACTATTAGCTCCTTGTGCATAAATAGCTGTATTATTTTTACCAGATTCCATTAACATTTCACTTTCAGAATACACATTTCCTTGACCTGTTTTTACAACAATACCTGTATTATCATGTCCACCATTAAGTTCAACGCTACCTTTACCTAAGTAAATATTAGCTCCTAAAATAGGATAAACTCCAACGTTGTCATTTCCACCTATTTTAATATAATGTCCTTGTAAATCAATATTAGAAGCTGAATAAATTCCTGCTGATCCTTCTGTTGATCCTGCTGCTGTTTGTACGTCAACTGCAAATTGACCATTTATATAGCTATTTTGTTTTGGCATGTATATCCCTGCATTATTTTTACCTGCCAAAATAAGTGGTTTTGAATTTCCTCTTGCAGTTGTTTTATTCGTAATTCCTCCTGATAATTCATTAACATATTTATTATCATTTGGACTCGCAATTATATCATCACTTCTATAATCTGTATTACTGAGTTGTTTTTGATTTCCTGTATTAGTTGCATCACTGAAATTCAAATGTAAATTAACTCCTTTAGTTCCATTGTTAGCATAGACACCAACAGAATTATCTCCTACTGTTTTCATTGTTCCTTTATTAGTAACACTGATATTTCTTTTTTTATTAGGTGAAAACACTGCTATTGCTGTATTACTTGTATTTGTTAATATATTACCTGTATTATAAAAATGTTGTTGTGAATCATTTTGGCTTGTATCATTAGAAACTAAAAATACCGTATGTTTTGTTTCAACTCCTGATGTAATTGGATCTATAGTGATGTTTCCAGCATTCCATATGATCCCATTCGTATATCCACCATGATTATAACTACTTGAAAAAATTGCACGATCTCCAGAAATTTTAACATTTCCTGAATTAGCAAACAAATTATAATTATCTGATACTGTTTTATTCGTTTCAAAAACATTTATCTTAGAAATCTCATCAAAATCAGTGGTTGTTATTTTACTTACTCCACCATCAGTTATTGCTTGACTAACTATTGCTTTATTTGATCCGCCATGAACATCTTGATGCACAAGTTCAGCATAACGATCAGGATCATTAGCATTAATTGAATTATATTCAACATCAGCTCCATTTAATGTTACTCCGAAATGATAACCACTAACATGAAACAATGCATCACTACCTGTTGTTGCTTTAGTAGTGCTAATATTAATAGGTGTTCCATAATAACTTGTTAATCCTAATTGTGACTGTGGAGTTCCTGTATATATTTGAGAAATCATTACATTACCTGCGGTATATTCAACTTTTCTACTGTCATATCCATTACCATCAATTTTTGTTTTAATTGTTCCACTGTTAACTGCAACATCTTGCAGTGCTCCATCTCCACTTGCTGGAAAAATTGCTACTTGTTCACTACTTCCTCTCGAATCAGAAGTAATGTCTAAATCAATTGATATATTCGGATTAGGAGCGTTAATTTGTGGTGTCACTGGTGGCATAACCGTAGTTGGTTCAAACGAAGGCAATCCACTCAAATCAACATTTAATGCTAAGTTAGCTGATTTTAATTGAGGTACTAATGGAGTTAATGAAGCTGACACAGGTATTTCTGCATTAGGTTCTTTAACTAATGATAATTCTGTTGTTCCTCCATATTTTAATGAATTTTTTCTAGAGTATTTGTATTTATTTAATGAAGAATCCCTAGTGTATTTTTCATCTTCTACTTTATCCCCTTTACCTTTATAAGTCCCATGCCAATCATTATAGAATGTATTAATTCCATATTGCCAAGAACTCCAAGGCGATTTAACTACATGATCTCCTTGTTCCATTAATTGGATCAATTCTAAGTTGTAGTTTTTCATTAATTTGTCGTTTTCTGATTTTACTCTTTTGAATTGTTGTCGCATATCTCCAATCGACGTTGTTATTTCTTGTCTTTGATTTTGGATAGCTTTATCTGTTGGCGCTGTTGTTACGTCAGCAAAACCAACTATTCCGCATAACAAGAATACAAACAATGCTTGTTCTGTATATTTAAAATCTTTACATCTTTTAGCAAAGGCTTTTAAATCTTTTGCTAATTTTCTTAGGCTATTTGTCATAATCTTTCACCTCATTTATCAAATTTTCATTTTTATTAAGCTTTTTTAATTTTTCTTATTATTTTTTTCCCTATAAAACGATAAATTAAACAAAAAAAGTTAAGAAGAAAAAGTTATATTTTTTTATTATTTAACCTAACATTTCATAGAAATCCATAATAATTGCATTTTAATGATTAATTCATTTTTATTATTTTTACAACATTTCCATAATTATTCCAATGAATTAATATAATTTACTTTAGCTTTATCTTAGTGTAACATATCAATTAATTTTTTTGACGTTTTTTTACCAACTTTTTATAATAAAAAAATATTGAAGAAAAGAAAAAGTTTCAAATTTATAAAAAAATATGTTAAAAATTATCAAATAGAGTTTTTTTATTCATTGAAAAAAATGAAGTTTACGCTTTTAAAATAAAAAAATAAATAATAGATAATCAAAATATTATCAGAAAGGAAAATTATGTTATTCAAAAAACAATCAACGGAAGAACGCCGTAACATGATTTTAAACGGGAATATCCTAAGTACACTTTTATTTTTATCAATTCCTACACTTATGGTTGGGATTATTCAGGCACTTATTCCTTTGTCAGATGGACTTTTCCTGAATAATTTGGGAGGAGTGCTTGTTGCGAGTTCGGTTTCATTTAGTCAGCCGATTTTAAATATTATGATTGCATTGTCGCAAGGACTTGGTGTTGCTGCGATGGCTATGATTGGGAATCTTTACGGTCGTGGAATTATTCGTGCAGTAAAAGAAACGACGCTTCAAATTTTTGTCTTTAGTTTTTTGGTTGGTTTAGGATTGATTCCTGTCTGTATTTTTCTAGCATTTTTCATAGCTAAATTTACGACACCTGAGATAAAACAGTACGTGTTTATCTATATTTCTCTTTACTCGTTGGTCATTCCGTTCAATTTTCTTGCTTCAATTTATAATGCGGCAAAAAATTCTGTTGGACGACCAGAAGTGCCATTTATTAGGGTTTTCATTCTATTAATTTTAAAAAAATAATTTTTCAATACAATTTTTCTTGTATTTTTTTAAGAATGGGAATTGTTGGAGCTGTTTTAGCAACACTTTGTTCATACATTGTCGTTACAATTTGGATGTATCACGATTTATTCATAAAAAAAGATGAAATGCGATTGGAATTAAAAAAATACAAATTTATAGCACCAATTGTAAAAAAACTGTTGCGAATTGGATTTCCATCAATGATTAGCTACATGTTAATTTATTTAGGATTTTTCCTAATTAATAAAGAAGTTGAACATTACGGAGCCGTTGCATTAAATGCTCAAGGAATTGCCTCAAACATTAATTCCATTTGTTTTATTTTACCAGCTTCAATCGGAACAACCGTAACAAGCATGATTAGTATGAATTTAGGTATTGGAAACATTGAAAAATCAAAAAAAATATTTTATTGTGGAATCACTACAAGTATCGTCATTGCTTTATTTATTATTGCGTCAACACTGCCTTTTTCAAATGTTTTTACACTTTCATTTACAAGAGAAAAAGCCGTTTTAGACATTGCTAACAGAGCATTGAATATTTACACATATTCCGTTATCGGATTTGGAATTTTCTGTGTCTGTCAAGGAGTTTTCATCGCTCTTGCCCGTACAAAAGTTCCTATGTTTATGTCAATTTTAAGAATTTGGTTTTTCAGATATTTATTTATCCTATTCACAAAATCAACTTTAGGACTTTATTCAGTTTTCTGGGGAAATTTATTTTCAAACCTTTTAGCTGGAACAGTATTTTTCATATTAGTTCTAAACATTGACTGGAATAAAAAAATTATTCTTAATAAATATAATAAAAAAATGTACTTTTGAAATTTTTCACAGTTAATTTCTCGAGTACATTTTATTTTATCATTTTGCTTCAATTAATTTTCACAAATCCTTAATTCTCTACAAAAAAAGCGGGATCCAAAACTCCCACTACTTTATTTATAGTTTAATTTTTTTCAGCTATTTCAGAATTTCTTAAAACTCTGTTTAAGTAATTTTCTAATTCTATAATTTCTTCATCTTTAAAAATCTTTAAAAAAATCTCTGATACTAAACCTTCTACTATATTCTGAATCTTACCACAACCAAGCCTTATTTTATTTAAACTCAATTGTTTTAAAGATTGTCGTTCACATAAGTTCGTTACTTCTCATGCAGTTCTCTCAATATTCTTATTCCTTAATTTGTTAAAGAAACAAGAATATCTTGAACTTCTTAATATTTCTATTAAGCACAGACTATATCTTATCCTACGGCTTTACCCGTTTAGGTCTACCCACTTCCACCAACTTTGGTGTACTTCCCTCAAGAGGAATAGTCGTTGAACTTTACTTTTCAGTCTTAGCTGCTGATCTTCCATTACTCTAGCACTTAGGATTTAACCTTATGCCATCTAGTTTGTTTTTTCTGCTTTCGCCACATTCACACCTATATCTCAAAATATTTTTAAGACATTATGTTGTAGTCAAACTAGCTTTAGGATTTTCCAGCAATTCGAGTAGTATTGGATGGCTCTCATATCCACCTCTACGCACATATTTCTATATACGCTGACTAAATTTTTTTAATCAAATTTCTTTTTCAATCTCTTAGACTTTCTCGTCAAACTTACAATCGTCTTTCTTCTATCATTCTCATCTACTTCCTTCATAATCAAACCAGCATCTTCCATCCGATTCAGCATTGTTGTCAACGTATTTAATGCTAATCCTGATTTTTGAGAAATTTCTTTATTACTAATACTTCCTTCTTCCCAAAGAACTTCTAAAATCCTACTTTGCTCAGCATTGTAGTCCTTCACATTTTCTTTAATCAAAGCCTTATTCAAAAGTCTTCCATGTACTTGTTTTATTTTATTTATATATAAATTACAACGATGTCTCATATACTAATACTTTTCGATTTATAATTAAAACAAATTAAAAAGACAAATGTGTTTTTCTTGATTTGAGTAGAGAATAAAATGTATACTTACTATTAAATCTTAACTTGTTTTTTTATGTGATTTTCTAAATCGAATCTTTCTCCTTTCATATTAATCTTCATTGATCAAAAATTTTTGTTTTTTTCATTGTTTTTTTCAACTTAAAATGACACTATTAACTAATGTTTACTCAATAAAAAAACAAAGTAAAAAGTGCGTAAATTAAATAAGAAACGAACCTCATTTAGAATTGTTGGCTCATTTCTTATTTTTTTCTTTAAATCATTTCTTAATTCTTTTTAATTATTCAACTGTTACTGATTTTTGCCAAGTTTCTTGGTTTATCAACATCATTACCTTTTAATTTTGATAAGTAATATGCTAATAATTGGTGAATAATAATTGATAAAAATCCTGTATACTCATCTTCAACAGCAGGTATATAAAACACTTCATCGGCTACTTCTTCCACTATTGTATTACCTTCTTTAGCTATTGCAATTACATAAGCTCCTCTTGCAGCTACTTCTTTTATATTTGAAACTGATTTATCAAATAAGTCTGATTGAGTAACATTAATTACTACTGGTACTCCCTCATCAATTAATGCAATTGTTCCGTGTTTCAATTCTCCTGACGCAAAGGCTTCTGAGTGAATATAAGAAATTTCTTTAGATTTTAAAGCCCCTTCTACTGCTATCATATAATCTAAACCTCTTCCTAAATAGAAGATACTATGTTGATCCAATATTTTGGCTGCAGCTTTTTCAACATTTTCTGAATGTTCCAATACTTTTTCAACATGTTCTTTTAAATTATACAATGAATTAATATCATGCTCATATTCTTCTCTTGTTATTTTATTAAATTTGTAAGCCATATCAATTGCTAATAAATATAAAATCATCATTTGAGTGCTGTATGCTTTAGTTGAAGCAACGGCTATTTCAGGTCCAGCCCATGTATAAATTACATGATCAGCTTCCCTTGCTATTGACGATCCAACAACATTTGTTATAGCTACGATTTTCGCACCATGTCTCTTACCTTCTTTCATAGCTTCCAACGTATCCAATGTTTCACCTGATTGACTTAAAACGATAATCAATGTTTTGTCATCAATTACTGGATTTCTATATCTAAATTCAGATGCTACTTCTACATCTACTTTTATTCTAGTTTTTTTCTCAATAATATATTTCCCAACTAATCCAGCATGATAAGCAGTTCCACAAGCTACAATATAAATGCTTCTAACACCTTCTAAGTATTCTTTTGTCAATCCTGCATCATCAAAATTAATATTTTTATTTTCGTCTACTCTACTATTTAAAGTTTCCATTAAAACTTTTGGTTGTTCGTAAATTTCTTTTTCCATGAAATATTCGTAACCACCTTTTGAAGCTGCTTCCATATCCCATTCAACATGTGTAACATCTCTAGAAACTTCATTTCCTTCTGTATCCATTATTTTTACTGAATCTTTTTTTAATTTCAACAATTTCATTATTTTCAATCAAATAAACATCTCTCGTATATTTTTAATATAGCTGGAATATCAGAAGCGATAAAATTTTTCACCTTTTCCTAAACCTACGATTAATGGACTTTCTTTTCTAGCCGCTATAATTCTATCTGGCTCTGAAATAGACATCATTCCTAAAGCGTAAGCTCCTTTAATAATTTTCAATAATTTTTTTACTGCTTCTAACAAGTCTCCTTCGTATAAGCTATCCAACAAGTGAGCTACAACTTCTGTATCTGTTTCTGAAATAAATTCATATCCTTTAGCTTGTAAATCTTTTTTCAATTCCAAATAATTTTCAATAATTCCATTATGCACAACTACTAAAGTTTTATCTTTATTAAAATGTGGATGCGAATTTACATCAGATGGTTTTCCGTGAGTTGCCCATCTTGTATGTCCTATTCCACTATGACCTTTTAAAGGATGCTCTTTTAAAGCATCTGCCAAATTTTGTAATCTTCCTACTTTTTTTACAATTTCAAAACGATCTTTCCCTGTATTTACAGCTATTCCCGCTGAATCATATCCTCTATACTCTAATTTTTCCAATCCATCAATTACAAAATCTTGCGCATTTTGTGAACCGATATATCCTACTATTCCGCACATATTCTCTCCTTTTCAAATATTAATTTTTATCTGAAAAACAATCACTATAATACTTTTGTGCTATAATTTCTTAATAGTTTTGTATATTATTAAGGTTGTGATAACCTAAAGAGCATCCGCCGAATTTTTCGATAACTCTTTTTTTCCTCGTCATCTTATATTTAATATAATTTTTTTATATTTAAAATTAAGATCTGGCGCTTTTTAATTTTTTTATTTTTTTCAGACTTTTTCGTTTTTATATTATACAACAAAAATTAAATATGGTCAAATTTTTATGAAAAAAACAATCTTTATCATAAAAAAACATGACCATATTTCAAATAATTTAATTTACTTTTTTTATTTTTTTGTTTATTTTTTTCTTCAGCATATTTTTTTGTTAATTCTTCTACTTTGTAATCTTCTGCAATTTTGTTGATTAAATTATTTCTTTCATTGATTGCTTTATTGTTAATTAATCCATTTCCAATTTGTTGGTAAGCATCATTAGGTGTAATATTTCCTAATTTACCTTTTTCATTTTCATAAATTTCAATGATTTCTTCTTGAGTTACTGTTACAGTTTTTCTAATTTGTAAATCTAAATAGAAATTGATGTAAACATTGTTTTTCGATAGTTTCGATATCTTCTTTATTTTTTTCCAAGAAGTCTCCTTTATTCATTTCTTCTGAAATAACTTTACTAATGATAATAGTTTTGATTACTTCTGAATTTCCTTTTGAGAAAATAATTTCTTTTTTTTAGTAATTTCTACTGAATTAGCCATTTCATCTACTAATCTTGAAATTTCATCTCCTTCTAAAACTGCAACTTGTTGATTTAATAAATCTCTTTGGATTCTTTCTCTTGCTTTGAGAAAAAAAGGAATGTTTTTTGTGCATCAAAACTAGCTTTGTTTTTCTGTATAAATTTTTGTAATATCATTTTCATTGATTGAAATTTTTATCTTCGATAGATTTAGCAATGAAATATTTACATTTTTCATTTGTGAAGAAATAATCAAATTCTTCTTTTTCTTCATCAGTGAATTTATATTTTTTTGCTTCTTCTAAGATTGCTTTTATTAACTAATAAATTTCTAATTTCGTCTTCGTTTAATCCTTCTCTTTCTTTTTTTGTTAAAGTTAATTCTTTAACTGCTTCTTTCACTTCTTTTTCATTTTTTTAGACATTATATTATTCTCCTTATTTTTCTTTATTTAATTAATTATCTTGTCTATTTTACAATATTTTTTTCGAAAAAAATTTCAATAGATTTTTTTTATTAAATTTTGTTTTTATTTTTTTCTTTTACTTAATTTATTATTAGCTTCTAAGTCAATATTTATATATCTTTTAGGCTATATTAATTTTTTTACAATTCTAACAATATTTTCTTCAATTCATTCATTTTTATCTCTTAATTTAATCGCTTCCTCAAAATTAAGTTCTTCTGCCAATTTTTTTGAATCTTTTTATTAAGTGATTTAATTTCTTTTTCAATTTCAAATTGACTTCTATATTCTTTTTTTAGCCTTATTAATTTTATCTTCTTGTTCAATTTCGTAATCTACAAGCGATTCTTCTATTTGTCTTTCAACAGTTTTTGGATTTATATTATGCTCTTTATTGTATTTTTCTTGGATTTCACGCCGTCTGTTAACCTCATCAATTGCTTCTTGCATCGAACCTGTCATTCTATCAGCATACAAAATAACCTGTCCGTGTGCATTTCTTGCAGCTCTACCCATCGTTTGAATCAATGATCTTCTAGAACGTAAATATCCTTCTTTATCGGCTTCTAAAATTGCTACAAGCGAAACTTCAGGAATATCAAGGCCCTCTCTCAAAAGGTTTATCCCAACCAAAACATTGAATACTCCTTTTCTCAAATCCCTTATAATTTCCGTTCTTTCAAGCGTATCAATATCCGAGTGCATATATTTTACCTTTATCCCAAATTCCAAATAATAATCTGTCAACTCTTCAGCCATTTTCTTCGTTAATGTCGTTACAAGGACCCGTTCTCTTCGATTTGTTCTCTCTTTTATTTCATCCATCAAATCGTCAATCTGATTTTTAGTTTCCCTAATTTCAATATCTGGCTCCACAATTCCAGTCGGTCTAACCAATTGCTCAACAATTTCTCCATTAGAATGTTCCAATTCATAATCACTTGGAGTTGCAGAAACATAAACTACTTGTGGTATTTTCCCAAAAAACTCTTCAAATTTCAATGGTCTGTTATCGTACGCACTTGGTAGCCTAAATCCGTTGTCAATCAATGATTGCTTTCTTGCTCTATCCCCTTTGTACATCCCATTTATTTGTGGCACAGAAATATGCGATTCATCAAGAAATACAACCAAATCATCAGGAAAATAATCAATCAACGTATCTGGTGCCTCTCCTTCAGATTTTCCAGTCAAATATCTAGAGTAATTCTCAACTCCCTTACAATAACCAATTTCATTAATCATTTCCAAATCGTATTCTGTTCGCTGTTTTATTCTTTGCGCTTCCAACAATTGTCCATTTTTTTGAAAAAAATGAACTCTTTCTTCCATTTCTTTTTTTATTTGAGAAAATATTTTTTCAGTATCTTCAGTCGATAAATAGTGTGTCGCTGGCATTATTGTCACTCTTTTTATCGTCTTAATTTTTTGTCCTGTAAGCGTATTTATCTCAGAAATACTTTCTAAATCATCTCCAAAAAACTCAAATCGATATCCTGTATCCAAATACGATGGATGTAAATCAATAATATCACCTTTCACTCTAAATTTCCCACGCTCAAAGCTATATCATTTCGCTCATATCTCAATAAAATCAATTTTTTTATCAGCTCATTCCTATCAATACCATTTGTTTCAACATCAATCGGTATTGATTTTTCCTTATACGCTTCTGGCGATCCCAATCCATAAATAGCTGAAACTGACGCTACAATAATTACATCTCTTCTATTTAAAAGTGCCGCCGTTGCCGCATGTCGCAGTTTATCAATTTCATCATTAATCGAAGAATCTTTTTCAATATATGTGTCAGTTTGCATAATGTAGGCTTCTGGCTGGTAATAATCATAATATGAAACGAAATATTCTACTGCATTTTCTGGAAAAAATTGTTTATATTCATTATACAACTGTGCAGCCAAAGTTTTGTTTGGAGCCATTATTAATGCTGGTCTATTTACTCTTTCGATAACATTTGCAATGGTAAAAGTTTTACCAGAACCTGTAACTCCTAACAAAATTTGATCCGAAATCCCATTTTCTAGATTTTCGACAATTTTTTCAATTGCTTCAGGTTGATCTCCAGTCGGTTTAAATTTTGAATGTATCTTAAAATCCATATTCATCATCTCTTTTCCTCTAAGATACTATTTCACCTTTTGAATGTAATCATAAGTATCTTGCATTTCTTTTTTTACAGCTGTATCATCAGAATCTTTCGATTTTTTAGCTAAATCTAATCCTTTAATTACCCATTTTTCAGCAGTTTCATAATCTCCCAATTCAATATACGTAGTAGCTAAATTACTATATCCCCATAAATATCCTTTTTGTGCAGAAGCTTGATACCATTTTAATGCTTCTTTTTGATTTCCTTCATTATCTGCCATTAATCCTAAATGATTTTCAGAAAATCCATCTTTTTCAGTTTTTAGTGCTTTAAAATACCACTCTCTTGCATTTTTATAATCTTCCAAATTTTCATATGCCGCTGCTATCCAAGTATAATTTCTAGGATTATCTGCTACTTTTTTTCATACTCTTTATAATATTTTATTGCTTTTTCGTAATCTTTCAATTGAGAATAATTATCTGCCAAATTTGAAATTGCTGTCAAGTTCCCATTTTCAATAGCTTTTAAATACCATTTTTCTGCTTCCTTGTAATTATTTTCGTTAGCATACAAAACTCCTAATTTATTCAAATAATCAGCATTATTAGGAAACTCTTTTACATATCTTGAAACTAAAGATATCGTTTTTTTATTGTCATTCTTATCATACGCTTCATCTATTTGTTTTTCCAAACTTATTTTTTCTTCTCTCGTCATAGCCGAAAAACCTTGTATTCCTAATCCTAAATTTGCCACTAATAATAATAAAATCAAATATTTTTTTCATATTTTTCCCCTTTCTGTTTTTTTATTCTTGAGAATCTTTTTACATCTTTTTATCATTTCTTTTTATTTCTTCCATTTTTTTCAGTATCTTTATCTTTTCTCGCTGTTTCATAGGCTTTTTTTCCAACCATTTTAACGATTCTTTTTTATCATTTAGTTCATAATAAAGTGATCCCAAATTTGCTTGAGCTCCTGAATTTCCTTTATCTGAAGATTTTAAAAACCATTTTTGAGCTTCTTTTTGATTTCCTTCCCCCCAATAAATCATTCCCAGAACATTTTCTGACGCCCCTATTTTATCATAAGCATATGACTGCAACAAATATTTTTTTGCTTCTTCATAATTTTCTGCCTGAAAATTAACAATTCCTAAAAAAATTCCCTTTTCCTCGTCTGTAGATTTGTAAAATTCTTTATCGTCAACTTGTTTTAACCATTTTAACGTTTCATCATAATTATTCTCTGAAAAATAGATTATTCCGATTAATAATCTTACATCATATTTTTTTCACCATTTTCAGCAAAAAAAGGATATTTTTTTCTGTAATTCTACAGCTTCGTTAAATTCTTTTTCCGCTTCACTTTTTTTCTTCCCATTTCCTCATATGCAAAACCAAGTATCACTTTATAAATAATTTTTGAAGGGTCTTCAGCTATTTTTCTTTTTTTAATGTTGATATAGCTTTTTTTGAGAGTTCCCCTATCAAAGTCCTTTTGATACTTGCTCCAAAAATTTTATCAATTTCTTTTTGAATCTAAAGACATTTTTTTGTGCTCCGAAAGTTAAGTTAGATAAAATCAATAAAAAAATATTAATATTTTTTTCATTCAAACACCATCCTCTTATATAATCTATTTTTTAGTTCTGAATACTTTTGGACTTCTTTTATAAACTGTTTCTTCCACTTTCAATTTCAAATTAACGACACATGCAATTACGAAAAAATAGTCTGACAAACGATTGATGTATACCAAACCAATCTCATTTACAGCCTCACCCTCATCAATTAATGCCACCATTATTCTCTCTAATCTCCTTGTTGCCGTTCTGACCATATGAAGAAAACTTGAAACTTTACTTCCACCAGGAATTATGAAATGTTCCATTTTAGGTAAAATTGAAATGTATTCGTCTATTCTTTGTTCAAGATACTTAACATCTTCTTCTTTCTGCTTGTAAGGTCTCAATTCTCTTGGAGTCGCCAAATCGCTTCCACAATCAAAAAGTTGTTGCTGAATTTCCTCACACTCTTTTCTAATATCGTCCAAAATCTCGTTTTCTCGCATTTCTGCAACAACTACTGCAAGCAAAGAACAAACCTCATCTGCAGTCCCACAAGCTTCTATTCTTTTATGCGTTTTTTTTACTTTATCGCCACCATACAATTTTGTGAATCCTTTATCTCCATATTTTGTATATATTTTCATAAGTTCTCCCTCTGTAATTTTTTTAAAAAAAAATTTTTATAAAATAATTGAACTAACTATTCTTGCTTTTATAAGTTGAAAAAAATTTCACTATATTTTTTTAAAAGAAGAAAATTGCTCCAAAAATAGATTTTTAACCATCTTGAAACAATTTTTCCAATCTACAAATATTATTAAATTTCATTGAATAAAAAAATTTAATTACATCATTCCTAAATAAGCGGCACCTAAAATTCCTGCATCATTTCCTAAACTAGCTGCAACAATTTTTAGATTTTCTGTTGTTGAAGGGAATGCGTATTTTTTCAATCTCTCTTTAACTTTATCGAATAAAATATCTCCAGCTAAAGAAACTCCACCACCAACTACTACTATTTCAGGATCTAAAACATTAAGTAAATTTCCGATTCCCAAAGCAATATAATCTGCTTCATAATCTACTAAATCCAATGCAAATGCATCTCCTTCTTTGGCAACATCAAAAATATCTTTTGCTTCCAAATCTCTACCTATTACTTGTTCATACAATCCATTAGTTTTGTTAACTGCCAATCTACTTTGAGCTTCTCTTATCAATCCTGTCGCTGATGCATATGCTTCCCAACATCCTTTTTGTCCACATCCACAAAGTTTTCCATCTCTTTCAACTTTAATGTGACCAACTTCTCCACCAGCTCCATTTTCACCACTTACTAATTTACCATCGACGATAATTCCACCACCGATTCCAGTTCCAATTGCTAATCCTAAAACATTTTTATATCCTTGTGCAGAACCTTTCCACATTTCTCCCAATGTAATAACATTTACGTCATTATCTGCTTTTACTGGTTTCCCAAGATTTTTTTCAAATTCCAATGCCAAATCAACACCATTTTTCCAAGGAAAATTCGCCCAAAATTTAACAACTCTCGAATTTAATACAGGCCCTGGTACTCCAACCCCAACAGATTGCACATCATCAAAGTTCAAGTCAAAACTTTTTACTTGTTGTAATAAGATTTTTGATAATCTTTGAATTGTTTTTTCAAATCCTTCCATCGAATCAGTTTTTACAATAGTTGTAAAAATAATATTTCCATCTTCATCAACTAATCCTATTTTTGTATTTGTTCCCCCTAAATCGATACCTGCGTAGTATTTCATGATTACACCATCCTTATTTTTAATTAATTTATCCTTACAGTTATTTTTACTTTATAAAATCAAATTTTTTTCAATATTTTTATTTATATTTTTTTATTTATAATTATTTTTTTATCAATATTTTACTTTATATTTAATTTTTTTACAAACCACTTTTTAGTTAATAAACATTATACAATAAAAATGATTTACAATATTTTTTTATTCTATTATTAATAATTTTTGGAATAACCTCATACTCTCTACCAAGTCTATTTTTCCAATATTTCCTTATATTCCTCAATTTGTAACTGATACTTCTTATTTTTCTTCAGGATTATCCCCTGTTTTTATAATCAAAAAAATATAAACTTTCTTATTCTTTTTCGTCAATATTTATCCTATCAATAACTCTTTTTTACCATCTTTATTCAAAAATCTCAAATTCCGTATAAACCTTATATTTCGAATCATAAATTTCAGCATTTTTCCAAAATAAATTTATCCAATCTCTCTACCAAATTTTCAACAATATTTTTTTCCAAGCATATTTCCATATCGACTATACAACGCTGATTTTGCCATAATTTTATCATTTTCCAAATCATTTAAAATATGCTCGAAATAATAGTGCATTGCAAGACCTTTTTTACGCTTAAACTCATTTTCCAACGTATTTGAAGATTTTTCCATTCTTAATTTATCATCGTTAAAATATGTTTTAAATAAACTATCGCTAATTTTTTTACATCTGAAGTATCTGTTGTTTCTTCTGGAATTTCCGATTCTACAATTTGACCCGTTTCATATTCATTTTCATTTTTGTAAACATCAATTATTCTCTTTGCCAAAGGATCTGTATAGCCTTTTTCCTTCGTAACCTCGGCGTCAAAAAGCAATATCAAATTTTTCTTAGCACGAGTCAACGCAACATAATCATTATTAATTTCTTCCATTTCTTCTTTTTTTGAATATTTTTTTATCTATTAATTTACTCAAGTCATTTTCAATCATTTTTTTATCGTAACCCGAAAAATAATAGCATAAATTTTTTTCACATCATTAAATTTTTTTCATCAAAATCTAAATAGCTTTTTAAATTTCTCTTGTCAGTATTTCCTTTATTCGATTTACGTTTATAATAAAACACTGTGTCAAATTCCAATCCCTTCGAAGCATGAATCGTCATTAAGTTTATTGCATTAACATCCCTACTGCTAACCTGTCTCAAATTTTTCCTTTTCTTCTTCAATAAACGTAATAAATTCGTACAAATTATTGTATTTTTTTCAAAATATTAAAAAAATATAAAAAAATATTTTTTTCAAATCACTGTTTGTCGAATAATATTTTTGTTATCTCAAAAATTTTTCTACAAGTTTTTCTCGAAAAATTTTTCATTTTCATATTTATTATTCAAATCTTTCGACAACTTTTTTTCAATTCCCTAACTTTCTCAAGAATTTCCTCAAAAAAATCAAATTATTTCTCTCTAAAACATTAATTTTTTTATATTTCAAAAGTTCTTCTTTTACATTTTCATCCTTTTGCATATCAACAAACTCTTTAAAACTAATTGCTTTTTGAATCTTTATTAACATTTTTTTGCTTTTTTTGTTAACCTCTTTAAAACTTTCTATTTTTTTATATCCGTTAATAAATCTCATAATCTCATTTTTATTCTCAAGCAAGTATTTCACATGATTATTCAATCCACCAATTAAGTCACTTCTCATAAATTCCAACAAATATTTGAAATTACCAAATGCAAAAAATTTAATTAACTGATACATCGGAACAATCGGTTTGTACTCTAAAATTGTCGTTTTACTTTCAAGCGTATACGGAATTTTCGCTTCATTTAGTAATTCCGCAATCTCCTTCAAATGTGGATTTGTACGGCAGATAATCGCACTTTTTCCTAAATTTTTCACTTGACCGTTTTCTATCATTTTAACAATTTTTGTATAAATTTTCGGCGTTTCTTCTTCTGTATTTCGTATAAAATATCCAAAATATCCTTTCTGATACTCTTCATCATCTCTATAACCTGAATCAACATAATTCCATTTTGTATCATAACCATTAAAGATTTTATTAACATTTTCAATAATAGCCTTATAACTTCTATACGATTTATCCAAATTCTGAACATTTCCTTCAATCATCGTTTCTAATTTTTCAAATAATTCCTTTTCACCACCACGCCAGTTATAAATACTCTGTTTCTCATCACCAACACAAATAATATTTTTCCGAAGTATTCATCAGCAATTTCAAAAATTTTTCCATTGTAAAATGCTCGTATCTTGGAACTCGTCAATCATAATCGTGTCTATTTTTTTCCACCAATCAACTCAAGAAATTCTTCTGTAACTCTATCATTTTCCACAAATTTTTAAATCTTTATTGAAAAATAAATTCATATGTGTACACTAAAATATCGTTGTGAGTAAGTCTTTTTGAAGAAATTTTTTTATTTTTTTAGCAATATCAAATATTTTTTTGAGCTATATTTTTTTAATTTTTTTATCTAATGGTAAAACTTTTTTTCAATGAAAACATATTCTGATAACTTTTCTTTTAGCTCTTGAGACTTTGTTTCCAATTCTTCCCTGACATCTTTATTTTTTTCCCCTTTAGTTTGAGTTCCATTCCAAAGTTTCTTTTCAAAAAACAAATCAATTTCAGGAACGATTAACTCCAATTTCTCTTTCATTTTTTTGATTTTTCATTTTTTACTTTCATCCTTCGACAGATCGCTATACTTTCCATAAATATTATGAAATGCTTTCGTCAAAACATCTGTAACATTTTTATTTTTTTCATTAGCAACTTCCTCAATCTTTTCAAATATTCCATCCAATTCATCTATAAATTTGTAAGACACCTTCTTAACTTCCGACATTTTAAAACCCTTAGTCAATACAAACTTCGGACGCATATCCAATATTTCCTTAATAATTTCCATATACCTTTTTAATATTTTTTTCTTCTCTTTTTCTCATCAAAAATAAATTTAAAAATCTTCAAAAATTATTTTCATTTTTCAATTATTTTTAATCAAAATTTTTTTGAATAAAAATTCATCAGTTTCCTCATCTAAAGTTTCGTAATTATAAATATTAAAAATATGGTGCAATTGCATTTTTTTAAAGATTTTTATTTGTAAATCCGTCAATTGTAGAAATTCTAATATCCTCTTTATTTCTTATCATCTCAAAATAAATATTTTTGCAATTCCTTTTTTTATTCAAATCATCAAATTTATAAATTTCTTTTTAAATTTTTTTCTCTAATTCTGCTCCATTTCCTTCATCGAAAGCAATTTGATGTAAAAAAATCATAAATTCTCTCTTTAATTTCAGCAGTTGCCTTTTTTCGTAAATGTCATTACAACTATATTTTTTTATAATTAACACCTCTTATTAAATTAGCTATGAACTCTAGCGATAATCTATATGTTTTTCCCCGTTCCTGCACTAGCCTTCAAAAATTATATTATTCTTCTTCATCGCCTAATTCATCCTCCCCTCTGCAAATATTTTTATACTCTTTGTAAAAATAATTTTTTGGATCTTTAAAATTTTTTCTTAAATCTTTACCATTTAAATTTCTTCCTAAATCATAAAATTGAGAATTTCGGTAGTTACTAATCACTTCTTCAACAGCCTTTTTAGTCAATATTTTGTCCTCACTTCTATTATCCGGCACCAATTTACCTTCCCAAGTGTCAACAACAATCTTCTCAACATTTTCTTTGCCATCATTCTCCAACATTATCGAATAATAATCCAACTGTTCCATCGCTTTATAAACCTTATCATTTTTATAACTATTGTAACTATCTTTCAATTTTCCAGACTTATAATCAAACAAATAATCCTTGTCACTCGTTCTTATATGTAAATCAGTAACCCCATTAATAAACACATTTTTCAAACAATTCTTTTTCCGAAGACAATTTTATTCTCTCCTCGAAATGAATTTCAATATCCTTTTTCTTCTTTCAATTTCTCATTCAATTCCTTAAAATATTTCTCTGCCGAATTCAAAAATTTCTTCAAACGAAACTTTTTTTATAAAATTCCAAATATTCCTTAGGAACCTTATAATCAAATGAATTTAGCACTTTTTCTCAAAATTTCTGATAATTGATTTCGATCAATTTTAAAAGTTTTATTCTCCAAAGCAACCTTATTTTTCCATTACAACCTTTTCATAAAAAGCATGAATTATAGTTCCAAAAATCTTAACGTTTATTTCATCTTCGATTTCTTCGACTTCCTGCTCACCAATCGCCTTTTTCCAAATAATATCCATACTCAAAATCTCTCATTTTCTCAAACGAATAATATCCTAAACTCAATTTTTTTCATTTTTTTATTTTTCTCAAGATTTTTTTCTCCAATTTCGATGGAATAAACTCTCCAATTTCCTTTTTTTCTCCCATTTCTCTTTTCTATCCTTCAAGAAATATTTTTTTACAAAATAAAGCTCTTCCGCTTCACTTATTTCACCTTTTGTAACTTCAATTCCATACTTCAACTTCAATTCTTCAATAACACTCGCCGAATCGATATTCTTCTCCAAATCCTTGACATACGCCAAATACACATTTTTTTCGTCGCAAGAATATTTTTGATAAATTTTTAAATAATTCAATCAATTTTTTTATCATCACTTGTTGGAAGTCCCATTTTTTTGCACGCTGAACTTTTTGAAAACAAAAAGTTATGAATTTTTACTTTTTGAAATGAATCTTGCAAATTTAAAATAATAATATTTTTTTCTTCGTATTTTTCAGAAATATTTTTCAAATGAATTTATCGAAAAGCTATCTTCAGACTCATCTTCAGCACTATCTTCCAAAGTCAATCCAATCGACTTTTTATCCAAATATTTCAAAAACAATTTCAACAAATTAGCTGAAATATTCTCATTAAAAAAACTTATCCCACAAATTATCAAAACTAAAATCTTCAAGCACAACCATTTCCGACAAAGCCTCAAAATATTTGTCTTTTTACATTCTTGTCCTGTTTTTACTTTCTTCTCATTATCCAAATAAATTTTTTTCCAAATAATCGCTGTATTCCTTCAATGTCGTATACCCATAAATTTCTTCCAATTCTTCAACAAATTTAATAATTTTACCAACAGCCATCATTCTTTGCTTGTAAATTTCCTTAAATTTTTTTCCTTTTTGGTTCTCTTTTTCTAATTTTTTTCTAAAACTTCTTGATTTATTCGTTCCAATTCCTCTTTTGAAATGTACTTATAATCCTTTGAAACCAAATCTTGAAAAAAATATAATAACTTTCCTTCAAGTCAAAAAAATCTCCAATAAATCATTTGATTTATAGGCATCATAAAAATCTTTCACTCGAAATAAAAGTAATTTCCCCTTATCTTTTCTATCAATTTCCTTCACATTATCTAACAAATTGTAAATCAAATTCAAGATCCGATAAATTTTCGTATCCTTCATCGTTATTTCCAAATTTGAAGAAATCTTTTTCTGTTTCAAAAGCTGATAATCACTTTTTGCCTCTTCAGCATTTTCCTGTGCCTCAAAAATCCGATAATTTTCTTTCAAATCATCATTTTTCTTGCTCACTTTTCTATTCTCTTTCTCAACTTCCTCTAACTTTCTAACTAGCCCCAACAATTCTCCAAATTTACTACTAAATTCATGAATTTCCACATTTATATTCTTTTTATCAAAAATTTTCTTCGCTGGCAATGAAAAATTTTCAGATATTTTTCAATTCTTTTTCATTAAAAATCATTTTTCTGACAATTGCAAAAATATTTTTCCACAATCAGACCTTTTTTTCCTCAAATTTTTTTCCACAATTTCCTTTTCAAATGGAGAAAATCTCACTTTATTTACAAAATAAATTTTTTTGTATCTTTTTCAAAAAAATTATCTGAAATATTTTTCCGAATTTCTAAGCATATACGGCAAAAATCAATCCCTTTAACTGACAAGTTTCTTTCACCTTTTCATCCACCATTTTCAGCGTCTCAAACAAATCTTCCTGCCATTTTTCCAACTCAACTTTTTCCAAATCAATCTTATATTCTTGTAATTCCGCAAACAAGTTGTAATAATTATAGGCAATGTCGATAATATCGTAATAACTCGACACCTCCAACTTTTTTTCAACTTCTCGTTCAATGAATTGTAAAAACAATACAACCTGCTTTTTCCTCTTTCACAACAATTTTTGTCTGTAACAAAAAGATTTTTCATAAAAAAATCATAATTATTCATTA